>JAESFH010000003.1_pt1 | contig 1795359 bp, 1580 predicted proteins | sample 9269381 | NCBI WGS metagenome assembly JAESFH01 (sample SAMN14504062, study PRJNA617094) | algae metagenome | isolation source: Aphanothece sp. CMT-3BRIN-NPC111 and co-occurring heterotrophs from well... | place: USA: Clark Mountains Wilderness, California | collected 2010-04-18
AACAGCCCCTCAATTGAGGGGATTGTTTTTTTTAAGAGGTTCCAATACCTTGCCCGGGTGGTGAAATTGGTAGACACGCAGGACTTAAAATCCTGTGGCCAGAAATGGCTGTGCGGGTTCAAGTCCCGCCCCGGGTACAATGTTCTTTGTCTACATTCTCAAATCTTCATCTTCAAGGCGTTACTACATTGGATATTCCGAAGCTTCAGATAGAGACTCCTTAACATAATCCCAGAAAAGCAAAATCAACAAGACACTTCACTCCCTAGATAAAAGTGTATCAGGAACAATATGGCTCTGAATCATTGCCAATCAGAAGGGAAAGAGAAATCAAATCACAAAAATCTCGAGTATACATTGAGCAATTAATTGGTTGAGACACGTCCCGATAGCGATCGCCAGAAATGGCTGTGCCCCCCAATTCAATCGGAGGCCCGGTAAAAATGTTCTTTGTCTACATCCTTAATATTTGGCCTAATGACGTTACTACATTGATACTGGGAAGCTTTAAAGAAGGATCCTGCGAATTTTCAAAATAAATTTTGTTGACTATAACGTAAGGAAAGATCCTTCGCGCGCTGCTGCCTTCGCACCAATCCGTGCTCAGGATGGTTGTAAGCTTGAGGCTTTGAGATGACGATCACGGCTGTTCCAAGAATCCTAAGCATTGCCCCTGGGGAGGAGAGCAGCGAGCGAGTAAGCTCTAGACCTTAAGACCTCAATTCCTCTCCTAAAATCTTTCTAGCCTTCTTATTTTTTCCTGCTAGCTGATATGTTAGCCCTAAATTAATCTCTATTTCCAAAGGCTCATCGTTTCTGTACTTGCGATGGATACGAATTGCTTTTTTATGAAAACGAATTGACTTTTTGTAGTTATCATTCAAAGCAAGGGCAAGTGCCATTGCGAAATAACCTTGAGGGATTTCCTGCTCGCGATTCTCGTTTTCATAAAATGCTATCACCTTATTAAAGGTTTCAATGGCTCCCTTCACTTTTCCTTCAGATAGCTGACTATTAATTGACTGATATAACAGAAGAGATTCATCAGTAGATGAAAAAACCTGCTGGGCGGTAGCCACAAAAGGTAATGTTAATAATAATAGGAGAAGGAATTTTTTCATCAGTTTAATTTTACCACACCTAGCGTACGATTTGACTATTACGCAGACAAATCTTACGCCACCTAAACCAAAATTAACGTGATGTTTAACGAACCTCTTGTAGAATATTGTGATCCAAAAGGCAAAAAGGAAATTGTTTTGTTGTTTTGATTGATGTGTTAAACTCAACTCTCCTTCGTCCTATCTTCGTGTACGCTTCGTGCTCAAAATCCTTCGTGCCCTATTCTTGGAAGGCGCTTGTGCTACTTAACTTTCATTTGATACACTGGCCTTCAATTCCTTCTATATCATATCTTAATTTTACGCACTTATTCTTTTGAAACTTTACCCTGTGGCATATACATGTAATCCATTGTGACATTTAACATTGCTCTTAGTCCAGTTTTCATGCTGTTTTCATCCATCATGAAATCAGGTGTGTGATGCGATGGAGCTTTTGCTGGATCTGCATCAGGAGGGCAAGCACCAACAAAGAAAAAGAACCCAGGAATTTTTTTCTGATAATAAGCAAAATCTTCCGCTCCGGTCTGAGCGTTAATGCGTGCGACATTCTTTACACCAGCAGCTCGTTGTAAACTACTTACCATTTTCTCCGTCAGTTCGGGATCATTATAGGTTACTGGAGTTTTAGAATCAATGATTACTTCTGCACGAGCACCAGCACTTTCAGCAATTTTTGTAGCGGTTAGTTTTATTTTTTCGTGAATCAGTTTTTGCATATCGGCATCCAGCGTACGTATAGTTCCAGCCATTTCAGCATATTCAGGAATAATATTCTCCCGAATACCTGCATTAATTCTTCCAACTGTAATTACTGCAGCTTCTTTGGTTAACTCTGTTTGTCTGCTAACAATAGTTTGAAGTCCATTAATAATTTGGGCAGAAACAACAATCGGGTCAACTCCCATCCATGGTGCAGATCCATGTGCCTGTTTTCCATAAACTTTTATTGTGAACCAATCAGATGCGGCCATTAGACCCATCGGCCGGTATTCAATTTTTCCAAGCTCACTGATTGACCTTACATGCAAACCAAAAATCACATCAACTTTTGGATTTTCTAACACTCCTTCTTTCACCATCAAATCAGCACCACCTTCTTCACCAGCTGGCGGTCCCTCTTCTGCCGGTTGAAAGATGAATTTAACTGTACCTTTTAAATCATTTTTATTCCTCGCTAAAATCTCTGCGGCTCCCATTAAAATCGCCACATGAGAATCATGACCACAAGCATGCATTATGCCTGTTTCCTGTCCGTTAAATGTTGTCTTTTCTTTTGAAGCGAAAACGAGACTATTTCTCTCTGTTACTGGTAACGCATCCATGTCAGCACGTAAAGCGATGACTGGACCAGGTTTCGGACCTTTAAGTATTCCAACAACACCCGTTTTTGCAACTCCTGTTGTTACCTCAATCCCGAGCGACCTTAAGTGTTCGGCAATTTTTGCTGATGTTTTTACTTCCCGATTTGACAGTTCCGGATACTGGTGGAAGTGTCTTCTCCATTCAACTACTTTCGGTTCAATTTCTTTTGCCATTTGATCAAACTTCGTCTGAAGTTTAGCCGGTAGCTGAGCAAATGTTGAGAAGGCTGTAATGATCAAAAGGAAGCTTAAGTATTTCTTCATAGATGGCTAAGGTGTAATTTGGTAGCAAACAAGGTAAGTATAATCGGCTTTCACGGCAATGTCATTTTATGGAATGGATAAAAATCTTTGCTAACAAGGCTGAGGCAGATTCAAGAATTCTTAATGATAAGCCTCAGCTGCTTATTATTAAGGGAAAGAGAATTTGTCTCATCCGGCACCGTGATAAATATGCCGCAGTACAGGATGCATGTTCTCACAATGGTGAATCGCTTAGCAAGGGCTCGGTAAACTACCTAGGGGAAATTATTTGTCCATGGCACAACTACTGTTTTGAAGTGAATAGCGGGAGAGAAATCCAGGGAAGATCTTCGGATTTAAAAACGTATCCTATCAAGGCTGACGACACCGGCTTTTTAATTGGAATATAAAATACATTGTTACATCTTTCGTTTGATTTTGAAAATCAATAACAACAGTGAAGTTTATTTGCATTGCCTTTCTTTTTGCTGCACTAACGGCATCAGCCCAATTGCCAATTACAGAACAACAATTTCTGTCGCGTTTAAAAACTGGCGGAAGTCTCCCTGAAAAACTGCTCAGCACCAAGTGTGCCGTTTTCTATCCTTATACAATGAAGCAGCAGGAACTTGAAAGCATTCAAAAAAGTTTTCAAAGAACAGGAATCGATGCAGTGATTTATTATGAAAATGATTTAGTTGCCGCAGGGCGAGACGTCTCTGTTTCTCTTGCTGAATCCCTTAACAAGCGCGAAATAACAAATCTAATTTACATTAGAAATGAGTCCGGATTTACCATTTACATTACTGGATATAATAGTAAAGCTAATCTTGTTGAACAGGATCAAATGGCGTGGATAGGGCAACATGAGAAACTCGATATCCTCCTTCAATCATTATACAGAACAGCAGCAAGTTCTTTGAAGAATGAAAACCTGCTCATCAATGACTATCCCGAGCCAGGGCCGTCTTTAAATGTCATCGACGGAAGAAGAAATGAATTCTTCGCGATTGATTTAAAAGTTGATCAGCTGGCGGTACCAAAATTTGGTGATGAAGCAATGGATAAAGAACTCGAGGAGATCATGAAGTTGTTTCCGTATAAATATAAACTTACAGAAGCAACGCTCTCAGAAAGCGAATTGCGCAAGCAAGGATTTCTTTATGTACTCCGCTTTATCCATTCGAGAAATAAAGTTGCAAAAAATGTTTTGGGATATGATATGACAAAATCGCAAAGCGCAATTGTTTCCTTGGTTTATAACGAACAGCAAACACAGATCAAAAACCTTAGTGCGAATGAAGCGGTTTATAAATTTTATTTTAAACACATTGAATCTGCGAATGTCTTTTTAGGTACAAAATGGGACGCCGACCAAACATGGCAACAAGCACTTCTTAACCAGCTGCGAGGATTTAAAACGGAATTTAAAATCCAGTAATTCCATTCATGTAAGAAGAGGCCGCATTCTGTTATAACTGGCTCAACGTATAGAATTACATTCGTTCTTAGAATGCCTATACCATGAAGCAGCCATTGCCCTACATCATCATTTTCTTCCTTATTATTATAAATTCAAACTGGGTATTTGGTGAAAAACCAAAGCAGTGGTATCAAGGTACCGTTGTATTTCATTCTGGTGATACCCTTAAATGTAAATTGCGCTTTACGAGAATGGTTTCTGAGGGGCTATTGCAGGTTTTGGATGAAGATCACGTTGAGGTGCTCACGGTAAAAGATGTTAAAACCTTTTCCTACTTCGATAGCAAGCAAAGCAAAGTAAGAACGTTTTTTACGCTGCCGTTAATGCCAGAACTATCAACAAGAGCTCATGAGGTTTTTATAGAGCATCTTTACAGCACGCATAATTTTTCCATCCTTAACTACAAATGTTTGGGGTACCCAGAAAAATTGGCAGCAATGCCATTTCGGAAGAAAAAGGTATTGAACAAGCAATACTTATTTGATAACAATACAGGGGAAATTCTACCAATGTCCAAACAAAATATCCTTTTGCTGATGCAGGATAAGAAAACAAATGTTGTCACTTATTTAAACAGTAATCATATCAAGCTTAAATCAGTTTCTGAGTTTATACAATTGCTTGACTATCACCAATCGCTTTCACAGCTTTAAAATTACTTCTCTAATTTTTTTTCTGCTGACATAGGGCTGTCAGAACCATTTCTTTCTTTTATACTCGATTTAGATTATGAAAGATGTAGAAGCGTTTATAGCCGATTTACCCCAAGATGAAAAGCGAATCCTTCAGCATTTGCGGACATTCTTGTTTGAAGTTGAGCCCCGCTTCCGCGAAAAACTTTCTTATGATGTTCCTTATTATTTTCTCAACCATAGAGTTTGTTTCCTCTGGCCCGCCTCGGCACCGTTGAAACCAAAAACTGCAACGGATACAAAAGTACTTCTTGGATTTTGCAAAGGGTATTTACTATCAACATCCAGGGTTTACTGGTGAGCGAAAACAGGAAACAGGTTTACACGATTGAATTTTCAGGCATGTCAAATATTCCTGATCAACAACTGAGAGAAATTATTCAGGAAGCAGTACTTGTAGATGATCAGTTCAAAAGGAAAAATTTAAAAAGCAGATAGCCATGGCGGAACCTTTGAAAAATATGTACAATCCGATTTTCTTTGAAAGACTTTGTCCGGTAATGAAAGCTTCTATCCCTGGGTTTGATTGCAGCGATTTTATTTTCCGCGTCTTTAATAATTCATGGGCTGATCTGGAATTGAAACAGCGTGTAAGACATATTACGCTCACATTGCATCACTTTTTGCCTAAGGAGTTTGGCTCAGCATCTCAAGTTATTACCAGGCTTGCAAATGCATTGCGCGAAAGCAAAATGCCGGAACAAGGCTTTGCTACAATTTTTCTTCCTGACTACATAGAAGTATTTGGTTTAAATCATCCAGAAGAATCGTTAGATGCGCTGGAGGAAATAACAAAACTTGTGAGCGCAGAATTTGCCGTTCGACATTTTATCATAAAGTATCCAACTCGAACCATGGATCGAATGCTAAAATGGTCAAATGATTCCCACGCAAGTGTAAGAAGATTGGCAAGTGAAGGTTGTCGGCCTAGATTGCCATGGGCCATTGCTTTACAGGAATTTAAAAAAGATCCAACACCAATTTTATCGATACTCGAAAATTTAAAACAGGATCCATCGGAATATGTAAGAAGGAGCGTTGCTAATAATTTAAATGACATTACAAAAGACCATCCTGACCTTGTGCTTAGAATTGCTAAAGCCTGGCATGGTACACATCCTGATACAGATAAAATTATTAAGCATGGTTGTAGAACACTTTTAAAGAAAGGCTATAATAATGCATTAACAATGCATGGATTTGATCCGAAAAGTAAAGCATCAATTCAATCGCTTAAACTGGAAAAGAAAAAAGTAAAGATTGGTGATCGACTAACTTTTGATTTTGATTTCATTAGTCAGGAGAAACGCCCATCTAATTTCAGGCTTGAATATTCGATTGATTATTTAACAAGCACCGGAAAGACTTCGAAGAAGATTTTTAAGATTACAGAAAACAAATTCGATCCTGGTAAAAAAATTACTATTTCCCGAAAACAATCTTTTAAGAATTTAACCACCAGGAAACATTTTAAAGGGAAACATTTTTTAACAATACTCGCTAACGGCAAAAAATTAGCGTCTACTGAATTTATGGTGTGTTGAAATCGTTCAAGTTCAATAACTTGGCTACATCAAACTTTCTATGTCACGCACCGGATATGCCGATCTTCCTTTACACTACGGCCGTGTACCACCATGGCTTGCAGAGCGCATGACAATGCTGGGTGGAGCTATCGTAGAAGCTATTGTTTTAGAGTATGGAAAATCAGAAGTGCTCAAACGACTGAGTGATCCGCTTTGGTTTCAGTCGTTCGGATGTGTCTTGGGTATGGACTGGCATTCCTCTGGTATCACAACTTCGGTAATGGGTGCTTTAAAAAAAGCAATTAATCCGAAAGCAAAAGAACTGGGAATTTATATTTGTGGAGGAAGAGGAAAACATTCAAGGCAAACGCCCTCCGAACTTCTCGTGGTAGCCAGTAAAACTGGACTTGATGGAGAATCTCTTGTTCGTTCCAGCAGGCTTGCAGCCAAAGTAGATAACACCGCCATCCAGGATGGTTTTCAACTTTACCTTCACAACTTTATTGTGACAAATGAAGGTGAATGGTCAATTGTGCAGCAAGGTTTAAATGATGCTTCGGGTATGGCAAGGAGGTATCACTGGCATTCAATAGAATTTCAATCTTACCTCAACTCACCACACGTTGGCATTACAGGGGAAAATCAGGGACTAATTTTAAACCTTGCGGATGAAAAAGCTAACGCAACGCGTGAAAGTATTGTAAAGCTGGGTGAAGAAACGCCAGACAAAATGATGCAGGAGATCAGGAAGATTGTTTTGCCAAAGCATCATGAAGTGATGGCAAGTGATGTAAACATGAAACGGTTAGGTGCAATTCTTACACTTGCACATGAAAGACATTTAACAGACTTTGAATCTTTGCTTTTATTAGAAGGGGTTGGCCCGAGAGCAATACAGTCATTGACACTGGTGAGCGAAGTAATTTATGGCTCGCCCACCAGGTTTAATGATCCGGCAAGATTTTCGTTCGCGCATGGCGGAAAAGATGGCCATCCTTTTCCTGTGCCCTTAAAAGTTTATGATGAAACGATTAGTGTATTGAAGACATCAATCGAGAAATCAAAGATCGGCAATAGTGATAAACAAAAAGCAATCAGAGATCTTTCATCAATGGCTTTAAAAATTGAAAAAAACTTTCAGCCTAATTCTTTTCTGGAAGATGTGATTCAAAAAGAACGTGATGAGTCTTATAAACACGGAGGAATGACTGTGTTTGGAAAAGCGCAGCCTCCAAAGAAAAGTAAACCAGAACAACTAAATCTGTTCTAAGTCTGAGCAACATTTTATTATTCAAAGATTCTACCCTCGCCTTCCTTCAATATTATAAATTGCTCGTGCGAAATATTATTTTTCTTCAAAGCAATCTTCAAGTCATTTTCCGGATCATCATGACCATCATCTGCCAGGGGAAATGTTCCGAAATGGGTTGCTATACTCCTATGTGACTTTACGTCTAGGTGAATCTTTACAGCATCAGCAGGAGAAGTATGAATTGGAGACATGAACCAGTTTGGTTTGTAGGCACCAATTGGAATTAAGGAGATTTTTATTTCACCTGAGCGTGCTCCGATTTCTTTAAATGTGTTTTCGTTATAACCTGTATCACCCGCAAAATAAATATTTCCCTTACTAGTCTTTATCATATAACCACACCACAACGTTGCATCTCTGTCCGTACTTCCTCTTCCAGAAAAATGTTGTGCTGGTGTAGATTGAACTTTTATGCTTTCGCTTAATGAGACTTCATCCCACCAATCGACATCTTTTGCATTGGCGATATATTGCGAATCAAGAAAAGCTTTTACACCGAGTGGTGTAATGATTTGGGGATGATGTCCTCCAAATACCATGCGCATGGTTGCAATATCCAGATGATCATAGTGATTGTGGGAGAGAAGAACAGCATGGATTCGTGGAAGATCTTCAAACCGTATTCCTGGCGCTCGCATTCGTTTAGGGCCAATCCAAGAAAAAGGACTTACGCGTTTACTCCAAACAGGATCAGTCAAAATGTTAAAACCATCGACTTGAATTAAGAAGGTAGAATGATTTACGAAGGTGATTTTGATACCATCTTTAAAAAACTTCAGAGGTCGTGGCCCGTAATTTTGCGAATGGTTTTCTTTCCACTCTCCTCGCTCACGTTTCAACATCCATTGCAAGACTTCTGTTAGTCCCTTTGCTTTAACATTGCCAGGATTTAAAAACTTCTTCCCATCAAAATGATCTGAAACAGGTCCCTTGTATTTAGGCGCTGAGAGGGAAAGAGCTGTTACAGATATAGCTATCGTTAAAGCAACTATTATGAGAATGAAGATGAGCATAGCACAATTATAACGAAATGAAAAGGGTTGTGTTCGATCACAACCCCTTTCTTCAGACGTTTATTAGCAATTCTTATTGTACCATCTTTGCAATGTCGCCAACAGGTATTGTATTAGCCATCTTTAACACTTCATTCTCATTGCTGTTTGGAGCAGTTAATGTTAGCAGTGTGTTGTTCAAAGGAATTTGTAAAGTATAATCAATTTTGTTAGTCTCTGTATCAACTGTTTTTTGAAGAATTCCTTTGTAGCCATCAACCTTTACTGTCTTCTGCGTTCCATCACTCGAATTTCCAACAAATGGAATTGACAAGATTGCATTGAGTGAACCCACCAGCGGTGAATTGCTCATAATCTCAAGGTTGACAAGCTTTTCTTCGGTTCCGTAATCTCTATGAATGATTACACCTGCAAGACCAGTATTTCCTGTAACGTTATCGCTTTTTGTATTCGCGCTTAATGCTTCCATTTTTGTAGGAAGCAATTTCAGCACTTCTTTTCCGATCGCTATGTCGAGGTCGTTGAGCATCTGCTCCATGGCAAAACGAGCATCCTCAAGATTGCCTGCAGAATATGATGACTTTGCTGTTGTCAGATTTTTTGCAAAGTCTTGTGCAAAAGCGTTGGCTGCAAAAACTGTTATTATGATAGGTAAAAATATTTTCTTCATGTTAAATCTCTTTGAGTTTGAATATTTATTATTTCTCGCCTAACATTTTCTTGATCCCGTCAAGGTCAAATGTATTTGCAGCGTTCATCATTTCCTGTTCACTTGCATAGTTTACACCTTCCCAAACGATAAGTGATGTTTGTCCGAGTGGTACGCTAAGTTTGTATCCACTACTTTCATCATATTCAATAACTGCTTTGTATCCTTTTACTTTTGTTTGCTTCCAGTTTTGCTCGCCATTCGTTTGTTGTGCATAACCTCCATTTGACATATACATGTTCACCGCACTCATCCACGCTGCATTGTTTGCTACTGTTGTCCGTAATTGTTTATCATCTTTGTTATATGCACGTTCAATCGTTAAGCCAGCCCATCCCCAGCCCGTACTTGTCACTTTATCATGTTGTTCATCTTTAGCCAAACCGTTTACAGATTCCGGAAGCGATTTCAACACTTTTTGACCAATCTCTAACTCGACCCCTAACATAGCTTGCTGAACCGCATACCGTGCTTCTCCATAACTTCCTGTTTTGTAAGAAGCCTCCGCATCAGACAAATTTTGTTTGACATCAGGAGGGGTTGAAATAAGACCGCCTCCACCTTTGTTACTGGGATTATTTCCACCGCTCGTGCCCGAATTTCCGTTGCTGCTACTCCCGGCATTGTCATCCGTTGTATTTACCCCTGTTTTTTGTTCAGCTTTTTTTTCCAGCGCTCTCTCTGCGGCCTGCGATGCTTTTTGTTTTAGTTTGCCTACTAAGCCCTGTGCATTTATAGGAAATGCAAAAAGAATAGCAGCAGCACTTGCTAGTAAAAGTTTTGAATGCATGTGATCATGATTTTTTAGAATGACAAATTAAACAATAAAAACCGATCCAATTTTTGTTGATTTTTTATAAATTATTGGAATTAGTTCGTACGATATTCATATGTACAAATGACAATTTGAATTTAACAAAGACAGTAACGATAAATCTTATCCAAGGTTTTTAAATAATATCATGAACATAAAACCTAAACAAATTCCTTTTGAGTTTGTCATAGAAACACTAGATAGTGCAGAGCCAATTATAAAACCGATGTTTAGTTGTCATGCGCTTTACATTAAAGAAAAGATAATGTTGATTCTGCAAAACAAGGGAAACGAGAAGGACGATGGTATTTGGCTCGCTACTACGCGTGAACATCATGACAGCCTGAAGAAAGATTTTCCTTATCTACGCTCTATTACAATACTTGGTAGTTTACCAACGGCATAGCAAGTGCTTCCGCTCGATGCTCCAGATTTTGAGGAAGGTGCTATGAAGGCGTGTAGCTTTATTTTAAGAGGCGATGTGAGAATTGGTAAAATTCCTAAAGTCAAAAAGCCAAAAATCAATTTGATTTGCTGAAAACAGCACTGATTTTAGTGTAGTAAATAGTGGTTGTTCCTTTGTATTCGGACTCGGTGCCCACTACTAACCAAAGCTCTCCATTGTTATTACTTTGAATTACCAAGGGATTACTATAAGAAGAACTATAAGGAGAATTGGAACGGTTAATAATAGTGTAACCGGCAGTTGAATCCGCTACAGCGATATCTCCTATTCTTACCATGTCTTCCCCATTTTCGCTTCGGTCTCCTTTATCGATATTCATCCTTACGTAATTCTGATCGATAACACTCTTTGGTTCTGTCTCTGTTGCCCCGACTTTCAAGTACACATTTTTGCCCTCAGGCCCTGCTGAACCGGCAAGCCCGTTTCTTGCGTCCGATGTAAGTTCAACTTCGAATGTTACATAATAAATAGTGTTCGGTTCCAGTCCGTCAACTCTTCTTTTCAAATACATGAAGAGATCTTCATTTTTGTTATTCCCTGATAGCATTAAAGATTTTTTTCCTGAAGCTGGGTCTGCTGGATTAACGATGTGATTGGATCTTAAAACAAAAAAAGCCGTGTCCTTTGGGTCTGACGGAAAGTCTGCAAATCCTGATTGCCAATCGTGCTGAGAATCACTAAAATCATAAGTATAGGAGAATATGCGTAGTGCTCCTTCATCCTCTGTAAGGTTGCAAGCCGAAAAAAGTGTCAGTATAAAGAATACAATAACAGAACTAAAAAGTCTCATTTATAACAATTACACATCTACATAGACACAAATGCCAAGTTAAAGGTTGGAACATTTTAAATACTTAGAATAGAATTACCACACTTCACAATAGATTTACTGCATTTCCGTCTTTTTTTAAAACCCCAAGTTTTATTGCGCCGTTGAAAGAATAAATTGCCCGCTTATGCACCGTGACTCTACTATTAAACAGTTCCCCTTTCACTCTATACTAAATCTAAGCCTGCTGATAGAATACTGGGAAAAATCTATAAAATCAGGAGCTTTTCCCGCTTTTACCCATGGCATTCTAGATTCAATTGAGAAAGCACCTGAACTCCGTCAACCTATCGAGGACATGAAGGTGCTTGAAAAGCACGCTGAATTGGTAAATTTTTTAATGAGTGCAGCGATTCCTTCGGCTCAAACAGAACATGATCTTATTGCCGCTACTATTCCCTTCAAGTTTAAATCATTCTATTCCACCAATGCGTTAAAAAAAACGATTGATTTTGAAAACATAGATAGTTTGGGCAAAATCAACATCCCTGGCAATGAGATGATGATTGGAAAAACGATCCAGGCTTGTTTATTGATACTTCAAGAATTTTATAATGTTGATGTAAATTTTGATAAGCCTATCTTATGCACCATTCGCAACCAAAGCACGGGTCTCGATAAAATTTATAAAATCGAAATCGGAAGGCAGTTTCTTAAAGTTGTCGCAAAGCAACCCATCAAGCCAATTGACACCAAAGTCTTAAAGTTCTTAACCGAGAAGATCTATGACATCGACTTATGGCTTCAATACATAAGGCCAGAAGATTTTGAGTTCCAGGGATTCATGATCTTTCGACTGGTTGATGTTACAGAACAAGAGATGCTTTCCTCCATTAAGTATGATTTGCTGAAAAAAAATGCTGTCACTAAGAAAGAGAGCTTCGCTGTGATCCAGCATAAATTAAGATCAATTTTTAATATGCCTGATATCAAGCTTGGCCTGGCCTTTTTCGATCTGAATAATAACATTGTATTAAGCAATACAGAAGAAGACGAGTGTTGGAAAAGCCTGGCAAAAGATAATCAAACTGGTATTCCATGCACAAATTACAACGGCTCGGTGTATGAAAGAAGCTGGAATGAAAAGCGATACATCACTGTAGAAAATCTCGATGATTATCCATTCAAAACTATTGTAGAGCAAACTTTATTAAGCAATGGAATTAAGAATATTCTGCTTGCACCTCTTGTTGATGAAGGCGAAACAATCGGGATGCTTGAACTTGCTACACCTACGCCTGGCAAATTGAATCCTATTAGTGCAGCAAAAGTTGAACAGGCATTACCATTGTTCACCGCAGCTGTAAAAAGAGTAAAAGAAGAAATGTCGACAGAAGTTCGTGCCATTATCCAGGAGGAGTGCACAAACATACACCCTACAGTGCAATGGCGTTTTTTCGAGGCTGGAGCAAATCTTTTGAATAAGCGTAGAAGAGGAGAGAAAGCGGTCCTAGAGGAAATTGTATTTAAGGATGTTTTCCCGCTCTATGGTTTAGCAGATGTTAGAAACTCTTCAATTGAAAGAAATTCAGCTATACAGAACGATCTTCAGCAAAATCTTAAGATGGTTAAGGACCTATTAACACAGATCAACAGCTTGAGAAAGATGCCGTTGATAGATGAGGTCATTTATAAAACGGAATTTCAACTCGAAAAATTAAATTATGGCTTGGCATCGGGAGATGAAAGTATCGTGCTTGACTTCCTCAAAGAGGAGATCAATCCATTTATTAAGCATTTTGAAAATGATACTGAACTCCAGAAGTTGATTGCCCGATATAAAAGTAATTTAGATCCCGCATTTGGTGTTGTGTATAAAAGAAGAAAGGCATTTGAAGAAAGTCTTTCCATGATCAATAAAATGATCAGCAATTATCTGGATGAGGCCCAGGGTACTGCCCAAAAGATGTTTCCACATTATTTCGAAAAATACCAGACAGACGGTATTGAGTATACCCTTTACCTTGGCAGTGCCATGGTTCGTGATCAAACCTTTGACGCATTCTACCTGAGAAATTTTCGGTTGTGGCAATTAATGTTAATGTGTGAGATCGATAAAAAAATGGATCAGCTAAAACCAAGACTTAAAAATGACCTTGATATCACTCAATTAATATTGGTGCATGACCAGTCATTATCCATTCGGTTTAGACCAGATGAAAAACAATTTGATGTAGATGGAGCTTATGACATTCGTTACGAAATTGTAAAAAAGAGAATTGATAAAGCACACATAAAAAATTCAAATGAACGCTTAACTCAACCCGGTAAAATTGCTATCGTTTATAATCACGCTAAAATTGAAGAGGAGTACAAAAGATACTTTGAATACTTACAGGCCAGGGGGGTTATAACCAATTCAATCGAATCACTGGAACTTGAAGAGCTACCAGGTGCTAACGGATTAAAAGCCTTACGAATAGAAGTTGCAAAGCAACCAATGGGAAGCATTGTTAACAGAGAAGATTTGTTAAAGAATCTAGAGGAGGCATTGAGCCTCCATTAAAAATGCACATCTTACTATTCGTTAATACATAAAAATATGCAGCGAGTAGTCATTATACTTAGCATTTTATTTTGTTTCTCTTGTAAAGAAATAAGTTTTCGTGAGCCGCAGCCCACAGGTAAAAAGCAATTGACTGCTATTCCAAAAAATCTTCACGGCCGATATCTTACGTATCAGGATAATGGTGAGCTTTCCAAAGACACTATTGTTGTTGATGCAAAAGGATATCGGTTTGGCTATTTCGATAGGGTAGAGCGTGCAGCTTCTGCCAGTGAATACGATCTTGGTATTTTAAGTGATTCACTTATTTTAAAGTCTTACAAAGGTTATTACTTTCTCAATTTTAATGAGCGTCCGGAATGGTTGCTCCGGGTTATCAGGCAGAAGAAAAATGGTGACTTAGTGTATATGGCACCCGAACAAGAGGGAGTGGATTTCAAAATTTATCTTGAAAAAATCTCTAAAGAACTACAGGTAGACTCCGTTCAATTGAAGGATAAAACCATATATCAAATTAATCCCACGCCACAACAATTGATCAAGCTTGTGGAAAGCGGATATTTTTCTCAAGCAATTTTAAAGAAGATACAGCCTTAGGTTATTACAAGATTTACGAAGTAACAATTGCTAAAAGTCATACCAAATCGAAAATCCGCGACTGGCTTCAGGCAAGCTTGTTCTTAAATTAAAGAAGGTGTAAGTTCTGCATACCTTTTTTCCGTCAACATTCTCTAAGATGTGTTATGGATGGTGTTAGGCGTTGATAGAGCTCAAAATAGTTTGGAGCTGACTTCGCTGACTTTCATTACTATAAGAAATAATGATAACCAAAGCATAACCTTTCTGGATGTTTGTATAAAACTCCTGATACATCTCACCGCCTTCCTGCGAGGAAAGAACCTTTAAAGCATAAAATTCTGCATTACCAAACTTAACTTTCGCACCCTTTGTGCCGATGGGTTTATAGAGACCTGTTTTCTCAAGTTGTTTTTGCGTGAGCAATAGGTACGCTTTTTCATCCATCTTCGAAAGGTTTTCGGGCAGGCGTTCTGCCATTAAAATGAAAGATGCATTAAACGTTTCAACACTTCCTGGATGGAACTCAAATAGTGTTAATAAATTGATGATGTTACTATTTGTCGAATTGACATTATTACCGATTGTAGAATCAGATTTTTTTAATGCTGCCTTACCTTCTTCTTCAAGCCTGTTGTATTGCTCAAAATTCTGAATCACCCATTTTTCTGGTATCGTTAATGAAAAGTCGAAAAACTCGTTTGAATAAATCCCAACGTCTATTTCTCCGTTGTCCGGCACCTTATCTTTATCGCTTGTGCAGCTGAGTATAAAAACCGCAAGCAAACAATAAATTAAAAATTTCATAACGCAATGTCTGATTAAGGATCAATATTATTTGCAATGAACGGAGAGGCTTGTTGATGCAGCTTAATCGCATTTCTTGATAAGATTAAACCTAACACCAAAGACACAATGGCAAATATCCAAATGCCTGTCCATATGTCTTTCACTTCTGCAATAAACCAGAAATAGTCATAGGCGCCGTGAAAAATTGTAGGCACGATCAAGGCCATCAACGCAAAGTACAACGTGCGTGTATGCATAAATTTTGATTTGCCGAGGAAGTAGCCCATCATTACACCGAACGTTGCATGTGCGGGAACTGCTGTAAACATTCGCAAGATGCCGGTCTCAAATCCGTACTCAAAAACATACATCACGTTCTCAAGTGTTGCAAAGCCCATGCTCACCATCACCGCATAAACAATCCCATCGAAGGGTTCATTAAAATTTTTATTCTTGTAGAGCACAAATCGAACAAAAAAGAACTTGCTGAATTCTTCTACCAATGCAACTTTAAAAAAAGCAGTATAAAATTCATGGATCACATCATCTTCCTTTAAGATGAGGTAGGCATTTAGTGGCCAGCTGATCAGTAGCGTAATAAAGGTGCTGAAAATGCCGTACAGAAAACTTGTCAAAAGGAGTATCAGCGGCTCTCGTTCATGCTTATCTTTTAAATAGATATAAAGCATAATTGCCACACCAGGAGCTAAAGCAATTCCGAACAATTCAACGGCATTCATTGAAGTGCAAGGTGATCAAACTTATTCTATTTTTTCTTCTACAGCATCCATTTTATCATCTGTATATTTTCCGGACGTAGCGTGAACAATTTTACCCTGTGGATCTAACACAAAAAAATATGGGATGTCTTTTTTCTCAAAATCAAGGGCTTCTTTATACTGTTTTAATTCTCCTTTATAAAACAACACGTATGGAAGCAGTTGTGGGTCGATGTTTTTAGCAGCCTTCCGTTTCGCTGTTCCTGTTGCCGCTGCATTTACACCTGTAAACATGGGCACAAAGTAAACGTTGACATCGTATGTAAATCCTGACATTAAACCTGTTGACTTCTGAATAAATTTTTCAAACACAGGTTGGAACCAGGAGTTCAGATCGTCCTCAGATTTTTTAGAATAGGCCAAGCCAATTAAAGTATACTTACCACTGACGTCACCAGGAAGATTGACTTTTTTATCTTCAACAGTCTCTGCCGTCATCGCAGGAAAAGTTTTACCAATAACCTGTGCATGAGAAAATTGAACGGCCAGCACCAGGAACATTAAAAGCAACAATGATTTCATAATGATCTATTAATATTTACAATTAAGGGCAATATGGCTGCCTTAAAGCAAATATGTAACCGACTTTCGATATGCCGGTTGAAGATTCTGTGATTGACATTGAAACTAATTGAGAAAATAAGCCCTTCAAATTTTGAAGTTATTAATGATCAACCCATTGCATCAATTCTTGCAATGGCTTTCTTTTTAAAGCAGAAGGAATTCTTTTAGGAACGCCCATGTGGAAAAACCCAATGAGCCTGTCATCTTTTTCCAGGTTAAATAGTTTTTTTGATTCTTCGAAATATGTAATACCACCAGTGCTGAGGTAGCCACCAACGCCATAAGCCGTGGCAGCCAAGTAAATATTTTGAATGGCACAAAAAACAGCACCTATTTCTTCGACTTCGCGCACGGCCTTGCGCTCATCGCGTTTCATGCACACGGCAACAATATGTGATGATAAAAGGGGTTTAGTAAGTAAATTCTGATATCGATCCTCCTTATAAGTGTTGTCCGCTGTTGTCAATTTTTTATACAGATCAGCTTGGGCTTCTGCCAGTATTTTTAACCCTCCACCTGTGAAAACTACAAATCTCCAGGGCTGGGTAAGTTTATGAGTAGGTGCCCAGACAGCCGTTTCTAAAATTTTTTTTACGATGAGGTCGTCAATATTTTCTCCTGTATAATCCGGTGGGAAAATAGATCTGCGGTTTTTAATCAAGGAATCAAAAGCCGAAAGATCGTAATCAATTTTTAAATTATTTTGGGAATTGGCTTGCATCAATGTTGGGTATAACTTTCAACGCGTTTTTATAATATATCTTTTTTAAAACATCATCAGGCAAATCCAATCCATACATTCTCCAGAAAGCATGATATCGTTTATGATATGGGAAATAATCATCAGCTGTTTCTAGTACCCGAAAATAAGTGGTGTATTCCTCTGGCACCCAGCTGTCTTTCCCAAACATTACGCGATCCTGATATTTAATCAGAAATTCCCTTGCCACTCTTGGCTGGCGACCAAGTTCTGCTATTACTGCACCAATCTCAGTAAACATATTTGGCATTTGATCCAATAACTCACCAAGCTTTTTCAAATCACTACCGTACCATCCTAAGTGAGCATTTATAAACTTTGTCTTCGGGTGTTTTTTAAAAACGTTGTGTTGCTCTGCTATAATTGTTTCCCATTTTATCGGATCATTATCGTGCCTACGTCCTGGATGCAGCTTTAGCTCAAGCCATCTTTCATTGTTTTTATCAATCGGCTGCCAGAATTGTTTCGGATCTGCTGCATGAATTAGAACAGGTATTCCAAGCTCGCCACATTTTTTCCAGATTGGGTCGATACGTGGATCATCAACTTTTACCCGGTTGCCCTTACTGTCGTTGGTGAACATGCCGAGGGTCTTGTAAATTTTTAGCCCATTAGCGCCTTTTTTAACATCTTCCTCGAGCTGTTTAACCATTCTACCTGGCCATTCAGGATCGTCAATGGCGGCAAAATCCATATTAGTAAAAACGATGAATCGTTTTGCCTCTGATTTTTTTACATTCTCCAGCGACTTCTCTAAATGGTCGGTGCTGCCTCTTCCTCTGCCACTTAGGTTGACCATAACAGCCATATTAAGTTTGTCCATTTCTTTTGCTAACTCATTCAGATCCTGAGTAGGCATTGAAAATTGGTGATTGTGAACATCGATAAAAGGAAATTTCGCTTTTGTCAATTTGTGTTCAGGTACAACCAATGTTGATGGCGGTTCATAATCTTCAAAATCCATTTTCATGTCAAGCGGTTTTTCCTGAGCATGAAGTGAAAAACTTAACATCAGACAAATGAAACCAAACAGAACTTTCATACGATAATTTTTTACAAGATAAGGTGATTCAATTAATGAAGTAAATCTTTCTGTCGGGCGGAAAAACTTGTTGGTGACCACGTACAATTTGTATTCGATTTCATCTGTTTAATTAAGTACATCGACTCATTTCAATTTGTGTGCTAATTTCTCACGGATATGATCAGTGCTAATCATGTTTCAAAAGGTTGGAGTATTATGTACAACATTCAATTAGAATTGCTGCTGGCAAGTATTTCATGTTATATCAAAAACTGAAATATTTCTAACTTGTATCGAATTTAGATTATGAGAAACCTTACCATTACAGTTCTGCTTTTGTTATTTGTGTTTTCGGTATCCGGGCAGGATGCTCAAATTGAATCTGCAAGAAAGAAAATTGAATCTGCCGACTTCGTTGGAGCAAAAACAGATCTGACTAAAATATTAGATTCTGCTCCTAAAAATAAAATTGCTTTAAACCTTCGCGGTGAAGCAAGAGCTGGGCTAGATGATCTTTATGGTGCGATCAGCGATTACACTTATGCTATTGACATTGATTCAACATTTGCTGAAGCGCTTAACAATCGGGGCGAAGCAAAAATGGACTTAGGTGATGATGGTGGAGCTATCGAGGATTTTAACAAAGCAATAAAATTCAATCCGAAATTGACTATTGCCTACACAAATCGTGGCCTTGCAAACTACAACATTGAAGATTTACAAGCCGCTTATTTTGATTTTTCGAAAGCATTGGAACTTGGCCCGCCAGATGCTGACAAATATTTCAATCGTGGTGTTGCCAAAGCAGAGCTGGGCGAATTTGTGAGTGCCATTGATGACTACAGTAAGGCAATTGAGCTTGAAAAGAACGATCCAGGGCTTTACAATTATCGTGGTGTAGCGCATTATAATGCAGGAAACTTAGATCTAGCTATTGCAGACTATGATCAAGCCATTAAAATGGATCCGAAAGACGCATTAAAGTTTGAAAACCGTGCCCTTGCAAAAACTGCGAAAGAAGATTTTAAAGGAGCACTTGACGACTACAACAAGGCCATTGAACTAAATGCAGAAGAACCAGAAACTTACAATTTACGTGGCGTTGTAAAATATAATCTTCAGGACCAGGATGGAGCTATCGCTGATTACACAAAAGCGATTGAACTTGATGCTACCAATCCAGTATATTTCGATAATCGCGCGTTGAGCAGAACTGATAAGGAGGATTATGCAGGAGCAATTGAAGATTACTCGTCATCCATCGAACTTTATCCTGCTGATCCTGAATCCTACTACCAAAGAGGATTGGTAAAGATTTTAATGAACAATAAATATGATGCATGCCTTGATCTGAAAAGGGCTGACGAGATGGGATCTGCAGAAGCAAAAGTGGAGATCAAGAAAAATTGTAAATGAATCCGCAACTGCAATTGATCTCACCGCTGATGAAACTTGCTTGATAGAAGGAGACGGGGAAATTTTGGGGAGACTTCCTGCTAGAATTGAATTAATTGAAAGGAAGATAGATTTCTTAATGTAAAAAGGCCAGGCACTACCTGACCTTTTTAATGATTATAAAGAAAGTTTATTTCTTAACTACGATCGTACTTGCGATCATATCATGAAGCGCTTGCTTCTTCTCAGTAAATGCAGCAAGAAGATATCCGATTAGCATCGTAAATCCTGATATTATTCTTCCGATAGCCCGAATTAAGGCTTTTCCAAAGGATAGTCTTTCACCATTTAAATCAGTCACTTTAATACCCAATGCCATTTTTCCAACAGTACCTTGAGTCTTGGACGATTCCATAAGTGTGAAATAGAGAACTTGAATAGCGAGAGACACAAGCCAAATAGTACCAATTGCTGCGAAGATCGGGCCTAACATTCCAATTGCATCTGCTTCAGTCATGGTCTCTGGGTTCTCGATAGTAGAGGCAACACCTATACCAATTGCCGCCATTATTGGAACAATAACAAATGATTGAAGGACCATAATAAGGATAATATCAATAATAACAGCTAGTAAACGCTGACCGAAGGTTGCGTAGGTTGGTACTGATAAAGTTGTAGCACTGGTTGTTGGGGTTTCCATAGATAAAAGTTTTCGTTTGGTTAAAGATAATTATTTTTGATAATGGTCGATGCTAGAATGCACACAAAACTTTTAGCCCTGTATGAAAAAGCTGAGAATGAACGGAAAGTAATTCTGTCTTCCATTGCCGCTCTGCCAGAGCAAAAGTTTTTTCATCGGCAAGGAAACAAATGGTCTATAAGCCAGATCCTCGTCCATCTGATGACAGCCGAAAATTTTTCGCTTCAATACATGAAGAAAAAATCTTTAGGAATAAGTCAAGCAGGCGATACAGGATTAATAGAAGATCTGAAGTTTTTGATTTTGAAGATGTCTCAACGTGTACCGCTCAAGTACAAAGCACCTAAACTACTGGGAGAAGATTCTCCTAAAGCTTTACCTCTTTCGAGGATTGAAGAACTATGGGATGCTTCAAGGTTTGAGCTGAAAATCTTTCTTGAAACATTTCAGGACGAAACGTTGAAGAAAAAGATTTATAAACATCCAGTAGTAGGTCGGCTTAATATAATTCAGGCAGTATCTTTTTTAAGAGAACATGTAAATCACCACTTACCACAAATCAGACGCCTTTTAAAGTAATCAGTTATTAAAGCATTTATCAATTACCAATCTTTTGAATTACATCAAATCCACTTATGAAGAAATTCGCAGTCGTTTTTATTTCGTGTCTTCTCGTGCTTCAAGCTTTCGCCCAACAAAAACTTCTCACGCCTAAAGAATTTTTAGGTTATGAATTGGGCGATCGTTTTACTAGGCATCATCGTGTGGTAGATTATTTTAAGCATGTGGGTGAAGTGATGCCATTTATCGATGTACACCAATATGGCGAAACATATGAGGGCAGACCATTGATTTATACGGTTGTTGCCTCTTCCGATAATTATAAAAATCTTGATCAGATACGAATTGATAATTTAAAAAGGGCAGGGGTTGAACAAGGCGCCCCATCTACAAGTAAGACAGCTATTGTTTGGTTGAGTTACAACGTGCATGGCAATGAAGCCAACTCAATGGAAGCTGCCATGTGGACGCTTTACGAACTTGCAAATTCATCTAACAGCAAAACGCAGGAATGGCTCAAAAATACTGTTGTCATTATCGATCCCTGTATCAATCCTGATGGACGTGATCGCTACGCGAATTTTTATAATCAATATGGCAACACTCCTTTTAATTCTAATGGCGATGCAAAAGAACATCACGAACCTTGGCCAGGCGGAAGATCAAACCATTATATGTTTGATTTAAATCGTGACTGGGCGTGGGAATCACAAATAGAATCAAAACAACGTTTAAAAGTATATAACCAATGGTTGCCACATGTACATGTCGATTTCCATGAGCAAGGCCACGACAATCCCTACTATTTTGCGCCTGCAGCAGAACCGTTTCATGAAGTGATTTCACCATGGCAGCGTGAGTTTCAAACCATGATCGGAAAGAACAATGCAAAATATTTTGATGAACAGGGTTGGTTGTATTTTACAAAAGAAGTGTTTGATCTTTACTATCCGAGCTACGGTGATACTTACCCAACTTATAGTGGCGCAATTGGCATGACTTACGAGCAAGCTGGTGGTGGTTATGCTGGATTAAGTATTACAACAGAAACAGGAGACCCGCTTACATTAAAAGATCGCTTAACGCATCATCATACAACAGGGCTCTCAACAATTGAAATTACTTCACAAAACGCAAGTCGTGTTGTTGATGAATTCGAAAAATACTTCAGGGAGAACAACAATAATCCCAGCTCCGCTTATAAAACCTATGTCATCAAGGCCGATAATGGCGTGGATAAAATCAATCAACTTACTGCTTGGCTTGATACACATCAAATCCGTTACGGTCATGCGGCTGCAAAAACAAGCCGTGGTTTCGATTATCAAACACAAACAACAACATCTGTAAATGTCACTGCATCTGATATTATCATCAGTGCCCATCAACCTAAGTCACGGTTTATAACCACTGTGTTTGAGCCTTATTCAAAACTTCCTGATTCGCTTACCTATGATATCACAGCATGGAACCTGATGTATGCGTATGACCTGAAGGCATACGCGCTCACTGAGAAAATCAATGTAAACAAACAATATCAGAAAGGTAAAATTGATTACAGTACCGTTTCTTCGAAACCGTATGCATACGTATTTGCTTACAAGAGTCTAAACGATGTTGCGTTGCTTACAAAGCTTATGCAAAAAGGTGTGAAAGTTCGTGCGGCTGCCAAAGGTTTTACGATCAGCGGACAAAACTTTGATCCAGGTGCGCTCATCGTAACACGCAGAAACAATGAACAAGTCCACGCTTTCGATAGCCTTGTTCTGGCAACAGCGAAAGAACTTGACAGAACTATTTTTACAACGTCGACAGGATTTGTTGAGAAAGGAAAAGATTTTGGCTCGAGCGATCTTCATTTTATAAAAGCTCCTACAATTGGAGTTGTATTCGGAGAGCAAACTTATTCTCTTTCCGCTGGTGAGATCTGGCACTTTTTCGAGCAACAAATTCATTATCCAATAACACAAATTGGTACTGATTATTTCAAAAATGTTGATTTGAAAAAGTACGATGTACTAATCGTTCCTGAAGGGAATTACAAAATTTTTGAGGAAGATGTTTTAGATAAAATATCGGATTGGGTAAGTGATGGAGGAAGACTTGTCTTAATTGCAAATGCAATTAACGCTTTTGCAGAGCGGAAAAATTTCGATTTAAAACGTTTCGCTTCTGAAGAGCAAAAAACCGAAGTTGAAAAAACAGAAAAGGAATTGAAAGAGAAAGAAGGATTTCCACGCTATGAAGAGACAGAACGCAAGCAGGTTTCTGAATTTATATCCGGTGCTATTTACAAAGTAACGATTGACAATTCTCATCCACTAGGTTTCGGATTGGGCAATTCCTATTTTTCTCTTAAGACCAATGAACTTCGTTTTGCATACTTGGACCATGGATGGAATGTGGGAATTTTGAAAGGAAAAACAAAACCTGTGCAAGGTTTTGCCGGATATAAAGCCAATAAAGCATTGGAGAACAGTTTGGTTTTTGGGGTAGAAACAAAAGGTGAAGGAGAAGTTGTATACCTGGTAGACAATCCGTTATTCAGAAGCTTTTGGGAAAATGGAAAATTACTTTTTTCCAATGCCGTCTTTATGGTAGGAGAATAATTCAGTGATTAGATCTTTGCTGCAGTAAGCAGCAAAGATCTGTTATGATAACGTTTTCATTCATGAAAGCATGCTAATGTTGCGTCAGATAAGAAGAGAGGCGTGCCTGATTAGTGCTTAACGCCAAAAGAAGAGACTTAAAAATTTGGCAAGCTTTAATGTTAGCCGAAAACATGAAGGCTAATTGTAGATGCCTTTATCTCAGTCTTAGTTTATAAAAAATGTCGCAAGCAAAATGACCGGTGTTGCCTAGAGGTCCTTCAATTTTTTCGAATTCATTTTTCTCATACAATTTCATGGCATCCTGCATTGTATTGAAAGTTTCGAGATAACAATATCGATATCCAAAAGCCTTTGCCGATTTTAAACATGCAGAAAGCACTTGCTGCCCGAGTCCCTTTCTCCGCGCCTCATTCAAAAAATACATTTTTTTAAGCTCACATGTATCTGCATCTCCTCCCTGCAATGGACCCACGCCTCCGCCTCCAACCACCTTTCCATCTATCTCACATACATAATAAGCGTGGCCGAATCGGTTATAAGATTTATAAATATGATCAACCTCTTCATCATGAATTGCAAATCCTTTACGGTTTGCCCCGAACTCCGGCATCACAGTACGGATTATTCTAGCAATCTGAATGTCGTCTTCTGGTTTAACAGCTCTAATTATCATAAAAAACTTTGTGGAAAGAAAACTAACTTAATGCTATTGCTTTTAAAGTTTGTTTAAACGATTGTAAAATCCTTTCCTGTTGTTGATGATGGCCATCCTGAACAATCCATTTTCCGTTGACAATAGTTCCGGATATCAAACGGCTATCTGCGGTATAAACAACCTTCGAAAGCAATTGTGCTTCATTTAAATCGGAGAGCAGTGGAGCATTTGCATCTAAGATCACTGCATCGAATGGTTTTCCTATTTCGAAAAAAGTTTTGCTGTTGTTTCCTACTGAATTGTTTCCATTAATAATGGCATTCCTAGTAAGGTATCTGGCGCCATCATCAAAAGTATTACGCCTATGGCTAATCAAGCGTTGCGCATAATCCATCCATCGAAGATCCTCTAAGGGATTAAGACTAATATGGCTATCTGTACCAATGCACCAGTTGCCATTATGTTTTTCAAAGTCAGTAAGTCGAAAAATTCCGTCTCCTAAATTAGCTTCGGTTCCGGGGCATAAAACAACGTTGGCTTGCGATTTTGCAAGTCGTTCAACTTCTGCATCATTCAAATGTGTGCAATGAACAATATTAAAACGATCATTTAACGGAAGGTGATCGAGGAGCCACTCAACAGGACGTTGGCCGAGATAAGAAATACAGTCCTCGACTTCTTTTAATTGTTCGGACGCATGAAGATGAAAGGGAATATCACGTGGACCTTGTTTTTCTATCGAAATAATATCTGCAGCATCAACTGCGCGCAAAGAATGAACCCCAAAGCCCATGGTTGCCGTGGTAATTTTTCTCGCAGAACTTTTCGATTCTTCTAATAGTCTGAAGTAATCATCTTTATTTTTGAAAACAAACCTTCGTTGCCTTTCAGTTGCATCTTTTCCAAATCCTCCGCGCTGATAAAAAACAGGTATCAACGTAATTCTTATTCCGGCAATGGCAGCGGCATTTAGTAATGACAAACTTATTTCAGCAAAATTGTCGTACGGCTTTCCATCTTTATTGTGATGCAGATAATGAAACTCTGCAACATGCGTATAGCCTTTTTTCAGCATCTCGATGTACAGCATTGTTGCTACTGTCTGAATCTGATTAGGATCCATTGATAAAGCACATTGATACATTGCTTCACGCCAGCTCCAAAAATCATCTTTCGTTCCGCTTGTATGTTGTTCAGCCATACCCGCCATGGCATATTGAAATGCATGAGAATGGGCATTTGGAAAGCCCGGAATTGCTATGCCATCAACAGACTCGATTGAAGCTAGTACCTGAGGAGCTGCCTCAGAAAGGTATTGAACATTTCCATCCGTATCTATTCCAATAAAAGCAGGTGTCAACCATTTGTTAAGCAGGCATGCACTTTTAAAACAAAAATGTTTTACAGCCGGATTGGAGTTTTTTGATTCACTCATAGATACGAAAAGAGATGCAACAATATTTATTACGTACTGCTTCACTCATTCCGATGTGGCAGCACATGAAACTCAATATATGAATCCTTTAGCTAAGAAGAAATGGTTTTGCCAAGCTCGGAAAGTGTATCCTTAAGAATTGATCGAATTTTTTCTGCTCTTTCAGGATGATACTCATTCTCCTGATCATTCATATAATTGACCTTAGTCATCTCAAGTTGTAAGGCATGAACTTTCTTCATAGGATTACCGAAGTGTCTTGTGATAAATCCGCCTTTAAAAGGATTGTTGTGACGAAGTTCATAACCACCTCTGTTTAATTCACGCAACGCTGCACTCGTAATTTCTCTGGATGCAGAACTTCCATCTGCGCTCCCTAATATTAAATCAGGAAATTTTTCTTTTTGAATCGTTTTAACCGATTGCCTAATGGAATGACAATCCCACAAAATTACTTGTCCAAACTTTGCTTTCGTTTCATCTAGCAACTGCTGAAGTTTATGGTGATAAGGCCAGAAATATTTAGCCAGTCTTCTTTGTACTTCTGTTTGTGTTATTTCCTTTCTGTTATCACTATAAATAGGTACTCCAAGAAAATCAGTGGTTGGACAAAGTGCCGTAATGATTCTGCCATCTGTATATAGCGGAGTGCTATCAGGGTTTCTGTTTAGGTCTATCACCCAACGGTTATAGTTAGCCGCAATCATTGTGATACCTATTGCAGATGCAAAATCATAAAGCTGATCTACAAACCAATCAGTATCATCTGGTTTTTCAATAAGCTCCCTTTTGTATTCATTTCTAATCTCATCGGGAAAATTGATACCACAGTGAGGAACACTAATGATGACTGGAAGTTGTTTTTCTGAAGCAGGATAGATTCTGAATGGCTCCATTCACTTGCGTTTAGAGGAGAGGCTATTTATGATTTCCTGTTCTTTCTAGATTTTCTTTTGCTTTTCTCTTTCTTCTTGTTTGCATCTACAAGCTTTATCTCTGATTCTTTTAAAGCATTTTGCGTTGCCGTAAGATGGGTCTCCGTTTTTACAAGCTCCTCTTGTAGGCTGGCAATTCTATCACCAGTTTTCAACTGCGATTTTAACTTGATAATGCGCCTGAAACTTTCATCTATCCTAGCTTCATTGATCGTCCCGTTCTCAACCATTGTTTTAATAATGCTGTGAACTTTGTCAACTGTTCTTTGATCGCTTCCGCTGATGTTGTTAGAAAATGTCATGATATCAACACCTGCAGTAACGGCAAGCTTAATGGCTTCTTCCAATCCATAATGTTTTGTGATGGCATGCATTTGCATATCATCCGTAAAAATTACACCATTAAAATTTAATCTTTTACGAAGAAGACCAGTAATGACATCATCCGATAATGTTCCTGGATGTCCATCCGGTTCTAAATTTTTATTTACAATGTGTGATGTCATTACTCCATCAACATAACCAGAATCGATAAGGGATTGATATGGTTTTAGTTCACGTTCTTCCCAGGTATTGGTTATATCTGCAATACCAAGATGTGTATCTTCTTTCGAACTGCCGTGTCCGGGAAAATGTTTTAGTGACGTAAGCACTCCGTACTTTCTGTGTTGCTTAATATATTCCTTCGCCAGCAAAATAACCGAATCTTCATTTGCTGAAAAGGCACGACCGTGTTTTGCTATAATAGGATTTGTTGGATTAGTCGCGAGATCTACAACAGGAGCGAAATTAATATTGATACCCAATCCTGCTAAAGTTGAAGCAGTAGACTCACCGTAAAATCTAACAGAATCGAGTGAACGTGATTTTCCCATGGCTGCCGCGGTGATGGAGTTGGGAAAACCATATTTACTTTTTAACCTGTTTACTTTTCCGCCTTCCTGGTCTATTCCAATTAACAAAGGAATTGGAGAGGCCTGTTGGTAAGTCCAGGTAATTTTTTTAAGCCCAACAAATGAATTTGTGGGAGGAATATTTTTTTCGAAAATAATAACTGATCCAACCTTGCCTCTCCTAATCTCATCAAGTACTGCCGAGTCTACTGTTGTTGAAGGAAAGCCGATCAGAAGCATCTGACCGATTTTGAGATCTAAGCTATCCAATTCTTGACCAATCGATAAAAAACTTGTGGATAACAAAAATATGCTGATCAGAATCTTATTCATACACTAATATAGTCTTGCAAAAAGGATTTGTATATTTTAAAACACTACGTTTATATAAATCTAAAGAAATTTCAAAACAACATGATTAGACTCTCGAATCTAGTAGCGATCATAAACTTTGTATAATATCTCCTGCATGTTCTTTCTAATGTCACTTGTGGAGGCTACAAAATTATTATTCATAAAAGAGAAGATCAACGTTTTTCCACTCTTAGTCACCAGATATCCGCTTAAGACATGATTGTTACTCAGTGACCCAGTCTTTCCGAAAATATAAGGTTCATCAGCTTTATACCATTTCTTTATTGTTCCATTCTTTCCTCCGGTTGCCAGTAACGGGAATAACCGTTCTCGGGGCATTTGCTCGTAAATTTTTTGCCAAAGCTTAACAATGCTTCTTGGTGTAAATAAATTATATCTCGATAAGCCAGAACCATCAACCCATATCGGTTTATCAGGAAGATCCGTTAAATAATTGTCGATAGAATACTTAATCGCTATTTCCGTTTGCAAGGAGTCTCTTACAATGTCTGCACAAATCAGCAAAAGTTGTTCAGCAATAAAATTGTCAGAGTCCTGCATCATGACGCGGTAAAGACTATCAGTAGGAATGCTAAAGAAAGGCGTGGCAAGTGGAGGTAACGGAGCGCTGATCGGAGTAACGGCCCGATTTAAAGTATCGGATAAGAGATCGACGATCAATTGTTGGTCAACTCTCATTGGAATGTCCCACTCGCTCTTTCCCGAGGACTTCACACCTGGATGGAATTGAAAATCATTCGAGTAAAGATTGCGAACTACTTCTTCTTTCTCTTTACGATCACCTACTGAAAAGTTTTTTTCGAACATTGAAGGAAGTACACTTACAATGCTTCCTGCTTTATAAACCGTAAAAATATTGCCGCAAATTGGAAAGGGGGATCGCTCGGTTGAGTAAGCAGAGTTATAATCGTCCCATGCCCAACCCGAACCATAATGTGCGGAATGAAAATTTGAAGATGAAAAATATAGACCTGCAGATGTTGACTGAAGGAACTCGTATACACGACTATTATTAAAAGAAAATTTATACAAGAATGACGGATCACCTGTTCCCCAAAAAATCAGAGAGTCGTTTCTCGTTATATATTTTAATGCTGGTACCGAATCACCTATAGTTCTGAGTGCAGTATAAAATGTAAAGATTTTTGTGTTGGATGCGGGTATGAAATATTTCGCAGCGTTAAACTCGTAGATTGTTTTTTTCTTATCAAGATCATACAGCATAAAACCTGTATGGTCCTGAAACTTATTTTCCGTTGATTCAAACGCCTTTTTTAATCCGAGCTTTTTTGTGGATGAACAAGACGCGATGATGATAATTATAATGAAGAAGAGAACAGAACGCATTTTACTTTTTAAGGTAGCGTTCAACAATAATTTTTCTGTGATGTGTTTCGTGCCCAGCTATAGTATAGCCAAGATTAAGCACTGAAAGTACATTGTTATTTGCTGCACCGTTGCGCTTCAACATCTCCGGTGTAAAACTTAAGTAAAGATCTATTGTAGTTTGACGCAGACGCGCCATTTCATCCGTTAGCTTTTTTACTGTACGTGAATGCGCATTTGCCATTGGTGCATAGTCATTCTCTTCAAATCCCGGCAAGTGCGTTCGGTCATTTCTGGAAAATCGAAGTGCACGATAGGCAAAAATACGTTCTGCATCCATCATGTGATTGAGCAACTCTTTGATACTCCACTTTCCTTCTTCATATCGATAGCCGCCCATGTCTTCAGGAATAGCACTAAAAACGCTACGCGCTACAACTGAGGATTGTTGCAGTGCTTCAATCACATCCATGTCTTTTACGTTCTCAATATAGGCCCTATAAAATAGTGGGGCTGATTCGAGATCTGGCTTAGTCATAATTAAAAGCAAAAAGGATTAACGGTAGTTTCAAGATAACAAGCTTCGATTCCTTCCAAGAATCACTTGAAGTGCTTGAGATGAACAACTTCTTCTTTACTAAGATATCTCCATTCTCCTCTGCCCAGATCTTTTTTATCCAACCCTGCATAAACAGATCGATCAAGCTTAACAACTTCGTAATTCAAACTTTCAAATATTCGTCTCACTACACGATTCCACCCGATGTGCAACTCTATGCCTACGGTTTTCCCGTCAGAAGAAACAATTGCAAGATCATCAACCTGTACTTTGCCTTCCTCCAGTCTTACACCATCCAGTATGGCTTGATAATCAGCTTTTGAAAGTGGTCTGTCAAGTTCTACTTTATATATTTTCTTTACGTTATAGGATGGATGCATCAGCTTGTCTGCAAGCTCACCATCGTTGGTTAGCAGCAATAAGCCGGTCGTGTTTCTATCCAATCGGCCAACAGGGTAAATTCTCTCACGTACCGTATTCCCGATAAGGTGCATTACCGTTTTTCGTTCCTGTGGATCTTCTGTTGTTGTGATATAACCTTTAGGTTTATTAAGAAGAATATAAACCGGTTTTTCTGCTCTTAGAACTTTATTTTCATACCGAACTTCATCGCTACGATTTACTTTGTACCCGAGTTCTGTAATTGTTTTTCCATTAACAGATACAAGGCCCATCGTGATGAGTTCATCTGCCTCTCTTCGTGAACATATTCCGCTGTTGGCAATAAATCTGTTTAAGCGAATTTTATCTGATTCAGATGCAGCTTCGTTTTCTACATTTCTGCTTTTTCCCTCTCCACTTTTATCTTTCTTAAGGAATCCGCGTTTTTCGCCCGTGCTTCTAGAAGTTGGGCGACTAGATTCACCTTCCCGTTTATCAAAAGGTCTTGATGACGATGTTTTTCTTGGCCGCTTATCTGTAGAAGCATCTTCATTTCTATCAGATGATCTTTCTGATCGCGATGAATCTCCTCTGCGTTTAAACGGCTTATCAAACCCTCCGGTAGATTTTGATGATCCTGAATCTCTTTTTGCAAAAGGCTTAGATGAACTATTTGACCTTCGCGGTGATTCTTCAGAACTCTTTTTATCAAATGGTCTTGATGAACCTGATCTTCTTCGCGGTGATTCTTCTGAGTTTTTACGATCAAAAGGTCTTGACGTTCTGGTGCCTCTGGATGATTCTTTCGAGTCGCCACTTTCGGATGACCTCGTTGGCCTTGGTCTTCTTTCCGAGTCATCAGAATTATATCTTGGTTTCTTATTGAAAAATCCACGAGACGTTCCTGATGAATCATCCCTTCTTTTACTAAACGGTTTGGCGCCTCCTCGTCTTTCAGAAGATTCACTTCTGTTGCCGCGAGGGCGAGATGAGGTCGAATCGTTTTCTTTCCTGGTATAAGAAGAACTTCCTGATTTTTTAAATGGACGATCTCCAGCCGGACGTGTGGAAGATCTTTTGTTACCAAATGATTTTCGCTCGTCAGATGGCCCTTCTGATTTCTTAAAAGGTTTCCCTGAAGATTTATTTCGTCCTGAAAATGACTTTCCTGATGAATTAGTTCTTGAATTACCTCTTCTTCCGGATGAAGATCGGCCTGATGAGTTATTCCTGGGCATCTGGTTCTTTAGTTTCTGGATTTTGGCCAATCGTATTCACTTCGCTGCTAACTTCCTTTGGTATTGGTAGTTCAGTCAATTCACTAATACCAAAGTACTCCATGAACTTTTGCGTAGTTCCATAAAGCATCGGGCGACCAATCGTTTCGGCCTTTCCGGTGATTTCGATCAAGCTTTTATCCAATAACTTCTGAACCGCGTAGTCGCAGTTAACACCGCGAATGTTTTCTATTTCAGTTTTAGAAATAGGTTGTTTATAAGCAATGATGGACAAAGTTTCCATCGCTGAAGTTGAAAGGCGTTTTTTAGATTGTTGCTTTAACAGGATGCTGATGCTAGCCTGATATGCGGGCTTCGTTAAAAACTGATATCCTCCTGCAGCCTTAAAAAGCTGAAACGAGAAATCCTCATGCTGAAACTTTTCTTCAAGGCGTTGAATTGCGCCCAGGATGTCTTCTTCAGGAACATCTGCATTAAACATTTCCGACAAACAAGCCTTGATGTCCGTAAGCTTGATTGGGTTTGGAGAGCAAAATATTAATGCCTCAATATGATTTTGTAAGAAATCCACGCTACAAATTTTTTAATCGATTCCAACTACTTCTTTATAACCTTTCCCTTTGAAGCGCTTTAGGTCTTCAATAAAGATCAGTCTTGCTTCATTAGTTTAGCTTCTATAGATTGAGTGGTATGGGGAACTGCAATCAATCTTTCCTTAGAAATTAACTTGCCGGTAACGGAACAGATACCATAAGTACCGTTTTTGATCCGAACTAAAGCGTTCTCTAAGTTAGTAATATATTTTTGCTGACGTGCAGCCAATTGACTAAGATTTTCTTTCTCCGCTGTTTCGGCTCCGTCCTCAAGTACTTTAGTATTTCCGCCAGAAGTAGCGTCAGTGCCCTCATCGTTGTTACGATTCAGGGTTTCCTTTAGTATCTTATACTCTTCTTTAGCTTTGTCAAGCTTGCGGTAGATAAGCTCTGCAAATTCTTTAAGTTCTTCTTCTGAATATCGTGTCTTCACTTCTGAATTAGTAGATGGTTTTGATGGCTTATGAGCCATTGGCCGCTGATTCGGCATTTGAAAAAAGTTAAGCTGAGCAGTTTGCGCAACTTTTGCTGCTACTGCTGCAGGTGTTTTCGGTTCCGGTTTTTCTTGTTGCGCGATTTGCTTTTTAACCGGAGCTTCTTTCCTAGCAACTTCCTTCGTTGGACCTTCCTTTTTAAGAATCTCTTTTTTTGCTACCACTTCTTTTTTTGGAGCTGGCTTCGGACTTGCTTTAGCAATTACCTTTTTGGAAGGTTTAGGAGCTGGTTTTGGAGCCACCTTCTTAGCTGCCTTAGCTACTGGTTTTACCTTTTTAGCGACAACCTTCTTGGCTTTAGCGGGAGCAGATTTTTTTGATTTTGCTGCCGGTTTTGCCTTTGCAACTTTTTTAGTTGCTTTAGCGGGAGCTTTTTTAGTCTTTGCCATGATTGAGTTTATCCTTAATTTAAAAGATGCGCAAAATTATGGGTTGCTTGTTAAAACAAAAAATATTATAGGAAATTCCGGCTTGTCCAGTTATTAATTTTATGAAATACCCGTTATGTTTATCCTTTCCTAAAATGATTTCCTGATGAAGAACCTGTTCATTGCACTAATTCTATGCTTTCTCATGATAAACTGTGTGTCTAAAAAACAACCGGAAACCCAGGACAACGTCAAGCAAGGCCCGATAACATTGGTTATTCATGGCGGTGCGGGAACGATCAAAAAGGAAAACATGAGCCCCGAAAAAGAAAAAGCTTATCACGCGGCGCTGAATATTGCCCTGGATAGTGGCCATGCGGTATTAGAAAAAGGGGGAAAAAGCCTGGATGCGGTGATAGCTGCAATAAAAGTAATGGAAGATTCGCCCTTGTTTAATGCAGGAAAAGGCGCAGTTTTTACAAATGAAGGCAAAAACGAGCTCGATGCATCCGTTATGGATGGAAGTAACCTGATGGCAGGAGCAGTTGCAGGAGTGACTACTATAAGAAATCCAATCACCGCTGCCTATGCAGTGATGACGAAATCAGAACATGTTATGCTTATAGGCACAGGAGCAGAGAAATTTGCCAAGGAACAAGGCCTTGAGATTGTGGACCCTTCTTATTTCTTCGATTCCACCCGTTATAATCAGCTTTTAAAACTGAAAGGAAAAGAATTGGGTAAAGAGGCCTCCATTGAAGACAACTTCGAAGATCCTTACATTAAAGAAACAAAATTCGGGACGGTTGGTGCTGTTGCCCTTGATCAGTTCGGAAATATTGCTGCTGGCACTTCTACCGGTGGAATGAACAATAAAAAGTATGGGAGAGTCGGTGATGCTCCGATTATTGGCGCAGGAACATACGCTAATAACAAAACATGTGGTGTGTCTGCTACTGGCTGGGGCGAGTATTTTATCAGACTATCTGTTGCACATGATATTTCAGCAATGATGGAGTATGGTAAACTGTCTTTACAGGATGCTTCTGATAGTGTGGTAATGAAAAAGATTCCTGGATTGGGTGGCGATGGTGGAATCATTGCTTTGGATAGAGCTGGCAATATTTCAATGACTTTTAATACTTCAGGCATGTATCGAGGATACATTCAAAAGAAGGGAGAAGGGAAAACATTTATTTATAAAGAATAAGTAAGAACCCTGATGTTCGTAGGAAATCCTAAGGCATCTTCAAAACCTCCCGGCAATAGCCACACGCTTTTTAAAGGTTTTCAATTGCCCCTGATCATCAAAAATTTCAAACCATACCATGTATGAGCCTACACTTGCTTTGGTTCCATTTTCTCTGTCACCATCCCATCTAAAAAATCCTTCCGTTGGCAATATCTCATTACTTGCTATTCTTTTTATTTCTACACCTTGAGGATCGAAAATTTTTACGTTAGCAACATAGCCTCCGTGATTAAACTGATAATTGATCTGAGTAAAATCATGTTGACCGGAAAGCGGGAGAAAAACTTCGGGATTAACCTGCACAGATTCGTTGATTGCATTTGCCGTGACAAAATTAGAGTTAACGTATCCCGGAGTTGCAAACCCAACAGTTGAGCTTGCTGATTTCCAGTTTTCTGTGTCGTCAGTAGGATAGTCAAAATGAATACGTTCAAGAGAAACGCCTTCTGATTCCTTAATAAATATAGAGTGCATTTTATCCGTATAAAGGAATTGATCGATTATGTTGCCTAGACTATCAACTAAGGAGACACTTCCTTCGTCATCACTTAAAGATGGTAATGCATCCACTTCAATAAAATTATCTTCAACGCTCTGTAGATACTCACCTTTCAGCACACCAATATCTGTTGTTAAAACAAAATAGGCTAAAGGTGCTATTAAGTGATCTGACGTTGTGATCGATTTTAAATCAACAGCCTCGTCATTTTCGATATTGCCAACAGTAAAATTTTTAAGATTTATATATTTAGAGGAATTGTTATAGAATTCGATAAAGTCTACACCGGTAGGGCGGGGATTGAATAACAACTCATTCACTACAATATTTCCAGAACTCACTGCTTCCGGCAAGCCAAAGGAATATGACTTATCATTCGCAATTCTATTTCCTGCACAGTCGCAAATCTCTGTTGCTGTCAGGTTATAAAGCTTACCCTTTTCAAGGTGAGAAGATAAAAGCAGACTCACTTTTCTAAGCGAACCATCTGCAAATTGCGTCTCAAGAACATTTAATTCATTCATGTAAAACGAGCGCGCAGAAGGAGTAACACTACTTAATTTTTCGCTAAAAACAATTTGTATCATATCAGCGGAAACAGGAATTACGGAAACAATGTGAGGTGGTGTAACATCAGGTTTATTGGCAAACTCCGAATTCCTTCTCCCGGGCGTGCCTCCAGATTCATCATCAGATGCTGTCCAGTTCATTTCTTCAGCGCAAATATTTTCAACGTCTATTAACTCGAGCGTCCAACCTCCTTCTCGCTTATCATCATCCCTAAACCAACGTGAGGAATAATTAACCGAATCAACTTTTAGATTTTCGTTATTAGTAAGGACAATTGCATCTCCTGAGTTATTTAAAGTTGGAAAATTTAAAACACCCACTGCCTTTCCGAGAGAAGCAAAAGTAGCTGTTGTTGAAGCTGAGCTAACTATAATGTATTCAGCAGGAAGCAAGATTTTGCTTGGAAAAATAGCAACAGAGCTTCCGTCTGTTAATCTCCATCCTTTAAGGTTTACTGGATTACCACTTCGATTATAAATCTCAATAAATTCTGCTTCCGGCAATCCCACTGAAGGAGTAGGGTCGGAAAAGATTTCAGTAATAATAATGTCTTTGCTCTTGGTTGGCAGCGCTTCAAAAAACAAAAAAGCCTGCTCTAATTTCAGTAACACATTATTGTTTATATCATAGAGATTTGTCACAATCAAATTCTCCTCTATACCGTTACCAAATCCTTTTTCAAAAGTAAGCGTTACCAATTTGCCATCATCTGACAAAGTTGCTTTGATAGGATTTTCGTTTAAGTTTTTTAGATGGAAATGTTCTATCGTTTCTGCATTTTCTTTGATCAACTTCTCCGAAAAAACTATTTGTATTTCAGTCGTCGAGAGAACGTCAAGACTTTCTATTGATGGAGGTATTGTATCAAGATTCAAATAAGCACTGAGCAACTCTGTACTAAAATTTCCCGCGCAATCACTTATATCTTTTATCGTTACATGATAAGTTTTTTTGTCCTCAATCGAATCCTTTAAATACATATCTAATTCTTTTAATGAAGAATTTGAAAACTTAATGCTGTCAACAATACATGCTGGATTGAAAACTACGTTTGCAATTGAAGGAAGTTCGTTACTTAATTTCTCATTAAATGTTAGCCGTACAATATTTGCTTTGACCGCTTGAGCCTCCAACAATGTTGGTCCTTCTGTATCAATAATGTTTTCGTAAACTGAATTTTGTCTCCCTGGCGTTCCTCCTGTTGGAGCGACAGATGCTTTCCAATTGTCGTCTACTAAACAAGTATTTTCCGGGTCCTTCAATTCTAAAGTCCATCCACCTTGTTGCTTATCATCATCTTTAAACCAGCCAACAGCGTAACGAACAGAATCTATTATGTTGTCGTTGTTATCTTTAATCAAGACGAGATCGCCGCCATTGTTGAGTGTTGGAAAATTAGCGACTATAACTGTTTTTCCAAATGTGTTGAACTCACTGGCTATAGCCGCGGTTGTAAGAATCGCATAATTATTTGGAAGAATAATTTTTGATTGAAGAACACCAGCAGAAGATCCATCAGTTAGTTTCCAATGATTAAGATCAATGGGATTATTGCTGCGATTATAAACTTCTACGAACTCTGCTTCAGGTAGACCAATTTTAGGATTTGGATCAGGAAAGATCTCAGTTATTATAATATCACGATAGTGAATAGGCGATGGCTCAAAGAATAAAAAGTTTTTAGCGGATAACGTCATTTCATTTCCGGCAACGTCTTTCACACCTGAAACCTCCAAAGTTGACTCCTCTCCATTAGTAAATCTGTCTAGATATATCAGTTCTACAACATTGTTACCAGTTGTTTCAGCAGTTGATGGATGCCCTAATCCTTGCACGAGGAAGTTGGCTGGGGTAGTACCAGAAGAGGAATTTATTTCTTCAGAAAATTCAAGCAATAGTTTTCGATCTGAGATTGCTGAAACATTCAACAAACCCGGAGGAACAGTATCAACGTAAGGGTCACCGGTAACTATAAAATCATCGAAGAAATATTTTTCAGAACGCGATGCTATGTAGAGGCAGAAGACACCAAAGTAGGATGATTTGAAATGTGTATTATCAAAAGCTACGCCTTCCTGAACATACCCTGCACTGGGATCAGAAAATAATTCCCAATTTCCATCACTGTCACGTGTTACTTTTACTTTTAATTGTACTACGGATTGATTTACTCTTCCATCTAGGCCATCAATAATTTCTTTTCTTGCTGTTCCCGTTTGTTTGTACAAGCTCACTTCATCAGTTGAGTTTCCAATTTCTACATAGTAGCCATTTAACGGTCCAGACAAATTTTGTTGGTCAGAAACAAGATAGATTCTGCTGAGACTTGTTGCCGAAGTGGCAAAATCCATCTTAACGTAAAATTCCCAAGAAGCATTATTAATTGAACTGCTAGTGGTCGAAAGAAAGGACGTGCTCTCCACAGCCGGAGCTTTAAGTTTTAGTTGATTGCTCTCAATGATGTAGTTTGAAGTTTGTCCCAACCATACAGGACTTGCTGAAAAATCACCATCACTAAAGTCATCGTTCAACTGACCGAACGCTTGTTGGGTGTGAGCGAAATATAAAATCACTAAACCCGAAATTGTTTTTAATAAAAAAGATTGAAAAGAAGAGAAGAATATTTTATGTGGGGTATACATAGCGAGAGGGTTTCACTAATTTTGCAGTCCTAAATTAAACAAAAAATGAAACTTGCAGTAGTCGGTGCCACAGGATTAGTTGGCCAGGAAATTTTAAAAGTGTTGGAGGAACGTAGTTTTCCATTTGATGAATTGTATTTGGTGGCCTCCCCCAAATCTGTTGGTCAGCCGATGAAGTTTAAGGGTAAGGAATATATTGTCAAAGGAATTGAAGAAGTTTGCAAGCTTGCTCCTGATGTGGCTATTTTCTCTGCCGGAGGCAGTACTTCTTTAGAATGGGCTCCAAAATATGCTGAAGCTGGAACAATTGTAATTGATAATTCTTCTGCTTGGAGAATGGATCCTACAAAAAAGTTAATCGTACCAGAAATCAATGGTCATGAATTAACGATAGATGACCGGGTTATTGCCAATCCTAATTGCTCAACCATTCAAATGGTTATGGCGTTGGCTCCGTTGCACGTGAAATATAAATTGAAAAGAATAGTAGTTTCTACGTATCAATCTGTAACCGGAACTGGGAAAGATGCAGTCCTGCAAATGATGAATGAACGTCAGGGTATGAATGGACCTAAAGTTTATCCTCATCCAATAGATATGAATGCATTGCCGCACATTGATTCTTTTACCGACAACGGTTATACCAAAGAAGAAATGAAAATGGTAAATGAAACGCGTAAAATTTTGGGTGACCAGAAAATAGGCGTTACATCAACTACAGTAAGAATTCCTGCAATTGGGGGACACGCTGAAGCCGTTAATGTAGAGTTTTTCGAAGATTTCAATGTTAGTGAGGTTCGTTCGATTCTAGCCAATACTCCCGGCGTTATCGTTCAGGATGATCCGAAAAACAATGTTTATCCAATGCCGATTAATTCACACGGTCGTGATGAGGTGTTCGTAGGAAGAATCCGGAGAGATGAATCTCAGCCAAACACATTAAACATGTGGATTGTAGCTGATAATTTAAGAAAAGGCGCAGCAACGAATGCTGTTCAAATAGCTGAATTTATGTTAGAAAAGAGCCTGGTTTTCTAGGCTCTTTTTTCTTTTCTATTGAGTAGCGGCTATACAGGCAATACTTAGTTCTTTACATCCAGCATCTAAAAGTGTTTGTCCGGCAGCTTCCAGTGTTGCTCCGGTTGTTACAACATCATCAACTAATAAAATTCTTTTGTCATACAGGCTTTCGGGTGACACTGCTTCAAAAACAGATTTCACATTTTCCCATCGCTTCAATTTGGTTCTTTTTGTTTGAGTGCCGGTAAGCGATATTCTTTTAAGATATTCTTCAGTACAGGCAATGTTTAGCGGCTCTGCCAGTCCGAGTCCAAATTCTTCACTCTGGTTATATCCTCGTCTCCTCTTTTTTAATGGATGCAGCGGCACAGGAATAATCAAATCGAATTGATCTTGGTATCCGCTATTTAACAGTTCGTTTCCGTAAACTCTTCCTAACATTCTCCCAAGTTCAGGCTGATTCTTGTATTTCAATGCATGAAGCACATGCTGTACGTTACCGGCTTTAACGAACTTAAAGAAAGACATCACAAACTTTACCGGAATTCTTCCACTGAGTTTTTTCTGAAACGGATTGTCTGTTTCAAGATGGTAATTAGAGCGCGGCAAGTCCAGAATGCATTTTGAGCAAATAAATTCTTCACCTTTTACAAGGGAATCGTGACATGCTACACAATATCTGGGAAAGAATAACGAGACAAAATCGTCCAGTATTTCTGCTGCTGATGATTTTACCAAATGAATAATATCTTTGTTCAAACTAAAATAATCATAAACCAGTTAAGAGAATAGTTATTATGGGTTTAGTAGAAGATTTCAATACGTATAGAGGTAAGATGAATGAAAAGATCATGGACTCCGAGAGCCTGATCATCAAAAGAATATTCAATCTTGATACAAATGCATATGCTGAAGGGGGGCACCTGGATGTAAAATCTAAAGAATTAATAGGGCTTACGTGCTCGCTTGTTCTCCGTTGTGATGATTGTGTACGTTATCATTTAGGCAAATGTAAAGAAGTTGGTTTCAAGACAGAAGAAATTAACGAAGCGATGGGTATTGCTACCTTGATCGGTGGCACAATAGTAATCCCTCATTTGCGAAGAGCGTTTGAGTTTTGGGAGGAATTGCAAAATGTTTAAGCGTGATCTTGATCAGGAAAGAAAATGGAATGCTCTGCTAGAAGAGCTAAAAGTTACTGTTGGTAAAAAGCCAAAGGATCTTAATGCCGTATTATTTCTTATTGGTGTGCAAGAACTTGGCAAGGGATCTCAATTATTTTCCAAGGAAGAAAAACAGGACTTGATGCACATTGGAATTTGTAAAGTATTAAGTCTTGCTGGTTACTACGAGCTTGATGGCCATGATAAAGACGGCTGGCCACATTGGAAGCTTATAAAAAAACTACCCCATTTTGATTTGCTGGAGCAAGAGAAGCTTCTGAAGATTCTTGTGATGGAATATTTCGAGAAAGAGTATAACTGGTCAATGCCCGATAGCTCGCCTAGTCTATAGTGCTTGTTTTACGTGAAACTTTTTGTTTAGACATTAATAGGATTTAAATTAGTTCTTTACTCACGTTGAGTATGATCACTTCGTTATAAAATAAAATTTCCGGGAAGATGAGCGATGGAGCAGGACGCATTGAGCAAAAGATAAAATCTTTTCAAAAAAAGTACTACTTGAATATTTTCATTCGTGGTACTATTCTCACGCTATCAATTTTAATTGGCTACTTTCTATTAGTGTCTTTGCTTGAGCACAATCTTTGGTTAGGTCAGTGGGCAAGGCTTATTATACTGTTAACCTTTTTCTGTGTAGCGGGATTTTGTGTTTACAAATTTCTTAATCAACCACTGCAATGGTGGCTGGCAAAAAGAGGTCTTAATGATGAGCAAACTGCAAGACTTATTGGTAATGCAATGCCATCTGTTAAAGACCGGCTGCTGAATCTTATTCAACTTTCCTCCAACCAACGGGCATCAGCACTAACCTTAGCAAGTGTTCAACAGAAGTCTCGCGAATTCGAGCCGATTGTTTTTGACAGCGTAATTAATCTGAAAGAAAATCGGAAATACTTAAAATATCTTGCAGTTCCGTTGATTGTAGTTTTGATCATCCTGGTTTTCAATCAAAGTATTATCACGACAAGTGCAGACAGAATTGTCCATTTCAATCGTGAATATTCTCCTGAAGCGCCTTTTCAATTTCTTTTAAAGAATGAACAACTGATTGCATTCTATAGCGAAGATTTTAATTTGAAACTGAACCTCTCCGGATCTGCCGTTCCTGAAAATGCTTACCTCGTTTCTGGTTCACAGCGATTAAAGTTAGAGCACTTAGGCAAAGGTGAGTTTCAATATCTTTTTGAAAGAATTCAACAGCCTATAAAATTTCAGATTGAAGCGGCAGGATTTTTCTCTGATGCCTATACCATTGAAATTATTAATCGTCCTGAACTCACTAAATTTTCTGTTGATCTTGAATATCCAAGATATCTACAACGCAAAAGTGAAAAGTTGGCAAATGCAGGAAATCTTGAGATCCCTGAAGGAACAAATGTAAAGTGGAATCTTAAAACGATGCATGCAGCCAAAGCAAGCATTAGCTTCATTACAGATAAATCTATAAATAATTTACAACCATCTGGAAATGAGACATTTACATTTTCAAAGAAGTTTTCAAACCCTGATCAATACGAAATCACTCTTGAGAATAACAAGAGTAAGAACAAAGAAAAAATTGCGTATCAGATTGAGGTGATTAAAGATCAGCATCCTCAGATTGTTGTTAATAACTTTCGTGATTCCGTTCTATATAAAAGAGTGATACTAGGTGGAATGATTGGAGACGATTATGAGGTTACTGAATTATCACTTCATTTTAAAATTAAAGATGAAGCGCAAAATGATGTGTTGAAAAGAGCAGTAAGCATACCTATCACTAAAAATCAGCTTCAACAAAATTTCTTCTACAACTGGTCGGTTGATTCGTTAAAACTTCAGCCAGGTCAGCAGCTTGAATATTACCTGCAGGTGTGGGACAACGATGGAGTTAATGGCCGAAAGTCTACGAAGAGTAGCAGCTATACTTTTCTTGTCCCTTCCGAAGACAATCTTGTTGCCGAAATTTCTAAGTCCCAAAATCAAACAGAGAAGAAAATTGATCAAAGCTTTAATAAGGCTACCAAGCTGCAGGATCAAATTGAGCAGGCCAATCAAAAGTTAAAAGGAAAACAAACGCTGGACTGGCAGGATAAGAAAATGCTGGAGGATATTCTGCAGCAGAAACAAGGGTTAGATCAGGTAGTGCAACAGCTTAAAGAAGAGAATAAGCTTTTGGATGAAAAGAAAAATGCTTTCACGGAGCAGAACGACAGAATCAAGGAAAAGGCGGAGCAATTACAAAAGCTGATGGAGGAGCTTTTGGATGAGGAGACAAAAAAACTTTTCGAAGAGCTCCAAAAACTTCTGAAAGAGAATGCTGATGCCTCTGAGCTTCAAAAGCTGATGGAGAAGTTAAATCAAAATACCAACAACATTGAAAAAGAGCTTGAAAGAACATTAGAACTTTTCAAGGAGCTTCAATATGAATTTAAACTTGATCAATCTATTCAGGATCTTAAGAAACAGGTAGAGGAACAGAAGGCCTTGAATGAGAAAACTGAATCGCTCGATAAAAAAGATGATTCTAAGAATGAGGGCAAAAATCAGAAGAATCAGGATCAGAAGAGTCAAGAGCAAAATAATCAGGAGAAGGGCCATCAAAAGAATAATGAACAGAGCAGCCCAGAAGAACTAGCAAAAGAACAGGAAAAAATACAGCAGGATTTTAAAGAAACCTCTGAGAAATTGGAAGAGCTGGAAAAGATGGGGCAGGAGCTAGATAAGAATGAGGAGTTGCCATCTGAAGAAGAGAAACAGGAGATCCAGGAAGAACAGCAGCAAAGCAAGGAAATGCTTGACCAGAAAGATCCATCAAAAGCAAAAACTCCACAGAAGAACGCGTTACAAAAGATGCAAAAGATGCAACAGCAGATGGAGGGCATGCAAAATTCCATGATGATGGAGATGGACATGCAGAATCTCGAATCACTTCGGCAGATCATTCATGGGTTGGTTAAACTTTCGTTTGATCAGGAATCGCTGATGAAAGAGTTCAATGAACTGCAGCAAAATGATCCAAGATTTAATGTTTTGGCTCAAAATGAATTAAAACTAAGAGATGACTCTAAAGTACTTGAAGATAGTCTCCTTGCTTTAGGAAAGCGCGATCCCATGATGGGCTCGTTTATCACGAAAGAAATTGGCGAGCTGAATGATCATATGGAAAAAGTTATTGATGCCAACAAAGAAAGAAAGAGACCGCAGGCTTCCAGTGAAATGCAAATGACGATGACCTCTATCAATAATCTGGCTTTAATGCTTGACGACCATTTTGATATGATGATGCAAATGATGGCGAATGCAAAACCGTCAATGAAGAAATCTAAGCAAAAGGGGCAGAAACCGAGTCTAAGCCAAATGCAACAACAACTGAATGAAAAAATCCAGCAACTAAAGAATGGTGGAACGAGTGGAAGACAATTGTCCGAAGAGTTAGCGAAGATGGCTGCAGAGCAAGAAAGGATCAGAAGGGCTTTGCAGGAAATGCAGGAGAAGATGAAGAATGAAGGGCAAACTCCTGGCGGAGACCTACCTGGAAAAATGGAAGAGACTGAAATGGATCTCGTAAACAAAAAACTTACAGATCAGTTAATAAAACGACAGAAAGATATTGTGACTCGTTTGCTAGAGGCCGAAAGGTCAATGAGAGAGCAGGACATGGATGAAGAACGAAAAGGTGAAACCGCCAAAGAATATAATGAGGAAATACCTAAGGCCTTTGAAGAATATTTGCGACTCAAAGAAAAAGAAGTAGAATTGCTGAAAACAGTGCCGCCTAAGCTTTATCCTTATTATAAGAAGGAAGTTAGCGAGTATTTTAAACGAATGGGAACAAACTAATTTATCGTGTTCATGAATACCATTAATATCCAGGTACCCTCTTTAGCGGAGAACATTAGGATGATTGAAAGCTTTATTGATAATGCTAAAGAACGATTTCATTTAGATGATGATATCTATGGTAATATCATGATTGCCGTAACGGAAGCTGTTAACAATGCAATTAAACACGGTAATAGCAATGACCGAAACAAAAATGTTCACTTAAGCCTACGTTTAGAGGATAGCATGATCAAGTTTGTTGTAAAAGACGAAGGTGCTGGGTTTGATCACCATCAACTACCAGACCCAACTTCTCCGGAAAATCTTGAAAAGCCGGGAGGACGTGGAATTTTTCTAATGAAACATTTGTCAGACGAGGTGGAATTTAAAGAAGAGGGACGAATTGTAGAATTAAGCTTTTATATGAATACTTAATGGCAAGTATCAATTTCTTTGTTCAGGACATCGATTTTAAACTTCCCCTCCCGAGAAAAACCAGCCAATGGATTAAACGAGTAATTAAGAAAGACCGCTTCAGCGTTTCGGAACTTAATTACATTTTCTGCTCTGATGAATACTTAAGGCAGATTAACATTCAATTTCTAAATCACGATAGCTATACTGACATTATCACTTTTGATAATAGCACCGAAAAAGGAGAAATAGAAGGAGAGATTTATATCAGCATTGAGAGGGTTAAAGAAAACGCAGCAAAGTATCGTAACTCCTTCAACGAGGAACTACACAGAGTAATGATTCACGGAGTGTTGCACCTAATGGGATACAAGGACAAAGGGATTAAGGCTAAATATGAAATGCGTGAAAAAGAAGACGTCTCTCTATCTTTACGGTAATATGTTCCACGTGAAACTAATTGCCGCTACTGCTTTCGGGGTTTCACGTGAAACAAAACAATATAGAAATGTTTAAAGAGTACGATGTAATTGTTGTTGGTGCGGGCCATGCTGGTTGTGAGGCCGCAAATGCCGCTGCTACTATGGGCTCGAGTGTTTTACTCATCACTATGAATATGGGCACAATTGCCCAAATGTCATGTAACCCAGCGATGGGGGGGGTTGCAAAAGGCCAAATCGTTAGGGAAATAGACGCCCTTGGCGGCAGGTCAGGAATAATTTCGGATCTGTCTATGATTCAGTTTCGAATGTTAAATCTATCAAAGGGCCCAGCAATGTGGAGTCCAAGAACTCAAAACGATAGAATGCGCTTTTCCGAAGAATGGCGGCTCGCACTGGAAAGAGTTCCGAACGTTGATTTTTGGCAGGAGATGGTAAAAGAGGTGATTGTTAAAGACCACAGGGTTATTGGGTTAAAGACCAGTCTAGGGATTGAAATCTATGCAAAAGCAGTTGTGCTGACAAATGGCACTTTTCTAAACGGCAAGATACATATAGGCGAAAAGCAGTTTGGCGGTGGAAGAACCGCGGAAAGCGCTGCAACTGGTATAACCGAGCAGCTAAGGTCTCTTGGAATGGAGTCTGGTAGAATGAAAACCGGTACGCCTCCAAGAGTGGATGGGAGAAGCTTGGATTATTCCAAAATGGAAGAACAAAAGGGTGATGAGAATCCATCGAAATTTTCCTTCACTGATACTAAGCCTTTAGCGAAACAAGTAAGCTGTTGGATTACTTATACCAATGAAGCTGTTCATCAAGAGCTACAAAAAGGATTCGATAGATCCCCAATGTTCCAGGGAAGGATTCAAGGACTTGGTCCAAGGTATTGTCCCTCTATAGAGGATAAAATCAATAGGTTTGCCGAACGAGATCGACACCAAATTTTTGTTGAGCCAGAAGGATGGAATACAGTTGAAATTTACGTGAATGGTTTTTCAACATCTCTTCCGGAGGATGTTCAATACAGCGCGATGACAAAAATACCTGGTTTCGAAAAGGCTAAAATGTTCCGTCCCGGATATGCGATAGAATATGACTACTTCCCTCCAACACAGTTAAAACTGTCCCTAGAGACCCAAATCTTGGACAACTTGTTCTTTGCTGGTCAAATCAATGGGACGACAGGCTATGAAGAAGCAGCATGCCAGGGATTAATGGCAGGAATAAATGCCCATCATAAGGCTAACGAACAAGAGCCTTTAATATTAAAACGGTCGGAGGCCTACATTGGGGTGCTTATAGATGACCTAATAACAAAAGGCACACAGGAACCCTACAGAATGTTTACCTCCCGTGCAGAGTACAGAATCTTGTTACGCCAGGATAATGCTGATCTACGCTTGACTGAAATTGGACATAGAATAGGTTTAGCATCAGACGACCGAATGCAGAAAGTCCTTGACAAGAAAGCTGACGTTGAAAGGCTATTATCAGATTTAAAGAAAACAAAGGTTGATCCGGAAGGAATAAACATCGCGCTAGAGAATTTGAGCACATCAACGATTAAAGAGAAAATCCCGGTAATAAACCTGCTGAGAAGGCCACAGATTGGAATTAAAGAACTGGTCCAAATTGATACTGGTGTGTCTGCTCTAATAGCTAAGTATGACAAAGAGATTCAGGAACAGGCCGAAATCCATGTGAAGTACGAAGCCTATATTGAACGAGAGAAAAAACTGGCTGATAAAATTGGCAGCTTGGATGAATATAAAATTAGAGCAGACTTTGATTATGATAGAGTTAAGGCATTGTCATCAGAATCAAGAGAAAAACTAAAGAAAATTAAACCTGAAACAATAGGACAAGCATCACGCATTAGCGGTGTTTCACCCTCTGATATTTCAGTTCTCACTATTTATATGGGTAAGTAATGTATTCATTAAGTGAGTGCCCAATTTGCAATGGCAGAAAATTTATTGCACATATAGAAACAAAGGATTTTACTGTTTCGCAGGAGACCTTCAGCCTCCAGAAATGCGAAACTTGTTCTTTAATCTTTACAAATCCCAGGCCGGAAGAAAATCAGTTATATAAATACTATCAATCAGATCAATACACTTCACATACTACTGATAACCAAAGCGTTATTGATTATGTGTACCGGTTCTGTAGATCGTTCACCTTGCGATGGAAACATTCTTTAATTAAGGAAAATGTAATTGCTAAAGAGCATCTTTCCATTCTGGATTATGGATGTGGAACCGGAGATTTCCTGAATTTTTGCAAATCTAAAGGACATACTGTCGTGGGTTTCGAACCCACAGAGAAAGCCAGGGAGATTGCAAGATCCAAACAACTCAATATTATAAGAGCACTCGACGATTCGCATTTTGGGTTTGATGTTATAACGCTCTGGCACGTGCTGGAACACGTACCAGATTTAAATGAAACTTTAACGCTCCTGAGCAATAGGCTAAACAAAAATGGCACAATGTTTATTGCAGTTCCAAATCCTGAAAGTGCTGATGCAGAGCTATACCAGGAAAATTGGGCGGGTTATGACGTCCCACGACATCTCTGGCATTTTTCAAAGCAAGCAATGCAGCTCTTAGTGAAAAAAACCGGACTGCATTTCAAGGGAGTAATACCGATGAAACTTGACGCCTATTATGTGAGCCTACTTAGTGAAAAATATAAAACAGGAAAAATATCAGTAGGTGAACTTGGTAGAGCATTTTATCAGGGAGTCCGTTCGAATTTGAAAGCAACAAGTAAAAAAAATCATTCAAGCCTTATTTATATCCTGAGAAAAAATGAATCGTCTCTTTAAATTATTTTGGTTCATCTACGCCTTATTTCTTATTTCATGCGCTAGGCAAAGTTCACCAACCGGAGGACCAAAGGATACGATACCGCCAGTATTAATTAAAGCAATCCCAGGAAATGAAGCCATTAACTTTAAAGGTAAAAGTATTGAACTTACATTTTCAGAGCTGGTAGCGTTGGCAAATGCCAAAGAGCAAATCATCATCGCGCCTACTGTTGGGAAAGATTTTGAAGTTGACGTAAGAAATAACAGAGTGGTTCTGAATTTTGAAAAGGATTTACAGGACAGCACCACTTACACCTTCAATTTTAGAGATGCAGTGCAAGACGTTACAGAAAAAAATCCTGTAAGAAATTTAAAATTAGCGATTAGCACTGGCACCTATATAGATTCTATGTCAGTCGAAGGCACGGTCTTTAACATCCTGCAACAGAAGGAATTGAAAGATGTAACCGTTGCCATCCAGGCTTACAACGACACCTTTAACATTCTTAAACATCCGGCAACGTTCTTCACAAAATCTGACGAAAAAGGAAACTTTAAAATTGAAAACCTAAAGCCTGGTCTCTACAATCTTTACGCTTTCCAGGATCAAAATAAAAATCTAATTGTAGATTCTAGAAGCGAGGCATATGGCTTCTTAAAAGATTCTGTTTTACTCGATGACAACATAAAAAAAATTGAAATCGGTTTGGTGAGGCTAGATACGCGACCGCTTAAAATTACAAGTGCGAGGCCATACAACACATATTTCAACATCAAGACATCCAAAAACGTCAAGGCGGTTACAATCACAGCGGCTGATAGTTCAGATATTTACTATTCCTTCGGTGCTGATAATGCTAATCTTCAGATCTATAATACCCTGGTTGATAAAGATAGTACGCTGATTAATGTTTCATTGGAAGACAGCATTCAAAATCGAATTGATACAACACTCTATGGGAAGTTTCTAAAAAGAGAGATTGACCCGGAGAAATTTGACTACAAAATTGACGAAACCTCGCTTCTTGCGGACAAAGGGATTTTTAAAGCGATCATAACTTTTACAAAACCTCTTAAGGAAGTAGACTTTGATAGCATCCGTTTTACGATTGATAGTACGAAAATTCTTTCATTCACACAGGAAGATCTCTTCTATGACGAACCGAGGAAAATATTAACGTTAACAAAAAAGTTTGATAAGAACTTTTATGCTGTTGAAGAGGAAGGCACGGAAAAACCAAATGTTTCCAACAAAACAATAGCCGATACAACCAAGTCAAAAACTAATCAAAAGCCAGGGATAAAAAATGAGTTCTATTTAGGATACGCAGCGTTTATCAGTGTAGAACAAGATTCCTCAAAACAATCAAAGCAATCAATAACACCAGCAAGAACTGAGGATCTAGGAATGATCATAGCAGAACTTGAGCAGACAAAATCAAATATCATTATCCAGCTTATTGATAAAGAGCAAAAGATAATAGCAGCAGCAAGAAACAAGTCCCCAGTGAGCTTTGAAGATTTAAATCCAGGAGAATATTTACTGAGAATTATTCTCGACAGGAATGGAAATGGTGTATGGGATCCTGGCAACTACTTGAGGAAAGAAGAACCTGAAGAAATATACTATTATGAGAATGAAACCCAGCAAAGAGAGATAAAACTTAAAGCGAACTTTGAGCTCGGTCCTTTGTTGATAACTTATTAGGTAACGTGTGGATAGAATTAGCAACTCACGAATTCCTGCTTAAAAACTGCCGATTTCAGTGAAAATGAAAAATGATGTTGATGACTCTCTAGTTACCAACAAGCATTAACAATCGAACTTATCAACACAACTTTTGTCAACACAAGAAAGTTATGTTAATAAAACTTTAAGTAGCTGACTTTAACCGGTTTAGTCATTAAATTACATAAACAATGTATTCACAAGACATGAAGGGTATGACTTATCAACTTATCAACAATGCTTATTACTATTACAATAATATATATATAATAAGAATAATAAGAACCGTGTGTTTAGGGATAACCCTTTTCCTTGTCTCTTCATCCGCCTTCTCACAAAATCATACTGATATACAATTAGCCAATGAGTACGTGTTAAAGGGCGATAAGAAAAAAGCCATTGAATTATACAGGGATTTAATTAAAAACGATGCCAACATCCCACTGGTCCATAACAACTACATTAATGTTCTTATCGATGCGGGAGCGCATGATGAAGCACAAGCCTATCTAAAACGAATTCTAAGGCGTGATCCTGACAACATGCAGTACCGGTTGGATGTCGGACTGGTCTACGTGCGATCAGGTGAACTGGCGAAGGCTGACAAGTATTTCAAGGATATCATCGGAGACGTCAAAAAAAGCGTCCATCACGCAAAAATGATGTCGGACTATCTTTCTGCTAAATCGCTGGTTGATTATGCAATCCTAAGTTTGACGGAATCACGAAGCTTTCTTGGCAATCCATATTTGTTTTGCCTTGATCTGGCAATGCTGTACCGAATTCAAGGACAGCAGGACAAAATGGTGAGGGAGTATTTGAATTATGTCACGCAAAACTCCGCGAACATTCAGTACGTCAAAAATGTAATGCAAGCATTGCTCACCAAGCCCGAAGAGCTGGAGAGTTTGGAGCGGCTGCTTTACGATAAGGTTCAACAAAACCCTGAGGTAGAAGTTTATTCGGACTTATTGATTTGGGTGACGATGCAGCAGAAAAATTTTTACGCATCATTCATCCAGGCTCGAGCTTATGATAAGCGTTACAAAAAAGAAGGTGAAAAATCAATGGAGGTGGCAAAAGTTGCACTTGACAATGACGACTACGAAACGGCATCCAAAATTTACAGATATGTAATTCGGGAATTTGTAAACACGCCCAACAACCTCCTGGCAAGATTAGGTTTGATCAGAGCTAGGGAAGCAAAAATTAAAAATAATTTCCCGGTCAGTGCCGATTCGGTAAAAACGCTCGTGCGTGATTACCAAAAATTTATAAATCAATATCCCGATAATAACAACTCGCTTGAGGCGCAGCGAAATGAAGCCATTCTTTTTGCGAACTACCTCGACCAAAAAGATTCTGCAATTCAAATCTTAAACAGGCTCATTGCAAATCCGCGTGCTTCATTATACTTAAAATCAAAAGCAAAACTTGACCTTGGAGACATCTACCTCATTAAAGGAGAATCATGGGAGTCGACACTTTTATACTCACAGGTAGAAAAAACGCAAAAAGAAAATCCTGTTGGTTATGAAGCCAAATTAAAAAACGCAAAGCTATCTTACTACAAAGGAGATTTTAGATTAGCACAAGAACATCTCGATATTTTAAAGGAAGCAACAACGAGAGAAATTTCGAATGATGCGATGGATTTAAGTATGAGAATCAAAGAGAACATTGCATTGGATTCAAGCGGTGAAGCGCTCCATCAATATGCCATTGTAGAATTGCTACTCTACCAAAATAAAATAAATGAAGCAATGCAAAAAATCCAAAACCTTAAGCAAGGGATTGGTGACAGCGCATCTTTTTCAAATCAAACAATATTGGATGATGTATACTGGCTTGAGGCTAATATAGTTTTGAAACAAGGTGAATTTGATAAGGCAGTTACATTGCTGCAAAAAATTCAGGATGACTATGCAGATGATATTTTAACGGACGATGCATACTTTTTACAAGCGGAAATTTTTGAGCGCCATATTAAGAACAAAGAAAAAGCTATGGAAATTTATCGGGAATTCTTAAACAGGTTTCCCGGCAGTGTATATGCAGCGGAGGCACGTAAACGCTTCAGAATGTTGCGAGGAGATTTTTCAGAAACTGAAACGCCGATTAATTAACTCATACAAATTAAGGCAAGGCTATCACCAGATCTTCTAATTTTATCAATCCACTTTGAATTACCTTTGCAGTTATTCCTCCATGTCCTCTCATCGCGTTATAACCACCAGCGCCTAAACTCTCTTCCATTCTTGAACAGGGATGACACTCTCCAGAATATTCTAAAGTAGCTGCGCCTATTTTAAAATGCTTTCCCCTTAAGGCCAGAAGATTAATTCCTTCCACTACAATATTTCTCCTAACAATATCTGCAGTTATTTCTTTACTCAGAAAAGAAGAAATAGCGCGAAGGTGTTCAGCTTGAATTAACGTTACTTGCCTTGCACCTCCAATTCCTTTATACCTATCTCCGTCAAGTCCCTTTTCAGCAATAGCCTCAATTTCTTCTAGTTCTATAACCGGCTCCAATCTTTTTGGTCGAACACTTATATACACCACCTTACCTGGTTTAACAAAATTCGATTGTAATGATTTAAATTTCATAGATCAATTGAAGAATCAAAAAAGTCTAAGCCACCAGCTAGTTTTAATAATTGTTTCATGAATAGAATGTAAAACACGATGATAAACAAGCTCGAATAATATCTTTTGTGCCATGCTGCTCCAGCCGAGAGTTTAAGGAATCGCGTAAACCTGCTTGAAACTCCTCCAACCATTAAAAAATTCTATTAATAGTATGCATGCATAACATTTTTTTTTACCTTCGCCTACTTCAGAAAACGTATGCGTAGGGAAGAAACTGTTGACTATAATATCAAAGCTGCCTGGCACGCCATCGCGAGGATGTACAATCAGCAGGCAGCCAAGCATGATATTACAATGTCAATGGGCTTTGTATTACTGAACATTAATTCTGACGAAGGAACTCCAGCTACTAAAATTGCCCCACTGATGGGACTTGAGGCGAGAAGCCTAACACGGCTTTTGAAGAGTATGGAGGAGAAAGGCCTAATTTACAGAGTTGCAGATGCAAGTGATAAAAGGCTAGTTCGGATTGGTTTAACGAAGGAAGGAAAGCGAAAGAGAGAAACTTCTAAACAGACTGTGTTGACATTTAATGAAGTAGTGCGAGCGCAAATCGCTGAAGAAAAGCTTACAGTATTTTTTGAAGTACTTCAGCAGATCAACAGGATGATTGAAAAGAATAATATTTACGAAAAATAAAATTTAAATCATGTTGGCATTGCCCAATGGATAATTAATAAAATCTATGAATCGTACCATTCGCAAAGTTGCTGTTTTAGGTTCTGGTGTAATGGGCTCACGTATTGCCTGTCACTTCGCTAATATTGGCGCAGAAGTTCTTCTGCTTGACATTGCACCTAGGGAACTTACTGATGAAGAAAAAAAGAGAGGCTTAACATTGGAAAGTCTTGCAGTGAAAAACAGGATTGTTCAAAGTTCTTTTGATGCAGCGCTAAAGGCAAACCCTGCACCATTATATAGCAAAGAATTTGCTTCCAGGATCAAGCTTGGCAATTTCTCGGATGACATGCCTAAGATTAAAAATTACGATTGGACAATAGAAGTTGTAGTTGAAAATTTAGACATCAAGAAAAAGGTATACGATGAAGTTGAAAAGCATAGAAAGCCAGGAACACTGATTACTTCCAATACCTCCGGCATTCCTATTCATTTGATGGCTGAAGGGAGGAGTGAGGATTTTCAAAAACACTTTTGTGGAACACATTTTTTTAATCCACCAAGATATTTAAAGCTCCTCGAAATTATTCCTACAACTAAAACTGATCCTGAAGTTGTAAAATTTTTAATGCGCTATGGCGATGTGTATTTAGGAAAGACAACGGTTTTATGTAAAGATACTCCTGCATTTATCGCTAACCGTGTAGGAATTTTTGGAATTATGAAAGTGGTCGACTCCATGCTAAAGCTGGATCTCAACATTGACGAAGTTGATAAACTTACCGGACCTGTTATAGGGAGACCAAAGTCAGCGACTTTCAGAACATCTGATGTTGTAGGTCTTGATACATTGGTAAAAGTTGCGAATAACTTATATGCAGGATTACCAAATGATGAAGGTCGGGACATGTTCAAACTGCCTGAAGCAATTACTAAGCTGGAACAAAATAAATGGTTAGGTGATAAAACTGGCCAGGGGTTTTATAAAAAAACTAAAAGTGCAAAAGGAGAAACGGAAATTCTCACACTTGATTTAAAGACACTAGAATATAAACCGAAAGCAAAAACAAAATTCGCTACACTAGAAACAACCAAAACGATCGATAATGTGAAAGATCGTTTTAAAGTTCTCCTCGCAGGTAAAGATAAAGCGGGAGAATTTTATCGCGACTCTTTCTTCGGCTTGTTCCAATATGTAAGCAATAGAATTCCTGAAATCGCAGATGAATTATACAAAATAGATGATGCGGTTTGTGCAGGGTTTGGCTGGGAAGTTGGTCCATTTGAAACGTGGGATTCAGTTGGATTAGAAAGATCCATAAAAGAAATGGAAACTGCGGGATATAAACCTAACCAATGGGTTTATGACATGCTTCAAGCAGGAAACAAATCATTTTATACAGTTGAAAAAGGAGCAAGGAAATATTTTGACATTCCTTCAAAATCGTATAAAGACATTCCTGGAAAAGAAGAATTTATTATTCTCGAAAACCTAAGTGAGAATGTTGTTTGGAAAAATGCGGAATCAAAAATCATTGATCTCGGTGACGGTGTTATTAATTTTTCATGGTACAGCAAAAGCTACACGTTAGGTAGCGCTGTGATTGAAGGACTAAACAAATCAATCGATCTTGCGGAAAAGAATTATAAAGGTCTGGTCGTTGGTCACCAGGGTCCGGATTTTTCTCTTGGTGCAAACCTTGGTCTTGTTTTCATGTATGCCATTGAACAAGATTATGATGAAATAGATTTTATGGTTCGCGCATTTCAAAATGCAGTAATGCGTATTCGATATTCTTCTGTTCCTGTTGTTGTTTGTCCTCAGGGACGAACACTTGGAGGCGGATGTGAAATGACGCTTCATGCGGACCTTGCCCAGGCAGCTGCCGAAACTTACATCGGTCTTGTCGAAGTTGGAGTAGGCCTGATACCAGGTGGCGGAGGAACAAAAGAATTTGCAAAGCGCGTGAGTGATGGTTTACAAGAAGGTGATGTGGAATTAAATGCATTACAAAATGCGTTTATGAATATAGCCACAGCTAAAGTTGCACTATCAGCGGAAGACGCTCGGGAAATGAACATCCTTCGTTCATTTGATCGAGTTTCAATAAATCGTGATAGACAAATTGCTGATGCTAAAGAAGCAGTAATCGAATTGTCTGAAGCAGGTTATACAATGCCACAAATGGCAACCAATATTAAAGTACAAGGTCGTGCAGGATTAGCACTGGTAATGGCAGGGGTTAACGGTATGCGAATGGGAAATTATATCAGTGATCACGATGCGAAAATTGCGCTTAAAATAGCCAACGTCATGTGCGGAGGAGATTTAACTGCACCTCAAGAAGTAAGCGAACAATACTTACTAGACCTTGAACGCGAAGCTTTCGTGTCATTGTGTGGTGAGAAGAAAACGCTAGAAAGAATACAGTCAATATTGACAGGGGGAAAACCATTGAGGAACTAGTTGACAAGAACACAATGCACTTGGCAATTGCAGCAGGAACTTTAAGAGACCTAAACTGAATAAAAAAAAGCATTTAATTTAAGATTAAAAAATAAGGTGAAGGGTAGAATTGTCTATTGCGATTTTACTTACACCTACTTAAAATAAAAATATGAACGCTTACATAGTTGCAGCAAAACGAACAGCAAATACACGTGCAAAGAAAGGTGGATTTCGATTCACCCGACCAGATGATTTTGCTGTTGAAATAATCAAGGAACTTGTTAGGTCAATTCCTGGATTGGAAAATAAAATGGTCGATGATCTGATTGTTGGTAATGCGGTACCAGAAGCAGAACAAGGTATGCAGATGGGAAGACTCATTGCATTGATGGCTCTAGGCATCGACAATGCAGGAATGATTGTTAACCGCTACTGCGGTTCTGGTGTTGAAGCGATTAACATTGCTTCTACCAAAATTCACGCCGGCATGGCTGATTGTATCATTGCAGGTGGAACAGAGTCAATGTCATTGGTGCCCGTAATGGGATGGAGGACAGCACTGAATTATAAGATTGCAAAGGATCATCCGACATATTACACCAGCATGGGTTTAACGGCCGAAGAAATTGCAAAACAATATAAGATTTCGCGAGACGATCAGGACAAGTTTGCCTATGAGTCGCACATGAAAGCAATCAAAGCACAAGCGGAAGGAAAGTTTAAGGAAGAGATTGTTCCGATTACTGTACAAGAGGTATATGTTGATGAATCAGGTAAGAAAAAATCACGGGACTTTGTAGTAGAAACAGATGAGAGCCCGCGTCCTGATACAAATATGGATGCACTGGGAAAATTGAAACCTGTGTTTGCGCTACCAGGAACTGTTACCGCAGGAAACTCTTCTCCAACAACCGATGGTGCTGCCTTTGCCATTGTTGTGTCGGAGAAATTTTTGAAGCAGTTTAACTTAAAACCAATTGCGAGAATGATGAGCTATTCTGTTGCAGGTGTCGATCCTCGTATCATGGGTATTGGCCCAGTCGCAGCAGTACCGAAAGCCTTGGATAGAGCTGGATTAAAGTTAAATGATATTGATCTAATAGAATTGAACGAGGCATTTGCTGCGCAATCAATTGGTGTAATACGTGATTTAAATATCGACCCATCAAAATTAAATGTTAATGGTGGTGCAATTGCCTTAGGTCATCCACTCGGAAGCACAGGAGCAAGATTGTCGCTTACATTATTTAACGAGCTTAGAAGACAAAAAAAGAAATACGGGTTAGTCACTGCATGTGTTGGAGGAGGACAAGGCGTTGCAGGAGTTTATGAACTGTTGAATTAGAAAGAATTGAGAGGTGAGTATTGAGATTTGAGACTGAAAACTAAAAACCCAATATATGCACAACTTAAAAGAACTTAAAATTTGGAATAAGGCTATCGAACTTGCAACCAAGGTTTACAAGTTAACTTCAAATTTTCCTGCAAAAGAGAGATATGGATTAACTTCTCAAATTCGTAAATCTGCAGTCCCAATACCTTCTAATATTGCCCAAGGTGCTGGAAGAAATAGCAATAAAGAATTCTTTTATTTTTTAGGCGTCTCTTACGAATTACAAACACCACTTATTATATCAAGGAATCTCAATTTTTTAGATGAGAAAGTTGATCTCGTTCTTGAAGGTTTGGATCAGCGTTAGAAAATGAATTATACACTACAAAAGAAATTGTTGTGAGGCTTCTCATGTCTCATATCTCAATACTCAAATCTACATCGTATGGCCACAGCAACCGAAACAAAACAAGCGATCAAAGGCGGAGAATTTTTAATTCGTCAGACAGAAGCACAGGAAATTTTTATTCCTGAGGAATGGAATGAAGAGCAGAAAATGATAGCTCAAACCTGTAAAGATTTTCTTGACCAAGAAGTTTTTCCAAGGCTCAACGAAATCGATTCAATGAAAGATTTGAATTTGATGCCTTCAATCCTTGATAAAGCAGGAGCACTTGGTTTGCTCGGCACTTCAGTCCCACAGGAGTATGGTGGGTTCGGAATGGACTTCAATACAACAATGCTTGTTGCAGAAATTATTGGTGCTGGCCATTCAGTAGCAGTAGCGTTATCTGCGCATACGGGCATTGGAACTTTACCAATTCTCTATTATGGAAATGAAGAACAAAAGAAAAAATATATTCCAAAACTGGCTACCGGTGAATGGAAAGCTGCTTATTGTTTAACTGAGCCGGATTCAGGTTCTGATGCCAACTCAGGAAAAACTAAAGCAGTACTTAGTGCAGATGGTAAACACTATCTCATCAACGGTCAGAAGATGTGGATTACCAATGGTGGATTTGCAGAGATATTTGTTGTGTTTGCCAAAATAGATAATGATAAAAATCTAAGTGCTTTCATTGTTGAAAAAGGTTTCGGCGGAATCACAATGAATGAAGAAGAGCATAAGATGGGTATCAAGGGTTCTTCTACACGTCAAATCTTTTTTAATGATTGTAAAGTTCCAGTAGAAAATCTTCTAAGCGAAAGAGAGAACGGCTTTAAAATAGCAGTTAATATTTTAAATGTAGGCCGGATCAAGCTTGGTGCTGCAGCAATCGGAGGCGCAAAGAAAACAACTTCGCTTGCAATAAATTATGCAAAGGAGCGGAAGCAATTCGGAACATCCATTTCCAACTTTGGTGCAATCAAACATAAAATAGCAGATGTAATCACACACATCTTTGCATCAGAATCTGCTTGCTATCGCGCGGGGCAAAATATTGATGACGCGTACAACGCCTTCGTGTCTTCCGGAGTTGAATCTGCGAAAGCAAGACTAAAGGCACTTGAAGAATTTGCGATAGAGTGCGCAATTTTGAAAGTGCATGGATCAGAAGTGCTGGATTACGCAGTGGATGAGGGCGTACAAATTTATGGAGGAATGGGTTTCTCAGCAGAAGGCCCAATGGATAGAGCCTATCGGGATGCGCGCATCAATAGAATCTTCGAAGGTACGAACGAAATCAATCGCATCTTAACAATAGACATGCTCTTAAAAAGAGCGATGAAAGGTCACATCGATTTGATGACTCCCGCCATGACAGTGCAAAAAGAATTAATGGCCATTCCTGATTTTGGGTCAAGTGATGAAGAAGGTGTTTTTATAAAAGAAAAGAAAGCACTGGCAAATCTTAAAAAAGCTGGGTTGATGGTTGCTGGTGCAGCTGTTCAAAAATTTATGATGAAGCTTTCTGACGAACAGGAAGTGCTGATGAGCCTCGCAGATATGTTGATAGAAGGTTATGTAGCAGAATCGACATTATTGAGAGTTGAGAAATTAATTAGCATAAAAGGTGAGGCTAATTGCCAGATCGAAAAAGAAATCGCCATTATATACCTGCATCATGCAATTGAAAAGGCAACGTCTGCTGGGAAAGAAGCAATTTATGCTTTCGCTGATGGTGACGAATTGCGGCTGATGTTACTAGGATTAAAGCGTTTTACTAAAATCGATCCTTACAACCTGAAAGAGGCAAGAAGAAAAGTAGCAAATTATGCAATCGAAAAAGGTGAATATCCTTTTAAAAATTGAACATCTTGTTGTACAGTAATGAACAAAGCCCTGGTTGAAACAGGGCTTTTTCTTTTAAAATTAAGCAATTTGAACTTGGAATGTCTTTTGAGTGAGTACGTGCAAAAGTGAATTTATGGCAACCAAGACAGTCGGCACCTTACTTATAATTTTAGTCAGTATCCTTCTTTTCCCAGTAGCATTTGGAATATTAGCTGGAGTATTTGGGATTGTATTCGGGGCGCTCGCAGCAGTGTTTGGTGCAGTATTCGGAATTCTCGGTGGAATCGTTGGAGCCATCTTCGGTTTTTTTGGATGGATCTTCGACGGAATTTTCGACTGGGATTTTGACTATGGTTTTTTTGATTTTAATCCTGTAACAATCGTTTTGGTCATCCTCGTCGTTGCGTTATTGACAAGAAATAAATCATCAAAGCAGAATTACACTAAGCGATAGGATGCTTGTTGTACAATGTTGGGTTAAGAAAATATTTACTATAAACAGGATAACGTTTTAATTCCTGTAAATAAGGTTTGCGCCCTTTTGCAAAAACTACTTTGTAATACCATTCATAACCCTTCTGTACTTTAATATCTCTTCGTACCAGATACCAGGTTTTATCATAAGGATTTAGAACCTTTACCTCAACATGAAATAGTCCAGGCATACTTTTAATCCGAACAAAATTTCCAGGATTCTTATTGTACAATTTTCCATTCACGTAAACAGACATGCTAGAGCTGTTATCTGATTGTATGGCAATGCCTGAGATGTAAGCAAATGCAGAAGAAGAAAATATTGCCATAAGAATAGCAGTGACTACTGTTTTCATGTTCAACCCTTTGCCTTGATTAAAACAACCTCCGTGCCAGATTAAACTTTAAGATCTTGAATTGAAGTATGTTTTAGAAGCTTTTGTAGCGTAATGAAACTACTTTAATTGAAACATGTAAATAAGCGAAACACTGCATGAGTGAAGAACCATCACATTGTTTGTTTTTTGTAAAGAAAGAGATGACAAGGAAACGAATTCATGCGTCTTCAACAATTGAATAATGATATGCCTTCACTGATGATTTCTCAGAACTTTCAATTAGGACAAAAGTTTAATCATAAAGATTTTAAGAAAAGGCATATAGAGCATTATTCGATGCGTTAAACGGCTGGATTGGCTTTAGGCGGTATTCTTTTTGTAGACCATTTTAAATTATATTTGTAAAACAAGAGGAGACATGAATTTATCACAAGCTTGCATTCACATATTAACACAGCTGGTTGAACTGGTCAAACAGATGGACGAAAGAGATTTCTCTAAGCCTTCTGATGCACTAAGCAAAAGTACCATCGGCCAACACCTTAGACATACGCTTGAGTTCTTTTTCTGTTTAGAAGTTGGATTTGAAAAAGGTGTTATTAATTATGATAAACGCGCACATGATAAAATTATTGAAACCGATAAATACCTTGCACTTAACGCCCTTCATAGGATAATTGATTTTGTTAATCACATTCATCAGAATAAATCTTTAAAGCTTGAAGTTGGATATGACAACAATCACGATGACGTCATCACGGTAGAATCAAATTTAACAAGAGAGCTTGTATATAATATTGAGCATGCAGTACATCACATGGCTATCATGAAAATTGGAATTCGCGAAGTTGCTCCTTATATTGTTTTGCCTTATGATTTCGGCGTTGCAGCTTCAACCATCCGATACCAAGAAGCGGTAACAGAAACTACTCACTAAACCGCGAAGCAATGTCGTGGTGGCACCGAGTTACCGGCACTAATTTTATTATCAAATTTAAAAGCTGGGAGTATTGGCCGTTTGGTATTATACAATTTCCAATATTTTTCTATTGGTTTTGGCTCTCGTTGCGATCAAGATCACTTTTATTTTTCTCTGCCTCAAATCCAGGAATTACCATGGGAGGAATGTTCGGCGAGTCTAAATTTGAAGTGATAGAACAAATTCCTTCATCCCTTATTCCAAAAACAATTCTTGTAAAATTACCTGTAGAAACTAAAGATGTTTTAAAGGCACTTAAAAGTAGTGGTTATACTTTTCCGGTAATCTTTAAACCTGACCTAGGCGAGCGCGGGCATATGGTGCGAAGAATCAATTCTGAAAATGATATTGACCGTTATTTGAAGCAAGTAAAAATTGACTTCTTAGTTCAAGAACTTGTTGATCTTCCGTTGGAGTTTGGGATTTTTTATACGCGACTTCCAAATCAGCAAAAGGGAAATGTCACTTCTGTCGTAATGAAAGAAATGCTTTCCGTGGTAGGCGATGGAATGTCAACGCTGAGAGAACTAATTTTGAAAAAGGAAAGGGCGCGGCTGCAGTGGGAGAAACTACAAATGGCATACAGTAATCAGCTTGAAAATATAATTCCGTCAGGAAAAAAGATTGAGCTAGTTTCCATTGGAAATCATGCACTAGGTACCAAATTTCTGGACGGAAGTCATCTCATTAACGCAAGACTCTCCGCGACATTTGACAATATCAGCAAACAAATCAAAGGTTTCTACTTTGGAAGATTTGATTTACGATGTGCTTCTGTTGAAGATCTATATGAAGGACGCGTAAAAATTTTGGAACTAAACGGTTGTGGCGCTGAACCAGCGCATATCTACGACCCAAATTTTAAACTGATAAAGGCGGTAATAGTACTAATAAAGCATTGGAGGAACATTTTTGTAATCGCACGTTTTAATCATAAGCAGGGCGTGGAATATCCAACGCTTCAACAAGGATATCAATGCTACAAAAAGTTTAAAGCGGCAATTCAATAACTATGGAAGCAGTGCTTTCTTTTGCTCTTGCTTTCTTTTTTTCTTTTATAGGATCCATACCTCCGGGAACACTAAACCTTAGCATGGTTCAGCTGGGTATCGAGAATAAAATCTCCGCTGCGTGGAGGTTCGCTTTTGCAGCTGCCCTCATTGAGTATCCCTACGCTTGGCTGGCGATCGAGTTTGAAACGTTAATCACATCATCACCAGTTATCACAGATAACTTTCAACTTATCACGGCATGTGTAATGATAGCACTTGGTGCTTTCAATTTATGGTCAGCACAAAAGCCGGGTAAAATTTCAAGACGATTCAATGATAGTGGATTTAGAAGAGGAATAGTTTTAAGCATTCTTAATCCATTAGCCCTTCCTTACTGGATAGGAATTACTGCTTACTTAAAAAGCCAGAAATGGATTCTGCTAACATCAAACATTGAAACTCATTGTTATTTGCTTGGAGTCTCGTTGGGAGCACTTACATTATTAATTCTATTGGCATACCTCTCGAAGCAAATGATTGGCGGTTTTCAGCAGAGCCAAATTGCTAAGAAAATTCCTGGTGTAGCACTTCTTGCTCTTGGTCTTTATGCCTTGATCGATTACCTATTGAGAAGCACTAATCATTTTTAGATTGACACCATCGTCATCAACAATAAGTGAAACATTGCTCCCATGGATCCAGGCGAGATTAGGGTTTTCATGGCCAGACGGAATGCCATATGCCACAGGATAATGATAATCTCTTACACTATTTTGAATAATCTCGTATGCAGATTCACCAAATGGTAAGTCTGAATCTTTAATGTCAGTCATATGACCAACCAATAAAGCTTTCAAATTTTTCAGTTTACCAGCGCGTTTCAGCTGGGTCATCATTCTGTCCAACTTGTATTTATATTCATCTATTTCTTCAATGAAAAGAATACGGTTTTCTGTAATAAGCTCCGAAGGAGTGCCCAAGGAATCTGCTATTAAAGATAGATTACCACCGACAAGAATTCCCTTAGCTTTTCCTGTTCGATTAATAGGTACTGATTTACCATCAATAGAAAAACCCCCCGTAAATAAAACGCTCTTAAGACTGCTTATGGAAAGGTTGGACTGCGGGTTAGAAAACAAAATTGGCATCGTACCGTGGATACTCATAAATCCGCCCTTAAGCAGTTTTAGATGAAAAGCAGTTATATCGCTGAACCCGATAATCCATTTTGGGTCTTTCATCAATGAATCAGTGTTCAGGACATCCACAATTCTTGTGCTGCCATAACCTCCCCGCGCTGCAATTATTGCTCTAACGTTAGTGTCATCGAGGCATGTCTGAAAATCTTCTAATCTTTCTGCATCAGAGCCTGACAAGTAGGAGTGTACGTTGCTGTATAGATTTTTGCCAAGCACTACTTTTAGTCCCCATCCTTCAAGAATAATTTTTGTTGATTCAATATTAGTCTGAGGAGTTTTTCGGGCGGGTGCCACAATGGCTATTGTATCTCCTGCTTTAAGTACATTGGGCTTAATCATGGTATTAATGTAAAATAAAAAAGCCTCGTGGATTAGACGAGGCTTATAATTAAATGATTATCAACTTATTGCTTTGGCTGATTTGCGGGAGCAGGTGTTGGATTGTTTGCAACAGCAGGTTTAGGTGTAACACCTAGTTTCTTAAGGACTAGATCAGATATATCTAAATTTTCATCACCATATAAAACTGCATCAACTCCTCCAACAACTGTTGTAAGCACCAGGTTGTAACCGTTTTCTTTTGCTACATCCTGAATAGCCTTGCTAACTTTTTTATAAACTGGATCCATTAACTGCACCTGCTTATTCTGTATGCTTGATTGTGCATCTTGTTGAAGTTTCTCCAGGTTTTGTTGTAACTGCTGAAGTTCGCGTTCTGTGTTTACACGGACAGCGTCAAGCATGGTACCGGCATTAGCCTGGTAGTCGGCAAGCTTTTTCTGAAAATCCTGAGCTTTTCCATCAATTTGATTTTTCAACTGAGTCTGTGTCGACTTCAACTCAGTTTCAATCTGTTTAGATTCTGGCATTTGGCCAAATATATAATCAACATCTGCATACCCTACTTTTGTTGATGTGGTTTGTGCTTCCGAAACAAAAGCTCCTATTGCAAGCACAACTAGTAAAACAATCTTTTTCATTGGGATTTATTCTTATTTAATTTTTAATCTTATCATTTGGATCACCTAATCCAAGTTCATCCAATACAAAATCTGTATAATCATATCTTGGATCGGTATAAATCATCACTAACTCACCAGCCTTGTCAAATACTATCGCCAGGTTGTTTTGTTTTGAAACTTTATCAACGGCATCCCATACTTTATCTTGTATGGGTTTTATTAATTCTTGTTTTTTCAGAAAAAAAAGTCCTCCAAATCCAAACACTTTTTTCTGATATTCTTTCAGCTCGGCTTCTTTTTTCTGAATCGCTGCTGTGCGTTCTTTTTTCATCTGGTCCGTGAGCAATACTTGCTCAGCTTGAAGATCGCTATACATTGCTTCGATCTTCTTTGCCATATCTTGAATTTCTTTTTCCCAGGCTTCAGAAAGCTGATTAATTTCTTCCTGTGCCTTTGCGTATTCGGGCATCTTATTTAAGACAAAGTCCGTATCAATATATCCGAACCTCTGTGCCTGGACAAAATTCAGGCCGAAAATGAGAAAAAAAATTGTAAATAAATAGGCTCTCATGTTATCTGAGTTGCTGACCAATAGTGAAATGGAATTGGGAGCCGCTACGTTGTGTTGCACCTGGCAGCGTATCAAACCCATAACCCCAGTTCAATCCAATTAACCCAAACGCAGGCATAAAAATTCGCGCTCCAAATCCAGCTGATTTATACAAACTAAACGGATTGAAGTCCTCATAATTATTCCAGTTGTTGCCAGCCTCAGTATAAACGAAACCATAAATCGTGGCAGCACTTCCAGTTGTAACAGGATAACGTAATTCAAGACCAAATTTGTCATACACTATACCGCCTTGAATTGTTGACCCCGAGTTAGATGTGCTATAATTATTATAGTCCGGGGGTGTAACTTTGTTGTTCTCATATCCACGTAAACCAATTACTTCTTGCCCGAGTAGGAATGAATTGAATCCACCAGCTAAACCATCACCGCCAAGGAAGAATCTTTCGAAAGGTCCCACGCCTGCTTTGCTGGTGTAAGATCCAATGAAGCCAAAGTGCGCCTTTGCTTCTAATACCAGCTTCTTCTTATTATCTAGGGGCAGATAGTATTTAGCGTCAAACATCCATTTATTAAATTCAATCCACTTGAATTTGGAAGACGCATCCGCCGTGGCGTAATCAATATCTCTCCATAATGAATATGGAGGCGTTAGCGTAATACTAAGCGTAACCTCAGATCCCTGTGAAGGATACATGATTTCATTCAAGCTTCTCCTCGCAATGGTGGTATTGAAGTTCACGCTATTAGCATTTCCATTAGAGAAGCCCAGACCAGAGTTGTAATTCTCGAGATTGTACCGCATGAAGGACAAAGAGTTCGTCAGTGTAAAATAGTTATCTGGCCACTCTAATCTTCGACCTAGACCAACGGTTATACTATTCACGTTAATACTAGGGCTTATAATACTACCGTCAGTACCCCTATAGTTGAGTAGACGCTGTACCGAACTGTTCAAGCTTACGCTGAAGGAGTGAGGTTTTCTGCCGCCCAACCATGGCTCCGTAAAGGAGAAACTGTAACTCTGATATTGCCGCCCATTCGCCTGTACCCTGAGCGATAGACGTTGCCCATCACCAACAGGAAGCGGTCTCCAGTTTTTGAAATGTGGAATGTTTCTTACAGAGAAATTATTGAAGGTAAGGCCTAGCGTTCCAACAAATCCGTAAAATCCTCCCCAACCACCTGATAGTTCCACCTGGTCGTTAGACTGTTCCTCAACCTGCCATTCAACATTAACGGTACCCTTATCTGGATTAGGAACAAGGTTAGGATTCACCTTATCAGGAGCGAAATATCCGAGTTGTGATAAGCTTTGTTGCGTACGGATAATATCTGACCTTCTGAATTTCTGGCCAGGAATTGTGTTTAATTCTCTTCTTATAACGTGGTCGCTAGTCCTATCATTCCCACTAATAGTAACCTCATCAATAGTGGCTTGTTCACCTTCACGAATGCGCATCTCCACATCAATGGAGTCACCGGCAACAGCTACCTCTACAGGATTAATTTGAAAAAAGAGATACCCGTCATCCATATAAAGACCGCTGATATCAAGTCCTTTAGGATTGAATGACAACTTTTTATCTATAAGTTCTTTATTATAAACATCACCCTTGCTTATGGCAAGCACTGCATCTAGTTGCTTATCGGTATAGATATAATTTCCTGCCCAAAGGATATTTCTGAAATAATATTTTGGACCTTCATAGACTTTGAAATCTATGTTGACCGTGCGGTCGTTGTAATTGTAAATGGTATCAGATATAATTTCGGCATCCCGATAACCTTTCGTATTGTAAAACGCTATTATTTTTTTCTTGTCATCGTCATAGTCGGTTTGAATCAGCTTTGAGCTTGCAAAAATATTAAGCTTAACATTGTCGTTTAAAAATTCTTTAAGCTCTTTTTTACTAACAGGATGAGTTGAACCAATATAGTCTGCAGGGCGAAGCGCTGCTTTAAGTATGGTGCGATGGAGCGAAAAACGAGGATGCTCTTTAGTTTTCTTCAACTTTCTTTTTAGCGTACCATCATCAATATTATCGTTGCCCGTAAAAGAGATTTTATTGATTTTAATCTTTGACTTAGTGTTAACCGCAATTTTAAGTTTTATACCATCACGATTAAGTGTGTCTTTTTCTTGAATCACTTTAACTTCAGTTCTCAAAAAACCTTTTTTTACAAAGTATTTTTTTACCGCCAATTCCGTATTGCGGACCATAGCGTCATTCACAATTTTACCTCGAATCAAAGTAAGATCGTCTTTCAAGCCGGACTCCTGAGATTTATTAATCCCTGTAAAGTAAAAAGCAGTAAGGCGAGAGCGTTCTGCGAGAACAATGGTAAGGAAGGCATTTTCTCCTTCGATTTTTGCTACCTCGATCGTAACATCACCGACTAAACCGTATTTCCAGATTTTACGAATGGCACTGGTGATGGCATCGCCTGGTATTTTGATTTTATCTCCAATCTTTAAACCGGAAATAGAAATCATAGCATTTTTATCTAACACCGTTATACCTGCTACCTCGATGCCAGCAATAATATATTCTTTAGGATTTGCATAGTTAAGCGTGTTTTCGCTTTCCTGTGGTGCATTCCGATCTCTTCTCCTGAACTGTGCCCACGAACTGATGGTAACGCACAGTAATATTGCAATAATTAAAACTCTTCTCATTTTATTAACTGACCGGATTCAATTGTTCACTAGTTTTTCCAAAACGCCTTTCGCGCTGCTGGTAAGAACAGATAGCTTCATACAAATGCTCTTTGCGGAAATCGGGCCAAAGTGTAGGTGTTATATACAATTCAGTATAGGCTACCTGCCAAAGCAAAAAGTTGCTAATGCGAAGTTCTCCGCTTGTTCTGATTAACAGCTCCGGATCTGGGATGCCTGAAGTCTCCAAAAAGTTTTCGAAAATCTTCTCATTTATTACCGATGGATCAAGTTTTCCATTTTTAACTTCAAGAGCAAGCTCTCTCACGGCTTTTAAAATTTCCCAGCGACCGCTATAGCTTAACGCTAAAACTAAAGTCAAACCGCTATTTCCCTTCGTTTGATCCATTGCCCATTCAAGGTTTTTCTGACAATCTCCGGGCAAATGAGATGTATCACCTATCGTCTTTAATTTTACTTGATTTTCATTAAGCTTACCGATTTCCTGCTTTAATGTATTCACCAGTAGTTCCATTAAACCATCTATTTCTTCTTTCGGCCGGTTCCAATTTTCTGTAGAAAAGGCATAAAGTGTAAGATATTTAATACCGAGCTCTCCGCAGCCTTCTATCACATCACGAACAGCCTGCACAGCATTGCGATGACCAAAGATGCGAAGTGCACCTTTTTTCTTTGCCCATCTGCCATTGCCATCCATAATAACGGCAACATGCTGAGGCAAATTATTAAAGTCTATATGTTCCTTCAATGAAGCCACAAAGTTTCAAAATTAACCTAAAAAAAAGTAAAGGTAAATTTAATTTAACAACATCAATTGTTATGTGTCGACTTACTTATAAGGATTTGTGGGGCACGGAATTTCATAAAAAGTTCTGGTAACAGAAATTCCTAAGAAATAATAAAGATCAGTATCATTCGGATTGCCATATTCAAAGTCTTTGAAGCGTTGGTCACCGGCTGAAACATTATCTAAATAATCAAAAAAAGTTTTTCGAGCACCAAATTCAGCCGAGAGGTACCACTTAGGATTGATAACATATTTAAAGCCCAAACCAAACGGTAATGCTCCCTGGATGTTGCTGTATTGTTCGGTCTTATTCTGCTCCCCCGACATGCCGAAAAGCCCAAGGCCGAGAAACATGTAAGGTGTAAAACGAAGAATTCTTTTTTGACTCCTCCAATTCAGGAAATGGTATTCCATAACCGTTGAAGCCTCCATCAAAAAAATGTTGAATGACGCATCACGCTCCTCTGCAAAAGCATCAATTGGTCTCCTTTTATCGCTAGCTCCAATTTTTCCACCTGTTAATGACGCCCTAAAGCTAACTACCTGGCTAAGGTTGGAACGATAAAAAACTGTTGCTGCTGGTTTGGAGTTTAGCAGGTTATAATTTCTGGAAAGATCTCCTGTGTAATTGAAAGTGCCAATTCCAAATCCAACTTCAGAACGTTGGGCCCATACATTGGATAAGAATAAGCACGCGATCCATGTACAAACTATACGTTCTATTGTCATTATCTGAATTTAGCTCTGTGAAATGTTTTTCCTAAAATATAAGTCGCTTTAATTGTAAAAGCGGTATAAATATCTCTGTCACCTTTATTGCCACGAACATTTGTAGATCCTTCTACATTAAACTCCTCTCCATAACCTGCCAGTACACTATACTGTTGGTTGTCCCGTCCTGTATAATTATGAAGTGCACTTGAACTTGCAGGATTAAATTCAGCAAGTTCAAAAGTTCGATAAGACATTGCCTTTGCGAGTTCGTCACCACCAAAAACACCAAGGTCAACATAATTACGACTTACATCGTCGATATAATCCGTAAATAAGTACCTTACCCCGAATTCTCCTGCCAGATCTATAACTTCATTCACTCTGAAACGAACCCCAATTCCAAATGGTATCGCGGGCTGAATTAATTTATAAGATTTAATGCCAACATTTGCATCAGTAGCAAATAAAGTTGCGTTTTGCCCTTCTGTACCAAGAGGCTTTAAATTCACCCACTCGCCTGCATTGGCGAAAGGCGTAACACCATCAACTTGTGTTGCTGGTACTTGTGCCTGCGGATTGTGATGAAAAACTGCAATACCAACAAAAGCGTAAGGTGTCCACTTTACACGGCTGATATACGTTGACATATTCTGAAACAAATCGAACGTAGCCACAACTGAAAATTCCTTAATTCTATTTCTGAATGAGAGATTTCGCTGGTAGCGATAAACTCCGTTATCTGTATCACTCTTGTCTGCAGACTCTGCATCAGCACCGGTTAAGGTTCCATACATGAAAGAGCCGGTGAGCGCATAGCGTGGCCCGAAACGATGTGAAAATGACAACCCGAGTGCTGGCCGTGTAAAAGAAATATCAGTACTTAATGCGCTTGGTTTTGGTGCCAGATCACCATAGTAGTTTAGCGCACTTAAAGAAAAGCCGAGCGCATTATAAATTTTGTCCTTCCCAAAGTTTGTTTTCTTTCCGCGGTAGCTAGCGATTCGCCTGTTATTTTTCTTAATGTTTTTTCTGTTCAGCTGGCTATAGCTATCAAATCCGGAAGAACACAGTACGGCCACAACAATCAGGTATAAAATCTTTCTCATCCGGTCGGTTTTAAACAATTATAAATCAGAGCACTACAAAAATAATAAAAATTAATTACGAATATCTAAACCCCAATTCAACTTTTGTCGCAATGTTTTAAAATAATGCTGACCTTCCAATTGTATCAAATTCACCTTAAAATCACCTTTTTTAATTTTTAAGGTTACAGTATGATCAACTGTAGATATTCGGGAATCTAGCGAAACAAGGAATTTCCGACTTCTTCCCTCCACCCGAAATGATATCTCAGCACTATCGGCCACAACTATGGGCCTTACAGTAAGATTATGAGGACTGACCGGAGTGATGACAAAATTTCCTGAACGCGGAAAGATTAACGGACCACCGCAACTCAATGAATATCCGGTAGAGCCGGTTGGGGTAGCTACAATAATACCGTCTGCCCAATAAGAATTTAAGAATGCTCCGTCAATGTAGGTATGAATGGTAATCATTGAGGAAGTATCTTTCTTAACAACGGTAAAATCATTAAGCGCAAAATTCAAATTTCCGAAAACTTGTTGATCAGCTTCAAACTTAAGTACAGCCCTTTTATCCAATGTATAAGAACCTTCTAGAATTTTGTCTAATGCACTTCCCAAATCTGCCTTATTGCTTGTAGCGAGAAACCCGAGCCTGCCAGTGTTTATACCAAGAATTGGAACCTCTGCTGAACCGATATGCGTAACGGATTCAAGCAATGTCCCGTCACCGCCGATGCTTATAAAAAAGTCGAAGTCTTTTAGATTTGCTCCTGGCTCATACGTCTGCCAGGAAAATTTTTTGAAAGAAGGATGTTTAAGATGAGATTCAAATTTTGACGAAATATATAATTCCAGATTTTTGTTGGCCAATGATTCAATAATCTCAAGAATAACAGGAGCTGATTCCCGCTTGAACTCTTTTCCGTGAACACCAATTTTCATCTTTCTTTTGATTCAGCCAAGCTGTTGTCTTTTTAAAGATACGAACGGATTGTTCAATGAAAAAAGTTAACGATTAAATATCAAGATAACGAAGCAGCATGTCGATGCGCTCTCTTTCGTTTTCGACAGGTTTAGTTTCCTGATACCGGCCGATAACTTTATATCCAAATCTTTCAAGCGTTGCAACAATACGAGACATATCGACCTGATTGATTTTTAACGTCAGCCTTATCTTACCTGGATCGAGCGGATCTTCCTTAATGATACTGCTTAGTATTTTTGCATGGTTTTCTTCTATTAACCTGCTGATTTCAGCCAATGAGTAGTCGATATAATTCATCGACAGCACAAGGATAGCGCCTGGCATCTGTACAGCGGCTGTCTGTGCAAAAGATGTAAGTGTATCCTGAACAGTGATAACGCCAGTGTATTGCTGATCATCATTGATTACAGCCACCATTTGCAATTTATTATCAGTAGCAACTTTTAAAATGTCATAAAAGTGAGTCTCAAGATGTACATAACAACTTAAACCTACCAGGTTAAAATCTCCGACAAGTTTTTCGATATCATTTGTTTCCAGAATTATTTCTTCGGAAATAAAACCAAGAAGTCGGTTGCTATCTACAACAGGCAAGTAAGTACATCTGAATTCCTCCATCCAAACGATAGCCTTATGCGCATCATCAGTGCCTTTAAGGGGCGGAATCATATGGTTAATCAAATCTTCTGCGATCATATCGAGCTATTTTATTTTGGACTTTAAGGTCCGAATACCTACTTAACCAAAAAACTATGAACAAGTTCATTAAACTGTTCAGGATGCTCCATCATTGGTGCGTGGCAGCACCGGTCTATAAACTGTAAATGAGAGTTCGGAATAAGCCGGTTAAACTCATGTGCTACAATGGGAGGTGTAATGGTATCATTGAGCCCCCAAACCAAAAGTGTGGGAGCCTTAATATTAGGAATCTCTTCGGCCATATTATGGCGTTGGGCAGATTTAGCAATGGCAACAATTCTCATACATTTAGGAATACTCTTAGTTGTTTCAAAAACCTCATCGACTAGATCTTTTGTAGCAACATTAGGATCGTAAAAAGTGTAAGCCACTCTTTCGCGGATGTAATCGTAATTGCCGCGTTTTGGATAAGAGCCGCCCATCGAATCTTCAAATAGCCCTGAACTTCCTGTCAGAATAAGTTTTTTAACCTTTTCACCGTTCTTCAACGTGTACAGTAAAGCGATGTGCCCACCCAGACTGTTTCCCATAATAATGAGATCTTCAAGTTTTTGAAACGCTACAAAATCTTCAACAAATTTTCTTAATCCCTCTAATCCGGCTTCTTTAATAGGCATTTCATAAATAGGAAGCATCGGTATAACAACACGAAAGTCTTTTGAAAAACGATTCACTACACCTTCCCAATTGCTAAGGGCACCAAATAACCCATGCAGCAGTAAAAGCACCGGACCTTTTCCTTCATCTACAAATTTGAAACCATTGTCTTCCTTGATACTTATCGGCATATTGGTAATTAACAAAACGAATTAAGTAACGAAAAATTTAACCACAATAAAAGTATAAGATTGTTCTAAATCTTACCTAGAAGATATCATTGAAAGCAGGAATAACTTCGCCAATCCATGTGGTAACCTGAGGAGCAAAATCTGATAGCAGAGGGAGTATTTGTGAATTTGCAGTCCAATTTTGTGGAAACTCATATTTTAGTGATGTTGCGATCCACAAGGCAACACTAACCATGAAAGCGGATTTTAAAAGACCTAATGCGGCACCAGCCGCCTGATCTACACGTCCAAGCAAAGTTTTATCTATAGAAGCTTTTATTGCCTTAGCAACAAGTGATACTATGATGACAATGGCTACGAAGACAACTCCAAAAGCTACATACGGTAAAATCTTTTCATTGATATCGAAATGTTCTGACAAAAAAATTAGCGCAAAACCCAAAAGTTTAAAACCACCGAGAATGCCGAGAACAATTCCTATCAAAGAAAATAAAGAGATTAAAAATCCTTCCTTATAACCGGTATACGCACCGAAAAGTAACATAAGGATTAACGCGATATCAATACCACTCAAGGTGCTAATAGTTTTTTAACAAGTTCTGAAATCAATTTTCCATCAGCCTGACCTGCTAATTTTTTGGTAGCAACACCCATTACTTTACCCATATCCTGCGGGCCTTTTGCTCCACTTTCCTGAATAATCAATTGTAATGCAGCACGTATTTCTTCTTCTGACAATTGCTTTGGCAAGTACCGATTGATCACATCAAGCTGAAGCAATTCTCTTTCTGCCAGATCTGCCCGATTCTGTTGCTGAAAGATCTCAGCAGATTCTTTGCGTTGCTTTGCTGCCTTCATCAGCAATTTATTTTCTGCATCAGATGACACATCCGTGACAACACCTTTTTCTGTTTCTGCCAAAAGAATTAAGGACTTAATACTTCTCAGTGCTTCAAGCTCTTCCTTATTTTTGGCAAGCATTGCTTTTTTTATATCATTATCAATTTGTTGCTTTAGGCTCATAAATTATTACCGGTTAATTTTTCGAACAAAATCCTTCTTATAATAGTTATTAAACAAATTTATCGCCCGTGACTCGTCTCAGCGTCAATATTAATAAAATTGCAACACTCCGAAATGCAAGAGGAGCAAATAATCCAGATGTAATTAAAGCGGCACAGGATTGTGAAAGATTCGGAGCGCAAGGTATTACGGTGCATCCAAGGCCAGACGAACGTCACATCAGGTACGATGATGTCGTGAAATTAAAACGGGTTGTTAAAACCGAATTTAACATTGAAGGATATCCTGATGAACGCTATCTAAAATTAATAGCGCAAGTCAAACCACATCAGGCAACACTTGTTCCTGATCCACCAAATGCCATCACTTCAAATGCCGGATGGGATACCATTAAAAATGGTAATTTCTTAAAAACAATTATTGCAGAAATAAAGACAATGGGTGTTCGTGTGTCAATATTTGTTGATCCTGTTCCGAAAATGGTAGAAGGTGCTGCGAATGCAGGAGCAGATCGGGTAGAATTATATACCGAACCTTATGCCCAGGAGTTTAAACTAAACAGTGAAGTTTCGATAAAACCGTATGTAGAAAGCGCTAGGATTGCCAAAGAATTTGGTTTGGGAATCAATGCAGGACATGACCTCGACTTGCAGAACCTTCGTTTTCTTAAAGAAAGTATTCCGCACATTGATGAAGTATCAATAGGCCATGCGTTAATTTGTGATGCTTTATATTTTGGTTTGGAGAATACTATTCAAATGTATCTTCGGGAATTACGATAGCAGTGGAATAAGAAATGCTTACTAGCATTTTCGGAATAACAATGCAATGTTCTGTAATACAAGCTACGTTGCCTTAGGTTAGCAGAACTGCTTTTCAAGCATCATTCGTAATGTTGAAGCGATGAAAAACACATCAACAATGCATTATTGGCAAAATAGGGTAGTAAAATCGGTCATTTTTATTTTCTGATGTTATTTCGTTGGCTTGCCTATCTTTGGCGAGTAATCTTCTTATATGAAGCTCAAACAAAAATTTAGCGAGGCCGATTTGCTGCGCCTCAAAACAGCAGTGAAGGAAGCTGAAGATAAAATTTCGGGTGAAATAGTTCCTGTTATTGTAGAACGAAGCGGACTCTATGCCATTATAAATTACAAAGCATCTGTCCTCTTTGCTTCCGTTGCATTTTTAGTCATGATAATCCTGGATCGCTACATCATCACAGATGCGACTCACACGCTTTTTTACGATCCGATCTTTATATTTTTCGTTGTATTTGTAAGTGGAGCAATAGGTTTTATTCTCCCAAATTTATCAGAGCCATTCAAAAGATTTTTCCTTCGTCAACGTCAAATGGATGAGTGCACCCGGCAAAGGGCGGAGAATGCATTTCTTGAAGAAGAGGTTTTCAACACCAGGCATCGCACAGGTATTATGATCTTTATTTCATTTTTCGAACATGAAGTTATTGTCATGGCCGATAGAGGTATCAGTAAAGTAGTGGAGCAGAAAGAATGGGATCAAATTGTTTCAGGTTTAATCAGTCATATTCGTGAAGGTAAAGTTGTTGAAGGCATTGAAGCAGGAATCAAACGATGTGGAGAAATACTTCTTGAAAAAGGTTTTTCCAAATCGGAAGATGATATCAACGAATTACGAGATGACCTGCGCATCAATTAAATACTACTGCATTTAATCCCATGAAACATTATTTTTCTATAATCCTCATTTTCTTTTCGTTGTATTCTTTCTCTCAGCCTGCTATTCCTGAGTTATGGGGAACACGCATTCATGATGAAGCCAAAATTTTATCTACAGGTTTTATTAATCAGCTTGAGCAACAACTCAAAACGCATGAAGATTCAACATCAAATCAAATCGCTGTTTTAGTGATTCCAACTTTAGGTGATTATCCTATTGAAGAGTATGCTTTGCAGGTTTCGGAGAAATGGAAACTCGGGCAACAAGGTAAGGACAATGGCGTGCTTTTACTGCTAGCGATAAACGACAGAAAAGTCCGTATTGAAGTTGGGTACGGTCTTGAAGGTGTGCTACCCGATGCTCTAACAAATCAAATAATCAGAAATGAAATAGCGCCTTATTTTAGGCAAAATAATTATGAGGGAGGAATTCAGGCTGCGACCAACGCAATTCTAAAAGCAATTGCGGGAGAGTATCAGGCGGAACAAACTGTTACAAGTCGCAAGCGAGGTAGAGGTTCAATGCTTCCATTCTTAGTAGTACTTATTGTAATCATCATTATCTCGCGTTTAAGAGGTGGCGGTGGCGGACATAGAGGAGGCGGTTGGTCGTCTGGTGCAGGATGGTTTGGTGCAGGTGGGTTTTCGTCAGGAGGTGGTGGCGGTTTTGGTGGTGGCGGTGGTGGTTTCTCCGGAGGTGGCGGAGGTTTTGGAGGAGGAGGAAGTAGTGGCTCATGGTAAGCCATCTGCTTACAACTTTAAATAATCCTTAAATTGCTAAACCAGCCTTGGGAATTAGATTATATCTGACCTATTTTTGCGCCTTCAATTCCCTGCCCATGAAAAAGGATAAAGAAATTTTCGACCTCATTGAAAAAGAGAAACAACGCCAACAAAATGGTATTGAACTTATTGCTTCTGAAAATTTTACTTCTCAGCAGGTAATGAAGGCAATGGGCACTGTCTTGACAAACAAATATGCTGAAGGGCTACCAGGCAAACGCTATTATGGCGGCTGTGAGGTTGTAGATGAGATCGAGCAACTCGCGATCGACAGAGCAAAAGAACTTTTTGGAGCAGAATGGGCAAATGTGCAACCGCATTCAGGAGCTCAGGCAAACGCAGCAGTTATGCTAGCATGCTTAAAACCTGGAGATAAAATTTTAGGATTTGATCTCTCTCATGGTGGTCACCTTACACACGGATCACCAGTTAATTTCTCGGGCAAATTATATCAACCAACCTTCTACGGTGTAGAAGAAGCAACTGGCCAGATTGATTTTGATAAGGTGATTGCAATCGCAGAGCGGGAAAAACCGAAAATGATAATTTGTGGTGCCTCTGCTTATAGTCGTGATTGGGATTATAAAAAACTTCGTGAAGCAGCGGATGCTTCAGGAGCGGTACTTTTAGCAGATATCTCTCATCCTGCAGGTTTAATAGCAAGAGGATTATTAAACGATCCAATGGAATTCTGTCACATTGTTACGACCACGACACACAAAACTTTGCGCGGACCAAGAGGTGGAATGATCATGGTAGGTAAAAACATTGATAATCCTTTCGGATTAAAAACACCTAAAGGTGAACTGAGAAAATTAGGATCAGTTTTAGATTCAGGTGTTTTTCCTGGTACACAAGGCGGACCACTTGAGCACGTTATCGCTGCAAAGGCAATTTCTTTTCAGGAAGCACTTACGGATGAATATCTTGAATATATTGTTCAAGTAACAAGAAATGCAAAAGCAATGGCGGATGCATTCGTAGCAAAGGGCTATAAAATTATTTCAGGAGGAACAGATAATCATCTTATGTTGATCGATCTGCGTTCTAAAAAGCTTACTGGAAAGCAAGCTGAAGAAGGACTTATTCAGGCAGACATTACCATCAACAAAAATATGGTTCCGTTCGATACACAATCTCCAATGGTAACATCTGGGATGAGAATTGGAACACCTGCCATCACTACCCGAGGCATGAAAGAGAAAGATGTAGCGAAAGTTGTTGACCTTATTGATGAAGCTTTGCAGAAACCCGAGGATAGCAAACACCTCAAAGCTGTAAAAAGAAAAGTAAACCGTTTGATGGAGAAGTTTCCACTCTATTCTTAAAATTAAATACACTGCTGAAAGAACTTTCGAATGCCGTTAGACCAGGAGCCGATTGAAGAAAATGAGATGAGTTTCCTTGACCACCTCGAAGAGTTGAGGTGGCATGTTGTTCGTTCGCTAGCGGCCGTTATTATCTTCACTATAGGTGCTTTTATTATGGCACCTTGGATTTTTGAGAACATAATTTTTGCACCTGCAAGAGTAGACTTCCCCACATTCAAAGTGCTTTGCAGATTTGGAGATTTTGTTGGGGCAGATGCACTGTGTGTTACCAAACTGCCTTTCAAAGTTCAGAGCCGAAATATGACTGGTCAATTTACCATGCATATTCTTGCGTCATTTATCATTGGTTTCATCCTTGCTTTTCCTTACGTGGTGTGGGAAATCTGGCGTTTCATTAAACCAGGCTTATATAACAAAGAGAGAAAATACTCAAGGGGCGCTGTAGCTTCAATATCGCTTTTGTTTTTGAGTGGTATTCTTTTCGGCTACTATGTTCTATCACCTCTTGTGATATCATTTTTAGCAAACTACCAGATCAGTGATATGATTGTGAATGAGTTTGATATCACTTCTTATGTTTCCACTGTCGTGGGAATGGTCTTCGGTTGTGGATTATTATTTCAACTTCCTGTTGTGATTTATTTCCTTACTAAGATCGGCATTGTAACACCGCAGTTCTTAAGAAAGTATAGGAAGCATTCCATCGTCATTATTTTAGTTACAGGCGCTATCGTTACACCTTCGGCTGATCCATTCAGCCAGATGTTGATATCGCTTCCGTTGTATCTCTTATTTGAAATCAGTATCTTAATATCCGCTGGCGTTGTGAAACGACAGGCTGAAGAAGAAGCTAAAGAGAGTTTAACAGAAATATCATCATAATGCAAAAGATTGCTATAGGAGCTGACCATGCAGGGTTTGAATACAAAGAGAAGATCAAATCTTATCTGCAAAAAAATGGGTACGAGGTAAAAGACTTCGGAACGAACAGTGCAGACTCCGCTGATTATCCTGACTTTGCACACCCTGTAGCGGATGCGGTTGAAAGAAAACAATATGACATGGGCATCCTAGTTTGTGGCAGTGCAAATGGTGTTGCTATTACTGCGAATAAACATCAGGGAATTCGTGCTGCGATCTGCTGGAACGAAGAGCTTGCAGGCTTAGCCCGTCAGCACAATAATGCCAATGTCGTGTGTTTACCCGCACGTTACGTTAGCTATGAAGAAGCTGAAAAAATTGCTAATCGTTTCATTCACGAAAATTTTGAAGGTGGAAGACACGAAAGAAGAGTTGGTAAAATTAGTTGCTAGTTCCGTCTTGTATACATAGCTCCTTCCCTAATATATTGTTTTTTTAATTCTGGAATCCTTTCCATGAAGGGCTTCATCAAATTGTCCTTGTCAAGGATCACATCTGGAGGATCGTTTGTAAAGGAGTGATACACATCTGTTACAGATTCATAATAATCAGGATTTTGAAAAATTTCTTTTGATATTTTCCAATTCAAGTATGGAGTTGCAGGTTTATTATTAAGATAAAGATTAGCGTCACCACCCAGAACAAGTAGTCGCTTATTGCTAACAGGAAAAGAGTTATCAGGTTGCATTACTGTTAACTTCGAATAATCCACGCCACCTAAATTATTGTAGCGCGCTAGATAACTCATTGAAACTACGCCTATCAATAAGATCCAAAGGTTCAGTTCCGCCAATCTTTTCCTCCTTATCAGTAAGAGAAAATGTGTGAGAAGAAAAGTTATAGGTGGAATGAGCACAATCAGCGTTTGCGGCCTCATGTCTCTGCAGAAAAGAAAATAAATAAAGCAGAAACCTAACCATAAAAATATACTTTGTAATAATTGCGCTTGATACTTACTGAACCTCGCCAGTCTATTTAGCATCACAATTGATACCATCAAATAGATTAAAGGCAAAGCTGCTAATATGAGAAGGCCTTTTATTGATACTAAAAACTCTTTGTTAAAAGTAAGATTTGACATGTAATAATATTCCCAAGTTTTAGCGAGCGAGTCATTGAGGTAACTAAAGCTGAGTACAAACAAATGAGGCAGTACGAATCCAAAAACTAATAGCAGAATCTTTCGCGGGCTAGTTCGTGCAAATAGAAATAAGATGACAAGCGCGCCAAATAAAAAGATAATATATGGAAGATAGAATAACGTAGCGAGACTTAGGAATAAACCAAGGTTGAACGTAGTCTCGTCTCTCGGCATTCGAAATTCGATTTCCTTAAAGAGGTGGTCGAGTGCCAACAGCAAAAATCCGGAACCAAGTAGTTCGTCCGTTAAGGAAAGCGTATCAAATGAAAAGAAAAATAAAATAGAGAAAATTAAAGAAGGTATAAACGTATTCTCGTTGAAGACTTTTTTAGTAATGAAGATTATTCCAAGAAGAATGCTTTGAAAAAATATGATTACAAAGGCGAAAATATGTCGGGCGAAAACTGAGCGTCCGAAAATCATATCGAGAAAAGCATGAAACCATGCAGCTAGGGGCGCAGTGTTATCGGCCACTTCCGTATACATTTTGCTACCACTATGGATTTTTTCACCAACTAAAATACTTTTGAATTCAGGATGCGTTGCTGCAGGTGGATCAAGGAAAAGCGGCAAATAGATAATAAGCAGGAGAACCAGTAATCCGACTAAGCGGTAGGGATCATTAATGCGGAAATAGCGAAGCAAATTTTAGTTTTTAAATAAACTGAAAAATAGAGCAGTAATAGTAAAGTTTAAAGGGGAATCTATTGTTTTTTACCAATGTTAATACTTCATTTAATACTTATTCTAAAATTCAGACGGCATGGCAGGTAGCACCAGACAGCAGAAATTCAGCCGGTTAGTTCAAAAAGAATTGAGCGAGATTTTTCAACGTGACAAGCAAGCTATTTTTGATAAGACCTTTATTTCCATTGTAGACGTAAAAATGAGTCCTGACCTGGGCATTGCCAAAGTCTATCTGAGCATGCTGCTTGAAAAAGATAAAGAGAAAGTTCTTGAACGGATAAACAATGTAAAAAAAGAGATCAGAAAATCATTAGGTGAAAGAATAGGAAGACAAGTGAGAACCATTCCTGAATTGATTTTTTATATAGATGAGGTAGAAGAGAATGCACAACGTATGGAAGACCTCATTAAAAATCTCAACATCCCTCCCGAATCAAAGTGACTTCAAAATTTAAATTCTAAAATCCCCCGTACTTGAATTTACCTTTCTTCATCGCAAAGCGCTATTTACTATCTAAGCGGAAGAAGAATTTTATCAATATCATTTCCATTCTCTCTATGGCTGGAGTGGCTTTTATTACAGCTGCTTTAATCATTGTTCTTTCTGTATTCAACGGTTTGGAAGATTTGCTCCGATCACTCAATAATTCTTTTGATCCACAAATAAAAGTTCAGGCAGCAGAAGGCAAGTCGTTTGAATTTACTCCGGAGATTAAAAAGAAAATTGAAGCCGTCGAAGGTGTAGCAATTGTGACTGACGTAATTGAAGACTACGCTTATATCAGATACCGGGATGCAAATCTGATTGTGACACTGAAAGGCGTCAATGATAACTTCATTGCTCAAAAACGGATTCCCGAAGAGAACGTGGTGGAGGGAAAACTACGGCTTAAAGAAAACGGAGTAAATTATGCAATAGTAGGAAGAGGGGTTCAATACACGCTTTCTATAGCTGTGAATGATTCGATGTTCCCATTGCAGATCTATTATATCAAAAATATCAAATCGTCAGGTCTTGATCCTTCAAAGTTGTATTCTCAAAAGAACATATTGCCTGGTGGAGTATTTTCTATTGTTCAAAATTTTGATGAGAACTTTGTGATTGTGCCCTTACAATTGGCGGTTGATTTATTGAATTACGGCAATAGGAGAACCTCATTGGAAATAAAGCTTAAGGATAGGGTTAATGTTTACAGAGTTGAAGATAGGATACAAGCTGCCATTGGAGAAAGCTTTGTTGTTCTCAATCATGAAGAACAACACAAGGATCTGTATAAGCTATTGAAGATGGAAAAGCTCTTTGCCTTCCTTGCTTTAACACTTTTGTTGATCATCGGGTCACTTAACATCTTCTTTAGTTTGATGATGCTTGCACTGGATAAGAAAAAAGATATTTCAATTTTATCTTCTATGGGTGCAAGCCCACAAATGGTAAGAAATATTTTCTTAGCTGAGGGTTCTTTAATAGCCTCATGTGGGGCTGTTTTAGGTCTTGCCTTAGGTGGATTTTTTTGCTGGCTGCAGCTTAATTTTGGAGTCATTTCAATGGGAATGGAAACATCCATTACTCAAGGTTACCCCATTAAAGTAAATGCCATTGATTTTGTAGCTACACTTCTCGTTGTGTCGCTGATCACTTTTGTGATATCCATTCGTCCAGCCATGCTGGCCTCGAGGTTTGTTCATAAGAAAGAACTGCTGGGAAAACAATAGTGCTAACAAGCGCTAGGCTTAGTCAAGTATTGAATAAAGAGCTCAACATGTCCTTAACCCATCTCACCTTTATCTACCGCGACCTAAAATAACAAACTTAGATAGAGACGTCAAACTTGCAATAGTACCAGAATGAAAAAGGCCGTCTTTGCAGACAGCCTTTTTAAATGCTTTGTATATTTCTATTAGTAGTTCGATCCTGCTCTGATCATCGCACAACGGAAGCCAACTGTTGCTGTTGCAGAATCCTGATCAAGATATCTTCTTGTACCAGGAGACATCCAGTATGCTACGTCTTTCCAAGAGCCACCTTTGTAAACTCTTGAACGATCACTTACTAATGAAGTAAATGCTTCAGGATTTTTCTCAGCGTTGTTGTAGTTCTTCGCGTCATCTAAAAATCCGTCTCTTCTAATTGGATTTAAATCATCGAAATCCTGGTAAGAAGTAGGACGGTAAACATCCTGTACCCACTCGCTCACGTTACCTGCCATGTTATATAAGCCATAATCGTTAGGAGGGAACTCATAAATATAAGAAGTGATTAATGCGCCATCATTCAAGCGACCTGCAATACCTGCATAATCACCACGGCCTCTTTTAAAGTTAGCCAACATAAAACCCATTTCTTTTCCATAAGGATTACGAACTGCGTGTCCATCCCAAGGGTAAATGCGTTGGTGAGTTTGCATTTCTTCAAGCCACTGTGTACCAATAAGGGCCTGTGCTGCATATTCCCATTCTGCTTCTGTTGGTAAGCGGAAAGCAGGAACAACAATACCCGATTCTAAAGGAATTCTACCATCACTTTCAGCAAATTCTTCACCTGCATCCTGTGCTAGTTTACTATTTACGGCAAGTGTTCTCCAAGCTGCAAATTTGCTTGCCTGATTCCATGAAATGCCTACTACTGGAAAGTAGCGGAAACCTGGATAACGAAAGTAATGTTCTACGTAAGGATCATTGAAAGCCAGTTTACCTACCCATACCATTGTATCAGGTAATGCAGCCTGGTAAGCTTCCTGTGATGAATCTTTTGCCAAATAATGGATATATTCTAACCAGTGGATGTTTGCAATTTCAGTTTCATCCATATAAAATGAAGCTACCGATACTGTTCTTTCAATGTTATCTCTATATGACATAACATCTTCTTCGAAAGAACCCATAACCGCTCTACCACCTTCAATGAACACCATGTTTGGTGCGTCAGGCTGGCCTTCATAAGCGTTTACCATGAAACCACCGGCATCCTCATCATTGTACGCTAACCCAGTTGCTGTGCTGAGTTGTCCAGGGTTTGATGCGGTTGGTTTTCCACCTCCACCACCAAATAATGAGCAGGCTGATAGCGCTACTGATCCGCCAACAACAAAAAATAGAGCTCTTAGGGAATACTTCATTTCATTTTTGATTTAAAACAAATGCTAATATAAAGAGATAATGATATGCTTTCCAAGCTGTCACGGCCGAATTCATCAATCTCGGATCGAATAAGGCCTTGCATATGAGTAAACGTTATGTAAGTTTTTTCTATTGTATAAACAGTCTTGTTTAATCTTGAGAATAACCCTTCCATTTTTGGGAAACGCATAATGATGTTTTAAACAAGAAACCGCGTTTAGTCAACGTATTTGCCGGTTGAGTCTTCATGGCATGTTTTTTCGCCTTTTCCCGGCAAAATAGTTTACACCATGTTCACCCTGCAAGATTTTCGTGTAATGCCCTTCGAAAAAAAATGCGACCTAATAACCTTTAGTGGAAGTTATTTGACTCAACGCATGCTCGGAGATTGTAAAGTATTCCTTTATCATTCTGGACATTTCTTTATTGAGGTCTTTTATTCACCAAAATATCAGAAGGTTTTAATGATAAATGCTTTTGAAAAGGCGATCGGGCTTGAGCCTTATTTGGATAGGATCTCGATCGGAGATTTGGGTGCTTGACCTGACATCTGCGAAAGAAATTCTATAGCAGCATCCACAGTTTGAATGTCTTCTATCAATAGCATTGCCTTTCCGGCTGAATCTTTAAGCTTACATTTTTTAGAATGGGCTTTTACAAAGTTTAATATTCTTCCGAAGATGTCTGAATTGAAATACTCGTCACGCGTAGAGATAAAGTGAGCACGGAGTTTTTCATTTTTCAGACTAAGCTTCTCAAATCCCAGCTTTTCACCGTGCCATCTTAGTCTTACCGAATTAATCAGCTCTGCAACAGAAGGAGGCAACGGTCCAAACCGATCTCTTACTTCTTCAACAAACTTTTCAAGCTGCTCCTCATTCTTAATATTATCAAGGCGAGAGTATAATTGTAACCTTTCGCTGATACTATTGACATAGTTATCAGGAATAAGTATCTCAAGGTCGGTTTCAATAACACAATCCTGAACAATGAGTTTCGCTTTTTCGGCCAGCTCGGATGCAAACAATTCTTTGAAGTCAGTCTCTTTCAATTCCTGAATGGCATCGTCAAGAATTTTATGATAAGTATCAAAGCCTAAATCTGTAATAAAGCCGCTTTGTTCGCCACCTAAAAGATTTCCAGCGCCACGGATGTCAAGATCACGCATCGCTACTTTAAATCCGTCACCAAGTTCCGAGAATTCCTCCAGCGCTGCTAAACGTTTTCTTGAATCTGATGTGAGTAAAGAAGCTGGTGGCGTCAGCAAATAACAGAAAGCTTTTTTATTTGACCTACCAACACGACCACGCATTTGATGAAGGTCGGAGAGACCGAACATATGTGCCTGGTTAATAATAATCGTATTAGCATTTGGAATATCCAAACCAGACTCGATAATGTTGGTTGAAACGAGAACATCATATTCTCCATCAATAAACTTCACCATAGCCTTTTCAAGCCTGTCCCCATCCATTTGACCATGGGCAATGCCCATTCGTGCATCCGGAACAAGCTTATAGATCAAATTCGCAATGGCTTCTATATCTCCAACTCTGTTGTGAACAAAAAAAACCTGACCACCTCTTCTTAGCTCATAGCTAACTGCATCTCTAATGACTTCTTCGTTAAAAGTCTGCAACTCTGTAGTTACCGGCTGCCGGTTGGGTGGAGGAGTTGCAATAATGCTTAAGTCACGCGCACCCATTAAGGAGAAATGAAGTGTCCTTGGAATTGGTGTGGCTGTAAGGGTTAGTACATCGATGTTAACGCGTAATTCTTTTAGCCTGTCTTTAACCTTTACACCAAACTTTTGTTCCTCGTCAATGACAAGTAAGCCGAGGTTTTTAAATTTTACATCTTTGCTTACGATACGGTGCGTTCCTATCAGTATGTCAATTTTTCCTTCTCCCACATCTGCTAAAATGCTTTTAATTTCTTTGTCCGTTTTGAAACGGGAGACATAATCGATTTTAACAGGAAGGTTTGATAGACGTTCACTAAACGTGCGAAAATGTTGCATAGCCAGAATCGTTGTGGGCACGAGCACGGCTACCTGCTTGCCGTCACTTGCAGCCTTAAATGCCGCACGAATAGCAACTTCTGTTTTTCCAAATCCAACATCACCACATACAAGTCTATCCATTGGGTGCGGGATTTGCATATCACGTTTTACATCTTCCGTGGCTTTCGCCTGATCTGGTGTATCCTCATATAAAAACGAAGATTCGAGTTCCGCCTGCAGAAAACCATCTGGTGAATATGCATAACCCGGCGCTGATTTTCTTTTTGCGTAGAGTGCAATGAGCTCTTTCGCGATATCCTTAACGCGCTTCTTAGCTTTAGATTTTTTGTTCTCCCACTCCTGCGAGCCAAGTTTGCTCATAATAGGCGGGGTGCCTTCTTTGCCTGTGTACTTCGAAATCTTATGGAGCGCGTGAATGCTTACGTAAACTAAATCGTCATCTCGGAATACAAGACGGATTGCTTCCTGGTCGTGACCATTAACTTCCTTTTTCTCGAGGCCCGCAAATTTTGCTATACCATAATCAATATGTGTTACAAAATCGCCAGGCTGCAGTGATTGTAATTCACGAAGTGTTAATGCTTTTGATTTCGTAAACTTTTCTTTGGCGCGATACCGGTGAAACCTTTCGAAGATCTGATGATCGGTGTAGCAAACCAACTTCAATGTTTGATCAACAAATCCTTGTCGTAAAGAAAATTCTAAAGGCTGAAATTTTAATTGAGCGTTTATTTCTTCAAAGATGCCCTTGAGTCTCTCAAGTTGCTTTGGCATATCTGCCGCGATGAAGTTGCTGTAACCTTGCTCTTGCTGATCATAAAGGTTTGAAGCAAGTAATTCAAAGTTTTTATTAAACGAAGGTTGCGCTGAAGATTTAAGATCGAAGGTTTCAGGTTTATCTAAAAAGGTGCGGCTTCCAAATTCAATCTTCGTAAATGCGTTTGCTTTACTAGAGAAGGAATAGCCATCCTCAAACAATTGCTCGGGGCTGGAGACAACTTGTGTATTGCCACTTTCTTTCAGCACCTTACCAAATGAATCCCGTGCTTTATCAAAACTTTTTTCAATGATATCGCCAGTAAGTTGGTAATCTTTAAACCAAAGTTTCGATTGAGGGTTAATGAAGTCAAGAAACGACTGACGTTCTTCCTGGATTAGCCTTGTTTGTACATTGGGAAGTACACTCACTTTATCCAATGAATCCACAGACAACTGCGAGCCTGGTTCAAACGATCTGATACTGTCAACTTCATCTCCAAAAAGTTCTATCCGATAAGGAAGCTCATTTGCAAAAGAATAAACATCAACAATACCTCCGCGTACAGCAAACTGGCCGGCTTCATAAACAAAGTCTGTTTTCTCAAAATCGTAGTTGTGAAGAAACTCTTCTAAAAAACTGATATCAAGTTTTTCTCCTTTGTTAATTATAAAAGTGTTTGATGCAAGAGATCGTTTGTTAATTACTTTTTCGCTTAGTGCTTCCGGATATGTTACAATAATTTCTGGAGATGTTTTATTCGCCAGCTTGTCCAACACTTCAGCGCGCATTAGAATATTTGCATTCTCAATCTCATCATATTCGTATGGACGCTTATATGACATTGGGAAGAGAAGAACTTCTTTGCCCAAAAGATTTTGAAGATCATTTTGAAAATATCCTGCCTCTTCCCGATCGGTCAGTACTACAATGTAATCGTGTGGATGATTTTTGTAAACGGCAGAAAGGATGACTGCATCAAGACTTCCAGAGAGTCCTTTTATTCTGATATTTTTTGGTTTGGGCGTATGAATCCCCTCAGCTATGGTTTTAATTAAACCGTCTGCGCGATAAATACTTAAAAAATCACTCGCCTTCACAATACCAGCGTCTGCTTATTTTATAAGCCGCAAATATAACGGGGATAGGCTGTCATTATGCAAAAACCAATAAGGTATTTCTGTTAATTTTGCTGTGATGCACTTTGCGCAACAGCTCTTTTTATACATCAGCATTACAGCGTTTGTTCTTCTGGTAGTCGGTTTATTTAAGCCATGGGCCATGTTGTGGTGGGAGGATATTCAAAATAGAAGAAAGGTTATAAAACTTTATGGTGCTATCGCTTTAGTGACTTATGGTTTACATTTAATTTTTAAATACTGGTAGCGTTATGAGTGAAAGAAAGAACGGCTTCATATGGGTGTTTATTCTCCTGATACTTTTTGTACAGTGTTCAACAAAAGAAAAGCCTGTAGAAAATGTAAGTCCCGTTAAAAATGAAAGACCGTCAATGACTGTATCGATGGGGGATGGCCGGCAGGTTGATATTAAAAATTTAGAAGAAAAGATTGTGCTGGTTTTGTTTCAGCCTGATTGCGATCATTGTCAAAGAGAAGCACGGGAGATACACGATCATCTAGAGGCTTTTAGAGAATATCAACTCTATTTTATCTCATCTCATCCAATGGAAGTAATACAACAATTTGCGAAAGACTATGACCTGGACAATAAACCAAATGTGTATTTCGCAAATACAGCAGTTGATAATGTTTTAAATAATTTTGGAGCAATCTCTGCCCCTTCTGTTTATATCTACAATAAGGAAGGCAAGCTTGTTAAAAATTTAAATGGCGAATCTAAAATAGAAGAGATCATCAAGTATTTATGATTACTTTACTCTATCGGCAACAACAAGAAATTTTTTATTGGTACCGCTAAATCCAATCAAATATTTTTCGCCACCATCTTTTATTGAAGTCTTCTTTTTTAATTCGTCTACACTAAGCGGATAATTTCTTGTTGTCACATTTGCTTTTCCTTCTGGTAAAAACTCCTTTATGGATTTAGCATCAGGTTTAACGACAGCGTTTATTTTAAAAACTCTTCCCGGAAAACTCCTGATTTCATCTTGGGCAGTATAAAGGTGTGTGCTCTTTTCAATTTTGCGAATATCAAACTTTTTTGTTATTGATTTAAAAGCACCTGCTTTAAGAATTGCAGCATTAGGTTCGAAGAGATATGCTAGCGGTGCACTGTATTCCAGTTCAGTTTCCCGCTCTTCTGTAAAAGTAAAGTCAAACTCCTCTGCCAAATCTTTAGTCAAATTCACCGCTTTGATCGACGGCTCTTCATTGAAGTTTTTTTCACAGAAGAAAAGTACTTCTCTGCATTCGTTATCAACTGCCAAGACCACTACTTCTTTTACAAATTTAATTTCCTTAATTCCTTGTTGAAGATCTAACAAAGGAGAGGTTTTAATAAGGATGTTATTTGCAAAATCAAAAAGTTTCTCCTGTAGATCTATAATATTAGGTTCACAATCAGCAAGCGTAAAAACCTTTTTGTCTTTTAGTCTTCTGGATGGATCAAGATAGAAGAAGTCAGATTTCGCTTCTTGAGATTTTAAATATTCATTGACAAATTGAGTGAAGAAGGTTGTATTTAAAATTCCAAGTTCACCGAGATTGTGTTTAGCAATTTCAAGTAATGACACATTTGGTTCAACGTAGTGGAAATTTTCAAAAACACTGCTTAGAAAAAAGGCATCTACTCCAAATCCACCAGTTAGATCTGCGCCAAGCTGGTTTGAATTGTTTAATAATCTCGTTTGAAGATAGCGCGCTTTAAATTTTCCCGTCTCTTCAGACGAACTTTGTTCCAGATTTAAAACTGGAGGATAAATGACATTTGGTTGCTTATAAAAAGTTGGAAGTTTTGTTTTTGCCTTTTGTCTTCCTTTAATCTGATCAGCAACTAGGCCGACAGGAACACCATGAACAAATTTATATTTGAGGAGAATATCGTTTACATCAGAACGCTCGTGGTCATGGATAAAAGCGACAACTTCTGGCTTAGTAAGATCTTGAATCAACTTAACGGTTTTGTAAAGACGAATTAAGAAACCTCTTTTGCTTTATAATGCAATTGAATGTTTCTAACAGCTGCAATCAATCCCAGACCTTGGGCGGCAAGAAGAACTGGATCAAAACGATCAAGTGCATAAACTACAACCATAATGGATCCAACTGCTGTCATATGCCAAAAACCAATGGGAAGAATTGAAGTCTTCACTTTCTCTGCATAATACCACTGATAAAGGAATCGAACATTCAATAAAATCTGGCCGATAGCACCAATCATCATCACAGGATGGAAAAAGCTTTGAGCACTGAAATCGGTAGTCATTCCCGATGAAGGAAGAAAAACCCAACCGACAGTAAGGATGGGAATCACAATGGCACTAATTCTAATTGACGCTGGCATTGTGTTCCACGATCCGTCCAGTTGAAGATTGCGAAGACAAATAATGTAGGACAACGCCTGACCGAGGATAATCACAAAGTCGTTTTGTAAAATACCGTAAATAATGAACAGGTAAGAAGCGAAAAGGCTTATCTGCCAATAGATTACCGGTGAAACTATTCGTCCTTCTTTTTCAGAAAGTACCCATTGAATGATCAACCTGGCTGCAAATAATGCTTGAGAAAAAAAGCCTAAAGCATAAATCCAGTAAATATCCTTAATAGCCATTCTGCAAAAGTAGTTAATTTCTAGTGTGACACATCTAAAATATGGTTCCACCTCTCGCAATCGATCGCTAAGTTTTAGCTTTGCGGAATATGATCTATGATTTAATAGTTGTTGGAGGTGGTGCAGCAGGCTTTTATGGTGCTATTCAGGTTGCAGAGATGAAAAGCATGAAGATTTTGCTTGTAGAGAAAACTCCCAAACTGTTGAGCAAAGTGAAAGTATCGGGTGGAGGCCGCTGTAACGTTACCCATTACTGCTTTGAACCAAAGGCATTGTCAAAACACTATCCTCGCGGTGAAAAAGTGCTTCGGTCGATATTTAAAAATCACCTTAGTAAACAAACTGTTGAATGGTTTAAAGCCAAAGGAGTTTATTTGGTAGCAGAGGAAGACGGGAGAATGTTTCCGGATACTAATGATTCGCAAACTATCATAGATTGTTTTTTGAGAGAAGCTGAAAGAAACAGCATAAAAATAGAAACTGGAAAAGGAGTGGTTTCAATCTCAAAAGCTGATAACAATTTTTTAATTAAACTTAGCAATAACTCAGCGCTCAAAACCGCAAAAGTTTTAATAGCAATTGGAGGCCATTCTAGCCCGCAACATTATGACATTTTGAAATCGCTCGGGATTAATGTTGTTAATCCTATTCCATCGCTTTTTACCTTCAATGATTCTGACAAACGCTTTAAAGATCTTATGGGTGTTTCAGTTCCTCAGGCTGAAGTAAAAATTGCGGCGACAAAATTTTTGAAAAGTGGTCCGCTGCTCATTACACATTGGGGACTAAGTGGTCCTGCTGTTATTAAATTATCAGCTTGGGCTGCCGAATATCTTCATGGTATCAAGTACAATTTTACTTGCCTGGTAAGTTGGATAGGGGAGGCGAAGGAAGAGGAAACGAGAAACTCTTTATTGGATTATAAAAATACAAAGGGTAAACAGTTAGTGAAAAACAATGCATTGTTCGGACTACCCCAGCGCTTGTGGTGGCGTCTTTGCGAGCTATCAGAAATTGAAGAGCAAAAAATATGGGCAGAGCTTCCGCAAAAAAACATAAATAAACTTCTCGAAAATTTGATTCGTTGCCCCTTCAAGATAAAAGGTAAAACAACATTTAAAGAAGAATTTGTAACGTGTGGAGGCGTGGATTTAAATGAAATCAATCTTGAGACAATGGAAAGTAAAACGATCAGTGGACTTTACTTTGCAGGCGAAATATTAAACATTGATGGAGAAACAGGAGGATTCAACTTTCAGGCAGCATGGAGCACAGCCTATGTAGCGGCCAGGGCAATTGCTGCAACCTAGTACTAACCCAAATTGCGGTGTTAATTATAGTTCGTAAACCGTATTAAATCATTTTTTTCGGCTTCATCAAAAAAAATGGTATTGAACCAATAATGGTTTTAAATTTCACTATTAAAAGACTAATCTATAACCCGCATGAATCCACTTAAGTTGTTACAAAAAATCTTTTACACAATTCTTTTTGTCTTTGCCCTTACGGCTTGCGACAAAAAAGAAGAGAAAGGTGATGAGACATCTTTCAAGGTTCCCGTTGAATATTATAAGCTGGAAAACGGCCTTCGGGTTGTACTTTCAGAAGACCACACTTCGCCAACTGTTGTTGTTGCTGTCTATTATAATATTGGATTCAGAATTGAACCAAAAGATCGCACAGGTTTCGCTCACTTGTTTGAGCATATGATGTTTCAAGGCTCTCAAAACCTTGGTAAGATGGAATTTGTGAATCTTGTTCAGAAAAACGGTGGTGTATTAAATGGGTCAACAAGATTTGACTTTACCAACTATTTCGAAGTAATGCCTGCCCACAAACTTGAAACTGCAATCTGGGCAGAAAGCGATCGCATGAAAGGCCTTGCTATCACACAAGATAATCTCACCAATCAACAAGGCGTCGTAAAAAATGAAGTGAAGGTGAATGTATTAAATCAGCCTTACGGAGGATTTCCATGGCTGGATATGCCGCAGTATGCAAATGAAAATTGGTACAACGCACATAATTTCTATGGTGACCTCGCTGACCTTGATTCAGCTAAGCTCGAAGATGTAGACAATTTCTTTAAAACATTTTACGCTCCCAATAATGCAGCAATTTCTATTGTTGGAGATTTTGAAGTAGCTGATGCCAAAAAATGGATTGACCAATATTTCGCTGCAATTCCCACTGCACAATTACCCGCAAAGCCAGACATCACTGAACCAAAACAGGAAAAAGAAAAGAAGTTTACGAAAGAAGATAAACTCGCTAATAAACCTGCCGTTGCAGTTGCGTACAAAATGCCCGCTAGAAACACACCGGAGTATTATGCGATGGGTTTAATTGACCAATTGCTTGTTCAAGGCAGCGATAGCAAATTTCATCAGCGACTGGTGCAAGAGAAGGGTTATACAGGCTCTGTAAGTGGAGGTATTAATTACTTAGGCAATATGTTTAACTACAACGGTCCTATGTTGTGGATGGCTGATTTAATTTATGATGCCAACGTTTCTCCTGACTCCATCATGCAACAAGTTGATCTGGCCATTACAGAACTTGATACTATTTCACAAGTGGAGTTGGATATGGCGATTGTAAAAATTCGGTCAAGCCTCTACGAGAATCTTGGCGGATTTTATGGCGTAGGGCGCGCGGACCTGCTGGCGTGTTTCGCATTGTTTGATGATGATCCTTCCAGGATTAACAATCTTGAGGAGGAATTTAGAAAAGTAACACCTGATGTTATTCGGAGAACAGTAAAAGAATATTTGAGACCGACTAACCGAACAATTATAGTTATAGATCCTAAAGCAGAAAATATATGAAGATTAGATATATAGTTTTTATTCTGTTGCTCAGTACATTTTGTGTTGTAGCACAAACGCAGAAACAAACACCACCTGAAGGCGGAAAACCAAAAGATTTCAAGTTACCTGAAAAGAAAGTAGAAAAACTTTCTAATGGTTTGTCAAGCACGTTGGTTCAATACGGAGCAATTCCAAAGGTAAATATCAACGTAATTATTAAGACCGGTAATATTCATGAAGGGCCGGATGAAGTTTGGTTGGCAGACCTTGCGGGAAATCTGATGAAGGAGGGAACAAAGACCATGGATTTTAAAACCATTGCAAAAAAAGTTGCTGCAATGGGCGGAGAAGTGAGTGTATCCACGGGTTTAAATCAAACTACAATTTCAGGATCTGTTCTTTCGGAATTTGCCCCTGCGCTTTTAAAAATCCTTGCTGACATTGCCATTAATCCCGCCTTTCCTGCAAGCGAAGTGGAGCGTCTGAAGAATGATTTAAAAAGACAACTCAGCGTTCAAAAAGGCGTACCCCAGAATCAAGCAACAGAGAAATTCAGATCTATTGTTTACAAGGATCACTCTTACGGTAGATATTTTCCTACCGAACAAATGCTGAATTCTTATACACTTGAAAAGGCTAAAGGGTTTTATGAAAAAAATGTAGGTGCTAAGCGGACTGTTGTATATGTAGTGGGGAAATTTATTGAAAGTGATGTTAAAAAAGCAATTGAAGAATCATTTGGTAAATGGAAAGAAGGGCCAGAGGTAAGTTTTCCAATTGCAAAACCAGTTAGTACCAATGAAGTGGCTATTATCGATCGCCCGAAAGCTCCTCAGACTACAATCATGCTGGGTCTGCCAACACTCGATCCGAGTAAGAAGGACTTTGTTCCGCTACAGGTTACAAACTCTTTGCTTGGTGGTTCCTTTGGTTCGCGTATTACAGCAAACATTCGCGAGAACAAAGGGTACACATACTCTCCTTTTAGTACTGTAAACAATGGATATCGTGCCTCAATTTGGTACGAGCAGGCGGATGTTACTGCTGAGCATACAGGAGCTGCGCTGCAGGAAATATCAAAAGAGATTAAGCGACTCCAAACTGAAGCGCCTACAAAAGAGGAGTTGACCGGAATCCAGAATTATGAAGCGGGAATTTTTGTGCTGCAAAATTCTTCACCCGGAGGAATTATCAATCAATTAAATTTTATTGATTTCCACGGACTAAATGAATCTTATTTAACAGATCGTGTTAAGAATATTTACAGCGTGACGCCAGAGAAAATTCAGGAAATGGCGAAGGATTATTTTAAATATGAGGATATGACGCTTGTATTAGTGGGCGATAAAAAGCAACTTGAAAACCAAATTAAAGCGCACAAAGAAGCGTTGAAAGATAAATAGTTTTTTGTTTTTGTTTACAGGTAGAAGTCAGGCGAGAGCTTGACTTCTTTTTTTTATAACTTCTAACAGGAAAAGAGACAAGATCCACCCAACTGTCTTATTAAAAGCTGGAAATCAACTTATAGGGGACTAACTCCATTAAGAACCAAACACGATATTAATATCAGATCCATGCTATATTTATAAATTATCTTGTATTCTTTGATAAGAGGGGCTGTGAGAAAAAGATTTTTAATGGAAAAAAGATCTTTAAATAAAGAATTAAAATGAGATATTGGAATTTGCATCAGCTTTACAAGAAAGAGATTCCTTTTTGCATCATACTAACATCCCCTCCATGAAATTAACCTTTCTGCTAACACTAATTTCGACCCTCTCATTTTCTCAATACACAGGCGATAGTTGGGCTAAAGTTAAATCCTCTGGCACCGGAACAATGACTATTATCTACTATGAGCAACCCGGTTTAATTTATAAGTCTCCTGATGGAAAAATGAAAGGTGTTTGCGCTGATATCATTTCAGACTTTCAGAAATTCGTTGACACAAAGTACGGGAAAAAAATAAAGGTTGATTACGCAGCAGAAGAAACAGATTTCCCAAAATTTTTAGCTACTGTTCAAAACACCAATAATCTTCTCGGTGTCACCAACACAAGTATTACTGACGATAGAAAAAAGATATTGAAGTTTACGCCTCCTTTTATGAGTAATCAAATCATCCTGCTTACAAATAAAAATGCGCCTTCCATTAAAAGCTTAAACGAAATTTCAACTGTCCTCAAAGGCTTCTCTGCCCAAGTGATTAGTGGCAGTACCCATGTGAAGTATATAGAGAAAATTAAAAAAGAATACTACCCGGAAATGAAGGTAGAACAAGTTCCTTCAGGAGATGCGATTATTAAGAACCTTTCAACCAACACAAAGCTTCTATCCGTGATTGACTTTACCGAGTATATTGGTGTGATCCGAAAAAAGATTCCTGTAAAGAAACAAGATGTTGAGTTAGGGGAAGCAGAATTACTGGCATTTATCATGTCGAAACAGAACGATTGGGACCCAGTATGGAAGGAATTTCTGACAGCAGAATATAGAAACAGTGTGAGATACAAAGAGATCATCGCCAACAATCTTGGCTCCTCATTTCTCAGCCTTGTGAGGTAAAATATTGTAAAACAGGTCTTTTGGTGAAGCGGCTGTAAGATTTGTGTACCAAAACCAGTTAAAAAGTTGCGCTTTTGATTTTTTAAATTCCTAATTTGGACGTTCTGTTTCTTTTAAAAAGGCCAGATTTAGATGAAAGTCTCTGCCTCGCAACCATTTCAAATTATCTATTCGTTGTATCAACACGAATATCTTGGATTCATCTTTGAGTCCTATATCGTCCATTTAGACGAGAAGGGAAAACTAACGTATCAACATCAAAACATTTCCTCAAAAAACGCACGGGAGTTTTCCAAAGGTTTGGATGATCGGGATTACGAACTCATCGAGATTATGGATTCGATGCAGCAAGATGTTATTGTTAAAAAGTTTTCTCCTAAGGTTGTAAAGCCAGAAGAATTCCTGATGAAGACCTACGATAAGGTGAAAGGAAGCGAACTTTTACAGGAGCAGATTGAAGACTACATGGAGAAGCGCAGATCAAAAGTGCTGGAGAAAATGAAGGGCAAGCATCTTTTTGAAATGGGTAACGATGGTGAGCCCACCTGGCGTGAAATTGAAGTTCTCGATAAGAAGGCAAGCATTCATTTCCATTTCATGCGAAATGATGATCATACCAATTATTATCCAACCATTTATTACCAGGATAAGAAACTTGATCTCCCCGATCCATCAGCATATCTGATTTGTAAAGCGCCTGCGTGGATGGTCTTTAACGGAGAGCTTTATGGATTTGAAAAATTTGTAGATGGAAAAAAATTAATTCCATTCCTCAGCAAGAAATATGTTGTGATTCCAAAAAATGTAGAGGAAACCTATTATAACAAATTTGTTGCTCCGCTTATTGCATCTTTTGATGAGGTAGAAGCGAGTGGATTTGAAATTAATAAGAGCACTTACGATCCGCATCCAGTGCTTACTTTATCAGAACTTCATACAGCACAAACAACAACCGCTCCTTCTCTTTTCGATAATGGTGCACAAGCTGAAGACAACAGCGATGAAACCGGAAAAATAGTTTTTGATCTTTCTTTTAAATACGGCAAACATCGCTTTCGCGGAGATAATATTGGACCTGTTAGTGTTACCGTTGAAAAACAAGGAGAGCACTATATTTTTCACAGAATTGCACGGAAGAATGATGTTGAGAAGCATTTTTTAAACGCGGTACAAAAGCTTGGACTTCCCATGAAGGGCTTTCGTATAGCAATACCGAAATCTGAAGCTTTTTCGTGGCTGAATGAAAACCGTGTTAATCTTTTAAACTTTGGTTTTGAAGTAAGTCAGCCTGAAAGTCGTGACAAAAAATACTTTGTTGGTAAAGCAGTTATAGAAGTTGAGGTAAAAGAAAATATTGACTGGTTTGATATTCATGCTAAGATCCGGTTTGGTGAGTTTGAGATTCCTTTCAAAGAACTGCGAAAACTGATCTTAAGGAGAAAAGTTGAATTTAAATTACCCAACGGAGAAATCGCTATTATTCCTGAAATATGGCTTACGAAATACGCTGATCTTTTCGCACTAAGCGAAACAGATGGCGCAAATGAAAGACCGGTTCTTCGTAAACATCATCTTAACCTTGTTAAGGAACTCGAAGAAGGGAATCTTGCTAAAGTTCATCTCAGTGAGAAATTAAGAAACCTTAATTCTTTTGGAGGTATTAAAAATTATCCTGTACCAGAAGGCTTCAAAGGCGAACTTCGTCCATACCAACGTGCGGGTTATAATTGGTTACGTTTTTTAAATGAATATAAACTAGGTGGATGTCTGGCGGATGATATGGGCTTAGGCAAAACTGTTCAAACATTAACCATGCTTCTCGCTGAGAAAGAAGCTGGAGCGGGAACATCTCTGTTGGTAATGCCGACCTCTCTAATTTACAACTGGGAGATGGAAGCGAACAAGTTCACACCAACGTTAAAAATCCTTAATTATACTGGGACATTACGGAACAAAGACATTACGCGCTTCGAAAAGTATGACCTCGTGTTAACATCTTATGGTATTACGCGATTGGATGTTGAGCTCCTCCAAAAGTTTTATTTTAATTACGTTATTCTCGATGAGTCTCAAGTAATAAAGAACCCAACATCGAACATTGCAAAAGCAGTAAGAGAGTTAAAGTCACGGCACAAACTTGTGTTAACTGGTACACCGATAGAAAATACTACGTTGGATTTGTGGTCTCAAATGTCATTTATAAATCCGGGAATTCTCGGAACACAAACATATTTTAGAAATGAATTTCAGAATCCGATAGAGAAAAAGGCGGATGAATCAAGATCGAAAAAACTAGGTCTAATTATTAAGCCATTTATTCTAAGAAGACATAAATCTCAAGTTGCAACTGAGCTGCCGGAAAAGGTTGAAAACATACAATATTCAGTGATGAGCCCGGAGCAGGAGAAACGTTACGAGGAAGTAAAAACATACTATCGTGAAAAGATCTTTAATCTTATTGATCAAGAAGGGTTAGGAAATTCAAGATTCATGATTCTTGAAGGTTTAACAAAACTTAGGCAGTTGGCCAATCACCCTAAAATGATTGATCAGCAGTATGAAGGGGACTCCGGAAAGCAGGAAGACGTGACACACATGCTCCACAACGCCATGGGTGAAGGTCATAAAATTCTTGTCTTCAGTCAATTTGTAAAACATCTTGACATCATCAAACAATACCTGAAAACTAACAAGATTGATTTCGCTTATCTTGATGGATCAAGTATGGACCGTAAAGAACAAGTCGAGCGTTTTACAAAAGATACCAATCTTAAAATTTTCCTGATCTCTATAAAAGCTGGCGGTTTAGGATTGAATTTAACAGAAGCTGACTACGTATTTATTCTCGACCCTTGGTGGAATCCTGCTGTTGAAGCTCAAGCGATTGATCGCGCGCACAGGATTGGACAGAAGAAAAAAGTTTTCACTTATAAATTTATAACGCGAAATACTGTTGAAGAAAAAATTCTAACGCTTCAGCAGAAAAAACTGAGGCTTACACAAGAGCTTATTACAAATGAAGAAAGCTTCATGAAGCAATTGAGCCGAGAGGATATTGCTCAGATGTTGATGTAACACCTTCATCAATTTCTAATTCTCCTTTTCCAAATGCCTTTTCTTCCAACGGTTATGCGACCATAACCATCCTTGGGGGTACGCCTGAATATCCTTTTCTACAATACGCACGTAGTTGTCCAGCACTTTTGTTGACGATTTATTATAAGGAGGCAATGCTACAATTTTTGGCAGGGCCTCGTAATAACCTCTTCCAATTTTTTTAATTGTATAATATATGGTAGGGTACTGAGATAGTATTGCCATGTTGTTAGTCCCTAAGAAAAACACAGTCTCTTGATTAAGGAATTGTGTTGTATATTTTTTATCTTTTTTATAACCCGGGTATTGGTCTGCTACGGTGGCGACTCCACGTAAAATTGTTTTTCGGTTTACGAATTCACGCGCTACCGCTTCTCTTTTAATGGGATAAGCACCAAATCTTGTCCGCGCTTCTAGCGATAATTTTTCAAAGAAACCATTATTTACAGGTTGATAAACAAAATCGATTGCCATAGGAAAACAAATACTTGCTGCGGCCAGTGACCATTCCCAATTAAACTGGTGTGAGGATAGGAAAAGTATCGATTGATTTTTTGAAGAGAATTGCTGCAGGAATTCAGGATTTTTGAATTGCATTCTCTCCAGCATTTCTTCTTTTGTGATGGTTAACAGTTTCAAGGTCTCAACGCTATAGTCACAAAGATTTTTGTAAAACTCCTTTTCAATAAAATCGAGTTCTGCAGAAGTTTTTTCCGGGAAGGAAGTTTTAAGCTGTTTTTTTACAAGTCTCCTTCTATAACGAACTACATAATACGTGACGAAGAATAGAAGATCGGCAAATGCAAAAAGGACACTGAATGGTAAACGTGATAGCAGCTTTAATAAAAACATTATATATCTCCTTCAGGCAGCAAGTTAGCAAGTATTGTTATTTTTGACGAATGAAGGACAAAGTTGTAATCATCACTGGTGGATCATCGGGCATTGGCAAAGCAATGGCTTTTGAATTCGGCTTGAACGGTTCGAAAATTGTAATTACGGGAAGAAAAGTTGAAGAGCTGGAAAGAACATTAGTAGAACTTAAGAGTAAACAAATAGAGGCAAGAATTTTTCAGGCAGACGTAAGTATTGAAGATGATAATAAGCGCATGGCGGAAGAAGCGGTGAAGCATTTTGGAAAGATTGATGTTTTGATCAATAATGCCGGCATTTCTATGCGAGCGTTATTTGAAGAAGTAGATTTGAGCGTTGTAAAGAAAGTAATGGACATCAATTTCTTTGGTGTTCTTTATGCAACAAAGTATTGTCTTCCTGAGATTATTAGAAATAAGGGTTCAGTAATTGGTATTTCATCAATCGCTGGTTTTAGAGGATTACCAGGAAGAACTGGATATTGTGCATCAAAGTTTGCATTGAACGGCTTCCTCGAAGTGCTGCGAACAGAACATTTAAAAACTGGTGTTCACGTACTTACAGCTTGCCCTGGATTTACCGCTTCGAATATTCGAAAACGCTCTCTTACAAAAGACGGATCAGTTCAGAGAGAGTCGCCAAGAAATGAAGAAACGATGATGAGCGCGGAAGAATGTGCAAGTCATATTTATCACGCTACTGTAAAACGCAAGAACAGTTTAATCTTAACTACTCAAGGAAAACTTGCAGTGGCTTTAAATAAGTTGTTCCCGCGTTTCGCCGATAAAATGGTATATAAAATTATGGCGAAGGAGTCAAATGCTCCTATTAAATGAATTAAGTCTTATTCAGGAAAACCATCTTCGTATTGTCTGCCTTCGTAACGCTTCTAAAAAAGTTTACAAGTTCTTGGTAGGAGGATGCAGGATATTCGCCTTTGTTCATTTTAATTTTTCTTACATACGTCAGGCCTTGCGCATCGACTGTAATCGATGATTGATATTCGCCAAACTGATTTTTAATATTTACAGCTTCAGGTAAAGCTTCGGGATAAATATTGGCAGGAATATGAAAACGTATCGTGTCCACGTCAGTATAAGTAAACTTCCATACAACTGATGTTTTTCTTGATTCTATATTTTGTGGCAGGTAAGTGTTTCGATTCATTAAGTTTGGCGTTATGAAGAGTCGCTTACCACTCACCGTTGCATATTTTCTTAATGTATAGTTAACTGAAACATCAGCATAAGGAATGATACTCTTGTGATTGGCAACTGTAAAATTGTCAATATCAAATGTTGGTATTTGTGTGTTGGATTGAAGCCATTTTCTTTGTTCATCATATTGATTATTCAATAGGCCATCGAGGTTGTCAGTTTCGTACTGCAGCCCTGCATAAGTCGTTTTAATTTTCGCTTTTGCATCCCCAGAATTTTCAAGATACACGTCACCTACTCGAGATTGTAAATTCTGCTCTGCAGTATACCTGGGCGTGTTAACAAGAACACCGCCATGATCAGTAATCAACATTGCTTTTCTATCGCCTGTAAACCTGCCCATGTATCCGAATGGATTTGTTTGACTTGTACACTCGAGCCAAACTGTATCCTTACCATTGGGAACGGCTACAATAGCGTGATTAGCCTGATGGCTGGGAAAATCTACAACAACATCAGGAGCGTCACTTCCGGCCATTACTGTAGCATAGTATCCTTTGATACCTGCTTCTTTTAATAAAGCAACCATATAGTTGGAGAGCGCCTTGCAATCTCCATAGCCATTGTTATCAACAACAGTTGCGTCAAATGGTTGAAGATCTCCAATGCCGAGTGCAATATTGACGTACCGGGTTTTACTTTGTAGATATTCATACAATGCTTTAATCTTCGCTTCATTCGTAGTTTGTCCGCTTGTCAGTTCCTTTACTTTCACCCTCGTTTTTCCTGGTAGCATATCCTTTCCGTTGTTTAAGGCAGCAAACCATTTTCCATAAGCTTTCCAATCAGACATTTCTCCTTTGAACCCGGAGTATTCGAAATTTCCGGGAGCAACAACTATTTTAGGTGTAAATGAATTATCTGGTTGTAAACGCTCAAATTTAATTGGTAATACGTCTTTAAAGTTCCATGTCAATGATTCGAGGCCTTCTGGTGTTACCGCTTTTTGTGGTTCAAAATTGATATTAAAGGTTTTGAACCGCGGTTTTAATGAGACAGGGAAAATCAATTGATAAGAAGCGTTTTCAACAGAAACATTTTCATCTGGAACTATTACTGTTCCATCAATTTGATATAGGTAGTTATAAATAACTTCATACTCAAACTCAACTGTATACGGATAAACACTTTGTGATGCGTCAATGATTTTATACCTGTTGTCACTATAAAGGGTTGAACCATCGTAAGCACTTTGGTCTCTTATCTCATTTTTCTTTAATTTCTTTATCAGATTTCCAGTTGCGTCGTAAATGGCAACATCAATTGAGCTGATCTTTCTCAATTTATCGTACAGCAAAACTTTCTCTGCAAAGTCATTACCTTTTGAGTTAAAGATTGTAACAGCATAACGGGTATATACTTTTGCCTGATTAATAGCTACGATTTGATAAATCATTTTATCTTCTCGTATGACAGCATTTACGTCTTTTTTTAATTCCTCCTTTATGGTGCTAACAGGATATTTGATATCGGCTGCATTTAAAGAAACAGAATAGATTAGCAATAGCAAGCCATAAATTGTTTTCATAGATTATTTTTTCTTTAATACAATTTGCTCGGCCTGTTTGGCAATTACTAGGGCATAAAATTCTCTTAAGTTGGGATATTCCTCTTGGGAAAAGATGTTTTTATTGATTTGAAAAGTGCTTGTCACATTAATCGCATTTCCCAACTGTGTAATATTATAACTATACCTTCCTGAATTACCTGGCAACGTTATTAAACGGCTTTGTGGGATTTCATCTACTGTATAACCTTCTGGTAAATTCAATTTGAACATATATATTTTCTCTATCCTGTTTCCAAAATCAACAGGATAAGTTCTAAGGTTAAGTGTAAAAGGATTATTGAGAATTTGTGAAGAAATAAAAGGATTGATGTACACCAGTTCACCCAAAACAGAGGCATGATCATTAATAGTTAATTCATGCAATTCTTTTGATGGTTTATTGATGTCACTAATATCAGCAAAATCACTCTTTTCAATCTGCCATTCTTTAGTGCCCAGAAAATCTTTTAAGTAGTCCTGTTCACCTTTCTGTGTAAACATCTTTCTCATTCTTTGTGCATCGTAGCCATCATGGACCAGGTTCAATTTTCCTTTAAGCTCTCCATTTGTTGCAAGCGTTAGTTCCGCATTCGTCACGGTTCTGTCTTTAATGTTACAATCGAGATTTATCCATCCGTGATTTTTCTTTGAAATAATAAGACCCTCACCATTGAGGCAAGTAGGTGGCAACACATTTATAGGTAAGAATTTTTCTGTTGCATCGAGCCATATGTTTTTATTGTCCGGTAATCGCACAAGACACACTACATAATTAAATTGGCGGTGCATTGGATAAAGTTTTCTTATGAAGCCATGATCTCTTGTACTCAAAATCACGCCCTCAACTTCAAATCCCGCTTTATCTAGCATGGAAGCAAGCAATAGATTGATGTCACCAGAAGAACCTTTTCGCACCTCAAGAATTTTCTTAAAGCTTGCTGCAGAATAATCCTTTGCGCCATCCCATTCAATGTTTTGCTTTACGTAGTTATGGATGATGGATATCTTCTTTAGAGGATCTGATATACCGGCCGTTATTTCTTCAACAATCTTTTTTAAATGTCCGGAACCTGTAATCGCTTTTCCAAAATTTTCATCTTCAAGAAGTAGCTCGTTTAATTTGTTCCATGATCCCATAACCTCCTGAACAGGTCGGTTTGGTAAAGTGATGTGCGATAAGGCAAAATTTATTTTTGAAATATAATCCTCCTCATTTGTCATGAAGGGCTCTTCTTTAAAAGCAGGAACGTCTTTCACAACCCAGTGGTGTGCCTGTTGCTGAAAGTCAATTGAATTCTTATTTAAAATCTTATAATCTGTTACGGATACGTATCCTTGCATGTATTTTTCATAAACAAAAAATTCAGGAATTACAGCCCAATATTCACTGTGTCTCGTAGGAATGCTCCTTTGAAATCGCCAATTGGGAAAATTTGTAAAGAATTCAGAAATAATGGTATAAGAATATTCAATGACAGAACCTTCTTTAACATTAGGAAGTGTGAATTTTCGAATGTTATAATTACGGTCGAACTTTTCTTTGAAGGACCCGTCTTTCGACATCTTGCTTTCAATAATTTTTCCGTTCTCTAAATTATAAGTTGAAGCTTTAAGTTGTGTCAGTTTTTCTTCACTGGAGCCTGAATGATATAATTGAATGGAGGCGTCAGCCCAACTTAGTCCTTCTTTTTTAAGAATTTTTATTCTGACGTGTCTTTCAAAATTAAGGGTAGCGTTACCTGTACTAATCTGAATGTAAGCGTGACCATAATCAGAAAGGACAACAGCAGATGCAGAAGAGTCTTTGTCATAGACGACCATTTGCAAATCTGATGGAGAAATATCTCCGTATTTGATTGGAGGTTTCTGTGAAAAACAAAAAAATGGAAGCGTTGTAAGGACAGCAGCGATAATAGCCTTCATGAGGGTTTTGTCAGGGGTTTAATAAAAAAAGCAAATAAATTTAATACTTTTTCTCAATATTGGCGGTACAATATTGAAGTTAATCTAACATGTGATGGCGAAGTCGAAAACTATATTCTTTTGTCAAAGCTGTGGCCATCAGTCTCCTAAATGGTTAGGAAAATGTCCGTCTTGTAATTCCTGGAATACATTTGCCGAAGAAATTGTAACGAAAGAAGAAGCAAGTAAAAATGATTGGAGACAAGCATCAGCGCGATCAAAACAAAATCAGCCTCGAACCTTAAATGAGATAGACTCAGTTGAAGACATCAGAAGAACTGCGGGCGATGAAGAATTGAATCGTGTTTTGGGTGGAGGAATAGTGAACGGCTCACTCGTTCTTATAGGAGGCGAACCTGGAATTGGAAAATCCACGTTGTTACTTCAGGTTGGATTGAAATTAAAAAAAGAAAAAGTCTTGTATGTGTCGGGTGAAGAGAGTGAGCAGCAAATTCGCATGCGTGCCGATCGACTTAATGACACATCCGAAAACTTCTACGTATTGACGGAAACAAACACTAAAAATATTTTTCAAGCTATTGAATTATTATCTCCTGATGTTGTCATAATAGATTCTATTCAAACGCTTCACTCAGCTCAGCTTGAATCTTCGGCAGGAAGTGTTGGCCAGGTAAGACAATGTGCAGCGGAGATGATGAAGTTTGCCAAGGAAACAAACACACCAGTGTTTTTAATTGGTCACATTACAAAAGACGGATTGCTTGCTGGTCCTAAAGTGCTCGAGCATATGGTTGACACTGTATTGCAATTTGAAGGCGACCGCCACCTCGCTTATCGTATTTTGAGAACTACTAAAAATCGCTTTGGTTCTACTTCTGAGATTGGCATCTATGAAATGTTAAGCACTGGACTTCGCGAAGTTTCAAACCCATCGGAGATTTTAATTTCACAAAAGGATTCTCAACTCAGTGGTGTTACTATTGGGGCTACAATAGAAGGGAACCGGCCATTGCTTATTGAAATTCAATCCTTGGTAAGCCCTGCCAGTTATGGAACACCACAACGTACTCCTACTGGCTTCGATCAAAAAAGATTAAACATGCTTCTGGCAGTATTGGAGAAGCGATGTGGCTTTAAAATGGGAACACAAGACGTTTTCTTAAATATGGCTGGTGGAATTACTGTGGAAGACCCTGCTATTGATCTCGCAATATGCATTTCGATTGTATCATCTTTTGAAGAAATAGCGGTAACAGATAAGGCATGTTTTGCAGCTGAGGTAGGTTTAGGCGGAGAGCTTCGTGCTGTGAATAGAATAGAACAGCGAATTTCCGAAGCGGAAAAATTAGGCTTCAATGAAATTTATATTTCAAAATTCAACCAAAAATCTCTCGACATCAAAAAGAGTAAAATTCAAATCAAGTCCTTTGGTAAATTGCAGGAAGTGTTTGAAGATCTTTTTGGATGATCTTTGTGCATCTAACAAAAGTTGGCAACTTGTTATTATAGATTTAAACGATGGAGTCATTCTTTACTAATACCCTTGGCATTCCTGCAGATATCTTTAGCTATGTACTTCTTCCATTGCTGATTTTTCTGGCAAGGATTGGAGACGTTTCAATAAACACCATCAGAATTATTTATGTGTTGGGAGGGAGAAAGGGCACTGCTACATTGCTTGGATTTTTTGAATCGTTCATCTGGTTGATGGCTATCAGCCAAATCTTCGAACATCTCGACAATTGGATTTGCTATGTAGCTTATCCTGCTGGTTTCGCTTCAGGCATTTTTGTAGGAATGATTATTGAAGAAAGAATTGCCTATGGAAAGGTAATCGTAAGAATTATAACACGAAAAGAAATCCATCACTTGATCACATATTTAAATAGGAAAAGTTTACGTTACACTCATGTAAATGCACAAGGTCCTGACGGACATGAGAACCTTGTTTTTACTGTGCTTGAACGAGAGGCGTTGGAAAATCTTTTGAATGAATTAAAACAAATTCTTCCTACAGCATTTTATACAGTAGAAAAAGTTAATCGTGCAGCTGAAAGCGGGGCGGTAGTTCAGGAAACAACGAGATGGAGCATTGCATCGTGGCTAAAAAGTATTAAATCAGAATAAACTTTAATTATGCGTTTTATCGTCATCACAACAATTCTTTTTATATCCTTCGCCTTTACACTTCCTGATGTAAGGCTGGAATACTCATTCAAAACAGGAGATCAGTATGAATGGATCCAAACAGCAAAACAAAGTATAACACAGAGTATCCCGGCAATGGGAGAAATTAAAATTGATGTTAACTCAGATGGTGCAATGCAATTTAGGGTTATGGAAGTTAAGGGAAGCACAGCTAAAATTGAAGCACAGTACACGAGATTGAAAGTAGTTTCCAAATCACTAATGGGAAATATTAACCTGGATAGTGAAAGTGAGGATAATTCAGAGCAGAATAAAATTGTAAAATCTATTGTGCGCAAACCTTTCTTTTTCGAGCTCTCAAAAAATGGTAAGGTAGATAACATAACCGGAACTGAAAGTCTTTCATCAGCGATCTCCTCAGGCGAAGGGCAGCCGCAAGGCGGAGGGAAACAAATGCTGGAACAGTTTGTTAGCCCGGCCTCAATAAAAGCTAGTCTTGAAATGACTTTTCTTACTTATCCTGAAAGTAAAATTGCAGAAGGCCATCAGTGGAAAAATAGCGTTAACCTTCCAATTAACTTTCCTATGGTAATGAACAACACCTGGAATCTTAAAAAGATAGAAGGCGCTGTAGCTACTATTGAAGGCGATGGAGAACTGACCACAACGGACAAAGAAAAAATTACAACATTGCCGAATGGCATTAAGTCTAAGGCCGATCTTAATGGACGTCAGGCTTTGGCTGCAAAGGTGAATTCGAAAACAGGCTGGCCATCAGAAATTAAAATATTATCTGAAATAAAAGGAAAAATGATTCTAGTCGCAGGTGGCATGATTCCAGAAGACATGGATGTTCCTATGGAAATTTCCAGTGAATCGAAATTCACAATCACGAAAAAATAGAAGTTATCTTAATTCCACTTCAGCTGTCATTTGCAGAAGATCGTCAACATACTCTCTTGTATTAAAGAGACGAGGCACTTTATTTTGACCGCCAAGTTTGCCTCGCTTCTTCATCCATTGATAGAAAGTTCCTTCAGCTACGCTATGAACCTTTGGAGATACAAGGGCTAAATCAAAACGTCTTTTTGCGTCATAGTCTGAATTCACTTTTCGCAATGTGTCGTCAAGAATTTTTGTAAACTCTTCAAGACTCTGTGGCTTTACTTTAAATTCAATAATCCACTCGTGACTGCCTCGTTTACCTTTTTCGAGAAACACAGGAGCTGCGGTGAAATTATCAATGATCGCATGCGTGTGTTCGCAAGCTTTAGTGATAGCTGCTTCAGCATTTTCAATAATGACTTCTTCACCGAAGGCATTAATAAAATGTTTAGTTCTTCCCGAAATTCTTATGCGGTATGGAGCGATGCTCGTAAACTTGACCGTGTCACCAATGTTGTATCGCCACAACCCTGCATTGGTGGAAATAATCATTGCATAGTTTTTTCCTAACTCAACCTGATGCAATGGAATTGCTTTGGGATAGTCATCATCCACTTCTTCTACAGGAATGAATTCATAAAAAATTCCATAGTCGAGCATGAGCAACATTTCATCAGAATTTTTTTGATCCTGAATACCAAAAAATCCTTCACTGGCATTATACGTTTCGCAGTAGTTCATGGAGTCTTTTGGAATAAGACTCTCAAACAAATTTCGGTAAGGCTTAAAGGCAACAGCACCGTGAAAAAACGCTTCAAGGTTTGGCCATACTTCAAGAATATTATTTTTGTTTTTCAGTTCAACAATGCGTTGAATCAGCAGCACAGTCCAGGTCGGGACACCTGCCAGGTTGGTGACATTTTCATTGGCAGTTTCCATCGCCATCTTTTCAATTTTCTCTTCCCAATTGCTCATCAATGCAGTCTCTAAACTGGGTGTTCGAATGAACTCTGCCCAAGGGGGAAGATTTTGCATGATTACAGCAGAAACATCACCATAGTATGACGAAGCGCTGGAGTCATATTCATTTACCTGATGACTTCCACCAACCGCAAGGCCCTTGCCATCAAATAATTTTGTTTCAGGAAAATTGTTTACATAAATGGAGATAAGATCTTTTCCTCCTTTAAAATGGCATTCATCGAGTGCTTCCTGCGATACTGGGATAAATTTGCTGCGATGACTTGTTGTGCCTGATGATTTTGAGAACCATCGAATCTCTGATGGCCAAAGAATGTTCTCTTCTCCACGCATCAGGCGCTCGATGTAGGGATACATTTTTTCGTAACTGTGAATGGGCACGCGCTCACGAAACTGCTCATAGGTTTCGATGTCACTAAAGCCATATTGAATTCCAAATTGCGTTAATTGGGCTTCCTGAATAAGCCTTTTGAAGATTTCATCCTGAACGTCATGAGGATATTTCATGAACAATTCAATTTGATGAATCCTCTTTCGCATCACCCAGGTCAATATAGAGTTAATCAGTCCCATTCTATTTATCGATAACTTCCAAAATTAGAAGTTTGAATCTAAAATAAGAATGCCTGACTTATGTTACACTACCTTTAATACTCTTTTAACCTATCAATGTAGACTAGGTTGATCTTTTGTAACTGTTAATACCTTTCCCAGCATTTCCTTATTGTTGATGTTTCTCAATGTTTCTACATAGAACCATTCAGCTTTTGCTTGATCAGCATGTAGGGTTAATAGAAGGTATCCGTGGTCCCGTTGATTGACATATTTTAGATGAGGATTATCTCTCAGATACAATTGCTCACCCATTTTTACGGTGTCATCCGATGTGTACTCATTCCAATTAGATGATGATACACTTGTAGTACCCAACTCAATTGCAAAGGCTTTGTTGTTATTTTTTAACTGGCTTGTTTTAACTTCAAACGCCCATGATGAATGGGTATCACCCGTTAAAAAAATTATATTTTTTAAATTATTGCTCGTGATTAAACCGGCAATTTCTTTTTTCTCTTGTGGATATCCATCCCAGCTATCCAGGTTTTTAGGGTTGTCGGGGTAGGAGGCTGATTGATCAAGATCTGAAAACATCACCTGGTTGCCGATTATTTTCCAGGTAGCCTTTGAGTTCTTAAGTTCATCTTTAAACCATGATAATTGTTCAGCTCCCAACATTGAATGATTCGATTCATTCAGGATTGGATCAGTAATACTGTCAGCAGGTTTTGTTCTGCCTTCTAATCTTTCATCTAGCATGATAACATCAGCAAGATTCCCAAATGAAAAGGAACGGTAATGCTTGCTATCTTCCCTTATTGGAATCCATTCGTAGTAAGCCTGACGCGCAGCGGCTTTGCGCGCTTCGAAAGCTCCTTCTTTATCGGCTTGGTGATTTTGTGCACCTTCGGTGTAAACGTTATTCGCTACTTCGTGATCATCCCAAATGGTAATGAAAGGATGTGTCTGACGAAGTTTTCTTAAACCTTGATCTAAATGGTATTGCGAATAACGTGTCCGGTAATCCTGAAGAGTAATAATCTCGTGTGCAGGTAAATGAGTGCGATGGATAGTAGTGTCGCCATAACTACCAACACCATATTCGTAAATATAATCGCCGAGGTGAAGTACTACATCTACAGGTTTTTCCGCTATGCGTTCATAAGCATTAAAATAACCGAACTCCCAATTACTGCAGCTCACTACGGCAACTTTTAAATTGTCTGCATGATTAGGAAGCGTTTTAGTTTTTCCAGCCGGTGATGTTTCTCCCAGCGCTGTGAAACGATAGTAGTAAGACGTACCCGCTGATAATCCTGTGACATCTACTTTTACAGTGTAATCCTTTTCACTTGTTGCCGATGCAAAGTCCGTCTTAACAATAACAGAAAAATTTTGATCTTGCGACACTTCCCACTTCACATCAATATTTTGTACGGAGTCTTGAGGCGTTACACGAGTCCATATTATAACACGATCGGTTAATGGATCGCCTGATGCAACACCATGGTAAAAAGGCCATAGCGTTGAGTCGTATAGAACGGAAACTTCTTCCGTAAACAATTTGGACTGTGATTGCTCTTGAACGGATTGACATGCTTGAAAAGTGATGACAGCAATTATCAAAAAACTAAATAGTCTTTGCATGGCTTAAAATTTACTGAAAGGTATGTTAGTGTCGCTGAATTAGTATTATCTCAGTGTGAAATCTTCAAAGCGTAAAAAGAAAAATTACTTTTGTTAAAAAAATTTATGGCTTGGATCTATCTTGTTATCGCAGGATTATTTGAAGTAGGCTTTACAACGAGCCTGAAACTATCGAACAACTTCAACAACCGTTTTTGGTCGGTAATGTTCTTCATTTCAATTTCGCTTAGTTTTTATTTTTTAAACAGGGCTATACAAAATATTCCGATAGGAACAGGTTATGCCGTTTGGACTGGTATTGGAGCAGTAGGTACTGTGATAATAGGGATAGTATTATTTAAAGAGCCGTCAGATTTCTGGCGATTGTTTTTTATTTTTTTGCTGATCGGCTCAATACTTGGTTTAAAGCTGGTATCAGGCAATTCGTAAAAAAAAGCCGCTTAAGTGCGGCTTCAATTAATTTCATCGATTTAATTCATCAAGCATCTTTCCACTTAATGCCGCAACCAATCGCCTTCGTTTTAGCATTGGTTACAGGACTTCCGGAGAGTAGCATGTTGACGGCTTCTTCCACATACTTTTTATCTGCTGCCGAAGCGTCTCTAGGATTGTTATCAATGGCTCCGATATAAGCAACCTTAAAACTGTTTCCATCCTTTGTCAAAACGAAAACGTGAGGAGTATTTGTTGCACCGAATGATTTAGCAACACTTTGACTCTCATCGCTAAGGTAGGGAAAATCGTAACCTTTATCTTTTGCTACCCGAACCATTTCGTTAAAAGAATCTCCCGGTGATGCTGAGGCATCATTGGAATTAATGGCGATCACAGGAAATCCTTTGTTCTCATACTTTTTATTTAAGTCGATAATGCGTTGGTTGTAGGCCTTCGAATAAGGACACGTGTTGCAATCAAAGATTACAATTGCTCCTTTGGCTGTTTTATAATCAGCAAGAGATACTGTTTTACCATCAACATTTTTAAGCTTGAAGTCGGCAACAGTATCACCAACACCATAGTTAGGCGCAAGCGGCCTAGCAGCCAAAAAAATAGTCACTATGACAAAAGAAAGAATTGATTTTAGTATTCTCATAAATTTAATGTGTTCTTAGATTTCTTTAACTCTTTATATTACTGCACTTCACTTATCAGCTTTTCAAGGTCGCCATCGTGAAGCTCTTTCTCTACAAATTTTCTTATCCCGGTTTTTGTATTAATCACAAGCGTAGCGGGCAACGCTCCTGTCCATTGTTTTTCAATTTTATCAATGAACATATTTGGGTCTTGTTCATCGAGGATAACAATGGTAGACTTCAAGTTCTTTCGTGCTATAAATTTATATACTTTTTCAGGATTTGGATCAAGATTCATATCCATGCTTACTAATGTTACTTTTATATCACCCTTAGCATCTGCATTTAATTTTTCAAGTAACGGCAGTTCTTTAACACAGGGTGCGCACCAGGTAGCCCAAAAATTTACAATTTGTATCGAGTGGGATGGATCCTGTATTAACTTTTGCAATCTTTCTAACTTAACGATTTCCGCCTTTTGCGAAAAGCCGGTAGTGGCGGTAAATAGTATGGCAATCGTCAGTAGTCTTATCATGAATTTTTTAAACAATTTACGGTCGTCAGTTTAAACTACTTCAAATATTAAACCAAATCCGAAAAGAATTTATTTACAAATAGGCTCAATTTCAATCACTTGGAAAATGAAAAATATAATTGAAAAGATATCCACAAATTAAAGAAGTTATCAACATTACCTTATTGTTACTAGTTAATCGTCTCATTTTTAATGAATTACATGAGGTTTTATAAATCATTTCTTTGTGGACAACTAATTTCTCAAAAATAATTTTTCAAAACTGCTTATGCTTTCATGAAATTTATTTATAAGACGAAGATCTTTTATATAAAGTGTATCTCACTATTTCAAACTTCAGTTAATGAATCAAGCAAACAGAATCACTTCACTTTTCTCCATTCAAATACCAATAATACAAGCAGGAATGGTATGGTGCAGCGGGTGGAAGCTCGCATCTGCAGTGAGCAACGCGGGCGCATTAGGCATCATAGGAGCGGGGTCAATGTATCCGCAAATTTTATCAGAACATTTAACTAAATGCGCAACCGCTACCGAGAAACCATTTGCTGTAAACATACCTTTACTCTATCCGCAAATCGATGAGCTTATAAAAATTGTAATTGCACAAAAAGTAAAAATTGTATTTACGTCTGCAGGCAATCCTTCTACTTGGACAAAAAAGTTAAAGGATGAAGGGATCATAGTAGTGCATGTGGTTTCAAGCGTAAAGTTTGCAGAAAAGGCCGAGAGAGCTGGAGTCGATGCTATTGTAGCGGAAGGGTTTGAGGCAGGCGGGCATAATGGAAGAGAGGAAACGACTACGCTTGTATTACTGCCGATGGTGAAACGGGCTGTTGCCATTCCTGTTATCGCTGCAGGTGGAATAGCAAGTGGCCGTGCAATGCTTGCTGCTGAAATCCTTGGTGCCGATGCCGTGCAGGTAGGTAGTCGATTTGCAGTTTGTACTGAATCGTCTGCTCACGAAAATTTTAAAATCAAAATTATAAACATCAAAGAAGGCGACACCGCGCTAACACTTAAGCAGTTAACACCTGTGAGACTTATCAAAAACAATTTCTTTAACCGTGTTGATGAAGCTGAAAAGAGTGGTGCTTCACCAAGCGAGCTGAGTACATTGCTGGGAATAAGAAGAGCTAAGGCAGGAATTTTTGAAGGAGACCTTGATGAAGGTGAGTTGGAAATTGGCCAGGTTTCAGCATCAATCAACAAGATACAACCAGCAGCAGAAATTGTTAAAGAAATTTGGGAAGAGTATCATGCATTAAAAAAACAATTATGTGCAAATGGAGATTTTAAAGATTAAAGAGACCTGTTTATATGTAAACTACCTCGATAAGGCCTACGAGTTTTATCATACGCTCCTTGGCTTACCAGTTATAAATTTTTTACCTGGAAAACATCTTTTTCTTCGCTGTGGGGAATCGGTATTGTTACTATTCAATCCGGAAGATTCGAAGCACAAAAAGTCTCCACCTGCGTACTTTGGCGGTGGCAATCAGCATTTTGCATTTGAAGTTCCTGAAAAGGATTATCAGAAAACAAAAGAGGAATTAATTGCAAAAGGCATTCTAATCATCGATGAAGTAACATGGTCCACCGGAAAGAAATCTTTCTACTTTAATGATCCAGAAGGAAATGTTCTTGAAATAATTCCGGAAGACGGAATTTGGAATTAGTTAGTATTGAGAACAAGTTTAGTTTCAAACGTTATCGGAGCAGTTTTTACAGGAGCTTCTTGTGCTTTCGCTTGATAAACAGAATTATACCAATACGAATAATCTTTATATTGGAGGCACTCACTTATAATTTTTCCATCAATCAAAATTTTAATGAAAAGTGATTTATTAAGTGTTTCGTCTAGTTTTTCGCGCTGCGTTTGCGGCAACTCATTCGTTTGAATATATTCTATTCCCTTAAATATTTTTGAATCAATCATCATAACAGTAGCATCAGTAAATACTCAGTACCTGAAAAGGTAACCGGGAGAGGTTTAGGGACGCCAAAGATAACATAAAATGTGATGGCATGAAAAACTCAACCAGGATTTTTTGAATATTGCAAGTGGACTATGCCAGGATTTTTTGAAACACCGATCGAATACCTTAAAGGCGTTGGCCCACAACGTGCAACACTACTGAACAAGGAACTGAAGATCTTCACATACGCAGACCTCATTCAGCACTACCCATTCCGTTACGAAGACCGCACTAAATTTTATCAAATCAAAGAGCTTAGCGATGAGCTGCCGTATGTTCAGGTGAAAGGAAAAATCATAAAAAAGGAATTAATCGGGGCAGGCTTTAAAAAAAGAATGTCAGCACAATTTAGTGATGGTTCTGGCCAATTGGAGCTCGTTTGGTTTCAAGGAATAAATTGGATTGCTGAAAAATTAAAACCAGGCCAGGATTATGTAGTCTTCGGAAAGCCAACACGTTTTGGAAATAAATATAATATTGTTCACCCCGAGCTTGAACCCCTCACGCAAGGAAATGAGATCGGCGGATCACTATATCCAGTTTATCCGCTCACAGAGAAGCTGCGTGTAAAACACCTCGACTCTAAAATATTATCGAAACTAATAAAAGATGTGCTGGCACTTGCACAGGATAAAATAAGAGAGACTTTAACAACGGAGTTACTAACAGAATTTGGCTTGGTCTCCAAAAAAGAAGCTTTGGCCTGCATTCATTTTCCTGAAACGATTGAGCGGCTTACGGCCGCCCAGCAGAGATTAAAATTTGAAGAGCTTTTTTATATTCAATTGAAACTGCTCAAATTAAAAATAATACGACAGGAAAAATTTAAGGGATTAATTTTTAATGATGCATCGCTTGTTACAAAATTCTATAACACGTACTTGCCTTTTTCGCTAACGGGTGCACAGAAACGTGTGATAAAAGAAATCTATGCTGACTTGAAGTCTGGAAGGCAAATGAACAGACTATTACAAGGCGATGTTGGAAGTGGAAAAACAATTGTTGGATTTATTTGCATGTTGTTAGCAGTAGGAAGTGACGCACAGTGCGCACTAATGGCCCCTACTGAAATTCTTGCTCAACAGCATTACAGCAACCTCAAGAAATTTGCTGATAAGATGGAGATTAGCATTGCAATTTTAACAGGTTCAACAAAAAAGGCAGCACGAAAGGAATTACATGAACAATTACAATCAGGGGTCTTGAAGATTCTCATCGGCACCCATGCACTTTTAGAAGAAGAAGTACAGTTCAAAAATTTAGCACTCTCAATTATTGATGAGCAACATAGATTTGGTGTTGCGCAACGTTCGAAACTCTGGCAGAAGAATACAACAGTCGTGCCACACGTTCTCGTGATGACGGCTACACCGATTCCAAGAACATTAGCGATGACGCTCTATGGCGACCTCGATGTATCTGCTATTGATGAACTTCCTGCGGGCCGCAAGCCAATAAAAACTATTCACCAGTACGATTCTCATAGGCTGAAAGTAAATCAGTTTTTACGCGATCAGATTGCAACGGGGAGACAGGTATATATCGTTTACCCGCTCATCGAGGAGTCTGAAAAGTTGGATCTGAAAGATATGATGGATGGATATGAAAGCATTTGTCGCGCATTTCCAGAAGTTGCCATCAGCATTGTAAACGGCAAGATGAAGCCTGACGCAAAAGAATATGAAATGAAACGATTTGTTAAAGGTGAAACACAAATCATGGTAGCCACAACAGTAATTGAAGTAGGTGTTGATGTGCCCAATGCTTCTGTTATGGTCATTGAAAATGCAGAGCGCTTCGGACTCTCACAACTTCATCAGCTTCGTGGGCGTGTTGGCCGTGGCGCGGAACAATCGTATTGTATACTCATGACAAATTACAAACTCAGCGCGGAGGCCAGGGTTCGCATTGATACAATGGTGAAAACAAACAATGGCTTTGAGATTGCTGAAACAGATTTAAATCTTCGTGGGCCGGGAGATTTATTAGGAACGCAACAAAGTGGCGTGCTTGATTTATTGATTGCAGATTTAGCAAAAGATGGTCAACTGTTACAACAAGCGCGCGAAAGTGCAGTAAAATTACTTGAAAACGACCCGGAGCTTACATTACCCGAAAACAAAGTAATCCGAATACAAATAGACTCAATGCGGAATAGTGCCGTGAATTGGAGTCGTATCAGCTGATTTATTACATCATAATATTCAATTAACAATTATTTCTTTTCGGAAGTAAAGAATACCCGCTAACTTTGGTAGTTACCCCCTACCGAAAATGAAAAAATGGGTGCTACTCTTTTTGTCTTTTTCAGTTGTTAGTGTTTATGCACAGACTGGAAATTTCTTTCTTTCCCATTACGCACCTGCAACCATACATGCAGATAATGTTTGCTTCGATATAGCCCAAGATGCACGGGGAGTAATGTATTTTGGAACCAAATCCGGAGTACTGCAATTCGATGGCAGAAATTGGGAGTTACTGAAAGGTTTGTCTGCAGTTTACTCACTTCAGACCACTAATGATGGTACTATTTTTTGGGGGGGAGCCAAAGGCTTCGGGAAAATCGAATTGGATGCAGAAGGATTACCTTACCTGTCTGTAAAATCAGATTCAACTGCTTCTGATATTTTCCAGAGTTTAAATATCAACGGGACGATCTATTTTTTAAGCGATGATGCCCTCTATACAATTAAGGAGAAAAATAAAATAAGCAGCGTTCATTCAAGCACCCTTACAGGAGGGTTCACAAGTTTGTTCGAGTTATATGGTGCTATCTATGTCAACACTTCCGATGGAGGTGTCTTTAAGGTAGAACATGAAAAACTAATCAAATCGAAATTATCAATTCAAGAAAGTGTTGTATTCTCTTCCCGTGTTGAAGACACGTATGTGATTGGAACATCTGACAATAAACTGTTCCGGTGTAACGAAAGAATGCAATTAAGTCAGATTGCAATTCAAGATCAAAAGTATGTTGATGCCAGTGTGATTGTTAGTGGGAGTTGGGTAAACAAGCAACTTCTTGCTTTAGGGACTTTACGAGGAGGTGTAATATTTGTTAATCCTATAACGGGCAGAACGCAGGAGATCATCAATTATGCAACTGGCTTGCCTGACAACGAGGTCTTTGCGCTCACCACAGATCATCATCAAAATATTTGGGTTGCGCATGACTATGGTTTTACTCGGATCTCTCCTTACATGCCATTCAGATCTTTCAGCCATTATCCCGGTCTGCAAGGTAATCTCCTTTGTGCATACTCCTCAAATCGCTCTGTATATGTAGGCACATCAATAGGGCTTTTTAAGCTTCAAAATGAAGATCTGTATGAAGACTTAATTTACTATGTTGATGTAGCAGTAGAGAATAAGAACGATGTTAGAAAGAAAAAACCAGAGGAGGAAGTAGCAATAGAATCGCCTCAATCGCTTGTAGAATCGAAGAAGCGCGGCCTCTTTAATTTTCTAAGAAAAAATCGAAGCAAAGAAAATGAAGTAGTGGCAACTCCAAACTCAAAACCTACGGTAACAGATGGAGCAGATATTCCAATAAATACTGAAAAGAAAGTTAAAAGAGTAAAGAGAACAGAGCGAATACTTCGGGCATCACAGTACGTCTATAAAAAAGTTGAAGGCATCAACGCCAAGATTACACATTTGCTAGAAGTAGATGGGCACCTTATTGCATCAGGGCTTGGAGGAGTTTACGAAGTGAATAATTTGCAATCAAAGGCAATCCTGGAAGAACCTGTAAGATTCGTATATAGCTCCCGTTATAGAAACATTCTGTTTGCTTCAACCTACCAGGATGAATTGAAATCTTTAGTGATGGGTAAAAAGGGTTGGGAACAGCTTAATTTATTCAGCAGCCTGGATGCTCAAATCAATTTCGTTTTTGAAGGAAAAGAGAAAGAGCTCTGGCTCTGCGGACTCGACAGAATTTATAGATTGGAGATGGCCGAGCAAGAAATAAAGCTTATTCAAACCATTGGAATTAATGAAGCCGATGGGGAGACAACAAAGGGAATTAGTTGGAATGATGACGTCTTGTTTGCAAACACTGATGGTTTCTTAAAATTCGACAGACAGACGAACAAGATTGCAAAAATTGATTCTCTACCCGTACCATCAAAATATTTTGCCCATAACAACAATATACTTTTTCGAGATCAACATGGATGGAACATGGCAGGAAAGGAACACTCGCAAGGAGGACTACAACTCCTTAACCTTTTCCAGGATTTAAGATTCATTACATCAGATCAGCAAGCAGGAGATCTTTGGATCATCAGTCGGAACAATGAACTGTATAAATTTTCTGGCGACAGACTCGCTACCGATGAATCTGCTTTCCCACTGTTTGTAAAATCGGTCAGCAATGAAGGGAAGAAAACGAGCGCAAGAAATCACATCAACTTAAGTGAGGACAAAAGTGCAGTTACTTTTGAAATTGTTCAACCGGATTATATCGGGCCGCAGGCAATTGAATTCAGATACATGCTGATGGGCATGGAGGAGCAATGGTCTGAATGGTCAAGCACAAACAATAAAGTCGATTTTCCATACCTGCCACCTGGAGAGTATAAACTCCAAGTTCAGTCTAGAAATATTTTTGGACAGGTAAGTGAACTCGATGCGCTTCCCTTTACCGTTAGCCCTCCATATTGGAAACAATCATGGTTTTATGCAATGGAATTTGCTATTCTGGCCACCTTCGTACTTTTATCTTTCCGATTAAACGCACGTTATAGAATCGTCAGTCGCATTCTTTCTTTGCTTACTATTATACTGCTTATACAATTTATTCAAACCGTTATCAATGCTACAATCCGTTTCGATGAGGAGAGCCCGGTGATTGACTTTATCATCCAGGTTTTTGTAGCGTTGTTGATCCTGCCGGTGGAAGGTTATTTAAGAAACCTGATGTTTCGTTCGTTAAACACTAACAGCAGGGTTTACAAATTAATTGGTCCAAAAAACACGAACGGAATTTTGGCGAAGAAAGAAAAAGAAGAATTTGAATCGACCATAAAGGATTATTAACTTCATTTACCAAGTGTAAATTGATAACTTCACCTCAACTGGTGCATGAAAACTGTCATTCTTCTTCTCGTTATTATTGGTTATGCCTTTTTCTCTTGTCAATTCAACAACACGTCAACCAATGATAACCCGCACGAAGAAGGTTTCGATTTAGCAAACTCTGACCCTGCTGCCGTTGAGCTAGCGGACAGTGTCATGGTAGCAGTCGGTGGAAGAAAAAATTGGGATGCAATTCGGTTTATTTCCCTCCGCACTGAAGATAGCACAACATATTATTGGAATAAAGCAGATAATAAACTGAGGATTGAATCTAGAGTAGACTCAACGATTTACCTGTTGGATCTGAACAGCAATACAGGCAAGGTTCAACTTAAAGGAAAGGCCGTCTCGCAAGGTGAGGAGCTTGAGAAACTATTGGAGGAGGCAACCACTTTATGGAGTGAACAGGCGCTTAAACTTTTTATGCCGTTTCAGTTAAAGGCTAAAGACGTTACGCTCAAATATCTTGGAGAGGATACCTTGATAAATGGAAGTAAAAGCAATGTCTTAGCTTATTCCAAAAGAATCCAGCAACAAAAGGAAGAACGCATCTCGATTTATGTTGATTTAAAGGATAATATGATTAGGCAGATTGCCTTTTATACTTCCCCCAGTCAGGATTCGGCAGATTGGATTCACCCCATTCATCGTTACAAAGAATTTGAAAAGATATTTTTACCAGTAGAAAGTGACCTAAATGAACGGGTAGAAATTATATCGGTAAGCCGAACTGTCCCTAAAGAATTATTTTCGAAGTTCTGATCTTGGACCCTTACTTCAATAAAAAAATCAGGTTGAGACAATAATCTCTGTCTCAAATCGCTAAAATTGAGGAAAAACAAAAAGCCTTTGAATAAATCAAAGGCTTTGAGTGGTGATGGAGGGAATTGAACCCCCGACACAAGGATTTTCAGTCCTTTGCTCTACCAACTGAGCTACATCACCTTAAAACTTGGTCTTTAACCAAGGGCCACAAAAGTATATAAATTTATATTCGGTGCAAAATTGCATCAAGATTTATTAAATATTGATTTTTTGAACTAGGTTTCAACATAGGATTGTAAAATGATAGAACAGATAGCTTTCGTAATTATACTCGCTGTTGCAGGATATTTCCTTTTTAAAAGATTCTCCCGGATCAGAAAGAATATTCTGTTAGGGAAGAACATTGAGATCAATGATCATAAAAATGAAAGACTGAAGAATTTGCTGCTGGTAGCTTTTGGGCAAAAGAAAATGTTTAAAAGGCCCATCCCTGCAATTCTTCATTTATTCATTTACGTAGGATTTATTGTTATAAACCTGGAAGTTCTTGAATTCATTATTGACGGCTTGGCTGGAACACACAGGATTTCTGCTCCTTATTTAGGAGGGTTTTATGCTGTGCTCATGAACATCTTCGAATTTCTTGCTGTAAGTGTTCTCGTATCATGCATATTCTTTTTGATCAGGCGCAATGTGCTAAAGTTGAAAAGATTCTGGGCATATGAAATGAAAGGCTGGCCTAGACTGGATGCAAATATTATTCTTGTAACCGAGATTGTCTTGATGCTTGCGATCCTGACCATGAATGCAACGGACCAGTTATTGCAGACAAGAGATACACATTACGTTGCTACGGGAAGAATTTTTTTCAGCTCTCTCCTGATGCCAATCTTTGAAGACTTGCCAACGTCTACGCTAATTGTTATTGAACGTTTTGCCTGGTGGTTCCATATCATTGGCATTTTAGGCTTTGCCATTTATGTTACATTCTCCAAGCATCTGCACATTTTTATTGGCTTCCCCAATACATATTATGCAAAAGTGGACCCTAAAGGCCACATGAACAATATGCCGGTTGTTACCAATGAAGTTAAGATAATGCTCGGTATGACCGATGCCAATAATGCTGCCACGGCTGAGCCAGGAAGGTTTGGAGCAAAGGATATTAATGATCTTTCATGGAATAACTTAATGGCTGCTTACTCGTGCACAGAGTGTGGTCGCTGTACTTCAGAATGTCCTGCAAATATTACCGGCAAAAAACTGTCGCCTCGAAAAATAATGATGGACACACGCGACAGGATGGAAGAGGTTGGAAGATCCCTTGAAAAAGGTGGCCCAGGCCTGAACGATGGAAAAAGTTTGTTGCATGATTACATCACTAAAGAAGAGATCAATGCATGCACAAGCTGTAATGCTTGTGTTGAAGCATGCCCTGTTTTAATCAATCCTTTAGAAATAATTGTAGAGCTTAAAAGATACCAGTCGATGGAAGAGTCTTCAGCTCCTTCTTCCTGGAATGCGATGTATCAAAATATTGAAACCAGTTTTGCTCCCTGGAAATTTCCTCCGTCTGATCGTTTTAATTGGGCTCAAGATGAAAAGTAAAACTTAACTGTTAGATTATAATGAATGTTCCTACAATGGCAGAAATGGCTGCTAACGGCCAGTCGCCTGAAGTTTTATTTTGGGTGGGTTGTGCAGGCTCTTTCGATGATCGGTATAAAAGAGTAACAAAAGCATTTGTTAAAATCCTAAACGCAGTTGACGTTAAATTTGCTGTACTTGGAACAGAGGAGACTTGCACTGGAGACCCGGCAAGAAGAGCAGGCAATGAATTTCTTTTTCAAATGCAGGCCATGAGCAACATTCAAGTGCTCAATGGTTATGGCGTAAAAAAAATTGTTACCGCTTGCCCCCATTGTTTTAATACTATTAAGAACGAATATCCCGAGCTGGGAGGATCATACGAGGTCATTCATCACTCCACGTTTTTACAACAGCTTATTGCCGATGGTAAGATAAAATTGGAAGGAGGAGGATCTTTTAAAGGCAAGAAGATTACTTATCATGACTCCTGCTATCTCGGGCGTGCTAATAATATTTATGAAGCACCACGTGCTGTGTTAGAAGCACTGGATGCAGATCTTGTTGAAATGAAACGCTGCCGTACAACCGGCTTGTGTTGCGGAGCAGGAGGAGGCCAGATGTTTAAGGAACCAGAACCAGGCAGCAAAGACATTAATGTTGAAAGAACAGAAGAGGCACTGTCAACTGGTGCATCAACGATTGCTGTCGCCTGTCCTTTCTGCATGACCATGATGAGCGATGGCGTGAAGAATAAAGAGCGCGAAGGTGATGTGAAAGTAAAAGATATTGCAGAACTAATCGCTGATGCGAAAGGTTTGAATTGAAAATCAGACATTCTATGTTTATTCCATTTGATCAAATTTCACAGGATTCCAAAATATGGGTCTTTCAATCTGTTGATACATTTAATGACGAACAGAAAGAAGTTATTACAAATAATCTTGCTGCCTTCACTGAAGAATGGAAGGCACATTGCCAAACGTTAAAGGCTTCTTTTGATATTCGATACAATCACTTTGTAATATTGGCTGCTGATGAATCGTTTAATGCAACAAGCGGCTGCTCGGTGGACGAGTCAGTACGTGTTATGACATCTCTAAATTCCGCATGTGGTTTGAATTTTTTCGATCGAAACAAAATCGCCTTCTTGGAAAACGACCATATTTTTTTCTGCACCCCGACTTACCTGAAAGAAAATTACAAGTTGAACATCTGGAATGAGTCAACATTAACGTTTAATAATTTAGTAAGTATTAAAAAACAGCTAGAAACATCCTGGATAGTACCGGCAGGTGATACCTGGCTGAAAAGGTATATTCCAAAAGAAACAGTAAACATCTAATGAACAGAATTTGTAGTTTTATACATATTTCGATTATGAGGCCCTTATTATTAACTATCGTAGTCTTTATCTTTTTAGCAGGTTGTAGTGCCGATAAAAAAGCAACTAAGGCGTTCCGTTACGGAAAGTATCAAACTGCAATTGACTTGTTCCAAAAGCAATTGTCAGACAATTCAAAAAATGCAAGAGCCAATTATTTCATTGCAGAATCTTACCGATTGTCAAATAGAATTAAGGACGCTGAACCTTTCTACGAAAAGGCTGGTGGTCGTGGTGTAAATAAAGATTCGGTAAAATTCTATTATGCTGAGGCATTGAAGGCAAATGGAAAATATGATGCTGCAAAAAAACAACTGGAAGATCTTGCCAATACAGCGGAAGAAGATAAAATGAAAGATCGGGCCCGTGCGGGTATCGATGGACTTTCATATTTGCAAAACCTTGAAACCAAACCCAGTTATTATAAAGTTAAAAATCTTGAAACGGTGAACTCGGCAGCCAGCGAGTACTCGCCGGTTTTCTTAAACAATGAATTGTACTTTACCTCTTCAAGAGGAAACGGAAAAATCTACGAAGGCAACGGAACTCCATTCACTGATATTTATAAAGTAGCCTCTAAAGGCGCTAACGTGGATGTTGCAACACTTGGTACTTTACCGGAAGGCATTAACAATGATAACATTAATGATGGATGCATAACTTTTTCTCCGGACGGAAAGACAATGGTTTTTGCAAAAGGCAACACGGGCAAACGCAAGGGTGGAAGTGATGTAGACCTTTATCTTTCAAGATTTAGAAATGGAGTATGGCAAGAACCAATTCCACTAAACATTAATGATCCCGAAGCATGGGATTCATCACCATCATTTAGCCCCGATGGAAAAACATTATACTTTTCTTCAAACCGAAAGGGAAGAGGCAGAGAAAAAACAGGCTATGGTGGTCTTGATATCTACACAGCACAAATGGATTCACGAGGAAGATTTTCAAGGGTTAAAAATGCAGGCCCTGAAATCAATACGCCTGGCAATGAATTATTTCCTTACGTTGCCGAGGATATGAAATTGTATTTCTCTTCAGATGGTCATCCTGGTTATGGAGGTATTGATTTATTTGTTGTTAAACGTCAGAATGGGAAAACGGTAATTGAAAATCTTGGTCAGCCAATGAATTCCAATGGCGATGATTTTGGATTGTTTCTGTTCCGTGCGGATAGAGGATTTCTCACATCAAATCGTGACGGAGGTAAAGGAGATGATGACATTTATACCTTCGTGAATGAAGATCCAAATTTAAAAGTTGTTAATTATTATTTGCAAGGAATCACTTATGCGACCGATAGTGTCGGTGGACGTCAGATTTTGCCAAATACAAAAGTGTCTTTAATGGATGCTAACGGAGAGGTTCTTCAGGATTTTGTAACGGGTAATGACGGTAAGTTCTTGTTCAGGGTTTACGAGAACGAAGACTACAATCTAATTGGTGAGACGGATGGTTATCTGGTAAAACGTCAGGGCTACACTACTTTTGGAAAAGGTGTTGATCCGGTAACGTTGAAAGAACTTGTTACAAATATCACTTACGATACTGTTCTTGTGCTTGATAGAATCGAGTTAAACAAAATCTTTGTCTTGGATAACATTTACTACAATTATGACAAAGCAGATATCAGATCTGATGCAGCGAAAGAACTTGACAAGCTCGTGCAGATGTTGGTGGACAACCCTGAAATAAAAATTGAACTAAGCTCACACACTGATAGTGTCGATACAGAGTCTTATAACCTTGACCTCTCACAACGAAGAGCGCAGTCAGCAGTGAATTATATTGTTCAACACGGTATTGATCCGGATAGGTTAGTGGCAAAGGGCTACGGTGAATCCAGACCAATTGCAAGAAACACTAATCCTGATGGAAGTGACAATAGCGCAGGTCGCCAAAGGAACAGAAGAACAGAGTTTAAGATTTTAGAAATCAACATGATTCCGAAATCCATAGAAGATGAGGAGGGTGAGGAGAACGAGGAGTTTGATGAGGACAAGTACTTCAAGAATGACGGAAACTAAAAATTAAAAAGCCTCCAGTTGTGAGGCTTTTTAATTGTACACCTATTTCAGGGAGTATAGAATTACTTACACTTTTCCATCACAAAGCCTCAAGCCATCGCTCTACTATCCCCACAAACTCTTGCGGCTTTTCTGCCTGTACCCAGTGGCCAGTGTCCATCGTTTCGAGTTCGGCTGCAGGAAACACTTCTTTGATTCTCGGCAGGTCCTGATCTCTTACATATTTAGATTTTCCGCCTCGGACAAAGAGTGTAGGTTTTTCAAATTTTCCCTGATACTGAAGATCATGTCCAATCTTACTTAAGTTTTTATCAATGGCAGGTAGGTTTATCTTCCATGAGAAACCACCAGTTGGTTTCCGTTGAAGATTTTTTAATAGAAACATTCTTACATCTGGCTCAGGAACGAACTGAGCAAGTGGTTCATCTGCCTGGTTCCTTGATGTGAGGGAATCAATCGGTACTGCTTTCAGTCCATCGAGGATAACATAATGCTCAAGGTTATATGGCCGTGGTGAAATATCAACAATAATGAGCTTGCCAAGTTTATCGGGATGAGCAACAGCAAAGTTCATCGCTACTTTGCCGCCCATAGAGTGACCTATAATGATCGGGTTCTCCAATTGATGATCTGAAATAAACTCAAGAAGATCCGTCACCATTGAAGGGTAATCAAACTCGTCACTATGAGGTGATTGTCCGTGATTTCGTTGATCAAGAAGAAACACCTTATATTTTGCCGAGAACATTTTGCCCTGTGTTAGCCAGTTGTCTGATGAACCAAATATCCCGTGGAGGATGATCATAGGTTGCCCTTGCCCGAGTTCACGATAGAATAATTTCATACAACAAAAATAATCATTCACCAATCATTGGCAGGAACAATTTTTATTGATGGCATCCTCAATACTTCATTACTGATTAAACCTGATATATATTTGAAGCTTACAAATTTTTGGATGGAATTTTCACAAGGAGCCTACAAGGTCCAAGACATTAACCTTACCGAATTAGCAAACCAGTTTGGTACTCCGCTCTACGTATACGATGCCAATAAGATCGTACATCAGCTAAAAACTTTGAAGACCGCTTTTTCCGGCTCTGATGTCAGGATCAAGTATGCTGCAAAAGCATTGACGAATCTTTCCGTTCTCAAACTTTTGAATAAGTATGGCTCTGATGTCGATGTTGTTTCCATACAGGAAGCACAGCTTGCTTTAAGAGCAGGCTTCAAACCAAATCAAATCATGTATACTCCTAGCGGAGTTGACTTTGCTGAAATAGTTGAAGCGGTTGGTTTAGGGTTGACAATCAACCTTGATAATCTTTCTATCCTTAATAAGTTTGGTGAAAAGTATAAAGACACGTATCCCTGCAGCATCAGGCTTAATCCACATATCATGGCTGGGGGAAATTATAAGATCTCCACTGGCCACAGCAATTCCAAATTTGGAATTTCCGTTTTTCAGCTCCCTGAAATTCATGAGGTTTTTCGGAAGCATAAAATGAAAATAAATGGACTTCATATTCACACCGGTTCTGATATTACTGAAAGTGAAGTGTTCATAAAAATGGCAGAGATCCTTTTTGGTGTTGCCAGAGATTTTCCTGATCTAAAATTTATTGACTTCGGCAGCGGATTTAAAGTAGCCTATAAAGAAGGAGATATTGTAACAAATGTTTATGATCTCGGGCTTAAGTTAACGAAATCGTTTAACGAATTCTGCCAGCAATACGGAAGGAAGCTTGAAATGCATTTCGAGCCGGGTAAATTTATTGTGAGCGAAGCAGGATATTTGCTCGTAAAAGTAAATGTAGTAAAGTCAACGCCTTCGGTAACTTTTGTAGGAGTAAACTCAGGACTGAATCACTTAATTCGTCCTATGATGTATGATTCATACCATGACATTGTCAATATTTCTAATCCATCCGGATCGGTAAAGCTTTATACAGTCGTAGGCTATATTTGTGAAACAGATACGTTCGGCTCTGATCGAAAGATGCACGAAGTACGGGAGGGTGACATACTTGCTTTCAAAAATGCTGGAGCCTATGGATTTTCTATGTCGTCCAATTACAACTCAAGACTAAAGCCTGCAGAGGTAATGGTAATTAACGGTGAAGCAAAACTTATTCGCGAGCGAGAGAAATTTGAAGACCTCTTGGCGAGACAGGTTGAAATAGAAATTTAATTGACTGGGAAGATAAAGTAAAAGTTGAACCCTCATTTCGTTTGCTTTCAGCCCCATATCACCGCCTTGTCTTTAAATTAAATCGTGAAACTTTTAATCCAATTCGCGAAACCGGGTCGCGCACAATTGCGAGGCTAGAAGAACCAGTTCATCGAGATCCGGCTCAGGAAGTGTATCTAAAATTTTGTACTGGTTTAAAATCTCCAGCCTTAAATTTTCATTTTCGGGAACAGGCGGCCTTATCATGCTGTTAAACCATCGTTAACATTAAACATTGTTAACGCGTTATTTGATACTTTTGGTTTCTCGAAAGTATCTGTAGTAAGATTTAATCAGTTTAAGCTAAAGTATAATATATGAGCTTGCAGTTTGTAAGATTGATTTTTCTCGTGTTCGCCACATTCCCTTCCATAGTTTTTGCGCAGGTATTGCAACCTGCGAAGTGGACAACCGAAGCTTCAACAAGCGCTGCCAAAGCTGGCGATGTGATAGAATTGATCTTCAAGGCTAAGATTGATGAGAATTGGTATATGTACGCCAATGATTTTGATCCTGATTGTGGTCCCTTATTAACGGAAATTGCCTTTACAGCGCTTGAGAACTTTGAGCTGGTGGGTAAAGCACAAGCAATAAACTCCTCACCAAAGCACGATGAAATTTTTGATTGTGATGTAAAGGTTTTTAAGAAAACGGCAGAGTTTAGACAGAAAATTCGGGTGTTAGGAACGCCTTTAAAAATAACAGGTTCTGTCCAAGGCCAAGTTTGCACAGAACTAGATGGCAAGTGCATTTCTTTTGAGGAAGACTTTAGCTTCGAGAATTTTACCATTACTGGCAATGTCAAAACCCCTCCATTAAACCCACAAGAGGAAAAGCAAAAGCCTGCTGTTGACGATACAAAGAAATTAGGAGACCAGGAGCCAACAAGCGCCTCAGAAAAAACTGATTCTCTCAAAAATCCCGGTGGCGAAACCTCCTATAGTTCTGCACCGAATAAAGGACCCATTTTAGATCCCTCTATTCTCGAAGGAGAAGCCGAGCAGCAGGGAGGTTCTCTATTAGGCTACATGCTCCTGGCCTTTGTGCTTGGATTAACGTCACTCATTACACCTTGTGTTTTCCCGATGATTCCCATGACGGTCACTTTCTTTTTAAAGGATGATCAATCCCGGAAAGAAGGGATACGCAATGCAATTATTTTTGGCTTATCAATCATTGTTATCTATACCATTGCAGGAACACTCTTTGCCTTGATTTTCGGTGCAGAGGGATTGAATGCCCTCGCAACGCATTGGATACCTAATCTCCTTGTATTCTCGTTGTTCATCCTTTTTGCCTTGTCTTTTCTAGGTCTGTTTGAGATCAATGCACCCTATCAGCTCGTCAATAAAGCCGACCGTGCAGCAGAAAAAGGTGGACTTATCGGTGTGTTTTTTATGTCGGCTACACTTGTGCTCGTTTCTTTTTCCTGTACAATTCCTATTGTCGGCAATGTGCTTGTCTTATCTGCAGGCGGAGAAGTCATTAAGCCCGTGCTTGGAATGTTAGCCTATTCAGCCGCTTTTGCGATACCTTTTACACTTTTCGCGATTTTCCCCGAATGGATGAAGAGCATGCCAAAATCAGGCGGCTGGCTCAACACGGTAAAAGTAACGCTTGGGTTACTGGAACTGGCGCTTGCGCTAAAATTCTTAAGTATTGTAGACCAGACCTATCATTGGGGAATACTAGATCGAGAAATTAATATTGCTTTATGGATTGTGATCTTCGGTATTCTAGGACTTTATTTTCTTGGGAAAGTAAAAATGCCAAGCGATACAGCAATGGATAAAGTTACTGTACCAAGATTGATGCTATCAATAGCTACTTTTTCATTCGTCGTATATCTTATCCCTGGATTATGGGGAGCGCCTTTAAAAGCACTCGCGGGATATTTGCCCCCCATGCATACACATGATTTTGACCTTCTCGCGGCATCCAAGAACGAAACTCAAAACCAAGTGTGTGATCCTCCAATGTATGCAGAGTTTCTTCATCTGCCACATGGCATCAATGGTTATTTTGATTATGACCAGGCACTCGCTTGTGCACGCAAGCAAAACAAGCCATTGTTCATTGACTTTACCGGCCATGGTTGCACAAATTGCCGTGAGATGGAAGCCAACGTATGGGCTGATCCGGAAGTGTTGAAAAGATTGAAAGAAGATTTTGTAGTGGTTGCACTTTATGTGGACGATAAAACCGAACTTCCTCAGCAGGACTGGTACACTTCAAAGTTTGATAATAAAGTGAAGAAGACAATTGGTAAGCAGAATGCAGATTTACAGATCACCAACCTGAATAATAACGCTCAACCTTACTATATTTTGGTAGGAGAAGATGAACGTATACTTGCTTGGCCAAAAGCTTATGATAAAAGCGTAGAAAGTTTTATAAAATTTCTGGAGAGTGGCAAAAAAACTTACAGTAGGTTATATGCGAACTAAAGTTCAAAACCTTTTAAAACAGCGAAATTTTTAAAATTTAAGCGACTGTAGTTAGAGTTTTTGTGTAAATAGAATAAGTTATATATTTGAGCATAAGACAATTCCACACTTTTGGGGAATTGTATATTTTTTAAACTCAGTTATATTTGTTTCTCTCATTTTTTTAACTGCTCTTAATAACTAATGGTAAAAAGCTGGCTCGGATTCATCCTTCTCATCGCCTTGGCAGGTGGTGTCATTTTGCTCAACAAGTATTATCTACCAACAATCGCTACAAAAGATGTTGCCCAGATTGATACATCAACGGTAACGTTGCAATTAGAACCCAAACAACCAAAAGTGGTTTATGGAATGGTGTTAGACGAAGATCACGCGGTGATTGAAGACAAAGTGAAAAGGAATCAACGTCTGGGTGAAATCCTAGAACAGTACAACGTTCCGGCTAAGGTTATTCATCAACTCTCTAATCTTTCACGTAAAATTTTTGATCCGCGTAAAATCGCTGCGAATAAGAAATACACAGTTATCTATTCAGAAGATTCTTTGAAAACAGCAAAAGCATTGGTGTATGAACCGAATGCTATTGATTACATCATCTTCAAATTTGACGACTCCCTCTCGGTAGATGTTCGCCAGCGCGAAATACTGACCGTTGAGAAAAGCATTTCCGGTGTTATTAACTCAAACTTATCAGAAACAATTGAAGAGTTAGGCATCACCCATGAATTGACAAACAAATTCGTAGATATTTTCGGATGGCAGGTAGACTTTCAACGCTTGCAGAAAGGTGACAAGTTCAAGCTTATCTATCGCGAACAACAAGTTGAAGGAACTTCAGTAGGGATTTCTCAGATCGATGCTATTTATTTTGAGCATTTTGGTGAAGCGTATTATGCATTCCCTTTTGATCAAGGTGAAGGTCTTAATTATTTTGATGCAGAAGGTAAAAGCATGCGTAAGGCATTGCTAAAATATCCAATTGAGTTTACACGCATTAGCTCACGTTATACGAAGAGTCGTTTTCATCCTGTACAGAAAAGATGGAAGGCACACCTTGGAACTGATTTTGCGGCACCGAAAGGAACACCAATTCGTACAGTAGGCGATGGTATTGTTCTTGAAGCGCAATACAAATCTAATAACGGAAACTATGTTAAGATTCGCCATAATGGAACTTACACTACACAATATCTTCACATGTCGCGCATTGCATCTGGCATAAGACCAGGAACACGCGTTCGTCAAGGTGAGACAATTGGGTTTGTAGGAAGTACAGGCCTAGCCACCGGTCCGCACCTTTGCTATCGCTTCTGGAAAAATGGTATTCAGGTGGATGCACTACGTGCTGATTTGCCACCTTCTGAACCAATCCGCAAGGACATGAAGGACGCTTTTGAAGCTGTTAAACAAGAGCTGACACAAAAACTTAACGCAATTCCTACTCCTGCAGAAAAAGCTGAGGACTCTTTTGCATCGATCAAGTAATATTATTTGAATTCTTTTATTTAGGATCGGCAATTTTCTCTGACTTTTTTTGTTAAAGAATATTGTCGGTCCTATTTTTATGAATCGCCTTTTAGTAACGTCATTTATATTATTAACTGTATCTCTAGCCTTTGGTCAAAAGGTAGGCGTTGTATTAAGCGGTGGTGCAGCCAAAGGACTCGCGCACGTTGGTGTTTTGAAAGCACTTGAGGAGAACGAGATTCCAATAGACTATATAGTAGGCACCTCCATGGGAGGAATTATTGGTGGATGCTATGCTGCAGGAATGAGCCCTGACCAGATCGAACACATGGTTCTTTCAGAAGAATTTCTTCGCGTAGTGAATGGTTTGCCTGAAACTGGTTATAATTATTATTATCATGAAGGAGAAGTAAACCCCCATTTTCTTAAGGTTCATCTTTCACTTGATTCCATCCTCAACTTCCAATTAAATACAAGTATTGCCAGCGATGTATCTTTGAATTTTGCGCTGGCTGAGCAAATGGCGCAAGCTTCAGCAATTTCGAGAAGTAATTTCGACAGTTTATTTGTTCCGCTCCGGGTAGTGGCTGCAGATATCTTCACGCAAAACGAAGTTGTGTTGAATAAAGGTTTTTTAAGTGATGCATTAAGAGCAACACAAACGGTTCCGTTTTTTTATAATCCAATCCGTGTGGATGGAAAGTATTTGTTTGATGGTGGCGTTTACAACAACTTTCCTGTCGACATAGCAATTGATGTTTTCAAACCTGATGTTATTATCGGCGCGAATGTGTCCTCGAAGATTTATAACGATTATCCGTATGACCTTGATGAAAAGCTGATTGCAAATTCATTGCTATTTTTATTACTTGATAAGTCTGATCCGGCAAGCGTACCAAAAAATGGCGTATATATTCAACCAGACTTAAGAGGCTATACTTCTTTCGATTTTGCAAAAGCCAAAAGTTTAATCGACAGTGGTTATGTACAAACTCTTAGGCAAATTGACGAGATCAAAGAAAAAGTTTCGTTTCGTAGAACATGTGAAAGTGTTGCAGAGAAAAGAAATGCATTTAACAATAAGAACAATGCTTTAATTTTTACGGGTATTAAATTCAAAGGTTTTAATTCCAAACAACGAAAATACCTGCAACGCATATTTCATTATAGCCCCACAAATCCTAAGCCTCTATATTTTGATAAAGTTAAGAAGAGTTACTTTAGACTTGTTTCAGAGCAATACTTTACTAACGTATACCCTAACATACTTTTTGATTCTGCTAGCAGTAAGTTTATGTTTCAGCTCACCCGCAGACCTCAAAAGAATTTTCAGGTTGATTTTGGAGGTGTAATTGCTACGCGTGATGTGAGCAACATTTTTTTAGGGTTGAATTTCTTTAATTTCAATAATCAGCTTTTGCATATTTATGGGGGTTTTCACACCGGTAATTTTTATAAGTCAGCAAATATTAAAGCTCGTATTGATTTCCCTTTTCAAATGTATGTCGAACCTATCTTGGGAATTAACAGATGGGATTACCTCGAAGGAGATGATTTATTAAAACAAGTATCATCACCCACAGTGCTCAAGCGAATTAATAGAAAATACGGTTTTCATGTTGGCTGGCCGATGGGAAATCTATTTAAAAATTCGATTGGTATAGAAGGTTTTCGGAATGCGGATAATTACAGCAACAGATCTTTATTTATAAGTTCTGATACCTTAGATCAATCTAAAACATCAGGATTTAAAACTGAAATAGCTTTTTCTGCAAATACACTAAACAGAAAACAGTATGCTTCATCGGGTCGAGGTTACAGTATCGTCGGACAGTACTTTAATGTAAGTGAACGTTTCAATCCTGGCAATACTTCTGCAACTGAAGAATCAGGAGTTGTGGATCATCAATGGTTTAGGCTAAGAGGAGTAGCGGAGCAATATTTTAATGCAGGGTGGTTTAAACCAGGATTCTATTTTGAAGGGGTCATCTCCAACCAGCCGTTATTCAAAAACTATCGAAGCACAATTATTAATGCTCCTGGGTTTTATCCCTTGCAGGATAGTCCTTCATTAATACTGGAAAATTTTCGTGCGTTCAATTATGTTTCCTTAGGAAGCAGAAATGTTTTTCGTTTGAGAAATCGTCTCGATCTTCGTCTCGAAGGATATGTTTTCAAACCTTTTGAATATCTGCATCAAGGCAATAATCAGGAGGCACTTCTCACACAAGATCTTAAAACTATGTACTTAGCAGGCACGGCCGGGTTAGTACTTCATTCTCCGATTGGCCCCATTTCGTTAAGTGCCAATTACTACGATGATAAGGAAAATCAATTTGGTGTTTTGTTGCATGTAGGATTTCTTTTATACAACAAGCACTCTGTAGAATAGAGATTTGTATTCACATCGCTAATTGAAATTGTATTTATTTATTCTGACGGCCTTCAACTCCTCGGCCCTTTTACAATTTTTAGTTAGCTTAGCTTTAATTTTGAAATCCTAACCCTGCATGAAGAGAATTCTATCCCCGCTCTTACTATTTTTAGTAATTTCTTTTGCGTCAAACGCGCAAATGGTTCAATGGGCGTCGAAAGTAGTAGAGTTTTCTTCTGAACTTACTCCAGTTCAATACGCTGCACAACAAGCATTAGGAAAACCAGATGTGCTTCCTGCAGGAGGTCAAAATCCAAATGCCTGGACACCGGACAAACCAAAGCGTAAAGAATTTTTAAAATTGGGTTTTTCAAACCCCATCTCTATCAGACAAATTGCTATCGCAGAATCATACAATCCAAGTGCGTTATTCCGAGTCCTTGCTTATGATGAGTCTGGTCGTGAGTATGTAATCAATACGCTCAACCCCATGTCAGTCCCCCTCAAAGGAAGGATGTTAAATATTTTTACAGAGCAGACACCGTACAAAGTAGCGGCTATAAAACTTGAATTTGATGGCGCAGCACTCCCAGACTATTTTGGAATTGATGCAGTCGCGATATCTGATTCTAATTATCCGATTATTGCAGACATCCCTAAACTCCAGCTTCTTGCGTCAGGAATTGTTATAGAAGCGCTCGACAAAAATGTTAATACAGAATACAGTGAGCTTAACCCATTGTTATCACCAGACGGAAAAACACTTTACTTCAGCCGGAGAAATCACCCGGGCAACGCAGGTGGCGTAAATGATAAAGAAGACATCTGGTATTCGCAGCTTGACTCTGCTGGGAAATGGGACATTGCAAAAAATATGGGTCCTAAGTTTAATAACGAGAGTCCAAACTTTGTAAATACTATTCAATCCGTAACGCCAGATGGCAAGTCAGCCATTATGGTATTAGGCAATAAGTATCTTGATAATGGTAAAATGCTCGCAGGGGTTTCAGTAAGTTCTAATGTTGGCGGCCAGTGGTCTAAACCTGTAGCGCTTAATATTAAGAACGACTATAACTTTAATGAAAAAGCAAATTACTTCCTTACCAATAATCGGCAAACATTGATCTTGTCAGTAGAAAGGGAAGACTCAAATGGTGATCGCGATTTGTATGTTAGTTTTATGGGGCCTGATAGTATTTGGAGTGAGCCATTAAATTTAAACAACGTAGTAAATTCGGCTAACGAAGAATCGGCTCCCTTCCTTGCCTCCGATGATAAAACGTTATACTATTCATCAAAAGGGTTTAGTGGATATGGAGGAAATGATATCTACGTAAGCAGGAGATTAGATGATACGTGGACGAGTTGGTCAGAACCTGAAAATCTTGGTCCTGAAATTAACTCTCCACTTGAAGATCTTTTCTTTAACATCCCTGCATCAAGTGATTATGCGTACTATTCAAGAGGCGTAAGTGAAACGAACACGGATATATTCAGGGTTAAATTACCAATTGTAAGAAACCCTGATCCTTGGGTTACCGTTCGCGGTAAGATCATTGATGGAACAACGGGTAAGCCGATGGATGCCAAAATCATTTACGAAAGATTACCTGACGGAAAAGAAATGGGTATAGCACAGACTAATCCACAGACAGGAGAATATGAAATCCGACTTCCAGGAGGACACTTATACGGCGTTCGTGCAGAAGCAAAGGATAAGATTTCTGAAAGTCAGAATCTTGACTTAAGAAATATAACTGCAGATCAGGTTATTGAACACAAAGATTTTGACCTTGATCCTATTCAGCTTACTTCCGTGAGGGAGAACGCAACCATTGTACTGAATAATGTATTCTTCGATTTTGATAAGGCCGTATTAAGGTCTGAATCATTTCCTGAACTGGATCGCGTTGTTACCTTGCTTAAAGAAAAATCCGGCATGCAAATTGAAATTGCAGGACATACAGATGCCGTTGGACCGGAGCAATATAACCTTTCGTTATCAGAGCGCAGGGCCAAGGCAGTGATTCAGTATTTCATCAACAAGGGTATTCAATCTAACCGTTTAACAGTTCTGTTCTTTGGTGAAGGAAAACCAGTTGATAGTAATGCCACTAAAGATGGACGTAAGAGAAACAGACGCGTAGAATTCAAAATATTGAAGATCTAATTTTTCAACACTATGGCTGGACGTTTATACTACTTAATTATTATTGCTTTCATAGTTCGGATTTCTGCAACAGCACAAACTGCAGATAGTCTCATCTATGCGGAAGGGAAAGTTATTGACGCAGCGACCAAAGAACCCATTACTGCCCGGATTACTTATCAAAGTCTTCCATACGGAAATAAGATTGGTGTAATAAATAACAGTGCATATACTTTTCCAATGTTTGATGGGGAGAAGTATTCAATTATTGTAGAGGCGTCAGGTTTCGCGCCAGCAAAGTATATGCTTGATCCAGCAGAAGCAAATTCAGGCAAGCGAGTTGTAAAAGATATAGAACTGAGCAATGGAAGTGTCCACCCTGATGCAAGGCATGCTGTTGGCCATGTAATGCGATTGGACAACCTTATCTTTCAGGTCAGCAAATCGAAAATAGATCCTGAATCGTACAGCGAACTTGATCTGCTTGTTGATATGATGGTCGAAAATCCTACAATGGTAGTCCAGTTAGAAGGTCATACTGATTATCTGGGCGATCCGAAAGAGAATCTGAAATTATCCCAGCAAAGAGTTGACGCAGTTAAAACATATGTCACGAATAAGTCAATTGCAAAGTCACGCGTCAAGACCAAAGCTTTTGGTGGTCTTCAACCTTTGTCCAAAGACAATACGCCTGAAGCTCACCGCCTAAACAGAAGGGTTGAAGTTCGTATTCTTGAGAATTAGTGAAGCGAAATAATCTATTGAGATTGTTGAGTCGGCATTAGATCGCTGGTTGGTATTTTAAACTTCGCCTTAAAATCAATCCACATTAAAATTAAAATGTTAAGGAGCTTTGCTAGCGGAAGAACTTGCTATTCCGGGCATCATTTGCCTGCGCAGTGATTGAATCTTTTTTATACATTCTTTTTTCACCGATGCCTCTAACTTGCTTTGCACCACTGAGAGCAAAACTATCTTCGAAAACTCCTGGATTCTTGGCGAGTTGTAGATGTCGATAGCCTTATCAAGATGCGTAATAGCAGTTGTGAATTGCTGAACATTGTAAGCTTCTATTGCAAGATTATAATGCAACAAGCCCAGCATCTGCTCAAGCGTCACTTCGTTGTAAAGCTTGAATTGGTATTGATAGAACGTCTTATCACCAACATCTTGCTTGAGTTTATTTTCCTTATAAAACGCAAGACGTTTTTCAATTTCTGATTCTTCAGCAACAAAACCATTGATAGGATCTGTAGCCTCAAACAAAACATTTCCGCTGGATGAATTTACTAAAAGAAAGATATGATAGTTCGTTTCGATGATCTTGTAATCAAAGCCGAAGTGATCTAACAAAAGTGCATATAATGCTGTGCCGGTAAGACAGTTGTAAGTACCATTTTTTGTTAATCCACCAAAGCGCGCATACGGCTCATAAGTCTTAAGATAACGTTGATGCGTTTTTCCGAAAATATATTGAAGGAACTGCTTTTCGGTTTTGCCGTTTCGCTTTCTATTAACCTGTAGTGTGAACTTGATGAGGTCAGCCTTTAGCAAAGTATTCGAGGCGTCCGATTGTGCAAACAGGCCTACATAATATTCAATGTCCGCAGGTGGACTGGATAGACCACTGACGTCTTGCGCGAAGACAAGAATTGGCAATAGTAAAATCAGCGCCCTCAACCTCATGTTAAGCCAATGTTAAATTTGTGTTACTAAAATTAAGATAATCACGGTATTTGCCAAAGAAATTTTAACAGTGAGGTAATATTTCTGTGCCGAATACTGAATTTGTATTTTCGTACATGGGCTTGGCAGACACACAAATGGATGCGATCAGAATTAGAAAAGCTTTTGAAACGCATCAAAAAGCTATCAATAGACTAAAGGTTGAAGATCTTGATCGCCGTAAGGCCCGGTTAATAAAACTTAAAAATTGGATACACCGTAATCGCACTGCCATACACCAGGCAATGTTTAAGGATTTTCAAAAGCCATCTGTTGAAGTGGATGCTATTGAGATTTATCACGTATTGAACGAGATCAAACATGCCCTCACTCATCTTGATGCATGGGCATCTCCAAAAAAAATTGATGCTCCTTTTACAATGCTTGGCACCCGCTCCGCTATTTATTATGAGCCTCGCGGCGTTTGTTTAATTATTTCTCCATGGAACTATCCTTTTACCTTAACAGTAGGACCACTAGTATCTGCGTTGGCTGCCGGTAATGCGGTGATGTTGAAACCGTCTGAACTTACCCCGCATGTATCTGCTTTAACGGCTGTGATGGTCTCAGAAGTATTTGAAAATGATGTCGTAACAATTTTTGAAGGAGAGGCTAACGTGTCAGCCTATTTATTGACGCTACCCTTTAATCATATATTCTTCACAGGAAGCCCTGCGGTGGGTAAATTAGTGATGAAAGCTGCAGCGGATCACCTGACTTCTGTTACACTTGAATTGGGAGGCAAATCGCCGACCATTGTTACGGCTTCGGCCAACCTTAACGATGCAGCACAAAGAATTGCGGCTGGCAAGTTTATCAATAATGGACAAACATGTATCGCACCCGATTACGTTTTCGTAGATGAAAAAATTGCAGTTGATTTTACGAAACGCGTGATCGAGGAAACTAAAAATCTTTTTTCCGAAAAAGGCAATTTTAAGCAATCCCAGAGTTATTGCCGGATTGTAAATGAAAGACACTTTTTACGGCTAAATGGAATTTTGGAGGATGGGCTAAAAAAAGGCGCCAAGCTTGACCTCGGAGGAGACATGGATGCATCGTCAAGATTTTTTTCTCCTGTAGTGCTGACGAATATTCCACGTGACTCTAGATTGATGGAAGAAGAGATATTTGGACCAATTCTTCCAATTATCACTTATAAGGAAGTGACTGAAGCAATTCACTTTATCAACTCGAAACCTGTACCGCTCGCGTTGTATCTCTTCGCAAATGATAGCAAAATGAAAAATAAGATATTGAAGGAAACTTCTTCTGGCGGAGTTTGCATTAACGACTGCGCAATACATTTTTTGAATCATAACCTTCCTTTCGGGGGCGTTAATAATAGTGGTATAGGGAAATCGCACGGATATTATGGCTTTCTCGCTTTTTCAAATGAAAAACCTGTTTTGCATCAAAAAGGCGGTTTTACGCCTGTTAAGGTGTTTTACCCTCCCTATACATTAAGATCCAGGAAAATAATGGATTGGTTTTTGAAGCTTTTCTAACAAATACTTACAGCTTAAAAAACGGACGATTAAAAAATACCTCAGCCGTTTATTAAATTTGCGCCCGGCTTCGTTATCAAATAAAATATTATATGAAAAAGGCATTAAAATGGTTTTTTATAATTCTGGGCGGCTTGCTTGTCCTCATACTCGCTGCGGCATTCATTCTGCCTATTATTTTTAAGGATGAGATTAAAGCTACAATTGAAAAGGAAATTGCTAAGTCAGTGAACGCTGATGTAGTTTTTGATGATTTTAATGTGACGCTTTTCCGTCATTTCCCAAGTGTAACAGCGGAGTTGAACCAACTTGGCGTGATGAACAGAGCTCCTTTCGAAGGGCAACTGCTTTTCGCCACCGAAGAATTTACAGTTGACGTAAATCTAATGGATCTTCTGGGAGACCAGCTGAGAGTGAAAGGAATCTCTCTGATAAAACCGGTGATTAATATCAAGGTTTTACCTGACGGCCGGGCCAACTATGATATAGCATATCCATCAACAGATACCACAACTACCACTGCCGATACTTCTGAGTTTTCTATTGGCATTGATCATTGGGAAATTGTTGATGCTGATGTTACATATGATGACAAGTCGCTTCCTTACCTTCTTGTAATAAAAGGGTTAAACCACACTGGTAGTGGTGACTTTACACAGGACGTTTTCGACTTAAAAACAAATACCGTAGCCGATACAGTAACAACATCTTTTGATGGGGTTGAATACCTTACCAACAAGCGTGTTGAGATTGATGCGACAGTGAGTATCAGTGAAGAATATACAAAATATGAATTCAAGGAAAATACAGCGAAGCTTAATGACTTTGCCATGCATTTCGATGGCTGGTTCAAAATGAATGAAAAGGACTTCGGTATGGATTTAACTTTTAATTCACCCCAGAGCTCTTTTAAAAGTATACTGTCACTTATTCCAGGTATCTATACTAAAAGCTTTAACGATATTAAAACAGAAGGTACCCTGGCATTTAATGGTGCAGCAAAAGGTACTTACAGCGAAAAGCAGATGCCAGCATTCAACCTGAACTTATTAGTAAAGGATGCAATGTTTAAGTATCCTGATCTTCCCACCGCTATTAATAATATCAATGTTGATCTTTTAGTGGACAACAAAGACGGTATTATTGATAATACAGTGATCAATCTAAAAAAGATGCACCTTGATTTGGGCTCTAACCCAGTTGATGCAAGTGCATTAATCACTAAAATGTATCCAACAAATGTTAATGCTAATATTTCTGCGAAGCTTAATCTCGCTGAGCTGAATAAGATGTTTCCGATGGAAGGCCTGGATATGAAGGGAAGTTATTCTTTAAATCTTAAAGCAAAAGGTATATATGATAGCTTGAAGAAAACCATTCCTGCTATTGATGCAAACATGGGGTTAGCCGATGGTTACGTGAAGTCTTTACAATTTCCGATGGCAATGGACGATATTCACTTTACATCAACCATTAAAAATACATCTGGTAACATGGCTGAAACTACAATTAACGTCAAAGATTTTACGGTAATGGTGGATAAGGAAAAGTTCGCTGCTGATCTCGTATTAGAAAATCTCGATGACTATACCTGGGATTTGAAAGCGAAAGGTGGTATTGATCTTGAAAAAATGACTAAGATTTTTCCAATTGAAGGCATGACGCTTGCAGGTAAAATCAACGCTGATATTCGGACTAAAGGAAAGTATTCCGACGTGCAGGCCGAACGTTACGATCGTTTGCCTACAAGTGGTGTAGCTTCATTAAAAGACTTTAAATACATCACTAAAGATCTGCCTGAAGTAACATTGAGCCAAGCATCAATGACTTTTGATCCAAGAAAAATTGATTTAAAGAATCTTGATGGTACAATAGGCAAAAGTGATTTCAGTGTAAACGGTGCTGTTTCAAATTATATCGCTTACGTCTTCGGTAAGAACGAAACGATAAAGGGTAATGTAAATTTCAGGTCAAACCTGCTGGATCTTAATGAGTTTATGACTGATACGGAAGAAACCGCTGAAACTACTGACTCTGCTTCTTATGGTGTGATACCAGTGCCAGACAACATTGATTTCGTGTTAACATCAGATGTTCGTTCTGTAAAGATGATGGATTATAACATTACCAATGCAACAGGGGATATCATTGTTAGGAATGGCGTTGCAAACCTTAGTGGATTAAAATTCAATATGCTTGGCGGATCTTTTGTTGTTAACGGAACGTACAATACGAAAGACTTAGCCCATCCGAAGTACGACTTTGGATTGAAAATAGAAAACCTTGCGATCCAACAGGCGGCCGCCTCTTTTTCAGTAGTTAAAACCTATGCTCCTATTGCTGGATTAGTAAATGGGAAATTTAATACTGATTTTAAAATTACTGGTGAATTGACGCAAAGCATGTTGCCTAATCTGGCAACAGTGAATGGCGCCGGGTTGATTAAAATAGCACAAGCATCTTTAAAGCAATCAAAACTGGTTGCAGGTATTACGTCTTTAACAAAGTTGAACAACACAGATGAAGTTACTTTAAAGGATGCGTTGATGAATGCAAAAATTGAAAATGGTAAACTGAGTGTAGAGCCTTTCGATGTTAACTTCGGACCCTATAAAACTACTGTTGCGGGTAGCACTGCGCTCGATGGCGGAATAGCATATACCATGAAAATGAACGTGCCTCCTAACCAGCTAAGCTCTCAATTCAATAGTCTCGTAAGTAAGTATTCCAGCACGAAGTCGGATCCTAATGCGCCTATTCCAGTTACCATTGGCGTTGGAGGAACTTATAGTGATCCGAAGACAAGCTTGGAAATGGAAGAGCAGAAAAATCAGGTTAAGGAAGCCGCAACAAATGCTGCAAAAGAAGAAGGCACAAAAGCAATTCAGAAAGCTGTTAAAGGTACAGAGGCAGAAAAAATTATTGGTGGAATCTTAGGAGGCAACAAAAAAGATTCAGCCAGTGCAAGCACTGATACAACCAAGGCTACAACGCAAACCGCGCCTGCAGCAGAAGATGTGAAAAAGCAAGTTGAAGATGAAGCAAAGAAAAAAATTCAAGGGCTTCTGAAGAGAAAGAAAAATTAATATCAAGTTGAATAATATGAAAAGCCCTCGTAATTGAGGGCTTTTTTAGTTTCAGTAACCTTCCCTTAATTCAACTGATCGACCACATCGCGTTACTTAACGCTAAATATCTTCACATTTCGATGATGCCATCAATTGGCTTTATAAATACAGTATCAACAACGACTTTTACCCGAAGATTATGAGAAAAACAATCTTATGGATTCTATTTGTGCTGATACCATTTATGTACACAATCTATATGTGTGCTTAGGAAAGCATTAGAAACACGCCTGCATTTTCTCTGTAGTGAACGTTAAACAGGGACAACCAACTTCAAAGTGATTTTAGAAAATAAAAAAAGCCAGTGAAAACTGGCTTTAACTATTTAGTTGAATTTCTTCTCCTTCCTTATTCAGGAATTTAAATTCTATGATTGCCATAGAAGTGTCTTTCACTAAGGTTACCCATCGCTTGTATTTGAAATACCAGCGCATCCGTTGTGAAATCATTCCTTGTGTAAAATATGCATGAAGATAAGGATGAAGTGCTAACACTAAATTCTTCTCGTTTTGCTTTACAGTAAGATGTTCTATGTTCTTCTCAATCAGATCTGATACCAGAATGGAAGCTGATATTTTACCTGTTCCGTTACAGGTAGGACACACTTCTTTCGTAGCAATGTTCATCTCCGGGCGAACACGCTCGCGCGTAATCTGCATCAACCCGAATTTTGAAAGCGGGAGGACGGTCGACTTTGCTTTGTCGTCCATCATCTCTTCTTTCATCACTTTATAAATGAGCTTTTTATTGTCCTGGCTTTTCATGTCAATGAAGTCCACCACAATAATTCCACCCATATCGCGAAGGCGAAGTTGACGTGCTATTTCTTTGGCAGCTTCAACATTTACTGAAAGTGCTGTTGTCTCCTGGTTCTCTTCACGATTGGATTTGTTACCACTGTTAACATCAATTACGTGAAGTGCTTCGGTGTGTTCTATAATAAGATATCCACCACCTTTTAAGCTAACGGTCTGTCCAAACGCAGACTTGATCTGACGCTCGATGCCATAATGTTCAAATATTTTCGCTTTACCGGTATAGAGCTTTAGGATCTTTTCTTTGTCGGGAGCAATGCTTTTGATATAGACACGGAGATCATCATACATCGTCTTATCATCGACATGTACATTGTCGAATGATTCGTTCAGCAGGTCTCTTAAAATTGAGGATGTCTTATCGAGTTCTCCGATGATTTTATCTCGTGCATTGGCAGCGGGAAGTCGTGTCATGCCCTCTTCCCATGTTTGTACAAGATTACGAAGGTCTCTATCCAGTTCTGCTACCTCTTTATTTTCGGCTACAGTACGGATAATTACCCCGAAATTTTCCGGCTTAATAGATTGGATAAGCCTAAGCAAGCGCTTGCGCTCCTCACTGCTCGTGATTTTCTTCGATACACTGACGGCACTAGAAAATGGTACTAGTACCAAATATCTTCCCGCCAATGATAACTCGCAGGATAATCGAGGCCCTTTTGTAGAGATCGGCTCTTTTACAATCTGTACCGGGATCAATTGATTCTTGGAAAGCTGTTGCGTGATCTTTCCGTGTTTGTCAATATCCGGTTCCGATTGAAATTTGTCGAGTTTGGCACCATTCATTTTCTTGGCCCTTACAAGCTTAGTAAACTTTTGAAGTGAACTAAACTGAGGACCAAGGTCTAGATAATGAAGAAAAGCATCTTTATCATAGCCTACATCGATGAAGGCGGCATTCAATCCTGGCACTACTTTCTTAACCATGCCAAGGTAAATCTCGCCTACTGTAAACTTGCTCTCTTCAGACTCATGGTGAAACTCAACAAGCGTCTTGTCTTTAAGAAGGGCTATACGACATCCGTCTTGAGTGGCACTAATGATTAGTTCGTTACTCAAAACACAAAATGGTTAAATTAAGAAGTGATGTGTATAGTAGCTGACAGCTCAAAATTTAAACCTGTCAGCTTCTAAAGATTATTTCTTTTTATGTCTGTTTTTTCTAAGACGCTTTTTACGCTTGTGCGTAGCCATTTTGTGCTTTTTTCTTTTCTTTCCGCTAGGCATAATACTGTTTTAAATTTTTTTCCGCTAAGCTGGGCGGACTGGTTAAATGATTATTTTAAATCCTTTAGATAAGAATTAACTGTGGCCTGAACAGCTGGGTCCTTATCCATTTCTTTTACTTTTTCAAATTGCGTCTTCGCTTTCTGCTTGTTGCCAATGTTCATCCAGGCAATTCCCAATAACAACTGACCCTGAATGTGTGAAGGATTAATTTTAATTAACTCTTCAAGTCTCTCTACTGCCCTGTCATATTGCCCTGATTGAATTGACAACATACCCATGTTGAATAGCGCCAATTCATTTTTCGGGTCTTTCGCCAATACTTCGCGAAGCATCGTAATACCTTGCATCGGATTTTTCGAGCTCAGGTACGTCATCGCCATTTTTGTTTTTACATTAAGATCTTCAGGATTTGCGTCCAATACCTTTTTGTAAAACTCCTGCGCCTTCACCGCGTAGCTTTGTTGCTTTGAAGGATCTAATGCAAGCGTGTAGGCTTGATAGTAATCATTCGCTGCAGTATTCCAGCTTTCAGTGTTGTTAAAGAACTTCGAAGCGTCTTCGGCAAACCATGCTGCGCTATCAAAACGATTCGCTAAACGGTATAGGCTTGCTAAAGAGTCGGCAAAGATAGCATTTTTTTCTTTTTCCGTACTCGCGCTCCACTTCATGCGCACTTCTTTTATGCTGGCGCTAACGGCTGCAGGCGCCTCGGCATGGCTTTGAATATGAGAAGCAACTGAATCTACGGTATCAGCCGCTATTCCGCTTTCATTTTCTACAACCGATTTTGGCAATAGGAAGATGAGCCATATTACGATAGCAGAAACAGCAATTAACAGAAGGCGTGTTCTAAGCATGAAGTGTGATATGCTTTCGTGATAGCGGTTTGGTTATCATGAAAAATTACTTTTCAGATAACTGTTTTACCTTTTCACTGTTTTTGATCTTATTCACGAAGATCTTTGCAGGTTTAAAGCTTGGAATAAAGTGCTCATCAATTACCAGTGCAGTATTCCTAGATATATTTCGGGCAATTTTTTTCTTTCTCTTTTTATTGATAAAGCTGCCAAACCCACGGATATAAATGTTATTTCCATTGGACATGGAATTTTTAACGACACTGAAAAATGCTTCTACAGAAGCGGTTACATCGGCCTTATCGACTCCTGTTTTTTCAGCAATCTCATTGATTATATCTGCTTTGGTCACGTTGCTATATTTAAGTCTAAAAAAATTCGGGAGGGCAAATTTAGTTTGCCCTGTCAGAATTAAAAATGAATATTGAAAAAATTGATTATCAAGGGGATGGACAAACGATATTTTTCTGATAAAATCGTTGAGTGGTACCAGCAAAACAAAAGGAAACTACCTTGGCGGGAGACGAAAGACCCATACAAAATCTGGCTTTCTGAAGTAATCCTTCAACAAACGAGGGTAAACCAAGGCTTGCCGTACTATAATAGGTTCGAAGAAAAATTTCCTACAGTTTCAGACCTTGCTCAAGCGCCAGAACAACAGATTCTCCGGCTGTGGCAAGGCTTGGGCTACTATACCCGGGCAAGGAATCTCCATAAATGCGCAAAAACTGTTGCAGAAAAGCTAAGTGGACAATTTCCAAATAATTATGAAGCACTTAAAAAACTTCCTGGAATAGGGGATTACACTGCAGCGGCAATTGCGTCAATTGCTTACGGAGAACCTGTTGCTGTTGTTGATGGAAATGTATTCAGGGTTTTAAGTCGACTTTTTGGTATTGATCTTCCAATCAATTCCCCGGAAGGAAAAAAAACTTTTACTGCTCTTGCTAATAATCTTATCCCTACCGATCGCCCGGATGAATATAATCAAGCGGTGATGGAATTTGGTGCTTTGTATTGTACACCGAAAGTGCCGGCTTGTACTGAATGTATTTTTAGGAACGAATGCATTGCCTTCAAAAACACGCTACAGCACCTTTTGCCAGTAAAAACAAAGCTGAAGGCAAGCAGAAAGCGTTATTTCTTTTATTTAGTAATTCAAAAAGGCTCATCGCTGGCAATGAAGAAGCGGGATGAAAAAGATATATGGTTTGGGTTGTATGACTTTCCGCTCATTGAAACAACCAGGCGTGTAAGTGTAGATAATCTTCTAACAAATACCTTATCCGTAAAAGAAATTTTGAAGAAGGCTGAAGTGATTTCCATATCTGAGGATTATAAGCATATACTAACCCATCAGACTATTTTTTGTAAATTCATCACGATCAAAACATCGAAAAATATTCTTTTGACAGATAAATCGTTGAAATTCTATTCAGTTGGGAAGATCGGTAATCTGCCGAAGCCAGTCCTGATATCAAAGTTCCTTGAAAATCATTCCTTTCATGATTAGCGGAAGAATGGTACTTTTGTTTTGGTTCAGATAGCAAAAAAGCAATTAATCATTAAATAATATGTCAGGAGTTAATAAAGTGATTCTAGTAGGCAGGTTAGGCAAAGAGCCAGAAGTACGCAACCTTGATAACGGTGCGACAGTAGCAAACTTTACCATCGCTACCTCTGAATCCTATAAAGACAAAACAACCGGAGAAAAAAAGGAAATCACTGAGTGGCATAATATTGTACTCTGGAGAGGATTGGCTGAGATCTCTCAGAAATATTTGCACAAAGGTGATATGGTTTATATAGAAGGCAAACTCCGTACGCGCTCCTGGGAAAAAGAAGGAGTAACACGTTATACTACTGAAGTGGTAGCCGACAATATGACCATGTTAAACACACGCGGAGGAGGATCAAACAACTCTGCAGAAATGGGGTCACGCAGTTCTGAACGTACCACTAGCGAGAGTTATAGCACTCCTGCAGATAGCGGCACCGATGATCTGCCTTTCTGATGTTGGACTAACGCATACGCATTTTGGACGAGCCTCCGAGTTACAGTTATACAGCATTATTTACAGGTGATAACGTACTGTATCTTTTCATTACAGTAATGTTTGTGCTTTTGGCAGGTGTTTTATCTGCCACAGAATCTGCATTGTTCTCCTTAAAGCAACCGGAGATTGACAACGTCAGTGATACGCGCAAAAGAAAATTGATTTCCAAACTGCTCGGTAATCCACGATTACTCGTTACTGTTTTAACAACATGGAAATACGCAATGCTCATTAGTGCGGCTGTGCTTTTCACCATCGCCATAAGGGTACCAAATGAGTTAGGCTTTTTACCCTTCACACTCGTGCTAACAATTGTATTTGTTTTCTTCAGCGTAATTGCTCCAAAAATATACGGCACTTCTATTAATGTCAGTATAGCAACAAGCGTGGTAGGTATTTGCAATCGCTTGGTTAAAATCAGTTCTCCTGTTGTAAATCCATTGTTAAAAATGTCTTATAAAGTAGAACGCAAGCTTGAGGCTATTGCTGAAGAAAATTCAGTGAAAGAACTAACCCAAGCTTTGCAACTTGCTGCCGTTGATAAGCAGGCAACAGAAGACGAAAGGGAGATTTTACAAGGCATTGTAAATTTCGGAACACTGACGGTAAAGGATGTCATGCGGCCTCGCAATGAAATTAATTGTGTGGACCGTTCACTCAATTTTCACGATCTGTTGATCTATATTAAAAAATCCGGATTCTCAAGAATTCCTGCGTACGACCATACGGAAGATCATATAAAAGGAGTTTTATATATTAAAGATCTATTGCCCTTTATTAATGAAAGCAAAACATTTAACTGGCAGAGATTTTTGAGACCTGCCTATTTTGTTTCTGAATCAAAAAAGATTGATTTGCTGCTTAAAGATTTCCAGGAGAAGAGAGTTCACATGGCAATTGTGATTAACGATGAAGGAACAACGGCCGGCATCATTACACTGGAAGATCTTATTGAAGAAATTGTTGGTGAGATACACGATGAGTTTGATGAGGTGGGAGCGTATTACAAAAAGGTCGATGAAAAAACATTTGTAGTAGACAGCAAAATTCCAGTGCATGAACTTTGCAGAATTCTTGACGTTGACACTTCCGCTTTCGATCAGGTAAAGAGTGAAACTGAAACGCTTGGTGCAGTATTGCTAGAGATGCAGAATGAGTTGCCAAGAATTGGTGATCAAATCGTTCTTGATCCTTTCACGCTTGTAATAGAAGCTATTGATCATAAAAGAATAAAAAAAATCCGTGTTCATATTCACGAAAGTAAGGAAAGTTAAAATCCGGATTTGATAACAAGTATGATGGTGTCAAAAGTGCTACGCTATATTTATGTTGCTATTCTTATTGTGATGATGGGTTGTGATCGTGACTATTTACCAAAACCTTTAGGTTACAACCGATTAACATTGCCCGAACCTGAATATCATTCTTTACCAGATACATTACCTTATACTTTTGAATACTCGAAACACGCCCAGTTATTGGACGACACAACAGAAATTAGCGAGCGTTTTTGGATAGAAATATATTATCCGGAATTAAAGGCCAATGTTCACATTACTTATAAGCCACTTTCTCACAATCAAAAACTTCTGCAGGAATACTTGAAAGATGCTTACACCCTTACAGCAAAACATCAGATTAAAGCGTATGCGATAGATGAAGTAATTGCAACAACTCCGTCTGGTAAGACCGCCGTTATAGCAGAGCTTGAAGGCGAAGTACCAAGTCAGTTCCAGTTTACAGTTACTGATTCTTCCGAGAACTTTCTAAGAGGCGCATTGTATTTTTACACTCAGGTGAACAATGATTCGTTAGCTCCAGCAATTGATTATATGAAAAAAGATTTGATGCACATGATCAACACGCTTGAGTGGAGAAAACAGAATAATTAATTGTTGCATACGTGTTTTGTAATCAACTTCTCCAAAAATAATTCTGATGCTTACAGTTTATTTTGTTTTTAGAATCTCTCGTCTCTCCAGGACAGTTCCCTATTAAGTTTATTATCTCGTTATAATAAAAATCTTTTTGTTTCAGCATTACATGATCAGTATACTTGTATATGCTTACCTGTAAATACGCCAAGTTTTCATTGCCCAAACAGATCACTTATTTGAATTGCTCATATATGTCTCCGATGCTAAAGACTGTTGAAAAGGCAGGCATTCGGGCAGTACGGCTGAAGCGCAATCCTGCAGAAATTACTCCGAAATCTTTTTTTGCCGATTCAGAATTACTAAGAGAGCAATTTGCAAAACTTATTAATGTTGCTGATCCTAAAAGAATAGCGATCTTACCGTCAGTGTCATACGGTATCTCTACCGTTGCAAAAAATCTTGGCATTGTAAAAGGTCAGCATATTATCGTTGCAGCTGAGCAATTTCCCTCAAACTATTACCCATGGCATACCTTGTGTGAAGAAACAGGTGCAGAGATCAAAATAGTTGCCCCTGAGGACAATTTAAAGGAGCGAGGAAAGAAGTGGAATGAGAAAATTCTTGAAAGCATCAATTCACAAACCAGAGCAGTTGCCATCGCACATACTCATTGGGCAGATGGGACAAAGTTTAATCTTGAAGCAATTAGAAAAAGAACAAGTGAGGTTGGTGCATTGCTGATTGTTGATGGCTCGCAATCAGTGGGAGCACTTCCATTCGACATAGAGAAGGTTAAACCGGATGCACTTATCTGCGCTGGCTATAAATGGATGCTTGGGCCTTACTCAATAGGACTTGCTTATTACAGCGAAACTTTTGACGGAGGCAAACCTTTAGAAGAAAGTTGGATTAATAGATTGAACAGCGAGGATTTTACAAAACTTGTAAATTACCAAACGCAGTATCAGCCGGGAGCATTACGCTATGATGTTGGCGAGCATGGCAACTTCACGCTTGTACCCATGATGATAAAGGCGCTCATTCAATTGAATAAATGGCATGTTGAAAATATCCAAACTTACTGTTCATCCATTTCTTCGAAGGCAATAGAAGCTTTGCGGGAAAAGGGTTTTTGGATTGAAGATGATGAATTTAGAGGCGCCCATATAATTGGAATTCGAATTCTCCAAGGATCAGATATCGAAAAGATAAAAGGGGCTTTTATCAAGAATAAGATTTATGTTTCGTTTCGCGGTGATGCTATTCGTGTTTCCCCAAACGTTTATAATGATGAAAAGGACTTGAAGAAATTAGCAAAAGTGCTTACAGCCCAAATCTAATGTCTACCAGTACGAAGCAATCTTATTTTATAAGTGGGGTTATAATTTGCCTGTTAGGTGCGATATGCTTTTCAACAAAAGCAATTTTTGTAAAACTAGCTTATCGAGATACTGATGTTGATGCAGTCTCGCTGTTGGCGCTACGCATGTTATTGTCTCTTCCATTTTTTGTAGTCTCTGCAATAGCTTCGTCAAGCAAATCAGACAATGTAAAATTCACGCTCGCCCAGTGGATTTATATAGCAGTGATAGGATGTCTCGGTTATTATATCAGCAGTTTGCTGGACTTCCTTGGGTTGCAATATGTTTCTGCGGGAATAGAGAGGCTTGTTCTTTTTATTTACCCTACCCTTGTGTTACTGATGTCTTCAATTATTTTCAAAGAGAAGATCAAGAGGATACAATGGCTCGCTGTTGCGATTACTTATGCTGGCCTATCGCTGGCGTTTATCGGTGAAGTTAACTTTCAAGGATCTCATGATGAAAACTTTTATTTTGGAGCCATGCTCATATTTGCATGTGCGATTACCTATGCCATGTATATTGTAGGAAGCGGAAGGATTATTCCTAAAGTAGGGGCAGCGAAATTTAATAGTTACGCCATGAGTTTTGCTTGTGCGGCAGTTTTGATTCATTACGGATTGACGAGTAAGACATCTCTCCTAGATCAGGACACTGGAACGTATATTTACAGTGCTGTGATGGCTTTACTTTCTACTGTTATCCCATCGTATCTCGTAGCAGAAGGAATTAAAAGAATCGGGTCAGATAACGCTGCTATTGTAGGAAGCATCGGACCTGTATCTACAATTTTGCAGGCATATATTTTCCTGCAGGAGCCAGTATTTGCTTTGCAGATATTAGGAACGCTAATGGTGTTGGTTGGCGTCTTGTTGATTGGTAGGAAAGCGAAATAAGTTTTCTAGCGAATAGAATCAAAAATTCTTTTTCTTACATTCATCTCAATAATTATGAGACTTCTACTCGTCATTATAATCCTGTTCCTAAAAATTAGCTGTGCTGCATCGCAGGATAAGAAATACACCTTAGTTTTTTTAAACAAGAACGCTGAGGCAGAAAAGATTGACAAAGAGAAAAGTGACAAGATTATGGAAGGGCATATGGCTAATATCAACAGGCTGGCCAGTGTAGGTAAAATATTAGCCGCAGGACCTTTTGAAGGGGGCGGAGGTATTTTTGTTTTGAACACGACCTCTGTTGATGAAGCAACGCAGTGGCTTAGTACCGATCCGGGAGTTGTCGCACATCGGTGGAATATTGAAATGTTCTCTTATCAGCCTCTCGTAGGATCAATTTGCTCAGTAGCGGAACCTTATGAAATGGTGCATTATACTTTTTGCAGATTTGATGCAGTAGTAAGTAAATCAACGGCAAGTACTTTTCCTCAAATTATAAAAAAGCATGATGCGTTTATAAAGGCAATTGTGCGTACAGGTAACGTTGTCACTGAAGGAATATTCGGCGAGAATGATGGGGGAATTGTAGTGATGAAAGGTGAGGTGGATAATACGGTATTCGAATCAGATCCGGGCGTTCAGGAGGGTCTGCTGGAGGTGACGATAAAGAAATTATTTATTGCAAAAGGCAGTTTTTGCGAAAAATGAAATCACCCCTCGGTAGTAGCAAGGGTAATCTTATTATCTATGGAATACGAAGATTCAAGATTGAACTCTTTAAAGTTGTCCCAGATTTTTCCAGTGTGTTTCAGTAATGCAATTTTATCAGCGATAAACTCTGCCTTGTATTCCTTTTTTTCAAATTCCTCCCATGCTTTTTTAAAGTTGGGTTTTTTCAAGTCCCGGAATGCAAGCGTAAGGTGTGGATGAAATGCCTGTTCCTTATAATTGGCATTGAAAAGGTTCAGCTCCTTCTTGCAGAAACGTTGGATGTTCTTTTGTAAATGATCGAGCGCCTCACTTTTAATAACGTTAATAAAAATGACGCGAGGCGCAAAAGCAGAAAAATTATCAAGACATACTTTGATAGGATCAAATGCTTTGAGGAAGTTATCAAGTTTTTCTACTAGTTCACTTTCTTTATCCTCCTTCCAGCGAAAGGGCATATGAAGTGTAATGTGCGGAGGCGAGTTTAAAGAAGCCTTGCTGTTATAATGTTCTTTAAAATAGGTTTTTTGCTCCAACGCCTGATCGTAAATAGGTGGAGGTGGTATAAGTGCAATAAAATAAAGCTTTGTTTTATCTTCGCTTTTTTCGCGCATAAAGTTCTTCGTGCAATTTTCGCATCATTAAATTCGATAACAAAACCCTTATTTAATAATCTTTTATCAAAAATTTGAACACATGCTTAACGCACAGAAGCGACCACTGGCGTTTTTGCTTTGCACTTCCGACTATACACTAATTGAATTAATTCTACATGCAGCGTATTTTTGAGCTAATGATTGGCTTAATTTTTACAATTTGAAAAGTTAATGTAGTTACAAGTAATGGCAGTATATGATATTATTATTATTGGTGCGGGTCCGATTGGTCTTGCTTGCGGCATCGAAGCGAAGAAGGCTGGTTTGAAATATCTGATCCTTGAGAAAGGCTGCCTGGTGAACTCGCTTTACAATTATCCATTGAATATGACATTCTTTTCTACTTCGGAGCGCTTGGAGATAGGGGATGTTCCTTTCATTTCACATGGACCTAAGCCAAATAGATTTGAGGCATTGGAGTACTATCGCAGGGTAACGGAAACATGGAAGCTCAATGTAAACCTATATGAAAAAGTATTGTCAGGAACTTTCGAGGATGGGCGACACGCTTTAAAAACTGCAAAAGGAGTTTATTCAGCAAAAGCAATTGTATTGGCATTGGGCTTTTATGATTTGCCATACTTATTAAATGTTCCCGGAGAAGATTTACCGAAAGTAAAGCACTATTACGATGAACCACATCCGTATTATAAACAAAAAATCCTCGTGGTGGGCGCTGCGAATTCAGCAGTAGACGTAGCGTTAGAAACATGGCGAAAAGGCGCAGAGGTAACGATGGTGATACGTGAACAGGAAATCAGGGAAAGCGTTAAATATTGGGTGAAGCCAGATATTGAAAACAGAATTGCAGAGGGGTCAATTAAGGCATATTTTAATTCGCAAGTTCTCAGTATATCAAACAATGCTGTGGAAATTAAATCGCCAGAAGGAATTAAAATTATTGAAAATGATTTTGTTCTTGCTATGACCGGGTATCAACCGCCTTTTGATTTCATGAGGTTGCTGGGTATACAGTTTCATGTTGATAAAGATCATACGCCAGTATATGATGATGAAACGATGGAGACGAATGTGAAAAATCTTTATTTGGCAGGTGTGGTTTGTGGTGGACTGAAAACGAATAAATGGTTTATAGAGAATTCACGTGTGCATGCGGAATTGGTTATTAAAGACTTTTTGAGAAAGCTATAAAAGCAGAAAGAGGCCGATTTTTATGATCAACCTCTTTCTATGTATTATCTTAAATCATTTCAATGCTTCTGCCACAATTTTGGCATTAACAATAAATTTAATTCTAAATCTGGCTGGAAATTGTGATACGGTACCAGCCAAAATAACCTTTATTTTTTTATCATTCTTCAACACTTTGCCATGAGTTGCAAGTTTGAATCGGCTACTTCTAATTGGGTTATTGTAGCATTATCAAAAGCCGTTTTGAGATTTAAATTAGTAATCTCTGCTACTTCTATCTCTGGGAGACCTGGAGAAGCATCAATATAAGATGCAGTAGCACTTGTGGTAACAGCACCTGGAGCCTCGTATTGAATGATCTGGTAGGTAACTTTTTTTACTTCAAAGCTTTTAATCTTGTCCTTGTACTTCACAATTTCTCCGTCCGCCTCGGCATTTAGTTCAATGGTTTGCTCATATTCAGTAGTAGTTGCAATGACTAGTTGTTCAGCACTATTTCGCTCTCGAAAGAGATGTCATCAGCTTTATCAAACAAGTCGCAACTTGAGAGGAGGAAAGCAAAATTGATAACAGCAACGAATGCTGCAACATATTTTATGAAGGTCATGCTAATGGGTTTAAAAAAAATATTAATTGGTGTAAAGTAACGATTTTAAGATAATGTAACTTTATACAAACTGTGTTACAATGGAAACCACTTTATGAGCATAGCTTCTTCCGAAAAGGTTTAAATGAACAAGTAACGGATAGAGATTATAAAGATCAAGACGTTTCTCAAAACCTGGCGCCAAAGGATACACCTCTTCATAGGCTGCAATGTACCGCAAGTCGAAGCCTCCAAATAAGGTTGTCATAGCAAGATCTGCTTCACGATTATTGTAACAGACTGCAGGGTCAATAAGACACGGATCACCACGATCATCAACCATCACATTGCCACTCCACAAATCACCATGTATGAGGGACGGCTTTTCTTCAGGTAACAGTGATGGGAGTTTCTGAAAAAGGTTTTCAAATTGTACTTGTACAGTGCGCTCAATTAACTTGTTTTCTATTGCAACTTTCAATTGTATGTTTAAACGTTGTGCTATAAAAAAGTCTACTCCATTTGTTTGAGGTTTATTATTCTGTTGAAGCGATCCGATGTAGTTATCATGATCTAATCCAAATTGTGTATTGGTATGAAGATGAAGTTTGGCGAGGTTTTGTCCGAATACGCGCCAGTAATCTTTTCGTTTTGATGTTGAAGTGATGAATTCAAGAAGCAAAAACTGATACTTACCTTCTTCTCCGTAAGTAATGAATTCAGGGATGCGAAAACAGTTTGCTTGCCGCAGCAGTGATAATCCTTTAGATTCTGCTTCAAACATCTTTGGGTAGGTTGATGCATTATTCCATTTAAGAAAGTATTCTCTTTCAGATGTACTAAGCCTACCACCATTGTTGATACAGCCTCCACTAACTGAGGCGAAGTCAGTAACAACTATATTCTGATGCGCTTTTAAATGACTAGTGATTTCTACAGGAATCTTGTTAATTTATTACTACATCGAAAGATCGAATCTTAAGCCAGCATAGTAATTCCGTGGGGCAGCGGCATTAAAATATCGGCCACCAAAAGCATTGAGATCATTACCTAAACTATAGGTTTCATTAAAGGCGTTATCGATGCCAAGGAATACATCAAGAAAATGTTTTTTGACGGTAGTTTTAAAACCAATGCGCGCACTTGATAAAACATATGAAGAAGCAAAGACGGTGTTAGCATCATTTAAAGGAATATGATCTACATAATTAATACTGAAATTTCCGTAGAACTTTTCCAAAACTGTTAGATCTAAGCCTGCGAAAAATGTAGTTGGCGGAACCCCAGTAAGTTTATTCCCTGTAAGGTCAGATACATTGCTGACATAATCTTCAAACCGATAATGGTTATAAGCATAGCTTCCACTTAATCTTACATTAGAAAGCAAAGCTGTAGGTTCATTTAAAATCGTCCAGTTTACAGAAGCTTCTAGTCCTCTTTGTTTTGTTCTTCCTGCATTGATAAAATATTCTGCGTCAGAGGGATCTCTGCGAATTACTATTGTCTCTTTCAATCTGAAGTCGTATCCCGTAAGCTCGTAATAGAATGCATTGTTAAAGACATTTCCTTTTACACCAAGCTCAAGGTTTGTTCCTTTCTCAGGATTTAATTCCTGATTAAAAATTTGAAGTGACGGATATAATTCAGCAATGGTAGGAGGTGAAAAACCTTTACTTAAGCTTCCATATAATGAGATATTATCTGTCACTTTTCCTAACAGAGCAACACGCGGTGAATATTCAGCCTTAAAATTTCGTGATGCATTTACATTTGCCGGAAGCGTAGATTCATAGTCCACGTTCACAACGTTCGCGCTTACGCCTAATGTAACATAAAGCTTTTGTGAAAAACTAAATTCTGTCTGAGCAAACAATAATGCTAAAACTGATGTAAGGTCACTATCTGATGATATCTCTCCTTGAACGCCTCCATTATTCGCGTACACTTTAATAGGAGAATTGAAAAACTGGAATTCCCCTCCGCCTGTAATGGCAACACCAAAATTTTCCTTTTGAATTTGATACTTTAAAGCTGACCTGCCACCGACATTTTTTTCATCGCGCGTTTCATAGTTAGCTATGGCATAGTTGCTAAAAGTAGTAAACGATGTATACAATCCAGTGGTGAGTGAAAGGTCATCATTGAACTGCACGTCATGGGATAATCCACCAAAGAAAGTATCATTGTTAACAGATGCGTTTTGCGCCACTGCGCCTCCTGCAACATTGGTCGATGGCCGCGCTTGCTTCGGATTCTCATCAAACTGTATTTGTGTTAATCCTCCTGGCGTTTCATAAAAAAGATCTGTGTAAAGAATTGTAGCAGTTAAAATATTCTTGCTATTCAACCTCCAACTCAAATCTGTGTTGAAAGTATTTCGTCTCATCGCTGATTGTTCACGATAACCGTTTGATTGCTGGCGGGAGAATTGGGAGCGAGCAGTGAGGTTCTCATTTCTTAATTGACCGGATATTGCATAGCGCTGTAGTCCATAACTTCCGGCCAAAGCTGAAAAACTAATTTGATCTTTTTGAATTACCGGTCTGTTGAACAAAATTACACCGCCTGTACCTGCGCCATATAAACTTCCTCCCGGACCTTTTATTACTTCAACGTTTCCGATTGAAGTAAGGTCGATCAGGTTAAGGTAAGTATTTCCTCCAGCGTCTGTAAAGGGAAGCCCGTTCCAATAAACTTTCACATTTCTTACTCCGAAGGGTGAGCGAAGAGAGCTTCCACGAATAGAAAACCGGAAGCTTCCTGGAGAACGCTCTTCCATTCGAACGCCTGCTATAGAATTAACAGCCGGGAGTATGGAAGTATTACTGTATCGTTGAAGGTCATTCGTTGTGAGGTATCCAACAGAAGCCGGAACATCGGCCAGTGTCCTTCCCGCACTATAAGCTTGTATCACTACCTCCTTTAAAGTTGAATCAGATGAAATTTCTTGTGCAACCCCGGGAAGAGAGAGCAAACAAGCTACCGCGAAAAAATATAATTTGCCTTGCATAGCTGCAATACTAAAAGAAAAAATATACAACGCGAGCAGCCCGAAGAACTTTTAATGGAGTTTAGTACATTGGGATTTAAATAAAGACTTTTATCGTAATCACGGTGAAGTAACGCGCTGACGTTAAGGCGCGCTTGATGTTTAAATTTGTCTTGGTAGTTCTGATAACTCTGTGTCGTGTGATAGTGGTAACTACACAAAAGTATCAATAGTGCATTCCATTAGGATAAGCAATTACGAACAGCATTATACCAGATCTTAATCCTACTTTGACAAGTTATTACTGTCAGCATTCACTTTGCGATTCTTAGCACCTTTGCGGCGAACAAAACTACTCTTCAATAAAACTTTATTTGATAAGAGAACTTTCTCGTCTTGGAGAATTATACGATGGGATACTTAAGATACAATAGGATACGATGTATCTGGGACGACTTAAAGCGAATTAAACGAATCGTTCCTCAATGCGATTTAAAAAGTTAGCGATATTAAATCGAAACTTAGTGCTCCTGTTGAGATAGCAATGATAATGGCCACAGCTATCCCCACAACGATTAGTATTTTTCTTTTGCTGATCATGACATCTACCATATTGGCCTTAGACACCAAAATTCACGATTTCGTTGCAGGGATAAAAATGGAGTATACTGAACCTTCTTATAACTAGGCTGAACAGTTAAAAAATAGAATTGAAACGTTTGGTATTGCAGAATAAAGAGCAACGATGTTGGCCGTTGATTGCCCGTAGCCAAATAAAAATATTTTTAGTTTTTTAAAAACAACTCTGTTTATAGATAGCGTTTACGATAAAAGTGCTATAAAAACAAAAAGCCACCAAACGGTGGCTGATTGTCCTCTCCAAAAAATATATCTTTTAATTATTCAATAACCGATCAAAAGTGTTGGAAGCAACGAAGTGATAGTTTGGACGCGCCTTGGCATAAATAGCTTTTGCTTTCTTCTTTCCTTGTTCTGTTTTGCTTAGTTCATTGTAGATAGGACTCAGAAATTTTCTTCTTCCGGTATTGATAAGAAATGTTTCTACTACTGGGTACATTTTATTGTAATTGTTCCGGATGCTGATAACACTCCATGCAGTGATAATCTCGGCGTTACCGGACTGTGTAAAGTTACCAAAATTATCAATTGCTTGCATCTGATTTTCAGATAATGTATCAGGAAGATTTTTTAAAAAGTGAAGCCATTCATGTGTACTCCAATTATTGGAAATACTTTTATCCAATCTCTGCTCTGCTTTCCATCCAGCGATCGCCTGGTCAACATTTTTAAACCGATTTGAATTTGGTTTAGGCAAATCTGCAGGAAGACCTTCAGTGAAAATCCAACTATTAAATATTTTATCATCAAGCGCAATTTGAAACTTGGATTGATAGTATTGTTTGATGTAGGCTGTAAAACTATCTGTGTCCATTGACTTGAAGCTGTTCTCACTGAAATAATCTTTCAGAAAGGCATCAAATTTATCACGACCGTATTTTTCATCGATTGATCTTAAGAAGAAATAGCCTTTGTTATAAGCAATGTCTGTCACTCCTTCATCAGGATTTCGGTTCTCTAGATTCAGCTTCAACTTAGTATCAGCGGAAAGCCCGGCTTCACTGAGTGCTCTTACTTCATCATGCAGATCTTGTAAATTCAATGACGCCAGCATCTCTGCGTAATCCACTCCGTAAAGTTTTTCCATGATCCTGGTTTCGAAGTAAACTGTAAAGCCTTCGTTAAGCCAGAAATCATTCCAGTTAGAATTGGTAACAAGGTTTCCGGACCAGCTGTGGGCTAGTTCATGTGCAATCAACGATGTTAGTGATCTATCGCCAGCTAGAATAGTCGGAGTAGCAAAAGTCAATCTCGGATTTTCCATTCCACCAAAAGGAAAACTTGGTGGAAGTACGAGAACATCGTACCGCTCCCATTGATAAGGGCCATACAACTCCTCCGCCCCGGCAATCATTTTTTCAAGGTCAACAAACTCCCATGCTGACTTTTCAATCATTGACGGCTCAGCATAAATGCCACTTCGATCACTGATTGGTTTAAAGGAGAGATCCCCAACTGATAAAGCGAGTAAGTAAGAAGGAATAGCCTGTTTCATTTCAAAATGATAAACACCGCTGGCGTTTTTTTCCTGTGGATTTGAAGCGCTCATCAAGGCAATTAGATCTTTCGGAACAGTAACATCAGCTTCGTAAGTAAACCTGACACTAGGCGAATCCTGACAAGGCACCCAGCTTCTCGCAAGGATTGCCTGTGACTGTGTGAACAAGAAAGGAAGTTTTTTTCCTGCAGTTTGTTCAGGTGAAAGCCACTGTAAAGCTTCAGCGGTTGGGGTTGTGGTGTAAGTAATATTAACTGTTTTAGTACTTGACTGAATCATCACCGCCAGCCCTTTGCCCAAGATGGAATCGTATTCTGTCAGTTTAAATTCTGTAGGAGATCCTCCATCTAAAGTCACTTTCGAAATTTGCAGATCCTTAGTATCAAAAATTATAACATCTGCATCAGGTCCTGCTTCTATAGTCCATGTTGCTGTAGCACTGATTATTTTAGTAGCGAAATCAATGGATGAAGTCCACTTCAAATGCTTAACCCTTGCTTCAGCAGGTTGCGAAAATGAATGTGGGTCACTCAAGACAGGTTTTTTTTGTTCCATAGTTTTATTGGAAGAACAGCTTACAATCAACGCTATGAATAGAACGGAAAAATATCTGAACATCATTGCGATTGTATTAGAAAAGATTTTGATACAGATAAGTTAGTTGTAAATAAATGTACCGTACTCGCCGGTAATAGTTACTTGCTTTTGTGGTGAAGCTTCAACACGACCGATGATCTTGCCTTCGATGCCAAAGCGTTTTGCAACATCAATGATTTTATCGGCGTACCGCTGGTCCGTATAAATTTCCATTCGATGTCCCATGTTGAAGACCTTGTACATTTCTTTCCAGTCTGTTCCGCTTTGTTCGTGTATGATTTTGAAAAGCGGTGGTACAGCAAATAAGTTATCTTTAATGATGTGCAGCTTTTCTACAAAATGAAGCACTTTGGTTTGTGCTCCACCACTGCAATGTATCATTCCATGAATCTGAGATCTGTATTCTTTAAACACCTCTATAATTACAGGTGCGTAAGTTCTGGTAGGTGATAATACAAGCTTGCCAATGGTGAGTCCGGTCTCAGGTTCTTTGTCAGTCAGTTTACATTTGCCGCTGTATACTAATTTTGAAGGTACTTGCTGATCGTACGACTCGGGATATTTCGAGGCATACTCATTCGCGAATACATCATGACGTGCTGAGGTAAGACCGTTACTTCCCATGCCTCCGTTATATTCTTCTTCATAAATAGCTTTGCCATAAGAAGAAAGTCCAACGATAACATCACCTGATTTTATTTTACTATTATCAATTACATCGGCTCTCTTTATTCTGCTTACCACCGTGCTGTCAACAACGATAGTTCTTACCAGATCGCCAAGATCTGCAGTTTCTCCTCCAGTGCTGATAATATTCAGTCCATGATTACGCAGTATTGCAAGGATCTCTTCTGTTCCGTTAATGACAGCTGCGATCACTTCGCCAGGGATAAGATTTTTATTTCTTCCGATGGTGGATGAAAGCAGAATATTATCTGTAGCACCAACGCAAAGAAGATCATCAATATTCATGACAATGGCATCTTGAGCAATTCCTTTCCATACTGAAAGATCACCCGTTTCTTTCCAATACATGTATGCAAGGGAAGATTTAGTGCCGGCACCATCTGCGTGCATTACCGTGCAATAGTCAGGATCGTTTGCTAAATAGTCAGGAACAATTTTACAAAATGCTTTTGGGAACAATCCTTTATCAAGCTTGCTGATAGCATGATGAACATCTTCTTTAGAGGCAGAGACACCTCGCTGTGCGTATCGGTCAGACAATGTTTTTTATTTATTGATCAATGTGCAAATGTGCAAAAATTTCACCCGCTTATAAGGCCCCATTCAAATAAAACCTTTCGAAAATATAGTGTTTGATCTTGCACCATGCAACCATTTTAGTTTTCTTACATCTCTTGGAAATAATTTAGTCTTATGTTTAGAAACTATCTGCTCATTGCTGCCAGAAATCTGTCTAAAAATTTCGGATATACCTCAATCAATGTAATAGGATTGGCGATAGGTCTGGCAAGCTGCCTGCTCGTGACGCTTTATATTCGTTTTGAGATGAGCTATGAGAATTTTCACGTAAACAAGGAAAATATCTATCGCTATATCCCACGCAGTGAAAGGGAGGGTGGTGTATCGATGCAGACAATGGTGCCAGCGGGGTTTGGGCCAATGATAAAAGATAACTTTAAAGAAGTTGAAAAGTTCTCCCGCTTTGCGCCGATGGATGAGCGGCCTTTGTTAAAATATGATGAGAAGATTCTGGATGCAAAGCTTCTCGCATTAGCGGATGAAGATTTTTTTGAGATGTTCAGCTTTCCATTGACACAAGGCAATCCATCAACGGCATTGTCTAAACCTTTTACAATTGTTATCGCGAAGTCAGTGGCAGACAAGTTTTTTGCAAATGGTGAAGCACTTGGAAAAGTAATCAGGTTTGATAATGATTTTGATCTTGAAATCACCGGAGTTTTTGAAGATGCTCCTGCTAATACACACATGCAGTTTACATATGTAATGCCTTTCGTAACGGCTGGTACAATCGTTCAGGATCGGTACAAGTATTCTGCAGAGGCTTTTCTGACTAACATGGATGCATGGAACTATCCTACCTATTTCTATATTCCTCAGGAGAAAAATATTGATGCCCTTGCAAAGCGAATTGATCAGAAATTCACTGAAGTGCGTAAGGAAGAATTTAATTCTAAAGCACTGGGCGATTGGCTACAGCCTTTAACCGAGATCCATTTTACAAAAGGAATCCGTGGAGATACTGCAAACGGAAACAAAAACACGATTTATATTTTCTCTGCCATTGCATTAATGATCTTGCTTATCGCCTGTTTTAATTTCATGAACTTATCTACAGCAAGAGCTATGAAAAGGGCGAAAGAAGTTGGATTGCGAAAAGTAATGGGAGCATTCAGGCCTCAGTTAATTAAACAATTTCTGGGTGAAACATTAGTGCTTGTTCTTATTGCAATGATCCTCGCGATTATTCTGCTAGAACTTCTGGTTCCTTTGTTTAACTCTCTGGTCGGGCAGCAACTTTCCTTAAAGTATTTCGGAAGCAATAGCATATTATGGATGTTTATCCTTGCGGGAATAGTGACAGGTCTACTCGCGGGAAGTTATCCTGCATTTTATTTAAGCTCTTTTGCTCCGGCTAAAGTTTTAAAAGGCCAGAACGGTCCAGCTGGAAATGCCGGATTACGAAAAGTGCTCACAGTGCTTCAATTTGGTGTTGCTACATTTCTGATGATCGGAACTTTAGTAGTTTATCTTCAAATGCGTTTTGTTCAAAACACGAGTTTAGGTTTTGATAAGGAAAGCATAATATATTTTACCCCTCCTGCAACATTGTGGCCAAACATGGATGTGTTTAAAGAAAGCCTTTTGTCACACACTGCCGTGAAATCTGTGGCAGTTTCTAACGGCACTCCCGGCATGGAAAGTTCAACCTGGCGTTATGATTTTCCTGGAACAGAAATCCCGGAACGAAGTATTAACACATTAATTATTGATGATAATTATATCAATACTTATGGATTGGAAATTATTGAAGGAAGAAACCTTTCAGTGGAATTTGCAACGGACTCCTTAGAGGCTTATCTCGTCAACGAAGCTGCCGTAAAAGATTTGATGCTCGAGAAACCAGTAGGGCAAGCGATCAGGGCTATGGACGGTCACCCGGTTGGAAAAATTGTTGGTGTCGTAAAAGACTTCCACTATCGCTCATTGCATCGAGCAATTGAACCACTTGTGCTGAGAATAGATCCCAATAATACATGGTGTGTATCGGTTAAACTAAGTGGAGGAAATCTTGGTGAAAATCTTAAACTGGTAGAATCAGAATGGAAAAAAATACTTCCAGGATATCCCTTCAACTACGAATTTCTGGATGAAACAATTGAGCGTCAATACAAAGCCGATCAAAACACAAGTATATTGTTAACATCGTTTACCATGCTGGCAATTTTCATTGCATGCCTTGGACTTCTTGGTTTAACATCTTTTATGACTGAACAACGCAGAAAAGAAATAGGTATTCGTAAAGTACTTGGTGCCACTGTTTCTAATATTGTGCTTTTACTGTCAAAAGATTTTACAAAGCTCGTGCTGATAGGATTTATAATCGTGGTTCCTTTGGCGTGGTATGCGGTGCATCAATGGCTCGAAGGGTTTGCTTATAAAATAGATATAAATCCTTTGGTTTATGTTGGAGCAGGATTAGTGATCGGAATCATTGCGTGGCTTTCTATTGCATATCAATCGATAAAAGCAGCGATTGTAAATCCAAGTGATACTTTGAGAAATGAATAGAGGTTCCTATTATAGCCACAAAAGACACAAAGGCACCAGAATGTGGGTGAAATAAACGAAGTAGACAGCTTGTCGAAAAAATTACTGACTGCTGTTTTCCTCCTGTCTCGGTGACTTTGTGTCGGTTAAAAGGCTGTTACTCGCTTTTAAAAAGTTTTCCCATTCTATCCAAATCAACATTTCCTCCGGAAAAGATTATCCCTACTTTTTTACCAGCAAATTTTTGTTTTGATTTTAATACTGCAGCAAACGGTACAGCCCCTGAAGGTTCAACTATAACTTTTAACCTTTCCCATATCAACCGCATCGCTGCAATGATTTCATCATCACTTACAGTTATTACTTCTTTGATATGGTCTCGGATGATTGGAAATGTTTTGTCACCTAAAGATGTAAGCAATCCATCCGCAATTGTATTTGCCTGTGATACTTCAATTTTACCACTTTGCATGGAACGATATGCATCATCTGCTCCTTCAGGCTCCGCTGCAATTACCTGGGTTGTTGACGCAAAGTATTTTGTTGCAAGGGCAGTTCCACTCAACAAACCTCCACCGCCAACAGGAGCAACGATGTAATCAAGGCCTTTTTGATCTTCATATAGTTCTTTCGCTGCCGTAGCCTGACCCGTAATAACGTCATAATTATTGAAGGGATGAATCTCTCTAGCGCCAGTCTTTTTAACAACATCAGCAAGTGTTGTTTCGCGGGATTGCAGGTTAGGTTCGCATTCGAAAATTTCACCACCATAACCTTCAACACCTCGTTTTTTTATGCCAGGTGCCGTCTTGGGCATCACGATGTAAGAATTAATTCCAAGCATTTTTCCTGCTAAAGCAATAGCCTGCGCGTGATTGCCACTGGAATGAGTTGCAATGCCTTTCTTTCTCTCCTCTGTTGATAATAGAAGGGTTGCATTCATTGCACCTCGCGCTTTAAAGGCGCCTACCTTCTGGAGGTTCTCGCACTTAAAAAACAGATTGCAACCTGCAATCTCATCTATACTTGCAGATGTCATCACAGGAGTTCTATGGATGAACGCTTTAATGCGCTCGTGTGCTTCTGTTATGGATTGTTGTGTTATCATTCAAAATCGAAATTGGAAAACTGCAATTGGAAATTAGAACTGTAATTCGCTTTAAACTGAGAACTAGAACTGAAAACTTAAACTAATGAGCATCCAACCAATTCTCTCCAACACCAACCTCAACCTCCATCGGCACTTCCAATTGCACAGCACTGCACATCAGCTGTCTCACATTTTCTTTTACAAAGTCAACTTCATCTTTGTGGAGATCAAAAACCAATTCATCGTGCACCTGCATCGTCATTTTAGTTTTTAGTTTCGAAGTCCTGAGCCATTCCTGGATGTTAACCATGGCAATCTTAATAATGTCTGCAGCACTTCCCTGGATAGGAGCATTGATGGCGTTGCGTTCTGCAAAACCACGTGTTGCTGCATTTCTTGAATTGATATCTCTCAAATATCGCCGTCTTCCAAAAATTGTTTCTACAAATTCTTTTTCTCTTGCAGTATTAATAGAATCGTCCATGTATCGTTTGATGGCTGGAAATTCCTGGAAGTAGGCTTTGATAATTTCAGATGCTTCACCTCTTGCTATCCCCAGGTTCTGTGCTAAACCAAAGGCAGTGCTGCCATACAAGATTCCAAAATTTACCTCCTTTGCTTTTCTCCGCATGTCAGGCGTAACTTGTTCTAGTGGAACATTAAAAACTTTTGCAGCAGTGGTTGTATGAATATCCCTCTTCGTCCGAAATGCTTCAATCATGATTTCATCTTTCGCAAAAGACGCCGCTATTCTCAATTCAATTTGAGAATAGTCTGCAGACATGAAAAGATAATCATCATTCCGAGCAACAAATGCTTTTCTGATTTGCCTTCCTTTCTCTGTCCGGATAGGAATATTTTGAAGATTGGGATTATTGGAACTTAATCTGCCTGTAGCAGCAACGGCCTGCCTGTAGTCGGTATGGATTCTACCATCATACTGGCTGATCATTCTGGGTAGCGCTTCAACGTATGTAGACCTAAGTTTATCGTAAACTCTGTAGTCAAGAATCTTTTTCGCAATTTCATGTTCTCCTGCCAACCCGAGTAAAATATCTTCGCCTGTAGCATACTGCCCCGACTTCGTTTTCTTCGGCTTTTCGCCAAGCTTGAGCTTGTCAAATAACACTTCACCCAGTTGTTTTGGTGACCCGATGTTGAATTCAACCTCTGAAATCTGATAGATCTCGCGTTGAACTTTCTCAGTTTCTGAACGAAGTTCTTCCGACAATTTGTTTAATGCTTTGATGTCGACCTTCACGCCCTCATATTCCATGGCAGCTAACACTTTCAGCAACGGCATTTCTATGTCGTGCATGAGTTTGGTATGACCGCGTTGTTCAATCTCCCGTTGAAGCGGTTCTCTCAATTGAAATATTTTATCGATACGTTCGCAAACCTGGTTCTTTTGTTTTGAGTCTGGGTCGGCTAGCAAATCGTAATTTAGATATTGTGAGGAAAGAACTTGCAGATCATGAGATGCTTCTGGTTCTATCAAATAGTGAGCAAGCATGGTATCGAAAACCTGCCCACATACTTCAACACCATATTTTTTTAGTACCAGTAACGTCCCTTTAATATTGTGGCCTATTTTTAAAATAGTTTCGTTCGCGAAAAACCCGCTGAACTCATTTGCTACTTTTTCCGCTTCATCTGCATTAGTGATGGGTAAGAAATGTGCTTCTCCCGGGCAGTAGCAAAAAGCAAGTCCTCTAAGTTGGTAATCAAAATTGGTTGACTTATCTGTAATTGATTCTACTGCTACTATTTTTTGAGCACAGATTTTCTCAAGTAATTCTTTTCTTAATTCTGGTAGATCAACCTGATAGTATTGGGTGTTCGCTGCAGCGAAATTACTTTTAGTAGAAGCTGTGGCATCTGCAATAATAGCACTTTTGCCAAACATAGACAGCTGAGCATTTTGTGCAACCTTAGGAGCAGTGGAGGACGACGTTGCAGCATTACTATCAGTAAATGCTCTTGACGCTATACCCTTAAATTCAAGATCATCAAAAATAGGTCTCAGAATTTCAGTCAGTGGCCCTGTATATTTTAGCTCCTCTTCATTGAATTCGACTGGCACATCAGTGATAATGGTTGCGAGTTTTTTAGAAAGAATTGCTTGATCACCGTATTTTTCAAGAAGCTCTTTTTGCTTGCCTTTAAGTTCATGCGCATGGGCTACAGCATTTTCAACAGTACCGTATTGTTTTATCAGTGTTGCTGCAGTTTTTGGTCCGATGCCCGGTATACCAGGAATATTATCTGAAGTATCACCCTGTAATCCAAGAATATCTTTCACTTGCGATACGTCCTGGATGTCCCACTTTTCACAAACTTCTTTTGGTCCGAGCACGTCCACCGCGTTGCCCATGTAGGCTGGCTTGTAAAGAAAAACACAGTCGGTTACAAGCTGACCAAAATCTTTGTCTGGTGTCATCATGTAAACTTCAAAGTCACGCTTACAGGCCTCTGCTGCTAATGTTCCAATGATATCGTCTGCTTCAAATCCATCCAGTTCAAGAATAGGGATATTGAAACCTCGAATAATTTCCTTTACAAGTGGAATACCATAACGGATATCTTCAGGTGTTTCCTGCCTCGTTGCCTTATACTCTGTAAAAATTTCATCCCTGAATGTTTTTGCGGCAGTATCAAAGGCAATTCCAATATGTGTCGGCTTTTGTTTCTGAATTACTTCAAGAAGCGTATTCGTAAATCCAAATGGTACGGAAGTATTAAGTCCTTTAGAATTTATACGAGGTGTTTTTGTAAATGCAAAATGTGCTCTGTAAATCAGTGCATAGGCATCTAAAAGAAATAATTTTTTCTCGGGTTTACTCATGCTGTAAATTAAACACGTTAGAATTAAAGAAGGTAATTAAATGCTGCATAATTAAAATTTTTAATAGCTTCATTAATGATCCGTACTCCACTCGATTCTTTTCTTAAATGGTATAAGGAAACACCGAATAGTGTTTTTTTAAGGCAACCAATTAACAATGAATGGCATATCTACACCTATCAACGTGCAGGAGACGAAATTTTGAAAATTGTAGCAGAAATTAAAAAATTTAATCTTCCTCCAGAAAGCAACATTGCCATCCTTTCAAAGAATTGCGCACATTGGCTAATGGCCGATCTTGCCATTATGTTGTCAGGCCATATTAGCGTCCCTGTTTATGCTACACTTTCAGCTTCTGGTATCAATGAAATTCTTAAACATAGTGAACCAGCCCTGATTTTCTTAGGCAAATTGGATAACTACAATGAACAACGCACAGGCATTCCAGACAGTATAAAGAAAATCACCTTTCCATTTTATGGTCCACAGGAAGGATTAAAGTGGGAGGACATAACAAGTCACAATGCGCCTGACGATTTGAATATTCTTCCTGGCCCAGATCAGCTGGCAACAATCATGTATTCTTCCGGCACTACCGGTACACCAAAAGGAGTAATGTTAACGCATGGCGCATTTGGATTCGTAGGCGATTATGTGATGCAGCAACTAAGAATAACAAAGCCAGAGCGTTTCTTCTCTTATTTGCCGTTGAGTCATATTGCAGAGCGAAGTTTAATGGAGATGGTTGTGCTTGCTTCGGGCAGTGCCATTTCTTTTGCAGAATCATTAGAAAAGTTTTCTGAAAATCTCCAGCATGAGAAGCCAACCATTTTCGGAGGTGTTCCAAGAATCTATTTTAAATTTCAGGAGGGAGTTTTAAAGAAACTTCCTCAGCATAAATTGAATATGCTACTATCGATTCCTATCGTTAGTAAGATTATAAAACGATCTATTCGAAAGAAGTTAGGTTTGGCAGAGGCGCGCATTATTGTGTCAGGTGCAGCACCAACTCCGGTGACATTAATACAATGGTTTAAGACGATAGGAATTGAGATCAGGGAAATTTATGGGATGACCGAAAATACAGCATATTCCCATGCAAATTTTAATACGATAAAGATAGGATCAGTAGGTCCTCCGTTGGAAAAGGTAAAAGTTAAATTAGGCGTGGATGATGAAATCTTAATTAAACATGACGCCTTAATGAAAGGCTATTATAAAGACAAAGAAACCACTGACCTTGTTTTTACAGAGGATGGATATTTAAGAACCGGAGATCAGGGATCCATTGATGATGAAGGTTTTCTCACGATCACCGGAAGGATTAAAGATCAATTCAAAACTGATAAAGCAAAATTCATAGCTCCGGCTCCTATTGAGTTGAAGCTTCTTTCAGATACTAATATTGAAAAAGTTTGTGTTGTAGGAATGGGAATCCCACAGCCTATAGCGTTGGCTGTACTTTCCGCCATGACAAAAGAGAAAGCGAAAGAAGTCTTAGCAAAAGAGTTGCAAAACACAATATTGAAAGTTAACGAAACGCTTGAGTCGTACGAACGAATAGAATCTATAGTTATCCTCAAAGAAGATTGGACGATTGAGAATGGATTACTCACACCCTCATTGAAGGTGAAGAGAAATGAGATTGAGAGGATCTACTTGCCGAAGTATCTTTCCTGGTATAATAAAAAAGAGAAAGTTATATGGGAGTAAAAAGCTACTTCAACCGCGCCCTAAAAAACTCCAACGTATTTTTATAAGCATCTTCCGTTGCCTCTTTATTAAAGATTGAATTGCTGGGGTTTGCAAAACCATGTTCTGCTTCGTAGTTTTTTACGACAATGTTTTTTCCCGCGGCTTTCATGTTCTGCTCAAATTTCTGAACTACTTCAGGCGTAATGTATTTTTCACGTAACGCGAAAATTCCAAGAACATCAGCGTTTAGCGTTTTTAATTTCTCCACATCGTCAACAGGCATACCATAATAAATAACACAACCTGCAGCCTGCTTGCCTGCCGTCAATGATGCAATTAAAGATTGTCCACCGCCAAAGCACCAACCTATCGTTCCTATTTTTGCATTTTTTCCCGCAAAAGAGATAGCACCTTTAACAATAGCATCTCCGCGTTCTTGTTTAAATTCCTGCATATACTGAGCTGCAGCTTCACGTTCCGTTGCAAGTTTACCGTCATACATGTCAAGCGCGATAACATTCACATTCCCTAGATCTTTGTAAAGATTCTCTGCCTGTCTTTTTATATTATCGTTCAATCCCCACCATTCCTGGAAAACAAAAATCCAGTTATTGGTTTTTTTCTTTGCTTCAATAAAATACGCGTTTGCTTCCTCCCCGTCAGGTGTTTTATACTTGATCATCTTTCCTCCTTCCTGGGAGATGTGTACATATTTTCTAGGCGAAGGATGGGCAGCATTGAAATCTTTATTGGAAGCAAACATGGCGAACTTATCCGTGGATGAAGTATGACATATTGTTATGGCATCACCTTGAGAAAAAGCAAAAGGAAGCGCTGAGAAAATAAATAGTAAAACGCAAACGAGTTTTTTCATTATTGCTATGATTTGGATTATAAACCATTCAAAACCAATATTGTTCTAATCTTTTAATTGTCCGGTAATAACACGGTCGTAAGTAATAAAATCAGTGTTAATTGGCTCAAATCCTTTTTGGCGAAGCAACATCGCGATTTGTGCGCGGTGGTATGAAGAGTGATTTACAAGGTGGATCATCACATTCTCTACATTGTTAGTATAAGGCTCATTTACATAGTTCTTATAAGTCATTTCTCGGTCGAAGTTGTCATTGCTTTGCACAAATTCCAGCCAGTCGAAGCCCGCCTTTTCTGCCATTGTCACAAGTTGATCTAATGAGTATTCGCCCCACAATTTCACATCAGGCGCTGGGAGTCCTTTGATACGATGAAGCCATAAGAATTGAGCCGCCACAATATGACCTAAGAGCGAAAGAATTTTTTCGTCATTTACCTGCTGACGGATAAGTGTTCCGATAACGCGCTTGTTGGCCCAAGCGTTGAATTGATAAAGTTTCAAAAAATATTTTTTCATAGCGCAGCAATTTACATTGCAATCACCGCTATTGAAAAATTTCTACTTCAAGAAATTAAAATTAAACGCTTGTTAGGTGAGAGAAGGGCAAGTCTTCTCCCTCAAAACTACAGGACAAAGTTATTTCAATCGTTCTACAGGTGCCGAAGATCTGTAAACTGATCAAGAATCCAACCGGTGAGACTAAGGCGCGCTCGTGTCGCAGGTAATACTTCGTGTTCTATCTGATCACTCCGAAAGCAGACCAGGCGTCCGGCTGTTGGAAGAACATCAATGGTGTTATCATTTTTCAAATGCATTCTCAACTGGCCGCCATGTTCCTCTTCCCAATGCTGATTGAGATAGCAAATAACTGACAGCTTTCGGTGATCGTCTTTTTTAAACTGATCAAGATGTCTTTTATAGAAAGATCCCACAGGATAAACTGTCATGTGTACTTCAAAGTCTTTAAGACTTAAAAAAAGTGTCTGGTTAAGAAATTGAATCAGCTGCTCAAGTTTTTTTAAATAGGCTTTAATGGCTGCCGGAGAATCCTTTTTATCAATCCATTGTATATAATCTCCACGAATGCTTTCGTTTACCTGTAATGTGTTTTGTTTGCCAATGCCTGCCTTTTTGAAAACATCTGTAGCATTACGGATATCCTCCAGCTTTAAAATCGCCTCAATTTCTTTCTGGCTTAGAAATTGGTCTTCAATGGCGTAGCCATGTTCGGCAAGGTTATCAGCTATGGAATCGAATACAGAGTTCATGTAACAAATTTACAGGGTAATTGTCTATACTTACAGCATTAATATGAGATCATTTAAAACACCTTTCAAATTCATTGGCCTGTTAATATTTTCTGCATGCCTTCTGCAAGGCTGTGAACGGCCAAAGGAAGATATTGTATTAAAGCAGGTTAAAGATGTTGTTGCCGATGCAAGCTCTGACCCTATGTTGAAAGCGGAAGCAGTATTTTTCAACCCAAATAAAATCAGCGGGAAATTAAAGAATATTGAGGTCGATATTTTTGTCAATGGAAAAAAGGCCGGTTCGGTTGACAAGGATTATAAAATTAAGATACCATCCAATGGCGAATTCTCGGTTCCATTAGAGGTAAAACTGAATATCAAGGAGCTTGGAGGTTTACAGACGGTGATTGGAATGCTTGGTGGTAAGAAGTTCGATATTCAATATGTTGGAAAAATCAAGCTAACTTACCGAGGAATACCGTTTAAAGTGCCGGTTGATTACAAAAGCCAAGTGCGTTTAAGCTTTTGATACATTGCTGATCTTTAAATAGTTGCTTTAAAAATTCGCAATTATTCCTGAACTAATTATACTTGCTTAAAGTTATCAAAATACAAAAAAAGTTAAAAAATGGGCAGACCACCGGTATTACCAAAGAAGAAAAAAGACGGATTCTGGCTGGAAATCAGAAACAAAGGCGCTGATAGCGGTACTATTCTTATCCGTGATACTTACGAAGCGATGATGCAGGCTTCTAAAATGTATCAGAACACAAAAGATGTATATATACTTGGCGAGCATAAGAATGGCAAACCAGTAAAAGAGGTTAAAGAAAAAGAAGATAAGAAAGCTAAGAAGTAAGGCTATAGCTTTTTAATACTTCGTCTACTGATTGAACCGGATTGTAGAATCCAAGAATCTTCAACATTACTCTGTCAACGAGTGTGTCAGGGCATGACGCACCGCTTGTCAGAATAATCTTTACATTGTCTTTATCAGGCAGAAAATTATTGGTGATTTTTTTCTGCTTGGTAGGATAATCAAAATGATGGATCTCCATCCTCGATTTTATCTCCAATTCAGAATTAATAAAGTAAGTAGCGAAACGTCTTTCACACAACTCGACTATGTGCGAAGTGTTAGAGCTGTTATATCCCCCAACTACAATAGCAAGGTCAGCATCTGTTTCTAATAGCTTATAAGTAGCGTCCTGATTATCGTTGGTAGCGTAACACAACGTGTCCCGTGTATCAGCATAGTGCTCCCTGATATTTTCAACACCATATTTGTCAGCCATCAATTGTCTAAAGTAATCCGCTATGGCTTGTGTCTCTGTAGCCAGCATAGTAGTCTGATTTACTACACCTACACGGTTCAAATGTATGGATGGATTAAAGTCTTGTGAGTACCGAAGATTGAAACTCGAGTAGAACTGCTCAACTGGTTTCGTTCCAATTATAAATTCTCCCAGTTCTTTAGCTTCCTCCATATCTCTTACGATAACAGCGGGAGCATTTTTTGCACTGTGAGAAAACGTAGCGCGGGTTTCTTCGTGTTTCGGTTTGCCGTGAATGATCACGCTGTAATTTTCTTTACCTAGCTTGTCCGCACGATTCCATACCTTCTCAACAAAGGGGCATGTAGTGTTATACTTTTGAACTTCTACTCCTCGCTCAAGCAAAAGATTTTCAATCTCGATAGTCGTTCCAAAAGCAGGAATGATTACAACATCATCTTTTCCAATCTTCTCCCAGGGAATAAATTGTTTTCCATCCGTATCCATGATAAACTTAATTCCGCGGCTTTGCAGATCATTATTCACCTCCTGGTTATGAATCATCTGGCTTAATAAAAAAACATTCTTTGAAGGATTTTCTTCTATTGCTTTATAGCTGATTTCTATCGCATTTTCAACGCCGTAGCAAAATCCGAAGTGGCGGGCGAGATAGAATTGCACCGGTCCAAAATCCAAAAGTGTAGGAGAAAAGTCTTGCTTGCGCAGATCTTTAATTCTTCTGGCTTCCTTAACTTTTCCGGTAATGGATGACCGGTAATATGCTGGTATTTCGAACTTTTTAATAACCGTAGTTTTATGGTAGACGCAAAGGCTTGCGCCTTTCTAACCACAAAGTTAGAAGGATTGTTTCAAGACAATCAATAAGCTGGAAGGAAATAAAAAAGGGATGTACATTTTTCATACATCCCTCTAATATTTAGGCTGCTTTAGAAAGTTTATCTTCTTCGATTGTATTTTTTCTCGGCTCTTTCTTTTCGAGATCAAACCACATTACTTCTACTACGTTTTTTTTGATGTACTTTAAAACCTCTACTACTTTACCATCAATTTTACTGCGAACCCGATCGCCTTTTCTAAACAGTCTTCTCATATCTTTAGTCACATTTACTTTCTGAATGCGTAGTTAAATTCTCTGGGCAAGTCCTCATATGTACCCGATAGAATAATTAACTCACCTGATTTCTTTTTCTTAAGTGTCTCGTTAAAATCTTTAACGGATTTCACGGGTGTGTCGTTAACTTTTGTAATGATGAATCCTTCTCGTATTTCAGTATAGCGTGCCAGCTTACCATTACCTAGTTCCTTCACCCGAACACCGTTAGTAATATCGAGATTTTTTAGGACTTTTCCATCTATTTCTTCTAATTCTATGCCAAGCGCAGCGAGACCATCACGTTCTTCAGGCTTCACAGTTCCGGTTTTTCCTTCTCTGTTTTTCAACACCACTGGCACTGTCACTTCCTTGCCTTTTCTGTTGACAGTTACATTCACTTTATCACCCGGTCGTTTTCTTCCAATGTACTCGATCAATGCAGTATTAGAGCGAATCGGTGCTTCGTCAATTTTCACCACTACATCACCTTCTTTTAGTCCTGCTTCTTTTGCAGAACTTGCATCGGCAAACGCAGAGATAAAAGCTCCTTCGTTCACAGTAAGGTCATGCTGTTTTACTAACTCACTGTTTACACTTCCAATCGATACACCAAGCCATCCACGTTGTACTACTCCAAATTGAAGCAGATCTTCAACAACTTTATTTACAATGTCAGACGGCACTGCAAAACCATATCCTGAGTAAGAACCTGTTTGACTTGCAATGGCAGTATTAATACCAATCAATCCACCTTGCAAATCAACCAACGCTCCACCACTGTTACCAGGATTAATGGCAGCATCTGTTTGAATGAACGATTCAATTGCTGTGCTTCCCTGGCCGTTGTTTCTATTCAGAATATTTATGCTTCGGCCTTTTGCACTGATGATACCGGCAGTAACTGTACTGTTCAGGTTAAAAGGATTACCAACTGCTAAAACCCATTCTCCAACTTTTGCTTTATCTGAATCTACAAAAGAAAGATAAGGTAAGCCCTTCTGATTGATTTTAATTAAGGCAATATCAGTATCAGGATCTGTACCAATCACTTCAGCTGTAAATGTTCTGTTATCAACCAATGACACTTCAACTACATCAGCACCTTCAACTACGTGATTGTTGGTTACGATATAGCCATTCTCATTAATGATCACACCAGAACCTGAACTCTGGCTTGGGCCTTGTGGCGAACGGGGACCAAAAAATTCTCTGAATGGATCACTCGGATATTCCTGTTGTGATTCCCTCTGCGATGATCCCTGAGTAGATCTGATATGTACTACTGCAGGCATCACCTTCTCTGCTGCTACCGTAAAATCTAACGGCACTGCTTTTCCTTCCGCATTAACGGTATAAGCCACCTTAGCGGCCGGTATGTTTGTTACGTGTTCTAATTTTACATTTTCTTTCTCGTTATCAAACCATTGATAGGATGTCACTGTGCAGACACTTCCTAAAATGGCTGCAAGAAATAGAGATCCAAATTTTCTCATAGCTATTTAATTTTATTTGTAGTTCCATTAATAACAAAAACTAGGCAGAAATAATTAAAACGAAATTTTGTCAGTTCGAATAAAATCCTGCTGTCATACCTAACTACGAAATTCTTCGGAGTTAGGTTTAGTTTATTAACTTATTTGTGTTTGAATTTATTGCTGGCGTAAGAATAATATTTGTATGCGATGAAAACACTAATGCTATGTGCGATTCTTTAGTCTCCTTATCGGAGTAAGGTGCACAACAATTTCCTTGGCGGGAAGGATTATGGAAATAAAGAAAACAGGTATGAGGTTTAGCAAATCAAATGATGTTAGAATGTCACAATGTAGATCATTAAAAAGTAACTTTGACAAGGTGATGTTAGAAAACATCGCGTCACTTATGGAGTAGAATCATTTATGATACACATGACAACAAACGAAATATCTCTGATAAGTTTTATGACAACGTATCGTAACGATTCAAGTTTGTAGCGAAGATCTAAGCGATGGTCCTCAAAGAGATCAACTACACTATTGTTCGTAAGGAGAACACGAGGTTTTATAAATACTTTGATGTCGGCAACGGTGAGGTTATACCTTATTGGTTTGAAAAGCTCCAGTAAAAATCACCCTCAATAAGGTATTTATCAGTTTTACCTGCAACTTTTTCGCATTCTGTCACATCGTTCTGGAAACAACAATGATCTTTGCACCAACTCCATGAATGATAATTACGCTGCCTGGCAGATGCAACTCAACGAAGAAGAAAAAAATTCAGCTAAGCGTCTTTTAAAAAGACTAAGAATTGCATTAATTATTTGGCTGATTATTTTCATTATAACCATCGCCTGGTTTACCGCTACATCATAGTTTAAGGCTTACTATAATCAACATCATTCTTTTCGATACTTTTGTTCCCTCAAACATAAGTATGACAATTGAAGGAAAGGTGATTTTAAAAAAAGGAAAGGAGTATTCCATCCAGCGGTTACATCCATGGATTTTTTCAGGTGCTATTCAGCGGATGGAGGGCAATGTGGTTGATGGGAGCTGGGTGGAAATTCAAAACTTTAAAGAAGACACACTATGCTTCGGGCATTATCAAAATGGAAGCATTGCGGTGAGAATTCTATCCTTCGCGAAAACACCACCTCAAGAGAACTTCTGGGTGAAGAGATTTTATAACGCCTTACAATTACGCGCTGCTAGCGGACTTCCATCCGAAGAAACAAATGGATTCAGATTTATTCATGCCGAAGGAGATGGTCTACCTGGACTGATCATTGATTATTACAATGGCATTGCAATCGTTCAAGCCCATGCAGCGGGCATGCATGCTGATCGGCATAAAATTGCAGAAGCATTGCGGCAGGTGTTTGGCGAAGCTTTAAAGGGAGTGTACTATAAAAGTCATGGAACACTGCCGGGCAAGATGCGTGACGAATCAACGCAAGCGTACTTGTATGGTATGGGTGTGGTGCCACATGTGGTAGTGGAGAACAATAAAAGATTTTTAATTGATTGGGAAGAAGGACAGAAGACGGGCTTCTTCCTGGATCAGCGCGAAAATCGCAGGCTGCTTGGGGTTTTTTCGAAAGGCAAAAGTGTGCTAAACACCTTTTGTTATACTGGTGGGTTCTCAGTGTATGCCCTTCATGCTGGCGCTGCCCTGGTACACTCTGTTGACTCATCACAAAAAGCAATTGATCTTACTCGGAAAAATATTGAGCTTAATGGATTCGATCCACAAGTTCACGAATGTTTTGCCGAAGACACTTTCGATTTTCTGAAAGACAAACATCAACACTATGATGTGATTGTGCTCGATCCTCCTGCTTTCGCCAAACACCGCGATGCTCGCCATCAGGCGGTAAAAGGATATCAAAGACTTAATACGGAAGCAATGCAAAAGATAAAACCTGGTGGTGTGATCTTTACATTCTCCTGTTCGCAGGTAGTAGATCGCCAGTTGTTTTATGACACAATTGTCTCTGCTGCAATACAAGCTGGAAGACAAATCAAAGTGCTTCATCATCTCTCACAACCAGCGGACCATCCCGTTTCAATTTTTCATCCGGAAGGAGAATATTTGAAGGGTCTGGTGCTTTATGTTGAATGATGGTTTGGGAAAGCAGAGGTGTGACGATAACACAAATAATTAAACAGTGTAACAACCATTTAAGGCGAAGTGGTGTCTAACCCCAAAACGCCTGTATGATAAAAACACTTGCTCTGATTTTTGTTGCATTCTCACTTTTCAGATGTATTGAAAGTGATGACGCGAATCCCGACTTAGAGGCATCATGTTCAACACGCGCTACAATTCTTGATCTTACCGGACTTGATGGCTGCGGTTTTGTTTTTCAACTTGAGGACGGATCACGTCTGGAACCATTAAGGGTGTGGTATTGCGGAACTCCCCCAGTTCCTCAAGAACAGATGAATGATCCGCTAGCAAATTACCAACTTGTCAATGGGAAGAACGTTTTTATTGATTATGAGATAGTGGAGAATTTTTCTAGTGCTTGCATGGTTGGCCAAACTGTAAGGATTACTTGCATCGCCGAGAGGCAGCAAGAAGCTGAAAACTAAACTGTCGCAAGCTGGAGCATACCACAATACTCGCCAGCCTGTTTGGTTCAGCGTGTGTTGTTGTTCTTCACCAACACAGGTTTCACTACCTATCTCTACTTCATTGTTAAAGCCCTCTCTTTCTTCTTCATACCCGACAAATATTCTACAAGATTTACAAGATCTTCTTCGCTCATAGAAGCCTGAAGATTAGATGGCATGAGTGAATTCTCAAGCTTAATTCTTGACACAATCTCATCCTTACTGATGCTCTGCTGATTGTTCATGTACTGAAGATCAACCTTGTCTTCTGTTTCTGAAACAATTCTTCCAAAAGCAGATGATCCATCTTTCATTTTAAAACGATAAGCTTCATAGCCAAAACTAATTCCCTGATCAGGAAATAAAATTGATGTGTACAGTGCCTCCTTCGGAAGCTTATCACCAATTTCACTTAAGTCAGGCCCAAAATTTACACCTTCTCCACCTGCAACATGGCAATTGCTGCAAACATTTTTAAACACATCTTTGCCTTTAGTTGAAGTTCCTTCTTTTTCAGCAAGCACTGCTATCGTTGGAAGCGCTGTTCCTTCTTTGCTTCCAGGAAGCTTCAATAATTTAGCACCGTCTTCTCTAATGCTGGGTCTCCAGGCAGATTGAAACACACCACCTGCTGCAGTATGTAAATCCTGTGGTATTTTATTTTCTTTTGCCAATGCAAGTAGACGATCTTCTGACTCCCATGGTCCTCCAAAAGTTCTTACTGCCAGTTTTCTGATTTCTACATCTTTCGTGCTGTCAAGCATAACAGTTTCCATTACCCGCATCGCTTTATCGTTATACATGTGTGGCCACAACGCCTTTACTAGTGCTTGTGATTTTTCCTTGTCTGTTCCATTAAATACTTTGGCAAACATTTCAGATCGGTTCCAATCCAATAAAACTTTTACTGCCTCTTTACCCGATGTGCTGTCTGGATTTTCAATAGCCATGTTCAACAGGTCTTCTGCTTTATTTTGCAGTTTAAACGAGGAGGCAAGTTCCACGTATTCAAGTTTGCCTTTGTATTGATCCATTACCTTGTTAAGGGTTGTATTTACTGCAGGAGTCATTTTAAATTTGGAGGCATCCATGTGCTTAAGCGCATACAATACTTTCAGATCTTTTGTTTGTGTTGCAAGGTTTGCAAGAATTGTCTGTTTAGATGGATCGCGATGGAAATCGAAAGCACGGTAATATTTAAGTACTTCTTTTTCCGGAGAAGCTTTAATGATCTCAGCTAAAAGTGGTAAAGCATTTTTGCTTCGGCTCCTCCAGATGATATCCCGGTTAACAGGCTTGCTGATATCCTGTCCTACTTTTTTTTTCCAGGCTTCAAAGTATTGATCCCAATTGCCTTCCGCCGAAATGCCTAGCGCTTCAATATACCAACGGTCTTTCCCGTCATACTGGCCTGCGAGCTGCGCCCACAAATCAGCAGCTTCAGCAGAGGAATTGCCACGTAAAGAAAGTGCAACTTCTCTTCTCACCTGTGCAGATTCATCATTTACTAATGTTGCAGCAATTGGTAATACATCATAATTTAATTGTTTAGCAGCACGAATAGCAGTGATGCGTAAGTTTGGATCTTTATCTTCCAAAGCTTCTTTAAAATATTGAGCACGTTTATTTTCTAATCTTGCCAAAAGCCAAAATGCCTGTGCACGTTGCCGTGGATTTTCACCCTTCCAAAGTTTTTGCAAATCAGTTTCAGCTTGCTCACCAAACGCTGCCAGCGCAGTCCACGCTTGATAACGAATATCGGTATTTGGACTAAGCAGTCCTTGCAACGCTCCAGCTGGTGTTTTTAAATCCAACGTCGGAATTTTATAATCAGTTTTTGGTGGTGTAACACGATAGATTCTCCCGCGATCAAGATCACCAACCTGATGACCACCAACACCTGGATCATACCAGTCGGCCACGAAGACCGATCCATCAGGCGCTGCAGTTACATCAACAGGCCGGAACCACTGATCCTTTTGTCCTTCCAGTAAGTTTACAATTTTGGCTTTATATCCTGCTCCATCATTTTCAACCTGGTAAGTTCTTACAACGTTATGGCCAGCCTCAGCATGAATCATTTGCCCCTGAAAATCTTCCGGCATCATTGTTCCTTCATACATGGTAATACCACAAGGCGAACCAGATCCTGTTTGCAATACATTGGGCACTACGCCAGGATCATTTAAATGCCAATGACGTAATGGAATTTCCGATTCCATATTTGTTCTTCTCGAACTCCATCCAGCACCAGTAAATTCATCAGTGTAACCGTAGTTACCTTGCTCCATAACATAATTTATGCGCGTGCCTTTGTTACCATCGTCATCGTTATCCGATTGCCAGATTGTACCATATGGATCAACCGTTAGCTCATAATTGTTTCTGAAATTATGGCCCAGCACTTCAACTTTAGATCCGTCAATTTCACTACGCAATGCAAGACCCTGGTAGAACGGCTCGCCATGTGTTGATACTTTTCTTCCATGGATATCAGTTACGGTATCGCCTGCCGCGGTGAGAAGAAGTTCTCCTGCATTACCCATGTTAAAGTATAATCTTCCATCAGGACCAAAAGTAAAAGTGTGCATGCCATGATCGTGCTGTTCACCTTTTATTCCCTGGTACAACACTTCTTTCTTATCCGGAACATCATCTCCGTTTTCATCAGTGAAAACAAAAACATTAGGACTGCAGGAGACAATCACTTTATTTCCCAACACACAAACACCAAGTGCGGCATTTACATCGGTGCCCTGATAAAATACTTTGCTCTTGTCCGCCTTTCCATCTCCATCGGTGTCTTCCAAAATCATAATTCTGTCGCCTTCTTTCTTTACAGGATTTTTAGGATTTAGCGCATTACGATAATTGTAAGCTTCACACACCCAAACCCGGCCTTTTGCATCAACAGATATATTAGTAGGATTGCTAAACATCGGCTCAGAAGCAAAAAGATTCACCTCGAGTCCAGGATAAACTTTTAGGTCGGCTAAAGAATGCGTAGTACTATGTTCGGCACCGGTTTTCTTTTCAGAACAGGAGCAAATTGATACTGCAATGAGTATGGCGAGAGCGTAGTTTATTTTTATCATAAGTTGATTGCAAACGATAGAAAGTTATGGATTACGATCCAGATTGTCAATTCTACCACATGTTGTTGCAGCGTTCTTTGTTATGCTGCTGATTGCTTAAGCACTACGATTTGAGTAAGCATGTCAAGCGTTGCCTTGTTCACAGCGAAGGTGCAAAGACACCGCAAGCGAAAATTATTTTTGATCTTTATTTCTGTCTTTCGAAAGATCGTCAAACAAGCTATTGAAGATGGAGAGGATAAGACTAAATAATAACGCCCACCAAAACCCGTCAACATAAAAATCAGAAACAAGATAATCCGCCAACAAAATAATGATAGCATTGATTACCAGCAGAAAGAGTCCGAGGGTGAGCACAGTGAGCGGAATGGTGAAAAGAACAAGAATAGGTTTAACAATTACATTGGCTAACGATAGCACGACTGCAACAATTAGTGCAGTCCAATAGTCCTCCACCGAAACACCCGGCAGCAGATAGGCGGTAAGCACGATTGCTAATCCATTGAGCAGAAAGCGAATAATGAAATTCATTGGCTGTATGAAAATTTGTTTCAATATCTTCTTTTAAGTCAACAACTCAAATTTTAACTTGGGCATTAATGTATGCTATTGTTGATATCGAGACTACGGGAGGATATGCGGAGAATCACCGGATAACAGAAATAGCAATTTACCATCATGATGGGATCAATGTGACCGATACTTATCACACCCTTGTTAATCCCGGAAGGAATATTCCATATTACATCACCGGCCTTACTGGAATTACCAGTGAAATGGTTTTTGGTGCGCCATCATTCGATCATGTTGCAAAAGAAATTCACCAGTGGCTGGATGGAAAAGTTTTTGTAGCGCACAATGCTCATTTCGATTATTCATTCCTTAAAAAAGAATTTGAACAGGCGGGCATTAACTGGCAGAGTAAAAAGTTGTGTACCGTAAGATTGAGCCGTAAGATTATTCCAGGCTTGCGTTCTTATAGTCTTGGAAGTCTTGCAGAAAGTTTGGGGGTACAGATACAAAATCGACATCGCGCTGGCGGTGATGCTGCGGCAACAGTAAAGATATTTGATGAGCTTCTTCAACGCGACAGAGATGGGTACATCATTAAAACCCTGAAGCGAAATTCCGGTGAAACTATTCTTCCTCCTAATCTTCCCAAATCGGAATTTGATAAACTGCCTGTGAAGTGTGGTGTCTACTATTTTCACGATGCAAGGGGCAACGTGATCTATGTAGGCAAAGCAGTTAACATCAAGAAAAGAATTGCAGGTCATTTTACTGGTGATGCAAGAGAATGGAGCAAGTCTAATATCAGAAACGAAATTCATCATATCTCTTACGAGCTTACTGGCAACGAGTTGATTGCTCTAATTCTGGAATCGCAAGAGATCAGAAAGTTGTGGCCGAAATATAATCAAGCTCAAAAGTATCGCGTGGAGGAGTGGGGCATTTTTGACTATGAAGACCGCAATGGCTATTTACGATTCTCCGTTAACGTGGTAACAAAAGGATCAAGGCCTCTTATTCGTTTTACGTCTAAAGGAGATGCATGGAATTTCTTGTGGGCCAAGGTCCGTGAGTTTCACCTTTGTCCGAAGTTGTGTGGTCTTCAGGTAGCCAAAGGATTATGTTTTGAATATCAGACAGGTGAATGCCACGGTGCTTGCATGGGCATTGAAACCATAAAAAAATACAACAAGAAAATTCAGAACGCAATCGAATCCTTTTCAGGGAATGGCAATACGGTTGCCATCATTGGTAAGGGAAGAAACCTGGAGGAACAATCATTGGTGTTGGTAGAGCGAGGAAATTACTTCGGTTACGGTTTCTTTGATCGACAAGCTTCAATTTCCGATTTGGAATCCGTACGAACTCATGTTCGAAAAAGCGTTGAGACTCCCACAGTTCAGAACCTTATTAACTCCTATTTAATGAACCCAAGAGGTTCACAAGTAGTAACTTTCTAAACAAGTCAACACATTTTACTTTTTAGATTATCAAAATAAAATTCTGTTTTCTGCCATAAAGGCTTGAAAATAGGAAGGATACAGCTAGGGTTTATCTACCCTTTATCCAGAGTATACCTACCCTTTAGGTCGATTTGCTAAAAAAATTCATTAAAACAGATTATTATTTGGGCGACTGTAAAAATGTCAGCTCTAAGCTTTGAGAATTCTCAACTAGTTCGCTTCCGTCCTTCAATACCAGGATAAAGAGACGGAACAGCATCGCTTGTGAAAACTTCTTTCGTTTCAATGTCCATCATTGATAGAACACCTGACCAACCTGCTCCGGTATCCATCATCCAGATCTCAGAAGACAGAATTGGTTTTGGATAAGGAATCGGAGTGTGACCTAAATAGACTTCATCAAATGGTGTGAACTTTTCGTTAATGCCTTTCTTGTAATTATTTAATGCTGCCAGCGCCAGACTTCTATCCCACAAGAAAATATTTTGACTTTGAATTTCCAGGTCTGCTGCAGGATCAATACCAGCGTGTACAAAAAGCTTGTTGTCGGTTAAATAATATAGGCGAGAATTATTTAGAAGTTCGATATGGCTTTTAGGAATGCCTCGTTCGTAACTTTTCACCGTTGCTTTACCACCTTGGTTAAGCCAAGCGTCTTCCGCATATCCTGTCTGCATCCACTCTAAAGTCCAGAAGTCGTGGTTGCCAAAAACGTAAACCAGATTTTTAACCTTTAATAATTCATCAACACATAATTTGGTTTCCGGCCAGCCGTCAGCAACATCACCCAGGAAGATGAGTTTGTCATTATCGTAAGAGAAAGATGAGCGATCAAGGCACTGCCGCAAAGCACGGTATGCTCCATGAATATCTCCCATAACAAATGTGCGCATCGTCATTTTGAAGACGTAAGTATAGAATTTATGTTTTGAGAGGTAACTGAAGAAGCAAATTTATTACTTTTAGATAACAAAATTGAGATTATGAAGGCGTCAGAAGTTAGAGAAACACTTATTTGAAAGATTAAGGTGAACAGGATGAAGACGTACTTCTTTCTATTGTTGAAATGCTAGAAGACAACTCGTCTTCAACCGTTTATGAATTAACAAATGAGCAATTGGCAGGGATTAAAAAAGCCGAGAAGGAAATTGAGGAGGGTAATTTATTACAGATGCAATTGTTGAGAAGATAATCATGCATGGCTAAAAAATAATTTGGTCAGTTACTGCCCTTCAACATAAGTTTTGAAATACTCCTTTTTTAGATAGAGAATAATAAAAGTATATCCTACGCTACAAAATTAGACAAGCCCTTCATAACACGGTTAAACTGCTTGCCAAGCGTCCATTTATTGGGCAGCGGACTTCGAAAGATGATGTAAGGGTAAAAGTCATAAGAGGTTACCAGCTCTTTTACAAAATTAAACCCGACTGGATTGAAATTCTTGGTATCTGGAGTCTAAAAAGAAATCCTTTAACCAATCCGTTTACCTAGCATCAAATTTTAATTCCTCATATTTATAATTACGCTATTTTTGAGCGTTTTAAAAATCATCTATGGAAGCGGTAACTGTTGAAAAGCATCAGGATCATAAAGATAAGATCAGACAAGTAATTAACGAGGTTGGTAAAGTTGTAGTTGGTCAGGAGTATATGGTGAACCGTCTGCTGGTAGGGCTGTTTACAAATGGTCACGTTCTACTGGAAGGCGTACCAGGTCTTGCAAAAACGCTAACCATCAGCACACTCGCTAAGGTTCTTCACCTTGATTTTCAACGGATCCAATTTACACCGGATCTACTGCCTGCTGATCTTGTCGGGACCATGATCTATAACCAGAAAGAAGGAAAGTTTGAGGTAAAGAAAGGACCTATTTTCGCGAATATTATTCTAGCTGATGAGATTAACCGATCTCCTGCAAAAGTACAGTCGGCTTTGCTCGAAGCGATGCAAGAGAAGACAGTGACCATCGGTGAAACTACCTTTAAACTTGACAGGCCATTCCTTGTGATGGCAACGCAAAACCCCGTTGATCAGGAAGGAACCTATCCGCTGCCTGAAGCACAGGTCGATCGCTTCATGATGAAGGTGTTTGTGAACTATCCTACAAAAGAACAGGAGATGGAAGTAATGCGCAGGATCTCAAACATGCAATTTGATTACACTGTGAACACTGTTCTTTCTAAAGAAGATATCTTCGACATTCGCGATCAGGTAAACAAGGTAAAAATATCAGAGTCACTGGAGCGCTACATTATAGAACTTGTTTATGCTACTCGTAAACCACTTGAGTATAAACTCAATGATATGGCACAATACATTCAGTTCGGAGCATCACCACGTGCAAGTATCAATCTTAATCTTTCCACTAAAGCCATGGCCTATATGGACGGCCGGGATTATGTGTTACCTGAAGACATCAAAGAAGTAGCGCAAGATGTGATGAACCATCGTATTATATTGAATTACGAAGCTGAAGCAGATAATGTAAAAACTGCTGACGTAGTAAAAGCAATCCTTGCCAAGGTTCCAATCAGTAAGTAGGAAACATAATTTTGTTTACTATTAAGAAACCTTAATTCTTTTCTGTTAACCAAACATTAAGCAGGTTAAAAAAACATATTTGAATTGTTAAGCCAAATTGATGGAAGTAACTGATAATCACTTGTTTTTTTGAAGATGTCAATTTTTTGAAGAGAACAGGTGTTAGTAAGCCGTTCCTACTTAACAATTTGGTAACACTACCGTTCCTGTCAGGTAATATTGAAGTAAGACCTTTGCATCAAATCAAAGATTATGCTTCAAAGAGTTCTTTACGTCGCCATTATTGTTTTCTCAGCAATAGTATCGAACGCTCAAACCGGAACGCTCAAAGGAAATATTAAAGACGGAAGTACGAATGAGCCAATTATAGCAGCAAATGTGGTTATAAAAGGAACAAGCCAGGGAGTTGCAGCCGACCTTAATGGCGATTTTATGATTAGTAAAGTCAAAGCAGGAACGTATGATCTCATCATATCATTTATTTCATATAGATCAGATACACTTAAAGGTATAACTGTTTACCCTGATCAGACTACTGTAATCAACCACTCCTTATTAGAAGAAGTACAGCAAATTGCTGAAGTTGTTGTTACCGGAGCGCGGGTTGTTGATAACGATATTGCAGTAATAACTGAAATTAAGAAATCAGATCTGGTTGCTGTTGGAATTTCTGCGCAACAAATAACAATGTCGCAGGATAGAGATGCAGCGCAAGTCATGAAAAGAATTCCGGGTGTAACAATACTGAATAATAGGTTTGTTAATGTGCGTGGATTAAGTGAAAGATACAGCACCGTATTATTGAATGGTGTTATTGCACCTAGCACGGAGGTTGATTCAAGAGCATTTGCCTTTGATCTTATTCCTAGTAGCATGATTGATCGAATGCTTGTATACAAATCTGGTTCTGCTGAATTGCCAGGAGAATTTGCCGGATCGGTAATTAACATAGGAACTAAAAGTGTGATAGATGAAAACTCATTGTCCATTAATATCACGGGTGGTTATAGAGTTGGGACAACTGGAAAAGATTTTTATAAAGAAGAAGGGAGCAACACAGATGCCTTAGGGTTTGATAATGGACTCAGAGCATTACCTTCATCTTTTCCAGAAAGAAATTTAAGAACGCTTACGCAGGATCTGTCAAACTATAACAATAGAAAATTAGTAACTGAAGCTGGAGCTGGTCTTCCAAATTCCTGGAGTCCTTTATTATCAACTGCTGCGCCTGATTTAAGAACAACTATAAATTTCTCTAAGTCAGCTTATATTGGTGAGAATGTAAAACTTGGCAATATTACTTCACTAAGTTATTCCAACACACGTCAGCACATCGCGCAAGATAATTACTATTACGAAGCATATGATCCGGCTACAAATGCGAAGGTTGGTAGAAGATATGTTTTCAACGATGATCGTGATAGCCAGAACGCACGTATTGGATTGATCTCAAATTTTATTCTTGAATTAAACCCATCTAATAAGATCGAGTTTAGAAATTTGTTGAACCAGCAAGGAAACTCTCAGGTAACAATGAGAACCGGCTTGGAAGATGTGCAGAATAACGAGATTAAAAATCTTGCGTTGAACTATTATGAGCGTGCCATGTATTCGGGTCAGCTCCAGGGCAAACATGGTTTGACCGACAGGTTGAACTTAGGATGGGTGCTTGGTTATTCTACAGTGTCAGCGGATCAGCCTGACTACCGAAGGATAAGATCACAACGCTCCATCGGGTCAACAGATCCGTTCTCAGTAGTGATACCACCTGGAGCAAGTTCATTTGATGCAGGAAGATTTTATTCTGAGCTGACTGAAAATGTTTACACCCATGCTTTAAATTTTGACTTCAAACTGAATCCTGAAAAGGAAGAAGAACAACAAGGGAAAATTTCTGCAGGATATTATCTAGCCAAAACTGAGCGTGATTTCGATGCGAGGTGGTTCTCTTACAGATGGGCATCTAATCCAAGTTTCGAAGTTATTCAACGCCCTTTTGGGGAGATCTTTACAAGGCCAAATCTTATAAATGAAGAAGATGCGGCAGCTACACCGAGACTACCCTTATTTATCATTGAAGAAGGAACAAACTTTTCAGATAAATACACGGGAGAAAATCTGTTAGGTGCAGGATATGTAGGTGCAACTATTCCAATAAATAACTTTCGGTTAGCTATCGGATCTCGTGTTGAGTATAACAATCAGGAACTATTATCTTACGACAATATAGGTGGAGAATTGAAAGTTGAAAATCCTGTTACCAGCATTCTTCCTTTCATGAACCTGGCATATAATCTCAATGAAAAGAATTTATTCAGAGTAGCCTATAGCAAAACAGTAAACCGCCCGATATTCCGCGAAGTAGCGCCTTTCAATTATTATGACTTTGATAGAAATGCAAATTTCATAGGAGAACCGTCGCTAACAATTGCAGATATACACAACGTTGACTTTCGTTGGGAACGATATCCAAGTAAAGCTGAGAATATTTCATTCGGAGTATTTTATAAATATTTTCAGAATCCAATCGAAACAAGATTATTACAAGGATCTAACTTGATCTACAGCTTTATCAATGCCGAATCAGCAACAAGCTATGGTGCTGAAATAGAAATGCGCAAGAGCCTGGATGGATTAACAAACAGTTCATTCATTGATAAGTTTACTGTGCTTTTCAATAGCGCTTTGATCAAGAGTAATGTTAAACTTCCTGCAGAGGCCGATAACCAGGAAAAAGATCGTGCGATGCAAGGTCAGTCACCCTATGTTGTTAATGCAAGCTTAATGTATAACGATTTAGAATCAGGCTGGCAGTGGAACATTGCTTACAATATTTTTGGTAGAAGAATTTATGCGATTGGTGATTACAATCAGCAATCCGGTTTTGCTCAGAATCCAACACAGTATGAGATGCCAAGACATCAACTTGACTTTACTGTTTCCAAAGAACTAAGACCTCATTTCGAAGTTAAGTTCGGTATTCAGGATGTTTTAAATCAGAAGTATAGACTGATGCAGGATTCGGATAGTGATAAGGAGATTTCTGATTTTGATGATGCTATCCAGACATTTAAACCAGGCCAGTATGTAACACTAGGTGTAACATACAAGCTTTAAACCTTAACGCAAACTTTATTCTAAAAGGGCTCTCGCCCTTTTTTTTGTTTAGCACCATTCAACACTTAAATATATACTAACGTGGTGTTAATACTGTGATAATATAGCGGAGGTAGCTTTGGACTTTAAAACGCTACAACTAAAACTAAAATCTTAGCGATGGAAAAATTTAGAATGAATTTTATGATGGTGATGCTGGGTTTAGTGTCACTATTTACGTTGACACTTTCTTCCTGCGATGACGATGAAGATGACAAGCCTGCTCCAACGGTCACAGCCCCAACTGAAGTAACATCAGTAGTAGCTTCCGGAACTGGCGATATAAGTTTCACAATTGCTACGCCTAATGGATATAAATCAAGCGAAGTAACAGCAACAGGTGGTACAGCAACATTAAAAAGTGAGCCAACTGTCGGAGACAAAGAAGGAACTGTAGTGGTAACATTTACCGCAGGAGCAACAACAGGTGCTGGATCCTTAGTTTTAACAGTTACAGATAACACAAACAAAACAGGGAATTCAACTGCAGTTGTAAATGTTGGTGTTGATGGTCCAACAGATGTAAGTGCAAACATTACGTCAAATGCAACATGGACTAAAGATAACCGCTATATGCTCAAGGGGAATATTTTTGTTACCAACGGTGCAACGTTAACAATTGAACCTGGTACCATAATCTTTGGTGATAAAGTAACCAAAGGTGCTTTGATCATTGAAAGAGGTTCAAAGATTAATGCAGCCGGCACAGAAACTCAGCCTATCATATTCACTTCTTCTGCTCCTGCAGGGTTTAGAAATTATGGTGATTGGGGCGGTGTGGTTATTCTTGGAAGAGCCGTAAATAACCAAGGAGAAAATGTGAACATTGAAGGTGTTACAGCTGGAGAAACAGGCAAGCACGGTGGTACAGATAACGCTGACAATTCTGGTGTATTCAAATACGTTCGTATTGAATTTGCAGGTATAGCGCTGTCTACTGACAATGAACTGAACGGTTTGACATTAGGCAGCGTTGGCTCAGGAACTGAAATTCACCACATCCAGATCTCTTATTCAGGTGACGATTCATTTGAATGGTTTGGAGGTACTGCTAATGCAACGCACCTTGTTGCTTATAAAGGTTGGGACGATGATTTTGACACCGACTTTGGCTTTACAGGAAAAGTACAATATGCAGCATCATTCCGTAACCCTGATATCGCTGATAAATCCGGTTCTAACCTGTTCGAATCAGATAATGATGGTAATGGAACAGCCAATACTCCATTAACTTCTCCTGTGTTCTCTAACGTAACAGCTTTCGGTCCGTTTGTTTACGCGAGACTTTCAAGCGGAGCTTTGTCCAATAGTAATGCAAGTGCTAACTTTCAGAATGCAGGTCATATTCGTAGAAATTCTGCAATGAAACTTTACAATTCTGCTATAATTGGATACGGTACTACAAACAATTTTGGATTCCGTTTTACAGATAGTAAAGGAGGAGCAAACGCTGCAGCAGATTTTAAGAAGAACTATATTGCTCGTATTGTAGGAACTTTAAAAGCTCCGGCAACTGGTGCAACAGATAAAGGATACTCAGTTGATACTTTTGATGCTGATAACATTCTTGCAAATCCATTGAATGGCGTTGATCTCTCAACTATATTCACTGCTCTTGATGCAAATGAAAATATTGATCAACCATTGGCTAATGTTGTTCCAGCTGCAGGTTCAATTGTTTTAACAGGAGCTTTGGATCTGTCTGCTACTGGATTAAACCTAGGCTTGGAAAAAACAGATTACATTGGTGCAATTGGTACCACTAACTGGTTAAGCGCAACATGGTTGAATTTTGATCCTCAAAACACACAGTATTAAAAATTTACTAGACCTCTCAAGAAAGCCCGCCAATTGGTGGGCTTTTTCTTTTTTCACGAGTTTGTATGCGAGGGTGTAATTGGTGTTTCTTGTTGAGAAGGCGTTCTTTAGTTACTGGCGTAGATCAAAGTGATCCTTCTTGATCATTTACACGTTATAGAATTGTTGCCGTTAAAAGACTGATTGATATCTTAATTCACGTTCTTCTGTTTATCCTTCTGCATCCCGATTACCTTCTTAATCTGTTCACCTACGAAGGCAACTGAATCCTGATCCTTCTTATTTTTCTCGAGTCTTTTATTGAGGGCATCAAACTCTAGTTTATTATTTTCCAGTGATTTCTCCAGCTTGATCTTATCTGACTTATTTGTTTCAAGGCGTGCTCCAAAATCTTTGTTTTGATTTACGAGCCGTTGTTGTTGACGTTCCACCGCGTGAAGGGCACGATTAGATTCATCAATTTGCTGCTGAATTTTATAACGGTTGAAGCTAACGCCAAAATCATAAACGAGCTTCTCAATATCTTTGCTTGCCTCGCCCGCATTCTGGCCCCATTCACTTGTTTTGATACCGAGCCATGCCGCTCCACTTCCTTTATCTCTTACCACCATCAACAGTGGCGATGTATAATTCTTACCGTTGATTATGGGCAGACTAATTGAATAACCTTCTGTTGTTTTCTTTGCCTTGCCTATTGGCTTAACATATTTTAACAATTCCGATTCGACCTCCTTCACTGTCCCATCCAGTTGAACTTCGTAACCTTCTGCTACCTCACCTTTTAACTGAATCGTTTCTTTGTTTACTTTAATAGTTTGAGCAGTTGCAAAAGAGCAGAGAAAAATAAAGACAAACAGGATATTATTTCCGTTGAACATTTGGGAGCTTAAAGAGTTTATACAAAATAAGGAAATCTTGCGGGGAATTTATGTCAGAGTCAAAAAGAATATTAATCACAGGAGCTTCAGGGTTAGTTGGAAAGCGATTAACGGAACTGCTTCAGGCAAAAGGATATGAAGTAACACACCTGAGCAGAAGTAAGAACAACTCAAAAGTAAAAACTTTTACCTGGGATGTAAACGCACAAACAATTGAGGCAGGAGCTTTAGATAAAGTGAATACTATTGTTCATCTCGCAGGGGCAGGTGTTGCTGATAAACGATGGACAGCTAGCAGAAAAAAGGAAATTCTCGATAGCAGAACAAAATCAACTGCTTTATTATTTAAAGAACTAAAGAAAGCTGGGCATTCAGTAGAAACTTTTATATCAGCTTCTGCTATTGGTTATTATGGTTTCGATGACAATGAAAAATTATTTAAGGAAACGGATGGCGCTGGGAAGGGATTTCTGGCGGTGGTAACATCAGCGTGGGAGAAAGAGGCAGACAGGATCGCAGCACTAGGGATAAGGTTAGTAAAGCTTCGCATAGGAATTGTGTTAAGTAAAACTGGCGGGGCGCTAGAGCCAATGACCAAAGCAGTTAAATTTTTAGTTGGTGCTCCGCTTGGAAATGGAAAACAATACTTGAGTTGGATTCATTTCGATGATCTTTGTCAGATGTTCATCTATGCCATAGAAAACACTGCTACGCAAGGTGCTTATAATGCAGTTGCACCAAACCCAGTTACAAACTGGCAGATGACACAGGCAATAGCAAAAAAACTAGGCAAACCACTTGTCGCACCTGCAGTGCCTGCTTTTGCATTGCGACTATTATTTGGAGAGATGGGTGATATTGTCCTGAAAGGCAACCAAGTTTCACCATGTAAAATTCTGGAAGCGGGTTTCACGTTTCAGTACGTGAAGGTTGAGAAAGCGCTTGATGATTTATTATGAAATGAGCAGCCAAGGAAAGGATAGTTGTTGAGACAGACCTTGTCAATTACACTTCGCAAGTTGTCAACTTACCAACGCTTCTTCGTGGTGGCCTAATAAGATCCATGATATCTTCTCAGAAACCACTCAGCAGAAATCAGCGCAAGCAATAACCAAAAGACCCATTTGATGTTGATGATGGAATCAAATGTCTCCTCACTATGAATAATACTTTTAGCTTCGGTTTTTTGAAGCTCTTGTTGTAGTTCTCCAATACGAGAAGCTTCATAAAATTTGCCACCCGTTTGTGATGACAACTTTTTCAACAAATCAAAATCAGCTGTGAGATTTTGTAACTCGGCTTGCTGTTCTACCACTGCAAACTCTCCTCTTACCTCTTCTGTCTTGCCATTAATCGCTGTCTGTGAACGGTACCTGTAAACACCTTCTTTCAGTCCACCAATTTGATATCGAATGTTACCAGGACTAGTGGTGTAAGTATATTCTGTTCTTTTGCCAGAGTCGTCAGTGATGTAAATTTTAATATTGTTTCCATAAACAGGTTCGAAAATGTCATTGTAAACCTGGCTTTCAAAAACTACAGGTTCTGTGTCTGCAAACTCCTGTTGAATTGGGTAGCTTCTGAATTTGCGTTTATCTTCCGTTGTACTTAAGAACTGAATAAGTTTACCAAACAGCTCGTCAAACACAACTGTATTTTCTGTGCGGTCATATTCATTAAGTCTCCATCTCCACAACCCTTCTCCGAGCATAACACTAACTTTTCGTGATTCTTTAATATCAACCAGGAGTAGTGGCTTGTCTGTATTGACACTTCCAATGCGTTGATGTAAAAGTGCTGTGCTAGTCATGGGGGCATTGAGTTTGCCAAAGTGAACATAAACCGGAGGAAAATCAGCGATGAGTGTATTCGCATCTGCTGACAAAGAAAAATTAGAGAACCCAGGATTAACGATTGGAGTCACTTCATCAAAATCCCTTGGTCTGTTCTCAAACTTAACGGGCATGCCTAATTTTGATACCTGCTGCAAATCTGATTGTTGACCTAAAATCAAAAGCAACGAGGATTTACTGTTTACAAAAGTTTGGAACAAAGTATTTGTTCTGCCTTTTAAATCTGGCGACTGATGAAAAATAGCAAGATCAATTTGATCCGCTCGAAGTGTACCAGGTTGCTGTTCAGAAACCCCAGGAATATGAAGCAGAAATTCATAGTTAGAATTTTTCTCCACTACTTCTCGCAACGCCTTAATATCAGGATGTGGAGAGGGAGCAACCAACAGAATTTTTTTTCTTCCTTCTACAACTTCCACAAATACGGATGAGCGATTATTCCGCGTGTTCTGCTCCCCGGCTTTCGCAGTAACCTGAACATCTAATTTTTGAATACCTTGTTCATCGGCAAGCGGTTGAAAGTCGAACGTTAACAGCCCTTCGCCAGCACTTTTTTTGGTTTGCTTTTCTAATAGTTTTCCTCTCTTAAAAACTGAAACTTCTATGTCCTGCGCAGCCAGATTCTTCACCTGCACTTCAGTGCGTAGCGGAAATTTATTTCCCTGATAGGCAATCTTATTGTAAGCAACGTTTTTTATCGCTACGTCAGTTCGCAGCGTTGTATCACCAAGTCCAACGGAGTATATAGGGTAATTGTAAGAAGAATAGAGTGGCGATAGTCCTGCATTATAAATACCATCCGATACCAGTATTACACCACCAACATTTTGTCCTTCATATCGGTTTGTTATTTTTCGCAAGGCACCATAAATATCAGAAGAACCAGCATTGTAGTTTAACTCGCGTACTTCCTCTCCATTGAGATCATTGATTTTAACGTCATAACCTTTTTCTGCAAGGCTCTCACGAGTTGTATTCAATTGTTCCTGTGTTCGCGTAAGCAATGTAGAATCAGTTGCGGCTTTAACTGAAGCTGAATTATCATAAAGCAGAATGAACTGTGGTTTCTCAAAAAGATTATTAATCTGTTTTACAATAGGACCCAGCAATAAGAAGGCGAGAAAAAATGTTAGCACTGCTCTCATACCAAATAACAACCAATTGATCGAGGGGCTCCAAGGTTGTTTGCGTGTACGATAATATTGGACACCAGCATAAGCAAATGCCACAAAAACACAAACAATGATAAATTCAGGTGCTGACTCTAATATTACTCTCTTCATTAATGTTGTGCTTTTTTCAAGACGTTCTGTCTAAAATTCGAAGTTGGGTCAGAGCTATAAAATCAATATCCATATTTGTCTTTCCACAAACTGCGAAGATACTTTCTTAACTCCTCTTCTCGCGGATTATTTCCAGGGTCATAAAACTTCATATCTTTTATCTCGTCCGGAAGAAATTCTGCCTGCACAAAATTTCCCTCATAACTATGTGCATATTGATATCCCTTTCCATACCCCATATTCTTCATAAGCTTTGTAGGTGCATTACGAATAGAAAGCGGAACAGGAAGATCTCCGCTATCACGAACTGCGCCCAAAGCATTTTCAATTGCCATATAACTTGCATTGCTCTTTGCCGATGCAGCAAGGTAAATGGCGCATTGTGATAAAATAATTCTTGCTTCAGGATATCCTATAACGTTCACAGCCTGAAAAGTATTATTCGCAATCACTAAAGCAGTCGGGTTTGCATTTCCGATGTCTTCAGAAGCGAGGATCAACATTCTTCTGGCGATAAATTTAACATCTTCACCACCCTCTACCATTCGGGCGAGATAATACACGGCTGCATTAGGGTCGCTTCCCCTGATAGATTTTATAAAAGCAGATATGATATCATAATGCTGCTCTCCGCTTTTATCATAAATAGCAATATGCTTCTGTGCGGTTTCCATCACAACTTTATCCGTGACGACAATATTGCCAGGAAGGGAGTGCGCGAGAAGCTCAACAAGGTTTAACAATTTCCGACCATCACCACCTGAAATATTAAGCAAGGCCTGATGTTCCTGTATTTTAATTTCTCTTTCCTTCAATTCCTCATCTCGTTCCAACGCCTGCTGTACTAATGCCAACAATTTATCCTCACCAAGCGCCTTGAGCGTATAAACCTGGCAACGTGAAAGTAATGCAGAGTTGACTTCAAAGGAAGGATTTTCAGTTGTGGCACCAATCAATGTAATAATTCCTTTTTCAACCGCACCGAGTAAAGCATCTTGTTGTGATTTATTGAATCGATGAATTTCATCAATAAATAAAATGGAACGTGCATTGTGTTTTGCTTTTTCAATCACCTCCCGCACATCCTTTACACCGGCATTAACGGCACTCAATGTATGAAAAGGTTTTTTTACCTCATTTGCTATAATGTTAGCGATAGTAGTTTTACCAACCCCTGGCGGTCCCCACAAAATCATAGAAGGAATATTTCCAGATGCTATGGCTCTTCTGATGACACCATTCGGTCCAGTCAAATGCTCTTGCCCCACAAGATCATCCAACCTTGATGGGCGCATGCGTTCTGCTAATGGTGGTAAAGTGTTAAGGATCACTTACAATTATAACGATATAAACAACAAATAATGGTTCAACCAGTTTCGGTAATCAACACATATTCTAAACGGCGAAAATTAATGAAAACTGGCATACAGTGGTGGAAGTGCCAAGGTGAATTATCTAATTTAAAAGGATAGTTATTATATTGCGGCTCCCCACACCAGCAGCTTCTCCGTTAATGTTAATGGAGGTTCATTCAAGTATGTAAGGCGCATGAAGATCTCGTATTTAATTTTCTTAGGCTTTGTAGTGATTCTCTTAATGTTCGCAGCCACTACCTATATCAATTTCCGACAGGCAGAATTAGTAAATGAAAACTCAGAATTTTTCGCCAAATCAACAACCATCGTTCGCCATACCAACAGGTTTCAACGCAACATCTTAAACATGGGAAGTGGCTTGCGTGGATATCTTTTTACCGGCGAAGAGTATTTCATTCGGGCGTATGACTCAGCAGCCATGGAGAATGTGAGCATCCTTCAGGAGCTTTCTACCATCATTGCCGATACGTCCGTGCAGAAAAAGGCGTTAGAAGAAATTCATACACTCAACGATCAGTGGCTAAATGATTTTGCTTATCCGCTAATTAAGGCTAAAAAAACCGCAGACATTAACGATAGCAGCAGAACAGCCTTCAACGCATTATATCGCGTTAAATTAGCGGGCGGTGCTGAAGCAAGATTAAATAGGGTACTGCAGCAGAAATTCAGAGACTTTAGTAATTATGAATACAATCTGAGAGATATCCACAAAACGCAGCTTACGGATTCCGTAAGACGGACAAGGCAAATTTCAATTTATTTAACATCCTTCTCTATTTTGATTGGTATCGCCATAGCGGTGTTCCTCGCATATCGCACTTCCAATCGTATCTTAAAAATGGTGAACATGGCAGACCAGATTGCTGCAGGAGACTACAATGTACATACGGCTGATGAAGGTAAAGATGAGATTAGCAGTCTTGCGAAGTCGCTTAACCATATGGCAAAGGTGCTGTCAGAAAATATTGCCTTGCTTCAACGCAAAAATGAAGAGTTAGGCCAATTTGCGCACATCGTTTCTCACGATCTTAAAGCACCCTTGCGGGGAATAGATAACGTTGTCACCTGGATTGACGAAGATCACCACGATGAACTTACGCCAAAGGTAAAAGAGTATGTCCAACTGATTAAAGGGAGGCTTGTTCGAGCAGAAAATTTGATCCAGGGAATCTTGTCGTATGCAAGGGTTGGGAGGGAAGTTCCGGTAAAGGAGGAAGTAAATTTGAATTTGCTGGTGAATGAGATATGGGAAAGTGCAGTGGGTGATGCGGCCTTAACATTGGAAGTTCGAAAAAATCTTCCTACAATTTTTACAGAGAAATTACCACTCGAGCAGGTCTTGTCTAACCTCATTGGTAACGCATTAAAATATCACAACAAGCCTAAGGGAAAGGTTAAAGTCTATTTAAAAGATTCTCCAACTTACTATACTTTTTTTGTAGAAGACAATGGGCCTGGTATCGACAAAATATACCACGAGAAAATATTTATGATTTTTCAAACCTTGCAGGAAAGGGACACCTTTGAAAGTACAGGAGTAGGGCTGGCGATTGTAAAAAAAATTCTTGATGACCGAAAACAAACAATTAAAATAACGTCAACACCTGGGAAGGGTTCTATTTTTTCCTTTACCTGGTCCAAAAAAAATTAAGATGGATAAAGTGATTAACATTTTGCTTGTAGAGGATGACACACTTGATGTGATGGATGCCAAAAGAACATTGGATAAAATGGGTGTTTTGCACCTCATGCACGTTGCTAAAAATGGAGAAGAAGCATTGGTACATTTAGAGAAAACAACCTTAGAAAACTCTACAACAAGACCAGATGTGATCTTGCTCGATTTGAATATGCCAAAGATGAATGGCATTGAATTCTTAACAGAACTTCGCAAATCAGAAAAGTATAAGACGATGAAAGTTTTTATTCTGACTACATCAGAGGAAAAGGAAGACAGGGAGGAAACAAAAAAACTTGGTGTGTCAGGCTATATTGTGAAGCCTTTAAAACTTAACAATCCTTCTTCAATAGATTCGTTTAATCTGATGATTGATCTGCTTAATAGCAAAAATAGAATTTAGATGATGCGGCAATCCTGGTCTCTCTAAGTCTTCGGGAATCCGATAATTGGTTACATCATGTCCTGGATAAATTGTCTTATATCAATCCTGTAGCGCGTTCCAAAATCGCGGATTATCGCTTGTGCTGTTGACTCGTCAACATTGCTATTCCATTGTTGATAACTCATTCCTGGGAAGTCTTCTTTGAAAGTTTGTTCAATTGAAGTTTCAATTTCTTTCAGATCGTAAGGCGATCCGGAGTTTTTTAAACAGGTAGCGATTATCAGGCTTTTCTTCATTACTATATTCTAGAAAAAAATTAAGCCGTTTGAATACCTGTTTATAGCCTAGATCTAAACAGTTGCTATTCATAGATGTGCTTATCATATTTCTCATTTTTACAATTCTCGAATACTGGACATGGGGAAGTACAAAGTTTACGTAAAGAAATCTGGGCCGGTTTGTACATTGGAAATTTCAAGCACATTGAGCAAACACTGGAATCTGAAAAAATTTATGTTTATGCAATGATGCAGAAGATAAGGTAGAACTAATGTTTCAGGGGGCAGATACCTTCAAGAATGACGTTGTGTTTTCAAAAGACTTATCTATCGGAGCAACCGTTTCGTCTATATGAATATCGAACTGACAAAAATTTGAGGAATAAAAAGCGACCTGTTAAAGTCGCTTTTTATTTACGTACTGGAGTAGCCATATCGAACGTCCTTACTCAGCATCTCTTAAGTTTAGCAGCTACGCTTAAACGCATGCGGGCAAATTTGCTCCTCCTGCAGCACGGGTAATACTAGCAAGCTCAATGCTATTTTTAACCTTGGCTTTCTTAAACAAAGTACTCTTATGATTTTTTACTGTGCTAATGCTTACACTTAACTTGTGAGCGATCTCCATATTTGTGCATCCCTTGCCAATAAGGTTTGCTATATCTTTTTGGCGTGGAGTAAACGTTCTCGAACTTTGTCTTGGTATGTAGGTCTGCACCTTTTTAAAAGTACTTCTTATACGTTGATAGATATTTAGCTCTACATCATAGAATTTTTCTTCAGAAGTAATATCTCTCAGTGAACTAAGATAAATGTATCTACCTTCCCTGTTCATGAGCACCATTTTTTCCTCGAAAAGGTATCTGTCATCGCCGTTCATATCTTTTATCCTGTAGCGCATTTCAAACCTGTAGTCGAGTGGGTTGTAAGGTTCCAATGCATTAATAGAGGCAAAGCATTGATGAACATCCTGAAGATCTTCCGGGTGAACAAGCTTTATCAATTCCAGCAAGGACATCTGCATCATTGTTCTTGCATCATAGCCGAGTATTACCTTACAATTTGCACTTGCATATTGAACCGAAGGCGTTTCGGATCGCTGGCAAACAAGAATGACTCTGTTAGGATACATTTTTTCTACGAAATCAAGTACGGACAAAAGCTCTGCGCTATCATTCATTTTCACGCTTGGGTAGTGTGCTGAAATGGTTTCGTTTTTTACAAATTGAAAGATAGCCTGGTATTGCGAATTCATAGATGCTTAGATTTTTTCGTGCCGCCACATTTTCTATACGTAAAGGATTCTGGTTTTTTCATTATCAACAGCATCAAGACTTCAAGATTGTATCTATGTTTTTAGCAAATGATTCAAGTGACACATTTGTGCCTTATAGCCCAAAGAAAGGCTTTAATGATTATTTTATCTCGTTTAATATCTCCACAAGTTTTTCAGGCATGGAGAAAAAAGGAGAATGGCTACTCGCAAGCCTATACACTTTCTTACATGGCACATGTGTCGACAGGAATGTCTTGTCCATGTCCTTGCTTTCCGTGCAAAGGATATAGTATTTAGGTATCGCTCCGTAAACGTCATCAGTCAAACGAAGTGGAGTTGCCAAAGGAGCAATAGGTTCTTTTGAAATCCTAGCTAATGCAAACTTCTTATCTTCTTCCGAGCAATCGTGATAAAAAATTTGCGCAACCATTTCTCGATTCACTGAATTTGTTTTGTGATCTTCCGAAATAATAATGTTTTCGATAAGGTTAGGTTTTCTCGAATTTGGTGTAAGGTTTTTTAGTGTAGCTTCTACCAACGCGAACAGCGATTCACCATCTCGCGGGAGGAATGCATCAAGATAGATTAAGGCCGATATTTTTTCACTGCCTAATTTTTCCGCTGCTTGTGAAATTACGATACCCGCCATCGAATGTCCCACTAATATTACCTGCCCTTTTTGATCATTGGCAGTTCTCACTACTCCGTTTACGTAATCATCCAAACTGATATCCGTTGTACGCCCGATATCATCTCCATGCCCCGGAAGGTCTACTGCTATTGCTTTATGCCCTTTGGCTTCCAGCAACGGAATCACTTTATCCCAGCACCAGGCTCCATGCCATGCTCCGTGAACTAATAGATAAGTTTTGCCAGATTGAGAGAATGCATCATTTGTCATTGCTAATAAAATTAGTGATAGAAAAAAAATAGACTTCATATTGAAATAAATTATGAAGCAAATTTGATCGTTACCTATCAATAACAAGTGGTAAAAAAGGGACGTTGTTAGGCCAGTAAGACAGGTGACTCAGCACGGCTTTTATAAATTTCAGATGTAAGGCCAAGTCTTCGCTCAGGCGAGCGGCTTTCAATGAGGTGAAAGTCGTTGGGTGTATGCCTCGTGAATTCTTTATAATCCTTGACCAGGTGTTGGTAATCGAAATACCCACATTCAAAAGCTATTTGCGTCCAATCTCTATACGGGTAAGCGTTCTTTGTATTGACTGCTTTGGTAAAGCGAATGATTCTAAGGTATGTTTTAGGATTAACCCCCGTCCGTTCGTAGAACTTCCTCCTGAACTGTTTTGGAGATAAGCACGACTCCTCGGCAAGCCAGTCGATAGAGATTTTGCCGCCAGCATTTATCATCAACCTGCTTACGTTGTCCAACCGGTGAGCGTCTTTTCGTGCATTACATATTAAGGAATTTATAAAACGATCGGCTATCGATATCATTTGGTCGTAGCTCACTGCATTTTGCAACTGATCAAGGATTGACCGAATAGTCTTTGAAAAGATTTGTTCTGCATCAAGGTATTTGTCTGTTAGTTCGAATGAAGAAATCCCTGTAAGCCGAAATAATGCAGTTGGGTGAAAAACAATGTTGAATGTTATAAAATCTTTACCCACCAGATACCGATTAATAACGGAGGTCTGCTGGCCTGCAAGGACAACAGGAAATTTATAATCTTTTTTTGGACCGTTACCCAATTGAACGAGCTCTCGTTCCCGAAGAAAGAAATGAAGACACACTTCCGGCCTTGGCGAATACGCTTTAAGGATAGGTTCTGGCGCCTTCACAAAATCAAAGTGAACAATCCTATAGCACCGCACGAATTCGTTCTGCGATGGATGAGGCGCAAAATCTTTCAAAATCATCCAAATGAAATTAAGCGTATAAGGTAGCAACGTAAATTTTTAAAATCAGTTTCCTGATGCGACCGAAACGCTAAATATCCACCGGCAGGTTTTTTGATTTTCTTATGTTCTACAGTATGGCGGGGAGGCAAAACTCGAACTAGAGTCGGCCTTAGGCGGATATGATCTAACGAGCTATTGAGAAAGTATGAGGAATAAAAAAAGCGACCTATTAAAGTCGCTTTTCTACAAGTAGCGGGGACAAGACTCGAACTTGTGACCTTTGGGTTATGAGCCCAACGAGCTACCAACTGCTCCACCCCGCGATATATTTTTAGTTTAGAACTTCCTTCTTAACTTATTCAGTACTATAACCGATTTGTGATCAATTAAAGTTCCCCGATGTTTAAATTGGGATGACAAAAGTAGAGCTTTAACTAATAAAAAACAAGTACCTTTGTATCCTGAATGGAACAAAAGGGATTTAAATCGGGCTTCGTCAGTATTGTTGGTAAACCCAATGTCGGTAAATCATCGCTCATGAATAAACTCATGGGAGAGAATTTGTCCATTATTACCGCCAAGGCTCAAACTACCCGCCATAGAATTATGGGTATTCTTAATGGCGAAAATTATCAGATTGTCTATTCTGATACACCTGGAATTTTGGAACCGAAATACTCGCTCCACGAAGCGATGATGAATTATGTAAAGGTTTCGTTGGAAGATGCCGATGTTATCTTGCTGGTTGTTGAGCTTGGCGACAAATATGACACAGTTTTATTCGATCGGTTCATGAAAATTCAAACCCCAATTGTACTACTGATCAATAAGATTGATGTAGCGAAAGGTTCACAGGTTGTTGATAAGGTCGATTATTGGAAAACGTTATTACCAAATGTTATTCAAATACTGCCGGTATCAGCTAAAACAGGTGAGAACGTAAGTAAAATTCTTGACGTTATCCTCGCTCAGGTACCCGAACATCCGCCCTTCTATCCGCAGGACGAATTCACCGATCGCACCGAAAGATTCTTTGCATCAGAAATTATTCGTGAAAAAATATTTATGACGTATGCAGAAGAGGTGCCGTACAGCTGTGAAGTCGGCATTAACTCTTTTAAGGATGAAAAAGACATCATTAAAATAAGTGCCGAAATTTATGTTGAGCGTGATTCTCAAAAAGGAATTGTTATCGGTAAAGCCGGAAGCTTATTGAAGAAGGTCGGTACGGAAGCAAGAAAGGACATGGAAATATTTTTTGGCAAGAAAATTTTTCTGGAAACACATGTGAAGGTAGCGGGCAACTGGCGCAAAGAGCGTGATAAGCTGAGACGATTCGGCTATCTGGAGTAAGATTAATCGTAGCGTATAAATAGAAATTTGTAGTTAGCAATGGCAAACATAGTAGCAATAGTAGGCAGGCCCAACGTTGGAAAGTCGACTTTTTTTAATCGCTTGATTGAAAAACGTCAGGCCATCATGGATGACGTATCTGGTGTTACAAGAGATCGCCATTATGGTTATGCTGAATGGTGCGGTAAATATTTTACTGTCATTGATACCGGTGGTTATGTAACAGATTCACAGGATAAGTTTGAGTCAGAGATCCGTAAGCAAGTGAAGCTTGCAATTGATGAGGCATCAGCAATCATTTTTATGGTTGACTGCAGAGATGGTTTAACAGGTTTTGATAAGGAGTTTGCAAATATTCTTCGAACATCCAAGAAACCTATTTTCCTAGCAGCTAACAAAGCAGATACCCCCGACAAAGCATTTCTTGGTGCAGAGTTCTATGAACTATCGCTAGGCGAAGTTTATCCAATATCTTCGGAAAATGGAAGTGGTACTGGCGAGCTTCTAGATGAGCTTGTAAAAACATTTCCTTTAGAAGGTGTTGAAGATCCGGACGCAGGCATTCCAAAAATTGCTATCCTCGGAAGACCGAATGTTGGGAAGTCGTCTTTGTTGAATGCTTTACTGGGAACAGAGCGAAGCATTGTAACGGATGAAGCCGGAACTACACGTGATGCCATTCACTCGTATTATAAAATGTTTGGCAATAATTTCATCTTGATCGACACTGCCGGGATTAGGAAGAAGGGTAAGGTTAAAGATGATATTGAATTCTATTCTGTGCTACGTTCATTAAAAGCACTAGAAGAAAGTGATGTAGTAATTGTTGTAATAGACGCAGAGCGTGGCATTGAATCTCAGGATGTAAACATTATTAGTCTTGCCCAACGTCAGGGCAAGGGTATGGTAATCATGGTGAACAAATGGGATCTTATAGAAAAGGATGCTAAAACATCGGAAAAGTTCAAAGCTGAAATCCTTGAAGCAATTGCTCCGATAGACTACGTGCCTATTATTTTCACTTCCGTGATTGAAAAGCAAAGAATCTTTCAAGTGATAGAGAAGGCAGTGAAGGTATTTGAGAATAAGACCAAGAAGATTCCGACCTCTCAACTGAATGGCATAATTCTCCCGGAAGTAGAACATCATCCACCTCCAGCAACGAAAGGCAAATTTATTCAGATCAAGTACATTACACAAGTAGGTGCAAGATTTCCATCGTTTGCATTTTTCTGTAATCATCCACAATACATTCTAAACCCTTATGAGAGGTTTTTAGAAAATAGAATTAGGGAGAATTTTGACTTTGAAGGGGTGCCAATAAGGCTACTCTTTAAGAAAAAATAATTTTTCCTTAGGTGGACCTTTAGAATTACCCAATACTCGTATATTTGCGATTGAATTTAAAACCTGTAAACTATGAAAAAAGTTATCGCATTGTTAATGGTATGCGGTTTTGCAATGACATTTGTTGCTTGTGGCGGTGGTTCTAAGACCGAAGCTGAAAGCGCAGATTCAACTGCAACCGAAACTCCTGCAGTAGAACCAGCTCCTGACACTACAAGTACGGACACAACTGGTACTGACACTACTACTGTACAGTAATTAACGATCTTAAAGATTGTTTTCCCGGGAAGGCTTTAGCAATCTAAAGCCTTTTTTTATTCCTATGAATGAACAAAAAGTCTACATAATACTTCAACAACACGTTCCTGAGCCTGCACTTCAGTACTGCTTCGCGCTCTGGAAGAACAACCCGTTTGAGTTAAAAATAACGAAGACGCGCCAATCTAAAGTGGGTGACTTTGCGGCAAGAAGAAATATCAAACATCCTCAGATTACGCTTAACCACGACCTTAATATATACCTGTTTTTAGTGACCTATATCCATGAGGTGGCACATCTTCATGTGTATGTAAGACATGGAAATAGAGTTGATCCGCATGGTGAAGAATGGAAGAATGCGTTCAAACTTTTAATGGAGCCTCTACTGCACGTAAATGTTTTTCCACAGGAACTTTTATTGATCCTTCAAAAGCATATGGTCAATCCCAAAGCAAGCTCTTTTGCTGATAGCGATCTGACTAAAGGTTTCAGGAAATTTGATAAGAATGCCAGTAAGTTTGCTTGTCTAAGCGATTTACCGGAAGGAAGTATTTTTGAATTTCAACATCGCTACTTTAAGAAGGGAATTCTGAAAAGGACAAGGATAATTTGTCGTGAAATAAAATCGAAACGTAATTACCTAATCCCTGCCGATGTATTGGTTAGCAATGTTCAGCTGAGTTTGCTATAAGTTTAACCGAGCCTTCGCTGGATCAGTTTACTTACTACATCGCAGAAGGCCTGTGGATGTAAAGTGCGCCACTTCTCAATTTCCAAAGTGCCACCCATATTCACATAGTTATCTACATTATACTTTTTGAATTCTTCCCGGATGAATTCCGGAAAGGACACAGCTGCGATCCATCCATCCTCTACATCTTCAAACCACTCCTCGTAATAGCAGTCATCCGACCCATGGAAGTTTAAAATATTTTCACCTATAAGAATAAATTTATTCACGCCTTCACCCAGCAGGTGTTCCACAATATTCCGCTTCAGATTCATGATGTCATTATTGATGGCATCGTTCCATTCACCAATAAATTCAATTACCGTATATCCGGTGTCATAATCAGTGTAAATAATTTTTATGTAAAGCGTTTCGGAGCCGATATTATCCCAGGCTGGATCGATGTAATAACCGTAGATGGTTTCTGAATAAAGGTCAAAGTTGTATTGCTTCCCATAAAATGGAGAGCGATCGTCAACTGAAGAATCGTAATATTTTAGCCAGCTGTAGTATGGTTCTATATTATGCATGTCCCTTTCGGCTTTCTACAGCCTTGCGGACAGAACCAAATTCGAGGAGCAATCGTTCGGCTTCTTTTTCATCTACAGAAAGTTCTTCCATAATCATGCGTTCACCCCGGTTCACAAGCTTTTTGTTGGTTAGCTGCATGTCCACCATCTTGTTACCCTTCACCCGCCCTAGCTTTATCATTACTGATGTAGAAATCATATTAAGGACAAGCTTTTGAGCGGTACCCGATTTCATGCGCGTGCTTCCGGTAACGAACTCCGCGCCGACTACAACTTCAATGGGATGATTAGCATATTTTGAAACTTCCGAGTTGGAGTTGCAGGTTACCGAACCGGTAGTTATTCCGTTGAGTTGTGCTGCTTGCAATCCTCCAATAACATAAGGTGTTCTACCCGAAGCAGCGATTCCTACTAAAACATCCTTATTGCTGATTTGATGTGCTTGCAGATCTTTCCAACATTGCTCCTGATCATCTTCTGCATTTTCAACAGCTTTTCGAATGGCCCTATCCCCACCGGCAATTAGGCCAATGACAACCCCATGCGACATTCCAAACGTGGGTGGAATTTCGGAAGCATCAAGAACTCCCAACCTTCCGCTTGTACCTGCCCCAATGTAGAAAAGTCGTCCACCTTCATTCATTTTTAAGACAATAGCATTTACCAACGCTTCTATCTTTGGGATCACTTTTTCAACCGCTAGCGGTACCGACTTGTCTTCCCTGTTGATGTTCACAAGCAAATCGTGAACACTCATTTTTTCGAGATTGGTATAATGCGATGAAGATTCAGTTTCGGACATGTGGTCTTTATAAAAGTGTTGATGCTTTCGCAGGATTCAGCTGTGTATGATATAAAGTAAGCCCTGCTATCGGACCTTCTAGAATATTCTTAACCGTAATGCCTTTATCATTGGCAACTTGTCTCAAAACATCACTAAAGTAGAATGATATTGAACCGGTGAAATGCACCTTAAGGTTTTGATAGTTTTCGTACTTCATCACATTGTTTTCATAAAACTCTGAAAAACTATCGTAGATGAGTTTGTAGCAATACGGGTCTTTGAGATGCTGAAAAATGAACTTAGCAAAGCTTGCCAAAAATGCACTTGGCTTTTCCTCTTGATAAATCTTTTCGAGGAATTCTTCCCGGGTAAGTGGAAAGCGGTCATGGAATTGTTTTGCCAATGCTTCCGGCATTTTTTTTCGAAGATAATCCACAAGGAATTTTCTTCCTATGTTGGCACCTGATCCCTCGTCTGCCAATATCCAACCCAGGTTAGCAACGTTGTCAGTAATATTCTCACCATCATACAAACATGAGTTTGAACCAGTGCCCATAATGCAAGCGATTCCCGGCTCCCTTCCACATAAGGCACGGGCTGCTGCAAGCAAATCCCATCCAATCTCAATTTCTGCTAAAGGGAAGAATTCAAGAAATGCATTCTTTATAGTAAGCTGATTTTTCGCTGATGATACTCCAGCGCCATAAAAGAAAACTTTATCAATTTTATCGTCGAAGTTTTGAATTTTCGGGATAAGAATTTCCTGTATAGACTTCTTTAAATCTTCTATCTGTTGATAATAGGGATTAAAGCCAGGCGAATTTGCTTGGCCAATTGTTCCACTTTTTTGAATAAACCTCCAATCGATTTTGGAGCCACCGCTGTCAGCAATTAGGATCATGTTATTTTTTTGTGCTGGTTATCTTCTGGCATTGTAGCCGGAATCTACAAAGCTATAACAGGAATTGAATAGTAAAAACAATCGTGCCTGATGTGCCCGTGTGCGTTAAAGTTTTTTACGGTCTTTTTAAATTTTCAGCCTTCCAATAACCTTAAATTTATCGAAAACATTCTGTGTGTGTGGGGCGTCCTTCAGTTCATCGGATAAATCCTGCCCTGCCCAATGTTCGTAATGCTTTCCATTTCTCCACAAACGAGAAGTTGTCACATCGTATACAAGGCTGTTGTATGCTACCCAAATGTCGGGTTTGTCCTGGCCATTTCTTAATGCAAGTTGTGCTTTTGTTATTAAGGGTAATTGATCAACGCTCATTTTGAATTCAAATGATTAAAGTCTTTGACCACGATATAAAGAAATTCAGCAGGAGGCAGATCCGTTTGCAGGCCAAGCAATGATTTGATCTTTTCAGTAACAATTAGAACAGGTTGAATATTTCCAAAATTATTATTGGCTTCGAGAGCACGTTGTATTAACTCCACATCTTTTGTATTGAGTTGAACTACCTGTGGAAATGTAGGAGTGTAAGATTGTTCAGGCGTAATGAAGATCTGATCGGCTGTGATTTCTTTTTGTGCGATGAGTTTCACCACCGAAGTTCCAGCCACAACATCACCTAGTCGTTGACCTTTTCCACCCATAGCAATAATGACTACAGCCAATGCTCCGGAAAGGATATAGAAATCAATTAAGCTAAATATCCACCGTAATAAATAATCACCAATCGTTGGCTCTGTCCCATCAAGGCGCACCACCTGAACCTTCATAACGCGTTTACCCGGACTTTGTCCATTCATGAAAATTTCGAAGAGAAGATGATAAAACATCCATGGAATGCCGAATAAAATTATATAGAGCCACCAGATTTCTATCTTCAAATTCATGAGCAGTGCCACCGCTGCAATCGTATACACAATAAGAATTAATCTGTCGAGGAGGTAAGCAAGAATTCTGTCACCAATGCTTGCAATTGGATATTCAATCGAAACATTCTGAGTAGTATTGACAGTGATAGTTTGCATGGCTTAAGAATCGATAACTTTTTCGCAGTATATTGCCATACAAATTTCGACATATGATTTTGAAATACCTTATACCTGGAATACTATTACTTACACTTGTTGCTTGCGGATCGCATGAACAGAAATCAGATTACGCATCTCTTCCTGCCGACAAACTTCAACTTGTTGCTGACTCCTTAGCTAAAACCTACATTATTACAGATGGACATGTAGACTTACCGTATCGCTTAAGGATAAAACATTTCAGGCTTGACCGTGAGTACCTTGGTATTCCCATCAGTACAAATGAGGGCGATTTTGATTTTGTGCGTGCTCAAAAAGGAGGGCTTGACGCACCGTTTATGTCAATCTACATTCCATCGGCACAACAGAAAAATCCCGATCACGGCAAATTGTTGGCAGATTCTCTGATCGATATGATAGAAGGCATCGCGCAAGCTCACCCTGATAAATTTGCGCTGGCAAAAACACCGGCTGATATAGAAAAGAATACAAGCGAAGGAAAAGTTTCATTGCCATTGGGAATGGAAAATGGCGCACCAATTGGAGATAGTCTAAGTAATCTTGAATATTTCTTTAATCGTGGAATCCGATACATCACACTTACACACGGAAAGGATAATCAGATCTGTGATTCGTCTTACGATACAACTAAAACTTGGAATGGATTAAGCCCTTATGGGGAAAAGGTAGTAGCTGAAATGAATCGGTTGGGAATTATGGTTGATATATCGCACGTTTCTGACAGTGCTTTTTATGATGTTATGAAACTTGCTAAAGCGCCTGCCATTGCCTCACACTCATCTTGCAGGTATTTTACTCCTGGGTTTCAACGCAACATGTCCGATGACATGATCAAAACATTAGCAAAAAATGGTGGTGTTATTCAAATCAATTTCGGTGCAGCTTTTCTTGATTCTGTTGCACGTCAAAATGATGCTTTACGCGATTCCCTTGAAAAAATTCTGCAAGAAAAAAAGCTGACTTCAGCTGATGCAGAAGCACAACCCATCATAGAACAATTTGGTAAGGCACACAAAGAATTATATTCTGATGTAGAACGTGTTGCAGATCACATCGATCATGTTGTAAAACTTGTAGGAGTAGATCACGTTGGGATAGGATCAGATTACGATGGCGTGGGAGATAGCTTACCCCTCGGGTTGAAAGATGTTTCTACTTACCCCAACTTAATTGCAGTATTGCTAAAAAGAGGTTATTCCCCAGGAGATATTGAGAAAATCTGTTCTCAAAATGTATTTAGAGTTTGGAACAAAGTAATATCTGTAGCTGACGCTAATTAAAAAACCTATTAGGTTTTAGAAATAAGCAGGGTGTATGGAACAGTTTGTAAAGTTTGTCTAAGGAGTTATGATAATTAAGCCGGCCATTTGAAATGTCCTTAAGGCAAAAATTATTAGCATATGAAAGAAGCGGCCTTTGTTAAGCAGAATAAACCTCGTTGGGAGGAGTTCGAAAAAGTTATTAAAGACCAACAGAACGCTGAACCTGATAAACTTGCTGCTTTGTTTATTCAAATTACGGATGACCTTTCTTTTTCACGGACGCAATATCCTGATAGCAGAACAACGCAGTATCTAAACGCGCTCGCAAGTAAACTGCACTTGCAGATCTATAAAAATAAGCGTGAAGACAAAAACAGATTTATCGCATTCTGGAAAGAAGAAGTACCTGAAGCAATGTACGGTGCACGAAAAACGCTGCTATATGCTTTTGTCATTTTTATCGTTGCTGGTATAATGGGTGCCGTCTCTACTTATTACGATGATACTTTTGTGAGATTGATCCTTGGTGATGGATATGTTAACATGACCCTCGAAAATATTAAGAAAGGAAACTCAACGGATGTATACTCAAGCATGGACGAAACCAACATGTTCTTTTTTATAACCTGGAACAATGTGATGGTTTCTTTCAGAGTTTTTGTTTTTGGCATTTTCGCTTCCCTCGGCACAGGTTTCTATCTTTTTTACAATGCCTTAATGGTAGGCACGTTCGTTACTTTCTTCTACACAGAAAATCAATTGAGCCATGCGCTACCTGTAATCATGCTGCATGGAACAATAGAATTATCTTCCATCGTTATTGCTGCTGCCGCAGGATTTACAATGGGTAATAGCCTGATTTTTCCAGGAACTTACGCTCGCTTAGAGTCTTTTAAAAGAGGTGCGTCAAAAGGTTTGAAGATTGTGATTGGGCTGGTTCCGTTTTTCATTATTGCAGGATTTATTGAGTCCTTTATTACGCGTCATGCCTTCATGCATTGGACTCTGAAGGCTCTGATAATACTTGCATCAGCCGTTCTTATGATTTATTATTTTGTGATTTACCCAACCCTACAAAAGCGAAATGGAAAGTTTTAATGCTATTGAATTTCATCAGACTCGCGATTTTAGCCGAAAGATGAATGCAACATTTGAGTTTGTTAAGCAGAATTTTAAACCACTTACGAAAAGCATTTTATTTATTGCAGGTCCGCCAATACTCATTGCAAGTTTACTGATGGGTTCTTTCGTTGGAGACTTTTTTTCCATGGCAACATTAAGTGCTGCAGGAGATGAGGGAATTCAGCAATATTTTACCTCTACTTCGTTTTGGCTTCAAATCTTATTGATGGTAATATTTTTCCTTGTCAGTGGGGTAACTACAATCGCTACAATCAATAATTACATCTTACTTTATGATCAAAAGAAGTCGAACCAGATTGAAGTAAGTGAAGTTTGGGAGAAGGTACGGGACACATTCTGGATGTATCTGGGTACGATGCTGCTTTTCGCGATTCTGGCAATAGTAGTTTATGGGGTGATGATTATTCCGGTAATACTGTTGGCCGCTGTTTCTCCATTCCTCATTTTCTTTGGCGTTGTTGCCTTTCTTGTAGGTATTGTTTACGTTCTTATAGCATGTTCACTCGTGTTCGTTATCAGGGCTTACGAAAGTGTAGGTTTCTTTGAAGCTTTACGCAGATCCTTCATCCTCATTAACGGAAAGTGGTGGAGCACTTTTGGTTTGATCATGATTCTGTATTTGATCGTTGGTACTGTGTCCTACATTTTTATTATTCCATGGTATGTTGTCACTATAGCACAATCCCTGCATAGTGTAAGTACATCTACCGTTGCCGAGCCTACATCTGGATATCAAGCGATGACGATGTTTTTTTTCACACTCTATTATCTTGCCCAAATGATCTTATATTCCCTACCAAATGTGGGAATCGCTTTTCAATATTTTAATTTGGTAGAAAGAAAAGAAGCACGTGGTCTAATGAACGAAATTCAAGCCATCGGGCAAGCTCCCACTTCTTCATCTACAACCGAAGAGACATATTAATGAGACTTTTCGTGAGGTTTTCGATTCTTTTACTGCTACTATGTACCTTAGATAGATCATTGGTTTTCTCACAATCAGTCGATACCACTTTTATGGAGGCAATCGATAGTCTTGAAGAAATTGCCGATGACGAGGCGGAAATAAATTATAATGCTCCCCCGGATTCCGCAGTTTTGGAAGCAAGAAGCTTTGACAATGAAAAGCTTGAATCGCTGAAGGCTGACCCGGATATGGACTATAAACAACCGCCCACAATTGCTGAGAGTTTATGGGATAGATTGTGGATCTGGTTAACTGAATTAATTAATTCCATTTTTAATGGTGCGGTATACACCAACTGGGGGCGTGTGATTGTTTATGTCATTGGGTTAGTGATGCTCGTAGTTATCATCATGATGGTTCTGAAAGTAAATGCATTTAAAGTATTATACTCCGCAGAAGGAAGTAAGGTAAATTCTTTAGTGCTGGATGAGAATATTCATGAAATGAATTTTGATCAATTGATTCAGGAAGCAACTAAAAGCCAGGATTATAGAAAGGGTATTAGATTACTATTCTTATACGCTCTTAAATTACTTTCTGATAAACATTTGATTAATTGGGAATCAGGCAAGACTAATCATGAGTATGTAAACGAATTGCAGCAAAAGGATTTGAAGATAGGCCTCAATGAGTTAAGCTTTTATTTTGATTATGCATGGTACGGAAACTTTAACATATCACTGGACATGTTTAACAAGGCCCAAAATCTTTTCTCCAGCTGGAAGGCAAAAATAAGTTAATGGGTAAGGACTGGAAATATATTTTATATGTAGGAGGTGCCATTGCTTTATTTGTTTTGGTAAAGATGTTAAGTCCAAAGCAATTTAATTGGAATGTTACCTTGGCACACGATGATAAAGATCCTTATGGGACTTATGCATTGCATGAATTACTTCCTTCAGTATTCGAGGGTGCGGAGATTGATCATGGCTATAAAACTATTTATGAGCTAAAAGATTCGCTTAAAGCAAATGAAAACATTTTTATTGTAACATCGAGTTTCAATCCTGAAGAAGAAGACACGAAAGCGTTATTAAGTCACGTTGCGAATGGAGGAAGTGCTTTTATCTCTACCCAATATACGTGGGGCGATTTCGCAGATACATTAAACATAGGCACGCGTGATTACTTGTTTGAAGATGGCACTACATTAAAAAGCGATTCTGCCTACCTCACTTTTTTAAATCCTAATCTCAATGTAGAAGACCAATATTGGTACCGCAAAGATAACATTCATAATTACTTCGATCAGTTTGACACCACCCGCACGACAATTATTGCTAAGAATGATAGTGGCAAACCGGTTACTGTAAGAGTACAGTGGGGCAAAGGAAGTTTTATCCTTAATTCTACGCCTCTCGCATTTACAAACATTTATTTTTTGTCAAAAGAAAACAGCCGGTTCATTTCTCAAACCTTGTCATACCTACCGGTTAAAAATGTTTCATGGACAGAATACTATCATCTCGGAAGGATGGAAGCTTCTACGCCTTTAAGATTCATCCTTACAAATGAACCACTTCGGTGGGCCTATTACATCACACTGTTATCCATATTTTTATTTATGATTTTTGAAGCGAAGCGAAAACAAAGAATCATCCCTGTCATTAAACCACTTGCTAACAGTACGCTTGAATTTGTTTCAACTATTGGAAATCTATATTATCAAACCGGCGATCATAAGAATATTGCCGAGAAGAAGATTACTTATTTGCTGGAGCAAATAAGAACGGCTTACTGGTTAAACACGAACTACGTTGATGAGAATTTTATAAAGACACTTGCATTAAAATCTGGTAAAAGTGAATCGGATATAAGAAACCTGTTTAAAGCAATATCTTTTGTTCAAGCATCCACTGTAATTTCCAGTGAGCAATTGCTCGATCTGGATGAGAAAATTGAAAACTTTAACTTACGCTAATAACCCTGGTATAAATACATGGAAGAAAATCTATTTCAGAATCGTGTTGATCTGACTGCTTTAAATGAAAGTCTCGTTAAGATAAGGGCTGAGATTGGCAAAGTGATCGTTGGCCAGGAGCAGATGGTAGATTTGCTCATCACAGCAATTCTTGCTGATGGCCATGTCTTAATAGAAGGTGTCCCAGGCGTTGCGAAAACACTGACAGCTAAACTTTTGTCTAAAGTGATTTCAGTCAATTTCTCAAGAATACAATTTACACCTGACCTAATGCCTTCCGATGTGTTAGGAACAGCAGTGTACAACATGAAAAGCAATGAGTTCGAATTCAAATCTGGGCCAATTTTTTCTAATATTGTTTTGATTGATGAGATCAATCGTGCTCCAGCCAAAACGCAATCTGCATTGTTTGAAGTGATGGAAGAGAGACAGGTTACTGTAGATGGTAAAACTTATAAAATGGAAGCGCCCTATATTGTGGTCGCTACTCAAAATCCGATAGAGCAGGAGGGCACATACAGATTACCTGAAGCACAACTGGATCGTTTTCTTTTTAAGATCAACGTCGGTTATCCGGGACTAGAAGATGAAATTGCTATCATAACAGGCCACCATCAACGTAAAGGGCATCAGCCGGTAAGCACAGTAAATGCAGTGCTAAGTGCAGATGAAATTAAGAAATACAGAAGTGTAGTACAGGAAATCCACGTGGAAGAAAATCTCCTTCAATACATTGCAAGAATAGTTCTTGAGACAAGAACTAATCCTTCCTTGTTTCTTGGTGCGTCTCCTAGGGCATCCGTTGCAATATTAAATGGATCAAAAGCATTTGCTGCCGTAAGTGGTCGTGATTTTGTAACCCCTGAAGATATTAAGTTTATTGCAATACCAGTGCTGCGGCATCGTGTTGTGCTTACTCCTGACAAAGAAATGGAAGGAATCACAACGGATGAGATTGTGAAACAAATTGTCGACAAGATTGAAGTACCGCGCTAGTGAAGGTTTTCAAAAACTTATACGTTAACAATAGGCTTTTTGCTGCTGCAGCCATTTTGGTTGCGTGTTTTATTATCACCTTTATTATAAATGGATTTGTAGGAATACCTAAATCGCTTTTTTTCCTCGTCTTAGCTGTTGTACTTACCGATGCTATTCTCTTATTCAGAACACGGAAAGGTTTCTCTGGCTCGCGTCTAACCCCAGATAAATTGTCAAATGGGGATGAGAATCAAATCAACATTCAGTTGCAGAATTTTTATCCATTCAAGGCCCAGCTTCGAATCATAGACGAAATACCACATCAGTTCCAACGAAGGGATCTTAGTTTTTTCGTAGCGTTGGCAGCAGGAGAAGATAGGAGCATCAAGTATGAACTGAGACCAGTAAAAAGAGGTGAATATAATTTTGGTGCATTAAATATTTTTGTAAGCTCTCCTATTGGGTTCTTATCCCGAAGATTTCGTTTCTCACAAGACAAAGTAGTTCCTGTTTATCCTTCGTACTTGCAGATGCGTAAATATGAATTACTCGCGATTTCCAATCGACTAACAGAAACGGGGATAAAGAAGATCAGACGCATCGGGCACAACATGGAATTTGAACTGATCAAAGAATATGTTGCTGGTGATGACTACCGGACAATCAATTGGAGTGCAACAGCAAGAAAAACTCACCTGATGGTGAATCATTATCAGGACGAACGCTCTCAACAAGTTTACAGTCTTATTGACAAAGGCAGGGTAATGAAGATGCCTTTTAATGGATTGAGTTTACTGGACTATGCCATCAATGCTTCACTGGTCATTTCCAACATAGCCATCAAAAAATCTGATAAAGCCGGGATTTTGACTTTTCAGGATAGGATAGGAACGTTTGTTTCAGCGAGTAGGAGCAATAGTCAGATGTCGAACGTTTTGGAAGTATTGTACAATCAAAAAACTGCTTATCGCGAAACTGATTTTTCTGTTGTCTACAATTTCGCGAGGAGGAAACTGACGCAGCGAAGTTTGTTGTTGCTCTACACAAACTTTGAATCACTCTTCAGCATGCAGCGGCAACTTCCTTACCTGATAAATCTTTCACGTCATCACTTGCTGGTTGTAATATTTTTCGAGAACACAGAAATGCGCTCCCTTGTGACGCAGTCAGCAAAAGATTTAAGACAAGTTTATCATAAAGCAATTGCAGAGAAATTCATCCTTGAAAGAAAACTTATTGTAAAAGAACTGAACAAGCACGGCATTCAAGCGCTTTTGACTACACCACAAGATCTCACGGTTAACACGATTAATAAATATCTCGAGTTGAAATCGCGAGGCTTGATTTAATATTTAGAAAAGCCTAAGGCAGTTTTTTCAGGCTGATGCAATAAGTTTAACTTAAGTAAACCGTTAAACAGCTGTTTTAGCAGATAAATTGACGAAAAAAGCACGTGATTGAGTTTTTATAGCGCTCAATTGCCGCTTAATAGCAAATGTTAATTCAAGTAAACTAAATATTCTGCTTCTTTAACTGCTCAACAGCATAAGCGCAAGCCCGGGCTGTCATAGCCATATAAGTTAGTGACGGGTTAACACAACTTGACGAAACCATAAAAGATCCATCGGTGATAAAAACGTTTTTCACTTCGTGCATCTGGTTGAATTTATTCAGCACCGACTTTTTTGGATCGTTCCCCATTCGTGCTGTTCCCATTTCATGATTGGCATTTCCGGGATAAGATGTATTAATATATGGACTCACATTTTTAAAACCCATCGCATCCAGAAATTCCGCAGTAGAGTTGGCCATGTCTTGCTGCATCGCTTTCTCGTTTTCACGAAATTCACAGTTGACAGAAACTGTATTTCTTCCCCATTTATCTTTTTTCTCTGTATTTAAAGTAACACGATTGTCTTCATAGGGAAGGCATTCTCCAAATCCGCCAAAATTTATTGCCCATGGTCCAGGAGTTTGCGCCTTCTTTTTAAGTTCTTCACCAATCTCATCTCCCCAGGTTTTACTATGCCAATTTCCTCTGCTGGCCCCACCCATTAATCCAAATCCACGCACATAATCAGTGCGCTTCTCCTTCACATTTCTATAGCGGGGAATGTATAAACCTGTTGGTCTTCTCCCTGAGTAATATTGATCCTCAAAACCTTCAACTTGTGCAGACGCCCCAGCATTTTTATGATGGTCCATTAGATTTCTTCCAACCTGATCGCTTCCATTACCTAGACCGTTAGGGAAGCGATTTGATATAGAGTTAAGAAGAATAAAAGTTGTTGCTACTGTGGCGGCATTTAGGAAAATCAGTTTACCAAAATATTCCGTAACCTCGTGATTTTCAGTGTTGATCACCTCGATGCCTGTTACTCTTTCTTTTTGTTCATCATAGATAACCTTGTTCACGAGCATGCCTGTAAGAAGCTCAAGATTTCCTGTGGCAAACGCAGCAGGTAAAGTGCTTGCATTCGTGCTAAAGTAGGCTCCATAAGGGCAGCCCCGATTACACAAATTCCTGGTTTGACATTGACCCCGACCTTTCACGGGTTGGGTTAAATTTGCAACCCTTCCCATAGTTGCTATTCGATCAGGAAATTTTTTTTCGAATTCTGCCTTGAAGTGTTTTTCAACACAATTCATTTCCATAGGCGGTAAAAATTGTCCATCCGGAAAATGAGCAAGGCCTTCCGGTTGTCCGCTAACGCCAATAAACTTTTCAACATAGTCATACCAGGTCGCGATATCTTTATAGCGGATAGGCCAGTCAGTTCCGTGGCCATCTTTAAGGTTCGCTTCAAAATCTAAGTCGCTGAACCGATAACAATGGCGGCTCCAAAGTAATGATCTTCCCCCTACAACATCTGGTCTGATCCAGTCAAATCGTTTTGTTTCTGTGTAGGGATTTTCAAGATCGTTGATAAAAAAATGCTTGCTGTCGTATTGATACGCCCAGTGCCTGTTTTGAATGTGCGCGATCCTTTTGTCTTCTTCAGTTAACCTGTTGCGATATTCAAAATCCCAGGGATCTTTTGTAGCGGTGGGATATTCAGGATGATTAATAGGTCTTCCACGTTCTACCATCAAAACCTTGAGGCCTTTTTCGCATAATTCTTTTGCCGCCCAGCCCCCGCTTATCCCTGATCCTACGATTATGGCATCATAAGTTTGCTGTTCTTTTGCTTTTACATTCAAATTCATCGCACCGGTTTTGACACTATATAAAGTTTTATAAAAATGTTCACATCACAAAAATGTTTTTCAAACGGTTTCGAAGCTTTTTCCCAGACAATGACGAATAAAAAAGAGTATCACAATAATATTTTCATTTCATGGATAAAAAATATGGCAATTCGTGTTAATCCCACGAATCACTGATATATTTTTGCCCAATTTTGTTTATCCCTTTTAAAACACACCATGCCTAGAGACAGAAGTATTCGCTCGGTACTGATCATCGGTAGCGGACCTATTATTATTGGTCAAGCTTGTGAATTTGATTATGCAGGTTCACAGGCATCCCGTTCGCTTCGGGAAGAAGGTATTGAGGTAGTTTTAATTAATTCCAATCCAGCTACCATCATGACCGACAAAATTACTGCCGATCATGTGTACCTGAAACCTTTAACAAAGAAATCCATAAGAGAGATCCTTGAAAAGCATCACATCGATGCAGTGCTCCCCACAATGGGAGGACAGACTGCTTTAAATCTTTGTATTGATTGTGATAAAGCTGGTATTTGGCAACACTATGGAGTAAGAATCATTGGTGTTGATATTAAAGCCATCGAAACCACGGAAGATCGCGAGAAATTCCGTTTGAAGATGCATGAGCTAGGTGTCGGTGTCTGCAGAGGCGCCACAGCCACTTCCTTTTTACAAGGAAAAGAAATTGCTCAGGAAATCGGTTTTCCTCTCGTAATAAGGCCTTCTTATACGCTGGGTGGAACAGGTGGAGGTTTTGTTCAAACTCCTGAAGAATTTGACGAGGCGCTGAACCGCGGTTTGCATGCTTCTCCGATTCACGAAGTACTTGTAGAGCAGAGCATTTTTGGTTGGAAGGAATTTGAGCTTGAACTTCTTCGCGATAACATCGGTAACGTAATCATTATTTGCTCCATCGAGAATTTCGATCCGATGGGCATTCACACTGGCGACTCTATTACGGTTGCACCTGCCATGACGCTGCCTGACACTACGTATCAGAAGATGCGAGACCTGGCCATTAAGATGATGAATGGTATTGGTCAGTTCGCTGGAGGATGTAATGTGCAGTTCTCTTTAAATCCTGATAACTATGATGAAATTATCGGTATTGAAATAAACCCCCGGGTGTCAAGATCTTCAGCATTGGCCTCTAAAGCCACTGGCTATCCTATCGCAAAAATTGCTGCTAAGCTTTCTATTGGTTATAATCTTGATGAGCTGAAGAATGCCATCACAGGAACAACGACAGCTTACTTTGAACCTGCTCTCGATTATGTGATTGTAAAAATCCCCCGCTGGAATTTCGACAAGTTTCATGGAGCAGATCGCAAACTCGGCTTACAAATGAAATCAGTTGGTGAAGTGATGGGCATCGGAAGAAATTTCCAGGAGGCTTTACAGAAAGCTTGTCAATCTCTTGAGATCAGAAGAAATGGAATAGGTGCGGATGGAAAATCATTGACAAAGCAGGAAGAACTCCTTCATAGTTTAGAGAATCCAACATGGAATAGAATATTTCATATCTATGATGCGCTTAAACTCGGCATCCCATTAAAGACTGTCCAGAAATTAACCAAGATCGATCGTTGGTTCTTGAAACAAATTGAAGAGCTCATTGAGTTAGAGAGACAAATTGAGAAATATTCTCTTGATGATATTCCTGTTTCCCTGATGAGACAGGCAAAGGAAAAAGGATATGCTGATCGTCAAATAGCCCACCTGTTGGATTGCCTTGAAAGTGAAGTGCATGAAAAGCGTAAGGAAATGGGTATCAAACGTGTTTATAAATTGGTTGATACCTGTGCCGCAGAGTTTGAAGCAAAGACTCCTTATTTCTATTCAACTTTTGACACTGAAAATGAGTCAATAGTTTCGAATAAGAAGAAAGTAATTGTGTTAGGCTCCGGTCCAAACCGTATAGGGCAAGGAATCGAGTTTGACTACTCCTGTGTCCATGGTGTTCTTGCTGCCAAAGAGTGTGGTTACGAAACCATCATGCTCAATTGCAATCCTGAAACCGTTTCAACTGACTTTGATATTGCAGATAAATTATATTTTGAACCAGTTTTCTGGGAGCATCTGTATGACATTATTCAGCATGAAAAACCTGAAGGTGTTATCGTTCAGTTAGGTGGGCAAACTGCTCTGAAACTAGCAGAAAAATTACAAGCTTATGGTATCAAGATCATCGGAACTTCTTTCGATTCTCTTGATCTTGCTGAAGACAGAGGACGTTTCTCTACGCTGCTTAAAGATTTAAATATTCCTTACCCGGAATTCGGAGTAGCAACAAATGCTGATGAAGCCATCGAAGCGAGTAAGCATATAGGCTTTCCGTTGCTTGTTCGACCTTCCTATGTTTTAGGAGGACAAAGCATGAAAATTGTGATCAACGAGCAGGAATTGGAAGATCATATTCTTGATATCTGGAAACATCTTCCTGAAAACAAGGTACTGCTGGATCATTTCTTGGAACAGGCTATTGAAGCTGAAGCAGATGCAATATGCGATGGAGAAGAAGCTTACATCATCGGCATTATGCAACATATTGAACCTGCTGGTATACACTCAGGTGATTCATATGCAGTATTGCCACCTTATAATTTGGGAGATTTTGTAATCAAACAGATTGAGCATTATACCATTAAAATTGCTCAGGCATTAAAAGTAAAAGGACTCATCAACATCCAGTTTGCCATAAAGCATGACAAAGTTTATGTGATAGAAGCAAATCCAAGGGCCTCACGCACTGTGCCTTTTATCTGCAAAGCTTATGATGAACCTTATGTAAATTTTGCTACGAAAGTCATGCTGGGTGAAAAGAAGATTAAAGATTTTCAATTCAATCCAACAAAGAAAGGTTATGCTATTAAAGAGCCAGTCTTTTCTTTCAATAAGTTTCCAGAGGTGAATAAAGAGCTTGGCCCTGAAATGAAATCAACAGGTGAATCAATCTATTTTATAGATGATTTAATGGATGACTACTTCCTGAAAATTTATGGTGAACGGAATCTGTATTTGAGCAAGTAATCCGTTACTGATTATACAATTGTATTTAGAGGCTGTCTTTTATCGACAGCCTCTTTTAATTAATGAACAATAAAAAACTCCATTTTTCCGACCACATCTAAGAATTGACCATACTTAATATTTCAATCGTTGGCAAATGATCGTCCGAACCTATACCTTTAATTTTCAGTTTATAACTTAAAGAGTAACCAAATGCTTAAGTTCTTCCTCATTATCGGTCTTATTTTGTATTGCATATATAAAATCGGCTCTTTATTCTTCAGGGCAGGAGCGGCTTCACAGCAGTTCCGTAATCCACAAAAGCCGTTTAATGCTAATATTAATCCTAACAAGGAAAAAAAGAAGCCGACTTTTAAAGACGGTGAATACATCGACTATGAGGAAATTAAATAATTTGCCATCATTCAATAAGATCATTTCATTTTGAAACTTCATTTTTATAAGTATCAGGCAACGGGCAACGACTTTGTAGTGTTAGACAACCGATTGGGCGATTATGCTTTTTCTAAGGAGCAGATTCAAAAAATCTGCCATCGGAAATTCGGCATCGGTGCTGATGGACTAATGTTAATTGAAAAACACCCAACACTGGACTTTAACCTCGTGTATTACAATAATGATGGCTCTCAAAGCTTGTGTGGTAATGGAAGTCGTGCCGCAGTGCATATGGCTGCCACGCTTGGTTTAGCAAATGGTAAAACCTCTTTTAATGCGTTTGATGGACAACATGACGCAGAATTACTACCAACTGGTATTGTTCGCTTGCGAATGAACGATGTTGAGGAGGTTAACAGAATAGGCGAGGATTATTTTTTGAACACTGGCTCTCCTCATTACATCCGCTTTGTAGGACAAATTGAAGAGCATCCGGTATATGAAGACGGTCGTAAAATAAGATATCACGAAGCCTTTCAACCAGGCGGCACTAACGTAAATTTTGTCGAAATACTGGCGGATAATACTATTTACGTTCGAACCTACGAGCGTGGCGTTGAGAACGAAACACTTTCATGCGGCACAGGCGTTACGGCTGCTGCGTTAGCCTCTTCTTTTCTGGGCTATCAATCTCCAATAAAAATCGGTACTCTTGGCGGTGAGCTTTTAGTTGAGTTTAGTAAAACAACTTCGCCTAAATCTGATGGCATCGAAGGTCCTTCAAACGGCCAGGCTACGCCTAAAGCCGGACAGGCAGGCACATTTACTGATATTTTTCTCGTAGGCCCTGCCAAATTGGTGTTTGAAGGCGATTTGGAACTATAATTGACCATCCAAAAAATCTCAATTCCTCAAACTGCCTTTTCTTAAGAAAGATTGGGGGTGAGACCCAAAGCAATTAACTTTAAGGCCCTTAAGAAAAGGGAACGTTAGACGTTATTGGTTATTCCGTTATTGCTAGTTCGCTCTAACGTAAATACTAATTAACGACATAACTGAAAACGAATACAGACATCTTTCAACGAATAAACAGAAATGTTAAAACTCATTGCTAAAATCTTCGGTACTAAGTCTGAAAAGGACATAAAACGAATTATGCCGCTGGTTGAACTAACCAAGCAAGAAGGCGAGCGCGTTAAGTCCTTATCTAATGATGAGCTTAGAGGAGAAAGTAAATCAATTCAGGATTTTATCAATCAGGAATTAAAAAATATTGATGACAGACTGGCAGCGCTTCATCAGAAGATTGCGGATAATCCCACACTTGAGATTAATGATAAAGAAGCTGTTTTTGCAGAAATAGATAATCTTGAAGATGAACGGAACAAGGAACTGGAGAAAGTTCTAATGAAAGTTCTTCCTAAGGCTTTTGCTATTGTGCGAGAAACAGCAAAGCGCTTTAAGGAAAATGAATACCTGGAAGTAACAGCCCATGATTTTGACAGAGTCATCGCGGCTACGCGTGAGAATATAAAAATAGTAGGTGACAAAGCCCATTGGTTCAACAAATGGATGGCGGCTGGAAATCTGGTAACCTGGGATATGGTTCACTATGAGGTTCAGCTGATCGGTGGTATTGTGTTGCATGAAGGGAAGGTTGCAGAGATGGCAACAGGAGAAGGAAAAACGCTTGTAGCAACATTGCCTGCGTTCTTAAACGCATTAGCAAAACGCGGTGTTCATATCGTCACGGTAAATAACTACCTAGCCACACGCGATAGCGAATGGATGGCACCAATCTTCCAGTTCCATGGTCTCACCGTAGACTGTATTGATAAGCACGAACCTAATTCAATAGGACGTAAAAATGCTTATCGTGCAGACATTACTTACGGTACCAATAATGAATTTGGTTTCGACTACCTCCGTGATAACATGGCGCGCGATCCTGAAGAACTCGTTCAACGTGCCCATCATTATGCGATGGTCGATGAGGTTGACTCGGTATTAATTGACGAAGCAAGAACTCCTTTGATTATTTCTGGTCCTGTACCAAAGGGTGACCAACATGAGTTTTATGATCTTAAGCCAAGAATCTTCAAGCTTGTTGAAGCGCAGAAGAAACTGATTAACGAATACCTTACATCAGCACGTAAACTTCTTGCGGAAGGCAACGAAAAAGAAGGTGGTCTAAATCTTTTTAGAGCACACCGTGCTATGCCAAAGTATAAACCTCTCATTAAGTTTCTCAGTGAGACTGGAATGAAAAACATTCTGCAAAAGACAGAAAATTTCTACTTGCAGGATAATAAGCGAAACATGCCTGAGGCAGACAAGCCGCTTTTCTTTGTTATTGATGAGAAAGATAATAGTGTTGAGCTAACAGAAAAGGGCATCGACCTCATCACCGGTGAAGGTGAAGATGCGAAGTTCTTTATCCTTCCTGAGATCGCAACAGAGATCAACAAGCTGGAAAAAGATGAGGTATTGGATGATGTTCAACGCTTCCATAAAAAAGAAGAAGTCATTCGGGATTACCAGGTAAAATCACAACGCATCCACAGCGTTAACCAATTATTAAAAGCTTATACACTTTTTGAAAAAGATACTGAATACATTCTTGTTGATGGAAAAGTAAAAATTGTAGATGAGCAAACAGGTCGTGTACTGGATGGCAGACGTTATTCAGATGGCTTGCACCAAGCAATTGAAGCAAAAGAGAATGTGAAGGTGGAAGACGCTACACAGACTTACGCTACCATTACCTTACAGAATTATTTTAGGATGTATCACAAACTTGCCGGTATGACCGGTACTGCTGAAACAGAAGCAGGCGAGTTATGGGACATCTACAAGTTGGATGTAGTTGTTATTCCTACCAATAGACAGGCGGTTAGAAAAGATTATGAAGATCTTGTCTACAAAACTGTACGTGAAAAATTTAATGCAGTTATAGACGAAGTTGTTAAGTTAACACAAGAAGGAAGACCTGTATTGGTAGGAACTACTTCCGTTGAAATCTCTGAACTCGTAAGCCGTTTATTACAACTCAGAAAAATCAAACATCAGGTGTTGAACGCAAAGCAACACCAGCGTGAGGCAGAAATAGTTGCCGAAGCAGGAAAACCTGGTACTGTAACTATTGCAACAAACATGGCAGGTCGTGGTACGGATATCAAACTTACGCCAGAGTCACGCGCTGCAGGTGGTCTTGCAATTATCGGTACAGAACGACATGAATCGAGACGTGTAGATCGTCAGTTGCGTGGTCGGTCAGGCCGCCAGGGCGATCCGGGTACTTCTCAATTCTATGTGTCTCTTGAAGATAACCTGATGCGTCTTTTCATGCCTGAAAGGATTGCACGCATCATGGACCGCCTGGGCCTAAAAGAGGGAGAAGAAATTCAACACTCGATGGTGACAAGTTCGATTGAACGAGCACAGAAAAAGGTTGAAGAGAACAACTTCGGTATTCGTAAGCGCTTGCTTGAATATGATAACGTCATGAACTCGCAGCGGGAAGTAATTTATAAGAGAAGAAAGAATGCGTTGTTTGGTGAACGACTTGAACTTGATATTCTTACCATGCTGTTCGATACTTGTGAGGACATGGTGATCAATGCCAAAAATGCGAATGATTATGATAGTCTTCGGTTAAATGCATTAAGTACGCTCGGCTTGGATTATGAATTATCGAAGGAGAACTTCGAGCGAATGGATCAGCACAAGCTGACAGATGATCTTTACCATAAATCACTGGAGCATTATCATCAGAAAAATAAAATGGTTGCGGATAAAGCGCTTCCTATTGTAAACGATATTTTTAAAACAAGAGGAGCTACCATAGAGAACATTCTCGTTCCTTTCTCTGATGGATCAAAACAAATTGGTGTTGCAGCAAACCTTGCAAGATGTGTGGAGACCAATAATACAGAATTGGTTAAAGCGATGGAGAAGATGATTACACTCGCCATCATCGATCAGCAGTGGAAAGAGCACTTAAGGGAAATGGATGACCTGAAGCAATCCGTACAAAATGCGGTTTACGAACAGAAAGATCCGCTGTTGATTTATAAGTTTGAAGGATTTGAGCTCTTCAAGAGGTTCATTGCAAAAGTGAATGAAGATACAATTTCATTTTTGTTGAAAGCTGATATCCCAGTGCAACAACCGGATCAGGTCCAAGAGGCAAGAGCGCAACGCACAAGAGCGAGGTTGAGTGAAAGAAAAGAGGAATCAAGATCATTGCTAAGTGGCGGAGAAAGTCAAGGCCAAGCAGCACAACAACCTCAGCCAAATCGCCCACCACAAGAAAAGGTGATGCCATTAAAATCTGAGAAGGTTGCCAATCGTAACGATAAAGTAAGTGTTCAATATCCGGACGGTAAGATTTTGCGTGATGTTAAATTCAAGAAGGTAGAGGATGACATTCGTAACAACCGTTGTATAATAATTGACTAATATGATCAGCATTAGATTATTGATATTAATTGGTTCTTTGTTCATTATTGGTTGCGCTACTAAAGTGGCCACAACAGGGACTGGAGGAGGAGATAAAGGAAAGTATGCAGAAGACCTTTCAGTTCTTCGTCCGAAAATTCCTACTGAAACGGATACAACGCGCATGGCAGTTGCAACAACTTCGACAGATAAGGGTAAGCCTTCAAAATATGTTGAAGCAAAATATGCAGTAAACGAATCTTTAGATGCAGTGCTGGATAGTATTAGACAGATCAATTTGGCCAATGGCAATATTGACGGTTTTACAATTCAGGTGTATTCAGGCATAAGACGTGAAGAAGCACTAAGTGTGAAGAAACAACTCTCGTCATCACTACCAGGTTTAAATGCTGATGTTCAATACGTACAACCCAACTTTCGGGTAAGGGCTGGTAAATATTTCGATAGGGTTCAGGCGCAGGAAGATTACCTTGCAGTAAAGCGATATTTTCCAAATGCGATTGTTATCCCAGATAGGATCTCGATAAGATAAAAGAAAGGTCGTCTCTAAAAGACGACCTTTTCTTTTTAAAACTTTCCAAATTTTAAAGTCATGTTTACGGACATGCCACTAAGATCATCGTCTTCGAGATCTTTCCCTTCGCTTCCATATGCCAAGCGATAAGAAACACCTGGACTAAAACGCATCCACTTTAAGATATTTACTTCAACTTTAACACCAGGTTCGGCAACTACAAACCAGTTTTCGTCATGGTCGTATCATTGTAGTGCACATCATCCCAATATTCATCATCCTGCCAGTTGTACCGTTCGTATTGTAATGTAAATCCAGCGCCAGTAAATAATTGTGCTGCAATATGAATCGCTCTGTCAGAAGCAATTACGTATTCCGTCATTAAGCCACATTGCGCATACTCATAACTCATCTTTACGGATTTGTCCATACTATGCTCAAGCAGAACAGGAATATTATTGGTTGTTGCAGCAGCGCCAATGCCGAGTAAGAAACGGTGATTGATATACCAACCTCCGTAAACTTCTACCATGTTTGCAAAGTCTCCATTTATGGTGGTGAATTTATTCGAGATGGCCCCATAGCCACCTGAAGCACGCGGCCCGTGATTACGGAAAATCGTATTGATCTGGTATTCATCATCCTGGCTCCAGGCAGTTACCGTGATGAGCAGCATCATTAAAAAAGAAAGTGTAAAATGTGTTTTCATCGCAAGTTGATATTTGCTGATGAGACAACTCATTTTACACTTACCCCTATGTGGTGTTTACATTTCTGTAAAACACACTCGCATTATTTATGGCTTTCCTTCTTTAAGCGAGTTTATCCATGCTGCTATTTTTAATGCTTCATCTTTTGGAACCTGAGGCATCGGTGCCATTGGAGTCTCGTGCTCTGGCCAGTTTTTCGGTTCCGGATTGTAGATGAGTTGGACGATCCTGTCATTAGAATAATTTCTTTTAGCTATGTCTTTAAAGGCAGGACCGACCTGGCGTTTGCTTACCTGGTGACAGGCAGTGCACGTATTCTTTACCAGTAGCGGTTCTACTTCCGCATAAGCGGGAGACACAGAAGCAGCTACAACAGTGGTTTTGGCTGCTGCTTTTACAGGAGAAGTTTTCTGAATTTTTCCAGTACTAACTGATCGTTTCGTTGCTAACTCATTTTCAGGAAGTTTAGCTCCTTCCGGAATATTATTCAATGTGTAATAAGCATTAGGGTGCAGTATTGGCAAGGCACCGTTTTGTGAACGAAGACCTTGTACGCTGATTTCGTGAATATGATATTGTCGCAGGTTATCAACTACCATTCTCAATTTCATTCCATCTTCTGATAATTTCACACCTTTAATTTGAAGTTTCTCTTCACTCACCGTTGGACTACCGTATACTGGATGATATTTATAAATAAAACTTCTTCCATTGTACGAGGATAAATCTTCAGCTGATTTCCGATCAACGGGCATTGTAAATTCTATTTCAAATCCATCAGGCATGGCACGAACAGTTTTCATTTCCATAGGAATTTTTCCTGTCCAGATCAATCGTTGCAAGCCAGAATTTGTGGTGCCTGCAGACCCCCAACCACGGTTCGTTTCACCAACAAACAATGCTCCATCACTTCCCCAATTCATCCTTAAAACGCCTGATTGAAATCCTCCTTTAAAATCAAAAGCGACACCTTGCATTTCACCTTTTACATTTTCCATTACCACACGCATGATTTTACTCTGTCCCTGATCGCCAACAAAAACCTGCCCTGCAAAAGGGCCAAATTTTCCCTCGGTCTGGTCCTTTAGAATCTCCGAGTTAGATATTCCTAAAACTCCATGTGGTAGCCACACTGCGGGAAGTTGAAGGGATGGAAAATCATTTTTCAGCTCATAAAGAAAGTCCGGGTCTTTCTCTTCCGCCACATTCTCCGGCTTTACATACTGGCCTTCCTTCTTCGTCTGCCTCGGGTCAACCTTGGCGTATAATTGGTCGGTTGTTATTTTTACCGGTGAATTAGGTTGGTTAGTCCATTTTAATCCGGCGGGGTGACCAGTGAAGCTCCCTTTCTTAACATGCCATATTCCACCAGATCCCATCCAGTCGCCTTGGTTATCATCGTAAAACAGTTCTCCATCAATCATACCCAAGCCGCAAGGTGAGCGCATGCCTGTAGCAAATGGCTCCATCTTTCCATCCGGACTTATTTTCATCATCCATCCTCGCCATGGCACACGGCTTTCTCCGCGCCACCACTCCTCGTCACCAAAAGCAACGTTTGCTGATACGTAAAAACTTCCATCAGGTCCTATTTTCGGCCCGAATGAATATTCGTGGTAATGACCAGATAGAGGCCATGCATAAACGGTTTCATAGATGTCTGCTTTTCCATCTCCATTCGCATCTACTAGTTTTGTAAGTTCACCACGTTGCGCCACATATAAAGCGCCATCCTTATAAGCCAATCCCAGTGCTTCGTGTAGGCCGGAAGCAAAGAGTGTAAATACTGGACTGGAGTTGTTGTCCATTGCGGGATTTTCAATAACCCATACATCGCCTCTGCGTGTACTTAAGGCAACCCTTCCATCAGGTAACGTTGCAATTCCACCGACTTCTAATAATATATTTTCTGGTGTAGGCACTGTGACGATTCTATAGTAATCTTCCTCCACAGGTGTTTTTGTGTTCTGTGCATCTGCTTGCCACGCCGTTAGGACTAAAAGCAAAATCGCAGCAATATTTAATTTTATGTTTTTCATCATCATCATTATTAAGGTTACCAGATCACGGAATATTTAATCGAGTTACCAGCCACGAGTGTGATCAGTTCTTTTTTGCCATTCGCCTCCCGGATGACAGGTTTTACATTTGCGTCTGCTTTGATGTAATACTGTTTATCATCAATGGCATATGATCCGTCAGGCATGGCAGTGATAGAAGAACCTTCTGCAAGTTTATAATACAATTTTTCTAGCGGACTCTTCAAAGTAATTTCGTGTGTGATCATCTTATTATCCTCGCCAGCATAAACTTTGTCCTGAACTTCAATTGCTTTATAGATATATTTAAAAATAGGACTGCCACTGCTTTCGTCAAGCTGATAACCTTTGCTCCTAAAATCAGTTTCGCTACTCATCGTTGGGAAGGCATCATTTTCAGAACCAAGCACTGCTAGAGGTTGACCTGTGAAAAGATATTGCGCGGCTCCTCTCGGTTTAAACGAGCCATCGCCGCGATCGTGCCACATAGGAGTTGCGTCAACAAAGTCGCCTCGCCAAACACAAACTAAATTCCCTGACTTTAAATCATACACAAAATTTACTCCACTTGGATTACCAACGCCAATTGTATGCGTTAGCCGTTGCGCGCGATCTCCTTTAAAGTCAACAAATGCGCGTAACAATCGCGGGCTGTTCCCAGCATTAATCAAAATTGGTGAAGTTGGATCTTCATCAGGCGGAAACGAATTAAATGCATGAAGTGCTTTTGGATAACTGTTTGCAGATTGAACATATAAGGCAAGACGGGGTGGCATCCAGGAGGCATCTTTATAGTTGTAGATTTCGACCGGATACTTTCCTGCTTTGAGCGTAATTTTTCCCTGATCTCTTCTCCATCCATCCGGACGTTGGAAATTTACTAACTCCTGGTTATTCACTGTTAACTTTCCCCCTCCAGTAAAAGCAAAAACAAATTCATACTCACCATCTTCAGGTACAGTAACTTCTGCAGTATACTTACTTCCATATTCATTTTCCTTTTCCAGGATCTCGCAACTTAATTCTTCTAATGCGCCAGTAGCTACAGGCTTTAGGGAAGCAAAATCTTCAATTGTTTTGAAGTTTCCGTAGAAGGTTTGATAGGAGATATTGCTAAAGCTGAAATTAGCATCCTTCATTAAACGGTATTTTACATTTCGGAAGGCTACTGGTCCATGGTCTCCCTGAATTACCAATGGTCCTGTTGGTTTTTCATTATTCTCAATTGGTCCACCTGTAGGCAGAGGAACTTCAACATTGTCATGAATTCTAACCCCGTTTAATTCAACAGAAACAAAACGTGCATTCTGTAATTTTTTCCCGGAAGTATCGAATTTTGGAGCACGAAAGGAAATTTTCATTTTCTGCCAAAGTCCTGGGGCTTTTGAAGGATTACTTAACGGAGCTTTTCCCATGTAGATTTTTCCCGGCTCCGTTTCCCAATTTCTGTAAATACCACCAATGTCAGAGAACTTGGGATTTTTCTCGCCCCAGCTATCAAAGAGTTGTACTTCATATCTCCCTTGCAGATAAACACCCGAGTTTGATCCTTTCGGAAGCATAACATCAAATTCGAGCTCAATGTCTCCATGTTCCCAATTCGTAACAAGCTGATCTTTTTTGCTTGCCTCATTCACGTTTAGCAGAATTCCATTCCCTGGTTGAAAAGTTACTGCTTGTGGTAGTGTGGTCTTGTTCTGATCCTTTGACTTCTTTTTTTTCTTTGAATTATCCGGTGTTTCCTTATGAGCAGGATGTATGTCTACATAAGGATTCATCACTACATCTCCAACAATCTGCCAGTTCCCGGCTTGTTGTTTAAAAGCTGAAAGATCGTCTAGTTTAAGCGACTGCATATTTTGTTGGGCAATCGAAAAAATAGATGTACTTGTCAGCAATAGTACAAATAAGAATTTTTTCATTTTTTGAGCGTTTGGATTAGCCGGCCTAATATCCGACATAGGCTCTTATTGACAAAATGTAAAATGAGAATACTTCCGTGCATCAACATCAACTGAAATTGAAAAACGCGTTTAGTACCTTAAACTTTGCTAATTTTAGCGTTTAATATTTCCTAATGGATCTTCTTAATGAAATAAAAACACTCTCGGAAAAATTTAGTAGCGATGTAGTGAAGCAGCGAAGGCATTTACATGCTAATCCAGAGCTTTCTTATCAGGAATATAAAACCGCCAAGTACGTTGCAACTGAACTTAAATCATTTGGATTGACGCCCACTGAAGGTATTGCAACCACAGGAGTGATGGTGGAAATCAAGGGCATGAATTCTGAAAAGAAAAGTGTAGCGTTGAGGGCAGACATGGATGCCCTTCCAATATTTGAAGCAAACAATGTTCCTTATAAATCAACTACAGATGGCGTGATGCACGCTTGCGGGCACGATGTACACACCTCTTCTTTGCTTGGTACCGCTAAAATTTTAAATGAAATCAAAGACAAATTCGAGGGAACTGTAAGGCTTATCTTCCAACCAGGTGAAGAGAAAAATCCAGGAGGAGCCTCTTATATGATCAGAGATGGTGCTTTAAAAAATCCTCAACCTTTAAGCATCATCGGCCAACATGTTTTTCCGCTTTTGCCGGTCGGTAAAATTGGTTTTCGCGAAGGTATGTATATGGCAAGTTGTGATGAATTGTATTTGAAAGTGATAGGCAAAGGCGGACATGGTGCAGCGCCTGATCTTGCGATAGATCCAATAGTGATAGCGTCTCATATTATCATCGCCCTTCAACAAGTTATTAGCAGAAATGCAAGTCCTAAACAGCCGACTGTTTTAACTTTTGGTAAGATTATAGGAGAGGGCGCTACCAACATCATCCCGAATGAAGTAAACATTGCGGGAACTTTCAGAGCAATGAATGAAGAATGGCGAGAATCTGCACTGAAGAAAATCAAAAAAATGGCGGAGAGTATTGCAGAAGGAATGGGTGGAATATGTGAGGTTGATATTTCAAAAGGTTATCCTTATCTGGAGAATAATCCTGAATTAACAAGAAGAATTAAAGCCGCTGCAGAAATGTATGTTGGAAAAAATAATGTTGTTGATATTGACATAACATTGGGAGCTGAAGACTTCTCGTATTATTCACAAGTGATCCCGGCTTCTTTTTATAGATTAGGCACACGCAATGAAGCTAAAGGAATAACCGCCTATGTTCATACACCTACTTTTGATATTGATGAGGATGCCTTAAAAATTGGTCCTGGTTTAATGGCATGGATGGCCGTGCAGGAATTGAGTTACTGAGTTGAAATGTTAGTAACCGAGATTGAAATTCAAGGTAGACTATTGCGCACTTTAATCGTATTTTTAGCATTGCTTTAATTCATTGGAAACACCAGCGATAGATCCTGCAAAACAAAAACTTTGGGAGACTGTAAAAGTTGTCCTTTATATCCTGGGCACATTGTTGCTGTTTTTGTTCGCGCTGGACTTAATGGTTTCCTCCCTTCAGCATCTTGGTCGTGATGTGGTTCAGACTATTATCCAAGCTACACTTAATCCTTTCACCGGACTTTTTATTGGCTTGCTGATCACTGCAATGATCCAAAGCAGTTCTACCACAACGGCATTGGTAGTGGCGTTAGTAGCATCGGGCTCTCTCACGTTACAAAGTGCAGTACCAATTATTATGGGAGCTAACGTGGGCACTACCATTACCAGTACCATTGTATCCCTGGGCTTCATCTCAAAGAAGAAAGAATTTAGGCGAGCAGTTTCTGCAGGAACTTATCATTGTTTTTTTAACCTTCTCACTGTTGTAATATTATTCCCACTCGAATATTATTATGGATTTCTATCTTCCGTATCTTCTGCTATAGGCGAATATTTTTTTACGCCTTCCGCTGCACCAGTGAAAAATCAGGTTGTTGGTTTATGGTCAGGGTTTGATCCTTTAACAGAAGTATTGGTAAATACTTTTTCTAATGGATTTATTCTGATCGTAGTATCTTTTACACTCTTGTTTATTTCAATCCTTCTCTTCAGGAAACTGATCTCAAATCTTCTGGAGGCAAAATCGCCAGTAGCTTTTAGCAGGTTCTTTTTTAAAAATCAGCTCAAATCTTTTTTCTGGGGATTGTTAACTACTGCGGCTATTCGTTCGAGCACGATTACTACCTCAGTTGTTGTCCCAATTGTTGCAAAGAAAATCACAACCCTCAAACAAGCAGCGCCATTTATTATGGGTGCCAATGTAGGCACTACCATTACAGCTTTTATTGCTGTTACCATGAATTCAAATACAGCCAGTGGAATTAGCATTGCAATTGCGCATCTTCTTTTTAACCTCATTGGTGTTTTGATTTTTTTTCCCATTCCTGTTCTCCGCAAATTTCCCATCGCACTGGCCAACGAATTAGGGAAATTAACTTTGCGCTATCGGCTTGCAGGTTTTGTGTTTCTGTTGCTTACATTTTTCTTTATTCCTTTTTCATTGATCTATTTTAATCAGGATTCTTTAAAAACAATTCATTTAACATATAAGCGAACTGCTGACAATGGGATAAGTTACTATCGTATAGTGTCGAGAACTAACACGAGAAACAATGCCGGGGAATGGACTAAATTCGAGGGTAAGGAAAGTGATGCAAACGAAGAACCTTCATTGATTTATCCTGTTTACGTTAAGAACAACTCGCTCTTTATAGGAGATCAGATATTTTTGCTTAACAAGCCAGGTTTTTGTTGGGATGGTGAAGATGACTTTGGGAAATACAAAGCATGCATAGAGAAGGTTATATCTAGGTACCAAATTTCAACTTATACATTTGACTCTGTTTTTGTCTGCAATTTAAAGTATGTAAATTCAGAAGTAGACTGCTTGATTTCGAAGATTTACCTCAGTGCGAACGATAAAATTATACTTAAACGCCAAGTGCAGTTTGGTAGAGATTCTGTTATTTCTCAAGAAGAACTAGTTGATTTCCAAAAACAACCTAAGTGATAAATCGTCTGTCTCCGCAATTATTTCTGGTAAAGAATTGAATTGTTGTTCTTTTTAATGAAAAGTGATTTGCAAGCTTTTAAATTTCCATTTCATAAGAAAACTCCTTTTTGAGTTAAATCTTCTATTTATATTGCAAGGGAGTCAAACATATGTTAAGAGATTCTCTTTCAAAGTTTTTTAAAGTTGATAATTTGATCAGTAATCTGACGGGTTATATTGAAACAAAGGTAGAACTGATAAAAGTAGAAGCGAGGGAAGATCTTGCAGAAGGACTTGGAAAAGCAGCAACCTATCTGATCATCTTGTTTGTATTTTCCCTTGTGGTGCTGTTTCTAAGTCTTGGTGTTGCCGTAGCGCTAGCAAATGTAGTTGGGGATTTTTGGGGATATGGGATTGTGGCAGGATTTTATCTAATGATTGGTATTGTGCTTTTCGCTAAAAGAGACTCCTTGAATAAAGGTTTTGAAAAGAAATTATTGAAAAATCTCAAAAAGAAAAAATAGTATGGAATTGCTGGATTCAGAGGATGCACTAAAAGGCCATTTCTTAAGAAAGTCTGCAGAACACCGCGAGCAACTCGAGGATGATGTGAGACTGATAACAGAGAACACTGAGAAAATTATTAAGAATGCATTGATCATCGGTGGCGCACTTGCGGTGACTTATTTTGTGATCAGCAGATTTTCAGGGTCGGAACAGAAAAGTAAAAAAATAAGAAAAGTAAGATTGGTAAAAGATTCAGAATCCGAAGACCATGTTGTAATGGGATCGTCTGAAGCTGAATCACCAAGTATCATTTCACAGATCGGTTCAAACCTTGCAAGTCAGGCAGGTGTTATCTTACTTTCTTTAGCTAAGGAAAAACTTTCAGAATTTTTACAATCGCAAAGCGCGAAGAAAGAATAATGGCATTTCTCCCGACACTTAAAGAAAGGTTCTTACAAGGCAAAAAATCCATTGCCGTGTTAGTCGACCCAGACAAAGTAGATGATGTTTCTAAGCTTATGCATCTCATAAATCTGGCTAGCGAGAATTGTGTCGATTTTTTCTTTGTAGGAGGAAGCCTCATCACTACCACGAATCTTTCTGAAGTTGTAAAACAAATAAAGACGAACGTAAATATTCCTGTGGTACTATTTCCAGGAAACTCGATGCAAATAGAACCATCAGCCGATGCGTTATTATTTCTTTCTCTGATTTCCGGGCGTAATCCAGAGTTGCTTATTGGCCAACACGTAATGGCAGCACCAATTCTTAGAAACACATCACTTGAGGTAGTTCCTACTGGGTATATTTTAATTAATTCCGGGAAAGTTACTTCCGTAGCTTACATCAGCAACACAACACCTATACCGGATGACAAGTATGCATTGGCAGCAAGTACAGCACTTGCGGGTTCTATGCTTGGCCTTCAGGTAATTTACTTAGATGCGGGGAGTGGTGCTGAGAAAGAGATTAGCCCGAAGATGATTTCTTATGTGCGTAAAACTATTAAAGTACCCTTAATTGTAGGAGGCGGAATTAACACGGCTTATAAAGCAATTACTGCATTAGAAGCAGGAGCGGATTTAATTGTTATTGGTAATGCACTCGAAAAAGACCCTGATCTGCTAACAGAAGTCTCTGAGAAGATCTACGAATGGAACAAAGCTTCAAAGATTTAATCAGCTGAGACGCTCTCTTAATAGTAAGTAACACTCATCTCAATAATTCTCTTGAGATCACCAGTTTTTGAATTTCCGTAGTGCCTTCATAGATCTGCGTGATCTTTGCATCGCGCATCATTCGTTCAACATGATATTCTTTTACGTAGCCATATCCACCATGGATCTGTACTGCCTCCGTTGTAACATCTTGAGCTATTTGTGAAGCAAACAATTTTGCCATCGCTGCTGCTTTCACAAAGTCTTTATGTTGATCTTTCAAATACGCTGCCTTGTGTATTAATAATCTTGCTGCATCGATTTGAGTTGCCATGTCAGCAAGTTTAAATTGGATTGCTTGATGGTCCGCCAATTGTTTCCCAAAAGCTTTTCGCTCTTTAGAATATTTTAATGCTAATTCATACGCTCCTGAAGCAATGCCTAATGCTTGTGATGCGATTCCTATTCTTCCACCATTTAATGTGGACATCGAGAAGGTAAAACCGAAGCCTTCTTCACCGATACGATTTGCTTTCGGAACTTTTACATCCGTAAACATAAGAGAGTGCGTATCCGACCCGCGTATACCCATCTTATCCTCTTTCTTGCCAACAACAAAACCAGGCATTTCCTTTTCGACAATCAGTGCATTGATGCCCTTGTGCCTTTTCTCTGAATCTGTTTGTGCGATGACTATATAAACACTAGCGCTATTTCCATTGGTGATCCAGTTTTTAGTACCATTCAAAAGATAGTGGTCACCTTTGTCTTCTGCCGTAGTGCGCTGACTTGTTGCGTCTGATCCCGCTTCAGGTTCCGATAAACAAAATGCTCCAATGACATCACCCGAGGCAAGACGTTTTAGGTATTTTACCTTTTGTTCTTCTGATCCATACTTTTCCAAACCCCAACACACTAGCGAGTTGTTCACTGACATGCACACTGAAGCAGACGCATCTACTTTAGATATTTCCTCCATGGCTAAAGTATAGGAGATTGTGTCCATTCCCCCGCCATTATATTTTGGATTCACCATCATGCCCATGAACCCAAGCTCACCCATCTTCCTGACTTGCTCTGCTGGAAATTTTTGATGCGTGTCACGCTCAATGACACCTGGTAATAACTCTGTCTGTGCAAAATCACGAGCGGCCTGTTGTACGGCCAGTTGCTCTTCTGATAGTTGAAAATGCATATATAAGGATATTGCTGTTCTACAAGGTCTGAAAATGAAAAAGCCTGAGTAAAACTCTGGCTTCAAAAATAAGCTTTTTAAAACGATTGCGCTGCATGCATACTATTTTTATTCATCCCTGCTTCCCAGGAACATCATAACGTAGTATAACAGCGTAGTTAAAGCACCTATAGCAGCGACTACATAAGTCATGGCAGCCCATTTGAGGGCATCTTTTGCCATGTCATGCTCTTGTCTTGTAACAATTCCACGTGCTTCAATCCACGCTAAAGCTCTCTTGCTAGCGTCAAATTCCACTGGCAATGTTACGAAAGCAAAGAGCGTAAACACTCCGTAACAAACGATGATCACAAGCAAGGCTGTTGACCATGGCATAACACCAGCCGCGAAAATGGAACCGAACATCATAATCATAAAAATGAAGTTGATCACTTGCGCACTAATGTTCTGAATAGGAACCATAGCAGACCTAAATTCAAGCATGGTGTATGCTTTTGCATGCTGAACAGCGTGACCACATTCATGGGCTGCAACAGCAGCAGCGGCAGCATTGCGGCCATGATAAACCTCTTCGCTTAGGTTTACAGTTTTATTAGAAGGATTATAGTGGTCACTTAACTGACCAGGAACACTCACTACTTGAACATCATGAATACCGTTGTCAGTAAGCATGAGGCGAGCTATTTCTGCACCCGTAAAATCTTTGGTAAGATGAATTTGTGAATACTCTTTAAATTTTCTTTTCAATCGAGCACTCACCATCCACCCGATTAACATGAAAAAGAGACCGATAATTAAAGCACCCATAGTTATTTATAAGTAAGTTTTGTTTCTGTTTTTTGTAAGATGGTAATATCAAAGTTTAAACCAAACATTGAATCTGCCAAATCGACACTTAGTAAACGCTTTGATTTACTATTCCGTTCAATTATTACAGACGCTGCGCCTTTGCTATTATTCTTAAGCAGTAATTTTTTTCTTTCTCATAAGGTAAGACGTTACCACCAGCGATATAGCGCCCCCAATAATTAAAATCGCTGTTTGCCACCCGTGAAATATAAACGTAAAAGCTACTGCACTAGCAGATGGTATTCCATGTAAAAAAACTAAACCTTGTGGCACCAACACATGGTATGAGCCTGTTCCTCCGGGTAGTGGTGCTGCCATGGCGATAGAACCAATGGCAAATAAACTTAACACGCCACTCACCCCCAAATGACTCGTTTGAGGAAAAGCCATAATAATCGTGAAGCTCATCATAAAGTACAATCCCCAAATGAGTATGGAGTAAAATATGAAAAGCCCTTTTTGTTTTAGCTTAAAGATGGACAATAATCCAGCCTTGAATCCTAGCCAGGTTTTGGTAACAAAAGTTCTTATTTTCTGATTACTCTTGAAGAGCCAAAAGAACAACGCCGAAAAACCAACAATAAATACTGTAAGATAAATTAAAATAGACATTCGCGTATTGCCAGAACCCATTGGGAGGGTTTCAATAAAACGAAATAGCTTTTCTGACTCAACAAAAAAAGCAATGGCAATCAAACAGAGCAGGCACAAAACATCAATAATTCTTTCAATCACAACAGTACCAAAAGAAATTTCAACTGGTGTACCACTCAGTTTATAAAGATTATAACAACGTGAAATTTCACCTCCGCGCGGAATAACAAGATTAACAAGATAGCCTACCATTAAAGACAAGAAGCTATGTGTTATTGTTGGATGGTGACCAGAGGGTTCAATAAGCATGCGCCACCTTACAGCCCTGATCCAACTACTAAAAAAGGAAATTGCGGCCATTGCAAAAAGCCAACTTTTTTCGGCATCCTTCCAGGTATCTAACAGATAATTCAGTTTGCCTTGTAAGCTTTCATCTCCATTCGATAACGTAAGGTTTCCTAGTGAAAACCAGATGAGCAATGCAGTGATTGCAAGGATGAATAAATATTGAAGAATAGCCTTAAGGCGCTGCGGCACAGTTATCAGTTTAACTATTGCAATTAAGACAATTTATTATCAGGAGTCGGGAAAATTATTGTTGGTTTAAACTTTTTTGCTTTTTCAAATTTCATCGATGCATAAGAAATAATGATGACGATGTCACCTACTTGCGCCTTTCGTGCGGCAGGGCCATTAAGAATTACCGAACCAGAACCGCGATGTCCTTTTATAACGTACGTTTCAAGTCTTTCTCCATTATTTACATTCACTACCTGTACCTTTTCACCTTCAATAAGATTCGCCGCATCCATCAGGTCTTCATCAATTGAAATACTTCCTACATAATGTAGTTCTGCCTGCGTGATCTTGGCGCGATGAATTTTCGACTTCAATACTTCAATTCTCATGTCTCTCTACAAAAATTATTGATTTTAGTTGTCGCATCAGGCTCTCGAAAAGAATGAAAGTTAATTCAGAAACATATTGTCAATAAGCCTCACTTCGCCTACATAGCCTGCAATACACATTATTGGCTTCTCTGATGCTGAAACGTTTTCCAGAACATTTAAGTTTTTGCTGTCGGCTAATTCGAAATATTCCAGTTTCACTTCTTGCTCTGCTTCAACGGAAAGTTGTACAGCTCTCTTAACTTTGTTGATGTCTTCACCTTTTAATAGATCTTGTTTTGCCTGTAGCAATGACTTGTAAAAGACTGTCGCTTTCAATCTTTCACTTTTATTTAGCCTCAAATTTCTTGATGACAGCGCCAAACCATCTGACTCCCTTAGCGTTGGTACGCTATGAATTTTAACATTAAAATTTAAATCTTTTACAAGTTGACTAATGATAGCAAACTGCTGCCAGTCCTTTTGCCCAAAATATGCATTATCGGGTTGAATAATATTGAGGAATTTAGAAACGATAAGCGCTACACCACTAAAATGACCGGCCCTGAATTTCCCTTCCATAACTTTGTCCAATTGACCAAAATCAAATGAAAGCAATGACTTTTCTGGGTAAACTTCCTGAGGATCAGGGCTGAAAAGAATATCGCATCGAACTTCTTCCAGCATTTTAGTGTCTTTATCTAAGGTGCGTGGGTATTTCAGTAAATCATTAGGGTTGTTAAACTGTGTTGGATTAACAAATATAGTACTGATGGTGATGTTGTTATCATGCTTTGAAGCGCCTATTAGGCTGAGATGACCCTGATGAAGAGCACCCATGGTTGGGACTAAACCAATTGATTGTTGTTGCAGCCTAATGTCCTGTAAGTAGGCTTTTAAAGGGGCTATTTGCTTGAATATCTCCATTTTAAGCCGTTCATCAAAGGGTCGCAAAGATATAGGGAAAACTGAAATTAAGTTGAATTACGGCCTAAATTTTTGTACTTTTGTGGCTCTAAATTCCGTTCTACATTTAAATTAAATTATATGTCAAAAATCCGTATTCTTTATGTAGCCAGTGAGATCGATCCTTTTCTGCAGACATCGGAGGTGGCGAACTTTGTTCGTAAGCTACCACAAGCAATGCAGGAAAAAGGGATGGAAATCCGGATTCTGGTTCCGCGATTTGGTATTATCAATGAGCGCAAAAACAGGTTACATGAAGTGGTGAGGCTTTCAGGTATTAACATATCGGTAGGTGACGAAGAAAAGCCTTTGATTATTAAAGTAGCATCAATACCAAATGCAAAACTTCAGGTTTACTTTATTGATAACGAAGATTATTTCCACCGTAAGTCAATGTTCCATGATAAAGAAAATAATTTCTATGAGGACAATGATGAGCGAGCAATATTCTTCTGCAAAGGTGTGATTGAAACAGTAAGAAAACTAGGATGGGCTCCTGATATCGTTCATTGCAACGACTGGATCACTAGCTTTATTCCTTTATACCTGAAGACTACTTACAAGAATGATCCGTTATTTAAGAACTCGAAAACGGTATTTACCATTTACGATAACGCATTTACACATAAGTTCAAAGCTGGCTTGCTTGACAAAGTGAAGATGATTGACATCGAAGATAACATGTTGGGTAATTTAAAAACTGCTGACTTTGAAGGATTCATTAAACTTGGTATTGAATTCTCAGATGCAGTAATTGTTGCAGGTGAAAACAAACAGCTTGAAGGACTCTTCAAGAAGATTAAAGAAAAGAAAGTTGAAACAATTGACAAAGACGAAAACTACACAGAATCGTACTACAATCTCTATAATGAACTTGTGGGCTAAGAACTTAGGGCAACTTGCAGTATTTGCAGTTGCCTTATTTTTTTTCTCTTGTGAAGACAAGGAAAGTATTCTAGGATTTAAAAATCCTAATAAAAAATTTGATGTTGTGTATGCAGAGATACCTGTTGAAAGCAGTGTGTTGTTATTAGATTCTGTACGCACATCTAACATTTTTCCAACCGGTGAGACTAAAAGAATTTTGGTTGGTAATTTTTTTGATGAAAAATTTGGCGAGGTAAAAGCTACAGGTTTTTCCCAATATTTAACATCAAGCGCAGCGAAACTGGAATCAACTTCAATATACGATTCTGTATCTTTACTCTTGTCATTTGATTATTACACCACTGGTAGTCCTTCTCCAACGACTCAAACAATTTCAATCCACGAGTTACAAAATGCCATTAACTATGACAGTGGTCAGTATTATTTCAATCGATCATTAACACCTTTCAATCCTGCTACTCTTGGAACGAAATCATTTTCAATTAATCCTGCTGATTTTAAAAAACAGTATGATGAAGGGGAAACCGACTCTTTAGCATCGATATCAATTCCGCTCGAGCAGGCTTTTGGTGAAAGAATTTTTAATTCTGCAATGCAATACAGTCTTGCAGCAACCACCGCAGATTCACTTTTTATCAGGCCTTTAGATTTCTTCAAGGCCTTCTACGGCATTGCAATTAATCCTTCCCAAATGGATAAAGTGGTAGGTATCAATCCGGCTGCATCTGTGATTAGACTACATTATCATGATGACGATACCGATAGTCTTAGGTTAGATTTAAGCCTAAGTACACTCAGTAATGTTTCTTCCGTTGTAAGCTATAGCCATATTGAGAATGACAGAAGCACGACAGAACTGGCAGGGCTAACACAATTTAATTCTGAATTCTATCCTCCAAGTGATTTGAGATATGTGATGAGTGGTGCTGGTATCCTCACCAAACTTGACTTTCAAAATTTTTATGACTTTGTAGACAGCGATTCGAATCAAAATATTCTAATAAATTCTGCTGAATTAATTATTACTGGAACTGAGACTTCAAATGAATACGCACCTATAAATAGTTTGTCCCTCAAAGTATTGAATAATAATTATTTTAAACGCTTGAAAACTCAGTCTGATAGTACATCAGTTTCTTTGTATCGGGGATATTTAGGTGTTTTTGGTAATACTTTGGCGCCTGTAAATCCAAACGTATCAGACTTAACTCCAATGTTGGTCCAGAGGTCATTAACGAATACATCTTATAATGCGTTTATAACGCTGTTCTCTCAACAACTTTATTTAAAAGATCCTAGTAAAGAACGGTTCAGGTTCTTTGCACTTTATCCTGAAATACCTTCGATAGGGAAGTCAGTAAATAGAATTGCTTTTAATAAAGACAATATAAAGTTAAGAGTATACTATACTCGCCCTACTCAACCAACCCCTTGATTTATGTGCGGAATTGTAGCTTATGTGGGCAAACGGCAAGCCCATGAAGTTGTCATTAAAGGTTTAAAACGCCTTGAATATCGTGGCTATGATAGTGCAGGAATTGCACTGCTAAACGGTGGATTAAACGTTTATAAGAAAAAAGGAAAGGTTTCGGACCTTGAGGGATATCTAAAAGGTAAAAATTTAGATAGTCATATCGGTATTGGCCACACACGATGGGCTACACATGGAGAACCAAATGATGTAAATGCTCACCCGCACTACTCTTCAAATGGTAAGTTTGCCATTATCCATAATGGAATTATTGAGAATTATAGTTCGCTTAAGCAAGAGCTCCTAAACAAAGGACACAAATTTTTAAGCGAAACGGATACTGAGGTATTTATACATTTCATTGAAGATATTAAGGATCATGAAAATTGTTCACTTGATGAGGCGGTTCGCCTGGCATTAACACGCGTTGTTGGTGCTTATGCAATTGTCATTATGTCTTTAGAAGACCCTGATTTATTAGTTGCTGCACGTAAAGGTAGCCCACTCGTTGTTGGGGTAGGTAAAGATGAATTTTTCCTGGCTTCTGATGCCACACCAATTGTAGAATATACAAATGAAGTCGTTTATCTTAACGATCAGGAAATTGCCGTGATCAATAATGGTAAATTAAGTATTACGGATACCAAGAACCTTCCACTTACACCTTATATCCAAACAGTTGACCTTGAATTGGAAGCAATCGAAAAAGGTGGCTTTGAACATTTCATGTTGAAGGAGATCTTCGAACAGCCGCGTTCAATAAGCGATTGTATGAGAGGTCGTTTGGATTCTCAGTCAGGCAGGTTAATTCTTGGTGGACTGCGTGACTACCTTAATAAGTTGGTGAATGCTGATCGCATTCTCATTATTGCCTGTGGCACATCGTGGCATGCAGGACTAGTGGCAGAATATTTCTTCGAAGAATTTTGCCGTATACCCGTTGAAGTAGAGTATGCATCTGAATTCAGATATAGAAATCCTGTGATTCGTGAAGGTGATGTTGTAATAGCCATTTCACAATCAGGAGAAACAGCAGATACGTTAGCTGCAATTGAATTAGCGAAATCGAAAGGTGCTGTTATTTTCGGAGTTTGTAACGTTGTTGGATCTTCTATTCCACGTGCAACCCATGCCGGCGCTTATACCCATGCCGGGCCTGAGATTGGTGTGGCAAGTACAAAGGCATTCACTGCGCAGCTTACCGTGCTGAATATGATTGCCTTGATTGTTGCTCAGAAAAAAGGAACAATTACAGAACAGAAACTTCATGAGCTTTTGGTAGATATGGAAACCATTCCATCAAAGGTTGAAAAAGCATTGAAATTAAATGATCAAATCGAGAAGATAGCAGCGGAATTTAAAGACTCACCTAACTTCCTTTATCTTGGTAGAGGATATAATTTTCCTGTAGCGTTAGAAGGTGCATTGAAATTAAAAGAGATCTCCTACATCCATGCCGAGGGTTATCCAGCTGCGGAGATGAAGCATGGTCCTATAGCATTAATTGACGAAGAGATGCCTGTAGTATTTATTGCTACCAATGACAGTTCTTACGAAAAAATCGTTTCTAATATTCAGGAGGTAAGGGCTAGAAAAGGTCGAGTCATAGCGATTGTAACTGAGGGCGATAAGTTGATTCCGAAAATGTCTGAGTTTGTGATTGAAGTACCGGCAGTTCATGAAGCTTTGATGCCTATGATCTCAGTTATACCATTGCAACTTTTGTCCTATCATATTGCTGTGATGCGTGGTTGTAATGTTGACCAGCCGCGTAACCTTGCTAAATCTGTTACGGTAGAATAGCAGATTTATTAAGCTTCGTAAAATGTCCTTGTAAAAGGATTAGCACAAGGTCTCTTATACGGGTTGTAAAATCCCAGATACTTTACGAGCTGTTTCTCATCCATTTTGTTAATGAAAAAATCTGTGGACAAAAGATAAGTACTGATCATGTTACGAATCTTGCCGGATTTGGAGGAGTTGATTCCTAAAATGGAATAACCTCTTAATGTTAGCTTGTACGTATTGTTTGCATCTTTGGCATATTCATCAGCAAATTTTCGGATCCCCTCTTCATCGAGATTTAAATAGGGAAGTTCTTGCCGGATAATATTTACAACAGCATCATCAAAAGATGTCGAAGTAAACTTAAAGGAAGTAATGGCCGCAACGACGCTTCCTATACCCGCGATTGTTAAAAAATTTCTTCGCTTCATGATAATTTTTTATTTAAATGACTGTTCTGCGGCATACAATGATAATGCAGATAACGTCAGCGTTGGATTATTTGGTGAAAAGGTGGTGAATGAACCACTTCCTAAAACAAACAAGTTTCTATATTGATGATGGACCAGCTTCTTATCCACAACGCTATTTGAAGCTTCCGTTCCCATTCGGGTAGTACCGAGGATATGGGCTTCACTTTTATGAGGAGGTTGAAACTCAATCTTCTCTATCGACAAAGATGATAGTACATCAGGAAGTACTTTCTTCATATTTTCAATTGCTTTCAAAGTATATTCTGAAGGACCTTTGAAATGCAGTGCGGGCTTGAATTTGTCCTCTGTGGTCGTCACAAAATTTTGCTCTTGTGGAAGATCTTCGAAAATCATTCTGAAAGTAGCAAGGTCTCGCCATTTGCCTCTCTCTAGTCTTATATAGGGTGCGTTGTTCGCCTCCATTAAACAGGCTGCGTATTCTTTTCTGTGGTCTCCATCGTACAACATATAGCCGTTTGCATTTACCCACGTGCTGCCTCCAACGGTCTGCAAATTTTTTAAATATACTACAGCATCTAAGCCAAGTTGTTCACCTAAGCCTTTGCCAACATAAGGATTTGTGTCTCCAGAGTTTAGTAGAATATTGGCATTGAATATGGCATTTGTTCCAAGTGCTATCGCATCTCCCGTTATTGCTTCCTCTTTTCCATCTTTTAAAAAATTCACTGTTTTTACAACGTCATTTTGTAGCGTGAGACTATGGACATGGGCGCCGTAAGACATCGTTACTCTTTCGTCTTGGTAAACATGGAGGTTAGAATTTTCTATTGTAAATTTTGCATTGACAGGACAAGCAGAACATACTGAACTTGCACAACATGCATTTCTTCCATTAACAGCACGGCTAGCACGGGCAGTAGGCTGACTTATATACAACGACCCGTATTTCTCTTTCAAAAGTTTGTCTACTCTCGTAAAGGAGTGTGGTGGTAAAGGATATTTAGTTTTTTTCGGAAAGGGTGTTTCATCAGGACCAGAAATATTCATCAACTCTTCAACTTCTGAGTAATAGGGGTCTAGTTCATCATAAGTTATCGGCCAGTCTGAAGCTACGCCGTACAATGTTTTCATCTTAAAATCAGAAGGCATGAAACGTGGCGTGCAAGCAAACCAACAATTAGAACTACCTCCAAAGCCTGTTGTGAAGTGCCAGTGCTTTTCAGGATTATGATTGATGACAGTATCCTCTGCTGAAGGATTTATTTTAGAAGTAGCTACCTCTTCTCCGCGCAAAGCTTTTAAGCGTTCATTTAGTGGGTAGAGGTGACCTCTTTCAAGAACCAAAACCCTTGCATTGGGCTTTGCTTTCCTTAAAAAATTTTTAAGGAAAAAAGTAGAAGCAAAGCCAGTGCCGACAACAATTAAATCATAATGATCTTTCATATAAATTAAAGGAGGGATAGTCTTTAATAATTCACGTAATTCTAATTATTACAAATTCAATCGCGAGATAAAATGATATCACCTCTGCACTTAATTCCCAAGGCGAATAGAAACACAAACTTTCCCAACAAAATTTAGTGACCACAAGGTTGTGGGCCATTTTTAGGAAAAGTTCGAAACTTCATTAACCTCGACAATGCGTAAGAGTCGTTCTGCAACAATGGAATTTCCTGCGTGCCACGCTTGTAGTGATATTGCTTACCCTCAAAGGAAAACACTACTTCCTTTGTCTTTCTTTCAACAACATAATTCTGAAGTTCAAACAAAACCATTAGCTTCTGTTCCTTTGCTCTATGTTCAAGAGTTTTATCAGTAGATGAGATAATTTCAACAACTTCTTTCTGGTAATCGAATATTTGGAATGATGCGGGGATAATGTAATGGTTACTGACTCCACCTTCGGTTCGGAGATTCGAAAACATTGAAAAAGAACCTTCTGTTTTTAAACCAAGATATGGACTTATTCCATTGATAAAAACAAGAATCGGAACGAGCGCAAAGGCGCCGTGCTTCAAGCGAAGGGCTACAATTGGTTTTTTGTTTTCAAGATTATGCAGGGCCGTTCTCCTGTGTAATAGGAATGCGATGAAAATAGATATGTATAATATACTGAATATCGTCCAAAAGAAATATAGATGAAAATTGGAATACGTAGTAAGTGTTTTATTAAGGATATATACAAGAACGATAAAGACCAAAATCAAAAAGAATAAGAACAAAACTTTTCTGGTACTGTATTTTCTCAAGTAGTTTTCACGAACAGACACAAACCTATTCTTTTGTTTCACAATCCAACCTCCAATGTTATCGTCCATGAATAAAAAGTATGCTGCCAAAATCATAGAAGAGAAATCGTAAAAGGCATTGTAAGAATTGTAAGAGAGCACACAGTGAAAAAAGAATCCGATTAGAATTGCTGCATGGCGCGTCTTATTAAATATCAGCAGTAATGGAATAAGTAATTCTATAAAAATTATGGCGTAAGGATTAATTGCAATTAAAGCGGGTGTTAGTGATATAACAGAATCAATGTTTTGCGCTTTAAACAATTCTGTAGCACAGCTGGTATCTGAAGTGAAGAAACCTGAATTTAACTTATGAAATACTGCATAGAAATATAAAATAATTATCTCCCACCGGATTGCTCTTGAAATAGAATTGAAGAACGAATCTTCATTAACTTTCAGGGAGCGATGCCGGATGATATAGTCAATCAGGATGTGTAAGATTGTAAGATTTACGAAGCCTGTAAAAAGCCAATGGTTAGTAGCATGCGGCATCAAAGTAATTACTTCGTAAAGCTGCAATACAATAAGCACCATCAGCGATCGTAAAGACGGACGAAAGATTACAAACATTGCTGCAATGGAGAGCAATGCGTAATTGAGCTGCACATCAAACAGACCGGAGTGCGCTAAATGAAAAAGAGTTGCTATCGCCCACAAGACAGAAAAAGTCTTAAGCTTTATACTGCGGGTTGCAGTTTTTGGCTCAAGGTTATAAAATCCTTTTCTAGGTGTCAGTACAGAGGTCAAGTGAAAACGTGTTTATCAATTTCTTGTCTTTATTAAAAACCACTTTAGCCAGGGGATATCAATAAACATCAATACACAAATAAGGATTGTAAAACAGGCGAGATAAAGCATAAACCATTTCAGTGTATAAAGCTTCTCATATCCTTGCACTGGTGAATCTTTAAGCAAACCGATTTTTAAGTACCATGCAAAGAGCAAAGCAAAGAATGGAAAACTTAGAAGCATCTCTATCCTATTCTTAATCAGAAATATTCCCATAAAGAATGCACATGTAATCGCATAGAAAAACATGGAGATCAATAATTTATTTTCCGTATAATATTTAAATGACCTCCGGTATAATCCTGCTATTTCAGGATTTCCTATTACCCTATATTCAGCAAACCTTTTTGTCGCCATTAAAAATGCTCCCCCCATCCAATAGGCGATGATAATACTCAATGGAGGAAATGCATCCCAGAATTCCAGATCCCACTTGTTATCTAGATACAGACCGACTGAAGGAATTACCATGAACCATCCAAGTGCAAACCTGATGGGATTATTAATGGATTCGGAAAGCACATCTACAAATACGCGGTCTTTGGTACGAAAGGGCCGAACGTTGTACATGATGCCCATGAAAAGAAGGAAGCCGGCAGTATACAAGAACCGATTTGATATTAAATATGCAAGCGATAAACCTATCGCTGCTAAAACAACGTATTCAAGAAAAACGATATAAGGATTCGCTACCTTAACAACAAGTGACCTCTTTTTCTTAATAGGATGATACTTATCAAAATCTGCATCAAGGTATTCATTGATAACATAATTAGCAGAGGCAATAAGACAAGCGCTCATCGTACCTACGAGCACCTTTAATATGAGGGAGAACTCTACCGGAATTTTGTAATAAGCAATGGCGAAAAACATTCCGGGCAGAATGAACACATTTTTAATCCATTCATCTGGCCTTGCGATAGCGAGATAATCTTTAATGCTTGCATTTATTTTTTCGGCCAGAGGTTCGGCCGCTTCAGGGTTAAGCACATGAGCCTGAGTTGCAGTAATTTCTTTTGTGTTTTCTATTTTCATACCTGTGGAACCAGTACATCTAAACCTCAGTAAAATTTTATACCGCGCTCTTGGGGTGTTCAGTTGCAAAAAAAGACGATAAAGTGCTTAAGGGTTAAGTCCAGGTTTTTTCTGCTCTTGATAGTACAGCTTCCATGGTTCTGCTTTTCTTAGCAGATTAAATCGCGTGATGTCAATGTCTTTTTCAATTGGTCCTTCACCTCTAACCAAAATATATTCGAGATGTGAGTATTGAGGTGTAGGTCGTGGATCGGAGGGTTCCCCAATGAACTCGTAATAAAATGGAATGACAGATTCATCGACCCTACGTTTTACTACACCAAAACGATAATCGATAATCTTAGTGGCTGTAATTCCACGATTCCAAACGAGAAAGTAATTAGGGAAATGGAGATAGACTCTACTTCCTCTGAAATTGTTATTATACATCAAGCCTGCCAGCCGTGCCGTGTTTTCAGTATCAGCGAAAAATTCCGAATTGAAATTTTTGTTCTGCTGGTTGAAGGCATAGATATATTCAAACCATAACGCGGTGTAGATAATGCATATTCCAATTACAAAACTGCGTAAATACTTACTAGCAACAGCGCTCAGCGCAATACTGCCGATGATGATAAATGAAATCATCACCAACGTGCAGAAGCGTTGGAACAACGGATACTGACCTGGTAATTCCTCCGGCAATAAAAAAAAACATGCTGAACTAATAACCAAGAAAATAGCCGATCTCCTAACATTCTCATTTCTCCAAAAACTGCCGCTCCACAATTTGAATGGTTTGAAATACAATAATGGGACTACCACACAAACAATAAAAAATAAAGCGATTAGAATTCCCGCAAGCCCTTCTTGTAGTCTAAAGTTATCCATGATCACCAGCCGGTAGCGATGTACGAGATTGCCGAAATATTTAGTAGTATAGTATTGTAGCAGATAATCAACGGTGCTTCCTTCCTTTGTTTCTGAGGCACGGCTAAACCACCAGGTAAATATTAAAACTATTAACGGAAGTGGTACAAGTGCTACGCGCACGAGTAATTTAACAAAAGAATTATAGTATTTGTAGAGCATCAACCCTCCATAAATCAAGATGCCGAAAAGTGCGTTTTGCGCATGCATTAGAAATAAGAGAATAAGAAGGAAGGAGATAATAACTTTTAGATGAAGTTTATCTTCTTCAAGATCACGCAAAGTGAAGTATAAGAGAACGAGAATTGTTGGGATTGAAATAGCGAAGCCAACAAATCCAAAAGTCACATTGTAATTAAATATGAAAAGCACACAAAACAAACCATACCACAAGTTGCCTTTAAGTTGTTTGATGGTGAGGTAAACGGAAAACAGCAGTAAAGCAATGTAGAGTATGTAAAAGACCTTGTTGCCAAATTCTACCGAAGGGAACAAGCTGCAGAATACAGTGTGAAATGTATTGGGGTAAAACCATGGGGTAGGTTCATAGTACTGGGAGATGGTGTTTCCTTCAGTATTGTAAAATTTATAAATGGTAGCTTCCGCCAAATGGTTAGGCAGATCGATAAAGGGAAGTAGAGGCATCCAAAATATAAAAAGTGCATAAACACCAATGATAATGAGGATGAAGATTTTTACCTGACGGGTTTCAGAGTCACTAAAAGTTTGCATGGAGATGTTGTGCTCGATGAGCTAATGCTCCTTCAGATCTTAAAAATTGTATGCCAACGGCTTTACGTTGATCTTGTATGTTAGAGTGAAAAGACGGCCGTAAGGGTTATTAAGTTCTATTTTCTACGTTCAATTAAATCCCAAAGATTGCCATACAAGTCCTGGAATACTGCAACGATTCCATAGTCCTCTGTTTTAGGTTCACGTATAAATTTTACGCCTTGAAGTAGCATTCTATTATATTCTCTCAAACAGTCATCCGTATGTAAAAAGAGAAATACCCTTCCACCTGATTGATTGCCTACTCTACTCGCTTGTTCTTCATTCGTTGCCTTTGCCAAGAGGATGTGGCATTCTGCAGATTTACTTGGGGACACCAAGACCCATCGTTTTGTTGGAGTAAGAATTGTATCTTCTATTAGCACGAAGCCTAGTTTCCCTATGTAAAATGCAATTGCCTCATCGTAGTCCTCAACTACTACAGTGATGTGAATTATTTTGTTTGACACGTGTAAACTGATTAATTACACCCTGCTTTTCCCAAGCTCTATCTTTAGCAGATACTCTTTCTCCTTGCGCAGCATTTCTTCCTGGGTAGCGGATAACTCCTCCATATTTTGTCGCATTTCTTCTTCCTGCGATTTCATTTCTTCGGTTTGTTGCTGAAGCTGCTCCAGCAAAATTTTTGTCTGTTCTGTTTTTTCAATTGCTCCAATGGAAGCAGCAATGCTTTCTGCTAGTTTTTCTGCAAGGTCTATTTCATGTTTCTTGAATTTATTGAAAGAGGCAATTTCGATGGCACCAAAGATTTCATCATTGGATTTAAGTGGTATAATAAGTAATGATTTAGGAGAAGCTCCACCTAAGCCCGAGGTGATGTGTGTGTAATTCGTTGGAATATCAGTGAGGTATACAGTTTCTTTTTCAATGATACTTTGGCCAATAAGACCTTGCTCCAGGTTGAAAACTTTTTCTAAGTATTTCTTTTTATCATAAGCATAGCATGAGCTTAAGATAAGTTTCTTTTCTCCTTCATGTTCTTTCAAAATGAAAAGTCCGCCCTGATTCGCATTGAGATAAGTTACTACAAACTTTATGATTTTTGAATAGAGGTCTTCTGTTGAGCTGGATGATCGCAGTATAACACTAATTTGTGCGATGCCTTCTGCAACCCAATTTCTTTCGGCATCAGCCTGTAAGGCCAGTTGTAACTGCGACTGCATATTTAACAACGAGTTACCCAATGTATCCTCACTGCTTACATTCTCCAGCTTCACAGAGAGGTTTCGCTTTGATATTTCGTCTGCAAAAGATGCTTTGCCGCGCAGACTTTCAGCTAAAGTCTTTAGTGATTTTTTCATTTCTCCAAACTCATCCTGCTTTTTGTCTTCGTTCACTTGCACAATCTCACCTTCGCTTAGGCGTTGTTGCAAACTGCGGATTTCATTTATTCTGCGAATGATATTTTTATTAAAGAAATAGTAAACATAGGCTGCAACGAATATCAGCACGAACAAACAGACCAAGACTGCCATGATATTTTTTCGGGAGAAAAAAACACTCCACGAAATTTTTTCTTTGGGAATAAAGGCAGCTGTTATCCATTCTTTGCCAGCAAAAGTATACGCGCCTTTCGACTTGGAAACCCCATACGTTAAATTTGCTACAGGAATTGCAGTGTTGTCGGAAGCTTGTACTATGCCCTCGTCATCTACGTTGAGTGATTGCGTTAAAATAAGAGATGAATTTTGTGCACTGATGATTTCGCCTGTCTTTTTGGTGATGATGACGAATGCCCCGTTGTGATCTTTCGCCAGGTTTTGTTCAGCCTCTTCTCGAATGCCATCCGTTACTTCTTTCCACGAAGCGAAATTATACCATACACCAACAACTATTCCCTCAGCATTTTTTATGGGCGCGGCATATGCCATTCCGTGGCCCTGCGTTCCATAGATTTGACCAATCTCATTGTTGACTGCGAAGTCAGAAAACCATGCTCCTCCCTTTGGACCCTCAGCACTAGTACAAACTTTAAACCATTCTTCTTCTGAAACATTCTTATCGAGTAAATGTTGCGAGCTTATCTTATTGCCATTCTTGTCCTGCGTATTAACAACAAGTACTCTTCCCTCATTGTTGCAGATCATCATCAGGTCATATAAAACATAATAGGCAGTCATTGTATTAATAAATTTCTGAACACCATCTACGACACTGTCTCGTGAAGCGGTTGATACAGCCAATTGATTGTAGGCAAAAGCTTGAACATCTCCGAATCGTTCATAAAAATTTCGGTCTACTTTCTCCATCACAGATTGTGCTGTTAACTTACTTGTAATCATCATCGACTCATTATTGGTCGCTACTTGATTATTTGTAAGATAATAGAAGAGAGAAGCCAGGATAACAACAAGAATGGAGAGAATAAGTATTGCAATAGAAAAGAAAGCGCTTTTGTTATATCGGCTAATATTCATGAGCTTAGGTATTACCAACTTAATTTAGCAACAACATCCGATATATCTTCATTGTTTAGTAAACTTTTATTGGTAAAGAATGTAATTTGGTAATACCGCAATGTGTAAAAACTACATTTTCGCGAAGAACTTGCAAGCCTTTCGTTTGCTAACGTTTGCAACGTTCAGCCTATACATTCTGTAGATACTCTTTCTTAAGCAAAGGACAGATTTTGTATCTTTCATCCTTGGTGTCATCATAAATTGCTTCGAGTAATTCGTAGACGTGCTTGATGCCGATGCGGCTGCACCATTCAAATGGACCAAAGGGATAATTCGTTCCTAGCTTCATCGCTAGGTCTATATCCGCTCTTGTTGCTGTTCCTTCTTGTATTGTATAATAGGCCTCATTAATAATCATCGAAATAACGCGCGGTGTAACCAGTCCAACCCGGTCATCGACAATTAAAAGTTCTGTATTTAATGTCACGCTTAATTTACGAAGGGCTTGTTCATCTTCCTGCTTCCAAAGCGAGGCTTCTAGAATATTTCTGTTCAAAAAACCTGGCATACCATTGAAACCAAAAATCTTGCAGCGAAAATTATTATCAGCGGAATGTGCAAGGTTTGATAAAGTGATTTTGCAGGTATTTAAAAAAACGGTAATGTCTTTGTCAACGTAGATATCAAACTCCCCCGGCTCTTCATCAATAATGAAATCAAAAATCAGCTCATTTGCATCTATAAATTTTTCTGCTTCCCAATGTTCTTCTACCATTGAATACTGATGATTTGTTCCAAATTTAGATTTTAACTCAGTCAAGTTATTTTGGTCACCAATAATTAGAATTTTCATATCAAGAATAATCTCTGCTAAATGTTAATTTTGCCCGGCATAAACAATATTAATTAATAAATCCATGTCTAAAAAAATCATTTATTCATCTGAAGCACCGGAGCCTATCGGACCTTACAGCCAGGCAATTCAAGCAGGCAATATGCTTTTTGTCAGCGGGCAGATAGCGATCAATAAAAGTACAGGGCAGATCGATACTGGTGACATTGAAACCGAAACGAAACAGGTTATGCTTAATCTTGAAAAGATTTTAACAGCAGCGGGTATGGGTTTTACAAATGTTGTTAAGAGTTCAATTTTTTTGAAGGACATGGCTAATTTTCCTAAAGTGAACGACATCTATGCACAATATTTTAAAAGTGAGCCACCAGCAAGAGAGACAGTGGAAGTAAGCCGTTTGCCGAAAGATGTGAATGTTGAAATTTCGTGCATAGCAGTAAAGCTGTAGTATCAATAATCTTTTTTAAAGGAACAAATTATAATTCCGGTTTAGATTTGCAGCCCTATCAATTTTAAATTTAGAATATGAGAGAAGTTCGTGTCCGTTTCGCTCCAAGTCCTACAGGAGCATTGCATATTGGTGGAGTGAGAACTGCGCTATACAACTATTTGCTGGCGCGCCAAACAAAAGGCACAATGATCCTCCGCATAGAAGATACAGATCAATCTCGTTTTGTGCCTGGTGCTGAAGAATATATTATTAAGTCATTGCAATGGGCTGGGATCAAAATAGATGAAGGTGTTGGCGTTGGGGGCCCGCATGCTCCATACCGCCAATCAGAACGGAAAGAAATATATACGCAACACGCTCAGCAACTCATCGATAAAGACTTTGCCTATTATGCATTTGATACAGAAAAGGAGCTTGAAGAAATGCGTGAGCGTTTGAAAGCTGCAGGTGTCGATACTCCTCAATATAATAGCATCACAAGAATGCAGATGAGAAACTCGCTCACACTCTCTGCAACAGAGACTAAAGATCTTATCAATGCCGGAACACCGTATGTTATACGCCTCAAAGTTCCGCGCAAAGAAGAGGTAAGATTGAATGATTTAATTCGTGGCTGGGTAATGGTTCATTCATCTCAAATAGATGATAAGGTTTTAATGAAATCCGATGGTATGCCAACTTATCATCTGGCTAATGTAGTGGACGATTATCTCATGAAAATCTCCCATGTTATTCGTGGTGAAGAATGGTTGCCATCTGCACCTCTGCATGTGTTGCTTTATAAATACTTCGGGTGGGAAAATGAAATGCCTCAGTTTGCACACTTACCGTTGTTACTGAAGCCCGATGGTAATGGTAAGTTGAGCAAGCGTGATGCCGATCAACTGGGGTTTCCAATATTTCCGTTAACATGGAAAGATCCTGCGACAAATGAAGTGGCGGCTGGCTACAAAGAATCGGGGTATTTGCCTGAAGCCTTAATTAATTTTTTAGCTTTTCTTGGATGGAACCCCGGAACAACACAGGAGATTTTTTCAATGCAAGAGCTTATCGAGGCTTTTTCAATTGAACGCATCGGAAAAGCAGGGACACGTTTTGATATTCATAAAGCGCAGTGGTTTAATCAGCATTATTTACGATCAAAATCAGATGAAGCATTAGCTGGATTTTTATTGGAATCGTTAAAGGCTAACAACGTACCATGCAGTAATGAGAAAGCAATTAAAGTCGCTGCCCTTATGAGAGACCGCGTTACTTTCCCACAGGATTTTTGGGATCAAGGAAAGTTTCTATTTTTTCCACCGACAGTTTTTGATGAAGCTGTTGTAGCGAAAAAATGGAATGAGGATGTGGTGAAAGTACTTACGGCTTTTAAAGAAGCAGTAAATGATCTGGAAAGATTAGATGCAAATAATGCAAAATCTACGTTAGAAACAGTAACTTCATCACTGGGAATAGGCACCGGTAAAATACTACAGGCGGTAAGGCTTGCAATAACGGGTGCTGGCGGTGGTCCTGATCTGATGATGATTATGGAAATAATTGGAAAGGATGAGGTAGTTAGCAGAATAGCATATGCATTGAAAACCTTGAAAGTGAAAATTGCGTAATATGGATATGAAGAACGAGGAAGAACCAAAGAAGCAAAAACCGAAACCAAAAGTTCACAAGGAACTAAATGGCTTTGATGTATCGATTGATACTTTCGGTGAGATTAAGACCAACATGAACATTGAAAAAATTAACGAGTTTTTAAATAAAAACGTTGACGATAAAAAACTTGCCGAAAGAGAAGATTATAACGAGATGAAAAAAGGCAAGAAGAAAAAGTAAATCGCTTATTGAGTATTGAAAGCCTGAAATCTTAAAACAGTTTCAGGCTTTTCTATTAATATTACGAACCATAATTTAACCTTAACATGGCATCATCACACAACATCGACTATCAGATTAAAGGAGAAAGCATTCAGATTGTAGAGGTAGAATTAGATCCAATGGAAACCGTAATTGCAGAGGCAGGCGCCATGCTTTTTATGGAAGACGGTATTGCATTTGAATCGAAGATGGGTGATGGTTCTAACCCAAGCCAAGGGTTGTTTGATAAACTGCTTTCTGCAGGAACTCGTATGCTTACGGGTGAATCGCTGTTCATGACTCACTTTACCAATAGGGGAAACAGAAAAGCAAAGGTCGGTTTTTCAGCACCATATCCTGGTACAGTAATTCCAATAGATCTTTCTTCTTTTCCTAATCGCGAAGTAATCGTTCAAAAGGATGGTTTTTTGTGCGCAGCGTATGGAACGAAAGTGTCAATTACTTTTAATAAGAGAATAGGCTCGGGCCTGATTGGTGGCGAAGGTTTTATACTTCAGAAATTGCAGGGTGATGGAAGAGCATTTGTTCACGCTGGCGGAACAGTAATAGAGCGTACATTAAACAACGAAACACTTCGGGTAGATACTGGTTGCGTTGTTGCTTTTGAATCTCACATTGATTTCGATGTGCAAGCTGCAGGAGGATTACGTTCAATGGTGTTTGGCGGTGAAGGTATGTTTCTGGCAACCCTAAGAGGCACAGGTCGTGTTTGGCTACAGTCAATGCCTATTAGAAAACTCGTGCAGGCGCTTGCACCTTACGGAAGTAATAGTGGAAAAGAAGGTAGCTCGCTACTAGGGAGCTTCCTCGAGCGCTAATCTATTTTTCTATAGTAAGCCGTCATCCTTGTTCGCCTGCACAGGCAGGCAAAATTGTGAGATTTTCTTTCATAAAAATTACTGCTCAATGTTTTAAGCAGAACTTGTCGTGCTGTATGACAACGCGTACTGCTCTAAAATGGTAGTGCCATCCAAAACATTGCTATTTTTGAAGTATGACAGATAATGTTATAAAGATTGGCATTGTAAAAGAAGGGAAAGTACCTCCCGATAAGCGTGTGCCTTTTACACCTTTGCAGGCAGAGGAAATTCAACAACGGTTTCCAAATGTTAAGATCGTTTGTGAGCGAAGCGAAGTCCGATGTTTTAAGGATGAGGAATACCATCACTTCGATGTATCAGTTCAGCCCGATGTTAGAGATTGTAATATCCTGATGGGCATAAAGGAAGTGCCAATCGAGTGGTTAATAGAAGAAAAAACTTATTTGTTCTTCTCTCACACGATAAAAAAACAACTGTATAATAAGAAGTTGTTGCAGGAAGTGTTAAAGAAACGGATTACGCTTATTGATTATGAAGTGTTAAGAGACACGCTTGGAAACAGGCTAGTAGCTTTTGGAAGGTATGCAGGAATTGTAGGCGCATATAATGGGTTGTGGACTTATGGAAAGCGTTATGGAAGTTTTTCGCTTAGAAGAGCGTACGAATGCTTCGATGTTAACGATTTGAAACTGGAGCTTAGAAAAGTAAAACTTCCGCCTCTCAAAATAATTCTCACGGGTGCCGGAAGAGTAGGGAAGGGCTCAATGGAAACCTTGGACAGCGCGGGTATCCGAAAAGTGAGCCCTGTTGATTTTCTTTCAAAAAATTTTGACGAACCAGTATATGTTCAGCTCAGCAGCGCTGATTATCACTCGCGAAAAGCAGGTGGACATTTTAATCGAGAAGAGTTTCATCTCTACCCGGATCGTTATGTATCTTATTTCAAATCTTTTACAAAAGTAGCGGATATTTTGATGGCGGGAGCATATTGGAATCCGAAGGCACCGGTGTTATTTACAAAAGAAGAAATGATGTCGCCGGATTTCAAAATAAAAGTGATAGCAGATATAACCTGTGATATCAACGGATCAATTCCCAGCACAAAACGCGCTACTTCAATTATAGATCCTATCTACGATTATGATCCTGCAACGGACTCCACTCAACCTCCTTTTATTAATCCCGATTTTATAACAGTAATGGCGATTGATAATTTGCCATGCGAATTGCCAAGAAGTGCTTCAGAGGAATTTGGACGTGATTTAATTGATCGTGTTTTACCGGTGCTTCTTGGGGATGATAAAGAAAAAGTGATTGACCGTGCCACAATTGCAAAAGGTGGTGAGCTCACAACTCACTTTACTTATCTTCAAGATTACGTGTCAAATTGATCCAATGATTCAAACACTTGTTCCGCAACGCCTCGCATCTATTGATATACTGCGCGCTATTATCATGGTGTTGATGATATTTGTTAACGATCTCTGGTCTTTAACAAATATTCCACTATGGCTGGAGCATGTTGGCGCAGATGTTGACGGCATGGGTTTGGCGGATATTGTTTTCCCAGCCTTTCTTTTCATTGTCGGAATGTCGTTGCCTTTTGCCATTAATAACCGAGTGAAAAAAGGTGAAAGCAAATTGCAGGTCACTGCACATGTAATCATTCGTTCTCTCGCATTGATTATAATGGGTTTATTCCTTGTGAACGGGGAGTACCTTAACGAAGAAGCTTCAGGCATTGAACGGCTTGTATGGAATACCTTATGCTGTCTCTCTTTTATTTTAATGTGGAATGTTTATCCGTGTAACATCAACAAGTGGCTTGCCGGAAGTAGTAAAGTGTTAGGAATTTTTGTTCTCATAACGCTTGCCCTGATTTACAAAGGTGGCGATGGAACTGAAATACAAAGGTTCTCAATTCATTGGTGGGGAATTCTGGGTTTGATTGGTTGGGCTTATCTTGTCTGTGGGCTAACATATACTTTTGTTGGAGGCAATCTTCTGGGCTTATTTCTTGTCTGGATTGCATTTCATTTGCTTTGTGTTGCCAGCCATGCAGGCCTAGTTCCAACTGAGCTTAGTACAATAGTGAGTCCTCTTGGAGAAGGGGCAATGCCAGCGTTAACTATGGGGGGCGTTGTATTGTCATCGATCTATCTGTATTACAGAAGGAGTAACAATCAGCAAGCAATGTTTATTAGTACGGTGAGCATGGCTTCCTTGTTATTGATACTTGGTATCTATACGCGTTCTTTCTGGGGAATTTCAAAAATTAACGCTACACCCGCATGGATTTTAATTTGCAGTGCTATAACCATCTTCATGTTTCTATTTGTTTACTGGATTGCAGATGTAAGACAAAAATCTTCCTGGTTTAATTTAATTAACCCAGCAGGAACCAATACTTTGCTTTGTTATCTCATTCCTTACTTTGCATATGCATTTGTTACGTACGCAGGAATCAATTTTCCTGATTTTATGCTTACTGGAATAATAGGATTGTTCAAATCTTTTTCATTTGCACTGCTGGTTGTAATGATAGCTGGTTTGTTAGGAAGAATTGGTGTTCAATTAAAATTGTAAAATTGATAACAGTAAAACAGAAACTTTATAAGCTTTGCCAGGACTTTATTACAGCGCGGATAGCAGATTCGCGTCAGGCAATCACTGTGTTACAAGCTGATGCAAACGAAGAAACGAAAAGTTCTTCCGGTGATAAATATGAGACTGGCCGGGCAATGATGCAGATTGAAATTGAAAAGCTTTCAAGTCAATTGTCGGAATCAGTAAAACAAAAAAATCAACTGGATAAAGTTACCCTTGATAAGTCAGATAAAATTCAGCCTGGAAGTTTAGTTGTTACCGATCAAGGAATATTTTTTATTTCCACCAGTATAGGACAGTTTGATGTTGATGGAAAATTAATTACATGTATTTCTCCCGCCTCACCACTGGCGATTCAGTTGATGCAGCGAGCAACGGGTGCAGAAGTTTTGATCAACAAAAAGAGATTTGTAATACAAGAAATCTGGTAAGTTTCAACCGTTAGCTATGAATCTTGAGGAAGAGTTAATTTTAAATGCCAGAAACGTTAATTTCGAAACATGCTTTTATATAATGTAACAATAGGTGTCGATAAAGATATTGAAAAGGAGTGGCTTCTATGGATGCAGCAAAAACACATTCCGGATGTTATGCGAACAGGCCTGTTTGAGGAATCAAAAATGTTTAAGGTGCTACACGACCAGGATGAAGAAACGATCTCATACAGTGTTCAGTATTTCGCGAGAAGTATTGAAAATGTGCAGCAATATCTTGAAGTTTTCGCACCTGTGTTAGTAGAGGAACATCGCCATCGGTTTTTTAACAAGCATGTAGTTTTTCAAACACTGCTGGAGCAAGTCTGATGTGACATTACTTTTCTAAAAGCTTTATGATCTGATCTTTTTCCAGGTGGCAATTCACCCATTCGCTGTCGAGTTTTGCTCCGTACTTCTTATAGAAATTGATAGCAGGCTCGTTCCAATCGAGCACTTGCCACATCATGCCAGTGCAACTTGAGTCCAAAGTTTGTTGCATGGTCCGATCAAAAAGTAATTTTCCTATTCCACGACCGCGCTCGCTTTCAGTCACAATAATGTCTTCGAGGTAAAGACGTTTCCCTTTCCAGGTAGAATAACGCCAGTAGTATAAGGATAGACCAAGGATAAAATTATTTTCTTCAGCAACGAAAAAGCCATAAACTGGACTACTACCAAATCCATCTTCTTCCATCAGTTGTAGTGTATTCGTTACTTCATGCGGAGCCCGCTCAAATGCTGCAAGCTCTTTAACAAGTTCCAATACACGCGTAAGATCTTTCTTTCGCCCTTCTCTTATAGTCATACTCGCATTTTTGCTACGAATAAAAAATCATTAATGTCGATTGATTTGCAGATCCAGCATCAAGAATCACAGAATCCAGCATCCAACTCACATCTCATCTTTTGCAAGTGGTGGCACAACACCCATATTATACCAGGCAAACGAATATTGATCCGCCACTACTTCAATTGATTTTTTAAGATTAGAAGATCCATGACCCGACTTTGTTTCAATTCTGATAAGTACAGGATTATCGCCTTGATGATATTCCTGTAAGGTAGCGGCAAACTTAAATGAGTGTGCTGGTACAACCCTATCGTCATGATCTGCCGTAGTGATTAGCGTTGCGGGATAAGATGTACCTGGCTTCAACGCGTGAACCGGTGAATATTTTTTCAGATAGTCAAACATCTCTTTCGAATCTTCTGATGTTCCATAGTCATATGCCCATCCTGCCCCAGCAGTAAATTTATGATAGCGGAGCATGTCCATTACACCAACAGCAGGCAATGCTACTTTTGCCAAGTCCGGTCTCTGCGTCATTGTTGCGCCAACTAGAAGTCCACCATTAGAACCTCCCGCAATAGCAAGATAATTACTTGAAGTATATTTCTCTTTGATGAGATATTCAGCAGCGGCAATGAAATCGTCGAAGACATTTTGCTTTTTCAATTTTGTTCCCGCTACGTGCCATTTCTCACCGTACTCGCCACCACCTCTTAAATTGGGTTGAGCGTATACGCCTCCATTTTCTAACCACGCAATTCTCGCTGGGCTAAACGCAGGGGTTAAACTAACATTGAATCCACCATAGGCATAAAGCCACGTTGGATTTTTTCCGTTCAGCTCTATACCCTTTTTATAAACGATGTACATTGGAATCTTCGTGCCGTCCTTGCTCTCGTAAAAGACTTGTTTTGTCTCGTAGTCGTCAACATTGAAATTTACTTTCGGCTTCTGATATGTTGTTGATGTACCCGAAGCAATATCATATTTGAAAACTGTAGTTGGGTACGTAAACGATGTGAAAGAGTAATAGATCTCTTTCTCAGCTTTCTTGCCATTAAAACCTCCGGCTGAACCAATGTCAGGTAGTTTCACATCGCGCTCTAATTTGCCATCAATGTCAAACTGCTTTATTTGAGTTTTTACATCAACCATATAACTCGCGAAGATCTTTCCTCCACCTGTTCCCGCATCAAGCACATTCTCCGTTTCTGGTATTAAGTCTTTCCAATTGCCTGGCTCAGGACTTGCAAAATCTACAACGATAACTTTATTGTTGGGAGCGTTTAAGTTCGTTTGTATGATCAGTTTAGCGCCATCATTTATAATTACCTGATGTTCATTGTCGAAGTTCTTTATGATTGGTTTTAGTACTCCTTTTTTATCAGTAAGATCTTGTGCGTAAAGCTCGTTTCCAGTAGTGCTTGTAGCGGCAGTCACTACGAGAAAGCGTTCATCTTCAGTAACACTTGCTCCGATGTATCGTCTTGGAGTCTCCTCACCTCCAAAAACCATCTCATCCTGTGTCTGCGATGTTCCAAGTTTGTGATAGAATAATTTATGAAATTGTGTTTTTGCCGAAAGCTCGCTGCCTTGAGGCTTGGTATAACTACTGTAGTAGAATCCTTCATTACCCTTCCATGCAATTCCACTAAACTTAATGTCGATTAATGTATCCCCTAGTATTTTTTTATCAGCTGTCGCGATAACAATTGCTTTCCTCCAGTCAGAACCTCCTTCACTAATCAAGTAAGTAGCCATTGTTCCATCCTTCGTAAAAAATATTCCTGCAAGTGAGGTGGTACCATCCGAAGAAAATGTATTGGGATCAAGAAAGATTTCGGGCGTTCCATCCTTTCCTTTTTTGCGATAGAGTACGCTGTGATTTTGCAAGCCATCATTTTTATAAAAATAAAAATAACCTCCTTCTTCAAACGGAGCACCCAATCTTTCATAGTTATACAGATCTTCTATTCTCTTCTGAATCTTTTCCCGATAGGTAATATGTTTTAGATAATCAAAAGTAACTTCGTTTTGTGCTTTAACCCAGCTTCCCGTAGTCTTTGAAGTATCATCTTCGAGCCAACGGTAAGGATCACTTACTTGCTCACCAAAATAATTGTCGACAGTATCAACTTTAGTGGTTGATGGATATTTAGAAACCGTTGATTCTTCTTTTTTATTACAAGATATTATCATGACAGAAAGAATGGCGAAACTTATTAGATTCTTCATCTTATAAAAATTATGCGATAAGATAGCAGCCAGCACCCTGCGGCACAACTTTAGTTTGATAAAAGACCTAAAACAAAGTTTCGATATAGGTGTTTATAGTTTGTAAGGTATGCAAACAGAAAAAATTTTAGCTGCACTAAGCACCGTTTCCTTTATCGCAGTGATCGTCGTTAATGCACTTGCAAATACATTGCCCATTAATGGATTAAATACAGGAGAGGTATCGGCACTGTATCCCAGCATGTTTACACCTTCAGGTATTACATTTTCCATTTGGTCGGTTATCTATCTTTTACTAGCGGGTTTTGTCATCTATCAATGGAAGCTTTTGTCCAAGTCTTATTACAAGCAGTTGATGTCATTGTTCATTATTTCTTGTGCCTTAAACATTTGCTGGATATTGGTGTGGCATCATCTCTTCGTGTCTATCTCTGTGATAGTGATGATTGTATTTCTAATTATCCTCATAAGAATTTTCCTGTTACTTCAGAAAAATCCTGAGCAATCCACTACAGAGTTAGTACTGATCCATTTGCCGTTTACAATTTATCTTGCCTGGATCAGTGTCGCTACTATTGCTAATGTCTCTGCTTATCTTACTTCCATTGATTGGGATGGCGGAATTCTCTCTCCAGTTGCCTGGACTATTATCATGATGGTGGTTGCCAGCATACTCGCCATTATCGTTCTTAAGAAATTTTATCGCTATGCTTATGCAATTGTAGTAGCATGGGCGTTAGCCGGAATTGCATTGAACAATTATCCCATAATAACGGTAGTAGCTGAAATACTCTTGTTTGTTGTAATAGCTTTTAGTCTGTACTTATACTTTACTACAAGAAGAGGATTTTCAGATTAACTTAACTTACCTTCCTTACTAATTGATAATATCAAATCTTGTATAAGGGACAAGTACTTTTGGAATTCTGACTCCGTCTTTCGTTTGATTGTTCTCAAGTATTGCAGCTACAATTCTTGGTAATGCCAACGCACTTCCATTTAAGGTATGCAACAGCTGCGTTTTACCCTCTTTAGATTTGTATCTTAGTTTAAGACGGTTGGCCTGAAAGGTTTCAAAATTACTAACAGAGCTTACTTCAAGCCAGCGTTGCTGTGCAGCAGCATAGACCTCCATATCAAATGTCATTGCTGATGTAAAACCCATGTCGCCACCACACAGCAAAAGTTTTCTGTAAGGGAGCTCAAGTTTTTCCAACAAACCTTGTACGTACTGACACATTACTTCCAGCGTTGTATAAGAATCATCGGGCTTCGTGATTTGAACGATCTCCACTTTATCGAATTGGTGTAACCGGTTTAGCCCTCTTACATGCGCACCCCAGCTTCCTGCTTCTCTGCGAAAGCAAGGAGTGTAACCAACGTTCTTTACTGGTAACTGATCTTCCGTTAGAATAACATCACGATATAAATTTGTAATCGGCACTTCGGCAGTTGGAATTAAAAACAAATTATCAACACCAATGTGGTACATCTGCCCTTCTTTATCAGGAAGCTGACCAGTGCCATAACCAGAAGCTTCGTTAACCACTATCGGAGGTTGAATTTCTTTATATCCTTGCTGGTCTGCCTCATCTAAAAAGAAGTTGATCAAAGCCCGCTGAAGCCGAGCCCCTTTACCTTTGTAAACAGGAAAGCCAGCACCAGATATTTTATTCCCTAAATCGAAATCTATTATATCATACTTCTTAATCAGATCCCAATGCGGAACAGACCCTTCAGGCATAGATGGCACCACGCCCCATTCATGTACTTTCAAATTATCATCAGCACCACCACCTTCTGGTACTTTTTCAGCAGGTATGTTGGGTAACGTGAATAACAATTTCTGAAGTTCTTCTTCAGCTTTTTCAAGTTCAGGGCCAAGGTCTGAGATTGTTTTCTTGATCTCCGCTGTGCGAAGTTTTAATTTGTCAGCCTGCTCTTTTTGTCCTGATTTCATCAGGCTTCCGATTTCTTTTGCGAGGGTATTGGACTCAGCTAATAAGTTATCCTGCTGTTGCTGTGTTTGTCTACGCTTTTGATCCCATGAAAGAATGTTATCCAGAGACTGATCAATATTCTTCAATCTTCTTTTTTGAAGACCTTTAATTATTTTTTCTTTCTCATCACGAATAACGGAAACCTGGAGCATGTTTTTTGTGTTTAACTTACGGGTCCAAAATTAGATTTTTTGTCATCCAAGTAGTGGTTGATGCCTGAATAAAATATTTTTATACATTTGAAAATGTTAAATTTTAGGCTATACTTGCATCGTCATACGGCTTTATCTCTAGCCCTCTGAAAATAAACCCGGTATTTGCTATCGAACTTTTTGACCTCAGGACTTCCTGTGTTGATGATTTAAGTTCCAGACATTTTCTGATATAAACCAACTCAAAAACATATCCACTTTAACAATCATTTTAAATTAACATGTATACGATTGATGATCTGAACGTCAGACTTCTTTCTGAACTGAAAGAACTCGCTGAGGGGATGGGCGTGAAAAACGCTAAAAAACTTACTAAACAAGATCTAGTCTACAAAATCCTCGATCAACAAGCTGTGTCAGGTGAAGCTGATGCTGCTCCCGCCCCTAAAAAAGCTTCTACTCAAGATTCTGATGGTGAACGCAAAGTTCGTCCGAGAAGACGCGAAAATGTTGCGCCTGCTGCTGCTCCTAAACCAGCACCAGAACCACAGGGTGAAGAAACAACGGATGATTTATTGAGTTCTATTAACATTGATTTCAATACGCCTAAGTTCGAAGAGAAACAAAATTTCGAAGAGAAACCGGCAAGAGAAACTGAATTATATGAAGCACCTGTTCGCCATGAACGCCATGAGCAACAGCCACGTGAAGAAAGACAACACCATCAACAACGCCCGAATATTCGTGATTTTGATGGGGCCATCAGCAATGAAGGAGCTCTTGAAATTATGCAGGATGGTTATGGTTTTCTCCGTTCTTCGGATTACAACTACCTTGCTAGCCCTGATGATATTTATGTATCGCCTTCACAGATTAAATTGTTCGGCTTAAAAACTGGCGATACTGTAAAAGGACTTATTCGCCCTCCAAAAGAAGGTGAGAAATACTTTGCCTTATTAAAGGTTGAATTTGTAAACGGTAAAACAACTGAAGAAATTCGTGACCGTGTAGCGTTTGAATACCTTACTCCACTCTTCCCTGAAGAGAAATTAAGATTGAGCACTACGCCTGATAATATGTCAACACGTATCCTCGATCTTTTCGCTCCGATCGGAAAAGGTCAACGCGGTATGATCGTGGCGCAACCAAAGACTGGTAAAACTGTGTTGCTGAAGCAAATTGCAAATGCAATTGCAGCTAATCACCCAGAAGTATATTTGATCGTTCTACTAATCGATGAACGTCCTGAAGAAGTTACCGACATGGCACGCAGTGTTAATGCTGAAGTGGTAGCTTCAACATTTGATGAGCAAGCCGAACGTCACGTAAAAGTTTCTTCCATCGTGCTTGAAAAAGCAAAACGGATGGTTGAGTGTGGTCATGACGTTGTAATCTTATTAGATTCAATAACGCGTTTAGCCCGTGCTTACAATACAGTTGTTCCATCCTCTGGAAAAATTCTTTCTGGTGGTGTGGATGCAAATGCACTTCATAAACCAAAACGTTTCTTTGGTGCTGCACGTAACGTTGAAGGTGGTGGTTCATTAACCATTATCGCTACAGCGCTTATTGACACAGGATCTAAAATGGACGAAGTTATCTTTGAAGAATTCAAAGGAACTGGTAACATGGAATTGCAACTTGATCGCAAGCTTGCTAACAAACGTGTTTACCCTGCTATTGATGTTCCTGCATCTGGCACAAGACGTGAAGATCTTCTGATGCGTGAAGATGAACTGCAACGCGTATGGATTCTGCGTAAGTTTATGAGTGATATGAACTCAAACGAAGCAATGGAATTCCTACTGCAGAAAATGAAAGGCACAAGAAACAACGAAGAGTTCTTGTTGTCGATGAACGGATAAGCAATATCTATATTAAGGATACTTAGGAGCCATGACGTAAAGTTGTGGCTTTTTTATTTGTGATGTGTTAATGTGTTAATGTGCGCTACCAATCACGGTCTTTGTCAAGGGATATGTATGGCCGGCTATTGTATAGATGCTGAGTGCAGAAGAGTTGGTATTTCGAGTATAACCCTTCCTTGTCAATTGTCAATTGCTTTCTTGTCAACTGATTTGCCTACTGCTCTTGCCTATTGCCGACCGATCACTACTTCTTCCCACTTCCTTTACGCTCATGAAACGCTCCCTGGAAAGTAGGGTCTTCCTTCTTCTTCTGCCAGTCAATTTCACGTGCCATATCTTGTGCTTCTCCAAATGGAGTATCTTCTATCTCAACATTGCTTGGTAATTTCTTTACAGGAATTTTTTCACGAATAAGGTCTTCAATTTTCTTGATGTGATACAACTCTGCTTCAGTGGCAAAAGTTATTGCAGTTCCTTCTTGAAACGCTCTGCCCGTTCTTCCTATCCGGTGAACGTAGTCCTCATATAAAATCGGCACATCAAAATTTATCACGTGTGAAACTTTGATCACGTCTATTCCCCTTGCAGTAACATCAGTTGAAACCAATACCCTGAGGTTTCCTTCTTTAAATTCATTCACTGCATTGATCCTGGTGTTTTGACCTTTGTTGGAATGTATGACACGAACAGGGCCTAATTCTTTTCGTTCAAGATATCGGAAGACATTGTTAGCTACGTCTTTTGTTCTCGTAAAAATTAAAACACGGTTGAATTGTTCTTTATCCTGTAAAAGGTACTCGAGAAAATTAATTTTGGTTTTAAGATTGGGAACAACATACAACGCTTGTGTCACTTGTTTGGCCGCAGTTGCAGATGGTGTTACTTCTACTTTCACAGGAAACTCAAGAAACTCACCAGAGAGTCGTTCAACTCTATCGTTAAAAGTAGCGGAGAATAACAAGTTTTGTCTTTTGTTTGGAATCACTTCAAATATTTTTCTAAGCTGATGCATAAATCCCATGTCCATCATTCTATCAGCTTCATCCAATACAAGAAACTTAATCAGTTTTGTTGGCAGTTCACCTTTTAAGTAAAGTTCCATAAACTGCCCAGGTGTAGATACAAGTATGTCAACACCTTTCTGAATACTTTCTATTTGTGCTTTCAATCCAACGCCACCATAGATTGGTAATATTCTCAGATCAGTATACTTTGCCATTTGTGATGCATGACTTGCAATTTGAAGAGTCAGTTCTTTCGTAGGAGCAAGAATTAAAACGCGTGGATCGAGACCTTGTGCATATTTAATTTTCATTAGAAGCGGAAGCATATATGCTGCAGTTTTTCCCGTTCCTGTCTGCGCTATTCCAATCACTTCCTGTCCTCCAAGAATAAGTGGAATAGCCTTTTGCTGAATCTCGGTAGGCGTAACAAAGCCTGCATCTGCTACGGCATTTAACAGTTGACGATTAAGATTAAATTCTTCAAATGACGGAATAGCTGACACTTTCGATTTATTTTTACAGGATGAAAACTACACTTATACTAAATGCAAATATAGTTAACGAAGGTAAGGTGTTTGAAGGTGATATCCTGATTAAAGGACAATTCATCGAGGAGATAGGAAAAAATATTTCGCACGCTCCAGCCAGCGTGATAGATGCGAAAGGCAAGTATTTGCTGCCTGGCGCAATTGATGATCAAGTTCATTTCAGAGAACCAGGACTGACGCACAAAGCAACAATCACGACAGAGTCACGCGCGGCAGTGGCAGGGGGTGTTACCAGCTTTATGGAGATGCCTAACACAAACCCTCCAACCTTTACGCAGCATCTTTTAGAAGAGAAGTACGCTATCGCTTCAAATACATCACTCGCCAATTACTCATTTTATATAGGTGCCTCAAATGATAATCTTGAGGAGGTAATGAAAACTGATACTAGTAAAGTTTGTGGTTTGAAAATCTTCATGGGATCGTCCACCGGAAATTTGTTAGTAGATAATGAGACAACACTCGAACGATTCTTTTCAAGATTCCCATCGTTGATTGCTACGCATTGTGAGGACGAGGCAGCGATAAAAAAGAACACAGAAGAATTTAGAGCAAAGTATGGAGAAGAAATTCCAATTACGGCCCATCCGTTAATAAGAAGCGAAGAAGCTTGCTACAAATCATCTTCCCTTGCAGTTGAACTCGCAAAAAAATATGGAACGAAGCTTCACATCCTTCATATCTCTACCGCAAAAGAATTAGCATTGTTTGATAACACTTTGCCACTAGAGAAAAAGAAGATTACCGCAGAGGCGTGCGTACACCACCTTTGGTTTAACGATGCCGATTATGCGGCACTAGGAACAAAGATCAAATGGAATCCCGCCATTAAAACTGCTCATGATCAACGTGCCATCTTCGATGGAATTGTTAATAATAAAATTGATGTTATTGCTACGGACCATGCACCTCATACGATTGAAGAAAAGGAGGGCAAGTATTTCAAAGCGCCATCTGGAGGACCGTTGATTCAGCATAGTTTAGTAGCAATGCTCGAATTTTACCACAAGAAGAAAATCAGTCTTGAGCATATTGTTTATAAAATGGCTCACAGTCCAGCTATTCTTTTTCAAATCTCCAAACGCGGATTTATTCGTGAAGGATATTATGCTGATTTCGCACTTGTAGATCTTCAACATAAATGGAAAGTTGAAAAGCAAAACATCTACGCTAAATGCGGATGGTCGCCTTTTGAAGGGCAAGAATTTAAATCGAAAGTAACACATACTTTTGTTTCGGGGCATCTGGCCTACAATGAAGGGGGCTTTGATGAAGCACACCTGGGTCAGAGGCTTTTATTTGAGAGGAATTAAAAGACTCTTAGGCGTTTCAAAAAGAGGACTGTGTAGGTTGTTAGGGGAAAGAAAGCACTGAAATTTATCTTTCAATTATACCGCCGTAATTAAAAACTAAGCGACATTTTAAGCAAATGCCGGCTAGATGTTTCCATGTGATCGAGAGGACCCATCAATAGAGTAGTAAGTTAAATAGTGGCACTTTTTTGTTATTTACATGTGAGTCCCTACATTTGCAGTTCTACACGGTGATTGTAGTTCAGTTGGTTAGAACGCCAGATTGTGATTCTGGAGGTCGTGGGTTCGAGCCCCATCATTCACCCTAAAAAGCCTTCAACAGAAGGCTTTTTTCATTTTGCATATTTTGCATCACTTTACCATTCATTGCAGTTTCTTTTAACATGGTTTGGAGGACTGCTTTTTTTTAAAAATTGAACAGAAAACCTAAGGTCTCGATTGCCTTTTTGAAGGGCCGATAATCTTGCTGTAAATGTTCTACAGCTAAATGACGCTGTTGCATTTTATGCACGGCAGCCAGAAGAAGCAACAACACTTGCAAGGGCTGAAGCGCCTTTACACTGCGTGCAATTGAAACTGCATGGTTAATAAAACGATTAGAAGAAGCTTTAAAAAAATCAAAATTAATTTGATAAACTGTATATGTATAAGGGGCACAACGCGTTTCACAACCGTATTGCACGATCTAATATAAATTAAGAAGGCAGTGAATTAGGAGGAGTAGAACGACCGAATTTTTAATGAATATTTAATGGTCTGGCTTATTTTTTGAACATTATTTGAGCATGATACCGTGGGGAGAATTTAATAAGCTTTCGCTTGATAAGAAGATTAACAAGCTTTACCAGGATGGGACATTCATCATGTCAATCCGTTATTACGAGTACAAAATAAATCTTTATCTATTCAATAATTACTACCTGGAAGTTTTTGTGAATCACAAACATTCACTCATCGAGAAAATTCTGTTGCTCGATACAAAACATTCTAGAATGAAATTTTATTCTGATCAGATAAAACTTCCGGAAATGTTTAAAACGATATAAATAAAAAAAACCTCGCTATGTGGCGAGGTTTTCTATGTTCAATTAAAATATCTTTTAGGCTGTAGCTGTAGCTGACTCTTCAAATTTCTGAGACATTCTCAATACTACATTTTTCTTTGCTTTATAACCGCAATATCCACACTGATAATGCTTTGTCAATTCACCTTCTTCTTCAACAGTTGGTGTCTTAACAATTTCTTCTCTTGTTACTTTAAAAGTCTGGTAGTTACATTCAGGGCAACGAAGCGCATGCAAATGGCCTGAGTACTTTTCAATTTTAACGTAACCTGTTTCTAGATCTTTCCACACATCGTAGTCAATAGAGAAAACATTTTCTTCAGCCTGCATACCTTCATCAAGGTAAGAATCTTCTTCCTCTTCACCCAGAAGTTTCATAGCCTTACCAGTTTTCGGAGAAATCCGTGGCTTATAACGTAAAACCTTTAATCTTTTCTCGATGTAGAAAGGATAATAGAATTTCAAAAGATTTTGTACGATCAATGCCACGATCATACCCATTGAAACCGTTGTAAATAAACGAACGAATATCCACAATGGGGTGAATTCAGGAACGTTAGAGTTTGCAAAAAAGCAACATCCAATAATAAGAATGATGGATGCGAACCATAGCGTTCTTATTTCTGTACGATTAATGAAGTCGTACTTTGCTTTTGCATCGTTCATGGTCGCGAGTCTTATCACATGACCGATAACGATCAACACTGATATCGCCCAAGCTCCAAAAGCGATATTTTTTGCCATTGCATTCCAAGCTGCGTAATCTTGTTCCATGGGGGGGTTAATTTATTTTATTCTCCAGTCTAGTTCTGCGTAGTTTAAAGTTCCAATCGCATCTACTCTTGCGGTAAATTGATGGAATAAGCGATAAACTGACACAATTTACCACTTCTTTAGCAAAAATGGTAATTTTTTAGCTGAAGATGATTGTCGGAAGCAACAAATATATTTCTTCTTACGGCTGGTTACTTCTGAGTGTGAATTGGGTGATCAACTCGAGGGTCCGCATTTGATCTTCGAGCATGCCCATATGAGCTACATTTGGCAGAATATGCAGTTGAATAGAAGTTGAAAGTTCAGATTGCTTTTTTACAGATTCTGCCGGGATGCCAGCATCTTTCTCTCCTGAAATAATCAAAATTCCTCTGGGGAATTGTTTCAACACCTGAGTTGTATCCTTTCGGTTTCTCATGGCTTTAGTATAACCAGTAACAGCTTCAGCACTTGCCTGGATTCCGATATTTTTTATGAAAGGAATGGCTGGATGATTTTGATCTGCAAAAAGTGGCGGGATAAAATTGGAAGTAAATGCTTTTACGCCATTTTTTTCAATAAACTCTAATACTTTATCTCTGTTCTGCTTCTTTTCTTCACTGTCGGCATAAGCAGTAGAATGAAACAAAACAAGACCTGAAAATAAATCAGGCTCCGACTGAACCATATTCAAGGCGATGTAGCCGCCAAGTGAATGACCAATAAGTATAGCGTTGCTGAGATTTAATTCTCGAAGCCATTCATTTAATGTTCCCGCAACATCTTCTATACCAAACCCGGGCTTTAAGTTTTCACTACCACCAAACCCTGGAAGATCAACAGTAAAAACACGAAAGGATGACGAAAGCTTGGTTGCAAAATCTTCCCAGATCTGCTGGTTGAAGGGAAATCCATGAAGAAGGATTATGGGGAAACCACTGCCGCGTTCTGTAAAACTTATAGACGGCATTCAAATACGGTTAGGTACTGGTTCTAACATTTGAATGACTGCTTTTTCGATTCCCTCAGCGTCAAATCCACATTCATGATGCAACTCGGTTTGTTCTCCATGCTCAACTATTCTATCAGGAATACCCAGTCGTTTTACTTCTGCAGTGTAACGATGGTCAACCATAAATTCAATGACGGCGCTACCAAAACCTCCCTGTATACAGCCATCTTCAATGGTGATTACTTTATTGAATTTGCTAAATACTTCATGAAGCATTGCTGCATCAATTGGTTTTACAAAACGCATATCGTAATGCGCTATATCGATACCTTTCTTTTCTAAGCGTTCACAAACCTCGATAGCATAATTACCAATATGCCCGAGGGTAAGGATTGCGATATCATCTCCTTCTTTGATCTTTCTGCCTGTGCCTATTTTTATTTCTTTCATAGGCGTTTTCCAATTTGGATGCACGCCTTGTCCTCTTGGATAACGGATAGAAAACGCGCCTTCTTTCCGTGGAAGTTGGGCGGTGTACATCAGGTTGCGCAACTCCGATTCATCCATTGGCGCGCAAACAATCATATTGGGCAGACAACGGAAATAAGCGATATCATAAGCGCCATGGTGCGTAGGTCCATCTGCTCCCGCAAAGCCTGCACGGTCAAGACAAAAGTTTACCGGAAGATTTTGAATGCACACGTCATGGATCACCTGATCATAAGCACGTTGCATAAAAGAACTGTAAATATTACAGTAAGGTATCAGACCTTGCGTTGCAAGACCTGCTGAAAACGTAACAGCGTGTTGTTCTGCAATACCAACATCAAATGCTCTGTCAGGCATTTCTTTCATCATAATATTAAGTGATGAACCTGACGGCATTGCTGGCGTAATACCAACAATCTTTTCGTTTGATCTCGCTAACTCTACAAGTGTATGACCAAATACATCCTGGTATTTCGGTGCCTGAGGTTTTTCATAAACTTTCTTGAAAATCTCACCTGTAATTTTATCAAAAGTACCTGGAGCATGCCATGTGGTTGCATTCCCTTTCTCTGCAGGACCATAGCCCTTTCCTTTTACGGTAACACAATGAAGAATCTTTGGCCCCTTTATGTTTTTTAGATCGTCAAGTATTGTAACCAGATGATCAATGTCGTGACCATCAACCGGACCAAAGTATCTGAGATTTAATGATTCAAAGAAATTGCTCTGACTCAGTAAAGTTGACTTGATTCCAGTTTCCACTTTAGAAACTATTTCCTGCGCACTTTTTCCGAAATTGGAAAGTTTGCCGAGCAGCTTCCATACATCATCTTTCAATTTATTGTATGCCCTGGAAGTTGTGATGTCGGTAAGATAATCCTTTAGTGCACCCACATTAGGATCAATGGACATGCAATTGTCATTTAAAATGATGAGGATGTTTGAGTCAGAAACACCTGCGTGATTTAATCCCTCAAAAGCAATTCCTCCCGTAAGGGCACCATCACCAATAACAGCAATATGCTGCCGATCATTTTGATTTAAATATTTGGAGGCAACAGCCATCCCCAAAGCTGCAGACACGGATGTTGAAGAATGGCCCACGCCAAATGCATCATATTCACTCTCATTCATTTTAGGGAATCCTGAAAGGCCCTGGTAGACTCTATTGGTATGAAACTGATCTCTGCGCCCGGTGAGAATTTTATGACCATAAGCCTGATGGCCGACATCCCAAACTAATTGATCATGGGGTGTATTGAAAACGTAATGTAAAGCAACGGTCAACTCCACCACACCAAGGCTTGCTCCAAAATGCCCACCATACACTGAAACATTGTCTATAATAAATTGTCTCAACTCTTCGCAAAGCTGTACCAATTGTATCTTATCCAACTTTTTAAGATCGTCCGGTTTATCAATTTGAGCCAGAAGTTTTCCAGGCGTTATGAGCATGTAAGTTTTGTTCTTTTTACTTAAACAATAAACGTAGGCAAGTGTTTGCTGAACTTCCTTACCAAAACCAATGCAAATTAACAGGATTGCGTAAATAAGTGATCCTAAACCCATTATTTCATTAGATCATTCATTACGTCTGAAAATCTGGAATAGTTGGTATAATTGAATATAGCAGCTTTAATATCCATAGGCCTGTGAATGAAACTGTTAATGCGCTTGATTTCTTCTTTCCTATAATTTCTAGGCCATGAGGATTTTTCAAGGTAAATTTGCTCATACCCTATGACTACAACTCAAGAAAGTTTTGAAGTAAGACTTCCCCTCTTTGAAGGTCCATTTGACCTTCTTTTATTTTTTATCGAGAGAGATGAATTGGACATTTACGATATACCCATTTCAAAAATTACGAATGAATTCTTGAGCTATATCCAGCAAATGGATAACCTCAACATCGAAGTTGCCAGCGAATTTATTTTAGTAGCAGCAACATTAATGCGCATTAAATCCAAAATGCTGTTGCCACGTCCGCAGATTGATGAGCTTGGCAACGAGATTGACCCGCGTGATGAACTTGTAAAACATCTTCTCGAATACAAGAAGTATAAATCGGTTGTTGATACTTTCCATAAGATGGAAGAGAACGAATTGATGAAGGAGAAGCGTGGTAATCTTGTAAAAGAATTAAGAGCGCTTGCGGAAAGCACAAATGTAGAAGCAGAACTTCAAGATGTAACCGTCTTCAAACTCATGACGGTTTTTGAGAAAGTAATTAAACGTTTTGAAGCGGAGAAAAATAAGCCAGTTCACCAAGTAATCCAGTATCCATACACGGTTGAAGGTCAAAAGAAATATGTGTTGGAAGAGATCGTAAAACGACCACGTGTATCGTTCACTGAATTGCTCCAACTCTATCCAACACGCATAGGATTAATTTTCAACTTTCTTGCCATTCTTGAAATGCTTGCACTTCAGCAGATCAGCATTCAGGTAGGTGAAGGATTCAACAACTTCTGGGTGATGAAGCCAGAAGCTACGGTAGAAGAAAAGGCTGAATCTGAAATTCTATAAATCTGTATATAGGTTGTTCTGATCGGCTTTAGCAACTTCAATAAAGAACGTTGCTATTTTTTCTGTTACAGCTTTAAAAAATCGTTCACCTTTTTCAGCAGATGCTTTTCGTGGATCACCCACGCCTGTATCTTTTGTTACTTGAAGCCATTTTCGTTCGGCCCATGCCCATCCTTCGCGCATACCCGTAAAACGGAATTTTCTTGCAGCACCATCTCCCGCCTCATCAATTGGTCTTACAAGATGTGGCGTCAGATGCATAATCACACTAGTCTCCATTTCGCCAGCATGATCATCTTTATGTTCAAAAAAATCTTTTTGGTTAAGCGCCTGATACCAGTTGCACGAGCATAAAAACATCTTTGGAAAATCTAATCCAAGCTCTCTGATCATTGTTCTGAAATCATTTCCACCGTGGCTGTTGAGAATGATAAGCTTAAAAATTCCTTGCCTGTTGAGTACAGTAATGATATCGCGCAGCACAGCCAATTGCGTACTGGGATTCATGTTGATATCGAGTGTTACGTCAAATTGCCCTGTGTTTACACCAAAAGGAATAGTGGGAAGCACAATTATTTTCTCACCAGACTCCCAAGCAATGCGGGCAGCTTCTGCTGCAACATTATCCGCTTCAATAACATCAGTACCATAAGGTAAGTGATAGTTATGGGCTTCCGTTGCTCCCCATGGAAGCACAGCAACTTCGAATGAAGAATCCTTTATGGTTTTCCAATTATTTTCTGCAAGGATATAAGGACGCATAGTGTAATCGGTAAAAGTTTTAGTTTAAAAAACATAAGTTATTTTGAGCATTGCACTGGAGCGCATAAAGTGCTTTTGACGTAATTCAATTTTCGTTCTACAATATAAGTTTTCGCTGTAATAAGTAAGCATAGTTAGGCAAAGGTCAAGATAATTTTGTCTTCATAAAGAATCCATTGTTAACCGACGTAGTCTCATCCAAAAGATGCAACGGATTATACCGGTAATGTATTTGAAATGACTTGGATATAAATTTGAGAATAAGTTGACATAAAGGGATTAGTCAGGTACGACTCCTTCAGAGTCGCGGATAAATGTAATTAAACTACTATAAAATATTTGATGCCTTCACCATCAGCCATTTTAGCAACTATGATATTTGTGATTAAGTGTGCGTAAGAGAAGATTTATTAAATCCATGCTTCAATATAATCTGGGATAATGCTTATGAAGCGGGCAAAGCGATCTTATAACTTTTGCCTTTTTTTATCGTAAGCCGATCTTCGCGAAGCCACGGATTATGGCGCTTCAACAATTTATAATTACTATCCTGTTGTTTTGCAAAGCTCACAAGATCTTTAATCGTTTCATCTACCTCAATATGCTTTAGTGGCTCTTCGTCATATAAATGTTTTGGATTTATTTTGAATCCATACTTCAAAGGATTTTTCACAATCTCTTTTATGGCCAGAATTCTAAAAACATATCGGGATGTTTCATCATTAAGATAAAGATCATAATAATTATCTACCTGCTGATCGTCAAGTGCGCGTTGTACTCCGCTCATTCCTCTATTGTAAGATGCAGCAACCAATGTCCAGTTGCCAAACTTTCTATGCGCTTGCTTTAAGTATTTGCATGCCGCCACCGTTGCCTTTAGGGGATCGTATCTTTCATCAACCTCATCCGTAATTTCAAGTCCGAATTCTTTTCCAGAAGTTTTAAGAATCTGCCAGTAGCCTACTGCATCTTTCGGAGATACTACATTTAAAAGATTACTTTCAATTAAAGGCAAATACTTAAAGTCATCAGGGATACCATTCTCCTCAAGAATTTTTTCCATCTGCGGAAGCCATCTGCTGGCTCTCTTAATCAAGAAAATGGTATTGCTGTGCAAATAGGTATTGATTTGAATTTCTTTGTCAAGTCTTTCCTTCACATCAGAAATATTAAGTGGCACCGGTTCACCTGCAAAGTCAATTTTAGATGGAACATCAAAAGAGATTGCCGTGGAAGGTGCATTATCAATAATGTATTCTGGCTCCGCTACATCTTCATCCGAGAATGAATCAGTTTTTTTTGTGCGGAATGAAAGCTCATTATAAGTGATATAACCAAATAATATTACCAGTGCAGTAATGGATAAGAAATTCGACAGATTTTTCACGTGTTAATAATTTTACGTTTAAGGACACATGGAATGGCCCTACTTAGTATTATGCATATGCCAACTTTGCTCGCGAAAATTTCATTAGAAATTTGGTGACAGCAGGTATTTGGAATAGAATTGATCAATCACTTTAACCGCATCTTCAGGCTTGTCTACAATGCTGAATAGGTCCATATCAACTTCATTGATCATTCTTTCGGTGATTAAAACTTTTTTGATCCAATCTACCAACCCACTCCAGAACTTTTTACCAACAAGAACAATAGGAAAGCGACCGATTTTCTTCGTTTGAATAAGTGTTAATGCTTCTGTCAATTCATCTAATGTTCCAAAACCCCCAGGCATTACAATAAAACCTTGCGAGTACTTAACAAACATCACTTTGCGCACAAAGAAATAGTCAAAGGTGATCAGCTTGTCTTTATCGATGTAAATATTACCACTTTGTTCAAACGGAAGAAAAATATTTAACCCCACTGATTTACCTCCGGCACGGTGAGCACCTTTGTTACCAGCTTCCATAATACCCGGCCCTCCTCCTGTAATAACGCCGTAGCCATTTTGCACCAGCTTAAATGCAATCTCTTCCGCCATCTTATAATATACATTGCTGGGTTTAGTGCGTGCAGATCCAAAAATGGTTACGCAAGGGCCAATCTTCGCGAGCTTATCCATTCCCTCTACAAACTCTGACATGACCTTAAAAATCATCCAGCTGTTTGCCCCTTTTATTTCTGCCCAGTCTTTATCTTTGAAGGCCGTGCGTATCCTATTTTCCTCTTCAAGTTGTTCTTTCAGCAGGTCTTCATCTAGCTTTTTCTTTCTTGTTTTCATGTCATAAATCTTGTTGGCTACACTGCCAGAATATCCCTAATTTAGCTTTTAGCTGATTCATTGTTAACTTCCATTCGAAATATACGAACTGATGAAACGAAAAACGATTGTTCAGGTACTTGTCCTATCCATCCTAAGTTGCATTCTTAGTTGTAAATCATCAAATGAATCTAAAGTTGAAACTATTTTAAGTAAACCTGACACAAGTTGGGCGATGCTTCCATTTATAAAAGTGGATAGTGCTAACCCTGTTCTTACTGCCGGAGATCTCTCTTTTCATTGCCCTATTCTTAACCAGGAAGTAAAGTGGGAAGAGAAAGATGTTTTCAATCCAGCTGCTGTAGTAAGAGATAATAAGATCTATCTGTTGTATCGAGCAGAAGATCTTATTGGAAAATATGCTGGTACGTCAAGGCTGGGATTAGCGATTAGTGATGATGGATTACATTTCACAAAATCTAAAGAACCTGTTTTTTATCCTGACAACGACAGCTTGAAAATTTATGAGTGGGAAGGAGGCGTTGAAGATCCGCGAGTTGTTGAAAGTGAAGATGGAACTTACATCCTTACCTATACAGCTTATGACGGTAAAGTTGCCCGGTTGTTAATAGCAACATCAACGGACCTTGTGCACTGGACTAAACATGGACTTATGCTGAAGGGTAAATACAAAAATAGTTGGAGTAAATCAGGCGCTATTGTCGCAAGGCAAAATGGGTCGAGAATTGTTGCTGAAAAAATTAACGGGAAATATTGGATGTACTTCGGCGATACTGATTTGTTTATGGCCACCTCGGAAGATTTAATTCATTGGCAACCTGTTGAAGAAAACGATAGTTTGAAATCTGTGCTTAAGCCAAGACCCGGCTACTTCGATAGCCGACTGGTAGAAAGTGGGCCATATGCACTGGTTAAAGAGCAAGGCATTTTGTTGTTGTATAATGGTATGAACTTGGAAAGCGGAGGAGATACCACGTTAGCAGATGGTGCTTACTGTGCGGGGCAGGCGCTCTTCGACTTAAACGATCCGACAAAACTTACGCAGCGATTGGAAAAGAATTTCTTGAAGCCTGATAAGCCTTATGAGATCAATGGGCAGGTGAACCAGGTTTGTTTTATAGAAGGACTAGTACCCTATAAAAATAAATGGTGGCTCTACTTCGGAACTGCAGATTCAAAAATCGCTGTCGCAGTTTATCAAGACGGGGAAATAGCTAAGTGAGTTGCTAATATTAATCAAAGCACTTATAACAACGTTTTGAAACTACTTCAAAACAAGTTGTATCAATTCTTTCTGAACATTCCAGTCTTTAGCAAGTTTTAGCATGGCTGTAGCTTCCATTTCCGTGACGTAGCCTTTCAGATTATTTGCTAGCCACACCATGTTGATGAGTTCAACTCTTTTTTCTTTGGTATAGTCTCCGATAATATCATTCAGAAACTTTCGGGCTCTGTCAAAAGCGGTAACATAATCATCTGCAACAAACGCCAGTGCCCATTCATATTCCACTGCAGCCTCTAGTTCTATCGCAGTTCGGTCAAGGTCTTCTTTTTCAATATCATCCAATCCGTGATAATGGAAGATCACAGACTTCAAAAGCATTAATACTTTTTTTTCTTCTGAAGATATAGTTTGCTGCATGGGGACTCGAAAATACAAAACTGTTGACACAGTTCTTAAGCGGTAACAACAAATAAATCACTTGATATTTTATCAGCAAGTAGCTTACCTTTTGTCGTCAGCACGAGAAGGTTATCGTTAATTTTTGCCAGTTCATTGTCTTTCAAATCTTTAATGTAATCGTAGTGAATTTGCATTACATCATAGTTGAAGTTGGTTTTTAAATAATCCAGATTGCAACCCCAACTCGTTCTTAGGGTTGTTAGCAAATACTCATTGATATGATCTTCTTTGGAAAGAATTTCCTGTTCGTAAGGAAGTTTATCTTCATCAAGGCTTTTAATGTACAGCGCGTTGTTGCTGATGTTGTAATGCCGGGTAATACCATTGTACGAATGTGCACTGGGTCCAATGCCTAAATATTTATGACCTTTCCAATAGCTGCTATTGTGGCGTGAGTAATAGCCAGGCAGAGCGAAATTAGAAACTTCGTAATGCTCATAGTTTTTTGCGGAAAGTTCTTCAATCAAAAACTCTAACTGCGAGGCTGCTACCTCATCCTTTACAGGCATAAGTTTGCCTTTGCTGTACCAGTTACCAAATGCGGTTTTCGGCTCTATTGTTAGAGAATAAGAAGAGACATGTTCGGGTTTTGCGTCAATTGCTTTTACAATGTTGTTGTGCCATTCAATATCATCCTGCCCAGGGATAGCATAGATGAGGTCGATGCTGATATTATTAAATCCAGCCTCCCGTGCAAACATTACGGAATTAAATGCCGCTGATGAATCATGGGACCGGTTCAGATATTTCAGAATTGAATCATTGAATGATTGAATCCCTATGCTCAAACGGTTTACCCCAGTGCCGCTCAACATTTTCAACTTCTCAAGGTTAAGATCATCTGGATTCGCTTCTAAAGTTATTTCAGCCTGAGCAGCGACATAGAAGTAAGCGTGTATGGTTTCAAAAAGTAATTGAAGCTCGTGATCGGACAACAGTGAGGGTGTTCCACCGCCAAAGTATATCGTTTCTACCACTTCTTCGCCTATGTAATGCTGCTGCAGTTTCAACTCGTGCGCAATTGATTTAACCATTGCTCTTCTTGAGTCAGTCGTTGTTGAAAAATGGAAGTCACAGTAATGACAGGCCTGTTTGCAAAAAGGGATGTGAATATATATTCCTGCCATAATCAATAGCAAACTTACTTCATTTCGAAATGAGAACAATTCTTATATACTTTTGCACTCATGTTGAAACGCCCTTTGCTCTCCATCTTATTCTTCCTTGTAAGTCTTACCCTGCTCGGGCAGGAAAAGTTCACGGTGAAGAAAGACCTGAGAAGTGAATGGTTGCAATACAAGAATGATCGATACGAGTTAATAGGAGATGAGACGATTAGTAACATTCAAAGTATTCATCTTCAGCTTAATGCTGATAAGCTCGGGGATCAGAAAATTCTCATTCAATCAAGCAAACCTTACTTTCTCTTCTTGAATGGAAAACTGATCAAAGAACACCAGGGGAGACTTGAGATCAACCCTGACAGTCTTTCATCAGCACAAAATGTAAGTGATTTCACATTAACAGTGAATCAAACCAGGATAGACGAAAAAGACTTAAAGACCCAGCTAACAGGCAATGGAAAAGAGTCAGAGCAATTTGAAAGTGTAGCCAAACCGAACACCTTCTTCCGAGACTTTGTAGTTATTGCCGGCTTAGTTCTTATCATATTCTTTGTGATTATTATACGGATGCATCCAAAGCTTGCTGCCGATTATTTTTCTGTTACCCGAATATTGTCTTTGCGTGAAGGAGAAGACAATCAGTCGCATGCAAGATTTGCCATCAGCTCCAATCTCTTGTTCTATATTTTTGGAAGCATGTTGCTTTCACTGTACTTGATCATCGTGTTTGATAATCTGCCAGATAACTACATGCTTTCAAGCAGCTTTGAAGCAACCGATTTTTGGGGAGTGGTGTGGAAGTGGATTAAACTCAGCACCTTAATAGTGGTAATACTGTTTTGTAAGATTGTGCTCATCTTCTCATTGTCGTGGTTATTTGGAATGAATGGAATAGCGGGGGTTCATTTTTTCAATTGGGTTCGCTTGCTTCTGCTCATTTCCAGTAGTTTTATCGTTATCTTATTTATCTATTATATATCAAGAGGATACAACCCGACAGTGTACACAGTGCTGCTTTCGGCCATTGTATTTTTCTTCACAGCATGGATAGCGGTTGTTTTTTTGAAGCTTAACAATAGAATAGAACACTCAATGTTTCATTTATTTTCTTACATTTGTGCCACCGAAGTAATTCCTTTATTAATCACTATTAAGGTACTGTTCCAATAGATTTTTGTATACGTTTTACGTGCTGATATGAGTGAAATTGCCACTGACAGGATGCGTAAGGTGAAAAGCATCCTGGTTACCCAAGAAGCTCCCACTGATACCAACTCCCCTTATTTAAAACTCGCTGAAAAGTATAATCTGAAAATTGATTTCAGACCATTCATTCAGGTTGAGCCTGTGCCTGTAAAAGAATTCCGCAAGCAGAAGATTGATATCATGACCCATACGGCTGTGATCTTTACCAGTCGTAATGCTGTTGACCATTTCTTTCATATCTGCCAGGAGTTGAAGTTAGAGATGCCTCCTGAGATGAAATATTTTTGCATTTCAGATCAGACTTCTAACTACTTGCAGAAATACATTGTGATCAGGAAGAGAAAGATCTTCACAGGATTAAAAACAGCACAAGACCTTCTTGAGATACTCAAGAAACATAAAAACGAGAAGTATCTTTTTCCGTGTTCGGATATTCGTAAAAACGATATTCCTGAATTCCTGAAACAAAATGGCTTCACTTACACGGAGGCAATCATCTATCATACTGTTGCGGCAGATCTTTCAGATCTTAAAGAAGTGTTCTATGATATACTTGCTTTCTTCAGTCCATCCGGCATTCATTCACTTCTTGTGAATTTCCCAACATTTAAACAAAATAACACACGTATTGCAGCGTTTGGACCTACTACGGCCAAAGCTGTAACTGACGCAGGGCTTATTTTGGATATTGAAGCTCCATTACCTAATGCTCCGTCAATGACAGGTGCAATTGAACTATACATTAAAAAGGCGAACGGCATCAAGTAACCGCTTCATTTCTTGTATTTTACAATGTGGTCTATTTTATTACACTCTAATTACATCAAGTTGAAAGTGTCGTAAAAAAGAGCTTACTTTAAATCCTATTTTTTCACCTTAATGCTGAAACGCACTTTTTATACTCTATTGATTGTCATGTCTGGGGTGTCAGCTTTTGCACAGCAAGACCCACAGTTTACTCAGTACATGTTTAACAATCTGTATATCACACCAGCGTATGCCGGTGTGGATGGCGTAACGCAATTGACCGCGATTCATCGCAGTCAGTGGCTTGGATATCAATCAAGCTTTGGTGATGGGGGAGCGCCAACAACTCAAATGATCAGTTTTACTGCTCCTATATATAAGTTAAAGAGTGGTTTTGGTGCAATGATCGTAAATGATCAATTGGGGCCTCAAAATAACCTTGAAGCGCAGGCAATGTACGCCTACCATCTCGGTATAAAAGACAACAAGCTTAGTTTCGGGATTAAAGCCGGGATTTACTCTGTCTCAGTTAATGGAGAGTATTACCGCTGGATTCAGGATAATGACCCTTTAATTATAACAGGTAAAGAGTCACAAATAAGACCAGATCTAAGTTTTGGAGTATTTTATAGATCAGAAAAATATTATGCTGGTTTTGGAGTTAATCACTTATTGAAGGCTGAATTCGATTTCGGAATGGACTCTGCACGCAATGCGCTGGAGAACCACATGAACATCACGGCAGGCTACTTTTATGAAGTCAATTTTGACCTTAAACTTAGTCCGACCATCCTTGTAAAGACTGATTTCAAAGAATATTCTTTTGATCTAGGGGTAGTGGCAACGCTCAAGGATAAGATGTGGGCTGGGATTTCGTTTAGACAATCGGAGGCAGCTAACGTACTGTTAGGCTATAGCTTCTTAAAGGATAAATCGTTGAAATTAGGCTATGCAATAGATGTGGTAGTGAAAGACACTGAAGCAAAGGAGAATTTTTCTCACGAATTAATGCTCAGTTATCAGCTTCCGGTGAATCCGGGCAGCGGTAAAAAAGTCGTTCGAACCCCGAGGTATAGGCACTAAGCGGCAATAAGTTTGGTTTTAGTGGGTTTTTGTTGAATTTAGGAATCAGTTTTAAAAATAAGGCACATATAAGTTAACTTTCGAGTCTGTAATCTTTCAATATAAGTATGAATAGATCGGTTTCTTCAAAACTACTGTTGTTATTCGCAGGTGCTGCGGCAAGTGCTTGTGGTCTTCTTGGCCTGGGAGGTAAAAAAGGCGGTGACCAGGGAGAGCTTGTGGGCGTTCCGGGCAGAGAGGGCTGGGTAATGACAATTCCTTATGGAATGGTGCCAATCCCTGCGGGTACATTTCACATGGGTCAGGCTGATGAAGATCCTGCTTCTACCCAGATAAACTTTAATAAGCAGGTAACGATCGGGTCATTCTTTATGGATGATACTGAAGTTACCAACAACGAATATCGTCAGTTCACCAACTTCTTCCTTGTTGATAATGGAAGCATTGAAGGATTTGAAACAGTTGACGCAGAGACATTCCGTCAGATGTATTATCCTGATACCACTGTTTGGGTAAAGGATTTTGCGCATCACATGGGCGATCCGATCCAGGATTATTATTACTGGCATCCAGGTTATGATGATTATCCAGTAGTGGGTATTGATTGGGATGCAGCGGTATTCTTTGGAAAATGGAGAACTGCTTATCTCAATGATTATAGAAAAAGTATTGGCGATTTTCCAATGCCTGAATTCAGATTGCCATCAGAAGCTGAATGGGAATATGCAGCGCGCGGTGGAAGAGACCTGGCTAAGTACCCTTGGGGTAATCCGTATATTCGTAACTCCAAAGGTTGTATGCTAGCCAATTTTAAGCCTGGCCGAGGGAACTTTTACGATGATGGTTTCGCTTACACTTCACCAGTACAATCATATTTCCCAAATGATTTTGGATTGTACGACATGGCTGGTAACATTTCAGAATGGTGCTTAGATGATTTTAATCCTGCTTCAGTTCCTACTGTTTGGGATTTAAACCCTCAGTACATTGATGAAAGAACAAATCCAGAAAGCAGCAAATTCGATCCAAGAGTTCCACCAAAGAAAGTTATCAGAGGAGGATCATGGAAAGACGTTGCTTACTATTTGGAAACAGGTACGCGTACTTATGAATTCAAAGATTCTACCAGAGCATACATAGGCTTCAGATGTGCATTGACGCATCTTGGCAGATCCTCTGGACAGGAATTTTAACAATTAAACACTAACTATTTAATACATAGAATTTTTTAAACCTTACTACAATGAGCAAGAAAAAAGGCGGATTTACGGAGCTTCTCTACAAAACCATTATGCCGAAGGTATATGGTATTGGTGCAGCGGTTGTTATTATCGGTGCATTATTCAAAATTCTTCACATGCCCGGTGCGGATGAAATGTTGATGATTGGTCTTTCTACTGAAGCCGTTATCTTCTTCTTAAGTGCATTTGAACCACCTCACCAGGATGTTGACTGGTCAAAAGTATATCCAGAATTAGCTGAAGAATATGAAGCTCCTACAGTAGCTCCACGTGTTACTAATAAATCAGGCGCATCACTTACACAACAACTTGATGCTTCACTTGAAAAAGCTAAAATCGGTCCAGAGCTTTTAGACAGCTTAGGAAAAGGCCTAAATAATTTAGCTGAGTCTGCTAAGAAGATGAATACACTTTCTGATGCAGCTGTTGCTACTAACGATTATGCTAAGAATGTTCAGAGCGCATCTAAGTCCTTGGCTGAAATGAACAAATCTTATGATGTAGCAATTAAAGCTGTATCATCTATGGCAGATGCATCTAAGGATGCAGGCGAGTATCATACACAAGTTCAAAAAGTAACTAAAAATTTAGCTGCATTGAACTCTGTATATGAAATGGAATTGAAAGATGCTGATACACATGTGAAAAACATGAACAAATTTTATGAAAGCCTTACAGGTGCTATGCAAGGCCTTACTAAAGTTGGTGAAAACACATCTAAATTTACAGGTGAACTTGGTAAGTTAACCGACAACCTCACTGCCCTTAATAAAGTGTATGGCAGCATGCTCACTGCTATGAAGGGTAGCGGTCAGAACTAAAATAAATTGATCAAACGAATTATTCAATAATACACGAATATGGCAGGCGGACAGGAAACACCCAGGCAGAAGATGATCGGTATGATGTACTTAGTACTCACCGCACTTTTGGCTCTGCAGGTAAGTAACGCAGTGTTAGAAAAATTTGCCATCATCGAATCAACTCTAGTAGAAATGATTCATGAAGGTAATAAACAGAATACGCAGGCGCTTAATGCTATTGTAAAAGAAGCAGGTAAGAGCCAAAATGCAAGAGTTGTTCACGCGAGAGAAAATGCTCAAAAAGTAAGAGAGCTAACGCAGACGACCCTTGCCAGCATTGATAAGCTGAAGGTAACAATGATGCAAACATCAGGCAGCAATGAAATTAACGAATCCTTGATCAATGATCACAGTTCAAAAGTTGCTGTAATGATGATGTCTAAGCCGGAAGGTAAAGATTTCGAAAAGTTGCTGAGCAACTATGTAAGCAAACTTCGTGAGCTTTCAGGTTTAACAGCAAAGGATGTCCCAACATTAGCGAGAGCTCCAAAAGACATCCCGATTTTTGCTAACAATGATGACCACGCTAACAAAGATTTCTTAACATTCACTTTTGAGAATACTCCTGTAATTGCAGCCATGGCTTCTGTAACCCAGATCCAAACTGAAATTCTTGAGTTTGAAACAAAAGCGCTTGATAAGTTATTGAATGATGCAGGTGTTGGTAAAGTAAGTTTTGATAATATGGTGCCGATGGTTCGTCCTAAGTCAGAGATTGTGGCTGCGGGTGCAACTTATGAGGCTTCTCTTTTCATCACAGCCTCATCTTCGTCTTTCGTTCCTGAAATGTATAAGGATGGCCAGAAACTTGAGCTGTTTGACGATCCAACTGGAGTAAAAATGGGTCGTGTGAAGTTTGTCGCTAGCGGTGGTAACTACGATGCTAATGGTTTAGCAAAGAAGAGCTTTACAGCTAAGATTCAACTTCCTGATACTGCACTTGAGCAAACAATTGAATACTACGTTGCTAAGCCTATCATTAGAGTAACAACAGGTAATGCACCTACGCTTTATATGAATTGTGGTAACACAGTAAACATAGAGGTGCCAACACTTGGTACAAGTTATAATCCTACTTTCAACGCTAAAGGTGCTGAAATCAGAAAAGGTGATAAACCTGGAAAAGTAACTATCATACCAAGTACGAGGAAGGTTACTGTAGGCGTTAGTAATGCAGGAACATACATTGGAGATCAAAATTTTGATGCTAAGAATATTCCAGAGCCTCGCTTCGTTGCTTATATTGGTAATACCGCGGTTGATTTGAGACAAGGTATTAAACCTAATCAGGTAAGAAGCTTGCGCATTGTTATAGAAGCAGACGAAAACTTCAAAGAAGAAGTGCCTAAAGATGCTCGCTATAACATCAAAAACATGGAAGTTACCATGGGTAGTGGCGCAGTTGCTAAAGCTCAGACACGTGCTACAAACGGTAGCCCTGATTTAGGAGCATGGGCAGGCCAGGCAAAAGCTGGTGACAGAATAGTATTTGTTATCAGAGATGCAGCTAGAAAAACATTCACTGACAGTGAAGAAAAGGTAAATATCAAAGGATCTAACGGTGTGATCTTTGTTCCTATAAACTAAGAAATATGTTAAGAAGGTATTTAAGTGTTCTCTTTTTGTCAGGTGCTTCCTTGTCAGTACTTGCACAGGCTGAAGTAGAGTCTGCTGAAGTAAACGAAGCATTCCGTTCAGAGATGGAAGATCAGTATAATCCAAATTCTCTTAATCCCATTGCCAAGTATGAACATCATTACAAGGTTCGGGTATGGAGAAGTATGGATCTGATGGAAAAGCAGAATAAAGGATACTTTGCTAAAAATGGCGAGCTTTCAAAGCTCATCATGGATGCGGTAATGTCAGGAGAGTTGGTTGATATTTATGCCAGCGATTCGTTGACCACCAAAATCGGTAAAGATGAATTTATTAAGCGTATGCAGCAAGAGGAGGCAACAGCCTACCCTGCATGGGCACCTGCTACTGACTTTTATACCGATGACATTGTTACTTACAACGGTAGAAATTACCGGTCATTAAGAGACAGCCGTGGTGCAAACCCTGAAACGTCTACAGATGATTGGTCTGCTACATCTGAAGGAAAATCTACTAATTATCTCCCAAGTGATATTAGTAACATTCAAATTGTAGAAGACATGATCTTTGATAGAAGAAGGTCAAGATTATATTACGACATACAGGCTTTTGAATTATCTGTACCTGGATCGAAGACGAGAACGGGTTTCAATCAATCTCTTGGCTGGTTTATGTATAAAGATCTTGAAAGAGTCTTCAGAGCTCATCCACAAAAGGCTGTATGGTTTAACAGGCAGAACACTGCTCAGAATAAAAACTTTGCTGATGCATTTTTGCTAAGATTGTTCCACGGAACAATTAACAAGCTGGAGAATCCTGAAGATGAAACAATCTTCGAACAGTATACTGCTAATGGAAGGTCACATAGAGAAGCCGTTATGGCAACTGAGTGGGCAGAGATCATGCTAATGGAGAAAGAACATAACCTTTGGGAGTTCTAAGACAGCGAGAAAATATATTTAAAAGGAGGCTTCGGTCTCCTTTTTTATTTGATGGCCTTTACAATTTCAGCTTTTTGCCTTCCTACCAATTTTTCAACTTCTTCAAATGAGGCTTCTTTTATTTTCTTGACGGATTTGAAATGACTCAATAATTTGTCTGCTGTATTTTTACCAATACCCTTAAGGTCTTCTATTTCGGTTTTAATAGTTGACTTGCTTCGCTTCAGTCGGTGAAATGTAATTGCAAATCTGTGCGCTTCATCTCTTATTTGTTGCAGGAGCATTAACCCTGGGGATTTCTTATTGATGTGTAAAGGAAATGGATCTTCGGGATAGTAAATCTCTTCAAGTTTTTTCGCAATGCCCGCAATTGGAATTTTGCCATACAAGTCCAATTCCTTTAAAGCTTCACAAGCGTTACTTAGTTGTCCTTTTCCACCATCAACAATAATTAAATCCGGTAGTGGTCCGGCTTCTTCAAGTATTCTCTTATACCTTCTACCAACAATCTCTTTCATTGACGCGAAATCATTCGCTCCTTCAACGGTCTTAATATTAAAATGCCTGTAGTTTTTCTTATCAGCCTTGCCTTGTACAAATCTTACCATGGAAGCCACGGGAGTTGTACCTTGTAAGTTGGAGTTATCAAAACATTCTATGACTAATGGTAGATTTGGTAAGTGAAGATCTTTCTGAAGAATTGACAGTACCTCTAATTGTTTTGATTTTTTCCCTTCGCGCTGAATTTCTTTATCCTTCTTGAGCTCTAAAGCATTTTTTAGAGAAAGAATTATTAACTTCCTTTTGTCACCAATTTTTGGGATAACGTTTTCAATATCCTCATCAAGAACAGTAACTGGTACGTTGCTGTAAATTGTTTTGTTGTCCCCTAATCTAATTTGTTGCGCTGCAAAACTTAAAATATCCTCATCAGTTTCATCGGGTTTCTTTTTAGTTTCTAAGCTTTTGGAGTAAACAATTGCACCCTCTTTTATCTGAAGATAATTTATATAAGCATATTCTTCCGTACTGGTGATCGTTAACACATCGATATCAGTAAGGGCGCGATTAACGACAGTTGACTTGGTTTGAAAACGTTCGAGTGTATCGAGTCTTTCTTTAAGGCGTTGGGCCTTTTCAAACTCCATGTTCATGGCCGCCTCTTGCATGTGAGTTTTGAAGTATTGATACACGATACTGATGTCGCCCTTCAGGATGTTTCTCGCTTGTTCAATTTCTTCACGATATCGTGCTTCATCATGAATGCCGATGCAAGGTGCTTTACAATTGCCAATATGGTATTCAAGGCAAACCTTAAATTTTTGCTGCTCAATATTTTGCGCGCTGAGTAATAAACTGCAGGTACGGATGGAGTATAATTTTCGGATGAGGTCGAGAACGTTTTTCATCGCCACCACGCTTGAGTACGGACCAAAGTATTCTCCGTCTGCAGGTTGGTATTTGCGTGTGTAAATTATTCTCGGAAATCTTTCATTCAGAATACAGATATAAGGAAAAGTCTTATCGTCTTTAAGAAGGATATTGTACTTAGGCTGGTTTTGCTTGATGAAATTATTCTCCATCAACAGCGCATCAAACTCGGAGTCTGCGACTGTGTATTCTATGTTTCTAATTTCGGAGACAAGCCGTAATGTCTTTCTGTTTACACCTGTGCTCTTATTGAAATAGCTGCTAACACGCTTTTTAATATTCTTTGCTTTGCCGACATAAATCAGTTCGTTTTCGGCATTGTAATATCTGTAAACACCAGGTAAGTCTGGTAAGCGGAGGATTGCCTCCTTAAGCGTGGTCATACATTCAATCAATTATTTACGTCATCCAATGAAATTTCGTCTTCAAGTTGAACACCGGTTGAATCTGATGATTGATGTCTGCTGCAGTCAAGTGTAACACCGTCAAGGCCGCCAATAGGACGTTTGAAGAATCCTTTAGCATAACCTACTTCTGGATGATTATAAACTTTAACCATATACTTATCCCATATCGGGCGTGCTGTTTTAGAACCCGCTCCAAAACTCCAGGAAGGAAAACGAATACTGCGCTCATCCCCTCCTACCCACACACCTGTTACCAGGTTGTGCGTTACTCCCATATACCAACCGTCTGATGCATTGTCGGTGGTACCTGTTTTACCACCAATCTCATTGTTAACTTTCAACTCGTAACTCAGTCCTAATGAAGTTCCTCCAGCTTCCTGCACACCGCCTTGTAACATGTACACCATTTTATAAGCTGTTTTTTCATCCATCGCAAGTTTTCTCTTTGGAACAAAACTTTCAATAACATTGCCGTTCTTATCTTCGATGCGGGTGATATAATACGGCTGAATGTGAATGCCTAGATTTACAAAACTGCAGTAAGCTGAAACCATTTCAAACAGGGTCACATCATCAACACCCAGGCATAAAGAAGGGTTCGGATATAACGGACTTGATATACCGCAATTCTTAGCAAAGGCTACAACATTTTGAGGTCGGACACGGTCAATGAGCTGTGCTGAAATTGAATTAATAGATCGTGCTAGCGCCTGACGTAAATTATATTTTTCACCAGTTCCTTTTAGTGGTCCATCAGCATTGTCGGGGCTCCATGTTCCTCCAGGAATTTTAATAGTAGGAGAAATATCAAGAAACTCCTGGCAAGGAGAATAACCATCTTCTATTGCCCGGCCATAAACAAATGGTTTAAAGGTTGAACCCGGCTGGCGTGATGCCTGCTTCACGTGATCGTACTTAAAATATTTGTGATTGATACCACCAACCCAAGCCTTGATAGCACCTGTTTCGGGGTTCATCGACATTAAGCCCGACTGCAGAAAACGCTTGTAATAATTAAGTGAATCCATTGAGCTGAACAACGTATCGCGTTCTCCCTTCCATGTGAAAATGCGCATTCGCTTTTTTTGCTTCAGCATTATCTTTACTGAATCTGAATCGCTGCCATACCGTTCTACTAAACTTTTATAAGCAGGAGAACGCTTAATTCTTGTATCAAGGAAATTTTGTACTTCTTTTCCATCTTCATCAGTCCATGGATTATGGTTGCGAAGTTTCCATTGTTTATCAAACTCCTTTTGAAGCTTTCTCATGTGCTCATCCATTGCCTCTTCCGCGAAACGTTGCATTCTGCTATCAATGGTTGTATGTATTTTTAAACCAGCTTCCCAAAGATCATATCCGTTTTCTTTGCACCATTTCATCAAATCGTTTTGAAGAACACTTCGGAAATAAGTTGCCAGACCTTGATTGTGATTTTGAACTTTAAAATTTAATCCAAGTGGTAATGCACTGATTGAGTCGTAGTCAGTTTTGTCTTTAAGCTTATACTCGTGCCGGTATATTTTATACAATACTTCGTTGCGTTTGGTAGTAGCATTTTTAGGATTACTGATAGGATTATAGAAAGTAGGATTTTGAAGCATGCCTACTAACAACGCCGATTCCTGAAGATTTAAACTATCGGGTGTTTTGTTAAAGTATGTTTCAGAAGCGACCTTAATACCATACGAATTGCTACTGAACTCGGCCGTATTAAGATACATGGAAATAATTTCCTCCTTAGTAAAGTTCTTTTCCAGGTCTACGGAAATGATCCACTCCTTTGTTTTCTGAACAATTCTGCGTGGATACTTTCCAAGTTTTGCAACCAGGCCGTCGAGACTTTTATCAGGATTTCGAGTGTAAAGATTTTTAGCAAGCTGTTGTGTAATGGTACTTCCACCACCGGCTGAATTGAAAGTAAGAAGACCCCAAAATACCCTTGGGTATGCCCAGAAGTCCATACCGGAGTGTTGGTAAAACCGGTGATCTTCAGAAAGCATGAAAGTATTTACCAAGTCAGGCGAAAGCCCATCGTAAGTAACTTGGCTTCTGTTAAACCTGAAATATCTACCCAACGATACACCGTCAGCAGAAACCAGCTCTGAGGATAAATCGTTCTCCGGGTTTTCTACTTCCCTGGTGCTTGGCATCTCTCCGAAAAGCCCAAATAGATTACTACTTACTGAAACAAAGTATAAAGGGACAGCAATAATAATGCATAAGGCAAAAATCCAAACTGCTTTAACCAGCTTGGTTAGCCAGGGTTTTTTATAAAGAAAAATATTATTGGTTTTCTTTCGGGTAGTTTTTTTGGAAGAATTGTAAGTACTCATCAAGACCTTTGGTTCTATATAAGATATCGAAATTGTCTTTCGTAATCACAAAGTTATCGAATTTATGGTTGACAAAGTCAGTTAACGTTGGAAGGTTTTCGTTGAATGTTATAAAGTAACGGATGGCTGTGCTGACATTAGAAAGGTCGGATATAAAGGTGAGAGAATAATCATCATTAAAAATGAGGTTGCTGATCTTTAAATTGAGCTCACCAAAATGTTGTTCATTAAAAGCTTCCAATGCAGTTGAAAAAACATCTTCCATTTTATCCTTGCGACTATAAATAATTACAAAGTAGTGCGGCTCTTCAAGAGATCGCACATACTGAATGCCCTTTCTTTTCTGCTCCGACTCCTGGAACTTCCGGGAAGTATCAAGCAGTTTCTGTGCATACTTTGCAATTTCTGTCTCCGGATATTTTTTAATGAATTGGTCGAGCTCTGATTGGTATTGAAAAATATTTTCAGTTTCACCAACAATAAGAACCTTCAATAGATCGAGTGTGGGTGTAAAGGTCGTTTCACCCATTGCCGTTGCTTCACGAATAACATCAGTAGATAAGTGAAAGCTGTCGGCTTCGAAATGCTGGTATGCCAGTCTGTATAACTCTTTTTGTTTTTCTGCTGCCTGGCTCGACTCCTGCAGATACGCGGGGTTAATCAGAATTTTGGCGAAGGTTGAATTGGGATGTTTGTTTTTTAACATCGTAGCAAAAACATCTGCCTCTTGTGCGCTTGAATCCTTCAAAATAAGATATAGTGTATAAAGCACTTCAGGTTCATAGGCAGTTTCAGGAAAACGCTTGAGTAGTGTTTTGTAAGTAGCTACGGCATTTTCATTTTCCTTCAACTTGAAATAGTAAATTTCGCCTAGCCTGAAATATGCTTCTTCTATTTTACCCAATGCTTCTTTTTTCGCTTCTTCTGTTCTTGGAATCTCTTTACTAATTCGTTCAAATTCAAGATTTGCAGGGTCCGCTATTGCTTCCGTTGCATTCGCGTTGGCGTCATTGCCATTCGCAACCGCATTGTTGTTTGCTGTTGCAGTGCCAGCGTTTCGGTTGGTCTCTCGCTGCGATCTCCGCCAATTGTCTTCAAGCGCCACAGTGCCCCATACCCTTGTAAATTCTGTTTGGCCCATGGCCATGGCTGTTGGATTTCCAAAATACCAATCTGTACCTTCTGCTGCAAGGTCATTCTGTTCATCGCCCGAGTTGAAAATATTGCTATTGTCATTCGCGTAAATTTCGATCCGATTTGAGCGTTTCTTTTTTGAAGCTTTTGCGAGATCGTCCTTTTTAAGCAATGCAAAAACTGAATCAATCTTACTTTTGATGAAAGCAGAGTCAAGCGTAGACATTGTTAAAAGACTATCCTGCCATTCAATTGTTTTCAAATGCTTCACGAACTCATTTAAAATTTCTTGTCGGGCTTTGATTTGTGCGTAGTTCTCATAATCCTGCGGAAGCGAAGTGATGGCGCTGTCGTAGTAAGCCTGAGACAATTCATAGTTCTTGCGCGTATCATAGTAGAGCTCACCTAATCTTAAGTAAGCTTCGCCATCAATTCTTTTGTTGTTTCCTGTGCGAATGGATAAGTTGAAATTTGAAACAGCTTCGTTTACATTGTTCTGCTTCAACTCGAAAACTCCCATTTCATAAAAGATCTTGTCTTTAAACTCCTTGTTCTTCGAGTCTTTCAATAATTTCTTGAACGATTTTCTGGCGCTGTTAATGTCCTTACTTCTCGAGATCTCTGTAACCTGTGCCATGTACAAGCGCGCGTAAAAATCAACTTCATATTCAGGATTTGTCGAAATACATTTTTTATAAAAGTTATAAGCCTCCGCCTCGAATCCCAGCTTCTGGTACACTTGTCCGATTATAAAATAGATTCTTCCTCGCCTGTCACTCTTTTTTAAAAGAGGACTGGCCTGTGTAAGGTTTCGAATCATGTTATCATAATCGTTGTGCAGTTGATAAAAATACGCCCGCTCCAACAGCAGTCTTTTTTTATTAACACGGTTAAGATCTTCCTTCAAAAGAAAATCAACAGCCGCTTGCGCGTTGTTAAATTCTTTGTGCTCTATATAAGTTCTTATCAGATTGATGATGGCAAAATGTTTAGCGTTTTTGTCTTTGCTAATTGTATTCGTGTACTTATAAGTTTGAATTGCGTTACCCCAGTCGAGACTATAGTGGCGGGCCTTGCCAACAAGAATGTAGGCATCATCCACCCATTTGCTGTTTGGATGCCGTTGTATGGCAATAGAAGCCATTTTTACTGCCTCTTGAATTTCTTTGTCGTAACTTTTAGCAAGCGTTGAATCAAAGGTAGGATAAAGCCAAAGCACCCGGTTATAGTCGTCTACCTGGTTCTTACGAATGGCCGCTTCCACTTTATCTATTTCTCCGCGCGCATAGAAATAGCCATTATAATGGGCGGTAGTATTGTGAAATGCTTTGCTCGTCCATGTATTTCTCTGGGACGAGCAAGCGGCACCAAGCAAAATGAATAGCAGAAAATAAATTACCTGATTCTTCAAGATCAGCGGTTAAATGTGTACAAAACGTGAAAAACTTATTTTCAATATTTTAATCGGGCGGAATATCTAATTTTGTATGCAAAAAAAGGGAATATAATTTAAATGCTCACTTCTTTTTTTGAACCCACTAGAATTTCCGGCCAGCCCTTTAAGTAGCTGTGTCAATTAAAGTAACCTGATGAGACCTAAAAAAACATTATCTAGCTGGCTTACGACACGCTACCAACTCATCATCCGTAATGAAGAAAATTTCGCTGAGAAGACAAGTGTAGGTTTCACGTATTCAAAGATCATACTTTTTTCCGTTATCATCTTCGCTGTAATGTTTGTCATCAGCTTATTTTTAGTAGAGACCGTTCTTGAGAAGTGGTTTGATCCGAAATATGAACAGATGGTGTTGAACCAACAATTGTATGGACTTGCACTCAAGGTAGATTCTTTGGCTTCTGAGGTTGAGCGAAAAGATAGATTCATTGCAAATTTTCAACGTGTATTAAGTGGAGATACTGCTGATTTTCAAGATCCGGCTGAAATTTTAAGAGGCGAAAAGCAAACTTTATCTAAACCCAGTGACCTAAAAATTAATCCGTCTGATTCGGCTTTCAGAAAAGAGTTCGAACAGTCGGACTTGTCTTTAATTACCCTTACGGGGATGAGAAGCCGTGCACTGGAGTCCACATTCTTTTTCTCGCCGATCACTGGATTTATTTCGGATAAATACGATGTTAAAAAAGGGCATTTTGGAGTGGATATCGTTTCTAAGACAAATGAACCTGTAAAATGTATCGCAGACGGAACTGTGATATTCTCTTCCTGGACCCAGGATGCTGGGTATGTATTAATGATTCAACACAGCGCCAACATGATTTCAGCTTATAAGCACAATGCTGAGCTTTATAAAAAAGTCGGTACTTTTGTTAACGCTGGTGAAATAATCTCTATAGTAGGCAATAGCGGTGAGATGACGAATGGTCCTCATCTGCATTTTGAGTTGTGGTATAATGGAAATTCATTAAACCCCGAAGAATTTGTCACTTTTTAAACTAACCCCATATGTTCACATCTAAAGAAGAAAAGCGCGTTGCGGAAGAAATCAGCAACTCCAGCAACACCATCGGCAAAGGCACCTACCTAGAAGGAAACGTTGAGACTTACGGCAATATTCGCATAGAAGGAAAAGTAACAGGGAATGTTAAATCAAAATCGAAAGTTGCGTTAGGTGTGGGCTCTTTGGTTCAAGGAAACATTATTTCACAAAACGCAGATATAGAAGGCGAAGTCAAAGGCAAACTAGAAATTGGAGAAGTACTTGTGCTTAAAGCAACAGCAGTAATCAATGGAGATATTGTTACTGGAAAACTTGTTGTTGAGCCAGGCGCAATTTTTAACGGTAGTTGTAAGATGGGCGCAACCATCAAGGAAATTAAAATCTCGGAAAGCAATGGCGCAATTACAAGGGCCATCCCAACCCAACAAGAAGCTAAATCGGTATAACGGCTATCTTAAGTATAGTAGCCTGGCCATTCAATTACTTGCAAGCATTGCAATTTGTGGGTGGCTGGGTTACAAACTAGATCAATGGATCGGAAACAAATACCCGTTGTTCATGCTTGGCCTGGGATTTCTCGGTTTTGTCGGTATTATGTTTCAAATCTATAAATCCATAAACCGGGAATAACTTTGTTTAAATTCTTCCTTACAGTAGCACTTTTTACTGTTATCATTATTATAATTGTTTTTTGGGGCGAAAAAAATGGCTGGTGGGCCAAGCCATCATTTTTATATGAAAGCCTGATCTTTCTCATCTTTACCACTGCCGTCATTTTCATTTATCTCTTTAAAGTAAACAAGCCCGATTTTTTTGTGCAGCTATATCTTCTATCGATGGCTGTGAAATTGCTGGCTTTTGGAGTTTTTAACTTTATTATGATCACGGAAGATAAAGCCGGAGCTATGGCGAATGTGCTCTTTTTTATGCTCTCATATTTCATTTTCACCTTCATTGAAATAACATTCCTTTACAGGAAAATCAACAGTAGCACTAACCCTTGAAATTGAGGTAAAAATTTCCGCAAAGATTTTTTTGTGGAGCTTTAATTAATACCTTTGCGGTCGGATTTTAAAACCTTGGTAAAAAGCCCAAATGACCGCATTTTTTAATAAAATCAGCCGTTTTTCGATCCTTTCATCTTTTATTTTTGCATGCTTTTTTTCAGTAAGCTCAGTGGCAGCAGATCAGCCACAAGAACACGAGCAGGAGCATCATGAAGATGTAAATATCAGCGATATGATCATTCATCACGTGATTGATGATCACGTGTGGCATTTTTCTGACAATTTTGTACTTCATCTTCCAGTAATAGTCTATACAGCCGAAAAAGGCCTTGATATATTCTCATCGTCAAACTTCTATGACGAGCATCATAATGTTGTTAACTACAACGGCTACAAGCTCGATCATAATCATATATACCTCGCTGATTCTGGCAAATCAGTTTTAGATCTTTCCATCACAAAAAATGTAGCGATGTTATTCATCACGGCTGCATTGATGCTGACCATATTTCTTTCAATAGCAAAGTCGTATAAGACAAATGCCGGAAAAGCACCGAAGGGAATGCAGTCATTCTTTGAACCGATCATCATCTTCGTGAAGGATGAAATTGTAAAACCGAATATCGGCCCAGGATATGAGAAGTTTGTGCCGTACATGCTCACATTGTTCTTCTTTATTTTGATTGGTAATATTCTCGGACTCTTACCAGGCTCGGGCAATCTTACAGGCAACATAGCAGTGACAGGTGTACTGGCTGTGCTGACATTCATAATCACTAACGTAAAAGGTAACAGGGCTTATTGGGGTCACATCTTTTGGACACCTGGACTTCCCTTAGGATTAAGACCTATCATTATACTGGTTGAAGTGATCGGAATTTTTACAAGACCAATCTCATTAATGGTTCGTTTGTTTGTGGCGATCACAGCAGGACACATTGTGTTACTAAGTTTAATTTCTCTGACTTTTATATTCGGCAGTATCTGGGTTGGCGTCGGATCATCAATAATAGTTGTCTTTATCAACTTAATTGAAATTCTGGTTGCGGGGATACAAGCTTATGTATTTACACTTTTCTCTTCATTATATATAGGAATGGCGATAGCAGAGCATTCACATGAAGAGCATCATTAATTGAACCTTGTTTAACTTAAATAAATAAATCTATGTTGTTTGCACTTTTATTAGACATCAGCTATGCTATAATGGGCGCGGGTATCGGTGCCGGTCTGGCTGCAATTGGCGCTGGAATTGGTATTGGCCGCATTGGTGGCTCAGCTATGGAAGGTATGGCTCGTCAGCCAGAAGCTTCTGGAAGAATTCAAGGTGCGATGCTTATCATCGCTGCTTTGATCGAGGTAGCTGCGCTTTTTGCGCTTGTTATTTGTCTGCTGATCTCTTTCAAAGAAGCTTAAAGGTTTCTGAAACCTGCAAAGACGATGGGTCAATGCAGGTTTCATTTTTAATTAAGATTAAACAGGATTATTGAAACACTAATCAACTATGCAACTTCTTACACCTGGTGTTGGACTTATTTTATGGCAGTTAATTGTTTTTCTACTGCTATTCTTTTTGTTGGCTAAGCTTGCGTGGAAGCCTATTCTTAGTTCATTAAAAGAACGTGAGCTTTCAATTCAGAATGCGCTTGATACTGCTGAGAAAGCAAGACTTGAAATGTCTCAGTTGAGAGCTGATAATGAAAAGCTTTTGAAAGAAGCACGTGAAGAAAGAGACAGAATGCTTCGCGAGGCAAGAGAGGCTTCTAATCGTTTGAAAGAGGAGGCTCAGGGAGAGGCTAAAAAAGCTGCTGATAGAATAATTGACGATGCGAGAGTAGCGATCAATATCGAGAAACAAGCTGCATTGAAAGAAGTAAGAATTCAGGTAGCGATGTTTTCGTTACAGGTTGCAGAGAAATTGATGAAGACCAAACTTTCTGATGATAAAGCGCAGAAGGAATTGGTTGATAATTATATCAAAGACCTTAAGATAAACTAGTCCAATGATCGATTCAAGAGCAGCATCACGTTATGTAAAATCTCTTCTGAGTCTTGCTATCGAGCAGAACGCGGTGGAGCAGGTGCATAATGACATGCTCATGTTTTCAAGGGTTATTGATACCAACAGGGAATTTCGCCTCATGCTTTTGAACCCGATTGTAAGACATGATCAGAAGCGTGCAATTCTCTCTAATATGTTTAAAGGAAAAGTACACCCTTTAACAATGGCAATTTTTGATATCCTTACGGTTAAAAATCGTGAACCAATTTTAGCGGGCATTGCCAAAGAATTTCATAACGCTTACAATGCTCACAAAGGAATAGAGAAAGCTACGATCACAACGGCAGTGCCATTGGACGCAAAACTTCGCAGCGAATTTACGGCTATGGTGAAGAACTATAGCGATAAAAAAGAAGTTGAATTAATAGAAAAGATTGATAAAGATATGATTGGTGGTTTTGTATTGAAAGTTGGCGATCGCCAGGTTGATGCTTCCATCAGTAATAAATTAAAGGCCCTTAAAGTACAGTTTAGTCAGAATCCATTCATTAAAGAATTTTAATCTCTTATAAACATGGCAGAGATCAGACCTGAAGAAGTATCAGCAATTTTACGTGAACAACTTTCACAATCAAGAACAGAAGCCGAGCTTGAAGAAGTAGGCACTGTGTTAACCGTTGGTGATGGCGTAGCACGTATCTATGGATTAACCCAGGCTCAAGCAGGGGAATTACTTCAATTTGAAACAGGCCTTCGCGGACTGGTGTTGAATCTTGAAGAGGATAACGTGGGTGCTGTATTGTTGGGAGATTACAGAGACATTAAAGAAGGCGCTACAGTAAAGCGTACCGGAAAAATTGCCTCTGTGAATGTCGGTGATGGTATGCTGGGCCGTGTTGTGGATACACTTGGAAACCCAATTGATGGAAAAGGTCCGATTGCTGGCGAGCTTTACGAAATGCCATTAGAAAGAAAAGCTCCTGGTGTAATTTATCGTCAGCCGGTAAACGAGCCGTTGCAAACCGGTATCAAAGCAATTGATGCCATGATACCGATCGGACGTGGACAACGTGAACTTATCATTGGTGATCGCCAAACAGGTAAGACTGCCGTTGCACTTGATGCCATTATTAATCAAAAAGAATTTTACGAGAAAGGTCAACCTGTTCTTTGTATTTATGTCGCCATTGGTCAAAAGAATTCGACCGTTGCCAGTGTTGCAGCATCTCTTGAAAAAGCTGGTGCATTACCGTACACAGTTATCGTAGCAGCATCTGCTTCCGATCCAGCTCCAATGCAGTTCTTCGCCCCATTTACGGGTGCTGCGATAGGTGAATTCTTTCGTGATACTGGTCGTCCTGCACTTGTTGTATATGACGACTTGTCTAAACAAGCTGTTGCATATCGTGAAGTGTCATTACTTTTAAGAAGACCTCCTGGACGTGAAGCTTATCCTGGTGATGTATTTTACCTTCACTCACGTCTGCTGGAAAGAGCTGCTAAAATTATCAACAACGATGCCATTGCAAGAAACATGAACGACTTGCCTGCATCGATCAAGCATCTTGTGAAAGGTGGTGGATCTTTAACGGCACTCCCAATTATTGAAACACAAGCGGGTGACGTATCTGCTTATATTCCAACCAACGTAATTTCGATTACTGATGGTCAAATATTCCTTGAAACGAATTTATTTAACTCTGGTATTCGACCTGCAATTAACGTAGGTATTTCTGTATCACGTGTAGGTGGTTCAGCGCAGATTAAATCAATGAAGAAAGTAGCCGGTACGTTGAAGCTTGACCAGGCACAGTATCGTGAGCTTGAAGCTTTTTCTAAGTTCGGTTCTGATCTTGATGCTGCAACAAAACTTACCATCGACAGGGGAAGAAGAAATACTGAAATCTTAAAACAAGACCAGTATGCTCCAGTACCTGTTGAAGAGCAGGTTGCTATCATCACTGCCTCCACCCGCGGTTTCATGGATAAAGTTCCTGTTAATCGCGTGAAGCAATTCGAAAAGGAGTTCATTGAATTACTTCGCGGTACACAGCGTGGCGTTTTAGATAATCTTCGTAATGGAAAGTTTGAAGATTCTGATGTAGCAACCATCAAAAAATTAGCAACTGATATATCAAGCAAATATTAATTGAAGCTTAGGTTATCTGTTCTGCATTAAGCATAGCAGGTAAGCGTAAAACTGATAACTGACAATGCCTAGCTTAAAGGAAGTAAAGAACCGAATTACATCAACGATCTCAACGCAGCAGATCACCAAGGCCATGAAAATGGTTTCGGCGGCGAAGTTGCGCAGAGCTCAGGATAGAATTACGCAAATGCGTCCGTTTGCTCAGAAACTGAATGCTATTCTAAGAAATCTTTCATCAGCCCAATCGGATGATGGAGATAACTGGTACAGCGCAGTTCGCGAGGAAAATAAAATTCTCATCGTTGCAGTAAGTTCAGACCGTGGTCTTTGCGGATCCTTCAATAGCAATGTTTTCAAAGCAGTTAATCGTATCATCGAAGAGAAATATCCTTCCCAGTTCAGCAAGGGAAATGTCACTGTTCTTTCGATAGGTAAAAAAACAGCGGATTATTTTGGCAAGAGAAAATGTAATCTTGTTGGTGATTATACATTGTTGTTCAGTTCTCTTTCTTTTGAAAATGTTTCCAATGCTGCAGAGTTTGTGATGCAAGCTTTCAAGAACGGAAAATATGATAAGGTTGAGCTGGTATACAATGAATTCAAAAATGTGGCGACGCAGATTTTGAGAGTAGAACAATTCCTCCCTATCGTTCCAACACAAGAAGAGACAACATCTTCTTCAAACCAAATTGATTACATCTACCAACCAAACCAGGAAGAAATTCTGACAGGACTTATTCCAAAGTCATTAAAAGTGCAATTGTATAAGGCAGTGCTCGACTCTAATGCTGCAGAACACGGTGCACGGATGACGGCAATGGATAAAGCAACGGACAACGCTGGAGAGCTGTTAAAGCAATTAAAACTCACTTACAATAGAACGCGTCAGGCTGCCATTACGAAAGAAATTTTGGAAATTGTCGGTGGTGCGGAAGCATTAAAATCTTCTTAAGAAATAAAGTACTTAAATTAAGGTCTCCTCTAAAGGGAGACCTTTTTTGTTTATGGCCCAACTCATCCGTTTCTACAAACTTCTTAATGTACTAAGTATCGATGTTGCTGTAGGAGCGTTAATCAGTGCACTCTTTTTCGCTAAGATTTTCCACGTAACCATACTTCCCTATGGCAAGGCTGCGCTTGTACTCACGGTATGGATTGTATATACAGCCGATCACTTACGCGATGCAAAACAAATTCAAAAAGAGGCGTCAACAGCAAGGCACTTTTTCCATCAGCGATACTTCAAACCTATTTTTATTTGCATGGTGATCGCAATTCTTGTGGATATTACAATGTTGTTTTTCCTGCGAAAGCAAGTTTTTTTTTGGGGGCTTTTGCTTTCACTTTGTGTTTGTGTGTACCTCGCTATCCAAAGCAAATTTCCTTACGTGAAAGAAATGTTTGTGGCTGCATTATACACGGCAGGTGTACTACTTCCCGCTTTGGTGTTAACGGACATGAAGATTGGAATAAGTCATCATCTAGTGATCATACAATTTTTTCTGATTGCGTTACTTAATCTTTTAGTCTATTCATGGTATGATGCCGACACGGATAGAAAAGATGGATTAAGGTCAATTGTAACTTATTTTGATGCTAGTGTAACTAAGAGGTTGATCGTTACACTGATGATATTAACGTTCATATTGATTGCTTCGAGCATCGCATTTTTTGAATTTAGCCTGATCCAGCTAACAATGCTATTGATGTTAACTTCAATGCTGATGATAACAAAGTGGAAAAAGAAGTTGCAGCAACATGATCTATATCGAATAGCAGGAGATGCTGTTTTTTTTATTCCTGCAATTATGCTGCTATGAATAAAGCGCTGAATCAATTTGATGCAGTCGCAAAATATTACGACAAGCTTTCAATTTTCATTTTTGGCAATAGTATTCAGAAATCGCAGTTGCATTTCCTGACAGATGATTTTGTAACGGGTAATGTATTAATTATTGGTGGAGGCACTGGATGGCTGGCTAAGGAAGTATTATTACGCTTTCAGAAAGTTCATGTGGTATACATTGACGCTTCTTCAAAAATGATCAAGCAAACAAAAAAAATAGTTGCTTCTTTTGGCGATCGGATTACTGTAATCCACGGTACTGAAGAATCAATACCTGTAGATTTAAAGTTTGACACTGTAATTGCTAATTTCTATTTCGATCTTTTCACTGAAAGGTCGATTCATGGAGCGATAGGTCAAATAGAAAAATCTGTCAATAGAAATTCAACATGGCTGGTGACAGATTTTGTTGACGAAAATAAATGGTGGCAAAAGAAATTACTCAGACTGATGTTTCTGTTTTTTAATCGCACTTGTGGATTGCAATTAAAAGAACTTGTTAAATGGCAGAATGCCCTGGAAGCGAATAGACTTCGGAGAATTGAGTCTGAACAATTTTATAAGGGATTTATTTGTGCTTCGGTTTTTACACGTCAATGAATGACTATATCCTTTTCCAATTGCTGAATGAGCTCAGCTTTCTCTTCCATTAGCTTAATGATTTTTCTTAGATAATCTATTTCTTTTTTAGCAAGTTCTAGCTGATGTTGATCTGCTGATTGCTCTCTTAACTTTTGCATTTTTGCATTTGCCTCCACGTCATGATTTGGATCATCGACATAATATTGAAAAAAATTATGATTAAGTACCTGTGATATTTTCAACAGTAGCCCTGTATCAAGATGTCTCTTTTTGAATATTCGATACACGTTCTGTCGTACTGTTCCTAGCGCATCAGCAAAATCCGTTAGTTTCATTTTCCGCGCATCAAAAACTTCCTCGATTTTACTTCCTATTTCTATGCTCATGTTACAAGGGACAACTTTTACGAAGATATTGTAAAATAATAAGTTACGCATAATACCGGGTAGCGGAAAAATGTAACTTATTATTTTACATTCTTAACCTTAACTTCAGCCTTTCAAACTAGTACGAGTCACCCTCATACCTTTCAAAAATTATATGTTCTTGCAATGAGGGACGAAATTTTTTATCAGGACGAGTACGCTACAATTGAGCTGACGAATCAATACCTTTGTATCAAACTTACAATAAGAGGAATTCCGCGACTGAGCGAATACTATGCTAAGGTCCAAGTAAAGCGATTGGAGCTGTTGCGCCAAGTAGTAACGAACTATCCTAAATTCAAATGCTCACAGACAGTCAGACCGCTGGACCAGTATTGGACGAAGATGTGACTTACTTTAGAACTATTGTTTTGTCTGAAATGGAAAAAGCAGGAATTCGATATCTCGCCATTGTAATACCTAGCAACAAGTTTACACAAGTCACAATTCAAGAAATGGCTGCTGTCGCAAGGACGATCACGGGTAAATACTTCGAATTTCTAAAAGAAGCAAAATCTTGGTTAAAAAAAATGGCGCATGTTTAAAGCAATATCTCTTTCGGCCTCCAACCCTAGGATTAACTTCTCAACGTTTTCCAGTAATAATGTTAATTCGTAGCCTTTCCGTCCATTGCTTTATACGCCTTATGCAGTAAATTGCGTATCAACCACTCCGCGAAAAAGGTAAAAATTAGATCTCAGATGTTAAGCCATTCAGCCCACTATGCAGGATATTGTTAAGCATTTGCCGGCTGTTGTTTATGAGTACGCAATTTATGCCAATGGGCATCGATCTTTTACTTATGTAAGCGAAGCGAGTGAACATATTCTTGGCCTCAAATCCGAGGACATCGTGAAGGACCATAATGTATTAGAAGCTATTGTTCATGAAGATGATCTTCCATCTTTCAAAGCTTCTGCAGCAGAAAGCAAGGCAAGTTCTGGTGAATGGCAAGGAAGAATCACGGTAAATGGAAGGCTTAAGTGGGTCGAGTTCAAGTCTAATGATCAATTGCAAGACAACGGAACGGTTATTAGACGAGGGATCATTCAGGATATTACTGAGCGCCAAGAGACAGTAAAAGAAGGCGAGCTCCGTTATCAATCATTACTAGAAAAATTGCCGATTGGGATCGTAATTCACAACAAAGGTAAATTGTTATTTGCGAATTCACAGACGTACTCCATTCTTGGTATTAACGATCCTGAAAGCCTTATCAATAAAAGCATATTAGATTTTGTTCATCCCGATTATATATCAAAAATAACTGATCGGATAAATGAAATACAAGCCGGTGTGCCTGCTCCAATGATGGAGCAAAAGTATGTTCGTGAAGATGGAAAAGTATTGGATGTTGAGGCAACGGCTCATCCTTTTTCCTACAGGGGCGAGCAGTGCATCCAAGTCATTTTCCGAGATATCACTGAAAAAAAACTTACTGAAGCGAGAATTAAGAAGAATGAAATGTTGTTTACGCAACTGTTTCAAAATCTTCCGATGGCGGTTGTAATGCTTGATGAGAATGGAAAAGTATTTCAGGTGAATAGAGGATTCGAACAAATGTTTGGATTTGAAAGGGGTGAATTAAAAGGAAAAAACTTAAACGACTATATCGTTCCTGAAGAGTTGCGAAATGAAGGGATCGATTTAAATAATCTTATTACGTCGAATCAGGTTGTAAGCATTGAAACGATTAGGAAACACAGAAGTGGTGAGTACGTAAATGTTATTCTTTGCGGAGTTCCTGTGCGATTGGAAAATCAGACCATCGGCATTTACGGAGTTTATGTAGACATTACTGATCGTAAACGCGTAGAGGAAGAGTTAAAAATCAGGAATACCGAACTCGATAATTTTGTTTACAAAGTTTCTCACGATCTTCGTGCTCCCTTATCTTCTATTTTAGGTCTTGTCAACCTCGCACGCCTTCCTGGCAACACTGATAATCCACTGGATTATATTGATATCATTGGCGAGAAAGTACAAGCCCTCGATCACTTCATAGGCGATGTTCTAAGTCATTCGAAAAATTTGAAGATGGAGGTCAACATCAATAAGGTAGACCTTGCAAAAATTATTGAACAAACCTTTACAGAACTTAGTTATTTGGAAGGCGCCAAACACATGAAGCGCACCATTAAAGTTGAAGGGATCGATTTCTTCAGCGATCAATGGAGAATTTCAGAAATATTTAGAAACCTTATCTCAAATGCAATTAAATACCGGCAGTTGTATATCGAGAGTCCGGAGATCAATATTAAAATACACATTGATCACTTAAGAGCAGATATTAGTTTTTCGGATAATGGAATCGGCATTGATGAAGTAAGTCTTTCGAAAATATTTGAAATGTTTTACAGGGCCACAGAGCAATCTGATGGATCAGGCATTGGATTATATATTGTAAAAAATGCAGTTGATAAATTAGGCGGGCAAATTAATGTTTCGAGCAAAGTAGGTCACGGCACTCGTTTTAATATTCTTCTGCCCAATAGAATTAATAGTATAATAAACCGAACATCTCCCCTGGTAGTTGCACAGCGATGAAGATTCTTGAAGTAACGACACCTCAGCAAATCAAAGAGTTTCTAATGTTTCCCGTAAGGCTTTATAAAGATGAGCCAAACTGGATAAGACCGCTTGATAAGGATATAGAAAGTGTTTTCGATAAAGAAAAAAACAAAACATTCCGGTTTGGAGAATGTATTCGGTGGATCCTTCAAAATGACAATGGGGAAACAATTGGAAGGGTAGCAGCTTTTGTAAACCAAAAAACTGCAAAAAAAGGTAACGACCAGCCTACTGGTGGCTTTGGCTTTTTTGATTGTATTAACGATAAACAAGCCGCCTTTTTACTTTTTGATCAGTGTAAACAATGGCTGCAAGCCAAAGGAATGGAGGCCATGGATGGTCCCATTAATTTTGGAAGTCGCGACCGCTGGTGGGGTTTGTTGATAGAGGGATTTGATCGCCAACCTAACTACCAGTGTAATTATAATTTTCCATACTATGTGGATTTCTTCGAGTCTTACGGATGTAAAGTATATTTTTATCAACTTACTTTCGGCCGTAAGGTTCAAGGCCCGCTTGATCCTCGCGTAGCTGAAAAAGCTGCAATCACCGCCCATGATCCTGACTACGAATTTCGACATTTACGAAAATCAGAGTTTGACAAGCTGCCGGAATATATTTTAACAGTATACAACAAAGCCTGGGCAAATCGTTTTGAGAATCCGGAGCTTTCTTTGGCCCAAGCCAAGCTGATGGTAAAACAAATGAAGCCAATTATGGATGAAAGGCTTCTATATTTTGGATTTTACAAAGGAGAACCAATCGGGTTTTACCTTTCACTTCCTGAGATCAATCAGATCTTTAAACATGTGAATGGCAAACTTGACACCATCGGGAAATTGAAGTTTTTGTGGCACCAGTTTATAAAAACCAATCGCAAAGCATTTGGGATTTTATTTGGTGTTGTGCCTGAACATCAGGGAAAAGGTATTGATGGTGCAATGGTGATGGCGGCAAGAAAAGTTTTGCAAGATGAGTATAAACGCTATGACGAATACGAGATGAATTGGATAGGCGACTTTAATCCTAAGATGATTAATGTTGCTGACCAGGTGGGTGGTGAAGTTTGCAAACGCCATGCTACTTATAGAAAACTCTTTGATGAGACTAAACCTTTCAAGAGAGCGCCAATTCTTCATTAAGGGTTAGTAACTGAACATCTTTCAGCAATTATTGTTAATGACTTACCTTTGCGCAAATGTGCGTGATTGTTATCGATGAAAAATAAAATTGGAGTACTGTTAATAAACCTGGGAACACCTGATAGTCCATCAGTATCAAATGTAAGATCGTACCTCTCCCAATTTTTAAATGACCCAAGGGTAATTGATATTCCATGGCTGCTCAGAAAGCTTCTTGTCAACGCAATCATTGTTCCTTTCAGAGCACCTAAGTCAGCCAAAATTTATAAAAAGTTATGGACTGCGAACGGCTCCCCACTATTGTATTATAGCATACAAGCACAAACATTGTTGCAGCAATCGTTAGGCGAAGAGTATGAAGTATTTCTTGGGATGCGATACAAGAACCCTTCAATTCCAGCAGTGCTGGAACAGATGCGTAAGAAAAATTTTGCTAAAATTATCGTGTTGCCAATGTTTCCTCAATATGCATCGGCTTCAACCGGTTCTGCGCTTGAGGAAGTGATGCGCGTAATTCAGAAATGGTGGGTTATTCCTGAGCTCAAGTTTATTTCTCAGTACTTTGACCATCCGCGTTATATTCAAGCCTTTGCTGAGAGAGGAAGAAAATATGATTTCAATGCGTACGACCATATTCTCTTTTCTTATCATGGATTGCCTGAGCGACAGCTTGATAAAGTTTATGACGATGGCTTGTGCAACGGTCATGATTGTGAGCATGAATTAACAGACGAGAACAAGTATTGTTATAAAGCAACTTGTTATGCTACTACAAGATTAATCGCCACGCAACTTGGTATTCCAGCAGAAAAATACACGGTTAGTTTTCAATCACGATTAGATGAAGGATGGGTTAAGCCATTTTCAGATGAAGTGATAAAAGACTGTGGAAAAAAGGGGATCAAAAAGCTTCTTGTTTTTTCTCCAGCCTTTACAGCGGATTGTCTCGAGACTATTATTGAAATTGGTGAAGAGTATCAGGAATTATTTCATGAGCATGGTGGTGAAAAAGTTCAACTTGTAGAGAGCTTGAATGATCATCCAGTATGGATACAGTGCATGAAGGAGCTTATTTTGCAGAGGTAATTGCTGAAAGAAATATTTCGATAAAGCAGGCTACTCTTCTTCCATGTCTTTTAGTTCAATTTCCAGCGCCTTGGTACTGATGTAAATTTCATTTAAGGAAAGCGCAAGCGAGAACAATAGGAAGCCCAAGCTTAATCCGAATATCAAAAAAGCCAGCACCTCATACTCGAGGTAAAAGAACAGCATGCACAAAACGCAAAAGAAGAAACTTGTAATTCCGCTGGCCTGCATTTGTTTGATCAGCGTAAGCCTGCGTCTTAAATTTTTAATTTGTTCTTTAATGATATCACGATCTTCGTGAACCTGCTTCCACTTCGTATGAAGGTTCCGAATAAGTGTAGCCAACGCGAGAAACCTGTTAGTATAAGCAAGCATTAACAGCGTAATGGCTGGGAACAAGAGTGCTGGTGTGTTGATCGAGATGCTCATGTTAAGATAATCATTGAACACGTTGAAGTTTGCGAAGGGAGCGTGAAACCCATGATGTTACACCAACTACAGCTAATGTCGCACAACCACCCATTACAACAGAAGGAACAGTTCCGAATACCCGAGCCGCTACTCCTGATTCAAACATTCCAATTTCATTTGACGAGCCTATGAAGATGTGATTAACCGCTGATACCCGCCCTTTCATATTTTCGGGTGTAAGTGTTTGAAGAAGCGAACTTCGAATGATAACGCTGACGCAATCAAATGCTCCACTGGCAATCAAAATAAAAAGAGAAATCCAAAAATTAGTGGACAGTGCAAACAGAATCATGCACGCACCAAAACCAGCAACGCATGCCAGCATAATTTTGCCGGCATTTTTTAAGATGGGATGATGGGTGATATAAAACGCCATAACGAGCGCGCCAATAGAAGGCGAAGCTCGCAGAATGCCGAGGCCAATGGGTCCGATATGTAAAATTTCTTTTGCAAAAATTGGGAGTAATGCAACGGCTCCACCGAAAAGTACTGCAAAGAGATCTAATGAGATTGCACTAAGAATGATTTTATTGTTGAAGACAAATCTTAAACCTGCCTTTATTTTTTCAGCGATTCCTTCTTCTGATGTTACTTCAGGTAAAGGTCTATTGTTAACGGAACTTGCAAGAATAAGACCGAGAACCATGAGTGAAACGTCTACCGTATAGGCTGCAGTTATCCCTAAAAAACCATAGAGCAAACCACCTAATGCTAATCCAGCAATGGTAGCTGTTTCCCATAATGTACTGTTCCATGTTATGGCGTTGGTATATAATTCCCTTGGCACGAGTTGTGGCATGAAGGAGAAGAGTGCAGGTGTTAAAAATCCCCTCGCAATACCACTGATAAAAATCACAGCATAGATGGGATAAACTCCGTTCGATATTAACGTGGATCCTGGTTCTATTGTAAAAAGCAGGAGTAAAAAAGAACATAGTAATAAAGTACTGACACAGGCAATAATGATTTTTTTCCGCTGCATAATATCAGCAACATGCCCTGCATAAAGAGAAACACTGATAGAAGGAATTGCTTCGGCTAGTCCAATGAGTCCAAGTGATAAAGGGTCATTTGTTAATTCATAAACTTGCCACGCTACAACAACGGACTGAATTTGTATGGCAAGGGTAATGCAGAAGCGTGCAAAAATGAAAGACCTGAAATCAGGAATTTTAAGTGAAGCATACGGTCCGCCTGGAGAAGTGTTCATTCAATTTAATTGCGTGCAAAATTAGCAGGGTATGGCTTACGCATATCAATTAAAATTTAATTTTTCAATGGCATCGATTGCAGCTCGGCCTCTTTCCTCACGCGAACCTTTTATTTCAACAAATGGCACCGGCTGGTTAAGCATCTCCTTTTTGTATAACGAATATAGATTTTCCCTTTGATCCGGATGTTCTCGCTGGGGATCATCTTGCCATGGAATGTCGATATAGGTTAGCAAATAGAGGTCATATTTTCTTTGATTAATTTGTGTAAGGATCTCTTCTTCACATGAACCATACCTGAATTCGCTCCAAATTTTTATCACATAAAGATTGGTATCACAAATAAGAACTTTATTCGCTTCTTTAACCCATTCATCTTCAATTCGCAATTGTCCGTGCGCGATTTTTAAAAGGTCGGTTTCATCGTAAGGCCTTATCAGATTGTCAATATATGCTCTTGCATATTCCGGTACCCAAACTGTTTTAAAATGATTTGCAAGGAAAGCTGAGAGTTCGGATTTACCCGTGCACTCAGGACCAATGATCGCAATTTTCTTAATGTTGTTTTCCAATTGTAATGGATTAATGCGCACAAAGTAAGGGAATTCATACATTGTATTCACATCGTCAATTTCTCAATAAGTTTCATCATCACTATATTTAAATTAAATTAATGAAGTGAAGAGAAGAAAAGCGATAAAACAATTAGGCCTGGGCCTTTCAGCAGGAATTGCTATGCCGGCGTGGTTGGCATCTTGCAAGAGTGATGAAATAAAACCCGAAATTCAATACGATGGCGTTGTAGCCATCATAGGCGCAGGGGCCGCAGGATTATATGCAGCAGATATTCTTCATACAAAAGGCATTAAGGTAAAAGTTTTCGAAGCTTCTGATCGAATAGGAGGAAGAGTAAGATCATTGCGCCTCGCTGATAGTGCACAGGTAGAAACTGATTTTCCGATCGAGCTTGGTGCAGAAAGAATTATTGGTACAGATTCACTTTGGTCAAGAATCATTGATGAAATTCGGATTCCGGCGATAGAACTTGGAAGTGTAAACTCGGGTTTCATCATAGACAATACATTCCAGTTGCAAAATGAAATTGAGTCAGATTCGGATTACGCTCAGGCAAAAAGCTTTTTTGAAAATATTGCAAATCAAACTTCAAGCAATTTGAGTGTTGATGAAACAATAGTTTCAAATGGAATAAGTGAAAGAACAAAAGCAATCTTGAATGCATGGATCGGAGGAAAAAATGGTTCTTCAAATGACAAAATATCCATGATGGCTATTGCTGAAGCAGCAACCCTAAAGACATCAAATGTTAAAAGAACGGATATTAAGAAGCAATCCAATGCAGGATGCATTGATATCAAGGTTCAGCAGAATTTCTCCTTCAGTTGAACTTAATACAGCCATTAAAAAAATTGATTATTCAGGACCGAAAATAAAATTGGAAGGCGAAAAAAATACTGGTGGAACAAAAGAATCAATATCACTTGAGGTGGATAAGGTTATTCTTGCTGTTCCCATTTCGATATTGCGTGATGGTGATATTACTTTTAGCCCTACACTTCCTGCTACAAAACAAACCTCACTTTCTAAAATAAACATGGGTCCATGTAAGCGCATTATCATGGATTTTAAACAAAATTTTTGGGAAAGTGAAACTGGTTACATCATTGGAGGAAAAATTGCACCAGAGTATTTCAGTTCGGGCATAGGTCGAAGCAGGTTGAATAAAACTTTAAGCGTAACCGTCCAAGGAACAAATGCAATGCAATTGCCTTCATCAGACAATGAGATTGTGCTCAAACTTTTAGCAGAATTAGATGAAGTGTTTGAAGGCAAAGCTTCTGCTAACATCCGTAAAGACGAAGGAGACAATAATATTTTCACTGTAAAAGATTGGATGAAGGAGCCTTATATAAAAGGTGGAATTTCTTATGTAGTACCAGGAGGTTCAAATCAGGATCGGATAAATTTGGCAGCGCCTCTTAATTCACTTTTATTTTTTGCTGGAGAAGCTTCAGATGTAAATGGACAATCAGGAACAATTGATGGTGCCTTACTTTCAGCAGAACGTGCTGCGAAAGAAGTTACAGACAGCATAATGAATGCGTAGTTTAAATCAAAGCAGCTCTCTCGTCAGAATATATACACCCATTGCCAGGATAAACCAGCCAAAAGTTTTTTTTAAAAGTATTGCAGATATTTTCTTGTGCAGGCTGTTGCCTAAAAAGATTCCACCAATCGCTAATCCTGTTATCGATAAAAGAAAGGGCCAGTCCATAGCATAGTTCAACACATCGCCTAAAAAGCCGATTAAAGAGTTGATGGCAATAATAAAAAGTGAAGTGCCAACTGCAGTTTTGAAAGGTAATCCTGTTAAGAAAACAAGCGCAGGAATGATGAGAAAACCTCCTCCGGCTCCAACCAATCCGGTAAGGAAACCGATGATTGTGCCCTCTATTATTGTTAAAAACGTTTTTACCTGTTGTACATCCCTGGTAACATCCTTCTTTGCTTTTATCATCGAAATGGAAGCAAGGATCATCAACAATGCAAAAATGCCTAGCAACAAAATTCTTTTTGTGATGACAAAATTTTCCGATTGAATGACAATCTCTGGTATTGATGGAACAACCCACTTTCGTGTGATAAAAATGCTGGCAATGGAAGGTATACCAAATAAGAAAGCAGTACGGAGATTTACGAGGTGATCTCTGTATTTAGGAATAGCACCAACCAGACTTGTTGAACCAACAATAAATAACGAGTAAGCAGAAGCAATGACAGGTTCAATTTGAAATAAGTAAACGAGAATGGGGATTGATAATATTGATCCACCTCCACCCAGAAGTCCCAATATTAGTCCGATAAAAACAGAGGCTACATACCCCGCAACTTCCATCAATGGTGGATTGATTTACAAGCGCAAGTTTACAAGGTTTTCATTAAAGTATTCCGTACTCCACAATAAACGCATCTGGAAATTTCTTTCTCAGCGCTGCACGGAACTGTTCTGCCTTAACACGCGATGGAAATCTTCCAACAATAAGTCCGTAGTACTTAATGCCATTTAATACTTTAACCTGAACAGTAATTTGTTTTTTATAAGAGTTTTTTAGGTTATCGGATAGCCGCATTAGGTTAACCAGTTCTTGATATGTTCCTATTTGAACGCCAAAACCTTTTGGTTTAAGTCTTGAGATTTCAAACTCATAAAATTCTTTTTCGTCTACAGAAACATGATCAATGGAGCGTGCAGGATCGCTGGTCTTGCCATCACCCGCATCGACAATTTCGAGTTGAACATCGGCAATACCTTGATTTGTAAATCCTAGTTCTTCTGCTGCGGATTTTGAAAGGTCGATAATTCGGTTTTCCACCCAAGGACCACGGTCATTGATAACAACTTCAACAAATTTGTTATTTACAGTATTAGTCACTTTCACTTTTGTACCAAATGGTAAGCTACGATGAGCGCCTGTCCGTTTATTGTGCCTGTATTTTTCACCGCTTGCAGTTGGGCTTCCTTCAAATTTATCAGCGTAGAAAGAAGCTTTTCCAGTTTGGGTCTGAGCATGAGACACCAGAAGCAAAAGATTTAAAAGCAGGGTAAAAAGAGTTTTTCTCATCGATAAAGGTTTCGGTAAAATTAACCAGCTTATTAACAACATCATATTTTTCGGCAAGCGGATGTATGGAAATAGGCATCTCCATAAGATTTAATGATTACAAATTGGTATATCTTCAGATTTAATTACCTTTGCCCGGCAAATAATCAATCGTAATTATTTGCTATGTCACTCGAAACTTCCAAATTCCTTTTTGAAGCCCTCACATACGATGATGTGCTTCTTGTTCCAGCGTACTCTGAGATTCTTCCCCGAGAGACCAGCACGTCAACGCTTTTAACAAATAACATTTCCCTGAATATTCCCATTGTATCTGCAGCCATGGATACAGTAACAGAGGCCGAACTTGCCATCAGCATAGCACTTGAAGGAGGGCTGGGCTTCATCCATAAAAACATGAAGATCGAGCAGCAAGCGGAACAGGTGAGAAAGGTTAAGAGATCTCAAAGTGGGCTAATCCTGGATCCTATCACGTTATTCATTGAATCCACTGTTCAACAGGCGGAAAACATCATGCGCGAATTTCGCATTGGTGGAATTCCAGTTGTAGATCAGGAAGGTAAACTCGTGGGCATTATAACGAATCGCGATCTACGTTTTCAAAAAGACATGAATGCACCCGTTGAAAGGATCATGACGAAAGAAAATGTAGTGACAGCACAACAAGGAATCACGCTGGATAAAGCAGAAGATATTCTTAAAAAGTATAAGATCGAGAAACTCCCTATTGTCGATAAGAAAGGAAAACTTACTGGGCTGATCACTTTCAAAGACATTCAGAAGAAGAAAAATAAACCCAATGCCTGCCAGGATAAATTCGGAAGATTAAGAGTGGGAGCAGCTGTAGGTGTTACGCCTGACATTTTAGACAGAATAGAAGCATTAAAAATTGCAGGTGTTGATGTTATCAGCATTGATACTGCACATGGCCATTCAAAAGGTGTAATCGATGCTGCTAAAAAAGTTAAAAAGAAATATCCTGAACTTGATCTGATAGTCGGTAACATCGCTACGGGAGAGGCGGCCAAAGCACTCGCCAAGGCCGGCGCCGATGCGGTAAAAGTAGGCGTAGGGCCAGGAAGTATTTGCACAACGAGAATTGTTGCCGGAGTCGGACTTCCACAGTTGTCAGCAGTATATGAAGCTGCAAAAGCGTTGAAAGATTCTGAAACGAAAGTGATTGCAGACGGAGGAATTCGTTTCTCTGGTGATATTGTAAAGGCAATCGCTGCCGGCGCAGATACGGTAATGATAGGTTCTCTATTGGCTGGTACTGAAGAAGCCCCCGGAGAAGTTATCATTTATGAAGGAAGAAAATTCAAGTCATATCGCGGTATGGGTTCTCTCGAAGCAATGGAAGATGGTTCTAAAGACCGATACTTTCAGGATGTAGAAGACGATGTTAAGAAACTTGTTCCGGAAGGTATCTCAGGTCGCATTCCGTTCAAAGGGCTCGTCTCCGAGGTTTTATATCAGTTGGTAGGCGGTCTGCGTGCTGGTATGGGTTACTGCGGAGCCCCAGAGATAGCCACACTTAAAAAAGCAAAATTTGTAAAGATTACATCGGCAGGGGTATTGGAAAGCCATCCGCATGATGTTACAATAACAAGAGAAGCTCCAAATTATAGCAGGAAGTAAAAGGCTGGTTGTTACTCTAAAAATCCACCCTAGGACTTCAAAATTTCTTGAATTGCCCGGATAATCTTGTGCTTAAATAAGAGATAGGGTGATAATTAATGTTCACTGATCTTCTTTAATTATTCATTATTATTGCAGCGCCAATCTTATGATTGGCCTGTTTTTACCTCAAATTCGAGGGTTTTAGCTCAATGCGTACAAAGGCCATTACAAGACTATTATTCATGGTGGGTGTTATCACCTGGCTGGCCTTGTTGTTTACTGATATTTCTGTTGTTCTCAGTTCTACCAATAATATTAAGTCAGACATTCCGCTCTGGTTGCCGAATGTCATTCTTAACCTGTTCATTCTTTCGCTTTATTATTATTATAAACTTAAAGTTGATCGTGAGGACAGTTTAAATTTTGTTGATCTTTTATGGCGTGTCTTTGCAACTGGCCTGGTAGCGACAGTTATTTCTTTGGCCCTTAAGCTGATTGAATACCTTCTCGGATCTACTAAGCTTACAAGTCACGTTGTTTTTATTGACCTGATCTACATGATCAATCTGGGCCTGATGATTGGCTTTTTGCTTATGGCCTTCACTGCCTGGAAGCGTTTGATACTCTATCAAAAATCGAAATGGTTGCTGCGCTTGTGGAATTTCTTTGAGTGGGGTTTAATCTTTTCTTTGCTCTACAATAGCTTTGATTTTCCATTTGTTGAAGCGTTATATGTTTCACTACTAACCTTCTTTGTCATCATCGGGTTGATTTTGTCGGGAAACATGAAGTGGGTAGCCTACTTAAACTTCAGACAAAAGTGGACGAGTCTATTATTGCTGCTGCTCACAATCTTCTATCTGCTTTACGGATTGTTTACCATGAGCTCGTTGGTTGAGTCTCTATCTGTTAGAACAACGAACTACACAGATTACCAATTTCACATTTTCATTTTGTCGATTGTAACCTTCGTAACGCTGTATAGTATTTTTTCATTTCTTGTTATTCTTTTTAATCTTCCCACCACCTCGGTATTCGAGCAAAAGCTTGAAGAGGTTGTCAATTTTCAAAGAATCAGTCAATCGATTCAAACCGAGCAAAGTGAAGAAAGCGTTTATAACATTTTGTTAGAGACATCTGTAAGTACAGTGTTTGCGGATGCAGCATGGCTCGAAATTAAAAACGCAGATCAGGGAAGTAAGCTTTTTACATATAACATCATTGATAAGGAAGCCTACGAAATTATTTCGCACCTGAATTCTCAAAATGTAAAGGGCATACTCGATCAGGGAAGTGATAAAACCAGAAATCTTTCCAAGCACTTATCTACAGTGAGAGGCTCTCGTTTTAGATCAATTTTGGCTTTCCCTATTTATGTTAAAGGTGAAAATATCGGCACGCTTGCGCTGCTGAAAGAACTAGCAGAAGGTTTTAATAAGGAGATGACCAAGATCGTTTCCACTTTTGCAAACCAGGCGGGAATTTCTATTGAGAATTTCCGGTTGATGGAGGAAGCGCTTCAGAATGAACGATATAAAGAAGAGCTAAAGATTGCTAAGACTGTTCAAAAAAGTCTGTTGCCAGATGTATTAGAAAGTGACAAAGACTTTGATATAGCCGCTTTTTCTGAATCAGCCGATGAAGTAGGTGGTGATTATTATGATACGCTTCGTACAAATGATCATGAGGTCTCATTAATAATTGCTGACGTTTCTGGAAAAGGAACAACAGCGGCCTTTCACATGTCGCAGATGAAAGGGATTTTTCATAGCCTGGCACAACATTGTATAGCAGCAGATGAATTCATGCGAAGGGCAAATCATGCGCTGATCTATTGCCTCGAACGTGGCTCTTTTATATCTGCAACTTTCTTTATCGTGAATAGCCTGACAAAGAAGGTTCATTACTCAAGAGCAGGGCATTGTCCTGTGTTATACTACCATGCTGCAAAAGGTGTAACGGAATTCTTTAAAGACAAGGGGATAGCACTTGGTATGGTACGCAATAAAAGTTATGGCAGCTTTATTCAGGCTTACGAATTCGGCTATCAGTCTGGAGACATCATGGTTTTATATACTGATGGAATAACAGAGGCAAAAAATGATAAAGGCGAAGAATTCGGTTACGAGAAGCTCGCCGAGATTTTATTAGAAGTAAAATCACTTTCGCCAAAAGAGATACAGGAGCACTTGATTGGTCAGTTATACGAATTTTCAGGAACAAAGAATATTAACGATGATTATACAACGATGATCGTAAAATTCAAGTAAGCCTAGTGAAACTGCCCAGATAAAACATAAAAGATTTAAAAACGTTAAAACACATGATCCACATCAAAAGACTTCAGGAAGACGGAGCAGATACACTTGCCCTGATTGGTGAAATAGATGCCAGCTCTTCTATTGAGCTTGATCTGGCGATAGCAAAAAGTGTTGGAGAAGGTTTCACTAAAATTCTTATTGACTGCAGTTCTTTGGAGTACATTTCTTCAGCGGGCCTTGGCGTTTTTATGTCATATATCGAAGAATTTAAGGACAAAAACATAAAAATGGTCTTGTTTGGAATGAGCGATAAAGTAGCAAATACATTTGAAATACTTGGACTTAATGAATTGTTGCAAATCAGTAAGGATAGAGCACAGGCAAAGAAGGTGATTAATGAATTATAAGTATAAAGTTGGCTGCAGTATTGAGAACTTAAAAGGTGTGAGGGATTTTATCCGTACCACGCTTAAAACTCATGATGTGCACGATTTGCAGATAAGCGAAATGGTATTGGCCCTTGATGAAATGTGCTCAAATCTTATGATCCATTCTCATCAATGTAATCCAACAGAACTCTTCGAACTTAATATCAACATACAAAAAGGAAGTCCGGTAGTTTTTGATATCATAGATGATGGAACTGTTTTTGATATCAACCAGTTTGCTGAACCTAATCTTGGTAATCTTGTGCATGAAAAAAGAAAGGGTGGACTAGGCATCCGACTTGTAAAGACAATCATGGATAAAGTTGAATACCACAAGAGCAGCGGTAAAAATATCTGCCGCTTAATTAAGAAGGTTCAATTCAATTAATAGTATTATGCTTTTTAGAATCATTTTTTTATTTCTGTTACTAGTCAATTTCACCTCGCTTTCTGCTCAATCCAAAAAGCAAACACAGGATGCAATATTTACTGTAAACAAAAAACCAATCACTAGAGAAGAGTTTGTTTACCTGTACAAAAAAAATCACCAAAATAAATCTGAAGACTATACAGAAGAAAAAATCAGGGAATACCTAAACCTGTTTATCAACTTTAAACTTAAAGTTACAGAAGCGCAACATCGTGGTATTGATACAACGCAAGCCTTCATTAAAGAATTTAATTCCTACCGTGATGAACTCCGTAAGCCATATCTTCCTGATTCAAAGTTATTGGATAGCCTTGTTAAGCTAACTTATGGGCGAATGAATGAAGAGATTAATGCTTCTCATATTCTGATTAATGTTAAACTTGATGCAGCGCCAGAGGATACAGTTGCGGCTTACAACAAAGTTTTGGAAATAAGGAACAAGGCCATACATGGTGAGAATTTTGAAACACTTGCGCAAAGTTACTCTGAGGATCCCTCTGCTAAATCAAATAAAGGTAATCTAGGATATTTCACTGCCATGCAGATGGTATTCCCGTTTGAGAATGCTGCTTATAGCACAAACAAAAATGACGTTAGCCAGCCTGTGCGTACAAAATTTGGCTATCATCTTATAAAGGTAAATGATCGAAAGCCTGCAAGAGGTGAAGTTGAAGTTTCGCATATCATGATCAGGACTGGTGAAAATAAAGATAACGATCAAGCCAAAAATCAGATTTTTGATATTTATGACCAACTTCAAAAAGAGGTAGCATGGGAAGAACTTTGCAGACAATTCTCAGAAGATCCTTCAACGAAAGAAAGTGGCGGACGACTAAGACCTTTTGGTGTTGGTGTCATGGGTTCAGTACCTGAATTTGAACAAGTAGCCTTTGCGCTACAAAAGCCGGGTGAAATTTCTGATCCGTTTCAAACGCAATTTGGCTGGCATATTATAAGGCTGGAAAACAAGATTCCTGTAGCACCCTTTGATCAGGTATCAACCACATTAAAAAACAAAGTGAGTCGTGATGAACGGGTACAGGTTTCTAAACAATCCGTGTATTCTAAAATTAAAGCAGAGTACGGATATACTGAGAATGCAGAGATAAAAAAGAAGGTTTTGTTGCTAGCCGATTCCTCCTTGCAAAAAGGTGTGTGGAAAGCTCCGCAGTACGGTAACGCGGAAAAGGAAAAACTTTTCACCTTAGATAATAAAACATTCTTTGTTAAGGGTTTTCTTGCTTACGCTCAGGAAAATCAAAAACCCAATAATCTTGCTCCTGCTAATTATCTTGAATCTTTGTTTAATGCTTATACTGAATCAGAGCTTCTTACTGCATTAGAGCAAAAAATTATTGACAAGTCTCCTGAGTATAAGTGGCTGTTGAGAGAATATTACGAGGGCATTCTTCTTTTTGATATCATGGAAAAGGAAGTGTGGAACAAGGCATCTATTGATTCCGTCGGACAGCGAAATTATTTTAACGACAATAAAACTAAATATCTCGCAAGCGAAAGAATTAAGGGTGGCATCTATTCCAGCACAACAAAAGAACATCTTGAGCTTCTGAAAGAAGAACTGTCGGCTGACGATAGTGTGAAGGCCACTGAGATTATCAATCAATACAAAATTAAAGTTGATTCTGGTGCCTTTGAAAAGGATGATAGAATAGTATTATCAAAAATCCCATGGCAACAAGGGGTACATCAGGCCGAAAATAATAATTCACACTACCTCATCGCTGTAAAAGACATACTACCGCCCGGTTCAAAATCGTTTGATGAAGCACGACCAGAAGTAATTTCTGATTATCAGACTTATCTGGAAACACAGTGGATTACGCAATTGAAAAAGAAGTATCCCGTTAAGGTTAATAAAAAACCTTTGCAAGCCGCGTTGGATGAATTGAAATCAATAAAAACGAATTAATTTTAATTGAATGTTGCAAAGTAGACTTCTGCTGGTTCTTCTTTTATGCCTGATGGTTGGTTGTGATTTCATTCGCATGAAAGAAGAAGGAAGCGAAGGAACTGACGCTACCCGCAAAGCTATCGCCCGTGTTAATAACACCTACTTATATAAAGATGAATTGGCGGGTATTGTTCATCCATCAACAGAAAAGGAGGATAGTACAACCCGGGTGGAAGCTTACATTGACAGCTGGATCAGGAAGCAACTGCTCATACAAGAAGCATCGAAAAAGATAAACATTAATGAAGCTGAAGTAGAGCGAAAAATTCTGGATTATCGTTATTCTATCATTGCCTACGAATATCAAAGCCACTATATCAAGCAGAATCTGGATACTGTAATTGCTCCCCAAGAAATAGAAAAGTATTATAAAAACAACATCGACAACTTTATTCTAAAACAAAACATCGTAAGGGCAACGTACATTAAGGTGCCTAAAAATGCTCCGCAAATAAAGAAGATAAAAGGGCTCATCTTCTCGAATAGCGAGAAGGATAGCAGAGAATTAAAATCTTATTGCCTCAGTTTTTCTGCAGCATATCATATTGCTGATTCTAGCTGGATGGTTTTCGATGAACTTGTACGGAATTCTCCAATGGCCGAAATTCCGAACACTGTTCAGTTCCTGAAGTCTAATCCTTACTATGAATCGGAGGATGATAATTTTCTTTATTACCTAAAAGTAGAAGAATACAGAATTTCTGATAATGTTTCGCCCTTGGAGTTTGTTAGAGATGAGATTACAAACATTATTTTAAATAAACGCAAAGTTGATCTGGCCAAAAAGTTGGAAGACCAGGTTTACAATAATGCACAGAAAGAAGAAGAATTCGAGATACTGGATAAATAAAAGTATGTACACATTAAAGAAGTTTTTGTCTATAATATTCCTGCTGATGATATCGCTGCTAAGCTATTCGCAGGAAGAAAATGCATTTGTGGTGGATGAAATTATTGGAAAGATTGACAATCACATTGTGCTTAAATCAGATCTGGAAAAGATCTACCAGGATTACCTTGCCAATGGTGGAAGCCCTTCGATGGAAGCGCGATGCCAGTATGTTGGATTGCTGATAAGAAACAAACTGATGTTGGCCAAAGCCGAGATAGACTCTGTTGTCGTGCTGGATGCTGAAGTTGATGCGAACACGCAACGGAGGATGGACGTTATTCTTGCACAATCAGGAAGAACACCAGATGAGCTTGAAACGCTTTATGGTAAAACACTCGAGCAAGTTCGCAATGAACTCCGCGACCAAATTCGTGAGCAAATGATTGTAGGCAGAATGGAAGAAACAATTACCAGTGGACTAACGGTTACGCCTGCCGAAGTAAAAAGATTTTTCAATCGCATTCCTAAAGATAGCCTTCCTTACTTTTCTGCATCAGTAGAAGTAGCGCAAATTGTGAAGATTGCACAAGTCAGCAATGCGCAAAAGCAGTTGACGAAGAATCAATTACTGGATATTCGGTCAAGAATATTAGCGGGTGAAGATTTTGCCACCCTTGCAAAAGAATTTTCAGATGACCCAAGTGTGTTGTCTAACAATGGTGAAATGGGTTGGTCATCGCGCGGGCGAATGGTGCCGGAATATGAGGCAATGGCTTTCAAATTGAAACCAAATGAAATCTCAATGCCTTTTGAATCCGACTTTGGGATTCACATTATGCAATTGATAGAAAGAAGAGGTAATGAATATAATTCACGCCATATCCTTATTGCTCCGAAACCAAGCGCAGCAGATCTGCAAAATGCAACAAGATACCTCGATAGCTTACGTAACTTAATTGTTAACGATACGCTTAAATTTCAAATGGCTGCAAAAGAATTTTCTGATGATGTGCAAACAAAAGGTAACGGAGGTTTCTTTTCCGATCAGGAGGGAGGCGTGCGCTTAACTGTTGACGAGCTTGATCCGATTGTGTTTTTTAAAATTGATTCAATGAAAGTTGGTGATATTTCAAAGCCAATAGTATACCGCACAGATGACGGTAAAGATGCTGTTCGTATCTTATACTATAAATCGAGGATACCACCACATCAAGCTTCGCTGGAGGAGGACTGGAATAAAATTCAGGCAGCAACGTTGAATGAAAAGAAAGATAATGTGCTCCAGAAGTGGTTTGAAAAAGCCCGGGCAGATGTTTTTATAAACATTGACCAGGCCTATGAATATTGCGGAATACTGCGGCAATAGCTACGAAAGTTTCTTTGCTACTTCGTCCCAGTTCACAACGTTCCACCAGTTGGCTACATACTCATTTCGCTTATTCTGATACTTGAGATAATACGCATGTTCCCATACATCAAGCGCAAGAACAGGCGTGCCCTTTAATTCTGAATTGTCCATTAAAGGATTATCCTGATTTGCCGTAGAGCCTATTTTTAGTTTTCCATTATCAGTAACAAGCCACGCCCATCCTGAACCAAAACGGGTCATAGCAGCTTGTGTAAATTGTTCTTTAAACTTGTCGAGTGAACCAAAGCCAGCGTTAATTGCATCGAGTGCTTTTCCTGAAAGCGCATTGCCTGATGCTGGTTTCATAACTGTCCAGAAGAAATTGTGATTCCATACACCACCACCATTGTTTCTAAGTTTCGCGGAAAGCTTTGAGGTGTTTGTAAAGAAATCTTTTTCTGAGCCGTAAGAAGCATTCTCAGAAGTGATTGCTTCGTTTACGTTTTTAACATATGCAGCCTGGTGTTTGCTGTAGTGAATCTCCATTGTCTGAGCGTCAATGTAGGGCTCTAATGCACCATATTCATATGGCAGTTTTATTTGACTAAATTGTAAAGCAACACTCTCGTCTTCTCCGGATTCATTTTTTCCTGGAATTGAATTACCGTGCGCTTTTACGAAAGGAACACCCAACGTAGTTATGGCCGCAACCTTTAAAGTCTTTTCGATAAAATCTCTTCTTGTATTTTTCATGTCTGTGAACTTAAAAATCGTGTGGGCTAATTTAACCAAAAATATTTAGCTTGCGGTAGCATGTAAACCAGCAGGAGTATGAAGGAGATTTTATATGAAGAGATACCATCATTGGATCTTAAATCTTTCTACGGTGAGAACCCATTTCAAAAACAAAAATTTGTTGATGAGCTAGGTGCAGCTTACCATAGTATAGGTTTTGTTGCGATAAAAAATCATTTCCTTACAGACGATATGCAGCAAAAACTTTATGCTGCCATAAAAAAATTCTTCGCCTTGCCAGATGAGGTTAAGCAAAAGTACGAGCGACAGGATCTTGCTGGCCAACGCGGATATATCGGTAAGGGTAAGGAGCATGCAAAAGGAAGGAATACTGGTGACTTAAAAGAGTTTTACCACGTAGGCCAGGAGTTGCAAGATGATGAATTGAAGAAAGAAGGATATCCAGCAAACATTTGGCCTGAAGAAGTTCCTGAGTTAAAGGCTGTGGCGGTTGATGTTTACAAAGCACTTGAGAAAACAGGAACCTACATGCTGAAGGCAATTGCGCTTTATTTAAACCTGCCTGAGAATTTTTTCGATGATAAGATAAAAAGTGGAAACAGCATCTTAAGACCTATTCATTATTACCCGATTGATAATCCCCATGAAGTTCCTACTGATGCTGTGCGTGCTGCAGAACATGGAGATATTAATTTAATCACATTACTCATGGGCGCAAGTGCAGATGGCCTCCAGGTTTTAAGACGTGACGGAAAATGGATTCCAATAACAGCTTTGCCAGAACAACTTGTAGTGAATGTTGGCGATATGCTCGAAAGACTTACGAATAAAACCCTTAAGTCCACAATTCATCGTGTTGTTAATCCACCGCAACAAATGATGGGTACACCAAGATACTCAATTCCATTTTTTATGCATCCACGGTCAGAAATGAGTTTAGCTGCGTTACCTGAATGTGTATCAGCAGACAATCCAAAAACAATGGATGATATAACCGCAGGTGAGTTCCTTGATCAAAGACTGGCCGAAATAGGATTGAAAAAGAAAAAGTAACAGCTACAACAAAATCACTTGACGCAGCGCATTAGATATTATCTTTTTTTACGAGATGTACTATTGCTTGCCCTTACAACTTTTGGTGGTCCGCAAGCTCACCTTGCACACTTTCAAAAATTGCTCGTTCAGAAAAGAAAATACTTAACTGACGAAGAGTTAATGGAATTGAATTCTCTCTGTCAGATACTTCCTGGTCCCGCATCAACGCAAACACTTACAGCGGTTGGATTTAAAATAGGTGGACCTAATCTGGCATATCTAACGCTCTTGGTTTGGATTATGCCTGCAGTAATTGTGATGACGGCTGCAGCTGTTATTTTGTCAAGCATTCAGGAGAAAAATTGGTCTACTGAATTCACCAGGTTTATACAACCGATGGCAGTTGGCTTCGTAAGTTATGGAGCTTATATGATAAGCCTTAAAACAGTAACGACAAAAACGGGTGTCGCCTTAATGATAGTCGCAGCGGTGCTCTCTTATTTTATTCAAACACCATTTATATTTCCAATAATAATCTTGTGTGCGGGGCTGGTTACGGCATTGAAGTTCAGGTCTCATCCGAGAGAAGAGAAGAAAAACAAAATCAAAATTGACTGGTCTAATTTCTCTCTTTGGGCAGGTGTACTTATCGTTGCTGCAGTGTTAGGCGGTGTAACAAAAGCTTTACCAGTAAAATTATTCGAAAATTTTTATAGAAGTGGGAGTTTAATATTTGGAGGAGGTCAGGTATTAGCGCCATTACTGTATACTGAATTTGTTGAGGCACAACCTATAGATGAAGGTGGTAGCAAAGTGTTGCAGTTGAAAACTAAAATTAAAAAACAGTACGCACCAAAGCCATTGCATCATCCTATCTCACATGATGAATTCTTATCTGGTTACGCTATAGCACAAGCACTTCCTGGCCCTGTGTTTTCATTTAGTGCATACATCGGTGCTTTGTCTTCACGAGATGAGGGAATTGGGGGAGAGATCCTAGGAGCATTCATGTCTGCACTCGGAATTTTTTTACCTGGTACTTTCTTAATTTTCTTTGTGATCAGATTTTGGGAAAGTCTTAAAAAATATAGGGCAGTTCGTGCATCGTTAGAAGGTATCACGGCTGCAAGTGCCGGACTGGTAGCAGCCTCAGCAATCATTCTTTTTCAACCTTTAGAAAATACCTTTCTCAACTTTAGTGTTACCATCATCACATTTTGTCTGTTGGTATTTACGAAGGTTCCTTCTCCATTTATTATTCTTGGAGGTTTGATCTTAGGATTTCTGGTAAGATCTAGTTTCTGAATTATTTTCTACTTCCGTAGAATAGCGTGAAGAACAACGTAGGGAATACTGAATAATTTTTAGCTGTAGGCACAATCACTACTTTACTTGCATAGGCATCGAGCAGAAGACCAGCTTCAAAACCTGTTACCTGGTTCTTTGTTGTACCCAATTCGAAATTCAAGGCTGCTTTAAGATTTGCACCGAATTTTAGTTTTGATTCTCCAAGGCCTTCAAATAATCTGCCTGGGCCATAGACCTGAGTAGGTTGAATGCTTGGATTGTATTGCTCACGAATCGTCACAAATCCACCATCGGCGGCACGTTCAATATAATAAGGAGCAAGAATTCCTAAAGTAGGTCCAATGGCAGTAACAGCTTTGATCTCGACGCCTTGTTGAGGCGCTTTTTTGAATAATATCAAATCCCTTCCATACTGAAATCTTAGGGCATATAAATAATTACTTTTCCCGTAAATGAAGAAATTTCCGGTCTGCGTAGAATTCCGTCTTACTTCTTGAGGATGTTTCACATTCATGATCTCTAACCCATATGTTGCAAGCAGTCGTTCATTCAATTTATAAGCTTTCTTGAATACAAAGCCTCCAATTAAACCGCCATAAGTATTTTTATTGATACCCCAGGTAAATTCCGATTGATAATCATAGCTATCCTGAGTTTGGGCTACCGCGCCTGAAACAACTATTTGGAGCGCAATAAGAGAAAGAAAAATTTTGTATAGGCCCTTCATTCTGCTTGTAGACTTTATGATAGATAAATTTAAACTTTAAATACTGACTTCAAAACATAACGTAAAAACTTATTCCCTGAGTTTTTGCTGGACAACAATTAATTGTTCTAATCATGGAAAAACAGCAAAAAATGAATTATTGGTAAAATAAAGATTTGCTGAAGCTGATGGTATTACCCTTGATCCTTTAAGATTTAATGACTGAATTTTCCCTTACGGTTTTCTTGATCTGCTCATACTCAATTTCAAAATGAGAAAGGTCCTGTACAGCCTCTCCTTTGAAAACGATCAGAACTTGCGGGGATTCATGCTCAATACCAAATTCTTCCGCAATGAAATTAGAGATCTGACGATGCGAAAGCAGATCCAGAAAGAAAGGTTTTACTTCGGTCATCTCACTTGCGTTCCAGTTTCGCTCAAGACGGTCCAGCGTCATTCTACTGGTTGAGCAGCGCGTACTGTGTTTAAATATTATTACAGGATTTACTGCAGACTGGCTTTTGATCTCTTCTAACTGCGCTAATGATTTAATTTCGATCCAATTCATAAAAAATAATTAATCATACCACAAGCCATCTTCACCTTTATCATACCGTGGTTTCTTGCCTTTTTCTTTCAGATGATCTGGCTGTGTCTCACTTTTCTTAAATAAACGCGCCCACCATAACTTTAAGTTCGTTGCGGCATCTTTTTCATCGGCAACATTATTTTTATTGGTCTTTACAAACCTGGCGTCAGGATGTAATTCGCGGTTTTTATCGAAAAATCTAAATTTTTGCATTTTAATGTTGCCCTGGAAATCTGAGGCTCGAGCAAAGGCTTTTCCCGGTTCGCGTACTTTTGAAGCATTTTCAGCGCTGCTCGGATTTTTGATGTAGTTGTACTGTCTCACTTTTACCTGCAGTTCACCTTCTTCATATGTACTCTTCGTCGGTTTTAACTTTCGCAACGCTAAAGCTGACGAATTCGGGTTTTTAACATAAGGTCGTCTTGCAATCTTAACCTGAAGATTACCCTCTTCAAAAACTGATTTTGACGGGCGTCTCTTCACCAGCGCTTCATCTACAGCATTTGGATTTTTAACATAAGCTTTGCGGAATTTTGAAATCTTAACATTGCCGCCAAACTTCCCGGCTTTTTCCGCTCCTTCTCCTGGCTGCCTTACCTGAATGGGTGTTTCATTGTTATTCCACAATTTTCCGCTAATACTGCCACCGCCTTTCTCGGGCCGTTTCACTTTGATATTACCTTGAAAATTTCCAATCTTATTTGCGCCTTCACCGGGCGTACGAACCTGAACTGGTGTTTCCTGATTGTTCCAAAGTCTACCACTTACACTTCCTCCTCCTTTAGCCGGCCTTCTTGTTTTAATATTTCCTGTAAATTCTTCTCCTTGATCACTAAAACCAGGTTTCGCAAAACGTTTCATCTTGCCAGGAAAGCCATTAATTTCGGACGCCCGTTTTGAAGGAGTTTTTCCAGCAATAGCCTGATTTTGATTATTCCAAAGTCTGCCACTCACACTGCCACCGCCTTTTAAAGGTCTTCGGCCTTTGATATTGCCTTGGAACTTACCAATACCACCAGCACCTATGCCAGGAGCACGTGCCGGAAGCGCTGATAAACCTGGCCTTTTCTCACCTGGCTTACTCGCACTTCTATATCCTTTTGCCATGATGCGGGTTGGCGTATCCTGTTTTGGGCGCTTTGTGCCCCTGATCATTCTTCCTGCGACATCTCCCCGCCAAGCTCTCTCGCCCGGTCTGGAAGCTGTAGAGTAACCACCAGTAGCCTGCCCTCTGTAAGGGCGGTCACCAACACGCTTTTTACCAAGGTATGGCTTGTAACCTGGCAGTATTACTTCCCTTCGTGGTGTTTCAAAATTTTTACTGCGCAAGCGCTTGCCGGCAATATCTTTTGTTGAGGCGGTCTCTCCTTTCTTTTTGGATCGAGGAAAGTGCGCCCATGTATTGGTACTTCTTCTCGCGATGAATGAACCAGACGCAGAACGTGGAATTACTTTTCTCTTTTTGCCACCTGGAGGATTTTCAGGCCCTTGAAGGGATTTTAATCGCGCCAATGCCGACCTGTTAGGTTGCGGCTTTTCTACAGCACGTGGTTTTCGAGAATTGTTATTTACATATTTCCCTGATTGTGAATATACCTTTTTAAACGATCCCGACATTGAACGAGGAACAACGGTTCTCCTCTGTCCGGAAGGTGTGTTGGAACTTCTCGAAGAATAATTTTTAAACCTTCCGTATCGCTCACTTTGTACACGACCTCCGCGATTCTCTCCTGTTCTCGATTGCTTTCTACCTGGATTGGCGGAAATAATTGCAGGTCGTTTGGTCTCAAAGTTTTTCGTGCGAAGTCTTCTACCAGCAATGTCGCGAGTAGATGCTCTTTCTGTTCTTCTTTTAGGCCTTGGGTACCGCGCCTGAACGTTAATACTTTTCCTTGCAGTGAATGATCGGGATGCCGACCGCGGTGTTACTCTTGCTCTTCTTCCTGGAGGCTGCTCTTGACCCTGTAATCTCGAAAGTCTTGAAACTACCGCCCGATTTGAAACCGGACGTTGGTTATCCCTCGGTATCTTTGAAGGATTATGCATCGTACGGTTATTCTTCGGATAAACATTTTTGTTTTTTCCGCTTACAGACTGTGATGCTACTCGCCTCGCTGAATTTGATCTATTCGGTTTTTGTCTTTCACTTGGTTCTGAAGCAGTCGTGCGCCCTGCTGATTTTCCTGCCTGTTCTCCACCTTTGCCCTGCTTACGAGGTTTATAAGATCGCAAGTACGATGTTCTCCTTTTGCTCTCTTTACGTTTAACAGAACTGTTCTTTTTATCAGACTTTCTGAAGCGGCTTTCGCGATTGCTTTCCGGTTTGTCTCCTTTGGTATTTTGAGCCAATGAAGGAGTCGCCATCATAAACAACAGCATGGCCAGACTGACAATCTTCATGACGGTCTTAAACATAGTGGAGATATAACGTCTGCGCTTGTCCAAAAATTTGAAGGGAAACAGGCTAAGATAACTAAAATTTAAGTAACTCTTCAATCCGTGCTTTTAGTCTGCCTTTTGGCAGGAAATTTTGCTCAAGTGTTGGTGCAAAGGGTATTGGCGTATCAAGGCTTGCTTCCCGTAAAACAGGTGCATCTAAATGTTTAAAGCAGTGCTCGCTGATCCAGGCACTAATTTCAGCACCAACGCCTCCCGTAAGGGTATCTTCATGAAAAATTAAGACACGGTTTGTTTTTTTGACTGTTTCAGCAACGGCTTCTTTATCCCACGGTAATAATGTTCTTAAGTCGAGAAGATCAGCTTTAACATCTGACATCGACGCAAGAACTTCCTGCGCCCAATGTACACCCATACCATACGTAATGATTGACAGATCAGAACCTTCTGTTATCAGTTTTGCCTTTCCAACTTCTATCGTATAAAATTCATCAGGTATTGAATCTTTTATCGAGCGATACAAAAACTTATGTTCGAAATACAAGTACGGATTTGGATCCTCAAACGCAGCGCACAAAAGTCCTTTTGCATCATATGGGTTTGACGGATATACGATCTTTAAACCTGGCGTGTGAAAAAACCAGGCTTCATTACTTTGAGAATGAAATGGTCCAGCTGCAGTACCTGCTCCTGTAGGCATACGAACGACAACATCTGCATTTTGCCCCCATCGCCAATGTGCTTTTGCAATGTTATTAACGATTTGATTAAAGCCTTCTGTTACAAAATCTGCAAACTGCATTTCAACCATTGACTTTATCCCTTTAATGGAAAGTCCAAGACCTGCTCCCGCAATGGCAGCTTCACAGATTGGGGTATTGCGCACGCGTTCTTTGCCAAACTGATTTACAAACCCTTCCGTGATTTTAAACACTCCTCCATATTCAGCAATGTCTTGGCCCATCAGCACAAGATTATCGAAACGCTCCATGCTTTGTCTCAAGCCATCGCTGATGGCATCAATAAAACGTTTTTCTGATTTCTTTTCTGTAGTGGGGCTGATAATGTTCTGGGTGAAGGGAGCAAAGACGTCCGCTACTTCAACCGTTGTGCTTGCTTCAGGATGAGTTTCCTGAAATGCTATTTCTAAACCATCGTCAATTTCTGTTTTTATCCTTTGCCGCAATTCTAAAACATGTGCTCCGTCAACTATTCCATGCTGAAGTAGATAGCGTTCATAATTGTCGAGTGGATCTTTTTTAGCCCACTCTTCCATTAATTCTTTTGGTACATACTTCGTACCTGAAGCCTCTTCATGTCCGCGCATGCGGAATGTCTTACACTCCACAAGAACTGGTCTTGGATTCTTCCTAAGATCCTCCGAAAGGAGCTTTATTGTATCGTAAACCTCTAATATGTTGTTTCCATCAATACTTACGGCATCGATTCCATAGCCGATCCCTTTATCTGCAAAACTCTCGCACCTGAATTGTTCATTGCTTGGTGTTGAAAGCCCGTACCCGTTGTTCTCTATTATAAACAGCACAGGAAGATCCCAAACGGCAGCTACATTTACTGCTTCGTGAAAATCTCCTTCACTCGTTCCTCCGTCTCCATTAAAAACAGCCGTTACTTTATTCTCTTTTTTTAACTTCGTAGCCAATGCAATTCCATCAGCAACACCATTTTGAGGTCCAAGATGAGAGATCATCCCTACGATATGATGTTCATTCGTTCCGAAGTGAAATGAACGATCGCGACCCTTTGTATAGCCCATCATCGTTCCCTGCCATTGTGCAAATAATCTTTCAAAAGGGATATTTCTGGAAGTAAATACTCCCAGATTTCGATGCATCGGTAGAATGTACTCATCGGCTTCTAAAGCGTGCGTGAGCCCAACGGAAATTGCTTCCTGACCAATACCGCTAAACCACTTGCTAATCCTATTCTGCCGGAGTAAGATTAGCATTTTTTCTTCGATCAGGCGCGGGCGAAGCAGACCTTCATACAATTGCTGAAGTACCTGATTACTATATTGTTTACGATTAAAATTCATAGTTGATAAAAACCGTCTGCAAGTTATGAATGTTTAACAGATACACCATTTCCATTCATGTGCATCTCACAGCTGCAGATGTATTATTTGATTTGGATATGAAGTCAATAAATCTCGATTAATTTTGGGTTCTTATGATAAATTTTAAAGAATTCACGACTGACAACGGTTTAAGAGTAATTGTACATGAAGACCCTACGGTCCAAATAGCTGTATTAAATATATTATACGATGTAGGTTCGAGAGACGAAAATCCAGATAAAACGGGTTTTGCTCATTTATTTGAACACCTGATGTTTGGAGGATCTGTAAACATTCCAAATTATGATGAACCACTTCAGATGGTTGGCGGAGAAAATAATGCCTTTACAAATACTGATATTACCAATTACTATTTGACTGTTCCGGCAGCAAATTTAGAAACGGGATTTTGGTTAGAGTCTGATAGAATGTTGAGTCTTTCTTTTGACCCTGAAGTACTAGAGGTTCAACGGAAAGTAGTAATCGAAGAATTTAAACAACGATATCTTAACCAACCTTATGGTGATGTTTGGTTGAAACTTCGGCCGTTAACCTATAAAGTACACCCTTATCAATGGGCAACAATCGGCAAAGAAATTAGCCATATTGAGAATGTGACAATGGATGATGTGAAGGATTTTTTCTTCAGCCACTACACGCCATCGAACGCAATCCTCGTGGTTGCTGGTAACGTTACATTAGATCAGGTAAAGAAGCTGACGGAAAAGTGGTTTGGGAATATTCCGGCAGGGAAAAGAAAACAGAGACAACTTCCATTAGAACCAATACAGCAAAGTAAAAGAACGATTACTGTAGAGGCTGATGTTCCAGCGAGTGCGTTGTATAAAGCGTATCACATGCCAGGCCGTTTTCATGACGACTACTATGCGGTTGATTTATTAAGTGATATTCTCAGTCGTGGTCACTCAAGCAGATTATATCAGAAGCTTGTAAAAGAAAAGGAAATTTTTACTTCAGTTTCATCCTTCGTGATGAGCACGATAGATCCGGGTTTGCTTGTGATTAATGGAAGAGTAAAAAATGGCATTGACTTGAAAGATGCTGAAGCAGAACTAGATGCTGTCATTAACGAAGCTGTAGCAAAAGGTTTTGAAAACGAAGAGTTAGAAAAAGTAAAAAATCAAGCTTATTCAACATTAGAATTTGGTGAAGTGGAGGTAATGAACCGAGCGATGAATCTTGCATTTGCAAAACTATCAGGTAATGCGGACCAGGTGAATGAAGAAGGACCGAAGATTCGCGCCACAACCACAAGTGATATTAAAAGAGTCGCTACTCAAATACTGAGAGAAGAAAACTCAAGTGTACTGTATTATCAAGCAAAGAAATAAACCCTGTGTTGTGATTGATCAGCAATATTATGCAGAAGAATAACGAATAACTAACAACTAACAACTGATTAACGACAATGAAAATACGCGTAGGCATGGGCTTCGATGTGCATCAGTTAGAAGGGGGCCGTGAATTTTTTCTAGGCGGAATACAGCTACCTTCAGACAAAGGTGCCGTTGGACATTCAGATGCTGACGTTTTAATTCATGCTATCTGCGATGCGTTGTTAGGCGCTGCCAACCTTCGGGATATTGGTTTTCATTTTTCTAATAAAGACAATCGGTGGAAAGGAATGGATAGTAAGTTTTTTTTGAAGACTGTCACCGAAATGCTTGATAAAGAAGGTTGGGCTATTCAAAATGTAGATTGTACCATTTGCTTGGAGAACCCAAAAATTAATCCTCACATTGATGAGATGAAAGCAGTGTTAGCGCCACTCATGAATCTCTCCACAGATGATGTTTCTATCAAAGCAACTACCAATGAAAGGCTGGGCTATGTAGGAAGGGAAGAAGGCGTGAATGCCTATGCCGTTGCATTGATTTCAAAAGGGTAGACGAAAATTTAATTCAGAAACATTTCTAAAAAGGTGAGTGATAATTTAAAAGTCATAACAACTTCCGATGGGTCCAGCTCTTTGTTGAACATTGAAATGAATGAGACTTACCACTCACACCACGGAGCGCTACAGGAATCAAAGCACGTTTTTATCGACAATGGTTTGAAGTTTCTATTCGAGCAGCAATCGGTAAGTGAAATAAGCATTTTTGAAGTAGGTTTTGGCACTGGATTAAATGCATTGTTATCACTACAAGAAATATTCACATTACCCGTTAAAATAAATTATACTTCGTTAGAAGCTTTTCCCCTTGAAAAAGAAATTTGGTCTCAGCTGAATTATGCAGATACATTAAAGTTGACTGAATATTACCATCGAATGCACGAAAGTGCATGGGATGAAAAAGTAAACATCACAAATAATTTTAATCTACTCAAGATTTTAGGAACGCTTCAGCACGTAAATCTAATACGCCCAAGCTATGATCTTATCTTCTTTGATGCTTTTGCGCCAAACAAACAAGCCGAGATGTGGACGCTTCCAATACTTGAGAAGGTTGTGCATTGCATGAGTCAAGGCGGAGTTTTTGTTACCTATTGCGCCAAAGGACAAGTGAAAAGGGACCTCAAATCTTTAGGTCTTACAGTTCAAACTTTGCCCGGCCCTCCTGGAAAAATGGAAATGGTAAGGGCATTGAAATTGTAATCAAAAAGCAAGCAATGATTTCCAATTCTATTGTAAAAATTTCAATCGTTTTCGTTTCTGGTTAAGATTTTCAAAATTTCATTCAATGCAATCGTTGACGTTTTATAATTTTCAACCTATTCTGCCAGATTTATAAAAAATTTGGAAATATTCTGCTAAAGTCGGTTCTCCTGGCGCATTCCTTCTGCTTCTTTTCGTAAATTCAGAAATTAATTTGGTCCCAACCAGACCATTCAGACGCCAGACCAAGAAGTAAGATGAAAAAAACAACCAGCCGTAGTTTGTACACACCGGAGCTTGAGCACGATGCCTGTGGTATCGGGTTTATTGCCAACATCAATGGAACAAAATCCAACAATGTATTAAGAGATGCACTTTCCATGCTCGAAAACATGGAGCATCGCGGAGGAAAGGGATGCAACGCTAAAACTGGTGATGGGGCCGGAGTACTTATCCAGTTACCTCACGACTTTTTAGTTGAAGAAGCAAATCGCCTCGGCTTCGAACTTCCGGCAAGTGGGAAGTACGGTGTAGGTATGGTATTCTTTCCGCGCGATAAGAAGGTAATGAATGCCTGTCGTGATGTAATGAAGAAAAATATTGCAGCACTTGGGTTGGAGCTTATTGGTTATCGTGGTGTACCTGTGGATCACAGTGTTCCCGGACCTGGCGCAGCTGAAGTAGAACCCATCATTGAACAAGTATTTGTAAAGTCAAAGAATGATGAATTAACGGTTGATGCGCTGGAACGCAAACTTTTTGTCCTTCGAAATTTCTGTTCTCATAAAATTGCTAAAGACGTAAAGGGAAGCAATAGAGAATTTTATATTACAAGCTTTTCTTCCAAAACAATTGTTTATAAAGGTCAGCTTCGTACAGAACAATTAAGAAAATATTTCTTCGATCTTCAGGATCCTCGATTACGCACAGCACTCGCATTGGTGCACTCCCGTTTCTCAACAAATACATTTCCAAACTGGAAGTTGGCTCAACCGTTCCGTTACATCGCGCATAATGGTGAGATCAATACCATTCGCGGTAACGTAAATAAAATGAAGTCGAAAGAGGCGATGTTCAAATCCACATTATTTACAGATGAGGAAATGAAAATGCTTCTCCCGATCACGGTGGCCGATGGTTCTGATTCAGCTAATCTTGATGCCATGGTTGAGATGCTTGTGCTGGCTGGCAGAAGCATACCGCATGTGATGATGATGCTTGTGCCCGAAGCGTGGCAGGATAACAAATTGATGGATCCACATAGAAAGGCATTCTATAAATATCATGCTTCCATGATGGAACCTTGGGATGGACCCGCTGCACTTGTATTTACAGATGGCAACCGTATTGGAGCTACGTTAGATAGAAACGGTCTTCGTCCACTAAGATACTCAATAACACGTTCTGGCAGAATTGTCATGGCATCCGAAGCGGGCGCTTTGCCGGTTGATCCTAAAGATATTCTAGAAAAAGGTCGCATCACTCCTGGTAAGATGATGCTTGTTGATCTGGAACAAGGTAGAGTGTTGGATGATGAAAAAGTGAAAAGAACCGTGTATGAAGGAAAACCATACTACAACTGGATCATCCAAAATCGCCTTAAGTTAAGACTAGAGCCGGAACAAGACTGGTACGAAAATAACTTCGAAGAGAAGACGCTGACGCAGAGACAAAATGCTTACGGATATACTTCAGAAGATATCAAAACCATCATCACACCGATGGCCGAGAAGGGATATGAGGCGATTGGTTCAATGGGTGATGATACACCCCTGGCAGTTCTCTCGAAGGAAAGTCGCCATATTTCAAATTATTTTAAACAACATTTTGCGCAGGTAAGTAATCCTCCTATTGATCCGATTCGCGAGAGATTAGTAATGTCGCTCTTTACAAGAATAGGGCAAAGCTTAAACGTGTTAGAGGAAACACCGCAGCATACAGCACAGATTCATATCTCACAACCTGTATTGCTCAATGCAGATCTTGAAAAACTCAAACATCTTCCTGCTCATGGTTATGACTATGCAATTATTCGTTGTGTGTTCCTTGCTGACGGGAAACCAGGAAGACTTGAAGAAAGCTTAAATAGAATTTGTGCTGAAGCAGAAAAAGCCATTCGCGCAGGAAAGAAAATTATTGTTCTTTCAGACAGAAAAATTAGCCAGGAGTATGCACCGATTCCTTCCCTTTTATCTATTGGTGCTGTTCATCATTATTTAGTTGAAAAGCGTATTCGTACGCAAGCTGGGTTATTGGTAGAAGCAGGGGATGTTTGGGAGGTACAGCATTTCGCAACGATTATCGGTTATGGTGCAAGTGCCATCAATCCATACATGGCGCTAGAAACAATTCACTTCCTCAACAAACAAGGCTTACTTGGAAAAACTACATTAACAGACGAAGAAGCCTGGATGAATTATCAAAAAGGTGTTGGTAATGGCTTGCTGAAGGTGATGTCTAAAATGGGTATTAGCACTTTGCAATCTTATCAGTCGGCCCAAATTTTTGAAGCGCTGGGATTAGGTAGCGAAGTTATTGATAAGTGTTTCAAAGGAACAATCAGTCGCATTGAAGGCTTGTCATTTGATGATCTCGCTCAAGAAGTTTTAGTTCGTCACAACCTCGCGTATAAACAAGAAAGCACTTCATTACAAGTTGGTGGTATCTATCAATGGAAGCGTAGAGGCGAAAAGCATTTGTTTAGTCCTGAAGTTATTCACTTGCTTCAGCACGCATCTAAAACGAGAAATTACCCGCTCTTCAAAAAGTATGCGGAGAAGATCAACGATCAAACACGTGATGCTTTTACATTAAGAGGTTTACTTGAATTCAAGAAACGTCATTCAATTTCTATAGACGAGGTTGAACCTGTAGAGGAAATCTTCAAACGCTTTGCAACAGGTGCAATGTCGTTTGGTTCAATTTCTCACGAAGCACACTCAACCTTGGCCATTGCTATGAACCGCATAGGCGGAAAAAGTAATAGTGGTGAGGGTGGCGAAGATGATACACGTTTCGAGAAAAAGTCTAATGGAGATTGGGAACGCTCTGCGATAAAGCAAGTAGCATCGGGAAGATTTGGCGTGACTAGTTATTATCTCGCTAATGCGGATGAATTGCAGATTAAAATGGCGCAGGGAGCAAAGCCTGGTGAAGGCGGACAACTTCCTGGCCATAAAGTAGACGAATGGATTGGACGAGTTCGGCACTCAACGCCTGGTGTAGGGTTAATTTCACCTCCCCCGCACCATGATATTTATTCAATCGAAGATCTTGCACAATTAATCTACGATCTGAAGAATGCCAATCGTCAAGCACGTATCAATGTTAAACTAGTTTCGCAGGCTGGTGTGGGCACTGTTGCGGCAGGTGTTGCCAAAGCTAAGGCAGATGCAATTTTAATTTCAGGTGCCGATGGCGGTACAGGTGCATCTCCAATCAGTTCAATGCGTCATGCGGGCTTACCTTGGGAACTTGGTTTGGCAGAAGCGCACCAGACACTTGTAAAGAATAATTTACGGAGTCGCGTGGTACTTCAAACAGATGGCCAGATCAGAACAGGACGTGATATTGCTATCGCTGCAATGTTGGGTGCTGAAGAATGGGGCGTTGCAACGGCTGCATTAGTGGTAGAAGGATGTATTATGATGCGTAAGTGTCATTTGAATACTTGTCCTGTGGGAATTGCTACACAAGATCCTGATTTGCGCAAGTTGTTTACTGGAAGCCCGGACGATGTAGTCAATTTCTTCCATCTCCTTGCACAAGATCTTCGTGTTATTATGGCTGAACTTGGTTTCAGAACTGTTAATGAAATGATTGGACGTACAGAAGTATTAAGACTTCGTTCGGATATTGATCATTGGAAAATAAAGAAGCTCGATCTTTCACCAATCCTTCATAGAGAGCCTGCGCGTGAACACATCGGTGTTTACAAACAGATCGAACAGGATTTCGAACTTGAAAGGGTACTGGATTGGAAACTTGTTGAAGCCGCAAAACCTGCAATTGAAGAATGTGAACCTGTCAAGGAGAAATTCATCATTCGAAACATTGACCGTTCGGTAGGCGCACTTTTGTCAAACGAAATTTCTAAGAAATATAAAGGCGCTGGATTACCACCAGATACAATTCACTTTAATTTTAAAGGATCTGCAGGACAAAGCTTCGGAGGTTTTGTTGCTCCTGGTGTAACTTTTGAATTAGAAGGTGAAGCGAATGATTATTTCGGAAAAGGATTATCAGGTGGTAAGTTGATTGTGTATCCTGATCGGGAGGCAACCCTTAAACCCGAAGATAACATCATCATTGGTAACGTAGCTTTTTATGGAGCAACATCGGGCGAAGCGTTCATTCGAGGCCAGGCTGGCGAACGCTTCTGTGTTCGAAATTCAGGAATAAAGGCCGTGGTAGAAGGTGTGGGTGATCATGCTTGCGAATACATGACAGGTGGCCGTGTCGTTGTGTTGGGTAAAACAGGCAGAAATTTCGCTGCTGGAATGAGCGGTGGAATTGCTTATGTGTTTGATACTGAGCACGCCCTCGAAAGACTTTGCAACAGAGACATGGTTGAGCTTGAGGCGATGACTGATGAAGACAAGGCAGAAGTAAAAGCTTTGGTAGAAAGACACTTCAAGTATACAGGAAGTGATCCTGCAGAATGGGTGTTAGAGAATTGGGAAGTAGCCTCTGATCTTTTTGTGAAAGTGATGCCTAAAGATTATAAGGCAGTACTACAGAGCCAGAAGGTTGCTGCTACCACGCTGAAACTAGAAAAAGTTGCAGTAAAATAATTGACGCCAGATTTAATAACAACGCACTAAACAACAGAGATAACAATGGGACAAGTTGATGGTTTCATGAAATATAATCGCGAGAACCCGCCTTCACGCGATACGAAAGAAAGGTTAAAAGATTATAAGGAAGTTTATAAGCCACTTGAAAAGGAAAAGGTAAAGGCGAATGCTGCACGTTGTATGGACTGCGGCGTGCCGTTCTGCCATAGTGGTTGTCCATTGGGAAATAACATTCCTGACTTTAATGAAGCAGTATACCAGGGAAGATGGGAAGAAGCGATTCAGATCCTCAGCAGTACCAACAATTTTCCTGAGTTTACCGGCAGGATTTGTCCTGCGCCTTGTGAAGCGAGCTGTGTCTTGAGTATTAACAACAAGGCAGTGACAATTGAATACATTGAAAAAACAATTGCTGAAACTGCTTTTGAAAAAGGATATATTAAAGCGAATCCTCCTAAAAGCCGTACAGGAAAAAGAGTAGCCGTTGTTGGTTCAGGTCCAGCCGGACTTGCTGCTGCAGCGCAACTTAATAAAGCAGGGCATTGGGTAACAGTGTTTGAACGCAGCGATCGGATTGGCGGATTACTTCGCTATGGTATTCCTGATTTTAAATTGGAGAAATCAGTAGTGGAACGCAGAGTTCGATTGATGGAGCAGGAGGGTATTATCTTCCGTACCAATGCACATGTTGGTGTAAACATCAGTGCACAACATCTTCAAAAAGAATTCGATGCAGTATTGATTTCTGGAGGAGCATCAGCGCCACGTGATCTTCCTATACCGGGAAGAAATTTAAAAGGTGTACACTATGCAATGGAATTTTTACCCCAGCAAAACAAGCGGGTAGCGGGTGATAGAATTTTCTCAGGTGATATACTCGCTTCTGGTAAAAATGTATTAGTAATTGGTGGTGGTGATACCGGTTCAGATTGTGTTGGTACTTCTAATCGCCAGGGAGCAAAGACTGTTACACAAATTGAATTGCTTGCTAAGCCTCCTTCGCAGCGTGCTGATAGTAATCCTTGGCCTTTGTGGCCGATGGTGTTGATGACATCATCTTCGCATGAAGAAGGTGTTAACCGTCAGTGGGCTATCTTAACGAAAGAATTTTTAGGAGATAACAACGGTCGCCTTACGGGATTGAAAGTTGTCGAGATCAAGTGGGGTGTTAATGCACAGGGTAAGATGGGATTTGAAGAAGTGCCAGGCACAGAGCGAATCATTCCTTGCGAACTTGCATTATTGGCCATTGGCTTTACTGGAGCCGAGAAAGGTGGAATGGTTGAAGAACTGAAACTTGAGCTTGATGAACGCACCAATATTAAGACTGAAAACTACATGACCAGCCAGGAAGGGATATTCGCTGCTGGCGATATGAGAAGAGGTCAATCACTTGTAGTTTGGGCCATTTCTGAAGGAAGAGAAGCTGCGAGATCTGTAGATATATGGCTTATGGGTTCCTCTGATCTTGAATCCAAGGATGAGTCGTTCGTTAACATCGAAAAAACTGCATAAATAAGAATAATTAAGTAAGATAAGCCTTCTCCCACCGGAGCGGGCTTTTCTTATTATATAATTTCCTTAGATAGAACTATTTTTGCGTCACTTAAATTATAGTGACGTGTCAAGTAAAAAAGTAAATGTTGGAATGGTGCAGATGTCGTGCACCGCCAACCCCCAGGAAAATCTTTCTAAAGCAATTGTAAAGATTCGTGAAGCTGCTGCCAAAGGAGCACAAATCGTTTGCCTGCAAGAGCTCTTCACATCGTTATACTTCTGCGATGTGGAAGATTATGAAAATTTTAAACTGGCAGAAGCTATTCCAGGTCCTTCTACAAATGCGTTATCTCTTGTTGCAAAAGAGTTGGGTGTTGTCATCATTGCGTCACTTTTTGAAAAAAGAACTCAAGGTATTTATCATAATACAACTGTCGTGTTGGATGCTGATGGTGCTTACTTAGGTAAGTATCGCAAGATGCATATTCCCGATGATCCAGCTTACTACGAAAAATTCTATTTCACTCCAGGTGATCTCGGATACAAAGTCTTTAAAACCAAGTTTGCAACAATTGGTGTACTAATCTGCTGGGACCAATGGTATCCAGAAGCTGCGCGAATAACGAGCTTGATGGGTGCGGAGATTTTATTTTATCCAACGGCTATCGGTTGGGCAACTTCACAAGATGAGGAGACTAATCAGGAGCAATACAATGCATGGCAAACAATTCAGAGAAGCCATGCAGTTGCAAACGGTGTTCATGTTGTAAGTGTAAATCGTGTTGGCTTTGAGCAAGAAGGTGCAATGAAATTCTGGGGAGGATCGTTTGTCTCAAATCCATTTGGTAAAGTTCTATACCTGGCATCGCATGACAAAGAAGAAGTTCATGTTATGGAAATCGATCTTAGTAAAACGGACCGGTACAGAACACACTGGCCTTTCCTTCGCGACAGAAGGATCGATTCCTATCAGCCAATTACCAAGCGTTATATAGACGAAGAGGTTTCTTAGTCAATTCATATTTAAGTTTTTACTTCAGACTAAGACATTAAACAAATCATCTTGAGCAATTTTATTCCTAAAGATCACGGATACTATTTTCCTGCTGAATTTTCCAAACACACTGCTACCTGGCTTAGCTGGCCTCATAAGGAAGCATCATGGCCTGGAAAAATAGAATCGATCTATCCGGTTTATGCAGAATTTATTAAGCTGCTTTCCGAAGGAGAAAAAGTAAATGTAAATGTTGTTGATGAGGCGATGAAGCAAAAAGCTGTTGGATGCCTGCATGCTGTCGGTGCTGATTTTAAAAATATACAATTCTTTTTTCATCCTACAAACGATGCATGGTGCCGCGATCATGGTCCTGCGTTTTTAATCAATCCTAAGGCGGACCAAAAGAAAATAATCGTTGATTGGGGATACAATGCATGGGGCGGGAAATATCCTCCTTTCGACCTTGATGATAATATTCCAACTCTAATTGCGAAGCAATACAACATTCCTGTATACTATCCTGGTATTGTAATGGAAGGCGGCTCAGTAGACTTTAACGGTATGGGTACTGTTCTAACAACAACATCTTGTTTGTTAAACAAAAACAGAAATCCGCAGTTAAATCAAAAGGAAATAGAAATTTATCTTCACAATTTCTATGGTGTTGATAATGTGTTGTGGTTAGACGATGGAATTGAAGGCGATGATACAGATGGACACATAGATGATATTACAAGATTTGTTAATCATGATACTGTAGTAACAGTTGTGGAAGGAAATAAAAAGGACAAGAATTATAAACCTTTGCAGGAAAACCTGAAGCAACTCAAGAAGTTAAGACTTGAAACAGGTAAGCAAATGAACATCATCGAGCTTCCAATGCCTTCCCGTGTTGTTTATGAAGATATGCGTTTGCCTGCCTCCTATGCTAATTTTTACATCGGCAATAAATATGTTGTTGTTCCTACTTTTCGGGATAAGAATGATGAAAAAGCGCTTCTTCTTTTAGAACAGTGTTTTACCGATAGAAAGGTGATCGGTTTGGATTCCCTGGATATTATCTGGGGGCTTGGATCTTTTCATTGCTTAAGTCAGCAGGAACCTGAGGCTTAACAGGATATTTGCCTTGAGTACTTCGTAGCCTGTATTACCTGAAAGTAATTGCCTTTTGTGGTGTTACTGCAACTGTTAGCTTATGATCATTCGGATTTACATCAGTGATGAGCTCTACCGGAGGAAATAATGATAACCCTATCTTTTGCAAGTTTTCAGGGCACTGGTTTAAGAATTTATCATAGAAGCCTCGCCCATAGCCAACACGATGTCCCTCCTGATCAAACACCAATAACGGTACGAGTACTGCGTCTATTTTTTCGAGCGGAACAGGAATTCCTTGTACCGGCTCTGGTATTCCCCAGGTATTTTTAGTGAGCTGATCTTTACCTTCAAAGTAGAAATGATCGAGGTTAGAGGTTTGGGTATTAATTTTTGGAACGGCAATTTTAATATCAGGGTATTCCTTCTTAATCCGCTCAATGATAAGCCATGTATTAGGCTCTTTTGTTTTTTCGATTGGCAAAAATGTGTGCAGCACTTTTACAGCAGAAAGATCAACAAAAGAAAAGAAGTTTTCGCAAAGAGAATTTGATAGATTAACATAATCAGCTTCCGAAAGCGCAAGCCGTTTATCCAGGTATAATTTTCTTAGCGATTCTTTTGTCATTACGCTGTATAAGTTAAAACATTAAAGGTAAAATCGAAGGGGTCAAATTGTTCAATTAACTTAGCAATAAATTCTTTGTCTTGCTGGTAAAAATTTAGAAAGTTATCAGTCCTTTCCTGCAGGTTTCCATTCGGGAACAACGAATCTTTAACATTTTCAATTTGACGAAGTTTATCACTGTGTAGCCGTTTCTCCGCCCGAAGTAGTTTTCGCTCAATTTTTTCTAGACTATCCATCGCCCGCTTGCCTTCGGCTCCTACAAATGGCCCAAGCGTTGGATCAATAGATTCTGCACGTTGGCGTAGTGAGTTATAAATTGTATTGATGGTTGCTCGTTCTTGTCCTACAGTAAGATCATGACGGCTGTTTTTCAACACCCAATGATTGAACAAGTAGTTTTTGTCTTCGAAAAAATCATTGATGTCGAGCCCGGTCTTCTCAAGCTTCCTGTTAATAGTATGATCAACTACCAATCCGAAGTTACGAGGCATTAACGCAGGTAGCGGAATCTGAAAATGATCGAATACTTTTTTTAATTGCAACCAGTATACGACTTCAGCAGGCCCGCCAATGTAACCAAGGTTCGGTAGAATAATCTCCTGGTACAGCGGCCGCAGAATTACATTCGGGCTAAATTTTTCAGGCGCTGTTTCAATCAGGTTTGCTATTTCATCTGCTGAAAAACTGATGTCCGTATCGAGAACAACATAACGTTCATCTTGTTTTTCAATACGGCTTCGGAGATTTTCGTCCAGGTAAAAGAAATTGATATCTCGACAAAAAATCTGTGTCTTGTATCCAAGGTTCTCCAATTCCTTATTCGTTTCATCAACATGAAGGATTGTTGATTGTTTGAAGATGTCTTCTTTAATAACTGGTTTAAACAAAGATTTTAATTCCCGATCATCTGCATCAATAACAACTACCCCTTCGTTGCCAAATAACTTATTTACATAATATCGTACAGCGTCACTCAGCTTTTTATGTTTAAGGTAAGCTTCTCTAAATAGATCTACTTCGCCTGGTAATTCATTTAATATTTTTTCAAAACCTTCTGTTTTAAATCTGCCTACTGCACCTTGCTGCGAAGTCTCCCAAATGTACTTTTTGCCATAAAGCCGAAAGTATTTTATCTCATCATAGTCATGATCTTCCGATGCCATCCAGTAAACAGGAACAAAATTGTAAGCAGGATATCTTTGCTTCAGTTCCTTGCAAGTATTGATGACAGTAACAATTTTGAAAATGAAGTAGAGCGGACCAGTAAAAATATTAAGCTGATGGCCAGTGGTGATGGTAAAGGTTTTAGTGTCTGCAAGTGAAGAAATATTATTACTTACCGCTTCTGTTTGTTCAAGCGAATTGTATTGTTGTTGAAGCGTTGAGGTAAGAACTTTTCTATTGGTTTCAGGAAACGACTTACTTTTATTTGTTAATAAGTTGTTAAAGTTTTCAGGCTTCGGAAATTGATTGTAGAAAGGTTGTAGGGTTTCTTTTTGTTGAATGTAATCCAGAAAAAATGAAGAGAATGCTTTCGTATCAGCAAACGCGATTTTTGTGTTCCGCATGTCAACAACTGGTATGGGTGGAAGTTCTTAAAACCATAAACCGAATAACGGCAATTTAATGATAAGGTTTAAAGTAAATTACACCAGTTACTTAACGACTTCTGCAGTAAGGTCAAACTCTGATGCTGCCTTAACGTTGACCGTTACGAAATCTCCAATTCGTAAGTACTCATTAGAGCCATCAATGATAACTTCGTTATCTACTTCAGGGGAATCATATTCTGTTCGGCCTATGTAATCGCCACCTTCTTTTCTATCGATGAGTACTTTAAGATCCTTACCAACGCGTTGCTGATTTAGTTCTAATGAGATACCTTGTTGAAGTTCCATCACAGCATCTGTTCTGTCCTGTTTAATCTCTGCAGGAACGTCATCAACAAAAGAATGTGAATGGGTATTCTCTTCGTGAGAATAGGGGAACACACCAAGTCTTTCAAATTTTGATTTCTCAATGAAGTCAAGCATATCGTTGAATTCGCCTTCAGTTTCTCCCGGATGCCCGGTAATCATCGTAGTGCGAATCGCTATACCAGGAACTTTAGAACGAATTGTTGAGAGAAGCTCCTCCGTTCTTTCACGTGTGATACCGCGTCTCATCATTTGCAACATTTTTGTTGATCCATGCTGGAGCGGTATATCAAGATATTTACAGATGTTGGGTCTTTCTGCCATTACATCTAACACATCCATCGGGAAGCCTGCCGGAAATGCATAATGTAATCTGATCCAATCAATGCCTTCTACATCAGAAAGATTTTTTAACAGGTCAGCTAGGTTTCTTTTTTTATAAAGATCCAGCCCATAATAAGTTGAATCTTGTGCAATGATTAACAATTCTCTCGTGCCGTTCTTTGCTAAATTTTTTGCTTCAAGAACAATTTCTTCCATCGGTCTGGAAATATGTTTTCCACGCATCAACGGAATGGCGCAGAATGAACAAGGTCTATCACAGCCTTCAGAAATTTTGAGGTAAGCAAAGTGACTTGGATTAGTAAGTATCCTTTCACCTACAAGCTCATGTTTATAGTTTGCTTTGAAAACCTTTAATAAGCGTGAAAGATCACGGGTACCAAACCAGGCATCAACTTGTGGAATCTCTTTTTCGAGATCGTCTTTATAACGTTGAGAGAGGCAGCCAGTAACGTAAACTTTATCTACTATGCCTTCTTCCTTTGCATCAACGTATCGAAGAATAGTGTCTATTGATTCCTGCTTAGCATTGTCAATGAAGCCGCAGGTATTAATTACCACAACATTAGCATCATCTTCAGCAGATTCGTGAACAACATTGATCCCGTTTCCTTTAAGCTGGGTCAATAGCACTTCTGAATCAACCAGGTTTTTGGAGCAGCCGAGTGTAACGATGTTTACTTTCGTGTTTCTAATTCCTTTTGTTTTCATTTCACCTGCAGGTAAGTCTATCCTAACAAGTTACTGATCGTTAAAATTCAGGTGCTTAGAGATAAACGTATTAGCTGCAAAGGTACGTTAATCTATGAAATGTATTTGTTTAAAGAGAGGTTAAAATCCATTCAAAAAATAAGCGGGATTGCCATTTTGGCCTTACCGGTGTTGGCTTATCTTTACGCCCGAATAATGGTAAAAAGCGTTTTCTGGATCTTATTTCTTTTCGCAGTCTCGGTTTCATGTTTGAATGAGCCTGATTGTTTCCTGCTTAATAACAATATTGTTGGCATAAGCTTTAGAACTTTACTTAATGACAGTACGAGTGAAGTACGATCAGACACTTTTTTAACCGTATCCGCGGTTGGAGCAAAGGAAGCAATAGTAACTAACGGCGTTGGCAGCAAGCTGGCTGTACCGCTGAATTTTTTCAATGATAGTACTAAAGTTGTTTTCCAAATACTCGAAGCCGGAGGTGGAGTTATCGATAGCATTTTGTTTGATACACTAATTCTTCAGTATAATGCACAGGCACAATTTGTATCAGAAGATTGTGGCGAACGCTTTGTGTTGTCAAATTTAACAATTGTAAAACATACGTTTGATTCTGTAAGACTTGTCAATAGAACGCCCGGCCGGGATGAGACGTCAAACCATATTGAAATTGTCTTCGAGTGAGATACGTTATAACCATATTACTTTTTTATCTAATAGGCAATGCAACTGCACAGACAGTAAGTGCAGATAGTATTCCTCTCGATACCGTAAGAAACAAATTTCTTCCTACCGGGATTCGAATAGGTACTGATCTCATCAGCCTTATCAAGACACAGACACAAGATAATTTTTCCGGATGGGAAGTAAATGCTGATGTTGATTTTAGCCGCTACCTATTAGAAGTAGACTACGGAAATTGGGAAAGGACATACTTAGGTGACTCGGCTTCTTACAGCAACAAAGGAAGTTATTGGAGAGTAGGAGCTGATGCTAATTTCTTAACCACGGACCCTGAAAGAAATGTCTTCTTCCTGGGTTTAAGATATGGAAGATCCCGCTATTCAGAACAGATGACCATCATCTCAAATGATTCTCTCTGGGGAGGAATTACTAAGCAATACGCCAATAATAATCTAACTGCACGCTGGTTTGAATTGACCGCAGGGCTCAAAGTAAAAATCTGGACTTCACTTTGGTTGGGATTTACAGGACGGTTAAAGTTTGGACTAAAAGATGATGAGTCAAATGAAATGATCTCGCATGATGTTCCCGGCTACGGCCGAACCGATCGTGATACGTATTGGGGATTTAACTATTACCTGCTCTTTAGAATCCCGTTCCGAAAATCGGTACCAATTACCCCTCTTAAAAAGAAGCAATAGTTTTTAATTTTTCTTGAAAAGTGAATCAACAAACTCAATCTTGTTGAATACTTGCAGATCATCTACTTTTTCACCTACGCCAATATACTTTACAGGGATTTTAAATTCATCTGTGATTCCAATCACTACGCCACCTTTGGCAGTACCATCTAATTTTGTTATTGCCAATGCAGTTACTTCAGTAGCTTTTGTAAACTCTCGCGCTTGGATAATTGCGTTCTGCCCTGTGCTGCCATCAAGTACGAGCAATACCTCATGCGGAGCATCCGGTATTATTTTCTCCATCACTCTTTTAATCTTCGATAGCTCGTTCATCAAAGTAACCTTTGTGTGAAGTCTGCCGGCTGTATCAATGATGATGACATCTGCATTTTTCTCAACGCCTTCTTTCACAGCTTCGAAGGCCACAGCTGAAGGATCGGTATTCATGCCTTTGGAAACAACCGGCACCCCTACACGCTGACCCCAAAGGATCAACTGTTCAACAGCAGCAGCACGAAATGTATCGGCCGCACCCAGAATAACGCTCTTGCCTCTTTTCTTAAATTGTGCTGACAACTTTCCGATAGTCGTTGTTTTGCCTACGCCATTAACACCGACTACCATAATCACATAAGGTTTCTTGCCTGCCGGTATGTCAAAATCTTCAACGTCAGCTGTGTTTCCTTCATTAAGCAAGGCAGCGACTTCTTCTTTTAAAATGCGGTCGAGTTCTGAAGTTCCAAGGTATTTATCCCGCGCTACACGTTCCTCTATTTTTTTAATAATCTTTAAAGTAGTTTCAACGCCAACGTCTGAAGTCACTAAAATTTCTTCAAGGTTATCCAACACCTCATCATCAACAGTCGATTTGCCGACCATGGCTTTGCCGAGCTTAGAGAAGAAATTGTCTTTTGTTTTTTCAAGGCCTTTATCGAGAGACTCTTTCTTTTCTTTCGAGAACAATCCGAATAATGCCATAGTGATTTGTGGTTTTTAAAGATGGCTGTAATGCCGCAATGTTATAATGTGTAAAAAATTGAGGCCACTATAAATACAAAAAAAGTCCCTTAACAAGGGACTTTTTAAATTTCATCAGAAGCTGGCACTTACTTCTTGGCTAAAGTATCTTTAACCAGTTCAGCAGGTACAATTTCTTCTCTAAAGGTATATGCACCAGTCTTTTCAGATCTTACAGCTTTGATAACTTTTGCAAAGCTCTTTCCATCAGCTTTCTTCAGGGTTGCAACTACTTTCTTTGCCATGATTATTTAATTTCTTTGTGAACGGTATATTTCTTCAAGATAGGATTGTACTTTTTCAATTCCAATCTTTCTGTTGTGTTCTTGCGGTTCTTTGTAGTGATATAACGGCTCATGCCTGGCTGCCCCGTAGTTTTATGCTCGGTGCACTCCATAATCACTTGAATCCTATTGCCTTTCTTTGCCATGATTCTTTAGATTTTTAATTATTAGTCAAGTGACCTTTAGCTCTGGCTTCTTTCAATACAGCTGAAATACCATACTTGTTGATGGTCTTTATTGCTTTTGTGGATAATTTTAAAGTTATCCAACGATCTTCCTCAGGAATGAAAAAACGCTTTTTCTGAAGGTTCGGTAAGAATCTTCTCTTCGTTTTGTTGTTCGCGTGGGAAACCTTATTTCCTACTTGAGGTCTTTTTCCAGTAATTTGACAAACTCGTGCCATTGGCTCTATGTATTTAGCCCTTTTGAAAAGGGACTGCAAATATCGGAAAAATCAATCCAAAAATGCAAACTTGCTCACCGTTTTCTCTTGATATCTTTTGAATTCGCATTATAGAAGCCATTGAACCAGATGTTTTTAGCTTTATCACTAATCTCAGAAAACCGTCGATTTTAAGCAGCTGACTAGGAGAATAGGTGTAAACGCTGCGTTTATACAAGTGTTCTCCGTAAAAAGGCACTTTTATCGAGGCTCCGCCGAACAAACAACAAAGCTCCACCAAAGCTTGACTAAGCGTAGGTACGTGTCGAATCCGTAAAAACCTTTACGGTAACCAACTCTAAGCGTCATCTTATTTATTGTACAACACTGAAATAAGATTTTTTGGATCTAAACCAACAAAATTATCAATTACGAAATCCGTGTCAGTTAATTCTTCTCGTGAATGCGTTGTGGTGACACCTACTACTTTACAGCCAGCTTGCTTACCAGCTTGCACCCCTGATAACGAATCTTCAAACACAACGCAATTCTGCGGTGCCAGGTTTAATGCCGCAGCACTTTTTAAATAGATCTGTGGGTTTGGCTTGCCTTTCGTCACAAAGGAATCGTCTAATATTGTTGGGAAGAATTTCTTGATACGGGTTTTGGCGAGGGTAAAGTCTACGTTTTCTTTTGGCGCTGATGTAGCAATAGCTTTTGGAACATCATATTCTTCGAGCTTCGCTAGAAATTCTTTAAATCCATCAACAAGCACGATATCATTTTCATACAGGTCCCTGAAGAGCTGCTCTTTTTCATCAGCATAAGCTTTTAACTTTTGTGGTTCCAAATCACCGAAAAGATTTGTCAACCAATCGCTGTTTGTTCTGCCATACACCTTTTCTTTCAATAACTCTTCGGTGAGATTATATCCATACTTCTCGCAAAATTGTTGAAGCGCATTTTTGTGAAATGGGTTACTGTCTACAATAACGCCGTCCATATCGAAAAGAAATCCTACTGATTGCATATTTTAAGTTTTAATGTGCCCAAAGCTGGGAAGTAATTAATGTGTTAATATTATTTGTTGAAGACATACGAATGACATGCTTGTTGTCAATCCTGTTGCTGATAGGCATCTCATCGCATCAATAAATCACCAGCCTTTTCGCAAATGACTTACCATTCGAGGTAAAGTTTAAAAGATACATGCCAGAGGAAAGAGACGGCAGCTGATATTCATAGACTTCGTTTGCCTCGATTTGTGTTGGTGTATTTAATTGCTGACCAAGTATAGAGATGACTTGAACCAACACAGGACGGTCTGACTTGATATGGAGGGTCTCGCTTTTTGCTTTGGGATTAGGATAGATTTCAATTACAGGATTTTTTGGTAATGAATTTCCTTCATCATTTCTAAGGATTTGAATTCCTCCAAGGATGTTTCCCACTACTATTGCAGGTTTAGTAGCATTAAAAAGATTTGCAACTACTGGCCATATTCGGCCTCCGAGATTTTCTTCGTTATAAGTATTTAAGGTTGGATTAAAAATAATTTCAGAGACAGCTTCATTGCTTGTTTGATTTTTATAATCACTGATGATTTGGACAATACCGGTTTGATCTCCAATCACTAGATCAGCTTTGCCATCAGCGTTTAAATCTGCAGATGACATAGCAATGTTTTGACGAACTACAGAAGATTCAAAACCTAAAAAGCGATTATTCTCAAGAACAAAACTAGGAGTACCGCCTTCCCCTTGGTTTTTCCAGAACTCTATCGATCCGTCATTTCTTCCAACAAGAAGATCTGGCTTACCATCGGCATCAACATTTGTTAAATAGTAATTCTCTGTAGAAGTAATGTTAAAATTAATTTCTTGCAAAGACTGACCACCAAAATCTAAGCCTGCCCTGCTTTGATTTGAAGCATAAAACAACTGCGTCCTTCCTGTTTGTATTCCTGTTGCAGTAAAAAGCAAATCTACCGTGTTATCCTGATTCACATCTGCGAACTGAAGTTTCAAATTATATAACTGTGATGCAGAGAGGTTAAAGTAATCATCAGTCAGCAATTTAAACGCTGGTAGTTCCTTTGTCCCTACATTCTCATACACGAATATGGTCGACGACAAAACGGAGGAAGTACTTCTACTAATAAATAAATCTAAATCGCCATCGCCCTCATAATCTGCAAAGGCTGGAACAGATTGGTCGCCAACATCAATCATCTGATCTTGAAGAAAGTTATTTTGAACAAATGAAAATGAAGGATTGGTGTTGGTGCCTGTATTCTTGTAAAACCAGTTGGACTCGCGAAGATTGGTTGCGATATACTCCTTGTTAAATATGTTAGGAGACGCAATGAAATCCTTAATACCATCAAAGTCGACGTCGTCATAAAAAGCCGAAGGGAAAATAAAGAAGTTAACAGGATTGTCTGCAGGGAAAACAGATGAAGTATTGATCACTGGTGCATTTGTAGTTCCTTCATTTGGCAGCAGATATAGTCTTGTGCATTCAGCCTCTGACATTACCAGGTCTATTTTCGAATCACCATTTGCATCAAATGCAGCTAGACTTTTTCCGCCTGCGTGTTTTACGCGGCCACCACTATTACAGCCATCGCCATTAAAAGCAAAAGAGCCGCATTGACATTCAGTAAAATCACCCCACGCTTGCGTTACTCTTTTAAAATCCAAGGAGTCGCACGTTCCATAATTTTCTTTGCTTAGATTCTGGTGATACTCAACGGTGCCGCCACCAACAAACCTGAAATTAAAGATATCAAGGTCTCCATCCCCATCTGCATCGGTAATAGCGGGAAGGTCATCGTATTGGAGCTGGAGATTTATTTTAGAAAAACCTTGCGTTAGCAATACATGCGTTTTTGATGTAGCGGTAGCAAAGAGAAATGGTTGCCAGCGAAGAGGCTCACCGGCATTAGTCGTATTTGTGAAAACTCTCATGCCCAACGGATCAGCTGTAAAAATATCTTTTTTGCCATCGCAGTTATAGTCTCGAAGCAACATCCAGTTTGACACCTCTGTGGGAAAAAGTTTCTCAAATTCGGGTGAGTAGCGATATTGATTCTCAACATTTAAGAATGTAACTACCTTGTTGGCCATGCGGTCGAAAAGAACGAGATCCTCTTTCCCGTCCGCATTAAGGTCCATTGTATTATACTGTGCGGCATTGAGCCCACCTGCCCATGGATTCGAAATCGCATTGCCATTGATATCTTTAACTTCAATGGATTGATCGCGCACATACGTATACTGCGCGGTTGATACAAGCGGTAAAACAATAAGAGAAAAAAATAAAAACCGGATCATTCAATTATTTTCGTTGTCATTATAACGCAAGCTAGGCTGTTGCTGTTATCTTGCTCGCCTAAAAGTTGTAAAGTACATTGTTTAGTAAACAATTAGGATGAAAATAGACGAACTCTATCAGAAATATAAGGAAAGTGGAAAGGTTTCGACCGACACCCGTCAAATCACCCCCGGCTCCATATTTTTTGCTTTGAAGGGTGACAAATTCAATGCAAATGAATTTGCGGAAGAGGCTTTAAGAAAAGGTGCCAGCTATGTTGTTATAGATGAGGAGAAATACAAAACCAGCGAGCGTAGTTTACTTTTTCCAGATGTACTTCAGACACTTCAAAAGCTTGCTCGCTTCCACCGCGATCAGCTCAAGATCCCTATTATTGCTTTAACAGGATCGAATGGCAAAACCACCAGCAAGGAACTTGTCAATGCTGTGTTGAGTAAAAAGTTTAAAACGCTGGCTACAAAAGGAAACCTTAACAATCATATCGGTGTACCGCTTACGTTGCTTTCTATTGACAAAAATATAGAGATTGCTGTAGTAGAAATGGGGGCGAACCATTTAGGGGAGATAGCCTTGTTGTGTGCGATTGCAAATCCTACTCACGGCTTCATAACAAATATTGGAAAGGCTCATATTGGAACCTTCGGAGGTTTTGAAAATATCATCCGTGGAAAATCAGAGTTATATGAACATTTCATCTCTACGCAGGGTCAGGTGTTCATCAACTCCCAAAATGAAATTCTTGTTGCCAAGGCGAACGGGTTGACGTCACCTTTGTTCTACCCCAAACCGGGAGATTATTATCATGCAGAATTAGTCAGCGCTGATCCATTGGTAAGGATTCGTGCAGAAAATGGAGACGAGGTGCAAACAAACCTTATTGGCGGATATAATTTTGAAAACATAGCCGCAGCTTTATGCATAGGAAAATATTTTGGCGTTGTGCCAATTGATGCCAACGAGGCCATTGCCAGTTATGCACCTAGTAATATGCGTTCGCAGGTTGTTAAGAAAGATACGAATATGATTATTCTTGATGCCTACAACGCCAACCCTAGCTCCATGCGCGCTGCAATCGAAAATCTAGCTGCAATGAACACCTCAGGCAAGGTTTTAATTTTAGGAGACATGTTCGAGCTCGAAGATGAGGCACATCGTGAGCATCAGGCAATCGGCAAGTTGATTAAAGAAAGAGGTTTCTCTCAGGTTTATCTTTGCGGTTCTTTATTTAAATCTGCACTGCATGAAATTCCCACCGCTAAATATTTTACAAAGAAAGATGAGCTGGTGGAAGAACTCAAACAGTTTCCAATAAAAAACTCTACCGTATTGGTAAAGGCTTCAAGAGGTATTGGACTAGAGACAGTCATTGAATACCTATAGTAAGATGCCGCATTGCATGTTATTGAATGATCTGTTATACACATTGATCCTACTTTGTCATGAATTTGCCATTGTTAGCGTCTTAGCACCTTAGCGGTAAATAAGCGAACACTTAACTTCTACCCCTAAAAATATTGATGAAACATTAATGATAACTATGAATGCTGAATTGATCCTGAAATTTTTAAAAGATCTCGCCACGAACAACAACCGCGAATGGTTTGAAAAAAACAAACAACGTTATCTGGATGCCAAGCAGAACTATGAAGATGGGGTGGCATCGCTGCTAAAGGAGATTGTAAAATTTGATGAACGTCTTAACGGACTTAACCCTAAAAAACTTCCTTTCAGAATTTATCGCGATGTGCGATTCAGTAAAGACAAACGTCCCTACAAAGTAAATATGGGTGCTGGCTTTTCTCCAAATGGAAAACTTGTACAGGAACCTGGGTATTATTTGCATATGGAACCTGGCAATAAAAGTTTTATCGCAGGCGGTATTTATATGCCTGATGCTGAAAATCTTTCGAAGCTGCGCCAGGAAATTGACTATGGCGCCGACAAACTTTTGAAGATTCTGAATCAGAAGAAATTCAAATCTTTGTTCAACGGTTTTGATGAATCGGATAAGCTTAAAACTGCACCGAAGGGTTACGCAAAAGATCACCCTCACATCTCATTATTGCAATTAAAAAGTTTAATTGTGAGCAAGACCTTTACGGATAAAGAAGTTACTGAGAAAAATTTTATCAAGGAAGCGGGTAATGTTTGCAAAACGATAAAACCTTTAAATGATTTTATACAAGAGGCATTATCCTAATAAATCAATATTGTGTTTGAGCTGCTGAATTGAAAGTGGCTTGCTCAATAACTTTTTCACGAATGGATTTTTTTCAGCCTTTCGAATATCATCCGGATCAATTGTAGAGGAAAGCATAAAAATGGTAATCTCTGATTTGTCGATTTCATTTGCATGCTCGAATTGATCGAGAAAACCAAATCCATCTACCTGAGGCATTTTTACATCAAGCAAAATAATTAATGGTGTGATGTGTTTCTTTTCCTGGAGAAATTGTAACCCTTCAGTTGCTCCTCCTGTTTCTGATATAGTGTTTTCAGTGAAGACTGTTTTTATCATTGCAGAGGCAACGATACGATCAATATAACTGTCATCAATAATGAGGAAGCTAAGTTTTTTGCACATAGGGGTTTTAAGGCTATACGCAAATTAGCGAAATTTTTGCTGAAGGCAATAGGGGTAAGGTTAAACACCACTATTTTTGATCGTCCCATTCAAAATAATCATCTTTTTCAAGCTCGATCTCTTTTTGCTTTTGTTTTCCCTTCGACTTAAAAGCTTCTTTTAATTCCTTTACTTCGTTTTTAATGTCCGTTGCAATTTTCTTCTTTACTGCTTCTGTATCATAAGCTACCTTATAATTATCTGTTGTACCAGTTATTTTAAGAAATAGCTTTGATTGGCCCGTTCCACTCTCCTCAACAGCACCTTGGGCATCAACATCAACAATTCTTTTTCTTCGCAAAGGCGTAACAATGCGGTAATTAATATGCTGGTCGAAAGTATGTGTGCCACTGATTTTCAGGTCCGTTACATTATTCCTGATTTCCATTTGTGGAATAAACACTGTCTTGTTTTCGATATGAATATCATTTTTTAAATCAGAAAACCTCAGCCTGTTCAATCCTTCGTCATTCAGGTATTTATTAAGTTTCTTCATTGGCTCGAAGTTGTTCAACTCGCCGTTTTTTACAACCATACCAATATCTGCTATTAATGTTTCCTGAAATAATCTAAGGTTTTGGTTGAATGTCATCTCAAGGCTTACATCTGCAGTTGCCTTCCCTTTCAAATGTCTGTCTTCGATAAAGTTTTGTTTAAAATTTTCAAAAACATAAAAGGCGCTGTCAACATGGATGCCATTGAGCTTGACACTGCTCACAACATCTATGGCCTTATGGTTTTTTGCATCAACAATACCAGATAAGACTACATCTCCTCCCATAGATTTAAAAGACAAATTTCGAGATACGGCTACCTCGTTTTTCACCAGCAAGTCACCCTTCACAGCTTCCGCATGAAATCTTTTGTACTGCAGTGCTTTTACATCACAATTGAAATTTAGATATACATTTCTTGAAATTGTGAATTCGTATTGTTCGCCTTTATTCTGTGAGTCAGTACCAAAAGCAAGCAAAAACAATTGATCAAGATCTAAATACTCAGACTTCAGATCCGTCTCTATTCCAATAGGTTGATTTTCAAATAAAAGAAAGGTGATAATGTTTTTGAAAAATCCATTAAGGAGAAAATCAGATGAACCTAACTTTGCTTTTACATTGCTAAGTGCTAGATCATTATTATTAAACTGAAGGCTTCCATTGAGCTGTTGTAATTTTATTTGCTGATCGCCATACAACAGATTTATATTGTTAAGGTCAACAGTACCCATTGTTGAAACACGCTGTGCAGTAGCCTTATTTTTCAATAGGCCAATTTTTCCTTCAAATGAAATGTCAGTAAGCAACGATCCACTTACTTGCTTGATGGATTCAACAGGATAAAAATCTAAAAGTGCGGCAGCATCAAGCTTGCCTTTAAATTTACAAATGACTTCCGGGTCTGAGAAGTTGTTGAGTATGAAATCTGCCTCAAAATATTCGTTGTTTAGTTTGCCTTTAATGTTTTTTAGGCTGATCGAGGCTAGCCTGAAGTCAGCCAGGCTACCGGTAGCAAAGGATCCTTCTAATGTTGCTTCTTCAATTTTAGATTTAAAATCAGGATGATAAATGGTTGCACCATTAAACCCGAAATCTGCCGTAAATGAAGGTTGCTTCGTCTTACTAAGCTCGCCTTTAAGCTTTGCGTTAAAATACACTTCACCTTCACTTTTATATTTCTGAACTTTCTGCGTAAGCGATTCGGGTAATAGTGAGAGCAGGGTTTGAATCGTTGTATTCGTTCCCTTTGTGGTGAGATCAATCAAGTTTTTATCTTTCCATCCATAGGTTCCGGAAACTGTAAAGTCTGCATTGCCAAGTTCAAGTGCAGTTGGGTTGATCTTTAATAATTTATTGGCATCATCATAGATCAAATCACTCTCAATAAGAAACGATTTACCGGCCAGGTAATCTGTTCCAGCAACTTCAATCTTATCAGAAGTGAGCTGGCCCTTCGCTTGAATGTTATAGATGTCTGCTGCCGTTTCAATGGAGGCAATCAGATCTTTGCTCGTAAATTTTAATTTTTGTTTGGCACGAAGGTCGAGATAGTGAAAAACCGTTTTCTCCAGTTCAACATCTTTTAAGGCAAAGCCAACACTTCCTTTGCCGCTGCTACCTTTCGTTTCCTTTAAAACAGTGTAATTGGTTACACCCTCAGCATCGATTTTAAGATTAGTCTCGCTATCAAAAATCTTCAAACCCTGAATAGTATAATTTCCGCTCCAGACTTCAATCGGGTTCATCTGAAAGGAAATTTTCTTGGCCGTGAGCAATGGATAGGTCCCCACATGACTATCCTCAACATAAACATCTGTGAAAACTATTGAGACTTGAGGAAATTGCTGGAATACGGAAACGTCAATTTTAGCAATTTTAACCGGGGTGCTGAGACTTTTATTGGCCTCCCTAATGAACTGGTTAATAATTTTATCCTTAAACAGGAAAACAGACGCTACCAGCGCAATCAACAATATGCCAATTGTCAGCGTGGTGTAAAGGAGTACTTTGCGGAGCGTTTTCAAGTTTAAAAAATAGTACTGCAAAAATACTTACTTAATTGTAACTCAGTGGTAAGACTTTTATTTTACCAAGCTTATAAAAGAACGTGCCGGTTTAGTGGGAATGGGGCTGTTGTTATACTCGACAAGTATTGGCTGTCGAATTAACTGTTTTAAAATTGTTTTAAAACAAAACACGAAAAAAGCCATTACTCATCGTAATGGCTTGAGTTCAAGTGGGAGCTGAGGGGTTTGAACCCCCTACCCTCCCGACTAGTTAGTCGGGATGCTCTGAACTGTGCATCAGCCGCTCAATATATTTCCTGCTCTTTAATCTCTTGATTTCTCTTTCACGCTTATAAGCTTCCTGTTTAGTAGGAAATATTTTTGTGTAAGCGATGTGCCAGTCATTGGTCTTTCCTGTAAAGCCACTGTGATTAGAATTATGCTTTCGGAGTCTTTCCAGTAAATCCTCTCAGTGTGACCAACATAATATTGATCCTTAGAGGGTGAACACAGGATCATAGAGAAAGGCAGGCATGTCAATAAATAGAAAAACCCCGATTTTCATCGAGGTTTCTAAGTGGGAGCTGAGGGGTTCGAACCCCCGACCCTCTGCTTGTAAGGCAGATGCTCTGAACCAGCTGAGCTAAGCTCCCTTTTGGGACTGCAAATGTAAAAGAGAATTCGATATCTGCAAAAAAACAGAAGCCGGTTTGCAAGTTTTTTTACTGCATTTGGTTCTTTTCGATCAGTTCCTTAAATGCCTTTTTATAACTATCGCTAATGGGAATGAATGCATTACCAATCTGCACTTCACCTTTATGAATGGCATCTATTGCCTTCAAAGCAATAATATAAGAATGATGAATCCGGGTAAATCGGTCTGGCGGTAGCTGAGTTTCAAGAATTTTAAGCCGCTGCAGTGTAACTACTTTTTGTGTTTTCGTATGGATTGTTACATAATCTTTTAGTCCTTCAACATATAAAATGTCATCCCACTGAATTTTCACCAGCTTTGTTCCATCCTTAACAAATACGAAAGGTTGCGCTGGTTCTTTAGCAGGATTTTCAAAAACTGCTTGTTGAGGTTCGGTTGTTAACCTGCTATTAACTTTTTCAATAGACCTGAGAAAACGATCAAACGTAATGGGTTTTAATAAGTAATCGACTACATCAAGTTCATATCCTTCAAGCGCATATTCGGAGTAAGCTGTTGTTAAAATAACCAGCGGTTTCTTCTGAAGAGTTTTTAAAAGTGTTATCCCTGTGATCTCTGGCATCTGGATATCCAATAAGAGAAGATCAACATGGTTATTCCTTAGCACTTCAAGTGCTGTCAATGGATTAGAGCAAGCATCAATGAGCTGGAGATACGAGATCTTTTTAACGTATTCGCTCAGCAAATTGCGGGCTAACGGCTCATCTTCTACAATAAGACACCTAATGCTCAAGACAATGTTAATTTTAGTGTTACAATATATTTCTCCTCCTGATCCTGAACAACCAGCTCGTGCCGGCCTGGATAACTAAGTTCCAATCTGCGCTTCACATTTTGTAATCCTATGCCTGATTTTTCTTCTGCTTCTGGTTTTGCAGATTTAATCTTGCTATTTTCGACGACATAAATGCACTGATTATCCTGCAAATTTAACTGCACATTTACCCAGGCTTTTGGATTGCTATTACTCACACCATGTTTGAAAGCATTTTCTAAAAATGTTATGAAGATAAATGGTGTAATGGTATACCGCTCAACTTCTCCAATTACTTTCAGTGAAATTGGTATCTGATCATTGAGTCTTAACCGTTCGAGGCCGATGTAATTTTCCATGTACTCAACTTCCTTTTTGAGAGGAACCCGGTCATGGTTAGAGTCGTAGATCATATATCGCATCATCTGCGAAAGCTTAGCAATCACTTCAGTAGTATTTGGAGACTGCGTATAAGCGAGGTAGTATAAATTGTTTAATGTATTGAAAAGAAAATGCGGGTTAATCTGTGCTTTGAGAAAATTTAATTCGGCTGTTAATCTTTCATTTTCGATCTCTTTTCGCGTTGCCATCAATTGAAACCAATCGGCCACAAAACGCAGCATAGAAATGAAACCAGTAATGAACAAAGTCACGATGATCAATTCAACAATGTAGAGGTTTGAATAAAAGTAGTGGCGCTGGTGCGTATAGCCATCGATCATGTACCGCTGAAGGTGTACGCGAACAATGACCAAGACAACGAAGGGAATGAAAAAGCCTAATAAATAACGCCATAACTTCTGGTGAACTAGGAAGCGTGGGAGAAAGTAAAAGTAATTGGAGTACGCTATCAGCATTGTAAATAAAAGCTGAACAGCAGCAAAGGTTGTTGCGTTTCCCCACTCAAACTCCTGGCCCTTTCTGAAATGACTCACCTGATAAAGAAAAAAAGACAGGTATACCAGCCAAAAGGAAATATGAACCCAGAGAACTCTTTTTCTTTGAAATTGTATCTGCATGATTTGGTTGAGAACACAAAAACTCTGATAAAGGTAAACGGAAGCAGGCAACGAAGGACACTTCGTCAATAATTTTCGACCGTTAAAAAAAATTGATCGACACATGTTCTTTAGTCAATCTACTTTTAAGGTTGTCGATCAATTAAAGGATGTGTCGAAGTTATCTTGTTGATAGTCTAATATATGATAAGTGGTGGAACAAACCCTTTTCTTTGCCGTTAGTTGTGTTGGTTGTACTTGGCTAGTGATGTTTAATAACAATATTCAATGAAAAAAATTTTTACTTTAAGTCTTCTTTTTTTCGCAATCGGAATTCCTCAATTAATTTTTGCACAAAAGGGAAATTCTAAAATTACCGGAGTAGTGATGGACTCTGTTACTCGGAAGCCGGTTGAGTTCGCCAATGTCGCGCTACTGAAGGCAGATAGTAATACGCCAATCGATGGTGCAGTTTGTAATGAAAAGGGCGAGTTTTCAATCAACAAAGTAGGTGCAGGCTCATATAATGTTTCCATTACTTTCATTGGATTTCAAACAAGAACAATCAACATCAATATCGAGGATAAAAATGATGATGTGAACTTAGGTTCTATCATTATCAGTCCGACACAACAAGTATTAAAAGAAGTAACGGTAGAAGGCCAGAAAGCAATTATAGAAGAAAGAGTCGATCGCACTATTTATAATGCTGAAAACGATGCTACTGCAAAAGGCGGAGATGCAACAGATGTTTTAAAACGTGTACCCATGCTCTCTGTAGATCTTGATGGCAATGTTTCGCTTCGCGGAAATCAAAACATTATGGTGCTCATCAATAACAAGCCTTCTACTATTGTGGCGAGCAATGTAGCAGATGCTTTGAAACAAATTCCTGCTGATCAAATAAAATCCGTTGAGGTGATAACATCTCCATCTGCAAAATATGATGCAGAAGGTTCGGCCGGTATCATTAATATCATTACAAAGAAAAACAATCTTGAAGGTGTTACATTAAATGTTGATGCAGGCGTAGGGCTGCGAGGTTCAAACCTTGGTTTGAATGGTAATTTCAGAAAAGGGAAAATGGGGTTCTCGCTTGGTGGTTTTGGTCGCGCCAATTATAACGTGAGTGGTAACTTTGAAAACGAACAACGTTCAAGGAGAGATGAAGGAGAAATTTTAAGCATTCAAAGTGCCGATACACGCAACAGCGGATTGTTCGGTAATTATAATCTTGGTTGGGATTATGATATTGATAAAAAGAATGCACTTGCAGCCTCTGTTCGTTTTGGTGTTCGCAATCAAAATAGTTATCAGGATGATCTTACCACAGAACAGTTCATTAATGATTTGCTACAAAATAATTCTTTGGGAGAAGCTGTATCAAAGGATCAATCGAATAATGTTGATGCTAACTTCACCTACACCCATTACTATGATAAGCCGCAACGCGAGTTGAGCTTCCAGGGATTATTTAGTCGAAATAATCGCGAAAATGATTTCGAAAACATTTATCGCTTTCAAACAAATGAAAATTCTCCTGATCGTTTTAAAAACCTGAATGACAGCTACAATCAGGAAATAACAATTCAGGCAGATTATCAAACGCCAATTGGCTCAAACCAGATGCTTGAATTTGGCGGTAAGGATATCATGCGAAAAGTATTCAGTGATTATGAATCTTTTGCTGCAAATGCTGAAGAACCTTATACCTCCAACACAGACGGACGTTCTACAAACAACTTGAACTACGATCAGAACGTACTCGCGGGATATCTTTCATACACTTTAACAACAAAAGCGGGTTATAGCTTTAAGGCCGGATCTCGTTATGAGTACACAACAATTTCTGCTTACACGGAAACCGAAGATGATATCGTAATTCCTTCTTATGGTGTTATTGTTCCGAGCTTGAATGTTTCTAAAAAATTAAAAAATGGTAACACGCTGAAGGCTTCCTATAATAGAAGAATTCAAAGGCCTTCGATCCGATTTCTGAATCCGAACATACAGTATCAAAATGACTTGAACGTAACGGAGGGTAATCCTGAACTTGATCCTGAATACACCAACAATTACGAAATAGGTTATACAACATTGATTAAAGGTGCAATGTTGAATATGACTGCCTTCGCCCGGAACACCAACGACGCAATTCAAAGTGTACGTGCACCTGCTGAGATCAACGGTCAGATCGTGAATCGTACTACTTACGAAAACATAGGTGTAGAGAATGCTTATGGCACGAGCATCTTTGCAAACATTAATATTGGAAAGCTCTCACTGAATGGAGGAACCGATATTTATTATGCAACGCTTGATAATAATAGCAATGACGAAAATCTGAAAGCAAGTAATGAAGGTTGGGTTGCCAGTGGTCGTATGTTCGGAAGTTATAATCTTACAAAAGGGTGGGGCTTTCAGTTTTTTGGTTTTTATCGCGGCCGTCAGGTGCAGCTTCAGGGAACACAGGGAGGGTTTTATACTTACAGCTTAGCACTGCGTAAAGAGTTCAATGAGAAGCGTGGAAGTATTGGCATTGGTGCAGAGAATTTCTTACAAAGTGCGATGAAAATTAAAACGGAACTAAATTCACCGTTGCTGCAGCAGGCCAGCATCAACACGATGAACAACGTAAGCTTCAAACTTACTTTTAGCTATCGCATCGGTAAAATGAGCATGGACAACGCACCACGAAGAAGAAAATCAATTAACAACGATGACTTGAAAGATGGTGGAGGAGACAATATGCAAATGGGTGGAGACGGACAGCAACAACGTGGACAAATGCCAGCAGGTGGAGGACAAAGAAATCAAGGTCAAAGACCTCAACCTTCCGGCAATAATCAAACGCCTTCCGCTACCACTGCACAAGACACTGTAGTTCATGAAGCTGCAGGTACATGGAATTTTAATATTGATTCACCTCAAGGTGGTAATGGTGTTATTGTGATTAAGAATGATGGTGGCAAGTATTCCGGAACCATCAAGACTAACAGAATGCAGCAGGAAACAATATTGAGTAATGTGGATGTACAGCGTAACAATGTTAGCTTCTCCTATCCAGTAAATTTTGGAGGTAATACGGGCACTGTAGATGTTAAGTACGCCATTAGTAAAGATGATATTCAGGGAACGATGAACATTGGTCAATTCGGAAGCTTCAACTTAACAGGGAAGAAAGCGAATTAACTTTAATTACCAGTGAGGGTTAAAGGCCAAATTTCAGGCCATTCTTAAGTGCTCGCTGGTATTTCTTTTCATCGAACCGATAAAGGAAGGGCGCCTTATGTGCAACACCACTTTTGCGCTCTTTTAATCGCTGCAGAATATCAAGAGATAAAATCTTTTTCTGAAAATTTCTCCTGTCAAGGTCCTTACCGAGAAGGGTTTCATAAAGCCGTTGAAGATCTGGCATCGTGAACTTCTCCGGAAGCAGATTTCTTCCCACAGGATATTCGTTTAAATCTCTCCGCAAAGATTCAAGTGCTGTTTGCAAAATTTCGTTGTGGTCTAAAATCAGTTTCGGTATTTTATCAATATCCCACCATTCACAATTTTTGGAAAACTCATCCGGTGTTGGTTTTACCTGTGAGTATTCTACGATTGCCCAATATCCAATAGTTATAAATCTGTCTTTGATCCAACTGTTTTTAGTTTCGGCTAGCATTTTTTTAACGCCATGATTGCCGCGATCTCTTTTTGGATCGCCAAAAGTATGAAACTGTTGAAGATAAACGTCCCCTAATCCTGTACGCGATTTTAATATGCGAACAGCAGCATCATTTACATGCTCGTCCTTATAAATGAATCCTCCTGGTAAACACCACTTTAAGGTCTCTTTCCATTGTAGCAGCAATACTTTAAGCTGGTTGTCATGAAATCCAAAGATGACACAGTCGATAGAAACATGGGGGAGAAAATATAGTTGTCCTTTACTAAAAAAGTCGGCTTCATTAAGAACAGGGTGTTTTTTGGCCATATGCGCTAAAGTAATTATTTCTAGCCAGCCTGAAAAAAGTATTATTCCAAATTCTTGCTTGCTACCATGGAACTTGAGCATGTTACATCCAGACACTTTCTTTGAATTAATTTTTTTACAAAGCATTAAAGTTTTACATTGTGTACACATAACACAATGACAATACATGAAAACATTAACGCTTTTAATATCTGCCGTTGCTTTTGCATTTCTTACAATAGCCTGGATAAAGGCTCCGAACACTTCAAGCGCTCTTCGTCACTTGAAACATGATAAACATCCTCTCGCATTTAGAGACCTGAATAAAAACGGAAAGATGGATGTTTACGAAGACGTGAATCAATCTGTGGATGCACGTGTCACTGACCTCTTGGCGCAAATGAATCTCGAAGAAAAGGCCGGGACCATGTTTATTAATGGGGCACGTGTAAATGACGATGGTTCTCTTGAGGATAAACCTGGTAACGGAATGTTTGCCTTTCTTCCGCAGGCTCCTAAAATAATTTCGGAAAAGCAGATGACCCATCTAAATGTGTGGGCATTGCCTGATACAAAGGCCGTAGCAACATGGTATAACAATGTTCAAAGATTCGCTGAAGAAAAAACACGGCTTGGTATCCCAATCACAATTGCTTCCGATCCAAGAAATGCTTTCAGTGATGCAATTTTTGCAATGTCTGCAAATGGATTTTCTCAATGGCCAGAGCAGCTAGGATTCGCAGCAATAGGTGATGAAAAACTAATGCAACAGCATGGAGACATGGCAAGACAGGAGTATTTGGCAGTAGGGATACGCGTTGCGCTTCATCCTATGGCCGACCTTGCTACGGAACCACGGTGGCCTCGTGTGAGTGGTACGTTTGGTGAGGATGCGAAACTTTCTTCGAGGATGACGAAGGCTTACATTTTAGGTTTCCAGGGAAAGAATCTTGGTGTCAATAGCATAGCCTGTATGACCAAACACTTCTCCGGAGGAGGGCCGCAAAAAGAAGGACTAGATCCACACTTCGAATTCCAAAAAGGCCAGGTGTATCCTGGTAATAATTTCGATTATCACATTATTCCTTTTGAAGGTGCATTTGATGCAAATACTGCAGCCATTATGCCGTACTATGGTGTGCCTACCGATCAGACAAGTGAAAATGTTGCTTTTGCTTTTAATAAAGATATTATTACCGGGCTGCTTCGAAATAAGTATAAATATGATGGTATTGTTTGCACAGACTGGGGATTAATTACTGATGTGCCCATGGGGGAAACGGTTTGGCCTGCTAGAGCGTGGGGAGCAGAAAAACTGAGCGAGGAAGATCGTGTGTTAAAAATTATAAATGCAGGTGTTGATCAATTTGGCGGCGAAAGCTGCCCACAACATGTTGTAAGTTTAGTAAAAAGCGGTAAAGTCAGCGAAAAGCGAATTGATGAATCTGTGAAACGGCTTCTTCGTCAGAAGTTTGTTCTCGGGTTATTTGATAATCCTTATATAGCGGTAGAGAAAGCTGCGCAAATTGTTGGAAAGGACGAATTTAAAAAAGCAGGGGAGCTAGCGCAAAGGAGATCGATTACACTATTGAAGAACGAGGATAACAAAGGAAAAAAAACATTACCGCTTGCGAGCGGGAAAAAATTAAAATTGTACGTAAAGAATGTAAAACGTGAAGTTGCTGCGCAATATGCAACTATCGTTGATAAGCCTGAAGATGCTGACCTTGCAATCATTCGTATTAAAACGCCATGGTATCCTGTTGATAGTAAGAACATGATGGCTAGAATGTTTCATCATGGAGATCTGGATTTTAAAGGCGCACAAAAGGATAGTATACTGATGTTATTAAACACAGTACCGACCATTGTTGATATTTACATTGATCGCCCTGCTGTCATTCCAGAAATAAGCGAAAAGGCTAAAGCATTGGTAGCAAATTACGGAGCAAGTGATGCGGCATTGCTCGACGTGCTTTTTGGAAAGTATAAACCAGAAGGGAAATTACCTTTCGAATTGCCTTCTTCTATGGAAGCTGTGAAAAATCAGAAAGAAGATTTACCGTATGACTCAAAAGATCCATTATACAAATTTGGTCATGGATTGAAATATTAGTTCTGATATTTTAAAAATTATTAAGTTGTCTTAAAGTCGGTCTCTGGAACGATTTTTTAGACAGCTTATCTATTTTAAGGCTGGTTTGTTCACGCTTGAAACAGCAAGCAACTCGTTCGAATCATCTTGCAGCATTTAGGACTATGTTCAATTAAACGATGAACGGAATGGAAGCGGTGACAGAAAGTAGATTGATAGTGGTTTCTAATCGATTGCCATTTCAATTATTGGAAAAAAATAATCAGATAACGCTTAAGGAAAGTGATGGGGGCTTAGTGAGTGCCCTTAAAAGTTATTTTGATAAACCTGACGGGAAGGATAATTTTGCCTCCAAATGGTGGATCGGTACCGCTGACTTTCCGGAGAAACGCTGGAAAAAATATTCTTCTAATAAAACAGATGAACCCTCATTTCAGGTAGACCCACTTTTTGTAGAAAAGAAAACTTATAACAAGTTTTACAATGGGTTCTGCAATGCAACGCTATGGCCATTGTTCCATTATTTTCCTTCGTTTGTTGAGTTTGACGAGGAAACTTTTAAAAGTTACGAAGAAGTAAACAGGATTTTTGCGGACAAAATACTAGCGTTTCTTCAGCCAGGCGACACGTTGTGGATTCATGATTACCAGTTGATGTTGTTACCCGGCATGATTCGCGAGCAACGCCCCGATGCAACGATTGGTTATTTTCTGCATATTCCTTTTCCATCTTTCGAGGTATTTCGGATGCTTCACAGACCATGGAAAGAAAAAATTATTAACGGTTTACTCGGTGCTGACCTCATTGGATTTCACACGCACGAATATGTTCAGCATTTTCTGAAATCAGTGCAGATGGTAACGGGATTCGATTATCAGTTCAGGACAATCTTTTTAAAAGAGAGAATTATAAAGGCAGAGTTATTTCCACTAGGCGTAGACTTCGATAAATTCCATGAGGCTACGAAGGATCGAGAAGTGAAGAGTCAACGCGAGGCAATAAGAGATAATTTTGGAGACAAGAAAATAATCTTTTCTGTGGATCGGCTGGACTATACAAAAGGGATTACACACCGTTTGTCTGGCTTCGAGCGATTTCTGGAATTATATCCAGAATGGAAAGAGCGCGTTGTATTTGTTTTAGTTGTCGTCCCTTCAAGGCAAATTATATCTAAGTATAATGAAAGGAAGAAACTTATTGAAGAACAGATTGGCCGTATCAACGGCAAGTACTCAAGTCTATCATGGCAACCGGTTATATATCGTTACAATAATTTAAGCTTCACCGAACTTTGCGCCTTATACCAGGTAGCAGAGGTGGGATTGATTACTCCCTTGCGAGATGGAATGAACCTTGTGGCTAAAGAATACATGGCAAGCCAAACGACCAACGGCGTATTGATTCTAAGTGAGCTTGCAGGTGCTGCAAATGAAATGGGCGAAGCTCTGCTGGTAAATCCGATGGATCAGGAGGAAGTGTCTCAAGCTATTCATGCAGCACTTACCATGGATCCAGGGGATCAACAACAAAAAATTGAGACATTGCAAAAACGTCTTCGGGAATACAATGTGCTTAGCTGGGTGAATGATTTTCTGAAGCAGCTTGTAGAAACAAAAGACTATCAGTGGACACAACAAACTAGGCATATCACGGGTAAAGTATTAAAGGAAATCACGCATCAGTTTGGAAGATCGGAAAGAAGGCATTTATTTCTTGATTATGATGGCACGTTGGTTCCTTTTAGCAAGCATCCTCGCTTGGCGTGCCCCAATCAGGAAGTTGTTCAACTTCTAAAAGTTTTATCTACTGATCCTAAAACAGAAGTCACTATTATCAGTGGGCGTGATCGTAATTCCCTCGATTCGTGGCTAAGTGATCTTAACATTAATCTTGTTGCTGAGCATGGTGCTGCAATTAAAATGAAAGATGGGGAGTGGAAATTTGAACGTGAGATTGATCAATCCTGGAAGCCTAATATTAAACCAACATTGGAACTATTTGTCCAAAGAAGTCCAGGCTCTTTGCTAGAAGAGAAAAATCATACGCTGGCATGGCATTACAGAAATGTAGACCCTGAACTTGGATTTATTCGTTCACGCGAGCTATTGGATAATCTTTATCACATGATCAGAAATTCACAGCTGCAGATTATTGATGGCAATAAAGTTATTGAAGTGCGGGTGGCAGGTGTAGATAAGGGGTCCGTTGCCAGAAAATTTCTTGAGGAAAGTCATTACGATTTTATTATGGCAGTTGGAGATGACAAAACAGATGAGGATATGTTTAGAGCATTAGCAGAAAAGGCTGTGACGATAAAGATAGGTTCAGGACATACGCTGGCGCAGTATAATCTTACAAACCAAAGCGAAGTTTTGAAATTATTAAATTCTCTTGCAATGGAGATCAAGCATGAACATGCTTATTAAACGGAGTTAAAATGGCGAAGGACTTATACTTGACCAGCCTCCGTCAATCACAATGGTTTGCCCCGTGATTTGGTCTGCTTTTGAGGAAACTAAAAATAATGCTGCCTGAGCTATATCATTTACTTTAGAAGCTCTACCCGTAGGAGAAAGGTTTGCCCATGTACTTTCGTACGATTCATCTGACATTGTACGCTCCGTTAAAGTAGCACCTGGAGCTATTGCATTAACACAAATTTTTAGTGATGATAACTCTATCACAAGATTTCTCGCTAGCATTTCGACACCTGCTTTAGTCATGCTGTAAGCTGCAAGGTTCTTGTGTGCCTGATGACCTGTAACAGACGACATGAAAAGTATCTTTCCTCCCATGCCTTGCGCCTTCATTTGTCGCGCAGCACATTGCGCAAGAAAAAAAGAACCACCAAGATTAACCTTGAGGACGCGGTAAAAATCTTCTTCCTTGTATTCAAAGAAATCTCCAAACAAGGTAATGCCTGCATTTGCTATCGCAATATCGAGTTTACCGAAATGTGTTATCGCTTTATTTACAAGTGATTGAATAAACGTCACATCGGAAACATCTCCACTCACTGGAATGCAAATTCCATTCTCTTCATTTATTTTTTTTGCACCTTCTCTCGCAAGCGATTCCTCGACATCATTGAGAATAACACTTGCACCTTCTTTTGCAAGCTGCCTGCAAATTTCTAATCCAATGCCCTGGCCTGCTCCTGTTACAACGGCCACTTTATTTTTAAACAAGAGTTCTGACATAAGTTTATTGAACAAGGTTAATGTGAATCTCTTGTAACTTCACTTCCTGAACCACCCTTCAGAAAATCCATGTCTGCACCAAGATGTGCTTGCTCAACATGTGTTTGATACATGTGCACATATCCTCGCTCCGAAAATTTAACGCGCGATTTCCAATTCGCCTTTCGTTGCGCAAGTTCTTCATCGGAAACGTGTAAAGTGATTTTACGATCGGGAACATCTAAAGTAATGGAGTCACCACTTTGTACAACAGCAAAATTCCCACCGATGGCAGCTTCGGGTGAAGCATGAAGCACCACAGTTCCAAATCCTGTTCCGCTCATACGTCCATCGGAAATGCGAACCATGTCCGTAACTCCTTTCGTTAGTAACTTCATAGGAATGGCCATGTTACCAACTTCAGGCATGCCCGGATAACCTTTAGGTCCAACATTTTTTAAAACCAAAATACTGGTTTCATCAACATCAAGATTAGGATCATCTATACGTGCTTTATAATCTTCAATGTCTTCGAAGACAACTGCTTTTCCCGTATGCGTCAACAGATGTGGACTGGCCGCAGATGGTTTTAGCACTGCCCCATTTTCGCAAAGGTTCCCTTTTACAACCGCTACACCTGACAAAGTATTGAAAGGTTTTTCAACACTCGCAATCACGTCACGATTGTAAGAGTTTTCTTTTTGAAAGTTTTCATGAATGGTTTTTCCGTTAACAGTAATGCAATCCTTATTGAGAAATCCTTCAAGCTCTCTCATAACAGACGGAATTCCACCTGCGTAATACAGATCTTCCATAAAATATTTTCCGGAAGGTTGAAGGTTGGCAATGAAAGGAACATTCCGCGAAAGTTTGTCGAAGTCTTCGAGCGAAAGGTCTACTCCGATCCTTCCTGCAATAGCGAGAAGATGAATGATAAAATTTGTGGAACCACCAATGGCGGCATTGACAATAATTGCGTTTTCAAATGCTTTGCGCGTCAGAATATCAGACAATTTCAAATCCTTCCGCACCATTTCAACGGAGCGCATACCCGAAAGGTGGGCAAGAACTTTTCTTCTTGCATCAGCAGCTGGTATTGCGGCATTATGAGGAAGTGATAAACCCAAAGATTCAACCATAGAGGCCATAGTTGAAGCAGTGCCCATTACAGCACAATGCCCGCGACTTCTGCACATGCTTGCTTCTGCCATCACCAGTTGATCTTGGTCCATTACCCCGGACCTGACAGCATCATTAAATCTCCACACGTCACTTGTACCGATATCCTTACCCTGAAATTTGCCGGTAAGCATTGGCCCACCTGAAACAACTATAGTTGGAATATTTACACTGCAAGCGCCCATCACCAGCGATGGCGTTGTTTTATCACAGCCACACAACAGTACCACACCATCAATAGGATTCGCACGGATCGACTCCTCTACGTCCATGCTCGCCAGATTTCTGTAGAGCATTGCAGTAGGTTTTATTAGTGTCTCGCCAAGCGACATTACTGGGAATTCTACTGGGAAACCGCCTGCTTCATAAACACCATGTTTCACCGATTCCGCTAGCTCTCGGAAATGGGCGTTGCAAGGTGTTAGTTCAGACCAGGTATTGCAAATACCAATTACTGGTCTTCCATCAAATTCATGTGATGGTATGCCCTGATTTTTCATCCATGCTCTGTAGATGAATCCATCTTTCCCCGTTTTTCCAAACCAGTTCTGGCTGCGGTATTTTTCTTTCATCTATATATATTAAATATGAGTACTGCGATATTAAACTTTCGGTGTTAAATTAAATACATTGTCCATTCTGTTAGATTGTGATTTTGTATTCTCTCACTCCTTAACATTTCTTTATGTACACTATACGAATTCTCATTTCGGGTCTGCTAAATATAATAGTTTAAATAGGTTTTACTTAATGAAAGTGATTTTTAGTGCATGCCTGTTTCTTAGCTCTCAAGATAACTGCAAACTAAAAAATAAATAAAAACAACTATTGAAACACAAAAAAAGGTTAATAGGATTTTGGAAATTGTGAGATCAAATATTTATAAAGGTTACTAACGCTATCTTTGGGTAAACCATTTGATTATGAATTCAATTTTCCGGAAGCTTAATTTTAAAGAACAGAAGGAAATTTTTATTATCAATGCACCCGATAGTTTTAAACCAGCCATGCTTGAAATGGCTTCCATAACGAATGTGAAGAACGTGCTTTCGCAAGCCAAGGGCGTTCATTTTCTACTGGTGTTTGTTACAAAACAAGATGAAGTTGATGACCTCGCGCATAAGATTGCTCCCCTCATTGAAGGAGATGCAGTAGTGTGGTTTGCCTATCCCAAAAGTTCGTCTAAAAGATACAAGTGTGAATTTAACAGAGATTCGGGATGGACAGAATTGGGCAAACAGGGATTTGAAGGTGTAAGAATGGTTGCAATCGACGAAGACTGGAGCGCATTGAGATTCAGGAAGACAGAATTCATTAAAACAATGACAAGAAGTTTTGCCATGTCAGAAGACGGTAAGAAAAAGGCAACAGGTACGGCATCACGTTCTGCTGTCAAGCGGTCACCCTCAAAGAAAAAGTAGGTTAAGATCTTTTTTCTTTATTTAATGTTGTACAACAGTTGTTCATGTAAATAATAATATGTCTGTAAAAAGTGTTTGTGCTCCTGTAATTATTTTTCAAAATCAAATTCTAAACAAGGATGTCAACACTAAATCAATCAACAGAACGGATGTCATTTTCTAAAGTGCTAAAGGCAGGTTTTATTGCTGGGTTTATAAGTGCTGGATTAAACAACATCTGGAGTTTTATCGCGCAAGCTTTAGGAAGCAATACACCTCCTGGCTTCCCAATCGCGGTGACACTTTCCTCAATTATTCCAACCGTTATTGGTGCTATTCTTTTTTACGTTCTCGTTCTATACCTGCGTAACGGTGGAACAATCTTTATTATTATAGCAGCAGTTTTTACTTCATCGAGTTTATTTCCCACCCTCACGACAACTGAATTTCAGGATGGTACTCCCGTAGGCGATGGTTTTACATTATTAACACTTCCCATGCATTTGATATCAGGCGCGGTAGCTGTGTGGGCTATTCCTAAATTTTCAAAATGAACCCTATCTTGTTTTTGTTGTTATAGATGGTGAATAATCAAAGTTGAGATTACCTTTATGGAAGCACCAACACAAACTATGCAGAAATCGGCAGAATTTCATTCCCCAGTTCTAGAGGTAATTGAAAAGCGCAGAAGCAGACGAGCTTACGCTGATAAGCCCGTGGAAACCGAAAAGATTAACTCGCTATTTGAAGCAGCACGTTGGGCGCCATCGAGTGTGAATGAACAACCGTGGATTTATTTGTTTGCAACCAAAAGCCAGGAAGAACTTTGGAACAGCATTTACGATGCTTTGAATGATAGCAATAAGATTTGGGTTCAGAAAGCTCCGTTGCTTATCACGAGTTTGGCTCGAAAAAACTTCATCAGAAATGAGCGGCCCAACCATTCAGCGCGTTATGATCTAGGTGCAGCAAATGCATTTCTTTCCTTGCAGGCTACACACCTCGGGTTAAATGTTCATCAGATGGGAGGATATAATCCTGAAAAGTTAAAGACGAATTTAAATATTCCAGACACGTATGAACCTGTTATTATACTAGCTGTCGGCTATCCAGGTGAAATTAATGATCTTCCTGAAAATCTTCAGTTGAGAGAACTTGCCCCGCGTGAACGCTATATCCAACAGGAGTTTGTACTTAACAAATCTTTTTAATGAATGTGTTCGACAAAACGAAATGGGTTTCTGCCTTAATCAAAACCGATCTTTACAAGACTGAAATAACGACAGATACCCATCAAATTATTGCTGATGAACCTGTCGAGTTGGGCGGTAAAGACATAGGTCCTGATCCCGGTGACTTTCTCCGCATGTCATTGGCTTCATGTACAGCCATAACGTTGAGGATGTATGCAAACAGAAAAGGTTTTGATGTGAGTCAGATTGAAGTTAAAGTGCATACAGAGCAACACGAAGGCAAAGTAGTTTTTCGCAGTTCAATATTTATCGCTGGAAATATTGATGAACAACAGCGGAAGCGAATGTTACAAATTGCTAAAGCATGCCCTGTTCATAAAGTGCTCACAAATCCAATTGAAGTGGTGACTGAAGTCGTCTAGATTCTAGATGCTAGATTCTGATTCTTTGATTCTAGCACATGACTAATTCATAGCCAGGGGAATGGTGAAGATTACTTCCGTACCTTTATTTATGGCACTTCTTATTTCCAGATCTCCTCCATTTAGTTTGATGAATTCTTTACAGAGCAGGAGACCGAGTCCCGTACCCTTTTCTTGCATCGTACCAATTTTAGAGAAGTGATTGTTTGAGCCAACCACCGTGTCAATTTCCGTTTTCGACATACCAATACCGGAATCTTTTACAGTGACGAAACAAAAATCTGAATGCTGCGACGCGTTCACAGAGATTTTATCATAAGGCTTAGAAAATTTTATAGCATTATGGATAAGATTACGCAGGATCAGGTGAAGCTGGTCATCATCCGCACGAACATAAAGTTTAGATGCTTGATTATTTTCGATAAGAACGTTTTTTTGTTGTGCGGCTTCGCCCATCAAATTGCAAGCTTCATTAATCGTATGATTGATGTCAATAGTTTTCGATTCTGTTTTAATACCTTCCATTTGGCTCATTGACCAGTTCAAAAGATTTTCAAGTGTACGCTGGGTAACATCAAGATTTGACTTCAGCTTATCGGATATGGTTACAAATTCAACAGCTGACAATTGTTTTTTACTCAGTAGATCAAGCAAGGCGTGAAGCGTTGCTATTGGCCCTCGAAGATCGTGACTGATTACAGAAAATAATTTTGACTTGAGCTGATTAAGATCTTGAAGTACTTCAGTTTGAGCTTGTATTTCTTCTTTTTGCTGTTCTATCGCCCGATTTTTCGCAGAGAGGTGCTGATTTGTTTTATTCTGAATCTTTCTAAAGTGTGTTAAAAAATATACCACCATCGCAAGGAAAAGAACACACAGCAATAGTATCGCTACAACAAGTCTTTGATTTTTTACCTCCTGCTGTTTAAGGAAATTTTCTTTTTCCAACATCGTAATCCTTCGCTCTTTATCAGACAATTCATAAAGCAATTGCATTTCCTGTATTTGTCCTGATTTCTCTGAATTAAACAAACTATCTTTATAAGCACTTGCAACTTTAAGTTGTTTCACAGCAAGGTCTGATTTAAGTTGCTTGCTATAGATGTCTGCCAGAAGCGTGTGGACTTTAACGAGTAAAGTAAAATTCCTCATTTCACTGTTAATAGGAATGCTGGTACTGAGTAAAGTGATAGCGGTGTCCAGGTTGTTCAGATGGATTTCATCAAGCGCAAGCTGATAATAGGTTATCCCAAGTGCTCTTTTATTGCCAACAAGCGTTTCAAATAACAATGCTTTGCGATTGTAGTAACTGCTTTGTTTATAATCATTTTGATAAAAGGAGATCTTGGCTTTCCTGCTATATAAAATACCTAAGTTTACGGAGTCTTTAAACTTGTCATATAACGGTATACCGAGATCACAAAAATAATTTGCTGAATCATATTGTTTAACCTGTGATAGCAGCATCGATTTTTCCCTAAATGCATCTGCCAACAAACGTTCATCGTTATGCAGCTTGGCCAGTGTAATGGCTCTTTCAACATATTGTTTTCCCTGCTCATTATTTTGAAGATCAATGAATGTTCGTGCAAGCGATAGCAAAGTCTTTCCCCATAATTCAATATGAGCAGAGTTCTCAAAAACTTGAAGTGCTTTAAACCCGAAATCAGCGCTGAGCTTGAAATTCGCTTTTGCCCAGTACGCTTTAGATAGAATATAATGGCTGACACCCTGCAGGTAAGCGTGCTTATACCTTGTTGCGCTGTCAAGTGTTTCTTTAGCAAGGCGGATGGCAGAATCAGGTCTCGTCAAAAATTGTTGATAGGCTAGCGTGTCTTTTTGCAAAATCTTTATGCTATCATTTAGGGCCAATTGCTGACAAATGCCAACAGAAGGAACCAGAAGAATGATAACAAGAATCGCCTTATAACAACGTAAAATCATTGCTTGGAATAAAGGCCAAAGAAGTGCTAATGCGTAGGAATATTCCATCCAAAGTATGCCTAAAACATACTTTTTAAACTTTGGATTGATTACGTACATTTTAAACTTTTACCGTACATTCAGACGTTTATACCGTATGTTTAAATGGCCCTGCTTATTATTGACGTTTTTCTCCTTCCAAATAACGATTGCACAATCTATTAAGGTTAAAGGCCGTATCAATAACATACATGGAGAGACACTGCCGTCTGCTCAAATTTCACTGCTTCCCGATTCAACAACTGTTGTTACAGACGTCAATGGTGATTTTTCAATAGCAACTACAAAAGGAAAAAAACAATTAACAGTTTCTTTTGTTGGCTACGACACTTACAGCATTTTTTTTAATGCAAGACGAGATAGTACAATCACAATTAAGCTTACTGAAAAGCTAAATGAACTTAAAGCTGTTGTTGTTGAAGATAAACGTGACAGGCAGCAGGAGATTTTTAACACCAATCAAACCAGCACGAACGTTTTAACCAAAGAAGATATCACTGGAATTCCGGTATTGATGGGTGAGGCCGATGTTATTAAAACGCTGCAGCTTCTGCCGGGCACAGTGAGAGGTGTTGAGGGAAGTTCAGATCTTTTCGTTAGAGGCGGAGCTGCTGATCAGAATCTTGTGTTATTAGATGGTGCACCGGTTTATAACACCAGTCACTTATTCGGTTTTCTTTCCGTATTCAATCCTGATATTCTTGATGAAGTTGAATCAATTAATGGCGGCTTTCCTGCAAGATATGGCGGAAGGCTTTCTTCAATTCTAAACGTAAATACGTCAGGTGATATTCCCGACAAAACACATTTGTCTGGAGACATTGGATTGATCTCATCCCGTTTGTTTTTACAGCAACCCGTCGTGAAAGACAAAGCTTCCTTTTGGATAGGAGGAAGACGTACTTATATTGATAGGGTTGTAAAGGCAATAGGCGAAGAGCTACCTTACTTTTTTTATGATCTCAACGCTAAAATAATTCTCAATCCAAACCAGAAAGATCACATTGAGTTAAGCCATTATGGTGGTGAAGATATCCTCGATATTTTTCGTGACGGAAATGATGATGGAAACGGATTTCTTACATCGTATGAATCAGGAAACGACAGCCAGTCTTTTATCTGGAGACGTAAACTTTCTTCAAATCTCAAAAGTGAATTAACTGCTGTCCGTTCGAGGTATCGATATGATATCCGAAATGTTTTTGAAGATAATCAACTTAAAGCTTCTTCTGATATTGAGGACTACAGTGCGAAATGGTTAGTGGTTAAAGATTCTTTATTCAACCATGGCAAATTGAAAACGGGATTAGAGTGGACGCGGCATTCCATTAGTCCGAGTGTGATTAATACAACGGGGATTCTGGCGGAGTTGTTAGAGAGCACAGCTACGAATGGAAAAATTGCCACCGAGGTTTCAGCGCATGCTGAGTACAACTGGTTTCCGGTAAAACGTTTGAACGTTGCAGCAGGTTTTAGAGGGAGCCTTGGTCTTGTTCAGAATAAAAAATATTTTAATCCTGAACCCAGGTTTTCGGCGCGCTACGAATTGACAAGAGACCAGGCAGTAAAGTTCAGCTATTCACGAATGGTGCAGTACATTCACCGCATTTCAAATTCTGCGGTTACTTCGCCAACTGATATATGGTATCCTGTAACAGATGTTATAAAGCCTCAGACATCCCACCAGTTCGCACTCGCATGGCAATATGCTCATCCTGATTCTCGCATTTTCTTCAGCGCAGAGAGTTACTATAAATCCATGCAGCAGCTAATCGGTTATGAAGAAGGGACAAATCTTTTTTTTAACAATGATTTTGCCTCTAACCTTATCCAAGGTAAGGGTAGAGCGTATGGCTTTGAATTCCTACTGAAGAAGGACGCGGGTAAGTTTACGGGTTGGATTAGTTATTCATTAGCATGGTCGCTAAGGCAATATGATGAAATTAATAAGGGCAATTGGTTTCGCGCTCGTTACGACAGAAGACACAATGGCGCAGTGGTAATGCAATATGCATTAAGTAAAAGATTTTCTGCTTCTGTTGTGTGGGAGTACATTTCAGGTTCACGTTTTACGCCTGTTATAGGTCAATACGCAACGGTGGCACCAACATTAACAGGCTTTGATATTATCCCGGTTTTCGCAGACGTAAACAGTGTTAAACTTGCCAATGCACACCGGCTTGATGTGGGATTAAAATTCACCAGTAAACGCGGAAAGAAGTTTCAATGGCATTGGTTTGCAGGAGTCTATAACCTCTACAATAGAGCAACACCTATCGGAGTTGTAATTTCGGAAAATGAGACAACGGGCGCATTGAGCTATGAACAACCTGGACTTTTCGGTTTGTTACCTTTTATCAGTTATGGATTTAAATTATGATTTCGGTAATGCTAGATAGTTTCAAAAACAACTTGAGCAAAGTGATATTATTCTGCAGTATGATCATTGCAGTATCAGCATGCTTGCCGGATCCACTTGCTGTCGAGGGTTTGCCTGTTGTTAAACCTCAAATTGTCGTCTCTACACAAATTATTCCAGACCAGTCTTTGGTTGTGTTGCTGACGAAAACATTTGGTGCATTGGAAGCCCTTGAAGATAGCGTGTCAGATGAACTGCTTGAACAGATTTTCGTGAACGATGCAGTAGTAACAATTACCGGAGATCGGGGAACAGACACGTTATTATTTTTAGGCAGTGGTGTTTACGGAGGAATTTCAATTCCTTTTCGGGAAGGTGAAGCTTATACAATGGTTGCGAAAAGCGAATCAATTGGAGACGTTTCCGCCACAACAACAGTGCAACCGCTGATTACGTTTGACGACATCTCTGCAGACTTGTACCACAATGGCTTTGGTGACAGCCTTGCACAAATAACCCATACCATTCAAGATCCATTGGGAAAGAATTATTACATGGTAAACGTGCAGGAAGTAGAGCAGGAAGATCTCGTAGATAATATTATCAATCCCAGAGCATTTACCAGATTGTTGGATGACGTTGATTTCGAGGGTGAGAAGTACCAGGAAATTTTCCGCGTTGTACCGAGAGATTATAGTCCCGGAGATACAATAGCGGTCTCGCTTTCAAATATCAATAAGGACTATTATGATTTTGTAAAACTCAGACTTGATAACCGATTTAGTTTTGTCGAGTTTCTTGGTGAGCCGATCAATTATCCTTCCAATGTTATTGGGGGAAAAGGATTTTTTAACCTGTACGTACCAGACTTCAGATTTTTCATTCTCGATTAGTGCGAAATTTTTTACGGATTATTAAATTTCCCTCGTAGGGGGATATAGTAGAATTAATCCCTAGCAATTAATTTTAACGGTATTAGAATAGCCATTTTAAATTTCAACCAATGGAAATTAAAAGCAAACACGACACGGTTGTAGAACTTGCAAACAAGTTATTTGTATATACTGATACAAGACAATGGAGTAAGTTAATACGAGAAGTATTTACGGATGAAATTAATTCGATATGGAATCACTTGGCGCAGGACCTGCAAAACAGATGAAAGCCAGTGAGGTCTGTACCATGTGGGAGCAGGGCTTTACGGGTATTGATCACGTGCACCATCAATCTGGAAATTTTATTGTTGATTTCAAAAGTGATATTGAAGCCCATGTCTTTTGTTATGCGATTGCTATTCATCATAAAGAAGCTGCTACGAAAGGGACACGTGAATTTGTTGGGAGCTATGACCTGCAGGCAGAACTGACTGACCTAGGCTGGCGTTTATCAAGTTTCAAATACAATGTGAAGTTTGTTAGTGGTAATAAAGATCTTGTTTAACCGGCATAATTATTATCAATATTAAAGTCAATAGCGTATACTTGAAGCGTAAAGTAAAATATAAAGTAAGTACGAATTCCTGCAAACATGCCAATTGATCGATCCAAAGAGTTAAGGTTAGCTGTTCTCATCGATGCTGACAATGTTCCTTATTCCAATGTAAAAGGAATGATGGAAGAAATTGCAAAATATGGAACGCCAACATTTAAAAGGATCTACGGTGACTGGACTAAGCAAACAACATCGGGTTGGAAATCAGTGCTTCTACAAAATGCCATTACGCCCATTCAGCAATATGGTTATACGGTTGGAAAGAATGCCACAGATTCTGCAATGATTATTGATGCGATGGATATTTTGTATACCGGTCGGGTAGATGGGTTTTGCATCGTCTCGAGCGACAGTGATTTTACTAGATTGGCCATAAGATTACGAGAAGCGGGCATGACTGTGATGGGGATTGGAGAGAAGAAAACTCCGGAGCCTTTTATTACTGCTTGTGATAAATTTATCTACTTCGAAATTCTAGCAACAGACGATAATACGACCGACACTAAACCACGAAAACCTAAAAAGGAGGCTGCTACTCAAGTTGATAAAAGGACTGTGAAACTTGTGCTGTCGAGTATAAATGATTTGGCTGATGAAAGTGGTTGGGCTTTTTTAGGTGAGCTAGGAACACTCATATTAAAAAAGCAACCAAACTTTGACCCGAGGAACTACGGGTTTAGAAAATTACTCCACTTTATAAAAAGCGTGGATGGTGTTGAGATTGATGAGCGCCAGAGTGAACATGGAACTTCGCGCCATGTTTATGTTCGCGTAAAGCAATAATTATTTACGGAACATTAGCCTCAAAGAATTTATTTAGTAGTGAAATCAACTCGCCTTTCGTAAGGTAATACATCACTGTGTGATGCTTCACGTTGAACTGTGTTAATACATCGTAATACTCTTTCTCCGTTAACGCGTACTTTTTTATCAATCCGTTTTTCGTTTCCGGATCGTTAATAATCACATCAACATAAGTTTGCACACGCATCACCTCCTCTTTCCAGTTGGCAGCTTTGATCTTGTCTTTCCTTGATTTGTGATAATAAAACGGAATCCGTTTTTTCAGTTTTGCATTCTGCTCATCAAACATTCCTTCATAAGGATTTTCATAAAACCTGCTGTCATGAATAATGATCGGAGCAAGAATCGTTGGCTGCTCCGTCATTCTGATCATGCTAGTCTCATAATCAAGCAAAGGAAATTCGAGACGCTTATATCCGACAAGTGTTAGCACAAGCGTATCCAACTGTGTGGCGTTGATACTGAAATTTCCTTTGATGTCCGTTGTCGTACCACGCTGCTTATTTTTGATCTGAATATTTACGTTTGCTAAAGGACTAAACGTAGCCGAATCAACGATAATCCCTCTGATGAGCTCTTGCGAAAAGCAAACGGAGTAAAAAATGAAGAAGAAAAAACAGAGCCAATAACGCATGTTGAAAAGCAACTAATAGTATGTAATAACTCTCTTCTTTCCCTTTTTAGTATATAAATGCATATCGCGCTCCTCCTGGTTGTATTTGATTTCTCCATCAATTAATAACGACAATTTTTAAATCCAATTGAATATCGCTTCATGTCAGCATCTCAATAATCATCTTGTAAGATGGGAACTGGTGCATTAAAGTTTTACGATCTGCCATTTCAAAATCATTAAAATCAAAACCAGGAGATACCGTGCAGCCGCAAAGTACATAACTTTCAGATTCATTTACCTTTGCTCCAAACCAGCTATTGGCTGGAATAACAAGCTGCAGTGCTTCTCCTTTCTCTACATCAACGCCTAACTTATAAGCAGTAAGTCCTGCATCATTTAACACGTAGATTGATAACGAGTCACCTGCATAGAAGTGCCACATCTCATCCGATTTTATTCGATGAAACAACGATCTGTCTTCTGATCTTAAAAGAAAGTAAATGGCAGTTGAAAAATTTCGATCTCCGGTAAAACCATGAGGCAAACTTCTGGCAGAAACAATTTCGTTCGAACGATAAGTCTCTTTAAAAAAACCACCTTCGGGATGAGCTTCCAGTTTAAGTTGTTCAATCCAATGTTCAGCTGTGCGCATAATATAATTTCAAATGAAAGTGATTGCAGGAATCTTAGCTTAAGGTAAATAACTGCAGCTAAATGTCAACCTTAAAAGTTTTGAATTAAAGCACTGAAATTGATTCAACTATAAACATTGTGTTGGTAGCACCAAACGAGCAATGGAATTGTATTTCTAGGATCAAGCAGTAAGGTTAAAATTGAAGCTGCCGCGAGAAAATTGCCTTTCCGATCCAGAATCCTTAAACAAGAGAAATGTCGGTGCCAAATCAACATCATTTCTCGACTTCTGATTCTTCTTTGGGCGGTTTCACATCGAAGTATTAAAATATCATCCAGAAATCGTTTGCGGTATCATTTATTCTAAATCACGTAGCCAATAGTTGTCCCTAACTTTGTGGCTGCTATTTTTAGGTACCAAACCATAACAACCAACCATGAGAATTTTTACAAACCGCGTTATTTGGGTAACGCTTATGACCTTCGTGCTGACAAGCTTCAGTGCGATAACAACGCCACAAAAAGAAGATCCTGCTTCTATCGCCAACAGGAGAAAATTTGAGAGAAGTGCTAATGCTCAGATCGAAAAAAGAATAGATGACTTATTGAGCAAGATGACGCTGGAAGAGAAAATTGGCCAGATGACTCAGCTTAATAATTCTGAGATTGTTACCAATGCTCAATGGGGCGCTGGTGCGGATTTGAAAATTGAGATCAAGGTCGATACAGCAAAACTTGGAAAAATTCTTCGCAAGTATCATGTGGGCTCATTCCTCAACGGGATTGCCGTATCTCCTGAAGTTTGGTATCAATTTTACAAAGGCATACAGGAGAAGAACATGCAAATCTCCCGTCTTAAAATACCGATTATATATGGTATCGATCACATGCACGGACCAAACTACATAGAAGGTGCAACTGTATTTCCACACGCAATCAATACTGCGGCTACTTTTAACAATCAAATGCTTGTGAATATGGCGCATGTCACTGCTGTGGAGGCAGCTGATGTTGGTCATCTTTGGATTTTCGGTCCTGTATGCGATGTATCGCGAACTCCGCTTTGGGGAAGGTTTTATGAAACGTTAGGAGAATCTCCTTATCAGGTTGCAACGATGGCAGGCATTTATACAAAAGCAATTGAAAGTGAAAAAGATATTGCCCCATATAAAGTAGCTGCAAGTGCTAAACATTTTCTTGGTTATTCTGATCCTAAATCAGGATGGGACAGAACGCCAGCTGAAATCTCTGATCAAACTTTATATGAAATCTTTGTACCTCCTTTTAAAGCTGCAATAGATGCAGGCGTAAAAACTGTGATGATCAATAGCGGTGAAATTAATGGCGAGCCGGTACATAGTTCTTATCGTCTTTTGACAGAATTACTTCGTGATGAGCTAAAGTTTAAAGGTGTTGCTGTAACAGATTGGGAAGATATTATTCGCTTATACAAGAATCACAAAACTGCAGAAGATGAGAAGGACGCAACGTATCAGGCAATTATGGCTGGAGTTGACATGGCAATGACTCCTTACACAACAGCTTTTTGCGACCATCTGAAAACATTGGTGACAGAGGGAAGAATCAGTGTTGATCGCATCAATCTTTCTGTTGCCCGTATATTAAGAATGAAACTCGAAATCGGATTGTTTGAAAATCCATATCCAAGAAATGACAGGTTTAAAAAGATTGGTTCACCTGAACATAAAGCTTTAGCATTAGAAGCAGCGCGTGAATCAATCGTTGTGATGAAGAATGATAATACACTTCCACTTGCTCCTGAAAAAGTTAAGAATTTATTGGTTGCAGGTCCTGTAGCAAATTCTAAAGTTGCCTTAGGGGGCGGTTGGACGTTGCGTTGGATTCCAACAGAGGAAGAAATTTATCCTAAAAGTATGTTAACCGTATTTACTGCCCTGCAAAAGGAATACGCGAAAGCTACGGTTACGTTAGCAGCAAACGCAGGAGAGGTTACATCCAAAGCATCAAATGCAGATGCAATTGTGGTAGCTGTTGGCGAGACAGCTTACTCTGAAGGATTTGGAAGTATCCATGATATTAATCTTCCTCAGGATCAGATTGATCTGGTAAAAGCTGCACAAGCTACAGGAAAGCCAGTGATCCTCGTTGTGGTTGCCGGTAGGCCGAGGGTGATCACCAATATCTATAAGGATACGGAAGCAGTGTTATTTGCAGGATGGCCAGGTTTCGAAGGTGCGCAGGCTATAGCAGAAATCATCAGCGGAAAGGTAAATCCGAGTGGTAAACTAAGCTTCAACTATCCATTTGGTTCAAACCGTCTTCTTCCTCACAATCATAAGTCGAGTGAAGTTTTGTTGGCACATCAGATCGAGAACCCAATTGCATTGTCTTCATTTGGTACCGGACTAAGCTATACTACGTTTGAATACAGTAACCTTAAATTAAGTGATTCAACGTTGACCACTGATGCGTCACAAATCACTGCTTCTGTTTCGGTAAAGAATACAGGATCTCGTGAAGGTAAAGAAGCTGTACTTTGGTTTTTAAATGATGAAGTCGGAAGTTTTTCAAGACCTGTTAAGGATTTGAAATACTATGAGAAGGTGTCAATTAAACCAGGGGAATCAAAAACATTTTCTTTTACGATTAATCCTAAAAAGGATCTTACTTACCCGAATAAAAAGGGCGAGCAATTATTAGAAGATGGTCATTTTACACTCATGGTTGGCAATCTTAAAACAAGATTTAAATTAAAAAGAAATCAACTCAATTAGGCATTCATTTTTAGTCATTCTTTCTTAAAGGGATGACTAAAGGGTAATTAGCTCAGCTGGTTTAGAGCACTACCTTGACAGGGTAGGGGTCACAGGTTCGAATCCTGTATTACCCACAAATAAAAAGTTGTATATTGTTCTTATTCAATCAAGAGTACATAAGGTTGCTTGGCTTGATTATTTAAAGTCTACGCCATAGCCTTAGAACAATAGTTACCATCGATAATGAGCTCAATCCTACTTCACGATCATCCTGCAAAACAACTAAGTGATTCAATGGAAGATTCATTAACTGCTTTTGTGGTTATTGATTATGACTACGTGTTTCTTTCTGTGAATAGAACAGCGGAAAAATTCTATGGAAAAAATAAGGATGAGTTGCTCGGGAGAAAGGCCAAAGACATATTTCCTGATCTCTGGGATTTTGGTCCGTTCAAAAATAGTAGGAAGGCTGTTGACGCAAAACAACCTTTCCAAATTGAATACAATTCACCCTTTTCTAAAAAATGGGTACAGCTCTCGGGCAAACCGTACGAAGACTTCTATACTTACACCTACAAAACCATTGATTACAAATCGATGTTGAATGATCAGCTCCGTAAAGAAGTCAGAAAGACAAGATAAGCTAGTTAAATAAAACACTTTGAGGCCGTTCGGTAACTATGTATCATGCTTATCCCACAGCAAAATGATATCCAACACCCTTAATGGTAATAATCTCTATTGATTCATCTTCCTTTAGATAGTCCCTTAACTTTGTAATATAAACGTCAAGATTTCGGGAATTAAAAAAAGAATCATCACCCCACAAACGCATTAAAATGTCCTTTCTGTTTGTTGCGCCATTTCTGTTTTCATAGAGAATAGCTAGCAAACTCGCCTCGCGGTGTGAAAGTTTCTTGATAGTGTCGTTGATCTTTAATTCGTAACGAAGTGAATTGAATTCGTAGTTACCTATTTTAAAAATCTCCTGCAGTGGAGTGTTTTTATGTTTTGTAAGGTGCAATAAGTTTTGAATGCGAACAATGAGCTCTTCCATACTGAAAGGCTTTCTTAAATAATCGTTGCCTCCGGAATCGAATCCTTTGATTAAATCTTCTGTTTGTGTTTTTGCAGTCACAAAGATGATTGGCACTGTTGAATCTATTTGCCTTATTTCTTTTGCAATGGCGTAACCATCCTTCAGCGGTAGCATAATATCAAGCACACAAATATCGTGTTGCTGTTTCTTAAATATTTGTACTACTGTATTTCCTTCGTTCAGCATTGTTACTTCGAAGTTCCTGCTTTCGAGACTTTCTTTTACAATCCTGCCAAGGAAGGGCTCATCCTCAATATAGAGTATCTTAGTTTTCATGTAGCTTGGGAAGTGTAATAATGAAATTGCTTCCTTTTCCCTCTTCACTTTCCACGTGTATCGCTCCGCCATGGCTCTTGATCACGCTTGCTACATAACTTAAGCCAAGCCCATATCCGCTGGTATTATGCACATCACCGGAAGGAACACGGAAGAATTTTTCAAAAATCTTTTTATGATACTCGCGAGGTATGCCTATGCCCTTATCTTCTATCGACAATATTAAAACAGCATCTTTCTCACTCAGAAATACAGCAATGTTCGAGTGTTCGTTGCTGTACTTAATCGCATTATCAATAAGGTTGTATAAAACATTCACTAAATGGGCTTGTCCACCCTGCAGGGTAAAGTCTTTTCCTTCTTTATTGTAACTAAGATTTATTTTCTTTTTGTCTAGCACAAGTTTCAAACTTGAGATTACTTCACGAATTAAATAATCAAGATCGATCTTTTCTATTTTTAGTTCAACACCCTTACTTTCGAAAACCGCTGTCTTCAGGATCTTGTCCGTCATTAGCGTGAGCCTGTTCAACTCTTGCTGCGCGATTTGTAAATATTCCTGCGTGCGTTTGGAATCGCTCAACGCATTGAAGCTGTTTAATGCTTCAAGTGCTACGCTAACGGTAGCAACAGGTGTCTTCAACTCGTGCGTAATGTTACTGATAAAAGCATTCTTCAGCTCCATCAGTTTTTGTTGCGTTCTCAGGCTTTTAAATAAAACGTAGAATGAAGCCATGGTAATCAGTGTTAAAAATGCGGAAAATAAAATCTCAGGGGTGATTTTCTTAATAAGATGATTTTCAACATCTAGAAATGAAACATGATATTGCTTTGCAGGACTTAACATCACAGCTTCTGACCTAAACTTTGCTGATTTATGAAAGTCGTTTCCCGGTTCAGAGCTGAAAACTTTAAACGGCACGTTAAGGTTTGCTCTCGCTAATGCCTCCTTAAAATTTTTAGTTAAAGTATCAGGCTGCAGCGAATCAGTTCCAAGCCTGATCATAAAAACCTGTGGAGGTCCGTTGGGCTCTATTTTCTTTGCAATCTCCTTAAGGTAATTTCTGACTGTATCTTTTTTATCACCGTTAATGAAAACTTCGACTCGGGCCGATTGCCTCTCATGATATAAATACTCGCTTGTGCTATCACCACGGATACTTTTAAATTTTCTAATCTGTCGTTCTCTAAGATGTTTTCTTGCTATAGGAGGTATCGAATCTCCTTCCACTGTTTCTATATTTCTTTCCACAAGCTCATCATGCATTTTAAAAATTGTAGTTCTGAACAATGAACTTGTTTCCTTGTTGAAAGTCTCCGCGGCATCCCTATAAGAACTTCGTATCCATAAAAATTGAAATGCAAGCAGTAACACGATGCTACTTGCCATAAGAATTAATATATACGAGTTCCTCTCTCTTTTCATTTACCTGCCCTCCTTAATATCCACGCTTCAAAGGTAATGCTCTTTCAATTAATCTGGCTTCACTTTAACCTTAATTAACATTGCTTTCATAACCATTAACCTCTGCGCGTCATCTTCAAGCATACTTTTATTGCATGATTGTACAGCAACATAACCTCAAATGTCTTGTCTCACATCTTCTATGAAAAATAAAACTATGAAAAGAATAATGATCGCGATCGGCATTCTTGCCACAATCGCCGCAGCGCAAGTTATTTTCGCGCAAACTTCACAAGGGATAATCACCTATGAAGTAAAAGTAAACATGCACCGGACACTGCCAACTGACAGACAGGAAATGAAAACAATGATCCCCGAATTCAGAACGAATAAAGAACAATTATTTTACAACGAAAACGAGTCGTTGTATAAACCGATCATTGAAGAAGAGGAGGATGAGGATTTCGAAACACCTAGGCCTCGAATGCAAATTAGAATGCCGCAGAATGAAACGTACATTAATCAGTCGCAATCAAAACGTATTTCATTGCAGGAATTTATGGGAAAAAAATTTTTGATTGAAGATACACTTCGTCTCCGCGCCTGGAAGCTGGAAGCAGATACAAAAGAGATAAAGGGTCATTTGTGTAAGCAGGCAACGTTTTATAATGAAGAGCGAAAACAAAACATTGTTGCCTGGTATACTGATAAGCTTCGTCCATTTCTTGGTCCTGATAATTTCAACACCTTACCAGGAGCAGTTTTGCAGGTTGATATAAATGATGGTGAACGAACCATCACAGCGATAAATTTAGAGCAGCGCCAATTAAAAAAAGGTGAATTAAAAATTCCAACTGGCGGTACGAAAACAACCGAGACCGAGTTCCGCAAAATGATGGATGAGCAGATGCAACGCATGCGTGCCAATGGTGGCAATGTAATCATCCGTAATTGAATTCAACACCTGTTATAAAATTTCGTCAACCTTATGAAAAGTGTTCTGACTTCCATCCTTTTTGTTTTCACCGTCACATTTGCGTTTGCACAAAAAATTAACGTCAAAGGTCAATTGCTAGATAGTTTAGGTTCTCCGTTGCCTTCTGCTACAGTTTTATTATTAAGCGCTAAGGATTCATCATTGGTAAACTTTGGTGTGACTGATACCAATGGTTTTTTCGAAATAAAAAATGTTAAAAGAAGCACGTATATTTTTAAAGTTACTTTTCTGGGTTTTAAAAGTTTCACCCAACAAATCACTCCAGATGGTGATGGTTCAGTAGTAGAGCTGGGCGAAATAAAAATGGAAGTGGCAACGAACGAACTTCGGGCCATCGAAGTGGAGGCTGAGCACGCACCTGTTACTGTAAAACACGATACAATCGAATTTAATGCAGGATCTTTCAAAACCAAACCCAATGCAGTAGTGGAAGATTTATTAAAAAAGTTGCCGGGCGTTGAGATTGACAATGATGGCAACATAACGGCTCAGGGCGAACAGGTAAGGAACGTAACAGTTGATGGCAAGAATTTCTTTGGCAGCGATCCAAAATTGGCAACACGAAATCTACCGGCAGATGCGATAAACAAAGTACAGGTGTTTGATAAAAAATCTGATCAGACCGCCTTTTCTGGTATCGATGATGGGCAACGACAAAAAACTATCAACCTTGAACTGAAGGAGGAAAAGAGAAATGGTGCTTTTGGAAGTATGATGGCAGGGGCAGGCACTGATGAACGATATCAGGCGAGGGCTAACCTTAATCGCTTCAGCAAAGAAAAGCAATTTTCATTTTTAGGCATGAGCAATAATATTAACGAACAAGGATTTTCCATGGATGAGTACATGAACTTCACCGGAGGATCGCAACAAATGATGTCGGGAGGAGGGGCAATGAGAATTCAGTTTGACGCCAATAATCAAAATGGTATTCCATTAAATTTTGGAAACCGCGCGAATGGTATTATGTCTAATAATGCAGCAGGTATAAATTTCAGTAATGAGTTTACGAAAAACACCGAAGTAAATGGGAGCTATTTTTTCAATAACCTTGATCATAACATCAACCAGACTACCGAAAGAGAAAACTTTCTTCCGAACGGTAGTTTCACGTTCAAGCAAACAGGTGAACAGCATAACACCAATGTAAATCACAGAATCAATGTAGTGCTCGATCAAAAAATAGATTCGGCCAATACATTAAAACTTACCACCAACGCAACGTATAATGAAACAGAAACATACTTCAGTAGTGTGAGCAAAAATGTGAGCGATGAGAATAGTACGACAAGTGAAAGTGAGCGGCTTTCCATTTCAAATGGTACAAGCGTGGCATTAAATGCTGCACTTCTTTGGAGACATAAATTCAACAAAAAAGGACGCACCTTCTCAACAAATCTTCAATATGGCCTGAATGATGCAGACAGAGAAGGTACGTTGGATGCTGAGAACACGTTCTATGTTCCGCTTGCAAATACAGCAGAAGTAGCGCAACGAAATCAACAGGAGACAAATTACAATAGTTATGCTACAACGGTTTCGTATACAGAACCGTTAGGTAAACGCAAATACCTGGAAGCAAACTATTCATTTAGGCAAAACCTTAACAAGGTGGAGCGAGAGGTATATGATATCAATAGAGGGGAAGAGAATTTTAACGCGCAGCTCAGTAATAATTATAGTAGCGATTATCAATACCATCGCGCTGGATTAAATTTCAGGATCGCAAGAAGTGCTTATAATTTTTTATTAGGCGCAAGTGTTCAGCAGACCGATCTTAATGGTAATTTAAAATTACGGGACGTTGATATTGACCGCTCATTTCAAAACATTCTGCCAACTGCGCGGTTCAGTTATGATTTCTCTAATACGCGTCATCTCAGGTTAGACTATGAAACCTCAGTTCAAGAGCCTACCATTCAGCAGTTGCAACCCGTTGTAGATAATAGTGACCCGGTTAATTTGTATGTCGGTAATCCAAATCTTCGCCCCGCCTATTCACAAAGTTGGCGTTTGAACTTTACAGCTTTTGATCCCATTACTTTTATTAATTTCTTTTCCTTTGTAGATGTGGATTATACTACCAATGCTATCACGAATGCACAAGATATCGATGAGCAATTTGTCCGCACAACAACTCCTGTCAATGTAGCATGCAACTTAAGTATAAACAGTGATGCAAATTTTGGATTTCCGATTGAAAAGCTGGGAAGTCGTATACATGTTGGAGGAAATTATAGAAATCAAAGAACAATTGCCTTGCTGAACGATCAGCAAAATGAAATCAATCAAAATACTTTTGGCTCGACTGTAAGATATACCTACCGGTACAAAGAGTCTCTTGAGGTGAGCTTAAGTGCGGATTTGGATCGTCAATTAACAAGATACAAATTCAATCAGCCAGATCAGCGATTTAACAACACTTCCTATTCAGTAGAAAGCAATTGGTCCTTCTCGAAAAATTATCAGTTCTCTGGCAGTTTGAATTATCTGATCTACGAAAGTAAATCCAATGATTTTAGTCAGAAGATACCGTTGTTAAATCTTTCGATCTCTAGGTTTTTGTTAAAGAATAAAAGCGGGGAACTGAAATTGGCTGTCAATAATCTCCTCAATAAAGCTTTAGGTATAAGTCAAACGGCCGACATCAACTATATAGAACGTCAAACAACAAATTCATTGGGTCGTTATTTTATGATCAGCTTTACGTATGCACTGAATAAGCAACTTAACCCGATGGGCATGAGAAGAGGTGGCATGATGCGGATAAGACAGTAAAAAAACTTTACGCGTTTATCTGAGGGATTCACAAGAGGTGTATCTTCACGCCATGAAGAGATCGCTTATCGTTCTGATATTTTTCCTAACCATGAACAACGTGAATGCACAGATCTATACACCAAAGTTCGACCTGCAGGGCCATCGTGGCGCCCGCGGGTTAAGACCAGAAAATACAATACCCGCATTTCTGTTAGCGTTGGATTCAGGCGTCACTACGGTAGAACTTGACTTAGCAATTACGAAAGACAAACAAATTGTTGTTTCTCACGAGCCGTGGATGTCCGCATCAATTTGTCTTCAAGCCAATGGCACACTCATTAGACCTTCCGATGAAAAGCGATTCAATATTTTTCAAATGACCTACGATGAGGTAATGAAATTTGATTGCGGCTCGAAAGGTAATGAGAGATTTCCTGAGCAGACTAAGATGAAAATTCAAAAGCCATTGCTGACAGACGTCATTGTGGCTGTCGAAGATCACCTCAGAAGCTACACACAATATGAAGTAGATTATAACATTGAAATTAAAAGCTCACCTGAAGGTGATAATAAGTTTCATCCATATCCCGCAGCATTCTCTGACATGGTTTATAATCTGATCGATCAATATCTACCTTTGGATCGGGTAGTCATTCAATCTTTCGACTTCAGAGTTTTAAAGTATTGGCATGAAAAGTATCCTGATGTTCGCCTTGCAGCATTGGTAGAGAATACAAAATCTATTAGTGCTAACTTGAAAGATCTAGGATTTACGCCCGCCATTTATAGTCCCTACTTCCAATTGCTCTCAAAGGATAAAGTGCAATATCTGCAAAATCAAAAGGTGAGAGTTATTCCTTGGACCGTAAACGAAGAAGCTGACATGAAAAAAATGCTTCAATATGGAGTGGACGGTTTCATCACCGATTACCCAAATCGTGCAGCAGCATTAGGCCTCGGCCTAAAACGCAAACTTTAAATTAAGCGCCAGGAACTGAACTGATAACTAGGAACTTAGAACTAATAACTTTTTTCACTATCCTTGCGGGAATTTCACAGCAATGAGCAAAAGATACGATGTTTACGGCATTGGTAATGCAGTAGTTGATATAGTAACAGAAGTGGATCACGACTTCTTTGAAAAAAATCAAATTGAAAAAGGACTAATGACCCTGGTGGATGAAAAACGGCAGGATCAGTTGGTGAAAGCAATTGATATGAAGAAAAGTCGCATGACATGCGGTGGCTCTGCCGGTAACACCATGATTGCTGTTAGTCAATTTGGAGGTAAAAGCTTTTACTCCTGCCTTGTTGCTCAAGATGCCCTCGGCAAGTTCTTCCTGGAAGACTTGAAAAGAAACGGAGTCGATACAAAACTTACGTATGCACAACTTCCACAAGGTATTACAGGCAAATGCCTTGTGATGACAAGTCCTGATGCAGAGCGAACAATGAATACATTTCTTGGTATAAGCTCTTTACTCTCGGTTGAACATCTGGATGAAGCAGCAATAAAAGATTCCCAATACTTATATCTTGAAGGTTATCTTGTAACAAGTCCTAAAGGGCTTGAAGCAATGAAGGAGGCGAAGAAGATTGCTGAGAGAAACAATATAAAAACCACGCTTACCTTCTCCGACTCAAGCATGGTAAAATACTTTTCTTCCCAGATGAAGGAAATTGTAGGTGCAAGTGTTGATCTTCTTTTTTGTAACGAAGATGAAGCAATGATCTACACTGAAAGCAGCACGTTGACTGAGGCGCGTGAAAAATTAAAAGATGTTGCAAAACATTTTGTCATCACATTGGGAGCGAATGGTGCGTTAATTTTCGATGGCGATACTTACATCAATATAGAGCCTTATAAGGTTAAAGCACTTGATACAAATGGTGCTGGCGATATGTTTGCCGGGGCATTTCTCTATGCTATTACACATGGTCAGAGCTATGCAAACGCGGGCAAACTCGCTTCCCTGGCATCTTCAAGAGTGGTAACGCAGGCCGGTCCGCGCCTTACCCCCGAGCAGGTGAACAAAGTTTTAGCAGACCTTATTCCATAAAGTTTGTTTAATCAGAAATCAGAAAAACCAAGTGCAAAAGCTTCAATCAAAGGATTTGAGCAGTAAAACTCGGTGTAAGGAGAACAAGGGGTTGCAAATTTCATAATTCCTGATCATCTTTGCAGCCCTCAATTTAGAGGCAAATATTTATTACTATGAAACGTACCTTTCAACCTTCGAAGAGAAAGAGAAAAAATAAACACGGTTTCCGTGAGAGAATGGCGACTGCTAACGGCCGCAGGGTTCTTGCATCGCGCAGAAGAAAAGGTAGAAAGAAACTTACTGTTTCTGACGAAACTACTTTAAAGCATAAATAATCTTCTTGCACGGTAGTTCGCCCGCAAGAGATTCATTAATTTAATGTACTCAGTCCCTTTTCAGGGATGTAGGGGCGTATGAAGAAATTCACATTCCGCAAGGAAGAAAGACTCAATAAGGAAAAGCTTATAAAGGAACTCTTTGAAAAGGGTTCCTCTTTTTATTTATTTCCTTTCAAAGTGTTTTCAAGGCCCAATCCTGATGAGAAAGTTAGCACGCATCAGGTTCTCGTTTCTGTATCTAAAAAAATCTTTAAGAAGGCCGTTGATCGCAATCTTATCAAGCGAAGGATGCGCGAATCTTACAGATTGAATAAAAACTTACTTCCCGATTCTCCAAAGCTGCTCATTGCTTATATTTATAATGCAAAAGAAATCCTAACCTTTGCACAAATTCAAGAACGATTAATTAAAACATTAAAGCGTTTTGATCATGTGGAGAAGATATAAATGGCCAGTATTACTGGCGATGTTTGTAGTTGCAGCATTTGCTTTCCGTAACCCTGCTGAGAAATATTTCGAGGTCGCTAAAAGCCTTGATATTTTTGCTACCCTATTCAAAGAAGTTAACACGTATTATGTTGATGATGTAGACCCGGAGAAACTTGTGCGCAAAGGCATTGATGCCATGCTGCAATCTCTCGACCCCTACACTGATTATATTTCGGAAGACGAAATGGAATCGTTCCGCATTACAACTACCGGGCAATACGGCGGCATTGGTGCACTAATTGGTATTGTGAACAAGAGAACAGTTGTAACACATCCTTACAAAAATTTTCCAGCCCAAAGAAATGGTATTCGTGTGGGTGACGAAATAATTTCAGTGAATGGACAAAGTGTTCAGGGAAAATCGACTTCAGAAATTAGTTCGCTATTAAAAGGTCAACCAAAAACCGATCTTGAAATTGGTGTAAAACGTTATGGACAAAGCGATGATATTGTTTTCAAGATCAAACGTGAGAAGATCAGCGTAAGCAACGTAACCTATTATGCACTCATTCAACCTGAGATAGCCTACATAAAACTAGACGACTTTACACCAGGTGCATCATATGAAGTTGCCGCAGCGCTAATCGAGTTAAAAAAGAAAGGTGCAAAAAGTTTAATCCTTGATCTTCGCGATAATCCAGGCGGGCTATTGCACGAAGCGATTAATATCGTAGGCTTATTTATTCCGAAAGGAATGGAAGTAGTCTCGACCAAAGGCAAGGCAGCCGAATGGAATAAAATTTATAAAACATTAAACAGCCCGCTCGACACGCAACTCCCAATGGCAATTTTAACCAGCGAAGGAAGCGCTTCAGCAGCGGAGATTGTCGCAGGTGCTTTACAGGATTATGACCGTGCAGTTCTTATCGGACAAAAAACTTTTGGTAAAGGACTTGTTCAAACTACCCGTCCACTATCTTATAATTCGCAGTTGAAAGTAACAACAGCAAAATACTATATCCCAAGCGGGAGATGTATTCAGGAACTTGATTATACCCATAGAAAGGCAGATGGCACTGTGGTGAAAGTTGCAGATTCTCTTAAGAGAGAGTACAAGACCAAAAGCGGTCGCAAAGTTTATGATGGCGGGGGTCTTGATCCGGATATCAAAGTCGAGAATGAGTTTCTTGGAACTGTAACGTTAGCAATATTGAACTCAGGATTGGTGTTTGATTACGCTTGTAAATACGTAGTGGAAAATCCTGCCACACCTGACTTTAGATCCTTTAAGCTAAGTGATTCCGAGTACGCAAAATTTACGAGTTGGTTGAAAGAAAATAATTTCACCTATGTTACTCCTTTAGAAGAAACGACAAACGAATTGATTCAGTCAGCAAAGCAGGATAGATATTATGAAGATTTGGAAACTGAATTAACGCATCTTAAGAGCAAGATTGAAAGCAACAAAACTTCCGACCTCGATCGTTTTGCTGACCAGATTAAGGTTTATCTTGAAGAACAAATAGCGTTTCACTACAGTTTATCAGAAGGCCAGGTTCAGGTTTCTTTAAATTCCGATAAGGAGCTGGTAGAAGCAAGAAAGGTTTTGTCAGATTCAACAAGCTATAAAAAAACACTCGTTCAGCTTTAATGGCATTTATACTCAGTATTGAAACTTCTGCAGGGACATGTTCAGTAGCCTTGTATAATGATGCCCTTTTAATTGGTTCTGAAACAGTAAACGAACCACAATCACACGCATCTCGGTTAGCACCACTCATTCAAACCTTACTTGGTAAGGGCGGCATTGCTGCTAAAAGTTTAAATGCTGTAGCAATTTCTGCCGGCCCTGGTTCTTATACGGGGCTAAGAATAGGAACATCGACAGCAAAAGGTATTTGTGTTTCCCTTAATATTCCACTCATCGCCATTCCTGCATTAGATATGCTTGCGCATGAAGCCTATGCACGCTTTGCGCCTGTAGGCTTACTTTGCCCCATGATTGATGCGCGAAGAATGGAAGTCTATTGTCAGATTTATAATACAAACTTTGAGATCTTAGATCCAGTTAAAGCAACAGTCGTTGATGATTCAACCTTTCAAGAACTTTTAGCAACAGGTAAAGTGTTCTTCTTTGGCAACGGAGCAGAAAAATGTAAGGATGTGATTCGACATCCCAATGCTTTTTTCCTTCCGGAGATTCTTTCAAATGCTGAAACATTAGGGAGGATGGCTTACGAAAAATATGAGGTGAAAGATTTTGAAGATCTCACTAACTTCACGCCATTCTACCTGAAAGAATTCGTTGCAAAAAAAAGTAAGAGTTTGCTTTAACTTTCGTTGATCAAAAACATTTATGCAAAGCGAGAATGAAATAATTAATCGCGTAATCAACAGCGCACTTATCACTTTCGATTTGGAAGAGTATTACCAAAGCGGTGAGCGAGTGTTACTAGATATTAAGGATCAATTATATCAGGGTTTGATTTTAAGAGAAAAAGACTTTCGTGAATTTATAAAGTCGCACAACTGGTCGGCTTACCAAGATAAATACGTAGCCATTACTTGTTCAGAAGATGCTATTGTACCCACCTGGGCTTATATGCTGCTTACGTCCGCCTTACAGCCCTTTGCAAAAACAGTAGTGTTTGGTTCTTTGGAAGAACTTGAAAAAAATCTTTACACAGCAATACTTTCAGGCATCGATTGGACACAGTTTAAAGATCAGAAAGTAGTGATTAAAGGATGCAGTAAAGTTGCTGTACCCACCACTGCTTATGTAGAAGCCACAAGATACCTCAGACCTTATGCTTCAAGCGTCATGTTTGGAGAGCCATGCAGCACCGTACCCGTCTATAAAAGACCAAAGTCCGTTAATTAGACCTCTCAAGACCGTAAGTTTTCTAAAAACCTCCAATGCCGGTCAAGCCAAGCTTGAGTATACTGACAATGAAGACAACCTGTTTCAGTTTAGATTGAATTAAGGAAGTCCCAGTGCGATGTGTTGTTGTAGTAAAAAAGATTAGGTGGACAGAAAAACCGCGAGGCTGCACTTAACCTTACGGGATCATACCTGATCCCAAAAAGACTGTTTACAGACAAATCGTTTCGGCATAAAGTTGCTAAACTTATTAATGGTCATTACCAAATAATATTTGTTTTTCTGCCAAAAGGGCGGGAAAATGGAGGGGATATAGGAAGGATATAGCTAGGGTTTAGGATGGGTATAGGATGGCTTTAGGTTGGAGGAGAGAAAAAATCGCGATAATCAGAATAATATTCTCCCAGCGGCAATTTTGGCAGATTGGGTTATGATGTACATATCAGCCTCATTCCTGCAGCTGTTAATGAGCGGTAATAACCGGGTAGCAGCACCGTTAGATTATCTAAAAAAGGAAACTTCCTCAAAGAGAAATAAACAGATCGTACTTAGAATTTCAACCGTATAACTACTGTAAAAAAAGAAGCAAAACGAATGAACTTGTAAAGATGGAGAACAGTTAAGTACAATAACAAAGCAGGAAGAGCAGCTTCTTGATTACAACTTGAGAGACCTTGAGAGAAAAGATTTTAAAGACTGGAACTGAAAAGAAAGAAGCACGGTTAATAAGATCTGTCACAGAAGAGACTTTAGAGTTGACTTTATTGAACAGAAAAGATTGACAAAAGCGGAACTGAAATCAGGACCGCGGAGTTAATAGAGGACAAAAAAGCTAATAGCAGATTAGCTTAATTTTTTACTGAAAGAAAAGAAAACCAAGCGAACCAAATACTACAATGATTTGGTTAAGACAGAATCTTGAATGACTTAGCTGAGCAGCAAGAGAAAGGATCTTAAAGACATTAAAAAAAGATTTAAGAAACCGGAACTGAAAGGCCAACAACGCGGTTAATACAAGCTCAATGGAAAGGGAAACTTTTCCAGAAGTTGATTTTCGAGCAAAGAACAAAGAAGATCAAAAAAGTTAACAAAAGCGGAACTGAAATCAGAACCGCGGAGTTAATAGAAGACCAAAAAGCTAATAGGAGATTAGCTTCATTTTTTACTGGAAAGAGAAAGCTCAAAAGCGAACTAAACTTATAATGGTTTCGTTTAGATGAGAATAAGAGAGAGACTGAATAGATAGTCATATCAAATACTTCAGCCATCACAATTTACTTGTGAAAAAGAAATCAAATAAGCTGAACTAACACTACAGAGAACTGGTTAACACCAGGAATCAAATCTGAAACCTGAATAGATAGGTTTCTAAAACTCATAACAATACAAGGAGTAAACCTCAAGAGGGGCAGCAATAAAAAAATTGCAAATAACTTTTGGTGGAAACAGTATGAGAGACTACATTTGAGGCCCTTAAAGAAGAAGGCGCTGGGAAGTAGAAGAGTAGGAGACTCTGAAAAAAAAGAATCAAAAAAAGTAAAAAAGAATTTGCAAAGAGAGAAACAAAAGTTACCTTTGCACTCCCAAATCGAAAGGGGATCTGAAATTCGGAAGGAAGCTCAGAAGTTGAAAACAGAAAAGTAGGTAGTGATACCACAATTGATAGAATCCGGGTTAAGCCGGGTTGCAATCAAAACGTTCTTTGAATTAATGTTAATTGATAGCGGACCCCTCGCAGCAATGCGAGGTTAATTCTTAAAATTCGTGTAAAAACGAGACAATAAAGAAATCGAGAAGCCATGAGATCAAGATCGATAGAGGTCTGATCGGAAAAAAGGTATCAAACAATATTGTAGTTGGTGATAGACGTTTCGTACAGAGCGTTATCGACCAGCACGGCGGATAGCTAGAAGCGTAAGTTGATAGCTAGAAGTTAAAGATTATTACAATGGAGAGTTTGATCCTGGCTCAGGATGAACGCTAGCGGCAGGCTTAATACATGCAAGTCGAACGGCAAGTTGAGTAGCAATACTTGACCTAGAGTGACGTAAGGGTGCGTAACACGTATGCAATCTGCCCTCAACTGGAGCATAGCTCCCCGAAAGGGGAATTAACACTCCATAAGATAATGGTGTGGCATCACACAGTTATTAAAATTACGATGGTTGAGGATGAGCATGCGTTTGATTAGCTAGTTGGTAGTGTAACGGACTACCAAGGCGATGATCAATAGGGGAACTGAGAGGTTGATCCCCCACACTGGCACTGAGATACGGGCCAGACTCCTACGGGAGGCAGCAGTAGGGAATATTGGACAATGGGTGCAAGCCTGATCCAGCCATGCCGCGTGCAGGAAGAAGGCCTTCTGGGTTGTAAACTGCTTTTACCAGGGGATAAAAAGCCCATGCGTGGGAAATTGAAGGTACCTGGTGAATAAGCCACGGCTAACTACGTGCCAGCAGCCGCGGTAATACGTAGGTGGCAAGCGTTGTCCGGATTTATTGGGTTTAAAGGGTGCGTAGGTGGTCTATTAAGTCAGTGCTGAAATATCCCGGCTTAACCGGGAGGGTGGCATTGATACTGATGGACTTGAGTAAAGTTGAGGTAGGCGGAATTGACGGTGTAGCGGTGAAATGCTTAGATATCGTCAAGAACACCTATTGCGAAGGCAGCTTACTAAGCTTTAACTGACACTGAGGCACGAAAGTGTGGGGATCAAACAGGATTAGATACCCTGGTAGTCCACACTGTAAACGTTGATTACTCGCTGTTGGCGATACACAGCCAGCGGCTTAGCGAAAGCGATAAGTAATCCACCTGGGGAGTACGCCGGCAACGGTGAAACTCAAAGGAATTGACGGGGGTCCGCACAAGCGGTGGAGCATGTGGTTTAATTCGATGATACGCGAGGAACCTTACCTGGGCTAGAATGCCCTTGATGGGTTCAGAGATGGACCGTTCCGCAAGGACAAGGAGCAAGGTGCTGCATGGCTGTCGTCAGCTCGTGCCGTGAGGTGTTGGGTTAAGTCCCGCAACGAGCGCAACCCTTATTTTTAGTTGCCAACAGGTCAAGCTGGGGACTCTAAAAAGACTGCCCGCGCAAGCGGAGAGGAAGGAGGGGACGACGTCAAGTCATCATGGCCCTTACGCCCAGGGCTACACACGTGCTACAATGGCGTATACAACGTGTTGCAAACCAGCGATGGTAAGCCAATCACAAAAAGTACGTCTCAGTTCGGATTGCAGGCTGCAACTCGCCTGCATGAAGTTGGAATCGCTAGTAATCGCGCATCAGCAATGGCGCGGTGAATACGTTCCCGGACCTTGTACACACCGCCCGTCAAGCGATGGGAGTTGGGAGGACCTGAAGGCAGTTGCTGTGAGGCGCTGTTTAGGGTTAAACCGATGACTGGCGCTAAGTCGTAACAAGGTAGCCGTACCGGAAGGTGCGGCTGGAACACCTCCTTTCTGGAGAGCGTAGTTAAAGTATGAATATGCAAGTATGATTACTCAATGACTATAGGCTCGATAGATACTTTGGTTCTCGAAAATCGGTCTGCTATCAATTACATTTATTCGAGTTATTTATTGGACTAAAACCGGGCTTGTAGCTCAGGTGGTTAGAGCGCTACACTGATAATGTAGAGGTCCGTGGTTCGAGTCCACGCAGGCCCACTCTGTAAGAGGAGTAGGCAAGGGCAAGGAGGCAGTAGGCAATATCACTTAATTGAAAAAAAGGAAGATAGAGCTAGCCGCAAGAACGCCCAGGTGGAAGGACACGGAAAACAGGAGACAGGATACAGTTGGTATATTACCTACATGAGCTTGTCAACTGCCTATACAAAAAGGGGGATTAGCTCAGCTGGCTAGAGCGCCTGCTTTGCAAGCAGGAGGTCATCGGTTCGACTCCGATATTCTCCACTTTAGAGAATAAAAGATTTTAGAAGAAACAGTGAACTAGTTGAGATCACTGATAGTTTACAGAAGGGCTGAAAAGCCAAAAGATAAGAGAATAGCAAAAGGCTAACTATTATCACTTAATCAGTACCTGTTCGCCATGGAGGAATAGCCATTCCAAGATGCAGGACAGGGATAATACTGGTAAAGACGTTCATTGACATGCTGATGAAAGAGTAGTAAAGGTCTGTATCGAAAGATGCAGATCACATATAATATAATAAGCAATTATTGTATTGCATGGAGGTAGACGTTATGAGAGTTAAATCTTGTAATGAAATACAAAAGAGCGAGCACATAGGTATAGTATCCAAATATTGGAAATCCTTGATATAAGATAGGAATCGTTAAAAGAAGTAATCAAGGGCGTATGGGGGATGCCTAGGCTCTCAGAGGCGAAGAAGGACGTGATAAGCTGCGATAAGCTACGGGGAGGCGCAAATAGCCACTATATCCGTAGATTTCCGAATGGGGCAACCCAATGTACTGAAGGTACATTACACCGCAAGGTGAGCAAACCCAGGGAACTGAAACATCTAAGTACCTGGAGGAAGAGAAAACAATTTAGTGATTGCGCAAGTAGTGGCGAGCGAACGCGCAACAGCCCAAACCATACTAGTTAAGGCTAGTGTGGGGTTATAGGACCACAACATCGACTAGACTATGAAATTGAACTGCGTGGGAAAGCAGGCCAAAGAAGGTGAGAGCCCTGTAAATGTAAAATAGTTTAGCGTAGTGGTATCCTGAGTAGGGCGGGGTCGGAGACGCCCCGTTTGAAGTTGCCAGCACCATCTGGTAAGGCTAAATACTCCTGAGAGACCGATAGTGAACCAGTACTGTGAAGGAAAGGTGAAAAGTACTCCGAATAGGAGGGTGAAATAGAACCTGAAACCGTACGCCTACAAGCGGTCGGAGCCAAGTAATTTGGTGACGGCGTGCCTTTTGCATAATGAGCCTACGAGTTACTGTCACTGGCAAGGTTAAGGGCCTAAAGGTCCGCAGCCGGAGCGAAAGCGAGTCTGAATAGGGCGTACAGTCAGTGGGAGTAGACGCGAAACTTTGTGATCTACCCTTGGTCAGGATGAAGTTCCGGTAACACGGGATGGAGGTCCGAACTAGTAAACGTTGAAAAGTTTTTGGATGAACTGAGGGTAGGGGTGAAAGGCTAATCAAACTGAGAAATAGCTCGTACTCCCCGAAATGCTTTTAGGAGCAGTGTGAGGGTAGAGTTTAGTACAGGTAGAGCTACCAATTGGACTAGGGGGAGTCACATCCTACCAAATCCAGATGAACTCCGAATGGTACTAAATATACCTTGCAATGAGGGCATGGGTGCTAAGGTCCGTGTCCGAGAGGGAAAGAACCCAGACCGACAGCTAAGGTCCCAAAATCTAGATTAAGTTGAACTAAGGCGGTTCAGTTGCAGAGACAGCCAGGATGTTTGCTTGGAAGCAGCAATTCATTTAAAGAGTGCGTAACAGCTCACTGGTCGAGCGACAGAGCATCGATAATAATCGGGCATAAAATCTAGTACCGAAGCTTCGGATTTGCAGCAATGCAAGTGGTAGGGGAGCATTCTATTAGCGGCGAAGCTGACTGGTAATGGTTGGTGGAGCAGATAGAAAAGCAAATGTAGGCATAAGTAACGATAAGGCAGGTGAGAACCCTGCCCACCGATAGACTAAGGGTTCCGCGGCAATGTCAATCAACCGCGGGTAAGTCTGGACCTAAGTCAAAGCCGAAAGGCGTAGATGATGGCTAATGGGTTAATATTCCCATACTACCATGATGAGCGATGGAGAGAAGGAGTAGTGGCAGTTCCGCGCCCTGACGAAATAGGGCGTTAAAAGGCGTAGGTATAGGCTTTACAGGAAAATCCGTAGAGTTTGCTGAAACCCAACAGTACCTGGAGGCTTCGGCCAAAGGGATAGAGAACGTAATCAGACTTCCGAGAAAATCTTCTAAGCATATTGTCATGGTACCAGTACCGCAAACCGACACAGGTAGTCAAGGAGAGGATCCTGAGGTGCTCGAGTGAGTCATGGCTAAGGAACTAGGCAAATTAACCCTGTAACTTCGGGAAAAGGGGTGCCTCCTTCAGCAATGAAGAGGTCGCAGAGAAATGGCCCAGGCGACTGTTTAACAAAAACACATGGCTATGCGAAATCGCAAGATGAAGTATATGGCCTGACACCTGCCCGGTGCTGGAAGGTTAAGGGGGGAAGTTAGTGCGCAAGTGCGAAGCTTTGAACTGAAGCCCCAGTAAACGGCGGCCGTAACTATAACGGTCCTAAGGTAGCGAAATTCCTTGTCGGGTAAGTTCCGACCTGCACGAATGGTGTAACGATCTGGGCACTGTCTCAGCCATGAGCTCGGTGAAATTGTAGTCACGGTGAAGATGCCGTGTACCCGTCACGGGACGGAAAGACCCCATGCACCTTTACTATAGCTTCGCATTGACATTGGGTAGATGATGTGTAGGATAGGTGGGAGGCGTTGATCCCGGGCCGCTAGGTTCGGGTTAGCCAACGGTGAAATACCACCCTTTATCTATCTGATGTCTAATCCGCCACAGGCGGAGACAGTGCGTGGTGGGTAGTTTGACTGGGGTGGTCGCCTCCGAAAGTGTATCGGAGGCTTTCAAAGGTATGCTCAGTACGCTTGGTAACCGTACGTGGAGTGCAATAGCATAAGCATGCTTGACTGTGAGACTGACAAGTCGATCAGGGACGAAAGTTGGATATAGTGATCCGGTGGTTCTGCATGGAAGGGCCATCGCTCAAAGGATAAAAGGTACGCTGGGGATAACAGGCTGATCTCCCCCAAGAGCTCATATCGACGGGGAGGTTTGGCACCTCGATGTCGGCTCGTCACATCCTGGGGCTGGAGAAGGTCCCAAGGGTTAGGCTGTTCGCCTATTAAAGTGGCACGCGAGCTGGGTTCAGAACGTCGTGAGACAGTTCGGTCCCTATCTGTGATGGGCGTAGGAAGTTTGAGAGGATCTGACCTTAGTACGAGAGGACCGGGTTGGACTAACCGCTGGTGTACCGGTTGTGGCGTCAGCTGCATCGCCGGGTATCTACGTTGGGAGCGGATAAGCGCTGAAAGCATCTAAGCGCGAAACCCACCTCAAGATGAGACTTCCATTAAGGGACGTCAGAGATTATGACGTTGATAGGCTGCAGGTGTAAAGTCAGAAATGGCAAAGCTGAGCAGTACTAATTACCCGAATGCTTCGAATGACCCCGACTTTAGGGTCGGGGTCAAAACTACAACGAACTATATGATGTGCTTGCTCACATCTACTTCGTGGAACTAAACAATCTACACCTACTCTTTCATCAATACATGTCATAAACACATTAGAGTTAATAGCTAAACACTATCGACTATAGCATTAAGACCTCGACCAAAAAGTTGAGGCAGATCTTAAGGTGACTATAGCGGTGGGGATCACCTCTTCCCATTCCGAACAGAGCAGTTAAGCCCACCAGCGCTGATGGTACTAGGATAACACCTGGGAGAGTAAGTCGTTGCCTATCTTTTATTACTAAAGCCTTGTAGCTCTGCTATAAGGCTTTTTTTTTGTAATAATCGTGTACACCAACGGTGTTTTCAATCCTCGCCCCGAAGTCAAACGGGCCTCATCAAATTGCTGATCTTTAGTCGTAACGATTCCATTGGGAAGCTATAAGAAGCGTTAGACTTCAGGATAAACGGCACGAAACCAAACCCACAATGCAATGGTTTCTCTTACATGGCAAAGATTGATATTAGTAAATACACCATGGCTACAAACTGGACCAGATATAAAGGCTGGACCCCTGGTTCAGGAGTAGATGAATACGCGATTGGGAGTGACTACATTCTCCTCACATTTAAGACGAATGACAAGTTTGGTTACGCCTATGATTTTAATTTCGTAATGAAGGAGAAGGTTGAAGAAATGAAAAGATTAGCCGAAAGGGGAAGCGGACTGAACACTTATGTTAACCAGAATATGGATGTGAAGGATGGCGCAATTAAGTTCAAAATTGCTAATGTGCTAAAGTAGCCCTGCACCACCTATAAAGTATAAGCGAGCGCACACTAATCAGTTCAGCTTTGTAGCGATAGGGAATAAATGAGAAAGGCTGTCTTTTTAAAGACAGCCTTTCTATTAAATGAGTGACGTGATTAATTAAACGCCTACCGGCTCTAACTTCTTCTTACTCTTTTCGGAGAAATCAACAAGTATAGGAGTGCCTATGCAAAGTGATGAATATGTTCCAATCATTACGCCTATCAACATAGCAAATGTAAATCCCTTAATCGTTTCTCCTCCAAAGATGAAGAGAATGATAATTACGAAGATAGTAGACATACCTGTAATCAATGTACGGCTTAGTGTATCATTTAAAGCATTGTTGATTACTGTTGGTGTACTCTCACCACTCTTCATTCCTGTTAAGAACTCTCGTACCCTGTCAAACACCACCACACTATCGTTAATTGAATATCCAATAACGGTAAGGATAGCGGCCACGAAAGCTTGGTCAATCTCCATAGAGAATGGCATAATACCCTCCAGAAGCGTGAAGATTGCGACCACCACAAGTACAGTATGAACAAGACTCACCATTGTACCAAAAGCAAACTGCCACTTTCTAAACCGAATGAGTATGTACAAGAACATAAGGCCCATCGCTATAGCAAGCGCGTAAATCGCTGACATGCGTATATCGCTCGCTACTGTAGGTCCTACCTTAGTAGAACTTAATATGGAAGCCTTTCCACCGAACTTCGTTAACCCTTCGTTTAGTTTTGTCTCTGCTGTGTTTGTAGCTTCTTCTGAGTCGTCATCAATCCTATAGCCTGTTGTGATCTGATATTTGTTATCAAATCCATAAGTCTTCACTTCTGGTGCGGTTCCAAATGATTCAGCAAGCGTTGCTCTTAGATCATCTGTGTTAACAGACTTATCCAATTGAACAATATAAGTACGACCTCCTTTGAAATCGACTCCGTAGTTTAATCCTTTAACAGCCAGTGAAATTAATCCGGCGACTACTATCGCCCCAGAAATGATGTAGAACGTTTTACGTTTACCAATAAAATCAATATTGATTTTTCTGAAAAGATCTTTCGACCAACCGAAAGAGAAATTAATAGTCTTTCCTCTCTTCGTGAAGAATTCAAATATTAAACGAGTAAACAACACTGACGTGAACAGTGAACACAGGATACCAATAATTAAGGTCACTGCAAACCCGTATATTAAGCCAGAGCCAAATGTTAGCAACACAAATCCTTTTATCAGCGTTGTAACGTTAGAATCGATAATGGCAGAGAAGGCGTTTTTATAACCGTTTCCGATGGCAAGATTGATTGGTTTTCCTTCATTCAAATCTTCTTTTACTCTCTCATTTATCAACACGTTTGCATCAACTGCTATAGCAAGAGACAAGAGGATACCAGCGATACCAGGCAACGTTAAAGCTGCGTTCAGCGAAGCTAACACACCTAGCAAAATGAATAAGTTCAGTACAACAGCAGCATCAGCAACCCAGCCAGATGTGCTATACGTAGCCACCATGAACAGGATGATAACAATAAATCCAACAATAATAGAGATTAAACCATTTTGAATTGATTCGGCTCCTAGTGTCGGACCAACAACTGCTTCTTCAACAATTCTTGTTGGTGCTGGAAGCGATCCTGCTTTTAAAATGTTTGCTAAATCTTTAGCTTCCTCAAGTGTGAAATTACCTGAGATTTGAGAATTACCGTTTGGAATTTCCGAGTTAACGTAAGGAGCTGAGTATACAAGATTATCAAGCGTAATGGCAATGCGATTTCTCTTTTGAGCAGCTTCACTTGTCCACTTTGCCCAAACGCGTGTACCCGTAGCGTTCATCCGCATACTTACCGCTGGCTGTGCTTTTTCGTCTAAGTCGTTGGTAGCATTTGTGATAACTTCACCAGTTAATCGTGACGTTCCATTTCTACCTAAATCGAGAAAGTATAATTGAAGTTTGGGTTCTTCACTCGCATCTTTTGAATTGAATCTTTCTTCTTTGTTACCCCAAAATACACCGACATTTCTTGGAAGGCGGCTACGAATATCATCTCTCCTAAAAATTTTATTGATCGTAGCAGTGTCCTTCAAGTCGTAACGGAAATAACCTGGAGGAGAGCTAAGTGAAAATAATGGAGAGATGTTCAAGTTCTGCAATGAATCTAAACCTTGGTTTGAACTATCGGCAGCAGTCGCAAGGCTTTCTTCAAGCTGGGATGCAGCACTATCGCGTTTAGTAGAATCCGCAGAGAGCAGATTTTTTAAAGAGGCATCTTCTGTCTTTGCCGTTTCACCTGCAGGTTGTTGTTGCTTCTGTTCGTTAACAAGTATTTCGTTAATTGAAAGAAGTGATGTATTTAAAGTATTTGCTTCTATAACATCCCAGAATTCTAGTTTAGCAACGCCTTGCAAAAGCTTTCTAACACGTTGTGGGTTTTCTGCTCCTGGAATTTCTACTTGAATTCTGCCAGTTCCTTGCAAACGTTGAATGTTAGGTTGAGAAGTTCCGAACTGATCAATACGGTTACGAAGAATCGTAAATGATCTGTCAATTGCGCTTTCAATCTCCTGATCTACAATGGTGATAACTTCATCATCAGTTGCATTTTGACTGATTCTTCCACGCGTAGAAGCCGTTGCAAATAATGGAGCCAACTTTTTACCAGGGTTATCCTCACGAAAAGCGTCAAAGAATGCATTACTAAAATTCTGTTGGCCATTCTTTGTGCGTACGATTGCTTTATTCAAAGCTTTAACAAAAGCAGAATCTTTGCTATTGTTGCTCAGTCCACGGATAATATCAGCAGGTGATACCTCGAGTGTAACGTGCATGCCACCTTGAAGATCTAGCCCAAGGCTTATTTCATTATTTTTTACTTCCTTGTATGTATATTCCTTCATTCCAAAGAAGTTATACACAGGCTTGTTCCAGATAGAGTCTAGATATGTTTGTTTTTTAACGGGGTTTACAACTCCGCTTGCATCAGTCGCAAATTCTGTAGCATCTTTTTGAACACCTCTCGACACAAATGAAAAGGAGAGAATATACAATACCCATAGGGATGTGATGATAGTCAGAAACGCGATAAATCCTTTGTTTCTCATAATTGATATAGTTTTAAAAAAATAGTTTGTAAAGTATTAGAAGGGCTGCTAGAAAAGCAGCTAATTATATAGGAAAATAATTTTCAGGGCGCATTAGGGGATATAATCACCCTAAACAATGTTTGAAAAAGCTTGTGTGGCTTAAGGCTGAGTTGAACAGGTTCTACAGCCGGGCTCTCTTTTTCTGAAGAGGTCTCAAAAAGATAATATACTTCAAGATTTAAACTTACAGTGCTGGTTGTGGGAAGCGAGATAGAAGGTATCGAGATTATTAATTCTTCACCCTTCTCTTGCGTATCTTGATTGCTTTCTGCTTTGAAAAGATTACTTTCTTGAATGAATGTCTTGACCTGAAACACCTGTGCAAATACAACAGCAGCAGCTAATATAGAGCCGAGCAAAACCGTAATAGTTTGTATTTGTTTCTTTTCCATTAAAGGGCTACAAAAGTAGGCAAATGAAGTTAATGTACAATCAAATTACTTGTGATTTCCTCAACAGTTGAAGCTTTCCCTGAAGAGACAGTGTGAGAATATCCAAAGCTTTTTCAAAATTGTGGTTATTAGGAATAATTAAATCCGTGTGATGCTTGAGCGGCTTAATGATAGTTTCATAAATAGGCATTACATGATGCTGATATCGATACAAAACATCATGCAAATCATAACCACGCTCATCATTATCACGCCTGATTCTCCGGCTTAGTTTGATGTAATCTTTCGCTTCAATGAATATTTTCAAATCAAGTTCACTTGCAATCTCTTCAAAATACTGAACAAAAAGACCTTCGATGATTAAAATTGGTGCAGGCTTAAATTCAATAATCTGAGGTTGAGCAACAGGGTTATTAAAAGTGTATTCTTTTATCTTAACAGACTCTCCTCTTTTTAATTTAGAAATGTCCTCATGAAATCTTTCGCGCTCAATGGCACCAGGAAGGTCGAAATTCTGCACCCCCTGTTCATCAATAATCTGGAGGTGAAACGCTTTATAGTAATGATCCTGCGAGATAAGGCAGATGTCCTCAGGCTGAAACCGACTAGCGAGTGTGTTTATAAAAAAAGTTTTTCCTGATCCACTTCCTCCGGTAATTCCAATGGTATACGGTTTCTGCATAGAATGGTAATTATTCAAAATTACTCATTCCTAATTTATCAATATTACCCAAGCTTTGTAAATAATGAACAAGTTTGCCAACAGCAATGGAGCGATGACTTAAAACGTTTTTTTCTTCCAGCGTCATTTCGGCAAACGTCTTAGATGAATTTTTAGGTTTAAAAATAGGATCATATCCAAAACCCAAATTGCCCTTCCGTTCATAAATTATTTCTCCTTCTATAGCACCTTCAAATATCTTTGGCTGCCCAGAGCCTACTAAAGCAATAACACTGCGAAATCTTGCTCTCCGATTTGAAAGCTTCTCAAGGTTCTTTAGCAATAAATCCATGTTATCATTGCTGTTTCTTTGGAGACCAGCATAGCGTGCAGAGTAAACACCAGGCTCATAATTCAAAGCTTCTACTTCAAGTCCGGAGTCATCGGCAAAGCAGGGCGTATGATATTTTGTGTAAACATATTCTGCCTTTTGAAGCGCGTTACCTTCAAGCGTTTTTTGAGTCTCCGGCAATTCTTCAAAACAATGAATATCAGTAAGGCTTAAAACGCGAAAGTCTGGCGGTAGTAACTGCCAGACTTCTTTAATTTTATTTTCGTTGTTTGTAGCGAAACAAATTGCGTTCACTGTGCTATAGAGGTCAAATCAATTTCAAAAATAAGGTTGGAGTTCTCAGGAATCTTGTTTGAACCCTCGTTTCCGAAACCTAAAACAGAGGGTATATAAAATGTTGCTTTGCTTCCATTTCGGATCAATGGAAGACCAGATCGTAAACCATGGATTAAGTTGAAAACACTCTCTGTCAAAGGGCCTTGCTCAACAATAGAAGTCGGTGCGTTCAATAATCTCAGCTTATAATTAAACGAAACTCTACTGTATACAGTTGGATTTATCCCCGCTCCAACCTCACTAACCGTGTACCACATGCCACTGGAATGTTTCGTTGCATTACTGATATTGTTATCAATAAAAAATTTATTAATAGCAGCTGTATCACTCTTAAATTGTAATTGCTCGGCGGATGTTTTTTCAACCTTTTGTAAAGTAAGGGTATACACTAAAACGGAATTAGCAGGTACTGTTGAAGTCCCAGCTTTTCCATATCCATAATCTGATGGTATATAGAAGGTTGCCGTAGTTCCTTCCATCATGGCGCCAATCGCTCGGTTTAGCCCCAAAGGCTCTATGTCTTCTAATTTTTCTTCCATTGTACCAGAAGCAAACTCGGCTCCGGTAGAAAGTAATGTGCCTTTATACAACACCGTCACCTTTTGATCCTTGCGAGCTGGAGGGTTTTGACCATAGGTGCCTATTACGAACCGAATACCAGTATTATTGTCATACAATACATCATCAGTTACCCCTAGCCCAGCCAAATGGGCATCAATCTGTTGTATATCTGCATTAAGCTGGGCATTTGGATCTTCAGGCTCATCATGGCATGACACCAGCGTTGTGATGGCCAGGAAAAGGAAAATAAATTTGATAAGATATAATTTCATATAGTGTATTTGCAACGCTGCTCCAACATTCTTTTCAGGGCTAGATAAAGCCAATTTACAATACCTCTAACAGGTCAATTTCGAAAATTAGATTAGAGTTGGCAGGTATGTCAGCTAAGGCCCGTGAACCATAACCGTATCCTGAAGGAATATACAATGTGACCTTAGAACCTTCCGGCAATAGCGGAAGTACTGTTTTCCATCCTATAATCAGATTGTTTAAAGGAAAACTAATATTTTGGTTCTGATCAAAAACGCTTTTCGTAGTAAGCAGTTTACCAATGTACTTAATCCTTATTGTACTACTCAATGTTGGCTTGGCGCCAGTTCCTAATGAACGCACTACATACCTTACGCCGTTTGGTTCTTTCTCCGCATTTATAGCAGCCCGTTGCAAAGAATCATCGATGATCTTAAGATCAGATTCTAGTTTCGTTTTATCAACGGCATTAATATCCACTTTCAACTGATCTTCCGCGGATCGCTCTTCAGGCGAATCAGAACAGCCAATGACAAAAGCAACAAATGCAAAGCAGGATATTAAAAATACATTTTTCATAAAACTATTTGCAACTACGTGCCTGCTGGTCAAACTCCTTTTTAACATCCAGCAAAGTCACATTAAAAATAAGAACGGCATCCGGAGGAATTGCTCCAGCATAACCTTGAGGTCCATAAGCTAATTTTGATGGAATAAATAAAGTGGCAGAATCACCTTTGCCAAGAAGCGGAATGCCAAGTTTCCAGCCAGCAATTACACCATTAAGAGGAAAAGCAATACGATCTGACTTATCGAAAATCTCGCCTGTTTTAAGGAATCTGCCTGTATATTTTACCTCAACACAATTATCTACAGTAGGTTTTTCACCACCGCCCGTGTTATGGATAATGTACTGCAAACCACTAGTGTCTTGCTTTGTAGTAAGATTATTTTCGCTTAAATATTTTCCAATGCTTTTCGCATCACGTTGAAGTACCTGTGATTCACGACTTTTATAATATGCTTCCAGTGCAGTGATGTCTTGTACTTTAACTGTATAGGTAACTGTACGAGTAGAATCTACCTGTGGTGGTATTGGTGCTTTAACAAGATCTTTGAAAAACTGGCTCACCGGCATTGATGTAGTAACACTGTCACCCTTAGAAAGTGAACGAAACATCTGGGTCATGCCATCTTCATCTTTAAGCTTCGCTGAGTCTCCAATCATACTTGCCGCAGGAATACCTTCTTCAAAAGTATTTGCCCAAACAGAGTCTTTGCTATCTTTTAAAAGGTAATCAAATACAATAATTTGATCTTTTTTCGGAGTAGTTCCATTACCTGCTTTAAGGACTTTATATTTCAAGCCACTGGGTGTTTCTTTTTCATTACTGCTACAGGCTGCATTGACAATTAATAATACAACAAGTAAATAATTCAAATATTTAATCATGATGGTTTAGTTTAGACAGTATTATTAGGTTAATAGTTGTAATTGGATAAAAGGGAATTAATCTTTTAATAACTCATTTTTATAAAAGGGCAGCAAGTCAAGAAATTTCCTTAAAGTTTGATCTAAGGTTAAATTGGTTTGACCGCCAGCGGCATTTTTGTGACCACCACCTTCAAAGTGTTTTCGTGCGAGATCATTGACGGAAAAGTCACCTAATGAACGAAGTGAGAGTTTAATATTATCTTTTCGATCAGAAATCATTACAGAAAGACGGACGCCTTTTATTGACAAACCAAAATTTACGAGCCCTTCCGTATCGCCCGTTTGCGATCCGTATTTTTTAAGATCTTCTGTTGAAAGTGTAATGTAAGCAGTACGGTATTCCGGTATCACGTGCAGTTTCTCACTCAATACAAAACCAAGAAGCCTAAGTCGCTCAAGGGTGTTTGTATCATAAATGAGTTTAGAAACTCTTGATGGATCAGCACCTTGAAACACAAGTGCAGAGGCAACCTGGAATACTTTATAGGTAGTATTTGGGTGCCTAAAGCTTCCAGTGTCAGTCATTAATCCTGCATATAAACAATCGGCAATATTCTTATCGATTAATTTTTCATCGCCTAACTCATTTATCAGATCGTAAACGAGCTCCGCAGTAGAAGCGGCATTGGTATCCCATTTTACAAAGTCTGCAAAGTCCTCAGGTTCTAAATGGTGGTCGATAAGTACCTTTTTTGCTTTGGACTGGCTGATCATTTCACCGAGGTCGTTGATTCTTTTGAGGCTCGAAAAATCAAGGCAAAAGATAACATCTGCATCGTTGATGAGTGTTTGCGCGATTGCAGGCTTGTCTTTCTGAAAGATCAAAACGTCATTGTTGCCAGGCATCCATGCGATAAAATCAGGATAATCACTTGGTGTGATAACACGTACCGAATGATTTTTCTTCTTTAGATATCCAGCCAGCCCGAGCGAGGAGCCTAATGCATCGGCATCAGGCTTGAAATGAGTGACAATAACCACCTTTTGTGGTGTACTCATATATTCCTGAAATGCCTTAATATTTTGCATAGTTGTAAAAGCAGGGCGCAAAAATGGTGAAAAATCCTCATTCGTGCATACTAATTGCAGAGCGAGTAATTGAATTGTTGGCTGTCAATGAATGTAAATATGAAAGATTGCTGTGCGCTATCAATGAAACTGTTATTTTTGCGGCCGATCTAGATAAATCAGAAAAGACACATTTTATGGCAGGAAACAGAACTTTTACAATGTTAAAACCCGATGCGGTTTCAGCTAACAATACAGGCGCAATCATTAAAATGATTGAAGAAGCAGGTTTTCGCATTGTTGCTTTGAAAAAAACACAGCTTACGAGAGAAAGAGCGGGTCAGTTTTACGAAGTTCATAAAGAACGTTCTTTCTATAAAGAGTTATGCGATTATATGTCATCCGGCTCTATTGTTCCTATGATTTTGGAAAAGGCAAATGCTGTAGAAGATTTTAGAAAATTAATTGGCGCAACAGATCCTAAGAAAGCTGAAGCTGGAACGATCAGAAATCTGTTTGCTAAGTCAATTGAAGCAAATGCGATTCACGGATCTGACAGCGACGCTAATGCAGAAATAGAAGGAAGCTTCTTTTTTTCTGGCTTCGAAAAGTTTTAGAATTATTAAAATATAAATGCAAGGCACGGCTTAAACGCTGTGTCTTTTTAATTTCCGAATAGGCCAGCTGATTTAGACAAAGGCGGCACTAACTTCAAATGCTTATATGCCCGCTCTGTTGTTTCTCTTCCTCTGGAGGTTCTTTTAATGTATCCTTCCTGAATTAAGAAGGGTTCGTAGACTTCTTCGATTGTCTCAGCCTCTTCACCAACAGCAGTGGCAATAGTTGTCAATCCCACGGGACCTCCTTTAAACTTTTCAATAATGGCAAGCAGGATGCGATTGTCCATATCATCTAAACCATTTTCATCCACATCTAATGCTTTCAATGCGAGTTGTGCTATCGCCATTGTTATTGTCCCATTGCCTTTTATCTGGGCAAAATCTCTCGTTCTTCTTAATAAGTTATTAGCGATACGAGGGGTGCCTCTGCTTCTTCGTGCAATTTCATAAGCGGCATCTTTATCGATTGGAGTATTGAGGATTGAAGCCGATCTATTCACAATACTTGTGAGCAGTGCTGCATCGTAATATTCCAATCTGGCATTGATCCCAAATCTCGCCCGTAAAGGAGAGGTGAGTAGGCCAGCACGTGTAGTAGCCCCAATGAGTGTAAAAGGATTAAGACCGATTTGAACTGATCGCGCGTTAGGACCAGAATCGAGCATTATATCAATTCGAAAATCTTCCATTGCAGAGTATAAATACTCTTCTACAATTGGATTGAGTCGGTGGATCTCATCGATGAAAAGAACATCGTGAGGCTCAAGGTTTGTTAGTAATCCCGCAAGGTCGCTTGGCTTATCTAACACTGGGCCTGATGTTATTTTAAGACCAGCTTGGAGTTCGTTCGCTATAATATGTGAAAGCGTAGTTTTTCCAAGCCCAGGAGGTCCATGTAAGAGAACATGGTCAAGCGATTCGCTCCGTTGTTTAGCAGCCTGAACAAAAACTTTTATGTTATCGACTATCTTTTGCTGGCCCGTAAAATCTTCAAACGAAAGCGGGCGCAACGCTTTTTCTAATTCCTTTTCTGATGCATTCAGCCCTTCCCCTTCGCTTTGCAGATAGTCTTCTCTCATAATTTCTAATGTACAACGAAGGTACAGATTCAAATCTATATGAAGAACATCAATAGTTCTTTTTACAACATTGTTGCATTTAGAGCAATTTATATAAATTTGTCGGCCGTAAATCAAATGATCTTTCAATTGCTTCGCCAACTTTCAATTGCTTTTTCAATAACATTGACTGCATGCGCTTTCGGTTTCGCTCAAATTAAAAAAGTGAACGAACCTATAGCTGTAGATGGAAGAACAATGGGCACTACCTACCATGCAATCTATTTTGATGAACTGGGCAGAAATTTTAGAAATGAAATTGATTCCCTGTTGCTAATCGTAAACAGAAGCATTAGTAATTATGACACTGCTTCTGAAGTCTCCTTATTCAATAGTAGCCGCACTGGAATAGAAAATGCAACCATCCATTTTATAACTCCTTTACGAAAGGCGCTCGAAATTGCTTCAGCCTCAGCAGGTGCTTTCGAGCCCACAGTATATCCATTGGTTCATTCCTGGGGTTTTGGCCCTTCAAAAAATGTTAGTCAATTAACAAAAGCTCAGACTGATTCAATACTTGAGTTTGTCGGATTTGAAAAAATGCAACTGGCTGAAAATAACGCATCAAAATCAGATGCTAGGGTACAATTAGATTTTGGAGGAATCGGCCAAGGTTATGGTGCAGATGTTATCGCGCACTATTTGAGAAGTAAAGGGATAAAAAATTTTCTTGTAGAATTGGGCGGTGAAGGCGTAGCTTCTGGGTTGAACCTACAGCATCAACGGGATTGGCAAGTCGGAATCTTAGATCCTCATTCTACTCCCGAAGATCAAATTTTTAAAGCTTATGTTTCGGTAGCTGATAGAGCTTACACAACCTCGGGCAATTATTTCAACTATAGAGTGATTGATGGTAGAAAGTATGGACATACTATTGATCCTAATAGCGGATATCCTACTACGAATGAATTGTTAAGTGTATCAGTGTTTGCAAAAGATTGCACTACGGCTGATGCATGGGCTACAGCATTTATGGCAATGGGCCTTCAAAAAACTAAAGAACATCTTTCAACGACAACAGACCTCGATGCGATTTTGATTTTCTCCATTCAAGATGGGTCCCATCAAACATTTATTACACCAGGAATTAAGTCTGCAGTAAGACTCGAATCAAATAATTATGACCATTAAACTTCTTGTTCTTTTTCTTGCACCGCTAGTATCGGGCTTGTTCATTTTCCTTGTACCCAAGGGGAAGAGCACAAGTTTTAAATTGTTATTAGTCTTTGCTGGTGCATATCTTTTTGCGATTACAATAATTCACTTCTTGCCGGAATTGTATAAAAATACAGTAGGGATGGAGTTAATTGGACTGTTTGTACTAGCAGGTTTTTTCTTGCAGCAGTTTTTGGAATACTTTACTTCAGGTGTAGAACATGGCCATCTACAACACGATCATCATCATGACCATCACGGCCATGCCCATCATCATCAACCTGTTTCTGCATTGGTTTTACTTTTTGCATTATGCATTCATGCTTTTTTAGAAGGAAGTATGCTAGCGCAACCGTTAAATAATGGACCTATTATCGATATTAATGCAATTTTGTTAGGCATAGCTTTACATAGAGCGCCCGCTGCATTTGCATTAATGACAGTGTTGAGCTTTCAATTGAATTCAAGAAAGAAAGCATTGCCGCACCTTATCGGATTTTCACTTGCAGCTCCGGTGGGATTATTACTCAGCAGCTACCTAACACAGCAAAACATTTTATCCGTAACAGCTTTAATGTATTTGTATGCTATTGTTTGTGGTAACTTCCTTCATATTTCAACTACCATTGTTTTTGAAAGCAGTCCGGACCACAAGTTCAACGCGAAAAAACTTGCAGTAGCGGTGTTTGGTGCTCTGGTAGCAGTGGCTGTTGAATTTATGATGTAAAAGAAATTCTCAGATTTCTTTCAGTGCAAGTCATAACACTGCATGAACAGAAATTACGCTCACTTAAGCTGAAGGTCAATCACAAAATGATCGGCCATTCCAGCAAAGAGCGCAGCATGACTTACTTTATTTTCGAAGCGGTTTAGCTTCATCAATAATCTTTTTTTGAAAGAGAAAAAATTCTCCAAATAAGAAGGCGGAAGCGCTACTCCTATTGGTTTTAATGACCGGACTTTAAAATATTTTTTAGACCAGCTTTTAACTTGAGAAGGATGATAATACCAGGTTTTCAGATCGAACCCCTGAAGGTTAGTGATCACTTCTTTAGATGTAAATCTTCTGAATGCTTTTTTAAACTGAAGTCTCAATAGAAAAAATACTGTTTCCCAAGCGCAGAACTTTGGCATAATCACCGCGATAAATCGGCCACCGGGATTAAGAATAGAAGGCAACTTTTGTAGAAGATTCCTAAATGATTCAGGGTTAATACAATTTAGCCCTCCAAAATTAGAGAATACTAAATCAAATTTTTTATCAAAAAGTGTTTCATCAAAAGTTTCAAGATCGAGGTAGTGAGAACTAATGCAGTGCTGCATTGAGACTTGCTCGGTTTTTTTCTGTGTAATTTTTAACATTTCGGAGCCGATGTCTGTTGCTACCATATTGAATCCACGTTCTCCAAATAAAACAGCATCCTCACCGGTTCCACAATTGAGTTCCAGCATTTCAAAACCATTCAATTCCGGCACTATCTTCTCAATATAGGTCCAAACAGTTTTTCGCTGCAACTGGCCAATCGCACTTCTCGTGAACACCGAATCGTACGCGGTGGAGATATGATCAAAAGGAACTCCCATGACTAAGGATTTTTCTAGTTTAAAGTTTGTGTTTCCGGTGACGCACTTTCTAGTCTTCTCAACTTCAAACGCTGCGCTAATGTTGTAGGAATATAATAAAATGTTGCGAGACCTAAAACGAATTTCTTTCTGAGGTTAACGTAATGTAGCGCTAAGAGATTTTTTACTAATTGAACTTTGTGTTCTTATATAGCAATTGCCGGTAAGAATCGTTTAAATCACATCTTTACAGTAGTCAATCATCCCACGTTCAATATCCATCCACCTCAAAACAATTTGAATAAATTTCTATGCCGGGAAAACGGGTGGAAAGAGATGCATTCAAACCATAAAATTTTAACAAGGAAATTGTAAGAAGTGACCTAACGGCATGTGTTCCAACACACGCCAAATAATTATTTGATTTTGTAAAAAAAGCACTCAATTTAACACGTCGTTTGTCATTTAAAATCAAGTCCTTAATCCATGAGCCAGATCACATCCATTATTGAATACCAGCAGCAGTATAAAAAAAGTGTTGAGGAGCCCGAGTCCTTTTGGGCTTCAATTGCTGAACAATTCGTGTGGCGGAAGAAATGGAACAAAGTTCTTGAGTATGATTTCCACAAACCTGAAGTAAAATGGTTCCTCGGCGGTAAACTTAACATCACCGAGAATTGCATCGACAGACATCTAAGCAGTAAGGCTAATCAAACTGCTATTATTTGGGAACCAAACAATCCTAAAGATGAGGCTAAAAAAATCACGTATCAGCAACTGCATGATGAGGTTTGCAAAGCTGCGAACATGCTTAAGGCCAATGGTGTAAAAAAGGGAGACCGAGTATGCATTTATCTTCCTATGATTCCTGAGCTCGCTTATGCTGTATTGGCTTGCGCGCGAATCGGGGCCGTTCACTCTGTTGTGTTCGCAGGGTTCTCAGCGAAATCATTGGTGGATAGGATCACGGATGCAGGCAGCACATTGGTGGTAACTTCTGATGGTGGTTTCAGAGGAGAAAAAACAATTAACCTTAAAGGTATAGTAGACGAAGCGTTAGAAAAGTGTCCTGATGTAAATCGTGTAATCGTATTTGAGCATACCAAAACCAATACATCAATCAGAAACGGCAGAGATGTTTGGTGGCATGATGAAATTAAAAAAGTAAAGCCGGAATGTCCTGCAGAGGAAATGGATGCTGAAGATATGCTGTTCATTCTTTACACCTCTGGGTCTACGGGCAAACCAAAAGGTATGGTGCATACCTGTGGTGGATATATGGTTTACACAAATTATACTTTCAAGACAGCCTTTCAATATAAAGAGGGTCAGGTTTTTTGGTGCACTGCAGATGTGGGTTGGGTAACGGGACACTCGTATATTTTATATGGGCCTCTCAGTGAGGGAGCAACAACAGTAATGTTTGAAGGTGTACCCTCATGGCCGGATTGGGGTAGATTCTGGCAGGTTATTGACCGTCACAAAGTGAACATTTTTTATACTGCACCTACGGCAATTCGTTCACTTGAGAAAGCACCGATAAGTTTTGTTGAGCGGCATAATTTATCATCACTTCAAGTTTTAGGATCAGTAGGGGAACCGATCAATGAGGAAGCATGGCACTGGTATGATAAAAATATTGGTAAAGGAAATTGTCCTATTATAGATACATGGTGGCAAACTGAAACAGGTGGATTTATGATCACACCCATTGCCCATGTTACTAAACTTAAACCTGCACATGCAACCTTGCCTCTACCAGGTGTTCAACCTGCGATCATGAATGAAAGTGGCCTTGAAATAGAAGGAAACAATGTAGAGGGACGTTTAACAATTAAATTTCCCTGGCCTGCCATAGCGCGAACAATTTATGGAGATCATCAAAGATTTAAAGAGACTTATTTTTCTTCCTTTCCGGGAAAATATTTCACTGGTGATGGATGCAAACGTGACAACGATGGATATTACAGAATTACCGGAAGAGTTGATGACATCATCATTGTATCGGGTCATAATCTGGGTACAGCTGAAATTGAAAGTGCAATTGACGAACACAGTGCTGTTTGTGAGACCGCTGTTGTTGGCTTCCCCCACGATATTAAAGGCCAGGCTGTTTATGCATTTGTGACTTGTTACGACAAGCCTCACGAAGAAGAAAAGCTGAGAGCAGAAATACGAGAAATGGTTTCAAAGATTATTGGACCTATTGCAAAACCGGATAAAATTCAGTTTGTCAGTGGCCTTCCTAAGACAAGGTCTGGAAAAATCATGCGGAGAATATTAAGGAAAGTAGCAGAGGGTGAGACAGAAAATCTTGGTGACATATCAACATTATTAGATCCTGCAGTAGTAGCGGAGATTAAAGCGGGAGCTTTATAACCGTTACTCCTTTAGCAGTAGTGGGAGCGTTAATGTGTAATAGCGCCGTTATTCTTACATGTTCTTGCTAGCCTTGTCCGTATGAGATACTTTTGAGGGTAATCTTTTGAACCCCATGAAAAAGAACCTCACGCCATGGCTCCGGCTAATGGCTTATGGCTTTATTGCATTATTTTTTCTAAAGTGCTCTTCCGTTATTGATGATGATCAATATGATGTTGAAGGTGTAAAGTCTTCTACCTCCATTGCGCTTCCATTAGCTTATGGAGACCTTACCATAAGTGATCTTCTCAACGATCAAGACTCAACCTTTTTGAAAGTATACCCTGATGGATTACTATACCTTGCTTACGAACAAGAACTCCAATCACGAGCAATAGGAGAATTACTGGAATTCCCCGACAGGGAATTTAACAGAAATGTTGCTGCACCGGAAGGACTGTATCCAGCTACGACTGCTGAGGTAAAGCTAAGTGAATTGAATTCAGAACTTGGCTTCAATTTCGATCCCGAGAAATTAGCAAAATTTGTATTTGAAGAAGGGCAGCTAGAAATATCTACAAAAGTAGTTCCTGCTTCTCCAATTAATTTTGATTATGCTGTAATTGTAGCCCTGCCTGATTTTAAAAATAATGGAATTGGGTTGTCACAAAAAGTAATAGGATCTCAAATCATAGATTTAAAGAACTACGAAGCTTCCTTTGTTGATAACGTTACGCCTGTCAATATTTCTTTAATTAAACGTGCACATAATGAAACGCTCATTATTCCAAATGGAACAAGAGTTGAAGTTACACTAAGCTTTGGGTCATTTAAATATAAGTTTGTAGAAGGATTTTTTGGAGATCAAACAACACTACTCCTGGGAGATTCATTAGCTACTACTGTTTTTGAAAATTCTCTAGACAAAGCAGCGGTTTCTTTTGCCGAACCTAAAGGCACATTTGAAGCATTCAATGAATATGGAATGCCAGTGAAAGTAAATTTTACAACTTTTGAAGCACGAAGAGCTGACGGATCGAGCATTCCAGTCGCCATTAATACAGGTAATTCTCTCAACTTAAATTTTCCTAAAGAACCAGGCTCAACGGCAATTACAACCGCTGAGATATTAAATATTAGAGAGTTACTTGATTTTAAACCGATTTCATTTAACTACTCCCTTAACGCTCGAATCAATGCTCCTAGCCAAGCTGAATTAAGAAATTTTGCTCATGTAGACAATGAATTTAGACTGAAGCTAAAATTAGAAGTTCCTCTTTTTGGTAAAGCTTCAGTGGAAGTTGCAGACACACTTGATATTGATGTGGATGATTTAGAAGAATCTGAAATTGAGTCGGCAAGTCTTCGTATCCGGGTTGTAAATGAACTTCCTCTCCAGGCGTCTCTTCAAATATTGCTGGCAGATGAAAACTATAAGATCATTGAGACCCTTATACCTGACGATAAAATAGATATTATCAAAGGAAGTGTAGTTACTTCTGGGGGCGATTTACAATCGGCCGGAATTTATGAAGGTGATATTCTTATCTCTAAAGAAAAATTGAATAAGCTTTTTGATTCATCTTATATCATACTGAGGAGCAAGATGCTTACAGTGAAGGAACCTGGTGGAGCACAAGGTAACGTTAAGTTTAAAACCTCTTATAAAATGAAAGTGAATCTTGGACTGAAAGCTGACCTTAAAATCAATATTGATTTATGACCTCTCTTAAAAGTATCTTTTTCATTTTTTGGGCCCTCCTTGTGAAAAACGTCTGTGCTCAAACGGAGCCAACACTGTTTTTTATGAATAGTCTGCCCCAGGTTGTGTATACTAATCCAGCATCAGTACCTGCTTACAAATTTACACTAGGACTTCCGGGCTCTTCTGTTTACGCGCAGTATTCAAATAGCGGATTCAACTATAAAAACGTGATTGTTTCTCAAGGAGATTCTTCAATCATTGATTTAAATAAATTTACTGGTTCCCTAAAAAAGAAAAATTATATTACTACTGCCTTCCAGGCTGATATTTTACGATTCGGATTCAAGGTGAATGCGCGCATGTATTTCTCCTATCATCTTGGTGTGAAATCTTACACCAGAATGATGTTGCCCAAAGGCTTATTTTCTTTATTGACGGAAGGAACAGGCGCGTTAGTTTCTGAAACAACTTCAATTTCCCCATTGATAGAGAACGTGCAGTACTTGGAATCGAGTTGGGGTGCTTCTTATATTGTTAATAGAAAATTAACAGTTGGTACAAACATTAAATTATTGAAAGGAATCACCAATGCTACAACTGCTAATTCAACGGTCGACATATCTGTGGACAATGAATATCAAATAGGCATAAGGGCCGATATCAATGCAAAAACATCTGGTATTAATAATTTTGATGATGATGATTATGAATTGGAAGACAATTACAAAGATTTTTTCAAGAACAACGGATTTGCAATAGATCTTGGCGCCTTTTATAAACTTAACGAACGAATCAACGTGGGGATAAGCCTTATTGATATAGGCTTCATAAACTGGAAGAACGATTTATACGGTTATAACTTAAATCCCGAAAAGGCGAATTTTATTTTTAAAGGCATTAACCTGCAACGTGTACTGGATAATGAGGGTGATTATTTGGATTCAGAGTTAGATTCGCTGGAAGACAACTTTGAATTTGATGAAGGAGTCATTGGGAAGTATAAGACACCTATACCAGGGAAAATATATCTGAGTGGAACATACAAACTCTCCAGGACTGTATCTGCAGGAGCTTTGTTTTTTACCGAAAAATTTAGAAATAGATTTTCTGCTTCCATCTCAACATCAATACACAAAGAGTTTGGAACAAAATTCAGCGCATCAATAAGTTATACAGCAACACAACATTCATATAATAACATAGGCGCAGGCGTGTCTTTAAATTTATCACCTATTCAATTTTACATTGTTGGCGACAATTTGCTGCGCGCACCCTTTTCATATCTAGCGAATAACGATTTAAATTCTTTTGCCAATAGCACTAAATACTTTAATGTGCGTACAGGATTGAATTTCGTATTCGGACGGATCAAGTCACAAGAAAAATTACCGAACCCTCAAAAATAAATTAAATGAGAAGCGCAATATTAGGTTTTGTGTTGGTCGCAGTGTTTGGTTTCGAATCCTTTTCCCAGTCATCTTTTATTCCAAAAGCCCTCGATAATATCAACACACCTTACGATGATATTAATCCGGTTTTATCTGCTGATGGCAAAACACTTTATTTTACGATAGTGAATCATCCCGAAAATAAATATGGAATTGACAATAGCGAAGATATCTGGATGTCCTCACTTGGGGAGGATGAGAAGTGGTTGACACCAGTAAACCTGAAGAACCTTAACATTGGCCGTTATAATTCGGTAATGGCAATTTCAGGTGATGGCAATGTTATGTTGATCAATGGCATTTACAATGAAAAGGCTAACATATGGAAGAAGCGCGGATTATCCACGGTGATAAAAATTGGTGAAGGATGGTCAACGCCGGAAAAACTTAAGATAAAAAAATACTCAAAATTGAATAGAGGCCGTAAAAGCAGTGCAAGTATGAGCAACGATGGCAAGTACATTGTTCTTTCTTTTTCTAAGAAGTTTGAAGGCAAACGATCCGATCTTTTTATCAGTGACAGAAAGAACAGTGGGAAGTATAGACGGCCTAAAAAATTAAAGAATCTAAATACACGCTTTAGTGAAGATGCTCCTTTTCTCTCTGCAGATGGAAAAACTCTTTATTTTTCAAGCGATAGGAACGACAAGAAATTTAATATCTATAAATCGATTCGCACTTCCGACAAGATCCAAAAGTGGCAACGACCGGTCATACTGAGTGATACCGTCAACAGCTCTACATGGGCTTCCTATTTCAAGACTAATCAAAAAGGTAGTCTTGGATATTTTTCAGCTTTGAATCAAACTAGCAACGCAGACATCTATAAACTGAAAATTTTCGAAGAAAATCCATTTGTAGTTGTTTCAGGTTCTATTCAAAATGCTAAGAGTAAGCGTTTGCTTAAAAACGAGTTAATCAAACTTTTAGTAAATGGCCAGCCATATGATTCTGCTGAGGTAGACACTACCAGTGCTACTTATAAACTTAAATTACCGCTTGGAAAGGCGTATACAATTGCTGCTAGTGTGGACCAATACACTGAAAGTCCTGCTTCCGTGGATGTGAGGGCAATTCGTGAATACACGACAATGCATTTAGATTTAGCCGCTCAACCGCTTCCCTATGTGCTGGTAAAAGGCCGGCTTAAAATTAAAGGATCGGAGAAAAACATTCCCACAGAAGCTAAACCAGTAATCTTAGTCAATGGTGTGAAGTACGATTCAGTTATTGTCACGCCGAAAGATGGCACTTATGAAATGAGGATTAATCATGGCGCCAACTATACGCTTCAAGTTAATGCACATGGTTATAATTCAACGTCTATGAACATGGATCTTAAAAATGTAGATTCATTTCAAGAGATTACAAAAGATCTGCTGGTGGATGCTGAGAAGGCGGCACACATTATCGGAACTATCATTGATAAAAAAACCGGTAAACCCTTAATCATAGGGAAAAATTTAAAAGTAGTGGCCGAAGGTTCTGAAAACATCATTATGCAGATTGACACCTTGAGCGGCCGTTATGAATTGAAAGTTCCATTGGGTAAAACATACACAATCAGTGCCAACGCTCCAGGTTATTATTCTTTGTCGGAAAGCATTGATATAAGAGCAGAAAAAGAAGATGTTACTATTTTTCGAGACCTGACTATTGTGCCAGTAGAAGTAGGGCAATCCATAAGATTGAATAATATTTTCTTTGAAGTTTCAAAAGCGGTGCTGAAAGTAGAGTCGTTTCCTGAACTTGATCGTGTCATTAAGTTTTTAAATGAAAATCCTGCCATCAAGGTTGAAATTGCCGGCCATACGGATAATGTAGGAAAAGCAGCGACTAACTTGAAGCTTTCACTTGCACGTGCTACTTCGGTATTAAAATACCTGAACTCAAAAGGCATTGCAAAAGAGCGTGTTGTCGCAAAAGGCTATGGTGTAACCAAACCAGTAGCTTCGAATAAGACCAAAGAAGGTAAGGCACAAAACCGAAGAGTCGAATTTACGATACTCGATAAGTAACGGCGACGGTGTAGAAATTATTGGCGAAATAAATAGCTTCAAGAACTAGATAAGTGACTTGCTTGTAACATTCTGTTATGGGCACTCTACTAATTTTATTTAGTTTGCACTGAAGATGAAAAACCGCCAACTGCACCAGATTTTCCTCCTATGCGTGATGCTCATTGTGTCACTGCTGGTGCTATTCATTATTCCAGAGTTTTCGTTAGGGGCACTGCAGTTCAAAAGAATCGATCTTTTGTCCGATATTAAGACATATCAAAAGGACAGTATTTTTAGGGCCGTTCAGGATTCAATAGAAGTAAAACAAGATTCAGTAATCAGGCTTGTTGAAGAACGCTGCAAACCGGGTATTACTTGTATTGAAGATTACAGTGGCGATAGCACAGCGTTGAAATCTTTTTTTAGGGCATTGGCAGAAACAAGGAAGACAAAGAAAAAGGCACGAATCGCTTTCTATGGTGATTCCTTTATTGAAGGTGATGTTTTTTGTGGAAGCTTCAGAGATACTTTGCAGTCAATTTTTGGTGGGCAAGGTGTGGGCTATGTTCCCATTACTTCCACTGTTACGGGTTTTAGAAATACCATTAAACATAATTTTGACAACTGGCAGACAAGTTCATTAATCACCAGGAGAGATTCGAGTTTAGAGATTGGTCCAGGTGGATATTGCTTTGTGCCACTTCAAAGTAATCGGGTAGAGTATAAAGTCTCGAAGCAGCGTTTCCTTCGTGAATTTAACATCATTAAGTTTTTTTATAGAAATTTCGATGAAGCTGCAGTGCAGTATACTATTGATAATGACACAACGCTCAAAATAGAGGAATTAAGAAATTCGGGCACTTTACAGGAATGGACCTATGAAGGTAAAAATATGAAGTCGGTTAAATTTGAATTTTATCCGCACGACAGCTTAAGACTTTATGGCGCGTCCTTTGAAGATCGCGAAGGGCTGTACGTTGATAATTTTTCGCTACGTGGTAATTCAGGAATAAGCTTAGGCGGCATGAGCGATAAGATATTAGGAAGCTTCAGTAAATTCCGTGACTATAAACTCGTCATTCTGCAATTTGGATTAAACAGTGTTATTGAGGATTCACTTAACTATAGAGTATACACCAGGCGAATGGTTGCTGTGGTGAATAAATTGAAAAAGGCGTATCCTAAAAGCAGCTTTCTTTTACTGAGTGTAAGCGACAGAAGCAGTAATAAGAGTGGGAGATTTCAAACCATGAATGCAATACCTGCGATGAGAAATGCACAGCGTGCGATTGCCCAAAAAACACAAATAGCTTTCTGGGATATGTTCGAGGCAATGGGTGGTGAAAACAGCATGGTAGAATTTGCGCAATCCAGACCTCCATTGGCCGCAAAGGATTATACACACTTAACTTTTAAAGGCGGCAAGAAATTAGCAAGCGCCCTGGTCAAAAGTCTTCTGTATGAAGAAGAAAAGTATGAAAAGAGGCGCAAGTCCAAAAAATAGCAACGAGCAATTGACAATCAACCTTAATCCATACCTAAGTATCATCAATAATGTTTTACACATTGGTAAATTGTCTTATTCAATTGCAATTTTCTTTTTATTTTTTTCGACAAACACTTTAGCACAACAAACAATTGCATTTACTTATAAGAGTTATGGCTTAGAGACAGAAGAGGATAATGTAATACATAATGCTGCACATCTTGATGATTTTTTTGAGAGTCTCTACAGCCAGCACCATTACCGTAACAGGAAAATTAACATTATACATCTGGGCGATTCTCATATTCAGGCTGATTTTTTGACGAACATCGTACGAAGAAATTTCCAGAAGCATTTTGGAAATGCAGGAAGAGGATTGATTGTGCCGGCACGTGTAGCAGGAACGAATGAGCCATACAATTTTATAACCAGATCGAATACAAAATGGATAGCCAAGCGTTGCGTATATCCCGACCAACCGTTGCCAATCGGTATCGGAGGTATAACAATCCAAACGAATCAGCCTCACGCAAAGCTTGAAGTTTACATGAATGATCTTTGGGTTGACTATTCTTTCAAATCATTAACACTTTTTTTTAAGAAGGATTACAACAGCCTGAACTTTTCAATCAGGGATACCATTAATCGGGAAGTCGGTTTCATAAATTCATTCCAGTCTGAACCCTTTGTTAATTATGCAACAGTGATTTTGCCAGATACTGTAAGTGCCGTTACGATAGAAACAATTCAATCAAATCCCTCGCAAAACCATGCAACAATTTTTGGTTTAAATCTTGAGAACGGCAAGAGTGGAATTTTGTATCATGCAATTGGCGTTAATGGCGCAAAGTACAATCATTATAACGCTGCATTATATTTCAGCAAGCAAACATCTGCACTTCAGCCAGAAGTGTTTATCATCGCTCTTGGAACAAATGAAACTGTCGATTATCCATACTTAGATAAAAACTTCTTCAACTATATTGATAAGCTTGTTAATTCTTTGCGATCAAATAATCCATTGGCAAAATTTATTCTTATTACGCCCCCTGATGCCTTCAGAAAGAAAATAAAAACTAATCCCGGGATAGCTTTGATCCGTGAACAAATTTTGGCGTATGCTGCTGAAAATGGTTTAGCATTTTACGATATGTATAAGGCGTTAGGTGGCGATGGTGCAGCAAGCCATTGGAGGCAGGCTGGCCTGCTAAGACCGGATGGTGTACATTTTACAAAGGATGGCTATGAATACCAGGGAAATCTCTTTTTCAACGCTTTAATGAAGAGCTATAATCAATATGTTCCACTTCGACATCCATAAGCTCTTACAGCAATTTGTTTATAATCCTGCTGAACCGCTGATTTTTAACAGCGGGCTCTTCTTGTTTTTATTCACGGCATTTCTATTAATTTATAAAAACATCAGTCACACCCATCGGGCTAAGCTTACTTTTGTAACATTATTCTCGCTTTATTTTTATTATAAATCCAGTGGAGGATATTTCATCTTACTCGTACTAGCAACAGTAATTGATTTTACACTTGCGAAATGGATTCATCAATCAAAAGAAAGATTTGAAAGAAAATTTTATATAGCGGTAACCTTACTCGTGAATCTTGGGATGCTTGGATATTTCAAGTACACAAATTTTATGTACGAATCTTTTTTCTGGAATAGTACAAGTGAATTTCAACCCCTCGATATTTTTCTTCCTGTAGGAGTTTCGTTCTTTACCTTTCAGTCGTTGAGTTATACCATTGATGTTTATCGTGGAGATTTGAAACCTGTTGATAACATTCTTGACTATGCTTTCTTTGTTTCATTCTTTCCGCAACTTGTCGCAGGCCCTATTGTAAGAGCTTCTGAATTTCTTCCTCAAATTTACAAGCCTACAACAGTTACAAATCAAATGTTTGGCCGTGCTGTTTTTTTAATTGGATGTGGATTATTCAAGAAAGCAGTAATCTCAGATTACATCAGCATTAACTTTGTCGATCGCATATTCGATTCACCAACTTTATATTCAGGAATTGAAAATCTTTTAGCCGTATACGGTTATGCGCTTCAAATATATTGTGATTTCTCGGGTTATTCTGACATGGCCATAGGAATTGCTTTACTACTAGGTTTTCATTTTCCCCTCAATTTTGATTCACCATATCAGTCGAGAAACATTACAGAATTTTGGAGACGTTGGCATATTTCACTTTCTACATGGCTAAGAGATTACCTTTATATTTCTTTGGGAGGAAATCGCCATGGCAAAATTAGAGCTTATGCGAATCAAATGATCACGATGCTACTAGGAGGGTTGTGGCATGGCGCTTCATGGAGATTTATAATCTGGGGTGCATTGCATGGCATTGCACTCTCCATTCATAAAATGTTCAGAGAATGGACCGACGAAGATACAGATGAACCTAAACCTTCAAATAAATTTTCTACCATTATTAATACAATCATTACGTTTCATTTTGTTTGTTTTTGCTGGATCTTTTTCAGGGCTTCATCGATGCAAGTGGCGATTGATTTAGTCAAGCAGATAATGCATCATCTGAATCCACAGATATTTTTTGAATTCATAGTGGGCTATAAGGCAGTTTTCTTACTCATGGTCATTGGCTACTTAATGCACTTCGCGCCCAAGCGTTTCGAATTTTCGTTGCAGGAGAAGCTTACTGAAATGCCGCTGGCATACAAAGCAGCGTTTATGCTTTCTATTATCATCATCGTAATACAGACAAAGTCTGCAGGCATTCAACCTTTTATCTATTTTCAATTTTAGTACTTCATTAAATAATTTTTGGCTCTACCAATATGCTTGAGCGTTCCACATGAGAAAAAGAATAAAACGTAACCTAAGAGTAGCAAAACTTGTAATCTATAAAGAGACTTTGTTCGATCATAAGGAACACTTGTGGACCTTTGTTGGATCTTTTGTTGGTGTAGCACTAATTGGGTTACTAAATAGTTACTATCTCGAGGTCTCCGATAATTTATTTCTTGTTGGTTCTTTCGGCGCCACATCAGTTTTGATCTACGGTGTTATCAATAGTCCATTAGCGCAGCCCAGAAATCTCATAGGTGGCCATTTAATTAGCGCATTTGTTGGCGTAACAATAAACCTTCTTGTAGATGAAATTTGGCTTGCATCTGCGTTGGCAGTATCAATATCTATTGTATTAATGCAAATAACTAAAACGCTTCATCCTCCTGGAGGGGCTACTGCATTGATTGCTATTATAGGGTCTTCTAAAATTACATCTTTAGGATATCTGTACATCGTTAGCCCAATCTTCAGTGGTGTATTGGTGCTATTTATCGTAGCGTTAATTTTTAATAACATTACTGCACACAGAAGTTATCCGTTGAATAAGGGATGGTATAAAATCTGGAAACGTAAGTATTTATAATTTCTGACTCCTGGGAAAAATATATTTCAAAACGTTGCAATTTTAGTTGACCAACCTTTAACAACTAAAAATTACTGTATGATTTGTAAATAACCCTAACTGCATTTTGTGATTGCTCTCGCTAGCTAAAGGAACGTTCGGAAAAATTTTATCATGTAAATTAATGTTTATTCAATTCTTCAAGCGGCCGGCTTGCTTTTGAATCACTAATTAAAACAGCATAGTCAACAAAATCTGTAGTAGCTTTTCCTTTTACTGCACTGCCGTTTGATTTTTTTAGAAACATCTTTACCTTAATGAGATCGGTTGTGTTATTCTTGCGGTAAGGAGAAGCAGGTTGATTTAGCCTAAAGAGTGTTAAATCAGAAAGTCTATTTTTTTTCAGGTAAGAAATTCCCTTGAAATATTCCTTCCAGTAGTCGCCAATGCCAAAACCTTTTTCGATGCTATAACCAGTATACTTGCCAGAGGTATCATGATGCGTATCCCACAGTACTTCACTTGTTGTTAGATATCCTAATACAGAGATAACTTCATCAGGTTTATAAATACCGTTTTCTATTAGCTGCGTAAAAAAAGAAGGAATCCCTTCTTCTCTTGTTTTCTCCAGGTGAGAAAATCCAAATCTTGCAAACTGAGGATTGTTCTGAAAATCAAAGCGCTTTGCCAAGCTAACATAATTATCGAAAATAACTTTTTCGCGGAATGACTTGCTAAAGGTGTATTTTAAATTTCTTACAATATGATTAAATGCAATAGAATCTTCAATTAGCTGAGAATGGCTGAGGCTTTTATCTTCAAAATCTGAAACAAATCTCTGAAGAATTTTTTTTGAGTAGCTATCGTAATTTGGAGAATAATCTGTAGTATCAAGCAGGACCATCTGTTTTAGTGCATCACATATAGTACATTCAGTATGCTTAGTAGTTATAAGACTAATGAGATGTCGAGCAGTGTATTTATAATTTGTAATGCGGTCAATTCCGACTACTGAAATTTTGTTCCTGGCATCTTGTCCATCATTCATAAACTTTATTTTTTTCCAGTAGGTGTATACTTCAATGCTTCTTTCCTGAGGAACAAGTCTTCCGTAATAAGAAATAAGATCTTTAAGAAGTATGGTATCACCAGTAGTAAGATACTTTGTTAAGTAAGTTGCTATACTAAAATCAGTTTCTGGTAGATAATATTTCACCTGCTGATTTTTGACTAATGATTGTAATAAAAGATACGATGCATCTTCTGTTTTCGCACTTCCATGATATGCTCCAAAACCAATAATTGTAAACTGTTTTTGTGGAAATGCCGAAAGCTGATTTAAATCGAAGCGGTTGCCTTTAAGGTACTCGTGTTTTGATCTTTGCGCCAGTGCAGAAGTAGTAGGAAGTAAAAGGAGTAAAGTTGTAGTAATAAAAAATTTCATGTCAATACACACTATTTATATTCTTAATTCTATGAGGTATGAGCGTAGGTAAATAGTAATAACATAAAGAATGAAAGGCCATTTTTAAGAAAGAACATAACCCAAAACTATAGGCGCTTTTTCTACTGTATTGCTTTGTGAATATTTTTTGATTCTTTTTTAAGCACTGGTAGTAAAAGGCCCCAGTAATTAAAAGAGGGATCGCCCATGTTGGTATGGTTTAAAACTTTCAATCAATAATACGATCGAGCCAGTGAATTGTATTTAATAGAAATTGAAAATTCTGCGAGGCACTTGCTGAATTCATCCCAAACTTATTTTTACTTCCTTGAATTTGGGCAGTAAACATACCAGCCTCACCAAAAAAAACAATGCGTCCTTTACGGTATTTCATATATGCACCTTGAACAAATTTGTCGGCCGAAATTCTCTCCGTATCTCTTTTAAACTCCCACGCAGTGGCGGGCAATAGGATCTCGTACTTCTCATTCAATTCGATAATGGCGTGGGCACTATCGGAAATTTGAAAAGCTTGTCCTCCAAAAGATTGTAATGAAGTAATGGTTTCAGATTGATTTCTTCCCTTCACTATTACATTTTCCAATAAGCCACTGCCTTCTTTGAAGATATCCTTTCCAGAATTTTTCTTCTTTGCAAAGCCGTTGTAGAATTTTATTCCAAATGATAAGGCAAGCTTTTCGGCTGCCCCAGGGAAAGGCATATGATCTGCAATCAGAAACAGAGAACCGCCGTTCTTTACCCAGTCGTTAACAATTGAAACTTCTTCATCAGTAAATGCAGATGGTGTTGGTAGACTCCAACGCTGTTGGTTATCTGCATGAAGTGCGTTTGCAATTACAAGGATCTTAGCCGAAGCAAGTTTCTCCTTTGAAAACCTTTCCTTGAATGGACGAACATTATATCCATCGCGGATTAAAACGGAAGCGAAAGGAAGAAATCTTCCGCTCATAGTATGGAAGTTTCCATGTGCTTCATCTATGAAAATTAATGATCCGTGCCCTATAGCATAAGCTGGATTTGGTATTGGAGGATGATATAATGTATCCGCTACTTGTTGTCCATAACCAAATAATACCGGTAGTGTCGCTATCAGTGATATCAGGAGGGTTTTGGTCATGGTTAAAAGAAATTGAGGTAACAAAAAGCCCGGTCAGTTGACCGGGCTATTAATATTGATTTAACTTTTAACTAACTTCCACAAGCCTCACAAGCATCTGGGTTATCCAATGAACAAGCCATGTCGGATAATTTTTGCTCATAATCAGAGGCTGCACGTTGTTCATAATGTAGTGACTGCTGCGCTTCATTCACAACGGATACTGCTAAGGGCTCAGCAATAGCTATGTTTACAGGTGTCGCTTCTGTTTTTGCTACAAATGTCTGTTGCATAGCAGTTTTATCAAGTGTAAACTTAATAGCATCAGCCGCAGCGTTGGTACGCAGGTAGTACATGCCTGTCTTCAGACCTTTTTTCCATGCATAGAAATGCATTGAAGTAAGTTTTCCAAAGTTCGCATCTGTTAAATGAATATTTAAACTTTGAGACTGGCAGATGTATGCACCACGATCAGCAGACATATCGATAATAGCTTTTTGAGAAATCTCCCAAACAGTTTTATAAATGTCTTTAATGTTTTGAGGAATCTCAGCAATAGGTTGTACAGAACCATTGGTAGCAATGAGTTTCTGTCTCATGTTCTCACTCCATAAACCAGCGCTGATCAAATCTTTCATCAGGTGCTTGTTCGCGATGATGAATTCTCCTGATAAAGTTCTGCGCATGTATACGTTTGAAGTATATGGCTCGAAGCATTCGTTGTTTCCAAGAATCTGTGAAGTAGATGCAGTAGGCATTGGTGCAACCAATAATGAATTGCGCACGCCATGTTGTTTTACTTCTTTCTTCAATTTCTCCCAATCCCAACGACCAGATGAAGGTGTAACGCCCCACATGTCAAATTGGAAAATTCCTTTAGAAACAGGTGAACCTTTGAATGTTTCGTAAGGACCATGCTTCTTCGCTTCTTCCATAGATGCCTCCATGGCTGCAAAGTAAATGGTCTCAAAAATATCTTTATTTAAACCGCGTGCCTCCTCGCTGTCGAATGGCATGCGAAGCATGATGAATGCATCTGCCAAACCTTGTACACCAAGTCCTATCGGACGATGACGCATGTTTGATTTGCGTGCTTCCTCAACCGGATAATAATTTACTTCTATTACCTTGTTAAGATTGCGTGTCGCAACTTTAGTAATTTCATAAAGTTTGTCATGATCAAATTTGCCGTCAGCCGTTACAAACTTTGGCAATGCAAGTGATGCAAGATTACATACAGCAACTTCATCAGGTGCAGTATATTCTATGATCTCAGTACACAAGTTGCTTGACTTAATTGTGCCAAGATTTTTCTGGTTAGATTTTTTGTTCGCTGCATCCTTATACAAAATGTATGGAGTGCCTGTTTCTATTTGTGACTCAAGAATCTCGAACCAAAGATCTTGCGCTTTTATCTGCTTGCGGAATTTGCCTTCGCTTTCATACTTATGATAAAGACGTTCGAAATCGTCTCCATAAACATCGGCTAATCCTGGTGCTTCGTTCGGACAGAAAAGAGACCACATCTCGTTGTTCTCAACTCTTTGCATGAAAAGATCTGGGATCCACATTGCGTAGAAAAGATCGCGCGCGCGTAATTCTTCTTTGCCATGATTCTTCTTCAGATCAAGAAAATCAAAAACATCTGCATGCCAAGGTTCAAGATAAACGGCAAAACTTCCTTTTCTCTTTCCACCACCTTGATCAACATAACGTGCTGTCATATCAAAGTTTCTTAACATCGGAACAATACCATTGGACGTTCCGCCCGTGCCTTTGATGTACGAACCTTTTGCACGTACGTTGTGAATGCTTAAACCAATTCCCCCTGCAGATTGCGATATTTTTGCACATTGTTTTAATGTATCATAAATACCATCAATGCTGTCATCCTTCATGGTTAAAAGGAAGCATGATGAAAGCTGAGGCTTCGGTGTTCCAGCGTTGAATAGGGTAGGCGTTGCATGCGTAAACCATTTCTCTGACATGAGATTATAGGTTTCAATTGCTGCAGGAATGTCTTCACCATGAATACCTACTGCAACACGCATCAGCATATGTTGAGGACGTTCAATACTCTTACCGTCAATTTTCATGAGGTATGAACGCTCTAAAGTTTTAAAACCAAAATAATCGTAGCTGAAGTCGCGATCGTAAAGAATTGCTTCATCTAATTCAGCTGCGTGTTCTTTTATAGTCTTCCAGGTTTCTTTTGAAATCAACGGAGCATTCTGACCAGTTTTCGGATCAACATACTGGTATAAACGTTTCATTGTATTTGAAAACGACTTGCTTGTTGTTTTATGAAGATTTGAAACAGCAAGACGTGCAGCAAGCTTGGCGAAATCAGGGTGCCGTGTAGTCATTGTAGCCGAAATTTCAGCTGCAAGATTATCCAGCTCCTGCGTGGACACGCCATCATACAGGCCATTGATCACTTTCATGGCCACTTCTACAGGGTTTACGAACTTAGCGTCGAGACCGTAGCAAAGTTTTTCGATTCGGGCAGTGATTTTATCGAACTTTACAGATTCTCTATGTCCGTCACGTTTAACTACAAGCATTTTGAAATAAGGGTTGTTGGGTAAGAAAGATAAAAAAGTGATTGAATGTAATTAAAAATCTTCGTTCAATGAAAATTTAGGCGCAGATTCTTTATTTTCTGTGCTATTCATTACTCCGGCCTTCTGGTATTCTGCTACGCGCTTCTCAAAGAAATTTGTTTTACCGCGTAGTGAAATCATATCCATGAAGTCGAATGGATTAGTAGCATTATAAATTTTTGTGCCTACAAGTTCATTGAGTAAACGGTCAGCTACAAACTCAATGTACTGACGCATCTGTGCAGCATTCATACCGATAAGATTTACGGGAAGTGCATCGGTTACGAATTCCTTTTCAATCTCAACTGCATCCTTTATGATCGCTATAACACTTTCCTTTGGAAGTTTATTCACCACATGTTTGGTATACAAGTGGCAAGCGAAATCACAATGCAATCCTTCATCACGTGAGATAAGTTCATTGGAGAAACTTAAGCCTGGCATTAATCCTCTTTTCTTTAGCCAGAATATTGAACAAAACGAGCCTGAAAAAAAGATGCCTTCAACTGCAGCAAAAGCAATGAGGCGTTCCTGGAAAGTTCCTTTTGAAATCCAACGGAGTGCCCACTCGGCTTTTTTTCTCACACAATCCATTGTATCAATTCCTCGGAAAAGTTTATCTTTTTCTCTAGGATCTTTTACATAAGTATCAATGAGAAGAGAATAAGTTTCAGAGTGTATGTTTTCTATAGCAATTTGAAAACCGTAGAAAAATTTCGCTTCCGTATATTGAACTTCGGAGACAAAGTGCTCGGCTAGATTTTCGTTTACGATGCCATCACTTGCAGCAAAGAAAGCTAGTACATGTGTAATAAAATGACGCTCGCCATCGTTGAGATTAACCCAGTCAGTTAAGTCCTGACTCAAATCAATCTCTTCAGCAGTCCAGAAGCTTGCCTCTGCTTGTTTATAATATTTCCAGATCTCATGCTGTTGAATCGGAAAGAGAACAAAGCGATCTTTGTTTTCCTTTAGGATTGGTTCTTCCAATTGTGAGTGGCTCATTTTCTCAAGTTTTTTTAGGGTGTTCCAAATATCAATTCATGAATTAGATAAAAGTTATCTAATTCCAGGGGTGTCTTAAAATGTTTCGCTTGGGCTTGAGTGAAGCAGAGAAGCCTGCTCATGTCAGCATTCAAGTCTACAAATGAAAAAAACGAATGCGAGAAAACAAAAACATTGTTTTCAGGCTGGTTTCGATGATTGTGGATAACTTTGTGGATTAAATGTGAATGATAAGATGCTGGAAAATAGCCGTTTAAAGGCATATGGCTACCTTTTCTTTTAACTGTAAACAAAGTAGAGTTTTAGAAAAAAAAATTTTTAAGCGTCGGTGCTTGGAGATCTTTTGAAAATTTCAAAACGATAATTCTGATTTCTTAAATCTTTTTATACCTTTGCAGTCCTATTTTTAAAACTATGTACGCAATTGTAACTATTGCCGGAAAACAGTTCAAAGTGGCTAAAGATCAGTACATCTATGCCCCTAAATTGGATGGTGAAGCAGGTTCTTCAGTAAAATTTGAAAACGTGCTTTTAACCGACGATGGTGGGAACATTAGTATTGGCGCCCCTACTGTTAATGGAATCACTGTTTCAGGTAAGATCCTCGAACATGTAAAAGGCAACAAAGTGATTGTCTTCAAAAAGAAACGCAGAAAAGGATACCAGGTGAGAAATGGCCATCGCCAGCATTTCACTAAAGTGCAAATTGAAAGCATCGGATAATTCAAAAAACATTTAAAGACTTACACCCATGGCACATAAAAAAGGCGAAGGTAAAGTAAAGAACGGCCGCGAATCAGAAAGCAAACGACTTGGTATAAAAGTGTTTGGTGGCCAAAAAGTAATTGCTGGTAATATTATCGTCCGCCAACGTGGAACGAAACATCACCCGGGCCAGAATGTAGGGATAGGAAGAGATCATACGCTTTTTGCATTGACTAATGGCGTTGTTGTATTCAAAAAAGGAAGAGAAAACAAATCTTTTGTTTCTATCGCTCCTGGCGCTGAAGCTTAAAAGAAAAACTTTTTAATATTTAAAAAAGGCTGATTTATCGTAAATCAGCCTTTTTTTGTGCCCACATAAAGGCAAATTTCTACATACAACCTGTAAATACTCCTTAAACAAAAGGATCTATTCCCGTTAAACATTACTTCGGTATTTTCTTTTTAGAAAATCTACCCCTACATTAGGGGCAGTATTTTAATCATTAACCTAATCTATACTTATGAGGAAACTTCTACTAACGTTTATGGCGTTGGCTGTTGTGCAAATAGCTTTTGCACAAGATCGAATTGTCTCTGGTACCATTACATCTTCGGATGATGGTTCTGCCTTACCTGGTGTCAATGTAATTCTTAAAGGTACTACAACAGGTACCGCTTCAGATGCCGATGGTAAGTATTCAATGTCTGTACCGGCTAATGGTGGTACTCTCGTTTTTACTTTCATAGGTCTATCCACAAGTGAAGTAGAGATTGGCGATCGTTCCATCGTTGATGTGGCACTTGATGCTGACATCACTCAATTGTCGGAGGTTGTTGTAACTGCATTGGGTATTGAGACCCAGAAACGCTCGCTCGGCACATCAGTAGCACAAATTAATTCTGATAAAATTGCTGATACGCGCCAAACTAACGTCGTTAACTCCTTAACTGCTAAAGTGGCTGGTGTGCGTATCCAAAGTTCGAGTGGTATGGTGGGCGCCTCTTCTTCGATTTTTATCAGAGGTATGACAAGTTTTACGCAAAGTAATCAGCCGCTTTTTGTTGTTGATGGTATTCCAATGGACAATACAGGAGGTAATATTGCTCTGCAAACTGGGGTATCGAATTCAAATCGTGCAATTGACCTCAATCCTGATGACATAGAATCTATGTCTATATTAAAAGGCCCTGCCGCTGCTGTGTTATACGGTTCTCGCGCTGTATCTGGAGCGATCATCATCACTACCAAAAAGGGCACAAGCGGTCAAAAATCTTCAGTAAGCTTTACGTCTAATTACAATATGGTAGAAGTAAATCGCCTGCCGAAATATCAAAATCAATATGCACAAGGACTTGGCGGAATATTTGATCCTAACGCGTTGGACTCATGGGGGCCAAAAATTGAAGGACAAACGGTAAAAAATTACCTAGGGAACGAGGAGACGCTTACTGCATATCCTAACAATGTTGATGATATTTTTAAAAGAGGAAGCAACTTCCAAAACTCTATTAATTTCTCTGGAGGAAATGAGAAATCGAATTTCCTTGTTTCTTACTCCAATCTGAAAGAAGATGGCGTTATAAAAAATAATGAGCTAACACGTAATACTTTCAAAGTAAATGTGAGAAGCCAATTAACCAATAAATTAAACGTTGAAGGCTCAGCTAATTATTTTAATACCCGCTCACAACGTACGCCTAATGGTAACCAGCAAGCTAACCCATTATTCAGAGGATATTTCTTACCAAGGTCTTTCAGTCTTGGAAATTATGCGTATGAATTGCCGAATGGATCTCAATCTTATTTTGATCCTACCACCGATAATCCACTTTGGAGTATTGCAAATAATACCTATGAGGATAGGGTAGACAGGATTATGGGTTATGTAAGTTTAGGTTATGACTTTACGGACTGGCTGAATTTAAATTATAAAATCGGTACCGATGCTTATCTTGAAAACATCAAAGCGATTGATGCCGTTGGAGGAAAAGGTAACGGATTTACATCGCCCGCGCAGACGGGTGGAACGAGGGATGCGAATGCTTTTGTGCAACAGACCAGTTCATACCTTAACCTGACAGCGAATAAAGAATTTGGTGATTTCTCAACCTCACTTCTAGTTGGAAATGAGATCAACCAAAGTTACTTGCGTAATCAATATGTAAACGCTGTAGGTGCTTCAGTAGATGGTTTTGGCCAGGTTACGAGTTATACAACCTATGTTCCATTTAATGATGAAGATACAAGAAGACTGGTAGGGATCTATGCCCAGGCTACAGTAGGCTATAAGAACTTTGCCTTTCTTACAATAAATGGAAGAAACGATTGGTCATCTACTTTCGTGAAGGAGAAGAATTCTTTCTTCTATCCCGCAATCAACGGAAGTTTTATATTCTCAGACGCATTCCCTGTACTGAAAGAGAACAACTTCTTCAATTTTGGTAAGGTTCGTGCAAGTGCTGTAAAAGTTGGCCGTGAAGCTACTTTGTATTCTACTGATACTTATTTTGGTAAATCAAATCCAACAAATGGTTTTGGACCTCAGATTATCTTCCCATTCAGAAATCAACAAGGTTATTCTCTTAGCAATACTTCTGGAAACCCGGATCTTGGTCCTGAGTTCACAACTTCAAGCGAGATTGGCGTAGAATTAGGATTTTTCCAAAACCGAATTACGACAGACTTTGCTTACTTTAATACTCATTCTACAGATATTATCCTCGACGCGCCTACTTCGCCTGCCTCAGGGTTCACAACTCAAACAAGGAATGCTGGTGAATTGAAGACGTATGGTTACGAATTAACACTTGGCGTAGTACCTGTAAAGACACCAAATTTTACATGGGAAATCAATGCTAACTGGTCAAAGATTGTTAATAACGTAGTAGCTATTGATCCTCTGGTTAATTCAATTTTTCTTGGTGGATTTACAACTCCACAAACTCAGCTTCAGGCTGGACAACCTTATGGAGTTATCGTTGGAAATGGATTTAATCGTGATGCTGCAGGCAATTTATTGATTACCTCTACAGGTGCTGGAGCTGGACAGCCAACAACAAATAATGCGGTAGTACAAGTAATAGGTAATCCGAATCCGGATTGGACGGGCGGTATTACAAATACGTTGGGTTATAAAGGAATATCATTGTCATTCTTGTTGGATATAAGAAAAGGTGGCGATGTAATCTCAAGAAACCTTCGTGACTTACGTTTTAGAGGAGTTGTAGAAGAAACTGGAGATAGGGATAATTTATACCTGATAGAAGGTGTTATGCGTGATCCTGTTGACAACACCGACGGGACGCCACGTGCATTACTTGATGGAGAGGGTAATCCTGTACCAAATACCATTGGGCTTACAGCACAACAATACTGGACAAGTCTTTATAACACACAAGGTGAAGCAATGGTGTTTGATGCTTCATGGGTGAGACTAAGAGAACTTTCGTTATCATATTCATTACCTAAAGCATTGCTTGGCAAAACTCCTTTTGGATCTGTGCAGTTAGTTCTTACAGGACGTAATCTATTCTTATATGCTCCTAACTATCCTCATCTTGACCCTGAAGTAAATTCACAAGGCGTAAATAACTCTCAAGGTATTGACTTCAACACCTTACCTCAGACAAGATCTTACGGTGTATTGTTAAGAGCAACATTATAAACCATACTAAATGAAAAGATTATTTAAATATATAATGGTAACAAGTTTATCCATGATCTTACTGGTATCATGTGATAACTTTCTAGATGTTAATGAAGACCCTACGAGATTAAAAACGGCTAGTATTTCGCAAACCCTAGTAGCGGCCGAGACAAGTCTGGCTTTTAATATGGGTTCAGATATTTTTATCTACTCATCAATTTTTACACAGCAGGCAGCAGGCCAAGGAGTTGCAGCAGCTCAAACAAGAGAATATGATAAATATCTTCTGTCAAATTCAGATGTAAATAACACATGGTCTAACTTCTACTCCGTGTGTTTAGCCGACCTTAACTATCTTAAACAAAATGCACTTGCTCAGGGAAATCCTCAGCATGCCGGGATAGCTAATGTATTGCAGGCATTTTCCTTTGGTATTCTAACAGATGTTTGGGGAGATGTTCCATACAAAGAAGCACTCGAGGGTGTAACAAATGTTCAGCCATCCTTCGATAATAGTCAAGAGATCTATGATTCATTATTTGTGCTTATAGACGATGGAATAGCAAAAATGGATCAGCCGAATACCTTAGCAATTGGCTCAGACGATTTGATTTATGGTGGTGATATTGCAAAGTGGAAGAAGTTTGCAAACACTTTAAAATTGAGATTAGCATTGCATTATGCGAAAGTAGATAATGGTGCTTTGTTGAAGTCCATTATAAGTGCTGGTGGTCCATTTATGGAATCTAATGCTGACAATTTTCAAATGGCATTTGAAAATGTTACAAACCGCCAAAATCCGGTTCATCAGTTTGAACTTCAGCGTGCCGACTATTATGCACCTTCTGATTTTATCATCAAATTCATGCAGGCAAAACAGGACCCACGTTTAACAGTTTATTTTACACCGTTTCCGTACACAGCTACAACTCCTTCGGCTCCTTTTGCGGCCTATAGAGGAACAGTCCCTGGGGATGCAACTACAGTACCTTACTCACGAATTCATACATACTTACGAGGTAGTGTATTATCTGATAATGGTACAAGAGCTGCAAACGGAGGAGTTAATTCAACTTCGTTAACTTATACTGGTGCCGCTCCTACAAGGATGTTAACATTTGCTGAATACAATTTCATTATAGCCGAAGCAATGTTACAATATGGTGCCACTGCTCCATCGAATAGTCCACCTACTAATCCAGTGACGACAAAAGAAGGCTTTTTCAAAGCAGGAATAGAAGCTTCATTGGCAAACGCAGGGATTACTGGCGCAACTGCAACTACTTATGTAACAACTCAAACATCATCCCTTACACTTCAGAAATTAATTGAAGAAAAATACATCGCGAACTTTGGAGTTGGAGTTGAGCCATGGAATGACTGGAGAAGAACAGGGTTTCCTAATCTTTCTGTTTCTCCTGCAGCAGCGGCAGCTGGAAACAATACTATTCCAAGAGTATTGGTTTATCCATTAAGTGAACAGCAAGCAAATCTCGCCAATGTTCCAGAGCGAGCATCAATGACTTTGAAAAGCGTTTTCTGGGATAATTAATTAAAAAGATTAACAACATGAAAAATAGGATATTAATATATAGTACGGTTTTCTCCTTGCTTACGCTTTTATCATCATGTTTTGATGAAGATGAAAAATATGCAAAGGAAACAAAGGCTGCGGGAGATATTGTAATTTCAATTCCTGATAAGGCCATTGCAGCACCACCTGCTGGACAGCCAGCGCTTGCTCAACCTAATATTAACTTGCTTAGTGGTAGGTTTGCAATAACAGATAACATTAGTATGACGGTCGGGCTATCAGAAGGCTTGACTAATTTGCAAATCAACACGCTTGCATCTACCGGTGTCAAACAAGAAAAAGCATCTTTTACGGGAGTAAGTGGTTCAGTTGATTGGACGTATCCAGTCAGTACACTAGGAATTAACAATGCAACTCCTGTAGTGGGAACTGCAATAGTTTTGGAATTGGTAGCATCGAATGATGATAGATCAAAAGAGGTTAAAAGAGTTTTTACAATAAATGTGTTAGATCCATTTACGCTAGCAGCAACTAATCCCGTTACTGCTTTTGCCGATTCAGTTGCTGTATTCAATTTTACTGTTCCAGCTTCAACCACTTTGGCAAACGTTACTAAAGTCGAGCTCCTGGTTAAAAGAGGTAAGAACGGTACTGAGTCCATTGCAAGAACTAAAACTTACGCTGCGACATCAGCCGCAGATACAATTCATTTTAGAATGCCAGGCGAAAACACTGCGCAGCTGGATACTCTTTTCTTAAGATTCAGGGCAACTTTTGAAACAGGCAAGACTGTCATAAAATCAACTAGTATTCGATTTATCAATATTCCCCTTGGTGTAACAACTCCCGCAGTAGCTAATTCATTAGCAATATTTAATCCTGCAGTTACAACCGGCGATACAACAAGAGCAGGATATGATTTTGGCAAGAAAGTTCATGTTCCTAAATCTCTACCAGGTACTACCAAAGACATTTTGTTAGTGGTTGACGGATTGAACATAGGGTTTAAAGCAGGGGAAGGTAATACCACAAGGTTCTTAAAGACCACGAGTGTTGCATATAATGCACCAACTTGGCAGTCGTTGAGAAACGCCTTCACCGCTGCTGGAGTAACGCCTGTAACATCTGTGGCTAATGTATTTGTAAATGATTACTACATAGTCGAAATAGATGGTGCTACAGGCTCGTCTAAGTATGCGATATTTAAGGTTAATGCTATCAACTTAACACCTGAGTCAAATACTGCAGACAATGTAGTTTTTGAATTCAAATCCCGTTAGGTTAGAAATTGGACTTCAAACATGGAGAGAGCTGATGCAAGTCAGCTCTCTTTTTTTTATATTAACTGGTAATTTTAAACCGTTTGCGCAATCGCGATACCTTTTATCAAAAATTAATTCTGCTTAAGTTAATTTTTACGGAATAAAATACCTTAAATTTCATTAGTCAAAAACTAAACCTAAATCCATGAGGAAATTTCTACTAACCTTAATTGCGTTGGCAATTGTGCTGTTCTCGTATGCACAAGAGCGAAACGTCTCGGGTAAGGTGACATCTGCAGAAGATAGCTCACCATTGCCAGGCGTAAACGTAGTGGTCAAAGGCACCACTAACGGTACTGTATCTGATACTGATGGTAATTACATCATCAAAGTTCCTGCGAATGGAAGCGTGCTAGTGTTCTCTTTTATCGGACTGGAAAGCCAGGAAGTGGAGATTGGAGGACGCACAACTGTCGATCTTCAAATGACGACGGATGTAAAGCAACTTTCTGAGGTTGTTGTCACCGCACAAGGTATTCAGCGAGAAACTAAAGCCCTTGGATTTGCAACTACTACGATCTCCTCCGCTTTATTGGCGGAGAAGCCTGAGACTGATATTGGTCGTGCTCTTCAAGGCAGAACGCCTGGTCTTCAAATTTTGAGTTCGTCCGGTTTGGCTGGATCTGGTTCAAGAGTGAATATTCGCGGTAACAGTTCAATTACTGGTGATACTCAACCGCTTTGGGTTGTGGATGGAGTTCCTATCAATACCGCCTCCAATGACGTAAGCGGAGATTTCAGGGACGGACAGGTTGCACCAACACGCTTTTTAGACATTGATCCTAATAACATAGAGTCTATAAGCATTTTGAGGGGATTGAGTGCTACCACTACCTATGGATCGCAGGGTAGAAATGGTGTGATTTTAGTCACCACAAAAACAGGTTCAAAAGGTACTATTCAAAACAGATTTCAAGGTTCTGTAGGGCAATCATACTTCATTACAGAAGCTGTCGTACCAGAGTATCAGAACAAATGGGCAAACGGATTTGACGGTGCCTATGGAGAATTCTTCAGTAACTGGGGAAGTTTGTTCGATGGCCAACCAACAGGAATAAGACATCCTTATTGGGAACACAAAGACCTCTTTCCGCAGTTTCCAGAATTTGCCATAACTGGAGGAGCGACTGATGCAGGATACGTCCCGGTTCCATATAAGAACAACGTAAAGGATTTCTTTCAAAAAGGAGCTTCAGCAACTACCTCTGTCAACTTAGGAACAACAAACCAGTTTGGTAGTTTTTCTTTAAGCTATAGTCATTTGGACGACAAGGGATTTGTAAAAAATAACAAGGTAATAAGGGATAACTTATCACTTGGCGGAAACGCGAAATTAACAGACAGATTGTCTTTAACGAGCACGTTTAATTTCGTTCGGACTAATTTCCAAACGCCTCCATCTGCAGCAGGCCAGGGATCAAGCTCAATTGGTGGCCCTTCTATTTTCGCAGATCTTTTCTATGTACCCAGAAATATTGATTTGACGAACTGGCCTTGGGAGAATCCTATTACACATGCCAGCGTTTACTATAGAAACAATAATAGTATCACAAACCCATATTGGACTGTAAACAATTCGTTACAGACCAGTATCACCAATCGTTTCTTCTCAAGCTCAAGTCTTAACTATAACTTAACCGATTGGTTAAATGCAACGTACAGGCTGGGGTTAGACACATATTCTGAAAATCAATCCTACTATGTAAATAAAGGTGGTGTTGGTTTCGATTCAAATTTAACGCCTGGTGCTTACCGATCAATGACGTCTGTAAATACGATTTTTGATCATTCATTCCTCGCATCTATCAACAAAGAACTTAGCCAGCATATTGACCTTACAGGACTTGTTGGGTTTAACTACCGTGATAACCAATATAAGCAAAATGGACTAGAGAGCTTGGGACAAGTTGTTTATGGTTTAATTGAGCACAGAAACTTTACATCAACACAATCAAGAGATTTCCGGGGGAACAACTTAAACTTAGATCGCAATAGTTCCATTGCCGGCGTGTTCTTCGATGCTAATATCGGCTACAAGGATTATTTGTACTTAAATCTTTCAGGAAGAAATGATTGGTCGTCTACGCTTGAGAAAGACAACAGGTCATTATTCTATCCCGGGGCCAGCATTGCATTCGTACCGACAGCAGCATTTCCTAATTTTGCTTCCGAAGTGCTTGACTTCTTTAAGTTAAGATTTGCTTATGGTACTTCAGCAAACTTTGGCTCGCCTTATAATACGCGACCTACCTTGACCTTGAATGCTCAAACAAGGACGGATAATTTGGGTAATGTAATTACATCGGCGCAACCAACGCTGTTAGCAAATAAAGATTTAAAGCCGGAATTATTAACAGAGACTGAATTTGGTATTGAGTCTAAAATTTTGGAAAACAGACTGCGATTGGATTTGTCTTTCTATAACAGACAAGCAAAAGATCAGATCATCCAAAGACCATTGGATCCATCAGCAGGTTACACAGACGTATTTATAAACGCGGGTACAGTCCAAAACGAAGGTATTGAGATGTCATTAGGTGGAACGGTCCTTAAAGTTGGAGATCTGTCATGGGATTTGACGCTAAACTTTACACGAAATAGAAGCATGGTGAAGTCCTTGCCAGATGGTTCAAAGGAGATTCTGATCAATGGATTCACTAACCTTGGAAACTTTGCTATTGAAGGCAAGCCTCTCAACGTAATTAAAGGGACATATGTTGAAAGATCACCTGAGGGAGACCTTGTTGTTAATGCTCAAGGCGATTATAAGGCAGCCGCCGAGATTGGCATCATAGCTGACCCAAATCCGGATTGGTTAGGATCTGCTATCACTAGTGTGAACTACAAAGGGTTAACTTTTGGAATGCAGTGGGATTATGTTCATGGCGGACAAACATATTCATTTACAGCTGCCGCAATGGTAGGACGCGGTGTATCAAAAGATCTCGAATCATTTGATCCTACCTTACCGTTGGTTTTGCCAGGTGTTCTTGAAGTTAGCGATGCTGATGGCAACGTAATCGAATATACTCCAAATAATCTTCCTTTAACTACATCAGGTGTTTTCTTTGGTAATACAATTATAGGAGGTAGCCCGGACGACAGAGGGGTGTACGACGCGACACGTATACGTTTCAGGGAAGTTTCTCTTGGATATTCAATACCAAAGGCAGTTGTTTCAAGACTTAAAGTGAACGGCATTAATATCTCTCTCGTGGGCAATAACTTGTGGTTCCGCGCAATCAATGCACCGAAGTATTCAAGAGCCGACTTCGACAGAACAGCATTTGGAACAAACAACGGCGCAGGTTTTGATTTCTTGGGAGGTCCATCAGCACGTAAGTACGGGGTGAATCTTAAAGTGACATTTTAAACAAGAACTAAATGAAAAGCTTATATAAAAAATTAGGGTTCGTTCTCATTTTGCTGGCTACGGCCTGCGACTTGGATAGTGATCTTGAAAATCCGAACAACATTAGCGTATCAGGTGCAGATGTTAACCTACTAATGAATACTGTTCAGGTAAATGTTGCTGCATTTTTCGACAACTTCGATACCAACGGAAATCCATCGGGGGTGCAGAATATACTATCTCGCCTTGTGAGATTAGAAGCAATGACAGCGGGCGACCGGTATGCCTCCGCTGTACGCGGAACCACTAGTAACGATATGTGGACCGCAGCTTATCAGTCTGTCCTCATCAATGCGGAAACTTTAATTCCGCTTGCTGAAAAGGCTGGGCTTACAACACATGTTGCAGTGGCTAAATTACTAGAAGCGTATGTATACATAACGTTAGTGGACGCGTATGGAGATGTGCCTCAGAGTGAAGCCCTGAAGGGTAACGATGGCATTTATAACCCGAAAGCAGACCCGGGAAAAGCTGTTTATGATAAAGCAATTTCTTTAATTAATGAAGCAAGAACTGAGTTAGCAAAAACGGGTACCGAAGCCGGACCTAGCTTGGCGCGTGATGTATTTTACAATGGCGACAGGGTAAAATGGAAAGCGTTTGCAAACACGCTGGAATTTAAAGCATTGTTAAACATTTCTTCAAACAGCACTGAAGCTAACACAAGAATTGATGCGTTGCTGCAAGAGGATCTTATTGATACAGAAGCCGAGAATTTCACCTACAAATATGCAGGTGTTACCGTGCCTCCATCTCGTCACCCCCTGTACGATAGATTCTATGATCCTACCATTGCTAGCGCGGCAGGATATATTGGTAACTGGTTTATGTGGGAACTTTATCAGGGAAATGGCGTACAGGATCCACGTTGGAGATATTATTTATATCGCCAGGTGGGAAGCAATGCGGAAGCATTCAGACGCGATCCTAAAAACGTAGGCTGCGGTGTAATTCCAGATCATTACCTGGCCTCTAACCAGATTTTTTGTCAATTTGAACCTGGCTTCTACGGAAGAGATCATGGAGATGACTCAGGTACAAATCCCGATTCGCCCTTCATTACTTGCGCAGGTGCTTATCCGGCAGGAGGAAAAATCGATGCTAAGCCAACCACGAATAGAACGTTCTACGAACCAACTAAGCAAGGAGATGGTGCAAATGGCGCTGGTATTGATCCAATATTCATGTCGTTCTTCACAGACTTCATGAAAGCAGAATATCTTTTACGGAAGAGCAATGACACAGAGGCCGCAAAAACTGCCATGATTTCGGGAATAAATAAATCCATCACACAAGTGAGAAATTTTGCAAATTCTAAGGGCCAGGTTTTACCTGCCGGTCTCGAGCCTTCTACTTCCGCTTACATTTCAGCCGTGACTACTAAGTTCGATGCTGCCTCAAGCAAGATGGACGTTGTCGGAAGAGAATTTTATATGGCATGTTTTGGCAACGGGCTTGAAGCCTACAATCTGTACAGAAGAACAGGTTCTCCTTCAAACATGCAATCTGCTCGCGTTCCTAATCCTGGTGTGTTTGCAAGTTCATTGGTTTATCCTGCAGTGTATGCCAACTTAAACAGCAACGCAACGCAGAAAGATCCTAACGTTGCTAACCGGGTATTTTGGGCACCTATCATCGACTTAAAATAATCTAGCTTTATGAGAAAATTTATAAAATATATATTACTGGCGACTCTAACTGCTATCGGTTTTTCCTGTGCCGATGAAGATTTAGATCCGCTACAATTCGAGAAAGTCAAGAAAGGAACATTACTCGCACTTCGTGGTAGTCAGTTAGACGCTATTTACTTTGACGGAGCAGATTATGGCGATGCATTTTTTGCCAACAATATCCTAGGGAATGAGACCTTTGATTATGATGCAGAGTTTCTTTCAGAAGATCCAAGTTTGCTGGAAAGCGTTGATATCTTTGTACTCAAAGGTGGTAACACGCGTGTTTTACTAACAACAATTCCTGCCTCGGCATTTAAAACTTCTGATGACTACCGTAGCCCTTGGACTTCCGTTTCCTTAAAGTTAACGGACATCCTTACTGCCCTTGGAGAGGACCTCAGCACACCTGCTGGAGTAGCCAATTTCTATAAGGTTTACGGCACTGGTATTAGAATGGAGAGTGATGTCAATCTTACGGATGGGTCCAAAGTTGAGGCTGGTAGTTTAGTGGCTGCCGGTCTCGTAGAAAGTGATCAGTTTTTCCCGGCGCAAAAGTTAACATATGGCGTAGAAGACATTGATGATGCAAGACCAAATGCAACCCTTACGTTATCATCTGGCGTTCCATTGAAGGCTGATGCAAAAGACACGCTTAATATAGTTTTTGATCAAGCTATAGCATCTATACCAGTCGTTACTACATCTCCTGCTGATGCAGGGACATTAGGAGCAGTTGTACGAGTAGAGGGAACAGAGAATGAATTCTATGTATCCTTTGTTGCAAATGGCTCTTATACTGGTGATGTAAAATTTACAGTTTCTGGTGCAACATCAGCTGAAGTTGGTGCATTGGAAGGGCTTGAGCAGAACAGTGGTAAGAGTGTAATTGCTGTCGATAATTTACCACCTCAAAATACAAGCTTTACCACTGGAACTCGTCTGGGAAAAGGACAAAGTGCGGTAATTACATTGTTATTTAATGAAGCACTTGGGTCTGCTCCTAAGATTACTATTGATCCAAATAATACTGGAATAGATGGCGTAACAGTAGTGTCTTCTATTCTCAGTGCGGATGGGTTGACTGCGACATACACGTATGAATATAAAGACCTGGATGGCAATGCATCCCACGGAAATGCAAAAGTTACTTTTACGGGAGGCACAGATAAGGCCGGTAATGCGTTATCACCACCAGGTGAGCCGAAGGATTTAATTGTAGATATTGGCCCTGCTCCCGCGCCCGTTATCATTTTAGATCCAATAAAGTATGATTGGGGTACTCTGATTAAATGGTCCTTAACCTACGCAACAGGTGGTTCTAATCCTGGAGGTGCTACGTCTGGAACAGCGTACTACATTGCTGTACCAAAAGGTGCAGCTGCACCAACAGGTTTTGTTGGAGGAGATGTTCCTGCCTTTACCGGCACGACTGGACTTCAAACTGGCTCCGTTCCAATTTCCGGTGGCACGTCTGGAACAGTTTACTCTGCCTTTGCGCCCAATGGAGAATTAGATATTTATGTTGTATTCGTGAGTAGTAGTGGTGTTATAAGTGCAATTTCTAACCCCACGACTGTAGCGATGGATCGGAATTGACAAGAGCGAGTGGTTATTAAGGAGGTTGTCGTTTTTCGGCAACCTCTTTTTATTTGTAGGTGTTTGGACGAGAACTTTAGTGAGTAGGTAAGAATAAAATTTGCATTGGCGGTGAAATATTATGTACACATATTTGCGAATGGAATTGAAAAACAACTTGCTCCTTCGTACTGCACAAGGTATTGAAACTGAACGAACTCCTATCTGGCTCATGCGTCAGGCGGGAAGAATACTACCTGAATATCGTAAAGTACGAGAGCAAGCAAAAGACTTTAAGACCTTAGTAAAAACACCCGAGCTCGCGACAGAAGTTACTATACAACCAGTAGATATTTTAGGTGTTGATGCTGCCATTATTTTTTCGGATATACTGGTTGTCCCAGAGGCAATGGGACTAAACTATGAGATGGAAGAAAAGCGTGGTCCAGTATTTCCAAAGAGAATACAATCAGCTGCAGATTTAAAAGATATTCATGTATCAAGTGCTGATGAATTAAGTTATGTGCTTGATGCTATTCGCTTAACAAAAAAGGAATTGAATGGCAAAGTTCCGTTGATTGGCTTTGCTGGTGCCCCGTGGACCATTTTCTCTTACATGATTGAAGGAAAGGGCAGCAAGACTTTTAGTGACGCCAAGAAGATGTTGTACACACAGCCAGAGTTCTCTCATCAGCTTCTCGAGATGATCACACAAAGCACGATCAATTATTTGAACGGGCAAATTCAGGCTGGCGCAGACATCGTACAAATTTTTGACTCTTGGGCTGGCATACTTTCACCAGATCAGTACAACGAATTTTCTTTACGCTACATTGAAAAAATATGTGATGCCATAACGGGTGTTCCCAAGATTGTTTTTGCTAAGGGCGCTTTTTTTGCGCGTGAGCATTTCAACAAACTTAAATGTGAAGTTGTAGGGCTCGATTGGAACATGGATATTTTGGAATCAAGGAAGCTAATGCCTGATAAAGTATTGCAAGGTAACTTAGACCCTTGTGCTTTATACGGCAGCTATGAAGATATAAAACGTGAAGCCAAAAAAATGCTACAGGCTTTCGGGCCAATAAAACATATTGCAAACCTTGGTCATGGCCTGTACCCTGATATTGAAGCTGACAAAGTAAAGTGCTTTATAGACTCCGTTAAAGAATACAGTAGCCAAATGCGTCCCTAATCTCATTCACTCCTCAATGACTTTATCGGATCCATGATGGCAGCTTTAATGGACTGATAGCTTACGGTAATTAACGAAATCAATAATGCAGACATACCTGCAATAATGAAAACTGTAACACCGAGTTCAATTCTATACGCGAAGCTCTCAAGCCATTCACTCATCATATACCAGGCGATGGGTGCAGCAAGAACAAAAGCGATCAGAATAAGTCTCGTAAACTCTTTCGAAAGTAAAACGACAACGCTTGCCACAGACGCACCCAGTACTTTTCTAATTCCAATTTCTTTGGTTCTTAAACTTGCAGTGTAAGCAGCAAGACCAAAAAGACCAACACAAGCGATAATAATGGCAAGACCAGAAAAAAGTCCAAATACTTGCCCCGCTCTTTTCTCGCTTTCATATTGCCCACTCAAATTCTGATCGAGAAATATGTATTTAAAAGGTTCTTCAGGTACCAGAGCTTTCCATTTCAATTCCGCTGAGTGGATTACATCAGGAATATTTTTACCCTTGATTCTCGCATAGGCATAACCTGCTCCTCCTCCAAAACTTTCGTTGCTTTGAATAGTTAATGGTGTAATGGGATCACGAAGGGACTGGAAATTAAAATCTTTGATCACACCGATAATAGTATATTGAATAGTTACATTCCCTTCTGGCCTTCGTTGTATTTGTGAAAGCTTCTTGCCGATAGGATCTTTTATTTCCAGGATCTTAACTGCCGTTTCATTCACAATAATGGAAAGAGAATCGTTTGTTTCTTTTGAATACCCTTTGCCTTCTACGAATTGAAATCCTATTGTTTGTGCAAAGTCATCATCTATTCCCATACTCTTTGTCGTAAGAATTTCCGTAGAGCCTTCAGGTATAAACTGCGCTCCAAAAAAATCTCCTTCACGGCCCATCATAGAGAACGAGCCTGCGGCCATTTCAACACCAGGAATATTCTTTAGCTCATCAATAAAAGTTTGTGCTTTGTCTTCAAGTGCAAATGCTCTTTCAACGACCAGTATTTGTTCTTTGTCATAACCTAACGACTTCTGTTGCATATACTGCATCTGTTCGGAAACTACGAGTGTGCCTACAATCAAAACAATGGAAATGAAAAATTGAAAAACTACGAGGCCATTTCTTAGCCAGTTGCCTTTTGAATTGCCGTTAAATTTTCCTTTCATCACTACAACAGGGTTAAAGCTCGAGAGCACAAAGGCGGGATAACTTCCTGCAAGAAATCCTACCAATAAGGCCACTGCAAGAATTGCCAAGCCCATTGTTACTGAGAAATTAACACTTAATGATTTACCTGTGAGTTCGTTAAAATACGGTAGTACCATAAACATAATTCCCAGAGCCAACAATGTTGCTATCAAACTAAGAACAATAGATTCAACGAGAAATTGTGAAACCAATTGACCTTTAACAGAGCCCATTGTTTTTCGTACGCCAACTTCACGTGCACGTTCTGCTGACCGCGCTGTTGCAAGATTCATGAAGTTGATACAAGCGATAACAAGAATTAAACCTGCGATGCTTACTAAAAAGTATACATAATTAAGGTTTCCGCCTGGCCGCATCTTTGCCTCGATATTAGTAGGATCAAGATGAATGCTGGTAAGTGGTTGAAGAAAGTATCGATAGCCGTTTCCTTCTCTCTTATAATCTTGCCATGACTTACCAAGGTCATGTTCTATCTGCGCGGCAGCATAAGTATCAACCATTTTAGGAAACTTTGCTTCGAGTGCTTTCGCATCAGCCCCTGGTTTTAGTACAAGGTAAACGTGCGCTGAAAATGTAATGAAATTTGTTTGTTGGCCACCTGCAAAAAAAAACTGGTCTTCCCATTTAGAAAGGAAGTCAAATTTAAAATGTGAATGTTCGGGAACGTCTTCACATACCGCTGTCACCTTAAAATCCTGATTAAACATTCTTAGCGTTTTGCCAATGGCATCATCATTGCCAAAATATCTAGTGGCTGTTGATTGTGTCAGTACAATATCCGTTAAGTTGACAAGTGCCTTTGAAGGATTACCTTTCAGAATTTTTATGCTGAAGACATCAAAGAAATTTGAATCTGCAGCCATCACGTAATTTTCTTCAAACTGCTTTATGTCTTCTGTTGCACTTTGATAGCTCACCACAACGTTATTGATCTGCCCACTCATTTTGACCACACTTTCTACTTCCCCGAAATCACGCGCAATGGCATCAGCGTATGAGTGTGGAATGATCGCATAATTGGTCGAGTGATTTGGATACTTCCGTTCAAGTGCTACCTTATAAATTTGGTCCGCGTTGTTGTGAAATTTATCATACGAGAATTCTTCTCGTACAAACATGACAATCAACAAGCAACTTGCAATGCCGGCAGCAAGCCCTAGGATGTTTATAGATGAATACACTTTTTGCTTAATAAGACTGCGAAAGGCGATCTTCAGGTAATTCTTAAACATAGGTTTTGAATTTGTCGAGAAGGCAAAGACAATGACTATGCCATGCAATTAAGCTCTCAGTATGTGAACTAAAGCAATGTTAAGAAAAGTAGTTGTCCGAATGGCGAACAACTTCGTGCGGCAGCGGACAGTTAATCCTGAAGCATTTTGAATAATGTAGTAAGGCGGCTCTTCAGATTTCTGCGATCTACAATGAAATCGAGAAAACCGTGTTCAAGTATAAATTCGGCACTTTGAAATCCTTTCGGCAAATCTTTGCCAATAGTTTCGCGAATAATGCGTGGCCCTGCAAAACCAATTAAGGCGCCAGGTTCAGCAATGTTGAAATCTCCAAGCATTGCAAAAGAAGCAGTAACACCACCCGTAGTAGGATCTGTTAAGAGAGAAATGTAAGGTATTTTTGCTTTGTCTAGTAAGGCAATCTTAGCAGAGGTTTTAGCCATCTGCATGAGTGATAGTCCAGCTTCCATCATTCGCGCACCACCAGATCGGGAGATCATGAGAAATGGTTTCTTATGCGCAAGACAATGATCCATGGCACGCGCTATTTTCTCACCCACCACAGAGCCCATAGACCCTCCGATAAATCCGAAATCCATACAGCCAATGGTAATATCAATACCATTCAATTTACCATATGCAGTTCTTACTGCATCTTTCAAATCAGATTTCTGCTGCGATTCTTTGATACGCTTTGGATAAGCTTTCGTGTCAACAAAACTTAGCGGATCTGCAGATTCCATATCTGCATCTAGTTCAGTGTACTTTCCTCCATCGAATAGCACTTCGAAATATTCCTCTGATCCTATGCGAACATGAAAGTCTTCTTCGGGAACAACATATGCGTTATTCTTCAATTCACGTGTATGTACAATCTTTCCTGCCGGAGATTTGAACCAAAGCCCATCAGGAACTTCACGCTTCGATTCAGTGGGGGTTAAGATTCCTTTATCACTACGTTTGAACCAAGACATATCTTTAAGAATTTGAAGTTCCAAATCCAAAGCATAAGTTCAAGCAGTTGAGCTCGAAGCTTTGGACTTAAATTTAATTTAAGCTAACCCAATCGACTTATCAAGGTATACATCCTGAATAGTCTGAAGGATTTCAACACCTTCTTTCATCGGACGTTGAAACGCTTTTCTTCCTGAAATTAATCCCATACCACCAGCACGTTTATTAACCACGGCTGTACGTACTGCATCTACAAGATCACTTGCACCTTTTGATTCGCCACCTGAATTAATCAAACCTGCACGGCCCATGTAGCAATTGAGTACCTGATAACGGCACAAATCAATTGGATGTTCAGAACTTAACTCAGTATATATTTTTTCATCGAGCTTTCCATAACTGCTTCCACCAGTATTCAATGCTTTATATCCACCTGTGTTTTCTGGTAGTTTTTGTTTGATGATGTCGGCTTGAATGGTTACACCAAGATGATTGGCCTGGCCAGTTAAGTCAGCAGATAAATGATAATCTACGCCACCAGTTTTGAAAGCGTTATTTCTGATATAGCACCATAAGATTGTTGCCATACCTAGTTCGTGCGCACGTTCAAATGCCTCTGCTACTTCCATGATCTGACGGGTTGAATTATCAGAGCCAAAATAAATTGTAGCGCCAACAGCAACAGCACCTAAATTCCATGCATCGTCTACCGATCCAAACATGATCTGATCATGTTTATTAGGGTAGGTGAGAAGTTCGTTATGATTTATTTTAACAATGAAAGGGATTTTATGGGCGTACTTCCTTGACATCATTGCCAGTGTACCAAACGTTGTAGCTACACCATTACAACCACCTTCTATTGCAAGCTTTACAATATTTTCAGGGTCAAAGTAAATTGGATTTTTTGCAAATGATGCACCTGCGCTGTGCTCGATCCCTTGGTCGATAGGTAGAATTGACAAATAGCCGGTATTGGATAATCTCCCTGTGCTGAAAAGCCATTGGAGGCTGCGAAGTACTTGGGGGTGTCTGTTCGATTGGATGAAAATCTTATCAACGAAATCAGGACTAGGTGTATGAAGTAATTCCTTCGCTACTGTTTTGCTTTGATGTTTTAGTAAAAACTCTGCGTCTTTCCCTAACAATTCTGCTATGTTTCTTGCCATAGTTTTCGACTGGTTGGTTTTTAGGAGGGGACAAAGTTATTAATAATTTAATAGTATGCTAACAGATCTAAAACGATGATTTCGGCCTGTATTCAACAGTTTTAAACTATCCTGAGGAGGACTTCGTGTAATAAAAAAAGCCATTCCGGGGTGCAGAATGGCTTGTGATATCAGTTTTAGTTCTACTAAAGTTTCTCTTTGATACGAGCAGCTTTACCTTGTTTTCCTTTCAGATAGTAAAGTTTAGCTCTGCGTACTTTTCCTTCTTTAAGGATTTCTACTTTGTCGATGGCAGGAGAAACAATTGGAAAAATTCTTTCAACACCTACTCCATTAGATACTTTTCTTACAGTAAAAGACTCTCCGTTAGTTCCTTTGCCTCTGCGCTGTATTACAGTGCCCTGGAACTGCTGAACTCTTTCCTTGTTACCTTCTTTTATCTTAACGTGAACGTTGATTGTATCACCTGGTTTAAAGTTTGGGATACCTTCACGAACTTTAGCAAGCTCTTGTTCAACAATTTTTATTAAATCAGCCATGACTCGATGGTTTAAAAATGGGATTGCAAATGTAGATAAAGAATTCAGATTTTGGAAACCAGAATTAAGAATAGTTGAAAATCGACTAAAATTTAATCCTTTAGCAGTTCGGGTCTTCGGTTTTTAGTTCGTTCAAGGGATTTTTCAGTTCTCCATTGTTCAATTTTAGCCTCGTGACCTGAAAGTAATACCTCAGGCACCTTCCATCCATTATAGACTGATGGCCGAGAATAAACTGGCGGTGCAATCAAATTATCCTGAAACGAATCGCTTAATGCTGAAGATTCGTCATTGAGTACGCCAGGAATAAGTCTTACAACCGCATCCGCTACAACGGCAGCAGCCAGTTCGCCTCCTGAAAGCACATAATTTCCAATGCTGATTTCGCGGGTGATCAGGTGCTCTCTTATACGCTCATCAATGCCTTTGTAATGCCCGCAAAGGAGAACCAAATTTTTTTTCAAACTCAATTCATTAGCGAGCGGCTGTGACAAGAGTTCTCCATCAGGGCTCATATAAATGATGTCATCATAAGACCGCTGAGATTTTAATTCCGTAATGCACCGGTGTATCGGTTCAATCATCAAGACCATTCCTGCTCCTCCGCCATACGCATAATCATCGACTGATTTGTGTTTGTCCGTTGCATAGTTGCGAAGATCAATAATATTAACAGTCACGACACCTTTTGTCTGCGCACGTTTTAAAATCGAATCCGAAAAAGGACTTTCAATCAAACGCGGAAGACAGGTGATGATGTCAATATGCATAATCAGATATCAAGAAAGCCCTCTGGTAATGTTACACTTACTTTCTTTTTACTTTTATTAATGCTTGTGATAAATGGACTATTGATTGGGATTAATATTTCTTTTCCATGATGATCTACCGACAGCAATTTATTAGATCCAGCAATGGTTACTTCAATCACTTTTCCCAACAACCCCTGTTCACTATCAGTAACTTCAAAGCCGATGATTTCATCGTCATAAAATTCGCCTTTGGCAGATTTAGCCCGTGTTGACTTCGGTAGATAAAGTGAACTTTTTGAAATCGATGTTGCCGCTTCTAGAGAATCAACATCTTCCAGTTTTAAGAATGCTTTATTCCCTGTTATTGATATTCCCTGAATAAAATAAGGAATCAGACGATCGTTCTGCTCAACAAACAAAGCGTCGATGTCTTCAAAATTATCCGGCGCCTCTGGATCAAGGGAGGCAGTAACCTCTCCTTTTAATCCGTGCGTTTTCATAATGAATCCGATTTTATAACAGTCTTTAACTTGCATGCTGTAAAGAAAAAATGCCAATACGAAAAAACGCATTGGCATTGAGAATTTATTTTTTGAAGAGGTTATTATCCTTGTGCTTCTTCAGCAGGAGCAGCTTCGGCAGACTCACCTTCTGCAGCAACAGGTTCAGCCGCAACTTGTGCTTTTTTACGGATTGCTTCAGCACGTGCTTCTTTTACTTTTGTTTCCGCAACTTTACGAGCCTTAGCTTGTTCTTGTTTGCTCAAAGAAAGTTTTTCACGCTTAGATTCAATCTTAGCTTCTTTGCCTTTAATCCAGTCAGCCAGTTTTCCATCAGCTTGTTCCTGGGTTAATGCACCCTTAACAACACCGATTTGCAAATGTTTTTTCATCATAACACCTCGATATGAAAGCATTGCTTTTACAGTATCAGAAGGCTGAGCGCCTTTCATCAACCAATCAAATGCGCGATCATCTTTTAACTCGATGGTAGCAGGTGTTGTGGAGGGATTATAAGTCCCAATCTTTTCAATGAAGCGACCATCACGTGGTGCTCTGGCATCTGCGACAACTACATCGAACATTGCCAGCTTCTTGCGGCCTCTGCGGGCCAATCTAATTTTTACCATTGTAATTTACTTTTGTGGAACTCGTCCAGTTTTTTAATAAGGGACGCAAAGTTAATAGTTTTTTGGTTCTGACCAACTCGAAAGTCAATGAGTGAATGCTACTGTTTAGGAGAGACTTCTATTTATGGCCGTCAATTTTTTTATTAATTGGTTCAACGTTGTTTCCCGACCATCGAGGTTTACAATAATTGAGATGCCATCAGAACGCTTTGATTCATATTGTACTTCTGGTTCCTGAACAGCTTCTCCTTTCTTATAAAGTGAAAAGAAATTGAATTTTAAGATTTCACTGACTTTGAGGAGCAAGTCTGTTTTAATATCGCTACGCTCAAATATTGCGTAAACATTTCGCGGGCTGGTGTTGAGTCTTTTAGCAAATTCTGAAAGCTTTATTCCTGATTCACGGTATCGCTGTTCAATTTCCTTTCCAATGTGCAGGCTCATGTCTCAAAAGTAGAACTGCGAATTCTTTTTAATCGCTAGCGCTCGTGATTTTAATTGGCTTATTTCTTGTATTATTTATTCAATTTGAATTACTTTTACCCAAAAGACCCCTGTTTGATTATGTTTAAGTATAAGATCAATCATTATTTAAGCCTGCTGCCGCGGTTTATACCCATTAGCGAAGTTGAAACGAAACTGTCAGTCAATCACAATATTCCCCTTTCTCAGTTCACAAAAGATAGATTTTTGGAAGAAGAATCACCTGAAGAAATTCCTGTAGGTAGATTATTGATTTACGCCCATGTTTTAAATATTCCCCTTGAGTATTTACTAATAAGAAATAAAGCTGCTTAGATTTTAGTAGGAGCCCGGGGTATTCGTAATCGTATGAATACCCTTTTTTATTGTTTTAGAAGTAATATTTGTTTACACGGGTACGCGGTTTCTTTAATTAGAACGTGTTACCTACATTTGTTGGCTTTCTTAAAACTCATGGATAAATACTCGTATATATCAAATGCAGACGTTGGATATGTTGACCAACTCTATCAAAACTATAAGAACGATCCTTCTTCAGTTGATCATAGCTGGCAAAAATTCTTTGAAGGGTTTGACTTCTCGTTACAACATCAGCCCGCAAACGGAAATGGCACAGGAGCAGTTTCCGTAGATTCTCTATCGATAAAAGAAACTCAGGTAAGAAATTTAATTTTTGCTTATCGCTCGTTTGGTCACCTTGCTTCTAAAACAAATCCTGTTCGGGAAAGGCGCAACCACAACGTACAATTCGATCATCAAAGCGTAGGCCTAACAGATGCTGATCTTGATACAGAGTTTGATGTAGCCTCTGAGATAGGAATGCCGAAGTCTTCTCTTCGAAAAATCATTGAGAAACTAAAAGCGGTTTATCTCGGGCCAATCGGTTTCGAATATAATTTTATTCGCAACGATGACATTCGTCAGTGGTTTTTTCAGAAATGCGAAAAGGAATATTATAGTTACAATCCCAGTAAGGAGGAAAAAAAGAGGATACTGGGTAAGTTGAATGAAGCTGTTGTCTTCGAGAATTTTCTACACACTAAGTTTCTAGGACAAAAACGTTTTTCTCTAGAGGGTGGTGAAAACACCATCCCTGCACTACATACAATTATTAATAAAGCTGCTGAGCTTGATGTTAAAGAGGTTGTTATTGGTATGGCGCACAGAGGCCGTCTCAATGTCTTGTCAAACATCCTTGGTAAAACGTATGAACAGATCTTTACTGAGTTCGAAGGAAATATAAATCCGGATCTAACAATGGGTGATGGTGATGTAAAATATCACCTCGGCTATACAAGTCATATTACTTCTCAATCCGGTAAAAAGATTTACGTAAAGCTTACCCCAAATCCTTCACACCTTGAAGCTGTCGATCCTTTAGTTATAGGATATACAAGAGGTCAGATTGACGATGAATATAATGGTGAACTCAACAAGGGTATGGCCATTCTTATTCATGGCGATGCTGCTGTTGCAGGTCAGGGTATTGTATATGAAGTAATACAAATGTCTGGTCTTCCAGGATATACAACCGGAGGAACAATTCATTTTGTAATCAATAATCAAGTTGGTTTTACAACTGACTTTGATGACGCACGAACAAGTATTTACTGTACTGATATCGCGAAGATTGTAGATGCTCCTGTACTCCACGTAAATGGTGATGATGCAGAGGCTGTAAATTTCTGCGCTAATCTTGCAGTTGAATACAGACAAAAATTTGGTAAAGATATTTTTGTAGACATGCTTTGTTATAGAAGACATGGCCATAATGAAAGTGATGAGCCGAAGTTCACGCAGCCAAAACTTTATAACCTCATTGCCAAGCATCCTAATCCTCGCGAGATCTACGTGAACAAACTGATTGAGCGAGCAGATGTTGATGCAGCATTAGGAGATGAAATGGACAGGAATTTCAGAAACCAATTGCAGGATAGACTGAACGAAGTAAAACAAAAACCACTTCCATATAAGCCGCAAAAAATAGAAGCGGAGTGGGAGAAACTTCGTAGGGCAACGCCTGAAGATTTTGATCAGTCACCAAAGACAGCGATTAAACTTTCGGTCTTGGAAAAAGTAGGAAAAGCATTGACGGCAATTCCTGAAGGATTTAAACCTTTAAAGCAGATTGAGAAACTGTTAAAGGATAGACAGGCAGCATTCTTTGAGAGCAAACAACTTGGGTGGGCAGAAGCAGAATTATTAGCATATGGTTCTCTACTCACCGAAGGCACGCCGGTTCGTATGTCTGGCCAAGATGTGAAGCGCGGTACATTCTCGCATCGGCATGCATACTTGTTTGATGCAAATACAAATGCTCCCTATTGTGCACTTGATAATATTGAAAAAGGCCAGCGGAAACTTAATATTTTTAATTCTCTGCTATCAGAATTTGGTGTGTTAGGTTTTGAATATGGATATGCCATGTCAACACCACATGCACTTGTAATTTGGGAAGCTCAATTTGGTGATTTTGTAAACGGTGCACAGGTGATGATAGATCAGTTTATCTCAAGCGCTGAATCAAAATGGCAGCGCATGAATGGATTGGTGATGTTACTGCCTCATGGCTATGAAGGTCAGGGACCAGAACACTCCAACGGTCATCCCGATAGATTTTTGCAGCTTTCTGCAGAATACAATATGATTGTTTCCAGTCCGACAACACCTGCTAACTTCTTCCATTTGTTAAGAAGGCAGGTAACATGGCCTTTCCGGAAACCTTGTGTTGTGTTTACGCCTAAATCGTTACTGAGGCACCCAGCAGTAATTTCTCCAATTAAAGATTTTACAGATGGAAGTTTTGCCGAAGTACTGGATGATCCAAACGGTAATGCTAAAGATGTGAAGAGAGTAGTGCTTTGTACAGGAAAAGTGTTTTACGACCTTCAGGAGGTTCAGTTGAAGAAAAAAATCAAAGACACTGCACTTGTTCGTATGGAACAACTTCACCCGTGGCCGGAAAAGCAACTGGATGTTGTTCTTAAGAAATACAAAAACGCAAAACTCCTCTGGGTACAGGAAGAGCCAGCTAACAAAGGTTACTGGTCTTACGTTCGAAGAATGATGCCGACCACAGATATAGCAGTAGTTTCGCGTAAAGCAAGTGCTTCACCTGCTACGGGTTATGCAAAAGTGCACAAAGCAGAGCAAGACAAAATTGTAAGTCAGGCGTTTGAAATATAAATGGTGAGAGAAGCTGATCATTAATAATTAACAAAACACTACACTAAAAATAATATCAATGGGAATTCAGATTAAAGTCCCCACCGTTGGAGAATCAATTACAGAGGTAACAATTGCAAACTGGTTGAAAAAAGACGGAGAAGCCGTTAAACTTGATGAAGTTATTGCTGAATTAGAATCAGACAAAGCAACGTTTGAGCTAACAGCTCCGAATGCAGGCATATTAAAAATAGTAAAGCAGCAAGGTGAAACTGTACCGATTGGTGAAGTGATATGTGAAGTAGAAGAAAATGGTCAGGCATCAGCGCCAGCAACTCCTAAAGCTGAAGCAAAACCGCAACCTCAGGCTGAATCAAAATCACAGGCTTCGGCGCCAACCCCTCAACCGGCAAAGGCTTCTGGTGGAATAAAAGAGATGAAGGTTCCTGCGGTAGGTGAATCAATTACTGAAGTAACAATCTCAACATGGCTTAAAAAGGATGGCGATCAGGTTAAGCTTGACGAAATTCTTGCTGAAGTTGAGTCCGATAAGGCAACATTCGAGTTGCCGGCAGAGGCAACGGGTATACTCAGAATTGTCGCGAAAGAAAAAGAAACACTTCCTATCGGTGGATTGATTTGTAGAATTGAGATAACAGATGGTGCTGCAGCTCCTGCTAAAACCGGTTCACCAGAACCAGTGGCATCAACAGCTTCTGATAATAAGTCTTATGCAGCAGGGCATCCTTCTCCAGCTGCAGCGAAAATATTGGATGAAAAAGGAGTTGCTTCGAGTCAGGTTCAGGGTAGTGGTGTTGGTGGAAGGATCACAAAAGATGATGCTCAAAAAGCACAAGCTCCTGTGCCGAAACCTGCTGAAGGTAAAGCCCAAACTCCTGTTGCTTCAGGGCCTCCTGTAATTGCTGAAGGCAACACAAGAGCTGAACGCAGAGAGAAAATGACATCGTTACGCAAGACGATTGCTAAACGACTAGTGGCAGTAAAAAATGAAACTGCGATGCTCACCACTTTTAATGAAGTGGATATGAAGCCAATCATGGAACTTCGTTCCCGATATAAAGATCAGTTTAAAGAAAAATATGGTGTTGGTTTAGGATTCATGTCATTCTTTACGAGAGCCGTCTGCGTAGCACTGAAAGACTTTCCTGCTGTAAACGCTTCTATCGATAAGGACGAAGTTATATTCCACGACTATTGCGATGTATCGATTGCTGTATCAACGCCAAGAGGATTAGTTGTTCCTGTTATTCGAAACGCTGATAAACTTTCCTTTAACCAGATAGAGAGCGAAGTTGTAAGATTGGCAACAAAGGGAAGAGATGGCAAACTCTCTATAGATGAAATGACAGGAGGAACATTTTCCATCACCAACGGTGGCGTCTTCGGATCGATGTTATCAACTCCAATTCTTAATCCGCCACAATCGGCAATTCTTGGAATGCATAATATAGTTGAGAGACCCGTTGTTAAAAACGGAGAGATTGTCATCAGGCCTATTATGTATCTCGCCTTGTCTTATGACCATAGAATCGTTGATGGTCGTGAATCGGTGAGCTTTCTGGTAAGGGTTAAGGAAATATTGGAAGATCCAGGAAGATTGATCTTGGGTATTTAATCAAAACAAAATCTTTTAGGTTTCAATTATCGTTATGCAATACAACGTTGTCGTTATTGGTTCAGGTCCTGGTGGTTATGTTGCAGCAATTCGCTGCGCACAACTGGGTTTTAAAACTGCCATTATAGAAAAATACAATACACTTGGTGGCACCTGCCTCAATGTAGGTTGTATTCCTTCCAAGGCATTACTCGATTCTACAGAACACTTTCATAATGCGAAGGAGTATTTTGGTGTGCATGGTATTGATATCAATCCACCAAAAGTGAACTTCGGACAAATGATAAAGCGTAAAGGCGAAGTAGTGAAGTCCAACGTTGACGGTATTGCCTTCTTAATGAAGAAAAACAAAATTGATGTTCATACTGGTGTAGGATCGTTTGTAGATAAAAACACGATTAAGATCACGGCAAAAGAGGGCAAAGAAACTACTATCACAACAGATAAAGTCATCATTGCTACGGGATCAAAACCAACACCGTTGCCTTTTGCACCTTATGATAAAAAGAGAATTATTTCCAGTACAGAGGCGCTTGAGTTGAAAGAAGTTCCGAAGCATCTTATTGTAATCGGAGGTGGTGTGATTGGAATGGAGCTTGGTTCTGTCTATGCGAGGATTGGATCTAAAGTTACTGTAATAGAATTTTTGGATAGCCTTATTCCCACCATGGATGCAACCATGGGTAAAGAACTTCAAAAGTCTACCAAGAAATTAGGTATAGAGTTTTATCTCGGACACAAAGTAACATCAGTTGAGAACAAAGGTGCTGAGGTAATTGTAAAGGCGGAGAGCAAAGATGGAAAAGTAGTTGAGTTTACAGGGGATTACTGTCTGGTGAGTATCGGAAGAAGAGCATACACTGAAGGCCTGGGACTTGATAAGGTAGGAATAGAAACTGTTAAGGGTCAGGTTGTGGTTGACGATCACTTGAAAACGAAAGTTGATAACATCTATGCTATTGGTGATGTTGTGCGTGGCGCGATGCTGGCACATAAAGCCGAAGAAGAAGGTGTTTATGTTGCGGAACAAATGGCAGGTCAAAAACCTCACTTAAATTATCTGCTTATTCCGGGCGTTGTTTACACATGGCCCGAGGTGGCAAGCGTAGGTTACACAGAAGAGCAGCTTAAAACGCAGAACCGTACTTACAAAATCGGGAGCTTCCCTTATAAAGCATTGGGAAGAGCGCGTGCAAGTATGGATACTGATGGGCTGGTTAAGGTTTTAGCAGATAAGGAAACAGACGAAATTCTAGGGGTACATATTATTGGTGCCAGGGCAGCAGATATGATTGCGGCTGCCGTTACAGCAATGGAGTTCCGCGCTTCAGCAGAAGATGTAGCAAGGATGTCGCATGCTCACCCAACCTATATGGAAGGTTTTAAAGAAGCTTGTCTTGCGGCTACCGCAAATCGCCCGCTTCACATTTAACTTGATCTAAATAGGTCTTGTCTGATTTTTGGCAGATCGAATGAGGACTTTTTCATTCCTCATTTTGTATTGTAGAAATGCCCTTAATGCGGCAGTTGCAACTAGAGGAATAAGCGCATAATGCAGTTTTTGAGGAAGCACCGCCCAAGTTAAAATCAGCAACACCGAAAGGACACATACAAGTAGAAAATATTTATCTAGCCATTTTGGTTGACGAATAAATGCTATTACCGCAACCAAATGTGTTGGTAAAGCCCAAAGCAAATTCATATTCTTCGCAGAGGCATGATGATCCGTTGCTACCCAGAGTAGTAGTAACGACAAACCAAGAATTCCAAGAACTGTAAAAAGCGTAACGTCAAAAACGTTGGTCAACTTTTTCCGTTTCCAATCACGATAAGTTAGAAATGCTGCGAACAGAAATAATGCACCAAAAACATACAGTGGCTGAAAGATTCCTTTTGAAAAAGTTTCAGGAGTAGCTTCATAAACACTGTTAGTTTTTAATACCAATGCATTTTGATCAGTGCCGCTTTTAATGGTTGCGTGTGCAAAAGAAGATTCAACATAATCTGGCAGAAACATGTACTCATGGGGTGCGGCCTTCTTATCAATGGGAAGTCCAAGTCCAATATCAATACCTAAATCTCCCCAAGGTTGGTATATTAAATAAAGATCAGTAAGCTCACGAATAGTGTAATCAGTTTTTATGTATGAGCCATCAAATTGAACTGAATCCTTAAACACTTCAGCGACAACATCACGCATTTTTGTAGCGCAGTTGTTATAGAAGTAATCGTAGCGATAATTCTGATTCTCCGGCTGTGCATTCCATTGCAGGTAATTGTACATCTTTTGTTTCTGGTCCTGCGTTAAATTCAAAACCTGCTCATGTACATAACGGTTGTGATAGATATAGTAATATTCAAAACGTTTGTAGTCATACACGCCCAGCTTATAGTATAAATAACCTTTCGCGAAGTTTAAATAGAAGTTAGGCTGGTCGAAATCAAATACGCCATAGTTATAAGCCTCGTCAATGCCGTTAACAGGATCATTTACCCGAAATGCATTATGACCAAAAGCAGAATATAATTCACCTTGCCAGGGACCGCAAGTAATTACTGAAACCGTGGCTTTGTCCGACAATTCAGTTTGAGAATATCCGATAGAAGTGATGAATAACAGTAATATGAACAGTTTATGCATAATCAAATAACAAAGTGGCAAGATAAGCTTTAATGATTTTTTATCCTGATCAATTTACCCAGTATCTTGCACCAATGATAGGCAGTTTTTCGGACACCAAGAACATCCTGAACAAGGCGAGCTGGCCACGGATAAAGAATGCTGCCAGGATCTACTCAAGCTATCAACTTTCCAGGATTTCAAAAAAACCGGAGATTCATGGCCTGCCCATCAGCATTTCAATTGAACCAACTACATCCTGCAATCTACGTTGTCCTGAATGCCCGAGTGGGTTAAGATCGTTCACAAGACCAACGGGAATGCTTCAACAAAAATTGTTTGAAAATATTATTGATCAATTAAGCAACACGCTTACCTACCTTACTTTTTATTTTCAGGGAGAACCATACTTGCACCCGGAATTTCTTTCAATGGTGCAATATGCATCCAGGCAAGGAGTCTATACTGCAACTTCAACCAATGCGCATTATCTGAAAGATGAAAATGCAAAAGCAACAGTAATGTCAGGATTAGATCGGCTGATCATTTCTATTGACGGAACTACGCAGGATACTTATGAATCTTACCGCATAGGTGGTTCGTTGGAAAAAGTGTTAGAAGGAACTAAAAACATTATCAAGTGGAAGCGTCAGCTTAATTCGCTGACTCCTCATGTAGTATTTCAATTTCTTGTGGTGAAGCCCAATGAGCATCAGATTGATGAAGTTTATAAGCTCGCTAAAGAACTGGGCGTAGATCAGGTGGTGCTTAAAACCGCTCAGATTTATGATTATGAAAACGGCTCAGATCTAATTCCAACACAGGAAAAATTTTCCAGATATAAGCGAAATGCTAACGGCACACATTCTATTAAAAACAAGCTGTTGAATCAATGCTGGAAAATGTGGCATAGTTGCGTGATCACTTGGGACGGAAAAGTTATCCCTTGTTGTTTTGACAAAGACGCTACGCATGTGCTGGGTGACTTGAAGCAGAAAACATTTGCTGACATCTGGAACAGTGATCAATATAATCAGTTCAGGCAATCGCTGCTGGTTTCAAGAGACCAAATAGAAATTTGTAAGAATTGTACCGAGGGTACGAAGGTATGGGCTTAGAGGCCCTTCTCTTTCAATTGCTTTTCAATGGCCGCAAAATCTACAGCGCCACATTTACCACAACCCGAAGCACAGGCTGACTTATTCTTAAATTGAAAGTAGACTAACCGGCCGAGGTAAAATACTGCAGCAAGAAAAATAACAAGTACAATGATTTGCTGAATCATGCTTCAAAAATAAGTTTTTACAATTACATAACTGTTCTTCTATGTGAATAATTCCGTGTCCGGGTGCTGTACAAATCCGAACAGTTTTGTCTATCCATTTTATCACAATCTTCAAAATTTCATTCCTTTTGCACTTTTTTAATGTGGCATTTGGATTGAAAGGTTGGCGCCAAACGCATTGATATATGTTTCGAAATTACCTTAAAACAGCACTCAGAAGTTTATCCCGACAGAAAAGCAGCACGTTCATCAATATTTCTGGTCTTACTTTAGGGATTACTTGTAGCCTCATACTTTTCTTGCTGGTAAAGCATTTGGCAAGCTTTGATAATTACCACAAGAACCGTGACAAGATCTATAGAGTCGTAACTCAGTCTGATGGTAATAATGGTAAGTTCCATACGCCTGGTGTTCCACCTGTTTTACCCGATGCTTTTCGCGATGATTTTTCAGAAGCTGAAGAAGTAACCTTTACATCATACCGATCAGATGTGTTAATTACTATACCTCAACATGATGGCCTTCCTAAAAAGTATAATGAAGAGCGCGGTGTTGTATTTGCACAGCCGAACTTCTTTAAAATTTTTGATCGAAAGATATTAATTGGTGAGGCGACAAAAGGATTGGATGACCCTAATGAAGCAATTATATCACTGGCGTCAGCTAAAAAATATTTTGGTAAAGAAGATGTAGTAGGAGAGGTTGTGAAATTTGATTCTCTTGAGTATAAGATAACGGCAGTAATGGAAGATTACCCTGCAAACACTGATTTTCCTTTTGATCTGATGCTTTCCTATGTAACAATAAAAAAATCGAAAGACGAAGCAGGATGGACCAGTATCTGGAGTGATGAACATTGTTACATTAAATTAAAGGAAGGTGAGCAAGCATCATCTATCGAAAAACGAATCCCTGCTTTTGTTGACAAGTATCTTGGTAAAGAAAACTATTCTCATCAAACTTTTGCTTTACAACCTTTAAAGGATCTTCATTTTGATGATGAATATGAGACCTACTCCTATAGCACGGCTCCAAGAGAAATGTTGATTGCTTTGGCTGTGATCGCGGCATTTCTTATTGCAACTGCATGTATCAATTTTGTAAATCTTGCTACTGCTGAAGCCATCAAACGATCTAAAGAAGTAGGCATCAGAAAATCTTTGGGTAGCACGAGAAGGCAACTGATCGGACAATTTTTAGGAGAAACAACTTTGGTAACGCTTGTTGCAATGCTTGTTGCCCTGGGCCTCACGCAAATCAGTCTAACCTTTCTCAATGCATTTCTCGAGCTGAAACTAGCCCTAAATTTTTCTTCTGATTCATTGCTTTGGACATTTATCATCAGTGTTACAATAATCGTGTCTTTGCTTTCAGGACTGTATCCTTCTTTTGTGATTTCAAACTTTACACCAGCGCTGGCGTTGAAGAATCAAATCAGCAACAAGTCATCGTCTGGTTATAATCTGAGAAGAGGGCTAGTAGTATTTCAATTTGTGATTTCTCAATTCTTCATTATCGGAACAATTGTGTTGGTGAGCCAGATGAACTACTTCCAGAAGAAAGAGCTGGGGTTTAGAAAAGATGCTGTTGTACTCATTCCTATTCCCGAGGAGGAAACAGAAACTTTTGGCAAAGGGTATAGCAAAATGAGAACATTACGTGAAGAAGTATCTCGTCTCGCTGGAATTGAATTAGCAAGCCTAAGCAGCACACCTCCTTCATCAGGATCTGTTAGTGCAACAGGATATTATTTTGAAGGTGAAGATGTGAAAGATCGTAAACGTACGCAGGTAAAACAGGTTGATGGAAATTATCTTGAGCTTTACGATTTGAAATTAGTGGCGGGATCAGCAATACAAGATCTTGATACGGCTACAGGATTTCTGGTAAATGAACAACTTGTGAAAACGTCAGGCGTAGAAAGTGCACAGGATATCGTTGGAAGAAAAATTAGAATGTGGGGTAAAACACTTCCGATTGTTGGAGTGGTCAAGAATTTCCATACGGTTTCACTTCGCGATCCTATTGAGCCGACCATCATGTTAAATAGTATCTCCGGCTACGGAACACTTTCTTTGAAGGTTAATCCGGCACAAATGCAAGATGCTATCGCGCAAGTCAAAACAAAATGGGAAGCTACCTATCCTGACCATATTTTTAATTATGAGTTTTTGGATGAGCACATTCGTGAGTTTTATGAAGGCGAACAGAGAATGTCGATTCTGTTAACAATTTTTACCTCCATGGCAATCTTTATTGGCTGCCTTGGGTTATTTGGCCTTGCTACATTTATGGCAAATCAAAAGACAAAAGAAATTGGTGTACGAAAAGTATTGGGAGCTTCAGTAGAAAGTATCGTTCTTTTATTTACAAAGGAATACGTAAAGCTTATCGTTTTAGGATTTGTGATTGCTGCACCTTTTGCATGGTTGGTAATGAATCAATACCTGGCTGACTTTGAATATAAAGTCACGATTGGTTATGAAGTTTTTCTTCTGGGTCTAGGCATTACACTTTTTATTGCAAGCCTTACAGTAGGATATAAATCGCTAAGAGCTGCAATTATAAATCCTGTAAAAGCACTTCGCTACGAATAATAATATTTAAGATAAACTTTTCTGTAATAAACCCTTTGGGAGACGCCCGAAGGGTTTGTTTGTTTATACTTATTTTAACCGAAGAGAGTAAGAACAAGGATTAACGAACGCAGATTTACGAAGAGCTATAAAACTTCGAAAATCGTTAATCCTCGTTCTAAAATTAATTACATTTACTTGTTCGCATCTGGAACAATTCTTTCTTCACGGTTAGCAATTTCCCAGGCTGTGTAAAAAACAAGTTGAGCTCTTGTTGCCAACAGATCAAATTCTATTTTATCAACTTCATCACTTGGTTTGTGATAGTCTTCATGAATACCATCAAAATAAAAGATGATTGGTATATTATTCTTCGCGAAATTCCAGTGATCAGAACGGTAGTACAAACGGTCGGGATGGTTTTGATCATTATAGGTATAATCAAATACAAGGTTTGTATAAGTTTTGTTGGTGGTCTCATTAAGTTCATGCAACGTAGTTGAAAGCTTATCAGAACCGATCACGTAAACATAGGCTGCACTGTCTTTATGTTGAGGATCTCTGCGGCCGACCATATCAATATTTAAATTAACAACGGTATTGGCTAAAGGAAAAATAGGATGTTGTGTATAATAGTCTGAACCAAGCAAACCTTTTTCTTCTCCTGTAACATTCATAAACAGGATACTTCTGCGTGGTCCTTTACCATCTTTCTTCGCTTGTGCAAAAACTTTGGCTATTTGCATTACGGACACTGTACCCGAGCCATCATCGTCAGCACCGTTATTGATCAGGTCACCTTCACCTGAATTTCTTTTTCCAATGTGATCGTAGTGAGATGTGATAATTACGAGTTCATCTTTTTTATCAGAGCCTTCCATGTAACCTAAAACATTTTCTGTCTTAAGCGTTTTTACATCAATTGCAGTTTTGTAAGTGATCTTACCTGCTTTCACCTTGTTAATTGCCTTTCCTGATTCAATTGCCTTTGTCAATTTATCCACAGAAGTGTTTAAAGCTTTTTCTGCTACAGCAGGAGAAATGAAAAATACACCCGCGCTGCCTGACTTGTTCTCGGGCTTTTCTACTGATAAAATCCCGTTGGAAAGGTAGCTTTTGAATTGGCCAATTAAACCCGTTAATTCTTCAGCATTTGAATTATAGAAAAAAGTAATTTTAGCACCTTTCCCTTTCGCAATTTCTAAAGGACCTCGGAAGCTCTCGTCTGTTCCAAGGTTAATAAGTACTGCCTTGTCTTTTACATCGAGCTTTTCATAATTTTCCTCTTTACCCTTTCCAACAAAAACTAAAGGAACTGAAACTTCGCCTCCTGAATCGGCGGTTCCATAATATGCGATTTCTTCGAAGTTTTTGAAGCTTTGTGCGCCGACTTTAACATAAATGTCGCCCGGAGTTGAGGTGAATAACTCTACAGGCTGGTAGTAATTCTCGTTTACCGGTCCTGTCAGGCCTAGTTCCTCATAATGACTTCTTAAAAAAGCAGCCGCCATTTTCTGACCACGCTTGCCAGTTTCTCTTCCTTCCATGGCATCGGAAGCCAGAATCGACAAATTATCTTTTAATTCCTGGGGAGTAATCATGTTTCCATACTGCTGAGCAACAGGATCTTGCCCGAAACAGCACGTTATGCCCAGAACTCCCAGGGCAAGCAAAAGTTTGAATCTCATAAGTTTACTGAGTTAAGGTTAATGGCCAAAACTAAGCTAGTTTTTCATCTTTTTAGTGCTTGAAATTGAGGTAAAAAAATATTTTACATGATTGGTTAAATCAAGCAAACGTTCTTGAGGTTTATCCTGTTAAGTCTGTGTTTCCTGCACTACCTTTGCGGCACTCATTAACTTAAAACGCCACTAGAAATCACTATCAATGAAAATAGATTCACATTACTCCGAAAAATTCGAATCGAGACACATTGGGCCGGATGCTCACCAGACTGAAGAAATGCTTAAAACCATTGGCGCTGCTTCCCTCGATCAGCTTATTGATGAGACCGTTCCTTCAGGCATTCGCTTAAAGAAGCCATTAAATCTGCCAAAGGCTCAGTCCGAATTTGAATTCATAAATGAATTCAAAAAACTCGCTTCGAAAAACAGAGTTTTCAAATCATTTATAGGAACCGGATATTATAATACCATAACACCGCCTGTTATTCTTCGGAATATTTTAGAGAATCCAGGCTGGTATACAGCCTATACGCCTTATCAGGCGGAGATCGCACAGGGTCGTCTTGAAGCCCTCATCAATTATCAAACAATGGTGATTGACTTAACCGGAATGCAGATTGCAAATGCATCTCTTTTGGATGAAGCAACAGCTGCTGCTGAAGCATTGCATTTGATGTATGCGTCAAAGAAAGCTTCTAAGAAAACAGCCCATAAATTCTTTGTTGATCAGAATACATTTCCTCAAACCATTGATGTGTTGAAGTTAAGATCAACGCCGATAGGTGTTGAATTAATTGTTGGTGATGTCAATAAACTTGATGTTACAGATAAAGACCTGTTTGCAGTATTAATCCAAAATCCGGATAACAACGGGGCGATTAAAGATTATACTTCATTTATTGAAGCTGCACATGAGAAGGATGTAAACGTTGTTGTTGCCTCTGATCTTATGAGTTTGCTGTTGGTAAAATCTCCAGGAGAAATGGGAGCGGATGTGGTGGTTGGTTCTTCACAAAGATTTGGCGTGCCGATGGGATTTGGCGGACCACATGCTGCATTCTTCGCGACAAAAGAAGAATTTAAAAGACAGATGCCTGGAAGGATCATTGGTGCTTCGCTTGATGCATCAGGAAATCCGGGATACCGCATGGCGTTGCAAACACGTGAGCAGCACATCAGAAGAGAAAAAGCAACTTCAAATATTTGCACTGCCCAGGTATTACTGTCAGTGATGGCTGGAATGTATGCGGTATATCATGGCGCAGAAGGCTTGAAAAAAATTGCTGGCAGAATTCATGGACTGGCAAGAACGCTTGATACAGGCCTCAAAGGTTTAGGGTTGAAGCAAGTGAACGAACACTATTTCGATACTTTGAAAGTCGCTGTAGCGGATACAAAATCTTTACAGGCAGAAGCTACAAAACGCCAGGTTAATTTCCGTTACTTCCAAGATGGACATGTCGGAATTTCCCTGGATGAAACTACTTCGCATCATGATGTAAAGAATATCCTTGAGGTTTTTGCTGTTGCAACTGGCAAGCAGGTTCAGTTAAACACAAGCACAAACGGACAAGAATTAAATTGGCCTACATCACTTGTAAGAAAGTCATCTTACATGACGCATCCAGTTTTTAATACGCATCATTCAGAACATGAAATGCTGCGTTATATCAAACGTCTTGAAAACAAAGATCTTTCTATGGTTCATTCCATGATCTCTTTGGGTTCATGCACCATGAAGCTTAATGCAACATCTGAAATGATTCCGGTTACATGGCCTGAACTTGGACAGATTCATCCTTTTGCTCCTGCAGATCAAACTTTAGGATATCAGGAACTAACAACGAATTTGGAAAACTGGCTGAAAGAGATTACCGGTTTTACTGCCGTGTCCTTGCAGCCTAACAGTGGTGCTCAAGGTGAATACGCAGGTCTTATGGTGATCCGTGCTTATCATGAAAACAGAAATGAAGGGCATCGCAATATTTCTCTCATTCCAGCTTCTGCACATGGAACAAATCCTGCAAGTGCTGTTATGGCGGGTATGGAAGTAGTTGTGGTGAAATCTGATAGTGAAGGAAAAATAGATGTAGCTGATCTTAAAGCAAAAGCAGAGCAATATAAAGACAAGCTTTCTTGTCTGATGGTAACGTATCCATCAACGCATGGTGTGTTCGAAGAGTCTATCGCTGAAATCTGTTCTACCATTCACAATAATGGCGGATTGGTTTACATGGATGGAGCCAACATGAATGCACAAGTAGGGTTAACATCTCCTGCCAATATCGGTGCTGATGTTTGTCACCTTAATTTACACAAGACGTTTTGTATTCCGCACGGTGGCGGAGGACCTGGCATGGGACCAATTTGTGTTAACGATAAATTGAAACCTTTTCTTCCTGGTCATGCTGTTGTAAAGACAGGTGGCGACAAAGGAATTCATGCAGTGTCTGCAGCTCCCTGGGGTAGCGCAAGTATTCTCGCAATATCCTATGCCTACATTGCCATGATGGGCGGTGATGGTTTGACGAATGCAACACGGTATGCTATTCTTAATGCAAACTACATTAAGGAAAAACTTAAAGGACACTTTAAAATTCTTTATACAGGATCAAAAGGTCGTTGTGCCCATGAAATGATTGTTGATTGCCGTGACTTTAAAAAAGCTGGAATTGAAGTGGAAGACATTGCGAAGCGCTTGATGGATTATGGATATCATGCTCCTACCGTCTCTTTCCCAGTAGCTGGAACGTTGATGATTGAGCCGACAGAGAGTGAACCAAAGGAAGAACTGGATCGCTTTATTGATGCCCTGATAGAAATCAGAAATGAAATAAAAGAAGTAGAAGCAGGTAAGGCAGACAAAGAAAACAACGTACTTAAGAATGCTCCTCATACTGCTGCAGTTATTACAGCTGATGAATGGGATCGACCTTATAGCCGACAGAAGGCTGCTTATCCATTGGCCTTCGTGAAGGAAGCGAAGTTCTGGCCTGCAGTAAGCAGAGTAGATAATGCCTATGGGGATCGAAATCTTGTTTGCAGTTGTTTGCCAATAGAGGCATACGCTAAGAAGGAAACTGTAGAAATATAAAGAAGAAAACGCCTGCCTCGTGCAGGCGTTTTGATTACAAGAGATATGAAAATTAAAAGTTTAACAACTTTATTACTTGCTCTGATGCTTGGTCTTTTTGTGAGCCGATCTGTTTCGGCTCAAAAGGGATCGTATCAAGGTTTCCCATCAATGGTATGGCCTAAACTTTATGATATCCAATTTGTAAAGGCAACAGATGCAAATGGTGAATATGAAAAACCTGTTTTCAGTGCAGCTGCAAAATCGCTTCAGGGTAAAACAATTTCATTGCCGGGTTATATGGCACCTTTCGAAAGTGGCATGAAAGGAAAACACTTCATGCTCTCGTCTTTACCGCTCAACGCGTGTTTCTTCTGTGGTGTTGGTGGTCCTGAAACAGTGATTGAAGTTTTTCTGAAAGAAGAAGTGTCTTATACTGAAAAGCCTATTGAAGTGAGCGGAACCTTAATGCTGAATGACACAAATCCTGACCAGATGATTTACGTTTTAAAAAACGCTGTTATTACAGGTGAGCCTGGATTTTAAATTACCGGCATTTGTGGGATAGTTTCCTGACATCTCATGATTATCTTGTCGGATGAAACACATTCTACTCTTTGGTATTCTATTTTCCTTTCTTCAAGTTCGCGCACAAATTACTTCAGATAGCAATTTGCAAAGTCTGATTAATGCTGAACTTTCTTTTAGTCGATTAGCGAAAGAGAAGAATACACGCGAAGCCTTTCTTACTTTTCTCTCAGACAGTGCAATAACCTTTGGTGCTGTTCCACGAATAGGAAAAAAATTCTGGCATGATCAGACGCCAAATGAAAGCTGGTTATATTGGTGTCCTGTTTACTCAGATATCGCTGCATCAGGTGACTTCGGTTTTAATACCGGTCCATGGGAATTTCATCAAACCAGAACTGATGAAAAAGCAATAGCCTTCGGACAGTTTGTGACGGTGTGGCAAAGACAAGCTGATGGAGAATGGAGAGCATTGATTGATATTGGCATCAGCCATGGTGAACCATCGGACGAATTAACATGGCAAACATGCACAACGAAATCAAGGGCTAACGGTGAAAAGGAAGAAGATGCTAAGCAACGAGTGTTTGAAATAGAAAATAGATTTATTGAAGCATTAGCAGGGCAAAAACACAAAGCTTACTATGCAGTGCTATCGGTTGACACGCGCATCTATCGACCTGAACAAATGCCTCTTACTTCCAAAACTTTAGTAACGAAGTTTCTTTCTGAAAATGAACCTGCAAAGAATTATCACATGCTCGGTGGTACAGTTGCTTCTTCTGGCGATTTGGCTTATGTATATGGTACAGCAGATGTAGACGTTATTAAGGAAGGTCAGTCATCAATAAGGCAAACACACTACATGCGAATTTGGAAAAAGGAGAATGGCAAGAGTTGGAAAGTTGTGCTTGATATTTTATCCTGATTTATTCGTTGTGCTTAGCTTGCATCGATCAGTATGGACACAGCGCCTATTCACATCTTTGCCACGAAATAATCTAAAGTAGTTCTTCTAACAGATACTATATTGAACGCGCGCGGTCCTATCTATGCGATGGAACTCATTAAAGCCGAAAAATTGTTAACTTCGTGTATAAACGTTACTGCAATGGAAGGAATCAATTTTGTCACAGACGATAAGAATGAAAAGATAGCTGTTCAAATTGATCTTCGGAAATACGGAGAACTTTGGGAAGATTTTTACGATAGTGTTGTAGCTGACTTAAGAAAGGATGAAGAAAGAGTGACGCTTGGGGATTTAATACAAGATTTGAAATCAAAAGGAAAGTTGACAGAGGATGTATAAAATTTTCGTCACAAAAACTGCTTCGAAGGAGTTGGCGCATTACCTCTCAGGCTGTTAACCGAATTATTCCAGTAATAAAAAAATTAAGTGAGGACCCTAGGCCTCCAGGTTCAAAAAAATTAAAAGGTCAACAGGATGTTTGGCAATCAGAGTAGGAGATTATCGCGTGGTATACACAATAGATGACGAAATTCGCATTGTTGACATTCGTAAAGTTGGACATCGAAAAGATGTTTATGAATAGAATATTATCGTCTGCTTTTCGAAGGAGGGTGATGAATCGTTATCGCTTTCACTTCCAAACAAAATAAATCATACTATGGCTTTTCTTTTTGAAACATTTAATGGATGGAAAAACTACTGTAGTGAAAAAAACATGTCGCTGGCAGAAGTTGTGATCGAATACGAGTGTGAGCAAAAGGGAAGAACTGAAGCCCAAATCTGGAGCGGATTACAGAACGCATGGAATGTGATGAAGGATGCCGTGAAAACTGGTCTTGAAGAAGACATGACGTCACGTTCCGGTATGATCAACAATGGAGCAAAAAAAGTTTACCGTTATCCTAAAGCAGTTCTTTCAAAAGAATTTCAAAACCTCATTGCAAGAGCGCTGGCAGCGAAAGAAGTGAATTCTTGTATGGGTAGAATTGTTGCAGCACCTACTGCAGGCGCAAGTGGCATTATGCCTGGTGTACTTTTCACATTACAAGAGATCCACCAGATTGATGATAAACGAATACTGGAAGCTATGCTTGTTTCTGCAGGCATCGCATTGATCATTGAACAACGTGCTTCACTCGCTGGCGCGGTAGGAGGTTGTCAGGCTGAAACCGGAAGCGCTGCAGCGATGGCGTCAGGTGCTATAGTATATTGCCTTGAAGGAAACCTGGATCAGGTATTGAATGCTGTAGCAATTACAATTCAATGCATGTTAGGATTAGTATGTGATCCAGTAGCCGGATTAGTAGAAGTGCCGTGCGTAGTACGCAACGCGAGCGCTGCTGCTATAGCAAATAGCTCAGCACAAATAGCATTGGCAGATGTAAGCAGTGTTATTCCTGTAGACGAAGTAATTGACGCCATGGGTGAAATAGGCGCGAGCATGGAGACACGCTATAAAGAAACTGCGCTTGGCGGATTAGCCGCAACACCTACAGGCCAGAGAATTTCAAAGAAAGTGCTGATCCGTGATATTGAGATCTTGCCGGATGAAGAAGAGAAGCATTAGGAAATTGATCGTCACCTCACATTACAAATACAAGATTTTCTGCTTCGGCATTTGCCTCGGGTACTGGCAATCCTTCTTCAATTAAACCATCAATATGAAATTGAATTGCCTCAGCCATATTTGTTAACGTTTCTTGTTTAGTAGAACCCATTCCTATGCAGCCTGGAAGATCCGGAGCGTATGCCCCAAAACCTCCATCTTGCGCCTTTTCAATAATTATTGCATATTTTCTCATATTTCTTTAACCTTCATTATTTAAATATAATGATTTCTGATCTCTTAAAGTCAAAGATAATATAGCTATTCAGTTGAACTTCGTATCACTGAATAAAATCGGGCAAGATCCTATCACCAAAAAAGTAAATCGCCATACTAAAAGCAACACTCCAAAAAGAAGCACTTAAAAACATGTAGAAAATAATTTTCTCTTTAGGGCTTCCGGAGCTTACTGCAAGCAACGTCCCACCGATGGGTGTAAGAAGAATAGGGGTTAATATTGCAACGCCAACCAATCCGTATCTCTTCCAAATATTAACAAACCTTCGGTTGCTCACAGAAAATTTATTAGGCTTCTTTTTTCTAAAGCGTGATATTATATTAACCTTGATCCAATTGCCCGAATAAGTGAATACAAAAACCACGGTCATCATGCCGAAGACAGTACTCAGTATGGTGGTAATAAGGTTAAGTCCGGAAGCATATCCACCAACCGGTCCAAGAATGAACTTGAGCATGCTTGAAAGATAAACTGGTATTGCTTTTAAAATTTCTTCCCACATAATTTATAGCAAGCTTTCTAAAGCTTCACCCCATAACTTAAATCGCCAGCGTCACCAAGCCCTGGTACAATGTAAAAATTCTCATCTAGTTTCTCATCGACACTGCATGTCCAAACGGAATAGGGCAACGACAGGTTTTGTTCAATGTATTGCAAACCCTCTGGTGCAGCTACAAGCGAGACGATATGAATATGCTTCGGTTTACCGTTTTTAATTACTGCGTTAACTGAATCAATAACAGAGCGGCCGGTTGCGAGCATTGGATCGATCAGCACCACTACCTTGTCTGCTAACGATTGAGTCGCTACATAGCTCAGTTTTATTTTAATATGATCAGCACCTTCTTCGCGATAAGCTCCGATAAAGCCACAATCAGCTTTATCGAAAAAATTAACGAAGCCATGAAAATAAGCAAGTCCTGCGCGCAGAATAGTGATGAGCACCAGATGATCAGTCACTGCATTGATTGTAATATTGCCAAGCGGACTTACAACATTACGGGAATCATAGGAGAATGATTTCGAGATCTCATACGCCATGATTTCGCCCAGCCGTTCCATATTCTTTCTGAATCTCATTCGATCCTGTTGAATATGTTTGTCTCGGAGCTCCCTTAAAAATTCATTACCAATTGAATTATGCTTGTCAAGCACGAAAATCATAAAGAGGTTGCCTTGTTTAAAATCGTAATTTATTAATTGCGCGCGAGCTTTAAGGCATTTCTTCTCATTCATTCTGCTTTAATTTTTTTGCTACAATTAAAATATCAGCAAATTGCGATCATATCTATAAGTTAAATGGAACTGCTGAAACAACTTTGTGAAATACATGCCCCTTCCGGAGAGGAGCATCGGATGACGGAATTTCTTTTGAAGTATATAAAAAAGGAAAAGAAAAAATGGAAGACACAACCAGAAGTAATTCATGGCGATGAATTCCAGGATTGTATTATTCTAAAATTCGGGAAACCAAGAACAGCCATCTTTGCCCATATCGATAGTATTGGTTTTACTGTGCGATATCAAAACCAGTTACTTCCCATCGGAAGCCCCGATGCTGAAGCGGGTACACTACTGGTTGGTGAGGATTCTCTAGGACTTATAGAATGCGCACTTGATTTTGACGCTGACCAGCATGCCTTCTATAAGTTTGGCCGGCAGATAGAAAGAGGCACATCACTTACTTATAAGATTGATTTCAGAGACTCAAAGTCATTTATTCAAACACCTTACCTTGACAATAGATTAGGTGTTTATGCTGCGCTTAAAGTAGCTGAAACTTTAAAAGATGGTGTTATTGTTTTTAGTTGCTGGGAAGAACATGGTGGAGGAAGTGTTCCTTATCTGGCTAAATATATTTATGAAAACTGGCAAGTGAAGCAAGCTCTTATTGCAGATATTACCTGGGTGTCTGATGGTGTCGAGCATGGTAAAGGTGTTGCGATTTCCATGCGCGATAGAAATCTGCCGCGAAGAGCATTTGTCAACAAGATCATAGAAATAGCACGTAAACGAAAACAGAAATTTCAACTTGAAGTAGAAGGGATGGGATCAAGTGATGGTAGAGAGCTACAGGTTTCGCCTTATCCTTTCGACTGGTGTTTTATTGGTGCTCCTGAGCTTAGTCCGCATACACCAAACGAGTGTGTACACAAAGATGATATTAAAAGTATGATCGATCTGTATGGCTGGCTTATGAAGGATTTGTAAAAACGTTATAATAACTTTACTCTAACTTCTGGTTGATCTCTTGCTTCAATGGCGTTAAGTGCCTTGTTATAACGGACCATATTATTGAATCAACAGCTCGTCAAGTTTTCTCTAGAAGCAATGAAAGCCGTCACTCTATCACTATTCCATATTTACCTAACAATCCTGGTAGCCCTTCAACTGCAAACTTTGCTTTTTTAATCCTGTTCATTTCAGGATTTATTACAAAGTTGTAGGCAGTCCGGAAGTCAGCTCCTTCCAAAATTGTATTCTCAAAAGTTGCGTTCAGTAGATCGCTGTTATTAAAATTGGAATTGGTTAAGTCAGCTTGCGTAAATTCAACCTCTTCAAGTTTGCAATCCTTAAAAGTTATTCCCTTAAGTTTTAATTTAAAGAAAGAAGAAAAGTTCAAAACACAATTTTCAAACGAAAAGGACAAGAGAAGACTGTTGCAATTGTCAAAGCGAAGCCCTAGCTGCTTGCAATGTTTAAACTTAACATCTCTAAAAGAGGTGTTGCCCAATTTTGCCATGCTAAAGTCACATGTTTCAAATACACATTCCAAGAAAATAATATTCTTTAAATCGGCACCCGAGAAATTGCAGTTGCGAAATGTGCAATTCTCATACTCTTTGTCTAGTCCTTTTACTGTGAAATCAATTCCATTAAAGTGTTCGTCCATCTCTATTCTTTTACTGATGTAAGAATGGAATATTAAAGCTTTTTGAGGGAGACACAAAATTTAAAGGAGAAGATAAAACAGTGAACAATAAAGTTAAATTATCAAACGTATAATCTTCGTGGAATACTTCACAGACCTTTTAGAATTTGTCTTAATGTTAAATGAATAGGTTGGAGTGTTGTTATCAATCTTATTTCAATTTCACTAGTGACTATTTTGTAGATAGAAAAGCAGAAATTAATTCCAGCTCAGATGAGCACCTTCAGGTTATACCTCTAATTTCCATATTTTTCACATGCAATTCTGTGCTATCTCAGCTTCATACTTTCCTTCCCTAACATCTTGTTAACAATAACGAAATACATAGGACACTTGCACGAAGAGTGGAGCAAGTGTGCACAAGGTGTGGAGAAAGCATTAACCTCACACATTAGATGGAAGTCGTCGGCAGAGGATCAATAGTCGTATGCAAGGGTTCTAATTCCTTTTGCAATTGATGTTAACATAGCCTTTGACACAGGATGTCAGCAGGCCTTATCATATTGTATAAAAAAACATATGGCAGTTCTTCAATTGAATGCTCTTATAAAAGGGTTCAACGGTTCCATCGGTAACTTGGTGCTTAGGCAGATTGGCAATAAAACTATTGTAAGTGGCAAGCCAAAGTTTAAACAAAAGGAAAGTGAACAACAGCGTGAAAATCGTTTCAAGTTCAAGTGCGCAACGGCCTATGCAAAAGCCGCCATGCTGGATCCAGAGAAGAAGGCTGCCTATGCGCGTATTGCAAAAAAACTTGACTTACCGAACGCGTATACAGCAGCGATTACCGATTACATGCGTAAAGGCAAGATCCAGGAAATTGATACGCTTCAGTATAAGGGCAAGCAAGGAGATGTCATTCGTATTAAAACTTATAAAAAAGATTTTCCCATCAGCCAGGTAAAAGTTGCTGTATATGATGCCAGTGGTAAGATGATAGAATCAGATGTTGCTGTTAGAGCAGACCATCAATTATTTTTGTTTAAAGCCAAGTATGCACATCATAACGAGGCAGCGAAAATTCGGGTAACACTATCGGACCATTTGATGAATATGGTGACAGCGGAAGTAGATGTTTCGGTTTAATAACTCCAGTCTCTCTTCCATGTATCTATTAAATCGAAAGAGATTTTGAAGTCTGTATTGGGTGGTGAATAGTTTGATTGTGATAGTACTCCGAAAACGCCAATACGAAGCCTTCTTCTGGCACCGAGTTTAAAGACACGTTCAATTCCTCCAAAGATTTCTTCATGGCGGTAATTGCTTTCTTTAATCCACATTAAACCTGCGCCTGCTACGGTTCTGATCTTTGTTTTTTTAATCAACGGAATGTGGTTAATGAGGGCGCCATTAAAATGGTGAATGTAATGCGCTTCGAAGAACCAGTCTGTTGCAATCAACGATGTATCGAGTAGTTGAAAGGAATGCAAAGGATCAGAATATAAGTAAGGGTCTGATTCACGAAAGCGTTTCACATCTATAAAGCGGAGATCTCTCGTATTCACGAACTTGCCCGCCATCAATGAATACTTTGAATTACCAAGTGTTCCAAGAAGCAGATTTTGTTCAATAGTAAAATCGAGATAATCAAAGTCAACATCACTGGTAAAGATCTTATCCCAACCTTTTTTGTAATTGATACTAAACGTAGGGTATTTGCTGCCCAGCACAACTTTTCGATTTGGCTCACTCATGTAACGTTGGGCAGGTGTATAGGAGAATCTTAAATTAGTGATCACTGCCTGGTAATCTTCAAATACAAGAGGATCTGTTTCATCAATAACCTTGTTAAGAATTGATGTAGCATCCATGTCCTCAATAGAATGCCTGTCATGCAAGCCCAGGTCTGTGCTTACATAGAAACCATTGAACAACTCGATACGGTGAAATAAATCAATGTGATCATGAATAATATAATTGGAGATTCGCAACTGATTAAGGTAAGCATCGAAATTGTTAACAGAATAGAACGACCGGCCTATGCGAAATGAAGCATCACCAAGTTTGTAGGGGTTATACCTTGTCCAAATACCTGTGTTACCCTGCCAGTCCTTGTTCTTCAACCCCATATTAAAATTTCCGAAGGTGTAAAGCATGCGGCCATTTTCGAAACTTCTGTAGTAAGATGCATGAGGCCCTAATCTGAATCCTGCAACAACTTCAAAATTAATCAGGCCTAACAGCGGACTAACGTAGATGTTGCTTTTGGTCTTCTCACGTCTGAAACCAAAGCCGTGATAGAGCGCTTCACCAACGGTGACTTTATTGTATTTTGCCTCAATGGAATCGAGATATGCTTTTGTATTATGGGCAGCATGAACACTATCTCTGTAAAGAATCATCTTCTGCTGATCTATGGTAAGTGGGTCGGGCCGGGTGCTATTCCAGTATGATGAATCTCGTTTGAAGGCTTCTTTAGTGATCACCGAAACTTCGTTGCCAAAGAACTTAGGTGGAAATAGAAAGTCTTTCTGATAATCTGTGTAAACCAGAACGGTACTCCCTTTAAAAGATTTTGGTCCTGCCTTTGTCTCGTAAACAAATTCTTGTTTAAAAGGCATCCAAAGATCTTTTGTCATCTCCTGATAGGTTTGCTTGATGGTGAATACGTCATAGAACTTTAATCCACCTTTCTCCAATGTGAATTCGACACGATTGATATTCCATGTACTATCGTTGATAAAGAGAACTCCTTTTCCAGTAGCGTCACCCGTTTTGCGAGGCGTGAATTTTATTTTGTAAACAGTAGCACCTCCTTCTTTGACGGTCTCTTCAAGTTTGTATTTGTAAGACAGCACAGCCAGTCTGCTAATGGGAGAAATAAAAGGAACTTCTGAAATCCCTTCTAGATCAACAAGGTTGTAATAGAAATTGAAATCAGCTTCACTGAACACAGGAATAAACAGACCTTCCTTTTTTCCATATAATTTGTAAGCTGTTCGTTCTTCCTTATAATTATCAGGACTTTCATAATTCAGTGTGAGTTGCATTTCGACCAGGTTGATACCTTCGAGTCTTTCATCCTCTTTCTTCTTTGCTTCTGCAGCGGGATCTAGTGGAGGTCCTTTCTTATCTCCAAGATCCTCTTCTTGCTCTTCCTGTTTCTTCTTTTTCTTTACATCAACTGTTTCGCTTGCCCGCACATACACTTGTGTTTTAAAACTATTTACTTGCGTTAAATACTTCTCACGATTGTCAATTACCTTTTGGATGATCTCATAGGCGGGGTCTCTTCGATTGGCCTTTACCACTACTTCGTTTAATTCTATACTTGATGCCTGGAGCCAAAGATTTTTAGTTGTCGGTTTATCGGTAATAACAATTTGAAGTGTGCGGCTTTCATAACCGAGGGATGAGAAAACAAAATTATAAATACCAGGATCCATGGTGAGATAGTAACGACCCTTTTCATCTGTAGTAGTTCCTGTGCTTGTCTCCTTCACAAAAACATTTACAAAGGGCACAGGCTCATTCTGCTCATTCAGTATGTAGCCACTGATGCTCTGGCACAGTCCTTCCAGCGGAAGAAACTGAAGACTTAAGAGAAAGACTGCAAGTCCATATGTTCGGTATAAGAGGGATGGGCTCAAAGGAAGAGGGTAGTTTTATTAATAATGTGAAAAAGCGGCAGTTATTGTGTTCACGTTCTGTTTTCTTATATACACCCTGAAAATGCAAGCGTTCATACTAATGTTGCCTGTGTCTTAAATTATTGTTATGCTTCTATTTCTTATTGTAATTCAATTTTTCAATTCTTGCGCTATATTTATTCATGATGTACCACTCAAGAAGAACATTTCTTAAGCATACTGCACTTGCTGGTGCTGGATTAAGCTTACTTTCTGCAGGTGACCTTTTAGGAAGTAACAAAGAAGATAAAGTGAAGCTTGGATTTATTGGTGTAGGCTTAAGAGGTCAGAGTCATCTTGAATTAGCGCTCATGCGGAAAGATGTAGAGGTTATAGCAATCTGCGATATTCAGCCGCGCATGATTGATACGAGCAAAGCATTGATCAAAAAATCAGGAAGAGCAATGCCGCTAATTTTCTCAAATGGTCCTGAAGATTATAAAAGGCTATTGGAAAGAAAAGATATTGATGCCGTTATAATATCAACGCCATGGGAGTGGCATACCGTCATGTGTCTGGATGCTATGAATGCGAAGAAGTATGTTGGTTGTGAAGTGATCACCGGTACCACCATTGAGGAGTGTTGGCAACTCGTTCATACTTCAGAACAAACACGTATGCCTTTAATGATGCTGGAGAATGTATGTTATAGGCGCGATGTAATGGCAGTGTTGAATATGGTGAGACAAAATGTTTTTGGTGAGCTGGTGCATTTGCAAGGTGGTTATCAGCATGACTTGAGGGCTGTTAAATTTAATGATGGAAAAAATGCGTATGGGGGTGGCGTTGAGTTTGGCGAGAAAGCTTTTTCTGAAGCACAATGGAGAACGTTACATTCCGTCAATAGAAACGGAGATCTTTATCCAACGCACGGTATAGGGCCGCTGGCCATGATGTTGAACATTAATAGCGGTAATCGGTTTACAGAACTTGTTTCCTATTCATCGAAAGCAAGAGGTTTGCATGAACATGTTGTGAAGTCGGCAGGCGCAGATCATCCGAATGCTAAAGTAGATTTTAAACTTGGGGATGTAGTAACGACAATGATCAAATGTGCGAATGAAGAAACAATCTTGCTGCAGCACGATACTAATCTTCCCAGGCCATACTCATTGGGATTTCGGGTGCAAGGCACGAAAGGTATCTGGATGGATGTTAACAAAGGAATTTATATCGAGGGACAAAGCGAAAAAGAACATGAGTGGGACAAAGCAGATGCGTGGTTAGAAAAGTATGATCATCCGCTTTGGAAAAAATATGGCAATGATGCTGCCGGTGCTGGCCATGGGGGCATGGACTGGTTTGTGCTCAATGCTTTTATAGAATCAGTGAAAAGAAAAATACCAACACCACAAGATGTTTATGATGCAGTTACGTGGAGTGCTATTACGCCTTTATCAGAAACATCTATTCGGTTGGGAGGTGAAACGGTTGAGTTTCCTGATTTCACAAAAGGGCAATGGATGCATAGAAAAAATAACTTTGCGCTTAATGATGAATATTGAATGAAGATAGAGCGTTGCCACGGACTTGATCCATTGGGAATTGACGGAAAAGCTAAACTATCCACAATTATATTATTTTTGCCATCCCTAAACAGAAGGCATGAAGATCAAGAATCTTGAATTTGGAGAATTCATCAGCGAATCGGATGTTAAAGACCGAGTACTTCAGTTGGCTCAAGAAATTAACAAGGATTATGCTGACAAATCGCCTGTCTTTTTACCAGTGCTCAATGGCTCATTCATGTTTGCGGCTGATTTGATAAAAGAAATAACAATGCCTTGCAGCGTTTCATTTGTAAAAGTGTCGTCTTACAGTGGCACCAATAGTAGCGGGCAGCTCAAGTCACTCATTGGTCTTGATGAAAGTTTATTCAATCACGATATCCTTATCGTAGAAGATATTGTGGATACTGGACTGACCTTGCAAAAAATTCTTGATGAGCTTATGGCTCTTGGAGTAAGATCAGTGGAAGTGATTTCTCTGCTTCGAAAGCAACCTGCGCGTGACAAGGGGTTGCGGGTAAAGTATATTGGATTTGAAATTGAAGATGAATTTGTACTTGGCTATGGCCTAGACTATGATGGTTTAGGACGCAACCTGAAAAGCATATTGAAAGCCAGGCTCTAACCATCTTTGTAAATCGAATTTCATTCTCTTATCTTCGTCCACTTTTGTATAAATAACTAAAGCACCACCAATAAACTATCAATGATCAATATTATTTTGTTTGGCCCTCCGGGAGCGGGCAAAGGCACACAAAGCGCCAAGCTCATTGAAAAATATTCTTTAACACACATTTCAACTGGCGATCTTTTTCGAAAGCACCTCAAGGAGGGTACTCCTCTTGGTAAACTCGCACAAGATTTTATGAACAAAGGAAACCTAGTGCCCGATCAGGTGGTTATTGATATGGTGGATGATAAAATTCAAAGCAGCGGCAATATTGAAGGAATAATTTTCGATGGCTTTCCAAGAACAATTCCTCAGGCAGAAGCATTGGATAAACTCCTGAATTCTAAAGGCGCTCCAATCAGGGCGTTGGTTGAGCTTGTTGTTCCTGAAGAAGAATTGAGATTGCGCTTAGCGAGTCGGGCAGTAAAAGAAAACCGTCCGGATGATGCGAAGCCAGAAGTAATTGAAAACAGAATTTCAGTTTACAAAGCTGAGACTGCTGCTGTTGCAGAGTATTATAAATTACAAAACAAGTATTCGTCCGTTATAGGCCTTGGCAGTATAGATGATATTTTTAAAAATATCTGTCGTGAAATAGATAAGAGTTTGTTGGTTTGATCTTTTTAAAAACAGTTTCGTGTCGTCTCCTAACTTTATTGATTACGTAAAATTTAATTCTCGCTCTGGTAACGGAGGTGCAGGATGCCTGCATTTTCACAGGGAAAAATTTATTCAGAAGGGCGGTCCTGATGGCGGCAATGGTGGTCGTGGAGGCAGTGTAATATTACGTGGCAATGCCCAACTCTGGACCTTACTCCATTTAAAATTTCGGAAACATATCATTGCAAGTCATGGCGTGGCAGGTGAAGCGCAGAATATGACAGGCGCTGATGGTGAAGATGAGATTGTTGAAGTACCGCTAGGCACAGTCGCTAAAGATGCAGCGTCTGGCGAAATCAGGTGTGAAATTAATGAGGATGGACAGGAATTTGTTTTAACGCCAGGAGGAAGAGGTGGAAAAGGAAACATGTTTTTCGCAACTTCCACCAACCAGGCTCCTCAACACGCTCAACCAGGCGAACCAGGAAAAGACGAATGGATCATTCTCGAACTAAAACTACTAGCGGATGTCGGCCTCGTTGGGTTTCCTAATGCCGGCAAGTCCACTTTATTATCTGTTGTTTCGGCAGCGAAACCAAAAATTGCCGATTATGCTTTTACAACCCTGACGCCTAATCTCGGAGTAGTAGCTTATCGCGATGGCCTTTCATTCGTGATGGCAGATATTCCAGGTATAATTGAAGGTGCTGCAGAAGGCAAAGGTTTAGGAATCCGGTTCCTGCGCCATATCGAAAGAAATTCATTATTGCTTTTTCTTATTCCCGCGGATGCGAAGGATATTAAACAGGAGTACGAGATATTATTAAATGAACTTAGAAAGTATAACCCTGAGTTATTAGATAAAAAGAGAATGCTCGCTGTTTCTAAATCAGACATGCTGGACGAGGAATTGAAAACAGAGATGCAAAAGGAACTACCAAAAGATCTGCAAACCGTTTTTATTTCATCCATCACGCAGCAAGGGCTTACCGAGCTTAAGGATACAATCTGGAAACTTCTTCATTAATTGGCATTATCGGCATACGTGTATGCCAAAAGCATAATACCGTTAACATATTGAGGCCAAAGTGTCACAAAAACACCTTTGGCAGAATTATTGACAAGTGCGCATAAACTCAATCTGTAAATCATGGAAAACAAAACACAACAGACTGAAAAAGAAATGAATAAAACAGCAGAAGCTACTTCAGAAAACGGTGGGAAAGATATGGCTACCGATACAGTTTCGGAAAAGCCTGGAGCTGAGGATAATGGCAAGGAGGCTGAAGTGATAAAATTAAAGTCAGAAATAACTGAATCAAAAGATAAATATATCAGGCTCTATTCCGAATTCGAAAATTTCAGAAGGAGGACAGCAAAAGAGAAAATAGAGCTTACCCTTAACGCAAATGAGCAGTTAATCAAAGCGCTATTGCCGGTAACAGACGATTTTGAACGCGCTGAAAAATCCTTTAAAGACAAAAATGACAAGGATTCAGAGGGTTTCTTTTTAATTCAAAACAAATTCAGAAAGGTATTGGAGCAATATGGCGTAAAGGCCATGGACCTTAAAAAAGGTTCTGATTTCAATGCTGATTTACATGAAGCCATAACGCAAATTCCTGCTGCAGAAGAAAATCTTAAAGGCAAAGTGGTAGATGTTGTCGAGAAAGGATATTTGTTAAATGACAAAGTGATCCGTCACGCAAAAGTTGTAGTGGGTAATTAATTTTTAAAACATGTCAGCGAAGCGAGATTATTACGAAATATTAGGTGTTGCTAAATCTGCTACTCCGGAAGAAATAAAAAAAGCTTATCGGAAAGTAGCGATTCAATTTCACCCTGATAAAAATCAAGGCAACAAAGAGGCGGAAGAAAAATTTAAGGAAGCTGCCGAAGCTTACGAAGTATTAAGTGACCCTGAAAAGCGTGCACAATACGATCGCTTTGGTCATGCACGACAAGGTGGAGGCGGTGGTGGCCAGAATATGAACATGGATGATATCTTCAGCCAGTTTGGAGATATTTTCGGAGGGGGAGGAAGTCCTTTCGATAGTTTTTTTGGTGGAGGAGGCGGAACGCGTGGTGGAAAAAGACAGCGCAAGGGTTCTAATCTTCGTATCAAACTAAAGCTTTCGCTTGATGAAATTGCGAATGGTGTTGAAAAGAAAATAAAAGTAAACCGCTTAGTAAGAGCCGAAGGTGTTACGTTTAAGACTTGTCCTACTTGTCAAGGTACTGGACAACTTAGAAAAGTTGTTAACACGATGCTCGGCCAGATGGTCTCCGCTACCACTTGTTCCTCATGTGATGGCTCAGGTCAGATTGTAGATAAAAAACCTTCTGGAGTAGATAACTCAGGTCTGGTTTCAAAAGAGGAAATTTTCAGTGTGAAGATTCCAGCCGGTGTTTCTGATGGAATGCAGTTGTCAATGGCAGGAAAAGGAAATGATGCTCCTGGTGGAGGCGTTGCCGGAGATCTATTGATTTTAATTGAAGAACAGGAAGATCAACATCTGAAAAGAGATGGTAACAACCTGGGCTATGATTTACACATCAGTTTCGTTGATGCTGCATTAGGTACTACTGTAGAAGTTCCATCCGTTGGCGGAAGGGTAAAAATCAAAATTGATCCCGGAACACAAAGTGGTAAAGTACTTCGCTTACGCGGAAAAGGCTTGAAAGACCTAAACGGTTATGAAACCGGAGATCAGCTTATTTACGTGAACGTATGGACTCCTAAAAAGCTTTCTCCCGAAGAAAAAGCGAAACTTGAGAGCCTGAGAAATTCGCCGAACTTCGAGCCAAATCCTGATATCAATGAGAAGAGCTTTTTCGAAAGAATGAAGGAGTTTTTTAACTAGAAAAAGAACCTATTTACAAGGCCTTACGTATACTCTCATTTACGAGTATTTTTTATCATTTTTTAGAGATAAAACTTACACTTCGTAACCTAATAAGGGGGAGTACGTAATAATTGACCATGCAGAAAAGTTTTTGGTTAACCGTTTGGTGTGTTGCTATTGTGGGGATGGCTTGGGGGCAGATTAAAAAGCAATTTACGGTGGAAAATACCCGGGCTTGCGAAGATATTAGCCTTCATCTAAGGGCTAATAGTGGTAACTGCTACATAAAACCCAGTCAAAATCCAGAGATACTGAATGTCTTCAGTAATCAGGACGAGTCTTCCTATTCTCACAACTACAGGAAAGAAACTAAAGGCAAAACCTGTGAAGTCTATTTAAATCTTGAGGAAACAAATTCCGAAGGCATAGGTCAAACCATTTCTACCCGAATGTTTGGCTCTACAAATAGGCATGAGTCGAATAAAATCTGGAAAATGTACCTCACGGATTCAAAACCTTATCTGCTAGAATTGGATTATGGTGTAGGAAATGCAAACGTTGACCTATCAGGCTTATCCATAAAAAAACTAAAGATCAACACGGGCAGTGCTGACGTAAATGTCGGTTACTCATCATTAGAGAACAAAGTCGACATGGATACCTTTGCTGTAAAGGTAGATCTTGGTTCGCTCAATATTAAAAACCTGAATTTGTCAAGAACCCATTATATGAGGGCAGATGTTGGATTCGGTAATATGATTCTTGATTTTAGCAATACTCCTTTGGTAAGCAACAAAATAAACGGAAGTGTTGGCGCTGGCAATCTCACGATTATTTTGCCGTCATCAGAAACACCGGTATTGGTTAAAATCCGCGATTCGTGGTTGTGCAGTGTGAAACTTCCGAGCAACTTCAAAAAGGTAGCCGAAAACACTTTTACAAATGCTGCTTATAAGCAAGGAGCTAAAAATTCATTAACATTCGATCTGGATGTTTCCATGGGCAGTATCATCTTCAAATAGGTACTGACAAGACCAATTAAATAACCATATTCTTTATTATTTCAGAGCTATCTGGTTTACGTTCTATTGTCAAACGTATTCTTTTGATTTATTCTCCAACTAGACTTGACCTAAGCGGCTTTCTTAAGGTAACGTGAATGTAAGGGTCGACACAGCCGTGGAGCAATGATAGAAATTAATTTTCCCGTTCTCTTTAAACTAAGTGTAATTCCTTATTGCCTTTTCATACTAATTATGTGCAAATTGATTAGCATTAGGCGCAGAACACTTACTGTGTCAATTTGCATCTAAATCAAACCTCAAGTGGAAGCATTAATAGCAACAGGTGTTACAAAGCGTTATACCAATCATACCGCATTGGATAATGTAAACATTACAATTCCCGAAAAAACAATTTACGGTTTACTAGGTCCCAACGGTGCAGGCAAGACTACGCTGATCCGTATTATAAATCAGATCATTAATTCTGATAGTGGTGACATCAAAGTATTTGGTGAACGTCTCCAGCAAAAGCATATTGGTACTATTGGATATTTGCCTGAAGAAAGAGGCCTCTATAAAAAACTAAAAGTCGGTGAGCAACTAATCTACCTTGCACAGCTTAAGGGTTTAAGTCGTACGGATGCAGTTGAAAAGAGCAAAAGCTGGATTCGAAAATTTGAGATCACCGAATGGTGGAATAAAAAAGTTGAAGATCTGAGTAAAGGAATGGCCCAGAAGGTTCAGTTCATCAGCACAGTAATGCATGAGCCCCGACTTATTATTCTTGATGAACCTTTTTCAGGATTCGATCCAGTTAATGCTAAACTCATTACAGAAGAGATTCTTGAGTTAAAAGAGAAAGGCTGTACAATCATTTTCTCTACTCACCGAATGGAAACAGTTGAAGATCTATGCGATCACATCGCATTGATTGATAAATCAAAAAAGATTCTTGAAGGATCAAAAAAACAAGTGAAGGAAACGTATCGCAGCAATACGTTTGTTGTAGATCACACAAGCACTTTCAATTTAACATCTGATCAGTTTGAAATTTTGAGTCAGAAGAACATTGAAGATTCTCACTATCGTACGATGGTGAAAGTTACAGGCACATTAACTTCCAACCAGTTAATAAGAGCACTTACCGAAGTAACAGAAGTACAAGGTTTTGTAGAGAAGATCCCTACGATGAGTGAAATTTTTATCACGCTGGTAAAGGGCGAGCAAAGTGATAACGTAAGTATTAATTAAAATTATCTCTAACACTAGAAAGATGAACAAGACCTGGTTAATATTTCAGCGTGAATTTTTAAATCGTGTACAGAAGAAGTCCTTTTTAATAGCCACCATTTTGGTACCCATGATTTTCCCGGCAATCATTGCTGTGATGGGATACATTTTTGTTAAGCAAGAGGAAGGCGCTACTAAAACCAAAATTCATGTTCTCGATAAAAGCGGAAAAATAGAATTAGAGACAACAGATCGTTACGAATTTGTTGCTGTTTCAGGAGAGCTTGAACAAGCGAAAACGTCTTTTCAAAAGTCTAACGACTTCGCCTTAATGTATATACCGGGTTTTGAATTATCAAAACCAGAGGGAATAACACTTTATACAAAAGAGAACCCAAGCATACGCAAGATCCAAGATCTTGAAGGCATGTTAGAAGGTGAAGTACATGACCTGAAACTTGCTCAGTTTAACATCGATAAGGAAACGTTGAAAAGTCTGAAGACCGACATCAGTCTTAATAATATTAACCTTAGTGAAAGCGGTGAAGAAAAGGAAAGTAATACCGGCATGTTGTATGCACTTGGATTTATTCTTGGAATATTAATCTACATTTTTGTACTCATCTATGGTATGCAAATCATGCTAGGTGTAATTGAAGAAAAGACTAGCAAGATTGTTGAAGTTCTTGTCTCATCGGTAAGACCATTTCAACTCATGCTTGGGAAAATTCTTGGAATTGCTGCAGTGGGTCTATTGCAATTCACCATTTGGGTTGTACTGGTCATGCTCACTTCTACAGCCACTTTAAATGTATTTGGCTTAAATAAATCGCAGCAACCAGGAATGGAGCAGATGAGCCAGATGAATGGGTCTCCGAGTGCTGCTGAAATGCAGGACAATCCCGTTACGAAAGTTCTTCAATCCATCGACAAAATACCGGTTGGTTTTATCGTCTTTAACTTTGCGTTTTATTTCCTTGGCGGATATCTCTTGTATGGTGCATTATTCGCAGCAGTAGGTTCCGCAGTTGATTCTCAACAGGAGGCACAACAGTTTAATCTGCCCATAATGCTTCCGTTGATCATAGGGTATTTTGCTTTGTTTATGTTCGTGCTGCCCGATCCTCATAGCACCGCCAGCTTTTGGTTTTCGATTATTCCTTTTACATCACCCGTTGCCATGGTAGGAAGACTCGCTTTTGGGGTGCCAATGTGGCAACTGATACTTTCACAAGTTCTGCTCATAGGTGGGTTTATCTTTACAACCTGGATTGCTGCAAGAATCTATAGAGTGGGAATTCTCATGCATGGCAGTAAGGTAAATTACAAAGTACTGGCAAAGTGGTTTATGATGAAGGGATAATACAAGAAGTAAGAAGTAAGTAATAGCGCAATTACTTGTAGCTTGTATCCCAAATATGGGCGCTATGCGTAAAAAGAAATCTTCCATACCAACTCTTGGCTTCTATCAGAATAATCCACGACTAAAGTGGATTGTGCTTGTGGTTAGTTTTCTGATCAGTATTGCTTCCATTTATTATACTGATATCCTTGTTGATCAATTAAAAAACAGGGAGCGCCAGCAAGTGCAGTTATTTGCGCGGGCCATTGAGTATACTTTAAATGAAGACCAGAGTTTTAATATCCTGTTCGTATCAGAAGAAATTATTAATAAAAACAATTCTATTCCAACGATCCTTGTCGATGAGCTAAATCATCCTATCGGGGTAAGGAATGTTGAAATAGATTCCAGCCGGTCTAAGCAATCAATTGATCGCCAGTTAAAAAACGAGCTTGCGGAAATGGCCGAAACCTATGAACCGATAAAAATCTTTTTAAAGGATCCCAATACGAATGAGATTTTCGGAACGCAAAAAGTCTATTATCGAAATTCATTTCTATTAACTCAGCTTATTGCTTATCCCTACATTCAGCTTTCTGTCATTGCAATTTTTGGTTTTATCAGTTACCTGGCATTCAGTTATTCAAAAGCGGCAGAACAAAATCGGGTATGGGTTGGCCTTGCGAAAGAAACGGCTCATCAGTTGGGTACCCCGTTGTCTTCTCTAATGGCATGGGTTGAAGTAATCCGTGAATACCCTGAAATTCGTAATAAAGGAATTGTAGAAGAACTTGAAAAAGATATTCAAAAGTTAAGGATTGTTACAGAGCGTTTTTCAAGTATCGGCTCGGCGCCTGTTTTGAAAAAGGAAAACATCGTAATGCTGGTGAATACTGTCGTAGACTACCTGAGACCCCGCGTTTCTTCAAAAATCAAAATCGAAGTTTTTACTTTGTCGAATAATATTTATGCAATGGCCCATGCTCCTTTGTTTGAATGGGTAATTGAAAATCTTTGTAAAAATGCTGTTGACGCTATGGGCAATACCGGAAGCATCGCCATTAAGATTTTGCGAGGAAATGAGGGTAAAGTATTTATTGATGTTTCTGACACCGGCAAAGGTATTGCCCGATCAAAAATTCCATTGGTCTTCCGGCCGGGATTTACAACTAAAAAGAGGGGATGGGGACTTGGGTTAACGCTGGCTAAAAGGATTATTGAAACTTATCACGATGGCAAAATTTTCGTGAAATCATCGGAAGAAAATATTGGTACTACTTTCCGTATTCAGCTTAACACTGTATAGGCCTAAAACAGTTCAAAAACCGTGTTTTTCGAAATAGAAAAGGTTTTTGAAAACTACTTGATAATTCGCAATTCCGCCTTTGCTACTTCGTAGTTTATAACCTACTTTTGCGGTCGAATTTTCTGACCCTAATATCAAAACATAGCATAATGGCAAATATTGGAAAGATCACCCAGGTAATTGGCCCTGTTGTAGACGTAGCCTTTGATGGCGAAGGGGCAAAGTTGCCAAACATCCTTGATTCCCTAGAAGTTTTTAAAGCCGATGGCACGCGCGTTGTGTTAGAAACACAGCAGCATCTTGGCGAAGACCGTGTTAGAACAATTTCCATGGAGGCAACAGAAGGTCTTGTACGTGGAATGAAAGTTACTGATACTGGTTTGCCAATTCAGATGCCAATCGGAGAAGACATTAAAGGGCGTCTTTTCAATGTTGTTGGCGAAGCTATTGATGGTATCAAACAACCAAAAGGATTAAAAAAACTTCCAATACACCGTTCAGCTCCTCTTTTCGAAGATCTTTCTACCGCTACAGAAGTTCTGTACACCGGTATCAAGGTTATCGATTTGATCGAACCTTATGCTAAAGGTGGTAAAATTGGATTGTTTGGGGGTGCAGGTGTTGGAAAAACAGTATTGATTCAGGAATTGATTAACAACATTGCCAAAGCATATTCTGGTTTATCCGTGTTTGCTGGTGTGGGTGAAAGAACGCGTGAAGGAAATGACCTTCTACGTGAGATGATTGAAGCCGGTATTGTTGATTATGGCGAAGAGTTCATGAAATCTCTTCACGCTGGCGGTTGGGATCTTTCTAAAGTGGATGAAGAAAAATTAGCAGGTTCAAAAGCAACCTTCGTGTTTGGTCAGATGAACGAACCTCCTGGCGCACGTGCACGTGTTGCTTTATCAGGTTTAACCGTTGCCGAATATTATCGTGATGGTGATGGCCAGGGCAAAGGTCGTGACATCCTTTTCTTCGTAGATAACATTTTCCGCTTTACACAAGCAGGTTCTGAAGTATCAGCGTTGTTAGGTCGTATGCCTTCTGCAGTTGGATATCAGCCTACACTTGCTTCGGAAATGGGTGCAATGCAGGAACGTATTACTTCAACTAAAAACGGATCAATCACTTCGGTTCAGGCAGTTTATGTACCTGCCGATGACTTGACTGACCCTGCTCCTGCAACAACATTTGCTCACTTGGATGCAACAACCGTATTAAGCCGTAAAATTTCTGAACTAGGAATTTATCCTGCAGTGGATCCATTGGATTCTACTTCAAGAATTCTTCGTGCGGAGATTGTTGGTGATGAGCATTATGATTGCGCACAAAGGGTTAAGAGCATTCTTCAGCGTTACAAAGAATTGCAGGATATTATCGCCATCCTTGGTATGGACGAGCTTTCTGACGAAGATAAACAAGTTGTACACCGTGCAAGACGTGTTCAACGTTTCCTTTCTCAGCCATTCCACGTTGCTGAAGCATTCACTGGTTTAAAAGGTGTGTTGGTAGATATTAAAGATACGATCAAAGGTTTCAATGCAATTATGGATGGTCAGTATGATCATTTGCCTGAGATGGCATTTAACCTTGTGGGAAGCATTGAGCAAGCTGCAGAGAAAGGTGAAAGAATTTTAGCTGAGGCAAGAGGTAATTAATTATTGGATTATGTATTTAGAAATATTAACACCTGACAAAAAGATCTACGAAGGGAACGTGACAATTGCTACGTTTCCCGGATCAGATGGATCGTTCCAAATAATGGATAATCATGCTCCACTTATCTCTCTACTTCAGGAAGGTGTTGTTGAATATAAATCTAAAGAAGCCTCTCAAGCAATCAGAATTACCGGTGGTGTTGTGGAGGTTTTAAAAAACAAAGTAATCCTTTTGGCAGATGGAATAGTAGCTTAAGCTTTTAGAATATTATCAAATAAAAAAACCCCGAGCTTTCGGGGTTTTTGCTTTTATGCACAATACAATTATTGTCTTGATAACCACTTAATGAAGAACACGGCACCAATCACAAGTGCAATTACACCCAACACCCAAAATACATGACCTGCTCCTCCAAGTAATGTTAGAATTAATCCCACTGCACCAAAAATTGCGGCAAGTTTAAGGTCATGATCCATTGCTTTGGTAGCATTAACACTAGCACCATTGTCTCCCTTCTTAGCTTTAAATTTCTTGATTTCCGCCTTAAGGTCCTTTTTAAGTTCTTTACGTTCGGCCTTCGACATTGAAACGATTTTGCTGGCAATAGTTTTCTTATCAGTATTCGACAACGAAGCTTTCTTTGTTTCAGCCACCACAGGGGCGATGCTGGCAACAATACTTTCTTCTGCAACGATTAAAGGACTTCTTGCTTCCTCGCTTTGAAGCCGGGGCTCATCTTGTTTCGCTGCAGCTTGTTTCCTTCCAGTGTTGTAATCGTAATGATCGAAATTGTAAGAATATTTTGGAGCGGAGCATGCGGCAAATAGTAGGACTGCACAAAGGATTAGTAAAAAGTTTTTCATACAGTAATTGTTATTTTTTAAAGGATGACATGATACGATTGATGAAACGCTTTTCAAACTGCCAAAAAAAATCAAACTGGCCAAATAGAAATCCATAGGCCAACAATAAAAGGTTGTAAAGCGGCAGTATAAAGACATAATATAATACTGTGCCAAGCGTGCCATTACCTTCTTCTCCAGCAAGAAAACTAAGAATAGGTTTTTTAATCAACAAAACTGTAAACCCAGTACAGGCAAAGACAATGAGAACAAGCAAAACCTGAAGGGGACTCTTTAGATTCCATTTATGTTTAAGACGTTCAATCCATAACGGTTTCGCCATAAGCCAGTTTATTTATTGAAAGTTTTCCAATTATCGTTTGCCGGAAGTTCCGCTTCAAATTTCATGGGCTCGTTTTTTACTGGATGAACAAATTCCAACTTTTTTGCATGTAAACAAATACTTCCATCCGCATTTGCTTCAGGAAATCCATACTTTAAATCTCCAACAATAGGACAACCAATCGATGCTAACTGAACCCGAATTTGATGAGGCCGACCTGTAACAGGATTAACTTCTAAAAGATATCGCCCGGAAGCGCTTTTAATAACCTTATAAGAAAGTTCTGAAGCGGATGCATTGGGAGTTTCACGGGTAAATGCAGTAGTCTTATTTTTCTTCTCGTCTTTGATCAGCCAATGATGAAGTGTAGACTCTGCCTCCTTTGGTTTACTATTCACAAGTGCCCAATAAGTTTTTGTAGTCTGCCGATCGCGAAATAGCGCATTCATTCTCTCCAACGCTTTTGACGTACGCGCCAGTACAACTATGCCACTCACAGGTCTGTCAAGCCGATGCACCACACCAAGAAACACTGCACCAGGTTTGTTGTACTTTTTTTTAATGTAATCTTTACAAAGCTCCACCAATGGTCTATCACCAGTTTCATCGCCTTGTACAAGAATTCCCGCAGCTTTGTTCACCACCAACAGATGGTTATCCTCGAAGATAACAGTAAAACTATTTTGCATCCGGTGGAATCAATGATTTTGAAAACCGCTCCTTAACAGAATCAATCCTTAAACTCAGAAGTAAAATGGAATTTAATTTCAGGAAAATTGTCCTGAACCATTTGCAACCACGCACGAGACTCTGCCATAAACACTAGCTTATTGTCTTTATCACGCGCAATGTGCCTTTGTTTTGAATCCAGAAACTCGGCTAGCTTCTTAGGATCCTTACTACTGATCCAACACGCTTTATAAATGCCTTGCGATTGAAATTGGGCAGTAGCATTGTATTCGTTTTTCAATCTGAATTGAATAACCTCAAACTGAAGCGCTCCAACAACACCAACTACTTTTCTCTTTCCTAACTCGTAAGTAAAGAGCTGTGCTACACCTTCCTCCATTAACTGCGACAAGCCTTTTTCAAGCTGTTTTGTCTTCATCGCATCCATGTTAATGACTTCCTTGAAAATTTCTGGGGAGAAACTCGGTATGCCGGAGTAAATAACCTTTTCTCCTTCCGTTAAAGTATCACCAATTTTAAGATTACCGGTATCATAAATCCCTACAATATCACCAGGCCACGCCTCGTCTACTGTTTCACGGTCCTGCGCCATAAAGGCAGTGGCATTTGAAAACCGCACGCTCTTTTCCTGCCTCACATGGAAATAGTTATTGCCACGTTCAAATTTTCCTGAACAAATTCTTAAAAAAGCTATACGGTTACGATGCTTCGGATCCATGTTTGCGTGGATCTTAAAGATAAAACCCGTGAATTTATTTTCTTCTGGTTCAATAATTCTTACCGTTGTTTCTCTTGGTACTGGGGCCGGAGCAACTCTAATAAACGTATCAAGCAACTCCTTTACACCGAAATTATTCACGGCACTTCCAAAGAATACCGGTGCTACTCTTCCATTAAGATATTCGTTCACATCAAAATCAGGATAGACTCCTTCAATTAACTCTACGTCTGCACGCAATTGTTTTGCGTTGTTTTCGCCAACATAATCATCAACGGTTTTATCATTGATGTCCTTAATTTCTATACCTTCCTCTACCGTTATTTTACTTCCTGAAAACAAATGAAGGCTCTTCTCATACAAGCTATAAACGCCTTTAAAGTTCTTACCCATATTAATGGGCCAGCTTAAAGGACGAACTTTAATGTTTAGCTTTTCCTCAATCTCATCCAGTAATTCAAAAGGATCTCTTCCTTCACGATCTAGTTTATTGATAAAACAAATCACAGGAGTGCTGCGCATGCGGCATACTTCCATTAATTTTTCTGTCTGGATTTCAACGCCCTTCACACAATCAATCACCATAATTACACTGTCGACAGCTGTCAGTGTTCTGTATGTATCTTCCGCAAAATCCTGGTGACCTGGAGTATCAAGTAAATTAATTTTTACATCCTTATAATTGAATCCCATAACAGAGGTAGCCACTGAGATACCTCTTTGTTTTTCAATCTCCATCCAGTCAGAACGGGCGTGATCTTTAATTTTACTTGACTTCACTGCACCTGCTTTTTGAATTGCCCCACCGAAGAGCAGTAGCTTTTCTGTCAGCGTAGTTTTACCTGCATCCGGGTGACTGATGATTCCAAATGTTCTGCGTTTCTGTATTTCCTGCTCTAAAGTCATTTCTTTCTATCTCCATTTTTGCCGGAAATAAGCATCCAGCTGCTCAATTACGAAGTACGAATAGCGTTAACGCTGCCTTATGCAGCTGACGAATCCGGTCGCAAAAGTAGTTAAAATGTAAGTTGTATTTGTTTTTTATTAAACATGAAAACTTATATTCGGCTCTCAATAAATACACATATGCAATACAGAAAATTCGGCCGGACCAATTGGAAAGTAAGTGAAATAGGATATGGTATGTGGGGTTTGGCAGGTTGGACTGGCTCTGATTCATCGGAGGTTGATCAGGCGCTCGAACTTTCAGTTGAACTTGGCTGCAATTTTTATGATACAGCTTGGGGCTATGGCGCAGGTAAAAGCGAGCAAATTTTAGGAGCGCTATTAAGAAGACATAGTAGTAAACGTTTATATGCAGCCACTAAAATTCCCCCTATGAATTTCAAATGGCCATCCAAGTCAAGCTTTACCATTGAAGAATGCTTTCCTGCCTCGCATATTGTAGCATATACTGAGAAGAGTTTAAAGAATTTAAATGTTGAATGTATTGATCTTCAGCAATTTCACGTGTGGGAAGATAGCTGGTTTGATAAAGATGAGTGGAAAATAGCGATTGAAAAACTGAAAAGGGAAGGTAAGATTAGTCACATTGGCATAAGTGTAAACCGGTGGGAACCTGACAACGTTCTTAAAACGTTGGAAACAGGTTTGATCGATACAACACAAGTGATCTACAACATTTTCGATCAGGCGCCTGAAGACAAGTTGTTTCCCCTATGTAAGAAATTAGATATTGGCGTCATCGCCCGTGTTCCATTTGATGAAGGATCGCTTACAGGCACGCTTACAAAGGATACAGTATTTCCCGCTGACGATTGGCGCTCAACTTATTTTGTTCCAGAGAATTTAAATTCCAGTGTTGATCATGCCGATGCACTGAAACCTTTAATTCCTTCCGGGATGACGATGCCCGAAATGGCGCTCCGATTTAGCTTGGGAAATGATGACGTTCACACCATTATTCCTGGTATGAGAAAAATCAGGAATGTAAAAGCAAACATTGCCGCAAGTGACGGCCAAAAACTAAATCCTACCCTTCAAACCAAATTGAAAGACCATCGATGGGACAGAACCCCAACAGAATGGTCACAATAGCAACTTCAAACTTCCAGTTTCAAAGTTCCAATTGAAACTTCAGACTTTTCAACTCGAACCCCGAAGTTATTCTGTCAATGTGTCATTATTTTGTCATGAAATCAGTGCTGGCACAACCATTGTCTAACCGGTATAACTCATTGTCTTAGTGTTGAACTGTAAACCTTAAAAATATCATGGGAAAAATAATTGGAATCGACTTGGGTACTACCAACTCCTGCGTGGCTGTAATGGAGGGGAATGAACCGGTTGTTATTGCCAACAGTGAAGGGCGGAGAACAACTCCTTCAATTGTTGGATTTTTGGATGACGGAAAAGGAGAGCGTAAAGTAGGTGACCCTGCTAAACGTCAGTCTATAACAAATCCGAAGAATACAGTAATGTCCATCAAACGCTTTATGGGCAAAAAATATGAGGACGTTACTGGCGAAATGAAAATGGTGTCTTACCAGGTAGAACGTGGTAACAATGATACCGTTCGCGTTCGCATTGGTGATCGTTTATATACACCTCAGGAAATCTCTGCTATGATCCTTCAGAAAATGAAGAGCACAGCCGAAGATTACCTTGGTACAACTGTAACAGAAGCTGTTATCACAGTGCCTGCATATTTCAATGATGCAGAACGTCAGGCTACAAAAGAAGCAGGTCAGATTGCTGGGCTTGATGTAAAGCGTATCATCAACGAACCAACAGCCGCAGCGTTGGCGTATGGTATGGATAAGAAGAATAAAGATATGAAGATAGCAGTGTATGACCTTGGTGGTGGTACATTCGATATCTCTATATTGGAATTAGGTGACGGTGTGTTTGAAGTGAAATCTACCAATGGTGATGTACACCTCGGCGGTGATGACTTCGATCAGCGCATTATGAACTGGTTGGCAGATGAATTCAAACGTGAAGAAAACGTTGATCTCCGCAAAGATCCTATGGCGTTACAGCGTTTGAAAGAAGCTTCTGAAAAAGCTAAAATTGAACTTTCAAGCTCTCAGGAAACTGAAGTAAACTTGCCATATATCACTTCCGTAGATGGTGTGCCTAAGCACTTAGTTAAGAAATTGCCTCGCGCTAAATTCGAACAGTTAGTGGACGACCTCGTGCGCAGAACACTTGAGCCTTGCCGCAAAGCTGTAGAAGATTCTGGCATTGCAGTTGGTGACATTGATGAAGTAATTCTTGTTGGTGGGTCAACTCGCATTCCACGAATTGTAGAGGAAGTTGAAAAGTTCTTTGGTAAGAAACCATCTAAAGGTGTTAATCCTGATGAAGTAGTAGCTATTGGTGCTGCTATTCAGGGTGGTGTTTTAACGGGTGAAGTAAAAGACGTTCTGTTATTAGATGTAACACCGTTGTCATTAGGTATCGAAACATTAGGTGGCGTGTTTACAAAACTTATCGAATCAAATACAACTATACCTTCTAAGAAATCGGAAGTATTCTCAACTGCTGCAGATCAACAGCCTTCAGTAGAGATCCATGTGCTACAAGGAGAAAGACCTTTGGCGAAAGACAACAGAACAATCGGAAGGTTTCACCTTGACGGGATTCCACCAGCACCGCGTGGTATTCCACAAATTGAAGTAACATTTGATATTGATGCCAATGGTATCCTTCACGTGTCTGCAAAAGACAAAGGAACCGGAAAAGAGCAGAAGATCAGAATTGAAGCTTCTTCAGGTTTAACAGATGCCGAGATCCAGAAAATGAAACAGGAAGCTCAGGCAAATGCCGAATCTGATAAGAAACAGAAAGAGCAGATTGAAAAAATCAATCAGGCCGACTCGCTGATATTCCAGACTGAAAAACAGATGAAGGAATATGGCGATAAACTTTCCGAGCCAAATAAGAGTGCAATTAATAATGCGCTTGAAAAATTAAGAGCTGCACATAAGACTCAGGATATCGGAGGCATTGATGTCGCGATGAATGATTTGAATACAGCATGGCAGGCTGCTGCAACTGAAATGTATCAGGCTACAGGCGGACAACAGCCAGGAGCCGATGCAGGGGCAAGTGCCGGAGCAGGAAATGGAAGCACTTCAGCACAAAATGATGTGTCTGATGTTGAGTATGAAGAAGTAAATGACGGAAAGAAATAATCCTTCAATACAATCATAATTGAAAAGCCCTGAGCAATCAGGGCTTTTTTTATTTTAAAATTTAACAGTATGATCGTTAAGGTCAACTTATCGCACAAGGTGGATGTATATTTTTGTAGCTCATTTTTATCCAATACTTGTAATATTATTTCCTATATTTTCGGATGCAAAAGATTTATTTAAGTGATGCAGGGCCAAAGGTTTCTCCTGCAGTTTATGGTTTTTACAGATGGGATATTAATCAAAGCAATTCCTTATCTGTAATGGAGGAGAATTGTAAACCTTTGCCTGGAGCTTGGGATAAATACTTTTGATCATGCAGATATTTATGGAGCCCACCAATGTGAAGAACTATTTGGCCCAAGCGCGCCGGATGTAAGGATAAAACATTATGATACCTCTGCTAAGCACATCAATGCCAGCGTTGAGAATTCCTTGAGAAGGCTTAATACTGATTATATTGATATTTTTTTATTGGACCATTTTGACCCGATTTCGAATCTTGAGGAAACCGCGATCACGCTGGAGAAGCTTAAATCATCTGGTAAAGTAAATACCCTTGCCGATTTAAAGAAGCGATGTGAAGACAACGGAGTGACCAGTGTGTTGATTATGTGTGATGGAGAGGGAGAGATGGCAGATTTGGATTCAAAGAAAAGGCAAAAGGCTGTCGAAAATCATTACAAATGGGTTGACGCAGCGAAATTTTTAGGATGTCATTCTATTCGAGTGAATTGTTTTGGTATTGGTACAGCGGAAGAGGTAGCGAAAGCGGGCACAGATGGTTTGCGTAAGTTGAGTGAGTATGCACAGAAAGTTGACATTGGCGTAATCGTTGAAAACCATGGGGGGTTTTCTTCCAACGGACAATGGCTTGCAAATGTTATGAAGGGAGTTGGTATGGAAAATTGCGGAACGCTGCCTGACTTTGGTAATTTTTGTATTAGAAGGGAAAAGGGTGACATGTGGGAATCTCCTTGCGTGGAGGAATATGATCGATACAAAGGTGTTGAGGAGATGATGCCGTATGCAAAAGGTGTAAGTGCGAAAGCACATGACTTCGACGAACAAGGCAACTGTACAGATACTGATTTTGCAAAGATGCTCGCGATTGTAAAGGCTACAGGTTTCAATGGTTATATGGGAATCGAATATGAGGGAACTAAGCTTTCGGAAGCTGAAGGTATCCTGGCAACAAAAGCTTTACTCGAAAGGGTAGGCATGCAGGTGTAATCTTCCCTTATGACAACTGAACAGTTGTATGCCTTAAACTTTTTTTAAAACATCTTTCTACTCTCATTTTTTATTGCCAGCAGATGGGTAAATTTGCCCGCTTCAAAAATAACTTATGCTGGTTTTAAAATTTGGTGGTACTTCGGTAGGCAAGCCTGAAAGGATGAAGAAAATTGCAACGCTTGCAACTTCAACGCCTGGCAGAAAGATTATTGTGTTGTCCGCATTGTCCGGCACGACTAACGCTTTGGTTTCTATTGGTGAACATCTCACCATTGGTCAAATTACTAAAGCGGAGGAGGAGATCACTGCCCTTGAAAAACACTACCTGGCATTTATCAATGATCTTTTTGAAAGCGATGCTTTTCAAGCAATAGGACAAGAGATTGTAAGTCGTTACTTTATTCTAGTGCGTTTGCTGGCGGCTGGGCAATTTGATAACAAAAGCTATCGCGAACTTCTGGCACAAGGCGAATTAATTTCTACCGAGTTATTTTATCAGCACCTTCAGGAGAAGAAAATCTCATCGCGGTTATTTCCGGCACTTCATTTTATGTCTATCGATGAAAATGAAGAACCAGAGTTGGAAAAAATTTCAAAGCGTTTAACTCCTTTGCTCGCATCACTTCAAAACATCGAAATCATTATTACGCAAGGATATATCTGCCGCAATCATCGTAATGAAATCGATAATTTAAAGCGTGGCGGAAGTGACTACACCGCATCACTTATTGGTGCCGCGATACGAGCAGAAGAAATTCAAATCTGGACGGACATAGATGGTATGCATAACAATGATCCACGGATTGTTAAGAAAACTGTTCCTATTTCAGAACTCACTTTTGATGAAGCTTCTGAGCTTGCGTACTTCGGAGCAAAAATTCTTCATCCTTCTACCATCGTTCCTGCACAGAAGTACAATGTGCCAGTGCGATTAAAAAATACAATGGATGAAAAAGCATTTGGCACCATCATTACAGAAAAAGGAACGGAAGGTTCTTTTAAGGCAATAGCAGCAAAGGATGGCATTACGGCTATAAAAATCAAGTCGTCAAGAATGTTGATGGCCTATGGGTTTTTAAGGAGAATATTTGAAGTGTTCGAAACCTATAAGACGCCAATAGACATGATTACAACTTCAGAGATTGCAGTGTCTTTAACGATCGATAATAATACAAATCTTGCGGCAATAGAGGCTGAGTTGAAAAAATTCGGATCAATAGAAATCGATAAGGACCAGGCCATCATTTGCATTGTTGGAAATAAGATCATGAATCAAAAAGGTGTTCTAGAAAAAGTTTTCAATTCATTAACCGAAGTTCCAATCCGCATGGTGTCGTGTGGTGGTAGCGCTAATAATGTTTCTATTCTTGTCGATAAACAATACAGGGACAAAGCTCTTAATGCTTTGAATGAAGGACTTTTCGGACTAAAATAATATCTCCGCCTCAATTACTAAGCTTGGTTGTTCCTTTGTAGTTTCTAACTTTCTGCAATGGAAATGATTATTGTTGCCGTCTTTATTGTTGGTTATATTTTAATTGCCCTTGAGCATCCACTAAAGATCAATAAGACGGCATCAGCTATTTTAACTGGCGTAATTTGTTGGACACTTTTCATTATATCCGATCCTACAGCAGCCCTGGTATCGAGCGATCACTTTAATGACTTTCTTAATGTCTTAAAGCAGGAAGTTGGCGCAGAAAAGTTTGGCAACTATTCACAAACAGAAGTGTTTCAGCATTTTGTCACTCACCAGCTTTCAGAACATCTTTCAAAGATCTCCGAAATTCTGTTTTTCTTATTAGGGGCCATGACCATCGTTGAGTTAATCGATGCCCATCATGGATTTAGGTTTATTACAGACAAGATTAAAACGAGCAATCCAAAAATACTGCTATGGATTGTTTGCAGCATCGCTTTTTTTCTCTCTGGTATTCTCGATAACCTGACAACCACTATTGTAATGGTTTCATTAATTCGAAAGCTTGTGCCTAACCGTGAGATGAAGCTACTGATGATTGGTATGATCATCATCTCTGCGAATGCAGGAGGTGCGTGGACTCCAATGGGAGATGTAACAACTACGATGCTATGGATTGGGGGACAAGTTTCTACTTTCAATATCATGAAGGTTTTGTTGGTTCCGAGTCTTGTTTGTATGCTTCTTCCTTTACTTTATTTAACAGTTACTTTAAAGGGCGAAATCGGAAACCCAACGGATCATAAAATAAAGGACCATTCAAAAATGGTCGGAGGTGGAAAGCTGATGTTGATTCTTGGAATAATGATCATGGTTGGCGTACCAATTTTTAAAATCGTTACACATCTCCCTCCATACGTTGCCATGTTAGCAGGTTTGGGTATCTTGTGGGTTGTTTCTGAACTAATCCATCCTGAATTAGACGAAGCTATAAAGAAGAATTATACTGCCGCAGGTGCGTTGTCGCGCATTGATGTGCCTAGCATTTTATTTTTTCTTGGAATCTTACTAGCAGTAGCCTGCTTAGAGTCGATGTTGACACTACAGCACTTATCACAGTATCTTGAACAAAGTATTGGCAATCGCTCTGTCATCATAACGCTTATAGGAATTTTTTCTGCCTTAGTTGACAACGTACCATTAGTTGCCGCGAGTATGGGAATGTATTCGCTGGAGAACTTTTCAACTGATCATTTTATTTGGGAGTATCTGGCTTACTGTGCAGGAACAGGTGGCAGTATTCTCATCATCGGGTCTGCAGCCGGTGTTGCCGCAATGGGTATGGAGAAGATTGATTTTATCTGGTATTTAAAAAAAATTAGTCTGCTCGCTCTACTGGGATATGCGGGAGGCGCTGCGGTTTATCTTTTATTAAACTCGCCTGCGTAGAATAGTACTTTATTACTTTTGAAACTATTTCACCAGTTGTTCGAGAGCAATTTCAAATGATGTTTGTGCAATGCCTGTCTTCTTCTGATTCATCGAACGTGTTTTAACCATAGCACTTCTTATGGTTTGAGAAATATCATTGAAGATGGAGGCATCATCCATCTTTACTTCGTTTTCCATAAAGTACGCAAACACTCTTGCCATGCCGCAATTGGCAATAAAGTCTGGAATTACAGAAAATTTTTCATCTGCATATAAACCAGTTGAACCGAAGAATATTTCTGGATCCGCAAAAGGCACATTAGCACCACATGAAAATACTTCAAGCTTAGAGGCGATCATTCTATCTACCTGGTCTTTTGTAATTAATCTTGAAGATGCAGCAGGAATAAAAATTTCAAATTCAAGATCCCAAATCTTTTGGTTTACCATTTCATACGAGAGCATGTCTTCAGACACAAGTTTGTTTCCATTTCTGTTGATGACGAGTTGTCTAACCTCATCAAAAGAATATCCCTTCTGATTAATTAGTCCACCTTCGTGACTTACCACACCTACAATCTTCACCCCTAACTGCGCTAAATAAAAACCTGCCGCAGCCCCAACATTTCCCCACCCTTGCACTACTGCTCTTTTTCCTTTCAGGTCTCCGCCCCACAGTTCGTAATAATGCTTTACTGCTTGTGCTACACCATAGCCTGTACACATATCTGCAATGGTATACTTCTTCTTGAATGAAGGAGAAAAAGCTTCATCTTCAATAACTTTAACAACGCCCTGGCGTAATTGTCCGATCCGATTTACTTTTTGTGCTTCCGTTGGTTTGAAGTGCCCTGTAAAAACGCCTTCCTGCGGATGCCAGATACCAACTTCTTCTGTGACAGGAATTACTTCGTGTGCCTCATCAACGTTCAGATCGCCACCCGTGCCATAATAATATTTCAATAGCGGCATCACCGCGGCATACCATCTTTTTAAAACAGATTTTTTACGAGGATCATTGGGATCAAAATTAATTCCTGATTTTGCACCTCCAATTGGTGGCCCCGACACAGTAAACTTTACCTCCATTGTTTTTGCAAGAGACTCAACTTCACGTTTATCAAGTCCTTTCCGCATTCTTGTTCCTCCCCCGGCAGCGCCACCACGAAGAGAATTAATGACTACCCAACCTTCAGCTTCAGTCTCGGTATCTTTCCATTCAAATACTATTTCGGCACGTTTAGTCTCAAACTTTTGTAAAAGCTCTTTCATGTTAAATTAGATATGAGTATTGAGATGTTAGATAGAAGACAGTATCGGAATGGCTAAATGATCTAATAGCCTTTAATATTCTTCGGCTGTGCTTTGCTGATGGTAATTTCATTGGGGATAGTGATTGTTTAAATGAGATTGTAGATCCAATCAGAAGCCGGCCAAAATTCCGCCACTTGAATCGCGACTTGCCCCGGTTACGCTCTTTAAACAATTCACTTCATCTCGAACACGCAATACACCAAGGAAAGCAAAAACAAGTGCTTCTTTAAATTTCACAATTTCCTCTTCTGGTATGATGAATGTGACATCATCGCCGGCTAAGTCTAGCATCCGCGATACAAGAAATGAATTAAAGGCACCACCACCAGTGCATAAAACTTTAGAATTCTTTTTATGAGAGGTTATCGCATCTATAATCTCCTTTGCTGAAGATTCTACAAATGTCCTCAGTCTATCCGGTAAGGGAATTTTTTTATTATCAAGTAACGGCTGAATGCGGTGCTCAAAAATCTCTCTTCCAAGTGAAGGACGTTTGTCGCGAAGCTTATTGTAAACCTTATTAAGATCCTTCAGCAATATTTTGTTCACTTCACCATCGCTGGCCATTCTGCCGCCATTGTCGTATTTTTTTCCAGCGAAAGCTGCCAAGTAATTTAGCCCCATGTTAGTGAAGCAGATATCATATGCAACTCTTTGATTCTTTATGTCTGTAGAAAGGTTAGCAATACCTCCTAAGTTGAGGCACACATCGTACTCGGAAAATAAAAATTTGTCTCCTGCCGGCACAAGTGGCGCACCCTGTCCGCCAAGCACAACATCTAATGTGCGGAAATCATAAACAACAGGAAGACCCGTTACCGCATGTATTGCATTTCCATTTCCTAACTGATACGTAAATTCTTTTTTAGGTTGATGAAAAATAGTGTGACCATGTGATGCAATAAAATCAGCTTTAAATTTATTAGTGGTAATAAATTCTTTTGTCACCGTTCCGAGGTATTGTCCGTAGTGTATGTCCAGTTCAATCAGATCTTCGCCAGACAATAAGTGTGCGTGAGAAAGATTGTTTATCCAACGAGAGGGGTATTTAAACGTCTCTGCCTTTTCTATTTTGAAAAGCCATCCGTTCTCTTTTCTAAAAAATGTGCAACAGGCTATGTCAAGACCATCTAAAGAGGTTCCGGACATTAATCCTATAACTTTATATTTCTCCTTTGAATCCATACCTTTGAAAGTCATTTATCAGTTAAAGCTGTTATTCAATCTGCTTAGCGTACTTAACTTTGCTTCATGAATCTTGTTGTTGATTATGGTAACAGCGCTGCCAAGGTAGGTATTTTCGACCATCAAAACCTGATGGAGAAGCAAAGCTTCCATGATGCTGCTGAACTTCGGCAATTTTTAAACTCTTATAATGCGAATCATCTCATCATCAGCTCAGTAAATACAGATGCAGCTGAGATTGCATCGTGGTCTCACGCATCAGGACTAAAGTTGGTGCTTCACCATAGCCTTCCACTTCCCATTAATAATCTTTACAAAACCCCTGCAACTTTAGGTGTCGACCGGGTCGCTGCTGTTTGTGGAGCACAGCAATTATTTCCTTTTAATAATTGCCTTGTGATAGATGCAGGTACCTGCATTACCTTCGATTTTATTGATAAGGAGAATAATTATCATGGTGGTGCGATATCGCCAGGACTTAAAATGCGTTTTCAGGCCGTTCATACTTTTACTGCACGTTTGCCGTTAATAACTGCAATTGAAAATCCAAAACTTGTTGGCGACAGTACCGAAACCTGTATTCAAAGTGGCGTAATCAATGGTATTGTTGCTGAACTAGAAGGGACTATCGATCAATATCGGGTAAAATTTGGAGAATTACAGGTGATTTTATGTGGAGGAGACGCCCGCTTTTTTGAAAACAAAGTTAAAGCCTCCATATTTGCAAGCCCGGATTTAGTACTAGTGGGGTTAAACAGCATCTTGATCTATAATGTCAATCGTTAAGCAGTATTTTTTCGTCGTTCTAAGTCTTTTAGCAATCTCGCAGGCTTATGGACAGGCGTCACGCTCTCCTTTTAGTACCTATGGTATTGGAGAACATTATGGCAATGCACTTGCCAACAATCAGGGGATGGGTGGAATTGGCGTTAGCCAGCCGCAGTTTTGGTATGCGAATACGATGAATCCCGCATTGCTGATTTATAATAATCTCACCGTTTTTCATGCTGGTCTGGTTGCAGAACAAAGAAGGATCAGGTCTGCACAAGGTAACGAGAAAAGTTCTGGGGGTAACCTTAGCTATCTCGTGAGTGCATTTCCTGTGAAACCAGGCAGATGGTCTACATCTATTGCGCTGTCACCTTTCACAACCGTTAACTATAGACTAGCTTATGTAGACAATATCGTGCAGAGTACAGATCAGGTTAATGTTGTTGAAAAAGGAAGTGGTGGAATTTCACAGCTCAGCTGGTCAAATGGCGTAAGATTAACAAAAGAGTTAGCCGTGGGGTTAAAGGCAGCTTATCTTTTTGGATCAATCTTGAATGACTATCAAAATGAATTGATTGGTTCAACACAGCCTGTTAATTATGCATCTACTATTGAAGAAAGAGCCTATGTTAAAGATTTCGCTTTCTCAGGCGGTATTTCTTTCAGCAGGGATTCTTTATTTGCCCGACAGAAGTACAGGTTAAGTTTTGGCGCTGTTTATGATTTTTCTACCGACCTTAGCACGCGGCACCGAAGTATTATTTACAGAGCACGGGGTGCAGGACCGAAATCAGATGTAGACACATTAATTAATGAGAAAGGCAGAATTTCAGTACCGGCTGGAATTACCGGCGGTGTTACTCTCAGCAGAGGAAAGTGGTCTGTGGGAACTGAATTCAGTTACCGTGATTGGACAAATTTCAGAAGCGTTAGTGATGATGATGAAGGCTTGAAAGAGTCATGGAGAGTTGCACTCGGTGGAGAAACCACTCCCGATGCATCGGATGTTGATAATTATTTGAAGCGAGTAACATATCGGTTAGGTGTATCTGTTGAGGAATATCCTTTTCTCGCAAATACCAATTCTGTTAAAGATGTTGGCATTAATTTTGGATTTTCACTTCCTGCAGGTCGGTCGAGCTTAGATCTTGCTTTTAAATATGGCAAGCGAGGTAATAGAACCGACAACGTTTTTGAGGAAAATTATTTCAGAGTCTTTTTTGGTGTGACTTTTAATGATCAATGGTTTATCAAGCGCAAATTTGACTGATCTCATAAAATATATGACTTTAAAAAATAGCCATAGCTTACCTATGGCTTTTTCGTTATTGATGCTATTTAGTGCTTTTACTTTTTCTAGCTGCGATCAGTCGGAAATAAAAGAGCCACTGGAGTATGATGGCCCTGCACGCGAAGTGGAAAAGGCTGAAACGTTTTACAGTGAGAAAGATCAGGTTAAAGTGAAAATGGTTGCTGATCTTGTGTATGAATATGAAAGCGGCGACCGGGAATTCCCGAAAGGAATTTATCTTGAATTTTTTGATGAAACTGGTAAACTAGAATCTACATTACGAGCCAACGAAGCCTATTATTTTAAAACCGAAAACAAGTGGCGGGCCCGTGGTAAAGTTGAAGTAAAGAACATGGCTAAGAATGAACAACTCAACACAGAAGAACTATTCTGGAAGCCAGCCGAACAAAAAATCTATACAGAGAAATTTGTAACGATTCGTCAGGAAGAAGATGTTATTTATGGCAAAGGCCTCGATGCCAAACAAGACATGTCTGATTATACTATCCTTGAACCTACCGGTGAATTCGCTGTGAAAGAGGAGTGATCATAGTTTCTAACAGCAAAATAATCAGAAATGAAACTTATTGATATTATTCTTCTTTCTCTTTCGGTAGGATTTTTAATTATCGGGATTCACCAGATTATGACGCTTGGCTTTGCACATGCGTACTGGATCGTAATGGTAGCGTTGATTCTTTTTTTTGTTCTTAACTTAAGGAGGCGAAATAGATCGTAATGGATGCTGTAGTTATTGCCGGGATTTTGGTCTCACTCATCTTTGCTATTTTTTTCTCCGGGATTGAAGTAGCTTTTCTTGCAGCGAACAAATTGCAGATAGAACTTGAAGGAAAGCAAGGTCAAATACCGGGACGCATTATATCTTTTTTTATTGGTAGACCAACTTGGTTTATTGGCACTACACTCATTGGTAATATTGCAGCACTTATTCTTTTTGCAGCGCTTACCACCCAGCTAATTGTTCCGCGCTTAGTAAAATGGGCTCCATCACTTACTAGCATATGGCTTATTTTAATCATTCTCACTTTTTTGCTCACCATCATTGTGTTGTACAGTGCAGAATTTTTATCCAAAAGTTTATTCATCATTAATTCAAACCGGATGATTTCTGCAATGGCAATTCCCTTTGCAGTATTTGCGGTATGTCTGTTTCCTTTAGTTTTTGCTGTAATTTCATTCTCAAAATTTATAATAGTATCGGTGCTTGGTTTAACGTATTCGAAAGAAAAACCTGTTTTTGGGTTAACAGATGTGAATCAATACCTCAATACCATTCACCGCATTAAACCCGATGAAGAGAATATTGAACTTGACAAGAAAATCTTGAACAACGCACTTGAATTCAAGACCGTGAGAGTAAGAGATTGCATGATACCCCGCACTGAGATCATTGCTGTAAGCCTAGACTCTGGAATGAAAAAATTACAGGATACGTTTGTAGAAAGCGGACATTCCAAAATTATTATCTATCGCGATTCTATTGATGACGTTATAGGCTATTGCCATTCCTCCGCATTATTTAAGCGACCTAAAGCAATAGAAGAAATTCTTACGCCAATCATTACTGTGCCCGAGACAACGCTGGCGAATGAATTGATGATTCGACTGATTAATGAGCGAAAGAGTCTTGCTATCGTGGTTGATGAATTTGGTGGTACATCGGGGTTGATCAGCATGGAGGATGTGATAGAAGAAATTTTTGGGGAAATTGAAGATGAGCATGATCAGGATGATCTCATAGAACAAAAAATTGATGATCATACTTATCGCCTTAGCGCGAGGCTTGAAATTGACTATTTAAATGATACTTATAAGTGGGGGTTACCAACTGGTAATTATGAAACACTCGGAGGTTTGATCCTGGAGCATGCCATGGATATTCCAAAACCAGGGGAAATTATTGAGACGGGTCAATTTAAGTTTGTTATTGAATCAACCGAAGAAACCAGAATTAATACGGTGAAACTGGTTCTTCAAAAAATTGGAGAGGATTGATTATCAGTACATTAGCGGCTATTACGCCGACTAAAAATCTTCTTTCTACTTTTTTTATAAGGTGCTTTCACTAATAGAGAGAACCAGTTAACTTTGCGGGCTTCTTTGTATTGGAAGTATGCCTTAAAACGGCAATTCGATTAGTCACAAATAACACTAGCAATAATTATGGCATTGATTGGCACACTGCGCACGAGAATGGGGACTGTATTAGTCGTTTTCATTTTTTTAGCGCTTCTAGCATTTATCCTGGGTGCACTTCTGGAGAACAATTCTGTACTTTTTAATGATAACGAAGTAGGGGAGATTGCAGGGCACTCTATTTCCCGGGAAGAGTACCAACAGGTGATTCAGGAGCGTGAATCAAATTATATTTTAAACTTCGGACGTCAGCCAGGAGAGAAAGAAATGCCTACGTTGCGTCAGCAAGCATGGGAGCTACTTGTTCTTCGTCACGCCATTGAAAAGCAATATTCAAAATTAGGCGTTGAGGTTACACCAGAAGAGCAGGAAGACATGGTGTGGGGAAAAAATGTTGATGAAAATATCAAACAGGCTTTTACAAATCCTCAGACAGGTCAATTTGATAAAGACAGACTTATCAGTTACTTGAAAGATTTAAATAACGCACCAGCAGATCCACAGATGCAATCAATGTGGCAGGAACAACGCACGCGTTGGGAGATCTTTCAGCGTGATTTAATCCCAGGACGCGAGCGTATCAAATACGAGAACCTTCTTATAAAAACAAATTATGTTACAAAAGCTGAAGCCGAACGTGAATATCACTTACAGTCGGATGTAGCAGAAGTAAAGTATGTGTATGTTCCTTATTATGCAGTAAGCGATTCAGCGGCTGCGGTAAGCGATTCAGATTTGAAAGACTACTACAATAAAAACATTGACAAATACAAGACAGAAGAATCTCGTGACCTTAAGTATGTGGTATTTCCCGTGATACCTACCTCACAGGATACACTTGCGATAGAAAGTGACATGCAAAAAATAGCAGATGAGCTAGCTAAGGTTGAAGATGACTCTGCCTATGCTGTCTCTAACACTGACGGACAGGAAGGTTTCGGTACCTATAATGTTTCTTCGCTGCCTGAGTTTATAAAATCAGAAGACTTGAAACAAGGCAATGTTATCGGCCCGTTTGTAGATGGAGAAACGTATAAAGTTGTGAAGGTTTCTGCGGTAACGAAAGACACAGTCTTTAGTGCACGTGCAAGTCATATTCTGATTAAATGGGAAAATGAAACAGACGCTGCAAAAAAAGCTGCGAAAGAAAAAGCACGTGGTATTTTAAAGGAAATCAAAGGTGGAGCTGACTTCGCCGCAAAAGCAAGACAGCATGGTACGGACGGTACAGCTTCACAAGGCGGAGATCTAGGTTGGTTCAGCACCGGCCGCATGGTTAAGCCTTTTGAGAATGCAGTATTTAGCGCCACTAAAACAGGTGTGTTAAATGATGTTGTTGAAACTGATTTTGGCTACCACATTATTAGCGTAACAAATACCAAAGACAATACAGCTTATAAACTTGCTACGGTACAAAGAACAATTTCCCCAAGTGATGAAACTACAAATGCTGCGTTTAGAAAAGCCGAGGCATTTGCTGCTGATCTTTCTAATGAAAGTGAATTTATAGAGCGTGCAAAAAAAGAAGGTTATGCAGCTTTAGATGCTAAGAATATCGGTACGGCTGAGAATAGGTTAGGAACACTTGGTGAAGCACGCCAAATTGTACAATGGCTTTTCAGGGATGCTTCAGAAGGAGAAGTTTCAGAAGTTTTTGATTTACAGAATCAGTATGTTGTAGCAGTAATGACAGGGGAAACTAAAAAAGGTCACCGTTCTTTCGAAGCAGTTAAAGAAGAGATTACACCACAGGTGCGCAATGAAATAAAAAGTAAACAGATTGTTGATAAATTAAAAACACTGAAAGGAAGTCTGGAAGAAATTGCTAAAGCTTACGGGCCTGACGCTAATGTTTACAGCAGCAGCGATTTGAAACTAAATAGCAACTCTTTACCAACCGCAGGCTTTGATCCTAAGGCAATAGGCGCAGCTTTCTCATTGGAGAGTGGCAAAAGGTCACAGCCTTTAGTTGGTGAAAACGGAGTGTTTATTATTGAAGTGCAGAACAAAACAGTAGCACCAGAGATAAATGACTACACTACGTACAAAGCACCTATTGAGCAGAATGTGTTAAGTCGAAGCTCGTTTGCAATAGCAGATGCAATTAAAGAGAACGCTAACATTGAAGATAAACGTTACAGATTTTATTAACGAAAAATTTTGTTAAAGTAGCCGCCCCGTGTTAATTCCGGGGCGGCTTTTTTTTATGGATAAAGAATGGATTAACGGCTTTAGAGAAAAATTAGACCAGCACTACGCCTGGCCTTCACTCTATATTTTCAAATTCATAGTCCCAGCCGGCAAGGAAGCTGAAGTAAAAAAACTTTTTCCGCTTCATGAAACGAGTGAGAAATTGTCTAAGCAGGGCAATTATGTCAGTATTACCGTTCAAATGATGATACCCTCGAGTGATGCCGTTATCACAATCTATGAGCAGGCCTCTACAATTGAAGGACTAATCGCCCTATAACCTTTATTTTTCTCTCCAAAAGTTCTAAATCGTATACTTAACATAACTTTTATGGCGTGGAAGGAAGAAGATAATCATTTAAAGAAAGCTTTTAAGTTTAAAGACTTTATAGAAGCGTTCGCCTTTATGACAAAAGTGGCTATCGTAGCGGAAAAAATGAATCATCATCCCACATGGACAAATACATATAACACTGTTTCTATTGAGCTAAGTACACATGATGCTGGAAATACGGTTACAGACCTTGATCACAGACTTGCAGAGGCTATTGATAAACTCATATGATGAAGGAGGATAAGAAGACGGCACTCTTTCTCGTACCCACACCTATCGGCAACCTGGCTGACATAACATTGCGTTCTCTTGAAATTCTGAAAACTGTTGATCTCGTTTTAGCTGAAGATACGCGCACTTCAGGGTTTCTATTAAAACATTACAATATCAATAAACCAATACAGAGCTTTCATAATTATAATGAACATAAAGTACTAAACACACTAATAACACGAATGCAGAGTGGTGAGATTATGGCTTTGGTTTCTGATGCCGGCACACCTGGAATTTCTGATCCTGGTTTTTTAATTGCTCGTGCGTGTATAAAAGCAGGTTTAAGAATTGAATGTCTTCCAGGTCCTACCGCTTTTGTTCCTGCATTATTGAAATCAGGATTGCCTGCTGATCGGTTTGTATTTGAAGGATTTCTTCCGCATAAAAAGGGACGACTAACGATGTTGAAAACATTAGCGGAAGAAAAAAGGACAATGATTTTTTATGAATCGCCTTATCGCTTAGTAAAAACCCTTGAACAATTCATCGAACATTTCGGAGCAACAAGAAATGCTTCCGTGTCGCGCGAGCTAACAAAGATGTTTGAAGAAACTGTAAATGGAACCCTGGAAGAAGTTGTTGCTCATTTTAAAATCAAGGACGTGAAAGGTGAAATAGTGATTGTAGTTGATGGCTTAACCAACAAGCAAAACAATGACGATTCGGATGAATAATAGGTTGGCTTAGTTTGAAGAGATGAGTTATCTTCACTTGATTTTTTACTTAAAAATATTTTGAATGAATCTGCAGGCAATACAAAAAGGTGTTATAAAAGTTAGCCTTGAAGTTGGAGAATTTATTAGGAAGGAAGGATCATCATTTGACCGCTCCCGAATAGAACAAAAAACAGGATTCAATAATCTTGTCTCTTATGTTGATAAAGAAGCCGAAACAAGATTGGTGGAGGTGCTGCATAAACTTGTTCCTGAAGCTGGGTTTATTACGGAGGAAGGAACAGTAGAACAAGCTAAGCAACAAGAACTCAATTGGATTATTGATCCTCTGGATGGAACAACAAACTTTCTACACGGCTTGCCAACCTATGCCATTAGCATCGGGCTGACAAAGGGAGATGAAACAGTATTAGGTGTTATCTATCATATCGGCAGAGATGAATGTTTTCATGCTATTAAAGATGGATCTGCCTACTGCAATGAAAAGGTAATTCATGTTTCTGCTATACAAACCTTGAATGAAAGTTTGCTCGCAACTGGGTTTCCTTACTATCACTCAGAGAAAAGTGATATATACCTTGATATTATTAAACAGTTTTTAAGACAGACACACGGAATAAGAAGGCTTGGCAGTGCTGCCATCGATCTTGCTTATGTTGCCTGTGGAAGGCTTGAAGGTTTTTTCGAATACAATTTGAATCCGTGGGACGTTGCTGCGGGGATTTTTATTGTACGACAGGCTGGTGGGAAAGTGACTGATTTTAAAGGTGGAAACAATTGTCTTTTCGGAGGAGAACTCTGCGCTGCCAATTCCTTTATTCACGAGGAGATGTTGCAGATAATTAAAACCCCTTGGGGATATTAAAATACTTTTGGGAATCAATCGTTAATAACCCTATGAATATACTCAATCGAAAGGCCCTGCAGAAACTGTTTTGGCTTATCCTATTTGTACCATCAATTACCACTGCCCAGGATAAACTTCAACAACCTCTTCCGCTCGATCCTGCTGTAAAAATTGGTAAACTTTCTAACGGCCTCACGTACTATATTAGGAAAAATCATCGCCCCGAGAAGAAGGTTGAACTTCGGTTGGTTGTTAATGCAGGTTCCATTCAGGAAGATGACGACCAGCAAGGTCTTGCTCACTTTACTGAACACATGGCGTTTAACGGTTCGAAAAATTTTAAAAAGAATGATATTGTTTCTTTTCTTCAATCCATAGGTGTAGAGTTTGGCGCAGACCTTAACGCTTACACCGGTTTTGATGAAACGGTTTATATACTTCCTATCCCAACGGAAAAAAAAGAAAATGTTGAAAAAGCATTTCAGATTTTAGAAGACTGGGCGAGTACAATTGCATTTAACAGTGCAGAGCTTACAAAAGAAAGAGGAGTAGTGCTTGAGGAGGAGAGACTCGGCAAAGGCGCTGATGACAGAATCTTCAAAGTGACTTATCCTAAAATGTTTGAGGGCTCTAAATATTCTAACCGACTCCCTATTGGAAAGCCAGAAGTAATAAAAAGTTTTAAGCCTGACGCAATCAAAAGATTTTACAAGGATTGGTATCGTCCCAATTTAATGGCCGTAGTCGTTGTTGGTGATATCGAACCTGTTGAAGCAGAGGAGCTGATCAAGAAGCATTTTACAAACTTAAAGAACCCTCGTAACCCAAGACCACGTGATCTTACAGATGTGCCGGTAAGATCTAAGTCTGAAGGTATGGTAGTGACCGATAAAGAAGCAACAAATCATGTGGTCGAAATCTATTACTCTTATAAGAAAGACAAACAAGAGATCACCATAGGAGACTTCAGAAGGTATCTGGTTGAGGTGCTATTCAGAAATATGCTAAGCCAGCGCATGCAGGAACTTACGCAAAAGGCTGATCCGCCATTCGTGTTTGGTGCGAGCAACATTGGCGGCTGGGCGCGTGGTTATGAAGGGTTCAACTCGTTTGCATATGTGAGCAAAGGAGGAGCAGAGCCTGCGATACACGCACTGATTCGGGAAAATGAACGAGCTCGAAAATTCGGTTTCACTATGCCTGAACTTGAGCGCACAAAGAAAATGATGATGAAGGGTATCGAGCGGAGTTATAACGAACGCGATAAAACCGAATCACACTCTTTAACAGAAGAATACATTAGGCATTTCCTTGATCAGGAACCTATCCCTGGTATTGAGAATGAATATCAATACTATCAGGAGTTTCTTGACGGTATCACACTAAAAGAAGTAAACGAACTCACAGCGGAAACTATTCCATCAGATACTGCGCCAAAACTTGTTCTGTTTACAGGTCCTGAAAAAGCAGAAATTAAAATTCCATCTAATGAAGAACTTATTGCTATGGCAGATGCTGCGAGCAAAGTTGACATAAAGCCTTATGAGGAGAAACTTATAGCCTCGACGTTGATGGAAAACATTCCATTGCCGGGGAAAGTCATTGAGCAGAAGGAGAATAAAACCCTTGCTACTACGGAGTTAAATTTGAGCAACGGCATCCGTGTAGTTTTAAAACCAACAGATTTTAAAAATGATCAGGTAGTGATGAATGGATCACGTTTTGGGGGGCAATATTTATACGATGCAAGTGAGCGTTTTAATGCTGAGTTTGCTTCTACTGTAGTGTCACAAATGGGTGTAGGACAATTCTCGCCAACAGATTTGCGCAAAGTACTTGCTGGTAAAAATGCCAGCGTCTCTCCCCGCATTGGTTCAATATCAGAATCAATAAGTGGACAGAGTAGTGCAAGTGATATTGAAACCATGCTTCAGCTAACGCATTTGTATTTTACGCAACCTCGTGAAGATGAAGAATTGTTTAATTCATTTGTCACCAAGCAACAAGCGCTATATCAAAATATGGCATCTGATCCGCAGTATACTTTTCAGGATTCAGTGATCAGCATCTTGTACAGAAATCATCCATGGGCTCCTAAACTTCCCAAGCCTGAAACTTTTTCTAAAATAGACAAGCAACGTGTTTTGTCGATTTATAAAGAGCGTTTTGGTAATGCCAGAGGCTTCACTTTCGTGATTGTCGGTAAATTTGATGTAGCCTCAATTATACCGCTTCTTGAAACCTATCTTGGTAGCTTACCTTCGACAGAAAAGGAATCAACATTTAAGGATGTTGGGCTAAGGCCAATAACAGGAACACTTAAAAAAGAAATAAAAAAAGGTACAGAGCCAAAAAGTTTCATCCGGATTTTCTGGAACGGTGAAGCGCCATTCTCGGAAAGTGAACAACTGAGGCTGCAAGCTTTGGCTGAGCTGATGAACATCAAAATAACCGAAACACTTCGTGAAGATCTGAGTGGCATTTATGGAGGAGGCATGTATGGAAGCCTCAATAAATATCCTTATCCAAGTTATTCAGTAGGCATATCGTTGCCTTGCGGACCTGAGAATGTAGATAAGCTTGCGAAAGCAGCATTGGCTGAAGTTGAAAAGGTGAAAACAAAAGGACCTATGGAAGCTGACCTGAATAAAGTAAAGGAAACATGGAAACAGCAATACCTCGTTAACATGAAAGAAAATGCATTTTGGGCAAGACAACTTTTACAAAGCTATGAGCAGGGAACAGACATAGCCTTGGTGCTCGACTATGAAAAGCGAATTGCCGCCTTAACAACGAAGGAACTTCAAGAAGCAGCTAACAAGTATCTTGATATGAAGAATTTTGTTCAGGTTATCCTTAACCCTGAAAGGTAATGCTGGTTAAAAACTCCCAATAAAAAAGGCTTCTTATTTCAAATAAGAAGCCTAATCTTTTTAACCTTTTTATCGGTTAATGCTGACCACCACCACCAGTTGTTGATGTTGTATCAGACGGAGTTTCAGTTGTTGTTGTAGTTGTATCAGGTGATACAGTTGCATCAGTGTTCTGGTCTGTACTTTGCTCAGTACCAGTTCCGGCTTCCTGGCCTTGAGATCCACCAGAACCCCCACCACATGCAAGCGCTACAAATGCTAAAAAAGCAAACAATAATTTTTTCATTGTTAAATTCGTTTTGTTGAACATATATCCTTTTAAAAATCGGTTAATCAAACCTCTTACAGGTTTTTAGTTCAACTCATGAAAAATGTATGCCCGCAAAAATTTGGGGTTAGTTATTGAAGGTAAATCGCCTTTTAAAAGGTTGGATGACTTAGCGACTTAATGCATGGCGACATTGACGTGCCGCTCTGCATGATAAGATGATCTCACAAGCGGACCGGCTTCAACATAACGAAGTCCTCTTCTTAAACCTTCTTCTTTGTACATTTCAAACACTTCGGGATGTATAAACTCAATCACTTCATGATGGAGTTTTGTTGGTTGAAGGTATTGACCGAGCGTTAGAATTAATAATCCATTGCTTACGAGGTCGTCCATCGCCTGAAGCACTTCTTCTTTAGTCTCGCCCAAGCCTAGCATGATACCAGACTTTGTTCTTTTGCCGGCTTCACGAATTCTTTTAATCTGTTCAAGACTGCGGTCGTATTTCCCCTGTGGCCTCACATTTCTGTATAGCCTTCCCACGGTTTCCATATTGTGAGATACAACCTCTTGCCCACCCGCTATCATTCGATAAAGTGCTTCCCAATTTCCTTTTGTATCAGGAATAAGTGTTTCAATGGTAGTTTCAGGACTTAGTTTTTTAGTTTCCACAACCGTTTGATACCAAACCTCAGCGCCGCGGTCTTTGAGCTCATCCCGGTTAACGGAAGTTATTACAGCATGTTTTACTTCCATCAATTTTATTGCTTCGGCCACCCGCTTAGGTTCTTCAATGTCATACTCGGTAGGTCTGCCAGTAGCAACTGCGCAAAATGTACAGCTTCTTGTACAGATATTCCCCAGTATCATAAAAGTTGCAGTGCCCGCGCCCCAACATTCCCCCATGTTAGGACAGTTTCCGCTCTCGCAAATTGTATGAAGTTTGTAATTGTCGACCAGTTTTCTGACCCTCGCATAGTCCGGGCCAACCGGTAATTTAACCCGAAGCCAATTTGGTTTTCGTTTACGGGTTTCTTCCTGGGAAATAACTGGTAACTCGATCATGGTAAGTGAAAACGGTACGGCTTTATAACAGCAGAGGCCGCAATTTGGTTTGGATTATTTACCAATGAGGTTTTTATATTCTGATGCTGACAGCAAGTTTGCAGTACCTTTCAGCTCCACTTTTATCATCCACCCTTCACCGTAAGGATCATCATTAACCTTTTCAGGAGTTGCATCAAGCAGTGGATTTATCTCAATTACTTTTCCTGCAACCGGCATATAGAGATCGGATACGGTTTTTACCGCTTCCACAGTTCCGAAAACTTCATGCTCCCCTAATTCCTGACCGACTGTCGTAATGTCAACATATACAATGTCTCCTAATTCGCTTTGTGCAAATTCGGTGATACCAATAACTGCTGTGGTACCATCAATTTTTACCCATTCGTGATCTTTTGTGTATTTCAGGCCGTCAGGAATATTCATGTTAAAGAGATTTTAATGAGTCAAAAATAAGGGAAAGATTATAATAATAGGGGATCGAGGAAAAGAATCTTACCGGCATTATTGTGCCAGGCTAAACCTTACCTGCACACCAAATCGAGTAGTTGTTCTTCTGAAAGAAGTAGTAACGACCGGCTCATTGATAGTTCTTTCAAAATAGCCTTGAAGCGTAAGTTTTTGATTTACCACATAGCTAATGTTAGGCCTGAACTGCAAGTTAATGTTACCATTGGTAATGGTGCTCAACTCATCAACTTTGCGTTGAATCGTTTTGCTGTTTGTGATGGTAACATTCATTCTGAAAGTCACATCGTTCTTCAATACAATTGTGCGGCCCTGCGATTTGAAGGGAAGCTTCATGTTGTTCTTCGTATAACCAACCTCTATCGATACATCCTTATTGTTTAACTCGGTAATCTGTGCGTTTGAAATATTCAATGCAAGATCGCGTTTGGTTTTGTATTCTGCACGAGCAGTAAGCCTGCTTTTTGTCCTTAGATTGACACCAACGAGTGGCGCAAATTGTTCTGATATCATTACCTGGCTAATGACATACACGGGCGTATATTTCCCTGCATCTATTTGACCGAAGTAATTAACATTATAATCTTCAATCGATCGATCAACACTTACACTTGTAGGATCAGTAATTTGTAATGAGTTTGTATAGTTCATTACAGCGTAAGAAGATTGATAGCCGTGTGAGATGGTAACAGATTGGAACAGATCTTTAAATATTCCAATCTTTCCAAGTCCAGTGTAATCAATTCTCCAATTAGGCATTGGTGTAGATGGGAATGGTGAAAGTTTTATAGAATTTACATCCTTCCCACTGTATGCAGCAATGAAAGCCGGGATTACTACATCCTGATTAGTGGAGTCGAATTCGTTTCCATTAAATGCAGGGAGTGAACTGAACCTATTTTTTACAGCTAACAAGTTCTCTTGAAATTTATTGAACACATCTGATTCTATATCATCGTTACTTTTATCAAAAGCGGTTCTAATTCCCATGAAAGAAATTCTGTAACCACCACTGCGTGTAGGATTTAACGAAGCAAAACCTGTCTCCGGATCAGCAAGAGGATTTGAAGGATCAAACCTGAAGATCTCCTGGTAATCAGTACTAGTCTCTTTTTTAATATCAATTTGTATCTTGAAATCAGATGAAGGTTCTACATTAGCCCGAAGGGATAAGTTTTCTTCACGTCTTTGTGTAAAAGGTGTAGTGAGTTCTGGTAAATCAGTAATCAGTCCTTTTCCTGCTAAGCTTTTTCTGATGTCCGGATTTTGGCTGCCCAATAGAAAATCCCAACCTGGTGCGTTCCAATTTTTATCCATTCCCAGATATTTTGGGGTAGCATTGAAACCAGGTAGGATTGTTCCTTCTGTTAGGGTATACGTTGCATTAATAGACCGGACTGACATCAGTAGCCTGAAGAAACCTTTTACGAAGCCTGGTGTCGTCTTCGCAGTGTCAGGTGCAGGTCTTCCAAGGGTAGGCCGCCCTGTTTGTGGTCTTCCAGAGGGTTGTGGCCGTGGAGGTGTATTAAGGTTTTTTAGAAACTTGATTTTGTTGTACAACTTTACAAAATCGACCTTACCACTCAAATTATTATCGCGACTGTTTTGTATTGTATTTTTGAAATCCAAATTGTCTGGAAGGTCGTCACTGTTTGGTAAATTGTTTTCAAGCCGATACAACGCTACAGAATCATTCAACGCATTGATTGGTCCAGCCTGCCAGTTGTAATTTGCCTGGTATCGATACTCTCCGCCTAACCAATCCGTAACAGGAAATTTATCAAGAGGCAAGGTATAATTAACCGTAACAGATTGATCGAAGTTCTTTAATCGGCCGAGTTGTTTTAAGTTATAAACAATGCTGTCTCTTTTCTCCTGTGTATCAACATCACCTTGTGGTTCGTCTATAATTGCGTTTGCCCGCGCAGTGTATTCAAAGGTGAGACTTTTCGTTAATGCCCAGCGCAAGTTATACTGCCTGTTGAAAGTAAAATATTTTAGATAATTGGGTGGTGAGTAAACAAAGGAACCGTAGGCCCCTGTTGAGTTACGATATATCTTTTTGCTGAACGATCTGTCCAGGTCACCTCTCACTGAAATGTTCGAGGGGAGCAAACTGAAATTGAAATCCTTTATAAACTGAAGATACGGTGAGTTAAATGCTTTACTGTTTTTAAACGGTTCTATCCCTGTTGCCTTTGGAGCAAAATTATAAGCTACAGATCCACGATATTGTCTTAACAGAGATTCCCGTGTAAAGAAATTAGTTTGATTTGCTTCACTATAAGAGTAGCTGAATGCTAGGTTTTCAATATCGTAAAGATGGGTACGTGCGTCCTGCTTAATTTTGGTCTTGCGAACGTTCACAAAATTCAAACTTCTGCGGGTAGTCCTGTCCTGAATAAGTTTTTGAAAGTCCTGCCTGTCTTCTTCACTCGGTAATGATTTCAGTGCAGCCTCAAGCTTCATATCAGGATTTGCCGGATCGTAGTTCGGATTAATTGTTGTGTTCTCATAACTCACAAACATCGGAACTTTAATACCGGTGTTTCCTGGTAAAAGCTTATCCACATTTACATTTGCCGAAACATCATAGGCTGTTGTTTCATCACGTGTTCTTTCCCCAATTTTTGAACTTACACTTCCAAATCCAAAAGTAGTATGTCTCAACGCTCCGGTTAATGTAGCGAAGTCAGCAAGCTTGGTGCTTACCGTTGTGCTCACGGCCCACCCAGGAGCTCTTTCAAAATCAGTAACACGAAGTTCGTTCGCCCAAATACATGCCGAGTGTGCCCTGTTATCATCTGACCGCGGATTACGGACACCGATCATCATCACCTGGATACTACTCATATCAGGCCTTCCAAAAATTCTGATTAAATGCCGTCCAGCAGTTTTCGGGCCTTCTCTTGGATACGATTCACCAATAGGAAAACGCTCACGATCCCTAGCAGCTTTTAATGCATAAAGCTCATTGAGGTCAAGATCAATTTCATTCTCTTCGGGCCACACACCCCGTTCACTATTATCCTTAGGATCAGAAACTTTTAATGGAATCTCAATCTCATAATAGTTTTGATCGAAGTCTGTACCTAGCCGTAAAAACGCCCGTAGGTCGCCATTATTAACTGCAGTTTCACTGTTTAAGTGAAAAAACATTTTGACTTTTCCATAGTTAAAAAGATCCAGACCACCTGTCTTAAAAATGGCTCTGGCATCACCGTCATTCAAATCATCAACACACACTTGCACAGACTGCTCATTTAACTGCCTTGAAATGCTCGATGTATTGTCACGATCTCTTACTACACCTGGAGGAATAACATAGGGTGAAGTAGGACTTTCAGCATCAGCGATACCATTCTCTTCAAGGTTTACAACGGATACGGTGAAGTCATCATTTGGCTCTATGTCCTGGTTTAAACCTGTGCGCAGATCTTGCTGATATTTTCTCCATTTGCTTCCAACAAATCTGAAATTTGCCAAACGCAAAACAACGGGTTGCTCAAACCCTGTTAAAATCATCCGCATGTAGCGAATAGATTTGAATCCATTGATATTTCCGACCACAGTTTTTTTACCACGAACAGGAACTCGCATTAAATACCATGTTACCTGCTCTTTAGAGATATTTTCGCTTGTGGTAATTTGATCCACAACATACGATTCACCAACTTTGAGATTATCTTTCAGATCAATGCTATACTCATAGTACTCCTCCAGTTCATTTAATGTATTATCTGCATTGAGATCTTCATTATCTGGTGTTTGACTTCCGGAACGGGCAATGCGATCATTACCTATAACAGGGGAGTTACCATCCATGCCGTTCATGTTTTTATAACGTTCTAACAACTGCGCATTGGAAGCATCAAATTCATCATCTAAATAAAATCTGAAATCATCTGCGGCTGGATCTTCCAACTCACTAAAATTTGGAAAAAAAGCAGCTTCTAATGCTGACGGAATGCCGTCAAGACCAACATCCTGATTGGCCCTTGAGTTTGTAGAATTATCAAAAGCATTGGTTAAATATTGCTCATCTGTAACATAACCCCATTCTGTTTTTTGAACGGAAACCTGCCCTGGATTTTCGATGCCGTTCGGCGGCAGTCCGTTTTCAAAATCATGCTTCGAATCAATGATCAAATCTTCTGAGATGTTTCCGAGCTGAAACAAAAGCTTACCACCCGAAACCTGGTTTTGGAATTCTTCCTTGCCTCTTCTGTAGATCTTTCCATTTTCACCGTCAATGAATGGATCAAGTACCCAAAATTCAATGTACTCAATATTCGATTTATCAAAATCAACTTCATTTTTTATGGCAGTAGTAATGCCACCCCAGTTGTCTTTTGGATTTCTGAGTTTACCGCTATTCCTGTCAAAATCTACAGCATTATAATTGTATGGTCCGCGCTCATCCGGATAGTATGCGATATCAAAAATGGACTGAAAAAAATTACCCTGTTGTTGATTGTAATAGGGAAATATCTCCTGGGGATCTACAGCCCTTACATAATGGTTTTGAAGATCACGTTCAGTAATGTTCTCAGGTTTAAACTGTCCCGTGTTTCGGTAAACCTGATTATCTATTTGATACCACGCAATTTTTGCGCGTTTATATCCTGCTTCTATACCGTTTGCAATCATCCCACCCTTATAGAATTGGGGATCATATTTAGGTGTAGCGGCAAGTTTCCAGGCTAGGGGAGACATCAATGAGATTGGTGTTGCAGAATTTTCAAAATCATCAATGTATGCAGTGCCTTCTCCGTCAACAATATTCGAAGTTCCCGGAACCAGCTGCGCAAATTCACCCGTAACATTGATAGATGATTGTTCTTTTGTCTGAAGAAAGGGAAGTGCGTCTACCATCTTCGTTAATAACCTGCTATTCTTTTGAACATTGAAGTCCAGTCCATATTGTAAATTTCTTGCAGGCTCGCTACCAATCTGGTTGCGACTAATTAAGGGACGCTCATTATAATACAACAGCGTTGACCCGATGTTAACCTCTTCGCTGAGTTTATAGTCGAAACGTGTTCCTACAAGGCTTCTGGTTTGGAATGCAAATGGGTCGGACTGCTCGTACTGAACACTAATATTTTTACCTGAGCTTAAAATACTTTCATTAAGAATAGTGACTTTGCCGAAAGTATAATCCACAGAATAATCTGTTCCTTCAGATAGAGGTATACCACCTGCAAAAATCTTCACTGAACCTTGTGAAACCCCAAACCCTGGAATTAATATCTCGCGCGCAGACCCTGCGTTGTATTGCCCGACAAGGAAAAATTTGTTCTTTGTTGCAAAAAGCTCGGCTTCAGCTTTCGTAGTGCGATACAAAGTATCGAAGGCGTACTTTTGTATCAATTGGTCTCTAAACGCTTCATTGGGGGGTCTGTTAAACTCTTGCCGTAACGCTTCACTAAATGGCTCAAGATATGGGAATATGATCAAACCAGTTTCTGTATTCACGGTGATTCCTTCAACAAAGTCAAAGTTTCCATCGCGTTGCGGATCATTCACGGGGTTGAGCTTATCCAGACCAAAAATCTCCACCAATTGTTTTTCGCGAAGACTGGCGCTTCCTTCCTGCAATTGCGGATTGTCAATGCCTGTCCGGTCATCTCGATAAATAATTCGTAACTGGAAATTCTCTCTTGATAATTGATTTACGTTGAGATAGTAAATGTTCTTCATCATCAAATCCCAGGTAGGAATAATACGTTCATTTTCATCCCGAACCCTGGTTCCGCTTCTTGGCCTTAATAATTTTAACAGCACAACATCTTCATCTTCCAGCTCAGCATAATCCTCAGATAGTTCACCTACTGTGTAGGGACGACCATTATAGGTGTACTCATAGGCAACAGCAATCGATTCATCATTCTGAAGTTTTCTAGTCAAAGTGATGTAGCCAAGTTGGCGGTGAAATGTATATTCTGTTGGATTTAGTTTTCTTGCTCCTGTAATTTTTTCGAAGTCTGTGCCGTTGTTAGATTCTCCTGCAAAGAAACCTTCTAGCGCATTATTGGCCGCATCAGCATCACGATTTGCTCCCCGCTCGAGCGGCATAATTTTCAGAAGGTTCTCATAAAGATTGTTAGATTCGTTCGCGTTAGGCAATGCTGTCAATGGAGAGGGGCTAACGGTGGCAGTGTTGTAAATTCTTTTTGGCTCACCAAGATCCATTAAGCCAATAACGTTACGTAAAGTTTGTGTATCGCTATTCCTGTTAAGAATGTAGACTTCGACCCGCGTAATGTTAACACCCGAAGTAATCTGTGGAAGATTTCTGACCCACTTCTGATAATTATCCCTAAAAAAATGGCCTAGGAAAAAGTGCCTGTTCTCATCATAGTTAGAGGCAACGATTTCAAAAGGTCGTCCTTGTCCGTTATTACCACCAGGGATGTCAATGGATGAAACTTTACCACGTTGGGTAGATGCGATGGTGGTAACATTGAGTTTACCAAATTGCATTTGTGCTTTAACACCAAAAAGATTTTGCGCTCCCTGGATAAGGGTATTGTTTAAAGGCAAGCTTACGTTACCGATCTCCAGTTTTTGAAGAATGTCTTCTTTAAAACCAGTGTACTCGACTTTCATGTTATTTTGAAAGTCAAATGAATTGTTGTTATCGAAGTTTGCTGTTACGGCTAATTTTTCGCCCACCTTTCCTACAACACTCATGTTGATTTGCTGATCGAACTCAAAACCACCATTTCGTTGCTGCCGGACAGGGATATTTGGATTTGCAATTTTTTGAAACGATCCACCAAAATCCAATGTAACAAAGCCACGAGGAACTAACTCTACATAGCTTCCTCCAAAAATTCTGTCAAGTATTGGACTCACGAATATTTTTGGTGTAAAACCGCGTCCACTCACCGCACTCTCTCCATCCAGCGCACGCGAACGCGTTTGCCAATATTCTTTTAAAATTCTTTTGTCCTGGTGTTGCTGAAATTCCTGAAAAGACATACTGGTAGTAGGCCTGTAGTTGAGGTCACCAATCTTTTCATATACAGTGTAGTTTAATGAAGTATCTATTTCTACATCAAGCTTCAGCTTGTTTGGATCTTTAAGAAATAATGGCGAGGCCGTTGTAGTATTGGAGAATGGATCACCATAACGGTCGGTTGGCCTGTACGTTGGCCGTTTTGAAGATTTATAAATTTTGGAAGTATCAGATGAATTTCTTGTACTATCCTGCCGCTGTGCATTGCTATCAAAAGATAGTAAACACATGAGCCATGACACGACAAGGCCAATGGAAATGGTAGCGTAATTCTTGTTTAAGTCGGGCGTCAAGGTAAACGGTCAATTTACAAATGCCTTATGCAAAACTTCCTGATCAGCATTTTAAAAATGTACTTTCTACAGGTTGTTCAAACACCTAAGCATTTTTAAGAGCTTGCTTTACTAAATCTTCTAAGGTAATGGTATTTCCTGATTTTTTCAGGACGGTATCAACACTTTTCTCAGCACTGGCTTTTGGCAAGCCTAGTGTAAGCAAAGCAGATAACGCTTCTTTTCTAAGGGTATTGTGTGGTGCGATAGAATTGGCTGGAATACTTTCATCCCAGCTTTCTTTTTTCAGTTTATCTTTTAATTCAATAATCACCCGTTGTGCGGTTTTTCCACCAATGCCTTTAATGGCCTGCAATGCCGCAGCATTTTCCTGTACAATAGCACTTTTTAACTCCTGGCTATTCATGTAAGATAACATCACAATAGCTGTACTGGGGCCAACACCATTTACCGAAATTAATTGCTGAAACAATTTCTTCTCCGATTCCTGACTAAACCCAAAGAGTACATGCGCATCTTCGCGGATATTTAGGTGTGTATGAAGAATGATGTTTTCCTGGTCTTTTATTTCAGAAAAAGTTTGCAAAGAAATATTAGCCTGGTAACCGACACCATTCACATCAATAATAACGAACGTAGGTTCTTTATGTGCTAATCTTCCTTTAAGGAAAGTAATCATACTTTATCTGATGAAATAATAAACACAAATTTAGAGATGATTATTTTGCGCATGCAGCTGTGCATCTACCACAGCTATAGCGGCCATATTCACGATCTCACGAATAGAGCTACCTAGTTGCAAAATGTGAACAGGTTTCTTCATCCCTAAGAGAATCGGTCCGATTGTTTCCGCTCCACCAATTTCCATCAACAGCTTATAAGCAATATTGCCGGAAGCAAGATTCGGAAAAATCAAAGTGTTAGCACCTTCTTGAGATAATGCACTGAAAGGATAAGTCTCCTGTTGAATTTCTGTATTAAGGGCAACATTTGCCTGAATATCTCCCTCCACTACAAGTCCTGGATTTTTTGCTCTTGCTAATCTAACGGCTTCTTTAGCCTTGTCTGGTATTTCTCCTTTTGATGAACCGAAGTTAGAATAAGATAACATCGCTATTCGTGGCTCCATGTCAAAAAATCTGACACCACGTGCTGTCAGTTCAATGATCTGGGCAAGTTCTTCTGCGTCGGGATCAACGTTAACGGTAGTGTCCGAGAAAAAATAGGTTCCGCGCTTGTTGGTGATGATATACATACCAGCTACACGGTTGACGCTTTCTGCTACACCAATAACTTGTAATGCAGGAGAAATTGTTTTAGGATAATCTTTTGTTAAACCAGAAACTAGCGCGTCAGCATCCCCTAATTCTACCATCATAGAACCAAAGTAATTGCGTTCTTTCATGAGTCGAATACAATCCTGGTAGGTAGCACCCTTACGCTGACGTTTTTTATAAAACACTTCAGCATAACGCGCTACCGTTTCGTCTTCCTCTCGAGGATAAATGATTGGACAATCTTGCAAATCGAGGTCATGTTCTTTGATCAGGGCAAGAATTTCTGCTTTGTTACCCAACAATATTGGATGCGCAATGCCTTCGTCTTTTAGTACTTGGGCAGCTTTCAGTATTTTATGGTGTGTTGCCTCAGCAAATACAACACGTTTCGGATTACTCTTGGCGCGATCAATAATGCGAGACATTAACTTCTGATCAATACCAATTCTCTTCTGCAGATCATGATGATAAGCGCCCCAGTCACTGATTGGATTTTTTGCGATACCAGATTCCATCGCAGCTTTTGCAACGGCAGGGGAGACTGTCGTGATCAATCTTGGATCAAGCGGTTTAGGGATAAGATATTCCGGTCCGAATTGAAGTTTGTCTGCACCATAAGCTTTTACAACCATATCGGGCACAGCTTCTTTTGTCAGTTCAGCCAAAGCATGCACCGCGGCAAGCTTCATTGCTTCATTAATTTCTGTAGCGCGAACATCTAATGCACCGCGGAAAATGTAGGGAAATCCCAAAACATTGTTTACCTGATTAGGATGATCAGATCGTCCGGTAGCAAGAATTGCGTCTCGTCTTGTTTTGCGTGCAAGGTCATAGTCAATTTCAGGATTTGGATTCGCCAGTGCAAATACGATAGGATTATCTGCCATGTTTAATAAATCTTCAGGCGTAATAGCATCCGCAACAGAAAGTCCCACAAAGACATCTGCGCCCTTCATTGCTTCCTGCAGGGTTGTTAAGTTCCTGTCTGTAACAAACTGTTTTTTGATGTCATCAAGATTTGTGCGGTTCTTATGGAGAACTCCTTTGCTGTCGCACATTATAATATTTTCTTTCTTCGCACCAAGGGCCATGTATAGTTTTGTACAACTGACTGCTGCCGCACCGGCACCGTTGACAACAATAGTAATTTCGCTAAGTTTCTTTTTTACGATTTCCAGCGCGTTAAGTAGTGCAGCGCATGAAATGATTGCCGTTCCATGCTGATCGTCATGCATAATGGGTATATGCATTTTCTCACGCAGCTCCGTTTCAATTTTAAAACATTCAGGAGCTTTAATATCCTCGAGGTTTATTCCTCCAAAAGTTGGCTCAAGCGCTTTTACAATTTTTATAAATGCATCGGGATCCTTTTCATCAATCTCAATGTCGAAACTGTCAATGCCCGCATATTTTTTGAAGAGCACTGCTTTACCTTCCATTACTGGTTTTGCCGCTTCGGGGCCAATGTCACCAAGGCCAAGTACAGCAGTTCCATTTGTAATAACGGCCACGAGGTTTCCCTTCGCAGTATACTTGTAAACATCTTCCTTGTTCAGTGCAATCTCTTTGCAAGGCTCAGCTACGCCTGGCGAATATGCTAGTGCTAGGTCAAGTTGTGAGCTAAGGACTTTTGTTGGAACGACTTCGATTTTACCAGGCTGCCCTTGCATGTGATAATTGAGGGCGTCTTCTCTCCTAATTTTAATTGACATTTTTCGGATGTTCAGTTCGGGCCAAAGATAGTAACTATAGCAGATAAAGTGCTCCGTGGAACAAGCTTAATGAAGCTAATTTAAATGATTATGCTATTCCAAAAAAAGTTAAAATAGATCAATACTGGGGAGTATTCATCTAGTATCAGAATGTGGTCTCACAAGCCAACTTATGACAGTTGCTTCTGGAAGGGCTTACATTCCAATAACTAGCTTCTGTCCTGGTTGGATTTTATTGTTGTCAAGTTTATTCAAAGACTTAATTTTCTCAATGGTAAGTCCTTCAAATTTTCGAGTGATCTCCCATAAGGTGTCACCGGGCTGAACCACATATGTTTTCGATCCTTGAAGATTCTGACGTGGTGATCCACCCGTTGATTTGGTGGAAGCAACAGCCGTACTTTTGTTGGATTGTTTTGTCCAGATGTTAATGCGTTGTCCCGTACGAATTACATTACTTTTTAAATTGTTCCATTTCTTAATGTCGGCTACTCGTACACCATAACGCATCGCGATGGAACCAAGCACATCACCTCTTTTTACTTTGTAAACAATACGATCGCGGCTATAGGTACTTCCTTCCGCAGTTTTAGCTAGAAGATCAAGTTCTTTTTTCCCGACCTTTGAAGCAGAATCGAGAATAGCATAACGATTTGTTTTTAGGATCTCCTTTGCACTTTGAGGAACAAGAAAAGTAAATTTTTTCCCTATATCAGGAATTGCATTTCTTTGAATTGATGGATTAAGTTTTTGAAGGTCTTCTACACACGTTCCGGTAAGATTTGCAAACGTTTCGAAATTCAAAAATTTAGTGACGTGGATGGTATCATAACGAACAAGTCTTTCTTCACCTTCATCGAAAAAGTTATGTTCATCTAAATAATTCATGGTATAAATAATGGCCATGAACTGCGGAACATAAGAGCGCGTTTCTCTTGGCAAATGCGGGTAAATATCCCAAAAGGTTTTTTGACTTAATCCACCCTCAGGGTTACGATTTGTATAACCTGATTTACGAATCGCTCGTCTCACATTGCCGGGACCTGTGTTATATGCAGCCAATGCAAGTTCCCAGTCATTGAACATTCTGTGTAAATCTCGTAAGAAGCGGCAAGCAGCATCTGTAGCTTTTTCCGGATCCATTCTGTCATCGATGAACCAATCATTATGCAGTCCATAGTATTTTCCTGTGGCTGCCATAAATTGCCAAAGGCCTACTGCGCGCACGCGCGATACTGCACGAGGATTCAAACCTGATTCAATGATGGAAAGATATTTTAACTCATCAGGCAGATTATACTTCGCCAGGTATTTTTCAAAAAGCGGAAAGTAAAGATTCTTTCTGCGCATCATCATCTTGGTGTATTCACGATCTTTTACTGTGAAGTAATTGATGAACGCATGAATTTTATCATTATAAATTAATGGGATATTTTTTTGGATGCACTGCAACCTGTCGCTGATGACTGCTGGATGATCGTCACCGGGTACGTACTCAAGTTCTGAAGGTAAATAGAAGTATACAAAATCAGCGGTGTCTTCTTTGTAAAGCATTTCTTCTTCTGCAGCTGCAACTTCAAGCGAGTCGACAACAACCGAATCAGATTCTAATGCCAGAGAATCAAAAGAGATCTGAGCAATGACTTGCGTGGTTAAAATGATTAATAAAGAAAAGAAAAAAGCCTTCTTCATGCGCCTGCAAAATTCAATAACAAATTAGAAAAATGTAACAGTTTCGATTCTTCAAAGTCATCCGCAATTACTTGCAGGCCAATAGGCAATCCATTTTTATCTTTTCCGCAAGGCACCGATATTGCAGGAACGCCAACCACATTAGCCTGAACGGAAAATAAATCAGCCAAGTACATCTCCAAAGGATTTTCAGTATGTTCTCCTAACCTAAATGCTGTTGTGGGTGTAATTGGCATTATTATAAAATCATATTTGCTGAGAATTTCTTTCGTCTTGTCACGAATAATTCTACGTACTTTCTGTGCTTTGGTATAATATGCATCGTAATAACTGGCACTGAGCACAAAGGTGCCGAGTATAATTCTACGTTGCACTTCTTTTCCAAATCCTTCTGATCGTGTCTTCTTATACATTGACTGAAGATCGGTTGTATTCGAACTTCTGTAACCATATCGAGCTCCATCATAACGAGAAAGATTTGAACTCGCTTCCGCTGTTGCCAAAATATAATACGTTGGCAAAATGTAGTCCATTAATGGAAACTCAATTGGTTCAACTGAGTATCCAGCTTGTTTTAACTGCTGAATTTTTGCCTGAATGTTTTCTCGTACTTCAGGCTGTAATCCTTCAGCATTGTCAATTTCTTTTACGTACGCAATTTTAAAAGCCTTGTTCTCGGAAGTTAATAGCTTCGAATAAGTGGGGACAGGTTTTCTGGAAACAGTACTATCAAAATCATCTTCTCCGGCAATTACTTCCAATACAAGCGCCACGTCCTCCACACTTTTACCAAAGATACCGATGCAATCAAAAGAAGAGCCGTAAGCTACTAAACCATATCGTGAAATCCGTGAGTATGTAGGTTTTAATCCAACAACGCCGCAAAATGCAGCTGGTTGCCTTACAGAACCACCGGTATCAGAACCAAGAGATACTTGGCACATATCTGCCATTACTGCAACAGCAGAACCACCGGATGAGCCGCCTGAAACGCGGGTATTGTCAATGTCATTTAAAACAGGGCCGAAAGCAGAATTTTCATTGGAAGAACCCATCGCAAACTCATCACAATTTTGGCGTCCAATGATGATGGCATCTTCAGCGAGGAGCCTGTCAACAGCTGTAGCGTTGTATACCGAAATAAAATTGTCTAGAATCTTGCTGCTGGCTTGCAGCGGATGTTGTTGGTAAGCAAGTACATCTTTTAAACCAACAACAAGGCCAGCAAGTTTTCCTGCTGTGCCTTGCTTAATTTTTTGATCTATTTCTGATGCGCGAGTTAGTGCCTCCGATTCGTACACGCTCAAAAATGCATTGAGGTGTGATTTGGATTTTATGATCCCGAGATGATGTGTAACCAGATTATGGCAGGAAACTGTGCCGCGCTGCAGATCGTTTTGAATCTCGCGAAATGTAGCGTATGTCTTCAACTCTTACTTTCCTTCCCCGATTTTACTTGCAGGCGACCCTACATCCTCAACTTCTTTCTTCACATCTTTAACAGCGTCCTTAAATTCACGAACGCCTTTTCCAAGACCTTTCATGAAGTCAGGTATTTTTTTAGCACCAAAGAAAATGAGAACAAAAAGTCCGATGAGAAGTAGTTCTTGCATACCCATCCCACCTAGAAATAATAACGTCGCGTTCATGAGGATAAATTTTAATACGGATTACAAAAATACGGTAAAAATTCAATTTTCAACGATGAAGGTCTAAACTTTAACGTTACATATTACCAAGCCACGCCTGAGGATCAAGCGCTTCTGTATTTTTATGAATGCGAAAACGAAGCTCAGAAATTCCTTCGTTGTTTGAAATTACAGTCCCCAATTCCTGGTTAGTAGTCACCTTTTGGCCAGTTTTAACAAATACTTCTTTTAATCCTGTATAGACAGAGAAATATTCTCCATGTTTTACAATAACAGTACTGCCAAAAGTGGGGATAAAAGCAATTTTCCGAACCTCTCCCTCAAAAACACACTTAACTTTTTCGTTTTCTTTAGTCTGAATATTTACACCATCGTTTTGAAGCACAATGCCTTTCAGTACTGGATGGTTCTGTCTTCCAAATCCTTGAGAAACAAAACCAGAAGAAACGGGCCATGGAAGTTTGTTCTTATTGTCTTCAAAAGATGAAGAGAGAACGCTTTTCTTGTTGGCATTAGCACTCGCTGCCAGCGCTTTCGCTTCACGTTCCATTTCTTCTTTAATAAGATCATTGATCTTCTTATCTAATATTGCCAGCGAACGTTTTGTATCTTCAAGATCACGCTTCAGTTTTTTTTCTTCTTTCTCTAAAGTCTTTACCAAAGCGTTTTGCTGTTTTTTTAGGCCGGAAAGATTTTCATTTTCGTCAAGCTGATCACCGAGTAGTTTATTTTTCTCCTCGCGCTGCCCCTCAATCTGTTTCACCTGGCCAGACAATTCGTCCTGCACTTTCACAATCTGATCAGCTTGAAGCTTCCGCGTTTCACCGTACTGTTCCATGTATCGAAGTCGCATCACAAGCTGATCAAAAGATTGTGATGAAAAAAGGAAGGTGAGTCTGGTTGTGCTATTGTTAGCCTTCTGTGCGGCAAAAAGCATAGCGGTATATTCTTTCTTCAGTTTTGTGAGATCTTCCTCCAGTGCCTGAATGATGTCATTGTTTTCACCGATCTCAGCATTCAGAAAGGAAATTTCTGACTTGATTGAGTTCATTAATTTTTCCTGCTCGACTATGCGTTGGTTTAGGGCACTCAGTTCTCCTAGCGAATTTTTTTTCTTGGCCGCTGTTTGGGTAAGAATTTTTTCAACCTCTTTTATTTTTTCGAGGTTTTGTTGCTTTTCGCGTTGAAGCTGAGATTTAGTTTTCTTTTGCGAAAGAACCGCAGAAGATGAAAGGGTGAAAAGTAAAATCAGGATCAGCGTATACTTACCTCCGATCATACCGCTTTGGAATATTGAAAGGAAACTTAAGCTCACGATCTCCGACCTCCGCCTTGTTGTATTCAAAAATAATTGTTGTGTTCAAAAGACCTGATAACGTTTTATAAAAAAGATTTATCGTGCCGTTGAAAGGGAAGATCTTGTTAGCAACAGGTTGAAAATTTGAATAGTTTATTAAAAGCGAATTGTTGCTATTGCCTTCTTTCAACTCAACCTTCTCTATTTTCTGACTTGCACCATTAACATAATTCACAACGCTGATATTACCCGAATGTTGCTTTAAGAGATACATTGAGCTCTCCTGTTGAACTTCATCAGATTCTTTGCGTGCTATGATAGGATTGCCAAGCATTGCAGATTGAATTACCTGGTAATTAATATCGATATTAAAACGCTTCGATAACTCGGCGTAGTCGAAAACATAATATTCTTTATCCAGGTTGCTTACAATAGTAATGGAGTCTTTATTGATTAGTGCTTTTCCTCCCTGGACTCCAATAACTGAAAACGTCATCCAGATAACACTATCTTTTCGAACGCGAATATTGGCTTTTACTTCTCTCTCTTTTTTCGCATCGCGCAGTATCATTCTTGCTTTTCCCTGGAAGTATTCAAAATCAATTTCCTCTACATTTAAAGTTGCCTTTGGTGTCCCGATTGTTGGAGAAATTGTCTTTTTGCTGCAAGCTGCAAAAAGAATAAGAAAGCTCAGGAGCAGGAAAGGTCTATTCATAAATTTTTCTGTTCGCGATTTTTTTGTTGAGAATCTCACTTTTTGCGTTCAAACCGCGGGCCTTTTCCCATTGCTTTACTGCGCCATCAATATCACCTAATTGATATAGAATATCACCATAGTGTTCGAAATGTGTGGCAGTAGCCTTACCTGTCGTGATGGCCTTCTCCATAACCTTTCTTGCTTCCTTATATTTTTGCCGCACATACAACACCCATGCATGGGTATCCAAAAATGTCGGGTTCTCCGGATTGTTCTTAATTAAAGTTGCCGACAGCTTTTCAGCTTTTTCAAGATTTTCTTTTCTTAAAGCAAGATAGTAACTATAGTTATTTAACAACGCATTATTATTCGGGTTAACCGCAAGCGCTTCTTCAAAGGCTTTATCAGATTTAGCATAATCCTTTTTTGAATTATACGCATCTCCTAACATGCCATTGATCTCACTAATAAATGTTGGATTAGAAGCGGAGAGCTTTTTGGCTTGCTCAAAAGAATAAATAGCTTCTTCGAATTGATGTTGCCGTAAGTTTGCGAAGCCATTAAAATAATGAATCATCCCTTGGTTAGGGAATAGTTCAAGTGCCTGTTCAGCGTGCGAAATTACATTGTCATATTGCTCGAGCTGAATTTCCAGGTACAGCAAGTTCTCCCAAACCTCGAAATTCACCTCACCAGATTGCGCTGCAAGCTGGTACTCCTTCAGCGCCTCTCGATTTTTTCCTGTTGATAAATAGAGATCACCGGATATAATATGCACGTTGGCATTTTCGGGATCTGTTACTTTTAATTTTTCGAGAAGTGATAGCGCGAATGCTTCTTTGTCAGGATCTGAGGCTCCTTTTGTTTTATTATTATTTAGTTCTGTGTTGTAGGCACCAAGCACAATAAGTTTACTCGATAAATCTACAGCGTGACTTTCAAAAAGTTTAGTCAGCAATGGGCGAGCCTTTTGTTCCTGATTTGTATCCCTGTAAAAGCCGGCAAGAAGCATCATGGCATTGACAGCTTCGCTATTGTTATTAACAAAGGCTTCAAGGTACTGAATGGCTTGCTCTCGCATTCCTTTCTGGGAGAGCACTTCGGTAAAAGCCATAATGTATTGTTCTTCATCAGGGAATAGCTTCACGAGTTTTTCTCCTTCCGCTAAACCCTCTTTTACATTACCAGCCTCAACATAAAGTCTTAACTTTTGAAGGGACGAGACCTCATTTACACCAAAGATCTTTTCAGCACGATCATATGTTTTGATAGCGTCTTGAGGCCGATCAGCGTATTGATAGACGGCAGCCACTTCGTACAGATATTCTTCGGTGCCTTTCACTTCACTAATCATGGTCTCATAAGCCTGCGCTGCCTTATCAAACTTCGCCATGCTATTGTAAATTGTAGCAGCAGATAAGTAGAAAAACTTGTTAGTCTTATCAAGACGAATGGCATTTTCAATACTGATTGAAGCTCTGAGAAGATCATCCTGCCGCTGGCTTTTCGAGAGCACTTCGGCAATCTTGTAATGCAGCGTTCCATTTTCTGGATTTATTTCAAGCGCCCGCTGATAATAAATCATTGCTTTCGCATAGTCTTCCAGAATGAAATACTTTTCTCCTTCTGTAAAATAGAATTCAGCTTCTCTCAATTTCAAACCCTGAATGCCAGCATCTTCACTTCTTTTTTTCTTTTGACCAAAAGATGAAAATGCTGTCATTGAAGTCAGCAGGAAAAGCAGCCAAATTGCATTATTTATTTTTCTAGGAATCAAAGGTCAAGTGATGATATTGAAGTCACCGAGGCTTAAATCAAGTGCTCGGTTTTCAAAATTAACGAAATTCCCCAACATACTATTTTCTAAAACTGCTTTACTGATAGAAGAATTTGATTGAATGATGGAATTAATAATGCGGCTGTCAGAAATCTTTGTTTTTTTTCCTACCGATACATAAGGCCCCACTACTGAATTCTCAATTACTGCTTCATCATCAACGAAACATGGCTGAATAATCACAGAGTTCTTAATCGTAGCTTTTGATGAAACAAGCTTCTGATCCTTAATAAACTCAAGATAACGCTGGTTGGTTTGAACAGTCACATTCTTATTCCCGCAATCGAGCCACTCAGTTACCTGACCGGGGATAAATTTCGAGCCTTTTTTCGCCAGTGCTTGTAAAGCAGTTGTAAACTGGAACTCTCCTTTTTCACGAATATTATTATCAATAAGGTGTTGCATTTCTTTTCCTAACGCTTCACCATCTTTGAAAAAGTAGATACCAATAATTGCAAGGTCGGATACGAAAGTTGAAGGCTTTTCGACAAGTTCAATAATTTCTTTTTTGTCATTCAGTTTTACGACTCCGAACTGTGAAGGATCAGACACTTGTTGCACCCAGATAATACCATCCTGAGTGGTATCAAGTTTGAATTCGGCTTTAAACAATGTATCAGCGAATGCTACAATAACCTTCCCTGTAAATAATTCTTTCGCGAATAGCAATGCGTGGGAGATACCAAGTGCTTCAGTCTGATAATATATTTTGCCGACAGCTCCAACTTCTTTCGCTATCGTTTTTAGATTCTCTTCTACTTCCTTCCCGAAGTTTGGATGAATTATGAAACCAATCGAATCAATTTTTTCAGGACAAACTTTTGCGATGTCTTCAACTAACCGGTGTACTATGGGTTTTCCGGCAATTGGTAATAATGGTTTTGGAACAGTGAGGGTGTGGGGCCGCATTCTTTTCCCTAATCCGGCCATCGGGATGATGATGTTCATGCTAACAGTCTTGGTTTATATAGTTTATTTACCGCTGGTTAGCGGCAGGTGAAAAATACTAAAAAATCACGCCTGCACTTTTTTGAAAGATTTTCTTTCAAAAAGAAAAGTAATAAACGCGAATAGTAAAATTATGAAGGCATGAAAACCCGTGGATAATATTTGATCTTTTATAGGGACTAGATTAACAAAATAGATCAGTGTTGTGGTCCCCGTGATATACAGCAAGTCTTTGCCTATAGTGTAGGGAATTGGATAGTACTTCTGGCCAAGCAAATAGCATAAAATAGCCATCGTGAAGAAACATAAAAACGCAGCGATACTACTTCCAACGTACCCTGCAATTGGAATGAGAATGAAGTTACCTGCAATAGTTATTATCAATCCTATCACAGTTATCATTGTTCCATAATATGTTTTATCTGTCAGTTTAAACCAGACAGAATAGTTATAATAAACACCCAGGAAAAGATAGGCAAGTAAGAGAATGGGAACAACGGTTTGTAATCCGCGCCAATAATCAGGATTGCCGAGAAAGTATTTTAGAACATCAAGGTTGATAGAGACACCTAACAAAATAAAACAGCAAACAATGACAAAGTAGTGATTAACGCGCGCAAACAGTTGAGGAGAATTTTTCTCATTCGATTGCGAAAAGAAAAAAGGCTCAGCTGCATATCGAAATGCCTGGATGGCCAGGTTCATCAACGTGGCAAGTTTATAATGTGCGCCGAAAATTCCAACAGCACTTTTCTTGTCAATGTCTGCATAGAAATTATCGGGGAGCCATTTGTCAAGTGTAATTCGTGAAAACATTTCATTTGTCATTCCAGCAAGTCCGGTAATCATTACAGGATAGCCATAAGAAAACATCTGAGGCGAGATCTCTCTGTCATAGCTTGGGCGCCAGCTTACTAATGTTTTTATGAATAAGAGTAGATAGAAACTGTTAGCAATTAAGTTTGCAATAAAAACATAAGAAACCTCGGGCTCAAGTCCTGAGAGTTTTAGGAAATAGAAATTTAGCCCAATGAAAATTCCGATGTTCAAAAGCTTTCCAAGGGCAAATTTGATTGGCTTACGCTGATGTCTTAGTCTGGAAAAAGGAATGGCGACAATGGCATCGACAAACATAATAGCAATAAGCATCATCACCAGATGCTCGTTGCCAGAAACTGATAACAGATTGGCTATAGGCTGCGATAGCAAGAACAAAAGTACAGAGCAAATTAAACTCAGTGATACAACAACAGTCTGAGCGAGATTGAAAATCCTTTTTTCGTTAGCTCCTGGTCTGCTGGAAAACCGGAAGTAAGCTGTCTCCATCCCAAAAAGGAAAATAATATTGACGACAGCAATGTAGCTATAGAGTTTTGTATAAACGCCATATTGCGCAAGGCTAAAAACACTCGTGTGAAGTGTGACTAACAAAAAATTTAAGAAGCGCGGAAGAATACTTCCTAATCCATAAAGAACAGTATCTCCTGCTAAGCGCTTGATCTTTCCCAATTACTCGCCTTTAAATTGTGCTGGTCTTTTTTCAATGAAAGCAGTTGTTCCTTCTTTAAAATCTGCTGTACTACTGCATTCTGCAAATAACTTCGCTTCTGTTTCATAACCTTGTTGTTCAAAGTTAAATCCTGCGTTTATACTTTTTATAACGTTAGCAACTGCAATTGGACCTTTCGAAGAAATCTTACTGATTATCTTATTTGCAAGATTCAACATCTCTTCTTTGTTCGCAACAACATGATTAACTAATCCCAAAGCTTTTGCATCCTGCGCATTAATTATATCTCCCGTCAAAATTAATTCAAGCGCCTTTGCCCTTCCTACTAATTGCGTGAGTCTCTGCGTTCCTCCATATCCAGGTATGATTCCCAAATTAACTTCCGGTTGTCCGAATTTCGCATTTTCTGTAGCAATTCGCATGTGGCACGCCATGGCTAGTTCACAACCACCACCAAGGGCAAAACCATTGACACCTGCGATAACGGGTTTGGGAAAGTCTTCAACCATTTTGAAAAGTTTTTGTCCTTTGCGACTTAGTTCTAGCGCTTCTTCCTCGGAAAGACTTGAAAGTTCTTTAATATCTGCCCCTGCGACAAACGCTTTGTTGCCATCACCAGTAATTACAACTGCTTTTACATTCTGGCTTTCACGCGTTTCTTGTATAATGTTTTCCAGCTCATCAAGTATTTCTGTGTTAAGTGCATTCAATGCATCCGGTCGTGAAATTGTTAGGGTTAAAACTTGACTAGTGTGTGTTTTAATTATAGGCATGTAATAAAAGATAAGTATATTAAATAGACTTGAAACTTAACTCATGTGAATAAACATACAAAAATATTCTTATGACGGACTGTCCTTAATTTTTCTCCTCCCTTTTCTGTCATCTTTAGGGTTGCTCCTCGTATTCAAGCAGCTAATTGCACTACTTACTGAGGAAGCCCTGGCCACAACTCCAATTACTATTGTTGACGTTGGTAAGATTTAAGAGCTATAGCATCGACTGTAATATTTTATTCAATTTCCTCAGCGAGCTCACAGATGCGGAGCCTGACGCTTAAGGCGCACCTCCAGTTTTCCCAAAATAGCTTTTTTGAACTAGAAATTTTCCCATAACGGGAAAGATAAGCAATTGCCTTATCAGGGAAACCCCTACTGTTACCAATTTACCTGAGAAAGGATACAGGTAGGAATCAGCTTTTGGATTGGTCAGGTTATTGATAATTAGTAAGAGAACTGCTGATAAGACTATTCATCAGCTTTTTTAAGGTTCAGCAACAATGTATATGAAAAACACTTTAACGGCTTTATTTCTAACGTTTATTTTATTTAACTCTTTTGCTCAAGAGGCCACAAAGAATAACTACACCGGTAACTGGACATCCAATGCCAGCTGGGCTGATAATAGCGCTCCTTCAAATGCCAACGTTGGAAATACAAATAAGAACTTTACCATAAATGGGTATATCGCCTTAGGAAGCTCAACCAACTCCGTTAATTTGACCTTTGAAGGAGGACACCCAGGTTTAACATTTACTGTTGTTGACACACTTGTTATTTTCGGGAATATGACTTTTGGAACAGATGCAATGACCCTTATTGTGCCTGCAAATGCGGTGCTTATCGTTTTTGGTAATTTGGATATAAATAATAAGGTTGACCTTTCTTCAAATGGCAATATCATCGTCACTGGCCAAATGAAATTAACTGGTGCACAAGCGGACGTAACGGGTTCAGGTAAATTCTATAGCGGTGCAGGTACACAGCAAGGAGATCCAGGGCAAGGAAGCTATAATAATGGGGCGCAAAGTGAGATAGGCAATGGCCCTCCGGATCGTTCTTTGAATGCTGGTACTGACTTACAAAGAGATCTTCCCGGTATCTATAACTTTGTTCAATGCGGTGGAGCTTGTGTTATGCCGATAAAACTTTCATCTTTTGAAGCATCCAGTTCTGAAAGTATAGTAGTGCTCAAATGGACTACTACTATGGAAGAGAACTTTCAACAATTTATAATTGAAAGATCTTTTAATGGTGTGGATTATGAAGCAATAGCTCAAATAGCAGGTCAGGGAAGGAACATTTATGACATAGAATCAAAATATTCATTTGATGATAAAGAACCTCTCGTGGGGTTAAGTTATTACAGGCTTAAGGCTGTGGATTTGGACGACTCGTTTGAACATTTCGGTCCAAAAGCTGTAAGGAGAGATGGTGAAAAAAATGCAACATTTTATCCCAATCCTTCATCTGGTACCAATATAAATTTTGTAACGAATTTTAATCCATCAGAAGGAGATCGTGTTATTCTCGTTAACCAATTAGGAGTTGAATTATTGAACGTTAGTGTAAATGAGGTTGGCAATAATTCTATACAGTTTCAGGATCGGATTAAACCTGGAACATACTTCTTGAAATACATCTCAAAAGATTTTCAAAAGACAGAAAGAGTAATAGTAAGGAATTAATCTTATTGTACACTTTGTACCTGGTGTGCTAAAGGCAAGTGAAGTAAGATTTCACTTGTCATTTTTTTAAGATCATATTGAGGCGCCCATCCCCAATCACTTCTCGCTGAGGAATCATCTATTGACCGCGGCCATGAGTCTGCAATGGCCTGCCTGAAGTCTGAATTGTAAGTGATTTTAAAATCAGTAATGTGCGCTTTTATGCTGTTGGCAATTTCCTCCGGAGAAAAAGACATCGATGAGATATTGTAGCTTGATCTTATCTTAATTTTTTCTGCAGGAGCTTGCATCAAATCCAAGGTAGCTTTTACAGCATCGTCCATATACATCATCGGTAGATAAGTATTAGGATTGAGGAAGCACTCGTATTTTTTCTCCAGTATTGCTTTAAAATAAATATCGACAGCATAATCAGTCGTTCCTCCACCTGGTTTAGACTTGTAACCAATTAATCCTGGATAACGAAGACTTCGTACATCTACGCCATGCTTGTGATAATACCATTCGCACCATCGTTCGCCAGCAAGTTTACTGATGCCATAAATTGTAGCAGGATCCATTACCGTATCTTGAGGAGTATTATCCTTCGGTGTATTGGGACCGAAAACTGCGATTGAACTTGGCCAATAAACTTTTTCAATTTTAAATTCGACAGCAGCATCCAATACATGAATAAGCCCATCCATATTGAGATGCCATGCAAACTTTGGATTTTTCTCGCCTGTGGCAGATAAAACTGCTGCAAGATGGTAGATCTGCGTAATATTATATTTCTGAATGAAGTCAAAAAGGTTCTTCTGCTTAAGCACATCCAATATTTCAAAATTGCCTGCTGATAAGTCGCCTTGAGGATGTTTAATGTCAGTGGCAAAGACATTTTCCTTGCCGTATAAATTCCAAAGGCCGTGCGTTAATTCCGAACCCAGCTGGCCACCGGCTCCAATAACAAGAATCTTTTGTTGCTTCATAGTTGGTCTCAGGGGCGAAATTACAGAAATTTATCATTCGCCTATCATGCGTTAGTCCTCCTTTCTTAACTTAGCGCTTGTGAATTTTGAAGAATATCTACTATCGAAAAAAATTGACGCCAGAGCATTTCAGGCGGCTGAACCAATGTTGTACGAGAACTGGAAGCATGATTTTCAACAAATGCATCCGAATAGTTTTACTGTACAGAAATTAAATCTTATCAATCCGATCAGAAGAAAATATCAAAGTAAAAAAATTGAACTACCGAAAGTAGAAGTGCCTGTTGAGAAACATGTACCAACGCCCGCTGTAGTTGTTGATACCGTGGTGACTGCAGCACCAAAACCTGCAAGGCCAATGATGAAACCAAAACCAAAGATCAGTTAGTCTTATGTATAAAAAATTACAACCCGTTCTTCAACAAGAATTAAACAACATCCGTGAAGCGGGACTTTTTAAGAAAGAAAGAATCATTACTACTCCTCAGGGAGCGGAGATAGAAACGTCAGAGGGAAAGCATGTTATTAATTTTTGCGCTAATAATTATTTAGGGCTATCAAGTCATCCACGCGTAATTGCAGCTGCTAAGAAAGCGATTGACGAACACGGATACGGAATGTCATCGGTGCGTTTCATTTGTGGAACACAGGATATTCACAAAGAGCTCGAGACAAAAATTTCAACCTTCCTGGGAGCTGAGGACACAATTTTATACGCTGCTGCATTTGACGCAAATGGAGGAGTATTTGAACCGTTGCTCGGGGCGGAGGATGCAATTATTTCTGATGAATTAAACCATGCATCAATTATAGATGGAGTAAGGTTATGCAAAGCCATGCGTTATCGGTACAAACATAATGACATGACCGATCTGGAAAAGCAACTTCAGGACGCGTTAAAAGCGGGAACTAAGAATATCATCATTGTTACTGATGGAGCTTTTTCGATGGATGGAACGATTGCAAGGTTAGATCTAATTTGCAACCTCGCTGATCAATACGAAGCATTGGTGATGACGGATGAATCTCACGCTACAGGATTTATCGGTAAAACTGGAAGGGGCGTGCCTGAATACCGAAACGTTACAGATCGTATTGATATCATTACGGGAACGCTAGGCAAAGCGTTGGGTGGAGCTTCAGGGGGATTTACTTCTGGTAAAAAAGAGATTATTGAAATGTTGCGCCAGCGTTCAAGGCCTTATCTTTTTTCGAACACGCTCGCCCCATCTATTGTAGGTGCGTCAATTGAGGTTCTGAATATGCTTTCAGAAACTACGGCGCTGCGAGATAAGCTTGAGCAGAACACAAAATATTTTAGGGATGAAATGACCAAAGCTGGCTTTGATATCAAGCCAGGGGAGCATCCCATTGTTCCTATCATGTTGTACGAAGCTCCCTTAGCACAACAATTTGCCGAGCGATTGTTGGATCGGGGAATTTATGTAATAGGTTTTTTCTATCCTGTTGTCGCGAAGGGCCAAGCAAGAATTCGTGTTCAAATTTCTGCAGCACATGAAAAACAACATCTTGAAAAAGCAATTGAAGCTTTCACCGCGGTGGGAAAAGAATTAAAAGTTTTGAAATAATTATTCCTAATTGCCTATGAAAAAGAAGGTACCTCTCATTGGGCTTTGCTTATGACAGCAAGCGCACTGTCTTCGGATTCGTTCAAATGGAACAGGCTAAGAAGTCGGCCGAGGCTTTAGATAAAACAATAGCATTGACAGAACGCGCGATAAAACAAGTAGAGGTTGAAAAAGAAAAAGCATTTCAAGCAATGCAAGAGGCGGAACATCAGCAAGCATTTTTTCAAATACCCTGGCGGATGCATTGAAAGTGGCCGAGTTGGAACGAGATAAGAACGAAAAGTAAATTGAGATTACTCGATTCCAAACTCTCTCTTCCGCTTTTCAACAATAACACCCATTTTGGAGATGTCCTTTGTCAGCAATCCAAAAGCAGGATCGATATTCTTGGAAGGAAAAAAATAGATGCAGTTTCGCTTGCCCTTAATTTTCAATTTATAGAGGTTAAAAAAAGGAATTATTTTTAATGATTTGACTTCGGGCCAAGCGAACCTCATATTTTTGTCGCCTTCTATAATAACTATTTTATTTTTTCCAATTGCTACACGCCTGATCTTGTCGGTAACAAAGAAAAACAAAAACAGAAACATTAATCCAAGGGTGAAAAAAATGAGAGCAGTAAAAAAATTTTTACTGTTAAAATCAAAGCGTAGGAGTATCGTTGCGCTCACAATCCATTGGATAAGCGCAAACGCAAGAAAAAAATATTTAGCCAGATAAAATTTTGTTGGATTAGCTTCAACCATTGCAAGTACTTAAGTAAAAATCATATCTAATTTACAATTCTTTTGACAACAAAGTTTCTTCCTCCACAACTTTGTTATTCTTCTTCAACCACCACAGGGAAATCTTGGCCTCTGGAAAACGTATTTGGAAATTGTGGTCTACCTTTTAGTTTTCTTGTCATCTCCGGAACTTGATCATCAATGTATGATTTAAGTTCGTAGATAGTAACCTTTCCATCTTTCGGGGCACCATCCGCTTTACCCTGCAGTGCTTGAATAAGTACGTAAGTAAAAAGTCCGTGCCCAAGTTCACTAAACTCTGTTGCAAATTGCTCGCTCCCTGCTGATGCCATCACGTGGATTCCAGCACTGCGCGAGAGCTGTGCAATAGCTTTTTCTTCACCGGCACCGCGTGTTGCAAGTAGCTCAACACTTCCTCCCGATTGGCATGCATCCATAATAATTAACTGTTTTAACGCACTGATGCGGCTGAACTTTTCCTGTAGTACACTAGCTTCAATAGCTTCCCGGTTTAACGATGAAGCGTCATATAAACGCGAGCTCTCGGTAGGAATAAAATAAAACTGATTATCGACCATACTTCCATGGCCGGCAAAAAAGAATATGAATACGTCTTCAGGGTGAATTTTGGTTGACAGCTCATCAAGTTTTTTAAGGATTTTTTCGCGTGTGGCATCTTCATCATAGATTGAATGCACCTCTACCGCCTTGAAAAGATTATTGCCATTCTGCATTAGTAGAGTGCCAAAAGCTTCAGCATCGGGTTTAGCATAATTAAGACTAAGTTTTGTATTCTTATACTGGTTAATACCAACGGCAAGAATGTGACACGTACTACTTTTTGAGGGATGGTCAGAAAATATTTCAGCTGATTCGGGATCAGACTCAATGTTATCTTTATTCACTGCAGTTACGGTGAAAATGTTTTGTCCTCCTACCAGATTTATCTGTTCTTTATAAGTGGTTTGCTGGCCCTCTCCGGAGGGGAGTTTAAATCCGGCATTTGTAAGAGAAACACTTTTTCCGTTATGAAAAACTTTTAAAACAGAGACGCCACTACCATTATCAATGACGCGCACAAACAGATCTGCTTTTCCACCTTGTGCGGGCACAAGTGCTACTTTAACGGTAGGTGGTAGAGAGTTTTTCAATTTACCCTGAATACTTTTTTGTACATCACTCTTGCCGCGATTTCTGAAGATTTGTGGTAGTAGATCGGGCCTGTAAAAGTCATTAAAGAATTGATCGACGGAGAATGTCTTGGTTCCGCTCACAAAATGTATATATGTTCTGGCCTTATCGGTACCATTAAAGAAGCCGTCAGGATTTTTCGCCATCCAGTCTTTTTCACCAATGTGGATATGTTCAAAAAATTCTTTACCAGTAGACATGTCCCAAAATTTTGTTACACCATCAAGGCTGTGACTAATTAGAATTTTATTGTCTGGACCCAACAGTACACTGGTAATTTCTGCTTGATGGCCTTCAAATGTTTTTAAAATTTTGCCCGAAGCAACATCCCATACGTTGATTTTGCGATCCGCACCACCTGAATAAATAAGTTTTGCATCCGGAGAATAGATTGCTGTGTAAATGGCTCCCCTGTGTCCTTTAAATTTTTTGGTCATCAGTCCGGTGTCAATATCCCAAAACCTTATTGAGCCATCCCAGGAAGTGCTCATCAATGTTTTTTTATCGGCACTAAAATGAAGTGAGGAAATGACATCAGTGTGTCCGACGAAGCTTCGTACTGGCGTTTTGGTATCTATTTCCCAAAGCTGAAGTGAATTGTCAAGCCGAGCTGAAACTATATAGAGATCATTTGGATGGAATAGCACATTGTATGCAGCATAGCTTTCAAATTCAAAATAAGACTGCAGTTCTCCAGTCTTCAAATCATGAACTTTCATGGAAGCATCCCAACTGCTTGATAGTGCTTTTGTCTCATCAGTATTGAAATGGATATCAAAAATCGGTTCACGATAGGAGCGAATGACTTTTAACGTGTCACCACTTTTTAGATCCCAAAGAATTATTTTTCCATCACCTCCACCGGTCAAAAGTTTTTCACCGTTTGCCGATAAGTCGTAACACAACACAGCCTTCTCGTGTGCTGAAAATTCCATTACACTTTTTCCGGAGGCGATATCCCATTGTTTTACTTTCGTTCCAAACTTTCCTTTGATCAGCGACTTCCCGTCTTGCGAGATGAGAATAGCATTTTTAAACCTCACATACTTTGCAATGGCAGATTGCCAATAGAAATTAGGATCATAGTTCAATCCACCGTTGTCTCTTTCATTTAAGAACCCTGTCAGTACACCGGACATTTTGTTAGCTGAAAAATCCCATGCGAAAGCCGTGTTATCATCTGACGTTATCATCAATCTTTTAGCATCGGCTGTAAAAGCGATTTTATGAAAGTCACCTTTATCTTCTGCTTGTAAAGTAGCTATGAGATTGCCGGTTTTCGAGCTATAGATAAAAACTTGTTTCTCTGCAGCAACAGCTATTGTTTGCCCATCTGAGGCAATAGCGAGGCCGGTAGCGTCTTCTACATTATCTGCATAAGTGTGCAACAGCTTTCCATCTGCCATGTTGTACTTTTTTAATGGCCCATTGTGAGACACCATGTACAGAAAATTATTGTCTGGACTGAAAACAGAAAATGTACTGCAGCCTCCGCATGACCCTTCAGCAAAGTCGAAAGAGTATGTCCGTTGCCAACTTGTAGTATTATAAATACTGGCGACTCTATTATCCTCTCCGAAGCTCACCCACTTGCCGTCTGCACTTACCGCGATTGACACGCCATAGCCTCTTCCCTGATCCGCGTTCACCCGAATTTTTGTGATTTTTTGTTTTGTCTTATAGTCATAGACAATAGCAGAGTCCTGGTACCCCGAGCGGTTATACCCTGCCACTACAAAGAATTTTTGCTGTGGATCAAAGGCTACGTCAGTAATAAAGTTGTTCGCATTTATTGAATGAATTTCATTACCGTTGCCAACATTCCAGATTTTTACAGTTTTGTCATTGCTACCACTGATAATGTATTTTCCATCTGATGAAAAATCAACGGCCGTAACCGATAATTCATGTCCAAAAAAACTTCTTACCTCTCGTCCCGTAGACAATTCCCAGAGTTTTACGAGCTTGTCTTTACTACCAGTAGCCGAAAAGTTACTATCAGGGCTCATGGCAATACAAGTTACGGCAAGTTCATGACCTTTTTGAATGACCGTTTGGAGTGTTGATTGAGAAAAACTTTTAAGGCAAACAAAAACAAGAATGACAGCGATAAATTTCTTCATGTGGGGTTGAGTGCTTCTATAAGTTACAATTATATCTCAAATTTAACATCATAGATAGTCTTAGCTACAAGTATACATCTTGTATCGCGAATAGTGGATTCACTTCTTAAAGGGAATAATAAATTCTACGAGGAGGGAAGCAGATTGAGAAGCAATAATTAATAAAGGAGCTAAAGTTAACTTTCAGCTTCAGTGGGTTCCTCCTCCGGTATCTCATCCCAATTTGCAGGCTCAATTTTCTGCATGTATTCCATTATTTTCTTCTCGATCTGTTTTAGTTTCAGACCACGGAGATATTTTCCGTTTCGGGCAAGAATGACTCTTCCCGTTTCTTCAGAAACTACCATTACCAGTGTATCGGTATTTTCTGACATCCCAATAGCTGACCGGTGTCGAAGACCAAAATGAGGGGGCAGGTGATCATTCTCGCTTACAGGCAAAACACAGCGTGCAGCTTTTATTTTTCCTTTGTGAATGACAACAGCCCCATCGTGAAGTGGACTGTTTTTATTAAAGATTGATAACAATAATCTTTTACTCACTTCCGCGTCCAGTAAGTCGCCAGTTTCTACATAAAATTTCAATTCAACATCACGTGAAAAAACTATCAGTGCTCCCGTACGGGTAGCTTTCAATGTTTTTACGGCTTCGATAATTTGATGGGTATCAAAATTATCGCCATAGGTATTTCTCCAGTTTGAAATTGTTCTAAAGATATTTTCACGGAATTCGGTACTCCTTCCGATCACGAGTAAAAATTTTCTAATCTCCGGTTGAAACAATATGATCATGGCAAGAACACCAACATTCATAAATTGCCCAAGAATAGTGGCGAGCAATTCCATTTGGGCAGCACGTACAATAAGATAGATGAGGTAAAGGGCAAGAATACCAAGGAAGATATTGACAGCAATACTTCCTCTGATGAGCTTATAAACCTGGTATAATAAGATACTTACCAAGCCGATGTCAATCAGGTCAACCAGGCTTACTTCAAGAAATCCTATCTTAAAAAGAAAAATCATTCGACTATTAACGTACTATCTATTCCGGTCTAATATAGTGTTTTGCCAGTATTCCTGCGATTGTTAAAAAATTATTATCTAATGATTTAAAGCGGTTGCCAGCTTTATAATTTGAGCAGCTTCCTTTACATCATGGACCCGTAAAATATTGGCTCCGTTCAACAGCGCAATGGTATTCAATACTGTAGTTCCGTTTAAAGCATCTTCAGGGTCAATACCCAACGTTTTCCAAACCATTGACTTCCGTGATAAGCCAACAAGAATAGGCTTGCCTAAAATTCCAAACAGGTTTAAATCTTTTAACAATTGAAAATTGTGTTCCCTCGTTTTAGCAAAACCAAATCCAGGATCTATAACAATATCTTTTACGCCAAGACATTGTAGCTGGTGAACTCTTGCATGAAAATAATCAATCACTTCTTTTAGCACATTATCATACGTTGCCTCTTTCGTCATCGTCTGGGGAGTTCCCTTCATATGCATGAGCACATAGGGTATATTCAACTCAGCAATAGTTGAATACATTTCTGGGTCTAAGCCGCCACCTGAAATATCATTAATCATTGAAGCTCCTTCAGCAACTGCCGCCATTACTACAGCGCTTCTGAAAGTATCAACGGATATTACGAGTTGGGGAAATTCTTGTTTAATTCTTCTTATAACTGGAATAATTCTTTCGAGTTCTTCTTTAGGACTGATATCTTGTGCGCCAGGCCGGGATGAATATCCTCCTACGTCAATAAAGATTGCTTGATGTTCTGCCATATTTTCAACCTTTACCAGAATTTCTTTTTCTGACTGATATCTGCCGCCATCAAAAAAACTATCTGGCGTTACATTCAAAATCCCCATTATTTTAGGTGTTGAGAGGTCCACTAGCCGACCATCTATATTGAGTATTTTGTTTGTTGAAAATGCCGTATTTTGCACTGCTCAAAATTTATGTTTGAAAAAAACTGCGATCGAATATAAACAGGTAATCTCCACCTGCAAAACCTGCTCTAGAACAAGAAAATCGTGGCTGCCTGACCTGATTTATAACGGCACTGCGAATCAGGAGCACCAGGAGTAAGTTAATTGCGAGTAATCGGTAATATGTGTTGCAAGATCAAATTGAATAGATTAATACAATGTTTAGAAAAATAACGGATCAATTTTCTCGATTTTTTGTCGGAGGACTTTTCATTTTCTCAGGCTTGATAAAGCTAAATGACCCTATTGGTACCAAAATCAAAATGGAAGAATACTTTGAGGTATTTACAGAAGACTTTGGCTCTTTCTTTCATTACTTTATTCCCTATGCGCTTGAGATTGGGTTTATCATGATCGTGCTCGAAGTAGCACTTGGTGTAGCCGTGTTGTTTTATTACCGCATGGACCTCACCACCAAAATTCTATTGGCGCTAATGATCTTCTTTACCTTCCTAACTTTCTATTCTGCTTATTTTAATAAGGTTACAGACTGTGGTTGTTTTGGCGATGCCATTAAATTAACGCCATGGCAATCTTTCTGGAAAGATATTATCTTAATGGTGTTTATTCTGCACTTGTTCTGGTACAGAAAAAGCTATAGGCCAGTGCTTAGAACAATGGAAGGTCATCTTGTGGTAGGCGGGGTTACAGTGCTGAGTATTATACTCGGTGTTTACGCCATTCTTCATTTGCCTTTTATTGATTTTAGAGCTTACAGGATTGGCAATAATATCCCTGAGCAAATGCAGCCTGAAGAGCAACCACACTTCGAGTATGTATTTATCAGCAAAAAAAATGGAGACGAAGTCAGGTCAGAAAAGTATTTGACTGATACAACACTTTATAAATACTCAAGCGTAAGGCAAACCAACGAAGATAAAACCCGGGCAAAAATTACGGACTACGCAGTTTCCACTGTAGAAGGTGAAGACGTAACACAACAAACTTTTGAAGGTACTAAGCTTTTCTTCATTGTTGCGGATGTAGGTGAAGCTTCAACTGAGAATATCGACAAAATCAGTGAATTGATTAAACAATTAGAGGGCAAAGTAGAAATGATGGCGCTTACCTCTTCAAGCGGCGCTCAATTTGAAAACTTCAGGCACGAACATCAACTTGCTGTTCCTTATTATTTTGCTGATGCTACCGTGTTGAAAACAATTATTCGCTCTAATCCTGGTATTACTGTATGGGTGAATGGAACAGTGAAAGGAATGTGGCATCACAACGATACACCTAACGCGGAACAGGTTCTTGAGCTGATTAAATAAGATGTTTGTTGAGAAAGTTTGCAATTGACAAAAGCACAATTGACAACAATGCTGTTCTAAAGTCCCGAGTGAAATAGAATGAAAATCTACCTAATAGGAATGCCCGGATCGGGCAAGACAACACTTGGAGAAATGTTGGCAAATAAACTGGACGTTGCTTTTTACGATCTTGATGATGCCATTCAAAAAGCAGAAGGCAAATCAATTCCGGAAATATTCAGCGGGCCAGGAGAGAAGTACTTCCGGGAAATTGAATCAAGATTACTTGCTGAATTTGCTAATACTAACCAGTCATTTGTTTTGTCAACAGGTGGTGGTGCTCCATGTTTCCATGATGGAATTGAGATTATCAATAGAACGGGAGTTTCAATTTTTTTAGATGTACCGCTGTCGCTCTTGTTACAAAGGCTAAAATCAAAAACTGACAGACCGCTATTGAGTGAAAATGCAGTAGAAAAAGAAAAAAAACTTATTGCGTTAAGAGAAGCAAGGATAGCATGCTATCAAAAAGCAAAAATCCGAGTGGAGAACCCTAACTTGAATACTTTACTGTCTTCTATTAAAAACCTGGAAGGTGAACAAGTGTGAATAGGAAATTGATTGGTTTATACTGTTCAAAGAGTTTGAGTTAAAAGAATTTTCTATTCAGAATCCATTTAACAAAAAAATAATCAATGGCCAATTAAGATAGTTGCTATCAAAGCAAAAATCCGGATAAGAACCCGGATTTGCATGCTTTGTTTAGTAATCACAATGATCAATTAATAACGCAAGAAGTATAAATTTAAAATGGAAATCCTACCGTTACCATACCTGTAACGGATCTATTTGTTTGATCCGAAGTAGGACCAGAGCCATCGGAAAAAGTATAAGGCTGATAAAGCGTTTTCCCTTTTCTATGATTTAAGGCAAAGTCGATATAGAATTCTTTTTTTCTAATTCCTATTCCTCCGCTAATTGTTCTGATGCTGTTTGAGCTTTCAATATAATCCTGATAAGTATTGCCTTGCACACCATATCCTGCTCTAACTCGGAAAATTGATTTCCGATACTCTGCACCTACTCTGTAATTTATAGTAGAAGAATAAATATCTCCTATTTCATCATTCTCTGTAGAATATGATATCCCTTGCGTATCGGTTCTGTATTTTGTTCTACCTGGATTTGTCAACTCAACATCTCCTGTTATAAACCCAAACTCAGAAATGAGGGCAATACCTCCACTTAATCTTGAAGGAGTAGTTAAGCCATAATTTGAAGCAACGATATCAGTCGCTATTGGATCATTTGTGTTGTCTCCTAATATTTCGGTTTGATCACCGAAATAATCGAAGTTATTCCAAATAGTACCCATTGAGGCTTCATATGTCTGTGACACTGAATAAGCAGTAGGAGTTGTATAGGATATTCCTAATTGAATAAATTCAACCGGTCTCACTATTGCTCCTAGCGTTAAATTAATTCCTGTTCCCTTAATATCGAGATTTTCTGAAAGGTTAATAAATTCCAACGTATCTGACTCGAAAGACTCCTGAAAGATTCTTTGGGATTCATATCTAATGGAAGAGATGCCGATGCCGCCACCAAGAAAAACTTTATCCATGAAATTAGCTCCGTACGAAATACTCCATTGATTAGAGGCTCCTTTTACTTCATTCTCTTCCAATTGTGTAGGATAACCAGCATCCGTAAAATACTGATTTGCCGGGCCAGGAGGATTTAGAATTTCTGTTGACCCAATAAGGTAATTAAAATAAGCTAAACCAGTGGGACTATTGTAGTTCTCCGCTCCTTCTTCAAACTGGTCGGTAGTTCTACCGTTAGCCTGGTCAATGAAATAATCAACAATAGAATTGTTGTTGTTGAATCCTCCTAATCTTGATGTGCGGTTGTAGTCATTCTTTCTCGAAAAGCTTATGCCTAGAGAGCCTCCCAAAAAGCTGCCATTCTCTCTTCCTACTTTCGCTACATAGCTTATACCTGGTATATGAAAGACAGACTTTGACTCACTGTTTTTATTTCCTAAGTAATTATTAGAAACTTCGTGAGCACTATAACCAGCACTAAAAGTGAACTCATTTCGATTGTACATTCCTAGACCGGCAGGATTGGAGAGTGCTGAACTATAATCCCCTCCGATTGCTATTTGGCTTCCTCCTAAACTTTGAATCCTCGCGCTGCCTGGTGGATTTGCCTGACTAAATAGAAAAGCTCTTTCGGCATATGATTGACTATAAATATCAAAACCTAAAAGCAATACTGTAATAGTCAGGGCTATCCTGAAAATTATTTTGCTCATATTTTTTAATTAAACTGCTAAAAGGATAAATACTAATTGCTACCCCGTGTTCTTCCGTTACTGCCAGAACCTGACGAAGTTCCATGGCTTCTAGTAGCACCCGAGCTACTATTATTATTAGAAGGACTACTGTACGATGGCGTAGTAGAACTTCTTCCGAATGAAGAATTGTTATCGCCACTGTTGTCGTTGCCCCATGATCTAGAACGGTTATTCTGCGTATTACTTCTTGAGCCTACTCCGTTATCTTGATCAGTGCTACCGGGTGAACTCCAGGTTCTTTTATAGTATGCGTCTTCTGTTCTCGCTCTTCCACCAGAATTGCTTCGAGATGGATTATTCGAGATGTCATCCCTTGATCTCACGTTGCTGTTATTAATCGCTGTTGTTCCTCTTGAAGGAGCTTTTCCATAGACTGTTTTTCTTCCACCGTTCTCGCCATTGTTGTTAACAATGATGACTGTGTTTGGTCGATACCAACCTCTATACGGTGAGTTATAATAACCTGCATAAGATGGTCCGTACATATTCCATGGGCTTCCCATGCCGTTACCCCAACCATAGTTCATTCCCCAACCTGAGTTCCACATATTTCCGTACGAAGAATATCCGAACGAACTTGACCAGCCTGATCCATAATATGGATTATAATAAGGGTTGCCCCACGCATCGTAGTTACCGCCATAGTAAGGACTGTTCCATGAACTCATGGATGATCCCCAATAGGCTGAATTGTACCACGAATTATTATTCCAATTGTTGTAATTGCTATTGAAGTTATTGAACCTGGCTTGTGTGTTATACCGATAATCATTAACGAAGTAATCCTCGTCCTCATTTTGCGCTGTTTGCGACTGAGAACGTGATGTGTACTCAGGATTTACATTCCTGGCAGAATAACTATCTGTAGGATTTATTTCTTCGGCTTCATCCTCTTCCTGTACTAATTTTTTCTTTCGTGGTTCAGAAACTGCAGAAGCTGTAACTTCAGCAAGTTTTGCACGATCTTTTGAATTGAAATACATATCATCATATTCAACATCCTGCGCCATGGCAGAGCCGAATACTAAAGATGATATCATACTGAGTAATAATATTTTTATTTTCATACGGAACCAGGTTATTTCTTATACTATCTAACGTTAATTCTCCAAAAAGTATTCTCTAAATCTACAAATTAAATCACCGATTTTTTTTATTCTTTTTGCTTTTTGTCTTTCACCTTCACCTCCTTCCGACCGCCATTTCAACCCTCCTTAAAAAATCTCTGGAAAGCAGTTTATATTTGCCGACTAAATATGAATAAGTACTCAATAATTATACCAGTATGGGTAAAGAGATACCAACCAGAAGTGAAGATTACTCTTTGTGGTACAACGAGTTAGTAAAAAAAGCAGACCTAGCGGAGCACTCTGATGTAAGAGGTTGTATGGTGATTAAACCATATGGCTATAGCATTTGGGAAAAGATGCAGCAGGCCTTGGATAAAATGTTTAAGGATACCGGCCATGAAAACGCCTATTTCCCACTCTTTGTACCTAAAAGTCTTTTTGAAGCAGAAGAGAAGAATGCGGAAGGTTTTGCAAAGGAGTGTGCTATTGTCACGCATTATCGCCTGAAAACTGATCCGAATAACAAAGGAAAACTTATTGTTGACCCTGACGCCAAATTAGAGGAGGAGTTGGTTGTCCGGCCTACAAGCGAAGCCATCATCTGGAGTACCTATAAAAAGTGGATTCAATCTTATCGCGACCTGCCATTGCTGATAAACCAATGGGCAAATGTGGTGCGGTGGGAAATGCGAACAAGATTATTTTTAAGAACTGCGGAATTCCTTTGGCAGGAAGGCCATACGGCCCATGCAACAGCGGATGACGCCGTGCGTGAAACAGTTCAAATGCTCGATGTTTACGCCACTTTTGCGGAAGACTTTATGGCGATGCCGGTAGTAAAGGGCAGAAAAACTGAGGGTGAACGCTTCCCTGGTGCACTTGACACCTATTGTATTGAAGCAATGATGCAGGATGGTAAAGCACTGCAGGCTGGAACTTCCCATTTTTTGGGACAGAATTTCGCGAAAGCATTTAACGTTCAATTCACTAATAAAGAAGGAAAACTCGAACATGTCTGGGGTACATCCTGGGGTGTGAGCACGAGATTGATGGGTGCATTAATCATGGCGCATTCTGATGATGATGGATTAGTTTTACCACCAAAGCTTGCGCCTATCCATGTCGTTATTGTACCAATATTTAAAACCGAGGAAGAGTTTAAGAAAATAACGGAAAAAGTATCGGAAATTTCTGCAGCCCTAAGAAAACAAGGTTATGCTGTTAAGTATGATAATAGGGATACACACAAGCCAGGTTTCAAGTTTGCGGAATGGGAGCTGAAAGGTGTGCCGGTCCGCCTTGCCATTGGTCCACGCGATATGGAAAATGGAACTGTTGAAGTTGCAAGAAGGGACACCAAAGAAAAGAAAGTAATGAAGATGGATGAAATCGCAACACTGATTCCTGCTTTACTTGACGATATACAACAAAATATTTATCAAAAAGCCCTTCGTTTTAAAACGGAGAAAACTACTCCAGTTGACTCCTTTGATGAGTTTAAAAAAGTGCTGGATGGAAAAGCTGGGTTTGTGTTAGCGCACTGGGATGGTACGTTAGAAACCGAAGCAGCCATTAAAGAAGAAACAAAAGCTACTATTCGCTGCATTCCTTTAGATGCAATAGAAGAAGATGGAAAGTGTGTTTATAGCGGCAAAACATCTAAAAGAAGGGTTTTATTTGCAAGAGCATATTAGAAAGCATTGAGAGCAGGAAGTGAGGAGCTATTGATTCGTGCTTCTTAATTCCTGCTTCTTACTTCTACTGCTAATAATTTGATTACTTTTGTCGTCCCTGCTATGCTCATGTGGACTATTATCATTGCCTTACTCATTATTGGGCTTGCCCTGATCATCATTGAATTGGTTTTTATTCCAGGAACCACTGTTGTTGGCGTATTAGGTCTTGTCTTCGCTATAGCAGGAATTGTTATCACCTACAGACATTTCGGTAAAGAGACCGGTTTTTCTATTCTGATTTTCACTGCCATTGCAACACTCGTAACACTTGTATATAGCTTTCGATCGGGAGCATGGTCGAAGCTTTCGCTGAAGTCTTCAATGGATAGTAAAGTTAACGAAGGTATGACGGCAAGCTTGAAGGTGGGCGATATCGGAAAGTCAATCTCAACGTTGAGGCCTATTGGTAAAGCAGAGTTTGATGCAAGACAATATGAGGTAAAAACTTCTGGTGAATATATTGAAACTGGTACTGCTATCAAGATCAAAGAAATAATCTCGAATCAAATAATTGTAGAACCCACTAATTAAACTTATATCATATGGCTATGGAAGGCGCAGCATTGCTGCTAATAGTAGTTGGAGGTATTATCCTCTTTTTCATTTTCCTTTATTTTGTCCCGGTCAATCTTTGGATTACCGCTTTGTTCTCAGGTGTTAAAGTCGGCTTATTCGAGTTAGTATTTATGAGAATAAGAAAAGTACCACCAAGAATTGTGGTTGACTCTTTAATCACAGCAACTAAGGCAGGCCTGCAACTTACTTCTAACGATCTAGAAACTCACTATCTGGCAGGGGGAAACGTACCTAACGTAATTCGCGCACTTATCTCTGCGGATAAAGCAAATATCACTTTAAGTTTTAAACAAGCGACAGCAATTGATCTTGCTGGTCGCGATGTTTTCCAAGCTGTTCAGATCTCTGTAAATCCTAAAGTAATTACAACGCCTAAGGTAGCTGCCGTAGCAGCAGACGGTATTCAGTTGATTGCTATTGCAAGAGTTACAGTGCGCGCAAGTATTGCGCAGTTGGTAGGTGGAGCAGGTGAAGATACGATTCTGGCCAGGGTTGGTGAAGGTATAGTATCATCGATTGGTTCTGCACGATCGCACAAAGAAGTACTTGAAAGCCCTGATAAGATTTCGAAGCTTGTTTTGTCTCGTGGTTTAGACGCAGGTACTGCTTTTGAAATTCTTTCAATTGATATTGCAGATGTTGACGTGGGAGCAAATATTGGTGCTAAACTTCAAATCGATCAGGCAAGTGCAGATTTAAAAGTAGCTGAGGCAAGGGCTGAAGAAAGAAGAGCAATGGCGGTAGCGTTAGAACAGGAAATGAAAGCAAAAGCGCAGGAAGCAAGAGCAAAAGTAATTGAAGCAGAAGCAGAAATTCCGAAAGCGTTATCAGAAGCATTTAGATCAGGAAATTTAGGTGTAATGGATTACTACAAAATGCAAAACGTGCAGGCAGACACAGGTATGCGTCAAGCTATATCTGGTTCAGGACCATCTCCTAAGAAGGACGTATAGGTCTATCGCCGGTTGAGTTTAGCAACTAGTTTAAGTTATTATAAATAAAAAGTCAGGACTCGTGTTCTGACTTTTTTACTTTTTAAACAGATCGGGAAGATGATTCGGTTAAGGAGACCTACTGACTTTTGAACAATCTTTCCAAGGAAATTGATATTAGAGGTGTCAATTAAACCATGAGAAACATTATACTATATTATTGTCCTGGTTTCAATAGTATGTTGGAATTGTGACGATGAAGATGTGAATTTAAATGCTTGCTCTTTGTCAGAATCAATTCATGATGTTCCATCGATATTTGAATTGAAAAAATCTATGACTCATTGTTCTTGTGAAACTTCAATAATTAAGGGAACATATTATAACGAGACGGTTATCTTTATAGCCTTGACAGACCCATTATGTGATGGTATAGATAGGCCTACTTTGTATTGTTGTGATGGTACGGCAATAAAAACCTTCACTAGCTCAGCGGCTGATCAAAAAGAATTAACTGAGAAGGTTACGCTTGATGAGGTTTCATACAGGTGTAAAAAGCAGGAAAGACAATTTTTAATTTTTGATAACTCTGTAAAATCATCGACCTTACTGAATCTGCGCCACTTCCCACGCTGCTTTCCTCAGCGCTAAAAACTGTTTGTGGAATTGGTCGTAGATTATGCCATCATAAATAAGCGGAATCGTGCTTAGACCTTGCGTTGTAATAACACCCCATTTATTATCCAAGCCTACAATAAGGTAATTATTATTAACATCTTGAATGGAGTGATACCTAATGTTAAGAATTATTCTTCCATTACTATCAGCAGCACCGTATAATCCATTTTGCTTGATCAAAAAACGATTTGTTGGGAGCATTTCGATGGCATCATAACGGACCGGTAAAATTAACTTTCCGTTTTTGTCGATCAGTCCAAACAAGCCTTTCTGTTTTACTACTGCGTATCCATGATGGAATTGGAATACATCATCATAAACTGGTTGAATCGCTATCCTGTCATCCTTATTAATATAACCCCAACGTCCCAGAATTTTCGCACCCGCCATTCCTTCATTAAAAGGCTTTACATCTTCATACCGGTTAGCGATACGGAGCCTTGCACGATCGTCAACGAAACCATACTTTCCATCTTTTTTGATGGCTCTGTATCCTTCACTTTCCATAAAAATCTTTTCGATACCCTCTTGCTGAACGTAACGATCAGCAATTAAACCATTCATATCAATTTTCCAGATAGCGCCAGTGGAAACATATTCAAGTAAATAGTCTGGCTTGATATCAATGCGGTTCTCTGTAAAATATATGATCTCGCCTTTCAGCGATTTCAAAAATGTGTTTGGTTGTGATACTTGAAGGTAACGATCGCTGTTGATGAGCTGAAGTGGATCGTTTTGAGGAGGAATAATCCAATTTTCCTTCACGTTAATGATGCCATATTGATCTTTAAATTTTACAACAATGTGATCATTATGATATTGAACTAAAGAATCGTGAACACAAGAAATCACCTCTTTACCATCTTTGTTAAGGGCACCCCAAAAGTTTTTTCTTTTAGCAGGATAAAAAACACCATTATACGGGGCAATGAAATCATAACGTTTTTCTGACACCACGTTTCCAACGGTATCCATCAACACCCATTGCTTCATCCCTTGATGAGGAGAACTTGCACGAATCCGATCAGATTCAATTATTAGATTTAAGTACTTGGCTTCAATTAAAACGCTTCCATCACTACCCAATAATCCCGTTCGACCTCTGGATTCAAAAAGAGCTTTGCCTTTGTAAAAATTTCCAATGGACGATATTACAACTTTTGTTAACGGTTTAAACTCTGCATTCGCCAATTCAATTCTATCTGCTGATTTAATTTTATAGATATCTCGTTGAGCAGGTTGAATAGAATCTGCGTTGAATTGCCTGATTAATTTATTCTCACCATTTAAAAAAATCCATGCATCAGTGTGTCTGATTTTTATGGCGCCATCATCTTCAATCTTGATCTCGCGTAGTGTAGGCTCAATTTTAATCTGACCTTCGCGATTAATTAACCCTTGCCTTTGATTTTGATAGATAATCGCATAACTTTTTTTGAATGAAGAAATACTGTCGATTAAAAAATTAGTTAGCTGCTTTCCGTCATCGGTGAATATTGCCGTCTTGTTGTCAAAAGAAACGACAGCGTAGCGCAAACTTCCCAAAGGGTAAATTGCTTGATATTTCAGAGGAACCAGGATCTTGTTATTAAGATCAATAAGGCCGTGTTTAAATTGGGTTCCTGTTTTTTCATAGACGATTGCACGCAGAGACGAAATACTTAAGCCATCATATAAAAAAGGAACAAGGGTCTTTCCGGCAGTGGTGATGCATCCCGTCTTTACTTTAACTGAATTGGCAATTTTTTTTCTCGCTATCAATACTTGCTCCGGCCCAGGAGAAAGGTCGATAAATTCGTTCTTCGTAATTTTATGATTGGTTGTACTAATAAGGCCCCATTGTCCATTGATCCGGTACCCGATAGCATTTTCTACAATGGAAAATTCCCCATTACTCCAGCCCAGTGCATCAAATTGCGCGGGAATTAAAATCTCACCTTTTTGGTTCTTCAGACCGACTTTACCATTTTCTTCAAACCTGTTAAAATCGTTTATTACTAAAGGATTAATAGATTTGCAATGAACAGCCGTGTAAAAAAATAAGGGGAGAGTGAAAAGCAAAAAAATACGGCTCGACATTTTCATCTCAGGTACAAAGTTAAAAGACCTTGTGATAACACAGGAATTTTTAATGAAATTTACGAGTCGAAGTTACGGTGAAGTGGGTAGGAATTAGCATACTTAATCGCAATAAAATTACAGATACAATGTACATAGAACAATTGTATACGAACTGCCTTGCTGAAGCAGCTTATTATATAGAGTCAGATGGCGAATCAGCTATTATTGATCCGCTTCGGGAGACGGAACCTTATCTGGAGCTGGCTGAAAAAAGAAACAGCAAAATCAAATATGTTTTTGAAACGCACTTCCATGCCGACTTTGTATCGGGCCATTTGGATCTTTCGAGAAAAGCAAATGCTCCGATTATTTATGGACCTAATGCTGACACCCACTATGAAGTATACAATGCCAAAGACGGTGAGGTATTTTCTTTGGGAAGGATTAAAATAAAAGTGCTGCATACGCCAGGACATACACCCGAGTCAACCTGTTATTTGTTGATCGATGAGTTGGGGAGGGAGCATGCGATTTTTACAGGGGATACATTATTTGTTGGAGATGTTGGCCGCCCGGACTTGTTGGATGGAGTAATGACGCGTGAAGAACTCGCCAGTATGATGTATGATTCATTGAATAAAAAAATTAAAACACTTCCGGATGATGTGATCGTATATCCCGCCCATGGTCCAGGATCAGCTTGTGGCAAGAACATTGGAAAAGAAACTTTTTCTACCATCGGGCACCAGAAAAAATTTAATTATGCATTAAAGGATGTGACTCGGGATGAATTTATAGAAAAGCTCATCGAAGGAATTCTTCCTCCACCACAATATTTCTTTGAAGATGCAAGAATCAATAAAGAAGGTTATGATCCACTTGAAAAAGTAATTGAAGCAAACCAAAAGCCGTTGGATGTAGCACAATTTAAGCGGGCGCTAGATGAGGGAGCAATTATTGTTGATACTCGTGCAGCAGATGAATTTGAAAAAGCATTTATTCCAGGATCAATTAATATTGGTTTAAATGGACAACTAGCCGTTTGGGTTGGGACGTTAATTGATATTTCAAAAAAAATTGTATTGATAACAACGCCTGGTAAAGAATACGAATCCGTGTTGCGGCTAGCGCGTGTTGGTTATGAAAAAGTATTAGGCTATTTAGAGGGTGGGGTAAGTTCATGGGCAGGAAAGCTTGATGCAGTCACTTCAATCACCGCCGATGATATGAAGCATACACTTTCCGAAGGTGCAGAAGTGCTTGATGTTCGAAAGCATGGCGAGTGGGATGCAGGCCATATGAAAGAAGCAAAGTTTTTACCATTGTCAGAATTCCCTGAAAATCTTAAATCACTTGATAAGAATAAGTCCTATGTCGTTCATTGCGGTGGCGGTTATCGCTCAATGACTGCTATTTCTATGATGAAGAATCATGGATTTAACAATCTGATTAATGTGTATGGTGGCTATGGAGCAATGCAGAAGGCGGGGCTTGAGATGGTGACACCTGTGGTAGAAACTGCGTAATATAAAATAACTACGAGGCCAAGCAGCAGCTCGCTTATAACAGTTTAACAAAATTCTTTTAAGAGGGCTAGGCTGAAGTTTAAATGCTACTCCAGCCTTCTATAAAAGTATAACTCATAATCCTTTAGTAACTCCGGATGTGCAATTTTTACCAGGTCTTTCAAAATAATATCCGGTCTTAGATAACCAAGTTCAAGAAATTCACTTCCTCCTTTTGCACCTCTTCGCGCATCGTAATTATAAACTTGTTTAGTGTTGAAAGGTTTGAACTTTGCGTACCGGTTATCAGCAGCTTTTATGGTTGCAAGATCTTTGTAATCGGCAACACCAATCCAGTAGTCTGCATTATTCGCCTTGGCAAAAACAGATTCAAAACTTAATTGTAAAAAGCCGTGAGAGTCGTCATCAGCCCAGAGGTAATCACAGCCTGCATCTTTCAATATCTTTGAGGCATAATTCTGGCCTCCTGGCAAAAACCAGGAACCACCGTACACCACACCACTTAAGATTGTCGGTTTTCGCTTGATAGTATCAGCTATAGATTTTATTCGAGCGTAATTCTTCTCAATAATATTGAATACAGAATCTGCCTCTTTTTCTTTATCGAAAAACAACGCCATAAACTTAATCCACTCTGCTCTTCCCAATGGGTGTTTCTCAAGATATTCAGCGTTAATTACCACAGGAATATTAAGCTCTTCTATTTTTTTAAATTGACCATAGTCACCACTCATCGTGTAACCCATTACCAAATCTGGCTTCAACACAGCAAGTCGTTCAAGGTTTAAACCATTATCAACTCCTAAATCAATTACTTGTCCATCATCTATTCTCTTTCTCATTCTTTCTGAGCTGATGTAGTCAGTCGTTGGAAAGCCTACAAGTTTATCTGTTTCTTCAAGGTAATCCAGAAGCGGTATGTGCGTTGTACTTGTGCAGACGATCTTATCGATAGGAGTATAAACAATCCTGGTAGATACATCATGTTGGGGCACTTCTTCACCTCTAGGAACCAAAAGATATTTATAACCAGATGTCGCCCCTTGAAAAGGATACATTACTTCAACAAGTGTTCCATTATCTACCTTTGAAGCTTTAAAGCCATTTGCATATTTTAATTCTATTTTTTTAAGAGTTGTTTCTTCTACCGCTTTCTGCTCTGATACTTTTTCTTTACAGGCGAGTAATCCAACACCGAACAAAAGAATTACAAAACTTTTCATAGATAATATTTTATTGGAATGCCTACTTATCAAAAATGAGTTAACTTATTTGTAAGCCTATACTAATCCTCGTCATGGGAATATGCTCAATCCCGTCTTCAAGATAGACAGGTCCGCTTTGCTCGAAGCCCACCTGTTCGTAAAATTTCCTCGCATACAATTGTGCCCCAATTTTTATGGCTCCACTGCCAAACAATTTGTTACAATATTCTATTGAGTCCTCCATTAATTCTCTGCCTGCACCTGTACCTCTTACTTGCGGGCTTGTAATTACTCTTCCTATAGACATTTCAGGGCAGGCTACTCCAGTAGGAAGTAGTCGGGAATAGGCTGCAAGCAATTCATTTTTGTAAAACATCAGATGATAACATTGTTGGTCTTTGTTATCCAAATCCTGGAACACACAATTCTGTTCAACTATAAATACTTCTATTCGCAATCGCACAACAGCATACAGCTCCTCGGGTGTAAGCTCATGAAAGGGTTTGCAGACTTTTTTAAATTCCATATAATATTTGGATGCAATATTATCTCTTTAATCAAACACCTGATAAAATATAGATCTTTTATAAAGCCTTTTGTCGTTACTCCTTTTGATTTTTGAACGATTTTGTGCCTTTTATAACCCCAGCTCTAGTATTGGCATAATAACATCGCCCTCATTGTATTTCAAATAATTGTGTTCTATGTTTGCAACGGATAAACGGTTTTCTTGCTGAGTTACATCATCAAGGAATTAAAAGGGAATCCGGTATTTAATCCGGAGCTGTCCCCGCAACTGTAAAACCCGGCCCGCTAAAGCGGGAATGTGCTTTTGTTACTCAATGCCATTGTAATGCGATTCGCATTATGAGAAGGCGACAAAAGTCGGGAAAGCCAGGAGACCTGCCGTTGAAAGTCCAATGATCAAAGCTTTCGGGTGAAAGGCTGATGATGTAGTCGATATAATATATCCACTATTGTTATCACTTTTATTCTCTGGCTTTGAATTGATTTTTATTCAATTCAAAAGGCATGAGGTATTTATTTTTCTTTTTGATGCTGTTAGCAGAACTATGTTTTGCTCAGAAACAAGATTCTATTGTTCTAAGGGAGGTAACTGTCTTTGGCCAATCAGACCTGAAATACTTGTCGGGTTCTGCTATCCACAAAGTTGATTCCGTTCTCAAACAGCTTGAGAATGCATCTCAGTTAAACGATGTCTTGTCGCTACAGTTTCCAATCTACTTCAGGAACTATGGTAACGGCATGATTTCGGGCATTAGCTTGCGCGGTACTTCACCTCACCATACGGCAGTACTTTGGAATGGGATCAACATCAACAGTTTTTCTTTAGGCCAAGCCGATTTTTCTATCCTTCCTTCCTCAGCTTTTGATGAGGTAACACTGCATGAAGGAGGAGGAAGTGCACGTTTTGGTAGTGGTGCTTTTGGCGGCACTATACTGCTAAATTCAACAACCTCAATACACCCAACTGGATTTTCTGTTAGCCAGCAGGTTGGTAGTTTTGGAAGATATTTTACTTCTTTTCGTGGCATAGTTCAGGCAAATCGTTTCACGTTTAAAACTAAACTTTACTATCAGGACCTTGAAAATGATTTTGAGATAAAAGAGGCTGGAAGAAAACAACAAGATGCTTCGATTAATCAAAAGGGTATTCTCCAGGATATTCACTATTTCTTGTCAGATGAGAAAAGTTTATCATTGAACTACTGGCATCACCAGTCTGATCGCGAAGTCCAACCTACCATTGGGCAGCTTACAAGCAATAATACGCAATTAGACAAAAATCATCGGTTGAATCTGGGCTATACCAGTAGAAGTAACATTGGATTGCTTTCTGTAAATGGAGGATATGTACAGGATGTTATTGTTTATAATGGCGATGGAAGTAAAATTTCGCGGTGGATATCGAGAGCCTCGTATGAATTTGACTTTTTTAAAAAAGGTCGCTGGCAAGTAGGAGGAGAGTGGAGTCACATCAAGGGCAAAGTAAGAAACTATGAAAACGGGGAAGCTGTAGAGGACCGATATGACTTTATCATCTCTCTGGTTAATCCTTTCAGTGAGAGACTGAGTTTTTCTGCTAACCTACGCCAACCGATTATACAAGGCTTTAAGGCTCCTTTACTTCCTTATGTGGGAGCAGAGTACCAAGTGATCAATGATAAATTTAAAGTTGTTGGCAACGTATCGAAGAATTACCGTGCACCAACCTTTAACGATCGGTACTGGCAAAATGCAGGGAGTCGGAATTTACTTCCTGAGACAAGCTATGCAGCAGAATTTGGCTATCAGTTTAATTTCAGAAAGTTTAGCATCTACCATCACGGATTTATACAGCAAATGGAGGATTATATTCAATGGATCCCCGATGAACAAGGAAACTATAGACCGCGAAATGTAAAGGAGGTAAACATTAAGGGAACTGAATTAAAGATTGGTTATCAAAAGCAATTGAGCCGTGTCAAGATATCCTCACATCTTTCTTATCAATTTGTAAGATCAGTAACTACTAAAGCTCCGGTTACCGAGTCATATTCAATAGGGAAGCAACTTATATATACTCCAAAGCACACAGCTTCTGCCTATGTAAATGCAGCTTACAAGAAGTATTTATTTTCCCTCACCTTACAATATGCAGGTAAACGCTATACCGAGTTTTCTAACGAAGATTTATATGCGCTTGAACCTTATGCGTTAGTAAACATTCATGTATCAAAATTCTGGCTGGTGAGAAGCCACAGGTTTGACTTGTCTGTCGCAATAAAAAATATTACAAACATCCAATACCAGATGTACTCGGGGCTTGCTATGCCCGGTCGCAATTATACAGCGCAACTAACCTATCAATTAAATCATAAAACAAAATGAAAGTAAACATTCGTTATTACACCTGCGTCTTTTTTGCAATTCTGTTCATGTCGTGTGAAGAAGATGAAGGTCCAAAAGGAAAGTATGAAGATGGCGTAATTGTGGTGAACGAGGGAGGTTTTGGTGATTCAAATGGAACACTTACTCATTACAACCCTGATACCAAGGAAGCGCAACAAAACGTTTTTAGAAGTTCTGGTTCTGATTTTGCAGGTGACGTTGTTCAGTCATTAAATATAGAGAATGACAAAGCATACATTGTTGTTAATGATGACAATAAAATAGAAGTGGCTAATGCGAATACGTTCGAAGCGATAAGCACCATAACACATTCAGATATCGAAAAGCCGCGCTACGTAGAAGTGATCAACCAAAAAGCTTACATCAGTGTTTGGGGTCCTTACGATAAATTTTATTCTTTAATTGATTCTTATGTTCTTGTCTACGATCTTAAGACGAATCAGGTTATTAAAAAGATTGATACGAATGAGGGAGTACAAAATTTGACTTATGACGGAAAAAGACTTTTTGCTTTAAGTTATGAGTACGGTGGTTCAAGTACGCTAGCCGTGATAGATCCTAATGATGATAGTCTCGTTGAGCAAATTGAAATTGGCCCCGGATCTTCAGCGATGGTATTAGATAACAACGGTAAGTTATGGGTGATCATTTCAGGAACGGATGAAGGAAATGATGGAACATTGATCAGAATAAACACTTCGTCATTTGCCATTGAGCAGGAAATTGATTTAGGATTAAATCCAAATGCACAATTGGCAATTACATCAGACAAGAAAAATATTATCTATAGTGAAGGAAATGACATTTATAAAATATCTACCAATGCAACTTCAGCGCCTGTGGCACCTTTGATAGATGCAAGTGATGTTGTAACACCTTATGCATTGGCGGTCAATCCTGAAAATGATGAAATATATTTTGCGGATGCATTAAATTATAAAACCCCTGGGACGATTTATATTTATAATTCTGATGGATCATTCATGACCACTTTTACTGCAGGTATCAATCCAACACAATTTATATTTAAGTAATATTTGAATGAATTAAGGAATGAAAGATAAGCAAGGCAACTTACCATTGAAGAATGAAGATTATTATATGGAAAACGGCTTTGTTGTTTTCACTGAAGCTTATCATTTAAAGCGGGGTTACTGTTGTAAAAGTGGTTGCCGACATTGTCCTTATGGATTTAAAAAAGAAAGTAACGATAAGCTGGAGCGGAGGTAAAGACTCCGCTTTTGCTTTATACAAAATTATTGAGACTGGCTTGTACGAAGTCAGTCACCTTCATACCGTTTTCAATGCAGATTCAAAACGCGTTGGTTTGCATGGCGTGCATGAAGAACTCGTAGAAAGACAAGCGCATGCACTGGGCCTGCCTCTTATAAAACTTTATTTGCCTCCAACTGATAATCATGAAGCGTATCAGCATTTGATGCGGTCGTTTTATCGTCAATGTGGTGACGACAAAATAAATGGTGTTGTGTTTGGTGATATTTTCTTGGAAGACTTAAAAATGTTTAGGGAAGAACTTCTTGTTGATTCTGGTCTCTCGCCTCTTTTTCCGCTGTGGAAATTAGACACAAAACTTCTTATCCATGATTTTATAAGTAGAGATTTCAAAACAATAATTTGTGCAGCAAATAAAGAACTTTTTGATCGCAGCGCTGTAGGCAAAACGATTAATGAAAGTTTTGTAAGCAAATATTTATCTGGCTTTGACCGTGCGGTGAAAATGGAGAGTATCACTCCTTTGTTTATGATGGACCAATTTTTAAACAACGTGTGATCTTTCAAGTAGGGCATGTTGTTGAAAAGAAATATCAATACAAGATTAAAGACAACGAGGGAAACATTTTGCAAAGCGAGTCCGCATTCTGGTTTCAGAATTTGTTAACACATTACTGATTTTCGCGAATCTGTTGATGATACATGTCAAGTAGTTTTTTTGCTGCAGTAGCAGAAGATAAGGTATTACCACTTACTTCTTTTTCTAACTGACTTTTTAGGTTATTTAAAGTCTTATGCTTTTTAAAATCATTCAATAACAGGTATTGAAATTGATCATGCAGCCATGCGACGTTCTGTTGTTGCCGATTGTTCTGAAAATATCCTGACAATTTAGTTTTGCTTTCGTACTCCACTATTGCTTTCCATACGTTGTCGATTCCGGAATTTGAAAGTGCAGAACACGTTAAAACTTTTGGATTCCACATCGAAGACCGAGACGAACTCATGTGCAAAGCGTGCTGATACTCCGCCATCGCTTCAGTTGCTTTTCTTTCATTATCACCATCTGATTTTGTTATCACAATTGCATCAGCCATTTCCATAATGCCTTTTTTAATGCCTTGCAATTCGTCACCAGCTCCGGCAAGCATGAGTAGTAAAAAGAAGTCAACCATATCTTTAACGCTTACCTCTGATTGACCAACGCCTACTGTTTCTACTATGATCACTTCAAAATTCGCGGCTTCACACAAGAGAATCGCCTCCCTTGTTTTGTTAGTCACGCCTCCCAGTTTTTCTCCAGATGACGATGGTCTGATGAAAGCATGTTTATTTTTAGATAGCTCTTCCATCCGCGTTTTGTCACCCAGAATACTTCCTTTTGTAAGCTGACTGCTTGGGTCAACGGTGAGGATAGCGATCTTTTTTCCAGCATCAATAATATGTTTACCAAACACTTCTATAAAAGTGCTTTTGCCCACTCCTGGAACTCCTGTAATTCCAATTCTTACTGACTTACCAGTATGTGGAAGGATCGAATCTAAAAGATCACTGGCAATTGCAGTATCTGAACTCAATGAACTTTCAACCAGCGTTATAGCTTTAGCGAGTAAAATCCTATCGCCATTTAGAATTCCATCACGATATTGTTCAATGTTAAGTCTCTTACTATTCAAATTCGGTAGATTAATCACATCTAATTTCTAAATTTACTTTATATACACACCCCACAGTATGCGTAAATTTTGGTTGGATTGTTTAATCACTACGGCTTTTACTTTTGTGATATTAGCAATAATCTATGGGATAACTCAATTGCATATCTTCAATGCTTTTGACCCTCTTGGAAAGGCGTTAAATGATATGGAGTTGACAGATATTGCTTTTTCTCAACTTCGTGAAGATCCTCCAATTGATACTAATATAGTCATTGTTAATATTGGCTACCTTTCTCGTGGAGAAATTGGGAGGCAAATTAAGACGCTTAGTCAATTTAAACCGAAGGTCATAGCCTTAGATATTATTTTCAGCTGTCCTGCTGGCTACGATCCTATTAATTGCCCTCAAGCTTACGATACGTTAAATAACATCATTTTCGGCAGTGCCGTTCAGGAAGTTGGAAGTTCCATGGTAGTCGCTGAAAAGCTCTGGCAGAGCAAAGCACTAGTGAATAAATATGGGGATATAGCCCTATACGATTCTATAGAACATACAGACTTAGAACTAAGGCAAGGGGCACATGAAGGTTTTGTAAACCTTGAGACAGACGCAGAACATCAAGAAGATTTAAAAGTTTGCAGAACATACAATCCAGCCCTCCTTGTAAACAATGCTTTAGAACTTGCCTTCTCTACTAAAATTGCAATGTTGTACGATTCGGTGAAAACAAAAAATTATCTCGCTAGAGATAAATACTCTGAGATTATAAACTATAGAGGAAATATAGTTGATTGGCATGGAGCTTCTTCTTTTCCAGGGCGATATATGGTTTTAGATTGGGACCAAGCGCTCGATCCTAATCAATTTATTCCATCAGCAATTGCTGGGAAGATTATTATAATGGGTTTTCTCGGTGCAGATCTTCGTGATACTTCTTGGGATGACAAATTTATTACCCCCCTTAATAAAAATTATGCAGGTAAAACACGCCCTGATATGTATGGAGTAGTAGTTCATGCAAACGCAGTTTCTATGATTCTTAATGAAGATTATATTGGAAAGCTTGACCGCTGGCAAGAATATGTAATAGCTTTTATTGTTTGTTTTCTGAACGTGGCATTGTTTTCGCTAATAAACCGGCGGATTCCTCTTTGGTTTGATGGATTAAGTATGTTAGTGCAGTTGTCTCAAATAGTACTATTCTCGTTTTTAATGATATACTTTTTCTATTTATTTAACTTTAAATTAAACTTGACCCTTAGTTTGGCAGTAATTGCTTTAACCGGCACTTGTTTTGAACTTTATCATAATGTGGTAAAACGAGTCGCCCTCAGAATAAAGGGTCCGAGAGTGTTTACCAAAAGTAAAGACGAAGTATTAATACCTTGATCGTAAGTAAGCTACAACTTATTCTTAAAGCGGATCTATAACAAATAAATGAAAACACATAAATTTCCCCTCCTCTTAGCTCTAATTGCGCTAAATTCGTTTGCATTCGCGCAGGATTATGCTTTCAAAGTTCTTGCGAATAAGGGAACGAACGAAGTTAAAAATGGTGAGGCTTGGCAACCTTTAAAAACTGGCGCAAGCCTGAAGTCTTCCGATGAAGTGAAGTTGGGCGATAACTCATACATTGGCTTGGTTCATTCTACAGGCAAGCCAATGGAATTAAAACAAGCAGGCAATTATAAAATGTCTGACCTTGCTGCCAAAGTAGGCGGAGGTTCAAGTGTTTTAAACAAATACACTGACTTTATACTGAGTAGTAATTCAGCGGAAGCAAAGAAAAACCGCTTGAGTGCTACCGGAGCTGTGCACCGTGATGTTGAAACTGCTGCGATCAAATTATTACTTCCGGAAAATCAACATTCAGGTATTTACAATGACATTGCAATAATAAACTGGGAGGGCACAAAAGTAGCTGGTCCATACGTTGTAACTTTACGCAACATGTTTGATGACGAGCTTGCAAAATTAGAGACACCAGAAACAGCGCTTCAAATTGATTTGAAAGATCCTAAGTACGCATCAGAAAATGCAATACTTGTTGAAGTAAGTTCAAAGGCAGATCCTAAACAAACATCAAAACAACATCTCATTAAAAAACTTGCTCCGGCCGAAGAAGAGAAAGTTAAAAAATCATTGGATGAAATTATGGGCGATGTGTCAGAGCAAACTGCACTGAACAAATTTATACTCGCAGGATTTTATGAGGAACACAATCTTTTTATAGATGCAATTTCATCTTACGAAGAGGCAATCAAATTAGCCCCGGATGTTCCTTCATATCAAGAAGCCTATGACGAATTTTTGCTTAGACATAGCTTAAAGAAGTAACCTTACGGATAAGCACACAGCATAAAGGCCGCTTAACCGCGGCTTTTTCTCTTTCTTAATGCATACATTAATCAATCTAAATATTATTTTGCGCCCTCTTCAACAACAACCTTCATGAAAATTAATCAGCTTACAATTATTGTTTTAACAAGTCTAGTGTTTTCGGTTTCTGCAATAGCGCAAGAATATACCTTTAAAGTATTGGTGAACAAAGGTAAGAATGAGGTGAAGGCAGGAAATGCATGGCAACCTTTGAAAACCGGTTCTACACTTAAATCTACTGATGAAGTGAAACTGTTGGATAATGCATACTTAGGACTTATCCATGCCACAGGCAAACCACTCGAACTTAAACAGGCAGGAAATTATAAAGTGATAGACCTCGCTGCAAAAGTAAGTGGAGGAGGTACAAGTGTGCTCAATAAATATACAGACTTTATCCTTAGCGCTAATACCGATAAGAAGAATCGATTGTCTGCTACTGGGGCCGTACACCGCGGTGATAACTTGCTAAAAATTTATTTACCTAGTTCTGAGTCTGCTATAGTTTATGGTAGCACCATTATTTTGGATTGGGAAAAAAAGCCGGGAGTATCTACTTACAGTGTGAGCCTGAAGAGCATGTTTGGTGATGACTTATTGAGCACTGAAACAAACGAGAGTACACTTACGATTGATCTAAACGATGCTAAATTTCAAAATGAAGATAACATCACTGTTGAGGTTTATGCCAAAGGACAACAAACTAAAAAAACTGAGGCTGCGTACATGGTAAAAAGACTTTCGACAGCGGATAAGAAAAGGATTGATACGTTGCTGAAGGAAATTCAGACTGAGACAATGGACACAACAAGTGCCCTTAATCAATTAATCCTTGCTGGCTTCTATGAGCAGAACAAATTGTTAATAGATGCAACTACTGCATATTTGCAAGCTATAAAGCTTGCCCCTGATGTGCAGCAATACAAAGACGACTACAACAACTTCCTTCTCCGGAATCAAATGAAGGAAGTGAAAAAGGATAAATAAGAAGAAACCACCGGGAAAGCTGTCGAAAGGCAGCTTTTCTTGTTTTGTACCGGTTTGGCTAAAAGTATTATTATTCTATTTTTGTGCTTCACAAATTTCGCAGACTTCCATGAGTGTTCTAGTAAATAAAGATTCAAGAGTTATTGTTCAGGGTTTTACAGGTTCTGAAGGTTCCTTTCATGCTGGCCAAATGATTGAATATGGTACGAACGTAGTGGGTGGTGTAACACCAGCCAAAGGAGGTACAGAACATCTTGGAAGACCCGTTTTTAACACGGTTAAAGAAGCTGTCGAAAAAACTGGTGCGGATGTTTCCATCATTTTCGTTCCACCTGCTTTTGCCGCGGATGCGATTATGGAAGCAGCTGAAGCTGGGATAAAGGTAATCATAGCGATCACGGAAGGTATTCCTGTGAAGGATATGATGATTGTTAAAAAATATATTCAGCAAAAGAATGCTACGCTCATAGGTCCAAACTGCCCTGGTGTCATCACTCCTGGCGAAGCTAAAGTTGGGATCATGCCAGGCTTTGTATTTAAGAAGGGAAGAATAGGAATAGTTAGTAAATCAGGAACACTTACCTATGAAGCTGCCGACCAGATTGTGAAAGCAGGCCTTGGAATATCGACTGCTATTGGTATTGGTGGTGATCCTATCATTGGTACCCCAACCAAAGATGCTGTTGAATTGTTAATGAACGATCCTGAAACTGACGCTATTGTCATGATTGGTGAGATCGGTGGAAATTATGAACCTGTTGCTGCCAGGTGGATCAAAGAGAATGGAAATAAGAAACCTGTAGTTGGATTTATCGCAGGACAAACAGCGCCTGCAGGAAGAAGAATGGGCCATGCCGGTGCTATTATCGGTGGAGCCGAAGATACTGCTGCTGCTAAAATGAAGATCTTAAAAGAGTGCGGTCTTTTTGTAGTCGAATCTCCTGCTGAGATAGGAGAAACAATGTTAAAAGTGCTTACGAAAAAATAAGTCTGTTAAAAGCTTGTTCTAAACTCTTTTTCCAGGTACTCGTTTAAATTTTTTAATCCTTTTACAAGATTAAGGCTTTCAGCTTCTTCATCTGGATTGTCTCCTTTAAATAAAACTTCAGCAAAAAGATCATTGTCCATATAGACATAAATCTTTCGGTTTTCTTTTTTGCGCGATCCTATCAAAATTCCTTTTGCTTTTAGATGATCGACCTGCTTTTGCAATGGCCACTGCTTAAAAAATAGTTTGAAAAACATAGTTGAGCTCTAGGCACATACTAGAGCTATTTTGCGGCCATTTTATAAAAGTTGATTTAGGCGCAAATTTCGCATAGTGTTTAAACAACTATTCTTCTATTGGGAAGCTTCATTCCTAAATTTACAAAAGATGGTTAGCAAGGTTTGCGAGTTCAGATCGCTCGCCTTTTTCTAAAGTAATGTGGGCGTATAACTCATGGTCCTGCAACCTGTCAATAAGCGTTGAAAGTCCATTGCTTTGTGAATCAAGATAAGGCGTATCAATTTGATAGATGTCACCTGTAAAAATAATTTTGGTATTTTCTCCAGCCCGTGTAATAATTGTTTTTACTTCATGGGGCGTTAGATTCTGTGCTTCGTCAACAATGAAACAAATGTTTGATAAACTCCTTCCACGGATGTAAGCCAACGGAGTGATTACCAGTTTTTCCTGACTCACCATTTCAGTGATTTTTGAATACTCCTTGTCTGTTTCGCTATATTGATTCTGAATGAATTTCAAATTGTCCCAAAGTGGTTCCATATATGGATTTACTTTAGACTTAATATCACCTGGCAAATATCCTATGTCTTTATTACTTAATGGAACAATTGGGCGAGCAAGATAAATTTGTTTATACTCCCGTTTTTGTTCCAAGGCCGCAGCAAGGGCTAGCAATGTTTTTCCCGTGCCAGCAACACCTTGAATGGAGACTAACTTTATTTCAGGTCTTAATGCTGCGTGAATTGCAAAAGTTTGTTCAGCATTTCTTGGCTTCACTCCATATACCGATCGTTTTTCAACATGCTCCATCATTCCATTTAAAGGATTGAAGTAAGCAAGCGCCGACTTTTTACCGCTTTTAAAAATGTAATAATGATTTTTATGTGGTAGCGCTTTTCCCAGTAATTCATGAGGCTGGCAATAACCCTTTTCGTAAAGCAGGTTTATAATGTCAGGCTCTGCATCTTCAATAATCGTTTTGCCAGAATATAAAGATGAGATGTTCTGTACCTTACCCGTTGTGTAGTCCTCTGCCTGTAGGCCTAAAGATTTTGCTTTAAGACGAAGGTTTACATCTTTAGAAACGAGAATAACTTTTTTGTTCTTCTCATCTTTCTGAAGCTGAAGTGCTGCATTCAGAATTCGATGGTCCGCTTTCACCTCGTTGAACACTTTGTTAGCATCAACGGAGCTGTTGGTATCCATCAGTACTTTAAACACTCCCTTTCCCTTACCATTGATGGGGTTCCACTCATGGAGCAAGCCGTCCTTTGCAAGTTTATCAAGTAGCCTGATAAATTCTCTTGCTTCGAAATTTTTAGTATCATTACCTTTTTTAAAATTGTCAAGTTCCTCCAGAACAGTTATCGGAATGCCGACATCATGTTCATCGAAGTTGAGGATTGAATTGTGTTCATAAATGATTACAGATGTGTCGAGTACGAAGATCTTTTTCTCCTTCTTGGTTTTAGACATGCTTCACAAAGAACTGGTTTACTAAATGTAACGAAACAGTTTCAAAGCTTTCAGTTTTTAAAATATATTTTTTTGTTGTAAAGGCGCGATGGTGGTTTAAGCTTTATGGAAAGCCAGTGAATACAAATCTCCTTTTTCGTGAGGCGTTATCTTTAGAACATCAGCGAGTACAAGGAGTACTAATTTTTTAGATGCATAAAAACGTTTCAATCCTCGTAGTTCAATAAATTTATTTAGAGTAATGGAAGAGTTCTCTTCCAAATACTGCATCAAGAATTGCTCGTGCTCCCCATAGTTAAACCTGATGTCCTTTTTATACTGATTTCTTTTTATAATCTCCTTTACTTCCCTGCTTGCCTTGATACTTTGATCATTAACGCGAACATACGATTCCTTCATTTCACCAAACTGTAAATAGTGTGGCTTGCTTTCGCTTTCAAAAATCTGATACTGCAAAATCGTGCGTGCGTTCCCGATAGGAATAAAGGTTTCTTCCAATTTTATTAGAGGCTTACATTTTTTCAACGCTTCCTGAATCACGTGCGATTCACCTTCTGGATATTTAAGTCCCGGCAAACTTCCATCATCTCCAACACCAACCAATAAAATTCCTCCTTCGGTATTTGCAAAGGCAATCATCTCCCGCACAATCTTTTCAGGATATGCCGCCTTCCGTTTAAACTCTAGTCTTGACCCCTCTCCCTGCAGAACTAATTTTTTCAAATCCTGAACTTGCCGGGCGTTGAATGCAAATGCTTCCTGCGGCCTGTTCATGGTATTGTCTATGGTTTAAATTTTCCACCAAAAGATTCACTCTCATCGTCATCTTCTTCCTCAGGTCTGGGAAGCGTAAACATGCTGCTTAATAAATCTTTGAACTGCAATCCTGCTGAAAGATTATGTTTGCTGATTAAGCTATACTCTGCTAACCCATGCAGTGCGAACTCCATAAGAAAAAGTTTTGTGCCTTGGTCTTGTCCGCGATGCGCTTCATTAATCAAATCTGAAAGACCGGGAATTTTTTTAATCTTGCTTTCAAACTCGGACTGTGTCATATCATGGAGAAGATCAATTGTATTTCCATCTCCAAACCACTCTGTTACTTTTTTGTAAGGGCTTTTCTCCTTTTGTTTTCTGAACTTATCAGGATCAGGAAAGTAATTTAGGAATTGACTTCGGATTGCTTTACCAACAAGATTTTGTGCTACGATGTTTGGTCCTTCCTGCTCGCCCTCATACACCAACTCTACCTTTCCAGTAATTGCGGGAATGACACCAATAAAATCGGAAACACGTATCGCTGTATTTTTTTCGTTGTTAATAATGCTTCTTCTTTCTGCAGCTGCAATCAAATTTTCATACGCGGAAATCGTAAGCCTGGCAGACACGCCACTCTTCGCATCTACGTATTCACTTTTTCTAGCCTCGAATGCAATTTGCTCAACAAGGTCTTTTGCAATTTCAGTAACTGCTATGGTGCGTTGTGTATCTTTTAATCGTGCCTCTTGTTGCGTAATACGCTTTCCAATATCCAAAGTCTTTGGATAATGGGTTATGATCTGGCTGTCGATCCTGTCTTTCAACGGTGTCACTATACTTCCCCTGTTTGTATAATCTTCTGGGTTTGCAGTAAATACAAATTGAATATCAAGCGGAAGCCTTAATTTAAAACCTCTAATCTGAATATCACCTTCTTGTAAGATGTTGAAAAGGGCTACTTGAATTCGTGCCTGCAAATCCGGTAGTTCATTGATTACGAAAATACATCTGTTGGATCTTGGTATCAGGCCGAAGTGAATTACACGTTCGTCTGCATAAGGTAGTTTTAATGCAGCTGCTTTTATCGGATCAACATCACCAATAAGATCTGCAATGGAAACATCTGGTGTTGCTAATTTTTCGGTGTACCGATCTTCTTTTGAAACCCAGCTTACTGGAGTCTGATCGCCAAGCTCATTAATTTTATCTACTGCAAATCTTGAAAGTGGCTGAAGCGGATCGTCATTTAATTCTGATCCTGCTACAACAGGAATATAATCGTCAAGCAGATTGACCATTAATCGTGCAAGTCTTGTTTTCGCCTGGCCACGTAAGCCCAGGAGATTAATATCATGACCTGCAAGAATGGCGCGTTCCAAATCGGGTATCACGGTTTCTTCATATCCCCAAATGCCTTCAAATACATTTTCTTTTTTCTTTAACTTTTTGATCAGGTTATCGCGCAATTCATCTTTTATGGATCGCAGTTTATATCCGGATTTTTTTAATTCTCCAAGTGTTTTTATATTGTTCATTGCTCGTTTTAAAAAATTTATTAAGCGATAATCTGCTCTTTATTAAAGCGTTTTTCTTCTGTTGCGTTTAAAGTCTTCGAACAACAAGTTGCCCAAGCCCTGTAAACTACTGTAATATGCATTACCATTGTTGGCCTTTGTAAACTCTCTCACAAACGCTTTGAGGTAAGGGTCAGTGGCAATCATAAAAGTAGTAACGGGTATTTTCAATTTTTTCAATTGACCCGCCAGGTTCAAAGTCTTGTTTAATATTTTCTCATCAAGCCCAAAAGCGTTCTTGTAATATTTGATTCCCTGCTTAATGCAAGTCGGCTTGCCATCGGTAATCATGAAAACCTGTTTGTTGGAATTTTTTCTTCTCCTGAGAATATCCATTGCGAGTTCAAGACCCGCTACTGTATTTGTATGATAAGGACCAACCTGAAGATAAGGAAGGTCTTTGATTTCAACCTGCCACGCGTCATCTCCAAAAACTAGAATATCAAGCGTGTCCTTCGGATATTTTTTTGTGATAAGTTCAGCCAACGCCATGGCTACTTTCTTAGCAGGCGTTATACGGTCCTCACCATATAAAATCATGGAGTGAGAAATGTCGATCATCAGGACGGTAGAGGTTTGAGTCTTAAACTCGCTCTCCATCACTTCAAGATCATTTTCGGTCAACAAAAAGTTCTCAACCCCATGGTTGATTTGGGCATTCCGCAAAGAATCAGTGACCGAGATTTGCTCTACCGTATCACCAAATTCGTAGTCTCTTTTTTCGGTTGTTTGTTCGTCTCCACGGCCGCTATGTTGTGTGTTATGCTCTCCTGATTTTGTTTTTTTAAGCTTTCCGAAGATCTCTTCAAGAGCTGACTGTCGGAGATTTTGTTCGCTTTTTGCGTTCAGCTTAAATTCGCCTTTTGGACCTTCATCAGTGATATAACCATTGCGTTTAAGATCCTCAATAAAGTCTCCGATGCCGTAATTTTGATCAGATAACTTGTACTGGCGGTCAACTTCTGTTAACCATTCCAGTGCTTCAGCAACATTACCTGATGTAATTAAAACCAGCTGCATGAAGATTTTTAGGAGCTTATCGAAGTCGCTTTTACCTTTTTCGGGTGGAGGCGTGAATTTAGAAAATCTGTGACCTAGCATAATTTAACCCTCCTACAATAAACCATTAATTTGTCAATTCTGTTTCGGCTATAAAATCTAATTTCTAAAAACTTTACAAGCTTATGTAAGGAAAACGCATTTTGACCGTTAAAATGACGTTCATCGAAGGTTATTTTTGATGTCCCACTAAAAAACAATTGTTTATGAAAAGGTTGGCTGTTATTCTGGTTCTCGCGTCGATGGTTGTTTCATCCTGCTCGACGTACACGTGTCCTACGTATGCTAAAAAGGCACCGGCAAAAAATGAAAAACAAAGACATATTTGATCTGAATACAAAAGCCATCTTATCGATGGCTTTTGAAGATATTATTTAAGCTTTTTTTTCTCGCATCGTCCCAAATACATAGTCCCATAAGGGAGAAGATACGCCAAACACATATTCACCATGCTTGTAGTGGTGAACAGCATGATTGATCCACAAGTGTTTTAGAAAATTTTTGGGAGGTTGGTATACATGAACAATATAATGTATTGACAAATAATAGGCATAACCAACAAGAAATCCCGGAAGGAAGGCAAAGGTTAAGTCACCTAATATCAGCCTGAAAAATAATAAGAGTAGTGTTGAGATTGTAACACTGACCAGCGGAGGCATAGCAAGCCGCTCCTTGTCTTTTGGAAATTCGTGATGAACACCATGAATTGTATACTGCAATTTTTCCCTCCATTTTGTATAGGTGCCCATGTGGAAAATGTAACGATGCACGAGATACTCCATGAGTGTAAATAACAACGCCCCGAGTATAAACATCAACGTTGTAAGTTCAGCAGATAGGGTTGTGTGAGTTATACTCCAATAAAGAAGCGTAACTGAGTAAACAAAAAAAATAGTCAGTGGAACCGAAACATGAGTTCTCGAGAGTTTCTCTAATATTGGATTGTGAAAGAGCCTTTTGGTTCCCCTGTTTTTTGGAAGTATTGCTTCAGCCATAGAATTTCAAGAGTTTTATTATTATCCTAAAATTTTTATACCGCTGCAAATTAAAATTATTAACAATTATTATTTCGGACTAACCTGCGAGCCGGCGGTAATTTTTTCCATTACCTGTTGATAATACGTTTCGTAGAGCGGGAGGATGCGTGATATGTCAAATTCTTTTGCTCTTTTTAAAGCGTTTTCTTTAAACCGTGGCAGGTTATCCTTATCCAGTATAAAAAGTGCTTTACGGCTCATGTCCTCTACATCTCCCACGGGACTAAGAAACCCAGTCTCACCCTGTACATTCAGTTCAGGCAAGCCTCCAGTATCAGAGGAAATAACAGGTACTTCACAAGCCATCGCCTCAAGCGCGGCCAATCCAAAACTTTCTTTTTCTGAAGGCATCACAAAAAGATCTGCAACAGAAAGCACTTCTTCAACGGCCTCAAGTTTTCCGAGAAATCTAACATCATCGCTAATTCCGATCTGACGACAAAGTGCTTCTGCTTTAGCACGCTCCGGTCCATCTCCAATCATCAGAAGTTTAGCGGGTATTTGCTTGTGAATGTTAGCGAAAATTCGAATCACATCACCAACCCGTTTTACTTTTCTGAAATTAGAAGTGTGTACGATCAATGCCTCTCCGTTAGGGCATATTGCTTTTTTAAAATGATCTTTCTTCTGCTTCTTGAATTTTTCAAGATCAATAAAATTAGGAATGACTTCAATCTCATTGGTGATCTTGAATGATTCGAAAGTCTCTCTTCTCAGATCTTCCGACACCGCAGTTACGCCATCTGATTGATTGATGCTAAACGTTACAACAGGCTCGTAAGAAGCATCTTTACCAACAAGGGTTATATCGGTACCGTGCAATGTCGTTACTACTGGTATCGTAATTCCCTGGGTTTTTAATATCTGTTTCGCCATGTATGCGGCCGATGCATGCGGTATTGCGTAATGAACATGGAGCAAGTCAAGCTTTTCATTTTGCACGACACTTACCATTTTACTGGCAAGCGCTAATTCATAAGGTGCATATTCAAAGAGTGGATAAGACTGTAGGTTAACTTCGTGATAAAAAAGGTTTTCATTTAAGAAATCCAGTCGTGTCGGCTGAGAGTAGGTAATGAAGTGGACTTTATGCCCTTCTTTGGCGAGTGCCTTACCCAATTCAGTAGCTACAACGCCACTGCCTCCGAAAGTCGGATAACAAACAATTCCAATATTAAATCTATCCACAAAGGTTTGGTTATAACTATTCCAATAAAAACATAGTCGAATCCCTTCAAATATTATTTTGAAATTCCGGCCATAAAGTTAAGGATTGTCCTTTGTCACAAATTCAGCTTTTGGGCGCTGGCAAAAGTCAAAAATTGACTCGTAGATCACATCCTGTATGCGAGAACGGATATTGGCGTTTAAAAGTTTATTATTTGTCATATCTGGGTGCACCCTATTGGATAAGAAAATATAGACCAAACCAAATTCTGGGTCAACCCAAATGCATGTTCCTGTAAAACCCGTGTGTCCAAACGTTCGCGGAGAAGAAAAAAGTGAGGTTGGACTATTTGAATCATTCGGTACTGGTTTATCCCATCCAAGGCCTCTTCTGCTTGTTTCAAATTGTTTATCCGTAAATATTCTTACCGTTTCAGGTTTGTAGTATCTGATACCACCATACTCGCCTTCCTGTAATAACATCTGCCCAAGTTTGGCGAGATCATTTGCAGTGCTAAATAATCCAGCGTGTCCTGCAACACCTCCATGCATAGCAGCACCTTGATCGTGAACTGTACCAATCAACAACGACCTCCTAAAAAGTTTATCATTTTCAGTTGGAGCAATTTGTGTAATGGGAAAACGAAGTAAAGGCAAATATCCTGTGGTGTACGCGCCCAAGGGTTCATATAAATTCTGTTCTAAAAAATCTTCGAGGGGCTGATTTAAAACTTTTTCTGCAACATGCTGCAGCATATAAAACCCCATGTCACTGTACTTGAAATCAAATGGAGTGCGCTTCGGTTTTTCACGAATCTTTGCCTTCATAATCCAGCTCCAAAGACTGTCTTTCATCGATACTGAAGCAAATAATTTTTGAGACACGAGGTAAGGATATTGTAACGATGGTTGCTTCGCATAGTACTGAGGCAAGTGTACTGTGTCTTTCATTGTCTGCGCCCAGAACGGAAGAAACGGCCAAAGTCCTGCCTGGTGCGTTAAGATATCCTTGATGGTGAAATCTTTCTTATTTGAATTACTAAGTTCAGGCAAATAAACGCGCGCTTTTTTATTGATATCAATCAAACCCCTGTCGTGCATGAACATTACAGTCTGTAATGTGGCAGATACTTTTGTTACTGAAGCAAGATCATATATAGTGGAGTCAGTAACTGGAAACTGGTTCTCGTAAGTAAGATAGCCAAATGACTTTTCGTAGATGACCTTTCCATCTTTTGCAATGAGCACATGGCAACCCGGCGTGGCACCGATGGTTATCGCTTCTTTAGCAATGGCCTCAATTTTTTTCAATGCCTTGCTCGACACACCTGCATCTTCGGGGATAGAATAAGCTAGTCGACTTATTTTTTTTGTTTTAATACCTGTTCCGGATCTTGCCGCACCGATGGAAATTGGAAGAATGCCCTGAGTTGGAATTGCTCCAAAAATTGCTTGTGGAATTAAGGTTAATGTCTCAGGTTGTGTTGCATATGCCTCGATGACCACTGAAAAATCATTCGCATATTGCTCAAAGCCGTTACAGCCAAAGTCAGCAATCACCAGTTGTTGTTCAGCAGTTTTTCTCTTTAGCATTTGAACGACACTATCCAAGACCGGCTTGGTAACAGCAGAGGTAAGCGCTACGATAATAACATCGTGGTTTTTCATTACGCTTTCAATGCGCTTAACATCGGCCTCACTTCTTATTGAGATTTTTTTTGCATTTACATATTTGCCGATGCTATGATGAAATGCGCTAAAACGTGCAGTATCACCAATGACAATGCTTGCAAATTTTTTGTTTTCAATGGTTAATACGGGAAGTGCATTGTTGATATTTCTGACTACCGTTATCGTTTCGCTAAACAGCCTGCGTTGTAAAACTTTTGCATAGCCTGGGGAGAGATTTAATAATAAGTTGTCAGTATTTTTTGGCAACATATTACTAAGTCCTGCATCATACTTTGCTGCAAGAATTTTGCGAACACTCGCATCCAACTGTGGAATATATTGCTTTTGTTTCTTTAGCAGTCTTTTAATTTTTCTAATGGCAGGATCCACATTGCCGGAAGTAATAAACATGTCATTGCCGGCTTGAAAGGCAAATAATTCAGCATCTCCATTTTTAAGTTTTTTGGCAGCAGCTTCCATTGCTTGAATATCAATGATAACAAGCCCATTGTAATTCATCTGCTTCTTTATCCAGTTGCCCGCGAAGAACGACGACAGCACTGCACCTGAAAACTTATTCTTTCTGGCCGCTCTTTTCTTTTCGTAAAACAAGGGGAGGTTGCTCGAGGCAGGCATTACTGCAGGCAATCCTTGTTTGAACAATTCCTGAAATGGGTAGGCTTGAACGGAATCTACAAAAGAATGAATTACTGGAATCCCTTTTTCTACATCAGTAATGGTAATGCCTTCTATCGGAAAGTATTTTCCGCACGTTAATATTCCTTCCGCTTTCATCGCTCTTAAATACACCAAAGATTTTCGCGAGACTAGAAATTTGTCCTCTCCAAAAACGGTTGATCGAGGTGTTATGTCCGTTCTGGACGAAAGATTTGCAGTAAGTCCAAGATTCATGTTTACGCCCAAAAGTTTAAGCTCACGGGCAACTTCCCGGCTCATTTGAAAAAGCAGTTCATCGGACGACAGTGCACCCAAAGCAAGGGGCGTTGGAAATATTAAAGCACTATCCAACAGCTTGCCTAACCCTCCAGAAGCATCTTGTGCAATAAACAACGGAACTTTTGCTGCAGATTGAAACGACTTCGTGACATTTACCTGCTTAACAGGGTGACCTGAAGTGAAGACTACGCCACCAATGGTTTCGGTTTTTATTTCTCTTGCAACATCATTGATCCGATTATCATCCCAATGTGATGATGCCTGCAGTATAAACATCTGCGCGATTTTCTCGGACTCACCAAGTTGATTAAAAATGCTATCGACCCACTGCTCTTTTTGATTTTGAGCAGAACTATTTGTTATAAAAACTGCAAGGAAAACATAAATGCAAAAAATCCTTTTAATCATTCGACTGATCTTTGAATGGTTTAGCCGCTGGAAGTGAAATTATCAGCTTTCAAGTTAGCAAAATGAACGCTTTGAATGAATGTTCATTTTTACATTCATATTCTAATGAGTGGTATAGGCTCTCAATTCAATTGCTTAATTTGCATCGCGTGTATTATTGCCGATTAAATTCATGCCCGATATCATTCAACTTCTGCCCGATTCAATAGCTAACCAGATTGCAGCAGGTGAAGTAGTGCAACGTCCTGCTTCAGCAGCAAAAGAATTGATGGAAAACTCGATTGATGCAGGAGCTAAGAGCATAAGGCTGGTAGTAAAGGATGCAGGTAAAGCTTTATTACAAATTATTGATGATGGCATGGGCATGTCTGAGACGGATGCCAGGATGAGTCTTGAGCGTCATGCTACGTCCAAAATCAGGAAAGCGGAAGATTTATTCTCATTGTATACCATGGGCTTTCGGGGTGAAGCCTTGGCATCTATCGCGGCAGTGTCGCAAATGGAAATGCGCACAAGGTTAAGTACGCACGAGCTTGGAACGTGTTTGATTGTTGAAGGTTCGGAAGTAAAAAAGCAAGAACCTGTTGCCTGCGAGCAAGGAACCAGCATCAGCATTAAAAATCTATTTTATAATATTCCCGCAAGGAGAAATTTCTTAAAATCAAATCCTGTTGAGCTAAAGCATATTATTGATGAATTTCATCGTCTTGCTTTGGCAAATCCTGAAATCACTTTTTCATTCATACAAGGCGATGAAATAATTTATGATTTGCCTCCAGGAAAGTTAAGTCAACGCATTGTTAATCTTTTTGGAAAGACTTACCAGGAACAGTTGGCTGCCTGCCAGGAGGAAACCGAGCTGGTAAAAATTACAGGGTACGTTGGCAAACCTGAATTTGCGCGTAAGACCAGGGGTGAACAATTCTTATTTGTGAACAGAAGGTTCATTCGTTCAAATTACTTGAACCATGCCGTAGTGAGTGCATTCGAAGGGCTGCTTCAGGATAACAGCTTTCCTTTCTATGTCATATTTATTGAGATTGATCCGAAACATATTGATGTTAACGTCCATCCTACCAAGACCGAAATAAAATTTGATGATGAGCGTGCAGTATATGCAGTTGTTCGTTCCGCAGTAAGGCAAGCAATAGGTTCACATAATCTCACTCCTGGACTCGACTTCAATGCCGATGTAAATATTATTAGTAAGTTGTCGCAAGCTTCTAAATCTAATGAAGTATACTTTGAAGAGCGATTTTCTACTGCGTTGCATCGTTCAAATCTTCAAAACTGGGATAAGCTTTTTGAAGGAACATCCGGCAGCGCATTGATGCCGAAGCAGGAAAATCCTGGCAATTTTCAAACACTTCGTTTTGAAAGTTCACTCAATGATAACACAGAACCATTGCTGCCCGTTGCAGAAGAAAAGACGATCTTCCAACTTCACAATCGATATATTATAAGACAAGTGAAGTCAGGTATGATGATTTTAGATCAGCAAGCTGCGCACGAAAGGATTTTGTACGAAAAATTTTTGAATCAGCTCAAAAATCAGTCAGGTGAGTCGCAGCAGAGCCTGTTTCCTCAAAGTATTTCAACGAGTGCGGCCGATTTTGCGTTGGTGCTTGAAATGGAAAAGGAGATAAATGCGTTGGGATTTAGGTTTGAAATTTTTGGTAAAAATACTTTTGCGGTAAACGGAATTCCATCGGGTTTATCTTCCGGAAGAGAAAAAGAGTTGTTTGAAGGATTAGTAGAGCAGTTTAAAATAAATCAATCTGAACTAACGTTGCCCTTACAAGAAAACCTGGCCAGATCACTGGCGAAGCGGGCGAGTCTTAAAATTGGACAAAAGCTGGCGCGCGAGGAAATGAATGCATTGATTGACAGCCTTTTTGCCTGCAAATCACCCAATTATTCCCCAGAAGGCAATTCAACATTTTTTATTTTTGAGCTCAATAAAATTGAAAGTTATTTTAACCGTCAATAGGAAAAGAACGTTAAGAAAGAAATTAAAAGATAACAATGTTTAGACTCAGCCCCGTTGTCAGAAATCTGATCATGATCAATTCTCTGATTTTTCTTTTTCAGGTTATTGCTCCCAACCTCGGTATTACAGAGTATTTGTCATTATGGAATATTCGCACGGAAAACTTTAAGCCTTATCAGCTTTTTACCTACATGTTTGTGCATTCTCCATCGGATTTCATGCACATTTTCTTTAACATGCTCACACTGGTTTTCACAGGACCAATATTGGAAAATTATTGGGGGGCGAAACGATTTACAATGTTTTATGTTATCTGTGGACTAGGGGCGGGTGTCTTCAATGTTCTAGTTGATCTCTTTTTCGGAGCCGGTACCTTCAGTATTATGATGGGAGCATCAGGGGCAATTTACGGCATACTCATGGGTTTTGGAATGATGTTTCCGAATATGGAAATTATGTTATTGATTCCTCCTATTCCAATCAAAGCCAAATACCTTGTTTTTATTCTGGGAGGAATGACATTTTTAATGGACAGAAGCGGAAGTGTGGCCCACTTTGCTCACCTTGGAGGAATTATTGTTGCATTTATTCTGATTCGTGTTTGGCGAATGCAGGGTGACGGTCGCTAATGGAATGAATTATGTTTGACGAATTTAAAAGCGCATTTAATAGATACAACAACGCCCACGTACAATTGATCATTATCAATGTAGTGGTCTTTTTAGCCTTGGGTGTTCTCTTCGTAATTTCAAAGATTGCCGGCACACCGGTTTTTTTTGAGAAGGTTTATGAACAGTTTACACTGCCGTCACAAATCTCAGAGTTCATACAGCAACCCTGGACTTTAATCACGTATTCTTTTGCACATTACTTCAATTATGCTCTCGGTGATGTCGGCATCTTCCACATCCTGTTAAACATGCTGGTATTTTACTGGTTCGCGAGGTTGTTTGTAGAGTATTTAGGAAGTGATAAACTAGTAGCGGTTTATATCCTCGGTGGTTTGTCAGGTGGTATATTATACTTACTGCTTTACAACACTATTCCATTTTTTATGCAGATGCCAAGTTCACTGGTAGGCGCATCTGCCGCAGTGTATGCAGTAGTTGTAGCAGTAGCCACATTAATACCGAACTATACTTTCTTTCTGATGTTCCTCGGTCCAGTGCGTATCAAATACATTGCTGGTTTCTATCTTGTCATCTCCTTCCTTGGTTCAGTAGGAACAAATGCAGGAGGAAACATTGCACATTTAGGTGGTGCACTCATCGGTTTTGCATACATGAAACAGCTTCAGGCTGGATCTAATTGGGGCTTGTGGATTACAGTAACAATGGACTGGATAAAAAATCTTTTCAAACCAAAGCAGAACGTAAAAGTCTCTTACAGAAATGAAAAGAGTAAGTACTCGAAGGCAACGGTGGTTGGCGATAAATTATCGTACACACAGGATGAAATAGATGCCATCCTTGATAAGATATCAGCAGCAGGTTACGAGAGTCTAACCAAAGAAGAAAAGGAAAAACTTTTCAACGCAAGTAAAAAGTAGGCTACAGCTTCTGTTTCAATACTTCTTTTCACACGCAGATTGTAAACTCACTTCTCATTTGCCGGAAGTCAATCGGCTTAGTTTAAACATGGCATGGAACCTTTCGTTAAACATAATTCCATTGTTAGAACCATTTGGGGGAGACATGATATTATCCTTTTTATTTTTGGTGGCGCTGCAGCTGAATTTGCTTTAAATAAAGCTGTTGATTGGCTGTATTTCACCGGGCGTCTCCCTGCTGATCCTATCGGGAGATTATTTTCTACTGTTACCTACGCAAGAAGAATTGTTTTTTCAGATGAAACTTCGTCACTGCATACTATCGATACCATGCGTGATATTCATGCAGCGGTAGAAAATAAACGGCAAGCTTCTATTCCTGATTGGGCCTATCGGGATGTATTATATATGCTGATTCATTATTCGGTATCATCTTATCAATTGCTTGATAGAAAATTGACGGCCGATGAAAAGGAAGAAATTTACCATGTGTTTTATCGTGTAGGAGATAGGATGGGACTAACTTCACTTCCTGCTAAATACGAGGATTGGCTGGTGAGCCAGGAAGAGCATCTAAAGAATGATCTTGTAAAAAGCAAATACACAACTGATCTATTTCTTCAGTATAAAAAACACCTCGGATCATTTCGTTATAGCATTCTGCTGCAAGCCCAAATTTTAGTAATACCAGAAAGGGTGAGAGTGCTATTGGGTCTCGAAAAATTTTCATGGCTTACATTTTTTCTGCCATTGTATAGATTAGCGCGTAAAGCGAGACTTGAATGGTATTTCGTTTCATGGCTCTTGCCGAAGCAGTACAAAAAGCAAATCAAAGCATTGAATACGGTTTAGCCAGTACAACAACCGTTATGTAAGACTTAATTCTTTTTATTTAACTCCTCTTGGTAAAACATATTTAATACTTGGATCAAGTCTTGCGATTCCAGTTCGTATATAATGTCTGAATTTCTTTCATTAAAAATCGCTAATAGCCGATAGTACTCTTCCTCCTTGATATTAAAGTGTTTCATGATCTGATCTTTCACCCAGTTTGAGTTAACTATCAGCGCATAATTCTTGCTCCGTGCATTCTCAGCTCTCACTGCCAAAAGTTTTTTTCTGTTCTTTTCGAATTTAGTAAAGCGAGAAATAGGACCTCTGATTACTGCGCCTGGGCCAAACGTTTGAACGTTGAGAAGCCCTGGTGTCTGGCTGTAATATTTTGATTGTGTAGGATTTTGCCAAATTTTTCGCGTGGTATTTGAGGGAGCCATGGTGTGTTCACTATACCTTCAATCACTATTGGAGATAATACTCTGTTCTCTTGCTTAAGGTAAACAACCGCTCCTTCTTCGAATTTGTTGATGTCAATCCTTTTGGTATAATAACCGACTAGTGAAAAGGCAACAGTATCTTTATCCAGTCCGGCTATCACGAAGTAGCCCTTATCGTCAGATACAGTTCTATCTTTAAGCGCTATTGATTGGATGTTTACATCAGGAAGTGGCAAAAGTGTAGCAGAATCTGCAACCATACCAACAATTTTAGTTTGTGCATAAGTTGAAATGCATCCAATTCCAGCTAGAAAGAATAGTAATAGCTTCATCTAGAGTAGATATGAGCACCTTTGGCCTGTCTACTGAAGAGATGAATTTTTATTCGGATTAGTTTTAGAATAACGGCTAACTCTTGTTGGCTAATTGCCCGCAAGCTGCGTCAATATCTTTTCCCCTGCTTTTTCTAATGCGGGTTGTGATACCGTTGCTTTCAAGCAAATGCATATACATGTTTAATGACTTCTCCGAGGCTTGCTGAAATTCGCCATCATCAATAGGATTATACTCGATGAGATTTACCTTACAAGGAATAATTTTGCAGAATTTAAGTAAAGCCTGTGCGTGCTCTTCGGTGTCATTAATTCCTTTCCACACCACGTACTCATACGTCACTTTTCTTTTGGTCTTGTTATACCAATAAGTTAATGCTTCGCCAAGTTCTTCCAAAGAATTGGTGTCATTGATTGGCATGATAGAAGAACGAACGTGATTTAAGGCAGAGTGTAAGGAAACAGCGAGATTAAATTTCACACCATCATCAGCCATTTTCACAATCATCTTTGCCAAACCTACAGTAGAAACTGTAAGGCGTCTGGAGGCCATATTCAATCCTTTTTGTGACGTTATTTTTTCTATAGCCGTCATTACATTGCTATAGTTCAATAACGGTTCACCCATCCCCATAAAAACAATATTGGTTAAAGGCCGACCAAAGTATAATTCGCTTTGCTCCTTTATAGCAACTACCTGATCATAAATTTCATCGGCATTAAGATTTCGCATTCTCTTTAACCTTGCCGTAGCACAAAACTTACAAGCGAGACTACAACCAACCTGCGAAGAAACACAGGCTGTAATTCTTTTTTCTGAGGGAATAAGGACAGATTCAACAATAAGCCCATCGTGAAGCGTAACGGCATTCTTAATCGTGCCATCAGCACTTCGCTGCATATTGTCTACCATGATAAAATTGATGGTGAAATGTGTTTTCAGCAACTCGCGGGTAGCGATAGAAAGATTAGTCATCTGGTCGAAATCTTTAGCCGACTTTATCCAGAGCCACTCATGGACCTGCTGCGCCCGAAAGGGCTTATCACCTTGCTGAACAAAAAAATCTTTTAGTTCGTCAAGTTTCAGCTTGCGAATGTCTCTTTTTACCGTTGCTTCAACCATAACACAAAGTTATATCAGGATAATCGTATTTATATAATAATGCTGCAATTCTGATTGATTTCCTGAAATGCGTGCTCGATCCCGATTGTAAACACAAAGTGGAAGCAAATAATTTTACTTTGGCTCCTTAATCTTTAAGAAAATATGTGTCTCACAAGGCCGGGAAGCGCTCGAGAGAATAAGCGAGTCACTTGAAATTTTTTCTACTATAAATCTATCGGTAATGGTTTGAGATTTTTTATCCAAGATGAGCAGTGATTCGCTATTGAACTTATAGAGAAATTTATTGCTGTTCGCTGTTTTTCTCCGGGTTAAAATTCTGGTACTTTCTTCACCTGAACCTTTCTCTTTAAAACGTATAACTTGCTGCAAGGCAGCGGGCGACATTTGCTTCATTTGGTCTACCATTGCATCTGTACTATTATCTGTTTTCATTTCATCTTCCAGACAGGTCGTTTGTTTTATCAATTGCCAGGTTCCCAGGATGGATTGTGCCTGTGAGAAAATGGAAATACAAGCGAAGATGATTGTTAAAGTTAGCTTAGATGAAATAATGCTGGGGATTTTCATAAGTTCGGTTTTAATACAAAAATTACAAGTATTGGAATCATGAGATCTTATACTTTTCTTTTGTTAACAGATTCAAGCATTTTAAATCCAAAAACCAAGCCAGTATGCGAAACTCGATTCTCTTCTTAGCAATACTCTTGATTTCTGCTTGTAAATCAAGTTCTCAAGACCAAAATCTGCTCCTGAAACTGATGGAACAAGAACCTGATAAATTTAGTGATATTATCGCTAATACAGAGCGTTATGAAATTCAAATAATCTATACACAAATCAACCGCGATCAAAATAATCATCCAACCTTTTCGAGCCATTACTATAATGTTGATTCAAACCGTTATTTCTATCCTGCTTCTACTATAAAACTTCCTATGGTTCTTCTTGCATTGGAGAAGATCAGTGCAATGAAAAGTAAGGGCGTTGATAAATTTACTTCAATTCTTCATGACAGCGTTTATCGCGGTCAAGTTTCTGTATTGAAAGATACTACTTCAGAAACCGGGTTTCCTTCCATCGCACACTACATCAAGAAAATTTTGGTCGTGAGCGACAACGATGGATATAACAGGTTGTATGAGTTTGTAGGTCAAAAAAATGCAAATGCAAGATTAAAAGAACTGGGATACAAAAATTTAAGAGTTCTTCATCGTCTTGAACGACCATTGACACAGGATGAGAATCGGCATACTGAGGCTGTAAGATTTATGAAAAACAGTAAGGCTATTTTGCAACAGCCAATGCTAGTGAACGATGTTCCCATTATCGTAAAGGATAAAATTTTAAAAGGAAAAGGTTTCATGAGAAATGATTCACTCATCCTTCAACCGTTTGATTTTACATATAAAAACTTTTTTCCGCTTACTGCTCAACACGCAATGCTAAAAAGTATTTTGTTTGCAGAAACTACCAGTGACGTTAAAAATTTCAGTCTTAGAAATGAGGATCGGAAGTTTGTACTTCAATACATGTCACAACTTCCAGGTGAAACAACTTATCCGGCTTATCATCATGACACTACTTTTTATGATGCCTACTGTAAATTTTTAATGTATGGAAGTGAACGTGGTACCATTCCACCCAATATCAGGATCTTTAATAAGATAGGAGACGCCTACGGTTATCTTATTGATAATGCTTATGTGGTAGACTTTGAAAATAAAGTAGAGTTTATGTTAAGTGCAGTGATTAATGCGAATACCGATTCGGTTTATAACGATAATAATTACGATTATGAAAAACTTGGCTTCCCTTTTATGAAAAATCTTGGACAGTTGATATATCGCTATGAGCTAAAGAGAGAACGAAAAAATATGCCCGACCTGTCAGCGTTTAATCTCAAATACGAAAGAAAGCGATAAGGCCTAAGATTAAATCAACGCCCATGCTGACTCTTTCCTTAATTCTCCTCAATTTTTTTAGTAAGCAATCCTTAGCTAGTGAAAGCATTAAGGATGAAAATGTGTTTTAAACACGAGGAATTTAAAGTGCAAGTGTATCAATTTGAAACCTTCCAGCAGTATGCTTGTAAAACTCGTTTTTATAGTCGAATTTTTGACCTTTAAAATTCAATATGAAAAGTAACGCTGTCGTCATTACCGGAGGTTATCTCGATACCATCAGTGCAAAAACTGCACATGGTCTTATTCGTGGTTCGGATAGGTTTTCAATCGTTGGGGTGATTGATCATAAGTATCCTGGCAAAGATGCAGGCGAAGTACTCGATGGGAAAAAGAGGAACATCCCTATTTACGCAACCCTTGAGGAGTTTAAAAAACAGGCTAAAATTTCTGCGGAGTTTTGTATTGTTGGAGTAGCAACAAAAGGAGGCGTAATTCCAGATTCTCTACGGGTTTTACTAAAAGAAGGAATAGAATCTGGTTATAGCGTTGTTAATGGCTTACACGAATATGTTTCAGATAGTCCGGAGCTGGTAGAGCTTGCGAAGCAAAAAGGAGTTCAGATCATTGATGTTCGAAAACCAAAGAAGGTTAAAGATCTTCATTTTTGGTCAGGAAAGATTGTCCAAGTTAAATGTCCTAAAATTGCCGTGCTAGGTACAGATTGTGCAATGGGTAAAAGAACCACTACACGATTTTTGGTTGAAGCAATGCGCAAAGCCGGATATAAAGCAGAGATGATTTATACTGGACAAACAGGATGGATGCAAGGTGCTCAATACGGTTTCGTTTTTGATTCAACCCTCAATGATTTCATTTCTGGAGAAATGGAACATGCTGTGGTTACGTGTTATCATGAAGCCAAGCCTGATATAATTTTTATTGAAGGACAATCTTCACTTAGGAATCCAAGTGGACCGGCTGGTGCAGAATGGATTGTATCTGCAGCTGCCGATGGGGTTGTGTTACAACATAATCCTCCACGGAAGCAATACAAGGATATGGATTTTTATCCTGCTTATATTCCAGACCCTAAGGATGAGATCGCCTTGATAAAGATTTACGGTTCACCCACTGTAGCCCTAACCGTAAATACTGCGAAGATGAAAGAGGAGGAAGCGCGAGCTTACGCGGAAAAGTATCAAAAGGAATTGGGTATACCGGTTATTCTTCCGCTTGAAGACGGTGTCGAAAGCTTAGTGCCTGTTTTTACAAAAATGATCGAACAATCTAAAAACAAATAATGCCTAAGATAAAAAATATTAAGGTGTGGAGTGCCGACTTGGGCAATACTAAACCTTATACCATTGCTTTCAAAACTGTAGATGATGTACGAAATGCTTTTGTCGAGATTACTTTAGACAATGGCGTAACTGGTATTGGCTCTGGTAATCCGAGCGAGTATGTGGTAGGGGAGAATCTTAAGCAGTGCCTGGAAGCACTTCAGGAAAAAAACCTGGAGTTTTTAATTGGCAGAAGTATTCTTGAATTCTCTCAACTGCAATATGAAGTCTTAAAGAATTTTCCTAAAAATCCTTCCGCTCGTGCCGCACTTGATATTGCGTTATATGATGTTTTTACAAAGTATCTTGAAATACCATTGGTAAAATTTCTCGGGCAAAAAATTAAAACACTCCCTACTTCTAATACTATTGGAATAAAGAACGTTGAAGAAACCTTAAAAGAAGCAAAGGAGTATATAACCAATGGATTTAAGATTTTAAAAGTGAAACTTGGAAAAGATATTGAAGAAGATATAGAACGTGTTGTAAAATTACGTGAAAGATTTGGTAAGGATATTATTATTCGCATTGATGCTAACCAGGGGTATACCACCGCTCAGACCATTGCATTTTACGAAAGGACAAAGCCATTAAATGTTGAATTGATTGAACAGCCCCTGCCGGCAAAAGCGCTGAACGAAATGAAGGCCTTGCCCCATGAAATTAAATTGAAGGTTGCTGCAGATGAGTCATTAATTTCTCCAAAAGATGCACTTGAATTAGTGAAGCCTCCTTTTGCGTCTAAAATTTTCAATATAAAATTAATGAAATGCGGAGGCGTGAATCAAGCTTTGAAAATTGCTGACATTGCAGCCTATGAAGACGTAGACCTATTCTGGGGATGCAACGATGAGAGTATTGTAAGCATTACTGCCGCACTTCATGCAGCGTTCTCCTGTAGTAATACCAAATACATTGATCTTGATGGAAGCCTGGACCTTGGAACAGATGTCGTTAAGGGAGGATTTATTTTGCAAGATGGGATGATGTCTTGTTCTGATAAACCGGGACTTGGCGTGGAGCGTATAGACTGATCTAAATACTTTATAATTTAAAAACAAAAGGTGACGTTGTTAAAGCGCCACCTTTTTGATTCTATTCGATGGACCTAAAGTGGCTAGAGCTTTCCTGGAAAAACCTGTTATGTAGTTCGTTGTATTTTTTCTTATGGGAATCTTTAATTTTTTTATTATTCACTTTAATCTCTCCATTACTCCATTCGAAATTTTTGATCTGTTCATCTTTCGTGAAGTATCCATCTTTTACAAGTTCATCCTTCAGTTCTTTCTCAAAGTTACGAGTATTTTCCTCTAGTACTTGTAAATCCTCATTTAGTTTATCCAAGTTTAGAGCATCGTCTCTTTCCCAATCTTGCATTTCGTGCTGATGCTCCTGCTGCCATTCGTTCATATGCTCCATTGCCTCAACCCTAGCTACCTCCGCATCGGCTATTGCTTCTTCTATGCCTTCCATTGGTATTTCAAGATGTTCAAGTGCTTCCATATTTACTTCTTGAGCGTGTTCAAGAACATCGTGATTATAATGATTCCATTCCTCCCCTGAAAAAGTGTGACTAAACTCCGCTGAGAGTTCTTTCATCATGCTCTCAAGGTCTTCTTCGTGTTCTTCAAAAAAATTCTCGAATCGTTCACGAAATTTTTCTTCGAACTCCGCATTAAACTCCTCCCATCTCCCGTTTGCAGAACTGAATGACCTGTTTGGAATCGTGTCGCCATCATATAAAGCAAACGGCATTACAAAAGCGCGGACATTAGGAGACGGAGGTATTGTAACGATATGATTTGGAATTACCGGAATAGCATGAATAGGAGGGATGGCAGGAATCACAGAAATTTTAGGAGTATTGAAGAACGAATGCAGACGCTCATCACCTTCAAATTCTTCTATCACTTCTTCTTTCGGCTCTCCATTTTCATCAAGCGTTATAACAGTTCTTTTCGCGTAACGTGCGGATTTTTTGTCTTGCTTCACAATACTTGTATCGGAAGCCAATTTTGATTTTTCCTGAAGCTTTTCTGTACTAATAGATAGCCAGGATGCACACACTAAACCAACGATGATCAAGACAGCGGGAATGAAGAACATTCTTCCACTAGGTTTTTCCAATGAGTTTTCCATAATTCTTTTGATTCTGATTAATAATAAATTTCTATTCGAAGCCAATGAGATTGCGAGGGTATTTCCGGAAAGTCTTGCTTCTTCAAGTCTCGCCAGCGCGTGTGCATAAGCAAGTTTGTTTACATGTGTTAATACTACCGCATCGTCACAGCAATATTCTCTTTCACGTCTGATGATGTTCGATAACATCCAAACGAATGGATTGAAAAACAAAACAATTTCTATAATTGATTGAATTACATTAACCAGATAATCCTGGCGTTTGACGTGGGCAAGCTCATGAAGAAAAATAGTTTCAACTTGTTCAGTAGTGAGTCCAGTAAGCAACCCTATCGGAACAAGAACCACTGGTTTAAAAAATCCAATTACCATCGGTGAGCTGATGTACATTGACTCTGCCAGTCCAACACTATTGATCTTTAATTGTGTTGCAAGTTCTACTAATCGCTTACTCCATTCGTTGTCTAATAATGTCGCTCGTTGCTTCATCCGAATTACAAATATCCAGCAACCAAAAAGCCTTAGCGAGAATACACAGGCGCCTATCAGCCATAGGAATAAAATTATATCCATGTGTGCTGCTAGGTATTCCTTAAAGAATAAAATTTCATTAATTGGGTCACTTCCATTTTGTACAGTAAAACTGACTACAGAAGAATGTGAATGAATATGATTTACACTTGCAGCGGAGGTGTTCAGGAAAAAAAATGTAGCCACGCTTGCAATCAAAATTCCTGCTAGTCCTGCACAAGCAATAATATAACGATGATTAGAAAATCTGGTAGGAACAATTCTCAGCAGAGCAACCACAAGCAGTATAATGACAAGTCCTTGCCACAGTGAATGAATTAACGTCCACCCTAATGGTAGAACCCAGGATTCAGACAAGAAATTTTTTAAGAATTCCATTATTCACCTCCTTCCAGTTTTTCTAGATATTTTTTTATTTGCTTCAATTCTTCTTTCGAAGATTTTTTGTTACCCAATGCACTCATGACAAGTTGCATGGCTGAGCCTTGAAAAACAGTGTTGATCATTTTGTCAATAATCTGTTGCTGCGTACGCTCTTGCGTAATTGCACTCTGATATAGATGAAGCTTACCGCTCTTTTGGCGTGTCACTAAGCCTTTTTCCGTCATGATCTGCAATAACTTCAAAATAGTGGTGTACCCATTTGCCGTTTCGCCACCTAAAGCTTCGTGCACATCTTTTACCGCTGCCGGTCCTGTCTGCCAAAGAATTTGAAGAATTTCCAACTCTTTTTCAGTTGGTTTGATATTGACTTTACTCATATACGAATTGTTTCGTAATACAATCTTATAGTCTTTACGGATTAATGTCAAGCTTTGTTACGAAAATATTCGTAACAAAGTTAACGCAGTTAGAAAGTAGGCCGGAAGCTTAATGTTGCTTGGCGGTTTATCGTCTCTGAAACTAAGTGAGTGTGTTGAATTTAGATACCAGCTTCGATCTGGAACCTTACAACATAACTCCCGGTGTCTGGGGTGGTATTCAACCAGTTATTGTCTTCGTATGTAAACTCTGACTGTAGTTTTACACGATGTCCTTTAATGTATTTGGTAAATCCCAACGTGTATTGACCCACTGTTTCTTCTAATGCAGTAAGCTGTTCAGAAGGCTTAACCTGGGAGTAACGGCCAATAATCTCAAAATTATTTTTAAATAAGTAACTGCCTTGGTAGTTTTCACCGTGTCCAGCATAGACATACCGTTGTTCTCCTAATTCATTTGTTGTAATGGGGTTGTCGGTATTTCTTTTTAAAAATTCACTTGAAAAAGACCATCCATTAAATTTAAAAAGGAAGTCTGCCATATAGGTTCTGATATCCCTTGATTCATATAGAAATTTTCCAAGTTGTCCACCAGTTCTAAGTGCATTAATGTTGCTGGAAGCACTTAAGCCAATGGAAACTTTTGGTTTTGGTTCTCTTGCGAGATCCCCTTCGAAATAATCTCCATTATTTGTAAACGTTCCAAGCGGGAGCAACTCTACTCTGCCTGTATACGCTAGTCCTTGATCAGTTGAATTAAAATTTCTTCCTTCTCCTGAGCTAATCGCTCCTCTTAAATTATAATAAAGTGATTGAATATTATTGTTATAATAGAGTTGGAGTCCGAAGTCTCTATCAACATTAAAAATGGAATTCACTATTGAGCGGTCTGGCAATTGCAGATCACCAGATGAATTAACACGCTGCCTATTTCCAGGTAACTTTGTTTGTCCCAATCCGATTGTAAAATGTTTGTTAATGGCATACATCACCATGGCATCACGAATTACATTCGGAAATCCTGTATCATCATAATCCATATCCGACCTTGTAAAAGCTAACTGGATAACATACGTCAGTTTTTTTGAATAAATAAATCCATCAAAACGAAGGCGAAGTCTTCTGATTCGTGCTTCAACTTCTTCGATATCAAGATTGTCTTCACTTTCAGTCCTTATTCCCAAGCGGTTTTGCATTCTGAACCTGATGTTCAACATGAACAGACTATCAGGGGAAGTAATGCCTAATCCTTTACCGTACGTGAAGTATGGCATTGTGTTCTGTGTTTGGGCAAAGCAATGGGGGAAAGTTAGCGCGACAAGAGCGATAGCAAAAATCAACTTTTGAAGCTTTTTCACTTGCTTCAAATAAGGAATGTTCATGTTTACTTAGTTTACAATCTGTAAAACTAACAAAAGTTGAATAATCAAATTACTTCGCAATCAGACAATGGTTTATAACAACAAGTAAAATGAACAGCCTTCATTAACCAACTTAAACTTGCGCTAATTCTCACTTTCCTGTTCAATCAAACCCTTCACTAAGCTGTTCCATTGAACATTTGAAAATCCTAATAATGCTGTTAATCCAACCACTGCATTTCTAACTTTATCTACCACATTATCTGTTGTTGTATTTGGTTTTTCATTTCTGCCAAACACCGCTGCGGTTACTTCAACACCTTTACGTTCAACCACGAAAGTACTGGTTGCTTCATCTTTAAAGAAATGCGCAACGTTTTCCCCGCTGCTCTTTGGATTTTCAGTTGGCCTAACGCGGATAGCTGCACTTTCATAGGGACCGGTTGAATCACTTTTGTCTTCAATTTCTTCAACATAGACCCAGTCAAATCCACTACCCTCAGTTGTACCTGGAGCCGGAAGATTGATTTTAAAATAATCACCTTTCTCCACTGTCCTGTGTAGCTTATTACCGCTTTCATCTGTTAATGTAAAGGTTGCCGACGCTAATCCACAGAGCTCGTACCACCGGTTCACATCATACAGGCGATTGCGTGCAATTACAAACAGCTTTCTGGCCGAATCATCATCTATTGCTTTGACAGTATGGACAATATCTTTTTTTCCACCTTCATGTTGAGGAGGTATTATTTTCTCTTTGATATCCTGCATAACTTTTATTTTTCAATTGGTGATAAATTTAGGTGCCATGTAAACCAGTAATTGAAGTTTTATCGTTTATTTGATTATGCATGAATGGAAAATTGGTTGCTCGGGATACCATTACGCGGATTGGAAAAGGATTTTTTATCCGGAAGATGTACCGCAAAAAAAATGGTTTGAATTTTATAGCCAGCGTTTTAATTCATTGGAGTTGAATGTAACATTCTATCGTTTTCCGAAACTTAGTTTTCTTGAAGGCTGGTATGTGAGGAGCCCCGAAGATTTTATTTTCACTGTTAAAGCTCCACGACTCATTACACATTATAAAAAACTTAATGATGCGCAGGAAGCGCTTCAAAATTTTTACAGAACTGTCAAGCAAGGCTTAAGGGATAAACTCGGTTGTGTTCTTTTTCAATTTCCTTCGAGCTTCATTTATGAAGAGCATCGCTTAGAAAGAATTATAAACTTGCTTGATCATTCCATACAAAATGTTGTTGAGTTCAGGCATGAATCATGGTGGCAGCAAAAAGTGTTTGACGCTTTCTCTCAAAACAACATTACGTTTTGTGGTATGAGCCACCCGAACTTATCTGCTGGCATCGTTAAAACTTCGGATATCGTTTATTATCGATTTCATGGCGTACCACATTTATACTGGTCGAGGTACAATATGCAGGAGCTTGAAAAAATAGCACAGGAAATTCAAAACCTGCAGGGCGTACGAGAAGCTTATATTTATTTTAATAATACAGCCGAAGCCAATGCTGTTACAAATGCAAAGGAATTCCAGGAGTTATTGGAGGTAGTATCAAAATAAAAAAAACGTCCCGGCAATACCAGGACGTTTTAAAACCAAACTACTCACTCAATCATATCCCCGAAATCGGAGACCAATTCTTAAACCAATCTCTTAACAAATCAGGATCATAGTTTGTTCTGCCATTTTCTAATTTTTTTAACTTAGCGGTTGCTGTTGCGATGCCTCAATTATTTAAAGCACCTCTACAGCCTCCAGATTTTCGAAAACAAATTCTGTTTCATTTTTAAGGTCAACAAAAATAACTGAGTCTTTATGAACTTTACCAGCAAGAATTTGCTTTGAAAGCTCATTCAAAATCTCACGTTGCAGAACTCTTTTCAATGGTCGTGCTCCATACTGGGGATCATAACCTAATTTACCAAGTCTGTCTTTTGCGCCTTCAGAAATTTCAAGTTTAACACCAGCCTCATCCAAACGCTTGCTGATGAGATTTACTTGAATCTCAACAATTTTCCTGATGTCATTTCTACTCAACGGACGGAACATGATAATCTCATCAATACGATTTATAAATTCAGGTCGTATGGTTTTTTTCAAAACTGATAGAACCTCCTCTTTCGTATTGTCAAGAACATCAAAATAATTTGAGTCGTTGATTTTCTCGAAATTCTCCTGAATAATGTGCGACCCAATATTGGTGGTCATGATAATAATCGTATTCTTAAAGTTGGCAACACGACCTTTATTGTCAGTGAGCCTTCCATCGTCAAGCACTTGCAACAGAATGTTGAAAACATCCGGATGCGCTTTTTCAATTTCATCCAACAATATTACAGAATATGGTTTCCTGCGTACAGCTTCTGTAAGCTGGCCTCCTTCATCGTAACCCACATAGCCTGGAGGGGCGCCAATCAATCGACTGACACTATGCCTCTCCTGGTATTCGCTCATGTCAATGCGCACCATTGCATTGTCATCGTTGAATAAGTAATCCGCCAATGCTTTCGACAATTCCGTTTTACCAACACCCGTAGTTCCCATAAAAATAAAGGAGCCTATCGGACGTTTCGGATCTTGCAAACCCGCACGGCTTCTTCGCACAGCATCGCTCAATACCTGAATGGCTTCTTCCTGTCCTGCCACCCGTCTACTTAATTCCTGCTCAAGATGAAGAAGTTTATCTTTATCACTTTGCAACATTTTTGACACTGGTATGCCAGTCCATTTTGCTACAATCTCTGCAATGTCTTCGCTGTCTACTTCTTCTTTTAGCAGCGAATGATCACCTTGCATTTCCTTCATACTTCTTTGAAGGTCATTCAAGTGTTTTTCTGCTTCCAGAATTCGGCCATAGCGAATCTCCGCTACCTTTCCATAATCTCCCGCTTTCTCTGCCTGTTCAGCTTCGAATTTTAAATGGTCGATATTTTCTTTTTCCTTCCGGATACCCTGCACCACACTTTTCTCGCTGTCCCACCTTGCTTTAAGAGAATTACGCTCTTCGTTTCGCTCGGCAATTTCTTTAGAAAGGACAGATTCTTTTTCTTTATCCTTTTCTCTTCTGATTGCCTCACGCTCAATCTCCAGTTGCATGATCTTTCTGTTAAGCTCATCAAGCTCTTCCGGCAGCGAGTCCATTTCAAGACGAAGTTTTGATGCAGCTTCATCCATTAAGTCAATCGCCTTATCTGGTAAAAAGCGATCTGAAATGTAACGGCTAGATAGTTCAACAGACGCAATAACAGCATCGTCTTTTATGCGCACACCATGATGCAGCTCGTACTTATCTTTAATACCTCGTAAAATTGAAATTGAATCTTCTACTGAAGGCTCATCAACCATTACCGATTGAAATCTGCGTTCAAGTGCTTTATCTTTTTCAATATACTTTTGGTATTCTTTCAACGTAGTTGCACCAATAGCATGAAGCTCTCCTCTCGCAAGCGCAGGTTTTAATAAGTTGGCTGCATCCATCGCTCCTTCTCCACCACCACCTGCACCTATTAAGGTATGAATCTCATCAATGAAAAGAATAATCTGGCCGTTAGCATCAGTAACTTCTTTAATCACTGCCTTCAACCTTTCTTCAAATTCACCTTTATATTTTGCACCGGCAATAAGAAGTCCCATGTCTAACGACACAATGATTTTATCTTTCAGATTTTCCGGAACATCTCCATTGACGATTCTTTGTGCGAGGCCTTCAACGATGGCAGTTTTACCGACACCTGGCTCACCTAATAAAATAGGATTGTTCTTCGTTCTTCTGGCAAGAATCTGAAGTACACGCCTGATCTCTTCGTCACGACCAATAACAGGATCTATCTTACCTTTTTTAGCAAGATCATTCAAGTTTTTAGAGTAACGCTCCAATGACTTGTATTTTGCTTCTGCATTTTGATCCGTCACTGTTGATCCACCTCTTAATTCTTTGATCGCTTTAATAAGTCCGGCTCGTTCGAAACCAGCATCTTTCATTAAAGAGGAAACTTTATCTTTCGTAGCCAGTATTGCGAGGAGCAAATGCTCAACTGCGATATATTCATCCTTGAATTCGCGCAACTCTTTTTCAGCATTTTGCAGAATGCTGTTTGTGGTTGTCGAAAGATAGGGTTGCTGTCCGGAAACTCTGGGGTAACTATTCAACACTTCTGTAAGTTTGTTGTCCAGTAGGTTCCGGTTGACATTAAGTTTTTTAATGAGATAAGAAGTAACATTCTCATCTGTTTCAAGGATCGCCTTTAACAAATGGCCAGGCTCAATTGCTTGCTGCTGATTGCCCAGCGCAATCTCAGCCGACTTTTGTAAAGCTTCCTGTGATTTTATTGTATATTTTTCGAAGTTCATAGTTCAAAAATTTCTAAGTGCATCCAATCAAAATCAAGTCCAGTGATGTATAAATTAAGGATTCAGAAACTATGGCACATAAGTAATAGTATTAATGTGAAGAAAAGGCCAAATTGTCTTTAATTATGCCAAAACGATCACTTGTTCCTGTGTTTTTACCCCAAGCTTATTTAGTGGAAGTTGCTTGGGAAGTATGCAATCAAGTTGGAGGAATTTATACTGTAATCCGTTCCAAAGTTCCTGTTATGATGGAGCAGTGGGCAGGTCGATACTGTTTAATTGGCCCGTACGTTTCCGAGAACATTTCAGCGGAACTTGAACCCCTTGATGATATTGAAGATGTTTTTGGACAGGCCGCAGGTGCATTGCGCAAGCGGGGATATGATGTTCACTATGCAGAATGGCTTGTTACAGGTAAGCCGAGGGTTGTATTGCTCAATCCCAACTCTGTTGATGAAAAAACATTAAACGTTATTAAATATTTATTATGGAAAAACCATGGTGTTGGAACACCTGCAGATAGTCCTTTAATAAATCAAATTGTTGGCTTCGCTTATTTGACGAAGCTTTTTATAGACGAGTTGATGAAACTCGCCGGTGAAGAGCAAAAAGTTATCGCACACTTCCACGAATGGATGGCAGGGCTGCCGGTATTGGATCTGAAAAGAGAAGGTATGCCGGTTAAAACTGTTTTCACAACACATGCAACACAGCTTGGAAGGCATCTTGCCATTAATTCTCCCCATTTTTACGAACACATGCCATTCTTTCAATGGGATATCGAGGCAAAGAAATTTGGCGTAGAAACAGAGGCAACAATCGAATATAAGATTGCACAGTCTTGTGATTTTCTTACAACAGTTAGCGACTTAACTGCAAAAGAATGTGAGCATCTTTTAAAACGACCTGTAGATGCGATTCTTCCGAATGGTTTAAATATCCATCGATTTGAAACATTGTACGAATTTCAAAACTTACATTCAGAGTATAAAGAGCAGATCAATGAATTTGTGATGAGTCATTTCTTTCATTCTTATTCTTTCGACCTGGACAAGACAATATATTTCTTCACCTCAGGAAGGTTCGAATTCAAGAATAAAGGTTTTGATATTACACTTGACGCGTTAACCTATCTCAACGAACAACTCAAGCGAGAAAACACAGACATTACCGTTGTGATGTTTTTCGTTAGCAAGCGCGACTATTATAGCATTAACCCTGAAGCGCTGCATTCACATGCCGTAATGGAAGAGATCAGGCAGACTTGTGAAGCAGTACTTAAACAGGTAGGGAGCAGGTTGTTTTACGAAAGTACAAGCAGGGAAGACCACCGTATTCCTAATCTTAATGATTTTGTTGATGAATACTGGAAATTGCGATACCGAAGAACGATACAGTCGTGGAAGACTCGTAAACTTCCTTTGTTAGTGACACATACTTTAGTAGATGAAGAGAACGATGAGATATTAATGAAGCTGAGCGAAAAGAATTTGCTCAATCATAAGGAAGATAAGGTAAAGATTGTTTACCATCCTGATTTTATAACGTCTACCAATCCGCTTTTCGGAATGGATTACCTTCATTTTGTAAGGGGATGTAACCTTGGCATTTTCCCAAGTTATTATGAGCCGTGGGGTTATACACCACTAGAAAGTCTGGCGAGTGGTATACCAGCAGTAACAAGTGACCTTTCAGGGTTTGGCGATTACTTGCTTAACAACTTTCCCGATCACGAAAAGAACGGAATTTTTGTAGTTGAAAGAAGCAAGCGAACTTATGATTGGAGCGCAAGACAACTCGCAGCCTACATGTATCGCTTCCTAAAGTTGAGCAGGAGGGAGAGAATAATCCAACGAAATAATGCTGAAAACTATTCCGTTTATTTCGATTGGAAAAATCTGATCCGGTATTACAATAATGTGTATGAAAAGGCTGTAGCGGATTAACTTTTCTTCTTCAGATTACAACCAACAGGTCTCACTTCCGGAGTTTCAATTTTTTGATTCGTAAGCATAATGTCTACAGCATCTTGTAGATAATGCTGACGAACGTCACCTTCCACCTGCGCGTTATCATCAATAGCACCTCTGTAGACGACAGAAAATTGTCCATTTGCATTCTTTAAAAGAAAAGCTTCAGGCGATTTATGTGCATTGAGGCTCGTCATTAAAGTCTGATCCTTATCAGCAAGATAGGGAATACTTAAGTTGAGCTGTTTAGCCTTTGCAATCATGTTTTCCTTTGTATCAGCAGGATCGGCATTTGCATTTACAAGCAAAACAGGTACGCGGTCGTGATATGACTTTGCAAGCTTGGCAATTCTATTTCTGTAATACTCATCATACGGACAATTATTACTGGTAAAAATGATAATCATCCCTTCGCAAGAAGGAAAAGTTTCAAGCGAAACGGTTTGATTGTTCATTACATTCGTCAAATTGAAATTACTCACTTGTTGCCCTGCAACACCCATCCAACAAAAAGCGAATAAAAGAAACAGCACCGTTTTCATGCGTTAATTATTTTTAAGTTAGTAGTCTAATGGAATATCAATAACTATTGCATTGCTGTCGTTTCGCTTTGCTGAAGGATATTTCCCGACCGTTTTAATTTAGTACAACTACAAAGTTATCATAAACCTCGTAATTCAGCCGTACAGTTGTCTCGGTGTCTAACACAACAATTCGGCCAGTTAATACTCCCGTTTTTTCTAGCAAGAAGGGGGCAACAGCAAGGTTTTTTGAAAGGACAAGATCTCTTTTGCCATAAATTTTTATCATCGCTTCTTTTGCGCTCCAATAGAGGCAATGTTTTACAGGATCTTCGCCAGCATCAATTAACTCTGTTTTATTCAAAACTCTGGAGGCAATTTTCAATAATTTTTCTTTGGGTTGTTCTAGATCAATTCCTACGGATTTATTCCTGTGAATTACTGCAGCTGCATAGGGATAGGAATGCGAGAGTGAAATATGGATAGAATGGTTACGGGCGAATGGTTTTCCAAATTCATCTTTTATCAAACCGTAAAAAGGCAAGCTCCAGTTTTCGATTAATGTTTTTATTAAAACTCGGCCTGCTAAAAATTCTAACCTTTTAAATTGATTCGATATTGCAGCAGGCACTTCCTCCAACGGAAAAACTTGCGCTGCCAAAACACTTTCGTCTTCATTTATTCTCCAGAGTGCCCAGGCAGATTCTTTTTCGTCAACAAGTTTTTCTAATGGCATCTGTATGAATGAATAAATCCTTGTTTACGTTAATAGCCAGTCACTATTATACTTAAAATTGCAAAATCTATCGAAAGTTAGAACTTTTGCGTTTAATCGAAATACATGTCGCAAGTTAAGATCAGCAAGCTTCACACACTCACCGGGCATCGAGATTGTATTTATACGTTGCAAGGATCATCTGATGAAAGTATTTTTTTTTCCGGCTCCGGTGATGGTATGATTGTTCGGTGGAATTTAAAAGACCCTGATAACGGGGAGGTAATTGCAAAACTTCCGAACTCTGTATATGCAATGTGTTATCATAAGGCTTCAGGTTTATTAATTGCCGGTCATAATTATGAAGGCATTCATTTGTTGGCGTGGGAGAATAAAAAAGAGGTTGGGTCGTTACAAATTACAAAGGCGGCAATTTTTGACATTCGGGAATTTGGTAACAATAAACTCATAGTAGCAGGCGGAGATGGAAGTGTTACACTCGTTAATGCTGAACGCTTATCAATTATCAACAGAATACAGGCTTCTGATAAGAGCGCCAGAACTATCGCAGTGAATGAGAAAACCGGAGAAATTGCTATAGGCTTTAGTGATCATTACATCAGGGTATACGATGAAGATCTTTCCTTAAAAACTGAGTGGTTGGCACATGATAATTCTGTTTTCACACTTTGTTATATGCCGAATAGTAATCAACTGATGAGTGGGTCGCGCGATGCCCGGCTCAAAGTGTGGGATACCCAGGCAGGGTATACACAAGCTGCACAGATTGTAGCGCACATGTATGCGATAAATCACGTAGAGTTTAGCCCGGATGGTAAACATTTTGTAACTTGTAGCATGGATAAATCCATTAAGGTGTGGGATACCGAGGCCTTAACACTTTTGAAAGTGATCGACAGAGCCCGACACGCGGGTCACGGAACTTCCGTTAACAAACTTCTTTGGACATCGTATAATAATCAATTGCTAAGTGCCAGTGACGATCGAACGATCTCCGTATGGCACATCATTTTTTAAACTTTATAATACTATGAGAATCACACCGCTTGAAATAAGACAGAAAACCTTCGAGAAGAATTTTCGAGGTTATGAAAAAGATGAAGTACATGCGTTTTTAATGACGCTGTCGCAGGAGTGGGAGAGGATGCAGGATGAAATTAAGGAACTAAGATATAAGCTTGAGGCAACAGAACGTGAAGTTGGCAAATTAAGAGAGGTGGAAAGTTCTTTATATAAAACATTAAAAACAGCTGAAGATACTGGTGCCAGTGTTATTGACCAGGCAAGAAAAGCTGCGGAACTTCATTTGAAAGAGTCTCAGCTTAAAGCTGATGCAATGTTGAATGAGGCAAAGACAAAAGCTCGCGATACCATTGAAGAATCTGAGGGGCGGGCAAAAGAGATTGTTGAGGATATGGAAGATCGGTTGAAGAGTTTGATTGAGAATTATAAAAAACTTGAGACTTCCAGAGAAGATCTTATTGCTGACCTGAAAAGATTAGGATCTGACTTGTTGGATAGAGTTGATCGTGCTACCAATAGTACAAGGGATTTTAATCCTGATAAGCACCTTTCTGCTGTGAAGCGCGAGACAAGGAAGATTGCTTTTCCAAATCATGAGTTTGAAAAAACGGCACGTCACGAACAAATTGTACGTGAGGATCTGAAACTTAAAAATATTGAAGACCCAGCACAGGAGCCTGTATCCGTGGAGGCTGAGCAGAGCAACTCCAGGGCTTTCATTCCGGAATCTGAACCGGTTTTAAAAAGACCGCAAAAGTCTTTTTTTGATGAAATCAATTGAGGTAAAACTATCAATGCGCTTTGAAAAAGAGCGCATTTGTTTTTATTCGCACCTCGTACCTCAAACTTCGTAACTGAAAAGCTATGCCAGGAAAAATTGCGCTTGAAGGATTAGAGTTTCATGCCTATCATGGAGTTTATCCGCATGAAAGAGATTCCGGTAATTGGTTTGAAGTGGATATTGCGGTAGAAACTGACTTTACAAAAGGCGCACAAAAGGATGAGCTTTCAGGAACAGTGAATTACGAAACGCTTTTTAGTCTCATCAAAGAAGAGATGGAGAAACCATCGAAGCTCCTGGAAACAGTAGCAGAGAACATTGTGAATAGTGTTTTAGAGCAGCTTCTGCCTGTCGAGAAAATAGAATTAAAGATTTCAAAACTAAATCCTCCTATTGGCGGAAAATGCAGGAAAGCTACTATTTTTTTAACCAAGACAAGATAATATACTAAGGCTGTAGCTGTCCTTTATTCTCAGGATCAATAAACATAAATCCTCGCGCCTCTTCACCTTCGAAAAAATCCACTTGTTTGCCGATGAGAAACATGGTGTGTTTTTTATCAATAAATACAGGGATCTCATCAATCAAATATGCCATATCTGATGACTTCTTTTTATCAAAGCCAATGATGAGCGAAACGCCACAGCCTCCGCCTTTAACGCCTACACGCAACCCGTAATCAGCCGGGATATTTTTAGTCTGCATGATCTTACGGATCTCTTCTGCAGCTTTAGCTGAAATGGTTACAGGCTGGACGTTGTCGAACATGTTGTTAAATTAGTGCTTAAAATTATCTATTTTTCAAACACCTTTCACTTCAAATAAATTCTATGGATGCCCTGATTGAATTCGGCAAAATATTGATTCCCGCCTCTGTTGTTCTTTACGCTGCATATTTGATCGTTAGATCTTTTATTCAAAAGGAAGTAGATCTAAAGAAACTTGAAGTGAGAAGTCGAAGCATAGAAACCGTTTTGCCTAGCAGACTTCAAGCTTATGAACGCATGGCCCTGTTCCTTGAAAGAATGTCTCCTCAAAATCTATTGGTTCGATTAAATACATCAAAAGTCAGTTCTTATGAATTTCATCAATTACTCCTGATGGAAATCAGAAATGAATACAATCACAATGTATCGCAGCAAATTTATGTTAGTGAGGATGTTTGGAATATGATCCGGAATGCGAAGGAAGATTTAATTGTAACGATCAATGAATCGGCCAACGAAATGTTCCCTGAAGCTTCAAGTCTTGATCTCGCAAAAAAGATTTTTGAAAAAACCATTAATAAACAGATCGATCCACTCGCACATGCATTAACAGAGCTTAAACGCGAGATTCAAAGAACTTTCTGAGCAGGCATGATCGTTGTACCAAATAGTTTATGAATAGATTTTTTGCATCTGCATTAAAAAACGCAGCATCAGCGGCTGGTAAACCTGGCCGGTTGCTTTTGCTATTTACGCAGCTCGCAGCAAAGCTTCGCCATGTTGATTGGTCTAAAGTAAAGTTTGCTTCAGCAAAGGAAAAATTTACGGTTATGGGGCGCCTCGTGAGAGCCTATGCACTCGGGCAGTACCGTGACGTTCCCTGGAAGACTATACTGCTTATTGTTGCTGCTATCATTTATTTTATAAATCCTATTGACCTGCTACCGGATTTAATTCCGATAACAGGTTTTACAGATGACATAGGCGTTTTACTTTGGGTATATAGTGCAGTGAACATTGAGATTGATAAATTCTTAACTTGGGAGAAATCTCAAGTTGCATCATGAAGACAGCTCTTATTGCCGGAAGCACAGGATTAATCGGCAAACAACTTCTCACCTTATTGTTGGCAACAAATCGTTATGATAAGGTAATAGCGTTAACCCGTCATGATCTTAATACGAATAGCTCAAAACTTATTGAACTTAAGGTTGACTATTCAAACATTGATCAAGTTGCTGAGCAACTTCAGGCTGACGATGTGTTTTGTTGTTTAGGAACTACAATGGCAAAAGCGAAAACTAAAGAGAAGTTTTATGAAGTAGATTACTCCTATCCGCTTCGAATTGCTTTGGCCACAAAATTAACAGGCGCGAAGCAATTTTTTTTAGTATCCGCCCTGGGTGCTGATAAAAAATCTTCCATTTACTATAATAAAGTTAAAGGTGAGATAGAAGAGGCAATTGCAAACGTGGGCTTTGATTCGTTTCACATTTTTAGGCCTTCATTATTACTTGGTGCCCGTGAAGAAAAGCGCAGTGGAGAAGATGCTGCTAAAGTGTTTTACAAAGTGTTCGGATTTCTTATCCCAGGAAAATATAAGGGAATTGAAGGAAGTAAAGTTGCACGCGCTATGTTGCACTTCGCATCCCAGGAGCAGCAAGGTAAATTCATTCATGAATCGCCAAGTCTGCAACAGTTTTAATTAAACGGTATTATGATTGCAGTAATTCAACGCGTCACCACTGCAGCAGTTGAAATAGAAGGTGTTATTCATGGCAAGATCGATGGCGGGCTTCTTGTGCTCGTAGGTATTGAAGATGCAGATTCAATAGAAGACATTGAATGGTTATCCAACAAAATTATAAACCTTAGAATTTTTAATGACGCTGATGGTGTCATGAATATTAGCTTGAAAGAATATGGTGGCGATATTCTTTTGATCAGCCAGTTTACATTGCACGCCAGTACGAAAAAAGGAAATAGACCTTCATATATTAAAGCTGCAAAGCCAGACATCGCAATTCCTATTTACGAGAACTTCATAGTAGCTTTATCAAATCTGCTAGGGAAAACTATTGCTACTGGAAAGTTTGGAACTGATATGAAAGTAAGTTTATTAAATGACGGACCAGTTACAATTATCATTGACACAAAAAACAGAGTTTGATGAAAAAGATCTTGTTGGCAGCAATGCTTTGTTGGATGTTCATGGTGGTTGATGCACAAAACAAGTATGGTCTAAAAGCAACTAACCTTAAAGAATATAAGGAGAGTGTTAAGCTTACTCCTCAAAAAGAATTGATTGATTTAGAAAAACTGATACCCGGTTTAGTGCTTGACATTCGTTATGCAACGACGAATAATTTTACAAAAGAAAAGATTTACAATCTAGCAAAAGCATATGCGAGAAAACCTGTGGCTGAAGCATTAACTAAAATTCAGGATGAACTAAAAACAAAAGGTCTTGGTATTAAGATTTTTGATGCATACCGCCCCTATAAAGCTACCGTCAAATTTTACGAAGTATATCATGATACAACTTATGTAGCGTCACCGTACAAAGGCTCAAGACATAACAGAGGTTGCGCTTTAGATCTCACAGTGATCAATCTGAAAACTGGTGAAGAGTTAAAGATGCCTACAGGATATGATTCTTTTAGAAAAGAGGCATGGCCGTCAACTCCTGTTGCTGATCCTGAAATCAGAAAAAACAGAACAATGCTGATCACCGTAATGGAAAAGCATGGATTTAAAGTGAACAGTTCTGAGTGGTGGCATTACGACTTTAAAGGCTGGAAGAATTATGAAGTGCTTGACATTGATTTTGAGGAGTTAGAAGAAAATTAAATTTTCCATAAATTAGTACAATGGAATACAAGGAGTACATAGAGATAAATCCAAACATTCGATTTGGAAAGCCTTGTTTGAAGGGTACGAGAATCACTGTTTACGATGTATTGAGCTGGCTTGCGGCTGGTATGTCTACAGACGAAATTATAATTGATTTTCCTCAGTTAGCAAAAGAACATGTACTTGCCTGTTTGGCTTATTCTGCTGACAAAGAGCGTAAAACGAAAATTGTATCATGAAGCTTCTGCTTGATGAAAACATTTCGTATCGTGTACTAAAAATTATTTTAAAATATTTTCCTGAAAGTATTCATGTAAATGAAATAAAAAGACAACCGCTCACAGATTGGGATATTTTTATTCATGCCAGGGAAAATCATTATGTGCTTGTTACTTTTGATGAGGACTTTTATGAGCTGCAATTGCTGCGAGGATCACCTCCAAAAATTATATGGTTAAGATTAGGTAATTCTAATAATTTAAAGATTGCAAATAAGTTACTTGATGCCAGAGCCGAAATCGAAATTTATCAATGACCCGGAAATATTTATTCTTGAAATATATTAAATGACTATTCAGGAAGCACAGCAACAAGTTGATCAATGGACCAAAACACATGGCGTTCGTTACTTTAATGAACTTACCAACATGGCTATTCTTACAGAGGAAGTAGGTGAAGTCGCACGGATCATTTCCCGTAAGTATGGAGAGCAGTCCGAAAAGGAGTCAGATAAAAATAAAGACCTTGGAGATGAACTGGCAGATGTGCTTTGGGTTGTAATGTGCCTTGCCAATCAAACTGGTGTCGATCTTACTAAGGCATTTCAGCAAAACATTGAGAAGAAGACCCTTCGTGATAAAGACCGTCATCATCAGAATAAAAAGCTTTCATCGTAATAGAGCTTCATATTTTTACTCTTTTAATAACGTTGTCATTCTTCATATACTCACATTCGAGACGTCCCTAATCCAACTTACGCTGTACGTTAAGTGTGCTTTTAGAAACACTTAAAATTTTCTAACCATAGTATTTCTTCTCCAATTTCATTCTCTACATTTAAGGAAGTTTAGTAATTTTTACCTTTTCCTATGGCCGAGCAACAAGCACGATATCTCGCACTAGATGTTTTCAGGGGCATGACGATTTGTTTCATGATCATCGTGAACTCTCCGGGTAGTTGGGTTATTGCCTACGGTCCTTTGCTCCATGCTCCCTGGCATGGCTTTACACCTACCGATCTTGTCTTTCCCTCATTTCTTTTTGCAGTGGGAAATGCAATGGCTTTTACCATCCACAAATTTGATGGACAACCAGAAAGTATTTTTTGGAGTAAAATTCTTAAAAGAACATTTATAATATTTTTGTTGGGATTTTTGATGTACTGGTTTCCCTTTTTTCAACAGGGAGACAGTGGACTCGAACTTAAGCCGTTGTCAGCAACACGAATACCAGGTGTGCTACAACGCATAGCCTTGTGTTATTTCTTCGCATCAATAGTACTGCATTATGGATCTAAGAAATTTGCCGTTTTGTTCAGCGCTTTTGCGTTGCTCTCTTACTGGTTGGTGTCATATCTATTCGGAAATGCAATTGATCCTTACAGCCTTACCGGCAATGCAGGATTGAAACTGGATCTGTTTTTATTCGGAGAAGGTCATTTATACCATGGAGAGGGCGTTGCGTTTGATCCTGAAGGTTTGCTTGGCACTTTGCCGGCAATTGTAAACGTTATAGGTGGATATCTTGCCGGAGATTTTATAAAGCGATATAGTAGCTCTTATGAAACCATCGCTAAACTAATGATAGCGGGAGCAGTGCTCATTCTGATAGCGCTCACGTGGGATATGGCATTCCCGATTAACAAGAAATTGTGGACAAGTTCATTTGTGTTGCTCACTGTTGGACTGGACCTTTTAATCCTACCAATCCTGATATTTGTGATTGAAATGCTGAACTACAGAAAATGGACTTACTTCTTTGTAGTGTTTGGAAGGAATCCATTGTTTATCTACTTGCTGTCCGAAGTTTTATTAATTACGCTTTACCTCATTTCTGTAGGCGACAAAAGCGCACAAGAAGTAATTTATGATGATTTCTTAATGAGCTTTTCGAGTCCAATCAACGCATCATTTCTGTTTGCCTTTTTATTTATGCTTGTGAATTGGGCAGTAGGTTATTGGTTAGACAAAAAGAGAATTTATATCAAAGTGTAGATATGCCTAGCGTTAGTGTTTCGGCATGCGCCGCATTGATCAAGACGTTCTCGCGTAGAACAGGTACAACAGAATATTGATCTGGAGTTAAACAGAATTCAATGTCTTTTTGAATGTTCAGTTTTGCCAATCGTTTTACATGACTGGAATCTTTAAGATAGTCCACCATGTTATGTTTCCCCTGGAGGTATAAGCGTTGTGCTGCCAGCGGTGCATCACATGCAAGCAAAAAGTGTTCTTTAAGATTTTCAACCACTGCTCCGGCAAAAATGGTGTCTTCAAGACTTACACGGCCTTTCCAGCCAGAGCAAACAATCAGCAAATTTTGATTTACGTTTTTCAGGTATTGGCATAGTGCAGTCATATTCAGGAAAGAGCCAATCACGATTTGTTGCGCACCAACTGATTTTGCAATGGCTTGCGTACCATTAGTGGTAGTGAAAGCAATTTTTTTTCCTTTTAGTATAGGTTGCATGTACTCAAAGGGAGAATTGCCTAAATCAAAACCTTCAACTTTTTTACCATCACGTTCTCCGGCAGTATAATAACCTTCTGCCTTCATCGCCAGGCAGTCGTCTAGTTTTGCAAAAGGCGTTATGCTTTCTATTCCATGAGCAAAGGCTGTAGTCATGCATGAAGTTGCACGTAGAATGTCTACAACCACTACCAAGCTTTGTTGCACATCATACAAGTGCATAAGATCAGGGGAAAGGCAGACATCTATTGTTCTGGATTTATGCATGGTTATTGGAGATAAATTTCACCTTCAAGATATGTTTTAGCAAAGCCGCCAATGGAAACTCTGTCACCCAGGTTTTGGCAAAATAATTTCCCTAACCGCGATGAACGCTGTTCAGCAATCAATTCTTTTTTGCCAGTCTTCATGCTCCAGAGCGGAATGAGAGAGCAATGAGCTGAGCCAGTAACCGGGTCTTCAAAAATACTCGCGCCAGGAGTAAAGAATCTTGAGACAAAATCTACATGCTTTCCTTTTGCTGTCACAATAATTCCTCCGGTACCGAGATCGATTTGATCAAGAATGTTCCGATTAGGTTTTAAAGTATTGATGATGCTTTCTTGTTCGTACACAAGCACGTAATCTCTCGCCTTCCATGTCTCAATCGGAGTTACGCCTATACCTTTTTCTATTATTTCAGGAAGTATTGTTTTAGCAGGCATCCACGATGGAAAATCCAACAGGATAAGATTATCGCTTTTTGTAACTTTCAGCAATCCACTGTTACTGTTAAAGTGAATCTCGTTACTACTGATATTGACGTGATGAAATAAAACATGGGCAGAGGCAAGCGTAGCATGACCACACAAATCCATTTCTATTTCTGGTGTAAACCATTTGATATCATAACTTCCTTTCTGCGGAAGCGGAACAATGAATGCTGTTTCCGGTAAAAAATTTTCAGAAGCTATTTTTTGTAGTTGTTCGGTTGAGAGCCATTGGTCGAGCAAACAAACGGCAGCAGGATTGCCACCAAATAATGTATCTGTAAAAGCGTCTACCTGAAAAATTTTTAAACGCAGGGGCATTACTTTTCAATAAAAGGAAGCTTTTGTACACTAGCCTTAAGGCTCTTGCCTCTTACATCAATAAAGATCTCCGCGCCCGGATTTGCGTAGGCTGTAGTAACATATCCTAAACCGATACCGGTATTTAACATAGGTGAAATGGTGCCAGAAGTTACTTTACCAATAACGTTGCCGTTAGCATCCTTTATCTGATAGTCGTGCCTTGGAATACCTTTGTCGATCATTTTAAAACCAACAAGCCTCCGTGTAACGCCTTCTTCTTTTTGCTTTTTAATTGCAGCTGCATTGGTGAAGTCCTTGGTAAATTTCGTGATCCAACCAAGGCCGCCTTCTAAAGGAGAAGTTGTGTCGTCAATATCATTTCCATAAAGGCAAAAGCCCATTTCTAATCTCAATGTATCACGTGCCCCTAAGCCGATTGGTTTGATATCGAATTCTTTTCCTGCTTCAAAAATTGCATTCCATGTTTTTTCTGCATAGTGCTTGCCAACATAGATTTCAAAACCTCCTGCACCAGTATAGCCCGTGTTCGATATAATTACATTAGGAACTCCCGCAAAATCACCAATAGCGAAATGGTAATATTTAATAAAACTTAAATCTTTATCCGTGAGCTTTTGAAGCGCTAAGATTGCTTTAGGGCCTTGAACTGCAAATAAGCAAATGTCATCAGAAATGTTTTTCATCTCCGCACCTTGCGTATTGTATTTGCTAAACCAATTCCAGTCTTTCTCGATGTTAGATGCGTTCACAACAATCAGATAATCGTTGTCTTTTATCTTGTAAACGATCAAGTCGTCAACAATACCACCGGTTTCATTCGGCAAGCAAGAGTATTGTGCCTGGCCATCTATCAATTTAGAAGCATCATTAGAAGTAACGCGTTGAATAAGATCTAAAGCATTGGGACCTTTGATCGTAAATTCACCCATATGCGATACATCAAAAACTCCCACGCCTTTACGCACAGTCATATGTTCTTCAATGTCGGAAGAATACCGAACGGGCATATTATAACCGGCAAAAGGGACCATTTTGCCCCCAAGTTTTGCATGGAGGTCGTTAAGGGGAATGTATTTTATATCCATATGTGCTTTTAAGGGAGCACAAAGGTAAAATTTTTTTGAAAAGATTGACTAAGGTGGGTAATGGCGGACCTACGGCAATTTCGATTTCTTTTTCGAGTTACTAATTTTTTATTCCTCGTCAGCTTCTTTCAGAGCTGAAAGTATACCTTCTCTAACTTTCTTCACTTTTTCCATTTCTGTTTCCAGATATTCACGCGCCTTTTCTTCACCTGCTGAATCGGGGATAGGATTGAATTGTCTCATCCAAACCATCATGCCTTCTCCTGCCGAATCCAACTTTGCGATGGTAGCTTCAATTTTTTGCTTCTCTTCTGCAGAGATCGTAGCCTTCTCCTTGATTATTTTCTTCAGCTCCTCTTTCTTTCTGTGAATGTCGTCCATCTTTGGCATCACTTCATCATGAATCTCCATCACCTCATTGTATAGCGTTTGATTTTCATTTTGTTCGATAGGACCATCTGCATGCACGTCATGACCTTCGTTATTATCCGATTTTTGCTGGCAAGAAGTCAGCACTATCATTAATGACAGGAACGCAGAAAATATTCGATTCATGGTAATGGAATTTTGTGCTAATCTACAAGGGAATTGTGAGAGCGCAAAGGAGGATGAGATACCTGTCTGGCGCTACCTTATGTGGTGTGCCAGACAGGATTGAAGTTATTTAACAAGAATTGGCATCTGCCCCATGAGGGCAACAAGGTCTTCATTCTCTACTTTTTTCTTTTCATCTGCAATGATCAAGAAATGGTCGTAGATGGTATCAAGTTCAGGTTTATTTGGCTGATAGCCCAAAAGTTCGAGGCGATGTTTTAATGCAGCACGCCCACTTCTTGCTGTTAAAATAATAGAGGAGCAAGGTACACCAACATCATCAGGGTTAATGATTTCGTAGTTCTCGGCATTTTTAAGGAATCCATCCTGATGAATACCCGAGGAGTGCGCAAAAGCATTGGCGCCAACAATTGCTTTATTTGGTTGCACAGGCATCCGCATTAACTCAGAAATCATTCTACTGATATCAAAAATTCTTTCTGATTTAATATTTGTATAAAGTCCGATGTCCTTGTGTGTCTTAATAATCATCGCTATTTCTTCTAGCGATGTATTGCCAGCACGTTCACCGATTCCATTAATCGTTACTTCGGCTTGTCTTGCACCGCCCATCAGGCCAGCCATTGTATTCGCTGTAGCTAATCCAAGATCATTATGGCAATGAACAGAAATGGTAGCCTTGTGAATATTTTTTACGTTCTCATATAAATACTGAATGCGCTTTCCATATAAGTGTGGTAAGCAATAACCAGTAGTGTCAGGAATATTAACTACATCTGCTCCTGCGCTAATAACAGCTTCCACCATTTGTGCAAGGAAAGCAAGATCTGCTCTGCCTGAATCTTCGGCAAAAAATTCAACCTCTACGTTTTTACTCTTAGCATACTGCACAGCCCAAACTGCCTGCTCGAGTACTTTCTCGCGTGTGCTGTTAAATTTATGTTTGATATGAATATCAGATGATCCGATACCGGTGTGGACACGAGGACGTTTTGCATAACGTAATGCTTCACTCGCAACATCGATGTCATCTTTCTTTGATCTTGTCAGCGCACAAACACCCACCTCTTTTACAGCTTTAGAAATTTCAATGACAGAAAGAAAATCTCCAGGACTTGAAACTGGAAACCCTGCCTCGATAACATCAACACCAAGCAGTTCGAGCTCGCGTGCCACTAGAATTTTCTCACTGGTCGAAAGCTGGCATCCCGGCACTTGTTCACCATCACGCAAAGTTGTGTCGAAGATTTCAATTCGTTGGCTCATGTTTTTTTATTTTATGTTGGCGAGTTGATTTTGTTATTGATTTACGGTGACGGCAGCAACCATTCTTACCTGGTTACAGATTACATTACCCATCACGTCCGTTCCAAGAATTTTTTCGTGCGGTGTAGACGCGTCTGCGATGTCTCTGGTTCTATACCCTTCTTTCAAAGTTTTTTCCACTGCTTTTATTACTGTTTCTGATTCTTCTTTTAATCCAAATGAAATGTCAAGCAGTAGCGCAGCTGACAAGATAGAGGCTAACGGATTGGCTATTCCTTTTCCTGTAATGTCGTGTGCACTGCCGTGGATAGGCTCATAGAGTCCTACCATATCACCAATAGAAGCAGAAGCTAACATGCCCATAGATCCTGCGATCTGTGATGCTTCATCTGTAAGAATATCGCCAAACAAATTTCCAGTAAGTACTACGTCAAAACTTCTCGGATTCTGAATCAACTTCATGGCCGCGGAGTCTACAAACATATGGTCTACTACAATATCAGGATATTCCTTTGCTACTTCCTGTACTACCGATCTCCACAAGCGCGAGCTCTCAAGCACATTGGCCTTATCAACGGAGGTCACTCTATTATTTCTAGTCCGAGCAGCTTTAAAAGCTTTGTGTGCTATTCGCTCTACTTCATACTTTGAATAAATCATCGTATCGTAAGCGGTGTCGTTATTGTTTTTGCGGCCACGTTCTCCAAAGTAAACATCACCGGTGAGTTCTCTGAAGAAAAGAATATCTGCACCTTTTAAAATTTCAGGCTTGATGCTCGAAGCATCCAATAATTCATCAAAAAGTTTTATCGGGCGAAGATTAGCGTAAAGGCCAAGTTCCTTGCGCATTTTCAATAAACCTTGTTCAGGTCTTACAGGCAACGTTGGATCGTTATCATATTTCGGATGACCAACAGCACCAAAAAGAATGGCGTCACAGTTTTTGAGTTTTGTGAGCGTTTCTGCTGGCAGCGGATCTCCTGTTGCTTCTATGGCATCATGGCCAATGAGGGCATAATCAAAAATGAATTCATGGCCGAAGCACTCAGCAATTTGTTCTAATACTTTTTTACCACAAGCTGTAACTTCTTTTCCGATTCCGTCTCCTGGTAATATTGTAATCTTTTTCTTCATTCTTTAATGCCTTAGTGAGTTAGTTCAAATTGTTTTATTTGATCGCGTAAGCTTAGGAGGTAATCAATGTCGTCATAGCCATTCAGCAAGCAAGTTTTTTTATAAGCATTGATATCAAAATTCTCTGATGTTCCATCTTCAAGAAGAACTTGCTGTTTTGCAAGGTCAACAGTGATTATAGTAGATGGATTTTTCTTAATTGCTTCAAATATTTTTTTGAGAAAGGAATCTGAAACCTGCACTGGAAGCAATGCATTATTTAAAGCGTTGTTTTTAAAAATATCAGCAAAGAAACTTGAGATGACAACACGGTAACCGCCATCAAAAATTGCCCATGCAGCATGCTCACGACTGCTGCCGCAGCCGAAATTTTTTCCTGCCACCAAAATTTTCCCTGAATAGGTTTTATCATTTAAGATAAAATCCGGATTCGGTTTACCTTCATTGTCATATCTCCAATCACGAAAAAGATTTTCACCGAAACCTTCGCGTGTTGTAGCCTTAAGAAAACGTGCTGGAATAATTTGATCGGTATCGATATTTTCTATCGACAAAGGAACCGCAGTGCTTTTTAATGTTATAAATTTTTCTTTACCCATTTTACCGTTACTCGTTATCAGTTGATCCGTTTAAACCAATTCTCTTACATCTGTTACCTTACCAGTAATTGCTGCAGCTGCAGCTGAAAGTGGACTTGCTAAAAATGTTCTTGATTTAGGACCCTGCCTTCCTTCAAAATTTCTGTTGGATGTCGAGATACAGTATTTGCCTGCAGGAATTTTATCTTCATTCATACCGAGACAGGCGGAACACCCTGGTTCACGCAATTCAAATCCAGCAGCTTCAAAAATTTTATCGAGACCTTCCTTGCGCGCTTGTTGTTCAACTTGTTTCGATCCTGGCACTACCCATACTTCAACATTTGCAGCTTTTTGCTTTCCCTTCACCATCTCTGCCACTAAGCGAAGGTCTTCTATTCTTGCATTTGTGCAACTGCCGATGAAGACATAGTCTACTGATTTCCCGAGCAGCTGCGAGCCTGGTTCCAAACCCATATATTCTAAGGACTTGGAAAAAGATGCGTGCTCACTAATGTCTTTAAGTTCCTGAAGTGTTGGAATTCGATCTGAAACCTTTATGCCCATTCCTGGATTAGTTCCATACGTGATCATAGGACCAATATCTGCTGCGTTGTATTTCAGTATCTGATCAAACTCCGCTTTTTCGTCAGACTTCAAATGCCTCCAGTGCTCTACCAATCTGTCAAACCGTTCGCCTTTAGGTGCAAACTCGCGGCCTTTGATGTATTCAAAAGTTGTTTCGTCAGGGGCAATCAGACCACCACGGGCACCCATTTCAATGCTCATGTTACAGATTGTCATTCTTGCTTCCATTGAAAGGCTTCGTATTGTATCGCCAGCATATTCTACGAAATAGCCGGTTGCACCACTGGCAGAAATTTTAGAAATAATATAGAGTATGATATCTTTTGCCAACACGCCTCTTCCAAGCTTTCCGTTGATCTCGATCTTCATGCGCTTCGGCTTGTATTGGAGTATGCATTGCGTTGCCAATACTTGTTCAACTTCACTTGTGCCGATTCCAAAAGCAATATTTCCGAAGGCACCGTGTGTTGATGTATGGCTGTCGCCACATACGATAGTCATTCCGGGAAGTGTAAGACCTAATTCGGGTCCAATGATGTGAACAATTCCCTGAAAAGGATGACCTAAATCATAAAGGTTCACACCAAAATCCGCACAGTTTTTTCTCAGCGTTTCTACCTGGTGCCTTGATAATGCTTCTCTTATCGGAAGGTGCTGATCTTTTGTAGGAACATTATGATCTGCTGTCGCTGTAGTGCGTGAAGGATCAAAAACTTTTATGCCCCTTTTTTTAAGTCCATCAAAAGCCTGAGGACTTGTTACTTCATGTATAAAATGTCTGTCAATATATACTGCATCAGGATACCCTTCACTTTGATTCACTACGTGGGCATCCCAGATTTTATCAAACAATGTTTTGGCTTGGCTCATTTCTTCGCTTTTACTTCACTTCTAAATGCAATACGATTTTAACAAGTGTTAGTTTGTCGTTAAATGGTTAAAACGAAACCGCCCCTCCTGATATTTTCAGGAGGGGCGGAAACTAAAAATCTTATCTACAACGATTGCTGTGTACTAATTCTGATTGTGTCTTTTATGACTTACGAATATGTTAAAACTTAAGTGGTACATCAAACTAAAACATAAAAAAATTTTATTTCCACACAAGTGTTTGGTTGTTTTGTATGAATGCTCATTGTGTTATGGCGGCTGTTATTCACGGTACAAATCATATCTTTACTTATTCGCTAATGCTCGGAAAGTTATGCAAACGCATACAAACGATTGAGTTGGCAATCTAATTCCATAACTTATGTTACCCCACATCATTCAAGTATTCATTGCTTATTTCTCTACTTCAATCAAAGCTGTAAAGTGAGCTGGAGCTATGAAATTTACCTTTCTTCTTCTTTTGATTCTGACCAGTTCTCTTGCTATTTGTCAGAATAAAACTTTGACTGATAGTCTTGAAAGAAACCTTTCTTCATTTCAAGGTGCGCACAAAGCATCAGCTTTATTTGAAATTGTTTCTTTCTATTTACGATCTGATCAGCAAAAAGCAATAGGGTATGTTGAAATGTCCAAAACATTTTCAAATGGAAAAACCGATAAAAACATTTTAGCTTACGCATATCTAACAGAAGGAATTTTTTTGAATCGTCTGGGCCGTCTGGATTCAGCAATGCTCTCGTTAGAAAAAGCCCAGCTATTTGCGAGATCAGTTGAAAATTCCCCGGCACTCCTTCGTATTTACAGTGCCCTCGGTCACACTTCTATTTCAGCAGGAAATCCTGAAAAAGGCCTGGCATTTTTATTCGAAGGACTCAAAGTAATAGAGAAGCATAACGATCGGGAAATGGAGATGAAGTTCCGGACAAATATTCCATGGGCTTATCTTGAATTAAAACAATATAGGGAATGCATTCAATACGGCAGACAGAATCTTGAAGTGATGGAAGGCACCAACTTTGAATGGATCGCCTTGTACACATATAATAATATTGCCATTAGTTATGGTGCCCTGGGCGTTGTAGATTCAGCCCGGTATTATGTTGATAAAGCAATACACATTGCTTCTTTGAGCGCCGATAATCATTCGCTTGCCAACGGATATTTTATTCTGGGTAAGATTTATGCAGAAGCAGGAAAGTATGATATGGCTATTGAGCAATATTTGAAAGCAAAACCTTATCGTGAAAAAGTAGGAAATCCATTTTATCTTGTTTCTGATCTGTATTCTATTTCTGACTTGTATTATCAAACAGCCCAATATAGAAAAGGTATTGAAGCAGGTAAGGAAGCATTAAGAATTGCGGAACAATATAATTTGCTCTTGAAATTTGAAGGCACCTATTTATCATTAGCGCGCAATTTTGAATCTCTGCGCGACCATAAAAATGCCAGCCATTATTATAGACTTTATGCAATGGCAAAAGACACTGTGTACAAGCATGCAAGCACTGCGGCGATTGCGGAAATGCAAACTAAATATGAGACTGAAAAGAAAGTTCAGCAACTCGGATTGCAACGGGCAGAACTTGCAGAGCAACAGGCAGATCTTCAGCGCACATATGCTATTATTATTGCATTGACCACTACAATTGTGCTGATCGTCACGATCTTCATTTTGCTGCGGAGCAGAATGAAACGCAAGCAGGAAGTTATTGCCAAGGAGAAGGAACTGCAAATACGAGAAGTGCAGATTGAAGCCTCCATTCAATCACAAGAAAATGAGCGTAAACGTTTTGCTCAGGATCTGCATGATGGAATGGGTCAATTAATTTCAGCGCTTCGCCTGGCATTGCACAGCGTTGACAAGGAAACTACTTTGGCTGAGCGTGTTATTATTGTTTCGAAAGGCGAAGGCATTTTAAATGAGATGTATCGCGAGATTAGAAGTATAGCCTTTAACCTAATGCCTCAGACATTGGTTCAACAGGGGTTGCTTCCAGCTTTAAAAGAGATGAGCGAGAGGATAAGTGATTCTGCAAAAATAAAGGTGAAAGTAAACAGTCTTGATCTGCCAGAACGTTTTACTGAAATTCAAGAGATATCGTTATACCGTGTTATCCAGGAATGGGTCAATAATATTATTAAATATGCTAATGCTTCTTATATTATTATTCAATTGATAAGACATGAACAAGAAATTAATATTACAATTGAAGACGATGGGAGAGGATTTGATGTTAACAAACTCCATCTCGGCAATGGCAACGGATGGAAAAATATTCAGTCGCGGATTAAGTTGATTAAAGGCTTCATGGAAGTTGATTCCCTGCCTGACGTGCGTGGCACAACGCTGATCATACGAGTTCTTGTAAATATTGAAGATTCTTCCCGAGCTATTACGGTACAGCCAAATACCCAATAACACGGATATTCTTATACCACATAAGATTATACTTTTGGCTGGTATGAGTGAATCCGGTATCTTTAATTTCTTTAAGCCAAAATTAAGTAAGACGATGCCAATGCGGATTTTGCTCGTGGATGATCATGCTATTCTACTTGATGGTGTAAAGAATCTTCTGGATAGAGAAGAAGGCCTTGAAGTTGTTGGTATTGCAGATAGCGCTGAAAAGGCTTTGCAATTCTTGAAGAGCAGTAATGTTGACATCGTTGTTACAGATTTCAACATGCCAGGCATGGATGGCCTTTCACTTTTTAATACAATAAAAAGAATTCTTCCCAATGTTAAAACCATTGTACTCAGCATGCATGATGAAACGCATCTGGTAAAAGAAATCCTTCGTGCAGGAGTCAATGGTTATGTACTGAAGAAGGATACGCACAAAGAGTTGCTTAATGCTATTCATGAAGTGCAGGCTGGGCGCGTGTACCTAAGCAGTGATATCAATAAAATTTTAATCACTAATCTTCAAAATCCGGATGAGGGAAGATTGCTGACAGACCGCGAGAGAGAAATATTAAAACTTATAGCAAAGGAATATTCTAATAAGGACATTGCTGAAGAACTTTTTATTAGCGAGCGAACGGTTGAAACACATCGCAAGAACATCTTTAAAAAAACGGCCACTGGTTCCCTGGTTGGGCTCATCAAATTTGCTTACGCCAATAACCTGATCTGATAAAATTCACCATTTGTTTTTAAGGGATCACTTCAGGTAGATACCTCTAAGCCTCATCAGTATGACCGGGCTTTTGACTTCTAATGGCTAAAGCTTTATAAACTCTTTATAATAAAATTTCTCATAGAAGATCTTCCCATCCCGCCATTGTTGAACAGACACTTCAGGAAGCAAGATCTTAGTGCCGGTTGAATAGGTAATGGTCAGTTTCCATTCGCCGAAGACAACATTATTCTTTTCATCAATAGCCTGCTGGATCAATTCACTCTTGAGATCCTTAACCTTATCCAGCATCGCTTTCTCATAATCTATGCAGGTTTCTTTTCCCTTACGGGGAGGAGTTTCATTTTCCTGCATCTCAACATCATCTGAATAATATCTTTCCATCGCTTCAATAGTATTATTGGAGATGATGAGTTTGTTGAGCGCATCAACGTGCTGAGCAAGACTTGCCATAGAAGTAAATGAAGCAGTTAAAACTGTTGCTCGAGAAAAACCCACTCCACATGCTTCGCAAGGCCGTCAATATCAGGATACATTGAGGCAGAATTTATACCGAAGTTGTGCAGGCGTCTTTTGCATTCCGAGAAGCACTCGCTGTTTACTTTTATTTTAAAAAGTCTTTCACTGTATTGTTTGTTCTTCTCGAAGGGCGTGAATTTTTTTTCTAAATCAGCCCGATGAATTGTGAACCAACCGAATTGTGCCGATATTCTTTTCGTGATGTGATTCGGTTTAAAAACTTTTGTACTGCCTTCCTCGAAAGGGTCCATAGACTCAGTTGAAGCAACGATATCTTCTTTTGGAACATTAAAACCCCAAACGACAGAGTAGTCTGAATGCTTGGGTTCTGTTTTAGGAGCCATCGAAAACCACAACGCAATCAGCGGGTTTTCTGTCCAGTCGAGTAAGCGTGTAGCCATCCCATGGTGTTGCGCCAGCGCGAGCCAGTCCCAGCTGTTACCAGGATGATGATTTATAAGATGTATGCTTCGCCTTTGAAAATCTTCCAGCATCTCTCGCTCAACTTGCTCAACATCTGAAACTTCGTAGCGGGCAATTTTCGGGAGCAATGCTTTATCCAGACTTTGCCCCCGGTACAGTGTAAATTGATCAATGGGAAAATCAAGAATAATATCCTGGAATTCTCTGAAGCTCGATACCGAATAAGTTTTATAACCGTGTTCCATATTTACTGCAAAATGCATCGTAAAATTGCATACCATAAATATGGTATATTAAATCAATATATAGTTTATCCGGATGCCTATCGACCTTATAAATTAGCGATAGTAAAAGCTTTAATCAAACATTATTTATGGCGCGACTGCAACTGGATCTCCCTACTGATTTCAAATTCACTACCGAAATACCCGTTCGCGTTACAGATCTTAACTATGGAGGCCATGTAGGCAATGATAGCATTCTAAGCATTATGCAGGAAGCACGCGTTCAGTTTTACAGAGCTTCCGGTTTTGAAAGCGAAATAAAACTTGATGGAGCGGTTGGACAGATCATATCAGATGCTGCTATAATTTATAAATCAGAATCTTTTCTTGGTGATGTATTGGTTGTTAACATCGCTGTGACAGATTTTACCAAGTATGGGTTTGATCTTCTTTATTTGATCACCAATAAAGAAACCGCTAAAGAAGTAGCGAGAGGTAAAACGGGAGTTGTTTGTTTTGATTATGAAAGAAGGAAAGTGTCTAGCGTACCTGAAAAATTACTGGCCGTATTAAAATAATCTTGTATTCTTAGTGCCTTACTGCCTTAGTGTCTTCGTGGCCAACTCAAGCGCCCCGAAGACACTAAGTCACTAATAATTATTTTAAACTTTTTAGATAAGCAAGACTTTGAGGAATCTGATGAACTGCGTGTGAAGATTCATCTTCAATGAAATAGTGTTTGATGCCAGCCTTTTTCGCTGCCTTCATAATCTCTGCTATGCCAACATCACCTTGTCCTAACACTACATTCGTTTCTACATCAGCTTCACCAGTTTGATTTCCTGGAGTTCCGGGTTTACGGTCTTTCAAGTGCATAAGTTCGAATCTTTTTGGATACTTGTTTAACAACGCAACAGGGTCCTGACCCGGATGTTTAACCCAAAACACATCCATTTCAAAGTTTAAATTCTTATCAGTGTTCTTCACTAGATAATCGAACAACGTACCTTTTTCATAAGGCCGAAACTCGTAGCCATGCGGGTGATAGCAAAGTGTTAAGCCATTTTCCCTAAGTAATTTTCCGGCTTTGTTAAATACATCAACAGCTTTTTTAGTGTCATCAATTGTAAACTCACCTCCGTTGTGCGGTATCCAAAAGCAGACTACATATTTAGCACCATTTGCTTTTGCAAGGTCAACTGACTCCTGAGGGTTGGTGGCAAGTTTGTCAAAATCAGCCCCAACGCTTACAACCTTAAGCTTATTCTGTTTCAGTAATTTGTCAAACTCTTCTTTTGATAATCCGTAGGTACCACCACCTTCAATTTCTTTAATACCCCACGAATTAATTTTTGCAAGCGTGCCAGGTACATCGGTTTTGAATTCATTTCTCAAACTGTATAACTGCAGCCCGATCTCTTGCGCAGTAATTTGAGCGGCTATAAGCAGAAAGCCTGAAAGAATAAATAGTTTAAATTTCATAGGTCTGATTGGTTTAGCTCAAGGTAATAAAAATTAAAACCGCTTTTCACTAGTGATTATTTGAGTGGTAACACAAAATCAGAACTACCAAACACTTGTTAAAGGTTTTCACTGGAAAATATTTCCTGTTATTAGCTTGAATCCTTTGTTTAAAACAAAGAACATCGCAGGACTATCAGTATGAAGCGGCCTCTGTACTTGTTTGATCTTCGCGGTTTCTGTGAACTTGGCGATGTTAAGAAGCCAGAAAGAATGCTGAATATATAAAAGCATGCGACAAAAATTATTAAGCGAAGGCGCAAAGGAGTTGAGTTACGAAATCCGTGAGATCGTAAAAAAAGCTGAGCAATTAAAAAAACTTGGCCTTGAAATTACGTGGGAAAACATCGGTGATCCCATTCAAAAGAATCACAAACTTCCAGAGTGGATTAAAACAGTAATAGCAGATCTTGTTAAACAGGACGATGTTTACAGTTATTGTCCATCCAAAGGGATGGTAGCGACCCGCGAATTTTTATCGAAACAGACTAACGCAATGGGTGGTGTACAAATCACTCCTGACGATATTTGTTTTTTCAACGGCTTGGGCGATGCCATCGGAAAAGTTTATCAATACATCACCGATACATCCAGGGTAATTGGTCCTTCACCAGCATACTCCACACACTCCAGTGCGGAAGCAGCACATGCTAATCATGAGCCATTAACCTACAAGCTCGACCCGGATAACCATTGGTATCCTGATCTTGACGATCTTTATAATAAGGTAAAGTATAATCCAAATGTTGTTGGTATCCTTATTATCAATCCTGATAATCCAACTGGAATGGTGTATCCACTGGAAACACTAAAACGAATAGTTGAAATAGCGAAGGAGTTTAAGCTTTTCCTCGTTGCAGATGAAATCTATCTGAACATCACATACAATGGCGCTCGTGCTTATGCTTTGGCAGAAATTATTGACAATGTGCCTGGTATTTCCATGAAGGGAATTTCAAAAGAACTGCCATGGCCGGGTTCGCGCTGTGGATGGATGGAGTATTATAACAGGGATAAAGATGAAGACTTCAACCGATTTTGCCAGGCGATTGATAATGCAAAAATGATTGAGGTGTGCTCGACTAAACTTCCTCAATTGGCAATTCCTAAAATATTAGGTGACCCAAGGTTTAGACCTTACCGGGAATTAACAAATCAAAATATCGGGAGGAGAAGTAAAATTATTGCGGATATCCTTCACACTGTTCCTGAATTAACTTTCAACGAGACTTTCGGGGCGTTTTATAATACCATCATTTTTAGAAATGGGACATTGAAGCCCAAGCAAAAAATGAAAATTGAAAACGAGGAGATCCGTAAACTGGTAGAAGGCTGGGTGAACTTGGATATACCTCTTGATAAGCGTTTTGTGTACTACTTGCTTGGCGCGAAAGGTGTTTGTGTTGTTCCCATTTCATCATTCTCCTCGGAGCTACAGGGTTTCAGGGTAACACTGTTAGAAGAAGACGAAACAATCCTAAGAAAAACTTTTACAGCAATCAGGGATGGAATTGTCGAGTATCTGAATTCATAAAACAAGTCACCAACTTTGCGACTCTTAGCGTCTTTTCGCCTTTGCGTGAACAAACGAACTCTTTAACAAAACGGATATTGCAATCGAAGTACTTGACTTATTTTACATTTCTTTGTTCTTAGGTTTTGGATTCGAGAAGTCGATGAAATCAAAAGAACCAAATAATATTTTCTTCGCAACTTTCATCGCAATGAGTTGCAGGTAGAAAATTGATCACGAAGCTAGGACGAAGCTCACACGAATCTCACACGAAGCTAAGACGAAGGAATACCATACGCGGCTTGCAAGTGTCCGATCCGGGAAAACCTTTACACTTGGAGATAATCCGGCTTGGGCTTTACATGGTAAAGAATTAATCCGGCTGGAGCTATACAAGGTTAATAAGTTAAAAGTAATTGTATTTTTTAAATCTCAAAATTCGTTGTTGTTGCCGATGTTGGAATGTGGGTAACTCGGACAGGAGTTAGTAAAAGTCAAGCCGATTACAATCCTTTAAGAGTTACCCATATTTCAACATCTATAACGAAGCGTTTCGCTCCGCTTCATTGGATCATCGTATAGGGGGATGATCTCTTGCTTTATAGGTTTTGCTTTTCCAGCACCGCTTTAGTTCACCATTGTACCCATGGGCAGAAGCTGGCGTAAACATGCTAACACTTTGATGAGGGCGTACATTATTATAATTATTAATTGCTCGATCTACTCCTTGCACGGCAAGTTCTCCGCACGAGAAGGTTTGCTCCAAGTTAAAATTGTGTTTTAATATACCATTTAGTCTTTCGGCCATGGCGTTTTCGTATGGATCGCCGTTCTCGGTCATACTGCTTTCGATGTTGCACTTTTTTAACTCTTCGGTGTATTGATCACAACAGTATTGAATCCCTCTGTCGGAATGATGAATGAGTCCATGACCACTGCCCTTCAGGGTTCTTATTGCCATCCTAAGAGCGATTAAGCACCCTTCAGCAGCCAAAGTTGGATGTAAACAATACCCTACAATAAGATGTGAATACGCATCCGTTATCAGAGAGAGAAAGTTAAATTGATCCCCAACTCTGATGTACGTAATATCACAGACCCAAACTTGTTCAATAGCTGTGATAGATAGATCTCTTATCCTATTGGGATATTTATAGAAACGATGAAAGGAGTCTGTCGTCTTATAATATCGTTTTCTAGGCCTATTTAATAGGTTGTACCGCTCTCGTATCTGATGCAGGCTATCGCGCCCTATCGTTATGCCATGAGTGCGTAAGGTGGGCTTAAGCACTAGATAAATGCTTTTAGTTGATTGCACAGGTATCTCGCGCTTCAAAGCTATTAGTAGTTCTATTACAACCTGCTCATCACTGAAACGTTGTTGCTTATACCAGGCCTTTTCATAAAAGGCATGTCGTGTCCGACCAAACAGTTTGCAAAGGCGGCCGACCCCCGCTTTTGCAAAAGATTGTCTCATCATGATTACTGTTTGGTGCCAGACTTTTTTCGGATATCAATTCCCAGTTCTTTCTCAGCAATATCAATCATCATGTTCAACGCAGCGATCTTAAGCTGCATATCTTCTACTGAATCGCTCAAAGAAGCCATCTCTTTAGCAGAAGGAAGATTCTTGCCGGCTTTGCTATATCCTGTTTCCGCTTTAACATCTCTAACCCACTTTCTTAGCGTAGAAGGATCTATGCTAAGTTCTTTAGCCAATTGTGAAGACGTAGCTTCGCCAGTTATAATGCGATAAGCTGTAAGTCGTTTTTCGGCCTTGCTAAATACTTTCCCTAAAATGCCCTCTGGATCGACCGAATATCTCAAAATCCAAGACCGAAGAGTATCTGGGTCCGCAATACCATATTCCAGCATGGCTTGTTGCCGAGTGATTCACCTTGCTCGATCAGGCTAACGATCTTTCTACGTTCATCTTTAGAGAAGACCCGGAAAGTCGATCTCTTTCCCTTTTTTTCTTTCATAAACAGGTAATTTACGGGTAAAAACCTGTATAGCTATAGCCGGATCGGACAAAGCTAGATTCAGAATATTATTCTGTGCTTCGATTATTAAACCCGCTTGTTTTGTTTCGAAATCGAACAGTACACACCGTAACCGAACGATTAATTGGACATTAACAGCGTTAAAGCTCTAAAATCGCTATTTGTTTAACCGGTACGCCCTTTGTAACATCCTGACAAAATCATGGTGCAATGATCAAAAACTTTATCCTTTTATTCGTCCGAAACCTCAAGCGTCAAAAGCTCTTCTCGTTCATCAACCTGATGGGACTTACAGTAAGTATCCTTAGTACAGTACTCATCTATTTATATGTTAACAACGAACTGAGTTACGATTCTTTTCACCCAAACATGGACAGGCTTTATAGAGTCAACCAGACTTTCATCTGGTCAGAAAACAGAGACTCACAGTTTTCAAGAACAGGCCCAGGGGTAGCGAACGCGTTGAGGGAAGAACTGCCGGAAGTAGAGTTGGTAACGAGCCTGCATACGCCTGGCAATTTTATTATTTCTTATACAACACCGACTAAAGAAGTAATTTCTTTTGAAGAAAACGAAATCTTCGCTGCCGATACAAATTTTTTCAAGGTATTCAATTTCCCGCTCCTAAAAGGTGATGCCTCATCTGCTTTTAGTAAGGCCAATACTTTGGTAATGTCGCAGTCTGCAGCCAAAAAATATTTTCATGACGAAGACCCGATCGGAAAACTAGTACGCTTAGGAGCGCCAAGCAGTGAAGACCAGCAAACCTTTGAAGTGATTGGCGTAGTGGAAGATGTTCCGGATAATTCTACTATTCAGTTCGAAGTATTGCTGTCAATGAAAAACTTCCCGGTAGATAGATTACACTGGAGCTGGATCTGGACACAACTCGAGACTTTTGTTTTGCTGAATGAAAAAGCAAATATCCAGAACGTTAGAGAGAAACTTCCGCTCATTACGCGGAAGCGTGTTGAAGAAACGCTTCAGCGCGTGATGAACACAACGTATGATGAATACATAAAATCGGGCAAGACATGGGATTTATACCTTCAGCCCGTTAAAACCCTTCACCTTCCGGAGGAACCTGTTATTGGCTCCTTCCAGGATGTTGGCAATATCAAAACCATTTACTCTTTTATCGGTGCTGCTATTTTCGTAGTTCTGCTTTCGTGCATCAACTTCATGAATTTATCTACTGCCCAATTTACACGCAGAATTAAAGAAGCCAGCGTGAGAAAAATACTTGGATTGGGTAAAAAAGAGTTAAGCCTCAGTTATTTTCTTGAGGCCTTATCCTTTTGTATTCTCGCTTTGATCACTGCACTTGCCCTAAGCCAACTTTTACTTCCGGGCTTCAATATCATAACAGGAAAATCATTGCAACTGAATCTGCTAACGGATGCCAGTTTAATTGCAGGGCTTCTGGGCCTTGTGTTGCTGATGGCTATTGTTTCAAGCAGCTATCCTGCAATCTTTCTTAGTGGTTTCAATCCTGTAGAAGCAGTGAAAGGAAAATTAAAAATTGGTAAACAAGGTAAAGGCTTTCGCAACGGACTGGTTGTTTTCCAGTTCTGTGTGTCCATCATTCTTATCGTTTGTACTGCAGTTGTTTTCCAGCAATTGAATTATGTTTCTGAAAAGGACCTGGGCTTCAATAAAGAAAATCTTGTTGAAGTGAAACACATTGAAGTAGTAAAAAATAAAGAGAGCCTTGCCAAGGCAGTTTTAAATATCCCAGGCGTTGTCAACGCTTCCTGGTGTAGTTCCACTCCTCCAAAAATATTTGGTGGTGATTCCTTTACTGCAGAAGGATGGAGCGGCAAGAACTTCTCACTCAACTTCACTACTGGTGATGAACATTATCTCCCTACATTAGGCATCAAATTAAAATTAGGACGCAATTTCTCCGCGGAGAATCCAGAAGATGTTAATAGAGTGATTGTTAACGAGGCTACGGTACGTAAACTAGGTTGGAACATGGACGAGTCAGTCATCGGAAAAAAAATACTGTACCCTAATAGTAATGATGCGAAGTTCGAAATTATTGGTGTTGTATCTGACTTTAATTATTGGTCGCTCGATACATCGATAGAACCGATGGCAATTTTCCATATTAATAATGTTCATGTAAACGGTGGTGCTGCAAATTATATAGCAATACGCTTTCAGCCCCAAAATCTGGAGGCATGGGAAACCAGTTTAGCCAACTTGAACACACTATGGAAAGCACATGCTGGTGATACACCTTTTGAATATGGTTTTGTGGATGACTATTTCGCAGAAACGTTTAAAACACAGCAGCAATTCGGAACTGTTTTAACAGTAATGGCTACGTTGGCTATTTTAATTGCATCTCTCGGGCTACTGGGTATGATCATCTATGCATTGGAACAACGCACCAAAGAAATCGGCATTCGTAAAGTGTCAGGTGCATCTGTATGGGATATTCTCACGTTGATCTCAAAAGGTTATACAAGGCTTATCGTTATTGCATTTATATTTGGTGCTCCACTTTCATATTGGATGATGAAAGAGTGGCTTGAAGATTTTGCATATCGAATTACACCATCACCATGGATTTTTATCCTGACGGGCATTGCAACGCTGGCTGTAGCAGTCCTAATAACAAGTTATCACTCTGTTAAAGCAGCGCTAACCAACCCTGTTGATGTATTGAAAGACGAATAAGTACAGCTAACATTCGTTTGTAGCTAAAATTTTTTCTGCTTTTTACTTGAATCCTAGGCGATTATTGGTGAAAATTGTGATACCACAGAACAATATGATGAACTTATTAACAACGACATATCAGTTCGCCTATGATGCAATCGTAGGAAACATACTTTCTGTGCTCATTAGCGTCATTCTCGTGGTCATTAAACCCTCGGGGGCGACAGTGGTATAAGGATTTTAACAAAGACTATAACTAACCGCCCCGATCACTCGGGGCGGTTTTGTTTTATATAAACCAGAACAAACTAACAGTTGTAAATATGTATTACACCAAAGACACAGTTCTCTTCTTAAATGGTAAGTTCATCAAGGCCGTTGATGCACAAACCGATCTGTTCAGCCAGACTTTACATTATGGCTTTGGAGCATTCGAAGGGATCCGTGCTTATCAGACTCAAAATGGTGTGAAGATGTTTAAAGCTTATGAACATTTTGAACGCCTTAAGAATAGTTGCGCTTTAGTTGGCATTCCCCTGGAATATGATTCAGAAGAATTAACACAAATTTCTTATCAGCTGTTAGAAAAAAATAATCTTACGGATGCATACGTTCGCCCTTTGGCTTACTGCGGACCAAACATGTATCTCTCAACGCCAAAGGATGTTTATTTAATGATCTGTGCATGGAAATGGGGAAAGTATCATGGAGATGATTTATTAAAGCTTTGTGTATCCTCTTACCAACGTCCTAATCCGGCTTCCATAAAAGTAGAAGCAAAGATCTGTGGCCATTATGTAAACGGAATTCTGGCTACTAGCGAAGCTAAGACACGCGGATATGATGAAGCCTTGTTGTTAGATATGAATGGCAATGTTGCAGCAGCACCGGCAGCAAACTTCTTCATGGAAAAAGATGGTACCCTCTATACGCCACCGCTGGGTCACATTTTTCCAAGCATTACAAGACAAGTAGTAATGAACATTTGCAGGGAACTTGATATTCCTGTTGTAGAAAAACAAATCAACCCACATGAACTTGAAAGTGCAGATAGCGCATTTCTCTGTGGAACTGCAGTTGAAATTGCAGGGATTGAATCGATCGATGCAAACACATTTAAAAAAGAATGGAAAGAAAGCCTGGGTGCGATTGTACAGGAAGCTTACAAATGCCAGGTGTTAGAAAGATCATTTAGTTATGTAATCATTTAAGTCATTGCCGAAATCACACCATTGTAAAGATAAATTGAAGAGAATTGAACAAATACAGTAGAACCATAACACAAGACCCCACACTTCCGGCCGCTCAGGCCATGTTGTATGGAATTGGATTAACAGAAACAGATTTAGATAAAGCACAGGTAGGTATTGTGAGCACGGGATATGATGGCAACACCTGCAACATGCACCTCAACAATCTTGCACTAGAAGTAAAAACTGCTGTGTGGGATAATGAACTTGTAGGACTCATATTTCACACCATTGGCGTAAGCGATGGCATTAGCAATGGAACCGAGGGCATGCGCTATTCATTAGTGAGCCGTGAAGTAATTGCGGATTCTATTGAAACAGTTTGTGGTGCACAGTACTACGATGGACTGATTGCAGTTGTTGGATGTGATAAGAATATGCCAGGCGCGTTGATTGCTATGGGAAGATTAAATCGTCCTGCGATCATGGTGTATGGTGGAACGATAGCCGGAGGACATTGGAAGGGCCAGGAGCTAAATATCATTTCAGCATTCGAAGCGCTGGGACAAAAGATGGCCGGCACAATTACTCCTGAAGATTTTAAAGGGGTTGTTCAAAATTCTTGCCCGGGAGCAGGCGCCTGTGGGGGGATGTATACAGCTAACACGATGGCCTCTGCTATTGAAGCACTAGGCATGGCGTTACCTTATTCAGCTTCCAATCCTGCCTTGAGCAAGGAGAAGTCAGCAGAATGTGCAGTTGCCGGAAAAGCAATTCACCATCTATTGAAGCATGATATCAAGCCTCGGGATATCATGTCAAAAAAATCTTTTGAGAATGCCATTACGGTTGTAATCGCACTAGGAGGATCAACAAATGCAGTGCTTCACCTCATCGCTATGGCAAGAGCTGCAAGCATTAGCATTACACAGGACGATTTTCAACGCTTGTCTGACAAGACACCCCTCATTGCAGATCTTAAACCAAGTGGAAAATATTTAATGCAGGAAGTACATCGCATTGGTGGAGTTCCTGCCGTGATGAAATATTTATACAAGAATGGATTTATCCATGGCGATTGTCTTACCGTTACCGGGAAAACAATAGCAGAGAATTTACAAAGCGCAGCTGACCTAAACTTTGAAACACAAGACGTAATTCATCCATTAGAAAATCCCTTGAAGGCTACAGGTCACTTGCAGATTCTTTATGGCAATCTTGCTGAGAAAGGATCAGTAGCAAAGATCACAGGTAAGGAAGGGGAAATTTTCAAAGGCCCTGCAAGAGTATTCAATGGGGAGTTCGAACTTATTAAAGGCATAGAAGATAAGAAAGTGCAAGTTGGTGATGTAGTGGTGATTCGCTACGTAGGGCCTAAGGGAGCACCAGGAATGCCGGAAATGCTAAAGCCTACTTCAGCCATCATGGGTACCGGTTTGGGTAAGAGTGTTGCGTTGATTACAGACGGAAGATTTTCAGGAGGAACACATGGTTTTGTAGTAGGACACATTACACCAGAAGCTTTCGATGGAGGAGTCATTGCCCTTGTAGAAGATAATGACATTATAGAAATAGATGTTCGGGGCCATCAGATCAATTTAATGGTTGATGCGGGCACGCTTGCTAAGCGTAAAGCAGCATGGAAAGCGCCAGCGCTTAATGCTAAGAGTGGGATATTATTTAAGTATGCAAAACAAGTAAAAACTGCTGCGGATGGATGCGTTACTGACGAAGAGTGAGCCTAAAGCGGAAACTGATAAACAGCCGCGAAAACAACTATCAGGGTCACAAGTATTACTTGAGAGCCTGATCGCACAAGATGTTGTAACAATATTTGGTTACCCTGGTGGAGCAATCATGCCTGTGTACGATGCACTGTATCACTATGCAGATCGTCTTTCACATATATTGGTAAGACATGAACAAGGTGCCATACATGCAGCACAAGGATTTGCAAGAGTTTCAGGTAAGCCGGGCGTTGTGTTTGCAACTTCAGGGCCTGGCGCAACAAACCTGGTGACTGGTCTTGCCGATGCATTAATAGATTCAACACCACTGGTATGCATCACAGGCCAGGTGTTTGCACATTTACTGGGAACTGATGCGTTCCAGGAAACTGATGTAGTTAATACAACAATTCCTGTAACGAAGTGGAATATCCAGGTAACGGAAGCGAAAGATATTGCTGATGCCGTTGCAAAAGCATTTTACATTGCAACAACCGGAAGACCAGGACCTGTATTAATTGATATTACGAAGAATGCACAGAATGAATTAATCGAGGAGCCGGAATATCGAAAGTGTGAAAGCATTCGCACCTATAAACCAAAACCGGTATTGCCAGTCAGTAACGTTAAGGCTGCCGCGCAGCTCATTACTGAAGCAAAGAGACCATACATTTTGGCAGGCCAGGGAGTATTGTTATCAGGTGCAACAGAAGAGTTAAAGAAGCTTTCTGAGAAGACCGGAATACCAGTTGCGTGTACATTACTTGGCTTAGGAGCATTTCCGGCTGATCATCCTAATTATGTAGGATACTTAGGAATGCATGGCAACTACGGACCCAATGTAAACACCAATGAGTGCGATGTATTGATTGCGATCGGGATGCGTTTCGATGATCGTGTAACAGGTAACGTAAGCCGTTATGCCAAACAAGCAAAGATCATTCATATCGATATCGATAGAGCAGAGATCAGCAAGATCGTGAAAACTGAAATTGCTATTCATGCAGATGCAAAGGAAGCAATTCAATCGTTAATAGAATTTTGTACGCCTAATCAACACACGCAGTGGATTCAGAACTTCCATAAACTGAATCAGATAGAATACGAAAAGGTTACGCATAAGGAATTCAACTGCGAGGAGATACCACTTACCATGGGTGAAGTGATCAATCACCTTTCGAAGTTAACCAACGGTGAGGCTGTTGTTGTTACTGATGTTGGTCAGCACCAGATGGTGACATCGCGTTACTATCGATATAAAAACCCAAGAACATCTATTACTTCAGGTGGGGCCGGCACAATGGGCTTTGCACTTCCGGCAGCAATGGGCGCTAAACTTGGCGCACCAGAGAAACAAGTAGTAGCAGTAATTGGAGATGGCGGATATCAAATGACCGTTCAGGAGTTAGGAACTATTATGCAGTATAAAATACCAGTAAAGATTCTGGTGCTGAATAACAGCTTCCTCGGAATGGTTCGACAGTGGCAGCAACTTTTCCATGAAAAGCGCTACTCCTTTACAGAGATGGTTAATCCAAATTTTGTAAAGCTTGCGGAAGCATACAGTATTCCTGCAAGTAAAGTGGAACATCGCAAGGATTTACAATCTGCATTAAAAGAAATGCTAGATGCTAAAGGACCGTACTTTCTTGAGGCAGTAGTTGGAAAAGAGGATAACGTATTTCCAATGGTTCCTGCAGGTGGTTGTGTTTCTGATGTGATGTTGGAGCCACCTGGGAAAAAATAGGCAAGTGCCAAAGAGGATTCGCAGCCTGTGGCCTGAAGCTTGTAGCCTACGGCCAGATAAAAGCAGTGTCAAAACAGTATTAGAAATTATATCAATATTAATATGAAACAGGAATTCACGCTTGAGATTGCAGCAGACAATAACTTCTCGATCTTAAACCGTATTGTGAATGTATTGAACAGAAGACGAGTGAGAATTAAAAAACTCATCGCTACCGAAAATGAAGAAGATTTCACCAGGGGCGGAGCGATTCTCCTTATTTACACAACACTTGACATGGTTGAAAAAGTAAAACATCAACTTGAAAAGTGTATCGAAATAGAAGATGCTACTTATTATGAAGGAAGCAATCGCTATTATATGCTAAGCGAAAGAAGTAATAAACAAGTGGCATAACTTGATTCTTGATTCCGGATTCTAGATTCTTGATTCCGGATGTGAGACATCTTAATACGCAATACTCAAATCTCAATACTCAAATCACAAATCTTAAAGAATTATGGCAAAGATCAATTTCGGAGGCGTTATCGAAGAAGTAGTAACAAGGGAAGAATTCCCAATGGATAAAGCCCTCGCTGTTTTAAAGAATGAAGTAATTGCAATTATCGGATATGGCGTGCAAGGTCCAGCACAGGCATTAAACCTTCGTGATAATGGATTTAATGTAATTGTTGGCCAACGCAAAGGTTCTAAAACATGGGATAAAGCAGTCGAGCATGGCTGGGTTCCAGGCGAAACTTTATTTGAAATTGAAGAGGCTGCAAAGCGCGGAACTGTAATTGAATTTCTTCTTTCTGATGCAGGACAAATTGCACTTTGGCCGACACTTAAAACATATCTTACAAAAGGTAAGACTTTATATTTCTCTCACGGTTTCGGCATCACCTTCAAAGATCAAACGGGCATCATACCTCCAGCAGATATTGACGTAGTTCTTGCCGCACCAAAAGGATCTGGAACATCTGTACGCAGACTATTCCTACAGGGAAAAGGTATCAACGCAAGTTATGCTGTATTCCAGGATGCGACTGGCCAAGCAAAAGATAAAGCAATTGCTTTGGGAATAGGTGTTGGATCAGGATACCTTTTCGAAACAGATTTCAAGAAAGAAGTATTCTCAGACCTTAGCGGTGAACGCGGTACACTCATGGGTGCTATTGCAGGTATCTTCGAAGCACAATATGAAGTGTTGAGAGCAAATGGTCATACTCCGTCAGAAGCTTTCAACGAAACAGTTGAAGAATTAACACAAAGCTTGATGCCATTGGTTGCAGAGAATGGAATGGACTGGATGTATGCCAACTGTTCAACTACTGCACAACGTGGCGCTTTAGATTGGAAAAAGAAATTTAAGGCTGCAACACTTCCTGTGTTTCAGGATCTATACAAAAGTGTAGCTACTGGTCAGGAAGCAAAACGTACGATAGAAACTTGTAGCAAGCCAGACTATCGCGAAAAGTTAGCAGAGGAATTAAAAGAGCTTCGTGAAAGCGAACTCTGGCAGGCTGGTGCAGCGGTGCGCAAGCTAAGACCAGAGAAGCAACAAGTAGAAGCAAGCATGATAAACTAACCCAAACAACCAAACCCGGAATTCCCTCTCCATTATTGGAGAGGGTTTTCTTTTGAAGCAGAAAAGTGAGATTGAATACCTAAGCCATGATAACCGAAACCACAACACAAGCACTCAACATCAATGCAGCAGCGTATGCACTGAAAGCAGTTGCTTTAAAAACGCCATTGCAATATCATCGCAAGCTTTCAGAAAAATTCAATGCAGAAATTTATTTGAAACGTGAAGATCTTCAGGTTGTAAGGTCATACAAAATTCGTGGTGCTTTTAATCTTATTCAAAGTCTTACACCTGAGCAATGCAAGGGCGGTGTGGTGTGTGCAAGTGCAGGAAACCATGCACAGGGTGTTGCCTTTTCTTGTAAACATTTAAATATTAAGGGCATTATTTATATGCCTGCCATTACACCAAAACAAAAGATCACGCAAGTGAAAATGTTTGGTGGCGAGAATACAGAGATTGTTTTGATCGGTGACACGTTCGATGAGTGTCTTGCCCATGCACTTGAATTTACAAAAGCAAACAACATGGTGTTTATCCCACCATTTGATCACATAAAAGTGATTGAAGGACAGGGAACTGTTGGGAAAGAAGTACTGGATGAACTTTCAAACATTGATTATATTTTTGTTCCTGTAGGTGGTGGCGGCTTGTGTGCAGGAGTTGGTCAATATTTTAAAACATATTCTCCGCAAACAAAACTAGTAGGGGTTGAGCCACTCGGTGCTCCTTCTATGAAGGAAGCGTTAAAGGCTGGCAAACCTGTGATACTGGATACAATCCAAAGATTTGTAGATGGTGCTGCGGTAAAAAAAGTAGGTGAACTAACGTTTGAACTAGCAAAGGATTTGATTACTGACATGCTCCTTGTTCCGGAAGGAAAAGTAAGCTCGACTATCCTTCAGCTATACAACGAAGACGCTATTGTTGCAGAACCAGCTGGAGCACTAACTATTGCGGCACTGGACCAGTATGCTGATAAAATTAGAGGGAAGAAAGTTGTTTGTATTCTTAGTGGAGGCAACAACGACATTGACCGCATGCAGGAGATCAAAGAGCGTTCGCTGCTCTATGAGGGATTAAAACATTATTTCATTGTTCGTTTCGCGCAACGTCCAGGGGCATTAAAGGAATTTGTTAATCATATTCTCGGTCCCACCGATGATATCGTTCGTTTCGAATTCATTCAAAAGAACAATAAGGAATCTGGTCCGGCTTTAATTGGTATCGAAGTGAAATCAAAAGAAGATTTCGATGCTTTAATCAAAAGAATGGATGGCTACAAATTGAATTACACCTTTGTGAACCAGAGCGAGAATCTGTTTGAGTATTTGATTTGAGGATTGGTTATGCTTCAAACCATCGCGGCTTGATGCCATAAGCAAATTATTCTTTAGTTTGCATCATGGAAGGTTTTCAGGCCATAGCAAAACGGTTTATTAATACCACCAAAAGCCATCTGTTCATAACAGGGAAAGCAGGAACGGGAAAAACGACCTTTCTAAAAAATCTTTCAACCTTAACACATAAAACCTTTATTGTTGTTGCCCCGACAGGAATAGCAGCATTGAATGCTGGTGGTGTGACGATTCATTCCCAATTTCTTTTGCCTTTTGGTGCCTTCCTTCCAGACAGATTAATGCAAGAGGACGCTTCATCCTCAACCAGATTTTACACTCAAAATACTTTAGCCAGAAAGCATTCTCTTAACAGCACACGCAAGCAGGTTTTGCGATCCATTGAATTACTGGTAATTGATGAAGTAAGCATGCTACGAGCAGATTTACTTGATGCTATTGACTATCGCATGAGGTCTGCCAGAGGTAACTTCACTGAAAGTTTTGGTGGCGTTCAGGTTCTTTTCATCGGTGATCTCTATCAATTGCCTCCAGTTGTAAAACGTGATGAAGATGCATTGTTAAAAAGATATTATAAAACGCCCTGGTTTTACGAAGCGAAAGCGCTGGAGAAAGATCGCCTCGTCTTCATCGAGTTTGATAAAATCTTCCGACAGCATGATGACGTATTTATTTACCTGCTGAATAATCTCAGAAATAATATCGTTACTCCCGAAGATATTGCCGAACTAAACAAGGGTTATCGTACCCCAACAGAAATTGCAACATTGCAGGAAGTAGTCACGCTCACCACTCATAATTATAAAGCGGATGAGCTTAATACAAAGGCACTTCAATCATTGTCAACACCTTCATTTTACTTCGAGGCAAAAACAGAAGGAGAGTTTCCCGAGAATATGTATCCGGTGCTTCATCGACTGGAGTTGAAAGTTGGAGCGCAAATAATGTTTGTCAGGAATGATACAGGTGGTGAATATTTTAACGGCAAGCTTGCTACTGTTAAAGAAATTACTGGAGGAGAAGTTTGGGTGCAGATGGCCGAGACAAAGGTCCGTTACAAACTGAAACATGAACAATGGGAGAATAAAAAGTATACGTTGCAAGATGATCAGGCGGAGTTAGATGAAGAGATCATAGGGTCATTCGAGCAATTTCCTGTGAAACTAGCGTGGGCAATAACAGTTCATAAAAGTCAGGGTTTAACATTTGATAAAGCTATCATTGATGTTTCAGAAGCTTTCGCTGATGGACAAGTGTATGTTGCCATGTCGAGACTGCGTTCCCTTGATGGGTTAATACTCCGAACTCACATTAATCATAGCGCAATCAGCACAGATAAAAATGTTGCTGATTTTGTAGCATTAAACAATCAACCCGATCGATTGGCAAATGCAATGAAGGAACGCCAGCAACATTTTCTCGTTGATATCATCGGAAAGACTTTTGACTTTTCTGCATTAATAAAAGATATCCGATATGTTATTAAAGACAATGCAAATAGTCCTCATAAAGATTACGTTAACAACGTGCTTGAGAAGTTAGCTACTGCCTTAACCCTTGAGAAAGTAAACACCGATAAATTCAGGAGCCAGTTAGCTACTTTACTATCCACAGATCAATCACTGTTACTAGAGCGCATTGGTAAAGGCAGTACCTATTATAGAAATTTATTATCAGAGAAATTAAAAACACTTCTGCACCATCAGCAAGAAATGCGGCAGCACAAGCGGGTAAAGACTTACTTAACGCAGTTAACGGAACTTGATGTGGCGCTGACACGAAAGTTAGAAGAAGTAGATAAGGCACTAGTACTAACCCAGGGAATATTGAATGGTGTAGAGAACTTTGACGTGGCAAGTCTTAAGCAGCAACGTCTTTCTGAAAGGGCTGCAATATTGGGTGAACTTCAGGAACAACAACCAGCGGTAAAAGCAAGAAAGGAAAAGAAGCAAAAAAAGATTAAAACCGATGAGCGGAGTACTTACGAGATAACCATCGATCTATTGAAAAGCGGAATGACGACCGCAGAAATCGCAAAAGCCCGAGAGCTTGCAATATCAACAATAGAAGGACATTTGGCAAAGGCGGTTGAGTCGGGCACCATTCCTATTTCTTCCTTTGTTAAGGAAGACGTCGTGCAGGATATAAGTAGTGTCATGCACAATTCAACCGATGCTTATTCGCTTTCTGAACTTAATCAGCATTTTAAAGGAAAATATGGCTTTGGAGTATTAAAAGCTGTTGTTGCCCACACTAATTTAATGAAGGAGAAGATGGAGTAAATGTGTTTGAGGCGTTGGAGTATTGATATGGGTGTTATTGGCGCCTAGGTACGCCTCCTATCGAGCAAGCTTCTACTGTTCTAACGTTTCCGATCCCCTTTCAACACATTAAGATGACAAAGGGAAATTAACTGTAGGATAATTTCAGCTCGAGTTTTGAAAGCAAATTAGTCGGCGGGGTAAACGCCTTCTATTCAGCGATATCGAAATTTCTATAAATTGATTTGTAACCTTCCACCCACCTTCCGGTAACTAACCCGGATCTGACAATTGAAGCAAAAACTTTAAGAACTGGTCTAAAAGCCAAATGATTATAAAAAATTGAAATCAAAAAGCGGGATCTGAATGACAGACGAATCGATCATGGAGGCTGTAAAGAACGGCAATCTTCAACAGGCAGCCTTGCTTTTTGAGCGGTATCATAAACGCATTTTCAATTTTCTCGCGAAAATGACAATGGACCGGGCGTTGGCTGAAGATCTAACACAAAATGTTTTTTTGAGAATTATAAAATACAAAAGCAGTTATCGTGAAGGAGCAAAATTTCAATCATGGATATATCAGGTAGCGCGAAATGTTTTTTCGGATCACTACCAGGCTCACAAAAACAAATTTTCAGATTTCGTGGATGTGGAAAAAATAAGTGACCATATAGCAGACTCGGGTGAAGCGGAGGAAACCGATGATAAGGAGAAACTGCTTCATCGCTCGATGGCAAAATTAACAGCGGAGCAGCGTGAGTTATTGGTACTTACAAGATTTCAACAAATGAAATATGAAGAAGTTGCAGCGATCATGGATACCACAGTGGCAAACATTAAAGTAAAAGTGCATCGCGCAATTATTAAACTAAGAGAGCATTATTTCGAATTAGAGAAGATATAAGGATTAGCGTTATATGGAAAAGGAAAAATTAGAAAGTCTTATCATCGATTACATCGACAATAAACTGAACGGTGTAGATCGTCACACTGTAGAGCAGGAGTTGGTGACAAATAAGGAGGCTTACAAACTATATGAAGAGTTGAAAGAAGTGATCCTTGTTATGGAGAAGTCAGCCCTTCTTACGCCAAGCACCAAGCTGCAATCCAACTTTGAGGCTATGCTTAACAGTGAAGTGATGGCTTCAAAGAAAGGTAAGACCGTTTTCTTTTCACCATCCTTCTATCGTGCTGCCGCGGCTGTCGCACTGCTTGTTATTGGTGGAGGTCTCGGCTTTTGGATCAGCAAACAAAATGATCAACATCAAAGACTTGTTGCCATTGAAAAGCAAATGGCAGCTACCAAACTGATGATGATGTCTATGCTAGAAAATCAAAGTTCTGCAAGTCAGCGGATGCAAGGTGTAAACGTTGCGCTGAATATCGCTAAAGCTGATGACGAAATTTTAAAGGTGCTGGTAAAGACAATGAATGAAGATGGGAATTCAAACGTAAGACTTGCTGCACTCGAAGCACTAAGTAAATTCAGCGACGATCCTGCAGTAAGAAAGATTTTGATCCAATCGCTCACAACACAGAAAGACCCGATCGTGCAGATTGCGCTAATACAATTTTTAGTGCAGATGAAGGAGAAAGGTGTAGTGAATGACCTGCAGCGCATTGTAGATGATGCGGAAACAATGCAGGCAGTAAAAGACGAGGCGTACTCAGGAATATTGAAACTTTCATGAAGGTAGTTTATATAGGTTAGGTTTAATCAAATTAAAATGAAAAAGAAATTAATAATAGTAATGCTCGCCTTGTGTTCGGGTCTGCAACTTATGGCGCAGGACTTCAAGGTAGCTAAAAGTTCCGGACGACTTGAAATCCATTTAGGTAAGGTGACAGTAGAAGGTCATAGTGGAAATGACATCATCTTCTCATCCAATCACTCTAGGGATTCGAAAGACAAAAGAGCAGAAGGTTTAAGAGCAGTTAACAGCCTTGGTCTTGAAGATAACACTGGCCTTGGCATAAATGTCACAACCAAAGGAGATGTTGTAGAAGTATATCAGTTAAAGAAAACCAGTTCTCCCGATATTAAAATTCTGGTACCTAAAGGTATGATCGTTTCCTTTCAACATGAATCGCAATATGGTGGCGAAGCAAGGTTTAGAAATATTGAAAATGAAATAGAGGTATCAGCCCAATATAATAGCGTTGAACTCGAGAATGTAACAGGCCCGCTAACAGTGAAAACAATTTATGGCAGTGTGGATGCATCCTTTGGTTCTGTCATTAAAGATCCTGTTTCAATAGTCTCAATCTACGGACATGTTGATGTAACATTGCCAGAAGCAACGAAAGCTAATCTTAAGCTCAGCACTTCTTATGGAGAAATACTGGTAGCTCCTGAATTTAAAATCGATGTAGATCGGCAAGGATCGATGATCAATTACAGTGATAAGGTAAGTGGTAAAATCAATGGTGGAGGCCTAAACATTGATCTTAGTGCGAACTATGGGAAAGTTTATCTCAGAAAGAAAGCATAGGAGAGGAAGGCATTCAAAAATTTAAAATAAAGAAAGATGAATAAGCGAATTATAATGGTTGTACTTGGTTTTATAATGACTGGTACAATTTGCGCGCAGGAATATAAAGTATCAAAGAGTTCTGGACGTCTTGATATTGCAGACGTAAATAATGTTTCTGTCGAAGGCACAACTGGCAATGAGATCATCTTCACTTCGCGTGATAATCAGCGTGAAAATGATGAACGTGCTAAAGGTCTTCGTTCCGTAAGCAGCATGGGGCTGGAAGATAATACCGGCCTTGGACTTTCGGTTATCACCAAAGGAGACGTGATAGAAGTAAGGCAACTTAAGAAAATGGACGGACCTCGCATTGGTATTAAAGTACCAAAAGGAATTGTCATCTCATATCATCACTCTTCACCCCACGGAAGCGATTTCAACCTGAAAAATCTGGAAAATGAAATACAAGTTTCTACCGTTCATAGTGGTGTGAACTTGGAGAATGTAACTGGTCCCCTAGATGTTAAGACCGTGCATGGTGATATAGATGTAACCTTAGGGGATAATTTAAAAAATCCTATTTCGATAGTATCTGTGCATGGGCCTGTTGATGTAACAATGCCGGGCGCAGCAAAGGCTTCATTAAAATTGTCTACTTCGTGGGGAGAATTATTCGTTGCTCCTGAATTGAAAATTGAAATGGATACCAAAGGCGAAATGGTTCGCTATAGTGATCACTTCAGTGGAAAGATTAATGGTGGAGGTATTGAAATCAACCTCTCTTCTACACACAATAACGTTTATCTCAGAAAAAAATAACCAATAACACTCCTCATGCTGAAAAGTGAAAATGAGGAGTGTTACTAAACTTATACTGCTATGAAAAGTAGAGTAGTATTCATATTCGTGGCCTGCTTAGTAGCCGCTACAAGTTTTGCTCAAACTGAAATCAATAAAACAATTCCAGTACAGAATGGCCAGAACATCGTTATGCATTTTGATTATCCTGAGTTAGTTAAAGTAACAACATGGGACAAAAATGAAATCCTTGTTTCAGGAACAGTAAGCATCAATGGCGGTGAAAATGATGATGCGTTTATCATGGAAAATACAGTGAATGGAAAAACAATAAATATACGTTCGGAGATAAAGGACCTAAAGAATTTACCCCAACGTGTTACTGTTTACCGGGATGGACAAAAGATAATTTTCAAAGACAAAGCAGAGCTTAGAAAATATCAGGATGAACATGGTAAAGGATATACTTCGATGTCTTATGGTCCTGAAATCGATATTATTCTTGAAATAAAAGTTCCTAGAAATATGGAGACCAAAGTGGAATCAGTTTATGGTATGGTTGAAGTAAGCAGTTTCACAGGTCCGCTTACAGTTGAAGCAACCTACGGTGGTGTTGACGCAGCACTGGCAGAAAAGTCAACTGGTGAAATTGTAGCGGAAACAAACTACGGCAACATCTACACTAACTTTGATATAAAGTTTGGTGGAGAGCAATATGAGAATGAAGATTTTCACACGCTGGTTTCGGCTAAGCCTGGCTCAGGGCCGAAGTACACATTTGAGTCAAAGTATGGAAATGTATATATAAGAAAAGCTACAAATTAGGTTATTCAGTCCACGGTCAACAGTCCTCGGTCGACTGTTGGCGGTGGACTAAGCTCTGTAGAGTCAAAAGTAGTGTATCTTTGCCAGGGATGACACTAGATAAAAGAGACTTTGATGCCGTGGTGGTAGGCTCTGGCCCAAACGGTTTAGCAGCTGCCATTACATTGCAACAAGCTGGTCTTTCTGTTCTAATCGTTGAAGCAAAGGATACAATAGGCGGAGGTCTGCGTACTGAGGAAGTAACTTTGCCAGGCTTTAAACATGATATCTGTTCTGCCATTCATCCGCTTGCCGTTGGTTCTCCTTTCTTTAATACATTACCCTTAAAAAAACATGGCCTTGAATATATCTATCCAACTTTTGCAGCCGCGCATCCTTTTGACGATGGAACCACAGCCATCTTAGATTCTTCCATTGAAAACACAGCGAGGTTGCTGGGCGATGATGAGAAAGCCTATGTCAGGATAATCAAACCTATCGTGCACAGCTGGAATGGCATCGTAAAAGATCTTCTGGGGCCGCTGACATATCCAAAACATCCCATTGATTTTGCTGAGTTTGGTATACAAGCATTGCTACCTGCCGAACTTCTTGTAAAACGATTTTCTACGCAAGCTGCGCGAGGTTTATTTGCTGGAATGGCGGCACATGCTATTCTTCCGTTAAGCAAAATTGGTACCTCTGCTTTTGGATTGGTAATGCTGACTGCGGGGCATATGAAGGGATGGCCCTTTCCAAAAGGTGGATCACATAATATTGCGAATGCACTGGCATCTTACTTCATCTCGCTAGGCGGCAAAATTCAAACAGGTTTTTATGTTAAGTCCCTGGATCAACTACCATCTTCACACGCTGTTCTTTTTGATGTTACACCAAAACAATTGCTGGCCATTGCTGGCCATAAATTCTCTTCATTATACAAGCGGCAACTTGAGAATTACAACTACGGAATGGGTGTATTTAAGGTAGACTGGGCGTTGGACGAGCAAATTCCTTTTTCATCACAGGAATCAAGGTTAGCAGGAACTGTACATATAGGAAATACTTTTGAAGAGATCAGAAAGTCGGAAAAAGAAGCATGGGAGGGAAAGCATACGGAAAAACCGTTTGTGTTAGTTGCCCAGCAAAGTTTGTTTGACCCTTCAAGAGCACCAGAAGGAAAACATACTGCCTGGGCTTATTGTCATGTTCCCAACGGATCTACCGTAGATATGACGGAGAAAATTGAAATGCAGATGGAAAGATTTGCACCTGGTTTTAAAGAACGTATTCTTGCGCGCAATACCATGAATACTGCTCAGATGGAATCTTATAATTTTAATTATATAGGCGGAGATATCAATGGGGGAGCCATTACAATAGGTCAATTATTTACGCGGCCAGCACTACGCCTTTCACCCTATCGTACATCCCATAAAGGATTATATATTTGTTCTTCATCAACACCACCTGGAGGAGGAGTTCATGGCATGTGCGGTTATCACTCCGCCAAGCGTGCATTGAAAGATATCTTTCATTTGAATCCAAAACCCTTATAGTGAAGCAGTGAAAAGTATGGTCAATGTTTCAATACCAAAGTTTAATTCATATTTATGAAAACACTCATGTTATTTTTAATCACCGTATTAACAACAACAATCGTTATGGCACAATCAGTACTTAAGACAGGAGATCAGGCGCCTGATTTTACATCTAAAGATCAGGATGGTAAAGTTGTCAGTCTGAAAGATTACAAAGGCAAAAAAGTTGTCTTGTACTTTTACCCTAAAGATCAAACTCCTGGCTGCACAAAAGAGGCGTGCAACCTCCGGGATAATATTGATGGATTAAAAAGTGCTGGATATGAAGTTCTTGGCGTGAGCACGGATGATGAAGCCTCACATAAGGCGTTTCAAGAAAAGTATTCGTTGCCTTTCAGGCTTGTTGCAGATACAGACAAGTCAATTCATCAGCTATACGGAGTATGGGTAGAGAAGGAACGCGATGGTAAGAAAGTTTGGGGAACAGCGCGTACAACTTTTTTAATTGATGAGAAAGGGACAATAGCAGAAGTAATCAATAAAGTTGATACGGAGCAGCATGCTGCGCAGATACTGAAAGGAAATAATGAGTAGTTACATCAAGACTTTCAAAAGGTAGTTTTTCAAGATTTGTAATTTTCTTCTATCTTCACGCACTTTTAAAAGGCACGAAGTTTTTAATTACTTAGTAATGGCATTACTCGAAAAGCAACTATTCATTAAGAAGTCGACTATACCGAATTCCGGAAAGGGATTGTTCACAAAAAAATTTATACCGAAGGGCGCACGTATCGTTGAATACAAAGGAAGAATCTCTGCCTGGAAAGATGTAAAGGATGAAGATGGTAAAAACGGTTACATCTTTTACGTGAACCGTAATCATGTGATCGATGGCAAGCCGTTTTTAAAAGCACATGCACGTTATGCTAATGATGCTAGAGGTATTACCAAAATTAAAGGCCTGGTCAATAATTGTGATTATGTTATTGAAGGTGTAAAAGCTTTTATAGAAGCAAAGAGAGATATTCCTGCAGGCTCTGAAATTTTTGTCGATTATGGAGCGGAGTATTGGAAGATCATTCGTGAAAACATAAAGCTTTGGAAGGCTGAAGCAAAAGAAAAACTTCAGAAAGAAAAAAAGAAAGCGACTGCACAACCAAAGAAAAAGAAAACTGCAAAGGGCAAAAAATAATCAACATTTACTCTTGTAGTGCATTTAATCTCTCCACTGCACTTGCAGCGTATTCATCAAAGCCTTGTCTTAAAGCTTCATGGGCATAAGCCTTTAATAACTTTCGTGAATTTGCATTGACATAAAGTGCATTCACCAAAATGTCATATGCTTCCTGGCTATTTGGCTTTTTAGTTTTATAAAAATTAGCTGCAGCTATCACACCTTCTTCAAAGTATGGATTCCACCGTCCTAAAACTTTATAGTTCTTGTCAGCAGTTGCTGTATCGCCACTAGATTCGCTAATCAATGCAGCATATAATAATTTATGGAGTTGATGCGCCTGATCAAATTCAACGTCCTTATTGATCTGGCGCGCGAGCATTCGGATTTCTCCTCTTGAAGCAAGCATCTGCAATTCGAAATGACGGATATCCTCATATAAACGTTTATCCGTTAGTTGAATTCCACTGGTTTCTGTTAAGAAACGGATTGCAGCAGGTAATTGGTCTGCTTTGTAGAATCGCTGCGATAAATCCAGCAGCGCTTGTGCACGATAATTATTATCTACAAAAGTGTTATATACTTTCTTGAATAATATTGTATCGCTTAAGGCAATTCTATAACGACAAAATTGATACTTCTCTTCATCAGGAAGTTTTAGCGCTTCAGTGCTGGAAACGGTCAAAATACTTTTGAGCTGTGATGCTAAACGTTGAATTGATTTATCATCATTTACACCTAGCGAATCCCATGCAAGTATTGCTTCATTTGTTTTACGAGCCTCTGTTAATGCAATAGCATTATAAAATTTCGCGTACTTGTAATCAGCAGTTTCTGCAAATGTAAAATAAGTAGATGCGGCCTCTGCATTCCCTTGTTCAAGAGCCCACAAGCCCATGATATAATTATACTTCCCTTTATGGCTTTGAGTAAGATAAACGAGCTCGGCAAGAACTTCTAACGCTTTAGCAACATTACCCTGATGATAATAAGCATTTGCAAGCGATGCCTTTAATGCTTCGCTATAGGAATAATTCAGCGAATCGGAGGCGATTGCATTGGCCCTACTAGTGAATGCAGTGTCAAGAGTCTTTGCGTTTTTAATAATATAATTGTTCAGATAAGTAGCCGAATACAAATCAAGTTCGCGCTGCGCTAATGGATCTTTATTTATTTTAATATTTTGTCCAAACAGTGTAGCCGCTGCCATCGCATTGCTCAATGTTGCAGGTGATGTTGTGTTGAAGAATTTTAAAACGGAATCAGTATTGATTGGAATATACTCTGCCGTAACCATGGCTAGGAAATTGGTTTCCGCAGAAGACTTTACTTCTGCATCCTCCATTGCTTCGTTCAGATAATGGGTTGCGGAATCTAAAGAATGAGTTTTAGCATAGGAGTACCCAAGATTGTTTTTTATTCTTGCGGAAGAAGGAAGTATCTTATCAGCTTTTTCAAATGATTTAATAGCATCAAAGTAATTTCCGGTCCAGAAGTATAAGTTGCCTTGATTGATTAAAGCAAATTCAGAGGGTCGTCTTCCTGCGGCTAGTTGGTAATTTCTCTCTGCTCCTTCAAAATTAAGTCGGGAAGTTTTTAACGTACCCAATGCATAATTGGCTCTATGATTCTGCACTGCATTGTTACTACTCTGTTCATAAAAAGATTGACCGAATGCCTCGTTGCCTTGTAAAATGTATAGGTCGGCAACATAATTATAAAATCCTGCTAATCCATGATAGACATACTGATGCCAGTTTGAGTAGAATACAAATGCGAGTGTTGCAATTAATCCTGCGAAGCGAAAAGTAAAAAACGGCATTCTGTTAGGTCTATACAATATCTTATAAACCTGCTTTCCTTCCGCCATCATTGCCATAAAATTGGAAAGGAAGTAGGTGAAGAATATGATTCCAAATCCAGCGTGACTGAAAATAATAATGTCGCGAATAATTCTCAGCGCAGCATCATTGCTGTTTGCCAGCAGTTGAAAGGAAGTTGCAAAGAAGATTAAGGCCAGTGAAATAATGAAGAACGCTCCGAAAGGATTGAACGCTAAAATATTTTCATACTGTGGTTCTCTTAGTCTAAAACCCCATATCCCGAGTATTGCAGAAATAGTGATGAGTAGGTAGATGTTGAGATAGATAAACTGCCAATCAATAACACCCATTTCATGAAGACAGGTAATAATAACATTTAATAAGTAAATGAAGCTGATGATAGAGAAGTGCTTTACATTTCCGGAAGTTGTTTGATTCGTGATGTATACAAATGCTGCAGGAATTTCGTGCGCAACGGTTATTACGAATAAGATACTTATAATCAGCGCAGGGGTATAAGCGGTGGTAACAAGATGAAGAACCGGAAAGGGTATTGTGGAAAAAAAAGCAATGATGGCAGATATGATAATGGTAAGGATACTGAAGGTAATAAACCTGATTGTGAAACTGGTTGCTGGCTTAAAACTTTTGAAATAATAACTCGTAGAAACATAAAGAACAATAACAACAATAGGTATTGCTATCCCTCTGAAGCGAAACACCTGTAATACATCAAGCTTTAGACTCACCACGAAAATGATGAATAAGCTCATGGCAACGAAATACCAAAAACGCTCAAGGGTAGTGAAAACTGTTAAGAGAACGAGTGCTGAAAAAATCAAAATAGCGAAGAAGAGATATGAAGACGTTTGGTGATGTTGTAATTCTGTTCCGCCAAAATATTCAAAGATCACATAGCTCTCGCCTGGCACTGCCAATGTAAAAGGCCCAGTTCTAAAACTATGAACTGTTGTCTCTATAGTTTTTTGTTCCTGAATTTTTTCCCATGAAATAACTCCGTTTGCGCCCTGAATATTATAAATCCATAGAAGCGCAATAGAGAGCAGGAAGAGTGCGGAAAGCGCATACCAAAATATCTGATACTCTTTTGACCAATGTTTCCAAAAAGCAAATTGCATGAACACGTGTTAACCTAACTCGCGAAGCTAACGCAGTTATTGGTAATTTTAAAATAAAAAAGGTGTCAGGATTAGTCCTGGCACCTTTTAAAGTATGTTGATTCAAATCTTATGAGAAATATTTTGTAACTCCAGGAGTTGCAATTGGATATAAACCGTTAGCATCGGGCAGCACCGGAGGCTGAGCATCGAAAGCATACTTGGTTGGTTGAATGCTAAGGCCGGAATTTAAAGTCTTATCCCACTCGATGATTTCTCCGGAATATGTAGCCATGCGACCCATAATCGAAGTAAGTGTTGCCTTGGCACCATTGTCAGCATCAGCAAATTTATATTCTCCTTTCGCTATTGCTGCAAACAATTCATCATGCTCTGTTTGATAAGGATTGTTCTCCTGAGCCTTGTCATATTTGTATAATGACTTTCCTTTGCTTGAGATCTCGGCGGCTCCACATTTAACAACGCCTTTTGTTCCAACAATCATTTCATCTACAATGGAATAAGTGCCTTTGATGTGGCGACACTGACTGTTAAGAACAGAGCCGTCAGCATAATGAAACTCGACAAAGTGGTGATCATAAATTTCACCAAACTCTTTTCCTGTTCGAACCTGACGGCCGCCCATGCCCTGCGCTTTAACAGGATACGCTCCTTTGAACCAGTTCATTACATCGATATTGTGAATGTGTTGCTCAGTAATATGGTCACCACAAAGCCAGTTGAAATAATACCAGTTGCGCATTTGATAATCCATTTCGGTCTGACCGGCCTGACGTTGTTTAACCCATACGCCCTCACTATTCCACCATACCTGGCCAGAGGTAATGTCACCAATCATTCCCTCTTTTACACGCTTGTATAATTCTCTATAGGAATTTTGATAATGACGCTGCAGCCCAACTACCACATTTAATTTTTTCTTTTTAGCTTCTTCTGCAACCTCAAGAACTTTTTTTACACCAGCCGGGTCCGTTGCGACTGGTTTCTCCATGAAAACATGTTTCCCCTGACGAATTGCTTCTGTGAAATGAATTGGTCTAAATCCGGGAGGAGTTGTAAGAATAACAACATCAGCCAAGGCGATGGCTTTACTGTATCCATCAAACCCTACAAATTTAGTATCTTCAGTTACAGTAACTTTGCTTTTTACATTACCCTCTTCGTTGTTCTCATCTGTCAGTGCATTGAAACATTCATCAAGCCGATCGCGAAAGGCATCAGCCATCGCTACTAGCTTTACGTTTTGCTTTGTTAACAAAGCCTGCATAGCAGCACCTGTTCCTCTTCCGCCACAGCCGATCAAAGCAACTTTGATGGTATCATCAACGGAATTAAAGTATCCAGCTTCTGACATCAATGGCATTGCCATAATGCCTCCTGCCAATAGGGTAGTTTGTTTTACAAAGTCCCTGCGCGATTGGGTTGACTTTTCATTTTTCATAAGTTTGACGTAGGTAGTTATTTTAAATATTGGGTAAAAAACTTTTCAATCTCTTCCGCAGACGGCTGTTGTAAAGGTCTTACAACTCGAAACCCTACAAACATTCCATCTGTAAGCCACCATTTGCTTTTCGGGATTTGCGGATCACGTTTGTTCCATGAGGCATCTGAGGCAATTCTGTTGGCACATCTTAATTCTTTCGCTTCATCCAGATAGGAACCTCCCTTAACAACCTTAGGATACTTTGAAGCAGGAGGCACCAAAGGGTTTTTAGCTCCATCGGCAAGTTTAGTGTAAGCAGTTGGATCGTATTGATCCAATGTCCACTCACTCAAATTTCCTAACATATCATACAGACCCCAAGCATTGGATTTAAGCTGCCTTGTTTTATGAAACTTCCCCTGACTATTCCCTTTAAAGTAGCCATAAGACGTGAGGCTTGCAGCATCTTTTCCAAAAGGGTAAGGCGAAGTTGTTCCTGCCCTGCAGGCGTATTCCCACTCTGCCTCAGTGGGTAATCGATAAAATACTCCGGTTTGTTCATACAGCCATTTGCAATACATTAATGCCGCTTGCTGGCTCATACTATTCGTTGGTTGTTTTGCATCCCTGCCCATACCCCACGTTAAATCTATGTATTGTGTTGTTGGGCGTGAAACTGCATCCACTGCTATGTTTTTAGTTTGTGGCACGTCCATGTTTTTGAAAAAGGCATCCCACTCTGAAAAAGTAACTTCTGTTTCTCCCATCCAGAAGGAACCTACCTGGACTTTTCTCTGCGTTCCTTCATCAGAATCTCTTCCTGTTTCTGAGTCGGAACTTCCTATGGTAAAACTTCCAGCTTGAATGGGGACCATTTTAAAGTTTACCGTAGTACCAGGAACGTTCTGATCATAGGCCTTGAAATCCTGTGCAACCAGATTTATAGTGGCTGTAAACATTATAAGAAGAATAATCTTTTTCAAAATAATTTCGATTGTGTCGATCAAGTTAATAATTTATTTAAGTGGCTGCAATTTATGTGGAAGAAGTTGTCTGACCATCCGTTAGTTCACGAAGAATTATATCGATCTGCTTTTTTAAGAAATCTTTTTCCAATGGGAGGTTTGTTAGTGCCAAAGCCTTTTCATAATGGCTGATTGCCAGCGGATATGCTTTTTCTGTTTTATAAATCTTACCCAACAAAACATGATACAGGTAGTAATTCTTTAGCCAATTAAGGTGTGCTGAGATTTTGAGTGCATCAAGGGCTGCTCGAGAACCTTCATTAAAAAAAATGGCAGTTGCTCGGTTAATATCAATAAAGGGTGACGATTGTATTTTCCGAAGCTGATCATATAAACCCCTAATCGTATTCCAATTTGTATCCTCAATTTTTTTCGACAAACAGTGTACAGAAGCGATTGCTGCTTCAAGTATAAACCGTGAGGGATCAGCGCCAACGGTTTTTTTAAAGTGAGCAAAACCTAACTCGATTAATTCATGATCCCACTTTTGCCTGTCCTGATTTTCCAAATCAATAAGTTCTCCATTTGAAATTCTTGAATTGAATCTGGCGGTATGAAAACACAGGAGGGCCATGAGGGCATAAGTGTCTGTTGTTCTGATTTCTGGTATATCCGTAATGCTCTTAACAAGCCTGACGGCCTCAAGACAAAGATCTTTTCTAATAGCTTCGTTACCCTCCGTTGCCTGGTATCCTTCATTAAATAAAAGGTAGATTGCAGTATGCACAACATTTAAACGTTCCCGCGACCGAAGCAAAAACGGCACATGGAGTACAACTTTTTTATCGATTAAAATTTGTCGGCTTCTCGTACACATTTTCATAATCGCCTCGTCTGTACTGGCTAAAGCACGTGCAATTTCTTCTACTTTAAGACCGCAAATATTTTTTAGGATGAGTACTACCTGTGCTCTGGGAGAAAGATTATGATGACAACATGCAAAGAGTAGCCTGAGTTGATTATCTTTTATTTCATGATCCAGAAATAATCTTTCTAGATGATCATCTGCTTTTGCTTCATCCGTTAACTGAAATATTCCAACAGGTCGTGCCGTCTTTCTGGTGAGAGCATTTATCGCTTTATTTTTACAAACTTTAAACAACCACGCTTGTGGATTTTCAGGTATTCCCTTTGATGACCATTGCTCAAGAGCAGTGAAGAAAGTCTCCTGAACAAGATCTTCCGCTAAAGCCAGGTTTGATAATCCAAAATAGGAGACTAACGAGGCAATCATTTTGCCGGAGATCGATCTATAAAGATCATTTATCTGCGCTTGAATCGCTATTGACTGCACTGCTCGTTTAAAAAAATAAATGTCTTAAGAATTACCGATCGCTACTTCATTTTTTACAAGTGTTAAAGATACGGTTATTCGAAGAGAATGAACATCCACCATTTTATTTGAAATATTCGTTGATTTGATAGTCCGATTATTTCAATCTTCCCCCAATCATTAAACACAAAGTTGCAGTTTTATAGGCGAGCTAAAACCTGAGGATTTGTCTTACTTCAATACTCTTAATATTTTTTCCAATGAGTGGACAACCTTGTGCTATTGTTGCAGCCTGGTCCAGGTTCTCTGCCTGAAGAATCATATATCCGCTTAATGCTTCTTTGGTTTCAATGAAAGGTCCATCAGAAATAATTTGGTCTTTTTTTGCAAGCCTTACTTCATTTTCAAGAGGGTCTCCCGATATGTAATTACCCGATTGGGAAAGTTCCTCTACCCATTTTACCATAATGTTGATGTCTTCCTGTTGTTCATCAGGCGTCATTGTTTTTAGCGCTTCCAAATCTTCACGAAGAAATAGCATGTAGTGTTGCATAAAGTATTTAAGATTAAAATTTTTTTGTATTCTTTTTATGATGAATGTGCTATTGCGGGTTATCATAATATGTTGCATCTCGTATTACTTTTCCATTACGAAAGGTTAAAACAGTACAAATCGGGAGTGAAAGTTTTTCTCCTTTTATGGAAGTTCCAATTGACACAAATTCAACAACAACGTTGTCTCCTGATGGATACATATTCTTCACATCGTCATAAATATTTGGAAAATATTCCTGCATTTGCTGGTGATGGTTCTGGATAAATTTTAGATCCCTAACAGGCTCGACAAACGCAGGATCTTCAAAAACAGCTTCTGCTGAATAGTAGGAGATCATTTCTGCCCAGTTGTGCTGATTAAAAGATTTGAAAATACGCTTCACCACTTCAACGTTCTCAGTAGTAGTTTGTGCCTTCATCGTAATTGCTAAAGAGACAAGGATCAGGCATGGAATCATTTTTTTCATAGTATTACAAGTATAGTTCGGACTATAGACAAGAAGACCCCTATTTTCCGGACATTTTTTTTAAGATTATTAATACTTTATAGCAATCCACAAGAAATGAAAGTGCTTTTTGTAATAAATCCGGTTGCAGGCGGAACCGATCATTCAGGTACTATTGATTCCATCCGGCAGGTGACAGAAGAGAGAGGATATCAATCAGAGTTTTTGTTGACGAAAGGTGAAAGCGATAAAGAAGACCTTATAAGATGTTTGAAAGAATTTGAACCTGACCGTGTAATTGTCGGTGGTGGGGATGGGACGATAAGAATGGTAGCTGAAAATCTTATTCCTTATAAGCTCACTTTAGGAATTTTACCACTAGGATCTGCCAATGGACTAGCTACTGCTCTTGGAATTCCGGCCAACCCCATCGATGCTTTGGAAAAGATTTATCAGTCGACCAGGGTAACACACATGGATATGCTGCGCTTTAATGATGAGCATTTATGTATCCATGTTGGGGATATTGGCGTGAATGCATTACTGGTGAAAAAGTATGAAGAGGCCGGTGACAGAGGAATGTTTGGATACGCTAAGAATTTACTGTCGGCAATTCAAGAAAGTCCTCAACTTAAAATGATTGTTAGAACAGCTGATGGAATAGTCACAAAAGAAGGATACATGATGGCTTTCGCAAACGCACATATGTACGGCACTGGCGTTCATATTTCCGAGGGGTCTGTGTCGGATGGTAAATTCGAGATTTGTAACGTAGAAAAAATTGCATTAGACTCTGCTATTAAAGCAGGCCTTACAATATTAAATGTGTTTATCGATAAGAATATGTTCTCTGATGTGATCAGTTGCCGAGAAGCAGAAGTAGAGATCGATAAAAAAGTACATTTTCAAATTGATGGTGAATACATGGGTATGGTAGACCATCTTAAAATAGAAGCACTTCCTGGTACTGTCAAATTATTAATCTGAGTGGTGAAGAAGATTCCTATACTGCTTAGTTTTTATGCTTTATCCAACGGAAGTGCAACACTTGCTTTTGGTCAGCTTACCTATACACCGATACATGATCTTAGTTTTAAAGATTATAACCGGAGAAAAACTTTTCGTACCCTACTCAGACTGTATCAGACTAAACCGTATTCAAACCAACAGATCGTACTTGTTTTCACGAATACTGAAGTTACAGTAAAGACAAATTCTTATGGTGCATTTTATGAAAAGATTCCACAAGATTTACAAGGTTCTTCTTTGACAAATGTAAGACTATCTTCCGGTGAACAAGTAAAATTTGTGGATGGGCTATATGACCAGCATGTGCATTTCTTCAACTCAAACACAATACTTGTTTCAGATATTGATGACACATTGCTTCATTCTTTCATTGGTAAAAAGCTGAACAAATTCCGCACATTAATGTTCACAACCATGGAAAAACGAAAAGTGGTAACGAACATGCAGGAGTTAATGCAAAAGTTTATTGTTAAAGGTGCAATACCAATTTATCTTTCAAATAGCGAGCAGAATTTATATCCATTGATCTATAGGTTTTTGTTTCATAATAAATTCGAACGCGGGCCTTTATTTTTAAAACAAATGCGGAGTCTGTGGGATGTTGTAAGGAACGTAAAATTACCTATCCGGGATATTCACAAGAGGAGCACGCTGGAAGAGTTAATGAGTTTGTTTCCTGAAAAGCAATTTATACTCATGGGTGACAATACGCAGCATGACCTTTCTATTTATTTGGCAGTAGCAGAGAAATACTACAATAATATTAAGTACATTATTATTCGCAAAGTTGTAGAAAACGAAAGCGATGAAAAGTTGCTGCAACAATCCGTTGAAAAACTAAAAGAATATAATATACAATTCTATTACGCGTCAGCCTTTCCGGCAAATTTTAATATTTAGCAAAGAATAGTCGACAGCTGACATGTCCAAGGGCCACGGCTAACTTAGGACGTCTGCCTGGATCAACAAAAGAAATTTAGCCAACCCATTTTTTAAATGCTACTGCTTTTTCCCGGCTAATGTCTATCTCCGTATTGAAGGGTGGTTTAAGCTGAAGCGTTAAACCTTTGTGTGTTGTCTTTATTCTGCTTACAGCCTGAACATGTATGATGTATTGCCTGTTCACTCTGAAAAAGAAATCAGGGTTGAGCAAGCTTTCAATTTCATCCAGCGTTTGATGTTCGCTAATAAATTTTTCATTACTCAGCGTATTAAGATAGATGAGTTCTTCTTTATGAAAAAATGCAATGTCTTGTTGTACCACAGGAACCAACGTATTTCTATGGAGTGTCAAGAACCGTTCTTTATATTTTTTCTGAGGCAGCTGATTCCAAGAAGTCATTAAGGACTTTAGTTGCTCTGTCAAAATATTTTCTGTACTTAAAGATTTATATTTTGTGAGGGCTGCAGTCAGATCTTTTCCATCGATCGGTTTAAGTAAATAATCGATGCTATTAAGTTTGAAAGCTCTTATAGCATAATCATCATAGGCGGTCGTAAAAATAATAGGGCAGGAGAGTTGAAGATGTTCAAAGATATCAAAGCTAATGCCATCAGAAAGTTGAATATCGGATAAGATAAGATCAGGAGTAGCATTCGCAGCGAACCATGTTTTAGAAGTGTCAACACTGGTCAAAACTGTGAGTACTTCAGCCGATGGTTCAACCTGTTTCAATAATTTCTGAAGATCTTTCGCTACTAACGGCTCGTCTTCGATGATGAGTATTTTCATTTCTTTAGGGTAATGTCCATAGTCCGCGACCATAGTCGACTGACCACTGTCCACCGTGGACCATAGACCGTGGACAGTGGTCAAGCTAATCAAACTCGTAATTCGGATTCTGCCAGCTCATGGGAATGTCAGCTTCATATGTCTTATCGGGGTTCTTAATTCTCATTTCCATTCTTCCTTCAATAACAAAACCCATTGATTGGTAGAATTTGAGTGCTTTATGATTACTTTCTCGTACAAACAATTCCACTCTACCTATATGCGTTTGGTTTAGTGCAATCTCTTCCTGGAAAATAGTAAATATTGTACGACCTACTTTCTTTCCTTGAAAATCAGGATGTACAGCAATTGTAAGTTCAGTAAATACGTGGCTAAATATTTCGATGCCGGATGAATAAGCATGTAGTTCAGCAATGATCTCACCAGGTAACTCCTCGTGCTCAACAACGAGAATGAGTCCACGTTCCAAGCTCTTTTTAATAAAATTTTCGACATACTCATCACTTATCTCGTGCTCGAGCCGTGCAATGCCTCCGGACGCTTTTGCAACACGCTGATAAAGCGTTTTTATTTTGTTGAGGTCTTCTGGTTCTGCAATACGTATAATCATAGCTTTAAATCAATGGGACTTTTACATAAAAACGGTTTTCTGTTGCTTCAACAACAACCGGTCTGTCAGTGAGGAATTTATAAAGTGATTTCAAATTTTCAAGCCCCTGTTTGTTCGACGACTGCACATTCTTCTTGAGTTGTAGGTTGTTGCTTACAACAAGGTAATCTCCTATAACAACAACCTCTATCAGTAGCTTTTTGCCCTGATCTACCACATTGTGTTTAATGCCATTCTCTATCAGTATCTGAAGTGAAACAGGAACAATTGCTTTTTCTTTCGCTTCTTCTCCAATATTAAATTTAATTTCCAGGGCACCTTCAAATCTTGTTTCCAATAATTTTACATAGTGAGATATAAAATCAAGTTCCGTTGCCAGCAACACAAAATTCTTGTCTTTGTTCTGTAAAACATATCGATACACTTTTGATAACTGGTGAACAAATTCTGAGGCGAGCTGTTGATTTTCAAAGATCAAGCTGTTTAAGGAAGTTAAAGCATTGAAAAGAAAATGAGGGTTAAGTTGATTTCTTAAATTGTCGAATTGCACCTGTGACTTCTCGCGCTCGAGCCGCTCTGCGTAAATAATGGAATCCTTCCAGCGCTGAATAAAATAAATTGTAAAAAAGCCAAGGTTCATTGCCGTAGGAAGCATAATATATATTGCCCAAGTAGCAGCAAGAAAAAGACTATCGAGCTGAAATGGAATATGCGGCTCTCCCCACTTATAGATGCAAAATCTGATAATGACACCAACAAATGCTCCCAACATTAATTGGATAATGATTCTTCCAATAAGATTTTTTTCGAATGGATATGTTTTATTCAGCCAGTAGTTGATAATACGAAGCGACTCCCATAACACTGCAATCAGTGCCACAGAGATAAAAAACATTTTTATGTGGAGATTGAGACTGAATGCATCAAACTTAACTAACCTTATCACGAAGCCTGCAATGCCAAGCAGGATGATCATGCCATAAGCAATCAGAATTTGTTTAATGCTTCTATAACCTAGCATATTGCAATATCAATAAAAAAGCTTGTAAATACTGAAGCTAATTAAAGCTCACATCACTAAGCATTTTGATTTGTTGCTCGGCGACCCAGGCAGGAGTAGACTTTATAAGTTGATTTCGGAGCTTGATTAGTAAAGCGTTTTCCAACTGCATCACTTTGCCCATGCGCCAGGAGTTGTTTACGATAGTTGTCGTTCGTGCAATACGCTTCTTTTCATATTGCACAAATGCATCTTCAACGGAAGCATATCGTTCAATACAATTTGACAAGACTGCTGCATCTTCAATTGCCATACACGCACCTTGTCCCAGGTTAGGCGTTGTAGCATGGGCTGCATCACCTAACAGCACAATGTTGTTGAAGGCAAATTTTTTTAATGGTTTGATGTCGATAATATCGTTCCAAATTAAACGGCTGTTCTCTGTTTTTTTAATGATGTCAGAAATAGGAAAATGAAAGTTGCTGAAGTAAGAAAGCAAATCTGGAATTTTCATTGCCCGCATTTCAGAGTCTTTACTTGCTGTATTGATGCAGGCAAACCAGTATAGACGATTGTCATTTAATGGTGCTATACCAAATCTTCTTCCTGGTCCCAATGTTTCGGAAGTTTCGTTCATATCAACGTTCGCCGGAACATCATCAATAACAGCACGCCAGCATGTATAACCGGCATATCGCGGGCGGCTATTGGGTAGAAGTTTTTTTCTAATGGCTGAATGAATTCCATCACAAGCTATGACATAGTCTGCATGTGCGGTGCTTCCATCTGCAAATGTTAAGTCTACTCCCGATGAATCCTGATGAAAATCTACACAACCTTTATCTAGTTGTAGTGTTCCTGGAAGAAGTTGATTGACGAGAACCTGGTGAAGATCTGCTCTATGAATGGTGAAATTATTAACAGACCCAAATTTTGCGGCTAATTTTTCTGAATAGGCCTCTGTAAGAATATTACCTTTTAAGTCTTTTATGCGAAGTACTTTAAGAATTTTTCCCGCTTTCAAAACTTCTTCACTGATTCCAATCTCCATCAATGCTTTAATGGCATTTGCAGCGAGCACTAACCCGGCACCAAGGGGTTTTAGTTGAGGTGCATTTTCAAATATCGTTACCTGATAACCCTTACGTTGTAATGCGATGGCTAAAGAGAGGCCTCCAATGCCTCCTCCAACGATTGCATAGGTTTTTGATGTCATGCTTGCTTTGTGAAAAACCTTCGTCTGAACCTTCGTTTTATGCGTGGCTCTTCCTGTATCACTAAATTAAAATTCAATTGTGCCACCTGAAAATGTTTCAAGTATGAATTGGTATTGTAATTTGTGCTTAGCTGAATGTTATTTTCCATAGCATTTATTTACTTAATGACAATTAGAAGGACGTTTACCCCTAGTATTTATTGTAATACTCCGCCTAGATTCCAATAGTCATGCCAGAAAGCATTGCCTAGTGTCCGCTGGAAACGATACTTCCATCGCTCATTTCCACTATCCTGTCCGACTTGCTTGCAAATTCGTCATCGTGGGTTACAGCAATGATTGTTTGCTTATGCGCACTTGTTAATTCACGGAATATGTCAAATACAAGTTGGGTATTATACGAGTCAAGGTTGCCTGTGGGTTCATCTCCCATAATAATATTTGGATTATTAATAAGTGCTCGGGCAATAGCTACCCGTTGTTGTTGCCCTCCTGACAGTTTGCTGGAAGGTTTCAGTGCATGATCTTGCATGCCTAGCATTTTTAATTTTTCGTAAGCTCTTTCTTCAATTTCATTTTTGCTGTACTTACCCAATTTTAAAGCAGGGATCATAACATTTTGTAAGGTTGTAAATTCGGGGAGCAAATAATGAAACTGAAAAACGAACCCGATATGCGCATTTCTAAATGCTGCAAGCTCATTTTGGTTTTTATTCGTAAGACGAGTTTCAGCGATTTCAAGTTCTCCCAGGTAATCTGTATCCATCGTGGAGAGAATATACATTAAAGTAGATTTGCCACAGCCAGATTTTCCAACAAGAGAAAGAAACTCACCTTTCTTCACTGTAAGATCAATCTCTTTCAGCACCTGAAACCTTTCTGGTTCATTAAAATATTTTGTGATTTTGTGAGTCTTTAAAACCGTTTCCATGGTGGTAATTTTAAACGCCTCTTAATATTTCTATAGGATCAATTTTCGATGCTTTCCTGGAAGGCATGTAACCAGCGAATGCGGTGGTGGTGACACCGAACACAATTCCAATAATGTAATACTTGGGATCAAAATTAACAGGGAAGTGATCCAGGCTTATAAAGTCACCTCCATTAAAAGGTGCCTGCGCAATGAGTGACGATAAAACATAGCCAATGATTAATCCAAGAATACTTCCAGCAAAACCAATTACAAGTGATTGTATCATGAAAATCTGCTTAACGTCTTTTCCGGAAAAACCCATAGCTTTCAGTATTGCGATGTCTTTCATCTTGTTGTATATCGTCATATTAAGGATATTATAGATTCCGAAACCTGCGACAATAAGGAGCGTAATAGAAACTGAATACGTTAGAATGTTCCTGATTATATTTCCTGTAAGAAATGTGGCATTGGCTGTTTCCCAGTCCTCTGCTTTGTAATGGAACATCCTTTGATATTGTGAAGATATAGCCTTAGCCATATGCATGTCTTTGAGCTTTATATTGATGTCTGTTATGTAAAGGTGGTCTTGCTGAAGAATCGTTTGTACGGTAGATAAGTTTGCATAGCTTCTGATATTATCAACAGCGCCTAAACCCATTTGAAAAGTACCGACAAGTTTTAATGTCATCGTGTAACCCTGAGGCGTTGTAATCACAACCCGATCTCCGGATTTAACATTAAGTTTTTTCGCAAGGCCCCGACCCATTATAATTCCATCGTGATTTGCTTTGAGGTCTTCAATTCTTCCTTCTTTCATTTTAGCACGCAAGCCAAAAAGTTTGTCTTCTTCTAAAATGTCCACTCCAAGTATTGTTCCATTGAGTTGAACAGGACCATAATTATAAAATACCTGTGATGAAATTGAGGGAGCAACACCTATTACGTTTTTGTCTTTCATAATCAGTTCGGTCATCTTCATCGCGTTTCTCAATTTTTGTGTTTCATTTTTTGGCTTTTGATGATGGATAACATTAACGCCGCGAGGATTTAAGTCTTCAATAATTGATGTTCGACCTTGAGTAACGTCATGATAAATGTGGATGTCAGGAGAAGAAGTCATTGTAAGTTCTTCCGTAAAATTATTTAACCCTGTCATCAGGCTAACCATGGCAATGAACATCCCGATTCCAAACGTTACGCCTAGCATCGCGACAATCGTCTGTTTTGGTTTACTAATCAGGTGTGTCTTAGCAATTTCAAGTACAAGCGTCATGGTAGTTATTTTAAAACAAGTAATTTGCTTGAATCTAATCCTTCAAGAATTTCAACTTCATCCAGTGTTTCAATTCCTTTTACTACTTTAATTTTCCGCTCTCCATCTTCTGTCTCTATCAGAACTGAATCACCAGGAAGCAATGCGTTTTTTGGAATTACAATGGCGTTGTCTTTTTTCTGGATAATAATATTAGCTTCCAAGGCAAGGCGTGAAAACAATCCTGGAAGCGCTTCATCTAGTGCGGCATCAACACGAACAGCCTGTTGCTTTCGATCTACCATAGGATAAATTTTTGTTACATGTGCTTTAAAAACTTTGTTTGGATAGGCATCAACTTTCACCATTACCTGTTGATTTTCTTTAATCCTGTTGATGTCAAGCTCATCGATATCAAGTTGCAGGTAGTAGGCGTTGTGTTTCCCTAGAATCGCTATCGTTTCATTTCGTTTGATTAATTCCCCTTTATCTTTTGCTGTCATAAAAACACGCCCTTCTATTTCACTTCGAACAATGTATCGCCCGGACTCATCGCTGCTGATGATTAAATTGTTCCTCGCGCTTTCCAGTTCAAGCATCAATTGATTTCTGGTTTTTTCGTAACGACTTTTTTGTAACAGGTAGTCGTTTTGAGAATTTTGAAAAGCAAGATGGATACGATCAAATTCTGCTTGCGCAGTAGCTTTTTGTTTGATAAGATTTGAATAGCGAATGAAATTTGCGGAATCATAAAGCATTTTAGATTTTGCACTTTCAAGTGCAGCGCTTAATTCTCCAAGTACAGGTGCGTCATCACGTGAATTTTTTACAGCAAGTTCATAGGTTTCTCGCGCAATAGAATTTCTGGCATTTTGTTGATCAGATGAAATGACGAAAAGTGGTTCGCCTTTCTTGACTTCATCTCCATCTTCTACAAGTTTATCACTAACATATCCTTCTACCTGTGAGATAACCTCATATTCATCTTTTGAAACAATGAATCCTGAAGCGTATACAGCTTCCATCAATGGTTTTACAACAGGCTTTCGCACTTCTTCTTTTTGATGGCAGGATGCAGCAATCATTAAAATCGAAACTGCGATTAGTGTTCTATTAAATTTCATGGTGTTGTTCATGGTTTGGCAAATGCATTTTTGGTGTTAATAATAGATGCGTAGATCAGGTAGTTTGCGAGCTTGCCGAGGTATAGGTTTTGAGATCGCACCAGCTCCTGGTAAATTGTTATGTATTGATCTACGCTATAAACTCCCTCTCCATATTTTTTACCGGCAATGAGGTAGCTTTCCGAATTTAACTTGTAGTGTGTTTCGTATTGGTGAATCGCCTGTCTTGCTACATTATAGTTGATCCTTAATGCTTCCAGTTCTTCACTGGATTGTAAGGTATAATTACGCAATTCATTCGTGGCTATTTGGGCTCGGAGAGATGATTGCCTGATTGTAGAATGCCTGTTTAGTCCCGTGAATAAGGTCCATTCGGCTCTAAAGCCTACCACGCCAATCTCGTACCATGGCTGATCGGAAGAAAATGTTGAAAGTTCGTTGCTGAAGGAATGACGTGTATATCTGGCGGAAGCTAAAATTTCGGGAAGGGCTTTCGATCGTTGGCGTTTCAATTCTTCCAGCGATTGAAGTCTTTTGTAAGCCAGCATTTTATATCCAGGCAGTGAAGAAAAAGAAATTGATAGTGAGACAGGTGGATTTTGCCCCAGCGTTTGCTGAATTGTTTCGTTCAGGATCAATGAGTCTGTTTTACTTAATCCTGCTAAAGATTTGAGGATATTTAAATTCTTCTCAAAAGTACCTTGGTTGTCATAGTACTGCTGAACACTTTCCAGGTAGAGTGATTTAATTCGGTTAAACTCTAACTGCTCGATGATACCATTGTTAAGTCTTACTGCTGCGCTTTTTAAAAGTGTATCGCTTGCGCTCACAAGTTCCTTATTTAACAGAACTGCCTGCCGGCTGAGCAGCGCCATATAATAAGCCGTGGTTGCCTGTTCTGCAACATTCAATTCATGATCTTGTTGTTGATATTGCGTTGCTTCAATTGCAAGCTTTGCTGACTTGATATTCTTCCAATTCGCAACGTTGATTAGCGATAGGGATGCTTCAGCTCCGAAAGAAGTATTGTATCGCGTGCCAAATTGAACTTCTGCAAAGTCTCCTTCATTAGCTCCGAGAAATTGTGCGGGTACTAGTTGTACAGGCAGACTTATGTTATTATCAAATGCACCAAAGGTCTTTAGCTGCGGAAGCATCATCGCGTAAGCCGACCGCAGTTTTTCTTCGTTGATCTCAACGTAAAGATTTTCTGACTGTAGTGCAGGATTGTTCTGTTTAAGAAACGCAAGACACTGATCAAGATTCTCAAAACGAATTTGTGCAGCCACCGATGTAGCTGACAAGATTAAAAGCAGTAAGAAAAGTTTCGTCATACTTTGGCTTTTGATCCAAAATACGATGGTCGAGGGGAGAAGGATTAAGGGAAAAAAGTAAGGGAAGGGAATTGATAATTAAAGTGTAGTAAAAATGGATTGAAGCGTAGGAGCTTATGACAAGAATATTAAGTAAAAAGGGACGACCAGGTTTAATCGGTCGTCCCTTTTTTGATATAGTTTCAAGAAATTCAAAACCTAGTTGGCTTTAAATTTCAACTTTATTACTAAATATTTGGCTGAGGTGTAGTTCTTAAATATGGCTTAACACGCTTATGTCCTTTCGGAAATTTTGCCGCTATATCTTCATCTTTTACCGCTGCAGTGATAATTACGTCTTCACCTTGTTTCCAATCTGCAGGAGTAGCTACACTATAATTGGCTGTTAACTGAAGGCTATCAAGCACTCTTAATATTTCATTAAAGTTGCGGCCTGTTGAGGCAGGGTAGGTGATCATCAACTTCACTTTTTTATCAGGAGCTATAATGAAAACCGATCTTACCGTAAATTTATCCGTTGCATTTGGATGAACCATTCCATAAAGATTGGAAATCCTAAAATCAGGATCAGCAATGAGAGGATATTCTACTTTTGTGTTCTGAGTTTCATTAATATCTGGTATCCATCTATTATGTGACTCTAACGGGTCTGCACTGATTGCAATAACTTTTGTGTTTCTTTTTTCAAACTCCGGTTTTAGTTTCGCGACAGAACCAAGTTCGGTTGTGCATACAGGAGTAAAGTCAGCGGGGTGTGAAAATAAAATTCCCCAGCTATTGCCGAGCCATTCGTGAAAACGAACTGTTCCTTCAGTTGTTTCTGCAGTAAAATCGGGGGCAATATCGCCTAATCTCAGTGACATAATGTGTTTATTAAAGTTTACAATGGTTTAGTGTTAAACTCATTTGAAAGCAAATTAGTTTGCCATGAGCACACGAATTTAGTACTCTATTGAAATGATAGAGTTTTATACCGGAAATTTTACTTCCTTTTTCGGCTTCTAAGCTTACTTTCTTTCTTGAGCAGGTCGTCAAGCGTGTTATTTTTAAGCATTTCAACGGTAGCATTTCTTACCTGGAGAAAAGCATGGCGCACGCTGCATATTTCTTCATCTTCACATTCTGCGCACGATTCATAGAATTTGTATGTGGCGCAGGGCACTTCGGCAATTGCTCCATCAAATAACCTTACTACTTCTGCAAGGTTAACTTCCGTGGTTTCTCTTCTCAAAAAATAGCCTCCGCCTTTGCCCTGTTTACTTCCAAGAACACCGGCTCTTTTAAGATCCAATAGAATAGCTTCAAGAAATTTTTTAGGAATATTACAGGCTTCAGAAATGTCTTTGATTAAAAACTTTTCTTCAGGCTTCTTAGCCATATGCACCAGGGCATGAATTGCATATTTACATTTCTTTGAGATCATATCAGGGCAACAATTTATAGCTTTGTCTTTACATTTCAGCTATTTGTGCTGTCTTTCCTTTAAAAGTGAAGGTTTAGATTAGTGATTAAACGGTATCTTGATAGGCTTTTTGACACACATTCTAGCAAACAGTAACGTAGTGAATCTTATTTTGATATTGTTATTTATTTTACCGAGGCTTTATTTTAAATAATTTTTTATAATAAGATATGAACGTGTACGCAATATTAGCAGTTGGCGCAGGAGGTTTTCTTGGTAGTATTGCACGATATGTTTCTGTAGCTCTTTTGGACAGCAAAGTTAAATCGATCATCCCTTATGGAACATTGTTCGTGAATGTTTCAGGCTCCTTCATCTTAGGACTATTGATTGGCTTGCTGATGAAAGGAAATGGAGATCAGAACTGGAAGTTGTTCTTTACGACTGGGTTTTGTGGTGGGTTTACAACTTTTTCAGCTTTTGCGTTTGAGAACACAACACTGTTACAGCAAAAATTAATTCTGCCGTCCCTGATATATATTTCTGCAAGTATCTTTCTGGGTATTATTTCGGTAGGTGCTGGACTTGCTGTTGGTAAGTTTTTGAATCAGTGACCATGAACACTTTTTCCCAGAGGGGGCAACTGTACTGGTTTATTCTTCTCCCAATCATTTGCTCCTTCAACTATTTCTGGCGCTTTAATGTCATTTCGATTTTGCCTTTTCTCAAGCGTTGAAATATTCATACGCCTATCACGTGCGTTAACTAAAGCGGTGTCAAGTTGTCCATCTTTTGTAAAACCCATCATCAGTTGAGGGCCTCCAAAAGGCAGCTCTTTATCAAGATCAGTATGCCATGTATGCCATGTCTTCCCGTAAGTTGACACAACCTGTTCCATCAATTCATGTTCTGCAACCATTGGTATTGCTGGCGCCACAAGCTCTCCTGACTTAACCTCATAGGCGTGGCTATGCCAGAGTTTTTTTTCTTCTGAAGGCAAAGTTTTAAAGAGTTTTTCACTGATAATGTATTCGACACCCATAATGTGAGCATCTTTTTCATTACCATCGTAAATAACGCATTGTGTTATATCTTCATTTAGTTTGCTGCAATAGTGATGAGCTTCCATTTGGCCCTTTATATCGCCACTGTAAAAATGAAACCCATTGAGATAAAGTGAAATAGCATCAACCGGAGGTTTATTTTGTAAAACTTCAGCACCAGTCTCAAGCGTTTTTGTTTTCGCAGTTTTATCCCCGCCTGGTTCTTCTGTCTGCTCCTCGCTTGTATTGCCTCCACAAGAAGAAAGGACTACCATGATTAATAGACTCAAGTATCTCATCATATTATTATTTTCTAAGAGATAGCATGAAAAAATTAGTCCTTATCGCATCTGATTTTTTAAAAATCCTTCAATCGTATTGCAAGGAATAAGAAATGGTTTTGAGTCGATCGTAACATTAAGATCTTGGCCCGAAATAGTGTAAGAACCTTTGATAGTGCTTCCCATTACACTGATCTGAAATGCACCTGCATTTTCATCTCCTTTAAAAGCGCCACCTTGCCCTTGAACAGCAGTTTTTGCTCTGCTTAAAACATCTGTAGGAGAACCTGAAAAAGGTATGGAGAAATTGCAAGCCATAATTGTTTTTATCTTTTTAAACTAAAAGCACATGCCATAGTCGCACCGGGATGTTACGGAAGGCTTGGATTGAAAAGTTAACAACTATTAATTGGGGTCTCTGAAGATGTGAACTCCCGTTTAAACGCATAGATGTTTTAGGGAAATCCTGATTAAGCGGACATTCTGTAATCGTAGAAAATATTCAACTAACTAATTTATCAAATCCCTCAATGGGTGTCCCAAGCTAAACAGCTGAAAGGAACAATTTTTCCTTACTACTGCTGATATGTATCGTATTCTACTCTTAATCCTACTGGTATTTTTTAATACCTTACTAGCTTCAGCTGCGCCTAAAAAAAAGAAGAAGCCTAAAATTGTTGGGCAACAAGCCGTTAGCATTGCAGAAGGCACCTCAAAGACGCTTTCAACAGAAGATCTTATTATCGAAATTGAAGAGACGGAAGAAGATGATGATGATGACGATGATGATAATGATGATAATGATGATGATGATGATGATGAAGGCGATGAGACCCTTTCACTTGAGGTAGATGGGGGCGACAACTATTCTGTAGCCGGTACTACCGTAACACCTGATGTGGACTACGTCGGCATATTGTCGATTCCTGTTCGTGTTATAATGGACAAGGCGAAAAGTAATAAATTTGATTTGCAGCTAACGGTTGAAGAAGAGAATGTCGCTCCGGTAATAACAGCCCAGGCGGCACTTGCTGTGAGTGAAAATGCTTCTCTCGATTTGACATTGAATGATTTTACGGTAAGTGATCCTGACAATACTTATCCCCAGGGATTTACCCTTTACGCTTTAGAAGGAGAAAATTATTCCCTTTCAGAAACTACAGTAACGCCGGCAAGCGGATTTAATGGAACATTGAATGTCCAAGTATTTGTGAATGATGGGGCGAGTAATAGTGATATATATCCGGCACAGATTCAAGTGAACGCAGTAAAAAATGAGACTCCAACTATTACTGGCCAAAACCCCCTTCAAATAAATGAAGAACAAGCCATCACAATTGAACTTGGAAATTTAATCGTAAGTGATCCTGATAATGCTTACCCCGCCGGGTTTACACTGACTGTTTCAACAGGTGAGAATTATACTCTCTCTGAAAACACACTTACTCCTTTGACTAATTACAATGGAACACTTAGCGTACCCGTTACCGTAAATGATGGCACTACGGACAGTGCGCCTTTCAATGTTCAAATTACAGTCAATGCGTTGAATGATGCACCTCAAATTACAGCGCATAGAGTACTTGCCATTAATGAAAACGAAGTTTTAACACTTGGCACAAACGACCTGACGATTATTGATCCTGACAATAACGCGTTTACATTATCTGTAGGAAATGGATCAAATTATACTGTATCAGGAACTACAATAACGCCATCAGCTGGATTCAATGGAATTTTAACTGTACCCGTTACGGTTAGTGATGGCAATGCTTCGAGCAATACGTTTGACGCCCAAGTATCTGTTAACGCTGTCAATAGTGCACCAACCATCACAGGGCAAAATCCATTATCTACAAATGAGGAAGCTGGGCTGGCGATTGAACTGGGTCACCTTATCGTCAGTGATGCAGATAACACTTACCCAGCAGGATTTACACTAAGTGTTGCGACAGGCGAAAATTATACTGTCTCCGGAAACACTGTAACCCCTGCGACTGATTTCAGTGGTTCACTTAGTGTGCCCGTTACAGTAAATGATGGCACAGCAAACAGTGCACCTTTTAATGTTCAAATAACTGTTAATGCGGTCAATGATGCTCCACAAGTCACTGCGCAAGCACCACTGGCTATCGGAGAAGATGAGCTATTAACGCTCAATCCTACTCACCTCACCATAGTTGACCCTGATAATAATGCTTTTACTTTATCAGTTGGAACTGGCACTAACTATACTGTTTCAGGAACTACCATTACTCCTACTACCGGATTCAATGGGCTTTTGACTGTGCCAGTAACTGTTAGTGATGGCGTTGCCACAAGCAATGCATTCCATGTCCAGGTTACGGTTAATGTTGTCAACAACCCACCTACTATTACTGGTCAGGCTAATTTGGAGATAGGAGAGGAAGAGCCGTTCACTATCGTGCTTGAACACCTTGTGGTGAGTGATCCAGATAATACTTATCCAACAGAATTTACTTTGAGTGTTTCAGGTGGTAATAATTATACTGTTTCAGGAACGACTGTCACTCCTGCACCCAATTACGCTGGTACGCTGTCGGTGCCTGTTACTGTTAATGATGGACAAAATAGCAGTGATCCTTTTAATTTGCAAATAACCGTTACACCGGCTAACGATTCTCCAGTTATTACAGGCCAGGAGACACTGTCAACACCAGAAGATCAGCCCATAGCAATAACGCTTCAAAACCTTATTGTAACTGATTTAGACAACACCTATCCGAATGGATTTACGTTCACTTTGGGTCAAGGTGAGAACTACTCCATTCAGGGCTCATCAGTGGTTCCTGCTGAAAATTATTCCGGAGCTTTGTCGGTCCCTGTAACTGTAAGTGATGGTACAACTGCAAGTAATACTTTTGGTCTTGCTATCCAGGTTATACCTGTGAACGATGCACCGTCAATTACAGGACAAAATAACCTGCAACTCAATGAAAATTCAGCCCTTGATGTTAAGTTGGGGGATTTCCAGGTAAGTGATCCTGATAATACTTTTCCAACAGGATTCAGCCTAGCAATCAATCTAGGAAACAACTACACGGTTAGTGGTACAACGATTACCCCTACAGCTGGATTTTCAGGCACACTTTCGGTCGGAGTAACAATCAGCGATGGGACAAATACGAGCGGAGTTTTTAATGCACAAGTTTCTGTATTGCCCGTAAATGATCCGCCACAGATTACAAGTCAAAGTGCTTTGCAAATTAACGAGGAGCAGCCATTAACGGTATTGTTATCTCATTTAACCGTAACCGATCAGGATAATCCCTATCCTCAAGGTTTTACCCTAGCATTGAGCGAGGGCCAGAACTATACCTTTTCAGGTGCAGTTGTTACGCCTGCCAAAGACTTTACAGGAGTATTAACGGTACCTGTTACGGTGAATGACGGTTCAACCAATAGTAACGTTTTCAATCTACAGATTACCGTAAATCCTGTTAACGATCCTCCTGTTATAACTTCTCAAACGCCTCTATCGATCTTTAAGAATAAACCACTTGAAATTTTACTTTCACATCTTAAGATTTCTGATCCAGATGATACTTATCCCGCAGATTTCACATTAACAGTAGCACAAGGTCAGAACTATACAGCAATCGGAAATACTATAACACCAGCGACAGAATTTACAGGAACCCTAACGATACCAGTAACAGTAAATGATGGGGCGGCATCAAGCCCTCCTTTTAATATTAAGGTAGAGGTGACCACCCCCCCTAATGTAGCTCCTGTAATTACTGCCCAGGTGTCGCTTACGACCTATGAAAACCAACCTTTAACATTGCAATTATCTAATCTTGTTGTTACCGATCCTGATAATCGTTTTCCTGATGATTTTAACATGACCATTTTTTCAGGTAACAATTATATCGTAGAAGGCAATACGATAACACCTGCCTCTGATTTTACGGGTACCCTTACCGTTAAAGTTACAGTAAGCGACAAACAGGCAACGAGTGCACCTTTTAATCTGACCGTTTCTGTATTGCCAATCGCAGATGTTCCTTTAATTACAAGTCAGGCATTCTTAAGAGTGAATGAAGATGATTCACTCGTGCTAGATTTTTCTCATCTCATTGTAATTGATCCTGACAACAGTTACCCAACTGGTTTTACTTTATCCATTTCACCTGGCAGCAATTACACAGTTAAAAATCGGCTGATTAAACCTTCAGCAAATTTTAATGGGTATTTATCAGTACCTGTTACCGTAAATGATGGGGCGAATACCAGCGCACCTTATCAACTTACTATTCTCGTTGACCCCATAAACGATGCTCCTACAATTAATGACAGTAATAATAGTCTCGTCTACATCGCAGGAAATGGTGGTCTTAATCTTTTTGATGAGGTTGTTATTGAAGATGTAGATGATGACAGCATTGCTCTTGCTGAAATAGCTTTTATACCCTCTGACTACCAAGCAGGTCTTGATTCGTTATCGTTCGGTGAACAAGCAGGCATCCGTCCGGTTTTTGATCGATCAACAGGAATATTAATTCTTTTCGGAAATGCTTCATTGGCTAGCTATCAATCTTTGATCAGAACTATTCAATATCATTATAATAGCGAAAGCGATCCCGGTGATATTCAGAAAACTATTACAGTGAGGGTAAGTGACGGTAAGGTTTCAAGCAGACCTTTTACTAAATTAATTAGATTCGACGAAACACTAATTACACTCGATATACCAGATGGATTCACACCGAATGGCGATGGTGCGAACGATACCTGGAGCATTCGTTTTACTGAAGCCAATGCCGCGTTGGATGGCGCTGAAATCAGAGTTTATAACAATCGCGGCGCTTTGGTGTTTGAAACCAAAGGGTTTGCGAATGAATGGGACGGACGTATGAATGGTACATTTCTACCGGCAGATTCATATTTTTATACAATAGATTTGAATGGTGGAAAAACTAAAAACAGGTATAAAGGCATCGTTACTATCTTGCGTTGAGCGTATAGGTCATGATTATTAATAAGCATTATAAGAATGAGAGTTTTAGAACAGAATTACAAAGACCTGCACGCATCCCGCCTGCCTGAAGCGACTACACTCAAAGAACGATATTTATCGATAAGAAAATATAGTGAAGAAATTTGCAAGCCATTAGAAGTTGAAGATTATGTAGTTCAACCTAGTGAGGACGTAAGTCCACCAAAATGGCATCTTGCACACACCACCTGGTTTTTCGAAGAATTCTTACTTAATAACTATCATAAAAATTACGTTCGATTCAATCCTCAATACGCTTATCTTTTCAATAGCTACTACAATTCTGTCGGCGATCGTGTTCTTCGCGTAAACAGGGGAAATATGAGCAGGCCATCCGTGGATGAAATTTACAAGTATCGCAAATATGTAGATGATCACATATTGATTTTATTGGATGACCTGTCGGAAGAAGCGCATCCTATTCTTGAGGTTGGTTTTAATCACGAGCAACAGCACCAAGAGCTATTATTCACCGACATTAAATACATCTTGGGTCATAACCCGTTGTTTCCAGCTTATAAAAAAGGATTTTCAGAAACGATATTTGCGGAGCTCGACAAAGATTTTGCGAGTATCCCGGAAGGAGAATATACGATAGGTTATTCCGGCTACGGCTTTTCATATGATAATGAGCATGGAAGCCATCGTGTTCTTTTAAAACCGTTTGAAATAAGTAAAAGCCTGGTTTCAAACCAGGAATATCTTGAATTCATAACGGCAGGTGGTTATGAAAGTTGGGAGCATTGGTTAAGTGACGGTTGGAGTTGGATAAAACAAAATAGTATAGTTGCACCGTTGTACTGGCATCGACTGAATGGCATATGGCATCGGTATTCACTGGGTGGCTTAGAACGGGTGAATATGGATGAACCTGTTACGCATATTAGTTTTTATGAGGCTGCTGCTTTTGCCGCGTGGAAAGGCATGAGGTTGCCAACAGAGTTTGAATGGGAAGCTTCTTCTGAGCAATTTAATTGGGGCCTTCGTTGGGAACATACCAATAGCGCTTATCTTCCTTACCCAGATTACATAAAACCACAAGGAGCAATTGGTGAGTACAATGGCAAATTCATGATCAACTGTATGGTGCTGCGCGGCTCTTCCGTTGCTACCCCTCCGAATCATTCAAGGAAAAGTTATAGAAACTTTTTCCATCCAGGTTTACGCTGGCAGTTTAATGGGATCAGACTTTGTAAAGTATAATCTGTGAGAAAATATCCTAATACCATTGAGGCAAACATTGCTGATGCAGTAGATCGTGGTCTTTCGTCTACACCTAAATCACTTCCAAGTTGGCTGTTTTACGATGCACAAGGAGATTTGATTTTTCAGTCGATCATGAGGATGCCTGAATATTATCCTACTGCTTGTGAGTATGAGATCCTGAAAAAATATAAGCACCAAATACTTAATAATTTTTCACATCGTGATGATCATTTCCAACTCATTGAGCTGGGCGCTGGTGATGGTATTAAAACTGAATTACTGTTAAAGCATTTGATTCATAACAAGGCTAAGTTTTCTTATCTGCCGGTGGATGTATCATGGGATGTATTAGCACATTTGAAAAATCGTTTATCGCATTCGCTTCCAGATCTGGAAGTTATTCCGTGTTGCGAACGATACGAGGATTCGTTATCTGCGCTTAAACAAAACGATCAACCTAAGATGATTCTTTTTCTAGGTGCTAACATTGGCAATTATACTATCGGTGAAGGAGTGAAATTTCTTCTTACGCTCAGTAAGGAAATGACTCAGAAAGATTCATTGCTTATTGGTTTTGATTTAAAGAAAGACCCAAGAGTTATTCTTTCTGCTTATGATGATGCAGCAGGGATCACCAGAGATTTCAACTTAAACCTGTTGAATAGAATGAATAACGAATTAGGTGCAACTTTTTCAATTGAGCAGTTTAGTCATTATCCTTTTTATGATCCCGCATCAGGTGCTGCAAAAAGTTTTTTAATCAGCAATATGCGGCAGGAAGTATACATTGACGCACTCGGTAAATCCTTCCAGTTTGAATCTTACGAAGCCATCCAGACCGAGGTGTCTCAGAAATACGATCTTCCTTTAATAGAAGAGATTGCAAGCAAAGCAGCACTCGAAATTGTTGATGTCTATTACGATGCCAAAAAATATTTCTGTGATGTAGTATTCCGAAGAGTATAGAAATGAAATTTAATGGGATACCTGATTAACTCATTAATGAGCATCTTAACGTGTCCTACACCTCTGAGGTGTAGGACAGTTTTTATTGGGATTGCCCATTAGAAACGATACTCGCTTCAACCATGCGTGCTGTTTTTTGCAAGCAACACTACAAGGCAACATTCAATTGCGGATAATTCGGCTCGGGATTATTATTATTCACTTCAGTAGCCTGGTGCTCCCACATTTCTTTAAAGATAAGACTGTAACGCTTTACTTCATCGAAAGTACCTTCATCAATCACAGTACCATTTCTCAGGATATAGATATAATCAAAATTTGCGAGCAAGTGCAGTCGGTGAAGTGAAGAGATCACTGCTTTCCCTTCGAAACAATTGAAGAGATTCTTATAAATCATTTTCTCGGTGCGTGGATCAACGCTGCTTGTTGGTTCATCCATTAATATAATATCACTCTGTCGTGCAGCAAGAATTCCACGTGCAAGTGCAAGGCGCTGCTTTTGCCCGCCCGATAGGTTTACACCTTTCTCTTGGATGTGGGTATGTAACCCTGCTGGTAATTGCTTCACAACATCAGCAAAATGGGCTTCTTCGCAAACCTTCATTACTTCTTCTTCAGTAAATGGCAAACCGAGCGTGATGTTATAGAGAATAGTATTTTCGAAAATTTCAGGTTCCTGTGGGAATAGGGTAACCGATGATGCAATGCTTTCAAAATTTGTAATGATTTTTTCATTCACCATTACATATGACGTTGTTTGAGGCGTATATAAACCTCGCAGGAGTGAAAGTAACGTACTCTTACCACTACCACTCTCACCAATTAATGCAATCCTTTGGCCTTTCTGAATACGCATGCTTAACTCGTTAAGCCCTGTTGCTTTGCGTGACGGATCATTTCCCTTTCTGGTGAAATTTAGATTCTCGATAGCAATAGAAGTCCAGTTGGTTGGCAATGGACTTGCAGCAACTTTTGTGGAAGAGTGGTCATATGCTTTCTCAAGTTCTTTTACATTTTGTATTTCAGTATGAAACTTTACGATTTGCGTGTATTGAGAAGCGATATCATTGAACACGCTCGTGAATTGATTCACGTATCCGATAAGAATTATCAATCCACCTATTTGGAACACTGCACCTGGTGTATAGTGCTGATAGATATAACCAAAGACGCTTACGCAGTAGATTAATCCTACCATCATTTGAGCCGTGAACCATTTCCACTCGTTAATCGTCACGTTCTTCTTGAATGGAGGAAATACATTCTGGATTTTATCCATCAACCTTGTTTGAATTCTCGACTCGAGTTTTAAAGTTATAACGGTTCGAATATTTGAAAGACTGTCAAACAAAGTAGATGATACTTCGTGTTCCCGTTGGTTTACTTCCTTTAGGGATTTGATAAATGGTTTATCAAATTGAATAATGATCATGATGGTAATAAAACCCAGCAATACTCCTAGCGCTCCGAAGATTGGGGAGAAGTAGATCATAGCAGCAAATGAGAAGATGAATTTTCCAAAAGAATATAAATACACAAAACCTTGTTGAAAAAAATCTCTTAAGGCCTCGTATGCTTTTCTTAATTTATTAATTGTAGAGCCGCTATGATTGTCCTGGTGCCAATCAACGGGTAAATGAAGAACTTTATGGTATAACTCATCCATAAAATTCTGACTTACATTAAAGGCAAGTTTTCTCTCCATTACCCTAGCCGGTCCGTGGAATGCCCATTCAATCAATCTTAGCCCTAAAAATCCTCCAATATACATCCATGCGGTATCGATGATGGCAACACCTTGTTGCTGTAATCCATTCACAAACCATCCATAGAAAAGCGGGTTCATGGCAACGACAATATTCGCTACTACGAACATTGAGTAAATTAAAATAAAGCGTCTTTTTTCCTGACGTGCATATCTCCATGCTGTACCAAGCAGAGAGAGATAAGGATTTTGCATTTTGGTTGGGATATTAGTAACTGGTGGTGAAGAAATTATTAATACAAAATACAGACATCTATAGTAAATAAAGAAGTTTAAATACTGCTTCATTCTTACATCGGCTATAACATTTCATTCTTGCTTTTCATTGTTACGACAGCTCATCATTTGTGAAAAGGAATCACATCTCTTCAAATTCTTTGTAGAAATATTTTCGCGAAACAACTTGTCAGAAGTCGCCTTTTTGTCAGAAGTGGTTAAAAATGCAAACACTTGAGCTGGTGTTATTATTTTTATTAAAAGGAAAAGCTGCCTGCATGAATACGAATACAAAACAACTTACCATTTCAACGGGGTGTATACACGGCAGCTACCCATTGTATTTATCTCATGATCATTTTGATATTGACATTTCTTTAAGCAATGATAGAAGTAATCCGGAGATAGAGAAGAAAATAACTTTTCCCATTGATGAAAACGTCGGCAAACTTACTGTTGCTAACACTACAGAATTTTCGTTTGAATCTATTTTGCTAAAGCATTCTCAAAATTTCGAGCAAGATCAATATCAACAAGCGTGTTCAGAAGAGTTGCCGGCAACAAAAAAGTTTTTTGGGTACCGCCTGGTGTTTAGTGTTACAAAAAATACTTCAAACGTTGTAGCTGACTCTAAGGTCGGAGTTGTTGGCAGCGCTCTGCTTAACCAGCTGAGATTGGACCACCGTCATTTTTCAACTCGTACTATTGATCACAGCGCGCCAGTACCTCAAGTTAGATATCTAAGTGAGTTGGAAGTAGTGGTAAAGAACATCCTTGCACACAATGAAAGGTTAGGGCATGATGAGTTTGGAGAAGTAAGAAGACCCAGAGTAGGCGATCTCAGTGGACCTGCCACTGAAAAACCTGAAGGTTTAGACGAAATATTACATCGCCACCTATCGGGTTTTATAGAGCATTGTCGAATTTTCTTTAACACTGTCCGCTATACGAGTCCAAGCTTCGCAGTGATTAAAGCCATCATTGATGAGCTGACAGCACGTCTTGCTCTTACGAAAATAGTAGCAGTACGAAAAAGTAGTAACCCGGAAATTTTGAATACGCAGTTTAGTCGATTAAGCGAAATGAGTAAGGAACTTCTGAAAGGTCGTTCGCTTACTGGGCAAATGGATAAGACAGATAAGGCTATCGCTTTTGGGAGAGTTGACATGGAGGGATTTGCAATTGAGCGGAGCAAGCACGTGCAGGACGTTATACAAAATAGAAACATAAAAAGGCCGCTTGACATAGCGGGAAGGAGGGTTGAATTATGAAAAGAAGAATAGCCTTTATCAGTGAGCATGCTTCACCACTTGCAACATTAGGTGGTGTAGATAGTGGCGGGCAAAACGTTTATGTAGGTGAACTCGCTAAATACCTTGTAGCCCTCGGTTATGAGATCGACATTTTCACGCGGTGGGATAATAGCAACCTACCAGCTGTAATCAATTGGGTAACTGACGTTCGAGTGATACATGTTCAGGCAGGTCCCATAGGAAGTCTCGAAAAGGAAAGACTGTATGAATTCATGCCTGAATTTACTACGAATATGCTCTCCTTCATAAACAAAGAAAATGTTTCCTATGGATTGGTCCATGCAAATTTCTGGATGTCGGCAATGGTTGCCGCAGATCTTAAAAAGATCTTGAGTATTCCATTTGTTGTAACCTTTCACGCATTGGGTTATATCCGAAAAATTTTTCAGGGTAGCAGCGACAAATTTCCTGAACAACGCATGGACGTCGAGAGACGCGTTGTTGAGGAGGCTGACTACATCGTAGCTGAATGCCCGCAGGATAGGGAAGACCTCATTCAATACTACGATGCAAATCCCGAGAAGATTACCATCATCCCATGTGGGTTTAGTCCAAATGAGTTTTATCCTATGGATCAGAACCTTGCTAAAATGGTTTTGAACATTGATTCTTCGGAAGCGGTGATTTTACAACTTGGGAGAATAGTGCCACGAAAAGGGATTGATAATGTGATCCGAGCGATGTCAAGAGTGAAAAAGCTATTGTCACCTGTTCGCCTCATCATCGTTGGGGGTGAAACAGATGATAATGATCCTCAACGTAATCCTGAAATTTTACGATTGCAGCAAATTGCGGAAGAAGAAGGTGTAGCCGAATGCATAACCTTTACCGGCAGGAAAAACAGGGACGTTCTTAAATATTATTATTCAGCAGCCGATGTTTTTGTGACAACCCCCTGGTACGAACCCTTTGGAATTACCCCACTTGAAGCAATGGCGTGTGGCACCCCCGTTATTGGAGCAAATGTCGGTGGCATTAAGTATAGCGTAGAAGATGGTAAGACGGGATTCCTAGTTGAACCAAATGATCCGGATTCACTTGCCTCAAAGCTATACGAATTGTTGAACGATCCAGCACTTGCAAAGAAAATGCGGAAGAACTCAATTCGAAGAGTCAATGCAATGTTCACCTGGTCAAAGGTTTCGGATTTAATGGCGAGCCTTTACGAACGTACTTTATTGCTGAATCCTGTTTATCGCAGTGAAGAAGAAGAAGCACTAAGTTTTATTGACGAATCATTTGAGAATGCAATAGATGCGATCATAAAAACGAAAAGTGCACTTGCTGTTCCTACCCTTCGTGCTGCTGCAATGATGTCAAATTGTTTCAGAAAAAATAAAAAGATATTGGTATGTGGAAACGGAGGAAGTGCTGCCGAAAGCGCGCACTTAGTTGCAGAGCTTGTTGGAAGGTTTGAGGTTGAAAAGCGGCAAGCTTTACCTGCGATTTCTCTCACAGCTGACATGGCTACCATCACCGCATGGTCAAATGATATTGGTTATGACGATGTGTTCGCCAGGCAAGTAGAAGCGTATGGACAAAAAGGTGATATTCTGTTTTGTTTTAGCTCAAGTGGCCACTCTGTAAATGTCATCAATGCAATGAAGGCAGCATTGGAGAAAAATATGTATTGTATTGCACTTACCGGAAAAGGTGGTGGGGAAATGAGTTTATATTCTCACATCAATTTGGTAGTACCTTCGAGCAGTACACAGCGAGTTCAGGAAATGCATCTTCACCTCCTGCATACACTCTGTAGTCTTATAGAGAATAATTTGTTTAAACATCCTTTAAATAAGCCTGAGGAAAAGCAATTGGTTAATGTGAATGGTAATGGTAAATATTTATTTAACGGAGCAGAGTAATTTCACATGGCACAAAATAAAGCCATATTTATAGACAAAGACGGCACCCTGATAAAGGATGTTCCTTATAATGTAAATCCGTCTTTAATTGTGTTTCAAGAGAACACTATTGAAGGACTCAAGATGCTCCAGGCCGAAGGTTATATTTTGATTATTATCTCTAATCAATCCGGTGTCGCTCATGGCTATTTCTCTGAAGAAGATCTTGAAAGCGTTAAAGTAAAATTAGTGCAAATGCTTCGGCAACACGATCTTTTGCTCACCGCCATGTACTATTGTCCGCATCATGCTAAAGGCAAGGTGAGTGCTTATGCGATTGACTGTAATTGTAGAAAACCTTTGCCAGGAATGATCAACAAGGCGGTAGCCGATTTTGATGTTGATGTCCAACAGTCATGGATGATTGGTGACATTCTCAATGATGTCGAGGCCGGCAACAGAGCCGGATGTAAAACTATTCTCATTGACAATGGAAATGAAACAGAATGGGTTGTTGAAGAATTGAGAAAACCAACTTTCGTAGCGCGCTCAATTAATGAAGCGGCTTCATTTATACTTGACCATGTAACGGTATGAACGCATTAAAAACTACAAATCAGGATGTCATTACATCCTTCTACAACAAGAAGATATTGGTAATAGGAGATTTTATACTTGATGTTTATTTGAAAGGATCAAGCACAAGACTTTCTCCGGAAGCTCCGGTTCCTGTTGTTGATATTAATGATCGCAAAGCCTTACTCGGGGGCGCTTCAAATTCAGTATGTAATTTACGAGCGCTGGGAGCTGATGTAACTTTTTGCACCGTTATTGGAAATGACAATGAAGGAGATGAAGCTTTGCAACTGCTGGAAAATATAGGTGTTGAAAGTACAAGCATTGTTCGATCTCCACTGCGTAGAACGATAGCAAAAACAAGGGTCATGTCTGGTGGCCACGTTGTAACCCGTTTTGACCAGGGCACTGCTGAAACATTGGATGACGAATCAACCGAACTGCTAATTGATTTAATAACGCAATGTTATGATTCATCTGATGCAGTACTAATCTCGGACTATCACAAAGGAATTATCACAGAGAAATTAGTGACGGCGTTGATTCATCTTCAATCAAGGATGCCCAAGTTTCTCGCGGTGGACTCTAAACGTTTATCCTTTTTTACAAGACTTCATCCCTATCTGGCAAAACCAAATTATGATGAAGTGATTAAACTGTTGGACCTGCAACATAAGTCAGTTGGAAGAGCTGAACAAATTAATCCTGTTACTGCGCAACTTTACGAGAAAATAAATGCAGAAATTATCGCTGTTACACTCGATGCAGAAGGTTCGTTAATTGTTGAACTAGGACAGGCCGTTCACCGTTGCTTTGCACCTGCTGTCTTGTCCCCGCATGTTGCGGGAGCAGGAGACACTTATTTGAGTGCGTTTCTATTGGCTTATATTGTTTCCAGTGATTGTAGGTTGAGCGCAGAGATTGCAAATATTGCAGCATCAGTTGCTGTAAAAAAGGAACTGACCTCCACTTGCTCCAATGCTGAGTTGAGAAATTATTATAACGTTCAGCATAAATTCATCCCATCGCTCGATGATCTTCAAAGTATTTGTGAAGTATATCGCGAACAGGGTAAGAGGATTGTTTTCACCAATGGTTGTTTTGATATTTTGCATAGTGGCCATGTTACGTATCTTCATTGTGCAAAGGAGCTCGGTGATGTGCTGATCGTAGGAATCAATACCGATGAGAGTATAAAGAGAATTAAAGGTGAGATGCGTCCTATCAATCCTCTCGTTGACCGTCTACAGGTTCTTTCCGGCCTTACGGCAGTGGATCATATAATCGCTTTCGGAAATCAGAAAGATGATACTCCGATTCCTGTTATCAAGGTTGTTCAGCCAGACGTTTTTGCAAAAGGAGGAGATTATACGAAGGAAAGATTACCTGAAGCTTCTACTGTTGAGATGTTCGGTGGACAAATTGTTTTTCTTCCTCACATTCCTGATCATTCTACGACAGAAATCATTAAGAGAATCAGTAACACGGCAACCTCTGATCAGGCCGTAACAAATTTTCGATGATGAACGAGTGGCATAGTTGCAAAAAAGTTCTGTGCATTCGTCTCGACAATATGGGTGATGTGCTCATGTCTACTCCTGCTTATAAGGCACTTACCAATACAATCGGTTGTGAGATAACACTCTTAACATCTCATGCTGGACGCGGAATCGCCCAGTTTATTCCAGATATTGATGAAGTAATTACGTACGATGTTCCCTGGGTAAAGGGCGGAGAAAGTTCAGATGATTCTTTTTTCAAAATGGTTAATCTACTGAAGGAAAAAAAATTTGATGGCGCAATAATATTCACTGTGTTTAGTCAGAACCCTCTGCCTTCAGCAATGCTGGCTTATTTGGCGAACATACCTTTAAGATTGGCGTATTGCAGAGAAAATCCCTATAACCTTCTAACCCACTGGGTACCCGAGGAAGAACCGTATACCTTTATCAGGCATCAGGTACAAAGAGATCTTGATCTTGTGAAGACCATCGGGGCGTCAATTCATGATACAAGGTTAACCCTGATGGTCACAGATAAAACATGGCCTTCAATAATTTTTAAACTCGAAAATATTGGTGTCGATATACAAAAGCCTTGGATTATCTTTCACCCTGGAGTGAGTGAGTTTAAAAGGCAATATCCAAAAACTCTTTGGATTGAGACCGGAAGGAAAATAGCGGGCATACTAGGTTGTCCAATTTTGATTACAGGCTCAAGTGACGAGCAGAATTTATGTAAGGAGATTGCTGATGGTATTGGTGAAAATGCTTTCTCTGTTGCAGGAATTTTTTCCCTCGAAGAATTTATTGTCGTGCAAAAAAGAGCATCATTAATAATCTCCGTAAATACTGGAACGATTCATATTGCTGCTGCTCTTCGAAAACCAGTTATTGTTTTATATGCTCTGACAAATCCACAGCATGCTCCCTGGAAGACAACTGGTAAAATATTACCTTTCCCCGTACAAGAAAGTTTGCAAAGCAGGAACGAAGTGTTAAAACATCTTCGTCATACCTATTTCAAAGGTGAAGTGCCAATGGTAGCACCGGAAGAAATTATTCAGGCTGTCAAAGCAATACTGATAGATAATGTAGTTGAAGAATTACCTGAGCTGATAGTTTCAAATAACCCAGTTTTAGCTTAAGGTATTAAAGGTGTTTTATACTTTAAGGCTCCGTAAAGTCTATAGTATAACGAAAGGTAAGGAATGAGTAGCGATGTAAAAATCATTTCAGCCACATGTGTAAAAGACCGTGATGTTGAAGAGAGCCTTTTTACCGTAAACCATATGGTACTAAGTATCCATCCTGTAAATCCAACAATTCTAATTGTTGGAGAATCAAGTATTGATCCGGAAAGAAAAAGTATTAAACAGAACAAGATGAAGTAATAATGCCACGGAGGTGTGCGCTGAATTTTTTGCTTGTATAGTGTTGGATATTTTTTGAAAAGCAAAGCATTGAATACCCCCTTCTTTTCCTCTTTTAAACTTACACCCCATGGTGCTTTCCGAACCGGATGTGTAACGATAGCATTCTTAACATTATGAATAGGAACGTCGCGAAGCATCAGTTTAAATTGCAGATCGCTGTCTTCTCTCCACGCCATTGTAAAACGTTCGTCAAGTCCTCCCACTTTCAATAGCGCTTGTTTTGTACATGCACAGTTTGCTGTAATGAACTCTGCTTTTTCGAGATGAGCAATGTTGCGTTCATAGTCGGTAGGTACTGCTGGCAACGGTACAATTGTTCTGCCCGTAAAAGCAATTTCAGGCAAATCGTTTTTTGAAAATGCTTCCCAAATAGAAGACAACCATTTTGAACCAGGCATGCAATCATCGTCGGTAAAAGCTATGAGATTTGCAGAGGCTTTTCTCCATCCCATATTTCTTGCAGCAGCAGGGCCAGCCTTTTTTGGCAACATCAGAAGGTGAAGCATTAAATTGGTTTTTCCGACGATGCCTTCTATAGTTTGTTCCGTCAGCTTGTCCACACCATCGCTGACAACAATTATTTCGAATTGTTCTCTAGGGAAATCCTGTTGACGAAGCGCTTCGATGCAACGTGTTAAAAGCACAGGCCTCTTGTATGTTGGAATTACTACTGAAATTTTTATAGGATTCAACGCTTCCATTTCCATACACAGCAAACCCAAAAAAAATTATGCCTTTTTGATGGCATTATATTGTTGTCTCACAAATGAAACTACTTTTTTTGATGTTTGATAATAGGGAGATGAAATTATTTGAAGAAAAGAAGATACGTAAAATTGGTATTTTCCGTGCCTTATACCTAGGTGATATGCTTTGTATTGTTCCCTTTGTGCGCGCCCTTAGAGCCGCTTATCCGGATGCAATCATTGTGCTCATTGGAATTCCATGGGAGAAGGAATTTGTAAAAAGATTTTCAAAGTACTTTAATAATTTCATCGAGTTTCCCGGATGGCCGGGCTTGCCCGAACAAGAGCCAAACCAGGAAAAGATTGTTCAGTTTCTAGAACTTGTGCGTTCACTTCAACTTGATCTTCTGATTCAAATGCAGGGTAATGGAATTATTACCAATAGTATGTGCATGCTATGGGGAGCAAAAAATGTATGTGGACTAAGAAGAGAAAACCAATATTGTGCTGATGAAAAGTTGTTCCCGATTTCTGAAGATGATGACCACGAGGTATTGAGATTTTTGAAGTTGGCTGACGCATTACAAATACCAAAGCAAGGGAAAAATTTGGAATTTCCTTTTTTTGATCATGAACTTGAAGAATTCGAGGTTATCAAAGAAACATTAGGGATAAATTCCAAACAATATATCTGCTTGCATGCAGGGGCGAGAGACGTAAGACGAAGGTGGTCAATTGATAATTTTGCTTTTGTTGCAAACGAACTGGCGAGTAGGGGTTATACAATTCTCCTGACAGGATCACTCCAGGAAAAAACCTTGTTGGATGACCTTGAAGGAAAAATTAATTATCCAGTTGTCAATATAATAAATCGGTTAGGAGATGTTGGACTGGGAGCACTGGCACTCATTATAAAGCACAGCGGAATGCTGATAAGTAACGACACAGGAGTTTCTCATATCGCTTCGGCACTAAAGGTACCAAGTGTTATTATTTTTTCTCCATACTCTAGTATAGAACGATGGGCGCCACTCAATAGATCTCTCCACCATCTGATTAAACCAGAAGAATCTAAAAATGCAGAAGATGTATTGAACCGTGTTCTTGGTTCCTTGGATAGTCGCATAAAAGAATCATCTTCCGTTCTTCTCGATTAAATACGATCCTATAATTAAAGCATCAAAGGGAGAAGTCCAGAAACACTCAATAGCGTCACGGGGAGAACATACAATCGGCTTACCCAATGTATTAAAAGATGTATTTACAAGTACAGGAACACCAGTTAGTTTTTTGAACTCTTTGATTAAATTATAATAAGCAGGATGTTGTCTTTCATTCACCGTTTGTATGCGAGCAGTACCATCCACGTGGCGAACTGCCGGTATTTGTTCTGATTTATCTTCTTTTACGGGATAGACGAAAAGCATAAACGGTGAATACACAGCATCGGAAAACCATTCAGCTGCATCTTCCTCCAGTACAACAGGTGCAACAGGACGAAAGTCTTCACGATCTTTGACTTCATTAAGCCGTGCCTGCATTGCTGGATTAATTGGAGAAGCAAGAATGGAACGACTTCCAAGTGCCCTTGGCCCAAACTCCATTCTACCTTGATACCACCCAATAATTTTATCTTCGGCCAAAATCTTCGCAGTTTCACTTGCTACATTTTCTAATTTTCGATACGGTACTTTTGACCACTTCATAAAGTCTTCAATTGCATTGTCGGTATAATCTGGTCCCCAATACGCATGGTCCATTATGAATGGGCGCTCATTGGTATTTCTTTCCTGTGCGTCTATCCAAAGTGCAGCACCTAAAGCAGTACCTGCATCTCCAGCTGCCGGCTGCACCCAGATATTTTTGAACGGACTGTGATCACGGAGATATGCATTTAATACACAGTTTAAAGCAACGCCACCAGCTAGGCAAAGATTATCTTGCTTTGTTTCTTTGTGTAACCATGTTGCCAATTGCAGTACTGTCTCCTGTAAAACTTTTTGTAATGAATGAGCGATGTTGAAATGGTGACTCGTGAATGGATCATTTTTTTTTCTCTTTGGTCCAAATAGTGCCGCAAAATCTACATCATCAATTGTGTATCTTCCATTATCGCGAACGTGAATTATGCCTCGAAACTCATTTTCAAATTCTGGTTTTCCATACGATGCCAGTGCCATCACTTTGTACTCATCAGAAGAATGAAGAAAACCGAGGTAAGAAGTTATTTTTTCATAGAGCAAACCAAGCGAATGCGGCATGTTTACCTGACTAATGCAGGTGAGATTATTGCCTTGACCTAAATAGTAAGAAGTGGTTGCTTTTTCACCTCGTCCATCAATGGTCATCACTGCTGCATTCTGATAGGGAGAAGCATGAAAGGCACTTGCTGCATGGCTTAGATGATGATCTACAAAATGCCATTTAAAATCATTGACTTTTGTCCCAAGAAATCGGGGTTGTAAATGATGAGGCCATCCATCAATAAGCTGCCTGGGGGAATTAACAATGTAAGATAAAAATAACGGATCCCATGGATTAAGCCACTCGTGCGATCTCGTGGAGTCACTAGGCCGTAGTGGAAGTTTTATGTCGGAATTCTCACCTTGTTTATTTCCAAGTAAAATATAAGGATCAAACGAATAGGCTACATGATCCACATCACGCAAATCAATTCCTGCAATTTTTAAACAATAGTCTATGGCATGGAATGGCAGTTCATAAGTTGAAAAAGGAACGGGTCTTTTGCCATGTTTAATATGCGTGAACCTTTCTTCTTCTGCCGCTGCAAGCAATATCCCATCTTTCAAAATGCAAGCTGCTGAGTCGTGAAAAACTGCATTGATGCCTATTGTATACATTTACATTTTTAAGTTAATTCTCTAGATTGTAAGAAAAAATTGTTCCGCTTCAGTATAATGAGACCATCACTTTTATCTTTACTCATAATCATTTTTTTTATTAGGATTGATTCTTTCTCTCAACTTCAGGATGCATCTGCTAATAAGTATGAAATGGTGATCTTTGGACGACAAGCGATTAATGCAACTTACTCATCGTTCGAAGCGCCTCACAATTATCACATCATTTTCGAATTGAACCTGGAGCATGAAGCCCGTGGGAAGTTTATTCGTGACCAGCAATCAAATCCGGAGCATGCAACCTACACAGTAGAGTCGGAGAAACTTATTCTTCCAGAGATGCTTGAATCTTCCCGTCCATTTAAAGCCAATGTTTACCGCGGCCATTTCAATAGAGGCGGTGTAAAAATTCTGGAAAATGTTACAGTTGAAATTAAGGCGGTGCTTTATGCCCAAAAGCTGGATGCTTCCTTAAAACCACATAAGGATCTGCAATTTTTTGTTTTCGGAAATGCACGCGAGCAGTACGCCGTACACAAGATCTCTAGGAGAAGTGAATTTGATCAGATTATTCAGGTATCTGCAGATTACAATCTATTAATTGACAGTCCTATTACTTTCGTTATGCCTGATTATGAAAACAGGGTGGCTGGTGTTAGTGGAAATGTTGTCGCGGATATAACATAGAGAAGCCTGTGAATGATTTTTCTAAGGCAGCTCTACCTCAATGTTGATGATCTTAAAGATTAAAGAATTCCAAAGCAACAAAGCAAGTAAAAAGTAGTTGCGCGGCATTAATATTTTTTTCGCAATTGCATAATGACTTCTCTCACTGCTTTAATTCGTTGTTCCAATCCCTTCTTATACCGCCATGATTGTAATTCCGGATTTTCCTGTTTTTGTTGCAACTCTTTTTCTAATTCCCGGAGATACTGTTCACTCAAGGTAAGGTATTGATCAAACGTTACAGGATTATAAAAACTTCCATTGTCAACAACAATATAAATTGGAGTAGTATGTGCTACCTGCTGAGGTCCTGCATAGGCTACGGCAGCAATCCATTGACCCTGCTCTGCTTTAAGGTCAAGCTTGAAATCTAAGTAGGATGATGACTGGTTTGCGTCACTCGCTTTAATACTTGCAATTACTTTCCCATGACTGATTATTTCCAGACGTTGTAGTGGAACTTGAACAGAATCGCCATAAACCCGTGCTGAAATATTGAGCGTTGTATTCTTTCTGATATTAATTTTGTCGCCAGGCAAATGGTTGTTGATTTTAAAATCTATCATGGGACCACTGGTGACAAAAGTATGGCCCGCTTTTAATCCATCTTTCCAGTCTGAATACTTCAACGTGTCTTTCCCTGTAAAAGTATAAAATCTAACGTTTCCTATGCGTGCAGTTTGTTCAGGCAAATTGCCATTGTGATCTTTTCCGCACCATGGAAAATCGGATCCAGCCACGGCAGTGATAGGAATGCCGAGATCAAGCATATGATAATAGTGTGCAGTTTTTAAAGGATTTTCTGAAACACAAAATTGCAGCAGTTCGAGTACGTCTACTTTGCCGCGTAGCCCATCTAGAATCAATCCTCTGTAACCATGAAAACTCTCAGCTTGGTGTGCATAGCCTGTTAAGCCATCTAATTGATGCACGTGGTCGAATACCTTATCATAGTAATAATATTCATTCTGGTATCGAACTTTATCAGTAGCACCAATACTCACCGCGTGACCTAGCTCAGGTGTCCTCGGATCTTCCTGTCCTGATGCAAGTAAATGATTACCATTTTGAAATACTCCTTTTTTGCCCCATGCATATTGATCGTAATAGGTGGCCCAAAAATCGCCCATGCGTAACATTACACCAACATTTAAATTTTCGGCCGAAAGCCATTGCAGCAGAACACTGTCTTCACGTGGCGATCTTCTGATATGGATATGATCATCTGCAGAAAACCATCCACGCTCTGTCATATTAATCCATCGCCTTAGCTTATATTGAATTGATTGTATTTCACCATCTCTTAAAATAATTGTATGATGTTGATCTCGGTACTCGAGACCTTTCGAAATAGAAATGTTATACTCACCTAATGGCAGCGTGATGATGAAATTGCCATTGACATAAAAGGAACTATCCGGCTGATACTGATAACCATCCGCATGGTCCCATAGCCCGTACATTATTCCAATTGCTTCCTGCGGTAAAACTTTGACTACTTTATTTTTTGCTGTTATTCTTATTCTACAGGATGTTGGTGCTTCCGTTACACTATCTATGACAGATACTTGAATTGTAGACGCCTTATCTAATAATGGATTTGCTTTTAAATTAATAATGAACAAAACCAATAGGATGGTCAGAAACAGACTTTGTAAGTAAGTGTGGTAGCCCTGCATAAATTATTTAACTTAAATTTATGCTTTCTATAAGAACACTTTGCAGCTAACAAGGATTTTTTACAAATGTGATTAATGGTTGGGCAGCAACAGTTCAAGAAGGATGTTCACCAAGAGTTTGAATAAGAAATTATCATTGATTCCAACTAATCCTTATGCTTGAGTTTTTGAAACGGTGCACTTTTGCGATCTCTTTTAAATTTAGAACGTGCGTTTGTAGTGACACTCGCCGAAGGTTTTGCTCTTTTAAAATGAATACTTTGTCATTTTGATTTTTCTCTATTCTTATTGATTTTACCGTACACATAAATATCCAGTCACCTAGCTTCACTGCCCAAACGCCGACTAAATTTCCGTTTTCATGGCTAGCAACAAGTTCTTTTAAAATTTCTTTTCATCTGTTAAGATACCCATCCACGGTGGACAAATAAATAAATTGTAATACAGTCGGTTTTTTTAAAAAACTTATCCACCCTCTGGTTAGGTAAGCGGATTTTGCACTGCACGCTCCAATTTATATTGCTGGTGTGGAAAACATTTCTCAAAATCCAACTATTGAATGGCTTTTCATCATTGGAAACTTGTCAATACCAAGAGCCACTCTTAGAATAATTGGCTTAAACAATTTAATTGAAATGTGCATTAGAAAAATTGGCCTGACATTTATGCTAGGGGGGGCGTGGCTAAGTCAGCATTTGTGGGAACACTATCAGTTTACAGGTGATGCTGGTTATCTAAAAGAAACTGCTTATCCCATCATGAAAGAAGCAGCTACTTTTTGTATGAGTTGGCTTGTTGAAGATTCGAGTGGTATGCTTGTTACGATGCCTTCTACTTCACCTGAGAATAAGTTCATAACCGAAAAAGGACTTACAGGAACAGTATCGGTGGCAACTACGATGGATATGTCATTGATTTGGGACCTTTTTACCAATGTAATTGAGGCTTCATATCGTCTCAATGCTGATGAAGATTTTAGAAAAACGTTAGAAGAAAGGCGGGCTAAATTATTTCCGTTGCAAATCGGTAAAAAGGGTAATCTACAAGAGTGGTATAAAGATTGGGAAGATGAAGATCCACAGCATCGGCACATTTCCCATCTATATGGATTATTTCCAGGTAGGCAGATTACACCTTTAACAACTCCTGATTTCGCTCGGGCAGCCAGAAAAAGTATGGAACTTCGAGGGGATGGCGGTACTGGCTGGAGTAAGGGTTGGAAAATAAATGTTTGGGCCAGACTTCACGATGGAAATCATGCGCATAAGTTAATTCGCGAACAGCTAACACTTACAGGTATGGAAGGAACAAATTATACCAACGGTGGCGGTACATATCCAAATCTTTTTGATGCCCATCCCCCTTTTCAGATTGATGGAAACTTTGGAGGCACTTCTGGCATGACTGAAATGCTTTTGCAAAGTCATGATGGATATATACACCTTTTGCCGGCTTTGCCCGATGCATGGGGTAGTGGTACTGTATCAGGCTTGAAAGCAAGGGGCGGATTTACAATTGATATGACGTGGATTAACAAAAAGGTTACTAAAATAAAAATTCACTCTGCACTAGGAGGAGAATGCCCTATGCTGGCTCCTCATGCTTTAAAAAATTCTAAGTTAAAAGTTGCTGGTGATAGCAGTAGCAATCCATTCTATAAATCTGTCCATCAGCTGATCAAGTACCATAAAGCTGGCGCAGCAACGTATGCCTACGTGTTAGCTACGGAAGCGGGAAAGGATTACGTGTTGGAAATTAAATAGCTAAACCGTTTTTAGTGAAGAAGGGTAAGTTGTTCATCCTACTCTTTTTCCAATTTTTCAAATTCGCTTTGGCTTACTTTAAAAACAGTACCATGACGCAGTCCCTCTGGAAAAGAGATTTTGTCTGAAATATCAGTCCATGTTTTTAGATCTTCAGAGACAACTGCTCCCATTTTCTTTTCCGTATACTTATCAAAGTAAACAACCCATTGGTTTCCAATCCTCGTTACAGTGGGTCCTTCAGCCCAATAGCTGCCAGTAATTGGGTCACTAGGTTTTGTGTAGCCATGTGTTAAATAACTACTTGTTGCTGTTCTTAGATTTTTTTGTGGCGGTTCAACAGTTTCATCTTTAAGAAACATCACATAGTGATCGTTGTAAGGCAAGATGGTAGCATCAATTACATTAAACCCCTGGTCGTAAAGCAGACCAGTTGTAGAGAATGTCTTGAAGTCTTTAGTGGAAACATAATATATTCGATGATTGTACGCCTTCTCTTTTGAGCTTTGTGTTTCTTCAAACTTTCCTTTAATCGTTGAAGCCCAGTAGATCATGTACCGATCTTTTTCTTCATCATAAAAAATTTCAGGTGCCCAGCAGTTGCGTGCATTGGGTTCGTCTTCCATTACAGCAATGTATTGTTGTGATGACCAATGAATCAAATCCTTTGAGTTCGCATATCCGATACCTTTTTCTGTCCAGCCAGATGTCCAAACCATATGGTATAAATTATCAGGACCTTTTATGATGCAAGGATCACGCATCAACTTACTTTCTCCTACAACAGGCTTAAGAAAGGAGCTATCGTTCTTCAGAGCACGCCAAGCATAACCGTCCTTGCTAAAAGCAAGATGAAGTCCATCTTCACCGTTTCCCTTGAAATAAGAGAACATTAACACGGCATTTTCCTGCGCTTGCAAGTGGAAAATGGACAGGGTCATAAAAAGTAAAAGAGAATATCTTTTCATATTAATGCGGTTGGATGGCTATGTTACAATATAGCGTTTAAGCAACAATTAAAAAATGTAAACACATTCATAGGTTGTAAGGAAAGCCTTCTCAGGTCTTCTTTTCATTTCCATCTATAGCGGCAGATCAAGCTTAGTTCCATTGTGACTTAGGAGCAAATAAATTAGTTTTGTGACTTATGAACTTGACTGACCTGAAGAGATCGCTTGATGGCGAACTCTTTACTGATGAAACAATCCGAAGATTATATGCTACCGATGCTTCAGCATACCGCGAAATGCCTTTGGCGGTAGCAATTCCAAAATCAGAAGAAGATATCGTAAAACTTATTCAGTTCGCACGGAAAAATAAGACATCTATTATTCCACGAACTGCCGGCACCTCATTGGCTGGGCAAGTGGTGGGGGCAGGTATTGTAGTAGATGTTTCTAAGCACTTCAACCGCATCATAGAAATTAATAAAGATCAACGCTGGGCAATTGTTCAGCCCGGCATTGTTCGTGATGATCTTAATCACCAGTTAAAATCACACGGATTCTTTTTCGCTCCCGAAACTTCGACCGCTAACAGAGCGATGATCGGTGGAATGATTGGTAATAATTCCTGCGGTTCTAACTCTGTTGTTTACGGAAGTACACGCGAACATTTGTTGGAGGTTGATGTAATTCTTGCAGATGGAAACAAAACACAGTTTCGAGAGTTGACGGATAGCGAATTTCGTAACAGGGTTAATGAATCTGGAAATGGCCTCGAGCATTCGGTTTATCAACACATCTTCGAAACACTTTCCAACAGCGAAAACATCCAACAGATCGTAAGCGAATTTCCGAAGGTATCTATCCAGCGCAGAAATACAGGTTATGCCATTGATATGCTGGCAAGGATGCAACCATTTTCTCAGAATGGACAACCCTTTAATTTCTGTAGTTTAATTGCCGGGTCAGAAGGTACACTTGCGTTTGTTACCTCGGCTAAAATAAAACTGACACCAATTGATCCACCAAACAAGAGATTGGTGTGTATTCATTGCGTCAGTATTGATGAGTCGTTGCGTGCAAATCTTGTTGCGCTTCAACATCAACCATCAGCCGTAGAGTTGATGGACCATTATGTTTTTGAAGCTACGAAGCGAAACATTGGGCAAATAGAGAATAGATTTTTTATTGAAGGTGAGCCACAGGCAATTTTAGTTGCTGAACTTACCCGTAATTCGGAGGAGCAGGTAATAGCGGATGCCAATAGTCTTATAGCGGATTTGAGAAGTAAAGGGCTCGGCTATTCTTATCCGGTAGTTGGAGGTGAGGATATCAAAAAAGTTTGGAATTTAAGAAAAGCAGGTTTAGGACTTTTATCTAATGTGCCGGGTGATAAAAAACCAGTTCCGGTTATCGAAGATACTGCAGTGGATGTTGAGGATCTTCCTGCTTACATCGCTGAAGTTGGCGAAGTTTTAAAAAAGCATGGCCTATATAGTGTTCACTATGCGCATGCTGGTTCTGGTGAACTTCACCTTCGTCCCATTATAGATCTCAAAACAACGGAGGGTGTACAACTTTTCAGGACGATTGCTGAAGATATAGCGACACTTGTTAAAAAATACAAAGGTTCAATTTCTGGTGAACATGGCGATGGCAGGCTTCGCGGGGAATTCATTAAGCAAATGATCGGTGAACACAACTATAAACTGATCAAGGAATTAAAAAAGGTTTGGGACCCTGATAATATTTTTAATCCTGGAAAGATTGTAGACACACCTCCAATGGATACCTTCCTTCGTTTTGAAAAGGATCAGGTAACAAAGGATTTTGACACGATTCTTGATTTTTCTGACAACATGGGAATTTTGCGCGCTGCCGAACAATGTAACGGTTCGGGTGATTGTCGCAAGACTGAAATCAGTGGTGGTACCATGTGTCCCAGCTACATGGCTACGCGCAGTGAGAAAGACACCACAAGGGCGAGGGCAAATATTCTTCGTGAGATGATTACACGATCCGATCGCGATAATCCATTTGCTCATGAAGAGATTAAGGAGGTTATGGATCTGTGCCTGAGTTGCAAGGGATGTAAATCCGAATGCCCGTCAAATGTGGATATGGGAAAGTTGAAACAGGAATGGCAGTATCAGTATTACAAAGAAAAAGGCGTTCCGTTTCGCAGCAGATTGATCGGTAATTTTGCTTTAGGAATGAAGATGGCTTCTCTAGCACCCTGGGGTTATAATCTTATTTTCGGGAATAAGATGCTGGGAGGATTGGCGAAGTCTATGATTGGCTTTGCCGCAGACAGAAGCATGCCTCATCTCTCAAAAATCACCTGGAGAAAGTGGTTTGTCAAACAGTTTAAACCATCAGTAAAGACTCCAATAAAAACGGTTTATCTTTTTATTGATGAGTTGCTGAACTACAACGAGGCGGAGATTGGAATAACAACAGTTAAACTTCTTGATAGGCTTGGCTACGAAGTAAAAGTGCTTAATCATTTTGAGTCAGGAAGAAGTTTCTTGTCAAAAGGATTACTCGAGGAAGCACGTGAGCTTGCCAAAAAAAATGTTGCACTTTATAAAGATTTGATAGATCATGAAACGCCTCTGATAGGGGTGGAGCCATCAGCCATTCTTACCTTTAGAGATGAGTATCCTGATTTGCTTCGCGGAGCTGAAAAAGAAAGTGCAGCGAAAATTGCTGCACACACTTTAATGATTGATGAGTTTTTATCTAAAGAGCTTGATGCGGGAAGGATAGACCTTACTTTGTTTAAAGAACAAAGGTTATTGATTAAGCTGCATGGTCATTGCCAGCAGAAGGCACTTTCAACATTGACACATTTGAAAAAGATTCTCACAAAAATAGGGAGCAATGAAGTGCACATGATTCCATCCGGATGCTGTGGCATGGCTGGATCGTTTGGGTATGAAGACGAACATTATGCGCTTTCAATGCAGATTGGAGAATTAGTATTATTTCCTACTGTAAGGAAACAACCTGAAAGCGTAGTTATCGCTGCCCCCGGAACAAGTTGTAGACATCAGATTAAGGATGGAACAGGGAGAGAAGCCCTACATCCTGTGGAGATAATATGGAATGCTTTCAAGTAAGGGTAAAATTTATTGGAGTTTATGGGACTGAAGCACTAACAGTTAACTGATCACTAAATTCTATTCGTGATATAATTTCTTATTTAACATTAACACGTCAGATTCATCAACTCCTTCCTTTCACCAAAACATTGTCACGCCACCGGAGATTGGCATCCTTGATCATCTTAGTGATGGTTTATGTGTTTTGATGAAGCCTGGAACTTTACTTATTTTGAATGGAGCCGCAGCGCTAACGTCTGGACGAGAACATCAAGCCCTTATTGTCAAAAATCTTTCGCAGGAGTTCCTAAATTAGACAGCACTTCCTTTGACTCCTTATAATCGGCAGTTAACTAACAATTAACCGAGTTTAGTTTTTAAAGAATCTGTTTGTTCGTACAGTACATTTTTTAGTAAGCTGCACAGCAAGTTGAAATCTCCTTGCTTGATCATGTACTGGGATGCACCAAGAGCCATACTTTCATCAATGTCTCGTTGAAAATTTGAGGTAGAATAAATGATGACAGGCGTATTAAAATTATCTAGCGTCTTCAGCATGGAAAGAAATTCTTTCCCATCCATCAGCGGCATATTTAGATCTAAAAAAATAATATCTGGAACAACTCCTGACTCAAGTTTCGCAAAGGCCGCTCCACAATTTGTAAAAGGAGTTAATGCTATTGGTATTGGGATTTGGGCCAATGCTTCACAAAAAAGAAAGATGTCATCCTCATCATCATCAATAAGAAATAAATTTTTTGTCATCATGTCCGCCCCAATCCGTGGTGTAACAATGATATGAGAAAAATCATACCGGCCTCTCGATGCGGATCAAAGAAGAGTTTTTTATAGTCGCTTCCTTATCAAAGGATTTTGATCTTGATGGAATCAAATCCTCCAATAACTGTGCAACGTAGACTCTAGCGTCGTGACAAGGGTGTTGAAGTGTGAGGGCTTGCTAATGAAATTTGCAGCACCTAATTCAATACAATTCTGCTTTTCGTTCTCCGAAGATGAGGTTGAATAAATAACTACCGGCAGTTCTTTAAGATTCTTGTCTATCTTTAAGGCCTTCAAACATTCTTTCCCGTTCATGACAGGCATGTTGAGGTCTAGAAAAATAACCGCGGGCAGCAATAATGAATCGTTGAGTTGTGAGATTGCATCTTTGCCGTCATTAGCAGTGTAGCATATGATGGATTTATCAATAGACTTTAGTGCTTCTATAAAGATTTCCTGATCATCGTGATCATCATCAACAAGAAATAATATTTTGGGGTAATTAACGTCTTTAGACATGTCAACAAGTTCGGTTTTTCATCTCTAAAAAACTAATGTTGGCCTGTGGAAAGGAAGGGATTTATAACATCAGAAATATTTAAGCAGATTTCGTCAAATCTCGAATTTCCACTTATCCTAAAAAGTCATGGCACGTCTTTTTTTATTAGCTATAGCAGAAATTAAATATATAGGTTGGCGAACCGTAATTCGTCAACTACTCAATAGATAAGAGAGTTTAAGCCCGTAAGTTTAACTCTCTTTTTTATTATACCTGTTTGGTTCCACTTTGGCCAGCTCGCTCTATATGTTTAAGAATGCGTCCTCGGTTGCTGATGAAAATGATCCTTGCTATCAATGTCCTGTTGTTTTGCCACCCATTACTACACGGCTTAACCGACCTTTATTAAAAAAGCAATTAAGCAATGCGGAATATCATACGACCGATTGAAAAGACAATTGGAACCAAGCAACGAGCAGTGTACACCTACCACACCGTTGTAAGGCCACATGTACTCCCCATGCTGATGACAATCCACCACAGGCAGCTACGGAAATTACCAGGGCATAATTGTTTGATTTCATAGTGTAAAAAATACATATATGAAAATACTATCAACAAAAGCTCACGGGATATTAGACTATCTTATGGGCGTTTTACTAATAGCCTCTCCGTGGTTGTTTGACTTTGCAAGGAACGGTGCTGAAACGTGGGTACCGGTAGTTTTAGGTGCAGGTATGGTGGTGTATAGCTTGCTTACCAATTACGAAATGGGTGCTTCAAAAACAATTCCAATGAGGACACACTTAACGCTTGATCTTGTTTCAGGCGCCTTCTTAGCAGCATCTCCTTGGATCTTTGGTTTTGCTGATTTTGTATACTTGCCACATTTGATATTCGGTATTCTTGAAATTGGTGCGGCACTGATGACAGAGTCTGTACCAAGCCATGCAAGAGATACATCAGCTGTTCCAGGGCAACATCACAGAGCAGCACATTAATCGGCATAATTCCTATATCTGTAAATGTAACCGGAGAAGTATTCTTCTCCGGTTTTTTTATGTCATAAGTTTATGACTAGTCTGCGCCATCCATTTGAGCAAAATTGATCGTGAAAGCAGCGACCTTTTTTCCCTGTTGAAAACCAACTTCAACATCTGAGCGGTAATGAATTGCTCCGTATAAACGAGAAATCGAAGCCTCTTCAGCTTCGGTATTAAAGTACTCGGCGTTAGCCGGAAAAAGATAAGATAATACTGTGGAAGCTGAGCCTGAAAATGTAGAGTGGCCTGATGTGAATGCAGGAAAGTTTGGTACACCAGTTCCGGTTTTAATTGTAGCATTCAATTGAGAAGGTCTTGGATTATAATAGAAAAACTTGGTTTCCCAGCAACAAACTGCCGCGTCATGCAATGCAACATTTAATAATGCAAATGCTCTTGCAGCACGGACTTCACTATAGTTCGCATCACGAATATATTCAGCAGCGATGTCATTCCAATGGCCAGGAGGCGTGTAAGTCCCTGCTCCATCCGCCCACTTGTGTACAATTGCCAGGCGTTCACGGGTAAGATTTTCAGCGTACCATTTCACTTCATCAACTTCTTTTTTCATTTCACCAGAAGATGTTAAAGGTGGAGGTACTGGTCTGCCTTCAGCAATTTGTGCGGCAGTCATATTCCACGCTTTTACTTTTCCAAACAACGGAAGCATTGGTGGTCTTTTCGGTGTTTCAAGACTCTTCCATGGTTCTTCTCCATTCGTTATTGAATTCTCTTCCATTTTTTTCCATTGTTGTGTTGGGTCACCTGCGGCACCCATCCCGTCACCACGTGCACGCGCTATAAATAATGCAGCAACCGATTTTCCGAGGGCAAGGCCAGCAGAAATATCACTTGTTGAAGCACGGCCCGACCACAAGGCAGCGTTGCGCTGTTCAGCAGCTTTGATTGTTATTTCTTCAACCGCTGCAGGAAAAAGTAACTTCAACATTTCCGCGGTAACGCCAGATAGTACCGCATCATGAGATGGATAAGAAGGCAACTCCGTCTCCGGCATCAATGATTTTATTTCAGCGTCATTTTTATAAGGTGAAGGTCTGTCATATAAATTCATGTAGTGCCATGCTGCTTTCAATGCTTCATATTGCGCTACGCTTACATAACTATAAGCACGTGCTGCATAGGGAGGATTCGAAAAAGGAAAATTCGGATCCGCAAATGGATTCTCTGCATCAGGAACAGGATAGGTATTATCAGCTCTGGGAGCAGGAGGCAAATTAAAGCGCGCTACATATTCTCTTAGTAATTGATTCCAGCGAAGTACACCTCCACCACTCCAGTATTTAATAATTTCCTTTTGTTTAGCGGTGAGATTTTTTTGTACTGTTTTTATTGCCGTTAGTTCTGCTTTGTAGGCATCAGAAGTAATAAGTGTAGGTTCATTAAAAACACGTGGCGTTGAAGTTTCTACCGTTGTCTTGATTTTAGCAATGGTCATTACATTAGCATCAATCGGTGCCCATGTTTCAGCATCTGCATCTATGTCCGCAGGCTGTAAAGGTTTTAACTCCTCTGTATAATCAATTTCCTTGTCGCAACTCACAACAAGAACTGCTGTAAGGGCAAGCGTTAGAACTCCAATAAAGTAAAATATCTTTTTCATCGGGAAAGGAATTATTGGTTTTTAGAAAACTTGATTGTGTAAAGTGCTCCTGCCATGAGCGATGTAGACTGACCCATATTTCGTCCTGCCAAAGTATAGGTTGCAGATCCGCGAAGCGCTAAACCTTGAGGCTTCGACAAATAGTACATGACCAAAACACCGCCCTTGCTAAAGTTCATCCGGTTAGAGACGAATGGCATGTCTTGTCTACGTATATCACCACCGCCAAGCGTATTTTGTTGCATGTAATTCAATTCTGCTTGTATTGCTCCTTTGTGATATCCTAAACTGGCGGAAACATCGAACACATTCGGCATCTGAACCTCATCGCTGATCACGAAATCATTTCCATCATAATACGAGGGACGATCGAGGGTAGTATTGCTTCTCCAGGTATAACCTCCGGAAGCATTCACGAAAAATCCTTGTGGAAGTCTAACGTATGAGGTTAAGCGGTACGTTACATTAGTTGTTTGCGTGCCGATAGATAACGGGAAAAAATCAGGTGTGTAATCACTTAGAGGAGTGCTGAAATTCAAAACGGCAAAAGTGTTGAATAGAATTTTTTCGGTTTTATGTTTGAAGAAATTGTACTTAACACCGAGTGATAAATCCTGCAATCCCTCCATACCAAGCAACGTTCCCTGACTTGCTTTTGTTTTTACATAAGGAAGCATGGAAATAATATTGATTTTATCAGTGATACCAAAATTACCAACCCAAGAAAGACTCTGTGTAGTCACCCGACCAATGTTGCCGTTTTCTCGTTTTAATTCGCCCTCCCAATAATCAGTCCATTGGTCGTTGGTATACATAAACCCTGTACAGAAATAATTTTTGGGCATCATCAGTCCATCAGTGAGCGTCTGCCCATGGGCTGCGATAACAGCACATGTTATAATAAGAGACAGTAAATATTTTTTCATACTAAAAAGTTTGAAAGCGTTCGGAAAATAAAAATGAGTGAGATTTTAAATCTCAATAGCTCCGCGAAAAGCACGAGCGAATTAGGCTTTTGGCGGGGGAGATGAAACAGGGAGCTGAACGGATTTTAACCGATCTTTTTGGAATATTGTTGTAATGGTTAGGCACCAACCACCGGTTAAACAATGAATGGAAGTGTTACTGGCAAGATAGTCCTTGGTGAAATTGATGGTGTTTTTACCAGAAGTTTGAAAAGGTTCATCGGTAAAATTTTTGACATAGTCAGCAAGTGCGTTTTTAATAGTTTTACTGTGAGTGTCTTTAACGAAAACGATATACAATGTATCATTGGAAAGCTTTTGTTTCGCTAAACGATACATTTCGCCACGATATTCTATTTCGCCATCTACCCGTTCGAAATTTTCATTATCAAGATGGTAAGGAAGCGCTAGCGGAACTTTAAAGGTCACCGTTTCTTCAAAGGAATAATTCCCTGCATCAAGTCTAAGTGTGATGCTCTTATTATGGGTGTATTGCCAACCAACAAAAATACCGTAGTAGCCCAGCACGTTGAAGAGCAGAAGTAGGGTTAAAGCTATGGAAATGGATTTCCGCATGGGTGTACAGGCCACAAAGAAAGTAATTTTAACTGGTATTAAAAATCTAAGAAATGGCGTTTAATGAGTGAAACTGGCCCTTTTTAAGGATTTGTAGCATAATATTTGGTCCTTAGTCTTGCTAGTTTGAAAGCTCATGATAGAATGGCCGGTCAGACGAAGCCGTTAAGTCATGCTTGGATCGACTATCGTTAAAACCGCTCATCGTGGTGAAGATTTGTCAACAGCGTATATCTGCTCCGTTGTGTGAAACACTTCTTTAAATTCATAGAGCAAACAATGATTGGTCGTAGTTGAAGTTGATGGAGTGGCAGATGTCAAAAACTCTAATTCAATATAGAAGTGGAGGCAAACAGGTGCCATAATTCTTGCTAAGTCTTGCGTCCCAGAGATGTGGTGCCAGCTACAATAGCGAGTGAGTTTTATAAGAGTCGAGCCAAATAAAGACACTTAAGCATCTGCGAGAGAAACTTACCTGTTAACCAGCTACCAAAATTAAAAATGAAATGAATTTAACCGGCAGTTTATAATGGCTGGTAGAATAGCCGCTACTTTGAAAGAGAGTTTTTGAATTTTATCTGAAGGATCAGCATCTAATCTGAATACATTCTGAAAATCCGGATAAATATCCTTTATTAGATATGTGAACACCAGCTAGATAGGGCTTGTAATGTTTTTTACTCTTAATTTTTGATTTTATGGTACTACTCAATATAGATGACGATCCGGAAGATTTGGACAACTTCTTCAAGGCTGTAAAAACGGTGAACCCATTGGCGAAATGTTTATTGGCACGCAATGCCAAAGAAGCATTGCATATTTTAAAAGATACTTTACTTCCAGATTATATCTTTCTTGACATTCGAATGCCAATGATGGATGGTAAAACTGTTTTGGCGGAATTACGCAAGAACAAAAAATTGAAGTCAGTTCCTGTCATCATGTACTCATCCTCCATTAATCCGCGGGAGATTGAAGAATATCTAAGTCTTGGTGCGAACCAATTTTTAAACAAGCCAAGGGATTTTTATACATTATGCGATTCACTGGTTTCTTATTTAAAGATGAAGTAACGGACGGACCTGAGCGGCTTTATACTGTTGCTGATAGGCATTATGTTGCGCCATCAATTTTTTAAAGCTCATAAGTTATTTTATTAACAGAGGAATTCTTTAACACATGCGTAAAGAATTCCTCTGTTAGTTTTTGTATCCCTGATATTATTCATAATTTATTAGTCTTGATGCTTTTTTCTTTCGAGAGCCGCTCGGTGTCAAGGGCGTTAATGCATGCGTCTCATCTATAAAGATGAATGCATCGTATCGCTGGGGCATTACAGACGGAACATAGTTTCCTTGCTCTGCACTCGGATTATAAACAACTCCTATCGCTCTATGGCCGATTGGGGTACTGAACTGCGAGTTGTTCTTTAATGTCTCTAGAAAAACAATCTTATTTGCCGGCTCGCTGTCATGTAATCGATTCTCCCAACTTCCCCGAATGGCATTAGGAACATTCATTGTTCGAACAGCGCCCTCCCATTGAGAAGAGGCGATTACCTCACCAGAGTAAGAGCCGAAACCAATAATATAGACTCCTTCACCTTCATGCTGCTCTCTTACAAGTTGCCCCACGTTCACCATGCCCTCTGCTTCCATATCCGTAGCACGCGCATCCCCTACATGGGTATTGTGCTGCCAGATAATAATTTTAGAAGCACTGCCATGATGCTCAATTAAGTTATTTACCGTTTGCATCATGTGGCGATCCCGAACATTCCAGGATTCTGCATTACTCCTGACAGCAGTTGTATAGTACCTTTCAGCATTCATCGCTATCTGTGCATTCTGCAAAGCATTGAAGGTCGCCTCACTCATATTTGCTTCATGGTGACTTTCAACATGTGCAAGCAATGTTGCTAATTCATCTGCACAATTATTATTTGTAGTAGCAGCGCTTCCATAAGCAAACTCATCTTCACCATAAGGCGCAAAGCAATTCAACGCGTTTTGTGCCAATTGTGCATTTGAAGGATCCGCGGTCTGGAGATAAGAAAGAACTTCTTCCATTGATTCTCTTAAGCTATATACATCAAGTCCGTAAAAACTCACCTGCGACTCTGGTGGCAAATTCATGTTATGGGTCCTTAACCATTCAGCAAAAGTTGCAATCTCTTCATTTGCCCACATCCAGGTAGGCCAGCGGTCGAGTTGTTGTAAAACTGCTTGAGCAGAGTTGCCAAATTCATCAGACCCTTTAATGTATTGATTTAATTGGTATAGTCCTGGCCAGTCACCTTCAACACCGATGATATTAAAACCCTTCTCTTGTATAAGGCGTTGACTTAACGTTGCACGCCACGTATAATATTCAGCCGTGCCATGGGATGCCTCACCTAGCAGGACAAATTTATCATTGGCAATTGTTGTAATAAGTGTATCGAGGCTTTGTTCATCTTCTAGCGGAACAATGGCACTTTCTAACGTTGCATCATCTTGATCGTCTGCTTTTGGATCATCATTATTATCGCAAGCAAACGCCATAAAAGCGAGTATATAGATCAGCTTCTTCATTTGTGGTATAAGTTATTCTTGAATTAATTTTCAGAAGTGCAGCGCATGGATCAGTCAGACCATGAATAGGAGGTTAAAAAAGCCTGCACCTGTAAGGTGCAGGCTAACCTAAACGCTAACTAGTAATCATGTCTTTTACCTTGTCGATAATATTCCCGTCAGATCCAAGCATTTGTTCGCGTTGCGCGTGAGCTTCTTTATCCGCAGGTGCCAACGTAGGCATTCCACCCATTGGTGCTGCAGGCTCTTGCCGGAACGTACCTTTGCCATCAATAGAAGGGCCTTCTGACCAACGTCCACGTGCAGTAGTATCACGATTAATATTCGTTGTAAAGAATGTATAATTCACATCCTGGTTTTCCAGTTTTTGAGGGAATGTATTAGGAATAGGATGTGTATCTGGGCCGAGCTCAGACAAAACTGCAAGCCACTGATTCTGGTGCATTGTATCCCTGGCTATTAGAAATGATAGCATATCTTTCATCCCCGAATCATCTGTCATTTCATATAGCCGCGTAGCTAATACCCTTCCCGTTGCTTCTGCCATTACGTTAGCATGCATATCAGCCGCGATGTTTCCACTGCTTACAACCCATGAACCATTAAATGGAACACCGTTAGCATCACTAGCCATAGCTCCTAATCCTGCTGACAAGATATGTCGTGGATCTCGACCGCCCATTACAGCTTCAACCATGGGATTGCTTGCTGCCATTTCATCTTTTGCTGCACTTGAAGAACCCTCTAAGTTGAGACATACAGCGGTAGCGAGCATTTCAATGTGCGCTATTTCCTCGGTACCTGTTTCAAGCAACATATCTCTATACTTAAGAGGCCCTCTTGAATTCCAGGCTTGAAATAAATATTGGAGACACACACGCATCTCTCCTTCTATACCACCAATTGCCTGTTGCAATAGTTTTGCAAATTGTGGATTTGGTTTGTCTACGCGTACCTTGTACTGTAGTTCTCTGTCATGATAAAACATATGTTTCCTAATTAGTTTGTTGAAATGAAAAACGTGCTATAAAAAACACTATACCGGAGTAGGGAAGCGATTACAATAGTGCTGTTTACGAATTACTAATTGGAGGAACAGTAAATGACTCAGGGACACCTCAAAAGAATTTTACCGCTTCAAGTACTCGCTAATTTATTCGCCATCTGGCTTACGAACTTTGAAAATGCATACCTGGGTTGAATAAAACTTGGGGAGTGTTGATTTTTTTGCCACTTAGCCTTAAGCAGATATATATTAGATTATATGGAAGCGTTGCTAGAGCAATACAATACTTGATTGGCGTAGTTACACAAATTACCGACTCACACTTTTATGTTATTATAGAATCGGATACTGTAATTCTTCATCACCTTCTCTTTATAATAAAAGGATCAGCACAAATCGAAACTAATGCTTTTAAGGATGAGTACTATTTCTAAGGGAACTCTAGTTGAAGTCAGCTCCATCTAATGGTCATTGAGATTAGAAGTTCCAATGTCGTTCTGAAATGCCGTTCACAACTAATAATTGTTAAAGATTCTTTCTACAATATTGGCTAAACAATGCCCGACAAATAATGCTTATGTTTAACCGAACAACTGTTTCTCTACTGTTCATCCCCTTTAACTGCTATGCAACGATAAAAATCAGTTGCTTCCGCAAGGCGTGGCACAATTTATTAAGTATGTCTGTAAAAATGTTCAATTAAAATTTATTTACCTATGAAAAAATTAATTTTCACAATGGCGGCATCGCTGCTAATAAGTGTAGCAACTTTGAATGCGCAATCAACGAGCGGATCTTCAGGAAGTGGGTCATCAGGTTCAACTAGTGGATCAACTTCTACTTCTCAAGATCAGCAAAGCACAACTCAGGATCAGAAAAGCAAGAAAAAATCTAAGCAAGGTTCTGATCAGTATCAGTCTGGCCAATCTGGTCAGTCAGGAACTTCTGGTTCAGGAACTTCTGGCTCTGGATCAACATCAGGTTCAGGAACTAGCGGATCAGGAACTACTGGTACAAGCGGATCAGGATCAACTAGTGGATCTGGCACAGGCACAAGTGGCTCTGATACTGGTACATCAGGAACTACTGGTACAAGCGGTTCAGGAGCAAGTGGTACTACTGGCACTAGCGGTTCAGGAACATCAGGCTCTGGCACTAGCGGATCAGGTTCAGGAACTTCTGGATCAGGTTCTGGTTCAACTGGTACATCAGGAACTTCAGGTTCTGGTACTAGCGGTTCAGGAACATCAGGAAGTGGCACTAGCGGTTCAGGTTCAGGAACATCTGGCTCTGGCACATCTGGTTCAGGTACTTCAGGCTCTGGAACCTCAGGTTCAGGTAGCGGAAGTGGATCAGGTACTAGCGGTGGCGGAAAGTAACAGCTAAACTTTTCATAATTGATAATAATTGAGGGATGGTATTTATACTGTCCCTCTTTTTATTTAAGATCTACCATACAATTTTAAATAAGATATAAAATTAGTGATATGAAGCAGAGGCAAGTTCAGGATGATAATAATACTATATGGCAATGCGTGCAGGCATTCTCAGGCATGAGCAGCGATGCAGCAAAGAAAGCCGAAGAACTTTTAGATAACCCGAGCGAGCAGGTTCCTGTCATTTGTACACCCTCAGGAGGAGCGCAAAGTGTTCGATTACAGCTAAACAAAAATTGGATTGACGATATGAATGATGATGCGCTGTTGAACGCTATTAGTGCGGAATCCTCAATGAAAACGTAATAGGAATCTCAAACTATTTCATCACTACCTGATAAGCCTTTTCACCAGCTACTTCACTTTCCCTGATAACTTTAGTTTGTTTCAGTTCAGCAATTAACTCATTTAATTTTAATTCGTTTGACTCCCCGAAGTGCGAAACAAGTAAGGTGTGGGTTTTAATATCATTTGGTAACTTCCGGAAGTTCGTAATGAAGTTGAGAATGTCTATTTTTTTCATTTTATTAAAATAACCTATCAGCCATTAACGAATATTGACTTCGAAAGTTTTATAATTTTACTTCAACAGAAAATCAATCTGGAAAGCTTTTTATTATTCATTGCGTCTTTTTTCCGGATAATACGTCTACGCACTGTAAGACCACGTTAAATATATTTATGGAAATACCTGCCAATGGCCACCTGAGATTATTTCAAGGTGAGCTTCGAGCTTTTGTAGTGAAAAGAGTTAAAGACAGAGCCCTTGCGGAGGATATTGTACAAGACGTCTTTCTCAAAGTCCATTTGAAGATCACTCAATTAAAAGACACGGATAAGTTATTAGGTTGGATCTATCAGATTACCCGCAATACGATTACGGATCACTTCCGTAAAAATCAAAAACAGATTTTGCCAGCAGATCTGGATTGGGAGGCTGACTCCAACGAGCTTAATGAATGTGTTGCCACTTGCCTAAAAGATTTGGTAACAACACTGCCCGAAAAATACAGGGAAGCTTTTCAGCTGTCAGAACTCGACAATCTTTCCCAGGTGCAACTTGCTACACACCTGGGGATTTCCTACTCAGGAGCGAAGTCACGCGTGCAACGCGCACGACAAATTCTCAAAAAGAAAATGGATGAGGTGCTTGTCATCAAAACAGACTCCTATGGGAATGTTATCGTCTGCAAAGACCGTAAGCTGGTCTGTTGTTAAAAGGTTTTAGAAAAAGAGGCAGGTAGATTATACCTGCCTCTTTGTTTTAGCAGCAACCTATGCCACCACAACATCCGCCATCAAGGCTGATTACATTGTTAGTTTTCATTTTATTTTAATTTAAGTTGTTACTGGACTCACCGTATTTACCCGGCTTGTTGAATTGACGTTCGTGGTATCGAAAAGACGCAACAGTGAGACGAATGTTTGCTGCGTCTTTCTTGGTGTCCACTCGTCAGCGATATGAATCAAAAAAAATTTGTATGAATTCAATTTACACCTACTGTTCGCGCTAACGATTATCACACTACAGGTAACGGCGCAAAAAAAATTACAGGAACGTGAACTCGCTCCAGCAAGAGGCCATTACAAGCAACTCTCTGTTTTAAACCCTGACCCTAAATCATCTGCAGAAGAAATCGACAAACGAAAATTTCCTTCTGACCATGCCACAACAGAACGAAGGCTAAGTTTAAAACCGCAGTATTTGACTCATGTTTCTTTAGAAGACTTTAAGATCCGGACCCACCGGCCAACAGTTCAGATCAAACCCGTGCAGAGCTAAATTATTTGCTTGCACTTCAACAGCAAAGGACAAAACTGGATATTCAAAGTAGTCTGCTAATGGCTGGCATTTATTATAATGTTAGGATAAAGCCAACAGATTCTAATTACGCTGTTTTCAGGAATAACTTATTTCACATTGGTCATTCTATAGGCACTTGGTTTAATGCCAATGACCTTCCTTTAACAGCAAACTTGATGGCAGGCGGATGGCAAGATGCAAGTTATTTTATCTGGTCAATGAAACTGAAATACCTTCGAATAAGACCTTATAAACTGGAAACTGATCTCAAGAATTTGGAAGAAACAGATTGGGCTGCTTATCCTAGTGGTCATTCGGCCAATTCTTATATCAACGCATACATTTACATGGAGCTAGCCCCCGAATTTGCAGATGTGTTTATTAAAGATGCTTATGATATGGCGCACTCTCGCGAAATCCTTGGTGTACACTATCCTTCCGATTCAGAAGCATCGAGGATTTTCGCTCGGCAGTTCGTGAATAAATTACTAAAGAATGAAAAATTCCTGAGTGAGTTTGAGAAAGTTAAAGCGGAGTGGGTTGTCAAAGCAAGGGAATCTTTAGTGAAACCTAAGGTTGATCTGGGTGCTGTACCAAAATCTCTTAAGGAAGAAACTGGTAGATCAAAATAAATTTAACTGCAACTTTCCATCCTATCCACATGTCAAACGGGCTCCTACCGTGGAGCCCGCTTTAATCTAAAATAGCTCAGACTAGGGTGCCCTCAGCTATAATAAAATGTCTTTCCTATGCATCCGAAGTAGCTTCTTTTGCTTCGCGCATACTTCTTATCTTTACCCACGTCTTATTAAAGTTCTTCAGATAAAATTCTGATAATATTTAGAGTAGATATTTCTAATAATGGCATTAGAGTTTTTGATCAATCCTCAAATTGGCTTATTGTTGTTTTTTTATGACATCTATAAAAGTGGGTACGCTTTCAAATGACTTTTTCACCGGAAAATATTTTATTACTTGGATCAACGCTTCTTTTTATAAGCATTGTCACGAGTAAGACGTCTTTTCGATTTGGCATACCCGCCTTAATTCTATTTCTCATCATTGGTATGTTGGCAGGGTCGGATGGCCCCGGTGGTATAGATTTTAATGATCCCGAGATTGCTGAACTTCTAGGCGTAATTGCTTTAACCTTTATCCTTTTCTCAGGAGGGCTGGACACAAAATGGGAAAGTGTGAAGCCCGTACTCAAAAATGGTATTGCACTTTCAACGATTGGTGTACTTGTAACTGCGGCAATTGTAGGTATTTCTTCCGCTTATTTATTAAACTTTTCAATAATTGAAGGTTTATTATTGGGGGCAATTGTGTCTTCAACGGATGCTGCTGCTGTATTTTCAATTTTACGTTCAAGAAACATCGGGCTGAAAGGTATTATAAGACCACTGCTAGAATTCGAGAGCGGCAGTAACGATCCGATGGCTTATTTCCTCACCATCAGTTTTACTTTTTTGATTCAGCATCCTGAGGCTTCAGTAGCTTCTTTGATTCCGAAGTTTTTTGTTGCAATGATTCTCGGAGCACTAAGCGGCTTCCTTTTTGGCAAAGCAATGATCTGGATTACTAACAAGATCAGGTTGGACATTGAAGGGTTGTACCCAGTACTCATTTTGTCAATGGTATTCTTCAACTTATCATTCACCAACTTTATTGGTGGAAATGGATTTCTCTCCGTTTACATTGCTGCGATTATTTTAGGCAATGCCAATTTCATTCATAAGAAAAGTTTAATGAAATTTTACGATGGGCAAGCGTGGCTGATGCAAATCATTATGTTCATAACGCTTGGATTACTCGTTTATCCAAGTCAGATTCTCCCAATTGTTGATAAAGGAATTTTATTGGCATTAATCCTAATATTTGTGGCTCGTCCGATAGCTGTTTTTATTTCCTTGTCAAGGTCTGACTTGCGGTGGAGGAAAAAACTTTTTATATCCTGGGTCGGATTGCGGGGCGCAGTGCCCATTGTTTTTGCTACTTATCCATTGATTGCTGGAATAACAAATGCGAATATGATCTTTAATGTAGTCTTCTTTATTTCAGTTTCGTCAGTTTTGCTGCAGGGCACAACATTGTCACTTGTTGCTAAGTGGTTAAACGTAAGTGTTCCTGAAAATCTTAAAAGAAAATTTCCGCTTGATATAGAATTAAAAGATGATATTAAAACAGAATTATTGGAAATGGATGTCTCCGCAAATTCGCGTGCTGTTGGCAAAGCTGTTGTTGATCTTAAGCTCCCACGAGAAGCACTGATAGTCTTGATTCATCGGGACGGAAAATATCTTACTGTAAAAGGTGAGACCGTGATCAATGCAAATGATCACTTACTAATAATGGCAGATAGTAAAGATGCAGTTGTGAATATTCAGGAAACTTTTGCTTGAGAAGTAAGATAAAGGTCAAAAGTTTAATTACAATTAAACTTTTGACCTCATTATATTAGAAATTCATCTCAAAAGGTTAAGACACTTATTTGAAGAACTTCTTCATCAATGATAATGCTTTGTTATCCTCCTGGTTTTTTCCATTAAGAATATCATTAAAAACCTTTTTCTCCGCGTCATCAATGGAGGTCTGAAATTCAACACTCTTCATATCAAATTTTTTCGATCCCATCTGCCAGCTTGGAAACGATCTTTCTTTAATCGGTAAGCTCGTAACCAGAATAGCATTTTTATGTCTGTCGTCTGCTTTTATTTTATCGTACAGCGAAATAATCACTTTGTACTCACCCTCAATGTATTGAACAAAATGGGTGTCGGAGTAAAGCAATACGCCTGTAATATCAATGTTAGCATTGTTCCGTTCACATGACTGAAGGATTTTTTTAATTTCTTCATCAGTACAGTTGGGTTTACGGTTACTGACATAAACTAATTGAGATAACATAGTAGAATTTGGTTTAACGATGCTATAACAGCCGATTAGTTCATTTGTTTAATTGCCATTGATATTTTTTTAAAACTTAATCTAACCTCTACCCGATATATGTGACGTTGTTAGTTTCTATTGCTCAGCATCCAATTAATTGCATTCGTTTGTTTATACACCTGATCCCAAATAATATGGCCCTTGCCAGGAAAAATAGTGGTCTTTGCCATTGGTGAAGGCCTGTTTGCATTAATAGCGTTATGCATTTTTGTAGTAACAGTGTAAGACACTACACCATCGCTTCCGCCATGAAATCCCCAAACCGGAACATCTTTTGAAGCAATAAGTTTTGCTTTCGTCAATGCATTACCACCAGGACAGATTGGCAACACCGCTGCAAATACATCAGGATAAGCTCCAATCGTTGTCCATACGCCATAACCTCCAAGACTAAGACCGGTCAGATAAATTCTTCTGTTGTCTATTCGCAAATATTTTTTAACATGATTGAGCACCGCTATAATATATTCCGGTGTCCATTTGCCATAATTGCTTTTGAGTTGGGGGGAAATTAAAATAAAAGGATATTGTGTGCCCGACTTAACATATTTTGGAAGGCCTACATTTGCAACTCTTGGTACACCAGGTTTTACTTTCGCAGGGTCCGTCGAAGAAGTACCCTTCTCTTTGATACCATGTAAGGAAATTACAATTGGATACTTGTTGCTATTACTATTATATCCTTTCGGCAGATATTCAAGGTAGCCAATACCCGATGATGTAACTTTAACAGTTTGCTGTGCTGATAATGAAGAGAACGCAAAGTTTGCAATGGCTGCAAGAATAAAAATTTTAAACTTCATGTGTGATTTTTATTTTAAGTAATTAGAATGTGATCTTCTTCTGGTATTTTTTTATTCGATCCCCTTTATTTTTTAGCGACCAAAGAAGGATCTATTTTGATTAAAGAAACAGTAGTAATCATACTTACTGAGTACCGGGGGTCGATAACTGCGGTGCGAAGAAAGGCATAGCTTATTGTTATTCTTCCTGATAAAAGGTGAACTTCCAAATGCTTCGAAGACTAACGGATATTCTAGATGTAAGTACCGACCATTGTCTTACTGGCGTTGTCATTGAATAATAAGACGGTTAGTTTTACGCTAAGAAAGAAGAAGCGGTTTGTTGATGTTTAATTTGAAGGGACGAGCTTCTTCGACTTCTTTAGATAGCGAACGAATAAATAAACGAAGGAGAGAATAAGAAAAACAACCAGCGATAGTTGAAGTTTCTCCGGCCTGCTTAACTGGATTAGTTTCGGATGATGCGTCACCAGCACAATGTAAATTGACAGTAGAAGAAGGTAAATCGTATTGTACTCATTGATAATATACCTTCTCCAATTAAACGTCATGCTGTTCAAGGTGTTTGTAATACCACTAAGGTTAGGAACCCAGCGGTTTACTTCGTTCACGTATTCATTGTATTTTAAACCGAATTTATTTCGAAGATAATTTTCTTCTGCCAGCACAATCGCCTGATAGATAAAACAAAAGACAGGAACAATAAAAACAATAAAGTATAAAGAATTTGATAACAAACCGACTCCCAAAAGCATTAAGATATTTCCAACATACAATGGATTTCTGCAATGGTTGAAGAGGCCTTCCGTAACAAGGTCTTCTGCGTAAACTTTTTTATTTTTTCCTCCTCTTACGATGTATTTCAATGCAATGGTCAACGCACGAATCAATTGCCCTGAAAAAGCAATCAGTATTCCGATCACCATTGGAATTGCATAATAGTCATCACCAAAAGTATCGGCCGAAAAAAGTGGAGGCGATGGAATAAAAATAGACAGTGCGAAGATTGGGAAAAGCAGATTCCTGTATTTGAAAAAGAAGTTACCGATAGTGATCATAAATTATTTTAGTGCAATGATGCCCGCAAAATTGTACCATTTGAAAAATACTTCGCACTGTGAATAGCCTGAAGTTAAGAGCATGTCAATATCCTCACTGAGTTTGTAAGGTACCAGCACGTTTTCAAGCGCTTCTCTTTTCTGTGCAATTTCCATTTCACTATAGTTGTTGCGCTTCTTGAAATCGTAATAGTACTTGATAAAATTTCTGTTAAGTTTCGGTTCTTCCCCTAGTACCTTTTCCACCAGAATGAGGCAACTCCCCTCTGTCATTCCCTTCCTGATTTGCTCTAATAGCTTTACACGGTATAGTGGTCTTATAAATTGAAGTGTTAAACAAAGAACAACTACGGAAGCATTCTTGATGTCAACGCCTTTATTCAAGTCGCAGTTTATTAAGTCGAAATCACGCTCCATGCCAGCCTTCAACAAGTTGTCACTGCATTGTTGCAGCATCTGCGAGGAGTCATCAATACCAATGAATTGTATCCGCTCGTCAACAGTGGCATTCATGTTGATCATGGTGGTACCTGTCGAGCAGCCTAAATCATAGACAGCCGTTCCTTGTTGTGCATACTCAGCGGCTAGCTCTGCAATCATGCGTTGAATTTCAAGATAGAATGGAACCGACCGCGTTACCATATCATCAAACACAGTAACGACTCTTTTATCGAATTTGAAATCGGAGGATCGGGTGATAGGCTCCTTGAATACTTCATCCTTAATCATACTGCAAAGGTTTAGTTCGGCTTTGAAACTCTTAAACTGAACACATCTGTTGAGCATAAAGCTGCGTTAACAAATCAGCGTAGCTTTCTTCAATCTTTAGTATTGTTGTACTTAACTTAATTCAGTTTCTTAGCACATTAAAAATTTAATACCAATAGCCAGTATATTTTGTAGCGGGCATCGAATAAAACTTAAAATGAAGAAAAAATACATCAACGGTCTTTCACTCTGGCAATTCGAGAATTTTGAAAAGCTTGCCTCCATAAAACATTTTGTTACAAGCCGCCAATCAAACAGCGATAGTGAAGAATTTACCTTAAGTCTTTCAAGCCTGCCGGATAAGGAGAAAGTAAGGAGTAATAGAAAGATGTTGGCAACTGCAATGTGTATTCCTGACACACAGTTGTACTTTCCATCCCAGGTGCATAAAACAAATATTGTGCATGTAACGCAGCAGACAAGAAAAGAAGAATTAATGGAGACTGATGCATTGATGACAAACGAAAAGAGTGTTTGCATTGCGGTAATGTCGGCCGATTGTGTTCCGATCCTATTATATGATGCCACTAACAAAGTGGTTGCTGCGGTTCATTCTGGCTGGCGGGGCACGGTAGCAAAAATATTGAAACGCACATTGGGTGAAATGCAGTCACGCTATGGTACCACTGGTAAAGACTTGATAGCAGGCATTGGCCCGTCGGTGTGCCAGGAATCATATGAGGTAGGGGAGGAAGTTGTTCGGGAAGTAACACAGGCATTTTCAAATCCTGGTTTGTTAATGATTCCACAGCCCAATAACAAAGCTAAGCTTGACCTTTGGAAAGCTAACAAACTCCAACTGCTTGAGTTTGGTGTTGAGGAAACGTGTATAGAGATTTCTAACCTATGCTCTGTGAAAAATAATAACGACTTCTTTTCTGCGCGTAAAGGGGATACAGGAAGATTTGCAGCTGGCATTATGTTGAGTTGAAATTGAAGCGGAACTCGCGCGACTAAAAGTGCGTTTAGCTTATGACTTCAAAATCCTGATGTAAGTTCTTAACCAAAAGCTCATTTTAGCGGCTTAGGTTAATACATTTTTATTCTTTATTTTTGTCACAGTATTGTGAATACCCGATTTACTGCCGTTTGTATCTGCATGTTAGTCTCTAAGTTTCTCAATTCATTGGAAATTTGCCCGTCAGACCTGGAATTATCTTCCTTGCTTGTTTTTTAACATACTGCCGGAATCTCTCCATAGTATGGATCATGAAAATCATGAGTTCAAGAAATTATTATCTTTTTTTTAATCCCAATCAATGTTATTTAAGGATTTCAACTTGTGTGAGCCCATTTTAAAGGCGCTTCACGAAAAAAATTACACAACGCCAACACCAATTCAAGAGAAAGCTATTCCAGAATTAATTGCTGGAAGAGATCTGTTGGGTTGTGCACAAACCGGCACAGGTAAAACTGCTGCTTTTTGTATACCTATTTTGCAAAGGCTTTCTGCTAAGCCTGCTTCTGTCAGAGGAGTGAGAGCGCTTATACTTACACCGACTCGCGAATTGGCGATTCAAATTTCTGACAACTTAAACTTCTACGGCAAAAACCTGTCACTGAAGAGTACACTTATTTATGGTGGTGTTTCACAACATCAACAGGTTCAACAATTGAAAAGAGGAATGGATATTCTGGTAGCAACACCAGGACGTTTGCTCGATTTGATGAACCAAGGAATTTTCAATCTTAAGTCGCTTGAAATTCTTGTATTGGATGAAGCTGACCGTATGCTTGACATGGGTTTTATTCATGATATCAAGAAAATTATTGCATTAAGTCCTGGGAACAGACAAAACATTTTCTTCTCGGCAACAATGCCTGAAGAGATTCAGAAGCTGGTAGCTTCTATTTTAAGAAATCCTGTTAGGATTAAAATCGAACCTTCTAAAACTGAAGTAAACATTCATCAGTCTGTATATTTTGTAGAACGTGAAAGTAAACGTGCTTTATTAAAGCATATTATCACAGAACAGGATATGCAAAATGTTTTGGTATTCGCAAGAACTAAACATGGTGCTGATAAAATTGCCAAGGACTTGAATCGTTCCGGTATCACTGCTGAAGCTTTTCATGGCAACAAGTCACAAAATGCAAGGCAACGTGCGCTTACTAATTTCAAACGAAATACAACGAGGGTTCTAGTGGCAACTGATATTGCTGCGCGTGGTATTGATATCAATAACCTTCCTTTTGTCATCAACTACGAATTACCAGATTCGCCAGAAACCTACACCCACCGTATCGGAAGAACGGGTAGAGCGGGCGCTGTTGGATCTGCATTCTCATTGTGCGACAATGAGGAACGTGGTCAATTGAAAGATATTAACCGCATTTCTTCACGAAAGCTAGATATTATTGAACATCCTTTCGCTTAAAGTTGTTATAGCTGTTCCATGGAAAAATCAAGAACAATAACCTTCGCTGGTACGCAGCGTGATTTCTCTACCACATTGAATAAACGTGTGAATGAGTATTTCAAAAACAACAATTTAAGCCGGCATGCAAATACAGAAATGATCGTGAAAACAATCTGTATGTTCCTTGCATACTTTGTTCCTTATGCATTAATCATTAGTGGTGTAGCAACAGGAGTTGCTTCGCTGATACTTTGCGTGGTTGTAATGAGCCTTGGCCTTGCAGGTATTGGCTTGTCCGTAATGCACGATGCAAACCATGGTGCTTACTCAAAAAAGAATTGGGTAAACACGCTGGTAGGCTACTCGTTGAATATGGTTGGCGCAAATGCATTCAATTGGAAGATGCAGCACAACGTGCTTCACCATACGTTTACCAATGTACATGAAGAAGATGAAGACATCAGTCCTAGAGGAGTGCTCCGGCTTACCCCACACTCTGACTGGAAGAAAATTCATAAGTATCAATTTATATATGCATGGTTCCTTTATGGTCTCATGACAATTGTTTGGCTTTTCTTTAAAGATTTTGTTCGTATCGTGAGATATGATAAATCAGGATTGGCTAAAAAACATAAGGCTGACATTCGCAAAGAGTGGGTCATATTGATTGGTACTAAATTGATGTACATCTGTTATATTTTTGTAATACCAATGGTGTTTACGGCCTTGGTATGGTGGCAGGTTCTTCTTGGTGTTTTGCTGATGCATTACATTGCTGGATTTATTTTAGCAATTATATTTCAGCCAGCTCATGTTATTGAAGGCACTGAGTTTCCTTTGCCAAACGAAGACAATTCATTGGAGAATAATTGGGCAGTGCATCAGTTATTAACCACAACAAATTTTGGAAATAAGAGCCGTTGGTTCTCCTGGTATGTTGGCGGGTTGAATTTTCAAATTGAACATCACTTGTTTCCTAATGTTTGCCATGTACACTACAGGAAGATTTCGGGTATTGTACAAGATACAGCACATGAATTCGGATTGCCTTACAAGAGCGCTCGAACTTTTATCGGTGCACTTGCAGGTCATGCAAGATTATTGAGACAGCTTGGCGCAAGGCCAGCATAAAAATTTCAAAGAGGGTTCAATGTTGAGCCCTCTTTTTTTTTTGCAATACAGGCAAAGGATTTTTTTCTCTCACACTCTCTTTTCAAGAATCACAATCACATCTTTCACATCAGCACGAAGCTGTGTAAATTGAGTGGACTTACGAACGAGTTGAAATGCACCCAAGCGGATCACAAGTTCATTTTCATCTTTATCTAAAGATCCGGTATAGATTACTACGGGTATCTGGCGCGTTCTTTTATTTGATTTGAGTTTTGTAAGGCATTCAATACCATCCATGCCTGGCATGAGGCAGTCCAAAAATATTGCGTCAGGTCGATATACCTCAAGTTGTTTTAGGGCATCCATACCATTATGTGCGAAAGTAAGTTGAATGTTGGAATCAATATCTGCGATAGCCAATTGAAATACTTCCCGATCATCGGCATCGTCATCCACCATTAATAATTTTCTAACCATAAATTAGTGTGTAAGCCGAAATGATATGATTAAAACGAGCAGATGATAAAACAAAATATCGATAAGTGTTATAAGCAATGAGAATTAAGGCGAAGCTAAAATACAACAATTCATCGGTTATTCTTTCCTGTATCTGAAGCGCGCTGTCGCCTGCATATCGAAAAAGATTGACTATCTTTAAGCGTCAATTCCAATTAGTCCGCTGGAAGTTTATTTTCTCTTCAGATCATCTACTCCTACTTACTTTTTAAAATTGTTCGAGCCACGTCTCGAAATTGTAGTATGTATTTTGCAAGAATCTTTTTGACAAACATTGGTACAACTTTTAAGAGTACTGTTATCTGAAGTCTATGCGTAAAGACTACACTAACAAGTATTTGTTTGCTTTGTTAATTTATGATTTTCGTTTTGCACAAGTAAAAATTTCTCTAATATTATAAATGATCAGATCCGTAATTATTGGAACAGGTAGTTATGTTCCTGAAGTTAAGATATCGAATGAGGATTTCGTTAATCATGAGTTTTTCGAAAAGAATGGGACGAAGGTTTATAAAAGCAACGCGAGTGTCATTGAAAAGTTTGAGCAGATCACAACAATCGCTGAAAGAAGATATGCGCAAACTAGTCAGACTGCATCTGACCTGGGATTTCTCGCAGCAGAAGATGCATTGCTAAATTCTGGTATTGATAAAGAAACGCTGGACTTCATTATCCTCGCGCACAATTTTGGTGATGTAATTCACGAAAGCAATAGAGTAAATATTGTTCCATCATTGGCGTCACGGGTCAAAGCCCTTCTTCAAATAAAAAATCCTGATTGTGTTGCCTATGATCTTTCGTTTGGTTGCCCAGGTTGGATAGAGGGCATGAGACAAGCCGACTCTTATATCAGGTCGGGCGATGCGAAACGTTGTCTTGTCATTGGCACCGAAACATTATCGCGTGTCATCGATCCACACGATAGGGATTCCATGATCTATAGCGATGGCAGCGCAGCAGCAATTCTAGAGGCATCCCGAGGAGACAAAGGTATTCTCGCGCATAAGACCCAAACGCATGCACATGAGCATGCAGGGCTTCTTAAAATGGACGTGTCTTACTCACCATATATTTCGGACAAAGGCAATCTTTTCCTGAAGATGAATGGTCGTAAAGTATATGAATTTGCAATTACCAATGTCCCGCTTGTTATCAAGAGCATGCTCGATAAGGCTGGCATAGCGCCAGGCTGTATTAAAAAAATACTTGTGCATCAGGCCAATGGTAAAATGGATGCCGCCATCCTTGAAAGGCTTTTCAAGTTATACGGATCGGATACTATTCCTGACGACATCATGCCGATGACCATCAGCTGGTTGGGCAATAGTTCGGTTGCAACAGTACCTACGTTACTCGATCTGATTTTGAAAGGTGAGCTCGATGGCCACCAGATTATTGCAGGCGATAAAATAGTGCTGGCTTCTGTAGGAGCCGGCATGAATATTAACGCAATGCTTTACCAGTTCTAGCGCTGCGCCATTATATTGCAACGTTTGCAGAATGTCCCAAATGGAAACAAAACTTCCATTTTATAATTTATCCTATAATTAATATCTATCTTAACGCATCGATTCTTTTAATCCAGGCAGTATCAACAAAGCCCTCCCGATTTTCAATTTGAAGGATGCTGTAACCTGAAAATCACAACTGGCAGATTGAAAATGGCATTAGTGATGGAAAGAACTAGCATGTGGCATAAGTATTAAAACCTGATGCAATAGGCGGATTTAAGAAACTTTGCAAAGCGAAAATTTTTGGCTAGAAGCTTGTAGTATCAAAACGCTAAACCAAAAATTAGAATAGCGCGTTTATTTCAACTGATAACATTTAATTTATTTATGTCGATCCATCTTAAAAAGCCATATAAAATTATTCAGCACAAGCACAAACGCTATAGTGAACATTATAAGATTCCTGCCGAGAATGCATTGGTGGTGCCATTGAAAGAATTTGGCGCGGAGGTATCATGCGATGTGCGTTGGGAGGATGGGAATGGCGAACTTCATGTTATTCACCAGATCCTTTTTACCAATGATAATATCATGCCGTTGAATCCATTATTAGAAGACAAACTTCACGATCTCTGGCTGCATTATTACGGGGTGGAAAACGATGCTTAAGCTTATCTGGAATAAGTTTTAAAAATGAGGAACCCAATGGTTGTCAGTTTGAATAAAAATCTGGTAACCCAGATGGCGTAGCAATTGATCCATTTCTTCACTACTCACCATGAACTGAATATTTGATCGGGCTCCTTTCGAGTTTATAATGATGTCGAAAGTAATTTCCTTTCCTAAAATCTTTTGAATTGTAGCGACTTGCGAATGCACTATGCTCTCATGTGTAAAAATCCTTAGTCGCTTTTGCATTCAAGTTGGGTTGCTAACAATTTATTGGTAGCTACCCTTAATTGGTTTGAGTCGGTTCAGAGAATAATGCTTGCGGTCCAGGGACGAGAAATACAGAAAGGGCAAGCGCTATTGAAAAACAGGTAATAAAAGTAGTGTTTATTTTTTAAAAAAGTTTTTAAAGCTGGCCTAAAATTTTCATCTCAGCCGGTAAGAAGTATTCAATGAAACTGTCATTCATTTCATTATCTTTAGTGAAAATATCGTTGTCTGCCTTCCCTTTAACGCTTTAAATTGAAGGTTTTAGAACTCACATTGGTATTTATTCGTTGTGTATTGAAATAATAGTTTTACTAAAACACGTCCAAATTCGATGCGACAGCTTAAGATTAGCAAGCAGATTACCAACCGGGAAAATCAATCATTAGACAAGTATTTACAGGAGATAGGAAAAATCGATCTCATTTCGATGAGCGATGAAGTTGACCTTGCCAGAAGAATTAGACAAGGTGATGCGATTGCACTTGAAAAATTAGCCAAAGCCAACCTTAGATTCGTAGTTTCAGTTGCCAAGCAATATCAGAATCATGGATTAACATTAAACGATCTTATCAACGAAGGGAACCTAGGCTTAATTAAAGCCGCTCAACGTTTTGATGAAACTCGTGGTTTTAAATTTATTTCTTACGCAGTATGGTGGATTCGCCAATCAATCATGCAGGCTTTGGCAGAACAATCACGTATTGTACGCCTGCCGTTGAACCGTGTAGGGTCGCTGAATAAAATATCGAAGACACTTTCTGACCTCGAGCAGAAGTACCAACGCGAACCAACGGCTGAGGAACTTGCAGAAGTTCTTAACGTAACAGCACAAGAAGTTTTGGATAATCAGAAACTTTCAGGTCGCCATGTATCCATGGATGCTCCTTTTCAAACCGGTGAAGAAAACAGTTTACTGGACGTACTGATAGACGATTCTGAAGTTACGCCCGATGCACGTTTAATGGTCGATTCACTTCAGCAGGAAATTTCTCGTGCGCTTGCAACCCTTACCAACAGGGAGGCAGAAGTAATTATTTATTACTACGGGTTAAATGGTAATACATCGTTAAGCCTGGAAGAAATAGGTGAAAAATTCAGGATTACACGTGAACGTGTGAGACAGATAAAAGAAAAAGCAACTAGAAGATTACGCCATAATTCAAGAAGTAAAACGCTCAAGTCCTTCTTAGGATAATTAATCTATCTTTGAAATAATAAAAGGATCACTGGTTTTGATATTGTCAAGGCCAGTGATCTTTTGCTTTTCGTACAACAAAACAAAATAAAACAATCACATAACGCATTTTCAATTAACAGCTGCCGCTGGATGTATTGAATCTTAAGGCTTTTTATCCACTTTTTTGCAAAAGCACATTTTACTGGCGGACGCTATTAACCCCTTTTCAAACAAATCCTATTAATTAACCAAAAATTTTCTTTATCTTTACAGAAATTCAATTCCACGTTTTAACTGCTGCCAAAGCGATTTCAACTGTTAGTGGATTAAGATCAGGTTCTCTTATTAATCTTTTGATTTGAATCGAATAAGGGAATAGTTTTCATTTAACAACAATACTTCGTGCGCCAACTAAAAATCGTAAAGCAAATCACCAATCGGGAGAGTCAATCCCTTGATAAATATTTACAAGAGATCGGAAAAGTTGATCTTATTACCTCTGAAGAGGAAGTTAGATTAGCCATTCGGATCAGAGAAGGGGATGAAATGGCGGTGCAGAAACTTACGAAGGCTAACCTCAGGTTTGTTGTGTCGGTAGCCAAGCAATATCAGAACAACGGTCTTTCATTAGGCGACTTGATCAATGAAGGAAATGTGGGTTTGATAAAAGCTGCTACAAGGTTTGATGAGAAGCGCGGTTTTAAATTCATCTCTTATGCGGTATGGTGGATCCGCCAGTCTATTTTACAGGCGCTAGCAGAACAATCAAGAATTGTAAGGTTGCCTTTAAACCGAGTAAGCTCACTGAATAAATTATCAAAAACGTTTGCTGCCCTTGAACAGAAATTTCAGCGTGAGCCTTCTTACGAAGAATTGAGTGATGTGCTTGGTGTTACGGAAGAAGAAGTTTCAGTAACATTAAAACTTTCTGGTCGCCACGTTTCTATTGATGCACCATTTATTCAAGGTGAAGAAAATACATTGCTTGATACTTTGGTAAACGATACTGAAGTAACACCTGATACTGCTTTAATGGTCGATTCACTTCAGGGAGAAGTAACACGTGCCTTGAGTACACTTACACAAAGAGAATCTGAAGTAATTTCATACTATTTCGGATTGAACGGAACACAGGCAATGACGCTCGAAGAAATAGGTGAGAAGTTTAACCTTACGAGAGAACGCGTAAGACAGATCAAAGAAAAAGCAACCAGAAGATTAAGACACACTTCCAGAAGCAAGACTTTGAAAACTTATTTAGGTTAATTCTCGCAATTAAATCTTTTATTAGGTTAATGTAATATTATTGATTAGCTTGCAGGGCATTTAAGTTACAGTGCGTCCAACAGTACCTTCCTCACGGATTTTTTGTTGATTCCACCTTTCTTAATTATTAATCATTCAGAAGAATTGGTGTTCTCCATTAAGAACAAAGTATTTCAGAATTATTATTGCAGCTAGCAACATAGCGACAGCGCTGATGTTGTTTTACACAAGTTTTTTTTAAATTAAATATATAATGCAAGGAACAGTTAAATTTTTCAATGAAACCAAAGGATTTGGATTCATTAAGCCATCAAATTCAAACCAGGACATTTTTGTTCATTCATCAGGTCTTATTGACGAGATCCGTGAGAATGATCAAGTTGAGTACGAAGAAGAAAGAGGAAAGAAAGGTATGAATGCAGTGAATGTAAAAGTGTTAAACTGATACATCATTGATATAATCATTGAAAAGCCACCCAACGGGTGGTTTTTTTTTGTCGATACTTTTTAATTAACTGAATTGAGAACTGGATGAAATGATAGTTCTTTCCCATCCAGTTTATCTTGGGCGCAAGCGCTTTTGGTTTGTTGTCATTTTCCAGATGGCACTTCACTTCGCTAACTCGAGGCGCAAAAGCCAGTAGACCCTCTATGAATAAGTAAGATGTATTTATGTGCACAAAATCCTCGGAAGTCGGGTTCTGAAGTCTAAAGAATTCTTAGAAGAAGTGAGCTTCTAAATCGTTTAAGCGTAGCGAAAACATGGCTTGCTCTGCTCCGTATCCCATGTTAATTATAGCCGCTAATTGTATCTTTAGGCATAACTATCTTTTATCATGAATCAGTTACTTGCAGGAGCTACGCTCCTTATTTTGGCATCGTGTTATTGATCTTCCATTCACGCAATTCAAAGCAACAGAAAAATACTACAACTTCTGAAGCACCTTATTTAAAAAAGCAGGGATAGGGTTTATACTTTTTGGTCTTTACTTCCTGATCAGATATTTCGGCAACTAAGCATTAGATTGACACCTTCCGTTGCTCGGCTTTCATGCGAATGGGCGAAGGAGAAACATCTACCGATATTTCATCACTACCGCGATTCAATGAAGAGAACTTTCTACCAATTAAGTGATCGTTTTCCGTTGTGCGGGCCCGTAAGTCTCGATAGGGACGTAATATTGGTAGCAATCCCTAGCATTGAGAATCAAGAATCCAATATACTTCTATGAAAACGATTCAACTTCGTACGCACTTCGTCAATAGTGTGTTCAACAAAGAGTAACACGTTCTTGAGAGTCTTCTTCGAAAAACGATTCTCGCAACTTTAAAATTGTGTTCGTATTCCATGCTAGGAGGATTCTCGCACTAGCCATGCTTCGCTCCTCAATGACAGCAAAGTAGAATAGAAAGAAAGTGTTCTCCGTGTAACTCAGTGCGACCTCTGTACTTGGTGTTACAGCTATTTCACAGAGTTACTCAGAGAAACACAAAGGGCACAGAAACAAGAACAATCATAAATGTAATTTGCTTCTACCGATATTTCATCCGCTAACGGATTTGCTAAATTCAACTTAATCCTCCAATCAAATCAACAGACAATAGGCACTGAGTTGTATTTGATTGTAAATGGGACTGATATTACCCCTAAAGAGATTCTATAATTCCTGTAAATGATCTCTGTTCTATTTCACTCTAACAAGCAAATCAAGTCATCAGTTTTCCGGTATCTAAGACTTAAGTCCCGATATGGACGTAATATTGGTAGCATGTCTAATAATGAAATCAAGAATCCCATAGGGATGATATATCTTTGAGACCTAGAGGCGCGATTACATTGTAATGCAGCAGAAAGAAAATATTGTCTCCATTCTTATCGTCTCTTCAGCTAACACAATTAAAAATCAATTCACGAATCACGCACGATGATAGTACATCCGCAGCAAGCAGGATCTAATTATCGCGAGGGCCTTCTACGCTGTGGAGGGATGGTTGTTCCATGTGTTTATCTACAAGCCTTAAGAGGTCGTTCATTTGAAAAGGTTTCGGGAGGTAATCGTTTACGCCTGCCTGAAATGCCTGGCTGGCGAAATTTCGGTAGGCAGAAATCATAATAACCGGAGTGTGTTGTGTACCAACCTGCGACCGCAGCTGGCGACAGAGGGCCAAGCCATCAATGTCGGGCATGCGCTTGTCAAGAATAAAAAGATCAGCGTGTTCATGCCGCTCTTCAAGCATTGGTTTACCACTTGCAAATAACTGCACATCATATCCTGCACCTTCAAGAATTATGTTCATGGCAATGGCGATATCCGGATCATCTTCAACAATGTAAACCTTGCGCTTGCTGATATAAGTAATTACGTTTGTGTTGAAGTAATGAGTGACGGTGTAGGGGATACGGTAGCCTTTAAATATTTTCTCCAGCGTACGTTTCCAATCGAAGACCATAAAGCGGAAAGATGTCTCACCCAATTTCTGATGACTATTTTGCACAGGACCTTTGTCGAGTGCGTACATAGAGAGTTTAAGTCTCAGCTTGTCAAAGTTTTTTATTATATCAGTATGAAGGATTTTAACCTGAACTACTTCTTGGGTGGATGCGTAGGCTTTACAACTTGACATGTACAGTCTGGTTATTCACATAACATGAAAAAAATTATACCCGCTATTAGTGTTGCAACGCTAACCTGTGTACACCAGCCGACAAGTACCGAAATAGTTGCAGACCTTTTAAACTACTTTGGAAGATTTTAAATTGCGTGAATATCGAACAGGTCTGATATTTGTCATACCTTAAATCTACATCCTACTTGGCGTCCCTCTCATGTTAACAAAAATTTCTTTTTATGGATACCTATTCGCGGATGCAGTTGAGGATATTATTCGTTATGATATTCTGTGGCGAAGTGGGAATAAATATTTGATAAAAAGTACATTATTAAATCTAGATTATGAGAACTCTCATCAGGATGTTACAGTAAATGTACATGGCTCTTTATCCCGTTGTATTGCGGGCATTGTGCTTAAGTTCAGAAACCTGGAGGTTGCAACAAATCTTTATGAAGGATTGCAAACAACAGAAAGTTTGCCTGCTGTATACAGCCCCTGGATCAGCGACCTTGAAAAGCTAATCCTTGAGAAACAAATCCTCTCATTCTCCTTATTTGGAAATGGTAAGAAATATGTGTCACAACGTGCAGTTAAAACCATTATAAGAGACATGGGTTATTTTGTACTATGCACAAGGCCGCCACATCTCTATGTACTCGATGATTTTATACAGCAGGAACAACAAAGGAGTATTCAAAATGATACAACAAATAAACAAAAACGCGATGAACAGTAAATAATTGCAGATCATTTGCAGTGATCTAAATTTTTTTCCTGTTAGATTTGTTACCCCACCTGAAGGAAGTATAATTCGATTTTTAATTAATTCAAAAATTTATTATTACTAACAGTTACTAACAGTTACTAACAGTTACGTTACTAACTACGCAGCCATGGTGAAAAAAATACTAATTGCCGAAGACGATGCAGACATCCTCTTTATACTAGATATGCTCCTGAATGATGCCGGTTACAAGGTAGAGCCGTTACCCAACGGTAGCTCTATTGTCGAACCAAAAAGTGAATGGCCGGATCTCTTTATACTCGATAAAGAAATGCCCGTTATTGACGGTCTTGCTATTTGTAAATATCTGAAAGTGCAGAAGGAAACCAAGGATATTCCTATCATTATGATCTCTGCTTATCACAAGCTGAAAAAGAAAGCAAGACAAGCCGGTGTTGATGCTTTTATCGAGAAGCCTTTTGAAATAAAGCACCTGATGGCAACAATTGAAAAAGTAATGAATCCCACAAGGGCCGCTGTATAAAAATACAACGGCCCTTTATATACATTAAAAACATTCTTAAGCCGTTTGGTAAAGCGCAAGTTGCGAAGCCCTAATCTTGTTCGACAGCAAATAGGGAAGCTTTAAGTTGGTCAATTTGTGCCTCTAACTCCCGTACACGGAGTGAATACATTCTTGCAGCACTATTTCTTCCATATTTTTTTTCTCGTTCTGCAATTTTGCTCAGCAGGTTTTTTCTTTCTTCGATTATTCTAAGGGCTGTCCATAGCGCTGATTCCGTAGAGACTTCCATACTTGCTAGCAGGCCCTCTTCGGTGAATGAATGGCCTACGTGGCAGCGATATCGGCTGAGACCGTTGTTATTGATATCCCACATCACACCACCACAGTCCGGGCAGCTAAAGGTACTTCTTTCACCAAGTCCCTCAACGGCATTAATACCAATCTGAATCTTCTCTGCTATTTCAGCTTCCTTAATAACATCATCTGGTACCTTTACGCTACGCTTAATTTGTCCATTGTTGATGGTTTTATTTATTGCATTCCCCATTTCCTGTACAGGCAGAACATAGTCTGGTTCTATCTGCTGCATTACTGCCTCGGGCATATCCGGATACTTCGCCTCATTAGGATCTTGAACAATACAAATGCCTCCAGATCTTTTAATAGCCTGCATTCCCGAAGCACCATCTTCAAGCATACCCGTGAGAACAATGCCTATGGCCTGTCGTGAAAATGCCACGGCACCTGATCTGAATAAGGCATCAATGGATGGACGATACCGGTTTTCCATTGGCCCTTTGCCAATTAAGATTTTGGTTTTTTTGACCAACAGGTGATGATCTGGCTTTGCGAGATAAATATGGTTTGGCCGGATCAACTCTCCGTGTTTCGGAATCTTGCAAGTGAAAGGCGTCTGTTTTTGAAGTCGCTTTACAATCATTTCACCAACTGCTTTTTTTGAATAGTGCAGCACAACAAAAACAGCAATATTCATATCTTCCGTAAATTGTTTGATCAATTCTGGCAGTATTAACGTTCCTCCTGCTGAGGTTCCGATCATCACGTAAAACTTTTCTTTTGGCATATTGGTTAAGGTTCTAAAATAATGCCTGCATGGTTTAATGCTTTCTTACAATAACAAAGGTTATATTGTAAAGTATTTCCTTAGTGTAGCAAGCCGTCAATGAAAGCCAAATCAATTAAAGCCGCGAAAAAAACAAAGTCTCGCCCGGCTACTACAAAAAATAAACGTGAAAAAACTACACTTGAGCCGTTTCCGGTGGTAGGGATTGGAGCATCAGCGGGAGGAGTGGAAGCATCTTCTGAGTTTTTAAAAAATGTTGACCCCAAGCTCGGGATGGCGTATGTATTTGTACATCATCTTTCCAGGAGTTTTGATAGTCACCTTTCAGAGATCTTGCAACGTGAAACTTCAATGCCGGTGTTAAAAGTAAAGGACAGGATCAAGATAGAGGCTAATCACGTCTATGTGATTCCGCAGGACACCGTGATGTATATCAATGAAGGCTACCTTACTTTACGGACACGTTCTAAAGATGGCATGGCGCAACATGCCATAGACCATTTTTTTATTTCGCTTGCGCATGCCTATCAACATAATGCTGTTGGCATCTTGTTATCGGGCACGGCTACAGATGGTACGCTTGGATTAAAGTCAATAAAAGAGCAAGGCGGCATTACTTATGCACAAGACGAAAGCGCGAAGCACAGTGACATGCCAACGCATGCACAGGAGGCAGGATATGTAGATTATGTCTTGCCAGCCGGCCGTATTGCAGAGGAGTTAGGTTCGCTTACGCGTCATCCCTATGTCATTGTTCCACCCGATGAAGCTCTGGTGCAAAACGAAAAAGAAATAAAGAAAATACTCAACATCGTATTTCGCCAATTTGGCGTTGACTTTTTTGCGCATTATAAACGCACCACCGTCTACAGGCGCATCATGCGGAGGATGGCCGTGCATAAGATTGAAAAATTTGAACAGTATATTAAAAAGCTTCAGCTGGACGCTGCGGAGGTAAGTGCACTATACGATGACTTTCTTATTAATGTCACAAGCTTCTTTCGAGAGCCCACATTCTACAGCACCCTTCAGAAAACTGTTTATCCCAAGTTGACGAAGAACCGCAAACAAAATGACCAAATCAGGATTTGGATCCCTGGTTGCGCTACTGGTGAAGAAGCATACTCAACGGCAATTTCTATCTGCGAATATTTAGAACGCGCAGAATTAAATATTCCTGTACAGATCTTTTCTACAGACCTTGATGAAAAAGCAATTAACAAAGCCCGTCTTGGTATCTTTAGTAAAAATGCGATGCAGCAGGTTTCTGCAACGCGCATTAAAAGATTCTTTACCAAAATTGACGGTCATTACCAAGTCATAAAATCGCTAAGGGATATGTGTATCTTTTCCGTACACAACCTTATGAAAGATCCGCCATTCTCGCGTCTGGATCTGATCAGCTGTCAGAATGTTCTTATTTATATTGAAGCTGACCCGCAAAGAAAAATACTGGCAGCTTTTCATTATGGATTAAATCCGGGTGGTTTTCTGTTGTTGGGTAAATCAGAAAGTATTGGCAACGCTATAGATCTTTTTCATCCTGTAGACAAAGACACGAAGTTATTCACAAAGAAAAATGACCTTGCAATTTTTCCCAGGCTGGATCTTGCCATTCGCCCTTATCCAAAGCTGCCTGCTTCTTCACCCGATGTTGAATCTGTACATCGCACAGAGTCGGATATTGAAAAGGAATCGGATAAGCTTTTGCTTACGCGGTATGTTCCAGCCAGTGTATTGGTAAATAAAGATCTTGAGATCCTTCGCTTTCGCGGAGCGACTGCTGGATTTTTTCAACCGGCATCTGGTAAAGCAAGTTTGAATTTGCTTAGGATGCTGAAGGAAGAGTTAGTGTTTGAGTTGCGCGCTCTTTTTCAAAAGGTAAAGAAATCCAATAGTAGCGCGGGTAAAGAAGATATACATATTCATTCCACCGGTCAATCAGCCTCTATTGAAATTACGCCGATCAAATCATCGAAGGATATCTATTTCCTGATCATATTTAAAGAAAACGTTTCAGGCACACCAGCCCTTAAGTCGAAGAAAGGTCTAAAGGCTGCAAGTGATAAGCCGCGTATTATAAAACTGGAACAGGCCCTTCGCGATGCGCATGAACAGATCAGGGCTATTACTGAAGATTTTGACGCTTCCCTGGAAGAACTGCAATCTGCTAATGAAGAAATTCTTTCCTCCAATGAAGAGTTGCAAAGCATTAATGAAGAACTTGAAACTTCAAAGGAGGAATTGCAATCTTCGAATGAAGAACTTACTACCATCAATGAAGAATTGCAAACGCGCCTCGGAGAATTAAAACAATCGCGGGATTATTCTGAAGCAATTATTGAAACCATGCGTGGGCCACTGCTTGTGCTCAATGCACAAATGCGGGTGCGTAAAGCGAATAAGGCATTCTATGAATTCTTTAAGGTTACAGAAAGCGAAACGGAAGGTTCTTATTTGTTTGATCTCGGCAATGGCCAATGGGATATACCTGCATTGCGCGACCAGCTTCGAAAAATATTTCCGAAGAAAATACACTTTAAGGATTTTGAGATCAATCATACCTTCCCTGGCATTGGTAATCGCCACATGATTGTGAATGCGCACAGGCTCATTCATGGTGAGGGAGGTAACGAAACCCAAGTTTTACTTGCCTTTGAAGACATTACACGACACAGGCAAGCTGAAAAGGCATTGATCCAAACGCAGGAGCAATTAAATCTTGCATTGCAAGGCGGCTCTGTGGGTACATGGTCATGGAATATTAAAACAAATCAAATTACAGGTTCGAAAGAGCAGGCAAGCTTGTTTGGAATGAAGGAGGGCTTATTCAACCTGTCGTATAAAGAATGGGCCACATTTCTTTATCCTGATGACTTGCTGGAAACAGAGAACGCAGTGAAGCGCTGTCTCCAGGAAAAGATTCCGCTAGATATAGAATTTCGTATTGTAATGGCCGATAAAAGTATTCGATGGCTTTTATCGAAAGCCAATACAACTTACGATACACAAGGAGTTGCAGAGCGAATGACGGGTGTGAACATTGATATTACAGATCGCAAACAAGCTGTGGAAGCCCTGCAGGAAAGTGAGAATCGTTTTCATACACTGAGCGATAATGCCCCCGTGATGATCTGGATGAGTGACGCTGACAAGCACTTTAACTTCTTTAACAAAAGATGGCTATCTTTTACAGGAAGAAAACCTGAGGAAGAGTTTGGAGAAGGCTGGTATGAGGAAATCCATCCAGAAGACAGGGAGCTGTTTTTGGAAGCATACCACTCTGCCTACACTTCTAAAAAAGAATTTAAAGTCGATTACCGTCTAAGAAAGCATGATGGCGATTACCGCTGGATGATGAACCACGGTATTCCCCGATATACAAACCAGGACACCTTTATCGGTTATATCGGAACGTGCATTGATATCACCGAACGCATTGATCTAGAAAAACAAAAGGACGACTTCATGGGCATAGCGTCACATGAGTTGAAAACACCTGTTACAAGTATTAAGGCTTACACACAGATTCTTCAGGCCAAGTTTGGTAAAGCGAATGATGCCAACGCAACGGGGATGCTTACGCGACTGGATGTGCAGGTAGATAAGCTTACACACCTCATCAATACACTGCTTGATGTGGCAAGAGTCCAAAGTGGCCAGATGGATTATGAAGAGGAGTTTTTTGATATTAATGAATTCATTCAGGAGATCATTCAGGATATGCAGCAAACAGCCGGCCAGCATGAGCTTGTCACACAGCTTAACACGGATGGAAAAGTTTTCGGTGACCGGCAGCGTATAGGGCAGGTGTTAACAAATCTTATATCTAATGCCGTGAAATATTCACCTGATTCCAATAAAGTGATTGTTCAAACCGACCGTGAGGGAGAAAACTTCATCTTTAGTGTTCAGGATTTTGGAATAGGCGTACCAAAAGATTTGCAGGAGCACGTGTTCGGAAGATTTTTCCGGGTGAGTGAGTCCTCTGGTAACCGTGTGTCTGGTTTAGGTCTCGGACTTTACATTGCATCGCAGATCGTAAAGCAGCAGGGAGGAAAAATATGGTTGCATAGCGAACCAGGAAAAGGATCAAAATTTTCATTCTCCATGCCAATAAAAGCAGAAGAATAATGTAAAATTGAACTATGTAATTGCTCAATGACGGTATGAAACACAGAATTGTTTTGGTGGAGGATGATCCTGATATCTTGTTTACAGTGACAATCATCCTTGAAGATGCAGGCTATGAAGTGGAGGCACTGACATCAGCAAGGTCTGTTATCGATGGTAATTATACTTGTCCGGACTTATTCATACTCGACAAGCGTATGCCCGATATGGATGGGTTGGATGTATGCAGGCACTTGAGAAGTACGCCATCAAGCGAGGCTATTCCCGTTGTGATCGTTTCTGCCAGCCCAAAGTTTGGACCACTAGCGTTGAAGGCAGGTGCAAATGATTTTCTTGAAAAACCTTTCCATGTAAAAGATCTGTTGGCATTGGTTGAAAAGTATGTGCCTGTTAGTGAAGAACGAAAACGATAGTGTCCCATATCTCAAGTACGAACAGCTTATAAAATAAGCGCTCGCCAATTCATCATGCCGATATGCATAAATCTTCGAAATTATCTTTGATAGAAAAACCACAATTGACACGTATTCAGTACAGAATGAGTTCATGATTCTTGTCCGAAAAAACTCAATTTTAGAGGCAATTAGTTCTACAACATCAAATAAAAACGCTTTATCTTTTAAGATAAAAATGGGCACAATTTTATTATCCCTTCGCATGAATAGAGGAGAGTCTGCGCTAGAGAGTGATTCATGGAAAAAACTAAGGACATTATTTCAGTATTAGAACTACGAAGATTGCTCATTACAATTGCCGATTATAACCTTCCCATCTGTTTCCGTTTTAGGATTTTAGGCGATATGTGGAAAACGCATTTTATGCGTATTGTAAAAGTTACTGAAAAAGGAGTAGTGTTAAATGAAGAATCGAGTAACAGGCTCATCGTCATCGCTGATCTCTCGCTCGTGATGCAATTCGAGCTAGATGGTCGCATTCACGGCTACGAACCCAACTATCACTACGGCATCACCATTCAGGAAGTCCTCTCCTGACTTATCCTTGCACTTTCTTTTTACTTTCATCCGAAAGTAATTCGTAACTTTAATAGGATGACTTCACATCAGCCTCCGCTCGTTCTCACACTTCGGCTAGATCAAAAATCATCTAACTTTTTCAACGACCTCAGACAACACCATTTTCCTGCGGAAATAAATTTTATTGATGCACACTTAACACTCTTCCATCATCTGCCCAATGATCCTGCTATCATCGATGCGCTTACCACCTTCGCAGCAAGCCAGAATGTAATGAAGCTAAGGGTAGCAGGACTTATGAAGTTAGGCAGGGGAGTTGCCTACAGAATAGAAAGTGATCCTTTAAAGCAGCTGCATAAGACTTTACAAAAGCAGTGGATGCAATTGCTTACACCACAAGATCGTCAGCCCTTTCGTGCGCACATCACCATTCAAAATAAAGTAGACCCTGTTGTAGCAAATGCGCTGTTTAATTCGCTTTCAGATCCTTTCAATTCGTTCGACGCTTTGGGCCTAGGCTTAACGTTGTGGGAATATATGGATGGGCCATGGAGGAGGTTGAGGGAATTTGATTTTAGTTCCTAGTTCTCAATTTCTAGTCCACAGTTCTCAGCTCAAAATGAAATTCGAAATTGAAAATTTGAAACTTTGAACTCGGAACTGAGAACTGTGAGCGTTGAACTAATAAGAAATAACGAGCTTCCGTGTAACGCTATTTTCGCCTTGCCTGATGTGAACCGTATAGAAGCCTTGTGCCATAGGTTGTTGAATTGATATGCGGACTAAAGTTTCGTTTGATGTGAAATTCTGTTCGTAATATTTCTTGCCCATTGCATCGGTTATTATAACAGTAAGTGGGTTTGAATTCCTGTTGTTGAGTTGAAGGTTGATATTACTTCGTGTTGTTGGATTTGGAAATACATTCAGCTCCAGCATTGCAGTGGGATTTTCCAGCGCTGTTACAATTGTACTTTTTAAAACTTCATCTGGTATTGCAGTCCATTCATTATTGGTATCAGGTCCTTTATACTCCACCAGCAAACTATCGCTTTTGTAGTAATCAAAAAATTCAACCTGAATTCTTTGTGGCCCGGCTTCAAGGAGATGAATAGGACTTGTGATAGCAGCGAAGTTGTGTACGCCATCGTTATCCACGAGTAAAGAATCATTAATGCTCAAACGACTTCCATCATCGGATGAAGTACGAAATTGATAAACACCGCGAGCGCTGACATTAAGGTATCCATCAAAATGAATGTTGTAAAAGTCATCTTGTGTTTTAGGTGATAAGGTGAAGTTATTTACAGTACCTGTAAATTCTGGTTTAGACCAATCGATAGCGGAAAGTGAATTCCAAGCACCCGTACTATGCTCATAGTATAAACCATTAACATAAGTATCTGTGTTGATCGTATTACTTTGTTCGCTTACATTCCCGGCAAAGTCTATTGCACGCACGTTCACGGAATACAATGTGTTGAGGCGAAGATTCTTCAAGGTAATTGTTGTATCACTGGATGGAGTATTAACAACACTATCATTTAACGAGATCTGATAATTGTTGACGGCCGCATTATCCTGCGAGGATCGCCAGTGTAGTCTTAGTGCTTTCACTGCTATTTTATCTGCTATCAATTCCATTGGTGCCGTTGGACTTTCTTTGTCCTCAGCAGTGACTACAACAAGATGCTCATTTACAGCCGAAGGGGTGTATATAGATCTTCCACCATTGCTTACTGCACGAATCTTGTAATGATAGGTTTGAGAAGGGAATAAATTTGAGTCTTCAAATGTTGTTGCATTAGCACCTGCAAGCACCGCCATTTGCCAGGCAGATGTATCAGCATCAGAAACATTTCTTCTCCATATTTCAAAACCTGTCTCGCCTTCAGCATCGCATTGCCAGGTTAACACTATTGCAGATGGAGAAATACTTTGTCCAGCAAAATTTGTTGGAGCTGCAAGATTGACGGGAGCCTGGTCATTAAAGTAAAGATACTTTGGCATTGAAGGCAAGCTGAGACATTGATCATATCCCGCTACACGAACAGTGTACACACCTTTCCCATTGGATGGTTTGAGTGTCACGTTCTTTAGCGTATCATCTTCTTCTCCTGGAAAGTTTATGAGTACATCATTTTTATACCAATAATGATGTGCAAAGGAGCCATCGATATATAGTAGTGCATTGTTATTTGCATTAAGATCTCTCAAGAGCGTAGTTCCCGTTTGCCGGATATTTGCAACAGGAGGTTCTTGCTCAAGAACAGAAACTGGCTCTGACCAATCATTCCATTGCGCTGCCGTTGGATTTGTGAAAGAGGAATAACGCGCCCGATAATTTCCTGGTGAGGTTGCTTCATAGCGAGATCGTTTCGCGTCGGTGATGACCTGATCATTGTACTCCCACTGATAGGTTTTATAACCTTCGGGTAATGACAATAGCAGACCACTATCATTGGTTTTACACAACGTCGCCTGATCAGCAAAGACATGAATGTTTGCTTTATTTCTTCCCAGCATCCAGGTAAAGAAATCGGGTTCATCAAATCCTGCATTCCAGGTACCATGACCGAGTTGTGCATAGTTCGTATACCGAATAGATGCTCCTGCAGTTTTAAAGGCTTTGATATAAGATTCAGTTTCTTTAGGCGAAGGATTTACATCCGTACCACCCTGGAAGATCCAAAGCGGAATATTCGAGATTGTAGCGCTTAAGTTATTGGAGACAATCTGTGCATCATCAGCAGCAGAGAAAAGTGCGGCTGCTGCAAAAAACCAAGGCGCACGTTGCAAGGCTTCGTAAGCACCATGGCCGCCATTTGATATTCCGTTGATATAGATTTTGTCTTCGTCGATATTATATTTCTTCATCAAGAGCCTGGCAATGCGAATCGCATCTTCTGCTGAAGCACCGTCCCACCCATTTAAACTTTGCGGATAAAAAACAAAACCAGGAAATGCTCTACCGGAAAGCAAAGGATCATCCGGAAGCTTTCCATTGGCAGCATCATGCGCTTCAAGGTAATTTCTTCCACCATGATTCAGATTATAGTCATTGTTTAATAACTCGTTATTACTATTTGTTGGCGCAGGTGGAATGTTCTGTGCAGGATGATAATCACGTGTAGCATGATGACATTTGTTATCCGCACAGTTACCGCTCTCTAACCTTCCATGCATGACAATCACCAATGGATAACCTTTATCATAGGAAGCGTCATAGTTGCCTGGCATCAATAGCCGGTAGTTCATAACAAAGTTATCACGTTCACCAACCTTCTCACGCAAATTGCCTTCCTGATAAGGACTGGAGTTCCATAACGTCATGTCCAGGTAAGAATTAGTTTGTACTCCATTAAGCTCACGGAAGCTAAAAGTTTTACCTTCTTGCAAGTAATAGTATTGTGTTGATGACTTGGCCAATCTAAGATCAAGTACACCATAAGGTTTGTCTGCCTGATAAATAAAAGATGTGTCGACCTGGGAGAATGCATGGAAACTATACAGAAACGTTACTACCACTAAGCCTGTAAGTTTCATCATGATAAAATTATTTGATAACAGAAGCATAAAATCTATACCGATGTTAAATCGAATAAATTAATGTGTAAGCAAGGAATAGTTGCCCCAACTAAAATGAGATCACGAAAATGCATCTCACACATGCGCATAGCTCTATAAAAAATATTTTCATCGTTTACAGAAAAAGTTTTGTTTAACGAGATGGCAGCTGTATCAGGCTTTTGTTTAGAGTTAGGTTGAACATGTTTAACAAAATTTTAAACTTGCTCTGCATGCTGAGCACACGTTTGTGTAAAAGTTCTTATTCGGGTTCATTTTTATAAAATCGGCACACTTTATTAATATGGTGAGTCTCGTATGCGCGCGGGGCGCTTCTATGTTACTGAAGCGATTACATTTTGAACACAGATTAACTCACCATTTCAATTTAATAATCAAATGAGTATTATTTCTAAAAAACTGGACGAAGCTGAAAAAGTTAAGTCAAATGAAGGACCTCTTAAGAGAAGAGCGTTTTTAAAAATTACAGGTGTTAGTGTTGCCACAACTGCAGCTGTGCTTGCAGGCTGTGATGATAGTACATTAAGCCCCGATAAAAAAGACAGCAATGCAAGAGCAAACGCTGCAGCTGCCGATGATGATGCAGTAGATCTCGGCAGTGGTGATGTTGGCATTCTTAACTATGCCTACGCCCTTGAGCAGCTTGAAGCTGCCTTTTATACCATGGTAGTCACACATGAAGGATTCAGTGCAACATTTAATGAAGAGGAACAAATGATCCTTGAAGATGTGATGAAACACGAGGTGATCCATCGCGATTTCTTAAAGACTGCTTTAGGCGCTAATGCAATTCGCGGCTTGCAAGTTGACTTCAGCACAATTGATTTCTCAAACCGCGACAGTGTTTTGGGCACAGCAAAAGTATTTGAAGACCTCGGCGTTGCAGCGTACAATGGTGCAGGCAAATTATTGGTAGATGTAAATTTATTATTGGTAGCCGGAAAAATTGTTTCTGTCGAAGCAAGACATGCCGCTGCTATTCGTGATCTCATCAATCCATTGTCAATGGACTTCTCAGGTGATGACGTTGTAGACATGCAAGGTCTTGACAGAGCTTTCATGCCATTGGATGTACTGGCAGCAGCACAGCCCTATATTATGGACACCATCATCGCTACGAATCTTCCTACCATGTAACCATCTACGCATATGAATTTAAATAAACTATTAGATATAATTGATCTGGCAAAAGTCGATCACGAAGAAATAAAATCGGTGGCAGCAAGAAGAGGCTTCATCAAAAATGCGGGACAGTATTCTTTAAAGGCAGTATTAGCTTCGCTTCCTGTTGCTGCGTTAAGCATGTTACCAAACATTGTTAAGGCACAATCTTCTTCTGTTATCAAGGTACTAAACTTTGCTTTACTCCTTGAGTATCTCGAAAGAGATTTTTACAAGATGGGTCTCGAAGCAGATGGCCTGATCCCTTCAACTGACAGAGCAGTTTTTATGCAGATCAGTAAGCATGAAACAGCACACGTTGAATTTTTAAAAGCTGCGCTTGGCTCTTCCGCTGGCGATGTTCCAGTGTTTGATTTCACAGCAAAAGGAATGTTTCCTTCTACGTTTACAGACTACACTACTTTTCTAACACTCTCTCAGGCTTTTGAAGATACAGGAGTGCGTGCTTATAAAGGGCAAGCTGGAAACTTACAGGAAGTAGATGATATCCTTACTGCAGCATTGCAAATCCATAGCGTTGAAGCAAGACATGCATCAATGGTGAGACGCCTTCGCGGAAAACGTTCGAACATGGATATTAAAGCATGGATCGTGAAAGCTTGGTCTGATGGCGCACCAGGATGGATCTATGAAGGTGAAGACAACCTTACACATGCGGGAGTTGATCTTAATACCATTGCCACTTTAAATGAATATTCTGACGAATCAAAATCAGAGGCCTTTGATGAACCATTGACTTACGACCAGGTATTTGCTATTGTAAAACCATTTGTATTGAAAGGTACTTGATTAAAGTTGAACTGTCTATAGGTGGTAAAACCCCGCAGGTGTGGGGTTTTACATTCTTAATGAAATAAAAAGTAATGCGTAGAAACAAAATTATTAATATCAATATCGTCCCTGCTTTTTTCTGTACCACGCTGTTCCTAACGGGAATCTTGTTACAAGCTTGTGAGTCAAAAAAAGATGCAGATCGAAATTCAAATCAAACACAAATTGAGCTTCCCAATGCTGATACAGCGTCTTATAAAATAAAAGATCTTCAGCCTGCAAATGCAAAGCCAGAATGGGCTCCTGGAATATCTGCCAACATGCAGGTTGTTATTGAAAAACTTCAAAGCTTTAATTCCAAACCTATCGAACAACTCTCAGCTGCAGAAGCGAGAAAAAATCCAACACCTACGGATGCAGTTGAGGAGGTAATGCGTCTTAATAGCATACAAGGTCCTTCTATGTCAGTAGACACCACAGGACAACCAATACCCGTGATGGGAGGAGGTAATATACATGCAAGGGTTTTTACGCCTGCGGGAAATGGTCCTTTTCCTATTATCGTCTACTATCACGGTGGCGGATGGGTGATCGCTGATCTGGATACTTATGACGCGTCAGCGAGAGGATTAGCAGAACAAGTTCACGCCGTAGTGGTATCTGTTGATTACAGGCAAGCACCCGAGCACAAATTTCCCACTGCCCATAATGACTCGTATGCTGCTTATGAATGGGTTACAAAAAATGTAGATGAGCTAAAAGGAGATTCGACACGAATAGCTGTGGTTGGTGAAAGTGCGGGAGGAAATCTTGCGGCAAATGTGAGCATCATGGCAAGGGATAAAAAAATAACGCAACCGCTACACCAGGTTTTAATCTATCCCATTACCAGTAATAATATGAATTCGGAATCGTACCAAAAATATGCTAATGCTATGCCATTGAACAAGCCAATGATGGTGTGGTTCATGGATAACTATGTTAGAAATAAAAATGATGCAAATAGCCCGATGATTTCGTTGGTGAATGCAAATCTTAAGGGTTTGCCGCCAACAACAATTATTACAGCAGAAATTGATCCGCTACTAAGCGATGGCGAAATGCTCTCGGATAAATTAAAACAAGCAGGGGTTTCCGTTGAATACAAAAAATACAATGGCGTAACACATGAGTTTTTTGGAATGGCCAGTGTAGTTCCGGAAGCAAAAGAGGCACAGGCGTTTGCTGCTACACAGCTTCAAAAGGCATTTGAAAAAGAAGTTAAAGGAAATTAATCATAATGACGATGGCAACTATTGCATTGAAGCGGGAAGAACAAGAGATGAGTTTTGTAAGCCATCTGGAAGCATTACGATGGCATGTAGTCCGTGCATTAATAGCCGTGATCGTGTTTACTATTCTTGCTTTTATTCTTGCACCATGGATTTTTGAACATATCATCTTTGCACCTGCCCGTGTCGACTTTCCTACTTTCAAATTGCTTTGTAGTCTCGGAGACTTAATAGGTTCTGATTCATTATGCATAGGATCTATCGACTTTAAACTCCAAAGTAGAAATATGACCGGGCAATTCACGATGCACATTGTAGCCTCATTTATCATTGGGCTTATTATTGCATTTCCGTATGTTGTATGGGAGTTCTGGAGATTTATCCGGCCAGCATTATATCAGCACGAGAGAAAATATTCTCGTGGTGCAGTGGCATCGGTATGCTTGTTATTCTTTACTGGTGTGCTTTTTGGATTTTACGTGCTGGCACCGATCATGATCTCTTTCCTGGCAAATTATCAGATCAGCGATATGATCGTGAATGAGTTTGACATTACTTCTTATGTATCTACGGTAGTAGGTGTGGTGTTGGGAATGGGCTTACTTTTTCAACTTCCAGTTCTTGTGTATTTTCTCACCAACATTGGGATTGTTACACCGGTGCAACTCAGGAGTTATCGCAAGCATTCTGTCGTTACTATCTTGATCCTGGGTGCAATCATCACGCCTTCATCTGATCCATTAAGTCAAATGTTGGTGGCAGTTCCGTTGTACTTGTTGTATGAGATCAGTATTATGATTTCTGCGGGAGTAGTAAGAAGAAGAGCACGGAGAGATGCGCTCGAAAATTTGAATACATTAAACGCATAAATAAATTTAGAACTAAACAAATTAACATGAAAACGATATTATTATTTCTCGGAGGTATTGGCATGCAGGAGATACTGCTCATTGGCGTTATTGTACTGATTTTCTTTGGTGCAAAGAAGATCCCCGATTTTATGAAAGGCCTTGGTAAAGGTGTAAGGGAATTTAAGGAGGGAATCAAAGAGGTTAAAAACGATTTGAATGATCCAATAGCGCCTACGCCAAAAAATATTGAAGAAGTAAGTTAATTTACCTGTCCGACCGCTGCTCCACGGCACGAGCGTGGGTCTGCGGTCTGACAGGTAATTCCGCTTAGTTATACACGCCGGCGGCCTGACAGGTTATGCTCTTAAAACCAACGAAAGCGAATGACAATATTGTTTAAAGTCATTTTGCTTTTGAAGGTAGAAGTCTGCGCCTAAGTCTTCATTAAGATGTATTCGCTTTTTATTGTCATGATCTCCATACACCACAACAACAGCATCTTTAAGTGTGTTGTGTCTTTTAATGAAAGTGATTAGCACTTTAGTTTGAACGTCAGAAAGCTTGTGTCCTAGGAATATATAATCAGGAGCAAGATCTGTGTCCAGCAGTTTTAACGTTGCTTCTTTCCCTGTTGAAGCAGTAATACAATTTATGGTAGGATCAATTTTGTGAATTGCCTCACAAAAATAAAGCAGCGCATTGCTGTCGTTTTCTACATACACCACATTCATTTCCATTGGCTTTATAAATAGCTACGAAGTGAATGGGTGATTTGGATTTTTGAGATTCGAAAAAGAATCTATAGGCCTAAAAAGATTTAATCAGCAGCTGTATCTTAATTTTCAAAATATCAATGAATTATAGGAAGGGGATGAATTTTTTTAAGGCCTTGGTCAACTTCTCGGTGCTGATTGGTTTTGAAATGAATTCATTTACGCCTGACTTCAGTGCGAGCTTAATTACTTCCTCTTCGCTATCGGAGCTGATCATGACAAAGGGTGTAAGCTTACGCTGATCCCCCCGAACGAGTTTTAAAAGATCATCACCATTATAAAATGGCATATGGATATCTGTAATGATGAGATCGAAATTTTTCATCGTTAGTTCATCAAGTGCACGCCTTCCATCACGAACGTAGGTGACATCTATTTTATCATTTTTCAACACCACCTGGATTACCTTCATTACAATGTCATCATCTTCACACACGAGAATTTTCATGAATAACGTCCCTTAGGGTTTAAGCCTACAATATACATTTTACTGTAATTTAAATCGAGAGACGTAAGAACAAATACTATATTAGGCTCGAATCAAACGTACTCATGAAAAAAACGCTTTGTCTGCTTTCGGTTACATTCTTTGTATTATTCGCTTCGAACATTTATGGTCAATTAATTAGTGACTCTGTAGTTGTTGATGGTCATTACAGAACTTTTCATTTTAATACGCCAACGTTAAAGTCAAGGGCGGCACTCGTCTTTGTGTTGCATGGGTCGGGCGGCAGCGGGAAGGGAATAATGACAAGCACAGTCAAGCTGGAACAACAAGCGAAAAAGGATAATGCATTAGTTGTTTATCCTGATGGATTTAAAAAATATTGGAATGAATGTCGCAAAGCAGCAAATTCTCAAGCTAACCTAGAGAATGTTGATGAGCTTGCTTTTTTCGATTCGATGATCAAATTTTTTAAAGAGAACTATGGTGTTGATGATCAAAAAGTATTTGTGGTTGGCACTTCAGGCGGAGGGCACATGGCTTACAAACTTGCCTTGCTGATGCCTGAAAAGTTAAAGGGAATTACAGCAATCATTGCAAACCTCCCTGATGCAGCAAATATGGATTGTGTTGAATCTAAAACTCCTCGCGCTATTCCTGTAATGATTGTTAACGGTACTGCAGATCCTTTGAATAAATACGAAGGAGGTATGATGCAGGCTGGAGATTTTATCATGGGAACCTTACGATCTACTGATGAGACTTTTCTGTATTGGGCAACAGTTGCCGGCTATGAAGGGAAGGCAGTGAAATCGTCAGTGCCTGATCGTGATCCTGCCGATGGTAAAATCATCGAACGCTATACATATAAAAAAAATAATAAACCTGAAGTTGTGTTGCTGAAGGTGATTGGCGGCAAACATGATTATCCAAATGATATTGACGTTCATCTAGAAGCCTGGGAGTTTTTTAAAAGACAGCTTTAGGTGGAGAACCAGCGATGACAATAAGTAATTAGATTAAGATCCTTGTCGGGATATTCTCAATATTTCAGAAACATATTAGCTTCGCGTCACGGATCCGATCATTAAAAAGCAAAAGATCACGTCTAGCTTAAAACTGTACATTCAAACTAACAACCTATGTGAAAGTTACTTTGTGGAATTTTTCCGCAATCTGGCTGATAAAATGTATTCGAATACTAGCGCAATCAATAGTTCGTTTGATTTGCAACCGAATTGCGAGCTATTAAAGGCTGGCACAATAATTAAGCGAGTAAGCCTTTATCGAACCAACAATAAATATAAATAATGAACACACTTCGAAATTCATCAAAGCTGATGATGTCCCTCATGATCATTATGCTGATGACCCTTGGAACAGGATGTAAAAGTAAAAAGAAAGCCATGGAGGCGCAGGCCGCAGCAGACAAGGCAAAAATGGAACAAGAGGCTGCACTGCAAAGAGAGAGAGATGCAGAATTAAAGAGACAGCAGGAAGCAGAAGAGGCAGCAAAAAGAAATGCACAGGCAACGACAGAAGCTCCGGCACAAAAACTGGATCTGTTCTTTAGTGCCATTGCTAATTCCAATAATGTTAATGCCGCCAACAGCAGTATGAATGAAGCATTATCGCTGTTTGCCTCACCTGACGCACCCGTACTAATTGTAATCAGCGAAGAAGCAGGGCAAAAGGATTATGACAGGCCAACTACAATCGCGCAATACCTGAACTATCTGAAAGACACCAAGAAAAACATGAACAAAATCGGAAACCTTCAGTTTGATGCCTCAGGAAAAATTACGGAAGTAGAATTGATCAAGCAGAAATAATCTCAATCTTATAAATCAAACATCTATGGTTAACCATAAATCTTTATATACAATCCTTTTAAGTCTTTTCGTAATCGGCAGTGCAGTTGCGCAAAGTGGTGCCGACATCAGCCCCGAAAGAAAACAGGCCATCGACTCTTTGGCCCTTGAAAAAGTAAGAGACTTAAGTAAATACATCAGTATTATCGGAGATAAAAAAACTCCGTTCTCAGAGGCAACACGAGTGATGGACAGGGCAGAAGAACTTTTTGCGCCTGAAAGTGAAATGGGTGTTTCTTCCTTAAATCATAAGGACGTTGCTTACTACAAAGTTCGTAAATACTTTGAACGCCTTATGGCATTGAATTACGACAAGGTGAGCATTGAGTGGTATAATATATTTTATATCAGCGATCTTGAAAGACAACCTGATGGCCGATATGTTGGTATCGTAACGGTTTATCAGAGATTCGAAGGAACTTCCGAGGACGGCATGAAGTATAAAGACACTACCAAAAAAGACATCACCATTTACGTAGAGCGAAAAAAGACGCAAATAGCAGGCAGAACAGTTGAATTCTGGGATGTATTGCTGGGCGATATTAAAGTGACTGAGACGAGCGCATAATGATTAAAAATTCATTGTTAAATTTTATTACAGGTCTTATAACAGGGGTCAACAGAAAAGGAATGGGTATTCGGTTAAGTAAGAATACTCTTCTTTTTGTGTTGATCCTTTTCTCTTATACGGTGCAGGCTCAGCTTGTGGATGAGATGGAAGATGAGAGCAAGCTCTATGCTGAGACCAAACAAGTAAATCAATTTTTCAGAAGATTCAACGGTGAGGAGGATGAGAAAGGCGATCGTTTCTATCCCAAGGATAAACAATACAGAAGCGTTAAGCTAAGGAAGAAATATTTGGGAATATTGTTTGACGCAAGCAACAATGGCTTGAAGCCGGAATTATTCACACAATTCTCTAAAGAGATATTGGACAACGCTACTGTTCTTAATTTTCATGGCGGCAACTGGTTTTCAGAAGTACGTGCTACATTCACTATGAATGGCAAAGACCAGCCCGTGACATTGTTTATGGAATTGGAAAAACACCGTCAGGGCAGCCGTTGGGTTATCAGCAAAGTTTATGCTGACATGTTTGAACCCTACTTTAAAAGAGATACTGTTAAAGTAGGTCAGTTTCTCCATCCCTTAAGTCATGAACTTGCTTTTATGAATTTGAGGAAAGCGTTTAACAAGCCGGATAGTGTAAATCACTATACTGTAAAAAGATTTAGACCTGATCACATGTCGGTATTTTTATACGAGGTGAGGAGAGGCAACCTTAAATTTAAGACGGTAGAAGAAATGAAGTTTCATTTCTTTCAAATCAACAACTGGTACTTCGAGCTTTCTTCTTTCAACCGACCTGGATATAATACAGGGTGGCTGATATCTAATCTCGTGAAGGTTAACAATGACAAAGAAAAAGAACTTCTGAGAAAACATGTTTATTATGAGAAGTAAGCTGTGTTTCATCATCCTGTTTTTATTTTTCGTGAGTGCCTTGGAAACGCACGCTCAAAAAAAAGCGAAGCGGGAACCCGTGAAGCATGAAAGAGAAATTCGGGATATGGTCGCTTTTCTTCAATTCATGTTAAATACTTTGGGTGATGGCACAACATCATCACGTGATAAAGATGTGCTGATTACGGAGAGTTATACCAAGATTTTCAGAGATGCAAAAGTACAGGTAGAAGATGACCTTGACGAAAACAGGAAGGTAATTACCAATAAAGATGTAACCGCTTATTTAAAGGATGTTGATTTCTTTTTTAATACGGTAAAGTTTGAACTCAATATAGAAGACATTCAGAACATCGGCGCCTCTGCTGATAAGGTGTTTTATAAAGTGACGCTGACTCGAAATCTGAAAGGAACAACTGTTGATGGTAAAGCTGTAAATAAAACGATTCCACGAAATATTGAGATCAATTACAATGAAAAGGATCAGGACCTTAAAATTGTAAGTATCTATACCAATCTCTTCAATGAAAAAGAAGCGCTGCTCAATTGGTGGAATGGACTGTCATACGAGTGGAAGGGAATCTTTATCAGGAAATTGAACCTTCCGGACAGCGTATCGCTCAATGACATCAGGACAATTACTGCAATTGAAAACCTTGATGTGAGCGGCAATGAATTTATTCAATCAATAGAACCGGTTGCTCAACTGCTCGACTTGAAAGATCTTAATCTTTCCAATACCAATATTTCAGATTTAAGTCCGATCAGAAATCTAACTAACCTGCTAGACTTAAATTTGTCAGCTTCTAAAGTTGAAGAACTCTCTGCTTTAAGATACTCCAGTAATTTGAAAGAGCTGGACATTAGTCACACCATCATTGATTCAATTACTGTTGTAGAAAAACTGGCGAATTTGCAAGTTCTGAATTTATCAGGAACCAACGTTGTTGATTTTGATCCTTTAAAATTTCTGACCTCACTACAATATCTGAACCTTGAAAGCACAGCTTTTACGGATCTTCATAAAATTGATTCCTTAAAAGCGCTTACCGAGTTACATCTGGGGAAGACGTTGATTCAGAATCTTACACCAATTACAAATCTGAGTAATTTAAACGTTCTTGATCTGGACAGCACACGCATTACAGAGATTAGTGCCTTGAGCAGTTTAAAGCAATTGAAAGTTTTGAGCATCAACAACACGGCCATTGCTGATCTTGATCCACTCCAGGAGCTCGTTAATCTTGAAAAAATATATTGCGATCACACCGGCATCAACCAGTCTGTCGCCGGTAAATTTATGGCAACTCACCCTAAGACGTTGGTCATTTTCGACTCCGAAGATCTGAAAGGCTGGTGGGATAACCTTGAACCTGTATGGAAGGATGTGCTGAGCAGAAGAGCACGTGTTGGATTAAATCCAACAAAAGAAGAACTGGCGAAAGTTACGAACCTTGACTCTGTTAGCTTAAGCAATTATGTTTCAATTAAAGATCTCGAACCATTGAGGAAATTGCAGAAACTTAAAACCGTAATTGTTAACAGAACCGGTATCACCGATTTATCTCCGTTACAGGATCATAGCGACATTCAGTTTCTCGATATTAGTGATACAAAGGTGCAAGACCTTTCGCCTTTACGAAATTTCGCCAAGCTAAAAATACTACGGGCAGACCAAACAGGAATACAAAACATTGATACCATTGCAACCATCAAAAGTCTGCAGAGGCTTTATGTGGACCAAAGCAATATTGAAGATGCACAAGCACGGGAGTTCCTCGTGGCAAATCCAACGTGCCTTGTAGTGTACAAGACAACCGCTTTGGATATGTGGTGGAGTGAGCTTTCGGAAGACTGGAAACAGGTGTTTCAAATGCAGCTGAAGGTAGAGACAAAACCGACACGGGAGAATGCGCACAAACTTATACTGCTGGAAAGTATTCAATTCGGGGATGTACAGGTAAATGATCTATCTCCTTTAAATCAATTTGTGAGGCTAAAGGAATTAAGATTTTCTGGGACTGCGGTTACTGACCTAGCGCCCCTTGTAAATTTCAAAACCTTAAGAATTTTGCACATCAATGACAATCCAATCAGAAATACAGAGCCAATCAGGCAATTAGCCGAGCTTGAAGACCTCGATATTTCAAATACACCCATTAATGAACTGGAGGATGTAAGCAGTTTAAAAAATCTTAAAAAGCTGAATTGTGCCGGAACGCAGGTTAAGAAGTTGAATGAACTTGAAGGCCTTAAATCGCTTGAGTTCTTTGATTGCTCCAATACAGATGTAAAGAATCTTGACGCCATCTCTGGTTTACCGCTGAAAACTTTGAAGTGTTATAATTCGAAGGTTTCGAAAACCGAATTGAAGAAATTCCAAAAAAACAATCCGGATTGTAATGTAATTTACTACCGGTAGGCAGCAAGGTATTTATCAATCTCCTTTTGGTAATGTTAATGTAAAAGTTGATCCTTTGTTCTCTTTACTTTTAAAAGAGACACCACCGCCCATGAGCTCTGCAAGCTTTTTAACGATGTAAAGTCCCATACCCATCGATCTTTCTCCATTCAGTCCCTCACGACTGGCTGGGGTATATTTTTGAAACAATTCATTTTTCAAGTTATCGGGTATGCCAATTCCGTTGTCTTTAAAATGGATCATTACATTATGACCATCTTCTTCAACTTTAATATCTACACTACTCCCTGGCTTCGAGAATTTAATAGCGTTAGAGATAAGATTGTTAGCGATCTGAAGGAACTTCACATCATCATTAATAATAAATATCTGAGACGTAGAACGGTGGACAATGAATTGATAATCGGGATAGGATTTGCGAATTCTCTCCAAGATAGTTTCAAGCTTTTCGGCTACTTCAAAGCGATTCTTTTTGACATAGATCTCTTCTGATAAAAGGTGTTCTTCCTCGAGGAATTCCGTTACTATTTCTATGCAATGTTCAGTGCTGTTTCGGATGAGCTCAATATGGCTCTGCACATTTTTTAAGTCATTCTTTTTTACTGCATTCTCAAGTGATTGAATAATGTTTTTAGATACCGTTAAAGGTCCGCTTACATTATGCGTTACCATATCTAATAATGAATTTTTTTTAGCACCGTAATTGATAATGTAGTCTTCGCGTTGCTTCTGGTTCGATATGTTTCTTATGATACCAACCACGTATCTTCCTTGTTCGATCAAATAGGCATTGCAGGAAACTATTTTCTTGCCGTTATCATGACATTTTAATCTAAACTCTATATTCTCAACTTTATGATCATTTTCTAATCTTGAAAATTCTGATTTTAAATAATCAATATCTTCTGTTTCGATATGGTTAATGAAAAATGCCGGTTCTTTACTAAATGAAGCGTGGCTAATATCAAAGATTTCGAGGAGACAATTGTTGGTGTACTCCATAGTGCCGGCGCGGGTATTGTAAAAAAAATACCCATCATGGGATAAGTCGCCAATAGCCTTAATTACGTTATGTATACCGCTTTTTGTAAGCATATGTTATGGTTGTGTTCCATTGATAAAAACGTATTCCTACTTCTTTATCAGGCCCCTTACAGACGCATATGCTATTAATTCTACAGTATTCTTCACCTTTGCTTTTTGTACAAGGTTCTTGCGATGAGACTCAACCGTCTTTTGCGTGATAAATAATTTTGAAGCAATGTCTTTTGTGGAACCGCCCCTGGCTAAAAGATCAAGCACTTCTTTTTCCCTTTTGGAAAAGAATTCGTTTTTACCTTCTAGTGTATCCTCAATGCCAGACAAAAATTTATTGAGGTTCTTTAATTTCTTAGAAGTCTCTGTACAAATGTATTTTTTCCCTGAATGCACGACCTTGATTGCGTAGATCAATTCTTCAAAGCCCGCCATTTTTGAAACAAAACCTGTAGCCCCGGCTTTGATAATTTTTGCAACCCTGTCGGCATCATCATATACAGAATGAGCTATAATCTTAACATGGGGCGCCTGCTTTAGAATTTTTTTACAAATCTCAAAGCCGTTTAATGTTTGCAGGTCCTCCATTGCATCGAGGTAAATGTCCAGCAAAATAATGTCAATATCGAGCGTATCAATCACTTTAAAAAGCTGGTCACCTTGCGAGGCTTCGCCTACCAGTGTTATATCCTCATCTTGAGACAGCAGGAATTTTATTCCGTCCCGGATTATTTTATAGTCTTCTACATGGAAGACTCTGATCTTTCTTCTCATGAATGAATTGTATCGCGAAATAAATATCCACATGAGAATTTCACAAATGAGAAGTAAAAATATCCCCAAAATCAGGGTTTATCCGGATGAGAAAATTAAAACCTGAAACTTACCTTGCAGCTTCTAAAGTGATTTTATTTACCTGCTGCCTGATTCCACTCAGCTGTTAGATTTTAATATCAGCTTAAAACCTGGGTCATGTGGCATTACAACACAATTTGCATGACTGTTTTTTATGCTGACGATGATCCGGAAGAAATCGATTTCTTTTGCCACGCTTTGAAAAAGATAGATGACTCCATTCAATGTATAACCGCTAGTGATGGCGCAAGTGCAATTTCTGTTCTTGAAAAGATGGAACAGCCGGCATTTATTTTTCTCGACTTTAATATGCCGAAAAAAAACGGCAGAGAATGTTTGTATGAAATTAAGAGAAATAAGAGGCTCGGTGATGTTCCTGTTTTCATTTATTCAAACATGGTGAATGAGAAAGAGATTAAAGAACTCATCAAGCTGGGAGCTAGATTTCTATCAAAGTCTTTCAACAGTTCTCAGTTGCATCATCAACTCGGTAATATATTAAGGCCGGTAAGCAATGCTACTGATTAATTTCTAGTGCATATTTCTATGCCCGTTGTCAAAGAAGATTCGAACACACTTCGAAGCAGTTTGAAAATTGTCGGAGAGAAACTCTATGAATTGAGAGTCAGTAAAGGATACTCAAGTCATGCTGATTTTGCTTCGGCCAACGATCTTCCTAGAATTCAATATTGGAGGATGGAGAAAGGTTATGCTAACATCACTTTTAAATCGTTGCACAGAGTTCTTTCTATTCACGGGCTCACTATTGAGCAGTTATTTGAAATGATCTTATATGAGAAGTCAAAGCGTAAGAAAGGTAAGCGAAGTGGGTTGTTAAAAAAGGCCTCTTAATAAATCTTGGAGCTCTTAGGCTTCTGTTTTTTTAGTTTGTACAGCTGGAAGAATATTGAGTTACATAATCCTTTAAAATTTATTTAACACCTTCTCAGCGTTCCTCTGTGCTTGTGCCATAGCGGTAAAACTCTTTCACCACGAAGCCGCAAGGGCGCGAAGTTCCGCAAAGGAGTCATTACTATTGCTTTGGTAATGTGTTGCTGAAAAGTACTCTTAATAAATCTTGGAGCTCTTAGGCTTCTGTTTCTTTATTGTACAGCTGGAAGAATAGTGAGTTCATATTCCTTTAAATTTATTTAGCACCTTCTCGGCGTTCCTCTGTGCTTAACGCCATAACGGAAAATTCTCTACCGCAAAGCCGCAAGGGCGCGAATGTTTCGCAAAGGAGTCTTCTTGATAAGCTATGTAAAAGATGTTCTTGGAATTTCCTTTCTACCAATAGAAGAACGGTTGGAGGAATAGAGACTTGCTGGAAAGCATCAGAGTTCCTGCTTGTGGCGGGAACTCTGATAATGGTTAAGGATTCATTCTACAATAGAAGACAGAACAAATTGCCTTAGTCTTAAAGTACGGACTACTTCACGTGCTTGTTAACGATCTTCGCTAACTCGAACATAGAGATTTGACCTTTGCCCGCGAAAACAGTTTTTAGTTTGTCATCAGCGTTGATCATTCTTCTGTTCTTCTGGTCTTGAAGTTTGTTCTTCTTAATGTAATCCCAGATTTTTTTGATGATCTCAGTTCTAGGAATTGGCTTGTTGCCAATAACCTCACTCAAAGCCGGGCTTGGAGTTAACGGAGCCATAAAGGCTGCATTAGGTTTTCTTGCGGTCTTCTTCTTAGGGGCTGCTTTTTTAGGGGCTGCCTTCTTAGCTGCTTTTTTAGGAGCTGCCTTCTTAGCTGCCTTTTTCGGGGCTGCTTTTTTTGCTGCTTTTTTCGCAGTCTTCTTCGCTGTTTTTGCCATAGCGTTTTTTGAATTTAATAGTTAATAGTAAAAATTGTTCGAGTAAAATAAGATGGGCTGATGCATTCTTCGCTACAAATATATAATCCTTTCCTGATCATTTTGCATGCTAGATTTTTGAGCTCAACCATCAAATCAATTGTTGGAAAGAAATTTATTTGCACTAAAATACAAGTGTAGTTTAAATTATCCTAATTGGTCGTTTTCATAGGAGAATCAGAGATAAAAACTGTAAGAAAGATGACTCTGTTTCACGTCTCTTAATTCTTTTTTAAGACCTCTTTTTGATACGAGATGATCAACGAGAGCTTGCCATCATTATGTCTGACTGTAGGAAATCGGTAAGGGTTATTACGGATCATCGAAACTAAAAATCAAACAACTTCTTCGCGTTTTCCCTATGGAATAACATTAACTGAAGGGCTACGACACCTTAAGGATTAGGCTATTATGATTTTTACCGAGGGAAATCTCTCTATAGGGCAGTATGTAAAAATACGGAAGTACAAAGGATGCAGAGGAAGGATTGTAAGATCGATAAGACCCGTTTTCCCTATGAGAATTGGGTTTTACCAAGGGCCTTGCTGCATAAGATCTATGAAGTATAGAACGGCATATGAGACGCTAAAAAATATGCCGGTTCTTTAAAAAAAAATACATTGAATATTGCGTAACCGAATAGTTACAGATACATTTGAAACCATATAGTTACCAATATGAATGCACAAAGACGAGATGTTTTTCAGGCAATAGCCGACCCTACACGGAGAGAAATTATTAACCTCATCGCTCATCAGTCATTAAATCTAAATGCTGTCGCAGAGAATTTCCAAGTCAGCCGGCCTGCTATTTCAAAACATATTAAGATTCTTACAGAGTGTGGACTGGTTGTAATCCGCCAGCAGGGGAGAGAGCGATTTTGTGAAGCAAACCTGAATTCCCTTGGAGAAGTGTCGGATTGGGTAGAACGCTACCGTGTTTTCTGGACTAGAAAGTTAGATGCTTTAGAGAGTTTCCTAGCAAAGGATGCTCCCAAAAACCAGAAAAGACAGTCTGCAAGAAAATCGAAAAGAAAGTAAACGGAAGAACTATAAAGACCATAAATATTTAAATTATGACTCAGCCCTTTATTATTGAACGAGTTTACAACGCATCCATACAACGTGTTTGGAAAGCGATTACGGACAAAGACCAGATGAAGCAATGGTATTTCGATCTGCCCGAATTTAGACCAGAGGTGGGATTTGAATTCCAATTTGAAGGAGGAGATAAGGATAAGTCCTACCTCCATTTGTGTAAAGTTACTGAAGTGGTTGCTGGGAGAAAGCTTACCTACAGTTGGCGATACGATGGATACGAAGGCATTTCGTTCGTCACGTTTGAATTATTTCCCGAAGGCGATCAGACAAGATTGAAATTAACGCATGAAGGATTGGAAACTTTCCCTGCCAGCAACCCAAGTTTTGCAAAGCAAAACTTTGTAATGGGTTGGACAGATATTGTAGGAAAGAACTTGAAGGAATTTGTTGAAAGTCTAAAGTAAAGTGATCATGAATCCTAGAATTAACTTCATTACCATTGCCGTCAAAGATTTACAAAAGTCAGTTCGCTTTTACAAAGAGGGATTTGGACTACCGACAAAAGGTGTAGCTGAAAACGAAGGTCATGCATTATTTTCTCTTGCGGATGGCTTCAGCTTGGTGCTTTATTCCCATGAAGCGTTTCTCAAGGTTACAGGTCAGCGTGCTGAAAATGTTATGTCTTCAGGATTTATCATCAGTCATATCGCGGCAAGCAAGCGTGAAGTAGATGAGATCTTAGCCCAGGCACTACACGCAGGGGCACAACAAATTCGAGAGACAAAGGACGAGCCTTGGGGCTATGGTGCAAACTTTACTGATCCTGATGGACACCCTTTGAAGATAACCTATATGCCAGGTTATAATAAATGAATCAACCGGTATTGACGGATTTGGAAGTAAATAAGCATAATTACTTGTCCAGGTATAGCTATGGGATAGTCGCTGAAGACAACACTCGTTATGGTTATGCGCTTTTAAAACTTTTTCGCACATAGGATACTCTATATATATATAAACTATTGCGGCTTTTGTTAAAGGTTACAAGTTTTTGTAACCTTTCTTCTTTTAAAGGGTAATACTGTAACCGCTGTCAGTACCTTTATTAACGATCAATCATCATGGTAAAAAACTTCTTCATCCTTGCCTTACGCAATCTCCTGAAAAGGAAACTATACTCTTTTATCAACATTTTCGGCCTGGCCATCGGCGTAGCAGTATGTCTTGTCATTTTAGTGTATGTTGATTTTGAACTGAGTTATGACCGCTACCATAAAAACGTCTCACAAATTTATCGTGCGATAAGTTCTTATTATCACAACGGTGAATTGAAAGGAACTGGTGTAATGTCGGGCTATGCACTTGGGCCTGCGCTTGCTGCTGACGTACCAGAAATAAAAAACTATATCCGCACGCATCCCATGTATGGAGGTGCTGTTGTTACTTATAAGAGAGAAAGCGGTGACCCTTCTATTTTCAGGGAAGAGAAGATGCAGTTTGCCGATTCTACTTTCATGGATGTTTTCACCCATAAAGCAATAGCAGGTGACCTGAAGACTGCAATGGACAATCCCAAATCTGTTATAATCACCAGGAAAATGGCCGACAAGTATTTCGGCAAGCAGGAAAATGCACTTGGAAAAATTCTGCAGGTTTCAGGGGGACTAGCCGATGGAGATTTTGAAGTTACCGCTGTAATAGAAGACATTCCTCAAAACTCTCATTTTACTTTTGATTTCCTTTTTCCCGTCCATGACTTATTGAAGGGCAAACAATATCAACAAGACGATGGCTGGGGCTGGCAAAATTTCATTACCTACGTAGCATTACATCCTAATACAGATATAAAAACGGTAGACAGTAAAATGGCTGCATTTATAGAAAAGTATATGGGGAAAGAACTGGATGCAAGCAGTAGGGTGGTGCAGGAATTTCAACCCATTACTGATATTCATTTAACACCTGGTATCGGCCTGGACCCAAGCCCTACCACCAGTACAAATACCATTTACTTTTTTGTTATTATCTCAATATTCATTTTAAGTATTGCCTGGATTAACTACATCAACTTGTCCACTGCTCGTGCTATGGAACGTGCCCGCGAAGTTGGGATAAAGAAGGCTGTCGGAGCGCTCAAGAGTCAGCTTATGTCTCAATTTATCTTTGAATCGTTTCTGGTTAATCTGTTGGGGGTAATCATTGCTGTACTGATAGCAGTAGCGTTGCTTCCTGTGTTGGGTGGCATTGTAGGCAAAGAGCTTGCTTTTAATTTTAGTGATTACAGGTTCTGGGCTTTTCTTGCTACCCTGTTTTTGATTGGTTCATTAATTTCAGGTGCTTATCCTGCTTTTGTGTTATCATCTTTTAATACAACACAGGTTCTGAAAGGAAAGGTGGAAAATCTTTCAGGTGGCTTTTCGCTGAGAAAATTTCTGGTTGTGTTTCAGTTTGCCTCGTCATTGATCCTGATAGCAGGAACATTTGGTATATACCGGCAGTTGATATACATGCGCAGTCAGGACAAAGGATTAACGATGGAGCAAATGCTGATTGTCAACGGGCCGAAGGTGATGGAAGGGAAGAATTCAAAAGAGCGTTTGATCACTTTTAAAAATGAGATTAAGAAAATCCCTGGTGTTATCAGTGTAACAACTTCTGGTGCCATTCCTGGAGGAGGTTATAACTGGGGCACGAGTATGCGCAGAGAGGGAGCGCCCGAGGAAGAGACCGAAAGCGGAAGCGTGGTATGGGTTGACACGGATTTTGTAGAGACGTATGGAATTAAAGTCTTAGCAGGAAGGACATTCAATCTTGAGATCAAGTCTGATATGGAGGCGGTCTTGATCAATGAAGCTGCGCTTAAAACTTTTCGGTTAGGTGATGCTGAGCATGCGTTGCAAGAAAGAATAATTTTAGGAGGTGACACGGCTGTTATTCTCGGCGTGCTGAAAAATTTTCATTGGAATTCGCTGAAAACAGATCTTACACCCTGGCTCTTCAAAGCTGATACGATATCGCGTCAGAGTTTTTCAATTCTGTTAGGTGGTTCTAGCATGAAGCCAAGCATTGAGAAAATCGAGGAAAAATATCGCGAATCATTCGCCGGTAACCCGTTCGATTTTTATTTCCTCGACGACTTCTTTAACGATCAATATAAGGACGATCAGCAGTTCGCGAAGATCTTCAGTCTATTTGCCATTCTTGCAATTGTAATTGCGTGCCTCGGTCTGTGGGGACTTGCCTCTTTCACCACTGCATTGAAGCTGAAAGAGATTGGCATTCGAAAGGTGCTCGGTGCTTCGGTGAGTAGTATTATGTCTTTGCTTTCATGGCAGTTTTTGAAACTGGTTTTCGTTGCAAGTTTAATAGCCATACCGCTAACCTGGTATGGAATTGATACTTGGCTGGATACCTTCGCATTTAGAATAGGATTGCAATGGGACATGTTCGTAGTGCCTGTAATAATCCTTGGCGTTCTTGCACTGGGCACCGTAAGCTTGCAGATTCTAAAAGGTGCGAACATTAATCCAGCAAAAATTCTTCGTTCAGAGTAATTTAATGTTGCATTTAAGATGGAAAAGTAGCCAACTACTTTTCCATCTCTATTTATATTATGGTTCGTGCCTCGCCATCGATTACAATGGCCTGGTTGTCTGCCAGGATCAATGCATTAAAGCCAGCGCGCTTGAGTTGTTCGTTTGCCTTCTTTGCTTCAGTTGCAAATAATTCATTATCGGCATGAGGCACGAATACAATATCAGTAAGGTGAAGACCGTCCCATATAACTTCAGGTGCATCTTTAACATCATCCATACCATCAAAGAATTTTAATGTAGGGCCAGCCACAACTGCACCGGCACTCCAGCCAGCGTACACTTTTCCTTGTCTTACAAGGTCTGTGATTATATCATCAGCCCCGGTCTCTTTCAATATCCAACGTAAATAGAAGGTATTGCCTCCGCCTAACCAGATAACGTCTTTGTGCTTTAGTTTTTCTGTTAGTGCTTCACGATTATTCATCCAGTTTCGCAAGTCAATTTGTTCTATCTGGTACCCTTCGTGCCGAAGTGATTCCCTGATTTCTCCAACCCATCCTTCTGAGTTCGGTACTACGTCAGTAGCATTTTCAATTACACCAAATGAGATGTCTTTGAAATCTTTTCCAACAAGTTTGTTTAAGGCCAGACATTGTTCATGCGAGATATTAAGCGAGTATAAAAATAATTTCATTGGTTACGCCATAAGTTTCACAAATTATTCATTTCACATCTTTTCAAGGTAACCTTCAAGACGATTAAGTGTTTGCTGGCCTCCTTCATCGGCACCAAATTTCTTGGCTTCCGCTAAAGCGCAGCACGTTGTATTGGTCTAATGGCTCAGCGCACTGAGCAACATTTCTTTTTCTTTGCCACGAAGTTTTATTGATCCTAAAGGCTGTGCTACATACTCATGATCAGATAGGCAAAGTTCAGCAAGTAGATCTGCAGAAGAAATAACTTCCGCATTAAACTGTTTGCACATGCTCAGGATTCTTGATGTTGTATTTAGTACATCACCTGAATAGGTAATATCTCTTTTAACTGTTCCAACTTCTCCTGCAACTACTTTTCCACAATGGATACCTGCCTTAAAGGAAGGAACGATTCCATAACGCTGCAGGTATTTATCCTTCTTGTCTTCAATTTGCGTTTTGATGTCAAAGAAACAACGTACACACTGATTGTCCTTGATCCCATCTTCATGCTTCCATGCCACCACTACCTCATCGCCAACGTATTGGTAGATTTCACCTTTTGTTTCAAGGATAGGGTTAGCGATATCGGCAAAGAAATCCTTTAAAAGGTCGTGGTATTTTTCGTTGCCCAGTTGTTCTGCAATAGCGGTCGAAGAATTCAAATCAAGGAACATGAAGATTCTATTCTCCTCTCTTGGAATATTGTATTTTCCACGAAGGATATTGCCAAACGCCTCCTGACCGAATTTGCTGCTAATTTGCAATAGCAACTGCGTGATGCTCACAACAATTGACCAGATCATGATATTTTTTGCGCGCGAGCTGTCGAGGAGGAAATTTTTTAGCGCTTCTTGCGTAGTAGGATCCGAAAGCGGTTTACCGGTGCGTAAAGGAACAGAAATTATTCCAAGCGCAGCAATGATAAATAAAATGACAAAGAGGAAACATACACTCACAGCGGTGATAGTATAGCCGTACGATTTATCCTGATACTTTACGTTAACAAAGAACACAAGCAAACTTCCGCCAAGTAAGGCACCGATTAATCCAGAGCCCATATTCATTGCTACTGAAAATGAAAATGAATATGCGGCAGAGATTCCCTTCGAGTTATTTGTTAACAGAACAAGATGATCATAAACCGACATCAGAAATCCTACCACTACCCATGCAATGGTGATGACACCAAGTTGCGTAATTTTAAGTTGTGTCTTTCTGTTCATAATATTTATTGTTCAGTAAACCTCTTCTTATCCTACATGTAAACTCACATTTAATGCTTCGCGTGCAAAGAACTGGCTGTTAAATTAACTCATCGGCTCCATATACGCGACTTCCCATAGGTGTCCGTCAAGATCCTGGAAACCCCAGCCATACATAAATCCCTGATCTTGTTTTTCATTTGGTGTTGTTGCACCCGCATCTTTTGCTTTGTTCACTAAATCATCTACGCCCGCGCGGTTTTCAGCAGACAGACATAAAATCACTTCATTGCTCTTACTGGTATCTGCAATTTCTTTTTTAGTAAACGTTTTGAAAAATGGTTCGACAAGCAACATGATGTAGATGTCATCACTTACGATCAAGCTTGCTGCATTCTCGTTCGTAAATTGAGGATTGAATTTGAAACCAAGCTTGGTAAAAAACGCTACTGATCTATTGAGGTCTTTCACAGGGAGATTCACGAATATTTTAGTTGCCATAATTTTGAATTTTAATTGTTACTTATAATTTGTTTTGTTTGTGTTATTACTGCTACAATGTGATGCTTGTCATTATTTTTCGAGGATCCGCTTTAAGTTTATAAGACTGATCTCCAAATCTTTTCCCAACAAGTTGCCCATGAATAGATTCATAATATTCATCGGGTATTTGCTTTTGCCATACATTCCCCAACGCAACCTGGTTTGATTTTCGGAAATAAATTCCGTGATGAAAGGTGTTTGCGAAATCCCTTCAAAAGGTTTTTCGAACCGAACTTCAACATCGAGTTTTTCGCCTTCTACAATTCTTTTGATTTCCTGTTCGCCTTTTCCTGCACTCTTATTTTCACTTTCCCAGGCATAGACGAAGCCTACTGTTCCATCTGTACCTGTTAAAACTTTTTTCATGTTCGGATCTTGCATTACCCACTTGCTGAAATTTTCCTGGTTTCGCAGAAATTTGATGTAATTAAAAACAACGCCTTTAGGCTTATTGATAATGATCTCGCGGTGGATGCTGTATTCCTTTTTTACAAACAACGCTGTTATTAGGAATAAGGCTACAATTGCAGCAATCACGATCAGAATAATAATGAAGATGTTCATGATGTTATGTTTTTAATTTTCTTACAATTTAAACAGCCATGTGATAGCAAACTTAGCAAGTCCACCATTTGCCGTTGAAAGTAGATATGCGTTTGTCTGTGCCATTGTTGTCCCGTTTATAATAAGACAAACTTAATGTCATTAACTTAATTCCGCGGGGTGTATCTACGGCATTGTAAGGGGTGAGATGCGACATGCATGATGTTTTTCCTTACCCGATCTTTGGCATCAAATCGCATGATTAACAGACAGACGCTAACTGTACAGTTAGTTCGGGACAGTAATAGCCTAGCTTCGTTGAAGCTTCGATGTATGTTCGATGGAGGTTCGATAAAAGGGCCTTTTTACCGAAGCTAGACCGTATTTACAGTGCATCTACACCGTTTCTACAAGCCAGTTGCTCCGAATGGCGGTTTTCCCGTTAGGCTACTCAACTTATGCGAAATCTTATTCATCTTGACGCCAGATGGCACAATGACTCCTTTAGGTTTGCTCTCGATCACGCGTCCAACCCTTACGCAACATAGCTTTGTAATGAGTTGTGATTGGTAAGGGAGTCGTCTACAGTTAAAGCACATTTTGCATGTATTGTTGTGATGATGAATTTTGGTTGAGCGATACGACCTACTTGGGCGTTCCCCTTCCGACGCACAGGCTTCCGCTCACGGGTCGGGTCATCCGCTCCAACAGTCAACCCACACCAACCCACATGCCCACACCCAATCCACTTCGGTTTCCGCTTCTACCCCTAACGCATAAACTGCATTGGATAAGAATTGTTTATATTGGAAGGTAATACAGAGATATATGCCATATGGTATATATGGTGACGTTAGCGGTAAGCTGCATTGGACAATTTAGCACATGAAGACAATTGTAATTATATTTTTGTTGATACCCTTCCGATTTGCCTTTGGACAAAACATCAACTCGGACTCTGTGACCTTTCAAAGAAACCTTGACAAGTACATTAACAAGGAATTCTTGACTTTGTCGAGTGACAAACAATTGACTGCATTAGAAGCAAAATATGGGACGCCATTGAATTCCATAAATAAAGTTCATAGACCATCAAGACTATTTTTTTGAAACAGGTTGGTGGGCAGGAAAAGAAATTATCGGGACAAGTGTCTTCATGACAATGGGATTCTCGTTTGTCAGCATCCTTATTTTCACTATCATATATTTTACATTAAAGATTAGCAAACAAAGAATAAGATCATTTTGGTTTGGAGTTGCACTTCATTTAATAACACTGATTGTCATCTGGATAAACATTGAACTCGAAGGACAATTGGCTAGTTTTACGATTGCTTCAGTAATTAGTTTGATAATTTCTGGTGCTATTTACCAAAAACTGAATTCGGAAATTGGAATTGAAAAACAAATAAGAAAATGTTTCGGTATACAATAATCCTTATATCTAAACATTACCAGCAAGCTCTAACCCCCCAAACTAAATTTCACCTTATCTCTACTCTCGAATTCCTCTCAGTACTTCGTAAATTTTTTTCACAGCTTTCTTTTCATAGGCTTCTTTGAGAGAAATAATCATGATAGTTCGCTTCATGTTTTTTCCTTCAATGGGGATACCTACTACATTCGGATCGTTTACACTGATTTTACTCAGAATAGTATGCCACTGGCCTGTCTTTACAATTTCAAATAACGTAGGGATGTCATTTATTTCCATACAAATATTGGGATTGAGATTTTTTTGATTGAATGAATCGAGAAAAAATTGAATGGTACTATAACCACTGAAAGGTAAAGCCAGTGGAAGTGTAGCAACTTCTTTAAGCGAAATACTTTTTTTATTGGCCAGTGATGATTTTTTAGCTGTTACCAATACCATATTTGAGCTTAGAAGTGTTTGGTATTTTAAATAAGGGTCTTTCGCTTTTTCATGAAATGTCAAAACAAAGTCAAAATGATGTGTATTGAGTTTTTCGAGAAGGTCTTTAGTGGTACCAAAAACTACTTGAATTTTAATATTCGGGTATTGTTCGGCAAACTTTATCAGTGCTTTGACAAAAAGGATTCGCATGGAGTAAATTACGCCGATGATAATTTTTCCTGTATGTATATTGTTCAAATCCTTTAAGAGCAATAATCCTTCGTTCGCTTTATTTAAACTTTGCAACGCATACTCACCGAACATTTCGCCTGCCTCTGTAAGGATTATTCGTTTGCCAATTCGGTTAAACAATGGCACATCTAATTCATTTTCGAGCTGCTTAATTTGCTGCGATAATGTACTCTGGCTGATATTCAAAATCTTCGCAGCTTCGGTAAAATTTAATAATTCCTTTGCCTTAAGAAAGTATTTAATCTGTCTCAGCTCCATATTTCTAAATCGGTTTTATCGATTATTTCCATCGAAAAATAACGTTTTGTAAATATAGAATTTGCCCTCACATTTGGGGTATAAGGCTTTATACTAAAAATTTTATTAAAAAAAATCATGAAAATTAAACTCATTCTATCAATTTTACTTCTGATCACATGTCTGGTGGCATTTAGCCAGGAAAAGCAATCAGGCAGAACTAAAAAGAACAGTTCCGCTGTTGTAGAAAAAGAATTAATTAAGGTGTCCATTCTGTACCCATTTGCAGAAGGCAAGACGTTTGATATGGAGTATTATGAAACCAAGCACATGCCTATGGTAGCCGGGTTTCTAGGATCAAATTTGGTGAAATACACCATTGAAAAAGGCGTTGCCAGCGGTATTCCCAACACGCCATTGCCTTTTATGGCTATTGGTTCTTTCTATATAAAAGACCTAGCCGCCTATCAGGCAGCTATCGGACCAAATAGAGATGCCATAAGATCAGATTTCCCTAATTACACTAATATCAGTCCTGTCATCTTGGTTAGTGAGATCATTAGGTGACCCGACAAGTCATGATTATTTTGTTTCGCAAAAAGACGTTAACTATAACCGGCCGCCTGCCACTGCTCTGGCAAATGTTTTGTGGATCGCGGGCAAAGTGTAGTTTTTGTTTTTTAAATTCGTTTAGGGTTTAGCATCAGGCAGCTTAGTTTTTCAAAACCCACCACTGCATGAACACAGACGTTACTCACATGCATAAAAGCTAGTGATCGTTTAATGCAACAATAAGCTTGAATGATTTACGTTGGACAATAAACTTTAATAATATGAAAAAGACCCTTTCGTTAATTCTCGTTTTAGGACTTATCAGTCTTTCAGGTTTTATTAAGGAATCTGTGGACTACGAACAAATTGCATTTAACTACTTCGTCTCCGATATCTTAAGAAGCGATTTTAAGGACATCTCATCATTTGAATTTAAAGGAGCAACTGAAGAATCATATTCGACTTTGGGTAAATACAAATTTTGTTTGAAGCCAGAGGAGAAACTCAGTGCAATAATCGCAGAGATGACAAAAGGATTCAGAAGAAATGGGAGAGAAATTAGATATGAGCATATTAAGGACCTAACAATTCTTGATTTCGAAAGCAAAGCAAATGGCTCAAAGCTCTTAATATATCCATCGGTACATGTTGCTGACAACTATTACGTATTTATGTCATTCCAAAAGTCAAGAGAGCAATTGGCCAAATATGTATTTGAGTTAACTCCTCAGGGAAATATTTCAAGAAGTTGTAACATGGACTAAATTTACGAGCACTTTTTCACTTTCATAAATGGTGTAATTAAGAGTTACTGCAGATGAAGGTTGTATCAATAGTAAGTGTGTAGTCGCGGGAGGACGGTTTGTATTGAGCCATTCATATCAAAGTCACTGGTTTCCCAGGACTCTGATAATTGTAGAACATAGTTGTATTTAGTTCATGTAAGATGTCTGAAACACGTAAGCCCTAGCAGCTTCGAAGTTCTGTACATGCGTAGAAGTTGTACATTCATGCATCAGGCAAGACCTCAGCATTAAATCCAAAGTCTTTCAAAAAATTAATTACTGGCTCTGGCTGTACTAGGCCAGTCATACATTTTACGCGGAGAATATTATCACAATCGTGAAGATCGAAATTGACCTGATAGTCCTTGAAAATGCTATGTATTTCTGTAGTAAGCATAGTAGCATGATCAGGGGATAATACATCTGTTTTAAAAACTTCTATCATCATAATGCTATTTCTTATTCTGCTTCCTTAGTTTTTAAAGTTTGCTTAGCGGTCATTGAGGCAATGCTATTACTTCACTTCAACAACTGATAGAATATTTCCACCCGGATCCTTAAACCAGGCTACATTTATTCCGTCACCGCTACTGATACCTTTTTCATTTGTCTTAATGTCTCCTTCGTATTGTTCAAATCGAACACCTATTTTATGAAGTGCATCAACTGCTTTTTCAATATTAGGTACTGGAAAATTCAGTACAGTAAACGTTGCGGGAACGTGATTGGGCTTAGGGTAAATAAGAACAGGAGAACTATCGGCTATGTTAAGCTGTAGCATTCCATCTGATTCTGTTACCTTAAGACCAAGGATGTCAGTATAAAACGCTTTCGTTTTTTGTATGTCATTGGTGGAGAATCCACTGAATGCTTTTGTGTCTTTGAACATAATCGTATTTTAAAGTCTCGACTAAAAATTGTGTTATTTGGCAACAAAGCTTTGTATGATGTTGCCATATTTCTGTTTTCACTGAGTGGACAAACTCATCTTGCCAACAGAATCCATAGTGGAAGTTTTCTGAAGTTTGTGATAGTAAAAGTACGAACAAAACACCAAGGCGATTGGCACCAGTATTCCCAACCACATGGCTGGTGGATCACTGGCAGCTATATGCGAGTAGAATGCTCCTACCAGATCAAACACTAAGCCTGCATACGCCCATTCTTTAATTCTTGGATATCCTGGAATAAGGATTGCAATAATGGCTAATATTTTCGCTACACCTAAGAATGGAACAATGTAGGCGGGATAACCAATGTGGGTAACATGTTCAATCGCTTCGGGTGCAGAGATCGCATCGAAAATAGAACCGATGCCTAGCATAGCAGCCATAAGGCCGGTGGAAATCCAGTAGATTATTTTTATTTTTTTCATATGGGTAGTTGTTTATGGTTGAACCTTCAATTAATCCTGTTGAGGTTATTTATTGATATTCTCCTCGTTTTTCGAACAAACCTACTACCCTAAACCAAATCGCATAGGGTGTAAATCCGGCATTATAAGGGGTTGATCGCGACAAGCACATTAAATACTTTTACTGCAGGAAATGAGGCCGAACAGATTTAGGAAGAGAAATTAACAGAAGTTTTTGCTGGGCGTAGGTGACATAGTGGGTACAGCGAAATATAAAAAAACAGAAGTAGATTAAATTATTGAAACAATATGAAACATATCACAATACTAGTTCCAAAGGGCGCCATTCTTGGTAGCATTGAAGGGCCGCGTCAATTATTTGCAGGGGTTAATTCTTACTACGCAAGTATGGGCAAAGATCCGATGTTCAACATAGAACTTGTTGGCCTGGAGAAGGAAACTCCTCTGAGCAGTGGGTTGTATACAATCAAAACGGATCGGACAATTAAGAATATTAATAAGACCGATCTTATCATTATCCCTGCAATTGATGGAGATATGAAAAAGGCTCTTGCGCAAAACAAGGATTTTATCCCAGAGATCATTAAACATTACAAAGCAGGTTCTGAGATTGCGAGTCTTTGTATTGGAGCCTTTTTGCTTGCATCTACAGGCCTCATCAATGGAAGGAAATGTGCAACGCATTGGATGGTGGCAAATGATTTCCGAAAGATGTTTCCGGATGTAAACCTGGTAGCTGAAAAAATTGTGACCGATGAACATGGAATTTATACAAGTGGCGGTGCGTACTCTTATTTACATCTTGTTCTTTACCTGATTGAAAAATATTGTGGTAGAGCCGCGGCTGTTTTCTGTGCAAAATCTTTTGCCATTGATATTGATCGGGAAAGCCAATCACCTTTTATGATGTTTAGCGGACAAAAGGACCACGAGGATGAGAGCATCAAAAAAGCACAAGTCTTCATTGAAGAAAATTTTCATGATAAAATTACCGTTGACGGACTCGCAGAAATGTTAGCGCTTAGTCGGAGAAACCTTGAGCGCAGGTTTAAACGTGCTACATCGAACACAGTCGTGGAGTATATGCAACGTGTGAAAATTGAAGCTGCAAAAATTAGTCTTGAATCTTCACGAGAAAATGTAAATGAAGTAATGTATAAGGTTGGTTATACTGATACAAAAGCTTTTCGAACCACTTTTAAAAAGATCACAGGTTTATCTCCTGTTCAGTATCGGAGTAAATACAACAGAGAAGTTGCAGTATAATTTTCCCGGTCACTGGTCCGACCGCTGCCATCGCGAGCCCAACGCGCAGCGGCCTGACCGGTATTAGGCCGGTAAACAGTTATTTTCCGTCTCATAGTAATGAATGACTACGCCTGAACGAAATGTTCTGGTTTTTAAGAGTCTTAGGTTGACTTTGTTTCTAATGCCTTTGAATAATGGAATGCCACTTTCAATGGCTACAGGATGAATCCAAATTCGATATTCATCAATTAAACCTAATTTAGCAAACGTTCGTACAATGCTGCCGCTACCATAAATAATCATGTTTTTGCCTGGCAGCATTTTCATTTTGGCAACCTTCTCCTTGAGGTCTCCTTTCACTACAATGGCGTTCTTCCATTGGGTTTTTTCTAAGGTCTTGGAAAAAACAATTTTGGTATAATTATTCATTTTGTCCGCGAAGTCATCAGACGGTGCAGAGGGCCAGTATTTCTCCATGGCTTGATAGGTCACCCTGCCTAATAAAATAGTATCAGTATCACTGAGTTGTTCATTTGCATGCATCGACATCTCCTCCGTCCAATGCGGGAAATGCCAGTCCAGTTCTCCGGTCGGTCCTGACATGAACCCATCCAATGTTACATTCATGGAGACTATAATTTTTCTCATCAGTAGCTGCTTAAAACTTTTTCAATCTTCTATCAATAAAACACGGATGAATACAGTTTAATAATTTTGCTGTATTCAAAGATATGGAGGATTAAAAAGCTATTAAGGGTGTGGATAAGACAAACAAAGGGTTGATTGCGACATCAATGCTTCTTAATTTTAACTACTTAAAGAAACTATAACGGCAATCTTTGACTTAGACAATCGGCGGCATTCAGCACAAGCGAATAATGTATATGCAACACCAGCACGGTCTCATATCTCACATCTTGATACTCACATCTAATTTATGAAACACGTTTCAATCCTAGTTCCAAATGAAGCAGTACTTGCTAGTATTGATGACCCACGCTGCATCTTTGAAGGTGTTAATGATTTCTTAGAAGCAGAAGGAAAATCACCCCTTTTTAAGGTGCAGCTCATTGGGCTTACAAAAGAAGTGAGGTTACACAAAGGATCGTTTACGGTCCACACTGACTTGTTATTAAAAGATGTAAAAAAAACAGATCTGATTTTTATACCAGCACTGAGTGGTGATTTGAAAAAGGCTTTGGAGTTAAATCAGGATTTTATTCCATGGATTGTAAAGCAACATCGTCAGGGAGCAGAAGTTGCAAGTCTTTGTATTGGTGCTTTTCTGCTGGCATCAACAGGGTTGTTAAATGGAAAGAAATGTTCTAGTCATTGGCTTACTGCAAACTTATTTCGAAGCATGTTTCCCGAGGTAACTCTGATAGACGACAGAATTATCACAGAAGAGCATGGCTTGTATTCCAGTGGCGGCGCCCATTCGTACTGGAACCTTCTTCTTTACCTGATCGAAAAATATACTGACCGTGAAATGGCCATTCATGCTTCAAAGGTTTATGCAGTTGAAATAAACCGAACGAGTCAATCGCCCTTCATCATGTTTAATGGACAAAAAGGTCATGAAGATGTTCCAATAAAAAAGGCGCAAGAATTTATTGAGAATAATATGGCCGATAAAATAACCATAGATGATCTCGCCTCTAAGTTTGCCATTGGAAGAAGGCATTTTGAAAGACGTTTTAAGACTGCTACTAACAATACACCTGTCGAATATATTCAAAGGGTAAAAATTGAAGCAGCAAAAAGATTTTTAGAGACAAGTAAAAAGAATGTGAATGAGGTGATGTATGACGTTGGATATTCAGATGCTAAAGCATTCAGAACGGTATTTAAAAAAATAACAGGGTTGTCGCCAGTTGATTATAAAAACAAGTACAATAAACGCCCCGTTGCTTTATAGGGGAGAAAGTCAAGCAACCTTTGCAGGTACATATTTTTATGCTTTTGACTTATGGATACCTTATTTCCTGTTGGACCTGTTTTCCCTGAGGGATTTGTTTATGTTCCGGATTTCCTTTCCGAAGAGGAAGAGAAAAATTTATGCACTGAAATCTCTAAGGTAGAACTTCACACTTTTATTTTTCAAGGGTATGAAGCCAAACGTAAAGTGGCGAGCTTTGGATATGATTATAGTTTCGATCAAAAGAAACTGTCTAAGGGAAAGGAGATACCCTCCGCTTTTGACCCGTTAGTTGAAAAAGTTTCTCAGCATGTGGCGATAGAGAAAAAGTATTTTTCAGAATTATTGATTACTGAATATCCCGTTGGCTCTGTGATCAACTGGCATCGCGACGCATTTCCTTTTGATTGCATTGCTGGAATCTCGCTCATGACCGATTGTACTTTTCGATTGCGCCCTCAGGATAAGGCAAAGCAAGGCCGAAATAATATCATCTCTTTTCCTGTTAAGAGACGTTCCTTGTACATTATGCAAGGCCCTTCCCGAACAGATTGGCAACATAGTATTTCACCTGTGAAGAATGTGCGCTATTCCATCACCCTCCGAACTTTACGAAATCAAAATTAGACCCTCTTACTTGCTTGATTGAAGTGATGAAAAGATTACTGCTCCATACCAACGTCATATCTTTTTGCAACTAAGACACGAAGAAGGCAATGTTCATCTTTTAAATGTCCTTCTTATAAATTGTTGTTGAAGGATGGAACGTTCGCCAGCTATGCCAAAACTCCTGGTAAGCGCGCACAGGCTTTAACCTTAAACTGTTTATACTTTCACCGGAAAAACTATAGCTGTTCTTATTACTGATGAGAGAATCATTGCGAATGCTAAAGACCTCATCAGCATCGCGCTGAAAAGCGATAAAGCTTTGACCATCGCTGGAAAGCGCCAAAACAACGGGTGTATTTCCAATGGTGTCATTGATGACTTCAAGACTTTTTAAGTCATTCCAGTCATAGGCTTTTGTATTTTTTTCATGGTACAATCCAACCACCCATGATTTTTCTTTCCAGGATAAACTGTCTGTTCCGGTAAGTTCGCTTTTACTTTTTCCTTTCTCAAATTTGCCTAATGAATCATATTTTGTTTTCGATGCTTCTTCAGGCTGCATGATTTTTCCAAATGGATAAAGCGTAAAAAATTTATTGGCTGTAAGTTGGATAGATCCTATCTCTGGCAGTGCTGTTCCCTTCAACTGACCTGTGACCGCTTCACCTGTTGATTGTTGCCACCAGCTTTTTGTCGTTTCATCTTCAAACATTGCATTAAAGTGATCCATGCCGACCAACCTGAAATTTTCATTCTTTCCATTCACTGTAGGTTCAAACACTCGGCCCGTTCGGCAAACACTACAATAGGTAACCATCACTGGTTTGTTAGCAATGGTATCGCGCACCTGGTGATGGTAAACAATAAAACGAACAGGATACGCTTTCGCCTCTCCTTCATGCTGCACAGCAATCACTACTGTACTATCACTTAAAGCATTGTCGGCTCTACCTTTAAAACTCAGGCTTTGCGGTTGAAGAAACATTTTTTCCGCGGTCATTCTAAAATTAAAGAAATACAGAATAACGAGGACGGGAACCATGGAAGCTATCGGGACCCATTTATTTTTGACCTGGAATGCTTTAATACTTCCAACCAGAATCATTAATATAAACAGTATCCTAAAATACCGACGGTACGTGTGCAGGAAATAGGCAAGGTCTATGCTGTCCATCTGCTGGCTTCCGGGCATTGGCATAATGAAATATACTTTCAGGATTTCAAAAAGCGCAAGCCCGATCAACCCGGTGTAGAACAGTTTTTTCATACTACAAGTTATAATATTTATTAATGATGCGGGTTATAGTTGGCGTAGCCTTCTTCAGCCCGTGATTTTGCTCTGTTCACATAAAACATTCTGTCTTGTGGTGCCCATGTACCAAGGCCATCGACATACCGGTTGAACATACAAAACGCTGCGGCAATCAAAACCGTGTCATGAATTTCAAGATCAGTAGCACCAAGTGATTTTGCTTTGTCAACTTGATCGTTTGTTACAAACTTTCCGCCTTTTTGAACGCTGGCCGCAATAGATAATAAAGCTTTGAGTTTGTCAGAAATCTCAGCGTCTTCTGCGTTTGTTTTTATGCTATCAATGAAGGATATGTCGCATTGAAGATAATGTTGTGCGATGCCGCCATGGGCGTTCTGGCAAAAGAAGCAATCGTTAAGGTATGACACGTATGTTGCGATTAGCTCGCGTTCTCCACGTGTCAAAGAATTTTCACTTCTTAATAGAACTTCTGCCAGTTCGTTTAATGGTTTTGAAGTTTCCGGTCTTAATGCCATTGGACCGCGAATGCCCGGTAGCCCTTCCGGTAATTTAATATGCGCCATGATAATTTTCTATTGAGGTTGTTGTGGTAACACATATCCTAAGGTTGCCATTCTCTTGCCCATTGCTGCGTACTCTTTTTGATCGGTAGGCGTGAGACTAGCAAGTCCATCCACATAGCGATTGAACATCGAAAAAGTTGCTGCAATTAAAACCGTATCATGTATCTCACGATCATCAGCACCTTGTTTTCGCGCTTCGTCAACGTCATCTTGTGTAACAGCCTTTCCACTTTGTTGCACTTTGCCAGCAATGTTTAACAATGCTTTCATTTTATTGCTTAACGCCTCTGTTTCCTTCGCGTGAATAACACAATCAACAAGGTCATGTTGATCACCATAAAGTTCTCTGGCAGCAGCAGCATGACTATTCATGCAAAACATGCAATTGTTTTTTGCGGAAACATGCGTTGCAATCAGTTCACGCTCTGCTGCAGAGAGGGAGAGGGACCCCGTAGTAATACTTGTACAAGGTCATATAAATGCTTTCCTGTATCAGGTCGGAACGTTACGAGACTTCTGATGCCTGGGATACCTTCAGGAACTGATATATGTGCCATTTCAAATTGTATTTTTGTTTTGATCTTTTGTAAGCGAGATCGTAATGAACCCTGCAATAAAAATGATTGAGAAGGTTAGCAATGCATTGCTGTATCCTCCCAGTGAACTGACCAGCACACCAACAAAGAAAACAGCAATGGCTGTCACAATTCTCCCAATGTTAAAGCAAATTCCAGTGTAAGTTCCACGAATGTGAACCGGAAATAGCTGCGGAATATAAATGGATAACAAGCCCTGACTTATTCCGAAAAATAAAGAAAGTAAAGCAAGCTCAACATAAATAATTCTTGAAAAGGATGCATTCATTCCAAATAATAAAAGAGACATCACGATACATCCGGTGAAGCAAAACATCATCGCTTTTCGTACACCCAATGCGTTGGAAACCCATCCGGAAATAAATCCACCAGTAAGACCACCTGCTCCCAGTAACATCATGGCAATTCCGCGTTCTGTTTGACCATCGCCATGTGAGAGAAGGCTTTGTACCCATGTTGGAATCCATGAAAACATTCCCCACAAACCAATTAACATGGATCCGAAGATGATCGCTCCCTTTATGAGTTTTGCATTATCACCAGGGTTAGCTGAATTGTTGTGCTTGCCATTTTTCGTTCTGGCACTTTTCCATTGAGATGACTCAGTCAGAATCCAAAGTGATGCAACGGCGATGGCTATTGGCAATGCTCCTGCTAAAAATGCTTCACGCCAGTCATTCACAAAATAGTTGACAAGGCCGGAGGAAAAGATACCGATAGGAAAACCAATTGAATCAATTCCTATCACCACTGATCTTGACCCTGAAGGCCAAATCTCCGACAAGAGAGTAGGCGTAATAACAAGAATTCCCCCAACAGCAAATCCTGACAATAGTCTGAATGTAACAACCATCTCCCATGAAGGAGCAAAACTAATCAGTACGGTAAAGAGGCCAAAGCACCCTGCTGATAACGCAAGAGATTTTACTCTCCCGATTTTATCACTGATGTATCCCCACATAAAACCGCCGATAGCCCAACCTGCAAGATACAGCGCATTGATGTAAGCACTGATTTGATTGAGATCGCCCGCGCTCACAGTGCCCGATAAGTCTGCGACCACAACGGGTAGGTACACTGACATGAGCGTGGAAATCAGTCCCGCGAAAATATTGCTGAGAAAACAGATTACGAAAGAAAACCACAGGTAGGTACTAATCTTCTCAGTACCAACTGCCTGTTCATCCGCTGCCAATTCAATGTTACTATCCATTATCTTAACAATTGATCGAATGTTACGCTCACATAATAAATGGCACCAACAGAAGGTGAACCATAGGCCTGATAAACCTGGTTGTTAAATAAATTATTTGCACCAAGCTTCAACGTTGATTTAATAGGAAGAACCTTATAACTCACCTGGGCATCAACAATAGAGAAGGCTTCTATCGTGCCTGGGCGCAACTGGTTGAATGTACTTGTCCATTCATACTCATCCTGCCACCGCCATGCGATGTTGAATCCCAGGTTACTGGTTACTTTACTGTTGCCAAACGTTACTGTTGTTCTGTATTTTGGTGTGTTGAACGCTGGTATGTCATTCGGATTGGCATTTTTAAGATCGAATGTAGCCAGTGTTGCGTTAGCTCCGAAAGTATAATTTCTAGGTAACACATAAGTTAATCCAACAGTAGCACCTTGCGATGTTACACGGTCAGTTGCATTCGTGTACAATTGAAAGAGATGGCTATCACCGCTAAGTAAATCAAAAGCTGCCTGAGGATTTACCTTTCCATCAGGGCCAAGTACGTCACTGTTTGGTTGCATTACAACCTGATTTAATAGAAAGTCGCTATAACTGCAGAAGTAATAGTTAGCATCAAACACCAGATTGTTGTTGATTAATCCTTTGTACCCCACTTCAAAGACTTGTGCTCTTTCAGGCTTAATGTATGCTACGTCTGATTTGACCAGGAGATCTTTAGCTTGCATCACAGCCTCGTTTGGAGGAGTGCCTTGCGCTACAGCTTGACCAAATGCACCAAAGAAAGGGCCGAGTGATGTTGATGTAAAAGAGTTTTCGTAAACATTCATTCCCTTACTGTTATCCGGTACGCCACCCAATATTGTAATAGGACCTGCGTTAAGTTTAATGTACTGGTCTCCAGGAGTAGGATTTCTAAATCCTGTTTGGAAAGATGTTCTCAAATAATGGTTGTTAGCCACTGTATAAACTGCTGATGCCCGGGGTGTCATGCGTCCTTCGAAATTCTGATTTTTGTCATATCTCGCAGAAGCGCTAAGTTTTAGTTTTTCATTCAGTAGTCTCTTGCCAATTTGCACGAATGCACCGCCTTCTTTAATAATGATCTTATTGTTCTTGTCATCGAATAGCGTACCGTTGGTAAACATGTCATACACTCTGAAATTTCCACCTGCAAGTACTTCCAATACTTTTATCTTTTCGGTGAAGTCATATTGGCCCTCGGCGTGATAGAGTTTACTTTGGCTTAAGATGCCTGCGCCGCTTAGTCCTTGCGTTGCAATCAGCCTTTCCTTTTGGGTATTAAATGCAGTAGTGCCAGGTAAAAATCTTCCCTGGTCTGCGAAAGTGCGGGCTGCAGCATGGCTACCAGAAGTAATTCCTCCAATATTTCCTACGAAAGCTTCCTGGTATCTTGTGTACCACATATTATCAGCCTGCGTTTCCGGAACAATGTTGCCATTAAGATCTTGCACCCAAGTCTTATTGATCAGCTGCCCTAGTCCCTTCGCATTATATGAATCATGTGAATCTTCCGCAGTCGAATATGCCCTTAAGAAATAGTTTGTTCCTTTCAATTCAATTTTCTGTTGCTGAAGCGTAAAATTGTTAATAGAAAAACGATTGCTACCGGTGTAGTTTGCAGTTCCCTTACCGAAATTATATTGATAGCTCAATACCATATTTTCGGAGATCCTATAATGTAACGCGCCATTGAGTTTAAGACTGTAGACATTGTAATCGGTGACATCGCGCTCTTCATAACCTGTACGTGATACTCGTCCTATTCCTGGTAAGGTACGCACTTCATCATCTCCGTAAATATTCAATGCATTTCTTGCAGGATTGTTATCACCGCGTTGCTCCGGAGAAGTACCAGGATCAACATCAGTATAGTTAGTCGCATAAAAATCAAGGCCTGTGAAGTAAGATGCGTTTAATTTGAAAGCGAATTTGTTGTTGAATGCTTTTGCATATCGGATTCCAAAATCATACAAGGCATGCGGGTCCGCATATTCTTCATCAATATGGTTCACACCAACTTTTGTTTGTGCACTTAATCCCTGATACTGAAAAGGATCTTTAGTATTGAGCATAAGCACACCGTTGAAAGCTACAGGGCCATAGAGAGCAGAAGCAGCACCAGGGATCAGTTCGGCACTTTCCATGTCGAGGTCGGAAGAACCAAATAAGTTGCCGACAGCGAAACCGAGCCCAGGTGTTTGATTGTCTACACCATCTACAAGCTGAAGGAATCGCGAATTACCCGTACTGTTAAAACCGCGTGTATTGATCTGGTTAAAAGTTAATCCACTTGTCACCATTTCTACACCCTTCAAATTTTGAAGACCATCATAAAAAGTTACTGAAGGTGTTTCGCGGATGTCGCGTGCGTCCATTTTTTCGATGCTAACAGGAGATTCAAGAATACTTTCTTCAACCCTTGATGCAGAGAAAACAACCTCGTCCATTACTTCATTCGATTCTGATAGCTTAACAACGAGTGACGTACCTGAGCTCTGTAAATCAACTTCTGTTTTTTGATACCCTACAATTGAAACAACAATAGTAAACGGTGGTGCGAGTGCAGTATTAAGTTCAAAGTTTCCATCAGCATTGGTTACCGTACCGGTAATTTTTCCTTTGATGAGGACGTTCGCTCCGGCTACAGGGCGGTTTTGCTCATCCGTAACATTTCCTGAAATTTTATTCTCCTGTGCAAGAGAAGTATGGTATAGAATACATAAAATGAAAACAAGTTGTAAAAATCTTTTCATGGACTTGGTATGTTTTGGATTATAGGTTATTTCTTTTTTAGATGGTCGTAGCCTTGAGGAAGTCTATTATATCCATTGGTCACTAGCCGACTCGCCAGCGTTTTATAGTATTCGGGATTTTCAGGTTCTAAGGTTGCAAGACCATCAACATAGCGGTTGTATAAGCAGAAGAGACTTGCGATCAGAACTGTGTCATGAATCTCAAGGTCAGAAGCTCCCGCATCTTTAGCACGCTGAATAGTTTCTGTTGTAACACTTTTGCCGCTTTGTTGAACTTGCCTGGCAATGGTGAGAAGTGCTTTCATTTTCTCGCTTAGCGGTGCACATTCTATATCTTGTTTAATTTTTTCTGTAGCGGTGGAATCGCCCAGTAGCAGATCGGCTGCAGCTGTATGTGCTGTTGTACAAAATTTGCATTCATTGTTATGCGATACAACCGTGGCGATTAACTCTCTTTCTCCTTCGGTTAAAGTTGATGGTCCACGAAGCAAAAGTTGCGTGAGTTCACGAATGGGTTGCGCGGTGTCCTTACGGTATTCGAGCAGACCTGTTATACCGGGGAGATGTTCCTCCAAAGGAATGTAAGGCATAAAGTTTAGTGATTTGAAGAACAGTTCGCCGATAACCCAAACCACTAGGACTCAGCGAGACTGTTCTTGGTTTTTATTTAATTGAAGAATGTTTCGTGATGAATTGAAGGGGCTCTCGCAGCTCAAAGGTTTTGAAGCCTCGACTAAAATAATATCGAGATGTATATCAATAGATTTATTGATATGCTAATCAAAAGAATTGAACAGAGAATTAACCCTTATTAAAGGAATCAGTGACAGAAAAAATATTGTTATCCGATTTGAAATTAGCCGCGTTCGGGCGGATGAATAATAGAAGAGAAGAATGTAGGAATTAAATGTTGCTGGGCACTCTGCCTAACAAGATCAACTTGCCAGCCCATTGAAAATGTTTTCAGTGCAAAATTTTGTGGTATGTAGTCTTTAATGAAAGTAATGACAAGCTTAGAGTGATTTTCGTCAGAAGGTTTATCGGAAAAGCTTTTTAGATAACTGGATAATGCCTGGTGGATTCGTTTATTATGATTGTCTTTAACACAGATAATTGTTAAAGTATCCTGCGCATATTTCTGTTTTACTAAACGATAGAATTCACCATTATATTCAAATTTTCCATCAACACGTTCAAAGCTTCGGCTGTCACTGATGTAAGGAACTGTGATAGGAATTTTTATGGTTACGGTCTGACTGTCCTGATAGTTGCCTCTGTCAAGCTTTTGAATCATGGCAATATCATTCTTGTATTGTAAGCCCAGAAATACTACATAATACCCCATTATATTAAGGAGTAGTAGTATTACAAGTACCGATGACAACGATTTTTTCAAGGTTTCGGGCTCAAATAGTTAACCAAGCTAAAAGATTTGTTTAAAGAATCAAAATTGGGTTTATAAATTATTCTTCTTAACCACTCACTATTCCAGCCAGAACTTTCGAAAACCGGTTATTTAATTGGCGAGAAATCCAGTGCTTTCATATAGACTGACTCAACTTTCTCTACAATTTTTCCATTAGCTTCAGATGCATCCCTAACTTTTATCCATTCAGGGTCTTGCCTAAAAGAATCAAAGGAAGCTTTTCCGGCAGCCTCGCTTTTATGTGCTAAGAGATAAACAAGTTTTGGTTGAGCATTCTCTTTTTCAACGGAATACCAATACGCAATATTTGTCATACCATGTTTTTCAAAAAGTTTCCTGGTATGGTCTCTGAAACGTGTATTAAGGTCCGTTACTTTTCCCGGAAGGCACGTATAGGTGCGAAGTTCGAAAACTCTTGACTCCCCGCCTTTAGATTTTTTAATTTTCGGTGATAATTCTGTGGCAACATTCATAAACACCTGGTCTACCCGTGCTACTATTTTCCCGTTAGCTTCTGATTGCTTAGCCGCTTCCTGCCACTCTGGGTCATTCGAAAATTTATTCCATGACACATCTCTTGAGGGCAGATCCGGGTAAGCCAATATAAAAGTAAGGGTATAATTACTGGTGTCAATTGGTAGAAAATAGGCAATGCTTTCTATTCCATGTTTTTTAAAAAGCCTTAGCGTATGATTTTCGAAACGTTTAATTAAGTCCGGCCTTTTATTTTCCGGGCAATGATAAGTTCTCATCTCAAAATATCTTGAATCTTTTGTTTGCGCCGAGGCGATAAATGAAAAGCAAAGGAAAAATAAGGCTGTGGTAACAAATTGCTTCATATACTTTATGGATGATTTAAATTCTATTTAATAATGCCGCGATAATTTACGGTTTACTTGCTGATTGTCCTATCTGTATTATTCAAGATTATTGTCCCTGCCACAATCAATAACCTGGATTGCGCAACAGCCGCAGCAACTGAATATTTAAATCCAGATCAGCAAATTTTGCGAAGACTTCCCAACTTCATCACATTGACTCTTTCCATTTAATATTGGCAACCTACTGCGTATAATTATTCAGTGCATAACTTCTACAAATATGAAACTTATCTATTATATTCACGTTTGTAGAACTTATGACCAAGGAAACGCCACCACAATGGGCAGACCGATTTTTGCAGTGGTACTGTAATCCTGCCTTGCTGGAAGAAATCCAGGGTGATGCGCATGAACTCTATTATAGGAGTGTAAAGACGCATCATAGAATCGTTGCCGACTTGCAGTTCACCTGGAACGTCTTGCGTTTCTTCCGATGGTCGAACATCAAACGATCTTCAAGTGCTCATCCTTATCACCCTACCATTATGTTCAAAAATTATTTTACCATCTTTAAGCGAAGCCTTATTAAGCAAAAAGGCTATTCATTTCTTAATGTATTTGGTCTTGCCATTGGCATAGCTTGTTTTTTTCTCATTTGTTTTTATATCCGTGATGAGTTTAGTTATGATCGATTCCATGGTAAGGCTGATCGTATCTTTCGGATGCATGAGATTTTCGAAAGCGATGGTGTAGGCGAGCGATCTGCAAGCTTACCGTTTCCAGTAGCGGAAGCGATATTAAATGATTATAAAGGACAGGTTGAGCAATCAGTTCGTTTTTTTAATTTTCAATCTCCTTCCTTAGCACTTGCTACCATTAATAATGCGAAGGAGTTCAATGAGTCACGGCTCTTTTTTACTGACTCAACATTTTTTAATGTTTTTGATTTCAACCTTATTGAAGGCGATAAAAAATCCGCTTTACGCGAGACCAACACAATTGTATTAACTGAACAAATGGCAAAGAAATACTTTGGCGATCAGTCTCCAATCGGTAAGTATTTGCGATTTCAAGGTTCTACAAATCTTTTGATTACCGGTGTTCTGGAAAACGTTCCGACCAACGCTCACTTCCAGTTTGACTTCCTCGTATCCTTTTCAACATTAAAAGAGTTTTATAACGGCCAGTATCCCGATGGCTGGTACTGGAATCCGGTTTGGACTTATTTTGTCTTGCGCGATAAATCCGATGTAGCAACTTTAAGTGCATCATTGCCTGCCTTCGTGTTAAAATATTTTCCTGAATTTGTACGTAAGGATATAAGGCTTGAACTATTTCCGCTTACTGACATTCACTTGAAGTCGCATATGGATTATGAGATTCAACCGAACAGTAGCATTACAACAATTTATGTCTTTGCATCAATCGCTGTTTTTGTACTCGTTATTGCTTGTATCAATTTCATTAACCTCAGCACTGCACGCGCAGCAAAAAGAGCCAAAGAAGTCGGGATGCGGAAAACTTTGGGAAGCCAGAAGATCCAACTCATTGGGCAATTTTTATTTGAGTCAATAGCACTGTGTACGTTATCTATTATTCTTTCTCTGATAATGGTCGCGTTAACACTTCCCTTGTTTAATGCTTTCACCGAGAAAACTATTTCATTATCTATCTTGCTTCAACCGTTTTACCTCGCAGTAATATTTCTCATTCCATTAACGTTAGGCCTGCTAGCAGGTGTATATCCCGCCTTTGTACTTTCGTCCTTTAAACCTATCTCAGCTTTAAAAAGTAATCTAAGTCAGGAGCGAGGCGCATCATTCAGAAAGGTATTGGTAGTAATACAATTTAGTTTGTCGATTATTTTACTTATTGGTACGGGCGTCGCAATCGACCAGCTAAATATGATGCGTAAAAGCGATCCTGGTTTTACTAAAGAAAATGTCGTGATGATTCCTGTCTCGAGGTCGCCTGTAGGACAAAACTATGAAGCACTAAAAAATGAATTCCTTCGCAATCCTAATACAATCAGTGTAACAGCCCTGGAAGAAGTGCTCGGGGCAAAACATCAAGTGGGCAATTATTTGATCGAAGGGCTAACAGAGTCAAAACCTTTCCCAAGGTTAAATGTACATCATGATTTTTTACGAACTTTTAATATCTCACTCGTTGCTGGCCGTGATTATGCAGAACAATTTAGAACGGACGACAGCCTTGCACTTATTGTCAATGAAACGTTTGTAAAGCAGATGGGTTGGGCATCAAATGAAGAGGCGATTGGCAAAACATTTAACGGAAGAAGTGATCGTACGATTGTTGGTGTAGTAAAAGATTTTAATTTCACATCGAGACATCAACCGATAAGGCCATTAGTAATGGATTTGAATCTGGAGCTGCGTGCATTTGATTTGTTCATAAAATATATGGCTGTTCGCATTAGTTCCGAAGATGTACCTTCAACAATTGCATTTCTCCAACAGAAATGGAAGACGCAATTTCCGGGTTGGCCTTTTGAATACTTCTTCCTCGAAAACAATCTTGAAAATTTATACAAGGCTGAACATAAACTAAGTAAGGTTACGCTGATTTTCTCCGGGCTTTCAATACTGGTTGCTTGTCTCGGACTCTTCGGACTGTCAACTTTTACTGCGGAGCAGCGAAAAAAAGAAATGAGCATTCGGAAAGTATTAGGCAGCTCAGACTCCGAAATATTTTTGCTGTTCTCTAAAAGATTCTTTGCTTTGATCATCATCGCGAACGTTCTTGCCTTTCCCCTCGCGTATGTCATCATGAAACAATGGCTCTCTAATTTTGCTTACCAGGTAGAAATTGATTTTACATTATTTTTTCTTGCTGCCTTAGCTGCAGTTGGTATCGCTTTTGTCACCATTTGCTATCAAGCTATTAAGTCGACCTATACTAATCCGGCAGAGGTTTTAAAAAATGAATAAAGCGAGTTCAGGTTTAATTGCTAAATAATATCACGAACACGAATTTAAAAATGAAAGGAACGTACATCGGAGAATTGGAAGAACTGGTATTGCTGACAGTAGGCATCTTGTACAAGGAGGCTTATGGGGTTGCAGTGATGGATGAAATAGAAAAACAGACGGGTCGGAGTTTGAATATCAGTGCAGTTCATGCAGTATTAAAACGTTTGGAAGAAAAGGGAATGGTCACATCAAAGATGGGCGATCCTACTAACGAACGCGGTGGGCGCAGAAAAAGAATTTTTCTACTTACGGCCAGTGGCAAGAAGGCGCTTGAAGAAGCAAATGAATTGCGAACTCAGATGTTCAAACAAATTCCTAAAGTTGCCTTTCAGTTCAAGATGGTATAACTGGATATATAAAATGCCGCAACTCAGTATGTACGGCATTCTTCAAATGATACGATTAATAGGATTGCAAAGGTTTCTTATTCTTGTTTTTATACACTACATAAGCTACTACAGCAGAAGTTAGTACTACGCCAATTGCCTTTTGCCGCCTACAATGAATATGCTATTGCTTATAAAGGATAGGGCGATATTTTTTATGCAGAAGAAAGAGATCTCTAAAACTGATGGAATCTTTAAACCTACAATTAGAAATTGTCAGGAACTTGAAACCAAAGACAAAGTAAATCTTGAAGTGAACCTTATAGCAGTAACTTACTATACATTAAGGATGCAGCTTAAATTTATTCAGCCTCTTTAAATTAAGAGTGAATCAATTGTTTTACTAGAGCAAAAGCGGTAAAAAGCTCCCGACCGGGAAAGGAATAACACCTACTTATTTAAGCACTATTGATTGTTGAAAACTTGAGGTAGAATTGAAGGTTTTTATCATGTAAACGCCTGTTGGCGAATTGGTCAGGTTCAACTTATATATTCTTACACCTTCATCTATAACTCCACTAAAAACTATTTTTCCTAAAAGATTATACACTGTAACAGCAGTTGGACTTTCTAATGCAAATTGAAAATCTAATGACAGTTCGCCTGCTGTTACCGGATTAGGAAATGCCGTGACAACAGGTTCAGACTCATCTAATCTCACCATTTCCGTGTCAGAGTATTTGTATTTTCCGTCAAAGTCAGTTTGCTTCAAACGATAGTATGATTTACCTGGGAGTGCTTTTAAGTCCAAGTAATTATATCTCTTAATACTCTCGTCTGTTGCGGCCGCATATACTTTAGCGATGTCTGAAAACTCCTGACCATCCTTACTTCTTTGAATTGTAAAATAATCGTTATTGATTTCAGAAGCAGTTTTCCAATTTAATTCTACTTCGTTCACTATTGCCTTTGCAGTGAAGCCCAGCAACTCGATTGGCAGTGCCTGATTATTGCCCGATAGTGTCCAGGGTGAAAATGAAGTTATACCAGAAACTGTAGTTCCATTTGCACTGCTCGTTTGCCCAGCAATCGGGGCATCCCATGTGCTGGTGGAAGAATTCCAACGTTGTGCCTGTAAGGCCGAAATGGAGCCAACCTCAGCAGAAGTTGCGGTGAAGCTTAGTGTCGCGGTTCCGCTTGGACCATCTTTATCAATTTGCCAAAAACGATCAACAACATTTGCACTGTTATCGCCTCCGAACCTATCAACATTTGTTACTGCCACTGGTGTTGCCGGGTATGGTTTGTTATCTGCTCCTGTTGGGTAGGTAGAAACAGTTACATTACCAATATCTCCTGCTGTTATCGTCAGTGTGACGGGAGTGTATATTCCTGTGGTTGTGCCAAAGGGAAAAGTATGTGCGCTAGTGTTTGTTCCAATGTTCCACTTCAATTTTCCGGAATTATTAGTTTGTTCGCTTACAATATAACCACTCGTGCGGGCGATAGCTGTAGCTGCATCGTTGTTTATGGTGAGCGTACGCGAATTTAAATTAAGTGGGCCTGCAGTTAAGTTTATTGTATTACTGATAATCAAATCGCCTTGCATTGAAATGCCACTCGCACTGGCGTTCACCACTAAGTTACGTATTGTAGTAATGGATGTTCCGGAAATGCTTTGACTTGACGAGCCTGCAAAAGACATGGAGAGTCCGTTATCTGTTATCGTTCCATTATTCACAAAATCGCCAAAAAAAGTTACCTGTGCATTCGAAAAAGTCTGAAGGTTTCCAAAGTTTGTGAACTGGTTTTGGGCGTAAGAAACCGCCAGCGCAAAAAGGAACGTAAAGGTTACTGACAACTTTTTCATACTTTAATAATTTAAAAGTAGGCGTATGCTTATTTCGTTTCAGTGAACCACTGAACATCCTGGAAAGTGGTGGTTTCAAAGCTGGTGCCTGATGTGCAATAAATTTCAAAGTAATCACCAGGCCCTATATTGGTTAAGTAGATGGTTGTTGCAAACTGATAAGCCTCCGATGCTGTTGAAAGACGTAAATCCGTTTCACCGAAGCGTGTAGTGACAACACCGTTCTTTACTATCGCAATGGAGATGGTCCTGTTATTACTCGGAACAGTAATATTTCCGGTGATCACGGCCCAAGCATCACTCCTGTTCACTGGCTGATAAGTAATTCTATTGGATGCAATAGTCCACTTTGTAGTGGTAGAGGTTTGGCTGGCCCAGCCCGCTTTTACCCACGTTCCTGCAGTAGGAATAGAGGTAGCAGTAGCGTTATTATTTACATTGATCCTGCAATGCGGGTTTTTATCCTGCCCTCCAGAGTTATTGCTGATAAACGTATTAGCATCCCTTCCATCAGTTCGGGTAAAATCAAATCCACTCATGAATGTGCCCGTATTGTTCCAGCTGTTGTTGGTGATAAAAACTCTTGAAAGAGATAAAAAGGAGGCAGGGACATAGTTAATACCAATCTGACTTCCAGTATTATAAAAGCCACAATTCAATATAGATACTACTGGGTTTGTTCCTGACAAAAGATTAATTCCTTTAGCGCAGTTAATAAAATCTGTTTCTGAGATTTTAAGTGAAACACTGTTTGCTCCAGCAGCTATCTCAACACCGGCTGTGGTAATATCTGTTATGTCTAATTCGAAAATCCACATTTCCACATTCGTTGTTGCTACAATGCCTTTGTTGAAACCTTCTATCGTACAGTCTTTAACTTCGTAATATTCTCCGCTTGTACTAAGCCTGATAGCATCAATACCAGTTATTCCATCTGCATCGAAGGCAAGCATTTTAAAATAAGTTTCAGACTTACAATCAAACATTGGACTGGACAAACCAGTGGCTGCGAGGATATTTGCCGCACCGTAAGAACTGCCTTGGATAGTAACAGGAAACGGCAGATCTATTGTTAGAGTAGCTTCAATAGGGTAGTCGCCGCCAACCAGCCTAACCACTGAAGGTCCTATCATATGTATGTCTAGAAACTCCATCACTTCATCAATTGTTGTCCAGCTACCTGTTGCAGAAACCTCAAACACATTATCACTTTTACCTTCGTTGCCTCTTATCAACCAATTACCTCCAGAAGCAACATAAGATTTTCCAACCCACCGAAAATGTTTAGAGATAGCGATTCCATCAATTGTAGAAGAGCCACTCGGAACTACGTCAACCTCATGAACATGTGTTCCCACATTTTTAATGGTAATCGTAAGACCATTGTCAGAAGCTGTAATGGCAGGTAGCGTTAGCGTAATATCATTGCTTGCAACAACAAAAGTTTCTGCCTTGGTGAGTGTAGCAGTAGCAGTTTTTGAAGTAATCGCTACCTCTCCCAGATCCATGAAAGCAATCCACTTGCTGCCATCCCAGTAGTAATAACCATCGGCTACTGTGCCACCTGTACTGAAGATGAGCATGCCCACAGGAACAGTACCTGTAAGGGGAGCCACAGCATTAAGGTCATTTAAAACTACCCGCGGAGGGAGAAACCCTTTATTTGTACTTTCTAATTCTAAAAGCGAGTTGGCATTAATTGTTGTTGGGTTGTTACCAATTTTTACCTGTGCTTGTAAATTTGTGTAAACTAGTGCTAGGATCAGCGCGCTGTAAAGCAATATTCTACTTTTCATCATATGTTTTAACGTTACGCCTCGGATGGACGAAGGGAGGTAAGACAAAGATGCGAACTGCTGCAAGCCGGAAAATCAGCGAAAAACGTATTTAATTTAATGCATTGAAACGCCTATTTTTTCGACTATCCCTTATTTTTTTTAAATCAGTCTTTCACTGATTCCTGCCACTTTATAAGTGTCCATCTTTGTTTCGATAGGTCAGATCGAAGTTGATGGCCAGAGCCAGCTACAAGATATTTACTAGATGAGCAGTGAGGGTGAAATAATAGAATTGTATGGAACATTGGAAACACAGCTACAAGTTATATAATCCCTTTGGGATATGGTGCAAAGGGCAAAGTTGCCATAGGCGAGATCATGGACACGTGTACAAAAACATTGATCGTTAATCTTTACAACGCGCCAACTGGTGTCTATGTCGTTAGAACGGTTAATTCAAAATTTAGTTCTCAACAAACAGTTGTGTTAAAATAAAACACTATGCTTATGAAATGCCCTGCTTTAAATTCGTTTGTCGCACAGATTATTTTCACGGGACTTCTTTTAGGAATACATCTTTCTGACGCCATTGCTCAGGAAAAAAACGTGGTAGCAAATCCTCTCAGATCTATAACCATTGAAGAGCATATCAATTATCTGGCCTCAGGAAAGTTTAAACAGATAAAAAAGAAAAAGTTAAAAATTCATCAGCCATTTACCGGTTATACACACGGAGTGGGATACGCTGATAAAGAAGGCACCCAGGTTTTTTATTACTATACCGACAGTGACTGGAATCCACTAACCAAAGGAATAAAGATATGGGACATGGCTTTTCAAATAGCCAATGATCTTGGCCAGTATAAATTTTTAGAGAGCGGGTTTTACAACCCCACCATGCAAAGGCCTTCGCTAACTTACTTTTTGAATGTTATTGTAGAGAATCAAAGCAATACGTACAATGTCAACCTCACTTTTTCTGAGAGTAAAGGAAAACTGCTATATGGCTTGACTATGGAACCGCGAACTAGTCACAAAAAGTCGACCTTTCCTTCAAAAGCTATTTTGGAAAATGAAGTTGTGGCTAACACTACAGGCTTTCCCCGAAATTGAATGCGCATTACAAACAGCATAAATTAAAAAAATCGAGTTGCTATGTTCTTAATTCTTAATGGAATATTTACAACTTTCAAATGAGTATTATTCGCGAATTTATTGCGAAAGGCGATAAGGGTTCACACCTTGCACCGAAAGATGATACATACATACATCGTTGCTTCACGATGTATTCATCAACATTAAGATAGTAGTCGCGGCAAATCGAATTAAGAGCTGAGGCTCATCATTGAACTCTTGCTCTTCTATCGCCATAGTCATTCTGCACTATACCGCTGAGCCAAATGTATTTGGAATACGCGCTGCCGTTGGTTAAGAATCCGTGATCATATTGTTTGTGCCTTGGGCAGCGGATTTTTAAAAAGAATATCGTGTCGATTGTTGCACTACTTCTTACTAGGTTAGTTTCTAGTTGCCCTTGTATAATTCACTAGAAGTACACAGCAAAGTTTTTGGGGATCGTTTTTGTAGGCCGGAAACTCGTAACCATCATATTTATTAAGTCCTTCCCCCGTTCCGAACCACATGAACCCGTTTTTGTCTTGGAAAGTCCTTCATTGACACTGATGTTTTTGAACTTTAAAACTTTACGTTTTCAAATTTCTGTTGTTCATGCTGTGCACATGAATAATTTTTAGATTGAGTATAACCCTATCATTAATAAAAGGTTTCCTGCCCTCATACATCTTTATTCCGTTTGACTCTCCTGTTCCATTGCTTTCGCTTGGTATGAAGCATATGCTTTTTCCAGGGCGATCATCACTTCTTCTAATTTGATTGGCTTGCTGATATAGTCATTCATTCCCGCCTGCAAACATATTTCGCGGTCGCCCTGCATGGCGTTGGCGGTCATAGAAATAATGACAGGTTGGTGATATTGTTTTAAGCGGATCATCCGTGTTGCTTCAAGCCCATCCATTTCTGGCATTTGCACATCCATGAAAATGACATCATAGAACTGTTCATCAAACTTTTCAATCACCTCCAGCCCATTTTGCGCGATGACAATCTTCTGATACCCGAGTTTGTTGAGAACTCGTGTGGTTAGTTTTTGGTTTACCGGGTTATCTTCCGCTACCAAAATACTAAGCGGATATTTTACTGCAAAATCGGCTGATAAAACCTGTTTCTGTTTTTGTTCTTCTGCCGCAATACTTTCGCTGCCCGGACGAAGAACTGAATGAAGAACCTTATTGAATTGTTGTTGTTTAACAGGTTTATTTAATACTGCTGAGAATAATCCCGGATGCTTCTTTTTGCTTTCATCCCCAATAGAACTGAGCAAAATAACAGGCAGGGAATCATGAGTAGCTTTAATGGTTTTTGTTAATCCAACCCCGTCCATATCTGGCATTTGCATATCTGTAATAATGAGATCAAACTTGATTTGCTGCGTGAGAATTTGCAGTGCTTCAGCACCTGAGGAGGCCAGGGTAGGAGTAAACTTCCATTGTTCTAGTTGTGTTTTTAATATGCTGCGATTCGTTGCATTGTCATCAACTACAAGGACCTTTTTACCTTCCCCTGTAACATTGGTGTTTACATATTGGCGAATAGACTCCTGGCTTATGGAAGCTTTAATAGTGAAACCAAAGGAGGTACCTAACCCTGGCTCGCTTTCTACGGCAATAGCGCCGCCCATTAGTTCAACAAGCCTTTCGCTGATAACAAGGCCCAGACCTGTTCCTCCATATTTACGGGTAGTAGAAGAATCTACTTGTGAGAAGGCTTTAAACAACCGCGAAAGCTTTTCTTTAGGAATTCCAATGCCAGTATCCCTCACGTTAAAGGCGAGCTCCACAGAAGTATGATCTATTTTCAACAACTCTATGCCAACGAAAATCTCACCCTGTTCAGTGAACTTCATCGCATTGCCGATCAGGTTCAAGAGGATTTGGCGTAACCTATGACTATCGCCAACAATTTGTGCTGGTATCTGGTAATCGATCTGATATACCAGGTCAATTCCTTTTTGTGCAGCCTTTGTTGCAAATACATCCATTACATCTTCAATACACTGCCGTAAGTCGAAGCTGTGGTGATCGAGTTCTATATTTCCCGATTCAATTTTTGAAAAGTCAAGGATGTCATTGATAACCATGAGCAGAGCCTCTCCGCTACCCCGTATTGTATCTGTATATTCTTTTTGTTCTGCTGTAAGCGATGTTTCTGAAAGAAGTGAGGCCATGCCCAAAACACCATTCATAGGTGTTCTTATTTCATGACTCATCGTAGCAAGGAAAGTACTTTTTGCCTGGTTCGCTTTTTCTGCATCTTTTCTTGCATTTTCAGCTTCTTCCCTTTGTTGCTGAACTTCCTGATAGATATTTTGAAGATATATCGTTTGCTCCTTTAACTGATCATTCAAGGTTAGCATATCTTCAGCTTGAGACTCCAGCGCTTCATTTTTTAGCGTTATTTCTGCTGTGCTTTTTTGAATTTGTTCTTCGAGATTTCTTTTTAGTTTCTTAGCAATGTTCATCTTTAGGATGAAGAAGGAGGCTATGCTTCCTAAAATAGCCAGGGTAAGTAACGTATAAAACCACCAGGTCTTCCAATATGGAGATGTGATGGTGATCTTAATAGCAGCGCCTTCTTCATTCCATACACCATCGTTATTAGAAGCGATGACTCGGAAAACATATTTTCCTGGATTTAAATTCGTGTATGAAGCTTTCCTATCTCCATCCTCTGCCTCAACCCATTCATCTTGGAACCCTTCCATCTTATACTTGTAGTGATTTTTCTCTGACTGCAAATAATTTAAGGCAGCAAACTCAAAGGAAAATATATTTTCCTGATAGCTTAATTGTATCTCATCGGTTTGGATAATGTTTTTTTTGAGAATGCCATTTTTCTCAACCTTTACTGCTTTGTTAGCTACTTTGAATCCTGTTATAAATACAGGAGGTTTGAATGTGTTATATTTTATGCTATCAGGATGGAATAAAGTAAATCCATTAATGCCTCCAAAAAGTAATTCGCCGGTTGATAATTTTGCAGATGCCCAACGGGTAAATTGATTGCCTTGCCAGCCATCAGCTTCTGAGAAATTTTTGAATACTTTTTTTTCAGGATCAAAACATGAAATACCTTTGTTTGTGCTAATCCATAACTTGTTATTTCCATCCTCCTCTATTCCCATAATAGCGTCATTTGGAAGGCCATCACGTTCGCGATATGATTTAAAGGTTTTAGTTTTTGGATCAAAAAGATTAAGCCCTCCGTAAGTTCCTACCCAAATGCGTTTTTTTGAATCTTCAAATATCACCAGGATGAAATTATTTGTTAGACCACTACCGAAGCCTTCTTTGTAATGAACAAAGGTATTGGTAAGCGGATCGAACACATCTACGCCACTACGCTCTGTGCCTATCCATAATTTTCCATTCGAATCTTCTAAAAGATAATCAACTCCTAAACTGCCAATAGAATTTGGATTTTCAGGCTCATGGACAAAACGAGTAAAGTCATCTGTTGCTCGGTTATATCTATTCAATCCATTGCCCCAGGTAGCAACCCAAATATTCCCTTTGCTATCTTCGAGGATATAAAATATCTGGTTGTCGCTTAAACTGCTAGGGTTAGAGGGGTCATGTAAATATCGTTTTACTTTGTTTGTTTTAGGATCAAAATAATTTAGGCCACCCTGCCACATACCAACCCATAACCCTCCGTTCCGATCCTTCTCCAAAGCCAATACTTTGTTATTTGTGAACGTAGTAAGGTAATGAGTAAACTTGTTTGATTTCCGATCAAAATAATTTAACCCTCCACCATCAGTGCAAACCCAAAAATTGCCATCTTTATCTTCAGTGAATGCAGATATGGTATTGTGACTCAAGCTATTTTGGTCGAAACTATTGTGCCGGTAGTTGGTGAAGCCATATTTATTTTTGTCGTAAATACTAATTCCCCCAAACCTTGTCCCTGCCCACATTCGCTCGTTTATGTCGAAGAAAACTCTTGTTATTGAATTACTGCTAATACTATTTTTGTCTTCCGGGTTGTGCGTATATGAAGTAAAAGTTCCATTACTTCTATTCATCTTGTTTATTCCTAAATCTGTTCCTATCCATAACGACCCGGCATGATCCTCAGCAATGTCATATACATAATTGTTGGACAAACTTTGTTGGTTGAATTTATCATTAACAAAACGGGTAAATGTATGACCAGACGTGCTCTTCTTATTTAAACCTCCATTAAATGTTCCTACCCACAAGACGTGATGCTTGTCTTCAAATAGTGCTGTAACGAAGTTGCTGCTGAGACTGGATGGATTATCCTCGTGATGTAAAAAATTTTTAAATGTTTCTCCATTCGCGTTTAATAAACTTAGCCCTCCTGTTGTTCCAACCCAAATGCGTTTCTGGCTGTCTTCAACAACAACCTTCACGTAATTATTGGCAAGTGATGTGTTATCGTTTTGTACATGAAAAAAATGTTTGAAGGTCTTCGTTTTGGGATTATATAAATTAAGACCGTTCTCAGTTCCAATCCATAAATTTCCTTCTGAATCAAGCAACAGGCTTTCTATCATGTTGCTGCTAACCGAGCCTGATTTGTCTTTTGTAGCCACAAAACGTTCAAAGCTATCTTTCTCACGATTATAGAAATTTATTCCACCACGAGTACCTATCCATAAATTTCCCAATGAATCTTCAATGATACACTGAATATTGTTATTGCTTAAGCTTGAAGAATCTGCCGGATTGTTTTTAAAAACTTTGAAAGAGTACCCTTCGTACATGTTAAGACCGTCTTCGGTGGCGACCCAAATAAAGTTTAATTTGTCTTGATGAATATCCCAAATGTTTGCCATAGAAAGTCCTTTTTCTACAGACAGTTGATCAAATTTTATAGTTTGCGACTGGGCAGTGTAGGCAAAGGAAAAAATCGGTAAGAAAGAAAGGATAAATTGATAGAGAGAATTTTTATAAAGGATCATACGCACAGAATAATTAAGACACCACAGCACTTCATTTAAAATCATTTTTTTGCCTTCACTTGTAAGGCCCATTTTTCAAGCATGATCACTAACTCTTCAACATTTACAGGTTTGCTTAAGTAATCGTCCATACCTGCGTTAATACATTCTTCACGGTCACCTTGCATTGCGTTCGCTGTCATTGCAATAATAACTGGTTGTGAGCTGAGGCAAAGTCGGATCATTCGTGTTGCTTCAAGCCCGTCCATTTCAGGCATCTGCACATCCATCAGTATCAGGTCGTAGTCAACCTTACTTACTTCTTCAAGCACTTCTTTTCCATTCATAACCTTGTCTGGCTTATACCCAAGTTTATTAAGAACCTTCATTGCAAGTTTTTGATTAACAGGGTTGTCCTCTGCTATTAAAATTCTCAATGGATATTTTATGGAGAAATCAAGTGTTAGTTTCTGTTTGGCAGGAGTTTGCTCCGATACAGATATTTCATCTTTGTGGATCAGTCCGCTGAAAATATGTTGGCTTAAGACGCTGTGTCGGATGGGCTTGTTTACCAGTGAGCTTAAGATCTCAGGATGTTGCTTGCTCCTTTCATCGTTGGGAGCAGTAATTAAAATTATCGGGAGTGCAGGGTATAATTCTCGTATAGATTTTGAGAGTTGCATACCATTCATACCTGGCATCTGCATTTCTGCTAGTACAAGGTCCACTCCTCGTTTCTCCGATAAAATTTCTAATGCTTGCTCAGCTGAATTTGCTACGATAGGTACAAGCTTCCAATGTAATAACTCCTCTAAGAGCACATTGCGAAGAGTTGCATTATCTTCTACTACTAATATCTTCTTGCCTTCAACGCCAACCATTTCAGGGTGGATACGTTGGCCATTAGAACCACTGCTAACTTGAATATTAAACCAGACTGTTGTGCCTTCTTTAAGTTGACTGTCGAGTGATAGCGAGCCTCCCATGATCCCTACCAATCTGTTACAGAGGAATAACCCCACCCCTGAACGTTGAGCGCCCGGCTGCGAGATAGAATGGGATAAGAATTGAAGATCGTCAGTGGAAATACCACAACCTGAATCTTTTATTTCAAATCCTAGATCCAACGTTTTGGATTGTTCTCCTTTTATACTTACCCTGATCAATATTTCACCTTGCTTGGTGAACTTGACTGAGTTCTCAACAAGGTTCATCAGCACTTGCCTTAATCGCGTATTATCTCCTATAATATGCGAGGGAATGCGATGATCGATTTGATAAACCAATTCAATATCTTTTTGCGCGGCCTGGCTCGCAAAAACATCGAAAACTTCTTCAATTGAATTGCGTAAATCAAAATCTTTTTGCTCAAGCTCAGCAGCATTTGATTCTACTTTTGAGTGTGCTAGTACATCTCCTAATAAAATATCATTAATAACCGTAAGCAGGCTGTCGCCACAATTTCTGATAGTATCATTATATTCTTTTTGTTCGTTGTTAAGGGGAGTTTCTGCTAGTAAAGTGACCATGCCCATCACGCCACTCATAGGCGTGCGAATCTCATGATTTATGCGTCCCAACAACTTCTTTTTTGCTTGGTCTATTTCGGCTGCTTGCTCCAGCGCTTTTCTTTCACGTTCGGCAGAATAAGACAATAGTTCTGATTTTTCGATCAACTGGCGTTGCAGTTCATTCTTCTGATGCTTGATCCGTTTGATATAGATTAAGAAATAAATTAATAGAGAAAGTATTAGGCCAACCACTATAAGTATTTCCAACCACATTGATATGATGAATAGGTTCATGGAGAGCGCGGAAAAATATACAGTAGTGGTCATAATGAATGTTCTGTTTTCGTTACTCCTATTCTAAAATTGATACCAATGATAAAGTATCTCTTATTATCAAAGGGATTAAAACCATAGATTGGCAAGGTCCACTTGCCCAGCGTAAAACCTAACACTACACCTGGTTCTATTAAATTTTGGTGCGACTGTCTGTAAAACGTATGTTGGATGCTACATCCGAAATAAAACCATCGTAACGGCTCATATCCCAGCTCCGACCAGTCATAGAAAAAATCCTGAAGTTGGTTTTTGAAGGAGAATGTAAATTGCGATTGCGAAGAAAAGAAAAAGTTATTGTACTCCACAAATGTATTAAGGCCAACGGATCCTCCATTCATTTGCCCTATGACACCTCCGGCAATAGGTGTTAATGTATAGATGAATTTTTCTGTTGTTTTAGTAAAGCTTTTGCCTCCATATATTGAAAATGAATTTTGCTCTTCATAATTATAGCGTGCTTCTGCATACCAGTTCTTATTACTCTGAATATGAATAATAGGAACAATTGGCATGCTTTCTTCTTCCTGTAAGTAATAGTATTGTTCAAAACCTGCTTGCCCCAGCGCTAGCGTTGCCTGAAACGCAAAAAATGTCGATATGAACAAATTTTTATTTGTCATTTTCGATGATGATTAATTCGGCTGTTGCCAACTTATTTAATAGGCATATATCTTTTAAATGAGGGTTCCAGTAGAACAGTAGTACGTCTATGGGACGCCATAACAGCACCCAACTAAAGATATCAAGACTGTTTCCAAGTGCAGTATGAAAACGATTTTCCTCATCGAGCATCAGCGGAACGAACCCCTGACATATCAGCACCATGATAAGACTAATTGCAAGCAATAACCAACTACGATTTTTGAATTTGTTAAATTCTTTCTGCCGCATTTGTTGTTTCTGCAAATAATGCCTGCGTATAGCATAAATAAGTGGTTGGGCATACTGCTTATCGATCTCGCTATTGCATTTAAACTTGTAAAAGATTGCAGAGTACCGCTTTGCAGACGAGACGGATGTTCTTATGTAATCTTCTAGCTGATAGCTCAGTTGACGCTTATATATTGGCGCTGGGTCGTGGCTGTTAAAATAGTTGTTAATGGTTTGGCGGTCAACAGCTAAAAAAATATTGATCTTGTCGGATGCCGGCTCTTCCATATCTTAAATTCATTATGCCTACTCGTGTTTTAAACAGGCCTGTAATTACCCTTTACGCAGGCTTTCTATAATTTCAATACAAGCTTTGCCCAGCAATGCAACTTGGACGCTATCGGTAATTGAAACTTTTAACTTCTCCACAGAATCCAATAATTCTTTATCCTCCAGCATGTGAAGCGTTGCTTTTATTTTATGACAAACTTTACTAAAAAGTGGAGCATCGTTATTTTGGGATGCAAGGTGTAACGCTTGTTGTAGCTCCTCAAGGTTGTCAATCATGGAATCAATTAACTCTTTTTTGAATTCCTCATCGCCATCAGTGTAAACATTGAAATCAATGAAGAGAGGTCTAATTGGAATTGATCCTGGCATCCTGCTAACCATCGTTGTATTTGTTAATTCACAGTAAAGATGGCTGCTTGCCAAACGGCATAAATCAGGAGAAGACTGATTTATGAAAAATCAGGAATAAAGAAGAGTAGCCAAATTGGCCAGAAAATGAGGTTTTTTAAATTAAGCGAGAAATGTGACTAAATGATGCGTTATGAAAAGGTTTATGGTTTTCTTATAGCCGCTATAATTGCAGCGCGTTGATGCTATTAAATGGAAGTACAAGTAATCAAATTAATGCCTCCAGCTTCAAGTCATGTCATTAGTTTAAGCTTACTCTCCCATGTTGGGCAACCACATGAAGAAGTTTGAACCTTGCTTTGATACGGAATTTACCGAAATACTTCCACCCATTTTTTTTAGGACTTCCTGCACTATATGAAGCCCTACTCCCGATCCAGATGATTGTTCGGAGCCCCGGTAGAAAAGCTCAAAGATTTTATTTTGTATTTCGTATGCTATCCCGATCCCATTATCAATAATTTGAATACTGCAACTCGCACTCGTTGCCTTTACAATAATCTCAATCGTTTTAGCTTCTTTATGCTCATCGCTGAAGTTGATTGCATTGGATATGAGATGGAACAGTATTAAGCGGAATCGATGCAGGTCAGAAAAAAAATAACCCGACTGATCTACATTTAGGCTTATGTTGATTTCGTGGAATATTATTTCCGGTTGAAACTCTTTAAGCACATCTTCAATTACTATTTTAATATCAACAGGCTCACAAGTAAGATCTTTTTTAGAATTTTCGAGGAATTGTTCGAGCTGGTGGAGCAGGGTTTCCATTTTATCAACCGATTCTCCTATAAGGCTAAGGTATATCTGCGGATCTTCTTTCCCTGACCTTATGCTTTGTTGTAACAGGTTAACCAGTCCTGAGATGGTCTTCAGCGGTCCACGCATTGAATGAGAACAACTGTAGACAAATTCATTTATAATTTGTTTTGCTTTAACCAACTCATAGCCTATAGCAACCTTATCACTTAATTCCGAACCCCTTTTCATGCTAATGCCCCAATAATTATCTATCAAATTTGGGTGATCCATCTATTGTTTACATCAGCGATGCACGGATTCTAAAAAAATCAGGAGAAGATTTGTTAGGTCAGGTAAAACCTGAGAGATTATTCTAGTTTACAATGCAATGAATAGAAGTAATTGTTTCTCTCCTAACAATGGGTAAATTCAATAACTACTAATGCTCCTGAGAAGAAGTAATTTTAAGTAGTTGATCCAGCCAGTCATTAGTTAGATGCTTAGCTTAAATAAGCTTATTTTCTATAGCATACTTCACAAGTTGTGCCGTGTTGGCGAAGCCCAATTTTTCTTGAATGTGAAGCTTGTGTGTTTCTACCGTCTTTATACTAATAAATAGTTCCTCTGCGATTTGTTTAAGACTTTTCCCATTCGCAATCAACACCAGAACTTCATTTTCCCGTTTAGTAAGTTCGTTGGATTTTTTTGTAGGTAAACCTTTGCCTTCAGTTTTCTGAAGATAAAAATCCTGAAATACCAACGCGGTAACTACATGGCTAAAAAACTTTTCTCCTTTTACCACCGTCCTTATAGCAGTTAAGAGTTGATCCTGGTCAACATCTTTTGGAAGATATCCATCAATACCTGATTTTACTCCTGCAGTGATGAAATCCTTATTCACTTCGCTCGAAATTAAGATTACCTTTATAGAAGGATTTTGTTCTTTAATCCACCTTGTGGCTTCTATTCCGCTCATTCCTTTCATTACAATATCCATCAAAAATACATCCGGTAGCAGGGCGTCAGGAAGGTTAATTGCTTCTTCACCGCTGGCAACACTTGTTAATACTTCAACATCTTCAGCATCACGTAACAAAGACGCTATGCCTTGCCGTAACAATCCATGGTCGTCAACAATTACTACTTTTACTTTTCTTTGCATCAATGAATTATTTACCTTTTAAGATCTCTTGTATTGAAAGAACCAGTTCATCCGGCGGGCATGGCTTCTTTATATATTTTGCCACTCCCAGACTTACAGCCCTCGCCTGATTTTCCTGCAGGGGTCTGGCTGAAAAAATAATAACAGGAATGTGATCTAACGACTTTTTTTCCCTGATCTTTTCAATGAGCTGAAACCCATCCATATCTGGCATAGAAAGGTCCGTCAAAATAAGATCAGGTATTTCTCCCTGTTCTAGTTTTCCGAAAGCTGATTTGGCATTTAAGCATGGTGATACAGTAAATCCTTCCATGACTAGGAATTCCGTCAGATTTTGTAGAAGATCAGGGGTGTCTTCAACGACCAGTATTTTTTTATCCATGCAACGCCGGGAGAATGATATTTAATTCTGTGCCTTTTCCTACTTCACTTTTTACGTCTATAAAGCCCTGAAATAAATCTACTGCTTTTTCTATAATTGACAACCCAAGCCCTGTGCCTTGAATTGAATTTACGTTGCTTCCTCTGTGGAAAGGTTCAAAAAGTTGCTTCATGTCTTCTGCAGGTATTCCTATACCATAGTCCCGAACATGAAAAGCGAATTTGTCTGCATCGCTTCGCAAAGTAACATCTACAAATTGAGCTCCTGGCGAGAATTTAATGGCATTGGTCAAAGTGTTAATGACGATATTCCTCAATAACTTCTCATCCGAAAGCATTGTAGAAAGTTGCAAGTGATGAGTCAACCGTATTTGATGGGTTTTTCCGGTGCTCTGCTCGATTTCTTTACATAGCCGTTCAAAAAATTCAAGAATATTAATTTTACTCAACCTTACAGGAATTTTTCCGGCTTCAACCTTGCCGATCATGAGCACATCATCTAAGAGATGTGTCATATGGCCGACCTGTTTTTCAATATTGATCAGCTTATCGTCAATTTCTTCTGGTTTAATTTTCTGTTTAAACTTCTTTATAAATCCTGTGGCCAGGGTAATGGTTGATAAGGGTGTTCGAAACTCGTGGGAAGCTATAGATACAAACTTACTCTTCATGTTAACGAGTTCTTTTTCCTTTTGTAATGCCTCGTTCAACTCGCGTGTTCGATCTTGTACCATCTTTTCGAGATTTCGCCTGTACTCAATAAGTTCGGTAATGTCTTGTGCTACCAGAATTGCTCCATTAATAACTTTTTCCGCATCCCTTCGAGGAGATGCACTTAATAACAGAATGAGCCTTTTCTTTGCCTTGGTATACATCGGTAACTCAAAATTGCCAACTGGTTTTCCATGCAATACATGCGCTATCATCTGTTCAGCCGCCTGCCGGTTATCGGGCTCTACGAGTTCGTCTAACCATCGTTTTCCGATTAGTTCAGATTTCGAAATTCCTGAAACCTCCTCGGAGACTTTATTCCATTCATTGAGATATCCATTTCGATCGATTCCGAAAATTGGAACGTTGGCATTTTCAATTAAGCTAGCAAGTTCCCTCGCGATTGCTGTTATCTTACCTTCGAATTCTTTTTGCTGTGTAATGTCTGACTGGATTGAAATGAAATTTTTTAGCTTCCCATCGTCTCCGAATACAGGAGTTACTTCAATCTTCAACCAATATTTGCGACCGCTTTTTGAATAATTGACTAACTCGCCCGTGAACGACTCCCCTCGTTGCATCTTGCTGTTCATCCATGTTGCCATGGCAGCATCTGTCTCCGCTCCTTGAAGGAGATTAGACTTATGGCCTTTTAATTCCTCTAATGTATATCCAGACATTTTTACAAAACTATCATTGACCCACTCAATACTTTGGGCTGCATCCATGATCATTACCGCATTGTCAGTTTTGCTGGCTACAAAAGATAACTTCTTAATTTCTTCCAAAGCCTGCATCCTTTCAGTTATATCCTGCATCGCACCTATCATGCGCAGCGGTTTGAAATCTTCGTCATAGGTCACATATGCCCTGTCATAAACATATTTATAACGGCCGTCTGCCGCGCGAAAACGATAAGTGTAGCTCCAGTTATTTTGTCTGCTTTCAAATACTTTGTGGATACTCCCCACTGCGTCCGCTTCATCCTCCGGATGTATGCTCTTTTGCCACCATGCAAAGGTAAGCTCCACTTCATTCTCTAAATACCCGAAGATTGTTTGCAAGCCATGATTCCATGTTACAAGTTTAAGCTTCACGTCCCAATCCCAGATAGCATCGTTTGTAGCTTTTGATAAGAGCTCATATCGCTCATTATATTGCCTCAAAACATCTTCGATAACTTTGCGTTCAGTAATGTCCTGAACCGTTCCAATCATGTTGTACGCTCTACCACGCTCATCTCTAACAACCTCGGCTTGCTGATGAATCCATCGGATGCTTCCATTCTTTAGAACTATTCTATAATCAACGCTGTATTCCGATTCTCCGTTGAGGGCTTTTTCTGTCTGCTCAAACAGTTTTGAGCGGTCTTCAGGATAAATAAATTCTATAAAAGTTTCGATCTTATCATCAAATTCACTTTCCTCTAATCCAAAAATTCTACAAGTTTCTTTTGACCAGGTGAGGGAAGCTTTTAGCAAAGGCACACCTGAAATCCAATAGCCAACCTTTGCTGATTCCTGTGCTTTTTCCAGAAAATATTTTTTCTGCTGTAAGTCTTCTTCGAGTAATTTTTGATTCGTTACATCTCTTAGGTTTGTTACAAAGCCATTTATACTTGCCATAGCGGTGAGGTTGTTAGCAGAACCTTGTAACCAACGCCAGTGGCCGGATTTCTGCTTTGCTCTGAACGTCACTTTAATAAGGACTTCAGGATTGGCAAGCAATTCACTAACAAAATGGTCAAATTGGTCAATATCTTCTGGGTGGACGAGTAAGCCTTTCCCAAGTTCATTTAATTCTTCCCGTTCATACCCGAGAATTCTTGCACAGCTAGGAGATACGTAATTAATTTTACCTTCTTGACTTACGATCGCGATGATATCGTCTGTATTTTCAACAAGTGCACGAAAACGTTCTTCATTTGCACGATTGATTTGTTCCGATTTCTTTTGTTCGGAATAATCGTGCACCGTAAGGCAATATCCAATGAGTTCGTTTTGCTTTGTAGTTACAGTGGTCATATTCGCATATAGCCATTTTGTAACTACTCCAAAAGTATACTTTACTTCGTACTGAACAACTTCTCCACGCTTTGCTTTATTAAGATAAGACATAAAAATATCCTGACGTTCTTTGGATATAAATTGAAATATCGATTTACCTCTGCCACTACCATTCGGATTTTGAATCATCATTAATTGAACCGCGGCGTTGTTGTAATCAATGATTTTATACTCCTGATCAAGAAGAACAAAACCATCACTTGTATTGTCGAAGATCGCTCGCAGGTTTGCTTCTGATTGTCGTAATACCTCTTCTGTTTTTCTTCGATCATTAACGTCACGATAATTAGCGACAAAAGCTTTTACACTAGGGTCATGCAACAAATTAGTAACTAAACCTTCAAGCCAGATATAATTTCCATTCTTATGTAAAAATGGATAAAGAAACGGCATTGGTTGCCCTGGTTTTTTTTCTAATTCATTATACAATTCATCATAAGCATTTAAATAATCAGGATGCACATATCTCCTCAACGAAGTATTTTTTCTTTCCGATTCTGTGTACCCTAAAATGCGTGTAACAGAAGGGCTTTGGTAAATTAGATTTGAGTCTCTATCGTTTACAACAATGCCATCTGAAATATTTTCTACCAGGGCTCGAAACCGTTTCTCATTTACTGCTAGCTTTTCAATGATCTGTTTTCGTTCAGTAATATCGCGGCTGATACCGATTAAACCTGTTATCCTGCCGGTTTCGTCCTTCAATGGTATCTTTGTAGTAAGCAACCAGTGATCTTGTCCGTTGTGGTCAGTGATTAATTCTTCTTTGTTAACGAGTGGCGTTCCAGACTTGAAAATCTCTTTATCATCCTGAACGAATTGCTGCGACTGAGGCCCTGGGAGAATTTCTGCCACAGTCTTTCCAAAGCTTTCATTTTCGGATGCAACTCCAAGAAATTGCATGTTGGCCTTATTATTAACAAGGTACCGGCTTTGTAAATCCTTTACGAATATGGAATCAGGCAGATTATCAATTAATGCGCGTAATAAGTATCGTTCTTGTCGTAGTTTCTCCTCCGCTATTTTTTTATTTGTGATATCGGTAACCATCGCTAAGGCTCCCATAAAGATTCCGTTCTGGTCTACAATTGCAGAGGTCGATAAATTAGCCCAGATGCATTTGCCACTTTTTGTTATTAAGCTTATGTCGAAATTTTCACCGATTCCCTGCTGTCGTTTTTGGCGTCTGCTCTTCGCAATTTCTTTCCCTTCGTCATTCATAAAATGTAAATTCTCTTTACCAAGCATTTCTTCTGCCGGGTATTCAAGAATCTCACACATTTTTTGATTCACAAAAACCGTCCGGAATTCGTGATCCACCTGCCAAATACCTTCCTGAGCTGTTTCGACAATTTGCCGGTATCGCGCCTCGCTTGCAACCGTCTGTTCCAGGTATTTTTGTCGCTCGTTTTCAAAGGTCCACTTTTCAATGGCATTCTCGATTGCCTTGGGTAGCCGTTGCATCCGATCTTTCAAAACGTAATCGTAAGCGCCCTCCTTCATTATCTCAACAGCATACTCTTCTGAGACAGTTGCAGTAACAAGAATGAAAGGAACCGTTTTTGGCTGCTGCTTATTAAGTTTAAGCGCTTCACGCGAATCAATATCGGGTAAGGAGTGATCGGAGAGTATAATATCAGCTTCAAATTCTGCAAGAGCTTCTAAAAATTGTTTTCGATTGACTGCCAACAAAACATCAAATTGAAGACCTGCCTTACGCATTTCCCTTTCTATCAGCTCAGCATCGGTAAGCAAGTCCTCCAGGTGAAGTATTTTTAAATTACGCTTCATAGATTCGTTAACGTGTAATGACATCAATTCCTGATACGGAACCGTGACTTAAAAGCGCCATATCCGCAACGGCACCAGGCTTTTGATAATAACAATCCAATTTTAACTTGAATTCATTTTTGCTACTGAGGTATATCTTAGTTCCAACGCTTCTAGGTTTTCTCATGTGCGGTTTAAAAAATTCTCAAAAAAAGCAAAAGCCCATCACCTCACTCTGAAAAGAGTAATAATGATGGGCTCCTCGTGAATGTAAACAAACGTTGTAACTGTACCAAGAAAACCTAAATTTTTCCAACCATTTGCAGTTGAAAACTTAAGCGCGGTAACGGCTGTTATCTGAAAAGTGTAATTCTTGCTCGGTGTTATGCCCAATACCATTTGATATGGACGATATTCTTACTTAACAACTGATGCCCTATTCTAACTTATTAACGCGGCCGCTGTACTCAAAGTAATTTTAAAAGTAGAACCTTTACCCACTTCACTTTGAACCTCAATTTTGGCACCTAGCACGTCAGCCGCTCTTTTTACTATTGACAGACCTAATCCTGTTCCTTTTATATTCTGAGTAATGTCGGTACGATAGAAGGGCTCGAATATTTTCTCCAGTTCGTTCTTATTGATACCTAACCCTCTGTCTGTAAACTCGAAATTTATTCCGTTGTTCACCGTATAAATGTTTAAGTAAACGTGTTTGTGCTCGGGGGAATATTTGATTGCGTTGCCTAGCAGGTTTATAAAAATGTTGCGAAGGAATTTTTCGTCTGTAAGAAGATTGGAAGGGGTATTCTCACACATAGTGATGTGGAGTTCATGAGAATTATTATTTGCAGTTTTTACCTCGGTGCTTATCATGTTGATAAACTCTCTTACGTTTAATGTGTTATTTTTTACTTCTAGTTTAACAGCATCAGCTTTGCCTATCGTTAGTACATCGTCGAGTAAAACTGCCATATGGGCCACGTGGGTTTCGATACCCTTGAGTTTCTCCATGATATTTTCAGGCTGTAGTTTGTTAAAATGATGTCTTATGAATCCCGCTGAAAATGCAATATTTGCTAATGGTGTGCGAAACTCGTGTGACGCCATGGATACAAACCGATTTTTTAAATCGGCATGCTCCTGAATCTTCAGGTTTGCTTCCTGTAACTCATTGCTGAGTGTAAACAGTTCTAAATTGGCCCCCTTAATGACTTTATTCTGATCAATTAATCTTGTGTTTAAGTTAAGCAAGTCATTTGTTCGCATCATTACCTTTCTTTCAAGGTCTTGATTAAGCGTTTGCAGTTTCTGGTCCTGCATAACCTGTTCCGTAATGTTATAAGCGAGCACAAGGTCTGCCTTTCTACCTTCAAAAATTATTTCGTGCGAGGATACTTCAACATATATTAATTCACCATTTTTCTTTTTATGACGCCAGGTGCCTGACCAATGATACTGGTCATTGGAATTGGATTTGATCTCATCCGTAATATCTACAATTGCGGGTACATCTTCCTCCGGCCTGATGTCTGTAATTTTCAGATTTAAAAATTCTTCCTCTGTGTATCCGTATAGGGCTATAGCTGCATTGTTAACAGTTAGAAAGCGAAGTGTTGTTACATCATACATCCACATCGGATATGGGTTCTTCCTAAACAGTTTTTCATGCTCTCTCTCGTGATCTGTTATATTAGCATTTGATTTTCTGCTGAAATAAAGGAGGACAAAGGTCAATAGTGCCGCGAAACCGAGGTCCCATAAAAATTCTGGTAAAGGGTATGCTTTCAGATCTAACAATAGTTTTATTACTGTTTCAATCATAAGCTGAAGCCACACCAAAACTATTAATAAACCAGTAAGGTTCGAAAACCATCTTATTGAATGGCGGTGATTTTCGGGGATAAGTTTCATAGTGTATTTCTTATGCTAATGCTGTCGCTTAAAATGCAACTCTTATTCCAAAATTGAAGCGAATTGGATCTTGATGATTTCCATAAAACAATTCCGTGTTCTGGTTATTTAAGTCCATGTTTGGTCCTACTGCTCGATACTTCTCATCTAGCGCATTGATAATATTAAGATGTAAAGAAGTTTTAGAAATTTTATAACCCAGCGAAATGTTTAAAAGTGTATATCCGTCTATTTCTTGTCTTGCCTCCCCATTCTCACCGCCTTCAAATCCTGCAAGATGTTGAGGACCTAGCCAAATCAAACGAGGAGATATCGAAAAATTCATGATCGAAAGTTCAACACCAGACTTAAATATAAAATTTGAGATATACTCAACCTCTGTATGAATGTGCTGTTTTAGACCATTTGCATCAATTATAGATTGCTCTTCAATCCCATCGACATAACTTAAATAACTGTAAGCTTTCAAAGAGCCCTTTCTAAAGCTGTGATTGTACTCTAATCGCAGTGATCCTCCGGTTAATTCTTTATGCCCCTGATTGATAAAAACTTTTATGTAGTCTACATCCCACCCTAAAAACTTTCCATCGTAGATATTAGTATTCCCTTCGTCGGCGGCATATCCAATAAGATTTGAGACAGATGTTACATAGCCTGTAATGGTGGCGTTCAAATTTTTGCCAAAGTATTTGCCAAGCGAGAGTTCCATATTGGTGGACCTCATCGGTTTTAAATTTGGATTGGGCAAATGAAAAAAGTTTGAACTGTACGTCCTGCCGGAATCTGGAGAATGAAACGAACCATAATAGCTGTATGAAGCTCCTGGTGTGGGTGCGAGGTATGCAGTACCTACCATCGCTTTAATGATCAATCGCTTTGTTGCGTTCCAAACAACACCTACTCTCGGATTAAAAGTTGATCCAAAGCGCGAATTTCTGTCATAACGTGCTCCTACAGTAGAAGTAAACGTACTTGCAATTCTCTGCTGAAGTTGCAGGTAGACACCTGCGTTGGAATAACGCACGGAATAAATTTTTGCCTCAATGCCCTGTGGTCTGTAATATGTTTTCGTATTCAAAAGTGTTCCTTCAATCGAACGGTTTTCTTTTACAGGGTCCTGAAGATCGGCTGATTCGGGTATTGAGTAAAAACTTTCATACACTGCACCTCCAGTAAGATTAGAAGATTCACTTAACTTCCAGTCGAGTTGTGTTTCACCTCTGACAAGAGAGCTGTATCCATACTTATAAGCTCGATCCAATCCGGTATAGAGATTTCGATAGTTCGATTTAGGATTGATCTTGTATTGACTGGAAGTAAATGTTGAAACAAGGGTAAGTTTATTTGAAGTTTTTGTGTGACGCATATTAAAAACATTTACCCCTCTTCCATAAAACACATCTTTATTATAAACTGCATTATTAGGATTATTCTCGATGGCAGTAGAGTTTTCAGAATAATTTTTGAAGAAGGAAAATTCAAGATCACCTGCTTTAAGGGCAGCATATACGTTGTAGGCCAGAAGTGGCGCACTAAATTTTTTACTTATTGGCTCGATTGGAGTTGTCGGTCCAAAAATTGTATTGAAGGTACCTGTGCTATGAGAAGTGAAATCCCATAGTGTATCATAGCTTTTCTTTTTACTGAAATCAACACCACCATCGTAAAAATACTGGCCTGAAAGTGTAAGGATAAAATCCTTGCTAAGCTTTTTACTCGCAAACAATGTTCCGTTGTAAAGTCCATTATCGCCGATGGACGAAAAGACTTCAGTTTTTAAAGAACTGTATTCCGCCTTTTTTGTGATGATATTAATAATTCCTGACAGCGCATCTGCTCCATACAACGCGGAGGATGGACCATAAATAATTTCTATTTGCTTCGCTAAATTTACTGGGTAGTTAGCGAGAACAGGTGTGTTATCATTTGCAGGTGCGGAAATACGGACACCGTCAAGCATAATTAAAAATTTTTGTTGGCCTTCAAGTCCTCTTACCGTTATTTTGTTGTAGCTAGTGGAATATGAATTGTTATCAACTTTCATATCAGGAAGATCAGCAATAACATCAAGTAAGGAAATATAACCGCGGATACGGATTTGTTCCCCAGCAATAACAATTACCGTTGCCGGAGCTTGTCCAGCTTCCATTACGTTTTTACTCGCCGTAACTATTTTTACATTGAGAAGACGCTCAAGACTTAATTCCATTAGATCTACTTCAGTACTATCAGTTTGCGCTGTTGCTGCGATGACGGTGCATAGCATAAGCATTGATATGAAAAATGAAACACAAGCTAACCGCGTCATTATTTTTATTAATTTTTGATTGTGACTATTTAACTACTCCAGGATCGCTAATTTCAACAGCCCCTCTGAGGCTACTAGCCCGACTTGTTTCAGTGCTGTTTTTTTTAACTTGAATTTTAGTCTGTCTTCTTCTACAACAAAACTTATTGCTGCTCCCTTTTTAATTAAGTCATCTTCTGTAACGATAAGAATACTCTTCCCTTCAATGGCAGTTGTTAATGTTTTGATATTTTTAGATGCTGATTCGGAAACATAGACAATGCTGACGCCTGTTAAATGCTCAAGTTTGGAAATAATTCTCCATTCAATTGCTTTTGTTCTTACTTTTTTTCCGGATAGATGTTTTTCAAAAAAAGGTATGATCTCTGTATTTCCGTAAATACCAATGACGAAAGTAGGCCCTTCTTCTGGCCACTTTATGTACTTAGCAAAATTAAATATGTAAGCCGCCTGCAGTTCCTCGTAAGAAGAGGTCTGAGCTTTAGCAGTGCCAATGGCTAAAATGAAGAAACTTCCAGTTAAAAAAATAAAAAAAATGGTCTTGCCCAAAGCGCTTTAAATCTCCGAAACTACATTTGAGGCATTTCGCATAAATGCCAGTAATGATTAAGAATTGCTACTGCACTAGTAAAGCCTTCGAAAGAAAGTGGCTTTAAAATGTATCCTGCTACATTAAGATCATAAGCTGCTATCTTATCACTTTCTTCATTTGAAGTTGTCATAACAAAAACACTAATGGACCGCATTTCTGGATGTTTTCTTAATTCTCCCAAGAATTCAATGCCCCCCATTTTTGGCATGTTGATGTCTAGTAAAATCACCTTTGGAGAAGGGATCAAAACGGAAGGATTATTGCCACGAAGGATGGCAAGTGCTTCAATACCATTTCGGGCAATATGCAGTGGGTTACTAATGTTATTTTTCTTGAAGGCCCGTTGAACATTCATGATATCAACTTCATCGTCCTCAATCAGCAGGATGTGCACTAAATTAGTCATATCAAAATATTTTATAATTTCCATTGATTTAACAATACTACTTAAGCTGCTTTCGGCCATGTGAAAATAAATCGGGAACCCTTTTGTTCTTCAGATTCGACAACAATTGACCCTCCCATATCTTCTACACTTTTTTTGATGATCGCTAACCCAACGCCAGTACCCTCTACCTTGTCGCGCGATTCCAGCGTTTGAAAAATTTCAAATATTTTTTCATGATACGCTTCATCTATGCCCATTCCATTGTCTTCAACAACAAAACGGTAATAGTCTCCTAACTCATTCACCATAATGGCAATCTTCCCTTCAGCTTTATCATTATACTTGATTGCATTTGAAATTAGATTGATAAATACCTGCTGGAGCAGATATCTTTTGGTGCTTAGCACAGGCATTCCCTTTTGTATGTTTATGGTGATATGTGAAGGAGGATTAAGCAGGTCTATCGTTTCTTTGAGCAGCGCCTGTACATCTAGTCTCTCCGTTGGCACACTAATTCGCCCGATCTTTGAGTATTCTAAAAGTCCATTGATCAGGGCTTCGAGTCGGAAGACACGTCCTCTTAAAACTTGCATGTTCTTCTTTGATTCAGCAGGAATAGAATTTCCAAGATCTTCTTCAATCCATTCTGATAGTTTGAAGATGGCGCGCAACGGTGCTTTCAAATCATGAGAAACAACGTAGCTAAACTGATTTAATTCTTCATTTTGTTTTTGCAACTGTTCGGAATAGCTTACTAGTTCCATTCTTGATCTTTCAAGGCGTTCAAGCATACTGTTGAAGGCTTTGGCAAGCTTTCCAATTTCATCATTGGTTGTAACTTCTACATGGATGTGTTCGGCTCCATTTGAAATTGCTTTTACAGTATCATCCAGTTTTCTAATATTTTCTGTAATCATATTGCTAATGAGAAAGGAAAATATAACGCCACATGTAAAGAGAGCTATACAGAAGTAGCTTGTAGTAATTTTAAGAGCAGTAATTGCATCATGCATTTGTTTTAATGAATAGCCAATTACGAGTGTTCCAAATGGTGAGTTCTGATAAATAATATCTGTTTTATAATAGATTATTCCGTCTACCTCAACAATCTTATTTCGTTTAGTGGTTTTAATAACTTCTGGTGAAACCCCGGACCTCAACCGGTTGAAGGAAGTAATTTCCTGGTTCTGGAGATTTACAACTGAAATATAAACTACTGCACTGTCGGCATGCGACCATTCTAATGCTTCTGAAACAGCCACCAAATCTGTTTCGCCCATTCCTATTCCAACACCAATAGAAAACATATCACTGATACTTTGAATCTTGGATTCAATCGCTTTAATGGCGGCTTGTTCCTGCTGAGAAGGATAGTAGTTATAAATAAAAATAGATACGGAAGCGATAAGAAGCACCTGCCCGAGTATTATCTTAATTCGAATGGAAAGATTCTTTAGCATATATGTCGTAAAAACTAAGCTGTCTTTCTCAAGGTTCTTTTCATCTCTTCATTAATAGCAGAAATGAGAGATATAATGACATTTACTAGATTGATGATCCTTGCAAATTCAATTTCTGGGTTTCCACTAGTCAATACTGTATTAATTTCTTGCAACACTTTATCTAGCTCGTTCATTTTCAAAAGACCATAAGACGATCTAATCTGGTGACAGATCGATTTAATTGCTTCGTAGTTCTGGCTTTTGGTATATCCACGTAATTTTTGGACAAATGCAGGAGTTTGTTTATCATAAACAAGAATAAGCTCATTTAGGAAGGCGACATCATCTTTTCCTAATTCATAGATTGATGCCATATCAATCTTGTACTTCCCAATCTCATCAGAATGGCCAAGGCTAATAACTTTGGTGCGGTCTGTATTTTCACAGTACTTAAGAATCTTTAGGTAAAGGTCATCCGCCTTAAACGGTTTCGAGATGTAATCATTCATTCCAACCGCTATACATCGGGTTACATCTGAACCAAAGGCATGAGCCGTCATAGCAATAATGGGGATCTGAGATTGAGGTAGTGGTAGTTTTGTACGAATATATTGCGTTGCTTCATAGCCGTCCATTTGCGGCATTTGGATATCCATTAAAATAACATCATACTTTTTAGTTTTGATGTACTCGACTGCCTCAAGACCATTTGATGCAATGTCGATTTTACATCCAGTTTTCTCTAGCACTTTTTTTACCAATAATTGATTCACGGCATTGTCCTCTACTACAAGAATGGCGGCACCACGAATTTGATCAAAAGACTCAGCGTGAGAAAAATACGGTGTAGGCGACGCAAATTTACTTTCTGCTACTCTTTCGAATGGCAAATGCACTGTAAATGTTGATCCTATACCAGGTTCACTCTCTACAGTGATTTTACCTTCTTGTAAGCTAACAAGACTTTTTACAATGGAAAGGCCTAGTCCGGTACCTCCATATTTACGTGTTGTATCATCAGAAGCCTGGACGAAGGAATCGAATATCAATGACTGTTTATCAGGAGGTATACCTATACCAGAATCTTTTACCCTAAATTGGAATAGTACATTTGAGTTTTCGGATGTAACAGAACTGATATCAAGATTAACACTTCCTTTCTCTGTAAACTTAATTGCATTGGAGATAAGATTGCTTAGAACCTGATTTAACCTTACAGAATCCCCTTTAATAACAGGGATGATAAGTGGGTCGATCTTACAAATTAGTTTAAGTCCCTTTTCCTGCGCTTTAGGTCGTAATACGGTCAGGATGTTATTCAGCAACTCATGGATATTGAACTCAGATTTCTCAATGTTCATTTTTCCTGACTGTATCTTTGACAAATCAAGTATGTCATTAATAATGACTAAGAGATTTTCTCCCGAAAAGTGTATGGCATCAATAAATCCTCTTTGTTCGTTTGATAATTCTGTCTCGTATAAAAGCCGGGTAAAGCCGAGGATCGCGTTCATTGGCGTACGGATCTCATGGCTCATGTTTGCTAAAAAAATTTCTTTAACCTTCATGAAATTTTCAGCTAGCTCTCTTGCCTTTGAAATTTCTTGTTCCGCTAACTTTCTTTCAGTGATATCTTGTAAAGTACCAACGATTCTTTCCGGGTGCCCTTCTGAATTAATGAGAGCATACCCTTGCGTATGCATATACTTAAGCCCTGTTGAAGTGATAGCACGAAAATCTAAACTAAACTCTTTACCGAGAAGCGCGCCTTTCCAAATTGTACTGACAAGATCGCGGTCTTCATGATGAACGTAACTTGTAAATTTTTCAACTGTTGGTATAAAATCGTTCTGCTCAAGATGAAGGAGGTTATAAACTTCTGATGACCAATATAGGTTGTCATTGCAAGGAGCATATTCCCAATTTCCCAATTTTGCAATACGCTGCGCCTCTGCTAACCTGGACTCGCTGATACGAAGTGCTTCTTCTGCTTCTTCCCTTTCACGCCGCATTTGATTTATCTGCAGCATATTTCTTATTATCGACCCAAGCGATGCCCCGTTGATCTCATTCTTTACAATGTAATCAGAGGCTCCAGCCTTCATTAACTCTACGGCTATACTTTCGTTTCCCTGAGAAGTGATCATAACAATGGGTGTTTTAATTCCATTATCACGAATCTTTTTTAATAGCAGAAGCCCATTTTCTCCAGGAAGCAAATAGTCAAGAAAGATGCAATCGAAAATATTAAGTTCATTCGTAATGCTTTTAATTTTTTCGTACTCAGTCAGCTCGAAATCCATCCCGCACGTTTTCAAGGCTCTTTTTAGTTGAAGCCTGTCTACTGCATCATCATCAATTACTAACAATTTAACGACTGCATTCATCTCAGAAAATTTATGGTGTTCTTCATTTTTCATTTTCTTTGGGCCAGCTGAATATAAATTTGCTACCCTTTTCGAGCTCTGACTCAACCCATATTCTACCACCATGTTCTTCCACAATTCTTTTCACAATAGTCAATCCAATCCCAGTGCTCTCGAACTTATCTCGTGATTGCAGGGTCTGGAAAATCACAAATATTTTCTCAAAAAACTCTTCTGGAATACCTGGCCCGTTATCTTCAATTACGAATTCATACCCGTGTTCTTTTTCGGAGCTGGAGATCTTTACTTCGCCCTCGCTTTTATCGTTATATTTTATTGCATTGCCGATCAGATTTGAAAAGATCTGTAACAACATCACCCTTGGCGCTACTAGCATTGGCATTTCTGTACAAATTTGTACTTGGATTTTGGCGGGTGGAGATAACATTTCTATCACCTCTATTAAAAGCATATAAACATCTACAGGTTCAGAGGCTATTTGAGCTCTTCCTACTTTTGAATACTCCAGAATGCCATTGATAAGTAATTCTAGTCTTGCTACTCTACTTCTAAGCAGATCAAAATTTTTTTTGTTTTCATCAGCCAGTGATGGGCCCAGATCCTCCTGAAGCCACAATGAAAGGTTGCTGATAGCGCGTAGCGGAGCTTTAAGATCGTGAGAAACAATATAAGAAAACTGATCTAGTTCGCTATTACTTTTCTCCAGCCTTTTGGTATAGGCGGCCAGCTTTTGCTCGGTAATCCTCGTATCGGGATTACCTTGAAGCACAATAATTTTTAAAAACTGGGGTCCTTCAGATTGCTGAATTTTCAAACTTGAATATGATCCCTTGAATGTTTCATCTTTGGCAGAAATAAAAGTACTTTGCCTATTATCAACACGGCCATTAAGGTCGAGAGCATCAAGAAGGCTTTCTGCCTCATGTTGATGAGCGAAAAGCGCCGAAATATGTTTCCCTTTTAGTGTATCAGTACCAACAAGACCTAGGAGATTTAAGGCAGCCTCATTAACAATTTCAATATGGTCGCTGTCGTTAAGAATTATGAATCCTTCTTTTATTATTGAAATAGCACCTTCAATAAACTTTTTAGATAGTAAGGGATCGGTGAGGTAAGAGTTCATAAAGCTGCTATGAAATAAAAGAAGTCCATTTAACAAAAATGCTGGTTGTTTCAATCGTTTACATAAGAGAAATCCTGATTTTTAATAAATCAGGGCGAGGGGGGATAGCGTTAGGCTGTAGAAATGTGATTCAGCAAAGAGGAGCACAAGGCGCTCAACAAGTATCAATTTTAAGGAAATACTAGCGGCAACAGGGACAGCATAAATGGCAATGATATGGCCTTATATCCCTCATATCTCTCTTTTAGTGAGAGTGGAAACATCAATAAAAATCTGGAAGAAATGTTGACTCAATTACTTAACGCTGTACTAAAACTTACTAACCATATCATTCTTTAGCGATTATACCCAAAGGCTACACCGATATCAAACATAAACTGCATCGACGGGTTTGTTTTTGAGAATAACTCGCTTGATGAAGAAATTGAAATAGCTTTTCCAGATCTCGCTTCCGCAAATAGGGCTACAAAATGTCCAGGCGTTTTTATGCGATGCTCTATTCCTGCACCGATATTAGTTTGCACAGAAGAAATTTTTCCAAGATAAGGAGCCTCAGATACACTATAGTTCTGACGTGTATGATCATCTCCATCATAGTATCCGTGCATAAACAAACTACTTTTCTCGATACCCATAACTAAATAAGGTCTTATTCTGAAGTCAGGATTTATATAATAAAATGGATAAAAATTTAAAAGTACAGTTGATCTCCTTTCATCAACTGTTTGTGATACTGCAGATGCAGAGTAGTAGAACCCTTGTCTTGCCTTTATTACCAAGCTTTTTGAACCACAGACGATGCCTATCGTGCCGCCTTCACTCAATACATTTAAATTGTTGATGACAGGAATGTTACTTGATAGCTGAAATGATTTTACTCCGAAAGAACTTTCAAAACCAAATTGATATGCACCTACAAAATGCTTCAAGCTCTGTGCTTGACTGTTATGACAACTGAAAAACATCAAACAAAGAATAATCCCTGTTGCAATACTTGTCTTACTTCTTAAAGAAATTAAGTAATTAAAAAGTTTGATAGGCAATGCGACTAGTATAATAAGACAGATGAACACGCATTTGATAATGAAGCTAGTCACGTTGTTGTTATTTGTAGAGACCATAGTTTTATTGGTTGGTGCATCAAAGTTGGTACAACCAGCAGCCTTTTCCTTCAGTCAATGGCTGATATTCTAAAAATCAGGATACGTCAGGCGTTGCCTGAAAAAGAACATTGGAAGTGATACGATTAACTTACTGAATAAGGCTTTTCCTGATACTCGCTCTTCTTACTTCTTTGCAGCTTAAATCAGGGAGGTGAGTTAAAGGTGTTTTATTAAAAGTAACTTAGTTGACAGCAAAGAGAACTCCTTTGTCTTTTCAACGCTGATTAGTATCTCTTTATACGAAGGGTGCTAGAAGCTGCAATTAAATGGCAAATAAAGGCGCAAATAAAATACTAAGATTATGGAAACTTATGATACATCAAACAGAGAAAACCAGTTATAAGGCAGCTCCTCGGACAGGAGAATTATCATGGGACTAACTGTACTATTCCTGCTTATAGATGTGATTATAATTAAATATTTAAAAATGCCGCAACTCAGTATGTTACGGCATTCTTCAAAATGATACGATTAATAGGCTTGCAAAGGTTTCTTATTCTTGTTCTTATACACCATGTAGGCTACGACAGCGGAAGTTAGTGCTACACCAATTGCTACCTTTTTAATTACGCCTTTGCGATTATATTTCCATTCTGCATTCCAGCCACGTTCAGCAAAAATATTTGGAAAATGTCCTTGCTTCACATCATCAATTATTCCTTCAACAACGTTTACCCTGTCTGCAAGTATTAGTGGCAGCCAGTGTCCCCAACTGCCTTCACTATATCTAAAAGCAAATCTTCGAATCATACCACTTAGTCCTGAGGGAGGAGTAGAGGTTCCAAAAACGGTGGTAACACCAGGACGTTCATTAGAATGGAGAATCTCTACAGTAGTACGCTGCTGCTCCGCGCGCGGATAGTTCAGACGGTTGTGATCATCACCGGTATATTTTTTCATGGGATACGTGGGCTCATTTAATTGATCAGCATCAATACCCCAACCCTTGATGTGCGAATGCTTGTTTCTAATGTTTTCTGTTATATTTTCCATAACTGTAAATTTTTAACTGACGATTTAAGGAATGAGTATTGGTTTAATGCAATTGTCAAGCTTAGCGGAGAACATGTGATAGGCATCGGAAACTTCTTCTAATGGCACACGGTGCGTTATAATTCCTTTTGGATCGAGACGTCCAGCCTGTACATGTTCTATCAACTTTGGTAGGAGACGTTTTACCGAGGCTTGGTTAGCACGGATGGTAATACCTTTGTTCACCACATTTCCTATCGGGATAAGATTGGCAGTAGGACCATAAACACCTACGATAGACACTACTCCACCTTTCTTAACAGAATTAATGGCCCACTGTAAGGCTGTAGCCGAACCTGCTTGCAACAGCATCTTTTTTCCTGTAATGGTTTGCAACGCACTGCCTGATGCTTCACAGCCTACTGCATCAATACAAACATCTGCACCAAAGTAGTCAGTTGTTTTTTTAATAAACAGTACAGGGTCTTCCATGGAATTGAAATTATAAGCTTCACATTGGGCGTACTTCTTCACAAATTCAAGCCTGTAGTCAAGTTGATCAATTACGATAACTCGACCTGCACCAAAAAGCCACGAGCATTTTGCCGCCATGATTCCGATTGGTCCAGCACCGAAAATAACAACTGTGTCCCCCGGCTTGATCCCCGCCATTTCTGCAGCTTGATAACCTGTAGGTACAACATCTGTTAATAACACTGCATCATCAAGATCCATGTCTGGGGGAATTATAGTAGGCCCTACATCTGCATAAGGAACACGTACGTACTGCGCCTGACCGCCATCATAACCGCCTGCGGTGTGGGAATAACCAAAAATACCACCAACGGCAGTAGCCTCCGGGTTAGACTCGTGACAGTTTCCGTATAACTCCTGCTTGCAAAACGGACAACTTCCACAGGCAATATTAAAGGGAACCATCACATGGTCGCCCGGCCTCAAATTTTGTACGGAAGATCCTATCTCTTCAACGATGCCTGTAAATTCATGGCCGAAGGTCATTCCAACACGTGTGTCGGGTACAAGCCCGTGATATAAGTGTAAGTCTGAACCACAGATACAAGACCGCGTTACGCGGACAATTGCATCACCAGGATGAAGTATTTCAGGGTCGGGTCTGTTTCGATCTGCACGAACTCTAAATGGTCCGCGATAATTCATTGCTATCATTGTCTTTTATTTTAATGAGTATCCTTCTTTTTAAATCATCCTTTTTCTTTCTGCCGTTAAGTATTCATTTCTAAATCAATCAAATAGATCTCTTAAAAAATGTGCCTTTACTATGGTAAAGTTGTCTCACGCTCGATAGAACGAATGTTAAAGAGACAAGCAGTGAGCAGCAGAAGCGCTGTAGCCGATTGCGCCTGCTACAATTATTGCCGACCCTATAGTAACTCATTTAAAAAAAAGGAATTTAGATAACAGCAATGATGGATGACATGTTTCTATAAAGAATAACGGTCAAAGAACAAAAAAGTGAAGGAAGCATGTCACTTGGTAAACTTAAGTTTCAATTCTCGGCTTCATAATGTTGAAGTATTATTGACACAAAATCAATTGATGATTTTTTACAATCAAGAGTTGATTTTTTAATATTTTGTATGGCTTATTTTCAAATGCGTTGAAGTTTGACCATAAAATTTTCACACTTTATCAGCGATTTCATTTGTCAGTAGAAGGTAAAAGACTTGGTTTATTTCTTGTAAAGACACAAGTGAATGCATTGAACGGAACAATAGATGTTGAAAGCAAGCCGGAAGCCGGTGCTACTTTTGTTGTTAAATTTCCAATTATTATATAACAATGACTGACAAGCAGAGATAGTTTATCTTTGGCTGCCAAACAATTATCACTTTACGACAAAACCATGTCTGCTTTAGTAATTGCTAATAAAGCATTATAATTTCACCGCTATGGGCGAGCAACAAAAACAGTTTATACTCAGCATGCTAGCATATGCTGTACAACGGGGTATTTCAGCGGAACAACTTTGTTTGCTTTCAAACCTCGATCTCACGGAGCTAACAAAAAAATCAATGACAGGAATATCGCAGAAGCAGGTAAACGATTTATGGAAAAATGCAAGTCATTTGTGTAACGATCCGTTATTTGGATTGCACTTTGGTGAATCGCTGCAGCTAGGTGCTCTTGGCGCAGTAGGTGAAATTATTAAAAGCAGTAACACCGTTGGAGAGGCGATAACCATCGCCGCCTCCTTAACCTATCTAGTCACAGATCTGTTTAAGATGGAGATACAAAGATCAAATAATAGTTTTACTATTCGATTCATCCCAACTGGTGCTATAGAGGATGAATCGGTTAGGCGCCATGTTGCTGATCTGTTAATGGTTTTTTCAATCCATGAACTTAATGGATTGATGTTGGAAAGGATTTCACCAACAGGAGTCACGTACCCGTACAAACTTTCCAATTTGAAGGAATATCAACGCGTGCTGCGATGCGCTGCAATAAAAACGAAAGCTGATTATTCTGTTGAGTTTCGAAATACCTATTGGGACATTCCTATCCTTACAGCTAATTATGAAGTGCAAAAAATGTTTCTCGAAAAGATCAGTTCAGAAAAAGCTAATCCATTCTCTAACCCAATAACATTCCAAGTAAAAATATTAGACTACCTCATGAAGAACGCTTATCTCGGTATTCTTTCTTTGGAAGATGTAGCAGCAAATTTTAATATAACCCCAAGAAGTTTACAGCGAAGACTGCAGGATGAAGGGGTAACGTTTCAACAACTTGCTGATTCGGTAAGAAAGTCGCTTGCAATCCATTTTATTGAATCAGGAAAATATCAAATTAAGGAAATATCCAACATGCTTGGTTATAATGAACTTAGTGCTTTCTCAAGAGCATTCAAACGCTGGACCGGAAAAACACCGATGACTTATGACGCGTAACTAAAAACACTTCAATAAAAATTCTAACTAGAATTTTTTTAAGATACAGCCTTTCATAAGTAATTTGCTGACTTTTAGGAAGACTTGAAAGATCGCATGACGAGGAAAAATTTATGAATGTAAAAGATGCTTACAATTCCTGGTCAAACCAATATGACGCTAATGAAAATAAAACCAGAGACCTTGAAGCAGTTGCTTTACGGAAAACGTTGGATAACATAAGTTTTAAAACCTGCCTTGAAGTTGGCTGCGGAACCGGAAAGAATACAGCGTGGCTGATTACAAAATCAGAAATGGTAACTGCCATTGACCTTTCGGAGAATATGCTGGAAAAAGCAAAGTCAAAAATAGTTTCAGAGAAAGTTGAATTCAAGCAAGTCGATATTAATAGAGAATGGAACTTTACTTCGGGAACGTATGACTTAATTACCTTTAGCCTTGTATTAGAACATATAGAAGACGTTGCATTGGTCCTACAAAAATCTGCAGCGGTGACCAAACCTGGTGGATATGTTTATATTGGAGAGTTACATCCTTTTAAGCAATACAACGGAGCAAAGGCAAGATTCGAAACAGAGGCCGGCTTACAAGTAGTTCCTTGTTTCACACATCATATATCCGACTTTGTCCAAGCAGGCTTAAAGTTTGGTTTTGACGTAAATGAATTGGAAGAGTATTTTGATAATGACGACAGGAATACAACGCCAAGAATACTCACTATTCTATTTAGGAAAAGATAATATAGACAAGCCGCTACTGATAGATCTTCTATTCTTCTAGGCAGATGCTCGTACTTGTCCAATAGTGTTAGTTGAAAAATTCTCTTTCAGCTAAACGCCCAATAAAATTTGCTAGTCTTTCCGAGTGTCATGAAAAGACAATCGTTTGGCGCGTTTTGATAACACTGCGGAGTTCTTCCATTTTACCTTTGTTCCATACAATTACCATTAAACAATAGCAATATGAAAACATTAACAAATGTATTACGCATTAACGCGCTCAGCTCAGGTGTCACAGGTTTAGGTTTGATTTCCTTATCGGGAGTTGTAGCAAACATTTTTGGAGTATCAGAAACAACACCTTTTTTGGCAGTAGGAATTTTTCTTGTTGCCTTTGCACTGATGGTTTATTTAGTAAGCCGAACAAGCATGCATAATATGAATGCAGTTTGGATTATCATTATACTAGATGTTGCATGGGTCATAGCAAGCTTGATTGTTGTTTTATTCCAATTATTCGATCTTTCTTCTCTTGGATATCTAATGATTACTGGCGTTGGCTTGTGGGTTGCGGCAATGGCATACTTACAATACAGTGGTGTTAAACAATTTATCACCATTAAATAGTCATGAGTATGAAAACAATATCTGTCTTAATAACCACAATGGTTATGGTTGTATCGGTGAAAGCGCAGGAGAATAATATTGCAAACTCATTCTCAGCACCTATCGAAATAGTGAAGGAGTTTTTATCCGCTTATACAGCAGGAGATCATGAGAAATTTGCTTCGTTACTTCATCCGGATGTTATTTGGGTTCAACCCGGGGAAAACAGGATCTCCGGTGTTAAAAAGTCTAAAGTCGAATTACTTCAAATGGGTGCTAAGATGTGGGAGTTTTCCGCGCAGACTATTAGACTAACTGATGTAAAGTATTTCGATGGCCCAGGGAATACTGTTGTATGTCTATTACATTGGAAGGCAGCACAGCCTACTGGCAATTTGCTTGATATAGATAACGTTGATGTCTATACTGTGGAAGATGGAAAGATCACGCATGCCAAAATTTATTCTGAGAATATTGAGGAAGAGAACAAGTTTTGGGGAAAGTAATTTTCAAGTGCATTTGTTAACACTGAATGATCTAATACATACTGCTTATGGAAAAGCAAGTACTCAAGAACAAAGGAGAACAGAGTGTTAATAAAAACAGCATTTCTTTTTCATTCCCAAACTAATATTTGTAACAATAACGCCAGACCCGAAAAGTCTGGCGTTGCATTTAGTTGTTAAAAAACTAGAATCTAAATTAAATCTTTATTCTGTTGCTTTAGTTTTCTTCCATAAGCGATTTTCGTGACCAGAACAAAGAGCACTGGCACTACAAAGATCGCTAAAGAGCTTGCTGCAACCATCCCACCGGCTACTGTCCACCCAATAGTCTTGCGTGCTTCTGCTCCAGCACCGACTGAAAACGCAAGTGGCATCACGCCTAGAATGAATGCAAGCGAAGTCATGATGATTGGGCGAAGACGAAGTTTAACTGCCTCAAGTGTGGCTTCAACTATTTCCATTCCCTTGTCAACACGTTCCTTTGCAAACTCAACAATTAGAATCGCATTTTTCGCGGCAAGCCCGATCAATGTGATCAAACCGATTTGCGCATAGATGTTATTGGTAAGGCTTGGCATAAAGGTCAGCGTAAGAATAGAACCAAAGGCTCCAATCGGTACAGCAAATAACACTGAGAACGGTACAGACCAACTCTCGTAAAGTGCTGCGAGAAACAGAAATACAAACACAATAGAAATTGCGAAAATTAATCCGGTACTATTTCCAGCCTTAATCTCCTCGCGACTCATACCGCCAAACTCATAACTGTAACCCGTAGGTAGTACTTGTGCGGCAACTTCTTTTAATGCTTCAATAGCCTGACCACTGCTATAGCCTGGCTTGGCTGCACCCATAATTTCTGCAGACCGATAAATATTATAGTGTGAGATCAGCGCAGGCGTCTCAATCACTTTCGTTGTAATGAGTGCACTGAGCGGAACCATACCACCAGCACTGTTACGCACATGATATTTTCCAATGTCCGTGATATCCTTCCTATAAACTGTATCGGCTTGTGACACCACACGGAAATTTCTGCCGTAAATATTAAAATCATTCACATAACTGCTGCCAAGTAAAGAAGATAAAGTGCTATACGCTTCGGCTACAGACACACCAAGTTTCTTGGCTTTCTCCTTGTCAAGGTCAACCTGGTAGCTAGGTGTTTTAGCGGTAAAGAATGAATAAGCCATTGCAATCTCTGGGCGTTGATTAACAGCACCGATAAACTTGCGCATTACTTCTTCAAACTTTCTGATATCATCCGTACTCGTTGTTTGCTGTAACTCGAACGTAAATCCAGATGATTGTCCAAGACCTGGGATGGCGGGCGGTGCAATAACAAGAATACGAGCTTCCTTAATATCGGCTGTGCGTTTTTGTATCTCAGCCATAATCATCGGAACGCTTTCAGTTTCCAGGTTACGGTCATTCCAATGTTTCAGATTAACGAATACAGTTCCAACGTTTGACTTGTTAGAAAAGGTGAGGATGTTTAGTCCTGCAAGTCCCCCTGCAACACCTACGGCAGGGATTGCTTGAATACGTTTTTGTATTTCAAGTTGCATCTCTATATTTCGCCTGGTGGAAGTTCCTTCCGGCATTTCATAAGCAACATACATTCGCTTTTCATCTTCAGTGGGTATAAAACCTGTTGGCTTATTTTTGAACAGGAAGAACAAACCAACAAATAAACACACCATCATTACCATTACATAGGGTGTTTTTCTGATCCACGTGTTTACACCACTAGTGTATGATCCTGTCACTTTATTAAACCAGTTATTGAAGCGATCAAAAAACTTGTCAAGAAAATTCTTTTTCGTTTTTTCACTTGAGGGCTTCAACAACATCATACTCAATGCTGGCGTTAACGATAAGGCAACAAAAGCAGAAATCATAACCGATACTGCAATAGTAATGGCAAACTGCTGATAAAGTTTCCCTACGATTCCTGGCACAAAACCTACCGGAACAAACACTGCAGCAAGAATTAATGCAATGGCTATTACAGGTGCAGAAATTTCTTTCATCGCTTTTATCGTAGCATCTTTTGGTGATAGTTTCTCATGATCCATGTTATGCTGAATCGCTTCGACTACCACAATGGCATCATCCACTACAATACCGATCGCCAGAACAAATGCAAAAAGCGTAAGCGTGTTAATAGTAAATCCAAATGGAATGAAAAAAATAAAAGTGCCTATGAGTGATACAGGTATCGCCAGAACAGGAATCAATGTCGCCCGCCAATTTTGAAGGAAGAGGAAAACTACAAGCACAACTAGTAACAACGCTTCTATCAGCGTTTCAATCACTTCTTCAATTGAGATCTGTACCACAGAAGTAGTTTCAAGCGGCACCAGATAGTCGATATCTTTCGGAAAGCTTTTCTTCAACTCTGTCAAGGCTTTCATTACCCCTTCATTTGTATCCAGTGCGTTCGCTCCCGGAGCAAGATAGAGTAGCATGAAAGCGCTCGGCTTACCCATTACAAACGGGTTGTTTCCGTAACTGAACTTAGCAAGTTCAACACGGGCAATGTCTTTAAGATATACAAGGTTGCCCTGGGCAGGATTCGTACGAACAATGATATTTTCAAAATCTTGAACTCTGTTAATACGGCTATTTGTCAGTACGTTGTATTCGAACGCTTGCAGACTAGGCTGCGGGCTTCCACCAATTGATCCTGCTGCAATTTGTAAATTTTGTTCAGTAAGTGCTGCGTTAACTTCCGCTGGAGATATTCCAAGACTTGCAAGCTTCTCCGGGTTTAGCCAGATGCGCATACCAAAATCATCTCCAACGGAAACTATATCACCAACTCCTTTTACCCGTAGTAATGCATCTTTTAAGTAGACATTGGCGAAGTTGCCTAGAAAAGTTGCATCATGTGTGCCTTTCGGGGAATATAGCGCTAGCGCGAGAAAAATACTTGGATTACGTTTACGAACCGTTAACCCGAGTCTTTTCACAATTTCAGGTAACGCGGGCTCTGCAACGCTTACGCGATTCTGTACATCGAGCGTAGCGATGTTAATGTCGGTTCCGATATCAAAAGTAACGGTAATGCTACTCACACCACTTCCCGTACTGTTACTGGACATGAACGACATGCCAGGCGTACCGTTCACTTGTGTTTCAATGGCCGTTGTAGTAGTCTGCTCAACGGTCTGGGCATCCGCGCCAATATAATTTCCGGTAATGGAAACAGTTGGAGGTGTTATGTCAGGATATTGTGAGATGGGCAATGTGCTCATCGCAATAACACCCACCAGCACAATCACAAGCGATATGACAATTGCTGTAATGGGTCTCTTTATAAAAACATCTGCTATCATTGTTCTCAGTTATTGAGTATGTATTGTTTAATTCTTTGCTGTAACAGGCTGTGCAATGCTAATGGCAGCACCTTCACGCAAATTTTGTATTCCTTCAGTAATAATTATTTCGCCTTCTTCCAGACCTTCTTTAATAATGATGTTTTTGCCAACCTGCTTTCCTAATACTACTTTTCGCTGTGTTGCCTTAGCGCTGTCTGCTAAATACACGAAGAATTCACCTAACTGTTCATTGATTGATTTATAAGGAACAATAACAGACTTCTGTGATGGAGAGAGTATCCGTAATGTTCCGCTCATGCCTGCGCGCAATGTGCGGTCTGGATTTGGAAACGTCAAACGCATTCTGATGGTGCCGGTTTGTGGGTCAACAGCACGGTCGATAACACTGATCTTTCCATACTCAGGATACAATTGATCTCTAAACGCTAACCGAAAAGTTGAATCAGACTTTGAAGGTTTCTTCGCGAGCAATTGTGTGAATTTGTAAATCTCATTTTGGTCAACAGTAATATCAACTACTACTGGGTCATCAGACGAAACGGTGTTCAACAATGTTTGCCCTGGAGAAACAGACGCGCCTAGTTTCACTGCTGAAATCCCAATGGTGCCGTCAAAGGGAGCAACGATGGTTGCATAGCGCACATTTGTCTGCACACTCTGCACAGATGCCTTTGCAGCTTCTACCTGTTTTTGCGCAGCAATGTAAGTTGCTTCAGCGTAGTCCACTTGTTGTTTCGCGATGGCATCCTGCTTATCAAGTTCACGGTATCGTTCAACATCTTTTTTCGCTTTTTCCAGGTTTGCTTCTTGTACTGATAAATTTGCCTGCGCCTGTTTATAGGTTGCTTCTGATTGTTGTTGATCAATCGAATAAAGCTTTTGTCCTTTTTTCACTTTCTGCCCTTCCGTAAAGTGCATGCCGGTGATGTAGCCATTTACTTGGGCGCGAAGCTCGACTTCATTTAATGCTTTTACAATTGCAGGATATTCATCATAATAAGATGCATCTGCAGTGTGCACTTGCTGAACAACAACCGAAACAGGAGGAGGTCCCTGCATCGCTTTCTGGTCTTTATCTCCACAGGCTGCGACTATCAGTATGAGAATGATCAAATAATAATGTAAATTTTTTAATGACATATAAATTGTTGTTTCTGATTAATAATTGATTTGTCCTAAGGCACGTTGTACATCCATCTTACTGGCCAATACAAGGTAGAGCGCATTAAAATAATTGATGCGGGTGGTACGCAAGTCACTTTCCGCAACGGTTATATCAAGGTAAGTTCGTACGCCGTTACGGTACTGAAGCTCTATCACATCATAGACTTCCTGCGCGAGCGAAACGTTTTCCTGTTGAGCAAGATAATTTGCGAGATTGCTTTTATAGGAGGATAATGCGCGTGTATATTCTGTACTTAGGTTATTTTCAAGATCAGTGAGACTTACGTCGAGGCGTTTAAGGGCTAACTTTTGTTCCTGTATCTTGTAAATACGCTTTCCACCCTGAAAGATTGGTAGTGCTAGGGTTGCACCGATGTATGAATATGGATACCGCTCATTATATAATTCACCAAAACTGTCATTCTGATAATTGAGGTTATAAGCGCCAAAGGCATTTAGAGATGGAAGAAAAGCCCAGCGACTATATTTCAGGTTGGCATGTTGAAGTTCTTTCTGTGTGTAAAGGATTTTATAATCGATGTTTGCAGAATAACTCAGCTCTTGTAATGTATCGATACCAATTTCCTTTTCCATTTGTAATGTATCATATTGGATAGGAAGTTCCTGTGCTACAGGATAGCCCATGAGTGTTTTCAAATACTCCTGTTTGTACTTCATAACCTCAGTATTACTTTTCAGCGATGCTTCTGCGTTTTTCAATAATATCGTAGCTCTTTTGTAGTCGGTCTTATCAGCAACGCCAGCAGTATACCTGCTGTAAGCATCCTTCAGGCTTCGCTGCAAACGCACAATAGATTGTTCACTTACTTTAATTTGTTGTGCTGTAGCCAGTACATCATAAAAAGCTTTCGTAACGTCTACAATTACATCAATTCTACTTCGTGCAGTATTTTGATCTGCTTGTAGGCGAATCGTTGATGCAGTGCTGCTCGCCAGTAACACATCGCGGTTAAAAATATTTTGGGTAGCGGTAAATTGAGCAGAGGATGTGTTGTTCACACCAAAGCGAATCAGGTTGCCACCAATGACACTGGATTGAAGATCAATGAAGCGTTGATAATTATAGGTGAAATTAATTTGTGGATACCAGTCAGCGAGCCTGCCCTTAATTGTCTTATTTGTAATTTCTTCATCAATCTGTGCTTGTTGAACAGCAGGCTGATGAATTAAAGCGTACTGCACAACGCGGTCTAGCGTAGCGGTTTGAAGCGTACTGTCTGATGGATTGTTTTGTGCAAAGGCAACTGCCGGAAAAACTATTGCAAGCAGAATTGCCAATTGTCTTATCTTATTCTTTGGTAGCGTTAATTGCATAGATGATAACAAGTAAATTTAATCGCTGCGTTATTATTTTTCTTTCTTTAAGATTGGTTCCGGCATCTCTTCATTAAAAATGGTCATGAAGATGACGCGCTTGCGTTCCAGTAAAAATTTCCTGTATGTTGCATCGGTCATGCCATGGATTGTTTTCAATACAGATTTTGCTAATAAAGGATAGTTGCAAAGTGCGGAGAGGTTCACCATGAAGTGTTCAGCAGAAATAGGCGCAATTTTTTTTTTCTTAATCTCTGCTTCAAGATCGGTACGGATCAGGTCACTTGATTTAACACGGTCTTTGGAGCAAAAGTCTTTTACTTTATCAGGATTGCGGGCGGTTTCACTGATGATAAAATTTTCCAGATAAGGATAATTGAGTCCGTAATCCACTACTGCATCAATGTAGCTTGCGATTTTCTCCCGAAAAGGTAAGTCTGAGTCGAGGATGCTCCGAACACGATCTTTCTTTTCCTGTAGCGTTTCATCTAAAAGAATGTCAAGCATTTGTTCTCTCGACCTGAAATAATAATGGATCAGTGCCCGATTAATACCGGCCTCATCCGCGATCTCCTGTGTGGTAGCGTTGAGCAGGCCTTTTTGAAAGAACAGTGCCTTCGCCTTCTCCTTAATTAGTTTTTCTGTTTGCGCCTCAGATGCACTCATTGTCTTTTTTGTTTAACAATTTTGTTAAAACGCAAAGTAACCGGAATAAGATTCATGTTCGCAAACAAATTTCGATAAAGATTTTTTAGACATGGAACGTGTGATGTGTTGTTTTGTAGTTTTAGAGGGATAGCAAACGATTGAAAAACACGTTTGGGAATCTTGAGGTGAGAGTTTCTTTTTTCAAATGCCCCCACTTCATTGTGCGCGTTTCTAATTCTTGTTCCCCCTAAATCCCGGTACTCATACAGATTCACGTTGTCAGAATTTCTGCTAAATGCAGGTATTCGGATTGTACTCACGTGGGTGAATCAGATTGTGCTGTCAAGGAAGCAGTGAACTCCGGGACGCTGGATGCGGAGCGCTATGATAGTTATGTGAAGTTGATAAAAGAGCAAAGGCTTTTTCAGGTAAATGTGGAAGACAAGAAACGCTTAAATAAACAAGCGGGTAAGATATCGCGTGAAGCAGAACAACAGAAGGAAATACAAGTTTTAGATGTGAGCAATGATGGCAGTGTTAAGTCTGCCATCATTTACTTTAAGTGATTTTTTTAAGACAGGCTCTTTTGAAAAAGGATCGCCGTTTTATCATTTTATCGCATTGTACTGTTTCATGATCTTCAAGACCTGATCAACTGGAATGGATTTTACCAAGTGCCCGTCTTTACCTTTCATGGTGTTGGCCATGAAAAGTGAATTGATAATAGCTTCTTCTGTTGCTTCAATTGTAGCCATAAACAGGGGAGACATACTTTCATTCCCGAGTAGGCTTACCGTTTGCGTTTTACTTTCAGCATGATGTGGAACGCGTAAGGCAGGATCTGTTGAGAACGCAATCACATAATCACCACTTCCGTTCGAAGCTATTCCTCCTGTTCTGGCTAGTCCCATTATCGCCCGCATCGCCATTCGTTCCAAGTTCCGTGAGTCGACAGGAGCATCAGTAGCAACTACAATCATACACGAGCCATCACCTTGATCGCTCAGTTGATCGTGCATATAAAACTGTTTTAGTTCTTCTCCCACAGGTACTCCATCAATCTGCAAAACCCCACCGAAATTTGTTTGTACCAGGACTCCAATGGTATAGCCACCCGCACTTTTTGGTAGCACCCTTGATGATGTTCCAATGCCTCCTTTAAAGCCAAAACAAATCGTTCCCGTGCCAGCGCCAATATTTCCTTCTTCTACTTTTCCATTTCTGGCTTGCTTGATCGCTTCATGCACATGACTTTTTGTTACATGTCTTCCCCTGATATCATTCAGACCACCATCATTTGTTTCACCAACGACAGCATTCACCGACTGCACCTTTTCATTTTCAGGTTGCTGTAACGTGTATTCTACGATCGCGTCCATCCCAATTGCAATGCTCAAGGTATTGGTAAGAATAACAGGCGCCTCCAAATTTCCCAGCTCTTTTACTTGTGTACTCCCACTCAATTTTCCAAAGCCATTGCCAACATAAATTGCTGCAGGTACTTTTTCTTGAAACATATTTCCATTATGTGGAATGATAGCGGTAACACCTGTGTGAATGTTTCCGGAGTTAATAGTAGAGTGCCCTACGGCTACACCGTTTACATCTGTTATCGCATTTTCTTTACCGGTTTGTAAAACTCCAATTTTAATTCCCAGATCCCGCGCTCTTTTTTTCTCTTGACCGAGCAATGGATGAAAAGAGATGTATGCTAAGACAAGTGGAATTAAAATGGTTTTCATGATCTAGTATTCATTAATATTATTAAAGATATTAATTCAAAAATTAAAGTGAATACCTTACCTCAATTCAACCTTTGGTTTTAAATTATAGTTCTGGAGGTTGTACGAAATACTAGACCGCTTTAGGTTCTAAAATGTTATCTTTTGATTATGAAACCATTGTCAATTATTTTTATCTCTATTGTTGCCTGCTCAATCAATTGTTATTCCCAGTCGACTTATATCCTTGTGGCTGAACAGGTATTTGATGGCGAGCAGATGCATCAGGGTTGGTCAGTATTAATTACAGGAGATAAAATTGTGAAGGCTGGACCTTCATCTCAAATAAAAGCAGCGGGAGCGGAAGTAATCAATATGAAGAATTCCACTTTGCTTCCTGGATTCATTGAAGGCCATTCGCATCTGTTACTTCATCCTTATAATGAAACATCCTGGGATGACCAGGTTTTAAAAGAGTCCGATGCGCTAAGGGTGGCAAGGGCAACTGTACATGCTGAAAAAACTTTGCTTGCAGGTTTTACTACAGTACGCGATCTTGGTTCAGAAGGTGCAGGGTATGCAGACGTTGGTTTGAAACAAGCAATTGATCGCGGTATAATACCTGGACCTAGAATGCTGGTGGCCGGAAGGGCTATCGTTGTAACAGGAAGTTATGGCCCGAAAGGTTTTGACACTGACTTCGAAGTGATGTTAGGGGCAGAAGCTGCGGATGGAAATAACCTGATCAATGTAGTCAGGGACCAGATAGGGAAGGGTGCTGATATTGTTAAGGTCTATGCTGATTATAGATAGGGGTGTAAATGAACAACCTATGCCGACTTTTTCTACGGAAGAATTAAGATTAATTGTTCAGACAGCAAAAAGCAGTGGCCGACCAGTTGTAGCACATGCATCTACGGCAGAGGGCATGCGAAGATCCATCGAAGCTGGAGTTGAAACCATTGAGCATGGTGATGGTGGGACACCAGAAATATTTGAATTGATGAAACGGAAAGGTGTTGCACTTTGTCCGACGATTGCCGCAGGTGATGCAGTAAGTGAATATAAGGGTTGGAGGAGAGGCGTCGACGCTGAACCAGAGCGTATAAAAACCAAGCGTAAATCTTTTGCTGATGCCCTACAGTCGGGAGTTACAATTTGCGCTGGCGGAGATGTTGGTGTTTTTACCCACGGGGATAATGCTCGTGAGTTAGTCTTAATGGTCTCATATGGAATGAAACCAATGGATGTTCTTAAATCTGTTACCAGTATCAACGCAAAAGTTTTTCATATCGATGACCTTGTTGGGAAGATAGCAGCTGGATTAAAAGCGGATTTAATTGTTGTTGAAGGTGATCCTTTAAAAGACATTTCCGTTTTAAAGAAGATTACTTTCGTAATGAAAGATGGTATCATTTATAAAAGATAGTCTAAAAGATATACGGGTTTTGTTGACTTTATTAAATAAGGTCTAAGCTTTTTTTGACCGCATAGCTTTTACGTGCGAGAGGGTCTTATCCTTACTAAGTTTTTTATATTCACTCGAGTTCACCGGATAAATGGCAATTTTTCCTTCGCTATTACTATGGACGCCCCAACCATATCTTTTTGTAAGGGGTGAAGAACGAAAGCATGGTTGTCCTTTTGAAAAAAACTTTTCGCGTTCAGCGGTAAGGGTTTTATTATTCAATTTTTGTTTAACAGCATACACCTGGAAGAGTACGTCATCTGAAGTATATTCATATGGATTACTCACGATCATATCAAATTGAATATTCGCTGCCGTCTTTTCGCTTTTTTCTGGTGGCATTTCACCAGTCTTTGCGGGGCAATCTTCTGCTACCTCGATGAAGGTATTGTAGTAATTGGTAGTTTTCATATCATCTTCCAACACGAAAATCAAAAATGTTTGTTGTAAAAAAAAGCCATCTGTTTTCTTCAGATAGCTTTTTTAATATGTTTTTCGTCTAAGCGATTACGCTTCTCCCATCATCAAACCTTCAATGGTGTGACCCTGGACAATGAATTCAAGTTCATCTACCAATCGATATGTTAAGTGTTCGCGTAAGCTTTGTGGTAGTTTCTCGTAAAATGCTTTTGATATTTGTAAGTCGTGTCGTTCTGCATTGTTTGCACCAGGGGCATCAACGCCTAATACTAATGCTGGCCTGGATTTATTAGATCTATTTGGAGTTCCGCGATGAATAGTAAGTGCTGATCTTGCAGACACATCTCCCATCTTTGGCATTTTACGTTGTGCCAGCTTTTCATAACGCGGGTAATTTGTTTTAGGTGGAAACATGCCATGCTCGAAGTTAACAGGCAAATCCCATTGTGTGCCCGGCGCAATTTCAAATGGCCCCATATCTTCGTACACATCAACGGTTGTAAGATTAAACGCGAGCGAGTTTAGTCTCCGGCCCTTGATTGTATCTTCTGGTGATGGAAAGTCTCGGTGCCATGGTTGGGCCACAGCCCCTGGGTTAGGTACGTCAAATCCTATTTCTACTATTTTATATTCTGGTCCAAGCACCGCTTCACATACTGCAACAATCCAAGGATGTGTAGCCAGTTCTATAAAGCCACTGATGTTTTCAGGGTGAATTTCAACGTAATGGCGCTTCGGACCTCGCCCTACTGCACCCCCTGGTCGTTGAAGTGCTTCTTGATATAGCGCCAGGATATCTTCATGCAATTGATGAACCCATTCTCTACTGAATGCGCCTTTAAGGGCAATGATCCCATCACCATACAAGCCACCCATAATTGGTGCGACATCATATTGTGTTGGAGTGATCCTTTCTTGAGTGCTACTGCTTTGATGTTGTTCGGATACGATGTCTGGCCGATCTAACGTCAGCGTCTGGTCAGTGTTGGCTTTTTCCATAGTAGTTATTTCGCCTACAACAAAACCAATTTTTTAAAAGTTTTTGCGACACGAAGTTTACGCATCATTTCAGCATAAAGAATTTTGAAGCAAGGTAGAAGTCATTCCCTTTCCGGGCGAGGCAGTCGGTGGGTTTAATGCTTTTTTTAAAGCACTCTGATACGCAACCAGCTTCATGCCACTGTACTGCTGCTGTTCTGAGCTCAACATTTTTAATTATAATACTTCAGTTTTCAACAATATTTTCAATAGCTTGTTAGAAGATTGAGCTGCTCATATGCAGAACAACATACTATATGAAACTGAAAACTATTTTTTTGACTTTAACAATGGGTGCGCTTTCACTTTTCACAAGTGATTTATATGCGCAGGAGAGCTCCACCGTTAGTGGAAGCACGGACAGTGCACAGGCGATGTACCGGAATGATCAGGCAGCGTTAGAAAAAGCTAACGATGAAGAAAAAATGGCTGACATAAAGGATGCGAGAAGAGAAACGAAAGCGAAGGCTAAAGAGGCGAGACGTGTTGAAAGAGAAGCTTCAGCTGCTGCAAGAGAATCTAAAAATGCTTTAAGGGCTGAAAGACGAGCACAGAAGGCTCGCAAGCAAGCTGATAAGCAGGCCAAGAAAGCTGAGAAGGCAAGAGAAAGAGCGGATAAAGATTGATGTATCGAATTGAACAAAACTGAAGATGAATTGAATCTACTTGAGAAAGGAAGAGGCTGCACAACTTGCAGCCTCTTTCAATTTATAAACCCTACTGATTTAATTTAGATTGAAGTGCTGATCTTTCCGATCAATTATTCTGGATGAGAATATAAGTGCCTGTACAATGGTACCGATGATAATTGCAATTGCTATTTGAATTGTTAAAACAAGATCACTAATTGAAATTATCCCTTGCGAATCGTGTATGAGATCAAGACCTACCGACGATTGAATATGGGTAAGTTCAACCAGAAACTGTATAGTTTTTAAAAGGTCCTCCTTGCCTTCATTTTCATAATATTGTTGAGCACGGGTTTTTGATTCCTTCGAAAATGATGTTAGAATATTTTCTTCTACACCCTGATAATGCTTCACGCGCTTTTTAAATTCCTGCAGGTATTTAAGCTCATCTTTTACAAGGTACGTACCTTCAAATTTTGCGATAAGCTTATTGATTGAATCATTGTCGATTATAAGCTGCCTTTTTAATTCCTCAACTGAAGCAACACTTTCACTATAGAGAAGCTTTTCTATAAGCAATCTTTTGTCGTGTAGATTTTGCGTGAGAAAAAAAATGTCAGTGGCAGGTATGAGACGATCATAGTACATGGAAGAATAGGATTGCTTCAGGTCCTGCATATTTTTGCGTTGCATTACAGCTGTAAAACCGATAAGCAACATGATACTCCCCAGGAGTAACGCCACTTTTAATTTTTGCTGAATGATAAGAGTCCATTTCATATTAAAATGAATTTAATTGAATCCAAGGTCTGGATCAAGTATTCATTGTCATAACGCAAAAAACACCTGATGTTATCCACTTTATAATCATTTCGAGAAATATTTGTCAAGTAGTGAGTGTTCGCGACAGCCGGTTAAAAATTCTATTCTGATAGTTCATTAAAATTACTTGAGTATTTTTGAACTTTTAAAACCAAAACCGTGAAGAAAATTCTATCGCTGATCTTACTCTTACCATCTCTCTTGTCATTCGCGCAACAGTCAAATTCAGATTTTGTTCAATATGTAGATCCCATGATTGGTACGCACAAGATGGGTCATACATACCCGGGTGCAACTGTTCCGTTCGGGATGGTGCAATTGAGCCCGGAGACCGACACACTTTTGTATGAGCACAATGGTAAGTACAATGGTCCTGTTTATAAATATTGCGCAGGCTACCAGTATGACGATCCGACCATTGTCGGCTTTAGCCATACGCACTTTAGTGGAACCGGTCATTCTGATTTAGGTGATTTCCTGATCATGCCTACAACTGGAGAACTTCAACTCAATCCTGGAACAGAGGATCATCCCGAAAAAGGTTATCGTTCGAAATTCTCTCATCAAAATGAAGTAGCCACACCAAACTACTACAAGGTAAAACTTGATGATCATAATATTACAGCAGAACTTACTACCAGTTCACGCGTAGGGTTTCATCAGTACACCTTTCCTGAATCAAACCAATCACATATTATTCTTGACCTTGCTAGCGGCATCTACAATTACGATGATAAGAATGTATGGACTTTTGTTCGCGTAGAAAATGACACCTTGATTACGGGATATCGGCAAACAACAGGATGGGCGAGAACACGAACAGTTTATTTCGCCATGACATTTTCAAAACCATTTGTTCAATATGGTAGCCAGGATCTTTCAAAACCACAGGCGTATAAGGGATTCTGGGGCAAGTTTGACCAACGCATTAATTTTCCGGAAGCTGCTGGACGCCAGCTCAAATTCTTCTTCGATTTTAACACTACTATTGACGAAAAGATTAAAGTAAAATTTGCATTGTCATCTGTTAGTACAGAAGGCGCAATACAAAATATGGCAACAGAAATTCCGCATTGGAATTTTGACAAGGCTAAATCGGATGGACAAAAACTTTGGAACAAGGAGCTTAGCAAGGTTAACATTAACACCATTACGCCTGGTGATAAAATTAATTTTTATACTGCCATGTATCATGCATTTCTCGGCCCCACCACCTACATGGACACAGATGGTAGTTACAGAGGGCTGGACCAGAATAATCATCGGGCCGATAAGTTTGTAAATCACACGACTTTTTCATTATGGGATACTTATAGGGCGCTTCATCCGCTTTTTAATATTCTGCAGCCGAAACGAAATAGTGATATGATCCAGTCTATGATGGCTCATTATGATCAGAGTGTGCATCACATGCTTCCGGTATGGTCGCATTATGCCAACGAGAACTGGTGCATGATTGGTTATCACAGTGTCTCCGTAATTGCAGATGCAGTGATCAAAGGCAATGCTGATTTTGATGTTAACAAAGCTTTGGATGCGTGCATTGCTACAGCCAATGTAAAATATTATGGTGCCATTGGTGATTATTTAACGTTGGGCTATGTGCCCAATGAGAAGAGCGGCTCCTCGGTATCCATGACGTTGGAATATGCTTATGATGACTGGTGTATTGCACAAATGGCGAAGAAACTTAATCGCCTCGATGTTTACGAAGAATTTATGAAGCGGTCGCAGTATTGGAAAAATGTATTTGATCCTTCAATCGGATTTACGAGGCCGAAAGCAGCTGATGGTACCTTTCGAAAAGATTTTGATGTATTGAGTACACATGGCCAGGGATTCATTGAAGGTAACGCTTGGAATTATAGTTTGTATGTTCCACACGATCCTGCTGAAATGATCAGGCAGATGGGTGGCGTGAAGAAAGTTGTTCCTCACCTTGATTCTTTGTTTACAATGTATTTACCCGATAAGTACTTTGCGGAAACTGAAGATATTACACGGGATGGTATCATTGGCAACTATGTTCATGGTAATGAACCCGCACATCATGTTGCTTACCTGTACAACTGGACGAATACTGCATGGAAAACACAGGAACGTGTTCGCATGATTTTGAAAAAGCAATACCAGCCTGCACCTGATGGATTAGGTGGAAACGACGACTGCGGGCAAATGAGTGCGTGGTATATTTTCTCATCACTAGGATTTTACCCTGTAGCACCAGGTTCAAATGAATATGCGTTAGGGAGCCCGGCAATACACAATGCTACATTATCATTTGAAAACGGAAAGGTCTTGAACATCGATGTCAAGAATCAAAGTGATAAGAATGTCTATGTTCAAAAGGTAGAGGTGAACGGGGAACTGTTGCAAAGAACTTTCCTTACGCATGATGAAATTATGAGCGGAGGAAGAATAACATTCTATATGAGCGCAAAGCCTAAGAAGTAAGCCATTTGCTATTATGTCAATTCTTATAAATGTGCCCGATCATATTCTTCTTGAAGATGATTACATTATTGTTCTTGATAAGCCCAATAGCCTTATGGTTGAACCTGATCGCAATGGACACCCTAACTTGTTGCACCAGGTAAAGAAATATTTGAAGGCCTCCTTACCTAAGGGCAGTGAAGTATATGCACAACATATCCATCGTCTTGATAGACCTGTAAGTGGTATTGTATTGTTCGCAAAACAAAAATCTGTTTTGAAAAACTTAAGTGAACAGTTTGCAGAAAGAAAAGTAAAAAAATATTACCAGGCATTGACAGCTCTTGCACCCCAGCACCGAAAGGGTAAGCTTGAACATTGGCATCATAAGGAAAAGAAAAGGGCGCTGATTACACAAGATGAATTGCCAGGATCTGAGAAAGTCACGCTATTTTATGAAGTAGAACCGTTTACTACAGAAAAGTTTTTATGGAATATAGAACTTCATACTGGAAAGTATCATCAAATTCGCGCCCAGCTGTCCGCCATAGGATGCCCTGTAATAGGAGATGTTTTATATAATTCTCCCGTGCCTTACAAGACGGATGCGATTGCGCTTCATGCTTATAAACTCATATTTCATCATCCCATCACCAATGAAGAGATCGCTATAGAAAAAGGTATTATGTTATAAGCTTCAAAGAAGAAGTATTGAATTTTAAAAAGATTTTCCTTAAAGTGAGCAAAGCCCCGAAGGGCTATACTTCATCTTTTAGGATCTTAATTCAAATCAATCTAACGTCTCATATCTCATGTCTAACATCTAGCATCTACTAAAGCACCGGGACATCAGAAAAAGCAAGAGCATAATCGTTAGCAAAATTCTCGAAAGTGTACGGCCGCCTGCCTGTAATATCTTCCACTGCAGTGCTTACGCTAGATGCTTCTCCACGAGAATAGTGTGCATAGTCCTCTAGCAATCCTTCAGTTTGCCAAACTGGAAAGCCGACACTTAAAAGTGCTTGCTTCATATCTGAAGGAGAAACACTAATAAATCTAACCGTTTGTTCCAGTGCTTTTGATAATTGATCCGCCATTTCCTGGTGACTCAAAGCCTTAGGACCTGTGATGTCATAGACCTTCCCCTCATGGCGGTTATCTGTTAGTGCTTCAGCAGCTACAGCAGCAATGTCTCGAATATCAACAGCACTGATTCTGGCATCACCAATGGAAGCAAAAAATTTACCTTGTTTCATGATAGGCTCCCGAAAACCCAAAAGACCTTGCATGTATAAATTTGGTCGAAGAAAAGTATAAGCCATACCAGAGTTTTTAATCTTTTGTTCTACTACTGCATGATATCGCAAGAAACGAACAGGAGAATTAACATCAGCGGCAAACTGTGAGAGTTTCACGATATGCTTTACGCCTGAGTTTGTGGCAACATCAACAAAGTTAGATTGAAGTACCTCAGCATGTTCAGAAGAATTTGTAAGTAGAAAAGCACGGTCTATCCCCTGAAGTGCTTCAGCAATACTTGCTTTGTCTTGAAGGTCGCCAATAACAATTTCAGCACCCTTCAAAGAAATTAATAATCCCGCGTTTTCAAATGATCTTATCATCGCTCGGAACGGAATGTTCATAGCTGATAATTTTTTTGCAAGCTCAGTCCCTACATTTCCTGTAGCGCCTGTAATAAGAATAGATGGCGATTTTAAAGTTGTCATATCGTGTTTTGTTTAAATGATATGACAAAGGTGTATAGACCATGTTCGTTTAAATTGTAAGAAAACGAAAAGCGATATATTTAGCTTAAGATCAGATTATAGCGGTTTCGCTACACAGATATCCTCTTGGAATTTAAGAAATTGAGTAGGGGAGAGATTCAGATAATGTTTGAAGTCATGGATGAGTTGGCTTTGATCATAATAGCCAAAGCGATCCACACACGCTTGCCAGTCCATGTGTTTATCCTTGTCAGAAATGCTTTGTCCAACAAACTCAATTGTTTTTAAGAAGCGTTGATAGCGGGCAATTTCTTTGGCGCTGTAGCCCAACAATTTTTTGTGCTTGAGCTGAATGGTGCGCTCACTCTGATTGGTATCATAAGCAATTGCTTTTACAGGATTAACGGTATTGTCTTCAGAATAACTTTCTAGTTGCGCAAGTGTAGCGTCTTTGTCTTTAATATAGGGTCTTGAAAATTCAAGAATAAAACTTATCCTATCGGCTTTACTCAGATCTTTCAGAGAATACCACAGCTTTGTAAAGCAGTTCTCATTCAGCAGCTCATCGGGATGTATCGATGCTGTTATTACAGCTTTTCCGAAAAACCGATAAAAGCCATCGGATTTAAAATTAATAACCAACATGTCAACGCCCGGCTGCAAGGTGTAATCAATAGGCTGTTTGATTGGACCAAGTACAATTGCTTTATCAATTTGAAGTGTATTACCCTTTGTTGTTTTAAAGTTTATAGAAGTTCCGAAACTAAATACCATTATGGTTTGAAAGGAAGGTAGCAGCGTCTTATGCACTGGCAGTTGTGTTTCATTGCGTGCAGTATAAAAATGGGAGAACAGCTCTTCAAATTCTTCAGGCACAACAATGCGGTTGCTTTCATGTTCAACATTCATAGTTTCTTGATCATACTGTATAGTCAAAATATTAATTCTTTGTGATCACCTGCTCTACATCATCGCTTATACAGTGTATTTTTTTTTACACATCCTGCGGCCGACACCTTTGGCAACAGTAAAAATAACATTTATTCAGGCAGTTTAATTTCGTTTTATTTTCCTGCAAATTTTCATTTTGGCAGTGCATTTATGAGCTGAAGATACGGCTTGTTCTCTCGCCACTGAGATCCATTCTTTTTTCCAGCATGATTTTTTTTCGTTAGCGCTTCCATGTCTTAGTGTTAACGTTTGTAAAATCATATCTATGAAGAGAAATATACTTGTTTTACTGATGCTACTTTTTATCAGCAGTGTAAGTGTTGTGGCACAGACGCAGACTGTAACTGGTCAAGTTACCGCCAGCGAGGATGGAAGTCCGTTGCCAGGTGTTAATATTGTTGAAAGAGGAACTAACAATGGTACTGTCACGGATGTAGATGGTAACTACTCTCTCACGGTGGGTAGTGATGCAGTTCTTGTTTTCACATTTGTTGGTTTTGCTGCTCAAGAGATTCCCGTTAGTGGACAAACTGCTGTTGATGTTGCACTGGCTGCCGATGTATTAGCACTGAATGAAGTTGTTATTGTTGGCTATGGAGAGCAGCGACGTGAAGATATCACGGGTTCAGTCACAGAGATTGGTGCGGAAGATTTTAACAGGGGCGTGATTGGTTCACCACAAGATCTTCTTGTAGGAAGAATGGCCGGAGTTCAGATTACTTCTGCAGGTGGTGCTCCCGGAAGCAATAGCACAATCAGGATTAGAGGTGGCTCGTCCCTTAGTGCAAGCAATGATCCGCTTATTATTATTGACGGCTTTCCTGTTGACAATGCTAACATCAGTGGATTGTCTAATCCATTATCAAGTCTCAATCCTAATGACATTGAATCTTTTACCGTCTTAAAAGATGCATCTGCTACAGCCATTTATGGATCACGCGCTTCTAATGGTGTCATCATCATCACAACAAAAAAGGGAGCTGACGGAAAAATTCAATTGGGTTACAATGGCAACGTCTCGCTCAGCACACCAATAAAATTTGTTGATGTATTCAGTGGAGATGAATTTCGCGCACTCGCTACACGGTTAGCTGAACAAGGCGCAGTAGGATTAAATGCACAGGCCCTTGAAAGACTTGGAAGTGAGAATACAGATTGGCAAAAAGAAATTTACAGGAATGGAATTTCTCACGATCATAATGTAAGCGTAGGCGGAACCTTGCAAAATATTCCTTATAGGTTCTCTTACGGGTTTACGGATCAAGAAGGCATTTTGAAAACAACGGGAATGACCCGTCATACTTTTAACGTTAATGTCAACCCACGATTCTTTGATGATCACCTTACTATAAATGCCAGTGTGAAGTCAATGCTCATCAACACAAATTTTGGAAATCAGGAAGCAGTGGGGGCAGCGGTCTCCTTCGATCCAACACAACCCATTCGTAATGGAAACACAAGGTATGGGGGTTACTTCGCATGGGTGAATCTTTCTGACACGTTGCCTAACGGTGCTATGAATCCTAATGGTGGCGCGAACACGCTCAGTATAAATAATCCTGTTGCACTGCTGAACCTTACCGATAACCAATCAGATGTGACGCGTACAATTGGTAATATCCAGCTGGATTATCGTTTTCATTTTCTTGAAGATTTAAGAGTGAATCTTAATGTTGGTATAGATCAATCGAATGGAGAGGGTTATAATAACGCTGCACCTCAAGCCGCGTGGACTTACAGAAACTTCACCTCTGGCACAGGGCAGTTGATCAATTATACCAATGATAACAGGTCAAGGTTGCTCGAGTTGTACTTCAACTATACCAAGGAAGTCGGCAAGGGCTCTATCGATGCAACAGCCGGATATTCCTGGCAGCACTTCGAACGTGAGGGTACAAACTATAACCGTAGTGGTGATGAAACCCAGGTGATAGAAAATTCTCGTTTTCTCAATGAGAACTACCTCGTTTCATTCTTCGGAAGGTTTCAATATTCATTATTGGACCGTTATATCTTTACAGCAACTTTACGCAATGATGGTTCATCAAGATTTGCCGATGAAAATCAATGGGGATTATTCCCTGCCTTAGCAGTGGCATGGAATGTCAGCGAAGAGCCTTTTCTTCAGGCCGTTCAACAGCTTTCAACTTTAAAAATAAGGGCGAGCTACGGTATCACCGGGCAACAGGACATTGCTTCCAATCAGTATCCCGCGTTGGCTATTTACCGGGGTAGTATTGGTGGCGCAGCTTATCAGTTTGGTAATGAGTATGTGCAAACACTTCGCCCAGATCCGTATGACGTGGATATAAAATGGGAAGAGACAACAACACTAAATATAGGTGCTGACTTTGGATTTGCAGAAGATCGCTTTGGGGGTACCATTGATGTTTACAGACGAACAACAGAAGATCTTATCAACTTTATTCCCATTGCAGCAGGAAGTAATTTTTCAAATTTTCTCACCACCAATGTTGGTAACCTTGAGAACAGAGGAATAGAACTCACGCTTCGTGCAAGAGCTGTTCAAAAAACGAACATGACTTGGGATGTAGGTTTTAATTTTACCCATAATGTTAACGAGATCACAAAGCTTACAAAAACTGATGATCCTAATTATCCCGGAGTTGACGTTGGAGCAATAGGCGGTGGGGTAGGTAATTTTATTCAAAACCAGCGTGTGGGTTTCCCGGCAAACTCCTTCTATGTTTTTCAACAGGTGTATGATGCGCAGGGAAATCCTGTCGAAGGACTTTATGCTGATCGTACCGGTGAAGGAGGAGAAGTGACAAGTAACAATTTGAATAAGTATCATTATCACAGCCCTGCCCCAAATGTATTGATGGGCATAAACTCTAACATGCGCTATGGCAATTTCGACTTCACTTTTTCCGGAAGATTTAGCTTTGGTAATTACGTTTACAATAATATTGCTTCCGGTAATACTTTCTCATCCGTTTATGTGCAATCAGGATTTTTTGGAAACGTAAGAAGTTCGATTAACGAAACGAATTTTACAAATCCTCAATACTGGTCTGACTACTTTGTTGAGAACGCTTCCTTTTTTAAGATGGACAACATCAGTGTTGGATATAATTTTAATCAATTCAATACTGAGAAACTTAAAGCACGTGTCAGCTTTACAGTTCAAAATGCATTTACAGTTACCAATTATTCAGGATTAGATCCAGAGGTTTCATCAGAAGCTGTTACCAATAATACCCGTCAAGTTACCAGCGGAATTGATAATAATATTTATCCACGTCCGCGAGTGTTTGTACTGGGTGTAAATTTTACTTACTAATTCAAAGCATAGTCATATGAAAAAGTATAGATCATTATTAACCTTGATTGCAGGTTTGCTGGTGGCGTCTTGTGTTAACGACCTTGACGTATCACCAAGAGATCCAAATCTAGTGACTTCTGCCAATGTCTATAATAGCCCCGAAGCGTATAGACAAGGACTAGCAAAGCTTTATGCTACGTTTGCCCTAAGCGGTCAGCAGGGGCCTGCCGGGCAACCCGATATCGCAGGTATTGATGAAGGGTTCGGGAACTACCTGAGACAATATTGGAATGCACAGGAATTAACAACTGACGAGGCGGTAATCGGATGGAACGATGCTACCATTCAGGATTTTCACGCACAGACTTGGAGTCCAACTGACGTTTTTATTGCCGCACTTTATTCACGCATCATGTATACCGTTGCATTGAGTAATGAGTATATCAGGGCCACGAACGATCAGCAGGAGGATAATGAATTAAGTCGTTACAATGCTGAAGCGAGATTTTTAAGAGCGCTGGCTTACTTCCATGCACTGGATATGTTTAGAAATCCTCCCTTTGTTACAGAAGAAAATCTGCCAGGATCTTTTTTTCCAACACAAACAAATGCCAATGATCTCTTTGCATACATAGAGTCAGAGTTAATAGCAATTCAGGGTGAGCTAGGGCCACCAAAATTTGAATATGGACGTGCGGATCAGGGCGCTGCATCAATGCTACTGGCAAAACTTTATCTCAATGCTGAGGTGTATGTAAACCAAAATCGATACACCGATGCGATCACTGTTCTTAATACTGTAATTGCCGGGCCTTACAGTCTTGCACCCAACTATCGCCATAATTTTGTTGCAGATAATAATACAAGTCCTGAGATGATCTTTCCAATTACGTTTGACGCCTTGTATACACAGACTTATGGTGGAATGGTTTATCTGGTTCATGCACCTATCGGTGGATCCATGCCTCCCCAAGAATTGTTTGGTGTAGGAAGTGGTTGGGGCGGTTTAAGAACAACGCCTGATTTCGTTGAAAACTTTCCAGATGCTTCTGGGCAGACAGATACAAGAGCACTGTTTTGGACGCAAGGACAAAGTCTTGATATTGATGACATCACTCAATTTACCGAAGGTTATGGCATTACTAAGTTCAGGAATAGAAGACTTGACAACGGCCCGGCTATCCACCCTCATAACGATTTTGTGGATACTGATTTCCCAATGTTCAGGCTTGCCGATGCTTACCTCATGTATGCTGAGGCTGTTGTAAGGGGTGGATCGGGAGGCTCAATAGCGGATGCGACAGATTATGTAAACGCTGTTCGCGAACGTGCTTATGGAAATGCGTCAGGTAATATAACATCAGCTGATCTTACACTGGATTTTCTCATTGATGAACGTGCCCGCGAATTGTACTGGGAAGGCCATCGCAGAACGGATCTTGTACGCTTCGGCTTATTCACGGGGGGTGAGTATGTATGGCAGTGGAAAGGTGGCGTAAAAGAAGGTGCACCTACTGAAGAGTTTCGGGATGTGTTTCCAATTCCGGCAGCTGACATCAGTGCGAACCCTACACTACAACAAAATGAAGGTTATTAGTAAAATCTTACTATCATGTTAAATAAAAATATATTGTTCGTTCTTTTCTTCGCGTTGCTCGTTGCATGTGATGAAGATGGGACGCGTCTTCAATTGAAAGAGAATATTAGTGCTAACCAGATCAGTGAGCTCTCATCTGCTGACTATGTGCTGCAGGCCGAAAATGCAGATCAGGTTTTTGAAACTTTTAACTGGACTAAAGTTGATTTTGGATATCCCGCTTCTGTAACTTATTTGTTGCAGTTGGATAGAGCCGGAAATAATTTTGCTTCCCCGGTTGAGGTAGCTACTACCGATACAATTACGGCATCGGTTACTGTAGCCGAAATGAATGATATTCTTCTTGATCTCGGTCTTCCTGCAAATGACAAGAGTGAAGTAGAGATGCGTGTACGTTCTTCAATAGCAGATAACGTTGAACCTGTCTATTCCGATGTGAAACGTTTCAGCGTTACACCTTATCCAACGGAGGCACCACCCGTATATATGATTGGTGCGGCTACCGGAGGTTGGGATCTTGCTAAAGCAGTGCAAGTGAACAGCATTGGTCAGAATAAATACGAAACAATAGCGCAATTTACAAATGGCGGGAACTTCCGATTCTTTGCAACACCTTCATGGGATGCCGAGCAATATAACTGGTCGACTTTCCAAGGAGGAACGTTAAACGCTAACCTTCAAAATGCAGGAGACAATGATGGTAATTTTCTTTTCACTGGTCCTACAGGTTGGTACAAGATCACAGCAGATATAAATAATAAGACTATTGCGTTGGAGCCTGCGGAAGAGCCAACAGATCCAGGATAATGAAACATCGATAGCTGAGAAACATATTATTTATATGAAAGTTGTGATTTAGCACACATGAGTAGGATGAAGAGAAACGTTTATTCACTGGTTATTTTTACAAGTCTCTTTTTATGCATGGTTTGCGGATCAGCAATGGCACAAAAGCGTACAGACGTTTATGTTGATGGCAACGGTGTTATGCGATGGGGAGGAACAAAGGAAGAAGTGCACGGCTTTGGTATAAATTATACTGCGCCTTTCGCCCACGCATACCGGAGTGCTAAAAAACTTAACGTTGATCTCGAAAAGGCTATTGATGATGATGTATATCATTTTGCCCGTTTAGGGTTTGATGCATTCCGTGTTCATGTTTGGGATACTGAGATTAGTGACTCCGTTGGAAATCTACTGGACAATGAACACCTCAAACTTTTCGACTACCTGTTAATGCGGTTAAAGGAAAGAGGAATAAAAATACTCATTACACCAATTGCTTTCTGGGGTAATGGTTGGCCCGAACCCGATGAAAAAACGCCAGGCTTTTCATTCAAGTATGGTAAAGAAGCGGCTCTTACAAATGAGGATGCGATAAAGGCACAAGAGAATTATTTAACGCAATTTGTGAATCATGTTAACCAGTATACCAAGGTTGCTTATAAAAGTGATCCTGATATTGTTGCCTTTGAAGTGAGTAATGAACCACATCATCGTGGAACACCGGCATCGGTGACAACCTATATCAATCGCATGGTGAGAGCCATCAGAAAAACAGGAAGTAAAAAGCCAGTCTTTTACAATATCAGTCACAGTGTTCATTTGGGAGATGCATACTTCAACGCGGATATACAAGGCGGAACATTTCAGTGGTACCCAACAGGACTAGGTGCAGCGCATGAGCTACGCGGAAACTTCCTGCCTAATGTAGATGACTATGTTATTCCTTTTGAAGCAGATAAAAGATTTAAATCGATAGCAAAAGTGGTTTACGAATTCGATGCTGCTGATGTTGGACGGTCTTATATCTATCCGGCTATGGCTCGAAGCTTCAGAGAAGCCGGAATACAATGGGCTACACATTTCGCCTATGACCCAACTTATATGGCTTATGCTAATACAGAATACAATACGCATTACATGAATCTAGTATATGCGCCACAAAAAACGTTGAGCCTTAAAATTGCTTCGGAAGTATTTCATCGTATCCCGCGCTATAAAGACTATGGCACTTATCCCCAAAACGCCACGTTCGAATCGTTCAGTGTGAATTATGAAAAGGATCTTGCTGAAATGATCACCGACAAGAAATTCATTTACACCAACAACACAGAAACTGTTCCGCTAAAAGCTGAAGCGTTAGAAGAAATTGCTGGCTTTGGTAATTCTCGTGTTGTTCAGTATGAAGGCAAAGGTGCGTACTTCCTTGACAAAATAGAAAGTGGCGTTTGGCGACTTGAAGTTTTGCCCGATGCCATCTGGGTAAATAATTTGTTTGGTAAAAATAGCTTGGAGAAGGAAGTTGCCGTGGTGAACTGGAGAAGCTGGCCAATCAAAATTAATGTGGCTGACTTAGGGAATGATTTTAACATTACTGCACTGAAGGGTGAAGACCCTAATTCAAAAGAGGGGCAGCAATTCTCCGTTCGCCCTGGCGTTTATCTTTTAGTACGGAATGGTGTTAGTACAAATGTGAAAGGAAGTGATTCCTGGAAGAATATCAAGCTTGACGAATTTGTTGCACCAAAAACATCGTTAGCTAAAAGTTATGTCATTCATTCTCCATATCATCAAGTTGTTGCAGGCCATCCCTTAAAAGTAGAAGCATCTGTCATCACCCAAGAAATACCTGATAGTGTTATGCTAGTCGCAAGCAGTCCTTCGGGAAATAAAGTAATTAATATGAACCGGACGAATGCTTATGATTATACAGGTGATATTCCATCAGAATTAGTTACACAGGGCTACTTGAACTATTTTATTTGTATCAAACACAAAGGCACTACACAAACCTTTCCGTCTGGCGTTTCAAGTTCACCATTGCAATGGGATTTTTATAAGGACACACCTTATAAAGTTCCAGTAGTATCAGCAGGTAAAAGTTTGTATTTGTTCAATGCCATTACCGATTCAGAAGAAGTGTCAAGAGAATGGAGAAAGGGTTCCGACCTTATACCAGGTGACAATCCTAATACTGCATCCCTCGTCTTCAATGTGCCGCAGCTTTTCATTAAAGATCCAGAGAATCTCCATGCACTAGAGATCTACGATTATTCTTTTCGCTATAACTTTTCCGAAAAAGTGAAGGGGAGGATAGATGAGTTAAACCGGTTTAAAAAGATCGTCATACAAGCAAGGTCAATGGATGATAAATCATTCCCACTTCAGGTGGCGTTGGTCACTAGGGATGGCAATGCATTTGGAGCACTCATTACATTAGAGAATCAGGCATCGAATGAGTATACTATTAACATCGCAGATCTCAAACCTGTTAAACTAGTAAGCCTTCCGCGTCCATACCCGGGCTTCCTACCTTACTTTTTCAATATTGCAATTGCAAACAAATTTCTTGATCTCACTAAGATTGAAAGTTTGCAAGTCTCTCTCGGTCCTGGAATTGAAAAGGATAATTTACAATCAGCTTTTTCTTTTTCAGTTGAAAGTGTAAGACTAGACTAGCTTAGTCAATCCTCCCTTTTTTAACAGAATAATAACCAAGTTCTGCTGGTACTTCTCCATTAAACTATTACTAAAACAAAAAGTTGCTTCAATTGGGAGATACAACCTTTCCTGATTCCGATCATACAGTCCTCTATAACGCTACTAATCTACGGAACGGCTAATAAACGGCAGATGAACGGCAAATGAACGGCAAATGCAGCAGGATTTGAGAAATTTGATATAGCGAAAAACCACACAACAGATGCTTCAATTCTGATATATGGTTTTTGGGAAAGCGTGATGCAACCACAATAATTTCGCTCACTCGGATCGCAGAGTATTCGCAGGATTTGCCAACGCTGCCCTGATTGACTGATAACTTACCGTGAGCAGTGCGATGAGTACAGCAATGATTCCTGAGACTACAAAAACATCCCACGTGATTTCAACCTTGTACTTATAATCTTGCAGCCATTGTTGCATGAGATACCAGGCTAGCGGAACTGCAATGACAAACGATATCAGCACGAGCTTTACAAAGTTCTGTGTGAGCAATTGAAAGATGTTGTTAACAGAAGCACCAAGCACCAACCGGATACTAATCTCTTTGTTCCGTTGCTCCACCATGAAGGCCGAAAGTGCAAACAATCCCAGACAGGCTACGATAATGGCAAGAATCGCAAAACTTCCGAAGATGTTGCCCATGCGTTGTACGTCCTCATACATTCGTGCGTAGCTTTCGTCAAGGAACGAATAGCGTATAGGTTGATGTGGTAAGAATTTATTCCAAACATTGGTTAAAGAGGCGATTACATCTGCCATGTTTTTTGAATTGACCTTTACAGAAACAATTGATCCCCATGGGTCATAGACAAAACAAAGCGGTTTGATTTCTCCTTTCATCGATTCGAAATTAAAATCCTCTACCACACCAATCACCTGATAGCTTTCCCAATTCATAATGCGCTCTCCAATAGGTTTTTTAAAACCAAAAGCTTTCGCCATAGCTTGATTGATGATCACAGCCTGCGAATCAGATGCGAGCTCGGGATTAAAATTTCTTCCTTCAAGCAATTTCATTCCCATAGTGCTAATGTAGTCCTCATCAACAAACCACTTCTGGGCACCTACTGACTTTTCTTGCTTCGACTTTCCATCTCGCCAAAATTGATTCTGGTCACGCTTGGTGCCAGCAATAGGAAGGTAATGGCTAATGGTTACATGTTCTACATCAGAAAGTGATAACAGCTCATCCTTGAACGCAGCTTGTTGTTTGTCTAAGGTATTAGCACCCTGGATCATGATCACTTGTTCTTTATCATATCCTATTTTAGTATTTAGAATATAATCCATTTGCCGGTAGATGATGAATGTACCGATGATCAAGACAATGGAAGTAGTGAATTGAAAAATAACCATTGCGCTTCTCAGCTTAGAGCTTTTGCTTCCACGGCTCACACTACCTTTCAATACATCAATAGGTTTAAAGGCAGATAAGTAGAATGAAGGATAAATGCCGGCAATGATCCCTATTATAATCGCAGAAAGGGTAAGTAATGGAAGTAGCCACCATGCAGTCCATGGAACAACCAACGTTTTACCAGCTAACGAATTGAAGTAGGGGAGCGCGAGCCAAACAATAATAACGGCAATTAAAAATGAAACAAAACTGAAGAGTAGTGACTCCGTTAGAAATTGCCTCACAATATAACTCCGCAGTGATCCTACAACTTTTCTCAGTCCAACTTCTTTAGCACGGTTAGCAGATTTAGCGGTAGATAGGTTTATAAAATTAATGCAAGCGAGAAGAAGGATAAAGCATGCAATGCCTCCAAAGAGCCAAACGTAGCGTATGTCACCATGTGGAATGGCATCATTAATTCCTTCTGATAGCAAGTGAATATCACGCACAGGCTGTAGCCGAAACATGTGATTCTTTTTAACTTCTGCTACAGACTGATCACCGGTCTCCTCGAGATGGCCAACAAAGTGAATGTCCCTTACCCGAAGAAGTTTTTTTTCTAAAGCAGTTACATTTGTTCCCGGTCTTAGCTTTACATACACATTATAGTTCCAGCAGCACCAGCTTGTTTGTTCCCCTGGCCAAAATTCTTTTTCCGTAAGGGTAACTAGAAAATCATATTGTAGGTGTGAAGTGGCAGGAAAGTTTTCCATCACGCCACCAATAGTATAAGGTGTAGATTTATCTTCATTAAAAATAATGGTTATGCCAGTAGGGTCTTGGTTAGGAAAGTATTTGTCTGCTTTCCTTTTTGAAATCACGATGGTATTAGGCTTGGCCAATGCATGCCGCTGGCTTCCATACACCATGGGAATCTCCAGGATTTCAAGCAGGTCTTGGTCTGCATAAGCAAAGCCTTCCTCATAAGAATTTTCAATTTTGTCTTCCGCTCTAAATAAATTACTTCCTGCATTGAACCAGTTATAAGGAATAAGTCTTCCTGCTTTTTCGACCTCGGGATAATCAGCTTTCACAATACCAGCCATGGAAGCTGGGAAAGCAGTCCACTTTCCACCATCTGCACCTTTGTTTTCATTGTATATGCGATAGACTTGTGCCCCATTTTTGTAATGCTTATCGTAACTGAGCTCATGCCTGATGAAGAGCGAGATAACAATGCAGGTAGCAAGACCGAGCGCGAAACCTCCGATCTTGATAGCAGTAAACATCTTCTGGCGCGACATTGTCCTCCAGGCAATTTTAAAATTGTTTTGAAACATAATGCGATGGTTTATGTGAATTGAATTTGATCGTTGCCTTATGGCAAAAGGTTGAATGAATTGAACAACATTCAATAGGAAAAGCAGATCTGCCCTTCGTTTTCCGAGAGACGTACAACGTCTTGCATAAAGTTCAAGCATATCTCCCAACACAGCTTCAGCGAGGTGAGTATTGCAGAGCCACCGAAAAAATTGAACAGCAAATCTTGGTGGTGAGTGTTTATCTGTTTGAGGCTTCTTCATATCTTGGCGCCCTCCCAAACCACCTTCGGAATTTGTTTCCACATGGTATTTCGCATCTCACGCGATTCGTTGAGTACATGAGCGCCTGCGTGCGTCAAGCTATACAATCGTTTATCCCTTCCTCCTCGCGTTTCAGTTGCGCCACCCATTCGCGATTTTAAATATCCTTTATCTTCCAGCCTCACCAATGCTTTGTGAACAGAACTAATCATGATGTTTCGGCCCGTCTGTTTTTCAAGCTCATCTACAATGGCCAATCCATAAGCATCGTCAAACAGAATTCCAACAGATAACAGCACGAGTTCCTCGAACTCTCCGAGATAAGTCCCTTTCATGTAATGATTGTTTTATGGGAAACATTTGTTTCACCTTTGCCTATAGACCGGGTAAAAAATGAAAGGTTACAGAATTTGTAATAAATATTTCCATAAGGCTTATAGATTCCCTAGCGGCCGGAGGTCAGTGTGTAAGCTAGCCAACTGCAAACTTCTGGGTAAGCATATTTACTGAACTAATGTTGATAGTGACTTAAGCAGTTTGCCATTAATCAAAGATGATAGTACGATTGCCATAAACAAATACGCGATCTTCCAGCACAAGCTTCAGTGATTTTGAAAGCACAATCTTTTCAACATCTCTACCTGCTTGTGCCATCTCTTTGGCACTGTGTGAATGTGCAACAGGAATAACACTTTGCGCGATGATGGGACCTTCATCAAGATTATCGTTAACGAAGTGAGCAGTTGCACCAATAATTTTAACACCTCTCTCGTATGCCTGGTTGTAAGGATTAGCGCCAGCAAATGCAGGTAAAAATGAATGATGGATATTAATAATGCGATTTGAAAAACGACTTACAAAAGCAGGAGACAAGACGCGCATATATTTAGCCAGTACAACAAACTCCGGATGGTAACGATTTAATATTGCAACAACCTCTTCTTCGTGTTCTTCGCGGGTTTTTCCTTCATGACTGATAAAATGGAATGGAATGTTGAACTTCCCCACAAGCTCCTCGAGGTTGCTGTAGTTGCTGATGATGCATTTCAGATTTATGTGCAGTTCATCGAAGCTATGACGTATCAACAGGTCGCTCAAGCAGTGATGTTCTTTGGTCACGAGAATGCAGATATCTCGTTTTTGCCTGGTGCTGAGCTTAATATTTGCTTCTACAGGAAGACATGTTCTTAACTGGTCAAGGAAAGTATCAGGCTCATAATTACCCGAAAATTCGGTACGCATAAAAAAATGTCCAAGGTTGTGCTCGACAAACTCTGCATTGTTAATAATATTAAGATTATGCTGGTAAATAATCTGCGTGATCTTATAGACTAATCCTTGCTGATCTTTACAATGGATCAGTAAAATTGAAGAACTCATTAATATTTTCCGTCTTTTATTGCAGCTAAAAGTAACAATAAAAGAGTTGCTTGATAGGGGAAGGCGAAATTTTTAAGCGTAGGTAAAGCCGCTATTGGTTATGTTAATGACCTCATGCGTAGCGCTCGCTAATTGTTGTAAGGACTTGTAAATTTTCCTACCAGTCTCCAAGCGCCATTTTTCTTCTCCCAAATGTTGGTGTAGCGCCTTTTTACCGGCTTTCCTATTTTTATGTCACTACTAAACTGCGATACTAATTCATAGCCCATAGCAAATACGACATCTCCTTTGATATGTAAACATTCATTTTGACGGCTGAAGTGGGCGTAATAAGGTAGCAGCATATTCTGATCGCTAGCACTACCGTTATTGGTCCCACTAAACGAAAAATCATGTGCCCACAACTTCTTTAAGACTGCAGTGTCTCTTTTGCGTAGGGCATTGCATTCCAATTCTTCTAATACCCAAATTTGCTTCTGTATTTGAGCATCAGGATGTTCTTTACTAAAAGTATATGGAGGATTAGTTTCCATTACCAATTGCATGTTTTCGCTGCCAGTATAATACCTTTCAGTTTCCAGGTTCTGCGCATGTGCGACATTTAATATTATAAAGAGAATTAGCAGGCCGAAGGTCAATTTCATTTTACAGCAGGTGTTATTGTATAACAAGTTATTTTCTTAATTATTGTATCATATATACTATATCTGTCTTTCACCCAATCGCACTGCTGTTCAATTCCAGTTTGTACATGCTTAATCCAATATTCATCTACTTCTGCTGCGACCCACCGTTTACATCAGGTGATAAAACAACAACGACAGAAGATGCAGTGGAATTGCGAAGGATAAGGATGTTACAATAGTTGAATTCAACGGAGAGCATTTAGCTCGATTGCTATAATGACTAAAAACTAAATGGTGAGTATATTGAGCGGATAAAGATTCTTCAGGCAGAATAACCTGTGAGCGTAAAATGTGTTAAAAGTGATACAGTTAAAGGGCACGTTCGTAAGTGTAAATAATTAATTTAGCTGCATAATTCCACAGCATGCAAAGAAGTGCGCGTGAAATGTTAATACGATTTTATTACAGTGAAAATTACATCAGACATAAGACGACTTTACAAGCCAGTTCAACCTACATTAAAACAATCCGCTCACAACGTAACGTACTGTGAATTCTTACCTGCCAAAGAGCTTCAAGATTTTATCTATTGTTATTGGCAACTAAAAACTACTGAAGCACATCCTGATTACACCTTCAATTACCGGGTTGTCGCTGATGGTTGCATCGATATCTTTTTCGATCTTAATAATCCTAAGGAAAATTTCGTGATGGGGTTCTGTAAAAAATATACCCTGTTTCCATTGGAAAATAATTTCAATTATGTGGGCATCCGATTTCTGCCAACCATGTTTCCACAACTTTTTAACGTAAATGCATCAGAACTAAGTAACCGATTCGAATATTTAAATGCAGTTGTTCCTGATACTTCCTCTTTTATATCAAATAGTTTTCAACAGGATCTGAATCAGGATCAAATCAAAGTCATTTTCGATAAGTACTTTACGCAACACGCTTCAAACATCTTCTTAGACAATGATAGCAGACTTTACGGAGCAATTGACATCATACTAAAAAACTTTGGTGTTATTGACATAGAAAGAGACCTTGATACAGGCATTAGCCCGAGACAGCTTCGCAGGCTTTTTGAATTTTATATTGGTGATACAGCCAAGACCTTCAGCAAGGTTGTGCGTTTTCAAAATATTCTTCGTGCGAAACCATCCTCCCAAAGCTTGCGCCAAAACAAATTATTCTTCGATGTCGGATACTACGATCAGTCACATTTTATAAAGGAGTTCAAAACCTTTTATGGCGTTACGCCCAGTATAGCTTTCGGTCGTTAACGTTTGTCCGTTTTTTACAATGTTAGCGATGTAACAAGAGTCACTTTTACATCATTAAAACAAAAACATGAAACGATTATCAGCAATACTGTCACAGTTTGTGTGTTTGCAAGCGGTTATTCACAAACAAATCCAATCACTAAACGTCAAAATAAAATGAAATTAAATGCAGGCATTGTTACAAATAAGCTGGAAGAGAGCAAAGCTTTTTACACCAGCATTCTGGGTTTTGGAGTAACATTTGAAAATGAATTTTATTTGTTATTGCACACACCCAGCCACCAGGCGGAAATAAGTTTTCTGCTTCCTAACCATCCATCACAACAACCTTTATTTCACCAACCTTTTCAAGGGCAGGGCATGTACTTCACCATAGAAGTTGATGACATAGATGGCATTTACGAAAAAATTAAACAGAAGGGTGTTGACATTAAAATAGAGATTCGTGATGAGCCTTGGGGAGACAGGCACTTCGCAATTCAGGATCCTAACGGTATTGGTATCGACATTGTAAAGTACTCACCACCGCAGGTCAAGTAACCAATCTACAATGCTGAAAGTTTAAGTGTCAATTGATGTTGCAATTGACACTTACATTTGGCCGCTTACTTCACGACGCTACATCGAACTTTTTCTTCCTTTCACTACCAGGTAACGAATCCATAAAAAATCATTGTAAATCTTCTTAACAGATTTAATAGTAAAGTGTGTTGCCTTACGTTTTCCGTAGCCTTCCTCTACTTCAAAAACACTAGGGGAACCGATGGTGCCATCGGCCACGGGTGCTAACACAAGGCTGAACTCATCAATAAGTTTTGCTTTTAAAAATGATCCATTCACGTGACCTCCCCCATCAATACGAAGAATTTTAATGCCGAAGAGTTTGTTTAATTTCTGTAAGACCAGATTGAGGTCTAATTCCTTTTTACCAGCAAAAATATAGGAGACGTTTTTTAACCTAAGGTGCTGAAGATATGCTCCCGACACTTTTTCGCTCAACACTTCAATGACATGTTCGGTCGATACCATGTTAGTGTCCCAGTAGCACTTTCCCGAAGGATCAATCACTACAGCATAGCCTTTCGCGCCATGTTCAGCTACAAAGTCTTCCTTGGTAATGCGAATATTGGGTTGATTATCCTTAAATGGTTTCTTACTCGAAAACTCTTGCATCGTTGTGCGACCAACCAGCCATGCATCTGATTTAATCTTCGCAGCTGTTTCCTCAAAATATTTGTGATGATCTTTAAATCCCCAGATATTTTGTTTGATACGCCCGTCAACTGATCCAAGCATGTGGCAAATAACGTAAGGCTTCATTTTATTTATTTGTTTGTATATTATTTTAAATACAATAAAACCATTCCTACTTCGGAAATGGAATCAGAGTACAACTATAACATTAATATCCCTATTTGTTTCCTTGTCAAGTATGCCCTCGCCTTCATTTTTAAAAATCGTACAGTACATCTATATTTAATTGTGATCGGTGATTTAACTTTTTAACTTTATTGTATGAAAAAATCAAAGACCATTTTTAAGTTGTTATTTGTCGCTTTGTCTATTCTTGCATTGAACTGTAAAGAGGATGAAGAACCATCGGTGAATAAGCTTACACTTCCATTAAAAGAAGAATCAGAACATTTTGAATTTTATTATGATGAGGGCATAAATGCAACTAATATTCGTCCGATACGAGAGGCTCTGGAAGACAACTACATTAAAATAACAACCCATTTTGAAACTTTCGGAATGCCCAAAATAAGAATTGCCCTTTGGTCACAGCGAAAAGAGTTTGATGAATCTATGAACAACCAATACCCATTTGCAGCTGGATATGTGAACGGGAGAGAGGAAGTAAGAATGTTCTATACCGGATCTCCCTCTGAAATTTCGGGAGCTGTTCATGAGTTTACGCATATAGTCACCATGTTTGTAGCAGAGGATTTTGCTAATAACCCCCGATGGCTGTGGGAGGCAACTGCGCAATATGAATCTAATTCATTTGTAGATCCAAAAACACTTTCTTATGTGGTGGATGGTAATTACCCCTCCTTGCAAGAGTTAAGTAATGAGCAGGGAGGCAATCAGCGTATTTATCCCCTAGGATATGTGCTAGGTGAATTTATAGTAGAAGCATTTGGCTACGAGGGACTACGTTCACTCATTAAAAATCATGGCAATATCAAAAAGACTTTCAGTATAACAGAAGCAGAATTCGAGTCGCAATGGCATGCTTTCGTCAATGAAAAGTATTTATGAAAGCATGAGAATTAACCATTATTCATTCTTGAACTCTTGCAGGATTAGCAAGTGCTGTACGAATAGATTGTGAGGCAACAATCAATAGAGTTGCCTAAGAGACAATTGCGCAGATAAGACGATTATCCACCAGCTAAGGTTTACTTTGTAAATAGAATAATGAAAGCCGTTGATAGGTGAGTAATCACTTAGATTCTTCTTACACTATAAATTTCAATAACTCCGAATGTTTATCATGTCTAAAAGTTTAAAGGACCTTGCGTTACTGATTCTATTCCTTATTGTAAATGCAATAGGGGTTGCAAAAACGAATGACACGATCCCTTTTAACCAAGAAGCGGTACACACATTTTTGCGTAAGTTTGGTACCCGTAGCGTTGTAATAGGTGTAATCAAAGGCGATAAAGAATTCTTACATGCTTTTGGCAAGATTAACGCGATAGGCCGTAAACATAAGGCTCCTGATGGAAACACACTTTTCGAGATTGGATCGATAACGAAAGTGTTCACAACCTATCTTTTGGCAGATGCCATACAAGCGAAAAAGTTAGCGCTACACGATACTGTCATCCATTTCTTACCAAGACCAAAAAACGATTATCACCTCAAGCTTCATCAGATTACCCTGTTGCAACTTGCCACACATACTTCCGGACTGCAAAGTGTTACCATGCGCTCAATTTTTACACCGGGTAAGGTAGCGCTCATCTTTCTGGGTGTTCCACCCTTTGTTATGTCAAATCCCTATAATCGATACCATGAGGGTAAGCTGATGAAAGATATTGAACATGTGAAGCCAAGAAGTGTTCCGGGGAGTAAATATGCATATTCTAATTTGGGAATGATGCTCCTAGGAAATACATTAGCACGGAGCAGTGGAACCAGCTATGAAGATCTTGTAAAGAACAAAATTTGTATTCCATTACAAATGAATCATACCTACGTCCATCTTCCAAAAACTGAAAGGAAGTTTGTTGCCACAGGTCATAATATTAGCTTGAGAACTACAAGGTGGACTTGGAGAAAGAATATGGAAGGAGCAGGAGCAATTACATCGTCAACAAACGACATGATGAAGTTCCTTCGTATGAACCTATCTACACGTGATACTACTATGGCTCAAAACGTTGCATACTGTCAAGGGACTTATTATAAACAAGATAATTTGCCCCTTGAATTAGGATTGGGTTGGCACAAGCGTACCTCTGAAAAAACAAATAATCGGGAGGTTGTATGGCACAATGGGGGAACAGGGGGTTTCAGATCTTTTCTTGGATTCAATAAAGAATCAGGTGTTGGTATTGTAATTCTTTCTAATAGTTCTGTTGATGTTTCAGAATTAGGATTTCAACTTTTAAAGGAGATGATGCCTCCTAACGAAGAGTTATAACTATTACTGATCCCTTAAACTCTTCGCAGGATTAGCAAGCGCAGCACGAATAGATTGTGAGGCAATAGTCAATAAAGTTGCCGCAAGAACAATCGCACCCGGGAAAACGATCATCCACCAGCTAATGTTTATTCTATAAGAAAATCCTGAAAGCCATTGATAGGTGAAGTAGTATGCAAGTGGAAAAGCAAACGCACAGCTGATTGCAATAAGTCTAATATACTTTTTGGAAAGCATCACGAGAATGTTCCAAACACTGGCGCCTAAAACTTTTCTTATCCCAATTTCTTTCGTACGCTTTACCATAGCAAGAGAAGCCATCCCAAATAATCCGAGGCTGGCTACAGTAATGGAGATAATACTAAATAGGTTTAACAGCTTCCCAAATAATTCGTCAGCCTGATATTGTTTTTCATAAAAACGGTCCATGAAATAATAAATGAACTGATCATTCGGATAATGTTTGCTCCAGATTGTTTGTAAAGTCTGCAAATAATCTCCTTGTCTTGATTGAACGTTGAAAGAATAATAGCCGTACTCAAATGGGTGACGATGTAGAAAAATTATGGGGTCAACCGATTTGCGAACAGATTGGTGATGATAGTCCTTCCACACGCCCAACACAGTAACGTTTCTATTGTCACGGGTAATGAGGGTTGTGTTAACGGCATCCGTAGGCGTCTTGTATCCTAATGCCAGGGCTGCAGCTTCATTGATCATACAAGTTGCAGCTGATTCTTTTTCATTAAAATTTCTTCCTCCCAGCAAGTTCATACCAAAGGTTTCCTGATACCCTTCATCGATCCACATGATCCAGAAAGATTGTTTCTTCTCATTTTTAGATCCGACAGCATGAACACCCTCATCGTGGAAACGGATTTCTTCTCCAGGAATATTCATCGTTGCCGTTCCTGATTTAAAGGCAGCATGTTGTAACACTTCATTGCGAAATGTTGTAAATCTGGTAGCGCGCAATGAATCAGAATTGGTAGAAGCTGGCGCGCGAAGTGTTATTGTTTGTTGTGTATTAAACCCGGAATCAAATTCACGCATGAACTTGATTTGTCTTCCAGCAATAAAAGTAACACCGATAATAGCGACAGCGAGAAACAATTGAAATATCATCAGACCTTGATGAAGTATATTGGCATTTCCTTTACCTCCGCCTAACTTATTTTTCATAATGAGCACAGGCTTGTATTTGGAAATAAAATGAGCTGGATAAAATGCGATAAGGGTTGTGGCTGCGACAAAGCCTGCTAAATAAGTTAACCACGTTACAAGGTTTGTTGACGAGAAAGTGATGTTTGTAAAAAGCAATTGTGAAAGCGGACCAGTGAAAAGTATAAACAAACCATATCCGATCAAGAATGTGACAACGGATAGTAACAGCGCTTCCAAAAGAAATTGCACGCTAATGGCCATGCGGGTCGCACCAAATACTTTTCGTACACCAATTTCGCCAGCACGTTCAAGCGATTGTGCAAGAGAAAGATTAATGTAATTGATCCAGGCCGTGATCAGGATAAAAACAGCCAGTGAGACAAGTGCATAAAGCAACGTCTTGTTGATACCAGGATTTATTTCACCAGAAAGGTTTGAGGAGGTATGAAGATCGAGAAATGGCCTTAATTCATACCGGCCAGTATGACCAAGTTTTTCGAGCGTGGTAATATGCTCCTTCGCCATTACACTCAGCGCATTGTTGATTGATTGAATGTCTTTCGTGTACTCTTTTAATCTAACAAAGGTAAAGGTCCAGGGAGCGGCAAAGTTTCCTTCTTTGGAGATCCAACCATTATAAGGCATTGTTGACCATGATAAAAGAAAATCAAAGTTAATGGAAGTGTTTGAAGGCACATCCTCAAATACTCCAGTAACGGTGAAAACTAGATGCTCGTTGAAATAAAGGATCTTACCAATAGGATCTTCTTTTCCAAAATAAACCTGCGCCTGCGATTTTGAAATCATCACAGAGTGAGGCGCTATCAATGCATTATCTGAGGAACCGCTTACAAGCTTGAGAGGGAAGACTTTAAAAAATGAGCTATCGACAAACAGCATGTCCTGATCTACAATACGAACATCTTCGGTGAAGACAAATGCTTTTTCATTATAGACCCTCGTTACTGCTTCTATCTGCGGAACGTAATCTCCTGCCAACAGCGCTGTGCGATCATGCGTGCGTGCGCTTTGAAGCACAGGCTCCCCTTGTTGATATTCGTAATAGTCGATCCTGAAAATCTTGTCAGCACCATCATAAAAGTTATCGAAACTCAGTTGATATTTTACATACCCTGTTAAGGCAAGAAATATTGCAATGCTAATGGAAAGACCTATTATATTAATTGATGTGAAGAGCTTATTACGGATAAGATTTCTGATTGCCGTATTCCAGTAGTGTTTTAGCATTTCGTTTTTTTAAACTAAGTGAATGTTAAAGGTATCAAAAAAGATAAGCGCTGAGATTTTATCCCTCTAAAGCTAAAGTTTTGTTGACATTAATAAAACAACTTGAAGTCTAACTCAGTCCGACAATTTTCTTAATTCTTTTTTCATTTGTAAATGTGTAAATTTAAAGCCCCCTGGTGACTTCTATTTTAATTACAACACTGTTTACACAGTTTTTTATATCGTTATAACAATGCAGAAAGTTTTGAGTCATGAAAATATTACTGAATCACAATTTAGAAATCTTATTAATGAAGCACCATTTTCTGCAGCTGTCTTGTCTGGCGATGATTTGATCATTGAGTTGGCAAACGAAATATCACTAAAGCTTTGGGGAAAAGACAAAAGCATTATCGGTAAAAGACTACTAGAAGCGTTGCCAGAAATGCAAGGTCAACCTGTATTTAAGGTTTTAAAAGACGTGTATAACACCGGTATCACCTATGAAGGAAAGGAAAATGTAGCTTATCTTGAGGTTAATGGTATTCGCAAGAAGCTATATGTAAATTTTGTATATAAGGCTATCCATGATGATAAGGGTCGTATCAGTGGTGTGTTCGCAGCCGGTTATGATGTTAGTGAGCATGTTGAAGCAAGAGAAAAACTTGCCGTGTCTGAAGAGCGTGCAAGACTTGCAGTTGATGCAGCGGGCATGGGCACATTTGAACTTCATTATCCAACAGGCTCAACGGTAACCTCGCCTCGGTTTGATGCTATTTTTGGGTTTAGTAGTCCTCGGCCGCATATAGATTAGTTAATGCCATCCATCCTGAAGACAGGGCTACAAGAGATTCAGCGCAGGCAAGAGCACTGGAAACAGGTGTGTTGAATTATGCAGCGCGTTTGATTTGGCAAGATCAGAGTTTGCATTGGGTGCGCGTGCTGGGTAAAGTTTTTTATGATGACGATCGTAAACCGCTTCGGTTACTGGGAACTGCGCTGGACATTACAGAGCAGAACCTCGCGACCAAAGAGCTTGAGGAAAGTGAGCAACGATTCAGAACACTCATTACAGAAATGCCTGAGATTGCGTCCGGACTGTACAAAGGAAAAGAACATCATATTCAATATGTTAACGAGGTGATGATCAAATTTTGGGGAAAGGATAGTTCCGTAATGGGTAAAACTTTTAGAGAAGCATTGCCTGAACTTGAAGCCAGCCATTTTTCGATCAGCTCGATAATGTGTATTTAACAGGTGAGCCTTATATAGGCAAAGAGGTAGCGGCATCGTTAATGGTAGGTAGAAGATGCAACACTCCTATTTTAATTATACCTATAAGGCTTTGCGCGATTCTCATGGATCGATTTATGGCATTCATCACATGGCAGTGGATGTTACAGAACAAGTACTGAGTAAACAAAAGTATATTCAGAGTGAAAAGCGATTCCGCCATTTACTCATGCAAGCTCCTTTTGGAATTTGCATTCTTAAGGTAAAAGTTTCATTGTTGAGTTTTCAAATGATATTTTTCTACAACTGGTAGATCGCAAAAGAGAGGCATATGTAGGGAAGCCGTTGTGGCAAGGCCTGCCCGAGGTGGAAAGCCAGGTCTTCAATAGACTGTTAAATGAAGTGATGCGAACAGGTACTGCTTTTCATGGGAAAGAGTACAGTCTGCAGGTTAAACGACAAGGGCAAATTGAAACGGTATATGTTGATTTTACTTATGAAGCCTTAAGAGACGAAGAGGGTAACGTTGATGGTATTCTCGCACTTGCCATAGATGTTACGGACAAAGTATTGGGTCGAATAGAAATAGAAAAATCGCGCGACAAATTTAATTCCATCCTTGAAACGCTTCCACAAATGGCGTGGACAGCCAATAATAATGGAGAGATTAATTTTATCACGGAGCAGTGGTATGACTATACAGGGCAAAAAGAAAATGCAGGACTTGGAAAAGGTTGGGTAAGTGCTTTGCCTGCTGAAGAAGCAATTGGTTTTGTAGAGAATTGGCAAAGCGCTGTGCAGCAAGGAAAACTCTTTGAGGATGAAATAAGGTTACGGAGATACGATGGCGTATTTCGCTGGCACCTGATTCGTGCTGTTCCTATTTATGACGATCGCGACGTTCCTGTAATATGGGTAGGAACATCAACCGATGTACATGATCAGAAATTATTCAGTGAAGAGCTTGAGCGAAAAATCAAAGAAAGAACAAAAGAACTTGAAAGGTCAAATAGTGAGTTAGAGCAATTTGCCTACGTATCATCTCATGACTTGCAGGAACCGCTGCGAAGATCACAACCTTTACAAGCATGTTGCAGAAGGATCTCGGAGAATTGCCTGAAAGATCTCAGCGTTATCTCGACAAGATTTCCGCTTCGTCTTCACGAATGTTGACTTTAATCAAAGATGTGTTGGAATATTCCAGGCTCACTAAAGCAGAGCGGAGGTACGTTCCTGTAGACATGGATGTAATTCTGCAAAATGTAATGACAGATTTTGATTTATTGATCGAACAAAAAAATGCAAAAGTTGAAGTGCAAAAATTAGGTATTATCGATGGCATACCGCTGCAGATAAACCAGTTGTTCCATAACCTGTTGAGTAACTCCTTAAAATTCGCAGCGAAGGAAAGAGACCCGCACATACAAATTAAAATTAAACGCCTGACAGAGGAAGAAGTAGCACAGCACAAAGACCTTGATCAGAGTCTTCCTTACATACAGATAGAGTGGCAGGACAATGGAATTGGATTTTCAGAAGAACATGCTGAACAGATCTTTGTAATTTTTCAACGGCTGAACGATCGGGGATCATATTCAGGTACCGGAATCGGCCTGGCCATGTGTAAAAGGATAGCAACCAATCATAGAGGCGAAATTTCCGTTCGATCAGCAGTTGATAAAGGTTCTACCTTTTTTATCGTCCTGCCTGCTAAGCACAAATAATAAGACGGTCGACGACCAATGCTTTCAAAAAAAAATAAAATCAAGTTGTGTTGCTGGCCTTTTAAATGCGCCACCATTGATCTTGTAACTTCTTGCGAGTCGTAGAAGAAGTTGTATCTGATTTCCGAATCTGCTTGCTTTTACTGCACATAAAGTAATGACCACCTAAGGAATAAATAATTAAAATAAGCGTTAGTGCTGTTATCTTTGTCGATTACTTTATCATAGATATGTATAGTCCAAAAAATAAAAAGAGTTTCGTTTACACGCACGGCATTGTTGCCCTTGTGATGATCATAACCACTTCAGTATTCGCTCAGGAAGAGAAATCCAAAGCGAAAGTACTTGATCCAGCCAATATGGACGTTACCGTGAAGCCTGGTGAGGACTTTGTTCGTTATGCCGGCGGAATTTGGCTTCAGAATAATGCAGTTCCTGCGAAGGAAACGCGTTGGGGTAGTTTTAATATTTTACGTGATTTCAACGTCAAAGCTGTTCGCACTATTTTAGTAGAAGCTGCGGCTGATAAAAATGCAGCGCCAGGTTCATTGAAAAAGCGTGTAGGTGATTTTTATGCTGCTGGCATGGATAGTCTCGCTGTTGAACGTGCAGGTTTTACGCCTATACAAGCTGATTTTGCAAGAGCTGGTAGTGTAAAGAATATAGATGAAGTATTGGATGAGATAGTTTTTCAAAGAACACAAGGAATCGCTAATCCGCTTTTTGGATTTTCTATTGGTCAGGATCGGAAGCATCCTCAAACAATGGTAGTGCAACTTTTGCAAGGCGGTATTTCAATGCCCGATCGTGACTATTATTTGAAGCACGATGCACGCACTGAAAAAATTCAGTCTGCCTTCAATGATTATGTCAATACACTATTCAAGCTTGCTGGTGAAACAGAAACTGTATCGAAACAGAAGGCTGAAACCATTTTTATGTTGGAGAAAAAAATGGCGAAGGCGCAAATGAGCCGGGTTGAAATGCGCGATCCGTATAAGACGTACAATAAATTTTCGGTAGTTGATTTTGCAAAGAAAACGCCTGCGTTCGATTGGCCTTCAACATTAAAGAAATTGAACGTAGCAGGTGAAGATAGTATACTTGTGAATGCCCCTGCATTTTTTGCGGTAGCAGACAGCTTGTTAAAAAGCGTTCCACTAAATGACTGGCAGACCTATTTGCAGTGGAACGTGCTTCGCGGTTCTGCGCCTTATTTAAGCAAAGCATTTGTGGACGCTAACTTCGCGTACTCACAAGCCTTGAGTGGGCAAAAAATACAAACGCCGCGGTGGCAACGTATGGCTTCCTTAACTGATAATACCGTTGGCGAATTGTTAGGACAGCTTTATGTTGAGAAGCATTTTAAGCCAGCTGCTAAAACAAGAATGGATGAACTGATCAAAAATCTGATCAAGGCTTATGAGATCCGCATCAAAAACCTCGATTGGATGAGCGATGTTACCAAACAAAAGGCATTGGATAAGTTACATGCGTTTACACCAAAGATCGGATATCCTGAAAAATGGAAAACCTATGATAGCCTTAACATCTCAAGAGAATCTTTTTTTGAAAACGTTCGGAATGGTTCAAGCTGGAATTATATGTTCATGATAAGTCAGCTCGGAAAGCCGGTTGATAAAACCCGTTTCGGCATGACGCCGCCAACTGTAAATGCCTACTACAATCCTTTAAATAATGAGATTGTTTTTCCAGCCGGAATTCTTCAGTATCCATTCTTCCATGCAGAAGCAGACGATGCTTTTAACTATGGAGCTATTGGCGCAGTTATAGGGCACGAAATATCTCATGGCTTCGATGATTCCGGAAGCCAGTATGATAAAGATGGAAGTTTGCGTAACTGGTGGACGCCAGAAGATTTGACCAAATTCACAGAAAAAGCAAAAAAATTACAGGAACAGTTCGATGCTTATACAATATTGGATAGCATTCATGTTAATGGAAAACTTACACTGGGTGAAAATATTGGTGACCTTGGTGGATTGAATGCGGCATATGAAGCATTTAAAATGACACCACAAGGTAAATCAAATAAAAAGATTGATGGCTTTACACCTGATCAGCGTTTCTTCCTGGCATGGGCTCAGGTATGGAGGGCTAATACGCTTTCAGAAACAGCAGCGCAGTTGATCATTACGGATACGCATTCTCCGGGCGAATATCGTGCTATTGGTGCACCCGTGAATATGGATGCATGGTATAAAGCATTTAACATCCAACCTACTGACAAGCTTTATAAAAAACCTGAAGACCGCATCAAGATCTGGTAGTTTAAACATAGTGGTGAAAGCACTCGGAAAATGATTTCGAAAAATAACGACATGCATTCGAATGATCCTTTACATGGAAAAACATTAGAAATGATTCTGATTCATTTGGTGGATCATTTCGGATGGAAGGAGCTAGGAACGTTGATCAGTATCAATTGCTTCAACAGCAACCCGAGTATCAAATCGAGTTTAACATTTTTACGTAAAACGCCTTGGGCACGTAAGAAGGTTGAAGAACTATATATCAGCACGTTGCCGTAAATTAGTATTGCTTACGGATTATATTCATCAACGATGCAGATGGTATCCCAACGGCTATTCGTGATGATATTTACCAATCGGGTTGACATTAAGTTAATTATCCGGCTTTTGAATAAATAAGAAGACCAAGCCCTGTTATAAAACACAGAAACATAATATTTAAAAGAAGGGTAGTGCCCTTTGGTGCTTTCGAGAATTCTTTCCAGATAAATACACCCCAGATTGCAGCGATGAGTACTGCACCTTGCCCGAGCCCATAAGAAATGGCTGGCCCCGCCTTATCTGAAGCAATGATACTAAATGACATTCCGACACACCAAATTATACCACCACAGATTCCGGTCAAATGACTTCTTAAATTTCCTCGGAAATAATCGGAATATGAAACCTTTGGCCCCTCAATGGGTCTCTTCATTAAAATGGTATTGAAAACGACATTGCTCAGAAAAATTCCGGTTGCAAAAATTACAATAGCAGTATAAGGTGTAAGCTTTTCCGCTTCCGGTATTGAAAAGTTTGTTACCATGCCTTGAACAACAAACCCATAGAACTGAGACATGAGTACGCCTGCAAAAATTGAAAGCAACAGCCCTTTCGTTGAAACTTTTTGGGTTTGACCTGAAAGCTTTTTGTAGGCAATGGCATTTGCTATGATACCTATTGCAATAAGTGCCACACCTGAAAAAATAATGGTAGCATTACCAGAAGGTGCAAGACGATAATTGTCAACAACACCAAGAATAAGGGCAATGCCAATGCCAACAGGGAAAGCGACAGACATCCCAGCCGTTGAGATTGCCGCAATTAAAAGGATATTTGCCAGGTTAAATACAACGCCTCCGATAAAGGCAGAAAGGATGTTAGCGCTACTTGCCTGTTGTAGGTCATCCAGAAAACTTCTTCCCCCTTCGCCAATACTGCCCAAGGTGAAAGCGAATAAGACGGCCATCAGTAGAATGCCAATAACATAGTCCCAATAGAATAATTCAAAACGCCATGAACGCTCAGCAAGCTTTTGCGTATTGGCCCACGATCCCCAGCATAACATGGTGATGATGCAAAAGAAAACTGCTAAAGGATAACTTTCAATAATAAACATAGCCTTAATTTATAATGCCCGATAGAAAGGAAGTTATTGATGGGAAGTATTTGCAGGTTTATCTGAATAGATGATTACATCGTTAATCCTGATTTTGCTATCAGTGTCGCCATTCAGTAATTTCACTTTAACAGAGTGCTTTTGTTTCGGTAAATTATACTTCCAGAATAATTCGTACTTGCGTGTTGTGAAACTTGCGGGAAGCTCGCTTGTTTCTGCTAGTTTGCCATCAATGTAAAGTTCAGCTTTAAATACAGAAGTAGAACTTGAGTTCCATTTTGCTGATTCGCCCCGAATCACAAAACCTAATCCTTCGAAGTCAAAAGTATATTCACTCGTTAAATCCTTCCCTACCTGTATTTTATCTATGGGATAATGACCTTCAAAACTTTTTTCAAAGCGAACAGCCTGCGGTTGCTGTGTTAGTATCATCACATTTTCACCCACTAGCTTTCCTCCGTTTTTTTGAATGTTTTGTATCGCATGTTTAAAACCTAGTTCATAAACATCGTTCAACGAGATTGACGTATACTTGAAATCTATTGCCTCGCTTTCTTTGAGTCCCATTTTCCAATAAGCTGGAATATTCTTATATCCGATGACGGTGCCTAGAATGCCACCAGCAGAAGAAGGGTTACAATCGGAATCCTGACCTGCACGTGTGCTGATTTCAAGTGTTTTTGTAAAATCGCCATTACCGTATAGCAAGCCGAGAACAACGTAGGCTGCATTGACACTTGCATCGATGTTAAAAGGAACAAACACTCCGTCAGGACAGCCCACATCTTCACTCCATTTTTTCTCAATCTCAAACCAAGTTCTCTTCCAATCATTTGGATATTGCCCATGCCATAGTATTACATCGTTGATTACTTTATAAAATCTACTTTGTACGGGTACTGTTTTCAGGGCCTCTTTTACCACGTATCCTATATCCTTCGAGGTAAAGGCAAGTGTGTACATCGCTCCCATATAAATGCCACCATACCATCCGTCACCATAGTTCATAATATGACCAATTTTATCGCTGATATTGGACGCAGTGTTTGGCATACCTGGAGACATGAGCCCAGCAAAATCAGATTCAATCTGATAATCGATACAATCAGCATGAGGATTATTAATCCAATGTCCGGATTCAGGTGCAGGTATGCCATGTAAAATATTGTAGCGCCCTGCTTGGTTTGCATGCCAAAGCATATAGCCAGCGTTGGCATATGCATTTGCAAATTCATCGACTGGTGCATCAAGACCTTTCTTTTCGAAAATATCCACGAAAGTGAGATCCATATAAATATCATCATACAGCCCTGGGTTATTTTCCATGGTATGTTTTAAGTATCCATCGTACCATTGAATCGGCTGATAATCCTGAATCATTGTTCCGCAGAAGCGAAATTCCGTTGGTCCTCCAAACGTAACGCCAATGGTTTGGCCTGCCCAGCCGCCCATGATTTTATCTTTCAAGTCCTCTTTTGAGATTGTAAAGCTTTTTTTCAGGTCGGCCTCCGCTACATTTTTTTTACCTTGAGCAAAAGAACTAACGGAGAGACAAAATGCTATAAATAAATAGACGCAACGCATAGTGTTATAGTATTGGGATTGAGTTCGTAATTTCTTTTCTAAAAGGTGCTGATGCTTGTGCACCCATTCTTGTAACTGAAATGGCAGCAGCGCGGTTTGCAAAATCTACAGCCTCGTCCAGTTTTAAATTTTCTGATAACCCTACCGCTAGGGCGCCATTAAACACATCGCCTGCAGCAGTTGTATCAACTGCAAGAACAATTGGAGCTTTTATAAATCTCCCTCCATCATTATTGTAAATGAAGGCTCCTTGGGAGCCTAGTGTTACCACTACATTCTCAACACCTTTTTCTTTAATTTTTTTTGCAGCTTCCACAATAGAGCGTTCTTCCGTGATCTCTGTTCCTGATAGCGCTTCTGTTTCCGCCTTGTTAGGTGTAATAATGTATAAGGCTTGTAGTAATTGCTGGGGGAGAGGCATTGCGGGCGCCGGATTTAGGATAACTTTTTTACCACGCTTCGTTGCAAGGAGTGCCGCGTGCATTACAGTTTGAATGGGTATCTCAAGTTGCATGAGGATAATTTCATGGTCGTCAAATAGTTTCTCGGCCTTGTTTACGTCATCTATCGTAAGCGCCGCGTTAGAACCTTGCGCGACAACTATGGTATTCTCTCCTTTTGCATCAACGGTAATGAGTGCAACGCCTGAGGGATTTTCGGGGTCTGATACAATGTATGTTGAATTAATCCCTTCTTTCTTGAATTGCTGAAGGGCTTGCTTGCCAAAAATATCATTTCCGACTTTAGCAATGAAAGTCGTATCACCGCCCAGACGTGAGGCCGCAACTGCCTGATTAGCGCCTTTCCCTCCGGGAAACATAAAAAATTTCCCTCCAAGAATTGTCTCGCCTGGAAGCGGAAATTTTTCTGCCTTGATCACCATGTCAGTGTTTGCACTACCGATCACTATAATGGAATTTCTTCGACTCATAATTTTAGAAAACGTTTTCGATACTAATTCTTTTCAGGAGTAAATGCTATCAATTTTAGGGCAATTTGGCTAATCCAAATCTGGTATTTTTGGCATTAGATGGCCTAATAGTAATAGATTTGAAGGATTTCAGATTTAAAAACAGATAATTCTATGGCGCAAACAGATCAGCTTTTTGATCTTGTAAAATCTCTTTCGAAGTCAGAAAAGAGACATTTCAAACTTTCAATCTCACAAGGTGAAGGAGATAAAGTTTTTTTGGCGCTGTTTGATATTCTAGAAGACATAAGCCTGTCCTCTGGGTTAATAAGAGCTCGCTTTACTACGAAATTTCCAGATTCCGCTTATGAGCCGGCGCGAAAACATTTGTATAAAATGTTAATGCGCAGTCTTCGAACTTATGAATCAGACAAGTCAGTGGAGTTAAAGTTGGTAAACCTGGTGGCAGATGTCAGAATATTATTTAACAAGGGATTGTTGAAACTTTGCTTCGCGGAAATTGAACGTGGTAAAAAATTAGCACATAAAAATGAAAAGTTTTTTTATTACCTGATTTTCGCGCGGATCGAATTGCAGTACCTCACAATGATAGATTTTCCCAATGTTGAAGAAAGCGAGTTGCTCGAAAAACAGGAGAAGATTAATGACCTGCTTTACTTTGAGTTGTTCATTAACAAACATTCTTCCTTATTTCAAACATTGTCTCACCGATATGTGCATCAGGGCACGGTGCGAAGTGAAACTGCTTTGCAGAAATTGAATGATCTGTTGCTTGAAGAATTTCAGATCAGCACAAATCAACGTTACAGCAGTTTTCAAGCTGATAAACTTCATTTGCATTTTCAATGCACTTACTTTCTGATGACGGGTGCGCCTGAGCAAAGTCTTGAGGAATATTTCAAACTTCATGAATTATTCGAAAAGGATATTGCAAAATGGATGGATGACCCGATTTATTACATTTATTTACTAAGCGGGATACTGACTTGCCTTAGGTCAATGCATCGGTACAGCGAAATGCGGCTATTTATAGAACGACTTAAAAACCTTCGTCCGGGCGCAACAGGTCTTCAACACTTAACAGCCCATCTTGTTTTTCAATTTGAAGCAGCGATAGCAATCGATCATAATAATTTCGCTGAGGCTTCGGAACAACTGAATTTTTTTGAAAGAGATCATTGCCTTGCTATTCAGGTTCCTGCAAATGTAAACGCAACAACAAAAATTTATAGTGCAATTATATTTTTCGGAAAAGGTGATTTGCACAATGCTCTTGCTTATGCCAATGCAGCCATGGCCATTGATGAATTGTATCTTTCAAATCATACTTATGCATTAGGAAAGTTAGTAACACTCATCATTCATCTTGAATTGCACAATGAAGATTATCTTATATACGCTATCAGGTCTTTCGAACGAAAGCTGAAGACCACGAAAAAACTTTTTCAAACAGAAAAAATCACGATTGAGTTTTTGAAAAAGTGGGTCAACTCAGATGAGCATAAGCGCAAAGACCTGATCTTAAATTATTACGAACAGCTACAGAATCTTAAAAATGACAAGTATGAAGTTCAACTGCTTACGTCCCTTAACCTTACAAGGTGGGCAGAACAAAGGATGAAGGCAGTTGCTTAAATATTTCTTTTGTTCTTAAGTGACGATATAAGTTAGTGCTATCAAAATATTTTCCCTGGATTTAGAATCCCCTTCGGATCGAACGCTTTTTTAATACCACGCATCACTACAAGATTTGCATCACGCATGGCAATGTGCATGTAAGGCTTTTTTGCAATGCCAACGCCATGTTCTCCAGATAAAGTACCGCCCAGGTTAACTGTAAGTTTAAAAATGTCGGCTATACCCTCGTTAATTTTTGTATTCCAAACTTCATCTGCAATCTGTTCTTTCATTACGTTGATGTGAAGATTGCCATCGCCAATGTGGCCATAACAAACCGAATTAAACCCGTAGCGATTACCAATTTCCTTTATTCCAACAATGAGTTGAGGAAGGTTAGCACGCGGCACAACAACATCTTCAGCTTTTGTTAAGGAGTAAGCATTGACTGCGGGAGAAATGTTTTTCCTGATTTTCCAAAGCTCTTCCTTTTGGGCTTCAGTATCGGCAAACAAAATTTCTCCTGCCTGAAAATTCTCTACAACGCTCATAACTTTTTCTGCATCGCGCATCAGCACTTCATCGTCATTCCCATCCAATTCGCACAACAAGTATGCATCCATGTTTTCCGGAAATGGCGTTGTCACTTTTGCTGCATAGATCTTCTCGCAATAATCGATCGTCTTCATCGCAGCTTCACGTTCAAAGAATTCGAGTCCGGATGGACTCACGCCTGCACGGAATATTTCTGCGATCGCTTTACAGGCCTCTTCATTCGTAATGAAAGGCATGAGTAACAAAACTGATTTTTGAGGAATGCCTCTGAGTTTAAAAACAATTTTAGTAATAATGCCGAGTGTTCCTTCGCTGCCGCACATCAGCTGTGTGAGATTATATCCCGTAGAGTTTTTTAAAACATTTGCCCCGGTCCAAATAATATCACCTGTAGGGAGGACAACTTCCAGGTTCAAAACATAATCGCGTGTTACGCCATACTTTACTGCTTTTGGCCCTCCGCTATTTTCTGAAACATTTCCTCCGATAAAACATGAACCACGGCTTGCAGGATCGGGAGGATAAAACAATCCTCTTTCTTTTACTGCATTTTGAAACACTTCAGTAATGACTCCCGGCTCTACAGTAGCCTGCAAATTTAATTCATCTATAAAAAGTATTTTATTAAAACGCTCCATAGAAATGACCACACCGTTGTGAATGGGCAACGCTCCACCACTTAGTCCTGTACCTCCGCCTCGAGGTGTCACGGGAATGACATACTCATAACAGATGCGCATGATCTGACTGATTTCCTCAGCGGTTCCTGGCTTGAGTACAACGTCCGGAAGAAATGAATAATCTTCCGTCTCGTCATGACCGTAATTTAATTTCTTTTGTTCGTCTACTATTACGTTGTCTTTACCGACAATGGCTTCAAAGCGGCCAGTGATCTCAACGCTTACTTCTGTAAATGGCATGAATCTGGTATATTTACCTCAAAAATTTTTTATCTGATGAAGCTATTTTTTGAACACAAAACTAACGAAAAGCTTCTTCGTCACCTTTTATTATTATCAACTGTTTTTCTTTTATCATGTGCCTCTTCAAAAAAGGTAAACATTCGTGACGAGAAGGTAGTAAAGGTTATTCGAACAGCAAAAACCTATATTGGTACGCCTTATAAGTATGGCGGCACCACGCGGTCCGGAATGGATTGTTCAGGATTACTAATGAATTCATTTAAGACTATCGAAGTTAATTTGCCCAGGAGTTCTGAAGCGCAAAGTAAAATTGGTCAGGAAGTGGAAATGAAAGATCTTGAGCCGGGAGACCTTGTTTTTTTCGCTACAGGCAAGAAGAAACGGCAAATAACTCATGTTGGAATGGTAACAGAAAGAAATGGGAAGGATGACATTAAATTTATACATGCATCATCCTCATTAGGTGTTGTCGAGACAAACATCGCGGCAGATTATTATCAAAAAAGATTTCGTGTTGCAAGAAGAGTGATTGAGTAATATTGTATCATAGAAGAATTATCCTCTTACATTAAAATGACTTCACGAAGAAAATTCATCAAGCTTTCTGCACTTGGCGCATCGCTACTGACATCTAAAAGTATTGCAGCCAAACCCAATGTTATTAATAAGCCCGTTGTGCTTTCAACATGGAATTTTGGGATACAGGCGAATGAGGAAGCATGGAAAATTTTGTCTAAAGGTGGCCGTGCATTAGATGCTGTAGAGGCAGGCGCAAAGGTGCCAGAGGCCGACCCAACAGAAACCTCCGTAGGATATGGAGGGCTGCCAGATCGCGATGGACATGTAACACTTGATGCATGCATTATGGACGAGGCTGGTAATTGTGGTTCTGTCGCATTTCTGAAACATATTGTGCATCCAATTTCTGTCGCCCGCGCTGTGATGGAGAAGACGCCGCACGTGATGCTTGTAGGAGACGGAGCGTTGCAATTCGCGCTTTCGCAAGGATTCAAAAAGAAAAAATTGTTGACTCCGGAATCTCAAAAAGCATGGAAAGCGTGGATGAAAAAATCAGAGTATAAACCGGTGGCTAATATTGAAAACCATGACACCATTGGTATTATTGCCTTAGATAGCAATGGAAATTTATCTGGGGCTTGTACAACGAGCGGTATGGCGTATAAAATGCATGGAAGGGTAGGAGATTCACCTATTATTGGTGCAGGGCTTTATGTCGATAATGAAATTGGTGCAGCAACATCTACGGGTGTGGGGGAAGAAGTTATTCGTATCGTAGGCTGTCATCTTGTGGTGGAACTAATGAGACAAGGGAATTCGCCTCAAGATGCGTGCAAGCTTGCCGTGGAAAGAATCTTGAAAAAAAATCCTACGAAAGCAAAAGAAATTCAAGTTGGTTTTCTTGCCTTGAATAAAAATGGAGAGTATGGTGCGTATTGTTTGCAAAAAGGATTTACTTACGCAGTGAACGATAGTACCGGGAATAAACTCTTCGACTCAAAAAGTAATTTTTAATTCCACAACTCCCTTGGAAACTCAGAACTTATAACGTTAAGAAATGACAATTGAAATTGTAGTGTATAATATTGAATCCGCGATGAAGGCACAGGAAGGCGGAGCTGACCGCATTGAGTTGTGTGAAAATCCGGGCGAAGGTGGCACTACACCATCCTATGGAACGATTGAATTGGTAAGACAAAACCTAAGCATTGATGTATTTGTAATGATCCGGCCGAGAGGTGGAGATTTTGTATACTCTAATTATGAATATCACGCCATGAAACGTGATATTTCACAATGCCAGAAGTTAAGTGTAGACGGATTGGTGTTTGGAATCTTGAATGCTGACGGAACAATTGATAAAAAACGGTGTAAAGAATTAATAGACAAAGCGAGACCGCTGAAAGTAACTTGTCACCGTGCCTTTGATATGACGCGTGATCCTTTTGAAGCATTGGAAGATTGCATTGAGGCTGGGTTCGATCGTATCCTCACAGCAGGGCAGCAAGCGCAAGCAGTAAAAGGTGCTGATCTTATTGGTGAACTGATTAAAAAAGCAAAGGGAAGAATAGCGATTATGCCCGGCTCAGGTGTGAATGAAGATACAGTTGAAGAAATAATTCAAAAGAGCAAGGCGAAGGAAATACATTTTTCAGCTACGGCATTTAGGAATAGTCCAATGCAATACAAGAATCCTCAAATAGCCGGTATGGGTTCTGAAGAAGGCTCAGAATTTAAATTAAGAGTTGTTGATCCTGCGCGTATTAAAGCAATGAGAATGCTGGCTGAAAAGGCCTCTTTATAAAGAAACTGCTAAGACTTGTCGTACTTGCCTCTCGGCAGAAAAGGTGGAAACGATAAACTTTTGATGCGGCAATTTCACTTGTCGGTTCGATCTCATTTAATCGAGAACTTAGGTTGTGGAGAATATCGGAGTCGAACCGATGACCTCTTCCATGCCATGGAAGCGCTCTAGCCAGCTGAGCTAATCCCCCTTAATAACTGCAAATATATTTTAATTTTATTAGCGATCAATGCACGGCTGGTTGTAAAACTTCAACCTGTTTTTAACATTGGGATTAATATTCTTTATCAAAATTCTACTGATGAAACAATGGATTGCTTTTGCACTTATATCAATGACCTTTGCTGGTATGACTTCCGTTATTGCAAAGTTCGGCATGAAGAATGTTAGTTCCGATGCAGCACTTGTTATCAGAACTACTTTCGTTTTTGGTTTTGTTTGGATGAATGGTATAGTCTTCAATAAAATTCGTGAATTGGGATCATTAACTAAATCCGATATTTTATTTCTTGCGCTGTCAGCCGCAACTACGTCATTTTCATGGATTTTTTATTACAAAGCAATTAAGAGTGGTGATGTTTCTGTTGTTGCCTCCATTGATAAAGCTAGTGTTGTAATTACTATTTTACTTTCCTTGATTTTACTGAGAGAACCGATAACGCCCAAACTTGCGATAGGAGCATCTCTGATTGTTTTGGGTACAATCATGCTGATCTGGAAATAAGCACTCTTCCTCTTCCAACTTGGATTATTTTACTTTATTCATTTCATTATACAATGCTTTGAAACAATGCCAGGGAGTATTTTCGCCCCCTTTTTCATCTTTTGTATTGCTGTAAAATCCTTTCATAAATGATCCTGCATCAGACCACACCGTTTGCATCATTCCCTGGTAGCGCTCTCTCGTTTCATCTGTAGCAGTTGCTCTAAAATTCACCATGTCTTGATATTGAATCACTCCATTGGATGGATTATGCCAAGGGCAGGTAATTACGTTAAGACCTTTCATGACAAAGTAAACAGGGGTTTTATCTGGCCTTTCATAATGCCAATCACAAATCATCACATCTTTCGGAATCATGTCAATGGCGCGATGCGTATTATTCATGCTGGCCTCCCACATGCCTAAGCCAGTAATTTTTCCATCGAGTAACCGATCGCCCCAGATCCATAGCTTTCTGTTTTTGGTAGCTAAATGATCTCTGATCGTTCTAATCTCGTTTGCAAATAACTGAGCTTTGTCATGACCAGAACAACGAGGGCACTGATCATCACCGATGTAAAAAACCTCGTCCATTCCAGCATGAAAAGCATTAGTTTCAAAAACATCGCAAAGTTCATCCACCATCTCAAAAACAATTTTATGAACATCAGGATGTAATGGGCAATAGCTTTTGCAATACAACCCATCGGCGTTCGGCCATTCGTATTTCTCTGGCATCTGCACATGTGGCGTCTCATCAAACTGTGGATAAACGCGCAGTAGGTTATGCGTTGTATTTGCCCATGACTGATGGCCGAGTAAATTAATCTGTGGTATCAGATTAATTTGGTTCGCTTTGCAAACAGATACAATTTTTTTTATGTCGGCTTCTGATAGCGCTGCACTGTCTCTCAACTCAGCATGAGTTTTATATTGGTAATTAAAATCAACACATAGTATTAATGTATTAACATGCCTTGGTTCTAATTCTTCATCAATGAATTTTACAAAGGAAGGTACGTCTTTATTGGTAGGGGCCGCGATGCAAAACCCTCGAACTGGTAGTAGCTTTTGATTTTGCGCTTGCGCATGGGTGAGAAAGCACAGCAATAAAAAACAAGAAAAGAGATATTTCATTATTAATGAATTTTTCCGAAAGTAGGAAAATTCATAAGATGGCAGCTGCTAGATTTTTTAATTGGTGGGAAAAAGTGATAAAGAAGTTCCGGCATCATTATACCGGAACTCTTTCATTTTAACTTTCTTTGTCGTGTCCTTCTAATTTTACAAGCTTGTTGTAGATTCCAAGCAAAAGAAATGAAGGTGCCCATTGGCCTACAAATAATGCGATATGATCATTTTTCATCAGCTTCAACGATAAAGAAGTAGCCATCGCTCCTACAGCAGCCCACAGAAATAAGTCTGAAGGAAGTTTTGCTGTTTGTTCTTCAATTGCTCTTGCTACTTTACCTTCTTTATGCGTTGGATTCAATGTAGCGGCCATTGTCTTTAAGTTAGTTGCCATAATTTTATTTATTTAAATTAATCTGATAATATTTTCACCTGAATACGTCAGGATATTAGAGTAATGAAAATAATTGTACCGTTAGATTATTGCTGGTTTATTAAAGACGGTGCTTACCGACTATTATACCTTTTATTCAAAAATACCTCAGGCACTTTTTGTCAGGGCAATCTTGATGACGAAAGGGAGTCAGCAGAATTTCGGCTCTTGTAGTAGTCTTCGTAAGCTTTTTTATTTTTGCGGATATTATCTTTTAAAGCCTTAGGAATATTTTTTTTTCCGCCTGGCTTCGGACAATCCCATTCTTCAACATTCATATGCTCAAGTGCCGGTTTAGTAGGAATTATACGGGACGTTGATGGTGTTGTTCTAGGGCGATTGTTTTCACCTGAACCTTTTATGCTTGCTGTAGCAGGGCTATCTCTTTCAGCATATCTAATTCGTTTCTTGATGTGTGTCTTTTTTAATTTATCCGCTTTTACTGTAGGGCACGGAATTCTCCCAGTCGTGCAAGCTGAGAAAATGATAAGCAGTAAAACAAGGCCGCGGATGAACATGGTAAATGGTTTATGACATTGTAACGTCTATAAAATTCATACCGGAGCGTCCGGAGAATCATCATCTATCAACGAAAAATTTTTCTTGGCAGTATAACCGTCAATACTTTGAACTTCGCTTATTAAGGTAATATTTTTCTCTCTTTCTGGAAAGAGAAATAGGGAAGTAATTATTGCAGGCTATAAGCTGTGGGAATATTTCGAAAGATCGTGCGATGTTTGTAACTCAATTTGTATAGCCTTTTCCAGCAAAACATTATCGTTGGCTTCAAAATAAGCGATGTTACTATCGAGGCAATCAAAGGCCTTTTCAGTTTGAATAGTATTGGCGGCTTTAGATAGATTGTTTAAGGTGTAGTAGCTGCATCTAAAGGCCTTCTTGTAACCTTTGAGGTATTTTTCCATTGAAGGTTTAAGACTCAATTCTGCTCCAGCAAGGCTAAAAATCGCTTTATCAGTAGAAATTTTTGTTCTAAGTGTCTCAAGATTTTTTGAATTGTCCAAGTTGATCTCCTGCCCAAAACCAATGTTAAAGACAGCAGTTAAAGCACAGATTGATAACAAAGTTCTTAAACTCATAAGTTGCGAAGCGAAAGCTTACCCAACAAGGTTGAAACAAACTCATGCCAAGCTCAAAAGCTTCGGTGTCGATCATGCTAATTCTCCCAATAGAAATTATCACGAACAATTCATGGTTAAGAACAACTTGTTTACATTTCTGTTATTAATGTTGATTGTGTTAATTTTATACCATAATTCATTCTTATGAAACTCGCATTTATAATCCTTGCACTCATGCTATTCACCTCAGATTCAGTTTACGATTTTAAAATCAGTTCCATTGATGGGCAGGTAATAGACTTTTCTAAGTATAAAGGAAAAAGTCTGTTGATTGTAAACGTAGCTTCCAAATGTGGCTTTACCCCACAGTATGGCGATTTAGAGAAGCTTCACGAAACGTATGGAGACAAAGTGGTTGTAATGGGCTTTCCCGCTAATAATTTCGCCTCACAGGAACCAGGGTCTAATGTTGAGATTGCTGAATTCTGTCAAAAGAATTACGGTGTTAAGTTTCAAATGTTTGAAAAAGTATCTGTTAAGGGTGATGATCAGCATGCGCTGTATAAATGGCTTGAAGAAAAAACCGGTAAACAGCCATCATGGAATTTCTGCAAATATCTGGTAAAGCCTGATGGCAGTGTCACATTCTTTGATTCAAAAGTTAAACCGTTGAGTACTGAAATTGTTGGCCAGCTTTAAATCATAATGGCTCTTCAGAAATCAGGATTGTTACCAACGTTGTCTTTTTTTATGAGCCGTATTTTCGGTCGTCATCAGTGGAAGGCTTCTGGTTCCATTTATGATTTTACGTTAAAAAATTTATTAGGTGAAGAGGTGGCATTAACGAAATACAAAAATAAGAAGTTATTGATTGTTAACACCGCTTCCAAATGTGGTTTTACCAATCAGTATGATGACTTGCAAAAGTTACACGAACAGTATGGTGACAGAGTTAATGTCCTAGGTTTTCCCTCGAACGACTTCTTATGGCAGGAGCCCGGAAACAATGAAACGATTGCTGAGTTTTGCAGAATAAGTTATGGCGTAACTTTTCCGATGTTTGAAAAAATTTCTGTTAAAGGAAATAATATGCATCCCTTGTATCAATGGCTTACTGTAAAGTCAGGTCATTCACCATCCTGGAATTTTTGTAAATATATTGTGGATGAAAATGGAAACGTTCAAGGATTTTTTCCTTCGCGTGTTACTCCATTCGATCCCGAAATTTTAAATAAAGTACTGGCTTGAGCAACGTAAAACTTTGGCTGAAAGCAGCGCGTCTGCGAACCCTTCCATTGGCTTTGTCCTGTATTTTTATGGGTGCGTTCCTTGCGCATTCAGTAGGTGCCTTTCGATTGGATATTTTTCTGCTCTGTATCGTTACCACTATTTTACTTCAGGTATTGTCAAACCTGGCAAATGATTATGGCGATTCAATACATGGTGCTGATAGTGTTGAGCGCGTTGGCCCAAAACGTGTAGTCCAATCCGGACAAATTACTTCTTCGCAAATGAAGTCAGCAGTATTCTTATTTGTCTTACTCAGTTTAGTAAGCGGTTTATTGTTGCTTTTCGTTTCATTTGGATTCGACTGGAAGTCTATTGCCATATTTCTTTCACTCGGTCTACTCAGTATCGCTGCTGCAGTAGCCTATACCGTTGGAAACAAACCATACGGTTATATTGGGTTAGGTGATATTTCGGTGCTTATTTTTTTTGGAATTATTGGTGTAGGAGGTTCGTATTATTTATTCACAAAAAGTTTTTCATGGCAGCAGATTCTTCCGGGATTGAGTTGTGGATTATTTTCAATTGCTGTGTTAAACGTCAATAACATCCGCGATATTGAATCAGACAGAAGCGCTGGGAAGTATTCCATTCCTGTGAGAATTGGTCGTGAGAATGCAATTATCTATCATTGGTTCTTATTGATCTCAGGAATAATAGCAGCAAGCCTTTATACTTTTTTAACTTTTAAATCTTCCTGGCAACTGCTATTCTTTTTCAGCGTCCCATTGTTTATTATCAATGGAATAGCAATTTCTAAAAAACCTTCGAGCCAGCTTGATCCTTACCTTAAGCAGATGGCCATGAGCACCCTCGTTTTCGTGTTGCTTTTTGGAATTGGAATTACCCTCTGTCGATAGGCATACCATTTTATCAATTAAAATCTTGTTATGTTTTCCAGTTTCTATATAGATACAATTACATAATGTTTTTTAAATGATTTCGTTAATGATGTGTATGAAACGGAGAATAAAATTTTTACTTATAGCGGGCTTGGCTTCTATCATGTTCGCCTGCCAGACTGAGCCCGATACAAAAACTTTGCTGGATCAATTGGTGGTGTCTACAAATTATGACACACTCGCCAATTTTAATTCCTATGCTACTTACGCGATGCCGACTGACACAATTGGTCTTGTGTCGAATAGCACGAATGATACAATTGTAACAGCTAACAGAAGTGATTTTCCAAGACCCGTGCTTGATGCTGTACGTACTAACCTTAATGATCGTGGTTACAGACGAGTAGAGAGATCTGAAAATCCAGATCTCGGGATTAATGTAGTAGTGGTCAATGACTATAATGTATTTCAGCAAATCGTTTATCCAGATCCGTACTACTATCCAGGGAATTACTACGCTGGCTATTATGGCTATGGATCATTGTACTATTCACCCTATATTAATACTTATGCCTATAATACAGGGGTGTTGATCATCGAGATTGTTGATCTGAAAAATAGAACACCTGATAATAAGGTGCGTGTTATTTGGACCGCTTATCTCGGTGATATCTATAGTACGATCTCTCTGCGTGAGCAGGCAGTTTCAGCAATCAATCAGGCTTTCCAACAATCACCTTTTATAGGCACAGGATTATGAAGAATGGATTAATTATTTTGGCTATGCTTCTTTCCGCAAACATAGCGTTTGCGCAGAGAAAATATTTTTATGTTGCACTGGATGTTAATAAGCCTCTGAACAATACCGAGTGGATTAAAGATGCTTCTGCTAAAGGCGGGCGGGCAGGGTATCGTGTCTTTATCAATCCTAAATTCTCCGCAGGTCTCGATCTCAGCTGGACGACCTATGATCAATACCAGCCGACAGCCACTTACGAAAACGGAAATGGTGCCGTTACCACAGATTATTTAAAATACATTTATAGCTACTCGGCCGCACTCAGTGCACAATACAATTTTAAAGTTGGGAATGGAGAAACGTTTTTCCCATACGCAGGACTTGGCCTGGGAGCGAACAACAATGAATATGTTTTATACTACAATATTTATGAGGACGCTGAGAGATCCTGCGGTTTCCTAGCCCGTCCGGAAGCTGGCATCCTCGTCAAATTCACAAAAAGAAGATCAATTGGCGCAATGGCTGCTGTTCATTACGACTACTCGACCAACAAAAGTGAAAACTATAATTATAACACGTTTTCCACGATTGGCTTCCAGGTCGGTCTTGTATTCATTGATCTATAGCTAAGTGGCTGTAAATCAGTAAAGAATTTTTTATTTTCAGAAAGGCTTGCCACGGCCCTTCTGTTATCTTTGCACCCATGTCACAACAGATTCTTATTCTGGATTTTGGATCCCAGTTTACGCAACTTATTGCCCGAAGGGTTCGCGAATTAAATGTTTACTGCGAAATACATCCCTACAATAAAGTACCTGAATTAACCAGCGATATAAAAGGCGTTATACTTTCAGGAAGTCCTTGTTCTGTGCGAGACAGTGGTTTCCCGGACATTGACCTAAATACATTCGACAATAAAGTACCTGTACTAGGTGTTTGCTACGGTGCCCAGCTCATTGCCCAAAAAAGTGGAGGAACTGTTCTTCCATCACAAATGCGGGAATATGGAAGGGCAAGATTAACCACTGTTGATCACCACGCAAATCTGCTGAAAGAGATTTCGTTGGATACACAGGTTTGGATGTCGCATGCGGATACAATTGCTTCAGTGCCTGAAAATTTTCAAGTATTGGCCAGTACACCATCCGTTAAAATTGCTGCTTACAGGGTAAAGGATAAAGAAATTTATGGGATTCAGTTTCATCCTGAAGTTACCCATACACTTGAAGGGAAAAATCTTCTCCGGAATTTTGTGGTTCATATCTGCGGCTGCGCGCAGGATTGGACTCCAGACCAATTTGTAGAAACAACAATTGCATCACTTAAAAGCCAGCTTGGAAACGATAAGGTTGTAATGGCTTTATCTGGTGGCGTTGATTCGACTGTAGCTGCAACACTTGTCCACCGGGCCATTGGAAAAAACCTGCATTGTATTTTTGTTGATAATGGATTGCTTCGTAAAAATGAATTTGAACAAGTATTAACATCATACAACGGCCTTGGCTTAAACATTAAAGGTATTGATGCCAAGGAGATATTTTACACTGCCCTTAAAGGCCTTTCAGATCCTGAAGCAAAACGTAAAGCAATTGGAAAGGCGTTTATTGAAGTTTTTGATGTTGAAGCACATAAGATCACGGATGTAAAATGGTTAGGGCAAGGCACAATCTATCCCGATGTAATTGAATCAGTATCTGTTAAAGGTCCATCGGCCACAATAAAATCGCATCATAACGTTGGCGGTCTTCCTGCTAAAATGAAACTCAAAGTTGTTGAGCCATTGAATACGTTGTTTAAAGACGAAGTGAGAATTGTGGGCAAGACTTTAGGAATAGATCCTGCTATATTAGGACGTCATCCTTTCCCTGGCCCCGGACTAGGTATAAGAATACTGGGTGACATTACTCCTGAAAAAGTAGATATTCTACAACAGGTTGACAGTATTTTTATTGACGGTTTGAAAAAACATGGGCTATACGAAAAAGTGTGGCAAGCAGGTGCGATTCTTACACCGCTGCAGTCGGTAGGAGTAATGGGCGATGAGAGAACTTATGAACGCGTGGTAAGCCTTCGTGCTGTTACCAGCACCGATGGAATGACTGCTGACTGGGCGCATCTTCCTTATGAGTTCCTTGCCGAAATATCCAGTGACATCATAAATAAAGTTAAAGGAGTGAACAGAGTGGTTTATGATATTAGTTCGAAGCCTCCTGCAACCATTGAATGGGAATAATATTTGTTCTTTAGAAGGCCACTTATCATAGTGCAAAACCAGATGCGTATCATGCGAAATTTATTTATCGTTATCCTGATTTCTTGTTCTTTCTATGTTTCGGCCCAGACCGATTATAATAAGCAATACCTGAATGCAAAGGATTTATATAAGCAGGGTAAGTATAATCTTGCCATGGAAAGTTTTAAACCTTTAATTGCTTACGATCAGAATAATCAATATTCAGAATACGCTTCTTTTTATTATGCACTTGCCGCGTACAATCAGGGTTATAAGGCAGTAGCAAAGGATATGTTGAATCAGATTAAAAAGCTACATCCCAAGTGGGATAAAATGGATGAAGTAAACTTCTGGTTAGCAAAACTTCATTTTGATAATCGCGATTATTTTCAGGCGTTGAAAGTTATTCAACCTGTTACTGATAAGAAATTTGAGAAGGATATTAATGCATTAAAAGCAAAACACATTTCAGCTATCACTGACGTGGAGACACTGAGGATGATGCACGAGGAGTATCCAAAAGATGAAATCATTGCTAAAGAATTTGTAAAAGTTCTTTCCAGGAACGCAGCTAACGCAGAAGACAAGAAACTACTGGAGTCTCTGGTAGAGAAGTTGGATTTAAAAAGAACAGAATTTATACCTGAAGCACCAAAAACATTTCATAAAGAGCGGTATGCTGTAGCAGTTCTTTTTCCTTTCAATGTGTCTAGTATTGAACCAACACCTTCGAAAAAACGGAACCAGATCCTCATCGATTTTTATGAAGGAGTGAAGCTTGCCGCTGATACATTAAATAAGCAAGGTGTAAATATCAGCTTGCGTGCTTACGACACAGAAAGAAGTAACGAGAAAATTAAAAGGCTCTTAAATACCGAGGAGCTTAGAAATACAGATCTTATCGTAGGGCCTTTCTTTCCAGAAGAAAATAAACTGGTGCAGGAGTTTTCGATGGCTAACAGGATCAATACAGTACATCCATTTTCCAACAGCACGGATATCATTGGAAATAATCCACATGCATTTTTATTTCAGCCTTCTGCCGAAACGTTAGGAAAAAAATCAGCGGAGTTTCTTGCCAGCAAAGTCACAAGAAAAAATTGCATGGTGTTTTACGGAACGGGTAAAAAAGATTCAGTGTTAGCGGCAAACTTTGTGCAAAAGGCTACCGAAAAAGGTTTAAAAGTTGTGCTAAATGAAAAAGTAAGTAATAAAGATGCAGGTAAAATTTTGGAGATTCTCGCCACTCCAACAGAGTTTGATGAATTTAAAAACCCTATTGAATTCACCCTTAAGAAAGATAGTATCGGCAGTATTTATGTCGCATCTGATGACGCCTTAATCTATGCTAAAATTGTAAGTGGTATAGAAACACGCGGTGATTCAGTTAAAGTAGTAGGATCGGAAAATTGGATCGATGACAGTGCCATTGATTTAGAAAAATATCAGACACTTAATATTGCGTTGACCTCGCCCAACTTTGCAGATCCTTCAAAACCAAAGTACCGGGACTTTTTTAATAAGTTCGCCAAGACCTATGGTCGCAACCCATCGTCATTCTCAAGAATGGGCTATGAGCTCATGATCTTATTTGGCAATCAGTTGAAAAATAATGGTGTGTTCTTTCAGGAAGGATTAGCCAAATCAGGTTCAATTCCAGGCTATCTTTCAGAAGGATTCAATTACGAGTTTGGTCGTGATAACGCTGTAGTACCTTTTGCCACTTTTGATAGAGGCCGACTCAAAGTGATAGAGAAAAGATAAAATGAAAAACACTTCAAAAAGTGCTGCGCTGTTTGAGAGAGCGAAACAATTTATTCCGGGCGGTGTAAATTCACCTGTGCGAGCTTTTAGGGCTGTTGGTGGAAATCCGATTTTCATGAAACGTGCAAAAGGTGCATATCTCTACGATGAAGATGGTAATGAATATGTAGATCTTATCAATTCATGGGGACCAATGATATTAGGTCATGCGCATCCGTTGGTAGAAGAGGCAGTAAAGGAAGCGTTGTCTTCTTCACCATCTTTTGGTGCTCCCACAGCGCGCGAAGTTGAAATGGCAGAATTGATCTGCGCGATGATTCCATCAGTGGAAAAAGTTCGGATGGTCAACTCTGGCACTGAAGCTACAATGTCTGCAATTCGCGTAGCGCGTGGCTTTACCGGAAAAGACAAGATCATTAAAATGGAGGGATGCTATCATGGCCATGGCGATTCTTTTTTGATTTCTGCTGGAAGTGGTGCGTTGACTTTTGGCTTTCCAGATAGCCCTGGCGTTACAAAGGGTACTGCCCAAGATACCTTAACAGCACCATTCAATGATCTAAATGCCATTGAATTATTAGTTCAAAAGAATGTGGGAGAAGTTGCTGCGATAATTTTAGAACCTGTTGTAGGCAACATGGGATGTGTGCTACCAATTGAGGGATACCTGAAGGGGTTAAGAGAACTATGTACAAGACACAACATTATTCTCATCTTCGATGAAGTGATGACTGGGTTCCGGTTAGCAATGGGAGGCGCGCAAGAACTTTATGGCGTGAAGCCGGATATGACAACGCTAGGAAAAATAATAGGAGGAGGATTGCCTGTTGGCGCATATGGAGGGCGAAGAGAAATTATGGATGCCGTTTCTCCTTCTGGACCAATATATCAGGCGGGTACTTTGTCTGGTAATCCGATGGCCATGGCAGCCGGACTTGCTATGTTAAACTACTTTAAGGCAAATCAATCAATATATCGGCAATTGAATGATACAGCATCTTATATCGTAAATGGTTTGGCGAAGCAGCTTAATACACTTTCATTACCTTTTACCATTAACCAGGTGGGGTCGATGTTTACCTTATTTTTTACAGATAAAAAGGTAATTGACTTTACAACTGCTAAGACTTCAGATACAACCATGTTCGGAAAGTATTTTCAGGAAATGTTGAGTCGTGGAATTTATCTTGCACCTTCACAATACGAAGCATTATTCTTGTCTTCAGCAATTGATAAAAGTATTGCTGACAAAATCCTTAAGGCAAGCGAAGAATCTTTATCAGCAATCATAAAATAAAAAAGGGGCCGAAGCCCCTTTCAAGAATTTTCATACAAATCTATTTTTTGCCTTTCTGTTGCTGCTGCGCCGGAGAATTAAGTGCTTTCATGAATTCTTTAGCCCTTTCGTTAGCCGGATCTAATGCTAATACTTTTTCAAAGAATGATTTCGCTTCAAGCACGTTATCTTTTTTGTGAAGTGCATATTGACCTAAATAATCATAAGCCTCAATCAAATCCTTTTTGTTCTTTTCAGGATTAGTTTGAGCAACCTCTATAAAACGTTCGTACATTGGAATAGCCGATCCTTGTTCACCAAGCGAATCTAATCGGGCTCTTGCTTTAGCTGCCCACAAATATCCAAAAGTTACTTTAGGTTGTTTTTCTGATAACTGTGTAAAAGCGCTGTCTGCTTCTGCGTACTGATCGTTAAAATAATGAGCACGTCCAAGAGACCAAAGATCCTGAGACAAAGGTTGTTTACGTAAGGCCATCAAATTTCTGAAAGCATCAACGGCTTCGGGAAATTTCTTTCTTTTCAAATAAGTATCTCCGTGAAGTTGCCAGATTTCTTGTTGCGCAGAATCTAGCTCAAGGCTTTTTGCGAAACTTTCACTCGCTAAAGAGTCTTCTTTTAGTTCCAATAAAAGTTTGCCATAGTAAGCATAATCAGAACCTTGTATATCTTCGGGTTTAGCTTTCTGAAAATATTGATCTAACAAAGGTCTTGCTTGTTCAGCACTCGCACGTGTAGTATCTTTTTCAAGCAAAGAGTAAGCATAGTATTTTAAGGCTGTAGGAGAAGCGTTCGGAGAGTTGATTACTTCTTTAAAAATTTCGTTAGCCTGGTCAAATCTCTTCGCCATAATCAAGAAGAATGCGTATTGATATTTTGCCTGGCCCGCATTCTCAGTAATTCCTAAATATTTTTCATATGCTGCTACGGCATCATTTGCTTTTTTATCAACATAATATGCTTCACCCAATGCCTTGTAGGCTGGTGCATATTCAGGATCTGCTGCAATGGATTTATTTAAATTCTCCATCACCATGTCAGTATTCTTAGAGCGTTGGTAAACCTTTGCTATTTTGAAATTAGCTTTTCCACTTTTTGGATCTGCACTGGCAGCTCTTTCATAACTACTTACAGATTCACCACCATTATTTTGCATCAGGTAAGCATCACCCAGAAGAATATGCACTTCAGGATCTGCCGCATCAAGTGTTTTTGCTTTATTCAAAAGATTAATGGCATCAAGAACATATTTTGAATCAACCTGATAACCTTGGGCTACAGCCTTCAAAACATCTGCTTTTTTCGATTTGCTTACCGATAAAGCTTTATCGAAATGTGTTTTGGCTTCAGTAGAATTCTTCTGTGAAAGTTTCACATGACCTATGCCGGCATGGTTCAAACCATCTTTTTCGTTCATGCTCACACCTTTTTCGAATGCTTGCTGTGCTTTTGTGGTATCACCCACGCGCAAATAACCAAGGCCCAGATAATATTGATTGGATGAACTAGCACTTGCCAATTGCTCAAGGGCACTAATGCCTTTTGAGGGTTGCTCAATATCAATTAGACGGAGTGCATTTCTGACTTCCGGACTCTGAGCAAATGAAGAGAATGACAATGCTACAAAAGTCATTGCCATAAAAATTTTAAAAAAACTGTTGGGCTTTCTGCCCAGTCCTGAGATCTGTTTTTCAGGGCTTGATGAATATTTCATAGCTTTTACTTCTTGTTTTACTTTACTAACCGAGCGCGTTAAAATAACGTGCCTAAACTACAATTTATCTGTTACTTATTAAAGAGTCCTATTTTTCAATTTCAAATGGTTCAGGATTAACCTGAATAATGCGCAATGGCATCGTTTTCGGTACTAACCCAGCCTTTAAAACAATTCGCTGGCCACGTTCACTTGCGAAAAATGACGAGAATCCAGTTCCTAATCCTGTTCGCGCTTCTCCATTAATAATAGTAATTGTTCGCATTAAGGGATAGTGTTTTAGTGCCATATAGGCCTGATAAGGTTGAAAATGAATGCTATCATCTGAAACCCCCATAACCTTAATTTTATTCAAAAATTTATTTGATGCCGGGTCATCGCTGATCCATTCAACACCAATAAGTCCTAGTGCATTGGGGTTTTTTGTTACATAATCCACAACTGCTTCATTGTTTTTCACAGCGTAACAATTGGGAGGTAAGGTGTTAACTTTTGCCAAAGAGTCTTTTAAATACCTTATTAGTCCTGATTTTGGATTATCAAAAACAATCTCTATGCCAGCATTCGAGCGGCTTCCTAATTGGCCCCATCCGGTAACTGTTCCATTTAGAATTTGCTTTAATTGTGCAACACTAATCAACGTATCTCCACGCTCAGGATTCACAATCAAAGCAACACCACTCATTGCAACATCAATTTCATCCGGTGTTATTTTGACATCTTTAAAATGTTTTTTTTCTTCATCAGTCATGCGCCTCGTGATGATTGCTAGTTGAACACTATCTTTCATAAGTGCTTCCATGGCTTCAGCTTCGGAAACATAACGCACGTCAACTTTTGCTTTTGTGTAAATGCCTGTAAAAGTTTCAACTTCAGTTTCGATAAGAGGTCTTAATGATTCATCAGCAGCAATCTTGACAAATCCCGATGTTGGTGTGTCAAGGGCTTTTCCGTTCTTGTCCTTATCCTGGCAAGAGGTGAACAAAAGAATAAGCATGACAGCATACAAATGAAGTACTGATCTCATAATGTAAAATTTAATATAAATGAATACCAGTCTTAACTATTCAACTGGATCTGAGAAGTGTTTGCGATACAATTTGTAGCCTCGGAAAAATCCATAAAGAATCAGGAGTACTCCAATAACTACTGCGTAAACTTCCGGAATGTTACGCATTTCAGGGGCTCTAAAAATAATGGTTGTACCGATAACCATATACAGTACAACCATTATTGCTCCGAAGCTCTTGGCTATCAGTTGGGAAACCGTCAGCTTTCGTTCTTCAGCATTTTCTTTCAATCTTAATTCAATTTAAATCTGATCGGCAACACGAATCTTACGAATACGGGTTTACCATTCTGCTTACCAGCTTTCCAGTTCGGCATCATGTTTACCACGCGTTCAGCTTCTTTATCACAATCAGCACTAATACCACGGATGGTTTTTACTTCGCTGATCGTACCATCTTTACCAACAACGAACTGCACATAAACTGTTCCGTCAACGCCCATACGTCTGGCACTTGCCGGATAGCGCATGTTCTTACGAATGAAATTCATCATCGCTTCATAGCCTCCTTGAAATTCAGGTTGCTGCTCCACTACAGTGAAGATCTGGTTGTCATCTTCAACAACAACTTCTTCAACTGGCTCTTCGAAAACAACTTCAGTAGGTCCTTCAACTTCTACTGCAGCGACTTCGTTTTGCTTGATCTCTTCAATTGTTGGAACCTCTTCAACCACTTCTTCTTTTACCACTTTTGGTGGTACGAACTTGATCACCTTCTGCAGCTTCGGAAGCTGAATTTGTGGTGGTGGTGGTTTCGGTTTATCAATTGGTGGCGGTGCTGATAGTTCAGTATACACCAGTTTTTTTGGAGGAAGCTTTTCAATAACTTCTTCTCCTTTTAACATTTCATACAGTGTAGGTCCGTAGATCATCAATGCTATAAGAACAACTGTTCCGACCAACCCGATGATAACATTTTTACCATACACTTTTCTGAGCACATAAGCGCCGTAGGACTGATTACGTCCTTCAAAAACGATATCTTCCCAGCGCTGTGCTATTGCTACATTACCTGTTGCTGTCTTCATGGCTGTTGTGTTTCAGTAGTAGTTGCCTCTAGATTACCTGAAATAATGGTTTTATCGTCATCGGTAAAATCCACAATTGCATAACGTTTCATGTTCGTTATTTCCATCTCATCAAGAATATCCACCATGTTATTATAACGTGATTCATCTTGTGGCTTAATGAGAACCATAAGCTTTGGATTCGCCTTCATTCTCTCAAGCAAAAGTTTCCTTACGCCGTCTTTCGAGTAGTTGGTAGTTTCTGCAGGAGGTGTTAAACCTATCCAATAATAAATTTTATCATTTTCACCCAATACAAGGTTGAGAATATCATTCTCGTTGATCTTAGTCTGTTCTTCAGGCTTGTCAACCTTATCGGGCATTGTAACCTCCATTGTTTTTGGCTTGTTGAAGGTAGAGGTCAGAATGAAAAAGGTTAGTAACAAGAAAGCCAGATCCACCATCGGAGTCATGTCTATTTTCGTAGACTGCTTCTTGGCCCGGACTTTCCCACCGCCTTTTTTACTTCCCCCACCACCGCCTTGACTTACTTCTGCCATTGTTGTTTTACTTTAAATAGTATCTAAATGATAACACAAATTAAGATGCTTCTTGTTCCAGTCCAGTGATGAGATTGAATCTCAAAATTTTCCGGTCGATCAAGGTCCCAACAATTTGCTTTACAACTTTATAATTAGTGTCTCTGTCACCTTTTATAGCAATTCTGAGTCTGCTGGGATTTGTCAATCGAGCGTAAACGACCCAATCGGCAAGTTCATTGTTCACAGAATCTGCTGGTATACCAGGCTGCGCTACTTTTTCTCTCTCTGATACTTCCATATCAAGAAACTGCGGAAGGGCTCTGATCGGCACACCAAATCCAGACATTACGGCAAAACGGTTTTGCTGCTCTTCTGAAAAAGTTACACCATATTTCTCACCCATATTTTTTAGCATTTCCTTACGGTTGAATTGGTTATCCATATCAAAGAAAACCCGTCCGTCTTTAGCAACAGAGATGATCATACGATCTTTATCTGGCAAAAGAATTTCAGATTCTGATTTTGGCGTATCCACTACAACCGGTTCAGTCGGCGCGAACGCTGCAGTCAACATAAAGAATGTTACCAACAGGAACGCTAAGTCCACCATTGGAGTCATGTCCAATGAGGGTGAACTTCTATGTACTTTAACTTTACCCATAATTTTATCCTTTAAGGATTATAAATTAACGAGTAACAGACGCTTTACTCTGAGCTTCAGTTGTTGCTGTAAAGTTCTGAATAATGCTGTAACTCGCTTCGTCAATACCGTAAGTCAATGAATCGATCTTACTAGTGAAAAAGTTATATAAAATAATCGCGATAGCTGATGTACCAATACCAAGTGCTGTATTGATAAGCGCTTCAGAGATACCGTTTGATAATGCTACCGCATCTGGAGCACCTGAAGTTGCAATCGCCTGGAACGCTGCAATCATACCTGTTACCGTACCTAGCAGACCCATCAACGTTGCAATGGAAGCAATTGTGGCGATGATCACAAGATTTCTTTCAAGCATCGGCATTTCTAGCTGTGTTGTTTCTTCAATGTCTTTCTGCACTAAAAGAACTTTTTTCTCTGGCTCAATATCCGTTACCCTTTGTAATTCATTGTATTTTAGAAGACCAGCTTTCACAACATTGGCAACCGAGCCTTTTTGTCTGTCACATTCGCTGATCGCCTGATTAATATTATTTGTAGCTAGTAGTGATCTGATCTTTGTTACAAACTTTCTGATACTTCCTTTACCAGTAGCGCTGCTGATAGTGATCAATCTTTCGATACCAAATGTTACTACCATCATTAAAAGTGAAATAAGGATCGCTACTACAACTTTACCTTTGTAGATAACACCCATCCAGTTTCCAGGTAGCGGATGGTTTTTTGGATCTCCACCTTCAAAGTTTTCCGGATTTCCTAGAACGAAAAAGTAAATAAGGAACGCAAGAATTATCTCTAAAGGAATTACAATTGCTGCGAAAGTCGATTTCAAATTCTCCCCGAGTGAGCTAGAACTTTTTGCCATGATAAATTAGATTTTAGGTTTATAGTTATGTTAAGTTTTCAATTTAAAGGAAATGTGCGGTAAAATCTTGTTTTTATACAAAAGAGCCAAATTAAATAGGTAATTTTTTGCACAATCACTCTGTATAAAACAATTATATCCCACAATACCCCTATTCTTTGGCCAATAATTTCCTGTTTTTTAAATATGTCATTATAACTGGTATAGCTGAGAGTAAAACCATTCCTATTACAATGAACTCTAGGTATTCCGTAATTCCCGGAAAAATTCTTCCAAGGAAATGACCTGCCAATACCATTGTCAAGATCCAAATCGCTGCTCCTAAAAAATTGAAAAGCAAAAATTTCGGAAAATCTATCTTAACCATTCCAGCTAAAATTGTTACAAAGGTCCTAACAACTGGTAGGAATCGTCCTAGTACAAACGCCATCATGCCGTGTTTCTGATAAAAAGCCTGCGTAACATCTAAATATTTTTTTTTGAAAAATATACTATCATTCTTGTTCGCTAAATATACCCCTGCCCAGCGCCCGGTGATATAGCCAACAGTAGAGCCAGATACAGCGGCTATTATCAGCAGTAAAATCATTAGACTAATATTCATATCTAAATATTCAGTATCACTCAGCAAGCCAGCTACAAATAACAAGGAGTCTCCCGGTAAGAAAAAGCCAAAAAACACTCCGGTTTCTGCAAATATTATCAGTAATAAAAGACCGATTCCTCCATATTGTATGATGTTTTCCGGATTTATCGAATCTAGTAGTACAAGGATGTTCAAAAACTGAGTTTTTAAAAATAAAGTGTTTATCATATTGGTTTTGCTAACACAAATCGTTTCCGCACTTAATTTTTTGTTCTCAAGATTAAGATGCAGAGAATAAAATTTTCCATAATAATTTTTTCAGAAAATTCTAACCCTCCAAAATGCCTGTTTCCACGCATAAAAGGTCGGCAAGGTAACCGAAAATTAGAATTTCGAATATTATGAAATCAAAAATTTTCCTTAAAGGCATGATTCTACAAATTCCTTTGCCGAAAATTAAGATTACGTCTGAAGCTCCTAAAAACTTTATTCCCGCTATCGAGAATTAAAAGAATTGTATCAAAATGTGTTAAAAGCTGATGGATCTTACTTGAACTATGCAAACGCGTGCAATTGTCGTAACTTGTTAAAATTAAGCTAAAATTAAGCCTCATGAAACTGTCGAAAGCTTTTCGGTACTCGCTACTTTTTGCTGTCGTTGGAACTCTCATAACGGTACTCATTATATATGTACAGAGAAGTATTCTTAATACCTACGAAAAAAATCTGCCTTTCATCGCTTTAGGGGATCATGTCAACAATAGAATTACCGCAGCTCACCTAAACTTCGAAGAACTTATTTCAGGCGACAATGCGGTGACCTATCAGGAACAGGTTCTTGGTCAACTTACATCCTGCAAGGACATTTTGAAAGGGGCTTATGACGGTCGGGAGACTGAACTCGGTAAGTTCTACGAGCAGTACGATGAAGAAACGAAGGCGTTACTCAAAGAGTCAATGATCGACCTCGATAATCTGATTACTTCAGCTAACACGCGCTGGGAAATTAAACAACGTGCACTAAACAACGGTGACTCCACTGCTGACATATCTGCAGCCAGCAGTCTTGATACTGAATTTGACGAGCGTGCCGCAAAATTCAAAATTACCGTTGACAAACTAGTCAATCATGTTAATGCCAAAATAAACAGTGAAACCAGTCAGCTTAACACCATGTCGTGGATATCCATTGGAGTTGTGTTAACGGCTTTCTCTCTTTTGTTTGTTATCATTTATCGTCTGCAAAATGAAAATGAAAATACCATTGCAGAAAATGCAGTGAAACTGGTAGAAGAAAGTAAACGTGTTACAACCTTATCACAATTTATTGAAGCAGTTTCTGCAGGTAATTATGATATCAACGTGAAGGCAGGTGATGAGACCGACAATCTTACCACGATGCTCGAAAACATGCGAAGCAAATTAAAGCAGAATGCAGAAGACGATCGCAAAAGAAATTGGACTACAACAGGTCTAGCACAAATCGGAGATATTTTGAGGGCAACAACTTCTTCATCTTCCGAATTGTACGATAATATTATCCGATTTGTAGTAAAATATACCAAGAGCAATCAGGGTGGATTATTTATCATCAATGAAGAAAACGAGAACGATCTTTTTATCGATTTGGTAGCATGTTATGCTTTTGAGCGGAAGAAATACTTACAGAAAAAAGTCGGTATTGGAGATGGCCTTATCGGGCAATGCTATCTAGAAGGTGAAAGAATTTATTTGCTAGAAGTTCCACAGGAATATATCAGCATTACTTCAGGTTTAGGAGGTGCAAATCCAAACGCACTGCTTATCGTGCCCATGAAAGTGAACGATAAAATTTATGGTGTTATCGAACTTGCTACTTTTAATAAATTCGAAGAATATGAAATTGAATTGGTAGAAAAACTTGCTGAAAGTATAGCATCCACCATTTCAAATGTTCGTATTAATGAAACGACTCGCGTACTACTAGAGAAAACGCAACAACAGGCGGAAGAAATGAAGTCTCAGGAAGAAGAGATCCGTCAGAATATGGAGGAGCTAGAAGCAACTCAGGAAGAGATGCGCAGAAAACAAACGATTCTTGAAAAAGAACTTGATCAATCTCAGAAACAAGGTGAAATTTTAAGAATACAAGAGAAAAAACTTATAGAATCGCAAGATACACTACAAGCAATTGTAGATAACATACCCCGTGCGATATTTTGGAAAGACAAAGACTTACGATTTATGGGGTGCAACATCATATTTGCAAATGTTGCAGGAGCATCTTCTCCAAGAGATCTTACAGGTAAATCCGACTTCGACATGGCATGGAGCGCTCAGGCTGATGCATACCGAAAAGATGATTTAGAGGTGATGCGCAGTCGTAAATCAAAATTGGATATTGAAGAAGTAAACGTTAATAGTGATGGGACTGAATCCTGGGTTAGAACCAGTAAAGTACCTATCGTGAACCAAACTGGAGAAGTAGTTGCGATTTTGGGTATGTTTGAAGACATCACAGCCTATAAACTAAGAGAGGCTGATGTAGCAAGGAAATTGGTAGAAAGGGACGAGGCACTGCAGGAATTGGAAGCCTTAAAGCAATTGTTACAGACTAAAAAAGTTTAACAAAGGCTAAAGTATTACATGTGACTGATGGCCTGATGCATTGAGTCGTAAATTATACCAGGATATTTACTACTTTTACCTGATACTGGTACCTCGCTAGCTATGAAAATTAATTTTTTACTGTTATTAGCTGCGTCAATGACGGTCTCCGTCTCTCTTTTTGCGCAGGGTGATAGAAAGGATAAAACCGCTGTCACATATGAAGAGCTATACGATGAGCCTTATAGTGTCAACAAACTCTTTATACAATTCCAACCACTCTATGGTGAATTATTCGTTGCTAACGTAAATGCAGGCTTTGGATTGGAAGCTAGCTATTACCATAAAGACAAAGCAGATTTCAGAGCTCATTTCAGAAAAACTTACAGCAGACATTTCTTCGATTTCTCCCGTGACTTGGCAATCAATAACAGTGATGTTGACAACCGTGCCGAGGTTTACAATTACTTCGAATTTGGAGGAACTTACCATATTAAGGATTTTGAAGAAAGCTCAAAAACCAAAATGGTCTTGTATAAAAATAGTTATAAAGGAAACAAGTGGGCTGCAAGAGTACCTTTAAATGCTGATGTTCCATGTAAGGTAAGGAAGATTTATGGTGCACGTCTTGGCGGTATCCTTTGGGATAGCTCAACAGATTTGAGTAGGGCATTGGAAGAACAAGGATTAACAAACAGAGATCTGAAAAGCGGTGACTTGCCTTTAAACACGAAGTTTTTCAATCAAGAAACCGGTAAGGAAGAGAAACTTGATGTTTTTACAAATATCTCTACGAGCGGTTTTTATGTTGGTGGTTCACTAGCATGGATTAAAAATGTGGCCGTAAGTTTTGATAAATTTGAAGAAGGGATTGACGACCTCATGTTCACAACATACTTAGACATTCTAATTTCTCCTTCTATTAAACTTGATGACATTGTTTATACAGATCGAGATCCCAATACACCTGAAGAAGGAACACGTACTTATTCTGTAAGTCCTATAAAAACTAAATCTTTTGGTTTCCGCGCTGGCGTTGAAGGCAAATTTAACCGTACGTTAAGTTGGTCATACGGTGGTGAGATCGGATATCGTCCTGGCATTGAAGGAAGAACTTTCTTTGCATTGCTTAAAATAAGCTTCCCTGTATACGGTACAAACCTTGACTACAAGGTCGAGTCGTTCGGTAAATAATTATTTCTACTTTTCAGCTGTGCCTTGTGATCTTTTAATAAAAAACATCAAAGGCCTGGTTCAGGTTAGAGCTCAGGGCCTGCATAAAGTTGCAGGAAGTGAGATGGCTTCGCTGCCTAAAATTTTTAACGGTTATCTTAAAATTTCTCAAGGGCTTATACTGGATTATGGCAAAATGGATGAGTTAACTGATTCATCTGCGCATGAAGTTATAGATGCCACTAATCGTTTTGTTTTTCCCAGCTTTGTTGACTCGCACACACACCTGGTGTTTGCTGCTAGTCGGGAAGAAGAATTTGTAATGAAGATCAAAGGCTCTTCCTATGAGGAAATTGCTTCTAAAGGTGGAGGGATTCTAAATTCCGCACAAAAACTGCAAATCATGTCAGAAGATGAGCTCTTCGAGAAATCACTTCCTCGAGCCCATGAAATTATTGCTACCGGAACAGGTGTTGTTGAAATTAAAAGTGGTTACGGTTTAACAGTAGTGGATGAGTTGAAGATGCTCCGCGTGGCAAAAAGGATTGGACGCGAAACAGATCTTACCGTTAAAACAACTCTTCTTGGTGCGCACGCAATTCCTGCAGGCGTTAAAAAAGAAGATTATATCTCCTTAATCATTAATGAAATGATTCCTGCTGCTGCTGAAGCACAGCTTGCTGACTATATTGACGTGTTCTGTGAAAAAGGGTTTTTTAATCCTGACGAAACTGAGCGAATCGTGGATGCAGGAAAGAAATATGGTTTAAAGTCAAGATTGCATGCGAATCAACTTCATCGTTCTGGTGGTGTTCAGGTTGGTGTAAAAACAAATGCAATCAGCGTAGACCATCTCGAAAATATTGGTGAAGAGGAGATTGAATTGCTCAAGCAGAGCAACACAATGCCTACCGTTTTACCTGCCGCCGCATTTTTTCTTGGTTTACCTTTTCCACCAGTTCGTACAATGCTAGATGCTGGTCTCGCGGTTGCGATAGCTTCTGATTATAATCCAGGAAGTTCACCTACGGGCAACATCCCTCTCATCATTTCACTGGCGTGTATCAAAATGAAGATGACTCCAGAGGAAGCGTTTAATGCTTGCTCAATTAACACAGCTTATGCTCTTGAGCTACAAGATTCTTATGGATCAATAACAAAAGGAAAAGTTGCGAGTATTTTTATAACAAAGCCAATTCCCTCCATTGAATTTATTCCTTACGCCTTTGGTACTAATTCGATCGAAACAGTAATTCTTAATGGCAGGATCGTTTCTAAAGGAAATACTAATCAATAGGCTGATAGTTGTAAAAGCTTTTTCCATAAACAATAATTGCTATCGCTATATTGATAATTGTAATTATCAGTAGGGGTACTCCTGACAATACGAGCAGGAGCCATAGTATTACAAAAGCAAAGAGTGCCTGTGTAAAATTTCGATCTGCAAACCTCTTATTAAATAGAAGTGAATAGAAAAAGCATTGTGTACTGATTCCATACCCAATCAGGTTTATCAAAACTATGCTGCTTAACATGGGAGGATAGTATTTTATCAGTATTACAATTTCGGGAAGTATCAGAATAATTAATACAACTAACGCATTTGAGAATCTGGTAAGACGGGATAACGAGATGTTCCTGGTCCACATTAAAAGATTGTTTTCAATATGATGAAATTCTGCAATGATCATAACGCTGCAACTGAAAGAAACAGTTACTGCTAACGCCATGAGCCGCCAGTCATATTCATCGGTGAAGTATAGTTTTGCTCCAGCGTAAAGTATTATCGCGGCAGAAATCTTGGTAGAAAAGAATTTAAAAAATTCTCGTCTTATTAGCCACTCAACACAGATCTGTGGAAAGGACCGGACCCATTGCTTGTCCAGTGCTCTTTTTATTCTTGAGATTTCTTTTTCTTTGCCCAGATTAACAAGTCCATAATTAAAAATTATTATTCCTATTGATAATAAAGAGAATAAGGCTGCAATCACACCTGGAGTTAAAAATGCTAGATTGTTTTTAACCGCCATTAAGATTAAGAACAGGCCATATATGAATGGTGGTAAAAGTTGACCTAACAGTATCAAGGCTAATCCAAAGAGCTTTAAAGAATTTTTTAGCAATGACATCTGAAAGAGTATTTCATTTTCTGGTCTTGAGAGTACTTGCATGTTGAAGCGAATTACTTTCAGAAGATAGAATAACCAGACGGTGATTGGTATTAAGAGTGTAGTATAGGATGAGATAAAGAATTCGGCGAGCACCTGATGCTCGTAGCCGCTCATGAATCCGAAGGCTAAAAGAATAATGAGTAGAAAAAAACCTGTATTGGTCTTGTAGAATTGTGTTACAAAAACTTTATAGGTTATAGGAATCAGGTCTCTCAAGGTGCAATGTTTTGTTTTCTATAAAATATGTAGCCGTAATCGTTAGGGTTGTGTTTTCGATATTCTGATGTGATGAGAGCAAGAAGGTCGTTCCTGCTTCAAGCATTTCCTTAATAGTTCTCAATAATATATCCGTTGCCGCGCCATCCAATGTTATCAGTGGTTCATCTAGCAAAATAAGTTTTGGATTCCCAAGAAAGGCGATCACCAAAGAAACTTTCTTTAACATTCCACTCGAAAAAGTTTCTACCGGTTTCTCAAAATAAGTATCTACGCCAAATTTGTGAGTAAAAAAATCCTGTTGAGCATGCGAAGCATCCTTGGCTTTGCCAACAAAACGAATAAGATCTTTTGGTGTGACGAACCCAGGATACTTTGGTTCAGCTTCTGCGTAATTCACAACCTTTCTAAATGCAACATCGTCTTTTCGCAAGTTTAGTTGACCGCAAAAAATATCACCGTTAAATGGAATAAGTCCTCCTATTGATCTGAACAAGGTAGATTTACCAGAACCGTTTTCTCCCTTCACCCCATGGATGCCGCGCTCCATTTGCAGTGAATCAATTTTTAAAATTGCCTTATCACCATAATTTTTCGAAAAATTTTTGAGCGTCAGCATCAGATAACTTTAATTATGAACATGATATGAACTTCTATCTATTTGACTTCACTTATATTTGACGCACAATCATTGCTAAAATTACAACTATGCAACTGCGTGATGAGATTAAAGCTTCTATCAGAGAGGTGGAGGACTACCCTAAACCGGGGATAATTTTTAAAGATATAACACCAGTTCTTGCAAAACCTGCGTTAGTGAGAGATATCATTAGTGCGCTGGTCACCTATTGGAAGCCAATGAAATTAGATGCTATTGCGGCCGTTGAAGCACGTGGATTCATTCTCGGTTCTATACTTGCGCATCAGCTCGAGTGCAGCTTTATCCCGATACGCAAAAGTGGAAAGCTTCCCTATCTCACAAAAAGAGAAACTTATACATTAGAATATGGTACTTCAACCATAGAAATGCATACTGATGCAGTTCAGCCCGGCAATAATGTTTTGATACATGATGATTTGCTTGCAACAGGAGGCACTGCGGCTGCCGCGGGAAGACTCATAAAATCTTCTGGCGGAACTATAGCAGGCTTTTCGTTTTTAATTAACCTGTCTTTTTTACCTGGCACTCAAAATTTACTATCAGAATTTGGTATTGCTCCAAATTATTTAATTGACTATTAACTTTTAAAGAGAATTGTTGTTTTATACGGTATGCAAGAGATTAGTCATATACCAATGTTTCCACTCGGCTTACTTCCCCTTCCGGGAGAGCTGGTGCCCTTGCACATTTTCGAGCCTCGATACAGACAATTGCTGCAGGACAGTGAAACAGACGATATAGGTTTTGGCATCTATTGTAATCATGAGTTAAACCAAGGGAAGCTGGGTGCACTGATGAAGTTGGAAAGCGTTATTAAAAGATATAGTACAGGTGAATCTGACATTATTGTACAATGCGTTGACATTTTCACATTGGATAAGCTCCTTAGAACTTATAAAACAAAACTTTATCCGGGTGGAGATGTTCAGTTATGGAACATTAATAAAGAGGAGATCCCTCAAATAGCCTTGTACGATCTTTTCATTCAGTATCAGGATAAAAGAAAAATAAAAAGCCACTTTTCTTTATTCAATATGTTTCAGATTGCGGCTGAACTCAATCTTGATCTTTTTGATCGTTATAAGTTTCTAAATTATTCCACTGAAAAGCGAGCAACTTTCTTATTAAGTAAATTAAAATTTGAATTGCATCTCCTGCATCAGCAAGACAATAGCAAAGACCTTTTTCATTTAAATTAAATTTTCATTTAGTGCAACCTGAATAGTTAAAAATCGTTGGTCGTTTCTTTTCCCTTTTCTCAAACATTAAAGTAGTTCTTCCGTTTCAGGCGAAACTTTAAAAACATCACCAAGAATATTTATTAACATTTATTTAATAGCCATAGTGAAACATTCAAACGATTTCGGTCGTCTATGCTGATATTAAATAAAACAATTATGAAAAAATTTTTCTCCTTCCTCGCAATACTAGCTTTTGTTGCAGTATCGGTAAGTGCTAATGCAATAGATGACCGCAATACATCTGTAGGTGTTGCAATCATGAAATCAGGATCAACGTTTAAAGTTTTTTACAAAGGTGAAAAAACAGGAAATGTTAAAGTAACGATCTATAATGCGAGTAGAAAGGCTGTATACACCGAAACCTTACGTCAGGTGAATAACTTCATGCGCCCCTATAACTTTTCAAGCCTGGCAGAAGGAGATTATACTATAGAAGTTGTGAGCGTAAATGGTAAGAGTGTTGAGGCAGTAGAATATTCGAAAGGAAAGATTGAACATTTTGCAAATGTTGTTAAAGTTTTAGGTTCTGATGATAAATTCCTTGTTTCCATTGCCAATAAGGGTACCGATGTTATTACTGTAAGGATTTTAAGTGAGTCAAATGCTGTCTTATATAAGAGTACAGAAGAAATCTCAGGTGACTTTGCAAAAGTTTATAAGCTGAAAGACCTGGACGGAAGTATTTTGTTTGAGATCTCTAATGAGAGCGGAATCTTAAAGACAATTGCTTACTAAAAGGAAAATTTAATTTCGGTAAAACTTCAATTTCAGATATTTTATCAATGAAGACTGTATGCGAATACGGTCTTTTTTTGTTTGACTGCGTCCATGCGTACCGTTAATGCAATCGATGGATGCAAAATTTGAATCACCGAAACCGATTTGCAATCATAATTATGCATGTTTTCCCGAAGATTTAGCAGCCGTGTTTATGCAAACGTTATTTCACAAAATAACAACTGTTTCATTACAAGTTTTAGCTTTCTGACTTCACCTCCCGTTAATTTGTAGTGTAAACAAAAACAAAAACAATTATGAAAATCAAATCTCTTATCATCGCAGCGATTGTGGTATTGAACTCAGCAGTAGCTTTCGCTGGTGAGGATGAACCACGTAAAACTGGTATTGCCATATTCCCTGTAAAAGGAACTGGTGTATTCAAATTAGTGTACAAAGGTGAATCAGTAGGCAAAGTAAAATTTAACATTTATAACGCTTCAGGTTCTTTGATCCTGACGGAAGTTGTGAACGGTGTAGACGGTTTTATCTGCCCATTGAACTTTACTGGCCTGGCTTCTGGTGAATATACAGTCGAATTAGTTGATGCGTTAGGTAAGAAAGTAGAAAAAATCACTTATCAGCCTACTAAAAGCATTAAACATATCCACGTAAGCAAAATGCCTGAGGCTGGAAAATATCTTGTAGCGATAGCAAATACAGGAAGTGAGGTTATCAACTTGAGAATTTATGATAACTACAACAACCTTGTTCATTCTGAAAGCAAAGAAATTTCTGGCGACTTCGCTCAGTTATATAAACTTTCTAACACTTCACTTACTTATACTTTTGAAGTAACAGATAAATTAGGAAATACAAAGACGATCAAATTTTAAAAGATCTTTAAGATAGTTTGGGTAAGTAGTTTAAAAAGCCGTCCTGGTCTGCAGGTGGCTTTTTTTTGTTTAAAGAAAATCTCAAATCTTTTGCTATCATTGGTATTATAATTAACCAGATGAAGCAACTTATCTTATCCATCACCGTCCTATCGTTGCTGTGTGTTTCTTGTGCACAGCGTTCTGATGAAGTCCTTTTTATTGCCGAGGACCACACTGCCGAAAATTTATTTACCAACAACATTGAAGGTCCTGCTTTTGATGAGAACGGAAACTTATATGTTGTTAATTATCAGCGTGACGGCACTATTGGTTTAGTTAAAGATGATGGAGAAGTTGAGTTATTTGTATCACTTCCGGCAGGGAGTACAGCAAACAGCATCAAGTTCGATAGCAAAGGCGACATGTTTCTCGCGGATTTCTCCGGCCATAACGTGCTGAAGGTAAAAATGAACACAAAGGATGTTAGTGTACATGTGCACAGCGATGAATTTAATCAACCTAATGACTTATGTATTAACAATAAGGACCAAATTTTTGCTTCTGATCCCAACTGGAAAGAAAGCAGTGGCAAGGTTTGGAGAATCGACCCTGATGGAACGCCAGTCTTGCTTGCCGACAGCATGGGGACAACCAACGGAATTACACTAAGTCCTAATGAAAGAATATTATATGTAAATGAAAGTGTTCAGCGAAAAATATGGGCCTTTGATGTTGATGATCAGGGTGGCATCAAAAATAAAAGATTGTTTGCGGAATTTAGCGATCATGGTTTTGACGGAATGAAATGTGATAAACAAGGAAACTTGTACGTGACGAGATATGGAAAAGGGACTATTGCTGTCTTATCGCCAGATGGTAAATTAATTCGTGAGGTAGCATTGAAAGGAAAGAGTTGCAGCAACTTGGTATTCGGTGGCAAAGAAGGTAAAACCGTTTTTGTTACACTTCAGGATCGTAAAGGGATGGAAAAATTTAAAAATGATATCGCTGGAAAAGGCTATTAGGTGACAGGGCATTGTTCAATAAGCTCAAGTCTTTTGACAATAGAATGTGGACTCATGATTGTCCCGGGACTTAACACTGCATTTGCGCCAATGCGGGAACCATCGCCAACAAGCGCACCAAATTTCTGAGTAGGAATAGATTCTGTTTCATTATTTATTTTTACAAAAATCGTTTTGATGGAGCGCTCGTTAAAATGATTTGCTATGACGGCACCTGCTTCGAAATTAACATTGGAACCAATAATAGAGTCTCCTATAAAATTAAAATGCGCGAGAGCGGAGTCATTAAAAATAACACTTGACTTGATTTCGGAGCCAGGTCCTATGGTAACGTTATTCTGAAGAAATACACCTCCCCTTAGATAGGCATGGGCACCAACAAAACAGTGAGCAGAAATAATTGCCGGAGATTTGATAACACAGCCTTCTTCAATTTTTGCATCTTTATGAATCGCTATTTTATTACTGATTTTGTAATGACTGTCCAGTAACTTTATTCTTTCTGTAATAATTTCCAGTATCCTGTCCGTAACTTCCCATGGCGCAAGAGAAGCTATTTCTGGTAAGTGCAATAAAACCTGACGGAGATATCCGGAAATGTTGATGCTATTCTTCATAGAATTCAAGTGGTAAATTATCAGGATCACTAAAAAATGTAAAGCGCTTACTTGTAAATTCATCTACACGAATGGGTTCTGTGAGTACACCATTTTGGTTAAGCCATGCAATGCTCTTGGCTATATCCTCTACTTTAAAAGCAAGGTGACGCAACCCACAAGCTTCTGGCCGTGATGTTCTTGTTGGCGGATCTGGAAAGGAAAACAATTCGATGACATATTTATCATCGAGCTTCAAATCCAGCTTCCATGAATTTCTTTCTTCTCTAAAATGTTCTGAATGGATATTAAGGCCAAGAACTTTTGTGTAAAAATGTTTACTCTTTTCGTAATCAGAACAAATGATTGCGACATGATGTATCGCCTGAATTGGTTTCATATTTTGTTTCTATTGGAAAGTCTATATTTACAAAGGAGATTAAGTTGTTATGGACGTAGTGTGGATTGCGTTAGGCGTTATTTTAATGCTGGCTGGATTAGCTGGGTGTGCACTTCCGTTTCTTCCCGGCCCTCCACTTTGCTATTTAGCATTGTTACTGCAACAATTAAAAGAGCTCGCTCCTTTTAATACTAAATTTTTATGGATTTGGGCAGGCATTACCATCGTCATCACGCTGCTAGATTACATTATTCCTGTATTTGGTACGAAAAAATACGGAGGGTCGAAGTTTGGTGTGTGGGGTTGTATGATCGGGTTGGTTTTTGGTCTTTTCTTTGGTCCTCTCGGAATTATTATTGGTCCATTTGTTGGCGCATTTGTAGGAGAGCTTTTAGCTAAATCAGATTCTAATCTTGCACTACGCGCTGCATGGGGTTCTTTTGTAGGATTTTTAATGGGTACGCTGCTCAAATTAATAGCGTGCTTTGTGATGATCTATTATTTTATAAGATCGTTTGGTGTTACAGACATCAGTTACTGACGGCTTGTGAATTTTATATTCGTCCCGAAATCGTTATTTTTGCCATACTCTTTAAAACCAACCATTAGCTTACATGAAAAAAATACTTGTTCCTACTGACTTCTCAAAGTCAGCTCAAATGGCAATAGACGTGGCTGCGGATATAGCTATCAAAGCAAATTCTGAATTGGTTCTGCTTCACGTTGTGGAAGAAGCCACAGGAGACTCTTTTAACGTTGATGGTGAGGTTGACACTACCGGAGGCTGGGAAAATAAGGTCTTTACAATGAAACTGATTGAGCGTGGTAAAAAGCAGCTTGCAAAAATTGCCGACGACCTCAAGCAAAGCGGAGTAAAAGTACGTACAGAACTTCGCTTAGGCACACCGTTCCATGGTATGCGTACTATCATTACTGAAAGAAAAGTTGATCTTGTAGTGATGGGCACTGCGGGCCAATCAAAGATTGAAGAGATGATCATCGGTACCAACACGGAAAAGGTAGTTCGCCATTCACTTTGTCCTGTACTGACTGTTCATAAAAAGCCGACAAATACAGATTTTAAGAACATTGTTTATGCCACTTCAATGAGTAAGGATGAAGAAGTGTTTAGTAAAATCGTAAGACGCACGCAGGAAATGTATGATGCAACGGTGCACCTGGTGAGAATTAATACTCCTGGAAACTTTCGGCGTGATGCGATTGTTAGAAAATACATGCAGGATTTTGCCAAGAGGCTTCAGCTTAAGAATTTTACGATAAATGTTTTTAATGACCTAAGCGAAGAAGAAGGCATCATTTATTTTGCAGATAGTATCAACGCCGACCTTATCACCATGGCAACACATGGCCGCACTGGTTTTGCCCACGTACTGGCTGGAAGTATTGCTGAAGATGTAGTGTCGCATGCAAAACGTCCGGTACTAACATATGTGATAAAAAATAGAAGTTAATAATACATTTTAAATGTTTTAATGAAGCCCCGTTTTTCGGGGCTTTTATCGTTTAGATGAAATGGCATGGATGGGTCGCACACGTAAACGCTGAAAGTGCTGTCTGATCATAGCTTTATTAAAATTAGTTGACAGTGAAGGATTACTACGTAACGTTGAAGATAAGCCGCCATGCCAATGCTACAGAGATAAAAAAAGCTTATCGCAGATTGGCTGTGCAGTTCCATCCGGATAAGAATCCTAATCCTTCAGCTGAACAAATTTTTAAGGAAGTAAATGAAGCTTATGAAGTACTCGGTGACGCTGTAAGCAAGGCTCGTTACGATTCTCAACTGGATAACCCGTTTACAACAGCAACCAAAGAAAACACCCGCCCGGCTCACCGTGATCCTGCCTATCGTAGAAAGAAACCTCATGTTCTTGTCAAGAGCGATCGTGAGAGAATGCTGGAGATGATGCTGCAATATCTTCCCTGGGCGAACAGAATGGTCTATGTTGCGTTTGGCGTTTGTTTTCTTCTTGCGCTAGATTTCACACTCCCCACGAATAAAACCAGTACAGTTATTGTTGATACTAGAGTGGAACGTACCTACAGTAAAAACACATCTTCGTGGTGGGTAATGAATACCGAGACTGCCGGAGTTGTGAGAATTCCTTACAGTTATGCTGATGACTTCAAAGCCGGCAGGCCTATTTATGTTATTACCTCGTCGATATTAGGCATACCGTTGCGTGTTTCGAGTACAACAGCAAATGTATACATGCAGAAATCTATTTACGGCAGCTTTAGTTTCGCACCGCTGGCATTGTTCCTAACAAGTTGCTTTGGTATCTATTATCGAAGAAGGATTGACTATGGATTTAATGCAGGAGTCGTTAGTTTTATGCTTTTAATTCTTACAGGTATCATATATGCTCTTATACACTTATGAGTAAAAAGAACGATTGGAAAAAAAGAGATGGCGTTGTTTATTCAACTAACCAGGACTTTAATTTTAATTACCAGCAGTCGCAGGAGCAATCTACACTTCCTCCTCAACAACAGAACCTGAAAATTTCATTAGATAAAAATGGCAGGGCTGGAAAGCAAGTTACATTAGTGTCGGGTTTTATAGGCACAGCTTCAGATCTTGAAGTATTGAGTAAACTTCTCAAATCAAAATGTGGTGTAGGCGGTTCGGTGAAAGATGGAGACGTTCTTATTCAGGGCGACTTGCGCGATAAAGTAGTTGAGGTATTGATAAGGGAAGGCTACAAAGCCAAGCGAACAGGTGGTTAAGCTTTACTTACACCATCAAACCATTCTTTGAATTCATTTACTTTTTCACGACTCACAATTATTTCCTTATCAAATTCCTGAAGTAGAATAATTTTTAACCTGCTGTTGGAATACATGATCACGTCCTTGATTGCATTGATATTTACAATGAAAGTGCGATTAAGCCGGAAGAAAATTCCAGGGTCAAGAATATCTTCCAAAGCCTCCAGGGTGTAATCAATGATAAATTTTTTATTCTGGTTTGTAAGCAAGAAGACATCTCTACCCTCGGCATAAAACAAATTTATATTTTCAGCTGTAATAGAACGAATGTGTTCACCAAGCTTCACCATAAATCGTGTTTTATATTCTTTTGTTTTTAGTGATGAAAAAACTTGTTGGATCTTTTGACTCTGGTCATTACCAACTTGGAATTGCTGGCGAAGCGTTTCTAGTTTCTGAAGACTTGCTGAAAGATCCGTGAAAGTGATGGGCTTCAATAAGTAGTCAATGCTGTTTACTTTAAAGGCATCAAGGGCAAACTCATTAAATGCTGTAGTAAAAATTACTGGCTTACGCACTTGTACTTGTTGAAAAATCTGAAAGCTTAGTCCATCAATTAATTGAATGTCCATAAAAATCAGGTCGATGAGATCCTGGTTAGTTTGAAGCCATGCCACTGCACTTTTAACGGTGTCAAGTTTTGCCAAGACCTCAATCTTAGCGTTATACTTTTGTAAATATCGCTCAAGTTTTTCTGCTGCCGGAACTTCGTCTTCAACTATGATTACCTTCATGCGCTATGTTCAACTTCTTCAGCAATACGAATCACTGGTAACTTAATATAATTTTCATCGTAAGCCTTTACGCTGATGAGCGGAAGGTCACTGTAAAGGGAGTAGGATTTTTGTAAGCGAGCCATCGCTCCCGAGCTTGCTTCGTGTAGTATCAACCTTTCATTTAATTTGCTTTGGATTGTAACATACTCATCTTCCAGATAACATTGAATGATCAAAGGTTCAAATTTTGTAAAGATGGTGTTACGAACGAGGCTCTCAATAACGATAGGAAGGGAACCTGGAATAAGCATAGTATTAAATTCGCTGGCTTTAATTGATGAAGTAAATTTAATTTGCCCCTGATATTTCTCGTTTAAAAGCTTGACCAGATTTTGTGCAGCACCAATTTCATCATGAACGGTTACAAGTTCAAGATTCCTGTTCGTTAAGATATACCTGTATGTTCCAGCAAGGCAATCTATGTAATCTTCGGCCTGTGCTGTATCCCGATACATTAAGGCTAAAAGGCTCTCAAGACTTTCATACAATAGATCAGGATTAATATCATTTTTAAATTCATTCATCTCGAGTTCCAATACTTGCCGTTGTTGTTTTTCAGCATTTAGTTTTAGTGTATTTTCTTTTTGCAGGTAATAGTTGCTGAAATAAAGAATATTGTAAAGAAGCGTAGTAACGATAAATATGATGATGAAAATCCATTGTTGGGTTTGGCTAATGCTAAATCCATAAAAATAATGGAAGTATAAGCGCAAACATACAACTACGATTAATGTCGATAAAATGATTGTTAGTCCTAATTGGACCACGGCCCGGAGACTCAAAAGTTTATCTTTCAAAAATTTGTTTGTAAGAACAATGATGATACGCATTGTTTCGAACGAAATGTAAGATAAGCCGATGCATACGTAAACCTCTTCGCTGCTAAAAAGATCATTGATCTGCGCAACGTTATTGTTGATTAATAAGAGTAGTAAATAAATTAGAAGCCCGTAAATGACAGGAGCAATCAACCGAAATAGTGTATTGTGAATAAAATACCGTTTCATCACGCAGAAAATTTTTGTTCTAACGATTCATTTCGGCTATGAATTACCGGCAAGGACACCATAAATTTCTCATCATCCTTAATTTGAATATCAACTTTCGTAAAGTACTGATAACGTTTCCTGATATTCTCCAAACCAACATGGAAGGATTTTACCATTTCTGCTTCTTCAGTTTTGGTGTTGATAACTTTAAGAAAAGTATTGTCTTGGGCAGTAATATAAATAAAGAGCTTTTTGTCATCAGAAATATTATTATGCTTTACTGCATTTTCAACCAATATCTGCAGCGTTAAAGGTGGGATTTTCGAATTCATAATCCCAGAAGGAAGATTAATATCAAGGTCGAGTTGTTGCTGAAACCGGATTCTTAATAAGTAGTAATATGATTTTACAAATTCTATCTCATCTTTTAACAAAACGTATTTTTTATCCTGCGTAGAAAGTATGTACTGATAGGTTTGTGCAAGCCTTCTGATAAACTGCTCTGCCGATGGTAGGTCTTTGAATAATAATGATGAGATAGTATTTAAACTGTTGAAAAGGTAGTGCGGACTTACTTGTGCTTTTAACGCTTCGAATTGTAATTCTAACTGTTTCCTTTCTCGCTGTAAACTTTCAATCTGTGCAACTGCGTAATGCTGGTAGGAGTAAAGCAAGGCGTAAATGACCTTGTAAATAAATAACGAAGTAAGAAACAGAATACTTACTTTCCAGATTACGTCTTCATCATTGTTTGTTAATCCTTTCCAAAAAAGATCCCGTGAAAAAAGTTCGATGACGATAGCTGAAAAGCCGAGGGAGAATGAAATTGCAATGGCGATGTTGAGCACGTAGCCGGTAATAAATCTTGCGGCGAAATGATTTTTCCAGGTGATCCATCTATCCAGCATTCTATTACTTAAATAGAGACCGCTTGCTAGAAATCCTCCAGTGGCAACACTAAAGATTATTCCGGTAAGATTGTCTGTAAGGGAAAGAAATCTTCCCGTCTCGCTGAAATGCAGGTACCCATAAAACAAGATCATTGCAATTGCACCTCCAGCAAGGATGAATAACCATTTTTGCAAATCTGCTTTCATGATCTTGTTTTCTTGATAACTAATTTACAATTTTTAAAGAGTATTCCTTATTCAATTGCTCTTAATACTCTTCCATAATAAGTCTCGGAGGAGATCTCTTTGGCCGTGATACGATACGCATCTTTCATGGCTACATTTCCGGCTTTCACTTTAGGTGCAGTATCAAGCAGGACTTCGGTCATGTAATGATCGGAATCAATATCTCTGGCTGCATTCAAAACAATAAGCACTTTTTTATTTGTTGGATTACCAGCAAGCGCATTCTGAAGCACAACAGTTTTATAATGGTCGCTTTCCATATCTCTGCATGATTCCATCACTTTATTAAATTGCTCATCAGTAAGATCCTGCCTCTTCAATAATGTGGTAAGTACCTCTGTGCGGTAGTGGTCTGATTCAATAGATGAAGTCACGGTCAGTAAAGTTGTAAGCAGTTGATCGGATAACTTATTATCAAGCAAATGACGAATTACTTCTGTGATATAATGATCGGATTCAATATCCTTTACAGATTCAATAACTTTTTGATAGGATACATTTGAAAGACCATTTTTATCCAACGCTTTTGATAATACGGTTGTTCTATAATGATCAGATTCAATGGTCTTCGTTATGCCAATCATTTCAGCAATCACAGCGTCTGAAAGATTGTCTTGTTTGAGCAAGGTTGAGAGCACATCTGTGATGTAATGATCTGAATTCATCTCACCAGCAGCTTGAAGAATGATCTTCACATTTTCCAACGATGCACTTTGCTGTTGAAGCGCTTGTTTGATGATGAGCGTTTTGTAATGATCTGATTCTATTTTTTTAGTTGCAGCAAACAATGCCGATGTGGCATCTTTGTTCTGCATAAACTTTGAAACATTGTTTTTCAAAAATTCCGAGAGGTAATGATCAGAGTCCGTATGTTCAGATATTTTAGATATGATCAACGGATAATCCTTCGCTTGAATAGGTAATTTCATGAGCAGGTTCGCATAATGCGATTGCGTATGATCGCTTTCCATTTTTTCAATTTCAGTAAGTACAGCTGCTACTCCACCTTGCTTATAAAATCTATTTACTCTGCTTTCGGCTGCAATGGTCGTTGATCGAACAACATCAGGTAAAATCTCGCTCAACCATACTTTGCCGTTCGCATCCCAGGCCATTTTTGTGCGGCCTTCGTAATACTCTTTCTTCATTTTTCCATCACCCAGCGATTCAATTACAATTGTTCGCTTACTCCCAAACACAGTTTTGTTAATTTCCAGGTAGCCATCATCAGAAATGCTCTTGATGTCTTTATCATCCTCTGTCACTTCAATTTTCCCACGCATTTCAATATTAAAATCTGTAAAGCCTGAAGAGTTACGCCACCTGTGCGTGCTCTTGTTGCCCGAGTCGGTGATGGTTATTTCTGTTGAGGCAGAAGTTTCCTGAGGCGTGGCCCGTGGGGAAACGATGGCTATAACAAACAACGTCAATATCAGGTGAAATAATTTTCTCGTTTTCATAATTTCGAATTTATCCTCGCATTCTTATACGATACAATAGTGTGTATAAGATTCAAGGTGTGAAAGGGTATTGTAATGAAGTGTAAAAGAAGTGTAGCGAACTGTAACATCTTGTTAAAATACCTTTTGTACTATCGGTTGGCCTACTATTTCCTTTTTATAACCATTGGTGTATCTACATTGCATGGCACCCGATTCTCCTCTATTTTTCCAGTTGAACCTAAACGCGAAGTGATGAAGAACCGCTATTACAGCCATGTCATCGTTATGGCATTCCTTGTGATGCTTTGGCCTGTGGCTGGCGAGGCCCAGTTTCAGCAACAACCTCCGACAGAAGACAAAGAATTGGCACCAGTTACCAGAACTTATGCCATAACAAATGCTAATATTATTCAGGGGCCGGGCCGTAAAATTGATCGTGGGAACATTGTTCTGAAAGAAGGACTGATTGTCTCCGTGGGCAAGAACGCTGTCGTTCCACCTGAAGCCATAATTATAAAAGGAGACAGCTTGTTTGTTTATCCAGGCTTCATTGATGGTTTATCACGAACTGGAGTTACCAAGCCTAAAGAAGACGCGAGCATAGGTCGCGAAAGACCAAAAGATCCAGCCAATCCGTTGCCAGAGGCCGCTGGCATAACACCTCATAATGATGTTCGCACCGCTCTAAATCCTGCTGATAAAACAGTTGAAGATCTGAGGTCTCTGGGTTTTACAGTCGCACACGTTGTTCCTTATGGAGGAATGCTGCCTGGAGCAGGATCAATCATTTCGCTTAATGGAAAGACAGCAGACGAAATGGTCTTGATAGGAAAGTCTTCTTTGTATTCAGAACTAACACCAGCACAAAGAGTTTATCCAAGTACTGTCATTGGTGTAATGGCTAAATGGCGAGAATTATATCGTCAAGCTATTCAATCAAAGAACTATGAAATTTTATATGCATCAAATCGAACAGGATTGAGTCGGCCTGCGTCAGATAGAAATCTTGAAGCATTGTATCCCGTTATCGACAAACAAATACCTGTGTTTTTTGAAGCTGATAAATATCTTGATGTTCAACGCGTTCGGGCACTGCAATCTGAATTTAAATTTCAATTTCTAATTGGTGATCTTAAAGAAGGATGGGATGCGGTGGAGAAGTTGAAGGCCTCTGGTACCAAAGTTTTTTTAAGTCTTGATCTTCCAGAGGAAAAGAAAGCAGAAACAAAGGATGATAAGAATCCATCTGTAAAAAAGGAAGAGCCGAAGAAAGAAGTGACGCCAGCAAAGCCAGATTCTGAAAAAGAAGCACTGGAAAAACGCAGAGCAGATTTTATAAAGCTTTATACAGCACAGCCAGCTACTTTTAAAAAAGCAGGGATAACTTTTGGATTTTCAGCACTCACAGTAAAGCCAACTGATATTCGCGCTAATATTCGTAAAATGATTGCTGCAGGGTTGTCGGAGGATGATGCACTTGCAGCACTTACCATTAATGCTGCACAGCTACTAGGGTTATCGGACAGGCTAGGCACTATCGATCAGGGAAAAATTGCAAATCTGGTGCTAACTGACAAACCGTACTTCAATGAAAAATCTAAAGTGAGATATGTTTTTGTGGATGGCGTAATGCATAAATATGATGCTAAGGATACTCCAAAAACCGATCCTGTTGTAGTGATTGATATTACAGGAACATGGTCAGTAACAACGGCTATGCCACAAGGAAAAGTTGAAGAAAAAATAACTTTTACCAAAGAAGGAAATACTTATTCTGGTTCCCTTATCGGAGGAAGAGTTGAGCAAGCTGTAAGTCTAGAGAATGTTGAATTAACTGCTAATAAACTTAAATACAGTTATACCATACAAGCAGAAGGACAATCTGTTAAGGTAGACGTTGACGCTACAATAGAAGGCTATAGTTTTAAAGGAACATCTACTGCAGGAGCACTCGGCTCTTCTGCAGTGGAGGGTATAAAAGATCCTAATCGTTAAAGAAAAGTATGAAAAAGATATTATTCATAGTCTGTATTTTCATTCTCGTGTCGAATGTAAATGGGCAGGATCTGCAAAGTAATCTGTTGATAAAAAACGGAACGGTGCTTACGGTAACGAAGGGCACACTTGAGCGTACTGATATTCTGATTCGTGATGGTAAGATTGTTCAGGTTGGTACAAATATAAGTTCGCCTTCGAGCTTCAAAGTGATAGACGCAACTGGTATGTTCGTGATGCCGGGAATAATTGACGCTCATTCTCATGCCGGCATTGATGCAATCAATGAAGCAACGAGTCCTGTAACAGCAGAAGTATTTACAGGTGATGCACTTAATCCATTTCAAATGTCTCTCTATCGTGCGCTTGCCGGGGGTGTTACAACAATTCACTCCATGCATGGATCAGCTAATGCTATTGGTGGACAGTGTGAGACAATTAAACTTCGGTTTGGTGTAAAAGATCCTGAAAAGCTTAGGATGGAAGGCGCACCCCGAACGATAAAATTTGCTTTAGGTGAAAATCCAACACGGGTTCATGGAGGTGGTGGAATTGTGCCCAAGACAAGGATGGGTGTTGAGTTTGTAATTCGCCAGGCATTTTCTCAGGCTCGTGAATACATGACTGCATGGGAAATTTACAATAAACAAAAACTGCAAAAGGGATATCGGGGAGCACCTCCCGCCTACAATTTAAGGTTGGAAACGCTGGCAGATATTTTAAGAGGTGAAATCTGGATTCACTGCCATAGCTATCGTGCAGATGAATTGCAGATGATGCTTAAGGTTTGTAAAGATTTTGGTATCAAAAAGATTGTGTTTCAGCATGTGAATGAAGGGTTTAAAGTTGCTCCGGAACTTGCGGCTTATGGTGCAATGGCATCTGTATTTTCGGATTGGTGGGCTTATAAACTTGAAGTGTATTATTCAACTGCGTACAATGCTGCAATTCTCACAAGGAACGGAGTCGTAACTTCGATCAATTCTGATGATGCAGAATTAATGCGTCACTTATATCATGAGGCTGCAAAAACACAAAAGTATGGTGCACTTACCGATGATGAAGCACTTGCATTAATTACATTAAATCCTGCTAAACAATTGGGAATAGACGCACGTGTAGGCTCCATTGAAGTTGGTAAAGAAGCCGACATTGCGATCTTTAAGAATCATCCGTTGTCAATATACACTGTGCCCATGATGACCATCGTGGACGGTATTGTTCGATTCGATAAGGAAAAGGATCCCGATGACATGCGCGTTTATATCGACCCGAAACAAGACCTTGATGCTGTCTCTTTGCAAGAAGATCAATACATCGACCGTTGTATGGAAGGAGCGGATTTTATGTTTGAAACTATGTTTGGCGAAAACTTTGAAGAGCAATGAGAATTAAAAAATATTCACTGGCATTACTAGCCATTATCATTTCGCAATGTTTAGCACTTGCTCAAAATCCAAAAGCAAAGTATGGCACATTTGCATTGACCAATGCATCGATAGAAACCGTAACGAAAGGGGTTATTACGAATGGAACTGTTGTGATCAGTAACGGTAAGATTACCGCTGTGGGAACAGATATTCAAATACCTCAAGGAGCGGAAACAATTGACTGTAAAGGTCAATGGATTTACCCCGGACTTATTGATAGCGGAACAAAAGCAGGGTTATTTGAGTTTGGCCAGGTTGCGCAAGCTTCGGACGTAACAGAGGTGGGTGACGTAGTGCCGCAAATGAAAGCACTAACTGCAATTAACCCTAACTCTACTGGTATTCCGGTTACGCGGATCAGCGGAGTTACAACAACGCTAACCTTACCAGGAGGAGAATTATTTGCGGGCACAGCTGCTTTGGTGAATCTTCATGGTTATACTCCAGATCAGATGTATGCCGGTTTTCAGGGCGTTGTAATAAATTATCCTCGAACGGCAAGACGTGGTCAGTTCGACAAAAGAACTGATGAAGACATTAAAAAAGCCACGGATAAATCGCTTCAACGTTTAAATGATGTGTGGGAGAAGGCAATGCAATATCATCGTCTTGATTCTGCTACAAAGGGGAAAATGCAATACTATCCAGAGATGCAGGCACTACTTCCGGTTATTCGTGGAGAAATGGCTTTAATAATTAAAGTAGATCCTGCGAAGGACATACAGGCCGCCATTAAATGGGTGAAGGAAAAAAAGATTAAGAAAGTTATGTTATCAGGCGTAGCAGAAGGTTGGCGCGTTGCGGATGAAATTGCTAAAGCAAACATTCCTGTCATTGCAGGCCCCGTATTAAGTCTGCCTTCCAGAGAGTATGATCGTTATGATAAACCCTATGCTAATGCCGGGCTCTTGAAGAAAGCCGGTGTTAAGGTTGCTATTAAAACTGATGACGAAAATGTGAATTATAGAAACTTGCCATATCACGCTGGTTTTGCTGCGGCTCACGGAATGGGACGCGAGGAAGCATTAAAAGCAGTAACAATTGTACCTGCAGAGATATTTGGTGTTGACGATAAATTCGGGTCAATTGAACAAGGTAAAAGCGCGACTTTATTTATATGCGATGGTGATCCATTCGAGACTAAAACTCAGGTAAAACACGTATTCATCGATGGTTGGCAGATGCCAATGGTAAGCCGTCAAACATTGTTGTATGACGAATTTCTGGAGCGCGACCCTGGTCTTTCAAAAGAAAAGTAAAGTTTGTTAACAATAGAAGAGAGCCATTGACTTAGGTCTGTGGCTTTTTTATTATTTTACAAGCATGTCGACCTTGCAACGATTTCAGCAACTGAATGAACTTCGTGTCCGGAGAATTAATATCGCTCGGAACATTAAGGATGTTGTATTCATCTCGTTAGGTGTAATGTCCGCAGCCTTTGGATTAAAAAGTTTTTTATTGCCAAATGGTTTTCTCGATGGTGGAGCAGTTGGTATTTCTTTACTCGCGAATGTGCTCACGGGAATTGATCTTTCCTACTTAATTGTCATCATTAATATTCCATTTGTTCTTATTGGGTATACGCAAGTTTCAAAAGTATTCGCAGTAAAAACACTTGTTGCTATTATAGCCTTAGCGGTAGGACTAGCATTTCTGGATTTCCCTTTAGTAACAAATGATAAGTTGCTTATCTCTTTTTTTGGAGGCTTTTTTCTTGGGTTAGGAATTGGGCTTTCAATCAGAGGAGGAAGTGTGTTAGATGGTACAGAAGTATTGGCAATTTATACGAGCCGGAAAACGCCATTAACAGTTGGTGATTTTATTCTCATATTGAATATTGGAATCTTTTCAGTAGCTGCTTATCTGCTCAACATAGAAACCGCCTTGTATGCAATCCTGACTTATCTGGTAGCTTCAAAAACGGTCGACTTCGTAGTTCACGGTATTGAAGAATATACCAGCGTAATGATTGTCTCTGAAAAGAGTGACGAGATTAAAAAGGCAATCATAGAGCGCATGGGAAGAGGGGTAACTGTTCTTAAAGGTAAAAGCGGTTTCGGAAAGCAAGGTCACCGTGATACTGATACTGATGTTCTGTACTCTGTCATTACGCGTCTTGAGCTTCAGAAACTAAAAACGGAAATCGCTAAAATTGACGATGAAGCTTTTGTGGTAGAAAATAGCGTTAACGACATCAGGGGTGGCATGATTAAGAAAAGACCACTGAGTGACTAAGTACCTGTACTAATTGTTAAAGGGTTATCTATATGGTACTAGTTCTTGTTATATTTGGTCGCTGTGAAATCCGATCAACCTTATATTTCTGAATTTGGCGAGATACTGCTCTATATCATAGGGAGTACGCTGTTTATTATATTCATCCTGTTTGTTTCAAGATTAATACGGCCTCACCGCCCTAATGTTGAAAAACTTTCTTCTTATGAAAGTGGGGAAGATCCTGTTGGTATGGCTTGGACACAGTTCAATGTTCAATTCTATATCGTTGCTTTAATTTTCTTGCTATTCGAAGTTGAAATCATTTTCCTTTTTCCCTGGGCTACTGTATTTGCTAAAAAGGAGTTCATGGAACAAACTAATGGACAATGGGGTTGGTTTACAGTAATAGAGGCAGTGATTTTTATTCTGATACTGGCGCTCGGGCTTGCTTACGCATGGGTTAACGGACATCTTGATTGGATTAAGCCCGACCCAAAGCCAACGTATTTTAAATCTCCTGTTCCTTTTCAGCACTATAAATCAATAAACGAAAAATACGCCAACGGTGAGAAGCCAAAGGTTAAGGAATAAGTATGAAAGGATTACTTGATCAACGACATGAAAATGGTGGGTTCATCCTCACCAAACTTGAAGACCTAATTAATTGGGCGAGACTTTCGTCTATGTTCCCGATGACTTTTGGTATTGCTTGCTGTGCCATTGAATTTATGAGCACTGGAACTACAGTGTACGACATGGATCGCTTTGGCATGGCCCCACGCGCAACGCCCAGGCAGGCAGATGTGATGATTGTAGCAGGCACTGTTACTTTTAAAATGGCGGAACGAATAAAAAGACTATATGAACAAATGGCTGAGCCGCGATATGTGATCTCGATGGGATCGTGTTCCAATTGTGGAGGACCTTACTGGCAGCATGGATATCACGTTGTAAAAGGTGTTGATAGAATTGTGCCGGTAGATGTTTATGTTCCAGGATGCCCTCCAAGGCCAGAGGCGCTAATTGGCGGCTTTCTAAAACTGCAGGAAAAAATCCGGAACGAAAGTATAGTTGCACCAAAAGCTATTGAGAAATTATTAGCACAAGAAAAACATGCTGTCGTTTGAACAGGTATTGGCTATCGTAAAAGCAAAATGTGAACATGGTGAACCTGTGGTAGATGAGAATGCTACACCCAAGGTGATCAAGGTTGCAGTTGCTGATTTGAAAAATGTTTGCAGGGAGCTCTTCGAGAATCCATCCACTTATTTTGATATGCTGTCTTGTCTCACTCCTATAGATAACGGTCCCCAGGTAGGCACAATAGAAGTGATTTATAATCTTTACAGTATCCCTTTTAATTTTCAAGTAGCAATTAAAATTGTGGTACTGCGTGATCAACCAGAAATTGAATCGGTTGTTGATATTTGGAAGACTGCAAACTGGCATGAGCGAGAGGCTTATGATATGTTCGGTATAATTATAAAAGGTCATCCGGATTTAAGAAGAATATTAATGCCTGCAGACTGGGAAGGCCATCCCTTGAGGAAGGACTACAAGCACCAGGAATACTATCGTGATATTAAAATCGATTATTAAAGATTACTATTCATCAACTAGATGTCTTTCTCAGATATACAATTCAAATCAAAACCTGACGGGTTAAAATTATCAGAGCCGGGCAAGTTCAAAGTTGAAAACTTGCGTTCGGAAGAGATGATTATTAACCTTGGTCCACAACACCCTTCAACGCATGGGGTACTGAGACTTGAAGTTTTGATGGACGGAGAAATCATCCGGGAGGTTGCTCCGCACATTGGATACCTGCACCGTTGTTTTGAAAAGCACGCTGAAAATCTTCCTTATAATCAAGTCATCCCTTTCGTTGACAGACTTGATTACGTGGCCGCTATGAATAGCGAGCACATCTACACCATGGGTGTTGAACGAATGCTAGGTATAGCAGATCAAATCCCTAAACGCATCGAATATATCAGGGTATTGATGGCTGAGTTGAGTAGAATCAGCTCTCATTTTATTGCCATTGGTACCTATGGAATGGACCTTGGTGCTTTCACGCCATTCTTCTGGATCATGCGCGACAGAGAGCACATTCTCCGCATGCTTGAATGGGCGAGCGGTGCACGTCTGCTTTACAATTACATGTGGATTGGTGGATTGTTTTATGATCTCCCAGTCGGGTTCGAGGAACGTTGTACAGAATTTGTAAAGTACATCCGGCCAAAAATGGCTGAACTTGAATCTATTCTTATCAACAATAAAATATTCATAAACCGTACAGCAAATGTTGGTGTGTTGCCACTTGACCTGGCAATCAACTGTGGCGTTACTGGCCCGATATTAAGAGGATCTGGTTTGCGCCTTGACCTCAGAAAAGTGGACGGCTATTCGGTTTATCCTGAATTAGATTTCGATATTCCTATTGGTGAAGGTAAGATGGGTTCGTTAGGAGATTGCTGGGACAGAACCTCTGTTCGAGTCCAAGAAATTTATGAGTCCTTAAAAATAATAGAGCAGTGTCTGGAGAAACTTACGAAGGAGCACCAACGCACACGTGATTTCGATCCGCAAGCACTTGTTCCGAAAAAGATTCGTCCTAAAGCCCAGGATTTTTATATTCGGGGAGAAGGTTCTAAGGGTGAATTAGGTTTTTATTTCAGGGCTGACGGAAGGAGCGATGTGCCTTTCCGTTGCAAATGCCGGTCATGTAACTTTGTGAATCTTTCTATTCTTCAGGAAATTGGTAAGGGAATTCTTATCGCTGATTTGATTGCGATAATTGGGACAATAGATGTTGTGATGGGTGAAGTTGACCGCTAAAATTCTTCAATAAAAATTTCTTTTAAGTCTACTTTAAATCCGGGAAGTACATTCTCCCCTTCGAGAAGAAGAGCAAAGGATCTAATTTCTACTTCACCGTTATCACGATATATCAACGTTTCTTTTTTCTGAGGATTAATCATCCACGCCAAGCGACATCCATTATCTATCCATTCTTTCATCTTATCCTGAAGGGCTTTGGGATTGTCACTTTCAGAAAGAAGTTCTATAACAAAATCAGGGCAAACATGCGCAAACTTCTTACGATCGTCTTGAGAAAGGGCCAGCCATTTTTGCTTGCTTATAAAAGCAGCATCCGGAGATCTCACAGCATTATTAGGTAAGGTAAAACCGGCATTTGATTCAAAAACAAATCCTAGTTTAGTGTCATGATTCCAGTTGCTGAGTACTCTGTTAAGGTTGCTGTTGAACCACGATGTATCCGAACCGGTAGGAGCCATAATAATAATTTCACCATTGGTATTTCTTTCGAACCTGATAGAATCATTCTCTTGGCAGAATTTAAAAAACTGCTCCTCCGTCATTCCCCCAATTGCATTTGTTTTAATTAAATATTCCATCGGCAGAATCTATTTAAACAAATATACAATAATTTCAAGCCTCTTTGTTTCCTAAAATATGCTCAAGATTCTTAGCGCTGAACAAATCAAAGCACTGGATGAATATACAATCCAGCACGAACCTATCACTTCCATTGATCTCATGGAGCGGGCATGTCGCGCGTTTGTCAACTGGTTCACCGTTCATTTTGATGCGACAAACAAAGTAGGCATTATCTGCGGTACCGGTAATAACGGAGGAGATGGGTTGGGTATAGCACGGATGCTGCTGGAGTGGGGATACACTGTAAAGGTATGGATTGTAAGGGGAACGTCTTATGAGTCAAGTGACTTCAAAATCAATCTACAACGCCTGCAGCAGAAAAGTGAAGTGCATGAAATTACGGCTACCGCTGACAAAGATGTATTTACTGGATATGATATACTTATTGATGCCTTGTTTGGGTATGGTTTATCAAGACCCGTTGATGGTATTTTTGCACAGGTTATTAATTGTTGCAACAAAGCTGATGCTATCAAAGTCGCTGTTGATATCCCATCGGGCTTAATGGCTGATGAACCATCTGCAAAAGGAATTTTAAAAGCTGATTATACCGTAAGTTTTCAGTTGCCCAAACTCGCTTTTCTTATGCCGGAATCATATCAGTACACTGGCGAATGGGTTGTGGTAGATATTGGTTTAAATAAAAAAATAATCCGGGAGTCAGAAACAGGACATTGCTACATCACTCAAAAAGCTGTTCAAAAAATAGTTAAGCCTCGCGCTAAGTTTAGTCATAAAGGAACCTATGGTCATGCGTTGTTGATTGCTGGAAGTTTCGGAAAGCTGGGTGCATGCATACTGGCTTCGAGGGCAGTGCTTCGTACAGGCGTTGGGTTGTTAACCGTGCACGTTCCTAAATGCGGCTACGAAATTTTACAATCTTCGGTGCCTGAAGCAATGACGCAGGCTGATAGTTCAGCAACACATTTCACTGAATTCTCTGATGTTTCTAAATATGATGCCGTAGGCATAGGTCCGGGTCTCGGTCAGGAAGAGGATTCTGTAAAAGCGTTTGCTAAAGTTTTGGAACAATTCCAAAAACCTTTTGTCATTGATGCTGATGCATTAAATATACTTGCGACTCACCGTGAGCTCATGCAGCTCATTCCGCAAAACAGTATTCTCACACCACATCCTAAAGAGTTCGAGCGTTTGGTAGGCGAATGGAAAAATGATTTCGAACGTCTTCAGAAACAAAAAGAGTTTGCTAAAACATTACAATGCATTATCATTTTGAAGGGCGCCCATACATCCATTGCAGCTCCTGACGGGCAAGTGTATTTCAATTCATCTGGCAACCCTGGTATGGCAACTGGGGGAACCGGAGATGTTTTGACGGGAATACTAACGTCATTGCTTGCTCAATCCTATGAGCCGACTGAGGCGGCTATCATCGGGGTCTACTTGCACGGACTTTCTGCTGATCTTATCGTGCAGGAGCGGGGAATGTATGGTCTTATTGCCTCAGATGTCGTTGAATTTCTGCCTTTGGCCTATAAAAAACTACTTCGCCCATAATTTTCGGCTGCCATTTAAACTTTCTGTCTGTTTTCTGCATCTAATGGGTATAAAAACTCTTAGATAACAAGAACTTTGGTGCAAGATTTGTTGTATATTGTAATAACTACAGAAAAAATGCGTTTACTTAAATTCTTCGGTGTACTGTTAATTGCTTGCATGGCTCATGTTGGCTTTGCACAGACGCATTCTGAAGATTCTTTTGTAACTCCTGAGCGCACACTTGCTCAAAGCATCCAGGTATTTCCAAATCCCTCTGTAGATTTCGTTCATGTAAAGGTTGCAGATATTCCGGCTTCAAAAGTTCGTCTTGCCCTTCATAATATTCTTGGTAATCCTATGGATGTAGAAACCGAGATTATTGCAGAGAACGAAATACGCGTACGCGTGAAAGATTTAGCCGTTGGATATTATCTTCTTGCCATTAAAGATGATGAATCTAATACTGTAGCGATTCTAAAGATCTTGAAGCGTTAGTTCTTTTTCGTCAATTCATTCAGCTTTCCTACAAATCTGTCAACATCTTCTTTGGTGGTATCAAAGGCGCACATTAGCCTTACTTCAAAAGTTTTTTCATTCCAAACGTAAAAGAACATTTCGTTTTGCAGCGGTGAAATTGCAGCTTGTGGTATTAGTGCAAAAATTCCATTGGCATCAACTTGCTGGGTGATCTTAACACCTTCAATTTTTTTCAACCCAGCCTCAAGGTATTTGGCCATTTCATTCGCATGCTTTGCGTTATTCTTCCAAAGGTCGTTCGTTAGCAATGCTTCAAACTGTGCACTGATGAAGCGCATCTTTGAATGTAACTGCATGCCCTGCTTCCTGATATAATGGAAATTTTCAGCAAGCTTTTTATTGAAAAATACCACTGCTTCACCGAACATCATTCCATTTTTAGTTCCACCAAACGAAAGTACATCCACACCTACATCTCTGGTAAAGGCGGAAAAATTTTCATTTAAACTCACTGAAGCATTTGCTATTCGTGAACCATCCATGTGAAAGTATAAATCATTCTTCTTCGCTACAGCTGATATTGCCTCCAATTCAGGGATGGTATAAACAGTACCATACTCGGTGGACTGAGAGATGGAAACTACTTTTGCTTGCGGATGGTGCTGGTCTTTTACACGCTGAATTTTTGCTTGGATCTCATCAGTATATATTTTACCATCTTTTGTAGGAATGGTGATGAGCTTGCAACCCATAAATTTTTCAGGTGCTGTCGACTCATCTACATTGATGTGGGCGAGATCAGAACAAATAATTGAGTTGAAGGATTGCGTTACTGACTGAAGGCCCAGAACGTTGGCTCCAGTTCCGTTATAGACAAAAAAAACTTCGATGTCCTCACCAAACAAAGCCTTAAACTTATCGTGTGCGCTCTTCGTAAATTCATCTGCACCATAGGAGGCCGCGTGATTTTGGTTGGCTTGAATGAGCGCTTCCATGATTGCCGGGTGCACGCCAGCATAGTTGTCACTTGCAAAAGTTTTTGTCGTCATTTTATTACAAAGCCCGAAAATTAGTGCGAAGATTATGAAAAACAACTATTTTACGTTGGAACTTAACAACACTAATGGTCAATATTCTTGTCCCTACTGATTTCTCTGAGCTTTCAAAAGTTGCTGTTCAATATGCTGTAAGAATTGCGAATAAACTGGATGGCAATGTTACGCTATTGCATGCCGTTGACTTGAAGGACACGGTAAGTTCAACCATCAGGAGAAAAAATAATTCTCGGGAAATTCTGAAAGAAGCGAAAATAGAATTTGAACAGTTATTGATTGAAGTCGAGAAGAGAATTAAAACTAAAAAGCCGATTAAGTACAAGATTTCTCAGGGTGCTTCATTTCAAGATATTGTTGTAAAGAATGCAAAACGATTAAGAAGTGGACTTATCGTAATGGGAACGCGTGGGGCAAGTGGATTCAAAAAAGCAATTCTGGGTAGTAACACAACTGCTATAATAGAAATCAGTAATATTCCTGTTTTAGCTGTTCCCGAAAAGGCACACTTTAAAACTTTTAGAAATGTGATCTATGCGACTGATCTGAAAAACCTTGATAAAGAATTAAGTATACTTATCCCTTACGTGGAAAGATTTGGTTCGATCGTGCATGTGCTTCACGTGATGAAAAACGGAAAGAACATTTCTACTGTTGAAGAACGTTTGGAAAAAGCGGTGAGTAAGACCGGCTATAAAAATATTGTTACGCTTGTTACGGTAGACGATGATATTGATGGCGCGATTGAACAATATATTAATGTTTCAAAAGCCGATATGCTGGCCATGTTTACGCATAAGACGACCTTCTATGAAAAACTATTCGATAGAAGTATTACCCGTAAGATGGCCTTCCATAGTAATATCCCTCTGCTCACATTCAAACAGAAGAGTTGATTGAAATTACGCGGTACGAATTGATAAGTACGAGTTATAAAAATCAACTACAAGGAGCGCACAGAGTAGGGGCAGAGTTGCACAAAAAGGGAATCCCATGTATTCCTCTGTGTAACTCCGTGGTTTCTTAGTGCCCTTTGTGACATTGAATTTTCTCAAGTAACAAATAACGGATAACGGATAACGAATCAACCAACCAACACTTCTCGCATCACCATGTTCATAACATGATCAGGCAACGTTATCCGCAACCTCAGAGGCATTTTATCTTGCATGGTGTTACTGATCTTATACAGGAAAAAGCCATCTTTTTTAACGGCATCAGCGGACTCAATCACGCGCCCTTTTTCGCAGCGCAACGTAATGTTTACCGTATGTATAGCAAAGTCTTTTTTAATACGAATGATATCGCCAGCCTTGCCTTTGTATTGCCGGGTATCAATTTCTTTGATTTCACCCCTTGCGCATGTAATCGCTGATGGCTGCCGTGTAGGCGTTGGGCAGTTTTAATTTTTTGGCTATTCGCTGGTAGTATGCTTTTTTTTCAGGATCTTGAACCGTAGCCTTAGCCCACGCGGAGGCAGATCTGAATTTCAAACGATTATCACGTTGTTGCTCACTCTCTTTGCGAGGTGAACGAGGCTTGCCCGTTACAATAGTTTTACCATAAACTTGTCTGAAGACCATGTCGCCAATTGAGCCCTCAAATCCTTTTGTAATTGAATTAACACTGACCGTTGCCATATTTTTTAATACAATATGCATCTGGTCATTGCCATCTAGTGTCACTGCTGGTTTTGAATCGAGAAGATATGTGGCAAGCAACCAAGACTACTCACCCTAGTAAAGCTATTGATACGGCTGGGATCAGCTGGTTATAAGTATTTTCTCCACTCTCCGTGCACAATCGCTGCACTCTCGTTCCACTCCTCGGTGTCCTGCGTTTGTTTGGAAAAGTTTGGTGATCAGAAGAAAAAATGGAGAAGGCTTTCTCCAAAATGAATAATTGAAAATACGAAATAACGCTGACATAGCGAAAGAAAACATCCCAAAAAAAGCAATGCTTGACAGAGGTGTTGATGATAAGTATTAACGCAGTTCAGCAAGCAATAAGCATCCAGCATCTAGAATCTAGAATCTAGAATCTAGTACTACTAAAACTCCGCATTGCCAGGATAACGAGGATATGGAATTACATCCCTGATGTTTGTCATTCCTGTTACGAATAAAATCAATCGCTCAAATCCTAAACCAAAACCACTGTGAGGAGCAGAGCCGAATTTCCGCAGGTCCATATACCACCAAAGATCTTTCACGGGCAATTTGAGTTCTTCAACTCTTTTTGCAAGGCGGTCGTAACGTTCCTCTCGTTGTGATCCTCCAATGATCTCACCAATTCCTGGGAAGAGTACATCCATGGCAGCAACAGTTTTACCATCTTCATTCTGACGCATATAGAACGATTTGATTTCTGCTGGGTAGTTATATAAAATAACTGGCTTCTTAAAATGCTTTTCAACAAGAAAGCGTTCATGTTCTGATTGCAGATCAGAGCCCCAGTTCTCAATAATGAACTGAAACTTCTTCTTTTTGTTTGGAGTTGAGTTTCTGAGAATATCAACAGCCTCAGTATAGCTCAACCGTTGAAAGTCATTCTCTGATACAAATTTTAATCGATCCAGTAAGCCAAGTTCGCTTCGCTGATCCTGAGGTTTACTTTGCTCTTCTTCCAGAGCACGTTTGTTTAAGAATTCAAGATCCTCAGCACAATGCTCTAAGGCGTACCGAACAAGGTACTGCAGGAAGTCCTGTGCCAATTGCATATTGTCATGAATGTCGTAGAAAGCCATCTCTGGTTCTATCATCCAGAACTCGGCAAGGTGCCTCGTTGTATTTGAATTTTCTGCACGGAAAGTTGGTCCGAAAGTATAAATCTCTCCCAATGCCAGCGCATAAGTTTCCCCTTCAAGTTGTCCGGATACAGTAAGGTTAGTTTCGCGTCCGAAAAAATCTTCCTTGTAGTTGATCTTACCATTTTCATCCTTAGGCGGGTTTTGAGGATCGAGGGTAGTGACCCTGAACATTGCGCCCGCACCTTCAGCATCAGAACCTGTAATCACAGGCGTATGGATGTAGTAAAATCCTTTATCGTTAAAAAATTTATGAACTGCATATGCCATCGCATGACGCACCCGCATTACAGCACTAAACGTATTTGTTCGTGATCTCAAGTGAGCGATCTCGCGTAAAAATTCCAGTGAATGTTTTTTGGGTTGCAATGGAAATTTTTCTGCATCGCTATCACCGAGAATCTCAATCGCTTTAACTTTTACCTCTACTGTTTGCCCCTTGGCGGGAGAGGGGATAAGATCACCTGTAACGGATACACATGCACCTGTAGTAATTCTTTTCAGAATGGACTCCTCTGTATTATTGAAATCAACAACAGCCTGTATATTTTGAATTGTTGAACCATCGTTGATTGCAATAAACTGGTTGTTGCGGAATGTACGCACCCACCCCTGAACCGTTACTTCCTGGTTCTTTGGTTCTGTAATTAACAGCTGCTTGATCTTAGTCCGTTTCATAATTGTTGCTTCTTTTGTTAACCCTTACTCGGAAAGAAATAGTATCGGCTTAACGCTGATTTTTACGAAGGACCGCAAAAAACGAAAAATCTTAGCGATTTTCATAGTCTGTAAGCCGGTTTAGATATAAGAAATCTAATCTAGCCTGGATTTTGTTTAGTCATTAATGGATAATCAAATTCATAGAAATTGCGTTATTATTGAACTTCAATGGTTACTAAGGTGGTTTTTTAAGTGACGTGAAAATGCCATCAGCAAAGCCGGGCCAAAAGAATATTAATGTAGCTTAGGCATTCCATCTGTGCTTTAAAAAGGCAAATAATAACGGATGAATTAATAACTTTGTGATATTAAACTAGTGCGATAAGAATTCGAGATGCAAAAACTGGGATTAAGCCAATCTTTACAACAAAAGCTGTCACCGCAGCAAATACAGTTTATTAAACTGTTGCAGGTTCCTACAGCCGAGCTGGATACCAGGATCGAGGAGGAACTAGAAACCAATCCTGCCCTGGAGCAAGGCGAAGATCAGGAAGCACCGGAAGACAATCAACAACAGGAAGAAATTCAGGAGCAGGAGACCACTGCAACATCTGAAGAAGATGTTGACATCAAAGATTACCTGCATGATGATGACTACAGTGGTTATAAAATGCAAGGCGATGGTGATGATGAGGAAGAGCGCGATATGCCAATTCCGATGTCTACCTCTTTGCATGAGCAACTCATGAGTCAACTTGATTTTTTGGGACTTGATGAAAGGCAATACAATATTGGTAAGCAATTAATCGGTAGCATTGAAAGCGATGGCTATATAAGAAGAGAGTTAGAATCGATCGTTAATGATCTTGCTTTTTCTCAAGGAATTGATACTACTGCGGAAGAAGTGGAAACTATTCTGAAGAAAATTCAAACTTTTGATCCGCCTGGCATTGCAGCAAGAACTTTGCAAGAGTGCTTAATGCTTCAGCTTGAAAGGATGGACAATGGTCATGATATTGATGTGGCCGTTGCGAAAAAAATCATATCAGAATGCTTTGACGAATTTACGAAGAAGCATTATCAGAAAATTCAGAAGAAGCTAGACACTGAAGATGAGGAATTCGTGCGTGATGCCATGGACCTTATCATCAAGCTTAATCCTAAACCAGGTGGTGGAAGTGTAAACTCCGTGGCAAAGAATCAGTATATCATACCTGATTTTATACTTACCAATAATAACGGAAAACTCGAACTCGCATTAAATAGCAGAAACGCTCCTGAGCTTCGCATCAGCAGGTCTTACACAGACATGTTTAAAGCGTATGACAAGAGTGACAAGAAAGATAAAAAATTGAAAGAGGCAGTGTCATTTGTAAAGCAAAAGTTAGATGCTGCAAAATGGTTTATTGATGCTATCAAACAACGCCAGCAAACGTTGCTCAGAACGATGAAAGCCATTATTGATTTTCAGTACGACTATTTTCAGGAAGGTGACGAAACGAAACTAAGGCCAATGATATTAAAAGATATCGCTGGCATGATCAACATGGATATTTCTACGGTTTCACGAGTGGCCAGCAGTAAATCCATACAAACTGACTTTGGAATTTATCCATTAAAATATTTCTTCTCCGAAGGTATTTCAACGGATTCAGGAGAAGAGGTAAGTAGCCGTGAAGTAAAACAAATTATAAAAGACATTATCGAGAAAGAAGATAAAGACAAGCCGCTGTCAGATGATAAGCTTGAGAAAATCCTCAATGAAAAAGGCTATAACATTGCCCGAAGAACGGTAGCAAAATATCGCGAGCAATTGAATATTCCAGTAGCGCGTTTAAGAAAAGAGATTTAATGGTGAATACTGTCGCGCGCGTCTTGTCTTATATTTTTCACCCGTTGTTGATAGCAACGTATTTATTTCTGCTTCTTTCTTTCACGTTGCCAATTGCGCTGGAGCCAATTCAACCTGCTTCTCACCTGCTGTTCATCGGGTTGGTTTTCATTGTTACTTTCCTGCTTCCTACTCTAAACCTTGGGATACTAAAAATCTTCGGTTCACTTAAATCTTTTGAAATGATTGAGCGCAGGGAACGGATACTTCCCTTTATTCTCATTTCATTCATCTATGTTTTTGTTACCTACCTTTTTTATAATAAAACAAAACTCAGCATTAATGATAATTTTTTGAGGCTGATGATTGTCATTGATCTGCTGGTTGTAGTTTCTACAATAGCAACATTATTTTTCAAGATCAGTATTCACAGCGTTGCGGCTTGGGGTGTTATTGGAATTCTTATTCCTTTGAATAAGATGACCGAGATCAATTCGCTTTTTTATCCATCAATTGCTGCAATATTTGTTGCAGGATTAATAATGTCATCACGTGTTCAGCTTGGCGTGCATACATTAAAAGAAGTATTGTGGGGAAGCGTGATCGGCCTTGCCACCAGTGTTGCAGGAATGTCAATACTATTCAGATAATCTACAGTATGAGCACATATAAGTTTCTATTGTATTCGGTAGAGGAAGGTATTTGTACCATTACCTTAAACAGACCCGACGTTTACAACGCGTTGAATGACGAAATTACTTTTGAACTTCAGGATGCATTGAAGGCAGTTGCAAAGGATGAAAAAGTTCGGGTTGTAATATTAACGGGTGCAGGAAAAGCATTCTGTTCAGGGCAGGATTTGAAGGCCACATCGGGTGAACAAAAACGATCCTTTCTAGATTCGTTACACAAGCGATACAATCCTATTATTCGCGCAATGCGGGGTTTACCAAAACCTATTATATGCCGATTGAATGGTGTGGCTGCAGGAGCTGGTTGTTCCATCGCGCTAGCTTGCGACATGATAGTTGCTTCAGAAGAAGCTACGCTGATTGAGGTTTTTATTAATATCGGCCTAGTGCCTGATTCCGGCTCTTCTTATTTTCTTCCAAGGCTGGTTGGTATGGCAAAAGCTTTTGAATTAGCAACCATGGGTTCGCGGGTAAAAGCAAAAGAAGCGGAAACCATAGGACTGATCAATAAAAGCGTTCCTCATGATCAGTTAGACACTGCTGTAAAAGAATATGCAAGTTATTTTGCCAAGGCACCTACCAAATCAATAGGACTGATTAAAAAAATGCTCAACAAATCTGCAACATCTACATTGGACGAAATGCTGGAGTATGAAGCGTATTGCCAGGAGATTGCAGGAAATACACAAGACTATAAAGAAGGTGTAACTTCATTTCTTGAAAAAAGAAAGCCTGACTTTAAAGGCAAATAGTTCGATTGCCTTTAGTCTTTTTAATAAGTAATTCTTTCCTTCTTAAGGGCAGTGAGAGCATCCGAATTCTTACTTTTAGATCTTTAAGCAAACTATGCGTTACGGTAAAATCAACAAAGAGCTTTTTATAAACAACCGAAAAAATCTTGTTAAGGAATTAAAAAAGAATTCGGTAGCAGTTCTTAATGCCAATGACATCATGCCAACAAACTCCGATGGCACGATGCGCTTCAGGCAAAATTCCGATCTATTTTATCTTTCTGGAGTTGACCAGGAAGAAACTATCCTGGTGTTGTGTCCAGATTTTCCAGATAAAAAATATCATGAAGTACTCTTTATAAGGGAGACGAACGAACAGATTGCAACATGGGAAGGCCACAAACTAACAAAAGAAGAAGCGCGTGAAGCTACGGGAATTGAAACGGTGTTGTGGGTATCAGAATTCCCCCGGATGTTCAACACGATGATGGTGATGGGTAATGTCGAGTACGTATACCTGAATACAAATGATCATTACCGCGCGGACCCTTCTATTGGAAGTCGTGATAGTAGGTTTATAGAATTCTGCCAGAAGAAATATCCGTTACATAAATACGAACGGCTTGCTCCAATAATGCATGCTCTCCGTTCTGTGAAATCTCAATTTGAAATTGAGTTGATGCAAAAGGCTTGTGATATTACCGAAAAAGCTTTTAGAAGAGTTCTTAAGTTTGTGAAGCCAGGCGTAAAAGAATTTGAAATCGAGGCAGAATACGCTCATGAATTTTTAAGAAATGCTTCACGGGGTTTTGCATATGATCCCATCATTGCATCTGGTCCTGACTCCTGTGTATTACATTACATCGACAACAAAAAAGAATGTAAATCAGGAGATGTATTATTGTTAGATGTCGCTGCAGAATTTGCCAACTACAATTCGGATTTAACCCGAACAATTCCGGTGAATGGTAAATTCACACAGCGGCAGAAAGAGATTTACAATGCAGTACTTCGTGTAAAACGAGCTGCGATGTCCTTATTAAAACCTGGTGTTGCATACTATGATTATCATAAGGAAGTGCAGAAGATAATGGAGGATGAGTTGATCAGCTTAAAGCTGATTGATAAGCACGATGTGAAGAAACAAAATCCTGACAAACCTTTGCTCATGAAATATTATATGCATGGTACTTCTCACATGCTTGGCCTTGATGTTCATGATGTTGGTAGCATGTATCAGAAGATTAAGCCGGGTATGGTGTGGACTGTAGAGCCAGGCATTTATATAAAGGAAGAAGGATTAGGTATAAGAATAGAAAACAATGTTGTTGTTACCGAAACAGGAATCAATGACCTGATGAAAAATATACCAATAGAAGCAGAAGAAATTGAAGACATCATGAATTCAAAATAGATGACAAAGCGCATTACGATAATCACTTTTTTAATCGTTTTCTCCTGTATAGTTCAGGCACACGAGTTCTGGCTACAGCCCGATAAGTTCTTCTACCAACCTGGCGAATCATTGAAAGTCACTTTTAAAGTTGGAGAAAATTTTATGGGAGAATCATGGAACTTGAAAAAGCATCGCATTGAAAAACTAGAACTTCATAGCATCAATGGTATCAAGAATCTGTCGCAGCAAGTTACTGAAGGTGAAACTGGAATGTTAGAAGAAAATCAATTAAAGGCAGGAACGCAAATGATTGTGATGCAAAGTAATAATGCCTTTATATCCCTTGATGGTCAAAAGTTCAATGAGTATCTGAAAGAAGATGGTTTAGATGAAGTTTATGATCACCGGGAAAAAAACAATTTATTAGCAGACAGCGCTAAGGAATTTTATTCAAGGCACACAAAACTTCTTGTACAGGTTGGTGATAAAAAAGATGAGAGTTTTAAAAAAGTAATTGGTCTTCCAATAGAAATCATTCCTGAAACAAATCCCTATGATGCAAAAGTTGGGTCACCCATGCGCTTCAAAGTAGTGTTTGATAACAAACCCCTATTTGGTGCAAAGGTCCGCGTTTGGAACAGGTATAATAATCGCACAACAGTCCAAAATATTTATGCGGAGAAAGATGGAGTGATTGAAACTCGAATCAGTAATCCTGGATCATGGATGATAAGCGTTGTGAAAATGGTGCCTTCAAAAGATCCAAAAGCAGATTGGCAAAGCTATTGGGGTAGTTTAGTTTTTGGAGTAAAGTAAATATATGGGAGGGAAAATTAATTCTGACAAAGCTCCTGAACCAGTTGGTCTTTACCCACACGCAAGGCGAGTTGGCAATCTTCTTTTCTTATCTGGTGTTGGTCCGCGGAAGCGTGGTTCAAAAGAAATCCCAGGTGTTACATTAGATAGCGATGGAAATATTATCGCCTATAATATTGAAGACCAATGTCACAGTGTTTTCGAAAATGTAAGGTTAATTCTTGAGGCATCAGGAAGCCGTTGGGAGAATCTTGTTGATGTAACGGTTTTTCTCACCAACATGAAAAATGATTTCGTATCGTATAATAAGGTCTATGCAGAATATTTTAAAGACACCCAACCATGTCGTACAACGGTAGAGGTAAACGCTTTACCAACCCCAATTGCTATAGAATTAAAATGTATCGCTACTATTGATGAAGCTATCTGACTTTTAAGCAATAAAAAAGGTATCCCTTTTTAGAAGATACCTTAAAAGATCTTATTTGTCTTATCTATACGGCAAAGCTCTCGCCACAGCCACAAGTTCTTGAAGCATTTGGATTTATAAATTGAAATCCTTTTCCATTCAATCCATCTGTAAAATCTAAAGTAGTTCCGAGCAGGTAAAGCAAGCTCTTTTTGTCGACAAGAATTTTCACTCCCTTATCTTCAAAAACCTGATCTGCAGGATTTACTTTATCATCAAATCCTAAATCGTACATCAGGCCAGAACAACCTCCGCCTTTTACAGAAACACGAATATTGTGATCCATCGGACGCTTTTCTTCGTCTCTTAATTGCACTATTCGCTCTTTTGCTTTTTCGGTTACGCTTATCATATCCTTACAACAATAAATTATGAAATTGGATTCAAAACTACGCTAAAAACAGTTATAGTATTCATATCCCTTCCGTAATACAATTTTTGGAGGGCATCCATAATGTTAGCGGCTTTAAAATATGAGGTATGGAGCTCCTTTCCGCCCTTTGCAACCCATTGAATTGTATAAGAATTATCTTTTTCCTTATAATTCTGTACATAGTCCAGCAACTTCTTTAAGGCGTCAATTCGATCACTGGCAATAACGCTGTGAAATAAAAACGCCTGGTTATGCCTTGGGTTTACCGTGATGAGGTCAAGCTTAGTTTTCCCATCAACAGTGGTATACTCAAATACAAGGTCGGAAGAGCGCAAGCCAAGATGATCTTTGATTTCCTGCTGAATCCGGGCGGCTTCTACGTGCATTTCACTTAAAGTTTCGATCATGATGAGGAAAGTTCCATTAAAACTTTTGATTTCCGCGAAAAGTTTCGTCTTTGAGTAACAAACTTAACGAATTATGGAGAAACTGGAACACATTGGTATTGCCGTTAAAAACATGGAAGAAGCAAATAAACTTTTTGCAGAACTTTTAGGTCATGAACATTACAAAATAGAAGAAGTAGAGTCGGAAGGGGTAAGAACTTCATTTTTCAACATCGCAGGGGTTAAAATTGAATTATTGGAGGCTACCAGACCGGATTCTCCCATAGCAAAATTTATTGAAAAGCGCGGGACAGGAATTCATCACCTGGCATTCGAAGTTACGGATCTTGAAAAAAGTATTTCAAACTATGAAAGCAAAGGTTTCGAAAAGATCAACAAAGAACCAAAGCAGGGCGCAGACAATAAAATGATATGTTTTCTTCACCCCAAATCTACAGGGGGTGTCTTAATAGAACTTTGTAAAGAAATGAAATAGAGCGAGATAGGTGATTTGAAAGTAGGTAAAAGACTGGTACTCTGAAGTAGCCAGTCCTTACTTTTTAAACCCCACTAACAATTAAAATTCTTGCGCTTCAATCAAAATGACTTTTTCATTGTACTAGCGCTTTTTCCGCCATATTGAATGTCATTATAATATTTTTGCTTACGTTTTCCCTCTGCAGTTTTATAATAAGGCTTTTGTGTACTGCATGCACCGAGAAGAATCGTGATCACGAGTAATAGTCCTGCTGCCTTTTTCATATCCCTGTTGTTTAGTTTTCTTGTGCATATATACGGCTGGTTGCGGGAATAAATATTGTAAGTTCTTCTTTAATCTTACTTTTGCAGATGAGCAGTCGTTAAGGCCGCTGAGTGGCAAGTTACCAGTGATAATTTATGAGTGAAAAACGACAGGAAATTAAGGAATTAGGAGAGTTTGGTTTGATAGAAAAAATTAAAAAGGATTTTACTTTATCGAACACTACTTCTCTAACAGGGATAGGTGATGACGCAGCCGTGATTGATGCAGGAACTAAAAAATTGCTGATATCAACGGACATGTTGGTGGAAGGAATCCATTTTGACCTTTCCTATATGCCCTTACATCACCTTGGTTATAAGTCTGTTGCAGTGAATGTATCAGATATTGCAGCCATGAATGGTAAGGCTGAACAAATTACAGTAAGCATCGCGATCAGTAACAGGTTTTCTTTCGATGCAGTAGAAGCACTATATAAAGGAATCAAAGCCGCATGTGAAAATTATAAGGTAGATCTTATTGGTGGCGATACAACATCTTCACGATCAGGACTTGTGATATCAATTACGGTGCTCGGCCGTGCTCTTCCTGAGAAGATTGCTTATCGCTCTGGTGCAAAACCAAATGATATTATCTGTGTTACTGGCGATTTAGGTGCAGCCTTTATTGGTTTGCAGGTTTTAGAAAGAGAGAAACAAGTTTTCCTGGCTGACCCTAATATGCAGCCGAATCTTGAAAAATATGAGTACATCGTGGGGCGTCAGCTAAAACCGGAAGCGCGTACAGATATTGTTTTTGACTTGGAAGAAGCAGGGGTTAAACCGACTTCGATGATTGACGTATCTGATGGTCTTGCTTCTGAGCTTTTCCACCTCTCTAATAATTCAAATATTGGCGTAAGGATCTATGAAGATAAAATTCCTGTGGACAACCAGGCATATGAAACGGCAATAGAGTTTAAGCTTGATCCAATCACATGTGCCCTCAACGGTGGGGAGGACTATGAGTTACTCTTTACCATTGATAAAGATGATCAGGAAAAAATTAAAAAGCATCCTGACATCCATTTCATAGGTTATGTTCATGAAAGAAAAACCGAAAATGTGCTGGTAACAAAACAAGGAAACGTTATACCATTGCGAGCCCAAGGGTGGGATCATTTCACAAAGCAATAACTAATCTTCTGGATAAGGAATGAAAACGAAATTTGTAAATTCCTTATCCACTACAAACAGGCAGCAGAATTCATCCGGATCTTTATACGCGGATTCGAATTCATGCCTTTCCGCAATAAGCTCGCGTTGAGAAAATTCGTCTAAAAATGAGGCGTAATAATTCCACTCAGTGCCCATTGCTTTTTGGTCCAGCAGAAGCTGTCCGATGGGTTGGTCTTCTTTGCATACTGGAAAGATCGGGAAATTAGAAAACCCTCTTTTTCTAATCTGGTAACTTGCTTCTTTAAGCGTATCGGATACTTTTACAAAATCGCGCGATATCGTGCCTAAATATTTACCATTTAATTCCGGGTCGTTGTGCATAAAATCAAGTTAGAGTACAAAAATAAGTCAGTAGTTGATTGTAAAAAAACTACGGAGACCGAGCCGTTATAAACTCATATTGAATAATAACAGCAGCCTCCTACACTATACAAATGACACCATTCATCTCCTTATGGTTCCATTAGGCAAATACTCGCTTTGCCAGCTCAAGTAAATAATAATACCTTACCATTCAAGCATTTTATGGGCATGAAATATCGATAACAAGTGCAGACCCAACAGGTGACAAACCATCGATATTCCTGTGTACTATCTTGATAAAGTAAAGTATCAGCAATTAAGGAAAAGAAAGCCAATCAGATAAAGGATTTAAACAGATGAAACGAACGCTACTTGTAATCTTATCGCTACTGACATTTTACAACCATATTGTCGTTGCGCAACCAAGTTCAGAACAAGATATTGTTACATCCTTCCAGATTCGAAAGAAACTTGCTGAGGAATCAGTTCTTAAAAATTATCCGGCAAGAAACATAGGTCCAACAATACAGGGGGGTAGAATTGTGGATATGGATGTCAACGTCAATGATCCAAAAGAATTCTATCTCGGTTATGCTTCCGGCGGAATTTTCAAGACCAATAATAATGGGATCACTTTCGAAGCAATTTTTGATAACAACGATGCCTTGGGTATTGGTGATTTTGCTTTATCTCAAAGTGATTCAAAAATACTGTATGTAGGAACCGGTGAAAAAAATGGGAGCAGGTCCAGCTACGCAGGGAGTGGCGTTTACAAAACTATTGACGGAGGTAAAACATGGGAGCATGTTGGACTTACGGCAACACAACACATCAGCAGAATCATTATACATCCAAAAGATAATAACACGGTATGGGTAGGTTCCATTGGTTCATTATACACTTCGAATCTCGAGCGAGGTTTATTTAAGACCACGGATGGCGGAAAGACATGGAAGAAGACTTTGTTTGTAAATGATAGTACTGGCGTTATAGATCTTGTCATCAATCCTAACAATCCTCAGCAGCTTTTCGCCAGCACGTGGGAGCGATCGCGGAAGGCTTGGAACTTCAAAGGCAATGGGGTTGGATCTGCAATCTATCGCTCGGATGATGGCGGAGAAACGTGGGCGAAATTAACAGGAGGTTTTCCACAAGGAAAGGAAGTGGGTCGAATAGGACTAGACATCAGTGCTTCCAACCCACAAATTATTTATGCCATTCTGGATCACCAACTCGAGGTGGAAGACAAAAAGGAAAAGAAGAAAGAGGAAAAACTGAAGACAGAGGATTTCAGAAGCATGACCAAAGAAGATCTTCTTAAAATAGAAGATAAAAAACTTGATGAGTTCTTAAAAGACAGCGGTTTCCCGAAAAAGTATAGCGCTGAAGTTGTAAAGAAAGATGTGCGGGATGGAAAGTATTTGCCGAAGGCAATTGCTGAATACTATGGAGGGGATGCAAATGCGAATCTATTTAAGACAAAAATAAAAGGAGCAGAGGTTTATAGATCGGAAGATGGTGGTAACAACTGGAAGCTCATGAACAGTTACGATTTGGATGGCGTCTTCTACACATACGGCTATTACTTTGCAGAGATGAGAGTGGCACCCGACAACGCCGATTTGGTTTACATCTATGGCGTTCCTTTGTTGAAATCCAAAGATGGCGGTAAAACATGGCATCGCCTTGATACGCTTAGCGGAGTAAGAGAGTTGCATGTTGACCATCATGCTATTTGGATCAACCCAAAAGATTCTAAACATATCATGTTGGGTAATGATGGAGGGCTTTACCAGAGTTATGATGAAGGTGCACATTGGCTTCATATTAACAATATGCCAGTGGGCCAATTCTATACAGTAAATGTAGATATGGAAACACCTTATAATGTCTATGGAGGATTACAGGACAATGGCGTGTTGAAGGGTTCGAGCAAGGCAATTCCAAATGAAACAAAACATTGGGAGCCGATCTTTGGTGGTGATGGGATGTACGTTGCGCCCGATCCGAGAAATAGTAATGTTGTATATACAGGATTTCAGTTTGGTAATTATTTTAAGTTAGATCTTGAGAAAGATAAAACAAGTAAAATAACACCGCAGCATGACATCGGTCAGCCACCGCTAAGATGGAACTGGCGCACGCCTTTATTTTTGAGCAGCCACAATGCAGATATCATTTACACCGCGGCAGATAAAATTTATCGCAGTATGAATAAGGGTGAGAGTTGGGAGGCAATCAGTGGGGATCTTACAAAAAATAAAAAACAAGGTAATGTTCCTTTCAGCAGTATTTCTGTGTTAAGTGAATCTCCTTTAAAGTTTGGTCTACTATATGCCGGAACGGATGACGGCAATCTTTGGATCAGCAAAAATGGAGGAGGTGAATGGATTTCAATTCTGCCTGGCTTACCAGAAAACAAATGGGTAAGTTCTGTCACTCCTTCTCCTCACGATGAGGCTACTGTTTTTGTTTCTTTAAATGGCTACCGCGATGATGAATTCAAAACATATCTTTTTATGAGTTCTGATTTTGGAAAGACCTGGAGAAACATAAAGGGTAACTTACCTGAATCGGTTGCCAATGTAATCATACAGGATCCTGTTAATCCTGATCTTATCTACTGCGGTCTTGATAATGGCACATATGCTAGTTTGGACAAAGGCAATACTTGGCATTTTTTCAATCAAATGCTTAACGTAGCTTCTTATGACATGATGGTTCATCCTCGAGATCATGAACTGGTTGTTGGAACACATGGAAGAAGCATTTTTGTAGCAGATGTTAAACCTTTGCAGGCATTAAAGGATGGCGGAGTTTCAAAAGCAATTATTGCCTTTGCTCCGGACAATATTAAGTTCAAAGACAATTGGGGTGAAAAATCATTTCCATGGGATAAAGCCTCTGAGCCTAAAGTCGAGGTGTTTTACTATGTAGGTAAACCAACGCAAAACATTGGAGTAGAAATATATGATGACAAAAACGTACTGGTCAGAAAGCTGAATGCAGCAGGAGAAGTAGGATTTAACACGCTTGTTTGGGATGTAAAAGTCGATGGACCGATTGCTAAAAATAAAGTGAAAAAATCATCTGAGACCTTACCTGTTACGCAATACATTAACAAAGGAAAATACAAGATGAAGTTTCTGGCAGGTACAGAATCTAGTGAAGTAACATTGGAAGTGAAATAGGAAGAGAATGTCTTAGTTTAAAAGTAAGACCAGGCTTCAAAGTGTGTTCTGCCATTTCTGAGTAGCGTTACTGTTACTAAGAAAATGTAAACTTCAATTTATACAGTAGTGGACAAACGAATCATAGGAGCTAAAGAAACGAGCGCGCTATTCCCGCACTTGAGAATTCTCGGCTAGCCAATGAGCACAGTATCCTATGAGCAGTGGAAAAAACCCTTCAAATTCTTTCTGGAATATTTCGTACTGATCACGCAAGTCATGCACAGCTTCATCCATTCGAGATACGTATGGTGTTCTGTTTGACATTCCCGTTAATGCCCGATGGATGCCCTCGATCTTTGCATAGTTTAGAAGCCAATTTCCACGCATCATGTACGGAAACATTCGTTTAACACCTTCCGGCAGAATTGATTCATACGTGTGCACAGTTGCATAAACGTACGATGCAAAATCGGCCAATGGCTGTTGGTGATATTTGTTCCAGTTTTTTGCGAGAAAGTGATCGTAAAAAACATCTGCAATAACACCTGAATAGTGATGATACTTTGGTCGCAAATGACTTTTTGTTAATCTGACGATCTCGTGTGTATCTGTAAAAGCATCTATCGCTCGGTGAAATTCAATTCCCTTTACGATTTCTGTTTCATAGACTGCAAGCTGTTGGCGACCTTTTACAAAATCAGCAATGAAATTTCCAACCAGTATTTTATTGTTTTCTCCCGAGAGATAAGCATGCGCGAGGAAGTTCATACCATTAAATGTATTGGTTATTTGTCATTTAGTTATTAGGTTGAACTTGTAATTCATCAACTTAACGTTAATACGCTAATGGAAACACTTGAGACACTTGCTCAATTGAAATTACTGATCCAGCTCGCGCAGATTGATGGAAAAGTAGCAGAAAGAGAAAGAAATTATATTATTAACATCGGGAGGGCAAATGGAATCTATCCCGATGAAGTGGTGCCGCTCTTTAGTATAGCACATACCATTACAGTGCCGAAGAATTTGGCAGATAACGAGAAGTTTGAATATATCTATTCGCTGGTAATGCTTATGAAGATTGATGAGCGAATGTATCAGGAAGAAATCAAGTTCTGTTCTGAAGTAGCCTCCCGGCTAGGATATGATCAAGAAGTTATGTTTGATCTTTTGCTTCGTGTTAAATCATCAAACATGAGTGAAAATGAAAAAAGGAGTTTGAAAAGTATTACCGATAAATTTTTAAAGCCATAATATGAAGAAGACATTTTTAATATTTTTTTTAATTGCCTTAGCATTTTTCGCGCAAGCGCAGCGTACAATAATTCATTGTGGTAATCTTATCGATGGAAAGTCTAATAGCGCGCAGTCGCAAATGACAATTATTGTTGAAGCAAATAAAATTATTGGTATCGGGAAGGGCTACACCAAGCAAACAGGAAATGATATTGTAATTGATCTTACTTCAAAGACAGTCATGCCCGGATTGATTGATATGCACGTTCACCTTGAAGGAGAAACGAATAAAGATCAGACTATTCAAAGATTTACCTTGAATGAAGCTGATATTGCTTTTCGTTCAACCGTATTCGCAAGAAAAACTTTGATGGCCGGCTTTACAACAGTCCGTGATCTTGGTGGTACGGGCGTAAACATTGCGTTAAGAAATGCCATTACCCAGGGGCTTGTAGTTGGCCCAAGAATCTTTACTGCAGGAAAATCAATCGCTACAACAGGTGGCCATGCGGACCCGACAAATGGATTTCGAAAAGATATGATGGGTGATCCAGGTCCAAAGGAAGGCGTGATAAACTCACCAGAAGATGCTCGTCAAGCTGTTCGCCAGCGCTACAAAGACGGATCAGACATGATAAAAATAACAGCAACGGGAGGGGTATTGAGCATTGCTAAAGATGGTTCTGGACCTCAATTCACAGATGAAGAATTAAAAGCAATAATAGAAACGGCAAAAGATTATGGTATGCACACTGCTGCGCATGCTCATGGGGTTGAAGGGATGAAGAGAGCGGTATTGGCAGGCATCACTACCATTGAACATGGAACGAAAATGACGGAGGAGATCATGGATCTGATGAAGCAGAAAGGAACGTTCTATGTTCCAACTATAACAGCTGGACGATTTGTAGGCGAGCAAGCAAAAGTTCCAGGATATTATCATCCTCTTGTTGTTCCTAAGGCATTAGAAATTGGTCCTCAGATTCAATCCACATTTGGAAAAGCTTATAAGCGTGGTGTTAAAATAGCCTTTGGGACTGATGCTGGTGTTTATCCACATGGAGAAAATGCAAAAGAATTTGGATTCATGGTGGAAGGAGGAATGCCAGCGATGGAAGCATTAAAAAGTGCAACCATTGTAAATGCCGGAATCTTAGGAATCGCTGATAAAATTGGAACTATTGAATCAGGGAAACTTGCGGATATTGTCGCAACTGATGAAAATCCAACAGTTAATATTAAAACCATGGAGAACGTAATTTTTGTGATGAAGGAGGGTGTTGTTTATAAGCAACCTGAATGAGATTAGCTTTTTGTTTTAATGTCTTAGCCTTCTTGAAAAGATGCTTTTGGAGCATAAATAAGTTGAGTTTTATTTTATAATTCCAAATTCTATAAAAGTAAAGGTCGATTATAGGAGTTTAAAAAGAATTCCATTTCCATCCACCCATTTTCTCTGACAAGAGGGATAAATGGGTTCAGGCTTTTAATTCAGCAGTGACACCCGAACTGGTTGTTTTAAACAGGAACAACGAGGTTAAATATCCATGGGCAATTGATAATTAATTTTACGAATTAGCGCTAATCGAAGTATCACTACCGAGCGTTATCTTGAACAGGCTATTGAAAGTATATTGTTAGGAAAAGAACCCGAAATAAATAAAACTGGAGCAATTAGTTGTTTAATTCAGCAATCGTCTAAGCATGCAAGTTTTGAGCATGCATTTCCTGTAATTATTTTTTATTGAAATTTTCAGAAACTGTATCAAATGCTTACTTATCCTAGTTTATAGTAAAGCGGAATCCACCAATAATTCCTACTTTTGTTGTTCAAATTTTGAGGAACTCAGCCGGGTATGGAAAACATCCGTAATTTTTGCATCATCGCACATATTGACCACGGTAAAAGCACGCTTGCTGACCGTTTATTAGAGTTTACAGGTACACTTACAGATCGCCAGATGCAGGCGCAGGTTCTGGATAACATGGACCTGGAGCGGGAAAAAGGCATTACCATTAAGGCTCATGCAATTCAAATGAATTACAAGCTTGATGGCAAAAGTTATGTTCTTAACCTCATTGATACGCCCGGTCACGTAGATTTTTCTTACGAAGTATCTCGGTCAATAGCTGCTTGTGAAGGCGCTCTGTTAATCGTAGATGCCAGCCAGGGAATTGAGGCTCAGACTATTTCTAATTTATATCTTGCCCTTGAACATAACCTGGAAATTATTCCAGTAATGAATAAGATTGATCTTCCGCATGCCATGCCTGACGAGGTAACGGAGGAAATTGTTGACCTTATCGGCTGTAAGCCGGAAGATGTCATTCGTGCAAGCGCAAAAGAAGGTATTGGAATTGAAGACATTTTAAAAGCAGTTGTTCATAGAGTCAAAGCGCCTAAAGGTGATCCAAAAGCACCATTGCAGGCCATGATTTTTGACTCTGTATTCAATTCTTTCAGAGGTATTGAAGTTTATTTCAGGGTATTCAATGGCACCATAAAAAAAGGTGACAAAGTGAAATTTGTAAGCACTGGTCAGGAATATGGTGCGGATGAAATCGGCATATTAAAACTTGATAAGCAAGCCGTAAATGAAATCAGCGCGGGCAACGTAGGATACCTGATTTCTGGTATTAAGGTTGCAAAAGAAGTGCATGTTGGTGATACCATTACCAACGCGCTCAATCCAGGGCTTTCATTAGGTGGCTTCCAGGAAGTTAAGCCTATGGTTTTTGCGGGTATCTATCCAGTTGAAACTACCGAGTTTGAAGAGCTTCGTTCGTCAATGGAAAAACTTCAGTTGAACGACGCGTCTTTGGTATGGGAGCTTGAAACATCAGCTGCCTTAGGGTTTGGTTTCAGATGCGGGTTTCTCGGCATGCTTCACATGGAAATTATCCAGGAGCGATTAGAGCGTGAGTTTAATATGACGGTAATTACTACCGTTCCTTCCGTTCAGTTCAAGGCGCATTTAACAGATGGTACAACTATTAGCATTAATGCTCCTTCTGAAATGCCGGATCCTACCACGATGAGAGGAATTGAAGAGCCTTACATCAAAGCTCAAATCATCAGTAAATCAGAATATATAGGTCCAATCATTGGCTTATGCATCGACAAGCGTGGTGTCATTAAGAATCAAAATTACTTGACAACAGATCGCGTTGAAATGACTTTTGAGATGCCGCTTTCAGAGATTGTATTCGACTTCTTCGATAAATTAAAAAGTATCTCTCGCGGTTATGCTTCATTAGATTATCACTTAATCGGATTCCGTGAATCGGATATGGTGAAGCTTGATGTGATGTTGAATGGAGAAAAAGTGGATGCGTTGAGCGCAATCGTACATAGAGCAAAGGCCCATGAATGGGGAAGAAAACTTTGTGAAAAATTAAAGGAACTGATCCCACGACACATGTTTGAAGTTGCCATTCAGGCGGCCATCGGACAAAAGATTGTTGCAAGGGAAACGATCAGTGCAATTCGTAAGAACGTTATTGCGAAATGTTATGGTGGTGATATTTCACGTAAACGTAAACTTTTAGAGAAGCAGAAGAAGGGTAAGAAAAGAATGCGTCAGATAGGAACAGTTGAAGTACCACAGGAAGCATTTATGGCTGTCCTTAAAATTGATTAGTTTCTATTTACTGAGAATCTATAAATAACATTCTAATTCTTTAAATAAAGTATCATCCTGATGCAGGAAGTGCAAACAACATATACCCTTATCGATGGCCGTAAGGTTTCGTCAGATATTAAAGATGAGATCTTTCAAAAAGTATCATTGCGTAAACAGCTGGGCAAAAAGATTCCGCATCTTGCCATCATTCTTGTTGGCGATGATGGTGCAAGCCAAACTTACGTTGATAATAAAGTAAAAGCTTGTAAGGCTGTTGGCTACCATTATACCATGATGCGTTTTGCTGATACCATCAGCGAAGAAAAACTAATGAAGCACATCGATCACGTCAATAATGATGAAGACGTAGATGGATTCATTGTACAGCTTCCTTTGCCTGATCATATTTCAGTAGAAAGAATCACGGAAAAGATCCGGTCGGATAAAGATGTAGATGGATTTACGAATCACAATTTCGGCAGTATTATTTCAAAGAGTCCGCTCTTGATGCCCGCGACACCTTTTGGTGTTATGGAGTTGCTCCGCAGGTATAAGATTGATACCGAGGGTAAGCATGCCGTGGTTGTCGGTGCGAGCAGAATAGCAGGAGCACCATTAAGCATGATGCTTGCCGAACAAGCGCACGCAACAGTAACCATTTGCCACAAGTATACAAAAGACCTTCAGGCTTATACGCGGTCTGCGGATATACTTCTCGTTGCCGTTGGTAAGCCAGGATTAATTACTGGTGACATGGTAAAAGAAGGCGCAGTAGTGATTGATATTGGAACAACACGGGTTGAAGGCCCTCAATATGCAAAAGGGTGGGCAATTAAAGGTGATGTAGATTTCAAAAGTGTGTCACCTAAAACTTCATTTATCACCCCTGTTCCCGGTGGCGTGGGTCCTATGACAATTGTTTCGCTGTTGTTAAACACACTTCGTGCTACAGAATCAAGAAATCCTTAGAAAAGGAAATAATGTGAAGTTGAAAGACACTATAGCAACGGACGTACTACCAGTAATGGAAGACTTCTACACCATTCAGGGTGAAGGACATTACCAGGGCTGGGCTGCATATTTTATCCGGCTTGCTGGTTGTGATGTAGGGTGCGTTTGGTGTGATGTAAAGGAATCATGGGATGTTTCAGCACACCCCTTATTAACTGTTCCCGAAATTACTGATCGAGCTGTTGACAGCAAAACAAACATAGCGGTGATTACAGGAGGTGAACCTGCAACGCATGATCTCACAACACTGACTGCAGCTTTACGTCTTCAGGGGCTGAGGACACACATTGAGACTTCAGGCGTATATCCTTTATCTGGCACGTGGGATTGGATTTGTTTTTCACCAAAAAAATTTAAAACGCCTCATCCTTCAGTTTTTGATCAAGCACATGAATTGAAAATTATTGTTTACAATAAAAGCGATTTGCAATGGGCTGAAGAATTTGCAGCACGCGTATCAACCGAATGTATTTTGTTCCTGCAACCCGAATGGTCAAGAGAGAAAGAGATGCTTCCGCTCATTATAAACTATGTGAAGTCTAATCCGAAATGGAAACTCTCTCTTCAAATTCATAAATACATGAATATTCCTTAAATGAATATTAAAAATTTCGAAGAGACTGTAAATGAATGGGGGCAACGGCAAGTCCCTTTTTTATTTATGGTTGATTTTGAAATGCAAAAACCTGTAGCCATAAAGCTAAGCGATATAACAGCGGAGGAAATATCATACGAGATTAATGGCAAGACCAACGTACACCGAATTCCCGCTTATCATCCAATAACTACGCTAAGGAAGCATCCTATTTCATATAACCAATACAAAGAAAAATTTGATCTCGTTTTCGAACACTTGCTTCGGGGCAATTCATACCTTACTAATCTCACAATCAAGACCGAAATAGAAAGCAGGTATTCTCTCGCACATCTTTTCTATTTAAGTCAGGCTAAATACAAAGTACTTTTTAAGGATGAATTCCTCGTGTTTTCTCCAGAGACTTTTATCAAAATAAATGGAAATAGAATTTTTACGTATCCTATGAAGGGTACCATCAACGCTTCTGTTCCTGATGCTGCTAATATTATTTTAAACGATCTGAAAGAATTAGCAGAACATACTACAATTGTTGATTTGTTGCGTAACGACCTTAGTCAAATTGCTTCTAATGTTGCCGTTACTCGATTTCGGTATATAGATGAAATCCATTCAAATGAATATCGGTTACTACAAGTGAGTTCTGAAATTGTTGGTGATCTTAAGGATAATACGGGTCTTGGAACACTTTTAGTAAACCTGCTGCCGGCCGGATCTATCAGCGGTGCGCCAAAAAAGAAAACCGTAGATATTATTAAGCGGGCAGAAGGTGAGGAACGTGGTTATTACACTGGTGTTGTCGGTATTTATGATGGTGAAACCCTTGATAGTGGTGTCATGATAAGGTTTATTGAGAGAAGTGGTGGAAAATATTACTATAGAAGCGGTGGTGGCATTACCATCCTAAGTAAATGTGAGTTGGAATATAAAGAAGCATTAGAAAAAATTTATGTCCCTGTTAATTGAGTCAATAAAAGTACTGGATGGAAAATTTTATAATCTATTCTATCATGAACAGCGTATGCTACGGTCACTCCAAACACTTTGTGGACAAGAAGAAGATTTTAATTTAGAAGAGTTTTTGAGTCATATTGAAGCGCCTTCAAAGGGATTATTCAAGTGCAGAATAGTGTATGATGATATAAGCAAAGAAGTTGAATTTAGTAAATACGAAATTCGTCCTGTCAACTCTTTACAACTGGTAGAGCACGATCGCATTTCGTACGAATATAAATATGTGGATCGTAAAACAATAGACCGCCTCTACCAGCTGAAAAAAAATGCAGACGATATACTTATCGCAAAACGTGGATTGGTTACGGATTCTTCTTACGCTAATATTGTTTTTCGCAAGGGAAAAGAATGGTTTACTCCTTGGTCAGCTTTGCTGAATGGAACCCAGCGCCAAAAACTTATCGATGATAATAAAGTAATTCAGGAGGAAATTAAGGTTAAAGATATTCGTTCATTCGATACCTTTAAGATAATTAACGCGCTGCTTGAATTTGATAGTCCTGAAATCGATGTTAAAAATATTCTTTTATAACCGGATGTACTACCGCTCGATTATTACATTTCTATGTCTCTTAATCTTTGCGCAGTCTTTTAGTCAAACGGGCCTTAGTACAAAATCAAAAAAAGCAATTGAGTTGTACACTGAAGCAGATAACTTCAGAGTAAGAGGTCAACTTAACCAGGCAATAGCTTTGCTACAACAAGCTCTTGAAAAAGATGATGAATTTGTAGAGGCGTATTACCGTCTAGGAATAGTCTACATGACTTCTCGAAACTATCAGCAGGCGATCAAAAATTTTGAGAAGGGTTTAAGTTTAACATCCGACATTAAAAAGCAAAAGGTTTTTTGGTTTGACTTGGGAGAGACATATTTCACAATAGGAGAGTACGACAAATCAGAAAAATTGATTTCGGATTTCCTCAATGCCGAAACGATGAATAAGCAGCGAATAGATCGTGCAAAAATGCTTCATAACAATATTAAGTTCGCACAAGAGAACAGAAGTATAGCAGCGCTGTACAAGCAAAAGGTGTTAAGTGATACTGTGAATCGCTTTGTCATGCAATACTTCCCCGTACTCACAGCCGACCAACAAGAATTAATTTTTACGAGGCGAGAGGGATTCAGAGATGAGTTTGATGAAGACCTCGTGGTATCAAGAAAAGATGTAAAGGGAAGTTGGACCACTCCTCAACCCATTGCTAAGAGTATCAATACTTCTTTTAATGAAGGCACATGCACAATATCAGCAGATGGAAGAAAACTTATTTTCACTTCATGTTTAGGTCGAGAAAGTTTTGGCAGCTGCGATTTATTTGAAAGTCACAAGATTGGTAACACTTGGACAACACCAAAGAACTTGGGCATTGGTGTTAACAGTTCAGAATGGGAGTCCCAACCATCGCTTTCCGCTGATGGCCGAACACTCTATTTTGTATCCGATCGGAGGGGCGGCATTGGGAGAAGAGATATCTGGGTGTCAATACTTGGTAGTGATGGAGTATGGAAAAAGGCAAAAAATGTAGGGAAGCCAGTGAATACGGTGTATGATGAAATCTCTCCTTTTATACATGTGAATAATAGGGTTCTTTATTTTGCTTCGAAAGGCTTGACGGGCTATGGCGGTTATGATATTTATTACAGTGATAAAGACACATCTTTAACTTGGACAGAACCAAAGAATTTTGGCGGCCCTGTTAACGATCATGAAGATCAATTTTCCTTATTTATTACAGCAGATGGCGTAAAAGCTTACTACTCTCACGAAGAACTTGTAGAAGGTGGAAATTCCACCAGCAAGATTATTGAAATGGAAATTCCGAAGGAGAAAAGAATCAAGTTCAAAAGCAATTATGTAAAGGGAATTGTAACGGATAAAGAAACCCGAAAACCATTAAGAAGTAATGTTGAGTTAATTGAATTGCTAAAAAATGAAACAGAATCACTGGTTGAATCTGATTCTATTTCAGGTCAATATCTAATCGTACTGACACAAGGTGCTGAGTATGCGTTATACGTGAGTAAGCCCGGCTATGTGTTTAAGAGCTTGAATTTCAACTACTCAGAAATAAAAGATTTTGAACCGATCACACTAAACATTGAATTAGAAAGAATAAAAGAAGGAACAAGTGCCGTTCTTCAAAATGTTTTCTTCGAGGTTGACAAGTATGATCTGAAAGAGAAATCGATTGTAGAGCTACAAAAAGTCCTAAAATTCCTCCATGACAACCCAAACATTAAAGTAGAGATCAGTGGCCATACTGACAACACCGGATCATCAATTCATAACCAGGAGCTATCTGAGAAAAGAGCAAAAGCTGTTTATCAATACTTAATTTCTAATGCAATTTCTGAAACACGCATCTCTGCAAAAGGCTATGGTGCAACTCGGCCGGTAGCGGAAAATAATTCTGAAAGCGGCAAGCAGCAAAACCGCAGAATCGAATTAGAGCTCCTGAAGTAGAATCTTGCTATTTTTTGCCAAATCTGTAATATCCCTCATAAAGGGTCATATTTTTCTGCTAAACAATACTAAATATTGCGTGAGAGATACTTTTGTTCATTACAATTTTGTTATATGTTTGAACAATTGTTGAAAGTTCATTAACCTAAAATCAACTTATGAAGAGAATTTTACTACTATGCTTAACAGCGGTGTTTATGCTAGCGTCAGGCGAGCTATGGGCACAGGAGAGAACAATTTCGGGGAGGGTGACATCGGTAACTGACGGTTCTCCGCTTCCTGGTGTGAATGTGGTTGTTAAAGGCACCGCGACAGGCTCTGTAACAGATGCTGATGGAAATTATCGTTTATCGGTACCTCAAGAAGGAGGCACACTGGTGTTTACTTTTATTGGTCTTCAAAGTCAAGAAGTAGAGATTGGTTCAAGATCTACAGTTGATTTAGCGATGGATCAAGATGTAACACAGCTTAGCGAAGTTTTAGTAACAGCATTTGGTATCGAGAAGGAAAAAAAATCGATAGGATACGCTGTTCAGGATGTTAAGGGAGAACAGATCACAACCGCAAGGGAAGCTAATTTAGTTAATTCATTAACCGGTAGAATTGCAGGTGTACAAATTACAAATGCTTCTGGTGCTCCAGGTTCTTCATCACGAATTGTTTTAAGGGGAGCGTCTTCTCTTACTGGTAATAATCAGCCATTATTTGTTGTAGATGGTATTCCTATTAACAACGAAAACTATGGCGATGCAACCGGGAATGGTGGAGCGGATAGGCCTAACGGGGCGGCAGAGATTAACCCAGATGATATTGCTTCTATTAGCGTATTAAAAGGCCCCAACGCCGCTGCACTTTATGGATCACGTGCTTCCAATGGGGTAATACTTATTACGACTAAAACAGGTAGAGGAACAAAGGGCATTGGCGTATCAATTAATTCATCCGCCACATTCGAAGAACCTTTGAGGCTGCCGAATTATCAAAATTCTTATGGTGGAGGATATGACGAGAACTATTACAACTGGATAAATGGTACTGCAGATAATGGTGGTGAGGATGAAAGTTGGGGTCCTCCTTTAGATAAAGGACTTTCATTCAGACAATGGAATTCCTTTGATGGAAAGCCACTACCATGGGTTTCTCATCCTGATAACGTTAAAAACTTTTTTGAGACGGGTACTACGATCCAAAACAACGTGTCGCTTACCGGGGGTAATGAAAAGGCCGATTTTAGACTGTCTTTAAGTGATTTTGATCAGAAAGGTATGCTGCCAAATTCAGAACTAAATAGGCAAAATTTTTCTGTTAATACTGGTCTAAACCTTACTGACAAATTCAGGGCAGAGGCTGTCGTGAGTTATATAAAATCACAAAGCGATAACTTACCAGGTGGCGGTTATAGTAATAACAATCCAATGCAGCAGTTTACGTGGTTCCAACGCAATGTCGATGTTGCAGCTCTCAAGGATTATAGTAATCTTCCGTTAGCACCAGAAGGCACTAGCGCAGAAGGAACTCCGGCAAATTGGAATACCAATTTTAACAACAACCCATATTGGGTTCTTTATAATAATACTCAAGGTTTCGAAAAGGATAGAATTATTGGAAACGTAAGGCTGAACTATGAATTTACTGATTGGCTGTCATTAGCAGTAAGAACAGGTACTGACTATTTTACTGAGCTCTCTGAATCTAAAAGAGCTATTGGCAGTAATGACTTCCCCAATGGAAACTACACAGAAATTGATAGAACATTTCAAGAGACTAATTCAGATTTTTTATTAAGTTTTAACAAAGAGTTGACAACTGATTTTAAACTAGGTGCCAGCTTTGGTGGTAATATGATGCGCCAGGTTTATTCAAGAAATACACTTGAAGCTCCGGAACTTGAAATACCTGGTGTATATAATCTTGATAACTCGAAAGTAGCGGTTGAAGCAGAGACTTTTGAAGAGCAGAAGGAAATCCATAGTTTATACGGCCAGTTGGAATTATCCTTCAAGGATTATTTATTCTTAACAGCGACAGGAAGAAACGATTGGTCAAGTACCCTTCCTGTAGCAAACAATTCATACTTCTATCCATCTGTGTCAATTGCGGCTGATGTCACATCTATTTTAGGGGTGCAGTCTGAAGCAATTAGCTACGGAAAAGTTAGAGCGAGTTGGGCGCAAGTTGGTTCAGATACTGGACCATATAGATTGCAGAATGTTTATACATTTTTTGATCCTTGGGATGGTTCGTTAATTGAACCCACAATTAACAACACTTTAGCTAACCCTAATTTAAAACCAGAATCTGTTACTTCAATTGAATTAGGCGCAGAACTAGGTTTACTGAGCAATAGGTTGAATCTTGAATTTACTTACTACGATAAAACTTCTAGCGATATAATTGTTCCGGTTTCTGTTTCTGGCTCGACAGGCTATACTTCGTATCAGGCAAATGCCGGGGAAATGCGTAATAAGGGTATTGAAGTAACATTAGGAGGTACACCGCTAACACTTGGAAATGGTTTTAAGTGGGATGTTCAAGTAAATTATGCGCGAAACAGGAATGAGGTTGTTAAGTTAGCTGAAGGCCTTGAAGCGCTAGAGCTTGGAAGATATTGGAACTCACAGGTAATGGCTAATGCAGGGCAACCTTATGGAGTTATATTTGGTACTGATTATCAGCGTGATCCTAATGGTAGAATAATCCATGAAGGAGGCGTACCGCTTAGGGATAATACAAGTAAAGTACTAGGTAATGTTAACCCTGATTGGATGGGAGGTATTAACAATACATTCTCTTTTAAAGGGTTTGCGTTAGATGTTCTAGTTGATGCAAAAATAGGTGGTGATGTATACTCTATGACTAATGCTTGGGGACGTTACTCTGGTGTTTTAGAAGAGACTCTTATCGGCAGAGAAAGCGGTATCATTGGCGATGGTGTGATGGTTGTTGGTCAAGATGAGTCGGGCAATCCTGTTTACGCAGAAAATAATGTAACAGTGGGTGCGCAACGGTATAACCATGCTGCCTTTGGTAATAGTATTGTTGCAGGATCAGTATTTGACGCATCATATGTGAAATTACGCCAGGTAAGTTTTGGCTATACTTTCCCTAAAAGTCTTATAAGCAAAACTCCTTTCAGTAAAGTTACTTTCTCTGTCATTGGTAGAAACTTGGCGTTACTTTACTCCAACGTTCCTCATATTGATCCCGAAACAGCTTTCGGAAATGGTAATACTACTCTTGGCCTAGAGCATGCGCAGTTGCCAAGCTCCAGAAGTCTTGGTTTTAACTTAAATCTTACGTTATAATCAAATTAATTGTATTCAAATGAAATTATTAAATATAAAACGATACGCCCCGGTCATTGCTATGACTGTGGCCATGGTCTCTGCCTGTACATCAGATTTTGAAGAGATCAACACAAACCCTAATGGGCCTGTGGAAATACCATCATACTTACATTTGCCCTCTATAATGGAGGCAACTGCCGACTTAACTTACAGCACTTTCAATGGCGGCGACATGGGAGAGACTTGGGTTCAGCACTGGGCTAAAGTTCAGTACAATGATGAAGAAAGATATAGCCCAAGGGTTACAAGTATCAACGACTGGTGGGACCTTCTCTATGCGCGCCCGCTAACTGATGCAAGGACAATGAAAGAATTTGCGAGAAAAGAAGGAAACGATCAGGTAGTAGGGGTAGCATTAATTTGGGAATCATATCTATTTTCTCTTTTAACTGACACTTTTGGAGATGTTCCTTTTACAGAAGCATTGAAGGCAGAACAGTCAATTACGTTACCCAAATACGATCGGCAAGAAGATATCTATCCTGCATTGGTGGATTCATTGGAATCTGCTGCTAGTCTTCTGGCTAACTCAGGAACAATAGGAGCTACGCAGGATATAATGTACGGGGGTGACGCAACTAAATGGCTGAAGTTTGCAAATTCGCTCCGCGTTCGACTTCTAATGCGGATGTCAGGAAAGGTCGATGTCAGTAGTGAACTTCAATCTCTTGTGAGCAACGGTCCACTATTTACATCTAACGCTGATAATGCACAGTTGCAGTACAAAGGACAAAATCCTAATGCAAATCCAATATGGAATACCATTGTATTCGGAACTAGGCTGGAATGGAGAATTAATGAAACATTAGTAACACAAATGCAATCATTAAATGATCCACGATTAGATGTTTACGCGCAACCTAATGATGATGACGAAATTCGAGGAGCTGCGCCAGGTCTTGAAGAACCAACGACCAAAGGTTACGACTACGCAAATACATCAATGATTGGCGAGTATTTCTTGCAGCCTAGTACTCCTGCTATATATATGGATTTTGCAGAACTCAACTTTCTTCTGGCGGAAGCAGCCAAGAAAGGCTTTATTAGTGGTGGCGATGCAGTTGCTGAAGAGTATTATAAGGCTGGTATTACGGCTTCATTCGATACTTATAATGGAGTTGACGTAGGAGAATCTACAATTGTTATTTCTCCTACAGCGTATCTTGCTTCCTCTGGAGTAGCGTATGATCCTGCAAACGCTTTGTCTCAAATCAATACTCAAAAATGGATTGCTTTATTTGGTCAGGGTGTAGAAGCATGGACGGAGTGGAGAAGAACCAAATTGCCAGTTTTATCTCCTGCAATCAATCCAATTGGAATTACAGAGATACCTTCACGGTATTACTATCCATCTAAAGAACAATCTTTAAACGCGACAAATTACAATGCCGCCGTTGGATCATTAGGAGGGCCAGATGCCTTAACTACTAAGGTTTGGTGGATGCAGTAATTTTGGTTCACAGTTAAAAAATTAACATATGAAGAGTTTACATAAATTTTTATATATAACAATCCTGGCCCTTGCATTCTCTTGCAATGAGTCAGAAGATCTAGTAACAGATAATGCCCGTGAAGGTGGATTGTTAGATCCTGCAAGTACCTCAGTTAATTATGTTGTAGGACAGCCGGAAGGGCCTTATACAATGAGTTTTCTAGTAAGGCAAAGTGATGTGAAAACCACCCAGGTTAACATCTACAAGTCATTTACTTCTACAGTGAAATACACAGAAATCGTAGATGGAAAAGAAGTTGAGAAAAGTAAAACGTTTACCTCTAATGAGGTCTTGGCAGAATCAATTGATATCACGGATATGAAAAATCATCATATCTCATCTTCTTACGATTTCAACAAATTAACCCAGGGTTTGCAAGTTGAGAGTTTAACAGGTGGACCAGGGCCTCTACCAGCAAGCGATGGTGATTACCAAATAGGAGATAAATGGCTTTTTAGGGTTGAGTCGGTGTTGGACGATGGAAGAGTGGTGCAACAGGCAGCCCCAATTAGTGTCGCTGTTTCTACTCGCTATGCTGGCACTTATAAACCAGTTGCTGGTTCCTACTTCCGTTTGGGAGTACCTACTACCGATCTATCAGGCTGGCCAGATAAAGTTTTGATTGAATCAGTAGATGCAACTACTTACCGAATTCTTGAATATTGGGGACCTTTTGAAGCTAACGAAGTATTATTTCAAATTATTGATGGTAAAATAATATACGTACCGGATCAGGTTTTTAATGATCAGCCAATGATTACTTGTGAAAGCAATCCTGGTGATTTTGTTCCTGCCGTTAATTGCGGAAATACGAATTATGTTATTAACGATGATTTAACCGGTAAAGATAGGCTAGTCATGACAAGCGGATACTATACTGGCGGATCGGGCCCTCGTGTTTTCTATCAGATTTTAGAAAAAGTAAATTAAACCACTTTCAAAATGAATAAGCTAATAAATAAATATTTAATACTTGGAGTGGTTGCGTTGTCTGCATTTGCTTGTGATGAGAAGGATGACCTTACTGGTGATAGTACACTCACGCCATCAACTCCTACTGTCAATGTTAACGTAGCTAGTAGTAGTGTTGCTTTTATTGAGAAGGACAGTACATTTGAATACACTGTTACATTGAGTGAACCTCAAATTGTCGACGTCGATGTCTATGTAACACAGGTGGGCGGTAATGCTACTGAAGGTGAAGATTTTACTATTGGGACTAGTGTGGTCACTATTCCCGCTAATAGTACAAGAGGCACAGCTGTAATTTCAATCAAGGCAGATGAATTGGCTGAGGATATTGAAACTCTTACTATACAGATTGGGGACGATCGCACTGCAAATGCCTCTATTACGCCAACAACAATTACTTACACTATTTCTAATGTTACAGGGAATGATCTTCCATTACACTTAAGCTGGGATGTTAATTTTAAGGATGCTTCAGGGACGGCAGTGACTCCCACTACTGTCGCAGATTTAATTCTTTATCTTACTGATGCAAACGGAGTAATAATTGATGAAGCTGATGGTGCTGCTTTTGAAGACTATGTCCTCATGGCAGATGCTCCAGATGGTGAATATTTAATTAAAGCAGGGGTTTTCGATGTTATCGACCCTGGCGATTTAGGTGATGCACCTATCCTTGATTTGTCGTTAGAATTTGCTCAAGTAGGAAAGATTGATGAAACAGCCCTAACCTTTGCTGGTGCCCTAGATACTAAGCTCGTCTGTGGAGGCAATCTTTTCACACTTGCTAAAATTACAAAAAACGGTACTAATTACACAGTAACGGAGGTTGGAGAGGCGTCTTCAGTTGATGTCACTTCCTTTGTTGGAGATTACCTCGCTGATGAGCCAGGTTATGCAGTTTATCCTGTAAGCTTCACAGCGGGTAGTAGCCCGGGGGAATTAGTAGTAGATAATTTTTGGGATTCAGGTGCAGAAATTTCTTACATACTAGATGTTTGTGGCGATGTAACTATCCCATCTCAATCCTTTGTTGCAGGTGCCTCATATACTGTAACAGGAAGCGGTACATATGATGACGCAACAAAGCAAATGGTAGTAGACTATGTTGTAAAAAATGCAGCAGGTGCTGCAGTAGATACTAATACCCATACATTTGTAAAACAATAATTTTTTAGGATACTGTTTAAAAAGCCGCCCATCGAGGCGGCTTTTTAAACTTTAATAAGCTAAGGAAGAAACATGAGAAGCGCCTCCCTATTATTATTTGTATTTTTTGTAACATTTCATTTTTCACATGCGCAAACAATGGTTGGTGGAAACGCAGCGAAGAGCATGGACATGAATACCGTGCCTAATGGTTTAATTACTGCATTTGGCGCTAAAGAAAAAATAACAACAGGATCAAAATATCTATATCAGGATTGGAAGATTGGGACAATACAGTTAAGTGGAGGAGAGATTAAAAATTGTCCAATAAATTTGGATATAAAAAACAGCGTCGTGGAAGTTAACACTACCAATGGCATACGCACTTTACCTATGGCTATAGTTAGCGGGCTCATCGTTGGCTACGAAAATTTTGATAAGCAGGTATTCCGAAATGCTAGCCAATATAAGGCTGAGAAGGTTCAGGTTACAGGATTAATTGAAGTTCTAATTGATAGCCAGACAACATTGTTAAAGAACTACTACAGCGTTGTTAAAGAGGGGTCATATAATGCTGCCCTGGATATGGGGAACAATGAAACAAAGCTTGTTGTTAAGAATAGATATTTTCTATACAATGATGGTAAGCTAGTAGAGGTACTTCCCAGTAATAAAAAATTCATTAATAGTCTTCGTGAGAATTCAAAAAAGGAAGTAGAGAAATTTCTTGATGATACAGGACTTAACGTAAAAAGACAATCGGACCTAATAGCCCTATGTAATTTTATCAATGAGAAGAATATCCAACTTTAGTTAAAAAAACACATCACTCTTCCTCGCCATTCAAGTAGAAAGTTTAGGATAATCGAATCTGGATAATAAGCCTTGTTCAAAAATCTTTCTAAGAACACGCTTTCGCGCTTTCGAACATCAAGTAGGCTTTCTGTTAGCCGTTTAATATTAATTAAAACGCTCATTAACTACTTAATTAAAATTCTACCAAACTTCTGCAGTTAAATGATTATCAGGGATCAACCGCAAGCGAGCAGATGACGATCAGCTTGGTTTACAAAACAATTTGGTGAAATGTCTAGCTTTGTATAAAGCCGATGTTTCAAGTTAAACTCCTCCTTGAAATGAGTAAATGTGTTCTCATTCTTAGTGCATATATTTGCAGATAATGATCTACGTCTCTCGCAAAGAACATTTCAATGCAGCACATAAACTTTACAACCCCGTATGGAGTAAAGAAAAGAATGCTGACGTTTTTGGCCCTTGTGCCAATGAGAATTGGCATGGACATAATTTCGAATTAATTGTTACAGTGAAAGGTAAGCCTGACCCTGAGACCGGTTTTGTGGTAGATTTGAAACGGCTTAGTACAATGATAAGAAATGAAGTGATAGATAAGCTTGACCATAAGAATCTTAATGTTGATGTAGATTTTATGCAAGGCAAACTAGCCAGCTGTGAAACACTTGTAATTGAAATTTGGAGAATCCTTCAACAACATCTGCCTGCTGTAACTTCGTTTGGCAAGCTACACTCTATACGCCTGTATGAAACACCTAGAAACTTCGTTGAGTACTTTGGTGAATAATCTTAAAGTAATAAAGCGAAGGAAAATCCAAAGATGCGATACTACATCATAGCAGGAGAACGATCGGGTGACCTGCATGCAGGCAACCTCGCTAAGTCGATTAAAAAGTTTGACGAGACAGCGCATTTCAAAGGATTTGGTGGAGAGTACATGAAAGAGGCAAAGGTTGAGTTAACTGTCCACTACTCCGAACTTGCATTCATGGGCTTTGCAGAAGTGCTGGCTAACTTGAATAAGATTTCCAAGCTTATCAAAATCTGTAAGGATGATATTCTTCAATACAAGCCAAATGTAATTGTCCTGGTTGACTACGGTGGATTTAATACAAGGATTGCAAAGTGGGCTAAGAAAAATAGCTTAAAAGTTTTTTTCTACATTACTCCAAAAGTATGGGCCTGGTATCAGAGTCGTGCGCTTACGCTGAAGAAAAATGTAGACCGGATGTTTGTCATTCTCCCGTTTGAGAAAGACTTCTATAAAAAGTTTGATTGGGATGTTGACTATGTTGGCAACCCGGTGCTTGATGCGATAAAACTTCATAAACCTACTGCTTCATTTCTAAAGGAAAATAATTTCCAAGAAGGAAAGCCTATTGTTGCATTATTGCCAGGAAGTAGGAAGCAGGAATTACAAAACGTACTTCCTGTCATGGCTGCCGTTGCAAAACGGTTTGCGGACTTTCAATTTGGTGTGGCCAATGTTGGTAATCTCGATAGAAACTTATACCAGGCGCTTGACGGTCTTAGCAATATCAGATTTATAGCTGACGATACTTACAGTCTCCTGCTCCATGCAAATGCTGCAGTGGTTACTTCAGGTACAGCTACACTCGAGACAGCTTTGTTGAATGTACCTCAAGTAGTAGTATACAAGACAAGCACAATCTCTTACCAGATTGCTAAAGGCTTTATCAAAGTTCCCTACATTTCACTGGTCAATCTCATTGCTAATAAAAAAGTAGTGAAGGAATTGATTCAGAAAGAAATGAATGAAGATGAAATTGCGAAAGAACTAAAGCTTCTGGTGTTAGATAGAAATTACCGTCAGCAAATGTTAGATGATTATGCCGCTATTTACAAGACGCTTGATATAGGATCTGCCTCGGAAAATGCAGGAAAGCTTATGGTTAACTATTTAAGGGAAAGCAGTAAGCAAGTACTTTAACTTCTAAATCATAATCGCTGTTCCTTGTTCTTCAATCAAGAAACCAGGTTACTTCAAGTAGCTTTTATTTCGGAACAAGGACTAACGACTGCAGATATGTGAAGTATCTTGAACTTCAAGAGTAGTACGTACGTCCTAGGCAACCCTCAGTTTACTGTACTGCGACTTGCTAAATTTCTCTTCAGCATATGCTCTGTTGATAATCAGCTTCTGAGAAGTTTTTTCAGAAGGCATCTCGAACATTGCGTCATTGATAATCGCCTCACAAATGCTGCGTAAACCACGCGCACCAAGCTTAAAGGTAAGCGCCTTTTCTACGATGAAATCTATCGCGCCTTCTTTGAATTCAAGCTCAATATCTTCCATTTCAAAAAGCTTCTTATACTGTTTTACCAATGCATTTTTAGGTTCAGTAAGAATGCTGCGCAGCGCTGCTAAATCAAGTGGATTGAGATAAGAAACCACAGGTAAACGACCTATTAGTTCGGGGATAAGACCAAAACTTTTTAGATCCAGCGCGGAAATGAATTGTAGTAAATTGTCTTTATTAATATCGGCAGGATGCAGACCATCATGACCGGCAGAGAAACCTAATGGTCTTGTGTTAAGGCGATTTGCAATAAATCTTGAAATACCTTCAAATGCACCACCACAGATAAATAAGATATTTTCTGTATTCACTGTGATCATTTTTTGATCAGGGTGCTTTCTTCCACCTTGAGGAGGCACATTAACTGCCGTGCCTTCAAGGAGTTTCAATAGAGCTTGCTGAACACCCTCACCGCTTACATCACGAGTAATGGAAGGGTTATCGGATTTACGGGCAATTTTATCGATTTCATCAATGTAAACGATGCCACGCTCCGCAGCTTCTACATTGTAATCAGCCGACTGCAGTAATCTTGTTAAAATGCTTTCAACATCTTCACCAACATAACCAGCTTCCGTTAATACCGTTGCATCAGCAATACAAAATGGAACTTGCAAGATCTTAGCAAGCGTCTTGGCAAGATAAGTTTTTCCAGTTCCCGTTTCTCCAACCATAATAATGTTGGATTTCTCAATCGTTACATCATTGTCCAGTTTGCGCTGTGTCAACCTTTTATAGTGGTTGTACACCGCCACTGACATTACTTTTTTAGCCTCATCCTGACCAATTACATATTCATCAAGAAATTTCTTGATCTCTCGAGGCTTAATAAGTTTAAAATTCGGGGAAAAACCAGCTTCATTCTTGCTCTTCTTTTCTTCAAGTAGAATCTGGTTGGCTTGCGTTACGCACTTATCGCAAATATGGGCGTGTATTCCTGATATCATCAGGTCTACATCTTTTTTACTTCTACCACAAAATGAACACGTAACTTCTGCCATAATCTTAAATGAGAGGTTAAAACCGGTGTGCCGGCGAATCCAAAATTACTGAAAAATCAGCACACCGGTATCATTAACTCCTTTAGATGTTACTTAGTTCTTTTTTCTTTCCAAAACTTCATCAATCAAACCATATTCTTTCGCTTCAGTAGCTCTCATCCAATAGTCGCGATCAGCATCTTTTTCGATCTTATCATACTTTTGGCCGCTATGTTTTGCGAGAATATTATACAAATCTTTTTTAACTTCTAACGTCTGTTTCAAAGAGATTTCCATATCAGAAGCTTGCCCTTGCATACCGCTCATTGGTTGGTGAATCATGATGCGTGAATGGGGTAAGCTAGATCTTTTCTTATCAGTACCTGCTGCTAGTAAAACAGCGCCCATAGAAGCAGCTAATCCTGTACAGATTGTAGCCACATCAGGGTTTACATATTGCATAGTATCATAGATTCCTAAACCTGCATATACTGAGCCACCTGGGCTGTTAATGTACATGATAATGTCTTTTTTAGGATCTGATGATTCAAGAAATAATAATTGAGCAGTGATCAAATTCGCGATCTGATCATCGATACCCATACCTAAAAAAATGATCCGGTCAGAGATAAGGCGGGTAAAAACATCAATTGCTCTGAAATTTCCTGGACGCTCTTCAATAACGTACTGCGTCATATCCTGGATCTTTTGGGCATATCCATCAATAGTATTGCCGCTCATGCCCATGTGGTGCACAGCATACTTTCTAAATTCATTGTTATAATTCATAGTTATAAAGAGAAAATTTGATTTGATAACAGATTACAATTGACTCTGGTAAGTTTTAGGCAGGACAATCTTAGGAATACCATTCTAAAAATCCAACCTTAAAACCCCGATATAATCAAAATGGTTTTAGCCATAACTAAGATGACTAAAACCATTGTCGTATAAAACGCCTTAATTATTGTATCAGCTACTTTACACAGTGGGTCGTCAACTGTCTCTCATAGCTTGTCGGCTGTTAATGTTTGTGTTCTTCTACAATCTTTTTGAATTCATCAACCGACACTTTCTTCTCTTCAACAGTAATATTACTGCGGATGTAACTTAAGATCTTTTCGTTCTTCAATTGGTTGTACAACTTCATGAAGTTTTGTCCATTTTCATTTTGCAAATAGTTATCTGCAATAGAATCCATTTTATCTTTTAGTTGCTCAGCGAAAGCTTGCCCACCGAATTGTGCAATAATAAGATCCTTCGCTTTGTTTCTAACTTCTTCAGCTTCAACCTTAATGCTATTATCTTCAGCGATCTTGTTTTTGATAAGATCCCATTTTAATCCGCGCACATAATCCTTGTATTCCTTATCAAGAACTGAATCCGTAACCTGGCCTTTGCTGCTGGCTTTCAACCAGTTCTTTAAGAAGTCGTCAGGTACATTAATATTAGTGTTCGCGAGGAAATAGTCTTCAACATGATGTTCTAAGAAATGCTCTGTTTCGCGTTTATAGTTCTCACCTATAGTCTCTTTCACTTTCGTGATAAATCCTTCTTCATCAGTTACGGCATCTTTTCCGAAAACGCGATCGAATAATTCCTGATTAAGTTGCGCAGGTTCTGTACGACTAATCGTATTGATTTTAAAAACGTAAGTTCCCTGAGGTTCATTTATAGAATCACCAAGAAGCTGATCGAGCTCAGTCGTATCAGCAAAAAGTTTAGTGATATCAAATTCAACCTCATCCTCTTTCTTCTTACCAATAAATAAAGCCAGAGCGTTTTTTTCTAATTTATCAGTTGCAATAAAAGCATGCTCTTTTTTGAACTCACCTTCTTTACTGCGTAAATCCCCAAAAACATTATCACCTAGTTCAACAGTATCAGGGTAGTTAACTTTGCCAAACCTTTTCTTCAGATCATTAAGCGTTTCCGCGATAGCCTTATCGTCAGTATTTATGGAGTACGCCTGTACTTTTACAGAAGGAGATATTTCATATTTAAAATCTTCAACCATCCCGATCTGATATTCAAACTCAAAATCTTTCTGGGCATCCCAGTCAATATTTTGTGATTTATCCTGATTAGGAAGTGGATCACCAATGATCTTGAGATTGTTGTCTTTTATATAATCAGATAGTTTATGAGATAAGAGATGATTTATTTCTTCAACAAGAATAGACTTACCAAACATTTTCTTGATTACACCAGACGGTACTTTTCCCTGTCGGAAGCCTTTTATATTGGCTTTGCGGGCATAATCCTTAACTTTTTCTTCAACATGCGGTTGATAATCACCTTCGCTTAGTATAATTTTAATAAGACCTTCGGTGTTGCTTTTTTTGTTGAGTGTGATTTCCAAAGCTTAAAATGTTAGTGTTTGCAATAAATCAAGAACCCTCAATACTTTTTACAGCATCGAGGGTTCGATTTGTGCGGATGAAGGGACTCGAACCCCCACGCCTTTCGGCACCAGATCCTAAGTCTGGCGCGGCTGCCAATTACGCCACATCCGCAGTTACGTAATGGGAGCGCAAATTTATACATTATTCGGAATTAAAGAATAGTTTCTGATTGTTTGTATAAATGATACCTTAAGGTTTCGAAAAAATACGTTTTTACTTAAGATTCAAGAGAAAAACCTGTAATATTCAGCGATCAGATGATGGTAATAGACACCGAGCAGGAGAAAAAAGAAATAATCAGCCGTTATAGAAGACTGTTAAGAAAGGCAAAACCTATTCTTAAAGACGGTGATGCCCGGTTAATAAAGAAGGCCTTCACCATGGCCCTCGATGCGCATAAAGACATGCGAAGGAAATCAGGAGAACCTTATATCTTCCACCCGCTTGCTGTCGCTGAAATTTGTACCGAAGAAATCGGGTTAGGTACCACTTCAATTATTTCTGCCCTCATACATGATGTAGTTGAAGACACTGAAATAGAGCTTTCGGACATCGAACGCATCTTTGGTAAAAAGATCACCAAGATTATTGATGGGCTTACAAAGATCAGAGGTGTTTTTGAATACGGTACATCGCAACAGGCGGAGAACTTCCGCAAAATGCTCTTCACCCTTTCTGAAGACGTTCGTGTTATTCTGATTAAGCTCGCGGACAGGCTGCATAACATGCGCACGCTGGATAGCATGCCGCGGAACAAGCAGTTGAAAATAGCGAACGAAACGATTTACCTCTATGCACCTCTGGCACATCGCCTCGGGTTGAATGCAATCAAAACCGAACTCGAAGATCTTTACCTGAGATTTACCGATAAGCAAGTCTACGAATCAGTAGTTGAAAAAATTGATGCTACAAAAGCTGCGAGAACAAAATTTATTAAGCAGTTCATGGTGCCGATTGATGAGGAATTGGAAGGCCTGAACATTACTTATGAGATCAAAGGGAGGCCAAAATCCATTTATTCTATTTGGAATAAAATGCGAAAACAAAACATTCCTTTTGAAGAAGTATTTGACCTTTTTGCAATCAGAATTATCATAGATACACCTATTGATCAGGAGAAGGCATTGTGCTGGCAGGTTTATTCGATTGTTACCGATCATTACACGCCAAATCCTGATCGTCTACGCGATTGGATCAGCACGCCGAAGGCGAATGGATATGAGTCATTGCATACAACTGTTATGGCAAAAAACGGCCAATGGGTCGAGGTGCAGATCCGGACCAAACGCATGGATGAAATTGCCGAGAAAGGATACGCAGCACATTGGAAATACAAGGACAACAACGCAACCGCAGAATCAAATCTTGAGAAATGGCTGGCGCGTGTCCGCGATTTGCTAGAGCAGCACAACCACTCGGCGCTCGATTTTGTTGATGACTTTAGGGGAAATTTATTTAGCGAAGAAGTTTTTGTATTCACACCGAAGGGTGAGCTAAAAACTTTACCATACGGTGCCACAGCATTAGACTTTGCATTTGAAATTCATACCCAGGTAGGCTGCAAATGTATCGGGGCAAAAGTGAACAATAAACTTGTTCCTATAAATTATGTGTTGAAGAATGGAGATCAGATTGAAATCCTTACTTCACAGAAACAAAAGCCGCACGAAGATTGGTTACGATTTATTGTAAGCTCGAAGGCGAAGGCAAGAATAAAAGAAGAATTAAAGGAAGACAAAAAGAAATCGGCCGAAGAAGGAAAAGAAATTATCCTGCGAAAAATAAAGCAGTCAAAAGAAGAGCCGAGCCAGCAGTTGCTTGAGCAGATGCGAGATTATTTTAAAGCGCAAACTCACTTTGACTTGTATTTTAGAGTAGGAGGGGGTTTCATAACAACCTCTGATCTAAAGCGGTTTATCGAAAACAGGCCGGCATCTCCAATAAGGTCAAAACCACAGATGCAGGTTTCTGATGCAAAAGCAATTGAGCAGGAAATAACGAAGGTAAAAGGTCGTTATGATGACATCCTTCTCATTGGCGAGGACATGGATGTAGTTGATTATAAACTCGCAAAATGTTGCACGCCAATTCCAGGAGATGATGTGTTTGGTTTTGTTACCGTTAATGAGGGCATTAAAATCCACCGTACAAATTGTACGAACTCGCCCGAATTACTTTCGCATCATGGCAACCGTGTGGTAAAAGCCAAATGGACATCACAGCACGAGGTGGCCTTTCTTACCGGCCTTAAAATACGTGGCACTGATCGTGTTGGCTTAATTAATGACGTCACTAAAATTATTTCTGAAGAATTGAAAGTGAACATGAGTTCCATGTCGATACACACAGATTCCGGCATTTTTGAAGGAGAGATCATGCTTTACGTTAACGATACACGCCATTTAGAGCAGCTTATTGCAAAACTTCAAAGTGTTGAGGGTGTTGTAAAGGCCAGCCGTTTCGACTCTAAAGAATAATTTGAAAGCCGAGTTTTGAATGTTATCTTTGATCCCTGAAAAACTATGGCGTTAAATCCTAAGATTTACGAAGAAGTCAGAAAGATATTTACAGCGTATCTTGAAAATAAGGAGTTGCGTAAAACTCCTGAGCGTTACGCTATTTTGGAAGAAATATATTCTCGTGACGGCCATTTTGATGTAGAGTCTCTTTACATCAGCATGAAAAATAAAAATTATCGTGTTAGTCGTGCCACCGTTTACAATACTCTTGATTTGCTGGTAGAATGCGATCTTGTTGGAAAACACCAGTTCGGCAAAAATCTGGCACAATATGAGAAGTCATACGGCTATAAACAGCACGATCACCTCATTTGCACGGAATGTCATCGCGTAGTTGAGTTCTGCGACCCTCGCATACAGAATATCCAAAATACAGTAGAAGAAATCTTACAATTTAATGTGCTGCATCATTCTTTAATATTATACGCTGCTTGCACGAAGCAAAACTGCGAGAACAAAAAAGTGCTAAGCAATTAGTGTCACTTTTGAATTAAGCAGGAAGCAGCGATGAATTAATATGTTATTATTATGTTTGCTGGAATTTTTTAAACAACAATACAAGTTACAGATGAATGTTCAGCGAAGTTTTCTCATATCTATTATCTCAATACTTACAAGCTAACTAATACAGATGAAATTTGAACATCAGATAAAGGACAACATTTTCACCATTAGACTTTTTGGAGATTTAATAGGTGAGAATAGTGGAACTACCTTAATGGATGCTGTAAGCACAGCTATTCAGGATAAGGCGCTCACCTGTATTATTGATATTTCTGATCTTCGATACATCAACAGCAGTGGTATTGGCGTATTAATTACCATTCTTACAAAATTCAGAAATAAAGGCGGTGAGGTTTATTTGATGAAGCCTTCAGATAATGTTCAAAAGCTTCTGGTCATCACTAAACTTAACGCGATCTTTCACATCATTCAATCTCAGGAAGAGGTTCTTAAACTCGTTAAAAAATAGGAATAATGTCTAAAGTTGATGTATTACTTGGCCTTCAATGGGGAGATGAGGGTAAAGGAAAAATTGTTGATGTTCTGGCGCCAAAGTATGATGTGGTGGCACGTTTTCAAGGAGGCCCCAATGCTGGCCATACGCTCGAGTTCGATGGCATAAAACACGTTTTACATCAAATACCTTCCGGCATATTTAGAGAGAAAACTAAAAATGTAATTGGCAATGGTGTTGTACTAGATCCTATCGTTTTTAAGATTGAAATAGAAAAACTTCAGAAGTATAACCTTAAGGTGAAGAACAACTTGTTCATCTCTAAAAAAGCTACGCTCATTCTTCCAACGCACAGGCTACTTGACCAGGCATATGAGAAAGCAAAAGGGGACGACAAAATAGGATCAACCTTAAAAGGAATAGGTCCTACTTATCAGGATAAAATTGGTCGCCAGGGATTAAGGGTCGGGGATATTTTGTCAAGCAGATTTTTAGAAAAGTTTCAAAAGCTTACGGCTATTCATTTCAATATTCTTAAAGATCACGACATACTATACAACTGGAAAGATCTCGAAGCTCAATTTATGGAAGCAGTAAGTTTCCTTAAGGAGTTTAATCTTATTGAAAGTGAATATTTTTTAAACAACGAATTAAAAAAAGGATCTACTATTCTTGCTGAAGGCGCCCAAGGTTCTCTGTTAGATATAGATTTCGGAAGCTATCCTTTTGTAACAAGCTCCAACACAGTTACGGCAGGTGCCTGTACTGGTCTTGGCATTGCCCCATGCCACATTGGTGAAGTATATGGTATTTTTAAGGCATACAGCACCAGGGTTGGAAGCGGCCCATTTGCTACAGAGCTGCTTGATGAACAGGGCGAACTAATGAGAAAGGAAGGTAAGGAATTTGGCTCTACTACCGGTAGGCCAAGGCGTTGTGGATGGATTGATCTTCCTTCATTGAAATATTCTATTATGATCAATGGTGTTACGCAGCTGTTAATGATGAAAGCGGATGTGCTAAATATCTTCCCCACCATTAGGGTATGTACTAAGTATCAGCTCCACGATGGGTCCATTACAGATATGCTTCCATACGAATTGATTCATGAAAAAATAACTCCAGTTTATATCGATTTAAAAGGATGGAACACCTCGCTGGAGGGCATCTCGGAAGAGGCTATGCCAGCTGAATTGAGTCAGTATATAGACTTCTTGGAGAAAGAACTCAACGTACCCATTACGATACTTTCAACAGGTCCTGATAGGACTCAGACTGTTTACAGACAAACCGTTTCGGCATAAATCGCTAAAACTCGTTAATGATCATTACCAAATAATATTTGTTTTTCTGCCAAAAGGGCGGGAAAAAGGAGGGGATATAGGAAGGATATAGCTAGGGTTTAGGATGGGTATAGGATGGCTTTAGGTTGGAGGAGAGAAAAAATCGCGATAATCAGAATAATATTCTCCCAGCGGCAATTTTGACAGATTGGATTATGGTGTACATATCAGCCTCATTCCTGCAGCTGTTAATGAGCAGAAATAACGGGTAGCAGCACCGTTAGATTATCTAAAAAAGGAAACTTCCTCAAAGAGAATAAACAGATCGTACTTAGAATTTCAACCGTATAGCTACTGTAAAAAAGAAGCGAAACGATGAACTTGTAAAGATGGAGAACAGTTAAGTACAATAACAAAGGCAGGAAGAGCAGCTTCTTGATTACAACTTGAGAGACCTTGAGAGAAAAGATTTTAAAGACTGGAACTGAAAAGAAAGAAGCACAGTTAATAAGATCTGTCACAGAAGAGACTTTAGAGTTGACTTTATTGAACAAAAAAGATTGACAAAAGCGGAACTGAAATCAGGACCGCGGAGTTAATAGAGGACAAAAAAGCTAATAGCAGATTAGCTTAATTTTTTACTGAAAGAAAAGAAAACCAAGCGAACCAAATACTACAATGATTTGGTTAAGACAGAATCTTGAATGACTTAGCTGAGCAGCAAGAGAAAGGATCTTAAAGACATTAAAAAAAGATTTAAGAAACCGGAACTGAAAGGCCAACAACGCGGTTAATACAAGCTCAATGGAAAGGGAAACTTTTCCAGAAGTTGATTTTCGAGCAAAGAACAAAGAAGATCAAAAAAGTTAACAAAAGCGGAACTGAAATCAGAACCGCGGAGTTAATAGAAGACCAAAAAGCTAATAGGAGATTAGCTTCATTTTTTACTGGAAAGAGAAAGCTCAAAAGCGAACTAAACTTATAATGGTTTCGTTTAGATGAGAATAAGAGAGAGACTGAATAGATAGTCATATCAAATACTTCAGCCATCACAATTTACTTGTGAAAAAGAAATCAAATAAGCTGAACTAACACTACAGAGAACTGGTTAACACCAGGAATCAAATCTGAAACCTGAATAGATAGGTTTCTAAAACTCATAACAATACAAGGAGTAAACCTCAAGAGGGGCAGCAATAAAAAAATTGCAAATAACTTTTGGTGGAAACAGTATGAGAGACTACATTTGAGGCCCTTAAAGAAGAAGGCGCTGGGAAGTAGAAGAGTAGGAGACTCTGAAAAAAAAGAATCAAAAAAAGTAAAAAAGAATTTGCAAAGAGAGAAACAAAAGTTACCTTTGCACTCCCAAATCGAAAGGGGATCTGAAATTCGGAAGGAAGCTCAGAAGTTGAAAACAGAAAAGTAGGTAGTGATACCACAATTGATAGAATCCGGGTTAAGCCGGGTTGCAATCAAAACGTTCTTTGAATTAATGTTAATTGATAGCGGACCCCTCGCAGCAATGCGAGGTTAATTCTTAAAATTCGTGTAAAAACGAGACAATAAAGAAATCGAGAAGCCATGAGATCAAGATCGATAGAGGTCTGATCGGAAAAAAGGTATCAAACAATATTGTAGTTGGTGATAGACGTTTCGTACAGAGCGTTATCGACCAGCACGGCGGATAGCTAGAAGCGTAAGTTGATAGCTAGAAGTTAAAGATTATTACAATGGAGAGTTTGATCCTGGCTCAGGATGAACGCTAGCGGCAGGCTTAATACATGCAAGTCGAACGGCAAGTTGAGTAGCAATACTTGACCTAGAGTGACGTAAGGGTGCGTAACACGTATGCAATCTGCCCTCAACTGGAGCATAGCTCCCCGAAAGGGGAATTAACACTCCATAAGATAATGGTGTGGCATCACACAGTTATTAAAATTACGATGGTTGAGGATGAGCATGCGTTTGATTAGCTAGTTGGTAGTGTAACGGACTACCAAGGCGATGATCAATAGGGGAACTGAGAGGTTGATCCCCCACACTGGCACTGAGATACGGGCCAGACTCCTACGGGAGGCAGCAGTAGGGAATATTGGACAATGGGTGCAAGCCTGATCCAGCCATGCCGCGTGCAGGAAGAAGGCCTTCTGGGTTGTAAACTGCTTTTACCAGGGGATAAAAAGCCCATGCGTGGGAAATTGAAGGTACCTGGTGAATAAGCCACGGCTAACTACGTGCCAGCAGCCGCGGTAATACGTAGGTGGCAAGCGTTGTCCGGATTTATTGGGTTTAAAGGGTGCGTAGGTGGTCTATTAAGTCAGTGCTGAAATATCCCGGCTTAACCGGGAGGGTGGCATTGATACTGATGGACTTGAGTAAAGTTGAGGTAGGCGGAATTGACGGTGTAGCGGTGAAATGCTTAGATATCGTCAAGAACACCTATTGCGAAGGCAGCTTACTAAGCTTTAACTGACACTGAGGCACGAAAGTGTGGGGATCAAACAGGATTAGATACCCTGGTAGTCCACACTGTAAACGTTGATTACTCGCTGTTGGCGATACACAGCCAGCGGCTTAGCGAAAGCGATAAGTAATCCACCTGGGGAGTACGCCGGCAACGGTGAAACTCAAAGGAATTGACGGGGGTCCGCACAAGCGGTGGAGCATGTGGTTTAATTCGATGATACGCGAGGAACCTTACCTGGGCTAGAATGCCCTTGATGGGTTCAGAGATGGACCGTTCCGCAAGGACAAGGAGCAAGGTGCTGCATGGCTGTCGTCAGCTCGTGCCGTGAGGTGTTGGGTTAAGTCCCGCAACGAGCGCAACCCTTATTTTTAGTTGCCAACAGGTCAAGCTGGGGACTCTAAAAAGACTGCCCGCGCAAGCGGAGAGGAAGGAGGGGACGACGTCAAGTCATCATGGCCCTTACGCCCAGGGCTACACACGTGCTACAATGGCGTATACAACGTGTTGCAAACCAGCGATGGTAAGCCAATCACAAAAAGTACGTCTCAGTTCGGATTGCAGGCTGCAACTCGCCTGCATGAAGTTGGAATCGCTAGTAATCGCGCATCAGCAATGGCGCGGTGAATACGTTCCCGGACCTTGTACACACCGCCCGTCAAGCGATGGGAGTTGGGAGGACCTGAAGGCAGTTGCTGTGAGGCGCTGTTTAGGGTTAAACCGATGACTGGCGCTAAGTCGTAACAAGGTAGCCGTACCGGAAGGTGCGGCTGGAACACCTCCTTTCTGGAGAGCGTAGTTAAAGTATGAATATGCAAGTATGATTACTCAATGACTATAGGCTCGATAGATACTTTGGTTCTCGAAAATCGGTCTGCTATCAATTACATTTATTCGAGTTATTTATTGGACTAAAACCGGGCTTGTAGCTCAGGTGGTTAGAGCGCTACACTGATAATGTAGAGGTCCGTGGTTCGAGTCCACGCAGGCCCACTCTGTAAGAGGAGTAGGCAAGGGCAAGGAGGCAGTAGGCAATATCACTTAATTGAAAAAAAGGAAGATAGAGCTAGCCGCAAGAACGCCCAGGTGGAAGGACACGGAAAACAGGAGACAGGATACAGTTGGTATATTACCTACATGAGCTTGTCAACTGCCTATACAAAAAGGGGGATTAGCTCAGCTGGCTAGAGCGCCTGCTTTGCAAGCAGGAGGTCATCGGTTCGACTCCGATATTCTCCACTTTAGAGAATAAAAGATTTTAGAAGAAACAGTGAACTAGTTGAGATCACTGATAGTTTACAGAAGGGCTGAAAAGCCAAAAGATAAGAGAATAGCAAAAGGCTAACTATTATCACTTAATCAGTACCTGTTCGCCATGGAGGAATAGCCATTCCAAGATGCAGGACAGGGATAATACTGGTAAAGACGTTCATTGACATGCTGATGAAAGAGTAGTAAAGGTCTGTATCGAAAGATGCAGATCACATATAATATAATAAGCAATTATTGTATTGCATGGAGGTAGACGTTATGAGAGTTAAATCTTGTAATGAAATACAAAAGAGCGAGCACATAGGTATAGTATCCAAATATTGGAAATCCTTGATATAAGATAGGAATCGTTAAAAGAAGTAATCAAGGGCGTATGGGGGATGCCTAGGCTCTCAGAGGCGAAGAAGGACGTGATAAGCTGCGATAAGCTACGGGGAGGCGCAAATAGCCACTATATCCGTAGATTTCCGAATGGGGCAACCCAATGTACTGAAGGTACATTACACCGCAAGGTGAGCAAACCCAGGGAACTGAAACATCTAAGTACCTGGAGGAAGAGAAAACAATTTAGTGATTGCGCAAGTAGTGGCGAGCGAACGCGCAACAGCCCAAACCATACTAGTTAAGGCTAGTGTGGGGTTATAGGACCACAACATCGACTAGACTATGAAATTGAACTGCGTGGGAAAGCAGGCCAAAGAAGGTGAGAGCCCTGTAAATGTAAAATAGTTTAGCGTAGTGGTATCCTGAGTAGGGCGGGGTCGGAGACGCCCCGTTTGAAGTTGCCAGCACCATCTGGTAAGGCTAAATACTCCTGAGAGACCGATAGTGAACCAGTACTGTGAAGGAAAGGTGAAAAGTACTCCGAATAGGAGGGTGAAATAGAACCTGAAACCGTACGCCTACAAGCGGTCGGAGCCAAGTAATTTGGTGACGGCGTGCCTTTTGCATAATGAGCCTACGAGTTACTGTCACTGGCAAGGTTAAGGGCCTAAAGGTCCGCAGCCGGAGCGAAAGCGAGTCTGAATAGGGCGTACAGTCAGTGGGAGTAGACGCGAAACTTTGTGATCTACCCTTGGTCAGGATGAAGTTCCGGTAACACGGGATGGAGGTCCGAACTAGTAAACGTTGAAAAGTTTTTGGATGAACTGAGGGTAGGGGTGAAAGGCTAATCAAACTGAGAAATAGCTCGTACTCCCCGAAATGCTTTTAGGAGCAGTGTGAGGGTAGAGTTTAGTACAGGTAGAGCTACCAATTGGACTAGGGGGAGTCACATCCTACCAAATCCAGATGAACTCCGAATGGTACTAAATATACCTTGCAATGAGGGCATGGGTGCTAAGGTCCGTGTCCGAGAGGGAAAGAACCCAGACCGACAGCTAAGGTCCCAAAATCTAGATTAAGTTGAACTAAGGCGGTTCAGTTGCAGAGACAGCCAGGATGTTTGCTTGGAAGCAGCAATTCATTTAAAGAGTGCGTAACAGCTCACTGGTCGAGCGACAGAGCATCGATAATAATCGGGCATAAAATCTAGTACCGAAGCTTCGGATTTGCAGCAATGCAAGTGGTAGGGGAGCATTCTATTAGCGGCGAAGCTGACTGGTAATGGTTGGTGGAGCAGATAGAAAAGCAAATGTAGGCATAAGTAACGATAAGGCAGGTGAGAACCCTGCCCACCGATAGACTAAGGGTTCCGCGGCAATGTCAATCAACCGCGGGTAAGTCTGGACCTAAGTCAAAGCCGAAAGGCGTAGATGATGGCTAATGGGTTAATATTCCCATACTACCATGATGAGCGATGGAGAGAAGGAGTAGTGGCAGTTCCGCGCCCTGACGAAATAGGGCGTTAAAAGGCGTAGGTATAGGCTTTACAGGAAAATCCGTAGAGTTTGCTGAAACCCAACAGTACCTGGAGGCTTCGGCCAAAGGGATAGAGAACGTAATCAGACTTCCGAGAAAATCTTCTAAGCATATTGTCATGGTACCAGTACCGCAAACCGACACAGGTAGTCAAGGAGAGGATCCTGAGGTGCTCGAGTGAGTCATGGCTAAGGAACTAGGCAAATTAACCCTGTAACTTCGGGAAAAGGGGTGCCTCCTTCAGCAATGAAGAGGTCGCAGAGAAATGGCCCAGGCGACTGTTTAACAAAAACACATGGCTATGCGAAATCGCAAGATGAAGTATATGGCCTGACACCTGCCCGGTGCTGGAAGGTTAAGGGGGGAAGTTAGTGCGCAAGTGCGAAGCTTTGAACTGAAGCCCCAGTAAACGGCGGCCGTAACTATAACGGTCCTAAGGTAGCGAAATTCCTTGTCGGGTAAGTTCCGACCTGCACGAATGGTGTAACGATCTGGGCACTGTCTCAGCCATGAGCTCGGTGAAATTGTAGTCACGGTGAAGATGCCGTGTACCCGTCACGGGACGGAAAGACCCCATGCACCTTTACTATAGCTTCGCATTGACATTGGGTAGATGATGTGTAGGATAGGTGGGAGGCGTTGATCCCGGGCCGCTAGGTTCGGGTTAGCCAACGGTGAAATACCACCCTTTATCTATCTGATGTCTAATCCGCCACAGGCGGAGACAGTGCGTGGTGGGTAGTTTGACTGGGGTGGTCGCCTCCGAAAGTGTATCGGAGGCTTTCAAAGGTATGCTCAGTACGCTTGGTAACCGTACGTGGAGTGCAATAGCATAAGCATGCTTGACTGTGAGACTGACAAGTCGATCAGGGACGAAAGTTGGATATAGTGATCCGGTGGTTCTGCATGGAAGGGCCATCGCTCAAAGGATAAAAGGTACGCTGGGGATAACAGGCTGATCTCCCCCAAGAGCTCATATCGACGGGGAGGTTTGGCACCTCGATGTCGGCTCGTCACATCCTGGGGCTGGAGAAGGTCCCAAGGGTTAGGCTGTTCGCCTATTAAAGTGGCACGCGAGCTGGGTTCAGAACGTCGTGAGACAGTTCGGTCCCTATCTGTGATGGGCGTAGGAAGTTTGAGAGGATCTGACCTTAGTACGAGAGGACCGGGTTGGACTAACCGCTGGTGTACCGGTTGTGGCGTCAGCTGCATCGCCGGGTATCTACGTTGGGAGCGGATAAGCGCTGAAAGCATCTAAGCGCGAAACCCACCTCAAGATGAGACTTCCATTAAGGGACGTCAGAGATTATGACGTTGATAGGCTGCAGGTGTAAAGTCAGAAATGGCAAAGCTGAGCAGTACTAATTACCCGAATGCTTCGAATGACCCCGACTTTAGGGTCGGGGTCAAAACTACAACGAACTATATGATGTGCTTGCTCACATCTACTTCGTGGAACTAAACAATCTACACCTACTCTTTCATCAATACATGTCATAAACACATTAGAGTTAATAGCTAAACACTATCGACTATAGCATTAAGACCTCGACCAAAAAGTTGAGGCAGATCTTAAGGTGACTATAGCGGTGGGGATCACCTCTTCCCATTCCGAACAGAGCAGTTAAGCCCACCAGCGCTGATGGTACTAGGATAACACCTGGGAGAGTAAGTCGTTGCCTATCTTTTATTACTAAAGCCTTGTAGCTCTGCTACAAGGCTTTTTTTTTGTAATAATCGTAGTATAAACTCGTTTAGTTGTCATTTCGTATCGTACCTGTATCTTCGCAATAAAATTATTCATTGAAAAAGCTTCCACTACTCATCACCATCGGAATTGTCGTAATTATCGTTGGCGGGTATTACTTGTATAGTATAGGCTTTAATAAAAATGTTATTCAACAGTGGGACCTCGTACCAGGTGATGCAATTATAGTTTATGAGAGTGATGTCTGTGACGATTGCTTAAAGGAAGTTAAGGAGTCGAGTTTATGGAAAATTATTGATCAATCTTCATTTTATAGAGAAGCAAGTGACTCTTTGAAGAGAAAATTCACAAGGTTCTTAAATGAGAAGAATAAATATTTGATATCTGTTCATGCAACAAAAAAGGATGATTTTGATTTCATCTTTTATGGCAACTTATCGGCTGCAGACTTTAGTGCACTTACCCAAGAGCTTGATAAGAATTATAAGTCCGGCAAGCGCGTTTTTAACGAAGTAAGTATAAATGAGATAAGTTTCGCTCAGCAAACACTTTCATGGACGATCCTTGACAATGTTTGGGTTGCCAGTTTCACCCCTTTTTTAATTGAAGATGTAATCCGTACTTATTCTTTTGGCGACACTGACTATAAGAAAAATCTAGGATCCGTTAATCAGTTTAATAAAATAAAAGGAGATGCAGGTAATCTTTACGTTAAGCTGAACAGTATCTCTCAATACTTCACGCTATTCTCGAAAGAATATTCACCGTTACTCGAGTCTTTCGGGAAATCTTCTATTCTTGATATCAAAACGGAAGGAAATAATATTATCCTTAACGGCTTCAGTAGCGATAGCGTTGATAATGCTCAATACGCGCTATCAATATTCAAAAATCAAAAGCCCGTTACTTTTAACTTGAAACGCTTCGTTTCTAATAGGGTATTAGCAATAAGTGATTTAGGAATAAGTAATGGAGATGAGTTCTTCAAGGACTTATCGCGATACAGGAAAACAAAATCTCCTCATCTTAGTGACACTGTTGCTAAGCTTGGCTCATCCTTACAAATCAATTTTGAGAAGCTATACCAAAATATTAGCGATGAAGTAGCCCTCTGTTTTGTTGAGTCAGCAAAGAAAAATAGAGTTGGTAAGATTTTGATGATTGAGACAAAAAAATCATCCTCGTGGTTAAATGCTTTTGATAAGTTATCAAGTCGGTTAAGTGTAGATACTATTTTTTACGAACGTTTCGGCAATTATGAAATAAGAGAAATCCCGCTTTTTAGATTTCCTGAAAAACTTTTCTTCCCGTTTGTTACAGGATTCAACGAGAGTTTTTATACTACCGCTGGAAATACCATTATAGTTGGAGATGATATAGAAGATTTGAAAAGTTTCCTAACTGATATAGAAGAGGATGACACCTGGGGTAAGTCAGTTTCATTTAATAGATTTCTCGAAACAACACTTCTTGAATCTAATATCAGCTTCTATGTAAATACTCCTAAGGTTTGGAATAGTATAACCGATAACTTCCATCCCAGGTGGAGTAAATTTATACTTGACAACAAATCACTCGTTCGCTCTTTGCAATTTGGCGCGATTCAATTTAGTAATCTAAATAATAGCTACTATACAAATATTGCCTGGGCTTATAAACAATTTAAACCAACAACTGAGCCTGTATTTAAACGTGAGAAATACGTCACTCACTTAGAAGCCGGCATATTGGGAATTCATTCAGTGAAGAGCCATGTGAATAAAAGCGATGAACTTCTTGTTCAGGACTCGTTAAATAATATAAATCTTATCAATACTGAAGGCCAGGTTCTTTGGAAGATTTCTGTTGCTGATCCCATTGTTGGTGAAGTACATCAAATAGATTTTTTCGCAAACGGAAAACTTCAATACTTTTTTGCAACACGAGATGCGCTTCATATCATCGATCGGTTGGGGAATTATATTAATCCTTATCCTTTACGTCTTTCAATAACTGATGTATTGTATACGAGTGTGGTGGATTATGATCACAGTAAAAAGTATCGATTTTTAATAGGTGATGCAAGTGGCAAGATTTGGATGTACGATAAAGAAGGTAAAAATCTTGAAGGATGGAATCCAAAGGAAATAGGCATTCCGTTGGCGATGACACCGAAGCATTATAGAATAAAGGGAAAGGATTATGTTATTTCTGTTGCAAGGAACGGATTAATTCATTTGACCAACAGGAGAGGTGAATTGATCAAAAACTTCCCGTTGTCTTTGAATGTAAGACTAAGTGGCGAATATTTTCTGGAAACAGGTAAGACGCTTGCGGATACGTATTTTGTTTTCGTCGATGAAGACGGCTTTAAAATTAAGGTTAATATTGAAGGTAAAGTAGCCTCCCGAGAGACTCTTTTAAAGACATCTGTATCTAGTAAATTTAGTCTCATTGCCGAGAAGCATGGTCGAGCCTACCTTTTGCTTCAGAAAGATGCAAGGCAGTTCAGTCTCTTTGATGAGTCTGGCAAAAAGATTGTCTCAAATGAATTTATTGGATTCAATTCTTCCAAAGTAGACTACTACGATTTTGGATCTGGTCGCACCTATTTATCAATAGTTGATTTAACTCAGAATCTGGCATACATCTATGATGGAAATGGAAACTTACTAACGTCTCCTCCTATTGAGACCTCAGCATTGACTATAAGACCAAAAGATTCAGATGAACTCCTGCTCTTTTACGTAAGTGGAAAATCAATTGTAATACAACCTCTCTAAAGTTCCGTAGACAGAAACACTTTGATTTCGTCATAGATAAATTTCAATTCCTCGTCATTAATCACATAAGGAGGTAGAATGTATATGACGTTTCCTAAGGGCCTTAATAGGATATTCCGTTTCAAAAAGTAAGGATATATTTTTTGTCTAGCGGAATTAGCATATGACGTTGCTTCTGAACTTTGTAGTTCAACGGCCAAGATTGTTCCCAGAGATCTGACATTTTCTACTTTTGGATATGATGCAACTTCATTGGCGAACTGACGGTGAACAGCTGAAATTCTATCAATCCTTTTTTTGCACTCATCCTTCATCAATAAATTAAAACTTGTATTCGCCACTGCGCATGCCAGCGGATTTGCAGTATAAGAATGACCATGGAAAAAAGTTTTATAAAGATCGTCTGAATCAAAAGCATCAATAATGTTTTGAGAACATGATGTTACTCCCAATGGAAGTGTGCCACCAGTAATTCCTTTAGAAAGTGTAATAATATCGGGAGGAGATTCAAGATATAGTGAAGCGAAAAGTTTGCCGGTTCGTCCGAATCCTGTGAAGACTTCATCCGCTATACAAACTACGTCATGCTTTTTTGCGTAAGCAATAAGTTGTTCCAATAGATCTTTAGAATAGATGCGCATTCCTGCTGCGCCCTGCACGAGTGGTTCATATATAAACGCTGCCACATCTTGCTTGTCTATCAGCTTCTTAAATTGTTTGAGGACAACTTCGTCATTCTCTCCGTTCGGGAAATCAATAAAATCTGTTCTGAATAAATGATTATTAAATGGCGTTGTAAAAATACTTCTTTCCCCAACTGACATGGCACCGAATGTATCGCCATGGTACGCACCTCTTATAGCAATAATTGAACTCCTTGCTTTACCTTGGTTATGCCAGTATTGTAGAGCCATTTTTATAGCGACCTCTACAGCGGTGCTCCCGTTATCTGAAAAGAAAATCTTCTTTTGATTAGTGGGTAAAACGGAAAGTAAATTAGTGGATAACGTTATGGCAGGCTCATGCGTAAATCCTGCAAAGATTACATGCTCCAGTTTTGATGCCTGTTCAAAAATAGTTTTTGCAATGGCCGGATGTGAATGCCCATGAATATTTACCCACCAGGATGAAATTGCATCAATGATTTTTCTTCCGTCTGCTGTCTTAAGATAAATGCCGTCTGCTGAATCGATGAGAAGCGGATCATCGGCTCCTTGTAACTGTGTAAAGGGATGCCATATATTTTGCTTGTCAAGTTCTTGAAGCTTACTCATTCCAAGAATAATTTAGTTTCTCACTGTACTGCAAGACTATCTCACGCGTAATGGTCTGTTCTCTTTCGATGTGAAGCAATGTTCTTAATTGGGTATGTTTTAAAATAATTTGCTGGCTTTCTAGGTTTTGCTGTCCATTAAAAATAATTCCTTTAATTTTTAAATCTCTATTTACTAAGGCTTCGAAAGTTAGTAGGGTATGATTAATACTGCCGAGATAAAGATCAGCAATAATGACTATCTCAGTAGGTAATTTTTTCATTAGATCGATCATTAAGACTTCGTTATTTAAAGGTACTAGGCATCCACCCGCACCTTCAATAATTAAAGTATTAGTTGTGTCCGGAAGAATAAATTTTTTTAGGTCTATTTCTATGTGATCAATTTTAGCGGATGCATGAGGCGATGCAGGCGTGTTGAGTAGATAAGTTTCTGGATGAATAACCAAAGCTGGATTTGTGACTAACGATCTGACAGTATCTGAATCCTTAGGCAAACCAGCTTGCACCGGCTTCCAATAATCTGCTCCTAAAGCCTGACATAAAATAGCCGATGCTAAAGTTTTTCCACTATCGGTATCAATACCCGTAACAAAATAATTCATTTCGTTTCAACAGTTATTAAGTAAGAGCTTTAGCCAATCGAATTATATCAGCATCCGAATTAAAAGCATGCAGGCAAATCCTTAGTCTTTCTTTTCCCTTGGGAACAGTAGGCGATAATATTGCACGGATGTCAAAGCCGTTGGCTTGCAGTTGTTCTGCTAAACTTTTCGCGTGACTACCTCCATTTAAAATTATAGTTTGAATCGGGGAGTAGCTTAACGTTCTATTCTTAATATGATCAGTATCAGTTATAAATAAATTAACTTTTTCTTTCAAAACATTTTGTAGGTTTAAGTTTTGTGTGAGGAACTCGAATGCCGCATCAATGGCAACAATTGCATGAGGCGACATTGCTGTAGTATAAATAAAAGGACGGGCAAAGTTAATGAGATATTCAATTAATTTTTCAGACCCCACAACGCAAGCGCCATGTACGCCCATCGCTTTTCCGAATGTATAAATTCGTATATCTATATGCTGTTCGAGATTTAATGAAGCTGCGAACCCACTCCCGTTTTCTCCCAATATACCAGTGCTGTGCGCTTCGTCTAATATGATATTTATATCATATTTCTTTTTTAGTGCAACAATCTCCGCTAGAGGACAGTGATCTCCGTCCATAGAATAGGCAGCTTCGACAGCGATAAAAACTTTACCAGTGGATTTTTTGATTTTATTTTCAAGGTCATGTAAGTCGTTATGACGAAAGGAAAACCTTGAAGCCAAACTTAACCTGGCGCCATCCTTTATACAGGCATGTGAAAGTTCATCATACAGGATTGTGTCTCCCTTTTGCGTAATTGCGGAAATAACCCCAAGGTTGGCAGTGTAGCCTGAATTGAAAAGTAGCGCGCGCTTGCCCTTAAAAATACTTGCAAGTTTTTCTTCTAGCGCTTCGATATAACGCCCGTTCCCTGAAAGCAAACGTGAACCAGTAGCACCGTTCATCTTAGGTGATAGCAACTGATATTTTTTATATATTAAATCAAATAGTTCTGTTGATCTCGCCAGACCGAGATAGTCGTTCGAATAAAAATCTATTAAGGATTTATTTGATTTAAGTGTGCGAAGAGTTCCTTCTTCTTTTCTTTTTTCGAGTCTTGGGGCCAGGTATGTATCGAGCAAAGACATGCACTACTTTCCTCGCATTTTCTCCATCATATTCCACATTTCGTCTGGGATAGTTTCAAGGTGACTAAATTCGCCACCGTTTCTCAACCACTCACCACCATCAATTGTTATTACTTCGCCATTCACATAAGCGGAATATTCTGAAACGAGGTAGGCAGCAAGGTTTGCAAGTTCCTGATGTTCACCAACACGCTTTAACGGGATACGTTGGGCTGGATCAAACTTCTTAGCAAGGTCACCTGGCAGTAATCTGCTCCATGCACCTTCTGTCGGAAAAGGCCCTGGGGCAATTGCATTACTTCTGATCTTATACTTGGCCCATTCAACCGCTAGCGATCTTGTCAAGGCAAGTACACCTGCTTTTCCACAAGCCGATGGAACTACATATCCTGATCCTGTCCATGCATAAGTGGTAACAATGTTCAGGAAGCTCCCGGGTTGTTTTTTTGCTATCCAGTTTTTGCCTATGGCAAGCGTTGTATAATATGTTCCCTTGAGTACAATGTCTACTACAATATCGAAGGCGCGGTGTGAAAGTCGTTCAGTAGGACTTATAAAATTACCAGCTGCATTATTGACTACGCCATGAATTTGCCCAAATTCACCTTCAGTTGTCTTGATGACATTTTCGATCTCTTCATATTTTCGGATGTCGCAAACAACGGGCAGAACTTTTCCTCCAGTTTCTGAAGATAATTCTTGTGCTGCCTTTTCAAGGACTTCTTTTTTTCGGCTTGTAATTACAAGATTTGCCCCTAATTCCAGGAAGTATTTGCCCATTGATCGGCCTAAGCCAGTGCCGCCTCCAGTGATTATAATTGTCTTATCCTTTAATGACCCTGGTTTTAACATCCCTTCCATAAATATGTATTTGCCTTTAAGGTATGGAAAAAGTGTACAATTTAAAGGCTACCCATAAAACTATTAGAAGTTTATTGAATAATTTCAAAATCAGTGTCTGATATTCCAACTCTTCCGTCCACCGAAACTACTATTTTTCCAGTGGTTGCATTTTCAGGTACGATCACTTCTATCTGCTCTTCACTAGAACGAACGATGCGGGCTGATAGCAAATAGGCTTCGCCTTTAAATGATACAGAAAGATGGTCAGCGGCAAAGTTCTCACCGGTTAAAATAATATGATCTCCTGCCTTTCCAATATTTGAACTTAGCGAATTAATTAATGGCCTTGGAGCCGATTTGATATATGTAGACTCGCTATAGCCACCGAAAATACCAAAGCCATTCTCGATATTGTTGTAAACATTAACCGGTTGCGCAAAAGGATCTCCAGAAGTATTATTTTGAAGTTCCGATGTGATCTTGTATTTGTAGTAATCTTCGCTAATGGAACGAAGCGACAAAATTAATGCGCCACTTCTTGTTAGCGGAAACCCTATTGATCGAAAGGATAATTCTATTTCTTTTCCATCGAAAAGGATATCATTAAAAATAAACCCATCGTAATAATTACCATCACTATTCTGATTTTGAATTGCAGGATCATCACTTTCAAGTGGAACTCTTGAATGTTGTATGTTTATTGACTCGGTGCGATAATCGTAATATTCCATTTCCATGTCTACAAAGACTTGATAGAAATTTTTTATTGCACCAGGGTCCCTAAACTTTACTTTGATCTTATTTTCGTATTGATTATCGGCTAACGTTTCAGTTACTTCTGCTGAAATAATTTGTACTGGTGCCGGAATTATTGATTTAGCTTTCACCGTTTGTAAATTTTCAGCGATGGCTTCAATCGAGTATGTTATACCTATTTTGGGTCGCCCAGAATCTGATTGATAAATGCCATTTCCGGTATCAATTAATGTGTCGATAGCACCAGTCTCATCATGGATTATTACCAAGGCATTATTTATTCTTTCTGCGGCCCTATCGTTAAGGATATGACGGTTACGAGTTAAATTCACCTTCCATACACCGTCCGGATTAAAAAATGAGTTGAGCGTAATTTGCGGCGAGTCAAATGGTACTTCAATGTCTACAATTAGCTCACAGGCGAAAAGCATTGTTAAAAAAAAGATTCCAATGTAATTTTTCATCTCTTTCAGAATTTGAAGCGGTAAGTGATAGAAGGAATTAATGGGAAAAGACTGTATTGGATAAACTTCTTATTACCCTGCTTGTCATAAGAAAGATCTAAAAAGAAAGGATTTCTTCGACTGTAGATATTATAGATACCAAAACTCCAGGATCGCTCTCCCCACTTCGTTTTTTTAGTAGTTGTATAGCTAAAATCCAATCTATGATAGGCTCGCATCCTATAGCTGTTCCTTCCATCATAATAATTGACGTACTGATTATTGTAGAAGGAATTTGGATTATCACTATGATACTTATATGTTGATTGTGGTAATGTTACAGCTGAGCCAGTACCGTAAACCCATGTCATTGCAAATTCTTTATTTTCTTTTAAGGTGTAAGCCAATGCTACCTCAACATCATGCCTTCGATCGTATTTGTAAGGAAATGTTTTTCCTTCATTGATGTTAGGAAAAGTGCGATTGGTCCATGAAAGAGTATATCCTATCCAGCCATTTAACTTTCCCGTTTTCTTTTGAAGGAAAAGTTCGGTTCCATAACTTTCTCCTTCTCCTGTCTCTACTTTTGTTTGCCAGTCACTTTCAATATTTAAATAGTTTGCTCCTTCTTTATACTCAATAAGACCTTTCATTTTTTTGTAGTATCCCTCTAAGCTCAGTTCATATTTGTTTGTCAAGTTCAGTACCGCTCCTGCTGAAGTAATATAGGATTGTTCAGGTTTTACGTTTGACGTTGCAGGTACCCATAAGTCTGTGGGTAAACCTATACCGACATTGCTTAATAAATGAATGTATTGCGCCATTGTAGCGTATGAAGCTTTCAATGAAAGGTCAGGCCTAATGAGGTATCTCATTGCAACCCGTGGCTGTAGTGAATGATAAAGTTTTTGATCTACATAAAAAGCTGATGCATGAAGACCTGCATTGACCTTTAGTCTAGGGGTGATGAGAAAGTCATCTTCAACGTAGGCGAAAAACTCCTGTGCAATAGTTCTACTTGCTCCTAGCGTTGTATCTCTCACCTCTGTTGAGCGATAACTTAAAACACCTGGAGTAAACAGGTGGCTGATGGCCTGACCACCAAATCTGATATAATGATTTGGTCCAGGTATATAATCCAGATCTAGTTTAATGGCGTAGTCTCTTATTCCGGAATTGTAGGTAGTGTGGTAATATTCTGTTGTTGTTGAATCAAGCTGTGTATGTGATTCCCTCGAATCAACATCAATGTTAAAACGATATCGACTGTAGGTAGCCGTTACGTTACTAAAAAGCTTTTTATTAATCACGCTGTTCCACCTAAGTGCCGTAGTGAAATTACCCCACCTAAGACTAAACTCATCCTGGTTGCTCCATTTTTCCATTTCATTGGAACTACTATACTTGGATTTAGCATAAGCTTTATCGTCACCACTATAGGTGCTTAAATAAATTCTATTTCTATCATTAATCCGATGGTTAATTTTAGCATTGAGATCGTAAAAGAAATATCCTACAGTTTCTTCTCCTTTGGTGGCCATCTTAATTAAAGGGCGGGCAAGTAAATCGATATAAGTTCTCCTTCCGGAAACAATGAAGGATGTCTTGTCGTTTATCGGGCCTTCAATAGTTAGTTTCGATGAAATCAATCCGACTGAACCTTCTCCCTTAACCTCTTTAGCATTTCCTTCTTTCATATTAATATCAATTACAGAAGAAAGTCTGCCTCCATATCGAGCGGGAAACCCGCCTTTAATGAGTTCAACATGGTTGATAGCATCTGCATTAAAAACAGAAATGAAACCAAACAAATGTGATGCATTGTATACAGGCACACCATCCAAAAGGATAAGGTTCTGGTCTGGACCACCACCTCTAACGTACAACCCGCTGCTTCCTTCAGTTCCGGATTGAACGCCTGGAAGAAGTTGTAATACTTTAAGAACATCAATCTCACCCAACAGCGCGGGCATTGATTTTATTTGTTCGATGGGAATGTCAATGGTCCCCATGCGTGTTGTATTTTGTATTTCATCTTCGGTAGAAGCATTTATAACTACTTCTTGCAGTTGTGAACCATTTAACAATTCAATATTCAGTGTAGTATCATTGCGGAGTAAAAATTTTATAATTCGAGTTTCATAACCAACGTAACTGCTACGAATATTTATGGAATCACCGGGGAGTGTAAGACTATAGAACCCGTATGTATTCGTTGTTGTGCCTTGAGAAGTTTTCGTATTAAAGATGCTGGCACCGATTAAATTTTCACCACTCTTTTGATCTTTGACATTTCCGCTAATGGTATGTTTTTGTGCATATGCTTGAGATGCATATAATACCAGTACAAGATAGAGGTATTTCATAAAGAGAGGTTTGTTGGCAAATCATTAACGTACCTTCACAAAGATATATTGCAAAGCACTGTGGTATTAAAAATAAACATCTAAGCCTGGTGTAGCCAGGCTTAGATGTTTAAACTTTGGTTCACTTGTCCCTCAACGGCAATGGCTGCTTCAAGTTTTGGGCCATTTATTTTATTCTGAGTATCATAACCTCTTATCGATTTGCTTAGACACGGGCCTCACAATTTTGGTTGTAAGAGATATTAACTAAATTTTGGATATTATTTTACCTATGAAAAACCTCCTGATCACAATTTCACTTCTATACGTCTTTTCCTCGTGCATCGTTTCAAAAAAAAAGTATGATGATTTGCTAGCGCAGAAAGTAAGCATGGAAGCAGACCTTGCTGATAGAGATGCGAACCTGGGAAAGGCAAATGTTAACATTAAAAATTTTGAGAATCAGTTAAAAAAACTGATAGAAGACACCACAAATCTTGGAATTGATTTGCGAACAAATAATAAAAAGTTGTCTTCTCTTGAGAAGGAACACACACAACTCAGTAGCTACTACAAAAATCTGATGTCGAGTAGTGGCAGGTTGAATCGTGACAATGCGCAACAACAGGAACAGCTTCTTAGCATACAACGGCATTTAGAGAAAGCCAGGAGAGCGAATGATTCATTAAGCACAAGTTTAGCGGAACGAGAAAAGAAGGTTCAGGAATTAGAACAAGTTATGGCGAACAAGGATAAGGCTGTTCAGGATTTAAAAAGTAAAATAAGCAGCGCCTTGTTGAATTTTAAAGAGAACGATATTTCCGTAAAGGTAAAGAATGGTAAAGTATACGTATCTCTTGCAGAGCAGTTGCTATTTCAATCTGGTAGTGTGGAGGTTGATAATAAAGGTGTTACCGCGCTCCAACAACTTGCAAAAGCTATTAAAGATCAAAAGGATATTAATATCATGGTTGAGGGTCACACTGATAACGTTCCTATTTCAAAAAAGACTCTTTATATGAATGACAATTGGGACCTTAGTGTGATGCGTGCTACATCTATAACAAAGATCCTTACAAAAGGAGGCGTATCACCAAACCAAATTACAGCATCAGGAAGGGGAGAATACTTACCTTTGGCCACCAATGACTCTCCTCTGAACAAGCAAAAAAACAGGAGAACAGAAATTATCATTACACCGAACCTGGATGAGTTGTTTAAAATTTTAGCCTCCAATTAAATTATGGGAAGATTTATTTCACTTTTAATTATTGTGATCGATGTGATTGTAATCATCGATATCGTGAAAAGCAGCAAGGATTCAGAACGTAAAATTCTTTGGATAGTAGCGGTTGTTTTTCTTCCAATACTAGGCCCAATCTTTTGGTATACAGTAGGCAAGAAGCGATAGAAAATAGAATAATTAGATTTCAAGTTTCTGTATTCAAAAAACTTCGGTTAGCATCTTATTAAAGACCTATCATCATCACTTGAAAAATAATAGCGGTTAGATAACTTCTACTTTACTTATCTGGAGCTTCACAGCTCCAATTAAAATAATGGAAGGTTAAAAAAGCGTTAAAAACAATTACAAAGATGTTTTCAGATATAGTCCGAAAACATCTTTCTTATTCATACAAAAGCTAATCTGTTAGCGTAATTGCGTTAATATTTTTTTGTTTAACAAGCTCATTAAATTTCGGAATATCGTTGGCTAAAACCCTGTTCAGGGTTTGAAGTTCGTTATCAATTTTAGCTGTAACTTCCTGGAATACGGCTTTCACCTGTTCTGTAGGTTTATAATCACTACCATCGGCTTCGCTTGCAAGTGCCGCAAGTTTGTTATTTAAACGAACAGGATAATTTAATGGATCCTGGCTACTGCGATTTTTAGTTTGATACAAAGCTTCCTCTACTTTCTTCAAATCATTCAAGATTATTTTAGACATTGCTGTAAGGTCCTTCATTTCTTCTTGATCTTTCATTGGTTCAACCACTCTGTTAACCTGTTCCCGAACAGCTCTTATTTTCTTTATGGCTTTGTTTGTTTCCGATAGCTTGTCACGAACACCAATGAGAAAATCAAATTGTGCCTTTATATCGCTTACTGACCCCGTTGTTCTCGGATCTTTTAAAATTTCAAAGTCAGTTTCTGCTGTCTTGCCATTTATTGTAAGCTTCGCTTTATACAATCCTGGTACGGCTTTCGGTCCGTTTAAACTTGCTGCCCAAAGTACCAAGCCATCAAAACCTTCTGCATCAGGATATCTCATGTTCCAGTTAAAACCATTCATTCCCACCTTAACTTTTAACTCTTCTTCTTTTAACTTTTTATCAGGCTTTGTGACAAATTTTTTGATCAATGTTCCATTCGTTTCCAAAATTTCTAATGACGCCTTGATGTTAATTGTATCCTTCACATGGTAATAGAACTGAACACCGCCAGCGTGATTTTTCCCTGATGTTTTAGAGACAGCCCGTGCTTGCCCACCTGGCATACGATAGCTCGGCGTTGGCTTGTATAAATGAAATGCACCAGAGAGGATTTCGCTGTTTAATTGATGCAGTGGAGTAAGATCATCGATGATCCAAAAACTTCTGCCTTGTGTTGCTGCAATCAAGTTGTCATTTTTAATTGTGAGGTCATTGACTGGTACAATCGGCAGGTTCAGTTGAAAAGGTTTCCAGCTTGAACCATCGTCGAAGGAAATGTACATTCCAGATTCTGTTCCTGCATAAAGAAGTCCTGGTCTTTTTGGATCAGCGCGAACTACTCTGGTAAAATGTCCGGCATCAATTCCATCAGTAATCTTTGTCCATGTCTTTCCGTAGTCTTTTGTTCTGAATAGGTAAGGGGCGTAATCTCCGGTTTTATATTTTGTGGCTGCAATGTATGCTCCACCTTTCACAAATGGATCAAACTCAACACTGTTGATCATACTCCATTCAGGCATTATTGCTGGTGTGATTTTAGACCACGATTTTCCTGCATCACGTGTCATGCTTAATACGCCATCATCTGATCCTGTAATTATAAAATCTTTTTCAAAAGGAGATTCGGCTACTGCGAAAATTGTGCAGTAGTATTCAACGCTGGTATTGTCCTTTGTAATCGGGCCACCAGATGACTTCAACTTTGATGTATCATTTCTTGTCAAGTCAGGGCTTATTGTTTCCCAACTTTCACCGCCATTATTGGTCACATGCAAATGTTGAGATGCTGCATACAGTTTTTTTGAATCATGTGGGGAAAAGAAGATTGGAAAGTTCCATTGAAATCTGAACCGAGCGCCCTCCGCACCGTGTCCCATCGGATTGTCCGGCCACGCATTAATACTTCGCTCTTCGCCAGTTCTATGATTTTTTCTTGTGAGGAAGCCGTCATAACTCCCGCCATATACTACATCGGTATCAGTAGGGTCAATGGCAAGATGTCCACTTTCTCCTCCTGCTGTTTCTTCCCAATCTTTTTCTGTGATCAAGGCTCCATCTGTACGGTGTTTTATTCTTACAGTAGAATTATCTTGTTGTGCACCATAAATTCTGTAAGGGAAATTATTATCTGTGACAACACGATAGAACTGTGCGGTAGGTTGATTACCATAGGTTGACCAATTAATACCAGCATCAAAAGAAACCTGACCACCACCATCATCAGCAATGATCATTCGTTTGTTGTCTTCGGGTGCAATCCATAAATCATGATGATCACCATGATTGGCTTCATAAGCCTGAAAAGACTTTCCACCATCTTTTGATTTGTGATATTGCACATTCATCACATACACCACATCTTCTTCCTTTGTATCGGCATAAATTCGTGAATAATACCACGCACGTTGGCGAAGATTTCTATCGTCATTCATTTTACTCCAAATCTTTCCGCCATCATCTGACCGAAAAACTCCGCCATTTTCATTTTCAATAATGGCATAAATGCGATTGGAATTTACAGGTGATACAGATACGCCAACTATTCCCCAAAGACCTTTTGGCATGCCTTCATTTTTAGAAATGTCTATCCAGGTGTCACCGCCATCCGTACTTTTCCAAAGTGCTGAACCTTCTCCACCACTTTCAAGACTGTAAGGCGTTCTTCGAATGCGCCATGTTGCTACAAAAAGTATTCTTGGATTATTCGGATCCATTGAAAGATCAACCACTCCGGCATCTGCATTTGCAAAAAGAATTCTTTTCCATGTGTTGCCTCCGTCTACAGAACGGAACACTCCTCTTTCATCTGAAGATTTGAAAAGATCTCCTAATACGGCAGCATACACGATGTCAGGATTTTTGGGATGAATGCGAATACGGGGAATGTGACGAGATTCTTTTAATCCAATTGACTTCCATGTTTTCCCTGCATCAGTAGTTTTCCACATACCGTATCCGTAAGAGACATTTCCCCTCACTGTTACCTCACCACCACCAACATAGATCACATTATTATCCCATTCACTTACCGCTACGGCACCAATAGATCCTCCAAAAAAACCATCGGAAATGTTTTCCCAACTGTTGCCTGCATCCGTAGTTCGCCATACACCTCCACCAGTTGATCCGAAGTAAAATAAGTTAGGCTTATTAGGAACACCAGTAACCGCGGCAGACCGCCCTCCCCGAAAGGGACCAATGTTTCTCCACTCCAGGTTATTGTAAAGCTTTTCATCAAAAGAGGTTATGTTTTTAACTACGGACTTTTTTTTCTGTGCAAAGGCAGTAGTAGTAAGACACAATAAGATTATTAAAAGGAAGTTACGGCTCATAGGTTAGGATTAATTTTACGAAGTAAACCGTTTTTGCTTCACTTCTAATTTCTTTTTTATGAAAGGTTTGTAGCAAATTCAAAGTATGGAAAGATAAAATTCTGCCACACAAATATCTTGAACACGGCATTAAATGTATTGCATCACCTGCCCTGTTAACCAACGAATATTTGCTATATTTTGCACCAAATCTATAAGATGGAACAAAAGGATTATAAACAACTTTTTAGTCTACCCGTAGTTGTTGCTGCACTTGGATATTTTGTTGACATCTACGATTTATTATTGTTTAGCATTGTTCGCAGACCAAGCCTCATCTCTCTTGGTGTTCCAGAGGATCAGCTTTTCAATAAAGGCGAATTCTTATTGCAATGGCAAATGACTGGCCTTCTCGTGGGTGGAATAATATGGGGCATTATGGGCGATAAGCGAGGTCGTCTTTCGGTTTTATTCGGATCTATTTTGTTGTATTCTCTGGCCAACATCGCAAATGGATTTGTTACTTCTGTTGACCAGTATGTTGTGCTGAGGTTTATTGCCGGTATTGGTCTGGCAGGTGAGTTAGGTGCTGGGATAACGCTGGTGTCAGAAACTTTGCCACCACACCTTCGTGGTTATGGTACTACCATCATTGCTACAGTTGGACTTATGGGCGCAGTGCTCGCTAATTTTATTTCAAAAGCTTTTGACTGGCACATTGCTTACTTTATTGGAGGTGGATTGGGTCTGTTACTTTTGCTGGCTCGAGTTAGCGTTTTTGAATCTGGAATTTTTCTGCAAACAAAAGCAAAAGCGATCCAGCGAGGTAATTTTTTCCAGCTCTTCAAAAATAAGGCAAGGCTTATAAAATTCTTAGGCTGCATCTTTATTGGTTTACCCATTTGGTATGCTATCGGTATCCTAATAACTTTTTCACCGGAATTTGCAAAGGCATTATCCATTACAGGAAATGTTGCAGCAGGAGATGCTGTGATGTTTAGCTATCTTGGTTTAGCAGTAGGAGACTTATCAAGCGGAATTATTAGTCAGCGCATTAAATCACGAAAGAAGGTAGTAGCGATTTATATTTTCCTCACACTTGTATTCATTCTTCTGTACCTGTTTGTGCCTGTTCGTACATCATCGTTTTTCTATGCTACCTGTTTTACCTTAGGATGTGGCATTGGCTACTGGGCTTTATTTGTGACAATTGCTGCAGAACAATTTGGAACAAATCTGAGATCTACTGTTGCTACCTCAGTACCAAACTTTATCAGGGGTACAGTTGTACCAATTACCCTTCTCTTCAAATATCTTCGGGATACTATCAGCACTCACTATTCGGGAAGCATGACTTTGATAGACGCAAGAAATACAGGTATTATTTATGGAGCATTGGCAGTTGGCGTGCTTACAATTGTAATAGCATTTATTGCCCTTCGCGCGATTGATGAAACATACGGAAGAGATCTTAATTTTGAAGAAGTAGATTGATTTGCACAACCAGGATAGTGTGAAATTCGTTAGGGAAGTTCCGTAGTTATGATTTTGAATTTGTTTATCTTAGTGCTATAATACCTGAAGGATCGCCCACGTGAAGAGGTTTTACATTTTTTATCTTTTTTGGTTCATATTGCCCTGCCAGTCTATTCTGGCGCAGAATCTTCAACTAATAGAATCCATTGAAAATAAACTTCTCTCCGCAGAAGGAAGAGAGCGGTTTAATCTACTGAACGATCTGGCGTGGGAGCATCGTTTTGCAAAACCTGATTCTACTATTTTCTACGGTTATCAGGCTTTAAGTCTGGGCGAAAAGTTAAAGCTGAAAGATGGGCTTGCTCGTCCACTCAACATTATCGGTGTTGCAAACAATTATAAAGGAGAACGATTATTGGCATACGAGAATTACACGAAGGCGCTTCAAATGGCGGGTTCGCAAAATGATTCTATGCAAATTGCACATTCAAACAACAACATTGGTAGGCTCTTCTACGAGCAAGGTCTGTTAAGCAGATCGTATGAACATTTCATCACCGCCAAGTCAATCTTTCAAAATATCAATGATTCGTCTGGAGAAGCTTATGTATTGCAAAGCCTAGCAAACCTCTATAAGACACAACGTGATTATCAGAAAGCTGAAGATAATTTTTTAAAGGCGTATCATATAAGGTTGGCGTTAGGTAACTCACGAGATATTATGTCGGCCTTGTCTCACACAGGCAGGTACTATTTGGATTTAGGTAATTGGGATAAATCAATTAAATACTTAAAACTTGCTGACTCAACAGGCCGTACCATTGATGATAAGATCAACATTGCAGAGATCAAGACCTATTTGGCGGAATGCTACTTAAATAAAGGACAGCTTAAAGAAGCGGAGTCTATTGCTAAAGAGGGCCTTGAGGTCATTATAGCAATGAGCAATGTGCGAATGATGCCGCAGGCTTACCACATTATCGGGCAAATATATTTCAGACAAAACAATGTAGCCGCAGCGAAGCAATATTTTCTATTATCTCTAGAAGTAGCTACAAAAATTAAAGAATTGAATGGGCAAATGAAAGCCTACTACGATCTATGGAAAATTTCCGAACAATCCGGTAATGAACAGGAACGATTGAGGAATATGAACCAATATTTACTGCTGAAGGACTCAATTAAAGATCTTGATTTAGCAAGAATGGTTGAGCGCCTGCAATTTGAAATTGAGATCCAGAAGAAAGAACAGGAAAACAAATTCTTGAAATCAGAAGATGTAATTAACGAGGCTGTCATCCAAAGACAGAAATTACAGAATGTTATCTTATACGTTATCATCGCATTTATTAGCATTCTAGGATTTTTATTATGGAGAAACGGTGTAAGGAGAAGAGCAATCAATGAAAAATTAACGAAGCAAAATGCTGAGATAGAAACGCAACGCAGGGAAATTACACAGCAAAACGAAAAATTTGCGAAACGCAATCAGCAACTTCATGACCTGAATCATGAAAAGGATACGTTGATGAGCATTGTCGCGCATGACCTTAAATCACCTTTACATCGGATCAAAGGAATAACAGAACTGATGGAACTTGAAGGGGGACTAACAGAAGATCAAAAGATCTATTTAAAAATGACGAAAACTGCAACCCAGTCTGGTCTTGCGCTTATTACAGATTTACTTGATGTCCATATGATTGAAGAAAATGTAGAACCAAACTACACTACTTTTGATCTCAGCAAATTTCTTTTAAATAAAACACAAGACTTTATCCCGGCCGCAGAAGCTAAAAATGTTCACCTTCATATTACTCGGGTTACAAGCGAGCAAGTAACTACCGATATAGATTATCTTGACAGGATAACGGACAACCTGATATCAAATGCATTAAAATTTTCTGACAAGAATTCGACAGTAGTTGTGGCGGCAGGAAAAATTGTTGATGAATTTTGGATTTCAGTAAAAGATGAAGGACCAGGGTTTTCGCCAAAGGATAAACAACAGATCTATCAGAAGTTTAAAAAATTGAGTGCAAGGCCGACTGCTGGGGAAACGTCCAACGGTCTTGGTCTGGCAATTGTAAAAACGCTAGTTGATCGATTGAAAGGTAAGATCGAACTCCATACTGAAGCTGGTCACGGAAGTGAATTCGTTGTAAGAATTCCATTGACAAATGTGCTCGTGTAAAAGTTGAGTCAGCAAAACGTAAAGGTCTAAGATCTACTTGAGACCTTAGACTTTAAACAGTCATTTAAACTAGACTTGCGCCAGAGCTTGTTCGAGATCCTCAATAAGATCTTCTGCATCTTCCACACCAATGCTCAATCGAATAAGTGAATCAACTAATCCGCCTTTAATCCGCTCTTCTTTTGGAATGCTTGCATGAGTCATTGAAGCAGGGTGGTTGATTAAAGATTCAACTCCGCCAAGTGATTCTGCTAAAGAAAACAATTCAACACTCACCATTAACTTTGTTGCTTTTTCCATGCTGTCGTCTTTCAGTGTAAAGGACAACATTCCTCCAAAGTCGCGCATTTGCTTCTTGGCAATGTCGTGGTTGGGATGATCAGGAAATCCCGGCCAGAAAACTTTGCCGACTTTCGGATGGGCTTTTAAATATTCTGCAATTTTTTTTCCATTGCTACAATGGCGTTCCATTCGCAAATGCAACGTCTTGATACCTCGAAGTACCAGAAATGAATCTTGTGGACCAGGAACAGCACCACATGAATTCTGGATGAAAGCCAACTCCTGATATAACTTATCATCATTTATAACCAGCGCACCCATAATAACATCAGAGTGGCCACCAAGATATTTGGTTACGGAATGCATCACAATGTCTGCTCCCAGATCAAGTGGATTTTGCAAATAGGGCGAAGCAAAAGTATTATCAACAGCAACAAGTATATTTCTTTTCTTAGCGATCTCAACGTAAGCCTGGATATCAACAATATTCATCAAAGGATTTGTTGGAGTCTCTAACCAAAGCAGTTTTGTTTTTTCATTCAACAAAGGTTGAATGTTAGACACTTTTGTAAGGTCAACAAAATGAAATTTTATTCCATATTTTTCAAACACTTTTCTGAACATGCGATAAGAACCGCCATACAAATCGTTGCTTGTAACTACTTCATCTCCCGGATTTAGCAATTTAATGACCGCATCTGTTGCACCCATTCCAGAAGAAAAACAGATCGCGTGTTTTCCGTTTTCGAGTGCCGCCAGACTTTTCTGTAAAGTATTTCTAGTTGGATTCGCCCCTCGCGCATAAGCATATCCCTTATGTTGTGCTGGCGATTCCTGAACATAGGTTGATGTTTGAAAAATAGGCGTCATGATAGCGCCTGTTGAGGGGTCGGGTTCTACACCCGCATGGACTGCTTTTGTTCCGAATTTCATAAGGAATATATTTTTTATCAGGCAGTCCGAGGGCAAGCAAACGATACTTTAAGCAATACCTGCTCTCATTACTGCTTTTTGATAAGCAATATTACACTTCTCTTCGAATAATTAATAGTATAGAACAGTATCTATGGGGAAACAAAAATGAGCGGTTCTGATTACTTTCTATTTCTCCAGTAGTCTTTTATAGCATCCTTCCACTGTTGGCCGTGTTTGAGATAGAGCGCGGTGTTGATAAGCATTTTATCCTCTCCAGATATTCTGTCCTTTGTCTCAAGAGATTGAATAATCAGATCACATAGATCAGCTGGAAACTGATGTTGATTTTTTAAGGCAAGTAGCTTGAGGTCGGTTAGTATTTTTTCTTTTGTTATTTCTATACCATTTGCTTTCAGGATAGGCGACTCCTGTAAGTGTGGTGTATCTTCAGTTTTTAATTTTTCAGGGGAGACAAGGGTGGCGGCCTGCTGCTTGAGAAACGCATCAAGGTCTTTGAGCGTATTTTTTTTCTTACTCATGAAATATGTTTTAAGATCTCTTGTGCAACAGGTTGGTACTCTTTCTCTGCATCTACCGTGCTGTAGTTTACGTACAAGTTTTTTTGCGGCACGATGATCGGAAGAATTATGGCGTCCAGATTTTTCAGATTTTCCCTTACGGTATACAAATTGGTCATGCTGTGAATTCTATTGGGTAGAATTAAAATCTTGAGCTTCGGATTCAGTTCACGGGCTGGTGCCAGATCAGTGATAGTTTGATATGTGACAAGAAGATCGTTTTGTGTAAGACTTGTGGGCACGATAACGACATCGCTGACCAGACAGAGCTTTTTGATGCCTTCATCCGTTGTTTTCCCGGCACTGTCAACAACAACAACATCAGTACCTTTCCTTTCTTTCATGGCAGTGAGCTCTCCAGCTACTTCGTGGTCCTGAGATCCCAGTATTTCAAAAGCTTTATGTCCATTGCTGGATTTGAATTGCTCCATTTTCCGAAGCGTGTTGAGGGTAAAATTGGTATCTGTTTCTACAAGAATTACTTTTTTACCAAGTTGATGAAGCGTGGTTGCCAGGTTTATGGCATTCGTAGTTTTACCTGTTCCGCCTTTGCGGCTGATAAATGAAATAACCTTCGGCATACTTTAAAAATAGAAAAAGCCGGATGGTTTTAAAAATGTGGCTTACTGATAATTAAACCAATGTAAGGTTAAGGATGATTTGATCTATAATTCGCAGAAGATGGTTTTCATGGCTTTATCGCCTTTACGATAATTGGGGCCTGGCTCCGTAAAAAATTGCTGCAAAGCTACTAGTGAGCTTGTGTCAAGTAAAGTATAGAGTTTATTCGATTTCTTAACATCTCCCTCAACTTCATATGCGCGCAAAAGTTCTGACCCCTTATATCCAATGCCATAGCATTGAGGCTCTACTACTCGGATTTTCGTATTGTAATTAAATTGTAAACGTTGCTTATTTTTGATAGCGTCACAAATTAACTGATTCATTTTGGACAGATTTTTTTGATTGTACGCTTCTGTTTCATGACTCCCACAGGACTTGACACTCGAAAGCATGCTTTGCCTTGTTTCAAAACCAATAAGAGATCTACTGCCTACTAGCACTTGAAAATATAACAGTCAACAAATTTTTTAAGCGGACTTACTGCTTTAGGTATCCCCCTCTCAGGAGTTATTTATGAAAAACGAATCAAAATCATGAAAAATGATTATAGAATATAAGCTTTCATGAAAATGATCTTGTAGTTGTCGTTTTGGTTAAATTCCTCTGCTCACATCAAACTTTTCAAGATAGTCGGCTACCCTGCGAACAACGCTTCCCCCCAATGCTCCATCTACAACGCGATGGTCGTATGAATGTGACAAAAACATTTTGTGTCGTATTGCAATAGCATCACCGTAAGGAGTTTCAATTACAGCCGGTTTTTTTTGCACTGCTCCTAGCGCTATGATTGCTACTTGTGGCTGCATTATAATTGGCGTACCCATTACATTACCAAACGATCCAACATTTGATACAGTGAAGGTACCACCTGCTAATTCATCTGGTTTCAATTTATTATCACGAGCACGTTTAGCAAGATCATTGACGATTTTAGTTAACCCGGTAAGGTTATACTGATCAGCATTTTTGATGACAGGAACTATGAGATTTCCTGTAGGCAATGCTACTGCCAGACCAATATTGATATCTCGCTTCTTTATGATCCGGTCCCCATCAACCTGTACGTTAATCATTGGGAAATCCTTGATGGCAAGGATAACAGCTTCAATGAAAATAGGTGTAAACGTTAAGGCATCACCCTCGCGTTTTTGAAAGTCATTCTTTACTTTATTTCTCCAGAAAACAATGTTCGTAACATCGGCTTCAACAAAGGAAGTTACGTGTGGAGAAATCCGTTTTGAATCAATCATCCTCTCTGCGATCATCTTACGCATGCGATCCATTTGAATGATCTCATCGCCAGCGTTGATGGAGGCAGGAACTTTTGGTGCTGTCGCGAACGCAGTGGAAACACCACCGGCCTGAGCCTGGATAGAAGGGGCGAGCTTACGGTTTTCAACATAGGCCAGGATATCCTTTTTAGTAACCCGGCCTTCTGAACCAGTTCCTGAGATGGTATCTAATTCGGCAACGGCAATACTTTCTTCTTTTGCAATATTTTTGACAAGGGGCGAATAGAAACGTGTTGAGCCTTTGAAGCTACTTGTACCATGATGAGCACCGTTTGTGCCATTTGATAAAGCAGTTGCAGATTCTAGAACAGGGTCTCTTTCATCTGATTTTTCAGATGCTGGAACGGAAGGAACAGGCGCTAAAATTTCCTGGGTAACCTCCGTACTGATGATGGCAATAGGCTTTCCAACTTTTACAACATCACCTTCTTTTGCAAGAATTTCCTTCAATACACCTGCATGTGTTGATGGCACCTCCGTATCAACTTTATCAGTGGCAACTTCAAGAACAGATTCATCTTGCCCTATGGAATCTCCTGGTTTCTTAAGCCAATGGAGTATAGTGGCTTCCATGATACTCTCGCCCATTTTAGGCATCACTAATTCTACTTGTGCCATGTTCAAATCGTTTCTAAAAACGCAAAGTTAATAGGATAATTTAATTTCAGATTCTATGCCCTGCTGATTTTGGCGAGCAGATTTCTCGCAAAATACTTCTGTTCGTGGATTTTCGACATATCCACGATATTGGGTCGTGTATAATAGCTACCTACTACAATATTCGGCCACCAATGTTGAACACTTATTAACCGGCGACGCTGAGTAATAACTTCCTCACCGTATTTAAAAAGTGCTTGTTAAAACCTCTATACAGCGGGTATGCAGATTGTACCGTACCATCAATATCTTAGCCGTGAACAAAATATTCATTCAAAGAAGCTTACTCGTGTTGATTGGCACTGCTCTCCTTGCAGTCACAGCATGGTGTGGGTTTCAGGTATACACCCTATCTGAAAAGCGCACTGCCATTAAAGAAGATTATAGCACCCTTAATAATATTACTTATGGATTACTGTCGGTCAATGCCTGGCGCGATCACGTGATGAATATTGTGATGAACAGAATTGATGATCTCAGCTTTACAAGAGCAGAAAAAGATACACTTGAATATGAAGTTGAACAGATCCTGCATGCCGTTGTTAACAAAGCTGATGGTATGCTTGATCAAAAGCAAAAGACATTAAAAGGTAAGCTTAAGAAATTTGCCATTAAAACTTTTGTTAAAGAGGAGACAATTCGTAAAAAAGTTCCTGAATTTGCTGAGACGATTGTAAATGAAGTAACGAAAAAGAAGCACCGATCTAAGATCAAGTTCCTTGCCCGAAGTAAGCTGGAACAGGTAGGTTCTATTACCTATGATAGTGTGAACGACATCAAGAAAATAGAAGCGATTATGAAATCTTATAACGCTCCTGATGTAAAAACATTTAACAGGATAACAGAAGGGGAACGCGGTGTGCTGCAACAAAACATCGGCACATACACTTATACGATGATAGGTGTATTGATCATTTTTTTGCTGGGATGGTGGCTTTTGAGGAAACAAAGAAAATTACATACGCCTTTTTTCATTTTATCAATGCTTGTAGCACTGGTTGTTTTGCTTACAGGCCTAACCACTCCTATGATTGAAATTGATGCAAGGATTAAGGAGATGAGTTTTATGTTGATCGGTGAAAGGATTGTATTTAACGACCAAGTAATTTTTTATCAAAGCAAAAGTATTGTTGATGTAGTTGTTATTCTTATCCAAACGCACAAGGTGGATTCGGTGCTTGTCGGCATACTCATTCTTGCGTTTAGTATACTATTTCCTATCGGAAAATTGGTAGCCACTCAAATCTATTTGCTTGCAGGCGACCGTTGGAAAAATAGTAGAGTAATACAATACTTCGCATTTCATTCAGGTAAATGGAGTATGGCAGACGTTAATGTCGTAGCAATTTTTATGGCTTACATAGGCTTTCGCGGAATACTTAACAGCCAGCTTGAAAACCTGAACGTGAAAACCGAATCATTAGCGAGTGTTTCTACCAATGAAACTTCATTGGAGCCAGGATTTATTTTGTTCCTGAGCTTCGTAATTTTTAGCCTGATACTTTCTACGATCTTACATAAAACGATTCCTCCTAGAGAAGAAAAAATATCAGAAGTGTGAGAATTAGCGTGGCTTAAAAACCATCACTACTGTACAGGTTTGAACAACGCAGTGTACAATTTCGAAGAGGCTGGATATTCAATACTTATCAATTTCGCTAAAAATGAGATAAAACAAGTTTGGTTCTTGATTTGATTGAAGCAAATGATCACAATCAAATCATGAGAACATTTATTGCATTAATACTTTGGTGTATTCTTTTTATCCTTTGCTGGCCGGTAGCCTTGTTTATTGTTTTGCTATTTCCTATCATCTGGCTTTTGCTTCTTCCTTTTAAGATAGTGGGGTTTTCCATTGAACTTGTATTTAAGTTAGTAAGCGGTATTTTACTACTTCCGTTTAAACTCATTAAGGCAGTTTAATGAGTATCATTTAATACCGAATCTGCCTGCAAAATATTCCACGGCTTCGTCTACAATAATATCCTTTTGATTAATCTTAGTTTTTAGTGCAATTCCATTAAGAGTTTTGCAACGACTTAATGCAACATAAAGTTGGCCATGTGCAAAAGCGCCTCGTCCCATATCTATAATAATGTTATTGAAGGTGAGGCCTTGACTTTTGTGAATGGTAATTGCCCAGGCAAGTTTTATTGGATATTGCGTATACGTTCCATGGACAACGAACTCAATAATGTTTTTGCTTTTATCCCAATTGTAAGTTTTGTTTTCCCAAGTGACTGGCTCAACCGGATGAATATTTCCATCGGAGAATCTTACAAGGATTTTTTTATCAGTTAGGCCTTCGATTTTACCAATACTTCCGTTAACCCATCTGCCATGAAGATCATTCTTAACCATCATGATCTGTGCGCCAATTTTTAGTTTCAACATTGCGGAAGAAGGATATAAGCGCTCATGAAAAAGTCCTTCAGTAGTTGCTTTATATATAAATGCCTCGGTCCGCAAATCCATCAATTGTTTCTGATTAACCATATCGGCAATTGCATTTACGGAAGTCAGTGTAATAGCAAAGTTTTCGTTTCCAAAATCATCTGGCGCATAACGTTTATTTATTTCAGCGAGATCATCAGCCGTGGCAATCCCCCTTCGAATTCGGTTTAGCAGGTAGATAAAATCTTCATCTTGCTGGCGATATATTTTTTTAAGCTCAATGATTTTTGGTTTGCAGGATCGAAAGGCATCTGAACTGAAAAAGTAAGGCGTAGCGTAAGGATCCTCGTCTTCCAGATACGTGTAGTCATTTGCATTAACAACTGGAGAAAGCTGAAACACGTCTCCTACAAGTACAAGTTGCTTTCCCGCAAAGGGAAGGTCGCTGTTCAAGTTTTTTCTTAAAGACTGATCGATGGCATCCATTAAATCGGCACGCACCATAGAGACTTCATCTATAATCAGCGTGTCCATTTTTTTCAGGATGTTTAGTCTCGGGTGACCTCTACTCCAGACACGAATGTCGGGATCGTCTTTCACCATAGTTCTCAATGGAAATCCAAAAAAGGAATGAATTGTACTGCCACCAACTTGAAGAGCAGCCAGACCGGTTGGAGCAAGGACAACATATTTCTTAATCGTTGTCTTTCTGAAGTAATTTAGCAGGGTTGATTTTCCAGTGCCTGCACGTCCCGTAAGGAAGATAGATTCGTTGGTAAATTCAAGGAGATGATAGACGGCCGCCAGCTCTTCATTAAGCTGAAAGTTTTCCGGAATAATGATAGCCTCTTGACCCGTTGTGCCTGAAGATGGTTTACCCTTTGCCACTTATAAAATTTCCGAATGTGAAGGTGGGAATGTCATAAGTAAAAACGCATCTCTTTAGGAGAAGAATTATATGCTTAGACAAGGCTAAAAATAGCTAAAGCAGAATGCTTCTTGAATAGAATGAATAAAAAAACACCAGCCTTATTATAGACTGGTGTTTTTTTCTTGGAATCAAATTAATATTTATCGTTACGGTCTTTGTAACCGAAGTTGCTGCTGAAACTGTTGTAAACTTTTGGGCCAGTTGTCTTAGGCTTCGCTTCATTTACTTTCAATCTTCTGTTTGCATATTCCTTAGCGTCCAAAGCCTGGATAGCTTTAGATCCTGATGTAGCATCTGCCATTTCTACAAAGGCAAAACCCCTTGGCTCACCTGATTCGTTGTCTTTAATGATTTTAACTGATTTTACTTCGCCAAACTGAGTAAAAAGTTCTTTTAATTCACTCGCATTCGCCTGGCGATCGAGATTTCCAACATAAATGTTCATTCGTTAAATAAATGTAAATTGTTTATAATGTGGTAGTTCTGAGTCGAGATGTGATTAACAGAAGGAAACTGAAGTACCGTTTAGAAAGACAAAGATGGGTTTTAATTCCCATAATTCTTTGGTTTACGTATTAATAACTTTCAAAACGGCACAATTGTTCCTCGTTGTTTAATTTAATTTGCCGAACGTAATGATGAAGTCACTTGCCTTCGTCATTGTTTGTATCTTTCGTCTCCTAAACCTTATCTATGAAAAAGAAAATCTTAATCTCACTAGCGGTTGTTGTCGTCTTGCTTGCCATCGGCTTGTATTATATGAACAACCGAAACCGAACCCTTAGCCCTCCAGGAAGTGAAACGCTTACCTCCCATGGGCTTACTGTTTCAGTTTCTTATAGCAGACCTTCTGTGCGTGGTCGTGTCATTTTTGGTACGGAAGAACAAAAGGCATTACAGCCTTACGGAAAATATTGGAGACTAGGTGCCAATGAATCCACAGAAATTACTTTCAACCGAGATGTTCTTTTCAATGATAACGTGGTGAAAGCTGGAACATATAGAATGTTTGCGTTCCCTGGTCCAAATGAATTTGAAATTGCATTAAATACAGAATTAGGAAAGTGGGGCGCTTTTGAACCTGATTATACAAAAGATCTTTTACGGACGAAAGTGCCTGTTGAAAAAGTTAACGCACCTGTTGAACAATATACCATCAGCTTGGCGCCAGAGGGAGAAGGCGTTAATGTAGTTTTTGAATGGTCAGATACAAGGTTTGTGATTCCTGTAAAAGCACAATAAACGATTTTAAAAAAGGTCTTCAAATTCGAAGACCTTTTTCTTTTCCTGGTTGCTTATTTTGGTAAGTTTAGTCTTATCAGATTCAGTACAGCGATAGAAGCCATTCTGATATTGAGCATTCGATCTTTAGAAAGTTGTAATTTTTTCGTAATGGTTTTGTCCTTATCCGCATAAGCGATCCAAACGGTGCCCACTGGCTTTTCAGCCGTTCCTCCTCCCGGGCCTGCAATGCCACTGGTTGCTACACCAATGTCGCTGTTGTAATTAGTACGAACAAAATTTGCCATTTCTGTAATTGTCTCCTCACTCACAGCACCGTATTTATTTAACGTCTCCGTACGGACCCCCAACTGTTGCATTTTAATGTCGTACGAATAAGGAATAATACTGCCAAGAAAATAATCAGAGCTGCCGGGTATACTGGTGACGAGATGAGAAAGATATCCGCCTGTGCAACTTTCAGCGATGGAAAGGGTTAATTTTTTTTCCCGTAGTGTATTTCCCAAGACTACTTCCAACGGATGTTCACCTATGCCAAAGATAAATTCATTTACTAGAGGTCTTAAATCTTCCACAAGCTTTTTCGACTCTGCTGCTAACGCTTCTTTATTTTCCCCAATAGCAGTAAGACGAAGTTTAACTTCTCCTAAACTTGGAAGATAAGCAAGCTTGATGTGGGAGGGAAGTGATTTTTCCCAAGGCGCAATCTTTTCAGCAAGAAACGATTCTCCAATTCCAACGGTTCGGATAACAGTGTGCTGAATGGTAGGTGTCTTAAAGGTTTGCTGCAATTTTGGAATCACAATATCTGTCATCATTCGCTTCATCTCATGCGGAACGCCTGGCATGGATACAAATACTTTTCCATTCTTCTCGAACCACATACCAGGAGCGGTGCCCATTTTGTTAGTTACTTTTTCGCAACATTCCGGAAGCAATGCCTGCTGACGGTTGATGTCCGTAAGTTCACGGCCGCGACTTTTGAAAAATTCAGTCACTTCCGCCAGTGCCTCTTCATTCAACTTTAATGCACAATTAAAATATTTTGCAAGACAAGGTTTAGTAATATCATCGCTTGTTGGGCCGAGCCCTCCGGTGATTAAAGTAATGTCTGCTCTTTTTTCTGCTTCCGCGAAAGCATTTAAAATTTCTGATTCAACGTCACCAACAGTTGTTTTTCTGATGACCTTGATGCCGGCATTCGACAACTCCACACTCATCCATTGAGCGTTCGTATCTACAATCTGGCCAAAAAGGATCTCATCACCGATCGTCAAAAGCTCTGCTGTTATTGTTTTCATTTGTCTACTTGAATTTTTGAATGATCTCCTTATGATAGCTAAACGGTTAATAATAGGAAACTATGCTTAAAAAATTTACCTGACCTTCCAGCGTTTAACTGAAAGCGCCTGTCTTATCCATAACCAATTAAACATTATAAAGTTTATGATCGTGAGAAAGCAATTTAGACAAACCTTAATGATCTTCTTAATAGGGATCATTTCTACTGCCATAACAAGCTGCGACACACTGGAACCCGACAATATTGACGATGAGTCTGGTATTGAACTTCAAGATGAAGCAATTTATATCACACCCCAAAGCCCAGGAATAATTGATTTACAAGCTTTAATACAATCATCCCAGAATGTAAAACTTGCGATATCGAGCCAGCCGCGATTAGGTATTTTGAAATCATTGGGTAATAATATTTTGCAGTACACGCCTAACAACGGTGTTATGGGACGGGATGCTTTTAGGATATCCATCAGTTCCATGAACAATATTTTTATTAAAGAAGATTCTGTTACCATTATCATCGGTGATTCTACTGCTTTACCCTGTGGTGTTTGGGCAATGAATGATTATGTTAATCTTGTTACGTCATCAGTCGATATTGATGTATTGCAAAATGATACAATTTGTAATGGGGATAAGTCAACGTTAAGTTTGTCTATACCAGATATGGAGATCGACGGAATTCCAGTGCCAAAATCAAGTTATGGAACTGTAACAATTTTGCCTAATGGAAAAATACGATATACACGTGGCCAAGATTATAAAGGCAATGACAAGTTTATATATAGCATTATAAAACCTGAAAATATACCAGCACAAGGTGATGCTGAAGTTGTCAGTCACGCATATGTTTATATTACAAGCGCTCCTTTCTGTAAGGATAGCCTTGTGGTTGAAGATGACTTTTTCGTTATTACGCTAGACTCTATCAACAGAACCGATTCCGTGTATCTTCATGTGACTCGAAATGATTCGTGGTGTAATGAAGGGGTAAATAAAGTTGAGCTTTCTATAAAAGAATCTCCTCAGGGAACGTTATTGAATGGACCAAATTATGGCTTCAATTATATCCTTCCGGCAAATGCGCAAGCAGGATTCACAGACAGGTTCAAATACAGAATGTGTGTGAATGAAGCATGCAAGGAAGCAGAAGTGAAGATAACGTGTAGATGATAAAACATAAATAGCTTGATCATCCGTATGGAAATTACGGATGATTTCGCCGTTATAATGAAAGACCCAAAGCAATTAGTATATCTGTGCAAGAAACACGATGCTCGTGCACAACGTGAATTGTATGAGCTTTATAAGTGTCGGCTCATGGGCATTTGCAGGAGATATGCGAAGAGCAGAGAGGAAGCACAAGACGTATTACAAGAGGCATTTATAAAAATATTTACAAAGTTTCATCAATTAGATGACTACGAAAGGCTTGATTCCTGGATGATCCGGATCACAATCAACACTGCAATAAATTACTACCATGTCAGCAAGAAAAATGTTTTTGATGATATATCGGACGTTCAAACCGAGAGTGGTGATTATGAATTAATAATTGAAAAAGTATCAGACGAATATTTAATACAGCTTATTAATGCGCTGCCGGACGGATGCAGATTGGTGTTTAATCTTTTCGTGATAGAGGGTTACAGTCATGCAGAGATAGGAGCAATGCTTTCAATCTCTGAGTCAACTTCTCGTTCACAACTCGTGTATGCAAAAAGTATTTTAAAAGGAAAGTTGAAGTCAGCTGGGGTTTTGGGATATGAAAGATATGTTTGACGATATCCATGACGAGAATCTTAAGAAAAGACTCGAACGCTTTCAAGAAGCGCCAGATGATAATATTTGGGATAAAATTGAGGCTAGTATCACTCATGCCGATGAGATCACCGTATCAGACAAATTAAAATCTTATCAAGCACAGCCAGACGATTCTATATGGCCGTCTATTCAACACGCTTTGTATCTCAATAAGCTTCTCACTAAAATTCATCTCACTCAAATTGTCGTTTCTTTAGTTTCCTTATTACTCCTGTTGTATTCGCTGTATTTTATTTCAATTCGTAAAAGTGATACAAACCAATTCCAAGCACAAAACAGTAGTGGCGAAAAAGCAGATACACTAAAACCCACTCCTTCAGCACAAACTTTAAAAGATTCAAACAGTTTTGTTATTGATTCTGGACCTTCAATACAAGCAAAGCAACAAACTACGATGAGTAATAATGGAGATGAGAAAATCAATAACAATACTATTGGAGTGAATAAAAATAACCGTAACAGCGGCTATCTTAAAAACAATATTGCAACACGCAATGGAACTTCTTTTAATGACAGTTCTTCCGAAAATAATGCTTCATCTAGTATAAAGTCGGATGTGGAAAGTGCGGATGAGCAAAACACTGTTAAGACTAGGAATGAATACAAACAGGGCGTTGAAGGAGCCGATGTTAAAACCTTGCCAGAACAATCTGTCGGAATAGCAGTCTCAAGCTTATACTTGACAGAAACTTTGGATGGTGATGAGGACACGGAAGGTAATAGTCAGACTAATGTTGTAGAGAAAATAATTGACTCCAATACCATGCAAAATAGAGCCTCTGTGCAAAGGTGCGAATCGGTGGAGGATAAGTTGCACGCTGATTCAGTACTGAAGGTGTCAGATACTTCCGCGGTGGTAGTATCAACAAAGAAAAACCCAGTGAGTGATGTTAAAAATATAGTAGTGAAACGTGAAGATAAGGAGAAAGCTAAAAGGCGTCTTTCTGTATATGCGCTTCTCATGCCAACGCTGGGGTATCAGCAAATAAAACCTATAAAAGATGATGGCGTTCTTATTGAAGGAATAGAAAGGCTGTCAGCATTCTCACCAAAAAGGTTAGGTATTCGTGCGGAGCTTGGTATCGAAAAAAAATTAACAGAACGGATAGGTTTAACACTTAGTCTCGTTTACTATCAGCGTAAACAACAAATTGCCTACTACTATCGTAGCACAGAGCAGGTTGAAGTTATTCCTATAGATACAGAATCTCTGGTTTATGGTGTAAATATGTCTGAGCAAACGGCAGTTTTTAACTATGAGGTAAAGAATATCGGAACTGCATTAGGAATAAACTACACTATTAAAAAGGATAAATTAATACAGATGCTTGGCGTAATGGGAGAGCTTCATTATGACTTAAGCAAATCGGATGATGACTTTAAAAAGGGTAATCCATTGTATTTATTTGGAGATATATATTACAGGGTTTCCTATCCAATTAATCCTCGATTCGATATGATGTTGCAGCCAACACTTAATTATTCTTTAAGCCTTCACGATATGGTGAATACACCTTTTTATATTAAGCCATACGGTTTAGGGTTGAACGTCGGCATTTATTACCATTTTTAATGAAGTCGGGATAGGACGGCAACAGTGATTTCAATAAGGGTTTCGATTCGCTTAAACTAATCCATAGTTCATGCCGCTGCGTTTTGATGAACCCTAATCTCTTATAAGCGGTTATTCACTCGTATTATACTTTTTCTATCTTAGGAGCCAATTTCAATTATAAAATTATATGAAGAGAATCATATTGTCATTCGCAATATTATTGGGTGCTTGTACATCGGCGCAGATAAATCAAACCCTTGGTGATGTAAACAAAACTCTAGGTGGAGGATCCGGTCAGGCTTTAACTTCGGCAGAAGTGGCTGAAGGGTTAAAGGAGGCTTTGATTAAAGGTATTTCCACTGGTTCCGATCTTGTTTCACAAATGGATGGCTATTTCAAAAACCCGGAGATTAAAATTCCTTTTCCTCCTGACGTAAAACGGGTAGAGGATAGACTTCGGCAAATCGGCTTTGGAAATGAGGTCGATAAATTTGTGATGACGCTAAATCGTGGAGCAGAGGATGCTGCCAAAGAGGCCAAACCCATTTTTATTACGGCTATTAAATCAATGACAATTCAAGATGCATGGGCTATTCTTAAAGGAGAAAACGATGCAGCAACACAATATCTTAAACGTACAACGTCAGCGCAGTTAAAAGATAAATTTAAACCGGTTATTCAAAATTCTTTGAACAAGGTGAATGCAACTCGTTACTACACAGATATTGTTACACGATACAATCAGATTCCGTTGGTGCAGAAAGTTAATCCTGAACTTGATGATTATGCTACTGACAAAGCCATAGAAGGATTGTTCCTAATGATCGCAAAAGAGGAAGGGAATATTAGACAAAATCCAGTAGCCAGAACTACAGACTTGTTGAAACGCGTTTTTGGAGCACAGAAATAATCAGCATAAATCGACACTACCATGAGCCTTTATAAAAAGCACGATACAATTATTAACAAAGCGATAAAAGCATTGCACGACAGAACTTTTTTTGCAGCTTATCCTGAACATCCCTCTCCAAATATTTATGGTGAGACTGCTGATGCAGATGGCCAGCAAAAGTTTAAAGCAACATTGGGGAAAAAGTTTGAAGAACTGAAACAAAGTAATGCTGAAGGTTGGGCAGGTCAGGAAGAATCTCCGTACCTACAGGAGCCTTTAAAAATACTTTATCCTATTTATGCCGTTGATACGCTCATTCAAAATTCGAAAAACGCTTTTCAGCAATGGAGAAAAGTTAACATCCACGAGCGTGCTGGAATTCTGGTGGAAAGTCTTGAACGCGTAAAATCAAGATTTTTTGAAATCGCGTATGCCACAATGCATACCACCGGACAAGGTTATATGATGGCGTTTCAAGCCTCAGGTCCACACGCAGCAGACCGGGCGTTGGAAGCGATAGCAGCAGGATATGAAGAGTTACAGCGTTTTCCTGATCATGCCATTTGGGATAAACCAATGGGTAAATTTAATATTCAATTAAATAAAGAATGGAGAGCAGTACCGAAAGGTATTTCAGTTGTAATAGGTTGCTCAACTTTCCCGACTTGGAATTCCGTTACCGGAATCTATGGAAGTTTAATGACAGGTAATCCAGTAATCGTAAAGCCGCATCCTGGGTCGATACTTCCTATTGCAATTGTCGTAGCTGAAATTCAAAAAGAACTATCAGAAAATAACATTGACCCTAATACATGCCAGCTGGCTGTGGATACATTTGATAAGATGATCACGAAAGAACTAGCGGAACATCCAGATGTAAAACTTATTGATTTTACCGGCAATTCTGTTTTTGGGAATTATTTGGAATCAATTCCTGGTAAGGTCGTGTTTACGGAAAAAACTGGCGTTAATTCTGTAATTCTTGATGGCGTACAAGATGTTGACAAGGTTGCAGCAAATCTTGCTTTTGCGCTAACACTTTACAGCGGACAAATGTGTACGGCACCGCAAAATTTTTACATACCTCAATCTGGAATTAAAACTTCCGAGGGTAATATCAGCTTTGATGCGTTCGCTCAGAAATTAGCAGATAATATCAATGGCCTTGTGGATAATCCTAAAGCTGGACCTTTTGTTTTGGGTTCGATCCAAAATAAAAAAACATGTGAAAGAGTAACTGAAGCGGAAAAATTGCCAGGTAAAGTGTGGTTGAAATCAAGGACAGTTGAAAATCCAGTGTTCAAGAATGCACGTACTGCGTCACCAATATTGGTGGAGGTAGATGCTTCTGCAAAAGAAGTATTTTCTAAGGAACTATTTGGTCCAATTGCTTTGCTTATTAAAACAAAAGATACTGATCAGTCTATTGCCCTTGCGCAAGAAATGGCTTATAAGCATGGTGCAATTTCTTGTGGTGCCTACACAACAGATGAGGCAGTGCGCGAAAAAATTGCGGATGAAATGGCAATGGCAGCAACACCGGTTTCATTTAATTTGGTTGGTGGAATTTACATGAATCAAAATGCTGCATTTTCTGATTTCCATGTTACTGGCGGAAACCCTTCTGGTAATGCATCTTTTACTAATCCGGAATATGTTACCAAGCGTTTTACTTGGGTAGGACATCGAGAACCTGTCAAAACATCTTAATTTCTATTGGAGCATCAGGATTTAAAACATCTCGTATCTCTTCTCGAAGAGACTAACAAGGATTTGAAGGAAAGAGAACGAGACCTTGCTGATCAGAAGGAAGAACTGCAATCGCAAAAGGAAGAGCTTACGGCTGCAATTGAAGAATTAATTTCGAAGAACAATGTCTTAACAGAGACCTTACAGAAACTTCAGCAGCGGAATCAGGAGCTTGATCAGATCTTGTATAGAACATCGCATGATTTAAAAACTCCTGTTTCTTCATTTCAAGGTCTTCTCGATTTGTTGAATGGAGAGAATTTAAATGAAAGCCAAAAGAATATTTCTTTTTACATGCAGCAAAAAGTGTTGCAAATGAACGGAATCCTTAAGTCGCTGGGAATGCTGGCGCAGGCGTCATTTGAGAAAATTGAAATAAAACCCTTAAGTCTTCAACGCGTTACACAACAGGTTATTGAAGACTTAAGCTATCTCCCGAATTTCCCGAACGTATCAATAAATATTGTTTACAATAGCCTACAGACTGTTACCGCGGACGAACTTATATTGTATAACATTTTGAAGTCCCTAGTATCTAACGCTATTATTTTTCGTGATAGTATCGCGCAAGGAGAAGCAGAGGTAAAGTTTGCTGAGATGGGTAAAAGTCTGGTGATTGAAGTGAGTGACAACGGAGACGGTATTGATCCTGCCATAGGTTCACGCATTTTTGAAATGTTTTTTCGTGGCTCCTCCCGATCGCATGGCTCTGGTTTAGGTTTATACATTGTGAAAAGTATTGTTGAACGAGTGAAAGGAGAAATAAAGTGGACGAGCAGCAATGGCAAAACAATCTTCCAGGTTATTCTGCCGCAACTTTAAATTCTTTCGTTGTCCAGCTTTTGCTCCAACGACTTGATGTACGTAAGGTTGCTCTCCATCATTAGTCGTTGGGAACCCTGTAACTCTTTCAGATAAGCAAGTCGTTCTTCAAGCTCTGACATTCGATGGAGGTGAAGGTCTTGAATATCATTGCACTTGTTTTCAAAATCACAGGTAATCACTTTAATTTCTTCGCGATAAGCGTTGCGAATTTTATCTAATTCAATCCCGTGACTAGATCTTAATTCCTCAAACTCTTTCTCCATGAGGGTCATTAGCCGATCTATCTTTTTCTGGAACTCCTCATTATTTTCACGATCTATATGCACGGAGGAGGTTTAAAATTTTATCGCTTCTTCAAGTGTCTCGGCATAAGCAATATCCATTTGTTTATATTTACCATTTGGATGGACACTGTTAATCTTATCACGGCCTATCTTAACACTTTGGCGAAACACTTCATCCTTTGGAAGTATTTTACGATGTACTTTTAATCCCTGGTCAAACATTTTCTCTTTCCAATCCACAAAATACCATTCCATAGACGGTTGATGGAAAACTGAAAGTTTCTGTTTATCGAAAACAAGTTTTGTAATTTTTTCTTTGACTACAAGATCTCCTATAAAATTAAAAATCTCTTTGAATTGTTCTATAGGAATATAGGTTGTTAAAGCTTCAACAACTGCAACGCCAGGGGAATTTTTAACAATAAAGACCGCTGCATGTTTTAGTCTCTTTCTTTCAATAAGCTCCGTATTTGCTGTAATTGCGTCCATGAAAAATTGCTTTCATGAAAACACTGAAGTAGCCATTTTGTTTAAAAGCACATGTTAATGATTACTCCACACTGACTGCAAACTCCAGGCCTTGATATTAAATTGTGCTTCCCCGTCTTCTTTAAAGACTTCAATCTTACTATCTTTTCCTGTTGGAAATACCTGGCTTGTGATCACTTGCTCTCCATCATTAATAAATACTTCAACAATACTATGATCAACAAAAATATGGAGTTTTAACCTGCCATCTTTCAATTTAACCGGTGCAGTTTCCGTACTTGGAAAGTCAGGGTGAAAACTTACGTTACCTGATTTAGTTCTATCGAAGAAAACTTGCTGTTTGGCTTGATCATAACCGATAACAGTTTCCTCTTTTTCGGATTTAAAAAGTTTAATACCAAAGCGCTGCGCAGTTCCTGCAATCAATTCAGCTTCAATTTCAACTGCGTTAGTATTTGTTATCATGGAAATATCAGGCAATTCCTCTTGTCGCAGTGCTACAACTTCTCTAACCGGACGTTGAATGATGCGATCGCCTTCAGGCGTGTGTGCAATATATAATTCCCTTGGTAGCGCCATAGAACTTCTCCAGGGCGATGTAGGTATATGTTGACCATATGCCCAATTGTTTGCCCAGCCTAATACAATTGTACGTCCATCCGCTGAAGCAATATTATTGAAGGTAACGCCAGCATAAAAATCTTTCCCATACTCTAGATACAAAGGATATTGAGCCGGTCTTTCTGCCGTAAATTTTTTTCCGTCAAAATTTCCTATGAAGTATTGCATGCCTACAAATGGTTCTCCTTCAGGATGTGCATTTGAAATTAACAGAGCCCACTTTTTTTTATTCTTCTCTCCAAGTATTGGTAATTGAATAAGATCAGGACATTCCCAAATTTTAACAGTATCTCCTAACGGACCTAATTCACTTAAAAATTTCCACTCTTTCAAATCTCGAGATTCGTAAAACTGTGCTTTAAATTGATCAGGAATAACAACAGTCATAATCCACTTCTTTTCTGGCGAAAACCAGAAAACTTTAGGATCTCTGAAATCTTTTAAGTTAATATCAAGCACGGGATTCTTTTCAAAGCGCGTAAAGGTTCTTCCATTGTCCTTACTGTAAGCAATACTTTGATGTTGTTTTTGTATTGCATCGTTATGAATGTGGGATGTATAAATTGCTACCATTCCTGCAGAATCATTGGGGAAGAAACCACTTGTGTTATTGACATCAATAACAGCGCTTCCGGAAAAAATCATTGTGCTGTCACCAGCTTTGTCAATGTATTCTTCGATGGCAACAGGTAAATGTTTCCATCGCAAAAGATCAGAGCTTACAGCGTGTCCCCAACTCATATGCCCCCAAATGTCGCCATACGGATTATACTGATAAAACAAATGGTACTCTCCATTGGAATACACGAGCCCATTGGGATCATTCATCCAATTCTTTTCAGGGCTGAAATGATAGGAGGGACGATACATTTCTTCATAAAAAGTCAGCGTGGTATCGGCCGCAGTTTTTTTTTCCACAGGTTTTGGAGTGCACTTGAACAAGATAGCAGCAGCGGCAAGTAGAAATATTAGTCTCATCAAAATGTTACGTTGAGATAGTACAGCACATCAATCCAACGACTTAAGTCGCTCGATTAAAGTTAAAAAATTTTCACCAGTGTAACCTGAATCAATTTTCTTAAAGGAATTTAAGTTCTCGACATACGTTGGGTCGAACAATAACGCTTTTATTTTATCAAGGATATCATCTTGTTTGTCATTAATCAGATTACCCAGTAAGCCAAGTTTGTGATAAAGTATCCTTGATCCGTTTCCGTTTTGGTCTACATCATCACTAACCGGGTATACCAGTAAAGGCACACTTGAATGGATTGCTTCCTTAATGGAATTTAATCCACCATGCGAGATAAATACCTTTGCATATTTTAGTATCAGAAGTTGTGGAACATTTTCGAACAGGTGAACATTGACAGGAGCATTTTTAAATTGCTCTAATACTATTTTGTTATTACATGATATAATAGTAGTAAATGCACTTGAGCTGATGGCTTTAATTAGCTGATGAAGAAAATTGATAACATTGGTGACGTCATGATAATTAACGCTTCCAAACGAGCAATAAATTAAGGTACTGCTCTGATTAGCATTTTTCAACAAGTCCTCTATAAAATTATCTGTGAAAAAACGCTTTGCTTTCCTTTCAGGATCAGGATGAAATCCAACATAGTGCTGGTGTATTTTTGGCTGGTGATTAGAAAATTCAAATTCATGAGGAGACAAAATAAATTCATCCACTAAATTGAAAGTAGGAGCAAAAAGAGAATCGTGCTCACTGATATACTGGTGTAGTATATTATTGATCTTGATTCTTCTTTTAATAAGCCAGTCATTCTCCCGGAAAATATATTTTATCTTTTCTTTTATTCTTTTTTTAAACTTCCTGAAGTGATGGCGCCTGAAAGCTAATTTTATTGACATACAATCACCAGGCAATGCAGTGCTATTAAGTGGAGGTAATGTAGGATCTATTATAGTGGAAAGCATGGTTTGAATAAAGCCAGCTTTAATTGATCGTTCTTTTAATAACGGGTAGAGTACGATAAAGTCAGTGGATTGCCAGGAGTCAATAAGAATGTAATCAGGCTTTATCTTATTGAGAAGTTTTTTCAATTCGATTTCGCGCTCGCAATATAGTATGTCATTCCATCGATCTTTCAATGCATGCCACCATACAAATTTCTTTCCTGTGATACTATTTACCCATGGCTCAAAACCCAACCCAAAAGGTACTGATTGCAGCGGAGCAAAATTAAAACCTTGAAGCCTCACATGGTTTTCAAAGTGTGGATGCCCTGCAAATATTACTGTGTACTTTGTTTGAAGAATTTTTGCTGGCTTGAAGCACGCGTTGAGATGTCCCTGGCCATGATATATAAGCAACAGAACAATTTGCATGTAAAAGGATTATGGCAGTTCTATCGCACTGCTACTTTTCTAATCATTCTGGAGAAGAATGCGGGGAAGAATCGTTTAATATAAACTCCTAACACTTCACGACCGCCAACGTAAACTTCCTGTTTATTCCTTTCTATCGATGAAATAATTTTTTGCGCACACCACGCTGCAGTTTTACCTTCATATTGTGCTCTATCCATTTTTTGTAATGGAGTTCCATTTGCAGTAAGTGCTGATAGTGTGAGCGCGGTATGAATAAAGCCAGGACAAACCATCGTAATTTTTACATTGTCTTTGTAATGCTCTGCACGTACAGCATCGAATAAGCCGTGGAGTGCATGTTTAGAAGCAGCATAGCCCGACCGGTAGGGTGTACCAAACTTTCCGGTGAGGCTACTTATGTTGACGAAGTGTCCCTGCTTGCGTTTTATAAAATGCGGCAATAAATTTTTGGTAAGTGCAATTGGGCCAAAGTAATTTATTTCCATAATTCTCCTGTCAACTTCAACCGGAGTTTCAACAACAAGACTTCGCTGACCGATTCCTCCATTGTTGATAAGAATATCAATATGGCCAAAGATTTGTATTGCTGCTTCTGTTGACAACTTAAGAGTTAAAGGTTTTTCGAGATCAAGTGGAAGTACGCGGATATCAGGTTGTGCTTTAGAAATGCAATTACCTTTCACCCTGTCAAGCTCTTCTTTTCTTCGTGCTGATAAAATTAATTTCGCACCTTTCGCAGCAAGTGCATATGCCAAAGCTTCACCAATTCCGGAAGAAGCCCCAGTAATCCAAACCACTTTATTTGCTAAGCTTGCCACTTAAATTTTATCATAGATTACAAAATCAAACGCAAATGCATGCCGCTCATCAGCCGGATGATGCTTCCTTGCCGTTTCCCTCCATTCGTTTTTTTCAATTACCGGGAATAAAGTATCTCCATCAATAAGAGCTTTGATTTCAGTTAAATATAAACGGTTTGTTAACGGCATCCCTAGCTTATAAATCTCTGCCCCGCCAATGATGAAACATTCTTGTTCAGCATTCTCCCTCGCTATGGCTATACCTTTTTCTACATCATTCAAAACGATACAACCAGGAGCATTTAAATTATTTTGGCGTGTGATTACAATGTTTGTACGATCAGGGAGAGGTTTAAACTTACCTTTTAGTGAGTCATAATTTTTTCTTCCCATGATTACATGATGACCTTTCGTGGTCTCCATAAAAAAACGCATATCGTCCGGAAGCTTCCAGGGAAGATCGTTATTTTTTCCGATGACTTTATTTTCTGAAAGTGCTGCTATCGCTGATACTATCATCTTCTCGTTATGGGTTACGGGGCTTGAGCTTACGTTGAGAATATGCATAGTTCTCAATGTAAGCTGTTATTTGAAAACCTTATATTTTATTGCCTCTAAAAAACTCCTGAATAGTCATTCTCTTTTTTCCCTCAGGTTGTAATTCATCAATCGAAATCCAACTATCATTCGCCTTCACGTAAAGATAATTTTTATTATCAGAGTTTATTTCTCCGGCTGTTGTTGCTGATTTTTTTGAATCGCTAATAGTAACTTTGAAGATCTTGAAAGTTTTGCCATTTAGTATTGTCCAGGCCGCTGGATGTGGACTTAATCCACGAACAAAATTTCTAATGTCTTCACTACTTTTATTCCAATTGATCTCGCATGTTTCTTTAAATATTTTCGGTGCATGTTTAATCTCAAGATTTTCTGGCTGTGGGACTGAAGGATAATGGCCGTCAGCTATCGCCTGCACGGTTTTTAACACAAGTGAAGCCCCTTTGTTCATCAACCTTTCATACAATGTTCCGACATTATCATCTTCACTTATTTTTTCTTTCTCCTGGAAAATAATACTTCCGGTATCAATATCATGTCTTAAAAAAAATGTCGTTACACCCGTTTCCTTTTCTCCGTTGATTATTGCCCAGTTAATAGGTGCAGCGCCTCTGTATTGCGGAAGCAGCGATGCATGCAAATTAAAAGTTCCAAATGAAGGCATAGCCCAAACTACTTCTGGAAGCATTCTGAAGGCTACAACAATTTGCAAGTTTGCGTTATAGCTTTTAAGCTCTTGTAGAAATTCGGGCGATTTTAAATTTGGAGGTTGTAAAACAGGGATATTGTGTTTCAGCGCATTCTCTTTCACAGGCGAATAAATCAGTTTCTGTCCGCGTCCCTGAGGTTTGTCTGGGGCAGTAATTACAGCAACAACATTAAATTTATTTTCGACAAGAATTTCAAGGCTTTGTACAGCAAATTCTGGTGTACCCATAAAAATTATCCTCAATTCAGTAGTGCCCATAAATGCAAATATGATAAATCGGTTAAATTTTTAATACATAGAATTATGATATATCAAATATCTTTATATACCTTTGATTATGAATTCTAAGGAACTTTTAAAGGGAACACTATCAGCTATAATATTGAAATTATTAGCTGACCAGGATAGAATGTATGGCTATGAGATGTCTCAGAAAGTTAAAGAATTATCGGAAGGTAAAATTCTGTTGAAGGATGGTTCTCTCTACCCGGCATTACAAAAAATGACCAGTGATGGATTACTTTCTTTTAAAGAAGAGAATGTTGGAGGAAGAACACGGAAGTATTATTATCTTACTAAAATTGGGCATAAGAAAAAGACTGCTTATGTAGAAGAACTGAAGGAGTTTATGGCAACAATAAATAAGATTGTTTTTCCTGAAGTAAGCGTATGACATTATCCAACGACCAGGTAAGCGCAATAAAAAATCATATTACCTCTAGTGATATAACAATACTCACCTTGCAGGATGACCTTGTAGATCATTTATGTTGTGTAGTGGAAGCCAAGTTAGCATCGGGAAAAACTTTTGAAGTTTCTTTTGAAGAAGCGATATATGAACTGGCTCCCAATGGCATTTACCGAATTGAAGAGGAGACAATCTTATTATTAAATCCAAAAATTTTGCATATGAAAAAAGTTATGTATTCAATCGGACTAGTCACTACCATGAGTTTTACGATGGGGTTGATGTTTAAAATTCTGCACATGCCTGGAGGAGAGGAGCTAATCAACTATGGTTTTTTAGCTTTTGCGTTGCTATTTCTTCCAATGGTTTTTTTTAGTAAGTATCGGTCAATAGCAAACAGAACTTTGGTAGAGAGACTAAGGTTGTTGTTTGGTACGTTAAGTGCCGTGGGTACCGGACTGGCGGTTCTTTTTAAGATGGGCCACTTGCAAGGGGCTGATATTCTACTGATGGCTGGTACTGCAATTTTTAGTTTTGGCTTTTTACCTATTCTGTTTTACAACTTCTATAAGCAATCAGTTGGCGTTAAGGAGCCATCTAAAGTCAATCTTTAATCCTGAAGATCTTTTCTCAAATACTTTATACAAATAGGACACTGCGTCCAAACATGACCGCGAGCAGGACAGAACTTTCTGCCAAAGTATATAATTTGTAAATGCGCTTTGTCCCATTTCTCCTGTGGTATTAATCGCTTAAGATCTTTCTCGGTTTGCTCAACACTTTTTCCATTAGATAAACCCCAGCGATAAGCAAGTCTGTGAATGTGCGTATCTACCGGAAACGCAGGCATGCCGAAACATTGTGTCATCACGACCGAAGCCGTCTTATGACCAACGCCGGGAAGCTCTTCTAGTTCTTCAAATGTTTTCGGAACTTCGCCCTTATATTTATCAATAAGAATTTGGGAGAGCGTGCTTATAGCTTTTGATTTAGCAGGAGACAAACCGCATGGCTTGATAACAGCCCTGATTTCATCGACAGGAATTTTAGCCATATCAAAAGGATTATCAGCCATACGAAATAGGGTAGGCGTTGTCTTGTTCACTCTTTCATCAGTACATTGAGCAGATAATAAAACTGATATCAAAAGCGTATATGGATCTTTATGATCAAGCGGGATTTCCGGATTAGGAAAGTGTTTATGCAGAATGGCAAGAATGTCTTTTACTTTTTCTGATTTGGTCATTGGTGCTGGATTCTGGATTCTAAGATTCTGCGATGGCGGATTCTGGGTTCTTAAAGTAGTAATTTCGTTATCTCATATTTGTCTTTGATTATATGTTGAGTCCACTAATTAGATTATCTGGAGAATTAAGAATCGAGCTACAGAATCAAGAATCTAGAACCTAGCATCAAAGAATCTAGCATCCTGCATCAGCAATCACGGATAAAGTAAATATTTGCTTCTAATCAGCTTGTATGCCTCCAGATCTTTTGCCCAACTTTGCCTGATAACATCTTCGCTAACGCCTTGCATGATCTGCTCTCTTAGTTTCGAAGTTCCTAAATGTGTATCAAATGATTTGTCATTGAAGAACTTACTCTTATCCGGAAACGCCTTATACATGTCTAACAAATACTTGAGGCTCAGTTCGCGCTTCGCATCAATTGTTCTTAAATCAATACCATGACAAACCTTGTTTTCATGAATAGGATTTTTAGCCATTCCTTCGATAGATACAGGTGTAAACTCAAACGGCATTGACTTTAAATCAGGATGGCCAACAACTTGAAAAGGCATTTGCGTTCCTCGACCAACACTCATATATGTTCCTTCAAACAATCCCGTAGAAGGATATAATTTAATGGCTTGATCATTCGGGAGGTTTGGAGATGGTTTCTCTGGCAAGGAATAGAAGTCAGTGTGCTTCCAGTTCTTCATGGAAATGATTTCTAGACTGCACTTTTTACCTTCTCCCAGCCAGCCTTCACCATTGATCAATTGAGCGAGTTCACCGATTGTTAACCCATGAACTACTGGTATTGTGTGCATCCCTAGGAACGATTTGAAAGCTGGTTCGAGCACAGGGCCATCAACAAAACTTCCGTTGGGATTCGGACGGTCCAGAACTACAACTGTTTTTCCTTGTTCAGCACAAGCTTCCATCACAAGGTGCAACGTACTGATATAGGTGTAAAATCTGACGCCAACATCCTGAATATCAAAGATCACAATATCTACATCTGCTAATTGTTCAGCTGTCGGTTTTCTATTGCTGCCATATAAAGAAATCAACGACAGACCTGTTTTTACATCTACGCCATCTTTAACCTTTTCACCTGCATCTGCAGTGCCTCTGAAACCATGTTCAGGAGCAAATATTTTTTTAATATTTACACCACTCGATTGTAAAGTATCAGCGACATGGGTTTTCCCAATCAAAGAAGTGTTATTGACGACGAGGGCAACAGCTTTGTTTTTCAGTTTGGGTAACAGGAGATCGAGCTGTGCGGCACCCAGAATTATTTTTGGTACATTAAAATTGCTCCCAACAGGAGTTTCTGTCGCAGGTTCTTGCGCGTAAGATTTTACTTTCTTGCTGCATTGAAAGAAAAGCAATAAGAGGATGAAAAAGGCAAGCGCTATTTTAGAACGTTCCATAAATTAAGCATACGGTGAATATGAATGTTTCTTTCTATTTTGCACGAATCAATCTGCTCGAAAAGTTACTAATAATTTGAACCTCTCGTATTTTATATCAAAAAAGATAACCAGTGGCCAGAAGGAAGGTTTTTCTTCCACCATTCATACCATAGCAGTCATTAGTATTGCTGTTGGTCTGGCGGCTTCCATTGTAGCTTTTCTCATCATGAAAGGTTTCCAGGAAACTGTTAAGAATAAGATCTATGGTTTTAGTGGTCACCTGATGATTACAAAGTTTACAATGAGTAATTCTCAGGAAGAACAACCAATGAATTATCAGATTGAGATTTATCAGAACCAGGAGAAATATCCTTTTATTGATCATGTTCAGGAATATGCACACAAGACTGGCCTCGTGAAAACTAATGATGACGTTGTTGGTGTTGTCATCAAAGGGGTAGGGAAAAGTTTCAATCAGAATAATTTTGAAGAGAATATGATTGAAGGAAAGTTTATACAATTTCCTGACTCCGGATATGCTAATCAAGTTGTACTAAGTAAAACGATAGCCAATACAATCAAGACTTCCGTTGGAGACGAGATACTTGTACACTTCTTCCAGAATCCTCCACGTTTTCGAAAATTAAAAGTGGTTGGCATCTATGAAACAAACCTTTCTGAATACTATGATAGCAAAGTGATACTGGGAGACATTCGAATGATTCAAAGATTGAACGATTGGGCTGATACCCTTGCCGGTGGGTTGGAAGTTTTTGTAAAAGATCCTGAAAAAGTTGATGACGCAGGTGTTGCTATTGGCGAGATGATGGATTACGATTTAAACATTGAAAGGGTAAGTGATCGGTACATGCAGGTATTTGAATGGCTTAACTTACTAAGCAGGCAAGTAAATATCTTATTAGGCATTATCCTCACCGTTGTATGCGTTAATATGATTTCTATCATTCTGATTCTGGTAATGGAAAGAACGCAGATGATAGGTTTACTGAAAGCACTAGGCGCGAAAAACGGCCTGATCCGATCCGTATTTATTTACAATGGAATTAGTCTTATCGCTAAGGGTTTATTGTTGGGAAATATCTTAGGATTAGGGCTTTGCTATCTGCAATACCAATTCAAGTTTATTACACTCAATCCTAAAGACTATTACATGAGCTTTGTTCCGATCAGCTGGCATTGGGACATTGTTTTACTGCTGAACATTGTTATGCTGGGAATCGTGGGAGTTGTGTTGTTGTTGCCAACCATGGCTATTGCCAAGATTAGTCCAATAAAAGCGATTCGTTTCGACTAGACTTAAAGAAGCAACATTGCTGTTTTAAAATTGCTTGCTTGTCAATTGCTTTTGAGATTTGTCTATTAAACTACGAGGTGGGGATATATTTTTTGAACCAGCTTTGAATCGTCATCTGCAGAACACCAAAAAAAGCTTCTTTAAAAATTCCAGGAGACATTTTCGATTCGCCTCTGGTACGATCTGTAAAAATAATAGGCACTTCTTTTAACGTGAATCCATATTTCCACGTAACAAATTTCATCTCTATCTGGAACGCATAGCCGACAAATTTTACCTGATCGAGTGGAATAGTTTCCAAAACTTTACGTCTGTAGCAAACAAATCCCGCAGTTGTATCATGTATAGGCATGCTGGTAATAATGCGAACATAGCTGCTCGCAAAATACGAAAGCAAGACACGTCCAATAGGCCAGTTTACTACATTAACACCAGTCGCATATCGAGAACCTATAGAGAGATCCGCTCCTTGTTCTGCACAAGTGAGATATAGATTAACCAGATCTTTTGGATCATGTGAAAAGTCGGCATCCATTTCAAGTACAAATTCGTAGCCTTTTTCAATGGCAAATCGAAAGCCCGTGATATATGCAGTACCAAGGCCTTGCTTGCCCGGTCTTTTTATCAAATGAAGTTTAGTTTCTTCAGGAGTGTTGTAGTACAATTGAAGTTGCTCTACTATCTCCGCTGTACCGTCGGGTGAACTGTCGTCAACAATAAGAATGTCAAATTCCTTTGGTAACGCAAATACCGTTTCTACGATTAGCCTAATGTTTTCTTTTTCCTTATAAGTAGGAATAATGACAATTGCGTTACTCACCTGACTCCTGTTGGTTTCATAACAAATCTAAAAAAATAAAGGTTTTACACAACCGATTTCTATAATAAGTGAGGCTAAATTTCTATTAAACATTTTCCTTTTTAGAAATTAAAAGAATTTTCCTGTCTTTAGTTGCATTACGGACGCTTTCGCGCAGTCAACAAATTCAACAAAACGTTTTTGGCTATTCATTAGAGGAAGAATTTCTAGCCGTAAAAGAAGCGTGATGTTCAATTCGTCTACTTCTTTGACAAATATTACGCATGGACAAGAGGCCTGCCTTGTACAACCTGGGAAATACGCGCACGCGTGTAATAAATAGACGGTGAAATAAAAATTCACATTAAGGGCTGCAGCTAAATTTGCAAACTATAATTACGTCGATGAAAATTATTCTTATAATATCTTGTTTCTGTATTGCTTTCGCATCTTTCGCCCAGCAAGATTCCACAGTAGTTGATGATGATGATTTATTTGATATGTCTCTTGAGGAGTTACTTAAGCTGGACATTGTCGATCACAACTTTTACCTATACGGATACATCAACTCAAATCTTCAAAAGACATTCGAGTATCCTTCCATAGGAGAAAACGAAGAAATTTTAACAACGACAGAACCATTTGAATGGACCCCTGTCCGAAACTTCCATATTTATGGCAAAGGTAATTTCAACCGAAAAATCAGCTACCTTTTTAATCTTGCACGTAACGAAGATCTTTTAGAAATTAGAAATGCATGGGGAAACTTTGCTTTGAAAGATATTCTTCAGGTTCGTGTAGGAAAAATGTATCGGAAATTTGGATTGTATAATGAACGCCTCGATCAGATACCAACTTTCATTGGCATTGAGGCGCCAGAGATGCTCGATACAGATCATTTGTTCCTCACACGCACTACAAATTTTATGATTCATGGACGCCATCAAAACCATCATCATAATATTTCATATGCGCTAATGACTGATAATGGTGAAAACGGACCGATAAAAAACCTGATGCCGCTTGGATGGGATTTTCGCTATAAATCTTTTTCAAAATCCCTGATTGTTGGAACCTCCGGTTATGCTTCCAGTATCAATAAGACAAAATCAACATCAACTGTAGGATTCGCAGAAGGATCACCAAAAGGCGGTATTCTACCGTGGATGAGCGGAGACAGATTTGTTGTCGCTGGAATATTTTTAGAAAAACAAATTGGTAAACTACTCATCCAATCTGAATATTATAATGCGTCTCATCAAGCTGAACGAGATGCAAGTGCTATCATCACTTTGATTAACGATGGTGGTATAAACCAGTGGCAACGTAAAAGATTTTTAGGGGCAAATGTAAATTCGAACGAGCCATTGTCAGAAGATCATGTTCAGATTAAGACATCTTATAACGTACAAACCTGGTATATCCGCCTGGGGTATAATGTGCAAACTGATGCAGGCCAGTTCATACCTTATGTTTTTCTTGATTGGATGAGTTATCCAGAAGTAATTCAACGCAAAGTTTATGGTGGTGATGATGAAGCTGGCCTTGCAGATGATGGAAAATTCTGGAAACCTTCAGTTGGTTTAGTTTATAAGCCTATTTCAAATGTTGCAATAAAATTGGACGGCAGTTATCATATCCAGCAATACAATGGAAAACAGGTTACGTATCCTGAGATTCGTCTGGATTTTTCATTTGCTTTTAGCAATAATCAAATTGATAAAATAATAGGAGGAGATCAGTAACTGATCTCCTCCCTTGCTATTTCGGAAAACTACTCTACTGCAACGGGATTTTTTACGACAGTGGGTTCATAGCCAAGAACTTTCAGCATACTTTCGCTGGTTTGTTCGGGAGCAAAAAGTTGCGTGGTGATCTCGCCATCTTCGTTACGATCAATAAGAACGTGCTTCGGTGCAGGAATAAGGCAATGTTGAATGCCGCCATATCCTCCTAAAGATTCCTGGTAAGCTCCTGTATGGAAAAAGCCGATGTACAATGGTTCTTCATCATTGATCATCGGTAAGAATACTTCACCTGTATGCGCTTCTGAATTATAGTAATCCATGCTGTCGCAGGTTAATCCACCCATATTGATTTTGTGATATGGATCATCCCATTTATTACAAGCCAGCAATATATATTTCTGGTTCAATCCCCACGCATCAGGTAAATGCGTAATGAAGGAGCCATCGATCATATACCACAACTCTTTATCGTTCTGTAGTTTCTGATCAATCACATTGTAAAGCACCGCACCACTCTCACCAACAGTATAGCTACCGAACTCTGTAAAGATGTGAGGTACTGGTACATTGCTCTTATCGCAGATCCATTTGATGTTCTCAACGATCTGTTCAATCATGTACTTATAATCGTACTGAAATGTAAGTGATGTCTTGATAGGAAATCCTCCACCGATATCAATAGAATCGAGGGTGGGACAAATCTTTTTCAATTCGCAATACTTGAAGATAAAGCGGCTAAGCTCGCTCCAGTAATAAGCAGTATCTTTTATACCTGTATTAATGAAGAAGTGAAGCATCTTCAACGAAGCCTTTTCACTCTTTTCAATTTTATCCTTATAAAAAGTAGTGATGTCGCTATACCTGATTCCTAAGCGCGATGTATAAAACTCAAAGTTAGGTTCTTCATCTGCTGCTACACGAATACCAACCTGGTACGGCTGCGTTACATTTTTTTCATAGGCTTCTATTTCGCCCATCTTGTCAAGGATAGGAACGCAATTCTTAAATCCATCATTGAGGAGCTCCGTGATGTATTGCGTGTATAACGGCATCTTAAAGCCGTTGCAGATTATATAGGTGTCTTTACTTACCTTACCCCTGTTATAAAGCGACCTTACAATAGGAATATCAAAAGATGAGGATGCTTCAATATGTACATCCTTATTCTTCAAGGCTTCTTCTAATACAAAAGAAAAATGTGAAGATTTTGTACAGTAGCAATACGTGTACTTGCCGTTATATTTAAAACGTTCAATAGCATTGTTAAAAGTAGCCTGGACTGACCGAATGTTTTCACTTATTCTTGGCAGGTAGGTTAGTTTTAAGGGAGTACCATACTGTTTTATGATGTCCATTACAGGAACGTCATTAAAAAGTAACTCGTGTTCACGAACTTTAAACTCTTTTTGTGGGAATTCGAAAGTTTGCTCAATCAGCTCGCGGTAACTCTTCATTTATTTTGAAAAACCTGCCATGCCGGCAGGCGGGCGATAGTTGTGGTTGTTTAAAACTAAAATTACAAATTACACTCTTAACTAACCCGGTCGTTTTTTAGTTTAGGATAACCGAAAATTTAATGCAATTAATAGGTTAACTTTCACCATTGACGCTTCCGAAAGGAGTGCAATATTGCTATAAATTTGCCATCTTTGCAATACACAACAGAACACATGATTAACCGTTTTTTCTGTATGATTTTCGTCCCGATACCCATTTGGACACATTCAGTGCCCGACTTCTAAAGGGCTCGGGTGAAAGCATTTCTATACGGTTAATTAAAAAAAATCAAAAATCTAATACCTGTAAGTATCCTCAACCTCTAAACGTTGGTGGGAGTTATCGCAGGAAATAAAATTAAGAACATGAAATATCCGTCAGCAAAGAGCATAACCAACGGCATGAAAATAGGCAGGGTATTCCGTGTGTCCTTAGACTAAAAATATTAACACATGAAAGAGATTAAAATAATAGAAGTAAAGTCCGAGATTGGTGCAGGTACTCGTGGGGCAAGCTTAGGCGTAGAGGCAATAAAAATTGCAAGTCTTGATCTTAATTCTGACTTCTTCAAACAATACGATTCGATAGAAGTGGAAAATGTAAATGAGCTTCTATTTGATGGAGCGAAGCATTCGTACGCGAAATTTATTGATGGCGTTCTTATTATGGAAGAGCGGGTTTGCCTTGAAGTTTATGAAACACTTTTTGATGATTTCATCCCGTTGATTATGGCGGGTGATCACAGCACTTCATATGGAACTATTGCCGGAATTAAAAAAGCATATCCTAAAATTCGGCTTGGTGTAATCTGGATAGATGCACATGCTGATTTCCATACACCTTTTACAACACCGTCGGGTAATATGCATGGAATGGCGCTTACTATGGCTTGCGGTATTGACAACCTGGAGTGTAAAGTCAACGACCCAAGAGGTGAGACGCTTGATTATTGGGAGCAAATCAAAAACGTAGGAATACCAGGACCGAAGATTTATCCTGAAGATATCGTATACATTGCCGTGCGCGACATCGAAAAACCAGAAAACTATCTGATCAATAAATACAACGTCAACTTTATTGAAACTGAAGATGTAAAAAAATTTGGTCCAGCGAAGATTGCTGAAAAAGCACTTGAAATGGTCGACCATTGCGACATGATTTATGTTTCTTTCGATGTTGACAGCATGGATTCACGCATTTCAACCGGAACAGGAACACCTGTACCAAATGGCCTTACTGTTGAGGAAGCGAGAATATTGAATGCTGAATTAGCAAAGAGTCCTAAAGTATGTGTTTGGGAAATTGTTGAGGTAAACCCAACACTCGATACAGAAAACAGGATGGCCGAAGGTGCTTTCGAAATTGTTGAGGCAACTGCAAAATCAATTGTAAGCAGACCAGTTTTGGCGGAATAAATTTATTTTGCTGAAGTTTTCTCTTTTGATTTCTCCAGGATCTTAATATAATTTTTTATTGTACTCATCAGGTTACTGCGGATTACAGGATCAGTGAAAATCCGCGGTATGCTGCTGGGCATCGACAAAATCCTATACGTGATTTTTGTTTTACCTTCACTCGTTGTTTCAAAAAGCCAGCTTCCCGATAGTACCATGCGGGCTACATCTTCCCGCACAGGTTCCAGTTCCTTATTAGTGATTGTTTCGAAAGTAACAAACACTTTTTCCGGTGTTGAGCTCTCCTGTATTTTATACTCCAGCAAATGATCTTGATCACTTACAGGCCAAGGTATATCATGATAAGAGTATTCAAACCAGAATGAGGTGTCACGCTGAGGATACACCTTAAATTCAGAAACGTGCTTCTGCCACTCTTTAATTTTTGATTCATTTTGAAGGAGCTTCAAGGCGTCTGCAATAGAGGCATTAACATGAAACTCGCTCTTCACCTCCCGTGCCCTCACTGGTGGACTTGACTTTGGAAATGTGATCCAGCGCTCGTGAACAAAAATGTTATCGTCTTTCTTTACGAGTTCAAAACCTTCATCCTGATTATTCTGCGCCGGACAGGCAAATGCACTAAAAAAAATGAACGAAAAAAACCAGATGTGTGTCTTGTGTAAAAAAATCATTATATATAACTAAAACCAATACTTAACATTAACGGAAAGAAAACACAAAAATTAGCTTAATAATTGAAATCGCCAATTTTATGTATTTTCGCCGGAAATGTGAAAACAAAACATGAGCCAAAACAGACCAATTTCCTCTTTTCTTGAAAAGCATTATCTGCACTTCAACGCTGCTGCTTTGGTAGACGCGGCAAAAGGATATAAAAAACACCTTTCCGAAGGTAAGAAAATGTTGGTGACCCTGGCAGGAGCCATGAGTACCGGTGAACTTGGAATTAGTTTCGCAGAAATGATTCGTCAGGATAAAGTGCATATCATCTCTTGTACGGGTGCAAACCTTGAAGAAGATATCATGAACCTTGTAGCGCATTCACATTATAAACGCATTCCTAATTATCGTGACTTAACGCCTGAACAGGAGTGGGGTCTTCTTGAAAATCATTTGAACCGTGTTACCGATACTTGTATCCCTGAAGAAGAAGCTTTCAGAAGATTACAAAAACATCTTTTTAAAGTTTGGAAGGATGCTGAAGATAAAGGCGAACGTCTATTCCCGCATGAATTCATGTACAGGATGATCAACAGTGGAGATTTAAAACAGTACTATGAGATTGATCCGAAGAACTCGTGGATGATTGCAGCTGCAGAGAAGAACATGCCGATGGTAGTTCCGGGCTGGGAAGATTCAACAATGGGAAATATCTTCGCTTCATATTGCGTGACGGGAGAATTGAAAGCTTCAACAATGAAATCTGGAATTGAATACATGATCTGGTTGGCAGATTGGTATACTCATAATTCCGGAACTGAAGGAATTGGATTTTTCCAAATTGGAGGTGGTATCGCTGGAGACTTTCCTATCTGTGTGGTGCCTATGCTTCATCAGGATCTTGAAAGAGATAACATTCCATTCTGGAGTTACTTCTGCCAGATCAGTGATTCAACCACAAGTTATGGATCGTATTCTGGTGCAGTACCAAACGAAAAGATTACCTGGGGAAAACTCAGTATTGACACACCAAAATTTATTGTGGAGAGTGATGCTACCATCGTAGTGCCACTAATCTTTGCTTATGTGTTGGAGTGGTAATGAATAATAATAATTGAGAATAATAGAAGGCAGAGGACAATACGTTTTCTGCCTTTTTCTTTGGTGATTAACTCGCTTCCGTTAAAGCCGGCAATGCCTCCACGTTAAATCAATATTTTTTTAAGATTCCAATAATCCCCACATTTGCAATTGATAATTGTACATTGTTCATGAACATCGATTCTATTCTCCGTTCTTCTATTCAAAAGGCCACAAAGGATTTATTTAATTTTCAGGCAGATAGTTTTCAACTCCAACCTACAAATCAGGAGTTCGAAGGCTCGCATACGCTGGTGTGTTTTCCACTTGCTAAAATGAGTAAAAAAGGGCCGGAAGAAACAGCCAGGATGATTGGTGAGTATCTCGTACAACATTCTCTAATCGTACAAAAATTTAATGTTGTTAAAGGTTTTCTAAACCTGCTCTTAAGCGACAAAGTCTGGATAGAGACACTGCAAAATATTTATGCTAACCCTGTCTATGGCCAGCTTCCAAATACAGGAGAGGAAATAATGGTTGAATATTCTTCACCCAATACGAATAAACCACTTCACCTTGGGCATTTAAGAAATAATTTTCTCGGTTATAGCGTTGCCGAAATTTATAAAGCCAACGGTTACAATGTACACAAGGTTCAGATCATCAACGACAGGGGTATTCACATTTGCAAATCAATGGCTGCCTGGACCCAATTTGGTGATGGCGAAACTCCTGAGAATTCCGGAATGAAAGGAGATCACCTGGTTGGAAAGTATTACGTTTTATTTGATAAAGCTTACAAGGCACAGGTAAAGGCGCTCATTGAAAAAGGAATGACTGAAGAGCAGGCAGAGAAAGAAGCTCCCATGATGAAACTTGCTGCAGAGATGCTGAGAAGGTGGGAGCAGAAAGATACCGATACCGTTGCATTGTGGAAAATGATGAATGGCTGGGTTTATGAAGGCTTCAACACAACTTATCAAATGATGGGTGTTGATTTTGATAAATTATACTACGAGTCGGAAACTTATCTTTTAGGTAAGGAAGAAGTGATGGGGGGAATTGAGAAGGGCATCTTTTTCAAAAAAGAAGACGGATCAGTTTGGGTTGATTTAACTGCAGATGGTTTGGATCAAAAGGTTCTTCTCCGTTCAGATGGAACTTCCGTTTACATGACTCAGGATATTGGGACTGCCATCCTCCGCTACCGAGATTTTCCAAACATTAAAGGTCAGATCTATACTGTAGGTAATGAACAAGAGTACCATTTTAAAGTTCTCTTCCTGATCCTTGCTAAGCTTAATTATGGTTGGGCAAAACAATGTTATCATCTTTCTTATGGCATGGTTGATCTTCCTACCGGAAAAATGAAATCGCGTGAAGGTACTGTAGTAGATGCGGATGACCTTATGGCAGAGATGATCGAGGAGGCAGAGAAGCAAACGCGTGAATTAGGAAAGATTGAAGATCTGCAAGGTGAAGAGGCGAAGAAATTGTTTTACATGATCGGACTAGGGGCATTGAAATTTTTTCTGTTAAAAGTGGACCCTAAGAAAAGGATGTTGTTCGACCCGAATGAGTCAATTCAACTGCAGGGATTTACAGGGCCATTTATACAATATACACACGCTCGTATCTGTGCCATTATTAGAAAAGCAGAAAGTATGGGGATAACAGTGGACAATGAAGATTTGAAAACTACAGCAATACTAGAGCCCTCAGAAAGAGAAGTTATTAAAGTTTTAAATGCTTTTGAGAACAAGTTGAAAGAGGCTGCAAGAGAGTACTCTCCGGCCATCGTTGCTAATTATGTGTATGAGATCGCGAAGGAATATAATCAGTTTTATCAATCCATTCCAATTTTTAATGAAGCCGATCCGGTAAAATTGAAGATGCGCGTTGCCTTATCAAAATGTGTTGCTAATGTTATTAAGCGAAGTATGGCTTTGCTTGGTATTGAGGTGCCAGAGAAGATGTAATTTCAGACAAAATACTTTTGTAATTACTCGATCAATATTTTGTAACTTAATCTTCCAGCAAAAATAAAAGATATGAGTTGGTTAACTCCAATGTTCATCATACCGCTAACAGCGGGACCTATATTGATCTTAGCTGGTACTATTCTCATGAGGTACGCTCCTCCTGAAATTAATCCTTTGTTTGGATACAGAACAAAACTTTCAATGCGATCTGAGGAGGCCTGGCTTTTTGCTCAGCAATTTTCAGGTAAACAGTTAATTCTGTTTGGCTGCCTTCTAACCGTTAGTTCAGTAACTGGTCTTATTGCAGAGGCGAGTGTAGTAGTAGGCACTGTTGTCGGGGTAAGCCTCGTTGTTTTATTTGCAACGCTACCTTTGGTGATTACAGAATCAAAATTAAAATCGAGGTTCAAGAAGAAGATAAGCGTTAAAGGCGATAAGTATTAATTGATCGAGAAAAAAAACAGGATTGATCCACTCGAATCAATCCTATTGGTGTCGTTAAAAATTACCAAGTCTTTCACTTCTTAATAACTTTTAATTAGCCTTCCCCTAATTCTCTTTCTTTTTTTCTGAAGTCTGCTTGAAATCTATTGACGTGGAGTTTACGCAATAACGAAGTCCGGTTTCAGTGGGTCCATCATCAAAAAGGTGTCCTAAATGCGATCCACATTTGGTACAAAGTATTTCAATGCGTTCCATGCCATAACTATTATCCGTTACAGTAGTTATCCTGCCTCCTGCTACTTCCTTATCAAAACTCGGCCATCCGCAATGTGATTCAAATTTCATTTCGGAAGTGAAAAGCTCATTGCCACAGGCGGCACAGTAATACATGCCCTTATCTTTATTAAGTGTTAGCTTTCCAGTAAATGGAGCATCTGTTCCTTTTTCCCTTAGAACATGATACTGTTCAGGCGTTAATATTTTTTTCCACTCTTCTTCGGTTCTGTTAATTTTTTTGATTGTATCCATAGCTGCTGCTTTGGTTTTAATAGCATTAATTTGTTGCGCTTGTGCATCGTTGTCTTTTTGCTTGCAAGAGCAAAATACAATGCATAGGAGTAAGATAATATTTCTGGTCATGTTCTAAGGTACGATGTAAGTGATAAACATGGATTTATGCCGTTTAGTTTATTACGTAAGCGACATTTACTAGCCAGGTTTATGCATCTTATTTAAATTCTTGGTATTAAGTTTTTAGTACCGATTAAAACTTTTTTATGGTAGCTGCGGATATAAAAATCAAAAAGGATGATATCAATTGGATAAGCCGGTATATTGATAATATTTCTCCATCAGGAAACGAGGTTGAAGGCCAGAAAACATGGCTTGACTTTATCTCACCTTACATAGACGACCAGATTATTGACGCCTATGGAAACGTAGCGGCTATCATAAATCCTGGCCAGAATTTTAAAGTTGTCATTGAAGCACATGCAGATGAAATTGCCTGGTATGTTCACACGATAACGTCTGACGGTTTTCTGCATGTTGAAAAAAATGGAGGGTCCGATCCTGGAATTGCTCCTTCGCAACGTGTGAATATTCGAACAGAAACCGGCGTGGTGAAAGGTATTTTCGGATGGCCGGCCATTCATATGCGTAAGGGTAGTGATGATAAAAGTCCGTCACCAAACACAATCTTTATCGACTGCGGATGTACAAGCGCGAAACAAATTGCTGAAATGGGGATTCAGGTTGGTGATTGTGTTACCTATGAATCAGGGTTTAGTGTTCTCAATAAAAATTATTTTGTAGGTAGGGGTCAGGACAATCGCATTGGAGGTTTCATGACTGCTATGACTGCTAAGATGATTCGTGAAAACGATGTTCAATTACCCTATAGCCTTTATATCGTCAATGCAGTGCAGGAAGAAGTTGGTTTGCATGGGGCAGGTATGATGGCTAATCGAATTAAGCCGAACTGTGCGATAGTTACCGACGTAATTCATGCAACACATACGCCTATGGTTAGCAAGACAAAGCAAGGTGATGTTGATTTAGGCCTTGGTCCGGTAATTGTAAAAGCACCCCCTGTTCACAACAAGATGCGCGAACTATTGGTTGACGTTGCGAGGCGCAATGATATTCCTTATCAATTGGCAGTTAAGACGAAAAAAACGGGGACAGATGCGGATGCCTTTGCCTACACTCAAGAGGGTATTCCATCGTGCTTAATATCTCTTCCGTTAAGGTATATGCATACCACAGTTGAGACTACTGCTAAATCAGATATCGAAAATAGCATTCGTTTGCTTTACTGTGCACTACAGCGCATCACACCCGATTTCAATTTCAATTACTTCTGAAAGAAAGGATGATTTGCATTTAAGATACCAATTGGTATCTTTGTCAATGCGCGACCCAGAAGCTACAAGAGAGAGGATACTGAAAAAATCTGGTATTCTGTTTAATACGCAGGGTTATAAAGCCACCTCTATTAGTGATATCACTGATGCCACTGGTTTTACGAAAGGCGCCATATATCGTCACTTTAAGAGCAAAGAAGAATTAGAAAAAGAAACGCTGTTCCATCTTTCGTCAATAATGTTTGAAGAAGTGAGACAACGAATTAAACAGCAACTTACTGCCGGAGATAAGCTCCGTGCAATCTTTCGATATTTTGAATCATACATTACCGCGCCTGTACTGAAGGGTGGATGTCCTTTGTTAAACGCAGCCATTGAAGCGGATGATGCACATCCTTCTCTGCGTAAAACTGCAATTAAAGTATTAGATATTCTTCGAAATTCAGTCATTACTATATTGGAGAATGGCATCCATTATAAACAATTGAAAAGCCAGATTGATAAAGAGTATTATGCTACCGTTATTATTGCTACACTCGAAGGTGCAATTATGATGAGTAAATTACGTGGTAATAATGAAGATATCAAGCGTGTGATTAAGCACCTTGAAGTGCAAGTTGCCGCAATAGAGCTCTAGTTTTTTTTGTACTAGTAGATACCAATTGGTATCTTAAACCAAACAATATGAGATGCACAACCATAAAACAGATTAAGGACAACATAAATACTTTACCTTTTCGGAAATGTCTCAGATCTCAGATCTCAATACTTACATCTAATGAATACAGATGAAAACACTTCTTGTCAAATTGATGGGGCTTTATTTGAACGCACTGGCTTTAGTAGCTCCCCAAAAGGCCGGACAAAAAGGATTTTTGCTTTTTTGCCGTCCTTTCAGATCTAAGATTACGCAAAAACAAAAGGAATTTTTTAATACTGCAGGTAGGTATACAATCGAGTTCGAGGACAATACCATACAGGCTTATCGTTGGGGTAATGGAGAAAAGAAGATCGTATTTCTGCATGGTTGGCAAAGCCATACGTATCGCTGGAAAGCCTATATTGATTCTTTACCTAAGGACGAATATACGATCTATTCTCTCGATGCTCCCGGTCATGGACTGTCTAGTGGAGATTTTTTATCGGTACCCGTGTATGGAGCCTTGATTCATAAATTCATTATTGAATTGGGAGAAGTGCATACAATTATCGGGCACTCAGTCGGTGGCTTTTCATTGCTCTATACTTTCTATCGTTATCCTTTGTTGTCCGTTCGTAAAGTTATATTGATGTCACCTCCAGGTGAGGCAATTGATTTTATGAATTTTTATCGTGATACACTGAAGCTTTCTGATCGGGCAGTGAAGAACATTATCGAATACTTTACTAAAACTTATGATGCAGGGCCAGAATTTTTCTCAACACAGAAATTCGCGGCATCTTTGAACATTAATGGACTGATCATCCATGATGAAGACGATCCGGAAGCTCCATATCACTATGCTGTAGCTATTAACAAGGTATGGAAGCGCTCAACACTAATAACAACAAAGGGGTATGGACACAACCTGAAATCCTCAAAGGTTGTAGAGTACACGCGCAATTTTATAAATCAACCAGAAACGATGGTCAGTGAAGGCACACAAGAAATAGGACACCTTTAAAGATGTTATTTTGCTATCGGGAATATCGTAAAGTTTAAAAGCTTGGTATGTCTAATTACGGAGATATCGATTGCAGTTAAAATATCTTTGTGTGTAAGCTCTTTAAACAATTCGTGCATGTTATTGATTGCCCTGCCGTTGAAGGACACTATGATATCACCACCTTGTAGTTGTGATCTGGATGCTGGCGATTCATTTTCTATGCTCACAACAAAAAGGCCAGTTTTATTCTGCAAATGATAGTGTCTCAATATTTTTTGATTAACAGGAACCTCTTGTAATGCAGCGCCCAGATAAGCTTTAAAAACTTTTCCGTTTCTAATGAGTTGGTCAGCAATTTCTTTTGCAGTATTAATATCAACAGAAAAGCTTAAGCCTTGAGCTCCAATAATAATGGCAGTATTTACACCAACAACTTCTCCATCCGTATTAATGATAGGCCCACCAGAATTTCCTGGATTCAATGCAGCATCGGATTGAATCACATTATCTACTAGTCGTCCTGATTGCGTTCTAAGCGAACGACCTAACGCACTTACAACCCCTGCCGTAACAGTGTGCTGGTAGCCGTAAGGATTTCCGATAGCAATTACAAATTGCCCGATCTGGAGATGTGATGCGTCACCTAGTTTGGCAACTGAATAACCATCACTATAAATTTTTAATATGGCAAGATCTGTATCTGGGTCCTGCCCGATTAGTTCGGCTTCAATTTCGTTTTCATTAAGCAGACTCACCATAATTCGATCGGCCCCATTCACGACATGACTGTTGGTAAAGATTAAACCATCGGAAGAAAATATAAACCCAGATCCTGAACCTGCCGTAGCAAACTTTCCGTTTGATTTACGATAAACATCAATCTTGACGACTGCATTTTTAATTTTATTCACAGCCTCAATCACCATTGTTGAAAAACTATCCATATACTTTTCAATTTTCTCATGCATGATTTCAAAAAGTTGACCAATCGCTTTATCAAGTCTAAATGGCGGAATCAAATAGCGTGTGATAGACAGATTGGCTTGTATGGATTTACAATAAAAGCGAATGAAATGCGTCAAGGGTAAGGCTTAACGAAGTTATTGTATACTGAATAAATCTTTGTACTACAATAGAACCTGACAATTTGCTGCGCGCTCATGAATTGTTGTAATTGTCGCTTGAACTTTAATGTTGTAGGTTTTATCAATGGAAGTGATTTTTTGGACGTGAGATATTCGCCTATTTTGATTTGTGAAATGGTTTACCTCTCTATTCATACTTTTTATCTGCGCCTCGTGTTATCATTTTAAAGAGCGCACTACACAGGTCAACGTTCCTGTGAGGATTTTATCAGTTGATACTTCCTTGTTAAGAAATGATGCCCTCATTTCCGCTGCATCCGTTCGGGCGTTATACCAGTCCAGAAATTATTCATTGCAATGGTATGATACAGGATCGCTTAAACGCACTGGTGATTCGCTATTGTATTTTATAACAAATGCTGATCAGTTTGGATTGATCCCGGAAGATTATCATTTACAGCGTCTTGATAGCCTGGTGAAAAGGAATAATTCCGATGACGAGATTGTCGAGATTGACATGTTGCTGAGCGATAGCTTTTTTGCGATCCGTTCACATTTGAAAAATGGAAGAGTTGATCCTAAAACATTTACCATGATCAGCTACTCAGATAGTATTGATCAGGATGGTGTCTCTTTATTAAAGAGTAACCTTCAAAACATTCTTGTGCATAAAGCTTTTATTTCGCAAGAACCACCGCATTACCAATACCATATTTTAAAAGATTCGCTTCAGCAATTTCTAGCAATAGATGCACCTGATTCATTAATGGTTCTTAAAATTGAAAAGATCCAGGTAACAATGGAACGTTGGAGACACGTAAAGGAATTTCCAGACCGTTACATTCATGTAAATATTCCTGCATATCGATTATATGTAATGGAGGCATCTGATACTGTTCTTACCTCTAATGTAATTGTAGGTAAACCAATTTCGAAAACTCCTGAATTAGAAAGCATCATTACCTCTTTCATCATCTATCCTTACTGGCATGTACCAAGAGGAATCGCGACAAAAGAAATTCTGCCTTCTATTAAAAGAGATTCTATGTATTTAGTAAATCATAATTACGAGGTTCTTGATGCATGGGGTGAGGTACAAGATGCCGCAACAATTGACTGGCAAAGTTTAAGCGAAGATAATTTTCCATACCAGTTAAGGCAACAGGAGGGAAGAGAGAACAGTATGGGTATCGTTAAATTTATGTTTAAGAACCCATATGGCGTTTATTTGCACGACACCAATAGCAGAAGGTTATTCTCTAAAGATGTCCGTGCGTTCAGCCATGGATGTGTTCGCGTGGAGCAACGCAGAGACCTTGCCAGATATCTGGTGCGAGATGACAATGTATACGTAACGGCAGATGATGTTGATCAATACATTAGTTTGCAACAGCGAATTGAAATCAGAGTACGTAAACCGCTACCGCTATTTATCCAGTACTTCACTTGTGAATTCAATAACGGAATCCTTCATTATTATAACGACATATATCAAAAGGATTTCTTGATTTTACAAGCATTGCAGAAGTTGAATGGGCAACAGCACTTGGCTGCTAACTTTCAACCTTGAGCTCGATTGCTCAGTAAAGAACCTATTTTAAATATTAGTTCTCTTTGCGTCACAGGTTTTAACACCCAACCGTCAGCTTGCGATTCCTTTGCAATCTGTTGTATTTCTGGATTAGCTGAGATCAGTACAACAAGAGGCTGTGCGACAATTCCATCTCCTGATTTTAATATAGTACAAAGCTCTGCTCCACTAAGTCCTCCGAGATTAAGGTCAATGACATAAAGATCAGGTGCGACAGTATTGCTTCTTGTACGCAAAAACTCGTCCCCGCTAGGGTAAGTGCTAACTTCAAAGCCCTCAATCTTCAGGGCAATCTGAAGCAGATCTCTTAGGTCTTTGTCGTCATCAATTACAGCAATTCTTTGTCTCATCCTTGCGGCTGTGGAATATGATCTACACTATTGCCTACCAAAACAGTAGGTTACACTTTACAACCTGATTAATTGAGCATTCGAAGATTGAAATTACAACGTTGCAGGGTGGCAGTAAATTTTTTTATGTACAAGCGTGAAAGATAGCGAATTATCATTGACGATAATTCAGAATGATGGAGTGTAAAACAATAATTTTATGAAAACACGACATTTAAATAATATTCTTGAAAATATAGGTACTAAACTTCAAGGACTGAGAGAACAAAAGGGTTATGACAGTATCAAAGATTTCGCGCATGATCATGACTTACCATTAATACAATATTGGCGTATCGAGAAGGGGAAAGCTAACATTACATTAAAGAGCTTGAACAAATTACTCGCAATCCATAGTATTTCCATGGAAGATTTCTTCTGTGTAAAGAAAGCCAAAGCATAATGATTTCTAGCTGACTGAGGGACACTCAGTCAGTTTCTTATTTCGTCCCACATATACCTGCGATAAAGAAATTCCGACATCAGTACAGGTCCATTGTTTAATCTTAATCTTATACTGAGAGAAATATAATCTTCGACTGAGTTTCAGAATCGATTTGAAGCGTTTGAAAAATAAAATTACATTCGTGCAAGTTTCGGGGTGTAGCGCAGCCCGGTTAGCGCACCACGTTAGGGACGTGGGGGTCGGATGTTCGAATCATCTCACCCCGACAAAAGGCTCCTGATCATACCAGGGCCTTTATTTTTTAAGATCAATGATTTGTGGTTAATGATTTCCTCTCCGGCTTGCGCTCATGCTATCTAGGCTTGTTGTCGATTCTGTCAAAATAGTTTTAAACCGAAAACCAGCTTAATTAGCTAAAAATCGCCAACTTCATCCTTCAATGAATAAACGTTAATCTAATCATCGAATTAAGCAGCAATATTACTTTAGAATTTGTTAACCTTAAGAAACTAACCCTTAACCTATGTCTAAGCTTGGGCCTGTAGTGGTCATAGAAGATGATCCTGATGACCAGGACATGATCGAACGCATTCTAAAAAAGTTGGTTGAGAACAATATCAAAAAGTTTTCTGATGGCGAGGCTGCATTACAATACCTCAGCTCAACGCGAGATAGTCCTTTCATCATTATTTGTGATATTAATATGCCTATTATGAATGGACTTCAACTGAAACAGAACATTGAAGCTGATAGACGACTAAAGCAAAAGAGTATTCCATTTGTATACTTGTCTACCAGTGCTAATCCACAGCAGGTAGTTCAGGCGTATCATTCCAATGTTCAGGGCTTTTTCTTGAAAGGACAAAGCTATGATGCTCTTAAAAGCTCAATCCATCAGATCATGCAGTATTGGCAAGTATGTATTCATCCCAATAGTGTTTAAGTGTTTGCAATAAAGCAAGAACTATGAACTAAGCTTGGTTCAATACAAAGTCTGGCAAGGTTGGATAGTACATCATTTTCTTCCATTCAATAGAGAGAATCTTTTCAATTATTTCTTTCAGTTCATTAAAGGAAGTTGGCTTAAGCACATACAAATTAGATCCCTCACGATAGCAAAATTCTATCTGCTCCAGTTCTTTCATTGAAGTGTAAATGATGATCGGTAATGTATCGTACTTTTTATTTGATCGGATTTCTTTCAAACACTCTCGTCCATTCTTTTTGGGAAGATACATATCCATGAAAAGAACATCGGGGACTTCTTGATTCAGTAGTTCAAGCAACAATTCTCCATCGTCAGCGCGTTTCAATACTACCGTGTAGGGGACTTCATTGATGGCCATAGAAAAGAAATAGAAATCATCCTCGTCATCTTCCGCAAGCATTACCTGTTTTGCACTTTCTTTTAATATCTCCATTGCTTCTTAAAATATTTAAAGCAATAAAAGAATATTTTAAGTTTATGGAAAATATCTTATAAGATAATTAAGAATTATTTGCCAAGCCATGCTGGTAATTCTAGCATGCTGCTTTTGCTATGTTGTATGTATTGTTGGATGTGGAGTGTTTCTGGTACTTTATGATCTACAAACCATTCTGTTTTATAAAACATCAACAGTAAGTAAAGAAGAGGAAGGGCGGAGAAATAAAATAAAACTCTCGCAATCGAACGAGGATTACGCTTATTCATCAACAGCATAACATAGGCTGTAACCAGGAACATGAATAAGGCTACCAGAACATACATAGGGTTAATACTATTTAACTCATATTCAAAATTCTTAACGCCATCAATTCCACCTTCTATCGATATTGTTGTGTCCTTATCTCCTTCAAAAATAATTTGGCCGGCGAATCCATCATCTTTCTCTAACGCATTAAAATCCACACTCAATGCATTCAATGAAGAATCCATTTGCACCGATATTCCTGAAACTTTCCTGGCATTCTTTAATATCTTAAAATCCAATATTTGGGAGTTGCTGCTTAACTTTATCAATATTGGTGAGTAGATATTTTCGTGTTTGATGGTCTCTCTTCCTTGGTTGAAGAAATAAAAGTAGACTGAGATCACATCAGATTTAATGGTATCTCCATTGGCTTTAAACAATTGCAATGGTGCTGATACAGCACTGGATCGGTCGATAATCGTTGTCCTTACTGGATCGATATAAAACGTGGGTTCTCTAAACCTTTCACCTATGTAGAGAAAATAGTAACCAAATACAATGGTGATCGCGATGGAGATAAAAGAGCTAAATGCAATGTCCTTAATCCGGGGGGACATAATTTGGGGATTTAAAGGGATCAAGATAGTGATTCTACCGCCTAGAAAAATTGCAGGTCAAGGTCAAATCATACCTCAACTGCTGGTAGTACCTAATAAGAGATAAGTTGCACGATTTCGATGGATGAGATGAGTGTTCAGCTCTTAGGATGCGGTAATTTATTTTCATTCTGGGACTGAAGCACTACGGAAGCAATAGCTTTAAAGTTAAAGTCTAGCAAGGGTTGCACTTCATAGTGAAAGTAGGGTTGAAATCCCTGAAAAGGTTTGTCAATCTCAAATTGCATGACATTGGAGAGATCGGAGATTGATGTGATCTTTCTGGTGGTTTCATGGTGCAGTAAAACACCTTTACTTGTAGTGTAGAAACAGATACAAAGTGATCAATCCACATTTCACCCAATAGCCGGTACCTCACACAAATGTCCGGGCGTTCTCGTGAAGCTGCGAAAGCAAATTTTTGAAATCAGTCACCGAGATTAAAGTTTGTGCTCGCTCCATGATATTCAAAAGTTGAGGTAATGAAATTAATTTAACACCAAAAGGATATCAATGATTACTAAAATTCATCCGACAGCATAATATTGTAATGAAAGTATGGCTCGGTCCACATTTCACCCAGCAGCCTATAGCGAATACTTACGCCAGGAGATTTATCCTTCAGCTCTGCAAGAACTTTCTTTAACTCAGTAGTAGATAACGAATGTTGTTGATTCTCCTGGAGGGTCTCAAATGAGGGCATGTTGCGAATTTTGAGAAGGGTGAAAAAAAGTATGCCCCTTTTATCTTTTATGATACATACAAATAGATCAGCTGAAGAAAACCCAGTCGTATAAAGAAATGAGCTTCTTTTGAGTTTGGAATACTACTATTTTAGAAGGCGGCTATTTCTTTTTATTGTTCTTCAAACCATTGAAGAATTTCACCCAATTAAAAGGGTTAAGAAATGGATTAGTAACCGGCATGAATTTGTCGTTCTGGCTCGCTGCCCACTGGTTCAGGTAGTATCGCTGGTTTTGAGGGCCATCCATTGGCGTGGTTTTCAAGATAAGGGCGAGCAACTCGGAGTTGAGATTCTTTTCGTCAATACCGTTATTTTCCGGGAGGTTAAGGGCGAGAACAGCTTCTTTAAAAACTTCTTCCGTTGGATAAGGTACAATCTCAATTTCTTTAAGATACGTTACATCTTGCACCATGGGCACAATGATGGTTGAATACTCCGAAGATGTACTGGGAACAAGATAGTGTTGACGCTGATAGCCAACTGAGCTGATGACCACACTATCACCAACTAAAACCGGCATTGAAAAAAAGCCTACTGAATTTGTAGTAACACCACGGCCGGCTTTAGGAACATATACGTGAACACCTGGAAGCGGTCCTTCAACAGTATCCATCACAACACCTGATAACTGTATAACACGCTTCTGTTGCTGCGCAAAAACAGAGGAGGAAATCACCAATGATGCCATTAGCGTCAGCACAGCAATAACAAATGTTTTAGACATTAAAAACTTCACTTCCGGCAACTTTTAGTTATTATCCAAATATAAAAATAAGGCTCAAGACCTCCAATTAATTAATTTTGATCCAATATATATAAAGATGCAAAATGCGTCTGAAAAGTTTCAACCTTACACTTGGTTCTCAAATATTTAAAGCTTGTGCCGATGAATCGCGCATCAGGATATTGCATTTAATCTTTGAAAACGGGGAAATGTGTATTACTGACCTCGAGAAAATTCTTGACTTTACACAAACAAAAACGTCTCGTCATCTTATTTATTTAAAGAATGCCGGTATTTTATCTTTCAGGCGCTACAATCACTGGGTGTTTTATCAGATAAAAGATGAGGTATTTGAAATTCTTAAACAGATAATTCAGTTTCTAAGAAAGGATCAGCAACTTCAGCGCGACCAGCAGGTATATCGCACACTTCACTCAAACCGTGAATTAGCGGTAAACAAAGTTCAGATTGAGGCATGGCAAAAGAAAACATTAGATGATAATGAACGACATTCCGGTAAAAAAATATAAATCCATCTTCTTCGATTTAGATCACACTTTGTGGGATTATGAAACCAATGCAAGAGAAACACTAAACGAATTATTTTTACAATATCAACTTGATGCGTTAGGAGTTCCTGATCAGGACAGTTTATATTTTCAATTCCGAAAAGTAAATTTAGCGCTTTGGGATTTATATGATCGTGAACTTATTACACAAGATGTTATCCGAAAAGAAAGATTCAAACAAATACTGGAACATTTTGGGGTATACAATGAAACACTTAGTGTTGACTTATCAACAGATTACCTTGCACACTGCCCGTTAAAAACTAATCTCATGCCTCATGCGCAGCACGTGCTTAAATACCTTGCAGCAAAATACAATTTAACAGTAGTGACAAATGGCTTTGAAGAAATTCAGAATGTGAAATTGCAATCTGGAGAAATTTTGCATTTTTTCAATCACATCATCACATCACAAAAAGCAGGATACAGGAAGCCGTCTGAAAAGATTTTTGAATTTGCGATGAACGCGAACAATTCAAAATGTTGCGATGTAATCATGATCGGTGATAACCTTGTCACCGATATGGGTGGTGCAAAAAATGCATCAATTGATACTATTTTTTTTAATCCTGAAGGAACCGCGCATAATGTAAAGGTAACGCACGAGATTGCTTGTCTTTCCGAACTTCAAAATATTTTGTGATTTCAATTACATTTGGGCTTCAATTTAAAAAAACCATTAACCTAATTTATATGCCGAAGGGATTTTATAATGTTCCACCTCCCAAGAATGAACCGGTTCTCAGTTATGGCAAAGGAAGCCGCGAGCGCCAGCTTTTGAAGAGGGCTCTTGAAGAAGCCAGATCAAAAGAGTTGGATATTCCAATGTATATCGGAACGGAAGAGGTAAGAACGGGAAATAAAAAAAGAATTTCGCCTCCTCATGATCACCAGCATGTTCTCGGTTATTTCCATGAAGGCGATAAGCAACATGTAGAACAGGCAGTGCAGGCTGCGTTAAATGCGAAGGAGCTTTGGTCAAAATTAAGTTGGGAACACCGCGCAAGTATTTTTTTGAAGGCTGCTGATTTAATTGCAGGACCTTACCGATACATTCTTAATGCAGCAACGATGCTCGGGCAGTCGAAGAATGCATACCAGGCCGAGATTGATTCAGCCTGCGAGTTCATAGACTTTTTGCGTTTCAATGTACATTTCATGGCCCAGATCTATCATGATCAGCCCGAGTCTTCTCCAGGCATCTGGAATAGAATGGAGTATCGACCATTAGAAGGATTTACATTGGCAGTAACACCTTTTAACTTCACCGCCATTGCAGGCAATCTTCCAACAAGTATGGCCTTAATGGGTAACACCGTGGTGTGGAAGCCGGCAAATACACAGATATATGCAGCGAATGTAATTATGCAAGTGCTGAAAAAGGCTGGACTTCCAGATGGTGTTATCAATTTAATTTATGTTGATGGCCCAACTGTAGGTGACGTTGTATTCAGTCATGCTGATTTTGCCGGATTGCATTTCACGGGAAGTACGAAAGTATTTCAAAGCATGTGGAAAGCTATTGGAGAAAATATTCAGCGCTATAAATCGTATCCTAGAATTGTTGGTGAAACAGGAGGAAAAGATTTTATCATGGTGCACAAAAGTGCTGATGCGAGAGAAGTTGCTACTGCAATTGTAAGAGGAGCGTTTGAATACCAGGGTCAGAAATGTTCTGCTGCATCACGTTGTTATGTTCCAAGCAATCTTTGGGAGGATGTTCGTAAGTATGTGGTGGAAGATCTGAAGAGTTTAAAAATGGGCCCTACGGAAGACTTCGGTAATTTTATCAATGCCGTTATTGATGAACGTTCCTTTAAGTCAATTGCAAATTTTATTGATAACTCTGCGAAGAGCAACATGAACGAGATTGTTGCAGGAGGAAAGTACGATAAAACAAAAGGCTACTTTGTGGAGCCAACAGTTATTCTCACTAAAGATCCGTCTTCCACCACAATGTGCGAAGAGATTTTTGGTCCGGTGTTAACAGTATATGTTTATCATGCTGAGAATTTTGAACAAACACTTGAACTGGTAGACCAAACATCTCCATATGCTTTAACAGGTTCTATTTTTGCACAAGACCGCTATGCAGTTGAACTTGCTACGAACAAGCTCAGCAATGCTGCAGGTAATTTTTATATTAACGATAAGCCTACTGGTGCAGTTGTAGGGCAACAACCTTTCGGAGGTGCGCGAGGATCTGGTACCAACGACAAAGCGGGAGCAAAAGCCAATCTTATGCGGTGGGTTTCCATGCGAACAATAAAGGAAACTTTTGTTCCGCCAATTGATTATCGTTATCCATTCCTAGAAAATGATTAAATAAAAAGCCCGCCTCGCGCGGGTTTTTTATTTGTTAGCGTATTAAAGAAAAGTACCGTTAATCTATTGGTTATTGAATTAGCTAATTGTCATTTATGCTTTTATTTGAACACTGTTTTCTTTATACCAGCTGATCTTCCTGGAGAAGTACATGAGCATGCTAATGATCAGGAAGAGACCGATGCTGCCAATGAGTAACGAGAAATCCTGCTCCTGAATAATGACAAAAATGAAAGTATAAAACACGGCAAGCACGAGTGTGAAAAGGAGAACAAGCTTTCGTGTTTTTAGGAAAGTAGAAGAGTAGAACGAAATCAATAGCACCGTTGCTACAGAGGCTATAAGATAAGAAACACTATATCCAAAATGTTCCGAGAAACTAAGCAACAAGGTATAGTAAATGGTGAGCGCAGCACCAATGAGAATATATTGAAATGGATGGATTCTTATCTTTTGAGTAATTTCTACCATGAACAAAGCAATAAATGTTAAGAGTATAATAAGTGCTCCATACTTCGACGTGCGCATACTCATTTGATATTGGTCTACAGGTATTAATAAATTAACTCCAAATTCGGAACCTCCCAGATGCTGGTCTCCTTCAATCCACTGCTGAGAAAAAGGGCGGTTAAAGTGAAGTACTTTCCATGATGCCGTAAAACCATTTTCTGTTATCTTTCTTTGCTCCGGCAAGAACTCACCATCAAAGCTTGGATCCCGCCATGCACCACTAAGTTGCACGGTAGTGGTTTTACCTGCAGGAATAAAATCAAGACGTTTGCTTCCCTTTAAAGCAATATCCATTGTAACTTTTCCCTCAAAACTTTCTTTATTCAACCAATTTAATTTTGCAACGATACCACTATTAGAAAAACTAGAGTAATGAGCTGTTGTTGTAGTTTCATAATCCGCCTCATCATCAGCCTTAAATGAAGAAATGCCTAAATTACTTGAGGGCTCCGCGGTCAAATTAATTCCGCCAACTTTGAAAACCGGATTTTCATTAATGCCTCTCAAATCGGTAATACCAAAGGTTAAATAAGCATCGCTCCACAAGATATTTTCCTCGTCAATATTTAAAGATTTGAAATTAGGACGATCAAAGTTTGCATTTACTTTTAAAGATGATCCATAAACAACGGCATCAAAAATTCCTCGGTGAAGAATGGTAGGCTTGACCGCTCCACTAATATCAAGCTGGTTTGGAAGGAAGCATGCTTTTTCAATTCGTTCAACAATTTGGATTCCTAGTTTTCCTTTATCAATCTTTTCCAATTTTTTAAACGGAACGACAAGTACTGGACCAGAAACAGTTTGGCTTCCTGACCACTTGCTGGTAATTTCATGCATTGCACCATCAGCACGCGACTCCCGCTCCATAATTAAATCCTGAATCCAGGAAGAAGGAAGGAGCAGAATGAGTACAAGAAATCCAATTGATATTAGTTTTATCATAATAGATTCCTGAATCCAGGCATTAAATCGTTCGAAAAGATTCAGAGTTGGTTGAATTGTTTCCATGGTATTAATTGTTGAATTATTTGTTATTTAAAAGTACTTTCAATTTCAAAGTGATAGCTCAAAAAAATTATTTCTGACTTTTTACTACAGCTTCAAGCGCATCAAGGTGCTTTTTAAAGGCATTTTTTCCTTTTTCAGAAGCTTTGTATTTCGTATTCGGTTTCCGATCGACAAACGTTTTGTGAACCAGAACATATTTTTCTTTTTCTAACGCTTTTATGTGTGAAGCCAGGTTTCCATCTGTTACATTCATTAATTCCTTAAGAGAATTAAAGTCGTAAGATTCGTTTGCAACTAATACAGACATGATCTGCAAGCGCAAGCGATGTTCAAGGACTTTATCCAAACTATCGAACGGACTTTTCACTGGTCGTAGCGATAATGCATGACACTTCCATATATTATATGCAACACTCCAAAACCAAATGACCAAAAAACTAATCCATAGCCTGGCAGCAATGCAGCTAATAAGCCAATGGCAATTTCGCTGTAACCAAGGTATCGCACTTCTTCATAAGTGTATTCGCTTCCCTGGGTTAGTGCAAGTCCATAGAAGATAAGACTTGCCGGTGCAGCCACACCATAATGACCGGTTGAAAGCAAAATTAAAATGAACAGCCCCCCAGTAACCAAAGGAATGCCCATGCTGATCAATAATCTTTTGCTAGTGGTATTCCACAAAGTGACATTGTAACGTTTTGCTTTACGAAGACTGAACCACAGTCCTGTTAATATCGAAAAAGTAAGTACAAGAAATGCAACAACGCCAAGTTTCAGCAGTATGGAAGATTCATTAACTGAATAAATGCGATAGCGGAAAGGGCTTACCGGATAATGTATCATGAAGTAAGCAATGGTAGCACCAGTTAAAGCATAGATCCCGGCAATAACACCGGAGAGACCACTGAGTGAAATAAACTTCACGGACCGCTCCATCATCGTCCTGATAGAAGAAAGGTCTTTTTCGTATTCGGAAATGTCTTTCATTGAAAGTGCTTTGTACTTCAAAGTTAGCAAACGAATCGAATAAAAAAGAGTTACAAGAAGTTATTTTTGGATTGTGCTGGCTTTAAGTAGGTAGATTCTTGTGCAAGTAAATGTTGATCAGTTCTCAAATGGTGCTGTATAGCCACTCAACGTAAGAAAGCGTCCAAAGTCATTGATCTTTAGAATTTCATCTATAGCCTTTACTTTATCAGGAGAATTATTGTAGTAAGCCTCGGTTACCTTATAGCCAAACCAAATGCCGAGGTCACTGGGTTTACCGTCTTTCGTCTTTCCCTGAAAGAGCCAGTCCGTTAAATTTTCGCTATCCTTTTCTCTTAAAAATTGTTTTACCAGTTCTTCTTCGTGCAGCTCTCCGTATTTATAGTTTTCTCGTTCAAGAATTAAATGCTTTTTTTCTCCGAGTACTAGTGAAACCAGAAAGTCGGCACTGCCATGAATAATACTTTGGCGTAACAAAGTGTATCCGGTAGGTGCTGGCTTTTGGTGATAGAAAACAAGGCCGGTAGCAACGATTTCAGGAATTTTTTCAAGGGGAATTCCCTTGTAACAGTTAGTCGATTGCAACGTGGAATCTCCAAACATCTCTGTTCCGATAATGATACCATGTTGAGAGGAAGTGCCACCGCTATTCATAACTCCAACTACAGCATAAATGTCAGGGTAAACTGCGTATGGATATATTTCTTTAAAAGCTTGGAAATATTTTTTAATGGTTTCCTTGTGTTGCAGAATTTCGTAAGAGTAAGGCCGAGCCTTCTCATAGTATTGTAATTCTCGCCTAATAGTTTTCTTCAAATGCGTTCCTGTATCAATGTGCCATTGAATAAAATCTTTGAGGCCAACGCTGGCATTATCCAAATAGATTTGAAAAGCATTCGTTGCGGTGTCCCGCTTGAATTCATCAAATGCTTTCCAGAAGTTGTCAACATCTGTAGTAATAATATTTACTTCATCGTTCTCATTTTCTAAACCTTGAGCAAAACTTAGATTAATTGAAATAAGGATGAAGACATGTGCCAGCGTTTTCATGCTTACAAGTGCTCGGTTATTTCCTTAATAGAACGTAGCTGCTTGAAGTTGGGATGGTCGATGTTCACTTCAATTTTTTCGTGCGCCCAGGTAGTGTGATATGGAATGTGAAACCCATAACCGCCTATTTGCAACACAGGCAAAATATCTGATTTCAATGAATTACCTATCATGACGAATTCCTGTGGTTTGATATCAAGTCGTTTGATGAGCTTTTTATAATCATCTTCGCCTTTCTCAATCATAATTTCGATATGATGAAAATAATGACCTAGCCCAGACTGATGAAGTTTGTGGTGCTGATCGCGCAAGTCGCCTTTGGTGGCCATTACCAGTCTATACCGGGTTTTTAACTCCTTCAGTACGTCTTCAACATCTTCAATAATGGTTACAGGTTTTTCAAGAAGCTCTTTTCCGTAACCAATTATTTTTTCAATCACCTCGATTGGGATTGTTTTATCAGACACGCGCATCGATGTCTCTATCATCGAAAGAATAAATCCTTTTATTCCGTATCCGTATATTGAAAGATTCTTGACTTCGGTTTGAAGCAATTCCCGGGATAGGGTATGTTTTGGAAGGTAGTCTTGTAAGAGCTCACAGAATTTTTGCTCCGTTTCCTGGAAATAGGCTTCGTTATCCCAAAGGGTATCATCTGCGTCAAAGGCAACTATTCTTGTATTCATTAAATTAATCTAAGTAATAAATAACACGAAAAATTAATTGTTAGGTTTCGGAAATGAAACATCTGTAGATACCTAGACAAATAACAGGCCTTCTTATATCTTAAATTCAATAACCTAAACGGTGCAGCCATTTTACACTCAGCAAGGGCCACGTGTTCAGTACTTCATCTTTAGGCGCCATTCCAAAACCATGGCCTCCACGATCATAAATATGAAGACTTGCAGGAATATTATTTTTCCGTAACGCTTCGTAGAAAAGCAATCCATTCTCCGGTGGCACTCCTTTATCATCATTGGCGTAAACAAGAAAGACAGGTGGTGTATTCGCATCAACGCTGTTTTGTGTAGAGAGTGAATCCATCATTATAGGATCAGGACTTTTCCCCAAAAGCATTTCGCGACTTTTAGTATGCGTGGCCGGGCCAGATAAAGTGATAACAGGATAAATTAAAATCGCAAAAGCGGGTTTTGAATCGACATGTTCAAAAGCTTTCTCTTTCTTCTTGTCTCCCTTCAAATGCATCGTGGCGCACATGGAAGCGAGATGGCCACCGGCAGAGAATCCGAGTATACCTACTTTATCTGGATTAATCTTCCATTCAGTGGCTCTGCTTTTAATAATTCTGATTGCTGTGGTGACATCATTGTATTGATCAGGATAACGTGAGCCAGACTGGTCACTATCATTCAGTCGATATCGAAGCACAAAAGTATCGTAACCAAATTGATTATAATATTGAGCGACGTCAACTCCTTCATGTTGATCGGACAGTTTAGTGTAAGACCCACCAGGGCAAATCAGGATAGCTGAGCCATTTGCTTTGCCGGTAACTTTGAAGTGTTCGATAAATGGTGGGGATGAAATTTTATTTAAACCACCAATGCGAATTGAAGGCTCATTAGGATAAAGATTTATCTTTTCCTGGCAAGAGGCAAACAACGGGCTAATAAGAAGGATTACTGCTATAGCGTTAAAAACAACACGCGTCATTTTGAAAGGTATAAAAAAAAGCCGTTCAATTGCTGAACGGCTTTTGCTCCTCCTCTAGGGCTTGAACCTAGGACCCCCTGATTAACAGTCAGGTGCTCTAACCAGCTGAGCTAAGGAGGAATTTCGAGGTGCAATATTAAGAGGGTGTGGCTGAATTGCCAAAGCTTAAGGATATTTTCTTTAGTCTTTCGTGCAATTTTTACGAAAACAAGAAATTACCAAATGTTATCCAGATCCTCTTTTTTGTAGGCGTGATTTCTCGCAACGAACATAGTGCTTGACTTTCTCGCACTTAACGACAATGGGTCTTTTGTGAATAGTCTTGAAATAAGCGCTATAGGCATTAAAAAACCGAAATAGATTATGCTCAAAAGAATTCTTGAGTTGACCCAACCAAGTACCAGCGCTAGCTTTATCCAAACCCATTCGATTCCTTTTGCTGCTATTGGGATGAATACACAGAGTAGTCCGATTATGAGGGCGATTTTAATAAGCCAGGCTACTTCAAAAATTAAAGCTAAAGCAAGGAGGCCAGTAACAATTACCAGAATTGTTTTATAGCGGTCTTGTGGTTGCATTGCGTTTGTAGAGTTTCTTTAATCTTTAAAAAAGCATGCCGTAAGCAGCCTTTTTTTAAGGATGTCCAAAGGCATTTTCGTCAGCGTTGGTAATCAAAAATTTAACTATTCAGGACAATATGACTTATTATTTTTAACAAAATGCTTAAAACGGACAATATGGCTCTAAAATTCAATCGGCATACTTTTCACTCTTAGGCAGTAAAACATTGTTAAACATTAAAAATTTACTACCATGAGCTTAGTTCGTTATAACTCAAACTTGAATGATTTCGTACCTACGACATTCAGTAATTTAATCGATCGTTTCTTTAATGAAACTGCTTCTCGGTCTGGCGGTGCTGCTTATTCATTTGTTCCACGCGTTGATATCTTAGAAAATGAAAAAGCATATGAAATCCATGTTGCTGTTCCAGGCATGAAAAAAGAAGATTTCAAGCTCGATCTTAACGATAATTATTTAACCGTAAGTGGTGAACGTAAATTCACCAAAGAGCAAAACGATAAAAACTTCCATGCTGTTGAAACACAATACGGAACATTCAGTCGTGCTTTTGCACTACCCGATCATGTAAATGCTTCTCAAATCAATGCAAAATACAATGACGGTATTCTTGAAATCGTAGTTCCAAAAGACGAGAAGAAGACTTTGAAAACTACAATTAAAGTAAACTAAGAAGATTTAGGTTTAGGGGTTTGAGCGTACCGGCTTGGTGTCGGTGCGCTTTTTTATTTATATGGCAGGATCATTTATTGTAAATATGCGTTAACTTACTGTTATAACTTTTTGAGGTATGAAGCGTTCGGTGATTTTTGTTGTATTGATTGTGGTTGTTGCCTGTATTGGTGGAATTGTGGGGTCAATTTTTACAATTCGTTATCTTAATGATGATACTGCTTCTTATGCATCGATAGCTGAACGTCAGCAGCTCATTTTGGCGGGTAATAAGATCGATAGTTCATTTCGAATTCCTAAGGGTGTTGATTTTCTCGATGCCGCAAAAAATGTTACCGCGGGGGTTGTACACATTCGCACCGCTTATGGAGCAGGAGAGTTCAGCTTAAACCCTTTACAAAGCTTTGAACACCCAGTTCATTCTTCCGGATCAGGCGTTATCATTTCTGATGATGGGTACATTGCTACAAATAATCACGTGATTGAAGATGCAACGAATATTGAAGTAGTGATGAATAATAATCTTCGCTATTATGCAAAAGTTGTTGGTGCAGATCCAAGTACAGACCTGGCTTTATTGAAAATTAAATCCAAAAATCTCCCTTTTGTTCGTTATGGAAATTCTGATAAAGTAGTTCCGGGTGAGTGGGTGCTTGCAGTGGGCAATCCTTTTGATTTGAACTCAACAGTCACCGCAGGCATTGTAAGTGCAAAAGCAAGAAACATTGGTATTCTTCGCGATAGAAATAATTCTCAGGTTGAAGCATTTATTCAAACCGATGCTGCGGTTAACCCAGGCAATAGTGGTGGTGCACTGGTTAATCTAAAAGGTGAACTGATCGGAATTAATACTGCAATTGCTACATCCACTGGAAGTTATCAGGGTTACTCTTTTGCAATTCCTGTAAGTCTTGTGAAAAAGGTAATGGATGATCTTTTGGAATACGGAAAAGTTCAACGCGGATTATTAGGGATTGAAATTGCAGATGTTAATGCATTGATTGCTGAAAGTTTTAATCTTCCCGTTAATCAGGGTGTGTTAGTAAATGGTGTTAGAGAAGAGAGTGCCGCTCAGGAATCTGGTATTAAACCTGGTGATGTTATTGTCGGCATTAATGGAAACACCATTAATTCTGTATCTGAATTACAGGAGTGGGTGGCCCGCAACAGGCCTGGCCAAAAGATTAAGGTCACCTTTATCAGAAATGGAAAACATCAGGATGTAAGCGCCAAGCTAAAAAACAGCGAAGGCAAAGAGACGCTCGAAAAGAAAGATATTAGCTATTCCATCAACGGTGCTACCTTTGAAGATATGCCTTACAAAGAACTTGCAAAACTGATGTTAGAAGGAGGCGTAAGAGTTAAAAACCTCAACCAGGGCAAATGGCAAAAATCAGGTATGAAAAAGAATTTCATTATCTCTCATATTGATAAAGTACCAGTAGATAATGTCGAAGATTTAAATCGTATTCTCGAATACAAAAAAGGCGGCATTCTTGTAGAAGGCATTTATGAGAATGGGCAAAAGGGTACTTATGGAATTGAATGGTAATTTAATGCCTGCATTCATTCCAAAGTGAAAAGACTATTCAATGTCAGAATCTTCTATCTTGCAGCATGAAGGTTTTGAAAATAATTCTCAAAGCGTTATTCTATTTTTTACTTTGCTTCTTGATAGCAGTAACCATTTTTGCTGCAGCATCTGTTGGCCTTGTTGATCGTACTCCCGCACAGCATTTTTCATCTTCTGCTGTAATGAAACAACGTCTTGACAGCCTGGGCAACTCGTGGAAGGTTGCAAAGCCAACAACAGCACTCCATGTTGGTTTTAGTAAAGTCAACATCACACCTTCTTTTAAAACTTCTACCGCTGGATACGCAAAGCGAAAACTGCAAAAGTTTAATGCTGTTCATGATTCAATCTTTGTAAGGACGTTTGTCATTGATAATGGTGTACAAAAAGTAGCCATTGTAAGTGCTGACCTGCTCATCATTCCGCCGACGGTCACTGCGTTATTAAAAACGCAATTACCTGAAATCGGTTTTAGCCTGGCAAATACTTATCTCGGTGCAACGCATTCACATAATAGTGTGGGGCACTGGGGAGAAGGTGCAACAAGATTTATCTATGGTAATTATAATGACTCTATTGTGCACCTTATTGCTGATAAAATAACAGAAAGTATCAGGCTTGCCTCTACTAATATGCTTCCATCTCAACTTTATAAAAGTGTTGTTTCTATTCCAGAAGCGGTTAGTAATCGTTTAATAAAAGGAGGTAAGGAAGATCCTTTTCTTCGTGCGGTTGAATTTCATAGAAGTGATAGCAGCAAGCTTCTTTTTCTTTCTTATACCGCTCACGCTACCTGTTTATTCTCAAAAGATCTTGAGTTATCAAGAGACTACCCAGGGAAGTTAGTTGATGACTTAGAGAGAGACGGCTATACTTTTACGATGTTCATGGCGGGTGCAGTAGGAAGCCATCGGGCAGACCCTCCGAAATTTGGATGGCAATGTGTTGATTGGATGGCAGAACATCTTTCCAACAGATATCAGCAATCATCAGATCAACTGAAAAAAGTTGAAGACTCGACCATTGCCATGGTGCATCTACCTCTTCCGTTAGGTGATCCTCAGGTAAAGATTACGGAGAATTTGAAAGTGCGTTCCTGGATGTTTACACGGGCATTTGGAGAATATCCAACCTACATCAATGCATTGCGTCTCGGTGATATTTTGTTACTGGGAACGCCCTGTGATTATTCTGGCGAATTTAGTCAAAGCCTCGATTCTCTTGCCATAGCCAATAATGTTAGCGTTATGGTAACAAGTTTTAATGGTGGGTATGTCGGCTATCTCACACCTTGCCCATACTATGATATTGATCATTATGAAACGCGCCTGATGAACTGGTATCCGCCAGGAACAGGAGAGTATTTGAATGAATCTTTATCGCGATTGATTACTATTCTTGGGAATTCCGATTGATTTCCAATTGATCAACTTATCTTTTGGAACTGCTGCTCTCATGTCTTTTGAGATCGTGTCGTGATACTTTTTAAGATAAGTCACCCAGGCAAATGGACGCCTCTTCTTCAAGTATTCTTCGTCAGGATCATTGTTAAAAGCTTCTATTTCAAAAGGATTATAACGGTAAGCGATATAGTGACATTGCCCGCGTGCCCGGGCGAGCAAATAGAAGAAAGCGTAAAACATCCAATGAAAAATAAAAAACATCTCTACCTGTTGCCAGAAATGTATTGTTTCATGTCGCATAAGTCTCACCTCATCTTCATCCAGACGACTGATCCAGACAAAAATGAAAAATGACAAACCGGTGTAGTAATTGAAAATTTTTTTACGGGTGTAAATCTTGTAGGGTAACATAACTTACTTATAAACGAATAATCTTCTCTTTTCAGTTCTTAATTAATGAAAATCTTCGAGACGAAGTGACTAGAAATATTACTCCAATTATTACACCAGAATTTAAAAGGTAAGCTGCTGTTTTGTAAAATTAATGTTGTGGATGCTTTTTGTACTTAAATCCAAGAATTATCACTAGCAAATTAATGATCATGGAAAAACTGTTTGTCACAATCAATGGAGTATCATCCCTTCGGAAACCATACCAGACCCATAAACCAAGTCCTGTAAATAAAATGATGAGATAAAAAAGTGAAAGGTCTTCTGCTTTCTTATTCTTGATAAGTTTGATGAGCTGCGGCAGCAATGAAATTGACGTACATATGCCTGCCGCAAGCCCTAGAATTTCTGTTTGATTGTCCACCGCTTTTTTCGTTTTCAAAGAAAAAAGCATGCCTCTCAAGCAACAGCCTAGAAAATCTTATTCGTAACGAAGTGCTTTCACAGGATTGGCTGAAGCCGAGCGCAAAGTATGAAAACTGATGGTTGCTAAGGCAATGACAAGTGCTACAAGACCTCCAAAGAAAAAGAAGAGAAGATTTATTTCTACTCTATAAGCAAATGAAGTTAACCAGGTTGAAAGCAACCAATATGTAACGGGAGTGACGAGGATAAATGATATGAGAATAAGCAACGTGAAATTTTTTGAAAGCAGAACAGTGATTTGCATTTCAGTTGCACCCAATGCTTTTCGGATACCAATTTCCTTTGTTTTTCTTTCGGTGGTAATTGCAGCTAGACCGAACAATCCCATGCACGAGATCAATATTGCAAGGCAAGCCATGATTGTTACCACTGCGCTCATCTGTTCATCCGAGCGATAAAGAACTTCAAAATGCTCATCCAGAAAGCTGTAACTGAAAGGGTAAGTGGTCACTAATTTTTCCCATGTTTCTTTCACTGCAGCAATAGCTTCCGCTTTATTTTGCCCGTCAATCTTTACTGACATTTCATCATAACCCCAAGCCGGATGAACAACCAGGGAAAGCGTATTGATTTTATGATGAAGAGAATTAAAATTAAAATCTTCTGTGACCCCGATGATAGAACCTAAGGAGTCATCAGGATACCAACTATGTCCTGCTGGAGTGCCGATGGTGTGCTTCATGCGAAGTTCTTTTGCCAGAGATTCATTAATAATAAATGCCAGGCCATTATCAGTTTTAAAATCTTTCGAGAATCCTCTGCCTTCCTTCATTTTTATTCCATACACTTTAAGGTAGTCATAGTCAACATTTACGTTGGAAGGGGTGATGTTCATGATCCCCGTATCTGCCTTAACTTTAAATCCCCACTGATGAAAATTATTTCCAAGACGTTGTCCGGAAGCAGTAACACCGTTGATAAATTTACTTTTAAGTAGTTCGGTCTTAAGCGTTTCAAATTTTTCATTCGCCTCGCCGTTCATATTAATCAGCATCATCTGATCTTTCTCAAACCCAATGTCTGTATTTCTCATGAAGGAGAGTTGTTGCAGTACAATGAGGGTACTTACGATCATGGCAAGGGCCAAGCCAAATTGGATTACCACTAAACTGCTTCTGAATATCGACTTACCTTCGCCTTTGTTTCCTTTTAACACTCGGGCCATGTTGAACGATGTCATGTAAAAGGCTGGATAAATACCGGTAATAAATCCTAATCCTAGCGTAACTGAAACCATGATCAGAATTCCTTCGGGTTGGTTGAGCAACGATAACAATGACAGTTGTCTTCCAATCAGGTCGTTGAGTAATGGAATAAAAAGTAAGTCTAGCAGAACAGCAAGGGCAAGTGCAAGGCAGGAGAGAAGCGTTGACTCGAAAATAAACTGCATGAATAGTTGAGTTTTTTTAGCGCCAACAGTTTTTCGCACACCGATTTCTTTCCATCGGTGAGAAGATCTTGCTGTAGTGAGATTCATAAAATTAACAGCAGCAATCAAAAGGATGAAGAGTCCTATCATGGTAAATAAATCAAGGTACTGTCCATTAAATTTCCGATAGTTATTATAATCGTGCTCTATGTCTGTTGAGGCCAGATGTACATCTTCAAGGCGTTGTAAGAACAAAACATAAGCCTTATTCACATCGGGTCCATCCATATGCCTTCTAAGAAAAGCAGGCAATTTTTCTTCCAGCGCGTTTACATCAGTATTTGGTTTAAGGACAAGATAAGTATTGAGAAAATTAGAACCCCATCGGTCGTTGAATTGTGGCTCTTCACGGGTTACAGTTGTAATACTGATTAGCGCATCAAATTGGAGATGAGAATTTTCAGGAGCGTTCTCTAGTATGGCGGTAATTTTATAGATCTTATCGCCCATTTTTAACGTTCCGTTTAATGCCTGGGAAGCATCATCAAAAAACTTTTTCGCGGTTTCTTTTGTGATCGCAATTGTATTAGGTTCGTCCAAAGCTGTACCACGATCACCCGATGCAACGGCATAGTCAAACATTTCTAAAAAAGAACTGTCAACCAGGGCGACATTTTCAATCAGAATTTTCTTTTCATCTTTCTCAACCAATTGCTTTCCTCTGTTCCAAAATCTTGCAAAACTTTCCACCTCAGGAAATTCTTCTTGAAGATTTGGTGCCATGCCTGGCATTGACAAGGCAACCTTTTGAACGTTTGTACCAGTAAAGTTTTGTACTTCATCAAGGCGATAAATCTGGTCTTTTTTTGCATGAAAGGAATCAAAGCTTCTTTCATCATTAATAAAAAGGTAAATAATGATGCATGCAGCAAGGCCAATAGCGAGGCTGAATATGTTTATAAAAGCATAAAGCGGATTTTGCCGGATGTTGCGAAGGGCAATGGCAAGATAATTTTTTACCATGGTAGGGATGTTATTTTAATAGGTACTCGAAATCCGTTAAATAGTTACCTAATATATCTAATTTCTTTTCCTTTTGTCCGCTGTGTATAACAATTGGCAATTATTGCAATAGAAACTCCTTCTTTGGGTTTTGCCAGTATAAGTTTTAAAAGCAGGGAGGTCGCAGCGCTTGCATTTTCTTTTTGTGAAGATCAGCCAGTGCTTTTTAAGCTCAAATTGTTTTTTCCATTCATAGAAATCAAAACTGTATTGACGTGCTTCTGCGATTAATTCAGTTAGTTTTTTGGGAGGCAAAGCACCAATCGTAGATTCCGGGTGAACGTAAATTCTATATAAGACTTCATTTTTTATGATATTGCCAACGCCAGAAAATATGTTCTGATCAAGCAATGCATCCCCAACATTCATTTCAGGAAGTGCCTTTAATTTTTTTCTTGCTTTACGAGGATTCCAAAGATCATTCAAAACGTCAGCGGACCAATCGTATCGTTCGTCAAGATCTTCTTCAATTACTGTAACTGCAGTTGTATAAAAATTCAACTCCTCATCATTTTCAAAAACAAAGGATAACCGGGGTGGAGCGGGTTTCCGTTCGTTGATGCGGTAGCTGCCAAACATCAGGAAGTGAATGCGAATGGTAAAATCTTTGAATACAATTAAAAAATGTTTGCCCCAGCTTTTGAAGGAGATGATTTTCCGGCCAGTTATTTTTTCATAATCAATCTTCGATTGACCAGAGGCCATTGTTATCTTTTTTCCTGCAAATCGTTTTAATTCTTCTTTAAGGATAACAAGCGAAGGTCCTTCCATAGCTATAGATAAAATCTTTTAGTACACTGTAAAAACGTATACCTTCACTTCAAAATATCCAAATGATTATCCATGTTACAGACGAACATCAATGGGGTGAATGTGAACACCAGATTGTTGTGAAGCACATCAACTAAGCGGTGTACTTGATCGTTATTTCAAAAACAGAACTAACCTTTTGCTTCTGTATATAGATGAACATGCACTGCAATCACCTTTGAAGTATGAAGCTGCACCAACAGGAGAACTGTTTCCACATGTATATGGTGAAATAAATAAGAATGCAGTGAAAAGTGTAGAGAAGTTAGGGTAGGGGTTAACGTAAGAGCTATATGCCTTATACCGTGTTGATCAATTCGGAGCGATACTAAAAGAAAAAAGCCGCTTCAGGTACTGAGCGGCTAATCTCCAACATAAAAACCCAAAAATCCAAATAAACAATCAACCTAAAATCTTCCAAGCTTTCGCACATTACTTTTGCGAAGGCGAATTTGTATATGGTTAAACAAATCAATAGCTAATCCAACGGCAGTGCAAGCACCGATAAAAGTCATAAAGGGGGCGTAAGAATAATCTTTCTCTAGTCCATCAAAGCCTGCATATAACATCGTGATGACAGCAATGATTGCAAGAAGTAATACAGTCAAATTCTTCATAGGTATTGCGGAATGGTGATACAATATTAGGCAAACGTCAGAAATGTATTTTTAATGCTTAGTGTAAAATCTAACGATGTAAGTTAAAGTCGTTTTAAAAAATTGAATAAGCAGCCGTAACTTCAAATTGATATTAAAATTAGCGGTGGAATAATTTTTTGACACTAGAATTGAAAAAAGTTTATGGCTAAATATTCAAAAAAAGCACAGGAAAAAGTTGCTGAGACAATGCATGAGATGAAAGAAGGGAAGCTTAAGTCGGGCGGCAGCGGCAAAAAAGTAAAAAATCCAAAGCAAGCAATCGCCATTGGTTTATCGGAAGCAAGAAAGGCTGGGGCTAAAGTGCCTGCAAAGAAAAAATCAAAATCAAAATCTTAGTTTACTGCTTTCACAATAAGCATTGGTAATGCAATGAGGTAAGAATGGCGTGCCTCTATTATATAAGAAAGATAATACAGTCAGCTAGATTGTACTTAGTTCATTTGTAAGGAGAACTCTTGTACAATTAACCTTTTGATTTCTTCTTTGCTTAGTGGCTTATTGAAATAGTACTTGATTCCCATTTCCTTAGCTTTTTGAACATCCTTAGGATCGGCAGAAGAAGTTAAGATTACAATTGTGATAAGGTGTTTCTCAGGAAGATCCATCGCCAGAAAGGCCTCAAAAAATTCATAGCCGTTCATGATGGGCATATTAAGATCAAGGAAAATAATATCGGGCTTTTGCATTTCTCCGTTTCTGCATTTCTCCAGAATCTCCAGCGCTTGTTTTCCGTTGGCGGCAAAATTAATTTCATTTGCAAGCCCCAGTGATATGATTGTCTTTTCACTTAAAAAGTTAAAGATTTTGTCGTCATCAATCAACAGTATATTCTTTTTCATATCGCGCTGTAATTTTGTTAGATTAAAGATAATTCCTTTCTCAAGATAACAAGATTAAAAAAACATTTTGTTATCGACAAGACAATAAATAGGTGGCATGGTTTTTAAATTTAGCCGCTTCGAGGTAATACAAATTAATGATTAGGGTTTAAGCAGAACCAGCGACAAGAGAAAGACAAGTCCTAATCCATAAGAGGAGTCACTTAATATCTTGCTTCTACACCAAAAACTTCCTGATAGTATTCGTCCAATGAACTTGTTCTGGTTTTAGGAAAGCCAGGTTCTTCCATTGTTACCCAGAAGTCATCAGAATCTTTTACTCTTGTAATGATATACGTGGTTTGGTTTGTATGTGCACGCACTGATTTTGCTCCCTCTTCAAAATGGCTGATAGTTTCCTCGATAAGATCTAAATGTTCTGGCATATTTTCGAAATTACTAATTTTAAGATTCCTCTCAAAAAAATGCGAAAGCACTTGGCGTATTCCTTCAGATTAAAGACTTTGCTGCCGCTACGAACAGCGAAGGCGTGGGTGCGATAAATTTGATTTCAATTATGAAAGCTTCCTCTATAAACGAGATTAAAAAAGAACTGCGCTTACTCGATGCTGATGCCCTCCAGGAATTGTGCATGCGTCTTGCCAAATACAAAAAGGAGAACAAAGAACTATTGAGCTATCTGTTATTTGAAGCGCATGATGAACAGGCCTATGTTGGTAATATCAAGGCGGAGATTGAATTACTTTTCAAATCGTTACCACACAATAATGTTTACTATGTCAAAAAATATCTCCGTAAGATATTGCGATATGCAAACCGACAAATTAAATACTCTTCAGTTAAACAAACTGAGGTAGAAATAAGAATTTTCTTTTGTCAACAAATAAAGGAAGCGAATGTGCCTCTGCATCAAGGAACGGTTCTTTACAATCTGTATCAACAGCAACTGAATAAAATCAACACTGTCATCAATAAATTACCGGAAGACGTTCAATTTGATTTTGAAAACGATATGGCAACTTTGAACTTAAACCGGCCTTTCAAAGTTTAGGTACTATTATAAGCTGTCTATAGTTTCCCTGTATTGGTCTAATAGAAATGAATCTACATCTAGAATAGAACTTAGTGATTAATCTTTTAGTCCTAATCGTAGTCTAAAAGCAAATAAAAAATAATGATATGAAGAAGAATGGAATGTTAACATTTTTAATGCTCTTAAGTACAATCTTATTTGCCCAGCAAGGGCATGTTGATCCCAGCCAAAAAGCATCGAAAGAAGCGGAACAAATGCGTAAAGAACTCGCCCTTACTGAAGCACAATATGCCTCTGTAAAATCGATCAACGAAAAATATGCTTTGAAGGCGCAGGAGATACGGGCAGATTCAAGTGCAGCGAAAGATGAATCAAAGGATAAGTTCAAAGCCGCACGATCAGAAAAAGATTCAGAACTTAAAAAAGTACTCACTGCGGAACAAATGGCGAAATGGAATGCCATCAAATCTTCGAAGAAGCAAAGTAAAGCTGTATCGAAAGGTAAAGGCGGAAAATATGGAGAAAAGGTAAAAAGTGATTTATCACTCTCGGATGATCAATATGTGAAGTTTCAGGCGTTGAACAAGCAGATAAAAGATCGACATGTAGAAGTGAAGAACAATTCCGCCTTGTCTGACGAGCAAAAGAAGGATGAATTGAAGAAGCTGAAAAAAGAGCACAATGAAAAAATGAAAACCATTTTAAACGAAGATCAATTGAAAAAATGGAATGACATGAAGGAACAAAATAAGAAGCGTAAATCGGAAAGTAAGTAATGATGCTTAAAGAATTAAAAACCTGGGGTGATCTCAGGTTTTTTTCTTGTCGACCTTTTTCAAACAAACAAGTATAAGTCCTGTATAATTTCAGACTAATACTTTACCTTCAGCAGTAGTCTTGATGTATTGTTCGCGATATTTTAACACAGCTTTTTCCTTGGCTTTGGCTTCTAACATCACATCGAATTTCTTTCCATAACGTTTTAGATACTGGTAGATAAAATCTGCATGTGCAGTTTCTACGGTCGTTTTGTCTTCATACTTTTTCTTCGAGCTTGAATAGTGAACAATAGGAGTGATGCCTTCAGGCCATGTGCCAAGAGCATGAAGTAATGCTTCTTCCTCTGTCATGCCACCGGTGCAGAATTGATGGTGTAAATAATCAAATACAATGGGAATTCCCGTTTGTTCATTTACGCGTAACAGGTCTCGTACTGAAAACATGTTCGCTTTGTCATCATTCTCGATCGTTATCCTTTTCTTTGCAGTTTCTGGCAGAAGTGCATAGTGCGTTATGAATCGATCAAGGGCGGAGGTTTTATCGCCATAAGCACCTCCGATATGGATATTTATTTTTGCAAAGGGTGAAAGCGGCAGTCCTATCATATCCATGATTTCACCGTGCTGCCGCAGCTCTTTCAACGTCTTGGTTAAAACATCTTTATTTTGTGTAGCCAGTACGTTAAAAGGACCTGGATGAAATGTCAACCGCAAATTATTCTCAGTAACCTTCTTGCCTATGTTATTAAGAATCTTTGAAATGGCTGCAATGTCAGGGAGGTCTGAGAATTCATACTCGCTCATCCAGGGAAACATATCGCTGCTCATGCGATACAATGACATGTTATGTTGAATATTCCAATCAATTACTTTACGCAAATCAGAAACATTTTTAAGCGCAATTCCCGATGCATGGGCAATGCCCTTCGCCTGAAACGTACGTTTCATCAAAGACCGATTTACCTTGATTTCATTCTCAGCAAGCGTATTATTAATACAAGCGTAACCTAAGCGCATAACAACATATTCATGCTTAGAACCTGTATTTTAATTGAATGGTTTCTAGCTGGTAATGATTGCAATCAGTATTAAGAATTAAATTAGCAATGAACTTATTGAATGATAAATACTGAATCATTACCAAGCAGCATTATTTTTGAAAGCTATAATAATCTCTGTATGTTCGTTATAACACATCACAACGTTTAAGTGGATGTGAGACTTAAAAGCTGATAAAATGAGTGATGTAAAATTAAACGATCCAACACTTCCTGTTGATCTCGCACCATTAAGTCTTGACAAGCCTGAATTGATTACAGCAACATTTGCAAAAGAGAAAGTTAACTTTGTTTTTGGTCTGGATGGTAAACTTGTTGTATCGGTATTCAATGCAGAAGATGATGTTGATCCTGCTCACGTTTTTGGGAAAAAAGATATTGCGGATATTCCATTCGATGCAGCAAGTGCCTGGTTAAAATATGCAGGAACGAGTAACATCAAGCTGACGTCAGGGCTTAACATTAAATCAGCTGGGTTTGAAATTGACACCGCAGCAGGTCTTCAATCTTATGTTTACCGAAAACACGGTGCTTCAGAATTACTGGCGGAAGCACAGAGAAATGACCTCTTATCGTTAAAGACCATTTTCTCCAAAGAACAAATTAAAACTCTTGAAATCAACGAAGCAGTTGGCCTGGAGTTCAGTGGGAAGTTAAGCGCCTCTATAAAATTATCATGGGCCGATGTTTGGACAACAGGATTTAAAGGTCTTACGGAACTATTGGACAGTGCTGAGTTGGTGAAAATAAAATTTGGACCTGAAGCTTCAATCAGTACCACGGTACAGGTGGGAGACTCTTTCCAAACTCAAATTATTAAGAAAGGTGCAAATCAGTATCTTCTTCGTATTAAACGCAATCAATCCAAGATTAAGACATTTTCATTTGCGGCAAGTATCACCGTAATGATAGACAACCCCGAGATAATCACAACGCACCTTGAGAATATCTTGGAAGACTTATTGGAAGTGAATTATGATAAGGTAAATAAGATTGTATCCAAAACCGTTAACACATTAACAGAAGAAGATGTCATCCTTCTGGAAGCAATCGCGGCAAGATTGGGTTGGATCGATACAGATATCTTAACAAAACTAAAGACGGAGCTTGCAGATCTTAAAGTAAAATTTAATGATAGGATCGGAGAGGCAGTAAGAACAAAAGTGACTGCGGGGTTTGCTTATGATTATCTACGTTCTAGTGAAAATGACACAATATTTTCTGCTACACTGAATGAAGAAGCACTGGATCAGTTTCATTTGGATATACTCAAGGCAAACACGAAGGTATTAATTGATCATGTTCTTATTAATCCTAAGTCAGCCATTTTAAAGAAAGTTGTTTTTCTAAGTGTTGACATTAAAAAGCAGCAACACAGCCGTGGATTTACAATAGGGTTAGGCAATTGGGTGGCAGGCGATAAAACTACAGCCAGCATGACCGTTACGAAACGTCAAAGCGAGGAAGGAATGCAGGTTAACTATGACGGAAGACGCAGCTTTGAAGACAAAGTAGGGAAATCAAAACGAAGATGGCGAGTTGACTTTAATGCGGGGATGTCAAAGATTTCGAATCAACGACTTCCCTTAGCAAATGAATTCGATTATAGCTTATACTTAAACTACGAATGGGAGGAAAAGAAATTTAACAGCAGAGATCTCGCTTCTTTTCTTGACTTCTGCAGAGTTTGGAATATTATTAATGAAGGTCAATTCCATGCCCTACTCGGGAAGTTGGATAAGGAGTTAAAAAATGCATCGGCATTAACATACGCGTGCCATAATACCTATCCCTCCGATGTTTTCATTTCAATCATTAACACCATTGCTACAGCTACTGACGCTGTTGCTCATGCTGATTTTTATTTATCCCTCGGAGCTTCTCTTCCTTATTGGGAGCCGTTTTCTATTCGCATGGATCCGGATAAAAGGGCAGTTCATTATGCGGCTGCTTGGAAAGAATTTTTGCTTACGGAATCAATTATTCCTGAAGAGATCGCATATCAGCATTTAAAAAAGGTTGATAAGAGCCTCGCTGAAAAAGAGTATGATTACAAGCCCAACGGGCTCATCAATTTTAATGCATTTGCTTTTAATGCAAAATCAAATCCAGGAATAGTTAAAAACTTTCGTGCTTTTCGTGAAGGCATAATTGAACTGAGCAAAGCGATTGATCCAAAATCGCTTGTTGTACACGAGCCAGTCATTAATCTTGCGTTTCAAAAGATCGAAAATTTATGGCGCCATCCGATTCTGATAAAGGCGTTTGGCGATTATCTAATCAGGGTGTCCAATCACTCGTCCTTACTACTTACAAATGCTGTATTTACTGGGGAATTGAGATATACAATAAAGAATAAAGAGCAAGTTATTATTATTGGAAAATCGTGATGAAGAATCTCGAGATTAAGGAGAGATAGTTGGAATAAATAATACACTTGCTTGAGTTACATTCTGACAAAGGATGGCAGTGTAATGTTTTTATTTCGAGACTGAATGTTCGACTATGATACTTAAAAATAAAAGTCAGACGCGAAAGTCTATCTGGTTTGTTGTTAAAGTTAAACCAGTTCTCAGCAGGGTAACCCGTTTCCTTAAAGCACTTTGGCTATACATTGCGGGAGTCATTGCCGTGCTTGCTATCTATTATTTGTTAACGGCAGTTGAGCAGGGAATTGATGTTGTAATACTGAGTGGTGAGCAAATGTGGCCAGGCATCCTCACCGTTGTTTGTGTTTTCCTTTGGGCATTCTTAGTGTGGTACAGCTGTAGAATGCTGAGCTACATCAGGCAAAATAGAGACGATGAGATGTTTGTTCTTGGCGAACCATCATCTGCAAGGTTGTATAAAAAGTATTGTATTCCCGCAACATTTCACAGACATATCCCGCGCTTATTAGCTTATAATTGTTTCGTCAGTGTTCAAGTCGCCATTTTCAATTTACCCAGATTCGAAAATTTTCAGATCATTCAAGATCCTGCCTGGCGATGGTTTGAAATGTTCCTAATCATTTGTCTTCATAATACTTTTTATTTTTTACTAACGGACGTTTTTGAAGGCCATAAATCAGCTGTGTATTTGAAGCGTTTAAAATTGATCACTTCCATTACCATCATTCTCTATTCTGGTTTTCTGATGTATCATATTGTTATCTTCAGCACAGGAGATTTGATGACTAGCCCGTTACGTCATCGGTTTTGGTTGCTCATCATTGCCTTACTGATCTTTATTCTACAAGTAGCAAGTGTTTTCTTCTTTGTCTCGAGAAGACGAATGATTGATAAAGCTGTACTACAAAATCCTGAGGCACACAAGTCAAGATTCATGCAGCTGATTGGCGTTAACCCGCGTTTTAATGCTGCCGAGATTCCTGCTTTTATTGTCTTTCACGGTGTAGTGGCAATAGTTGCACTATTCTATTTTCTCTCCGTATTCACGTTCAGTTTTTCGCGTACCATTGGCCCTATGGCTTTTTCGCTACTTGCATTAGGTGTGCTTACGGGATTAGCCAATTTCATCACCATGGGCAGCATAAGAATTTCATTTAACCTGTTTATTCTCGTCTATGTACTTGCTTTTATTTTCGGACAATTTCGCGAGCCGTATGAAGTGCGGCTAACCAAAAGTGAAGAGAATGAAATGATATTTTCAAAACGTCTGGATACGCAGGAATATTTAAAGAAGTGGTTTACCCGAACTACAAATATTATTCAGCGTGACTCTTCCCGAAAATTTCCGGTTTATATTGTTTTATCCAACGGTGGGGCATCACGCGCAGGAAAGTGGTCGAGCAGTGTATTAAGTCATATACAAGATTCAACTTATAATCCTGCTGAACCTGATAATAGTTTTAAGGATCATATTCTTTGCATTGCCGGAGCCTCTGGCGGAACAGTAGGGAATTGTGTTTTTTATAGTTTGATGAAAGCTGCACAAGATGGTAAGATCGAGAAGAATCATTTTGAGCAGCATAGTTCTGATTTCTTTAAAACAGATTTTCTTACCTACACCTTGGCTAGATTTTTAGGTCCAGACATGTTTAGACACATTAGTCCGGTGCAGATATTACCAGACAGGGCAGCTGCGTTGGAAGAGGTGATTGCTGGTGGCTCCAAGGACCAAGTACTCAATGCGTATTTCAACACTAATGTTTCTGATGTTTTCGATAACAGCGGAAGCCTTCCCATTCTTTTTATTAATGCAACACAGGTTGACAACGGGATGCCTGGAGTGATTGGTTCGGCAAAACTTCCGACTACTTCCCAGCGAACAGATATACTCAGCCTTGTTGACAGCATGAGCAAAAAGAAGGAAGGGAACTTGTTACTGACTACTGGCGCAGTGTTAAGTTCACGATTTCCATACGTATCCCCTGCAGGGAAAATTTATGATCGCTATTATGTCGATGGCGGATATTTTGATAATTCAGGTGCAGGTACCGTACTTGAATTTATTCAGGAGATGGAACAATTCTTCAAAAATCCGGACAATGATAGTATCACCCAGTATAGGCATCGTTATACTTTTCATATTGTGCACATTACAAATTCAGAGCAGGTACCAAGGCCAACAAAAAATATTCATCCCTTAATTAATGATCTACTCACCCCTGTGCTTACGCTGGCTGGCATGCAAGGCTCAAGTACAAACATCGGAAATGGCATTTTGAGAAATGCTTTTAAACCATTCAATAGCGATAGTACGACCGCTTTAATTACCTACAGCCTTTACAATTCAGATTGGCCAAAAACAGAATCTGAAAAAGGAAAGTATGAAGAAGGATACCCCATGAGTTGGGTGATATCGCACTATCAGTTAGATCGCATTGAAAAAGCACTCAAAGAGGCCAATAATAAAAACTTCGATAAGTTTAAGTTTTGAAGGCTTAAGAAAAATGGATTTGCTTGAACAGAATAAATTTAACGGGCACTGACAAGATCAGTTTTAATACAAGTTGAACACTTTACCTAGTACTTCTTGCCCACTAAGGACTGATTGTCTTCAATCAACTTTTTGATTTTTACCACAGCACTATAGACACCTTGCCCATATTCATTCTTTTTAAAACGGGGAGTCAGATCTTCTCTTATGATTCGGGCAGCTACTTCATCTTTAATTATTTTTTCAAGACCATAACCCACTTCAATTCTTACTGATCTGTCTTTTTCAGAAATAAAAATTAAGAGTCCATCTTCGTACTGCTCTCTTCCCAACTTCAGTTTCTCTAATATTTTTATGGTGTGCTCATTCATGTTCTCACCATCCAATGTTTCAATTGTATGTATAGCAATTTGTGAACCGACATTGTTTTCAAGATCCATGATCAATTGAGAAATACTATCTTCCGCAGTCTTGGTCAGCAAATCGGCATTGTCAATAATAGGTTGAACAAGGGAAGGTTCATCCTTGGTTTTGTTGTTGCAAGACAGGACTAACATAAAAACAATTATTGCAAAAGTGTACAGCGATAGATTTTGGCTTAACAGCATATTGGCGTTGGTTGCATACAAGCAATTTACAAAGCTTGCCATTTATACACGAAGGAATACCTAAAATATGGTGCGATAAATTAGTACTAGCAATTGATAGTTTACAAGCGTCTGTTTAGGTCCGTGCTTTCATTAACTCCTGCACGAAAACTAGGAAAGATTGATAGCTAGTCATCCATTAGTCAGCTAAATTCTTCATAGGTCACAGGAAGTTTCTGTTCAAAAAACAGTCAACAGAAGTTGAAATTAATACAGCATAGTAATAACTTATTTCGTTACTTTTTTGTATCTTAAGTAGTCACTTATTCAGCTACTCAAGCTGATTTTTTTAAAACCAATCATCAATTTTTTGTCGTTTTAGCATCGTTGCAGAGAGTGGACAGAGAGTCCGGCAAGAGTGCAGGGAGAGTGGAGAGAACCCTTGCAATGGACTTTCCCTAGATAACGCCAGCCCTTAAACATGCCTTTATCTTCAACTGCATAAGCCAACGTTACCCTTAATCTGATATAATGCTTTTTGACACGAGGTGGCAGACGAAGAAGTTATCTTGCTTTAAATACTTATTACTATGGCAACACTTCAGATGAATTCGCTGATCAAAGGCGTACGCGGGTCTATTGGCAGTCTTGTGCTAAGGCAAGTTGGCAAAAAAACCATTGTTTCAGGTGCACCAAGTTTACCAGTCAGGCAAAGTGAAAAGCAAAAAGAGAACAGGTTGAAATTCAAGCACGCAAGTGCCTGGGCGAAGGCAATGATGAAAGATCCTCAGAAGAAGGCCTACTATCTGCAAAAAGCAAAGAAGCTTAAGCTTACAAACGCTTACACCGCAGCCATTACCGATTATATGCGCAAAGGGGAGGTCAGGGAAATCGATCACAGTAGATACAACGGTAAGGTTGGTGATACGGTCAAGATCAAAGTGTATAAAAAGGGCTTCCCAGTCAATAAGGTGAATATCATTTTGATGGATGCAAATGGAGAACCAATAGGATCAGGGCTGGCAACGAGAAAGGATGCAGGCGAATTCGTTTATAAATTCACTACCCTGCCCGAAAACCAAACGGCGTTGAGAATCAAAGTAGTGCTTTCCGATCACAGCTTTAATGAGGTAGCAAAAGAGCAAACTATCACGGTTCTGTCCTGAAATAATCACCTTTCCGCTGCGTTTAACATATCCGGAATTAACGTGCTAAAGCATTGATTTAGAATACGCTTCGGGGAACTGCAGGAAAAAATTGCTTTTGAGGGAGGGTTTGCGAGCCAATTCAGTGCAGTTGAAGACCTGGCTTTAGGATATTTTAATTGCAAGATGGCTCTTCTCGCTCAATAAAATTTTGCAACTATCAAAAAAAGCTTCATTTTTAGCGGTTGAACTGATACTGTTCATGGATCCGGATTTACCCAAACTATCCTAAACAAGTCAGAACCAAAACTACCAGACAAAACCTATGCAGAAACTACACACCCCGGACTACATTGTCTTTTTTGTTTACTTTATTATAGTAGCCGCTTACGGTTACTGGGTTTATTACAAAAAGAAAAAAGCGGAAACTGATTCAAAGGATTTCTTCCTGGCAGAAGGATCTCTCACATGGTGGGCAATTGGTGCTTCCCTCATAGCTTCAAATATTTCGGCCGAACAATTTATCGGGATGTCGGGCTCCGGTTTTAAAATGGGCCTTGCCATTGCTACTTATGAATGGATGGCCGCGGCCACATTGCTCGTTGTGGCTATATTCTTCATGCCTATTTACCTGAAGAATAAGATCTATACGATGCCTCAATTCTTAACACAACGGTATAGCAATACGGTAAGTACTATTATGGCTGTGTTCTGGCTATTGCTTTACGTTGTTGTAAACCTTACTTCAATTCTTTTCCTTGGAGCCCTGGCAGTAAGTACAATTTCCGGAATTGATTTCTGGGTCTGTATGTCTGGCCTTGCCTTCTTTGCTATTGTCATTACCCTTGGGGGGATGAAGGTTATCGGGTATACCGATGTAATCCAGGTTTTCTTTTTGATCCTTGGCGGATTAGCAACTACTTATCTCGCGATGAATCTGGTGTCAGAACATTTTGGAACATCCGGAATGTGGGAAGGATTCTCTTTAATGATGGATAAGGCGGATGATCACTTCCACATGGTGTTCAATGAAACCAATCCGAATTATTTAGACCTTCCGGGTTTAACGATTCTGATCGGTGGTATGTGGATCGTAAACTTGAATTACTGGGGTTGCAACCAATACATTACACAACGTGCATTGGGCGCAGATCTCCCAACGGCTCGCAATGGTATTTTATTTGCCGCTTTCTTAAAGCTTTTAATGCCGGTAATTGTTGTACTCCCAGGTATTGCAGCCTATGTATTGTATCAGGAAGGAATGTTTCAGAATGAAATGATCTCTGACGGATCACTAAATCCTGACAGAGCTTATCCTGTATTATTAAACCTTCTGCCAATAGGCTTGAAGGGTCTTGCATTTGCTGCGTTAACCGCTGCTATCGTTGCGTCACTTGCCGGAAAGGCGAACAGTATCTCTACTATTTTTACACTCGATATTTATAAAAAGTTCTTCAATGCGGAGGCTTCCGAAAAACAACTTGTATACGTTGGCCGCATTACCATCTTCGTATCAATGGTAGTAGCGATGGCAATTTCTCCATTGCTGGGTATCGATAAAAAAGGCGGGTTCCAATACATTCAGGAATACACAGGTTTTGTATCGCCAGGTATCTTTGCAATCTTCATCCTTGGATTTTTCTGGAAACGCACTACGGCAAAAGCAGCTCTTGTTGCTGCAGTAATTACTTTCCCATTATCGGTACTGCTAAAAGTACTTCCAACATGGACAGATTTATCATTTATGGGCGGATCAGGATTTGCTGTGCTTAATCCAGAATCTGCTTTATTTGAAATTCCTTTCCTTGACAGAATGGGCTTTGTATTTTTAATCGTGGTGGCGCTAATGGTTATAATAAGTTTAGCCGATCCTAAAAGCAAAAACAATCCTAAAGCCCTTGAAATTGATGCGAAAATGTTTAAACCTGAAGGAGCATTTGCAGTTGGTGCGGTCATCATTTGTGGTGTACTCGCAGCGTTGTATTTATATTTCTGGTAATAATATCTAAATAATAAAAAGCCACGGTCTTTAATGATCGTGGCTTTTTTGTTTTCAAACATGTTCAAAACATGGGAAAAGGAAATCTTGTATATTTAGATTATGAACAGGATCGATCGTCTCACCGCTATTCTCATTCAGCTGCAAAGTAAACGTGTTGTAAAAGCTGAAGAAATCTCGGACCGTTTTGAGATAAGCCTTCGCACTGTTTATCGCGATGTAAAAGCCCTCATGGAGGCAGGTGTGCCCATTGGCTCAGAAGCGGGCAAAGGGTACTTTATAGTAGATGGTTACCATCTTCCTCCTGTAATGTTCAGTCAGCAGGAAGCGAGTGCTATGCTCACCGCAGGAAAGCTTGTTGATAAAATGACAGACGTCTCCATTCGCAAAGCGTATGAATCTGCCATGTTCAAAATAAAATCAGTGCTTAATAATTCTGAAAAAGACCACCTGGAAAACCTTCAGTCATCAATAGAGATTCTTAGACACGATCAGAACGATAGTTATCCTAACGAGTACATGGCGGAGATCCAGAATGCCATCTCTAAGAAGAATGTGCTGTACATGGACTACTTGTCGAACAAACAAGAAAAAACACAAAGAGAAATAGAACCAATAGGTGTAGTACACTATTCAGGCCGTTGGCATTTAATAGGATGGTGCAGGCTCCGAAATGGCTATCGCGATTTCAGGATAGACCTCATTCAAAGTCTTAAAAACCTGAATTCTAATTTTAATACACGCAATCGTCTTACCCTTCAGGAGTATTTCCAAAGTCTTACTGCAGCACATCAGGATATGGAGCGGGCAACAGTCACGTTTGATAAATCTGTGTCGAGCTATCTTAAGAATGCGCGTTACTACTACGGTTATGTTTCCGAAGAAGACCTCGGAGACCGTTGCCGGATGACTTTTTTAATAGCAAGCATGGGTTCATTTTGCCGTTGGCTTCTGATGTATGGAAGCGCAGTCGAAATTGAAAGTCCTGATAAATTAAAAGAGACGATGGAGGAGATGGTTGAAGAGCTTGCGGCACATTACAGATCATCAGTCTTGAAATATTAAACTTGCAATGATCGATTTACAATATCAATACGCTCTAGTCACATCTGCACGATCAGTGCTCTTTGACTATTGTGAAACAATTGAACCGAAACAATTTAATTTTAAACTCGCTAGCTTTGGAAATAAGAGCATAGGAGATTTGCTTATCCATATTGCAGAAGTTTACCACCACTGGATTGGGAATTTTGCAGGCGTCAACAATTCTATACTAATTGTAAAAGCAGATTGCATTACTGTAGGCGATGTAAGAATACTGTTTAAAGATGTTGATAAGTTAATTGAAGATTTTCTGATGACATTCCATCAGTTGATGAACCCTTTCACAGCAAAGATTCCTGGAAGAGAACAGCAATTTACTGTTACACCGCTACAATTATTTACACACGTTATCACGCATGAGTTTCATCACAAAGGACAAGTTTTAACAATGTCTCGCCAGCTGGGTTACACTCCCGTAGATACTGATATTATCAGGACTCTTCCAGAGGGATGATCCAATTTCTCCAACAACAATTAGTATTGTTTTTACGTTTAAAGCGCTTACGCGAACAGCAATCCTTGGTCAAAAGAAAAACACTTTTCCCTTCATATCTATTCATCCGCATCTATATTTGTGTGTCACATCAAAGGCACCTGATTGGTTGTTCTTAGTGAATATCCTAAGCATTTGATTAGTGACATACATACAATCATCAACGCTTCTTCCTATGGATGATTTTCTTGCGGCCCGCGCACAGATGGCATTGTCTCTTGGGTTTCACATTATCTACGCCTGCATTGGTATGGTCATGCCATTCTTTATGGCAGTGTCACACTATCGCTGGCTGCGCACAGGCAATGAGCATTTTAAAAACATTACAAAGGCTTGGAGTCAGGGTGTTGCTATCTTCTTTGCAACGGGCGCTGTATCTGGCACAATGCTTTCATTTGAACTTGGTCTCTTATGGCCTTCGTTCATGAAGCACGCGGGGCCTATCTTCGGAATGCCATTCTCATTAGAAGGAACTGCTTTCTTTATTGAAGCAATTGCACTGGGCTTTTTCTTATACGGTTGGGATCGTTTTAATAAGTGGTTTCACTGGTTTACTGGTGTGGTGGTAGGTGTAAGTGGATTAGCATCAGGGATACTTGTAGTTGCTGCCAACGCCTGGATGAATAGTCCGTCAGGTTTTGATTATGTCGATGGTCAATACTTGAATATAGATCCCATAAAAGCAATGTTTAATGACGCATGGTTTTATCAGGCCTTGCACATGACCCTCGCAGCGATTGCTGCAACTGGTTTTGCTGTGGCAGGTGTACATGCGCTAATGATCCTACAGAAAAAGAATGTTGCTTTTCATACAGAGGCATTTAAGATTGCAGCGATATTCGGTGCTGTAGCAGCACTCCTTCAACCCTTGAGTGGGGATTTATCCGCGAAAGATGTTGCGAAAAGACAACCTGCTAAGTTTGCGGCAATGGAAGCACACTTTCACACCGAGAAGAATGCACCGCTTATCCTTGGAGGCATACCGGATGAAAATAATAAACGTGTCGACTATGCATTAAAAATTCCGGGTATGCTTAGCTTTCTTGTTTATGGAAACCTTACGGATGAAGTAAAAGGATTAGATGCTATCCCGCCCGAAAACCATCCACCAGTTGCCATAACACATTATGCTTTTCAAATTATGGTAGGCATCGGAATGTTTATGGTACTGTTATCACTATTGTTTTTTATTGCACTCAAGAAGACAAATTGGTTTCAGGCGAGATGGTTTCTTAAGTTCTTTGCTTATGCTACACCATTGGGATTTATTGCAGTAGAGGCAGGATGGACTGTGACAGAAGTTGGGCGCCAACCCTGGATTATAAATGGAATCATGCGCACAGCAGATGCTGTTACTCCTATGCCAGGCATTGCTTATTCATTTTATCTTTTCACTGCTATCTATATTTCTTTAACGCTTGTTGTAATTTTCTTATTGAACAGGCAAATTAAAATGGTGCCTGTATTGTACGACAAGCCTTTAAACACAACATTAAATAAGTAGTGTATGGAGTACGTTGTAATCGCATACTTGGGGCTTTCTATTTTGCTTTACCTATTATTAGGTGGTGCAGATTTTGGCGCAGGCATTCTTGAGCTATTTACTTCTAAACGCAATAGAGGGCGCACGCGTGAAACACTGTACCATGCCATCGGTCCCATCTGGGAGGCAAATCACATGTGGCTGATCATCGCCATTGTAATTTTGTTCGTTGGTTTTCCTGTTATTTATAGTCAAATGTCTACATACCTGCACATTCCATTGGTGATTATGCTCATGGGAATTATAGCACGCGGTACTGCGTTTGTGTTTCGTCATTATGATGCAGTGAAGGATGATATGCAGTGGTTGTATAATAGAATTTATGCGTTGTCGAGTCTTGTCACACCTTTATTTCTAGGCATTATAGCGGGCAGTGCCTTATCAGGAAAAATTAATCCGGATGCTAAAGATTTCTTTTCGGCCTATGTTATAAGTTGGCTCAATTGGTTTTCCATTGGTGTTGGATTGTTTACTGTATCGCTTTGTGGTTTTCTTGCTTCTATTTATTTGATTGGTGAAGCAGAGAACGAACAAGACAAAAAACGATATATTCAAAAAGCTAGACGCATGAATATCGCAGCTGTAATTTGTGGTGCGTTGGTATTCATTGCTGCGGAGTTTGAAGGTGTTCCCTTACGTCAATGGGTTTTTGAGAATCCCATTGGGTTGCTGGCGGTGATCGCAGCAAGTCTTTCACTAATATTACTTTGGTATCTGACGATGCTTGGAAGGACCATGATCCTTCGTGTGCTGGCAGGCTTTCAAGTAACCATGATTTTACTGGCCATCACTTATGCGCACTTCCCCCATTTCATTATTATGGAAGGAGGAAAAAATTTATCGCTATTTGAAGCACAAGCGCCAGCGAAGACAATGGAAGCACTCGGTTGGGCATTGTTATTAGGAAGCGTATTTATTCTACCAGCGCTGTTCTATTTATACTACTCTTTCCAAAAGAAATCTTCCTATAGCCATTGAAGCATCGGATGATTGTACGAGCGTTGCAATAAAAAAATCAAAATAATTTCAGGCCTGCTGACATAAGGCTGTCATAACCCTGTTGTTGATTAGCATAAAAATTAAACTTTATGCAGGTCAAAGAAGTAAAACCAATCAATTTTCTATTCTTTAGAACAGAAACAAAGATCAATGAACTGGCTAATCTACTGCCAGTGGCGCAGGAAATTTATCAGGAAGCTGTTGCTAATAAATTAGCAATTACCGGTCCGATTCACTGGCACTACTTCGGCTCTAATGGAGATCCCAATCAACAATTCACCCTTGAAATTGCTTTGCCAGTTGCAGAGATCCTGGAAGAGTACGATGGTAAATATCATTTCAAGAGGACCGATCCTTTCAAATGTGTTACCATGATGCATGATGGCAGTTGGCTTGACATGCCGCGCAGCTATGGGCAACTCTTTCAATATATTGGAGAAAACCAATTACAGCCTTTGGCTATCAATCGTGAGATCTATATTAATGTAGACTTTAAAAATCCCGAAGCAAATTGGTCTGAGATTCAAGTAGGCATTAAATAATCTGCGATATGAAAAGAAATAAAACCATAAGATTGGTACTTCTGGGTTTATTAACCTGGGTAGTTCCATTTGTTGTCTCCTTCGGTTTCTATGATAGAACCGGGAATCTTAATGTGAGTTACGGACTTTTTAAATGTGTGATGATAATTGTCTTATCGATAACGGGGATGTTCGCACTGCATTATCACCTAAGATTTTTAGACTCTAACTACCTGCGTGAAGGTTTCAAAGCTGGTATAGTATGGTTGATTATTAACCTATGTCTCGATGTTGTTATTCTGGTTCCAATGGCTGGAATAAGCTATGGTCAGTATTTCGCTACCATTGGGTTAGGCTATTTACAGATCCCGGTCATGTGTATAGCAGTTGGCATGATTCTGCAGCACAAATTTCTATCACTTCAAAAATCCTGAGTTATGAAAAAGAGAATGTGTTACATGTTTGTATTCGATGGTTACGCAGATTGGGAACCGTCTTTAGCAATTGCAGGAATGAATCGTTTTACCGACTTCACCGTACATACATTTTCAATGGACGGAAAGCCAGTAAGGTCCATGGCTAATGTTAATGTTACACCAGATTTTTCTATGGAGCAAATCATACCGAATGATGCAGATTTATTGCTGCTGCCGGGTGGGGATGCTTGGGACGAAGGCAAGAACGGAGAGATTATTCCATTTCTAAATGCTGTGCTTGAAAGTAATAAACTTGTTGCCGCTATTTGTGGTGCTACCGGTTTCCTCGCAGAGAACGGTTATCTTGAAGAAGTAAAACACACCAGTAATCACATCGAACATTACTTGGGGAAAGTTGCTCCGCATTATCATGGTCATGCAAATTACGTGAAAGAGCACGTTGTGAAGGATGGCAACCTCATTACAGCAAATGGTACAGCCATTGTTCCTTTTGCAAATGCAATCTTCGAACACTTCGATCTCTTTGAATTTGAAGAGCTAGGGTCCTGGTTCCAGTTTTTCAAACAGCCAGAAATGGTCGTGGCCTAAATAAAATTTTATAACTCAATAAAGATGTGCTTTTGATGTGCTTGCTTATAAGTACATCATGAGAAATCATTGTGTAAAAGTTATTTAATAGTTCAATCATTATGCGAAAAATAATACTTGGCCTTGCTGTTAGTCTCGATAACTTCATAGAAGGTCCTCATGGGGAATATGACTGGTGTTTAACAGATCAGGATTACGGTATGACTGAATTCTTAAGCCGAGTTGATACAGTTTTCTATGGCAGAAAGAGTTATGAGTTAATGATAAATAATGAAGGCGGTCTGGATTTCTTCGGAAAGAAAAAGAATTATGTATTTTCAAATACGCTTAAAGAATTACCCGATGGAGCTGAGCTTGTGAGTGGTGATATTGTAAGTGCGATAAAGGAAATCAAAGCACAGCAGGGAAAAGATATCTGGTTATTTGGTGGAGCGTCTCTTACCTCCACCATATTGCAAGCTGGACTATTAGATGAAGTTTGGTTGTCAGTTCATCCTATCTTGTTAGGAAAAGGTAAAAGCCTATTTCCAGATCTTTCAGAGCGCGTTAATTTGAAGCTTATCGATTCAAAAACTTTTAATACAGGTCTGGTTTCACTCCGCTATGAAGTGTTGCATTAAATAGCCAGGGCTGCGTGAAATGAAGTAGCATCTTCTTATATTGTTGCTTATCCTTTACGATGGATTCAAATAAAGCAATTATAAAAAGATTCTATACCTCGTTTCAGAACAAGGACTATGCAGCGATGCAAAAGTGTTATCATTCGGAAGCGAGATTCAATGATCCGGTGTTTAGGGATCTATCTTCAGCGGAAGTAAAAGCGATGTGGCAAATGCTCATAACTTCTGGTAAAGACTTAAAAGTAATTTATAGTGATGTTGAAGGTGAAGGTACTACAGGAAAATGCCAATGGCAGGCATGGTATACCCTTTCAACTACTGGAAAAAAAGTACATAATATTATTAGTGCATCTTTTGAATTTAAAGACGGACTCATCTTTCGTCATACAGATCAGTTTGACTTTTGGAGATGGTCAAAAATGGCATTGGGCATCTCCGGAACATTATTAGGATGGAGTCCTTTTCTACTCAATAAGGTAAGAGGAACCGCGCAAGAGAGGCTAAAGAAGTTTATGGAGAAAAATCCTGGTAGTATAAAGTGAAGCGAGGAGTGAGTTCTTTTATCGCTTCAAATATTCGATTGATGAATTTGAAGCCCTCTCTTAATTAAACTAAACCAATGAGCAGATCAGGAAAAATTCCTAATAGCACACTCAGGATAAGGCACACCACAAGCAGTAGCTGATTCAATGCAGGCACTTGTATAGCATTAGTTTTATCCGATGACTTGAGATACATCGCGATGATAACTCTGAAGTAATAATAGATACCAATCAGCGAGGTAATAATTGCAAGGAACACCAGGCCAAGATGACCAGCTTCAAAAGCTACAGTGAAAATATAATACTTCCCAAAGAAACCGGCTAGCGGTGGTATACCTGCAAGTGACAACAACGATACTGCCATTGTAAACGCGAGGAAGGGATTTCTTTTTGCTAATCCATTAAATGAATCTACAATTGCATGATCACTTTCTGAAGCTACATTATGCAATACAGTAAAGGCTCCGATAGAGGCCACGGAATATGCCACTACATAATAGAAGATAGCACCTGCTGAATGATCACTTAATGAAACAAGCATGATCAACATATAGCCTGCATGTGCAACACTTGAGTAGGCTAAAATTCTTTTAACGCTGTGCTGATAAACTGCAGTAACATTGCTAACAATAAGGGTTAAGATTGTGATTACAGTTAATACATCAACCCATTGCGGAGCTACTGGTCCAAAACACGTAGAGAACAATCTAAAGAAAGCAGCGAAAGCAGCAATCTTTACGATGGTTGACATAAATGCTGTTACAACCGTAGGCGAGCCCTCATATACATCTGGTGCCCAGAAGTGAAAAGGAACTGCAGAAATCTTGAACGCCAAACCTACCATCATCATCAATACACCTGCGTATAGTAATGTGCTTGTCTCGGGTTTTGGCACAAGAATCTTTTCCGAAATGGTTGTTATGTCAAAAGACCCTGTAACACCATAAATCAAAGCAATACCAAAAAGTAAAAATCCTGTTGCAAAAGAGCCCATCAAGAAATATTTGAAAGAGGCTTCGTTCGAGAATAAGTCTTTCATTTTACTTCCGGCAAGAACATATAAAGAAATTGAAAGAATTTCGATGCCTAGAAATAACATTGACAGGTTGCTGTAAGAGACCATAAATACAGCACCAACCAGAGAAAAAAGAATAAGTGCAAAGTGATCTGTAACATGGGTATTATTTTCAAAATAATCCCTCGACATCATAAACCACAACATAGCGATAACGGAGATTGCTGCACTAAATGCAACTGCATAATTATCAAATGTGAGCATGTTACTGTAATACGATGCTCCTGTATTCCAATCCAGAATTAGTAATGTTGCAGCAGCAATTAATCCAAGCAATACAATTGGAAAAAGTGCTTTTCTGAAATTGAAAATCTCAGCGACTAATGAAAAGATGCCCAATCCTGAGAGAACAAATACAGCGTTCATAGTTTTTATCTTAAGCCAAGTCAGCGACTTGGGTGTTCTTTATTCTGTAAACACTTCATCAACCGAAGAGTGCCATTTTCCCTACTGCTATTTTCCTTTCAGCGCCTGGTAATTATTGATAATCGTATAAAGATTGTCAACTGCAGCTTCTGAGATCTTCAACAACGGAGCTGGATAAACACCGATGAAAATGATCATGGCAACAATAGGGTATAATACTAGTTTTTCCGTTGTGTCTAAATCAAGAAATCCCTTTGTGGCAGTATTTGTTTCTCCCAACATAATCTGTTGAAAACTTCTTAGCATATATACTGCACCCAAGATCATGGTTAATCCCGCAATAGCACCAATAGCATGATTGTATTGAAAAATAGCATTGATCAGAAGAAACTCTCCAACGAAACCACTAGTCAACGGTAAGGCCACACTCCCCAGCATTACAACAACAAATACTGTTGTAAAAACAGGAGCAACGTTTCTAATTCCGCCCAGTGTTGAAATCTCTTGTGTAGTAGTTCTTGATATAATAATATCGACAATGTAAAATAATCCCACTATAATGATTCCGTGACTTACCATTTGAATCATAGCACCTTGCATCCCGATCTTATTCATGGTAAATAAACCCGCTGCAATTAGCCCTACGTGAGCAATAGACGAATATGCTATTAATCGTTTTAGATCTTTTTGTACAATCGCTAAACAAGATGCATACACTATTCCAATTACAGATAAGATCAACGCGGTCTGGCCGAATGTTTCAACCCCACCAGGAACTACCGGAATGAGCCAGCGAATCACGCCATAGATTCCCATCTTAAGCATGATACCGGAAAGCAACATTGTTCCCTGTGTGGGTGCAGTGTTATAAGTATCGGGTTGCCAGGTATGGAATGGAAAGATTGGCATCTTCACGGCAAAGGCTGCAAAGATTGCCCAGAAAATTACGCCTTGCTCGAAATCAGGCAACGCCTGCCCTGCAGCATATAGGGCACTGATATCAAAACTATGCTGGCCTGGTGTCTGATAGTAGAGATAAATGAAACCGATCAGCATGACCAAACTTCCGGCTAGTGTATAAATAAAAAATTTCAATGTAACAGCGCCTCTGTTAATACCGCCCCAGCGTAAGCAGATAAAGTAAATCGGAATTAACGCCATCTCCCAAAAAATGTAGAATAGAAATCCATCCAAAGAAGCAAACACACCTACCAGCGCCATTTCCATGAACAATATGAGTCCATAGAATGAATTAGCTTTTTCATACGTATGCTTGAAGGACGATAATACAATGAAGGGTGTGAGCACAGTGGTGAGCAATACAAGCAACAGACTGATACCATCGATGCCTACGTGAAAATTAATTCCGAGTGATGCAATCCAAGGATAATTTAGTTCAAACTGAGTTGTTGCAGTAGGTTCAAATTGAAAAGCTACATAAAGAGAAAGTACCAGTTCAATCAATGAAGCGGTCAATGCCCAACCTTTGGCCTGGCTGTCCTTTAGCGCTAACACGATCAAGGCCGCAATAAAGGGCCAGAATATTAATACTGCAGTCAACATCTTTATCTGTTTTTCTTAGTGTTTCAAGTCTAGGCTAATAGGATTGCCATTCGCTTAAACACTAAGTATTTTAAATTAAACTCTTTATTACCAGGATAATAATCACACTGATGACCATCACAAATAAATAAAAGCCTGTATTTCCGGTTTGTACAAGTCTGATCGTTTTACCACTCCATGTTACAATGCGCCCGGTTCCATTGACAAGACCATCGATAAATAGTTTTTCTACCACCGCATCAAATGCTTTTGATAAACCATTCAGTGGTTTTGTAATCACAGCAGTGTAAAGCTCATCTACATAGTATTTGTTGTACACCAATTTCTGAACTCCACCTAAAGAATCATCAGTCGCGGGTATTTTTTTACTGCGTACATACATGGTATAAGCAATGATGATCATCACGATAGTTAGGGCAATGACAACCCCCATGAGCATATATTCTGTTGAATGTTCCAAATGATGTTCTGTTACCATGCCCGCGGAACCCTGAAATACAGGACTAAGGAAATTGTTTAATGCATGACTACCACCAAGTACAGCAGGAATACCAATGAAACCTCCAACAATGGAGAGCAGGGCAAGAACCATCAATGGTATGGTCATGCTTTTTGGTGACTCATGAATATGATGTTGTACTTCGTGTGATGCTCTTGTTGTTCCTGAAAAAGTGAGAAAGAACAATCGGAACATATAGAATGCAGTGAGCAATGATGTGACGAAGGCGAATCCCCAAACTACTGGATTGTGTGCAAATGCACTGGCAAGGATCTCATCTTTAGAGAAGAACCCTGCGAAAGGAGGGATACCGGAAATTGCCAGGGTTCCAATTAAGAATGTTGCGAAAGTAACGGGCAGATATTTACGTAACCCACCCATGTTCCTAATATCTTGTTCGCCACTCATGCCATGAATAACACTACCCGCACCAAGAAATAGCAATGCTTTAAAGAAGGCATGCGTTGTCATGTGAAAAACACCTGATGAATACGCGCCTAACCCAAGGGCAACGAACATTAAACCGAGTTGACTTACTGTTGAGTAAGCAAGTACTTTCTTAATATCATTTTGTGTAACAGCAATCGTTGCGGCAAAAAGTGCGGTTGCTAATCCTACTATCGTTACGATTTCTAATGTAAAGGGAGCTAGAGAATACAATACGTTATTCCTGGCAATCATATAGATACCTGCAGTCACCATGGTAGCTGCGTGGATCAATGCTGACACAGGTGTAGGACCAGCCATCGCATCAGGAAGCCATGTGTATAATGGAATTTGGGCGCTCTTGCCAATCGCTCCTATAAAGAGAAGAATCGTTATCCACGTAATGATTTCAGAACCTGAAGTAAATTGTCCAGCTTTTGCAAATACATCTGCGTAAGCAATGCTTCCGAAATGAATGAAGATCATGATGACACCCAGAATTAATCCGAGGTCACCGATACGGTTCATGATGAAAGCTTTCTTTGCTGCGTTGTTGTATTCAGTATTTTTAAACCAGAATCCGATTAAGAGATATGAGCATAGCCCAACTCCTTCCCAACCAACAAACATCAATAGGTAATTAGACCCCATTACCAGCAACAACATGAAGAAGATAAACAAATTCAAATAAGCAAAGAACCTGTTGAATCCGTCATCGTCATGCATATACCCAGTAGAGTACAGGTGAATCAAAAATCCCACTCCGGTGATGATGAGCATCATTAATGAACTGAGCGGATCTACAAGGAATGAAAAAGAAACTGAAAAGTTTCCTGCAGTAATCCAGTCGAAAGCAGTGTAGGTAAGGGAAGTTTGACCTTCACCGAGCTGAAGAAAAACAACAATTGAAAGAATGAATGAAATTAGTACAGCGCCACACGCTACAACTGATACAATTCCTTTTGATAAATGTTTGATGAATAAACCGATGATTAAAAAACCGATAAGGGGGGAGAGCGGAATTAAACCTATCAAATTGTCCATTACCATTTCAGTTTATTCAGTACGTTAATATCTGTCGTACGTGTATTATTATAGATTACAATAAGAATGGCAAGGCCTACAGCAACTTCGGCCGCTGCTACAGCCATAATAAAGAATACAAATACCTGCCCTGCACCATCATTATGATACGCAGAGAATGCTACAAGTAAAACGTTCACGGCATTCAGCATAAGCTCAATACACATGAAGATGATAATGATATTTCTCCTGTATAAAACGCCAAGCACGCCAATGACAAACAATGCTGTACTGAGCCAGATATAGTAATTTAAAGGCACACCTTGTACGGCTGCAGTTACCGTATTATTCATTCGTAAGCTCTTTTACTTTTATGTTTACTACTGATGAATCAACAGGTCTGCCATTTTTACTTTTAGCAAGTTGCTGAACTCTTTTCATATGCGTTTTTCCTAACATGACAGCCCCTACCATTGCGGCAAGCAAGAGAATGGAAACAATTTCAAAAGGCAGAAGAAATTCATTGAAAAGTAATTTCCCAAGATCTTTTACTAATCCAATTTTACTGGCACTTTGAAAATTAATTTGTGCGCCTTCAACGCCTCTCAGTGCCCCAACAATAACAACCATCAGTAAACCTGCAGAGATAATTGCTGCGAATTTCAGAATATTATTTTTTTGAGGTTCAGTATCCGTATTAAGATTGAGGAGCATAATCACGTAAAGGAAAAGAACCATGATAGCTCCTGCATAAACTATGATGTGAACAGCCGCAAGGAATTGCGCATTCAGTAAGAGATAGTGGCAAGCAACGCAGAAGAACGTAATTACAAGATACAATACACTATAAATAGGGTTCCTCGAAAACACGACCATGAGCGCACTGAGCACAGCCAGGAAGGAGAGGAAATAAAATGCGTATAGAGTCACGATTCTTAATGTTGTTTATTACATGTTTCTTGCCGCAAATATGGCACAATCAGACGCAAAGTCCACGTATGCTTTTCTAATTTTTGCCAGCTTTTAAGCTTATTAAACTTTTTATTTACAGTTCAATATTTAGAAGTCAAAGGAGTCTCAATTTCCTGACACCACCTTGACTTCAATGCTTATTTATTGTGGCTAAACTGCTTTTGCTCTTTAAATTCAAGCACTTCAGGCGTTTGCCTTTTAGTAACATCTATTCTATCGTCTTTTGGTTCTACTAGTTTATCCTTACCATAGATAAAACCATCTCTTCCATAATCAGTAGAAACAAGTCTGTCTGTCAAGAAAATCGCTTCTTTTGGGCAAGCTTCCTCACAAAGACCGCAGAAGATGCACCGTAACATGTTGATCTCGTACGTTGCTGCATATTTTTCCTCCCTGTATAAGTTTTCTTCACCTTTCTTGCGCTCACCTGATGTCATGGTAATCGCTTCCGCAGGACAAGACACAGCGCAAAGCCCGCAGGCAGTGCAACGCTCTGCACCTTTTTCGTCACGTTTCAATACGTGCTGTCCGCGCCAGATGGCACTGAACTCTCTTTTCTTTTCAGGATATTTAATAGTCGCCTTTCTTTTGAAAAGGTGACGAATGGTAATAATAACCCCACCAAGGATGGCCGGGAGATATAGTTTCTCCGATAAGGTCATCTCTTTCTTTACAACAACTTTTGATCTTCCCGATAAGGACTGCATAGCAAGTCTCCTTTATATTTTAATCAATTAATATCATCACTAATCCTGTGATGGCAACATTCGCGATTGCCAAAGGAATTAAAATCTTCCAACCTAAATTCATTAACTGATCATAACGGAAACGCGGCAAAGTCCAGCGAATCCACATGAAGAAGAAAATGAAGAAGGTTATTTTTGCGAAAAAGAAAACAGTACCAATTATGGTAATTACATTATGACTTAATCCCAGATCATTTTGAAAAGGGAAATTAAATCCACCGAAGAACAACGTGGCCATTACTGCCGACGACGTAAACATATTGATGTATTCAGCAAACAAGTAGAAGCCAAGCTTCATACTGCTGTATTCTGTATGATATCCACCAACAAGTTCAGTTTCAGTTTCAGGTAAATCAAATGGCATACGGTTACACTCAGCAAAGGCACATATGATGAAAATCATAAAACCTACTGGCTGATATACAACGTTCCACATGTTCCAGTCACTCCCAACGCCACCACCTTGCATCAGACTTATCTCTCTCAAGGAGAGCGTGCCTGTGAGCATGATCAATGCAATGATGGATAACCCCATTGCTAATTCATAGCTGATCATTTGCGCTGACGCACGAATAGCACCTAGTAACGAAAATTTGTTATTGGAAGCCCAGCCACCAATCATTATTCCATAAACACCAATAGACACTACACCAAATACATACAGAATACCAATGTTGATGTCAGCAATTTGAAGAAAGTATTCTTCACCATTAATAATCAACGAATTTCCCCATGGAATTACAACGCCTGCCATGACGGCTGTTACCATTGCAATGCACGGCCCTACAATGAACAATGTTCTATTAGAAACATTCGGAATGATCTCCTCTTTCATGAACATCTTTACGCCATCAGCCAGGGGCTGAAGTAATCCGAAAGGACCCGCTCTGTCAGGACCGATGCGATCCTGGAGAAACGCTGCAACCTTCCGCTCCATATATGTAGAGTACATTGCCACCAGCAGCGTAATTCCGAAAATCGAAAAAACAAGGATGATCTTATAAATTAGAAATGTGCTCATGCAGGCAGCGCGTTAGTTGCTTCGTCAAATCTTTTACCTTCCTGAAATTTCAGCTGACGTTCTACATCGGCTTTCAATTTTAACAAATCAATCTTTTCATAATGGTTCTGGGAAATTACTGATCCACGTACAATATGTCGCGGGCCTTCAACTACCCAGTCTTTCATTTCTTTGTGTTCAAAACGGCATTCGTTACAGATAAACTCTTTCACTTCACCATATTGATCTTTCCGTGCAGTTACACGTAGAACATCCTCACCTTTTGTCCATAGTACAACTTTGCCTGAACATTTAGGACAATCTCTATGCGCATCAAGTGGTTTTGTGAACCACACTCTTTGCTTAAAGCGGAAGGTCTTATCAGTCAACGCACCTACCGGACAAACATCAATCATGTTTCCGGAGAACTCATTATCAATTGCTTTCTCTATATAAGTGCTGATCTCTGCATGGTCACCGCGATTTAGTATACCATGATAGCGATTATCCGTTAGTTGATCTGCCACATAGGTACACCGGTAGCAAAGGATGCAACGGGTCATATGCAGCTTGATTTTATCACCTATATCATGCGGTTCAAATGTTCTTCGCTCTTCCTCATACCGTGTTTTTGAAACACCATGGTTGTAGGCGAAGTTTTGAAGATCACACTCTCCGGCCTGGTCGCAGATTGGACAATCAAGCGGATGATTTAATAATAAAAATTCAACAACACCTTTGCGTGTTTCAAGTACTGCAGGATTGGTAATGTTTTCAACTACCATTCCATCTTGTACAGTCGTAAGGCAAGAGGGTACTAGCTTAGGCATAGGCCTTGGATCTTTTGCAGAACCTGCTGCAACTTTTACAAGACATGCACGGCATTTACCTCCGCTGTTTTTTAAAGTAGAATAATAGCACATTGCAGGAGGAACAATTTCTCCTCCAATCTGACGTGCAGCTTGAAGTATGGTTGTGCCATCTGCTACTTCTATCTCTATTCCATCTATTGTTACTTTGGCCATTTCGTTATCTATTTGGCTTATCAATGATTCTACGTTTATCAAAATCTTCTACAGATGCTGGATTCTGGATTTTTGATGCTGGAAATGCTCGTGTTTCTAGATCAGCATCCAGTATCAAGGATCAAGCATCATGCTGCTACTGCCTTCTTGTCCCTCACAAAAGGCTCTTTTTCAAAGTGCTTTGGATCCCTTACTTTTTCAGGATACCGCACGTGGTATTCAAACTCTTCCCTAAAGTGACGTATCGCAGCGGCTACTGGCCATGCGGCAGCATCACCTAAAGGACAAATTGTATTACCTTCTATTTTTTTAGCAACATCCACCAAAAGATCGATGTCACTCATTTTTCCATGTCCTGCTTCAATGCGGTGAAGAACTTTCTCCATCCAGCCTGTGCCTTCACGGCAAGGACTGCATTGTCCGCAAGATTCGTGATGATAAAATCTAGCATATGTCCACGTGTTACGAACAACACATGCCGTTTCATCGAACACTATAAAACCACCGGATCCAAGCATGGAACCAGTCTGGAAACCACCATCCGATAATGATTCGTAACTCATTAATCGCGGTTCGCCTTTCGCTGTCTTTAATATTAATTCTGTAGGGAGAATTGGAACCGAAGAACCTCCAGGCACAACTGCCTTCATCTTTCTTCCTTTCCAGATACCACCACAGTACTCGTCAGAGTAAATGAATTCTTCTACGGGCAGGCCTAATTCAATTTCGTAAACACCTGGCTTATTGATATGACCGGATGCAGAAATCAACTTTGTCCCTGTACTCTTGCCAATACCAATCTTAGTGTACTCATCACCACCCATATTGAGGATGTGCGGCACAGCAGCAATTGATTCAACATTGTTTACAACAGTAGGGCATCCATAAAGACCTACAACTGCCGGGAAAGGAGGTTTGTTTCTTGGATTACCTCTTTTCCCTTCCAGCGATTCCAATAATGCAGTTTCTTCTCCGCAGATATAAGCACCTGCACCAGAGTGAACATATAATTCAAGAGAATAGTCTGTTCCTAAAATATTTTGTCCGAGGAAGCCCGCAGCGCGTGCCTCTTCAATTGCTTTTTCAAGAATAGGAAAGATCCAGCGGAACTCACCACGCATATAGATATAAGAAGCTTTTGCACCAAGCGCAAAACTTGAAACAATCATCCCTTCTATCAGCGCATGCGGTAAATACTCCATGAGGTAGCGGTCCTTAAAAGTACCAGGCTCACTTTCATCTGCATTGCAAACAAGGTAGCGAGGTTTATCAGACTTTCTATCCAGAAAGCTCCACTTCATACCAGTAGGAAAACCAGCACCACCTCTTCCGCGTAACCCTGATTTTTTAACTTCTTCCATTACCGAATCGGGTGTCATCGTCTTCAGCGCTTTTTCTACTGAAGCATAGCCACCCTGCTTTCGATAGACCTCGAAAGAGCGGATACCAGGTACGTTAATATCTTTTAATAAAAGCTTTTGTCCCATTACTATTTACCTTTATTTTTCAGAAGACACAGGATAAGGAGATCCGTAATCCGGATTCGGAACATTATTCATCTGTATCAACTTCTCCAGTACTTCATCCATTTTTTCAACGGATAGATTTTCTACATAGTGATTACCTACCTGCATCATCGGAGCTGATCCACATGATGCAAGGCATTCAACTGTTTTCAAAGTAAACATGCCATCGGCAGTGGTTTGTCCTTCTTTGATTCCAAGTTTATTTTCAATGTATTCGATAATATCATCAGATCCCCTCAACCAACATGGTCCGGTACGACAAACTTCCATCACACACTTACCAACAGGTCTCATGTTGTACATCGTATAAAATGATGCTACTTCGTAGACTTCAATTGGTTTAATATTAAGTATAGACGCAACGTAATCCATAGTGGCAGAACTCAACCATCCACCAAATTCTGCCTGAGCAACATGCAAGATTGGAAGCAAAGCAGACTTGTGCCTTCCTTCCGGATATCTTCTAATGATCTTCTGAACCAACGCCATTGCGGCAGGTGAGAATTGGGGTTGTTCCATCGTTCCTATTTGTGTTCTTTCAGTCATTCTTTCTAGTACCGGAACCGAGTTTCCTGTTACCGGTTTATTTTAGTCTTACAATTAGCCTCGTCAGAGATACCAGCCACCAGCATCAAGCATCAAGCATCCAACTCCCCGGCTATTACATTCATGCTACTCATGGTTAGAATAGCATCAGAAATGTTAGTTCCCTTAATCATTTCGGGATAGGCCTGGTAATAGATGAAACATGGTCTTCTCAAGTGAAGTCTAAAGGGCGTTCTTCCACCATCGCTGATGAGGTAAAAGCCTAATTCGCCATTACCACCCTCAACACAGTGGTATACTTCGCCTTTTGGAACATCAGTTTCACCCATTACAATTTTAAAGTGATAGATGAGTGCTTCCATGTTATTGTAAACTTCCTGTTTTGGAGGAAGGTAAAATTCAGGTACCTGCGCATGGAACGGTCCTTCAGGTAATTTGTCGATTGCCTGACGAATGATATTCATACTCTCCCACATTTCTTCCTGGCGAACCATGAACCGGTCATACGTATCACCATTCAAACCTATTGGTATTTTGAAATCGAAATCTTCATAAGAAGAGTATGGATTCATGACGCGCACATCATAGTCAACGCCAGCAGCCCGAAGGTTGGGACCAGAGAAGCTATAGTTCAGTGCTCGCTCAGCGGTAATAGGACCAGCACCGATAGTGCGATCCATAAAAATCCTGTTGCGTTTTACGAGCGATTCAAATTCGCGTAAAGCATCAGGATATTCCTTTAAAAACTTTTCAATTTTCGCCCAAGCTTTAGGAGAAAAATCACGTTCGAAACCACCGATTCTACCAATGTTGGTCGTTAAACGTGCGCCACAGATTTCTTCATAAATTTCGTAAATCAGTTCTCGGAATTGAAAAAGATAAACGAAACCAGTCAATGCTCCTGTGTCTACTCCAATTACTGTATTGCAGATGAGGTGATCAGAAATACGTGCGAGTTCCATGATGATGACACGCAGATACTGTACACGTTTCGGAATTTCGGCACCAATGAGTTTTTCAACTGTCATGTGCCAGCCAATATTGTTGATAGGCGAAGAGCAGTAGTTCATTCTATCCGTGATCGGTGTGATCTGGTAGAAAGGTCTGCGTTCCGCTAATTTTTCGAATGCCCTATGGATATAACCGATAGTAGGCTCAGAACTTATAATCACCTCCCCATCCATGGTCAACACATTCTGGAAAATTCCATGTGTTGCAGGGTGAGTAGGGCCGAGGTTAAGCGTAGAATATTGTTTTTCTACATCAGCCGCAGTTGTATTTAAAATATCTTCGTTAGCCATTGCTTATCTTCCAAACATAAAGTCTTTCTTATCCTCGCGGGTTTGATCCTCCAAAGGATATTCTTTCCGCATAGGATGTATGATCATTTCGTCAACGTTCAATATTCTTCTTAAATCAGGATGGCCTGTAAACTTCACTCCGTAGAAGTCAAAGGTTTCGCGTTCGAGCCAGTTCGCTGCAGAGAAAAGTGTTGTTAGTGTCGGTGTTACCGGATTTTCTTCTGGTAAAAAGATCCTTAATCTTATTCGCCAGTTATTGGTAAGGCTGTGCAACTGATACATTACTGCAATTTGCTTTACATCCGGGTAATGGATCCCGCAAAGGGTAGTAAGGTATTGGAATTGCGCCTCCGGGTGATTGTACAAATACCGGATAATCTCAATTATATTTTCCTGCTTTAAATTAAAGGTCAGGAAATTGTAAGGTGTTTCAATAGAAAGTATATCACCTTCAAACTTCTCTTTTAATATGCTGACAATCTTTTCCTGAACTGTACTATCCATTGGGTTTATTCAATACCATATTTATTCAGCATGGTCTTATATTCTGATGAATCTCTTCTTCTTAGAGATTCAGTTTCTACAAGATGCTGGATTTTCATAACACCATCTATTATTTGCTCAGGGCGCGGAGGGCAACCTGGAACATAAACATCTACCGGAATAATTCTATCGATACCTTGCAACACGCTATAGGTATCAAAAATACCACCGCTGCAAGCGCAAGCTCCGACACTTAATACCCACCGTGGTTCAGCCATTTGTTCGTAAACTTGCCTCAATACAGGTCCCATCTTTTTAGCAATGGTCCCCATCACCATCAATAAGTCAGCTTGACGAGGTGAGAAGCTTAAGCGTTCCGATCCAAAACGAGCAAGATCGTAATGAGCTCCCATGGTGGCCATGAATTCAATACCACAACATGAAGTAGCAAAAGGTAAAGGCCAGATCGAGTTCTTACGGGCCATACCAACTACTTTTTCAAGACTGGTAGCAAAGAAACCTGCTCCTTCGTATCCTTCTGGCTTTTCAACCAGGCTTATATTTGTTTTCTGTTCAGTTGCTTGCATGTTTTCTCAGTTTTAATCCTCCCACTCCAAGGCTTTCTTTTTCATGATATAAAAGAAACCTACTAACAGCATTGCTATAAATACAATCATTTCAAGAAAGCCAGGAAGTCCTAGTTCCTTAAAATTAACCGCCCACGGATACATAAAAATTACCTCCACATCAAATAATACAAACAAGATCGCCACCAGGAAGTACTTAACGTGAAAAGGAATGCGGGCATTACCTCGAGGTTCTATACCACATTCGAATGACTCAAGCTTAACTTTGGTTTTTCGCTTTGGACCAAGCCAATGTGTAACCACCATTGTTAAGCCGACAAATCCTACTGCCAGCAGAAACATTAGTCCAATTGGTAAATAATCTGCTAATCCTGAATCACTCATAATTTTTATTAACAAGCCGTCAAAATTAAGTCTTATTTTCTATAGAAATGATCATTAACGACAATATTCTGCATTTAAAATCAATTTAAATAGTACTCCTCTCCAACACATAAAATCAGAAATTTGTTAACCCGCAGTGGTAATTTAATCAACTGATTTCGGAGACGGTCACGCTTACTTCTCATTACAATCGGTTGAGCACTTTATTGTAAATGCCATTAATCTTCTTTATAACTTTGTACCAAAGAATGATTCATTGGAATTGATTGAAAAAGTTAAGGCTGTAGAGGAAGTTTTTAGCAAGTTGGACAAGGTAATTGCTGAATTCCAATCCTGGTCATCACTGCACTGTAAATTTGGATGTGGAAAGTGCTGCTATAAATCTGATATTGAGGCGACTGCTTTGGAGTTTTTGCCATTTGCACACGAGCTCTACCTAAAAGGCTTGGCTTTTGAGTGGCTCGAAAAACTGAATACTACTGATTCATCTATTTGTCAGATCCTTAACCCTACAAAAGCTGGAGCGGGATTATGTTCTGAATATACACATCGTGGACTTATATGCCGCTTATTTGGTTATTCTGCCCGCACCAATAAATATGGAACTAAAGAGCTGGTAACTTGCCAAATTATAAAAACTGAGCAGGCAGGAGCTTATGAAAATGCCAGCACAAAAGTTGCAGAGAATGAAATTGTGCCGGTGATGAACCAATATTACATGCAGCTGCATGCGATAGACTACCAGCTGGCGCACGATTTTTACCCTATTAATAAAGCCATTCAACGTGCCATTGAAACCGTACTTCACTACTATGCCTACCGCAATTAAATCCAGAATTTTATTAATCGGAATTTTCTGGATGTTGTTCACATGTGCTTTTTCACAAAGCAAAGAACTGTTGGAAGCAGACACCGTGGACATTAAACCATTTGAACGCTACTGGACTGAACCACGCTTTGTTCCGAAAATTGGTTTTGGCGTACAGGAAACCGGGTTTGGCGAAATCGGGGTGCAGCTTCATCAAATCTTTGTTCATCCTTTAAGTCTTGCTTCGGCGGGACCTTATATTACAGTGGATGGCGTGTTTCAAGCTGATGAAATTATTATCGGGCCGAAAGCCGGTTATGAATTCGTAGCGGGACTTTTAGGATTAGCGGCTGATGTCACTTACTACACCGATTTCGATCGTAAATCAATTATGTTTACGCCTAAAGCAGGTTTAAGCTTATTTGGCTACGTCAACCTATTTTATGGTCGCAACCTCAACCTTAATAATGAGACTTTCCGGGCCATATCGCCGAACAGGATATCTATTACTTTTAACCTAAACCAGGATTACTACAATATTCGAGAGGCACGGAAGAGAAGTCAGAAAACTAAAGGATAGATCAAAGCATTAGCTCAGCAGCAGTGCCTATAAAGCTTTTAGAAATGATAGGCTTCACGGAAGGGAATTTGATCGATCCCTTAGCAACGTGCTCATTTGGCGTTCTAATCCGTAAAGTAATAATAACAATGGCAGCCATTAGTATTCCGATGACCATTGTTATTTCCTTATGTTTAAAACTATTCTTCACGATATTCGCATTTGCTAATGTTGCGCCAGTGTAAATACCACTTTTCTCAAGGATATCGCGTTCTCCGGCTAATATTCTGTACGCTTTTGAACACGTTGTAATTACACTTTCGTACAATTAATACCTTAATATTTCCATGAGGTTGCACACCTGCAGCAAAGAAGATTAAAAGGCAATTGATCTCTTTTCTGATTAAATTTGTTGGGATTACGATTAATCAATTACAGCATGAAAAAGGTTTTTTTAGCATTCCTCGTTATTTCGGCCTTCGCCTCAATCATGGCGATAACGGCAGAGAAGACGTCTTTGTCTGAAGATATTCAGGTTCAATGGATGACTTTTGAAGAAGCAATTACAAAGTCAAAAACTGAAAAGAGAAAGATATTTATTGATGTGTATACGGACTGGTGTGGCTGGTGCAAGGTGATGGACAAAAATACGTTCAACGATCCCACCATCGCTAAAATACTGAATGAGAAATTCTATGCTGTTAAGTTTAATGCGGAACAGCGCGAAGATGTGATTTTCAATGGAAACACTTTCAAGTTTGTTGAAAGCGGGAGAAATGGTTATCACCAACTTGCTGCAGCTTTGCTCAATAATCAGATGAGTTACCCGACAGTAGTTTTTCTGGATGAAGATTTTAAAATGATCCAGCCACTACCCGGTTATAGAAAAGCACCTGAATTTCATATGGTAGCCCAATTCATCGGTGATGGCCATTACAAAACAGTAAAATGGGATCAATGGCAGACAAAGTACAAATCGCCATATCCGGCTGAAGAAAAACAAAATAATTAGCCCAAAAGCTGACTGTCCTTTTACCGTTGGGTATAATTGAGATAAGGCCGAGTTGAATATAATGACAGCGAAGAGTGTACATCAAGAGTACATGATGCGGCAGCGGTTAAGGTTATTGATGCCAAATCGACATTGGATTTCCAATGGAAATGCTTCAATTTGACGATCTTGAAACTCGGATTAATCATAAGACATAAAAAAAGCCCTGAACATCAGGGCTTTTTTATTATATCTGTCTGATGTATAAATACTTAATCTTCTTTCTTGTTTGCTTTCTTGGTCTTTAAGAAATCCACATAGCCCAATGCAGTTGCAAAGCCGATAAGCACTGCAACAATTGCTATAAATGTATTGGCACCGTCTTGTGTATATTGCTCAAACATGATGTTGTTGTTTTCTGAGGGCAAATCTATATCATATAGTTGAATTGGGAAATGAATTTTAAGTTAAAATTGTGCACACGATTTAACTTATGATCAGAACGCTCCTTCTCAGCAACTCAACAATGCCCGGAACCGAATTTTTTACCTGGCCAAAACAGTGGGTTAAACAATTTCTTGGAACGGAAGCTAAACGCTTATTATTTATTCCTTTTGCAGGCGTTACAATATCATTGGACGACTATGCTTCGAAAGTAGAAGAGGTTTTCGCTTCAATAGATTATACCATTTCCAGTATTCACAAAGTTGATGATATGCTGTCGGCAATTCAGCAAGCCGATGCTATTGTAGTGGGTGGAGGAAATACTTTTGTACTACTCAATACGCTGTATGAGTTAAAAGTGCTGGAAGCCATACAAGAGAACGTGCTAAAAGGTAAACCTTATATAGGCTGGAGTGCGGGAGCGAATTTAGCTTGCCCTACCGTTATGACTACCAACGATATGCCTGTGGTTGAACCACCGTCTTTAAAAGCATTGAATCTGATACCCTTTCAACTTAATCCCCACTACCACGAATTGAAGTTTGCCGGGCAGGGCGGTGAAACCAGGAAAGAGCGGTTAGAAGAATTTGTAAGTGTGAACCAGGATAAGAAAGTCCTGGGTTTGCCTGAAGGAATGCTGGTTGAAAGAATTGCCAATAATCTTACAGTGCATGGAGATGGTATTGCAAAACTGTATCAATATCAAAAACCAGTTGTAGACATCACGTCTGGAGAAGACGTAAGTTATCTGCTATCGTAGCTTAAAGCTTTTTAATTCTTCATAATATCAAATTCCACCCTTCTGTTCAACTTCCTATGCGTATCATTTTCTTCCTCAACAATTGGCTTCGAACTTCCATATCCATGCGCTTCAATTCTTGAAGCTTCAACTTTAAACTGGTAAATTAAGTAAGCCTTGATTGCATCGGCACGCGCCTGTGATAATCTTAGGTTAGAGTCTTCCGATCCTTGTGAATCTGTGTGACCTGATATGTTTAGTTTAAATCTTGGATGATCAATCATAAAATTGGCCAGCTTATCCAGATCCTGATGCATGGCTCCAAGAATATCAGCCTTGCCATTTTCAAACTCAAGTGACTGAAAAGCAATCTTACTTTCTATTGGTTCGGTCTCGCGGTTGATCTCCATATCACCATCCATAAAAAATAATTCTTCAATTCTGAAAAAATCATCTCCCTGAATGATGAGCAGGTAATTGCGTTTGTTGATCAACTTAAAATCGAAAGAACCATCTGGTCGGAGGAATTTGGGCGCAACTTCAACACCTTCATCCATATCGATAACAGATACAATTCCTTTAAAGGGTTTTTTAGTATGAGAGTCAATTAAAGAACCTTTCAGATTAGCAATTGCTTCTGGTTGAGCCTCCATCGGAACTGGGAATGAATGCAAATCAAGGTTATCAATTTCTTCAGCCTCAGATCGTGCATAGTATAAGTGACTCGATTCTGAATCAATAGTAAAGTAGTATTCACTGCCAGGCCCATTCACTAGTGGGCCGATATTTTTTGGTTCAACCCATCTCCCTTTATCGAGGTAGGCTTTATAGATATCAAAGTCACCAAAATTCAAAGGATGGCCGTTCGAACTAAAGTATAAAACATTGAATCGATGGTGGAAGAATGGGCTGACTTCGTTGCCTCTTGTATTCACAATAGGTCCCGCGTTCAGTGCCTTCTGCCAAGTACCAGTCTCATCTTTAATACTATAATAAATATCAGACAAGCCAAAGCCACTAATCCTATCCGAAGCAAAAAACAAGGTGTCGCCAGAGTGTGAAAGTGATGGGTGCGAATCCCATGATGTTGTATTAATATTTACTCCGAGGTTTCTCACATCTCCCCAGATGCTGTCTTGCTTCAACGTTGCTTCAAACAGGTCGCAGTTCCCATAAGAATCTGGAGAATTACATCTTGCAAAATAAAGCTTCTTGCCATCTTTGCTTAAGCAGGCTGAGCCTTCATTATACTGGGTGTTTATTGTTTTGAAATCCACTGCTTCGTTCCATCCACCATCAACACGTGTCGTAAAAAAAATATCCTCGTCATATTTTTTTTCGAAGCTTTGAAGATGTGAATTACGCTTGGAAGTAAAGAGCAAAACGTAATCAAGGTTGCCAATCGTTGGTGCGTAATCAGCTTTGGTAGAATTAACCCAATCAGCCATTCTTAGCAGCACACCTTGTGGTGGGCGAAGGGTATCAATCTCTTTCCTATACTCCACGAGTTCATAGTACTCTTTTAAAGGAACGTAAAAATCACGCTCATTTACCGTGAGTGTATCGTATTCTTTTTTTACTTTTTCAATGTCGATATTTTGCCGATGGTGTTTAAGAATTAAACGATAAAGTAAAACAGCTTCACCGCGTTGACCGAACTTTTCAGAAAACTTTGCAAGTTGCCAAAGCATTGCTGTGTTAGAGGCAAAATTTTCAATGCCGAAACTGCGAACATAATTGCGCAGTTCTATGTAAAGTTCTTTTTCTACATAAGATGCTTCAAGCTGTTTGATTCGCTTTAACTTCTCAGGATCGGAAAAAAGTTTTACTTTATTTAGGTTTGGGAAATCAAAAATGTCAGATTGGCTGTAACTCGTGACACTATCATTAAGTGCAACTATTCCACCTTTTTTAAATTTATTCTTTGATTTTTGAGCCGTAGTGGGGGCGTAAATAAAAAATAAAAAGGTACTTAACAGGATTAAAAAGTAGGTTTTCACACAACCTTAGTTAGTTAGAGTCAACATCTTTCTGCCTTTAAGGGCAGCCGGCACTATAAAGTTGCTATAATTTTAGTTCTTTTACAACTTCGCTTGGCACTACTATTGTCCACTTAGCCCGATATTAAGAAGTTAGCGGATTATCGTAAGTTGTGCCAAAGTGACAATGCATCACATGTTTAAAGCTTTACCAATACAATTAGTACAGGAAGATCCAGATGATTTGATTCAAATGATCAATCCTGAGCAGGAAAGTGACTTGAAGCCGGAAGACCTTCCGGCTGAAATCCCGATCCTTCCAATAAAAAACACTGTTTTATTTCCTGGCGTAGTCATTCCTATCACTGTTGGCAGACAAAAATCTATCAAACTGGTAAAGAAAGCTTATCAAGGGAACCGCATTATTGGTGTGGTGGCGCAACGGAACTCGCAGGCTGAAGAGCCCTCAGTAGAGGATTTGTACCGAACAGGAACAGTGGCAAAAATCATAAAAATGCTGGTGTTGCCGGATGGAAATACTACCATCATTATACAAGGTAAAAACCGCTTCAGCATTCGTGAGTTTGTTCATGAAGATCCGTTTCTGACTGCAAGAATAGACTTGCTAACAGAGCCGATGATGAATATAAACAGTAAGGAAGCTAAGGCTTTGGTACAATCGCTGAAAGATTCAGCGCTTAAAACACTAAAGCTTAATCCTGAAATTCCTCAAGAAGCTCAGATAGCGCTAGAGAACATTTCGAGTATGTCTTTTCTCATTCATTTTCTTTCATCGAATTTGAATGTTGAAGTAGCAGACAAGCAAAAAATTCTTGAGACACAAAATCTGAATGATCGAGGCACCCTGTTGCTGCAGCACATGCTGCGGGATATTCAGATGCTGGAAATCAAAAACGAGATCCAGAAAAAAGTACATACAGATATCGATCAGCAGCAACGTGATTACTTCCTCCGTCAGCAGATTAAAGTGCTGCAGGATGAATTAGGTTATGATGGTCCTGATAAAGAAGTTGAGAAACTTCGGAAGCGTGCAGAGACAAAGAAATGGACAAAAACGGTCTCGGCTCATTTCAACAGAGAGCTGGATAAGTTGCTTCGAATTAATCCGATGGCAGCAGAATATCCGGTTGCGATGAATTATATTGAGTTCATTCTCGACTTGCCCTGGGCGGAATACACGAGTGATGACTTTGATCTAAAGCGTGCTAAAAAAATTCTTGATCACGATCACTTCGGATTAGAAAAAGTAAAAACAAGGATACTAGAATATCTGGCAGTATTAAAGCTGAAGAAAGATATGAAGGGGCCTATTCTTTGTTTATACGGACCTCCTGGCGTTGGTAAAACTTCTTTAGGCCGATCAATTGCCAAAGCGCTGCAACGCAAATATGTACGCATGTCTTTGGGAGGCGTGCATGATGAAGCAGAAATAAGAGGACACCGTAAAACTTATGTTGGCGCAATGCCAGGTAAAATTTTACAGAATATTAAAAAATCTCAGTCTTCAAATCCTGTTTTTATTCTCGATGAAATCGATAAAGTAAAAGCTGATTTTAGAGGCGACCCGGCTTCGGCTTTACTCGAAGTTTTAGATCCGGAACAAAACAGTGCATTTGGCGATAATTACCTGGAAGTAGAATACGATCTGTCAAAGGTGCTTTTTATTGCAACAGCAAATTCACTCGACACAATTCATCCCGCTTTGCGCGATAGGATGGAAGTGATTGAGATCACGGGTTATACGTTGGAAGAAAAATCTGAGATTGCTACCAAGCATTTGATTCCGAAACAGCTCAAGGAACATGGGCTGAAGGCGTCACATGTTAAATTCTCCAAACAGGCTGTAGCCAAAGTGATCAATAGTTATACAAGAGAATCTGGTGTAAGAAATCTCGAACGTAAGATTGGAACACTTGTGCGTAATGTGGCGAAGTCAGTGGCGATGGAAGAAGAATATGAGAAAATCATCTCAGAAGAAACTGTTCGGAAAATTTTGGGTGCAGAAATTCATGATGAAGAGTTGTATCAAGGTAATGACATTGCCGGTGTAGTAACAGGCCTTGCCTGGACACAAGTTGGTGGTGAAATATTATTTGTTGAATCCAGCTTGAGCAAAGGAAAAGGTGGGCTTACAATTTCAGGTCAGTTAGGAGAAGTAATGAAGGAGTCTGCGATGGCGGCATTATCCTATCTTAAGTTTAATGCTGATGTTATAGGAGTCGATCATCGCATTTTTCAACAATATGATTTGCATATTCACGTTCCGGCTGGAGCAGTACCGAAGGACGGACCTTCAGCAGGCATAACCATGTTTACATCCCTTGCATCAATCTACACGCAACGTAAAGTAAAGTCGAAGCTCGCCATGACGGGGGAAATAACATTGCGTGGAAAAGTATTACCCGTCGGAGGAATCAAGGAAAAAATTCTTGCTGCAAAAAGAAGTGGCATAAAAGAACTTGTGCTCAGTTCAAAAAACAAAAGAGATATTGATGAAATTGAAAAGCACTATCTCAAGGGACTTATTTTTCATTATGTCGATACAGTTGATGAAGTATTGAAAGTAGCCCTATTGAAAGAGAAGGTCGATTCTCCAATGCAATTTTCTTTAACGGATCCTCCAAAGTTTCAACCTTATTTGAGTAATTAAACCCTGTTGTGTTGAAGGGAACTTGCTATTGCAGATCGGTAATGTCGCTAACTACGATACATTACCTCTTATGCACACTAGTATTTTTAGCAATTCAAGCACCTGCTATAAGCCAGGTAGCAGGAAAGCGTTCCTTTGAATTCCTTAACGTACCATATTCAGCGCGGCTTGCTGGTATGGGTGGCGTTAACATCTCATTGGCAGACAAAGACGTTAATTTTTTTACTAGTAATCCTGCCCTTGTTGGTGATACGCTCGCCGGATTTGCATCTGCTAATTACCAGTTTTATGTTGCTGATATTGGTCATGCTGGTTTTACTTATGCAAACAATTTTAAACGAATTGGACTGATTATCATAGGCATCCAGCACCTCAATTACGGATCTATTCAAGGTTTTGATCAGAATGGACGAGAGACTGGGGAGTTCAAGGCACAGGATAACGCGATCTTCATCAGCAAGAGTCATCAAATCGGCAATTATAGATTTGGAGTAACGTTGAAAGGAATTTTTTCGGGAATAGCAGGATATAATGCTACCGCGATAGCCATGGATGCCGGTGGTATTTTCAAGCATCCTCATCAGCAACTAACGGTAGGCCTTACGTTAAAAAACATAGGCGTAGTAATCGCAGATTACTCTGACTCAGGAAAAAGTAAACTTCCTTTCGACGTTCAGGTCGGTACAACTTTTAAACCAGAGCACATGCCGCTTAGGTTTTCAATTACAGCATACAACCTTGGGCAGAAGAACGTTGTTTACAATGTAAACGCAGATGAAAAACCTTCAGCGCTAGAAAAGGTCTTCAGTTATATAAACTTTGGCAGTGAAATTCTGCTGCATAAAAACGTTAATGTTTTGGTAGGATACAACTACCTTAATCATCAGGCGCTAAAGTTAGAGAATGCAGGCGGAGGCGCTGGCTTATCGTTTGGATTCTCGGCTAATATTAAAACGTTTGATTTTGTTTTCAGCCGCATGGCTTATATGGCTGGAAATGCAGCTTATTCATTTACCTTGTCATCGAATATCCATAAACTTTTAAAGAGACAGAAATAATATGATGGATCCAAAATATCTTACTCCAAAACAGATTGTTGAGGAACTTGATAAATATATCATTGGCCAGTATGAGGCAAAAAGGAATGTAGCCATTGCCTTACGGAACCGGTGGAGAAGAATGAATGTACGAACAGAAATTCAGGGAGAGATAGTACCGAATAATATTTTAATGATTGGTGCTACCGGTGTGGGTAAAACAGAGATCGCACGAAGACTAGCAAAGATTGCAGATGCACCTTTTGTAAAAGTTGAAGCTTCTAAATTCACGGAAGTGGGCTATGTTGGTCGTGATGTGGAAAGCATGGTTCGCGACCTGGTGGAACAATCTGTAAACCTGGTGAAAGCAAAGAAGAAAGAGGAAGTTAAGGAGAAGGCAGCGGCTATTGTTGAAGACATTATTCTTGATGCACTTATTCCGCCATTAAAAGCTCAGTCGAAACCAGCTGCTGCACATTCTGTAGATGGTGATGACATGCCTACTTCAGACGAAGACTTAAATGAGAGAACTCGGTCACTCTTCCGCGAAAAGATCCGTAAAGGTGACCTTGAGGACCGAAAAATAGAAATCCATATCAAAGGCGCTAGTGGACCGGGCGTTGGTATGGTTGGCGCAGGCATGATGGATGAAGTGTCCATGATGAATTTGCAGGAGATGCTGAGCGGCATGATGCCGAAGAAAAGCAAGAAGAGAAAAGTAACTGTTGCTGAAGCCAGAAAATTATTGCTGGAAGAAGAAGCTGCAAAACTTATCGATATGGATGAGGTGAAAGAAGAAGCTATTCGTAGAGCTGAAGATGCAGGAATTATATTCATTGATGAAATTGATAAAATTGCTTCAGGATCAAGAAAAGGAGGAGGTGGACCTGATGTTAGCCGCGAAGGTGTTCAAAGAGATCTTCTCCCGATTGTAGAAGGAAGCACGGTGAATACTAAGTACGGTGTAATTAAAACAGACCATGTTTTATTTGTTGCAGCAGGTGCATTCCATATTTCAAAGCCTTCTGATTTAATTCCTGAATTACAAGGACGTTTCCCAATTCGTGTTGAACTCACCAATCTCACTAAAGAAGATTTTGTGAGAATTTTGAAAGAGCCGAAGAACGCGCTTACAAAACAATACGAGGCATTGTTTATGGCAGAAGATGTGGAAATTTCTTTTACGGATGATGCTATAGACGAAATTGCCAGTACTGCATTTAACATTAATGCAGAAATAGAAAACATTGGAGCAAGAAGATTACATACTGTGATGAGTAAGCTCCTGAATGAATTATTGTTTGACGTGCCTGATAAAATACCGGCTGAGGCTAACATAAGGATTGATGCAGCGCTTGTAAAGGAAAAACTAAGTGCATTGGTAAAGAATAAGGACTTGAGCGAGTATATCTTATAATGCGACTTACAATAGCCATAGTGTTGATAGTGTCAACTGCGTTAAACGCGCAGGATATTTCAACTTCTGCTATATCACCATTAAACGAAAGGGATTCCATCCGGGCATATTACATCAAAAATTTCCCGGATTACTTTTTTGTATACCCTGTCATCAAACAACGCAGTTTGAATTTTGAACTCGAGAAACAAGGCCAGGATGAAGCGCTAATTACGTATAAGCCTAATAATTCGTACAGCTTTGGACTTGGTTTATATTTGTTTGAATTAAACTTCGAACTTGCTTTTGCCATTCCTGTTGACGAGAAGAGCAAGGATATTTATGGCGAGTCCGATGCCCGTGATATTCAATTGAATGTGCTCGGCCGGAAGTGGGGCATTGATGTTATCTATCAGAAATACTCCGGGTTTTATGTTACCGAGTCTGGTGTAGACATACCACCAACGAATCCGTTTCCACAACGTTCTGATATAGATTCTAAGAATATAGGACTTACAGGTCATTACATTTTTAACAATCGTAAATTCTCTTTTAGGTCTGCGTACAACTTTGCGGAAAGACAAGTCTTTAGCAAAGGGTCAGTTCTGCTATCTTCAAGCATAAGTTCTTTTAAGTTAAATGCAGACTCATCTATCATTAGCGATTCTCAAAAAGCTGTATTTGGAGACGGTGTTTCATTTGAGAAACTTCGTTATACAACATTCAGTATTGCACCGGGCTATACCTATAGCATGATATACAAAAACTTTTTTTTGAATGGTACCCTGTCAGTTGGTCCAGCACATCATTGGATCTTATACAAACTAGAGAATGGAGCTGATAAAAATGAAACCGCTGTTAACTCTTTCGTAGCCGTAAGGATTGCAACAGGGTATAACGGAGAACGTATTTTCGGAGGCATCAGCTTTGTGACACAAGGCAGTAATGTAAAATTTGAAGATGCTCGTTTTTCCAATAACAATGGTGTTTTTAAAATTCTTATTGGCTACCGCTTTCGAGAATTCGGACATTTAAAAAAACGAGTGTGGGATTTAGTGCCTTTCAAGATCTAATCTTCCCGACTCTTTGGATAATCAAAGAAAATAAATTTCCCCTCTCCCCATGATATGTTTTTCCATTGATCTACATCAAATGATAAGGCAACGATGCCACATGTAGGTACATTATCAATATCAATTGACTCTTGTGTAATTGTATTGACAAAATCAGTTAGACCGGGATTGTGACCGAAAATAATAATAGTAGAGTACTTGTCTTTCACCGATTTAACAACATCAAGGATTTGTTCTTCATTGGCATGATACAGTTTGCGATCGGTTTGAATGTGATCTTTACTGTAACCGATCACTTCACCAATTCTTTTCGCGGTTGAATAGGCTCTTTTTGCTGTGCTTGAAAGCAGAAGATCCGGTTGAATTTGTTTTTCCTTTAAGCGCTTACCCATACGAGGAGAATCTTGCTTCCCACGATCATTAAGCGGCCGGTCGGCATCTGGCTGATCAGGGTCCGCCCAACTTGATTTAGCATGACGAATTATGTATAAAGTTTTCATTGTATTTTTCAGCTTTAAGTTAATTAAGGATATTGAATTTAGCGATTTAGACTTCATCAATTAAGGTTAAATTAATGTTATCTTCGCGGTCATGGCAAGTATGAAAACCATCAGAAGATACATTCGCTATACTTTTGTGTATTGGTTTGTTCGTTTATTAATAGCGTTGTCTAACACCATTCCTAGGAAAATTTGGTTAAGGATTTGTGGATCGCTGGGTTCGCTTGCCTATCATGTTGCTTCTGAAACAAGAAGGCTTACTGTCAAACACCTCTCAATAGCCTTTCCAGAAAAATCAACTGAAGAGATCAAAGATCTTGCAAAACGAACTTTTAAGATGTTGGGAAAAAACTCAGGGGAAATACTGCGGGCATCGAGAATTAATTCTCTTGCACAGTTGGAATCTTTTCTGGTAACGCATGGGTACGAAAACTTTGAAATAGCAAATCAAAAAGGAAAAGGAGTTATATTTTTAACATGCCACTTAGGCGCATTCGATTTGCAGGTGACTAACATGGCAATGCGAGGTTTGAACCCGAACATTATTGGCACACCATTGAAAGACCCACGCTTGAATGAGTTGTTATGGAATTACCGAAATGCTCATGGCGCAAATGCAATAGAAAGAGGAAGAGAAACTTTCAGGTTGATTAAAGTTTTAAAATCTGGTGGGTCAGTTGCACTGTTAATTGATCAGGACACCAAGGTAAAGACTGTGTTTGTAAATTTCTTTGGTAAGCCTGCGGCAACTCCCGTTGGAGCTACCGTGTTAGCATTGAAGACGGGCGCAGCAATTGTTCCAACGTATGTTCACCTTGCTGAGGATGGATTACAACACATGTATGTATTACCAGAATTTCCACTACGTGTTTCTGGAAATGAAGAAGAAGATATTGTATACAATACGCAGTTATTGACTGATTTAATTGAGCAAACAATTCGAAGACACCCCGATCAATGGGTGTGGATGCATGAGCGCTGGAAAACACAACAGGAATAGTTTGACAGTTTACAAATTGCAATTGATAAGTTTAACAATCTAACTCTTTCTACAGTAATCAAATTGGTTTCGAAGTCTACAGCGACAACTTTATAACTTGTATTCACTTCTTAAAAATGAAATACACGGCCAGCACAAGAAATGCAAATCCGATTAAGTGATTAACCCGAAATGTTTCGTTCTTGAAGAACACCAAAGAGAAAATAACAAATACTGTTAGCGTTATCACTTCCTGAATCACCTTCAATTGCACAAGCGTGAACGGACCTCCATACTCCTTAAACCCAATCCGGTTTGCAGGGACTTGAAGAATATATTCGAACAACGCGATGCCCCAGCTGATCAAAATAATAGAGATCAAAGGAAGGTTTTCACTCCACTTCATGTCTTTAAATTTAAGATGACCATACCAGGCGAATGTCATAAAAGTGTTTGACAACACGAGTAGTACTATCGTAATTACAGGTTTCATGCTTTGAAATGTATGATTTAAACTAAAATACCATTTTACTAACCTTCAATAAGCCCCAATAAAAATTAAAAAAAGGATTCAAACAATTAACTTTCAGGATATAAACCTGACTAACCCCACAGTCACATGAACGCGGAAGTACTCCAGGCGGAAGCTGATGCCGTCATTGATAACAACAGCGCTAATTGGAATCAGATGTATAGTTTGCTCGGGCTCAATGCAGCGATTGTTATCAGTTGGATAGCCTATCATAACTACCAACAAAAGTTCTTGAGATCTTTCACTTCCAGGATCTGTCCTTATTTCTCATTATCGCCCAGGCGCAGATTCTTGTATTTATTCCACCTGTGGCAGGAGTAATAGGGGATAAGGTGATACAAACAGGAGGCACCCGATTCATTGTATTCACCGTGGGCATTAGCGTGACAGCGATGGTTTTTATGTGCGTTGCTTTTACAGTAGGAACAGCAAGTTCGATTAACCTTACTGCAGCGCTGCCTTTTATGATCGTCATATGGTTGATCTCAATGAATATTTTTCATAGTCCCGCAAACTCAATGCTCGAAATGTTTGCTTCGGCTAAATCACTTCCATCAGCAATGGCATTAATGGTTCTTACAACGGAGCCATTATACGCGCTTGAGCCATTGATAGTAGCATTTGTAGATCTTATTGGACCGGTGTCTACTTTTGCATTAGGTGGAGTGCTACTGATAGTGACCGGATATTTCTTCAGGAAGACTAACACGCAATCTTACGCTTACACGAAATCATGATGTTGCAAGAAGAGAAGATAGTAACTTTCTTCAAGTGATTGGAGCAGGACTTGCGTTAGGACTGGCGGCTGCTCTCATTAAAAATTATCTTCCACAAAAAATAGATTCTTCTCTAGGACTGCTAGCAGACTCGCAAGGTATGACCGGGTCGATCTCGATATCTATGATACTGGCTATTGCTGCGGTTCTTGCCTGGCCGCTGTCGAAAGTTGTAAGCAGGGTCGGCACGGAAAGGTGTCTTACCTATGGACTCGACGGTACATTCATCTTCTTTGCTGTCTCAGCATTTGTCTCAAATGCATTTTATCAGCACCATTCTTTAGTCTTGCTTCAGTAGCAGGCTTTCCTTTCGCACTTGGTAAACTCTCATTTAAAAGTTTAACGCTAGGCACTGGTATTTTCTTTGGAAGTGTTGAAGTCGCAGAGGGTATAATTAATGTTCTCAGCAATTATAAATTGGTCACAGCTTGAAGTAAGTTGACAATTGTCAATTGTTACATTACTTATTGTCAACTTTCTTCAAGGCTGGTCCTACTTAATATCAAAAACTACTTCACTAACTTCTTATACTTAATGCGATGAGGCTGATCGTCACCTAAGCGCTTCTTCTTATTCTCTTCATATTCACTGAAACTGCCCTCAAACCAGAACACCTGTGAATCTCCTTCGAAGGCAAGAATGTGTGTACAAACTCTGTCTAAAAACCAGCGGTCGTGAGAAATAATGACAGCACAACCACCGAAGTTTTCCAGTGCTTCTTCCAATGCACGAAGTGTATTTACATCGAGGTCATTGGTAGGCTCATCGAGCAATAACAAATTACCACCTTGCTTCAAAGCAATTGCTAAATGTGCCCTGTTGCGCATACCACCAGAAAGCTCTTTTACTTTCTTCTGCTGATCAGTTCCATTGAAATTGAACTTGCCAACGTAGGCTCTAGAGTTAAGTTGTTTGCCGCCAAGTTCCATAAGCTCATTACCTCCGGTAATCGCTTGCCATACAGTTTCCTCAGGCTTGAGATCATCGTGCTCCTGGTCTACGTACGCAATCTTTACTGTCTCTCCAACTTCGAAATTTCCTACATCAGGTTTTTCTTTTCCTGTAATCATTTTAAAGAGCGTAGTCTTACCCGCACCATTCGGACCGATAATTCCAACAATACCAGCAGGTGGAAGTGTAAAGGTTAGGTTTTCATACAAGAGCTTATCGCCATATCCTTTTGAAACACCCTTAGCTTCAATTACTTTATTCCCAAGACGTGGGCCAGCAGGAATAAACAATTCAAGTTTCTCCTCTTTCTCCCTTGTTTCCTGGCTCAATAGTTTTTCATAGGCACCCAATCGCGCTTTACCTTTTGCCTGCCTTCCTTTAGGATTCATTCGCACCCATTCAAGTTCGCGCTCAAGAGATTTTTGCCGCTTGGATTCTGTCTTCTCTTCCTGCGCTAAACGTTTCTGTTTTTGATCAAGCCATGAGGAGTAATTTCCTTTCCATGGAATACCTTCACCGCGATCTAACTCAAGGATCCAACCGGCTACGTTATCAAGAAAGTAACGATCGTGGGTTACAGCAATGACAGTTCCTTTATATTGTTTTAAATGCTGTTCCAGCCAATGAACAGATTCAGCATCGAGGTGATTGGTTGGCTCGTCCAACAATAATACATCCGGTTCCTGAAGTAACAATCGGCATAAAGCCACTCTTCTTTTCTCTCCACCTGACAGGTGTTCAACCATGGCATCAGGAGGCGGACAACGTAATGCATCCATTGCACGCTCAAGCTTGTGATCGAGTTCCCACGCATTGAGTGCATCAAGCTTCTCCTGGATCTCACCTTGCTTTTGAATGAGCTTGTCCATTGCATCCGGATCTTCTAATACAGCCGGGTCACCAAATTTTTCGTTGATGGCGTCATATTCTTTTAGAAGGTTTGAAGTAGCCTGAACACCTTCTTCAACAATCTCTTTTACAGTTTTATTTTTATCAAGTTGTGGCTCCTGCTCCAACAAACCGACAGTGAAAGTCATGTCTGAAACAACATCACCTTGAAACTCCTTGTCGATACCAGCAATAATTCTAAGCAGCGATGATTTACCGGAACCATTCAACCCGAGTACGCCAATCTTTGCTCCATAGAAAAAAGACAGGTATATATTTTTAAGAACTTGTTTACTTGGTGGGTAAATTTTACTTACCCGGGTCATTGAGAATATTATTTTTTCGTCAGCCATGATTTGATTCACTTAAAAATTAAAATCAGTTAATCCAGATGATATAAAGACAATAAAACTATAAATGGTTTGTTAAGAAGATCAAATGCCTTAACCTTGATTTGAGGCGCAATATGGTAAATAAGTTGATGGGATTCAGGAGGGCCGGTTACATTTTTTGAGGAGAAATCATGTAAAAACTGGCAACCAGTGATGTATGACCAACGTTTTGAAATAAAAAAAGTACGTTGTTTGTTTTGTTCAATTAAATTCTATTTTTGCGAAAAATTAAAGGAGGACTAAAACTATGTATTGGACCCTAGAACTTGCCTCTTATCTTGAAGATGCTCCCTGGCCTGCAACCAAAGATGAACTGATAGATTATTCTATCAGATCGGGTGCTCCTTTAGAAGTTGTTGAAAACTTACAGGAACTTGAAGATGATGGCCAACCTTATGAAAGTATAGAAGAGATTTGGCCAGATTATCCAACAAAAGAAGACTTCTTCTTTAACGAAGACGAATACTAGCCAAGCTTCATGTATTGGTGAGTTTCTATAAGCGGACATGATATGTTCAATACAACCATGTCCGCTCTTTTTTATCGGCATCACATTTTACGCTTTTTCAAAAGCGCTTCAGCAATGACAAGGTCTTCTTGTGTTGTAACCTTGATGTTCTCGTAGCTCCCTTCAAATAATGAGATCTTATGGCCGGCTACTTCAGCGACACTTGCATCATCAGTTAAGCTAGCATCTTCCTTCATCTCATAAGCCTTTTTAATAAGTTGCACATCGAAGGTCTGAGGCGTTTGGATAAGCTTGTATAAAGAACGGTCCACCGCTTTAGTGCGATCATGCTCTGCAATGCGAATTGATTCTTTCAACTTAACAGCAGCTACTGCAGATCCCTTCGCGGCAGCAATTCGGAAGGAGTTGTTGATGATTTCTTTCGTTACTAATGGTCTTACACCATCATGAATTGCAACAAGACCAGATTGTATCTTTGAAAGGCCATTCTTCACCGATTGAAAACGTGTAGCGCCACCTTCCTGCAACTGCACGCTTCTTTCAAATTTGTACTTCTTAACAATGGAATGCCACGTTTCAAAATCGTCTTTCGGAAGTACAAGTACGATGTTAATGTGTTCAGAATATTCAAAGAAGGATTCAATGGTGTGAAGCAATATTGGTTTGCCGAGGAGTTCCAGAAATTGCTTTGGAACATCACTTTTAATTCGGGTGCCTTTTCCTCCTGCAACAATTAAGGCGTATTCAATGCTATTCAAGATATTTGGTTTGATCTCGGTTGAATTAATCAGAGCGCTGGTAAAGTTGCAGCGCTTATATCACAAAATTTATTGTAAGTTAAAGTTATGATTCTGATAAGAGCAATAATAATTGCATTCAATGTTGGCGTCATTGGCTTTTTAATCTACCGGATGTTCCAGGTAGTAAACCAACCAATGCCACGTTCTAAAAAAGTGATTATACTGGTAGGAGGCGCGATTTTATTGCTTGCTCCATTCGGAATCTTCCTTCAATTCTTCATGCCTACCATTCAATACTTTTTGATCTATCCCGTTGCGATAGCGTTTTATTTGTATATGATCAGAGAATTGTAAGAGGTCCCCATCATTCCAACAACAAGGCAGATACTAGAAACAACACACCTGAAAACCAGTTGTATTAACCTTGCACCTAAACTCGAACTGCAAACTGCGAACTAAGAACTAAATAATGAGCATCGCATCACCATAAGTAAGGAACTTGTATTTCTCCTTCTTCGCTGTTTTGTATGCTTCCATGATCAGGTCGTAACCTCCAAAAGCTGACGCCATCATTAACAAGGTAGACTCAGGCATATGGAAATTTGTGATCATGGCATTACAGATCTTAAAATCATAAGGAGGGAAAATAAATTTGTCTGTCCATCCTTCACGTGGCTTCAATCTGTTATTTGCAGAGACTGCTGATTCAAGTGCACGCATAGAGGTTGTTCCTACAGCGCAAACTTTATTCTTTTTATCGAGTGCTTTGTTAACCATGTCAACAGCTTCCGGCCCTACAATAAAATTCTCTGAATCTGTTTTATGTTTGGTAAGATCTTCGACATCGACTGGTCTGAAAGTTCCTAACCCGATATGAAGTGTAACGTAAGTCATCTCAACACCTTTGATCTGCAAACGCTTCAACAACTGGCGCGTGAAGTGCAAGCCTGCGGTAGGTGCAGAAACTGCTCCCTTATTCTTTGCATAGATTGTCTGAAACCTTTCTTTATCTTCAGGCTCAACCTTTCTTTTAATATATTTTGGAAGCGGTGTTTCGCCTAATGTTTCAATCACTTTATCAAAGGCAGTTGAATCACCATCGAAAAGAAAACGGATGGTTCTTCCGCGGGAGGTTGTGTTATCAATTACTTCCGCCACTAAATCGCCATTACCGAAATACAACTTGTTGCCAACCCTGATTTTTCTGGCGGGGTCAACCAAGACATCCCACAAATGCATTTCTGCATTTAATTCTCTCAAAAGAAAAACTTCAATCTTTGCACCAGTTTTTTCTTTGCGGCCGTACAAACGCGCAGGAAATACCATCGTATCATTTCCTACCAGAATATCACCTTCATTAAAATATTCTACAATTTCTTTGAATACCTTGTGCTCGATTTTACCAGTGTCTTTATGGATAACCATGAGACGGGACTCGTCACGATTATCAGCTGGTCGGTTTGCAATTAAATTGTTGGGGAGCTCAAATTTGAATTCGGATAGCTTCATATGTAAACGTGCAAAGTTTACCCAATCAAGGGTATTTTTTTAAATAAGGTTGCAAAAATAAGTCAATATTCAGCACTTTCAACAAAGGAGGGCTAATTTTCATTTTTGTAACAAAATTTAGCTTTTTTAGTCTTAAATAGTAATTAACGGCCAGTTTTGGCTACTAACCTTCAATTTAAAAATCGTTTTAATACTTCTCATGGACACCTTACGGCAGATTTACGAGAGTTTCCGGTTCGCCTGGCGAGCTTTAAGGTCTAATCTTCTTAGAACCATATTATCGCTATTAGGCGTTACAGTCGGCATTTTCGCCATCATTACCGTATTAACTTTAGTTGACTCCCTTGAGAAAAACATCAAGGACAGTCTTAGTTTTCTCGGAACAGGCGTTATTTATATTGAAAAATGGCCATTCCTGGCTGACAACTCGGGTGAGTATAAATGGTGGGACTTCTGGCAGAGACCTAATTCCTCTTACAACGAATTCAAGTTTCTACAATCAAACCTGAAACACCAGAACGGCATTTCCATTTTTGCCGGCAAGGGAAATTTAACTGTTAAACGTGAGAGTAATAGTATTGGCCAGGTGAGGTTGGTAGGTGCTGCGCAAGGTTATAACACAATTTTTGAAGTCAATGTTGATCGTGGTCGTTTCTTTACACCAGAAGAAATAGAGGCAGGACGAAATGTTTGTGTTATAGGATTTGAGGTTGCAAGAGTTTTATTTCCAAATGAGCAAAATCCGATTGGCGAAATGGTGAAGGTCAAGAACATGAAGTACACCGTGATTGGTGTTATAAAAAAAGAAGGTCAAAGCTTTATGGGCACGCCAAGCAATGACTACGCTACCATAGTACCATATCAGTCGTTTAGAAAACTTTATCAAACAGGCACAGGCGCGTGGGATGAGACAACCTCGAGAATTGGCGTAAAAGGTTATGAAACTGACGTTGGCCTTGTTGAGTTAGAGAATGAAGTGAGAGGATTGCTTCGTGTGAGAAGAGGCCTTCAACCAAAAGAGAAAGATAATTTTGCATTGAACAGGCCAGAGGCTATTGCTAACGCAATTAGTGGTCTATTTGATATTGTAGGCTTGGCAGGTTGGATTATCGGTGGATTCTCAATTCTTGTTGGTGGTTTTGGAATTGCTAACATCATGTTTGTTTCTGTGAAAGAAAGAACAAGCGTAATCGGGTTGCAAAAATCGCTGGGCGCGAAGAACTACTTTATACTCTTTCAATTTTTATTTGAAGCGATTTTTCTAAGCCTTATCGGTGGGCTTGGTGGATTGTTTTTTGTGTACCTCATCACACTGATTCCTATGGGAGATCTGGTTGTGACACTTACAATTGAAAATATTGTTTTAGGGCTTACAGTTTCTTCAATAATAGGGCTTGTGTCTGGAATTGTTCCTGCAGCAGTAGCGGCAAGACTAGATCCTGTAATTGCCATTCGCGCAACTTAATGTAGGGTCAAGTCCGGGTTAAGATGCATAAAAAGTAAAAGTCCAAAGTTGAGTAGTTTACCTACCCAACCTTGGACTTTTTACATTGAACTTTAAACCTTGTAACTTTATTCTTTCGTTTTCACTTTTTCCTCCAGCACTTTCTTACCATCCTCACCAGCAATCTTATCCTTAATCTTCTTTTCCAGTTCTTCCATTAGTTCTGGATTATCTTCAATAAGTTGTTTAACAGAATCTCTACCCTGGCCTAATTTGTTGCCGCTATATGAAAACCAAGAACCTGCTTTTTGAATAACATCTAGTTCAACACCCAGATCTACAATCTCGCCCGACTTCGAAATTCCTCTGCCGTACATGATATCAAATTCAACAACCTTAAATGGAGGTGCTACTTTATTTTTCACCACTTTAACTTTTACCCGGTTTCCGGTAATATCGTCAGCAGATTCTTTGATCTGACCTATTCTTCTGATATCTAAACGAACGGAAGCATAAAACTTAAGTGCGTTACCGCCCGTGGTAGTTTCAGGGTTACCAAACATTACGCCTATTTTTTCACGAAGCTGATTGATGAAAACACATGAGCAACCTGTTTTGCTGATTGTTCCCGTAAGTTTTCTCAAAGCTTGTGACATCAAACGTGCTTGCAATCCCATCTTGCTATCACCCATTTCACCTTCTAATTCACCTTTAGGAACAAGTGCAGCAACGGAGTCAATAACAATAATATCGATGGCACCAGAGCGAATCAAGTGATCCGCAATTTCCAGTGCTTGTTCACCATTATCAGGCTGAGAGATCAATAAATTTTCAGTATCAATGCCAAGACGCTCAGCATACGATTTATCGAAAGCATGTTCTGCATCAATAAATGCCGCTAAACCTCCCTTTTTCTGTGCTTCCGCAATGCAATGCAAGGAAAGCGTTGTTTTACCGGATGATTCTGGTCCATAGATTTCAATAACACGTCCTCTTGGAATACCTCCAACCCCAAGTGCAATATCAAGACCTAATGAACCAGTAGGAATTGAAGCGATATCAGAAGAGACCTTCTCATCACTCAATTTCATTACAGTTCCTTTACCGTAGGTCTTCTCCAATTTATCGATGGTAAGTTGAAGAGCCTTTAATTTTTCTTTTGCATCATTCATGGGGTCGTACTTTTATGTTGTCTGTTTATTCTTTTACTCATTTTGGTAAGGCTTTCAGCCTTGTACTTTAATTATTTGTTTTTTAAGCAGGGATGAAATTACCACTTCATCATTAATTTAAAAACGTACAAATCTTAAAACATTCAGTGACAACCAGTGTCAATAAGCTTTTCAACTTTAAGTTTTAGCGCGTAAGCCCATTGTTCTCAATTAGTTGCTAATAGCATAAAAAAAGATCGAACATTTTTATATTGCGCAGATATTGCATCTGAAACAGTATAAAAACGGAGAGATCTTTAAATAATGGCAAGGAAAACATGGAAACTGATCAGGCGTATTTTGCTCGTGCTCGTTGCGTTCATTCTTGTGCTTGCGGCAGTTTATTGGGAGCTTGTTGTTTATGGATTTCGCCAGGCCAGAGGCCAGCTTAATATTGTATGGAACGCTAAACCGGTTGAAGAATTTTTAAACAACCCTCAATTTCCTGATTCACTTAAAGCCAAACTTGTTCTAATCAACGAAGTTCGAAATTATGCAATAGATTCTCTTGGGTTAAAAGACACCAAAAACTATAAGACACTTTACGATCAGAAAGGAGAGGAGATTATGTGGGTTGTCACCGCCTGCGAACCTTTCGAATTGAAAGCAAAGGAATGGGATTTTCCGGTGATAGGATCGGTGCCATATAAAGGTTTTTTTGACCGAAACTTAGCTATAAACTTAAGGGCGGAATTACAAAAAGAAGGCTGGGATGTGAGCATTAGAAATCCCGGAGGATGGTCAACGTTGGGATGGTTCACTGATCCCATTCTTAGCAAGATGCTCGAGCGCAGTGAAGGAGATCTGGCGAACCTTATCATCCATGAAATGTCTCATGCTACTATTTTTATAAAAGATAGCATAGACTATAATGAGAACCTGGCGACTTTCATTGGCGACAGGGGAGCAGAACAGTTTTTGATCTCTAAATACGGAAGAGATTCAAAAGAATATAACTTATACATCAACGAAGACGAGGATTACCTGAAGTTTACTGATCACATGCTGCGCGCTTCAGAGAAATTAGACAGTCTCTACAAGACAATGCATAAGGATGATTCCGTGGCTAAAAAAACAGCATTGAAAAAAGCATTGATACAAAAGATTGTGAACAATCTTGATACGCTCACTTTAAAAACATCTGTTGATAAGCCTTCTGCCCGTTACCGTGAAAATCTTCCTAACAATGCTTATTTCATGAACTTCATTCGGTATCAGGCACAGCAGGATATTTTTTGGGATGAGTGGGATAAAAAATTTAATCGTGACCTAAGGGCGTACATTGCCTACCTAAGCGAAAAGCATCCTTTTCTTTGAGAATTGATTCTGCGAAGATTTAGTTCGGCTACAAACTAGGCAATGGATCCTGAAGAAGGGAACGAAATCATAGAAAGAAAAAATGCCTTGACCGTCATTCCCCGCAGATAAGATGGCTATGAAAAGCAAAGCCTACATGAGGGGAATCCCCTTGATTGCTAGCGAAATCAAATGATAAGCCGCCTGTGAGGAATTTCCTTTGAAGAAGACTCTCGATACGCATCACTTTGATCTCGTGCTCTTGATAAGGGGATGCCGCAGAAATAACTCCATTTCATATTCGAATTAGTAGTCGCCGCATGACGGCTTCGATAAAAAGGCAATACCATCATTCAAGTGATTGAGATGTAGTCAACGAGTAAAGCAGGGATGTAGGAGGGGAGTAGGAGCGGAATAGGAGCAATGGTCGCTATAACATCGCTATAAGGTCACTATAAGATCGCTATAATTAATTGAGAACACAGTTGTAGGTGCTGCGCTGATGCACGTGGTTTTAACCAAACAGAATCATCAATATATACAATTAAGCATATAAAGAAAATATAGCGGCTTCATTTTTGAAATTATCCGAACAGTTTGACGGCGCTGTCTCGGCAGGTGGTGATTTATTATCTAAGAGATACAACAATCGTTTTAAACAAAGTCATATTACGCCAGTGTTATCTTAGTAATTAAGAATTGTTAAGATAGCATTAAGCGTTTTTTATGCACCCGTTTCTATCTACTTTTGACAAACGATAAATGCTTATGGGAAACAAGCAGATGCAAAAGGTGCTTGTAGTAGATGACGAAGAACCAATTCTTGAACTCCTGAAGTATAATCTTGAGAAGAGCGGCTATGATGTGAAAACCGCAAGCGATGGATCGAAAGCAGTAGAGATTGCAAAGAAATTTATACCAGATCTTGTGCTGCTGGATATTATGATGCCAAAGATGGATGGTGTTGAAACTTGTCGTCTTATTCGCGAAATACCAGAAATGCAGAAATCATTCGTAGTATTTCTCACTGCACGTTCTGAGGAATATTCTGAGGTTGCTGCATTTGATGTTGGTGCTGATGACTATATCACCAAACCCATTAAGCCTCGCGCACTCATGAGTCGCATCAGTGCACTTTTCAGAAGAGATACTAAAAAGACATCGCCCAGCAGCCTTATCACCATTGGCGAACTCACCATTGACAGAACGAGCTACACCATTAAGATCAACGATAAAGAGATCAGTCTACCTAAGAAGGAATTTGAGTTACTCTATTTTCTTGCACAAAATCCTAACAAAGTTTTTAGTCGTGAAGACCTTCTGCAAAACATTTGGGGATCGGATGTTTATGTGCTGGCACGTACAGTAGACGTTCACATTCGCAAGGTTCGCGAAAAGATTGGTGATGACTATATCACCACAGTAAAAGGCGTTGGTTACAAGTTTAGTTTGAACTGATTGACGAGTGCACTAACAATTTTAAGTATACGCGCAATCAATAAGGGTACAAATCAACGAATAACGGATCAACGAATAACGGAACAAACAACCAACAAGATTAAGCAGACCAATTATCCCGATAGGGCTTAAGGTACAGCCAAATCCACTATCTTCGCGCATGGTTTACAGTTCAAGGGTTTTAGCATTATTGCTGGCTCTTTGTATTTCAATAATAACTACACTTTTCTTATCTCTTTTCGAAAGTGTTGATGTCAGGGCACTTATTGTAGCTTTTGTCATTGGCTTTTCTGTTGCTTATATCCTGATTTTCGTAGTACTCGAATTTCTCATCTTCCGTGAGATCAACAAGATCTATAAACTGATGAGCAAGTTGAAAAAGAAAGAGCTTCACGGCTTGGGAAAACAAAAATCCGGAGCGCTCAATCCATTGAAGGCAATTAATGAAGAGATCTATTCTTTTGCTGGACTTAAACAGAAAGAGATTGATGAGTTAAAAAAACTTGAAGCATTTAGAAAAGAATTTATTGCCGATGTTTCGCATGAATTAAAAACACCACTTTTTGCCGCTCAGGGTTTTGTTCACACGCTGTTGGATGGGGCAGTCAACGATAAAACTGTTCGAAACAAATTTCTAAAGAAAGCTGCTAAAAGTCTGGATGGACTTGATGTGTTAGTACAGGATCTTCTTACGCTTTCGCATATAGAAACCGGGCAGATTAAAATGCACTTCGAAAGCATTAACATGTATGCCCTTACCCAAGAAGTGTTTGAACAATTTGAAGGCAAGCTGGATAAAAAAGATATTGTGCTCCGCATTGATGGGCCGCCCGCCAAAGTAATGGTATATGCCGATTGGCAAAGGATTAGTCAGGTAATGACTAATTTCATCTCTAATGCTATCAAACATTCTCATGATGGAGGTGAGGTAATTGTAAGCTTTGAAATATCGAAGAAATCGGTAGTTACGAAAGTGAGAGATTATGGTGAGGGTATTCCGACAGAACATTTGAACAGGATCTTCGAAAGGTTTTACAGAGTGGATAAGAGTAGAAGCAGAGAGAAAGGTGGAACTGGTTTAGGGCTTGCTATTGTTAAACACATTCTTGACGGCCATAATACAAAAGCAGAAGTTGAGAGTATGCCTGGCAAGGGGTCTACATTCAGCTTTAAGTTGCCAAGGTCAAAACATGAAAAACATGAAGGAGCAGAAAATAGTGACTCAAAACATCAAGCCAACCAAGGCGCCAAAATTTGATCTGAAAGAAAGCATTGTATTTGAAGACAATGATTACTTCCTGGTGAACAAGCCACCCTTTATCTCAACGTTGGAAGACAGGCATGAGCGAATAAATATATTGCGGCTGGCAAAGGAGTATTCTTCTGACGCGCAGGTTTGCCATCGACTGGATAAGGAAACATCGGGCGTTTTGGCCATTGCGAAAAATCCCGAGGCTTACCGACATGTTAGCATGCAATTTGAAAAAAGGCTGGTGGTAAAAGTTTATCATGCTGTTGTTGATGGCATTCATAATTTTAAAGATCATCTGGTAGATGCGCCGATTCTCAAGCTTGAGAACACGGTGAAGATCAGCAAACGAGAAGGCAAGCCATCGCAAACATATTTCACTTCATTAAAATCCTTTCGGTTACATACGTTGATTGAATGCCGGCCGGTTACAGGGCGCATGCACCAGATTAGAATTCATTTGGCATCGCAGGGAGCATCCATTACAGGCGATGAGACATATGGTGGAAAACCGTTTCTGCTTTCTGAGATCAAAAGGGGATTCAATCTCAAAAAGGGCACTGATGAAGAATCTTTTATGAAAAGAATGGCACTTCATGCTTATTCATTGGAGTTTGAAGATTTGGCTGGCCAACGACATAAAATAGAAGCTTCTTATCCTAAAGATATGCAGGCTTTATTAAGGCAGCTCGAGTCAAATAAGTAAGCTGTAGGCAATTGGGCCATAGGCAAAATCGATTTAGGAAGGAAATCAAACAATTTTGGACGACTTTGTAAACCAACAAAATAATTATATTTATCTGATAATCTGTACGTTACCTACTGTAATTTTCCGGTTGCATATTACCATGTAGGGTTATGTTTATGAATTTTGATACAAGTCTTGCATTTAAACAGTATCCCACTTACTTTTGTGTCCCTTTTTAGAGGAGGGGTGTATTTATTGAATTTCACATATTAAGATGGATCATAATAGTTATAAAACCACTTATGCTAACAAAGCCACAGTAGAAAAAAGCTGGGTAATTGTTGATGCCAATGCACAAGTGCTTGGCCGTGTGGCGAGTCAAATTGCAAAAGTTATTCGTGGCAAGCATAAGCCTAGCTATTCTCCCCATGTGGATTGTGGCGACAACGTAATTGTAATTAATGCTGAAAAGGTTAAAATGACCGGTAAGAAATGGACCGATCGCGTAATCTTCACTCACTCTGGTTACCCTGGTGGACAGCGTGAGCATACACCTACACTAATTCGCTCAAAACATCCCGAGAGACTGATCGAGCATGCAGTACGTGGAATGCTTCCTAAAAATAGATTAGGACGCGAGCTTTTCAGAAGCTTACATGTATACGCAGGAACTGAGCATCCTCACATAGCACAACAACCAAAAGAATTAAAGTTCTGATAAATGCAGATCATCAATAAAATAGGTAGAAGAAAAACCTCCGTTGCCAGAGTCTATGTACAACCTGGTAAAGGTGATATTACGGTGAACAACCGCGAATTGAAATCATATTTCATTTCGGAGATTCACCAAACAACAGTAAAGCAAGCGCTTGCTTCTGTAAAAGCTGACGGTCAGTACGATGTTACAGTAAATGTTGAAGGTGGTGGCGTAAAAGGCCAGGCCGAAGCTGTACGTTTGGGTATTGCCCGTGCACTGGTTGAATTTAACGTTGAGAACAAACCAACTTTGAGAAAAGAAGGTTTATTAACCCGCGATTCTCGCATGGTTGAACGTAAGAAGCCAGGTAGAAGAAAAGCAAGAAGGAAATTCCAGTTTAGCAAGCGTTAATAGAAAGAACAGAATGGCTGAAAAATTAACATATCAGGATTTGTTGGATGCAGGTGTTCACTTTGGTCACCTTACCCGCAAGTGGAATCCTAAGATGTCTGAGTACATCTTCATGGAAAACAATGGTATCCACATCATTGATTTAAACAAAACTCTTGCTCGCCTCGAAGAAGCTTCTTTCGCAATGAAGAACATTGTTCGCTCAGGCCGCAAGATTATGTTCGTAGCAACTAAAAAGCAAGCTAAGGATATTGTTACAGACGAAGCAAAACGCCTGAACATGCCTTTCGTTACCGAACGCTGGCTTGGTGGTATGCTTACCAATTTTGCTACAATCAGAAAGTCGTTAAAGAAACTTTCTCAGATCGATAAACTTATGAAAGACGAAGCATTTGCAAACCTTGCAAAACGCGAACGTCTTATGGTTACACGTGAGAAAGCAAAGCTTGAAAAATTATTAGGTGGTATAGCAGATCTTAACAGACTACCTGCAGCACTTTTTGTAATTGACGTGAAGCGCGAGCACATTGCGATCACTGAAGCGCAAAAATTAAATATTCCTGTTTTCGCTATGGTTGATACCAACAGCGATCCTTCAGGTGTTGATTTTCCGGTTCCTGCAAATGACGATGCTTTTAAATCTATTTCAATTATTACCAAGCACATTGGTAAAGTAATTGAAGAAGCTTTAATGGAGCGTAAGAAGGATAAGGAAGATGCAGCGCACAAGAAAGATGAAGACGAAAAGAGAAGAGTTGATGAACCTGTAGAGGAAGCAAACTCTTAATTCATTAGAGGAATGCCGGTGTATCCACGGTAACGCATCATTCGATAAAACTATACACTGAACATCGGCCTCAAGCCGGTGTTTAGTTTTTTTAGGCCATTGAAGGTCTTGTTAAAAAAAGAATTAAACCTGTAATCGATTAAAATTATGTCAGCAATTTCAGCACAAGATGTAAACAAACTTCGCCAGATGACTGGTGCCGGTATGATGGATTGTAAAAAAGCGCTTACCGAAGCCGAAGGTGATTTTGAGAAAGCGATAGAGATCCTTAGAAAGAAAGGCCAGAAAGTTTCGGCTTCCCGTTCAGACAGAGAAGCAAAAGAAGGTTCTGTATTCATTAAAGTAAGTGAAGACAGAAAAGAAGCTGTATTGATTGCGTTGAATTGCGAAACTGATTTTGTGGCGAAGAATGAAGAATTTCAAAATCTTGGTAAGCTTATTTCTGAAACTGCTTTCGCTTCAAAACCTTCTACTAAGGAAGCATTATTAGGTCTACAGGCTGGTAACCTTACATTGAATGATAAAATTGTTGAACTGGTTGGTAAGATTGGTGAGAAGATTGAAGTAAGCGAGTACATCCACATGAAAGGTGAGGCGGTTGTGCCTTACATACACGCTGGTTCTAAACTTGGCGTTTTGGTATCATTGAAAGGTGTTAATGGTAAAGATGTGACTGATGCAGGCAAAGATGTAGGCATGCAAATCGCAGCGATGAACCCTGTTGCCGTTGATGAGAAGTCCGTCGACAGATCAGTGATCGATAAAGAACTTGAAATTGCAAAAGCGCAGATTCTTGCGGAAGGCAAACCAGCTAACATGGTTGATAAAATTGCGCAAGGCAAGCTTCAGAAGTTTTTCAAAGACAGCACATTGTTACTCCAGCCATTTGTTAAGGATAGTTCTAAAACCGTAGCACAATATTTAGATTCAGTTACAAAAGGATTAACTGTAGCAGAGTTCAAACGCGTTTCTATTGGTTAGTTATTTAGGAAAATTATGATGAAGGGGGCGAAAGCCCCTTTTTTGTTGTTCGATATTGACGGTGAAATCAATTAAACAAATAGCAGCGGCATCTAGGGACAAATAAAAACAAACCAAGGGCTTTTTAAAAGTCAGAATTTCATAGCTGATTGTGAGCATTTCGCGTCGTAATCATTAATCCATTCGGCTATAGTGGGTAGTCGACGCGAAAACCATAGGTATACCCAGACCATGGGTTGCACCCGTGGCTACAGACATTTAGTCCTTACAGGACTTCTTACTTCTTATAACTATTGAGCGTAGGAAAGATGTGTGCATAGACAAGGCCTGAAGGTCGGGAGCTATAGCATAATCTCGGATTAAGAGATACGCTTATCAATATTCTAATATTACATTTTCTGCTGCCCGGTATTCCTACATAAGATTTTATAAATAAAATTATTTACTGCCATAGGGGGAGATTGCGTACGGATTGTCATAACACCAAATACAGCATTTATGACAATGAAATTTAAACAAACACTTTTAGCGTTCGCTTTATCGGTAGTAGTCTTGACATCTTGTGATTATCGTACAGAAGATCCGGGACCCAAGCAGGAGGATGAGAAGAAATTTACAGTAGTGGATTTTGATAGACTTGAGATTAGCGATGCCTTCCAGATAACAGTAGAGCAGGGAGACTACTTCGAGGTGATAGCCAATGGAGATAGAAGAAATATTGATGACATTGAAGTGGAAAAAGAAGGCAGTACACTTGTGATTCGGTATGACGACAATAGAAATCGTAAACACGATACGGATATTACAATCATAATGCCCGAGATTCTATCCGCTACCTTTTCGGGCGCCACAGACTCGAGGATTTCCGGTTTTAATGAACTTGATCAGTTTGATCTTTACCTCTCTGGTGGCTCTGTTTGCCAGCTCAACATAGAAGCCTCCACAGTGGAGGCGTCCTTGTCTGGTGCCTCTCATCTTAGCCTGCGTGGAGAAGCACAGACGTTGGATGCTGATCTCTCTGGCGCGTCACTTCTTCAAGCGTTTAGCTTCCCCGTTGTAAATGCTGATATTCGTGTTTCAGGTGCCAGTGATGGAAGGGTAACTGTTACTGATAGACTTGATGTAATAGCGAGTGGAGCGAGTACCCTAATCTACCGTGGAAGTCCCGTAATTACTTCTGATGTTTCTGGCGCGAGTTCAGTTCGCCAAGACTGAGAGATTACTAGGGTTATCTTTAAATCAATTTAAAGCAATTGTCATTCTTGAAATACGGCTTCGAAAGAAGCCGTTTTCATTTACTGTATTGTTATTAATGTTGTGAACTTTTGGTCAATTGTACTGATACTTGATTTGACCGTGCATTAAAAGTCAGATAGTTAAAGCATAAAACATTTATTGAAAGATTGGGAAACGCCATTTCTGAATTGATTTCAAAGGCCGTCCGTATTTCTACTTACATTTTGTCGTAGTTCTCCCTAGAACAGAATACGCTTTTCAACTGATAGTTTATCGACTCGTATGAGAATAGTTTTGTAAAACCATGGCATCAACGTGCAATGGTTAAACCATCGAGTATGACCGAACGTCACAACAACCTATCAGGAAAAATCAGAGTTCTGCTGTATTTGTTGCTGCTATGTTTTTTCACGTTTGCAGCTGGTTGTTTATTATATCTTAATGTAAAGAAGCATCAGACAGAATCACTGTTACGCGAACTCCATAAAAGTCAATTTGTAATTCAGGCTATTGAATTTAAATTATACCATAGCAACGACTCTATTAAAAATATTGAAAAGGAGCTAAGGACACTTCAAACATGTATCAAACAGGTTGCAATTAAAACAGACTTAGATCTATTTCCTGCAGAAGTAAAAAAAGCGATTGAAGACCTCTATGTTTCTTTCGCTGACTCAAAGCAGAACTCAGTACACATCATTTACAAAGTAAAAAGTTCTAGTTCTAATAATTTTGATAAGGCATTTATTCCTGATATAACAGAAGGTATTGAAAAAGTATTGTCAACCATCGAAGCGGACAACATCAATGCAACTTCCTTCATGAAGGTTTCAGGGCTAACGTGTTTCTTATGTTTTTTTGCTATGTACTGCGGTGCTCCGGCATATCATTACTTTCAATACAAAAAACCATTAGCAGTTCTAGCATCGAATATTCATCATACAGCAGATGGCAAGGGAGTTTTTAATTTGATAGAAAATACAAATCCAGTTATAGCAAAACTTGCGCTGGAAGTCCAAAACCTTGTTGTTGTTCATCAACGCTCGAGAGATTTTATTGAAAATATTTCAAGCGGAAAACTTAATGTCTCTTATGAAGGTGATGCAGGGGACAACTTTAGTAAGTCCTTATCATTGATGCAGGATAAGTTGAGATCCTTATCTGAAAAAGAACAAGACAACGCCTGGATCAATGACAATCTTCAAAACATAGAAAGGATTCTCAAAACAGAATCTGATGCTGCTATTCTTTCTAACCAGGTGATAACTTTAATATCAAGAAGTATCTCTGCAGGTGTTGGTATCCTTTATGGATTTAATGATCAGGATTCCTCAGGTACATTTTTCTATCCCCTTTCAGCCTTTGGTTCCAATAAAAAGTCAGATGATAACCGTAAGGTTTATTTAGGAGAAGGACAACTTGGCGAAATGGGCATGCAACGCAAGACAGTCGTTTTGAGCGACCTTCCAAAAGGTTATTTGTTGGTGGAGTCAGGTCTGGGATCTTCTTCTGCTACTGAAATTGTAATGATGCCGTTCATCTTTAAAAATAATTTATACGGCGCACTTGAAGTTGCAGGGTTTTCATCTTTTAGCAATCGTTCCATGAAATTATTAGAGCGAGTTTGTGAAAGTCTTGCAGCGCATTATTTCAATCAAAAGATTAACGACGATGCGCGTCAAAAGTTAGAAGCGTTAACGGATAAGCAAGCAAATGAATTGGTTGAGATACACAGGTTGCAACAACAGACTTACAGCAACCTGGAGTTAAAACTTAGAGAAGTTGAAGATGAGAAATTTAAAAATCAAGCGATTTTAGAAGGATGTGTAGACGGTGTTCTGAGTTTTGATGAACGTGGGGAAATCAACTTTTGTAATCATGCAGCATGCGAAATTTTTGGATATGAAAGAAAGGCCATGCTGCAAAAAAGAGTATTTGAACTTGTGCCCGTACGAATTGACATCGAAAATAAAAATTTAAAATCTTACTACTTATCCGCTGGCGGAGAAAAGGAAATTACTGTAAGAACGGAAGCTATTGTTAAAAACGATAAAGGTGAATCTATTGACGTGCTCATTACAACAACGCAGGTAGAGGTTCAGCACAAAGTTGTTTTCACCTTCTTCCTTCAAAAAATATCTGTCGATTTATTTTAATCTCAGTGGTGGTATGAAATTAAATGATGCGAAGCAACTAGAACGAACTGTAGAGGAGATAAACACCAGTATAGAGCTGATGTTAAGTTTAGCTTTTGAAGACTATTCCGGTATTCAACATCTATTAAAAGGACCATTTAAAATTGGTGAATCAAACTTTGTAAATGGTGCAGTGAGTGACATGGTATCGTCACTTCAATACTATGATACCCTCAATCAAAGATGCGAACATATTATTAAAAATCATTATTCAATTCTTCATGAGTTGCAGAGTGAAAAACAAAGACACTCTTACGACCATGTTGTATCAAGAAATATTTTAAGATTGAATCAGCTTCAGTTCCAGATTGCCAATGCAGATTATGTTACCTCCATTGCAAATATTCAGCGTGCACTGTCAGTTCAAAAAACCGGCCATTTTGTAACTCCGGCTGAAATGAAGGCAATTTTTACTCATTCGAATCTCATTTCAAAGGGCATGTGTGTAATAGAGTGGAAATTTTCAGAAGCCATTAAAACAGGGGTGGGATGGTTTGGCCTTGACCTTGAGCCAAAGTTAAACCGCATTGAAGCTTTATATTCGATGGAGAGTGAGCGGCTTGTGATGCAGGCTTACATCGCTAATCCATCTATCGAGCATGATGCAGTTTTGCAATATCAGTATCGGAATCAACCTGACTCTTCAACAATTGATTTATTCTAATGAAACCAGATCTTAAAATCATAACGTTAGAAGGCGGAATCACAGAAGCAAGGTTCAGCGGTAATTTGAGCGTGAAGTACGCAAAAGACATTCTCAAGCTTTTCAAATCGCTCAAGCATGACGGCCCTGTTACAATTCATATTGATCAGCCATCTGGGATTGACCTATGCTTTTTACAAGTATTATATGCTTATAAAAAACATTGTTCTAAGTCAGGCATCCAGGTGACAATTACATCCACTTTACATGCAGCGGAAGAAAGTATGATAAGGCGTACCGGATTTCACAACTTCATTTCAACCAAGACTCAATTTTAATCTCTACTCCATGAACAAAACAATTCTCATTGCTGATGATTCTGAAAGCATCCGCGAGCTAGTCGAAATGACACTTACTTCTGCCGGTTACCAGGTGTTAAAAAGTGTTGATGGAGAAGATGCACTCAGGCATTTGAACGGCCAAAATATTCACCTGGTAATAACAGATCTTAATATGCCAAAAATAGATGGCATTGGACTAATCAAAGAAATACGAGCGAGAGAAAGTTATAATACGCTCCCAGTGCTTCTGCTCACAACGGAGTCCCAAGCTGCAAAAAAGGAAGAGGCGAAGTTGGCAGGTGCAACTGGTTGGATTGTGAAACCGTTTGTGCAAGAGAAGTTGTTAGCAGTTGTTCAAAAAGTAATCCGCTAATCATGGATAAGCTTCAGGCAATATTTATTACAGAGGCTGCAGAACTTATTGCAGACCTGGAACGCGCGCTATTGGAATTTGAGATAGATATCAATAATAAAACATCTGTTCAGGAAATCTTCCGAGTAATGCACACCTTAAAGGGTTCAGCCAGCATGTTCGGCTTTGATACTTTAAGCGCATTAACACATGATCTTGAAACAGTATATGATGCGATAAGAGATGGCAGAGCCAGTGCAAATATGCAGGTGCTTGAAATAACACTGCAGTCTGTTGATCATCTTAAAAATATTATGCATGATCAGCATTTGCAACAAGCTGAGAATCATAAAAGGCATCACTATCTCCTTGCTACAATAAAGAGCTTGCTCACCTCCTCTGAAGATATTGCTAAGCCTTCTGCTGTCGAAAAACACGCAATCGTTTGTACGTACTATATATATTGTAAACCCTCAAACGATATTTTTAAGAACGGAACAAATCCGCTTTTTCTCATTGAGGATCTTACTGCTTTAGGTAATCATTTGGTGTTGCCACATTTGGACCTGACACCTGATTTCATAAACATAAAAGTAGATCAGTCTTACACATCGTTTGAAGTAATACTTTCCACTTCTAATGCTATCTCTGATCTTAAGGATGTATTTATTTTCGTAGAAGATACTTGTGAGATAATAATTGAAAAAATTTCCGACCTCGATCTTCTGGCATTACCTGCCTTCGTCAGTGCTATTAATAACAAAGAAACGATTGATAAAGCACCTTATGGTCTGGCGATTGTCAGTACAATTGCAGCCTCATTTAAATCTGAGGCTTCAAGTGAATTAAAGCCGAATGTTCACCACGGTAAATCAGATTCCACTACAATTCGCGTATCGTCTGATAAACTTGATGAGTTGATGAACCTTGTAAGCGAGCTGGTGACATCACAGGCACGGCTCTCTTTGCTTGCGGAGCAACACCGAATAGCTGAGCTCACCAATGTTTCTGAGAATATGGACAAGATTACGAGAAGGCTTCGTGATAATGCTTTCAATATTTGCCTTGTTCCAATTGAAACACTGGTAGTTCGTTTCCAGCGATTGGTTCGCGACCTATCGAAAGATCTTAAAAAGGAGATTGAATTTGTAGCAGAAGGAACCGAAACAGAACTCGACAGATCAATCATAGAAAAAGTAACAGATCCGATCCTACACATACTGAGAAACTGTCTTGATCATGGGATTGAGTCTCCTGAGGAACGGGAAAAAAATGGTAAGAAGCGTGTAGGAAAAATTCAATTAAAAGCAATTCATGCAGGCACTTCGGTAATCATTCAAATCAAGGACGATGGGAGAGGAGTTGATTTGGAGAAGGTAAGATTGAAAGCTATTTCAAAGGGTTTGATTACAAGCGACGCTGTACTTTCTGAAACAGAAATAACCGATTTATTATTTGCACCTGGATTCTCAACTGCCGAAAAAATTACAGATGTGTCGGGCCGTGGCGTTGGGATGGATATTGTAAAAAGAAATATTGAATCAATTCATGGAGACGTATCGCTGCAAACAGTAGCCGGTCAAGGAACAACAATCATCATTAAGTTGCCACTCACACTTTCCATTATGGACGGCATGCTTGTGCAGATTGGTGCATCAAAATATATTTTACCGCTAAGTACAATCGAAAAGTGTTTCGAATTAGAAACAAAAAAGATTTCACGTTACGTAAGCCAGAAGCATGTGTTTGATGGAGCATTGTTACCCGTCTTTAATCTACATGAAGTTTTTAACGAGCAGGAGAGCACCTTAGGAATTACACAGGTAATCAAAATCAATTATGATGAATTTCCTGTAGGAATTACAGTAGACCATATTATAGGAGAATACCAGGCCGTAATGAAACCGTTGGGTGATATGTATGACGAGCAGGATGAGTTTAGTGGTGCGACCATTCTCGGCGATGGATCCGTAGCATTGGTGATAGACACAGATAAACTTATTAAACAGCTATCCATAAAGGAATTGGCAAAGAAAGTAACACTTAATTAATAAAATTAGATATGGAAACGGAGACCCTACAAAGTCAATCTTACCTGACCTTTCGGTTGGAAGAGGAGATCTTTGCTGCCAGTGTACTCAATGTGATTGAGATTCTGGAACTCGCTAAAATCACAAAAGTTCCACGGTCACCGCACTTCATGCGTGGTGTGATTAACCTTAGAGGAAATGTATTACCTGTTATAGACACTCGTCTGAAGTTCGGTCTTGAAAAAACTTCCGATACCATAAACACTTGTATCATGGTTCTAAATATTGAGCTGGATAGTCAACGCTTGCTAATAGGTGCATTAGTGGATGCTGTTCAGGAAGTTTTAGAAATTAATCCTGACACAGTACAGCAACCACCATCGATTGGCTCTAAGTACAAAAGCGAGTTTATCAAGGGTATGATTAAGATGAATGACCAATTCATCATGATGCTCGACTTAGATAAAGTGTTTTCAACAGATGAGGCAAGTATACTCCAACAGATATCTGAAAAAGGAGAATAAACAAACTAAAATTTTAAAAAAAATAAACTCTTCTACGCTCAATTAATGTAATATGAAAATCAGAACCAAACTCTTTATAAGCTTTTTCTCCATCGCGTTCATTATCCTGATCTTTGGAGTGGTCATGATCCAAGTTTTACGGATTGTAAATGACCAGTCTACAATTATAGCTTCGAATAATCTTCCAAGCGTCTATTATACTTCTAATATGAATACTATTACAAGTGATTATCGTGCAAGTGAATTATCACACATTATTGCCAGCAATGCGGGAGAGATGAACGATCTGGAACGAAAAATGGAAAGGCTTTTATCCGAATTGGAGAAGATGAAGGTTGGCTATGAGCCATTGATGACAACAGAGGAAGAAAGAGAACTTTTTCTTTCCTTCAATGAAGAATGGAATCAATACTTGGACATTAATGAGGACGTTATCGCCATATCTAGGATGTTAAAAACTGATTCTGCCATGGCTTTAGTAAATGGTAACTCGCAAAAGAATTTTGATGAAGCCAGTACTATTCTGGTGAAGATCATGAATTCAAACAGGAAGCAGGGTGAAGTAGCAAGTGCCTATGGCGATCAACTTTATGACACCTCCCGTATAACAATTATTGTGATTCTTTCGATTATAATTGTGCTAGCAGTCATCCTGGCCTTTTGGATTATCAATACAATAACGAAAGCGCTTGCCTATGCAAATGGCATAGTCAAGGAAATCTCCGAAGGTAATTTAGCAATATCAATTGATAATTCTTCTAAAGACGAAGTTGGCGATCTTCTTAACGGAATGTCTACCATGGTCAACAAATTAAAAGAGGTACTTACATTCGTCTCTACCGCGTCAGATCATATCGCTACTGCAAGTAACCAGATGAGTTCAACATCGCAGCAGATGTCACAAGGTTCACAAGAGCAGGCTGCCTCTGCTGAACAGATTTCGTCTTCTATGGAAGAAATGGTTTCGAACATCCAGCAAAATACTGACAATGCTCAGCAAACAGAAAAAATTGCGCTGAAGGCTGCAGAAGATATTCAGGATGGAAGCAAGTCTGTTAACATGACAGTGGATTCAATGAAGAAGATCGCTGATAAGATTTCAATCATTGGAGAGATTGCAAGGCAAACAAATCTACTTGCATTGAATGCTGCTGTAGAAGCTGCACGAGCAGGTGACCATGGAAAAGGTTTTGCTGTGGTTGCAGCTGAAGTAAGGAAGCTTGCTGAAAGAAGTCAGTTGGCTGCTGCGGAGATCAATGATCTTTCTTCTTCAAGTGTATCAATTGCTGATAAATCAGGTAAAATATTAGAAACGATTGTACCGAATATACAAAGTACTGCGAAGCTTGTGCAGGAGATCTCAGCTGCCAGTCTGGAACAAAATACAGGTGCTGAGCAAGTGAACAACGCGATTCAACAGTTCAACCAGATCATTCAACAAAACGCTGCGGCCTCTGAAGAAATGGCAACAGGTTCTGAGGAACTTGCCAGCCAGGCAGATCATTTAAGAGATGCAATATCTTTCTTTAAGATTGATAAAAATCAAGGCTCACAAAGAAGTTCCTCAAGTTCAGTAGGCAAACAACGTCCCGCTACCAGCCACACTCCAATGGCGCAAAAATCAAACAAAGTAAATCCTTCTAAAAAAGGAGTATCACTTGAAATGAGTAGCAATGGCAATGGACATGCTGACCATTTAGATAACGGATACGAGAAATATTAATAAATATGGTTGAAAGTGTATCATCCTCTATCCGGCTTTCTCCCAATGAATTTGGACGATTGAGTAGCTTCATCTATAAAGAATGTGGCATTAATCTCTCCCTTCCAAAAAAAGTACTGGTTGAAAGCCGGCTACAAAAAAGGTTGTCTTTGTTGAAGCTTAGTTCTTTCTCTGACTATTGTGATTTTGTTATGAGTCCAATGGGAATGAAAGACGAGCTTGTCCACATGATTGATGCTGTGACAACAAACAAGACAGATTTTTTTAGAGAGCCCGTGCACTTTCAATATATGGAAAAAGAAGTACTGCCTGATTTTATTGCTGAAGGTCTTTCAAGAAGCTGTAAGATCTGGAGTTCTGCATGTTCATCAGGCGAGGAACCATATACCATCGCTATGGTAATGGAGGAGTTTGGCTTGCTTCACAAAATAGATTACAAAATAACAGCTACTGATATTTCTTCAAAGATACTATCAAAGGCGATACAGGCTATTTATCCGGAAAGAACTATAACTGATGTGCCTGTAAACCTGCGAAAGAAATATTTTTTAAGAAGTAAGGATACTGACAATCCAACGGTAAGAGTGGTGCCTAAGGTTCGTACTAAAGTTCAATACAAACGGTTGAACCTGATGGATGATGTGCTGGATGTGGACTACGATTACGACATGATTTTTTGCCGCAATGTATTGATCTACTTCGATAGAAAAACACAGGAGATGGTCGTGAATAAGCTTCTATCTCACCTCCGCACTGGCGGTTATCTTTTTATTGGCCATAGTGAATCGATCTATCATATGAAATTACCGGTGCAGCAAATGCGGCCGACAATCTTTCAAAAATTATAAGTGCATGAAATTATCTGATGAACAGTTGCTCTTGATGCTGAGAAATAGGTTGAGTCAAAAGAAAAGTGACGACAATGGTGAGCATAAAATGTTTATGGAGTTGCAGGCCGTGAGTAATAAATTAAAGCAATCAGAACAACTGAAGTCTAATTTCTTATCGAACATTAGAAATGAGATTAACAATCCCATCTCATCTGTGCTAGGTCTTTCAAAGCTTATGTTGAGCGCTGGACAGAATGATAAAGATCAGATGAAGCGTCATGCATTTCTCATCCACAATGAAATCTTTCAACTGGATTTTCAAATGCGGAATATTTTTGCGGCTGCGGAGATTGAAGCTGGAGAAAAAAGTGTTGAACCAACGCGTGTGGACGTTCGTAAATTAATTGACGAAACAGTTGAAGCAATAAAGTTTAAGGCTGATCAAAAGAGCATCGATATTATAACATCCTATCAAACAGATGAGCTCGATATTTATACAGATGGATACATGTTATCTATGATCATGATGAATCTTTTTACTAATGCAATAGAATACAGTTTTAACGAAAACGAAGTAATAATTACGGCAGTAACTGTAGGTGATAAATTGATTGTGAGTGTTAAAGATAACGGCATGGGCATTGATAGAAGTGATCAGCCGAAAATTTTTGAACGATTCTATCAACTTGAGGGTGGCACTACGAAGCAACACACCGGTCATGGTCTTGGCCTTTCAGTTACTAAAGAACTTATAGAGTGTTTATCCGGGTCCTTGTCGGTAAAAAGTGCTAAAGGTAAAGGAAGTATATTCAGCGTATCAATCCCCTCCCTTGAAAGAAAACAATTTACCCCAACAAGATCGGAAAACTGGAATGAGTTCTTATTCAACAATCACCAAGCATTATAATGGATGTCCTCACAGGTTTGTCATTCCATTTTTTGCATGCAGCCACATTACATGCTGATAGGAAGTCGATAGAGATCCACACGATTTTAGGATCCTGTGTTTCGGTTTGTCTTTACGATTATGTTCTCCGCTTTGGAGGCATTAACCATTACATGCTTCCTTTATGGAAGGGCGAAGGATTGGCGACACTAAGGTATGGTAATATAGCGATAGAGAAACTGCTTGAAAAGATGCTCTTGCTTGGTGGAAGTAAAAAGAACATTGTGGCAAAAATATTTGGTGGTGCAAATTCAATGGGCGACAATACGTTTTATGGCATAGGTAAACAAAACGTTCAGCTTGCGGAGAGTCAATTATCAACCTACCATATTCCTATCGTTAGTTCTAATGTTGGCGGATGTATTGGAAGGAAAATATTATTTAATACGGAGTCAGGCCTTGTGTACATGAAGTTCATCAATGACTAGGCGTAATGACTGAGGTACAATCTCATTATTAGTTTAACTGATTACGTAGTTAATTAAAATCACCATGAGTAAGAAAAAAATCAGAGTCCTTATCGTTGATGATTCAGCTGTGGTGCGACAAAATTTAACTCAGATTTTAGAGAGTGACAAATCAATTGAAGTTTTCGCGACTGCCTCCGACCCATTTATAGCCGCACAGAAAATTGCAAATGAAATTCCAGATGTAATCACATTGGATGTAGAAATGCCGCGTATGGATGGCGTTACTTTTCTTAAGAAGATTATGTCTCAGCATCCTATTCCGGTAGTCATTATTTCCAGCCTTACAGCAAAGGGGACGGAGACGGCCATTCATGCCCTGGAGCTTGGCGCGGTAGATGTTATCAAGAAACCATCCCTCAATAAGGATAATATTACGGAAGCGGAGCAAAATATAATTCAGGTTGTGAAGGCTGCGGCAAAAGCTGTCATCAAGCGAAAGAATGGATTTGTGCAACGAGAAACCTTAGCTGCCAAATCTGTTCAAGGTTATAGCATGCTAAGGACTACCGAGAAGATTGTGGCAGTGGGAGCCTCAACAGGAGGTACGGAGGCGTTACTTCAGTTTTTGCAAGACATGCCCATTGATTGCCCAGGTGTTGTCATCGTGCAGCACATGCCTGAGCTCTTTACTAAGTCTTTTGCAGATCGTTTAAATCGCATTTGCAAAATTACTGTAAAGGAGGCTACTCATGGAGATAGTATTTTACGCGGACAAGCATTGATAGCTCCAGGAAATAAACACATGGAAGTGAGACGCAGTGGTGCACGTTACTACGTTGAAATAAAAGATGGTGATCCTGTAAACAGGCATAGGCCTTCCGTAGATGTTTTGTTCTCATCTACTGCAAAGTTTGCCGGAAGAAATGCAGTGGGAATAATTCTCACTGGCATGGGTGCAGATGGTGCTAAAGGACTTCTGGAAATGAAAGTAGCTGGTGCTTCTACCATTGGGCAAGACGAAAAGTCATGCATTGTGTTTGGCATGCCTAAAGAAGCTATAAAGTTGAATGCGGTGGATAAAATTTTGCCTTTGCAACAAATCGCACCCTGGTTGTTGAGTAACATTTAATTCTTTCTTATGCGTCTACGTTTGATATTTATTTTATCGTTGTCATTCTTGTCTAGTGCTTTCGCTCAGGACAGCGTCATTCATATTTCTGGCTTCGCCGACCTTTATTACGCATATGACTTTAATAAGCCTATAGATAGAAACAGATCATTTACTACACAGCCTTTGCGACACAATGAATTCAATCTTAATTGGGGCTTCATTAAGGCTGACTACCTTCATGAGAGAGTGCGGTCCTCTTTTGCCTTGCAGACCGGCACTTACGTCCAGGTGAATTATGCTTATGAACCAGATCTTCTCAGGCTAATTTATCTCGCCAACATTGGATATAAATTATCAGAAAAAATTTGGATCGATGCAGGCATTATGCCTTCTCACATTGGCTCGGAGTCAGCTATTTCCATGGAGAATTTTAATTACTCCCGTAATATTGCTAGTGACTACTCTCCCTATTACCAATGTGGTATTCACCTCTCTGTAGATTTTTCTCCTAAGCTGAGTGCCAAGGTCGCATTATTGAATGGGTTTCAAATTATTAAGGAGAATAACAATGCAAAATCTTTAGGTGTACTCCTTTCTTATAGACCAAATGGAAAAATTGAAATTGCTTACAATAACTATTTAGGAAATGAAGCACCGAGTGATTCAATTGTGATAAACGATGTGATGTCAAAGCTTGATCAGAAATACAGATTTCTGAATGATGTTTATGTTAAGATGAAATTAACCGAAAAATTTAGCCTGGTGTTAGCGGGAGAGTATAACTGGCAGGAGAAATTTGAAAATAAAGAAACAGGAAAATGGTTTACAGGCGTTGTCAATGGGCAGTATCAAGTGACGAGAAAATTTGCCATTGCTGGACGTTTTGAAATTTATTCTGACAAGAATCAGATCATGGTCGTGACAGGATCTCCAGAAGGCTTTCAAGTGAGAAGTACTACCATTACTTTGAATTATTTTCCTGAGCAAAACCTTTGCCTTCGCCTAGAAGGCAGGTCGTTTATTAGCAAGGATGCAATTTATCCAACCGAAAATAATCTGCTTGTGAAGGACAACTCTTTTATTTCTCTTTCTGCTGCCGTTAAATTCTAAGATGAAATTTTTAACGTTTATAAGTTTGGTCATTTGCGTGGCATTAGCACCGACTTGCTATGGGCAGGATTCAGTTGCGCAGCATGCAAGAAGGGGAAGTTATTTTTTTTACGAAAGACCAGTCATTGAAGATAACTCTTTCTTGATAGAAGAAGCTTTCAACCAGGAGATGGGCGTGTTGCAGCATATTTTCAGTGTGAGTTTAAGTAACATTAATTCGAAGTTGATATCGTATTCCTTTACTCAAGAAATCCCTTTAACCAATGGCCTTCACCAGTTTAGTTATACATTAAATTACAGTAGCGCACCTGGTTTAAATGGTATAAGTATGAGTGGCTTTGGCGACTTGTATCTTAGCTTTCGACAGAAAATTTTCAATGAATATCAATGGGCCATAGTGATTCCAAAATTTACGCTCCTTATACCAACTGGTAAGGCTATTGATGAACTGGGAACTGGTGGACTTGGTGGAGCAGTAAGTATTGCGGTAACTAAAAGGATATCGAAAAAGATTGTTACACACTACAATGCCGGGTATACACTACTCGTGAAGTCAGATCTTTTTAAGGAAGTAAATGGTGCGCGGGTTTTAGCTTATGAAAGAAATTTGAGGTCAAAAAGTTTTGGTGCGAGTGTTGTTTGGTATCCACTGGATAAATTGAATTTCATCTTAGAGGCCATTCATAATACTGAAGAGGAAATAAGTGGCGATGGTTCAATCACTGTTGCGCACGAAAATATAATTAACCCTGGGTTTCGCTTTTGCATTGACAACGGAAGAATGCAAATCGTTCCCGGATTCAGTATGCCTATTGCTCTCTCTAATAAAGGTACGAGTAGCCAAACAGGTCTTTTTTTCTACCTGTCTTTCGAGCCTGATTATCTTCCATTTTTTAGATCCCGTTTGAAGAAATAAAAATTCTAGAGGGCTAAGCGAAAGGAATTCAAAACAATCATGGTTAATGAGCAGATGGGACGAATCGTCCAATCATTTTAATGTTGTAACAAATAAAGTTTGATATTCTATTGCTGCCATTTTAAATATTTGTTACTTTTATGTCAAGTCGAAGGTTAAAGTTTTTAAGAGAGGGTCTTTTCTTTAGCCTTTCCTAACCCTGGGGTTTCCCAGGGTTTTTTTATGTGTATTCCGTACACAATCAGTCCTTGACATTTATCTTCTGCTATTAAGCTGCACAGTATTAGTGTTGTTGTTCTTTGCTCAGCAAAGCCATTAGTGATCTCCTTACAATGTCTATACAAGCATTTAAATTTCGGAAGTCCTTGTAAATCAATGTTTTTAGATAATCCGTGGAATGATTTTTTAGTCGTTTGTCGAAATTAACTGTATGAAAAGCTTCTTTAGAAACAATGGTTTATCCCTCGTGTTCTTCCTTCTTTTCGTTGTAACTATGGTTGGGCAGGCCATAACTGGAAAAGAAGAGCATAACCAGGAAGTTATGGACAGCGGAGGCGTACCGATTACCATGTCCGCCTATTTAACTTCAGGGCATTTTATTCAATCTACTTTTGAAAACTGGGAAAGCGAATTTCTACAGATGGCATTGTTTCTTATTCTGACAATGTTTCTTTACCAGAAAGGTTCTGCCGAATCAAAAGACCCAGACAAAGAGGAGGAAGTTGATCGGGACCCAGATCCAAAAAGGAAAGGTGCACCCCGGCCTGTCAAAAAGGGTGGAATAGCTTTAGCAATTTACAGTCACTCTTTGTGCTATTCATTAACATTGCTTTTCCTGATTTCTTTTGGCTTGCATTGGTATGGGAGTTTAAAAAATTATAATCAAGAACAGCTGTTAAAAGGACAATCCGCAACACGTGCAATAGAATACCTTTCCAATACAAGGTTCTGGTTTGAATCATTTCAGAATTGGGAGAGTGAATTTCTTTCAATTTTTGCGATTGTTGTGCTATCAATTTTCCTCAGAGAAAAAGGGTCTCCGCAGTCTAAACCAGTAGACGCTCCTAACGCTCAAACGGGAGAGTAAAAATCACTCGATTGCTTGGTAGTAGAACTGGGCTGTTAGATTGAATGCAAACATGTTTGAGTTAGAGAGGCTCTCAATACTATCTAAAATGCAAGTTCACAGTTACTAGTTTCTGTAATCATATGTTAGTAAGTGGTTTACTTTCAATAGAGACTACTAATAATTATTTTCTAGTAGATAGGTCGTAGGATTTTAAAGAGCTTCTGAGGAATTAGAACACCCATTCCCATCTCAATAAATTTTAAGTAACTTAGTGTACTTTGGGAGATTGTGTAAGGAACTCTTATTGTTCTTGACCATGTTAATTGTAAGGTCCGGTCATTGCGGTTTCATTATTATTATTATTAGGGCCGTTTAAGTTGATTGTAATTCCAAAGAAGAACGGGCTAAATAAATATTATGCTCTCTAAAAAATGTCAGTATGCATTACATGCGCTCGTTTACCTCGCCAAGCAGGAAAGGGAGAATGTTTCCACCATCCAGGAAATCGCAGTAAAGAAAAATATACCGAAGAAATTTCTGGAGATTATTTTAGCAGAACTAAAACAAGCGGGAATACTAGCGAGCCGAAAGGGTAAGATGGGAGGATACTATTTACGCAAGGATGCTAATGACATTAGTGTACTTGAAGTGATCCGGCTGGTGGATGGAGCGGTAGCAATGTTGCCTTGTGTTTCATTGAACTTTTATCAGTCATGTGGAAGATGCGAGGATGAAGCAACCTGTAGCATCAATAAATTATTTAGTAAAGTGCGGGATGAAATGTTAAAAGTGCTTTCGAAAAACTCTTTACAAGATCTCATCAAGCTCTCTGAGGAGAATAAAATTCTTCTTCCTGTTGATAATCCTATTCACCAGATAATTCAATCTACCGGCAGGGAGAAATAAAAAGTCGCTCCATGTTTTGGTTCTGAATGTGCCCATATTCTCCCGTTGTGTGCTGCAATAATTTTTTTAGCGATGGCGAGACCGGCCCCTGTACCTTCAAATTCATTCTTACCATGCAGGCGGGAAAAAACTTTAAACAGTTTATCTGAATAGGAAGGATCAAAACCGGCACCATTATCTTTTATCCAAAATATCAATTCTTCAGTCTTAATCCTGCACCCAATTTCAACCTTTGGGTTGGCTACTTTTGAGGAGAATTTAATAGCATTGCTGATAAGATTTTCCCAAACCTGGCGAATGAGGCTTGGGTCACCAGTTGCTTCTCCTAAATCATTGAGTTCTATGGATATTTGTTTATGCGCTGTCTTATCCTGAATGATGTGTGTTACAAGCGCGTGCATGTTGAATCGCTGCTTTGTAATTGCTTTGGTTCCAAGTTTGGCTAGTTCAAGTAGATCGTTAATCAGCTCGTCCATTCTATTCGCATTTGACTTGATTACACGCAGTGCGCGCGTTGCGTTTTGATCTAACTTTTCGCTATAGTCTTCTGAGAGTATAGCACTATACCCATTGATAGCACGGAGCGGTGCTTTCAAATCGTGAGATATGGAGTAAGAGAAATCATTCAGCTCATCATTTGCTTTTTGTAAGGCCTGATTTGCTTTTTCAAGTTGTTCGTTTGCTTCGAGAATCCGTTGGGCCGCAAGACGTTGCTCACTCACGTCTCTGATCGCAGCCGTGACAAGTGTTTCTTCTGCCGTTTTTATTGGACTAAAGTTTATCTCTATGGGGATCTCTGCACCATCTTTTCGTAATGCATTTATCGCCATACCTATGGTCGAATTATTCATTTTAGGGTTTTCCATGTAGCTGCCACGTTGCTCAAAGTATTCACGTTTAAATTTATAGGGTAAAAGTTTATCCAGTGGCGCACCAATAAGCTCTTCTCGTGTATATTGAAACAGCTTCTCGGTTTGTCTATTAAGAAGTTTTATAATACCCTCACTGGAGGTAATGATCATTGGGTCTGGCGCTGCCTCAAGCACAGCTCTGAACTTTTCTTCTGACAACCGAAGTTCTTCCTGCGCTTTTTTCTGAGTTGTTACATCTGTTAACGTACCTAGAAAACCTTTTACGCGATCTTCCTCGAAGTATGGTTCGGATACACTCATGACATAGATCATACTTTTAGAGGAGAGTATTATTCTGCATTCGAACTCAAACCCTCGTCTTTCCGATATTGCACTTTCAATTTCCTGTGTTACACTTTCTCTATCATCAGAATGGACAAGTGTAATAATAGAATCGAAGGTGTTTACTTTTTCCGTATCCAACTCAAGTATGCGGGAAAACTCTGGCGTAAATCTTATTTCATCTGTTAGAACGTTCCAGTCTATACTTCCTGTTTTGGAAATTCTTTGCGCTTGCAGTAATTGTGTTTCACTATATGCCAACGAATCTTGGACCTCTTGCAATTTCTGTCTGCTTTCCTGAAGATATTCATTCGTTGACGTCAGCTCTTCATTGAATGCTTCAAGCTCTTTATTCGAGGCAATAACAGTACGGCTCAAGTCCTCAATCTTCTTTTGGTTCATAAAAATATTGAGCATTGCAATAATCAAGAGGAGAGAACTAGAGACCAGGCCTGCAATGACGATCATATAATTCCGATCGGCTCGATAATTAACATTCCGTCTTTGTTGATCTGTATATTGTTTTTCATTCGCTTCAAGCCTACCAATTATGACATTAATTTGGTCGAATAATTTTTTACCATTGACAATCCCCTGGATTGCCTCTTGTTGCCGTCCAGTATTAACTTGAACAATAGCAGCTTCAACAAGTTGTATTTTTTGATTTGCTTTTACTTCAAGACTATCCAACAATTGCTGTTGACTTAAGTGATCGTTCGTATCTGCCCGGATCTCGATAATGAGCGATGGAACGATATCAATAGCATTTTCGTAGGCAATCAAAAACTCTTTCTGTTGTGTGATGACGTAGCCTCGATGAGAGCGCTGAATATCTTTTAGATAGGAAGCTAATTTGTTAATTGTAATAACAGTTTGTTGAGACTTCTCCACAGCGTAAAATGAATCAATAAGAAATGAAGATTGGCGGTAATCTTCAACATGAACCAGCACTATGACCGTTAGGGCAAGCAGGAATAGAAGCAACGAAACGTATTTTTTGCGCATAGTTGTTTGTCAAAATCTTATTAGCACTCATAAACAAAAATCGTGTTAAGGACTGCTAGGCGGATGCCGTTAGATTCTATTACTGTAAGGGAGAGAGTGTTATTTCGTGAAAGGGGGATGGTGCCGAGCTATCCTAAACCTAAATTTAAGTAGAGTGATAGGTTCACTATTAGACGAGACATCCTTGCCTATTACTCTTTTTGTAAATCTAAAAGCTAGTGAGATGATTTTGTATTCAGCGGAGCGTGTTATTTTACTTGTCACCTTTCTCGATGGCTTTTGTAATTGAATTTACAATCGCATCAAGTTTATCTGCGCTGTCTTCTAAATGATACATCATATCTTTTGCATCTTTATTAAGATCCACTTTTTTAAGCAGGTTAATCAGCCCAAGAATACTGGCAACAGGACTTCTCAATTTATGTGCATTGATAAAAGCATACTCTTCAAGCGCTTTATTTTTCTTTTCAAGTTCGAGGGTTCGCACGTGAACAATGTTTTCAAGATTTTCATTAATGCCCCTGATAACTTCTTCCTGTGACTGTAGCTCTTCATTTTGCGCTTGTATTTCTTCCTTACTCATTTGTAAAGCAAGCCTTGCTTTAATTTCTTTTACAGTGAGGTCGTATCTTGTTTTAATTAACACAAGCATAAATGCGGAGACTGCACACAACAGCAGACCGCCTTTAACAAAAAATTCTTCAAAGGCTATATTTTGGTTTTGGCTTACACAAAACCATGTAACAAAAACAGATAGAATAATGACAATGACCGAATAAGTCCAATGCCAAAGCACAAACATCGCGGCACCAATGATAAGTGCCATATAATTGAAGTTATGCCCAACGAGATCTTCATTATCTATTAAACGATATGTGTAGGCATTTTGTAATGATATGAGCAGAAAAGGAACTATAACAATGTAGTATGATGGAAGATTAAAATGTTTTCTTAAAAACAAGGTAATCAGTGTGATCAGCGCCACCGATATCCTCAACACAAACACTTCTTTCCAACTATCAGGAATGTTAAAGTAATCAGAGATAGCAAAGATCGGGTCAAGAATAATTGCAAACCAGGCTGCGATTTTATGATATTTTTTCGAAGCCAGCTCTAACTCATGTTTCCAGTATGCGTTTGGCACCTGTGCAATGGCTTCCCGTGCAGTAGCAAGGGTCCAGTTTAGGGGGGTTTTGAGGTTGAAGCGCATCTTTCGATTCAATAGCTGCAAATGTACCGCTATGGAAGGAGACAACAATGTGCGGTTTGATGCTATTGAACCATTTGTAATAAATGAATTATATCATTTGCTGAAAAAGCATTTTGATGAGGAGTTTGGGTTATTCATTGAACAATTATACTTGAGAGCAATTTCGGTGTAAAAAAGTTAGTCTAAGCTTCTATCGGTTTCTGGTAACTTCTAACAACATTCATTGATTCTGATATTTTAGTTCAATATTATAATTCATTTGTCTGCGGACACTGGATATGAATGAGATTCTGTATAAAGCGGAAATCCACCAGTAAGGCGGATTTCCATTGATTTTTTATGATTGATTAATGCTCCTATAATTCTTCGTCAGCACCTTTACTCTTTTTAACATCCCTTTCCCACAATAGAATGCTTGCATCTTCTACAGTAAGTTTATTACCCTGATCTTCCGCTAAAGTCTTATCGTCACTAGCCTTCTTCACCTTGCTTTTCACTACCGAAGCGCGATTACCATTAGAATGGTCTTTTTTGGCTTTCGCTATTTTATCTTTATTCGTTTTCATAAAATCTTATTTTAGAGTAACTATAACAGCACAATTTTTAAGCCCGGAAATATTCCCAACCTAAAACCGCTGTTACAGCCAAATTGTTGCTCAATTACCAATATTGCTGGTACAAGGTTAAACCATTGCTGATGAACTAATTCATTTTGGGGAAAATATTTCCGTAGTTTATTTCATCCATGACGGTTTTAAGATTCCAATTCAAAACATAACAACTTAATCACCAAGGAATGTGTTTTTTTAAAATCAACCTATGACGGAGAAATCAGCGATTTTAGAACGCATTAAGGAATATGCAGATCGGGCGCATGGCGATCAGATGAGAAAGTATGTTAATGACCGGTATATCGTTCACCCAATCAGGGTAATGAAAACTTGTTTATTATATTCTGATGACATTGCCGTTCATGGGGCTGCATTATTACATGATGTTCTCGAAGACACTCCAATAACAAAGGATGAATTGTTTGCTTTCCTGGTTACAGTTTTAAATGTTGATGATGCGACACGAACATTAAAGCTCGTTGAAGAGCTTACTGATATTTACACCAAGGAGAATTTTCCAGGAGTTAATCGCAGAAACAGAAAACTAAGTGAAGCCGAAAGACTTTCAAATGTCAGCCCAGATGCGCAAACTATTAAATACGCGGACATCATAGACAATGCTGATATCACTTACAATGATCCCAATTTCGCGCAGGTATATTTAAGAGAATGTGGTCAGTTACTAGCGCTGATGGATGCTGGTAATGAGGAGCTAAGAGATAAGGCGATTCAACGGTTGCAAGAATGTAAGAAGCTTCTGAAATCTATCAAGAACGTTACTTCATAAAGCCAAATTGAATTAGTCTTAAAAAGGTTAATTTTGCACACATCAATCTACCGTCCTTTGCAATATAAATGCGAGGGAAATCAAATTCAGAAATATGAAAAATTTTGGCATTCAAGAAGCTCTTTCTACCCTTGGGATTAAGAAAAAAAATCATGGTGTTTCCTCCGGCACGCAATGGTTCAAAAGTACTGGACCACTCATTGATTCTTTTTCACCAGTAGATGGAAAACTTATTGGTTCTGTTTATGCTGCAGATGAAAATGCTTATCACAAGGTTGTAAAAAAATCTGTTGAAGCCTTCAAAGATTGGAGAAAATGGCCGGCACCGAAAAGAGGTGAAATTGTAAGACAGGTAGGTGAAGCATTGCGCCATTATAAAGAACCACTCGGAAAATTGGTCTCCTATGAGATGGGTAAATCCTATCAGGAAGGCCTGGGCGAAGTACAGGAGATGATAGATATATGTGATTTTGCAGTTGGGCTATCGAGACAGCTTCACGGACTGACTATGCACAGTGAAAGACCTAATCATAGAATGTATGAGCAATGGCACCCTATCGGTACAGTTGGAATAATTACAGCTTTTAATTTCCCCGTAGCCGTATGGTCATGGAATGCAATGCTTGCATGGGTTTGTGGAGATACCTGTATTTGGAAGCCATCAGAAAAAACACCACTATGCAGTATTGCATGTCAAAATATTACGCAGCAGGTTTTTGAAAAAAATGGTGTACCAGAAGGTGTATCCTGTATTGTCAATGGTGATTTCAAAGTTGGACAGCTCTTGGCGCAAGATGAAAATATTCCATTGATCTCAGCAACTGGTTCCATCAGAATGGGAAGGGCAGTTGCTAAAACTGTAAGTGAGAGACTTGGCAGAAGCTTGCTTGAACTGGGCGGAAATAACGCCATCATCATTACAGAAAATGCTAATCTTGATATTGCTATCCGTGGCGCTCTGTTCGGTGCTGTTGGTACAGCTGGCCAGCGCTGTACAACCACGCGAAGATTAATTGTAGATGAAAAAATCTATGATGAAGTAAGAAATCGACTGTCGCATGCTTATCAGCAGTTAAAGATAGGAAACCCTTTAGATTCCGAGAATCACGTTGGCCCACTCATAGACAAGCAGGCCGTTAAGTTATATCAGGATGCGTTGAAGCAGGTGAAAAAGGAAGGCGGAAAAATTGTTGTAGCGGGAGGCGTGCTTGAAGGCAAAGGATATGAATCAGGTTGTTATGTGAAACCATGTATTGTTGAGGCTGAAAATGAATTTCAAATTGTTCAGCAAGAAACTTTTGCACCCATACTTTATCTGATTAAATACAATACAATTGATGAAGCCATCGAATATCAAAACGGTGTGAAACAAGGATTATCGTCCTCAATCATGACCACGAGCATGCGTGACATGGAAAAATTCCTTTCGCAGGAAGGTTCTGATTGCGGTATCGCTAACGTTAATATCGGAACATCAGGTGCAGAGATTGGTGGGGCGTTTGGAGGAGAGAAGGAAACTGGAGGAGGAAGAGAGTCCGGATCTGATGCCTGGAAATTTTACATGAGGAGGCAAACTAATACAATCAATTATGGTGACACTTTGCCATTAGCGCAAGGAATTAAATTTGCCATTTAGTCTTTTTTGGAAATCACCACCAAACACTTATTTTTATACACTATTCTAAATCTGCACTATGCCAGCAAAGAAATACCGAACGGTCATGCTTATCGATGACAATGAAATTGACAACCTGATTAACCAGAAAATGATCGAAGCGGCTTCGGTGACGGAGAACATTTACACACACACAGGAGCGAAGAGTGCGATTGAGTTTCTCAAGAACATGGAGAAGCTTGATGTAGCAGAAAAAGTTCTACCCGATGTGATCTTCCTTGATATAGACATGCCATTAATGGATGGCTTCCAGTTTCTTGATGAGTTCGAAAAACTGAGTATTGTCGCTAAGCGGAAATGCAAGATTGTTATGCTAACATCTTCCATCAATCCACAGGACTTCAACAGATCGAAGAAGTATGAAAATGTAAAGCTTTATCTGAATAAGCCTTTATCTCACGAAAGCATCATAAAGTTGGAAGTTTAACTTTCGTTAAACTTCCGTTAATAATCTTACAAATTTTTCATCTAGCTTAATAAGCTTGGTTGGTGCAAAGTATGCAACTGGTATGCTACCCAGTCTAGGAAGGAGTGAACTGATCTTTTTAGATTTCTCCTTCTTTGCCTCGCTGGTAGCGATTTTTAATATCTTAAGGAAAATCATGATGTTCTCACAGCTATCTTTTCCAAACAATCTAATTTGACGTTGGATGCTGTTCGAAAGCTGGTTGAAAAGCTCATAATCTCGCATCAACACATATTGCAGGGCCAGCAATGATTTGATTTCCAACTGTGCATACGGATATTTTTTCAAGCTCACTTCGTTAAGAAGATTGTTGATCATTTTCGCTGCTTCGTCAAATTTATCAATGTAGTAGCAGGATAATGCCCGGTACACAACGTACACGATGTGCTTAGGTATGTCAGCCTGGTCAATTTCGTAGTCCTCGAATATTGTTCCGTTTTCCTGATAAAGTTCTACCTCCGTACCATTCCGTAGATGGCGTTCAATTTTTGAAATCAGGAATTGGGCGGGAAACGTGAACGTTGCATAATTCACCATCAGGTTCGCACAAGCATCATTCACTTCTTCAAAATACTTCTCTGCCTGCCGGTATACTCTGTAGTGATTGTAATACTCTAGTTTTAAAAATTCAAAGACGAGGTTCAAATGATAGTAAATCCCATCAAGGTGATAACTCTCGAACACCTTCTGCACTTTTACAAAGATGTCTTCCATCGACTCGCCTTCTTGTTGCATGCTGTCGTCAACCTCTACAAATAAACGATGGAATATGTACATGCAGCTTTGATAAACGTATAGACGATGCGACTCATACAATTTCGCCACATTCTGCATTTCCTTCATTACAAGATTCAAACCTAGCTTTTCAATTTCACCAGCATTAAAAAGATAGTCTCCAAATTTTTTAAAATAATCTGCCAGCAGGTCTTCCGCTTTATCAACTGCCAGCATATACGCAACATGGCGGTTATATAATTGAGAATATTGGAAGTGATCAGGCGAGTTAATGTTAAGGCGCTTTAATGACTTATAGATAACGGTGAGTTCGTTGGCTAGATCATAGTCAAGGAGTTCCTTTTCGAGTTTTTTCAAGGTAGCAACGGAAATTGCTTTCTTCTTTGTGAACATCACCTCGTTGATATTGGCCACTTTGCGTAGCACATCTGTTCGCGGGCTGTCCAGCTGTTCCATGAGATACTCCTCGATTTTGAGGTTTAGTCTGGAACGTAGGGTATAATAGGCATTCGCATTTACCTCAAGCTCGGTCATGATCTTGCTGTCAGACAGCGAGCGTTCACGAAGTGCTTTTAGCAGGTAAGCCGACTTCTCGGCATTACTTTCAATAAGTGAGGTATAGATAGCGGAAAAGTCTTTTTCTGAAAGTTGTTTGATGATATTCTTTAGCTTGGCCATGAACGCAGTGTTACAACGTGAAAAGTTACAAAATTTATCTTTGGAAGCAATAAGTGAAAAATTTCATACATAAAAAGTTACAAGAGCAAAGTCAGTAGTAAAGTCGGGTAGCTATAAGTTTGTAGTTTTGTCCCGCTAACCTTGTAGACTAATAGTGATCAGGAAACTCTTCATAGGCACTGTATTGATGTTAACGACAGGAATGTGCCTGGGGCAACTTACCCCATCCGTTCGGGCTGCTCGTAAAAGCATGAAGAAGGCAAAATGGGAACAAGCCTTTGCAAAACTAAACAAAGCTTTGATCAAAGACAGTATCAATGCTGGTGCCCAATACACCTACAGCCAGTTTTATTTTTCCCAAAAGAACCCTTTTTACAATATTGACTCTGCTTACAGATATGTTACACTTGCCTTGGGCGATTATGAACAGTCGTCAAAAAGAGAACGTGAGCGGATCGAGAAGGCTAAAATTGATAGCACTGTAATTATTTCATTAAGGGCACGAATTGACAGTGCAGCTTTTGAAAGGGCAAAGCAGGTTAATACAGAAGGAGCCTATGTTCATTTCCTGCAAGCCTTTCCTTTTGCTGTCCAAGCCGAAGAAGCAATTATATTGAGAGATGAGGCAGCCTACATGGATGCCACGAAGGTAAACACGTATGAGAGCTTCCTCACTTTCCTGGAGAAATATCCGAAAGCAGCGCGAGCCACAGAAGCGCGTGATCGATATGAAAGATTACTCTATGAGTCGAGCACGAAGGAGAGAACATTGGCAAGCTATCAACAGTTTTTAGCCCAACATCCGGCCACTCCTTATAGGCGCGAGGTCGAAAAGCACATCTTTGAGATTTCTACGGCATCAGGAGAAACATCCGTCTTCATCTCCTATTTAAAGGATTATCCCAAAAGCCCTTTTGCTTCTAACGCCAGAAATATCCTTTTCCATCTATTAGCAGAGCGTGATGATCCCCTAATCAGCAATACATTGTTAAATGATTCTTTAACAAGGATTATCAGTTTAAACGAACGATACCTGGTCCCTATATTAAGAGGAGAAAAATTTGGGTTTATCAATAGTATTGGACAAGAGGTAATAGCCAGTGAGTTGTTGGAAATAAAGGAAGAATACAAATGCGGTAATGTCGTTTCAGATATTTTGATTACTGGTGACAAGTTAATTTCTCGAGACGGGTCTCTTATATATCGTGATTCAATCAACGAGGTCGAAGATCTTGGGGCTGGTTTTTTAAAGATATCCTCTAAGGCCTGTGTTAAGGTTATTCACAAGTCAGGATTTGTTTTTAAAGACTGCATTGACGATGTGAAATTGATTGCAGGAAAATTTATTGCGTTACAAAAGAATAATCAATGGTCGCTGAATACCCTTACCGGGAGAAGCTTAACACCATACGAATACGAAGATATCAGTGAGGTAAATAACATTTTACTATTTAAGAAATCAGGAGGATATGAAATAAGTATTGCAGATGAGATAGCCAGGGCTGCAAACCAGCAGCAAATCAAACTTCTTGGGCCTTACCTAGAAGTAAAGCCGTGGCCTGGAGACCGAATCCTGGTAAAAAACGATTCAACAGAAGGAGTCCTCGCTAATACTTTGACGCACATTGCTCAGGAGAAGAATCATACGTTAAAGTCAACATTCTTTGGTATGGTAGCCGAAAGTGATTCAACTTTTAAATTATATCTTCACAATGGTGAACTGTTTGATTCTGTAACAAACATTATTGTAAATGACCCGTGGGTGGCTGTACAAAAAGACACTGCCTGGCAACTACTGGACATCGAGACCTGTTCTTACTACCCTAAACGCTATGATAGCATCAGCTATGCAGGTCCCTTTGTTTTTAGTTCTGCAATGGACTCTACAACAGTTCATTTTTCTAAACAAAAAAAACAAACATTTATCCAGCCCTTGAACACAAGTTTTATTCCTGGAAAGGACTCTTCTGCATTCTTGATGATTATTAGTGAAAGGAAGAAATCAATCTATAATCAGGAGGGCGTGAAACTCTTTACAGTCGAGTATGATAAAATTCAATATGCGGGGCAAGACATGTTCATTATTTGGAAAAAGAACAAAAAAGGTTTGATGAATAGCGAGGGAAAAATTGTTCTTGACGTTGATTACGATGCTATTGGAAGTGTCACTGATAATTATGTGACCTTGCTTCGAAACCAAAAATTCGGTATTTACCATATCGGTCTTAAAAAACTCATCAAACCACAGTATGATAAAAACTTAACAGTCTATAATCATACTGTCATTACTGCTTATCAAAAAGGTCTCTATGGTTTTATAAATTGGGACAATCAAACTAAAGGTGATTTTGAGTTTCATGAAGTAAAGTATTGGAGCGACACAACAGCAATGGTAAAGCGCGGTTTTGAATGGTTCACCTATAATGTTATTGAACGAAAAGCTACCAGTGATGATTTCAGGCAAATAAATTACATTGTTGATACGCCAGCGGAAAAAATTGCCATTGTTAGGGAAGATGAAGGATCGGGCGTTTTAAGCAGCACGAGAGGGTTTGTTATTCCGCCAACATTTGGTAGTGTTAAAAATCTTGGCTCTGCTGAAGAGCCACTTTATTTTACTGAGAAGCATGTTGAAGAAGCGTCTATTTTTATTGTTATCTACTATGATAAAAATGGAATCATGCTTTTGCGGCAGATCTACGAGGAGGACGACTATGAAAAAATCGTTTGCCCGCAGAAGTAATTTTGTTTTTACATTACATTAATATTTGGCACTTTACGATTTATTAATATTGTTTCCTGTGAATGTGGGTGGGATGCCATAAGTCAACCTGACAGGTACTAGGTGCTTTTTTGATTTGATTGAGGATACTCATATTTACATTTAAATGTATCTACCCGCACAGTCTCATATCCAATATGTCAATACAAGTCTAATTTATACTCAATGAAAAGTTTGATACTACTATTGCTCTTTGTTTCTGTAAATATCAGCGCGCAAAGCCAGCGTGCCGAATCAGTTCAAAAGCCAAAACTGGTTGTGGGAATTATTGTTGACCAGATGAGACAGGAGTATTTGTACAGGTTCTCGAGCAAATTTGGGGAAGGGGGATTCAAACGATTAATGAATGATGGCTTTTATTTAAAGAATGCACATTACAATTATGCGCCTACTGTAACAGGGCCAGGCCATGCCTCAGTTTATACAGGATCAACACCAGCAGTCCATGGCATCATCAGTAATGAATGGTACGATAAAATTTTGCAAAAGGAAGTGAATTGCGTTAACGACTCAAACCAAACTCCTGTTGGTAATCCTGAAGGGAATGGGGATGTTTCACCTTGGAGAATGCTAACCACTACAATTACAGATGAGTTGCGGCTTTCAACGCAAAAGCGATCAAAAGTTATTGGAATATCATTTAAAGACAGGGGAGCTGTGCTGCCTGCAGGACACATGGGTAATGCAGCTTACTGGTACGATGGCAGGACCGGTAAATTCGTGACCAGTACATATTATATGCGTAAACTTCCTGATTGGGTAGAGAAGTTTAATCAATTAAATATGGCAGAGAAATTTTTGTCACAAGAATGGAAAACGTCCTTGCCAATAGACCAATACGTTGAGAGCGGACCGGATGACTCACCTTATGAAAGTAAGATGCAAGGAAAAGATAAGCCTGTATTTCCATACAATTTAAGGGAGCTTCGGGCAAAGAATGGCAACTTCGAATTGCTATCAAACACACCATTTGCAGATGACTACATCACTGCAATGGGTAAGGCCGCACTGAGTGGTGAACAACTAGGTGCAGATGAATGGACTGATTTTCTGGCCCTGTCATTTTCAACACCTGATATCATTGGTCATGCTATGGGTCCTAACTCGATAGAAGTTGAGGACACTTATATTAGGCTTGATAAAAATATTGAAGACCTCCTGAATACCTTAGATCAGCAAATGGGACCCGGTAACTACGCGCTGTTTTTAACCGCTGATCACGCAGTAGCAGATGTTGCGCAGTATCTTAAAGACAATAAGATCCCAGCAGGATATTTTAATCCAGCCAATGTAAAAGCAAGCCTTAACGAATATCTACAACGATATTATCCAGATAAGGAAATTATTGAAGCTATTGATGGTGAACAAATATTTTTTAATCAACAGGCATTTGCGCGTGATCCTAAGTCTTCGGGTGTAGACATGATCGTCGCTACAGAATTGACTACAAATTTCTTATTGGCGCAGGAAGGAGTTGCTAATGTTTTCTCAGAAAGTATTATTCGCCAAAGCCGATATGATGAAGGTGGTGTAAAGGGAATGGTAACGCGTGGCTATCATCCGAAAAGATCAGGAGATTTAATTCTTGTATTGGAGCCGGGATGGTATAGTTCAGGTAGAATTCAGGGCACTACTCATGGTTCACCCTATACTTACGATACGAATGTTCCTATCATGTTTTATGGATACGGTATCAAGAAAGGAAGCTCAGTTCGGTATCATTCAATTACAGATATTGCGCCAACACTTTCTGTGTTGCTAAATATTAAATTCCCTAATGGTTGCACAGGTCAACCGATTGAGGAGCTTTTCGAAAAATAATATTAGATATCCCTTAAGTAAAAACGGATTTGGTTTCCGCGTGAAATCATTATATTGATGCTGAGATTATTATCATGAGCGAAACAAAATTTAAGCCTGTACTCGGCTTGTGGGATGCTACAATGATTGTGGCAGGTTCCATGATTGGTTCTGGTATTTTTATCGTGAGCGCGGACATTGTGAGAAATGTTGGCAGTTCAGGATGGTTAATAGCAGTGTGGCTTATTACTGGTTTCATGACCATCACAGCTGCGGTAAGTTATGGTGAGTTAAGTGGAATGTACCCAAAAGCAGGAGGGCAGTATGTGTACCTGAAAGAAGCGTACAATCCATTGATAGGGTTTCTTTATGGATGGAGTTTTTTCGCTGTGATACAAACTGGAACAATCGCAGCAGTAGGGGTGGCGTTTTCAAAGTTTACTGCTTATCTCATTCCAGGTGTAAGTGAAGACATCGTGCTCTTGAATTTAGGATTCATGACAATTTCTCCAGCACAACTACTGAGTATAGTCACCATTATTTTGCTCACCTATATCAATACGCGAGGTGTGGAGGGAGGGAAACTAATTCAGACAACACTTACAGCTACCAAACTTCTCAGTCTTTTTGGTTTGATTGTATTTGGATTGATCATGATGCGCGGTGATGTATGGACTGCGAACTGGAGCAATGCATGGGATTTACAGGCTTTATCAAGAGACGGCTCAGTACAATCCTATACTATTATTGCAGCGCTGGGCGCAATTGCAGCCGCAATGGTGGGATCTATCTTTAGCAGCGATGCATGGAATAATGTGACTTTTATTGCAGGTGAAATTAAAAATCCACAGCGAAACATAGGATTAAGTTTGTTTTTGGGAACGCTGATCGTTACGATCATTTATGTTACCGCCAATATCATGTACACAGCAGTATTGCCTTTGCAGGATATTGCAAGTGTAGAAAAGGATAGGGTGGCAGTTGCGGCATCGAATGTAATTTTTGGAAACATCGGTACAGTGATTATTGCCATCATGATCATGATTTCTACTTTTGGTTGCAACAACGGATTGATTCTCGCGGGCGCGAGAGTTTATTATACAATGGCAAAGGATGGCTTGTTCTTTAAACAAGTAGGAACACTGAACAAATTCTCCGTGCCTCAACAAGCTTTATGGGTACAATGTGTATTAGCGTGTATCTGGTGTTTGAGTGGAAGGTATGGCGATTTACTTGATATGGTTTCTTTTGTAGTGGTGCTGTTCTACATGCTAACGATCGCCGGAATTTTTATTCTTCGTAGACAAAGACCTGAAGTAGTACGCCCTTATAAAGCTTTCGGATATCCGATTCTTCCACTCATTTATATTTTAATGGGATTGACTTTTTGCACCTTACTCATCGTATACAAACCTCAGTATACATGGCCAGGGCTTATTATTACCTTGATCGGAATTCCAATTTATTACATCGCACTGGCGCGAAACAAAAACGCTAGCGCTTAGTTTTAGATTGAAGTTGATTGGCTAGGACTGCCAACCCTTCTACAAACGAATGGGGTTCATAACCTAGTTGTGTTCGGGCTTTGTCAATAACAAAACCAGTAATGAGCGGACGTCTCGCGGGTTGATTAAAGGTAGAAGCATCTACTGGTTTAATTAAAGACTTGTCCAACTTAAAAAATTCTGCAGTGTGTATGGCAATGTCATAAGGCGTAATAAAATCTTTACCAGCAATGTGGTAAATTCCTTTCGCCTTTTTCTTTGCGGCTAGAAGACATCCCATTGCGAGATCTTCAGCCAACGTAGGGGTACGATGCTGATCATTTACTACTTGTATTGTCTTGCCTTTTTCGAGCGAATCTTTAACCCAAAGCACAATGTTAGAACGGCTCATATCTGCTGTAATTCCATAGACAAGTACTGTGCGAACGATACACCAATTGATCTTACTATTTGTAATGATGTTTTCTCCTGCGAGTTTGCTTTGTCCGTAATAATTTACTGGTGATGGAGTTGCTTCTTCATCTAACGGACCTTTGCTTCCATCAAAAATGAAATCAGTTGACACATGCACAAGATGGATATTATTCTTGTCGCAGGCAGTTACAATATTTTCCACCGCTGTAACATTCGCTTTCCAGCACGCTTCACGATTTAATTCACATTCGTCCACCATTGTCATGGCAGCACAATGGATCACTGTATCAGGTCTGATATCAGAAAATAAATTATCTACAGCTTTGGCGTCAGTAATATCAAGTGAGTGGAATGAACCTCTTTCGATAGGTGTTGCACTTTTTCCACGTGCTGTTGCGATTAATTCAATACCTTCTTGCTCTTGTATAAGCCGTGAAAGTTTTTGTCCGAGTAAACCGTTGGAACCCGTTACTAATATTTTCAAGTTCTTATTTTTTCTTTTCTTCGGGATATTTGTAACCGTATAACTTCTCTATTTTTTTTCTCGACAGCTCTTCAACATCCACAATCATTGTCACGTCTTCTCTTGGTCTATCGTCCGGACCTTTTGGTAATGCAGCGATTTTATCAATAACATCTAGGCCTTTAATCACTTTCCCAAAAACTGTATACTGCCCATCAAGATGTGGTGCTCCACCGATATTCGTGTAAAGGTTTAACATCTCTGGAGAGATGTCCTTATCTACTTTTATACCCAATTGTTGTTCAATGATTGGTTTCAAGCTCAAAATATAATTGTTATGTCCTTCTGCATTTCCTGAGCGATAAAAATTAGTAAGCGTATCGTAGTATTTACTGTTTTCGGGTTTTTGGAGAAATTGCTGAATCGCACTTCCGAATTTTTGTGGATCGGTCTTCAATTCACTCTCTGGATACTTCTTACCCTGTACAATATAAAATTGACTCCCACTGCTAGCCTTGGTTGGGTTCATTTGATCGCCTAATCTGGCAGCAGATAAGGCTCCTCGCTCGTGAAAAAAATTTGGAATAATCTCAGCATCGATTGTATAGCCCGGACCTCCATTTCCTAATCTCTGCCCCGGCCGAGAATTTTTAGATTCTGGGTCTCCGCCTTGAATCATAAAATCCCGAATTACCCTATGGAAAAGCAGGCTATCATAGTAATGTTCTTTCGCCAGCTTAATGAAATTTTGTTTATGCTTGGGTGTCTCATCATACAATATTGCTACCATATCACCATACTTGGTTTTAATCGTAACAACATGATCTGTTTTTTGAGCACAACCCGTACCGAGTAGAATTACAAAAATTGGAAGTAGGGTAATAAACTTTTTCATGACTATAACTCAATTTCAAATTTCAAAATGTAAAGCTTCGGGTCTCAAGTCTCATATCTCTGATCTCACGTCTATGCTCCTGATTGAAGTCAGGATTGCAGCACCTCCATTAGCAAGAACTTCATTGGCAACGCTTTTACCTAACTCCTTTCCATCTTCTATTGGAGCAGAACGCTTAATCTTTACTACTTGTTTTCCATCCAAAGAAATGATTCCTGCCTTTAGTGTGACAAGATTATCTTCCAGCCACGCATAGCCGAAGGAAGGAATACTGCATCCTCCTTCAAGTGTTTTAAGGAACGCGCGTTCAACCCTGATACAATCTTCTGTAGCGGGATGATTCACCCAGCGCTCAATAATTTCTTTTTTATCAAAGCTTAGTTTCTTATGACACTCCACGGCAATAGTGCCTTGGCCGACAGGTGGAACAAAATAACTTGTCTCAATCTTTTCAGTAATAAGATCGTCAAAACCCATTCGATGAATTCCTGCATAAGCAAGAATAAGGGCATCATATTCGCCGGACTGTAGTTTTGAAATTCGCGTTTGCAGATTCCCACGTATTGAGACTGTATTCGCTTCAGGATAGTAATGTTTTACAAATGCAACTCTTCGGGTAGAGGACGTGCCAATTTTTGCCGATAGCTTTGCAAGTGTAAATTTTTTATCCAAGCTTAAAATAACATCGTTTGGAATTTCTCTTTCAGTGAAAGCAATCAATTCAAGTTCGTCCGCCAAGGTAGAAGATAAATCTTTTGCACTGTGCACCGCAATATCGATAGTGCCATCCAATAATTTCTCTTCAATTTCTTCTGTGAACACACCTTTGCTTCCTATTTTAGCAATAGAAACATTGAGCACTTTATCTCCTTTGGTATCAATTGGAATAATTTCGGTCTGATATCCTGAAGGTTTAATAAGTTCTGCTACATGATGAGCTTGCCAAAGCGCTAACTTACTTCCACGGGTTCCGATCCTGATAACTTTATTCATGGTTAAGGATTTAATGTCTTCGAAACTTTTAAGGACAAATCAAGGAAAATCATTTTTGCACTTCCATTTCTTTCCAAATGATATGTTGCATCATTCATTAACTTAAAAGACTGCTCCACTTTATCAAGATTCATCACCTTACTGAAATCCTGTACAAATTTTAATTCTTCACCTCTGGTACGGTTCATGGAAGTTACGCCAGAAGAATATAAAAGCGTCTCTCGCATCATGCTGATGCTGTAGGTAATCAAATTCTTCTGACTCAACTTATCAAGCCCATGATAGTCTTCAGCCATCGTTACAAGTGTTGGAAAGTTGCGCTTATAACACGCTCTCATCCATTCAGTAAAGCGCAGTGCGTTATCATCTTCATCATTGTCGATAAGCTTGATTGCCTGGTTGATATTTCCATCGGCTAGTTGCACAATTTTTTGTGCTTTCGTAGATTCAACTGATTTGGATTTTTTCAAATAGGCGAGCAACTCCTCATCGCTCAACAAAGGTATCGTTACGATTTGCGTCCGTGAAATAATCGTTGGTAATAACTTATCTGCCGCATTAGTAATCAGAATAAAAAAAGTATGCGGAGGCGGCTCTTCGAGTATTTTTAGAATTCCATTGGCAGCTGAAGGATGCATCAATTCTGGCTGCCAGATAATCATGATTTTGTTTTTACTTTCAAACGGTTTCAATGAAAGTGCTTTTATAATCTCACGACTCTCCTCACGGGAAATGAATGCCTGTTTGTCTTCCCCACCGTAGTGATTTGTCCAGTCGTCAAGATTACCAAATGGCTGATCTAGTAGAAAAGAGCGCCAGGCTTTTAAGATGTCGGACTTAAACCGTTCTTCGTCTTTATCTCCTTTTACATTGCTCACTGGAAAAACAAAGTGAGTATCCGGATGAATATATTTTGTGTTTTTTGAACAAGCTGCACAAGTTCCGCAAGCATCATTGCCACCTTTATTCTCACAATGGAGAAACGTGGCATAAGCAAGTGCCATTGGTAAATTTAATGCTCCTTCCGCTCCTACAAATAACTGCGCATGTGCTGAATGATTGTTATTAACAGCTTCTGTTAAAAGCTTTTTACACTCGTCAAGACCTGGTATATCTGAAAACTTCATGCGTTGAATGTCTATCGTTCATTTTCCCAAAACCTTGTATTGCCTGTGGATTGGAAAACATAGGTAAGAATTTCTTTTTCTATTTCATCAAGCTGCACATTACGTCTTTCCATAACTTTTTGCGCAGTCTCAAGTGCCTTGTCTAATTTATAGGTAGTTAGGCCACCTGCGCCTCCCCATGCAAATGACGGAATGTAATTTCTTGGAAAGCCATCTCCAAAAACATTTGCTGAAACATCAACAACGGTACCCGTATTGAACATCGTGTTAATGCTACACTTGCTGTGATCACCCATCATTAAACCACAGAACTGCAAGCCCGTACTTTCAAAAGTGCCGGTTGAATGCTGCCAAAGCTTTACATGATCATAATTATTTTTGAGGTTTGATGTATTGGTATCCGCACCAAGGTTACACCACTCTCCCAGCACAGAGCAACCTAAAAATCCATCGTGTGCTTTATTACTGTAGCCAAAAAGAACTGAAGTACTGATCTCGCCACCAACTTTAGAATATGGGCCAACCGTTACATCTCCTCTCACTTTAGCGCCCATATTTAAATGGCCTCCTTCACAAAGCGCAAATGGTCCACGGATTAATGCGCCCTCCTGGATGATACTGTTTCTTCCAAGGTATACCGGCCCGTTTTCAGCATTTATTACTGCTGCTTTTATGGTTACCCCTTCTTCAATAAAAACATCATTTTCATTATAAACAACGGTATGCTTATCGGGCAAGGGAGTCGAATATTTTCCTGTAGTAACGAGTTTAAAATCTATTCTGATCTCATTCCCATTTTCTCTAAAGATTTTCCAGGGCTTATCAATTACCTTAATTTCATCTGCATATTCTATGATGTTCGACTTATCCATGTCCTTTTCGGGATGATGGGCGGCAATAAGAAACTGATTTTGTACCAGGTAATATCCCTTGGGTAAAGCTTTTATGGTATCAACCAGATTTTGATCGGGGCATACTGCACCATTAATTAGAAGGTTATCATCCGTTAACTGGCTTTTGAATTTTTTTTGAAGATATTTTTCTGTTTGAAAAAACGCCGTTGTCCCGAGCCATTTCTCCCATTTTTCAGCGATCGTAAGAATACCAACACGAACCTTAGCAACCGGCCGGGTAAACGTGAAAGGAAAAAGGGCAATACGAATTACCGGATCATCAAAAAGGATGAGATTCATCTTCAAAAATATGCAGGAATATCAGATTTCGGGGTTCTTCAGCCTGTTTTTGTAAAACATAGTCAATAAAAAAAGGTCTTCAGGACGAAGACCTTTTTCACAGTGCTTATTTGAAGAGTAATTAAGCTTTCTTTTGATATTTGTTCTTAAACTTCTCAACACGGCCTGCTGTATCTACAAACAGCTTCTTGCCAGTGAAGAAAGGGTGCGAAGCCGATGTAATCTCGACTTTTATAACTGGATAATCCTTACCATCTTCCCACTTAATCGTCTCCTTCGGGTTCTGTGTAGAACGCGTTTTGAACTTTTGGTCGCTGGATGTATCCCAGAAAATAACGTCTCTATACTCAGGATGAATGCCTTTTTTCATGATTTCTGCTTTCTTTTTCCTTTAAAAGGACTGCAAAGATAAAGGGTAAGGTCGAAAAGTCAATGCTTTCGCAAATAATTTGACCAAGAACTTTAACGGTTGTAAATTGGTTCCGAAATGGAACCGTTATGGCAACAATAACCATTAAGAACATTCCGGACCAAGTTTACGAAGGTCTAAAACAACGCGCAAAAATTCGGCACCGAAGTTTAAATGGTGAAATAATCCATCTTCTTGAAAAGTCATTAAAAACCACTGAACTTACTCCTGAAGAGGTTCGCATGAAGGCGAAAATTTTCAGAGAAAAAGTGAAGGAAATGCTAAGTCCAGAAGAGATTGAAGATGCAATAAGTGAGGGCAGGCCATGATCGTTGTCGATACCAATATCATTGCGTATGCCACTTTTCCTTCTGATCATACGGAAGCGGTTTTGCAACTTCATGAATTTGATTTTGAGTGGCAAGTGCCCATACTCTGGAGAAGCGAATATTTGAATGTTGTTTCGCTCTATTTAAGAAAGAGAATAATTGCAATGGATCGTGCATTAGAAGCAATAGAGACGGCCTCTAACTTTGTAGGCGATAATGAGCATATTCTATCTCCATTTTTAGTATTAAATACGCTTGCGTCTTCGACTTGCTCATCATACGACTGTGAATTTGTAACACTTGCTGCGCAGCTAAACACAAAACTCATTACCTACGACAAAAAGATTTTGACCGAGTTCCCTTGTATCGCAATGAATCCTCACGATTACTTAGCACACGCCCAATGAGAATAATATTAACAATAATTTGTTTAATGCCGTTTATCTTGTTTGCGCAAAGTAACTATGCCCCGCTCAATGAAGATTATTATCATTTAATTGATAGGTATGAAATAAAGACAGGCAAAATTATTCCTGAGATTTTTACTTCAATAAAACCCTATAAGCGTTCTGCTATAGTTGCGTTTATTGACTCTGCGAACCAAATTAATGCCTTTGAATCAAAAGCAGATCAATTCAATTATGATTATCTGATGAATGATAATTGGGAATGGTTTGGTTCAGCGACCAGTGAGAGTAGAAAGCCAATCTTGAAGCACTTTTATAAAAAGAAGTCTGATTTGTTTTATGTCCATAATCAAGATTTTGATCTTCACATTAATCCCGTGCTTTACGTTGGCGCAGGCCAGGATTCTGAAAGGGAGGAGATGCTTTTTGTTAATACCCGAGGTGTTGAAGTGCGAGGTATGGTAGATAATAAAGTCGGCTTCTATACGTACTTAACTGATAATCAAGCAGTGCTTCCTTCTTATGTATGGCAGCAAATGAGTATCAATCCTGTAATTCCTCATGAGGGTTTTTGGAAAGAATATTCTGACCAGCAGGGAGTAGATTTTTTGCAAGCGAGAGGCTATATCACTTTTGATCCATCAAAACACATACACCTGCAGTTGGGACACGATAGATTTTTTATTGGAAACGGATCTCGTTCACTTGCCTTCAGTGATTTCTCTTCTCCTTCAATGTTCTTACGTGGTAACTTAAAAATATGGAAGATCAATTATCTCTTTCTGATCAATCAGATGACTGCAGATATTAATGGAACAAGAGGAGGTTTACGGGCAATGGATAAAGGGTATCCTAATAAATTCAATGCCCTGCATCACATCAGTATAAACATAGGAAAGAAGTTTAATCTTGGGATTTTTGAATCCGTAATCTTTACAGCCGATGACTCGACGGGCAGTGATCACTTGCGTCTGGACTATTTTAACCCGATTATTTTCTATCGTGCCATTGAACAACAAAACGGCAGTAGCGATAACGTGCTACTAGGGTTAGATTTTAAGTGGAATGTTCTTAACCAGTTTCAGCTTTACGGACAATTTTTATTGGATGAATTCGTCATTGATAACATCAGGGCAGGCAACGGATGGTGGGCAAATAAATTTGGAGTTCAGGTAGGTGGCAAGTATGTAGATGCCTTTAATATTCCCAATCTTGATCTTCAAGGTGAAATTAATATTGTAAGGCCTTACACATATTCTCATGGAACAAACTATGGAAGCTATACCAATTATCGTCAACCAATAGCGCATCCATTAGGTGCAAACTTTAAAGAATTTATTGGCATAGCGCGCTATCAACCAATGTCGAGGTTAAATCTTACGGGTAAACTTATGGTGATGCAAACGGGCCGTGATACCACAGGAGTAAATTGGGGAGGCGATATTCTTAAGAATAGCAAGACGCTCGAAAAGACTTTTGGAAATACGATAGGTCAGGGCGTTGAAAATGATATTTTTTTTGGAAGCTTTACCGCCTCTTGGCAATTAAAACATAATCTATTTATTGATGGCACAATCGTTTTGCGGAAAAGCGAAAGTACTGTATCGTTTTACGATAACAATACCTCAATAAGTTCATTAGCTTTACGATGGAATATCCCACAACGGCTTTACGAGTTCTAGTTTAATGAAAATATATTTTCGTATCCTTCAATACGCACCCAAGCTCAATTCGCGTGTCTTCAAATTTGTATTGTTCTCTATTCTTGCTGCTGCTTTTAGTGCCATCTATCTCGGCTTAACACAGCCCATGTTAGAAGTCCTCTTCCTTCAAAAAACACAGGCAACTATTCCAGCATATCCAGAGTTTGCTTTTAGTGCAGACTATGCTAAAAAGTTATTTCAATATCATTTTATAAAAATAATTGTAGAGCGTGGCCCATTGAATGCTTTGCTTTTTGTGTGTATCTCCATTGTTTGTTTCGTTTTTATTGCGAACGTGTTTCGGTACATGGAGCGGATGGTAGCTTCGAATATTAAAGTTGATGTTGTAAAAAATATACGGATGCACATTTTTACCAATGTATCGCGTTTGCATATTGGTTATTTTAATGATCAGCGAAAAGGAGATTTAATATCACGTTTCACCAATGATGTGAGTGAAGTTGAGAACACCGTTATCAACAGTTTGAAAGTTGTAAAAGAGCCAATCACATTAATAATTTACATCTCTGTTCTATTTTCCATATCAGTAAAACTAACCCTATTCACTTTAATAGTACTTCCTTTAACTGGCGGTGTAATTTCGGAAATAATAAAGCGGTTGAAGAAAAGAGCACAACAAAGCCAGGAGTCCATGGGCAGAATAGTGAATATACTTGATGAGACGTTTAGTGGCATGCGGGTTATCAACGCCTTTAATGCACGGAATTTTTTGATCAGGAAGGTTGATGGTGAGACGTCATATCACCGTAAAGTAAACTTATCCATCTCAAGAAAAAATGAGCTTGCCTCTCCATTGTCGGAATTGTTAGGTGTAATGGTAGTGGCTGTGATTCTATACTATGGCGGCCAATCTGTTCTGTCTGGTGACGGTGAATTAAGTCCTGCTTCTTTTATTGTCTTCCTCACTTTTTACGCATCAATGATTCAGCCGGCAAAAAATTTATCAAATGGTCTCACCTCTCTTCAAAAAGGAATTGCTTCCGCACAGCGAATATTTAAACTGATTGACACAAAACCAACTATTGACAATAAGCCGAATGCAATCGAGCTAACGCACTTCAAAGAGAAAATTGAATTTGTCAATGTGACTTTCTCATATGATAAAGATCACGTGCTTCAAAACATCAACTTAAAAATTGAAAAGGGTAAAACAGTAGCATTAGTTGGACCATCAGGAGGCGGTAAGTCAACGCTTGCCGACCTTGTTCCAAGATTTTATGATCCTTCTTCAGGAGAGGTGCGTCTGGATGGAGTTTCTCTTAAAGATTATGAATTAGAATCTTTGCGCAGGCAAATTGGTGTAGTGACACAAGAGTCAATTCTTTTTAATGATACTGTCTTCAATAATATTGCTTTCGGCCTTGAAAACGTAAAAGAGGAAGACGTTATCAATGCTGCTAAAATCGCCAATGCACACAACTTCATTTCCGAAATGGAAGAAGGTTATCAAACTACTATTGGCGAGCGTGGATCAAAACTGAGTGGAGGCCAGCGACAGAGGATAAGTATTGCAAGAGCAGTATTAAAAAACCCGCCAATTTTAATCCTTGATGAAGCAACGTCAGCGCTAGACTCAGAATCTGAAAGACTTGTTCAGGATGCATTGTCAAAGTTAATGCAGAACAGAACATCCATTGTTATTGCACATAGGCTAAGTACCATTCAACATGCAGATGAAATCATTGTCATTCAAAATGGTGTGATTGCTGAACGCGGTAGGCACGATGCACTGATTCTTGAAAAAGGATTGTACAAGAAGCTGAATGAAATCCAAAAAATGTAATTCTTCTTCGGTCTATAAATTCTTTATAACATAGAAAACACCTCTTTGGTAAACTCTGGTTCTTCTTTGTGATCTGGCGTTATGGATTTTCTGGCATTCGACATTAAATACGACTAGAGATCCTGATAAAGGTTACCCTCTACACTTTTATATTATTTCCTTAACTCGCCCTACCTGCCCGTCTTCCAGACGCACTTTAATCCCATGATGATGTGTGGGTGAACTGGTTAGAAGATCTTTTACAACTCCTTCCGTAAGCGCTCCTGAACGCTGATCTTTTTTTAGCACAATTTTTACACGCGCACCAACTTTGACGTTTGCTCTTATTGTTCCATTCATTTTATTCTTTCCAAGGTTTAACTTATTCTCTCTATTCATACTTCAACGAATCCACAGGGTTAGTCTGGGCGGTTTTTAATGAATGGAAAGCTACAGTAAGGAATGCAAAGAGCAATGCAACAAAGGCGACAAATGCAAACATAAAATAATTAAGCGTTGTTTGATAAGCAAAATTTCCAAGCCACCGTGAAATGATGTAATAAGAAACAGGCACTACTATAATTGCAGAAATAATAACGAGATACATCACATCTTTATACAAAAGAAAAATGATTTGCGGTATGCTTGCCCCATGCACTTTGCGTATTCCTATTTCTTTTGTTCGCTGTGTTGCCGTAAATGCTGAGAGGCCAAGAAGACCAAGCAACGAAATGAATATACAGATGTACGACAGTAACGAAAGAAGTTTATGCTGAACCTCATCAGTCTTGTATTGTTCATTAAACCGTTGATCGAGGAAGAAATATTCGAAAGGATGATTTGGATCATAACCGACCCACTTGTCTTTCACGTAACTGATTGTCTTCGGTAAATCTTCTCCTCTTACTTTCAGGTGAAGAAAGCCACCTTCCTGCTTAACTTTAATGATAAGCAAAGGTTCAACTGCATTGTGAAGAGAACTGAAATTGAAATCCTTAACCACACCAATAATCTGCCCATCCTTCTCCGCATGAAATGATTTCACTTTTTTTCCAATTGGATCTTTAGTCCAGCCCATTAGTTTCGCGGCTGCCTCATTGGCTATAAAAACGTCTTCAACATCAGCATTAGGGCCACGTTGAAAATCACGTCCTGCTATTACTTCCATCCCTAATGTTTTTAGATAGTCTTCCCCCACGAACATCAATGTAAACGCCTGTTGTTTCATGCCCTCTTCAGATTCAGCCCACATTACTGAATTTCCACCTACATTCATTCCCATAACATTGTAAGATGTTGTTGCTTTTGTAATATTAGGATGCTGGAGAAATTCATTTTTAATTGAAGCAATTTGTTTTTCAACCGTTGTATCCTGAATAGGAAGAAGAAGAATATTTTCTTTGTCAAACCCTAGTTCTTTGTTCCTTACAAAATCAATCTGTTGCTGCATAAACAAAGTACACACCACTACGAAAATGGAAATTGCAAATTGAGTAGTAATAAGAACCTTACGCAGCACGTGACTTGATTTACGATTTTTAAAAGCGCCCTTGAGTGCTTTTATCGTTGGAATTGATGGAAGATAAAATGCTGGATAAAGTCCAGAAATGATTCCAATACCCAAGGTTATTCCAATAGAGCCAAACAGCAAAACAGGGTTGTTAACAAAATCTGCTGATAGATTTTTCTCTATGAGTTGGTTGAATGAAGTGGCGTTGAGAATAAAAAAGACAAGGCCGATAGCCAGGACCAAAGAGAACAATGAAAGTAGAATAGATTCACTTAAAATCGAAAGCACAAGTTCCCGCTTACCTGACCCAAGCGTTTTCTTCATCGCGATTTCTGATGCACGGCTAACCGATTTAGCAGTGGACAAATTCATGTAGTTTATGCAAGCAAGAATGATAATGAAAATTCCAATTGCTGTAAACGCATACAAATAAGAAATGTTTCCGCGTGCTTCATCACTTTCAAGATCTGACTTAAAGTGAATGTCCGCTAATGGTTCTAATATCGCCGTGTATTTACCACCAACTTTATCACCAAAAGATTTAAAGTATTTGTTATAGATCACGGGAAATTTAGCGTGGAAATTCTCAGGATTATAATTTTGGGGAAACAGTAAATAGGTGTACACGTCTGGATTCCAGAAAGCTTCCGATTTAAGTTGTCCATTTTCTATCACCCATTCACGATCAACTAAACGGGATAAAAGTATGCTGAATTTTAAATGCGTGTTTTCCGGAACTTCCTTAATGACAGCCGTTACTTTCCACTGTTCGTTAGCAATAAATAACACTTGCCCAAGAGCTTCTTCTTTGCCAAAATATTTTTTTGCAACTGACTCTGTTATAACAACGGTATTAAGATCGCTTAAGCAAGTGCGAGGGTCGCCCGCAACAAATTCATGTGTGAATACCTGAAAATAGGTTGAGTCGGTACGAACAATATCTTCTTCATAAAACTCCTTCTTTTCTCCGTTTTGTCCTTCATACTTTACAAGCGTATGATCCCAGTTATTAGCTCTTACTACTGCCTGCACTTCAGGGAATTCATCTTTCAATATGTTGCCAAGCTCTCGCGCAGATCGCGCACCGCGTACATCAATGCCAGTGGCTTGCAGATGACCACCAAGTCTATAAATTCTTTCATGATTTTCGTGATACTTATCGTATGATAAATCATTCTGTAGAATGAGTAGTAAAATAATACTTACAGCAATTCCAAGGGCAAGCCCTAGAATATTCAAGACCGAAAAGAACTTGTCTTTTAGAAAAACACGTGTAGCGAATTTGATATTTGTGCGGATCATGAGAGGAGGTGTTTCAGTTACTAAACGTACTTATGTTTTTTTGACGACACGTAACCAGATAATTTTGTTCGTTCAAATATTGTATTACCAATTACGCACGTGTTTGTTATAAATTAAAGATACAGTTAAACGGATCAGAAGTGTGTCACCCTTTTGGTAATCAAATGTAAAAAATTGTCATCAGTCGTTTTTTAATTTCAGGCTATCGTCTCGTTTCGATCAATAGATTGAAATGATCATTGATAGAAATACCGGCTATTTGTTACGAAGTCGCAAATTCTTTTGTAAATCGTTAATTAATCCAACCCTCAGTACTATAATCTATGTGGTCAAATTATCATACACACAGTAAATATTGTGACGGTAAAAGCGAGTTTAGCGAGTATATAGAATCGGCAAGGCAGAACAATATTGCCAGCCTTGGATTTTCTTCTCATGCGCCGGTACCTTTTGATTGTAAATGGTGCATGAAAAAGGAGGACTTTAAATCATATCTCAGCGATATCAGGCATCTGAAACAAACAGTGCATGATATAGAGATTTATCGCAGTCTTGAGATTGATTTTATACCTGGCATTGTATCACCTTTCCAATACAAGGATGACCTTGACTATACAATAGGTTCAATTCATTTTGTTGACCAATTTGCTGATGGAAAACGGTGGGAGATTGATGGTGCGCATGAAATATTTATCCAAGGTGTCGACCAAATTTTTAATAGAAACATGAAGGACGCGGTGATTCGTTATTTTGAATTGACTCGCGAAATGATATATTCATCAGCCCCAACAATTATAGGTCACCTTGATAAGATTAAGATCCAGAACGTTGGTGATAAATACTATAATGAAACGGATAGCTGGTACCGCGATCAGGTTTTGCAGACGCTAAAATTGATTGACCAGGCGCAACTCATAATAGAAGTAAATACGCGTGGCATCTATCAAAAAAAATCCTCGACAACTTATCCCAGCCCGTGGATTCTTGAAGTTATTCACGAAAGAGATATTCCGATTACCATTAATAGTGATGCACATCACGCAAAAGATCTAGTAAGTCACTTTGAAGAAACAGCATCCATGCTGTACAACATCGGATTCAAATCACTCACGGTATTAAAACAAGGAACATGGCAACAGGTTCCGTTTGATGAAAATGGATTTAGCCTCTAATTCTATTATTACCAAAAAATTAAGCTCAGCCAATACAGTTTGGTTTACATTGTATGCTTCAGTATCTGCGTTTTGTTTATACACCTGCATTTATGCTTTTCGCAAAACTTTTGCAGTAGCTACATTTGATGATGTTGTTTATGCTGGTATCAGTTTAAAGGTATGGCTTGTTACAGCACAGGTGATCGGCTACGCCTTGGCAAAGTTCATTGGCATCAAATATATTTCAGAGCTTCCCCCTCATAGACGATCGATGGCTATCCTGGTGATGATAACAATAGCTGCACTGTCCTGGTTAATGTTTGCTTTGATTCCTCCTCCTTTCAACATAATATTCTTGTTTACAAATGGTCTTCCATTGGGTATGGTTTGGGGACTTGTCTTTGGATACCTGGAAGGACGAAGGGTTACTGAAGTTCTCGGTGCATCACTTGCAGTGAGTTTTGTTTTCTCGGGTGGACTTTGCAGATCTGTTGGTGGATACATTATGAAGAACTGGCACATATCTGAATATTGGATGCCATTTGTTGCATGTCTTGTGTTTGTGGTTCCTTTACTTTTGTTCCTCTGGCTGCTCAATCGCATTCCTCCTCCGTCAGCAATAGACGAGCAGTTGCGAACCAAAAGACAGCCCATGGATAGCGCTGCAAGAAAGAAATTTGTGAAAACATTTCTTCCCGGAATAGTGCTTTTTGTACTTGCTTATCTCTTGCTAACAATATTTCGCGATATGCGGGAGAACTTTTCCGCTGAGGTTTGGAAATCGCTAGGTTATGGAAATTCGCCCGGTATTTTTACACGGACTGAAACGCCTATTGCTATGATGGTGCTTATTGTAATGGCGAGTATGATGTTTATTAAGAATAACGCCAGGGCATTTATGATCAATCATGTGATTATCATTTTCGGAATGATCACGATTGGGATTAGTACTTTTTTATTTCAGGAGAAGATCATTGAAGCACCTGCGTGGATGACTTTAATTGGTCTTGGATTATATTTTGGATACGTTCCTTTTAATAGTATATTCTTTGATCGCCTCATCGCTACATTTCATTATGTAGGAACCGTTGGATTCATTATGTATGTAGCGGATTCCTTCGGATACCTAGGAAGTGTGGGAGTACTCTTTTTTAAAGAATTCAGTTATGCGAAGGTGAGCTGGCTCCAGTTTTTCATCTCGTCAGGATACATTGTTTCGGTACTTGGAACTCTACTTATTTTCTGCTCGATGATCTACTTTAGTCAAAAGAGAAAACGGACCGCGATTGCATAAACTTTCCTATCCTAATGCTCGTTAGGGATTATCAAACCGTTCCATTATTTTTGGTCGATAATTATTTCTATGAGCACTGATACTTTAAGCGCTGAGAAAACTGATAAACAGCTAATTGGCGGATATAAAATTGCAGATCCATATAAGCCCAAAAACAAGATTCGCATCGTTACGGCCGCTAGTCTTTTTGATGGACATGATGCAGCCATCAATATCATGCGAAGGATCATTCAGGCGACAGGATGTGAAGTAATTCATTTGGGCCATGATCGAAGCGTTGAAGAGGTTGTTAACACCGCGATCCAGGAGGATGCACAAGCGATTGCCATGACTAGCTATCAAGGCGGGCATAATGAGTATTTCAAATACATGTACGACCTCCTGCAAGAGAAGGGCGCTGGGCATATTAAGATTTTTGGAGGTGGGGGAGGTGTTATTCTTCCGGAGGAGATCAGTGATCTCATGCAATACGGAATCACGAAAATTTATTCTCCCGATGATGGCCGCTCATTAGGGCTACAGGGCATGATCAATGATCTTATTGAAAGAAGCGATTATCCAACTGGAGAAACGATCACGGCAAACATCGATAATCTTAACACAAAAGATCATACAATTACTGCCCAGCTGATTTCCGCAGCAGAGAATTATTTTGATAAACACAAAGACATTTTTGATCAGATAAAAAAGAAAGCCGAAGCTTCTAAGGCACCAGTACTGGGTATTACAGGTACAGGCGGAGCAGGCAAATCTTCTATGGTAGATGAACTTGTAAGAAGGTTTTTAATTGACTTCAAGGACAAGAACATCGGTATTATTTCCGTTGATCCATCAAAAAGAAAAACGGGAGGTGCTTTACTGGGTGATCGTATCAGGATGAACGCGATCAACAACTCGAGGGTATTTATGCGTTCACTTGCAACCCGACAAAGTAATCTTGCCTTGTCCGCTTATGTGAAAGAAGCTATCCTTGTTCTTAAAGCTGCAGGATATGATTTGGTCATTATTGAAACATCAGGCATAGGGCAAAGTGATACCGAAATCCTTGATCACAGTGATGTTTCATTGTACATCATGACGCCTGAATACGGTGCAGCAACACAGCTTGAGAAAATTGACATGCTCGATTTTGCAGATGTGATTGCATTGAACAAGTTTGACAAACGCGGTGCGCTAGATGCTTTGCGTGATGTTAAAAAACAATATCAGCGTAACCATCAGCTTTGGAATAACAAGGTTGAAGATATGCCTGTGTTTGGAACGATTGCTTCACAATTCAATGATCCAGGTACAAATCAGCTATACAAACATGTCATTGATAAGATCATTACAAAGACAGGAACAGCATTACGATCTTCTTTCGAGATCACGCGTGAGATGTCTGAAAAAGTTTTTGTGATTCCTCCGCACAGAACGCGTTATCTCAGCGAGATCTCTGAAAATAATCGCAAGTACGATAAGTGGGTAAATGAACAGAAAGAAGTTACTCAGCAATTGTATGCGCTAAGAAAATCTATTGAAACTTTACAGCAGTCTTCCTTCGATGACAAAGATAGGATCATTAAAACCCTGGAAGAACAATATGAGAAACTGAAACTCAATGTTGATCCTAAAAACCTCAAGCTCATCGAGGAATGGAACAACAAGGTGAAGCAATACAAAGAACCAGTTTTTAAATTCAAGGTTCGGGACAAAGAAATTGGGATTAAGACCCACACAACTTCATTGTCGCACAGCGAAGTTCCAAAGATTTCATTACCAAGATATGAAGCATGGGGAGATCTGTTAGCATGGAGCTTACAGGAAAATGTACCTGGAGAATTTCCTTTTACCGCTGGCATTTATCCTTTTAAAAGGGAAGGTGAAGATCCAACAAGAATGTTTGCTGGTGAAGGCGGACCAGAAAGAACAAACAGACGTTTTCACTATGTAAGTCTTGGTATGCCTGCTAAAAGATTGTCTACTGCTTTTGATTCTGTCACATTATATGGTAATGATCCTGACTATCGTCCTGACATTTATGGTAAGATCGGAAATTCGGGCGTAAGCATTTGTTGTCTCGATGATGCAAAGAAATTGTATAGCGGATTCAATCTCGCTGATCCGAAGACTTCGGTTTCTATGACCATCAATGGCCCTGCTCCAATGCTTTTGGGTTACTTCATGAATGCTGCTATCGATCAGCAATGTGAGCTTTACATCAAACAAAATGGACTGGAAGAAGAAGTAAAAGAAAAGATCAATCAATTATACAAAGGTGCACAACGGCCATCCTACCAGGGACCGCTACCAAAAGGTAATGATGGACTTGGATTGATGCTGCTCGGCGTTACGGGCGACATAGTCCTTGCTCCTGAAGTGTATGAGAAAATAAAGTCATCCACACTATCTCAGGTGAGGGGAACAGTTCAGGCAGATATTCTTAAAGAAGACCAGGCGCAAAACACCTGTATCTTTTCAACTGAGTTTGCCCTTCGTTTAATGGGAGATGTGCAGCAATACTTTATTGATCAAAATGTAAGAAACTTTTATTCCGTATCAATTTCCGGATATCACATTGCAGAAGCTGGTGCAAACCCTATCACGCAACTTGCTTTCACGTTAGCTAATGGTTTCACTTACGTGGAATATTATTTAAGCCGCGGTATGGACATTAATGATTTCGCGCCTAATCTCTCTTTCTTCTTCAGCAATGGTGTAGATCCGGAATATGCTGTTATTGGACGTGTTGCCAGAAGGCTTTGGGCGAAAGCATTGAAACTAAAGTATGGTGCAAATGACCGAAGTCAGATGTTGAAGTATCACATTCAGACTTCAGGCCGGTCGTTGCATGCGCAGGAAATAGATTTCAATGACATTAGGACAACGCTTCAGGCACTGTATGCCATTTATGATAATTGCAATTCGCTGCATACAAATGCATATGACGAAGCAATCACAACCCCTACTGAGGAATCAGTAAGAAGGGCAATGGCAATTCAGTTGATTATTAATAAAGAACTTGGTTTAGCGAAGAATGAAAATCCCTTACAGGGATCATTCATAATTGAGGAGCTTACTGATCTTGTTGAAGAAGCCGTGCTTGTTGAGTTCGACCGGATTACCGAAAGAGGAGGTGTACTTGGCGCCATGGAGACTATGTATCAACGCGGAAAAATCCAGGAGGAGAGCTTGTACTACGAAACATTAAAACACACAGGAGAGTATCCTATAATAGGTGTTAATACATTTTTAAGTTCTAAGGGGTCGCCAACAATAATTCCAAGGGAAGTAATTCGTGCAACGGCAGAAGAAAAGGAGTATCAGATAAAAATGTTAAAAAACCTGAATTCATTTCAGGGAGAGAAAGCGTCAACAATACTGGAGCAGGTTCAACAGACTGCTATTCAAAATAAGAATATCTTCTCCCACTTAATGGAAGCCACAAAAGTTTGCTCGCTCGGACAAATTACAAAGGCTTTGTTTGAGGTAGGTGGGCAATACAGGAGGAATATGTAGCTAAAGGATGCATGACTGTCAGGATCATAAGGAGAATGTCATAATTGCATTGAGAAGACAAATATTTACAAAATTTTGTACCTTTTTTAGTACAGAACCGTTAATTCCTGTATCTTTAATTAAAGCAGAGAGCAGCATGAAGACAGCAACGGTATCCGAATTTCGGGCAAAAATGAAGGAACATCTTGAATTGGTGGAGAAGGACCAGGATGTCCTTGTTTTGTCAGGCCCAAAGAAAAAAGACTTTGTGCTAATTACCCTGGAGCAATATAATTCTATGGAAGAAACTGCTCATCTTCTCTCTACTCCAGCAAACGCAGAGAAGCTGATGGAAAGTATTGCCCAAGACAAAGCCGGGTTAGTAGCACATTCCTTTAATATAAAAGCATCTGAAACAAAAGCCGCAGGCAAAAGAGAAAAGGTTATTAAGTCGAAGGCAAAACCGCTTCAGCCAGAAGACAAGACACAGCAGGAAAGTGCTAAGCGCAATTCACGTGCAGGAACTCCAAGTATGCCTTCTAGAAAAAAGATTCGCAGTAAATGATCATTTCTTTTACGCCTAATGGATGGGACGATTATTCATTCTGGCAACAGCAAGATCCCCAAGTTTTAAATAAGATCAATGAGTTAATTAAAGATATAAGCCGCGACCCGTTCAACGGTATTGGAAAACCAGAATCATTAAGAGGTAATCTAAAAGGTTATATGTCAAGGCGGATAACTGGCGAACACAGGTTGGTGTATCGAGTTAGCGGTGTACGGCCTGATCAGACAATAACCATAATTAAGGCGAGATTCCATTACGAATAACGTCGTTGGTTTCCTTTTACGAAACAGCATAAACAAAAAAAGAGACTGCCCTTTCAAGACAGTCTCTTTTTAATTCTTGTTTTTTAATTCTTAGTTCTTTCCGAAGCGCTTTCTTTCGCCTTCGTTCAAATAGATCTTTCTTAGTCTGATTGACTTTGGTGTTACTTCAACATATTCATCGGCTTGGATGTATTCCAATGCTTCTTCCAGCGTATGCTTTAATGGAGGAGCGATCTTCATTTTTTCATCTGAACCTGAAGCACGCATGTTGGTTAGCTTTTTGGTTTTGGTAACGTTGATCACAAGGTCACCACTACGGCTATGCTCACCAATTACCTGACCTTCATAAACTGCTTCACCTGGATTGATAAAGAACTTTCCACGATCCTGTAGGTTGTGTAAGCTGTAAGCAATCGCCTCACCTTGTTCCATCACAATCAATGAACCGTTGATACGGCCAGGGATTTCTCCTTTATAAGGCTGATATTCTTTAAAGCGGTGTGTTACTACTGCCTGACCTGCAGTTACGTTCAACAGGTAATTTCTCAAGCCCATGATTCCTCTTGAAGGAATAAGGAATTTCAAGATCATCCTGTCTCCTTTAGGATCCATGTTCAACATTTCACCTTTACGCATTGATACTGTTTCAATCGCCTTACCAGCAAGCGTTTCAGGAATATCAATAGTTAACTCTTCAACAGGTTCTGATTTCACACCATCAACATCGCGGAAGATAACCTGCGGCTGACCGATCTGAAGTTCATAACCTTCTCTGCGCATCGTTTCGATGAGTACAGACAAGTGAAGAACACCGCGGCCAAACACCATGAAACTATCGGCAGAACCTGTGTCACCTAATTTAAGTGCAAGGTTCTTTTCTAATTCTTTTTCAAGACGTTCTCTGATGTGACGCGAAGTAACGAACTTTCCTTCTTTGGCATAGAATGGAGAGTTGTTGATCGTGAAGAGCATACTCATGGTAGGCTCATCTATGGAGATTGCTTTTAGCGCTTCAGGTTTTTCAGGATCTGCAACAGTATCACCGATCTCAAAACCTTCCAATCCAACCAATGCACAGATCTCACCAGCTCTTACTTCTTCAACTTTCTTCTTATCGAAACCTTCGAACACATAAACTTCTTTGATACGTGTTTTAGTAGTTGTACCATCACGCTTTACCAGAACGATCTGCTGCCCTGCTTTCACAACCCCGCGCTGTACACGTCCGATGGCTACACGGCCGATGTAAGCTGAGTATTCAAGAGAAGTGATCATTAACTGGGTTGGTCCCTGATCGATTTTAGGTTCAGGAATATATTCAATAACACCTTCTAACAAAGGAGTAATGTCTGTGGTCGGTGTTTTCCAATCCGGACCCATCCAACCTTGCTTTGCAGAACCATAAAATGAAGGAAAATTTAATTGGTCTTCAGACGCATCTAAAGAATACATAAGCTCGAATACCTGCTCATGAACCTCTTCGGGCGTACAATTCTTTTTATCAACTTTATTGATTACAACAATTGGCTTCAAACCCATTTGTAAAGCCTTTTGCAATACAAAGCGCGTTTGTGGCATTGGTCCCTCAAATGCATCGACCAGCAATAAGCAGCCGTCAGCCATGTTGAGTACGCGTTCAACTTCTCCACCAAAGTCACTGTGACCAGGGGTATCTATAACATTGATCTTATAATCTTTATAACGAACTGAAACATTCTTCGCCAGGATGGTAATACCACGCTCTCTTTCAAGATCGTTGCTATCCATAATCAGTTCACCAGGGTTTTCGTGGTCCTTAAAAAGGTGTCCTGCGTGTAAAAGTTTATCTACTAATGTAGTTTTACCATGGTCAACGTGTGCTATAATAGCGATGTTTCTAATCTTACTGGCTTCCATAAATCCAAAAAATGAAGTATTCTATTAAATGAGGCGCAAAGGTACGATTAATTTGACGAATTAGGATAGCAACTTTAAAAATTGCTATTAGGTTATTCCGCCTTTACTTATGGTTAAATTCACATCGCAGCGAGAGCTGCTTGCATTCGATTTAATTGAAGGTTTTAAGACCTTTGACGCTCTTTCTAACAGTGAGAATAGTCCCGGAAGTTCCTCACTTCCTAAATTCGCAATTAATTTAAGGCCGTAGTCTAACAGGTCCGCTCAAACACTTGATTGCGGCTCTAAGGCTTGTACAAAGTAATTTTAAAGTAAAATAGTAAATTGGAACAATAAAGATTTAAGAAAATGGGAACGACCGACTTGAGAGCAAACATTCATAAAATAGTTGACGGAATACAGAGCGAACAACTATTACAAACACTTTACGATTTTTTAAAAGTAAGGGAAACAAGTAAGCCAGGACTACTTTGGAACTCATTAACCGAGGAACAAAAAAATGAAGTTTTACTGGCCTATGACGAATCTGAAGACGAGAATAATTTAATAGATAGGGACAAAGTATTCAAACGAACTAAATGAAAATTTCTCTGACAAAGCGAGCAGAGAACAAGTATCGCTCAATTAAGGACTACATAATTAATGAATGGGGAGAAAGAGTAGCAGAGGCTTTTGAACAAAAGACTGTTGATTTTTTTGATTTATTAGAGGACTTCCCTGAAATAGGGGTTTTAGAAGTTGTTGAAAAACAAATTCGTGGATTCCAGCTCACCAAACACACAAGAGTTTTTTACAGAATCAAAGGAGAAAGAATTATCATCTTGACTTTCTTTGACGTTAGACAAGATCCAAAGAAAAAACTTCAGTGAAAGCCCACGAGCCACAGTCATAGGCGGGTTCATTGTTATGATAAATTCTGCAAGTAAACCTTATTCATCAAGGTTGACAATGAAGCGCAACTGATCCGCCTACGCTTTATATACTAACGTTCTTGGTAAGCAAAAACTGACATTAGCGGAAGTACTACGCCTGCCTATAAAATTAACGACTCGGCTGTTGTCGTATTACCCGTCCAATCCTTCACCGTAATAACGACCTTACTTCCTGATGGGGCAGTGGTAGTGATATGGAATACCCATGCATCAACATTGTTTTGATGGGTAGCGATGCCTTCTTCTAGGACTATACCGTGGTATACAATAGAAACCTTAACGGATGCTATGGAAAAGCCTGCTTTGCCAGCATGGATGCAGATCCTTTGTCCGCCGGCCTTTGTACCTTCCTTCACCTTAATATTTTGCACACGAGGTTCGCGCATATAGTCTGTAATGGCAGCAGTGTAAGCGTTAGGTAGATTAAGCTTCTTTGCTTTGTGCTGGTAGTAAGTTTTCTTTTGCGGATCTAACATCATTGCCTTAGCATACATGGTAGCCCTCTTAAACTTCGTGCGGTTTTCTCGTTGTTGCTCACTTTGCGTTTCTGTTCTTTTTGCGCGGGTAGAGGCAATAGTTTTTCCCCTTACTACTCTTAAAACTAGGTTTGCTCCGAGTTTGCCCCTAAAGCCACTTATTAATGCATTGGTTTGAACAATAGCCATACTTTTTTAATGGTAATTACACACTGCTGGCTGACAACGAGTGTCAAAAACGAGGCAGGAATGAGTAGGATATTAAAGTAATTTACCTCCTAGGACTTGGCAGTTTAAAGCGCTAAGTATCTTTTCTCCACTCTCTTTCCAGAATTACTGCGCAATTGCTGCTCTTGAGGATTGACAAAGGGATATGTTTGTTATGAAACGGATTTTTGTTCTATTACACCTACTTGATTCGCTTTTCCAGTTTCGGAATCTCGATATGTATTAACACTGACATGCGACATTCAAAAGAATCTAAGTTTTCTTACTGCTATGCTCCGATAGGAGCAAGTAAATGTAGCCGCGACCTCAGGTCAGGGTTTAAAAGGTATATCGAAAAGTTGTCTAAAAGGTCTGCGCTATCAATGCATCTGTATTTAGTACATTTCTTGATGTGGAAATAATCAGCAGAGGTTATCATCCTGATAAGAAAATCTTCTTATCTATTCGTACTAATGATCTACAATCTCAATGTTGCTTCATCTAATCAACAAAAGTTATTGGAATAACTATCCCCGAAACCTTAAAAAAGTACCCATTGGTAAATCACGGTCGTGTTTGGACTTCAGATAGAATTCACCAAATTCAAAATCAGCTTTGCTGAAATATGTTTTGGCAACATTAAGGCCGACAATCGGAGAAAGACCTACGGCATACATGCTGAGAATAAAGAAGCAGTTTTTCGGTTCTAGTAACTGGCTGCTCATTTCCATGATCTCATCGAGTTGCTCCTGTAAAGTCCACTTCTCGCCTTCGGGGCCACGACCATATGGAGGAGGGTCCATAAGAATGCCATTGTATTTATTTCCTCTCTTCAATTCACGTTTCACAAACCGAAAAGCATCTTCATATACCCAGCGAATGTTTTCCAGGTTGTTGTTTTGCATATTCTGGTTTGCCCAATTTAATCCTGGTCGTGAAGCATCACAGTGAATGACTTCAGCACCTGCTGATCTTGCTACAATTGAAGCGGCGCCTGTGTATGCAAAAAGATTTAGTACGCGTGGATTTTTAAGGCTCCAACCGGTAATGGTATCATAGATAAAATTCCAATTGTTTCCTTGTTCAGGAAAAATACCTACGTGCCCAAATCCGGTTAGCGCTAGCCGAAGGGTTATATTAAGGGTGTTGTATTGATATTGCACCTGCCAGCTTTCCGGCATGTTCGGGTTCTTTGACCATCCACCTTTCACGTCATCAGTAAAGCGAAACTTATCTTTTTGCTCTCTTACAAATTTTGCATGAGCAAGCTTCTTCCATTCCTGTTCATCGAGTACTTTTTGCCATATCGCCTGAGGCTCCGGACGGATAAGAATGTATTTCCCAAATCTTTCCAATTTTTCAAATCCACCAGAATCAATCAGTTCATAATCTTTCCAGGACGTTGGATGGAGTAATTTCATGTAGGCAATAAAGATTTATGCAGACGTAAAGGTATATGATTTTTTTTCAATAGAAGACGGGGTTTAGGGGAAGAATGCCATCTTGAAGACAATTGCTTTATTTGAATTTTGTTCCACCTCGCAACTAAGGGATACCAAATTTAAGGTGTAGTTTAATTTTAAAATATTCAGCACATGATTCAACTCATCATTAGATTTTTTAACATTCTTCTGTCAGGCCTGGTTGCCGGAATCCTCCTCGGGGCTTGGTTGGGTTATAACCCTAAAAATTTCTCCGTGCAGACTTATATTGAACAACAGCAAGGAGTAATTAACGCTTTGAATGTGCTGATGCCGGTACTTGGCCTGTTAACAATTATCCTTACCATAACAGCTGCCATGTTTCAAAAGAAGAACAAGACCATATTTATAACATTGTTGATCGCCGCAGTCTTTATGATTACCAGTGGCCTAGTAACAAGGTTTGGAAATCAACCAATCAATAGCATTGTAATGACATGGAGTACGGAAAGTTTTCCGGATAACTGGCGTGAGTTAAGAGATAGATGGTGGAATTTTCATATGATAAGAACACTCACAGCTTTTATATCTTTTTGTCTTATTATATCCGCTAGTATGCGAAAGGTTGAAGTCAATTGATAAATACACGATGGATCGTCCTTAGATCTGTAAGACATCAGTGTGGGAAGTTTGATTTAAAAGCACGAATGAAACTTGTTTCCTGGCTTTGGGTCGGACGTCAAATTAATTGCAGCTTTATGATTTAGTTTGAAGACTGTCATTATAAAAATATTGCTATCCTGAAAATCCTTTATTGTATGGCAAGATAAGTTGCGTAAACTTTGGTCATGGATCTGGATATTGGTAAGCATCGGTTGATTCAGCAACAACTAATAGAAACGAAACTTAAAAGTGCAAATGAAATGGTTGCATGGTTAGGTGCAGTTCAGGCGCAGGAATATGCTCAAACCAAATGGGCTTTGGGTTTACGCTTACCAAGCTTAACGGATGTTGATATTGAGGAGGATTTCACAGAAGGAAGAATGCTTAGGACACATTTACTAAGACCTACCTGGCATTTTGTAACGCCACAAGATATTCGATGGATGCTTAGTCTTACAGCGCCACGTGTAAATGCAGCAAATGCGTATATGTATCGGAAACTTGAATTAGACCATAAGCTTTTCAAACGATGCAATGATATTCTCGTGAAATACCTGGAAGGAAATAATCAGCAAACGCGAAATGAGATTAATGGTGAATTGGCAAAGAAGAAAATTATAGCAGAGGGACATCGGCTCAGTTATATGATGATGCGTGCAGAACTTGATGGAATTATCTGCAGCGGTGCAAGAAAAGGAAATCAATTCACGTATTGCTTGCTCGAAGAGCGGGTGCCTAAATTCAAGCAGAAAAGTAATGACGAAGCATTAGCAGAACTTACTAACAGATACTTTAAAAGCAGAGGTCCAGCAACCATAAATGATTTTTCTACATGGTCTGGACTAACACTATCGGATTGTAAGAAAGGTGTTGCAATGATGAAATCACATTTGGCGACCAAACAAGTAGCAAAAGAAATTTATTACTACAGTGCTGAAGTTTCAGTTGGTGCACATAAAGATGATCACATGTATTTGCTGCCCATTTACGATGAGTATATTATGGGTTATAAAGATCGAAGCCCAATTTTAAAATTCAGTGACAGTATTTCGCCAGCACCGAGGTTTCTTTATGACAGTACAATAGTTTATGCAGGCCAGATAATAGGAACATGGAAAAGAACTATCAATGCTAAAAGTATTCAGCTTGAATATGACTTTTTTAAACCACTTAATAAAAAAGAATTAAAATTGTTTAAAGAAGCAATTGATCGTTTTCAGAAGTTTACTGCATTAGAAGTAAAATATTAGCCTTATGTTCCTTAATCCCAGAAGTCTGGTTTAATATTTGTGCCGCCACGAGACCTGCAGTCGATACAATCAGAAGAAGAAATGCTATAACCAATCAGCTCTTGTGTTATAGAACTGTAAGCCTCGTCAATTATTAGTTTTCCTAAAAGTCCATATTGAAGAGAACCTAAGGGCAAGAATTCCGCCGTGCAATAATCGTAGCCCGTAGATGAATACAAACCACTCGGTCCTGTAATCTCTTGTCTGTTTATTAATATTCTTTTCTGCACTGTTGAAGTAGCAGCGAAGTAACCTAGTACTGGCTCTTCAGCATTTTTGGAAGAATGTATGTTGCTGATAACTGCGGAGGGAGTGGGGTCATAAAGGGTGCCAAGGGCTTCGTTATTTTTTTTGGTTAATAACCAATATTCATATGCTTCTTTACTTAATGCATGCTGCTTAATAAGAATACTGTACCCATAGTACAATTTCCGTGAATCATTTCGGATTGAAAATAGGTGTTGGTTACTGATTACACTTTCTGTTAACGCATTCACAGAGCCCAGTAGAATTTCTGCAGATTCCTTTGTTGCCCAGCAGTAATATAATCCGTCGGAGTTTTGCCTGGGTTGTACTTTACCATCCATATAAATAAATCCAGAACGATTCCATGCGGAGTATTTCCATGTTTCTTCAATGGTCCACATGTAGTATTGCATATGGTTCTCTGGATCATTTGCGTTTACAATAAATTCAATGTTCTTATCATCCTGATTCCAGGAAACATGATGAAGAGCAGGACTCTTCTTCACATCAACAAAATCAGAAAAATATTCTTGATCTCTTGATGTAATGATGTGCAGCCTGTACTTTTTCGAATCGTTTAAATCCAACGGTGGTATCGCATATTTCCCATCACCAGTTTCTTTTAGTGTATAAGTGATACCATTTTCTTCCTCAATTAAAACTTGCGCGTTCAACTCTTTTCGGGTGGGGGACGTGTTGTAAAGTGACCGTGTACGGCTTAGCGTAATAATGGTTGAATCGGTACCGTTAAACAGAATGCCATCAACTACCAGGTAATTATAATCTTTTCTTGTAGCAGGAGGGAAGTATTCTTCAAGACAATTGCTTAGTGTAATGGATAAGCAGAAAAATAACAATACCTTTTTTGTTCCGTCAATTACCGTATTTGAGATTCTCACGTATTAATATTTAAAAGAATAAAATAGCATAGTACCTTTTGTTAGCGGCTTAATAACAGTAAGTTAATCAATTATGCCAATTGGCTGGCTCAATGTGAATTTTACTTTTCAATATCAATTCCTAACTTTAGTGAATTAGAATGAACATAGTAGTACATCGGGATTATTAATGGGAAGATGGAAGCGGAGAAAACAAGTATAAAATATAAAGTGGCGTTGCCTCCTGATTATCTCAGTGATTACGTCAATTATTTCTGGACTTTAGAAAATCTCTCTGATGATGTTTCTCCGCGTATTTTTGGTCCGCTGGCGGATGGTTGCCCAGGGCTCATAATTCAATTGAATGATGGTATTATTTACGATCAAGACAATAAAAAATTGCCGAAGAGTTTTTTGTATGGCCAAACAGTTAAGCTTAGAGAACTTTACTTGTTTGGAAAGTTTAAAATAATTGGTATTTGTTTTTCACCTAATATACTCAAGTCAGTTTTTAAGTTTAATGCACATGAACTAACCGACTCATGCGTTGATCTCAATCTTCTTTCAATAAACAAAACTCCTGATTTGTTAGAGCGATTGTTGAATACCTCTTCTACTGAGCAACAAATAGAGATATTGACAAATCATTTGTTCTCTCTCATTGGTAGCAGCAAGTCGCAAACAGATCCGGCAATAAATTATGCCTTGTCGGAAATTATTCAATCGAAAGGGAACGTTTCCCTAAGAAAATTACAACAGGACTTAAAACTCTCAGAAAGGAGTTTTGAACGTAAGTTTGATCAATATGTTGGCATCTCTCCAAAATTGTTTTCAAATGTTTGTCGTTTTCAAGCTTCACTCGCACAGTTAAAAAGCAATAACTACACAAGGCTTTCTGATATTGCTTTCGATAATGGGTATAGTGATCAGCCACATTTCATAAGAACCTTCAAATCTTTTGCTGGATATTCTCCAAACCAGTTCCAGAAGCAGAATTACGAAGCCGTTCACGATTTCCCCGTTCTCATAAAATAAATGAAGTGTCGGTTTTGTTCAATTTATGAACGGATCGCAGTAATTATTTTGTAATAAAAAATATGTCTGCATTAGCCAACTTCCTATTAGTATTAACTGCCACATTCTCTGCACTTATGGCAGGTCTCTTCTTCGCCTGGTCGTGTTCTATAAATGCCGGACTCGGGAGATTATCCGACATTGCGTACATCACCGCTATGCAAAACATCAACAGCGCCATTCTCAATCCTTTATTTTTTATGGTCTTCTTCGGTGCTGTTATACTTTTGCCTGCCAGTACATTGGTACATTACAGTCAGCCCATCTCAATACGCTTTTGGTATCTTTTAGCGGCATCAATTATTTATGTAGTTGCTGTTTTTGGTGTCACTGTATTTGGAAATGTTCCCTTAAATGATGCTTTAAAGAATTTTCAATTACAAGGTGCATCATTACAAGAAATCGCTTCGCAAAGATTAAAATTTGAAGGCCCTTGGGTCCATCTCAATAACATTCGGACCATAGGTTCAATTGTCTCTACCGTACTTGTTATCCTTGCTTGCCTTAGCACTAAGACACCAGAGTAATACTTTCTGTTTGTCTAAATCTTGTGCATTCTATTATGCCAGGAACATTGGATTTTAAAATACTCCTCAGATAAATCTTGATTTATATCACGTGTCGGTTTTATTCAATTTATAGGCTGACGTCCATCCTACTTTTGTTTTAATAATTCACAAGCACATCATTTACTTGATCAGGTAGAAGATTTGCTTTTGAATGTCAACTATAAAAGAACACAAAATGAAACTATTAATTTTTGGATCAAATGGTAGAACCGGTAGTCATGTCGTTAAACAGGCACTTGAACAAGGTCATGAAGTGACAGTTTTTGTTCGTAATCCTGATAAGGTAAGCGTAAAGCATAGCAACCTTCGGACTGTGCAAGGAGATGTAATGGACGCAGCTTCAGTAGAGAAAGTAATCCGTGGACATGACGCAGTATTTTGTACACTTGGCGCTGGGCGGAAAGGTGTGATTCGTTCACAAGGAACGCTACATATTATTCGCGCCATGGAGATGGCGGAAGTGAAACGTTTTATCTGTCAGACTTCACTTGGCGTGGGGGATAGTGAAGGTAACCTGAATTTCTTTTGGAAGTATATCATGTTCGGAATGCTTTTGAAAGAGGCATTTGCAGATCATCAACTTCAGGAGGTTTACGTAAAGCAAAGTCAATTAGATTGGACAATAGTTCGCCCGGGTGCTTTTACAGACGGACCGAAAACAGGTATATATCAACATGGTTTTCCGGCTGAACAAAAAGTAAAACTTAAAATTTCATGTGCTGATGTAGCCGATTTTATGCTAAAGCAGTTAAGCGACAAAACCTACGTGAGAAAAACTCCAGGGTTATCTTATTAAGACGACTTTCACAACTGATTTTAGAACAAGGAACAACGATTTATGATTTAGAAGGAACACCATAGATCTGAATTCGTTAATCCTTGTTCTAAAATTGCTTATTGAATCGATGAAGGATGAACAGTGATTGGAGATTTGAATTTCAAGATACTTGCGAAAAGCTCCATTTAAACGCGTGTAGTTTGAAGTTCCATTTGAACTTTTGGAAACAAAACGCTTTGAAGCTTCTGCATTAAGGTTTAAACTTGGGAATGCATTTTCTCATCACCAGCGCACAAAACCCAAAGATCAAAAGCTTGCTTTCGCTTGAGAAACCAAGGGAGCGAAGGAAGCAAGGTTTATTTGTGATAGAAGGAGTGAAGGAAATAAAAATGGCAGTGCAAGCAGGTCATCAGATTGCCAGTTTATTCTTCTGTGAAGAGATCATATCAAAGTCGGAGCTTTCAATTTTAGATGTATCAGACAAGACATTAATCCCTGTATCGAGAGAAGTATTTGATAAAATTGCAATCAGGGAAAATAGTGGAGGTGTACTGGCAGTTGCAGCCCAACATAAAACGCATCGGTTGGATGAGCTTAAACTGAGCGCGAATCCATTCGTACTGGTGCTGGAGTCAGTTGAAAAACCTGGAAACCTTGGTGCTATTCTACGCACAGCCGATGCTGCAGGAGTGGATGCCGTTGTTATTTGTGATCCGCACACTGATTTTTATAACCCGAACGTTATCCGCTCTAGCATTGGTTGTGTTTTCACAAAACAACTCGCATCGGCTTCCTCTGAAGAAACCATTGAATGGTTAAAAAAGAATAGCATTAAAATTTATTGCACTTATCTAAAAGCTTCAAAACCTTATCATATTGTGGACTTTACCAGTCCTTGTGCCATTGTAATGGGAACAGAGGCAACGGGAATTTCTCCTCTTTGGGTTAAAAATTCAGATCTTAATATTATTATACCTATGCAGGGAGCCATCGACTCGATGAATGTTTCAACCGCAACGGCAGTGGTGGTGTTTGAAGCAAGACGCCAACGCGGATTTGATAAAGCATTGTAATACATGTTTTGAGCGTAAATGTCTAATTGAATTTCTGTTCCAATGATTTCGTCTCATTAATAATGAGTCAATAAATATTTTTAACGGTTACCTTAAGTAGACAATCTTTTAAGGATACTCCTCCAGCGTTTGAAACCGAGTTTCCGAATTGTAGCGAAGTGTTAGCGCCTGGCCTTTGTGGATTCCGAAAACTCAAATGTGACTCTTTTTAAAGATCACTCGTTTGAACTCCTATAATTTTATTAACTTAGTGTGTTGCTTAGCACGAATGGAGAAAACCCCACTTCCCAGAAAATTTACTCAGGATGATAAATTCCTCAATGCTTTAGCTGAGGCGTTTCGCCTGCAGGAGTCCATTATCCAGGCAACTGATCTCGCTATTATTTCCACTACTCCAGATGGCATCATTACCAGTTTCAACAAGGCTGCCGAAGATATGCTGGGTTATTCTGCTGAGGAATTAATAGGCAAAGTAAATTCACTTGTATTTCATGATCTTGAACAGGTTGTAAACCGGGCTGAGGAATTTTGCAAGGAAATGGGAGCTGATATTGAGCCAGTTTTTGATGTGTTGACTTTTCATGCAAGGCAACAAGGGCAGCCCCATCGAATTGAATGGACACTGATCAGAAAGGATGGCTCAAGATTTCCAGCATTGCTTTCTGTTACGGCATTGCGTGAAATGGATGGTAAACTAACTGGTTATGTTACTATTCCTGCTGATTTGTCGGAGCGAAAGAAAAGCAGCGAGCACGCAAAGATCAGTGAGCAGAAATTCAAATTACTGGCAGAGAATATTCCTGGTGCCATTTATCTATGCCACAACGATGAGAAGTATTCCATGATCTATCTAAATGATCATGTGAAAGAAATTACAGGTTATTCTGCTGAAGATTTTATCAGTGACAAAATCAATTTCGCTAAGATTTTTCATCCTGAAGATATCGATAACATCTTTAAGACCGTTGACGAAGCGCTTGTGAAAAAAGAACGCTTCCAACTGAAATATAGAATACGTCATAAGTCTGGAGAATTGCGATGGGTAGAGGAGATTGGAGTTGGTGTTTACGTTGATGATAAACTTCTGATGATAGAAGGTTTCATCAGTGACGTCACGATGCAAAAACAGGCGGAAGAAAAATTACAGAAGTTCGCTGCTGAGAATCTGCGTGTTTTTAATAATCCTGCTAACATCAATGCTATCGCAGGGTTTGATGGTTTCTTTAAACGGGTGAGCCCTTCCTGCGTTGCATTATTAGGCTGGAGCGAAGAAGAAATTTGTGGGCAACCATTTGTGAAGTTTGTTCACCCCGACGATGTAGAAGCAACAAGACGTGCCGCGGAATATATTGCGGACGGGAATAACCTATATACATTTGAGAACAGATTTCTTTGTAAAGATGGATCCTATCGTTGGCTTCTTTGGGGCTCTGCTCCTGATGTAAAAGCTAAAATTATTTATGCCTCAGCAATTGATATAACAGAACGAAAGAACTCGGAGGAGGAACTGCTTGAATCTAAACAATCGTTGGAATCAATTACTGTTAAATTACAGGAACAGAACAGGCAATTGGATGAGTTTGCCCACATCATTTCACATAATCTTCGCTCTCCCGTAGGCAATATACAAGCGCTGATAAACCTGCTGGATGAGAACAGCAGTATGGAAGACTATAAATTGATCTTTGATAAGCTTAAAAATGTGTCCAAGAATTTAGGTGAGACAATGAATGACCTCATGGATACTTTGAAGGTTAGGGCTAATACGAACATTGCGCGTGTAGACATTAGGTTTAAAGATATTCTTGATCGAGTTATTCAAACGCTTGAAGGAGAACTGATCATGGCCGAAGCTTCCGTTACGTTTGATTTCAATTCAGGGCCAACAGTTCAATATCCAAAAGCATACATGGAAAGTATATTTCAAAATTTACTGACCAATGCTATCAAATACAGGTCGGCCAACCGAAAACCTAAAATACATTTGGAATCGAAGGTTGTCGGAAATTATGTTGAATTAAGGGTATCTGATAACGGACAGGGTATTGATCTTGAACGCTTTGGAGACAAGCTTTTCGGCCTTCACAAGACTTTTCATGTTCACCAGGAAGCCAGGGGAGTGGGCCTGTTTTTGATCAAAACTCAAATTGAAGCAATGGGCGGATCTATCACCGCCCAAAGTAAAGTAGATGAAGGCACCACTTTTATAATAAAATTTAAGCTTACCTAATCACTCGTCACGTAACGATTTGACTGGATTTGCAGAAGCCGCGCGGACCACATGAAAGCCAACAGTAATTAGCGTAATGACAAATGCCAATATAGCCGCCGTGGCAAAAGTGAGCCATTCACTCTCTAGTTCTATTCGGTAAGCAAAATTTTGAAGCCAGCTCTGTGTAAAATACCATGAGGCAGGAAATGCGAGCAGCATACCGATGCCTACCAGGATAAAAAACTCTTTAGAGACAAGAAATACAAGACCTTGTATGCTAGCACCAATTACTTTACGAACACCAATTTCTTTTGTGCGTTGTTGTGTAGTAAAAGCTGCCAAGCCGAGCAATCCCAGGCAGGCAATGATAATTGTAAGTCCAGAGAAAGCAGTAAAGATCTGGCTCCTCTTTTCATCAGCCTTGTATTGCGAGTTGAAATCCTGATCGAGAAAGCTGTATTCAAAAGCATAGTTTGGAAAGATCTCTTTCCACGCTTTTTCAACAGCCTCCAGCGATTTACGAACATCACCTTCTTCTGTTCTTACAAATACATAATTGTTTCTCCTGTCTAATACGATCATTAACGGTTCTATTGCATCGTAAAGTGAGTTTTGGTGATAGTCTTTCACTACCCCCACAACGTGTTTTTCAATATCCGTGTTATTCGGTCCCCCTCCCGCGAAGACGAATTTCTTTCCCAGTGGCTCTTTCCACGCCATACGCTTCACCATCGCCTCGTTAACCAATACTGCATACGTAGTATCTGAAATAATGTCACGAGAGAAATCACGGCCCTGAACAATCTGCATTCCCATGGTCTTTACAAAATCAAAGTCGGCATTAAAAAGATCAACGCCACGGTCTGTGAGTTTACCTTCGTTATCCTCTACCTTAAGAAGAAGTTTTCCGATGCCTTGACTGGGGGAGCTATTGGCCATGCCAACACCTGCTACTTCGTTTACTTGTTTAAACCTGCTTACAAGTACTTCGGCTTTGTCTCTTAGTTCCCTTTCATTTAGTTCAATTCGTACCACTCTTTCTTTATCAAAACCAAGATCTTTATTGCGCATATACTGCAATTGATCAAACACCACAAGGGTGGAGATAAGCATGAAAATGGAGATAGAAAACTGAGCGACAACAAGTACCTTTCTGAAAATAACACTTCCTCCTTTTGCTGCAAGTTTTCCTTTTAGCACGCTAACAGGATTAAAACTTGAAAGATAAAATGCTGGATAACTGCCTCCGATAATCCCAGCAAACAGCACAACACCAATCAAGCTCAATAAAACAGTAGGTTGTAAAATATAGTTGAACGGAAGTTCTTTATTGGCAAGGCCGTTGAATGCCGGGAGTAATGCATAGATCAATATCATACTTACAATCAAAGAGATTAAAGTAATGACAACTGACTCAGTAAGGAACTGTGAAATAAGTTGAAAGCGTTGTGACCCCATTACTTTACGCACCCCAACTTCTTTTGCCCTGTTGGCCGAACGTGCTGTAGCAAGATTCATGTAGTTAATGCAAGCTATAACAATCATAAAGGCAGCCACTGCACCAAAAATATAAATATAAGATATGTCACCACCGGCCTCAGCTTCATCTTGTATTTTCGAATGCAGATGAATATCCAAAATAGGTTGCATTTCGTACTTCACCTTTATGCCATATTGATCAAATATTGGATTTACTTTTTCTTTAATCACTTTATCGAGGCTGCCCTGCATCTTTTTAAGATCATAGTTTTCGGGTAGATGGATGTAGGTAAAAACTCCGAAATTTCCCCAACCGCTGTTGTAGCCTGGTCTTGTGTTTCTTGAAATAAGTCCTTCAAAGCGGAAGTGGGAGTTAAGAGGTACGTCTTTGATCACCCCTGTTACTTTAAACTCTTCAGCTTCTTTATTTTGAAATGACTGACCAAACGCTGCCGCTGCGCTGCCAAAATATTTAATTGCTATTTTTTCTGACAGTACGATGGTGAACGGATTATCTAGTGCAGTGGCAGGATCTCCATTAATGAATGTATAACTGAACATGTCGAACACTGTTGAGTCAGCAAGGTAGAACTCAGTTTCAGTAAATTGCTTATCTCCATTTTTATACAAGTTACTGCCTAATTGAAAAAAGCGAACGGCATTTTTTACTTCAGGGTAATTATCTCTGAGTTCATCTGCCAAAGGTATTTGAGCAACGGCCCACGTAAATGCATTGTCAGTTTCCTTAATATTTGAAATTATCCGATAGATATTCTTTGCATTCTTATGATACTTGTCATAGCTGAGTTCATCGAGAATGTACATCAGCAAAAACAAACTGCAAGTAATACCAATGGTTAAACCAAGAATATTAATTGCACTGTAAGTTTTATCCTTAAGAATGTTTCGGATAGAAATTTTGAGTAGATTTTTAAACATATAGGAAGGGTAAATTGACCTGTGGTTCAAGCATGATGACAAGTCTTGTTAAATAGTTTCAGGCAAAATTAAAAATAGGGTTCACCAGTCTTAACCTAAACCTATTTTGAAGTTTTAATTGGATGAACCCTAAAGCAAAAATGCTCGTGCAATAACAGGCAACATTTATACCCTTTTCACTAACGGTTTTTATTCCTGATAAGTGAGTAGAATTTGAAAGATAGCGTCAACTTAACTTTTTATATGTTCAAAGATGAAGCTTTTCTGTTCGCGAGCGGACGATAATAGCTATTAAGGATTTTCAAAACCTGAATCAATAGGTTCCCATAATTCAATTTTATTGCCTTCTGGATCCAAAATCCACCCAAACTTCCCGTAAGGATAAGTTTCAATCTCACCTACTACCTGCACACCTTCAGCTTTAAGCGTTTCGAATAATTCTACAAGGTTTTCAACCCGATAGTTAAACATAAAATCTTTTGCACTGGGGGCGAAATATTTTGTATCACTTTTAAAAGGACTCCAAATGGTTTGGGCAGGATGTTCTGCTTCTGGTTGCGCAATATCCTTCCATTTAAAAAGACCACCGATACCCAGGTGAGTATTATACCATTCATTTAATTTTTTTGGATCTTCTGACTTGAAAAAAATTCCACCAATTCCAGTAACACGGTTTTTCATTTTTATGCGGTTAATATTTCACGTTTCCTTAAAATAGCTGCAACAATTAACGATATGATCAAGCCTACGGGAAGAATTTCTGTGAGCGTTGTAGCAAAACGGATGAATGGGTTTTTGTAAAGTTCATTCCAACTTTCCATTTCAGATCTTGCCGTAGCTATTTCAACTTCACTTGCTCCTTCATCCTTAAGATTTTGAAGATAGTGTTGTGTGTAGAATTCTGTGAAGTCGCCTGCAGCAGTATTATAATAGATTTCCCAGGTAATACCATAAAGCACAGCTGCTACAAGCGCAATGAGAATTCCGACTTTAAAACCTTGTCCAAAAGAAATTACTCCGTTCTGGTACTGATCTCGGTATGTTTTCACCCCAAAAAAGATCATAGACAAGGCTAGCACCATGGAGGCGTACCCAATGAGCATTCCGTGGTCAAAATCAATCACACCCTTCTGAATCAGTGGACTACTGATCAATAACATTGCGGACACAATGGCTCCGGCAATAAGACCGTTGACTAAAACTATTCTTTTCATATCTAATATTTTTGATTTCAAAAGAACGTGTTACAGCGCTTTTAGCCTTCACCCGAAAGGGTGATTCGGATAAAAGTAGTTGAATTCATGCTAAAGGATGATTCAAAAAAATGTCTTTAAGCAATTAATTTCAGGTCTTTTGCTTTTTGAATGGCTTGTGTCCGTCTTTTTACTTCAAGTTTTAAAAATAAATTGGAAGAGTGGGTTTTGATAGTATTTAACGAAACAAAAAGCCGGTCGGCAATTTCCTGATTAGAAAGCCCTTTTGCCATAAGCTCAAGCACCTCGTGTTCCCGCTTACTAATTCCCAACTTTTGAACTTCTACTTCATTTTGTTGAAACGGAACGGGTAGTCGTTCTACAATAACGGTTTTTTTGCCACTGATTTTCTTGCCGGCCCAGATTCCTATTATTGTAAAAAATACGGCAATTAATCCAAGATAAAACTCGAGCGATAGGTCACGAACGAGAAAGTGGTATTCTATAAATTTTAAAACAAAGATCAGTGCTGCGAGTCCAAGTCCATAAAGTGAAACCGTGCGCCACATGTTACATTATATTGATATTAGTTTCAACCGCCATAAGGATGACACGTTATCCTGCCCAACCTTCACGGTCCAGGCTTCTGTATTGAATGGCTTCTGCAAGGTGTTCTGTTTTTATTTCTTCCGATCCTGCCAGATCTGCAATAGTTCTTGAAACTTTTAAAATTCTATCATAAGCTCTTGCAGAAAGGCCGAGCCGCTCCATGGCGGTTTTCAAAAGTGTTCGACCCGCGTCATTAATTTCACAAATCTTTTTTACCATGTTCGATGCGAATAGATCATATCGGAAAGAAACTTCTTTGCAACCTGCCCGAAGTCCTGCGCTTCTCAGGGCAGTTTATGCCATGGAGTCTTACTTTGATTTGTTCCTTGCCTTCATTGAGGAGCGGAAATGTATCTCCATCAGATATGGCCACGACTTTGCCAAACGAGTTGAGAGAATGACAAACCTGGGAGAAATACCGGGATTAACAATAGACATGAACTCCTACCTGGAAATCCCATAAGCAATAAAGGCAAGGCCTACTATTGCGTTCCGATAACTTGCAGTCAACCCCAATTTATCTTCATAGCGGCCTTTAAAGCCGCAGAAAACCCAAATACAAGCCCTCCAAGCATTGAAAACAACGACCGATACATTTTATAAATTTATATTAATTCTTGAAAGATACTTCTTCTTATCCTGTCTTTCAATTAACGAGATCTTCTCAATATCGTTTGATTCTGGATTGTAATAAACTTCGATGAAGGTCTGTTTCCAGGATAAAGATTGAGTTTGCAATTATAGCAGTGGATGCTTCAAGTATGTTGCCTCATCCAAACTATTTAGCTCTATCATTGAGAGCAAGGGCATCGAAGGCTAAGCGTCCATCGATGAAAGGTAAAACATTCTCATCAGCTTAGAACTCAGCAAATTTCTCTTAAATTGCCATGGGAATACAGCTGCTTGTTATAGAAGATCGTATGTTTTTTTCGCTCCCTCTAAGTTAAATAGAAAGTTAATGTCCTTGTTATGATCAAATCCTGTCGCTTTGTTACAGTATTGCTATTTTTCTATTGCCAAATGGCTTTCAGCCAATGCTTCACCCCTCCTTGTCAAGGTAAGAAGCCGGCGACGCCCGTGCTAGCAGCTGGCAAGACATCGGCATGCATAGGCAGTTCTTTTTCTTACGTTTTTACTTCAACCGACGTTCCGACGTTCAATTGGTCCATCACTCCAAGCGTTGGATGGTCGTACACTACACCACCGATAAACTGTGGTGAACCGCAACGAACTATAACTTGGAACACAAGCGGAACATATACCATAACTGTTTACGCATCTAACAGTTGTGGCGCTAGTCCATCAATGCAATTCAATGTTACTGTATTCAACGAAACTCGTCCGCCTGATCCAACCACTTTTCTTATTGCAGGTCCCGCTACGGTATGTTTGAATACTTCTTCTAATTATAGCGTTGACCCGATAGTAGGAACAGACTGGAAGTGGTCTTTTAACCAACTAACTTCGGCTTCGGCTGCTAACACAATAACAAGTCTACAAAACACTGCAACGGTGGCTTGGAATGCATCTGGCTGGCACCGGTTAGAAGCACGCACCTTTAATGGATTCTGTGAAAGTAATAAGCCAAGGACTATTGACGTGGCTGTCCTGACAACCCCAATAGTTCCGACTATCTATGGAGATATAACGTCTTGCGTGAACACCACAAGCTATCATACAATTCAAACGCCTGGTATCAAAGAAACCTATTCATGGTCAGTTCCAGATGGCGCTGGCATCGCTGTGCCTAATGGAACTACCTCTACTGGAGTTGATTGGACGCAGACCGGAGTTCACCAAGTGAAGGTTTCTGCCGCCAATCAATGTTTCACCGGTCCAGAAAAAGTTTTCAACGTTAACGTAGGAACGCCGGGGCCACCACCGGGACAGATCAGGAGTAATCTACAAGCAGTTAACTGCATCGACGGCTCCTTCGATCACAATTTTACAGTTAACGCAGTGGCAGGAGCAACCCAATATGAGTGGGAAATTACAACTCCCTTAGGCACTTCAATATTTAATACATTCGACAACTATCTTTTTCAAAGATTTTCAAATTCTTTACCGGGTGATTATTCAGTAACTGTCCGATCCATGGGTCTTTGTCTTAGCCCACCTTCTGCGAGTTATAGCTATAAAATATTTAGAACACCTTCTGTCTCAATATCTTCAGCATTTACCGCCGGATGCGTAAATGTCGAGGCTACTTATCAAGCAACTTTCTCTCCCGATTATTCTTATTTGTGGAGTGCGAGTGGGGGACAAATTATCAGTTCGGTCAATAACAAAGTAAAAGTAAAATGGAATGCGTCAGGTCCTCAAAAACTGAGTGTTACAGTAACCAACCAGTGTGGTTCTAAAGAGTTCGAGAAAAACGTAACCGTGATAGAACCTTCTGAGTCTTTTATGCTTGGCAGTACAACTACATGCGCTGGCACTCAATATCCATTTGAAATTGTTACAGACGCAAGTAGCACTGTAACATGGCAAGCTTTAATGTTTGGTCAATACGTATTACCCCCGGTATCGAACGCTAGACAGGTTGCTATCAGATGGCCGAATCCCGGGTACATGGAAGACGTAAAAGCACAGATTACCAATGCATGTGGTGTCTTTAATGTCTCAATGCCCATAACCGTGAACTCAGGTGCCGCTCCAGCGCCAGCAATACCTATCGATGGCAATAGAACTCCGTGTCCTTTCAAGAATGAAGTTTATACTGTTCCACAGCTCTCAAATAATAATTATATATGGAAAGTAGGTAACGACTTAATTCCATCAACTAATAACTCGGCAAATATAACATGGGCATCTTCAGGCAATCAAATAGTGTCTGTGACGTCCTATAACTCCAACTGTCAGGGAAATTTCAGTAAAGCGTCTGTTATGGTTGGGGTCGCGCCAGAATCAACAATTGCAGTTACAGGATCAACTGAAACTTGTCCCGGTAATTCCATTGTCATGAACGCGAAAACCGGGGCGAATTTGACATACCAATGGAATTTAGAGGGGGTTCCAATTACTGGTGCAAATTCAAATCAATATAACGCTATTAGCTCCGGAACTTATTCTGTGACGACTGCAAATGCTTTATGTGGCCAAACAAGTTTACCTGTCACGATCAAAGTCGGAAACCTAGAACAAGTGATTAGCTTTAACCCACTTCTTCCAACGACATTTGGCGAGACTCCAGTTACGCTTTCAGCAACATCAACTTCAGGATTACCTGTAACTTTCGTTAGCGCTAATCCAGCAATAGCCTCTATTACCGGAAATATACTAACAATAGTTGGGGCAGGAACAATCAATATTACGGCAAAGCAACCTGGGAATTCGTGTTATTCTGCTGCGGTAGACCAGATCCAAACGTTGACCGTTAATAAAGCTACCTTAACTGCAACTGCAGAATCAACATCAAGGATATATGGCAATCCGAATGCACCTTTAACAACTTCATATGTGGGTTTTAAAGGAACCGATAATTCGACTGTGATAGATACTCCGCCAATTAGCACTACAACCGCTGCGCAATTTAGCAACGTTGGCTCATACCCAATTACACCCAGCGGCGGCGTTGATAATAATTATGACTTTATTTTTATTCCAGGTACACTTACAATTACCAAAGCACCATTAACTGTGAAAGCAGATAATAAGGCAAAAGCATATGGCGATATTAATCCACCTCTGACTCTTTCTTACTCTGGATTTCAAGGCACGGAAAATATTAGTGTAATTGACTCTCAACCTGCACCTGGCAGCTCCGTTCCACAATACGGTAACGTGGGCGGCTATCAGATAAATGTAACAGGAGGAATTGACAATAATTATGAAATTATTCCTGTTAACGGAACACTTACAATTAATAAAGCACCTTTAACGGTAACCTTTGCAAATAAAACCAAGATATATGGTGCGGTAAATCCTGCTTTCACTTTCACATACTCGGGGTTCAAAGGTTCTGAGACATCTTCCGTCATAGACGTTCCTCCTGTAGGTGTATCAACTACACAATTTAGTAATGTTGGTACTTATCCGATTACCTTAGGTACTGGCTCTGATAATAATTACGCATTAATTTCTGTTGATGGGACTTTAACTATAACAAAATCTACCCTTACTGCCACTGCTCAAAACAAGGCAAAAGCATATGGGATTGTAATTCCGGCTTTAACGGTTACATATTCGGGATTCAAGGGAACAGATAATGCTGCTGATTTGGATTCACCGCCAATTCCAACCACTAGTGCCACGCAGTACAGTGATGTTGCAACATATCCTATCTTGCTAGGTTCAGGTTCGGATAACAACTATAATATCGCAACTAATAATGGAACCCTAACTGTTACCAAGAAGGCGTTAACAGCAACGGCACAAAACAAAACCAAAATATACGGCGACATCAATCCGACTCTAACTATTAAATTTAGCGGCTTTGCAGGGACTGATGATATTAGCATTTTGGATTCCCCACCATTAACAAGTACGACTGCTACGTCGACAAGCAATGTTGGAAGTTATCCAATAACATTAACTCCTTCCTCAGATAATAACTATACAGTCACTATTGTCGACGGTATCCTTACCGTGAACAAGTCAACGCTTACGGCAACGGCTCAAGGTGCAACAAGAGTTTACGGAGTATCAAATCCCGTTTTTAATATTACCTATATTGGGTTTAAAGGATCTGACAATTTAAGTGTGATCGATAGTGCGCCAACAGCAACCACTACAGCCACCCCAGCCAGTAACGTTGGAAATTTTTCAATAACCGTAAGTGGCGGCTTAGATAACAATTATTCCTTTGGGTATGTATCGGCAACTTTAACCATTACCAAAGCAAATCAGACTATTACCTTCGGTGCATTAAGCCCGTTATGCGTTGGGAACATTTCCACTTTAGTTGGAACAGCAACGTCGGGATTACCTGTGACATATGTAAGTTCAAATTCAACCATTGCCTCTATCTCTGCAATTACCTTGACGGCTAAGCTTGCAGGAACTGTAACTATAACCGCATCGCAAATTGGTAATACCAATTACAATGCAGCCCCTCCCGTCCCTCAAATTTTACTAGTCAATGCCCCAGCCTTGATAACAGCAAGCGTTGAGCCTGTGTGCGTTGGCAAGAGCGTCGTTATGGTTGGGACCCCTTTAGGAGGAACATGGATAGGAACAGGTGTTACTGGTAACAGTTTCAGTGCAGCAAGTCTGTCGGCCGGAACTTATAATGTCGTTTATTCATACACCACTCCAAGTGGTTGTAAAAGTAGTAAGTCTGCAACAGTTTCTGTATTGGCGTTGCCTCAAATTGCCAACTTTAGTTTCTTTCCTGCGAGTCAATATGTTTGTCCTTCCCAACACATCACATTCACCGTTGCAATGACAGGTGGTAATGAATCGTCCTACACCTATAGTTGGGTCAGTCAATCTGATTGGACTGCGACCCATCCAAGTGTAAATCAAGCTAAATTTACTGTCAATAATTCTAACTTTGGTCCAGTTCAAGTAACTGTTAAACAAGGGCAATGTGAAGCCAAGGACGGCGTTACTTTCTTCCCTGGCACTTGCATGGCTAATCTTACTACATCCCTTGTTCCCAATCCAGCAAATGAGGAAGTAGTACTTGAGCTAGAGAAAAGTTCAGAAAAATCAAGGCAAATAAAAATCTATGATCAACTCGGAAAAGTGGTGAAGGCAGATGTATTAAAACCTGGTGAGCAATCTAAGACGTTAGACACAAGTGCGTTGGCCTCTGGTCTTTATTTAATCCATGTTATTTCTCAGGAAGAGATAGTCCAAAAGAAATTATTGGTAGAACATAATAACTGATGGTTGAGAAGTGCGAAACTATCTCAGTAGGAATATCATATATAAAAATCAAATAAGGAATGAAAAAAATCGTGATCTTACTCTCTCTCCCTTTCGATTGAAACCGACTAGGTAAGAATGGGAAAAGCAGATCAGTAATAGATGGTTAATAGATCTGCTTTTATTTTTATGCCTTGAATCTCATTACCCAGACAAATAGGTGAAGTCAAGGAATCGAATGGCTTGTGTCCGTCTTTTTACTTCAAGTTTTAAAAATAAATTGGAAGAGTGGGTTTTGATAGTATTTAACGAAACAAAAAGCCGGTCGGCAATTTCCTGATTAGAAAGCCCTTTTGCCATAAGCTCAAGCACCTCGTGTTCCCGCTTACTAATTCCCAACTTTTGAACTTCTACTTCATTTTGTTGAAACGGAACGGGTAGTCGTTCTACAATAACGGTTTTTTTGCCACTGATTTTCTTGCCGGCCCAGATTCCTATTATTGTAAAAAATACGGCAATTAATCCAAGATAAAACTCGAGCGATAGGTCACGAACGAGAAAGTGGTATTCTATAAATTTTAAAACAAAGATCAGTGCTGCGAGTCCAAGTCCATAAAGTGAAACCGTGCGCCACATGTTACATTATATTGATATTAGTTTCAACCGCCATAAGGATGACACGTTATCCTGCCCAACCTTCACGGTCCAGGCTTCTGTATTGAATGGCTTCTGCAAGGTGTTCTGTTTTTATTTCTTCCGATCCTGCCAGATCTGCAATAGTTCTTGAAACTTTTAAAATTCTATCATAAGCTCTTGCAGAAAGGCCGAGCCGCTCCATGGCGGTTTTCAAAAGTGTTCGACCCGCGTCATTAATTTCACAAATCTTTTTTACCATGTTCGAGGCCATCATAGCATTGCAATAAACATAAGTTTGATTGGCAAAGCGTGCAGTTTGAATTTCGCGTGCTTTTACAACGCGCTCCCGAATCTGTTCGCTTGTTTCAACCTTTCTATTTGCTGTCATCTCATCGAAACTTACAGGCACAACTTCCACATGCAAGTCTATACGATCTAATAGCGGTCCACTAACTTTGCTCAAATAACGCTGCACTACACCTGGAGCGCAGACACATTCTTTCTCCGGGTGATTGTAATATCCGCAAGGACAAGGATTCATACTGGCAACAAGCATAAAGTTTGTTGGATATTCAATGGACACTTTTGCTCTAGAAATTGTCACCCTACGTTCTTCCATCGGCTGACGCATTACTTCAAGTACGGTTCTTTTGAACTCTGGAAGTTCATCCAGAAAAAGGACACCGTTGTGTGCGAGTGAAATTTCTCCTGGTTGAGGATTTCCTCCTCCTCCGACAAGCGCAACGTCTGAGATTGTATGATGTGGAGATCTAAAGGGCCGTGTGGTTAACAGTCCTGCCTCTCTTGATAATTTTCCGGCAACGGAATGAATCTTTGTTGTTTCTAGTGCTTCCTGTAGGCTTAAAGGTGGAAGTATAGTTGGCAATCGTTTAGCAAGCATTGTCTTACCAGCACCAGGAGGACCAATCATGATCACGTTATGGCCACCGGCAGCAGCAATTTCTAATGCGCGTTTTATATTTTCCTGTCCTTGAACATCTTTAAAATCACTATCGTAAGCGTTGAGTTTTGTAGCGAATACTTCCTTAGCATCAACATACAAAGGCTCAATGGTAATTTTGCCCAGTAAGAAATCCATTGCTTCCTTAAGACTTTTTACGGGAAGTACATTGATGTTTGCTACCACGGCAGCTTCTTTTGCATTATCGGCAGGTAATATAAAACCTTTGAATCCTTCTTGCGCTGCCTGAATGGCAATAGGAAGAACTCCTTTTATAGGTCTTAGAGTACCATCAAGTGCTAGTTCACCCATAATCAAAAACTGATCGAGGTTGTCAGCCAATACTTGTCCGGAAGCTTTAAGCACGCATAGGGCTATCGGGAGATCATAGGCAGAACCTTCTTTTCGGATGTCGGCAGGTGCGAGGTTCACTACTGTTTTATTTCGGGGCATGAAAAATCCGCAGCTTTTCAGAGCGGATTCAACACGATGCTGACTTTCTTTAATAGCATTATCAGGCAGGCCGCTCATAAAGAACTTTGTGCCCTGACCCACACTTACCTCAACCATAATTGTTCTGGCATCTACCCCATGAACAGCACTGCCAAAGGTTTTCGCCAGCATAGGCGGTACGTGATTTAAATGTTTGTCTTAGGATTTGAAGGAAGTTGACCAGGATTTTGCCTGGCAGCTTCTTGAAGATCGAAAAGTTTTGCCTTTAATGTGTTGAGCTCATGATTGAGTGCAGCCCTTTCTTTAACACTTTCTTTTTGCGAAGCATATACCCAAATAACATCGATGATCAACAAGATGAGACCCAATAAGGTTACCCATTTAAAAGCAGGTACCCATCCTACCATTTTGAATAGAATGCCTGTATTATTATCAAGCGCAATTGTGAAGAGGAAAGCACCGAGGTGAAAAACGGCAAAGATGATATAGAAAATAAGTCTGTTCTTAGTCATGATAGGCCAGCGGGTTGTTCAAATTCTAATGGATTTAAAGGTAATTTAAAAAAACCAAATTCACGAATCTCCTACATTGCTCTTGCTTTAAAATAATTCTTCCACACGGGAGCGTTTGAGTGTAAGGCTGAATTGCAAGTGGTGCTGCTAATACCCTTCGAACTAAATTTGCATTTCTTCGTCACTACATCATTTTGACTACAGAGATAATTTTCTCAAAGGTGACGAAACAACAAGTTAAAACAAGGCCGCTATTGATAATAGAAATGTAACGCCTCCATCATCTCTTATTTATACTGCTTAACGACTTTTATCAAGTATTTCTAAACGTTTAGTCTTAACAAAGACATAAATCGGCGTTTGGAATAATTTTTACATCTAGAACATTACGAACGGTATATTATTAAAACTATCATGAAGCTAATCAGGCTGCTTTTATTTCTTTTGTTTGGAATCTCCTGTTCTTTCGCGCAGGAGCTGAAGACAAGGAACGTCATCATCATTACACTTGATGGATACCGTTGGCAAGAACTTTTCAATGGTGCTGAAGACAGAATTTTGTCAACAGAAAAATACGTAAGCAATAGCAATGCTGTATCAGAATTTGCAGAAGGATCAGCTATTGAGCGAAGACAAAAATTGATGCCTTTTTTCTGGAATGTAATTGCAAAAGAAGGTCAGCTCTATGGTAATCGGGGCTATGGAAATAAGGTGAATTGTGCCAATCATCATTTACTTTCTTATCCCGGGTATAGTGAAATGTTAGTAGGTTTTACCGATAGTAGGGTTTCATCCAATGCATTAGAAATTAATCCAAACCCTACTGTGCTTGAGTTTATTCAAGGCCATGGAGGATTTCATAAGAAGGTTGCTGCTTTTACAACCTGGAATGCTTTTCCGTACATCCTGCGCGAATCAGAATCACAATTGCATGTGAACGCTGGAGGTGATGTTGCAGAAGGTAATATAAGTTCTGTTGAAAAAAGAGTTAATGAACAGCACAATGGGAATAAGCGATTGGATGAACATACTTTTCGATATGCCATGGAGTACCTGAAACGTAAAAGACCGCGTGTGATGTTCTTAGGTTTTGACGAAACTGATCAGCACGGTCATGGGGGGCGCTATGATGAATATTTAAAAGCAGCGAATCGGGCAGATAAAATGATTGAAGAGTTGTGGCAATGGATACAGTCAGACACAACATATCGCAATCAAACAACTTTGTTAATAACAACTGATCACGGAAGGGGTAATGGCAAAAATACCTGGAAGAATCATCGCCTGCTCGCAACGGGTTCTCGTCAAATCTGGTTTGCAGCTTTAGGTCCTGATACACCTTCTTTTGGCGAAATGAAGTTCGGTGCGAAGTACTATCAGAAGCAAGTTGCAAAAACAGTTGCGGCGTTTCTGGGGCTTCAATACATTTCAAAAAAACCCGCTGGGCAAATAGTGCAAACGATGATTGGATTGCCAGATCCTGTTAATGATGCAGTTATCCTAGGCCGAGTTTCGGCGGAGGGAGATTCAAAAGATAATAAATAATAGCCGGCTCCGTTTTTAAGCGGGTTAATGCTTATCTTTAGATAAACCCTGCTTGAATGAAAAATGTTTCACTTGTACTTGGAAGTGGTGGCGCCCGAGGTATGGCCCATATAGGTGTAATTGAACAACTTGAGAAAGAAGGATATCGTATTAAGGAAGTTGTGGGGTGCTCTATGGGTGCAGTTGTAGGCGGTATTTATTGTGCTGGTTATCTTAATGAATATAAGCACTGGCTCGTCACACTGACCAAACTGGATGTGTTCAAGCTTTTGGACTTTACGTTTTCTACTCAGGGATTTGTAAAGGGAGAGAGAGTGTTTAAAGCCATTGAACAACTTATTGGAGATCATAAAATTGAAAACTTCAAAATTCCTTTTACTGCAGTAGCTGCTGACCTTATTAGTAAAAAAGAAATACACTACCACTCGGGAAGTTTGTTTAAAGCGTTACGTGCGTCTATTGCAATTCCAACTATCTTCACACCGGTAACGGAAGGCAAAGCACAATTGGTGGATGGTGGAATTGTGAATCCATTGCCAATTAATTTGATTAATCGTTCTGCAAATACCCTTGTCGTTGCTGTTAATGTTAATTCCTCCATTCCATTTACCAAAGTTACAAATGCGGTAGTAAATAAAGAGAAGGCAGCCTACGTTAAAATGCTTGATGCGTTCCGATCGCAAATTCTGAAGATAGATATTAATGCCGAGGCAGTGATTGAAAAATTTGGATTTTTTGATTTGATTACAAAGTCATACGATATGACACAGGATAAGCTTACCGAATTAATGATCGCGATGCATCGCCCGGATGTAGTGGTGGAGATTTCCCGTGATGCCTGCGGTGTCTTCGAATTTTATCGTGCTAACGAAATCATAGAAGAGGGAAGAAGAGCACTTACAACCGCGCTGCAGAATAATACCAGGAAACAAATTACAGAAGAGGTTTTTGCATATCCTCCATTAATGCCAAAACTTCTACTACCTAATATCACCGGTTTGAACAACAGTATTAGCGCCATTTAGTAATTGACAATTATCATTATTGATCTAATTCCAATGCAAGATTCTCTGCGGAAAATAAAGCAAAGCAGAGGTCCATCAAGAACGCTGACATTATTGTTGAGAAGTACTCAGGCAGTTCGAAGCAATAGATTCCTCGTTGATCCCTTGCGGCTCAGAATCTCTCGGCACTTTCAATACCTCCACCTACCCCTATATCCGTGTAAGAGGGTATTACCTGCTACTTATCGAACTCTAATTTTACGCTTAGATCTCGCAGTCGAAGTTCTAAGAAAGTTTTTTAACAAACCAAAACATCAGTATCACGCACGGGCCGCGCTTTCCGTTCCAACAACCCAACGCAAAAGCCATTTCGGTTTCCTCTGCAATCGCTAACGCCGGGCAACCTGGCTACGAATGAAATGATTGACCAACGATTAAACTACATTCATGATAATCCAGTTGAAGCAGAATGGTATTATCGCCTGAACATTACCTGTATAGCAGTGCAATAAATTATGCAGGGTTACCTTGAAGTCATTTTAATCTAAGACGGCAGTCTGGAGACTGCCATTTTATAAAGGCACAAGTGACCCTTCGGAACACTTGCGCCAGATAGGGACAAGTAGAAAGAAATTAGTTATCCGAAAACCCGAATTGCGCATCACTTACAAGTTCTTCAATCTGCTGTACCGTCCTAAGTAAATCATCAGGACGAACATTGTCAAAGTCATGCAGTGGAAACGTATCTGATGATGTGATAAGAACGCAATCCCCGTTTTCCTCTAACATTATCTTCATCATGTAACTATCAGCGTGTAGGTTCAAGGGCCTGTTCGTCTTAAAGATAACTGGTTGTCGTGTTCCGAAAGTGCCATATGCTCCCAAATATATCAGTGCAATGTACTACTGATACCCTCCAACATATCTGATACTACATTTGATAAAGGCGTTTTCATATTTGTATATTTATTTTTTTGTTTAATAATTTTTAAACTCTCTTTTTGCATAAAGAATAGAAGTATTTATCGGCTCAACCCTTTGGCTATTGTACCTACCTTTTCGAAACGGTCATACGCCGTCACTTCTATTCGTGAACCTTCGCGAAAGGGGTTGTGCGTAGTCGCAGCATATTTCCAGTGAAGCTGCGTTTTCGTGGCCGCACCCGATTCAAGAACTAACCCATCAGCACCATAAATGGTAATTTCCATGCGCCTGATTTTGGTAAGTATCCACGGATGAATGATAATCACATCGCCTGGCTTGCCCTTATACTTTTTAGTGACAATACTTTTAATTTCAGGAAGACAGAGGTAGTCTTTTACCGCGGCTGTCAGTGCCGAATTAAAGCCATTGAGTTGCGCCATACTCGCATACCACTCCTCAACGTCGGGGTCTTTGAGCAAATGGCGGGTGACGAGTTGAGCTTCTGTAAAGCGATTGCGGTTTTCCGTTTGTGCTTCAGACGCAGGTGTATCATTAATTCCCTTTCGCACAAAGTAGGTGCGATTACCTACCCAGCGAAAAATGAGGTCTTCACTGTATTGGCCGCTAAACGACCCCGTAATAGTGTTATTAACTATTTTTCCCATAAAGCTTACTTTTTAGCATTTCTCGGTGGTTTTAAATCAAAAGTAGGTCGGCACACCGCATCCTACGTGCGTAGTAAAGAATTGGAAAAATTTTTTTAATCTTCGGGTAGCTTAACATCTTTAAACGGGCTTGCACCTTCGGAGAAACAAGGAATTTGCGCGGAAAACGCAGTGTAGCTCCCGAAAAACGGCTTGTTTTCGGTGGTTTCCCCGTAGCTTCCGTGTAGCGTGCCTGTAGTTATAATAATAGATCGGTATTGTTTTTTTTGATTTTCCTCCCGCTCAGAGTCACTCCTGAGAGGACTCTAAGCTGCTAGAAGCGGAAGCATTTTCTTGGCCCAATTCCTTATAGTGACCAAGTAATTGTTTGCTGTTCCTAACTCATAGAAACCCGCGCTTGAATGTAATGTAATACCTTGTAAAGTCATCTACTAAATTCCACCTTCCACTTACTAGGTGTGATAGACGTAATCAAGTTTTTGCTCTATCATTGCTTCATTGTACACGACCTTGCATCAAATGAAAGCTTGAATACCTGATGCCTCTTACCTTCAGTCTTTCTTTCCTATCAACGCCATCTTCTAATTTCTTCAGCAATGATTCTTTGCCTTTTCTTTTAAGACCGCCAACAATGGAGTAAGCCATAAATCGTTTACCCTCACCAACTATTTTACTAAGGGATGTTCCAGCATGCGAAAGATACAATAGTGCATGTATGTGATTTGGCATAATCACGTAGGCACTTACAAGGCAACCGTCGAGCTTTAAATGATTGAACCACTAATACAATCATTCAAGGCTTGTACCTCGAGCGTTAGCTTCGATAACATCAGAGTCCCGGAAACCGGTGACTCTTATGGGGATGATACTATCACTTACAAAAGTGAGCAAGTTGGAAAGCCCGCTCCGCCAGTACCCCCGTCAAGAGCACCGTTTCTCACGCTGTACTCGTGCGAATATTCATTTCACGGCAGACTTGCGTCTCAGATGGTTATGTTACTAAAAAGTTTTTTCGTTGTAAAATTGATCATATTAATCCCAATGACTCACTTAAAATTTGCATCTTTTAAGAGCATTCTGTTCATGTTGTTCGAAATGCTTTTCAAAATTTAAATCGCGTGTAGTTAATGAAAGTTTTTCTTATGGACTATTAAATTATCGGTTGAGTTTGAGCATCCCCAGACTTTTAACAAGCTTTCAAAAACAAGACGAACCTCTCCGCTTGCCTTTAGAAGTGCTTTCAATTACGCAAGATGTCCAAGAAGTTCCATTGCAGTGAATTGGTATTATCCTGGTTGAATAGTACCTGTTTACAATCATTGATTTATTTGATCACAATTTTCGAATGGTGTATCTTTCCTCCCGTTGTGGTTAACACAATGTATACCCCCTTGCTCAAGGATGAGCAATCAATCTCAATTGCATCATATGTTGTTGAGGTGGCTAAAATATTCTGCCCAGCCATATCAATGACAGAAATGTTAACTGGTATACCTACCTGCGGCAGGTTTACAATCTTAAATGACGTGGTGGCCGGATTGGGGACTAACTGTACTTTTTGCAGCGGGTCTTCGAGTCCTGTAATGATTTCATCCACATAGAAACTAGTGGTATAGGAACAGTTGAATTGATTGATAATTGTAAGACGGTAGTTGCCAGGCATTGTCGGCCGAAAACTTTCTGCAGTGCTGACAGTAGACCAGTTGTTGACATATTGTTCCCATTTATACATATAGGAAGCGCTCATATTTTCGGATGTGTAAACTCCGTTATTCTCATTTACTTCGACCTCAATACGATCAGATACGCCTACGCGTAATGTATCCGAATTCGTGCAGCTGCTTTTAAGATCCGTAGTGGTTAACGTCACCAGTTTACTTCCCGGTGAGGCCCATTCAAAGTAAGGCGCCCAGGTGTTGAATTCAGTGCCATCAATCGTCCAATGGTACGACAGGTCTGGCGAATAATTAACTGCACGATATTCAGTGTCATCATTTGTGTCACATACTATTGCGGGGCCAATGATTTCAGCTGATGGAAGCCGTTGTACGTTTGGTATAAATGAATTCGAAGACCCATTAGTACTGGCCGTGATTCGAGGATTTATTGGTTCTTTATCCCACTGCACACGAATCTTTTTGGATCCTTGTCCTTCCACTATTCTACCTCCTGAGATTGTCCAGGTATAACTGCCGTGAGGCGAAACAGAGAAGGTCTGTTCGCTGTTCTCGCAGGTGGAACCGAACGTATCGATCTTGGTGTAGATAAAAGATATTTCGGTAGCAAATTCCGATCCGGCATTAGCTCCGTCAATGGATTGAATGGAGAAATAGTAGGTGCCCGTTTTTAGATCTTTCAACGTCAAATGTGTATTGACTGACGCGTTACCCTGATCATACACTTTTCGTTTACCGGTTTCGATAATGGCCTGAGGAAAAAGTTTGAACGGTGTTTTTGATGCAATTGAAACATATGCATTATACGTTAGCGAACCCGCTGGCGTCTCTTTGTCACTCGCCTTGTCCCATTCCAATATCACGCTATTATTTTCCATCCTTAATTGCAAATTTGAAGGAGGTGTTGGCTTTTCGTTGGGGGCTGGCGTATTTGAAAGAAAATTATTGCGAAAAAGCCTGGTGGTTTTTACGTTGGCTTGATTTCTACCCATCATGAAAATATCGAGGTCTCCGTCATTATCGTAGTCGGCCAGTGTGATTGAGCACAAGCTAAGACCCGTTAGATTTGTAATACCAGCATCATTAAAATTCCCTGATCCATTGTTCAGGTAAATTCTTGTTAGTACGCTTCCCGATGCCTGCCCTGAAACGATAATGTCCAGGTCACCATCGTTATCAATGTCTCCAACATCACTTGATGAGTTATATACGTCAAGCAAATTACCACGAAGTGAAAAATTGCCATCACCTGTTCCAAACAACAACTGTGAGTACGGTGTGTCCTGGCTACTGATTGAGCTGCTGTTACCTGTCAGAAAGTAATCCATCAGACCGTCTTTATTAAAATCGCCTTGGTTAATAGAACCGCTCCGTATGGCAATATTGTGGTATGAAAAACGGTATCTATCGGTGTTCTCTATATTCATCACACCGTTGTTGACCAGGAGACTAGCTTCATTCCATTCACCGTGACTATACCTACCTGAAGAAAAAATATCCTGATCACCATCCTGATCGAAATCGGTGGCAACACAAGTTGTCATATCAATTCCCAATTCCGAATAATAACCTTTAACATGAAAAACGTTTTCTGTTGAGAACTGCCCATCCGCATTGATAAAAACTGAATTAGGATAAAAATTATTGAACCAGGATCCAACCTGGTAAAGGTCAAGATCTCTGTCGTTGTCGTAATCAAACCATGTTAACGAACCCCCTCCTGACCCTGAGGTTGTGAAATGTTGTTCGAATGATGTTATGTTGTTTCGCATGATCACCGTGATATCCCAAGGTGTGGTATTCGTTCGTCCGATCATTGCCAGGTCCAAATCACCATCGTTGTCGAAGTCTCCCCAATCAATGTCTCCGGTTCTCATCTTCGGCATGTTGTCGTTTGAAAGTAATTGAAATGTGCCATTGCCGGAACCAGTATAAATACCTGCAAAGTAATCGGTGCCCGAGTCGCCTATGATGGCAAAGTCAAGATAACCATCATTGTTGTAGTCAGCCCACGCAATATCTCCTGACTCCAGTGCGGGAATATTATCTGGCGTCACATCCGTAAAAGTTTGTGCTGTAACAAGTATGGAACCACACAGTAAACAAAGCAAAATGCGGAGTGTCATAGATGATCTACTTTTGTTTTATGATTTTCTTCGACGCAATGGTTCCGTCCTTTCCTGCTATTTCAAGAATATAAAATCCAGCGGTGAATTCTCTGAAATCAATCTCTAATGTTGACTCGTCAATGATTCCCGATTGAAGTCTTCGTCCGAGTGCATCCCTAAGAATGAACGTTAACATTTCCTTTCTGCCACCTCTTTGAATCTGCAAATGTTTTGAAACAGGATTCGGAAATACTGCAATGTCACTTGCTCGGTCTTCATCTAGTCCGGTTATCACCACCATCCTAGCGAACTCGAACTGCTGGTTAATAAAAAAGCCACCATCCTGAAGGGACACTGATATTGTTGTCTCGCCTTCTTTAACTTCCGGAGTAATCGTCATCGTGATCGTTCCATCGGCAGCGTTATTGAATTTTATCTTTTCGTTTCTCACGATAGTGCTGTTCACTGAATATCCAGAGAACATTGATGCTGAAATATTATTCTCTGGATCTGTAACACCAAGATGAATTGTGACGGAAGATGACTCAGTTTCTATGTCTTCAATAGGTGCTAATACGGGCGGATCATTAACCGCCCTGATCGTTATTTTAATCTTCTGGGAATAGGTATTATTCTGAGGCTGTCCATCATTGGCCGTGACGGTGAATTCAACTTCGCCAAACTTGTTTTCGCGGGAAGACAGTGCGAGCATGCCTATCTTTGGATCAATAACCACATCAATGATATCGGAGGTTTTTGGCGAAATTGAATAGGTAATCACCTGACCTTCTTCACCGGGGAAATAATGTGGCTGAGGATAGATTCCATTGCTGATAACGAAATCTTCATCAAATACTTGAGCGGGCAATAAATCGAATACAGGTGGATCATTAATTTGATTAATTTTTAGAGAAATGATCCAATTATTATCAGCATAATCTTTTCCATCGTAGGGCAATAAGTTGAATGTACTGGTACCGGCGAAGTTGTCGAAGGGTTTAAATTCAATGAAGTCGAATAGGTCGGGTGTTACTTCCTGCCCAACTACGGCTTTAGAATTATAAACATACAACGTTCCATTATCCGGGAGGTTTACAATTTTAACCTTCGCGAGGTGATCTGAGGCATTGGTATCAGTGAAGTGACTATAGAAATTACTAGATGTCAGCGTTAGCGTTTTGTCTTCATCTTGCGCTACTTCGAAGTCTATACCATCCGGTCTTGCGTTGGTTGTCGCGGATACAGCGCCCAACGGTGCCAATACTCCGTTTTTACCTTTCGATATTACACGGTATTCGTAAGTAGTTCCCGCAAGTAATTGTTCGTCATCATACTGAGTAACGTTTCTGCCTAGCGTTGCAAGGGTGGCGTAGCTTCCGTTGTTTTCTCTGCGTTCAATGATGTATGCTGTTTCATATTGAGATTCATCATTCCAAGTTAATATGATTTTTGAGGCATTAATGGATTGCGCTGCAAGATTGGTCGGCCTATTTGGGATCACGAGGGTCAGCGAATCATATACCGAAGTCTGGGCATTGTAGCCTCTGATGCGATAATAGTATTCTGTTTCCGTGAGGAATGCGAAATTGTCGGCATATGATTTTGTATTAGGACCTAGCGTGGCAAGTGATGTGAACCCGGCTACAGGAGAAGTTGAGCGTAGCACTTCAAAATTTGACTCCAGCGATGAATGATCGAGCCAGGATAGATTTACTTGTTGCTGGTCGGTAAATAAGGCACTGATTGTTTCGGGCCCGTTGAAGTGATAGAAGGACTTTTCGGAAGAGAAAACAGAACCTGTCTTTGCGCCGTCAAGCGATTGAACTGCATAATAGAGCACACCTTCGGGCATATCGAAAGCAAAACCTGAGCGACCCGTTCCATTAGGTGCATTAGCCGTATGAATATTGCCGTTTGAGAAATTGATGTTGGGCACGATTAGCTTCTTCGTTCCATCCCGTAAATAGAAATTGTAAAAGAGGCCCATTGCAGGAGTTTCTCCATCGGAACCATTGCCCCATTTTAATCTTATTTCTTTGCGATACATTTTTTCACTAAACGTTCCCACCGCAGGTGGCAGCGGTTTGGTGTTTGACACGAAGGTTTGGTTGATCTGGCTATGCTTGTAAAAGCCGGCTTGTTTATAAATCACTGGCCTCGGAAAAAAGGTGCCTTCAAGTACCGCATAAGTGCCCTGAAAGCCCATGTCTATATCTCCATCGTTATCAAAATCACCCGCATCGTAAGATCCCATATAACCATCAAAAGCAAGGTATGCATCTTGTATATCTGTAAATGATCCGCCATTGTTTTTGAAAATACGGGCGCTGCCAGCAAATGGGTTTGTCCATTCCGTAGTTCCACTAAGAAATATATCTACTTTCCCATCATTATTGATATTCATCCAATGCAGTCCGGAGGAAGAATTTGTGGCGACCTGAGGTAATCCCAGATCAGCGCGTTCCACAAGGTGGTTGTTTTTATTTTCGTATATGGCCGTATACGAAGTGTAATCATTTTCTGAGAGACCCGTGAGCAGAATATCAAAATCTCCATCACCGTCAAAATCTCCGCATGCAACGTCACCCAACAATGTTGGTTTAAATTCTGTATTCGTGTCGAGTACAAAATTTTTGTTGCCTGCGTTGAGGTAAAGAGCGGTCAAACCTCCAGTGAAGATGATATCAACTTTCCCGTCACCATTGATATCTGCCACATCAGCGTTGCACCCCACACAGTTCTGGAAATTAGTATTTACAATTTCTGTAAAACCAGTGCCCGTATTTTCGAATAGCTTTGGTACTGCAATGTTGCCTATAAGAAGAAAATCGAGGTCCTGGTCATTGTCAATATCAAGCCACATTGCGCTGCTCGGTGAGAATTCCCCGAAAGAGTTGGTTTCTAAAAACGAGAAGCCGCCATTATTACGATAGAGCTTTGTGAACGGTGCGTCCAAGTTAAAAGCAAGTAGGTCGATGTCACCATCCTTGTCGTAGTCAGCACTTGCGAAAGCTGACATTCCAGGCAGATTAGTAGCACGTTGCGTGAGCGTTCCTGATACGTTTTCATATACAACTGTGAGCGTTGCTGAATTGTCAGATCCTGCGAAGAGCAGATCGAGATCATTGTCGTTATCCAGATCAATCCACTCAGTTTTTCCGCCTGCCATTGGGGTAAAATTGCTAATAATCCGAGTATAAACACTTTGGGAATAACAGCTTGCACTTATCGCGACAAAACAAAAAGCCAATAAACGGGTTGACATCATAAGGAGTACAATTGATTAGACATGGATTGTGTTAAAGATGATAGAAGATATCCACAAGTTTACTCAAATATTGCGACAGGAGAGTCGTACTAGCATCGTGATCCGGAAATTCCTTTCTCTCAAAAAAGTCCACGTTTCGCTCCGTAATATGAATCTAACCCGGGAGTTATTAGCCTGATGCCATGTAAGCAAGATTCGTTCAAAGCATTTGCATACTTATCCCCACCACCAACAGTCGGAGCTTCAGAAAGGAGGTGAATAAGATGTTCGACTCTGGAAAGAAATGCTTTTAAGCTTAAAATAGTACCAGGCGTTTTGCGTATATTTTTTTCTTATGTTCTACAATCATCACATAAACTCCTTTGGTCCATCGGCTCGCATTCAGTGTTTGCTCCTCATTGCCATCCACTGATGTTGAATAAACCCATTTACCGAGCGAGTCGAATATTGTAATGTTTGTGATTGCGCTGGTTGACTTCGGCTTTAGCGTAACGTGAGAAGAAGATGGATTGGGAAAAACATCAAATAAGGATTCTGGTATTTCTTCAACTGCGGTCACATTTTCCGGGGATGATAGGAACGGCTCCGCATTTTCCTGGCACTGCCCCTTATACACGGAAACTGTGTAGGTAGCAATCTCTCCATCGAAGGTTATATACGGCACGGTGGTGTACCGGTAATATAAACCATCGCGATACCAATAGAAAAAATCAGCGTCTGCTGCTTGTGTCCATATTTTATCGTTGGCGTAGTATAGTTTCGAATCAATCGTTATCGTTTTTACTTCTACAGCTAATGCATTGCTGGAGCAACCTTGAATCGTCTGAGTTGCAAAGTAGGTTGCATTTGATGATGTTATTTGTAAGTCACTTGTATTGGCGAGTAAACTAGTAAGAGACTGGTCTGAATACCATTTTACATTCTCTCCGGCTACCCAAAGCATTTGAAATCCCGGCCCCTCGCAAATGGGGTATGGGTTGGCTTGTGAGAATACTGGTAAAGGTGGCTTTTCGTTTATAACAATCTGCACGCGATTTGATAATCCCCGGTAGCCGTCAATGGTTTGAGTAACGTACACTGTTTGCGTTTCTGTTGGATGAAACTGACCCGAAGCGAGCAATTGCGTCAATTGGTTATCCTTGTACCATTTAATATCTGTACCTTTTGCAACAAGCGTGATCGTCCGTCCGCAAGAGTTGATTAAAGTATCGTTCATAACAGGTGGAGGAGGTAAGAACGTAAATGTTCCCTCCGCAGAAAAGCCGGATGCAGCAAATGATCCATCGATGGCTTGTACCCGGTATGAATAGGGCCCAACTAAAAGATTATTGAACGTTGCTATGCCAGTTGATCTTCCGCGCGTGAGTCGCAAGCGTTGGCCTGTTGCCGGATTATGATCGCCTTTGGTTATGGTTTTTCCTGTATGGAGTAGAACAACGTCATACGTTATGCCACCTGGCTGCGTGTGATCATCATTTGATTTGTTCCACGACAGATGAACCCCGAGCGAGTCCTGCATGCTGCTTAAGCCAATAGGCGCAACAGGCGGTACGTTAGTGATTCCTTTTGCGGATACAATCGTTTGGTTCAGCAGAATCTTTGCCTTGCGGCCGTAGTAAGAACTATTTTGAATATGGTAACCACTCAGGTAAATATCCAGATCACCGTCATTGTCGAAGTCAATGATCTTTGAAACGTTCAGGCTAATTTGAAATCCAGGCTCAATGTACTCTTGAAAAGTATCATCGCCCGTGTTTAATAGTACGTTTACTTTTGGAGCGATGACAACAAGGTCAGTGTGACCATCGTGATCAAAATCTGCTGAGAGCAAAGACTGGTCGCCACTTGAAAGATTCTGTTGTAATTCTTCGAATTGTAATGATCCAAGATTCTTGTGGATCTTCCCAGTACGATAGTAGCTTGAAGTTAACAACATGATATCGGATAATCCATCATCGTTGTAGTCGGCAACGGCGATCTTGTTTTCATAGCTTGGAAAGGAAACACTGGTAGCAACAAGGCCACCAGATGTGTTTTGATACAACTGATAGTTGCCACCAACATAACGTATCACGTCTTCATCTCCATCTCCATCGAAATCTGCCACCGCCACATCCTGGGGGCACGAATAGCAGGTCATCGTTTCTACTGAATTATAACTCCCCCCACCTTTGTTTTGATAAACTTCTCTCACGGTAGGATAGGAGCCGGCTTTTACTACGGACACATCAAGATCATTGTCCATATCGAAATCGAAGTATGACTCAATGGCGTACGTTTGGTCTGTTAAAAAATTTGTTGCCGAACTGAAGGTTTTATTTCCATTGTTTAGGAATGTTTCTGTTTTGTAACCGGAATCCCAGAGGTATCCATGCTGATAAATGTCAGGATTGGAATCGCCATTTAAATCATTAAAGGCAATTTGTGATGTGTGTGAAAGATTCGAGGGTGTGATATCACTTTTTACCCAACCACCGGAAGTGTTTTCGAAAGTAGCGCGGGTAATATCTTCGGTGTAGCCATTGTAAATCATTCCGCCATTAAGTACCATGTCCATCCGTCCATCGCCTGTAAAATCTGCGACATCCATTGATCCATACAGATTTGCTATGTCCGTGTCCTGCAGCACCCACATGTTTGTATTCCACTCCGCAACATCAGACGAGGCCGTGGATTCTGAGCCCGATGACTCGAATACCCGGTATTGATATAGCGTGTTGTATACGAGATTCGCATCAGTATAGGAAGCGCTACCTGCTGATAGTTCCGCAATAATTTCCCAGTCATTTCCTACGGCCCTCCGTTGTACAACAACATTTGTTTCATTGTAAGGGCTGCCACTCCACGTCAGTTTTATCTTGTTAAGTAGAATGCGTTCGATGGTCAGCGCTTTTGGTCCTTCATGAATAGTGAGTTGAGTTTCCTGGGACCAAGATGATAATGCGAAGGAAGCATCGATAGCTTGAACCCGTGTTGTATAAACTCCTGCAGGTAAATGATTCAACGTTTTTACAGTGCTGTAATCATTATTGCCATGTCCCATACGCGTTCGGAATGTTCCGGATGCATTTGTCTCGGGATGAAGCCAAACCTTACCGTTTGAATCAACAATAAAAAGATTGTAGGTGAGAACTTTGACCGGAGTACGGTCATCTGTTGAAGCAGACCAGGTAAATTTTGTTTTACCATATCCATACGTTGCGGAAAGTGATCCGGGGGAAGTTGGTGGTGCATTCACAACATTGATGTCGGCTAACTGATTTCTATATAAATAATTCAGACCCTGGTGTTGGTAGTCATTTCCTAGTTTAACAATGTCGATATCGCCATCATTTTCAAAATCTGTGATGGCAATAGAAGATCCCCAGTCACTTTGGAGCTCAATATCCGAACTCTTAAAAGAACCATTTCCTTTGTTGAGTACCACTTGCGAATAATGTCCATCGGAGAGTAACAAATCTGGCCAGCCGTTAAGGTCGATGTCCACGTTGAGGAAGGTACTGCCGTTATTATATTGAATGGGTATTACCTTCGGTTCCTTGAACGTAAAATTCTCTGCTCCGAAATACAAGTGCAAACCTTCATTGCCTTGAACCATTACATCAATGTATCCATCTCCCGTATAATCTGCCACACCCATAGCATAGGTTACGGGCAGAATGGATGTTTTCTTGGTAAAGCCCATGCCTCCTTCATTTACCAGGATATCCGTAAATTTATTATCGGCTGAAGCCCAGAGGATATCCAGAAATCCGTCACGGTTTAGATCGATACATTTGAATGTGGCTACAGTTGTCGTTTCTATGTTGCTGAAGACAATGTGACTGTCTTCAAAGCCACCATCGGCTCTCTGATATAATAGTTGGTATTGACGTGCATTGTTTGAGCTGTTGCCTGTATTATTGGAGAATAACAGGTCAAGCCGGCCGTCATTGTTCAAATCTTCAACAGCAAGTTGAAAAATTCCAAGATAAGCAGGCGTTTCAAATCCAATCGCAAAAGTGCCGTTATTGTTGATGAAGACCGAGACTTTTTGCCATGAATAGTCAGATCCTGTGATGACAATCATGTCGGGATCGCCATCATTATCAATATCGCGTGCGCCTTGCAATTCGGTATAGGGAAAGAATTCACGCCCCGTAAGCATTGCACCATGCGGAGTGTAGGAACCCGTACCGTTATTCTTCAGCAGGAAGTTATTGTCAAAGCTTCCGACACGGCCTATGAATTCGAGGTCGTAATCTCCGTCCATGTCAAAATCTCCCGGGAAGCAACGGGCTGCAATTATGTTTGGATTAGACATTCCGAAAGAACTTTCAACAAACAAGGTAGAGTGGTGAGCAACCGTATTACTGCTAGCTGAATAGATGCCTGCGTTAACTGCCACTACATAATACTCCATATGTTGATTTTCGGGAACAGAGCTGTCTTCATAGCATGTAATACCAGCTCCTACTTGAGCGATTTCAACCGTGCCTTCCAATGATGTCCCTCTAAAAATACTAAAGGAGGGATTATCCGTTCCGGTGTAAGACCAGCAAAGCTTAACTTTTTTAAGATCAGAAGCCTGCAGCGTGAGGGAAGATGGAGCAACGTTAATGTGAAATGTATTTGCTACTGAAAAGGCAGATGAAACACCAGAAGGATTCACTGCTTGTACCCGCCATTCGTATGCACCAGAAGGGAGTCCACGCAGCACAAGTGTATTGTTTCTAAGCAGAGAACTTCCGGTGGTTTGCAATGCTCGGCCAGATGGTGATGTAGATGAGGGTTTGTAAATGATTCCATTTCGTTTTACTTCGATATTGTACAGACCACGCGGAACAGCATTCCACGAAAGTGATGTATTCATTTCAATGGCTGATGACAGATTTACAGGCACAGTTGGAGTAGGCCCTGCGGGAGCACCGATATTTTCAAAGATAACATTTTCATACCCATTCTGGCCCGAATAACCCACCACGTGGATATCAAGTTTTTTGTCGCCATCGATGTCCACAATTGTTAGGCTGTTAAAACTTTCCATTTGCACCGCGTACGATTCCCGAGTGAAAGAAATAGTATTTGTGGCGCTTGTATTTTTTAAAACCGTTAGTGATGCTTGTCCTACAACCACAAGGTCTTCTAGTCCATCTGAGTTAATGTCACCGGCAACAGCCCTGAGTAAATTTATATCAGGTACTATCTGGCTGCCCGTGAATGTCATGGTTCCTGTTTGAGCAAGTGTATTTTCATATATCCATCCACGTGAATAAAGATCTCTTGCAAAAATATCGATGTCGGTATCTCCATCTGCATCAAGGAGGGTGATAGTACTGGACTGCAGTTTTGCATTAGGTAAGGTTGTAGCAGCTTCCAGGAAATATCCCTCACCCTTATTGAGAAAAATACTTACCTCGGTACCATCATATGACTCGTATCCACCGGCAATGAGGTCATTCAATCCATCACCATTAAGATCATCCCATACAACGTTGGAAAGCATTTCAGGAAGTGTAAACCGAGACTCGGAGTACACCCCTTGATCATTCAAAAAGATCCTTTGGCCAAGAATTATATCTAGAACCAGGTCACCATCAATATCAATCCAATAGATTTTACCATAATCAGCATTAGTCAAAGTTATTCCGGTATTCACTAAGCTTAAATCATTGGTTCCGTCATAGTCAACAATGACAATCGCATTTGCCTGTGTCGCCAGCATATCGATGTCACCATCTCCGTCATAATCACTGAATGCATGCCGGCCTTCCTCAAAGTGGAGGTTTTCAATTGCTAGGTTGGTGGAAGTAAAATCTTCGCCATCAGCAATGTGCAACGTGGCTTTGCTGTAAAAATCAATCGCAAGAATATCAAATGCTCCATCAGCATTGAAATCGATCCAGTGACACTGATCAAAATACGCTGAGCCGGGCCAGTCAAACACTTTTGGCTCAAATGTTTGTCCATGAACATACGTAGTGAAGGTGACAAAAACTGCCACAATAAATCTGGTTTTCATGCTCGCTAATGAATAGTAGTAGAGAAAAATAACGTTTCGTATGTCTAGTGTGCGCTCCTTTATGTGTACATCTTTTTTCGGATGTGCATGGTTTATTTTCTAATTAGTTTTTTAGTGACAGAGTGTTTTCCATCTGAAATCTCAACTAAATATAGTCCGGACGGTAGCTGTCGTGTCAGCATCGTTTGTTCTTGGCCACCGGAAAGTATAGTTCGCGAATATTCGTTTCCGAGTATATCAATAATTCGAACGGAGAGTAATCTTCCATAGGAAGAGATAATTTTTGTATCTGCTTCTGATGGATTCGGATACAGGCTCACTTGATTAAGCAGATTGCTTTCGACTGCTAAAGGAACCTCTACTGAAACATTAAGAGTTCCATAAGACCGACAGCCCGAAGCATCGACTGCAAGGACTGTAATCTCCCCGTCTTTAGTATTGCTTGTCCAATCAACGAGTATTCCATTTTCAACAAGCGTGGAATTCGAACTTCCTTCGACCTCCCATAAAAATGTATACTCTTGCTCTCTGTTGATTACGGAGTATGGAACGTCCTGTTCGCCCGCTACTGCAGGGTTAGGGCCTTCAATGATCGGAGCAGCGGGTGGTGCAGAAACAAGAACCGTGGTGGTGCGCGATTCGCTTACACCACATAAATTGAAATGCTTTGCTGTAACGGTGTACTCTCCGGGGTTGGGGAAATTAACTGTGATATAATTGCTGTGATCTTCAATGTTTCCCGCGGTTGTGCTCCATTGGGTACGATAGTCGCTATTGATGGCCAGGTGGAATTCTGTCACGTCACCTACGCATACCTTGCCTGGACCATAGATATAGCCAGGCAGGGAAGGCGTTGCCGGTGTTCGGTTCATACGTACAATAAATCCATTTTCACCAGCTAAGAGAATCTCTTGGTTACGAAATTGAACATCGAAGACCTTCTCAGAACCAGAAAAAATAGTTTGCCATGTTGAGCCTGCATTATTCGTTTCGTAAACAACACCGCCACTGGTGATGACATAACCATGATTCTCGTTCTCGAAGTGTATCGCTATAATTTCGTAAAACGGCCAGTCCACTTTTTCCCAGCTAATTCCTCCGTTCGTAGTTCGCTCCAGAAAATTGCCACCCTTATAACCGACACTTTCATCGATAAAGAATAAAGCGTTAAATGGATTGGCAGTCTCAGGGTCTCGGGTAAATATTTCGCTCCATGTTTTACCACCGTCAATCGTCTTTTCAATTGAGCCCAACAATTCAACGCGATAGCCTATGGCAGAAGAAATAAAATGCATTCCCTGTGTATAATAACCGGGATTGGTTGAAACCATTTCCCACGTTTCACCCAGGTCATCGCTCCTGTAAATGGCATACCAACTCACAGCAAAAAGAATGTTACCGGAAAAACTATACAGTCTTCCTGCAGGAAGATAATGTTCACCTTGCTCCGTTGTCAGCACATTTCGTGATGTAATTCCGCCATCGGTCGATTTATAGATATGCCCATTGCTTACCAGAATGACTGTGTTTTCGTCTATGAAGTGCATATCGGCCACATCGGTAAGATCGGATACCATTTGATTCCATGTCATGCCACTATCCTCTGTTTTGAAAATGCCCGTGACACCAATCACAACCCCTTTGTTGTGAACCGGAAAATCAATTCGATAAATATTTCCATCAGAAAAATAGTTGAGGGTAGACCAGGTTGCACCTTGATCAGCGGATACGGCTAATCCTTTTGCCGTCTCATAATTGTAGTAATAATTTTTAGTACCAATAAAAAGCTTGCCGGAAGCCTGCGCAATTCCAATGATCCCTCCAGGTGAGATGGACGGAAATGACTGATCCCAAGTATCACCTCCGTTGGTTGTTTTATTTAAGATGCCGTTTAAGCCGTATAAGAATCCAACATTCTCATTCAAGAATTTGATTCTCATTCCATCCCCAACAGATATGTTAGGAACTTCAGTCCAGTGTTTTCCTCCGTCTATAGTTTTGTATAATTTGTATTCCCCGATCATAAACCCTACATTTTCATTCGTGAACCATAGATCTTGTACCCGCGTATTCCACCCTAAGGCAGAGAGGTCTACAGCCAACCATGAACGTCCTCCATCAGCGGTTTGAAATAATTCTCCCCAACCCACAGTTGCGTAGCCTTTATCTTTCGATATAAAATATAGTTTTCGAAACTCATTCCATGATCCTTGCAGGTGAGTTTCCCATGTCCGCCCTCCATCGCTTGTAAAAAATATTTCTCCTTCTTGAGTGGAAATGAAGCCTTCTTTGTCGTTGAGAAAAAATACGCCTAGATTATTAAAGTAATATTCACCAGTGAAAGGGATATACAACTTGAACCATGTGGCACCTCCGTCATCCGACTTCAATACAGTATTATCTCCCTGAGCATATCCGGTATTTCCTTTGAAGATGATTCCTGACAACCTTGAATAAGAATTCGTTATATAGACTACCTTCCAACTGTGGCCTGAATCCATTGACCGTAGTATTTGACCGTTACTGGTTGTTGCAAAAAGATGACCTTCTGCGTTGGATTCCAAGGATGTATAAGCGAAGCTTACCCGTTCAAATGCCGGCTGGCAATTTCCCTCAGCAAAACCGAAACTGGTATTGGACACATGAATGCGGAAAGACGCTTCAGACTCACCCTCTTGTGCGATCGCCTTTACCCGAAGTGAGTACACATTCTTTAAATCAAAATAGAATATGGTATTTGATTTTAATCGATTTCCTTCAATGAAAAAACTTTGATTATCGACGTCCCCTTCTCCAGCCACTAGTGTAAAGGTTGCATTTGCCGGAAGTGAGAACTCTCCTATAACCGTGCCCTGAGGTTGACCCTCTACAACGGAGGAATTTGACAACACAATAGGCTTCGTGATTTCTCCTGGTTGCAAGCTCTTGACATAGTCATTTGGGTTGAACTGACAAATTTCTGGTGTGGTGGCAAAAGGAGAAGGAGCAGCTTCAAGGTAGATGACATATTTGGCTTCGTTGCTGTCATTTGAAAGAATGGTGAGCGTGGCCCGGGATTTACTTTCGGTAATGGGATTAAAAATGATCTTTAAGGGGATTGATTCACCTGGGGCTATAACTCCTGGAAGAAGTTGTTGCGCGATATAAAAATCCTTTCCGGTCACGAATATGCTGCTGAGGTAGAGTTCTTGAAGACCCTTATTTTTTATCGTGATCTCGGTCGTATTGCATCTGCCTAATGCTATTTCATTAAATAAAGATTGTGCTGAGCCTGACTTGATAGCAGTGCTCCAAGGGCCCATAAGTGAAATTTCCGCTGCAGGCACGGTGCTCCAGAGCGTGGTTGAAAATTGTTGAGAAGTAACAAAGTACAATACATCATTTGAAAAGGAAAAGTCATGCGGAAAACTTCCTCCATCATCTTCCATATCGAGAATTTGCCTAGTACCTTCTGCTGTACCGTTGGAATTCCACAATTCTATATTGCCCGTGGTACCCCCACTGAAGAAGAATTCATTTTCCGTAACCAGAACGGGAGTCCGTTCATCATTGTACGGAGCGGTGAGTATAGCATCGTGGAATTTGACCGTTCCTTCGGTCGTGCCGTTAGAAGTCCAAAGCGTGCGATTGACAGGATCGCCACCACGGAAAAATAATTTCCCCTTGAAGGCGAAGAACATTCCCATCTCCGACTTGTAGGAATGTGGAGACCAGCCAAACGACTTCACCATTTTTGTTCCGGCTTCGGTGCCATCGCAAACCCATAACTCATCTGCTGGTGTGACATTATCAAAATAGGTACGAAAACTGAAAAACAATTTTCCGGATGCATTCGTGAAATTTTCTATTTCCTGCCTTCCGTAAACAGGAGCATCCAACTTTTTGATCAACACCCACTCATCTTCCTCTTCATCACCCAACACATCGTTGCTGATAGAATAAATTCGGATAACATTATCGTAGGTGGCGGATTTAATGACTACCAACGAATTGTTAAGAACGAAAATATTTCTGAAGTAAACATCCTCCCAAGATAAGGGACCCAAGAATTCTATTCGCGAAGAGCCATTATCGCGGTAGATGGTTCTACCATCTGTGGAGAAGTAAATATATTGATCGCTTTTTACTACGGTCATGATTCGGCCCCAGGTATATTCGGATTGATAGAATATTTCTGTACCTGCCGAAGTTCCATCAGTACGGATGATGGAACCAAGGGCGGTGGTGAAGTATAACTTACCTTTAAAAACCATTAAATTCATGGGCTCCGCATTTTCAACACCATAAACCAATTGAGTGCCTTCAGAAGTCCCATCGCTTTTCCACACGGCTAGGCCATAATCAGATGAATAGGCTGTAAAAAAAAGCTGATCGTTGAAGATAGTAAATCCGCTGGGAGATGACCCTCCGTAGCCGGGGCTGATGTCCTTTAAAACTTTGGCGTTTCCGCTACTGCCATCGCTGACGAAAAGTTCGGCGCCGTATTGATCATGCGAGCCAACGAAAAAAACCTTACCGTTAATCGATTTTATCGCGGTGATGCCTGACAGGGTCGTAATATTTCGTTGCGCTATGCCCACGTGAATTGTAAAAACGACTAGCGCCGCAGAAAAGAGCAATTTCATAGATTTACACAATTACTAACAACGTCCAATATAGTGGTTTTCGAACTGCTAGCAATAACATAATTGTTAGGAAGACTGAATTTTATAGGTCATTCATAACAATTGTAAAATAAGTCGCATGATGCTTAATGATCACAACTCCGGACACGGTTTTAATCATTGAATATTAGAAAACGGTGACTAATACAGATCAGGCAAAAGATGAAGGAACATCTGGACGAACTTCAAGAGGATCAAAACATCCTCGTGCTCACTGGTCCAAAAAGAAAGACTTTGGTACTTAACTCTTGAAACATTTAATGCCTAGGAGTAGACAGCTCATTTGCTATCTACTTCAGCAAATACGAAACGCCTCATGGAAGCATCGCACATGATAAAACAGGCAAGGCCATAAGGCACGAATTGAATCTAGACAGCACTAAACCTAACATTTCCGCTCGCATGAAAGTGTCTAAAGCAAAGTCAAGATAATCAGTATGCAGACATCAATTACTGATCATACGCGGGATTACTATTTATTTTGCCAAGCCAACAATGCTGACAGGCTACAAAAAGTCAACGTTCTTACTAAGGGAATAAAGAGAGACGTTCAAAGGAAATCTTGCAGGCTACTGGTTCAGACGTATTAGCGGAGAGCATCGAATAGCTTATAGAATTTCTTGAATGAAACTTTAATCAAATCCTCACAATAATCCAGGTGAGATTTCACTATTAATCTTATTAAACCAGACAGTACAATTTTCTTTAAGACAAATGGATGAATCCTCACATTTCACTCAATGTAGATAGTACGCGTTGTGGGTTCACAATCATTGCGATCTTGATGAAGTTGATCCTTCCTGAGTATAAATTCTTTCTTCACGTCAATGTAATCTGAATAATTCTTGAAAAGTCGTGCGTGAATTTTCTATGAATGCCTGTTGTGCAATGGATCGGAATAATTTGACTTGTTCAATTTCAATCACCACCAAACCTGTTAGAATTGAATGCCTTAGCGATTGCATTCATCTCGGCTTTAAGTATTCCAACTTTTTCAGCAATTGACTCCCATTTAGAAACCTTTGACTGAATAATGCTAATAATTTCGGTTGCCTTTTCATCAAAAACTCTAAAGTACTCGACCACTTCCAGAGCATCTATTGATAACGTTCGTATGCCACTTTTTCCCAACCTCCCATGTCACAATCATCTTGCAGGCTGGTAAACTTTGCAATCCATAATTCTCCAGGCTCATCTAACATGCTTGCCTTTTGGACATGCGCCTCCTAGAGAAGATTCAGGGTGAATGGCAGATTTATCCATTTTAAATCATCAGTTGAAATTGAGACAGTAGCACCGAAGAAGACGGTTAAAAAACCCTCGTCAAAAAAATCGTGAACTGTTTTCGGTAACACTGCACTCGGCATGTTTTGGATTTGTTGGGCGGCAGATCTCCCGGCCAAGGAAGGAGATGGCCATGCCGGCTTGGCCCCAGTCTTTCTGTTCGAGCACTTCCATCATTTGCTTTTCTATTTTCTTTGGGTCAGTACCAGCGGCAATTCCTAAACGGGGCGAAACTCTCACCACATGAAGGTCTACTATAATTCCCTCTGCTTTTAATCCTGATTCACGCAAGATCACATTGGCCGACTTTCTTCCAATGCCGGGGAGGGCTGTAAGCTCCTCCATTGTTTTAGGAATGTTGCTGTCTTCTTTGATCTCCGCTGCGAGCTTCAGTAACCACTTTGTCTTGTTACCGAAGTGTCGAACCTTGCTGATCAACTGAAAGAGCGCGGGAAACGCTTTAAAAAAATCAGGGGCAATTTTGTTGATGTGTGCATCAGAGTCCTGGCGGAGAGTACTACCATTACAAGAAGTTCATAAATATTCTATACTCCGGGGGATTTTTCTTTCCTTTATATCTTATAAGGAGAGGCTGAATCTCTTTTTGCCAGTTTACGATAGCCATGAGTTTTGGGTTTAGTACAGATTGTCAACGATAGTACGCAATATTATAAAATTACGGTTTTAAAATGTTCTTTTATTGGCATGTTACCGTAGCCATTCCTATTTACATGTCTGATACAGTTTCACATCTTCAGCTTTCTTTTCTTCTTATTGATTTATCCCGCAAAGCGTGGTATTACGTATCTTTAGTGTTTAGCCTAACTTGCTATCGTACTTATGCGCAGGGTTGTAATTATCTGGTTTTTACTAGCGTGGGCGCAGATATGCTTTAGCCAATATCACTCCTACACCATTCGGAATTATAAAGCTATTGATGGATTGCCGCAATCGCAGGTAAACATCATGCTTGAAGATAAAAATGGTTACTTGTGGATAGGCACCGAAGGAGGAGGCCTTGCCCGGTATGACGGTCGGGAATTTAAAGTTTACACAACCCTGGATGGGTTACTTAATAACATTGTAAGCTTTCTCAAACTTGACAGACAGCAAAATCTTTGGATTATCCATCCAAGAGGCATTACAAAATTTGATGGAATTAGTTTTAAAACTTTCCAGCAACCCGGAGCACCATCAAATTCTAAAAAGGTAAAACGTGCTTTCGAAATCAGCGACACTTTGTTTATTGTCTCTTCACCTGGTCACTTAGGCAAGATCTATAATGATTCCGTTTATTATTGGGCAAAGCCGATAAAAGACAATGTGTTATTAAGTTATAGCCATCTTACTCCTAAAAAAGAAATATTGTTATGCCTTAGCGATAGTTCTTTTATGGTTAGATCCGACAAAGGTGAATACGAACTTGATCACAAGGAAAAATTCAATCGCGTTTACGGATTAATATTCAATTATAAGAATGATATCTGGATCCGAACGGATAGTGGTTATTTTACTGCTGACCTTGCAAATAAAAGTTTTAATAAAGCAAGCTTGCCCATCAACGATCCGATTGTTTTTTATGATAGTTTAAACGATGTTTTCTGGGCACGTAATGACCGGCATTTGCTTAAGGAAAAACTAACGGAGGACGGTCTTAAAACTGATACGGTATTAAGTGATATTAGTGTAAGACAAATTCTTGTAGACTCAGAAGGAAATACCTGGTTTGCCACCAACGGCAACGGCTTATATAAATATTTTATTCAGGATTTTGACCGATGCAGTTCAGAAAAGATGAGTGGAATATCTTCTATTTACCGCGACCAGCAGGGTGCTAGCTGGATCGGTTCGAGAAGTAAAGGTTTGTGGAGAATTAAGAATGGAAAAATATCATTCTTCTTTGATGAGAATGAATCGTACAGAAATACTATATGGAGTATTGCAGAATCTTCACAAGGTCAACTATGGATCGGTACGTCATCAGGACTTGGAAAGTTCAATGACGATAAACAGAAGTTTACCTGGTATACAAGGGAAGATGGGTTGTCCAATGCAACGGTTTTTGGATTAGACTTTGATGAGAACGATGGATTGTGGATTGCCACAAATAGTGGAGGAGTAAATTATTATGATGGTAAGACCTTTACCGCTTATACAGTAAAACAAGGACTGACCACCAATACAATAAGTTGTATTCACTACTCCGAATACTATAAGAAATTGTTTCTCGGGAGTGAGTATGGTGTGAGTACAATTGCTGAAAAAAAAGTTGCCCATCTCTCCATTGGTGGTTTAGAAAATACTTCGATTCTTTCAATCAATAATTTTAGGGATTCTCTTTTGCTGATTGGATCAGGAGGCGCAGGCATTGCAATCTATAATCCTAAAACAAGATTTAAGAAGTTGCTCACAACACACCATGGCCTTGCGTCAGACTTTATTTATTTTGTTGCTGCTGATGAGCGTGATTTTATATGGATAGGATCCGAGAAAGGCATAACCAGGATAAAGCTTACTAAGAATTTTGATATTCTTGAAAACCTGCATTACGATTATGATAACGGACTGACAGGCGTAGAGACAAATCAAAATGCGTTTTATATTAGTCCTGATAAAAAGTACTTCGGGCTCATTGACGGTTTATACCAGTTTAACGATTTGCCCGCGAGGTCTCGCCAGGCCTTTGATTTACATTTGACCGGTGTTGAAATTTTGTATGGACAATTTAAAACCAGTAGCTATGCAGACAGCCTTTCTGGTTTCTTTAAAATCCCTAATAATCCTCAGCTTCCACCTGATAAAAATCACATCACGTTTAAATTCAACAAAGTAGATAAACGCTATCCGAAATCAATCAAGTTTAAGTATTTACTTCAGAATTTCGATAAAACATGGTCTCAACCATCATCAACAAATTATGTAACCTATAGTAATCTCCCTCCTGGGGATTATGTTTTTCGGGTCATTGCTACCAATAGCCAAGGGAGTTGGTCTGACGAAGAGGTGTTATATTCTTTTACCGTAAAAAGTCCCTTTTATCAGACCGCATCTTTTGTAGTGGGAGTAATTATTTTATTGGCAGGTGCTATTACACTGACACTTTATCTGCGCGTGAAACAACGCATCAATAAAGTGATGATGCTCGAGCGGATTAGGGCCAAAGAACAAGAAACCCTTCGGAAAGAAATTGCGCGAGATTTTCATGATGAGATGGGTAATCAATTAACAAGGATTATCAATTATATCAGCTTGCTCAAGCTTAATGGAAATGGCCACAAGGACTCAAGCCATCAGGACCTCTACACTAAAGTTGAGGACTCTGCAAAATATCTTTATACCGGAACACGCGATTTTATCTGGTCAATTGATCCCGGCAACGATGAACTTTCCAAACTTTTTATTTACATCAGGGATTTTGGTGAAAAACTTTTTGAAGAAAAAAATATTCAATTCCGGGCATTTAATGAAGTAAAGGAAAGAACAAAACTTCCTTATGGTTTTAGCCGAGAGGCAAATCTGATTTTTAAAGAAGCGATGACAAACGCATTCAAATACTCTAATGCATGTAACGTTTCATTGTGTTTAAACAAAGTAGACGATGAATTCGAAATGATACTGGAAGACGATGGGATAGGTTTTTATACCGGTGATGTACAAAAAAGCAATGGTCTTAAAAATATTCGAGAAAGAGCCGATAGGATTAACGCCATTTTACGTATACAGAGTACAAAGAATCATGGAACGAAAATAATTCTCGGTTTCAAATTAAATAAAACATTAAAATATGGCCTTGCCGTTTAAAAAAAGAGTTCTGATTGTTGAAGATGATCAGGAGATAAGAAACAGCTTTAGTTTAATTGTGAACAGTTCTCAAAAGTTCATGGTAATAAATGCCTATGCAAATTGCGAAGACGCAATTGATAACATCAATCGGGACAAACCTGAAATCATCTTGATGGATGTTGAGCTTCCTGGAATGAATGGCATACAGTGCAGTAAGATTATAAAGGATAAGAGCCCGCATACAGATATTGTCATGGTAACTGTGTATGAAGATAGCGAGTTGGTATTCGAGGCGCTGAAGGCAGGAGCATCAGGCTATATTACAAAGAGTGCTAATTATATGGAATTACTTTCTGCACTCGATGAAATTATAAAGGGAGGAGCCCCTATGAGTAGCCGCATCGCCCGCATGGTAATTGATAACTTTCATGTTAATCCCAATTCGCCATTAACTAAGCGGGAAACCGAAATTCTCCAGTTGATTTCAGAAGGAAAAACCTATACACAGATTTCTGAAGAGCTTTTTATTTCAAAAGAAACTGCAAAGACACACATCAAAAATATTTACTCCAAGCTTCAGGTGAATTCTAAGTCCGAAGCCATTGCAAAAGCTAACCTTGAAAAGCTTATATAGATTTAAAGAAGCTGCAAAACTTTTTCGGGAACGGTAATCCAATTGGCTTACCGTTTTTTATTTTAAATCAACCTATCGGGGTGATATAGAATCTGCATATGTTATAAAACTTTGTGTTAATAACATGCATCACATCAATAGAAATCTCTTCGTTAGTTTAGGTTAATGTCGCCCGAATCGCTATCGGGAAAAGAAGGATTTGCCCCTCAGCCGGAGGGGCTTTTTGTTACCCTGCAATGCGTTGAATACCTAACAATGGGTTAGCACTTATTAAAATATATACCTTATTAGCCGTCATTCTTTTCCTTCGCGCTTTTGGGAGTTTTGAAATAACGCCTCTTCTTCTGAGAGCGGAGTTCTGAATAACAAACATTAACCAAAAAGTATGAGGAAGTTTTTACTATTAACTTGCATGTGCCTAACCATTGCATGGAATCAGGCGGCAGCGCAGGAGCGAACCGTTACCGGTAAGGTAACTGCTGCGGAAGACGGTGCTCCCCTGCCTGGAGTAAACGTTGTTCTAAAAGGAACAACGAATGGTACAGTTACTGATGTAGATGGCAATTATTCTCTCTCAGTACCAGCTGATGGCACATTGTTGTTTTCCTTCATAGGCTTAACATCACAAGAAGTGGCAATCGGACAGAGAACTACTGTTGACGTCCAGATGTCGCAGGATATCCAACAGCTCGGTGAAGTCGTTGTTACTGCTGCAGGGATTGAACGAGAAAGAAAATCACTGGGATATCGACTTGAAAATGTTGCAGGCACAAAAGTACAGCAAGTATCTGAAGCCGATCCGCTAAGAGCACTTCAAGGAAAAGTTGCAGGCGTCAATATTACTGCATCGAGTGGTGTTCCCGGTAGTTCAACCAGAATTACAATGCGTGGTAATCGTTCCATGCTTGGAAATAATCAACCACTGATAGTTGTCGATGGAATACCTTATGATAACTCTCAGACAGGTAGCAATAATGCTGCAGCCTCAAATCAGCTGTCTGGTGGCGGCGCTTATGGTAGTGGATTGGGATCTATCGATCCAAACAATATAGAATCAATTAATATCTTGCCTCCTGGCGGAGCAGGTGCCGCGCTATATGGAGTACGGGCAGCCAATGGTGTAATCGTTATTACAACAAAAACTGGTACATCACGCACTTCAAAAAGAGGACTTGAAGTTTCAGTAAGTTCAGGTTATTCAATTGAACAATTATCAGGTTTACCGGAATATCAAAACCGCTACGGCACTGGGTCGGGTTTCGTTTACAGCCAGGTTAATGGATCTTGGGGTGCGCCTTTCCAAAATGCAGTTCCTTACCCAACCATTACTGAAATCCCTGTATGGACAGATTATGCAACTGCCTTTCCTGAAAGAGCAGGAACTACTGTTCCTTATAGAGCATACCCTAACAACGTCAAAGATTTTTTCAATCAAGGTTCGCTATGGGATAATTCTATCACACTTTCAGGTGGTAACGAAAAATCAACATTTACAACAACTGTTTCCAGAACTGATCAAGAAGGTATAGTTCCAAATTCTGGTTTTGATAGAACAAGCATTAGCATTGGTGCAAATACCATTCTTGCAAATAATTTAACCATTGGTGGAACAATGGCTTTTTCTAATAGAGTTCAAGTTGGCCCTCCAGGGGGAGCAAGCAACGCCTTAGGTAATGGCTCTGCTTTTGCACGAACAATGTACCTTGGCAGGAACTGGAATTTACAAGGAGAACCTTTTGAGGATCCTTTAACGAAGCAAAGCCTTTTTTTCATCGCCAGAACACAAGCAACTAATCCTTATTGGGCTGCGAAGTATGACGGTTTCGAAACCCGTGAAAATAGAATTGTTGGTAATTTAAACTTGTCATATGATTTTACCGAGGCACTAAATCTTTCTTATAGAATTGGTCTCACAAATTATGATCAGCAAAATCAGGAATGGTTTCGTCCTGGAGGTAGAGCTGTTGGAGGTGTAGGTCAGGTTAAAGATGACTATGAGACCTTTACAGAACTTGAGTCGTTTCTGAGATTAAGCTACACCAAGGAGCTTTCTGAAGATCTGACATTAAGCGCATTTGTTGCGCATAATATAAATCAACGTACTACAAATACTCAATCCTATTTAGGTACTGGCTTAGTAGACTTCAATATTATTGATATCGATAATACTACCAGTGTTCTAAATAATGGTGGTATTTATCAACGCAGAAGATTGCTCGGTGTGCTAGGTGAACTTCAATTACAGTATAGGGACTACTTGTTCCTAACATTCAATGGAAGAAATGACTGGTCATCAACATTGCCCAAAGCCAATAGAAGTTTCTTCTATCCAGCAATTTCGGCCTCATTTGTTTTCACGGATGCGCTCCAATTAAACAGCTCATTTTTGTCTTCTGGAAAGCTAAGAGCCAGCTGGTCTAAAGTAGGGAATGATGCCACCCCATATCTGTTAAATACAACCTACAGCTTGAATCCTCAATTCGTATCCCAGAGTGTTACTTTTCCTTTCAACGGTACCGCAGGAGCAACGTTGGGAGGTATTCCAGGAACATCTGATATCGTACCTGATCCAAACTTAACTCCAGAATTTACGCGAGCAGTTGAATTAGGAACACAATTGTCATTTTTTAACGACCGTGCTTCACTTGATGTAGCGGTGTATCATTCTCTAACCACAAATGGAATTGCATTTCAATCACTTCCTGCAGTTTCAGGTTTCACCAACTTCCTCACCAACTTTGGAGACGTTAGTAATCGTGGTATAGAGATCGGTGTCAACATTACTCCTGTCCAGTTAACAAATGGTTTTAAATGGGATATCAATACAAACTTTACCCACAATCGAAATGTAGTTGAAAAGTTAGCGCCTGGCGTTGATGAAATTGTTATTAGAAATCTTTTTGGTGGTGGAATTACTCCTGTGCTCCGCCCTGGAGAAGAATACGGAATCATGCGGGGTTCTGTTGATGCGCGTGATGATGAAGGCAATTTATTGATTGATCCTTCTACCGGCCAATTGATCCGTGCTACGAGTCCTGCCATTGTAGGTAATCCAAACCCTGATTTTATTATAGGTTTCACCAACACATTCAGCTTTAAAGGAATTTCGTTGTCGGCTCTCATTGACTGGAGACAAGGAGGAGATATTTATTCTACCACCATTCTTTCTCAGCTTGGCCGGGGAGTGACACGTGATACTGAAAATCGTGAAATGAATTACATTATTCCTGGTGTAATGGGAGATTTAAACACGGGCGAACCACTGTTAGACGAAAGTGGTAATAAAATTCCTAATGATATTCAGATAGAAGTCAATGACTTGTATTTTGGGGAGACCTTCGCGGTAAATTCTGCAGATGAATGGAATGTTTTTGACGCCACGGTTTACCGGCTTCGAGAAGTGAGTATAGGTTATACATTGCCAAAAGCTCTTTTATCAAAAACTCCTTTTGGCTCCGCCAGTGTTACCCTTACAGGTAGAAATTTATGGTACAAAGCGCCTAACACTCCTGAGTATTCAAACTTCGATCCCGAGACAAGCACATTCGGAACACAAAATGCGCAAGGCTTCGAATTTGACAACGTTCCTTCTGTAAGAAGATTTGGTGTAAACGTGCGCTTAACCTTTTAATTCTTAATGAGATTTATATGATAAAAATATTCAAACATAAAATCAAAGCGATTTTATCAGTCGGTCTGGTAGTAGCAAGTGCGACCAGTTGCGACACTTTTTTAGATATTAATACAGATCCAAATAATCCGCTTACTGCACGTCTTAGTCAGGTTCTGCCAACAGCTGAAACTGTAATTTTTGAGGCATTGGGAAATGGTAGTGGGGGAATGTCCGATCTGACTTCTCAATTGGTCCATCAAACCGTGCAAAGAAATGCTAGTAACTTCTACTTTATTGCTGGAAATGAGTTTAGCATTTCTAATGCATGGCCTAATCTCTACTCAGGTGCCTTAAAGGATTTGGAAGAGATGATTAAAATCTCCCAGGAGCGCCAATCCTGGCATTATTTGGGTATAGCCCAAACGTTGAAAGCTTACACCTTTAGTCAAATTGTTGACTTGTGGGGTAGGGCGGCCTACTTTGAATTTGGACAAGGTACAGAAAATCCTTTCCCTGCATTTGACGAAGGAGATGCGGTATACGCTGACTTATTCCGTTTATTAAATGAAGCAACTACTAATCTTGCTCAAACTTCTCAAGAGTCTGCCGGGGCTGATGACTTGATCTACGGTGGAAATGAGGCTAAGTGGATAAAGTTTGCTAATTCTTTAAAACTGAAGTTGTATAACCAGGCTCGGAATACAGCATTATTTGATGCAGATGCTGTCGCTAATATTATTGCAACAGGTCCCTTAATGTCAGGAGTTGATGACGGCTTTAAGTTGCTTTATGGAACATCTAACAACCCGGAGAATCGCCATCCTTTATATAATCAGGATTATGTGCAGGCGAATGCTAATTATATTGATCCTTACTTCTATTTAATTATGTTAGGTGATGCAAAATTTAATGATGTTTTAGAAGGCATTCAGGATCCGCGCATTCCTTACTACTTCTATAATCAGTTGGCAGGCGATGCTCCTCAAAACACTCCTACTACTGCAAAATTCGATGACTTTTTATCAATTTGGTTTGCATCATTGAACATAGATCCGAATGAAGGTTTTGACCAAGCACAGTCTCAAACCTTGGTAGGCTTATATCCAGCAGGCGGTGCGTATAATGATAGCACCGGAGTAACAGCAGGTGTCGCCGCAGGACAGAATGCTGGTGCAGAAGGAGCGGGCTACACGCGGTTGTATGGTTACTATGCGCACCTCTATACCATGGCTGAATTGGCTCTGACTAAGGGTGTAGGCGGTGATCATCGCGCCTTATTTGAACAAGGAGTACGGGCATCATTTGCGGAAGTAAATCAAGCTGCAAGCGGTGCAGATGTTCCTGCAATTGAGGGAACTACCATTGATGATTATGTCACAGACGTTCTTGCTAAATATGATGCTGCAGATGCTGAAGGAAAGCTCGAACTGATTTTAACAGAAAAATGGATTGCGAGCTTTGGCTATAGTGTAGACTCATACACTGATTATAGAAGAACAGGTTATCCTAGAATGTTCGATCCTGCTACTGATAATAATCCGTTCACAATCTTAAACAGAGCATATCCGGTTTCAATACCTTATGACATTGCTGATCTACAGATTAACCCGAACGCAGATGCACAACGCAATCCTGCGACGGATAGAGTTTTCTGGGATGTTAATTAATTAAAAGCTAAAAACATGAAGAATATTTTAAAATATATATCCGCATTTTTGTTGTCACTACTGGTGATGGTTTCATGTGATGATGACGATGCAAAACGTTTTCCTGAATTCCAAACGGGAGCTAATGCAAGGTTAATTCTCTATCCAGAAAGATCTTTTGTAAATTTGGCAGACCTCAATTCAGCATCAATTGCTTTTGATGTTTATTCTGAAAATAGGGATTTGGACCGGATCGTTTACACTGCAACATTTACCGATGCTGATTCAGCTCAGACAAGTTTTGCGCCAGTTGAAGCCATCACAATTCCTGCAAGTACCTTTGTTAACGGTAAGGCTACTGAAGTTCAGATTTCTGCCTCTGAGTTAGCTGAAAAATTAAGTTTACCAGGAGGAATGTCTTATTTCGAGGGCGGTGATCAAATTACCTTTACTACTAAAGTCTATTTAAAAGATGGCCGCGTAATAACAGGAAATAATTCTGCGCCGAGTATAACAGGCAATGCTGTATCCAGCTTTACAACCCAATTTGCAGTTTTCGTAGGTTGCCCTTCGCCAGTCCAAGAAATTACTGGTAAAACTTATACCGCTACAATTACCACTAAAGACAGCGCAGGTAAAGCTCCTTTCGGCTTACCGAATACAAGCACGAAGACAGGAGTAAAAATTACATTTGTTGGCCCCGAGCCTTTTCGTTATAGAGTCACTAGTCATGATGCTGGTTGGTGGGCGAAACCGGAGGTCACAGATACTGAAGGCGGACCTGGAGACTTTTTTGATATCTGCGGTAGTATTATAATGCAACCAAAAGCTTCCTTTGGTTTTGGTGGTGCAGTGGACAATGGTGGTGGTATGTATGATCCTGCTACTGGTATTATTACTTTCAACTGGTATAACCAGGGTAATGACATTTTTGGATACGTTACATTAACACCAGAAAATTAATCTGTCAGCTAAATGAAAAATAAAATGAAGAAAATTTCATCGATATTTCTGGCTGTTATCCTTTTTGCCAGTGCTTGTGTAGACGATTATACAGATGCAAATCCAAAATCGGGAAAGGATGCTCCAACCCTAAGGATTTCTTCAGCAGGAACAAATGAAACAGTGATAAGTTCTCCTGCCAATAGATTTCAAAATAATCAAAACGCTTATGCAATTTATAACACACCAGCTCAGTTCACTGTTTCGGTAGTAGATGCACCTGGTAAAATAGGAACAATAAATGTTGATTCTTCTGTACCAGAATTTGGCTCTGTTTCAATCGATGAAAGCAGTGTTGCAGCTATTCAAGGAAGTGAAAGCGGTGATTTTAAATTCACTTTTGTTCCTAATCCGGAACTTTCTGTTGATGAAGATCGGACTTTAAATATTACTGTTACAGTGTCTGATACGCAAACTGACGGCGATGGAGAAGCAGCCCCCAAGACTACTTCCTTAACTATGCCACTTACAATAGTGAATGGCCCTTGCTTGTCTGAAGGAGTTTTAGAGGGCTATTGGATGGTAAATGATGCTTCCGGAAATAAAGATGGCGGTGAGACCTTCAATCTAGATTCATTAAAAAAACATGGAAAAGTTAACAATGTATTCGTGGAAATTACACAGGAGCGCCCAGGAGTATATACAATAAACGAAGTTACAGGAGGAGTTTGGCCAGCTTTTTATGCTGGTAGAGCTAATCCAGAACTGCAAATAGATTTGTGCGGATCAACTATAACTGGTCGACAGGGTAAAGTCACAACGGGTGAAGGCACTGCCGCACAAAGAACATTTACCATAAACGGGACGGTGAATAGCACCACGTCAATTACAATTAATTGGTCTTATGTTAGGGATATTGGAGATCCACCACCTGCACCAGCAGCTCAAGGTACCTATACAATTACCCCTCTTTAAATATCGAAATTCAAAAGGTCACTCAGGTTATTGAGTGACCTTTTTTTTAATACTTAATCCGTTCAAGGTTATCGTATGTAGGTTTTCAACCCCTTTTCAAGGGCAAATATTCCTAAATATCTTGTAGTTAGCAGCCTATTACTATACCGGTTTCATAGTAAACTGAAAAATGGCTTGTCTTAGGTATCTTTTGTTGCTTCTGTTTGTTTTTGTGGGGAATGCATATGCCCAACAAAATAAAATCGATAGTCTCGAAAGCCTAGTTAAATCAGTCCCATCTGACACAAACAAGGTCTGGCTCCTCAATAAACTGGTAGCTGCACTTCGTGAAAAAGACAATAACAAAGCGTTGCCCTACGCAAACGAAGCAAAAAATCTTGCAGAACTTTTAAATTATCAAAAAGGTCTGGTCCAGGCACTGGAAAACCTCGGATGGATTTTGTACAGGAAGGGTGACTATACAAAATCTTATGAGATATCGGCGCAAGCCCTTAAAATAAGTGAGACCTTAAAAGACGAGTCTGCTGTTGCACGTTGTCTCATCAGCATTGCAGCCATTCACTTCGAGCAGAAGCAATATGATCGCGCAATTGAGAATTTTAAAATGTCCTATAGCGTCAGCAAATCAATTGGTGATAAAAAAACCATGGCCCGAAGTTTCAATAACATTGCCTATGGAATGCTTCAATTGAATAGAGTCGATTCAGCTTTGTACTACATCGAAAGAGCTTTGAAACTAAGTAAGGAATCTGGAGCGCGTTATCTTACAGCTTTTTCTCAGCGTACACTCTCTGATATTTATTTCATAAAAAAGGATTATAAAAAAGCAATTACAAATCTTGAAGCTTGTTTAATTATTGCAGGACAAGAAGATAATACCTTTTTGAAAGTATCAAGTCTTCATCGTCTGGGAAAAGTGTATAAGGAAATAGGGCAATACGACAAAGCACTTGCTTATTTATTGGATAATATTGCACTTACTCAAAAATTTGGATATCAGGAGGAAGAAGAGCGTGCACTAAAACTGATTGGAGAAGTTTATGCTTTAAAAAATGATATCAAAAATGCTTTTCTGTATCAGACCAGGTACATTCAGACGCATGATTCTTTATATGTACAGCGCCAGAATGAGCAAATCGCTTTGATGCAAACAAAGTTTGAGGCTGAAATTAAAGAAGCACAAATAGCGTTGCTCTTGAAAGAAGCACAATTGGATGAAGAGGAGATCAATAGTCAAAAGGTGTGGACGTACTTTTACATCGGTTGCCTGTCATTGTTTGTTATTCTTGCGTTCGTATTATTCTCTACTAATCGTTATAACAGTATGGCGAAGAAGGAACTGGAGGTAAAGAACAAAGCAATAAATGATCAAGCACAACAGCTTAAAAATTTAAATGATACAAAAGATAAGTTGTTCAGTATTATAAGTCATGATTTGCGGAGCCCTTTGGCAAGTTTAAAAGCTTTGATGGAGCTTGTAAGTACACAGGGCTTGACGCAAGAGGAATTTGTGCATGTTACAAAAATGCTAAAGCGTAATTTGGATTCGGTGCATGAAGATCTTGATAACTTATTACTTTGGGCACAAACGCAATTGAAAGGGTTACAAGCAATGCCTGTACCGGTTAATTTAAAATCATTGGCAGAGGAAAAAGTTGGGCTCTTTAAAGAAACCGCTAACAATAAAAATATTTCTATCGTTAATAATATTGACGAGCAAGCCGTTGTTTTTGCGGATAGCAATCATATAACAATTGCACTAAGAAACCTTATTGGCAATGCTATCAAATTTAATGAAGTAGGAGGTTCTATACTGCTTACGTCACGTGATCTTGGTACTTTTCACGAAATTTCTGTAACAGATTCTGGTGTGGGAATGAGCTTAGATGATCTCACTAAACTTTTTAATGCGGAAACACATTTTACACGGCCTGGTACGAATAAAGAAAGGGGTGCAGGAATAGGCTTGCTTCTTACGAAGGAGTTTATTGAGAAAAACGAGGGCTCTATCTCTGTCAAGAGCGAATTAGGTAAAGGAACTACCTTCTCTTTCACCCTAAAAGCACAGCTTGAAGAAGTTCTGATTTAGTTAATAAAAGTTTATACCTTGGCCCATAATACTTTTTTCGAAATGGCCATTTCAAAGCGTTTCATTAAAATCACAACCCCTTTTATTATACTGATTGGTTTGTATTTTATTGGTCCTGATGCAGGTTCTCCTCAATATATTTCTACGCTTCCGGATATCCCGAACGAAGTAGAGGAATATATTCTTGATAAGGAAAAGGAACACAAGATAAAGCCGGATAATGAGGCACGTATTATTTGGGCTGACAGTAGTAAATCCAAAACGCCATATGCTGTTGTTTACCTGCATGGTTTTTCAGCCAGCCAGAAAGAAGGCGATCCTACTCATATAAGATTTGCCAAAGAATTTGGTTGCAATCTTTTCCTTTCAAGATTGGCAGATCATGGTGTGGATACAACGGAGTCGCTACTTCTATATACTGCCGATCGTGCTTGGGAATCTGCAAAAGAAGCCTTGGCGATTGGAAACATCATTGGAGAAAAGGTAATCTTAATGAGTACGTCAACGGGTGGTACACTTGCGCTAATGTTAGCAGCACAATATCCTGATAAGGTCCACGCTTTAATTAATCTTTCGCCCAATATCGCGATTAATAATCCTGCAGCTTTTCTACTTAACGACCCATGGGGATTGAACATTGCACGAATGGTAATGGGAGGGAATTACAGGCAAACAGGAGCAAATGACGAAAAATCTCAGTATTGGAATAATAAGTATCGTCTGGAGGCTGTCGTTCAATTACAAGAACTTGTAGAAAGTACAATGACCTCCGAAACTTTTGAAAAAATACACCAACCATCACTTACTTTATATTATTTTAGGAATGAAGAAGAGCAGGATCCTGAAGTAAAAGTAAGTGCAATGCTTGAAATGCATCAGCAGCTAGCCACACCTGATTCTTTAAAAGTTGCTAAAGCAATTCCTTCCGCAGGTGCGCATGTTTTAGGTGGTTCACTTGCTTCAAAGGACGTTGAAAGTGTATACAAGGAAATACAAAATTTTGCTTCTCATAAACTTCATATAACCAAAGTGCATTAAGCACGGCTAACAGAATTATAAAAATCATTTTTATAATTCTGTATCCAGCACACAATGTTTTAGCTGTATATCCGCAGATTCTTGAATGCACGTAACCCATACACTTTCCTTGCTCGGAATGACGGTCTCAAGGGAGGAATTTATTCATAAGTTTCGCCTTGCTTCGTAGGCATCTCTCATCAAAGCTGTCACTCACACTATTGTTGTGTAAGGAATGTGTGAGCGAGGAATCAGAATCGAAACTCGAAATTTATTCGTGAGCAGTACACAACGTCTCTTCACGCGTAACCCGAGATTGTTTACTCAGCGCAATCACCACACACTTTCCTCTCTCTGCCTGACGGTCTAAGGGATTCATCCATTCAAAATTTTGTTCAAATCATCGGGAGTATCTATGGCAATAGTTTCAAATGTAGTTACTGCTGTTTTAATCTTCAGTCCATTTTCTATCCACCTTAGTTGTTCTAATGATTCTGATTTTTCTAATTGTGAAGGACGTAACTTTGTAATCTCTTCCAATACACCGGTACGATATCCATAAATCCCGATGTGTTGATAAAATGTATTTTTAGAAAGCCACTCGTTTTCCTTCGCACCTCGCACATAAGGAATAGCATGACGACTAAAATAAATTGCAAAGCCATCACGATCGATAATTACTTTCGGGGAATTGGAATTAAAAAGTATCTCTTGTGACTCAATTTTTTTGATGAGTGTAGCGAGTTGGGTACGACTATCATCAAAACAGGAGCAGAGGAGATCTATTTGATCAGGATCAATGAAGGGCTCATCACCCTGAATGTTTACAACAGCATCACATTGGAGATTGAGTTTATTAACAACTTCCGCACAACGATCGGTACCGCTGGGGTGCGTACTTAAGGTCATGCACACTTCACCACCAAATTCAAGAACCTTTTTTTGTATGCGTTCATCATCCGTAGCAACAATGACTCTTGACAGGGCTTTTGATTTTTTGGCTTGCGCATAAACGCGTTCAATCATTGTTTTTCCTTTGATGTCAATCAAAGGTTTTCCAGGAAATCTTGAAGAAGCGTATCGTGCGGGAATTATACCAATTATAGTAGACACAGGTTGGGTTTAGATTACAAGTCAAAAGTAATTACAATTTTAAACTTAAGTTATATTCGTTGATTTAACTCTAAGAGATGTTCCTTCATCAGAAATCACTTCAACCGTTTGTCCTTTTTCTATGTACTCTCCTCTTGTATACGCATCGTAAACTTTCTCTTGTATAATGATTTTTCCGCTCGGGCGAAGTATGGTATGTGCCGTCCCTTTTGTGCCGACTAGTGATTCATGAATGAAAGTGGACGTGTATCCGGACTTGCTATCCTGCGTATTCGTGAGCGCTACTCTGCTATAGTATTTCGTGTCAGCCAGTTTTGAACCAAACACAAATAATAAAATTCCACCGCCCAGTAGTCCTCCCATCGCAACAGCTGTAGCAATCCAAATATTATTCATAGGAACAAATTCAAAATTAAATGCATCATTGTTTAGCATGATTAGAATTAAAGATCCGATGGTAAGTATAATTCCTGAAAGTCCTGCGACACCAAATCCAGGTAGCACAAAGATTTCAACACCAATCAGTAAAATGCCAATAAAGAACGCAATGATTTCCCAATTTTCGGCTAAGCCGTTGAGATAATAAGGAACCAGATAAAGAATGAGGGCCATGAGTGCTGCAAGGCCTGCGAAACCCATTCCAGGCGTTTGCATTTCAAAGTAGATTCCCGCAATAATAATGAGTATGAGTATTCCGCTAATAAAGGGATTTAAAAAGATAGCTACCACTTTGTCGGTGGCGCTTAATTCAAAACGATCGAGGTTGTATGCGGTGATATTATTTCTTTTTAAGATTTCTTCTATCGATTCCACTTTCGCATCACAAAAACCATGTTTGATAGCCTCTGACGTTGAGAACGTGATAATCTTTCCTTCTTCTTTCACGCCTTCAATAACAAGATTTTCATCTACCATTCCTTCGGCTATTTTTGGATCTCTATCATTTTCTTCAGCAGTGGATCGCATTATTGAACGCATATAAGACTGATATTTATCCGGTGCTTTTTGGCCCGATCCATCAACAACTGTGGCGGCTCCTATGCTCGCACCAGGCGCCATGTAAATGCTATCACATGCAATAGAGATTAATGCTCCTGCAGAAGCAGCGTCTGAATTGATAAAAACCCAAACCGGATTTTTAAAACGCATAATAATATCAACAATTTCTTTCGCGTCAGTTAAAACACCGCCATAGGTATCCATCTCGATAATCACTATTTCAGCTTTCGTATTGGTTGCATGATTTAATGCTAGTTCAACATACCGCTTCATTGTTGGATCAATTTCACTTTTGATCTCCATGACCATTATATTCTTCTGCTGGGCGAAAATTAGAGACGTAGAAAGCAAAGAAAGAATAACTGTCAATAGTTTTTTCATACCTTGGTGATTTACATAAAGCTATAAAAATCTGTCATCAGAGAAAACAGCGTCACGAAACCTGCACTTGTGGTTGTCTCAGCAGTTCCAGGGAGCTGTGTGGAATCTCCACACGCATCCGTCCAAGGACTTACTCTTCGTGGAAATACGAGATGTACAATTGAAGCAAGTCCGTTTTTCTGCAGTACATCTTTCAGCCAGGCAACTTTTATGGAATGAAATAACTTTTGAGGAGAGCTGGTGGATAAGCCTCACCGAAGTGAGTGAAGCGCTACTTTTGCTAAGCGTCTATACAGATACAAATAATCCAGATAAAAAAAGCCTCGTTGCCTTCGACTTTTACACTAGAAATATTGTTTGGTGGCGAAATAATTTTTCTATTTCTGGTATTAGTGAGTATGAGGTGGAGGGCACAGATACTTCTTTGGGCCCTAAAAATCTTGTTTTAAGTCTTAAAGACGGCCAACCTTCAACTAATCACTCGATAGTACCGCTGGTGCAAAATTTATCGATCTATAAACCGTTACAGTATCACGAACAGAGTTTGCATTTTGAAACGGTAAAGTCTTTTATTGCAGAGAAATTTCACATATCAGCGCTGTTTGTTATTGAATATTTAGAATTTGACTCTTTTATTTTTGCATCTGTATACGTACAGGAAAATGGTTTGGTCAATTATTTGTTAGTAATGAATCAAGAAGGTGAACTGGTCTTAAAACAAACTATTGGCGAACAGTTGAAAGGAATAGGCCTTGATACTTTTTTCATTGTTTCAGGATATCTAATTTTCGTGAAAAATAGAAGTGAGTTGGTAAGCTATAAGATAGTATGATAAAATTATTAGTAATTATTGGTTTTTCATTTTTTAACTCCCCTGCTGAAAAGGATTCTGTTGGAGTTGAGACCATAAATGGTAAGACGTTCGTTCTGCATCGGGTAGAAGAGAAGGAAACTTTATTTGCTATTTCAAGGCGTTACGGTACTCCGGTTGATGCGATTGTTGAATCTAATGCTGACGCTGCGTCAGGTCTTGAAATAGGTCAAATCATTAAAGTTCCATATACGCCCAAGCAGCAAAGGGCTGCTGATGGACTGACCCACAAAGTGGCACCAAAAGAAACATTATTTTCCATTTCTAAATTATACGGAATTTCCTTAGATGAATTAAAGCAATGGAATAACCTTACCGATAATTCTCTTGTGATTGGCCAGGCACTCATTGTGCGCAAGAAAAATGTTGTGGCAACGCCGACCACATATCGACCAGAACAAACTGCGAAAGTTAATTCAACAGGTATGCATACCGTGGCACAAGGAGAAACAATGTATGCTATTGCCCGCCAGCATAACATTACTGTTGATCAGCTGAAACAGTGGAACACACTTACCGGCAACGAGATTAGCATTGGGCAGTCGCTTTATGTTTCTCAACCTTCTGTCAATAATACAACAGTGAGAACGAATACCCCTGTAACGACAACTGCTCCACCAACACCACAAGAAACTGTAAACAACAACACAACGCAAACTTCACCTCGTGTTGAACAACGAAATGATGCGCCAGTAAATAAACCAGAAGTAAAAGAGCAACCAGTAAAAGAGCAAACAATCAAAATTTCGGAATCCGTAAGAAACGGAGATGAAATCATTGAAGCTGGTGTTGCAGAATTAATCGATGGTACGGAAGGCAATAGGAAATATCTTGCATTGCATCGCACAGCTCCGGTAGGTACTATTCTAAAGGTCAGAAATGAGATGAATAATCGTGAAGTTTTTGTCAGGGTAATGGGCAAACTTCCAGAAACAGCCTTGACTGATAAGCTTGTTATTAAGGTTTCCAAATCAGCTTATGACAGGCTAGGTGCAATAGATCCAAAATTTAGGGTAGAAGTCACTTATTACAAGTAACAGCTTTTGCAGCATTTACATATGTTCAGAAGTATTAAGTACTGTTTATAGATTTGAGCAACTTGAAATTAAGTCAGTTTCTCAACATTTTACCAGTTCTCAAATAACCTTTGGGTAATATGTGATTCTCAATTACATTGTCGCCTTATCATGATAGCCTCTGCTGAACTTTCATATCAATATAGTAATGGCAAAGCCATACAATTCCCGGATTTGAGGTTGAAGAAGGGCGATCAATGCCTGCTTTTAGGAGATTCAGGTAGCGGTAAAACTACATTTTTGCATTTGCTGGGAGGGCTGTTGAGGTGTCAAAAAGGCACCATCACGATTAATGATACTCAAATTAATATTTTATCGGAGTCAGCCTTGGACCACTTTCGCGGGAAAAATATTGGCTTCATCTTTCAGCGGAATCACCTCATCTCTTCGCTTTCGGTAGAGCATAATCTTTTGTTATCACCTTACCTCGCCGAATTGAAACAGGACCGAACTCACATCAGTGAAGTATTGTCATTATTAGGAATAAGGGAAAAGCAAAATTCTAAAGTACGGGAATTAAGTCAGGGTCAGGCGCAACGGGTAGCGATAGCACGGGCTGTTTTAAACAAGCCTTCAATTATTCTCGCGGACGAACCAACGTCTGCGCTGGACGATAAAAACTGTGAGCGAGTAATTGACATATTAATGGATGTGGCTTTAAAAAATGGTGCAACGCTCATTATTGCAACACACGATCAACGTTTGAAGCATAAAGTAACAAATTATACTAGCTTGAAATAATATTCATGAATCTCTTTGTCCTCGTATGGAATTATTTGAAGGCACGGCCACTTAATACTGCTTTGAACATTATACTTCTAAGTCTTGGCATTGCAGTCATTAACATTCTGCTGATCTTTAATAAACAGCTTGAGGAGAAGATTTCAAAAAATGCAAAAGGAATAGATCTGGTTGTAGGGGCGAAGGGAAGTCCACTTCAACTTATTCTTTGTAACATTTTTCATATGGATTTTCCGACCGGAAATATTAAACTGGCGGAAGCCGAACGTATCGCCAAAAATCGTTTGGTAAAAAAAGCAATACCCTTAGCGCTTGGTGATAGCTATGAAGGTTTTCGAATTATCGGTACTTCAAAATTATACGCTGAACTATACGAAAACGAAATTAAGGAGGGCGAATGGTGGAACGACGTCATGGAAGTGACACTTGGAGCAACCGTTGCAAACCAATTGAAACTGAAAGTTGGTGATCAATTTCTGAGTACCCATGGCTTGACTTCCGATGGGCACGCACATGAAGCGCAACATTTTGTTGTACGAGGAATTATGCGTCCATCAAACAGTGTAATGGATAATCTGATACTAACAGATGTTGAAAGCATCTGGCAAGTTCATGCTGAACACAATGCAGATGAACAGCATGATAGTGAAGAAAAAATTACCAATCCTTCTCGACTTGTACCCAGTATAAATGCTGGTGATTCAACCAAAGAAATTACTGCGATGCTTATACAATATCGTTCGCCGATGGGAGCAATACAACTCCCTCGGTTTATAAATGGGCAGACGAATATGCAGGCGGCTTCTCCAGCTTTTGAAACAGCTCGTCTGTTTTCCATCCTTGGAATTGGTCTTGATATCCTAAACGGTTTTGCTTATGTACTTATATTTATTTCGGGGTTAAGCATTTTTATAGCATTGTATAATTCGTTGAAGGAAAGACGTTATGATCTTGCTATTATGCGTTCAATGGGTGCTACAAAACAAAAGCTATTTTTTTCAGTGGTTATGGAAGGCATGTTCTTAACACTTTTGGGTGGTGCGGTTGGACTCTTCATGGGGCATGGTGTAATAATGTTGATGTCGGCATTTGTGGTAGAAACACAAAAGGCCGGGATAAACGGATTAGTATTTTATTCAGATGAATGGATAATTTTGGTTGGAAGTTTGTTATTAGGATTAATAAGTTCAGTGATACCTGCATTTCAGGCTTACCGAACAGATATATCAAAAGTATTAGCAGGAAATTAAAAGTATGAAGAAAATATCTTTGTCGATTTTATTTGCCATAGCAAGTATACTTGCCTTTTCTCAAGGTAAACTGGATAGTTGGAATGAGTTCGCCAAAACCAAATTTGAATCGAAGTATTATGAGAAGCTCGGTGAGTACTTATTCTATCCTAACTTTCCTGAAGCACTAAAGTCAATGGTGGGAAAAGAAATTACCGTTGAAGGTTTTTATGTTCCTTTTGCACCTGAAGATGGCAATTATATTATTGTTTCAAAATATCCCATGAGTCAGTGCTTTTTCTGCGGAGGTGGTGGTCCTGAATCCATTGCTGAAGTAAACTTTCTTAAGGATCCTGGTAAGTTTCAGGTGGATGACCTTATCACTGTTAAAGGTAAATTGCAACTAAATGCAGATGACATTGATCATGTTAATTTCATTTTGAAGGATGCAGTATTGGTGAATAAGTGATATAACCCTCATATGTGAGAGCAAGCCCCCGAGTGCTTACAGGTCCGTTGTTTACATTGCTTTTAATTCAGTCAGAGCAACTCGCCGCAAAAAATTAGCAAAAAAATCACCTTGTTTCTTTCGAATTTTTCCTAATAGATAGGCGACTACTTTGCCAACAATGCGTTCTAAGATTTACGTTAGCTTAATCTTAAGTGCAAAGAAATACTATCTTTAAATTTGATGTTATTATTTGGAAACACCTCTCACCATACTTCAGCAATATTGGAAGCATGACCAGTTTCGGTCCATGCAGGAGGATATCATTCACGCCGTCTTAGAATCTCATGATACACTTGCATTATTGCCAACGGGCGGAGGTAAGTCAGTATGCTTTCAAGTTCCGGCCCTGTTACGTGAAGGTGTTTGTATTGTAATTACGCCTTTGATTGCTTTGATGAAGGATCAGGTGGAGCAACTCAAAAGCCGTGATATTCTTGCTGTCGCCATTCATTCTGGTATGAGCCGCGATCAGATCGATGTTCTTCTGAACAATGCAATTTATGGACAAATAAAATTTCTATATGTTTCTCCTGAAAGGCTTCAGACAGAAATTTTTATTGAACGTGTTAAGCAAATGAAGGTAAGTCTCATCGCCGTTGATGAGGCGCACTGTATCTCGCAGTGGGGTTACGACTTTCGGCCACCTTACTTGAAGATTGCTGACCTCCGCGATCTGATACCTGATGTTCCCATTATTGCTTTAACGGCTTCCGCTACTGAACAAGTACAGAATGATATTATAGAAAGACTTGCATTCCATCAACCCTTTGCTGTTTTCAAAAAATCATTTGCACGTGATAACCTTTCATTTGTTGTCAGAAAAACCGAGAACAAAGAAAAAAAACTACTGGAGATCTTGCAGAAAGTAAAAGGTTCAGCAATCGTGTATGTTCGTTCAAGAAAGGCAACGCAGGAGATAGCAAAGTTGTTGACTAAAAAAGGTATCAAGGCTTCTTTCTATCATGCTGGTTTAACTTTTGAACAAAGAACGGAACGCCAGGATGAGTGGATTAAAAATAAAACTCGTGTGATGGTGGCCACAAATGCCTTTGGTATGGGCATTGACAAACCAGACGTTAGAATTGTTATTCACGTTGATATTCCAGAAAATCCAGAATCGTATTACCAGGAGGCGGGTAGGGCAGGACGTGATGGTGTCAGGTCGTACGCGGTGATTCTTTATCAGGAAATTGACATTGAAAATATTCAAACAAAAGTTGAACAATCATTACCTAGTGTTGAATACCTTAAAAAAATATATCAAGGCCTTGCAAACTTTTATCAGCTTGCAGTGGGGAGTAGTGAAGGTTTAAGCTATGATTTTGATCTTCATAAATTTGCAGGCAGATTCAAACTTAACCCGGTAGAAGTTTACAACGGTCTTAAGAAGCTTGAGGAAGAAGGGCTTCTTCAATTCAACGAGAGTTTTTACAGTCCGTCACAACTCCACTTTCGAATCGATCATGCGAAGGTTTATCAGTTCCAGGTTGCGAATGCACGGTTTGATGAACCTTTAAAAATGATGCAGCGGTTATATGGTGGAGAGCTTTACAGTAGTTATGTGAAAATATCAGAATCGTATATTGCAAAAGCTCTGGCTATTACACTTCCGGAAGTGATATCAATCTTAAATCACCTTCACGAGTTGAGTATCTTGCATTATGTGCCTGCTAAAGATTTCCCTCAAGTCACATTTGTACTACCTAGACAAGATGCTGACAACCTTCCATTGAATATTACACGGTTGAAAGAGCGAAGGAAATTAATCATGAGCAAAATGGAGGCCATGGTGAATTATGTAAAAGTTACTCACCGATGCAGAATGCAAATGATTCAGGACTACTTTAACGAAACGTCTACAGAGGAATGTAAAATCTGTGACGTGTGCATTAGTAAAAGGAAGAAGGAAAACATCAAATCGTTTGAAATTTTGCGTGTCGAAATACTTAATGTACTGAAAAGTAAAACGATTCCAATTGAAGAACTTGAGCAACAAATCGCACCAAACGATTCAGAACTTTTCGTTGATGTAATCAGAGAATTGGTCGATGAAGGTTTAATCGGTTATGATAAAGTATGGCGATTAAAGCTTCTTACTTAGTAAAGAAATATTTTTTGAAGAATTGAGAAGCGTAGTACGTGTCGCTCTAAAAAAATTTCTTTGCCGAAACGTTGCTGATAAATGTAAATGTATCCTGCTTCAACGCTTAATTTTTTATTGATCATAAAATCCCCCGTAAGGTAAATTCTGTTTTGATCAAAAGTATTTTCTCTATGATTAAGCATGATCTCCTCCGCTAACCGAATAGATATTTTTGATGTACTGCTTTTGTTCAGTAGCGGGATTCTTGCTTGTACCCTATATCGAATGCGCATTGTATATTCAGTTCCATCAAAAATATCCTCATATTTATTTTCTTCGAAAAAGCGGTTGTCAATTCTGACACGTTGATGCAGCGACCATTTTTTATACGGGATATCATAACTGGCTTCAATAACAGGACGAACTTCAGTAGTAGGGTGTGAAATTGGCTTTTCCGGTTCTGCGCTAAATGCATTTGATAATGTTAGTCCACCGGCATAGTCCCATCTTCCTACCTTATAATGTATTCGTGAATGAAAGATTAGTTGTGTCTGAACATCGGGATCAATAAATCTCCTGTTGTCTATTTCATTGCTCCAAGAAATATTTTCTGAAAACAGTAATTGATTTTGATACCGAATCCAATAGACACCATGGCCGTCTTGTGCTTCAGTCTTTGTTGCCAACACAACAAGAAGTAGAAACGCAAATAACGTTTGATGTGTGATCATCTAGCAAGAAGCTCCTGTGCATTTTCAAGTGCAACCTTTGAAGGTTTTGCACCACCGATCATTTTAGCGATCTCTTCAACACGCTCAGTATCACTTAATCTTTTAATGCTGCTGATTGTTTTCTTTTCCGAATTATCTTTGAATACAAAGAAGTGTGCATCACCCTTTGCGGCAATTTGCGGAAGATGTGAGATGGTAATAAGCTGATGGTTTTGCGCCATCTCTTGCATCAGGTTCCCTAATTTTATTGCAATTTCTCCAGACACTCCGTTATCAATTTCATCAAGGATCAGCGTAGGCATGGCTGTTTTCTCTGCCATTACATATTTAATTGAAAACATAACGCGTGAGAATTCTCCACCAGACGCAACCTGTGCGAGCGGTCGAGGAGCTATTCCCTTATTTGCGCTGAAGAGAATGTCAATTTTGTCAATACCTGTTGGACCTGGTTCTGTTAATTGTAAATCAATTGCCAGTGAAGCATTCGGTATTCCTAATTCCAGAAGGAGTTTAGTAATTTGTTTACTGAGTGGCGAAAAAGTCTTTTTTCTAGACTCGCTAAGCTTAGCTGCTAAAGTTCTTACCTGATCTAAACCATCTTGAAATGCTTTTTTGCTTTTTGCAAGAGCTTCATCGAGATTTGAAGTGAGGATTGCCTTTTCTTGAAGCATGTTTTGAATAGCGATCAATTCCTTCACGGAGGTAACGCGATGCTTCTTTTGTAGCCTGTATAGATTACTCAATCGTTCTTTAACCAGTTCAATTCTTTCTCCGTCAAATTCAATATTGTCTTCTTCCTTTTCTATTTCATTGGTAATATCTTCAAGCTCAATTCTTGTACTTTCAAGGCGCTGGTATAGTGATTCGTAATGCGTAGAAAAATCGGAAATGTATTGAAGTTCTGTTTTTGTATCAGACAACGCCGTTTGAACATTGAATTCAGCACGACTCAATAACTCAAGCACGATGTTAAATCTGCTTTTTATTTCTTCAGCGTGTTCCATCACTTTAAGCTCTGATTCAAGTGATTCTTGTTCGTTTTCTACAAGTTCCGCCTTCAACAATTCTTCAAGCTGGAATCTAATATAGTCTGATTCTTCCCGCAACGTTTCCGCTTCTGTTGTTAATTTGTCGTACTCTTTTTTTGCGGTAATATATTTTACCCAAGCATTACTGAATTGTTCACGAAGTGCGGCATTACCTGCAAAAGCATCAATGAGCTGAAGCTGAAATGTTTGATGGCCGAGTTCGAGCGTTTCATGTTGTGAGTGAATATCCATGAGAAGGTTACCGACTCGTCTCATTACCTCTAGAGTCACAGGTGTGTCATTGATAAATGCTCTTGATTTTCCACCCGGACTTATTTCCCTCCTGATTACTGTAGTGTCATCGTAGTCTAGATCTTCCGCTTTGAAAAATGGTTTCAATTTGTAATTACTGATATTGAATGAACCTTCAATGACGCACTTCTCTTCTTCATTCCAGAGCACTTTCGTATCCGCCCGATTGCCCATGAGGAGGCCTATCGCGCCAAGCATAATTGACTTACCGGCCCCCGTTTCGCCCGTTACCACATTGAGATGAGAGGAGGGTTGCAACTCCAGGTGCTTAATTAATGCATAGTTCTTAATTGTCAGGTTCCTTAGCATTATTCTTTAGTATCGAAATATACTTCGTTAATCTTTTCCAAGGGAAAGGTAATTTTTTTTAGTCTCATGTTCTTTGCAGTAATGGACAATTCATCACATTGTTGTAGCAATACAAGGACAACAGTACCATCATTGAGCACAATATTGATTTTCTTTCCAATAAATTCTTTCAGTCTTTTACGGATCTGATCCTGGGTATTCAGTCGTAATTGGCGTGTGCTCATGAAATCAGTTTACATCAGCTAATTTAACTGAATGTTCAGGGAAGAGAAGCATTGAAAAATCTAATTCTGAATTATTTTTTCGTAACTACTGCGATTAGAAGGGTCAATGGCAGTAATGATATCATATGCCTGCCTCCGTAGTTGAATGTTTCCGTCAGAAAAAATATTAGCGAGCTCTTTACCTTTGGCATCGAGGAAACTCACCACTAGAATGGCATTTGGGTTAATGTCACGGATTTTTTTAATGTCCTGCAACCCTTTTAGGATAATTTCCCGGCTTTTATCCGGAGCTTTATCATAAGTATCTAAACCAAGACGATGGTACGCATAAATGGTTTTACGAAGATCCTGCATTTGCGCGTTGTTAAAATTCTCCACGATCCAATAGCGGCTTCTATTGCTTCCCATGGGCTGCCATCCAGGTAATGCTGACTGTTGTGCATTATTCACTACGTTGAGTGCACGTTGAAAGTATGGTGTTCCGCCTAGCTCACTGAAAGAATCGTAATCTACTCCTATAATAAGATATGCATAGACGGCAAGCATTGAAGTAAGATTCGTCGTAAAAGTATTGTCATTGTATTCCAGCGGAAGGGATTCAATGTATTCGAAATCCCAATCTCTGTCTGCGAAATTGAAGATGAGGCTCGAGTAATTTGTATTGAAGATTGGCCTAGCTGACTGAACTTGGACTGAAGCTTTAAACCTACCGATAGAAGGCATGTTTGAAATCGTCAGTAGTAAATTACACTTTATTTTTTCATGTGTTTTGTAAGCATCATTGGTCCACTTGCGTGAATTCATAAACTGCTCAATGGCATTTTTCATGTCTTTGAATACACCTTGTTCCGAAGTAGGGATTTGAGATGCATTAATGGTGACAGAGCAGCTTAACTCTTGTCCGAATGAGCAAAGAGAAATGCAAATAATAGCCAGGGAGAGATAAATTTTATGCATGTACTTTCTCAATGATAGCCTCCACGATGTCATGAGCAACCTCTTTCTTACTTTTTAAATTAAAAGTCTTTTTCTGTTGTTGACGGTCAATAATGGTAACCTTGTTTGTATCATGACCAAACCCAGCACCCTGATCATTCAAAGAATTCAATACGATCAAATCAAAGTTTTTAGACTCAAGTTTCTTTAACGCGTTGGTTTGTTCGTGCTCAGTCTCTAAAGCAAAACCAACAATAACCTGGCCGTTGTGTTTCAATTTTCCTAAAGAGGCAGCAATATCATGAGTCTTTGTTAGTTCAAGCACAAGGTTTTCGGTACTTTTCTTAATCTTTTGTTCTGCTTTCACAATCGGTTTATAATCTGCAACCGCAGCAGAAAGAACAGTGATGTCTGCAGTTTGAAACAAAGTATTACAGACATGAAACATATCTTCAGCAGAAGTTACAGACTTAACGGTAATGCCTGGATGAGTAGTATGCTGCTGTGAAGGACCTGTTACTAAATTTACTGTTGCACCTTCATCCGCCAGGGCTTCTGCAATGGCAAATCCCATTTTACCACTGCTGTGATTACCAATGAAACGTACTGGGTCAATTGCTTCATGTGTTGGGCCTGCAGTAACTAAAACTGTTTTACCTTTTAGTCTTTGTTTTTTACTGAAATGTTTATTCAATACTTCAGTAATTTCTTCCGGCTCTGCCATTCTACCGCTTCCGATAAGTCCACTCGCTAATTCACCAAAAGCAGGTTCTATAATGGTATTGCCAAAACTTTTTAAGCGCGTTAGGTTTGATTGCGTGGATGGATGCTGAAGCATGTCGAGGTCCATTGCAGGAGCGAAGTATACTGGGCAACGTGCAGACAGGTAAACGGCCGTGAGCAAGTCATCACAATGACCATTTGCCATTTTTGCAAGCGTGTTAGCAGTCGCGGGAGCAATGAGCATCAGGTCTGCCCATAAGCCTAATTCCACATGATTATTCCATTGCCCGGTTTTATCTTTTACAAACTCTGATAAAACAGGATTTTTAGATAACGTAGAAAGAGTGAGGGGAGTAATAAAATCATGTGCAGCAGAGGTCATGATTACCTTTACTTCTGCACCTGCTTTAATGAGGAGGCGTATAAGTAATGCAGATTTATAGGCTGCAATACTACCGCAAACGCCAAGAATTATTTTTTTACCATTCAACATGGTGTAAAGGTAGTAGGTTGAACACCTTGAGGGTAGTACGGAAAGAAAAACAGAAATTTAATCCTGTTTTTCTTCTATTTCATTACGCATACGATGGTTAAGCTTTCCTTCAAGAAACTCTTCAGTTGCTGTGATGGTTGGCTTAGGTAAGCGTTCATAAAATTTAGAAATCTCTATTTGCTCACGGTTTTCAAAAACTTCTTCAAGGTTATCAACTGTAGTAGCAAATTCGGCAAGCTTGTTATTTAACTCTTCCTTAATATTGACGGAAATCTGTCTTGCACGTTTAGAAACAACTACAACCGATTCGTAAACATTGCCTGTTTGTGCTGCAATCTTATCGAGGTCGCGTGTCATTAATGATGATTGTAATGCTGCCATATGTTATAAATTTGAGTTCTTACTTTTATTTACTTTATCCAGACTTTCTGCATAGATTTTTTCCGCATCTCTTAAGAAAGTGCTTTCAGGATACCTTTCCAAAAATTCCTGGTAATGGTTTACAACCTCTCTGAATCTTTCGGGCTGCTTAGAAGATATGCTTTGAAGAGCTAACCGATATTCAGAATCGACCACTAGGTAATACGCCTGTTCAAGATATTTTGAGTCAGGATAATTACTTTTAAAATTATTCAAGGCTACAATTGCTGCTTTGTAAAGACGCATTCTGTAGTACTGGTAAGCATTCTCAAAGCCTTTTTTCTCCAACTTGGTCTGGGAAGTATTAATCACATCAATTGCCTGATCTCGCAATTTACTTTGCGGATACCGGTTCAAAAATTCCTGCATTGCGGCCATAGCTTCTACGCTACTCGTTTGATCAAGATTGGTGGTTGGAGAAGCTGCATAAAGAGAATAGGCAAACATGTATCGTGCTTCTTCAGCAAATGGACTGCGCCCATAAGTTTCATAAAAGGTTCTGAATTGTTCAGAAGACAATAAGTACAACCGGTCGTAATACTGGCAATAGGCTAGGTAGAACTGCACTTTTTCACCTTCTGGCAAGCCTCTTACAATCGGTAAAATCTGTTCAAAGAGAACAGAAGCCCTGTAATAATCCTTTTTGTTATAGTAGTTTAATCCTGCCTCGTATTTTACCCGCCAATCCTCACTCTTCTCGATTTTCCTGAACTTGCTGCAGGAAAACATGAAAAGCATGAGAAAGACAAAACTCAATACAATGGTTAAATTTCGCATAAGCCCGCAAATATAAGATAAGAGATGATAAGATTAAAACGCGTTTTGCTGTGGGGAATTATAAAACCAGCGAAGGTTTAAGAATTATTTCTTTACGATAAGCTTTCTGGTAATAACACCTTCATTTTCAACGTAAAGTGTATAGAAATAAATGCCGGCATTGAGTGTCTCAGCCTTTATTTTAAGTTTATTTTCAGATGCCAGCAGCGGATATTCCTCTACTGCGCTTCCAAGAATGTTATGCAGGATTATTTTAGCCTTAATATTTTCTTTCAGAATTTTATATTCCAAAAAGGCATTGTCGATTATAGGGTTTGGATAAATATCCCTCAGGGTAACAAACTCGGACGAATAAATGGTTTCCTTTTCCGCATGCTCTGTTACCAAAAAGTTTATTTCAAATTCAAATGCTTCTGAAGGATTTGCTTTATTGAAAGCAAGGTATTTTACAGCACTCGCTCCCTGCGCCAGGCCCGCATCCAATGCCACTTGCATTGAATTTAAAGTCTGGTTCGGGTCAACTTTTAGTACATAATCCTCGGTCCTGGCATCAAGACAGTTATTATCGATACAAAAGTAATTTTTTTGAGTCGTGCCAATCTGGCTAGAAATCTTGCGGATGATCAGGATAATTGGCTTCTCTGAATTGCTCTTGAACCGAACCGGTACTTTTATCGTCTCACCAATTACGCCCCTATAAGAGTCTTCAAGGTTTAATACTTCAAATGACTGTGCTCTCAGGCTGGTCCCCAAATACATCAAGCACAAAATCATTAAAAGTCTTACCATAGGTCTTATTTCTACAAAATTTAAACAATAAAGCGGATTGTCCTAGCGTTAATCACGATTTTTCATTCTTCATTTAAAAGTTGTGCCTTAGGTCCTTAATTGCCGTGTACTGGCTCATACTCTTAGTTAAAGTAAATTGGTTCCGATATATAGCGGGTGTAAGGTTATTTGGAAAAACTGCTTTTCCACCATTTGAAATATTTTGACTTTTAGGCCATAATTAAAAACTAATAACTTTTTTACCCCTATGAAAAAATTTTTCACATTAGCATTATTAATGGGTGTTATGGCTTTTGGCCTTCAAGCCCAGGAATTCAAAAAATTTAAAGTTGGCGTTGGCGGTGGTTACGCTATCCCTGGCGGCGAAGGCGCAAAAGGTGGTGTGTTGTTCTACTTGGAGCCTGCTTATCGTCTTCAAGACCAACTCCAACTTGGCCTGCGCATGGAATGGGCAGCTATGGCAAGAGGTTTCTCTGAAGAAGTTGGAACTGCTGAATTTGATGTTTCAACTTCAGGTTCTTATACCCTAAATGGCCAATACTATTTCAATAATAATGGTTTCAGACCTTTTGTTGGCCTTGGTTTAGGTATTTATTCAATCAAAGCTGCTTCTGTAAATGTTGATGGTGATTCTGGCAGTTCGGAAGACTTAGGTCTTGAAGATGAAACTAAATTTGGTTTCTACCCAAGAGTAGGCTTTGATGCTGGTCATTTTACACTTTCAATTGACTATAATCTTTTAGGCGCAACTAAGATTGATGGTGTAGAGGGCGAATTTAAAAACAGCTACATTGGAATCCGTCTTGGTGGGTTTTTCGGTGGTGGAAGAAAATAATTATTCCACAACCTCAACTTATAAAAGCTGCCTTTAAACGGCAGCTTTTCTCGTTTCATACAACTTACAATGTTTTCACTAACAATAATATCGAAAATTGTCAACGAGATAGACAGGCTATTTGTTAGGTAACTTTTGTATTCCTTCCTTTAACAGCGATGCTTTGGCAGCCTTATTCTCTATTGGCTTCTTCTCCTTCTTTATCCCTTTCACAACCTCATCGCGGGTAGGTTTATCTTCTAGCTTCCAGGCAAAACCTTTCAACGTTAAATTATCTTTTTTCAATTCGTGCGGTGGAATGAAGTTAGCTTCCGGCTTCACATAAAAGCTTAAATTATCAACTCTTCCTTCCTTAAAACGAATCATAATATTACTGCAGATGATCTTATTCATGCCCATCAGCAAATTGTTCTTATCGTCCAGCGCAAAATATAAACTCTCACCATTTCCCTGCACGTAAACCTGGTTGATCTTACTGTTCACAATATGGGCTGTCATTTTCCTTCCTTTGATTTGGTTAAAATTTAAAAGTGTATCGGTAGAGATGACGAAGGCATTGGCTTTCAAAAAGATCTTATTAATTGTATTATCCTTAATGAGCATACTGATTGAGTCGGCTGTTAATTGATTTCCTTCCGCCCAAATGATAGGTTTTTTATAAAAAATAATTGTCGAATCCGCAGAACGGTATTCAAGTGAATCCGAAGTTCCCTGCATGTCCTTTTTAAAGATTTTCACATTATGATAAGCGAGTAATTTTCGCTTTTTCGGATCTGGATTATCTATTGATACCAATGTATCTGCCCGCATGAAGAGCGTGTCATTGTCATCTGTTATTTTAGCAATATAGGAGTTGTTATAAATTTTAGTGATCCCAATATTTTTGAAAAAGTCAGATGCCTGTCCATAGATCAAGAGGTTTTCCTTTTTATGCGTCATCACTACATCACCTCTTGCTTTGCCGATGTTCCGGGCTGCATCAAGATCATACGCCTTGCTTTTAATTGAATACTCTTGAGATTCTCCGGTACCTTCTTTCAGATCAGAAACTCTCGTGGCTGTATTATATTTTCCACTTTCAAAAACTGACGTTACACTATCTTGTCTTACCACCGTTGTGCGGGTAATGAAGTAGATAATTTTTGTATTGGAGTTATACCTGAGACTATCGGCATACATGGTATAGTCAGGATTCACAACCTTTACGTTCTTCTTAAAAGTTGCTATGTTATTGTTTACATTATAATAACCGGTCGTGCTGGTAAGCACATTAGCGCTATCGACTAATTTACCTCTGTTGAAATAATAAGCGAGATTGGTGGGGCGCGAGTAGTCGAGGTAATCAGTATAGAGTGTAGCAGTCGCTAATTTCGTGAACACTACATTTTCACGAAGTTTAGCAAGCTTCTTATCACCATCGTATACCAGCTTTCTACCTGTGATATTTACAGAATCGCCCTCTGTTATTCTCACTTTTCCATAGGCCTCCAAAGAATTTTGTTTCTTATAGAAGTGAGCGGAATCACAATAAATTGTCGTTTTGTTTTGCGTGAAGATGACATTACCAAGAAGTCGTTCGTAGCGTTCACCATCTTTTCGACCACCTTTTGCCTTATTAGCTTGCTTTAATTTGACTTTTTTCTGGCCGAAAGCTGAGCCACCGAAGAGCATCAGTAATATAATAAGACCAACAGAAAGAAGGTAAATCGAGAACGAGCGTAAAGAATATCGGTTAGCGAACATTGTAAATTGTAAATTTGGGCGTGACACAGCAATTATTAAACCATATCAAACGCTATAACCTCTGCAAAATTAGCGATAAAATACTTCTGGCCGTCAGTGGTGGTCTGGATTCCATGGTAATGCTGAACCTTTTCCGTCACGCGGGATTCAGTATTGCCGTTGCACATTGTAACTTTCAGTTAAGAGGCGATGAATCAGCTGGTGATGAGAATTTCATCCGCACAACTTGTACAAATCTCGGTTTACCACTTCACGTTCAAGCCTTCGATACTGCCTCCATTGCTAAGGAGGAAAAACAATCGATTCAAGTTACAGCGCGTGAGCTTCGTTATGATTTTTTCCAAAACATAGTTAAACAATATCAATACGATGTTATAGCTACTGCTCATCACCTTGATGATGTCTTTGAAACAATCATCATCAACCTCACACGCGGTACAGGTATAGACGGTTTAATTGGCATTCCTGTAAAGACAAATAACATTATCCGGCCATTGTTATTTGCTTCGCGCGAGGACTTACTAGCCTATGCAAAACAAGAACAATTACTATGGCGGGAAGATTCAAGCAATGAGAAAGATGATTATCAACGAAATTTCGTACGACATCAGGTAATCCCGTTGCTGAAAAAACTAAACCCGGGTTTTAACGAAACGTTTAAGGATACACATAAACGAGTTGTGGCTGGTCATGCTATGTTGAAGATGCAATATGATAAGGTCAGGGATGTAATTTTCAGAACCACTGGCAACAGAACATATATAAATAAACAGAAGCTCTTTGATTTTGCTTATCCTGCTGAAGTGCTATGGGAATTGCTGAAAGAATCCGGATTCAATTACACACAATGTATAGATATTGTTGAAGTTGAAACAGCTGGAAAAATATTCTATAGTCACGCGTATCAGCTTTCAATTGATAGAAGCGAATATATCCTCGAGAAGAGGTCATTTGCGACAAGCGAAATTGTTTTTATTGAGCAAGGAAGTGAGGAGGCTGTAAGAGGAAATGAAAAGTTGAAGATCACTATAGTAACATCGGAAAAGTTCTTATTAAAAAAGGAATCTGCTATCGCCCAGCTGGATTTTGATAAGATCGAATTTCCTTTGAGCTGGCGAAGCTGGCAACCGGGTGATGCATTAATCCCGCTAGGAATGAATGCATCGAAAAAAGTTAGTGATGTGTTGATTGATGCTAAAGTGGCACTTCCGGATAAGGCGCAGGTTACTGTACTAGAATCGGCTGGTCAAATTATCTGGATTGTCGGAATGAGGATAAACAATCGCTTTAAAGTAACGGAAACAACCGGGCAGGTATTAATTCTGGAACTGAAACAAGGTTAACTTCAGAAAATGTTTTCAAAATCCCATGATATTGATAAATTCACGCCCGGTTTTAAACAGACGGAATGCTAATAAGTCCCGCCTGGGATGTCCGTTAAACAAATAAATTATAAACACATGAAAGTAACTGTAGTTGGTGCCGGTAACGTAGGAGCAACCTGCGCCGATGTTTTGGCTTATCGCGAAATTGCCAATGAAATTGTATTAGTCGATATTAAAGAAGGACTTGCGGAAGGTAAGTCACTTGATATCTGGCAAAAGGCGCCCATTGATTTGTACGATAGCCGTACAATTGGTGCTACAAATGATTACAGCAAAACTGCTAACTCAGACGTAGTAGTGATCACTTCAGGTTTGCCGCGTAAGCCAGGCATGAGTCGTGATGACCTCATCGGGACTAATGCAGGTATTGTAAAAACAGTAACTGAAAATATTGTAAAGCATTCTCCTGAAGCAATTATTATCGTGGTGTCGAACCCGCTGGATGTGATGACCTACCAGGCGCATATCACTTCGAAACTTCCTCGCACAAAGATTATGGGTATGGCAGGGATTCTGGATACCGCACGTTACAGAGCTTTTTTAGCTGAGGCATTAAACATATCGCCAAAAGATATTCAAGCTATGTTGCTTGGTGGCCATGGCGATACGATGGTTCCGCTTCCGCGTTACACTACTGTTTCCGGGATACCAGTAACTGAACTTATTGATAAAGATAAACTTGATGCGATTCTTGAACGCACAAAAGTAGGTGGGGGAGAACTTGTGAAATTGATGGGAACATCAGCATGGTATGCACCTGGATCTGCTGCTGCGCAAATGGTTGAGTCAATTGTAAGAGACCAAAGAAGAATATTTCCAGTGTGTGTAAAGCTGGAAGGTGAATATGGTGTTAAAGATTGCTATCTTGGCGTTCCGGTAGTACTTGGTAAAAACGGTATCGAACGCATTATCGAGTTAGATCTGAATAAAGACGAAAAAGCATTAATGGAAGCCAGTCGTAAAGCAGTTCGTGAAGTAATGGATGTGCTGGAAAGATTAGGATGAGTTTAATTAGTTAGTTCTATAAGTTAGTTTGAACATGCTGGGCCGCCTCCCGGCATGTTTCATTTATAAGGCCCGTGAGACTGGCAACACCTTTAGCTTGTATAGGCAATTCTATCTGTTAATCTCTTCAAGAATTAAATCAGTAATATCAATTCGTGGAAAATCGCCAGTATTATTTAACAGGATGATGAGGTTGTTTTTAACTGCACACCTTGACGAACAATTTTAAAGTACGAAGCTGGACCGGGTTGAATGAGTTAGATGTAAAAGATGAATTGAATGTGTTCAATCACTGTTGTTGGAGTAAACATTGTGGTGCGACTTTTGTTGTACGCAAACTAAAACAACGGAGCTATTATGAAAGACATGAAGACATTCTTGTTAGTTGATGATGATGAAGACGACACAAGCATGTTCTGCGAGGCTATTGCTGCTATAGATCCTGCGTTGGTTTGTTACACAGCAGAAAACGGAATTGAAGCTTTAGAAATCCTAAAGGACAACAAGTCAGTAAAGCCGGAATTAATTTATATGGACATTAACATGCCCGTGATGGATGGTTGGGAATGTCTGACTATGTTAAAGCAAGATGAACAGCTAAAAGACATACCTGTTATCGTGTATTCGACCTCCTCGCGAAAGCAGGATGCTTTAAAGGCATTCAGCTTGGGTGCGCTATGTTTTTTTACAAAGCCAGACCAATTTAAAGACTTAAAGAAAGTACTTAAAACTTTTGCATCTACACCTCATACAGAATTAATAGATGCTGTCAGTGAATACTGTAATGTAAAATTTGCTGGGCTTTCGAAATGAAGCTAGTTAGAGGAGTTCAAGCTATGACGCTTATTCCCGCATGAATTACTTGCCCTAAAGTAGGTTGACTACACTTTGGATACAATAAATAACAAGACTATCACTGCTGCTGAGTTTAAATCACTAATCTTTAAAACCTCTCGTATAAGGAACAGCGATAGATGATCATTGATAGCATTTTTAGCTGGATAAGCTTCACGTTTTTCCTTTAAGCCTCTTTTTAATCTTACTCCTTTTCAAAAAGCAGTTCTTGAGCTCGAAGGTAAAATACTACATGTATTAAGATAATATTTAGGACTATAATTTTCATAACGGGAGTTGAAAGCTTGTTAGCATCAATATTAATTGGGATAGAACATCGTTATACGCTTTCCCTCACTTCAGCCTCTTCAACTATCTCTGCATTGTCACCTTCCTCGTCGTCAAGGCGTGTTACAAAAGTATCTTTTACACGCTCTGAAATATTAAGATATGGAATCCAGACGGCAGCACTTATAAACGCTTTAATGGAATCTTGAAAACTTATACTTGAAGGATCGTCTGCAATGAGACGCGAAATGATGGCATCAGTGGTGAGTACAATAAAACCAAGCGCTATTTGAATACTCATCAGCCTTGGAAACGATGACCTTCGCTGAAAAAACAGAACAATTAACAGTACACTGAAAAGAAGCTTTGTAATATTATAGATCTGCGTAAGCTATGTCTCTTAGATGAGTTGGAACAGCGGACGCGAACGTTATTAATTAAAACTAAATATTAACATTAAGCGATGAACACAAATGAAGCTAAACTTTTCGCTTTCATTAACACTTTCTAGTCTTTCCAGACCTCGAAGTACGCCATATAAAACCTTCTCTCCTCTAAATTATTTCCTAAAAAACTTCGTTATTACACTGTAAAACGGCCAAATCCTATCGCATTCAGCAATTCAATCAATGAACCTTCATTCTGACAAATTAACCCTTGCCGCTACAGACCTCTCCAACCATCTTGGATGCAATCACCTTACACAGCTGAACATTAAAGTTGCAAAAGGAGAATTAAAAAGACCCTACAGGAATGACCCTTCGCTCGATGTGTTAGTGAGAAGAGGACGTGAGCATGAAGCAGCTTATGTCGAGCACTTGAAAACGCAAAATCGCACAGCAGTGAATTTGCAGAACAAGCCAATAGAGGCTACGATAGAAGCGATGATGCAAGGCGTAGATGTAATTGTTCAGGCAAGACTTGAAAACCAGGAGTGGATGGGCTATGCTGACGTTTTATTAAAAGTGGAAGGAGAAAGTAAGTTTGGGAATTGGAGTTACGAGGTTCAGGATACAAAACTCGCCCAAAATACTCGTGCAGCGACCATTCTTCAATTGTGTTTATATACTGATCTGCTGTCGACGATACAAGGTAGCGTTCCCGTTAAGATGTATGTTGTCAAGCCCGGAGAAGGTTTCCCGACAGAGTCGTATCACTATGCAGAGTTTCAGGCATATTATCGATTGGTTAAAAAAAGATTAACAGAAATTGTCGTGGGTCCCGCGCTCGATACCTATCCGCAGCCAGCACAGCATTGTGACATCTGTAATTGGTGGACATTGTGTAATAAGAAACGACACGATGACGATTACCTGTCACTCGTTGCAGGCATACGTACATTGCAAATTGAGGAACTGCAAAAGCAGAATATCCACACGCTGGAAAGTTTTGCCACAACACCGATTAATAATCCTGATCGAGGCAACAAAGAATCATTTTTACGCAGACAGGCACAGGCTAAAGTGCAGCTCGAAGGGCGAATTCAAAACAGGCTGTTACACGAGTTACTTCCAGTAGAAGCAGGCCGCGGGCTTAATCGCTTACCTGAACCAAACAACGGAGATATTTATTTTGATATCGAAGGAGATGCATTTTATCCTGATGGTGGACTTGAATATTTATTTGGCTACGCGTATAAGGAAAAAGATGGATCGTTAGCGTATAAAAAAGTTTGGGCAACCAGTAGGGCGGAGGAGAAGAGCGCATTTCAAACATTAATGCAATTTGTATCCGATCGTTGGAAACAGTTTCCCAACCTGCACGTCTATCACTTTGCACCCTACGAGCCATCAGCTATTAAGAGGCTCGGAACAGTGCATGCTGTATTTGAGCAGGAAGTGGATGCGTTGCTGAGGGCTGAGCGATTTGTTGATCTGCATGCTATCTTCAAGGAAGCATTGCTGGCAAGTGTTGAACGCTACTCGCTAAAAGATCTGGAAAAATTCACAAAGTACACCCGGCAAATTGAGCTTCATGATGCAGGTGTTGCACGAAAGAACGTTGAGTGCGCTTTGGAGCTAAACGATTTCAGATCACTGCATTTGCAAACGCTTGAAGTGGTGGAGCTGTACAATCAAGACGACTGTCTTGCAACGGAAGCCTTGCACGTTTGGTTAGAGGCGTTGAGAAGTGAGTTGATCAAAGAGGGCAAGGAGTTTCACAGGCCAGTTGAAGATGCGCAGCCTGCAAGTGAAAATCTGAAGAACCAGGAGATCCGCTCACAGGCACTTTTCAAAGCACTCACCTATAAATTGCCAGAAGACAGAACAATTTGGACAGCAGAGCACCATGCAAAATGGTTACTTGCGCACCAGGTAGATTATTTTCGCAGAGAGGATAAAAGTGCATGGTGGGAATATTTCAGAGTGCATACCATGGAGCATGAAGAGTTGCTCAACGAACGCAAAGCAGTCACAGGCTTGCAGTTTATACAGGCGCTACCGCTGAAGCCAAAGGAGAGAACAGCGAAACATCGCTATACCTATCCGCAACAGGAGATTGGACTAAGTGAAGGCGATGAACTGAGAGAAGTTAATGGAGAAAAGGTGGGCACTGTAGAATTTGTGTCACTGGAAAACAGAACGATTGACATCAAGAAAACAGCGAAGACAATAGATGTTCATCCTAAGGCTGTGCATGCCTTCGAAAGAATTGATCCTGGCTCCCTCTGGACTTCTCTCATGAATCTCGCCTCAGACGTTGATGAGTATGGGCTTGCACATGCATGGCCCCATGCAGCTTCCAAAGATCTGCTTATGAGGCGAAAACCAAAATTGCTTAACGGTATTGAAGGTGCAGATCTATTACCCGGGGAGGATCTTGTTGTAGGCGCCATCCGCATGGCATTAAATCTTGATCGAAGCATCCTTCCAATTCAAGGGCCACCAGGAACAGGTAAAACCCATACGGGTGCGATGATGATCATTGAGCTGTTGAAGGCGAAAAAGAAAGTAGGCGTTACCGCCATCAGTCATAGGGTTATCACAACCTTGTTCGAGAAAGTGAAAGCCCTAAGCGATCAAGTTAACTTTAATGTCAGTTTTGTGCATAAGGTTACGGATAAGTTAGATCATATGCCTGGATACATTTCACAGGTGACAGACTCTAAAAAAGCAATCGAAGCCCTTGACGAAGGCAAGGTTGTGGGTGGCACGGCGTGGTTGTGGTCTGACAACAACTCCAACGATGTACTGGATTATTTGTTTATTGATGAAGCCGGCCAGATGTCCCTTTCGCAAGCACTTGCAGCTTCACGTGCGGCAAAGAACCTGATCTTGTTAGGTGATCCACAGCAGTTGGAACAACCGCAGAAGGGATCACACCCTGAAGGCAGTGATGTGGCCGCGCTTACTTACTTGCTCGAAGGCAAGCCTACCATGCCTGATGGCAAAGGCTTATTCCTTGGTGTTACACGCAGGATGCATCCCAACATTGCAAAGTTTACGTCCGAAATATTTTACGAAGGTAAGCTCAAGTCTTTACCCGGATTGGAACACCAAGTTGTTAGTGGAAGTACACCGTATGACGGTGCAGGTCTTTTCTATGAGCCTGTCATCCATAGCGGAAATCAGAATAGTGCGCCGGAAGAAGTTGAGGTGATATCGGGCATCGTCTCAGGGTTACTTTCGACCGGTAGATGGACAAACACAAAAAGTGAAACACGGCCGTTAACAAAAGAGGATATCCTCATCGTTGCACCATACAACGCTCAGGTTGCTGCACTTATTGAAAAGATGCCCGGTTTGCAGATCGGCACGGTAGATAAGTTCCAAGGTAAAGAAGCACCCGTTGTTATTTATAGCATGACCAGCTCCTCCGTTCAAGATGCTCCACGCGGCATGAGTTTTCTTTTCAGCCCTAACCGATTAAATGTAGCCACGAGCAGGGCCAAGAGCGTTTGCATCCTCGTAGCCTCCCCGTTACTCCTCGAACCTCCCTGCAATACTATTGATCAGATGAAGTGGGCGAACGCATTGTGCAGGTTCAAAGAGATGGCCACCAATTTGGAGCAAAGACAATCATTGAACCTTCAACTTTAAACCTTAAAGTTGAGCTAAATCTTATTATTCAATATTGTGATTTCCGCTTTAGTTCGAACATTTCCGCATTGGTAAATTCAAAATCACACTACAATAGATCTGGCTTAATATCAACTACTTGTGTTGTATCTAATACTTCTAATCCTGATACTTCAAACTTTCTATCGGGCAAAACTGCATTTACTTTTACAAAATGAATTCCAAGTGGATTGGGTCGGTCAGGAGATCGGGTAGAGAAAACACCTGTAAGTGGATTACTGATATTATTTCTTGGATGTGTTGTTAACACTGCACGATCTGCCTGATCCAACCATGTAAGGAGGATAAGTTTGTCTCCAGCGCGGAGGTCCTTCATTGCTTCTGCAAATTCACCATATACTTCTACTATCGCATTGGGTGCACCTTCATGTTCCTGTAAAGGGCAATCCTGCAGGTTCTTTAGAGGAGAATGAATGACACCAATAAACTTAATTTGCTCCATTACCAATACTTTTTTATTTCTAATGTCACCGACAAGGTTGATTAACACTTACTTTATTTTTTATCATGCGTTAACGTACCCACTAGTGTATCTTTTAACCTCGGCCTCGGCCAACGCCTGTGCCTTAAGGGAAATTTTACGATCAGCAGGTCTTAAATACCATGATAATACAATCAAGAGTACAAAAATTGATTGAAAAATAATTCCCATTATACCGTCACCTGCTGCAAGATGAGAAATTACCGCACCCGTCATTAAAAAGAAAAAACCTGCGTAAGCCCATTCCTTTAGTAGGAGTCGTCCTGGTATGATCAACGCAATTACACCTAACACTTTCCATAAGCCGAGCAGTGTCATTAAATAAAGTGGATAGCCGAGGTGTATAAAGCCTTGCGCGTTCCATGGAGCATGCAGCATTTGTGCTAGTCCACCACCAAACATACCGAGTGATAAGAGGCCAGTCACTACCCAGTAACTAATAAGCCTTGCGTTTCCTGATTTGTGTGTCTTCATAGTTTTAAATTGTTATTTAATCCTATGATCACTGGCTTTGCCTAAATTGGACAGCCCGATACTACTATTTTATAAATTTTCTATTTTATTTTTTATGATGCTCTTATCAACCTGGGTTTTCACCATTTCCAGGGCCTTTTCATAATAGATTCGGGCTTTATCCTTGTCGTTGTGTCGATACAATTCGCCCAACAGTGTAAAATAAAAATGGTTATTTGGTAATTGGGTGTCTTTCAACTCTGCTAATGCTGCTTCAGCTCCAGCTGACTTGTATAGCGAATAAATTCTATTCAGGGCAACAGTTGGAGCGTAATTGATTTGTAAGAGTAAGTTGTAATGATAAAGGATTTGGTTCCACTTCTCAGGCGTATCTTCTTTTTGGCAATGCCAGTAAGCGATACCTGCTTCCAGGTGATATGAACTTAATGCATTTCGCTGAGCAGCAAGGTTTAAAAAATAATTTCCCTGGTTAATGAGCTCCTGATTCCAAAGCTGCTCATCCTGGTCGTCGTATAAAATGATGTTGTTATCGCTGTTTTTTCTTGCCGAAAGTCGCGATGAATGGTAACACATCAGTGCCAGCAACGCATTTGTTTTAGGAACATTGGTAAGTTCATAACGTGTTAGCAACAATGCCAGACGTATTGCTTCCCGACAAAATTCATTTTTTATAATCTGGTTTTGGGTGGTAGAATAATAACCTTCGTTGAATAGCAGGTAAATAATATGCAACACGTTGTCCAGCCGGGAAGCGATCTCCTTTGGTTCTGGTAATTCCATCTTTAAATTTTCTGTTCTCAATTTATCCTTCGCTCTAAAAAGCCTCTTATTGATCACTTCCTTATTTGTGAAAAACGCTTCTGCGATTTCTTCAATACCAAACCCGCATAGAATTCGCAACGCTAATCCTATTTGTGCCTCACTGGCTATAACGGGAGAACAAATGGCAAACATCATTTGCAACTGACTATCAAAAATATTTTCTTCAGAAAAATCTAACTCCTTGTTGTCTTCAAACTCGGATTGAGGGAGATCAAGCTGAGGGATTACTTTGTCTTCGTAAATCTTTTGCCGTCGAAAGTGATAGAGCGTTTTTTGTTTTGCGACTGCATATAGCCATGCTGTAGGATTTTCAGGGATTTCTTTGCTCCAGCTTTGTGTGGCTTGTAAAAAGGTTTCGCTGATGATGTCTTCCGCAAGCTCAATATTTTTTAATCCGAACAGTTTGCTCATGACAGCAACCATCTTCGAAAACTCTTTTCTGAATAGTTGCTGTAGGAGTTGGTGCTCAGTCATTGCCTTTCGCCTGAGAAATTACTGGCCGTATTTCAACGCTGCCGCCTTCTCCTAATGCAGGGCATCCATGTGCCAGTGTCACGGCTCCATCCATCGACTCAGCTCTTACTATTATAAAACTGCCCAGCTTTTCTTTGATCTCAACGAAAGGGCCATCTGTAACAACACCGCCAGCTTTTAATACTTTTCCATCAAGGGAAAGCCGTATTCCATCGCTTACAAATTTATCCTGGGCTGCAATTTCCTTTACCCACTCATGCCATTTCTTACCCAAGTCGCGCATTTTTTCTGGAGGTGCTGTCTTGTATTCATCATAATTAGATTGTCGGAAGAGTAATAAAAATTCTTGCATGGCAAATTGTGTTTATTTCTCTAATGATGCTCAGGATTGTAAGAATTGGACAAGGTACTCAAAGTTTTTTCAAGAGCTTAGCATAGGAGGACCCAAAATTTCAATCCCCTAACCAATCTTACCGGCTCCTTGTCTAAAAGAATATATACAGCCTTCCAGACTTACCGGGAGTAATAATTAAGGCTTCTCTCTCCGCTAAATTATGGCAGGCACAGTAACAAAATCACACAGGACGGGGCTCAACAATTGCAAGATTGTTAATAAGTTTCCATTCGTTGTCAAGGTCTAATACCAGCGAGTTATATGACAAGAAATAGTTTTCAGCACTTTCTAAACGTAGTTTCACCATTGCAATAGTTTCACCTTCGTCGATGCTTTCAATTTTTATTATTCTTGGCAGCCCTCCAAAAATGCCATCTTTGATGTTTGATAAATATTTTTGTTTGTCAATTATTGTTACTCCTGAAGTTCCCATAAATCCGTTATTTGTTACTCTAAAGTCACTATGTAAAACCTTGTCCAATACAACAATATCTCTATTGTCTCCACCTTTCACAAAATTCAATATTGCTTGTTCTATTTTTTCGCGTGTAGTCATATGCTTCTAATTCAATTTATTTTCAAAAAAATCAATGGTATGTTTCCAGGCTAGTTCTGCTGCGGCTTTATCGTAACGAGGTGATAAATGAGAACACTCCGTAATTTGTCGCTGGTCCCATGATACAAGCCTTAATCTTTCTTTTAGTTCCTCATTGGTAATAATGGATACTATATATAATTGTAATCCGCAGGACGAAACTGAAAGACGGATAGCCTCTTTTAATTTTTCCAGTTCTGGCACGCTTACTTTTTTTGTCGGGATAAATCTTTTCGTAGCGTATCGCCAGTTTAGATCCTCTAGTAGTCTCATAATTAATAGTCCTGATTCAGAATGTAATTTTTAATCGTGAAGTCTTCTTTAAAACCCAATTTATCATATAGGCCTTTTCCCATGGAGGAAGATTGTAATGTGACATACGAGGCATTTAAGCAGACAGCACGATTCAGTACGAACTCCATAATTTCTTCAGCAAAGCCTTGCCGTCTCATCTCCGGAATAATCCCTATTCCATGGATTCCAACAATGTCGTTGGTTTGATAAACTATTGCAGTTCCTACCGGTTCACCCAGATAAGAAGCCAAATAGAATTCTATATCATTGTGTGATTTAATAAGCACTTCTTCACTTATTCGATATCCAAAAGCTTTGGGAAATACGTCTGCCCATGACGTTGCAAGATTAGCCTTGTAAATTTTTTCAAATTTCAAGCGCAAGTGCTTTTCTAGCCGCTCTTGTAATTTCAACGACATTCCGATTTGCACTGTTTTTTCTTTAAATCCCGCGCTTTCTAGAATCTTATAAGATGTACTGTTATAAATGTCCCAATAGGGAATTACCAGGTTCTTAGAAGTTGAATGAACTTGTTTTATAGCAGCTTGGATAGTTTTTTCTGTTAACTCTTGCGGAAACCATAATCGGTTTGGCCACTCTGAATTTTTTACATAACAATAACTAAAATCGTCAGACTGATAGCACCCTTCAAATGGCGTTGCTGCTTTTTGCCAAAGTGAAATCAGATTATGAATGTTAACTTTTATAGTATTCAATTTTTCTTTCATTTATCTAATAAGGAATATACCTGCCAGCATAAGAGCTACTGCAATCAATTTCTGTAAGGTTATCGGTTCTGTTGGCAAGTTTAACCAACCATAATGACCTGCTAACACAGCGAAAATCAACTGCCCCGACAGTCCCAAAGAAATCATTGTTGAAAGCCCTAACTTTGGAATAGTGAAATAATAGAGACTAATGCCGAGTACACTAAAAAGCCCTCCGGTAAACCACAAATAGATGGGAACCTGCTTTACCGTACTTAGGCTAGGAAAGGTTTTGACACTTAGCCCAACAATAACAAGCGCAAACACGGTACTGCTAACAGCTTGCACAACCGAAGCTAATAGAGGCTTTTTCAGCAATATGCCCAGATGAGTATTTAAGCTAGCCTGAATAGCTAAAAATACACCACCAACAAACGCTAGAATGGAGAGGAAGAATTGATTCATAAGCCAAAGGAAGGCGAAGGGATTTACTTTGCCCTTTACATATGTTGATTCCTCATTTTATTTTTAAATCTTTTCTAATTCTGCTTAGCTGTGTTGGTGTAATTCCAAGATGTGAGGCTATGTGTTGCAATGGAATTCTTTTATCAACGTCAGGGTACTGCTGAATAAATTTTAAATAACGAATGGTTGCATTTTCTAATACTAATGATACTTCCCTTTGCTCTTTTTCGATTATCCAGTTGCGTTCGAGGTAAGCGATATAAAAGTTTTTCAGGTCATCGTTAGCGAAAATGAGATCTCGGTAAATTTGATAATCTATACTGATAAGTATACAATCTTCTAACGCTTCAAGGGTAAACGCAGAAGGTTTTTTTTGAATAGCGGAAACGGTAGACAGGGCGAAATTTCTTTCCAGGAAAAGATTCTTATTATAGATATTCCCGTTCATATCTGCACAAAAAGCTCTTAAAGCTCCTTCGCAGATAAAATAAATTTTGCGTGAAATCTGCCCTTCTCTCAGTAGTATTTCTCCTTTTTCTAGTGTTTGGAATTGGATATTTCCTTTGATAAGCAACCAGGATTCATTAGAAATTGAAGAATAGCTCTCGAACTTAGATTTTAGATCTGATGTATACCTTTCTTTCTCATTCATTATTGCAAATTAACTAAATCAAAAATTGTGTTTATAGACTAAGTCAGCGCTATACTTCTTTCGAACTTACCAGACATACCTTCTGTAAGATTATTTTCTTTAATAAAAGCCATTTCTAATAGAATTTAAGGGTTGAACATCAATTTGATTTTGTCTCATCTTCAATACATGCGGTGTTATCGTTGAATTGATATTTTAAAGGTATGGTTCCAGCCCGCAACCTTTCTTCGGGCTAATTCTTATTCTAAACATTTTTTAATTTTATTTACCCTGACAAAATTTCCGTTCTTCCTATCCTACCTGACTCTGGCTAAAGGGTAGCTGTATCCTGGCCGTACTGTCAGTATACCCTCGTATAGGGATCGGATATCGTCAGACTAAATTGATATGTAAATGAATTGTGAGTGCGTTCTCCGCCTCGCAGGGCGATACCTGAAAACGCAGGATCTGCATGCTACTCAAAAATTATCTCAATGATGATAGGTATGATTGTAACCTTTGCTGAATTCTCGATGTTCGATACTAGATGCTATAATCCCAGCATCTAGTATCGAGAATCTGTCGGCACTAGTTTTCAGCCACTCCTCTCATATTGCTAACTTTTATAAAAATAGGAACAAGGCCTATCGAAACTGCAAGAAATATTCCCACCCTGATATAGTTAAGTGTCTTCCAAAGCGTTGTTCTGCTCTGTAGTTCAGGATCAACAGTAGGAGTATGTGCGATCTTTTGAAATTCCAGGATGTTAGGTGCAAAGTATGTGAGCGTCCAGATTCTTACGCCAAAGTGAATTGCAAACAATATAAGCAACCAGGTTCTTATAGGATCTATCTTCCAGCAAAACCAGATGGCAAGAATAAAAGTGATCTCGTGCAAGCTATGGATAATGATCCAAAACGTTTTAAGGTCGATGGCATATTTTCCGTTAATAAGGGTGAGGGAATCGGGTGGTGCTGCGGTCCATTTAGGAACAACTACAGTAGTCTCGAAAATCTGAGCACCATTCATAAGAAAATAAGCTAGCATGGTAATCAGTAGCCATACTTCAGCTCTTGTGAGGTAACTAACGGTAAGGGTATTCATGTTTAATCTTTATTTAACTTTTCTGTTATACCCGACATGATTTCCGTTGCAGCAATGAAATATCCCCGGATTACTTCCAGTTCTTTGTCCGAGTAGGAGGCCTGTAGCTTGGCCGTCTTTTGTTGTAGTTCTTTAAATAGGGGTGTTAACAGTTCAAGCGTAGTGTCTACGTTGGGTACGATGATCACTTTTCTCCTGTCATTCTTGTCGAATTGTCTTTTGGCAAGCTTTTTCTTTTCAAGCCTGTCTACCAGACCGGTAACTGCACCTGTTGTTAATCCCGTAAGTTCGGCAAGTTCGCCAGCAGTGAGTGCTCCTTTTTCTATTAATATGCCAAGGTATTTATGATCTGTACCGGAAAGCCCTGCTTTGCGGGCGATGGCCTCATGCATCAGAATGCTCGTATCAGAGTATTTTCTGCTCGCGGCTTTAAATGATTCTCTTGGTGATGGCGTTCCTTCTCTAGACATGGATGTAAATATATGTCTTATTTGGTTAAATATCTTAGTTAACTAAGATATTACTTGTAAAATGAAAGCGCCGGCTATTCTACTACATTTCGCTGCTGCATTAGCTAGTTGAGGATGATCTGATGAGGGCAAAGCAGGCATCAGAGGAATCCTGCAACTGCAAAACGGGTTATCAATTCATGCATTCGGACTGTAATCTTCCAAGGAAGAATCCAGTCTGTTCCTCTAATGCGAGCTTTAAAATTCGTACATCTTTCAGGTGAACTTAAATCCCTTCCATTTCTAAAACCCGCGATCATCCGCACTTGGACCATAAATAGAAGGCACCGGAATATTATTGAGCCTCATATAAACAGTAAGCTGTCCGCGATGATGCACCATGTGGTTGAGGTTAGAGCTGATGCTCTCCTTTTTTGGAGACGTGTATACTACCTGGCCATCTTTTTTCAAATAAAATGGCTCTGCCAGTTCTTCGTTTGTCACGTTCTTCATAGCACGTTTTGCTCCTTCAATGTTTTCATCAAAATGTTGAAGCAACGCCGCAGTTGTGCTGAGCTTGAAATGGTCATAATTTGATAAATCAATTTCTCCCTTTTCTATCGTGTCTCTCAGCCATTTAGGAATCTCTGCTACCAATAGTGTAAGATATCCGAGGTTCATTGATTTTTCATGAGGCTTCCAGTCATAAAGCTTTTCCGGTATTACCTCAATGCATCTGCGTGTAGCCCTTACTTCTGCTTCCAGTTCATTTAAAAACTCGGTACCAAATGTTATTGTCTTCATAGCTGCTTGTATTAATAAGTTTAAGGTTGCTCTCTTCGATGGAAAAAGTTTGTACCTGCCAGGGTATGCGAGCAGTTGTACGAGACTAATATAATTGAGGCGTAGAGGTAATTTTTTGTAATTTATTGCTAAGCGATAAGACGAGATATCAGAATCAAGTGATCTTGTGCATGAATGGATGATTCAGAACATGTTAAAGTCGGTAGCATGTTTTCCATTCCTTATGAGTGAGAGAGATCAAGTTGGGCTGCAGTCTATTTTTGGAACAATTACAGCAGTCCGGTATTATTGTGGAAACTCTTTCAACTGCCTAGCGAATTTGACTGATAGTGTTTTGCTATTACCTACTGCCCATTCCGCCATAGCATAGAGAACTGGTCGTAATGCTTTTCCTGATTTTGAAAGTTGGTATGTTACATAAGGTGGAACTACAGGCTTCGATTTCCGAATTAGTAGACCGTCGTTCTGCAATTGCTTAAGTTGTTGGATCAATACCTTTTCTGTAATGGTAGGAATAGATTTCTTTAGCTCATTATAACGTTTTGTTCCAGAGAGAAGATTAAATAAAATAATGGGCTTCCAGTATCCTCCTATCTTTTCCATTACGTATGTAACAGGGCAAGTCACAAATGCCTTATTCTTATTTTCCTGGATTGTTGAAGCTTCTTTTATGGCCGTCATAGTAATACGAACTATAGGGTAAGTACTTGTACAAAAGTAAGTACATAATTAGGTTTGTTCAATACTTAATACAATAAAAGATGAAAATTTCAATAACAGGATCTTTAGGGAACATAAGCCGTGTTTTGATTGAAAAATTAGTGGCAAATGGGCATGAAGTAAAAGTTTTAAGTTCAAATGCTGCAAGAACAAAAGAAATAGAAAGTCTTCAGGCAATACCTTTAATTGGTTCGGTAGACGACTATGACTTCGTTCTAGATTCTTTTAAAGAGGCAGATGCAGTATACACTATGGTACCACCTGACTTTAAAGTTCTGGATTATACAGCATTTTCAAAAAGAGTGCATGAAAATTATGCAAAAGCAATTGAAGAGAATAAGATAAAATATGTTGTAAACTTAAGTAGTGTCGGATCTGCCCTTGCAGGTAAAGAACCGCTTGCCAGGTACTATAACCTTGAAAACAGGCTGAACGAAATAGTAACACTTAACATTGTTCATTTGCGACCATGCATGTTCTACACCAATTTCTACGGGAGCATAGTATTAATAAAACATCAGGGAATTATCGGCCATAACGTTGGTGAAAACGTAAATATGCAGATGACTCATCCGCATGACATCGCGGAAACAGCGTACAACTTCTTGAACTCACTTTCATTTACCGGACAGAATATTAAGTATATCGTTAGCGATGAGAAGACAGGTAAAGAAATAGCAGAAATAATAGGTGCAGCAACGGAGAGACAAGACCTAAAATGGATGCAATTTTCTGATGAGCAGTTACTGGAAGGATTAATGAAAAATGGATTCTCAAAAGACGCAGCTCAGCACTATATTATTGACATGGGCGTTGCCATTAGAAGTGAACTGCTCAATGAACATTTCAAAAACAACAATTATGAAGTATTTGATAAGATACGTTTTGCAACCTTTGCTAAAGAATTTGCAATGGTATATAAACGTGCCCTTATTTAGCACGAGCGCCTGCCCGCTGAGCATGGTGTCGCTAAAGCTGCTTGTCGGATAGGAGGATAAATCGTTTAACTGCATTGACTTCCAGCTTTACGAGCAGTGGTGATTTTTCTTCAACTTTTCAGGGCTGAATGGTTGCCCTGTAATGTAACGAACGACATCTTGCCGTTGTCGATATATAAAAACTCATTTACACTGTTCAGACAATCGATATACACTATTTTACCTGAACCAAAATTACTGATAACAGGCTGCGGAACTTTGGTGTGGCCAACCACCTGCGTAACGCCATCAATACCATGCATCTCGGTTTCTGTTTTGTCAGCATAGGTGATACCGCCATGATCAAATTGTCCGCCTCTTGCCCTGCCTTTTTCGTGAAGGATTTCAAACTGCGGGGATTGATGGATCGCATTTAATTTGTCTGCAAATGTTTCACCACGCTGTGCATCCAACACTTGGCGATGCCTTGCATACCATGGCTTGGATACGCCTGCATGTGTGAATAAGAGATTATCCCGCTCAAATGCAACACTGAAACATTCGCTGTTCTTTTGGTAAAGCGCACATAACTGGGATGAAAACATTCGTCTGAATCCAGAAGGGCTATAGAAGTATGGTGTGTCGTGGTTTCCTAACAAAAGGTGAACACGATGAAAATTATTTCTCTTAAAAGCGATAAGGGCCTCCAGGTTGGACCTGAGATCTTTCATGAACAGGAAGCGCTTGGAAATAACATAATCACCTACAAAGATTACTATGTCAGCGGCAATTGATTCTACAGCCTGCTCCCAGATATTTTTACCATGAATATCTCCAATAGCAAGTATTCTCATACTACGGGGTTAACAAACGCTATACCGTGTTACTCAATCTTAATAGACCTAGATGTAGTAGATCTTAGTGTTGTCAGAAGCTTGCTGGCATGAACAAGCTTAATGATAACATGGACACATATTATTGCAGTAGCAACTATCTTTCCGTATTCAGGTCACTGAAGGGATGACCTTGGTGACGGTGTACAATTAACAGGTCAACGAGATTTAGTTGCTATGAAATAATTCTTCTTCACTTGACAATAGCTTGCCCGAATGTGAGTAATGTACCACTTGGATCAAGCAGTGCGAACTCCTTCTGTCCCCAAGGTTTATCTTCCAATTTTCCGTTAGGGTGTATTGCGATACCTTTTTTCTCATAGGATTGATACATCGCTTCAATTCCAATCACACGGAAATAAATCATAAAATCTGATTTGGTTGGTTGCAGCGTAGGGTAAGAAAAAAAATGCAATTCTACACCTTCCAAATCCATCATTAGATAATCACCATAGTCAGATCTTAATTTAAATCCGAGTTGATTCACATAATAATCTACCGTTTGCTGCTTGTCAATAAAAGGGAGCTTTGGTATTGCGGATGTAATCATATTCTTTTTAACAAACTTACATGAAATCACACAATGAATAATGTTAAGTCAATGGCAATGCCGCTGATTTCTCGCTAGTGGAGTTCGCTCAGCCAATGATTAAAGTAATGACAGTATTCCTTCAACTCAATATCAAAGTCACCGGCCGAGCGCGGCGAGAATTACAGTATTAGGATGAACGTAAAACGTCTTGATGTAGTTGATTCTAATGATGAATTCAATAAATAACAATTGTTAAACCATAACAAAGAAGATTATGAATTGCCCTGTTTGTAAAAATGCACAGCTGGTTTTATCGGAGAGACAAGGCATTGAAATTGATTATTGCCCCAACTGCCGCGGTGTGTGGCTGGATCGTGGCGAGCTCGATAAAATTATGGAAAGAACTTCAAAAGAAAATATTGTATACGACCAACCTCGCGCGCAGGAATACAGGCGTGATGACGACTACTATAAACACGGTCACAAGAAAAAGAAGCATGAGGGTTTTCTCGGTGATCTTTTTGATTTCTAATTTGGTGAGGAAATTCACTGCTACGTTCCAGCTGAGAAGTGTTTTAGTTTTAATCGTCTTGCTTGGATGAAAGCCACTGCACAGCTCGACGCGGCAATTCTAGTTCAGTATTGGATAACGAGATTCTTCGCTCGCAATACCATCAAACAACCACTGCTCAGAATGCCCGCCTCGAACTTAGAAGTGTTCTCCTAGCGAAAAGCTTCGAGGGAGGATAGCGTCATTCAGGCTTATAGAAGGTAATCAGGTATTCGTAGGTCAAAAGGATATTCCAATTGGGTCGAACTACAGGGAGCAATTCTTTAGAGAGATCGGCGTAAAGTAAATTATATTGTTAGCGACTGTCAATTTCTAGATGGGCATTCCCCTTCTGTACGCTTCTTTGTCATTCTTTAACTTCTTTCTTTTGCCTGACTTTCCTGCATTCTTTTTTGCCTTCTTGTTTCGCTTTGCATTTGATTTAAATTGAGGCGTTGCAGTACCATAGGCAGCGCGCGCGGATGAAGTTCGCTGAGGCTTTCTTTGTGCGTGTACATTAACAACTGAACCCAACACAAAAAGGGCGATGATAATAACGATATAGCGAAAACGTTTCATTGGATAGAACGCAAGGGAAGTTTCAATATAAGTAAGTATGCCATGCGGGCATAAATATAATAGAGAAAACGAAATATATGCTGCGATATTACATAACTATACAACAGTTATGTTGAAGCAAGGAGGGTCACATTCTCCAGGTAAAAGTGAATAATTTTAGGAAAGTGCGGTTTAACCGAAAATACAGATTGGTTTTCCAGACCGATACGTTTTGGCAAACGCATCAAACTTAAACCAGTCATTCACGAAGCGACCTTCTGTGAAATTTCCGGAGAATATCCTTTGCAAGAAGTTTATCTGAGAACCTTAATTTAGCCATGAACCAATCAGAGACAGTTATAAATATTACAAGAGCTATCAAAGCTGACCGTGCGCAACTGGCGGGAGTAGCTGGCGAGATCTTTTATGAAACATTTAAGGATACTATGCCATTGGCTGACCTTGAATTGTACGTCGAGGATGCTTTTAATGTGAAGCAGGTAAGGCAGGAGATTGAGGATGAACGAAATATTTTTCTTTTAGCCTTTCAGCAAGATCATTTGCTTGGATATGCAAAGCTCAACACAAGCCGCCCACCAGATCCGTTAGCTAATCAACAGGTAATCGAAATAGAAAGACTTTACGTACTGAAGGCACATCACGGGAAAAAAATAGGTTCTTTGCTCATGGAGAAGGCAATGGAAATTGCAACAGAAAAATTTAACAAGGTGATTTGGCTCGCAGTATGGGAAAAGAATCCGAATGCAATAGCATTTTATAAAAAGTGGGGATTTGAAGTATTCGGATCCCAGATCTTTATGCGGGGTAACGATCCTCAAACAGGATTGCTGATGAAAAAGGATTTGTACTGACGCTCAATACAACGAACAATTGACCGGGCCTCCTATAACGTTATTCATCCATATGGCTTCCTACGAAGTAAAACTTCCCAGTGGTGGACCTTCTGTGCAGTTGCAAACTTTGCTCATAAGATACGCTTCCATCATATCTCTTCAAAAAAGGTTCGCACTCAATGTAGCGCACATCAGAATGTTGTAGGCATCGCTTACTTAAACATTTAATATTAAATAAGCGAGATTCGCCATCTGTTTCTTAACACATCGTGGATTTGTATTCGCGGCTTTTGTTCTTGTAAAGAAAACTATAATCAGAATAACCATGCAAGGGATGTTTAAACAATTATATATAAATCTTGTTTTTCGTTTCTTACTAAAATTATTAGCGAAGTATGGTTTTGCCTCCAAGTGGATATTTGTACTCATCCTTTAAGATTAGATTTATATACAACTAAGACCTGAAGCGGTGAGAAGAATTGCGTGTACAATCTTTACAATTAACATTATAGCTGGTATAGCTGTTTTGCTAGGGTGGTATTATAATATCCCTTCGTTGAAAAGTATTGTTCCATACTTCAATTGCATGAATCCTTTAACTGCAGTTAACTTCGTCCTCATTGGTATTGCTTCAATTTACTCAGTTAACTACACAAACCTTTCAATTGCTAATCAACGTTTGCTATGGATTACGTTTGTCTTAGTCGCGATTGTTTCCATTCCAAGAATGATTGAAGCCATTACTTCGGAAAATTTTATTGCACCCGACCTAATTCTCTTTAATAAAGAAATTTATAAATATGCCACCCCTCCCCGCATAGCGCCCAATACTGCGCTCTGTTTCTTATTCATCTCATTTGCTTATTTCGCTTACTTTAAACGACAAAGCCGTTTGAGCGAATTATTATTATTACCTGTAATCTTACTCAGTGGCTTTGCTATTGTAGGCTACTTATATTCAGAAAAGAAACTCACCGGCTTTGGGCCTTTTTACCCTATGGCTTTTCATACTGGATGCATGTTTTTAACAACAGCTGTGGGGTTGTTGGTACTGCAACCTTCTACACGTTTTTCCCGGATTTGGGCTACAAAAACAATAGGGGCGCAAATAGCACGAAGATTTATTCCGGTCGCTGTTTTTATTCCGCTGTTGTTAGGTTACTTGAGAATTGAAGGGCAACGTGCTGGGCTTTTCGCGTTGGAATTTGGGGTGACTATTATGGCTGTGAGCACTATGATTATTTTCATCATAATGATCTGCATATACGCTACAGAGCTTAATAAATATGAAAAGAGTTTTTTAAAAGCTCAGTTTGAAGTAAAGCTGAAGGGCCAGATCCTTGATGCGATTCTCACCAATATTCCCATTAGTGTCTTTCACATCGATAAAAATGGCTATTATTTGAAATCACGTGGAAAGGGGCTTGAGGTAAGAGGATTGAAAGACAATGAGCTTATCGGTAAGAATATAAGTGAAGTATTTGCGCAACGCGAAGAGTTTGTAGCTGAACTTTTAAAAGCTGAAAGTAGGCCAATTCCTAGTACAACTAGGTACAATAATCAGGATCACACCTTCGAGACTTATTCATTTCCAGACACAAGTTCATTCAATGGAATACTCGGTATTACTATTGACATAACAGACAAGAAAAAAATTGAATGTGACTTGCAGACTGCCAAGGAAAAAGCGGAATCTGCTAATAAGGTTAAGTCTCGTTTCGTTGCTAATATGAGCCATGAAATACGAACTCCAATTAATGCTATTATGGGTTTTGCTGAGGTACTACATCGGCAAGAACAAAATGATGAACATAAAGAGTATCTGGAAAACATTCTTTCTTCAGGCGAAATATTATTAAAACTTATTGGCGAGATATTAGACATGAACAAAATTGAAGAGGGAAAATTAACCCTAGATGAAACAATCTTCAATTTGCCCGAGACCATCACTTCTTCACTTACGCCCTATAAAGCAACTGCCCAGATGAAAGGCTTGCATTTCAATATTATTCTGGATGATGCAATTCCTAAGGCCCTTAAAGGCGATATTCAAAAAATACGACAGATTATTGTAAACCTTGTTGGCAATGCGTTGAAGTTTACAAAAGAAGGAGGGATTGAAGTACGTTGCGAGCTTCAGGATAAAGGCTTGGATAAGACAGTGGCTCATCTGAAATTTAGCATATGCGATACCGGTATCGGAGTAGTTGCAGCAAGCCAGCACTTAATTTTTGAAAGTTTTACGCAAGCTGATTCATCAATATCAAAAGAATTTGGCGGTTCAGGACTTGGATTAAGTATAGTAAAACAACTTGTAAAGTTCTTAGGAAGTGACGTTCAGATTATTAGTCCATACAATCCATTGCAGGTGGGAGGTAACGGAACCATGTTCTGCTTCGAATTAAAACTTGATGTCGCAAATGCATTAGCGAAAACATCAATGGGTGGAAATGAAATTATTTCCTTAGCAGGAAGTAAAGTACTGATTGTGGATGATAACGTTCTAAACAGAAAGCTTGCCGGAGTAATGCTCCGAAAGACTAATTGTGAGATAAGCTATGCGGAGAATGGCTACGAAGCTATTGCTAAAGCCGAGACAGAGGCATTTGATTTAATACTTATGGATATACAAATGCCACTAATGGATGGGATAGAGGCTACTCGAATCATCAGAGAGAAGAATAAGGGCATTCCGATTATCGCCCTTACAGCTAATGTGAATGCAGAGGATGTAAAACATTATGGAAGTTTCGGTTTTTCCGGGTATATCAGCAAACCGTATAACCAGCAAAAACTTGTCACGACAATAAAGGCGTTTTTAAATGAATCATCTCAGGAACTTTCAAAAGCATCTTAATCTTAAGGCATTCGAATATCCGCAGCTACCTCGGCCATCCTTTCGACATTTCTCTGACACTTCCTTGGAAATAACCTAGCTTCCATACGGTAGAACATCTTAGCTATTAATGCCGCCTCTTCAACGGCGCCAGCAAATACTCCAGCCCGTTGATCTTAATTTCGTAGATCGTAGAGAGTAGCATACCAAGCTTGCCAGGAGGAAAGCCTTCTTTAGCAAACCATTCAAGGTAGCTTACGGGAAGATTGCAGAGGGTGGTGCCTTTATATTTACCAAAAGGCATAGGCATGCGTACGATGGTTAATAAAAGTTCAGAATGAGGTTCAGGCGCTTCCATGGATTTTCCAATTCGAGATGTAAAGATAAATGTTCTAGCTTAAAGCCGAATACGAAATTTGTTTCTACTAATGCAATACGACACCGTGTTTTAGGAAAAGACAATAATTCACATATAGTAATTATTACCTTTGATTTATTTTAAAACCAATTTTTAGAATCCTTGAACATTGGACAGCTCATTGCATTTTTTGATTCGTATGTTCCTTTGAACGCAGCGGAAAAAGAAGAACTGGCATCGCGTGTAAAAGAACGTAAGCTCAAGCGGAAAGAATTTTTTCTTCGTGAAGGACAAGTGTGTCATCACTATGGGTTTGTATGCGAAGGTTGTTTTAAAACATACAGTGTTGATCATACAGGAAAGGAACACAACCTGCAGTTTGCAGCAGAAAATGATTGGATAGCCGACATTGCTAGTTTCTATTCGGACAAACCCAGCAAACTTTTTATTGAAACATTGGAGCCCTCACAAATCCTGCTTATTGAAAAAAATGATTTGCTCTATTTTTATAGACATTATCCCAAGTTTGTGCGATACTTTAAGGTGATCTTTGAAAACAAGTTTGTAGAGATGCAAAATAGGGTACTTCAAAACATCAGCTCCACTGCCGAAGAACGCTATCTTACTTTCTTGGAACAATATCCGGGGTTATCGAACAGAATACCAAGCATTCAGATTGCATCTTACCTTGGCATCACACCCGAGTTCTTAAGTAAGGTGCGCAAAGATCTTACGGGTAAATAATTAGTACCACACTAACTTCGTTACAAAACAATTGCATCTAATTCTTAAGATACATTAACTTTTTCTGCTTTCAGCGCAAGCACATTGCTTAAAAAAAGCAATGAAAAATTTAGAAGAAGAACGAAAAGCGTTTGAATCATTAGGATCAATTTATCCAAATCATCATCAGGTTATAGTAGAGAAGGTGACCATGGCAGACGTCACAAGCTGTTGGTTCATCCCTGACGTTGTGGTGAGCAAAGAGATAGTGATTTACTTTCATGGGGGAGGGTTTATTTACGGTTCTATTCGATCGCATAGTGCTATGGTGAGTCATATAGCTTCAGCCATCGGTCGTAAGATTTTATTTGTAGAATATTCACTGGCGCCTGAGAAGCCATTTCCTTTTGCATTGAATGAAGCAACAGCTGTGATTGATGATTTGTTACATCACGCACCCGATACCATGTTTGCATTAATGGGCGACAGTGCCGGTGGAAATCTGGTAATGAGCACCGCGCTGAATTTGAAAGATCTGAATATGCAGTTACCGATTTACCAGGTGCTTATTTCACCTTGGGTAAATATGGAAACAGATTATGCCAGTTATCATGAAAATGAAAGACTCGATCCAATCATTACCAAGGAATTTGTGAAGTATGCAGCATCACATTATGCGGGCGATCATAGTTTATCCAACCCATTGGTTTCTCCAGCGCTGGGATCATTCATCGGTTTTAGTCCAACATTGATCATGGTAGGTGCGAAAGAAGTATTGCGTGACGACGCGGTGCATCTGCATCAGGCCTTGAAGAAAACAGGCAGCACTTCGGTATTGAAAATGTTTGATGACGTTACCCATGTCTGGACACTCACAAACATCAGCTCGAACGATAGCAAAGAAGCTTTGCGTACCATTAAGGAATTTGCGGCTTCGGTAAGCAGTACGCTTGTGATCTAACAAGAATATTTTTCTTTTAAACACCTGCCTCTTTGGTTGGGCAGGTGTTTACTTATACCTACGGACTGCGCTAAGAAAATTCCTTTAAGTATTTTTTGGGAGGTCGCAAGTAGCATAAGAACTATGTCGCACAAAACGAAACTTGGTTAGTCGACATTATAAATTAATTTAGCGTTTAGAATATTAAACATGAGTGGATTTATTGCAATTGAAGGGTTAGATGGATCGGGCAAATCAACGCAAATTGACTTGCTGATTAATTATCTGAACACTAAAGGAATTCAAACTAAATTTGTACACTTTCCAAGGGCTAGCGAAGGTGTCTTCGGTCATTTAATTTCAAAATTTCTGCGAGGCGAATTTGGTTCTGTCTCTGATGTTCATCCACAACTTGTAGCACTGTTGTTTGCCGAAGATCGAAAAGAATTTTCAACGGTGATCAACGATTGGTTAGCGAATGACTATTTTGTTCTTGTAGATCGCTATGTATTATCCAACATCGCATTTCAGTGTGCAAAGTTAAAGGAGGAAGGTGAAAAAAAATATTTAAGAGACTGGATTAACGATTTTGAATACGAATACAATAAAATTCCTAAGCCTGATTTTTCAATTTACCTGGATGTGCCTTTTGAATTTGTAACGCGATCGCTGGAAGAACGCAGGATAAAAAAAGGAAGAGCCTACCTGAATGATAAAGATGATATTCATGAGAATGACTATTCACTTCAAAAAGCGGTGAAGCAGGAGTATGAAACCTTGTGCAAGTTAGATGACACTATTCATAAGATTAATTGCTTTGATTCAGCACATCAAATGAGAGCAATTGAATCGATCCAACGTGAGATTATTGAAATGATTAATGTTAAGATCCGTTAGACTTTCAAGAAATGTTTTTGATATAATCATTCCTAAATCAGCCATGATAGACTTATGTAGCGAAAGTAACACGAATGTGAAATTGTTATTTAGCTTGATCAGCTTCTAACAGGTAAGTATAATAATCTGTTGTGCGGGTGTATGTATGATTTTTGTCTTGTAGCACATTGCTGCTAACAGTAAAAGAATGGTAATTAACATGCGGTTGAGGCTTATGTGCATAGTAGATGAAGTCTTTGTCCTTTCCGATGTCCTCTGCGAGGGGCTTGAAAGTTGGCACATCAGCTTTAAAACTTTTGGCGCCTATTTCAAACCAGTTGCCGTTACGGGAGTAAACGATGTCATCATGTTTGGCGGACCTACTATAGTAATATGAACCCGAAGTGGTTTTATCAATACACTTCCCTAAAGGAGTTAAGAAAAAATTGAGAAGTCGGACGATCGTGATCACCATATGATGCCGTAGTTATTTTATTATTGTTGACTATCGTTACCGCGAGTTGCATAGACGGCATGCCTAAACTTTCTATGAAGTCTGTTATCGAAGGGGAAAACTTGCACGAACAACACTGCTGTAACTTCGTTTACCGGATCAACCCAAAACAACGTGCTGGCTGCACCATCCCAAAAAAATTCGCCGACTGCTCCTTTATTTTCTTTTTCAGATGCAGGTTTCTGTAAACGAACGGCAAAGTTGATACCAAAACCAACCTGACCCTTAGTTGGCAACCACATTCTTTCAGTCACGGTATCGGCGAGGTGGTTTGTAGCCATAAGCTTTACTGTTTCAGGTTTTAGAATGGTGACATTATTATAAGTACCGGCATTTGCGAGCATTTGTGCAAACTTCATGTAATCATCAACCGTTGATGTTAGCCCAAAGCCTCCAGGCTTTAATGGCCACTCCTGGCTGTTGAAAGCGTTTGCTTCCTCATCAGGAATTCTTTTAAGACTATCCTTATTAATAATACGATATTCGGCAGCGAGTGCAGGCTTGTCTTCTTCAACAGGAACGTAGCGCGTTCTAGTCATTTGCAAGGGATCAAGAATATTTTCTCTTACATATTGATCAAATGATTTTCCTGACAAACGTTCTACAAGGCGCGCCTGAACATCAACAGAAACTCCATAAGACCATTCTTCTCCTGGATGAAAAGCCAACGGTAGGCTTGCTAATTTTTTTGTCATCATGGCCAAGGTATTTTCTTTATTCATCACATCCGCTTGCTGAACAATTTTGCCTAATACAGGATGTTCTGCTCTTGCAAAGCCAGCCGTGTGCCGGGTGATATCACGAACGGTAATTGGCCGGTGTGCGGGTTCGAGTATCATCTGCCCGGAGGCATCAGTGCCAGTAAATACTTTCACGTCCTTGAATTCTGGCAAATACTTCGACAGCGAGTCATCTAAATGGAAGGCACCCTGCTCGTATAACTGCATCAGTGCTGTGCCTGTAACCGGTTTTGTCATAGAATAAATTTGAACAATCGTATTACGACTCATGGGCTTGTTAGCTTCCCTGTCGGCAAACCCAAATGCATTAAAATATACTTCTTTATCTTTTTCAAAGATCAATGCGGATATTCCTGCTACGTATCCTGAATCCACGTGATTTTTTAACGCTGCGTCTATACGGTCCTTTACTTGTTGGGTAATTACAACGGAGCCGCTCTGCTTGTCGTCATTCTTCTTCGAAGGGCTACAAGCGATTATACATAGTAAAAATCCGATGGCGTAAATACTTTTTGTCACGAGAATCGATTTGAGTTTTCTAAATAAAAAGTAATGTAGTAAAGTTGGATGGATTATAAAATTGAACGTCTTGTATTTGCTATCCCCATTTTTATGGTGATATGGTTCCTGAGTTGATATTGGTCACCTTAACAACTGTACAAATCTTTGTGTTGTATATAAATTGTTAAGCGTATTTTGCAACATGTTTACGAGAGCAGAGGCGTCGCGCATCAGGCAGGAATTCTGGACTATTTTTGGCAGATATATGAGTCCGGTACTTTCAGCAGAAGGTATGAAGATCAACTGGGTTAACTATCATACGCGGCTCAAGGATGTACATTTTCGGATGGACGCAGGTCAGAAGTCCGCTGCAATTTACATTTCCATGGAGCACAGTGATGTTGACATGCAGGAACTGTACTTTGAACAATTCCTTGAGTTTAAAAACCTTTTACATGGTACATTAGAAGAGGAGTGGGAGTGGCAGTTGCACACACAAGTTGCTGACGGCAAAGTAATCAGCAGAATTTATAAAGAGATGAAGGGTGTCTCGGTTCTAAACAAGGATCAATGGCCGGACTTAATTTCCTTCTTCAAACCACGGATCATTGCGCTGGACGCTTTCTGGGAGAATGCGAGGTATACTTTTGAAGGAATGAGGTAACGCGACTCATTAAAGGTTTACACCTTGGTTATTTAGTTAGTATCACACGATTGTCATTACCATCATCATCATCATTATCATTATCATTGTGGTTATCGAAATCCTCATCATCATCTGAATCAAAATCGTCGTCTCGATCTTCATCCATGTCTAGGTTGATATCAATATCTTCGTGAATGTCTTCATCAATGTCAATATCAAAATCTTCCTGTAAGTCTACTTCAACATCTTCTTCAATATCGATGTTAATATCCTCGTGGATGTCTTCTTCAATGTCGATGTCAATATCCTCATTGATTTCAATATTCATCTCCATCTCCATGTCCATGTCAAAATCAAATTCTTCATGCTCGTCATCTTCTTGTGCATCATAGATTTTCACCAATCCATCTTCTCTGGACGACGTTGAAGACTGATGCGGATTTACTTGTGCAAAGGTGGTACAAAAGGCAAAAACGGAAGCAATGATTCCGATCAGTAAGAGTAAGCTTTTATTGTTTATCATAACAGTAATTTAATAGTAATACCACCGCCTCAACAATTGGTTACACCACCAGTTAATCTTTTTTAATATTATACAAGAATTAAGAAAAGACTGCTGCTATAAGCTTGTAATTTCTCTAACTAACTCTATTGAGAGATGTGGATTTAAATGTTGCCTTAGATCAGCAAAGGCTGATTTCTAACAGAACTAGTAGGCATCAAGCTGAATAAGATTAACTTCTAGCCTCTTTTTCCGGTACCGCGATTCGAGCGTGAATAGCCTTTGGGTTTGGAATACTTCATCTTTACTTTTTTCTCCTTTGGCATTCGTGCTGGTGCTAAGTCTGGCATGTTATAGGCCGCTTTAGCAGAAGATGTATTTTCAGGCCTTTTATGAATACTAGCACATGCACTGATGATAATAGAAGCGAGAATAAAAGGTAGAGCAGCACGTTTCATACAACACAATTTATTTCAAAAATCACTAAAAATGTGCCATTGACGCTTTTGAGCTTATTAAAGATTCCAAATGATCGGCCTTATAGTTTTTATTTTTCGTATTGGGCACGCATATATAGCTACTCATATTCAATACTTCCTCACTAGTACAATCCTAAGTTTGTGTAGCTTTGTAAAAATATCTATGCTTTGATAGCCATCGGACAACATCATGAATTGACAATATTACGTCCCACTACGGTTGGACTTTTTCTGGGTGATGAATCTGGAGAAGAAGATATATTACTCCCGAATAAATATAGTCCTGAGGAATTTGATGTAGGACAGAAAATTAAAGTTTTTGTCTATCGCGATCACGAAGAAAGAAAAATTGCTACTACACTAGAGCCAAAGATCTTGTTGCATCAGTTCGGCTTTCTGCGTGTAACATCCGTTACCAATGTTGGTGCTTTTATGGATTGGGGGCTGGAGAAAGAGCTGATGGTTCCCTTCCGCGAGCAACGACAGAAAATGGAAGCAGGTCGGTGGTACATTGTATACCTCGATGTTGATAAAAAAACGGATCGGTTGTATGCAACTAATAAAATAGAGAAGAGGCTAAACAATGACACAGTTACGGTTGAAGAGGGTGAAGCCGTAGAGGTGATGATCATGAAAAAGACAGATCTTGGTTTTTCCGTCATCGTAAATCAACAACATGAAGGCTTGATCTTTGAAAGTGACATCTTCACAAAACTAAACATTGGTGAAAAACTAACAGGTTATGTAAAGCAAATTCGTGAGGATAATAAAATCGATATCACGCTGCAGCCTATTGGGTTTAAAAATTTCAATGATCCCAATTGCGAGGCTATTCTTAACAAGCTGAAGATGCGAAAAGGATTTTTACCCATCACTGATAAAAGTAGTCCAGAAGAAATTTACGCTCAGTTTAATATCAGCAAGAAGGCTTATAAAAAAGCAATAGGCACACTGTACAAACAACGAAAGGTCACGCTTCAGGAAGATGGAATTAAATTAATATAAGTGTAACATAACTAGTCGTCAGATAACAGTACTTTTAAATCTTCATACAATCTTTGGTCATCTTTTATAGCTTCAGCATTTACATGCGGTCGTAAATCATCTGCTTTCTTGAGGAAATTTATTGCTGATTTCTGGTTGGCCATCCTGTTGGCAACATCAGCTCTGAGGACTAGAACTTTAAATGTGACATCATGATTTAGGCCTCGCTCGGTGTTAAGTGCTTTATCTAAAACTTTTGATGCTGCATGCAAATCTCCTTTTCCATCCGCAAGCCGACTCCCTAGTTCATAGGCTTTTTCCATTGGTGTACCAGCGAAATTAGGATCGTTATTATTTTCCGGGTATACCAGACTATCTACTTTTGGAATAGGTTGACCAATACGGATGTAGTTCCCTCCGGGGTCTACAACGATAAATTGTCTTACGCCATAAGATGGAATATCTTTTAATGGATTAATTCTCGGAATTCCTCTCACCGGTAATTTACCTACCAGACTTTTAATTCCCGCTGTAAAGGATTTATACAACTCATCGATGTCATAAACGATCAGGTAACAGGTACTATAATTGTTCTCTGGTTTATGTTCTTTCATCACAAAGAAATGCAATTCTATTTCCCGAAGTTTTAACGCTGCGTAAGTATTGGGTTGCTTCTGCCGATAGGTAATGGTAAAGCCTAATGACGAATAGAATTCCAAAATTTTATTGATGGAATTGCAAGGTAATAGGGGAATAGCAAATTCTTTCTTCTGCTGATCAGCCATGATGCGTTAATTTTAGTCCCCCAAAGAACCATGCTATCTTTTAATAAAAATTGTAACTTTTCGACATTCAGGATATTCTCCTTGGAAGCTTACGCATGATTTTAAAATAGCTGGTTGGATGAAAACCGGAAAACGATTTGAAATCGTGAATGAAATGCGACTGATCGAAGTAACCACAGTCTAAGGCAATTGTTGTAAATGACTCGTTAGTGGAAAAATTATCTAAAGCAGATTCAAATCTGATAATTTTTGCATAAGTCTTTGGCGTAAAGCCCACGGCTTCTTTAAACAACCGCTCAAATTGCCGTTGTGAAATGGCATATTGTTTCGATAGCACGCCCACTTCAACTAATCCTTTCACTAGGTTAACGCGATGTACCGCATCTTCGATAATTCTGTTTCTAACTGGCTTCACACAAGCTTTCAGAAATTGCGATACGATTCTCACCCTTTCAGTATTGCTATGTGCGGAAAATACCTGGTCTTGAAGATCATCACCTTTGCTACCAAGAAATATTTTAAGATCTATGAACTGATTCGTTAAGTCGGCTGCGGAGATAGCAAACAGAGATGAAATAGCATGCGGTTGAAATTCAACTCCAAATATTCCTACATTCTCATTGGAGATGAATTGCGTATGTGTTTTAGATTGGCCTTGTATGCCTGATAAAAATGATTTGGTTAATTCACCATTCGGTGTTACTTCACTAAATGCGCCCTTGTAATGAAAGATAAGTTTCGCATTACTGGTGGCGATTGAAAAATGTGTGAACTGATGTTCTTCATGTACATCAACTTCGCCCACCCAAAAGTATTTAACATATTTCGCTATTTCTTCTGTAGGCTTGATCCTGTGATACCTCATTTTGATATTGTCAAAATCAAATTTATAGAATAAATCTTTTAATGATTTGAAATCAACTTGATTTTGGAAGATCTAGAGGCCAAGTGTTAAATAAGCGGCATCTTGATTAGATCGCCTAAAGCCTTATTCAGTTTTTGATTCTCATTAAATTCTCTCTAGTCGCTTTTTTACTATACGTGTGAACACATCGGTTATCTTATTAAAATTATAATTGAGAGACCAGTCGTTACGTACCACTTCCTTTTAAGCTACAATCAAGACTTGAAGATCCTAAACTATTGGCGTTGGTAGAAACAACCATCCTAGGCTGTGGACGAGGAAGAATAGTAGCTTACACAAAAAGTAATTCCTCTTTGACATATGAAGCCAATGTAACGCCTGCGTTTGTTCCCACAACAGAACAATTAAATGCATATTTAAAGCTATTGATTCTGATATCCTCCACTAACTGAGAACACAATTTGGCTTAATAGAGTCGATTGTAATATGAAGGAATAATTTGAAGGAGGGGAGGAAAATATTCCCTCCCTTAAGTTCCTCATATATTGTAACCGCCATCAATAGTGATAGCCGTTCCCGTAATAAATTTACTTTCATCGCTTACGAGATAACTTACTAACGCTGCAATCTCCTCGACTTTACCATAACGCTTGAGAGCAAGAGAATTTATAAGTACTGGTGCGAAGTCGCTATTTGCCGGATTCATATCAGTATCAATCGGTCCTGGTTGAATTAAATTTACTGTAATCTCCTTATCACCAAGATCTCTCGCCATTCCTTTAGTTAAGCCTATCAACGCTGACTTACTCATGGCATAAAGACTTCCGCCTGGAGATGAAACACGGTCAGCCATATTACTTCCGATGGTAATAATCCTTCCACCCTTTTTCATTTCGCGACTGGCAAACTGTGAAGCGACAAAGACTGCTTTTACATTCACATCCATCATTTCATCGAATTCAGCAATCGAATATTCTTCAATCGATTTATGCATAAAGATGCCCGCATTGTTGATCAAGAAGTCAATGCCGTTAAATTTTTTAATTGTTGTTTCCAACGCTTTAATCATTGCCTTTGCGTCCGCATTATTAGCTACGATAGCTTCCCCTTTGGTTCCATTGGCTTGAATAGCATGGAGAACTTCATCTGCCTTATCAAGGTTTTTGCCGGAATGAGTGAAAACTACATTTGCACCTTCTGCTGATAATCTTTTTGCAATAGCTGCGCCCATGCCACGGCTGCCACCAGTGATAAACGCAACTTTTCCTTTTAACTTTTCCATTGTACTTATTTCTTTAATAATTTCTTGCTAGGTAGCAAAGGCGCTGTACTTTTGTAAGTACTGACGAAATTGTTAGGTACTTACTAAATCATAAGAAATGAGAAAAACGAGCTCTTCTAACGCTGTTAATGAGAAAAAAATCATTGCTACTTGCGGAATGGGTTATGCTTTGTCAATGATTGGTGGCAGGTGGAAGTCTAATATTTTATGGAGGTTATTACTGGATGGCAGGCTTCGCTATAGCATGCTTCGTAAACTTATTCCCGATATATCTGAACGAATGCTGATTGCGCAGTTAAGAGAACTTGAAGCAGATCAACTTGTGAAGCGAATAGTACACCCTGAAGTTCCTCCGCGAGTAGAGTATGAGTTAACAACACTGGGAGCATCAATGAAACCGATGTTGCAAAGCATTTCTGACTGGGGCGAGATGCATCGTGATACTACTGCGGTGAGCAATTAATCCGTAACCAATCGCAGTTGAAAGATTCTAAGTGGTCTATTTAGGATTACTTCCGAAATGCAGTACAGATTATAAGTTGATCGGGGTCATCATCAATATGATTTTAAAATAAAAGAGGTATGCTTACGGGCTTACCTCTTTTATGCTTGTTCCAGGAGTTGTGCTCGTGGGTATATATTTAATATTTACTTGACTACTTAAAATATTATGCCCATCCATTTGGATTGATGAGATACATTGTTGTTGGTGATAGAATATTTTTTTTGATTCTATTCTGGGAAGTTAAGTTACTTCCAAACCTATATGGTAGGATATCCTCCTGTCACCTGAACAGTCGAACCAGTCATGTAACTGGAATCTTCAGAAGCAAGCAATACAAATGCCGGAGCAAGTTCTGCGGGTTGTCCCGCTCTCTTCATGGGTACGCTCTCCCCAAAAGATTTAATGTGGTCGGGAGACATGGTTGATGTTATCAACGGTGTCCATATAGGCCCCGGTGCAACACAGTTAACCCTGATGCCTTTCTCGGCCCAAAGTTGCGCCAGACTTACTGTAAAATTTTGAATGGCTGCCTTTGTTGCAGAGTAGGGAATAAGTTTAGGAGGAGCTTTATAAGCATTTACAGAAGTTGTATTAATAATAGTACTGCCCGGTTTCAGGTGTTGTTCAGCTGCCTTGCACAAATAAAACAACGGGTAAATGTTAACCTTAAATGTTCTGTCCCATTCTTCTGTCGATATCTCTTGTAACGATTCACGTTCCATTTGGAAGGCTGCATTGTTCACAAGAATGTCGATTGATCCAAATTCCTTAACCGCGCGATCAACAATCGCTTTACAATGTTGCTCATCACTAATATCTCCAGGAATGGCTACTGCCTTTCTTCCTGCTTTTTCAATTAGGGCTGCCGTTTCTTTGGCATCATCGTGCTCATTGAGATAGGAGATCATGACATCCGCCCCCTCTCTCGCGAACGCAATTGCAACTGCCCGTCCGATACCTGAATCTCCTCCTGTAATGATCGCCTTTCGACCTGTTAATTTTCCTGATCCTTTGTAACTATTTTCACCATGATCTGCCTTTGGTTTAAGGTCTTTTTCATGGCCGGGTATCGGTTGTTGCTGTTCTGGAAATGGCGGCTTAGGATATTTCTCTAATGGATTAGCAATGGTGCTGCTCTCTCTTTCTTCAGTTGTAATCATATGCAATAATATTTTTGTTTCCTTAAAAAGGAACATAACTATGCCACTAAGTTTACTTTAAGTAAAGACTAGAGGTGTAGAGTAATTGTTTCCGGTGTCGCAAGTTAATACACATTACACAAGGGGAAACGAGCAACAGCGGTTGTGTAACGGCAAAAGTCTCGCAGTCACATATAAGTGTGTTTACTCGTTGAAATTTTCATGCAATCGCTAACCTGTTTTATTTGCACTCCACAATTCAACGCCATCTGACAAGTAAGAAGCATGGGTCACTTTTCCTGAAGAATCTTTTGTGAATATAATTTTGCTATCTCCAAAGTCATTGTCTTCATTGAAGCGAATGAAAACTGTTTCCGTTTGAGGGATAAGTTCATCTTGCGGCAGCATGTTTATCAAGCCTTTCAGATATAACTTATCTTTATCTTTCACTATAGTAAAACTTCTCTTTTCATTAATCCGGTAACTGCCGACATATAAATTGTACGCTTTCTCATTTATCGTGATCGTTGCTTTTGGTCTTACGGGTAATTTTGTTGATTGCCCGGATGCCCATATCCACTGACCATTTACTTTAACGAAAACAGCGGCATTTCTCAATGTGTTATAGGTGCTGTCCTTCCTATTGAAAGCTCTTCCTTTTTTTATAACAATAGCCGTGGTGTTATTAAATATTCTTACTTCATGATTCAATGTTTCTATTTCAGATCGTTGCACCATCAGTCTCCCGTTCTTTGCATTCTCCAGGTAGTGCTGCCTGCTTTCGGCCGCACCCGTGGAATGAATGAAAATGAAATCTTTGCTCATGTACCTGGACATTTGTAGCGTATCCGATTTCAGCGTTGCCTCTTGCAGTAACTTTTCTGTTCGTTTTACTTCTTCAATAACTAATGGTAATTCTTGAAAGCAATATGCACAACTTGAAATAAGTGTAAAGCAAAGCAGTTTGATGAGAGAAAAAATGAGCTTCATTTATTTCCTTGCTACTTTCAAATTTGTTTCTCCTTCTCGTTTTGCTTTTTGTACTACCAGGTCTCCAACTTTTTTACCGAGCTCAATTCCTACCTCGTTATCTATCCGGAAATGTATGCCACCTTCAAATCTTGACTCTCCGGCTTCAACTGCTTTTTCTTGAAAGTACTTAGCGTCATAAGGAAAAAAATAACTCATCACTGTAGCCATGGCACTGCCTAAGGTAGCGTGTCCTGAGGGATAGCTTGGATGTGCAGGCGATCTTTTAAAAAGCGATACGTAGGTTGTATCATATTGATCGGGCCGTAAACCAAGGTAAGTGTATTTGGCATCAAAGCATGCTATGGCAGCATCATATCGTGCTATACTTACAAGCGCATAGATCCTTGCAGCTTTCGGAGGATTTAGATTGATTTGATGTTCGAAAATCTTTGTGTTAAGGGTCTGCGTCCAGAAATCCTGACTCGCCCAGTAGTAAGCTCTGGCAGTAGACTGGAAGTTAGGTTTGAATGCTTTTAATTCTGCCATGCCTTTAGCACAATCAGGTGGCGGGCCTGGCCTGAACTGGCTTCCTGAATCAAGTACCCATGTCTTGTAGGTACCACCCAATGGATTAACAGGTTTATCTGAATACCATTTGCCTGAACTCTTTAAGAATTGTGCTTTAGATTCTGCACCAAATCCATCAGTCTTTGCTCTTACAATTATTTTTTCTGCTACTCTTCTACCTAACTCCAGTCCTGCAGCAACGTCGCTGGGATAGGCAACACCCGCTGCTATCCGTGATTGTGCACACTGCTTTGCTAGCGCGTGAATTGAATCAGCTTTCGCAGGCACTACATAGCTAATAATAGCCGCTGCAGCACCAGCAGCAACAGCCTGCTCACAAGGATAAGATGGACTATCAGGTGTAGGGATAAAAGATTTTAAATCAGCGTTTGATTTTATTGGCCGGGGTCTGTTATATAAGTATTTGCTATCCCATGCAGTAATTGTAGCATCATAAATGGCAACATGCATTAATGATAATAACCTGCTTACGGTTGGCTGATTTGCGAGAGAAGAAGCAATGTCTTCCCAACGATACCCGGGAGCGCCACTATTCCAATGTTGAATCTGCGCTTGAACGGCACTGTCAATATTGTTTTGCGCCTGCCTGATTACTTTCAACTCTTCTTTTGTAGAAGAAGTGGGCGGAGGAGGAAGTGTCATTTCTTTTCCTGAAGAAATGACTAACGTTTTCCAGTTTCCAGCCTGAGGTTCGACTTGGGCACGCACAGTGTTAAATGAGAGCATTAAGCTTAACAGAATAAATAGAGGGAGCACTTTTATCATAGTTCAAACATTTAATTCGCAATAGAGATACCTTCTGATGGGTTCAGTTCACAAAGCAATACCTTCCCTTTAATAAAAAGAAATACTTAATTTTAATGGACTAATGCCGAAAAAGCATTAATCGATTGACAATCTATATTATTGCTGGTTGGTCTTTTAGTATTTACAGAAGCAGTTAGTGAAATGAAAGTTGCGTTATGGATATTCAGACTCTGCAGAATTTTTTAAAGGTTGCCAATTCACTTCACTTTACAAAAGCATCGAAAGACGCTTTTATTGCACAGCCCGCCTTAAGCCGACAAATCAAACAACTTGAAGAAGGTTTAGGAGCACAACTGTTTAAACGAGACAAGCGCAATGTTCAATTGACGGAAGCAGGTGCTTATTTTAAAAAGGAAGTAGAAAAGTTGCTGCAACAATTGAATCACGCTTGCAAGCGCACGTTGCAAATACATAAAGGCGAAGCTGGAGAGATACGGATAGGATATACGCACTCGGCTATGCAAACTTTCTTACCCGTTGTTATTCGGCAGATTAATCAACACATGCCTGAAATGCGTACAGTGTTATTGGAGTTAACAAACCTTCAGCAGGCTATTGCATTACAAAGTAAGGAGCTCGATGTAAGCTTTTCTACTAACCCTGTTGTGCAGGGAAATCTCAACAGTAAAGTTCTTTTGCGCGATAATTTTGTTGTAGTGCTTCCGCTTGATCATCCGGTTAACGAAGATAACTACACTGACTTTTCAGTTTTTGCCAATGAAGGATTAATACTTCCACCCAAGTATGATAGTTATCTATACGTTGCCACGATTGAGTCAATCTGTCTTGATGCAGGCTTTGTACCTAACATTGTGCATGAGACGCCATTTGCAAGCACAGGCCTGCGACTGGTGGAAGCCGGTATTGGAATTACAGTCGAGCCAAAATCAGGACTAAGACTTCATCCTTCAGGCGTAAAATTTATTGAATTAAAAAACATTCCTCAGAAGGCGGAGCTCACCATGCTCTGGCATGATGACATTGAAGAAGAAAATCCGTTATTGTTGGACCTCATGCTTAAGTTTTATAAGTCTTACGAAAAGCAAACCATTAGCAAAATACCTAATGAAAATTTCATTTAATTCCTCTATAAACGCTGATAGATAATTTAATGTTGAATTTAGATATCAGAAAGATAAGGCTGAATGCCTAGCTGTTCAGAACTAATGTACCTATGTTCTTTACCTTGAATGAAATAAATCAATATGAAAGCTGGCTAAAGAATCAAGAAAATGGTGATACGAAAGAGGCTTACACAGATCAATATTTTGTTGCAACGCTTCAAACTTAAATCGCTGGTTGGGGTGGATTTTCTCACAACACTATCAGTAAAGAAACCACATTGACCTGAGGTTTTGTTGATCGCGAGTATCACAAAGAGGGATAGGCAAAATGTTGTTTCAATATCGAATTCAGCAAATACGAAATTTATTTAGATACTACTGTACTACTGATACCACTCAACATAGCTATGCATTTTTCTTAAAACAAGGATTTGAGATCGTTAAAATAACGGATCATTTCTATGCTCCTGGGATGAATCCCTATGACATGATGTTAAAGTAGTGAAGCCGTATTTAAAAGATTTCTCTATCTTTAAAAATAAACTGCTAATGAATGGCTCCCCAGGATAGATCTAGAACTATAGATGAGAAGAAAATTAACATTGTAAACAAAAATGGTCCGGTAATCATCATAGAAGATGATACCGATGACCAGGAGATTTTAACCGAGATTTTTCAAAAATTAAACTACCCAAATCAGGTGATTTTCTTTTTTGATGGACAAAAGGCGCTCGACTATATCAATGAGACCAATGATCTACCGTTTCTTATACTTTCTGATATCAACATGCCCAAGCTTGATGGATTTGCGCTGAGGGAAAAACTGAAGACCGATGCGAAACTGAATATTAAGTGTATTCCTTATTTGTTCTTCTCCACTGCATTAAATCAAAAAGCTGTAATCGATGCCTATAGTTTGTCAGTACAGGGTTTTTTCGTCAAACAGAATTCCATGTTGGAGTTGGAAAAAACCATTACTGCAATTATGGAATATTGGAGAAGGTGTGCTGCCCCAAATGATTTCCCAGAGTAACTACTGCTCTTCTTGGCATGGCAAGATTTTACATACTCTTTACAACCTTTTAAATCGCTGCTACTCTTAAAAGAGGTTGACTAGCGGAATTTTAAAGGTTAACCTTGTATTATGGCTAAGAGGATACTTATTGCTGAGGATGATCCTGATATCCTATTCATTCTTGAGATCGTTTTAAGCGAGGCAGGCTATGCAGTAGAACTTATGGCTGAAGGAAGTTCTATTTTGCAGCGGAAGAAACAGTTGCCTGACCTTTTTATATTGGATAAAGAAATGCCGTTAGTGGATGGACTAACAATTTCGAAACACCTGAAGTCCCAAGAAGAAACCAAGCACATTCCTATTATCATGATCTCCGCTTATCATAAAGCTCACAAAAAGGCAAAAGCGGTAGGTGTAGAGGCTTTTATCGATAAGCCATTTGAAATACATGACCTATTAAAAACCGTCAGCAAATATATCAGCAACGAAAGTAGAGCCACTATTTTATAACTGTTTTGTACTAGCGTGCTATTCAATTCAAGAGAAACTTCTTCACTAGGACGGCATTCAAAAGCTTTTTGAGTTTTCCTTAATCTCGCCAACCGAGTTCTATTTAATCTTAATGGACCGATAACATTTTACAGCTTTTCGTTTCAAAACCAGAGTTGGGTCGTTAAAATTTAAACTTTAAAACTTTTTTCTATTCCTCAATAGGGGTTCGCGCTTGTTCTATTGTCATATAGCAAACAAGCATTATAAAAGTAATTGATTCCTTGCCATGATCTCAATTGTTAATTATTATACAGCCTCCGAGACCTTTTCTTTCGACCTTAGCTTTTTAAGAAAAAGGCTTGCAAATGTTTCCTGGTTTAGCAATCTTTCAATGCCATCAGAAGAGAACCGTATTTTCTTATTTCTTGACTTAAACAACTCTACTGCCATAGCTGAGAACATGGGTCATTTAAAATACAGCATGTTTTTGTCCCGCTTCTTTAAGGATTTTCAGGCAAGTTTGAAAGCAACGAAAGGACAGATCTATCAATATGTTGGAGATGAGGTAGTAGTAAGCTGGCCATATTCGGAGCAAAACATACAAGAAAGTGTTAGGTTGATTAATCATTTTCAGCATGCTTTAAGAACTCATTCACAGGTGTATCATAAAAAGTTTAGTTGTATTCCAGATTTTAAAGCAGCGCTCCACCATGGTAAAGTAGCAGTTTCAAGAATCGGAATTAGGAAAGTTTATCGTGGAGACATTCTGAATACATGTGCACGCATGCTTGAACTTGCCTCTAAGTTTAAGATCGGGCTAGTGGCTTCTACTGCATTTGCTGAAGGCATGAAGCAGAAACAGGACTACGATGTTAAAGAAATGGAGGATGTTGTGATTCGAGGAAAAGCTCAATCAATGAAAATATATTCTATAAGCTAGCCAAAATCCACAAAGCTCGCAGTAGGCATATTTAATTATATTCAGCAGGGCAATAAAAATCGCTCGTAAAGAAATTCAAACTATAAGTGACCTGATTTTATTCAGGCCACTTATTTTAAATCGGCATCGAGTGCCTCGAAGTATTATCATCTAACCATTAACATCTTTTTGTTGTCAACAACATTACCATTAACAATAAGGTGATAAATATAACTTCCGGTTGATAGCAGGTTTCCTGGTATTTCTAGTTCCCCTTCTTCTCGGTCTACCAAATCCTTACTATAAACTTCTTGTCCTGCAGCATTGATTATTTTTAATTGTGCGGAAGAAACATCGCTCGGAATATAATATTTAATGAGAGTGGATGCGCCATAAGGATTCGGATAATTTTGCCACAGCTTTGCACCAGAACTATGTGAAACTTCTGTTTCTTCGCCTTTTAATGAAGCTATTTCCGTTCTTAATTGTTCTATCAGTGCATTCTGCTTTTCTGCCGTCATTTTTAATTCTTTCACTGCATTCACCAGCATATAAGTGACAGCATTGGCATCATAATCAAGATATTTTTCCTTTGTTCCGGTTGAATCTTCATAAACAAACTCGTCAACTGTATGCGGAGCAATGTCCTTCATTTCCTGCGCAATCACACCTACATATTTTTTTTCAGTTGGTAATCCAGCCTTTCCATTATAACGGAACCACACGGGCTTGATCTGCATAATTTGTTCCAATCCCTCCTGATATGGTTGTATCTCATGCTTTAATCTTTTATCTGATGCAACGGTCCAGCTACCACCACCTGGTTTTGCAGCAATGCCATTAACATGAAGTAGATATCCAGGCGCAGCGGTACCAATGCCAACTCTGATGGTGTTAGCTGCACCGTTCACTCCTTTGATGGACCCTAGTACCAAAGCGTTTGATACAGTGACATAAGACTTGTAACCCAACGCGGTACAATTTACGAGATTCGCCGATGAAGGACCTGCTGCCTGTCCTAATGCAGTATTTCCAATACCGGTAGTGTTGTTGATACCTGCATAGCGTCCGATAAATGTATTTTCACCACCCCCTGTATTTTTTTGTCCTGCATTGGTTCCTACAAATACATTGCGATAACCTGTACTGTTAGCGGTCCCGCTTAGAGTTCCTAGAAATGTGTTGCTGGTACCAGTAGTGTTAGCAAAGCCGGTCTTTGAACCCATAAATGTGTTCAGTGTTCCTGTTGAGTTTTTTTCTCCGGCACTAAAACCGATGAAAGTATTATTTGATGCTGTCGTGTTATTATAGCCGGCCCGACCTCCAAAGAAGCAATTGTTGGAGCCTGTTGTATTGGTGTAGGCTGCAGCACTTCCAAAGAAAGAATTACTTTCACCAATGCTGTTCTGATACCCAGCAAGGTTACCAAAGAAGGAATTACTGTTCGCGGTAGTATTGTTAGATCCTGCAGCCCATCCAACAAATGTATTGCTGAGGCCTGTAGTATTATCGAAGCCCGTGAAGCTTCCAACAAAAGTATTATAACTGCCACCTCTATTTGAATAACCAGCTTGGTAACCGTAATAAGAATTATACCATCCGGTATTGGAAGCAATAGCAGTTTGATAACCAACGAACGTGTTATAACTCCCCGTATTTCCAGTACCACTCTGAAACCCGGCAAAATAATTTCCTGTTTGACCAAGTGACCAGAGGTTGTTGAGTAAAAATGCTAAGAGGAGTACAGCTTTTAAAGAAGTAAAAATTTTCATAAGAAGTTTTTTGAAGTTGATGAATAAAAGAATGACATTTCTTAAATCCCTTTTGCAAGGGAACATGGCGCGTGATACAATCTGAAATCCTGTATCAAGAACCAAAGGAAGGTGATTAATTTATCATCGGGAGCGGCATTATGTTGTTAGCCCTTCCGGAAAATTCCCCTTTTTAATATCAGCAAATAATTACCGATTGTGGTAGTAGATTAGAATGATAAGTTGAAGCAGACTCTCTTGGGCAATACAAGCAAGCTTCTAACAAAACACGCTTACACAGCAGATCATCTTATTAAGAATATAAGTTTACCTTTGTACCTTATTAAACTTTTAAGCAACGCTGACGATGTATTCGAAAAATTGGTTAATAATAAAGGATGATTCGAAAAGGACATATGAGATTTGCGGCCAGTCATCGAACGCTAATGCCTTTACTAATAAAATTTTTGGAATGCAACGGGCTGGTATGAACGTGAGTTTCGTAACGCCACCAGTGACTAACAAGAGTTCAAGTAAGGAGATGATAGCTGTTTCGAACTACACCAAAGAAGAGGGCTTGCATGAAAGACTTTTGGCTGAGTTTAGGGAAATAACAATGCGATCGATGGATGAATGGTAATTCATGACTCTTCATCAGCATTAAATATCCATACAGATGATCTGGGCTGAATTAACCGCACACAAGTTGCAGCGGCAATTATCTGTAGTTTAATCATCAACACTTCATTCATAACATAAATCCTCCTTTGTATATTTGGTTTTGCAAATGCTATGACCAACATCACTACGCTGGAGGAATTTTATAAAGAGACTGCTTCCCTTATTCCTGAAGGAATCAATAAAGAGATCGGGCATTTCAATGTTTTCAGCATCGATGAGATAATGGCCAGGACGCAGGAAAAGCCAGAGATGCCTTATAACAGGCGTGCGTATTATAAGATTAGCTTGATCAGTGGAAGAAACAAAGTAGAATATGCGGACAAGGTAATTGAAATTGAAAAGAATGCGTTGCTCTTTGCAACTCCTCGCATTCCCTATCATTATGTGCCGTATGATGATCAGCAATCAGGACATTTCTGCATTTTTACCAGTGATTTTTTAATCCAAAACAAAAGTGGTGTAGTGCTTGATGATCTTCCAATTTTCAGACCTGCAGGATATCCAGTGTTTCAGTTAACGGATGATGATGCTGCGGAGCTGATGTTCATTTTTAAGAAAATGTCCAGAGAGTTATCCTCGAGTTACACTTACAAATATGATCTACTGCGCAACTACGTTTTGGAATTGATACACCTGGGACAGAAACTGCAGCCAGCAACCACACTATATACTACCCACAATGCATCGGCTCGCGTCTCCTCATTATTTATCGAGTTGCTCGAAAGGCAATTTCCAATAGAACCTCCCCATCAAAAATTGATGCTTCGTACCGCCAAAGATTTTGCCGACAGGCTTTCCGTCCACGTCAACCATTTGAATAAAGTACTGAAAGAGAACACTGGAAAGACTACTACAGAGCTTATCAACACACGTATTTTGCGGGAGGCCAAAATCCTGCTCAAGCAGACAAATTGGAATGTCTCTGAAATTGGCTACAGCCTAGGTTTTGAGGAAGTAGCACACTTCTCGAATTTCTTTAAAAAACAAACTTCATTGGCGCCAGTCGATTTTCGGGCATAAGCAGATTTGAATTTTGCAAACCTTGGATTGATGCTCGCAACTACATATGGCTTGAGCAGATGATCTTTGTGTCATCACAAAAATATAAAAACAGATGGCAACAAAAAGAAAGATCGCCCTGGTAACCGGAGGCAGCCGGGGTCTTGGTAAGGACATGGCACTGAACCTAGCCAAAAAAGGTATTGATGTAATCCTTACCTATAACAGCAAAAAAGATGAAGCACTTGCAGTAGTAAAAGAGATTGAACAATTAGGTAGTAAGGCAATGTCACTGCAGTTCAATGCCGGCGATGTTAAAAGTCTCACTTCTTTTATTGATGCCGTGAAAACAGTACTGAAGAATGGCTTTAATGCCGACCATTTTGATTTTCTTGTTAACAATGCAGGCATTGGGATCTACGCTCCGTTTGCTGAAACTACAGAAGAGCAGTTCGATGAATTGATGAACATTCATTTCAAGGGCGTTTATTTTCTTACTCAGAAAGCGTTGCCCTTAATTAACAATGGCGGCCGCATCATTAATATATCCACGGGCCTTGCACGATTTTCAACGCCAGGTTATGCAGCCTATGCTTCCATGAAAGGAGCAATAGAAACATTAACGCGGTACATGGCAAAAGAACTTGGGGCAAGAGGTATTGCGGTAAACACAGTTGCACCTGGTGCTATTGAAACAGACTTTGGAGGAGGGCAGGTTCGGGATAACGAGCAATTAAATAAGCATATCGCGGGAGTAACAGCGCTTGGTCGCGTAGGCAGGGCGGAGGATATAGGAAGCGTTGTGGCATTCTTGTGTACAGAAGAAGCACACTGGATAAACGCTCAACGCATAGAAGTGTCTGGCGGAATGAACCTGTAATATATGTTCATGTAGACTCCGCCATCCCAAGTGAGCGTGTAAGAGCTGGGGAAAATGAAATATCAGTTTGAAAGGTGATTCATAACATGCCTATTCAAGCATGCTCGTGATGATGGACTCAACAAGAATAGCAACATTTATAACGCTCCTAAACGGGCTAAAATGTAGCTGAATAAGCATTCGCTAAGCTATTGTTTCAAAAGCTTTTTCAGATCAGGATGAGATTGAGAGGTGAGAAATTCAGTGATAGAAAATTCAGCAAGCTCCTGGATAATGAATGGATCTTCGTTGATGATATTTTCAATTTCTTCTTTTGATTTACTGACCGCGAGAATGACTCCACCATTTCGAGGTACTTTGCGACCAGATGCGATAAAAACATTCTTGTTGTAATACTTCTTAAGAAACGCAACATGATCTGCCATATGTGCATCAATCTCTTCTAGCGGTACAATGTAATGGAGGTTTATAATGAACATAATCGTCGGTATACGTAGAATAATAATTTAACAACAAATTTATTTCTTATTTCGGTTCTCTCATGAATTTCAAAATCTCCTTGTAAAGAGGATTAGTTATCCAGAAAAATTGTGTAATCATTGGAACATGTTTTTTTTCTTTTTGGACTTTATAATTCACGGTTGGTACAAAAGCTTTCAAAGCGCTAACAAACTTTTCTGTACTCTTTGAAATGGAGGGATAGGTTTTGCCTCCACGGTAGATCAATAAAGGGGGCATCATATCATGCAGGTGATAAATTGGAGAAGCTTCCTTCCAGATTGCTGGATTGCAAGTAAAGGTTTTAAGGTAAGAATGTCCTTCAGGTTTTTTATCTTCTTTTAAGTATCCATACATATCAAGTCCTGCCGCATCAATAAGAACTACTCCTTTTACTGGATTTTCCATTGCAACAGAATCAAAGTACTCTTCCCGTATTGCAATCAGTGCAGCCAAATGCCCCCCAGCAGAATGTCCTGAAAGAAATATTTTATTGGCATCTCCTCCATAAGTTTTAATGTTATTATGAACCCATTTTACAGCACGTGCAGAGGAAATAGCCATATCGTTGAAATCGCCTATTGGAGTAAGTGGGTAACTAATAATAACACACACGATTCCCTTTCTAGCAAAACGATTCCCCAAAAAGCTATACAAACTTTTTTTGCCGGATCGCCAGCTTCCACCATGAATAAACACCAAGACTTCCCTGGGTGTTTTTGGCTTTCTTGGACGGAAAACATTTAATTTCTGCACAGGAATTGAACGGGCAGAATCATATTCAGCATATGAAATGTTTTTATTTCTTGAGACGGATTTAAAAGCACAAGATGTACTGCTCAACAGTATGGCCACTATTGCAATTTTCAATGGCCATCTGCTAAATATTAGTACACATTGCTTTCGATTTAACACTTGCTCCAATTTATAAGGTATGAAGTTATAAGAAATATTACTTTATAACCTTAATAACCCATTTCAATTGCAATTGTTTACATAGATTTTTATAACAATCCTACACTTGTTATTCGATTATCACGAGTGCTTTTACATGAGCATTTACCTACCACCACTAACTTAAAGTCTAGGTTTATATCTCGTCACTCATCTTCGTAAATCATTTAATTTTGCTATGAATATTTCTGAGCTGATGGAGATGTCTTTGGGAATGACAAATCACAAAGCGATACCATTCGTACCTTGTCATTAACCCGGAGTTCGGGAGCTCAAAATCAAGGCATATTTCATGTAAGTCGGACTGGTTGATAGCGTGAAGATGACGTTTCTTTATACGCTCAAGATCAGATACTGACTTGGCTATTTGAAATGGTCCTTGTTCAGGTTTAATAAAATCTGGCGATTCCATTTTAATGTTGAAGTTTAGAAACAAAGCGTCAACAGCATCAGCAAGGGCGTTATAAACACGATCAGGTTGTTTTGTATGTGCGTCTGGTATGGCACCCGTAGCCTTCGAAATATGGTCTACTACTTGTCCTGGCGTCCAGCTTCCTTCAAATGGTACGGTATTAAATTGTAATTCAGTAAATTGATTCACTAACGCGATAAGTTCTGAAAACACTTTTTCAATCGCTGCAGTCAGTTCTTTTCTATCCTGTTCCAAAACAAGTTCTGCGTTCAATGGCACCATACATATTAAATCATTGTCACTGACATATTCCTCCAGACAATAACCATTGGGATCTGTCCGGGGATCTGAAATAAGCCTTTCAAAAACGTTTTGCAAGTCGTGTGCTTTCTCCTGCCAATTCAAAACTTCCTGGCCAACATGTAGTCCGCTTTTAATCGTAAACTTATCACAGCCGAGGTGTTTGGCTTCATCAGAAGAAGATTGCGTTGCTGCAGCACTGTACACTATCTCGCCCTGCTGTGGAAAAGAAATACCAAATAGACGTCTTCCTGTTGTTGATTTAATCTTCGACTCCAACTCCTTATGCGCAGCAAGCACACCTTGAGGGAACGAAGAAGCTTTAACACAAATCACTTCAATATCATTTTTTAAATATCTTAGGTCCATAACTCTTTACATTTATTAATGATATAAAAGTGAGGGATTGAATAGATAATGATGGGGTGTTATTCCGTCTATTAATGGGTTATTTCCGACAAGCAAAATATTAAGATGTCATGAAAGAGATCACAACCGATACATGTGCTTCTTGTAATTAATTATTCTATATTTCATTTCCCCGAGTTAAATAGGAAAGTTTTTTCGACTATTTTGAAAAGTGTAAAAAGCAATAAACATCCAGGTGATGCTGCATGAATTACAAGTTGTTGGAGCAGGCATTTCTCTTCTCGCTTTTGTTATCCTGATTGTCGAAATCATGGGGTCTAAAGCACTGCAGAGCTTTGCAGCATTTATGCTTTGGGCAATGCTCGACAGTATTGCAACGATAACGTCCCTAATAGAGGGCGGTAATTTTTGGCTGCCACTGGCCAATGCATTTGGCTCGGGTATCATTGCAGGTTTGTTGATGTTTAAAAAACAAATTACATGGGGCCGGGTAGAGTCATTCACATCCGTGTTGGTGTTAATCTGTCTTTTTATTTGGCTGATGGCTGGCGGTAAAGCTGCAATCGTCGCGAGTAGTCTCGCTGTATTAATTGCGAGTGCTCCTCAGATGGTTGATACCTATAAAAAACCTGCAGCGACACCAGCAACAGCGTATCTTGTTTTTCTAGCGGCAAATTTGCTGTCACTATTTGCAGGAAGATCATGGACGATAGAAGAGCGGTTTTATCAGGCGTGTTCTGTTCTACTGACTGTGGTAATTGTAATCTTCTGTGGTAGAAGATTTTTAAAACAAGAGAGGGGATAACATTTTAGCGTTAAGGGTTATCGCGCTTTTCATGATTTAGCTAGCTTGCGAAGAAAATAATTGCCAGAAGGACCGGATAAATAATTTGTTTCGGAAATGATGGTAACAAGGTACTAAGCCTAATTCGGTTTTAGCACAAGGCACATTTTTAGTACATGGAATTTGTAATGGTTTGATATACAGTTCTTCAGGAAAACGGCACCCCTGAAACTAAACATTCTTTAAAAATATTTTATTTAATCGCGGTTCAATCGTATGCATTTGTTAGAAGAGACTTTATCAGGATGGGGAAATATTCCCAAGTCATCTGGAAAAGTATTTTACCTCGGTAATGCCCGGGATATCAATAAAGTTTTAAATGGGAAAAAAATTCTTGCCCGTGGACTAGGTCGCAGCTATGCTGATCAAGCCACAAATTCCAATCATTTGGTGGGTAAGATGGAGAAGTTTAATCACTTCCTTGCGTTTGATGAACAAAAAGGCATCCTTGAATGTGAAGCTGGTGTTTCTCTGGAAGATGTCATTAACGTGCTAACACCACGAGGATGGTTTCCGATGATTACCCCAGGAACAAAATACATCACGATTGGTGGTGCTATTGCCAATGATGTGCATGGCAAAGCGCATCATGCAGATGGCTCTTTTGTTAACTGTGTCTATGACTTCACTATTTTACTGGCAGACGGAAGAATTGTAAGGGCAAGTCGCGAGGAAAACCCAGATTTGTTCTGGGCTAACTTTGGAGGATTGGGATTGTTAGGAATTATACTTACAGCCACCATCCAATTGCGAAAAATTGAAACAACATACTTTACGCAAAAAGCCATTGCAGCAGAAAATCTGGATCAGATGTTACAGGCACTGGAAGAAACTAGTGAGGCGTATAGTGCTTCCGTAGCATGGATTGATCCGATGGCGAGAGGAAAAAAATTAGGGCGTGGCGTGTTAACCGTAGGCAACCATGCAAAACTTCAGGATTTGCCTTTTGCTTTACGCAAGAACCCATTGAAGATAGGAAACAAACCAAAGCTTACTGTTCCTTTTTATTTGCCTGCATTTATTTTAAATCCGCTTACAGTAAGCATGCTGGACGTAGTCTTATATTGGATGCAGAAATCTGCTAAAAACATCTCTCACTACGAGAGCTTCTTCTATCCTTTGGATATTATTAATAACTGGAATCGTGGGTATGGTAAGCGTGGTTTTATTCAATACCAGTTTGTAATACCAATGGAGAATGGTAAGGAGAACATCAGAAAAATTCTTACGGAGATTACTTCAAGCAATTGTATTCCATTCCTTAATGTGCTGAAGAAGTTTGGAAAAGGACAAGGTGGACTATTATCTTTTCCTTTTGAGGGATACACCTTCGCCATTGATTTTCCTGTTACGCCTCAACTCAAGCCATTCACTAAAAAACTTGACAAGATGGTTTTAGAAATGGGAGGCAGAATCTATTTAGGCAAAGATGCATATCTTGATGAAGAGACCTTTAAGGCGATGTATCCGCAGTACAAAGAATGGCAGGAGATTAAGAGAAAGTACGATCCAACTAATCTCTTCTCTTCAGACTTGTCAAGAAGGATTGGACTTACACCTTGAGAACCATTGAAAAATAATTGCATTTTCTCTAATCAATGGGAAAGAGTAGCTATAATTCTTTAGCTTACGCAGATGGATCTGTTTAATATATGAGAAATTTTTTTTACGCATTCTTAGTACTGCTTTTAACGACCTGTGCTACTCAAGCCCAAGATGGTAAAATTATTGAAAGAAAGGTTTTACTTATTCCAGACAGTGTAATAGTGCAAATAGGAAAACGTGATCCAGAATTAAGTAAAATTGTTAGTGCTATCAGTTATTCCCGAATTACTTATCTCTCCGATGGATTAAAGGTAATTGCTTATGTCGCGGAGCCAAAGCAGAAAGGTACTTATCCGTGCATCATTTCTAATAGAGGAGGGAACAGAGATTTCGGTCAATGGAATCCGCTCAGCATAGCATTTTTCCTTGGTCAAATGGCTAGTTGGAATTATGTAGTGGTGGCAAGTCAGTATAGGGGAAATGATGGTGGAGAAGGAAAAGAAGAATTTGGAGGTAAGGATGTTCATGATGTTCTCAATTTAATTCCTGTATTAGGTCAGTTACCAAACGCAGATACCTTGCGAATAGGAATAGAAGGAGCTAGTCGCGGTGGCATGATGACTTATATGGCATTGAAAGAGACTTGTAGATTTAAAGCTGCCGTTGTAACATCAGGAATGGCAAATGCATTTACTAATATTAAAGCTCGGCCCGAAATGGAGAAAAATGTTTTTGCAGAATTGGTGCCTAATTATAATACTGATAAAGAAACACAATTAAAAAATAGGTCTGCCGTGTTCTGGACGGATAAGATGTGCAAGGCTACGCCATTACTTCTTATGCAGGGAAGTGCTGACTGGCGAGTTCAACCTGCAGAATCTTTTGAACTCGTCGAAAAATTATATGCGCAGAAGTATCCCGTAAGATTTATACTCTTTGAGGGAGCTGACCATGGAATTAGAGAGTTTAGAGATGAAAAATTTACTGAGACAAAACGGCATTTCGATTATTACGTAAGGGATAATAAAAAACATCCTAGTATGGAACCGCATGGCCAATAGTGATCCTATAAAATAACCTTAACTAACAGAACTAAACTGTTAATACCGGAAAATTAACGATAGCCCAACTCACTTCTAAGTATGTTTTTTTAAAGCTATGGTTCTAACGAACTAAGCTTTTATCTTCTTAAGTCCAGTACAACACCTCACCGGTTGGTAAATAGCGTTTCTGTAATGCAAAGAAATGATGCTTCATCTCTTTCATCGTATCTTGCTTATATACATACTTAACGCCTCCAAACTTATTAAACTTTCGGCTGCGATCGTCTTCATCGAAAGGGAGCTTGGTGTTAGGATACCAGCCAGTTAAAATATCTTTTGAGCCAGGGGTAAAGCGATGCGTAATAAATTCAATGGTAAGGTCAGTATGCGCTGGAATAGTATTGGCAAGGCGTTGAAATAGTGTTTCGTAAATCCGCTCCCAATCAGCAACTGGAATAATAGGCGCCATGACAATGCCAACAGGATAACCATGATCTATAAGTTTACCCAAAGCAATCAACCGCTGTTCCAGTGAAGCCGTCCCTGCTTCAAAATGTCTAATAATTTCAGCGGCATTAAAACTAATCCTGCATCTTGTTCTTTTGTTATGGGAAAGGTCGAGCAAGGGAGTGACATCATCAAACTTTGTTACCCAACGAAGGTGGGCTTTTTCACGTCTGCCAAAATGTTTGATAGTTTCGGACAAGCTTCCAGTCAGGTGTTCCAGTGCGAGTGGATCAGTGTAACAACTTGCTTCAAAAGATGTTATCTTGTTGTCACGGTCATACAATGCAGTGTTATTTAAAATCTCTTCAATATTCGCGTAGGCTCGTACTACCGGTGGTCCTTGTAAACTTCCTGCGAGATAGCAGTACTGGCAGTGTGCGGGACAGCCCTGAGCAAGATGGAACTGATAGTCCGCACTCGGTGGTATAGGTTGTAATCTAAATTGTCCTGGTGGTGCAGCAACAATGGCCAGTGTACTCTTGGCATTTCGATAGGTTTCCGCATCAGTCTTACCTTTAATGCCTGTAATACGATTGGCTGGTGATTCAACAATATCAATTCCTAAATTCCTAATTCGTTCGTAGATGGATTCCCCGAACTGATATTTCAATGCGTCAGCTGTTATAATTATTTTTTTTGGATACCATTTCTTATTGATTTGTTGTGATGAGATAACCGCCTCTGCTTGCATGCAAGGACAACGTTACCACTATGCTTTTAATTCCGAGATAAGCACCAACATCAGATAGATTTAAAGCAGCAATTTAAAACCGCAAAAATACCTAAACATTTTACGATGCGAGTTGTTAAACTACTACTGATCCCCACCCAGATTTGATATTACACTCAAAGAATAATTAAAAATTGCTTATGGATAGGTATTAATAAAAATCAACCTGAGAAAAATTACGAAGACCTGTTTGGTGAAGAGGCAAAAGAAAAAATAAAGGACTTAGTAGACAAAGCGAAGACATGTTTGTTTTGTACAGATATAAAAACAGGTAAGGCGTTTGCCACACGCCCTATGGCTGTTCAAAAACTTGATGAGGAAAGCAACTTTTGGTTTCTTAGTGCGACAGATAGTCACAAGAACAGCGAGATCAAAACAGATGATGAAGTACAACTTTTGTTTCAAGGTTCCGACTATTCAGATTTTCTTTCCATTTACGGCAAGGCAACAATTAGTAAAGACAAGGCAAAAATAAAAGAGCTGTGGGACCCGATTCTTAAGACATGGTTTACCGGAGGCGTTGATGATCCACGCATCAGTGTAATTAAGGTAAAACCAGTGGAAGGATATTATTGGGATACAAAACATACCATGGTAGTAGGCCTTGCTAAAAGAGTTGTTGGCGCCATTGCAGGAAAAACACTTGATGATTCAATAGAGGGTCGTGTGAAAGTGTAGATGTAAATATCTTTTGGTCCATCAGTGTGTATGAGAGGCTGATGGACTTATAAAATAATCATATTATCAGATTAACATAGCTGATATAGCCAGTCAATAGCTTCATTCTAAGTTACAATTTCAAAAACTTTGCTTGCGCTTCTTCATAGCAGGCTTTGATTACATTCTTCTCACACCAAGTTTTTACTTGACATTCACCAGCGGATTTTCTTCATTACGATTAAATAAGATTTTCTATGCTGGATATTGTCATCGAAGCACGCAAAGCATCAATCGGCCCTGGGATGGATGTAAGAAGGATTCTCCCATTTCGAATGCGTAGAATGGTAGGACCTTTTATTTTTATGGATCATGCAGGTCCTGTTGAATTGCAGCCATCCGTGGCATCATCCATGGATGTTTTACCTCATCCCCACATTGGCCTCTCTACTGTTAGTTATTTGTTCGGTGGACAGGTGACGCATCGTGATAGCCTTGGTGTGAAACAGGTAATACGGCCAGGTGAAGTAAACTGGATGACAGCGGGAAAAGGCATTGCACATTCTGAACGTTTCGAAGATCCCGCTACGTTGGCTGGTGGCACTTTGGAAATGATCCAAACTTGGGTGGCACTTCCCGAAAAAGATGAAGAAGCAAATCCTTCTTTCGACAACTATAAACCAGAAGTGCTACCAGTCTTTACAGAGACAGGTGTTTGGATGCGGCTGATAGCAGGTAATGCTTTTGGTTTGAGAAATGATGTTAAAACCCATTCGCCTTTATTTTATTTACATGTGGTGTTGGATAAGGGAGCTAAGTTTGGACTACCACAGGAACACTCAGAACGTGCCATCTATATTAGTAAGGGTAATGTTGAGGTTTCGGGAAGGATGTATGGTGACGGTCAAATGCTGGTTTTTAATAAAGGTGTCGAGCCTGTACTTGTCGCGAAAGAGGCAACGACCTTGATGCTACTGGGAGGAGAACCGTTGGGCGAGCGATATATCTGGTGGAACTTTGTTTCTTCCAGGCGTGAAAGAATTGAACAGGCAAAAGCAGATTGGAAGGAAGGAAGAATTTTGTTGCCTCCAAATGATAATCTCGAATTCGTTCCTCTTCCAGATGATAAATCGAGGCCTGCATCAAGTCCATCACCTCAAGCGTTGTCTTAGTTGCCCATGGTTCTGCTGTTACTTATAAATAGCGCTCTAAAACATTTTCCCAATGCAGTATTGACCTAACGCTTGGAGTACTTTGCAAAAGTATTTTTAACGGCACCGTGAACAGTAGAGAACAGAACAGTTCGCTTATTGGATAGGTCAATTTTTGTTTCCTCAACCTTTCGAGGCACATCATTTTTGATCATCCATCGGAGTGCCTTATGTTTCCATAATGGAAAATGTGTATCAATTTTTGCCTTTACAATTTTTGTCATGATTTCAAAAACGATAAAACCGATAATGAGCGATATAATCCACTCCAGGTTGCTGAAAGTATCTTTGTCAACAATGGTTTTTTTGGAAGCCAAGCCCCATAAGTTTCTGATGTTACGGGTCTCGAAAAAATTTGAAACTAATGTTGTAGCGGACAAGCCGATTAAGAAACCAGTGAAATTTCCAGTTAATTGATCATAGACATATTTACCAATAACTTTCTTATCGAAATATTTCATGTTTGCTGATATCAGTAGTCAGCAAAGCAATTAAAGAATCAGATGAAAAAGTTAACGATAGTTACAATTTTTGCAGCCATGCAAGAAAGCATTCAATGTAGTAGCTTTCTCTGATTCAATAATTTGAATGTCTCCTATTCACAACATCATTACGAATCCTAAGGCAGGAGCGATATCAGTAGTTTATCGGTTATAAATTTACGCTACCATTCTTCTTTCTGCACATATTGCAGTTTGTCAGTGAAAGCTTTATCTAACAATCCCAACATGTTAGGCCGGCACCAGTCCTGCGAAATTACAGTGCCACTGTTTCTACACGCGTAACTTGTGAGCTTATCGCGATTTGTAATTTTCTTGTAGCCAATATCTCCTGTTACTTGTAGAGAATGAAAGGTAAGCCTGTACTTCCCATCCTTGGTTGTAATGGAGACCTTGCCGCTATATTTGCCGGTTTGAATAATGGAAGGAGTATCGAGGGGTTTGAATTGAAACTTTTTATAATCCACTGTTAGATCATTCACCTCAAATTCAACACCTTCATCTGAGGTTGTCAAGTTGGCAACGTAGGGCAAAGCTTTATAGTATTCTTCCAGTTTTGCTGGCGTAATAGAGTCCTGGACAAATACTTTTTGATAAATAATATTCTGATCAGCAAGTTTAAAATTGCCATATGATGTTGGTTGTGCATGTGCGGCAATGATGCTTTGTACAAGAATAAACAGTAAAATACATTTTTTCATGAGTAGAAATTTGGGTAAAGATAGTCAATCGAAGAGCAATGAATGCTAGGATCTATCAGTGGTCTTGCTCACATGCTAAACGCTTCGGCAGGAACAATCAACAATACGAAAATTAAATGTAGAAAATTTAAGGTTTCACACCCTTTACTGCGAGAGCGGTGACAATCAGCTTGAAGTCGCCATTCCTTGCAATTGGCAACTTGCGCCTCAAAACTTCTTTGAGATCCTGTTTCTCTTTTTCAGAAAGCAGAGACATGAACTCGGTTACAGATCCCTGAGCGGTGACAATTGGGTTCCAGTAGTCGTCAAAATCGTTGTAAGCAGCAATTTGTTGAATTGTGATAAATTTAATGTCTTGCAAACCAATCGACCTAAACAATTCAGACAGATTTTCTTCGGCACATAGTTTAAACTTTGTTCCTGCATCATATTTTTCAGCTGTGGGATTTACCTCTTTAGCACCGTTCCAAAAATGTCTCATGGGTTGATAGTGGCCACTATAGTCCCACACATATGCACATAGTTGTCCGCCTTTTTTCAGATGTGAAACCATCTTGTGCATTGAACCCCTTACATCTTTTATGAAATTTAACAACAGTGCTGACGTGATGAAATCAAATTCTCCCTCTTTGCTGTCTATAGATTGAAGGTCATTAACTAGAAAGGTAGTATTAGGATGTTGAACTTGTTGTTGGGCTTTAGCAAGATATTCTGGTGAATTATCAACACCAGTAGATAAGTAGGATCACATTCATCTGCGATAATCTTAGTTAGTGCTCCGGTGCCACATCCTATCTCCATCCACTTAAGTTTCTTATCAGGATTTATCCATTTGATAAAGTCGAGACTGATAAGTCTGCTCCATCGGCCGACATAGGCATCATAAGCAGATGCATCATTCCAGTTTTCTTTTAGTTCATCAATACTTGCCATTGCTTCCTAACTCTTAAGTCATGCATATTACCAGAATCAATCGAAATTTCTAAAGAAGAATTAAGCTTTATAAATAATACTTGAACATTAGTCAACACCTTTAAATACGGTAACTAAAGGAATGTGGTTTACAATATTCCCGACATTTATTCAACTCGAACATTCTGCCTGTATATCAGAATTGGTTATCATGAATTTAAAAAATAGCTGAGGTACGTTCCAAATCAGTTCAATCCTAAGTCATACATGTTGTGAATAATTTATACTACCTTGAGAAGCATAAACGTTTTAAAGATGAAGCATATCAATAATAATTTATTACCTAAAATTTTCTTAGTAGTAAGTGTGCTGAGTTTGGCTTTTGCAAAAGATGGCCAATCACAAAATGGAGTAGGAGTAAAAGCTCCAAAAGGGGCTGAAGTATTTTTTGATGGTACACGGGAAATGCTTGATGCAAAATGGACCTATTGGAAAGGACCAAGATTATCAGCTTCACTTCCTATAAAATGGCAAGTTGTAAAAGATCCAGTTGACAAAGGAACAGCTCTTAATTCAAATGATCCTGCTTCTGCCGGAGGTCTATATGGCGCGGCAGATATCGTAACAAAAAAGGAATTTCGTGATTTTCGCGCGCATGTTGAATTCCTGGTTACAAAACCAGGTGGTAACAGTGGTGTATACTTGCAAAACCGCTACGAAATCCAAGTGCTGGATGGTGATACTACTTCACATGGAATGGCAGCAGTGATTAATGAAAGTAAGCTCCTTACTTTGCTTACAACGGGTTGGGTAAATGGAATAGCTATGACATTGTGTTTCGAGGGGCCCGCTTTAAAGATGGAAAGCTTGTTGAGCAACCAATGGTTACACTTTACTTTAATGGAAAAAAAGCGCATACAAATCAAAAAATAAGTCAGGTATGGGGTGGTCCAAACTCCGGAATAGATGGAGGCAATGATGGTGGAAAAGGAATTACCGATGTTCCTGGCGGACTAAAATTACAAGCTGAAGGACACGATGTTCTTTATAGGAATATTTGGATTCAGGAAATGGATTTGAAAGAAGCCAACACAGATTTTTAATTTTGAAACTATTGGTTCTGCTACTTTTCTTTCCCCGGCTTTGAAAAGTAGCAGAACCTTTAATTAATTAAATTATTTTCCTACTTCCTGCAGCCATCGCTCTGCTATTTCTTCTTTCAGCCTGTTAATGATATCATCAAGCCCATCATACCAGTCAAGATGAGGGCTCCAGGCAGAGCAACCTCCTGCAGTAGAAATACATTGTGTGTCTTTCCAAATTTTACCGCATTGTGGACACCGTCCTGCTGTTGAGAAGGTATCCCATGCCAGGCCACACGTGCAAGTCCAGTAAGGTTTTCCATCAGGCTCCCATTTACATTTTGGGCAACGAATGTGAATATCTTCCATGCTTTAATTATTACAAGTTTGTGGTGCAATATAGAAACAACTGCTAACAAAGTAGCGAGCCATTGTCTTTCCTGGGTTGTAACCTCGTTACTTCCTTCTGGTGCATTAATAAAGTTAACGCTTGCCAAATTATTATCCGACTGTTCATTTATTGATACTTGAATTCTTATTATCCGAATAGTATGTCTTGTTTTCGTGCGCATTTCTTTCTCCAATAATTTTTAAACGTGCGAGACCTTATGTTTGGCTTAACCTGACAATGCTATTGCTGCAATGTTGTTTATCTGGTCAAGGGTTTCTTCACAGAGATTTCGAATCGATTTAACACTGCAGGCATTTTATTTAACGAACAAATCAAGCGATAACATATCACCAAAAATATTTATGATTAACAGAAACAACATTTTACTGGCAGCGCTAGGAGGTGCCGTAATTGGAGCTTTAGTTGCTTCACTGATTGGTAATGGTAAGACAGGACAATTTCCACTTTCTTCTTCAACTGGATTAGATGAATTGTCAGATGTAGCAACTGATATTACAGAAGATGAGCTTGACAGCCTTCCTGAAATGGACAAGGTATTGCAACAATCCTAAAGAGGATTTAAGTTAATAAGAAGAGGACATGATGTCCTCTTCTTACTTTATAGCAACACTAGCATCTTCACTCCATTATTTTTTTATCAAGAGCCTCCTTTGATCGAAAACTTTTTCTGTTTTAATGATAAGCATGTATATACCAGCTTCTAGATTTGGATATATTTTAAGATCAGGATTCTCATTTAAGGCAATAACTTGTTCATACACCGGCCGGCCGACAGCGTCATAAATAACAATGATTACTTCTTCGCCAGGATGTTGTTTAAATTCTATCGACAGGCCGTTCTTAGTAACAGGATTCGGGTAAACAGAAATGTTAGTAACAGCTTTTTCTGTGACGCCCGTTACAACTTCAACCGTATCTTGTGGTAACTGCGGATCTTCTTCACCATCTCCGCCATCTGCTCCTGAATTATCCTCTCCGTCACCATCATCATCCTCGCCACCATCATCTCCACCTGTGTCCTCCCCATCTCCTTCGCTGCCATCACCCTCTCCTTCACCAGAACCATCCTCGCCGGTACCGTCTCCTCCTTCTTCACCATCACCCTCGCCTCCATCCTCTTCTCCATCTTCCCCTGAACCGCCATCATCTTCCCCTGAGTCATCACCATCGCCATCTTCACCGCCTGTTGCTACTTTAGTAATCGTCACTGGAGATGATAATTCGTTCCATTGATTTTCAGAAGGAGAAGCTGACACGCGACTGAAACGTGCGGTATATACGCCCGCTTCCGTAGGAGTAAATTTGTTCGAGGTTGCAGTCGTGATGACCACACCATCCTTTTTCCATTGGTATGCTAAAAATCCTTCTGCTAATTCGAGCACTGGGAAAATCTTTTTTACTTCGTCTATTTCAGTTATAGCATGGGCAAGGTGAATATTGGTTTTGCTGTGGCTGAGTAACCATTGAAATAAAGTTGGCTCGGCAAAAGTCTTACCCCAGACCACATGACCTGCTTCCGGAAAGACTGTATACTTTGGAAGGGCTCCGGCATTTTTAAATTTCCGTAACACTCCTTCTGTAAATGCAGGCGTTGGGTTTTGATCCACACCACCTTGGAATGCCCAAATAGGAATATGTCTTACTTTACTTTGTTGATCGTGTTTAAAAATGTTGGCTGCTTCAGTAACAGCAGACATGGGAATAGCGGCAGCGATTAACCAAGGTGCTCTTTTCAATACCTCGTAAACTCCATAACCTCCAATTGATAGTCCTTCAACATAAACTCGATCTTCATCAATATTATATTGTTTGCAGTGTAACTGAATAATTCTGATCACATCTTGTACATTCAACGAATCCCAGATGTTCATCATTTGAGGCATCAATACAAAACCTGGAAACGACTTTGTAGGAAGTGAAGCATCATTAGGTAATTTTCCTGCAGCGGCATTGCGGGCCGTTAGATGCTCTTTGCCACCTACAAGCAAGTGATAATCATTATTCAACAATGCGTGATCAACGGCTGTTGGTGCAGGCGGGGTATTAACATTAGGGTCATAGTCAAAATTGCTATGGAAACAATCCTGGTAGTAACAATTGCCGCGTTCTTTTGCACCATGCAGCAAGACAATCATCGGGTACCCTTGCGCAAAGCTCTCATCATAGTTTGAAGGAAGCAGTACCCTGTAATTCATGACGAACTCATCTTTACTTTCATTCTTCCTTCTGAGGTTACCCTGCAGGTAAGGACTGGAATCCCACGGTGTCATATCGTGGTAGGTATTGGTTCTTACGCCCGGTGCGCTTTCGCGGAAGCTAAAAGTTTCGTCTTCTTGCAGGTAGAAATAGTTTGTTGCGGAGATATTTGTACGGATGTCGAGAACCCCGTAGGGCATTGTAGTATTGTACAGATATTCATTTTTTACCTGGCCCGAAACATTGATCTGTAACAGACAACAAAGTATCAGTAAAAAAGGAGAGTATTTACGCATAAGCACAGCTACGCAATAGTACAACAATCGTTGTAAAAACTAATACCGCGCATAGTGATACTGTTAGAGCGAGATAAATATTTTTAATGCTGTTCTATGGATGTGCCGTTGCTTCTATTAGTACCTAAGCAGCAATTTGTATAAAAGCTATATCGAGGGGAGGAAATTAAATCAAATCTTTTGTAAGAAATTAAAGCTGTGAAGTCGTTATTCACAGCCTACGTGTGAGGTGTGTATAAAATAAACCTTCTCTCATAATTCCATTCTAGTCAAAAAAAGTAATAACTCCAGTTACTGTAAATGCTCAGGAGTAACGACAGAAAAAGATCGCCAGTTAAACACTGCGATCCCTCTAACTGTCCCACATTGATATTGCTTCGAATATTTTGATAGTTGATAATAGCGATTGAGGATTTCGTTAATTATTGTTTGCCAAAGGCATATGTTTATAAGTTGTTTTTTCTAAGTAGGGCACGAAGGTTTTCCTGTCTTTAGAAGGAACGATATGATAGGTGGCTTCAACATTGCTTGAAGTTACTTGGATCCAAAAATCCTTTTCGTTAATGCATTTCACATCATAGCGCTTGGATAAACCCTTTGGATATTCTCCAACTATTCTATCAGAGTCAATCATACCAGAGGAATTGCTAAATATTACCTCTAAAGGTTCGTCCGTTTTTAACGCGTAAAGCACTAATAAAACTCCGGGTTCAATAGTGGGGAGAATTTTAATAGGTGATTCTTCTTGGGCTTGTCCTTTAACATTGCTTGCTGCAACTGCTATTGCAAAGATCATAGGGATGATAAATCTTAGTTTCATGGTGATATTTGTTTTGTTATATGTTTCGATTTATAATCCAAAACGGACGTCATGTTCTTAAGATGTCATGGTTGGGTAATGAATTGTAATAAATTGTCACGCCCTAAAAGTCTCCGAATTTTAAATTGACTTTATGCTTCAAAGGACTGATTAGAGCTATGTCATTACAGAAGGTTGAGCACTCAAAGATTAACAGAAGGAGTAATGATGAGAATAGGTTAGGAATCCTGTAATAACAAAATTTGGCTAAACACACATTATCTATTATTTCAAAATGTGAGTAAAGGGATCGGAGAAGAAAAGAGTTGCACAGCTCCCATTGATCAAACTAAAAAAAAAGACCCTGGATGTTCTCCAAGGTCTTAGACTGCTAAAGAAGACCCTCTCAAACTTTAGCATCTTATCCTAACATAACTTAGTGATGTGTTTCAGACAATCTGTTGTCAGTATTTTTTGTACCACACAGCTTAAATTCATTCTCTACTATATTAAGCGCTTTCATATTGGCTTTGTTCATATCGGCGCCTTCATCCTGCAATTTGTTAAACGTAATGAACCACCGCTCCATCTTCTCATCGAAACAATCACTATTACTTATAATGTTTTCCATTGTCTTGTTGTTAGATGTGTTTTCATTTTTAAGATTTTGATTACTGTTGCAGCTTGCAGTGAAGCATAAAACAATGAGTGTAAATAAGATGTTACTTGGTTTCATAAGGTTAAAAATTTACAGCGGCAATCTACATTCACTGTCTTTCTTAAATGGTGCAAACACTGTTAATACCTTATCTAATGGCCTGATATTTTTTTTCTAAATTCTATAGTAGTAATTCACTATGCTTATACAGAATTTCTAGGAGTTCTACTGATTAAAATGTGCTTGAAATAGGTACTAATACTTAAAATTCATAGAACACTTCTATTATTGAATTCTGAAACTAGTATTCTTAACATGCAAATATTACATCAACTTTATGCTAAGTGTTTAAACACATTCTTAAGCCTGGAGGCGTATAAGATTGAAATGCAGACCCGGTTACTCAATTGTCTCAAGATCCTTACTTTTTAGAATCAAATGCTATAAGTCTTAGTGGTTAGCGGAAGACAGAAGAATTACTAAGTAGCTTTATAACAAATGTGATCTTAGGCTTATTGTAAATTGCAATTCAATGTTGAAAAGAAGTAGCGAAGGGGATGTAATATAAATGGCAAAAGCACACATAATTTTTTAATGATCTAAGTACTTTCGCTTAGTTTCACGCAGTAAATACACCTACCCATCACGTTAAAATTTTAGATATTTCATCTCATAATTTCTGGTAACGATTTCGCCAGATAATTCTCAATAAGTAAGCTTTAATGGTATATAGAAGGGTTTTCAAAAGCGTAGCTGCTTAGGTTTGTAGGTACTCAAAATCCTTTTATGCGCTCTTCTATAAACACCCCAGCTAATAACTCTATCGCTATTGTAGGAATGTCATGTAGGTTTCCCAACTTAAATTCACTTGAAAGTTTCTGGGATTTGTTAAGTAATGGAAAGGATACCATTGCGGAAATATCAAAAGAGCGTTGGGATGCAGAGGCAATTTATGATCCTGACCCATTAACTGAGCGTAAAACGCAGCAGAAGCACGCCTCTCTTCTGAATAATATTCATGACTTCGATCCATTATTCTTTAACATTTCCCCAGCAGAAGCCATAGAGATGAGCCCTTCTCAAAAGCTGATGCTCGAACTGGCGTGGGAGGCAATTGAAAGTTCTACAATACCTTTTAATAATGTCCAGGGAAAGAATGTAGGTGTCTATGTAGGAAACATCTGGAGCGATTTTGAGCACTTCAGAAAATTTAAGAATGCGAAAGCAACACTACATTCCGCTGTCGGGATGTCTTCTAACGTAGTGGCTAATCGTGTTTCCTTTGCTCTTGGGTTTACAGGTCCCAGTTTAGTAATAGATACAGGTTGCTCTGCCTCTTTGGTTGCGCTGCATCTTGCTTGTCAGAGTTTATTGAGTAAGGAATCGGAAATGACAATGATTGGTGGAATCAATCATATTCTCGATCCAGGAAAATATATAGAGCTAACAAGGTTCGGTGGGCTGTCAGTGAAGGGTAAGTGCAGTACGTTTGATAATGATGCTGATGGTTTTGTACGCGGAGAAGGTGGTGGTGTGCTCTTATTGAAAAGATTATCGGATGCTGAACGTGATGGTGACAAAATATTTGCTGTTATCCGCGCTACTGCGGTTAACAACAATGGGTATAACGATACACTTCCTGCGACAAGTACGGAAGGACAGATAGCGTTGCTGGAGCAAGCTTATCGTGCAGCTGGCATTAAGCCTCATGAAGTTCATTACATGGAAGCTCATGGAACAGGAACAAAGTTAGGCGATCCCAATGAGGCACGGGCAATTGGAGAATTCTTTCGCAACGGTAGAACCGACTCGAAACTAAGAATAGGTTCGGTAAAAACTAATCTTGGACATACTGAGGCTACGGCTGGGATTGCAGGGCTTATCAAAGTAGTTCTTGCCATGCAACACAAAGCATTACCTCCTAACCTTAACTTTAATAATCCTAATCCTAATATTGATTTTGAACATCTGAAGCTTGAAGTACAAAAAGAATTAACAACCTGGCCAGTATTGCAAGGCGAGACTTTCAAAGCGGGTGTTAACTCATTTGGATGGGGCGGAACAAATGCACACGCTGTTTTAGAGCAATATATTCCAAAAATTAATAGCGAGGATAACAACACTAGTAAACAGGCCACTACACTATTTGCATTACCCTTGTCCGCGAAATCATCGCAGGCATTAATTGATTATGCAAAAGCTTATGCTGATTTATTGGAACATTCAGATGAAGTGACGTTCAGAAACATTTGCTTGACAACTGCTTTCTGTAAAGCTGAATTTGATCATCGGGTAGTTTTCGCAGGTAATAACCGGGAGGAGTTACTGCAAGAAATCAATAACTTTATACAAGATAATATTGACGTAACTCCCTATCCATTATTGAAGGGTAGCGACAAGGTTGTGTTTGTCTTCCCTGGGCAAGGGGCACAATGGCTTGGTATGGGGCGCAATCTTCTGTTAAAGGAACCTGTTTTTCAAAAAGCAATTGAAGCGTGTGATGAAGCATTCCGTCCGTTTACTGACTGGTCTCTTCTTGATCAATTAAATGCTTCTCCTGAAAAAAGCAGGCTTCTTGAAATTGATGTTATACAGCCCTCAATCTGCGCAATGCAAATCGCTATTGCTAGACTTTGGTTGTCGTGGGGCATTAAACCTCATGCAGTTGTTGGCCATAGCATGGGTGAAGTTGCAGCAGCACACATTTCAGGTGCCATCACACTGAAAGATGCTGCACGAATCATTTGTACGCGGAGCCGTTTAATGAAAACGGTAAGTGGTAAAGGTGGTGCAATGGCAGTAACAGAGCTTAGCCGTGAGGAAGCACAAAAAGTTGTTGCAGGATATTCAGGTAAACTTTCAGTTGCAGTGAATAACAGCCCGAAGTCAACCGTGTTGGCAGGTGATAAAACGTCTATTGATGAGGTAATGGCGCAGCTTGAAAGCAAAGGATTATTTTGCAGACTAGTGAAAGTGGATGTTGCCTCGCACAGCCCTCAAATGGATCCTTTGAAGGAAGACTTGCGAAATGCACTCCAAGGCGTTGTGCCAAACGCAACCACCATTCCATTTTATTCTACAGTCTTTAATAAGTTAATGGATGGTGCTTCTCTGGATGCTGATTATTGGGTAAACAACTTGAGGGGTACTGTGCAATTTGCTTCTGTTGTCCAGCAGTTGCTGGATGATCAGCACGTCGTTTTCATTGAGTCAAATCCACATCCTGTATTGATTAATGCTGTCAATGAATGTGCATCACATCAGCGCGCTAAAGTGATAACCTTAGCGTCTACGGCACGGGAAAAAGATGAACAAAAAGAAATGCTGAGAAATCTCAATGATCTTTTCAGCAAAGGTTTCTCAATAAACTGGATGGAATTCTACGGTACAGAAAAGATCCCCCATGTCACTTTACCGCAATACCCTTTCCAACGTGAGCGTTATGAGTTGGAGGACCATTCCAAAGAACTTGAAGGAACAAAAGAAGCACTAAGCAAATATCCATTGCTCGGAAACAGAATCAGCCTTGCAAACATCCAGAACATTTTCTTCTGGCAGTCGGTAGTAAGCTTAAGTAAATTCCCTTATCTAAAGGATAACTTGATTAATAACAAGATTGAATTACCTGCTTCGTGCTACGTTGAGATAGTATTGGAAGCGATGGATGAGATCTTTAAAGGATTGCCAGTAAGAATTGAACAAATGACGTTTGCAAGGCACCTGTTGTTTGCAGAAAATGAAGGCATCGACATACAGATGAAGCTTGAGTTGGTGGATGAGAAGGGAGGACAATTTAGTGTTTATAAAAGGGAAGTAACAGATTCATCGTGGGTTGAACTCGCCAAAGGCAGTGTGCTATTGAATGAAGAAACTGTAGACATTCAAAAAGCATTCGAGGAGATCGAGTATCAAGCGCCTAATTATACCGAAGGAATAAATTATTACAACCTGTTGAGATCAATAGGATTTGATTATGGAAAGCATTTTCATGCGGTAACAGGCCTCGACAAAATTGGTCATCAAAGCTGCAATCAAATTTTATTTTCAATTAAACCTGATCCCGCCATCACAAGGTCTGCTGGAAAATATATTATCCACCCTGCCTTGATCAGTAGTTTTCTGCAACCGCTTTTCGGTCAGCTGATCTCGATCCTGGAAGAAGGTAATTTTTTACATGTCACTTTTAATGGAATCCAGCAAGTGCAAATTGCAGGTGCGGTGAATTATGAGCGTGAACTTAGGGGTTTGATGTTGTTGAAAAAATTGGAGAAGACAATTGAGAACCCTCATACCTGGTCATTTAGTGCTGACATACTCATTGCAAATTTTGACAACACTGCAGTGATGAGTATTAATGGATTGAAGGGAACGGCAGGTAGAATTTTACCAGGACAGAGTGCTAGCAATAAAAAGACATCTGACACGAATTTCCTGCACAAGTTTATGCAGATGGAATTAGAGTCTGAAAAGGCGGAAGTACTTCAGCAAATTATTACTGCAGAAGTATGTAAGATCATCAAGATTTCTCCCAATCGTATTAAAGCCTCTATGACTTTTAAAGGAATGGGACTTGATTCTTTGATGGCGGTACAGTTGAGAAATCAACTGGAAAAGGATTTCAACGTTAAATTACCTGTCGGCATGTTCTGGACTCATCCGAGCATTAGTGACTACGCTTTATACCTCAAGGATGTTCTTTTGCAAGGGCAGAGCAACGAGACGGAAAGAGAAATTAGTGTACCTGTAAAAGAAAAGCATTGGTTTAACATTCCTAAACCAAACGCTGAAGCTGACTTTAGAGTATTCTGCTTTCATGATGCTGGCGGAAGTGCTTCATTATTTGACGGATGGGAAAACTTGCTGGATTCAGGAAAAGTAGAATTTGTTGCTGTAGAAATGCCCGGAAGAGGAAGAAGATTAGAGGAAGCTCCTTTCACAGAACTGAAACCTTTTATTGATGATATTATTCCAGCGATAAAACCGCTCTTGAATAAGCCTTATGTTTTCCTAGGCCATAGCATGGGCGGTCTGCTGGCTTTTGAGATCATTCGTGAACTCAGAAGAACAAAAGCTGCGCTTCCACTAAAGTTGGTCATCTCCTCAACCTCTGGCCTTGAGGCGTATGATAAAAATCAGGTAGATCCTACATTAAGTAATGATGAACTGGTGCACTTGTATCCTCACCTTCATATCAATAATATTGGTGATCATGAATTACAAGGTATGTTGGTTAATATTTTAAGAGCTGATCTTCAATTCTTATACTCACACCAATATACAGTAGAAGCTCCGTTAGAAATCCCTATCATTGCTATTCATGGGTCAGAAGATCAACGTGTAAAACGTAATCAAATAGAAGCATGGCAAAAGGAAACCGCTACATCATTCAAACTCATTTCAAGAAAAGGCGAGCACCGTTATATCGCGCACGATGCTGAATTTGTCTCTAATCTTATCTTACAGGAGATTGGACTAGTAGGAGTGAAGGTATCCACGAAATGAATGCTCTAAATTGTGATGAAAGAATTCATTGGAGATAAAATTATTGGTACTTGGAAACTGGTATCATGGACTTATAAAGATTCAGCGGACCAGGTTGTGAGTTATTTTGGGGATAAGCCGATAGGAATATTAATGTATGATCGGAGTGGATATATGAATGCCCAACTTATGAAGCCTGATCGTCCTAATCTTAATGCGGCTTCTTTATCAAGTGGAGACATCAAGGAAACTGATGGTGCCTATCGCAGCTATGCAGCTTATTTCGGGAAGTATTATGAAGTTGCTCCGGGAGAACTCACGCACGAAGTAGAAGGAAGTCTCTTTCCCAATTGGGTAGGCCAGAAAGAAACCCGGTATGCAAGGTTTGAAGGGGACTTCCTGATATTAAGTGCGCCTCCTGTTATCATCAATGGGCATCAAACCGTTTTCAATGTAAAATGGCAACGGGCGTAAACCAAAGTATGAGGAGTTGCTCAGCGCGATATTGAGCTGAATTGTATTGAAGTTTATTAAAGAAGTGTTCAGTTACTATTAGCGTAACGACTACAAAAAGAAAAAGGAAGAAACGAATATATTATTCGAATCTTCCTCTAACTGGTGGGGGTTATAATAGGTTAAGCTAGTGTTGTTGCTTGTTCTTTAAGCCATCTTCTTGCAGGTACGTCAGCATTGAAAATGTTTACAGTGAAAACACCTTTTGAAACTTTGGCAAAGCCTTGTAGTGATAGTTGTGTGAAGATGTTATCAGACATAATCACAGCCATATTATTTAAGCCAGCTTTAGCAGCTCTTGGGTTCCAGTCGTTTGCGTACCATTCATTGGCTGCCTGCCAAGGACCTGATACTTTTCTGTTGTCTACTAAAACATTTGAACATCCTGATTCCTTGATCACAGCGAGAAGTTCTTCTGATCCTGATTTAACAAGCTCAACAGAGAGATATCCGTTCCAATCAAGATAGATCAAGTTGTTCGCTTTCTCAAAGGTAATTGTAGCGTAAAAATCTTTTGAATTAGGTCGTTTTAATTCTTTTTTCATATGTGCCTAGCCAGGTTAAGTAAATTGTTGCAATAAAATTAGCCTTTGTATTGAGATATGAATTTGTGGACTTACCCAAAAAATTACATGACGGCATTTTTACGAAATTTGTTGAATTTTATTTTTAATGTCTAACTTATACTAACGTGATGGCTACACATCTGTTTGGAAGCGTACCATTTAATACGGATGTTCAGTAAGTATTTATACTTATATTTCACGTGAATACAATGGTTAGAATTCTTTTATCAACAATCTCATCACTGAAACAAACTCTTGGTGCAGGCTCCGTTGATAGTTCGCTTTGTAAGATATTCCCTAAACTTGCACAATATCAGCAACAGGAGAAGCAGTTCGCCAGTGTTTTAGGTCACTTAATGTGTGAACAAATATTTTTCGATGTTAAGTTAACTCCGCAAGTCTTAAGTACGCTACATCAGAATACGTATGGTAAATGGCAATTTGAAGGAGCGCAACTTGATTTTAGTATTTCTCATAGCGATGACAAGGTAATTGTTGTTGCATCAGATGAGGGTAGGGTCGGAGTTGATATTGAAAGCGTACGTCCTATAGAGATGACGGCTTACGAGGATTGTTTTACGCCTTCCGAATGGAAGAGTATTAACGAAGGGGATGATTACGAAAATAATTTCTACGATTTCTGGACAAAAAAAGAAAGCTTTTTGAAGGCATGGGGAATGGGATTACAAATTCCCTTGGCGCATGTGATGATTGACAATAATAAAGGAAGTATTCCAGATCGTAATATGCATGGACATTTTTTAACTGTAGTTGTTCCTGGGTATTGTTGTTGCATCTGCACAACGTTTGACATTGCAAAAGCTGAAGTTGAAGAGTTCGTTTTAAAGATCTAGATGTTAATTAAAGTGACATTTTTATTGTTATTGAGAACTTACATGCTACGCCCCTCTTAACGCCTACATTTAACCAAGCTACCATCCGGCCGTAACTACTCTTAAACGGGCTGTTAGTGCCGTTGACCGAAGCAGCATTGCACCATTTCCCTTATTGTGATATTTTCATGTTACACCAATATCAAATGCTTATGGCAGCCAATACCGAAATTGCTGACGTCATGCACCTTGTAGCTGTGTTAGCAGATTGTTCAAAAATATGCAGGAACCTTACCGCCTCCACTGCATTTGATATAGCCCGCGATCATTCCTTACCTGATCTTCCTCAACTCAGTCGGCTCGTGAATGATTGTGCCGCAAGTTGTGATATCGCCATATTGTTGATCGAACGCAAATCTCATATCGTTATTGATTTCCTGGAGGTGTGCGAAGAGCTTGCCATGGATTGTGCCTGGGAGTGTAGTAAGTACGGCTTTGAACCATGCAAACAATGTTCTGAAGCATGTGAACTTGTAGCCAAAGCATGCCTTCCTTACATTATCTCGGAACAGGCTATATAATTTTTAACATGATTTGCCGGTCCCTTATTTACAGAGATTAATCAGTCCTACTCCTGGTGGACTTGTTTTCGGATTATAAACTCTCGCTTATCCATTCCTTTAAAAAAAGAAAGCAGCGCACCCATCTGATGCACTGCTTCAAGAAGTATGGGAAAAGACCCTCTCTTTAAAAACCCATACAATTCAAATATAAGTCTTTACTCCTTTTTAACTATATACTTTCAACTATTATTATTACATCTAATCGACTTTCCGAAATCTGGCAAGTTAGCACCGACCGATGGCTTTAATGACCATTCATCATTCCAATTTGACATGATCCAGCCTTTTCTGTTAAAAATGATGTCGCCTTTTTCCAATTTCCTTCAATTCTGATACTTTATTTTTACTACCAGGACTTCAATTGGCATTTATCATCAACTAATCGCACAAAAATGACGGTATCAGAATTTAGAGAAATGGCGTTGTCTTTTCAGGGCACGATAGAAAACCCTCATTTTGACCGGGCAGCATTTAAAGTGTTGAACAAAAAGATATTCGCCACCTTGCATGAAGAAAGCAAAACGGCTAATCTTAAATTCAATCCGGAGGAGCAGGCAACCTTTTGCGCTTTTGATAAAAAGGCAGTCTCGCCTGTACCCAACAAATGGGGACTTCAAGGATGGACCACATTTCAATTAGAAGCAATTCCAAATGAACTAATGCTTGATGCCTTGAATAGCGCTTATCAGGATGTGCTTAACACAAAGCGTAAAAAGAAATAATTTATCAAGTTGGTGTAAACGCGACTAAATCCTCTAAGAATTGGCAGTGAAAATATTTTCCTGCTGTTTAATAAAAAATCTCATCGCCTTTCATTGAGGTGCATTTCAATTATCCGACAAGATAGCAAGCTGGTTCGGCTAAAGGCCTTTTAGTAGTTCATCAAATTGCCACGCGTTTAGGCCTTGGCAATTGAATTATTGATCAATGCGCCTCAGTCCAATAAACAATTTGAAATGCACCCTTTCATTTTTTAACAAATTAAAAACGTATTATTAAATTTCTTCCCAAATCTTTAAAGCCGATGGCTGAAATAATAAGCGACAAAAAAGTGTTCTCCCTATTGGAGGTTATGCTTAGTATTCAGAAGACGCTGTCGGAGAGATACAAAAGTTCTTTTTGGATAAAAGCCGAAATGAACAAACTGAACCACTACTCACATTCAGGGCATTGTTATCCTGAGTTGGTTGAAAAAAAGGACGGCAAAGTAATCGCGCAAATAAAAGCGAACCTTTGGAAAAGTGACTATTTAAGAATCAATGAAAGATTTTTGAACATTCTAAAAGAACCTATTAAGGATGGTGTTAAAATACTTTTTTGTGCTACCATAAATTTCGATGCTTCTCATGGCTTGGGTCTTAGAATCATTGATATTGATCCGAGTTTTACCTTAGGAGAACTTGAACGTGAAAAACAGGAGACAATAGAAAAACTTAACCGGGAAGGAATCTTTAACAACAACAGAAGACTTCCATTGGCGCTACTGCCACAACGCATTGCGGTAATATCAGTTGAAACAAGTAAGGGCTATGCCGATTATCTCAACGTTATTGCCCAAAACCCCTGGCATTACAAATACTTTAATTTTCTTTTTCCATCGTTATTGCAAGGAGAAAAATCAGTGGCTTCAATCATCAACCAGCTTAAAAGAATCAGAAAAGTAGTTCATCATTTCGATGCTGTTGCCATTATAAGGGGTGGAGGAGGAGATGTTGGTTTGTCATCTTTTAATAACTACCAACTTGCTAAAGAGATAGCATTATTTCCTATTCCTGTCATTAGTGGAATCGGACATTCTACAAATGAAACGGTCGCAGAAATGGTGTCTTATAAAAATGCCATTACTCCAACAGAGCTGGCAGATTTTCTCATTCAAAGGTTTCATAATTTTTCTGTGCCTTTAAGGAAAGCAGAAGAAGTTTTGATCGATAAGTCAAAACGGATATTAAAAGAAGAGCGGTTGAAGTTTCACAACACAATGAAGTATTTTCAATCCGTTACCAGAAATCAATTGATTACAAGTCGCAATGACCTGCAAGTTTTTTCGCGAATGCTAATACAGGAATCTAAATTTTTGCTAAAACATGAAGCACAAAGTTTTAAAGGAGTAATTGATACGCTTAAAAAGTATCCTGCAACTTTGTTCTTAGATAAAAATCAAAATGTTGATGAAGTAAAAGAAGAACTTAAAAAACAAGTCTTTACGTTTCTTCAAACGCAGAAAAGCTCAGTTAACAATCTTGATAAGCATGTTCGTATTCTTGATCCTGTTAATATACTTAAACGTGGGTTTTCTATAACTTTATGGAATGGGAAAGCAGTTAAAAGTTATGAAGTTTTAAAGACTGACGACACCATAACCACAATTCTTGCTGATGGTCATATTGTAAGTAACGTAAAGAACACGAGTAAATAAGAGAGACAGTATGAATGAAAATCCAAATTACGCGGAAGCATTTGAAGAATTACAAGCTATCGTTACAGAGATTGAGAATGGTGAGATTTCTGTAGATGAACTTTCTGACAAAGTAAAACGCGCTACCGTGCTAATTAGAATCTGTAAAACGAAACTTACGACAACAGAAGAAAATGTAAATCAGATTTTGAAAGAAATCGACTCAACGGATTATAATTGAAGATGTTTAAGACAAAACAAACTAAAGTTGTAGCGCTAAGGATATTGTAAATTGAGTTCCATCTTAACATCTGCTGTTGTAAATGGTGAGTCTTCTACTGCAACACTTTCAAAACCATACTTTTTATATAAACTTAAAGCATCCCCGAGTTGATGATTTGAAAACAAAATGATTTTTGTCGCATGCAGCTTTCTGCCTTTTTCCAGGCAAGCTTCTATAAGAAGTTTACTGATTCCCTTCCCACGCCAAACTTCTGCAACTGACATTTTTGCCAATTCATAAGTTGTATCATCATGACCTTTGATGAGGGCAGCTGTTCCAATAATTTCGCCATCTTGTTCAGCCAGATAAATGACACCACCTGCATCGATAACATTTTCACGAGGGTTATTTAAGACCGCAAGATCATAAGGTTCCAGTAGATTAAATTTTTCAAGCCACTCCAGGTTAAGCTGTTTGAAAATTGCTTGATGACGATCTGAATAGGGGACAATGTTGATACGCATAGGCGCAAGATAGAGAGAATTTAAGAATCAGTTTTTTATAAACGCAGCGTTGCTTTTTTTCCTAGGCTAAGGAAAAAAGGTTATTCTTGTCTCCTTGCGGCTACTTTTTATTTCGGCATAATAATTTCCGCTATCATTCCCTATGAGTAAAAAGATGTTTCGTATTCCTGATTGCGTTATTTACACCTGTTGCGGGAGCAAATGTAAGAAGAAAGGAGGGAAGCAACTTTACAAAAATCTGAAGTCGATGTTAAAAGAGTACCGACTAAAAGGGTCGATACAAGTAATAAAAACTGGTTGCACTGACAGATGTAAAATGGCTCCTGTCGTAGCCGTAATGCCTGAGAATGAATGGTACCTCGAGGTATCCGAAGAGCAGGCACGAGAAATTTTTAATCAACATCTTACAAAAGGGTAACTCGTTTTAATCCTTGATACTTGTTACTTCTTGTTTCTTATCCTACTCGTATTTCGTACATCGTACCTCTTACTTCGTACTTCCTTCTGTCCTCCAAACTTAAAACGCACTCGGCAATCCATTTGCCACCTGATTTTCTGTATTAGCCATTCGCGTGTTTCTTTACCAAAATGAAAAACTGCCGACTTGTCATTCAGCAGTTTCTCCTACTGCTCTGCTACTGCTCTCCTACTCTCCTGCTACTTTCTCCTACTCCTGCCACTATTGCAGTGTTTTCCTTCCCGGATTTGCAACTGAATCTTTATCTGCAAATAATATTATCCCAAACTGTGCATTAGAAAATAGCACGACATTTATGTCGGGGAACAAATGGAATCAAACCAATGGGCTTTAGCCCAAGATACATTCGTGCTAAAGCCTTAACATTTTCACCTTTAATTTCCTCCCGACCTAAAGGTCGGTGCTATTGCATAATCTTGGATTTATGTAAAACCGCTTGAAGAAACAGGTTAAATGATTTGTAGTGATCGTTAACGCGCCTCCTCAAAGTCATTGATGATGAGCTTGAATTGCTGAAGTGGTTGTTCGAAATTCTTTTTGTTCTCAGCACGAATGGCCCACGCGCATGAAAGAAGTGTTATCACAAAAGTTATAGTTGCGCCTGTTTGATTTTCCATAACGCCTCCCGGGACATATAGTTTAAAGGTAAGAATTACGCCAATGGCAGTACTTAGGGGTATAAGTATGAGTTCGTAGAGTTTTTTAAAATTGTAGAAACTCAGCAATTGGGTTTGTTGTTGCAGAACGTAACTATTCAAAGTTTTGGCTGCATCGCTAGGCCCTGGATTAGCCATGCGTTTGAATTTCGTCATTAGCATGAAAGTAAAAGGAATATAAAGTAAGATGCCTGCCATCCCCATCCATTTCATCTCTGGATCGAACCAATGTTTAATGATGACATTACTTAATAGTGCGTAAATCAATATTTGAAAGACAAGCGATGCCCAGAAGTATTGCATCGCAATGTTCTTGTGTTTTTTAATCCTCGATTTAAAAGCTTTTTCCAGCGACGTACGATCGTAGTCTTTCCCAGTTGGAGCAGCATCAGGCTGCTCGTTCCATTTTTTCTTTAATTCTTCAAAAGTTGACATCTTCGTTAGATTTAATTTTTTCTTTCAATTGTGTTTCAAGTTCTTTTTTAATTCTCACTAGTCTTACACTTACGTTCGACTTCGAGAGACCAGTAATGGCAGCGATCTCGTCGTAACTCATATTTTCGAGATGTAACAATATGATCGCCTTATTCACTGCAGAAAGATCTGCAATGGCTTCCAGCAGCATTTTAATTGATGGCTCTTGATTTATAGAATCTTCCTGAGCAATCTGATGATGTGTAACAGAAAGTGATTCATTTTTTCCTTGTCTATTTTTCCGCTTAAATGTAAGTGCCGTATTCAAACAAACACGATACATCCAGGTGGAGAATTTAGACCGTGCATTAAATCGAGGATATGACCGCCACAGTTGATACATCATCTCCTGCAGAACATCTTCCCCTTCTTCCGAATCCGAAAAGTAAATTCCGCAGATCTTATGTGCTATACCAAGATTTTGGTTTATCTCCTCAATAAAAGCATTATCTAAAGGTTGAGCCATTGTTCAAATTATGATTCATACTATTGTATTAGTAGCATGTCTCTTAAAAAAACTACACAATTCTTAAGTTTTGATTTAATTATTTTAATCGCTATACGATTTGTTGAGATTGTTTGCTGATTGATGATACATGCTAGGAAGCTAATTCATCTTGTACCGCCTGTGCTCTTGTTGTTAGATTTGCAAACCAATTCTCACACCGCCCCAATAATGTTTGCCTCCCGTTTTAAATTCTTTTGACAGGTAAGACTGAAAGTATTCTAGATATATTTTTCTGATTTGAATAACTAACCCGGCATTGTTCTGGAAAACTACGCGCTGTAATTCTGAAGCTGAAATGGTATAGGGACTGCTGTTAAAAATTCCGCCCTGCAAGGTAGCATCGTGGCCTACAAGAGAAACCAACGGTTCTTCATAAAGATAGATTTGAAAATTTCTATTGGTGTTCGTGAAGTATTTCCACGGATTGCTGAACAACCCCGTCATCATGAGCAAGCCTCCGCTTAGTTTCGTATTAAAGGTTCCACCGCGTAAGCGGACTTTACCCGCTAGCATGATAATATTTTTATAGTTAATAAGTCCCTTAGAAATATCTGCTTGATAATTTAAGATTAGATCGTTCCTGATTTGATTATTCCATCCTAATGGTTCTTCATCATTAATCCATCGGTGAATTGCAGATTGAAATTCAGACGCTCCGGCCATCGGGCCAATCACTCCAACTGTTATCGCTGAGGCTATCCGATATTTTCGTATAGAATCATTGGTTGCAGAAAACAAATTGAACATTAAGCATCCTGCAAAGGGTCTGTCTTCTCTTAGTATCGTCTGAGAGGAAATACTTGTTGGCGTAAATCCCAAGTGTTCTGCTCCAATACCATATTTTGTTTCCTGACCAGGTGCCTGAATTAACAATCTAGAAAGTGGAAATTTCTTCAGCGAAGGATGAACAAGTTCAAGATTAATTCCTTGTGTATAATAAATATCTGTTTTAGAAAAGTAATCGTTTTCATAATGAAATCTTAGGCCACGATCAGTTGACATATTACGATACACAACAGTGTTATCGATCATTTGACAATAAACAGTGTTGGCCAGAATCTGAACCAGCAAAATAAGCGCAACTCTCATGGCAACACAATTATCATTTGGTGAATCAGTGATAGAAGGAATTTTAAACAGTTAACAATTTATCTTGACACCTTATTTTTATTGGCATGCCTGCTTTTGATCAATTCATAAATGTGACGTGAAACTTCTTTTAACTTTGGTCTCACAACGTCCTCCGTAATGGGTGTAAAGAGTGCAATGATGTAGCGGATCTTTCCGTCATCTACAACGCCTACATCATGCGTATAGTAACTCCACCAGCCAGTTTTGTGGTAGAACATCGCCTCGTCGGGTAAGCCGGCAGAAAGCTTTGTAGTATCAAGTTGCAATGCCAGAAAGGCTTTGAGCTCCATGCTTACCCATGGATTGATTAATTGTTGTGTTTGAATTTTGTACATGAAGTCGGCAGCATGCAGTGCGCATGTTTCTGTGCTTCTTACAGTGTCGTATCCAACATCTTCAAATTTCCTTTTTAGAAACTTGCGGGTAACTTCACTTCCGCTCCAACCGTTTTCCTGCATCGTCTTATTGATATTGGCGCGTCCTGCTACGTCAATTAAACAATTGGCTGCTGAGTTATCGCTGCGTGTTATCATTAAGTCAAGTAAATACTGTAACGTTACGGTGTCTCCGTCATGCAATAAAGGGCGAGGATCAAAAATGATCTCCTTCGTCTTATCAACATCATTCGGAGACTTTAGAACATATTGTTCAAATAGAGAATGTTTGCCGTTGCTGATTTGCTTTAACACTTCCATGGCAACGTACATCTTATACACGGATGCAGGATAGATAAAATTATCTGCATTAACCCCGGCCAATACAGGTTTAGTTCCGGTTAAATCAATTACGGCCAACGAGATTTTTTCCATTCCATCTTCACCTACAGCATATGTACCATCAAGGGCAGCCTGTCTTATAATATTCTCCAGCGCCTCCTGAAAGTTTTTGTCTTTTAAATATTTTGTTTGACTTGATAGTTGTGCATTTGCAACGTGAGTCAATATGAAGAAGGATACAAGTAAAAACTTTGTCTGAATGGAAATATTGAACATACGATTCTTATAGCATTATATGAATAGGGTAAGGGCAATTGCACTCATTAAAAATGAAGTTGTATGAAGGTACAATATTAAAATCTTATTCATTAAGGATTTTTGAGGCTGTCTTATATCTTAAACCAGGATCAATGTAATAACCCCGACTTTTAGGTCGGGTAAAATTGCCGTGGATTATTTGGCTTTAGCCAAAACTTATATAGGCTAAAGCCTTGGGTTTTTTCATTTGTTTCCCCGTCACAAATGTCGGAGCTATTTATAATGCTTCATTAGTGTTGAAACAAACAGAAGTCCAAGAAGACTTCCTACAGAAAATTTAGCTTTATTTGAATGGATAATTACAATTATTCAGGCCTGCCAAAATTAGGTGAGCCATCGGGGTTCCAATCAAAAGTCTTTGCGCGGATCTGTCGGGCCCACCCTGCCTTGCTTCTTCTCGCTGCATGATAAATAATATAATGTTTGTTTTCAATTTCTACAAACGAAGCATGACCTGGGCCGAAGATAGTATCAGTTTTAGAAAACACAGGTTGTGGCTCTTTGCGCCAGGAGTTTGGATCTAATACATCTCCACCGGTATAAGTTAATTGACCGAGACAGTAATCATCTGTCCAGCTTCCGCTTGCTGAATAAATAATAAACATTCTTCCATTGCGGATTAATGCCTGTGGTCCTTCATTTACATGTGGATATCCGTTCTTTTCCCATTCATATTCGGGCCGTGAGATGCAAACACGGTCTGAAACTATTGTATAGGGATCACTCATCCTCGCGATGTAAATATTCTGACTGGTATTCGTAAACTCTTCCCATCCAGACCAGATAAAGTATTTCTCATTATTTTCAGTCACGAGTACAGAGCCGTCAATAGCCCATCGATCGGTAGGAACTTGTAGCTTCGCTTTCAATTCATATGCACCTTGTGAGTAACCCGACATTGACTGAAGCACGTACATGCGTTCTTCACCATTCTTATTATTAAATAATGCGAAATAGATGTACCACTTTCCCTCTATAAACTGAAGTTCAGGTGACCAGATCTCAAGGTATTCGGGTTTATGTTGATTTTTACCCGGCCATACCTGGATAAGGTTCGCAATCGACATCTCGCTTAACTTAGAAAATTTTGAAACAAGAATCTTTTCCTTCAGGCGGTCTACAGTACAATAATACAAGTAACCCTCATGAGAAATAACCCAGGGATCTTCACCATCCGATACCAAGACATTGGTTTGATCACCACTTGGCGGGAGCTGCTTGGCTCGCATGGTCATCACATTAATCTCACTCACTGTCATTGGTTCCAGGTGTGCCTCCTGGTATATATGATCTTTTTTTACTGCCATCTCGTTTCAATAAGTTTTACCAAGGTGAAAAAAATTCGCACCATGTAAAGCAGCACTTAGCAGTAGGTAATAAAATTTGAAGTAGGTGTTTCGTTTATTGTATTCTTCGGCCGTAATCAATTAGATTTTAATCGGAACTTATAGAAAACAATTAACGCTAATGTCAGTGAAAGCACAGCACTAACAATTGCCATAAGGACTAGGGAATTGGTAAAAGCTTCTTTCGAAGTTGTGATGATCATATTGCTCATCTGTTCCGGCAATTTCTCAGCTACTGCTAACGCGCCGCCTATTGTACTTTTTGCGGCCTCTGCATCTTCTGCACTAAGGTCTGAAGGAATAGCATCAGTCATGCGCGATCGATATATAGCTGTGCCTATACTGCCGAGTATAGCAATGCCTAGTGCTCCTCCAAATTCTGAACTTGTTTCCGATAGCGCCCCGGCCGCACCTGCACGTTCTGGTGGAACAGCACTTAAAATCATATCAGTGATCAATGTGAAAAGAGGAGCAAGCCCCACAGAGAACAAAATAGAACTTATGAGGATGGAAATTACCCCTAATGTCTGCGCTTGTGCAAGAATAACGAAGCCGATGGCAGCCACTATTAATCCTCCAGCCATAATAGAAGTTGAACGAAAGTAACGTGCTATCTTCGGGGTTAACATGGAGCCGGCAATAAACCCTAAAGACCATGGTAATGTCCATAATCCCGCTTCAAGCGGAGGAAAACCAAGTACGAGCTGGAGATATTGGGAGATAAATATGTAACAGCCAAAAGTTGTGAACACAGTTAATGTATTCATACTTAACAGGATCCCAACGGATGATGGGCCTGTAAACAAGTTGAGGTCAATTAATGGATTCGCTAATTTCTTTTGTCGTTGAATGAAGATACCTCCAAGGATGAGACCGAATAAAATGGCCGCCAGTGGAAATACATCTAATCCATCTTCAGCAACTTTTTTAAGTCCGAAAATGATAAGCAATACACAAGACAGTGACAAAAATGCACTTAGTAAATCAAGCTTTCCTGCAGCAGGATCTTTAAATTCAGGAAGCAGTTTGGGACCTACAAGGAGAAGCAGTACCATGACCGGTACATTCGCCAGAAACACTGATCCCCACCAGAAGTACTGTAGAAGTAACCCACCTACTAGCGGCCCAATAGCACCACCAACTGAATAACTTGTAATCCATATTCCAATGGCAAAAGTACGCTGCTTATCGTCCGGAAACATATTTCGGATCAACGATAAGGTTGAGGGTGCTACCGTTGCTCCAGCTATGCCAAGAATTGCGCGATTGAGAATCAGCATCTCTGCTGTCGTGGAAAAGGCAGCAAGTATTGATGATATCCCAAACGCTGCAGCGCCTATCAACAGCAGACGTCTTCGGCCGATTCTATCGCCTAAGGTGCCCATGGTTATCAACATTCCTGCAACCATAAAACCATAGATATCGATAATCCAAAGCAGTTCCGAGCTGCTCGGTTTCAGATCTTCGCTGATATTTGGTAAGGCAAGGTTGAGCACTGTGAGATCCATGGCATACAGCAGACAGGGGAGTGCAATAACAGCTAAACCAATCCATTCTTTACGTCCGGCTTTTACAACAGGGGTGACTTCCGCATCAGTTTCTTGCATACGTTGTTTAGTTTATCTTTCTAATCTCGCAATCCTTGCTGATCGCGGTACAAAGTTGAATAATTCCCGCTGAAAGCAAACAGTAGAAATCCAACATTGTAAGGGTTGATTGCGACAGAACATTGAAATAGTGCAGATTGATTAAGCTGTTTAAGGAGGTATAAGATTAATACAATAAGTAGTATGAGCGCAAATACCGATCGAATTTACAACGATGTTCAATTCCTTACGTCGTTGAAGCCTGCCAGGAATTATCAGAATCTCCCTTCTCTTGAAAAGGCAGCTGAATACATTCGTAATGAATTGGAACGTACTGGTGCGAAACCAGAAATACAAAGCTGGCGCGTGAAGAGCGCGGAATATAAAAATATCATAGCATCTTATAATGCGGACAAATCGCGGAGATTGATTGTGGGTGCGCATTATGATGTTGCAGGAGATCAGCCAGGTGCAGACGATAACGCCAGCGCAGTAGCAGGCTTGCTTGAACTAGCAAGATTGGTTTTTAAAACTAAGCCTGAAATTGATTACAGGATAGACTTTGTTGCATACTGCCTTGAAGAACCACCTTTCTTCGGATCAGAATCAATGGGAAGTTATGTCCATGCTAAATCGTTATATGACAATAAGGAAGATGTAGTCGGTATGATCTGTCTGGAGATGATTGGATATTTTTCTGATGAACCGAATTCACAACGTTATCCAGTGCCAGAGCTGGCAAAGCTATATCCTCATACTGCAAATTTCATAGTAGTTGTCGGAATCGAGAAGTATGCTGAGTTCAATAATGATTTTCATAAACTCATGGCGAAAGATTCAAAGATAGATGTACAGGTAATAAGTTTTCCGACAGGAGAGGCGTTATCGGGCTTATCCGATCATCGAAACTATTGGCGATTTGGTTATCCTGCGCTGATGATAAATGATACTTCTTTTGTAAGGAATCCCCATTATCATCAGAAATCTGATACAATTGAAACACTTGATTTTAAAAAAATGACAGAAGTAATTAACAGTGTGTATAGGGCTATTACCCATGTCCTCTAAGCATTGTGCATCTGTATACACGCTGCTATGTGGGAAAAAGCAGTTTGACATCAATGGTTATGGCTGCTAACATAAAAATCAACTTGTTATCTACCTTTTATATTGTGTACTAAAAGATTTTTTTGTCCTTTAAAACCCAGCAGGCACTTTGTTTAATAGTATTAGGGTAACCGTACATTGCGGTGAAGAAATTATTAAACAAACTAAATAAAAAAAGTTTATGACAAAGGGAAATAATATATTACTAGCAGCACTAGGTGGCGCAGCAGTAGCGGCTTTGCTCGCGAATTATCTTAGCACAGAAAAAGGAAGAGAATTTTTGAATACTGCTTCTACTACCTTAAAGGATTTGTCAGGTAAGGCTACCGAGTATGCTAAAAATAATCTCGGTGAAGTAATCAGAGAGACAAAGAGCACTATGGGCGATGTTGTTAAGGAAAAACTAGTTCAGCAAGTGAACAAATAATAAAGAACAATCTTGGGAAGGGACAATTTATGTTTCTTCCCATTTTTTTAAGTAGTCTTCGATAGCAAGGCAGTTCACTTACTCAACACTTTTTTAAAAAAAATAAGAAAGACCACCAATCGGTGATCTTTCGGTTTTGGAGAGAGGGTCAAAAATATTATTAATCTCCGACAGAAAATTCAAGTTACTGTTTTAAGCGACTTTATGTCAACACTACAACTGTGTGACTGCTGATCATTTAATAAATCTCATACCACAGCTTGACGATTCACATTACCTTTGGAAGGTGCTTTTACTAAGTTTGTCGGAAGAATTAGAACATCAGTCGCTCTACAATCCAATAACTATTGTATCAGCATTTCAACAAAACGAGCGACATCAACTTTGATTATACTCCCGATATAGATCTTACTCTTCTATTCCCACAGGATATAACAAGTAGTTTCTATCGACATAAGGAGACCTTGTGTAAAACCACTCATATACAGCGCGAGGATTATCAACAAACGTTGGGTCTTGCTTCTTTTTCAAATCAAATTCCTCACGAAGTTTTTGATCGTTCGCCAGCATGTTACGCGCCAATGGCTCAATCGCATATTCTTCAATATATTCTGTACGATTAAAGATCTCAGGAAAAAATCCCCATTGAAAAAAGCTGTCTGTTGAATTTGGATCAAGAAGATAAACGGCAAGATCACCAAGCGTTTGATCTGTTTCTATCCTGACTGACCCTGGGTAGAACACTTCTTTTCTTAATGCTGATTTCATTGTTCCGGAAACTGTAAAGTGTCCTTCAAAGGGCGCAGGTGCAAAACTAAAGTCTGATATGGTGTACATTTTTACTTCAGCGTCTTTTGGGGCTGTAAGCGTTTCCATCCTAATGCCATGTATTCGCAGTCTTTGAATTACATCTTGATGTGTAGCAGGTACTAAATAAGCTTTTGGTCTTTTTACAATTTTATCGGGTTTGTTATTTCTGATATAAGGGATTTTTTCAGTCACTGGTTTTCCAGTCCACGCAACGTAATCTTTATTGGTAACTTTTGATTTTAGTATCTTCGATTCGATCCCAAGCAAAGTCATCGTATCTGGCTTCTCTGATTGTGTATAGGCAAGCACGACTTCTGCATCGCGCAACGCGTTGTCTGCGGCTATTGCTTTTTTTAAAGCTGCACCATCTTTAGCCAGTACGTTTAAAATATTTTCCAGAAAAACATACGTGCCGAGTACCCTTTGCTTGAAAGGTTTTAATGAATGGTTTTCAACCAGAATAGATGGAAGATGCCGAAGGTCTCCATAGGTATTTGAAAACCTCGGTGCATAAGCAAATTCCAGATTTCCTTTTGTAAAATCACGATCATTGGCAGCAAACATTAGTGGTCCTGGAATATGGCCGTTATTTTTTAAGGCAATATCAGTAGCAGGTTTAAGCGTTTTATCAAGCCAGTTAAAGATAGCAGGTGAATTTTCAGCATAACCATAAGTAATGTCATACTGATAATCTGCTCCATCCGTCACGTGCAAGTCAAGATACAAGGTAGGGTTATACTCGTTCATCACCTGTACTACAGCCCGTATCTCTTCTGTGTCAAGCTTAGTATAGTCCCGGTTGAGGTTGAGGTTTCGGGCATTTGTTCTCCAGCCCATATTCGAGGGGCCGCGCTGATTAACACGATTGTAAGGTGAGGTACGCTCATGTCCATCTACATTTAAAATAGGAATGAATAAGATGTTTACGCTTTTCAATAGATCCTTTTTCTTACCAAAAGCAATGTCACGCAATAGCATCATGCCGGCATCTTTACCGTCAATTTCACCCGCATGTATTCCTGCCTGCGCCAGCAACAAAGGCTTAGTTGATTTGCTCAATGACGTCTTGTCAAAAACACCATCCTGGCTAGCAATAACCATTTGGATATTTCGGCCATTAGCGCTCTTACCGATGGAAACCATCTCTAGCAAGTCGGATGAAGTACAAAGCTTGGCAAGCCAGGCCATCGTTTGCTCGTAAGTAGGCGTATTGACAAAATCACTTTGTTCCGCAGGTGTTATCCAAATGTTATCTCTCTTTGCTATCAGCCCAAGGCTTTTTCCCTTCCAGGGTGCAACAGGAGGAAGGATTTCTTCATGTTGAGCGAATACTAAATTTGGTGTATGAAGAAGGATTAGAATAAGTACGAGGTAGTTGAGTCTTAGCATGGTTTTATTGTTGGAGGCTAAAATTAATTAAATAGCAAACTGGATCAAGTGCTTTTGTTTCTCGCCATTTAAAACAAAAACATTATTTTTGCACCCGAATGAAGAAAATAATTGAGTCTAGGAAGCTTTTAGGCGTTGATAAGAACGTAGAGCTTAAGGAGTTAAAGTCGATATATCGGAATTTTATGAAGGATTGGCATCCGGATAAATTCCAAAACGATGAAGCGGCAAAGTTGGATGCTGAAGAAAAAAGCAAAGCATTTATTGAAGCATACCATCTGTTGGTAAGTATTGCGCCTGAAACGCACGCCCAACAGCTCGAGAAGTACACTGAAGTAATCACATCATCTAAGATGGTTGACTTTCGTTATAAGTCACAAACACTGCTACTAAATTTCGCGGATGGCAGCAGCTACGAATACTTTGGGGTTCCTAAAAGTATTTATGACAAATTTTTAAGCTCCAATACACCTGATCGTTTTGCAAGAAGGCACATCTATCACTCATTCGTTTATAGAAAGGTGAGTAAGGCGGCAGAGTAAACTCAGGTTCTTGACAATGCACACAATCAAATTTGTCGCTACTATTTCTTCATATAGTTAGTTGAACTTACACAGCTCTTCTACATTTCCAGAATAGGTGCGCGTTGTAATTACAGAAGTGAAGTAAAGCAACCTCCTTCAAGCCATGATGGCCTATTCGTTCTCGGTGATCTTAGTTAAACCTAAATGGCAGCCTTCGATGCAGAAACGGTAGTAGAGTTTTAATTTACCATCAACGAATTCGATATTATAACTATGCTCCAACTTAGTAATGTCAACAATGGTATTGCCGTTCTCTGTTTTAAACAGCGCTAGTATCTTATCTTTTGAATTTGGATCTTCTACTATTGCGTAGTACTTGTATTCCGTCAGGTTCTCAATTGATGTGGTAAGTTGGTTGTTATCTTTAAAAGTGATGCGTTGGGCTGGGTCAGCAGGAACTGGTTCTGTAATATATTTATCACCAGGAGAATAACCATGTTCATAGACCTGCCATGTCCCTTTTAGTTCTTCTGAACCTTCACTATTGATATTGTTACTTTCTTTTTCTTCACAAGAGAACCCGAGTGATAGTATCAGTGCTAATCCAAATACGATAGTTTTAGTGTTTCTCATACTAATGATCGTTGGTTCTTAGACACATAAAGCAGCGCAACAGTTGGATGAGTGATGCAACGAATAATTTGCTACTGCTGTCCTGCAACACTTTCATTTTCTTCCACGGCTTTAATTTTTTCAAGATGAGATTCCACAATAGGCAAGTAGGTTGCCGCAAATTTTTGAACATCTTTATCTTTAAAGTCGGTCGCGTCATCAAACTCGTTAACATCACGTTTGTGGTCCGTGGTCATCATTTTAATAAACTTGTCGTCAAAATCTTGCCCTTCTTTCTCTTTCAGATCTTTCAGGCCATCCGCTTTTTTATTGCTTAAGGAATTTGGCAACATGATATTTTTGGAGGCTGCCAGTACCCGAATCTCCTTGAGCATACGTGTTTGATCATTCACCATCCATTCTCCATACTGCTTAATAGCTGGAGTAGTTCCTTTCGCCATAGCCAGTTTACCTTGCTCAACACCCATCATACGAGCATCTGCTGCTTCAGTGAGAAACTTGGAGATATCTTCATCAATAGCAGAGTTTTGGTTTAGCTCCTGTGCCTGCGCTACACTGTCTTTTTCAGATGGCCCGCAGGAAGCAAGGAATACAAAAGTGGTGATGATAATCAAAGCGGTTCTCATATGATTGGTTTTCAACTGTCGTCAAAATCTTATGCCACAATGTTGCTTTACATCATATCGTAGAAGCTACAACTTGATTTGGTGATAAGATTTTTTTGAACACTGGCGTGTATTTTTAATAGACAGTTGTTGATCTAAATATTTGTATATGAATTATCCGACATTATCACAAGGAGCAAGACTAACTGCCGTACATTTAAAGAATACAGCAGGAGACGAGATTGGAAAAATTATTGAATGGTTAATGGATGTTGAGCTGGGCAAGGTTATCTATGTTGTTGCGGAATTGAACAATCAAGGTGACTACTATGCAATTCCGTGGCAAATCATGAAAGCTGACTTGCAGAATGGCGGTTATGTGATCGACCAGCAGCAAATTGAAAAGCATGACATCCGTGTGGAACGTGGCGCTTTAAGCAATCTTGTAAATGACAAGCAATTCTTAACCACACTTTTTGAGGCTTACAATATCAACGCCTATAGCGAGCAAAATCAGCAAAACGATGCTCGGACACCGTCAGGACCTAATAATGACGAAAGACAAAAACCGCAAGGCGATACTTATCCCTCGAATGCAGAGGTAAGTGAAGGAAAGGGATATGGGGGTTAGTATTAGCGATATCAAAAGATATAGACGCGCAGCTTTTTTGTTTGACTATTGAATTAAATGATGATTGTTTTGATAGTATCCGATCTACTGATTGAACAGTCTAATTTGAAATTACTCATAGGCGAAAATGATTACTGTTGTATATGTTTGAAGAGCACGTTTTTTTAAATTAACCTTTATTTAATTATGATTAACTTCCAAGCGCAACAGTACACACTCTAAGCTACATGCGCGTTATAAGTTCTACACCGGTAAGTCTCACTGAAGTAATAGAAGAATCAAATCTCATTATCGAAGTTGAATGCGTTGAAAAATATTCAGAAGAAGTTCAAATTAAGAACCGGGAGTCAGAAGACCTTATCTCTCCCTTTATAAAGAAGGGCTTTGTTTTCAAGGTTAATAATATTTTAAAGAATACTACCGGCATCGAGATTCCTAATAAGATCAAGGTGCCAAATGAAAACTGGCGCAGGCTTTTAAGTCAGCATCAACAACAATTCGCAAATGGTGCAAATAAATCTTTCAACATTAAAGTGTATGAGACCGAAGTATCTTCAATAAAGGATGCAACGGTTATTTTTTTATATCACTTTCAAGGAATGTTTGACCTGGCTGCCAAAGATGCGTTCGAGTCAGCGTCCGGACGAGAAAAGATTGAAATGTTATTATCACATTAATTGATCACTCGATAAATGCTCCTACCTCAACTTTCTGTTGTCATCTACAGAGCGGAATCAAATCAATAAAAAATTATTTTGATGCAGTAGGGGTAATGCTCGTGAAGCTTGTCTTAAATCAAAAACGTAAATAAAACGAAAATGATTAAGGCTCAAAGTATTCATGTTCTTCACCTCGCATTGATCCGCATTACCCTGACGCTAGTGAGTATTTGTTATTTTTCCATAACTGTTTTTTCGCAAGAGAAAGAAAAGGGAATTAATATTGGTATTGTCTATCCGCTGAGTATACAGGGCATCCATTCAAAAGATTATGCAAATATTTTTTCCCTTCATGCCTTCGCAGGATTATCACGGGAAGAAAAGGGGTTTACAGCCTCGGGCTTTACTAACATTGTGAAAGAGAATGCAACAGGTTTTCAGGTCGCTGGATTTTTAAATAAAATTGGAGGCACAGCAGATGGATTTAAAGGTGCCGGGTTTTTGAATATTTATAAGGATGCAAAGGGATTTCAAACCGCGGGCTTTGCTAATTTTTCTAAAGGAGATATTCAGGGAATGCAAGGTGCTGGGTTTATAAATCTGGCCCATGACATAAAAGGTTTTCAAGGTGCAGGATACATTAATATTGCAGATTCAGTGTATGGTGCACAAGGTGCTGGCTTTATAAATATTGCAGGAGATGTAGAGGGTGCACAAATTGCAGGGTTTATTAATATCGCAAAAAAAGTAAAGGGAGTTCAAGCAGCCGGTTTTATTAACATTGCTGATAGTAGCGAATATCCTATCGGACTTATAAACATCGTGCGCAACGGTGAGAAATATTTGGGAGTAACAACTGATGATAATTTAACTACACTGTTAGCATTCCGGTCAGGAAGCAGAAAACTCTACGGTATTATCGGGCTTGGCTATAATTCAAAAAACAAAGAAGAAGAATTTGCGCTTCAATATGGATTAGGTGCACACCTCCTTACGCGTAACAAATTTCGTCTCAATGCTGAAGGCACGATAACACACCTTGAGGATTTTAAAAAGGGCGAGTTTGTGAAAACATCACTCAGTATTCTTCCAGCACTTAAACTCGGTAACAGGATTGAGATCTTTGGCGGCCCTTCTTTAAATTATGTCAGCACAACATCTGCAGACGGTCGCAATTTAATTGATCATTACATGTTGAAACGCACGAGTCGTCATGATGAGAATCGCCTGTATGGAATGTATATCGGTTACACAGCAGGCCTGCATCTTTCTTTCTAGTTAGAATCCAACATGGATAATGACTCGCATTGAACGAGTCGTTATTATTTTTTAATGAACATTCTATAATTTTAATTGGGACACAGAAGAAACTCAGATCTACTACTAATAAATCTGTTCAAGATTTCCTTGACGGAAAGTCTGTTCGAACGTTTGAACTGTTCTCACACTTTGTTCAGTAATACCAAACAGTTGGAGACGTACAATTACTGCCGGCAAATAGTATGATAGGGATTGCTACATCAAAAAAACGCATTGCATACATCACACAATTAAGAAAGAACTTTATTCATGTTGTTTTTCCATTTCAAAAGTCTTATCCCAATAATTTGTGAGGTGCCAGGAGACAATAGACAATTTAATCATCACTTTCGCATGCAGTCAAAAGAAGATGTAATAAAGAAGTACTTGAATTTATGAGGTTAGCGTATAGCCTCGGTAGCTAGGACTTACTTGGAATTTAGCTTTTACATTAATAACACCCAGCCTACACCAACAAAGTCACCTTTCTTAAAAGTGGTTTCGTCGGTATAACCGTTATTGCCCTTGCCATTTTGAAAAATATAATGGAGACTCATTTTTAAACTCTTCTTATTAAGATACCAGTTAACCCCCAGGTCATACATCTTCTCTTCTCCGAAATACTCGCCACCTTCATCACCGGTATAGGTCATGTACAAAAAAGTTGGTTCTAAAAAAACTTTTTTATTAATAACAAGATTGTACCCTGTCCTTATCTGGAAGGTCTTGGAAGCGTAGGTTTTTCCTTCAGCCTTTCGCTGCATCATTACCGATTCACCATCAAGATTAAGATTTCTATAATTCAAAAGCAGATCAAATCCAATTGAACGATTATAGGTAAAAATATCAGTGCGACCCTGGGTGGAGGTATTGATGCCTACCGTCACACCTTTGCGTTCATTGAAATAATTATTTACATCATAATTTATTGCGTAAGATTTCTGGTCAGCGTCTCCAAAAGAAAAAGTTACACGATCTACAATGACAGGACTCCAATATTTTCCTGTTGTTTCAGTAAATTCATTAGCAGTTGTATTGTTATTAAACAAACCCACATTGTAACCAATGGTAATAAAATGAGACTTTGAAAGTCCTCCAATATTGAGACCAGTAGACCTTCCGTAGCTTTTACCAACAATATGTTGGCGGATATAATTCTGTGATGGAGATTTGTCAAATGAATTTACGAGCAAATCACCGGTGATGCACTCCCTGCTGTACTGTGGATGAAAATAGCCCATGGTAATAAAGGCGAGTTCATTATTCGTAATCCGCCAGGTGGCATAAGCATCTAGAATTCCGAGCTGCCCTGTGTTTGTTCCGCCACGGATTCCTCCAAAACGGTCTTTACCCAGGTTGTCATATTGTATCATCAATGCGTAGCTCAGTTTTTTGTATGGCTTACCCTTGAAACCTATGCGTGCTCGTCTTGTTAAAAAATTAAGGCGGTCTTGCACACTTTCAAGCGGACCATTTTCTTCTAGCTGTACTTGTTCGCCCATGGTATATACACTCCACAGCTGAAGGCTTGCTACTGGCTGAACGTACTTAAATAGACTATCGGTTTTTATCCATTGAAACTCTTGGGCAATTGATAGAAATGGCGCAAAACTGAGTAAAAGCAAGACATAAAGCTTTTTCATAATTTAGATCAAGCTGCTGTCTTGGTTTCTGTGAATTGCTCACCGTTCATATTTTCTCTAAGTATCTCATTCTCACGCTCAAGCTCGACCTGTCTGCGTTGCATTTGCTCTTGCGTAGCCTGCAACTCTTCCTGATTCTGTCGAAGTTCTTCCTCCTGTGCTTTCAGCTCTTCAGACATATGTTGCGTATGTTGTAACAGTTTTCTCGTGCGCTCATTCACCTGAACAGAGGCAATTGTACTCGCAATACTTTCTGCTACCTTCTCAACAAACTTCACCTCATGTTCCTGCAGCTTTTGAAATGCGGCCATCTCTATTGCCCCATAAACTTCTCCATTGTGTATCAGCGGCACAATAAGAATGGTTTGAGGAAGTGCAGTGCCAAGACCTGAAGTAATGCTGACATAACCTTGCGGAATTTCTACCAGATGAAGTGTAGCGCGTTCAATCGCACATTGGCCAATAAGACCTTCTCCAAAGGCTATTTTATTTTGGATAAATCTTTTTCGGTCGTATGCATAAGTGGCCACCTGTTCAAGGTACTGTTTTTCATTACCGATGGCTTCAGTGGCTAGGAATAATCCACCTTGGTTTATTTTTAAATATGAAACTAGCGCTTTTAGGATTTCATCAGATAAACCTGCGGTATCAGAATTATTTCTTCGCAATACCTCTCCTAACTTTGCAAGGCCTTCATTAAACCAATCCCGAATACTTTTTTCATCTGATGCAACTTTCAAATTTTTTCGCATCTCAAGTAGTTCATTTCCAAGAACGTCTTCATTGCTTAACGGTTGAAATTCTCTAGTAAGGTTTCCTTGTCCAATATCTTTTGCAAAAGCAGTGTATGAGCGCAAACCATTCATTAAAGAATTTAAAGAAAGAGTCATGTCACCAACTTCATCTTTTCTTGTTATAGCCAATTCATCAACCTGATGCCCTTGTCCAAGTGCTTTTAGTTTTTCCTGAATTAGCGTAATAGCACGCGTTAATTTACTGCTGAAGTAAAGCGAAGCGTATAGGCCGATCCCTAGAACGATAAGGCCAATCGCAATAATGAAAAAAATCATTTCGTTTATTTGTTCGCTTAGTGCTTCCTGCTTTAGTGCTACTGATTCCTGTATTTGGTCGGTATAGAATCCGGCAGAAACAATCCATCCTAATTCCGGAAAAAGTTTAGAATAAGATATTTTATTTTCAACTTCTGATGTTCCTGGCTTCTTCATTATATATTCTACAAATCCATCTCCTTGCGCATTACACAGTTCAGCACGAACCTGATAGATGTTTCTGTTTTTTTCTTTTTCAACATTATAGTTTGGATCATCAAGGATTACCCCTTTCAATTTCGTCTTCTCCGCATGCATTAGCATGGTAGGGTAAGGCATTGTATTGTCAGTTACCCAAAAATAACCTTCACCACTGTCGAATCTGATTTTAGAGAGGTCATTCAAACTCTCCGCCATGAGTGAATCTCTCAATAGCACGTCTGCTTTAATATTTGCGTTATCCTGGATTTCCAGGAAACGTACTTCGATCATTCCATAAGCAACATATGTAATGTGTTTAAGGTATAATTTCAGCTTTGCCAATTCCTCTTTTTGATATTCCGCGATGTCTCTTTCAGCTTTGCGATTAATTTTATATATGGCAATAGAACTAATCAGGATAACGGGAATTAACAATGCAAGACTTGTGAGTAAAGTAATTTGCTGCCGTAATTTCATATCTGCGTAAAATCTTCAATCAGCAAATATTGGAGTCTTACGTTTAAGGTAAATAGCTAATTGCGTCTTACTATTTCATGTGTAAGCAAATGCAAGCAATGTCATTCAAATGTTAGAAAGCGAGCGGCTGTTAATAAAAAGTAAAAAGTTATGCGTTGGAGATCAAGCTTATAATAGTCATAATAGAATTCTTATTGCACATAAGTGGATGTAAAATATTAAATGATTTTGCAATAAAAACGTAACGATAAGTACAAGTGCTTTTTACGCAGAAATGATAGAGATGTTTGATGATAGGATATGAGCCGTATCAAATTTTAAGACTCGATATTCCGCCATCGACATGGAGAATTTGTCCGGTGACCCAGCCTGATTTTTCCGACAATAGAAAAGTTGCAGCATTTGCAACATCTTCAGGAGCGCCAATTCTCTTTAACGGATGTCGTTGTCCATTTAAGATTTTCTTTTCGTCTGTACTAAGAATATTTTTCGAAAGAGGCGTATCGGTAATAGATGGTGCAATGCAATTTACCCTGATGGCAGGGGCAAACTCTGCTGCCAACGCTTTCGTTAAGCCCTCTAACGCTCCCTTCGAAGATGCAACTAATGCATGGAATGGGAATCCTGTTTGTACGGCCACAGTTGAGATCAAAACGATGGACGGACTTTTGCCATTTTTTAATTTCTGTAGCGCTGCCTGTATTACTTTAACCGCACCTACCAAATGCAACTGAAAATCCTGCACCAAATCTTGTTCACTTATTCTGGCAAAAGGTTTAAGGTTAATGCTACCTGGACAATACACAAGTCCATCTAAAGCCTCCGGTAGGAAACTCAATTCTGGCTTTTCTTCCATTACGTTTAAGTGATGGAATTCGGGACCTGCATCAGGCGAAGGAGGCGTTTTATTGAATGTTCCTATCACATGATGGCCATCATTCGTAAGCTCTTGCGCGATCTGTTTTCCAATTCCTGATGATGCACCTATGACCAATATCTTTCTCATTGCAGAAGAAACACAACAAAGGCCGACATGTTCAGAAAGTTTATTGCTTTATTTCTACATCTGGTGAGGATAATGTATTTCAATTACTTTTAAGGTTATATTCTTTCATATGTGTGAATTAAATCGAGGGTAGATGATTGAGACTATTATTACAGCGATTATTGCCTTTGCATCAAGCAATGTTGACGATTTGTTTATTCTTATGATGCTGTTCTCTCAAACCTCGACCACTGGTTTAACTGCACGTCATATTTTTGCCGGACAATATTTTGGTATTATTTCCCTAACGACCTTTAGTCTTTTGGGATCTTTACTCGGTATCATTATCCCAGTTGCCTACATAGGTTTGTTAGGTCTTTTTCCTATTTACCTGGGCATTGTTAAACTGTACCGGTATTTAAAAAAAGATAATGAAAAAGCTGAAGAAATAATTCTTGAACCACGGATAAAAGAGGGTAGCATTATGGCGTTCGTTGCAGGTGCTAATACTTTGAACATTGCTGCAATTACAATAGCAAACGGTGGAGACAACATTGGTATTTATATTCCCCTTTTTGCAAACCTCTCCGTTCCAGAGTTGGTGATAACTGTAGCGGTATTTTTAATTCTAGTGTATGTATGGCTTATTGTTTCCCGATACCTTGTCTCTCATCCAGGTCTAAGGGAGGCCATTAGACGATACAACAGTGTTGTTTTTCCTTTCATACTAATTGTGCTCGGAATTTATATCCTTGTTGAAAGTGGAACAACAAGATTACTACAGTAAGACTGCGTAAATCCAATTCTATAAGAATGTGGAATAAAACAATAAAAGCCTTTGTCTAAAAAGGCTTTTATTGCTTCAAGACAATACTATGCCTGAACATGCTCCGCCCGCTTATTAATTGTTGACTTAGCCAGCTGATTTAGTTTTTCATCCGTCATTTTCTCTTCTTGCAAAGACTGGCTCAGCAACTGATGTACTTCTTGCAAACCTAGCTCCTCTGCTAAGGATGCCGCTGTTCCGTACCCAGAAATTTCATAATGCTCTACTTTTTGAATACCACAAATTATAGCGGCATCAAGTGTTTCTGGTGTAGCATCTTTATGAAGTACTTTTTCTCCTTCCATTATTAATCCTTTTATACTCGGGCTTCCCTGATCATCAGGATCAATGTCAAGAAGTTTGGCAACTTGCTCCAAACGTTGCTTTTGATTTTTAGTTTCTTCCAGATGTTGCTGCAGCGCTTCTTTTAGCTCGCTGCTATTTGCTTTACTCATCATACGTTCAAGGCCCAACAACTGTAGTTCCTCTGTGTTATATAACACCTGCACTTCGCTCATCAATAAATCGTTCAAAGTTTTTAATTCTTTCATAAACACACGTTTTAGTTTAGAGATTAATTTTCCAACAGACCTTTGCTTATCAATATTTGTTCCCGGCCTAACTGTCAACAAGCAATAATGAACCTGAGGGTAGAAGCACGTAATTTTTTTACATGTCGATGTTATTGCTTCTTGCTACGATTGATTCGTTGTGATTCGAACGGTTAAAAATTTCGCATAACTGGTGAGTAGAATGCACAATGGCTGAGTAGCCACAATTGGAATGGCGCGTATAATGCGAGCGTTGCTTAGTAGCAGGCATATTTGTTGTCTAGTTGTTATTGATAACATAGTCTTATGTATTTAATACAAATCTTATTACCGCTTTACAACAACGAAGGAGACTTTTTTCCATCCAGTTCCTATGCATCCGTAAAGAAAGAACTTACCGAAAATTTTAGCGGGCTTACAGCTTACACGCGTTCACCTGCTACTGGATTATGGAAAGAGAATGAAACTAAAACCGTTAAGGACGAAATTGTCATCTATGAGGTAATGTTGACAGAACTTGATAGAGTGTGGTGGAAGAACTTTAAAGAGAGTCTGGAAGAGAAATTTCTCCAAGACGAAATAATCATAAGAGCAACACAAATTGAACTGCTATAAGTGTTATCAATATTTACGTTCGCTTATTTCTGTTTTTCGCATAGGCATTTGATCAATGATAGCAAATATTTTCTCTGCAGTTTCTGGTGTTGCTGATCTCAATTTTTCACCTCCATCTTTTCCAATAAGAATAATTGTGAATGGCATCTTTTCACAGTTATATTTTAAATTCAACTCGCTATCATCCTGTACAAGTTGAATTTTTATATCCCGCTCATCCAGGCCTACTCTATCAGACTTCAACGAGGTTAATTGTTTGTTGACGACAACACGATCAGTACCAAAAATTAAAATTCTTCGGTGAGCACTCATTTGAAAAGCCATTGTAGTAGTGATCAAGATTAATATTTTTATAAGCATTCATTTTAAACATTCAACAACCTAAAAAGTTTAAACTGCTACTCGGTAAATCAATGGAGCTAAAAGTTGCTAGCAATAGAAATGATATTGATATCATCATCCCACATACTAACTGCCCTTCTGGAAAAATACTGCTGCTTTTTTTCTTACCTTTAGCTGCATAAATTATATTCATCGAAGTTAAGGATAGTAATGGCAATGTGCTCCGTGGAGGGGATTCAGTAGCGCTTATTACAGATCCCAAAGTGAAAGGATCATCCATGACCTTAAAGCGAGGAACTGTAGTTTAAAAATAAAATTAACAGAAGATCCTTCTGAAGTTGATTGCCGCATCAATGGTAGTAGCATCATGTTACGGAGGAATTTTTGAAGAAGGTTTAACATCTCTAAGATTTTTTATGAAGATATCTTTGCTTCTTATCGTGGTGTTTTTTTTACTGCCTTCCTTTTCAGGACAAAAGGTTAAGTGGGTGGCAATTGGTGATTCTATAACTTATCTCAACGACCATAAGGATGAGACGGGTAACAGGGTTACGAAAGGTTATCTGACAATGGTGGTGGAAGCCCTGCCTCACATTGGTTTTATCAACGAAGGTTATAACGGTTGGACTGCCGGTGATATAGCCAGAGAAATCGATAGCCTGGATCTGGTTCAAGCAGATGTATATTCTGTTTTCCTTGGCACAAATGATTGGTGGCACGGTAGGAGAATCGGTACAATGGACGACTATAAGAACAACAACGGTAACAATACATTTTTCGGTTCCTACCGTTTAATCATCAATAAGCTTAGAAGTTTGAATAGAAATTCGCGCATCATACTCATGACACCCATGCAGCGGTCTGACTTTGTTTACATCAATGATCAACGGAACAATGCTTACGGTTCTTACAAGAAAAAGAATGGGCAGTCGCTTGCTCAATTTGCTGAAGCCATTATTATGATTGGTGAATACGAGAAACTCTCCGTTGTTGATTTGTATAACAAAAGCGGAATGACCCAAGATAATCTTGTGAAGTACAAACGCCTGAAAGATCCTGCTACCGGCACATATAAAAATTTTAAATATCCCGAATTCCTAAATGTTCCTTTTAATCCAGAAAGTGACGAGTACCCATTTCCTCCTGACGCAATCGACATGACATACGATGGACTTCATCCATCTGATAAGGGATATGCCGTTATTTCGAAGATGTTAATTAATGAGTTTGAAAAATAAGCTTCGATAAACCACAGATCTTGCAGCCAATTATTGCGCATAAGGCTTAGAAAGAGGATTTGCTAAACCATAGGATACAGAACCTGATTGTTCAATCTTGTTTTCCTTCACCCAACTAGTACAACATCAAAAGCTAAAACCGATACTGCCAGGCTTTTTCAACTCCCACGTTGGTTCTGTTTGAACTGCATAAAGTTCAATTGATGATGCAGCTTCAGTTGGGTGATGTATCGCGATAACCTGGTAGAAGGCCTTTTTTCCTTTACTTGAAATACTTATAAACTCATCGATCCGCGGTAAAACCGAGAATTCTTGTTGGGCCAGCTGATCATAGTTTTGTGTATTATATTCTCTGACGAAAATTGAGGTTTTCATTGTAGTGCTATTAAGAACTCAAAGTAAGAAAAAGATTGAGCTTTTCTTAAGTTCGGGATAATTTTACCTAATGATTGAAGCGCTATACTTTGAATCCTATATCAGCACAATTCAATATTATTACATTAAATTAGCAACATGCAAACTATATTAGGTGCTAACGGTACCATTTCCTCCATATTGGCGAAAGAGCTTACTGCCTATACGCAACACATCAGGTTAGTGAGCCGCAACCCAAAAAAAGTGAATGCAACAGATGAGCTTTATCCCGCAGACTTGTCGGATGGTAAGGCGGTTGAAAAAGCGATTGAGGGATCGGAAGTGGTCTACTTGATGGTCGGCTTTGACTATGACATAAAAGTATGGCAGGACAAGTGGCCGAAACTGATGCGCGCTACAATAGATGCATGCATTAAGCATGGCGCAAAACTGGTATTTTTTGACAACGTATACATGTATGATAAAAATGCCATCCCACACATGACTGAAGATTCTCCTTTAAATCCACCAAGTAAAAAAGGATTGGTAAGGAAGTCAATTGCCGACATGTTATTAGCTGCCGTAAAGGCTGGTGAATTAAAAGCATTGATTGCACGATCTGCTGATTTTTATGGTCCACAAAATGAAAAGAGTTTCTTGATTGAAGTAGTATATAAAAATCTTAAAAAGGGTAAAAACGCCAGTTGGTTTGTGGATGTAGACAAAAAACATTCATTCACTTATGCACCTGATGCAGCAAAGGCTACTGCAGTATTAGGCAACACAGCTGATGCATACAATGAGGTATGGCACTTGCCAACGGATAGAGCTGCGATCACCGGAAGGCAGATTTCTCAATTATTTATGGATGAAATGAAAGTGAATAAGAAAATATCAGCAATGCCAATGTGGCTCATAAAAGTTGTTGGGTTGTTTATTCCCTTTATGCGAGAGATGCCGGAAATGATGTATCAATACGACCAGGATTATGTTTTTGATTCGACAAAGTTTGAGAAACGCTTCAACTTTAAACCAACAACCTATGCGGAAGGTGTAAGACAAACCATTCTGCAATCTTGAAAAATAAAGCGTATCACTCGGCGGTGCAAATTCAAAACTCTCACCGCATGATTCTCTTTCTGTGTTGAATACCCCAAACTCGAAGTTCGTTAATCAATTTATGTAACGACTTGCTGTAAGGCGTCATCGAGTATTCTACTATAACAGGTACAGAATCGTACACAGTTCTTTTCACGAGCTCATTCATTTCGAGATCACGCAATTCTTTTGATAGCATTTTATCTGTAATTCCTGGTATTTCCTTTGCGATTTGACTAAACCGTTTATTTCCAAAAGTGAGGGAGATAATGATTGGCAGTTTCCACTTCCCACTCAGGATATCTAATGCATCTTTAACAGGTACAATCATATTCATGCATTCGCTTGGTACGCGTTCGCATTCCTTAGGGCACTCATTTTTTGATTTTTCCTTTACCATAGTGCTAATTTACAAACTATCCTGAAGTATAGTGCTATACTCTGGTATAGTACTAACTTTTATATAGTAAATATAGATAGGTTTGTGACATCGTAGAATATAATCACACATTAAAACTAAAAAAAATGAAAAAATTACTGATGATCGCTGCTATAGCAATTACCCTAATACTGTATTCTTTTAAGGCAGTTGACACTACTTCCTGGGAGTTGGATAGTATGCATTCAAAATTAGGCTTCTCCATTACACATTTAATGGTATCAGAAGTGGAAGGTTCGTTTAAAATGACGGAAGCTATTATCACTGCTTCTAAAGAAGACTTTTCTGATGCAAAAGTTTCGATGACGGCCGATGTTAATTCGGTGGATACGGATAATGCTGATCGTGATGAACATTTAAAAAAGGCTGACTTTTTAGATGCTGCAAAATTTCCGACCATAACTTTCAAAAGCACCTCATTCAAAAAGGTGGATGAAAAGAACTACCAGGTTAAAGGAGATCTTACTTTGCATGGTGTCACTAAACCAATAGAATTAAATGCACGTGTGAACTTAGGAACAAATCCGATGAGCAAGAAATCTATAGCTGGTTTTAAAATCACCGGCACCATTAAACGTTCTGACTTTGGAGTAAGCGCTGAGACACCTTCAGCGATGCTTAGTGATGAAGTTGCTATTGTAGCCAACGCTGAATTCGCTAAAAAGTAATCATTTTGTGAAGACTTGCCCGGGCGTGAGTCTTCACATTTTATAACCGCGCCTTTTTGTATATGAACTTATTCGTTGTTATCTAACGATGATGTTTGAATAATTCTTTTGAGCACAAGTGCTTGGATTTCTTTGCCTTCCCGGTCCATCTGTTTCACATTGAAGCCTACAGCTTTTAAATAAATCGGTTCCGATTTTTTTTCTGTAAGTTGATGGTACTGTTGGCAAGCTTTAAAATACTCACCAAGATTTGAGACTGCTAACTTTTCTTTGGTATTCATTTCAAAGAAATCAGTTGTGTCATTCTTATAAATGAAATATCCTTCAACAGTAAAAAGTTTCGATACCCTCTTAACCAGGTTAAACTCAGGTGCAAGCGTAATAGGTTTTGAATTATTGTTAAGCACGAGAAGTTTATTCTCACCTTTACTTAGGAGTGTCAGGTCGTTTTTACGAAAGGTTTCTTCAAACATTTTTTCCCCCGTTGTGTACACTCTCTTAATGCCGTTAGAAAGACCGGAATTGTGCAGCTGAACCATAAAGTCTTGTTCTTCCTCACCATAGCCGTAAGTAATTGCATACATTCCTGTTAATGAAGATAAGGCAGTGCTCTCATTTTCGTCCTCTACGATCTCTTCCAGATTGAAACGTCCTTCGCCTGGTATAGTACTGGGAACCAAAGATAATTCTATGTAAAGCGCTCTTTTTTCATCCAGCGGGACTCTTCCTTCATATATCATCATGTCGTTGATAATACCATTTTTTTCCGGTAGAGGTACAGCTGTGTTCTTTCTTTCATTACAAGAAGGAAGAGAAAAAAGACTAACCAACAACAGCAGGAAAATTGCCTTCATTACTTTTTATAGTTATCGTGTTGAGAATGTTACTAAAGGATCACCAGTAACTTGCCAAATTGCCAGAGGAAGTTCCGGCGTTTTCTCGGCAAACTCCGCCAAATCTGTACTTCCCCAGTCATATTCTACTTTCAATTTCTCTCCCGTTCCCAATTGCACTTCAGCTAACGCATACAAGTGTGTAAATCCTGAGACGGCGTTTTTATATGTCTTGAACTTTTGAATAATCATGGTTGTGCCAGGTGGTATTTCATATTTTTTAACACATGGATATGCCCTGTCTTCTATGAGGGAATACTGAACGAAACTATAATAACTACCTTCACAATAATAGATGATCGCATCTCTTTTAATTGTTAATGGCTTATTTAACAGTTTCTTTAGTGAAGCATTATCCGAGACATTTCTGATAGTAGGGGAGAGCGCGATGTACATGAGCAATATGAATAGGGCGAGCAGCCCAATAGCAATAATGCCTACGATTTTTAAGATGGACATGCTATTAAATTAGCATTTTAAAAACAGAAAGTGAAATGCTAATTTTTAGTGTTCTTAAACTGCGAATTCTATTTAAATCGTGTAGTACTCAAGGAACGAAGCGTATCATTTATTCCCATTAATAAATGCTATCACACAATAGAATAAGTCAATAATCTTTTCAGCAGCTTGTAAATTTGAGTTAACAGTCTTATGAGAAACAAAGGTTATCGGAGTATATTCTTTATAAGGCCGATAAAGCTATGGCAAATGGGATCAGGAGCTGTTCAATTAAAAGAGGCTGACATCGATTTTTTAATAACAAAAAAAGATCATAGCCATGATGACTATGATCTTTTCAAAACTTTTAGCCTTAAGAATTATTGATTGTCTCTGATAATGGCTTTGTCTTTTGCATCTTTCAATGATGATTCATCTACTTTTACAAGTTTCTGCTGCACTCTGTCAACATAATATAATTCACCTTGATACTTGTAAACAACTTGGTTCTCCGGACCTTCTTTTGAGTCAAGAACTTCCACTTCATGTTGGGTTGTTCCAGCATTGGTTGTAGCTGTCATTGTAGCGTCTCCAGATGTGGCATTGCCACTAGATTGTGTTGCTGTTTGGCCTGAAGTAGTAGCTTGATTCATGGCGCCACTAGTACCTTGAGCACCTTCTTGTACTGTCTGGCCGGCTTGCTCTGTTGTGCTTTGTATTTCGTTACCTGCACTTTGTGCACCTTGCTGAATTTTTGTTCCTGCTTCTTCAGCGCCTTGTTGAACTTTAGTCGCTGCTGTGTCTACTTCATTTTGAAGATCTTGTCCTGCTTGTTCAGCGTTATCTTCTGCCTTGTCTGCACCTTGCTCAGCATCATTCTGCAGTTGATTTGCACCTTGTTGAATATCATCACCTGCTTGTTCTGTTGTGCGTTCCATTTCATTTCCTGCGCTGTCTGCACTTTGCTGCACATCTTGTCCAGCTTGCTGTGCTTCATCTTCCATGTCATTCTTAGCACTATCAATTTGATCTATGTCGCCTTGTGTTGTGCTTCTGTATTCATTGTTTTCAGTTGACTTATTATCCTGCTCTTGTGCTTGCGCAATGCCAGCAATACTAAAGAGAGCAGCGGTACATGCGGTTAAGAATATTTTTTTCATATGGTACTTTTTAAGATTTAACATCATTTTGTTGTACTAAATGAAACTATTGTACCATTAAAGATGGCAATCTAACCATGAAGGTGAAATGCTATTTTTAATCGACTGAAATACAATAACAGTAGGTGACCAGCTGAAATGAAAAACGTTTTACAATCCCGATGACGGACTTGTTGAATTATTCAACAGGTATCTGGCGGCATTACACCACATAAAGAACCTAGCAGCTGTGCTGTAGAACTTCGACGGACATCAAGAAATTATTCTCACCAACGCGAACGGCTACCACAGTTCGAAGTCATGGATGAATTACTTTCCTAAAATACTAACTCGATAAAATTCAAAATCACATAAAGTAGGTAGAGCAGCAGACGAGAGCAGTTAATAACTTTGCATTCAACTTAAAGGTACTGGTGAAAGTGTGGTCCCAATACCTCTGCTCTATTCTAGATTACTTGAAGCCGTCGGATATCGTAGAATGTTAAAATAATCTGTAACGATGAGCGAGAATGCCAGTAGTAGAAGTTAAAAAAGTAATTATACAATTATGAAGATAAATAAAATCGGAAATGTCACTGAAGACATTGTAGTAGTTGGAACTATCATTAAATTATTCATCGTTGGTTTGCTGCTTGTTTCTTCGGCAGTAATCGCAGGATGAGATGCAAAGAAACTTAATGGGTGTTTATTTTGGGCTAATGTGAGCAGGCTTTGCCTGCTTACTTTTTTTATGGAGTTATGTTGCACTCATGTACACTTAGTTTCAATTTTTTAGCACGTTCATTACTAAGTATAAAATACTACCTCATTACAAATCAAATCCCATAAAGTAGGGAGAGACTTAGTTAAGCATGTACGATAGCTTTGAAGCAAACAAAGTTAATTATGCAACCCCTAAGAAGAATTTTGATTGTATGCTTAACAGCGATGGTCATACTTTTTCCTGAAAGAGTTTCTGCACAACAGCAAAACGTTTCCGGAATTGTAACATCCGCTGAAGATGGCGCTCCACTTCCAGGAGTAAGTATCACCGAGAAAGGTCTGGCAAATGGCACAATGACCGATGCAGATGGTGTCTTTACTTTATCCGTAAAAGGCAATGCGGTTTTGGTATTTAGTTTCGTAGGCTTGGAAACTACCGAGATTAATGTGCAAGGACAAAGCCATGTAAATGTTAGTCTTAAATCTGATACAAGACAGCTCGAAGAAGTAGTAATAACAGGTCTCGCTACATCAGTAAAGCGAAGTAACCTTGCCAACGCTGTGGCTACTCTTTCTGGCGAAGAACTAGTTGGTCGTACAAGGCCTGCTACTGTTGATGCTGCGATGAATGGTAAAATCATCGGTGCAAACATCAGTCAGAATAGTGGTGCGCCTGGTGGTGGCGTTTCAATTAAATTACGTGGTATCTCGTCTATTAATGGCTCATCCGATCCCTTATTCATTATAGATGGCGTATTCATCAACAATTCTCAACTCAGATCAGGTGCTGGTACCGAGGCTTTTAGTGGTGCGGATGGCACGCAGAGCGGAGCACAGGATCAGGCAACAAATCGTCTTTCTGATATCAATCCCGCTGATATAGAAAATATTGAAATCCTTAAAGGTCCAAGTGCTGCAGCCATTTATGGAACACGGGCAAATGCAGGCGTAGTAATCATCACCACAAAAAAAGGTAAGTCAGGAAAAACGAGCGTAAATCTTTCACAAGATATTGGTTTCTCTTCTGCCATTAAGCTTTTAGGATCATCTGATTGGAGTGAAGAAAAGATCAGGCAGTTTGGAAGGAATGGCGGTATAACAAACGTGGGACTTGAAGATGCACTTGCTTTATACCGTGCTTCAGAAGGAAGAACCTATGATTACGAAAAAGTTATCTATGGTAATACAGGTAAAATCTCTAATACAAGATTGAGTGTTTCTGGGGGTAATGAAAAAACAAATTTCCTTGCTTCGGCAAACGTGAACGATGAAACTGGAATTCAAAAAAGAACAGGATTTCAGCGTAGATCGATTCGTCTCAACTTAAATCACAAATTGTCTAACAATGTTGATTTCTCCACCGGATCGAACTACATCAATTCAGGAAACCAACGCGGATTTAGCGGTAACGACAACAACGGTGTAGCCATGGGATATTCGCTGGCATACCTGCCGAATTTCATCAACTTGGATCCTGAAGATGGCGTTTACCCAGAAAATCCTATCAATGGACAGAATCCTTTACAGATTACTGACAAAGCTGTGAACGATGAAAGTACAAATCGTTTCATTCAATCTTTAAATATGAATATTAACCTCCTCTCAAAGGAAAGCCTTGCTTTAAAGTTTGTGCTCTCTGGAGGGGTAGATTATTTCAATACAGAAGGTACAGTATACATGCCTGATTTTCTTCAGTATCAGCAACAAAGAGCGAATCCGGGTGCCTCACGTTTAACTGATTCACGTAACCTTAATGCAAATGTTCAAGGCTTGTTTGTTCTTAATGCTTCTGTCGGAAAGATTGAATTAACATCTCAGGCTGGCGCTGTTCGTTTGATCACTGACCGCGAGATTAGTTGGATACAAGGTGAAGGTCTTGCACCCAATCAAAAAAATCCGCAGACTGGTGCAATCCGTTCTTTTAATCATAGATACGAGCGCTGGCAGGACGTTGGTTTAATTCTTCAACAGGAAGCCAATTATGATGATAAAGTTATTGGTAGTGTAGGAATACGTTTTGATAAGTCAAGCTTGAATGGAGATCATGAAAAGTGGTATGCTTTTCCGCGTGCTTCGCTCGCAGTGAATATTGCTAAATTCGATTTCTGGCGAATAGCAGCAGTAAGCCAGTTGAAGTTAAGAGGAGCTTTTGGACAAACGGGTGGTGTTCCTGTTTATGGAAATACATTTACTTCACTCACTTCAGCGGTTATTGATGGAACTTTAGGTTCTCTTCCTCCTAACGGATCGGTTAGTGCACCAGTTGGTAACCCGGCACTTGAACCGGAGACAGCGCAAGAAATCGAGTTGGGTGTAGACGTTGGTGTTCTTGATAATAAAATTTTATTAGAAGCGACCTATTATGATAAAGATGTATTTGATCTTATTCAAGCATACACCTTGGCATCAGGCACTGGTGTTACTTCTATTGCAGCGTTTCCGGTAGGCGATTTGCAGAATAAAGGGATAGAGCTTGGGTTGAATGCAAGTATCGTTCAACGTTCGGCTTTCTCCTGGAATACGCAGGTTTCATACTGGTTCAATCGTTCAGAGATCACACGATTAATTATTCCACCAACTGCCGTAGGTACTGGGTTCAGTGCATTTGGGCGCAACAGGCTTGTATTAGGTGAGTCTCCAACACGTTGGTACGGTACACCCAATGTTGATGGACAGCCGACCACGTATGGTGATGCACAACCAAAATATCAAGTTTCTTTCGCTAATCAATTCACTTTCTTAAACGGATTTGAGTTGTCTTTCTTATTCCACACCAGTCAGGGTAATTACAATTCTAACCTTACAAGGCTACTGAAAGACGAAGGCGGTACGAGCAAAGATTGGGCAGATGACGATGATGGAGACGGAATACCAAATGGTAAAGATGAACGTCTGTTTGGTGCAGCAGGAAATAATTCCGGTTACTTCATTAACGATGCAAGTTACATTCGTCTTCGTGAAGTCTCATTGTTCTACAATCTTCCTAAAGAATGGATTTCTAAAACCTTTGGTAACGCCATTGAAAATATACGCCTGGGTGCTTCTGGAAATAATTTACTCACCATTACTGATTATCCTGGGTACGATCCTGAATCCTCTAACTTTGGTAACCAATCTGTAGGAGCAAATGTAGATGTTGCTTCTTACCCAAATTCCAAGCGCGTTTTCTTTCACATAGCCTTTGACTTTTAATTCATAACGATACTTTTTATGAAAAAAAATATTTCAAGTTACTTATTAAGCCTGCTGCTCGTTGCAAATACTGGTTGCAGTTTCTTTGAAGTTGAGAACGCAGTGGATCCTAATAATCCTTCTCTGGAATCTATATCCAAAGATGCCAGCAGAGCACAAATAGATCAACTTGCTGTTGGGTTGCAATCTACAGTGCGAAGTGGCCTCTATGATTTTTACTTTATATCCGGAACAGTAGGGCGCGAGGTCATCGTATCCGCTTCTACAGAATCGCGTTATTTCACCGAGCTACTTGGTGTAGGACGCGAACTCTATGGTGGCGCAAATGATCCAAACGGGCTCTTCAACGGTTACTATACCGGGTATTCCTCTACCCGAAGACGGGCGGAGGTTTTAATTCAAGCTGCGGAAAATACCACGCTATTAAGCGAGCAGGAGAAGAATGGCATAAGAGGATTTGCGAACACGTTCAAAGCTTATGTTGTGTTAAATATGGTGAACATGCAGGGAAAGAATGGTGTTCGAGAATCTTTTTCAGATTTACTTTCACCTGGTGATATGTTAAAGCCAGGTCCGTTCACCAATTATGAAGGCGGACTAGCATTGGCGAAGCAGTATGCTGAAGATGCCAAATCCCAATTGCAAAGTGCGGGTGGTGAATTTGCGTTTACGCTTACCTCTGGTTATACTGGCTTTGATACGCCTGAAGCATTTCTGAAGTTTAACCGGGCTATTGCTGCCCGGATATACATGCATCAAAAAGACTGGACGTCATTGGCAGGTGCATTGAATGAATCGTTTCTTGATATTAGCGGTGATCTGGCGGCTGGGCCAGCATTCACCTTCTCAACAGCTGCTGGTGATCAATTAAATCTTTTATATCAAAATCAGAACACAAGCAATACCCCGGTAGTTGTATTTAATGAACATATTCAAGACGCGGAAGAAAATGATGCACGCGTTTTTGGCGACCATGCGAAAGTAAGTTTAAGAGATGAGCCACGTATTTCTGCGGGCGTGCCAAATGCCTCTACGCACGAAGTTTCTATTTACGAAGACAATGGAGCTTCCGTTCCTATTATCAAAAATGAGGAGTTAATTTTAATGCTTGCAGAATTAATGATCCAAACTGGCAATTTGCCTAAAGCTGTGGAAGCGTTAGATGTAATACGTACAGCAAATAATTTGGAAACGCTTGCGCAAGCGAAGCCAGCTATTATCGCAAACCAGGCGGGACTCATTACTGAACTACTTCATCAAAGAAGGTATAGTTTATTTTATGAAGGACATCGTTGGATTGATATGAAACGTTATAATCGAATTGCTGAACTTCCATTACAAGACACTCGATTCGGTGTTTTTGAACAAATGGCAAGACCAGAGTCTGAAGTGCAATGGGACAATACGAATACACAGTAAGAATAGAAGGCGATCGTTTAACACGGTCGCCTTTTTTTAACTCATATCTTCAAAGATATTTTGCTTACAGCATACTTTTATCCATCGCAATCTTGATCAGCATCGCAGTATTCTTGGCCTTCAGCTTCGCCATAACATTTCTTCTGTGGCTTTCAATAGTAAGCTGGCTCACAAATAGTTTCTCTGCAATTTCCGGTGCGGTAAGTCCTTCAGCAATGCATTTAAGAACCTCCTTCTCTCTGCGTGTAAGTGGTGGGGTGTCACTGCTTTCATCAACACTTTGTGGCTTGTATAGATTTTCACCGGCCTCTTTGCTGATAAAAATATGTCCTTTATAAGCTTGCCGGATAGCCTCTCTTATTTCTTCAATGTCAGTATTTTTTAAAATGTATCCCCGTGCACCATTCTCCATCATCTTACTCACATAACTTCTTTGACTAAAAGTACTCAGCCCAAGAATTTTTAGATCAGGATGATCCGTAAGTAATTCCTTGCATAGGTCAATACCATTCGTGTCAGGTAGGTTGATGTCCATTAACACTACATCACAGGCATTGTCATGGAAGAATGTCAGGCATGAAGCTCCATCAGAGGCAGAGCCTACAACCTGGATATCACTTTGGTTCTGCAGTGCAGATCGAAGACCTTCTATGATAAGGCTATGATCGTCAATAATAAAAACACGGATTGGCATAAGTTAAATATCGAATTCTATTACAACGGAAGTTCCTAATCCTGGTTTCGAATCCAAATCTATTTTTCCGTTTAAATAGTTCACTCTATTGTAAACGTTCGTCCAACCCGCACCTTTGCAAACTTTCAAGGTATCAGTATCAAAACCTTTTCCATTATCTTCTACTGTAAGACTAATTTGTTTTCCATCCTGAACGAGCTGAACAATAATTTCTGTAGCTGCAGCATGTTTAAGGGTATTGTTTATGAGTTCCTGGACAATTCTATAAACCACTATTTCTTTTGCACCATCAAACCGCTCGTTAATGTTGATAGGAATGAATCCAACCTTGAAATCTTTTGTAGATAAGTTGTTGCAAAAATCCTGCAGTGCTTCCTTGAGACCAAAACGAATCAAACCTTCCGGCATCATGTTATGTGCAACTCTTCGAAGTTCCGTCATAGAATAGTCAATGAGGTCAACCGATTTATTGAAAATGGAAACGTGATCGCCCGCAATTACCATATCACCTTTCATACTGGTGAGCGTGTGTTTCACGCTGGATAGCACGCTTCCAACACCATCATGTATGTCTCTCGCAAGGCGGCTTCTTTCTTCTTCCTGTCCTTTCAGTAATGAATCAATGGCTATGAATTGCCGGTCTTTTTCTAATTCCGAAATTCTCTGATGCTGTAACTCGCTGTTTTGGAGAATGATCTTTTGCTTGCCGCGCAAGAACAAGTATCCTAATAACGCTATACCTAGTGCTCCTACGATAATCACAATCAACAATTTATTATCCTGGCTTTTTTCGCGCAGCAAAAAATTCTGTATTTCTCGTTGTTCTTCTAGAGCAGTGATTTGTTCCTTCTGCAAAGCAGATTCATATTGTGTTTCTGCAATAAAGATCTGTGCATTCTTATCTGCTTGCAGTAAACTGTCGTTGATCTGCTGATATTTTTTATAGTAGTGAAGTGCTTCGTTATTTTCTTTAAGGTCTTCTGTTAATTCACTAAGTGCTCTCACCGAAAGACGCTGCGTAAAAACACAATTAATCTTATACGCAATGCGCATAGATTCTAATAAATGTTTTTTGGCTTCCTGCTTACGTCCTAACATTTTTTCTGTTACAGCCATGTAATATTTCTCTTCCGCTAATGGCGAATGTGCGTGCACCTGTATAAATAATTTTATGGCCTTCATGCTTTCATCAACGGATGCTTGAAGCGATCCTTGATGCTGAAGTTTGGCAGCTTTTATACTGTGGTAGTTTCCCAGGACGAAGTATTCATTCAACTCATTCGCCAACACAAATGATTTCTCATTGTAAAAATCCAATTCCTGATAATTCACAGGTTTAAAACCTAGCTCTGCTCTTGCCCGATAATTATAGGCATAGGCAAGTGCACGATTGTTTTTTATACGTTCCGCTAGTTCAACTGCTTTCGTGGTGTAAAATTTATTTTTATCAGAAACATCAAACAAGGAATAGGTGGTCGCAATGTTGCAGTATAAAAAAATAAGAATGGGATTATTAGCCTGTTTTTTCTCGAAGTAACGAAGGCTTTCAAGAAAGTAAGTGATAGCAGAAGACAAATTGACTTTACCAAGATACGTATTGCCAATGTCCATGGTAATACTTGCTTTTAAAAATTCTGTGAACTTGTCGGAGCTTGAACCAAGCATCGCCAACCCATCATAAAAATATCGGAGGGCTGCGTCATGGTTAAAGTTATGTTCTTCTAAAACCCCAGCTACCCGGTAAGCAGTTGCCTTTAAGCGTACATCTTCCAATTTGTTGCCGAGAGTTAGCGCTTCATTAACATACGTTCTTGCTTTTGTTGTGTCAACATTCTTGGTGTAGTAGAACAACTGCGCTAAAGTCATCATCCGGGCTGAATCGGATTGAGACTGCCCTAGTCTCTTTTCAAGATCTTCAATAAGAGAATTTTGTGATAAAGCAGAAGGAGAGGTTAAAAGTATTAGCCAAAAACATAATATTTTAACAATAGCCAGCCGGTATGCCATGGGTAATTTCGTGATAAGCGAAGATCAAGTGTTTTAACTTCCTATTAAATCACAATTTCTTTAAAATGAGTGACATCACAATTAAAGAATCTTCAAATACTGCTTTTCGGGAATAAAAAATACTGGTTTTAAGGGATATGTTTTTTGATTTGATGGCAGCTTTAAGCTTCTGTAAGATATTGATCAACTCTATGCAATTGATCAATATCTTAAATCAGAAGTTTTGAAAGATTTCCTGTCTGGATTCTATTACTCGTATCGCAAAGATTTAGTAGGGTTGGAGCGGGCGGCTTTTAATGTATGAATACCTACTGTTAATAACGCTATGATCATAACCAAAGCACTTGGTGCCAGGAATATATACCACGACAGTGAAATGCGGTTTGCGAAATCCTCGAGCCATTGATTCATGATCCACCACGAAAATGGCGTAGCAATAAATATGGCGATCGCCATGAGTATAATATAATCCTTACTTACGAGCGTAAGAATGCTGGGAACAGAAGCCCCTAGAACTTTACGTACACCAATTTCTTTTGTGCGCTGTATTGCGGTGAGCGATGACAATCCAAATAGTCCAAGGCAGGCAATGAAGATCGCTAGTGCGGAAAATAGTCCAAATACTTTACCAAATTGTTGATCTGATTTGTATTGTTGATTGTAGTGCTCATCTAAAAAAAAGTGACTGAATGGATTGCCGGGAAAAAGATTTTTCCAATGATCTTCAAACGTGGCTAACGAAGACTTCACATTGGCAGTATTAAACTTAATGGAATATTGTCCACCAGGGGCAACACTGTATCGAAACACAAGAGGTTCGTGTGCCTTCTTCAAAGACTCCTGATGATAATTTTTCAACACACCAACTATTCGAAAAGTATCACCCCAAAAATTAATTTGATCACTAATAGCGTCTTCAATGTTTGTAAAACCCATCAACTTACACGCTGCCTCGTTGAGCATTACACTTTTATTTTCACCCGTTGTGGCGCCAGAAAATCCCCTTCCAGCTAGCACTTTTAATCCATATAGATTGATGAAGTCATGATCCATCATAATGACACGGTATTGATTTGCTTCATCTTCGCGTTGACTTAATCTTCTAATGCCTCCTGCATTCCAGTTTGGTTGTGCACCAGGAACAGCAGTAGACGCACACACATTTACTACTTCAGGGTATTGCTTGATCTGTTCTTTAAAAACCTGGAATTTTTGCTCGTACGTTGAGTCAACAACATTTGGAGAATGGATGACAAGCGTCTGGTTAATGCTCACGCCAAGTTCCTGCTCCTGCATAAAGCGGATCTGCCTGTATACTGTAAATGTTCCAACGATGAGCGTGACGGAAGCCACAAACTGTGTGATGACCATTCCTTTCCGAAACACAACACCTTTGCCCGTATTTTTAAATCTGCCTTTTAACACTTCTACCGGTTTATATCCTGATAAGACAAAAGCAGGGTAAACACCAGAGAGCAGCGCACCGGATGCAATAAGAATGATCATCCAGATCCAAAAGATGCTTTGCTTAAAGAGAAGATAATCAATTTCTCTTCCTGTTAACTCACTGAACCACGGAGTTAATAATACAGCAAATGAAACGGCGATGATAACAGCAACTCCGTTTAATATTAATGATTCAAATAAGAATTGTTGAATAAGCTGACCTTTGAAACTTCCTAATACTTTACGAACACCTACTTCGCGGGCACGCTCTACAGATTTCGCAGTCGACAAATTTATATAATTAATCCAGGCAATAATAAGAATCAGGACTGCCACAACGGAGAGAAAATACACTGATCGCCTGTTTCCATTTGGTTTAAATTCACCAATAAAATCTGAATCGAGGTGAATGTCAGTAACAGGCTGAAGATGGAAGACCATATCAGCATTATCCTGTTTAAATGTTTCTCCCGCTTTCTTATGAACAAAATCAGGGAGCTTTGCTTCAAATGTTTTGGCATCAGCTTTTTCATCCAGTAAAATGTAAGTTAAAAAGCCATCCCATTGCCATGACATCACGGGGTCGTTCATTAAGGTAGTAAAGCTAGAAAATGACATGAGCGCGTCTATCTTCATATGCGAATTTGAAGGCAGGTCTTCAAATACTCCTGTGATCTCGTACTCTCTTTCTCCATTATTTTTTAAAACTTTCCCTATTGGATTCTCATTCCCAAAATATTTTTTTGCAAGGGTTTTAGAAATCGTCATGGTAAACGGTTTCTTCAGCACACTTGTATCCCGACCTTCTAAAAGTTTTATTGAAAAGACTTTGAAAAACTCTTCTGAAGCAAAGAAGACGTTATCTTCTTTAAAGAATACGTCACCTGTGGAGAATAATGCATTCGTGCGAGTGAGTCTTACATAAGCTTCTACTTCGCCAAAATTAGTTTTTAAGTCTGGACCAATACCTGCAGCTCCTGACGCCCATCGGGTTGATATCTCACCTTTGTTGTACCGATCAAGCTGAAGTCTGAAAATACGATCCTTCTTTTCAAGGAAATTGTCATAGCTGAATTCATGCATCACAAATTGGGTGATGAGCATACAGGCCATCATTCCAATAGCCAATCCCAACACATTAATCGCGGTGAACGCTTTATTTTTAGAAATGTAGCGCACAATGGAGGTGAAATAATTTCTGATCATGGGAACATTACCTTGAGATTTACTAATGGTTACAAGATAATGCTTAAATATTCTACTGTTACCAAAACTTCTTCAATCGAAGTGGTAACAATGAATTATGCCCGCTTATCTCGATTTATAAATAACTAAGCCACCACTTCTCCCGGTGATTTATTTTATACCGATCGTACCATAGACATAAAGGGTAGAGGGCAAGTACTACCAGAATCCAAATAACGTAGACAATGACCAAGTTGAAACCATAGCCACGGAGGTTAGGTGAATCAGTAACCCAGGTGTTAAAAACCATATCCGATGCATCGAAACCTGTGGCGAGTGCGGCAATCAAAGCTATGATATGTATTAAGTAGAGATGAATGATGTAGTAAAACATTGGGACTCTTCCTAATGCAATCAGGTATTGAGAGAATTTTCCTTTCATGTTTTCCGATACTGCAAGAAAGAGTATTGCTGGGCCAAGGGTAATAAGTGTATACAGTAATGAAGGCGGATATTTCGTTACGTTGATGAAAGAAAAGAAAGTATATAAAAATGTGGGTTGTTCACTCCACCTGGAAGGATCTCCATAAATATTAATGGAACGAATAATTACAAACAGTAAGATCATAGCAACGCCCAAGCGTATCAATACTTTTCTCCTATTCGATGCGGAGGTAGTGGGCTGATATAATTTACCAAAACAATATCCGAGAAGCATGATTCCTGCCCAGGGTAAAATGGGATATCCGACAAATAGAAAGAAATGCCCCAAAGGAAATCCGTGTTGCTCATGCAGCAATGACCAGCCAATTTCGGAAACATCATTTCCCTCAACATTGATAGGGTCCAATAAATTGTGTCCTGTTACAATCAGTAGCGCGGTAACCAAGATCACTTTAAATGGCAGGTGAATGACCAGGGAAAGAATGATCATTCCGGTAGCCAAAGCCCAAATAACAGTTAGAGCAAGAAGGGAAAACTGAATATTAAAAAACCATGAGAAGTTTATGATTGTAAATTCCAATACAATCAACCAAAGACCTCTTTTCAGTAGGAAGGACGTGAGTTCATTTTTTCCTTTTCGCATGCCAACAAAGAAAGCCGATGTGCCTGCGAGAAATACAAATACAGGAGCGCAGAAATGTGTGATCCAACGGGTAATAAATAATGCGGCAGAGGTTTTTTCAAGGTCAAGTGGATTAAAAAGAAACGCATCAGCATGAAAATAATCCCGAACGTGGTCTAGCGCCATAATGATCATGACGAGCCCACGAAGTAAATCAATGGATTGAATGCGTGTTGAAATTGTGCTGACAGGAGTGTTTGGAAGAGTTGCAGTAGCCGTAATCATAATCCAGATCTTTCAGATATAAGTCCTAAAATTCTGCCGTAATTTCCTAACGTAACAGATTCAAATTTGTTTATTTTGACCAGATCAGTTTAATGTTTAACCTTAAATGTTCTAGTCTTTGATCTTCTTAGGAAAGGAATTTTGTGGTTTAATTGTGATTTGCGTGTTTCACCTTGTATTCCTTCTTAACTTTAAACTTAACCGTTCATGTAACCTGAACAACAATTTAGAGTATTAGCCGTTAGTGACTTAGCCTACGCTAAACCAATGAAAACCCTTTCACTCATCCTTATCTTATCAAGCTTTGGTGGAGCAAGTTTTGCCCAGAAAGACACACCAGTGCAAACTCCTAATGATTCGATAAAATCATACACAACAGCAATGATTTCTGGTCAGGTTCCTGATATTGATGGTACCTTAAATGATCCTGCATGGGAACAAGTGGAATGGGCTGGTGGTGACTTCCGGCAATTTAGTCCTGATAAAGGAAAGCCAGCTTCCGTTTCGACCAAATTCAAAATCCTTTATGATGCTAAAAATCTCTACGTAGGTATTAAATGTTTTGATCCTGAGCCTGCTAAAATTGTAAAGCGAATGTCCCGGAGGGATAGCTTCGAAGGTGATTTCGTGGAGATCAACATTGACAGTTATAACGACAAGCGAACAGCATTTTCTTTTTCCGCGTCTGTCTCTGGCGTAAAGGGCGATGAATATGTGTCGAACAACGGAGATGACTGGGACGCAGGGTGGGATCCTATTTGGTATTTAAAAACAAGTATTGATGATGAGGGATGGATAGCGGAGTTCAGAATTCCACTAAGCCAATTGCGTTTCGCGAATATGGACGAGTTGGTGTGGGGAATAGAAATTACCAGAATCTTTTTCAGGAAACAGGAACGCTCCTTATGGCAATACATTCCGCCTGACGCAGCAGGATGGGTACATCTTTTTGGAGAGTTGAAAGGTATCAAAGGCATAAAACCTCAGAAGCAAGTTGAGATACAGCCCTACATGGTTGCGCAAACAGAAACTTTTGAAAAGGAAGAAGGCAATCCATATCAAACAGGCTCTGCTTCAAGCACTAACTTTGGTCTCGATGCCAAGATTGGAATCACCAGTGATATTACCCTCGATCTTACCGTCAATCCCGACTTCGGACAAGTAGAAGCTGACCCTTCCCAGGTAAATCTTTCGGCCTTCGAACTTTTCTTTGAAGAGCGAAGACCATTTTTTCTCGAAGGAAATAACATCCTCAACTTTCCTGTTTCAATGGTAAATAATAATAATTTGTTTTATTCGAGAAGGGTTGGAAGGCCGCCACAAACTGAAGCAGACCCGGATGAAAATGGAGAAGACAATGTAGAAGAATATGTTAAGTCAAACGTGCGATCAACAATACTTGGCGCTGCGAAACTTACGGGTAAGAATAAGAAAGGATTTTCCTGGGGCTTACTTGAAAGTGTTACAGAAAAAGAATTTGCTGAAATAGATAGCCTTGGCATAACGCGCAGACAGGTCATAGAACCACGAACAAATTATTTTGTGTCAAGGGCGCAACAAGACCTGGGCAAAGGCAACACAGTAGTGGGTGGAGTTTTCACTGCCACCAACCGGAAGATTCAAGAGGAAAGGTTACAGTGGCTGCATGATGAAGCATATTCAGGCGGAATTGACTTCTTACACCATTGGAAAAAAAGAATGTACTACATCAGTGGTAAGACCATTGTTAGTCATGTAAAGGGAAGCAAGGAAGCAATTGAAAATACGCAGCGCTCTTCCGAACGATTTTTTCAACGACCTGATAATGATCATACAGCCCTTGATCCAAATCGAACATCACTTACGGGCACAGGTGGACAAGTAGTTATTGGTAAAAAGAGTGGTGATATTGTTTCAGACCTCGGGGTTGTTTGGCAATCACCGGAGCTTGAACTCAATGACATTGGCTTTATGTCGCAGACTGATAATATTTTACAATGGTTTTGGATGCAGTACCGCGTACAAGAGCCGAAAGGTATTACACGTTCTCAGCGATATAACATAAATCAATCTCGTGAATATGATTTTGGTAAGCGCAGTCTTGGTTCCAGCTATAACGTGAACGCACATGTACAGTACAAAAATTATTGGTTCACGGGTGGCGGTATTACTTTCCAGGAATTCTCTATTTCAAATGCCGATTTAAGGGGAGGTCCTTCTATTCGTTATCCGGGTGGGTTTTATTACTGGGGTTATGTCAATTCGGATAATAGAAAGAAACTATACGGTGAATTATATACGGAATTTTTTAGAGGCAGAGAAAATTATTCCAGGAACGACAACATTAATCTTGACCTTACCTTTAGGCCAATCAACGCGCTGAACATTACCGTTTCTTCAAGTTTTACAAACAGCACGAATCAAATGCAGTATGTCTCGACATCGGACGGCACTGGTGGAGAAAAATTTGTAGTAGCAGAAATTGATCAAACAGTTGCGAGAATTTCTTTACGGATGACCTATATGTTAACACCTAATATCTCTATTCAATATTGGGGACAACCGTTTGGTACTTCTGGTAGATACAGTAACTTCAAAAACATTACAAATGCTCGCGCGGACTCCTATACGCAGCGCTTTAGCCACGTACCTTCTCAATCTTTAGCTTTAAATGAAGATGTTTATCACGTTGATGAAGATGGAAATGGTATTAGCGATTATAATTTTGACAAACCTGATTTTAATTTTGGTCAATTTCGCTCGAACATGGTTATTCGTTGGGAATACATTCCAGGTTCTACCGTGTTCTTAGTATGGACGCAGGAGCGCAACGGGTCATTCTACGACAAACATCCTGATCACGAAAACTATTCTTTTGATTTTGACACAAAAGCGCACAACATCTTTCTGTTAAAATTTACTTACAGGTTTGTATTGTAGCCATCATTTTTTCGCTACAATTATTTTCGTTTCCATTCTTCAAAATAAAATCTTAATATTCTTGCCTTTAGCATTTGTACGTAAAATTGAAAAGGGAATCTTCGTTATTACTTGCAAGTCTTGCTTTACATCTTGAGTAGATTATAAAGCTTGGCACGAGTTGTTATGATAGGTTGTAAATCCATCATTTATGATTGCACCAAAGGATATAGAGACCGAGCATAAAATTAATTTCTTTGATTTGCTCATCATAGTTCTTTCAATCTATGTTTTAGGTGCTTTGGTAGCCGAAACATTTTTCACATTATCACATGAAACTTCAAGAGTGTTGTCAATGCTCGACAATGTGATTTGCATTTTTTTTCTTACTGATTTCTGTGTCCGGTTCTATAAAGCAGAGAGCAAACTTAAATTCATGAAATGGGGATGGATTGACCTCATTGCCAGCATTCCTACCTTTGGCGCTGGCCGTGGTCTTCGTCTCATACGCCTTATTCGGATTCTAAGAGCTTTCCGCTCGATAACACACATTGTTAATTTTATATTTCAAAACAGAAAGCACGGTACTTTTACAACGGTATGCCTGCTTTCAGTGTTATTGATTATTTTTTCTTCTATCGCCATTCTTCAGGTGGAAAATACACCGAATGGAAATATCAAAACTGCGGAAGATGCCATCTGGTGGTCTTATGTTACAATTACAACGGTAGGCTATGGTGATAAATTTCCTGTAACAACAGGAGGGAGGATTATAGCAGCGGTACTGATGACTGCTGGCGTTGGTCTTTTTGGTACGTTCACTGGCCTGGTATCCTCCTGGTTTATGGAGGATAAAAAGGAACCTGCTTCGAAGTAGTATGTAATTTTAAATAATGCGCGAAGCAGGGGAAGTAAGTTAAAAGTCATTATTTATTGTCACAATTAAGTTTTTAATTTGGAAGATGTATAGAGGCAATACTAACCTTTGCCAGAAGTACAAGCAATAAGTTTTCGTTAGTATGTTCGCTCAAGTACATTTTCCTGATCGGTTATCCCCTGAAGAACTGGATCAATACCTTGAAGAAGGTTGGTTTAGAATGGGACAAACTATTTTTACAACCAATTTTCTAAATTTTAAAAATCAGTTCTACAGCGCAATCTGGCTTAGAATTATTTTACCGGAGTTTTCGATTAACAAAACACAACAAAGTTTAGTCAAGCGTAATTGTTCTTTTCGAACCGAAATCCAGCGTGCTTCTATCAATCCCGTGAAGGAAGAATTATTTAAAAAATACCGGGAAGGAGTATCTTTTCAGACATCATCGTCTCTGCATCAGCTTTTGTTTGGTTCTGCAATCAAGAATGTTTATGATTCATATGAAGTGAATATTTATGATGACGATAAATTAATTGCTGTTGGTGTTTTCGACCTTGGCAAAAACAGTGCTGCCGGAATTACATCGTTTTATGATCCCGCCTATAAGAAACATAGCTTAGGAAAGTACCTCATTTATTTAAAAATAAATTATTGCCGTACCCTAGGTTTGCAATTCTTCTATCCTGGTTACTTTGTTCCTGGTTATGCTTTATTTGATTATAAATTGGAGATCGGAAAATCTGCACAACAATATCTGAAGTTCACAACGCAGCAATGGCTGCACATCAATTCATTCTCTCCAACATCTACGCCTTTTCAAGTCATGCTGGTTAGGTTACTTGAATTGAAAGAGCTTCTCATTCAAGCTGGCATTGAGTGCGCTTTATTAAAATACGAATATTTTGACGCAAACCTCATCCCGGAATTATTCGGATTAGACGTACTGGATTTTCCTCTGTTTCTGTATTGTAATGGGTTAGAAGAAAGCGAAATTCAACCGATGATTGTCTTCGATGTTGAGGACGAGCAATATCATGTAATAAGATGTCATAGTGTTTGGACATCCAATAATACCAGCATTGATAGTGAGATTTTCTCCTCTCACTTACTAAAAATAGAAGACTATCTTTTTTCAACTGATCAGGCTTCAGACATGGTTGCCACGCTATTGTTTGATTTGAAACTGCGTTCCAAAAATTTTTAGAACTGAATTTTATTCACAAGTGTTCTAACAATATTCCTGCATAATTTATCTGCTTCACCATTCAAACGTTCTTCAACAGAGTCTTTTTGATGTGATTTCAATTTGATAATACTCCAGGTTATTTTTTCGAAAAGGTTATAGAGCTCAATAAGCAGATCAGCATTAGGAATTAGCTTGTCTTTTTTATTTTTGAAGCTCCCAGACAGTAGCTTTTCCTTCCTGTTATGCAGGCCGACTACATACTGGCTATCCGTAAACAGAGTAATAGAAATTTTATCACCATAGGTTTCAATGATGAACCGAATGGCGGAAATAACGGAAAGCAATTCCATGCGCTGATGCGTTGTGTCATGTTCCTGCCCAGTGATTATTTTCTTGTCATTCCCATTAATAATGATAGCTGACCATGCTCCCATTCTGTGCAATGTGCTACAGCTTCCATCCGTGTAAACCGTGATTTGATTCATGCAATGCTCAGATCTTAATCGCCTCGAAAAACATTTTCAGGCTATGTGTTTCGAAAGGCTCGTCGCGATTACCACCATAAATATTTGTAACCTGAAATCCAGCCTTCTCTAACATCAGCACCATTTCATATCGAAATATTATTCGCCACTCCATATTGTATGGTGTGCGTTTGATTGTTCCATCAGGTGTTGTTTCATCATACCATCCGTAAACTGGCTGGACTTGTTCTGCATTCATTTTTCCTGTTGCTGCAAAACGAGTATACTGGTTTCCATTATCGGTACGCTTTCGCGTGAAATATGACTCGGGAATTTTATCGCCTTCAAGATTTAATACCAAAGGATTCCAGATGTCAAGTGCCAGCAAGCCATGAGGACGAAGGTGAGCTGCTGCATTGAACAACGTTTTTTGCTGCAGGTCCCGGTCTGGTATACACAGCAAACTATTAAAGGCACAGATTATCAAATCAAAGTCGCGTTGAGGTAGAGACAATTCTGTAACATCTTGCTTCACTACCGACAAGTTCTGATATGGAAAATTCTCGATACTTTCCTGGTTGGTTTTTAATCGGTTAAGCAAGGCACCTGAAACATCAACTGCTGTTACGGTACATCCTTCTGCAGCCAGCGGAATGGCAATTCTTCCAGTTCCGCAACACAGTTCAAGTACCCTATTACCATATTGCCTCGCCAGGCGTTGATACTTATAAACATCGTCCGCTATACCCTGTTGCTCAACAATTTCATCAAAGTTCTCAGGATATCTTGAAAAATATCTTGATGGATAATCACTATCATAATACACAATTGAAGCATGCGTTTGATCTTTGATAGATGCATTCATAATAGTTTGAAAGGTAGGAAATGCCCAACGTTTATAACCAATTACACCCGCACAGAATAAATTCTGCAATTTCAGATCATTTCTTACATTTTTTTGTTTGTTATATTAAAGCCGTTGAAAAATGGCTATATTGTACTGTTGAATTCCTTAAAAACATTAAAATGAATATTTTGAGAAGCTGGCGTGAACAGAAAATCATGCTTAAACGAAGATTTCCAAATTTAAACGATGAAGACTTCGTATTGGAAAATGAAGATAAAACCACAATGTTCGAGAAGTTGCAGAATAAATTGGGTAAAACCAAAAACGAAATGGAATTGATTCTCGCTGAACTCCAACTTTATTAGTGTTATAAGCGTCCTTACCTCCGCGTTTCAATACGCTTATTACGAAGCTAGTCATTACTTATTTAGTTAATCATTTGCCTTTAGGCCTCCTTCTTTAGGAAGGGAATAAAATCAATGCTTGCGTTACTTGAAGAACTTCCAGTAATTCGCAGGCATTTTTATTTTAATGCTCCTCCAATGATCATCAAAAAGCTTGCTGTCCCTTTTATTAACGAAAAGTTATTGATGCAGGCGGAGCATTGTTACATTGCTACAGCAGCCATCTCTTCACCGGGCTTCGATTTCGTGAGAACAAGGCTTTCTCCAAAATGTAAGATGGACATTCTTACAGGGTTGGACGAACCAACATCTCCTGAGGCACTCAAAAAAATCTGGCGCCACTATCTCGACAAAGTTTCAGTTCACATCTACACTAAAAATTCCTTTCATGCCAATGTTTATATTCTCGACTTGCCTTACCGCAAATCAGTAGCGTTTGTTGGTTCGGGGCAATTTTCATTAGAAGGATTGAAAGACCATGAAGAAATTTTCATTAAGATTATCGATCCAAAGGAAATTGAGAATTTGAAATCTTGGTTTACCGGGTATTATGAATATGCGGAACCGTTGTCAGAAGAAATTATACAAGAATATGAGCTGATCTATCCTTTGCTCAAGCAACGCGAAATCTTATCGCGTAGTGATAAAAGAGATGTGATTGAATTAACGGCCAGGGGTTTTAGCTGGGATAATATCAAATTCAAAAATCAGTATTTCAAAAAAGAAGATTATCAGGTTTTCGCAAATAGCAACGCTCCATTAGCCAATCCTGTAATTCAATCGGAAAGAGAAAATGTAAAAAAGAAATTGCTGGAGTTGCATTCGCAGCTCGAGTCTCATATTGCCAGTCATAGCTTGTATTATGATGTAAATACGATGGTGAGCAGTATTCATCCTGCAAATTATGCGGACGGAAAAGTACGTGAAATGTGGCTTGTCTACGGGCGAGCAGAAGCCGAACTTAAAAGATATTTTGCTGGCGCAAGGCTCATTGATTTCTTAAGTATTCAAATCCTTATTCGTCAAAAAGAAATTGGTATCCTGATTGGTGCGAGGGGCGCTGAGGGTAGAATCGACAGAGAACACTTGCAATTGAAAATGACCGAGGTGGAATACCGTACCTCTTTATTAAATCAGTTGAAAAATTTGGGAGCTGGATATTGGATTGAAATATCAGGCGAAAGAAAAGCAACAGAATCATTCTTACATGAAGACGCTCTTACCGAGTTCATCAAATTGGACGACTGGCGATACTACACGTTTAAGATAGGAAAATATTTTCCAGCTGGAGATCCAGAGATTAATAGTGACTTGATTGTTGAAACCATGATAAAAGAACTTGATAAAATTGTTGCATTATACCGACTCATTAGAAACAACAATTAAAGACTAGTTCATCGTTCTTCGTCTTTCAAAGCCGCTTATACTTCCAGTTTCAAATAATAGATTGCATTACTAAAACATTTTAGTATCGCAGCGCATGGCATCGATAATTGGAAGGGATATAGAAATTGGGAAGTCTTTCAAAGATGAAGTTTTGGAGTTGTTGCCAGATGCTGTTATATGGGCACGACCGGTGTTTAAGGATAGGAATAGTATTGTTGATTTTGAAATATGTTTTTCAAATAAAAAAGCTGATGAAATAATCTCCCACGCTGCGGGTTCTTTAGTAAGCCTACGCATTCTTAGAGACGCGATACCATCACAAGAAGGATGTAAAAGAAATTTTGAAATTTTTCTAAACGTTTACCAAACCGGCAAAGCCGAGGAATTTGTCTTTTATGCGCCTGGTTCAAAAATGACAATAGAGACGCTGAGAAGAAAATTTAAAGATGGAGTGCTGAGTACAATCCGCGATCCTCAGACGCAACACGAGACCGAAAGAAAGCAACAGCAGACTGCTGCTTTTTTAAGTAATGTTCTTGATGCCTCCTTTAATGGAATTTATAGCGTAAAAGCTGAGTATGATGAACATGGCGATATAGTAGATTTTATATTCATCACAGTTAATAAGGTATACCTTAAAATAGTTGGAAGGCCAGCATCAGAAGTTATTGGTAAAAGGATGCTTGATCTATTTCCGCAAAATAAAGGAAATGGATTCTTTGATAAGTTCTGCCACGTGCTCTCAACAGGTGAACCTATGTCCGAAGAGGTTTTCTTCGAACCCAAACACAAAAATTTTTATTGGTTTGAGTATGCAATTGTGCGGCTTGATGATAGCACCTTAGTCGTTACTTTTCAGGATATTACTTTTCAAAAATCATCGATGCTTGAAATCGAGCGTCAAAGAAATATTTTAGATAACATTTTAAAGTATACATCAAGTGGAATATCGGTTACAGAAGTAATAAGAGATGAAGTCGGAAAAGTAATTGACGGCAAAACTATTATCGCGAATGAAGCAGCCGAACGTTACAATAAGGTACCAAATAAGGAGTACCTGTCTAAGCGCATCAGTGAAGTAGATCCAAACATTTTGAAGAGTTCTTTATTCAAAAAAGGTATAGAGATCCTTGAAACCGGAGTGCCACACGTAGAGGATTATTACTTTGAGCCATCCAAACGATGGTTAAAAGTTTCACTATCGAAGATGGATGACAACCACCTTGTAAACATTTTTACCGATGTGACAGAAACAAAGGAGCTGCAGCAAAGACTCGTTGATTCGGTTGAGGAATTGAAACATTCAAATGCTCAGCTTGAAGAATTTGCCCATGCTGCTTCTCATGATCTGAAGGAGCCAATTAGAAAAGTTCAGATTTTTTTAGGGATGCTCAAAAATCGTCTTTCATCAAGAATGGATGTGGATGAAAGCGCAATTTTTGATCGGCTTGAAACATCTGCAAAACGAATGACTGCTTTGGTGGATGATTTGTTAGCCTATTCAGAAGTAAGCATGATCTCACCGGAAGAACAGCTCGTTGATCTCAAAGAAAATGTCGAGAATGTACTGGAGGTATTGGAGGTAGCAATCGAAGAAAAAAAGGCTGAAATTTCAGTAGGAGAACTGCCAATAATAAAAGGCAATAAGCGCCAACTTCAGCAGTTGTTTCAAAACCTTATCGGTAATGCACTAAAATATAGTAAGTCTGATGTTCCTCCTAAAATATGCATCTCATCTGCATTGTTCTCTGAGGAGGATGTTAATAAGGTTATAAGCTTGGATCAAAAGCATAAAACATATTACCATCTGATTGTGTCTGATAACGGAATTGGCTTTGAGCAAAAAAATGCGGACATGATTTTTCAGATTTTTAAACGATTACATAATAGTGTTGAGTACAAAGGGAGCGGAATAGGCCTTTCTATTGCGCGTAGAGTTGTTGAGAATCATCAGGGGCACATCTGGGCAACAAGTGAATATGGCCAAGGATCAAGGTTTAACATTCTGCTACCGGTTTGAATGTAAAATAAAATGGGGAATAAACCGGTTAAAAAATTTGTATCAGATTCTAAAGGAAACGTTTGTATTTTGTGACTACATATTTTAATCAAAAATCAATCATCATGAAAATCTTTTCCATATTAACGCTTATTCTTTTATCTAATATTCTTGGCCTCCAAAAAGTTTCTGCACAGTCTAATGGTTGGATCAGTTTGTTCGATGGCAAAACATTGAATGGATGGAAGGCTAGTGAAAACCCAGGCACCTTTACTGTGAAGGATGGGGCCATCGTTGTATTTGGTGAGCGTGCACACTTATTTTATCAAGGTGATGTCAATAATCACAATTTCAAAAATTTTGAATTCAAGGCGCAAGTAATGACAACGCCGGGGTCTAATTCTGGCATGTTTATTCATACAGATTATCAGGAGACAGGTTGGCCAGCCAAGGGTTATGAAATTCAGGTTAACGCAACCCATACTGACTGGAGGAAAACATCTAGTATTTATGCCGTTCAGGATATCAAGGAAGCACCACATAAGGATAATGAATGGTTTACGCAGCACATCATTGTGCAAGGCAACAAGATCACTGTAAAAGTCAATGACAAAGTGATTAATGAATTAACCGTAGGTACTGACGGCAGGCTTTCAAGTGGAACCTTCGCTTTACAAGGTCACGATCCAAAAAGCAAAGTGTTTTTTAAAGATGTCATGGTAAAGCCGCTTGATTAATATTTCATTAACCGAATTAAGAAAGTTGAATATTTCTCCATTACTGCTATTGAGTGGGAGTAATTAAATTCAAAAAGCTTGAGATTTGTTATGCAAACGTTTCAATGAAGAGGGGTGTTAATCATCCTTCTTCATTTTGATAAGGTTTATAAGACTTGGTGTTCGGAAAAGGAAAAAAGACGCTTTTACTGATCATACACAAGTGTATATTTATAGTTACCAACTTCCATTACTCAATTGCTTGCAACACAAAAATTAGTTGTTGTTGCAAAGGTCATTCATCAGTTCTGATCCCCTTAATTAAGATTAAAATCAACGGGACCAATGAACACTTTACATGTGCGTCCTGGACGTATTCTTGTGTAATCGATTGCGCAAATTCCTAAAATTTATGGCCTTCCTGTTAAATTTTTATAACATTAAATTCGGCCAAAATGATATCAAAAACGCACTATTATTGCCGTTTTGATCCTTTAAAGCGGTAAATGCATTTTGATTTCTGGAAAGACTTTTTTAAAATGCAATCGATTGCGCATATTACTTCATTTAATTGGGTATAATCTCAATCACAATTACCACCCAAATCCATTTTTATGTTAATATCATTACAAATCAAAAATCCAATTCCTCCAGGGATACTGTTGTATCTAAAACGGAGTGTACTCATCATTTTGCTGATTGGATCTATTTTTTTCCAATCAGTTGGTCAATCATCAACAGTAAGTGGCAAGGTTACTTCTGGTGATGACGGGTCGCCTCTGCCAGGGGTAACAATTATTGTAAAAAATTCGAGTGTCGGGACAACTTCTGATGGTGAAGGAAATTATCAGATTAATGCACCTGATCCTAATTCAGTTCTTGTGTTTTCCTTTATTGGATATGCAACACAAGAAGTTGGCGTTGAGTCACGGTCTACAATTGATATTGGTATGACTCCAGATGTCACAGAACTAGGAGAAGTGGTTGTAGTTGGATATGGTGAAGTTAAAAAGAGTAACGTTACAGGTTCAATCGTGTCTGTTAAGACAGAAGATCTCGTCCGAGTACCTTCAACAAATGTAATGGAGTCACTTCAGGGAAATGTTCCTGGTATGGATGTTACAAGAACAAGCGGTTCTGCAGGCGGAAATGTAAGTGTGCGGGTTAGGGGACAACGCTCTTTATTGGCAAGCAGCGAACCACTTATTATTGTGGATGGGGTGCAGTATTCAAGTGTTCAGGATATAAATCCCAATGACATTCAATCCATGGAAGTATTGAAGGATGCGGCATCTACAGCCATTTATGGGTCAAGAGGCGCAAACGGTGTAATTCTGATTACAACAAAGAAGGGTGCATCGGGCAAGACTAAAATTAATTTCAATACCTACGCAGGTATATCGCGGATTAACGGTTACCCTGATGTACAAAACGCTGCTGAATATGCTAACCAACGAAGGGAAGCACAAAGAGCCATCGGCAAGTGGTCAAGTGAAGCTGATGACGCATCAATATTCAGCGCGGCTGAATTAGAGCAATTGCAAAGTGGTGGCACCGATTGGCGAGACCTTTTAATTCAAGATGGTGCGCAACAGGATTATCAGATCGGTTTAAGTTCTGGTACTGAAAAAACTAATCTCTACGTTTCACTTGATTATTTTAAGGAGCAAGGGATTTTTAGCAATGATGAGCTTGATCGTTACAGCATTCGCGTAAACCTTGATCATTCTCTTTCTAAGATGTTTAAAATTGGAATACAAAACCAGTTTACTTACTATGATCATGATAGAAGAAGAGATCCGTTAAATATATCCAATAAGTTAAGTCCGATTGAAGATGTATACGATGACGCGGGTGATCCAAATCCATTGGTAAATAATGGAAAGACCGTAAATCCATTGATGGATGAGATAAATAATAATTATGAAAATAATGTTATTACTTCAAGATACTTCACATCTGCTTATCTCGAATTTAAGCCGATACAAGCCTTAACTTTTAGATCAGTTTTAGGTGTAACGCGTGCTACAGTAAGAGATGGCTTATTTGCCGGAGCTTTTAGCGTTGAACGTAACAACACTGCTGCTTTAACACAGGTTTCGGATTCCACAGGCTTGTCGTTAAATCTTGAGAACATCTTAACATACAATAAAACATTCGGAGACCATTCACTGACAGTTACTGGAGTCCAATCCGTACTTCGGTTTAAAGGCGAGCGTTTACTTTCTTCCGGTACCAACCAGTTGATTTCGCAACAAGGTCCCTATGGGTTAGCAAATGCAAACTCAGCTATCCAAACTTCTTTTGGCTATGGCGAGAGCGCATTGCTTTCTTATACAGGACGTGTTCAATATGGATTTAGAGAAAAATATCTCCTGACACTTATTGGAAGATCAGATGGAGCCTCTCAATTAAGTGAAGGAAAAAAATGGGCGTTCTTCCCTTCGGTGTCAGCAGCATGGCGGATTATTGAAGAAGACTTTATGGAAGATATTGACGTGATGTCTGATTTAAAGATAAGAGCTAGTTATGGTTTTGCCGGTACTTCAGCAGTTGCACCGTACTCTACACAAAGTAATCTTGCGCGCATCCCATGGGCTTTTGATGAACGCTTTTCTCCTGGTTACGGAACCTCTATACGGTTAGGTAACGATGATCTTGGTTGGGAAATCTCATCAACATTGAATTTCGGAGTAGACTTTGGTATCCTGCAAAATCGTATTACAGGTACAGTAGATGTATTTAAGACGACCACTGAGGACTTATTATTACCACGTCTTCTTCCTACAACGTCAGGATATGAGCGTACTATTCAGAATATTGGTGAGACCCAGACAAAGGGATTGGAAATTGGTCTGAGTGCCATAGCCGTTGACAAAGGCAATTTTAACTGGAAGATTGGTGCTTCATGGTTTAAAACACGCGAAGAGATTACAGCTCTTGCCACTAGTTCAAACGATATTGGTAACCGATGGTTTATTGGAGAGCCAACACAAGCGTGGTATGACTATGAAAAAATAGGTATTTGGCAAAATGAGGAGTTAGATGCCGCAGCTTCATACGGACAAGTTCCTGGTCAGATAAAAGTTCGTGATCAAAATAATGATGGCGCTATCGATCAGAATAACGACAGGGTTATCATAGGGTCACCGAGACCAAAGTGGATAGGGAATATAACGAGTGATATCAGATTCGGAAGTTTTGATTTTTCAGTTCAGGTCTTTGCCAGATGGGGACAAACGATCAGATATGACTTTGCCAATATCTATGATCCTACAGCCAATGAAAATAGTATACGCCATAATTACTGGACTCCAGAAAATCCGAGTAATGACTACCCAAGACCGAACGCAAATATTTCAAAAAGTGTAGTTCCTTATTTATCGTCTTTACTTTATGAAGATGGATCATTTGTTAAGCTACGTGGCATCACAGTTGGATATAATCTGCCAGTCTCCGTTCTGGAGAAAACACCAATTACATCACTGCGTATTTTTGTAAATGGGAAAAATCTTGCTACAATGAGTAAGATTGACAACTATGATCCAGAACGTGGAGGAGGTGAAACTACTCCATTAACCAGGATGATTGTTGGTGGTTTGAATATTGGATTTTAATAAAAGCATTATGAATTTAAAATATATCTACAGACTCGTTATTTGCACCGGCATATTTTTATGCTCTTGCAATGATTTATTAAATGAGGAAAATCCGTCGGGTTTAACCAGCGAGGTAGTTTACAAGACACCCGCAGGTTTTGAATCACTTGTTAATTCCGCGTACGCAACGGCTCGCCACTGGTACGGAAAAGAAGATGGTTACACGTTAACCGAAGGCGGCACTGATTTGTGGATGCAAGGTGTTGACAATCGCAGAATAGATCTGATGACTTATAATAACCTGCAAGGTGTTGAAGCCATGCCTCCGCTTTCTGTAAATGAAATTTTTCTTACTAGGATTTGGGATAGATTTTATGCGACAATAAATCTTATTAACACTGGCATTCTGCACATTGGTGAATCAGGTTTGTCGCCTGAATTGCAAGTGACACGAGATGCTGAATTAAGATTTTTGCGGGCATTTTACTACTGGCATATCGTTGAAACGTGGGGAGATGTTCATTTTACATTAGAAGAAACTACAACGGTCGAGACTACAGCAAACCGTACTCCGGTTGAAACGTTCTATGCACAGATTTTCGAAGATCTTAACGTTGCCGCAGCAAACCTGCCAGCGACAACGACAGATTTTGGACGAGTAACTAAACCTGCTGCTGAAGCATTTCTTGCCCGCATGCATCTAACGCGCGGAAACAATGCAGAAGCATCCGCCTTAGCGCAAAAAGTAATTAGTGATTATGGTTTTGCGCTAGTTCCTAAATACAGTGATTTATGGAGTATGACTAATCTGAAAAATAAAGAAATAGTATGGTCTATTAATTACACTGTTGATTTAACAGCCAGTGACCTTGATCCTAGTAACGCATTTGGTGGTCATCCCAGAGGTGGACATAATGGACATATGATGTTCCAGATGGCTTATGAAAGAAGTGCGGTTGGAGCAATTGGATTGGTTAGGGATATTCCTAATGGAAGGCCTTTTGTTAGATACATGCCTACATTGTTTTTGTTAAATCTGTTTGATGAGAAAGTAGACTCGCGCTATAATGGGTCATTCCAAACTGTGTGGAAAACAAATACTCCGAAGAGTTATCCAAAAACAGTAGCCGGAGTTACCTATAACAATAATTTGGCGCTGGGAGATACAGCAATTTTCGCAACAAAGTATGAAGTAAGCGATGCCGTAGATGCAGCCAAAAAATACCTCATCATCGACAAGAGCAAGATGTATAAGGAAGATGGAACCTTCAATAACAATTCTCTTTACATCAGCTTAAGTAAGTTTCTGGACCCAACCAGGTTAACTGTCGCAGAAGTGCAAAGTGCCAGAGATGCATTTGTCATCCGTCTTGCAGAAATGTATTTGATTGCTGCGGAGGCTGAATTCAAACTTGGTAATACTACTAAGGCAGCCGAGCTGATTAATGTGGTGCGCACGCGTGCCGCAGTGTCAGGAAAAACAGCAGAGATGCAGGTAACAGCAGGAAATATAACGCTTGATTTCATATTGGATGAACGGGCGCGTGAATTTGCTGGTGAACAACTTCGGTGGTTTGATTTGAAACGCACAGGTAAATTAGTTGAGCGTGTTCAAATGCATAATCCTGCAGCTGCACCTTATGTGCAACCACACCATGTGAATCGTCCAATACCTCAGAAGCAGATCGATGCAGTGACAAACAAAGTGGAATTTACACAGAACGAAGGATATCAATAAGATTAACACCTCTCTCTCCCGCATCCGAAAAGGGTGCGGGATTTTTACTATTATGAAAAACATCTTTTTACTTCTATTAATTTCTTATTCAGGATTAGCACAAACACTCCCCAATGTTTTAGAAACTTCCTTTAAAAAGGATTCTTTTAATATTGTTCAATACAACGCTAAAGCTGATGGTATTACACTAAACACCACGGCAATAGAGAAGGCTATTACTGCTTGTCATTCGAATGGAGGTGGTGTTGTCGTTGTACCAAAAGGATTCTGGCTCACGGGGCCAATCATATTAAAAAGTAATGTTAACCTTCATCTTAAGGAGGGGGCTGTTATCCAATTCAGCGATAATCCTGATCACTATCCGTTATTCAAAACAAATTGGGAAGGGGTTGATGCAATACGCTGCCAATCTCCCATCTACGGAATTGATCTTGAAAATATAGCAATTACAGGAAAAGGAATTTTGGATGGCGCTGGACAAGCATGGAGACCGGTGAAGAAAAGCAAAATGACACCGCCTGAATGGGAACAGCTGATCACCAGCGGTGGATACTTAAATGAAAAGAAAGATACATGGTATCCTTCTGTCAGTGCCTTGAAAGGTTCACAAGTGAAACGTCCTGGGGTAATCGCTGAAGGATATGATTTAAAGAAAGCTGAAGAGATCAAAGAATTTCTCCGCCCAAATATGGTGTGTCTTATTAACTGTAAGCGTGTTTTGTTGGAGGGTGCAACATTTCAGAACTCGCCAGCGTGGTGTTTACATCCTTTACTAACCCAACATCTTGTAGTGCGTAATGTCACCGTTCGTAATCCATGGAACGCACAAAACGGTGATGGAATTGATATCGAGTCGTGCCGTTACGTGCTGATTGAAAATAGTAGTTTTGATGTAGGTGACGATGGTATATGCATCAAATCAGGGCGAGATGAAGAAGGGAGAAAGCGTGGTGTACCAACTGAAGATGTTATTGTTAGAGGCTGTACAGTTTTTCACGGGCACGGAGGTTTCGTGATCGGAAGCGAGATGAGTGGTGGAGCACGCAACCTTTATGTCTATGATTGTAATTTCTTAGGAACTGACATTGGCTTGCGTTTTAAAACTACAAGAGGTCGTGGCGGTGTTGTTGAAAAAATCTTTATCAAAAACATCAAGATGAATAATATTGGTGGCGCTGCTATTCTTTTTGATATGTATTATATGGCAAAAGATCCGCTTGCTATTTTTGGTGGAGATGAAAAACCAGCAATTGAAGTACATCCGGTAACAGAGGCAACGCCACAGTTTCAGGACTTCCATATAGAAAACGTTGTATGCAAAGGCGCAGAAACAGGAATATTTATTAGGGGACTCCCCGAGATGAATATCAAAAACATTGATATGAAAAATATTCAAATTCAAAGTAAAAAGGGAATGGTTTGTATTGAGGCTAGTAACATCAATTTAAAAGATGTGACATTGTACACGGACGAAGCCCAGATCATTGATGTTGACAATAGTAAGAATCTTGTTCTTGATAATATTCAATTTAAACCAAGCGATGTATTTATGTCCGTTAAGGGCAAGGACTCAAAAAATATTCTATTAAGAAATGTTGACGATAAAAAGGCGAAGAAACAAATTGTGTTGGAAGAAGGATTATCAAATAAGGTGGTCCAAACCCAATAAGGATGATGAAACATTTTTAGCACTTGTTTTCTCTTCTTCGCAAATCTTGTTAATGTGAAACAATACATGCTGAACTTGCAGAAGATGTGTCCAAAAGTACTTTACTTCATGCTGGTGATAGTCTCATATTGAGTTATAGATTCACATTCACTCGCAGCAGAAAAGTAAGCTATTACATACCAGATTATCGACATCACCACTATGAATAGAAGAATTACCATCACCTCACTTTTATTAATGATTACACTCATGACACGAGCACAAGTATCCGAAACCCAGAAAGTTCAGGAAGCGGTTGAGAAACTTCGCGTAGCAATGGTTGACGCAGATCGTCTTGCTTTGGAACAATTGGTGACAGACAAATTGAGTTATGGTCACTCAAGCGGAAAACTAGAGGACAAGAAAATGTTTGTTGAATCTCTCGTTTCAGGCCAATCTGATTTTTTAGATATCTCTTTTACAAATCAAACTGTAGAAGTTGTTGATAACACAGCAATTGTAAGGCATAAACTTGCTGGTAACACAAAGGATGCAGGTAAAGAGGCCGGCACGGTAAAGTTGTCTGTACTTTTGGTATGGGTTAAGCAAAATCAGGAATGGAAGCTGCTTGCACGGCAGGCTGTAAAGTAAAACTAGCTGTATTAGTCTTCTTACTTAAGAGTTTTTTTGTCTTTTACTTTTAAGGCGAAGACCAAGAATCCGCTTTACTTTATGCTGTGTAGTTTTTTTAATTATTTTAATTCTGCCTTTCCACTGCAAGTCTAGTTTTACTGCTAAAGTATACCACCCCGTATTAGATTGAAAGATTGAACCAAAGGCGTTATAAGCTTTGTCTATTAATTCTTGGATGGTAAGGTCTTCATTGCTTTTTAAACTTGAGATGATGAGGTTGGCGAGGAGATCATAATCACTTTTTAAGATCTTAATACCTTGCTTTCCATCCGGCCTTTGTGTAATGATAACATCCTCGTTCGTGTTCATAAGAGAGAGTTTATTGCCAACTTCTTCTATCTTAACTATAAAACTGTCCTTTAGTTACATGGTTTTGCACTCGATTAGATAAAAGCACTCTTTTATCGGTCGATTTGCCAAAAGTTTTATACACTTTCCCCTCGAACACGGCTCCTACATTGTCCTGTAATCATTCCTATTGAAAATATCAGTTTAAACATTCAATGTGTAAACTCTACACAATAAAAAGCCCTCGGGTTATGAGGGCTTAAGTTTTAAAATTTAACTGGTACTACATTTGACTTACAAACTGTCTTTTTTCACCCGGTTTGATACTTGTGAGATCCGCTATTTTAACTACTGAACCGGTTTCACAACTTTTTCGGGCTGCTATCCCAACGAGTATGGACAGTGCTCCATCTCTTACATTTGCGGCCTGATTAAGTGGATCTTCCGTTACACCTCCAAAAATTTTATCTTTTAAGAGTTTATCACCTCCACCATGTCCACTTGTTCCATGTGGTACGCGAATAAATTCACGCGTACTAAAGTTTTTTGAAACAATAATTTCATCATACGGTTTGTCTTCAATTGGATTACTCTCTTCAATCCAAACATCTATTCTTCCTTTGCTACCATTAAAGGAAAGCCTGTATCCTTCGTAAGGTGAGTAAGTAGTTAAAGAATATGCAACTTGTACGCCATTCGCGTATTTGATGGTGGCGGCCATCTTATCATAAATGTTGATGTCTTCTTTCCATACACAGCCATCGCGCAAATAACCATCGTGCTTTTCATTGTCAACATACAACTCCATGTATTGCTTGTTCTGGGTAATATCAAAATAATAATTGCATTTATCCTTATGAGGACATGGGCGGCAATTTGTATGACGGAAATCATTATTCTTTCCGTAAAAATCAAGAGAGCCTGAAGCGTATACTTCTAACGGGTCAGATTCAATCCACCAGTTTAATAAATCAAAATGATGTGTGGCTTTATGAACCCAAAGTGTTCCGCCTTTTTCTTTTAGCCGATGCCACCTTCTGAAATAATCTGACCCATGCCTTGTATCCAGGTACCAATGAAAATCAACCGAAGTCAAATCACCAATGGCTCCGCTTCTCAGCAATTCATATATTTTAGCACGATGCGGTGAGTATCGATAGTTGAAGGTAACTGTAACATTTTTACCGGTTCTTTTTTCTGCCTGGAGAATAGCTTCACACTTTTGCTCATCTGTAGTCATCGGTTTCTCCGTAATGATGTTTGCGCCAAGTTCCATTCCCCTGATAATGAATTCATGATGTGTAGCATCTACCGTTGTAACGATGAGGGTATCCGGCTTTACCTCTTTCATCATTTTTTCAAAATCTGTAAATGTTGGACAGGTAAACCCCGTTGCTTTTTTGAAGTATTCTGCCCTGCCTGGGTTGATATCACAAAGTCCTACATACGCTACTTTGTCGGAATAATTTAACTGAACATCCTTAGACCACATCCCTAAAGCACGACTCCCTGTACCGACAATAGCAATTCGTTTTTTGTTATCGGCCATAAGATTATCGGTGGCTTTGGTTGTAAGAGGATTCATCACCATTGCACCTGCCAACGCTGTGCCGGTGGTCGCCAAAAAATTTCTTCGGGTTAAAATATCAGTTTTCATAAGGATTATCACGTTTTTTACGAAAGATGCGCAATCGATTGCATTATTCCCAAAAATATTTTAGGTTTAGTCAGCCAGTATCCTGTTCCATACTGTAACTTCCTCTTAAGAAAAATTTATGATAAAGACATCAGAAATTCAATGTGCAGGTGAGATTAGAATTGATAGCGAATCGAGAATTCCAAAATACAGACAAATCATTAATTCCATTATTGAGGATATAGAACGCGGTGTCCTTCGCATAGGTCAGCGGGTACCTTCAATCAATGAGATAAGTGAAGAGTACTATTTGTCACGCGACACAGTAGAGAAAGCTTACAACTATCTTAAGGAAAAACAGATCATCGTATCTGCAAAAGGAAAAGGTTATTATGTCGCTCGCACTGTATTGCCTTCACGGATCAACATCTTTTTTCTCATTAATAAATTAAGCTCTTATAAACTACAGATCTATAATTCGTTTGTTACAAGTCTTGGCAACAATGCCCAGGTTGATCTTACTGTATACCATTGTGATCCCAAACTTTTTCTTAATGCCTTACAAGAAAATATGGGTCGTTACGATTACTATGTTGTAATGCCGCACTTCAAGGATTCAAAGCTCAACCACCAAAATACCAACGTTGAAGTACTGGAGGCACTTCGAAAAATTCCGGAAGATAAACTTCTTGTTCTGGATAATTTTCTGCCAGGACTAAACAGAAATATTGCTGCTGTTTACCAGGATTTTCAATCTGATATTTATGAATCTTTACAGGAAGGTCTTGAACGCCTCCGGAGATATCAGAAACTTATTCTTGTATTTCCATCCAAAACAGTTTATCCTTTTCCAACTGAAATTCTTAAAGGCTTCAAACAATTCTGCAGCAATTTCAATTTGGATTTCGAAGTGATTGATGAGATCTATCAGGATATGGATCTTCAAGCCAATGATGCCTATATTACTATTGAAGAGAATGACCTTGTTAATCTTATTAAGCAAGTTCGTGATAAGGGATTCAAACCTGGCGCTGATATCGGAATCATTTCATACAACGACACACCGTTGAAAGACCTTCTCGGCATTACCGTAATATCTACTGATTTCAAAGTAATGGGGGAGACGGCAGCTTACATGATTTTGAAACGCAAAAAAGAGGTTGTCAAAAATGTATTCAGCTTTATCAACCGAAACTCGGCTTAGTCTTAATTAATTTATTAGTACCGGACAGCTCAGGAGAGTGCGCTACGAATAGTTTCTCTATTTGCAGAATAATATTTAATTATGAAAGTCATTTCATTTGCTCAGTTTCTCCTCATAAGCCTTGTTATTTCTTCAACTTTATTTGCGCAGGAAAATACAGCGCCAAGAACTGATTCAAATACACCACTTCATGCACTTCAACCTGATTATAAGATTCCTTACGGAATAACAAAAGCAGAAGATGTAAAGGTTGTAATTGACAAGGTGTTTACATATCTCGATGCTGCTACGCCACCATCAATTGTAAATAGTAAAACAAACGCTCTCATAACAGATTATAGAAGGCCAGAACAAATGGCAATTTTGAAGCAGGGAGATTATAGACTTACAAGTTACGAATGGGGTGTTACTTATAGTGGAATGCTTCTAGCAGGTGACGCTACGGGTGACAAGCGTTATACAGACTACACCGCAACAAGAATAAAGTTTTTAAGCGAGGCGGCGACTTATTTTAAATCTTTTGCTGAAGCATATCCTGAAAAGCAAAATCCTTTGCGTTCCGTACTCGAGCCACATGCGCTTGATGATGCCGGTGCAATCTGTGCATCCATGATCAAAACCGAACGTGCAGGTTTGGTAAAAACGGCGAGACCTTTGATTGATCGATACATGCAATACATCATGACGAAAGAGTATCGCTTATCCGATGGTACGCTTGCGCGGAACAGGCCACTTCCCAATACACTTTGGCTGGACGACTTGTATATGAGTGTGCCCGCGATTGTACAGATGGGGAAATTAACAGGAGAACAAAAGTATTTTGATGAAGCGGTAAAGCAAATTCAACAGTTTTCGCAGAGGATGTTTAATCAGGAAAAAGGATTATACATGCATGGATGGGTGGAGAGCATGAATGTACATCCGCAGTTCCATTGGGCACGCGCAAACGGATGGGCTCTACTAACTAAGATTGAAGTACTCGATGTCTTGCCCGATAATCATCCAGGAAGGTCAATGATTTTAAAATTGTTGCAAGAACATATTCAAGGACTTGCGAAATATCAATCAGGAGATGGCTTCTGGCATCAGCTTGTTGACCGTGAAGATTCTTATCTCGAAACTTCGGCCACCGCGATTTATGCTTATTGTATCGCTCAATCAATTAATAGAGGTTGGATCAATAGAGAAGCCCATGCGCCAATGGCACTGCTGGCGTGGAATGCAGTAAGCACAAAGGTGAACGAAAAAGGCCAGGTGGAAGGAACGTGTGTCGGTACAGGGATGGCTTTCGATCCTGCTTTTTATTATTACCGTCCCGTTAATGTTTACGCAGCCCACGGTTATGGTCCTGTACTTTTAGCTGGCGCTGCAATGTATACATTGCTAAAAGAACATCCTTCAGAGATTAATGACAGTGCCGTGATGTTCAGTAAATGATATCCAGAAGTACGGCTATGGCATCCGTTGTAATCCTTCCCATCGCACGTTCCATTTCCCATTTTTAGGGAAACCAGGATTCTTGATTTTATTGCCATCCCATCCTGCAGCCATCATTGCTACCGCAGCAAGTAATCCTCCATTTCCTGGAAGGTATAGCCGTAAGCGCTTATCCTGGTAGTTGTGTCCATTAACAAGATAAGTATTTTTTTGAGTGTCCATCAGTAGTGCATTGACGGCCATCTCGGGTTTGTTTAGGCGCGCGGCAGTCATCGCTATTAGCGGATAGTCCCATCCCCAGGTACTCTCCCAATTCCAATGCGCTGTTATTTCTTTTAATGTATTCCCCATAATGGTCGTGTCGATCCGCTCATTTAATGGCAAGAATCCATAAGCTCCTAAAACAGCAGGATGGTCTTTCCTGTATTGATCATCGGTGTAAGCAGTTGGCGTTGTAACGTTGGGCAGATATAAACCCTCACTTACTGATAATGGTGCAAGTAGTTTCAAGACATTTTCCCAATCTTTATTTTTCTGCAAACCTAACCGGGTTCTCCATTGCTGTGCAACAGATAGGCCATAATACCAGTACTGAAGTTCGTATGCAGGATCATCCGTTTCCATCGCCTTGAAAATTTCCTGTGCAGGGATTAAGGGATGACAAAGATGAAATTTTCCATCCTTGAATTTGAGAAACGAAACCATGAAGTCAGCAGTATTGAAAACTAATTCTTTATACTTCATTAAAGTTTCTTGAGTTGGACACTGCCTATACATTAATTCAGAAAAATAGATTGGATGAGGTTGTTGCCAGATAATAAAAGCACCAATCCCTGAAGGGCTCTCGTTCCCTTGTGGGTCTGTCATTTTTTGCCAACGGGCACCTTTGTGATTTTGCCATTGTGCTGTAGCCATTGCTTTTGGCATTACGTTGTGATACCATTGAAAACTCTTTTCTAATAATTCTTCCCGGTCCCACAGTGCAAAGTGTGCGGCATGCCACCAATGCATTTCAAGGTGAAATTTTCCATACCAGCTATTCATCGTCAGTCCTGTCTCCTGCGGAGGCATCGAACCAGCGCATTGCACTTTTGTAAGATATTGAGATAACACAACTCTTCTCTCAAGTTCCTTTGCACGTGGATCAGTACATTGTGAGAAATCTATTGCACCACCATTGGTCCAGAAATTTTTCCAGTGTTCAACATTAGTCTTTTCTGTTTCTGTAAAATTAGATTTTGTTTCTTGCTTTTCTTTTGAGAACAATACGATAAAGTCGAATGTAGTTTCACGTTTATCAGGTTCCAGTTCAAAAGAATGTTTTTCCGGAGAGATAATTTTTCCTTTTGTCCATTGAAGGCCAACAGTGTATTGCGTTGTATCCAGTCTTCTTTCAATGAAAGCGTAATTTTCTGTTACCATCTCCAGAAGTGATAGATGCTTGTCGGAATTCTCCCAATCATAACCCGGGCATACGTGGCAATCTTTTCCATAAGGAAACCTCATCCTTATTTTCAAACGCCCTTGCTGGATCAATGACGACTCAATGCGTACTGCAATTTTATCTTCTTCCTGGTCGCTATAGCAAATAACCTTTACAGGAGCACCTTCAATTTTATAGTTACTTTCAATTTTTCCTGTCCACAGGTCTAGTTCCTGATCAATATTTTCTAAGTCTTCAAGTTCAACTTCTTCTCCATTTTCTTTTAATAGAATTAATCCGATGATGCCAAGATGCAAGCGATGGGGATTGGCACGAAGCGAATTACTGGCCTCACCTTCTTGCCCCTTGTCATGTTGAATAGCGTAAGGAATTTTAGATCCATCACAGGATTCAAATTCTCTTGCAACGTCACGCAGCGAGTAGAATTTTTTACCTGCTATACTGTGCCATGCCCATTGTGTTTGTGTGCCCAAAGAAATACCATTTTCGTATTCCTTATAAAAAGTTTGTAATCCAGTTACATCAACTGTAAAAGCAAACTCCCCATTGCCTACAGTTAATGAGCCCAAAGTATCGGGCTTGTTGATCACCACATTATGTCTTTTGACTAAGGCAAACCGATCAATCCTTTCATTTTCCGTTGCTGTTTTGCAGGAATAATTTGCTATTATAAAAACAATGAAATAGAAATGTATGAGAGGTCTTATCATCATGTGAAATAAAAGTGATTAAATTAAACATCATCTCCAACAGACATTTTCGCTGCTACAGGACAGTACCCGTAAGTTATACAATATGAACAGCGTATGTTTAAAAGCATTGAATTCAATAATGAAGATCATCATGGGAAATTATAATCAGGCTCTGAAAGAAACTGCTTTAATACTAAGTGCGGTCATACTTACTTTTTTATTGTGTGTCGAACCGGTTAAAGCACAAAAAAGACTTCCTGCTAACAGAAAGACATTGGATGCTATGACGCGGGCAAACAAATATTTTATGGAGAAATGGCCTGACGTGGGGAGACGAATTGTACATGAACGTTCCCGGGCCAGCAATATCTGGACAAGAGCAGTTTATTACGAAGGTTTGATGGCCTTACATAAAATTGATCCTAAACCAGCATACATTGATTATGCTTTACGGTGGGCTGACTTTCATCATTGGGATTTACGTGATGGAGAAACTTATACGCGCAATGCGGACAACCAATGTGCAGGCCAGATTTATATCGATTTGTATCTGATGGACCAACAACCTATCAGGATAGAAAAAATTAAGGCTTCTATTGATAGCATGATGCGAACTGAAAAAATTGATGATTGGAACTGGGTTGATGCTATTCAAATGGCAATGCCTGTGTTCGCGCAACTTGGTGTTATTTATAAAGATCAATCATACGGGGAACGTATGCATGAAATGTACATGTTCACGAGGGATCAACATGGTGATAAAGGATTATTTAATCCTGCTGACAATTTGTGGTGGCGTGACAAAGATTTTGATCCTCCCTATAAAGAACCGAATGGAGCGGACTGCTACTGGTCACGTGGCAATGGTTGGGTCTTCGCTGCGTTGGTTCGTGTGCTGGACATCATTCCTAAGGACGCGCCTCATCGTACTCAATATGAAAATGATTTCATAAGAATGGCGAATGCCTTGCTTCCCATCCAACGCAAAGATGGTTTTTGGAATGTAAGCTTACACGACCCTTCAAACTTCGGCGGAAAGGAAGCAACAGGCACATCGTTGTTTGTGTATGGAATGGCCTGGGGGATAAACAATGGTTACTTAGATGAGAAGAAATTTAAGCCAGTAGTTACAAAAGCGTGGAACGCTTTACTGAATGAATCTGTACAAGATAACGGGTTCTTAGGTTATGTACAAGGAACTGGAAAGGAACCAAAAGACAGCCAACCGGTAACAAAAAATTCGGTACCTAACTTCGAAGACTTCGGCCTTGGATGTTTTCTGCTAGGTGGGAGTGAGGTTTACAAATTGGCCACGAGCAAGTGACTAGTAGAAGTAGTTTAGATAGTATCCAATTGTAATCCCGCTAGGATGAAATAAGAACGGATACCTATTCCCCTAGGGCGACATATTTTTTAAGACTAAGCTTGAGATATTTTTCATCCAAGTCGCTGCGGAATATTGAAATTCTATCCTTCGATCAGCCTGATGTTAATTTGATTTCCCCATTTTCAATTCATTTCACTTCGTTACCACTTGAAATTTTAAGGCTAGGATGTAATTCCGCTGCATGCGTTTTTTATTCTAATGTTTTTGCACATTAGTTGATTAAGTGTCAATCTATTTCAGAACGAGAGAATCACAAAAAAAAAGAGCCACCTCCCGGCAGCTCTTTCAATTAACCATCCAAAACTAAATTTTAGTATCCAGGGTTTTGCTGTTCTGTACGTTGTGCAGCAGTTAGCGGTTGATTGTTCAAAAACACTCTCTCCAAATGGGCCAGTGGTATTGGTCTGAGGCTGTGATGCTCTTTCACATTTGGTGATGCCATAGGATGAAACAATTGCATTCTTTCCAAAAATGTTTCCGTACGAACAAGATCATTCCAGCGATGTAGTTCTCCCAGTAATTCTCTTGTTCTCTCATTTAAAATAAAATGAACAAATCGAGATTCCTTGGTTGCGGCTGAAGGTGGATATTGTTCAAGTGCTACATTGTTGTCCCAATAATCGCTTCCTAGTAGCAAAGCAGGTTCTGTACTGTTAATATCACCATAATCTCCTCCTTCAGATTTATAGAAGTGCGTAGGTTTAACTTCTCCGGCTTTATATGCTGCGCGTCTCCTTAAAACATTGATATATTCAGTAGCTTTTGCATAATCTCCCTTTCTTCCGTATGCTTCTGCAGCAATTAGGTAAGTTTCAGCAAGCCTTGCAATAATCCCATCTCTTCCTGCAAACTCAATCCCTATATCTAATCGTGTAGGATCCATCCATTTTATGAGCGTAAGAAAATCGGAATTATTCCATTTGTTGCGCGGTATCCATGTATATCGCTTAGACGCTATTTCAGCATCACTTACATTCTTGTCTAATGTAACAAAGATTGCAGTATCGCCAACTGCAAATTTGTTTTGGCCAACTTTCGATACATCGACAAATCCGCTTTGCGCATCCTTTTCTGTCCATTTAGGTAGATTTGCTGCATTGTTGCTGATGTATGTAGTTCTGAAGCTTTTATAGAAACGTGAATCGTTTTTACGATCAAAAACATCTACCGTATAGTTGGTAGGTTGTAGCCTCCTGAAAGGGCGGCCATAAGCTATATCTCTGCGCATTCCGGGGCGAACATCATACACCATTTGGTAATATAAATGGATTCTATTGCCTGAGTTATTCAATAACAAAGCATTGTTATTGAACTGGGCTGACAATACTATTTCAGAACTTGCTTCATTCGATACGTTCCAGAGATCAGCAAAATTATTAACCAAGGCGTAAGGTCCTTCCTTAATAACAAGATCAGCGTATAATGCTGCATTGTCCATATCAGTAGCTTGCTGTCCTCTTTCATCTGTTACGGCACTTCCACGGGTCAAATACACTTTTGCCAGAAAGTGTCGTGCCGCTCCTTTTGTTATTCTTCCACGTTGGGTTTGTGTTGGAGGCAGTACTAATTCTGCAGCAAGCATGTCGGACAGAATTTGTTCGTACACTTCTGCCACAGAAGATTTTGCAAACTCAAGTCTGATCCCTTCCGTTGGTTCTAGTGTAATCGGGATACTTCCGAATTGCTGCACCAGCATGAAGTAAAAATATCCACGCATAAACTTTAACTCAGCAATACGTTGATCTCTTGCTTCTTGGGTAGACAGCGATCCGCCTTTTCCTTCAGTAAATTCTGAAATTCGTTTTATTCCAGTGTTGCACGTATTTATTCCCTGGTAATAGTTTGTCCACATATCGTGAAACATTCCAAAACTAGAATTCAATTCGCTGGTATAAGCGTCAACAAATTTATTTTGACCATCCGCAGCCTGAATGTATTCATCCACACCATAATTCCACAAGGTGAAGCTCTGTTCGCCATTGAATTGATATCGCATTGTCCAATATGCTGCATTGACAAGTGATTCTAACCCGGCTTCGGTATTGTATAGATCATACGTTGCTTGCGATACTGTTTCTTCCTCAAGCATATCATGGCAGGAGCAAAGTATTACAAGTGATAAAAACAGAAGTTTTATTGTTTTCATATAAATTCTTTAATCGTTGGTAATTAAAAGCCTACTGATAAACCAAACACAACGCTTCTCTCACTGAGGTTGTTGCCAATAAGCTGATCGTCAACATTGGTAATAGGAACATTGATACCTGCATCCAATCGAGTTGAATTAGCATAGAATTCAGGATCGCCACCTTTGAAGTCAGTCCATAAGAACGGATTGTAGGCCGTTACATACACTTTCAGATTTTCCATATGGAAGCGTGAAATCAGTTGACGTGGGAAAGTATAGCCTAACGATAAGGTTCTCATCTTAACAAACGATCCATCCTGATATAAATATGCTTGCGGGTAATCTATTCTCTCCTGATCCGTTGTTGGTCTAGGATACATATTGGTTGGATTTGTAGGAGTCCAGTAGTCAACGAAAGTAGGTTCAGGATATCGTCCTGCAAGTGCGGGCCTGTAGTAGCCACTTGATATAGTTGATCCTTGTCTTGTATAGAGCATGAAGGAGAGCTCTACGCCTTTATAAGAGAATGTATTCACAATACTTCCTGTCCACCTAGGCACATTATTTCCTCTTATAACACGGTCATCTGAATTGATGATACCATCAGGAGCATCAGGTGAACCGTTGCCGTCGGTATCAACAGTAAGTTGATCTTTAATCTTTCCCTTTCCTGGTATTACGCCATATTGTTTTGCTTGTTCAGCCTCGTCAGACTGCCAGACACCTACTGGTTCCCAATCAAAATAAGTAGTGATTGGTTCACCAATAAACCAACGGTTGCCAAGGTCATCATTTGTACCACCATATAATTCCAAAATCTCTTCATTGTTTTTCGAAAAAATAAAATTCGAGGTCCACTTAAAACCACTGGATGCATCTACGTTTACAGTATTGAGTGAAAATTCGATACCTCTGTTGCGAACCTTTCCAATGTTTTCCATGATTAATGCAAAGCCAGAAACAGTTGGTAATTGCCTCCACATTAAAAGGTCGTTAGTAGTTTGTTGATACACTTCAACTGATCCATCTATTCGGCCTTGTAGTATGGCGAAGTCAAGGCCAAGGTTAAGAGATTGTGTTCCTTCCCATTTCAGATTGTTATTAGGAAAGAAGCGTGGAGCAAAACCCCATGCTGGAGTTTCTCCCCAAACATATGGAACTTTGCTCAGTTGTCCTTTAACCATGTAAGGAGGAACACCCGCGTTACCAACTTCTCCATACCCCGCACGTAATTTCAAGTCATCAACAAAAGCGATACTGCTCATGAATGGCTCTTGCGCAATCTTCCAGGCCACTGATGCAGATGGAAAGAAGCCCCATTTGTTTCCAGGAGCCAACGGAGATAAGCCATCGTATCTACCTGTCAATGTGAGTAAATATTTATCGTGCAACGAGTAGTTTACACGCGCCATATACGAAAGGAAAACTTTCTTCGAGTAATCACTGGAGAAGGCATCTGGGCCTGATGCATTTGTAGAGCCTAAGTTGTAGTACTCTTGGGATTCATAAGGAAGATTGGCAACATTCACACCTGAAGCTTCATATCGGTCATTTTGAATACTGTAAAGTGCTGTTACACCAATGTTATGTATATCGTTTAACTTCTTTTCATAGAACAAAAGATTTTCCATAACATAGGTAAACCGTTGGTCTTGTTGGTAGTTTGCCCACGATGTACCACCTCTTCGGTCAGAAGTAAGGGCTCCTTGATACTGGCCTCTTCTATAGTGTCTGAAGTCCGTTCCCATATTAACGTGGTAACGAAGTCCTGGTAGGAGTTTAAGGTCGGCATAATAACTTCCAAAGATTCTTGAGATGCGTCTGTCATCAATAAAATCGTTAATCTCATTTAAAGGACTAAACACAAGTGCATCACCTCCTGGTTGAAGAATGACATTGCCTGCTGCGTCATAAGGAATTGCTAAAGGTATCTGGCCGATGGCTCTGAAGTAAAGTGGTGAACCGTATTCTTGTGTTGAAAGTGTTCCGGTAATGGTACCACCAACTTTTAGGACTTTATTGGCTTGATAATCTAACCCAACCTTCACATTGAAGCGCTCGAATTCCTGCGTTTTTTGTATTCCTTCCTCTTTGTAATATCCTGCGCCGAGGTATAATCCTACGTTCTCTGTTCCACCTGACACCGTGAACTGATGGCTTTGCTTTCTTCCCGTTTGTAGTGCGAGTTCTCCCCAATCAGTTGACCGAACTTTACTTGGATCGTAAACAGGAACCTCAAGATTAGGGTTATCAAGCATAGCCCTAAGGTTGTCTAGTTTTGTTTGCACTGCTGCGGTTCTTGATGGAGACCCAGCAGGATATCTATAAGCGTATTGTTGATAATATTGTTCGTATGCTGCTCTTTCGTCTGCAGTAGCTGCTCTCATCACGGGTATTCTGTTTTCACGATCGACCCACTCATAGCCATCAGCAACAGAATTCCAAAGTTCAATATCTTGCGGACTGAACGCAGCAAAATCAGAAGCTACGTCCGCCCATGGAAAAGGATAAACGAGACCTCCATTGTTGCGAAGTGCTTCTCTTCTCATTTCTGCATGCTTACCGCCAGAATTCATCTCAATTTCTGCAAGGGGAGCAGAGACTCCATAAAATGCATCGTAGGTGATCTTCGCTTTGCCTGCTTTTCCCTTTTTCGTTGTTACCAGAATTACACCGTTTGCTCCGCGCGATCCATAGATTGCAGTCGATGAAGCATCTTTCAAAACTTCTATTGACTCAACATCACTTGGATTAAAATCATTGATACCAGATCCTTCTGGTAGCGGAATTCCATCGACTACAATCAAAGGATCATTACCACCGATCAACGATCGGTTTCCACGAATACGAATAGTAGGATTATCACCGGGTCTGAAGCTCGATTGCGCAATGTCTACGCCTGCAGCGCGACCTTGCAATGCTTGTGATATACTTTGTACAGGTACTGCACGAAGTTGTTCAGACGAAACAGATGATAAGGATCCTGTAACATCACTTCTCTTCACCGTACCATAGCCCACTACTACAACTTCAGCCAGTGCAGTTACATCTGGTTCTATCGATAGGTCAATACTAGTTTGGGCTCCAACAGGAACTTCGGTTGTTTTATAACCAATGGAACTAAAGACTAACACGGCATCTAATGAATTTATTTCAAGAGAATAATTTCCGTCGGTGTCAGTAACGGTTCCGACCGTTGAACCTTTGATGATAACGTTAACACCTGGGAAGCCTTGATTATCATCAGCTGAAGTAACGCGTCCTTTAACAACTTTTTGCTGAATATCTTCGAAAATTTCAGTGGCCAAAGCGTTAACAGTGGCAAGACAATAGAGAAGTAGCACTAGTCCCAGCGGTTTGCATCGCAAGACCTTCGGAAGGTTTGATAGAGGTTTGATCATAAGTTTTGGTTTAGTTCTGAGTAAAGTACGTGCAATCGATTGCGCATATTACTTAAAAATATTCCAAGCACCATAGCAAACTATCCTGCACTATACCGTTTGCTCAAACGTTGTTTAAGATTCTAAGACCTTGTTTTGAATAAATTGATTACTATTGTTTTTTCAACGCAATCAATTGAACCGGCCCTATCAAGCCGGAGGGTTTCGGTGCCCATGCTGAAGCATCAAAAAGACCATTTTTTCGGTTTTCTGGCTTCCTTGCTGGAAAGTTTACATTATAGAATTTCTTCCAAAAAATTTTATTGGCATCCATATCCGCGATACGATTAGCCATCAGATTTGATACTACAACTTCCAGTTTATTTTGTATTTGAAATTTATGGGATGGAATTACCAAGGAGTAATTTGGACCAATAAGCGTACCGATGGAATCTCCATTTAAAAAAACATCTGCACTTTCTTTTACTGCACCTAAATCTAATAACCAGTGAGTGGCGTCACTTTTTGGCTTATCAAAACTTGATTCATATCTCGCCCTACCCGAAAATGATTTGTAAGTTTTCTCATTTAGATTAGTCCACGAGGTTAACGTGTCCATTTCTAACGGCTTCGGTAATGTCGGCCCTCCAGCAACGAACTGAACTTTCCATTTCTTATTCAAGAGTACTGGAGTATCAGAAAGATTGTAAAATGGGAATGCTTCTTTTTGCGAAGTTGATTCTGTTGTTTTTATAATTAAGGATTGCTGACGCTTGAGCTGAATGTAAATTTTAGTTTTTCCATTTTTTATTGATTGCACTTGCGCAAGTCCTGAGTTGCCATTCATGGGATTAAATAAAGAGATACTTTTTGCACTTGCATTTAAGGGTATCCATCCGGCGAAATCTCTTTCAGTTGTGTTATTGATAAAATATAAAATCTGATTGTGGCTATCTTTCTTTCGGATGTAATGGATTCCTTCATCAACAAAAGATTCTCTTTTTATTTTTGATTTCTCAAGGAGATCTTCAAGTTTGTCGCCTACCAGAACATTTCTTCTTGAAGAAGTATTATTTAATTCACTTTTAATCTTCTGAAACCTTGCCTCATTTTCTTTTGAGCTAAATCCTGAAAAGGATTCAGGCAAGCCATCATGGAAAATTATGAAGGCCCCGTCTTTTGCAAGTTGATTTAGTTTTTCAAATGTTTTAATGGGTATGTATTTGCAATGTGGAACAACAATCGTTTTGTAAGTTGCATTTCCTGCAGTGGTCAGCCGAGTCCTTTCTGCTTTTAATTGTAGAATTTGATTGTCGGATATATAGTCGAATGAGTATCCTCGCTGTAACATTTCTGTGGCACTGCGGGCAAAGCTTGTACCTTCAAATTGTTTCCCAACGCCATCAAAATGTTCAATCATTTCTGGGCCTTTCGTGGAAAATCTATCGTAAATCGGATAGTACAAAAGGACATCGTTATCAGAAATTGAATTTTGCAGGAAGGATTGGCACCGGGAAACGTACTCGTTAAGCGCATCGAAATCATTCCAAAAGGGGTTTCTGTCATTGAAGTGGACTGCAGCATAGAATAACCAGCCCGGCCAGGGTTCGTTGCGGGGGGAGTAAGCAGTGCCATGATACACTAAATGGTTTACACCATGCAGCATAAAGCGATCTAAAGCTACTTTAACATCTGCTAGATTCGATTCAAAATGTTCGTTAAGCCATGTTGCTGCCTCTGCAGAGACTAACTTTTTTCCGCTTACATTGCCTGCCGATGACGCCATTTTTATCCGCAAGGGTTCAATACCTTCAATTTCCGGAATGTCAACCACAGTATATAGATCCAAAATGTTTGAAGGAGACCCATGGGCCTGATTACGTACCATTGCTGATTTTGTATGTGCCCACTCTTTCCACGGCTTTGTAAAGTTGTGAAGCACAAGCTCCGAAATTGTTTCCCTGTAATCGCATAAAACACGATTGTTTGCATCACTGCTTTCTTCACTTAATAATTCCGGAAGGTATTCACGAAGATCATAACCTCTTCTTTTTTTAAACTCCTCAAATAGTTCTGGCGTCCAATTCGCTGTTCCCTTTGCATCATCAACTTCATAAGAGTCATTAAAAAAAGCGCGAAGGGAGTTAATGTTTTGTTTTTCAAGGGCGCTATCAAAGCGGTGTAAATAGTTTTTCAAAGCTTTGGAAGAGAAGTGATCGATAACATTCCCTTCTCCGCCTGGCCCTGCACGTTCTACCATTTTGCCATGCCACCCTTCAAAAATTGCATAGAGTTTCCACTTACCTGATGGAGCAGTCCAATTCAACTTGCCACTACTGTCAACGTTTTTTGTCAAATCAAGAATCTTACCCTTATCGCCATAAGCCATAAGCACCTTCAGCGGAATTGGCCGTTCAAATTGCACTTGATCAATGGCTAGTGCTTGTAGATTTTTATTTTCAGCAATGGGTTGAACTAGATCGCTAACTTTTAATGACTTTACATCGATCAAATTTACCGGCTCTTTATCCGTGCTAGAATTTTGTCTTACACCATCGGGACTAGCATTTACTTCATAAAGAAAATTACCAACTGTTCGAAGAAGCGGCTCCTGGATGTACTCAACCTTTTCTTGCAGTGATGATCCTGCATTGACATTATACATCTTATAACGGAAGTTTTTGCACGCATCCTCATCGCTAACCCACGGTCCGCCGAAAGGCCAACCTGTTCCTGTGGCCATGTCGACTCCAATACCTAAGCGCTCGCCTTCTTTCAACACATGCATTAGGAGTTCAACCCATTCTGGTGACAAATAGTTAATGAATTTGTTCTCATAACCATAGACGCCATAGATAGGTGTAATTTCCACACCGCCCAGTCCCACAGCTTTGAAAGCTTCTAGCTCTGCAGTAATGCCTTCCTTCGTAACAGTACTTCCGTGCCACCACCACCTCGTCCATGGTTTATTTTCGTATGTAATGGTTGGCCATGTTTGCACTTCTCCGGCAGGAGTTTGAGCATTACACGTAGTAGTTAAGTTGATGAGAGCAAGGAGAGAAATAATAATTTTTTGAGCAGGTTTCATTTGCCAGGCTTTTTGTGAAGTAATCAAGGCATATAAAAAACTTCTGCGAGAGGTTTAGTAACAGGTGAATTATCAGGATTAGTTTCCATGATGTCCGACATATAGGCCCACCATCTTTTTACAACTTCATTGTTTCCAAGTGCTTGCGAGGTCTTATTTCCATTGACGTTTTGTACAGCAAAAAGGATATTTGTTTCTCTATCAAGAAAAATTGAATAATCAGAAATTCCTGATTCTTTTAAAAGGATTTTTAGTTCTGGCCATAATTGGTCGTGCCTTTTCTTATACTCTTCTTCACATCCGTTTTTTAATTTCATTTTAAATGCCTGCATGGTGTTGAAAATACAATTAATTCTTTAAATCTTGTATTGCAGAACATAACGTCTGTCCTGTAGTGTACCGTGAAATTTGTGAGCATGACAGTACATGACGGGTGTTTGTAATTCCGTATATAACATTGTTCGTTTTATATCTAGTAATAAGAACTATTCATGGGAGCGATTTTAGGTGTACTGTTTCATTTTCTCGGAGGTTTCGCTTCAGGAAGTTTTTACATGGCCTTCAAAAAAGTAAAACACTGGGCATGGGAGTCTTACTGGGTAATTGGAGGAATATTTTCATGGCTTGTGGTTCCACCAATTGCCGCTGCACTAACCATTCCTGGTTTTTGGGAAATAATTCAGGGAACTGACAGCAGCGTAACGAGTACGACCTACATAATGGGTGTACTTTGGGGTATAGGTGGTCTTACCTATGGATTAGGGATTAGGTTTTTGGGAATGTCACTTGGCAACTCCGTCATACTTGGATATTGCGCAGCATTCGGATCGTTAATTCCACCGTTGTATTATAACTACTTTCCGCAAGAAGGAAAAATTTCATTTTCAGATATGATGTCCAGCGAAGGAGGAAGGTGGGTTCTTCTAGGGGTTTTTGTTTGCCTTGTCGGAATTTTTATTTGTGGCAGGGCAGGAGTGATGAAAGAAAAAGAACTACCGGAAGAGCAGAAAAGAAAAAGCATTGCCGAATTCAGTTTAGTGAAGGGTTTGGTGGTTGCAACTATTTCAGGAATTTTAAGTGCTTGTTTTAATTTTGGTATCGAAGCTGGAAAGCCGATGGCTGAAGTTGCAGTGCAACAAGGGTACAATCCTCTTTTTCAAAATAACGTCACCTATGTTGTGTTGCTCTGGGGAGGTCTTACAACCAACTTCATTTGGTGTTTTATCTTAAACGCGAAGAACAAAACTTTTGGAGACTATACAGATGGAACAAAGCCACTGGCTAAAAATTATCTTTTTTCAGCAATTGCCGGCACCACATGGTTTTTGCAGTTTTTTTTCTATGGCATGGGTGAAAGCAAGTTAGGAAATGGAGCGAGTTCATGGATTTTGCATATGGCATTTATCATCCTTGTTTCCAACGTTTGGGGTATTGTCATGAATGAATGGAAGGGCGTATCATCTAAAACCAAAACGACAATCACTTTTGGAATTGCAGTGATTCTTGCATCCGTTGTGCTGGTTGGTTATGGAAATTCACTTACTTAAGATTTAACACGATTTTTATGTCTTTGATTACTGACACAAAGTTTAAACACGTAAGCTATTTATGGGATGAAAAAAAAGCGTCATCTCTTGAGGGAGATGAGGTTGCGCTTTTGATCTATCGTTCCAATCTGCTCGGTGCGGACTTAAGGCTTACAAATTATGGTGGAGGAAATACGTCCTGTAAGGTAATGGCTAAAGATCCATTGACGGGTAACGAGACAGAAGTGATGTGGGTGAAAGGTTCTGGTGGCGATATTGGAACATTAAAGAAAAGCGGACTTGCTGCGTTATATGTAGAACGCCTTCGCAGTCTTCAAAAAATTTATCGAGGAATTGAGTTTGAAGACGAGATGGTAGAATTATTTAATCATTGCATTTATGATTTGAGTTCCAAAGCACCATCAATCGATACACCCTTACATGGGTTTCTTCCATTTAAGCATATAGATCATCTTCATCCAGATGCCGCTATTGCAATAGCTGCTGCAAAAGACGGAAAACGGATAACCCATGAGTTATTCAATGGTACTATTGGATGGGTAGACTGGCAACGACCTGGTTTTGATCTCGGTTTAAAACTTCGACAATGCCTGAATGAAAACGCAAATATCAGGGGTATCATGCTCGGATCCCACGGCTTATTTACATGGGGAGACACAGCTTATGAAAGCTACATCAACACACTTGAAGTAGTTGAACGTTGTGCTGAATACCTTGGCGAGAATTATGGGAAACGAAATGCGGTTTTTGGAGGAGCGAAAATAAAAAGCGTTCCAAAGGAAAAGAGAGGTGAGCAAGCAACAACACTAGCTCCTATATTACGCGGCTTCTGCTCAAGCCACACCAGAATGATTGGTCATTTTACCGATGATGAACGCGTGCTTGAATTTATCAATTCACGAGACCTGGATCGGTTAGCACCGATGGGTACAAGTTGTCCTGATCATTTTCTGAGAACAAAAATCAGCCCGCTTGTATTGAATCTGTTACCAGATGAAGATCTTTCTGATGTAAAATCTGTAAAACAAAAACTTGCACCTGCCTTTGCTGCATATCGAAATATGTATCAATCATATTATGATAGTTGTAGAAAAATTAATAGCCCTGCGATTCGTGATGCTAACCCGGTGGTCATCCTTTATCCGGGCGTTGGTATGTTCACATTTGCAAAAGATAAGCAAACTGCCCGTGTAGCGTCTGAGTTTTATGTTAATGCTATTAATGTAATGAAGGGTGCAGAAGCGATTTCAGAATATACTTCTTTGCCAAGGCAGGAAGCGTTTGATATTGAGTACTGGCTTTTAGAAGAAGCGAAGCTACAACGGATGCCAAAGCCCAAACCTTTATCAGGGAAAATCGCACTTGTTACGGGTAGTGCTGGCGGAATAGGAAAAGCAGTGGCAAAAAAATTCGCTGATGAAGGTGCTTGTGTTATTCTTTGCGACAACGATGGAGAAAGATTAAAACATGCTGAAGAAGAATTCAGGAAACAATATGGTAGAGATGTATTTGCTTCTGCCCTGATGGATGTAACCAATGCAACACAAATTGAACAGTCTTTGAACATTGCATCACTTTCTTTTGGAGGTGTAGATATCATTGTTAATAATGCAGGTCTTTCAATTTCAAAATCTTTGGATGAGCATACGGAAAAAGACTGGGACATTTTATACGATGTGCTTGTGAAGGGACAATTCCTGGTTACTCAATGTGCAGTTAAAGTAATGCGCAAACAAGAACTCGGTGGTGATGTGATAAACATTGTAAGCAAGAATGCGTTGGTGTCGGGTCCTAATAACGCAGGCTACGGTTCTGCTAAAGCGGCACAACTACATCTAAGCAGACTTAATGCAGCCGAGCTTGGTGGAGATAAAATTAGAGTGAATGTGATTAACCCTGATGCAGTAATTGCCGATAGCAAAATATGGGCTGGCGCCTGGGCCGAAGGAAGAGCTAAGGCGTATGGCGTTAAGGTTGAAGAACTACCTGCGTTCTATGCCAAGCGTACTTTGCTCAACGAAATAATTTTGCCCGATGATATTGCTAATGCTTGCTTTGTGCTTACGGGAGGTCTTTTAAATAAATCAACGGGCAATGTTATCAATGTTGATGGCGGGGTTGCTGCTGGATTTGTGAGATAACTACTTCATGAGAAAGAGGTTTATTAGTTAACAAGACTGTTATGGCAATTGAGAAATATAAGATTGAGGATCATAATCATGAGGCGCTGGCTTCGCACCAAAGAAAATTACAAGCCTTAAAAACTGATATTCCAAACGTCGATGAGATAGTTAAAAAGCTCATTGATTTCCAGATTGCAATACCGAGCTGGGCTTTGGGTACAGGTGGAACGCGTTTCGGACGATTTGCAGGTGGTGGTGAGCCAAGAAATCTTGAAGAGAAAATTGAAGACATAGGATTACTTCATTCACTCAATAAATCAAGCGGAGCTGTTTCTCTTCACATTCCGTGGGATATTCCAAAAAATGCTAAAGCAATAAAATCACTTGCAGCGCAACTTGATATCCGGTTTGATGCAGTGAACTCGAATACTTTCCAGGATCAGAAAGATCAGCAGCATAGCTATAAGTTTGGATCGCTTCAGCATGTTAATGAAGATGTTCGGAAGCAGGCAATAGACCATAATATTGAAGTGATCGACTATGGGAGAGAACTTGGATCTGAATCTATTACCGTATGGCTATCTGACGGTTCTTGTTTTCCTGGCCAATTAAATTTTAGAAAAGCATTTCAGCATACTTTTAATGGACTTCAGGAAATTTATAAACATCTGCCGAACGATTGGAAAATGTTTGTAGAGTATAAAGCTTACGAGCCTAATTTCTATTCCATGACAGTAGGGGATTGGGGACAATCATTACTGTATGCAAATAAACTTGGAGAAAAAGCTTTCACATTAGTAGATCTGGGTCATCATCTGCCAAATGCTAATATTGAACAGATCGTTTCGTTGTTATTAATGGAAGGTAAACTTGGAGGATTCCATTTCAATGATTCAAAATATGGTGATGACGACCTCACCGTTGGCAGCATTAATCCATATCAGTTGTTTCTCATTTTCAATGAGCTTATCGAAGGTATGGATGCGAGAAATATGAACCATGCAACAGACCTTGGATGGATGATAGATGCATCCCATAATGTAAAGGATCCTTTGGAAGATCTTTTACAATCTGTAGAAGCTATAAAAATTGCTTACGCACAAGCGCTTTTAGTAGATCGTAAGACTCTTGAAATTGCGCAACAAGAAAACGATGTAGCGAGAGCACAGGAAGTTTTGCAGCAAGCTCATCGCACTGATGTTAGACCTTTAGTTGCAGAGGCACGTTTGCGATTAGGAGCAGCCCTTCAACCCATTGAACTTTTTCGCACTTTAAAAATAAGGGAGCAACTTATAAAGCAACGTGGAGCTAAAACTGTAGCAACAGGTTTATAAAAAAAAGGATATGCCCATCCCTGTAATTGCCATATTTGATATTGGGAAAACAAACAAGAAACTTTTTCTTTTTGACGAGTCATACCATGTCATTTTTGAAAAGTCTGGGAAGCTACAAGAAACTACAGACGAGGATGGAGATCCGTGTGAACAAATAGATGCCCTAATCAATTTTGTCCATGAGTCATTGCAAGAAGTCCTGCTGTATAAATATTATGATTTAAAAGCAATAAACTTTTCGGCTTATGGCGCAACACTTGTCTTTATTGATGAAACTGGAAAGCCTGTAAGTTCTCTTTACAATTACCTCAAACCATATCCCGAGGAGTTAAAGAAACAGTTTTATAATGAATATGGTGGAGCATCTAACTTTTCTAATGTTACTGCATCTCCTGTTCTAGGCAGTTTGAATTCCGGGATGCAGCTTTATCGTTTGAAGCATCAACGACCTTTGATTTTCAATCGCACAAAACATGCACTTCATTTGCCACAATTCTTTAGCTTTTTAATTACAGGTAGAGCTTATAGTGATATCACCAGTATCGGGTGTCATACTAATCTTTGGAATTTTCAAACAAACGATTATCACGATTGGTTGGCAAAGGAACAAGTATTGTCCAAGCTTGCTCCAATAATTCCTTCTGATCATGTCTCCGACTGCAAGTATGACGGGCACGAAGTAAAAGTAGGTGTTGGTCTTCATGATAGTTCCGCAGCTTTGATACCATACCTAAAGATGTTCAATGAACCCTTTGTGTTAATCTCAACAGGCACTTGGTGTATCAGTCTGAATCCTTTCAATAATAACAAACTGACGCAGCAGGAACTTGAGCGCGACTGTCTCTGCTACTTCAGCTACTCCGGTAGGCCAGTGAAAGCTTCAAGGCTTTTTTCTGGTCATGAATATGACGAGCAAGTGAAAAGGATTGCACTTCATTATAACAAGGTAGTAAGCTACTATCAAACTATTGCCTTCAATGTTGATCTGGTTTCGCAACCAGATGGAGGTCATTCTATCTCCCCTTCTTCTGCTACCATCAATTTCTCTGCAAGAAACTTATCCGATTTTAAATCAGATGATGAAGCTTATCATAAACTTGTTTATGATCTCGTTACAAAACAATATCATGCTACTCACCTTGTTCTTAACGGTTCTCCTGTAAAAAGGATTTTAGTAGATGGAGGCTTTAGCCGCAATGAAGTGTTCATGAATTTACTGGCGTTATTTTTCCCTGAGCTAGAAATTTATGCGGCATCATTGTCTCAAGGTACTGCTTTGGGAAGCGCGCTTGCTATTCATGATGCATGGAACAATCAGCCTGAACCAAAAGACCTCATTGATTTGAAATACTATGGCAAGCGTGAACTGGTAGCTTAACCGTTTATGATGAAAACAGTTAACGTTTTTGCTCCGTGCGCGCCAAGCACCAGAGATTGTTCGATATCTGCCGTCTTCGATGGCCCCGCAATGAAAGTTCCAAAATTATACTGAGCCTTGTCAGTTCTTTCATATGCCTCGTGCATTGATGGTATGATATCCGTGGCGTTGATAACAAGTATTAGATTTTCACAGATAAATGGGAGGGCAGGATCAAGCATTGTTTCTTGAGTAATCCATACGGCACCATTTTCAGCTACACCAAATTCTCCTTTAAGAATTGCAATTTCAATATGATGCAGTAAGTGAGGTTGGTTCTTTTCAGTAATTGCAGTCTTTTGAAATGAAAGCTTTGGAAAGCCAGTGATGATTTCAGAAGCGAAGGGGAATTGATTTGTAATAAACGATTGAATTTCGCTGATATCATTAATTTCAAGGGCAGCTCCACCAATACTGATTAATGTGTTTTTAAATTTTTCTATTGGATTTGCTGGTACAGTGTAATCAATATTGATATCTGGTTTCTCTGTAGCACCAGGTTGGTTTTTTTTAATACTTGCCAAAATCCTTTCTCTACTTGTCATGTTCTTTCTTGTTTTGCTGGTACCATTCCCGAAAGGATTGTGTGGGAGCCTTTGGCATTTCTCTTTGTTTAAACCAGGGATTCAAAAAATTGTTGACTACCACGGGAAAGAACTTCATTACTTTTCTGCCCAGCCATCCGCTGGCTGTAAATATTCTTGGATTTGATAGAATAGAACTCATCATGCCTATTCCAATTTTTTTGCTTGAAGTAGCGTGACCACTTTTAACAATATCCTGGCGCCATTTGTACAATTGGTTATGGATGTCAATTTTAACAGGACAAACATTCGAACAAGAGCCGCAAAGCGTTGAAGCGAAAGGCAAATCGGAATTATTCTTCATATCCAAACCAGGAGCAAGTATAGATCCTATCGGCCCGGCTACTGCTGTATGATAGCTATGTCCACCGCTTCTTCTGTAAACAGGACAAGTATTAAAACAAGCCCCACACCGGATACACTTTAATGCATTGCGATAATCATCAGATCCCAATCTTTTACTTCTGCCATTGTCAACCAGCACAATATGCATTTCCTGTCCTGGTCTTGGTTTTCTAAAATGACTTGAGTAAGTGGTAATGGGTTGTCCGGTTGCACTTCTTGCGAGCAGGCGTAAAAAAATTCCCAGGTGTTTCCTTTCGGGAATAATTTTCTCAATGCCCAGGCACGCGATGTGTACATCCGCTAGCTGAACCCCGAGATCAGCATTTCCCTCATTGGTACACACAACAATTTCACCTGTTTCTGCTATAGCAAAGTTAACGCCTGTAATGGCGATTTTACTCGTCAAAAATTTTTCACGCAAGTGTATTCGTGCAGCTTCCGTAAGCAATTGCGGATCTGCATTTCCTTTTGGCGTGCCTAAATGTTTGTGAAAAAGCTCACCGATTTCTTCCTTCTTCCAATGAATGCAAGGAAGCACAATGTGACTTGGTGGTTCTCCAGCAAGCTGAACGATTCGCTCTCCTAAATCTGTATCGATAACTTCTATTCCGTTGCATTCAAGGTATTCGTTAAGATGGCATTCCTCCGTGAGCATTGATTTGCTTTTTACAATCTTCGTAACGCCATGTTTCGCAATGATATTTTTAACAAGTTCGTTGTGCTCGGCTGCATTTTCTGCCCAATGAATTATAATGCCATTCACCTTCGCTTTGTTTTCGAATTCAAGCAAGTAAGAATATAAATTACTCAATACATTACTTTTAATTAGAGAAGCACGCTCCCGAAGTTGTTCCCACTCGGGAACTTGCCATGCTGCTTTGTCACGTTTCTGCCGAACGAACCATAACGTTTTATCATGCCAGCCAACGCGATTTTCATCTTTATTAAAACGATCGGCCAATGTAGCATGATCTGCAATTCGTTCTTTGCTCATCTTGCTTGCGCATTTAAAATTTCTGCAATATGAATTATTTGAACGCTGCTTTTTTGTCTCTTTAGAATTCCTTCAAGATGCATCAGACAAGACATGTCACTGCCTGTTATAAATTCTGCACCATGTTGAAGGTGGTCTGTAACCCGATCTTTCCCCATCTTCACTGATACAGCTTCCTCGGTAACACAAAACGTCCCGCCAAAACCACAGCATTCATCTTTGCGATCAAGGTTTACCAATTCCAATCCATTTACCATAGATAACAAAGTTTCAGATTTGGAAAACGCTGGAGCAACAAGTTCGCTCATTTGTGCAAGCTTGAGTCCTCGTTGACCATGACAACTTTGATGAAGTCCTACCTTATGTTTGAACGAAGCTTTAAGCCTGTCCACTTTTAAAACGTCAGTAATAAACTCTGTGAGTTCAAATATTTTATTCCGAACAGATTGTGCTTGCCCATCTTGTCCTTCAACATGTAAATGTTCTTTGATATGCAATACACAACTTCCGGAAGGAGAAACAATGTAATTGTAGTGTCCGAAATTCTTTACGAACAGTGTATCGCAATCTTTGGTAAAATGCGCAAACCCTGCATTAGCCATAGGCTGTCCACAACATGTTTGATTTATCGGAAACTTTACGTTAACTCCGAACTTCTCCAATAATTGCAGGGTAGCAATTCCAACCTGTGGATAAAACTGATCTACATAACATGGTATAAAAAGGCCGACAGTCATAAGAGATGGAAAAATACTTAAACTTCTTCAAAAGTAATCGGAAGTAAAATATCAAAATGGACGCTGATTTTGTTAAGCACCCTAAGTTACTTTTCCTGGAGTGAGTTCGTATCCTGGCCTGTCATGAAGAGCGACAGGTTTGTACGGTGTAGGATTCGCTAATACAAGAAGCTTTCAATAGGAAGATACGTGTCCTACACCTCAAAGGTTTAGGACACGTTTTCTGATTAATTGAAAATCGCTGCCTTCTTCTCTTTATAAAGGGATTGTAAATGCATTTCAACAGAGGATTGTAAACCAGGTACTACTGTAAGATCGGTATTCCATAGTTTTTTATTTGACAGCACTAGGTTTACAATTTCTGCGATATTTACTTTCGCCCAAACTTGTTTGAAAAATTCCTGTACTTCCGGTGTGTCGTTAACCGGCATTACCTGGTTATTGTAGCTTCCTTTGTAGAAGGCAATGAGACACGATAAAGCATAGACCAAACGCTCTGGCAACACGCCCTTTCTTCTATGATATTCCAACAGCGATGGCAAAACACGAACCGTAAATTTGGATATTGAATTTAATGCAATAGATGCAAGTTCGTGTTTGATATAAGGATTTCTAAATCTTTCAATAACATCATTTGCAAATTGATCCAGTTCTTCTTTTGGAAGATCAAGTGTAGGAATGATTTCCTCAAAAATTGCTTTTCGAACAAAATCACCTGAAAAGGAATCGTCAATAGTCTCACGAACCGTTCTCGAGCCTCGTAAATAGGCAACAGGCACCATGGCAGAATGTGCGCCATTCAATATTCTCACCTTACGCATTCTGTATGGTGTTAAATCTTTTGCAAACTTCACCTGAAGGCCTGCTTGTTCAGCCGGAAAAGATTCTCTTACATGGTCGGGTGCTTCAATTACCCACAGGTGAAACGGTTCAGCTGTTACGATAAGGTTGTCTTCGAAGCCAATTTCCTGCTGAATCTCTTTTATGTTTTCTTTCGGGAAACCAGGAACAATTCTGTCAACAAGTGTATTGCAAAACGTGTTGTGTTCTTCAATCCACTTCTTAAACGATTCTGGGAGATTCCAGTATTGTACATATTGAAGAATAGCAGCCTTCAAAGCTTCTCCGTTCTTCTCAATCAATTCGCATGGTAATACAGTAAGGCCAGTTTTCGAATTTCCTTTAAAGTACTGGTAGCGATGCCAAAGAAAAATGGTGAGTTTACCAGGAAATGTTTTTGGTAAAACGCCAGTAGCAAGTTCTTCTTCCTTAAAAATTATTCCGGCTTCCGTTGTATTGGAGACGATGAATTTCAATTCTAAGTTTTCAGCAGCTTTCAGATATTTTGCAAGATCTTCAAAAGGGCTGATGACTTCTCTAAGGCAAGTAATAAGTTTTTTCTCTCTAACAGCCTCCCCATTTTCAATACCGTTTAAAATGACGTGATAAAGACCATCCTGTTCTTCGAATTGTCTGTCAATGTTTTGAGAGTTTACCTGAACCACCTGTACATCACCGTTGAATGCAGTTTTTTCATTCATTACCTCAATCATCACATCAACAAATCCTCTCAGGAAGTTTCCCTTTCCAAATTGCAATACTTTAACAGGTCTTTCTTCTATTGTTGGTATTACAGAACGATTTAATTTCTTAAGCATAGCAATTAAATTTCGGTTTCAGAAAAACAAGGCACAACTTCTCATGCTTATTACTTTATTTTAGTAGAAGAGCTGCGAATGATAAGTTCTGGTTTCAACACAATCTTTTGAGGAATAAATTGTTTGTACTCTGATGCAATCTCTTCCAGGAAAATTTCTGCTGCAGCATTTCCAATGCGCATACTATGTTGGTCAACGGTTGTAAGCGCAGGCTCTGTAAAAGAAGTAAAAGGCTCGTTGCTGAAACCTACCAGAGCAACTTGATCAGGGACTTTAATATTCTTTTCGCGGCAAACTTGCAACGCACCCATTATGCCAAAAGCACTTGCTGAAAACACAGCATCCGGTAATTCCGGCAAATTCAGTAGCTGTAACATACTATCACGCCCATCTTCCAATTGGAGGTTACTTTCAACTACAAGAGATTCATCATATTTAATACCGCTGTTCAGTAAAGCATCCCGATATCCGCGTAAGCGTTCTTTATAAATTGAAATTTTTCTTGAGTTTGTAAAATGTGCTATACGTTTACATCCTTGTTGAATAAGATGTTCGGTTGCCTTATAGCCACCAATGTAATCGTCAATGACTACATGACTTACTTCTAATTCATCATTAGACCTATCGAAGAAAATCAATGGCAGTCCGCGTTCTTTAACTTTTAGAAAATGGCTGAAGTCTTGTGTTTCTTTTGCATGCGATGCAATAATTCCATCGACTCTTGCATTAAGCAATGCCTCTACTGTAGCAACTTCTTTTTCATAATTGTCATAAGTCTGGCAGATCATGACGTTGTATTTGGATGTATTTGCAATTTCTTCGATACCTCTTACAACAGAGGAGAAAAAAGTTCTGTCTGCTGTAGGTACAATAATGCCGATGATATTACTTCTGCCATTGCGTAATGCTGCAGCAATATGATTAGGCTGATAGTTTAATTTTTGCGCAGCTTTGATCACAGCTTTTTTTGTTTCCAGGCTTATTCTTGGATGATCTTTTAAAGCACGAGAAACAGTAGAGGCTGTAATGTTAAGCTTGCGGGCAATGTCATGTATAGTAGCCTTTTCCTTTTTCATGTTAATATTTTTTTCGAGCGGCATCCGGCAAAGCAGTCCTGATCATCATGTCTTTAGAGTCAATTACAAATGAGCATGTCATGGAATTGTCAACATAATAATAACAATTTCAAACTATACTTCATTGGATGGTTTCCCTATGGTTGCCAGGATTCCACCATCAACATATATGATTTGGCCGTTTACAAAATTGCTTGCCTGTGAGGCTAAAAAAATTGTTGTTCCCATAAGATCTTCAGGATTACCCCATCGCCCTGCAGGAGTTCGATTAATGATAAAATCATTGAAAGGGTGACCATCTACACGAATCGGTGCAGTTTGATCTGTCGCAAAATAGCCAGGGCCAATTCCGTTAACCTGAATATTATATTTCGCCCATTCCGTAGCCATGTTTTTTGTGAGCATTTTAAGTCCGCCTTTCGCTGCAGCATATGCAGTAACAGTACTTCTTCCAAGCTCACTCATCATGGAGCAAATGTTAATGATCTTTCCTGCTTTACGCTTTACCATATAACTGCCCGTATACTTTGATACAATGAATGGGCCTACAAGGTCAACATCAACTACCTCACGAAAATCTTCAGGTTCCATTTCTAGAATGGGTGTCCGTTTAATGATCCCTGCATTGTTGACAAGGATATCTATGGGACCAATATTCGTTTCAATCTCATCGATTGCTTGCCTCACACTGTCCTGTTCTGTAACGTTGAATAAAATTCCTTCTGCTTTCAGGCCTTGTGCGCGATATTCAGTAAGCGCACGTTCCAACTTGTCAGGAGAATGTCCATTGATAATAAGTTCAGCTCCAGCCATGCCAAGTCCTTTCGCCATTGCCATACCTAGCCCATGCGTTGCGCCAGTGATTAAGGCGCGCTTTCCAGCAAGATTAAAAAGAGAGGTCATTTTAAATCCACAGGTTTAACGCCATCCATATCACTATAGTCAAGGTTCTCGCCTGCCATTCCCCAAATGAAAGAATAATTACTGGTACCAGCGCCTGAATGAATAGACCAGGGAGGAGAAAGTACCGCATCATTATTTTTAGTCCAGATGTGACGTGTTTCCTGCGGTGTTCCTAAAAAATGACATACCATTTGGTTGGCTGGTATTTCAAAATAGAAATACGCTTCCATTCTTCTGTCGTGTGTATGTGGCGGCATTGTATTCCAAACACTTCCCGGTTTTAATTCGGTAAGTCCCATTTGTAACTGGCAGGTTGGCAACACGCTGTTAACAAGTAATTTTCTAATGGTGCGATGATTGCTGGTTTCAAGTGATCCAAGTTCAACGGTATCGGCTTCCTGAAAAGTGATCTTTCGCGATGGGTACTTCACATGTGCCGGGGCACTGTTAAAATAGTATAAGGCAGTTCCGTTATTTGAAGGATGAAAAACCACCTCTTTCGTTTCACGAGCGATATAAAGTGCTTCTTTAAAATCCAGATGATAATCAGTACCATCAGCAGTGACTAAGCCGGGTGCTCCAACATTGATTATTCCTAGTTCTCTTCTTTCCAGGTAGTAGGAAGATTTTAGAGAATCAAAAGTTTCAAGTTTAAGCTTACCAGATGTGGGTTTGGCTCCCCCTACAATCAGCCGGTCGTAATGGGTATAAGTGTTGGTAATAATATCGTTTTGAAAGATATTTTCGATGAGAAATTCCTGACGGATTTTATCGGTAACATAGTGTTTAAAATCTTCTGGATGAATAGCAAAACGTTGCGTCATAAGTTGTGTAATCGGTTGCGCAATATAATAGAAAAATTAGGTATTCTACTTCCTCTTAATATTTGCTGTGTACCAGACAGAACAGGATACAAATTGGAAATGTTTGGTTTAGATACATTAAAAGCAAAAAAAGTTCTCTGGATACTTGCTTGAATGGTATAACGTGGTTAAAATGCAATCGATTGCGCATAATACTGCATTTTTGTTAACAATCATACAGTTTGAAGTGCAATTTTGTTTGGGTTAATGAAGTGCCCGCATGCCTGGTAAACGTGCGGGCCTTTATTCAATTCTTTTGATCGGTTTTAGAAATTTAAATTTAACACAGCTCTTTTTATAACATCAAGATTTATGGTCAGGATCTTTTTTTTAAGCATTATAATATTGTTCAACGGACAATTAAAATCTCAGGACCTCGTCCAACAGTATCCAAACACTTTTTCTTTTCAAGTTAGTAATACCCTCAATACAGCAAGAGAGGATGTGATGGTGCATATCAATGAGCATGAAATAAAAACATCAGCAAGTGATTTTAACAGTAAAAACTTTATTGCCTTGATAGGGGAGAAGGAGATACCAAGCCAATATAATTTTAATGATCCACATCGGAAAGGCATTGTACTGGTGTTGGATAAAATGAACCCATCAGAAGTTGTAACAGTATCCATTCGGTATAATCCTTCTGGTGAATTGAAACGGGAATATCAAAAACGTACTCAGGCTGAGTTGTCGCATAAAACCGGAGGTAAATTCGTGAAACGGGAATACGTGGGCGGTCAATTCAAAAATGTAAATTATTTAAGAGTGCCGCCCGAGCATAAAGATCATTCATGGTATTTGCGCTATGAAGGACCAGGCTGGGAGTCAGATAAAGTGGGCTATCGTTTTTACCTTGATCAAAGAAATGCTACAGATGTTTTTGGCAAAAAGACTTCTGACATGACTTTGCAAAAAACAGGTCTCGATGGATTCGACTCCTACCATGAAATGCAACCGTGGGGTATGGATGTAATGAAGGTTGGTAAAACCCTTGGCATTGGGTCAATCGGAATGCTTGTTGGAGATTCGGCAGTTCGCGTTGAAAAAACTGATAGCGTTACTTGTGCTATTACAGAAAATGGAAACGTGTTCTCATCCATCCTTACCAAATACCATGGATGGCAGGCAGGCAAAAATAAGTACAATGTAGAATCTTCTATTTCGATTCATGCAGGTACTTTACTTACACACCAGCAAATTAAAATCTCTCCAAATACAAACTTATGTACAGGTATTGGTAAGGATAAACTGGCAAAAACAATAATAAGCAAAGGCGATAGCCAGCACTGGCCTTACATTGCTACCTATGGCAAGCAAAGCTTAAATAATGATGAGTTGGGATTGGTGATTTTTTTCAACCCAAAACATATTGTGGATTTTACTGAGGATCAATACAGCCATATTGTAAATTTAAATTCTCTGGACGGAAATGTAGAATATTATTTTGCTGCAGCGTGGGCGTTACAACCTGATGGGATAAAAGATGAAAAACAGTTTCAGCAGTACCTTGTAAAAACTTCTGAGGCGCTTGCGAACCCAGTAAAAGTTCAGATGACGAATGCTGTTGCTGCTACAAACCTTCCGTATTCAGCAAAAATGGCGGATTCAGACATGATCCGTAATCCAAAACCTTCAATGCTCGATTTTGCTTCAGAGCCACGTTGGAATTATACCAATGGGTTAGTATGCAGTGCGGTAGAACAAGTATGGAAAAAAACTGGTGACGAAAAATACTATAACTATATAAAAAGTTATGCTGATGAAATGATTAACCCAGATGGTACAATAAAAACTTATAAGGTTGAAGAGTACAATATTGATAAAGTGAACTCCGGAAAATTTCTTTTTGGAATGCTTGAGAAAACAAAAGATGCGAGGTATGAGAAAGCAATTAAAATTTTAAGAGATCAGATGCGTTCCCATCCAAGAACGAAAGAAGGAGGTTTCTGGCATAAAAAGATTTATCCTCACCAGATGTGGCTCGATGGGTTGTATATGGCGAGTCCTTTTCTTGTGCAGTATGCGGAGAAATTTAATGAGCCAGCGTTATACGACGACGTAGCACTGCAAATTCGTTTAATTGATAAGTATACTTATGATGCACAATCAGGTTTGTACTATCACGGTTGGGACGAAAGTAAGCAGCAAAAATGGGCGAGTAAAGAAAACGGAAAATCTCCTCACGTATGGGGTAGAGCAATGGGATGGTTTGCTATGGCTTTGGTTGATGTATTAGATTTTTATCCTCAGGATCATCCTAAAAGAAAAGAGATTTTAGCCGTCACACAAAAGTTAGCCGAAGGTATTATCAAATACCAGGATGAAAAAACAGGCGTTTGGTATCAGGTTGTAGATCAGGGAAACCGTGAAGGAAATTATTTAGAAGCATCTGCCTCTTCGATGTTTGCATATTTTCTGATGAAAGGTGCAGGCAAAGGTTATATTGATAAAAAGTATTTGGCTCATGGTATTGAAGCCTACAACGGAGTTGTTGATCAATTCATAAAAACTGATTCAAGTGGACTCATCAGCATTACTAATGTTTGCGCTGTAGCTGGGCTGGGAGGAAATCCTTACAGAGATGGCTCGTATGAGTACTATGTTAATGAAAAGAAACGCGATAATGATCCTAAAGCGGTAGGTCCTTTTATTATGGCATCAATCTTATTTGAAGCGTTGAATACAAAAACAGTACAACCAAAATAATTTGTTTTGCTTACAGTAGTGTGCTTAGAGGTTGCATCGTGCACGTTTTGCAAGGTACCATGAGAGATACCAAGTATCTTTCGCACCTCTGAACTTATCAACCACTCTTTGTTGATTGTGGCCGCACCGAGTCCGACATAATTCTTGTCAGGTCCTCCAATAACTGCTGCGAGGATTTTTTCCATTAATACAGCCTATTTCCAAGAAATTGGTTGACTGTTCGATCAGGAGAGTGATTTTAGGGTAAAATTTTCGATTAACAGTTACGCGGCTCTGAATTAATTTCTTCCATTAACATTCCATAGAAAAAAAGTTGAATAAAAACTTCTTGTTGCGTTTTGGCTTTCTCAAACTGCTGGCCTAATTAGATATCAAACATTTGCCACGTTTTTCAATTTAGTAGCAAATGTTTGTTAAGATTCTAAGAGTTAGGATTTGCTTAATACTCTTGTAATATCATAGCTCAAACCCCTTCTCTTTTTCTTCTTCCGTTTCTTCTTCAGATCATCATCAGCAGGACATGGTTAGAAGGGTCGAGATCGCCGCACCGTTACGTTGTCCAGTAACGTTGCGAGAGAGAAGATCCGCCAGTGGTCGGACATAAAGCAACTTAAATAAATTAAACTTTCAAAAAGTATTGAAAGTTTAATAACCTTAATTTACCTTTATAGTATAATTAATCATAATGAAATTAGCAGAAGCAAAAAGTCAGTTTATCCAGGCTTGGGGCACATTGGGATCTAAATGGGGTATAAACCGCACCATGGCACAATTGCATGCGCTTCTTTTTGTTTCAGCAGAACCGATGAGTGCCGAAGAGATGATGGAGGAGTTGAACATCTCACGTGGTAATGTCAACATGAACATTAGAGAGCTTATGGATTGGGGACTAGTTGATAAGATGCATAAGCCCGGTGATCGAAAGGAATACTTTTGGGCCGAAAAAGATATTTGGAAAGTGACAAGACAGGTGGCGAAGGAAAGAAAGAAAAGAGAGCTGGAACCGATTATTAAAGTGCTTGAACAAGTGAGTGCGGTAGAAGGTGATAAGAAAGACAAAAATGTAAAGGCGTTTGTGGATAGTATTAACGGAATCAAGCGGATGGCAAACAATGCGGATAAAACACTTGACACCATGATCAAAGCCGAAGAGAACTGGTTCTTCGGAGGGATTTTAAAACTGTTTAAATAAAAAATTTGCCTTTATTATTAGACTATTAATATAAACACCATGAACCTTTCGAAGAACACTGGAAATTTATTGATCGCCACAGGAATACTACACAATGTTATCGGTTTTGTTATGGGATGGAGCGTGCTAACTGAAATAGCAAAATCGGGGCTCGTCAATTCAATTAACGATGAGATCGATCGAAATGCTATATTCTGGTTTCTCTTCGGAGGATTTTTAATGATGATACTCGGAAAGTTGATGCAAGACTACTTGAAAGCCGAAGCTCAGCTTCCCAGATCTTTAGGTGTAGGTATGTTGGCACTATCAGTGATTGGTTGCATCATGATGCCAGTATCAGGGTTTTGGCTCGTGGTACCTCAGGCTATACTGATCCTGCGTCCGAATAGAAAAAGAAGAGACCTACTTGTCTAACATTTAGAATACGATTAATGCCACTTATTGAACTGACCACCATCATCGCTGCTCCCATTGAACGATGTTTTGATTTGGCGCGAAGTATTGATCTACATAAACTGTCAACTGAGGGGACTGAGGAAGAAGCCATCGCAGGAGTAACTTCAGGTCTGATTGGAAAAGATCAGCAGGTGACTTGGCGGGCGCGGCACTTTGGAATAACACAAATATTTTGTTATTGATGCAGTTGTTACTGAAATCGGAACGATATTGGAAAAATGAATGAGTCGAAGTTAGTGCCGTGCTGACTTAGATCTTGGCATGTCTTTGACATCTGCTGGAAAAATTTGAAATACATCTTTAAAGCGATACCAACCATCTAAAGGCGTTTCAACGAAAATAATCTCCCGTGCGAAAATTCTTTTGTCTGGGCTACTCATGGCAAGGATTTTTAGTTTCTATTTTCTATGTATACTAACGTTATCATAGTTGATTGAAAACTAAGGTGCTCCCCATACTCCACATACCCCAACTGATAGTAGTCAGTGTTGTCTTCCCAATCTTAAAATCCGGTACTACTTCATGGCTATGTCCAAAGATCCAGTAGTCAGCATTTGAAGGTTCGATCAAATCAAACAACTCAGTTGCAAATGCAGTATTAAGTTCGCTGTCTCTGTACTTCTCGGGATAGTTGAAGAAAGTCGGCAGATGGTGCGTAACAACAATTGTCTTCTGATTGGTAACATTGCTCAGTTCCTTCACCAGAAACGCGCGGCAATCTTCATGAAGCTGATCATAATCATCGACTGTAATTTTCTTTCCGTTGTTCTTGATCAACCGAAAATCTGCCATTGATTTCTGGATCACGAACTCAAGCGCGGGATTGATCTTTGACCACAATGTTGAAAACAAAAGACAAACTCCTTTGTGTTCAATTGCAGTGTTATTCAGTAACGATACATTACTTCTGATCTTTTCATGAAACGTTCCTGTTCTTTCTGATATGTCTGAATGATAGTACTCGTGATTGCCGGGAATCCAATACGTGTGTTCAAAGCTGTCAGAAAGAAAATTAAAGAAGTCGTTTTCTTTTTTGATCTCGGTAAATGGAATGATATCACCAGCCAGCAAACCTCTAGCTTTATTGGATTTGCCTTGAGGTATTTTTTGTTGACTAGAAATTCCAGATGTGATCTGAGCAGTACTGAACTTTCATAATCGTTACCTCTGCAAAATCCGAATCAAATCATCGTTTAAATAAAATACATCATTGCCTTCTTTTTTTGGCGTAATAATCTTCGCTTGTATCAGCTCATCGATGTATTTGGTCAATGTTGTTCTTGAGGTTTTTCCAACCGCATCACCAATTGTTTTCAGACGACTATATGGCTGATGAAACAGAGCTTCATTAACTTCTTTTGTATACCATTTGATATGCTTCTTGCCATGGTCGAGGGTCGCTTTCATCTGCGAGACAATTTCGTTGATGAGTTCGTTAGACATTGTCGCAGTTATTTCTACAGCATCGAGCATATACAAAATCCAAGACTTCCACGCGCCCCGCTGTGTTACTCCAGCTAGATTATAATGGTAATCGGTTTTGTTGACGATAATGTATTTTGATAAGTATAACACTGGTTGTGAAAGCAGTCCCTTTTGTACCAGATAGAGTAGATTCAAAATGCGCCCGGTCCTACCATTACCATCTTGGAATGGATGTATTGCCTCAAATTGATAATGAGCAATACACATTTTTAGTATTGGATCTGCTGGGTATCTATTGTCATCATTTAAGTAGTCCAGAAGATTACTCATTAGCTCGTCAATAATGTTTTCACCTCTTGGTGGAGTGTATATTATCTCGCCTGTTCTAAACTCGCTTTGTCCTTGACGAATTACAACCTGTGCTTGCGGTGGGCGAAGGCCAGCTGTTGTTTCCTTGATCTGTTGGAAAATGTGAATAACGAGGTTCAGGGAAATTGCATTATCATTTTGCAATTGACGATATGCTTCCCATAAGGCCTCTCTATATTTCAATACTTCCTTTGTCGCAGGGTTAGCCCTCTCTTCACGAGCCGTATCTGATATTGCTTTATACAATTCATCTTCCGTTGTAAAAATATTTTCGATGGCGGTTGAAGTTTTTGCCTCCTGAAGCGCAATTGTATTTACCAGCATTGTTGGATTGGGAAGCCGCTGGACGAAAAACTGGACACTAAACACATCTATGTCCAATTTTTTTCAAAAAATGGACATAGATTCGAGCCCTGTCATTTATCCATATAAAATGAATATAGGGGCATTTGGTGTCCATTTTTACTCTTTAATGTTTATGATCACTTTGGCTTCAAGATCACTGACCTTTGCCGGATGGACATTAAAACTCAAGTAATTTTAATGTTTACCTGCATTTTGACGTTAAAGTCACGGTACGCTGATTAATGTATCATGGCAAAGTCATATTAGTCTCGATTGCAGCTGATCTTTCCATAGTATAAATCCTTTCTTCACATCAGTGTAGTCATGAATAATTCTTGAGAAGTTTTCGCGAGGTTTCTCGATAAATACCTGCCTGCCGTTGAATTTCAAATTTGGGAGTCCGCAGACTTAAAACTTAAGTAAGAGTTAACATTTTGCTTAGTGATTATTTCTAAAGGAAAGAGGTAGTTGGTTACTGGTTCTTTCTTAAATACAAGATAATTTGCAAGTTGGTTTATTCCCATAAATGCCTGGCTACTTGAATTTTGGTTAATAAGAAAATCAATGATGCCCTTGTTCAGATACTGTATATTTTTTTGCAATAAATCATAGGCAACAAGTCTGATTCCATTTTTCCCATGCTTCTCTAGAAGGTTAGATACAATAGAAGCACCTTTTGATGTTGTCACTAGGATCCCTTTTAAAGATGGATTAGACAACAACGTATTAAGCTCTTTCTTTAATGTCGATTCGTGCGTGAAATTTAAGTCGCCACTAATTACCTGGTTTTTCTGACCTTTTATACTCGTGAAGTAATCTTTAAAACCTTTTTCCTTTACTGATAAATGAGTTGAGTTATTAATGTCATCATAGATGTGAAGGATTGCGTATGTACCTGGTTCCTTCTGATCAATGTTTAACAATTCTGCTGCAACAGCACCACTTTGGTACAAATCCTGGCCAATAAAACTTAAGTAATCCACCTCAGTAATATTGTTATTAAAGAGAACAAAAGGTATTTCACGTTCCTTGCACAGCTTGAAAAAATCCAGCGCTTCATGATGAAATATAGGTGCCATCACTATTCCGTCTGGCTTTTCTTTCAGCGCTGCTTTGATTGACTTCTTAAACGATGGAATATTATAGAGGTCAAATTGTTGTATTACGATTTGTACCCGATACTCCGCCCATGAGTTCTGTGCTTTCCGAATTCCTTCGTAAGACATTTTCCAGTATTCATCTTGGGAAGGATTAGGAGTTAACGCAACAATCTTGATGACTTTATTTGATCTTAAACGGCTAGCGATTGCATTAGGCTTGTAACCGCTCTTATCCAAAATCGCGATTACTGTTTTGCGCGACTCTTCTGAGACTTCACCTCTGTTATGAATCACCCGGTCAACTGTGCCAATGGAAACATTGGCCATCTTAGCAATGTCTTTTATCCTGATCTTATCATTCATCGATAACAAATATAAAAAATGTGGGTTGGTTATCAATGACTCTTTAATAACTCCGTTATCGATAACGAAGCTCTTTTTCTTTGGTTTTTTATTTTACAACATGTAGCTTTGAAAAAGATGCATGTTCATCTCCAATGAGTGCCAGTATTCATGACGTGGGTTCTTGACCGTTAATCATAACTAGAAGCTATTAAAATTTTGAAAATGAGGTTAATCTCAATCCTACTGCTTTTTGTATGCCTGCAGGTTAAAGCCCAGGGTGTTTTTGAATTTACAACCGGCCTGGCGGCAGGTGCTTCCCATCAATACGGGCGGCAAGCAGTTGTTACTGATGAACTCGCATATCAATTAAACCGTAACAAACTTGTTAAACCGATCAACGGATCAATCCTGTATACAGATGAAAAAGGCAAAAGCGTCGTTTGGCAGGAAGTCCAGGCAGATACAAGCGGAGCATTTCGAGGTGAAGGGTTAGCAAACGGATATCTCTACCTAACCTACAACTCCACGAAAGAGCAAAGTGCACTAATCAACATTTCAGGAAACGCAATGTTCTATTTTAATGGCGAACCTCATGCGGGTGATATTTATAGGGATGGATGGCTGTATATCCCAGTGAAGTTGAAAAAAGGTCTGAATGAGATTTTTCTTCGATGCGCTGCATGGGGAGGTGTCAAAGCTAGAATCATATTAACATCGCAAGCGGTTTCTCTCCGCACGGAAGATTTGACTTTACCTCATATTATAATTGGAAATACACAAGAAAAGTTATGGGGTGCAGTAGTTGTTATTAATAATACTGATAAAGAACAAAAAAACCTCGAACTATTAACGATCATTGGCGAAAAGCTGTTAGCAACAAAAGTTCCACTTGTATCTCCCAGGAGCATAAGAAAAGTTGGCTTTCAATTTGACCCCATGGGTGTTTCGCAAATAGGTCCGCATGAGTGTCGCATTCAGCTAAAGGAAAACGCACGAGTAGTTGATGATAAAGTTATTTCAATTGATGCCGTTGATCCAACTCAACACCATAGCATAACCTTTCTAAGCGATATTGATGGAAGTGTTCAATATTACAGTGTGTCACCTTCTTCTGCAGTTAAAAATAATCAGGCTTTATTTTTCTCGGTTCATGGTGCAGGCGTTGAGGCAATTGGCCAGGCACGAGCCTACGATCCTAAAGATTGGGGTACCCTTGTAGCGCCTACAAACAGAAGACCCCGTGGTTTCAATTGGGAAGATTGGGGAAGACTAGATGCGCTGGAAGTACTTGAGCTTGCCAAGAAGAAACTATCTCCCGACTCCACGAAAGTTTATTTAACAGGTCATTCCATGGGCGGACATGGTACATGGTACCTGGGTGCAACATATCCGGAGAAATGGGCGGCAATTGCTCCCTGTGCTGGTTATCCTACACTAACAGGTTACGGTTCAGCCGATGGTAAAATTCCTATAACTTCTCAATCTGATCATGAAACAATGTTGTTACGAGCAAGCAATCCGAGTAACGTCATTGAATTAGCCAATAATTATAAATCGTTAGGAGTTTACATCCACCATGGGGATAGTGACAAGGTTGTATCGGTGGATTACGCACGGCAAATGCGTGGTATTCTTAGTGGTTTTCATAAGGATTTTAGCTACTATGAATATCCCGGTGGAAGCCATTGGTTCGGAAATGAAAGTGTGGATTGGCCGCCTATTTTTGATTACTTTAAGTGGCATACCATTAAACCGGACAGTGCATATAACTATGTTGATTTCTCTACTGCAAACACGGCAGTATCGGCTTCGCATAAATGGGTTAGCATCCTTCAACAACAACAATCCCTTATATATAGCAAAATTAAAATTACAAGAAACAAAGTTGGTAAACTGATTACAGGGACAAGTGAAAATGTAGCAACGCTTAGGTTGAAGCTCGATGAGTTTGACAAGGATGAAACAATTACCATCGTTTTAGATAACGATACGCTTACTGTAAAACCAGGTGCCTCTCATCAGATCTACCTGAATCATACTGATAAATGGAAAATTGGAAACGTTCCTCATTCAATTGAAAAGGGAACAGTACGAAATGGAACTTTCAAGGAAGCATTTAATCATCGGATGGTATTTGTTTACAGTTCGAAGGGCGGTGCAGAGGAAAACAACTGGTCTTACAGTAAAGCACGGTATGATGCGGAAGTTTGGTACTATCGTGGTAATGGTTCGGTCGATGTCATTGCAGACAAAGAATTTAACCCTGGCGATTTTCCAGATAGAGGAATTATTATTTACGGGAATGCTACTACTAATGGTGCGTGGAACAAGTTATTAAAGGACTGTCCGCTGCAATTTAAAAGAGGTGAAGTAAAAGTAAATGACAAAGTTTATTTAGGAAGTGAAATAGGCGGCTATTTCGTTTGGCCTAGGCCCGACAGCAAAATCGCTGCAGTAGGTGTTGTTACTGGTAGTGGCTTAATCGGAATGAAGTCCACAAACCCCAATCAATATTTTGCTGGGGGAAGCGGATATCCGGACTACATGATTTTTAATTCAAATTTTATAAAAGAAGGCGTGAAAGGCATGCTCACAACAGGCTTCTATTCCAATGATTGGACAATAAAAAACTGATTGTGATTAAATAAAACTTAAATCTACTGCTATGAAGCATCTGATATTCAAGTGCATGATTACTTTGCTTTATGTTCAATATTCCGCGCTTTTGGCACAAGGCAATTTGCATCAGCAGTCAAGCGTTTATGAATGGCCGAAGGACACCGCAGTCAGCAAAAAACTTGAGAAATGGCGTGATCAGAAATTTGGAATAATTATTCATTGGGGATTATATGCAGTTCCTGGTGTGATTGAATCATGGGCACTATGCTCAGAGCATTGGATTGAGCGAGACAGTACCATCGGCTATGACCAGTTTAAACAATGGTATTGGGGTCTTCAGGATAAATTCAATCCTGTCGATTTTGACCCTCAGCAATGGGCCAAAGCGGCAAGAGAAGCAGGTATGCGTTACTTGATATTTACAACCAAGCATCACGATGGTTTCAACATGTTTGACACACAGGAAACTAATTTTAAAATCACCAGCGGCCCATTTGCAAACCATCCCCGTGCAAATGTCACCAAGCATGTTTTTGATGCCTTTAGGAACGAAGATTTTATGATTGGCGCATACTTCAGCAAGCCTGACTGGCATAGCGAATATTACTGGTGGCCGAAGTATGCCACTGCCAACAGAAATAATAATTACGATATCAAGAAATATTCGTGGCGCTGGAAAAAGTATAAACAATTTACCCATAATCAGATCAAGGAACTGATGACAGGATACGGAACGATTGACATCCTTTGGCTGGATGGAGGATGGGTTAGACCATTAGAAACTGTTAATGATGAAGTGCGTTCGTGGGGTGCAGAGATTCCAAAGTGGAGCCAGGATATAGACATGCCTGCCGTTGCAAAGATGTCGAGATCTACACAGCCCGGTTTGTTGATTGTTGACCGAACTGTTCATGGGCCATATGAAAACTATCAGACACCTGAACAGCAAATTCCAAAAGAAAAACTTGATTATCCCTGGGAGAGCTGCATTACTCTTGGTAACGCATGGGGATATGTACCAAACGATCAATTTAAATCCAGCACTAAAATTATTCACACCCTTATTGAAATCACGGCGAAAGGTGGTAGCCTCCTTTTGGGTGTTGGCCCAGATGCGAAAGGTACATTGAGTGAATCACAGGTATCGCGTCTGCAGGAGGTTGGTGTATGGTTGAAGCGCAATGGCCGTGCAATTTATGAAACCAGAACGGTAGATCTATACCAGAACAACACAACGTTCTTTACGAAGGGTAAAGATTTGGAAAAGATGTATGCACTGGTATGTCTCAAAGAGAACCAACAGATTCCGAAGGTAATAGAATGGATCGGTAACGTGCCCAGAAAAGGATCAGTAGTTACACTTCTGGAAACCGGAAAATCGGTTAGGTGGGTTGCAGAAGGAGACAAAGTTAAAATCACGACGCCATCATCCTTGATCGGGCAAAACACTGCAGCTTTGGCATTTGAATACGAGACTCAAAAATAGGGACCTGTAATTCAGTAACGCTCAATTTAAAATTCTTGAAATTCTATTACATAACAGCACCAGCTTAGTATAATGTTGCTACGCGCATTTCTGCAAACAGAGCTAAGATATATTACTTATTCCTTTCGCCTTCTTTACTGAATGGATACTCATTATACTGTATTTTGTGGTTGTTGAGAATGCTTCGTTAACGAACACGATTCTGCCGTGTTCGTTAACGAAAGTAGATTTTGCTTGTTTATATCTGAGAAACCAAATAATTTGTGATATAATTCAAAGTCAACCCAATACCTATGAAAAAACATGTACTAATGATTTGGGCATTTGTCATGCCTTCCATCCTGATAATAGCACAGGATTTGAGGGGAAGAGTGACAACAGCCAGCGACAACTCGCCATTGCCAGGTGTATCAGTTCTGGTAAAAGGAACTTCTACAGGGTCCACAACTGATGCAGATGGTCAATACACAATAAAAGTAAGTGATGCTCAAAATGCAGTACTGACTTTTTCTTTTATTGGTTTTGCTACACAAGAAGTTTCTGTAGGTGGAAAGACTGTCGTAGACGTCTCGATGGAAGAAGACATTTCTCAACTGGGAGAAGTCGTTGTTACAGCTTTCGGTATATCCAGGGAAACAAAGTCTTTGGGATATGCCACATCAACGATTGGCAACAAACAGCTCACACAGACTGCGCCACCAAATTTTGCATCTGCATTATACGGTAAAGCTCCTGGCGTGCGGATTGCGACTACACCTGGAGGAGCAACAAGTGCTGTTAATATTACCATCCGGGGTGTAAACTCTATCACCGGAAAAAGTCAGCCGCTCATTGTGTTGAACGGTATTCCTATCCGCGATAATGAAGTCAACAACAATAATTTTTGGGGCGACCAGCGTATTAGAGGGAATGGCTTGTTAGATATAAACCCTGATGATATTGAAAATATCTCTATCCTGAAGGGCGCTTCAGCTGCAGCGTTATATGGTTCCGATGCCGTGAACGGTGTCGTGCTGATTACTACAAAAAGCGGAAAAGGGGTCAAAGGATTTGGTGTTGATTTTTCAACAAGCTATTCAGAAGATAGGGTAGCATACCTACCACGTTATCAGAATGTGCGCGGCCCTGGATATCCTCTTAACTATGCAAATGGTGGCCAGGATCCAGACATGTTCCTATATCATGATCTAGACGGAGATGGCGTAAAAGAAACACGTGGAGTGTTAGGTGCTACCGTTAACTTCGGCCCAAAATTCGATGGGCAACCCACTTTAACATGGGATGGACAAATAAGACCTTATGTTGCCCAGGAAGATAATTATGGGGGATTGTTTCAAACCGCCAATAACCAGATAACATCTCTTGCAGTATCACACGGCGGTGAAAATGCAAACACAAGGTTTTCATTTACACGTCAGGACAATGAAGGGGTAAGCCGTGGAGCAAAAAACGAGAAAAATATTGTAAACCTGAACACCAGCTTTAAGCTGGGTAAAAATTATACTGTAGATGCTGTAGTTAATTATATCAACCAAACCACCAGAAACCGCCCTTACCAGGTAGATCGCCTAATGAACAATTTTACCGGTATGATGGGACGCTTCGAGAATGCCGACTGGTATTTGGCCAAGTACAAGACAAGCCGCGGATATCGCTTTGTGAGTGGTACTAATCAAAGTTTAACACCTGATGAAAATATTATCTATCCCGGATTTAAAAATGATCTGATGGATTACGTGTGGAGTGTCATGGAGAAAAACACAGAGGAGAAAAGTGATCGTATTATTTCCAGCTTAACAAACACCTGGAATATCATAAATGGGTTAACACTAAGAGGTCGTTTAGGAACAGACCTCACTGCACAGCGGATTGAGAACAAGAACTCCACAGAAATTCCATTGACCTTTGGTAACTCAGGATCGTTTTCAATGGAATCTTATAACAACAGCTTGGTATACACTGATGTGATGCTTACCTATACAAAAAATGTTACACCAGATATTGAGATGAGTGTTATGGGAGGCTATTCCGCAAGCAGGGAAGTGGGTACGTTGCTGACAAGATCTACTGAAGTCGGGCTAAGTACTGAAAATATGTTTGATGTAGCAGCATCTGTAGGTGCTACATCTGGCAGGTCTGAAAGAAATTACCTTGTGAAGGATGCATTCATTGGAACAATCAACGCAAACTATAAAGGCTTCCTTTTTCTTGAAGCTACCGGGCGCAGAGATAGAACCTCTACCATGCACCCGTCTAACAACAGTTTCTTCTATCCATCCGTGAACACAAGCTTTGTATTTTCTGAAGCATTCGACCTTCCTGCTTTTTTATCCGCAGGGAAAATACGGGGATCATGGGGAGTTGTTGGTAACTATCCAGAAAGATATGGCGCCAATATCGCTTACGATCAAAACACACTTGGCGTACAAGCAGTGGGTGGTCAGCCAGTGTTGTATACAAAAGTGCCAGGCAACTTTGGTAACGATAATATCAAACCCGAACAGAAGTATGAATTTGAAGTCGGACTCGACGTACGATTTATGGAAAACCGTGTGGGTCTGGATGTCTCTTATTATAACGGCCAGATTCGTGACCAGATTCTGCCACTCACATTGCCTGCCACCAGTGGAGCCACTTCTGTTCTCACCAACATTGGTACACTCCGAAACAAGGGTCTTGAAGTGGCAATCTCCGGCACACCGGTAAAAACATCGGCCTTTACCTGGGATGCGATTCTCAACATTGCTCGAAATACTAATGTGGTTGAGAAACTTGCCTCTGGATCGAATGAGTTATTGCATCAGGACTACGATGGAAACGCAGCACAGCTGAAATCTACTGTAGGCCGGCCGATGGGCGATATCTACGTGCATCCAATTATCCGGGACGACAACGGCAATCCAATTGTTGGAACTAACGGATTATACAAAGCAGATGCAGATACAATGGTAGTGGCGGGTAACGCAATGCCCAAAGTTATCGGTGGCTTCATCAACACATTCAGCTATAAAGGCTTTTCACTTACAGCAGTGATGGATTACCGTTACGGGGGTCACGTGATGCCTACTGGCATTAACTGGATGCTTAGCCGTGGACTTTTGGAAGAAAGTTTAAATGGAATGGATGCAGCACATGGTGGTATAAGTTATTATGAAGATGCAGATGGAAACAGATTCCGCACGGATGCTACGCAAGGTCCTAATGGCGAAGTTGTCTATGATAATGGTATTATTCAGGAAGGTGTGAAAGAAGAAGGCACTCCTAACGATTACATAGTTTCAAATCCTGAGTATTATAACGTCACATACAACTGGGGAGGTCCTCAATACAACGAGAATGGACGATATGATCTGTTTGTTATAGAGAACAGTTATATCAAAATGCGTGAGCTCGCGTTTGGTTATCGTTTACCTTCAGCCATTGCTAAAAAAGTACGTGCAAAGAGCATCGACGTTTCTGTCTTCGGGCGCAACTTGTTCTTCGTTTATAGAACAATTAAAGATATGGATCCCGAACAAACCACTGCAGGCTCGAGATGGTTTCAGAATGTAAACAATGTGGGAACTAACCCTTCGACAAGAACTTTTGGAGCATCACTGAGAGCCAGTTTTTAACTTATCATAAACGTCAATAAATCTAAATCATAAAAAAAAATGAAGCGGATATTTCTAATATTAAGTATAACGCTCGCGCTTTCTGCGTGCGTGAAAGAGGATTTTGAGGAGAGCTATGCAGACCCCTCTAAGGTATCGACCACATCGGTTGAAAAACAATTTGCAGGCTTTCTAGCTGCTAATAGTGAGTACGTCATCCCAAGTTATTGGAATTATTTTGTAGTGCTGCGCCCGACAGTGAACCGATACACGCAGGCAGTTGGCTGGGTTAATGCCACAGGGCAATATGTTCCAGGTGGTGCCCTTATCACTGATAGGTGGAATAACTATTATTTATTTCTTGCCCAATACAGAGAACTTGAATCAGTTTTTAATAAGCTCTCTGCCGAAGAGCAGGAAGAGAAACGTATTTTCATGATTACGGCAACCATCTACCTATATGACCATACACAAAAGGTTATCGACATTCATGGTGATATACCATTTACCCAGGCCGGTATGTTGAGTACGAATAATGGTGACTATCAGAATTCTACAGCTGCGTATGACGATGCAGAGGTTTTATACAATAAGATGTTGGATGATTTGAAATCATTTGCTGACGAATTGAACATGATCACAGTGACGGCTCCAATTCAAACTGGTTTCAAGAGCCAGGATTTTATCAACAATGGTGACCTCAGTCTCTGGAAAAGGTATTGCAACTCCCTCCGTTTAAGAATGCTCACAAGAGTTTCTGGCGTTGCCTCACTTGCGTCAAGAGCAAATTCAGAGATCCAGTCTATACTTAATGATCCAGCTATCTATCCTGTTATTACCGATAACTCGGAAAATATTCAAATTGAGGTTTTCAGCATTGAAACAAATCGCACTATCAATCTTAATTCTGTGGGATTCAGAACTGGACTTGAAGATTGGAACGGTAACCTTGCTGGTAAAGCAATTATTGATAACATGGTAACATCCTCCGATCCACGTCTGCGTGTGATGTTTGAACCAGGAGCAAATGCAGGAGGTACATACAATGGGCTTGATCCACTGATGCCTTCCGGTCAGCAACAACAGTTGGTAGACGCTGGTAATATTGCTATTTACAACCGGTCTACATTGAGCAGAAACCAATATTTTCCTGGAGTGTTGATTAACGCAGCGGAAGTTTATTTTTTGAAAGCTGAGCACTATTTGAAATCGAGTAACAATTCAGAAGCAAAGACTGCTTATAATGAAGGTATTGAGCAATCTGTGAAAGAGTACTTCCAGTTTAGACAAATAAGTAATGATAATACTGCAGGAGACGTGGCACCGTTAGATGATGCTGAAATTGTAACTTATCAAAGTATGCCTACAGTGTCATGGGATGCAGCGGCCACTATGCAGAATAAAATGGACCTGATTGCTACACAGAAATGGTTGCACTATAGTGTTGTACAACCGCTCGAAAGCTGGGCTGAAACCAGACGCCTTGACCTATTGGATTTGCAGTTCGAGGTTGATAACACCAACAATCAAAAATTACCGCCAAACAGGTGGTTGTATGCCGCGAGTGAAAATACTTACAACACAGCTAACTACAATGCGGTAAAGGCAAAAGATAATTTAAGCACGAAATTGTTTTGGGATATTCAGTAGCATAAAAAGGTTGAGTTAATTTCCCGGAGGCCGCAGCGATGTGGCCTCCTATTTTTTAGCAAAAAGAAAAAGTGATTATCCTCTTGAATTGATTATCCTCTTGGAGTAGATGACTATCTACGTAGTACCTGTTCATAAATAAATTCTCTCAAGACAATGCTGCTTAGCTAATCTTATGAGTTTAAAGGCTTAAGGGGAACAGTGAGAATATCATTCCAAGTAAGACTCAGAAAGAAGGGTATAAGGAATTTTCACGCTCTTAATTTTTTCAATTATTGCATTTAAATTTCCGCTATTGGGAATGTATAAAAAACTATTGTCGGACTCATGAACTGATTCTGCAATTTTCAAAAGTTCCTGATGTAGTCCCCGATGATTTACCCTTCGGGCAACATATTTTAGAGATAAAATGTGATTGTGGTGGGCAAAATTTATTGACGCGTCAGCAGTTTATTAAAGGGCATATTGACAACTTTGATAAGCAATAGGTTTTATAGAAGAGTACAATAATGGCAGCATTTCTAGTACCCCACCATTTTATAATAATAGGTGGAAATCCGATTCTTCTTTTCAATTGAAGACTGAAAAAATCAAGGGGCTAGCCAATCTTCCAAGTTGGCCCGCGATCAATTTAAGGTAGTGGAGTAGAGAACACTTTTCCGTCCTTCAATTCCAGGCAGCATTATCCCAAAATATCGAATCGGTACTACAACAAATTGAAGCAGATATTCAAATACTGAAAGGGCAAGTAACATCTTCTTAATCGTATAGGAAATGTGCTCTGGAGGCGGCTTTCTTTCCAGGAAGGCTTCCATTACTTCGATGATATCTAATACCTGAAGATTATCTACTGCCATAACTTAAATCACGCGTTCAAATAATTCCTTTTAGTATTATAATGCAGCAAATAAGCCCTCTTCGAACCTGCATCAAGAAATGATCGATTGATCAAACCCTCGACATTGGCTTGTCTTTCAAGAAAAGGAGCAAGGAGTTTTACGCATCTTGATTCAACGACACCAATTCGTTTCCCAAATTCTAAAAGGTCGGTAGCAGATGCATGACCACTCTTTTTCCATGCAGCTGACTGGTGATCATCCGTGAATAATTTCTTCGATAATGCGAAATCAGTATCATCAACGTGTATGCGGGTATTAACAAGGTCATATGCAGGACTCATTAAATAATCCCCTGACAGATTCTCCAATAACGAAAAATTCTTGAGATGCGCGTCACCATTTGAGAACGCATAGTTAAAGACCACCAATACAAAATATTTTTCTATCTCGATTCTCCAGGCGGCAACATATTTCCGAAAGAGCAAGCCCAATTCTTCATAACTGTACTCATATTTAAAGTCTGGTCCTGCATTGTCTTTTGTTTTTCCTGCAAGTGTAGCAAAGTCTTCCTTACCCCATTTCGTTCCATCTGGTTTGACATCAAAACGTTTTGTAATGTATGCTGGTGAACCATCTTTGAAAAAGATCATCGCATTTTCAGCAACATTAATCCCATAAACTTGTTTCGCAATCTGCATAGTCAAGTGCTCATTGGCAGGAACCTGGTCGACCTTTTTTAAATCCCGGGGAATAGGTTTTAAAATATAGGTGCCCTGTTCACCTTCATTGCTCAACCGCAAGATGTTTTTATCAAGAACAACACTCAGTTTTTCCTGAACACCGGAAATCGAGATACGTTTTCGGTTCTCCATGAATTGCTCCGCAACAGTTTCGTTTTTTGCTGGAGTTTCATAAGACAAAACATGACTAACTTTCTTATTGTCGAAAAGATGACGGAGGCAAAGCGGACTGTAGGTTGTAAAACCTTCAGCAAGCGTTCCAGGGCAAACGCTTACGTTCACTAGTTCCTTGCTATCGACAGCTTTTACTTGTTCTTTACTCATTACTTTCTTTCATGTGTTATTGATTTCTTTTTTCCATGGACACATGGAATTCGCCATCATTTATTTTTATTCGTATTTCCTTTAGTGATGGCTCATTTCTCAAATGGTTTTACTGTAATCGCCCCAATGGTATCGAATTGTGCTGTGGCTAATAATAAGCCGAAGTGATCGTTCTCATCGATGCGCAGGAGGTTGCTTTGTAGTCTTTTATTAACTCCCTCGCTGAGCATGTTGAAGAAGAAAGGAAAAAGGTATTCGCTTTCATACGCTCTTTGTGTTTTTGGGAGTGTCAAACTCACTGCGGGTTTTTCCGGATCGTTGAACCAGGCCTCATCGTACGTGAACGTGTACTGCTTCCGGTTGTGTTCAACAAGTTCTCCAACAAGCAATCCATTTCTGTAAACCTTTGCCTTGCGCATTTTGGATTTCGTTAGCTAGGTTTTCTTACTTCAAGTTTCAATTCCATCCCCAAAACATCAGCAAGTTTTATGAGAGTGCTAACTGTTGGATTGCCTTTTCCTGAGTCAAGTTCTTTTACAGTTCGCAAGGCTACGGCTGCCAATTCTGACAGCTGTTCTTGCGTTACTCCCAGTTGTTCTCTGCGGTCCTTTAACCGTTGAATTAAATTAGTTTGGTGCATTTTAGTGCTCTTTTCATTTAAAATTAGGTCGAATAATTAACTATTTCAACCAGAAAGTGTATTAAAGTGCACTTTATGGTGAGTGAACCCATAATGCAGCCTTATTTTAACAAACAAGTGCATTTTAGTGCACTTTGCTACGGGCCATATCGCGATTCGCGAATTGCAAATTGATGATGTAAATCATTGGAATAAGGGACTAAATGAAATCTGGACACAATTTGGGTCTATGTTCATTTTTATTGAAAATCTGGACATAGATGCATTTCGCGCCCATTTTTTATCAAAAACTGGACACTTGGCCAATTTGATGTTCTCCGACAATTCTTGTACTGCTGGTAAAATTTCCGACTAACTCAGTTGTCGGTGGGCAAAATTTCCGACTAACTCGGCATTTCGCGGGAAAATTTCCGATTAGCTCCAAAACTTTTACCTTCTCAACCCTCGTCTCCTTTTCCTTTGCTGCTCTTCCATCAACCCACGATCCACCATATCAAGTTCGTCACCAGCGCTGACGCTATCCCCACGACTGTGGGCGTCAAGTAGCGTTTTAAGCGGGATGACTTTTGGTATTTTGAGAACCGAGTTGATAGCTCCGTCAACTGCTCGCTCAGTTTTTCGGTCAGCCTCTGCAAATGCTGCTCTGATAATTTGAGCTGCGAATGATGGTCTGTAAATGAAAAGCTCAGCGTTCGATGTTTTGTCCGGAAGCTTTCCATATCGTTGAGAACCTCCCGGTATGTTTGTTCTATTTGCCTGAGCATTGTCGTTACCTGCTCGAAGTTGATTGATGGCGTATTCTGATCTAACATTTGTCTCGTGAATTCTTTCGCGATCTCTTTCTTGTTCATAATTGATAATGTTTTTGATGGTTGACCATTTGAATTGATTTCCAAGCTTGGAGCCTTGCATGACCATACCTTGATAGCTGTAAGAGACGCCGCTCACATAACCCGTTGATGCCTGATTGAAGATGACGTTTACACCTCGCGCTTCAAGCTTAGAAATAAACTCGTTTGTACCTATTTGCCTCTTTGATTCGAGGACTTCACCTATGACGATTTGCATAGCCACCTTGGCAGATGGAATGTTCTTCCTTTTCATCATGATGATTTCGTTGTTGCTGATGCCGCGTTCCTTAGCCTCGCGACTTCCGACCACCCGCGTCAAGTTGTATTTCTTCTCAAGGTCGCGCAGCACCTTTTCACTTCGCTGATAGTCGTTGCTGTCGGTGACTACCGATCCATCATAGCCAATGCGGTTGACGAGAATATGAAAGTGCGGATGACCAGCATCGTTGTGACGAAACATGATGTATTGATGTTGATTGAATCCATTTGCTTCCAGATAGTCGCGACCGATCTTAATCATTAGCTCATTGCTTACGTTTTCGTCTTTCGGAAAATTGATGGAGGTGTGATAGAAATACTTTTTTAGGTCTGGCCTTTGCATTCTTACCATGGCAACTTCTTTCATGATGTTTCGCTCCGTGACATTGACGAATGCGCTATCAAGTACTTCAGCTTTGCCAGCAGAAAGTTTCTCCTGGTTGTATCGCAGGGCACCGCGAAAACTTCTTCCTTTAACCTGACTGCCTGTCATTGGTCAAATGTTTTAGCATTCCTTTGATATCAAGCCAGGTATTAATAAGAAAATTAAGATGCTTTTTATGATCATCACCTTGATTTATCTTATGAGCTATCTGATTTAGATTGATGCCAATTGATCTTAGCTGATTATACATTGACGCTTCTAATGGAGATAGTTTTACCGGTGGAAATTTTCCCGTGAATACTTTTCTGCGCATCCAGTTTGCAGGACTTAATCCGCTCGCCTGTGAGTATTGTGTTACTTTTTTGTACTCTTCTTCTGTCAAGCGAATGTTAACTTGAACGATTCTTTTATTCTGATCTTCTACACGCGGCCTTCCCATAAGAATATATTTTTAAACAAAGTGTTATGTCTTTACAAGCGTTTGAGCGTAGCGAAAACATGGCTTGCTCCTCTCGACAACTCTTTTAAAATAGCTGCCTTCATCAGTGTCTGAAAGTGATTGACGTTGTTCATTTTATGTTTCTTTTCACCGTAATTCTGGATGGCTGAAATGCTTTTATGAATTTCGTATATGACCGTTTCAACCTCGTCTGGTCTTTTAATCTGACTCAGTTTCAGTAGCTGTCTCTAAGGTCGTTTCCAACATCAAAAGGCGATGAAAAAAATTTCGGAGGTCATCGCAGTTTTGTTTTAAGTCGATGAAACTTCTCGTAAGGTCACAGTACTTCCCTTCAAAGGATGGTAAGAAGGTAAGTAATGCAAGTAGCCAAATGCCTGAAGCTCGCTGATCACCTTGTGATACGTTACGATGGACTGAATATGAGCTGCCCTCATCAACTTCCTCCTCGACACATGAAATGTATTTGAGAACTGGCTGCTGATCCACGAATTACAAAGTGCCAGGTACAAAGAAGTATGGGTAGGCTTCAGACGAACATCTGAAGCCACCCGGTTGATGAAGCAGGAAAGTTGCTCAAGCTGCTTTTCCATAACTCATGTTTTTCTCTTCTCCGCCTTCCAACAGCTTCAGAATATCCTGGTACTTGTAGTACATCAGCCCGCCAATCTTTCGGTGCGGCAGAATGTTCTTGATCCGCAAATTCTGTAGTGTACCATGAGAGATACCAAGCATCTTCCTTACCTCCGAACTCCTCAACCACTCTTTATTTGATTGTGGCTGCACCGCGCCTGACATAATTCTTGTCAGGTCTTCCAACAACTGCAGTCTGAATTTCTGCAGATCCTCATGTGTGATTATCTCGTACGTCATAATCATATTAGTTTAATTGATACAATACTCTTTCTATTCATTTTACCGTCTTCACAGGTTGTTATCAACTTCGTATAGATTTCTTTGGCTTCTTTTTGAACTAATATTCTGACAACTCCAAAAGAAAATCTACACAGTTGGGACCCAACTGGGGAAGATTTATTTTCTTCAACGTTCCGAAAAATGCACCTAAATAACTCCCAGCTTGGTCCCAGCTGGGAGCGAAATATTCCATCTGTAATTGATTCGAATGAAATTTCAGTGAATGCAAAGACATTTGTTCCCCACGTGTGGAACACCTTGGGAAGAAATATTTTCTGTATCCATCTGACGCCAATTTGAATCAAAGCCAAAGGAGTTCTTAACAAGTTGTTAGGTAGGTTGGGTGAAAATATTTCGCGACCCGATCCAAATGCTGGTGAAGGAAAAATAGCTGCGCACATATACATTGATCTGTTATGGCTCAAAACTGCAGCATTGTTTGCGGGCCTTTCACTATACGTTCACAGCTGCGATAAATATTTCTGAACATCATACCCGAAAGTATATGCCTGATCGCGGGGCCTTTCACACTCGATCCGAAGGCGGGACGTATTTTACGCCTATTATGGGTATTTCCGCTTTACAGGATTTTACTTACTTTAGTAACGATTCCCTGACAACCCGATCCGCTCGATCCACTAGCCGAGTAGGAATCTGGTTTGAAAGTTTATAAACCTAAATCCATGACGGCTTTTCGATGTAAGCACCGAGCTGACTTTATTAGCTCAGTTACACTAAGCAGTGCCGATCCCATGACGGAATAGTTTTTTTTATATTTAAATCACAGTTTATATTTAAATGAAAACATCAGACAAAATAGTGTATTCAAAATACTCGCCTGATGTAAAGCTTTCCCCTTTCCTAGTCTGCTATTATTTTTTCGAAGGCAATTTTGAAACTGAAAACATTATCCAATCGCCGCCAACAGGTTTCGCTGCCATCACCTTTAATTTCATGGACCAGTATGAAGTTTGTTCAGGTGTAGATGACGTATTCGCAACCTCCCCACACGCGGTAGTCGTAGGGCAGCAAACAAAAAATTACAAGTTGAAATTGCGCGGTCATATTCAACAAATTGGTTTAGTCTTAAAACCAACTGCAATCACCACCTTGTTTAATTACTCGTTGAAGGATCTCGTCGACAAGCGCATTGGATTAGAGTCTGTCATAGGTGAGCAGGCGTGCGGAATATTGTATGACCGACTTAGAAAAGAATTGCGTACGGAATACAGGTTAGCGCTATTGCATTCCTTTCTATTGGAGGTGATGGAAGATTATGAGCAGCGAATTAATGTTGCTGACTATGCTGCAGATATCATTCTTAAATGTAATGGAACAGTTACCATCGATCGTTTGCTGGACGAACTTTGTGTGAGTCGCAGGCATCTTGAACGGAAGTTTACAGAAAAAGTCGGACTTGCCCCCAAGCAATATTGCCGCATAGTCAGAATGGCACAGATATCAAACATTGTTGCCCATCATGAAGATATCGACTGGCAGGACCTCGTTTATAAAGGAGGATTTCATGACCAAAATCATTTCATCAAAGATTTTAAAGCGCTAAACACACTGAGTCCTTCCAAGTATCACCAGGAACATTCTGAGCTCATCCGACTCTTGCGTTCTAAAAAAAATTCGTAGGCCGCATTTTTACTATGTGCGCGCGTCGTGGCAGTCTAGCTTTGTAGAAAAAATAAGCCATGAAATTTATACACATCATTTCTGCACTATTGTGCATGTTATTGTTTAGTACTGCGTTGACGTTAAGAGATTCTACTGAAGCGTTTACAGCCGAAGAGGAGGCAGTTAGAAAAGTAATCATTGCCGAAACTGAAGCTTTTTGGGATAAGGATTTTAAACAGTTATCATCTTGCTGGGTGCATGAAGATTACGTCCGCGTTGTTGGATGGTGGGAGCACGGCGGGGTAACTATACGGAAGGGATGGTCTGTAATCGGCGAACGAATGGAGAATGTGATAAAAGAGAATCCCGAAAAAAATCACCAGAATGTTATTCGCGAAAACATGAACATCAGAATCTCAGGCGATATGGCCTGGGTCACATTCGAACAATACGGTACAGATACCGGCGAAAAGGCCATGGATATGCCTGGCTTGAGCTACGAGACACGGATCCTCGAAAAACACAATGGTCAATGGAAGATCGCCTATGTTGGCTGGCTATTGGATGGAAAGAAAAAGAACTAAATTACATAACGTCAACTTCTATAAAACAATACTATGAAAGAAACGAAAATTGCAACGGAGTCAACTGCTGTTCTCGAAAAGAAAGGCATCTGTATTGAATTCTTTTCAGCATATCAGGAACAAGATGTTATCCGGATGCTAAACCTCTGCAACGAAGATGGATTGGTATATTTCGAACCGTTGGAAGAGCTCGGTACCGGATTAATTTACGAGGTAGGTAAAACAATATGGATGACGCTGGTAGATTGTTTTCCAGACATTGATAATACGGTAACGCAATTGGAATGGCTTGAAGATTCGAATGCCGTTCAATGTCGTGTTAAAATTTTTGGGACGCAGAAGAAAGAGTTTCTCGGCATCCCGGCAAATGGTCTAAGATTTGATTCCGATCATATCTTCATTTTTAAATTCGATGAAAAGCCAAAGATCCGCGAGATACGGATTCTGTGGAATCACGAAAATTTTCTACAGCAGCTGATCGGCTAGGTTATGATATCGAAGATGAGGCGACAATGTTTGCAAGTATCGGCAATGGGAATGAATCAGACCATCCACATTTGTCAATTTCTTTGCCGTCTTTGCTGTGCTCATATTTGTTGGGACATTTTTTGGTTGGTTTTGGTCAAGCAATAGGACTTCACAGCAAATTCCCGCAAACGTAAAAATGAAGACAGGTAAATTTTAAGTGTTCTTTTTCATTCCAATCTTCCAACAACTTTAGAATATCCTGATACTTGTAGTACATCGGGCCACCGATCTTTCGATGCGGCAGAATATTCTTGATCCGTAAATTCTGTAACGTGCCATGGGAGATGCCGAGCATCTTCCTCACCTCTGAACTTCTCAGCCACTCCTTGTTTAATTGCGGCTGCACCGTGCCCGACATAATTCTTGTCTGGTACTCCAACAACTACAGCCTGAACTTCTGCAGATCCTCGTGTGTGATTATCTCGTACATCATAATTGTATGGTTTAGTCTGATAAAATACTCTTTCGATTCATTTGATGCTGTTCATACGTTGTTACCACCTATGGATATATTTCTTTGTGCGTCTTTCATCCAATATTCCATTAATGCCAAAATAAAATCTACACAGTTGGGTCCACACTGGGAAAGATTATTTCTATCAATATTCAATGAAATGGAAAACAGAAACTACATAATTGGTACCAACCTTGGAGTAATTTTTCTATCTTAATCTAACTTGAATGAATTAGCAGGGCAGTGTTCCGCAAGTGTTGAATCCCATGCAAAGAAATGTTAAATATCTTGCTGTTAGCACATCGGACAAGTTCGCATTTCAACCTGTTTGATAAACAGTTCAACAAGAATGGATTTATGCGCGGCTAATTGACTGGTTTAATGTTGGTCCAGTGAATCGAGGAATTTAATCTCAAACGTCATGAGCGTTTGTATAGGTCGGCCTTTTATTGTAGCCGGATACCACTGTGTAGAAGTCTTCAGCAATTCTTTGATAAGGTTCGCATCAAACCCAAATGCAACACCTTTTATTATTTTTGGATCTTCAATCTTTCCTTCATCAGTCACAATAAATGACATTAAAAAAATGCCTGCCTTACGAATATTATAATCATCACTTCGATCTTGCTTCTTAATATCATCAATCAGAGGGTTGGTTTTTTTATAACGTGGCGTTATCATTTCGTTAGCTTTGTATAGGGGCTTGCCCTTGTATTCTCCAATCTGAACAATGTCTTGATCTTTTGTAAGAAGATAATTTTCTTCATAAAACCGCATTCTCCTGAAGCCAGGTAAAAAAATGGTTAGGGTCGAGTCTGTAAGCGCTTCTATTGTCCATCGATCAAATCCTATTGTAAGTAGGTTTCTCTTTATTGAAAACGGCATCGCAATTTCATGCCATGCTGGCTCGAATCCAAACAGAACCTGCGAATTTTCGAACGTATATCTTAAATAACTTGTATCTGGAGGTTGGCGTGTACTAAAGTCTTCAATCGAATGCTTGATCCATGATTTCTTCAATAGCTTTTCTTGCCCAATACAAACTTTGCAAAACAGGACTAAAAAAATTAAAATCAATCCAACTCTTTTCGTTTCCATATTAGATCCCAAGTTAAAAGTTTTCTGGGTGGGTAGAAATATTTTGCAACCCGATACAGTTGCTGTTGAAGGAAAAATGTTAGCTCAGATATGCATGATCTTTTATGACTCAAAATTGCATAGCTGTTTTGAGGGGCTTTTACTATAGGCTCACAACTGGATGAAAATATTCTGAACTTCATACAAAAGTATCAGCCTGAATCGCGGGTCTTTCACACCATAGATCGAAGGTGGTGCTGATTCTTCAGTATTTGGGTATTGCTACTTGACCTGATTTTACTTACTTTAGTAACGATTCCCTGACCCACCCGATCCACTCGATCAATAGCCCACGAGGAATCCTTAACTCTAATTTTTCATATACCGTATGAGTCAAAAACAGTATGCGCTGTTTGATGATAGGTTCTTGGAGTCATTTGCGGGAACAGCCATCGTCAATGATCCAAAGGTTGCAATAATCGAACTAGTCGCAAATGCGTGGGATGCCGGTGCCACTACCGTAGAAATAAAATGGCCATCAGACGATGGCGACAAATTTTCTATTATAGACAATGGCCATGGAATGACCGACAGCCAATTCAACAAAAGATTCCGAACTTTAGCATACAACAGATCCTCCGAACAAGGGCTTTATGCGGAGATACCGAATGACCTTAAAAGTCTAATTGGAAAACGCCCTACTTTTGGGAAGAACGGAAAAGGTCGTCTCGGTGCCTTTGCGTTTGGTGATACTTTTTGTGTTCGTACTTGGCGTAATGACATACAAATTCTTTATAAAGTTTCGAAGGATTTCACCCACACGCTCGCATTTCAGAAACAAGGAGAGCCGATAACGTTCCTCGGACATGGCACAGAGATTTTCAATGATTTTGCCGTTAAACCCTATCTGAATGCTGAAGACGCCAGGAGGGAAATTGGTATGCGATTTTTAACCGATCCTCACTTTAATGTTTTTGTTAATGGAATAAAAATCACTTTCCAGGACATACCAGAACATAATATTACTACTATCGAACTTCCAATTGACTCTGTTGGTAAGGTCAAAATAATTGTCATTGATGTGCAGTCAACAGATAAGACCACGCAACAGCACGGAATTGCTTGGCACGTTAAAAGGCGCCTCGTTGGCGAATGCACATGGAAAGGAAGTGGAAGTGAACATTTATTGGATGGGCGTAGGATTGCTGCAAAAAGATACATCTTTATAGTTGAGGCTGATGCACTTGAAGAAGCAGTCTCGCATGACTGGACTGGCTTCCTTAATTCAAATGAAAAATGGAAAAAAGCTTCCGAAGAGGTACACAAGGCAATAAAGGAGTATCTCATTGACCTAACGAAAGGCCAGCGAGAGGAAACGTTTAAAGCAATCGAAAGTGCAACCAAGCCTGCTTTAAAAAAAATGGGCATTGTAAGTCGCGAGAAGTGGGAAACGCTAATAAAAGAGGTTCAAGAAGAGTGTCCATCGATTAATGAATTGGACCTTCAAAAGATCGGTGAGTTGCTAGCTAATTTGGAAAACTCTCAGTCAAAATATAGCCTGATCCATACACTAGCAGCAGCCGATATTGACGAACTTGATAACCTAAATGAGATTCTTCTTAAGTGGGACATCGATTTTGCGAAACTTGTTCTCGATGAAATAGAATACAGAACAACGCTGTTGGAAAAACTGCAGTCGAAGGTACTAAACAAGCATACAGATGAAGTCCATGAATTACAACCATTATTTCATCGCGGCCTTTGGATTTTTGGGCCAGAATATGAGACGATAGAATTTACGTCTAATCAGGGCATGACAAAAGTAATACAAGATATTTTTGGAGTAACTAACATACAAGGCTCTCGGAATCGACCGGATTTTGCAATTGTCCCTGACGGTTCAGTTGGACTTTATAGTTTAGCAAGATTCGACAATGAAGGGTCAGAGATTGGAATTGAAAAACTCGTAATCATAGAGCTTAAGAAGCCGGAAGTTGCAATTGGGGATGAGCAAAAGAATCAAGCTTGGAACTATGTCAAAGAACTCCTAACAAAAGGTCTCCTAAGGCCTTATTCTTCTGTAACATGCTTTGTACTAGGATCAGAATTAAAGCCCCACGAGGGTGATTTGCGAATTGAAAAAGAGCTGGTAAAAATTCAGCCATTAGAGTATGACATAGTAATCAGACGAGCAAAGAGTAGATTGTTAAATCTTTATGATAAAGTAAAGAATGCACCTTTTCTCGAAAATACCCGAGCCAGGCAATTTATGTTAGAGAAGAGTCAGTTAGAAATTTATCCTTGAGCGATGATTCAAGAAAAAAAAAATAGCCATGAGCAGTACCGCTATTGAGCGTAAATTAATCAACGTAGGTCCACTGACCAGTTTCAATAGCCTGTGTCTGCACTTAATCCCACAATTGACGGAATTGAGAAATGACTATGTCCATGGAAAACGAGTGACGCCTGTCTGGGACTTAAGAAATATTACTCCTAAAGCGCCCAGCATCTCAGCCCTAACAGCATTTCTATCAATTTCGAAAAGAATCAGGGACTTTATTGGACAACCAGTTGAAATTGCATCACATTGGCAACCTGCATTCCAAGGTTTTCTCGCTGATGTTGGTTTCGTAAAGATAGCTCAGGAATTCGATCTCTACGATTGGAAGGGTATGCTCGGAGGTTATCGAACAGGCATCACGAATCCGAAAACGAAGATTTTCTATTACAGTGACTTGCCAGACCTCGATAGGTCAAACCAACAACAAGTCATTGAATGGAAGGACCGTAAGAGACAAGAGATAAAGCATTCATTATTACTAAGATTAAGCAATTTATTCGATTCGAAATTTTTTCATGAAAGCTGGAGTAATAACCTGGAAAGTGTGCTAACAGTTACTGGCTCGGAGCTCATCGTTAATTCATTGCTTCATGGAAATGAGATTGCATTCGTAGGGGTTCAGCGAAGTGGTAAAGGCATCACCACGGCAATTTGTGATGCAGGTATTGGTTTTCCAAAATCCATGAAAAGTAACCACCAGTGGCTAAAGGATGCACCGCTACTCAAACATATAAATGCGATCGTGATGGCTAGCCTATTAAGCAAGAATAAAATTGGCCTATATCGAGCAATTGATGATGTGATTCAAACCACCGGATATGTCGTATTGTCGTCTTATGATGCTGAAGTAAGATGGGAGCATGCACTGTGGGAGAAAGCAAAGGAATTAAGGGTCGATCAGAAGGGACAGGTCGTTGATATGAAAGACCTAGGTGCACCGCTTAAAGGTTACGCAGAGCTAGAACAGATTTACAAAGGATACTATAAAGAGTATGAAGGGTTCTTGATAGGTAGCAGAATAACTTTTGAAATTCCGTTTGGAGTATGAAAAAAATTACTAATCATACCGTGACTTCATTTATCGGTACACGGTATGTATATACACGAATGCAGATTTTAGTTTGGGTCGCAAATGGTCCTGGGCTATTACATACAGTTGAAAAGAATGCAGGCGACTTACTCGCGGATTTGCTGAGATTCCAAAAAGATAAACCACTTGTTGTTAATTGTCAAGGAATTGTCAACGTGGATGATCATGCTTTAGACGAACTGTTTGTTGTCTTAAGCACCAACCAGCAGCAGGTAATATTAATTGACGGCCACCATTTATCTGACAACATCTACAAACAACGTAAAGATTCTAAGGCTAACATTCATAATAACCCAGAGGAAAACTGGATATCAATAGGAAAGAATAACGATGTTGATGTCGGTTTGATTGCCAAGGAACGAGATGAATTAAAAACAAAATTTATTGCCGATACCATAAAAGCATCCTTCACAAAATTTGAAAAAGAACGAAGACTATCATCTACTCCGATCAAGGCAAACGGAGAATATGATTCAAATACTATCATCTCTGATTTGAAAAAATTTACATGGATGACGTTCTTCCTTTCTGAAAAATTGCAAGCCGTTCTCGATAGCACGAAGCTTCCGAAGGTGAAATTGCTGACTGCCAGCTTAAGAGGAGCACCGTTCGCCTCAATGTTGGGAATGATTTGTAATCTACCATTTGAAACTATCGATCATTTCGGCCCAAAGCACAAAGTCTTCGATACTGAGTTTCTGAACCGGATTGAAAAAGGCACAAACTACATATACATAGGTGACTTTGCCTTTGGGGGCACTGAGATCAAACTTGCTAAAACGTATACTGAAATGAAATCATCAAGTTTAAAACATGCAGTTGTGCTTGGCAATCTAATTGAAGCCGAACATTTCGCGGACGAATTTAATCTGTATTCACTAATTAATCTAAATAATCTCAATCGCGAGGCACAATTTTCACTTTTATAAGCAATGACGGCCGAGTATAACATATTGCACATTACAGATTTGCATTTAGAGGCGTTTGACGGGACGAAAGAACATTTAAGGAAACGCTTCTTTAAAGAGTATATCGATGGTTTGGTGGATCTCGTCAATGGTCAAAGTTTACAGATTGATTTCGTGGCTATGACCGGTGATTTTGTTGACAAAGGTCGAACAGAAAACTTTATTCATATCATAGAGATTATTGACTATTTGGTAGCAAAATTCAAGTTGGACAGGTCCCGTGTTGGAGTTTGTATTGGAAATCACGACTACAAGTACAAAGAGGAACCAAATGATGGCACGAACAGTCAAGAGGTTCGGAAACCCTTTTCAACTTTCGCTGGAAACTTCTGCAATGGGAAATCTGAGAAAAACAATGAACGTGGTTCGCTAAGTAGAATTGAGGAAAATTTGTTTTTTCTTAGCATCGATTCGACTTTAGGTTCGCACCATGAAAAACTTAAAGGCAAGCCCGGTAATATCAGCGATGAAGAGATTGACATTATTGTGAATGATTTCGTTAAAGATAGTGTACCCTCTGGATCTGTACTCCTTATTGGTTGCCATTACCCTATTGAAATGTTTCCAGATAGTGTTGGGTATTCGTCAGAAGATGATTGGACTGCGAATCATTTTTGGGCGAAGGCTGCGCACCTACGAAACCGCATTAATGCCCAAAGAGGCTTAAAAAAAATTTGGTTGATGGGGGACACGCATATGCCTGATCACTTAAGATATCAACATGACGATGTCTTTTACGTTATGACTGGTAGATTTGGTGGCAGCACTGATTCTCGTAAACCTAGTTATCTATTCCGTCAATGTAAAGTCGTTTCGACAAAGGAAAACGGTCAGGACATTGTTACAACGTTTTCTTTTGAAATGGCTGGCCATGAAGACAGTTCAATGGGCGGCAGATGGAGGCACGAGGTATCAGATATTAGGTCGTTACATATGCCTTTAAAGACAATAGAGAAGCCAGAATCTGACAATACTGCAGCAGAATTAAAAAGTCGTGTAGCAATTGAATTAATAAGCGATGTAATACAAGAGACGTTGGTAAACCGAGTAATAGAGTTCGATTTGTATTTATTTGGTCGCTTCATCACTTCCTCAAATAAGACGTCGCTCGGATGGATTTCCATCAATCCATTGCTCAATGAAACTAAACTTTTGGCTTCGATAGTAACAAAGACCAGTGATCGAATTCTCGAAAAAATTCTATGCGCCCCTGAAGAAGCAGCCATTGTAGGAATAGATTTTTGGGGTGCCATAATTGGCTCTCAAGTATCAGTTCTCACTGGCGTTACTCATTATTGCGTTGCAACAAGGGGCAACGGGCAATACCATACTTCTATGGAGTTCAGAAATCAAATGCTCTACAATAGAGTAAAATCTGTTGCGGAAATAGTGATTATAAGCGATGTTGTTTCTTGCGGAGGTACAATCGAAAAGATTATCGGTTCAATATTTCAAATTAACCCGAAGATCAAGGTTCATCTTGTTTCAGTAGTTGCTAACACATCGTCAATTAATTTCACTGACCAGCCAAATATTATTTCTTTCGGCTCATTTTGTGTAGCCATTAAAATTCCAATTGTTTCTAATGATTTTTTACCAGACGAAAGAATGCTTCCGGCAAATATAGACTTTAGTATAAGGCCGGAAGCTTAGTCAAAGCACGTAGCTTGTCTGCTTTTGATTACTTACGCAGTTGTAGTTTTGCACTAAGTGCTTTCATATCCTCACTCACCTTCTGATCCAGAATCTTCGCATACTGCTGCGTTGTCCTCAACGTCTTATGCCCAAGCATTTTACTTACCGTTTCAATAGGCACTCCATTCGTTAAAGTCACGGTAGTGGCAAACGTATGCCGCGCCGTATGAAACGTCATCTTCTTATTGATCTCGCACCGATCTGCAATCTCCTTTAGATACTCATTCATTTTAGCATTGCTCAACACTGGCAACAGCTTGCCTTGGTTTACGCACTGCGGATGATCTTTATAAGCATCCATGATCTTCATCGCTTCAGGCAGTAGAGGCACACGCGTTGCGGTTTCTGTCTTCACCCGTTCAGTATGAATCCACTTCTCACCATCATGACCAATGACAATATCTATTCGTCTGAGTTTCTGAACATCCGCGTAAGCGAGACCTGTGTAACAACAGAAAACAAAAATGTCGCGAACGTTGGCGAGGCGTTCTGCTGTGAATTTCAATGCCATGATTTTATCAAGTTCATCTTGAAGCAGGAACGGCCTGTTCGTGTCACGGATCTTTACTTTGTAATTCATGAACGGATCTTTTTCCATCCAATCATTGGCGACACAGATGCGGACAATTTTCTTGAGCTTCTTTATGATACCCATCGCAGTGTTATGCTCAACATTCCGAACGGACTTCAAAAAGAATTCATAACCAGTGATAAATTGGTGATCGAGATCCGTCAATGGCACATCAACTTTTCCTTTGTGCTTCAGATAAGCTTGCAGTGAAGTGAGAGCCGCCTTGAACCGTTTCAAAGTTCCTTGTGCGTATTCTTTTCCAACCAGAGCTCTTACCTCTTCAACGTGTTGATTGTAAACTTCAAGCAGTGTCTTCGATTCTTCGATATCCTTACCGAGTATGAAGTTCTTGACTTTGTTTGCAGTAATCTCAATGCCCAGGCTCACCATCTCGCGTTGTGCTTCGAAAACTTTTCCCTGAAGCATGTCGAGATAATAATTCAGTTCGCGTGTAGATTCTTTTTTCGATCTCACCATTCTGCACGCTTTGTTGTCCCACTTCTCAGGATCAACTTCACGTTGCGTTGCCATTTCGAAACGGTCGCCTTCAACAGTCACTCTCATGTAGATCGGTGCTGGTCCACTCACATAGCTCGTCCTAGTTCTTAAAAAGAAGAGCACTTTCAATGTCTTGTTCATCAAATAGAAATTTCAATGGTTAAATAAATTTCCTTTGATGTCTTTGTACTATCAAGATGTTCATTTACTGAACTACTTGATTTTGAACCCCTTCGGTGAGTTCTGGTGAGCAAATTTTCTTTGGGAGTCGCTGCTCCCGAATTGCTCACCAGGCATTTGAGAAATGCTAGCTTTTTTGAACTGCGTAAAAAACAAAAAAGCCCACAAAAATCAATTTTGTGAGCTTTCGAGTGTTTTGGTTTGTCAACCTGTGATCCCGCTGGGATTCGAACCCAGGACCCATACATTAAAAGTGTATTGCTCTACCAGCTGAGCTACGGAATCTTAATACTTCCCGATTGTTTTTGTTACTTCTTACCATTACAGCTATCGGGAAAGCTATAAGAAAGTACTAAATTTGTCTCAATTGCGATGTTTTCCGTAATTGAGGACGCAAAGGTAACAGGATATAAAAAATATGCAAAGGCCGCATTCAAAATTTATTATACTTTTCATTCTGCTGATACTTTCAGCATTCAAAACGATAAATGCACAGACTTCTTCATTCCGACTAAAAACTGCTGATTCGCTCTACCAGGCAAAAAAGTATACACAGTCTTTCGAACATTACCAGGAAATATTGAAGCAAAAACAATATTCACCTGCTATGCTGCTGAAGATGGCCTTTATTCAGGAAGGTCTTAACAATGTCGGTCAGGCGATGTATTATCTAAATTTGTATCACACGGTTACTGAAGATAAGTTCGTGCTGGAGAAAATGGCTGAACTTGCGGAGAAATACGATTTGCAGGGTTACGAAACTTCTGATACGGATCATTTTCTTACCGTCTACTACGATCACTACGAGTACTTTACCTATGCGCTGGCAGTCCTCACCATTTTTTTGCTGTCACTGATATTTTACACGAAGGTGCGGTTAAAGCAACAGCCCGCGCTCGCCGGCACCTTGATGATCGTAGTGCTGATCGGATTTGTTGTTCACCTTAATATTGGTGGGCGCGCACCATCAGGAATAATTGCCAGCTCGAGCACATATATTATGAATGGACCTTCACCAGGATCTACTTTAATTACCATCGCTGGTGACGGACATCGTGTGAAGGTGATCGGTAAAACAGATGTGTGGGTGAAAATAGAATGGGATGGAGAAACAGCCTACATCCGCGACAACAGCCTGTTACCCGTAAGACTGTAGTTACTAAAAGAATCAAGAATTAAGATCTAATATCCAGCATCTAGCATCAAGAAAGCGTCCAGGATCCAGCACCTAGAACCGAATCGTCACCGATCCCTTATATTCAGTGTTGGTGTATTGAATCGTATAGAAATAAACGCCCGCAGCTTCATTTGAAGGATACCATCTGAAATCTCTTCTCGTACTTTGAAAGACCTGCTTACCCCACCGGTTGTAAACCTTAATGGAAGTGAACTGGCCAATGCAATTATCTTTAGGCAGGTTGGGAATATTTACTTCACCACATCCACCTTCTTCAATTCCTTCCATAGCGAAGAAGTCATTGCAAGCATCACCATTGGGTGTAATAAAGTTGGGTGGAATAAATTCACTATATCCACCATCGATATCCTTAACCTTTAACGCAACCTCTACTGTATCAGTGATGGAGGCACTGCAACGATTATCTGTTGTTCTGAATCGAAAAGTATAATCGTTTTCATAGATTTTATTTTGATAGATCTCACATGTTGGTTTCCACATGAAAGTAGTTTGTGCTGAACCGATACCTTGTGCGGGTGTAAATTGATAACCCACAGGTTCAACATTTCCAGTGGCATCGATGAGTTCTATGTTCACCTGGTCCTGCGGATTAACATCAGGATCGGTTGACGATAAATTCAGCGAAACTTCCTGGCCCATAATCATGGAAAGCTGATTTCCAATTAAAGGCACTTCCGGGTTAAGACTTGTCACAATAAGATCTGGTGCATTGTTATCCGGAGGAACAAGTAGGATTTTCACTTGCAAGCTATCAGCTTCAGAGATACCACAGTAGTTTGGCTTTTCTTTAACAATGAAGGTAAAGAGAAATTCATCTTTCTTAGAAAGATCTACTTTATCGCAAGTAGGCGTCCAGGCAAACTTTGAAGATACCAGGCTGTTAGCCGTTGCCGAAGGAAATGAAATATCATAATCTTCTATTTTAAAACCTTCTCCGATTACACTTAAGGTCAATTCATCTTTGTCAGCATCTGTTCCGAAAACACCAAAGTTGATAAGCTTGTAGAGTTTACGCTCAATGCCATTTTGTGATTCAATAAAAGAGAGGTTAGAACCAATAACAGGTTTCTTATTATCAGGAAGATCAATGTGAAGGTTAAACAACATTACATCTGGTTCCTCGAACTCACACTCATCGACGTCATCAATCGAGATTTTCACCTTGAAATCTGTTCGCTGCGTGTAATCGTAGATCCTACAGTTTGCATCCCAGAGGAGGCGTGCTTCGTAAGTACCGTCTTCCAGACGAATTTGCTCAATGCTGATACCGGCATCTGCTAAAACAAATCCGTCAGTCGAAATTTGCACAGCGATAGAATCCTGATCAGGATCGATCCCCAATATTGGCCATGATTTTTGAGTTCCTTCTACCAATGTTTCCGTCACATCGGGTGTAGAGAAGGTAGCGGGAGCGTTGGTTGGTGGTTGAATGTTGACAGTGATCTTGATGGTATCAAGCAAAGGAAGGCTGCATGCATCATCGGCAGCAATAATGCCGATCTGATAGGGGCCTTTCACCATCGGGCATCGATCAAAACAAATGCGAAAAATCTTCTCATTGTTGTCTGCGGTAAGTATTGTTGAAGTTATTTCTGGCAATACAGCCGACACATCTTTTTTAAATCCTATCGGAATTGCGCGCAAGCGTATCCTTTCTTCAGGATATCGTAGGGCGTCAGGGTCAGTAACGCGAACTTCAATACAACGGTTTTCATCACTTACAGTGTTGGGAAAAGCCACTGCCATAGTATTGTCATAAGCAAAACTCGTCTCGCCTAATTTTCTTGCTGTAATCTGCGGAGGATCTGCTTCTGCACAATCGAGAACGTACATTTGGAAATCTCGTCTAAGTTCACCGATTTTCACTCCTCCTCTAAACTCTTCACACTTTACAGCAAACACAAAAAGGCCTTCCACGCTACCCGTTTTTACTGTTAACAAGCCATCCCTGCTGATCTTTAAATCTGGATTGCCACCAAGAATATTGTCAATGGAGTAAGGAAACTTCCACTTCACAACAGGGAACGGAGCAGGCTTTGGTCCGCCCGCAGGAATAGCCTCTGAAGTATGCGTGTTCAAAGGCGTTACAATTGTATACGACAAGGAGTCGCCATCAATGTCCGTACCGGCAAAATCAGTATAATAAGGTTTGTTGATACAAGCATAGTCACTCAATGGAGGAAACAATTGTGGTGACGAGTTAATGAAAGGCTGGCCGTCTTTTATTACCGGAGGAAATTCAAGATAGAACGTTTGACCCGCAGCGTTAGGGTTATTGGGATTATTTTGAGGATCAATACTAACAATGTTTAAGAGTTTATTGGTATTGTAGTTTCGGCAGCATCGTTCCCATACAATATAGTATCCATCAGGATCATTAAATTCCTGAGGAGTCATCTGCATGGTGGTTGTATAAATAAGTTTCGATGTACTCACGCCACCAACAGAGCACTCCGGTTGCGTATAGGCTACAGGAGTTTCATTTGTGAGCGGCAAATAAACTTCGCTGCGCATGATGGCATTATCTCTTTTTCTATAGATACGTGCATTTACGGCAGGATCACGAGCACCGATGGCACCATTTTGCAGATCGAAATAAATGATAAGATTGATGCGATACGTATTGCCAGAGACGTAAAGAATTTCAAACTCACCTCCAACAATGTGTGATGCAACTACGGGAAATGCCAACAAGCACAGAATAACAAGAATAAATCTTTTCATACTGACAGAACTCTAAATATAAGAAATGAAACAGAGGCAGAAAACACCCGTAATTCAGTAGTTTTGTTCTTGCTGCAAATTTGCAAAATGTGTTGTCAAGTGGACTTAATTTAATTTGAATTGCGACTTATCTTGTTAATTATTAGATGAAATGATGAAAAAAGGTGATCTGATTGAAAATATAAAAGTGGAAACTATGGCCGCTGAGGGAAAATGCGTGGGCAAAGTCAATGGCCAAGTAATTTTTCTGGAAGGCTGTGCACCCGGTGATACAGTAACAGCATCACTCACAAAAATCAAAAGTGCGTTTCTGGAAGGAAAGGTAACCGCTATCACTGGTTTATCTCCTGATCGTGTTCAACCTTTTTGCATTCATTTCGGCTTGTGTGGGGGATGTTCGTGGCAGCATATAAATTATGAAACACAATTGTTGTACAAGCATAAGCAGGTTGTCGATAACCTGGAGAGGCTAGGGGGGTTGACGTTGCTAGATGTAACACCAATATTTCCATCCACTAAAACCAGGTTTTACAGAAATAAATTAGACTATACTTTTTCGTCACAACGGTGGCTCACAAGAAATGAGCTCGCTACTTCTTTAGAGAATCCTGATCATGCTGTTGAACCAGGTTTGGGTTATCACATTCCACGAAAGTATGATAAGGTGTTTGACGTCATTGAGTGCCATCTGCAACCTGATCCTTCTAATGCGATCAGACTCGCAACAAGAGATGAAGCCATTAAAAATAATATTCCTTTTTTCGATCTGCGAAAGCAGGTAGGTTTCTTGCGTACCATTACCATTCGTACTGCCAACACGGGCGAAGTAATGGTGATCCTGCAAGTAACATATGATAAAATGGAGTGGACTGAAAAAATACTGCAAAGATTATCAATTGATTTCCCGCAAATAACTTCCGTCAATTATGTAATCAACGGAAAGAAAAACGACACCTTTCATGATTTGAATATCATTTGCTGGAAGGGTAATCCGTACATCACGGAGCAAATGTCAAAACCAGATGGAACGGGTGTGTTGCAATATCGTGTTGGACCTAAATCTTTCTTTCAGACAAATTCAGATCAGGCTTATGAGCTTTATAAGCTCACATGGAAGATGGCAAACATCCAAAAGCATGAGCTTGTTTACGATCTCTATACTGGTACTGGAACCATTGCCAATTTTGTTGCAGGTAATGCTAAAAAAGTAATTGGTTTGGAGTATGTGAAAGAGGCTATTGAAGATGCTAAAGTAAATTCACAAATCAATGGTATTGATAACACTGACTTTTATGCCGGTGATATTAAAGATCTTTTGAATGAAAAATTTCTTTCCATACACGGTAGACCTGATGTTGTTATCACTGATCCACCGCGTGCTGGCATGCACGAAGATATATCAAAGATGTTGTTGCAAGCCGCTCCTGAAAGAATCGTTTATGTGAGCTGTAATGCTGCAACACAGGCGCGCGATTTGAAAATATTATCAGAGAAATACAAGATTACTGGAGTCCAACCCGTGGATATGTTTCCGCATACGATGCACGTTGAAAATATTGTATCGCTTCAGCGTATTTAGTGACTTTGCTGGTACTTATATTCCTAAACTCGATATCGATTAAAAAAGAAACGCTCCTATTACAAGAAGCGTTTCTTTCTCAAAAGTATCATTTAGAATCAAAGCATCTAACATCGAGAATCTAGAATCGAGCTCCCAAGCTCGATTACCGCGCTACTTTCTGTTTGCCACTAATTTCCATTGCCATCTTAACAGCTTCGTAGGCATTGATAAGTCCTCCGGTACTGCTGAGTTGGCTGAACTCTACTTTTTCTTCTTTTGTGCCTGGCACTGTTACCTTAAGATTATCAAACTTACGGGTTGATTGACGAAGGATATCTTTTACATCACTTGCTTTAAGGTCAGGAAAGTATGACATAAGAATAGCAGCTACACCGGACGTTGCAGGGCACGCCATGCTGGTTCCTTGAAGGTTTTCATACTTATTATCTGGAGTGGTAGAATAGATCTGAACCCCTGGGGCAAAAAGGTCAACAGATTTTTTTCCATAATTAGAAAATGAGCCTACAAATTCCTCATCTGCTCCATAAGAGGAGGCGCCTATTTCCAACCATGTTTTAGCTTGTCCACCGCCAATGAAAGTCCGGTTAGGGAAATTTTCTTTCTTGTCAAGATCGTCTCCATCATTGCCTGCAGCATGAATTAATAAAACACCTTTCGACTCTGCATATTTTACGGCTTTGTCAACCACTTGCTTCTGAGGGGAAAATCCTTTTCCGAAACTCATGTTGATAATTTGTGCTCCGTTGTCGGCTGCATAAATAATTGCATTGGCAACATCCTTATCACGTTCATCACCGTTTGGCACTGCGCGTACAGACATAATCCTTACATTGTCTGCAATACCCTTTATACCTACAGTGTTATCGCGATCAGCAGCAATAATTCCTGCAACGTGTGTTCCATGTCGTGCATCCGGACCTTCCACATCGTTATTCCCATAACCTTTTTCAGTAAGATTATTAGGATCATCACCAACAATGGTTCTCGAGTTAAAATCTGTATTATAACCGAATTCAACAGCAACTTTAAAATGATCGACACCTTCTTTAAGCTGATCTAGATAAGTATGCAGTTCTTTCAGAAAATCTTTCACGGTTACATCACCTTCAATGCTCTCCATTATTTTAAGCATTGTCTGCTTGGCGAAGTTCACTGTATCAGTAGAAGCTTCAATGCCTGCCAAGCTGGATTTCGTAATGGGCATCCCTGATGCTTGCTCCAAAATGCTATCGCAAAACTCGATGGTTTTGAATGCATTGGTATACATCTCATATTGTTGTTTATACTGTTCATACTGATCGCCATTGAATTTTGAATCACGATCATATTTTTCTTTTACCTTTTTCCAAAGCTCATACTCAGCTTTTTGCTTCTTGCCAATTTTCTTTTCATCGACATTCTCATATTTCGATTTTAACCTTGCGTATTCCCGCGTCACCTCATAGGTATCTTCATTGACGTTGCCGTCTTTACCGCCGATAAAATTCCAACCATGAATGTCATCGACATATCCGTTTTTGTCATCATCTATTCCGTTCCCTGGAACTTCATCTTCATTCGTCCATATAACTTCTTTCAGATCTTCGTGCTCGATATCAACACCAGAATCAATGACGGCAACGATAACGGGGCGTGACGGTTTATTTTGTAACAGGGTTGAATATGTTTTGTCAGCACTTACACCCTGAACCGAATCTGTTTCAGGATCTTTTATAAACCAATCTTCTGGTGGTGCTGCGGTAGTATCAGTTTGCTGGAATGCGAAAGTCAGTTGAAACTGTAAGATTGTAAGTAAGGTTAGGATAAAACCTGCTAACCGATGCTTCATAAATTTTATGTTATTTTGTTGCGAATATAGTCTTAAGCTAAAATTATTCCTGTTTTTTTACACCAAGGGTCACATTTCTGAAATAGTGACAAAAAGCCGCTTAATCTTACCTCGGTGCCAAGCAGCCGCTCTATGCCAGGTACGGCAGATGGTCAAGTTGGATATTTGAACCAGTTCAGTATTTCAAACCAAACGCTATGTTTATGATAGGTGTGTTTGCAGCAGTGGTCATTTTCTATAGTTTGCTATTTTGGTATGTTGAAAGGTGCCACCGGGTGAGAGCTCAGGTGCCAAAACGCGATTTATACCCTTCGCCTGAAGCTATCTGAATTAAAATCTTAATTTTTGAGCTTTAAACCTTTTCAGCATTTAGCATCTTCGTAAACAATACGAAACAAATTGTTACGGCTATTTCAGTGTCTTAATTTCTGTTTTTAAAGCGGGATTTATTAGGGAAGGATCATTTTGAACCCAAGGGTTCGTTTATTTAGAGATCTGTAAGATGATCTTACCAAATTGTTCTCCTTGGTCCATTCTTGAAACCGCATCACTTACTTGCGTAAGCGGATAAGTTTTGTCTATAACAGGTTTGATGTTTCTGCTTTCCAGAAAATCAATCATGGATAGAAATTCGTCTCTGGTTCCCATGGTTGTTCCGTGAATGGAAAGTTGTTTCCAATACATCGTTCTGGTTGCAATGTCAGTGATGTTGCCTGCAGTTCTACCGAAGTTTACAATTCGTCCTCCAGGCATGGCCAGGTCTATCAGTTTACCAAATTCATTTCCTCCTGCACTATCAATGATAATATCGAATCCACCACCGGATTCCTTTTGTGCCTGTGTTGCCCAATCGGGATCTTTGTAATTAAATCCTCCAAGTGCTCCAAGTTGTTTCGCGCGGTTTAATTTGTCTGCAGAACTTGAAGTAACATAAACTCTGGCCTGATATGCCACTGCAAATTGCAGAACGCATAACGCAGCTCCTCCACCAATACCAGTGATCAATACTTTTTCTTTCGCTCTTAAACGCGCCTTCGAAAATAAGGCACGGTACGCAGTAAGCGCTGACAGTGGCACTGCAGCAGATTCTTCAAAAGATAAATGTTCTGGTTTTTCAAAAATATATTTTTTCGAGATCACAATATATTCCGCAAAAGTTCCGTGATCTGGAAAGCCTAATATCTTAAATGAATCGCCTTGTACGATTGGATTGTTTCCCCATTCAAGACTTGGATTTATAATTACTTCAGCACCGATTAATAATGAATCTGCATCTTCTCCAACATCTTCGACGACACCGCTTCCATCCGAACCCAGAATAATGCCATTGGGAAATTGTTGTGTTTGCTCTTTGATCACCCAAAGGTCGCGATGGTTCAATGCTGCGTACTTCAGTTTAATTAAAACCTGATCTTTAACAGGCTTAGGTTTTTTTACTTCCTCAACTGTTAATGGAAAATCTTTTCCCTTGAATAAAACTGCTTTCATTTCTAATTCACTTTTCTTTTAATAATAAAGCAATGGGGGAATTGCTCCATACCTATTTTCGGATAATATTTTTCGGCTGCAGGCGCTGCTAGTAAGATCAATGCGGTTTCACTCCCGGAGACTTCGTGGGTAAGTCTAACCAATTCTTTTCCGATACCCTGATGCTGATAATTCTCATCGACCGCGAGGTCGGATAAATAGCAACAGAAAGAAAAGTCACTTAAGGCCCTTGAAACCCCAACCAACGCTTCTCCTTTCCATGCCGTGATAAGTATATTACCGTATACAAGCATCTTACTAATCCGTGCTAAACTATCGACTGGTCTACGTTGATCCAGGGTTGAGCGTTTCAAAAGATCAATGAATTGCTGTGCAGTAATTTTTACGTCACTGCGATAAAAAATATCAGGCATGATCAGGATTAATCTTACGGTTTTAAAAGAAAATTCCATCCATAAGGATCAGCCTCAAAGCCCATGCGAATATTTTGAAGTCGTTTTTTTACTTGTTGTTGGAAGCTGGTTGGGCCTGCTTCAGGAATCTGGTAATCGTTACCATTGATCTGAATGACGGCAATAGGCGCAACAACAGCTGCAGTACCTGTTCCGAAAGCTTCTGTAAGTGTGCCTTTAATGAAGCCTTGTTCTACTTCATCAATTGTCACTTTGCGCTCTTCGACATTAAAAGACGGCATGTCCTTCGCTAACGTGAGAATGGAATCACGTGTTACGCCATCAAGGATTGCAGTAGAAAGCTGAGGTGTAACAAGCTTGCCATTGAGTACAAACATTACGTTCATCATTCCTACTTCATCAATGTATTTATGCTCTTTTGCATCGGTCCATAAAATTTGGTCGAAGCCTTCCTCGCGGGCAATTTGTGTTGGATAGAATGCACCACCATAGTTGCCAGCACATTTTGCAAATCCAGTTCCGCCTTCGGCTGTGCGCACATATTTATTTTCAACTTTTAACCGATATGGTTTTGCCTGATAAGGACCAACCGGGCAAGTAAGAATTACAAATTTATAATTGTCAGAAACTTTTACACCTAGTCTTGATTCTGTAGCGAACATGAAGGGGCGTATGTATAATGAAGCACCATCAATGGTTGGAACCCACTGCTTGTCTACTTCAATTAGTGCCTGCAAGCTCGATAACCACATCTCTTCCGGAATGGGTGGCATGCACATCCGATCCAATGACCGGTTGAAACGCTCAAGATGTTTATGTGGACGGAAAATATTAATAGCGTTATCTTTAGTACGAAAAGCTTTCATGCCTTCAAAAACAGCCTGACCATAATGCAGCGAGAGCATCGCTGGACTAAATTTCAGTTCACCAAAAGGAACAATTGAAGGTGCGCCCCACTGCCCGTTTTCGAAATCTGCCACAAGCATGTGGTCTGATATATGTTTTCCAAACTCCAGGTTATTAAAGTCAATCTCATTAATCCTCGATTTCTTTATTTGCTCAACAGAAATAGTTGATGTCAGCGTTGTCATAGTTGTATAGTTAACGGGTGAATTTCAGCATTATCCGCGAATTATCCGACATTAAAGAAAGGTTTTCTTTTTAGGTATTCAGCCGGACATGCGTCGATCTCACACGTTATCTTATTAATGCTTCTTTTTGTAATCCTTGAAATTTCTCATATAGCCTTGTCAATACATCAAATGCCAGTGCTATATCTTTTTCAGTCGATTGCCAGTTAGAAACAGCTGCGCGTATTGCTGGAATTCCTTTAAAAATTGTAGGTGTAAAAAACGCCTTACCATCGTCTGCTACAATTTTTAGAAACTTCTGGATGTCTTCGAAAGTGATGTTGTTGTTCCTGAACGTGAAACATGTGACGTTCATTTTTACGGGCGCCAATAACGTGAAGGCTGATGACGATTTTATCGCCTCACCCAATGCAAAAGCCAGCGCACAATTTCGCTCTACAATCTCACGATGACCTTCTTTTCCATAAGCCACGAGTGTAAACCATGACGGTAGTGCGCGCCAGCGTCTTGAGTTCTCTGGTGTATAATGAAAAAAGTCAGGACTCTTTTCGGGGTCACCAAGATAGGCTGCACTATTCTGAAAGACTTTTAGCTGAATTTTTTTGTGTCTTGTGAATTGCATGGCAGCATCATAAGGCACATTTAACCATTTATGAGCATCGATGGTAATGCTGTCTGCAGCATTAATTCCATTCATCAGATGTTTGAATTTATCCGAGAGCGCTGCAAATCCTCCAAAGGCGGCATCAACGTGGAGCCAAAATTTATATTTATCTTTTAACTTTCCAATGGCAACAAGATCATCAAAGTCGACTGTGTTAACGGTGCCGGCATTTGCCACTACAACAACAGGTTCATTTATTTCCTGTAGATACTTTTCCAGTAGGTCAAGATTGACAGCTTCGCGGCCACCTAACGTATCGGGTTTGATTATCGCTTTTCTTCCGATACCAAGCATCGACAATGATTTGGCAATACTGGAGTGCGGGGTTGCACTAAGTACTTTAAATGAAATGTTTCCGGAGCCTTCATTACTGCAATCAATGCCATGTTGTTCACCAATCCATTGTCGGCCGAGGGCAAGACCAACAAAATTAGACATAGTGGCACCGGTAACAAAAGAACCAAAGTATTCATCATCTAATCCAAAAAGTTGTTTTAAGAAATCGATGGTCTGATGTTCGATTTGAGGTGCAATAGAGTCATTGCTTCCGCACGCGTTCTGGTCATAAGCACTAACAAGCCAATCTCCTGCTATAGAAGCTGGTGTTGATCCACCAGTGACAAAACCAAAATATCTCGGGCCTGCAGACGCAGCAACCTGGTGTGCAAAATTACTTTCAAAAAAAGCTAGTGCCTGCTCTGCGCCAATACCTTTCTCTGGTAGATCGCGAAAAGCAATGCTTGGAATAAATCGACCTGGTGGAATGGAATCTTGTGCCTTAAAGTATTTATCTGCAAGGGAATGCGTTTGTCTTAAAATTAGAGATAGGTTATCACGATCTTCTGCTAATGTGTTGTTCATATAGCGATTGATTTTACAGAACTGAGCAACTGCTCCGTGGTGAGAACCTTTGCGAATTCTTCATTTAGACTTGCAAGGCTAATAAGATGAATTTGTTCTGCTGAAAATTTTTCTCCTGTAGGGCCAATCCTGTCAAATGTTGCGGTAGCATCAGAGATCACCGTGGTATTGTAACCATAATTTCCGGCCATCCGTACTGTTGTTGATACACAATGATCCGTTTGAAGGCCAACTATAACTACTGATGTTATTTGTTGCGCGTCAAGACGATCTTTTAGATCAGTGCCGATGAAAGCACTATTGACTGTTTTACCAATTACAGGTTCACCATGCTGAGGTGCTACGATATCCTTGATTTCATTGCCTTGTTGTCCCGGCACAAGCCTGGAGTTTTTGTTGGTGGAGTTGTGTTTGATGTGAAAAATCGGTAGCCTCAATTCACGCCAGACATCAAGAATTCGTCTTGCATTTTTTTCTGTGTCAGGATTATTTCGATTTCCACCCCAATAGTTGATGTCATCAAAACCCTTTTGTAGATCGACGATGATCAATGCTGTTTTTTCCATTCTTATAATTTTTAATACTTATTTTCCTTTGTCTAATGCCATCTTCACGGCTAATCCTGTAAGGATGCTTGCCATAAACCATTTTTGTGTTTTCATCCAAAAAGGATTTTTCGAAAACCACTTTGCAGCTTTTGATGCTGTTAAAACAATGATAAGGTTAATAGAAAAACTAATGAACATTTGTGTTAGGCCGAGTTGAAAACTTTGTGCTAGTACAGAGCCATATTCAGGTTTAATGAACTGAGGAAAAAAAGATAAGTAGAACATGGCCAGCTTTGGATTAAGCATGCTGGTAAAAAGACCAATGCTGAATAGCTTCATTGGTCCGTCATGTTTTAAATCTTTTACAGGATCAAAAATATTTTTACCATGAGGTTTTACAGCTTGATAAGCGAGATACAGTAAATAGAATACGCCCACTGTTTTTAAAACGGTATAAGCAAATGGCACCGTAAATAGAATGACCGTCAAGCCGAATGAAACCATAACGATATGGAACAGGAAACCACAGATAATTCCCAGAAGGGATACAAATCCTGCCTTCCTTCCCTGGGTAATTGACCGTGAGATAAGGTAGATCATATTTGGACCTGGCGTTATTACAAGTCCGAACGCCGCCAGTGCAAAGAGCAGCATGTCTGCTAAAGGAACCATATCACTTTTCAGTTTGTCTTTTAGCAAAATCTTTTTTCATTGCTTCAGCAACCTGATGAGAAGCATCATCACTGCGCTTCTCCAATTCGTTTACAATTGCTTCATGATTGATTGCATCGTGATTTTGTGATAATTTATAAGCAGCTTCAATGTTTGTAATGGTAATTTCAAAACCTACTACACCATTCATTTGTTTTTTAACATAATCAGGCGTCATGTTGTCGATAGAAACCGGGTGTTGAGAATGCTTTTCGTATCGATCGACCAGATGTTTAAGTGTATGCAATAAGCGATCGCCTTCAATGATTTCAATTTTTCCGTAAACGTGGGCTGCGATGTAATTCCAAGTCGGTACATTTTCATGATTGTACCAAGACGATGAGATGTAAGTATGCGGTCCTGTAAATATCGAGAGCACTTCGTCATCATTATTAAAATTCTTCCATTGCGGATTTGCTTTTGACACGTGGCCAATAAGTTTCGTTTCATCTTCTGAAAATTCCATTGGAAGATGTGTTCCCCATAACTTTCCGTGGGTATGATTGATGAGGATACCAAAACCATTTTCCCTGATGAAGTTTTTGATCTCTCCTGAGTCTGAATTGTGGTTAAGCTTTGAGACGTACATCTTTATTTGGTTGTGAGGGTTCCAATGATTTCATTGATGCGTACTAAGTGATGATCGTCATGTTCGGCATCAAACAAGGCAAGATCAACAGGAGTCATTTGTACTTTCAGCCGGGGATGCAAGGAAGACCGGTCCAAATCTTGTTCTGAGATCAATTTGTACTTTATTAAGTTTTTTGTCCTATTCTCGTGAAAGTGTAAGAGTACTTTAGTAACACTTTGTGCATTGTAGTCCATTCCTGGCTGCACCATAGCGGGTGACATAGGTGTAATACCTGAGCGTATTTCATCAATTCTTTTAGCTGTAATTTCACTCACTTCTGCCAGGTGACCAATGTTTTGCTTCACGCTCCATTTTCCATCGAGTTGAATTGAAAGAATGTCTTCCGAAAGACCTGCTACTTTTTTTTCTAACCTAATCAAAGTTCCATCGAGCCTCTCCAGGTAAAAGGGAAACATTCCTTTTGGTAAACCGAAAGTAAATGAGCGCTCAAACCATGCTGTTCTTATCATGATGATCTTGTATTAAGTTTTCATAACATGCTATTGTAGTTCGCCTACTAGATATTGTTAACTAACCTGACCTTTGCTTGTGGTTTATGGTACACGGGAAATTTTACTGATCGCGCAATAAAGCACATTTGATTTGCCTGGTGATGGAGTGAATTTGCTTTCTCAATCATGCTGTCATCCATTACAGTAACAACAGGGCGGAGCGTCACTTCAGTGAACTGACCGCTGCCATCTTTATTTTCCTCCATTAAACCTTCGGCATCATCGGTGTACTCCATTACAACCACACCGTTAACAGAACACAAATGCAAATACCAAAGCATGTGGCAACCTGACAACGAAGCCAATAGTAGTCCTTCGGGGTTTTGTCTCGTCTTATCGCCACGAAAAGACGGGTCGGAAGAGCATGATAAAGCTGGTTTTTCATCAACAATAATATCATGATTACGGTCATAACTTTTGTAATCAGCTGTGCCTTCACCCTTATTCCCAACCCAAGTGGTCTTTGCTTTATAATGATGTAAATGCGCCATGGTGTTATATAAGTTGCTTTTTCATTAAATGATCTGTCTGTGGATCGTTCCCCAACATGAAGATATGCTGACTAAACTTTTCGAATCCCCAACGCTGATAGAATTTTATTGCATGTGTGTTATTCTCCCATACGCCAAGCCAAACCGTATCATATCCGTTAGACTTTGCGTAATCTAAACATGTCTGCATCAGCTGACTTCCGATCCCTTTGCCAACCACATTTTTAACAGCATATATTCTTTCGATCTCTAATGCTTTTTCATCTTTCAATTCCACAGGATTTTTTGAAGACCTGATCTTTGCATATCCGACTGCAACAGCGTTTAATTCTGCTAAAAAAAATAAGGCATCCTGCTCTTCAAATTCTTGGTTTAATCTTTCTACCGAAAAGTTATTCTTGATGTAAAGCGCCATATCTTCCTCGCTATTCGCATCGCCGAAAGTCTCTTTAAAGGTTTGAAGTCCTAAGGTTGAGAGAACTTCCGCATCTGCAGGTGTACATACTCTTATTGTAGTCATTCTTAAAGAAGATTAAAGCACTAACTCCATTTTTATATTGCTTCTTTTGTAAGGTCCATCTAGAGCAATTTCTTTAAATCCTAGTTTTTTATACAACGCGATTGCTGTTGCAAGTACGGTGTTTGAATACAATATTATTCTCTTTGCGCCAACCTCACGTGCCTTTACAATGGCAGCTTGCGATAAGGCCACACCAATTTTCTTTCCTCTGAACTTCTCATCCACAGCCATTTTGGTAAACTCATACACATCGGGCGAGACAAACTTTAAAGCTACTGTACCTGCAATTTCATGATCATAAGTTGCCATGAATATAAACCCACCTTTCGTTATAATATGTTCTTCCGGATATTGAAGAACTTCAAAATCAATCGGCTCCATCCAGAAATACTGCTCGATCCAATCACGGTTAAATTTTTCAAACCACGGCTGATGTACTGATTGATAAGCTTCTATGTTGATGATGTTATCCATGAATGAAGCTCATTCTATTTGCTTGATGAAGTGATGCGTAGCCAGGATGAAGCCTTTATTCAAATACAACCGATGTGCGTCATGCCGTTGAAATCCCGAATCCAGTGACACATGCTTGTAACCATTTTCTTTCGCGAGTTCAAATACATAGTCCAAAAGCTTCGCTCCATAACCTTTGCCCCGATATTCACGGAGTGTTACAAGGTCATCGATGTAGTATTGCTTTCCATTAAAGAGGTATTGGATATACCTGAAGCCGACCGCTGCTGCAGCTTTATCTTCTACTTCGATGAAGGCAAGTTGATAACCCTCGTTCATTATTTCTTTGACCATTGGTACAAAAGAATGTTCTTCAAGGTGGGGACGTAATTCTTTAATTACTTCCCAGCATTTAACAATGTCGTGATCATTTTTCGCAAGCTGAATATTCATGCTACAAGGGGTTGAACTGTTTTACATCCTCCAGGGATTTTTTATTTGTTCTTTTACTGATTTCAAAAAACGCCCATCAATGATTATTAACTTTGCACCATCTTTAGAATAAGAGCGATGTTGGCTCATATCATCAGACACTACATAAGACATCCCTTCTGACATAACGAATGATCTGCCATCGGACAATTCACTGATCATTTCGCCTTCAATACAGTAGACAATGTGCCCGGTACTACACCAATGGTCAGCTTTATAATTTTTTGAATATTCCACCATTCTTACCCGAAGTCCCTCCAGTTGAAGGGTACGGTAGAATGCCTTTCCACTTTCACCTGCACACTCAGTTGATGGAACAGTGCTCCAATTTGTGCTTAGAAAAAAAATTGGTTGGTTCATAATCTTATCTTGAAAATTGTGCCTTCCATGCATCCCTTAACTGATAACCCTTGTTCACAATGTATATTCCGGCAACAGTGAGAATGAATGCGATAACAATTTTTGCGTTTAATTTTTCATCAAGCACTACCCATCCTAATAAGACAGCAACAAGAGGATTAATATAGGCGTACATTGAAACGATAGTCATTGGCAACTTTCTCAAGGCATAAGAGTATGATGCATAAGCAATGATAGAACCGAAGATGATCAGGTAGAGCATTGAATACGCAGCTTCTGGTGACCAGCTGACAGCGGAAAGATCATCAAACAAAAGGCTTAATGGAAAAAGAAATAGTCCGCCAAAGAACATCTGCAATCCTGCGTTAACAAATGGATTGCTTTCAAGATTTTTCTTCTTGATCCAGATAGATCCTGCAGCCCAGCTCACTACAGCTCCGAAAATAAGAATGATCCCAACAGTATATTCTGGCTTTGAAAACTCGGCCATGTATTCACTAAAGATTAAGATGATTCCAGTGAGCCCTATTACTAATCCCATGATAATGGGTACAGTAGGACGTTCATCTTTGTTTGCCATAACGTTAATGATGATGACGAGCACAGGCATGAGCGAACAGATAATGGCTGCGACTCCACTAGGCACATGCATTTCAGCCCATGCAACTAATCCATTACCCATCGAGATCATAAAAAATCCGCCAATAGCTTGTCTGATCAGATGATCTTTTGCAGGAAGCGCTGCTTTTGCAAAGGTAAGCATGATGCCTAATAACAGCAGTCCAGCCGTTGTTTGGCGTATCGCAGTAAACAAAAATGGCGGAAAATGTAGAACTGCAATTCGTAAAGCGAGATACGTTGTGCCCCAGATGATACAAACCGCAGCTAAGGCGAAGTATGCAAAATATAGATTCTTGTTATTCATGGCGTTGCTCAAACTTGAATTAGTACCCTACAGCGGTAAAAAATTTTGGCCTTCTACTTGCATCTTGCTGAGATGTTTCTGGTTCAACATGGATAATACGCGCTGGGAGAAATGAAGTGATGCTGACAGGTGAACCAATTACTGAGGAAAATGAGTTGCACTCGTTTGTACTGGAGAAATGGAAAAGCAATGTGTTGAAACGCATACCTAAAAAATTACTGGATCAAATTTTCTCTTTAGTACGCAAAAAAAACAGTTTCAGTTTTGTGTATTTTAACCAGATCAGTTGATGTGTTCCTCTGGAGTACCTCAACCTTGTACGTAAGGATTTGAACTTTAGTAGTGCTTTTAATTCCAGCCAGTGAAAGTTAAATTTGCATTGATAATTTTGTTGATCATATAATTTAACTTGCTAATGAAAATTGATCACCTTGCTATCTGGGTTGAAAACCTCGAAACAATGAAAGTATTTTATGAAAAATATTTCCATGCAAAATCAGGAGAGAAGTATTTTAATCACCTAAAAAAATTCGAATCATATTTTCTTTCTTTTGATTCCGGATGCAGGCTCGAAATCATGACAATGCCTGGCATACCTTTATCTTCCAATGATGCCTATCGGCAGTTTTCCGGGTTAATTCATTTTGCCATTAGTGTGGGCAATAAAGCAAAGGTTGATGCTTTAACTAAAGCACTAAGGAAAGATGGTTATGAAGTAGTGGGCGAACCTCGGACAACAGGAGATGGATATTATGAAAGTGTTATTCTAGATCCCGAGCTAAACCGAATAGAAATTACCGAATAACCCTAACTCCAGATTGCTAAATATTACTTCTTTTTTTATTAGCATTCCTTGTTTAACTTCTCGCCTTTATTGAACAACCCTTTTATGGAAAAGCAAACAAGAAGAACATTTGTAGCCAGCGCTGTAGCTTTGGGGGCTAGTGCAGCTGCAACAGCCATGCCGACTATGGAATCAAAAGATAAAAAACAACTTGCCCATCATGTATTTTTCTGGTTGAAAAATCGTGACTCTAAAGAAGATCTGAATAAACTCATTGAAGGTCTGAAGACTTTGAAGAAAATTGAATCAGTAAGAAAGATTCATATTGGCGTACCTGCCAAGACCGAGTTGCGTGGAGTAGTGGATGCGAGTTACAGCGCGTCTGAATTAATTTTCTTTGATGACATTGCTGGCCAGGATGCATATCAGGTTCATCCGATCCATGTTAAATTTGTTGAGGACTGCTCTAATCTATGGGAGAAGGTAATTGTTTATGACTCGACAGATATTTAAGATGAACAAGTAGGTTATCAACCGGCTTCATTAAAGGAATAATGAATTTCTAATCTTGCCCGCAAGATTCTATTTGTATATTTATTTATGAATTGGAGTGAATATATAACATCCGACAAGGAAATATTGTTAGGAAAACCAACCATTAAGGGTACAAGAATATCGGTTGAACTTATTCTTGATTTGTTATCCAACGGCTGGACTGAAGATATGATTCTGGCCAGCTATCCTATAGTTACTAAGGAAAGCCTGCAAGCTGTCTTTGCTTTTCTAAAAGAAGGTGTACAAAACGAGTTATATTTTCCTTTGCCAAAATCGGCTTAAATGAGATTTCTTGTTGAAAATTTCCCACTGCCTAGTATAAATATTCTCACTGACTTCAATTATGAAGTCGATAGCATTAGTAAGATTTCTCCAGGCGTATCTGATGTAGAGGTTATCAAACGGGCACAAAAAACTAACGCTATTATATTAACTTTCGATAAAGATTATGGTGAGTTGATCTTCCGGTATTCAATTGATTTACCTCCTGCTGTTATTTTCTTTAGGTTTAAAGGTAATGATCCGTCTTTTGCTGGAACTATTTTAAGGGAGCTTATAGTAAATCAAGGTTTAGACCTTCGAAACGCTTTTACTGTAATAGAAAAAGATAGCGTTAGACAAAGAAAGTATGATTGACGGATATTAGAGAGAAACAATTTTACATCAAGTAACGATATGACGATTAATGTGTTTCCTGATTACAAGGAAATGTCTTCGGCCACTTCAACCTTCATTGCCAAGTCGGTTACACAAAGGCCAAAAAGTCTTTTGTGCTTCGCTTCAGGAAGTACGCCAACGGGAACACTGAGCGAACTTGTTGAAATGGTGAATGAAAAGAAGATTAACTTCAGTCGATGTAACTTTGTAGGGCTCGATGAATGGGTAGGAATGGATAAAGATGATGATGGAAGTTGTCAGCAATATGTGTACTCGCATTTTTTTGATCCCGCGCAGATCGAGCCGAGACAGATTACTTTCTTCAATGCAAAGGCCGATAATTTAAAAGAAGAATGTAAAAAAGTAGATGACTTTATTTTCGCTCAAGGAGGAATAGATCTCGTGCTTGTAGGGGTTGGGTTAAATGGACATATCGGCTTAAATGAGCCGGGGACTTCTCCGAGTTTGTATTGTCATGTAGTAGACCTGGAAGAATCCACAAAAAAATCTGCACAAAAGTATTTCAGTCAACCCAGAATTCTTGATAAAGGTATTACACTTGGCGTGCAGCATATTCTTAATGCAAAAACAGTTGTGGTCATTGCCAATGATGTAAAGAAAGCTGAGATTATTCAAAAGATTATAGAAGGAGAAGTTACTCCGTCTGTTCCAGGAAGTATTTTGCAGCGCCACCCTAACTGTCATTTCTTTTTGGACAAACAGGCAGCTTCAAAATTAAGCACTACTTAATTCGCTTCAGTAATGCCATGTAAAAACCATCAAAGCCCTCAGAAGGCAAAGCGTGGTTCTCTTCCAGTAATGTAAATTCTTCTTTATGGTTCTCCAGAAATTGTTGCACTTGCTTTTCATTTTCCGATTGCAGAATGCTACACGTAGAATACACTAACAGACCATCTTTTTTAACCATCATGCAATAATCATTGAGGATGTGCTGTTGGAGTGTTTTCACTTTGTCGATGAACTCAAGCGAAAGCTTCCATTTTGCATCAGGATTTCTTTTTAAAACACCCAATCCAGAGCAAGGCACATCAAGCAGAAGTCTATCGGCATTATTCTCCAATCGCTTAACTGTTTTGGAAGATTCAATCAAACGCGTTTCCATGTTGCTAACACCAGCTCTTCGTGCACGCTTTTGCAACTCATCGAGTTTGTATTGCTCAACATCCATGGCAATGATTCTGCCTTTATTTTTCATTAACGCAGCCAGGTGTAATGCCTTTCCGCCAGCTCCGGCACAAGCATCAATCACGCGCATGCCCGGCTCTACCTTGAGGAACGGTGCGATAAGTTGTGATGCAGCGTCTTGAACTTCGAAAAGCCCTTCCTTAAATGATGGTGTAATAAAAACATTCTGACGCTCTTCCAGGATCAAAGCATCTGGCTGCTTATCGAGCGAATGCGTTTCAACATTGTCTTCCTGAAGTCTCTCCTGTAACTCACGCTTACTTGTCTTCAAAGTATTTACCCGCAGCACTACAGAAGCTTCTTCGTTTAACGCATGCAATTCATGATTCCACTGCCTGCCAAGTTCCTTTTCGCCCAGTTCGTCCAGCCAATCAGGTATCGATTCAAATACTTTTCTTGTTTTCTGCGCTTCTTTATAAGCTTCTTTTATAGCAGCGGGCTTCACACCCTTAAACTCGTCCCACGCTGTAAGATCAAGCTCATGAAGCACGCACCACCCTGCAAGTAGCTTCCAGTATTCATCACCTTTGGCATTTGTAACAAGCCTCAATAGTCGATACCATCTTACAATATCATAAGTAGTTTCTGCGATAAATCTTCGGTCTCTCGCACCCCATTTCGGGTTTTGCTTCAACACCTTCTCGATAACTTTATCGGCAAATTTTTTCTCTCCAAATATCAAGTCTAAAGCCTGAACCACTCCCTCACACGTACTTCTATGTAATCTCATTTATACAAAGTCAATTTTCATCTGCAAAGGTGCAAATTTTGAACAGTAATTGCCAATAGTAAAATTCATACCATACACTTCCGTTCCGCTTATAATTATTGATGCTATGCAAGATAGGTTTATAAGGATTGTTTTATAATTTGGTAGCACTTGGATAGGCAAAAGTTGTATCGCGGTTCGAAAAAAAGATCAACTTTTGCACTTGCTAAGAACGGGTGAATGTCAAAGAACTTAAAACAACCAACTAATCATTATAAGAAATGGAAAGAAGAAGTTTTATAAGAAACGGAGTTGCCGCGGCTGCTTCAGTTTTTGCGGCAGGCACTGCACTTGCCACATCAAAAAACACGCGACAAAATCCTCTTGGTGAAAAAACCTTTAAACTAAATTATGCTCCTCATGATGGCATGTTCTCTAATCATGCAGGAAAGAATTTTGTTGACCAGATCAAGTTTATGCACGATCAGGGTTTCCGTGGAATTGAAGATAATGGATTGCTTAAACGCCCCGTTGATGAACAAGAAAGAATTGGAAAAGAGCTTGCCCGGCTTGGGATGACTATGGGTGTATTTGTTGTTGACGGTGGCGATAACTGGAAAGTGTCACTCGCAACAGGTAAGCAAGAATTTAAAGATAACTTCATAAAGACCTGTAAAGAATCTGTTGACGCAGCAAAACGCGTAAACGCGAAATGGATGACTGTAGTGCCTGGTTTCTACGAAAGGAATCTACCTATCGGCATACAAACTTCAAATGTTGTAGATGCACTAAGAAGGGGAGCGGAGATCCTTGAGCCTCATGGTTTGATTATGGTGCTGGAACCATTGAGCGATACACCTGATCTTTTCCTTAGATTTTCTGATCAAACTTTTGCGATATGTAAGGCTGTGAATAGCCCTTCTTGTAAAATATTGTTTGATATCTATCATATGCAACGCAATGAAGGGAACATCATTAACAACATTGATAGGACCTGGGATGAAATCGCATACTTCCAAATAGGTGATAATCCTGGAAGAAAAGAGCCTACTACCGGGGAGGTGAATTATAAAAACATTTTTAAGCATGTTTATGGCAAAGGATTCAAAGGAGTTTGGGGTATGGAACATGGAAATGCGAACCCAGGAAAAGAAGGTGAACTTGCATTAATTAAAGCATACCGTGAAGTAGATAATTTCTGAAAACATTTTTTGTCTTTTACGTTAAAGAATCCCGGCCCACAGCCGGGATTTTGTTTTATTTTTGTAAACACCACTAGTTAGTATCGATTATGAGAGCTGGACTATCACTTCTTTTCACACTTTCTCTTACATTTTTATTCTCAGCGGCTGTTATTGCCCAGGATGATGCTCTCACAAAATCCTTAACAAAGGGTCTTGGAGACATTGGCGCGAAGAAAAAAGCTAAACTTGATTCTGTTGATTTTCAATTTGCCATTTCTGTAAATGAGAACGCAGGGTTAATAGATGTAAAGCAGAAAGGAGAGCAGTGGACACGTGGTCTTTACGGAATGAAAGATAAAAATGAGCGCACACCTCAGGAAGTTGGTCGCGATACGGTTGACTTTGCTACTAGTTTGTATCAGTTAAAGATGTACAAACTTGCCGAAGCTTCTTTTGTCGAAGCAAAAACATACCTCGAAGAACATCAGCTTACTAGTGATATCAGTTACATTCGTTGTATTTCAAATCTTGCCCTGGTGTATATGGCGCAAGGAAAATCTATTGAGTCGGAAGAGCACGTGAATTTTGCACTTCAAGCCAGTGAAGAGTTGGGTAAAAATACAGCTGCGTATGTGGCTAACCTTAACAGTAGAGCGAAATTTGAACAGATGGTGGGTCATTATAACGAGGCCGAGCAGGGTTTTGATGAAACGCTTGATCTGGTAAAGAAAGTTTTTACTGAGAACAGTCTGCAGCACGCAATTGTATTGAACAATAAAGCAATGCTATATCAGAATGTTGGACGTTATGATGAAGCAATCACTTTGATGAAGCAAGCCATTACAACAGCAGATGCCGCATTTAAAAAATCAATGAAGCGCAAGAACTCTTTTGATGGACGAAGGTTCCAATCCAATCTTGCCTTTATGTATCAGATGGCAGGAAAATATCCAGAGGCAGAAGCCACATTTCTGGATATGAAAAAGTCGTATGAAAAAAATATGGCTTCTGGTAATCCTGAATATGCTGTGTTGCTTAATCAGCTCGCTATATTATACATTCAAACGAAAAAGTACGACCAGGTTGAAACACTGTTGAAGAAAGCGCAGGAGATTCTTAAAAAGAAGCATGGAGAAGAAAGTACTACTTACGCTCGGGCTACTGGCGACCTTGGCGTATTCTATCGCCTTACGAATAAATATGCAGATGCTGAACCTTTGATTACAAAAGCACTTGGCATTCGTGAAAAGACTTTAGGCGTTGATCACCCTGATTACATTCGCACGAAGGAAGATCTTGCAATTCTATATTGGAAGATGGAGCAGTGGGACAAGGCTTATGAACAGTATAAGCCTGTCATGGACAAGACCATAGACTTCATCAACAATTATTTTCCACCGATGAGTGAAGCGGAAAAGACAAAGTACTGGGACATCACCTCACCACGTTTCCAACGCTTTTATAATTTCGCAATCGCAGCAATAGCTACGAAGCCATCGATAGCAGAAGATATTTTCGACTACCAGACTGCCACAAAAGGCTTGCTGTTAAATGCAACAAATAAAATCAAACAAGCTATTTTAAGTAGTGGTGATAAAACATTGATTGATGAATACCTTCTTTGGTTGGATAAGAAGGAAGCCCTTGCAAGGTATTATTCATTGTCAAAGGAAGAGTTAAGCCAACAAAAAATTGATCTGTCTGCCATGGAGGCAGAAGCAAATAAAATTGAGCGATCCCTCTCTTCACGTTCTGCTGATTTTTCAACAGGATATTCAACGCAGAAAGTAAGCTTTAAACAAATTAGAGATTTACTCGCGGACGCAGAGGCAGTTGTTGAAATTATTCGTGTTCATTCTTTTGACCACGATTTTACGAGCGAATCGAAGTACGTTGCACTGATACTTACAAAAGGCGCGCAACTTCCAAAAGTGGTTATCCTGGATAACGGGGGACAACTCGATACACGTTATGCTAAGTTTTATCGCAACGCTATACAGCAAAAAATTACTGACGACTACTCTTACGATCAGTATTGGGCACGCTTTGACAGTAATTTAACAGGCAAAAAAGTAATTTATATCTCTCCAGACGGAGCGTACAATCAGTTGAATTTAAATACACTGAAAAAGCCAGGTGCAGATTATGTGATCAATAAATATGACATCACTATTCTCGGTAACTCCAAAGATCTTATTGCTTTAAAATCTAAGAAGACGCCTCTGCCAAAGAAGAATGCTATGCTTTTAGGATTTCCGGATTACGGTGGTGAAGATATTGCTGCATTGCCAGGAACAAAGATTGAAATTGAAACGGTGTCTAAGATTCTAAAAACTTCCGGTTATCAGATCACCCAATTCACACAGCAACTTGCATCAGAAAAAAATCTTAAGTCAGTTAAGAGTCCGGCACTCATGCACATCGCAACACATGGATACTTTTTACAAGATACTGAAGGTGGGGGAAATGCTTTTGGTGTGAACGCAGACAACGCTGCTAATAATCCATTGTTACGTTCAGGATTAATGTTGGCAAACGCGAGCAAGACGGTAAGTGGTGCCACAACTACTAATCTTGAAACGAATGACAACGGAATTCTTACGGCTTATGAAGCCATGAACCTCAATCTTGAAAACACTAATCTGATTGTTTTAAGTGCCTGCGAAACTGGACTTGGTGATGTGAAAAATGGAGAAGGGGTCTATGGTCTTCAACGCGCATTTCTTGTTGCTGGAGCAGATGCAATGATTATGAGTTTATGGAAAGTGGATGATGCAGCTACGCAGCAACTAATGACTAATTTTTATACGATTTGGGCGAAGTCGGGTAATAAACAAAAAGCTTTTAAACAAGCACAGCTTCAACTGATGACAAAGTACAAAGAGCCGTATTACTGGGGTGCTTTTGTGATGATGGGACAGTAGGAGGTACGAGTTAAGATTTACGAGGTACGAGATAAATTTTTACTACAAAAGAATATGCTATTTGGCCAATTCTTTGTATCTTAATGGACTGTCTTTCTCGTCTGAATTTTAAAAGGTTATTGCTTCCGATACGCCTTAATTACTTCACCCTTACAGCGACGTTATAGTGACCATACAGCGACCTTATAGCGATTGTCCCTCCTATACCGCTCCTATTCTTCTCTTATATCACAAATGTCACTATTACACGGTATTGAGCCATGTAGTTTCTCAAAAATAGCAGTCATCATGCCTATAATCAAGCCAACTGTTTTTCCCAGATGAAGCATTTAAAAATTGCTACGACATTTATGTCATGGTACAATGGGAACAAATCGAGAGGACTTTAGCCCAATATTCGCCGCTGATAACCATAGTAGTATATCAAGTGTTAAAGGCTTAGTTTTTTATTCGTATTTCATACCTCATAACTCGTAAATAAATCATGATGGAATTAAGACAACTTGGAAAGTCATCAGTAAAAGTAACACCGCTTGCATTTGGAGCCTGGGCGGTTGGTGGATGGATGTGGGGTGGGGCGGAGGAGCAGGAATCTATCCGTGCGATACGATCGGCATACGACAATGGCATGACTACAATCGACACTGCACCGGTCTATGGCTTTGGAAGAAGTGAGGAACTTGTCGGTAAAGCGATGCATGGCGTTAGCCGGGATCAATATCAAATCCTCACGAAGTTTGGAATGAACTGGGAGACAGAGGAAGGTGAGTATTTTTTCGACTCTACTGATAATAATGGCAAGGCTTTCAAAATGTATAAATATGCTGGTAAAAAGAAAGTGCGGCAGGAATGTGAAGATAGCTTGCGCAGATTAAAAACTGACTACATAGATTTATTGCAAATTCATTGGCCAGATAATACCACAGCAATTTCTGAAACAATGGGTGAAGTTCTTAAACTGATTGAGGAAGGAAAAGTAAAGGCAGCCGGAGTTTGTAATTATTCAGCACAACAAGTAGAGGAAGCATTGAAGACAGTGAACATCGTTTCAAACCAGGTTCCTTATAGTATGGTAAATCGGAATATTGAAAAAGAAATTGTTCCTCAAGCCTTAAAGCGTGGTCTGGGAATTCTTCCTTATAGTCCTCTTCAACGTGGATTACTTTCTGGTAAAATAACACGTGACTATAAATTTAATGCGGGAGATACCAGGCCCGGGACCAAATTTTATAAGCCTGAAAATCTAGATCGTATTAATGCTATGCTGGCAAAGATAAAGCCTATTGCAGATGATCATAGTGCTACGCTTTCTCAGGTTGTTATCAATTGGACAGTTAACCGTCCTGCCATGGCATGTGTGTTAGTGGGCGCGAGGAATGAACAACAAGTCAAGGAAAATATTAAGAGTCTGAGTTTTAAATTATCTGAGGATGAAATGAAGACCATCACCGCTGCAGCAGATGCGCTAGTTCTCGTTGATTAACAAAGATATTTAAGAAATAAAAGTCAGGATGGGCTCCTGACTTTTTTATTTTATCGCTTCGACCATTCTTATTGAATATCCTGGATCATAATTGTTATTTCATGCGGAGCAGTTTCATCTCCTCCGAAATAAGGATATAACTTGTAGCCACTTGCCTCGTTTTGGCACAGGCGAGGAAGCTCTACGGAAACATTATTGAGCTTAAAAGTATAATTGGAATCACCAAAGATTATCTCGTAAGTATGAAAAGCATTTAACGATATCGTGTCAATGAAAATATAATCTCGTTGGCTATCAGAATAAGTGTAAGCCCATATTTCAAGATTATTTTTATTCCATACCCAACCGAAGCGCGCACTGTTATTTTGATGCGCACTGTTACAATCTGACATGCCATAAAGTTTATTAATATCTTCCTGATTATTCTGAACGGTTGTTTTGTAGATGGCTGAGCTGTCAAACATCGCTTTAAACTTTATACTCTCGGTACTCATTTGTTGCAATGCTGATTGAGTTGAATAATGTTGTCCCATTGGAATAACATACTTTACAACGGCGACTTGTTCTTCCTGCAGGTTGATCTTTTCGAGTTCGTCACACCCTGTAGTAATTAAAATGACAGCTGATAGAATGATTGAAATAAATCGCATAGACAATAATACTTGGCTATACAAATTAAAGCATCATCATACTATTAAACATTAGACGGAACGGTGCAATGCCATTCATGTTAGAATTAAGAGTAGAAAGCAAATTAGCACTGTTAACTTGAGAAGCGGAGTTTGATAAAGGTGCTAATTTAGCGACATGATTTTTACTGAGTAATCAAAACCCTGAGGCTTTTCCATTAAACCCTTACTAGCTCAAGATGTAAGGATCTACGACGAATGAGGAGTTTAGAAATACTTTTATAATTAAATCGTAGCTTAATAGAATACGTCACCCTTCTAATATTTTAAAGACTCTACATTCGCCTTAATTAAATAGGAAAAGTAAAGTTGCCGGTGGTTTAAGGCTACCGGCAACGTTCAGTTATTTTCCAGGAGAGAGTTTTAGCAGCATGCCCGGACCTTCAGTAGCAACATAGATAAAACCTTCTGGACTTTCCGCAACCGCTCTTACACGTGCTACTTTGTCTAGCAGTTTTTCCTGTTTTATATAGTTTCCATTTTCGATTTCAACACGCGCAACATGTTGAAATGATAGGGCTCCTACCAACAAATTATTTTTCCAGTTAGGGAATTTATCTTTCGTCACTTGTGCCATACCACATGGTGCAATAGACGGAACCCAATAGGTCACGGGTTGCTCCATTCCTTCCAAAGAGTTTTTATCTGAAATCGGCTTACCATCATAATTTATTCCATAGGTGATTTTCGGCCAGCCATAATTTTTGCCCTTCAATACTTTATTCAATTCGTCTCCTCCTTTAGGCCCATGTTCGTGATCCCACAATGTCTCCGTAACTTTATCATACACTAGTCCTTGTGGATTGCGATGACCATAGCTCCAGATTTCAGGTTTAGCACCTGCTGTTTTTACGAAAGGATTATCAGTTGGTACTTTTCCATCATCATGTAGTCTTAGAATTTTCCCCAAGTGATTTCCGAGGTTTTGCGCGTTCTCCATGGTGCCGCGTTCTCCGGAGGAGAAGAACATAAATCCTTTTTCATCAAAAGCTATTCGAGAGCCAAAGTGTACGCCTGAACTACTGTAGGGTTGTGCAGTAAAAAGCTCTTCAAGATTTGTAAGGCTGTTACCTTCCAATTTTGTTCTTGCAATTGTGGTTGCACCACCACCTTCTCCAGGTTTTGCATAACTTAGATAAATCCATCCGTTAGAGGCATAGTCGGGATGAAGTTGAATATCCAATAAGCCGCCCTGGCCGCTTGCGTAAACTTCAGGTACGTTTTGAATTTCCTCACTTTGAAGTTGCCCATCCTTTACAACAAGGATTTTTCCTTTACGCTCGGTTACAAGTATTCTTCCATCCGGCAGGAAGGCGATACCCCATGGATTCTCAAGCTTGTTCGTAATAGTATCGACAACAAACTTTTCCTTTTCAGATGAAACAACACTGGCGTTGGCTGGCGTTCCAGTATTATTATCATTATTCTGACTTCCACCGTTCTCGGTGCAGCGCACCAAAATAATAGCGATGAGCGCGAGAACTATTGCTGGTTTAATTTTCATATTGTATTTACTCGTTTTACGGTTTAGTTTATTTAGTCCATTCGTATGCCATTACTGAATTGCCATTGAAGGTTGGTACAAATACAGTTTTGCTTTTGGGATCGTAGTCGATATCGGCACTATTCAATTTCTGTTCCTTGGTATCCAGCAGCTTTTGTGATTTTCCTTCTGCACTAACGTAATAGACTTCACCACCCCAACTTGATACAATGTATTCTCCTTTCCCTACCAGTACAATTCCGTCTGCGCCCTGAGCAGTCTCCGTTAATTTTTTCAGCTGTTTATTGTTGCTTAAAATGTAATTAATGCCATTACCGGCATCAGCTACATATAAACCTTCTTTAATGGCTAGTAATCCGTTGATGCGTTTAAACTCTGTGCTCTCAAAATACAAGTCAGATTTTCCATTACTGATTTTGTGAATTTTTCCAGTAGCAGAATCCGATACATACACATTGCCCTTGATATCAACAGCGATGTCGTTGAGAAACTCTGCGCCCTCGATCACAATTGTGTTTGAGATTTTTCCGGAGGACAAGTCAATAACAGCAACGCGCGAAAGATCTGCTACATACAATTTGCCTTTGTATTGCCCCATTCCCTTCGGTGCATCCAGTCCGGTAGCCCATTCAAGAACTTGTATTTTTCCATCCACACTAACTTTCGAGATAAAACCCTTGCCATCCTTTTCGGTTGATTTACCATCGATATTGGAAACATACAGTATGTTTGCCTCGGCATCGAAGTACACTGATTCAGGAATTCTTAACAATGTGTCAGTCTTCCATTTTAGAGCAAGCTTCTGTGCAGTTGCGGATAGCTGCGCTGCAAATACCAACAGTGTAATAATTGTAATTAGTTTTTTCATATAGTTTTAAAGGCCATTAAGGTATAGGTTATCTTCTATTCGTGCAATAACACCTGCTAGAATGCAGTGTTTACGCCTCGAACGTAAGGAAGCGTAGCTAAAAGAACTAAGGGTACTATCATTGTAACTGTTTTGTACTATAGTGATTACCGGATGGCCAAAAAGATTGCAAGAATGTTTCCTGCGACAAAGCCAAGCACTACAAAACGAGAGCAAATCGTGTTCACCTTCAAAGCCTGCTCTTGCTTGTTGTCGTCATGTAGTTTTAGCACATAAGCGGAAGTCAGCAGGGTAGCGAAAATACCTAAGAAGGTAAGGGTATGCAGCGTATCAACAAGCGTAAAGTAAGAAGACTCGGGCAACAAAGAATCAATAATATATTTATTACCTACTGCAGCAAAGAGACCACCCACCGGCAACCCAAACCGTGGCTCAAGTTTAGACGGATGAGGCGTGAAGCTGATGATTGCGATAAGAAATGCAATGTACATCCCGATAAAGATCGTCAGAAATAATCCCCACGCGTTGCGCTCTATATCCATTTCAATTCTAAACTGCGAAAATGTAGATGAAGTGTTGCCTGGTCTGGCATCTCCAAAGCCCGTCTCATACTCATTATCACTTCTCATTACAGAAAAATTGGTGATGGTCCATCCATCAATCGCTTCTTTACTATCAAATCTGCTACCTAATGTGTCAGGTAGGAATATCAGGTTTTCGTTATCAAACAAAGTGTTCTCAATCTGTACTTTCAGGTGTTGCTTATCAAATGGAAAGTCTTCCACATCCTAGCTTTCTTTCATGGTACATTTCATTTTCATAATAACCCATGCCTTTCATCAAGGCTATCGACAATGATTTCAGGAGGCTCTATTGTTTTGGCATTTGGAATGTCAAGTTGTTTTGAAAAATCAAAGCCAGCATTCTTGTACAGGAACCACAACCAGAACCGGATCGTATATTCTTTTTCATGGAAGTTGATGTCATGTACACTGATCACATAAGCGCCAACTTTAACCGTATCAGGCGATGGCTCAGGAATGGAATCGCTCTGCGCGTGGCTCGTTGAATAAAAGATAACAGAGAGAAGTATCAGGAATAGAAGGCGCAGGGGGGCGAACATAACTTCAAAAGTATGGCTTTTGTTGTTCTTAAAGAAGTTGTTAATCGTTCGGAAGTTTCAACTGCCTGTGCTAATTTGACAACAAAATTAAACACTATGTACACCGGATTACTGCACACCCACTCTTACCTCCGATATTTCATTCTTATTCTATTGATCATCGTCATCATTATTTCGCTGATCGGGTTAATTAACAAGAAGCCTTATACCAGAACTGATAATAAAATTGGTTTATTCTTATTCATCTGTACGCACATACAACTTTTGGTGGGAATCATCTTGTTTTTTGTAAGTCCTTTTGTACAGTTCTCCGGTTCAGCCATGAAGGATCCTACTACGAGATATTGGCTTGTTGAGCATAACACAGCAATGTTGATAGCGGTCGTATTTATTACATTGGCAAGAACAACCTCGAAAAAAATGACTGTTGATCAGCAGAAGCATAAACGGATGTTTTTATTTAATTTAATTGCCCTCGTCATTATCATTGCTACAATTGCCCTGAGTGGCCGCAATTTGTTTTAAAAAAGAAGTGACTTTTATCGATGAACCGGCTATGTGCCGGTTTTTCGGTTTATAAGGATTAGTAAAGAATATTTATCTTTGCATTTCGTAAACCCCACACGACATGAAACTGTCTTTATCCATACTATTGGCAATTGTTACTTTTTCAGTTTTTGGCCAGCAGATTTCATCCCGCTTCGAATTGGTGAAAATGGATAAATCTGTTAATACCTTCCACCATGAAGCTGCCCCAATCGTCTCGCCTGATGGTAATACTTTATATTTCTTTGTCCAGGATCATCCTGAAAACAACATGGGTAAAGATGATACCCAGGATATATGGATGTCTAAAAAAGACGCTAGTGGTGTATGGGGAGCCGCACAACATCTATCTTCTCCTTTCAATATTCATAGGTCTAATCAGGTCTTTACAGTTCTTTCCGATGGAAGCTTATTTATAAAAGGCGGTAAGAATCGCGGTGAAAAAGGATTCTCGATAGCAAAAGCGGGGGGTGGACTGCGCGAACTTGATGTAAAAGAATTTAGCAAAATGAATAAAGGAAGGTTTTATGGTGCAACGATATCTGCTGATCTGAAACATATCCTCATGTATTTTAGTGAAGTTGAGAATAGTCCTAACAGCGATCTTTACGCAAGTCACCTTATCTCAGAAAATACTTATTCACGTCCTGAAAAATTGAAGTTAAGTACCAATACAGATGACGTTGGTCCTTTCATTGGCCCTGATCAGAAAACATTGTACTTCGGCAGTGCCCGTCAGTCACCCGGCAGACAGGGGGGAGTAGACATCTATAAGTCTGCAAGGCTGGATGAGACTTGGACGAATTGGGATGTTCCTGTTAACCTTGGAAAACCCATTAACACAAGTGCGCTGGATTATTATTTCACAATGGATAATGCAGGGAACGTATTTACAAGTCGCGCCAATAAAGCGATTGAAGGCGCACAACTTGACCTATACATGCTTGTTCCTAAAACAATGAAAGTAAATCTCGAAGGTTTGGTGTACAACCAGAAAACCCGTGATCCTTTATTGTCGAATGTAGAAATAAAAATGAAAGATAAGGAATCAGTAAAGCTGCGTTCCGGCACGAATGGCCTTTTTACTTCGAAGTTCCCAGAAGTAAGTCAGTATACTGTTAGCGCTTCCGCAGATGGTTTCCTTCCGAAAGAATTATCGTTTACAATTCCATTGCTTTACAGCGATACAACGATCAGTATTGAAATTCCACTGACACCAGTTGCTAAGAAATTAATGATTACTGGTAATGTTTTCGATCAGAAGACAGATAAGTTAATTCCAGCTAAACTAGAGATTGTAGCTAAGAGTAACCGTAAAACTAAGTTGCAGGCAACAACGGTGGATGGTAAATATGAGCAAGTGGTACCGAAACTGGGCTGGTATATTATTACCGCATCGTCAGAAGGATACTTGAATTCAACTGATAGTGCTGAGCTTGCTGACGAAGAGCTGACTCCTGTTTCTAAAGATCTTTATTTGCCGCAAATCGAAATTGGTGTTACCGTTAGGCTGAAAAATATCTATTTTGATTTTGATAAAACAACGTTGAAAAAGGAATCTTTTGTTGAACTTAATAAGGTTGTCGAGTTTTTTAATCAGAATTCAACTCTCGAAGTTGAGATTGCAGGCCATACGGATGACAAAGGCTCTGAAGATTATAATGCTAATCTATCACAAGGACGCTCACAGGCTGTAGTAGATTATATCATTAGCAAAGGCATTGACAGCTACAGGCTTACTGCGCATGGTTATGGCGAGTCTAAGCCAATCGATACAAATGATTCTGAAGATGGTCGTGCAAATAACCGAAGAGTAGAATTTACAGTTGTTAAGAAGTAATTCTACAATTACTTCTGAATAGTCTGATTAACTTTCAGATATGATTTGATCATAGTCATGGTTTCATCAACCGTGTTCGCTATCATAACTTTATAGGTTCCGATATTTTTGAAAAACCGGATCGTGATTTCATCCTGGTGAAGGAGAATAACTTTTTTATTTCCTTTTAAAGCAAGTGCTACTTCCGATGCAGTGCCAGCTGCCATTCCAATCACAACAATAATGTGAGAAGATAGTATATTGATAATATTCCTCGCGCTGCCCATTCCGGTCATGATTTTAATATCAGCATGATCAGAAGAATTTACAGTATTGTCGTTCGGTAAAATTCCGATGGTAAGACCGTTTGCATCGTGCGCTCCGCGCATTGCAGCATCCATAATTCCGAAACTTCTTCCTCCGGTAAGCACTACCCATCCTTGTTCAGCCACCAACTTCCCAAGTTCAAATGCCATTTCATTTTCATCAGGAGTAGCATTTTCTCCCGGGCCCATAATTCCGATAATTGTTTTTGCCATAATTGCTGTGGATCGGGCACTAAGATAATTACCGGTGCAGGTATATCCAACAGTTAAAATTCATTATCGCAGTCTAAACAATGATTTACTTTTTTGTGGGGAAATAACACTCCAAAAAATATAACTGCCAGACTTTCGCTGTCTCGTTTGGGAAAACCACGGGTAATACGTGAAGAATTACATTTTGGACAACGAATCGTACTTTCATGATCTATCCGCATGCTCGTTTCTTCCAAAACCTGGTTTGCTCGTTCTAGATCTTTAGAAAATAAATGTAGCCGAACTTTAAAGGCAATAAACGGCTGGCCCGGATACAAATTCGACAGATTCTCTTCCGTTAAAAAACAGGGGACACCATAAGCGTCTAGTTTCGTTTTTGCAATATTAGCATCTATCACACTGTCAAATAACTTGTAAACCACTATTTCGTCTTTCTCTTCCATTGTTATTGATTGTGAACGAAGTCAGCACATTTGCCTGCTTCCAATAAAATGTCAATTTTGCATTCAAAGAAATATACAAAAAACAAAGAAATGAAACGCTTGATTGTTGACATGGACGATGTAATGGCCGATGCCACCGGACAATTTATTAAATACTACGAAAAAGAGTTTGGCGTACGTGTTGAGAGAGCCGTATTAAATGGAAAGGAAGAAGGTGAAGGCTTTCCTGAGAATCTTCAAGTTTTGAAACGATTTCCGCATCAGCATAATTTCTTTCGCACCATGCAGATGAATGAAAACAGTCAGGAAGTGTTGGAGCAACTGAATAAGAAATATGAATTGTTTATTGTTTCCGCTGCGATGGAATTTCCTCAGTCGTTGTCCGAGAAACTCGAATGGTTAAAAGAGAATTTCCCTTTTCTTCACTGGCGGCAAATTTGTTTCTGCGGAAGCAAAACCATTGTACATGGAGACTATATGATTGATGATCTGCCACGGAATTTGGAGAAGTTTAATGGTGAAAAGATCATTTTTACTGCACCGCATAATACACATGTGAACCAATTTCAACGCGTGAATAACTGGAAGGAAGTAGGAGAGATGTTTCTTTAGAAAGTGTGTGCCCCTCCGCCAAAGAATCCGTAACTTTATTCTTCATTTGATTTTTTATGCGGACCCCTTTATTCTTTATTCTACTATTAATTCCTGTAATTACTTATTCTCAAAAAGCACAAGATCATGCCTCCGTGGTTAATGCGCTGGCGCAGAAGATCGCGGAAACTTCTTTTTCTAAAAAACCAGTTCATCTTGCCATTGTACCCTTCGTACCAACGCAAGGGAATGGAACGGTTGTGAATACTTATGGAGATTACTTGACCGAGTCTATTATTGGTAAAATGTCAGAGAATACCAGTGTTTTTAAAACATATGAACGCAAGAGACTGGATGCAATCTTAAAGGAAAATGAATTGATGCTTTCTGGGATGATGAAACCAAGTGAAGCATTAAAGATCGGTGAATTGTTGCCCATCGATGTATTGTTTTCCGGTACTTACACAAAGTTAAAATCCTATATTGATGTAAGTGGAAGATTGATTGACGTGACAAGCGGGGAGATTTTAATGAGCTTTAGCGGGCGCGTTAAGTTGACAAAAAATATAAAAACACTATTCGGAGAGAACGAAGATGAACCGGCAACCACAACAACCAACATTATTATTGCAAACAATGGCAGTAGCGAAAAAGGCAGCGCGAATACGGTAACGAAGCCTGACATGGAAACCATCTGCAAACAGAAGACAGATAATTTTAGCGCTAAACTTCATGATCTTTCTACAACTGAAAAAGTAAATACTCTGGTGAACGAAGGAATGAAGACGCCCTTTGAAAATAATTGTGGTAAGCTTCACTACTACCTTATTGATGCACTGGCGCGGTATAACCTTCAACAAGAAGGCTACAAAAAGTTTTTACTTTCAACATTAGATACCATTGCATTTCCTTCAGAAGACGACCGTGCGTATAGTATTTTATCTTACCTCACAAAAGATGGAGTTGCCGATGAAGCAGAATGGAAAAGTGGATTCATTGCCGTTAAGAAAATCGGAAACTATACACTATCAACCTATCTTGGGTTTCTACTGGGTAAAATAAATGAACCAGATCTGCAGACCCGCCAAAAGCGAATTGATTTATACTTCAATGAATTGAACAAAGGCCTGATTGGCTTACCACGGCCAATAGATTATAATAAAGGTTTTTTTGAAATGATGGAGGCTTTAGGAGGCAGTCAGCCACTCCGCTTGTACACTTATGAAAAATATTCAAATAAAGTTGTAACGGAATCTGAGCTGGTGGTAAGCACGCATCTCATGTATTTGAAAAGAATGTACGAGGAAGAAAACGATCCAGCTTTAAAATCGAAAGTGATGACTTGGATAACGGATTATTTCAACAAACATACCAACAAGAAATCTCCTGAGCAGTTATATGAGTTTGCATATGATTTTGAGATAGAACCTAATCAGGGAAATAATCACTATATCACTGAAAGAAATACAGAAAGGCTAACGAAGTTTCCAGCAAGTGATTTAAATATTTTGATACAACGGTGTCGCGATAAATTCTCCAACTATGCGGTGCAAACACCTTATCCCAGTCAAAAAGAAGACAGGATAAATTTTTGCGTAAGACATTCTATACCTGTTGCCGGAGAAATACCTTCCATTGCTGAAGCTGAAACGATACTAAGAGGAAATAATATTAATGAACAGCTAAAGATTATGAAGCTGCTGGTACAGATGGGTGAACACGTGAGGCCACTGGAAAAAACATTCATTGCATTATTAGATAAGAGGAGCCTCGATGATAAAGAGACCCTTCTCGAGGTGCAATCTATCGCTATTGAGATTCTTGGAAAGTTACGAAGCATCGACACTAAGGCGATAGACCATATGGTTGCCCGTATTACCAGCTATAATTATAAAGAGTCAGATAGTGCCAAAGAAGCTTTGATTGCGATTGGAAAACCGGCCGTAAAAAGTTTACTGTCAAAACTAAACGCAACAACAATTCATGATGGCGGTCTTCAGTATCAGTTAGTTGTGATTCTGGGAAAAATTGGAAAAGACGCCAAGCCTGCTGAAGCCTCGCTAAAGAATCTGTTAGCAAAAAGCTCGAACACTGATGTGAGGTACGCGATTAAAGCCTCCCTTCAGGCTATTAATGAATAAGTGGCTTCAAAAAAGAAAATTAAAAAAGATGTTGGAGGGTTGTAACATATCATATTACCCACCGTCTTGACATTGAATTTAAACGGATGAATCTCGAAGCTTTTGAAAATCGGGTGTTACCTACAAAAAATAAACTCTTTCGCTTCGCGCTAAAGTTTTTAGGTAATGAGGAAGATGCCAAGGATATAGTGCAGGAAGTGTTTATCCGCGTTTGGAACGGCCGTGAGCAAATGTCAGAGATACAAAATTGGGAGGCATGGTGTATGCGCATCACCAGAAACCTCTCGCTTGATCGCATTCGCTCTTTAACCCGTAAGCCGACACAGAACATTGAAGAAACTTACGATATCCGTCAGGAAGCATTGTCGCCTCTTGAAACAACTGAAATGGATGAAAGTATGCAGCGAATAACACAATACATCAACGCACTACCAGACAAACAAAGACAGGTTATTCACCTGCGCGATGTTGAAGGTTACAGTTACAATGAGATCTGTGAGATCCTGGAACTGGACATGAACCAGGTGAAAGTAAATTTATTCAGAGCAAGAAATGCGGTGCGCGAGAAATTGACCAAGATTAATGCTTATGGACTCTAAAAAAATAGAAGAACTTTTAAACAAGTACTGGGATTGCGAAACTTCTCTGGAAGAAGAGCAGGAGTTACGCGAGTACTTTAAGGAATCAAATATTCCTGAGCAGTATAAAGAAACAGCAAGCTTGTTCCGTTACTTCAATCATCGTAAAAAAAAGACTATAGACGATGCTTCTTTCGATAAGGAAGTACTGAGAAAAGTAAAGACCGGATCAAAAGGTAAAGTGGTAAGCCTTGTTTACAACGCCATGCGTATTGCTGCCGGAATTGCAGTCTTAGTTGTAGCGGTTTACTTTGTCAGAACCGAGATTCGTAAATCCACGCCGCAAGAAATTGTTGATACTTATGACGATCCGAAACTAGCATTTGAAGAAACTAAAAAGGCATTGCAGATGATCTCAAAAAGTTTCGGCAATGCTGAGGAAAAAGCAAAAAAATTGAACCTGTTCAACGAGGCACAGGAGGAAATTCAAAAAAGTAAAGAGACAAAAAATTTATAATCGAAGTCGAACAAATAAAGAAATTAAACATAGAAGGATATGAAAAAGATTGTCGCAGTAGTTGCCTTAATGATGACCATAACTGGAGCTTTTGCTCAAGATGCCATCTCTAAGTTTTTTAGTAAGTATCATGATGATGAGTCTTTCACACAGGTAAATGTTTCTAGCAAAATGTTTAGCTTGTTTACCAATATGGAAGCTGAAACACAAGAAGACAAAGAAGTTCTTGAAGCGATCAGCAAACTGAAAGGTTTACGGATATTAATGAAAGAGAATACTTCTGATGCACGCTCACTTTATAAAGAAGCATTTTCTCTTATTCCTGTAAAAGAATTTGAAGAACTAATGTCGGTGAGAAATAAAGATCAGGACATTAAATTCTACATAAAAGAAACTTCTGGAAAAATTTCTGAACTGGTAATGGTAATGGGCGGTATGGATGACTTTATGGTGATGAGCCTCTTCGGTGAAATAGATCTGAAACAGGTTTCACGCATCGGCAAAAAGATGGATGTGAAAGGTTTAGAGAACCTGCATAATCTGGATAAGGATCATAAGAAGCCTGCACCTACCTCAAAGGACAATAATTAATATAAATTAAGGAGCGTTGTATCTGCACATGAAGCAACGCTCCTTTTGTATTCTGCATCTTGTTAATAAAAATAACTTTATGAAGTACATTGCAAGCGTCCTCATTATTTTTATTACCGTCTCAACTGCTTTCTGTCAAAGTGAAAGTTTTATTACGTTAAAAAATAAATTCCATGGAAGCGACAACGTGCATTCCTTTGCTACCTCGGGTTTTTTAGCAAAGGCAGTGCTCTGGATGGCAGGTGAGCGAGATTTTAGAGATGCAGTAAAAAATATCAAGCAAATTCGACTCATCAGTATTCCTAAGCGCGAATTCGAAGCAAACGATGTTACGCTTAATGGGTTTAAAAAAATCCTAAGAAAAGATTCGTTTGAAGAACTTGCAACTGTTAGGGATCATGGTGATGATGTTACACTTTATCTTCAAACAAATAAGCAAGTGAAAAATAACCGGTATTTTTTGATTGTGGATGATGAGTCAGAAGTGATTGCAATTGAAATTAAAGGCTATATCGATCCTGATGTTATGTTAAAAAACTCTCAATACAGTTCTAATAAATTATAAGTATGAAAATATTTTTATTAATATCCTTCTTTGCAATAAGTTCATTGTGTGCTTTCAGTCAAAGTAGCACGACAGAATTGCTGCATAAAAATAATAACGAGGCGATGTCCTTCTTTTTCTATAACAATACATTGCGGATGTTAAATCAGAAAGAAGATCCTGAATTTGATGCGCTCATTAAAGACATTGAAAAAATGAAGCTTCTGATGATCAGCAAAAGCTCAAAATCATTTGATTATAATAAACTTGTTAATGATTATAAGGCAGAAGCTTTTGAAGAAGTGATGACCAGCAGACATGATGGAAAGAGCTTTGACGTGTATCTGAAAGAAGGAAAGGCCAAAGGTATGCTTGTATTGGTTAACGACTCAACGAATTTATATGTCCTTGATATTGTTGGTACTATCGCACTGAACAAAATTACGAAGTTGTATAGTACAATAGATGAAAGCTCTGACATTGGAAAAAAGATCAAGTCATTTACTTCTGGTGATGATGAAGACAAAGGCAAAGAAAAATCAGAAAGTAAGCATTGAGCTGTAATGGTATTAGCTTTCGCGCGACAAATGGTTTAATCACTTAGCTTAATCTAATTTAATTGGAAAACGTTCTTTCTATCAGCAACCTCACCAAGCACTTTGGTAAAATAAAGGCTGTTAATAATTTATCATTTGAAGTAAAGGGAGGTCAGGTTTTTGGAATGCTGGGACCTAACGGAAGCGGTAAGACAACGACATTGGGTATGTTAATGGGTGTTGTAAATCCGACTTCTGGGAGTTTCTCCTGGTTCAATGAGGTGCCCAGCCATCACGTGCGGAAAAAAATAGGTGCAGTACTGGAGCATCCTATCTTCTATCCATATCTCACAGGTCAAAAAAACCTGGAGCTCAATGCGATGGTAAAGCAATGCGATGTTGCTAACATTCCTAAAGTTCTTGAACTGGTTGAGCTTGCTGAACGTAAAGATCACAAATACAAAACATATTCATTGGGGATGAAGCAGCGGCTTGCAATTGCTTCCGCTTTACTCAATGATCCTACAGTTCTTATTTTGGATGAACCGACGAACGGTCTTGATCCGATGGGAATTGCGGAGATACGTGAGCTAATTAAAAAGATTGCTGCCAATGGAAAAACCATTATTCTTGCTAGTCACTTATTGGATGAAGTCCAGAAAGTTTGTACGCATTTCGCAGTGTTGAAAAAGGGAAATTTGATGCATATCGGCCCCGTTGATGACGTAGGTAAAGGTGAAGAAACAGTCGAGGTTGTTGCAGAGGGAGAAAACTTAAATGAACTTCTCTTGGCATTTAGTGGCACCTCATCCATTAATAGAGAGAATGGTAGTTTTCACGTTGCTTTAAGAGACGGATTTAAAAGCAAAGACCTGAATAAATTCCTTTTTGATAAAGGTGTTATTGCTTCTCATCTCGTAACTAAGAAAAAAAGCTTAGAGAAACAATTTCTCGAAATCCTTGCAAGTTCAGAACAATAATTTACAGACTCAATCCCCGTCCATGCTTCACCTTTTAAGAATAGATTTAAAGAAACTTACCAGCTATCGTACATTTTGGGTTGTTTGTGGCTTGTACTTTATCACACTAGCTTTTTCGACAGCCAGCGGAATGGAGTTTTTGAAATGGCTTGCACGAACTTTTGCTGACTTTGGATCTGAACTTAACATTAACCGGATTCCGCTTTATCATTTCCCTGATGTATGGTTGAACCTAATCTACTTCAGCGGTTTGTTAAAAATCGTGCTTGCCATCATGACTGTGATTTCGATCACTAATGAATACACATACAGAACACTTCGTCAAAATGTAATTGATGGATTAAGCCGTTGGGAATTTTTGCTTACCAAAATATTAACCAACGTAGCCCTTAGCTTACTTAGTGTTGCCATGCTTTTTGTTATTGCATTTGTAACAGGTCTCATTTATACACCAACAGTTAACTGGGAATATGTCTTTGCTGATATGGAATTTCTGATTGCATATTTCCTCGAGATATTTGCTTTTCTTTCTTATGCTTTAATGCTTGGAGTACTCGTGCAACGATCAGGCTTAACCATTATTCTCCTTTTGCTTTCTCATATGCTTGAAGCTATCGTTAGAGAAAATGTCGATCAATATGTGCCATGGTTAATTCAATTCTTCCCGATGGAGAGCATTTCCAATCTTGTGCCGATGCCGTATAAGCGTTACGCTTTCCAGGAAATAAGGGATTACCTTACATTTGGTTCAATAGCCATCGCATTGGGCTGGACGTTGCTTTTCAACTACTTCAGTTACTTAAAACTGAAGCGTTCCGATATCTAAATTGGAACGTAACATTGTTTTTGGCCATGGAATGTTATGCTATAGCTTTCGCTGGAATTTTTTTGCAAACGATGTAAACAGCAAAATGCTGAATGTAATTACATGAGCGTCTACATTCGTATCCTGGCTGTTATATTTGCGTATACAATAGCATTATGAATCCAATTCAACTTTTAGGCTTAGTAGCAGGATCGCTAACAACAGCTGCATTTTTTCCTCAGGTCATTAAAACTTGGAAAAGCCGTTCAGCGAAAGATTTGTCCCTCGGTATGTTTTCGCTGTTTTGCGTCGGTGTATTGTTATGGTTAGTATATGGAATTATTGTGAGAGATATTCCTGTAATCGCAGCAAACATGCTGACACTCTTACTGGCCTCAACATTATTATTTTTCAAACTTCGCTTCAAAGAGTAATTTCTTTCCACTGCGTCTTCTTATAAACTTTCATCAGGATTGTTATAAGCAGTACTTGCAGTGGTATGACGGACAGAAGTATCCATGACTTATGTGTGAGCAGGTAATGGCCAAATCCTAAAATGGCTAGTAGTATAATCATGAGCATTGATCTTACCAGGTTTCCTGACTGATTTTTAAGGCTTGGTGCTACTGTTAAGGGAAGTAGTTTTTTATTCATCACGGCAATGGTGAGCAACATCATGAAATTGTTAAAGAATCCGAAGACTATATCATCTATTGTTGCTATTCCCCAAACCGAGACTACGATTACGCTAATAACCAGATAGGCGGGAATAAAGAGTCGGAGAAAAATTGCTTTCAAAGTACCTAAGAGAATTTCCCCTGGCGCCGAAATTGGTGCGGACATATAAAGCCAGCTTGCTTTGTGATCATCGCTATATGGAATTTCGTGAAATGCTACCTGAACGATCATAAATGCGAGATAAATCAAAACGATATAATAATCAGTTTCAGGCAAATGGGTTAGGGTTGTCCAAATGTCTTCATTGCCTCTGACCATAAAGATCAAACCAAAGACCAGTAGGTATCCGAATGAAGGATAAATTTTAAGTTTGATCTTGCGATCCCTTCCCAGAATTAGGTAAATTAATTCAATTGTACTTCTCTGAATAGGATTATTCGAGATCCAACCAGAGACTTTACTAATATAGGTTGGCTTCTCCTGTAGTGTTTTTATGGATTTAATTTCTGTAGCTGCTCCCATGGATGCCAGCTTCTTATTGAAGACAGGAGTAAGATATCGGTTGACAAAATAAAATCCAGCGAGCGGCACACTAACAGCAAGTACAACAAGGATGATATGTTTGATGTCAAGTGCGGTAAGAAGATAGGCTTCCATTGTCCCTGCCATCCACACTGGTGGCAAAAGAAATGACCACCATTCTATTTCAAATTCGAATTCTTCTAAATCAAATCTTCCTAACAAGCGCGGTAGCAATTGATATCCGGCCATGAAAAATATGGCCATTCCAATTTGAAAATAATTGATAATGCTCTTCAGTTTTTCTTCATCGGCAAAGCGAATAATCAAAAGGTATAATGCGTTGGTGATGAGTACAGCCATGAGCACAGAAAGCGCTGTTAAGGGCATGAAAAGAAAAAGTGTAATAAATCCATGCTTCAATAAAATAACGAATGCAGTGGCCGTAGATAACCCAGTCGTTAGCATTGCCAGGTACAGCATGATATGAACAATACGTGCGGTAAACAGGGTTCGTCCATCTACCGGCCTTGGTAATACGATCGTATTGTCACTCGTATCGAGTAAAATTGAGGAAAAGTCAGTGATGAGCGTCATAGCTATCATCACCATGATGTAGGTGAAGAAAAGGATGAATGCTGCTGTCAGCGAAGGAATTGTAAAAAATGCCAGGGATACAAATATTCCGAACAAGCCGTATACCAACAAGGTCATCGCGAAAGTGTTATTTGATTCCTTATCCGATTTTGTGCTATGAGAAAAACCTTGCCGTCTGTTATCCATTGTTAGTTTAATAGCAACAATGGCACGAAGCTGATCATAGTCAACTTTCATGGATTTAAATAACCAGGCAAAAAGATCAAGTAGTTTTAATAGAAATATATTCATCAATTCTCCAGCACATTAATAAAATTTCCTGCTGTTGTAATGTGTTGTTTATTTCCTGTTAACTCAGTAAACAAAGTTTCAAGTGAACCGCTGTGCACCTGTGAGTTCAATTCTTCAAAAGTTCCGTTAGCAATCATTTCTCCTTTATTGATAATAATGATGCGGTCAGATATTTTCTCTACAACATCCATGATGTGCGAACTGTAAAAAATTGTCTTCCCACTATGTTTTAGTTGGATTAGAATTTCTTTAACAAGAATTACAGCATTAGCGTCGAGTCCTGATAATGGCTCATCTAAAAAAAGAAGTGATGGATTATGAATCATACCTGCAATAAGCAAAACTTTTTGGCGCATACCTTTTGAGAATGTAGTCATGCGTGAGTCCATAAAGTTACTGAGTTCAAACAAGGTTAATAACGCTTTGGCTTTCCGGTGAATGGAGTCAGGGTTTATTGCATAGAGTTGACCAATGAAGCCCAGGTACTCCAGGGGAGTTAACGTATCGTACAATGCTGCATTTTCTGGAATGTACCCGATTCTTTTTTTTATTTCAATCGTATCTTTTCTTATATCAAATCCTAGCACGGTTGCTTCTCCTTCAAACTCTTGTAAAATACCGCTTAGGATTTTTATCGTGGTGCTCTTACCCGCTCCGTTGGGACCGATATAGCCAATTATTTCTCCAGGCTTTATCTCAAGATTGATATTATTCAAAACTTTTGTTGAATATGTTTTGGATAAATTCTGCGTACTGATTACTGATGAGAGATCCATGTTTTTAGTTTTATCTCTAGCAGACGATTAAGGATTAAGTAAAATCATTTAATCCTTATAACTGTTTGCTCTAATCTTAAGCTGAATAATGATCATCAATATTAGTAAAAAGTATTTCGTTTACATTTTAGGTTAATGCCTTTTACTTCTTATTAAATTAGTTCAACTTTTTTAAAATTTTTATTGAGTAAGAATTTCTATGGGGATTGTTTAGACAGGGTAATCAGCAACTAAAAAGCGCTTTCCATACGGAGGATTATAGGTTAATGTTTAGTGATTATGACGCTAACTTATTGCTTCTTTATTGGTATAAGATTTTTGATATTAAGTAAGCAATAGAATGCCGCCTGGCTCAGGGATATACCGGGTTGTAAGCAATGAGTGTTGTATAATCTGGCAGCGTTTTAAGGCGAAATCGCCAAAATGACTCTGTAAAAATGTCGTTTTGTCGTCTTATGGCTTTTGGTATATGTCTTGAAAGAGAGAGTGAACGAAGGAGAACATAACATGAAAAGAAATAGCAATTATTTAGATTTAATAACTTCTATTGATGTTCTAAATACGATCAATGGTGGAGTGAGTGAGCCGCAGATGAATTTAAATCATTTTAAGGATTACCGTGAAATTCGTTTAAAAGTTCCTGGCATACAACGTGAGGATGTTCATATAGAAGTTCATAACAATAACTTATCTATATACTACTTCATTAACATAGTGTCTGGAGACAAATTGGTTCAATTGCCTAGGTTTGTATATAATAAAAACGTCCCTTATTTTATTGATATCAACAAGATCAATGCTAGAGTGGAAGAGGATGAGCTGATTGTTAAGCTGCCCTTTAACAGGTTAGCAAATGGATATCATAAAGAGATTAAGGTAAAGGAAAGTTAATCAACGATAGCCTGATAGGTAAGCGCTTTAAATTGATCACCAACATTCCAGTAGGATGTATTGTAAATGTTAGTAAAGATTAAACCAATAAGTTTTTCCTCGGGATCGGCCCAATAGTGTGTATTGAAGGCCCCTCCCCAGGAAAACGATCCTACACTCAGGGGCGACTGATAATCGTTACTTTCACTCTCCAGCCCAAATCCAAGTCCGAATTCATTTTCAGTCCCCATAATTTGGTCGGTGAGCATAAGCTCCACAGTCTTTCGGCCTAATAAGCGTGTGTTGTTAAACTCTCCATTATTTAAAAAGAGTTGCAAAAATTTTGCGTAATCTTCTACTGTTAAACTAAGGCCAGCGCCTCCGGAAAAATATTTCCCGGCAAGGTTTGGATAGTTCGGATCAACATTATCATACGCTTTTGCTTCCATCGTATAACTCACACCATTTTTGTTTTCGTGAAGCGTTACAAGGCGTGCTTGTTTTTCTTTGGGGAGATAAAAGTAAGTATCCTTCATGCCCAACGGATCAAAAATGCGTGTCTTAAGAAACTCACCAAAAGATAATTCTGATAATATTTCAACCAGGTATCCAAGTAGATCTGTGTTTAAGCCGTAAGTCCATTTTTCTCCAGGCTCATGCTTCAAAGGCAATATCCCCAGCACTTTCATTTTATCAGCCAGCACATCTTTGTCATTGCCAATTCCGCTTGGCACTTTAGCTTTGGCATAAATAGCGTTGAAGTCAGCACTTCCAATATAGGCATAGTCAATTCCCGATGTATGTGTTAGCAGTTGCCGGATCGTAATTTCTGCTTTCGCTGGTGCAGTAGTATAGGTGGTGTCAGCGGGATTAAAACTTTTAAGAACTTTTGGTGATTTGAATTCAGGAATATACTTGGAGATTGGGTCATCCAGCAAAAATTTCCCTTCTTCATACGGCATCATAATAGCAAGGCTGGTAATAGCTTTTGACTGAGATGCTATTCGAAAAATATCATTGTTTTTGAGATTCGTTTTTTACTGATGTTACTGTAGCCGTAAGCTTTGTGGTAGGCGATTTTGCCATTTCTGACAATTAATACTACGGCCCCAGGAATCCATTTGTTTTTAATATGCTCTTCGAGCATTTTGTCAATGCGGGCTAGTCTTTCAGTCGACAAGCCCGCATCTTCAGGCTTTGCAGTGGGAGAAAAGTTTTTTACAGATTGACCAAAGATTAAAGCAACTGTTAAACAAATCAACGTTATGCATAAGCAATATTTTTTCATAGCTAAGTTTTATCCAGCTAATCTAAATATTATACTGTTACATGGGACCAGTTTTCGCCCGTTTTTATACGGTGAATCTGCATGTCTGATACTTTAAACTGTTTTGCCAACGCTTTTAATGTAGGCTGGTTTTTAGCTTTCAGTGCACGTTTAATCTGCTTTACTTTAGCAGTATTTAACTTAGGTCCTTCAGCAGGATTCTGACGGCTTAACACGTTAGGGTCCTGAAGAGCATGTTGAATTTGAACTTCCTGCGTTACCCATTTCAGGTTGTCAGCACTATTGTTTTCCTTTTTGTGATCAAGGTGTATCACAAATTTGTGCTTTGGGCTTGATCGTTTCGTGAAGTACTCAGCTACCAAACGGTGCAGGTAGTGGTTTTGGCGATTTGCTTCACGTCCGATAGTTACACTTGGATATCCTTGTGTAAGTCTTGGCCTGAGCATGTAGCCTTCTTCAACTTTTGTTTTAAAACTAACGATGCGACCTTTGTTAGAGATTGCATAGCGTTTTGTTGTTACACCCTTTTTCAGAGCGAGTTCTTTCCAGCGTTCTCCTGCTAGAATTTTAATTGTTTTTGTTTTTGTTGTTGCCATAATTTAAAAAGATAATTGTTCAGCGTATTGGGGAATGAGCGTGTGGAAATGCTTTACAATCTTTTGGTATATACTAAGCTTAGATTGGTTAATGACTTTTCTTCCATCAATCTCTCTTACGGGAGTCAGCTCTCCCATAGTGCCGCAGGCAAACACTTCATCAGCATTATAGAACTCAGTAAGAGAAAGATTTTTTTCTTCGGTATCGATGTTAAGGTCTTTACAGGTTTTAACAACAAGCGCTCTTGTAATACCAGGTAAACATGCATCGGCATAAGGAGTAAATACCCTGCCTTTACTAACCATGAAAACATTTGTATCATTCAATTCAGATACAAATCCTTGATGATCCAGCATGAGGGCGGCATCAACTCCTGCAACATTGGCCTGTATTTTAGCAAGTATGTTATTCAAAAGGTTGTTATGGTGAATTTTAGAGTCTAAAAATTGAGGACTGTTTCTTCTTTGTGATGAGGTGATAACGGTTATTCCGGTTACATTGTTATATACAAGAGGTTTCCACTCTGCAAGCACAATCAAACAACAACCCTTTGTATTAAGACGCGGGTCCATACCTGAGGTTATTTTTTCGCCCCTGGTAAGAGTTAACCTGATATGCGCTTCATCACGCATGCCATTAGCCTCCAGTGTTTCAAAAATCGCTCTTTTTATGTCTGACCGCTTTGGAACGTTCTCAAAAGCCAAGGCATGTGCGGAAGCTTCAAGTCTTTCAAGATGCAGATCAAGACAAAATATTCCCTCTTTATATACCCTTAAACCTTCCCATACTGCGTCACCGCCCTGAACAACGCTATCAAATACGGAAACCTTTGCTTCTTCACGTGGCATTAATTTTCCACCAACATGCACCATTATAGAGGCATTCTTTGGATTAAATTTTTGCAACATATCATCAGGCTCTAAGAGCTATAAATTTATATACGTACTACTTCTTTCTTGGGTGGGCGAATGGGCTGCCGGTAAAGTAAAGACTATTTTGCTTACTGGTCAAGCCTTTAACGAAATAGGTAACAGTTTTTCATAAAAACCCCTAGCCTGAAGGTATAATTCCTGAAGATGTGAAGGTAAGACCCTTGTACTTGTCCTTTGTTTTTCAAAACTACTAGACTGGTGTACATTAGCATACCAATGTGTAGACCATACACCATCATAGGCTTTGGGCCCTGTAGGCCAATGCAGCATACGTTGATCGAACTCGATTGAACACCTTTTGCAAAGCATTTTTAATACTTCTTCCGGATTCTCAAGCAGAAGGCCTGAATCTAATACAACTGGTTGTTTACCTTTATTTGCCAATTCATCAAACAATTGATATTGATATTCTATACCAATATCACGCATCACAGGCTTGTTAATCACTTCAGCATAGCTTGCAATGATCTGATAAGGGTTCCTGATAAGAAAAACGTTAACAGCATCCTTTACCCAGCGGTTATCCAATATTTCGAGGTGATGCGCCATGTTCTTTATAAAAAGTACGGGCTTTGTACTTGTCACCGAAATTAATTTTGCTACTCCTTTTTCAGTAGTGGGCAGGTTGTTGATTACATCTTGTTTCCCAGGATGATCAGCATCTGTTTTAACTAAATAAACGGCATAATAAGGTTCATCTAAAACTGTTGTGTCCTCGCGTTGCGCAAAGGAATACATCAAAGCAGTGGATATATTTCGCGGGCCTGAAATGAGATTAATGCAAACCATGGCCTAGGTGTTATAATCTTTTTTAACCACCAATAAACAATAGTCTTTTTCGATAGGCAGATAACCTTGTTCGTAGCAGAAAAAGTACAATGAGCCCTCTTTTGTTTTATAGGTACTGGTGAAGTAATTAAAGTCGAAACCTTTTGACCTTAATTTCTCTTTGGATACCCTGCTTTTGCCATCGGGGTTGAAATCAAGTAATATCTTTCGGTTCCTTTTCAAGATGCTGTTAACATCTTTAATGTAATGGTTCTCGAGGCTCTTCTGCTTGTTGTTATAGCTTGTGCGACATTGATCTGTACAGAATTTTTTATCTGCTCTTCCTTTGAATGCAGAGCCGCATTCTGTACAAGTTTGGGTTTCCTGTGGAGTCATATATTATCCGTGTATACACGGGTATACACGAATATAAACGAAAGTACCCGTTTTTTATACGACTAACCCACTTTTCATCTCACACCTTTGTATCGTCAGCAAACAATCACTGACGCAAAAGATTCAAAATTATTAACAAATTAAATTTTACAATTATGAAAAGTCTAAGAAACAGCGTGCAACTTATTGGAAGATTAGGAAAAGATCCAGAAGTAAAAAGCTTTAGTAACAGCAAGAAAGCATCTTTTTCAATTGCTACTACCGATTCCTATAAGAATCAAAAAGGCGAAAAAATTGAAGATATACAGTGGCATAACATTGTGATATGGGGCAAGCTTGCAGGTATTGCTGAGAAGTTTTTGAAAAAAGGGCAAGAGGTAGCTGTTGAAGGTAAGTTGATTCATCGCGTTTATGACGCCAACGGTGAAAAGCGTTACATCACTGAAATCAATGTAAATGATTTGGTGATGTTGGGGAGTAAGTAATCTTGCTTCTTAGCAGATAAAAAAGCCTGATCGTTTTGGTCAGGCTTTTTTGTTTTAGAATCTATAATGCAGCTTTAAGCCGAACTGGAACTTTTTAAAATCCTCGGTTAAATAAAATTCAGGAATCAGGCTTAGCTTACTACTACCCATGTCTGTTATCAAAAATAACTTCATTGTCTTTCCCTCAAAGAAATTAAAATCTCCTGCCTTTTGAACTAACAGTCCAGCGCCAAGACCCGTCCAATGAGGTCTTGCACTATCATCACCGAAGTTCTTACTGTAAGAAAGAGATAAAAAGGAGCTGATGTTGCTAATATGTTTACCTTCAATATTTCTATTTGAAAAGTACATTCCGCTGTAAGACAATTCTAATCTATGGTTCGGCCTGTTAAAGCGGTCCGAGAATATCACGCCAAAGGTTCCCGTCAGTTCCGGATATACTGTATTTCTAAGCACGCCCAGTCCCGCACTACTAGCGAGAAACATGACATCTAGTGGTTGATAGAATTTAACTTCATTGAATTCAACCTCTCTGTTCCGCACTATAAACCTTGACTTCACAGATTTCCTTCCGCTGATCGTTGACGTTGATTCAAGCAATTTAGTATGGATTGACTGAAAATCGCTTTGCGTAAGTGTTTCAAGATTTGTTAGCGATTCCGTGTAAACATAAATTTTATGGAGTGGGTCATCAATCGAAATTTCTATACCTGGAGGAAGTAACTGAATTACTTGATCATCTTTCGATAAAACCTGTGTTGTTCCAATTTGATTTGGCTGCACTTCTATTTTTTGAAAAGAATTGCGCCCTACCGAAACGTGTATTTTAGCTGATGCTCCTTTTGAAAAGGCCGCACTTGTTGCTACTTTTTTGGCAATATCCGATAGGACATAACTCAGTTTCGGTACCATTGCAAGCACATGATTAAAATTTCTAGCTTGTAGAACGATCAAAACATTTCTATCGGCAAGCTCAATTCTTACGGAGTCAGGGTATTGATTCACCACACGATGTGCTTCAACGTTTGTATGAGCACCTTTTTCATGGGGAGGATGATATTGTAGTGTCTGGGAAAAAGTAAGACCATAGGTTACCAGGACAGCAAGTGTTGTCAGTAAATATTTCATTTTTATAAGTTATTTAATTCGTGCTACAACGAGTTTCGTATCGCCAATATGGTCAGCAAAGGATTCTTCTTTTTGAATGCGGAAGATCCTGAACTTTATTTTTTGTTTTTTGATTTTTGAGATGGACTGTGTTTCTGTTGGAATAACACCCATGATTGTTTTCACTTTAGTATTCGCAGAAACAACATTTGTATTTTCTGCAAGAATAGAATTCTCAACAACTGTATCCTGAGCTAGAGCAATATTGAACAAAGGTGCTGACGAAATAGAATCGTGAGGTAACACGCTCTTTTTGTTTGCTAATATTTTTCTCGAAAGGGGTCGGACAATGTCTGCTGGCTCTGGGCATACTTTGTATTCTTGCAAAGAAGGGAACACCGTTTCATCAGATTCAAATTGGTTTAACGCTTGATCAACATAAGCAATTCTCGCTTCAAGTGATTGTTGATGGCTTAAATCATTTTTGTATCCAAAGAACATGATTGCCAGGAAAGATGCAGCTATTCCATAATACCAGAGCCTGTTTACTTTCTTTTGATGGACCTCCAATCTCCCCCACACCTCATGTTTTCGCCAATGTATTGGTTGTCCTTCTATCGCCTTTATTTTTTGGCTTATTATTTTTTCAATGTCATGTTCCATAGTGATATCCCTCCTTTGTCAACATTTTTTTGAGAAGTGATTTAGCCTTGAATAATTGTGATCTGGATGTACCGTCAGATATGTTTAGCAGTTGGCTTATCTCCTCATGGCTATAGCCTTCTATTACGCATAAATTAAAAACTGTCCGATAACCCGTTGGCAGTTTGAAAATCATTTGTAGAATATCCTCAGCTTCCAACCTCGACAGATCGCTTAGGTCTGGTTCTGGGGTGATATGATCAAGGTTTTCGTTAAGATTGAAATTGTGATTTTTTCTTAACCACATTAACGCTTCATTAATCACAACTTTTCTTATCCATGCTTCGAAGCTTCCGTTACCCCAATAATTGAAGGTGTTAATAGATTTAAACACCTTATTGAATGCCATCACCAGGATGTCCTGCGCATCTTCTTCATTTTTAACATATCGCATGGAAATGCGAAACATCGAATCCGAAAACTGCAGATAAACCAGCTCCTGCGCCTTTCGCTCGCCATTTTGACATCGTTTGATCAAGTCTTGTTCTTTCAAAAGGTAGTTTTTATTGTTAAATGCACCTGCAGGCGTTAACGTTGCCTGCTATCCCTTGCTGGATGATATTTTTCTTAAATAAGTTTTAATTGGCTTTAGCCGTTAATGATACTAGTTTAAAGGAGATGGGCGTGTAACTTAATATGGTATTTATCTCCTTTACAACTATTTAAACAAACACCATTGTTTGTAATTCGTAAACACGATTATCTTTGAACGCATGACTTTTTTACATCCTTCGTTTCTCTGGGCTCTAGCTGCACTTTCAATACCGATAATTATACACTTATTCAATTTTAGAAGAACAGTTAAGGTATTCTTTTCAAATAATAGGTTTCTGCGGCAGGTTAAAGAAGTAACGTCAGCGAAGCGCAAGCTTAAACACTATCTTATACTTGCTTCGAGGCTGCTCTTCATTCTCTTTCTTGTATTAGCGTTTGCCCAGCCCATCATTCCCTCGCAGGAGCAGCTTGGCAGTGACAGGTCCATTGTGCTTTACATTGATAATTCTCAAAGCATGTCAGCACAAATGCAGGACAAAAGCAAAGGCATGGAAGCAGCTTTGAAGTTTGCCCAAAACATTGTTTCGTTATTTCCTGCCGATACGCGTTATAAGATATTGACAAATGATTTTGCTCCGTTTTCAAACTCTTTTAAAACAAAACCAGAAGCATTGGATATTTTGGCACAAGTCCGATTTTCACCAGTAAGTCGTACCATGCAGGAGATCAACGAGCGGTTAAGTCAGGAGGGAAACCGTGCGAAAGATGTTTTCTGGATTTCTGATTTCCAAAAATCTACCGCTGGAAAAATACCCAGTACGTGGGATTCTGTTAATCAATGGCATCTCGTACCGATAAGTTTTCCATCCGCTGAAAATGTTTTTGTTGACACTGCGTACTTACAAAATCCATTTGCAGCCCGAGGGGAAAAAAATGTCCTTACGATAAAATTAAGAAATGATGGAGCGGCCGAAGCTGATCAGTTAAATGTAAAATTTACGATAAATGGAATTCAAGCTGGCACTACAGTGATTGATATCCCTGCAAAAGGCACGGCAGAGACTAGTTTTGATCTTGCTACGGGTCTTGCAGGATTAAATGAAGGTACGATTACATTCAATGACTTCCCGGTTAGTTTCGATAATGAATTTTTTCTCGCCTTAAATTTTACAGACAAGATTAATATTGTTGAAATAAAATCAACGAGTGCTGTTACACCTGTTGAAAAGGTTTTCGGGAATAGTCAGATTTTTAATTTTAAAAGTTACGCGGTCAGCAATTTCAACTATAGTTTGCTTCAGCAGGCAGAATTGGTAGTTGTGAATGGGTTAAATAGAATTGACCAGTCTCTTAGCCTTTCTTTGAGAAATTACCTCGGGCCAACAGCAGGTACGTTACTGCTCATTCCGGGTGCGGCACCAGACGTTGCTTCATACCAGCAATTCACAGGACTACAAGGGCTGCAGTTTACGGCTGGAAACCAATTGACTGAACTGAGCAAACCTGATTTTAATAATCCTTTTTTTGAAAATGTGTTTGAAGAAAGGTCCTTATCACTGGCCATGCCACGATCAGCAAAATTTATGCAGTGGGGAAGCGACCGGTCTGCTATTCTTCAGTTTAAAGATGATCAACCCTTTTTGTCGCGCATCAATCAGGTAGGTAAATTATATTTGTTAGCAAGCCCTTTACAACCAACATTTACTGACTTTTACAATCATGCACTTTTTGTACCAGTAATGTATCGCATTGCAGCAAGCGGTAAAAAAACCGATTCAAGGTTATACTATACTTTATCTGAAAACTTCATTCAACTCGCGTTGGATAGTGCACTAGGAGAGGAGCCACTTAAGCTTACGGGCCAACAGGAAATCCTTCCCGCACAACGGAAAGTAAACAATCAAATTTTTCTTGAGATCCCTAAATTTTCAATTCATCAGGGTTTTTATAATGTGGTCGCAAAGCGCGATACTCTCAATAAAATCGCTTTTAATCTTAATAAAGCTGAGTCACTATTAGATCAGTACAAGGGAAATGAAATTAAAAATCAAATGGGAAACGGCCGCAATATTACTATCTTCGAGGCCGAATCTGCTGAGGCATTTACAGATCAGATCAAGGCGAGATATCTGGGCAAAGCTTTGTGGAAGTATGCCGTTATCCTGTCATTGATCTTCTTGCTGGCGGAGGTTCTGCTGATCCGGTTTTTAAAATAAATTTGATGAAGATATTAATTCAATCACCAGAGATAATTGATCCTAACTCTCCATTTCATCAAAAAGTAAAAAATGTATTAATCAACAACGGCAAAATTGTTGAGATCGGAGATAAAAATTTTTCTGCTGATAAGGTGATTAAGGCTGATGGAATGATACTTTCCATTGGATGGTTTGATCTCGGTACTTTTGTAGGAGATCCAGGGCTGGAACATAAAGAAGACCTTGACTCGGTTGCTAAAACAGCGCTGTCAGGTGGCTTCACTGAAATTGCAGTTCTTCCCAATACCCATCCGTCTATACAGACAAAGAATGAAGTAAGTTACATCACCAGAAATAACGACAATCGTTTACTACAGATCCATGCATTGGCATCTGTTACAAAAAATAACAAGGGTGACGAACTCACTGAAATGATTGATCTTCACTCAGCAGGAGCAATTGGTTTTACGGATGGACTTAAACCGTTGTGGCATACTGATATTCTGCTGAAATCTTTACAGTATCTTCAGAAGTTCAACGGTGTGCTTATTGATCACCCGGAAGATACCTGGCTGAACTTGTTTGGCCAAATGCACGAAGGACTAAACAGCACCCGGCTTGGTTTAAAAGGGCTACCAAGAATTGCAGAGGAAATTTCGGTTTCAAAACATATTGAACTACTGAATTATGCAGGAGGACGCCTTCACCTTAGCCGTATATCCACGGGCAAGTCGCTTGATCTTATCAAGGCCGCAAAGCGGAAAATGAAATTAAGCTGTGACATTACTTCCTATCAACCCCTGTTAGATGATTCCTCACTAATAGATTTTGATACAAACTTCAAGGTAAATCCGCCTTTACGGGAGAAAGCAGACAACGAAGCACTAGTGCGGGCGCTAAGAGATGGAACTATTGATGTTATCTGTTCAGGACATTTGCCGGGCGACGAAGAAAGCAAAAATGTAGAGTTTGATCTTGCTGATTTTGGTATGATAAATCTGCAAACTTTTGGCACTAATTTAACAGGCCTTTCAAAGTTTGTTGCATGGGATGTATTGATTGAGAAAATTACAGCTGGCCCAAGGAATGTGCTCCAACTCGAAGTGCCAAAAATCCAGGAAGAGGAGAAGGCCAATCTTACACTCTTTGATCCAAACCGTAAATGGACTTTGGATGATAAAACAAATTGTTCAAGGTCGAAGAATTCCCCATGGTTTGGTAAAGAAGTGACGGGCAAAGCTATTGCTGTGTTTAATAATAACCGACATTGGATAGATCATAATTGAAATGAAGCCATTAGTTAAAGTGCCGTTGACTTATGGGGCCGTTGCCGGATTTCTTGGCGGCTTGCTGGTCATTGGCTTGTTCTACATCAAACCCCATCCTTTTCTAATTCCCGTTTACTTCGATTATAGAATATTTATTTTCGCTGTCTTCTTATTCTTTACCTTGAAGGAATTGCGGGAAGTACATTATAGCGGTATCTTTTACTTTTGGCAAGGGCTTATCTCCTCACTGATCTTCGTGTGGGTGTTTGCACTTATTGCCTCTTCCGTGATTTGGATGTTTTCACTGATTGTTCCTGAATTCGTCCAATCTTATGTTAGATTCTCCATTCAGCAACTGAAGGGAATGCCGCAGGATATTATAGAAAAAGTAGGAAAAGAGGTGTATGATCGTAATTTAGAGTTGCTTCCTTCGACAAATGGGTTCGATCTGGCTTTGCTTTATTTTGGACAAAGTTTTTTGATCGGATTATTTATCAGTATTATTTTATCAGTAATCTTTAGACGTCAACCTAAAACCTAATTTTATGGAAGAAAATGTTTCAAAACCAGTCACTGTTCGTTCAATCGGCTTAAAGTACGGTGTTATTTCAGCACTTGTCTCAATCTTGTTTTTTCTGGTCCTTGTGCTATCAAATCAAAATGCGTTTGACAATAAGTGGAGTTGGGTTGGGTTAGTATTCTCAATTGTAATATTGGTTCTTGCACAGAAAAACTTCAAAGAAAGTGGTGATGGATTTATGTCTTACGGTCAAGGTGTCGGCATCTCTTTTTGGATGGCGCTCATCTCTACGCTCGCAGGTCTTATCTTCACATATGTCTATGCAAATGTTATAGATCCTACAGTGATGGATATGTTTTATAACAAGCAAATGGAAGACATGGAAGCTAACAATATGCCGCAAGAGCAAATTGATATGGCAGTAAAATGGACCAAAATGTTGTTCTGGCCAATCTATATTTTTATGGGATTGTTCTTCGGTGTATTGGTAGGCGTAATTGTTACTATCTTTACACACAAGAAAAGTCCAGAAACAGCCTTTTAATGATTACTCAAATATCAGTAATAATTCCAGCGCAAGACGAAGAGGAATCACTACCTGAATTATGTCAATGGATAAGCCGTGTAATGCAAACGCACGGCTTTTCTTATGAAGTTATTATCATTGATGATGGCAGCAGTGACAGTACGTGGAGCAAGATCTGTGAGATTAGTACATTAGACAACCGATTTAAAGGCATTCGGTTCAACCGGAACTTTGGAAAATCGGCCGCTCTTCAAACAGGTTTCCGAGCGTGTAAAGGCCAGGTTGTAATTACAATGGATGCTGACCTGCAGGACAGCCCGGAAGAAATCCCTGAGTTGTATGACCTTATCAAGAACAAAGGATATCATTTAGTTTCAGGATGGAAGAAGAAAAGGTACGATCCCATTTCTAAAACTATTCCATCAAAATTTTTCAACTACATTACCAGTAAACTTTCTGGTATAGACTTGCACGACTTCAACTGTGGCTTGAAAGCATACCAATCTATTGTTGTTAAAAATATTACAGTGTATGGTGAGATGCATCGCTACATACCATTGATTGCGAAGTGGGCAGGCTTTAAAAAGATTACAGAGAAGGTTGTTGTGCATCGTGAAAGGAAATACGGCCGAACAAAGTTTGGATTGGAAAGATTTATTAACGGCTTCCTTGATCTATTGTCCATAACTTTTGTAAGCAGGTTTCGACAAAAACCAATGCATTTTTTTGGAACATTTGGAACGCTCTCTTTTTTAATTGGTTTCCTTTTTACGGCAAAATTATTTTGGGATAAGATCGACTCCCTATTCCTTTCACGGACCCCAATGAAACGTGATATCACCGAGCAACCTTTATTTTATCTCGCCCTCGTGGCGGTTATTATTGGAGTACAGCTTTTTGTAACCGGATTTCTAGCAGAGATGTTTGCTATGCAATCGCTCTCTAAACGCGATTATCTTATTATTGATAGCGTTGGCTTAGAAGACGATGCATCTAAAAAACATCAAGCTATTAATCAATAGTTTTGTTCGGGATTGTTTGGTACTAATTGATAAATGTTGAATGCTCCGAAATACAGTATAGTAATTCCGGTCTATAATAGACCGGATGAACTCAATGAATTACTCTTCAGTCTTACTAACCAATCCTTTAATGATTTTGAAGTCATTGTTGTGGAGGATGGATCTTCAATCAAATGTGACGATGTCGTTAAAAGTTATCTGGATACACTGAGTGTTTTATATCTGTATAAACAGAACGAAGGACCTGGTCCTGCCCGTAATTTCGGTTATCGTCACGCGAAAGGTCAATACCTTGTAGTCTTTGATTCAGATTGTATTATACCTTCTTCTTATTTTGATGCTGTAGAAAAATCTTTGGCCTTACATCAGTATGATGCGTGGGGAGGCCCTGATCGTGCACATGAAAACTTCACGTTAGTGCAACGTGCAATGGGTTACACGATGTCATCCGTGCTCACAACGGGAGGAATACGTGGAGGCAAAAAAAGAGTCGGGTGGTTTCAGCCTAGAAGCTTTAACATGGGTATTTCAAGGACCGTGTATGATCAAACCGGAGGATTCAAGTTCGATCGTTTTGCGGAAGACATTGAATTTAGTATCCGAATGAAAATGGCTGGATTCAAAGTCGGACTAATAGAAGATGCGTATGTTTTTCATAAACGTAGAACAACGTTCTTACAATTCTTTAAGCAGGTCTTTAATTTTGGTAAGGGAAGGGCACTGATTGGCAGAATTTATCCTAATGAAATAAAACTCACACATTGGTTTCCTACAGTTTTTACTTTTACAATTCTTTTCCTATTTGCTTCTGTGCTAATCCATAAAATGATGTTTGGTGTTGGGTTATTTTTTTTTGCTCTTTACTTATTTGCTATTTTCATTCATTCATTATTAGCGAATAGAAATTTTTTCGTGGCAATACTCTCAGTGCCCTCTGCCTTGTTTCAATTAGTAGGTTATGGCTCTGGTTTTTTTAAAGAACGTGTTAAATCTTACTTCAGAGATTAACAGGCTCTAAGATCAAAAGGCTTATCAGGTTGTGAATCTGATTTTTTTTAAGCAATTTTGTTTGAAACCAAGCCTATCCTTACATGAAGAACCTATACCACTTCAGTTCTTTAATGGTCTTAATGTGCCTATTCCAAGCCGCACATTCCCAACATTCAAAAGAGCTTTCTCCCGGTTATTATGTGGTAGTAAGTGCCTACGCTCCCGGTCGGGAAAATGTCGCGCAGAATTATATTGAACTATTGAACAGACGTGGTGTTGAAGCACATTATGGATTTAATTCAACACGAAGTTTTTACTTTGTATATGTCGATTATCTTACTGACCTGAAATCATCGTTGAAAGTGATGGAAGCTACTCGCAAGCAGGACGAGTTTTCGAGAGCATGGGTTAGGGTAATCCCTGGAGATATCGGAGCGGTTTCACCAACTATGGAAACAAAACCTTTGGTTGCTGTTGAAGAGAAAAAGGAATCTATTCTACCTAAAGTGAAAAGTGAAGAGGCAATAGCAAATGCTAACCCTTCCCAACAACCGAATAAAGTTGATGTTGTTCAAACGCAAGCCGAAACACAACCAGCACTTGTTATTACTGCACAAGATCCCGAAATTTCTGATAATGCTGAAATCATACAACATGACGTGATGACCTTGGGAAACACTGAAGTATTTCTGAGTTTGTTCAATGGACGTAATAATAGAATTGTTGAAGGAACAGTAAAGGTTGTTGATACTGAAAAATCTAAACTTTTACAGGAAGTGAAGGGTAATGACTACTTGTACTTGCCCGATCCAAGGAATAAGACGGGTGAATTAACACTTATTTGTGAGGCATTTGGCTATCGTAAAATTCAACAACAAATAAATTACCCGGTTCCACTGGCGGATACAGTAAAAGATTATGTAGACCTAATGGGTACAACGTTGATTATAAACTTCGATTTAGTTCGTTATCATAAGGGCGATATCGGAACATTATATCACGTTTATTTTTACAATGATGCTGCGTTAATGCTGCCTGAATCTAAGTACGAACTGAATAGTTTGCTCCAGATGATGCAAGAAAATCAAGCTTATAAAATTCGATTGCACGGTCACACGAATGGCAATTACCATGGAAGAATTATACTCATGGGAGAAAGTAAGAATTTCTTCTCTTTAGATGGTTCTAAAAATTCTGTTGGGTCAGCAAAAGATCTGTCATTGCAGCGTGCTGAAACGATTAAGAATTATCTTGTAGCCAATGGAATCGCAGCTGATCGTATTGAATTAAAATCGTGGGGAGGGAAGAAGCCACTCTATGATAAGCACGGTGCGAATGCGAAAAGAAATGTTCGTGTAGAAGTAGAGATATTAGAAGAGTAGTTGATTGTATTTCAAATTCTGCAGTAAAATTTAACTATAGCATACTGTTCTTACATGTTGGGGTAGCGAAGTATATCTTGGTATCTTCGAATGAGTTATGAATACAAATAAGGCCGGAAACTCTCCAAAGAAAATAGTCAATCCTAAGTTCTATTTTATTGCAGCACTATCTTCTTTGGGGGCAATGGGATTGTTCTGGTCTCTTGATGATTCCCTTATTTATATTTTTCTAGGCACCACTGTTTACTTTTTCTTCCTGGTTTACTGGAATAGGGAAAGGGATAGTTGGCAACAGGAGAAAACTTATAAAGGTGGCAGGGCCAACAACTTTTGGAAAGGAATTTTTAATAAGAAATCACACTCTCCGTATCGTCCAGAAGCTCAATCTAGAACACAAGGAGATTCAAAGATTATCGTTGGAGTGGTTTTATTTGTTTTCTTTTCCTTCTTTATCATCGTTATAGCAGTGTTAGTTTTTTCTGAAGATGATGTAACTGACGAAACTCCCTATTACGATGTTGCGGAAAATTACCGATATGGCGCACAATATGACTCAGCAATACTTTTTTATCGCAAGGCTTTAAATGTAGATGAAAATCATGCGGATGCACTTGTTGGATATGGCAATTCGATGCTCGGACTTAATAATTATGATTCTGCGAAATACTACATTAACAAAGTTCTTCAGCAAGATCCAGAGAATGAATATGCACATTATAGCAAAGGGCTTGTTCATTATTATGAAAAGGATTTTCCAACATCTTTATCCGAATCACTCGCAGCAATCCGGATCAACCCGCAATACTATGACGCAATCCTATTAGCCGGCGATAATTATTATTCGCAAAACAAATATGATTCGGCAATCCAGCACTATGAAACCGCCTATAAAAACGGTTCAAGAAGTGCAGAACTCTGTCACATTATGGCGTACATCTACGATAGCCATAATAAGACTGATCAAGCAATTCGTTTGTATAAAGAAACTTTGGAGTACGATACGTCCCGAAAAGAAGTATACTTTCGCCTTGGAGAAATGCTTCCTGGAAAAGAAGGAGAAATATACCGCAACCAGGCGGAGCAAATGAATTCCACGGATTAGTGTTTCAGTACATCCTGATATTCTTTCACACGATCAAAAACCGATTTCGCGAAACTGCATTTCGGAATTATTTTAATATTCTTTTCTCTTGCATATGAAACTGCAGCTGAAACTAATTGTTTGCCTGCACCCTTTCCCTGAAGCTTATCCGAAACTTCTGTATGCTCAATAACAATTGTATCATTACCTTCTTTCGCGTAAGCTAGTTCACCTAACTTCTCGCCATCTGTTTCTATAAAGAAAACTCCTATTGAAGGAAAATCTTTGTGTTTTATTTCCATGATATAAATAAAAAAAGTGACTAACCAAATTAGCTACTTTATATAGAACTACAGCCCCTTAATTAATTTAACACGTGAACATCTTCAAACACCGGGTAATCAGTATAGCCAGTTGCACCAGGTGTATAGAATAAATCAAATTTTAATTGATTCAACGGCAACTTGTTTTTATACCGCTCTACAAGATCAGGATTGCTGATGAAGGGACGGCCAAACGCAATTAAATCTGCATTGCCTTTCTCAAGTTCCTTCTCCCCAGATACGGAATCAAAACCACCTGAAAGAATAATTGTATTTTGAAAAATCTGCCTTAATGATTTGGCAAGATTGTGTGCCTCTCCCTTTGTTGAGGGGTCGGTAATATGCAGATATGCGATATCCAATCCATGTAATTGTTCTGCAATGTATTGGTATGTATTGTCAACTTCCGGATAAGCAGGCGTTTCATTGAAAGTGCTATACGGTGAAACGCGCACACCGACTCTATCCTTGCCAATTGTATTCGCGATGCGAGTAGTTATTTCTAATAAAAACTTTGCGCGTTTTTCAATCGATCCACCGTATTCATCGGTACGTCTGTTGGTATTCGCGTTAATAAACTGCTTCACAAGGTATCCATTAGCGCCGTGTATTTCTACACCGTCAAACCCAGCACGAATAGCGTTTTTAGCAGCAACCACATGTTCTTCTATTGTTAGCTCAATGTCTTCAATAGTCATTTCATTTGCTTTTGGAAGATCGAGTAATCCTTTATCATCTACCCACATTTTCGTTGTCTCTAATTGTAGGGATGAAGGTGCCAATACTTTGCCTCCTGCTGGCAGATTCAAAGGATGTGTCACTCTTCCAGTGTGCATGAGTTGAATAAATATTTTCCCATTTTTTTTATGCACTGCGTTAGTCACTTGTTTCCACGCTTTAACCTGTGCATCTGAATATATTCCTGGAATGCGTGCATAACCAAGTCCGTTGATAGAAGGAGATGTTCCTTCTGTAATGATTAATCCAGCATTCGAGCGCTGCGCATAGTATTCAGCCATTAATTCATTTGGAAGATTATGAATAGCCCGGCTACGCGTCATGGGAGCCATCACAATTCTATTTGATAGCGTTAAAGATCCAAGTGTGTGCGTTGAAAATAGTTTACTCATAAAGGGTTTGATTAATAGTATTTAAACATTTATATATTTACAAGTTTCGATGTATTAAATACAAAAAAAAGACGTTAATCGTTCTTTAATTTTTCAAGAAAGTTTAGATAATGATCTAACACATTGATGTTCAAGGTGTATTTTAGATTTCTTCCTTCTTTTTCGGCATCAATGAGCCCGGCTTCTGTAAGGATTTTTACATGGTGAGATATAGAAGGCTGAGCAAGGTCAACGATATCTTGTATTTCTGAACAGGGCGCGCAACCACCTTTTTTAGTAATATGAAGTAGGATATTGAGTCGGTTTTTATCTCCAAGAGCCTTAGAAACTTTTTCAATAAGCTTTAGATCCAAATTTTTAACTGCAGCCATAACGAATTCAATTTATACATTCAAAAGGAATTGCAAGTTACAAAAGTTCAATTACTAAAACTTTTGGTTCTTCTCTGCAGACCTAAAACTGTCATCAAGATAAACAAAATAAGCACGAGCGCTAAACCAATTCTAAGGCTATAAACATCTGCAATAAATCCAATGATAGGAGGGCCAAACAGGAAACCTGAATATCCAACAGTTGTAACCATAGCGAGGCCTACACCTGATGGTAATCCTTTCTCATTACCCGCAATGGAATAGGTGATAGGCACTATCGTCGAGAGACCAAGACCTACCAGGAAGAAACCTGTGATAGAAATATAAGGCGAAGGAAAAACAAGTGAAAGAATTAAACCGGCAGATGAAATTATTCCGCCGAAAACGATAAGCTTGCTATCGCCATAGCGTGACCTCACTTTGTCACCAAATATTCTGCCTAAAGTCATTGCCATAGCAAATCCTGATAAAGCAATGGGTGCAATTGTTTTCGAAGCGTTAGCAACGTTCTCCATATAATTAACTGTCCAGTCCGCCATTGCACCTTCACCCATCATACAACAAAAGGCTATAATCCCGATACTAATCAACGCCTGGTTGGGGAATCTAAACAATGGTCCTTCCTGAACAATTGATTTGTCTGGCTTGTCATGGATTAAATTGCGACTAACCCAGACCGCAGCAATTAGCGATACAATAACAATGCTGATAAAATGAATGGAGAGGTCAGCATTAAGATCTGCAAACAGCGCTCCGCACCACGCGCCTAACGCCATGCCTATACTAAAGAAAGCATGAAAGGAAGTCATGATGGGTTTTTTATATTGTTGTTCCACCATTACTGCCTGAGCATTCATGGCGACATCAAGCATTCCAGTAACAATTCCTATAACCAGATAGAGAACAATTAATGAAGTGATATTCCCCAAGAAAGGGATAAGCGGTACAAATAGGCAGTAACCGATGACAGAGAATACAGTTATTCTTCTACTGCCATTTTTTATAATTGCCCATCCTGTAAAAGGCATTGCAGCAACAGCTCCTAAAGACATTGATAAAAGTACGATACCGATGGTTCCATTATCAGCATCATATTGTTCCTGGATCCTAGGAATGCGTGACACCCAGTTGGCATAAATAAATCCATTCAGGAAAAACGCAATTTTAACAGCGATGCGATGTGTTAGCACAAGTCAAATGTATAAATCTTTACAATTAATTGTCAAAACGTTTGACATAGAATGTTGTGCTGCTGCTGCCAGGAATGCCATTGTTGGTGATACCTTGAATGTCGATAACGTAATTACCCTCTAGGTCAGATGTAAAGAATTCAATCTGAGTAGCTCCTTGGTCATCGGTAATAACTTGAGGGGACCAGTACAACAACGTCCTATGATCGGGTGTTCTGTCCAGGCGTTGCTTTTGGTTTTCGTACTGCGGACTATAAAACTCTCTAGCCAGTTGAAGGCCTTCATAATCAATTTTCAATGTGGATGGATCAAGTTGAAATCCTGCAAGATCTCCTGCATAAGTAGAATAACTTACTATTCCCTGCATGGTAACGGGTCCTAAGTAGTAGGGGCGTGTTACAACTTCAAGTTTCCTGATTTTTCTTGGATCAAAATTCATAATGTCATCGGCATCAAAAAGAGGTACGCCATCTAACAAAATCATTGGATCGCTTCTCATTGCAGTTTCATGCACCTCATCTATTACAATAAAGTTGAATCCATCCCTTCGTTTTCTAACTAACACACCCGGCACATATTCACGCATTACTTCTTCCATTACTGGAAACCTGATGAACTCATCAAGGTAGTATGTCTCGTTTGCCTTACCATAAAAAGCTGCGCTGTCAAAAGCAGGCCTAATATAATGCTCTCTATTCTTCTCATCATAAATATCCTGCACCTGCATAGCGATGCTTCTGGTAAGAATTGCTTCTGCTGACTTTTCTGAAAGCGTAAGTGGAGAAGGTTTGTAAGGCGTATAGCTTTTTGAAAATGGACTTGAAATGTCGATTGTATGCGTGCTATCATTTGCAGACCTCACAATAATTTGACGTACTCCCCAAAAGTCAAGTGCTTCAAATTTAACATGCCCATTAGCATCACTTAAAGATGGATACAGTCTAATTACTTTATCTGGAGATGACAAATAGACAAGACTTCCTTGCACGGGTTTTCCATTACTATCCTTAACAACACCAGTAATTAGGTGTCCACGATACTCGGGAGCAATTCTTCTTGCCTTATTTTCTTTGAGGATGTTATTCCAATTAAATCTTCTCCATCCATGTGTTAACATAAGGACATCCATTGCATCGCTGGCGATACTGTTTTTACTAAAGTAAAATTCAGGATTTTCAATGTGGCCTTTCAAGTCCGACTCCAGGATCAAATAGTTGTAGATATTATCGCGACGCGGTCCTGCCAGCGAGTCAGCCTTATATACTGAAACGGAAAAGTTACCAGGAACTTTCTGACTATTGTTCGCGGAAAGGATATTCATTAATACTTTCCTTCTTATTCCATATTGTTGTTGCTCCGTTTGAATTTTAATGTCTAACTGATCTTTCGGGTACTTAAAATATAAACGTTCTGCTATTGGGTTTAAGTTTTCATCAAACAAAGTGAAATGATTTATTCCATCTCTAAGTTTTTCTTTTAATACTTGAAAGTTTAATGTTTTGCCATACGCGACTTTAACTTCTGCATGAACAACGCTTTGTCTGCCGTGAACAAATAGATATACGGGAGAAGGGTCTTGGTCAGCAATACGGTTTACAACCTGGACATTTACAAAGGTCTCTGTGCTGTCTTTCAAGGCAAGTGTAAAACCAAAATCAGGCGCAGCTGGTAATTCTTTTCCTACGATTTTATTTTTGTTTTCAATAGCAAGCCTGTAAACGATGTCTTGCTGGGGCGTCAAATAGAAATATCCCATACCATTATGGGTTGTGCTAATAGCGCAAATTGTATCGTTGTGATTTGTGATTACTGATCCCAAACAATTAATCCCGTTGCCACTTGCATCTGTTACCTTAAAGGCAACTTTACTTTTTACTCCAGATAATAGATTTCCTCCTTCAGGAAAAATATCAATCAGAATCTGATTGTTGACCTGTGTTTTGTCAGCATCTTTCTTAACAAATGGATTTATGATTGTTAATTGAGAAGTATAGTAGTAATCAGGGTCAAAATTCGTCATCCATTTGGTATAGCCCCGTACTATATAATTTGCTGAAGCCAAGGAGGCCGGAATAAATATGGAACCGCTTCCAAATCCATTTTCCAGCGCAACTTTTGCCTGCATCACCGTAGCATTACTTTGATCAAGGATATCTACATAAGCAACTTTACTAATGTTTAAAGGTTTATGCAACGCACCTTCTACTGCATACACTTTAAAATTCATTATTTCTCCTGTGACGTAAAAAGTTCTATCGGTATGAAGATATATTTTCTCCTGTAGCGCCCATTTTCTGTGCTGGTCGAATTTGAGTGTAAGGGTATCAAGCTGTTTCTCCTGTCCAAATGAAATCATTGGGCATAGCAGCATCAAAAGGAAAACCGAAACGTTAGTGCAAATTTTCATGTTCTAAATTTTACTCCCAGAAGTCTGGTCTTGTAGTTACGCCCTTTCCTAATTGTCTACAATCAATACAAACAGATTCGGCAGTGAGGTAACCTATAATGGGAAAAGGAAAAAACATTCCATTGATTGGACTTATTAAGGCATCTGGATTGGACACCTGAGGAATCTTATCATTGAGGATTGTATCTGGCAAGCAATAGGGGTATCTGTAAGCAGCGAAATTAAGTGGAAGATCCTTAGGGGTAATATAGATTCTCTTTTCGCTTATTGTTCCGCCACTGAAAAATCCAATAACCGGCTCATCAGGATTTGTGACACAACGAAGATTGCCAGTGACTTCAGAAGGTAACGGATCAAAGAGTCCGCCCAGGCTTTCCGTTGTTTTTTGAACATTTAACCAATAATTGTAAGCCTCTTCTGTTAGCGCTTGTTGCTGCACAAGAATACTATATTTTTTTGATATGGAGAGAGACCCTCTATTAATCGATAAGAGTTGAAAATCGTCTACAACATCTTCACTTAAATGTGTTGTCGATGCAAGTAAAATGCGCCTGAGGGATTGGGTTCTCCAACATTGGTAAATTTGTTCACTTTCTGGGCGGATTACTGGGGATCCACCTTTAATTACATAAGAAGAATAGTAAGGCGTTGTATATTCAAAGGTTTCGGTATAGTTCCATCTGTAATACCTGGAGTTGTTTGTTATATCGCGGGTACTAACATTAATTTTAAGTTGGTCATCTTCTACAACATAGCCCACTTCATCAATAGGAGGGGACTGTTTCAGCGGTATCCATTCCGACTGATATTCCTGCAGTGCTACTTTAATTGACAGCTTGTATTTCTTCGCGGGATTAATGATTAAATTATCCGATTCATATAAACCATTAGCGGTATGCGGAAGAAAAGTAACTGCACCTTCTTCCTCTTCAATTGCCACCACGGCACTTTGTTCAGAAGATGGTTGGTCGCTTGAGCCCAGTGAAATGGCACGCGATAGTGCTACTTTAACTTTGCCACTGGTCTGCAGAAAGCCATCAACTACCAAATAATTAGCATCTGTGGTTGTAGTTGGGGCATCATAAGGTTCAACGCAGCTACTAATAATTAAAATCAAAAGCAGTATTCTTAAAAATATATGTCGATGGAATACCATGTTGACTAGAATTTAAAATTATAAGTAATCGTTGGAATAGGCTGTGCAAACACAGAGAGTTTGTATCCTTTTACCTGGCCGTTTTCCGAAGTATAAAACACTGAGTAAGCATTTTTTCTACCAGTAAGATTATAAACTGCAATGGTCCATGAAGAATGTGCAAGTTTCTTGATCTTATGATTGCCTTCGATGTTTATGGAGATATCGCTTCTGAAGTAATCAGGGATTCGATACTCGTTTCTGTCTGAATAAAAGATCCTGTTAATGCCATCAACCTGGTATTTAACGATGGGCAATGTTATTGGTCTCCCAGTGCTGTAAACAAGATTGAGGGAAAAATTAAACCTTCTGCTGAATTTATAGTTACCAATAAAATTTACGGCATGTGGTTTATCGAAATTGCTTGGATAAGATTTGCCACGATTTACAGTTTCGCTCGAGAAGTTGCCTTTTGTTTTAAGGAACGATCTTGAGTAGGCGTAACTGATCCACCCATTAAGTTTTCCTGCATTTTTCTTAACAAGGAATTCAAGACCATATGCTTCGCCTTTTGCATCGAGGATATCTGTTTCAATATGGTGATTCAATAAAAGAACACCTCCATTTTTATAATCAATGGTATTGGTCATTATTTTATAATAACCTTCAAGCGATGTTTCAATCAAATTCTTTCCCTTTATGTTTTTATAAAGACCTAAAGAGACCTGGTCGCCTACTTGTGGTTTAATATAACGATCGCTCAGCTTCCAAATATCCGTAGGAGTTATCGCTGTAGTATTGGACAGCATTTGTATGTATTGCCGCATGCGGTTATAACTTGCTTTAACCGAGAAGTTTTCATTAATGGAATAGCGTAACGCAACACGTGGCTCGGCTCCATTGTAATTCGCAATTGACTTGCCTTGAGTGTAACTTAGCGTATCTATGATATTATTAGTCTCGCGTGGAGCATCGGTGGCATAACGGTAAATTTCTTTCGGCCCGAGATATTGATAGAAGGAATAACGCAGCCCGAGATACAATGATAATTTAGGATTCAACTCAATGTTGTCGCTTAAGTACAAGGCACTCTCCAAACCTTGTTCATCCGCTACTACATTCTTGGCAACCAAAGATTCCGCTCCTTTAGGATTCAAGGTGCCAGGAGAAAGATTGTATCGGGTAGTGCTTACTCCACCATCAATGGTATGTCTTGAACTTAAAAAGTAGCTAAAGTCGGCTTTGCCATTCCATTGGTCAATGTTAAAATCCATGGCAAATGCATTCACCGGATTTTTATCAGCAGCCATCGTATAGCTGTAATTACTATAGGCGCCTGTAAAAACGCCAATAAATTTGTTGTTGAAAATATGCTTCCATTTTAATGAGGCGTTTCTATCGCTGTAACTGTAAGTAGTGTCGTTGTTGATATTAAACTTGTCTTTGCTGAGGTAAGTAGAAAAGTAAAGATTGTCTTTGTCATTAATTTTATGCGTAATGCCTGCAGTGATGTCGTAGAAGGAAGCTTTGCTATCTTTCAAATTCTCATCATTGAGTTGCCTTAAAATCCAGTTTGAATAGGTAGAACGGCCTCCGAATACAAATGACGTTTTATCTTTTATTATTGGACCTTCTAAACTTATTCTTCCGGTAATCGGACTTATCCCTCCTGATCCTGATAATTTTTTTGCGTTTCCTTCTCTTGTGCGTACATCCAATACGGACGAAAGCCTGCCGCCATACTCAGCCTTGATGCCACTTTTATAAAGCTCTACGCTTTTTAGGATATCGGGATTGAAGGTGGAAAAGAATCCAAATAAGTGTGATGGGTTATAGACCACTGCATCGTTCAGTAATATCAGGTTTTGATTCGTTGCACCACCTCTCACATTGAGTCCTACGGTACCTTCACCAACACTTTGTACCCCAGGTAAAGTAAGAACAACTTTCATGACATCCGTTTCTCCTAACGCAAGGGGTATTTGCCTCATCGTTTGAATATCCAGTTTCTCCGTTCCCATCTGCACACTTGAAACTCTGGCGTCCTGTTGGGACTCTACAACAACTTCTTTGAGCGGAGTCACATCCTGATCAATTTCAATATCCAACTTACCGCTGGAATATAACATGATCTGGCGTTGCGTACTTTTCATTCCAATGCTTTTGATCTTAAGCTCATGTCTTCCTTTTGGAACTGTAATAGAATAATAGCCAAATTGATCAGTAGCACCACCAGTGGAAGTTTTTTCTATATAGATGGTAGCACCCAATACAGGCTCACCGGTTGCAGCATCCCTGATGCTTCCGGCAAGTGTTGCCGTGCCCTGCTGATTCGTGTTTTTATCACCAATGGAGAATAATTTTGTTTCGGCAATCTTTTGTTTCCGCTCTCGTTTTTCATATTCAGAGTAGTCAAAAGCATCCGTTGGTTTCTGGGCCACAGCTTCACGATCATGAAAGAAATCAGTAGGAAGTGATGTAAGGATTCTTCTTTCTTTTGTTACGTAAATATTCTTATTGGCGTCAATTGCATATTGAAGATCTGTATTGGCAAAAAGCTGTGTTAATACCTGATCTATTGGTTTGTCCTGAACCTGTAATTCTATTGCTAAGCTATCAGTCCATAACGGTTTATAATAGAACTTATAGGACGATTGTTTTTCGATAGCCTCTACTACTTGTGAAAAAGATTGTCCTTTAAAATCTCCGCTAATCAGTTCTTGCTTTTGCGCGAGGGTTGTTGTGAATGAGGCTAGATAAAAAGTAATAATATAGAGTTGTTTCATTTCAACTGACTCTTTAAAGTATCGTAATGTTCAGCAACGCGGCTTAGTGCTTGCTCCCTGTTAGTTTTAAAGCTAATACCCTCTTTACGGATAAAGCTTTTTAATCCATTCTTTTGATCTGCGAGCACTTTAAGAATAGAACTCTTGCTCTTCACCGATGAATAGCTCCCGTTCTTTAGAATAAAATATCTGTACTTTACTTCGTACCGCCTGATCAATTCCAATGACTCAATCTCCTCTTGCATTCGCTTACGCCTTTCTGCAATTACTTTTGTTTTGCCGTTGTACAGAAAATGATAAAAGCCAGTCTTTGGCAACCTGTTGTTAACGGTTGAATTTTCTATATAGACAAATAAGTTCTTGTCCATATTAAATCTTCTGATCTTCTTTTCGGGAAAGGCCAATAGGCTGCCGTTGGACGATTCGGTTAGAACCTGGTCAGCTGTGATGTCATACAATAGTGGAATATTGCTAAATAGTTGTCCATCCAAATCAATTGTTCCATATACCCAATCATCCGTAGGATAGAAGGGATGCTCGCCCTTTGCTCCTTCGGTAATTAAGTATGAACCTCCATTCAAGAACAACTGCTGACCATCGATCACTTTCTCATAAACTGATATACTGTTTTGGATGGCTGCGGAAACAAATGCAGTGTCAGGAGAGGAGGGTTGTGCGAATAGTACAATACTAAATACTACATTGAACAACAGAGAGAGTATATGTTTAATCATCGGTTTTTTTATTGCTCACCGTTTACATTCTTATTTCACCAATCACGACTATCAAATTCAAAATTGGTGCTTAAGACATTTCATTGGGTGAAAGCTAAAGTCAGAAACGAAAATTAACCATAATACTGAAACACCCATACTTTCTCCTGATTAATTTAACATTTACATTTACTATCAAATGTTAGGTGGGTCATTCTACAATTGAATCAAAATAAAAAAAGGCCCTGAGTCGGGCCTTTCGTTTTTATAGTTCTTAAGGAGTATATCTACTTGGCGTAGGCTACACTTCTCATTTCGCGGATCACGGTAACTTTGATCTGACCTGGATACTGCATATCGCGTTCGATCTTTTGAGAGATGTCGAAGCTTAACTGACTTGCGCGGTCATCTGTTGCCTTTTCAGCATCCACGATAACACGCAACTCACGGCCTGCTTGAATTGCATAGCACTTTTCTACACCTTCGAAGCTCAGTCCAACATCTTCAAGTTCTCTTAGTCGCTTGATGTATTGTTCCATTACCTCGCGTCTTGCACCAGGGCGTGCACCGCTAATAGCATCACAAGCCTGAATAATAGGAGAGAGGATATTTGTCATCTCAATCTCATCATGGTGAGCTCCGATAGCATTACAAATAATAGGATGCTCTTTATATTTCTGCGCCAGCTCCATCCCCACAATAGCGTGAGGCTTTTCAAGTTCTTCGGTCCATACCTTACCGATGTCGTGCAGAAGACCTGCGCGCTTGGCTTGTTTCACGTTAAGCCCAAGTTCTGAAGCCATGATGGCGCAAAGATTGGCTACTTCACGTGAGTGTTGCAATAAGTTTTGTCCGTAAGAAGAGCGGAAGCGCATGCGGCCCACCATCTTCACCAACTCCGGATGAACTCCGTGGATACCAAGATCAATGACGGTGCGTTCACCAATTTCTATGACCTCGTCTTCAATATTTTTTGTTGTCTTGGCCACAATCTCTTCAATACGGGCAGGGTGAATTCTTCCATCCTGCACAAGTCTATGAAGCGACAGCCTTGCGATTTCACGTCTTACAGGGTCGAATCCTGAAATGATAATTGCCTCAGGAGTATCATCAACAATGATCTCTACACCTGTAGCTGCTTCCAGGGCGCGGATGTTCCGTCCTTCCCGGCCGATGATCTTACCTTTGATATCGTCACTCTCGATGTTGAATACAGACACGCAATTCTCGATAGCATGTTCAGTAGCCGTACGTTGTATGGTTTCTACAACTATCTTTTTAGCTTCCTTGGTAGCGGTAAGCTTGGCTTGCTCCATAATATCTTTAATGTAGCTGGAAGCCCTAGTTTGTGCTTCATCTTTAAGAGAAGCGACCAATTGCTCACGGGCCTCATCTGCTGTTACTTTAGAGATATTTTCCAGCATCTGAATTTTCTGCTGGTTGAACTTATCCAGTTCTTCCTTACGTCTTTTCACGTGCTCCAGCTGAACCGCAAGATCAGCCTTAAGTTCGTCTACCTCACCTTCCTTTCTCTTCAGGTTGTCGATCTCTTTGGTGATAGTCTGCTCACGTTGCTTGATCTTTTGCTCGTTGGTGATGATCTGGCTTTTTTTACGATTAGCTTCGTCTTCAAATTCTGATCGCATCTTTAGGATTTTCTCCTTCGCTTCCAGTATTCTGTCTTTCTTTAAATTTTCAGCAGCGATTTCTGCTTCTTTAATAATGAGTTGTGATTTTTCAAACGTTTCATCTTTTGCTCTGGACGCCTTACGCTTGTACAGGACGTTCCCGATGAGTAAACCTATTATCACGGAGACAATAGCGCTTACAGCGATAACAATAACTATATCTGACATAAATATATAAGGGTTATGAATTAACCCGGAACGCCAAACGGCAGGAAGATAATAAGGAGCAAGAATTAAAGAATAGACTGAGAAACGAGATTATTGAGCTGACTGACTTTCTCAAACACCGTCTGATCAATTGAATGATGTGTTTCTTCTGCTGCCATCTTGTCTACGATACAATCGAAGGCAACCATGGACAACAGGTCTTGTTTGTCGTCAATGCCAAACTGTTCCCGATAAGTTTTTAATTTTTCATTGATGAGTTTGCCGGCTAACCGAACCCTTTCTTCATCAGCCCGCTTCACCTTCATGGGGTACTCGCGGTCGGCAATTCTAATCTTTATTGAAAGTTCCTCCATCAATTATTCTTACGGGTTGCTATCTACTTAAATGAGCGATGCACTTATCAATCTCTCGTATATAATCGTCTACCTTTTTCTTTAACTCCGAAGCACTTCCGTTTTCCGGATGTAAATTATCCACAATTTTAGTGATTTTCAGTTGATTATGAAAACTTGATATCTGTTCGTCTCGTAGTTTAACTGCTGATCGCAAATCCACATTTTCGTTTCTCAACGCTTTTAACTCCTCTTTCAGGTTTTTGTGCTCATTCACCAGCACTAGAATTTTGCGTTCTAAACCGTTTAGATTGGTCTTTAATAGCTCTTGGTCCATTATAATTTCATTCGCTGGAGTATGCAATAGCAGTCCGCAGCCAGGGTTTTACATTATTATTATGCCTGTTTGCAAGCAATCATTTTCTGATTACTGCACCAAGTTTATTTTCAAAAGCGTTCATCAGGCGTGCCATTGTCTTCTCAATTTCATCATCGGTGAGCGTTTTGGTCTCATCCAACAATGTGAAGCTTAGCGCATATGCCTTCTTTCCTTTCGGGATGTTGTCACCTTCGTATACATCGAAAGCTATTACATCTTTAATCAAACGCTTCTCCGTGTTCATTACAAGTTGATGAATTTCATCGAACCTTACTGGAGCATCGAGTACGAGTGACAGGTCACGCTTCACTTCAGGAAACTTTGCAACTTCCTGAATTACTAACTTAGGACTTGCCGCGTTGAAAAGCAAGGAAGTGCTAAGCTCGGCATAAAATAATTCTTGCCTGATACCGAAATCCTTTAAGATGAGCGTTTTAACTTTTCCAACCTTACCTATTTCTTTATTATTCAACATCAGCTTACTGCCATATTCAAGAAGTTGATCGTTGATAGACTCTTGTTTAATATCGCGTAAGCCAGATTTATTTAGAATGTTGCTCAGTTGTTGTGCGAGATCGTAATAGGTTACGGGCTTGGCTTTGCGTTGCCAGTTTTCGGTCTCAACATTTCCCGTAAGGTATAAGGCAAGTTTTTCTTCCTCCTTATATTTTCCATCGCTCTTATAATAGATCTTGCCGAATTCGTACAGCTTAAGATCTTTCTGTTTCCTGTTGATATTGTAAGCACACACTTCGAGGCCTGTAAACAACATAGACTGCCGAAGCACACCTTGTTCTTCACTTAGTTTATTCAGGATCTCTACTGGCTCGCCCGTAAACGTCAGGTTATGCTTTTGCTGATAAGCAAAGTTGGTCAGCGAATTGGTCATGATCTCGTAAAAGCCATTGCTAACCAAAAGCTGCCCGACAGAAAGTTTGTATTTGTCTACATTCTTCACTGGGAACTCCGCTACGTAATCTGTTCTCGCGGTATCACTGAGTTCGATATTATTAAGACCATAAATCCTCAGGATCTCTTCAATAACATCGGCCTCTTGCAAAACATCTACACGATAAGGAGGAACCGACACCGTGTAGTTGTCTTGTGTTTTATCTTTTACTGCGATATCCAGCTTCTCTAGAATATTAAAGATCTGCTCGCGTGGAATTATTTTGCCAATGAGGCGATTCACGTTTTTATCCTTTACCAGGATAGTTCTATGTTCAATTTGTGTTGGATAAATATCAATAACATCAGAAGAAATCTTGCCTCCTGCAATTTCTTTGATGAGCAGTGCTGCACGTTTTAATGCATACACGGTAATGTTAGGATCAGTGCCACGCTCATAGCGGAAAGATGCATCAGTTTTCAGTTGATGGTGCAGTGATGTTTTGCGGATATAGTTTGCAGAGAAATAAGCGCTTTCCAGGAATACGTTTGTAGTGCTTGCTGTGATGCCTGACTTGGTGCCTCCAAAAACGCCCGCGATGCACATGCCTTCTTCTTCAGCATTGCAGATCATGAGGTCACTTGCCAGCAACGTTCTCTCTTTGTTATCGAGTGTCGTGAACTTGCTGCCTGCAGGCAATGTCTTTACGATTACTTTTCCACCTTTTATTTTGTCAGCATCAAACGCATGCATCGGTTGCCCAACTTCAAAGCAGATGAAATTAGTAATGTCTACAATGTTGTTGATCGGCGTGAGACCAATGCCAAGCAGTTTGTTTTTTAACCATGCCGGAGACTCTGCGACCTTTACATTGCTGATGGTAAGGGCGGAATATCTTGGGCAAGCTTCTGTGTTTTCAACAGCTACCGGTATGGAGAGATCTTTATTATCGATTTTAAAACTATCCACTGATGGCCAGCGTAGATTTCTGTTCTGCGATGCTTTAATATCACGGGCTACGCCAATGTGTGAAGTAGCGTCAGCGCGATTGGGTGTTAAGCCAATTTCAATAATATGGTCTGATTCTATTTTGAAATATTCGGCAGCAGAGGTGCCATTTTTAGCTGTTGTACTAAGCACAATAATGCCGGCATGACTTTCACCTAAGCCTATCTCATCTTCGGCACAGATCATTCCTTCCGACTGCTCGCCTCTGATCTTTGCAGTTTTAATGGTGAAAGACTCACCTTTTGTAGGGAAAATGGTAGTGCCTGGCAGCGCCACCACTACTTTTTGTCCGGCCGCCACGTTAGCAGCACCACATACAATGGTAGCAGGTTTCTCAGCTCCAATATCAACGGTTGTTACGGAAAGCTTGTCGGCATTAGGATGTTTGCCACAAGTAAGTACTTCACCAATCACAAGACCTTTCAGTCCGCCTTTCACAGTTTCGAAAGCCTTGACACTTTCAACTTCCAAGCCAGTGTTAGTCAACACCTTACCAATCTCCTCCGGTGACTCAGGGATGTCAATATATTCTTTCAGCCAGTTATAGGATATTGTCATGGGTACGTGTAAAAATTGGAGGCAAAAATAGTGAATTAGAGATTACTAAAACAATTGTGGTGATGTGTTGGGTGTGAATGAGCTGACGTGAGGAGGGCGGCAGGTAAAAGACTAGGGTAAGGATGATGTCGGAGGTAGGAGGTACGAGGTACGAATTAAGAAGTACGAATTTTGTCAATGGCTATTGGTCAGTTGTTAACTGAGACTCAAAGTTCTGGTTACAATATTCCGTGCGTGATCTTCGATAACAACTTTGATGTTACATCCTAGTGGTAATGCTATTGATTCAGGAGCGCGGAAGATGAATGTGTCATGATCTTTTTTGATCGCGAGGGCGTGTTGTAGGGTTGTGCCGTTATTGTTGCAGATCATTACCCGGACTTTGTTTACAGCAAAATGTTTTTTGTGCACCTTAATTTTAATGATATCACCAGCCTTGCCGTTGTATTTGCTGTAATCGACCTCTTTGATCTCACCTTTACGCATATAATCAGTAATGGCTGCGGTATAGGCATTAGGAAGTTTAAGCTTCTTAGCCTTTTGCAAATAATAAGCTTTCTTCTGGGGATCAAGCATCATTGCTTTTGCATACAACGCGGCAGCCTTGAACTTCATCCTGTTTTCGCGTTGCTGCTCACTTTGTGGTTTAGATGGAATGCTTTTCCCGGAAAGGATAGTTCTATTACCAACCTGTCTGAATACAGCGTTGCCTAAAGAACCACTAACACCTTTAACAAGAGAATTGAATCTGATCGTTGCCATTGCTTTACTGTTTTGAGGCAATCTAATACAGCACGCTGACAAGTAGTGTCACAATTCAGGTGAGAACCGATTTAGATTTGAAGAATCTTCAAGAAAGTAAACTCCTGTTTAAGGGCCAGAATATACAAAGCTCCACTCTCCGTGCACAATAGATGCACTTTATCTCCACTACCGGGAAAATTGTTAAAGGCTAAAAAGTTTAGTTGGAAAAGAAAAATTTCAGCAAAGAATGCTGACTTGGTGATCTATTAAAGATACGAAAAAGGGCAGTGAGGTGGAAATAAAATGTACGTTATTTGAGAGGTTTTAAGTCGAAATAAAGGGAGAGGAAAATAGTAGGGTTGTTTCTTTTGGTTTAATGCCCTTGGTAAGAACATTTCGGTTAATACAACATGGATAAAATCAATATTGACTCCAAACTCGTTATAAGGATATGACCAACAAATACGAAGTAAGCAATACTGAAATGAGTGAAGTGGAGCTCATCTTTGGCTTATTTGAGCATTCCATTCATTATCAGGAAAAAAAAGGCTATCCTGTTTGGCGGAACTATGACCACAATGCCATTATAAAAGACATTGAAAATAAAAATCAATATAAAGTAATCATTGACTTGCAGACTGCTATTGTCTTCAGTGTTGCTTATAGCGATAAGATTATCTGGCGGGAGTTAGACAAAGGAGAATCTATTTACCTTCATCGAATTGTTGTGAATCCGGAAATGAAAGGGCGTAAATTGTTTGGAAAGATATTAGAATGGTCCCTAAGTCATTGCAAACAAAAAGGTCTCCATAGTATTCGCATGGACACTTGGGCAGCCAACCCGACAATCATTGAATACTATAGAACTTTCGGTTTTAAAATAATTGAAAACTATACCACTCCCGATACTACAGAATTACCCGTGCATAACAGAAATTTGGCATTGACGCTGTTAGAGTTTACGCTTGCAGGCTAGAGATAAACATATCGTTACCTATTGAGACGGTGTACAATTTTAGCAGGAGACGTTAATATATGATAGACCAATCAAAAATTTTACTGCAAAAAAAGATAACAGGGTTGACAGATATTTCGGCTTCAGCGCTGGATAAACTTTTTGCAATTGCGCTACAGCGCGAAGTTGTGAAAGGTGAAAACATCTTAGAACAGGGAAAGACTTGTAATAGTATTTTCTTCGTCGAAGCGGGTTACTTGCGGACCTTCATTGAAAAAGACGGTAGAGAAATTAATACTGAGTTTACTTTCGAAAATAGTTTTACAACAAATCTTAAAAGTTTGCGCTCTTCAACCCCTTCTGATACCACCATACAAGCGGGGGAGCTAACAAGAATTTATGAGTTTGATAAGAACGAGCTTTTAGAACTCTACAACGTCTCTCCTGAGATAGAATCATTCGGCAGAAAACTTTTAGAGCAACTTTTAATAGCGCAGGAAGAGCACGCCAATCTATTTAAACTGTATTTGCCGAAGGAACGGTATCAATATCTGCAGGTTAATAAACCGGAGGTGCTGCAACGGATTAGCCTTTCTCAACTTGCCTCGTATTTGGGTGTAGCGAGGGAAACGTTAAGCAGAATTAGAAAGACTAAGTAATAATAATTTTGTGACGATGGTCACAGGTAAGACAGCGTATTAGGTTTGACCTTTGCAATTCACCAATCTAAAAAATGAATTCAGCAAACAAATCCGTCATCTTAAATTTCATCGAAGACATTTGGAATCAGAACCAGTTTGAGAAGATCGATAGCTACGTTGCTGCCGACTTTATTGACCATTCCTTACCAACGGATTTACCATCCGACAAAGAGGGAATGAAACTTTGGATTATTGCCACCGGCAAATCTTTTCATCATAGAACCGCTATTGAAGATATGGTATGTGAAGACGATAAGGTGATGCTTAAAATAAAAATGAACCTTAAGCATGTTGGTGTTTGGAGAGCCTTTGAGCCGACACATTTGGAAATCTCAACCGTTGGTTACAGATATTACAAACTTAAAGATCAAAAAATTATTGAGCATTGGGGATTAATTGACGGCAACGCGATTGAAAGCCAACTAAAAGAAGTCCAACACGGTTGCAAGATACAGATCTAAAGAGCGTGAACACACTAGCTCTTTTGTTGAAGAGCCTGACGATTAAGTTCGAAGACCAAGACTTATAAGACCGAAGCTTTAAGATTATTTTTTAAATTGGTACTGATCTAATGGCAGACCAATGACTGACAGCTTTAACATAAGACTCATAGACCTCAATGATGCAAAGGCAACACTGGAAATCTACAGACCTTTTGTTGAGAAAACAGTGATCTCTTTTGAGTATGATGTGCCCGATTTACAGGAGTGGGAAACAAGAATTAAGACAAATACCGCAAAATATCCCTGGTTGGTTTGTGAATACAATAACGAGATTATTGGTTATGCATACGGTAGTAAGCACCGCTACAGAACCGCATACTCATGGTCGGCAGAATCTACGGTCTACCTCTCAGATAAATTTCACCGGATGGGAATTGCAAAGGTGTTGTACGAGACACTCGTCAATTTGCTAAAACTACAAGGTTATGTTAATGTATACGCTGGTGTTACCGTACCGAATGAAAAGAGTGAAGCGTTTCACCAGGCACTTGGGTTTTATGAAGTGGGAGTCTTTAAAAAGACAGGTTTTAAATTTGGTGCTTGGTATGATACAAGGTGGTTCCAACTTCACCTGGCAGAGCACTCAATTAATCCATCAAAGCTGAAAACCTTAAGTGAAATTCAAAACACTCCTGCGTTTGAGGCAATACTGAGATCAGCGAACGCGAAGTTATCATCGGCATCTCGGAGAATCTTTCCTGCATAAGAAAAAGTGTTGTGCTTCTTGTTGATAAATGGTATTATACATTTAATCTGCAAAAATTCTTTTTCCTGTTGTCCAGTTTCATTAACCTCGATTGTTATTGATGTGTAGTACAATTATTCAATAACATTAACTCTTAAACAATGGATGAATTTATTTTGATTTTCAGACACGAAGATGGCAACAAAGCGGCATCGCCAGAACAAATGCAAATCTGGATGAAGCAAACCATGGACTGGATTGGTGGCATAGCTGCTCAGAACAAATTCAGTGGTGGCAATGGCTTACCTTTTGAAAATGCTAAAGTAGTAAGGCCAAATAATGTTGTTACCAACGGACCTTTTGGCGAGATCAAGGAAACAATTGGTGGATACGTTATTGTGAAAGCAAATTCTGTTGAAGAAGCAGTTGAGTTTGCTAAAGGATGTCCGGTCTTGCAAGGAGAAGGTAATAGTGTTGAAGTAAGAAAAATTGCTAAAGGTGATGGCATACACTAAAGGCAGTAAATGAGATTGTCTCGGAAGTGAAGCTTGAAGTTTGGCTCAGCGTTAACTTTTGAGACAATTTCTCTTTTATTTATGGAGCAACCCGAATTAATACCACATCTATTCAGAACAGAGTTCAGTAAGATAACGGCTGTGCTTAGTAAACTTTTTGGTATTGAACACATTGAGACCGCAGAAGATATTGCAAGCGATACTTTTTTATTAGCAGTTGAAACGTGGAGCTTCAAGGGCATCCCTGAAAACCCTACAGCATGGCTATATGCAGTGGCAAAAAACAAAGCGCATAATTTTATTACGCGCAGCAATGTTTTTACAGGGAAAGTTATTGACGAAATTAAATCGTCCTCATCTCAAGCTGAGGAAACGGAAATCGACCTTTCGGAGAAAAATATTACTGATAGTCAGTTGCAAATGTTGTTTGCCTTATGCCATCCAGCAATTCCAACAGAAGCACAGATAGGTTTATCGCTGCGTATTCTCTGTGGATTCGGTATTAATGAAATTGCCAATGCCTTTTTAACCAATAGCGAAACTATTAATAAACGCCTTTACAGAGCAAGGGAGAAATTGCGACTTGAAAAAATATCTATTGAATTTCCAGATGCAGCAGAGATCGATAAACGTTTGGATACTGTTCTTACAACGTTATACCTACTCTTCAGCGAAGGCTATTACTCAGAAAGTGCGGATGTTGTATTGCGGGAAGACCTCTGTCTTGAAGCAATGAGATTAACATATTTGTTGATTGAGAATAAGCAAACTAATCTTCCGAATGTAAACGCTTTACTTTCTTTAATGTGTTTTCATTCTTCGCGGTTCCAGGCAAGGAAAAATGAAAACGATGAAATAATTCTATATCAGGATCAAGACGAGACACGCTGGAATTACGAATTAATCTCTAAAGGTGCTTATTTTCTTCGGCAGGCTTCTCAGGGAAATAAAATATCAAAATACCATATTGAGGCCAGCATCGGGTATTGGCATACTATCAAAGCTGACTCAAAAGAAAAGTGGGAGAGTATTTTACACTTGTACAATCAATTATTGATCATTGAATATTCACCAATCGCTGCGCTGAACAGAACATTTGCTGTTTCAAAAGTATCCGGAAAGGAAAAGGCAATTACCGAGGCGTTAAAGCTTAATTTATCTGGCAATCCATATTACTTTACGTTGCTAGGGGAACTATATAGTGAGGTTGACAACGAGAAAGCAAAGGAGAATTTCCAAAAGGCTTTTACCCTTACAAAGACAAATGCAGAGAAGGAGGTTATTAAGAAGAAAATTGACATTTTAAAGCGGGAATCAAACAGTTGAAATAGTTACTATCTTCATTATATCTAAGCCCGTGTTACAAGTAAATTCAAACAATGATTATTTCTGCTACGATTAAAAATAGCTACCAGGAAAATGATATCACGGTAACTACCGAAGGCAACCAGAAGGAAATCAACATACCCAGTAAAAAGGAAGGCTACGGTTCATCTGTTAACGGTGGTGAGTTATTACTCTTATCGTTGGCGACATGCTTTTGCAATGATATCTATCGTGAAGCTCCCCGAAGAAAAATCCAGATTGATTCAGTTGAAGTTAAAGTGTCTGGAGAATTTGGCAAAGAAGGAGAGCCAGCCATAAATATTTCTTATGAAGCAAAGGTGCAATCAGCTCACAATTCTGAAGAGGAGATTGCAGCCCTCATTAAATATGTTGACAGCATTGCTGAAATTCATAACACATTAAGGAAGGGAATCAATGTGTCGTTAAAGGTTTAAAAAAGAACTAACAATGCAATGTTCAATAAATGCTAAAGTCGAGTGTATGACTTAGCATATAAGAAGAACAGGCTGTATCAAAAGGCTCGTTATTAAATCTTACCGAAATTATTTAGTACCTTCTTCGCGTTCCTTTGTGTCTTAGCGCCATTGCGGTAGAAATTTCAACCCCAGAGCCGCAAGGGCGCCAAGTTCTCGCGAAAGAGAATAAATGTAATTATGCTTTTAACACTTAAACTTTTTGAAACAGCCCGTTCAATTTTTAACACATAATCAAACACTGTTCTGCTGTTTCTTTGTGGTATTTTTTTTCGCTCCGCCAGACTCGTCTTTCTCGTGCTTGCCTACTGTTCTTTTGCTTAATCCCGGAGCGCCCTTCTGATGGTTCTGTCTAACCTGACCTTTATGGGTAGGAGCTTCATGCTTTGCATCTCCACCTGTATTCTTTTTCTTCGTGCTCATAAAATTGATGGTTATATATCTCACATATTAAACTCATCAGCACTTATTGAAAATAACATGCCACGGTAACAACGGCTCAGTGATAATTTTTTTCTCCTGCTTTGATCGCCACTTTCAATAGATTCTCAGCAGGAGGGAAGGGGCAGGAGAAGCTATTATTATAAGCACAATAAGGATTGTACGCCTTGTTAAAATCCAACGTGATGGTACTACTTCCAGGTACTTTTGCTACATCGAGATACCGGCCTGCTCCATAGGTTTCACCAGCACTGGTCTCATCACCAAAGGCTAGGAATAATTTACCACGGAAGGGCCCCATGTCCATTACTTCGAGCAGCACTAACTTATGCCGTACACCTTCAAGTGTAAATTCAGCATGCGCATATTCAAGGTAACGTTGTTCTTTTCCATCATTTGTTTGTAACACTACTACCTTTTTGCTTTGTACTGGAATCAGGTCTGCTATAACCTTATACTTTGGGTCCGGGTCAAAATATTTTAAGTTTTTAAAATTCTCTTTCTTGTCACCCAGCGGTGATTCCTTAGAAGTTTTCATGAAGCGATCTTTCTCTTCACGTTCTTTTTTTATTTCATTAATATAAGTGGGGTCATCCTGAGATCCCTGGAATGAATAAAAGAGAATGATGATCAGCGCGATGACAACAACAAGAATCAGCAGATTTTTTGTTTTCATGTATTAAAAAAGTAGACGTGAGTTTTGAGGTATTAGACATGAGACCTGTATGCGCCACACATAACGTTTACAACGGAATAATACGGTGTTTAAGTTGTTGCTTTTTCTCCCAAGCCAATATTTTTTCACGATAAGTGTTGAAGAGTCCAAAGAAAAGTGGAATACCATTATCCGCAAGCTCACCGGGTGCATTGGCAAGGATACAAATTGCAATGTCATCTTTAGGATCAAATGCGACTTCGCTTCTGAAACCATTAACATAGCCACCATGATATATGAGGGTATCGTTTGGATAATGTAATATTCGCCAACCTAAGCCGTAGTAAGACTTGCTTAATTTCTGAAGCCTTCCATAATTTCTGTTTTTAGATCTGGCAACAATAGCAGGCGTAGACAGGTCCTGTATTGTTTCAGGCGTAATCACTTGCGGACGATGGCCAAGCAAGGCTATCATCCATTGCGCCATGTCTTCAATGCTTGCATTAATTCCTCCGGCAGGGGCCACGTTGTAATAGGTATCTGTAATTTTTGTTGGCACCCATCTGCGGTTCGCCATGCGATGTGGTTTAGCAATGTTCGGATTGGCCATTAGCGTTGCATAGTCAATGGATGCAGTCTTCATACCGAGCGGCGAGAATACACGCTCCCGCATTAAGGCTTCGTAACTTTTGCCAGTAGCCTGTTTAATAACTTCCCCAATAATGCTATAAGCAACATTTTGATAACTGTATTCTGTGCCTACATCACTGGAAAGTTTTACTTCTTTAAGTCGGTCTAGCATTACGTTGAGCTCAGTACCTTCTTCTACAAGGTTAGTGTAAGTATGGTAAGGTAAACCGGTAGTGTGCGATAATACATTGGCAATGTTCAGAGCCTTTGTTTGTTCAGGTGATTGAAGCGAGAAATTTGGCAGATATCTATTGACTGGATCGGCCCAGTTAAACACGCTGTCTTCAATTAAAATACCGGTAAGAAAAGAGGCAAAGCACTTTGACACAGACGCTATGCGAAACACAGTATTTTTATCTACCGGGTCTTTACTGTTGGATGCTTTAACACCCAGGGGCTGCAGATATACAATGGTAGAATCTTTTACAATGGCGATAGCAGCACCTGGCGTTTGAGATTTGTCGAGCAACTTTTCAATCTCTTTCTCATATGCTTTAATAAGTTTTTTGATATGTGGATTAGGGTCGCGTTTTATGTACCGCTTTTTTTGTGCGATGGAATTTACAGGCGACTGCTTATAGGGAAGAAAGTTGTAAACGATTAATGTAATTACAATAACTAGTATTACGAATACAATAAATCCTCGCTTCTTGTCGATCAGCTTCATGGCATTAAAGTAAGCCTTCATCGGCAAAACTCAAATACTTTTGTCCTGCAACTATGATATGATCTAGGAGCTGGATCTCTAACAGCCGCCCACCTTCTTTAATTTTTTTTGTGAGCTCGATGTCAGCCTGGCTTGCATTAAGATTACCGGAAGGATGATTGTGTGCAATGATAACGCCACTGGCAAGTTCTTCTAACGCTGATTTGAAAATAATTTTAGGATCTGCAACGGTGCCCGCTACTCCGCCTTGGCTAATCTGTACTTTTTTGATGACCCGGTTTGCACGATTTAAAAGAAGCACCCAAAATTCTTCATGCGGCAGATCAAGCAAGTGAGCACTGATTTGATCATAGGCATCTTTTGAACTTGTGATCTTTGCTTTTTCTTCAGGGTCGAGTTCTTTTCTTCTTCTTCCTAATTCCAGAGAGGCGACAATTGTGATTGCCTTGGCTTCGCCAATGCCTTTTGTCTTCATCAGATCTTTCACTGAAAGTCTTGCCAGTTCATGAAGGTTATTGTTGACGCCTGATAAGATCTTTTTACCAAGGTCAACCGCACTCATTGTAGTTGTACCGGATCCTAAAAGAATGGCAATCAGTTCTGCATCACTTAAGGCTGAAGTTCCTTTGAGCAGAAGCTTCTCTCGTGGCCGATCTTCAGGGGACCAGCTTTTAATATTGAGGGGTTTTGATTCATTGACCTGCATCAGTCAAAGATAATAAATCGTAATGTCTGCTGCTTGCAACACGGTATAAAGTAGCGCTAAAAAAGAAAACCCTCGCTCGGAGGGTTTAAAAATATCGTAATAGTAAGCGGAAGGATTACTTCGTTGCTCCTATTTTATTGATAGCTTTTGCTAGTTTCGACTTCTGATTAGCAGCTTTTTTCCAATGAATTACGTTTTTCTTTGCTAATTTATCAATCATTGAAGACACATCCTTCAAAAGTGTTTGCGCTTCAGATTGCTCTGTTAAGCTCTTCAACTTTTTAACAAGTGTACGGGTTGTTTTGTGCTGATAACGGTTTCTTACACGTTTAATCTCGTTTGCACGAATTCTTTTTTCTGCTGACTTATGATTTGCCATTGGTTTCTATTCGAAATAAGGATTGCAAAGGTAAATGTATTCGTGAAATTTGCAAAACTGAATTCATCAATTCCTTAAATTCCCTTCAAAAAGCAGGTTTACATTCGGATCTAAAGTCGTTTTCACTGGTTTTTCAGACAGTTTCATATTAAATTCTTTTGATTTCGTGTCAATTTTCAGCTTTTCAATGGTTAATTCTCCCTTCTCATTATAAAATCCAATCTCTAAAGGGAAGGAAAAAAGTTGTTGTTGTTTTTGGTTTAACGATATTTTAAGGCTACCAGAACGCTCATCATATTTTGTTGCTACTGCTAATTCCGGGTGTCCAGCACTATAGAGCCATTGCCTAAAAAAAGCATCTAGTTTATTGCCCGATGCAGTTTCCATTACCCGCTGGAAATCCGCTGTACTGGCATTGCTGGTTTTATACTCATGATAATATTGCCTGATACCTTTCCAAAAAGCTTCGTTGCCCACTTCCTGGCGGAGCATGTGCAAGACCCAGCTTCCTTTTTGATAGGAGTTTGTACTCAATATCTCAATGAGATTGGTGGGTAACGTTGTGAAAACTATTGGCAAGGGCTTCGACTTGAAGAAGTCGATAACTTGTTTACGCTCTTTATCCATATCCTGCTGACGTTTTACTTCGCCATAGGTATTCTCGTTGTATAAATGTTGAAAGTACGTCGCAAATCCTTCACTGAGCCATACATGATGCCAGTCAATTTCGGAAGCCGAGTTCCCAAACCATTGATGCGCGATTTCATGAGCAATAAGATCATCTGATTGTGCATTCCCACTCACAGAACTCTCAGCATAAAATATATTGCTCGCGTTTTCCATTCCTCCGTATTTAGTTTTGGATTGAACGTTCGCCAACTTCTGAAATGGGTATGGGCCAATGTTATTGATAAAGTAGTCAAGAATCTTTGTAGCCGCAGCGTAATCGTGAAAACCTTCCTGCCTGTTTTGAGGATAAACCCAATGCTCAACCGATATATCATTTACTTCTCCAGGATATTGAATGGCGAAACGCGCTGCGCCTATTACCATCACTTTTGTTGGTATTGGTGTCTCTTCTTTCCAATGTGTAAGCTTTTGATTTTTTCCCAATGCACTTTCTTCAAGTTTGATTCCATTACCAATTACTTCATAATGATCAGGAGCGGTAACAATAAATTCAACGCTCGCCTTATCGGATGGATGGTCAATAACCGGTAACCAATGATGCGCTCTGTCAGGCCAGTTGTCGCCAAAGAAAGTACGGTCACCATATTTATTTTTTGATATGATCATTCCATCGTCCGGAATGCCTTGGTACGAAATCGTAAACGTTAAAGTGCTTCCGCTATTTACTTTTTCATTCAATGAAATTGTTAACCTGTTATCTTTGTGATTGAACTTTTGATCGATTTTAGCAAGTGAAACTGCAAGAACTTCCATTCCTTTTCCTTCCGGATTTTTATTCATCAGGTCGAGATCAAGCTGTTGTGTTGCATTATTAAATCGAGCCGTTAAAGTTTCTGTGCACGAAATTACATCAGTACTATCGTTCAATGCAATTTCAAATTTGTAGTGCAGAATGTCTACTTCATGCGCTGGTTGCTGTGCGAATACTGTTGAACTAATGAACAGGATGAGGCTTAAAAGGATTTTCATCTCCAGGTTAATTTGTATTGAAATAATATTTTTTTGTAAATTATCCATTGTGAAGACCCTAACCTACACTATTTCCTTGATCGGACTGTTTTTGATGAGTGCAGGTATGTACTGGGGTTTCTTCGCCCATCAGCGTATCAACAGGCTCGCTGTTTTTACATTGCCACCAGAACTGATAGGCTTCTATAAGAAGAACATTACTTATATCACCGAAGCTTCCGTTAATCCCGATCGCAGAAGGTTCAACATGCCGGACGAAGCACCACGGCATTATCTTGATCTTGACCATTATGGCGACAGTGCGCTTTTTAAGATGCCACGTTACTGGAACGCAGCAGTTGAGAAATATTCTGAAGACACTTTGAAAGCTTACGGAATTCTGCCGTGGCACATTAACAGAATGTATTTTAGGCTGAAAGATGCTTTTGCTGTTAAAGACCCCGATCAGATCTTAAGAATATCTGCAGAGCTTGGCCATTACATTGGTGATGCTCATGTTCCTTTACACACAACTGAAAACTATAACGGGCAGCTGAGCGGACAAGAAGGTATCCATGCTTTTTGGGAGTCACGTTTGCCGGAATTGTTTTCTGATAACTATGACTTCTTTGTAGGCAAAGCAGAATATATCAGCAACGTTCAGCTTGAGGCCTGGAAGGCAATTGAGTCCTCTCATCTTGCTGTTGATTCTGTTTTAAGAGAAGAGAAGAAGCTTTCAGAGAACTTTGAAGAACGGAGATTTTCATTTGAAACGAAAGGAAAGCAAACCGTAAAAGTTTATGCACAAGAATACGCTGATGCATATCACAAAATCTTAGACGGAATGGTGGAAAAGCAAATGCGTGGTGCAATAAGAATGATCGGAAGTTTGTGGTACACAGCATGGGTAGATGCAGGGCAGCCGGATATAAAACAACTTATTAACTATACACCAACGGAAGAGGAACTAAAGAAAAACCGTGAAGAGTTGGAGCAGTGGAAGCAATCAATCGTGAATAGCAGACCACATGAAGGAAATTGAATTCATTAGGCAAAGCCACAGTAAGTAAGTGAACAAGTTTAACCGTTACTCCCTACTACTATCCAATTGGCAAAGGCAATTGACAAAGCGTGTGCTCACCACATCAACACCCTAACACCTCCACGCATTAACACATTCTCAACAAGCAATAGATAACAGGCAAAAATCGTTTCATGCGTACTTCGTACTTCTAACCTCGTACTTCTAATCTTGTACTTTCTTAACCTATGTTTTTGAACTTATCTTTGGCCATAATTGTCATTTATTCATGAAGCGACTATTGATTGTAAAAATTCTTTTGCTGTTGGGCTACCTTACTTATTCGCAAGGAGTTGTAACGGTAGATGATGCAATGGATGAGCGCAATTTCATGCCCTACGAATTGTATTATTTTATTGATTCAACCAATGCAATTCAATTTAATGATATTAAGTCTGAAAAATTTGCAAATCATTTCGAGTTAAATCCTTCTTATCAGAATAAAGATTTTAAACCAGACGCTTCTTATTGGATCAGACTTCCCATCAGGCATACAGGAACTTCAAAGAAAGTTTGGCTCCTCGAATTTTACGACCAAACCATAGATCATCTCGAAGTATTCGTGCCACAGGAAAATGGTGGTTACGAGAGAATCGAAATGGGTGACACAGAGAGTTTCTCTCAACGAAAGTTAATGCATAAGAATTTTGAAGTGCTGCTTGATATGCGATCCGATACAGTAATGTATTATTACTTCAAAGTTAAGTCTCATACTTTCGCTGACATTAGAATTGCTTTTCGGTCAGTGAACCGGTTCGTATACTATGCACTGAATGAATACTTTTTATTTGGGATGTTTTACGGGATGATCATTATCATCAGCTTATATAACCTTTTGGTGTATCTCGCCATTCGCGAGATCAAGAACATCTATTACATCATGTACATCCTGAGCGTAGCAGCCTATGCCATGAGTTATGATGGAATAGGGTTTCAATATCTATGGCCGGACTATCCGGAGTTAAATAATTATGCGACCGGCATTACTTTGTTTTCCGTAATTCTATGGGGGCTAATCTTTACAAGGAGATTTTTAAGCACACGGGGAAATGCACCGAAACTCGATCTTGCTTTACGATGGATGATCATTATCCGATCAATTCTGTTTGTTGTTGAGTTGTTTTTCTTTCCCGAACTACTGCAATACCGGAACTTTGAAATTATACCCTTATCATTAATTTTTTATACTGGGATCAGTGCCTGGAGACGTGGTTACCGGCCTGCCCGTTTCTTTGTCATCGCTTATGGAATTCTCTTTGCAGGTTTTTTTATACGCACCCTCGTTTACTTCAATGTTCTTCCTTTTACAACACCTCTGCACTACAGCCTTCATTTCAGTTTCGTATTAGAAATGTTGTTTTTGACATTCGCTTTAGGTGACAGAATCAGGATCTTAAAAGCTATGCGCGACAGAGCATTAAAAAGAATTATCCAGCAACATGAGGTGAACATGCAGTTGAAGGACAAAGTAAATAAAGAACTCGAGCAGAAAGTGAAAGAGCGCACCCAGGAGATAAATCTAAAGAACGCAGAACTGGAGGAGACTAATAAAAAACTGGAGCAGCAATCACGGGAGATCAATCAAATCAATTCTATTCTCGACCTTGACAACTGGAAGTTAAAAAACAGCATTAAAGAAGTACTCAGCGAGCGGCTTTTAGAAAAAACGATGGACTATAAACAGTTCCAGACGCTTTACGCGGATAGTCTTGCTTGTTATCGGTTTTTAGAAAATCTAAAATGGGAGCACGGATTTAATTGCCGTAAGTGCGGCAACGAAAAGCATTTCGCTGGTGCGCAGAAGTTTGCAAGGCGTTGCACGAAATGTGGATATAACGAATCCATTACAGCCTTCACGATCTTTCACAGTATCAAATTCCCGATCGAGAAGGCTTTCTATATCGCATACGTAACCGTGATAGGCAAGAAAGATTACACGCTGGAAGCGCTTTCGGAGCAGCTGGATTTGCGGGTAAATACTCTTTGGAGTTTCCGACATAAGGTCCAAGAACGATTGCTTCAGATCGAGGTAAGGGGCAAAAAGCTTGCTTCCCCTAAATGGGAGGAGGTTATTATGGTGCAAGAGACAGCCATAAAAGCTCCAGGCAAGCTGAAAATTACCTCAAAAGCAGGCTAAAATTACACTTCATTTCTTCAAACTTTTTCTTTGTTTTTCTTCTGCAAAACAGCCAGTCCAATCGAGCCTAAAATGCCTCGAAAACGATTGAATTCTATGTTTTTTTTCTAGAAAAGAAATATTATTTGATCCGCTTCACTTCTATTATTAGGCACTGGTTTTTAACATTTTCTTTCAAAATACTCTTACATCTTTCATTATTTGAGTGATGTGAAGTTGAATAGCCTTTGAACAACATTAGAATCTTATGAATAAATTAATTACTTATCTAATAATCAGTTTTATTCCGTTGCTAGCCGCTGGGCAAGTTCGTACAGTTACCGGCAATGTTACTTCAAGTGAAGATGGCGCACCTCTTCCCGGTGTAAATGTACTCGTTGAAGGAACAGCAAAAGGTTCGGTCACTGACATTGATGGAAATTATAGGGTTGAATTAGCAGAAGGTGAAAATGCACTGGTATTCTCTTTCGTTGGGTTTCTATCTCAAACTATCATTGTCGATCAACAGACAGCAGTTGATGTGGTGTTGGAGTTAGATCTTAAAACACTTGAGGAGGTTGTAGTAGTAGGTTATGGCATTCAAAAACGAATTGATGTTACCGGTTCAACAGCAAGCGTAAAAGGGGATGAATTAATTAAACAGCCAGTTCTTACCGCCACCCAGGCGATACAAGGAAAAGTAGCAGGAGTTCAAATCATCAGTAGTGGTCAGCCAGGCAGCACCCCCCAAATTCGTGTCCGAGGTGTTGGAACGGCTTTAAGCGGAACAACCGCGTTATATGTGGTTGATGGAATCTTAACAGATGACATCTCTAATATTAATACTGCTGATATTGTTGATATGAGCATTTTAAAAGACGCTTCAGCCGCCGCGATATACGGGTCGCGTGGCGCGAATGGGGTTATTATTATCACCACTAAGAAAGGTACTGCAGGTGCCCTGAAAGTAAATTACAATAATCAAATTGGAATAAGGCAAGCGGCTAATCTAGTGGAGATGGCCAACAGCGCTGAGTATTCCAATTACGTCCAGGCGGCAACTGGAACCCCGCCACCTGGTTCTTCTTATGACACCGATTGGTATAATACAGTTTTAAGAAACGCGATGTGGCAAAATCATAACGTCTCACTTTCAGGAGGCGGCGAGAAATCCACCCATTTTGTAAACATAGGTTATTTGGACGACGAGGGGATTGTAATTGAAAACAGTTTCAAAAGATTAACGGTAAGATTAAACAATGAATTTAAAATCACAGATAAGATAACTTTTGGTTTACAGTCATCCTATGGAAACAGCATAAACCAAAATGGATTTAGCAATATTGACATTGATGCTTACGGTAATATAGGTGCGGTTTATAATGATGCCTATAGGGCTGCACCAATTATTCCTGATATACTAGACGGCCGGTATGGAAATACTTCGGCTTACCAAAACGTTGGTAACCCACTACTAGATGTAAAAAACAATAGCATTAGGGTTAGGGAAAATCGCCTTCAGGGATCTGCATTTCTAGATGTTAAACCATTGCCATGGCTCACATTACGGTCCTCTCTTGGTGCTGATTCAAGAAACTCTTTAAACAGGGGGTACTTTTATCAATTTAATGCTGATGAAAATACATTTGTTGTATCTGGCGGTAATCAGTCAAGAGCGTTAAGTAATTTGAATATCAAACAGACGCAAGCTGTAAGATGGGTTTGGGATAATACAATTACTATCAACAAACAATTTGATAAACACAACTTCACTTTTCTTGCAGGTACAACTGCAGAAGAGTATAACCAGCATTGGTTTTCTGCAACTCGGAATGATGTTCCTGCCGATCCAAATTTGTGGTATATCAATGTTGGTGATGCCAACAGTTCGCAAAATGATGGCAGAGGCGATAAGTGGTCCAGAAACTCTTATCTGGGAAGGTTAAATTATTCTTTTGATGAAAAGTATTTACTAACAGCCACTATTCGTGCTGATGGAAGTTCAAGATTCCCTGGTAAAAATCGTTGGCAACAATTTCCATCATTTGGCTTGGGATGGATTTTAAGCAGAGAGCAGTTCATGCAGAATTTTGGATTTCTTGACTTGCTTAAGCTACGTGCATCCTATGGCAGGGTAGGTAATGATCAGATACCAACAGATGCATTTACACAAACTGTTACTTTAAATAAAGCTTATGCTTTTAACGGAAGTGTAACACAGGCAACGAATGGTGCACAATTAAATCAAATTGTCGATCCAAATATTACCTGGGAAATGACTGAGGAATTTGATCTCGCATTAGAGTTTGGATTCTTTGAATCAAAACTTTCAGGAGAAATTAACTATTACAACAAAAAAGTTGAAAATGCTTTGATCGAAGTCCCGATTCCGAAAACGGTTGGGGATGTTAATGGAGTTGTAGTAACGAATGCAGCGTCCATTGAAAACAGAGGAATTGAAGTTCTTTTGAATTGGCGTAATGAGATCAGCGAGAACCTTCGCTATACCGTTGGCGGAAATGTTACTTTCAACCAGAATAATGTTCTAGCCTTAAATGGCGGTCAAGCCATCTACGGTGGAAGCATTGGTGCTGCTCAAGGCTTTACTACTTATACAGATAACGGACAGCCTGTGGGTAGCTTTTACGTCCTGAAAACGATAGGTGTCTTCAATAACGAAGGTGAAGTAACAGGTTATACTGGACCAAACGGAACGCCAATTCAACCTACAGCCAAAGCTGGTGATTTTAAATATCTAGATAAGAACAATGATGGCGTAATAGATGATAGCGATAGAGTTTTTGCAGGCTCGTATCAACCAGTAGCTTTCTTTGGTTTAAACTTTGGCCTCAATTTTAAAAACTGGGATTTTGCTTTAGACATTTATGGAAATGTAGGTAATGAAGTTTACAATGGTAAAAAAGCTGTGCGCGTTGCCGGTACTGATAATATTGAAAGAGACGCCGTATATAATAGATGGACTTCTGCTAACAGATCGCAAACGGAGCCTGGCGCTAATGTAGGAAACTTGCTAGCCTCAACATATTTTGTTGAATCAGGATCATTTGCACGAATAAATAACGTTACAATAGGATACAATTTCCCTCAGTCGCTGCTCGATAGGATTCATCTATCAAACTTGAGAGCATTTATTACCTCACAAAATTTATTTACATACAAGGAGTATAGTGGCTTCACCTCAGAGTTACCGGGTGATCCTTTAAGTTCAGGGATTGAGTTAAGTGCATACCCCACTACACGCACAATTGCAGCAGGAATTAATATAGGTTTTTAAGGTTGACTAAAAAATGATACGATGAGAAAGTGGTTTTCAATACGATTTGTTTCCTTGTTCGCAATGTTGTTTTTATTAGCAGCGTGTAAGGACGATTTTTTAGATGTACCCGTGCAGGGCGGTTCAACAACTGAGTCTGATCCAAATCTTGCAGGTAAACTTGTAACAGGTGTATATAATAGTTTAATGCAGGGTGACTCATGGGGGAACGGAGATGTTCATGGATTTGCTTTTGTTACTGTGACTAATATTATTTCAGATGACGCAGACAAAGGAAGTACAGCAAGTGATCAGGCTGTTCCTGTCGGAGACATAGATAATTTTACTATGACACCCACTAATAAGTTTGCGGAATCATTATGGAGTGGGCATTACAATAGCATTGGAGCCGCTAATCAAGCTCTGTTATCTCTCGAAAGTGCTTCAATTGATCCTGCTGTCAAAAACAGACTAATTGGTGAAGTAAAATTTTTGAGAGGCTATTTGTATTTTAATCTTGTTCGGATGTATGGAGGCGTTCCCTTGGTACTGCGTGTTCCTGTTGATGCAAGCGACGCAAATACAGATCCTGCTTTTCAAACTCGTGCTTCAGCGGAAGAAGTTTACCAAAGCATCACTGAAGACCTTCAATTTGCAGCGGAAAATTTACTTGTAAAATCTCAATCCGCCATTGGTCATGCAACGAAAGGATCGGCACAATCTTTACTTGCAAAAGTGTATATGTATACAGAGCAGTGGGAAAAAGTTCTTGAATTGACGGATGCAGTAATCAACTCAGGCGAGTATGAACTTGTACAGGACTACTCGATAATTTGGAGACAAGCTGGAGATAATAACCGCGAATCCATTTTCGAGATTCAAACCGGAGAATTTAACAATGCAAATCTTAAAATAGACAATTACACTGTTAGTCAGGGACCTCGTGTTGGCGGTAAAGGTGGTTGGGATGATTTAGGTTGGGGATTCAACAATCCATCTGTAAATCTTGTAAACGCTTATGAGCCCGATGATCTACGTAAAGAGTCTACTATAATTTTTGTAGATAATTCAGGCACGCACAGCGGCACAGTTCTATGGGATGGATTTAGGGTTCCTAGCGCAGATTCAGTACAGAATTTATATTATAACTATAAAGCTTATACAAGTCCTAAACTTGAACAGTATTCGAATACAGCAGATAAAGATCGACCAAAGAACATAAAGATTCTTCGGTATGCTGAAGTGTTATTAATGAATGCTGAAGCTGCAATCCATACTGGTCTTGGCGATCCATTGGCGAAACTTAATATGGTGCGTGAGCGCGCAGGCTTAGCACCAAAGGAAAGTGTTACAATCAATGACGTATGGCAGGAAAGACATGTTGAACTGGCAATGGAGCATGATCGGTTCTGGGATCTTGTCCGCCAAAAAAGAGCTGCTGAAGTACTACATGCTGCAGGCAAAATAAACTTTGTACAAGGCAAAAATGAATTGTTGCCTATTCCTAATTCCCAAATTCTTTTGAGTGGTGGAAAGTTGGAGCAGAATCCGGGGTATTAATTTAAGAATAAAGTGAATAAGTATTTTTTAACATAAACTAAATGACCAAATGAAACTAATAAACTATTTCTATTTAGCTGTTATGGCATTAACAGTATTTACATTTTCATCGTGTTCAGATGATGATGATAGCTTGCCTGCAATTGATGGCTACAATAACTCTAATGAAGTAGCAAAAGACAACTTGCAAGCACATTGGAGTTTTGATGACACCAATAATGAAAGAATCTCCAATATTGCACCAGCGAATACCTATGGAACTGTAGGATTTACTGCAGGACAAATGGGTAAAGCATTGCAATTAACAAAGGGCGCATTGGTGTACCCTGCTATTGATAAACTAAACTCTGCAAATACACTTAACAATTTTACAGTAAGTATGTGGGTCAATGTCACCAATAATAAGAGGACTGCTAATGAAGGGTTTACTGCATTTTTTAGTCTGATACCCGAGGGTGCAACAGATGTTTGGGGGGATATTGTGGCTGCCGCAGAGACTGCACGTCATTTGCCAACATCAGACACTTTGGAATTGAAAAATTTATTGAATACACACCCGGCTGCGGGTGGAAACAGCCTACAGGATAATGTAGCTACAAAAAATGACACCCAGGGGGCATTCTTTATGGGAGCAAGAAAATGGTCTCATTATGTAATGACCTGGAATGCTACAACAGGTAATTTTCATTTATATGCAGATGGACAGGACGTAGGCGGATATACGGCACGTGGTACTGCTCAGAGCCCTGTTGGACCGCTTATTATGGCCGTGCCTGTTAGGCCTGTGTTTGGAAGTCTTGCTTCTAGTGACATTGGATTTACTGGTGCACCTGCGCAACAAAGTTGGAACCCTTGGGCGACTGCTTCAATAGATGATGTCAGAGTATATAACACAGTTTTATCAACTGCGGAAATTAATGCTCTCATGAACTTGGGGTTAGCAGGTAGATAATTATTAATTAATATAAGAGGCTGGCAATTGCCAGCCTCTTTCTTTTAATCCAACCCTTAATGCGATATACAAGAGTATTTTCTATTCTTCTCATAATAAATTTTATTTTTAATGCGTGTAAAGATGATGATCCAACACCAACCTCCCCGGTTGGATTTTCCCTAAAAGACTTAAAGCTTGATGATCAACCTTTGAGCTACAAATATCACAACACGACAAGATCACCGGAAATCCAATTAACTTTTTCATTGCCTGTAGACCAGGCATCAGCTAAACAAAATATTGTACTCAATACACCTGTACAAAATATTGGATTAGATTTTTCATTTATTAATGGCGATAGTGTTGTAGTAGTAAGGCCTCTCACACCATTGAGTTATCTAAGCTTGTACAACTTCACAGTTTCTGCTCAACTCCTTGCGAAAAATAAGAAAACATTAGGATCAAATTTTAAGTCAACCATCATAACTGAGATCGATCCCTCTGATAAGTTCCCGCGAATTGCTGACGAAGAGTTATTGGACCTCGTGCAACGACAAACCTTTAAATACTTTTGGAATTTCGCGCATTCCGCCAGTGGTATGGCGCGTGAACGTAATACGTCTGGTAATGTAGTTACTAGTGGAGGCTCTGGTTTTGGACTCATGGCTATGATCGTTGCAATTGAGCGTGGCTTCATTACAAGACAGGAAGGAATAGAAAGACTATCAAAGATTGTAACATTTCTTGAAGGTGCTGATCGTTTTCATGGGGTGTGGCCTCATTGGATGGATGGTAATACTGGCAAAGTAATTCCTTTCAGCGCCAACGATAATGGTGGTGATTTGGTAGAAACTTCTTTTCTCATCCAAGGACTTCTAACGTTTAAGCAATACTTAAACAAATCGACGGTTGAGGAAGAACTGTTGGTGAATCGCATTAATACTTTATGGGAGTCTGTAGAGTGGAACTGGTACACGAAGGAAGGCGAGAATGTTCTTTACTGGCACTGGTCGCCAGATAAGGCATGGATTATGAACCATCAAATTAAGGGATACAATGAAGCTTTGATTACATATGTACTCGCAGCATCATCTCCTACCTTTCCAATTAATACTTCAGTATATCATGAAGGCTGGGCAAACAATGGTTCAATTAAAAATGGAAAGAAGTTCTATGACGTTACTTTACCCTTAGGATATGATTATGGAGGTCCGCTATTTTTTGCCCATTATTCTTTTCTCGGTTTAGACCCAAGAAATCTACGAGACACTTATGGCGATTATTGGACGCAGAATGTAAATCACACATTGATTAATTATGCCTATAGTGTTGATAATCCCAAAAACTTCGCTGGGTATAGTGATGAAAACTGGGGATTGACAGCTAGTGATAACAATCAAGGCTATTCTGCGCACTCGCCCACAAATGATCTTGGTGTAATTACTCCTACAGCAGCCCTTTCATCTTTTCCTTACACACCGGAGGAATCGTTGAAGGCGCTACATTTCTTTTATTACAAGTTAGGTGATAGGCTTTGGGATGAGTATGGATTCTACGATGCTTTCAATTTGTCAGAAGGATGGTTTGCATCGTCTTATCTTGCAATTGATCAGGGACCAATCATTGTGATGATTGAAAATCATAGGACGGGTTTGCTTTGGAATTTATTTATGACAGTTCCCGAGGTACAGCAAGGGTTAACTAAACTCGGATTTACTTATTAGATTTAAATACCTTATCATCTCTATCGCTAGCTTAAACAACATGAAACCAAAATTCATAAGACGTTTTAAGATTCTGACCTTAATGGTTTTGTTTACACTTGTAACCATCATCATAAGCTGTTCTACTAGCAAAGAAACTTCAGACAAGGAATCTGTTGCGGATACTACAACATCTATCAGTGACGATTCTCTTCTCACCCTCGTCGAATACAAAACCTTCCAATATTTCTGGGACGGTGCGGAACCGACTTCAGGAGGAGCGCGTGAGCGTTTTCACACAGACAATGTCTATCCTGAAAATGATAAGAATATCGTTACTTCTGGTGGAACTGGTTTTGGAGTGATGGCAATTCTTGTAGGGATAGAAAGAAATTTTATTACAAGAGCGGAAGGGTATGAAAGACTAAGCAAGATTGTCGGCTTCCTTGAAAAAGCAGATCGATTTCATGGAGTGTGGCCTCATTGGTGGAATGGTGAAACTGGAAAAGTAAAACCTTTTAGCCAGCATGATGACGGAGGAGACCTGGTAGAGACATCATACTTGCTGCAAGGCCTGCTGTGCGTGAGACAATATTTTAAAGATGGCAGTGAAAACGAGAAGTCTCTTGCTTCGCGCGTTGATAAGCTTTGGAAAGAGGTAGAATTTGATTGGCATCGCCAAGGCGGGAAGAATGTTTTGTATTGGCATTGGTCACCCAACTATGCATGGAAAATGAATTTCCCAGTTGAAGGGTACAACGAATGTTTAATCATGTATGTGCTTGCCGCTGCATCGCCTACACATGGTGTTCCTGCAGAAGTGTATCATGAGGGCTGGGCTAGAAAGGGAGGAATGAAAAATGACTCTACGCATCAACAGTATGGTTATCACCTTTCATTAAAACATAATGGCGCCCCGCAATTTGGTGGTCCGTTATTCTGGTCCCATTATTCTTTTCTGGGACTAGATCCGCGCAAGCTTAAAGACAGGTACGCTGATTACTGGGAGCATAATAGAAATCATACGTTGATCAATCGTCAGTATTGTTTGGAGAATCCTAAGCAATACAAAGGTTATGGTGAAAACGCTTGGGGTTTAACTGCCAGCTACTCCGTTAACTTTTATGCAGCACATAGTCCGCAGGAAGACCTTGGGGTAATTTCGCCAACAGCAGCAATCTCTTCTTTTCCTTACACCCCAGAAGCATCAATGAAGGTAATACGACATCTTTATGACGATCTTGGTAATAAAGTATTTGGTGAATATGGTTTCTATGATGCTTTTAGTGAGCATCATAACTGGTATACAACTAAATATCTTGCAATTGATCAGGGTCCGGAGATTGTAATGATCGAGAACCATCGTACTGGTTTACTCTGGAATTTATTCATGTCTGCTCCGGAAGTACAAACCGGACTTGATAAGTTAGGATTTACATATAAATAGAATTGAATAAGCATTATGCGTAGAAGTTTTATCATAATAGGTGTGTTCGCGGCTACAATGGTTTTTGGGCAGAAGAACAAAAAACAAACGCCACTGTCCAAAGACATGAATACGTTCGTCACTCAATTAATGAGTCAGATGACGCTGGAAGAAAAGATCGGGCAACTAAATCTTGTGTCCGTAGGTTTTGATGTTACAGGTCCTATTGTGAGCGAGAACGTTGAAGAGAAAATTCAAAAAGGATTAGTAGGAGGTGTGTTCAATACCTATACACCTGTTGCAGTAAGAAAACTTCAACAAATGGCGGTGGAGAAAACCCGATTAAAGATTCCATTGCTTTTTGGATTCGATGTTATCCATGGTCACAGAACTATATTACCAATACCATTAGGTCTTTCGGCAAGCTGGGATCTTGCAGCCATTGAGAAGAGTGCGCGCATTGCAGGAGATGAGGCCAGTGCCGATGGACTGAACTGGGTATTTTCTCCTATGGTGGATATTTCTCGTGACCCTCGTTGGGGGCGTATTGCTGAGAGTGCAGGTGAAGATACATATTATGGATCGCGTGTAGCGGAAGCGATGGTTCGCGGATATCAGGGTAGTGATCTTGCGGCAAATAATACCGTCATGGCTTGTGTAAAACATTTTGCGATGTATGGGGCTGCACAAGCAGGGCGCGATTATCATACAGTTGATATGAGTGAAAGAACAATGTTGCAAGAGTACCTTCCTCCTTACAAGGCAGCGATTGATGCAGGGGCTGCAAGTGTAATGTCCTCATTTAATGAAATTAACGGAGTGCCTGCTGCTGCGAATGAATGGTTATTAAATAATCTTTTAAGAAAGCAGTGGGGCTTTACAGGATTAGTTGTTTCTGATTATACCGCATTAAATGAATTGGTGCCCCATGGTATTGCTGCGAATGAATATGAAGCTGCGGACCTGGCATTGAAGGCGGGCAATGACATGGATATGGTAGGCGAGGTTTTTTTAAACAATCTTCCACAGCTTGTGAAGGATGGAAAAATTACTGAAGCACAAATCAACGATGCTTGCAAACGGATCCTTGAAGCTAAATTTAAGCTTGGGTTGTTTGATGATCCATATCGTTATGCAAATGAGCAACGCGCGGCACAAACCTTATTAAAGAAGGAACACAGGGATGCAGCACGAGATATTGCACGCAGAAGCATGGTACTACTAAAAAATAATAATAATGCGCTTCCACTGAAACGTTCTGGTTCTATTGCCTTGATCGGACCACTTGCAAAAAATCAGCGTGACATGATCGGCAACTGGAGTGGTGCTGGCGATTGGCAGAAGGCTGTGAGTGTTGAGCAAGGTATCCGTAACGTTGGGGGCAATGAGCTAAAGATCAGCTATGCAAAGGGTGCGAACGTAACAGATGATGAACAACTTATCAAACGTTTAAATACCCATGGTGGAAATCTAGAAATCGACACTCGGCCTGCAGATGTTTTAATTCAAGAGGCAGTAGATGTTGCTAAAGTATCTGATGTCATCGTTGCAGTGGTTGGCGAAGCTCAAGGTATGACAGGTGAGGCTGCCAGCCGTGCAGATCTGAATATTCCAGGGAAACAGTTGCAGTTACTTCAAGCTTTAAAACAAACTGGAAAGCCGTTGGTAGTTGTATTGATGAGCGGAAGACCATTAACGATTACATGGGAGAATGAAAATGCAGATGCAATTCTGGAAACATGGTTTGCGGGAACAGAGGCTGGCAACGCTACGGCTGATGTATTGTTCGGTAATTATAATCCTTCGGGCAAGATTACCGCTACGTTTCCACAACAGGTAGGGCAGGTTCCTATTTTTTATAGTATGAAAAGTACAGGCCGTCCTTATGGTGGCGACATGCTGGATAAATATAAGTCGCGGTATCTTGATGCGCCAAATGAACCATTATATCCTTTTGGCTTTGGATTGAGTTATACAACTTTTCAATATGGTAATGTTAAATTGAGTAACAATGAAATAACATCTACAGATACGCTAACAGTCACGACAACAGTATCAAACACAGGCAGCAAAGACGGAGAGGAAGTAGTTCAGTTGTACGTCAGGGATATTTCCGGTAGCGTTACAAGACCTCTCAAAGAATTGAAGGGATTTCAGAAAGTGATGCTGAAGGCGGGTGAATCAAAAGAAATTGTTTTTACACTAAAGGTGAAAGATCTTTCGTTTTACAAACATGACATGTCCTATGGTGCAGAGGCAGGCAAATTTACTGTTTTTGTAGGTGGTAATTCAAGAGATGTAAAGCAAGCTGATTTTATTTTAAAGTAGAAACCTAACTGAGTGAATGGGTGAGGAGTTTTTGATAAGCTCTTCGCCCTCACTTTAAAAACGCCTTCACCAATTGTTCCCATTCCTGGTCAAGAGAAAGCTTGCACACCGGTTTCCCTGCCCGATGATACCAGTAAGACGCATTTCCAGCATCACCTTCTTTCCGGTGGAGATAGGCATGGATCCACGACCCATCATTATTATGAATTTCCTGCGCAACATTATGGGAGGTTTCCCAATCGTTTTTAGCATCATACCATAATGCTTTCAGTGGTTCTGTAAAACCTTGCGGAGGCTTTACATCTTTCAACGTATGTTTAAATTCTTCTAGTGTCATGATGCAAATCTAGTTAAATGCAAAATGGCTAAATCCTTACGATTAATATACTTTCCGTAATCGTTTGCAATTTCCGGGAATTTTTTTCAAATTCATGTACACCAATCTCTTCCTCAATGAACTACTTCCATCATCCTGACCGTATTCCTGAAAGTTATGGGTTAAGAATAGCCCTGGGACTTATTTTCTATTTCCTGATCATGCAAATGGTAGGATTATCACACCATGTTGAGCTTCGTTTATTGAATCTTCTTATCCTGGTAGCTGGTGTTTACGCTGCCCTGAAAAAATTCAAGAAGACACATCATGAAAGCCTCAATTACTTTCGTGCTTTAATTACCGGAGTGGCTACTGGCGCTATAGGAAGTCTCGTCTTCGCGCTCTTTTTCTTTACGTACATGCAAATGGATTCGGATCTGATGAAGTCAATTGTCGAGAATGAGCCAATGGGGCATTTCCTCAATCCTTATATGATCACTTTTGTTATTGCACTTGAAGGTGTATTCTCTGGATTACTCGTAACTTTTATTCTGATCAACTATATCCATACGGACGAAGTAAACGTGCCGCAGGGATAAAAATATTATTTCTAACCTCCCTTTATGCCATCATGAATTCATTTCAGATGGCATAATTTTTTTGATTCAGTACTGAAAATGGAGGGTTATGAATAATATCTGGAATCGATCAACAAGAATATCCGAGATCTACGGGACGATAATTGCCTTAGGTCTTATTGTTTACTTCTTCATTATGTATGCTGCTGGCTTAATTCATGTTATCGAGTTAAGATTACTCAATATAGCAATCATGCTAGCGGGTGTATACTTTGCACTGAAACAATTTAAACGTACACATCAAGGACGGTTAGATTATTACAAGTCAATGTTGACAGGAGTAGCAGCTGCTGCCATAGGAACTTCAACTTTCTCACTGTTCCTCTTTATCTACATGTTCATTGATGGTAATTTGATGCAGTCAATAATTGATAATGAGCCATTGGGTAAATATATGAACCCTTACATTGCATGCTTCATCGTTTTCCTTGAAGGATTGTTTTCAGGCTTTATGGTTACTTATTTGCTCACTAACTTTTTTGCGTCAGATACACCAGCAGTTGACAACGTGGCCGAAAAGTTACCTCAAAAAGTGGAGCCTATGAGAGGGGACAGACTTCCTGAGAGAGCTTAAATCGCTATTTCATCCAAACAACTTTTTGCTCTGAGTTATGTGGTTGTCCAATGATGGACGCATATAGCTCAGAGCGTCTTGCATTAATATAACGGTTTCCTCCGGCTTGAATGAGTTTCTCTTTCGTTAAGGTGGCAGTAGTAATGTCGTTATCAAGCGCCCTGCATTCCGCAACTACATCTCCAAAAGGATCTAGGATCATTGAGCAACCATTTTTAAGCTGATCATCATCCATACCAATAGGATTTGAAAACACAGCATATACCGCGTTGTCATAAGCGCGCGCTGGCAACCATTTCATAAGCCATGCACGTCCCTTTAAACCATCAAATTCCATTCTTAATGAAGTTGGGTCATTAACGCGGTTCTCCCAAAGTTTTGGATCAACAAAACCGGCACCGGGTCGGGTGGAAGGAGTACACATGGTTACGTGTGGCATGAAGATTACTTCTGCGCCTAATAGCCTCGTTGCCCTTACGTTCTCAACAACGTTGTTGTCGTAGCAAATTAGTATTCCGCATTTCCAATCTTCAATATCAAAAACAGTGTAGTGGTCCCCAGGAGTTATGTTTGGATTGATAAATGGATGAAGTTTCCTGTGATTGGCCACGAGTCCATTTTTATTCACGCAGACATAAGCCTTATAGATCTTATCATTCTTGTCTTTTTCAAAGAGGCCTGCAAGTACATGAATGTTGTATTCAGCAGCAATTTTTTGAAGTTCCCTGATACTTTCTCCGTCTGGAATATATTCCGAGAGATCGAGCATCTGATCTTTTGAAAGATGTCTTGCAAAAGTATATCCAGTAATAGAACACTCATGAAAGGCTACAGCTTTCGCGCCTTGCTGTGCAGCTATTGAAGCATATTTTCTGATGACAGAAAGGTTGTAGGCTTTATCGCCACTTTTATTTTCAAACTGGACAGTGCTAACTTTTAGATTACTCATTCTATTTTAATTCAAGCTCAACAATAGTATCATTCTCATCAAACTTTGCCTTTGGTATTTTGATGGCAATACCATATTCATTCTCAGAAAACTTAAGTACGGACTGATCAACGAAAAGTTTTGCAGACTTTATTTTTTTACCGAGCGAAGGAATCAATAATGATTCATCATGCCATTTTAATATGTGGAGATAAACCTTGTTATCTCTTTGTGTTGTTACACCCCAATCACGTGCAGTGAGCGGACCGCCACGTGTGCCGTAAACTGTATCACCATACTTTTTTACCCACTCACCAACTTCTTTCAGTGCCTTGATGTGCTCATCCTGGATTTTTCCGTTGGGCATCGGGCCTACATTCAAGAGAAAGTTCGCGTCATAACCGGCCGCTTTTACAAGGTATTGGATTAAATCTTTACTGCTTTTATGTTTATCATCTTTCAGGTTGAACCCCCACGAGTTGTTTATTGTCTCACATGTTTCTTTTGGTAAAGATCCAATTTTTTGTTCTGGAGAAAATCCGGTGGTGTTATGTCCAGGAAGATCTTTTTCAAACATCTGAAAATCTTCACCTTCGTATGGTGCGCGATGATGATTGCTTCCTACCAAAGCAGCAGGTTGTAACTGATGAATAAGTTTATACGTTTTTTCGAGTCTCCAATCTGCATCTTTTTTATCCCACATTCCATCGAACCAAATTCCACCCACTTCACCATAGTTGGTGAGTAATTCAGAAAGTTGCGTATCCATGTAATCGAGGTATTTATTCATGTCGCCTTGCTCCGCTCTGCCTGTCCAACTTCCTCCGGTATTGCCTCTCGGAAAATATTCAGGGTGATGCCAGTCCAATTGCGAATGATAAAAGAAAAGTTTTATTCCTTCCTTCTTACATTCTTCTGAAAGCATTTTCAAAACATCTTTACCATAAGGGGTTTGCTTTACGATATTATAATCAGAGACTTTACTATCCCACATAGCGAAGCCGTCATGATGTTTACTCGTGATGACAATATATTTCATACCTGCATCTTTGGCCATTTGCACCCAGGCTTTCGGATCAAACTGAGTTGGATTAAAGAAGCCGGGAAGTTTCTCATAGACCTTTACGGGAATTTGTTGTTGGTTCATTACCCACTCGCCGTCACCCAGGATACTATACACACCCCAATGAATAAAAAGTCCGAACTTCGCATTTTGAAACCATGCCCTGCTTTGTAAATTCTCGGCAGTAGGCTCGTATTTCCATTGGGAAAAGACCGAGGCATACAGAAATATGCCAAGCGTGATGAGTAGTATTTTTTTCATGTCTGTTGTTTGAAGTGAAATTTAAACTAATAAAGCGTAAAGTCAGGCAAGGACAATCTCTTTTTTTATAACTAAAGGCTGCCTGCGATAGAATTAAATTCTTTAATAATTTACAAGTTAAAAAGGGTTTACAACAGGCTTAAATGAAGTATCACTGCAGGCTAAACAGTGCGGGTAGCGTTGTGACCTACAATGTTTTTAGAAAGTCTTCTGCAGCTTTTAAGTGGGCAACTAAAACCTTCTTATCCATTTTCTCCAAACTTCTCATGATCATACTTGTTCTTATATTTTTTTGGAAGAAATCTTTGTGCACAAACATGAATCTCCAATACAGTGCATCCCAGGTTTTGCTCCATTCGCCTTTGCCAAAATCGCTCATTTTTAAAATATAATTTGAGCCGCTGAAGTATGGTTTAGTACTCATTATACCGCCATCGGCAAATTGACTCATGCCATAAACATTGGGAACCATTACCCAGTCGTAAGCATCAATGTAAAATTCCATAAACCATTGATAGATATCGTCAGGGTCAATTTCACAAAGCTGCATAAAATTACCGAGCACCATCAGTCTTTCGATGTGATGTGTATACGCGTTTTTATGTAAACGTTTAATGACAACATCCACTGGCGTAATTCCTGTTTCACCAGTATAAAATCCAGAAGGCATCTTCCGCACATGATTCCAAAAGTTTCTCTTGCGCTGGTAAACTCCTTTATAGTGATAAACGCCTCGCATAAATTCCCGCCATCCAATAATTTGCCTGAGATATCCCTCGACAGAGGCAAGTGGGATATTGAGATCAATCGCAGTATCCATAATTCTTTTCACCACATATGTGGGTGTGAGTAAACCTGTATTGAGATACGGTGTAATAACTGAGTGGAAGAGGTAAGGTTCTTTTACAGCAATAGCATCTTCATAGGGCCCGAATAAACCGAAGCGGTTCTGTAAAAAATCATCGAGCCATTTTTTAGCATCTTCAAAGGTAACGGCATACTGAAAGTTTTCAGAAGTGCCGAGGTTGCTGGCAAAATTTGTATTAACATATTGCTCTGCCTCTACAACAAATTTGTTTTGCGTGGGCTTGAAGTATGTTGGAAGTATTAATCCTTTAGGAATCTTTTTTCTGTTCTCAGCATCAAAACTCCACTTTCCACCTACAGGCTTGTTGTCATCTACAAGAATTTGCAAACGCTTTCTTTCATGCATGTAGAAATTATGCAGGAAGTATTCGTTAGCCTTAGAAAAGTAGTTTGATACATCATTTCTTGTATTGATGAATTGTGGTGTATCATAGCTGATCAATTTTATGCTGTACTTCTCACCGAAGCGTTTTAGCCTGCGTGCCAGCAAGTAGTCGGTTGTATCGCTATAGTGGATTGCATTAATATTTTGGCTTCGTAAATCCTGGAAAAGATTATCGAGTGATGCCAAGTTGCTTTTTGCTTCTGCATACGTTACACGAAAATTCTTTTCACCCAGATAATTTTCATAAAACTTCATGGAAGCCCTGTGAAGCATGAGCTTCTTCCTATGAAATGGATATTGTAGAAAATACAAATCATCTTCAATGAGATACACCGGCCTTTGCGCCTGGATAGCGGGATGCTTTTCAAATAATTGATGGGGGAACACCAATGTTACTTCTGTTTGCATAAAGCGATTAGCGTTTATCATAAGACAGTAGTAAAGAGAAATTGTTTTGCCTTTGATAAATCAAATTATGGCTTTTGAAGCAGCCACTCATATAAGGCCTCAACATTCTATCCTTAAAAAAGGGATATTGATAAATCACAGTATGACTCGTATTCTCATTAGTACTATATTGACGTTTCTAACTATGCATTAACCTATGAAGAGACATTTACTTATTCTTTGCCTCACATTTCTTGCAACATCCCTCTCAGCGCAAAAGCTTGATATGGACAAGATGAAAGGCATGAAGCCCCGTAACATTGGCCCAGGTGGCATGAGCGGTAGAATTACAGCAATCGATGCGGTAATCAGTAATCCATCAATAATTTATGCAGGCTCAGCCTCGGGTGGCATCTGGAAATCAACAAGTGGCGGAATTAATTGGGAGCCACTTTTCGACAAAGAAGCTGTTCTCTCTATTGGTGCGTTGGCGATTCAACAGGATAATCCTTCCGTGATTTGGGCAGGAACCGGCGAAGGCAATCCACGCAATAGCCTCAACGGCGGTTATGGAATTTATAAATCGCTTGATGCTGGCAAGAACTGGAAGTTGATGGGTCTTGAAAAAACGCGACACATCCACCGCGTGATTATTGATCCCAAAAATGCAAATACAGTTTATGTTGCTGCGATAGGGTCTCCCTGGGGAGAACATGCGGAAAGAGGTGTTTACAAAACTACTGATGGAGGTACCTCTTGGGAGAAGGTTTTATACGTGAATGAAAAAACAGGATGTGCTGATCTTGTGATGGATCCTGTTAATCCAAACAAACTAATTGCTTCTATGTGGGAACACCGCAGGTGGCCTTGGACTTTTAAATCCGGTGGACCAGGCTCTGGCATTCATATCACGCATGATGGGGGAAAGACATGGAAGAAATTATCCAGCAAAGAAGGATTGCCAGAAGGTGACCTAGGACGTGTAGGCCTAACGATAGCCAGAAATAAACCAGATATTATTTACGCGTTGGTAGAAGCTAAAAAGAATGGATTGTACCGCTCAACCGATGGTGGTTTTAAATGGCAGATGGTGAATGATAAGATGAATGAAATAGGAGACAGGCCCTTTTACTATGGTGAGATCTATGCCGATCCGAAGAATGAAAACAGGTTGTACACAATCTTTTCACGTGTCAACGTAAGTGAAGATGGCGGTAAATCTTTTCGTGAGTTACTACCCTATACGGGAGTGCATCCGGATCATCACGCCTGGTGGATTAATCCAAATGATCCTTCATTCATTATTGATGGTAATGATGGTGGTTTAAACATCTCGCACGATATGGGGAAGAACTGGCAGTTTGTTGAGAACATTCCTGTAGGCCAATTCTATCACATCAATGTTGATCAGGATTATCCATACAACGTGTATGGCGGATTACAAGATAACGGTTCGTGGGTTGGCCCTGCTTATGTTTGGAAAGATGATGGTATCAGAAATAGCTATTGGCAACCTGTAATGTTTGGTGATGGCTTTGATGTTTCACCGGATCCTGATAATAGTCGTTTTGGTTATGCCATGTCCCAACAAGGATTTTTGGGAAGATATGACAGGCAGACGGGACATAATAAATTTATTCGTCCAACACATCCTGATACAAAAGTAAAGCTTCGTTACAACTGGAACTCCGCATTAGCGCAAGACCCATTTGAGAAATCAACGATCTATTACGGAAGCCAGTTTGTCCATAAGAGCACAGATAAAGGAAATACATGGGAGGTCATTTCCGCTGACTTAACCACTAACGATCCTGAAAAACAAAAACAACACGAGAGTGGGGGACTAACAATGGATGCAACGGGAGCAGAAAACCATTGTACCATTTTAGCCATTGCACCAAGTACGGTTGAAAGAGGTGTGATTTGGATTGGTACTGATGACGGCCTTGTTCAGCTTAGCCGCGATGGCGGAAAAACATGGTCTAATGTAACTCCGAAAGTTGCAGGGCTTCCAAAGAATGCATGGATTCCACAGGTGAAAGCATCAACATTCAAAGGGGGAGAGGCACTTATTGTGGTAAACAATTATCGTCAGTTTGATTATAAACCATATCTACTGCGCACAAGAGATTACGGTAAAACATGGGAGAACATTGTTACCGCTGCCCAGTTGGGAGAAAATAATTATGTATTATCGGTAATCCAGGATATCGTTGAACCGAGATTGCTCTTTGCCGGAACTGAAAATGGTTTGTGGGTGAGTCTTGATGATGGTAAGACATGGACACGATGGACTGCTGAGTATCCTGCAGGTGTACCTACAATGGATCTTGTGATTCATCCGCGTGAGCATGACCTTGTGATTGGTACCTTCGGCCGTGCTATTTACGTGCTGGATGATATTCGGCCTTTGAGGGAAATGGTAAAGGAAGGAACACAGATCCTGAATAAGCGCATTCATCTTTTTGATCCGCCAGACGCATACATTACGCAGATCCAGGATCCGGCAGGCATTCTTTTTCCTGGCAACGCTATGTTTATTGGTGCGAACAAATCTTTTGGAGCCCAGCTATCTTACGTGATCAACAAACCTGCTGAAGAGAAAAAAGCTGATTCGGTAACAACAACAATTGATAAGAAACCTACTAGCAGATCGACAAAGAAAAGACCTGATGAATCGCAAGTTGCGCCAATTGTAAAAGACACTGCTTCTGTAGCGAAGAAACCCACCACTGCCGCGGGCGAAAAGAAAGATCAGCCCAAGTCGAAGTACGACTCTCTTACATTAGAGGTTTTTGATAGCCAAGGTTTGAAGATTAGAACAATAAAACAAAAAGCACCAGAGGACAACGGCGTAAATCGCATCACATGGATGTTGAGTGAAAAAGGAATTCGCCCTGCATCAAGAGAGAAGACAAAAGCTGGTGCAGCAGAACCAGGAGGCGTTACAGTATTACCAGGCACCTATAAAGTAAGACTCACTTTTGCTGGTGAGAAAGATTCTACGATGGTTAATGTGAAGTATGATCCCCGCTATAACGTTCCGGTCGAAGTATTAACCTCAAGGTATAAAGTGTTAAAAAATCTGCAAAGACTTTCTGAATTAGCGTCAGAAGCTACGACCCGATTACGCGAGTCGAAAGAGATTACAGAGGAGTATGAGAAGAAAATGAAAGATGCAAAGAAAGATGAATACAAAGCTTCGCTCGAAAAGACTACTGCAGTTAAGGATTCGATCAACGCGCTATTTGATTTCATTCTTGGTAAGGAAGATAAGCGCCAAGGTATCGTTCGTGAACGCGATCCAACTCCTGTATCTTACATTGGTAATGCTTCGTATTACATTATGAGTTCATTAGATCCCGTAAGCAGTACTGATGAACGTGTTGTTAAATTTGCTGAAGAGAATATTGGCGAAGTTCTTAAGAGAGTAAATGCTTTCTATGAAAAGACCTGGCCGGATTACCGTGCCACCATGGAGAAGGTTGTGATCTCTCCTTTTAAAGCATACGAGCCGTTGAATCGGTAGAGAGCGTAATTGAAAAATAAAAAGCCGTTCTATAGATATAGGACGGCTTTTTTTATGTAGAAATTTGAAACTTCAAACTATTCACTCTTACAAACCTTCATCGCACTTCTACCAGAAGATGGATCGAGCGCAGCTTTACCGATGTTCCCACCTGCAAGAATGATATCCTTATCCGGACCTGCTTCAGCGAGATGGACTTTTACGCAAGCGCTTAAATTTAAAAGATCATTATAAGTAACATCACTTTCATCTGCAAGCTTCGTAAGATTCGTTTCGCTCTTTCCCGTTTTGCCGATCACAGGTGTGAGTAATGCAGTAACATCCGCTCCTGGTGTAGAGATGCTACCAAGATGTAAATGGACAGGATGTTTCACATTTCCTTCCGTTCCTTCGAGATCTACAACGATTAACGCAGTCCCGTCCATCTTTTCTTTAAATGTAACAGTGCCACTGGTTTGGTAGGTGGACCCTGGATTTAGTGCATACACACTCTCATTTCCCGTAAAATCATTGCTAGTAGATTCATTCTCCTCGCAAGAGGCAAGGGTGCATCCTATTAAAATCGCGCTTATTATCAGTCTCATCTTACATCTGTTTGTTTAAAATTAAATAATCCGGAGAAAGGAGCCAACGAAAATCTTAAACCTATTTTGTTTTTGTATTTTTGGCATGGATGTGGATTGTGAACGACTAACCCCTAAGTTTATTTTGTGAAGCGCATCTTAACCCTATTGATTTTCCTGGCTGCCTGTAGTCCGAAGGTACAAAAACCTGACGCAGAAGCCTTAAAACCGTCCTGGCTGAAAACCGAGCCTTATCAGGATGGCTACTATACTGGTATTGGCCACAGTGCAAAAGTTGGGTCTAACAACTATATCCAATCGGCTAAGAAAAGTGCTTTAGACGATCTTATATCGCAGATCAAGGTTAATGTTTCCAGTACTTCCGTGTTGAGCTTTATGGAGGCTGATAAAAAAGTACAGGAACAGTATGAACAGATCATTCAAACAACTGCCGCTGACGATATAGAAGAGTTTGAACTGGTAGATGCCTGGGAAGATGCCAATAATTATTGGGTCTATTATCGACTTTCAATTTCACGCTATCGCCAGATCAAAGAAGAACAAAAGCGAAATGCAACAACCCTTGCTACCGATTACTTTAAAAAGGCAAGAGAAGCAGAAAAAGCTGCTGAACATTTACAGGCTATCAGTTATTATTTTCAATCCTTCAGAAGCATTGAAAAATACCTCGGGGAACCGATTCGCATTAATGTTGACGGGCAGGACGTACTTCTAGTAAATGAGACTTATGCTTCTATTCAAAGACTACTGGATAAGATGATTGTTAAGGTTAACCCAACAGAAATTGAGATTAACAGAAGAGTAAATCAATCGGAACATACTGTACTGGCAAAAGCAACTTATAAAGATGGAAAGCCAGCTTCAGGTCTTCCTTTAAAAGCATTATTTGAAAAAGGTGAAGGAGATATTTATCCAGAATACAAGGCTGATGAAAAAGGCTCCGCTAAAATCCTGATCAATAAAATAGGATCTAAAGAAGTTGAGCAGATTGTTGGCGTAAAAGTAAATATCGATGCATTGAGTGGTACAAGCAGTTCTCCTGTTTATACACTCATTGCAAAGACGTTGAATGTGCCACGCGCACAGGTAATGATGAAGGTGCAGCGACCTGTTGTTTATCTCTCAGCTGATGAAAAGAGTCTTGGGAGTAACAAATCGAATTACCAGATCACTAACAAATTAAAAAATTTACTCTCTAGTAACGGATTTGAGTTTACAGAAGATAAGCGCACAGCAGATCTGTGGTTTGATGTAAAAGCTGATTCTGAAAAGGGATCTGTTTCAGGAAGCATTCATATCACTTATTTAACTGGTGTAATTAAAGTGATGGCTGTGAAAGAAGGTAAAGAGATCTATGCAACAACACTTGACCGTGTGAAAGGATATGGATTGGACTACGATAGGTCTAGTGTTGATGCCTATAATAAAGCCCTTGAAACACTTGAAAAAGAAAGAGTAAGCGAATTAATCGCCACTGTGCTGCAGTAAAAAGAAAAGTGTTTAAAATTTGGTATCTAAATTGTACTAACCAATAAACTTAATACTCACTAGATTATGAAAAAGTTGATTTATTCGTCTTTAATGTTCGCCGGACTTGCAGGTCTTTTTATGATCGCTTGTAAAGGCAAAGAGAAAACCCCTAAGGGAGAAACTGAAGTGGTTATTCCTTGTTCAGGTTCTGATTTCTTCACTACCGCAAAAGCTTTCCGTGCTAACTCAATTGGTGAAAGCCAGGATCAGGTTACAGCTAAGAAAAAAGCACTTACCAATGCAAGAAACGAACTGGCACAAGCTATTCAAACCACTGTGAAAACCGTAACTGATAATTACGTTAACTCACGTGAAATGAATAACAAAGAAGAAATCGAAGAACGTTTTGAGAGCCTTAACCGCGAGGTTGTAGACCAAACACTTTCTGGTATTCGTACAATTTGCGAAAAGAACATGCAAACACAGCAAGGTACTTACAAAAGCTATATTGCTATTGAGCTTTCAGCAGAAGAGTTGGTGTCAAAATACAATGAGCGTTTATCTAAGGATGAGCGTTTGAAAATTGACTACGACTACGAAAAATTTAAAGAAACATTTGATAAAGAAATGGATAAAATGGGTGCAGGAAAATAATCCGACCAATTCTTAAAGAACAAAAGTGCTGTAGTAATGCAGCACTTTTTTTATTTTTAACAGATTCCGCAATCAGCCCTGACCTTCAAGCGTAGTCTATTCATACATCGTTACTGCCCTTAAGAATTATATGAAGTAAAAAGTCCTGTTAAGGACTAAATGTTTGTAGCCCCGGGTGTAGCCCGCGGTAGGAGGTGTACCTATCGTTTTCGCCTCGACTACGCACCATAAAAGATTGGATTAATGATTACGGCCCGAAAACGCTCACAATCAGCTAAGAGATTCCTAGCCTATAGCCCAAACATATCTTTGGCTATAGCCCTTTTGTTTTTCATTTGGCCCGACATAAATCTCGCGATATTCTTCTAACACGTCATCAGGTATAAACTACACGTTAACAACCAGACTTTGCGTACATCAATAAAAAATGCAACCCTATTAATGGATTGCATTTCCTTTGTCTCTCTAATTTTATGTTCTAGCTCTTAAAAGCTTACTAACGATATCCCTACAGTATAAGAAGCTGCCTCTGTTCCTGCAGGTCCTTTTTTGTCTTTAAATAATGGATTGAGATTGTAGTAGCCAAACAAGTTAAAGTTGCCCAGGTAAATTCTCATATAAGCGCTGTAGCGGATAGTCGAGAGATTGAAGTCCTGCTGATTTTTAAGTTTCTTTAAGTCACCGTTTTCTTTGTATTTGATCTTGGTATTAGCACTTAAAAGATATCCCACCCTTCCTCCGACAGCAATTTTAAAACTTCTTCCTGGATCTTCAGGTTTTAAACTAAATCTAAACTCCACAGGTATGTCAAGGTAGTTCATTACAAGCATCGACTTTTTCGTTGAATAGCTGCTTGACCAATTTATTTGCCCTAGTGTATCGGCATCATAAATAACATGTCCTGCATCAGCAAAGGTTGTATTTCCAGCCGCATCATAGATCAATGTCGGCGTTGGCGTTGTGCGGGTTGAACCAGTCGGTTGAAAGCTCTGAAGTTTAAACCGCTCCATTCCCAACCCAATACCCGGATGGAAACTGAACTTCGACTTCCCAATCCTCATGTCGTACAGATAGTAGAGATTTACTGTTCTTGATCCCCAAAGTCCGTATTTCAGGTTGTTGGGTTTTTCAGTAAGACGGTTTAGGCCTAAATCAATTAAAAAGGTTCCTGGTATATCAGGTCGGCCGGTTTTCTTTGCTGGTTCAGTAGTTTGAGCAGTAGCAATGCCGGTTATTGCAATAAAGAATACGAAAAAGGCTATTTTTTGAATCATGCTTAAGTTTTCAATTGGAAATAGGCCCCAAAAATAAGTTTTTTGTTGGCAGGGCCAAATCGTTATTTTGTTGAGTGAATTAATTCTTTACATTTGCAATCCCAAATTAAATGGGCCTGTAGCTTAACTGAATAAAGCATCTGACTACGGATCAGAAGACTCGGGGTTTGAATCCCTGCAGGCTCACTTCTAGGGATCGATCACAAAAATATTGAGTCGATCCCTTTTAATTTCCCTAATTCGTTGTTTCCAACGTTCTCTAATTCATTTTATGTGTTAAGTGATCATTTTTAAAAGTTGCTTTTAAGGAGACGTCAACACCTATGTTCTGTTTACATCAACGCTCGATTCCTCATAAAACTTATCAATATGTCTAAAAAGGTTGAAGCTTTTTTAAATTTTATCTGAGTAGTCGATATTAATAGTCTTTGACTTAAGAAAATCCAATGTCACAAAGATCACGAAGAAAGCGACAAAGTTTCACTGAAAAATGCAAGCATTCCCTTTGTGCAACCCAGTCTACTCTGTGACCTCCGTGTGATCGTTTTTATACTCGAATCCTTAAGTCAACATATTCAATCGACATTGTCTATTTCAATGATGCGCGTTGCTTAATTAAAGTTGTATTGATCTCAATATATCGCGACCGAAAGAATTAATCTTTTCGTTGAGCATCCTTTGCACTGCCTTCTTCGTGCGCTCCTTATCGTATCAATACCGTCTTGACTTCTCCATATCGGCTGAAGATCATCGTTACTTTCTCTGAGAAGGACTTAAGCATTTGCTGATAGAGATCCATTATCTCGGACTTGGCATACTGATAACATCAGGGAAACCCTGGTAAAATGCTCCACTCACCTATTTTTTTAAAATCATATCTGCACTGATATTTCAACGAACTTAAAAGCCGACTTTTGCCGTAATAAACTTACGCTTATGAAACAATGAGATAGCAATCGTGAGAAAGTGAATTAGAGGCATGCGGGTTGGACCAAAAAAAGGGTGGTATTATTTCTATGCTCTTGCCGCGGTTTGTGGTGGTAATTAACCTAGTTCTTGTTCCTCAGCTATCGAACATATTCACTCTTCGTGTTTCTAATTCAACGTCAAGTTATTCTTATTCGAACTTTAAAATTCCCGCGTTTAGCACTTTAAATATTAATAGTTGGGAACACCATTCATTTTAAAATTCAGTGTACAATATGTTTCGGTTGAAGGGCTCGCTTATCTTTTTATTCATTATCGTCTTTGCTTTTTCTTCTGCTCAAACTTCGGAGGCTGATAGTTCAAGAGTGGATATACTCGACTTGTCATTTGAGGAACTTATGAAAGTGACTATAAACACAGGAACACTTTCCGGAATAAAAAAGCATAATATCCCCGTTGCCTTAACTACAATCAGTGCCGAAGATATTCGGCATTCACCTGCAAGAAATCTACTCGATCTTTTGGAGACATATGTTCCGGGGGCATTATATATGAATCATATTGAAGGACCACATCCAGGTATGCGCGGTATAATTGCAGATAGAAGTTACAAAGTTCTGCTTCTTGTAAATGGTAAAGTGTTAAATCAAAAAACAAGAAATGGTGCAAGTACCGAGGTGGAAAACTGGGATATGAATGATATTAACGAAATTGAAATAATCAGAGGCCCTGGATCAGTGACTTACGGACCCGGTGCTATCATGGGTGTCATTAATATTAAAACCAAGAATGCACTGACCTCTCCCGGGCTGGAAGTTAATAGTCACTACGTTTCTAACTATAAGTCCCTCAATACTAGTTTAAGTTATGGAACGCGAGGGGATCAAATAAGTTTTTACGGTTACGGAAGTATAACACGCACACCGGGTTTTTCACCAAATGCTTTCGCTGTTGATTTGTCGACATTTGAGGCAGGGTATGTTGGAAAGGGTTTCAGTTCCCTTAGCCAAAGAAGTAAACCAGTACAAAGATACTTTAATGACTTTTATGACAGGCCACAAATAAAGGCCCACATGCAACTGGATTTCGGTGATAGCTGGAAGTTATGGGCTCGATATACAAACTCAGGTGCAACAGTAAATGGAACGTTCTACCAAACGCGTCCACAGTTAGGTTTTACAATGGACTCTGTCCGCTTTGATTCAGAAGGGAGCCCTACATATTACAGATCTCCTTTATATGGTTCTTACCAGGATTTGTTTGCCATGAGCCATCAACAATTCTCTTCTTCTCTTCAAAATGATCATCATTTTGCCAGCGTGCTCGGTCTAAAGAACGGAGTAGACATTCAAACAACATTAGGTTATTATAATTATAGTGGGTCGAAAGGAACCACAAGTTTCGTTGAATATCCTTATAGTACCAATGCACAGCTGCGTTCGGAGTACGTAGATAAAAATAGTACCTGGAATCAAACTTATAACTTTTCTGAAAGCGAACTCCTTGGAACTTTGTTAGCAAAAATTTCTTTTGGAGATAATAAGTTGGCTTTTGGGTCATCATATGCGTACAATCATTTTGGTCCTGCCTGGGGAACTAGCTTTATTAAGTTGCAAAATCTGAACCCCTATTTAAATAATGGTAATAACCTTACTTTAAATATTAACAATGACTGGAGCACGGTGACATATTCATTTTTCGGAGAGTTAGATGCAAAGCTTACGCCATCTCTTACGTTACTAGCCTCTGGCCGCTCTGATAAAAATACATATTCAAGATTATTGATATCGCCTCGCATTGCTTTGGTGTCAGAACTAAACAAAAAGAACGTCTTAAAACTTGTATTGCAGCAGTCAAGAAGGATGAATAATGCGGAAGAACTACGCACTCAAAATGAATCTAATGTAAAATCCGATCCCGAAACATTGACTGGTATAGAAGTTATATATAGTAAAGTTCAAAATAGAAGACTCCTGTTCAACCTGTCTACTTTCTACAACGATATAGGAATAATTTCATGGAGCGGAACCGATAATATTTCGAAACTAACGGGTAATTTAAAACTCGCAGGAGTTGAGGCGGAAGTTAAATATGCAAAGGAGAGATTTGTAATGGGTCTGAATCATTCCTTTACTAAACAATTGGAGTGGAAGATGGCAACAGACATCTCCGTGAGTGGTATAAGTTATAGTGATTATGATTTAACGTTTGCAGACAATTCAGCATTTAAAGGATATGGTAACAATTTAAATAATTGGGCAAACCATGCAACGAAGATGTTTGTACGTTTTGAAGCACTCGGCAAAAAGTTAACTGTGCATAACGATATGCGTGTCTATTGGCGTTTTGAAGGTGCACGTGATGGATTAGCGATGATTGAAGATGGAATTGAAGCAAGTGCAGTTCAAACTAAAGTCCAACCGTTATTAAAAAGAATTTACGACAATAATGTATATGAAACAGACTTGCGGGTAAATTCATCAGCAACACTAAAGGTGAATGAGAATATTTCCGTCACGGCATTTGTTATTAATCTTTTAAGTGTAAACAATGCAAAACGGTATTCTTATGACGCAGGCATTGTTGTTCAAGGTCCTTCTCGGGTTGCTTATGTTGAAGAGCCACGTTCATTTGGAATTAAGCTGAATGTAAGTCTATAACACACCTTACTCCCTTTAAAACTTCGTGAATCAGGGTCCATTATTTAATCTGCTCCGTATTTCGTGCACTTAAATTTTTATCAAAACAAACCATGGTATGGCCTTACGGTAAGGCTCAATTTAACCTAACACGACTCATGATTACTAATCTAAAAGACAAAAACAGCCAACCGTTCCCATAGATAGATATTACTAACCCTAACAACAGAACAATCAGGGACGAAGCTCTTAGCGATTTCCTTCTGTTACCGTTTAGCGTGCCCCTTTCCGATTTTCAACTTCAACCTTTCTTATAACGGAGCAAAACACTTCCAGATGCAAACACCTTTGAATCGAAAAGTTGTAGCTTCTCCTGCAGAATAGAGCTGTCTAACAATCGTCTTCCTTCGCCCACAAGCAGAGGCTGAATTACAAAATGATATTCATCTACAAGACCAAGTTCTATGAGCTGCGAGGGAATATCCACACCGCCTGTTAATATGTTTTTACCTTCCTGCTTTTTTAGTTGCAGTATTTCATTTTTAAGATTTGTACGAACAACACTTGCATTTTTCTCTTCAACGTTTTTTAATGATCGTGAGAAAACAATAATTTTTTTGACAGCGTTAAATGCATGCGCAAAATCATTCATCGCCTTTGTAGGACCAGAATTATTTTTTGCAATGTCTGGCCAGAACGGAACCATCAGTTCATAGGTTTTTCGTCCATATACAAAAGTGTCGCTATCACGTAAAAGCTGCGTATAATATTCATGCAGTTCTTCATCAGCAATTCCTTTGGTATGATCACAGCACCCGTCCAGGGTAAGATTGATTGCATAGATTAACTTTCTCATAATGGTTGTCTTTTTAAATATTTTCGATTCTCATGAAGAGCAAATATGCCTGTACAACAAATTCTCTCCGTCATCCTCAAATATCATAATCTCTTTCGTATTGGAGAGGGTGCAAAAGCGCCATCGTATGGGCATTTTGCGTCAAATGTGGACAACATTTACCGAATGGATTGGAGGGGTGGAGAAGTTTGAAGTTACAAGTTTGTAGTTTTAAGGTTTGGGCGTGCCCTTCGCGTCCTCTAAACAATCCTCGCTGCTCAGGTCGGGCTTTCGCTCCTCGCCATTTGTTAAGATAGTAACATTACAACCTTTCCCACCCTTCTCCCATTAGTCTTGCATTAGAGTGCGTGGGACATGCCTACGGTCTAGCCCCTGAATTCTTCGGTAGAAACGCTCCAGACCGAATATTTCCGAACACACCTGCCACTCACCTCCAAGGCATTCTCTTGCTAATCTATTGCTTTTCAAAAGGTTGTCTGGTTTCGCTTCAAATTGCCCATCGAAGAAATTAAGTCGTAAAAAAAATTTACTTCTTTTTTTTCTACGCACGTAGGATGCGGAGTGGGCCAATAGTTTTGCTCTTGTTAAAATAAAAAAAGCGCAAATAAATCTTAAACACTAAATACCACTGTTATGGGAAAAATCAAGAACCACTCTATTATGAAAGGCTTTACAGGAGCGTTAGGGGATGACTTTTGTTATCCGGCGCCTGGGGAAGCAAACTATATTTTCACGCCGTCCAGTGGTGAAGAATAAGCCAACGGTTCGGCAACAAGCGAACCGGGACCGGTTTGCTGAAGCCACGCTATTTGCAATCAGTGAATTGAAAAAACCAAAAGCAAGCCTTGAGTACAAGATTATGGCGGAGCTGCAAGGATTGAAAACGGCCCACCTGGCAGCGATTTCTGATTTTTTATTGCGTCCTGAAATTGATACCGTAGACGTGAAAGGTTACAAGGGAAATCCAGGCGATGTAATACACATCACACCGTGCATGCCGTATAAGGTCGTCGAAGTTGACGTAAACATTTACGCCAAAGATGGCACGTTGGTGGAAGCAGGCAAAGCAGTGGAAGATGAATTGAACTGGAAGTACGTGGCTACCATTGCGAACACTATGGCAGCAGGATCTGCAGTTGAGCTTGTTGCGCATGACCGGTTAAGGAAGATCTCAAAGTCTGAGGCCTCCGTCAATTCACAGCGTTCATAAATCAAGTTGATTAGCATATTTGGTTGATACTGATTTGCGATTGCGAAATAAGGTTCAGATGAAATCATTGATCATAAACTTTTGTTGTTGAATGATCCAATCTAGCGCAAGCGTCTCCTTCGAGCGTCCGCTTGGAGGCATAATGTTTTCAGCGTCCGCTGACGGAAGGTATTGTAAACACCAAAACGTTTGGCTTAAGCGCAAGCGAGAGCCTGAGGACATCCGGACAGGCAGCTTCCAACATTTTCAGCACAAGCGAGACACTTTCGCTAGAAGGGCTTGTACTTATTTAGACCTAAAACTCACCCAGAACAACACAGAGATCCTTAGCCCCTTATCGTAACGAGTAGCGGGGCTTCCATTTGCTTAGTTTAGAGACAGCAGTCCGGCCCACCTCTTCGCACTGGGGGATGCATCCCTTTATGATTGAGAGGAGGTTCTCCTAGTTGAATCATTACCACGGAATTGCTCCCGTTTCAGGATTGGTTTCCTCGCTAAAATATTTGCCAGTCGGCCCGTTGCTGTCAATCAATGCATATTTCACAACCCGGGCAGCAGCATCTTCAACTGTACCTGTTCCCTGGTGATTATTAAAATCCGTTTTTGTGTAGCCAGGATCTACCGCATTGACTTTAAAAGGTGTATCGCGCAGTTCGTAAGCTAATGTAACGGTATACATGTTCAGCGCTGATTTGGAAGAAGAATAAACGGCAAACTTCGCATGATGATAGAATCGCCAGTTCGGGTCGCTTTGAAGCGAAAGAGAACCAACGCTCGAGCTAACGTTTACAATTCTTGGCTGAGGCGACTTTCGCAGCAGGTCAATAAAGGCCTGAGTAACATTCACAACCCCGTACACGTTCGTTTCAAATACAGCACGAAAATTATCGATATTCGAATTTAAAGCCAGTTGTGGAACACTTCCACTAATGCCTGCATTGTTAATGAGCACGTCTAAAACATCTGATCTTTTAGCGATTTGAATCCGTGCTGCCTCAACAGATTGTTGATCCGTTACGTCAAGTTGTATGGCTTCAACTTGTGAAAGTCCTTGTGCTTTCAGATCGTTTGCGGCTTCCACACCGCTCTCCAACTTACGGCTTCCCAGGTATACATAATATCCTTTTTGCAATAGTTGTCGCGCGGATTCAAAGCCAATACTTTTGTTCGCGCCTGTGATTAATGCTGATTTCATTTTTGCTTGTTTTAAATTTAACAGTGCAAAAATGGTTCACGCAAAAATCAAAACGTTTGTCATTTGGTAAAAAGCATTTCAATTGATATTTCTTCTAATCCTGCTTAATGAAGATTGTGTGATGCCCAGATACGATGCAATGTATGCGAGGGGAACACGGTTTACCACATTGGGGTAAATCTGCAAAAACTTCAAGTATCGCTCAGAGGCGTCTTCCGTTACCAAAGGACTTCTTCGCTCTACCTTTCGAATCAATGCTTTTGAAATCATTTTATGAACCATAAGGTCCCATCCAACGATTGTATTTAACAGCTCCTGCCAATTCTTTTTCTCAAAGCAAATGATTTGACAATCGGTTAACGCCTGCACGTAGGCTGATGAGCAAATCTCATTATCAAAACTCTCGATATCGACAACCAGGTTGTTCTCCTCAATAAAGTATTTGGTAATTTCTTCTCCCTTGTTATTGTAATAGCAAACGCGGGTAACACCTTCAACGACAAATCCTACCTGCCTCGAAATTTTACCTGCCTCAGAAAAATAGTCGTCTTTACAGAGTTCCAATTTCATCCCTTTACTGGATATAAGATCTATCTGCTGCTGGTTAAGGTTGCCAAATTGCAGGATGTAGTTTATAAACTCTTTCATTCCTGCAATTTAGCAGAAGATACACGAAAAGGGTTTGTCATTTGGCAAATTCGCTAACCTGCATCGCTTCTTGCCGATATTCCTGCGCGAATGCAGATCCACCGCTGCCCCGCTCTTGCCATCGGCTCAGGATGACGCTCGAAGGAGGATCAAGAGCACTGCTTTTTTAACTGCAATTCTTAAGGGGTGTATTCATTTACTCCTCATCTACAACATCATCATCTTTATCAATACCGTGCAAAATATTATCATCGAAATGGCTAACTTGAGACAGCTTGTCTTCACTTACCTATGCTGAGACATTTGTACGATGAAAAGAAAAATCCAGCTTGACGTTAATCACCCCAATAAATCCCGAATGGAATCGTTTCTGGGGCAGTTAAATGAGCAATTAGAAGTTATTCCGTTCGATTGGAAATCATGGCAACAATCTGAAATTATCGTGGATGCAATAAGGCTTGCAACCATTGGCAAATCACTCATCATCACGATCCTCTTCCTAGAAAGTTATAACGATGCAGATGTAGTGGCCAAGGCGAATGCGCTTCCATCCGAAGACACTGCCCGATGGAGCGTTAATGGCTCGGTCATGTATCTGGTAGAAGCACCAGATGGCAATAAAGTCAGCGAGGTGCTAAGTGTTTTTGCAGGGAAAGAATGAATGCATATTACAAATGACGATTACGAGGTACGACTAGAATGGAAAGACAATCCCAGAGCTAGCGCAAGCGTCTCGTTCAATCCTTCAATTCCTTTCCTCTCTTTGTATAAGAGCTTCCGATTTGCCTAACTAAAACCGAAGGGCAATATCTTAATAATCCTCTAACGATTAGCGACTCATTTAGTGCCAAGCTCTTGTGCCAGCCCAATAAGAATGCCCTCCGTTCCACGGATGTAACAGAGCCGATATGAGTTTTCGTATTGAACAATTTCTCCAACCAGCGTAGCACCATGCTTGATGAGCCTGGATACCATTTCGTCAATATCTTCAACGGTAAACATAAGGCGTAGGTAACCTAGAGCATTTACAGGCGCAGCGCGGTGATCGGAAATAGTAGCAGGTTTTAAAAATCGCGAAAGCTCTAATCTGCTATGACCATCTGGCGTAATCATCATGGCAATCTCTACTCGTTGATCAGCCACTCCAGTAACACGACCCGACCACTCTCCTTCGATAATCGCTCGTCCCTGAAGTGTCAATCCTAGTTCCGTGAAAAAAGAGATAGCGTTATCAAGGGACTCAACAACGATGCCCACATTGTCCATCCTGAGTAATTTGTTTGTTGCCATTCTGTTTTGATTATGAATTGAATTGATAAGTTACGTATTTAAACTACAGCGGTACGCGGTTTGAACTAAAAGTGTCATCCCCTTGAAGTCAAAAGGAGATGGAAATAACGCGCAGATAAAAGTCTTTACTTTTTTTTGCGCAAGCGTCTTGTTTTTGCTTCCCGCGCTGCTGTCCATTGCACATTCCGTGCTCAGGATTCGCAGGGGATAAGATCACTCATCTCACGCAAGCGAGATGAGGAGTATTAAGTCTTACCTAAAGAATAACTATCTACTACTACTTTCTTGCTACCTTGATCCTTTGATTAATCTTTTCGCCCTTGATATGAAAAAACAATAAACCAATCGGCAAATCTTTAACATCTACCGTTACGATTTCGCTACTAAAATTAAACGATTTGGCTATCTCACCTCGTGAATTATAAACGACCACACTAACCTCTCTTCCTTGATTTTTGGATGCATTAATATTCAGCGTGTGTGTGAAAGGATTTGGAAAGATCTGAACCGCGTTATCATGCGAGTCCTCAAGTGCTGTGATCACGTTTACCACAACGGGCTCTGAAAACTCACTCTGGAAACCGTTCTTAAATCGTTGTACCCTATACCGATAGGTCTGCCCTGGTTCCAAACCCTCGACTATCTAAATGAGGTCTGCAGTGCCAGTCCTTCATAGCCTGGCAAAAAGGTTGTAAAGTCATCAGATGATACCTGGAGCCAGGTTGAGTCTGTTCCGGGGATAAGTTCCCATTGTGCTATAAACGAGCTTTCTGTTACTTCCATTGGTTGGAGTGCTTGGGCAGGAATAATAAATGTGGTGTCTCCTCCAATGAAAGAAGAGGAAGTGTAGAACTCATTTACTCCGGTAATTCGGAATAAATAACCAGTCAATTCATTTAGCGAAGAGTCGGTATAGCGCAATGCATCGGGAGGCAATGTGGCAACGCTTTCAAAAACGCCATTATTAGTGAGCGCTCTTTCAACTATAATTTCATCGCTTCCATAAAATCGTCCTTCCCAACTCACGTCGATGGTAGCAGGCGATGTCGCGGTTACCCAATAATTTGAAACTTCTGCTTTAACAGGAAAAACAACTTTCACCAGACTCGTGCCCGATTTGTGATTGTCGCTTGAGAATTTTCCGAGAAGGTAAAGTGTATTATTGCTCCAGTGAGCGTAAATTGGATATGAAGCTGAGTCAAAGTTATTGGTAACCGGTACCAATTCACGAGTAGCTGTTAACAGCATAAAGCCATTCGACGCCACGTCATCATAACCATTAAAAATTCCACCTACTGCTATTGTGTTATCGGGTAGAGCTTTTACAAAATAGCCTAGTAATAAATTCAGGCGCTCGTTTTCTCTGAACCTGCTACCCCCGGTAAAGGTATCATCTGGTGAACCATCTCTGCTAAACTTTTCAATAACATCTGATTGTGTCGCTGAAAGGGCACCACAGACGTAAATATTATCATTAGGATCAATCGTGAAATCCAATAAATTACCTTCTACATTAAGATCGAAAGATGGATCGAGCGATCCATCAGTATTTAATCTTACGAATTTCCTCGATCCAATATCGTCAAAATAGAAAGTTCCCATGAGGATCACCTTACCGTCAGATTGCACTTCCATATCCTGTATGTAAGAATTTGAAGGTAAAGAATTGACGTTAGGTCCTATCATTTCACCATCTTTGTTAAGCATTACAAATGACTGACACTGCTGCCCATTGTAACGATCAAACATTCCAGCTAGATAGATTCTGGAGTTCCACCAACGCATGGCCTGGATGGCCGGATAAAAGCCATCACTACGCGATACTCCAGTGCCAGCCTTAAAAGTATTGTCAATGTCCCCGTCAGGAAGTAAACGGGCAAAATTTATTGAATTATCACCACCAAAAAGTCTGGCTCCCGCGAGAACAATTTTATCATCTTCCTGAACGACAAGTTGTCGAACATGAGCTGACGTAAAGTTTGACTTATCTTTTGTTATCGGGGATTGAAAGGTATCATCTATAGTGCCATCTGAGTTCAGTCGGCTTAGTTTAAGACTGTCACGCTGTACTCCACCAAAAGAATAACCGCTTCCAATGATCACTTTTCCTGACCGTTGCGTTCCCATGACGGTGTAAACACTGGCATATCCTGAGTAGATATGCGTCTTAAAAGAAAAGTCTAAATCATAATCTGGTTTAATTCTTACAACGTGCTCAATTCCAATATTGTTTGCTGTTTTAAATCCTCCGGTAACGAGAACGTTTTGTTTAGAGTCTTCGTAAATTCCGTACATCCCATTGTAATCCATGGTGACGAGGCTTCTGCTGAAAGTTCCATCCGTATTCAACTCAAAGGCGCTTCCGCTGTTATCGCCAAACTCCCTAAAACCACCCGTAAAACAAATCTTGCCATTCTGTCGAATAATCAAACTACTGATATAGGCATCAGTACTATTGGTTGAAAAAGTGTTATCAATTTCCCCGCTCTCCAAATATCGCTTTAAAGTGTGCACCATCGTAAAGGGGCTCAATGACTCTAACTTACTTATTGTAGCTACGATTTTGCCATCTGACTGACAGGCAAAAGTGCCGATTGAACTGTATTGATCAGGAGCGGAGACTGCAAATGGGGTGTCAACGTTGCCGTTTTTATCAAGTCTCGTAATAGTGCTGTTGATTTGCACGTAGATCTCGTCATTTCTACCTGTTAGTAGTCGCAAAACCAATCCCGATGTTTGAAATGCAACGAATGATTGATCGACAGAACCATCCGCATTTAGTCTCTCCGTTGTCGAGGTATACGTGTCAAAGTGATTCTTCGATGTAATTATCCTTCCATCTGACTGCACGGCAACCTTGCTGATCGTACGATTAAAATCATTGTGAAAAGTCTCGTCAACCACACCATCGCTATTAAGCATCACTAGACTTCCGGTGGGCTCACCGTTCAGGTAGTTGAAGGAACCAAAAAGAAGAATCTTACCATCGGGCAACACCCATACCATCTCAATGGGTCTGTCAGTAGAAACGAGTTTAAAATCGGTCATAACTTTTCCGCTTCGGTCTACTTTTACCAACGATCCCACAAATTGATCTAGAGAATATGAGATGTCACCGAATAGTAAATAGTTACCATCGTTGGCCTCGACGATATTCAAGTTAAAAGGTGAGCCCTTAACAATCGCGTTGAATTTTTCACTTATCTTTTGAGAGTGCGCTTGGATGGAACATAACAGTAGCAGGGAAATGAACAGTCGGGTTAGGTTGAGGGGATTCATGGTAGCTATTAACTAATGAGTAAATTTAATTACCAACAAGGTACTATCCTAACTGCTGCTCATTTGAATTTGATTTAACCTTTTCGTTGTTGATTTTGATTTATATGCAAGCTAGATCCTCGCAACAAGCTCAGCCCAAGCAAACGCTGCGCTAGTTGGCGGCATTTTCTTGATAGTTTAAAATACTGCCCGAAGAATAAGGTTTAGAAGCTTGTTTATACTATTAGAATGACAAGTCATATTCAATTAATTATTGGTAGAGATAATGAAGCAAGTCTAGAAATATTATACATGATGTTAAGAAATATACATCTGTCAAAATTATATGGATAGCTCGACATCAAGTCGGGAAATTTAAATTGAACACGCGCAGATTTAAACCAAATCCATTTAAAAACGATTAGCCTCGAAAGGGCGAAGATAACTAACGCAGGGTGAAGCCTGCGACCCCAAACACAACATTGACCACTAGCCCTGAAAGGGCGAAATCAGGTATCTGATATCTTACTTAGCGCAACATCTCGTTCAAGCGTTCACCCAATCTAGCGCAAGCGTCTCGTTCAATCGTTCCTTAAACGCAAGTTGGATGACACTTGCAACAGGTCACAGATTTATATTTCTTAAATTTAAACTGTAAAAAATGGAAAGCTTGAGTCATTGACTTTGCACTTACACACATTAACTTTCATGTCGAATTAAAGCAGCGTAAAGATGGCCTATAACACAAAGCTCGCCGACCGAATACGAATGTACCTCGACGGTATTCCTAAGCTGAAAATTAAAGAGAAGGAGATGTTCAGTGGGCTTGCCTTTCTGATAAACGGAAAAATGTGCATCAATGTGAGCGGAGAAGACCTCATGTGCCGCTTTGCCCCGGCGTTAGCAGAAGAAGTCGCGGAAAGAGTCGGCTTTCAGCCGATGATCATGAAGGGGAAACAACTGTGTGGTTATTGTTACGTAAACCCGGAGGGATATAAGTCAAAGGCAGATTTCGAATACTGGTTAACACTATGCCTTGAATTTAACCACAAGGCGAAGGCAACAAAAAAGAATAAAAAGTCTCCCAGCAAAAAAAGGAAAGCGTTGTAATAATAGCTTTATCTAGCGGGAGCGTTGTTCAGTCGTTCGTTAACCGTTCAAGCTGCCTGTCAGACAGCTGGCGGATCTCGCTTGAACGCATAAATGTTGTCAGCGTCCCGCTGACATAAACACAGCAACGCGTGTTGCAAGGAGACTTTGTAAATGAATGAAACCCAAGCGAAACGCTTGCCCTTTATCGGTACAAGGGACAACGAAAAATACAAAAGGAACATCGTCACCCTGCCTAAAAAGAAAGTCTCTCCGCTTACATTTTTAAGATCGAAATGGGACGATATCAGCTCCGCTTCTTGTTCGGAAAGATTAATGATCTTCTCAAATATGTTTCCTTAAACTTTCGTGCATAGGTGAAGATAGGGTTCAAATCAGTGATAGCAACAAGCCAATTTAAAAAACTATCTCCCTATAATTTTCTTTCGATGTTCTATGCCTCTAAGCTCTTATTGAACATTATCGGCTGTGTGTCCAAAACCGTTTGCTTCACCAGTTGATTTATTTCCAGCGCCTTCAATTCCTTACTCAACATTTTGTTAGATATACCTACCACGTCATTCAAGACGTCGGAAAAACCGTCTCTTGTTGTAATAGCAAATAGAGGATATGATGGCAATTTCCATTTGCCACTCAACTAGGCGCATCATTTGCGACTGACTACAACGGGACAATAAAAGTTTTGCTCTAACAGTGATATCTAGGCATCAAGAGTGTTCAGGTGTCGATAGGTTTTTACTGGTTATGGTTTATTTGATGAAGATGTGTGTAGTGTTGCCGGGAGCTTGCGTATTTGCCTTCACAGTTCCATCAGTCTTAAAAATCTTCAGCCCTCCTCCACTGACGATTACATCGGAACGCTTGTTGTAGACAATAGGTGGTTGAATCAGTTCACGACCATCACCTAGCACTACCGATTCTCCTGTTGTAAGATCTGCCTTCGCTAAAATATAAGGTGTAAGGGATGGTTGAGCCGTTGCATGCAAGTAATAGATCACATTGTCTGATTGCCCAACAGTGGCATGCGTCATCAGAGGAAATTTAACTGTTTTTTCAACTTCTCCCGAAGTAGCGTTCAGAATCAACTGCGAGACTGGGTTGATGGCGAGTAATTTATTGTCGTTCAAAGGAACCAAGCTTGTGCAGACAGCAGTCGTAGGAATAGTCTTTGTGATACTTTTAGTAGTTAAATCAAATACAACGATCATTTTGTCGTTTGCACTATTTCTCAATGCTAAATAGAGATTTTTTCCGACTGCCTTGGCAGCCATGAGTCCCAAATAATTGTCAAAAGCCAAACTGTCTTGCTGTACGAGATTTTCATTGTACGTTTTGATGATCAGCGTGCTCATCCCCCGAGTAAAGTTGGAGACGGTAGCCATCACAATCACATTACCGTTGTGAAATTCGATAAACCTTTCTCCGGCATACTGATCAGTAACAAGCCATGTGACTACATTGTGGGTCTCCACACGTGCGCCCATATCTATTTTTCGAAGTACATCTGTAGTGTTAGTGGTTGTCAGGTATATATGATCGCTATTCCGGTTTGCACTGGTAATAGTTAGGCTGGCCGGTGAATTGATTGTAAAAATGCTTTCGGTTAAATTTTGGGTGGCCTCATCGTAGAGCGAGATATTTCCCACATTCCCCAGTCGATTTAAAATCCAATAACTTGAACTCAAATTTTGTTCATCATCGCTGCAACCGGAGAATATCAGCGTTGTAGAAACAATTGAGCCAAACCAAAGTGTGAGGATTATTTTTCTGTGTTTCATATTACGATAGATTCGACCACAAGTTACGGTTTTTTGTTTCTATTTTATTTTGGCCGTGTTCGATGTTCTTGATGCCTACGTTTATCAATAAAAACAAACTTGTATGGATTAAAGACGACAAGCTTTATTCATTTGTGTGTGCGATAAACAAGGAAAATGCACTCCGCAAGCGGATACAATAAAGTGAAAGACCATAGGAAGTAAACCGCTTATATTTATAACTAGCCATTACATTAATTACATTTCGTCGCAGCATCCAGATCTCAAAGCCATTAATAGCATGTAGCTGTCCTTGGTCTTCCTCCTCAAATGTAGGTTGATCTATGTTATTAATAGCCGGTACAGTGTCTATAATCTTTACGTATAATAAAACTACGATCGGAAAAATTATCATTAAAAATGTAGATTACGAACCATCATAAGGCGATCTAACTTCATTATGAATCTCAAAAAGTTTTTTTGTCTTCTCGTACTGGTTCTGTTGCTAGCGGATTTTCTAGCATTTAGCCAGTTGCCTACTATACGATTTGAAACCATAACCTCCCGAGATGGACTGCCTAGTAATACGGTTTTATCAGTTACCCAAGATCATTTCGGGTTTATGTGGTTTGGAACTCGCCTCTGTCCTGTAAGATATGATGGGGGGAGTTTTCGGAGCTTCACCGCACTAGAAAGTAATCTCGTCTCGGGTATTAGTGTGGACAGCAGTAATAATATCTGGTCGGCTTCCGATCCAAACGGCATTTGTAAAATTGATGCCTCAACACTGGAAATGAAACATGTCCTTCGGCATGCAAAAGAGAAAGAAACCGGATTCTTTTATATTGACAAACTCAATCGCGGATGGTACAGTGACTTTCATGGGGTAAACCGTGTCGATCTCAAAACGCAACAGGAAAAGCACTACCCGCTGAGGCAGACAACTTATGTATGGGCAAAAGCTTCCTTTGTTGAAGATGTTTCCGGTACCCTTTGGGTTGTAGGCCGCGAGAATGGACTATTCCGTTATGACCCTGTAAAGGATACATTAGTTTGTGAATTCGGGGCGGATAGTGCAGACCCTTTAAAAAGGGAAGAAGTTCTTCTCGGGAAAGCGTTTGCCGATGCCGATGGGTTTCTATGGTTAGCAAGTTTGAGTGATGGTCTTATAAAATACAATACAAAAGACGGCACTTATAAAAAGTACGCGGCAGGAAAGGACAATCCATCCATGTTGAGTGTGGCTGAAGGTATTGACGAAAATGGAAAACGTATTTTATGGATTGGACATCAAGATGGATTAGGAATATTTAGGCCAGAGCAGGAAAAATTTTATTACTTCGATGAAATTTTTCCGAGCACCTACGAAGTCAACGATATTTATCGCGATCCTAAAAATGGTGTTGTGTGGGCGTGTACTTCCGAGGGCATCATAAAGTATCATCCGAAAAGTAATTTTTTTCAATCCATTCTATTGCCATCGTCACTCGTTGACCCTTCAGTAGTAGTCAATGCTGTGATTCAAGATAAGTTTAGTACGAAAGAAATTTACTATCTAGGCCTATCGCATACTGGAATGCTTCGGTGGGATCGAAGTACTAATACTTTCTCTTTAATTGAATATCCTAAAACGCGCACTGCAGAAACACGTTGGATGATTCAACGAGATGACAATACAATTTGGATTGGTACAAACAGATGGGATTATCAGAGACCTGGGATCTTCATCTACGATTTGAAAAAAGGAAAATTTACCTCCACGGTTACATCGCAAATGGCTAACCAGAAATTTTCTGTTCCGTTTTTTAAGTATGGTCGTTTTGATCAGGAAGGAAGGTTTTGGATTGGTAATCCTGATGATGGAATAAGGGTATTCGATGAACGCGAACAAAAGGATGTAACACCATGGGACGACGAAAAGCAAAGGGAATTATTAAAGAACAACAATTGGATCACCGATATCATTATAACAAAAAATGGAAGCGTTCTACTAGGCACTAAGGGTGGCGTTGTGCTTGCAGATCAAGTGAACAGTAAGTTCATCAACATGGACGATAATATTCCCGATTCAATGGTGTGGAGAGCCGTAAATAGCTTATTAGAAGATAAACAAGGAAATATTTGGGCCGCTCGTTGGGGATCATTAACACAGGTATCACCTGAAGGACGACTACGTAACGTATTTACTACTAGGGACGGATTCCAGGACCAGGAATGTAGCGGTTTGGTGGAAGATCAAGCGGGAAATATTTGGATGGGAAATTACGAAGGTCTGTATTGCATAGATCCGAACTCTAGACGGGTGACCAGGTTTACAGTGAGCGATGGATTAGTCAGTAACAATACCGTGGGACGTGTATTTATGAGCAATAACCGAGAACACCTTATTGTAGGCCACAAAAATGGATTAAATGTAGTTAATGTATCAAAGTTACTTAGTCCGATAGAAGCACCGTCACTGGCAATAAGTTCTTTTAAGGTGCATGAGAAAGTAAGGAGCACCGATGTGACGAAGCCAATTGTGCTTCAACGGGAAGAGAACTCATTCAGTGTCGATTTTATTGCGCTAAATTATCGGAGACAGCAGGACAATCAGTACGCTTACTATTTAGAGGGTTTCGACAACGACTGGATCTATGGTGGAACCAATCATCTTGCCTATTATACAAACTTAAGTCCAGGTGACTACACTTTACATTTAAAAGCTGGCGATTCGTTTAGAAATTGGAATATTGAAACAATTCAAATGCACATTACAGTTGTCCCGGCCTTCTATGAAACATGGTGGTTTAGAATTAGCGTTTTGCTCCTTGTTGTATTCATGTTATATGCCTTATACCGTTTCCGTATAAATCAGCTGCTTCGTTTACAACGGATGCGCAACCGCATTTCAGCAGACCTTCATGATGAGCTCGGATCTTCCCTGAGCAGTATCAGTATTATGGGCAAGCTTGCACAGCAAAAACTTCCCGGAGAACATCCTTCAGCGCATTTTGTAGATCGTATAGTTGAAGAAGCACAACAGATGAGTGGCGGCCTCGATGATATTGTTTGGAACATAAGCCCGAAAAATGATGCCTTATCAAGCATGATGGCGCGCATGACGCGGCATGCATCAGAAGTATTTGAGGCTAAAAAAATCATGTACAAAGTGACGATGCCTGAACATATCCAAGAAATGACACTTTCCATGGAACAGCGTAGGAATCTCTACTTGATTTTTAAAGAATCAGTAAATAACATTGTAAAGCATTCATACTGCACCCATGCTTCTATAACAGTAGCGCTAATAGAGAAGAATTTTTCTATGGTTGTTGAAGATGATGGTGTTGGCTTTGATCAGCCGCGGCAGAATGATCGCAATGGACTGGTCAATCTTAGGGAGAGAGCGGAGATGTTAAACGGAACCATTAGAATCGTCTCAGCTCCAGGCAAGGGCTCATCAATTAAACTGGTTTTTCCATTGAGTGAGCATTCCCCGAATGGGTTATTGAACAATCAATAGTTTATTGGCTTATTTACATGATGCATGAGCATAAAACTATTAGAGTTTCCATCTATGAAGACAATAGCAAGCTTCGGGATTTGTTGGACCTTCTTATTAAAACAACTGAAGGTCTTCAAGTAATTGCCTGTTATGAGAATTGTATTCATATCGTCAAGGACACGAAGGCAAACCGGCCAAATGTAGCAATCATGGATATTGACATGCCTGGTTGTAGCGGTATTGATGGAGTAAGGCTTATTAAAGAGGTTGATCCTGAGATTAAAGTGATTATGCACACCGTTTTTGACGATGATGACAAGCTGTTCGCATGTCTTACCAACGGTGCAGATGGATACCTTTTAAAGAAAGACACCTCGGTATATTTAGTTCAATCGATTAAAGAAGTAATGGCGGGAGGTGCCCCAATGTCTCCTGGAATAGCAAAGAAGGTTCTTCAGGCGTTTCATAAAACGAAGTCGGCTGCGTTAAAGGAATATCAAATCACGGCGAGAGAAAAGCAAGTTCTCGAACTACTAGCTAAGGGTTTCTCTTACAAAATGATTGGACACGAATTTTCCATCTCGGCAGAAACAGTAAAAAGACACCTTAAAAATATTTATCAAAAATTGCACGTGCAGTGCGGCCCAGAAGCTGTTGCCAAAGCTATCCGAGAAAAAATAATCTAACGGTCTTACTATTTCTTAACACGTCACCTAAAAGGGTTATTGCCACTTGGCGAAGCATAGCCTTGTTTTACTAACGAAATATCGATGCTTAGTTGAGAGATGATGGAATCCAATGCGATGTATAAGGCCTTTATACTAATGCTCACCATTGTATTCTGTTTTGCGGCCGGCCTGGAATGGTACTGGCGGAACAGAGGTTTCAAAATTTCCTTTAATGATGATAAGGTATTTTGGGCTGTACAAAGAAAACAAACAAATAAACAAGCAGACAAAACAACGGTCGTAGTAGGGTCATCGCGCATCAAATTCGATTTGGACATTCCGACATGGAAAGCGCTGACAGGTGAGAACGTAATTCAGCTTGCGCTTGTTGGAACTTCACCCCGAATTACACTACGCGACCTTGCCAGGGATGAAAACTTTAAAGGAAACGTCATCATTGATATTGCAGAGTTTGTACTCTTTTCCTTTGACACTGGACGATGGGACAAGTCCGCCCGGGAGAGTTTGGAATACTACTACAAAGAAACGCCAGCGGAATCGGCTAGTGCTTCAATTAATGATTTCATGGAATCGAAACTGGTACTTTTGGAAGAAGGCAAGTTCGGATTAAACGCGCTGCTAAACGACCTCGAACTGAAAAACCGAAAAGGGGTTTTTGCGAGGCCGATTTTCCCGAAGGAATTCACAGAGTCGAGCTTTGAGCGGCAATCCAGGATGACACCAATGTTCTTAACCGATTCGGGTCTTCAAACAAGAAAATTAGATACATGGGCACGGTCCTTCAATAAAAAAACTCCAGGTATCAAGGGCGATACGCTTGAAGTTATTTTCAGACAAATGAAAAGATCTATTGACAAAATTAAATCACGGGGCGGGTCTGTTGTGTTTGTTCGCCCCCCTTCGAACGGTGAGTTTTTAGAAACAGAGAACCGCTTATTCTCACGCCAAGAATATTGGGATCCTTTGCTCAATTATACCCAAACACCGGGCATCTATTTTTCTGACTATCCAGAGTTAGCCGGCCTAACTTGCCCTGACTGGTCGCACTTGTCACCCCAAGATGCAATAACCTATACTACACACCTGATTGATATTCTCCAGAAAGAAAAGGGTTGGAAGTTCTCCAAGTAGTCGATTCCAAATTTCTTTCTTCTTAGTAGATGCTTACTTCTTGTATTGTATCGATCTCATTGGAGAATACTAAAACGAACCTGCTTCTCTCAGAATATACGCAGTAGCACAAGGAAATCATCTTGGTTGACCAAAGGCTAAGAACTTGATATGGCATTCGCACGTTGGAACTTTTACTTTTCTTTCTAAACATTCCAAAAATCAAAACAGTCGCAGTCTGAAGCCGCTTTAATAAATGGGGAAAAATCCCCATTTGATTGGTCTTATTTTGCCGCGTTCTTTACGGGTGCATAAGTATTCAATTCAATGTCACCGTCTAGCAATTTTGCTATGGAAAATTAGCGGGATTATAGGCACTTATAAATAGACCAGTTCGCAATCAACATGAGTCAACATATACTAACAGTTTCTAGGATACAGGAAGAGACCTCACTTTCAAAACTTATAACTTTCAATATTCCTAAAGAGCTTAAAAGAGATTACGCCTTCAAACCTGGTCAGTTCATTACCATTTCAATTCGTGATAACAATGGTTTGAAGCAAATTAGATGTTACTCGATTTGTAGTAGTACCAAAGAGAAGGATATAACTATTGGCGTGAAGAAGGTTGACAAGGGCGTTGTATCCAGTTACCTAGTAGACAGACTTGTTGTAGGCGATCAGTTGAATGTAGGGCTGCCTGCAGGAAAATTTACCATATCTACTTCCGTCTTTCATAGGAGGGATTATGTATTACTAGCAGGAGGAAGTGGTGTCACTCCAATAAAATCAATCATACAAAAAATACTAGACAGTGAGCCTTTTTCGAAGATCACACTTATCTATGGAAATTATAATGAAGAAAATATCATCTTCTATAATTTCTTCAATTCAAAAATAAGTAAGAGACTTAAAGTAATTCACTGCCTAGACAACCCTACATGTAACTGGAAGGGTGAAACCGGTCGGCTGGATAAAGTCAAATGTCTTGAAATTATTCGCGCTTATAATATTGCTTATAAGAAAGCGAAATTTTATATCTGTGGCCCAAGTGTAATGATGAAGGAAGCGCTGAGTGCTCTAAATAAGTTAAGCGTTCCTGAGCACAATATTTTTCAAGAAATATTTTCAGCAAATATTGCTACAGGAGTAACATCGCATGACCCTGTAAAAATTAAAATCATTTTTAATAATCAACAACAGGAGGTAATTGTAAATCCTAGTGAATCAATACTTGATGCTGCACTAAAAGCTAACTTAAATATTAATTACAGCTGTAAGTCTGGTGTTTGTTCCTCTTGTGCTGCCCGACTGCTGGAGGGAGACGTTACAATGGCAGTAGATGTCGGGCTTACTGCGAAAGAAAAGCAAAACAAAGTAATTCTTACTTGCCAGGCTAAACCTCGAACTGATAATGTTGTTGTTGACTATAGTTATGTTCCGACTAATCCAGGGCAAAAACAAAATAGAAAGCTTGCCATCATCACAGGATTCTTCCTTGTGTTAATTCTAAACATTTACACTGTATACTCTAACGAGCAAGCATTGTTATGTAAAGGGCCAATGAATAAAGGTCATGAAAAGCTAACCTGCAACAACTGTCATGCTGAAGCGCCAGGTACAACAAGGCAACAAATCCAGGCAAACTTTAAGAGCTTAATAGGATTACGTGAGCAGCCTGTAGACTTCGGATTAAAAAATGTAGGCAATAGTCAATGCTTGTCTTGTCATGAGAGGCCTACTGACAGGCATCCAACACATCGGTTTCTGGAACCCAGGTTCGCCATTGCAAGAGAAAAATTGCATGCTGAAAATTGTGAGTCCTGTCATAAAGAACACAATGGTGTCAGCATATCCTTGAATGACTTTACCTATTGTAAAAATTGCCACCAGGACTTTAAGGTTAAGAACGATCCTTTGGATGTTCCTCATGAAAAACTTATTAAGGAAAGCAAATGGAAAACATGCGTGCAATGTCACGATTATCATGGTAACCATGTAAGAGTGACTCCAGTGAAATTGCAAGACACCATACAATATGCAAGGATAAGGATTTATTGGCAAGGCGGACAAGATCCCTATAGTTTAAAAAAGAAGCTGGTTGCAAATAAGAATGTTCTCAAATAGAATGAAAAACAAGATTGTTCTCATACTTATAACGGGTGGCGTTATTGCATTGAATGTTTATTTGTTTGTAAATGCGCCACCTCCATTAGTTGACGCTGTCGGTAAAACAAAGGCTTCATTTTCTGTGGAGGAAGCTTTCAATATGTTAGCTAAAGAAAATGATTTAACCAGGCGGCTATACACAGAGTGCATTGTAGGGGAAGGAAAAAAGCAAGGGCTTCAATTTGATGAGAATTGGCAAGAGGATGAAGTAGAAGCAGGGCCACTGCCAGCTTTATTTCTAAGGGAAACTTCGAACAATATCGAAAAAAGCGGTGTTGGTTTAGGGCTTTATCTGGGATCAGATTTTCCTATTAGTAAAGCAAACGAATTTTCTGGTTTGCAGAATGAGTATTTCCAACAACTTAAAAAAGATGATCAACCTAAATTCTTTTTTGATGAAAGTGTAAAACGTTATACAGCGATGTTCCCGGATTACGCTTCTGTTAATACATGTGTTTCTTGTCATAATAATCACGAACAATCGCCAAAGAAAGACTGGAAGCTCAATGATGTGATGGGTGCTACAACATGGACCTATCCTAAAGATTCACTAACAACAGACGAGCTAGTACAGCTGATTAAAACATATAAAGAAAGCGTCACAGAGACTTATGCATCATACATTACTGAACTACGAAATATAAAAAAAGTTAAAGCACCTACCATTGGCACCCGGTGGCCAAGCAATGGATCTTATATTCCCGATACAGAAGTTTTTGTCGACTCTTTAACAACACTCACTTCAAGCGAATTCGTAAATAAACTAACAAGAAGATATGCGGCAAGTCAATAACTCATATCTGATTATCGGCCCAGGTTTAATACTATTTTATGTTTTGCAAAATGTTTTCTTTTCCGAAAGTCAAGCGCTAACTGTTTTACAAAGCTATAGCAATTATAAGATCATCACTGGATTGATATTGCTATTACTCATTCTTGTACAATGGAGTTTGACATTGGCCAGAGTAGGGAAACTTAAACTGGTACAATCTGACACAACCATGTCTTTTCATAAGTGGGCAGGGGCAATTTCTCCTTTGCTGTTATATATCCATTCAATAAAATTAGGTAACGGTTATCTGGCAATACTGAGTCTTACCTTTATAGCTAATCTTATATTGGGGTTTTTAAGTATAGGAAAAATTAAGTCAATCAGTATCGTCTATTTCAAAACCTGGGTTTTGCTTCACACAATATTTTCGATCGTAGTTTTAGTTCTTACGTTTTTTCACATTTGGGTAGTGATATATTTTGAATAAATATCAATAAGCTTACTACGGGCAGGGTCGAATACTTCTGATTAGCTTCAATACTATGGCCCTTTTCTCGGCTCATTTAATCATGTTTTTCAACACGTTTTTAGCCTTATCGTTGTTGGGGTTAAGTTCAAGGGTTTTCTTATAATATTTTCTGGCAAGTTCAATTTGCCCGTCTTTTAGATAAGCCTCAGCCAAGCTATCGTAAGCATTTGCGGAATTAGGGTACATCTCAGTGTTCAAGCTAAAGACAGCAATAGCTTCTTTATTTTTATTCTTGTCGAGTAGATCATAACCAATTGAATTAAGATAATCTTCTGAAAAGTGGTACCTGACATCCTGCGCTCGCCAAGCAGCCTTTGTCTTTTTTATAGCTACGGCAATTCCTTGTTCTTTCATCGTTTCGGCAAACCATTTTGATAGAGGAATCTTGTCAGCCTCGATGTTAGCAGATTTTAATAAATAATCTAGTGAATCCTTCTCGAGGTATTTCTTTTTGGAAGCCAGCGCCGATGCATTTATTGCATAGAGCCAGTTTTGACGCAAAACACTAGGCGGACGCTGCGTAATTTCTTTGAGTTTTTTCTGCTCGTAGGGGAACGCCCCCATTACGTCCATTAGGGAAGAAAGACCGTATTGCGCTACTAAGAATTTGGTAAATGAACAAGAACAATTATAAAAGGCGGGAGCGTACGACATTCTTTCAGAGCCGGATAATTCGGACATAAATCCTGGTGAGCCGATGTAAGACAAAATATAACCGCCTTTGCTAGATTTCAAAAGGTTTAAGCAGGTCTCATCTATATGCTCGATGCTACCCTCATTGAATCCGCGAAATTTTGGTAGGTTCTCATCCGCAAAAACCCGGAGCGCGAGAAACTCTGCGGCTCCTTCAATCAGCCATGTTGGATTGTATTCACCTACATCCGCGTAGCTAGTCTTCCGTTCATTAGCTGGAGCAAGTATTTCGTGGCAAGCTTCATGAAGCCAAGGCGCATTCCAGTTCTTGATTCGCCAGAAGGGTACGAAGGCAGCACCCAGTCCGTTGGTATGGGAGATGAAATTATCGGGGTTGAAGTAAAATGTAATATGCTCACCTACCTGTAGCCTTTGCCAAGGCAGCGGCGCTTTTATATATGCCTTTACAGATTGAATACCTAAATTGAGTGTATCTACGATAGATCGCATTTTCTCCATAGATAAAGAATCTTTTGGAAACCATGCGATCACATCGCCAGCGCTTAATTGAACACCGCTCTGGTGTAAATATGCAATACGACTACTATCACTTAATGGGGTTATATCACTAAATATCAAAGGTTGGCTTTGGGCAGCACCCTCAAATACGGAAAGGGTAACGAACAATACGACACTAAGCGGCAGCGAGCCGAACAGATATTTCTTCATGATTTTTAATTAAATCTCAATTGTTTTTTAATGGATAATACTCAATAATCACATTCTCCTCGAGTTTCTAAAAAAATTCACGTTGATTTATTAATTTTTAAAAGGTGCGACTGAGATATAAGGCTGGAGCCATATTTAAAATTTTAGTTAGTGATCACATCTGCCTTACGCGATACGGAAAAGCTACCGTTGGTAATAGTGACAGGCTTGTCTGTGTCCGAGTTGTAAAGTGTACCCGAAAACGTACCTTCAATACGATCACCGACAGCGCCATATTTAGTAATTGTAGTGCTACCACTTGCATTTGGTCCTAAGGCAACAAAGCTCAAATATGCGGTCTCCACACCATTCTTATGCAACACAATCTGACATGCATTTTTATTAGGAGCCCGCTCGGTACCAAATCCTGTGGTCCAGCTATATGATTTTTCTCCCTGCCCTTTTACACTAATGCTCCAATGATCATTTTCTCGACCAGAACCTGAAGCCGTAAGACCCACAGAGGCCATTGTATAATCAAGACCACTTTCCTCCGAACCCTTATAATAAAACCCTTCATGTGTTGGGGCGGTGCTCTTCGTATCCTTAAGTGTAAAGGTTTGATTATTATACCCGTCACCAGAAATAGTAAAGGTCACGGTACCTGTAATCACTTCATCTTCCTCATCATCTTTACAGGAAAATATGAAAGCGCTTGCTAGCAGCGCAGCGAATAACATAATGCTTAATTTGTTCATAGTGTTTTGTGTTTGAAAACAAACGTATGAACTACTTACTTTTTACCCTATCGTGAATTGATACATGGAAGCATATTTTTAATATTAGGAAGTGTTGTTGCCATAGATGGGCGAATGGCAAATTGAAAAATCATTTAAAGTAGTCTAACGGGCAGCAATAGCAGCTAGAAAAATTTCTTTTCGTCTTTTAGATATAGTGATGGAAACATCATTAGACATGATAACGTATCCCCCCTCACCGCGTATGTATTTCTTTACATGATTCAGATTGATCAGATGGGAGTTATGAATGCGACAAAAAGAATAATTATTAAGAAGTGCTTCATATTCTCGTAGGTTTTTGCTCACCAAAATTTCTTCCCTACCCACATAAATCATTGTATACGCGCCTTCTGCATTACAGTATAATATTTCATCAGGGGCAACAAATCGGATTCCATCTGTAGTGGGCAGACCAATTTTATTTGTATTATTCTTTGGAACTTGGAGATTTTTTAAAAGCCGCTCAACTTTCTGACTCCATTCTCCTTGAGCCATACGCTTTTGCATTTTACCAATTGATAACTGCAATTCTTTTATATTAATAGGCTTGAGAAGATAATCCATCGCTGAAAACTTAATAGCTTTCAAAGCATAGTGCGAATGTGCGGTTGTAAAAATCACTGCGAAATTAATTTCGTTCACTTGTTCCAGTAGATCAAAACCGGTTTCATGTCCTAATTCAACATCAAGAAACAGGAGCTCTGGCTCCTTTGATTTAATTAATACTAATGCTTCAGGTATATCGCCTGCCATGCCCACAATTTGTACCTCTGGACAATTCTCTAGAAGAAGTATCTTTAATAACTCACGACTTTTAAACTCGTCTTCAACAATCAACACCTTTATCATGATAATACTTTTAGTTCATAATCTTTGGAAGCATCAGAATTACACGCGTGCCTAGAGGATTGTCAGCTTCACCCAAATCAATAATTTCAACCCTTGCATTTTGGTATGAGGATGTTTGCTGAAGAATATCAAAACGCCTTTGTGTAAGTTCTGTTGCCACTGATCGATGACGTGTGCTCTTGAGTTCGGTTGACTTCTTCCGGCCAATTCCGTTGTCTTCAATAATGCATTGTAAACCTTCCTGCTGAAGTACAACATGGACGATAAGCTTGCCTCTTTTCCGCGTCTGATGTTTCAATCCATGCAAGATGGCATTTTCAACATAAGGTTGAATGAGCATTGGTGGTATTTCTAAGTTCTGTACGGGCGCTGCCTCATCTATTTTAATTTCATAGTCAAAAGAATTTTCAAGACGAAGATGCTCTAGTGCGATATAGTTTTCCACCATAGCAAGTTCTTCTGTAAGTTTAATGTAGCTGTGCACAGAGTTGTCTAAGATTTGCCGCATGAGGCTGCCAAACTTGCCAAGGTATTCAATGGCAGATTGCCGGTCATTCGTAGCTGTAAAATATTGAATTGAATTTAACGTATTAAAAATAAAGTGAGGATTCATTTGCGTGCGTAGTGTTTCCATTTTCAACTCCGCTACCTGTAATTTGAATGCAGCAACTTTGCGTTCTTCCTTAAGAATATATTTTACACGCAGTCGAAATAATACAATCAGGATTATTGCTGATAAGATAAGGGCACCATAAATGAACCACCACGTTTTCCAAAAGGGAGGTTGAATATGAAAAGAAAACGTTGCTGCCTTCTCGTTCCAACTGCCATTTTCAAAACCTGCCCTTACCTTAAATGTATAGTAACCTGCCGGTAAGTTTGTATAAGTAACGTAGGGCGATGACGAGGTAGGCGACCACGCTTGATCAAAACCCTCCAGTTTATAACTATATCTCACCTTCTCCGCTTGCGCAAGGCTAATACCTAGAAAATTAAAAGTAAGGTAATTCTGATCGTAGGGTAATGAAACATCTTGCACGAACAGCGTATCTTTCATAAACAGCTTTTGTTGCGTAATGTGAACCAACGGAGGCTCTTCATTTTCTAGCGTTGTATCGTTACGGTATAACATCAATCCATTTACAGTTCCTATCCAAAGATTTTTATAAAGGTCTTTGTAAATTGCATTTTGGTTTGTTTCAATCCCCATGAACCCGTCATTTTTTCCATATCTTTTTACTTTTTTGCTCTGAGGATCAAATACTTCAACACCTACATTCGTACCTAGCCAAACTTTATCTGCATCATCACAAAAAACAAAATATGGGTTAGTAGAAGTCAGCCCTTTATTTACACCATACTGCATAAACTTTTTTCCGTCATATTTAAAAACGCCACCACCAATACTAGCAATCCAGATATTGTCTTGACTATCTCCTGATAAAGATCCAAAGCTTTTATTGGCAAGTGCTTCCTGCCCCGGTACCACTTTTAACGAATCACTCTTTATATCCAAATAAATTAATCCGTGTTCATTTGATCCAAACCATAAGCGTTGTTGACTGTCTTTATAGATCGTCCATACTCTGTCACTAACAAAGCCATGTTGAGTATTGAAGTTCCTTATTTTTCCTGTATTATAATCGTATACTGCCAGCCCTTTATCAAGACTTGCCAGCCATATGCGGCCCTGGCTATCTTCATTGATGCTGATGACTCTTTTTCCCTCCAATCCTTGCTGGCTTCCAAATCTTGTAAATCTACCGTTGGATGCGTCATATCGCGCCGCACCATCGTAAAGTGTTCCGACCCAGATATTACCGCGACTGTCCTTGAAAAGGTTATGCACGAAGTTGCCCGGCAAACCATCCTTTGTCGTAACGTTTCTAAATCTGTCCGATAATTTTTCAGACGGTGTGAATACTGAGATGCCTTCTGCTGTACCAATCCAGTACGTATTTTTATCATCCTGAATTACACTGTATACTTTATTATTAATTAATCCGTCATGTTGTGTAAATAATGAAAAGTTCACATCAATATACTGCGATAAACCATCATCTTGCGAGAGCCAAACGTTGTCTTCCCGATCAAAAAGAATAGCATAAACTTTATCACTTAGCAACCCATTCTCTTTTGTAAGCCATGAGATTTCACCGTGATCATACGTCATCAAACCTTTATCGGTAGCCATCCAGATATTTCCTTTGCGATCTTCTTTGATATCGTTAATGGTCACTTTGCCTAATCCATTCGCTGCAGTAAAAATTTTTTGTCCCTTTTTCGGATTGTTTAAATCGATATTAACCAAATCTTTATTAGAGTCAAACCATAAGGACCCATCGGACGCAAGGCAGATCGCCGTGACATCCTGTTGGTGCGCGGATGGAATGTGAAGAGAAGTGAAATTATTTCTGGCTAAATTGAATAAAGTCATACCTGCGCCAGTGGCAATTAATAAGTTACTGGCATTATAGGAAATAATCTTATTGAGAGAATTGGAGGGTAGTGCGCCTTGTTTTTTTGTAAAATGTTGAACGGTTGTATCACCCTTATCAAAAGAAAGTATAAACAACCCATTGCCTTCAGTTGCTACATATAAGGCTTCGCCATTCCAAAGAAGCTGATTGATATAATATGTGTTATCGAAGACCGCATGCGAAAATTCATAAAGCCTATCTTCTCGTAAATAAGTTAAAGCGCCAGTGCGATGCCCAAGCCATATGGTACCATCTGACCCTTGCGCTATGGCTGTAACATGATTATCAATTAAGCCAACCTGGGAATCCCACGTTTGAAAGGTAGTGCCATCAAACCTGGTGGCTCCACCTTGTGTGCCGATCCACAAGTAACCCTGTTGATCCTGATATGTGGTAAACACGGTAGATTGTGGTAACCCATTTTCGATCGTATAATTTATAAAAGGCAAAGATTGCGCGAGGCTAGCGAAGGGAACAGCAAAAAGAGTTACACAGAATATAATACCGAAACGCATATCTTAAAGGTGCATCTAATTATAATATTTTTCTTGAAAGTTGGTTTTCATTTTCGTGTAAGACTACAATCTCTCCATCAAAATAACATTTTTACTTATTGACTTAAGTACGCTTCTATAAAAGAAGGCAACTTGCGACTCCTTTTGATTCGTATGCTTTTAAAACCCAAAGCTAATTTCTCACACTCTTGTTAACTTGAGCTAACAACCTGTGAAGAGCCACAGGTGCATCCATCCCACGTGTAAGTCACGCTTTTAATGCTACTAACCCGCTAATAATACTCTGTTACATCCTACGTTCATCCTACGTTCATCCTACATTTATTGCTGCTACTGTTTCAGGCAGCGGTTTCGAAACCTGTACGACAGCGGCAACCTGTAATCTCCCACATAACCTGGTTCAAAGCATTTCTTAAACAAAACCACTTTTGCAGCTCAATTGCATTGATTTTAGCATAAATTTGAAGCCGTGAAGCAATTCATTAGCCTTTTGATGTCCTTGTATATTGTCTGCATTGCATGCGATCCGTGCAGTGAGAGAGACAATTGTAATGACAGTCAGAAATCACCGATTGAGATAGATATTGCTGATCAGGAGCATCCTTCCGATGAACCAGATCTTTGTTCACCTTTTTGTATTTGCAGTTGTTGCAGCCCTCATATTAGCCAGCCGAAGAATTTTTACTTTTCATTTTATATTCCTAAAGTAACCGAAGTTCATTCTGGTGTTAAACCTTCATTTTTAAAGGTAGTGCCGCGCCCAATCTGGCAACCTCCTAAGCTCGCTTAATCTCTCTTTATTTTATCATAAATCTTTGCCTCCGCATGTGTAAAAAGAAGTAATACACTTCTCGGAGTAACGCTTGATATTTCAGATGTCTTTGCCATGTGAGCAATAAGTTTTTAAAGTGCTCATATGGCAGACAATCATCATCTTTTTGTTATGCTAGATAACATCATTCAATATTCAATAAAAAATAAACTGGTAGTAGGTTTATTTACTGTCGCACTCATATTCTGGGGAAGCTATTCTTTAATGCAGCTGCCTATCGATGCAGTACCCGATATAACCAACAATCAGGTGCAGGTGATTACTTCCGCACCTTCGCAGTCTGCACTTGACATAGAACGCCTAGTTACATTTCCGGTTGAGCAAACCATGGCAACAATTCCTGGTATTGAGCAAATGAGGAGTTTTTCAAGGTTCGGCTTATCTGTCGTTACCATTGTTTTTCAGGACAAAGTGGATGTCTATTGGGCGCGACAACAAGTGAATGAGAGACTAACTATTGCAGCATCACAAATTCCTCCTGGAATTGGAAGTCCTGAACTGGCGCCAGTAACCACCGGGTTGGGAGAAATCTACCAATACATTATTCGCCCCAAGAAAGGATATGAAGACAAATTTAACCCCATGCAACTACGCACAATTCAGGATTGGATTGTGCGGAGACAATTGCTCGGCACACCGGGTGTAGCGGACGTTGCAAGCTTCGGGGGGTATTTGAAACAATATGAGATTGCAATTAATCCTGATAAGCTCAGAAGCTACAACCTTGGTATTGATGATGTATTCGAGGCGCTTGAAAAGAATAACCAGAACACAGGCGGTGCTTATATCGATAAAAAACCTACTGCCTATTTTATCCGAAGTGAAGGTTTGATAGGCTCATTAGAAGATATCGGAAAAATTGTAGTGACCAATACAGAAGGCGGTATTCCTATTCAAATCCGTAATCTTGCCGAGGTGAGATTTGGTCATGCAACAAGGTACGGGGCGATGACTTATAATGCGGAGGGCGAAGTGGTGGGAGCGGTGGTGATGATGCTAAAAGGCGAAAATTCAAATGCAGTAGTGAACCGTGTGAAGGAAAGAGTAACGCAAATTCAAAAGACGTTGCCGGAAGGCGTTATGATTGAAGCGTTCCTTGATAGAAGCGACTTAGTAAAAAGAGCGATAGGAACAGTAGAAAAAAATTTAATTGAAGGTGCGCTGATCGTAATACTCGTGCTTGTTTTATTTCTCGGCAATCTTAGGGCCGGATTAATCGTAGCATCCGTTATTCCGCTGGCTATGCTTTTTGCTGTTTCTATGATGCATGTATTCGGCGTATCCGGTAACCTCATGAGTCTTGGAGCAATAGACTTTGGGTTGATCGTTGATGGCGCAGTGATCATTGTGGAGGCCACCATGCATTATCTAGGGCTAAGAACAATAACAAAAAGGCTGACACAGGAAGAAATGGATCTCGAGGTTTATACTGCTGCGTCCAGAATAAGAACATCGGCAGCGTTTGGTGAGATCATCATCCTAATAGTATACCTTCCGATTCTTGCGCTTGTAGGCGTTGAAGGAAAGATGTTTAAGCCAATGGCACAAACAGTAAGCTTTGCCATCCTTGGCGCTTTTATACTTTCCTTAACCTATATTCCAATGATGTCGGCACTCTTCCTCAGTAAGAATCCGGTGCATAAAAGAAATTTTTCCGACAAGATGATGGATTATTTTCAGCGTAAGTATACACCGTTGATTAAAACTGCGCTCCGCCATAAGTTGCTGGTTATCGTTTCATCGGTAATACTGTTTCTCATCAGCCTTTTCATCTTCATGGGAATGGGTGGAGAATTCCTTCCGACTTTAGAAGAAGGAGATTTTGCAGTTGAAACAAGAGTTTTAACAGGAAGCAGTTTATCATACACCGTAGATGCAGTAACGAAAGGTGCTGACGTAATTCTTCGTGAGTTCCCGCAGGAAGTTAAAGAAGTTGTCGGAAAGATTGGGTCTTCTGAAATTCCAACGGACCCAATGCCGATAGAAGCTGCCGACCTCATGGTAATACTCAAGCCGAAAAATGAATGGATTAAAGCCAGCACCACGAGTGAGCTTGCCGAGAAAATGGCTACTGCCCTTGAAGTTGTTCCTGGTGTAACGTTCGGCTTTCAACAGCCAATCCAAATGCGTTTCAATGAGTTGATGAGTGGTGTGCGGCAAGATGTAGCAGTAAAAATTTTCGGTGAGGATCTTGACGTCTTAACAGACCTCTCCAAACGTGTTGCAAAGGTTGTTGGATCGGTGGAGGGAGCGCGTGACTTATATGTCGAAGAAGTAACAGGTTTGCCGCAGGTTGTGATTAATATCAATCGTGATGAAGTTGCCAAACATGGCATGAACATCGAGCTAATAAATCAAACCATCAATGCTGCCTTTGCAGGCCAGTCTGCCGGGTTGGTTTTTGAAAATGAACAACGCTATGACCTCGTTGTAAGACTGAGTTTAGAGAACAGGCAATCCATCGAAGATGTTAGTAATATTTTTATCACATCACCAACAGGAGAACAAATTCCTCTGAAACAACTTGCGAACATTGCGTTCAAAATAGGGCCGAATCAAATACAGCGCGAGGATGCAAAGAGAAGAATAATCGTTGGGTTCAATGTTCGCGGAAGAGACGTTGCGAGTGTAGTAGATGAAATTCGTGTGCGAATTGATTCAGATGTAGATTTTCCACCAGGTTATTATCCAACCTATGGTGGCCAATTTGAAAACCTGGAAGAAGCGCAGACCAGATTGTCCATTGCAGTACCCGTGGCGTTGCTTTTGATCTTTTTGCTATTGTTCTTCACGTTCCATTCTATTAAGCAAGCCATATTGATTTTTACTGCTATACCGATGGCAGCGATAGGAGGGGTAGTTGCACTGCTCATCCGGGGAATGCCCTTTAGTATTTCTGCAGGGATAGGTTTTATTGCGTTATTCGGAGTTGCCGTGTTAAATGGAATTGTCTTGATTGCACAGTTTAACCGCTTAAAGCAAGATGGACTTACTGATGTTACGGACATTATAATTAAAAGCACTCACATCCGTTTAAGGCCAGTGCTCATGACGGCAGCCGTTGCGTCATTAGGCTTTCTCCCAATGGCTTTAGCAACGAGTGCTGGGGCCGAGGTGCAGAAACCACTGGCTACGGTAGTTATCGGTGGTTTGATCAGTGCTACCATTCTTACATTGATTGTGCTCCCTTGCCTTTATGTCTACTTTGAAAGAATAGGTGTTAAAAAGATTAATCCTGCTTGAGATGAAAAAAATTGTAATCGTGATATTAACCCTGATAGCATTCAATAGCTTTTGTCAAACCAATACTTTGTCCGTTGAGAAAGCCATTGAGGAAGCTTTGAAAAATAACATCAGCATAAAAGCTTCGAAGTATGAAGTGGAAGCGCGCAGGCAGTTGCAAAAGACTTCATTTGATCTGCCTAAAACTGACGTTACCTTACTTTATGGACAGTATAATAGTTACGCCAAGAACGATAATAACTTTACTGTCTCACAGTCAATTCCATTCTCTGCGCTTAAAAGTCAAGGTGCACTTAATCGTGCGCTCACTGCTTCAAGCGAACTACAAGGATCTGTTATTGAAAATGAAATTGTTTATAAAGTTAAGCAGGTTTTTTATCAGCTCGCTTTCGCGAAAGCGAGGCATGTTCTTTTGCAAAGGCAGGATAGTATTTATGAAGGATTTGTCAAATCTGCTGCGTTGCGGTATAGTACGGGTGAAACAAATTTACTTGAGCAAACTACAGCAGAGACACAACGCAGTGAAGCAAAAAATCAACTACGTCAAAACGAGATAGAAGTACTGAAATTTCAGTCTCAGTTAAAAACCTTAATCAATGCTGAAACGCTTCCTGAGATTTCTGATACGGAATTGGCACCAATGGCATTTGACACAACACTTGATACCATTGACTATAAAGCCAATCCTTCTTTTTCATATGAAAGACAACAGGTAGAAGTGGCACAGCGACAAAAGAAACTCCAGTCAGCCAAATTTGCGCCAGACTTATTAGTTGGTTTTTTTTCGCAAACGCTCATAGGTGTGGAAAATGATGAGATTGGCGTGATTGCAACAGCAAGTGATCGTTTCACCGGGTTCCAGCTTGGCTTATCTATTCCGCTCTGGTATGCTCCACATCAGGCACGAGTGCGTGCTGCTGAATTTAATAGGCGTGCTGCAGAAAGCAATTTAGCGTATCATCAGCAAGCGCTGCAAGACCAACTGCAGCAAGCCATCCGGCAAATCGCTGCCCAACGAGATAACCTTGATTATTATCTAAATACAGGTTTGGCAAATGCAGACCTGATGTTAAAACATTCACAAATTGCTTTTCGCGAAGGTGAGATTGGGTTTGCAGAATATCTTTTAGGAATTCGGAATGCCATGAACATTAAAGAAAACTACCTGAAGGCATTAAGCGATTATAATCAAAGCATCATCCATATTGAATATTTGATTGGTAAGAAATAACACTATGAAAATCTGTAATCTATTATATCTCTTAATCTTTTGTGTCTTTAGCGTATTGCTGTCTTGCAATAGTAAGAAAGTTGCGGAAACAGAAACAGAAGAACATCATGATGAGCACGAAGAAGGAAATGTTGAGCTTACTTCCGCACAGGCAGCAAATGCAGGCATTGAACTTGGAAAGATAGAGCGAAAGCAAATTAGCGGAACCATTAAAGTAAATGGCGTTCTGGATGTGCCACCTCAACAGCTCGTGAGCATATCAGTTCCGTTAGGCGGTTTTCTAAAAAGCACCAAACTCCTTCAAGGATCGAGGGTTAAAAAAGGAGAAGTAATTGCAACAATTGAAAACTTGGAATTCATTCAACTTCAGCAGGATTACCTTGAGACTAAAGGACAGTTTGAATTAGCAAGTTCGGACTTTGAACGACAGCAACAACTGGCGAAAGAGAATGTTAACTCGCAAAAAACGCTTCAGCAATCTAAGTCAAACTATGCTACGTGGCAGGCTCGATACGCCGGGTTGCGGGAGAAATTGAAAGTGATAAACCTTAATCCTGAAACGGTAGAACAAGGCACTATCAAAAGTTCTATTAATCTTTATGCACCTATTAATGGATATGTTACGGAGGTTAATGTTAACATCGGAAAGTTTGTTAATCCAACAGATGTTTTGTTTGAGATTGTAGATACGGAGCACCTACACGCGGAATTAACAGTTTTTGAAAAAGATGTTCGTCAACTTGAGATCGGACAAAAAGTAAGATTCACCTTGGCCAATGAAACGAAAGAGCGGATGGCGACAGTCTACCTTATCGGCAGAGAAATTAGTTCAGATAGAACGGTCAGGATCCATTGCCATATTGATAAAGAAGATAAGGAAATGCTTCCAGGGATGTATCTTAGTGCACTTGTAGAAACGGGAGGAGCTTCAGTGACTGCTTTGCCAAATGAAGCAATCATTGACTACCAGGGCAATAAGTATATTTTTATTTCAACAGAAGAAACGCATGCTTCAGAAGACGAAGGCAATGGGAATAACCACCATGAAGAAGGACAACATTTTTCTATGCTTGAAATTCAAACAGGAAACATGGAGTTAGGCTTTACAGAAGTCCACTTGCCTGATAGTTTAGCTAACGCAGCAATTGTAACCCGTGGTGCTTATACACTTTTGTCCAAAATGAAAAACAGTGAAGAAGAAGGTGGACATGCGCATTGAGGAAATCTGATGTAGGTTTAGTTGAATAACGCACTCATGATGCAAAGTAGCGCGAGATTGGCTGCTAACTTTGAGCTTCAAGCTGCAAGCAGTTTGGGTGCGCAAGTTGTACTTAGTATTAATCAAATCAAGTTAAAGCAAAAGGCTCCGGCTATCAACTGAACTTACGCGACCTCCAACAACTCACGACGAAACGGATCAACAAATCAACTAATAACGGAGATCAAGATTTGAATAAGCTTTAATATCCAAAGTTGATAGCGACAATAACTTTCTTGTCGTTAGCCACCGACCTTTGTTGGCATTATTTTTTCGCCTTCGCATTTCTTGAGTAAATCCATTTAATATTCTTAACAATGGTCAGGATCTGCATCAATTGTATCCCTGTAAATTATTTTAGTTTAATAATGCCGAATAATTAAATTTTAAATTGAAACCTATGAATGAAAATCAGGGAAGTGAAAAAGCTTCAGGTAATGGGAAACCACAGGTAATTCCAGGAGATGGAAAAAATCCGACAGCAATAGGTTCTGAAACGCTTACTACTAGACAAGGGCACCCTGTTAGCGATAATCAAAGTTCTCGTACAGTCGGTAATCGCGGCCCAGTTACGCTTGAAAATTATCAGCTTCTTGAAAAAATGTCACACTTCGACAGGGAAAGAATTCCTGAGCGCGTAGTTCATGCCCGTGGAGCTGGGGCGCATGGATATTTTGAAGCTTACGGTGCGGTTGGTAATGAACCCATTGCAAAGTACACAAGGGCAAAAGTGTTTCAAACGAAAGGAAAAAGAACACCGCTGTTTGTAAGATTTTCAACGGTAATTCATGGCGGTCATTCGCCTGAAACACTTCGAGACCCAAGAGGCTTTGCTGTAAAAATGTATACAGAAGATGGTAATTGGGATTTGGTAGGAAATAACTTAAAGATATTTTTTATCCGAGATGCACTGAAGTTTCCGGATTTAATCCACGCATTCAAACCGGACCCTGTAACCAACCGGCAAGATGGTGAGCGTATTTTTGATTTTGTAAGCAATACGCCTGATGCAATGCATATGGTTACTTTTTTATTTTCTCCATGGGGAATTCCTGCTAACTACCGGCAAATGCAAGGTTCAGGTGTAAATACCTATAAGTGGGTAAATGCAGATGGAGAAGGAGTGCTAGTAAAATATCATTGGGAGCCGCTGCAAGGCATTAAAAATCTCACACAAGCACAAGCTCAAGAAATTCAAGCAAAGAATTTTAATCATGCAACCCAGGATTTATATGAAGCCATTGAAAGAGGCGATTTTCCGCAGTGGGAGTTATGTGTACAAATCATGAGCGATGATGAACATCCTGAACTTGATTTCGATCCGCTTGACGATACGAAGCTTTGGCCCAAAGAGCAATTTCCTTTTCTTCCTGTTGGAAAAATGACATTGGATAGGAACCCAATTAATTATTTTGCTGAAGTAGAACAATCTGCTTTCGGCACAGGTGTGCTCGTGGATGGTCTTGACTTTTCAGATGATAAGATGTTACAGGGTAGAACCTTCTCATATTCTGATACACAACGTTACAGAGTGGGAACCAATTATCTTCAGTTGCCGATTAATGCACCTAAGAAACCTGTGGCCACAAACCAACGCGATGGCCAGATGGCGTTTCGTCAAGATATTGTTGAAGGTTTAAATCCTCATGTGAATTATGAACCTTCTTCATTAGGTGGTTTGAAAGAAGCGCCTAAAAGTGGAAAAGATCATACACCACATTACAATGCAAATTTAGTAAGAGAGAAAATCAGCAGGCAAAATAATTTTAAGCAAGCCGGTGAAACCTATAGAAATTTCGAACAGTGGGAGAGAGATGAACTTATTACTAATTTGGTAAGTACCCTTGCACCAGTGAATAAACAGATACAGGACAAGATGATAGAATTGTTCACGCAGTGTGATGCTGATTATGGAAGAAAGGTAGCAGAAGGCCTTCAGAAAGCTGCCTCCATGAAAATTGATAAAGGCCCTATCGGAACAACTCAGACACATCAGGCAGTAAAACAGGCTGAAGAAGTTTCTCAAGAGACTAAGCCTTATTAAAAAAAATAATACTTTTAAAATAAATAAAAACCGTTTTCTTACTAAATGAGAAAGCGGTTTTTATTGTAATACCTTTTTAAAAATATAATTTATGGACAGCACATACATAACCCTATTCAACGCTGCAAGACAAGGCGACACTTCCGTACTCGAAGAATTAATCTCCAGGAATATTGATGTCAATGTTCACGATGAAAGAGGATATACACCACTCATCATCGCGTGTTACAATGGTAATTTAGAAGCTGCGAAATTATTAGTCGCTGCAAATGCAGATGTAAATGCGCAAGATGGAGGTGGAAACACGGCATTGATGGGTGTTTGTTTTAAGGGATATCCGGAGATCGCTGAATTTCTCATTTCACATGGCGCAGATTTGAATATGCAACATGGAAATGGTGGAACAGCACTGATGTTCGCTACACTATTTGGAAGAAATGAACTGGTAAAGTTGGCGCTTCGGCATGGTGCAAACAAAGACATCAGAGAGCAGCGTGGTCTTACCGCACTCGACTTGGCAATACAACAAGGTAATGAAGATGCCATTGTTCTGCTTCAGTAATTTATACTTATTCTCCTAGTACTTTTCGTACAGCATTAAAAGCTATGCCATTCTTTGAGGCCTTGGTGGTGTAGCGGCAAAATACATCTTCCAGGAGTTAATATGGCGTTCTAAAAATCAAACATTTTTTCTTTTAATAATTTTTTTGCTTTATTTACTTAACAAAATAGAAGTAAATGGCGAAAGAATTTTTAGGTGAATTTGAAGAACTGATATTAACAATGGTAGCCGCACTACAAGATGAAGCTTACGGTGCTGCGATTACAGAAGAAATTGAACTGCGATTAAAGCGAGAAGTTACGCTCAGTGCAGTCCACGTAACGCTATATCGATTAGAAGATAAAGGCTATATAAAATCAAAAGTTGGTGGCGCTACGAAAGAAAGAGGAGGAAGAAGAAAAAGAATCTATACCATCACCAGTGCGGGGCTCGCTATTCTACGGGCTATGAAAGAAGCAAGAATTGATTTGTGGAAGATGGTGCCGCAATTAAAGATATCAGGTACATGATTGAAGGGAGATCCTTTAATCCTCCAAAGTGCGCGGTGCGTTTTCTTCACGCCATTTGCCCTGAGGATTTGCTAGAGGAAATTGAGGGTGACTTGATTCAGAAGTTTCACCGTGACGCTGAGAAGTTTGGAGAAAGAAAAGCTAAACAAAGGTTTTTACGAAGTTCATTAAGATTCTTCCGGCCAGGAATATTATTAAGAAATAAATTTTCATTTCAATTAATTCAATCTGATATGATCCGCAATTATATGATCGTTGCGTTTAGAAATTTTCTAAAGCAGAAGTCTTTTACCTTGCTTAATGTCATCGGGCTTTCAATAGGGCTCGTGGCCAGCTTACTTATACTTCAATATGTCAAGTATGAGCGGAGTTTTGACACCTTTCATGCGAAAGCAAAAGATATTTATCGCGTTCAGTACAATGGGTTTCAGAATGGAAAATTAAGATTTGAATGCGCAGCGGCCGTTCCAGCAGTGGGACCTGCGTTGAAAAATAATTTCCCAGAAGTAAAACGATTCACGCGTTTATTTCCCGTCAGCGGTGTTGTGGCCTACGAAAGTCCGGAACACGGTCCGATCTCTTTTTTAGAAGAGAAAATGCAAGTAACAGATTCTTCAGTTTTCGAAATATTTGATTTCAAGTTATTGCAAGGCAAACAAGAGGATGTTCTTACTGGTCCAAACAAGGCCGTGATATCACAACGTGCAGCAAAGAAATATTTTGGTGATACAGATCCGATCGGAAAAACAATTTCATGGAATGGTGACAATAAATTTGAAGTAACCGGAATATTCGAAGACATCCCGGAGAACTCGCACATCAAGTTCGATTTCATGTTTTCTTACCAGACCTTAAATAAACAGACCGAGAACCAGGCGGAAACATCATGGGGTTGGTATGATTTCAATACTTACGTTCTGCTTGAACCAGGAACGGATGTTAAAGTATTACAAGCGAAATGGGATGACTACGTTAAAAAAGCAAGAGGTGAAGATTGGACGAAGAATAATTATTCGCAACAGTTTATTCTTCAGCCAATGTTAGACATTCATTTATACGCTAATCTTCTCCAGGAGTCACAACCTGATGAACGTGGCGATGGTGACTCTGTTTACGCTTTAACTTTCATTGCACTTTTTATACTGATTATTGCTTGGGTCAATTATATCAATCTTGCAACGGCGAAATCACTCGACCGTGCAAATGAAGTTGGCGTGCGGAAAGTGATGGGGGCACAAAAAAGACAATTGATCTATCAATTTTTTTCGGAGTCTTTTCTTATCAATCTTTTTGCCGCAGCAATTGCTATTCTCGCAGTGCGACTTGCCTGGCCATACTTCTCGGTTCTTTCAGGAAGAGACATTCCCTTGTCCTTCATGCTTCAAAAAGAATTTTGGGTACTACTAACAATACTATTTACAATTGGTACCATCCTTTCCGGATTTTATCCTGCTATTATACTTTCATCCTTCAAACCTGTTGCAGTTTTAAAAGGAAAAATAGTGAGAACATCGCAAGGGAACCTGATGCGAAAATCACTGGTCGTATTTCAATTCGTTGCCTCCATTGTACTTATTAGTGGTAGCATCATCGTTTACCAACAGTTGGATTTTATGCGAAATCAAAAATTGGGGATAGACATTAGCCAGACGCTCGTGATAAAAGGTCCGGGAGTCAGAGATTCTACTTTTGATGCGAGGATGAGCAGCTTCAAGGCGGAATTACTTGGGGTTGCAGGCGTTAAAAGCGTAAGCGGATCTTCTAATGTGCCAGGAGATGAAATATTCTGGGCCAGCGGAATCAAACGTTTAGTGGGTGGGCCAGAAACATCAATTGCAGGATATACAGTAGCCATTGACGAAGATTATATTTCTTCTTTCGGTTTGAAGTTGGCTGCGGGCAGAAGTTTCGACAGGGAACATACTAACGAAAGGAAAAGTATGATCATCAATCGAGCAATGGCAGAGGCGTTGGATTTTGATGATCCTTCAACAGCGTTGGGAGAAAAGACTATTCAGGGAGACACTTTTGAAATAGTAGGCGTTCTAGAGAACTATCATCAGATGTCGCTGAAAGAAGCTGTCACGCCATTGGTGTTCCGGTTCATGCCTTATAATTCAAACTTCATCGCGATAAAAGTTGAGAATCAGGAAAATTATCAGCAGATTTTAAGTTCGCTTGAAGGGCTATGGAAGGAGTCTTTCGATGGCAATCCCATCGATCATTTTTTCTTAGATCAGTTCTTTAATCGCCAGTACGAACAAGAGAAACAATTTGGCCAGATCTTCGCATTGTTTACTGTGCTTGCAATCTTTATCGCCTGTCTTGGTTTGTTTGGCCTCGCGTCATTCATGACTGCACAACGCACAAAAGAAATTGGTATCAGAAAAGTACTAGGCTCTAACGTTTCGAGCATCGTGCTTTTGCTTTCAACGGGATTTATACGATTAGTATTAATCGCAAATATTATTGCATGGCCACTAGCGTGGTGGCTGATGGATATGTGGTTGCAATCTTTCCCTTATCGGATAGACATTAACCCTCTTCTATTTTTGCTGGCTGGACTGGGCGTAGTGCTTATTGCTTTCCTGTCCGTTGGCTTGCAAACATTTAAAGCTGCTTTGCTTAATCCAGCGAAGACTTTAAAGTATGAGTGATGAAAATGAAATGATGCATTAGCGATAACATTTAGGCTGATTGCTTTACACCTTGAGACAGCTTTTTGTATTAACTCAAATTATGCAGTATAAATTGGCCGCGACATTAAGGTCGCGGAACAAATGAAAACCAATCAAAAGGGCTTTAGCCCAAAATAAGTTTTGGACTAAAGCCACATATTTTCACCTTTATTTCACCCGACCCGAACCTCCGGGCTATTGCATAATCTGGTTTAATTTTGTGCTTTAAAAGCTACCGCAAATTCTTTTGCAAAGTCTTCTAGTTTTATCGAAGCAAAAGCGGGCTGATGTAGTCTGGCATCTTTTTGCATGAAGCCTTCGCGTAAGGCTCTTCCCATATCAGTATAGCCTTTTGCATGTGTTTGTGAGAGGCCGGCTTGCAACAGACCTTGCTGTTGTTGCTCATCCGTAAATACTACCCAGTTAATGTTTTTGTCGATGGCATTTCCCAACGCATCTGCTATTTCTTTTCCTGCGCGCTCATCACCTAAAATATATCTAACGGAATTCCCTGAAAAGTTGAGGTCTAATAACTCCTCGAGTGCTGCTACTGCAATGTCTTTAGGGTGGACAAGAAATATTTTATCTTCTCCATAGTTGCCACCGATGATGCCGGCTTGTTTGATCAATCCGATCTGCGATAAAAAATTATGATAGAAAAAAGAGGGGCGTAGATGTTTTACATGAAGACCTGGTACTTTATTAAGCATCTGTTCAAAATCATGTACGCCATCCACAGGGCCGACTCCTTGGCCAACATCCGCACCAACACTGCTCAAGTTCACAACGTACTGAATATTGTTTGCCTTAATTGCCTCTGCATAAACTTTTGCTATTTCATTTTGTGATGCTCTCCAGTTATCAGTCTGCCAGATTGGTGGGATCATTGTATAAACTACATCTGCATCTTTAAATGCATTTTTAACAAAAGCAAGATCCTGCACTTGTCCCACCAGTGCTTTCGCGCCAAGCTTCTCGATATCTTTTGCCCGATCAGGCGAACTGGTGATTACACTCACTTCTTTTCCGGCTTTCACCAATCCTCCTACTATTGGTTTGCTGATGTTGCCGATGGAACCAGTAATAATGTACTTTTTCATAGCGTTTGATTTTTTAACTGTGTTTTATATTGCAATTCTAACGCTTAGGTCTTTTATTTGTTAGTAGTTATAATTAACTGATATAGTTGTTAAAAACATACCATTATTGATAATCAGAACATTATGGATAGAATTGGTTTCTCACAAATTCAGAATTGCCCTGTGACAGGCACCATGGGGATAATTGGTGGTAAATGGAAAATCCTAATTCTGTACCTTATTTTTAACGATGTGAATCGCTTCGGAAAGATGAGCATGATGCTAAAGGGAATCAGTAAGCAGATGCTTACCACACAGCTTCGAGAGCTGGAACACGATGGGATTATTGAACGAAAAATATATCCCGAGATCCCGCCACGGGTTGAATATTTTCACACGGAAAAAGGGAAGTCATTGCTTCCAATTATTGAGCTCATGAGAGATTGGGGCAATGAACATATCGTAAACAAAAGCAAAGTTCTCGAAAATGCCTGACGCGTATTTCCTACAAGATTAATTACTATGTCTTCATCTTTACGCAATATGCAGAAGATTTATTCTGATGTAATTTCTTGTTGCAACAAAGCTGTCTACACCATACGTTGATTTAGAATGATTACGTGAGTTCTACACGTTTTCCTGTACGCATCGATTCATAAATTGCCTGCAGGATTTTTACGTCCTGTCTGCCCATTTCTCCAGGCACGGGTGTAGCACGGTTTTCTTTTATGGCTAAGGCGAAGTCGTCCATTTGTTTCGCCTGTTGATTCACTTGAGGGAGATTCATGCTTTTTTCGGATGTCACGCCATCAATTCCTTTATACGCGTAAGCAGGGGACAATTCAAACCATCCTTTCTCAGCGTCAGCTCGTAATTTATTCATTTCCTCTGAATAACTGGATTTACATTCTGCCATAACTCCTCCTGGCATCTCCATTTGCCACGTCAATGATTCTTCAACCTCTTTAAATTTTTCTTTATCTTTTTTCTGACCTTCCTGTGCTATTACTGCTATGGGTTCAAGTCCTGTTGTATACCGTACGCCCTGTACGCAATAGATTCCAACATCCATGAGTGGACCACCGCCAGCGAGTTCTTTATCGAGTCTCCATTCTTTTGCGTCTTTCATTCCGTTTTCTGCAGAAACTCTTTTGATATTACCGAAAACTTTCTGCTGACCTAAACGCATCATCTCATTATTGTGTGGATCGAAATGAAGCCTGTATCCTATTGATAACATTTTACCAGCTTGCTGACACGCAGTGATCATCGCATCACAATCTTCAACTGTTATCGCCATCGGCTTTTCACAAATCACATGCTTGTTCGCACCCGCAGCACGAACAACGTATTCCTTATGCATAGCATTTGGAAGGACTACATAAATAAGGTCGATATCTGAATTATCTTTTATCTGATCAAAACTTTCATAGTTGTATACATTCTTTTCAGGAATATCATATTTCTTTTTCCACTTCTCCGCTTTTTCAGGAGTGCCCGTTACAATACCAGCAAGGTAACAATGTTTTGTCTCAGCAAGGGCAGGAGCAAGTTGATCGGTGCTGTAACTCCCCAATCCAACGAGGGCAATACCGAGTTTTTCTTTTGTCTGCTGTTGTACCATATTTTCTTCGCTTTTATTTTCACTACCACTTTTGTCCTTGCACGATGCAAGCGATGACATTGCATACATCGATATTGCTGACAATCCAAAATTAAAAGATGTACGAATGAATTTTCTCCGGCAGAAATGATTTTCCATAATAAAAAATATTAATATAAAACTTGATTACTGAAATGATCTCACGATGCATTATGAATTGCGTTGTTTTTTCTTTTGGTCAACATCCAAACACCTGCTCCCAAACCTGCAACAAGCAACGTTGAAATCACAGGATGCTTTGAAGCCTTTACATAGTAGCTTCTAGGTCTGATCCATCCTTTATTGGTACCACGTTCTTGCTTCCCGTGGCCTGCCTGATGTAAGGCATTGTCGTCAATGCTTTTCGAAGGTTTGTCTGATTGTTGTGTCGGATACATCACTGTCTCCATCACCTTGTCCATCAACCTTGGAGAAACAGCTCCGAGCACTGCAAAGAATTTAGATTGAAAGCCTACAAACATATCACGCTTAGGATGTTCTGCACAATAGAGAATTGCTTCCGCTACAGCTTCAGGTGCATAGATATAGCCACGGTGTGCTGGTTGTCTTTCAAGGTAACTTCGTGCATGTTCATTGTAAGGTGTATCTATTCTACCGGGATGGATAAGACTAACAGATACAGGTACTTTTTCTTTTTCTAATTCCATTCTCAGTGCATCGGTCCACCCGTGCACTGCATGTTTTGATGCGGAGTATGTTGACTGTATTACGGTTGCCCTATCACCAAAAAAGCTTCCAACATTTATGATGGCGCCCTTCTTGCCCCGTTCTTTAAAATGATTGGCAGCTACCCTCGACCCATAGACTACTCCCCAAAAATTAGTGTCAACCATTCGCTTCATGTCTTCAATTGAGGCTTCGAGGCATCCCCCTAAAATCGATACTCCTGCATTGTTCACCCAGGTATCGAAGGTTCCAAAGGTGCGAATGGCCGCATCTGCTATCCGTGCTACATCTTCTTCTTTTCCTACATCCGCCTGCACATATACCACGGTGCTTGCTGGTCCATTGATCTCGTCAGAAAGCTCGCGAAGTGCGTCTTCATTTCTGGCAGCTACCACTAACTTAGCACCTTCAAGTGCCGCCATACGTGCCGTTACTAGTCCTATTCCGCTCGAGGCACCAGTAATAACAATTACCTGGTCTTTAAGTGGCTTGAGTGAAATTTTCATATTTGGTTTATTGTGACGCTTTTATTAAATTCTTAATGTGGTAGGATTTTTTCTAAGTTAGAACCTGAATGATTGAATGATTCAATTGAAGTGCAGGTTATCTTCAATCGAACTGCTTGAACGTTTAATTGGAACGTTTCTGCTGTTGTTCATAATTCTTTTCGAATAAATAAGTGAATAAGTAAAAAATTTTATGCCTCATACTTTTATTTCAAATGAGAATTTGAGTTTATTATAATTGGTAATCTGCTCCAATGATTTAAAAAATTACAATCGTTTTAAGTAGTTTGAGGTAGCTCAACTTTTTATTGCTCATTGTTTTCAGTAAACCACTCCACTGCATGGTGGGAAATATTTGAAGGAATTTCATGCTCGCCAGCGAACTCCTGATACGTTACAGTTAATCCGTCTTTGCGTAAGCGCGGCACGATACGCCTGCTGCATGGATCAATAGGTAGTACGTTGTCATTTGTTCCATGAGAAATGAATGTGCTTGGTTTTCCTTTTCTTTCCATTGTAAATGAAAAGCCAGGTGAAAAAGCGATGATATGCGTAAATAGATCACCATTGGTTAAGCCAATGCATAAGGCGTATGAAGCGCCATCAGAAAATCCTCCAATGGCTATCCTTAATGGATTAATAGCGAACTTATCGAATACAAGTGAGAGTGCCTGGTCTATAAATATAACATCTGGTCCGAAGGAGTCATTCACAATAATGTCCCAGGTTTGTAGCCGCGATGCTGGTGCTAGTAGAATGATGTTGTTATCATCTGCGTATTTTTTTAGCAAAGATAGCCCGTGCTCCGCGTCACCACCAGCTCCGTGTAACATGACGGCAAGGGCAGCTGGATTTTTTTTATCATAGCCTTTAGGAACATAAATAAAGCCATCTCTAGTGCGGTCCAAATGAAGCGATTGAACACCAAAAGTAACCTCGTCATCTTTCGTAAGCGTGTTCTCTAACCTTGCCATTAATCGGCCTTTCTTGAAACTGGTTCTATTCATTATCATATTTGTGTCTCCTTTCTCTTGCAGTGCACAGGCAGTAGCAATACAACATAATCCTATAAGCTGTGTAATGAGTATTAGTATTGATGTCATCTGCATATAAGTGACAATAACTTTCTTGTTGCTTAGACTCTACCTGTGTTCTATAACGTGAAGCACTATAACGGCTTTCTACCTCGCGTTACTACCGTTATAGTGCCTCTGATTAATACCCAAGTTTTTTGAATCGCAAAATTCTAAATCCATTTTCGTTTTGCTTATTCAGTGTCTCCTGAATTAAATTCATCAGGTACTGATTTCATGTCAGCATCATGTCCATGTATAGCACCTGTTGGAAGTCCGGTATCTTTCTCAACGTCTCTTTGTACTGATTCTTTTATTCCTTCTCGTTCTTGTTCAGAAATATTTACACCGGGGTGTTGTGATGTTTTATCAGAGGCGTTTGGTGAATTACCGTTCGCATTGCTTGCATCGTTAGATTGTTGTTCTTCTTTAGTTGTTTCCATAGTATAAGTGTTAAAGCAATCCGAGTAGGAAAAAATAATACCTAGTTTTTTTTGAACAACGGCTTTGCACTGTTAATTCTTCTGATAATCTTATCTCAATATCACCCAACAGCTATGCTCACGAACTATCGGTTAACGATATATAAATGAAGAAGTCGGTATAGAATTTTAAAGGTGATAGCTTGAACTAAGCGAGATTATGAAAAACGAAACAAGGCTAGTAGAGAGAAATATCAAGGCGTTATTAGAAAGGAAGAGGCATGCAGAGGACAGAAAGAACTGGCAGGATCGCATTGCTGATCATGTAACAGCTTTTGCAGGGTCAATGACTTTCGTTATTATCCATCTTATTTTATTTGGCGTTTGGATAATCATTAATCTTGATTGGACTCCTTTAAAGGCATTTGATCCATCATTTGTAGTACTGGCGATGTTTGCTTCCGTGGAGGCAATTTTCTTATCAACATTTGTTTTAATTTCGCAGAACCGAATGGCGTTGCTCGCTGATAAGCGGGCGGATCTTGATTTACATGTAAGCCTTCTAACAGAGCATGAGCTTACAAAAGTGATAAAACTTGTTAAAGCTATCGCAGTGAAAATGAACATTGAAGAGGCAACAAATCCTGAACTTTCAGAACTTGAGAAAGATGTAATGCCTGAAAATGTTCTTGACATAATTGAAGAAAAGGGAAAAATTAGAAAGTAATAGTTGTTGGTGATGCCGGTGCTTGACAGCTGAATTTATAAAATCATTAATGTTTGAATAAAAATTTGAACGCTGCTTATTGATCTTACCGCACTGGTCGTTCTACAAAATTGCTTCCCCGAAATACGAACCTAATTACCCATTTAGCTTTTTAATGAACTTTGTGAAAGTGGATGCGTACACTGGCTTGCTTTTCATTTTTTAATTTCAACAGAGTCATCTTGTTAGTTAGTGTTGCTGATGCACTTACTTTTTGTAGAAAAGCTCGGATTTTTGTTGGAGGATTCTCTCTCTCTTGTTCCATTCAAATTTTAATTATCGGAGGGAAATTAAAAGACGCATGAATTGACTGCAGGTGAGAATGAACTAAAGTTAGTACGGAAAGTTGCATCAAAGAAATTATGAAAATATAGCGACTAAATAGAGCAGCACTTTTGATCTGGTAGATTGATAGGCATATTATTTTTTGAGACTACCCTGATTGTGTTAGTTTTTTTGCAAATAAAAGCCCGTGGCATGCGCGGGCTTTTTCTTTATCAAATATGGAAATGATCATTTTCATCGGTATACCTGCCAGCGGAAAGAGCAGTTTTTATAAAAGCAATTTTTTCCATACTCATCTTAGAATAAGTCTTGACTTATTTAACACTAGAAACAAAGAGCAAAAATTTATGAAGCTGGCATTTGCCTTACAGCAACGTATGGTAATTGATAACACGAACGTTACGGTAAGAGAAAGGGCGGGATACATCAACGAGGCTAAGGCAAACAGGTTTAAGATTATTGGATATTTCTTTGAATCAGAAATCGGAGTTTGTATCGGTAGAAACGAAAGAAGATCAGGTAAAGAGATGATCAGTAAGGTTGGGGTAATCTCGAAATATAGAGCCCTTCAACTGCCTTCGTATGAGGAAGGTTTCAATTCTTTATACACGGTTAAAATAGCTAATAACGAGTTCGTGGTTGATTCTATCGAAAAGACTGGTTCGCATGCAAGTGAACTGTTCTCAAAAAATAATCTTGATCTGATTTAACATTCAATAGCAATTTCTAGGCATGATTTATTTTCTCTCGCGATGGCAATCAAGGAAACGAATGGTATAGATAGCGTTTGAATATTACCCAATCCTTTAAAAAAAAATATTTTATGAATACTGAAAAACAAAATCAATATGCTCTCATTACCGGCGCTACGAGTGGTATAGGTTACGAACTTGCAAAGCTTTTTGCACAACATGGATATAATTTAATTATTGTTGCACGCACAGAAAGTGATCTGGCAGCAAGGGCAAGTGAATTACGGAGCCTAAATGGAATAGAGGTTATCACTATAGGGAGAGATCTATTTGAACCATCGGCAGCATTTGAAATTTATGATGAGGTGAAGTCTCGTGGTATTATCGTAGATGTACTTGTCAATGATGCAGGCCAGGGTGTGTATGGAAGGTTTTTCGAAACAGATATCTATCGGCAATTGCAGATTATCCAACTGAACATCTCATCTTTAACGATCTTAACTTATTTGTTTCTCAAGGACATGGTTGCAAGAAATGAAGGAAAGATTTTGCAGTTGTCCTCCGTCGCCTCTGATGTACCACACCCGTTGCAATCGGTGTACGGTGGAACAAAGGCTTATATAACTTCTTTTACAGAAGCGCTGGTGAATGAGTTGAAGGATACAAATATTACTGTTACCGCTTTACAACCCGGTCCAACGGCTACAGACTTTTTCAACAAAGCAGGAGCAGAAAATACCAAGGTTGTACAAGATGGAGCGATGGCAGATCCGGCAAAAGTTGCAAAGGATGGCTTCGAAGCATTGATGAGTGGAGATGATAAAATTGTTTCAGGATTAAAGAACAAAGCAATGTCTGTCATGAGTCATGTTATGCCGGACGCAATGAATGCTGAAATGTTAAGAAAGACACAAATGGAGGAGGCGAAGAAATAGTGGTTTAAAATAACGCAAGAAATAGTTCATTCAGAAGAGGATTTTGACAACGTGAATTAGAACCAATATCTGCATTAATAATTACGGAGGAAGCTGGGCCTACAACGCTTGGTTTCCTTTTTTCCATTCACCGAAGCTGGTTTCTCTAACGAAGCTCGAATAAAAATCGGAGGCTGATTTTGAGATTTCTATTGCTATAAATGTTCCAGGCAAATCAAGACCGCTGCTTTTATAATTTTGCGTACGTCTTTTTTACCATCAACTTCTACCGTATCAAATTTTACTTTCTCAGGATTTTCACTGATGAAATTTCTATAGCCTTCTGCGATTAGTGTTCGATCCTTTAAATCAAGTATCTGCTCAAAGGTGAGAAAAAACGGCTGTGAAACTTGAAAGTTTAAATGGGAGAGGTCAAATTCTAACCACCCTTTTTTAATAGCAGACTCAACAACAACGCTTTGAGAAAGAAGGTCCTTACCAGGTTTCGCAGTAGTACTGTCCAGATCATTGATCCTTAATCTGAATTTTAGAGATGCAAGATTATTCTTAAATATACGAAGACGTGCTTTCTCCAGATAAACGGGGAACTGAAGATCTTTTTGAAAGTATGGTTGTCTGTTTTCAATAAGCAGCGAGACCGATCTGCCGGCATAGGATGTATCAGTTACAATGACACCTCCTTTAAATGAGGAATTTCCTAGTTCAAAGGTTTTGTTGGGCTGCCTCTTCTCTCTTATTACAATAGCATTTAGTAAAATTGCTTTTTCTAAAAGACGAACTGTTAATGTTTCCTGTTGTCTAATAGACTGTATTGATATTGCTCTTTCCCCAAAGCCAAGTGCTGAAAATCTTAATGTATCGCTTCTAAACTTATCAGGAATAAGAATTGAGAAACTGCCATCTGTATTTGACAGCGTACCAATATTCGTATTTGTAATTCCAATGTTTGCGTAGGAAATAGGCTTCTGTGTTTCTTTATTTAAAATGTTGCCTTCAACAATAAATTGTCCAAAAGAGGCATGGAATGAGATGGTAAAAAAGATAATGTGAAAAAGTCGATTCATATGTACCTCGTTTTATCTCTACAAATGATCAATTAATAATTGGTATTCAAATTTAGCAGCCATTCTATTGTCTTAAAATTCGGTAAGCACAAATAATCTTATGCTTACCTTAGCATCAGTATCTTATATATTATGAAAACATTTCGACTACTATTGTGGACACAAAGCATCTATACATTACTTACAGCACTGTGGCCTTTAATCGATATAGAGAGTTTTATGTTTGTAACAGGATATAAGACCGATATCTGGCTTGTGAAAACAGTTGGCGCATTACTGATTCCTGTGGCATTTACGCTTGCTTTGCATTTATTTATTGACACAGATCCACGGCCAGCTTTTCTGCTCGGAGGCCTTTCTTGTATAGCGTTTATTTGCATTGATTTTTATTATTCCCTTGGTGACGTCATCAATGATATTTATATGGCTGATGGCTTTATTCAGATTCTTTTTTTAATCACTTGGTTATACATCGTCATGATGAAGTACAACCTCAGCACCAATAGCTATCGCTAGCGTAAGAAAAATGATGATGTATTTCTAGCGCTACCACTTACACATACGGTATATGTTTTTATTCAACCTCATCTGAGGAAAATAATTAATGATCTTGCTGGAGGTAGTGACGGTTCCGTTTAGAGAGCCGGTAATGGTTTTTGCTGTTGTATTGTTGGTGATACTTTTGAGTCCAATCATTTTCTCGAAATTAAAGATTCCAGGTATAGTTGGCTTTATTGTATTTGGCGTTCTGCTAGGTCCACACGGATTTCATATTCTAGAAAGAGATGATAACATGGTGCTGTTTGGAAGAGTGGGCCTGCTTTACATTTTATTTCTGGCAGGGCTCGAGATGGATATTTTTGATTTCAAAAAAAATAGAAACAAGGGAATTGTCTTCGGAGGCCTCACGTTTTTGCTTCCCTTTATATTGGGCTTTGCAGCGTCTTATTATCTCCTTCATTATAGTATAACGGCAAGTGTATTACTTGCCAGTATGTTCTCAACCCATACCCCTATTGCTTATCCCATTATCAGCAAGCTTGGTATTACACAAAACAGGGCTGTTACCATAACCATTGGCGGAACAATCATTACTGATGCCATGGTACTGCTGATCCTTGCTGTGATTACAAATCTCGTTGAGCAGGAGCTCACTGCGTTGATCTTTATAAAGCTCTTTGCTTCTCTTGCCATTTTAGTGTTTGCAGTGTTTTGGGGCGTGCCGCGGCTAGCAAGGTATTTTTTTAAAAGCCTTGAAACTGAAGGCTACTCCCATTTTATTTTTGTCTTGTCTGTTGTATTTGTTGCAGGATCATGGGCTCATCTTATCGGTGTGGAGCCAATCATAGGTGCCTTTCTTGCCGGCCTCGCATTGAATCAATTAATACCCAACGCTTCCACCTTGATGAACAGGATTGATTTCGTTGGAAACGCGCTGTTTATTCCATTCTTTCTTGTGAGCGTAGGAATGTTGGTAGATGTAAGTGTGTTGGTGAAAGGACACGAAGCACTAGTTATTGCGTTGATTATAGTACTCATTTCTTTTGGCGGCAAATGGCTTGCAGCATACATTACGCAAAGAATATATGGATTTACGAAAACAGAACGCAACCTCATCTGGGGCCTTAGTTCTGCACATGCTGCTGCAACGATTGCTGTAGTGCTCATCGGTTTTAACCTAAAACTACTTGATGAAAACGTTTTGAACGGGACAATCCTGTTAATTCTTTTTTCCTGCATTGGCAGTAGCGTGATCTCGGAAAAGTCCGGACGTAAGATTGCTCTCGAAGAGGCGAATAAGCTTATCCTACGTGACGAAGAAAGAATACTTGTACCGATTGCAAACTTGCAGAATGTGGACCGTATCACAGACCTTGCTGTGCTGATTAAGAACCCGCTCTCAACTCAGCCGATTTATCCATTGTACGTTCTTCAGGATGACGAGGGTGATGCAATTGATGATAAGATGACGCAATACCAAAAGAAAATGGAGCAAGCATTGAAAGACAGTGCCATTGAGACACAAAAGGAACCCGTGTTCAGAATAGACATTAATGTTAGCGAGGGCATTCTTCGTGCTGTAAAAGAATTAAGGATCACGGAAATTATTATTGGTTGGAATGGTGAGGTGAGTGCGGGAAAACGATTTGGCCCGATATGCGATAGGGTAGTGGATGAAACAACTGTACAGATACTGATTTGTAAATTGCTTCAACCACTCAATACGATAATGCGCATCGTTGTTGTTATTCCAGTTAATGCAGAGCGAGAAGCAGGTTTTCCTGGATGGGTGGAGACGATTCTCCAGCTTACAAGGCAGGCGGGTACTATGCTCAAGGTTTACAGTACACCGGAAACTTTCAATGCATTCAATAGCTACAACATTCAAAAAGAAAAGGCTGTCAATATAGAGTTTTTTGAATTTCAAGATTGGGATAATTTTTTGATTCTGTTAACTGAGCTGGAAGACAATGATCTCTTTCTGGTCGTAATAGCAAGGCCTTATACAGTTTCTCATAGTGAAAGAATGGAGCTGGTGCCAACGCACCTTTCAAAGCATTTTCATGAAGTAAGTTTAATTGCACTTTATCCTGAGCAAGCAACTGGTTGAACAAAGGTTAAGAATGACTTTGATGAAAGCGGGCCGTACAACAATGCGCCTTCTATATTCCTGTTGCTAAGATGGCATTTTTTTTTCCTATAGAGAAAATGAAGTTCGATACGAGCTCTATTAAAAATCAAACGGGAATGCACCATGAAAATATTAGGACAGTTTATTATCGCTTTAATTGGAGGAATTGTTGCTATTCTTATTTATCGAACTTTCGATCAACAAAGCACTTCTTCCACTTCTGTTAATCGTGTTTCAAATCCACTTGGAAGAAATATATCTTACAATAGCTCAACGGTTGATTCGATTAATAATGTTTTTACTGTTGGCTTTGGTGAAGCTGCAGAGAGTACACTAAAACAAGTGGTCCACATCAGGTCGAGAATAGCCACCCGCGCGCAGCGCAACCCTTTCTATGAATTCTTTGGAGATGGATTTTATGAACAGCAATATGAGAATAAGGAATGGCAGCAAGAGCAATTGCAAGAGGCATCTGGTTCTGGTGTAATCGTTTCTAATGACGGTTATATCGTAACTAATAATCATGTAATTGATGATGCTCAGGAGGTTATTGTGTCTACATATAATGGTCGTGAGTATAAGGCCACTGTTGTGGGTGCGGATCCATCGACGGACATTGCAGTGATAAAGATTGACGAAAAGAATTTACCAAAAGCTGGAATAGCAGACTCTGATAAAGTTCGGGTAGGCGATTGGGTAATTGCCGTTGGAAATCCTTTCAACCTGGCATCTACTGTAACGGCAGGAATCGTAAGTGCGAAAGCAAGAAATATTCATATTCTAAGTGACAACTCTGCCATAGAATCTTTTATTCAAACTGATGCTGCAGTAAACCCTGGCAACAGTGGTGGTGCGCTCGTTAATCTAAGAGGGGAGTTAATAGGTATTAATACAGCTATCGCCACACCAACAGGCACCTTCGCAGGTTATGCTTTTGCAGTACCAAGCAACATTGTAAAACGGGTTATGACTGATTTGATCGAAAACGGAAAAGTTGACCGCGGTTACCTAGGTGTTGTCATAGAAGACCTGAGTAGCCAACTCGCCCGTGAAATGGGAGTTGATCTTTCTCAAGGTGTAGTAGTTGTAAACCTCGCACAAAACGGATCTGCGCATAAAGCAGGAGTTAAAGTAAAAGATATTATTCTTGAAGTTGAAGGGGCAGCCATCCAAAATACACCACAGCTGTTAGAAATCCTTGCAAGTCGCAAGCCCGGCGACGAATTAAATGTAGTTGTACTGCGAGACGGAAAAAGAAGAAACATTTCTATTCGTCTTCAGCAGGCGAAGGAATTACAGGGCTTAGATTCATAGTGTTTCCAATTCGTCTGTTTGTATTCAGCGCTGCCGGTATTTTAGGTGCAGCGCCTGCTATTGCAAGTGATTAAAGTTTTTTCAAATAGCTATTGTCTTCTTGAAGGGTTGCCAAAGACTGTTTAAATGTACCTTTTGGTGGGCTATAGTACCTCACGTTATTGCCAATAAACCTGCCTCGTTTAATTGCCTCCTGAGCTTTCACTATTAATAAATTTGAAAAGCGACCTTTTATATTTAAAGGGATACTTAAAAGATGTGGAAAGATTTGAATTTACTGGGGATTTCAGGTAAAAAATTTCCTAATCGACCAGGAATTTTACAAGGGTACAGTATTGGCATCAGGTGGTGTCACAAAACAATATGGTTTGTTTTGATTGTATAAGATTGAAATAAAAAAATAGATGACAATACTTGGAGGAGAGCGATTATGGAAGGGAAAGATATAAATAGTTCTACTGTTCCGATATGGGGCGGTATTGAATGTACGGTACATAGGTTAGGTAATACGTACGGAAATCAATTGGAACGTAATGGACATAAGCAGCGCATTAGCGATCTTGACTTAATAGCAGATTTGGGTATCAAGACCCTTAGGTATCCCGTTATATGGGAGAGCATTGCACCAAATGGATTGGAGACAGCAGATTGGTCTTGGATCGATGAAAGATTAAATAAGTTACGCGAATTAGAAATAGCACCCATTGCAAGCTTCCTTCATCATGGGAGTGGTCCGATGGGTACAAGTCTTCTTGATCCTAATCTACCAGAGAAATTTACCGAATTTGCTATTGCTGTTGCAGAACGCTATCCATGGTTGGAGTATTTTACACCGGTTAATGAGCCATTAACAACTGCCAGGTTCAGTTGCCTGTACGGTCACTGGTATCCGCACACAAAGCATATGTCTACTTTTGCCAAGGCGTTGATGAATCAATGCAAGGCAACAGTGATGGCTATGAATGAGATCAAGAAAAGAATTCCGAATGCGAAACTTGTACAGACAGAAGATCTAGGTAAATGCTACGGTACTGAAAAACTTAGATATCAGTGGGAGAGAGAAAACGAAAGAAGGTGGTCTTCTCTTGATATACTCACAGGTCGTGTAAACAAAAACTATTTCATTAAGCAACACCTTGCCCATCTACCCAAGATCCAGGCCGACATTGATTACCTTGCGGAGAACTTTTATCCACCCGATATTATTGGTATCAATTATTACATTACCAGCGAGCGATACCTTGATCATAGGTACAATAAATATCCGAAATGGTCTCACGGGTCCAATGGGTCAGATTTCTATGCAGATGTTGATATTGTAAGGGCTGACATTCACAAACGCGCTGGCCACTATACTTTACTAAAGGAAGCAAGTGACAGGTATGGCCTGCCCGTTGCATTTACCGAAGTGCACTTAGGTGCAACACGTGATGAGCAAATGCGTTGGTTTATGGAGGCGTGGAAAGCAGTAACAAAGCTTAAGAGCGAAGGTGTAGATGTTCGTGGCATTACTGCATGGTCGATGTTCGGTGCCTATGATTGGAATTCATTGTTGACGAAAAAGAAAAACTTTTATGAAACAGGTGTCTTTGACGTGAGCTCTGGAAAACCCAGACCAACAGGAGTTGCACATTTAATAAAAAAATTAGCGAATGGAGAAACACTTGATCATCCTGTGTTAAAGGCAGAGGGATGGTGGAAAAATCCAGGTATTGTGAACTTCATGTTTGGAACGAAGCACGAAGAACGACAACTTACTCCTGTAGAAGATATCTCTGCAAATTTACCTTCACCTACTCCGAAACCAATTCTAATTACTGGCGCCACCGGCACATTGGGGAAAGCCTTCGCAAGGTTGTGTAAGATCAGAAATATTTCTCACGTATTGTTATCGAGAAAGGATATGGACATTGCCGACCGTGAGTCAGTGGATAAAGTTTTAAGACAATACGAGCCATGGGCAGTAGTAAATGCCGCGGGATTTGTTAAAGTTGATGATGCTGAAATTAACCCTGTTGTTTGTTTTAGAGAAAACACTGAAGGGCCAGCGGTATTAGCCTCAGCATGCAGGAGATATGGAGCTACATTTTTGACGTTTTCAACAGATCTCGTTTTTAATGGTGCCACTAAATCACCATATATTGAAAGTGATCTAACGCAACCGTTGAATATTTATGGTGTGTCTAAGTTCCTGGCGGAGGCAAGAGTTCTCAACGTTTATCCATCTTCACTCGTGATCAGGACTAGTTCATTCTTTGGTCCATGGGATGAGCATAATTTTCTTACCCGCATGATTGGCAATTTGTCGAAGGGTGATAAGTTTGATACTTCTTCAGCTTTTGTAGTATCACCAACTTATATCCCAGATCTTGTAAACGCCTGTCTTGATTTGATCGTTGACGGAGAATCTGGAATATGGCATATTACCAACCCATCGGCTATAAGCTGGACTGATTTCGCATTCATGACTGCTGAAATGGCGCAACTTAACAGAGGCCTTATCAGAAACACAAATCCTCAGGCGCTTGGTTATACTGCAGCGCGGCCGGCATATAGTGCATTGAAAAGTTCACGAGGGTTAATGATGCCAAATCTTGATGATTCTATTAGAAGATTTTTAGCAGAAAGCAAAGTGAAGGCTCCTAGCCCGCTCTTTGCTGCATGATTAATGAAACATAGTTTTAAACGGTAATACAATGAACAGCATCGCGGCAATTCGAAAATCTCTGCGATGAACGCCTAAAAGATATTCAAGAATGAGGGTATAATTCATTCAGAAATCATTGACGAACATGATCAGATATTTTTCAAGTAAAGGTGAGGAAGGTGATGTTTATGTCGTTGATGTCACCGGTAACATCGGGAAGCTGCGGAATTAGTGGCAAACTATTGGACGATGTATACCAGGCGTTGGAGAAGATGCGGAAGTAATTTGTTCAAAGAAGCACAGGTAATTTTTTGCCGTGCAGCATGTAATTGGCAGGAGTGCCTCTGCGGAAGAAGAGGCGCGCACGCGAGCAGATGATTTCACTGATCTAGTTGATGTTTTCGGAGTGGCTCGCCCACGTCAGTGGCGTGGGCGAGCCGCGATGGAGGCTGAAGAATGGAATGTAGAGGTCGTTGATAAAGTTGGTAAGAATATAGAGACATCGGATAATCCGGCTGCTTAACAAATTTCTTCATGACGTTTGAAACTGATCTCGTATAAATTCGAAGGAAACCAAGAATCCAGCAAGCTTGCCGTTCTCATTTAATTCTAAAAGCGCTCTGCCTTGAAGCCAGCTTTTTCTACTGCTTCTTTTATTTTTTGTTCTCCTGTTTCGCTTCTCGCTGTAAGCACCTTTAATGGATTATTAATATCCACGGCCCAGTTCTCGGCTCCTAAAGCTTCATTCAAGTGAGGTGTTACCTGTGCTATGCATCCTGAACATTTTATATTCGTCTTAAATTTTATTGCTTCCATAATGTTTAAAGTTATTCGTTTTGTATTTGCCGCTTATCTTTTAGCGAGATCTATAGTTTCAATTACTTAAACAAATAAACGTTTTCTCGTCTTTTTAAGTCTTACACAATAACCTTTTTCATTTATAGAATTTAAACAGTATGGAGCTTTAGTTCAAGCTCACTAACTTGCCGATCGAATATTTTTAATTTGATAATCATAACAACACGGAGTTGCGGAGAAGGCACAGAGATTTACGGAGTAAATACCTTGTCATAGCAGATTTTTTTAGTCGAGTGCAATTGCTATTGTCTTGCCAATGACTGTATTGTCCTGAATTAGGTTGACAATTGACAGAACTTTGAGCGAGAGCATTGTCAATTGCAATGTTGTCAATTGTCAACTAGGTATCTACTCGCCCGGTGTTTTATTTACTGAAGTCTCAACATCATCTTTTACTTGTTTAACACCTTCTTTAAATTCCCGGATCCCTTTACCCAACCCTTTCATGAAGTCTGGTATTTTTTTAGATCCAAAGAAAACCAAAACCACAAGACCTATAATAAGGATTTCTTGTGCACCTATTCCTCCTAAAAAAAGCAATATTCCATTCATATCAGTAAAATTAGATTTTTAAATATAAAGAATGAAAAGCCCATTTGGACCTTTCATTCATAAACCAACTATTTAAGCAAGAAATGGCGTAACGATGCTAAGAACTTGTTCTTTCGTCAACGGCTCATCAAAAGCTTCCGTCTTTGCATTTGATGTTAAACTGGTCAATGACGAAATGCTGTCCAAGCTCGCGCCTGCGTGTGTTATATTTTCTTCACCTTCGTAAATTGAAGAAGGTGCTCCATTAGATTCTTTACCTGGTATCCAACCTTTAATATCCTGACCCATTATTTCGCCTCTTAGTCTTCTAACTTCTGATGCATGCCGTGCTTCAACACTATGGATTTGCAACGCGGCCTTTAATGTATTGTTATCACCAATGAGATTGCCCGCCTGTCCTTTGTAAGCGCGAACTCCTGTGTCTTCAAATGCTTGTGACAATGTTAAGAATGTCATGTAATTAGTAAAAGCACTAGCGAATGTACCGCCCGCGGTGAAATCGAAATTTGGTTTTGCTACTGCGGCTGTGCCAAGTGCAGACTTTAGAAAAGTAACGTGAGCGCTTTCATGTTTGCTGATCTGCATAAAAATATTTCTATCGCTTGCAGGAATTAAACCGGAAGCATCAAGACCCATTTTATAGAATTCATCCTCGAGGTATTCAAGCGTAAGCGCAAAGTTCAGAACATCGGTTACAGATGAGGCTTGTGCTTTAGCTACTTTTGGCATAAAAGAAAGGGCTAGCGGTAACGAAGCGAGGATCGCCTTAGAACTAAGATCGCCTGCACTCTTAAAAAAACCTCTTCTTCCCTCAAGCTGTTTGCCTTTCTTTTGGTTTCCAAGGTCAAGATCTATAAGTTTTATTATTTTATTTAAATTCATATTTCATTTGGTTAAGCAGTTGGAAGATTACTACCATTTATTTTCGTTTTGATAAATGGATCTGCTGCACTGAGAACATCAGATGGCATTAAGGCTCCATCAAATCCATTTGCATCAATCACATTATCTCCTGCAAAATCTGTTGATCTTGGATTTAGCAAATCCCTTATGGCTGCGGCATGTCTTGCTTCAACAGAAACAATTTTGCCAGCAACTAATAGCAGGTTGACATCCGTTAGCAAGTTTCCAGCTCCATTGTATGCTGAAACACCCAGGTCTTCAAATGTTTTTGCAGTATTCAACACACTTTCTCTGTTGCCAAAATTCACTGCGCTAAAGTCTACTTCTAGATCTGCAATAGCATTTCCTGCCAAGGCAGTTTTAAAAAATTCGCGATGTGCTATTTCATGATCTCTTATGTCTTTTAGAATTGCTTGCTCTTTTGCTGAGAACGTTGTTGTAAATGCAGCATGACTTACTACATTAATATAGAACGCGGCCTCTAATTGCTCTAAAGCGTAAGCGTAGTTAAGAATTCCAGTATCTCCGCTTCCCAGATCAACACCATCATTATTACTCATTTTATCATTGTCATCATCGCAGCCTGCTACAATGAGCGCAACGGCACCTGCGGAAGCTCCAGCATATTTAATAAATGCACGCCTCTTTATAGAGCTTTCAAAAACTTGTTTGTCTGCTCTTTCTTTATCAGAAATTTTATCCATGCTTGTTTATTTATCTATTTTCATTTCTTTAAAAACTTCATTTCTTAAGCACTAAAGGGCCAGACTTACACCTGGCCCTTTTTTTCTTATTTCGCCATCACTACTTTGTCAATAACATGAATCACACCATTGCTTTGATAAACATCCTTAATTGTAACTTTCGCGGATACACCTTTCTCGTCCCATAACATCAGGTTGTTGCCTTCCATGCTAGCCCATAATTTTCCACCTGCAACAGTTGTAAACTCCGCCTTACCATTATTATCCTTAATCTTTTTCATAATGGTTTTGCCGTCCAATTTCCCAGGAACAACATGATAAGTTAGGATTGAAGTAAGCATTGCTTTATTCTCTGGTTTTAAAAGCGTTTCAACAGTTCCTGAAGGCAACATATTGAACGCTTCGTTTGTGGGAGCAAAAACTGTAAAAGGTCCGGCATCTTGAAGTGTTTCTACCAATCCCGCAGCTTTTACTGCAGCAACCAGGGTAGTATGATCCTTCGAGTTTACTGCATTTTCAACTATGTTTTTTGATGGATACATCGCTGCTCCACCTACTTCTACTGTTTTTTCTTTTTGCGCATTTACATTTTGAAGTGTAATCATTAACACTAAGATGACTGCACAAGATTTGATCATTTTAACTTTCATTGTCTTTTAGATTAGTTTAATCATTTAAAAAAGTTTGTTACGTAACATGTGAGCATATACGCGGGAACTTGTACGATTGGATTTTTGAGAATGAAGATTAAACGAAAATCGATGGCACGGTTATTTATTCAGCCCCGAGCGAAATGGATGATTGCTGAAATTTTAACAAGGACTACTGTAGTCCTAAACCATAGTGAAAAGTACCTGTTAATGATATAATATTAGTAGACAATTGATGGGTTAACTTTAGAGATTTTGTCGCAGAAAGTAGGCAGGGGAGCGCAGGAGTAATGACTTGAGGAACTTACTTGAGGTTGCAGTTATGAAAGCGATTCTTAAAAAAACAAGGATGCCAATTTTCTTTTCGGAAGTCAACCGGCATTGGCTTTGTTGGATTAGTTTTTCAATCAATAATTAACGTTAGATTAACCGGCAGTTGTAAACATCATATTCCTTAATCACGCATCAATTGTATGGAGCATTCGGTTCTTGAATCGCAAGATGGTATCCCGGAATTTCTTATCGGTGGAGGAGAAATGGGTCAGCGAATCAGAGATTTCGATTGGTCTAAAACTTCTTTAGGTCCGGTTGGCACTTGGCCACGAAGCCTCAGAACCTGTGTTCAAATCATGCTTACCTCCCGTCAGCCAATTTGGATTGGATGGGGTCAGGAGCTGATCAAATTATACAACGACCCTTACAAAGCAATTGTTGGCGGGAAACATCCATGGGCATTGGGTAAGCCAGCTTCTGTAGTGTGGAAGGATATCTGGAAAGATATTGAGTCGATGCTCAAACAAGTGATGGATGAGAATGAAGGTACTTACGTTGAGTCGCAACTGCTCATCATGGAACGCAATGGGTATCCTGAAGAGACATATTACACTTTTTCCTATACACCTATTGCAGGAGATGATGGTGGAACAGAGGGAATGATCTGTTTTAATACGGATGATACAGACCGGATTATAAGTGAACGTCAGCTCCGAACGCTAACGCAGCTGGGGAAAACGTTAGCCGACCCAAAGAGCAATGAGGAAGTTTTCACCAGGACCATTAATACTATCCAAGAAAATCTTCATGATTTTCCTTTTGCATTGTTATATGAACTTAACGAAGACTGTGCAACACTTGTCAACTCCACTCCACTGGGTGACACGATTGAAAAAGTACCCCGCACTTTAGACCTTACTGACTGCGATGAAATATCTCAATTATCATTTCATGCATCAACACAAAGGAAACCTCAGGTATTGGAAGAACTTCAAAAGAAGGTAGGTGTGATGCCAAAAGGAGTTTGGCAGATTCCTCCTGATAAGGCAATGATTCTGCCCATTGCACAACGCGGGCAAAAAAAGGCTTACGGATTTTTGGTGGTGGGTGTTAATCCGTTTCGACTTTTGAATGAACAATATTTGAGTTTCTTTGAGTTAGTCGCTGACCAGATTGCGACAAGCCTTGCAAATATTTATGCACTTGAAGAAGAGCGCAAAAGATTAGAGGCGATTGCTGAAATTGACAGGGCGAAGACTACTTTTTTTTCGAATATAAGTCACGAATTCAGGACACCTTTAACGCTGCTGCTTGCGCCTATCGAAGATTTGTTGAATGATCCAGACTTAAAAGGAGACAATAAAGAAAAGGCAGATGTTGCCTTCAGGAATGCTTTGCGCATGCAAAAGCTTGTAAACTTATTACTCGATTTTTCTCGTATCGAAGCGGGGAAGATGGAAGCTAATTTCGCACCTACGGATATCGTTGCGCTGACAGAAGACCTTGCAAGCAATTTCCGGTCGGCCATTGAAAAAGCAGGGATGCAGCTTGTGATCAAAAAACAACCAATCCTCGAACCAGTGTTGGTAGATGTTGACATGTGGGAGAAGATTGTTTTAAATCTTCTCTCAAATGCCTTTAAATACAGTGAAGCAGGAACAATCCAAGTGTCTATAGAAAAAACAAGTACAACGGTTGATGTATCTGTAAAAGATACAGGTGTTGGTATTCCGGAATACGAAATCGACAAGATTTTTGAGCGCTTTCATCGTGTACAGAATCTGAAGGGAAGAAGCCAGGAAGGAACGGGAATTGGTCTCGCAATGGTGAAGGAGTTAGTCAAACTTCATGCGGGAACAATTTCCGTTAAAAGCAAAGTGGGCGAAGGTTCAATCTTTACTGTTTCGATTCCACTAGCAAAAGATGCCTTAGTAACAAAGAATATATCTCTCCTGAAATCTACAAGGAGAAAGCTATCGCAGTCAGTAACCTATGTTGAAGAAGCACTTCAGTGGATTCCAGATGATGCGAAAGTTGAGGAAGAAGGCCTCTCACCACTTCAAGTAAAAAATCCGTATAAGCAATTTACTGTACTGCTTGCCGATGATAATGCTGACATGCGTAGGTACGTACAACGTCTTTTAGATACAGATTACAATGTTATTGTTGCAGCAGATGGAGAAGAAGCATTTTCAAAAGCGTTACAACATATTCCGGATTTGATACTTTCAGATATCATGATGCCAAAGATTGATGGGTTTGGTCTCTTGAAGAAACTTAAAACAACCTTGTCGACAAGAAATATTCCCTTGATATTTCTATCAGCTCGCGCTGGCGAAGAGGCGAAAGTAGAAGGACTAAAAGCAGGAGCGGATGATTATTTAACAAAGCCTTTTTCTTCAAAAGAGCTTTTGGTACGCGTAAGCAATCACATTGCCATATCAAATGCCAGAAGAAAAACAGAAAAAGAATTCTTTAATTTATTTCTTCAATCACCTGCACACATACACGTTTTTAAAGGTCCAGAACATATACTGGAATTTTTCCATCCTCTTGGAATCCCTTTCGCAGGGAAAGATATAACGGGTATGAAAGTTCGCGAAGCGCTTTCTCAGCTTGAAGGACAGGGATTTTTTGAGATGCTGGACGACGTTTATGAACAAGGCGTAACAGTTCATTCCAAAAATTCAAAGGCAGTATTCACTGGCGAAAATGGGGAGTTAAAAGAGCATTATTTTGACATTACTTATTTGCCCTGGAAAGATATTTATGGCAAGATACAGGGTGTATTACAATTTACATTTGAAGTGACAGAGTCTGTTCAGCAGCGACTAAAGGCAGAGGCAAATGAGATTAAATTTCGTTCCATCGCGCAGCAAGCGCCGGTAGCGATGGCTTTATTAAAAGGTCGTGAATATATTGTTGAAGTTGCAAATGAAAAACTACTTCAGCTGTGGGGTAAAAAATACGAAGATGTAATTAATCAATCCGTTTTAAAGATCTTCCCGGAAATAGTTGAGCAGGGTTTAGGCGAGATATTGGAAAATGTTTTTAAAACTGGTGTTCCTTTCGTTGCAAATGAAATGCCTTTTACTTTCAATCAAGATGGAGATGAAAAGAAAATTTTAGTAAACCTCCTTTATCAACCATTTCGAAATGAAAATAATGTGATTGAAGGCATTGTTGCCGTTGGTACAGATGTAACAGAGCAGGTTTTAGCACGGAATAAAGTAGCCGAGGCAGAAGAACGTTCAAGAATAGCAACAGAAATTTTGGAACTAGGAACCTGGGAGTACGATCCTTTAAATGACATAATATTTTGTTCTCCAAAAACTATAGAGCTTTTTGGATTTTCTCCTGATACAAAAATTAATCTCAATGATGCAATAAGTGTAATCATAGCAGAAGACAGGCAAGGCGTGATTGATGCAATACAATGGGCATTGAACCCAGCGTCAGATGGAGTATATAATGTTGAGTACTCTCTAATTAATGTTACTGACAAAAAACATAGAACGATTAAAGCTAATGGAAAAGTGTTTTTTAATGCCAGTGGGAAACCTTTTCGTTTCATTGGAACTGCTCTGGATATTACTGAACGCAAAAAAGCTGAGCAAGAAATAAAAGCAAGTGAAGCAAGATTCCGATTGTTGGCAACCAGCATTCCTCAAATAGTTTGGACTGCTAGTAGCAAAGGAAAAGTAAATTACATTAGTGGGCAATTTGAAACATATACTGGGAAAAAAGCAAATGAATCACATCATACTTGGATTGACTTAATTCATCCGGACGATAGGGAACGACTTCTTTCTATTGGTAACGCAGCCTTAATAGAAGGAGATGGGTGGCAGGATGAATTTAGAGTGAAGGATACAAGGTCAGGAATCTATCGATGGTTTTTAGGAAACTCTGCTCCATTAAAAGATGCAAACGGAAATATTATGATGTGGATTGGATCGGCCTCTGATGTACAGGATTTAAAAGAAGAATCAGATTTACTTGAAGCACAAGTTCAAGAACGTACAAAAGCGCTTAAGGAGTTAAACCAATCATTGAAAGTATCAAACGAAGATCTCCAGCAGTTTGCGCATGTTGCAAGTCACGATCTTAAAGAGCCGATTAGAAAAGTGAAGACATATAGTTATCGTTTACAAGATGATTATAATAGTCTCTTGCCAGACAAAGGAAAAACTTATCTAAGCAAAATTTTAAGTGCAACAGATAGAATGTATTCTATGATTGATGGCGTACTTTCTTATTCCACCATTAATGCTGTAGACCAACGAACGGAAACTGTAGACCTAAACGACATAGTAAAAAATATACAGTCTGATCTTGAAGTATTAATTCAGGAAAAGAATGCGACTATAAAGTTCGATAAATTGCCTGCGGTTCAAGGCGCACCGGTTCTGCTTTATCAGTTGTTTTATAATCTTATTAATAACTCCATTAAATTTTCAAAAGCTGATGTCGCTTCTTTGATTACATTAGACTCTTCTATTATTGAGATGGAAGGAGTTAAATTTGTTAAGGTTCTTTTAGCCGATAATGGTATTGGTTTCGATCAGCAACATGCAGAAGAGATCTTTACAACATTTACCCGTCTTAATACAAAAGATAGATACGAAGGCACTGGTCTTGGCTTGGCATTGTGCAAAAAAATTGTTCAACGGCATGGTGGATTCATATCTGCCAAAGGTGAAAGAGATAAGGGAGCCGAGTTTACAATTTTACTTCCAGTCAATAAATAGGAGAGCTTAAAAAGTCAAGCAGGGACATTAAATTGATGAGAATCAAATTGAGATACTAAGTGCAAGGAAAACCAATAAAGCTTCACTTTGAACATCCTTGTCTTCAATACTAATTTTTAAAAAATTAGGTACTTTTAAATTCGAGTTCAATTACTTGTAATTTAAGAAAGAGGCTAAACAGCTAAACTAGATTTTTACCAGGCGGTATTTAAAATTCATCCTGTTCTCCGCCACCGCCTCCATCCTGGTCATTGCGTTCTTCACGATCAGAATTGCGGTTTAACCTGTAAGTAAAAGTTAGCATGAATTGACGCGGGCGTCTTTGCGAGACAGACCTTGAATAGTAGTCTTCAATATCGACAATGTTTCTTCTTAATCTAGCATTTGTTAAATCCCGAACATTTGCTGTTAACGTACCTTTACCTTTCAGAACATCTTTTGATAAACCGAGATCAATGGAGTAGGACGATAATTGTTTTCCCTGCGTTGTAACACGGGGTGCATTGTAATTAAAAGACGATTGAAATGCCAGCGATTTAAAGAAGGTCATTTTCGAAGTGGTTCTTGTATTCATGCTGTAGGTATCACTATAGAGACGTTCCTCCTGATACTGGCCTTCCGTAATTGCACGATAGAGGTTTGCGCTTGAATTAATTTGCCACCAGTTATGAACAGATAAAGAAAAGTTAAACTCAAATCCATACGCATCCTGTGTTGCAAGATTAACAGGGATGATACGTGTTATTCCATCTTCATCTACTTCATTAATTCTTTGGATCACACCCTTCCGCGCCCTGTAATAAACACTTGATAGGATGGATCCACTTTCCCAGTTTACGAGATAGCCTGTTTCAAAGGCATGTGTATATTCTGGATTGAGGTTTGGGTTGCCAACGAAAAGCTGACGTACATCTGTAAAAGATGAAAATGGAAGCAGGTCTCTGAACTCAGGCCTGTTAATTCTGTAGCTGTAGCTTAGCTGAAGCGTTTGATTTTTGTTAAGCTCATATCCTAGATTTGCACTTGGAAATAAATTGAAGTATTGTCTATGATTAACTTCGTTGGTCACAGTTAATTCTGTTGTAATATCAGAATATTCACCACGAAGTCCGGTTTGTAATGATAATTTATTAAGCTTTTTGCCAGCCATGAAATATGCAGCGTGAATCCGTTCTGTATAGATCATGTTATTGTTGAAGGCAGGAAATATAGTCCATTCTCCCTCGTCATTGAACTGCTCCAGTTTGTAGTCGTTGTTAACAATGCGCGTTGCACTTTTGATACCGATCTCCGCTTTGCCATCATCACCAAATGGATGAACATAATCGGATTGGAAGAGCCAACTTTTTTCCAGTGCAGTATTTTCTCCGCGTTGCAACGTGCTTGAGTTGTCAGATCCAGTTTGGGTGTAGTCAGAGCTTTCATCGTCAACACTTTTAATATACTTGAAGTCTGCAACGAATTCGCGTCCTTGCGTTGTGAACTCTTTCTTATAGTTTAAAGAAGCTTCAATATTTTCTTCATCCTCTACTTCACGATCAGTCCGTTCGGAAGTTCTGATAAGATCTTCGTTTCTAAAATCCTGATAGGTCAACAATGATTTGTTCAAGCCGTCCGAAACATTGTATTGAAGGGAACCCGTGATGGTGTTCGTTTCATTGATGAAATAATCAAGACCACCAATGATGTTATGCGATAACTCCGTACTTGTGCTCGTACTATTTTGTGTGTAACTGGTGTCCGCTTGTTTGAAATCCTGAAATGACCTGGAATATCCTGAATTGCTTCTATAGTCCATCCCATAGCTGGAAAAAACATTAAACTTCTTTCTTCTTATATTGATGGTGTAAGCACCTCCGTAAAAATCAGGATAACCTGCGTTCGCAGTAAAACTTCCATTGAATCCATTTGCGCTATTCTTTTTCAAGATAATGTTAATGATACCGACTTCACCCGCAGCGTCATATCGGGATGACGGATTCGTAATAATTTCGACACGTTCAACTAAATTACTTTGAAGCTGGCGCAGTGCATCTGGATCCCTTGAAGTGAGACCAGAAGGTTTGCCATCAATGAGGATTCTAACATTTTCGCTACCACGTAAGCTTACTGTTCCATCAGTGTCAACAGTAACAGCTGGAATATTACCGAGAATATCTGCAGCGTTTCCTCCTACATTACTCATATCCTGCCCAACGTTGAAGACACGCTTATCCAACTGCAGCTCCATTTGGGCTCGTTCGCCTGTTACTTGTACTTCTCGCAGCACGTGAGTATTTGTTTTGAGAACGATACCTCCCAAATCGATATCAGCATCCGTTACAACTAGATCAGGAATCAGCTTTTCCTTATAGGATAGAAAAGTTATTTTAAGATAATAGCTGCCAGGTTTTAGGTTGAGTACAAATTTCCCTGCTTCGTCAGATACCGAACCAGTAACCATTAATGAATCTGACTTAGTATAAGCGGCTGCGTTAGCAAAAGGAATAGCGATATTTTGATCATCTGTAATTGATCCGGTAATTGAATATTGATTTTGGCCAATCAGCAACTGGCTGGTTATTGATAGCAGAAAAAGAATTACAAACCTCATTAGTATGATTTATTAAATTAATGTTCCTGCTTCTACAACCCGTAGCAGACTTTAATGTTATAAACCCCCTTTGAATTCAGAAATTTTTGATGTTAGATGCTCCACTATTTCAGCGTGTTCATTTTCTCAGCATAGGTTCGAATAAGCTGATTCGTGGTTGAATCTTTATCATAAACAGAATACCAGCCTTGTGTTTCATGTGGTGGATCACCGATAAAATCATCACCAACTTTCCATATCCCTTCGACTACACGTGGCCTTCCTTCTCCACCCCATGCCCAGAAGTTACAACCTGAAATAACACTGTTTGGTTGTGATGCCCGTTCATGAATAGCTTTAAATATGTCCTCATAGTATTGATCACGAACACTTGTACTCGCTCCGGGATCATGATTGTTTAAGTCACGTGATATTCCAAACTCCTCCATCACCAATGGTTTTTTTAATTTTTTAGAAATTTCAACATGACGATCAATGTAGTCAATAGCATATCGGACAGCAGTGTCGTAAGTAGAATCAGCTTTTTGGGGATCATAGATATTCCAGTTCTGTACCCAAATGTGTATGGTTTGATAATCAATATTTTTAAATGCATGATCTTTTTCAGGATTAGTGCCTGCATAAGTTGAAGAGGTTTCTCCTTCACTGCCTACCGTTATTAGATGATTAGGATCAAGACTCTTGATCATGTCTGCTGTATTGCCAATCCATTTTCTATAAGCTTCTATGTTGTTTACGCCTCTTGGCTCATTCGCTAATTCCCAAGCCATAGTGGTAGGGTCATCCTTGTAATTCACGTCTGAGTAATTATTTTTCCTGTTCACTACATAAGCAATGTGATTGTTTAACATCTCCATCGCTTTTTCATTCGTATAGAACTTCGCGGTAAACTCCTGGTATGTATTCCAATTTCCTCCAGGGCTAGGAGGGGGATAAGGAATTGATTTTTCTGCACCACTCCATACCAGATATTGTCCCAGTCCGCCTGACCAATTCCAGAAGTCTGCAAGACAAACAACAGCATACATGTTGCGTTGTTTCATTTCATTCAAAAGGTAATCCAAGCCGTCAACAACATCTTCATTGTACACGCCTGGTTGTGTTTGCATGGCAGGAACCATACGATAAGGCTCCGAGTCAGGTCCTTCACTTCCTGCCATGATTCTAAGATTATTGATACCAAGATCTTGCAGTCGATCAAGCTCTCGTTTCAACCGCTCCCTGTTTCCTCCTTCGCCTTTAGAACCGAGGTTTAGTCCATACCAAAAGTTTGTTCCGAGAAAGTAGTATTTATTATTGTCAAGGGTAAAATGTGTATCCTCTACTCTTACAAAATGATTTTCACTTTCTGCTTGTTGTTTAATGCAACTACAAGCAATCAGCATACTTAAAGCAAAGGCAATGAATTTGGGAATTTTCATTTGTAAAGTGATCTATTTAAAACAATGGTTGTAAGTGTATTTTTAATTCTTGTAGGGTAAATCTGATAAAATTTAATGAGGTAACTTAAGATATAACATAAAGACTTTTAAAAGGGCAGTTCATATATTTCTGTAATGAGAATCCCAGTTGTGACTATGATGAGAAGATTATATTACAACTTTAAAATACCTATTGCTGGATCAAAAAAAATCAGCAACTTACCACCGCTAATAAACCAAACCTATGTCGATAAAAGCCGCCTTTACAGAAAAGAAATTCCTCGTAACCTTTGTTTTTGTTACCTCCTTATTTATGCTGTGGGGTATTGCCATAACCATGGGCGATGTCTTAAACAGACATTTTCAAAACGTCTTGCAGGTTTCAAAATCAGAATCTGCGTTAGTTCAGTTCTCCATTTTTGGAGCCTACGCTGTAATGGGTATTCCCGCAGGCTTGTTCATGAAGCGATATGGTTATAAGAATGGTGTTTTACTGGGCTTGATCTTATATGCCATTGGCGCATTTTTATTTATACCTGCTGCAAATGCTGAATCATTCTCCTTTTTTAGAGTAGCCCTCTTCATTCTTGCATGCGGACTTGCAACCCTTGAGACAGTAGCGCATCCATTTGTTGCATCTTTAGGCGATCAAAGAACAAGCGATCAGCGAATAAATTTCGCACAAGCTTTTAATGGCCTCGGAGCAGTAATCGGTCCGTTGTTAGGAGGATATTTTATTTTTCGTGCGGGAGGAACGCAGACAGAGGGATTAGACGCCGTTAAATCACTCTATATAGGAATAGGGGTGGTGATCACTGCCATTGCATTGTCCTTTTCTTTCGTAAAGGTTCCCCCGGTTACAGATCCTCATGCTACAAACGACGATGGCAGCGAAGCAGCAATTGAGCCAAAACCTCTATTTAAGAATCGTCATTTCGTTTGGGCAGTAGTCGCACAGTTTTTTAACGTTGCAGCACAAGGTGGCACCTGGGCGTTTTTCATTAACTACAGTGTAGAAACAAATGAAGGCCTAACAGATGAAAACGCAGCGTACTACTTTTCATTGAGTATGGTAATGTTAATGCTGGGTCGTTTTATCTCTACGTTCCTTATGCGTTACATTGCCCCTCATAAATTGCTCGCGAGTTACGCTGTAGCCAATGCGATACTTTGTATCATCATTGCCCAGCGTTGGGGCCTTCCATCATTCATAAGCCTTATCATGCTTAATTTCTTTATGAGCATTATGTTCCCGACCATATTCAGTCTTGGCCTGAAGAACCTTGGTAAGTATACACAACAAGCATCCTCCTATATTGTGATGGCAGTTGTAGGCGCCGCACTATTCCCGCATGTTATGGGCCTGGTTGCAGATAAAGATGTTGCAGCGTCTTACTACTTACCGATTATCTGTTATGCAGTGATTTTCATTTTTGGAGCGAAGATGTATAAAGTGCAGCGGTAGTCACACCGTTGGTTGGAAGAGAGTCGCATCAATGCGTTTAGCTTTGGTTCGACTCTCTTTCGTTATATTGACATTCTGTGTATGCTTCTTTCGAAGAGAAGTAATAAGTAGTTTGTGCAAATTGATAACCTTCCAATTCAGTTTGTGATGTATAATTAAAGCTTTTTGTAGTTATAACGTAATTGCTACCTAACAAACAAAATTAGATGAAACACCTTTACACGTAGGGTTTCTACTATTTTTGAAAATGTGTTTGGTTAGGTTTGTCACTTATAATCAGCATAGATTAGGTGAGGTGTATGTAGCAAAATCATGTTCTTCTCACCCTATATAAGTGAGTAATAATAAAATTATTAAATCGGGTTACTTCTTTCCTCAGGAAGGTATTCCTTACCCCTTGTAAAAAGAATGAGTAGTCTGTTTGTTAAAGATGGTTCCTTAAGTTATGCTACAAATCCTCAATTTGAACGATAAGACAATGAACAATGGATTGTCGTATAATATAGTAGTTGTAGTTCGTTGTAACTAAGCATGTAAGTTTATTCTTATGTAAAATGAGTTACATTCCTGATAATTTTTTAATTGAGTTTTCAACTCCTGATTTTATCAGGGTAAAGACGATATCCTTTATGGCGACATAAATTTTAAAAATAGGACATGTGTATGATGTTGTGATGAAATGAATGAATACATGTTTACGAGCTGTTGCTTTAGTACAAAAAAAAGTTAACCTTTGTGACCTAATTCGAAACCCCATTAGAATTAATATGTTCTCAAGACCCCAATTTTTCTCTTCCTTGTCAATTCTTCTTTCTAGTATTTCCAAAATTTCAATTCCGGCCTTTACAGATTAGTATTGGACTAGCCTCTATTGATTATAAAGAAGAACGCCATTGTGGTATAATCACGCCTAAATAATAATTAGATTATGAATATTAAACCCCGCATTTCAAATTACCTTTTCATTTTTCTACTGGTGACAAGTTTCAGTACTTTCGCACAGGATGAAACATCTACTCAAGGACTTCGTTTTGGAGTTCGTGTAGGGCCAACAGTTAGTATATTTAGTAGCAGTCAGCCTCACACAAGCGAAGCTTTAGGTTTTACCGCAGGGGCAGTGGTAGAATATGGTTTATCTGAAAATTTTTCAGTTCAAACCGAGCCAGCATTTCTTCAACAAGGTGGTCAATACATTCGTTTTTCTGATGGAACTCGATTTGGAGATGATGGAATTCTTTCAATTTATACTACTTCATCAAAAGTAGCCGCAAATTATATCGACCTTCCTTTAATGGCAAAATATAATTTTTCTTCAATCGGAAATTTCAGACCAAACGTGATATTGGGAGGCGCTTTTGGCTACCGTATTAATGCTAACGAAACGTATACGCGCACGTACCATTACAATCAGACCTTCTTTACGGCAAATGGACGCGAAGATGTTAGTAGTGAATTTGAAAAGTTTCAAATAGGTGCCACGGCTGGGTTAGGTGGTGAAGTAAGTCTAGGAAGTAAAAGACTGCTAATAGACTTCCGTTATCGTTACGGAATAACACCAGCAAAAAAATCATTTAGCTACATTGATCTAAATGCAGTGCAAGATGATTTGCGCACTAACTCATTCTACTTTACTATCGGTTTAGGTTTTTAATATTAAATTTTATTCCCCACAACTAAATTTCAATTAATTGTATGAAAAGAGCACACATTAAATTTTTAACATTTTCTGTTATTGCACTTCTATGTATTGCAATGATTTCTTGCGAAGATGACTTTACTGAAAAAGACGCACTTGAAGCGCAGCAACAAGTTGATCTTACAATTTATGTAGTAGATCCAAGTACACCAAACGAACAACCAGTGTCAGGCGCGAAAGTAACAGTTAGCCAAGGTACAACTACAACAGAGGTAACTACAGATGATAAAGGCGTTGCAAATTTTCCTAAGATTAAAGTAGGGGAATATGTATATAATGTAACTGCAGAAAATCACACAATTGCAACTGGAGAAGGAAGCGCGGCGCCTGACAATTTCCGCCAGGGCCAGGTTACGCAGAGAGTTAGTATATATTCTTTAACAGGAGACAATATTGCTACTGTAAAAGGTACTGCAACCTTTGAAAAGGATGTTACTAATACAACACCGGAACCTGCAGCGGGCATAAAAATCATTGTAAATGTTGACTTACATAACGGAATTCAAAGCTTCCCAGCAACAACAGATGCGCAAGGAAATTATTCTGTTCAAGTTCCTACAATGGGCCCTAATACGTCTACAAATGTTTTTGTGACATATCCTGATTTTGAGGCTGATCAAACTATTGCGTTTAATAAAGCCAGCGATGAGACAGGAACATTTTATGCTACTCCACAGGTGTTGCCGCGGAAAGAAAACATAAAAACAGTTTTTTCCACTTCAATGAGTTATGTTCAAAATCATAATAATTTTCCATCCGGTAATGTTAGATCTGTGTATGCAGTTGCAGAGGCTGCTCCTGCTGGCGGTAAAAGGGCACTTATTAGCACTGTTGATGTTAATAATCTTGGTGAAGTAACAGGAGTTTCATTTCATGATGGCGGTATTTATACTGGCGATATAGACGGAAAAGTCGTAATTGATATATTTTCACTTGAAAATGGAACAGGCGCAAAAATAGAAGTTGCATTGGTAGGAAATTCTGATGTATCCACAGCTTATTCTAATGTTGCTAACCGCACCATTACAAAAGGCTCAGGTTACCCAACATCAAATTATACTTTGAATAAAATTTCAGCCCAAAACCCTTCTTCTCGTGGAGGTTTTTACACTTCCCCTGGTGCGATCAACATAGCTAATGTTTATTACGGTACTGGTACTGTAAGGCCTAAGGACCTAGATTAACCAAAAGTATTTTATAATATAAAGCCGTCTCAAGTCCATGAGGCGGCTTTTTCTTTTCTTTTCTTTTAGTCAGCTATAACCACTAAGTACCTCACAATAGATAATAATAGTTTATATCACATAATCATAAGAGATTGCATGGGTAATTTGTTTATTTTTTCCTAAAAGCCGCACTAAAAGCATTCTTCAATTCTTCTCCAGCTTTCTTCAAGCTCTCCTCTACCTCTTTCCACCTTTCCTTATTCTCCGCCTCTTTCTTTAACTTCTCGGCTGAAACCTTCAGTTCTTCGTATTTTAGCTCAAACTCTTTTTCTAATTTATCTGCTGCTTCATTCAACTCTTCAACAAATGAATCTACTTTTTGACCAAATGATTTAAAGGTCTTCTCAGCCTTGCCTTCTTCTTTTTCTTCCATGGTGTTTATTTATTTTAATGTTTGAATTTAGAGATTCAAATATAAAATGAAATCCGTAGGCTTACTTTGCAATTGATGATTGGTTCTGCTTTATCTTACTACACAGCTATTTATGAGCCGAAAAGGTGATAAAGAGGTCGTTGCGAAACAAAAAACGATGGTTAAATTCTTTTTTTTATTTTTACCTCGTTAACTTATACCATGCTGCGTTATAAATCGATACTTGTAATACTCTTTGCAATCATCATAATGATCGCTAATGCTTGTGCTTCGTCTCACACGAGTAAAAAGAAAAAACTTAAACCGGGCAGGCCTATCCCTTGCCCTCAAAAGGATTGTTGATGAACCCGAAGAGAATCGTCATTGCTATTGATGGGTTTTCTGCTTGTGGTAAAAGCACCACGGCAAAACAAGTGGCGGGTGTTCTTGGCTATCGATACATTGATACAGGTGCCATGTACAGGGCCGTTACCTTATACTTTCTGGAACATCACATATCGTTGACCAATACCAAAGAGGTCGTTAAAGGTTTGGAGCAGATTAATATTTCATTTAGGGTTAATTCAAAAAATATTACCGAGACTTTTCTCAATGGGCTCAATGTCGAGAAAGAAATCAGGCGGATGCATATATCAGCAAATGTGAGCCAGGTAAGCACAATTAAGGAAGTAAGAACCGCTATGGTTGAGCAACAGCGAAAGATGGGTAAAGAGAAAGCTGTCGTCCTTGATGGTCGAGATATCGGAACGGTAGTTTTTCCCCAAGCAGAATTAAAGTTATTTATGACTGCAGAAGTTCTTGTAAGAGCTTTTCGAAGACAGAAAGAATTACTGGATAGAGATCAGCTTGTGGATCTCGATGATGTTATTGAAAATATTCAACACCGTGATAAGATTGACACTACCCGTGCAGAAAGTCCCCTTAAACAAGCTGAAGATGCCATTGTTATTGACACAACACATATTACGATAGATGAGCAAGTAGATGAAGTTGTAAGAATGGCTTTGTCAAAAATTGTTTGTAAATGAAAAATGTGGCGGGCAGAATACTAAGATACTTTTTCAGCGGTACAGTATTCATTGTTCCGTTGATTGCAACGGCCTATTTCATATATATTTCATTTAAGTGGTTGGATGATCGCTTAAAGTTACCTTATCCTGGTCTTGGATTTTTAATCATTATTTGCGTCATCACAACAATTGGGTATCTCTCTACTAATTATATTTTTAAAACATTTGGGCAATGGTTTGACCGGGGCATGAACAAGATTCCCTTCGTGAAGCTTATCTATTCTACTGTAAAGGATCTGCTTGGGGCTTTCGTTGGTGATAAGAAAAAGTTCAACAAACCGGTTTTGGTTCGCATCAATAAAGACAATAGTTTACATCAGATCGGATTTGTTACACAAGCAGATTTAAGTGAGCTCGGCCTTGATAATATGGTCGTTGTTTACTTTCCGCATTCATATGCTTTTTCAGGCTACCATTATTTTGTGGCAAAAGAAAATATCAAACCACTTGATATATCGGGGCCAACTGCAATGAAATTTATTGTTTCAGGTGGTGTGAGTGGCTTAAAAGAGTAATAAGTAGAAGCTTAACAGCTTAAGCAATAACGCCGGATCCAATTAACTCTTCACCATCATACCATGCAGCGAACTGTCCTGAAGTTATACTTTTTTGAGGCTTATCAAAAATAACATAAAGCCCTTCTTCTTTTTTATGCAGTGTACAGGTCTGAAGTTTTTGTCTATAACGAATTCTTCCCAGATAGTTTCGTGATTCTCCAGCAGACAATTTAAGATCTTCCCTGATCCAATGTTCGTCAGCATTTGGAATAAACAATCCTTTACGGTAAAGTCCTGGATGATCTTCTCCAAGCCCGGTATAAATTGTATTTTCAATTGTATCTGTTCCGATGACGAACACTCGATCTGCATGTCCGCTCAGGTTCAAACCTCTCCGCTGGCCGATGGTATAGTAATGAGCACCATTGTGTTCACCTATTACTTTGCCATAGGAGCCATCGAGCTTATATGGTGTACTGAGGTTTACAAGGTCATCAGAATCAAATCCATTTTTAAACGCAGGTGAGCTCGCTTCGACTTCAATAATCTTACCTTTCTTGGGTTGTAAACGCTGTTGTAGAAATTCCGGTAGATGGACTTTTCCAACAAAACATAGGCCCTGCGAATCTTTTTTATCTGCAGTAACAAGACCAATCTCTTTCGCTATTTCCCTTACTGCGGGTTTTAGCATTTCTCCTATAGGAAAAAGAGATTTCGATAATTGCTGTTGGGTAAGTTGACAAAGAAAATAGCTTTGATCCTTATTCGGATCTAAACCGCTTAGCAATTGATAAACTATTTTACCTTCTCGTTCAAATTCACCTTTTCTCGCGTAGTGCCCGGTGGCAACAAAATCAGCACCTAGCTTAAGCGCAGTATTGAGAAAAATATCAAATTTTATTTCTCGATTACACAGTACATCAGGATTGGGCGTCCGGCCGCGTTGATATTCTGCAAACATGTAATCGACAATGCGTGCTTTGTATTCTGCACTTAGATCAATCGCCTGGAACGGAATTCCAAGATGTTGTGCCACGATCATAGCATCATTGCTATCGTCAAGCCAAGGACATTCATTGCTAATGGTCACGGTGTCATCGTGCCAATTTTTCATGAACATCCCAATTACTTCATACCCTTGCTGCTGAAGGAGGTATGCAGCAACACTTGAATCAACACCACCAGAAAGTCCGACAACGACCCTTTTTTTCATCTTACAAAATATTACTGTGTACTAACACTTGCACTTTTAGAAGTCAAGTTCTCACTTAGAAGTTCATTAACGGTCTCGTTAAAATGTTGCACAAACTGATCGTAGTACAAACCAGTTCCAGGTCCTGAAAATCCTGTATGGATTTTTTTAACCTTTCCATCTTTACCAATAAAAATTGTTGTCGGAAAAGCTGCGACTCTATTCAACATTGGCAGCGTCTCAGAAGCTTTAGCTTTATTATCAGTTCCTGCAATCACGAAATCATAATCAACACCATACTTTTCAATCATCTTCTTCACTCTATTGCTTGCATAATTAAAATCGTCTTTACGCTCGTAGGCCAACCCAATAATTTCAACGCCACGATCTTTGTTATCCTCATACCACGGCGACAAGAATTTTGTTTCATCCATACAGTTGGGGCACCAGGTTCCAAAGAGTTGAAGTATTACAACCTTGTTTTTATATTTCTCATCATTCAAAGACACTTTCTTTCCATCAACATCTGGGAATGTAAATTCAATTTTGTCAAAGCCTTCTTTGAGGTAGGTTAAAGATTCTGCATCTGGTAGTTTAGCATTTTCATTTTTTATACCTTCCCAAAATTGCATCCATGTTTTTCCGGAATAATACTCTCCATTTAGTTTTCCATCAGCCTGCTTGGTGGCAGTAAAGATGTAAGCATGATTACCATCAAAGGCGCTCAATTGCATTCTTTGATTCACAACATTTCCTTGAAGGTATCTATAATCTCCAGTAGATGTAAGAAAGGTTCCGGTTACACTATCACCATGCTGTTTGAAAATTCCGATGGCGTTAGTAGTATCAGTTTCGTTCTGAAAAACAACATCATACTTCCCACTAAAGTCCGGTACATTGTCTTGATTTTTTGCTTTTTCAAAACGATGAGTTTGCCCATAAACTGCATGAAAGGGTACGTTATAGTCCTTTTCATAGTTCTTTATAAACTCTCCCTTTAATGTATCTCCTTGTATAGAAGCTTTGATGTTAGCGTCAAAAATGTGAAGGCCTATATCTACTGAATCTTTCAGTACTGAGACTTCGTCAAGCAAAAGTTTTTCGTCAGCATTGATAATATACATGTCGTATCCACCTTTCTCATCATTAATCACTTCAAAATTGAAAGGAAGTTGTTGGCCTTGAATTTCTACGGTAGCCCTCCAAATTCCTGTTCTTAGATCCTTCGACACTTCTTCATTCCCACTACAGGAGGCAAGAATAATAAAACCGATTGCAAAAAGTTTTTTCATTTTGACTTTTAATAAGTGAGAAACACAAAAATGCGGCAAATGATTTACAATTTGTGACGGCTTTTCGTTTTTAAATTAAAATTGTTGCCATGAGTCAATTAGCAGACATAAAAGTATTGGAATTGGCTTCTGTACTGGCAGGGCCGAGTGCAGGACAATTTTTTGCTGAGCTAGGTGCGGATGTTATTAAGGTTGAGAATCTCAAGTCAAAAGGAGATGTAACAAGAACATGGAAGTCAGCGGGTGAGCAAACGGATGACTGCTCTGCTTATTTCAGTGCAGTCAATTGGGGCAAAAAATCGATTGCATTGGATTTATTAAAACCGGAAGGGCAAGAGATTATTCATAGACTTACTGAGCAAAGTGATATGGTAATCGCAAGCTATAAGCCAGGCGATGCAGAGAAATTAAATGTTGATTACGACACGCTTTGCAAATTCAACCCTGCTATTATTTATGGGCAGATCACCGGTTATGGTAATAAAAATCCCCGCGTCGGTTATGATGCAATCATTCAAGCTGAAGCAGGTTTCATGTATATGAATGGAGAGCCGGGCGGAAATTCATTAAAGATGCCAGTGGCATTAATAGACATATTAGCAGGACACCAACTGAAGGAAGGATTATTACTTGCGTTGCTTAATAAATTTAAAACAGGTAAAGGGAGGCTAGTCGAGGTATCATTAATACAATCTGCAGTGGCGTCACTGGCAAATCAAGCGACCAATTGGTTGGTAGCAAAAAAATTACCGCAGAAACACGGCTCAGCCCATCCCAACATTGCTCCTTATGGCGATGTATTCATTACCGCTGACGATAAAGAACTTTTGTTAGCTGTTGGCAATGATCGCCAGTTTCAAACTTTATGCAAGATTCTAGGTATTGAGAACTTATGCACTGATACGCTTTTTTCGGATAATGTTTCCCGAGTCTCAAATAGGGGAGCGCTCAATAGGATTCTGCAATCGAGAATTCAAGAATTCGAGTCTGAAACATTGATCCGCCTGATAACTGATGCTAAAATTCCAGCTGGCTTAATTCAAAACATTCAACAGGTATTTGAAATGCCTGAAGTCAAAGCATTAATGATCGAATCATCAGGGCTAAAGGGTGTAAAAACGTATGTAGCGAACACTGATGATGCACATTCCTCCCACTTTCTACCACCACCTCATTTAGGTGAACATACTCATGATATTTTGAAGAAAAGTCTCAATTATTCCTCAGAAACCATTGATACCTTAAGGTCAACTGGAGTTTTGCAGTAAGTACTTCCAAAATATTCCTTCAACTGAAACGCTGAAACAGCTGTTTTTAGCGGCATTTTTGAATGAAATGTAAAAAAGTGGTGGAAAGTGGTTGAAAGTGGTACAAAATTGTTATGTTTGCTTGGGAGAAAAAGACAACCACTACGTCTATGACTTTCTTCACCAGCGAATATGAGTGTAAGCTTGACTCCAAAGGGAGATTAGTTCTTCCTGCCCGGATCAAAGCTCAGCTTCCAGAAAATGGAGGCAATGAGCTTGTGATCCGCAGGGGTTTCGAGCAATGCCTCATAGTTTACCCCATGGTGGAGTTCAAGAAAGTGTTTTCTAAAATTTCCGGACTTAATGAATTTAATGAAGAGTATAGAAAACTTCAGCGTAACTTTTTATCAGGTGTTGTAACGGTTGAGCTAGACAATAGTGGCCGATTCCTGATTCCAAAAAATATGCTGACGTACGCACAGATAGATAAAGATTCGATTCTGGTAGGCATGGGTAATAAAGTAGAGATCTGGAATCCTGCGATCTATGAAAAGCATCTGATCCACGATCCAGGCGAATTATCGAAGTTGGCCGAGAAGTATTTAAATGAGTAGGTACTAGATGAGCACCTATCATAAACCGGTAATGCTGAAAGAGTGCATTGAAGGACTTGACATTAAGGAAAATGGTGTATATGTAGATGCAACTTTCGGAGGAGGGGGACACAGTTTGGAAATACTTTCTCATCTTAAAGAAGGTCGATTGATTGCCTTTGACCAAGATGATGACGCAAGACTTGAAGCAGAAAAGATTAACGATCGTTCTTTAACATTTTGTCAGGCTAACTTCATGTATTTAAAAAAATATTTGAAGTTAAATGGAATAAGTAAGGTGCATGGTATTCTGGCTGATTTGGGGATTTCCTCTCATCAGATAGATTCACCGGAACGTGGCTTCTCTACACGCTTCGATGGGCCGTTGGATATGCGCATGGATAAAGAGATAACGCAGACTGCAGCAACGGTGTTAAATAAATACGATGAAGAAGGGTTGCATAAAATTTTTGGAATGTATGGAGAATTGAAAAATGCAAAAACAGCTGCAAGACTGATTGTTCAAAATAGAGTTAACAAGCCTTTCTCGCGCACAGAGGAGTTAAAGCAAGTTTTAATGCAAATAGCTCCACGCGGAAAGGAAAACAAGTATTTCGCCCAGGTGTTTCAGGCGTTACGCATCGAAGTCAACGACGAGATGAAAGCACTTGAAAATTTTTTGCACCAATGTGGCGAAGTGTTAATAGAAGGAGGGAGGCTGGTAGTGATGTCGTATCATTCACTTGAGGACAGAATGGTGAAGAACTACATAAACAAAGGAAAAGTTTATGGAGAAGTAGAGAAAGACTTTTATGGCAATGAGATTAAACCATTTGAGGCAGTGAACAGAAAACCGATAGAACCAACAGAAGAAGAGATAAACGAAAACAGGCGGGCAAGAAGTGCGAAATTGCGTGTAGCCATAAAGTTATAAACAATTCCACAAAGTTATCCACAATGGCGATGAAGACATTATGAGTGAAAACAAGTTCAAAGTAGGAACGCAACAAACAACTACCTTAAGAGGAAGGGCTAGTGTGTTTTCTGCAATTGAGAAAAGATTAAAGCTTGAAAACTATTTTGAAGAAGGTTTCCCTGTTCAATATCTGCCAAAGATTCTTTTTGTGATGGTGATTAGTTTGATTTACATCGGCAATACACACTATGCCGAAAAAACTGTAAGAAAGATAAATGACATGCAAGCTGAGGTAGAAGATCTTCGCGCAGATTATACTACATTAAAATCTAATTTGATGTTCGGGAGCAAGCAATCAGAAGTTGCAAGAAAGGTAAAAGCAAATGGCCTTAGAGAAAGTTTAACACCGCCACAAAAAGTTGTTGTAAAAGAAGGTGAATATTAAGAAGTCCATATTATTAAGAGTCCGTGTAGCATTTCTGTTTGTGCTACTCTTTGCTATAGCGGTTGTAGCGAAGATCGGTCACATCCAATTTGTGGAAGGTGAAAAATGGGCGGCTATGGGCGAGCGAATTTCGTTTGATTACAAACGCGTAAAAGCAACACGGGGAAATATTTATTCTGACAATGGTAGCCTTCTTGCTACCTCGTTACCATTCTATAAAGTTGCCTTCGATGCTACGCTTGCAAAAGGAGAAGTGTTCAAAAAGGGTGTTGATTCTTTAGCCTGGCATCTGGCGAAATTTTTTAAAGACAAATCACAAAAGGATTACAAGCGAATGCTTATTGACGCTCGCGAAACTGGAAAACAATATGTTATTTTAAGCCGAAAACAAATCGATTATCAGGATAAAAAAATAATGATGAACTGGCCAATCTTCAGAGAGGGAAGACTTCGCGGAGGAGCCATTTTTGAAAAAGTAGATATACGCTATCGACCATTTTCTAATTTAAGCAGGCGTACCATTGGCTACCTGAATGAAAATGATAAAGGTTATGGTTTAGAATATAGTTTCAATAAGCAGCTGGGTGGACAAGATGGTTATGCTTACTACCAAAAAATAGCTGGTGGCGTATGGAAGCCAATTTATGATGCTAATAACGTTAAAGCTGTTAATGGTCTTGATCTCCAAACAACCCTTGATATTAACCTTCAAGATGTTTCAGAAACTGCTTTGCATAAGGCAATGCTGCAACATAATGCAGATGATGGATTGGTAGTTGTAATGGAAGTAAAAACCGGAGAGGTTAAAGCGATTACGAACTTGAGTACTGATGGCAAAGGAAACTTTTTCGAGAAGTTAAATTATGCAGCAGGTACGACCTTCGAACCTGGTTCCACTTTCAAGCTTGTTACAATGATTGCTTTGCTTGAGGATACCAATGTTGAACTATCAGATAGCATTGATACAGGAAATGGGGAGTTGATGTTTTATAACAGAACAGTGAAAGACCATGATATAGGTGGGCTGGGTAAAATTACTGTTCAAAGTGCTTTTGAGCGTTCGTCCAATGTCGCGATGGCAAAACTTGTTGACAAGCATTTCGGTTTAAAACCAGAAAAGTTTGTTGATTATGTAGATCGTTTAAAATTATCGCAGCCATTAGGTATACAACTTATAGGTGAACCAAAGCCTAAAATTAAACGTCCAGGTGAAAAAGGTTGGAGCGGTATAAGTTTACCATGGATGGCTTATGGATATGGATTTGAAATCACACCACTCCATACTTTAACTTTATATAATGCTGTAGCAAATGATGGCGTAATGATCAAGCCTGTATTTGCTAAATCAGTAAAGAAAGCAGATGAAGACGAAGAGGATTTTGAAACTGAAGTACTCAATAGTAAGATTTGTTCAGCCAAGACTTTGAATCAGCTTAAATTACTATTAGAAGGTGTTGTTGATAAAGGTACAGCCAAGGGAATAAGAGGAACACATTACGTTGTCGCTGGGAAAACCGGAACTGCACAAATTCTGGAGAATGGTCGGTATACAAGAAAATATCTTACTTCATTTGTTGGCTACTTCCCAGCTCACCAACCAAAATATAGCGCTATTGTTCTAATCAAAAATCCACGCGGTTGGAATCAATATGGTAGCGATGTTGCTGCGCCAGTATTCAAAGAAATTGCTGATAATATTTACGCCCGCGATATTGCTCTCCATGAACCAATGGCTAAAAAGAAATTTGTTAAAGATGATGCACTTCCTGTAATCAAGGCAGGCAATCAGCAGGAGTTAACAATGATTTGTAATGAACTAGGAATTTCAAATCATACACAATCAGAAGATGAGTGGGTGAGAGCAACAAAGATTGGAAGCAGCATAAATTGGAAAAAAAATATTGCAGGAAAAGACATTGTACCTGATGTGAAGGGGATGTCATTCCGTGATGCTATCTATCTTTTGGAGCAATCGGGGTTGAAAGTTTTTTACGAAGGTAAAGGCAGAGTTGTGAAACAATCGGTTACTCCAGGAGGAAGAGTTTCTAAAGGAGAGAGAATTTTTATAAAACTTGGTTAACTAATATATAGTGCATGAATTAAAAGACATACTGTACAAAGTTCCTTTGACTTCTTCATATGGAAATATGAATACAGAAGTTAAAGGAATTTGTTTTGATTCCCGTAAGGTAAAAGCAGACTTTGTTTTTATCGCAGTAAAGGGAACACTCTCTGACGGACATGACTATATACAAAAGGCCTTAGACTTAGGCGCAACTGTTATTGTTTGTGAAAAACTTCCTGCAACGGTAAATGAAAAAGTTACCTACGTTACTGTGAAAAGCAGCGCCCTGGCACTAGGCATAATAGCTTCCAACTACTTCGGTAATCCCTCAGAAAAATTGAAACTTGTTGGTGTTACCGGAACAAACGGAAAAACTACCACGGTAACATTATTGTATCAACTTTTTAGTGGTCTTGGATATAATGTTGGTATGATCTCTACTGTGGAGAATCGTATCGTTGATGATGTCATTCCATCTACACACACCACACCAGATCCGATACAGTTAAATGAGCTACTGAAGAAAATGGTGAATACCGCATGCACCCATGTATTCATGGAAGTGAGTTCTCATGCTGTTGATCAGGAACGTATCGCAGGATTAAAGTTTACAGGGGCACTATTCACCAATATCACACACGATCATCTTGATTATCACTTGACTTTCGAAAATTATATAAAAGCAAAAAAGAAATACTTTGATGAATTAAGTAGTGATGCATTTGCCCTTGTCAACGCTGACGATAAGCGTGGAATGGTGATGCTTCAAAATACAAAAGCCACCAAATATACATTTGGACTAAAGAAGATGGTGGACTTCAAGGGAAAAATTGTTTCAAACACAATTGAAGGTCTTGAACTTGAAGTGGGAGGGAAGAACGTTTGGTTTAAAATGATCGGTGATTTTAACGCATACAATCTTCTTGGCGTTTATGGGGCTGCTGTTTTAATGGGTGAAGAATCAGACGAAGTATTGACACAGCTTTCAGCGTTAAAGGGTGCAACGGGAAGATTTGAATTAGTATTACCAGGCGCAAAAGTAATTGCTATTGTTGATTATGCTCACACACCTGATGCTTTAAAAAATGTACTAGAAACAATAGCACAATTTAGAACAGGCACGGAGCAAGTTATAACTGTAGTTGGCTGTGGAGGGAATAGAGATAAAACGAAACGTCCTCTCATGGCCTCAATCGCTTGTAAGTTGAGTGATAAAGTTGTTCTTACCTCGGATAATCCAAGAGACGAAGACCCAATGGATATTATTCGCGAGATGCAAACTGGAATATTACCAACTGAGGTGAGAAAAACTTTGGTACTTCCTGATCGGGAAGAAGCTATCAAAACTGCGTGCATGCTCGCTAAAGAAAGAGACATTGTGCTGATCGCTGGGAAAGGACACGAAACATATCAGGAGATCAAAGGTGTGAAGCATCCTTTTGATGATAGAGAGGTTGTTGTGCGAATGCTGAAATTAATGATGGAATAATATAGATAAGAATGTTTTACTACTTGTTCGAATATTTGAATGATTTAGACGTGCCTGGGGCGGGAGTGTTTCAGTACATTTCTTTCCGTGCAGGGATGGCAGCATTTCTTTCCTTGTTGATTACAATTACTTTCGGAAAAAATCTAATCAACTATTTACGTAAAAAACAGGTAGGAGAAGATATCAGGGATTTAGGATTGGAAGGTCAGCTTAAAAAGAAGGGTACACCTACTATGGGTGGATTAATTATTATAGCAGCTATCCTTATTCCAACGCTTCTATTCTCAAGAATAGACAATATATATATCATACTACTGATCATAACCACGGTATGGCTAGGCTTAATCGGATTCCTTGATGACTACATTAAGGTATTCAAAAAGGATAAGAAAGGCTTGGCAGGTAAGTTCAAGGTTGTTGGTCAGGTGGGAATAGGATTGATTGTTGGCTTAACACTTTACTTCAGTGATGAAGTAGTAGTGAGAGAAGTTGCTGGACCAAACGAAGTCTCAGAAATCCGGGCCAATGAAGACGAGCGGGATGAAGATGCTAACGTCACTTATAAAGACGTTAAGTCTATGAAGACCACTGTCCCGTTTCTAAAAAATAATGAGCTTGACTATAATAATTTCTTCCCGTTCATACCGGACGAATACACATGGATACTGTATACTTTAATTGTCATTTTTGTAGTAACGGCCTTATCCAACGGGGCAAATATTACCGATGGAATTGATGGTTTGGCAGCAGGAACATCAGGTATTATTGGATTAACAATAGCGATACTGGCGTACTTGTCAGGACGTATTGACTTTAGTACATATCTGAACATTATGTACATCCCTAATCTGGCCGAGCTAGTAATTTTCTGTACAGCTTTCGTAGGTGCTTGCCTCGGTTTCCTTTGGTACAATGCATATCCAGCACAGGTATTTATGGGTGATACTGGAAGTCTTACACTAGGCGGTGTAATAGCTGTGCTTGTACTTGCAGTTCGAAAGGAATTATTATTTCCTCTGCTATGTGGAATATTCGTTCTCGAAAATCTATCTGTAATAATTCAGGTTTCATATTTCAAGTACACGAAGAAAAAATATGGTGAAGGAAGACGGATATTTTTAATGTCACCACTTCATCATCACTACCAAAAACTAAATATTCCGGAAGCTAAGATTGTTACACGCTTCTGGATTGTTGGGATTTTATTAGCCATCCTCACCTTAGCTACACTTAAACTTAGATGAGAGAACGAATCGTCATATTGGGATCAGGAGAAAGCGGAACAGGCGCTGCAATTTTGGCTAAAGCCAAAGGATATGATGTTTTTGTGTCAGACCAGGGCCTGATTAAAGAGAAATATAAGACAGAACTTAATGATCATGGAATTGCATTCGAAGAAGGAGTGCATACAGAAAATAAAATTCTTGAAGCAGATTTAATCATTAAAAGTCCAGGCATTCCCGAAAAGGCTGAGATTATTAAGAAAGTTAAGTCAGCTAATATTTCGATTATTGATGAGATTGAATTTGCTTTTAGGTTTATTGAAGGAGCGAAAGTAATTGCGATCACTGGTACAAATGGTAAAACAACGACCACACTGTTGACTTATCATTTGATGAAAAATGCAGGACTTAATGTTGCCCTTGCTGGCAACGTTGGATTGAGTATGGCCCGTCAGTTGGCAGAGAAAAAATTTGATTGGTATGTATTAGAAATGAGCAGTTACCAATTAGATGGAACGGAAACCTTTAGACCCGAAATCGGTATTCTTTTAAATATCACTCCTGATCATCTGGACCGTTACGAGTATAACATGCAAAATTATGTGAATTCGAAGTTCCAATTGTTGGAAAACATGACTGCGCAAGAGGATTTTATTTTTTATACTGATGATCCAATCATTGTAGCTGAAATTTCAACACGGCCAGTTGTTCCAAGAAAAACGGATGTTTCATTAACTTCTAAAACTTCAAGGGTAAGATATGATGGTGAGAAGATGGTTTTCAACTTGAAGGAGAACTTCAGTATCAGTCAGTCAGATACAACATTAAAAGGTCCGCATAACTTAATTAATACCATGGCTGCAGTCACTGCAGTTCACTTTGCAGGTGTTAGTCTTGAAGTAATTCGTGCAGGACTAAAAACTTTTAAAAATGCACCACATCGTCTTGAACCTGTTGCAGAGATCAAAGGAGTGGAGTATATCAACGATTCTAAGGCTACAAATGTAGATTCGGTTATTTATGCTTTAGGAAGTTACGAAAAGCCGTTGGTCTGGATTGCAGGAGGGGTAGATAAAGGCAACGATTATGATCTGATCAAAGAAGCGGTTCAGAAGAAGGTGAAGGCATTGATTTGTCTCGGTAAAGACAATGGCAAATTAAAGAAAGCATTCGGAGGTGTAGTTCCTGTAATAAGGGAAACACAAAGTGTAAAAGAGCTTGTGCGGATGGCAATGCAGGAAGCAAGACAAGGTGATGTTGTATTACTATCGCCGGCTTGCGCAAGTTTTGATTTATTTAAAAATTATGAAGACCGTGGCAATCAATTCCGTGAAGCAGTTCTTGAATTGAAAAAAGAAATTGAGGGATAGCCTTATGAACAAAGTAAAAGTCTGGGCCGACAAAAACTTACAGGGAGATCGTGTGATCTGGGCAGTAGTATTTGCGCTGTCCTTGATCAGTATACTTGTAGTCTATAGTTCTATTGGTACATTGGCCTATAAGCGTACACAAAGTCCTGAGAGTTTTTTGATTAAGCATACGTTGACAGTTTTTATAGGTTTAGCAGCCATGTGGTTTGCGCATAAAGTTGACTACAGATATTATTCCAGGATTTCTAAATTGGCGTTGTGGATTAGCATTCCGCTGTTGATTTATACTTTTACAAGTGGAACTACTATTAATGATGCTGCACGATGGATATCCATTCCGATCGTGGGTTCTTTTCAGCCTTCTGACTTTGCGAGCTTAGCGCTGATTGTAAATCTCGCAAGCATGTTGGCCAAGCGTCAACAGAATATTGATGACATCAAGGAATCCTTGATTCCGATTCTTTTCTGGTGCGGAATAATTTGTGGTCTGATAGCCTTGACGAATATGTCCACTGCCGTGCTACTGCTAATCACTTGCATGTTGATCATGTTCATCGGTCGCGTTCCGACAAAGTATCTTGCGATGCTCATGTTCGTAGGTGTTCTATTTGGCGCACTTGCATTTAAATTCGGTGTACGAGGTGGAACGGTTATGTCTCGTATCAATGATTACATTGAAGCTTATGACGGTAAGAAAGAACTTCCTTTTCAGGCAAAGCACGCGCGGATAGCTGTTGCAACGGGTGGAGTAACAGGGAAAGGTCCAGGCAATAGTGATCAACGCAATATTCTTCCGCATCCATATTCTGATTTTGTTTATGCCATTGTTGTCGAGGAGTATGGTATGATAGGAGCAATCATCCTCATTACATTATATCTGGTTCTGCTTCACCGTGGAATGAAGGCCGCGTATAACAGTGAACGTGCTTTCGGAGGATTGCTTTCTGCGGGATTAAGTTTTGACCTTGTCTGCCAGGCTATGGTTAACATGGGTGTGGTAGTTGGACTGGGACCAATTACCGGTCAGCCCCTTCCGTTTGTTTCAATGGGAGGTACCTCAATGGTTTTTACTGGTCTTGCAGTGGGAATAATTCTAAGTGTAAGCAGAGGCGAACAAGATCAGTCATGGGAGAAGGGTTCTGGTGGGGAAGTGAAGGAGGGTAAACAGAAGGAAGCTAAAAATGTGATGTCAACAAAAGTTGCAGCTTAAAGAATTGAGTACAAAACAACCATATCGAGTAATCATAAGCGGTGGAGGAACTGGTGGACACATCTTTCCTGCAGTAGCGATTGCAAATGCATTTCGTGAACGTTATCCTGATGCACAAATATTATTTGTAGGTGCAAAAGGACGAATGGAAATGACACGTGTGCCAGAGGCAGGCTACAAAATTATCGGACTTTGGATTAGTGGTCTGCAAAGAAAGTTGACATGGTCAAATGCTCTATTCCCTGTTAAATTGGTTGTTAGCTATTTGCGTGCGATTCGCATTGTTAAGAAATTTAACCCTCATGTGGTAATCGGTACGGGCGGCTATGCGAGCGGACCAATTATGATAGCAGCGACACGTTCTGGTATTCCTACATTAATCCAAGAGCAAAATTCTTTTGCAGGACTAGCGAATAAGCAAGTCGCCGACAAAGCAACAAAAGTCTGTGTGGCATATGAAGGTATGGATCGATACTTTCCAAAGGATAAAATTGTATTGACCGGTAATCCAGTAAGAAAAGATATTCTTTCCGTAAGTGAAAAACGTGATAAAGCAAAAATTCATTTCGGGTTGGATGCAACTACAAAAACTTTGTTAATCATTGGTGGCAGCCTCGGTGCCAGAACAATTAATGAAAGTATTCTTAACAGTATTGAAAAATTAATTGATGCACAAGTCCAGGTAATTTGGCAGACGGGTAAAGGTTACTATGAAACTTACAAAAGTGCATTGGAAAAGCACGACTTGAGAAAAATCAGAGTTCAGGATTTTGTGAAGGAAATGGATATGGCTTATGCGGCTGCAGATGTAGTAATATCACGGTCCGGAGCTTTAGCAGTTTCGGAATTATGCATCGCGAGAAAACCCTGTATCCTTGTTCCTTCTCCAAATGTGGCGGAAGACCATCAAACTAAAAACGCTATGGCACTAGTCGAAAAAGGTGCTGCCATTTTAGTTGCTGATAAAGATGCAAAAGAAAAATTAGTGGATGAAGCCTTACATCTTATGTTTGATGGGCAGCATGCCGCTATGCTGAGTGAGAACATATCAAAGCTGTCAAGGCCGAATGCAACGGAAGATATCGTTAATCAAATAGAATTAATTATCGGGATTGCAAATGCGGGACAAGGCCAGTCCGCTGCAACGAAAATAGAAAGTGAACATTGAATTAAATAAAGTGAGAATAGAACAATACAAAAATATTTATTTTTTAGGGATCGGTGGAATCGGAATGTCTGCCCTTGCACGTTGGTTTCTAAAAAAAGGATTAAAGGTTTCAGGATATGATCGCACCGCCACTCCTTTAACACGTGAACTTGAGCAGGAGGGAATGAAAATACATTATGATGATGGTATTCAGTTCATTCCTCAAGAAGTGATGTCAGAAAGGGAAGAGACGCTAGTGATTTTTACTCCTGCAATTCCTAAAGATCACAAAGAATATAATCACCTAAAGGAAAACAACTATACAATACAGAAGAGGTCGGAAGTGTTGGGTTTGATCTCCAAAGATTATCAAACCGTAGCGGTAGCTGGTACGCATGGAAAAACCACTACATCGTCAATGGTCGCGCACATACTTAAGACTGCATCGAAAAGTATGGTAGCCTTCCTGGGTGGCATTACTACCAATTACAATTCAAATCTTGTAATGGAGGGTGATGTAACCAAGCAAACTATTGCAGTTGCAGAAGCGGATGAATTTGATAGGTCATTTCTGAAGTTGTTTCCAAACATTGCGATAGTAACCTCTGCAGATGCTGATCACCTCGATATTTATGGTGATCATGAAAGTGTTATTACTTCTTTTAAGGATTTTATCCGGCAAATAAATTCCGGTGGTCACCTCATTATTCATGAGTCGATCGCTGAACTGTTAGGTGAAGAATTCAATCATGTAACCAAACATATATACAGCATGACCCGGGGACAATTTTTTGCCGGTAACATTACTGCAAAGAGCGGATTTTTTGAGTTCGATCTCCATGGCTTTGGTAAAATTGAACATATCAGGCTAGGTGTCCCCGGTTTTCACAATATTGAAAATGCAATCGCAGCTGCAATCGCTACCCATCAGTGTGGCGTAAGTGTAGCAATGATTAAAAAAGCGCTTGAAAGTTTTGCAGGCGTGAAGAGAAGATTTGAATTTATTCTCAAAGGTAAGAAGGTGATTTTTGTAGACGATTATGCACATCATCCCACAGAGATTGAAGCTTTTTTAAGATCGATGAAATCGATGTACCAAAACAGAAAGCTTACGGTAATTTTTCAGCCACACCTCTATTCGAGGACAAGAGATTTTGCAGAAGGTTTTTCCAAAAGTCTAAGCATTGCTGATAACTTGATACTCATGGATATTTATCCCGCTCGCGAGTTACCAATTGCAGGCGTCGATTCTGACATGATATTTAAAAATGTCACAAGTGGTAAAAAGATCCGCGCAGGTAAGAATGACTTAATGGATAAACTGGAGAATATTGAAGTTGATGTGATTGCAACAATCGGTGCAGGAGATATTGACACATTTATTCAACCAATAAAAGAAATGTTGTTAAGAAGATATGAAGTTTAAATTCAACATTAGACGCGAATTAAAAATTGCCATGGTGTTGGTGGTGGTATTTGGCTTAATTGCTTTCACAGAAAGAATGAAAGGTGATGTTGCCGTTCACGATGTTCAGATCCATATTGATAATATTCATGAAAATCATTTCCTGGACGAAGACGACATTATAAATCTAATGCAGTTGAATCATGAAAATGTGAGAGGAGCAAGCTTAAGTGAAGTTAATTTTAGAGCTATAGAACGCCGTATCAAAAAGGACCCTTTTATAAAAGATGCTCAGTTATATAGTGATCTCAAGGGAAATCTGATGGTTAATGTCGAGTTAAGAAGACCGATCGCTAGAATTGTAAGAAATGATGGGCCAGATGGGTACATTGCCGAGGATGGCACAATTATGCCTGTATCAGAGAAGTTCACCTCGCGGGTTATTTTAATTAGTGGAAGTTATGTTCGTTTCCTTTTACAACAGGACAATATTTACATGCTGGAGAATGGTGAAAAATTTATGGAGATGATTCACGCCATACAAGAAGACGATTTTTGGAATGCACAGGTTGCTCAACTGGATATTGATGGTAAAGGAAAGGTAACAGTATTACCTCAGGTTGGAGATGAACGTATTGTTTTTGGTGCTCCTGATGATCTTGAAGTTAAATTCAAAAAACTAAAGATCTTTTACAAAGAAATTCTTCCTCGTGTTGGATGGAACAAATATAGTAGGGTAAGCCTTGAATACGATGGTCAAATAGTAGCAGAGTAACAAATAAGCGATGATGAGGATGATAGTTTTTAAAGTGAAAATGAAAGTGCGGTTGATTTTTTAAACTAATACGGGATTTTTTTTATTATTAAATAGACACAACCACTATAATTATTTTACAACCATGGAAAATGAAAAAATCGTAGTCGGGCTTGACATTGGCACAACAAAAATTTGTGTTATTGTTGGCCGCAAGAATGAGTTTGGCAAGTTGGAGGTGCTGGGGATGGGCAAAGCAGAATCAGAAGGGGTCGTGAAGGGTATTGTTTTTAATATTGATAAAACTGTTTATGCTATTGAGAAAGCTATCAAAGAAGCCAGCGATCAGTCTGGTATTGATATTGGGGTTGTAAATGTAGGTATTGCAGGGCAACATATTAGAAGCTTTATTCAGCATGGTGGAATAACACGTTCTTCTAAAGAAGACGAAATTACGGTTGATGATGTGGAACGTCTCACACAAGACATGTATCGCATGGTTGTACCTCCGGGTAGTCAGATCATTCACGTGATGCCACAGGATTACATGGTAGACTACGAAGATGGTATCAAAGAGCCTGTTGGAATGTCTGGCGTACGATTGGAGGCTGATTTCCATATAATTACTGCTCAAACCAACGCAATCAATAACATTAATAAATGTATTCGCAGAGGCGGACTTGAAATATCTGATCTTATTCTTGAACCGCTTGCATCGAGTCTTGCTGTTTTGAGCGATGAAGAAAAGGAGGCTGGTGTCTGCTTAATCGATATCGGTGGAGGAACAACAGATATCGCTATCTTCTATGACAACATTATCAGACACACATCTGTAATTCCCTTTGGCGGGAATATTGTAACGAATGATATCAAGCAAGGCTTAATGGTTTTGCCGCAGCAGGCAGAACAATTAAAGACACGTTTCGGAAAAGCTATCGCTGAAGAAGCAAGTCCAAACGAAATTGTTTCAATTCCTGGAATTAGAAATCGTTCTGCTAAAGAAATTTCTGTGAAAAATCTCTCCAATATTATTCAGGCACGAATGGAAGAGATTATCGAAATGGCACATAATGAAATTATAACCTCTGGATTTGAAAATCGGCTAGCTGGCGGTATTGTCATTACCGGTGGTGGTGCACAATTGAGTTCTTTAAAACAACTTGTAGAGTACATGACCGGTATGGATACCCGTATTGGTTATCCAAATGAACATCTGGGTAAAAGTAAAATTGAATCAATTAAAAGCCCGATGTACGCAACTGCAGTAGGTCTGGTGTTATCCGGTTTCCGCTCTCTAGACGAAAGAGTAGATCGCTATAAAGAAGCGCGTGAAGTTGTAAGAGCAGCACGTGTTAAAAAACCAGCGGCTCCATCAAAGAATTTCTTCAATGAAATTCTCAATAAAACAAAGAGTCTTTTAATTGATGACCTTGATGGAAAAAATGAATATTAATACAACCACTAATAATAAATAATATGTTTGAAACAGGATCATACAAATTTGAAATCCCCAAACATAGTCTGCATCGTTCTATCATAAAGGTAATCGGTGTAGGGGGAGGAGGCAGCAATGCAGTGAATCACATGTACAAGCAAGGCATTAAAGATGTTGAGTTTGTTGTTTGTAATACGGACAATCAAGCGTTGAACCTTAGCCCGGTGCCAAGTAAGCTTCAAATCGGTGTTAATCTCACCGAAGGGTTAGGCTGTGGTGCAAATCCTGAAGTTGGAAGGAATGCTGCGCTTGAGAGCAAAGATCAGATTCGTGAAATGTTAAATGGAACGAAGATGGTATTCATCACAGCAGGGATGGGTGGTGGAACCGGAACGGGAGCAGCTCCAGTTATTGCGAAAATTGCAAAGGATATGGATATCCTGACCGTTGGTATCGTAACAGCTCCTTTTTCTTTTGAAGGAAAGAAAAAAGCAACACAAGCTGAATTTGGGATAGATGGATTGCGTCAAACTTGTGACACTGTACTGGTAATTTTGAATGATAAGCTGCGCGAGATTTTTGGAAATCTTGCCATCGGGCAAGCATTTGCGCAGGCTGATAATATTTTAACTACCGCAGCCAAAAGTATAGCGGAGATCATAACACTTGCCGGTTATGTGAACGTTGACTTCCAGGATGTTCGCACTGTCATGCATAATGCAGGTGCGGCTGTAATGGGTTCAGCTGAAACAAGGGGTGAAGACCGTGCGAAGAAAGCTGCAGAGGGCGCGTTATCATCTCCGTTGCTGGACAACCGAGATATTATGGGGGCGCAAAAGATTCTACTTTCTATTATTTCAGGTGTTGAAGCAGAACTTCAGATGGACGAACTCACTGAAATTACTGAATATATTCAAGGCCAGGCCGGAGACGAAGCTGAAATGATTTTTGGTCACGGTGTAGATCCTGATCTTGGTGACAGAATCCGAGTAACTGTAATCGCGACAGGTTTCCAGGCAGATGCGAAACTTCCAATCACTAGAAATTCTTCTGATGGCAAAAAAGTACACGATCTGGAGAGGTCTCAAGGATGGTTATTTACGCCTGATAATTCTGTTAATGAGCAGAAAGATCTTCAGGTAAAAGCAAAGCTAGAGGTAAAACCTGAGATTAGCAGAGACATTGAAGAGGAGCCTTCGAAGAACGAACGTGAGCTTTTGTTCACAGGACCATTCAATAAGGTGCAATCAAATTTTGATAATAAGGAGGAAGAAGACGAAGAAGGTTTATTTAAAGATGATGATTTTGATCCAATGTCCGATCGCTTTGGGGATCAAACGATCAATGATGAAGGGATGATGGAATTAAGAAATACAAGGGACCGTCTTCAACAGCAGGCCAAAGAACGTAAAGAGCATCTGAAACAAGTTAGAAAACAGGAGATGACTAAAGAAGAATTTAATGAAAAATGGTCATTGCCAGCGTACCTGAGAAGAGGTGTGAAAATGAATGACGTTCCACATTCCGCTGAGCCTTTTATTTCAAAGTATAATCTTAACGATGATAACAACCTGTTAGGAAATAATAAATTTCTCCACGATAACGTGGATTAAAGAAATAGCTTCTGACACGACTGGTCATTTACTCCATTCGTAGTGGTTGTTGGCTGTAAATATTTTTTGCCGGTGCCAGAATGCTTTTAAAAAAGCGGGCAAGACGTGCCTGATATTTTTTAACCTAAACCTTCCCAAAGATCGGGAGGGTTTATTTTTTTTAGGGCTTATTAAAGATATAGGTATTAGTTTACAAGGATACACGATGGCTTGAGTATCAGAATTAATCATCAATCTGAAATCGTTTATCCTTGTTCTTAAAACAAAGGGATATTGATGTGATAAAGGTTTTCTAACCTCCAGCTTGTTCTACTAGAACCGCATGAAGAATTCTGTGCCTTTCCCTACTGTTGACTTCACCGTTAATGTGCCTTGATGCTGACGCATGATTTGTCGGGATAAGCTTAGGCCAATTCCTGAACCTGTTTTCTTCGTTGTAAAAAAAGGTATAAATATTTTTTCCATTGCTTCAGGATCAATACCAGTGCCGTTGTCCTTAACTGAAATTACCGGCCTTGATTTTTCATTCAATCCTGCCTTAAGTTCAATGAGCTTTTCTTCCTGTTCTTCAAAAGCCTGAATAGCATTTTTAATAAGATTGATAATGACCTGGTCAATCATAATCTTATCCGCTGAAATTGTAAGATCCTCAGGATATACAGAGATTTTAAGATGAATCCGTTTTTCCATGAGCTCCTTCCTATGCAACATTGTCAATTCTTCCAGCAGTGTCTTTACCTCAATTTGAATCGGTTTCGGTTTTGGAATGCTCGTCAGGCTTCTGAATTCTTTTACAAAATGAATAAGTCCTTCGCTTCTTTTACTGATTGTTTGGAGTGACAGGTGAATGTCATTCAATTGATCGCTTGTAAGCGGAGCGGACTGTTGAACAGCTAGATGTTGTTTCAGGTCATCTTCAACAATGCCTGCAAGAGATGAAATTGGCGTAACAGAATTCATGATCTCGTGCGTTAGTACACGGACGAGATTTTGCCATGCTTCCATTTCTTTTTCTTCTAATTCACTTTGAATATTTTGAAGTGATATGAGTTTTACATTCTCGCCTCTCAATGTTAATTCTATCGCATAAATCGAAAGTTGAAAGAGATCATCTCCTATTTTTAATCTAAGAAGCTCTCGTCCGCCTGTTTTTAATTTTATGAAAACGTTTACAAGTGTGTCGCTAACTTCTTTTAGGTCTGAGATACTTTCAGCACGATTAATTTTTAAAAGTTTTCTGGCTGCACTGTTAAAGATTTCTATTTTACCATCTTCTTTAAAAATGATGAGACCAATACCCACATGCATTACGATGTTCTTAAAGAAGAGGAACTCTGAATCTTTTTCTCTCCTGGAATTTCGCAGCTTCAACATTGCTTCATTCAGTTCCTTGTGAAGCCTTTGAACAATAGGGTCATCACTTTCTGTTTTAAAAGAATAGGAGAGATCATCAAAGCGAATGGAGTCAAGAAATGACGCGATGTTCGCGTTAGACCGATCCATATATTCTATCAGGAGTTTAATCTGATATACGCTTACTGCAAAAAATAGCAGTGAATAGATCCAGTCGCCTTGAGAAAAGAGAAAAAAGCAGAACAAGAAGATTGTTGCTGTAAGCATCGCCACCCTTGGCATTACAGGCGAACGCCAGTTGAAATCCGAAAACGCAAATTTTGCCATACATTTAAGCAGCTATTCTCTTACAATCCGTAATAAATTTCTTCTATACCATTAACCGGGCACAATATTTATTAACTGATTGTACAATCATTCTTCTTTCACAATGAGCATACATCTTAGCAATAGGGTGTATGCTTTTTTTATAAGCCATATTTCTCCATGCGCCTGTACAGTGAAGCGCGTGTCAGACCCAACTCATCTGCTGCTTTAGAGATATTGCCGTTATGCATTTGTAAGGCCTTGGCTATTGCCGAACGCTCTACTTCATCTAAGTTGAGGGTGTTGTTAGATGGGCCTGAAGTCAGGGAACGGCTTAGTAAAAAGTCCGTTTCTTGTAGTATAGGGGAGTCAGTCATGATGACTGCTCTTTCAATTGAATGTTGGAGCTCCCTGATATTTCCTGGCCATGCATAGCGTTTTAATTTGTCCATTGCTTCAGCCGCTATAGTGTTCACTACCTTGTGATACTTCTTAGCATAATAATTCAGGTAATGATTCGCCAAAATGGGAATATCTTCTACGCGATCACTCAAAGGAGGTACATGTATTTCTACTGTATTGATCCTGTAAAGTAAGTCCTGCCGAAATGTTCCTTCTAAAACCATTTTAGTTAATGGCATATTTGTAGCACATATTAACCGGATGTCAACAGCCAAAGGTTGATTGGCTCCAACTCTTGTAACTTGTCTTGATTGCAAGGCACTCAGAAGTTTGCTTTGTAATGCCATGCTTAGATTTCCAATCTCGTCTAAGAACAAAGTCCCGCCAGTAGCTAACTCAAATCGTCCCGGACGATCTTCTCTTGCATCTGTAAATGCACCTTTTTTATGTCCGAATAATTCACTTTCAAACAACGACTCCGTTATTGCTCCCATATCTACCGATACGAAGCTGTTGTCTTTTCGAAGTGAACGTTGATGAATAGCGCGCGCAATGAGTTCTTTACCAGTTCCATTTTCACCAAGAATCAAAATGTTCGCATCTGTTTTTGCTACTTTATCGATCAAGGTAAAAACTTCTTTTATCGCAGTACTTTGCCCGATAATTTCACTAAACGGCCTGCTGATCTGTTCTTCCAGCATCTCCTTTGCTTTCTTCAATTTATCAACCTGATTATAAGATTGCTTCAATCGAATGGCGGTGGAAATAGTAGCTACAAGCTTTTCATTTTGCCAGGGCTTAAGAATAAAATCTGTTGCGCCTTGCTTTAGTGCTCTCACAGCCATTTCAACATCACCAAAAGCGGTAATTAATATTACTACCGCATTCGGATCACGTTCAAGAATTTGGCCTAGCCAATGGAATCCTTCCTTGCCACTTGTGATGTCTTTGCTGTAATTCATATCCAGCAGGATTACATCATAAGTATCATTGTTTAAAAGAAAAGGAATTTTGTTAGGATTCTTTTCGATGATTACGTGATGGTTCTGTTTTTTCAGAAGCATTTTTGCTGCGAGGAGAACATCCTCATCATCATCGATCATTAAAATTTTGCCGCCTTCCTGAGTCGTCACTTGTATGGTCCGGATTTAAGTTGAATGTTAGTAAGGAAATAATGTGCCAATTGATTGACCACGTTATTTAACTGTTTTTTCGAACATTATTGTCCTTAGATGTGCAAATATGTTCAAAAATGAACAGATATATTTATTTTTTAGAACACTTTGAAAACTTTACTTTAACGGAGATGATTCAATAAATCTAGCTAATGCGGTGAGAATTCTGAGAATACAATTGATCGTGAAAAGACCTGAAAAAGTCTTGTGCCTGTAAGTATTGAGAACTTGCTTTCTGAGGGTAAATCAATTTTTCTCTCGTCAGCAGTAAAGAGATCAAATAAGTGAAGGCCTCCACTTTTGGTGTAATACAATTCTTCTCCAAGAAATTGAAAATTGCTAATTCCTTTTACCTCAAGTGTTTTAATGTTTTTTCCGAGCCCATTGAAAATCAAAATACCACTTTTAGGATTCAGTAAAAAAACAAAGCCTTGATATTCCCGCATCGTGGTAAATGACGATGCGTCGTATATAAGCGTTGAGTCAATCAACACTTCAACCTCTACGACAGATTCCTTTGTGTTTATTTTTTTCAGACTGTGATCAGCGCTGTCAAGTACCCACAGTTTAGTTTCACCTGAAGGACATATCAGCCAGGGTTTAATGGCAAAGGAAGAGTCTACATGGTAAGAGGCCGTAGCTTCAAAACTGGGATTTAAAAATTCGTACTGTTGCGTTGAGCGATAATAGGTGAATAGTCTTGCACCGTCACGAGGGTCGAAAAGTGTAGGAATGTTAGTTGATTTATACAGTAATATCATATTACCATTCTCATCAAACTTTTGGATCTGACCTGACTTAGTTATGATATACAAATCTCCAGGCCTGTCTATTGTTGCATACATGATAGAGTCGCTCACCTCAATAGTCCTTATTTTTTTCTGACAGAAGGCAGGGATTGAAAATAGGAGAAAGGCCAATACGAGAATTCGCATATCAAATATTAAAAGTTTTTAGTTCAACCTTTGAGCCGTCATATACACCATACGTATTGAAGTTAACCCATTCCCCAAGATTGATGTATATACTTTGATCATTCACCTTTAGTGTTAATGGCAGATGCCTGTGACCAAAAATATAAAAGTCATGATGGTGCTTCTGTTCAAGCCCGCGGCAGTAATGCCAAAGAAACTCTCCTTCTTCGCCTTCGAATTTTTCTTCTTTCTTCAAGTTCGTGATTCGGCTTTTGCGGGACCATGCATTTGCAATTGCCATTCCAAGATTCGGATGGATGCGAGCAAAAAACCATTGGCATATTTTACTGGCAAAAATTCTTTTAAGAAACTTATAGAAGTTGTCGCCGGGACCTAAGCCATCACCATGACCGATCATTAATGTTTGCGTTCCTACCGTTAATGTAAGCGGTTGGCGATAGATGGGAATATTCAATTCTTTGGGAAAGTAATCGAACATCCACATGTCATGGTTGCCTGTGAAGAAGAAAATAGGAATTCCAGAATCTCGCAGTTCGGCTAATTTTCCAAGAAGTCGAATGTAGCCTTTTGGAATCGTGTACTTGTATTCGAACCAGAAGTCAAAGATATCTCCAAGAAGGTAAATGGAATGCGCATCATGTTTAATGGAATCGAGCCAAGAAATAATACGTTTTTCCCTCATCAAACTTCGTTCATAATCTGGAACTCCCAAGTGGAAGTCAGAGGCGAAGTAAATTTTTTTATCTAGTGGAAGTTCTATTTTAAGGCCATTCATAGTACAAAGAGGACACAAAGAATTATAGCGTAGGGATTTCTGTGTTCAATTGCCCCTAATAAAAAAACTCAGGCTTTCACCTGAGTTTCAAAAATAAGACTATAATTCAGAAGTAACTATCTCCCAACAACTTCAGGCTTTTCTCCTTCAAGGGTTGGTGGTATATCTACTCCAGGTTGTTCATTTTCTTGTTGTTTTTTCTCGTATTTTCCTTGTCCATTGGTGTATTGCTGATAAGTAGTTGGCTTATCAAAGGGACGTTTGCCAATCAATCTTTCAAGATCTGCCTGGAAAAGAATTTCCTTCTCTAACAACTCCCTTGCAATAACATCCAAATATTGGCGATGTTCTTCTAAAAGTGCCTTTGTTCTTTTGTATGCCTGATCGATAATGTTTCTTACTTCTTTATCGATCTTTTCAGCAGTTGCATCAGAATAAGGTTTCTGGAAATTATAATCTGCTTGTTTAGAATCATAATACGACATGTTACCAATCTCTTTGTTCATACCATAGATGGTCACCATTCCGTAAGCCATCTTAGTAATCCTCTCAAGATCGCTCAATGCACCCGTTGAGATCTTTCCGAACACAATCTCTTCTGCGGCACGACCACCAAAGGCCATGCACATCTCATCAATCATTTGTTCAGTCTGATACAAGAACTGTTCTTTAGGCAAGTATTGTGCATATCCAAGCGCTGCAACGCCACGAGGAACGATACTAACCTTAACTAATGGATCTGCATGCTCAAGGAACCATCCCGCTACTGCGTGACCAGCTTCATGGAAAGCAACAATCTTCTTTTCTTCTGGAGAAATGATCTTGTTCTTTTTCTCAAGACCTCCAATAACTCTATCAATGGCATCTTGAAAATCCTGCATATCTACTGCTTTCTTATCCCTACGGGCAGCGATCAAAGCAGCTTCGTTACATACGTTAGCAATTTCAGCACCTGCAAACCCTGGGGTTTGAGCAGAAAGTTTTCTCGCATCAACGCTAGCATCCAATTTTATTGGCTTTAAATGAACTCTGAAAATGTGTTCACGGCCTACGATATCCGGTTTATCAATGCTGATCTGACGATCGAAACGACCTGGACGTAGCAAGGCAGAATCTAAGACATCGGGTCTGTTGGTCGCTGCTAAAATGATTACACCAGAATCTGTTGCAAAACCATCCATCTCAACCAGTAATGAATTCAAAGTGTTCTCGCGCTCATCATTTGCGCCAGGCATTTGACCACGACCGCGTGAACGACCAATGGCATCAATCTCATCTATAAACACGATACATGGTGCTTTCTCCTTAGCTTGTTTGAATAAGTCGCGAACACGCGCAGCACCTACACCCACAAACATTTCAACGAAGTCAGAACCAGAAAGTGAAAAGAAAGGCACGGCAGCTTCTCCTGCTACTGCTTTCGCAAGGAGTGTTTTACCTGTACCTGGAGGGCCAACTAGTAGCGCTCCTTTTGGAATTTTTCCACCTAATTTTGTGAACTTGCCTGGATTCTTCAAGAAATCCACGATCTCTTTAACTTCTTCTTTTGCTTCATCCAGACCCGCTACATCTTCAAAGGTAATTTTGACCTTATTTTCCGCATCAAACAAAGCAGCTTTAGATTTTCCGATATTGAAGATCTGACCTCCTGGTCCACCTCCACCAGTCATTCTGCGCATTAGCATCCAGAATCCGAATAGTAATAAGAAGAGGAAGCCCCACTGAATAAACAAGTTGAAATAATTCTCTCTGTTTTCAGATTTATATTCCGGCCTGTTTTCTTCCGGAAGCTTCTTCGTTAATTCTTCATACTTTTCATCGAAACGATCGATTGATGTAATCTTCACTACAAAGTGAGGTCCGTTAGCGCTTGAGCCGAGAGGACCTTCGTTGATGTCTTGACGATATTTAGCATTCTGAAGTGCTTCTGGTTTAAGTGTTATCTCGACCACTTCCTGATTTTTGATCAGGATTACCCTTCTTATATCACCAGCTTTAACCATTTGCTCAAACTCATATTGAGACTTTTCTTTCAGGTCGCTGGAATTATTTATGTACATAACCCCTAGAATTACCGCAATAGTTGCCAGGATAACCCAAATCTGATAGTTACCCCTCGGGGCTTTACCCGGTAAAAGAGGCTTATTATTATCTTTCTTGTCCGCCATTTTTATATATATAAATCAAAAATTTAATCAAAATGAATAACGTGTAGCAGGAGTTTTAGTTTTAAATGTTAATCCTGTATTTCTGTAATATCAGCATCGCCCCATAGCCTTTCTAGCGAATAGAAGTCCCTTCTCTCTTTACGGAAAACATGTGCAACCACATTGATGTAGTCGAGGAGCATCCACTCTTTATTGTTTTTTCCTTCTGTATGCCAGGGATTTTCTTTCAACGCTTTATAAACTTCCTGATCCACTGAGTCTGCAATGGCATCGAGCTGCTTATCTGAGTTACCGGAACAAATTACAAAAAAATCTGCTACAGCATTTTTTACTTTACGCAGGTCCATCACTACAATGTCGATGGCTTTCTTTTCCTGCATTCCTTTTACAATGGCTTGGCTAATTTTCTCTGAACTTATGCCCTTCGTTTTTTTTGCCATTAAACTATATTCGTTTTTTATTCTTGTGGTTATCAACTTGCAAAACTAAATAAATATCTATTGTATAAAATTCCTGCCAGTACGCTTTTCTTTGGAAAACAACTTGTTTTTGTGCCAGAATGTCATTCAACCAATACTTTGGCGCTTGAACTCATCGAACAAACACAAATAATTGATGGATCTGTCGTAATCACTGCCAGCCAAACAGCTGGCCGAGGTCAGCGTGGTAATACCTGGGAGACTGAAGCGGGAAAAAACCTGACCTTCTCAATAATCGTTAAACCTATGTTTCTTGCAATAAAAGATCAATTCTTCCTCAATATATTCACTTCACTCGCCATTCACGATTTTCTGAAAGATAAAATGAATGCCGCGATTTGCATCAAGTGGCCGAACGATATTCTGGTAAACGATAAAAAGCTGTGTGGCATACTGATTGAAAACCAAATTCGGGGCTCACAAGTTTCCAACTGCGTGATAGGAATTGGATTAAATATCAATCAGCAAGAATTTAGTAGCACATTTGCAACTTCGTTAACCAACATAACAACGGAAAGCTATGATTTGTCGGCAGTACTTGAAAGTCTTTTAGCTTGCCTCGAACGAAGATACTTGCAATTAAGATCGGGGGAGTATGAAACGCTGAGGCATGATTACCTTAAGCAACTTTATTGGCTTAATGAAACAAAGACCTTCTCAACGAACAATGAACGTTTTTCTGGTACGATATACGGAATTAACGAAGACGGAAGACTTTTAGTACAGACAGATAATGGTCCGATATCTTTTGGATTAAAAGAGATTAACTATATACATGAACAACAGCATTAGCAGATGAACGTTTTCAACACACCCAGCCGCATCATTATTACCTGCAACAAGAGGCTTGCGTCTTATTTAGAAAAGGAAATTGAGGATCTAGGTTTTAAATCTACCTACGCTTTTCAAACAGGTGTTGAGTTGAATGGTACAGTGAATGATTGTATTAAACTCAATCTTAATTTAAGATGTGCAAGCCAAGTCCATTACTCGCTTAAGGTATTTACTGCAAAGAAACCTGATGATGTTTATGACGCAGTGATGAGCATTGCCTGGGAAGAGTTGTTGCCAACCAATGGATATTTTTCTGTAACCAGTAATGTTGATCATATTACGGTTAATAACAGTCTTTTCATGAATGTGAAAGTGAAAGATGCTATTGTCGACAGGATCAGGAAAAAAAATGGAGAAAGACCCGACTCCGGTTCGTCTTTAGATCGCGCTGTTATTCACCTGTTCTGGCGGGAAGATAATGCTGAGATTTTTCTGGATACAGCAGGGGAAACGTTGGCGAAGCATGGATATCGTAAGATTCCTGGCAAGGCTCCAATGCTGGAAGCCCTTGCTGCGGGAACAATCATGGCTACAAAGTGGGACAAACAATCCCCTTTTGTAAATCCAATGTGCGGATCATCAACACTTGCTATTGAAGCAGCGCTTCTTGTCACTAATCGTAAACCAGGTTTATACAGAACAAACTACTCATTCATGCATGTAAAAGGTTATGAAGAAGAAGTTTATGCAAAGGAATTTAGATTGATTGAAGATCAGATTAGAGAAGTAAATGGACTGGAGATTATCGCTACAGACATTAGTGATGATGCTATAAAAATTTCTAAAATTAATGCTGGCCTTGCAGGAGTAGAAAAGCTGATCCATTTCGAAACGGGTGACTTTGAAGAGACTCCAATACCTGAAACGCCTGGTATTATTTACTTCAACCCTGAATATGGTGAACGACTCGGTGAAGCCGCTGATTTAGAACTTACCTATGCGCGCATTGGCGATTTTCTAAAGAAGAAATGTAAAGGATATACCGGCTATATTTTTACAGGCAATCTTGAACTCGCAAAAAAAATCGGATTAAAAGCCAGCAGAAGAATTGAATTTTATACTGCTAAATTAGATTGCCGGTTGCTGGAGTATGAGTTGTATTTAGGTTCGAAGAGAGAACCAAAAGAAAAGTAGCTAGTGGCAAAAAAGAAAATACTTATACTGAACCCTAGCGAGCAGTGGTAATAAAAAGAAAACGTCCCATCAATTGATAGGACGTTTTTGGTTTACAGGTTATATTTCTATTCAAAACCAGAACATCGTTTATCTTTTTTTCTCGCTTGTGCTACCGATGCCAGTACCCGTTGTGCCAGTAACGCCAGTTTGTGATGCTGCTGTCTCTCCACCAAAAGATCCTGGTGAAATTGTTGAACCAATTGAGGATCTTGATCCTGTATCACTTCCTGAAGGAGATGACAAAGACTCTTGACGAGCACCAACACGTAAGCGGTTTTCCACATGCCTTACACCAGATATAGCGTCTGCAATATCTTCTGCTCTTCTTTTTTCACTGCGTTCGTTTACAGTTCCCGTAAGTGTTACTTCCCCAGTGTTCACGGTTACATCAATGTCAGATGCGTCTACCCATGGATCATCACTCAAGCGATCGTTAATATCTTCTTTAATCCGCTCATCTGAACGGCTATAATTTTTTGGTCCTTTTCCACGAAAGTTTTGCTGACGCTCACGCTCACGTCTACGGTCAGCATCTTCGTCTCCAAACCAACTTGTTACTTCATCTTTTGTTTTATCCCACCATGAGCGGTCATTGCTGTCGCCTTGGCCACCGCGTTGTTGTCCTCCGTAAAAATTTCCACCAAAGTTTGAACCGCTGTAACCACCATAGTTCCGACCTTGATCTTGTCTGCGTCTTCCTGACTCTTCGTTTCCGCCACTATAATTACTCCCGCCTAAATTAGATTGACCACTGTTAGCCCCTCGGTTGAAGCCTTCATAATCTCTATCGTACAAATTTCTTGAACCGCCAAATGATGGCTTGCCACTTTGCCCAGAGGAACCACTATTATAATAAGAGTCGTTGCCTTGATAATTTCCCCCACCATAGGAAGAGCCGTACTCTTTTCCACCATAGCCAAAATTATCCTGGTTATTACTGGCGCTTCCATAATTATAATCTCTATCGCTATGGCCGAAACCGTGGTCGCCCTGATTGTAATTTGACCGTTGGTTCCAGCGATTATTATTATTGCCTTCATCCATATGGCGACCATAACGAGAGCTGCTGTTTCCGTAGTCACGGTTTTGCTGCGAGCCCATGTTGCTGATGTCGTTTTCATCCCAGTTTTTTCCCTGGTGTCCTTGTTGACCGCTGTTTTCGTTATTCCAGTCTTGAAAGGAAGAACGATATCGATTACCTTGATTGCGATGATTATCTGCCATAATTTTTTATTTAAGTAGAATAACTGTACGAAGCGAACAAAACCGTGCCCCTACAGACTCCTTTAGTTTGCCGAAATCGATGTAGAAGCACATACTCACTGATGCTTCAATATGTCGCATTACTGTGTATCCACTTATGTTAATACATTACTCGTTTTAGAATGAACTCTATCAAGCGACCTTATATTTGTTAATATGAAATCGTAAACTGTAACCATACAAGTGGCATGAGGAAATTTTTGAGATTGTTATTGTATAAGCCCATTGTTTGGTTCATCGAAAGATTTTCATCCGCCCCTGACAGGGAGAGAATCTTTTCCTCTTTGAGCAAGCTTCGTGAAAAAATTGAAAGTACAGGTGGAAAAAAAGGCTTTGTAATTCCTTTTCAAGTTGATACTGATAAGTTTATTATTTTCTCAGATCAGCACAAAGGGAGAAAGAATGGTGCCGATGATTTTGCAACGGCTGAACAAAACTATATCGCCGCGCTTAAATTTTACAACGACAACACCTTTCACTTAATATGTCTAGGTGATGCGGAGGAGTTGTGGGAAAATACCGTACTTCAGGTAATTAAGAACAATAAAATAAGTTTTGAAGCCGAGAGACACTTTGTGGAGAGAAAAGCGTTCACGAAAATTTTTGGTAATCATGATCTTGATTGGGAGATTGATCCGCTCGCCCCTGTATATCTCAAAGAAATTTATAATGCTGATGTAATAGCGTTGGAAGCTGTAATGTTACAGGCAAAGGTACAGGACCAGTTGTTTAATATTTTTTGTACTCATGGGCATCAGGGAGATCTTCAAAGTGATGGCAATTGGTTTAGTAAATTCTTTGTCTCAAAAATATGGGCACCACTGCAAGCTTTTCTAAAAATTAATCCTAATACGCCAGCTTATGATCAAGCTTTAAAAAGCACGCACAATCGCTTGATGTATGAGTGGTCCGCCCAGCAAAAAAATCTAGTGCTGATTACAGGGCATACGCATCAACCTGTCTTTGAATCTTTAACACATTTTGAAAGGTTAAACAAAGCGCGAAAAAAAGCACTTTACGAACTCAACAAAGAGTGGGCAGAAGCGCTTGAGTTACAAATTGCATGGCAAAGTAAAAAGGATGACTATGTTTCGGAAGATTATCTTAAAATGAAACCCACCTATTTTAATACCGGTTGTTGTTGCTTTGACGATGGCGATATTACGGGAATTGAAATTGCTGAAGGTATGATCCGGCTTATCAAATGGGAGCAGAATCAATCGAATCTTTCACAACGTTTTGTTTTAGAAGAGATGAAAATATTTGATTTAGTAAAGAGCCTGCAGAATAACTCTTAAACTTAACGGTAACAGATTTGGCTATAAGGGCAATACTTACAATTCTCAAGTTCCCCGGTCTGATCAAATGGTTTTTCAGGGTCAAAAAGTTCTTTAAATATTTCCTTTAAATGGGCTTCAAATTCTGGAAGAATAGGTTCAACATCTGTTAATTGTTCTCGCCCAGCTTTTAATCCAAAAGTAAATCCCTCATCAAAAAGATTAAGACGGTTAATAAGCCCTGGCACTAACTTCATTCCCGCAAACCTACCACTTGCATGAAACTTTTGCCTGTATAACAAAGCATATAGCAAGGTCTGGAAGGCTGCCTTATTTCTTCTGCCTTCGCGGGAGAATAATGAAGCGATGCTTTCGAAATTCAATTTGTCTTTTCCGGTTTTATAATCTATCACACGAAGTACATCATCTTTTCTGTCAACTCTGTCAACTTTACCTCCGAGAACGGCTTTGTAAGGAGGATGATCAATGTCAATTGTATACGTCAGTCCTCCTTGCTCGAGTGCCTCTATTGTAAAAGGCGTATAGGCTTTATCCATTTCAATAATGCGATGGGCAAAACGTTTTACAATTTCACGCACTACAAGACGTTGTCCCTCATATGTTACTTTTTCATCCGGATTAAGACGATACGTTTTAATAAAAATCTCGTCTATGAGGTTGTCAACAGAGGCTTGATAATTTTTATAATCAGATTCTTCTATTAACCGATTACCTTTTGAAGATTGTATTCTTTTGTAGAATCGCTCCAGTACATCATGAAGAAAGATCCCAAGTACACGCGCGTCAAGTTCTTCTTCAACTTCATTCGGTTCCCTGATTTTTGCAACATGCCTGAAATAGAATTTTAATCTACATTCAATGTAAGTGTTAAGCGCTGAAGGAGATATGCCTTGAAAATAGTGATTACCTTCATTTAACTTGATGAGGTCATCCATGACTGAAAAATTCTTTTCTACAACAATGTGACTGATGCCTTGGGGTTGAATAGGATTATTTAAAATTTTCTTTTCAACCGGAATTCCTGATTCATAAATCAGCTGCTGAAGGTATCGACTCATTTCACCTTGCCCTAAAACATCTGTCTCAGAGTTATAGAAAAGAAAAATATTTTCTGCCCTCTGAAGTATTCTGTAAAACAAGTAAGCGTAAATGGAATCCTGGTGCTCAGCAGTTGGCAAACCGTACGCTTTGCGAATATTAAAAGGTATATAGGAACCTTTATTATTAAAGGAGGGAAAAGATCCTTCGTTCAGGGAGAGGATAAATACATTTTTAAAATCAAGATTTCGGGTTTCCAGCACACCCATTACCTGCAAGCCTCTTAACGGCTCTCCAGAGAATGGAATTTTAACAGACTTTACAAGCTGACGAAATAATCGGAGAAAAGATTTAAAAGAGGCTTGCGTTTTCTTATGCAATTTTTTTGAGATTGCGGGATCGAGGATTTTATCCGACTCCTCTTTTTTAAATTCTTCCTTCTTGGTAAGATCTTGTTTTGTAGTAGATAAAATTCCGTCTAGCCTATTGAATAACTTGAGAAAATGATAAGCATATTCTTTGTCTAATTCACTAATTGCCGAAAGGCCTCCAATTGCTGTGATAATGTTTTTTAGATAATTTAAGAGTTGAGATGGAACTTCAGCATCGTCTTCTACAGATTCTAACTCAGTAAAAATAATACGATGCAAGGGAACCTCTGTAGCCAGAAATCCTTTCGGAATATGAACCCAGTTGTGTTTTAAAATTTCTTTTCTTTTGTTGTTTGCTGAAATCATATCAGCAGCGACTACATAAGGGTGACCAAGTACTGCTAGAACCTGGCGATGATTAAAATGATCAAGTTTTCGGGTGATCTGCAGGTCGGTTAGAAGTTCAATCAATGTAAACATCGGTGTTGCACTTAGCGCAAAACCCATTGTCACATTAAGTTTATCTACAGCGCCAGCGATACCATGTAAAACGGGCAGTAATAATTTTTCATCTGGCAATACAATTAAAGTTTCTTCTGCGATCAGATTATTGTTCTTTAACTGATCCTGTAGAATTTGTGCCATGACCTTAGCCTGCCCGGTAGGTTGAGACGCTCCGATCAACTGAATTTTTTCAGTGTTGCTTTCCGATTTTTTTCGAGAAAAATTTGCTGGAATGTCTGATGGAAAAGTTTTCCCAAAAACAGGATGATGTTGATATGACCTGAAAAATCTTCCCGCCTCCTGACGAATGTTGTGCACATAGTATTCGTCTACGTCCCAGAAAATTTCTGCACTAGCTTTTTCAATACAATGGGTTATAATTTTTTCTTCCGCCAACGTAAAGGCATTAAAACCTGCAAACTTAAGATGCTGTGGCTTAAAGGAAGCAAAAATACGATCAAGCTTTCCTGTTGTTAAATCTTCGGCTACTGCTCTATGAAGCATACCTTCATAGGCGATATTCTCCTTGAGTAATGATTCTTTAAAATGCTTATAGACCTGCGGCAGTTGGCGCCAGAGTGTAAGGAATCGCCTCTTATTTGCGGTTTGGTTTTCGTCAAAATTACTCCAGAAGCTTCTCAAAAATGCTTGTTGTTCTTCGGTAAGAAAATCAAAACTTGCATCCAACTCTTTTTGCTGGCTGAGATCTTTAAAAAGATGTTCAGCGTTAACTAAATAGCGATCAGCTTCCTCAAAATCCCGGAGCAACATTTCTCCCCAAAAGTAAAAGCGATCAAATGGCTCTCTTTCATCGGTCGTTGTATTATCATTTGAACGATTGAGAATCGCATTGTAGGAATGGTATAGTTTGTAGATAAGCTCCAGCTTGTCCGAAACTTTTAAAGGTGAAAGGCTTGTAATAAAATCTTCAATGGTAATTAACCTTGGTGAAAAAGCGGGTTTGTTTAATAACTCGCTCAGGTATTTTCTAAAATAAAGTGTTGCTCTTCTATTGGGAAACACAATAGTTAACTCATCCGTCTTTGGATGTGCTTTATATATTTTTTCGGCTAATTCTTTTAAAAACGGTTTCATCTTATTCTTCAAAATCCCATGGACAGTTGATCTTTATCAGCCATCTTCTTGATTAATCTTTGTTTTCCTTCCGGCTTCACTTCCACGATTGTTTTGTCACGGAGATATAACAGATATCCTTCTACCGTAGTGTAGTTCATCTTTCTTAGAATGTCTACGTATTGTTGAACCTGAACGCTGTCGTTCTTTTTTGGGATGCCTGTTTTAAAATCAATGACAACAGCAGTTTTATCTTTTACTAATAATCTATCGATTCTGTTTTCATCTCCTAAGGGCAGAAGAATTGGGACTTCTGTTTTAACAATCCATTTTTTATCAAACCATTCCATAACTTTTGTAATGCTGAAAAGAGATTCTAACGCTGTTAAAAGTGTAGGCTTTTCTTCCGGCGTTATTATACCCTCCAGCAAAATCTCTGTAAGTACGCTTTCTATATCTTCACGATACTTAATTCTAGAGAGAACAGCATGGATATGAATTCCGTAGTTCGCCTTTTCTTGTTGAGCGTTGTTCCCTGTCTCAAAATAATTTGATCCCGTTTTTTTAATCACCAGTTTACTTCGCCAGTCAGATGAGTAGAACTCGGAGAGTTGAATTGAGTTCGTAATTTTCTTCAGCGTTTCGGTAGTAATATCCCACTCCCCTGAAATCCAAATATACTTTTCCGCATTCCATTTTTCTTTAAGCTTATCGTTAGTGGTGACACAGTGATACAGCACAGCCGCAACGGTATCTTTGGTTGCTTTGATCTCCGGAGCTGGTGCCATAATGATCATTCCATGTTCCGCGCGGGTGAGTGCAACATAAAGCAGGTTCAGATTGTCGAGGTACGTCCGTGATTTTTCTTCCTGATAATATTTCGCGAAATGAGTTTCCTCGATGTTTTTAGAATATTTAACCGGTAAATATCCAGCGTCTTCAAATGGTTTTACTGTAGATTTTACCCAAAGATTTGGAGCCTGCCAGTTATCATGATCCAAACCCCATGAGCAAAATGGGATGATGACATATTTAAACTGAAGACCTTTTGATTTGTGTATCGTTAGTATTTGTACTGCGTCTACTTCACCAGAAATCTGTATCGATTTTTTATGCTTATTGTCTTCCCACCATTCCAGGAACGACCCAAGATCGTTTCGCTCTCGATTATAAAAATCAAGTATTAAATCTTGAAAAGCCTGAATGTAAACGAGCTCGCCCGTAACAGTGCCAAGTTTGAAAATTCTAATAAGTGTTTCCGTTAGTTCCAGTAACCCCAACTTTCTTAACGTTATCTTTTCACTTGCAAATTCGTCAGGAAGATTGTTTTCAAAATTGGCTTGGTTGGTTACGGCAAAAACATCGGAAAGAATTCTATTGGGTTCATGAAGCCTCGCAAATTCATATCCCAGTTGAGCGCGGGCTATCGCATTATCTGCATTCAATAAATAATGCATTGCACCTAATAAAAGATTTACAGTTGCCGCGCCATCAATTCTTAAAGATTCGTTGGATACAACATCATATCTGCAATCAGCACGAGCATCATCTGAATTTTTATATTGTAACAAATGTGCGGCAATGCGCTGCCCTTCATCATTCTTCCGTACCAGTATTGCAATATCTTTTAAGGATGCTCCTTTCAACTGCATTTGCTCCAGCGTTGTGGTAAGGCGTTGTAAGGCTAGTGCTTTCCACTTGGCAGCATTTGGATCTTCAGGTTCTTCAGGATCAACTGGTTTAGGGATATTTTCAGATTCTTCCTGCTCTTGAACAAATTCAATTTGGACAAATCCTGCTTCATTTTTCCTTGCCATTTCTTGAGCTATATCTGCATAGGCTCTTGCTGTGATTTCTTCCCCTGTTCGGGTTGAAATAAGTGATGAAGCAGTTTGAAAAACCAGGTTATTAAAATTTATGATATGATAAGCGCTGCGAAAATTAGTACCGAGCTCTTTCATATTGACGCGCTCATCCCCAATTAAAGGAACGATCTGCTGTTGTAATAAATTAAGATCGCCACCGCGCCAGCGATAGATCGCCTGCTTTACATCACCAACAACTAAACTTGAATGACCTTGATCAAGACTGTTTACAATGAGAGGCTGAAAATTTTTCCATTGCATTCCGGAAGTATCCTGGAATTCATCAATGAGATAGTTTCTGTAAAAAGATCCAACCTTTTCATAAATAAATGGTGTATCGCTATCCTGGATAACACCGTTTAAAAATTTTGGTGCATCTGCCAGAAGCATCAAATTATTTTCGTCTTTGTATTCTTTTAATTTTCTGGCGATATCTGTTATAAGACCAAAAACATATAGATTTTTTAATGCAATCTCTGCGCTTAAAGCTTGTTTATAATCCGAATCATAAACGTTAAGAATTGATTGAAGCAAAGGCACTAACTTTTCCGTAGCAACACGTTGAATGGTTGCTGCGTGCCGAGAAGTTTTACCGGCCCACTTTTGTGGATTAATAAAATGATTTCTAATCCGTTCTCCTGGTGATTTTATCCTGCTGACGTTTTTCTCGCTTGCAAAAGTTTTAAAGAAGGTAATGAGCCCCGAATTTTTACCATAGCTAAAGTCATCCGCTGTCCATCCATTAGAATTAATGATGTGCAAAGCTTCTGTGGCATACCTTGAAACTTCGGCGGTAAATTGGGTTTTAACTTTCCATAAAGTCTCTTTAAGGTTTCTAAAAAATCCTTTTTGAGATGTTATAAGATTTACATCATCTTCAATCAGTTTAAATTCTTCTCTGAAAATTTCTCGGGCAAACTCAATGAGACTATAACGCACATCCCATGCACGTTCATTTTCTAAATTTTCTTTTGCAAATTCAACCACCCAGTCGGTCAGCTCTTTATTGCTCCCTAACTCGTCTATTAGATTGTCAATAACTTCTTCAAGAACGGCATCTTGTTCTACTTCTAATCGATAGTCACCGACCAATCCAGATTCCCGTGTAAATGAACGGATTACCTTCTGAAAGAATGCATCAATGGTGCTAATGGAAAATTGGGTGTAATTATGCAATACAGCTGCTTGTGCTTCCTGGCAATGTTGCTGAAAGGTCTGATCATCTAAATTTAATTCATCCTTTAGTTCGGTGGCGAGTTCATTAGGCGCGCCACTAGCAAACTCATTTAAATAATAAAGAATCCGGTCCTTCATTTCCTGTGATGCCTTATTAGTAAAAGTGACCGCAAGAATGTATTTGAAGTAATCCGACCGGTATCTTAGTGCCAGTTTTAGATATTCCTTAGCTAACGTCCGCGTTTTGCCGCTACCTGCCGAGCTTCTATATATAGAGAAAATCTGGTCCAAATGCATTCAATTAAAAGGCAAGTATAGTAGGGTTTAAGGACAAAGACTGTCAATAACTAATCAATTAGTGCTTGCTGCTTAGAATAAATCGAGGTTTATAACAATAGGCGAAATTCGTCTTAATTGGTTAACTTTGTCGTCACTTCTTAAAACCCCCTGGTATATGAGCCACCTCAGGTATATTGTAATTACCGTTTTCCTATGTTGCGTCATATCCGAAGCAGCAATAAGTCAGAATAAAAAACTCGATAAAACTCTCGAAAAAGTTGATTCCTACTATAACGCTGGGAATTTTCCGAAAGCATTAAAGTCACTTAAAAAATTCAGGAGTGGTGCATTGAAGCTTGGTGCCGAGAGCAATTACATGGTTGAGTACTATGTACGTGAAGCTCGGATAAACCTCGCCTCCGGCGTTGTTTCTGGGTTTGAATCTAGTTTAAATAATGCATTGTTAACCAGTGAAAAAATCTTTGGTGTTAACAGTAAAAGTTATGCAACAACATTGATTGATATCGCTGACCTGCATAATGAATATGGAAATTTCAGAATCAGCCATGAATATCTTGAAAAATCCAAAAGCATTTTAGATAAATCGGGACAGCTTGATGATGCTTTTAATGCCCGCATCATACTGGTTAAAGCTGAGGCCTTGATGGGACAAGGATTTTGTAATGAAGCCATATTGATCCTTCGCGGTGTAGAAGATTACCTTATGGCCAGGGCAGTTGAAAAAGAAACGATTGTTGAAGGTACAGAGATTAAGACAAAGAGAATTCCAACTGAAGAGCTACCGCAACGATTCGAAGCGTATGCAAAGTTGCTTACACTGATTTCAAGAACTTACGGCAGGAAGGGAAATCTCATCAGTGCGGATTCTGCCTTTACTGCAGCTGCAACATGGATTAAGAAGAACCAGCGCTTTATGGGCGAAAGCAGTCTGGCATTGGTAAGAAATAATTATCTCAACACCATAACGCTTGTTGAAAATGGAAATAAAACCAGGGGCCAGAATTCTCTTGAGTTTGATAACATTCTTAGCGATCTGAAAAAACGTGCAGCACCAACCCATACCCTGGCGCATGAAATATATCTTGATTACTTAAAGGAATTACTCGATAAAGAAAATCAAGCTAAATATTATAATGTAAAGTTAGAATATGAGCGAAGCTTAAAGAAGTATTTTCCGAAAGCAAGCATTGTTCATGCTAACCTTAACGCGGTTGAGTTTACGGCTAAGCTGCAAAGGGATAAGACCAAAAATCTTGAGTCGAACGCGCTAAATATGCTTAATTCTAAATCTGTGCCGAGAAACTATCGGACAACAGAAAGAATACTTTCTTTTTTAACTGAAGTGGCGTTAATAGAGGAGCGTTATACCAATGCAGAAAATTATCTTACCCAAATCACAGAGATTAAAAAGGAATTGTATGGGGAGAAGTCTCCGGAGTATCACCTTTCGAAGATTAAGTTGGCAAACTTCTATTTGGACTATACGAATAACATAGAGCAAGCCGGTAAAATCTTTGAAGAAAGTTTCATTCAAGTAGTTTCAAAGGAGATTGGTGCCTGGCACAAAGATCACTTGGTAATTCTAAACCACCTTGCAAAGTATTACGAAGTTACTGATCAGTTTAAGCTTGCAAGCGTTTCTCTCGATAAAGCTTCTGATGTCGCGCGTTCGAAATTTGATTCTAATGATCCTGACTTTGCAATTGAACAGGATTATCTAGCACAGCTGCAAATTAAAATAGGTCAATATGAAAAAGCAGAAGAGGCGCTGAATAAAGCATTGAAGATTCTTGAAGAGCACAGGAAAGAAGATAATCTTGTTGGTGCATATATCCATGCTGTTGAAACACAAGCTAAGCTATTTGGTATTAAAGGACTTTTCGATGAAGCTGAAAATAATCTAGACCGTTCGAGAAAGTTAATATCGAGGGCAAAAGTTGCACTTAGTAGTGAGGTTTCTTCTGCGGAAGAATTGTCTGCACTTTTCATTCAGTTGGGAAGATACTCCGAAGCTGACAAGGTATTAGATGTTCAAATTCCGCAATATGAAAAACTTTATGGTGCTACTTCTCTAAGATTAATTGAACCATTTGTGAACCGGGGTAGAATCCTTCTTGCGAAGGGTGACTACACCGAAGCAGAAAGAATTGCTTTGCGTGCAAATCAAATCGCTATTAAAACATATGGAGCAAATTCAACTAAAACTGCTCCTACTCAAAAACTTCTTGCTGACATCTACTATACTTTAGGTGATTATGATAAAGCAGAAGCAAATGCGCTTAAAACAATCAATAGCCAGGAGAAACAATTTGGCCGCTCTCATATCGAGGTAGCAAAATCTATTTCACAACTCGCGCTAATTAAGTTTTATAAAGGTGATTCAAAACCTGCTGTTGAAAAACTGATGTTAGAGTCACGTGATATTATGGCAAGTAAACTTGGTAAAGAGAATCCTCAGTATGCAGAAATTCTTAAGAATGTTGCTGTGCTCTACATCTCCATGGGTAAGTATGATATTGCTTTTAATTCACTTACAGTAGCGGAAGCAATCTGGCGTGCTAAAACAGGAACTAAAAATAATATCAACGCTGCAAGTATTTATACTTTAACAGGAGATGTTTATTATCAATTAAAGAACTATAAAAAAGCGGAAGAATTCTATAACAAGTCTAAAGACCTGTACGAGAAATTCTTCAGTACAAAACATCCTGAATATGTAAAAGTATTGTCGAAGTTGAGTAAGGTTTACTATATGGAGAAAGATTTCAAAAAATCTAAAAGGATGATTGAAGAATCTCTGGGCAATTATGAAAATTTCATCAAACAATATTTTCCGGCACTAAGCGAGCGCGAGAAAGCAAAGTATTGGAATACGATCAAAGGCGACTTTGAATTTTATAATACGCTTGCATTGAGCAACCTGGAAGATTTTAAAGATTTGAGCGGTAAAATTTACAACTACCAATTGCTGACAAAAGCTTTATTGCTAAGCTCTTCGATAAAAATTCGTCAGCGCATTCTTGATAGTAATGATGAGCCACTGAAAATTCAATACAATGACTGGATTCAGCGGAAGGAGAAACTTACGCTCGCACTTTCAATGAGCCCTGCACAACTAGCAGAAAATGAAATTAATCCTGATGCACTTCAACAGGAAGTGGAGCGAATAGAAAAAGAGTTGAGTGAAAAATCAGAAATCTTCGGACAAAGTTTCGAAAACAAAAGAATTACTTTCGAAGATGTTAAGAAAAGTTTGAAGCCTAATGAAGTGGCTTTGGAGATGGTGCGATACCGTTATTTCAACCACAGTTTTACAGATTCGGTTATTTATGCAGCCCTTTATCTCACAAGCGAGACAGCAAGGCCTAAGGCAATCATTCTTAAAGATGGACATAGAATGGAAAATCGGTATTTTAAATTCTATCGCAACTCAATTACGGGGCAAATACCCGATAATGTTTCTTATAATGTTTATTGGAAGCAGATTAACGATGAACTGGGACAAACTTCCACAATTTATTTATCTGCAGATGGAATTTACAATCAAATTAATTTAGAGTCTATTCCAACACCTGATGGTCGTTATATTATTGATAATTCTAACATCGTGCTTGTGAGCAATACGAAAGACATATTTTTAAAGAAGTCGAGACCAAGTGCAGTTGATAGGCAGAACACGGCTTCTATGTTTGGCAATCCAAAATTCTACTTGACAGCTTCAGTAGATCGACTTAATAATATCACGGATTTGCCCGGCACTGAAAAAGAGGTGGATCAGCTTCAGTTCATGTTGAAACAAAAGGGATGGGCGACCTCTGAATTTGTAGAAGATGCAGCAGCTGAAGAAAAAATAAAAGAGCTCAATAATCCAAAGATATTTCACATTGCCACTCACGGATTATACCGGCCGGCAACCCAAGTTACGCTGGAAAATGAAATGGAAGCAAACGAAGCAGTGCTAACACAAAATCCTTTGATGAGAACCGGATTGTTGTTGAAAGGTGCCGGTGATTTGCTTGATAAGACAAACTATAATTATAATATGGAAAGCGGTATACTCACTGCATACGAGGCAATGAGTTTGAACCTTGATAAAACTGATCTGGTAGTTCTAAGTGCCTGCGAAACTGGTCTTGGAGATTTGCAAGCAGGTGAAGGTGTATATGGTTTGCAACGGGCTTTTTTAGTAGCTGGTGCAAAAGTATTAATCATGAGTATGTTTAAGGTGGATGACGAGGCTACGCAAAAGTTGATGCTGAAATTTTATCAAAAATGGCTCAACACAGGTAATATGAGAGAAAGCTTTATTGAAGCGAAAAAAGAACTGCGCTTAGAGTACCCAGATCCGATTCATTGGGGAGCATTCATGATGATTGGGCTACAATAAGGCAACACCATTAAATCCTTCAAAAGGCTATGAGTTTTCATGGCCTTTTTTATTGGGCTACGCCCTAAGAGGAACGGTTTTTAGAGAAGGGGCATAGATTTTTTGCAAGCCTGAGCAAATCATACACGATGGCTCAATCAATGCAGGATAATAGGGGGAAGTACGCGCTCATTACTGGTGCAACGAGCGGCTTTGGATATGAGCTCGCTAAACTTTTTGCAAAAGACGGTTACAACCTTGTACTCGTTGCCCGAAATGAAGAGAGGCTCAAAGAGCTTACGGCTGACTTTACACAAACATTTCTTATAGAAGTTCTTCCCATTGCCAAGGATTTATTCAGTCCTTCAGCAGCAGGAGAAATCTATAGTGAAACAACTGCTCGGGGAATAACGATTAACGTGCTGGTGAATGATGCAGGTCAGGGTGAGCACGGCCTCTTTGTAGAGTATGATGCTAGTCGTGATATTGATATGATTCAATTAAATATTACCTCATTAGTTTGTCTCACAAAATTTTATTTGAAAGAGATGGTTTCAAGAAATGAGGGAAGAATACTTCAGCTGGCTTCTTTGCTCGGAAAATATCCAACGCCTTACATGACCGTTTATGCAGCAACAAAAGCTTTTGTGATTTCTTTTACGGAAGGCCTCATTAGTGAGTTGAAGAATACTAATGTAACGATAACGGCATTGTTGCCAGGCGCCTCTGATACCGACTTCTTTCATAAAGCTGGAGCAGAAGAAACTGTTACTTATCGTGAAGAGAATTTAACGGAGCCTGAAGAAGTTGCAAAGGACGGTTATGAAGCATTGATGAAGGGGGAAAGTCGTATTGTTTCAGGAGCAAAAAATAAAATGTATGCGGCGATGAGTAACGTAATGCCTGATGGTGCTTTGGCTTCAACCATGAAGAAAAAGATGCTTCCTAGTGAGGAGCCAAATGGAAGGGAACACATTACGCATGGTCCTTCGATTGAAGAGCGTGACAGCATTGATGCTGCAACGGGTAATGTGGATGGCGATTATGAAGAACATGAAGATCATGTTCATAAACAAGAATAACTCAAATTGAAATATGGTTAAAGATCTTTTAGTAACACGAAGCATATTGTTAAACGTAACACCAGAAAGAGTGTGGCAGGCTTTGACACACCCTGGCATGACCAAGTATTACATGTATGGTAGAGAAGTTTCCTCTGACTGGAAGGAGGGAAGTACGATAACATGGAGTTCATCGGAACACGGACAGCACGTTACACAAAAGGGAGAAATCCTTAAAATAGTGCCGGGAACATTTTTAAAATATTCTTTCCATGATCCGCAAACAGGGCTTGAAGATAATATTGAAACCTATATGCATATTACATATGAAGTGATACCAAGAAAGAATTATACTGAACTTTTGGTGACAGTTGATCACTTTGGTGGAGATGATGCAAGAGCTGAAAGCGCTGCAGAAATGCTTGACTTTGAAGTACTGCCAAAATTAAAGTCTCTGCTAGAAACAACCTTATAAGGTAGAAGTCCTGTCATCGCACAGGACTTCTATTAACCCGCCATCTAACAAATGTCAGCCTTTTTCGGGCACATTCTTTTACGCCTGCACGATGCATGCGATACATAAAAATTTTCTGGATTACATTGTTAACTGGGTTTACTACTTCCGATACTTTCTCTCAATTTAATGACACCATTAATTACTACGCAAACTATACTTCCACCGGTATCATTAACAAAACAAATGAAGGCAATTCTTATGTTTTGAACAATCAAATTAAATTCAATATTTATAAAAAAAGTGTTTCATTGAATACAACCAATAGTTGGATTTATGGTCAACAACTTGAGAATGTGACTAATAATGATTTTTTTTCTGTAGTAGATTTAAATCTATTCAAGAGCGAAAGAAATATTTACTACTGGGCGCTCGGGAATTTTGAAAAAAGTTATTCTTTAAAAATTAACTATCGCTTACAATCCGGTTTAGGTATCGGGTATTACTTAATCGATAAACAAAATTTTGTGTTACACATCAGTGATGGAATTTTATTTGAAAAGAGTGATCTTTATGATACCGAAATTGGTGATAATGATTATCGCATTCTTCGTAATTCCTTCAGAATAAAATTCAGGCTGCTGGTAAAAGATATTTTTGTACTAGATAATTCTGATTTCTTACAGCACTCGCTTTCTGATAGAAAAGATTACATTATAAAATCCAGTACAACACTGTCATTGAAACTCAGGAAGTGGCTCAGCTTTACCATTGCGTTAAACTACAACAAGCTTAACTTAACAAAACGCGAAAACCTGCTCTGCAATTATGGACTTACGCTTGAGCGCTATTTTTGATTTACTACTGAATTTTTAGCGTCAGTATTATAATTACACGCTCAGCATTTTCAATTATTTCCTGATGGATGATTGTACTCCATAAACGGTGGCCGTTACGCGTTTCAATTTCGATTAAGTCTCCTAACGAATAAGCAAATAATTTCAAATCTTCGGGAGTGAGGAGGAGTTTGCAGGTAATCGGCTGATTGTTTTTTAAAGCAAGTACGTCTTCTTCAGATACTTCGCCTAATATAAAACTCACTTGTATTTTACTCATGCAGTAGCGATATAGCTTTTAATTCACTAATGCAATTGAAGGTAACATCCAATGAAGTGTATTTTCTATAACCCGTTGTATTAGTCGACAATAGAGTTTGCCGAAGAGGCTATAGCTCCATCGTTAGCCCTGTCCAGTATTCCATGTCTTTTTTGTAGTGGGTAATTAAAATAAGCGTTGTTTCGGCACTCAGATGTGTCGCTAGATACTGAGAAACTTGTTGTTTTTGAAGCGGATCAAGAAATTGGAAAGGCTCGTCAAGCAGTAAAAGTCCTGTTTGCTTTAAAAAGAACTGGATGAGCAACATTAATTGAAGCTGACCAGAAGAAAGCTGCCTTACTGGTGTATTGAAGAGTGTTTCGGCATTAAAAAATATGACCAATTCTTCTAACTTCTTCTCATTAATGTTTTCATTCTGTAAGTAAAGATATTCTTTTACAGAAGTTAAAATTGATTGAGGATTTAGAAAACTAATCAGCTCAGGCCCGAGGTAACTTATTCTTTTTTTGATATCCCAAATTGATTCTCCGCTACCTCTTCTTTTGCCGAAAAGAAAAACTTGCTGACTATAGGCAAAAGGATGATCGGCATAGATAAGGCTGAATAAGGTTGTTTTGCCAGATCCATTTTTACCAATTAAAGCCCAACGATCTCCCTTCTTAATCGTCCATCTAAAATTTTCAATAATTTTTTTGCATCCGTACTGAACAGTGATGTTTTTAAGCTCAACGATATTCTCGTTCGCCGTTTCAACTTTTGATTTTCTGATGGAGATAGCTTCTGACGTAATCGTTGTTGGGGAAATGTTAAGGATGGACTCTATTTTGAAATTTCTTAACACCATCTTTCTGTTGATAATAGCAGGAAGTTCATGATGGTGATCAACAATGATGAAATTAACTTTAAAGGCTTCTGCGATGTAAACAATGAAATGACAAAGATCTGCACGGCTCGTCTCGTCCAACCCTTCAAATGGGAAATCCATTAATACTACCTTTGGTATTGACGATGAGAAGTTTTTGAGTATAAGTACCTTTTTCAATTGCCCGTTTGAAAGTCGCGTGACTTCTAATTCCATTAGGGTGTCAATCGAAAAGCTTCGAGGAAAGTTGAGATGTTTAATTAATTCGAATTGCAGAAGGTCTTTTACACGAAGTACATGCTCGTCACCGATCGCGTAGTAACGCTGTTGGTAATAGAGATTGTTTTGAGGAAAAAGGTGTAGTGCTTGGGCTGGAAAATAAATGATTTTGTTTTTCCTTTCAGCGTAGAAGTCCTCTTTGCCGTGGCCCTTAATAAAATTGTATTCTATCGAACCTTTAGAAGTTTGCAACAGACCGGCAAGTAATTGTAATAACGTTGTTTTACCCGACCCGGCTTCACCCGTAATGACCCAATGATCACTTTCATGAAAAGTAAAATTTAGGTCCTTGAAAAGAATCCTACCAGCGCGTGATACTGATAGATTGGATAATGTGATCACAGTGATTACGCCTTGGTAAGTGTTAAATAAAAACCGGCTCCCTTTCCTACATTATTAAGACAATGTTTTTCGCTCTGTATCGTCGATAACTTTTAAAACAGATAATCCGAAGCCGTAAAGATTTCGGATTATCTGTAGGCCTGGCCGCGAGCTCAAAATGTTTTGATTCAGTTGCCTTGAGAGGTTGTTGATTTTACAAACTAAGTAATATCATCTGATGGGATTCAAAGGAAAGCGGAATTAAGGTTTCTCCAAAACCAGCGAAAATGTTTTTTGACCATCTTCGCGTTTAGAATCAATCTCCAAAGGCTGCGATACAATTTTTGCCTCAACTTCCTCGTTTTGATAAAGTACTTTTACTTTCGTGCCTTTATCATAGTTAGATTCATCTCCTGGAGAAATAGGCACCCGAACTTGAACGGGATGTCCTTCCTGAAGGGTTTGATAAATTGCATTCTCTTCTGTTGATATATCTACTGTTTTCATAATCTGGATTTTTAAAATTGAATAATGCTGGTATTGTGATCAGAAAAAATTATACCAGCTTATAATAATGCTGCTTAAAAAAGGTAAAGCTTACTAATTGAAGGAATCTGTTGTTAATGATTTAAAAGACACGACAGAATTAAGTTGATAAATCGGTTGATGTTTTAAAATGGGGAAGGGAATGCTCTGTTTATTACGCGTACTGGTTTATCTATTTTAAACATTTCAGTATTGGGGAAAGGTAAATCATTCTTTTTCGAGAGATTTTAGTACATGTGCAATGCGAAAGGCAAGTTCATAAGGTACTCGATTATGTACACCAGCCATTGGTGATTATCTTTGTATCTCAAACCCACTAGTTCTTATGGAATATTTCAATACACTCCCTTTGGGGGAAAAAAGAAAATTTTTGTGGTCTAACGGTAAATATGTTTTGACTACTGATTTTTATGGATCACGTGTAAAATTATTTTCTTTAAATACTTCCTTCATCGAGGTTTATTATCATCCAGTTGAAAAAAAGATTATGCGAATTACACAGGCCAGCGAATCTGACTTGAAAAAACATATTCAGGATATCCAGCTTTCGCTTAATTAATTAAAACGGTTTCCACCATTCTTGTACAGGCAATGGTGAATCAAACACTATTGGTTCACCAATTTTTGGTGTTGTTACTTTAACATTCCGAGGCCTTGCATATTTTAAAGCGCGTTCAATTGGTTCTTTCCATGGATGAAGGCCGAGGGTAAACTTTCCCCAATGTACAGGCAGAAGAACCTTTGCGTTTAAATCAATACTTGCCTGAACAGTTTCTTCTGGCATCATGTGAATATTAGGCCACTTCAAATCATATTGTCCGCATTCCAGCATAGCAATATCAAAAGGACCAAACTTTTCTCCTATCTCTTTAAATGCATTATCATAACCTGAGTCGCCACCGATAAAAATTTTGTATTTGTCTGACTTTAGAACATATGACGCCCACAGTGTTTTATCGCGGCTAAATCCTCGTCCTGAAAAATGTCTTGCCGGAGTCGCAGTTAATTCAAATCCCGGAAGTATTTGTTCACTTTGCCACCAATCAAATTCAACAATACTTTTTTCATCCACGCCCCATTTTTTCAAATGTTCACCAACGCCTAGCGGAACACAAAAAAGTTTTGTTCTATCTTTTAATTTTAGAATAGTATTATAATCCAGGTGGTCGTAGTGATCGTGAGAGATAATGATGGCATCGAGATCAGGTATTTGGTCTGCATTATAAACGCGAGTGCCTGGATAGCTTTTAGAACCAACATATTGCACAGGAGAGGGTCTGTCGCTGAAGATAGGATCTGCTAAAATATTTTTCCCATTAATCTTGATTAAGAAAGACGAATGCCCGAACCAGACAATAAAGGGTTTATCATGTTGAGTAGCTTTCAGATCGGTTTTAACAGAAGGTAAATCTTTTAGCGGTTCACGGTCTGTGCCTTTGCTAAAAAAGTCAATCATCATGCTCACATATGAAACTCCCTCTGCAATTGTATTTGTAGTAATGCGGTTCTTGAATTTGCCGTCTTTGTAATTGTCCGATTTTTCAATTCTCGTTAGTCTTTCTGCTGAAGGTAATTTTCCAAATGAGTCTTGTTGCATAAATAGGAATGTAACGATGGCGAGTACTATTATACCGATGAAAAGAAATTTGATTAGTCTAAACATACCCTCTAGTCGGTTTGCCTTCTTTTTTATTTTAACCTTTTTCCCATAAAATGGGACATGATTTTGCTGCGTAATAACCGAGTGATAGATGTTTATTTCTGATGGTAAAAAGACGTGATTTTTTAAAATGTCTTCAATTTTTTTCCTCAATTTTCTCCGCAAGCTTTTCGTCATCTACACCATCGGGAATAAAGAATATAATTGGTGGAATGATAAAGCAAGCAAATGCAATGTAGACATTGACAAATGCCAGTGGAATTGAAATCAAATAGGCGGTTGCCCCAATAAAGCTTTTTATTTTTCCGCGTTTGGCGACCTTGTGAAGTTTCGTATTGAGATTCTCATCTTCATCCTTATGCCGCAAACCTTTTTTGTTCGAGTAGCTGCGCATGACACCAAGTGAAAAGGTAGTCAGCAACATGACAAGGCCATACAGTGCAACGGAATACGAAGCGTAAGGATTAGCACCAATTAATGAAGTAACAATAGGAATGAAACTTATACAAAATAGAAAGATCAGATTTTGAACGAGCAGATATTCATCTGTTTTTTCGAGTAGGTGAAACATGTGATGATGATTGATCCAGAAGATCCCGATCATGGTGAAACTAAGAACATAAGCAACGAGGTAGGGAAGTATTTTTCTCAGGTACGAAACTGTAGCCTCGTTTGTTTTATGCTCACTTGCTTCTGGTAGCAATTCAAGTACCATGATAGTGATAATGATCGCCAGCACCCCATCACTAAAAGTTTCTACTCTGGTAGTTCCTATTTTCATCTCTTAATAAGTTACAGGCGCGGACAGATGGAATACAATGCCTTATTAACATTCCCTTATACTGTTTGGCTGGTGAATATTTCATGAAACAAAGTGATAGGAGCTACGATAAAAGATTTATGCCTATGCACAAGCTATCCGCTATATTTGTGGAGGTATCACAGACTTATGTTAAACATGAAATTGGCTACCGTTGCTGACACTTCTCTGATCGCTAATATCGGCAGGGAGACTTATAGCTACCATTTCTCAAACATCTGGAGTAATGAAGGGTTGAAGCAATATCTGTCGCGGCATTATAATGAACAAACGCTTAGTGAACAGATTACTATGCCTTTCGTTCGATACTACATTCCTTATTTCGACACTGATGCTGTTGGCATTCTCAAAATTAAATACGATCAACTTATTCCAACAGCTCCTTTCGATAAAGGTTTGGAGCTGGAAAAAATTTATTTATTGAATCAGTATACTGGCAAAGGATTTGGAAGACAATTGATTGATACTTGTATTAATATTGCTTCAAAAGAAAATATATCCTTCATTTGGCTGGATGTATTAAAGAGCAATCACAGGGCCAGGAAACTTTATGAGCAAGTCGGATTTCGAGTGACGGGAGAAACACAATTTTCAACCGATATAAAGAAAATCGATATGTGGATCATGAGATTCGAGTTAGAAGGAAAGCGTTAGTTGAAATATCAAGAGAGAAAGAATCAGATAAATTAAGGTTAATTAAAAGTGGTTGAATGTCAATTAAAACACAAGTGGAATTCTTAGGAATGAAAAAGGTGAGTGATGTAGTAGGCACTACCCTTAGACTAATGCGCGAATATGCAAGACCAGGTATGTCAACAAAAACATTAGATGATTACGGACAATATTTGTTGCATAAGTCTGGTGCTAAATCCGCTCCTAATGTTATGTACGGGTTTCCTGGGTGTACTTGCATTAGTGTTAATCACGAAGTTGCACATGGTATTCCAAGTTCAAATGTTTTGTTAAAAGAAGGAGACCTTGTGAATATTGATGTGTCTGCGGAGTTGAATGGTTTTTTTGGTGATAATGGTGGATCCTTTATTTTAGGCAGAGACATTCAAAATCTTTCCGGACTTGTTGAAACATCAAAAAATGTTTTACTAAAAGCACTGCAAAGTATTAAAGCAGGAGTAAGAATTGCAGAGGTTGGTCGGCTGATGGAAAGGGAAGCAAAAAGTTCAGGTTATAAGGTAATCCGAAACCTGGTTGGCCACGGCATTGGAAGAAGTTTGCATGAAGAGCCTACAGAAATTCCTTGTTACTACGACAAGCATAACACAAAACGTTTCAAGAAGAATAGTGTCGTTGCTATTGAAACATTTATTTCAACTAGAGCATCTTACGCTTATGAGAAAGGTGATGGCTGGACTTATGTTGCGAAGGACGGGAGTTTTGTTGCGCAGCATGAGCATACCATTATCGTAACTGATGGTAGTCCTGTAATTCTTACTGCACAGAACGAAATTTGGAAGTAGAATCCTCCTTCTCTAATAATTCACATGTACGCCATAACTTTCTTTGGCGAGCAGATCATTCCACGCGCTGATGACTTTAACGCAGTGCTACTGGCTCGAAATTAAAAAGCCGGTAAGTAAGATTACTACCGGCAATTATTTTTTAAACTCTATTCAAGTATTTCTAGAGTGAAACTCCACGTTTCCAAGGAATAAAATCATCCTGGCCTAAAGCTGTTGCTTTTGCCAAAGTTTTCCCGCTTGCTACTTTAATAATGTAATCCAGTATTTCTTCACCAACCTGTTCAATTGTTTTTTCACCGGAAATAACAGGCCCGCAATCAATATCGATGATGTCCGGCATTTTTAAAGCAAGCTTGGTATTTGAAGACAACTTGATCACAGGCGTTATTGGATTGCCTGTAGGTGTTCCAAGGCCAGTTGTAAATAACATGATGTTAGCGCCCGATGCTGCCATAGCAGTTGTGCTCTCTACATCATTACCAGGAGTACAAAGTAGGTTTAATCCTGGCCTCTTTACATATTCTGTATAATCGAGCACGTCCGCAACGGGTGAGGTACCGCCTTTTTTGGCTGCGCCTGCAGATTTCATTGCATCTGTAATAAGTCCATCTTTTATATTTCCCGGAGACGGGTTCATGTCAAATCCTGATCCCACGGCTTCTGCAGCTTTTGCATAAGCCCTCATTAGTTGTACAAACCGATTGGCAACATCATCATTGATGCATCTGTTAATTAATTCCTGCTCAACGCCACATAATTCCGGGAACTCGGAAAGTATCGATGCTCCTCCTAGTCCCGCAATCAAATCAGAGGTATGACCAATTGCTGGATTTGCAGAGATACCTGAAAATCCATCAGACCCACCACATTCCAATCCTACAACAAGTTTACTCAATGGTGCAGGCTTTCGTTCTTCTTTATCTGCTTCAATTAGGCCAATGAATGTTTCTTTTATCGCTCGCGCAAGGAGCTCCTGCTCTGTACCTTCTTTTTGTTGCTCAAGAATGATAAGTGGTTTCGAGAAGTTAGGGTTAAGCTTGTTCAATTTTTCTTTCAAGATGTCAACCTGCGCATTTTGACATCCGAGACTTAAAACAGTAGCGCCTGCAACATTTGGATTTTGTATATATCCTGCTAACAATGCACATAGTGCTTCGGAATCCTGGCGTGTTCCACCACAACCTCCTTCATGCGTAAGGAATTTTATGCCGTCAATGTTTTTAAAAATTTTCGTATTCTCATGCTGCTTTTTATTGGTGAATGAAACCGCTTGCAACAGATCAGTTTTACCTTCTTTGTATAATTGCACCAATTCGTGGACATAACTTTTATAAGCCTCCTGTTTTGCAAAACCTAACTCTGCTTCAAAAGCTTCACGAATTACATTTACATTTCTATTTTCACAGAATACCATTGGGATGACTAGCCAATAATTTGCAGTACCTACCTGTCCGTCTTTTCGGTGAAAGCCCATGAAATTTTTATCCTTCCATTGAGAGACGTCTGGAGCATCCCAGGTGAATGGCTCAGTCCTATGCGAAAATGATGACGATTTATGTTTCACATTATGTGTACCAATTGGTCCGCCAAGTGCTATTGGTTTTAAAGCTTTGCCTACAAGCACACCGTACATAATTAACTCATCATCGGGATTCATGCTCTTCTCGACAAATTTATGTTTAGCCGGAATATCAGCGGTGAGCGTAAATGAAGATCCGTTATCCTGGATTTTTTCTCCAGCCTTCAGATCAGTGAGTGCAACGTAGACGTTGTCTTTTGGATGAATTTTTAAGATTTTATTTGCCATACAGATAAAACTATTATATTGCGCAATCGATTGCACAATATAGGGTATTTTTCTAAATTAACGTCACTAAGATACAATATGCTATCATGAACTATAAAACATTACTAAGCCTTTATTCGATTGATGGCATATATTATTCCGGCAACAGCACTGATTCTCTCAAAGCATTTATAAAGACTATTCATTTCGCGTTGCCGATCCATACTGGCCTTCCTATATTTCCCTTTTATAAATTCAATCTCAATCCATTATGACAGGGAAAAATATTTCAGGGAACAAAGTTGTGACCTTTGGAGAGGTAATGCTTCGATTATCAACACCGGGTTTTACACGATTCCGCCAAGCAGAAAATTTTCTGGTAACTTATGCAGGAGCAGAAGCCAATGTAGCGGTTTCCCTGCAAAATTTTGGAATACCATCCGCTCATATTACACGATTTCCTGCTAATGATTTAGGATATTCAGCTACCCAGGCACTTGCAAAATATGGTATCGATACTGCCGGTATAGTTTATGGAGATGAAAGGATGGGATTGTATTTTCTAGAGAACGGTGCTATGCAACGTGCTTCGAGAATTCTTTATGATCGATTCGATTCTGCCTTTGCTCATATTCAACCCGGGCAAATTAACTGGGAGGAAATTCTGCAGGATGTAAAGTGGTTTCACTATACTGGTATTACGCCCGCAATTTCACAAGGTGCAGCCGATGCATGTCTTGAAGCACTTCATGTCGCGAAGAAAAAAGGAATTACCATTTCTGGTGATATTAATTATAGAAGAAATCTGTGGCAGTATGGCAAATCGGCCCGAGATATTATGCCTTCGCTGATTAAGCTCACTGACATTGTTATTGCAGGGGTTACTGACATGGAAAATTGTTGTGGCATCGGCGGTAGCAATTACGAAGAGGCGTGTAATGCCATGATGAAAGAATATCCCGGGATAAAAAAAATATCGTCAACAGAACGTGACTCCATCAGCTCATCCCATAATAAGATATCTGCAGTGCTATGGAATGGAGTTAAACTTTTGAAATCAAAAACATATGACCTTACACATATCGTGGATCGCATAGGCGCAGGAGATGCATTTATGGCGGGCTTAGTGTATGGTTTGATAAGCGGTAAAGACGATCAGTACGCACTAGAGTTTGCAACTGCAGCATGTGCCTGGAAACATTCAATTGAAGGTGACGTTAATGTCGCGACTGCGTCTGAAATAGAAAATCTTGTAATAGGAGAGAATATTGGAAGACTTTTAAGATAAATTTTATGGCATTTAGCAAAGAACATATTGTTAAAGAAATGAAGCGCACAGGAGTTGTGCCTTTGTTTACACACGATAATCCAGAAGAAGCTTTTCAGGTTTTGAAGGCTTCTTATGATGCAGGCATCCGTGTTTTTGAGTTTACAAATAGAAAGGTAAACTCATTCGAGGTATTTAAACATCTACTCAGTAAACGGATGGAATTTCCTGAGTTAGTACTTGGCATTGGAACAATTCTCGATGCTGAGACAACCAAGAAATTTATAGATGCTGGTGCTGATTTTATTATCTCACCGATATTAAAACTTGAAATGGCACCAGTGTGTCATCAGTATGATAAGCTTTGGATGCCAGGTTGCGCTACGCTTACAGAAATTGTAACGGCAAAAGAAAATGGTGCAGAAGTGATTAAGGTTTTTCCAGGATCAGTGCTTGGCCCTCAATTTATTTCTGCTATCATGCCAGTAGTGCCTGGGTTGCAACTTATGATTACAGGAGGTGTTGAGCCAACGAAGGAAAATTTTACTGCATGGTTTAATGCAGGTGCAATGTGCGTGGGCATGGGTTCACAACTGTTTTCAAAGGATATTCTTGAACAACGTGACTGGGCAAAACTAAAATGGAAATTAGGCAACGTGTTGTCTATCGTTGAAAACATTAAAAACAAGTAACACTATCATCCAACTCCATGGAAATCAAAACGGAAACATTAGCTTCTCCAATAGGTAAATATCGCTGGACTATTTGTTCGCTTTTATTTATTGCCACTTCAATTAATTATATCGATCGTCAGATTTTGTCCTTGATAAAACCGATTCTGGATGAAGAGTTGAAGTGGTCAAATGAGCAGTTTGGTTTGGTGAACTCCATGTTTCAAGGAGCGTATGGTATAGGACTTTTATTTTTCGGTTGGTTTGTAGATCGCTTTGGCGCTAAGGTGGGATATATTGTAAGTATAGTTGCCTGGAGTCTTGCCGCCATGGGCCATTCGTTCGTGTCTTCAATAAATGGATTTTTGGTGGCGCGTGCTTCTCTCGGATTAGGAGAAGGAGGAAATTTTCCTTCCGCTATTAAAGCAACAGCGCAGTGGTTTCCTAAAAGAGAGAGAGCTTTTGCAACAAGCATTTTTAATTCCGGCACAAATGTCGGTGCCATCATTGCTCCAGCCCTTGTCCCCTGGATAGCCTTCACGTATGGATGGCAGATGGCATTCATTGTTGCTGGTATTGCTGGCTTGCTTTGGCTCTTTTTATGGATTCCGTTGTATGAAAGACCAGAAGAAAGCAAATTTCTTGGAACAAGTGAAAGACAATATATAGAGAGTGACAGAGACGAAATTGTAAATGCAAATAAGGTTTCTTGGTTGGGTTTACTCAAATACAAACAGACATGGTCATTCATTGTGGCTAAATTTATGACAGATCCTGTATGGTGGTTTTTTCTCATATGGCTTCCTGACTATTTTAAACAGACCAGGGGACTAGATATCAAAGAAAGCTGGGTACACCTTGTAACAATCTATACGATCATCACTGTCTTGAGCATTTTTGGCGGTTGGATCACAGGCTACCTTACAAAGCAAGGATGGACTGTAACCCGAGCCCGAAAAACCGGAATGTTTGTTTTTGCACTTTTGGTTGTTCCTATTTTTTTTGTGACCGACTCAAGCGACTGGATTGCCGTTCTACTGATCGGGCTTGCCGGTTCTGCGCATCAGGCATGGTCAGCAAATCTTTACACTACAGTTTCTGATATGTTCCCTAAATATGCAGTTGCTTCCGTCATAGGTTTAGGCGGAATGGCCGGTGCTTTGGGTGGCATGTTATTCCCGGTATTTACTGGAAGGTTACTTGACATTTTTAAGGCTGAAGGAAATGTGACAGGAGGATACGCAGTATTATTTACAATCTGTGCAGGTGCCTATCTAATTACATTTCTACTTCATCATTTGCTAGCACCAAAACTTGAACAAATCCATTTTAAAAAATAATTATTGTTTTCACCTAAATTCACGGCATTAAAAAATCTCATTGTGTAAATAATACAAGTACATAATTGCTTGTTTCGCACAGAAATTCGTTAGCCCGCAACTTTATACTGAATTTGTGTCTCAAGAAAACATTATTTCTTGCGTTAAAAAACAAAACCGGAACTTCAAAAGTTGATTATCTGTATCTTAGGCAGATCGTAAACCAGTTTTCGGTTGGTTAGGTAATTTCTTATTTTTAGAAGAGTTGCCATACCTATCCCGAGGTCATATGCAGTTGAAACAGTATTTAATTGTCGTTTTTCTTTATTCGCTCATCAGTGTTGTCAATGCACAAACACGACAATATCAGTTTGTTCAACTGGATGTAAATAAGGGCCTTTCTCACAACATGGTAAATGACTTTCTGAAGGATAGCAGGGGGTTTATGTGGTTTGGTACTTCATACGGCCTCAACAGATATGATGGATATTCTTTAAAAGTTTTTCGAAATATTCCGGGTGATACAACCTCACTTTTAGCGAATGATATCACTAAAATGTTTGAAGGCCCTGACGGAAAGATCTGGATATATACACATTCCGGTAACTCGGTATACAATCCTGAAACAGAATCATTCTATTGGAATACCAATGCTTTGTTAAGAACGATGTCAATAGCAGAGGGGCTGATCACCTTTCTGAAAAAAGATTCAAAAGGTAACTTCTGGTTTATCCACTATAATCAAGGGCTATTTAAATACATACCATCGGAGAAGAAGACGATCAGACTTCAGACTGATATTAATGACTCAACAGCGATAGCAACCGCTGAGATGTCAACAATAGCAGAAGATAAAAGTGGAAATATCTGGATCATTCATAAGAATGGAGTTTTTGAAAAGCTGAACAATCGAACCAATAAGATTGATTATCGAAATGAAGTTCTCAAGCAACGATTCAAGGCTGAGATGATGGACTATGAAATTATGGCCGATGTCGACGGAGACCTATGGATTCATAGTAATAGCAATCGCGGTTGTTTTTATTTCAATCAGGAAGCAAAAACAATTCAAAGCTTTAACAGCAATACGAAGACGCGCTTGAATTCTGCCATCGTGAGAAAGATAGTTCAGGATGAGGACGGATTAATCTGGGTAGCGACAGATCATGGAGGCATCAATCAAATAGATAAAAAAAATGATTTTAAAATAAGTTATATCCTGCATGATGAAGACGATGAGAAAAGCCTCAGCCAAAACAGCATCAACACACTTTACAAAGATGATCAAGGCATCATTTGGGCTGGTACCTATAAAAAGGGTATTTCATATTATCACGAAAACATTTTTCGCTTTCAATTATACCGGCATCATAATACAAAGCCAGAAAGCATTCCCTTTAATGATATTAACGCTTTTGCGGAAGATGAAAATGGTAATTTGTGGATTGGCACCAATGGTGGTGGATTAATTTATTTTGATCGAAAAGCAAACACTTTTAAACAGTATCTCCATAATCCTAAAGACCCGAATTCACTAAGCAACAACGTGATCGTGAGTTTGTATAGGGATCATGCCAATGTGCTCTGGGTCGGTACTTATTATGGAGGGCTAAACAGCTTTGATGGAAAGCGATTCACCCGCTATAAAAACAATCCCTCAGATCCAAAAACCATTGGAGATGACAGCGTTTGGGAGATTATGGAAGACTCAAACAAAAACCTATGGATTGGTATGCTTCGCGGTGGGGCGGATGTATATGACAGGAAAAAGAAAGAATTTTCTCACTACAAGAGTGGAGATTTTAATTCAGTCCGTACAGGTTATGTTCCGGCTCTAATGGAAGACAAGGCTGGAAATATGTGGATTGGAACCGGGTATGGACTAGATATCCTTGAAAAACAGTCTGGAAGGTTTATTCACTATCTCAATGATGTTAATAATCCTTTAACCTTAAGCAACAATAATGTCTTAAACCTTCTGGAAGATAGTCGTGGGTTAATATGGGTCGGTACACATGCCGGGCTGAATCTTTTCGACAAAACAAATAAAACATTTAGGGTATTCAATGAAAAACATGGCTTGCCTCATGGTTCTATTTTAACAATAGTAGAGGATAACCAGCATAACCTTTGGATGGGAACTCCGAACGGAATTTCGAAAATGACCATCTCAAAAAATGAAGATGGGACGTTCAAATTTTCATTCAAGAACTACGATGAGTCTGATGGTTTACAAGGAAAAGCTTTTAATGAGAATGCGGTATTAAAGACAGCAGCTGGGGAGTTGGTTTTCGGTGGTTCTAACGGCTTCAATATATTTCGTCCTGAAGCGATTGGCATAAACAAAATAAAACCGAATGTAATCCTTACTGACTTTCAAATCTTTAATAAAAGTGTCGGAATAGGAAATTCAAAAGATGATGTATTAGCATTGCCCAAAGCAATTACCACACTTGATCAAATTACCCTGAGACCAGAAGATAACGTGTTCTCTATTGAGTTTGCAGCCATAAACTATTTTCGTCCGGAGAAAAGTCATTACCAATACATGCTCGAAGGATTTAACGAATGGCTGGCTACGGATGCTGCTCAACGCAGGGTAACATTTACCAATATTGATCCGGGTGATTATGTTTTTAAAGTGAAAGCGTCAAACAATGATGGTATTTGGAATGAAACACCAACAACAGTTCGGATTACTATTTTACCACCGTTCTGGAAATCTAAAATTGCTTTCGTCCTTTATACCTTACTTATTCTAGGTACGCTGTTACTTGCGCGGTGGCTCATCCTCTCTAAGGAAAGAATTAATTATCGCATTCAGCAGGAGCGTCAGAAAGCACAACGCATGCATGAGCTTGATATGATGAAGATCAAGTTCTTCACCAATGTAAGCCATGAGTTTCGAACTCCTCTTACGCTTATTCTTACTCCCATGGAAAGAATATTAAAGCAAACACCAGAGGGAGATCAAAAAAATCAGTTTAAGCTTATTTATAGAAATGCGAAGCGGTTGCTAAATCTGGTTAATCAGCTGCTAGATTTCAGAAAGATGGAGGTACAGGAAGTTAAGTTCAATCCTTCTGAAGGTGACATTGTTAAATTCATTCATGAACTTGTTAATTCTTTCTCTGACCTTTCTGAAAAGAAAAACATTTCTTTTTCATTCACTTCTTCAATCCAGGAGCTCGAAACATTATTCGATCAGGACAAAGTAGAAAAGATACTTTTTAATCTTCTTTCAAATGCTTTCAAATTCACACCTGAGAATGGATCTGTACAGGTATTTCTGGATGTGAAGAATGAGGGGAAGCGTAATTTTTTAGAGATCAAGGTGAAAGATACCGGTATAGGAATCGCGAAAGACAAGCAAGATAAAATATTCGAACGTTTCTTCCAGGCCGAAGTTCCGGCAACAATGGTGAATCAGGGAAGCGGCATTGGTCTTTCCATTACAAAGGAATTTGTGAAAATTCATGGAGGAACAATAACGGTTGAGAGTGTACCTGAAAAAGGAACATGTTTTACGGTGATACTTCCGATTACCGAAATTTTACATATGGAGAAAGCACCTTTGGAAGCAGATATTGCTGCTGTGCTGGCTAGTGATGAAGAAGAGTTTGCTGAAATAAATTCCGTAAATAAAAAACCCGTCCTACTTCTTGTTGAGGATAATGAAGATTTTAGATTTTATTTGAAAGACAATCTAAAACACCAATATGCTATCATCGAGGCGAGCAATGGTAAACAAGCACTGGAGAAAGCCCTTCATTTAATTCCTGATCTCATTGTAAGCGATGTCATGATGCCAGAGATGAATGGCATTGATTTCTGTAGAAGCGTTAAATCTGATCCGCATACTTCTCATATTCCTGTGATTTTATTAACTGCACGATCATCTGAAGAACAAAAGTTAGAGGGACTTGAAACAGGTGCAAATGACTACATCACGAAGCCTTTTAGTTTTGAGATATTACAATCGCGTATTAAGAATCTAATTGCTCAGAGAGAAGTGTTCCAGAAAGCTTTTCAAAAGCATCTCGATGTAAAGGGTAGTGATATTCAAATTACGTCGCTGGATGAAAAACTAATTCAGAATGCAATTAAAGTAGTTGAAACACATATGGCCGACCCTGACTTTTCAGTTGAGGAGCTGAGTCGTGAATTAGGGATGAGTCGCGTTCATCTTTACAAAAAACTATTGTCGCTTACCGGTAAATCTCCCATCGAGTTCATCAGGACTATAAGGTTACAGCGTGCAGCCCAGCTGTTGGAGAAGAGTCAACTCACGGTTGCTGAAGTTGCATATCAGGTAGGCTTTAATAATCCAAAGTATTTCACCAAGTACTTTAAAGATCAGTTTAACATTCTTCCTTCAGCTTACGCTTCCGGAAAAAGACTCTCCGTATCGTAAAATATTTGATTGAATAACATTTAGTAACCTTATCGGAACGATTTCAATACCCTTGCTAGGATTTGCCCGCATTACTTTTGGGCATCAATCCTGATTATGGCGATAAAGAGATTAAAAAGAACGAGACGAATCATGTTTGCTTTAGAAATTCTTCTTTACTTCATCATTACCGCATCAATTATATTTCTCATGAACTTCGTTCTTGCTTAGCGTTTGCCCTAGATGCGCAAAGATTCCATCCTGTACAAGGTTTAGTCTTCTTAAGGGTTTGTTTTTCGAACCTACTTTTATTTCAGCCTTACTTTTTCAACAAACGTCAGAATGAGCGTCAGTTTCTGCGAGAAACATGCCAATTCACTTGTTTTGTTAAACCGATGTTAAGCCACTGTTAACAAATTATCCACTCATTTGAAACAATTTAACCCCCTCTATTAACTTCTAAGCCCGCACTCAAAAACAAATTCATACCCTCGGGGCATAATTAACCCTCTACCTTTAACGCAACCGTTTTCGGAATTCCAATGGATAATACGATTGCACAAAGTAAATACCACGAGTTCCAAAAGGAGCTTAAGAAAAAAGATATGCTAGCAGGCAAAAACTTCCGCGTTGTTTGGGTTAATACGGATAAACCTCAAGGGTTGAGTTTACAAGGCTCAACCCAAAAGGTGATACACCCAATGCAAGGCTGCTAAACAAACTAGGAGTATATACATGAGAATTAAGATTTCAACTTCTCAACAGGAAGTACATAACAATAAACAATTACTAACCCAAACAAAAACAATGATTATGAACAAAATCTACAGAAGCTTATGTTTTGCTTCGGTGTTTTTATTTCTGATCGGACTCACTACTGCCTATGGGCAATCGCGAGCTGTTTCAGGAAAAATTACCGATGCATCGGGCGGATCCTTACCAGGTGTTAACGTTGTTATTAAAGGCACAACAACAGGCACGTCAACCGATGCGGATGGAAGATATACAATAGAGGTATCAGATGGAAGTGTGCTTAACTTTTCATTTATTGGTTATGAGCCACAGGAATTTAGTGTAGCCAACCAAACCGTTATTAATGTTGTACTTGCAGAAGATATCAAAACTCTTCAGGAAGTTGTAGTAATTGGTTACGGCGAGGTTAAGAAAAGCGATTTAACTGGTTCTGTAGCTTCTGTAAAAGGTGAAACTTTGAACCAGAGTATCACAACAGGAATCGACCAGGCCTTGATCGGTCGTGTTTCAGGTATAACGGCCACTCAAATGTCCGGACAACCGGGCGGCAGCGTCTCTATAAAAATCCGAGGAACATCTTCTATTAATGGCGACACAGAACCGTTATATGTTGTCGATGGCGTTCCTGTTACAGGCAATAATGCGAACGTTTATCAAATGGGGTTAGGGGCTGTTGGTGGTGGAGCGAAAACAACTTACAGTCCGTTGTCGACTATTAATCCTAATGATATCGAATCAGTAGAAATATTGAAAGACGCGTCAGCAACAGCTATTTATGGAAACAGAGGGACAAATGGTGTGGTCATCATTACAACAAAACGAGGTAAGAAAGGGGAGTCAAAAGTAACCTATGACGGGTACTACGGCTTCCAAGAAAATCCAGTGAAAATGGAGATGATGAACTTGCAAGAATATGCAACGTTTAGGAATGATTGGGCTGCCGAGACTGCAGGTGAAATACCAGATCCATTGTTTGCTGATCCATCATTGCTCGGTGAAGGCACTGATTGGCAGGATGAAACTTTTAGAGTCGCTCCAATTACGAATCATCAGTTAACCTTGTCGGGCGGAAGCGAAAAAACCAGGTACGTAATAACAGGTGGTTATTTTAAACAAGATGGTATTATTGTTGGTTCAAATTTCGATCGCTACTCATTAAGGGTAAATCTTGATTCGGACATAAAAAAATGGTTGACTGTTGGCAATAGCCTTGCAATCAGCAAGACAGATGAAAGACTTGGTGCTTTCGATAGGTATGGTATTATCAGTACAACATTAAAAGCAAGACCGGATGTTCCCGCAAGAAATTTTGATGGAAGTTATGCTGGGGTAGATGGAGAAGGTGCTTTTGTTAATCCTATAGCCCAAGCGTTAGATAGAGAGAACTTTTTAAAGAGAGCGCAAATAATCGGTAATTTGTACGCTGATATAAAAATTCTGCCTGGCTTAACCCTTCGGTCCGAATACGGTGGAAATGCAGAATTGAACAACACTTCCACATGGAATCCAACATATGATTACGGTGGTGGTGCCGTGAATGAACATAACTCTATTTCTAGGCAAAGTGGACAAAGCTATTTTTGGCAATTGAAAAATTATTTGACCTTCAATCAGCAGTTTGCAAATGCTCACAACGTAAGTCTGATGTTAGGCCAGGAGGCTTCAGAGTGGGGCTGGAATGCTGTAGGTGCAACAGGACGTGATCTACCCACCAATGATGTTCATTCAATTGACTTAGGCGATCCGAAGCAATTTACAGCATCTGATGCTTCTAGCAGTGGTGCACTTGAATCTTACTATGGTAGATTAAACTATAACTTCAATGAAAAGTATTACGCAACCTTTACTTACCGTGCAGACGGAAGCGCAAACTTCGGACCCGGTAATAAATGGGGTTACTTCCCTTCGGCTGCGTTAAAATGGAAAGTGTCAAGTGAATCATTCATGCAGACTGTCAGTCGAGTATTAAATGATTTAAATGTGAGAGCGAGTTGGGGACAAACAGGTAACGCAGGAAATCAGGGTGGTTTTAGATACGGAGAAACACTATCTACACTACCTACCAACCTTGGTTTAGGTTTCAGATACTCCAACTATGCAAATCCATTATTTACATGGGAAACTTCTGAGCAAATAGACATAGGGTTAGATGCAGCCTTCTTAGATAGTCGTGTATCAATTTCTTTTGACTATTACAGAAAAGTTATCTCTGATTTGATTATACAGATGCAACTTCCCGGCTACATGGGCACTATTGGTAATGAGTCGGTGTCAAGAGCTGCTCCTTGGGGAAATTTTGGTGAGATGGAGAATAAAGGATTTGAATTTGAAATTAAAAGTAGAAACATAACGGGAGCGTTCCAATGGGACACAGATTTGAATATCACAAGAAACAGGAATACGCTTCTCGATTTAGGGATTGAGGATGCTTTCTTAAGTGGGAATATTGGTGCATCCGGAAACGTTTTGGTATCAAGAACACAAAATGGTCAACCTTTAAATAATTTCTATGGATACAAGGTTGTAGGTCTTTTCAAGGACAAGGAAGATATTCTAAATAGTCCTGTTCAGTGGGATCCTGTTAATGATGTAGATGCAGATGGAAACCCCGTATTCACAAGAGATGGGACCGTATTTCCAGGTGATCTTAAATTCGCTGATATAGATAAGAACGATACAATTGATATAAGGGATAGGGTAGATTTAGGTTCTCCTCAGCCTAAATTCTCTTTCGGCTTCAATAACACTTTCCGGTATAAGGGATTTGAACTTGGTGTTTTCCTTGTTGGTGTTTATGGAAATAAAATTTTCAATGCAATGAAAAATCCAAACGGATCAGGCCTTTCGGCCATGAGAAGTGCATGGGATAATCAATTAAAGGAAGTTACACAACGGGCAAAACTTCAACCTATTGGTGATGCAACGGGTGAATGGTGGAATGATATTAATAATGTAACTGTGAGTAATCCGGATACAGATGTGCCAAGAGCGACATTCTCGGATCCAAATGAAAACACAAGAGTTTCAGACCGATATATCGAAGACGGTTCTTATTTAAGAATAAGAAATATTACACTTGCCTATAACTTTCCTGCAGGAATAACAAGCAAAATAAAAGCAAGTGGTTTGAGAGTTTATGCTCAGGTACAAAACCTCTATACGTTTACTAAGTACTCAGGCTTCGATCCAGAAGTTGGAGCTGATACTTGGGATAGAAACTTGTTTGGTGTAGACAACGGACGATATCCCTCACCAAGGATTTATACATTCGGTCTGAATGTTGGCTTTTAATTCTTAAATGTTAAATAATATGAAACAATATAGATATTTTATTTGGCTGCTTGCCCTGCTGAGCATAGCGCCATCAGCATGTAATGATGAGTTTTTAAATCGACCACCTGAAGACGCATATATTGCCGAGGAATGGTTCCAAACCGAGAGCCAGATAAACGCAGCAGCAAACGCCTTATATGGTGGTGTCTGGTTTGATTATCAAAGGTCATTTATAAACATTGGGGATGTAATGGCAGGTAACGAGCATAAAGGAGGAGATAATCCGTTTTATACTTTTAATGTCAATCCTACAACATCAGGTATCAGCGAAGCCTATAACTCTTTGTGGATGGCGGTTGGATATTCCAATAGCGTTATTGAAGGTGTGAGTAGGTACGCACCAACAACTGTAGATAATGCAACAGTAAATCGAGCAATAGGCGAAGCGTTAGTATGGAAGTCTATGGCTTATTTCTACTTGGTAAGAGCATTTGGTCCTGTGCCAATTATTGAAAGTAACTCAGAAAGTATAACCAATGGAACAGCAAATGCCTTATATAGGAATACAGTACCGGATGTGTATGAATACATTGTTCGAATGTTAACAACTGCCACGGAGCTCCTTCCGGAGCAAAATTCAGCAGGAAGAATTAATAAATACAGTGCTTATGGTCTTTTGGCAAAAGTTTATTTAACACGTTCTGGCGTTGGTCAAAGTGGTAGCCGTAATCAGGAAGATCTTGACAAGGCAAGAGATCATGCAAAATTAGTGATTGACTCCGGACTACCCTTAGAGCCTGTGTACTGGAACTTGTTTAGAATTTCTACTGGAAATCGCAACCCGGAGAATCTGATTTCATGGCATTGGCAAGCTGCTGATGCGTGGGGGTCTCAAAACGCAATGCAGGCAGACTTAGCTGTTCAGAACCTTACGGGTTTTGGAGACGGTTGGGGTACATGGTCAGGTCCTTCAATTAATCTGCAACAGTTATTCGGAGAGGATGCAACTAAGGTTGGTGCAGAAAACAGAGTTACTAACGACGCAAGGAGAAAAGGTACAATGATGATGGATGGCGATTTCTATGCTGATCTGCAAAGAGACAAGCCTAGTGATCCAAATAATGGAAATAGTCCTAAAGGTCTTAAAGTAATTTGGGATGGGGGTTCTCAATTCCAATCGCCAACTGGTGCGTGGGCAAGAAAACATATTGTTGGAAACGCAAAAGATAATGAGGCAGAAGGTGGTGGAATGATAGCCTCGATGAAGACAGATTTAAGTACACATCTATTGAGATTAGCAGATGTTTATTTAGTATATGCAGAAGCTATTTTGGGTAATAACACTTCGTCTAGTGACCCAGAGGCGCTTCGGGCATTGAATGCAGTACGACAAAGATCATTTGTACCAAGAGACGAATATGTCGCTTTAAAATCATTTATGTTTACTGACATCATGAATGAAAGAAGAAGAGAACTTGCTTATGAGGGAGATAACTGGTTTGATTTTGTAAGACTTCATTACTATAAGCCTGAAGAAGCTATCTCAGTGCTTTCTAATCAAGAGAGAGGAACTTATGGTGGAAATGCAACAAGTCTACCGATCACATTAAATTCCATGCGCTACGCTCCTACTAACGGTGATTTTCTGCTTCCAATTCCTGAGGGAGATCTACTCAAGAATCCAAATTTAGGTCAGGAACCTGTTCCATTTGACTTTAGCACGATGAAGTCTCTTGGTAGAAACTAAGGAGTAAGATTAAATCCAATTGAAAAAATTATGAAAAAGATACTATATACGCTAATATGGATGATGATTGCAGTTGTGTCAGCTTCTTTCATCTCCGCTTGTAGTGATGATGATAATGGCGGTACTCCGGTGATTACAAATGTCAGGTTAACTGATCCTGCAACGCAGGACATGTCCCTTACTCAAGCTCCCCTTGGTGTAACACTTGCAATTCAGGGTCAGAATTTAGGTCAGGTTACCAAACTATTGTTAAATGACCATAATGTGCCATTAAGGGCGACATATGTTACTAATACAAATATATTAGTAGTCATACCTGACGATGTTCCAACCGTTGCAACAAATCCGAATGTTGGCAATACAATGACAGTAATAACAAGAGATGGGCAACGTGCTTCTTATAATTTTGAAACCCTTCCTCCACCAGCCGTCATTGAAGCTGTCAGCAACGAGATGGCTAAAGAAGGAGAAACGGTGACACTCTATGGTAAGTACTTTTACTTCGTACAACAAGTAGTTTTTCCTGGGGACGTTATGGGTACGAATGTAACTACTGCACCTGATGGTACATGGCTAAAAGTGACAGTACCGCCAGGAGTAGATCAAGGTGGTGGACATATTTCTGTTGTTTCTAATAGTGGTGTTTCCTCACAAAGCCGAAGAAGCCTGTTCAATGATTCCACAGGTGTTTTCATGAACTTTGATCATCTGAATCCCTTTGGATGGGGAATAAACGGTAACAACATCACCAAAACCACCCCTGGAGGAATTATTAAATCTATTGACGGCAGATTTGGGATGATTAATGCGCTGTTAAACAAAGAAAATGGCTGGTCAAACGATAAAGTCATAGACATTACTTATTGGGGCAAGGAAATGTTTCCTGGAGCACCGGTGTATGACACAACAACTGCAATGGCAGATTTAGATCTTAGAATGGAGATCGCTGTAGAAAAGCCAACTACAAGCTTAGAGGGAATTAATCTACTAGCATGGATCAACTTAGATGCTGAGTACTCTTATGCTATTCCTTTAGGTAATGATGTGAAAACGCTTGATGGAACATGGTACACTGTTTCTATTCCTTTAGCAAATCTCGCCACTAGCAGTGGAAAAAAGATCGCATCGTATCGCGATATGCTAGAGCAAGGAACTCAAGAAATACGTCTGGTAATTAATAATTCAACTTCAACTGATATCGAAGGAACGATAGCAATTGATAACGTTAGGATTGTGAATCATACACGTTAATCCATGTTTAAATTTCAGGAAAGCGAGATTCATCAAGAATCTCGCTTTTTTATTGCCCTTGGCGATTGGTTTTTAAACAATTAAAGTAGCATAAGAGTGAATTAAGTTTTAATTAAAGCCCAGTTGAACGCCCTGTGTGTAAATCTTATCATTACTCCACGTCTTACTAAAAATACCATTTCATGAGTAAGAATTATTTCAATATATATTCTGGTATAATTATCTCTTTTTTGAGTTTACTGTTAATGAGCTGCGGTAATGAATCTATAGAAACCCTTTTCACTAAGTTATCATCTGAAAAGACCGGAATTACATTCATTAACGTCAACATCGAAACAGAACAAAATAATATTCTTACCTACGAATATTTTTATAACGGTGGTGGAGTTGCAATAGGGGACATTAACAATGACGGTCTCGCTGATATTTATTTTACTTCTAATAGTGGACCTAATAACCTATATCTAAATAAAGGGAATTTAGAATTTGAAGATGTTACTGAAAGATCAGGAGCATCCTGCGAACGCGGTTGGAAAACTGGTGTGTGCATGGCAGACGTTAATGGTGATGGATGGCTTGATATTTATGTTTCTCGATCTGGTCATAGCGATAATGAACTAAGAAGAAATATTCTTCTTATAAACAATGGAGACCTCACGTTCACAAATAAAGCAAGAGAATATGGGCTTGATGATGATTCTTATTCAACGCAGGCTGCTTTCTTTGACTATGATCATGATGGAGATCTAGATGCACTTCTTTTAAACCATTCACTACTTTCAATATCAAACTCGTTTGACATTAGTACAAGAAATTCGAAAAAACGGTATCCACACGTTGGTAACAAGTTGTTGCAGAATAATAATGGAAAGTTTATCGATGTCAGTAATTCTCTAGGTATTTATGGGCCTTCTTCAAATTATGGATTAGGTGTTAGCCTTTCTGATGTAAACAATGATTCCTGGCTTGATATATATACTGGGAGTGATTATACAGGAAGAGATAAACTACTTCTTAATCAACGGGGGGGATTTTTCAATGATGAAACCGAAAACCGTCTTAGTCACATATCAAAGTTCACAATGGGGAGTGACATTGCCGATATTAATAATGACGGCCTAATGGACATTTATACTTTAGATATGTTGCCAGAAGGTAACCAAAGGCAAAAACAGCTTTTGGGATCAGATAGGTTCGATATGTTTTCTGCAATGGTTAAAAACGGATTGCACCATCAGTATATGAGAAACATGCTTCACTTAAATCATACCAGCGGCTCATTTAGTGAGATCGGACAATTGGCGGGAATTTCAAATACCGATTGGAGTTGGGGCGCCCTCATAGCGGATTATGACAATGATTGTATTCAAGATTTATTTGTTTCAAATGGTTTTAAGCGTGATCTAACAGATGGCGACTTTGCGCGATTTAAAGCATTCGAAGAAATAATGCTGGCAAGAAACCAAGGGAGACAAATCAAGACCCTTGATGTCATTAATAAATTCAAAGAAAACAAATTGACAAATTACGTTTTCAAGGGTAAGGGTGATTTAACATTTACAAATGCAACAACACATTGGGGTCTTGAAGAACCAACGTTGACCAATGGAGTTGCTTACGCAGATCTAGACAATGACGGGGACCTGGATCTTATCATGAATAATTTAAATGACAAAGCTGGGATTTATAAAAACAACTCTGAAATTCTTAATAAGAATCATTTTCTAAGTATTCAGTTGCAAGGCATCGATAGAAACTCGTCTGCGATAGGATCAAAGATTTCCGTTTATAGCGGAACAAGTATGCTCGTTCGTGAGCTTTTGCCCGTTCGAGGGTTTCAATCGTCAGTAGATCATACCTTACATTTTGGTCTCGGTACTCTTGTAAAAATAGATTCGATAAAAATTCAATGGCCAAAGGGAGAAGTGCAGGTAGTAAGAAATATTTTAGTTGACCAAAAGCTTACAATCAAACAAGATGACAGTTCTTGTTCGAAAGAGCAAATGGTTGCTCCTTCAACTTTATTCTCAAAAATTAATCCCATAAATTTTGTTCATGATGAGAACGCTTTTATTGACTTTAACACGCAACCATTACTGCCACAAATGTACTCTACACAAGGTCCCGCATTGGCAATAGCTGATGTAAATAACGATGGCTTGCAAGACGTTTTTGTTGGAGGAGCGAAAGATCAAACATCAGCTTTATTTATACAACTGAAGGATGGAAAATATCAAATTAAAAAGCAATCTGTTTTTGAGTTAAACAAAGGATCGGAGATAAACGATGCTGGTTTTTTTGATATGGATCAGGATGGTGATCAGGATTTGTATGCTTTAAGTGGAGGATATGAGTTTTTTGAAAATGATCAACTGCTACAGGACAAACTTTATGAGAATGATGGAAAAGGAAATTTTATATTAAAACAATTGCCAGACTTTGCTGTAAGTGGTTCTTGTGTAAGGCCAGCAGATGTTGATCGTAATGGAGATCTTGATTTATTTGTTGGAGGCAGAATAGTGCCAGGAAAATATCCGCTGTCGCCCACCAGTTATATTTTAAAAAATGATGGCAAAGGTATTTTTTCCTTAGCGGAAGATATTTCAAAAGTATTTATGGACCTCGGAATGGTCACTGATGCGAGATGGGTAGATGTTAATAAGGATGAAAGTCCGGACTTAGTAGTGGTAGGTGAATGGATGCCAATCAAAATTTTTATTAACCAAAAGGGAAAATTATTGGATCACTCGTCAGTTTACATAAAAGAAAAGTCTGAGGGGTTGTGGAACTGCATCATTGAAAATGATTTTGACAAGGATGGTGATACGGATTTTGTAATTGGAAATTACGGGCTTAATAGTCAGATGAAAGCTTCCAATAGCGCACCAGTAACTTTGGTGTTTGATGATTTCGATAACAATGGCTCAGTTGATCCGCTCCTTAATTATTTTGTTTTTGACAAAGTTTACCCTTATGCTTCACGTGACGAATTAACGGAACAGCTGCCTTCATTTAAAAAGAAGTTTACTACTTATAGGGCATACGCAAATGCAACCATCGATGAAGTTCTTACGCCCGAGCAGTTAAAATCATCTCAGCGTCTTGAAGCATTCAATCTGCAAACATGCTACATGCAAAACAACGATTCAGCTTTTGAATTAATGCCATTGCCATTGCCTTTTCAATTTGCACCGATCTTCTCAATGTTAGCCGTCGATGTAAATCAGGATGGTGATACGGATGTAATTACCGGTGGAAATTTGTCGGCTACCCGAGCACGTACCGGGAAGCTCACTGGGAATTATGGTTTTGTAGGATACGGTGATGGGAGAGGTAATTTTAAATTTGCTGATCCTTCGAAAACCGGATTAAATATAAAAGGTGATGTGCGTCATATGATTTGGGACGCAGGCAAATTACTTGTGGCTGTTAATAATGACTCGCTAAAAGTTTATCAACATCAGCACTCGAACTTAAAAAGGAATAAGTAAAAGGTTATGAAAAAATTCTACTGCATCGTCATTTTCTGTTTCGCTTGTTACAATGTTCTTAGTCAGGATCCGGGTTTCTTTTTAAATGATCTTACCCCCAAGCAAGCAACGACGCCAGTATATACTGAAGTATCCAAACCATCTGGCGAGGGTGCGGTATCAGTGCAAGTAGATTTCTCTAATGAAATAACACCCATCTCAAAATATCTATTTGGGAATAATGCCAATATTTATATGACGCAAATGGTGGATCAGCCGGTACTCCTCGACCATATCAGGAAGCTGTCGCCAAACGTTATCCGATTTCCAGGAGGAAACCTAAGTAGTGTTTATTTCTGGGATGCTGAAAAAGGCGCGCCACCACTTGATGCCCCAGCACAACTTGTAGATGCAGAAGGTTTTTCGAAAGCTTCTGATTATTGGTATGGTAAAAACAAGGAAAGTTGGACCATGTCATTAGATAATTATTATGAAATGCTGCGCAAAACCAACTCCACGGGCATCATCACTGTCAACTATGGCTTTGCGAGATATAGCACTGCATCTGATCCTGTAGCATCTGCAGCACATCTGGCAGCAGAGTGGGTACGATATGATAATGGCCGTACAAAATTTTGGGAAATAGGAAATGAGAGTAATGGAACTTGGCAGGCAGGCCATCGCATTAAAACTACTGACAACAAAGACGGACAACCTGAGATTATAACAGGGGAATTATACGGAAAACATTTTAACGTGTTTGCTGACTCCATGCGGAAAGCTGCTATTGAAGTTGGCGCAACTATATATGTAGGCGCGCAATTGCTAGCTGAAGCTCCTGCAAGCTGGTGGAATGCAACGGATCGCCAATGGAACACGGGAGTATTCTCTCAGTCTAAAAACCTTCCTGATTTTTATATTATCCATAGTTACTATACACCTTTTGCGCAAAACAGTAAGGCAGAAGAAATTTTGGGTAGTGCAACCAAAGTAACAAAGGAGATGATGGATTATGTTACCAAAAGCCAGCAGGATGCTGGGTTAATTGTTAAACCGGTTGCTTTGACGGAGTGGAATATCTTTGCAGAGGGTTCTAAACAACAGGCTTCTTATATCAATGGTATGCAGGCTGCTTTGGTACTAGGGGAGTTAATTAAAAATAAATATGGGTTCGCTGCAAGATGGGACCTCGCTAACGGTTGGGGTAATGGAAACGACCACGGAATGTTTAATCAGGGAGATGAGCCTGGTGCAGTACCTAAATGGAATCCCCGAGCGGCTTACTATTACATGTATTACTTTCAAAAATTCACAGGTGATCGTCTCTTTGCATCTACAGTTACTGGTAGCGAAAATATTGAATCTTATGCCACAAGATTTAATTCCGGAGAGGCTGGAATTGTGCTCGTTAACAAAGGAACTTCTGCTGAGACAGTAGACATGGATTTCACAGAATTTGGCTTCGGCGATCGGTATTACACTTACACATTAACTGGTGGCAATGATAATGGAGAGTTTTCTCTAAAAGTTTTTGTGAATGGTGCTGCTCCGACTCACGCAACAGGAGGGCCGTTAAATTTTGAAACAATACATGCTAATGGTTTCAACATTTTGGAAGGAGTAAGGGTTGCGTTGCCTCCCAGATCAGTTCAGTATATCATGGTTGAAAATGGCAATAATGTAATTACCTCTACGGAGGATGAAAGTGAAACCGGTGTATTAGTCTATCCTAATAAAGTAAAAGGTAAAATTACAATAGTGTTTAATTCTCCTGATTTCACTTCTCTAAGTTTAGTAAACGCCCAAGGCAAAACGCTGTTTACTGAAACGATTAAAGTACAGGATAAGACCAAGCAAATTGATGCTCCACTAGTTTCCGGGATTTACTTTTTAAGGTTCTCTAAGGCGGGTAAAGCAATCATTAAAAAAATAGTAGTAGAATAATTCAGTTAAATCACAATGAAGCACATTGTAGATAGATATTTACGGTCCAATAAATTAAACGGAAACAATGAGAAGATTACTATTTGGTATTAAGCTGATAATATTCATTATCATTTTCTCTCTTTCATGTAAAGCTCAGAATAGTGCTACCAACCTGATCAGGATAAATCAAATTGGATTCTATCCCAATGAGAATAAGATAGCAGTGATTGCTACAAATGAGTACAAAGATTTTTTTATACAGGAAGAGGAAACGAAGGCTGAAGTTTTTGCTGGCAAATTAAGTGAACCCAAAAAATCATTGTTTTCCGAAAAGCAGACATTGATTGCTGATTTCTCAGCACTAACGAAAGAGGGAAAATATGTATTGGTAGTGCCAGGACTTGGCTATTCTTATTCGTTTCAAATAAAGAAGAATGTGCACGAAGAAATTGCAAAGGCATCACTCAAATCTTATTACTTCCAACGATTCTCAACTTCACTTCCGGAACAGTTTGCTGGTAAATGGAGTCGTCCTTTTAGCCATGCTGATGATCTCGTTCTGATTCATCCCTCAGCAGCGAGTGAAAAACGTCCTGAAGGTTTTACCATATCCAGTAGACGCGGTTGGATCGATGCTGGTGATTATAATAAGTACATTGTGAACAGTGGCATCAGTACAGCAACCTTACTTTCAGCGTACGAAGATTTTCCTTCTTATTATAAAACGCTTACAGTAAACATCCCTGAAAGTAGCAATACAATCCCTGATATTCTGGACGAAGCATTGTGGAATTTAAGATGGATGCTGACCATGCAGGACCCAAATGATGGAGGTGTTTATCATAAATGTACCAATGCAAAATTTGATGGAATGGTAATGCCGCATCATGCCAATACGCAACGTTACGTCGTTCAGAAAGGGACTGGTGCGGCATTAAATTTCGCTGCAGTCATGGCACAAGCTTCAAGAATATTCGGACAATTCGAACGGGAAGTTCCAGGATTAGCAGACTCCTGTCTAAGGGCATCTGAATATGCCTGGCAATGGGCTGTGAAGAATCCAGCGGTGGAGTACAATCAACAAAAGATTAATCAAGAATCTGACCCTGATATTACAACAGGAGCGTATGGTGATCGCGCCTTTACTGATGAATTCAGTTGGGCGGCGTCAGAACTTTTAGTAACAACGAACAAGGAAGCATATCTTAAAGCAATTAATTTTTTACCGGGTCATAGTATGCCGATACCATCCTGGAATGAGACGAGATTGTTGGGGTATTACACGCTGGTCAGGTTTGAAAAGAAATTGCCAGAACCATTCTCACCTAAAGTGCAGCAACTTAAAGATGAAATAATTAACCTTGCTGATAATCTTATTCAAGGTGTCGATGCGCGCAGTTATATGACGGTGATGGGAGGTAACGTAAATGATTTTGTATGGGGTAGTAACTCCGTTGCGGGGAATCAAAGCATTGCGTTGATCAACGCATACAAGATCTCAAACGATAAGAAATATTTGAAATACGCACTTTTTAATCTGGATTATCTCTTGGGTAGAAACGCGACTGGATACTGTTTTGTGACCGGATATGGTAGCAAGAAAGTGATGCACCCTCACCATAGGCCCTCAGAAGCTGATGGTATTGAAGAACCGGTTCCAGGCCTATTGGCAGGAGGACCTAATCCTGGCATGCAGGATAAGTGTCAGTATCCTTCTGCTATTGCAGATGAAGCTTTTGTTGATGATGTATGCTCTTATGCTTCTAATGAAGTTGCAATTAACTGGAATGCACCGCTCGTATATTTATCAGGTGCAATGGAGGCACTGCAGAAATAATTATCACATCTGAATTAAAAACATGCATCAGATAAAATTCTTGTGATTAAGAGTTTTTCGAACCCGGTTTGTAGATTAGACGGTATACAACTGATTGCTATTTCTTAACGAAAGGTTGTAGTTAAGTTGTACTTATTGGTTTAGGAGCTACTTGCGAGCACTTTAAAACAAATACGTTTAGAAAAATTATCTTCTTTAAATTATTCTCATCGCCTTTTCGTAGCTTACAGTAACCTCTTGTAGTCCCCGCTATGAAAAAATTCTTATCCAACAACTGGATAGTACTAATTATTGGTATATCCTTTTTTGCAAGCACTTTTCTTGCAATTCGTAATAATTATATCATCGAGCGAAATCACGCACTTCAACAACAAGCTGAACTTATTAAGCAACGGACACAAGATATTCTGAGCCAAACGATGCATGGAATTGATCTTGGCGTTCGCGGTTATGGGCTAACGCATGATGAGAAGCTTCTTAATCCTTATAACGAAGCAATCGTCATAACTCCTATAATATTCAAACAATTGGATTCTCTTTTAACGGCCCAAAATTATTCGGATCGTGAAAAAGTGATAGATGTAAAAAATGAAGTGGAGAAGTACATCAGCTTTAGCAAAGAGATGATCGAAAAAGCGAATAGCAATGACATGGAAGCTTTTACTGAGATGTTGAGGCAAGATCGCGGCTATGAGGTGTGGGCTAAATACACCGAATTTGCTACACCGCTTTTTATTCAAGAGAACAAGCTTACTAATCAGTCTTTGCAAGATTATAAGGATGCTATCAGAAGTAATATCATCCTGCAGATATTGATTATAATCCTGGTGTTACCAATGTTGTATTTATTTGTCATGAAGGTGAAGCGGGAGCGAGCAGCAAGGCAAGCGGTTCTACAGGAAGTTAAAAACACAGACCAAACCTACGTCTTCAATCCAGGTGAACGTGAATCAATGCAGAAGGAAGATATCAATAAAAGATCAATTGAAAATGTGAAACAAGCTTGCGAGGTTATCGAATCTATAGCGTCCGGTAATTACCAGGTTGAATGGAGAGGCTTAAATGATGCTAATGTTAATTTAAATACACGCACCCTTGCCGGGAATTTGCTGAACTTACGTAACAGGTTAATGCAGGTAAAGCAGGAAGATGATAAAAGGAATTGGGTGAATGAAGGATTAGCAAAGTTCTCTGAGATTGTGAGAAACAATCAAAATAATGCGGAGGAACTTGCAGTCAAATGCATTTCTTTCTTAGCGAAATATTTAAATGCGCAACAAGGAAGTTTATTTATTGCAGAGGGAGAAGGGCAGGACAAACACCTGAACCTTGCAGCCTGCTTTGCTTTTGATAGAAAGAAGTGGATTGAAAAACGTGTTGAAATAGGAAATGGATTAATAGGTCAGGCATACCTTGAAGGCGAACCAATTTTATTACGAGAGATACCCGATGGCTACACGTTCATTCGTTCTGGGCTTGGTGATGCTACACCAAGATGTCTTGTAATTGTACCGATGAAGTATGACCGTGAAACCATAGCATTGACTGAGCTTGCAAGTTTTCAAGAGCTAGAACATTACAAAGTAGATTTTTTGCAGAAGGCTGGCGAGTACCTTGCTTCTGCTATTGTAAATACACGCATCACACTTAAAATGAAACATCTGCTGCAGGAAGGTTCAATGCGTGAACAACAAATGCGAGAGCGTGAAGAGGAGTTGCGCCAAAACATGGAAGAACTTCAAGCTACACAGGAAGAACTTGTGAGAAGACAAAGCGAAGTATTTAATCCAATGAAAAAATCAGCTTAAGAATTAGATGATTGCAGTCCCTTTACAACATCTTTAAGTTTTTCTTTTGTAACAGGTTTCTGTAAGTATGCTTTTACTTCCGGAAATAATTTTGCTCTGTTTACATCTTTAGGATGTGCTGAGGAACTGATAATGAAAATTTTAATTTCCTTAACCAGTTGATTTTTAATTTTAGAACATTCTTCGAGAAAACCCCAACCGTCTAACTCGGGCATATAGATATCCAGCAGAATGACGTCTGGCAAATGTGCCACAGATTTTTTATGGTGGAGAAGATAATCAATCGCCCATTGTGCTTTGTTGTAAATTGTAATGATATCGGCTAAATCACCCAGCTCAGCGAGACGTTTGATATAAAAAGATGCCATAGGATCGTCATCGATTATCCAAAGATTTGAGATTTTCTTTATTGGCGTAACCGCATCCTCCTCATTATTCATGACGGTAAAGTTGAGAAAGACTTATCTATTAATGCAAAGGTTGTAAGAAAAGGAGGAAATTAGACAAATTTTAAGGAAGTGTCTCGACCGTAAAAATCGTTGTTTAACCTTTATTTATGTTTATTATACTTCAAAAACGTAAAATGGACATTTAAAACCTGCTTTGACAAGAATGGGTTTTGCTACATTGAAAACCTTCACGCCATTCGATGTTTTGCCTTCCAATGTACCAATGTGGGCATGACCGTGAAATGCTGCAATTACTTGCCTGCGGTGAAGTGGTTCCGCCAGCCGGGAAGATCCCAGGAAAGGATATATTGCTTCAGGCTCACCTGCAACAGTATCCTTTATAGGAGAATAGTGCATGATTGCGATCTTTTTTGGTGCTCCGTATTCTGCGTCCAGTCGCGCTAATGCCCTGTCTAATCGCAACGCTTCATCTACTGCTTCCTGAACAAAAGCTTTCATGGCTCCTTCCCCGAACATGGACAACATGTGATTGTCGAAGCCTCCGCCAAATCCCTTAACTCCAGCAAATCCTATTCCGTTTACAACTACGGCCTCACCATCCAAAATATGGATGTTTTCTTTTTGAACGATTTGACGAATTAATTTATGCCTTCCTTTCTCGAAATCGTGGTTTCCGAGTACTGACACAACGGGCACTGTACATGCTCTTAACTCATCAGATAATATTTGTGCTTCGACTTCGTCACCTGTGTCGGTTAAGTCGCCAGAGATCACGAGAACATCTGCTTGCCTGGAAACTTCTTTAAAATATTCTACCCACTTGCCTTTATCACTTTCTTTTACATGGATGTCTCCAACTGCAGCAATCCTGACTTTTTTTGATTCCTCCATGACTACACAGACTTAATGGTGACAGATTTATAATCCCATTCTTTTATATCGATGCTGTATTGAGTATTATCAATGATTGGCCCTCTGCACACGCGTTCAATAGCGGATGGCAGATCATATTGCTCGTTAGCTCTTTTCATGAGTTCATCAAAAAGCCACTTCGGTACAATTTCTCTGTAGTCCGCAGGGTAAACAAACTGAAAAATTAAAATTTTGGCAAGAAATAAATGCCAGTGATGGTCAAGCCTCATCAACAACCGCTCCCAATCAAGTTTCTTACCATACTTTAAAAACATATGATTAATGTCAGCGCCATCAAAGCGTTCGCGATTTTGAACATACGTTTTACACCAGATGAGTTCTTCCGCTGGAATCATTTTTACTGGGATACCATCAAAGTCACCTATTGTCGAATACTTATACCAACTGTCGTCTACAGTGCAGATATGATTAACGGAATCAAAAATAACATCCATAAAATATTCGCCTTTGAAAACCTTGGCGAGCCATCTTACATCAGTAAGCTCAGTTTCGTAACCTTTCGCTGCAAAGTGTTTCAGGATTTTCGGGTACTCAGAGGATTTGCAAAAAACATCGAGATCTTTTGTTTCTCTAAATACACCTGTATAATGAAATGTAGCAAACGCACCACCGAGCATGAAATCTGCACCGCTTTCCTGCAGTAGTTCAATAGCTTCCCGATAGTAGGCATTAGCCTCTTTTTTTTTCTCTTCCGTTGCAATCATAGTTGGGTTGTTTAAAAGAATATGCCAAAGCGGGAATTGCCGCGTACCTGAAGAACCCAAAAGTTCTATTGGAGGCCTTGAACTCCAGAAGTCTCTGTGAGTACATTATCTTTCATTTCTCCAGGTTGGATGTTGAATTTATGGTGGAGTGTTTGGATTATCTCTTGTGCCTCATTTTTTCCAAAAGTGTCAACTTTATGGTTGATAAAATCTATAGCATGTTGCATCTCGCTTGTAGTCCAATGTTTTGGATTGCCATTTTCATCAACAGATTTTATCAGCTCTTTTACCAAGGCACCGGCACCCACCTTAGCAGTAAGTTTCATAAATGCATTAATCAATTGCTGTTCAATCATATTTTTTTTTGAATAAGTATAAAAAGTATACCGCGACGTGGTCTTCGCTTGTAATTATTTATGCCAAACAGTCGGTTAACCTCGCGTGATTAAAAGTACTTTAGGGCTTATTTCTGACAGTCTAAGGTTATCGTTATTCAGTTTATCATATATGATGTATTATTATATGGTGTAACGATTAGCAGGAATTGTAAACAACTTGGCATTTGTGAAAGAGGAAGTACTAAAAGATACATTAGAGCGTATTGGTTCAAAACTTACCGATTTACGGAAGCAAAAGGGATATAGTAGTCATGAAGATTTTGCGTATGACTACGATTTACCACGTGTACAATATTGGCGCATTGAAAAAGGCAAGGCTAATCTCACCATTCGAAGTCTGTCACGACTTCTTGCAATTCATAAACTAACTGTCGAGGAGTTTTTCAGCCAGCTCTATAAGGAAACGAAAAAGTGAATTTCTTCGATTCTGCTGTTGAAATCTACTTTTCGTATCTCCATAACAAAATTCTAACAGGTTAAAAGGATCAGCTCAATTGCCACGGGGTTATTACGTTTATCTCGGCGGCTCGAAGTTATCTTTTGGACTAATGGTTAGTCACTTAATTATTACGCCAAGGTTTCCCTGCAACGCGCTTTTATTGACGGATAATAAGAGGTTTGATCATGATTAGTATTCTTTAAGTATGCTTATGAAAGAATTTAACCAGTCGTAATCCTAACCAAAATATTGTCTTTCATAATTAATTCGAAGAAAAACTTTATACTGTGGAGAAGATTTCACACCAAATAAAACTTTATTCTTATAAATGCTGTTGAAGGCTTAGATGAAGAATTCCGGTATTCGTTAGGGGTATTTAAAGGCGTTTAGCTATTCCAGGTTATATCCCTTCTGAAGTGTTTAATGTATGTAAGGAGCGTTGTAGAAAGGTCACATTACAAATACTAAGATGGAATTACCAAAAAGCATGGGATTGGTGAAGCTTCCGCGAAGCGTTGATATTTCCATATTTTTAATCAAGGCGGAATTAAAGACTAGAAAGTTTTTTAAAAGTATGGAGCAAATAGGCTTTGATACTACGTTATATCTCACTGATTTCAGTTCTCTTATTTTAAATCTTGTTGGCTTTGAAAGCCGGTCTGACGATGTATATGATTGGTATAACAAGCTGCTTGAAGACTACATTCAGCGTTTCGAACTGAAGGATGAAGCAGAATTACTGGACAAACTGGCGTTAGAATTTTTTGTAGACCTGGAAAGTTATCGGAAAGTAAATTATTCGAAATAATGCCGATGTGGTGAAAAAAAAGGAGGACTGCTTAAGCAGTTCTCCTTTTTTTCAAGAATATCATAATACAACTACTTCCTGGAGATTAAACGAGGTAGTAGCTTGATTTTGATCATTATCCGATACGATAAATATGATGTCATTGTAATCCGCATCAGCGCTTCCGCCATCTAATGTTTTATCTTCAAAACCCACTACAATATTGTTGCACTGCTTTTCTTTAAAGAGAACGTGCTGCCGGTTTTGATTTGTATTCCATTGAAAAGTTGTATAGAAAGTTGGCTTGCTATAATTCACTCTGTCGTTGTTGAAACCACCAGCGATTAAATAGAAACCAATTACGGTACCTGCAGGGAATCGGCCAAGCGATCGGCTGTCACCTGGTGTAAGAATAGCATTAGAGACATTTGGAAATACAATCTTTTTATCAATATCGCCAGATGAACCAGGAGTGTTTGCACTAGCGTAACTATACCATCCAAGCGTACTGGGAATTGCAGCGCCCTCAGTAACATAGCTCACAAATACTTCTGTTTCTTGTGTCAGCACAATCTGTTGCTGTACAGTATTCGAAAACAACTGAGGATATTTTTCCTTGTTATCATTCGACTCTCTAAACATAGACATAACGGTTGGTGTAAGCGTTTCGCAGAGTGGAATCTGGAAGATATCATCTGGCACTTCATCAACTTCTACTATAATCTTCTCTTTGTCTTTACACGAAAAAAGTAAAGCGAGAAATAACATGGAAATTAGAACACTTGATTTCATACGCAATGGCTAAATAGTTTTTAATATGGTTAGCAGCAATAAAATCTAATGCCAGCGTTTTTTTTATAGTTGCGTTAATTGTCCGATGCGTATGTCAGTATTTAACTGAGCATAAATTGCAACGATCCCGACTACTCATGGTTGGAGTGAATGATTCCAAGATGGGTTTGTGGAGCCTTTGCTCCCCAAAACTACTTCACTTTGTATATTCATATCTGATTCAGCTTTTATCTGTGATCACGCTAACCCGATTGATACGGCTGGCATAATTTTTTTTAATGTTATGGTTATTCACCTAATCATACTTCATTATGCAGTTCATTGCCGGAACACCTGTGGGTATATTTTCTGACGCACAAGATATCATTGAAATTAAGCTCTGGGAGACCTACCTTTTACACGATCGTACCAATTTGATCCTTGTTTTAAATCAACATTCAGTTGATCGGGGACCTGTAGAGATTGCTCAACACGAGCTCGGCAGAATTGTTTATCGTTTCTACGCCAGCGATTGGGAAAACAAAATCAAAGATGTATTGTATAAGAACAGGATTCCAGTTGTGGTTAAGCCAACGCACCAACACAATGTCAGAAAAGAAACTGTGCATCGTTTATCTGCCGTTTGATTTAGTCAAGGCATGATTTTTCATTTAGCTATATAAAAAATCAGGCATCAAATGAATCATCAGATGTTATCAAAAGTACAGGAGCAGATTAAAAAATATCAGGCTGAGAACCGTGGGGAATCTCCATTGTATATAATACTCTCCTCCGATGAGGCGGACGACCTTTCGGAGCAAGTGAGGAATGAGAAAGGTTATGATGAAAATGTTATTGTCACCGAGTTTGAAGGCACCAAGATCGTAAAATATGCTGCTATGAATCCTGGGGACATGCGTTTAACCAACGAACTTCCAGAAACCAGTTCCTGATCTACTTGTGCGCAATAGCGTCAGGGTTGCCGTCAGGATCACTAACAGCAAATCCTTTAGAATTAATTTTTCCATCATTGATGAGCAGCAAACCCGCAACGTGGGGTGCTGCCATTGAGGTTCCGCTTAGAATCGCATACTTACCTTCCATGTAAGTTGAAAGGATTCTTACGCCAGGAGCTGCAAAATCTACAACATCATTTCCGAAGTTTGAAAAATCCGCAAACCGATTTAGACTGTCAATGGCGGAAACAGTATAAATATTTTTTCCGGCAGTTCGTGCTGGCGAGTACGTATTAGCACTGCCCGACTCGTTCCCTGCAGCAAGTGCGAAGTAAATCCCTCTGCCTGCGATTGCTCTAATCTCCGACTCTAAAGTTTCAGAAGCTTCCGTAAATCCAACACTGATGTTTACGACATCACCAGCTTTAGCTTTTGAATCAATATAGGTTAATGCGTTAAGAAGGCTTGACAATTTCCCATCGCCATTTTCATCCAGTACTTTTAATCCAACCAACGAAGCACCAGAAGCGATGCCTAAAGTTCCTACACGGTTATTTAGGGCACCAATAATGCCTCCAATGTGTGTGCCGTGGCCGTTGTCATCTTCATAAGAAGTCTCACCCTGAAGGAAGGTTTTGCTGAGGGTCTTGTTTACGTTCAAATCCGGATGATCGCTGTCGATCCCTGTATCAATGATCCAGGCCGTTTTACCTGTGCCATCTGAATAGCCCACCTTATCTACGTTCCATGTAACAGATCGAGGTTCGATTACTGTAAAGCAAGCACAAATTGATATTATTCTATCGGGTTCAACCCTAGCAATATTTTTATCCGTCTTTAAATTGGCCACTTCTTTTTCTGACAGACGCATTACAAAGTGTGATTCTTTTCCTTCGAAAGTGTTGAGAATAGAAGAACTTGGAATTGCATGATCTTCGAGCAGAATCGCTTGTGCCGATTTTACTCTTCCTCCTGCATCTGCGGACGGAGAGAAGGAAACAATATACTCATCTTCTATAATTTCACCACGTCTGGCACTGTTCGTTGTCAGGCAATCGTCTTTGATGTTAGCTTTTATTTCTTCCTCATTCTGGCAAGCGACCATGAAAAGCCCAGTAAAAAGAGCGGTAATGAGAAAAGATAATTTTGTCATGAAGGTTTTTGCTTATTTATCTGTAAAGCATAACTGAAACAAATCTGGAACTTTAAAAGGTTCATCAATTTTAGCTGGAATAATGTAGGAAGTGGTTGGTGGCACTGATATGAATATTGCCACTGCTCCAACAATCAATATGCCATCTATTGATCAAAGATTATTCAAAAGTGGGTTTTTACAAGCAGCTGTGATTGATAGCGAAATTATACTCATTCGTTAAAATCATTGTAAAGTGTATGGTAAACGCACAATTAATATTCCTTCAGGTTGGTTGTATAACTATTAAAGAATCTACATATTTGCAGCTCCTTCGCTAGGGCTTAGATAACGACTCCTTCAATAAATCGATACGAAGTTTAAGCTTTAGCGAAGCCAAGCCAAAGTGGCGGAATTGGTAGACGCGCACGACTCAAAATCGTGTATCTTCGGATGTGTGGGTTCGATTCCCACCTTTGGTACTGACGCGGACAAATCAAAAAAATTTTTGGTTTGTCCGTTTTTATTTCCCTCATAACCTATTGAAGTAGAACTAATTAACTCAACTATGATATTTGTTCTCCCGGTTCGATAATTCATTATTTTCTTATCATATACTAATCCTTCTGGAAATACCAATTCTTGAAGCTTCAACTTCGCTTCATAAGAACCAGAAAGCCATAAATCAGAGAGATTTAAGCACATTTCAAGTGCGTACCTAATAAACTTCTCTGGGTTCGATAATTTTAAATGACAATTGTCTAATTGTTTCTCTAAAACCCCTTTTTGTTCTTTCAGTTTTATCGCTATTTTGTCAAATATTTGTTTGTCGATCTCACCATAAGCAAATCTCTCCTCAACTTTTTCAAGCTTGTCGTTAAGCTCAGTCAAGCGTTGCTTTAGAAGTTTTGAATCCTCTTTATCTGATTTTGTAAGGATGTTGAATGTAATTCGAAGTTGCTCTTTTAAAGGGTCAAGGAAGCGTTGATCTATTTGATAGTTTTTTAAGAGTGCAACAAAGGCTTCGTTCATAGCCTTAGCACTTCTATTACACTTGCATCCGATTTTATTGCACTTGTAGTAGTAAAGTTTTTTTTTCTTCACGATGTAAGCCGTTAAAGGCGTGTCACAATCACTACATCGCACGAAATTTTTTAACGGAATGTTTAAATTCTTGTCCAGGCTCTTGTATCCGTAATTCTTATTTTTCAACATCTCATTTGCCCGTAGAAAAACTGTTTCCGAAACTATGGGTGGATGTTTACCTTTTGTAAGTTGCCCTTCTAACAGGCTATGTGCGATGTATCCGCAGTAAAATGGATTTCTTAAAATTTGACTTAAACGTTTTTTATTAATATTCAACCCCGCTGACGACACCGTTGATGCTATCTCTGTATTGGACAAAGCATGTTGAGCTTTTAATAAAAAGCATTTTTTAATCAACTGCCCTTTCTCGTTAATGTTAAGTCTTTGATCTTTCCCGCCTCCAGTTCTGTCGTAAGAATATCCTGCCGGTGGACATCCTATCCATTCTCCACGCAACAACTTTTCTTTCATTCCGGCCATACACTTTTCCTTTCGGAGATCGTTATCGTATTTGCTGAAAATAAATTGAATATTTTGTTGAAGAATTCCTGAATGAGTTGATACGTCAATAGGTTGTGTTACCGATATAATAGAGATTCCTTGTTTCTTTAATTCTGATGAAATAAAAATTGCGTTGTCGCCTGTCCGACTAAATCTGTCCAGACTATAAACTACTATAAAGGATACATCTTCCTTTTGATTCTTTACAAATTTAATCATGCGATTAAATTCATTCCTTTCATCAGATTTAGCACTTTCATAAGTACCTCCAAAAAAACCTAATATGTTAAAATTATTTTTTAGTGAGTATTCAAGGCAGTACTTCTTTTGTGTTTCAAGACTTTGATTCGTTATTGCTTGTTCCTTCGTTGATACTCTGGTGTAGATAACAGCATTATTACTTGCTGACTTGGATGAATGCTGTGAACTTCCTTTAGCGAATTTTTTTATCTCGTTTGTCATTAAGATTAATTTCGGAATTTTTATAAAGAGAAAAAAGAAGTGTAGATAATCTTTCTATACTATCGGAAGCGGCCAACAGCTCTCGTTCACTCAAATGCTGAAGCGACTTAATGGTTTTTAAGTCTGACACACGTTTGGACTTATCCTGCTTGCTGCTGTTCCCCTTCACCCTAGAAAGTTTTCTTAAACTTAAATAGGTTTCTTATCAGCAATTCCCAACTTGCTACCAACTTGGGATAAACGAATTTTAAAGAATATGGAAATTGATATTTTCGTTCTTACATGTCTCTTGACCCTTTAGAATTTTCTTCACATCAAATACTCTGTCCTACCTTCGTAACCTTTATCCCAAATAATCTTTCAATATGTATTAGCGGGGTATGAGAGCACATTTTACGATATGTCGATCTGGACACGCGCTCCTCAACTCAGTGAAAAAAGGTGGACGGGGACAACCTTGTTAGGTTTGAGCTACGCAGCGGAAAGCTTAACATCAGAAGCACCGATGCACGGGTGAACTATGAAGCCTTCAAACGAAAAGTACAATTGCCGGTTCTGCTTGTAGTGCGGAGCGACAAGTTTGAAATTCGAATCTTTCAATCCCTGCAAATAAAGTAACTGCAATTGGGAGTGTAAGTGGCAGTGGGAAAACAACGCTTAATGCAACGTATAACAGAACTTCTAATAGCTTACTTGCTAAACACGACCTTGTCAATCCTTTTTTGTTCAATGCCGATAAAAGCAAATTATGTTGGTAAAGCAATAAAAGTGCAGCACATCAAAGTTAAATAACGAAGCGAGGAAGTTAAATGAAGCTTCCATAATTTAATCATTCCCAACTTTGTATACACGTGTGAAATCCTTGAGACGTTGATGTGGAACTTTGAGCCATATTAAATTAAAACGATATGGCTCTATCATTTTCACAAGCAAAGCAAATCCCCATCAAGACTTATTTATCAGGCCTCGGTTTTGAACCTGCAAAGATCAGGGGCAACGATTACTGGTATCATTCGCCCTTCAGACACGAAAGGACTCCGTCATTAAAAGTCAACACGAAACTGAATGTTTGGTATGACCACGGCTCCGGTGAAGGCGGGACGTTAATTGACCTTGGCGCAAGGCTGCATCAATGTTCGTTACATCAGTTCACAGAGAAACTGGCTGGCGTTGATTTCTCGGTTCAGCAATTTCCTTTTCACCAGAAGGACTTGAAAACTCCTGAAAGGAAGTTGGAAGTCTTTGATGTCCGAGACCTGTCGGATCGCAATCTCATTCACTACATCGAAAGTAGAAACATCAAGCCGCATATTGCTCTGGAGCATTGCAAGGAAGTTGAATTTAGGATTGACTCAAAGGGTTATTTAGCCATAGGCTTCGAGAACCGATCTGGTGGTTTTGAGTTGCGCAACCGTTGGTTCAAAGGATCGTCCTCTCCTAAAGACATTTCACTGATACAGGGTGGATCATCGAATATGTGTGTCATGGAAGGGTTTATGGATTTTTTGTCCGCTTTAACCCTAAACGAAAGAAAAGATATTGACCTTCCGCTTAAGTCTGATTTTTTAATTTTGAACTCCCTAACCTTTCTCAACAAATGCCTCCCGCTGCTTCAAAGCAAAGAAGATGTGATGTTGTTTCTGGACAATGATCTTGCCGGATGCCAGGCAAAGGAAGCGATGACCTTAAAAGGTATTCAGTTCAAGGATGCCAGTCCCTTATATTTACCTTACAAGGATGTCAACGACTTTTTAAAAATGAGAAAAGGTGAGGGCGTGACCTTAACTAAGTCGAAAGGCTTTCGGCTGTAACCTTTTTTTCACATGCTCACCTAACACCACTTACTGAAAATTTTAATAAACATTCAATGACCTTTCCAAGCAAGTATGAATCATGTAGTAATCTATCTTGAAAGTAAACAAGCAATCTTTCACGGAGCGCTTGTCCTTATGATGTTGTACGTTCCACACGCGGGATACCTTTTCATGCAACTCGAGCACCTCGACATGACCTTTGCGGGATCACAGGTTGACAAACCAAAACACTCGAAAGTCACAAAATTGATTTTTGTGGGCTTTTTTGTTTTTAAGGCCCACCGAAAAAGATGTCTCGCTAACCGTGATAAAGGATTCAATATCCAGTAGTTCAGCAAATGAGCATCTTGATTCTAATGAGGCATCAAAGGAATTTTATTTAACCAAAAAAACCATTTTGAAGAACAAAACAATTAGTGTCCATTTCCGATTGAAGAAGCGTAGCGGCTATGTGGCGGAGAAAAAATGCCAATCTATTTACGATTAACCATCGATGGTGATCGAACAGAATTCTCCAAAAGAGGTCGCGCCATAGTGACGAAGAGAGAAGAGACGCGACAACTCAACAGCTTTCTTGAAACGATGCGGGAGCAGATCTACGAGGCGCAGCGCGAATTATTGAATAAAGGAAAAGAAGTCACGATCAAGGGATCTATCGAATTTAAGAATCGGAATATAAGTGCTGTCCTGGCGAAGATTGGTCAGCCCTACGTCCAAGGATACTTGCCAGCATACAACTATCAGGCTCAAGTCATTAGAGCAGCAAGTTCACAAGCTATCCGAAACACTGAACGAGCAGTTGATTGACTCATCAACGCGACTTTCAAAATTCCGCAAGTCCTCTCTTTGGCAACGCTACTGGATAGCCGTAATGGTGGGGGCGATCTCGGCCCTTCTAACCAATGTCCTGTTGATATAAAGAAGAAACAGAAGAGAAAGAGAAGGGGTTTGAGGTTGTAAGGGGTCTATCATCTACTATACCTTTCCGATACTGAAGCGGTGTGAGCCCTGTAACTTCCTTGAACAATTCCCGGAAAGTTTGACTGTCAGCATAGCCGACATCGGTCATTATCTCCTCGACAGGTTTTCTTCCTGCTTCGAGCGCTTTTTTACTTGCTTCAATTCGCACTTTCTGCAAGTATTCAAGGACCGTGCGCCGTTTCTTTTTAATCAACGCCTCACGTTGAGAAGTTTTTTAATTCCTCTAAATCCTACCGCACATAAGATCAGGTGAACATCTAGAAAAATTGATTTAAAGGTCGTTCGCTTTTTGTCAGGATATAATAGTAATGCACAGGCTTTCTTATCATCGGTTAGCCATACGTCTCCAAAAAGATTACACGTTTTAAAAGAATAGTCCATTAAAGCACGTATTCGTTTTAATTTTTTCTTATCCTGTTTAATAATATAATTGACACTTTGATTAGTTATGAATGATTTAGTTAATATATCTACTATCAACGCTTTGTGATGATATTCTGCCTTTTTCATAGTTAATACTTATAAGTTTTTTCATAGTTGTAGGTGGGGCTATATTTTACATACTTATAATCGAATGATTATATGTTATATGTAAGAAAACAGTAAGTCAATTAATTGAGGTGCAAAGTATAATGTAACAGTCACCGTTTACGATATCGCAACCGCATTACCGCTAACGTTAAGGATTTTGCGCTCGGCGGGGCTTTTGAAAAACGTCCTGCTGGAGCTGAAGCCGATTATAGATACAAAAGTTTTAAATGTACCATAGCTCGTCATCTTTTTGTCACCACGATATGCTACCAGTAGTAGCACTAAGAGGAGGATCTATTCGTCGCCCGATTGATGCAAAACCTCGCCGTTAGCGGCAGCTTTTGTAGACAATTTGCCATTCAATTATTTCGCATTCGCTAGTAGCCCACCGTCAACTAAAATTTCTGCTCCATGAATGTAGGATGCGTCATCAGAGGCAATAAAAAGAACGGTTTTTGCAACTTCGGAAGGTTCGCCAAACCGTTTGAACGGAAGTGTTGGAATAGTATTTTGAACCGCCCCCTCAATCTGCTCAGGTGTGAGTCCTGTATTATTGAAAATATTTGTTTTAATATAACCTGCGCTTACACCATTCACTCGTATTTTCTTTGTTGTACATTCAACAGCAAATGTTTTTATAAAAGATTGAACTGCCGATTTTGCAGCTGTGTAAACAGACATATTAGGATAGACTATTTCTGTAACAACTGATGTGTTAAGAATGATTGAACCTCCTTCATTTATTATTGGCAGCAACTGCTGCACAGTAAAGAATGTTCCTTTTGCTATCATATCAAACATTTCGTCAAACAGCTCTTCGCTTACTACTTCGATTGGTGCAAACTTTCCATAACCTGCATTTACAAATAAAATATCTAATTTATTGGTGTGAGCCTTTACCAATTCTTGCAAATCAAAAATATCGGATAACTTTCCTGCATTTGATACGAGTCCAATAGCATTTGAACCTAACGTATTCACTGCTTTATCCACGGTTTCTTGGCTACGCCCTGTAATGATTACAGTTGCTCCCTCATTTATGAATTCTTGAGCTGTAGCAAAGCCGATTCCACTTGTTCCGCCAGTAATTAAGGCGACTTTGTTTTTAAATTTTTGCATTTTTATCTATTTAAAGTTAAATGCAAAGATTTACATAGCTAAGTGCTTATAAAACCCGAAACTTGCTCACTTAAAATTCCAAATGTGATTGTATTCCCTCCCAACCAATAATAGCTGTTTTTCTTGTATTGCCCCACATATAATCGCCGAATATCCCCGAAGATTGAATTACTCGATGACAAGGGATTAAGAAAGCAACGGGATTGCAACCAATAGCTGTGCTTACTGCTCTAGAAGCGTTTGGTTGCTTAATTTCATTAGCAATGGCTCCATAGGTTGTAAGTTGTCCTGATGGAATTTTTAAAAGTGTTTCCCAGACTTTTAGTTGAAAATCTGTTCCTTTCAAGTGCAATTTTATTTGATTAATTTTTGAACAATCATATGAAAAAATATAGAGTGCATTTTGCTGAATTAAATCAACCATTTGTTTAAAATGAGCATTTGGAAAATGGTTCTGCATTGTTGAAAATGCATCAGGCTCATTATCGGCAAATGCCATATAACAAATTCCTTTTTCTGTAGATGCCACTATAATGTTTCCAAACAAGCTTTCCGCAAAACTGTAATTTATAGCCAAGCCTTTTCCTCCATTTTTGTATTCGGCAGGTGTCATACCTTCTATGTTGATAAACAAGTCGTGTAAACGGCCTGTGCCTGAAAGTCCAGATTCAAAAGCAGTTTCAAAAAGTGTTGCTTGATTTTGCTTTAATAGTTTCTTTGCATATTGGACAGTAGTGAATTGTAGAAATTTCTTTGGGCTTGTTCCAACCCATTCGCTAAAAAGGCGCTGGAAATGAAATGGGCTTAGGTTAACTTTTTTTGCAACTTCGTCAAGATTTGGGTGCTCTTTGAAATTTGTTTTAATATAGTCTATTGCTTCAGCAATTCGTTTATAATTGATGCTTTGTTGTTCGGTCATTATATTAACTTGTATGTAAAGATCCACAGAAATTTGTTATTACAAACCCGAAACTTGCTAATGTTAATTCGTCTTCTAATTGTTTGCTGTCGTCAAAGAGTTACTGCTAAATACTTGGTGGATACTGGAAATGGGATGTGGAAGTAAAGGGTGGAATTTCAAAGTCAAGGCGGGAGTTTTGCTTAGTTAGTCGAGGCATACATTATTTATGGGCTTTGATATCGTTAACATTTTTACTAATTAGACATTCGCGAAACAAACAGAATTATAATAAATAAAAGCATTGGCAGCTCCATAAATTTTAAAGTGTGGATCAGAGTAACTACACAGCTAACTACATAGATACTGCCTTTTCTTGTGCTTTAGTTGTTTGACTTGTCGCACTAGATTTTCGAAGACTTGGTTTTCGTTTAGCTGATTTCACGGTCTTTGCATATTCCTTGTGTAGTCTGGATTGTATTATTCTGACAACATCATATTTAATTTTCAAATAATTCTCCCCGATATCTTGCTGCGTTACTTTTGTCGAAGAATAAATATCCTGGTAGCGTTCTTCTTGTTGTTTGATTGCTTTGTGATCATTCTGTATCTCACAGCGAAACATTTTTAATTCAATCTTCTCGTCATGGCTGCAGCCACCCTTCCTACAAATTCGCCTGAAGAAAGCGAAGCAATTTTTGAGGCCGGAATGGCATATTCCATTTGAGTAGACTTACTAATTGATGTATCCGAACTATTGATGCTAATGCTTCGCCGATCTTGCATAATCTTTCCAAAATTCTCACTTAGCTTCTTGGCAGTATCTCCGGTAACTTGTCCGCTAATGGTGTTTCCGACAATACCCGCTATTACATCAGCCTGCTCTGAACCATAGTCTTTCTTTAGTTTGACTAAAATCCTGCACGGCGATAGTGGTTGCAACTTTATTACTTCTGGCAGTTGCGATAAGCCCCTCCATGTTGCTAAAATAAATGGTAGGAAACTCATCAAAAATGAGGCTGCTCTTCAGCTGATTTTTCCGATTAACTAGTTTAATCATCCTGGAGATATACAAGGAAAGAACGGCGCCGTAAACCTGCTGCTTTTGAGGGTTGTTGCCTACACAAACAATTTTAGGAGAAAGAGGATTATTGCATCCAAAGTGAAATCATTGCCGCTTAACACATAATAAAGTTTGGGAGATGATAGACGAGCCAAACCAATTTTTGCAGAGGCAATTTGTCCCTCAAGCTGCGCTTGGCGTTATTAATTAGGGCTGAACGAAAGGGTTAATTAATACCCGTATTTCTTCTTCCTCCCATAATACCGCAAACAGCTGATCATATTCAACCTGCATGAGCTCGATAACATGAGGCAAGGTGCAATACTTCCCGTTTTCATATTTCCGGAGAAACCATATAACCGCTGTAAGGAAGTTGATCGGGCTTTCTACAAAGAAATCCCCCTGCTTCTTAATCCAGTCTCGATTAAGTCCGAGCATGATAGTTCTGCTTGCCTCAGTAGCATCTGTTAAATCTTCCATACTTTCCGGATGTAACGGATTACAACGATGTACTATCTTTTGAAAATCGATCACCGGAGCCGGTGATTCAAACTACTATCAACGAACTTGGATATAAAGATCATCATATCCTCATACATGGTTTGACTGCCTTAATACCTGCACTGCTATTTATCATTCCTCGTACGCGAGTGCTAGGGGCGATTTTATTAACAGCTCATCTCGGAGGCGCAATTGCATCTCACTTGCGGGTAGATAATCCGTTATTCAGTCATACATTATTTCCGGTTTACACAGCTGTGCTGATGTGGGGCAGTATTTGGCTGCAAGACCAAAGGTTTAAAGGTATTTTCCCGTTGGTGAGGAATTAGCAAGCTGGAATTAGAGCTTCTGCAGGTCCCATTTATATAAACGTTAATCTAATGGATCCCGTTAGCTATCGGGATAACGGTGGGTGCGATTTCGGCCCTTCTAACCAATGTCCTGCTGATGATATGAAGAAGAAACAGAAGAAAAAGAGAAGGGGGTTGACGATGTAAAATTGTAAGATTTTAACAGGATAATCGGTGAAATTCCGATTATCCTGTCATTATTTTACATTCTTATCCTCTGACTTACCCTTTGTCTTTATTAGATGCTGCCTTAGAAGTCGACCTGTCTTGAGCTATATATCTAAGCGCCGCTTTTATTTGCTTTGGTCGATAGGAGGTATTCGATTGTGGTCATTTCAAAAGCCAATTTGGTAAATGGCGAGGCGGTCGCGGAGTATGGATGATAATGAATCACCTGCAGCCGATGCTCATAAAGCCGGCCACAGGCGCCTTTACTTTCATACTGCGTACCAACACTTTCGCTTGCCTCAGATGTAACTCTGATCCGTAGTAGAGGCCAAGAAAATTTCAGAGAGATAGCGCGACAAAGCATTTTGCGAGGGAATAAATCCATTGTTTTTTTGGTGATATAAGTAAAGCACCACTATCGCTGAGTGGTTTAAATTCCATTTCAAATCATTATCCGTAATGCGTTATCGATCCAAAAGGAATTCATATTTAACTTAGTGAGTTCAAAAACAATGATAGTTTTACTATTACTTTTTGGTTTGATTGGCTATATCACTTTGTCAAGTGCGGCATTTATACTTATGCCGATGTGTTTATAACCGTAGCTAAACGAAAATACAAAGAGGCGTAAAATCATGGTTGCCCACGCTCATTCTTGACTTCTCAATTTACAAGCATTAAGCACACGGGAGAGTGACTATAAACGTAGTTCCCTTTCCAGGTGCTGAATCTACCGAGATGAACCCGCGGTGATTATCGACTATTTTCTTACATAAAGCTAAGCCAATGCCAGTACCTTCATATTTTTCTCTTGAATTCAGCCTTTGAAATATTGTGAATAATTGATCTTTATATCTAGGATCAAAGCCAATTCCATTATCGGCAAATAACAGCTTACAATAATCTTTGGTAACATTCAGATTCATTTCACGAATCTCTTTTTCGCTGACTGACTCTGCGCTGATCACTATACGTGGAATACCATCATTAAATTTTAATGCATTATTGATTAGATTCGCAAAAAGTTGATGCAGCTGTAATTTCTGGCCTTTTATAACAGGTAACAAACCGCATGTAAGGACGGCATTTTTTTCTGCAATGAGGAGTTCAAAATCCGATCTGATATAATCTACAATGATATTGAGATCCACCTTTATGAAAGACTCATCGATTTTCGACAGACGGGAATATTCTAAAACGTCCTTAATAAGGCGTGTCATCCGTTCGGCTGAACTCTCAATTTTTTGAAGGTATTTCCCTGCCCCATTGTGGTCTCCAACAGCTTTATGAGCCATGTCTGCAAACATATGTATTTTCCTCAGCGGCTCCTGAAGGTCGTGACTCGCGACGTAAGCAAACTGCTCCAGGTCTGTGTTTTTCTTTTTAAGTTCTTCATTACTCCTTTGAAGTTTTTCATTAGCAGTAACCGTTGCTGTGATGTTATGAGCAGTTAATACTGCAGCATAAACTTCGTTCTTCTCATTAAATAATGGCGTACCAAAATTTTCATAATATTCCCCTGAAACAGACGAACGGTATTGCTCGTAATGTGCTATTTCGCCATTAAGGGCGCGTAGCACAGATTTGTAGGCAGGAGAACCAACAACAGCTGGCATTGCTTCACTAAATTTCTTTCCCAGAACGTCCTCGCGTCTCATTCCAAACTCTATTTCACACCGCTTATTGAATCCGATAAGTCTGGTTTCATGATCGAATACAGCGATAAGAACTAAGGAAGAATTGATAATTGTTTCTGCAAAATCTTTCTGCCGATTAATCTCCAGCGTCCTTTGATGCACCTTCAATTCAAGTTCTTCTGTATGCTTTTGAATCTGGCGGCTTTGTGTATCTATCCTTGAAAGCATTAGGTTAAATGCACTTGTAAGTGTTTTGATCTCACCTTCCTCACTTGTTTTGGCGCGAACTGTGTAATCATGTTTTTCCGAGATTATTTCCGCGGTGTTGGCTAGATCAACAATAGGTTTTGATATGGATTTTGCCAGCCTTCGTGATAAGAGATACGTCAACCCGAAGCATAGTATTAAAACTGCTAGGACAACGAAAAGATACCTTAAGATTTTATGTGTTACATCTTGAGCGCCTCGCGAAATGAAAAGCATCCCCACGATTTTGTCTTGCTGCATGACCGGTATTAAGATTTTGAACTTGCTATTGATATTACCCTTTAAACCAGATATTCTGTTGGGGACTGTATCTGATGCAGCCAAAGCCATTTGGACGAATAAAGTACTGTCTGTATGATACAATGCAGCAACAAGAATATTTGGCTCGGTTCTAAGGGATCGAAGCAAGTTGCCAGCTTCCCCTGTGTCATTAAATGCTAATGCGGCAGCAGAATTTTCTGCGAGCATATTCGCCTGGATTCGAAGTTGATTGGCTACTGTTTCCCGATACGCTATAATTTCATACGTGTAAAGCACGGCAAATCCTGCAAGCAATGATGAAGTGCTTATCATAATTATCAACCATATAAGCTTCGAGCGAATAGATTTATCCTTCATTGCTTGTTATATATTTTCGACAACCGAAGAAGCTTAGCACTTATCAGTAAATCATGATCAGAAGAGAGCTTTTGATTTATCTCGATCCTGACTTTGCTTTGGTCAAGGAAAAATCGAACCATGCCGCCATGTCCCATGAAATCGTCAGTTTCTGACACAGTCAGAACAGGCCTACCTCGCGTCTCAGAAATCAATTGATTTAGGATTTGACAGGTTTGGTCAATAAATAAAATGTGGCACGCCTTTGCGCCTTCTTCATCTGTAATGTTTCTAACTTCAATACGCCTGCAACATAACGTAGTTTATAATCCTTTGACTATACTACTACTGTTCAAACTCCAGGTACCCTGACATCAATATAAAAAAAATAAAACTATTTAAACAGCTGCATAACTATTGCCATCACGAGGTAGTCTTTCAACTGCACTCTGATCTTTGACAATGCCCTCGACATTTGTGTTTCAACAGTTTTAATTGAAATATTTAAGCGCTCCGCGATCTCATGATATTTGAGCCCTTCAATACGGCTCAATTCAAATATTTTTCTGCATTCCTGAGGCAATGTCTCAAGCGCTTTAGAAAAATCTTTCTCGAGTTCTGAGGCAATTAAAGAATCCTGAGACAGTGTATTGCTATCCGGTCTTACGTAGACACGTTCCAATAAAGCCGCGTATTTATCTTTTATTTTATTATGTTCCAGTACTGTAAAACAACCGTTCTTGACGGCGGTAAAAAGATAGGATTGTAGTGACTGTCTTTCATCGAGATTCTGCCGGTTCTTCCAAATCTTAAAAAATACTTCCTGAACAACTTCTTCGGCTTCATCTATATCGTGAAGATACTTATTAGCGAAGGCACATAGCTGCGGGTAAAGCCTTCTGAACAGGAGCTCCATACTATGAGCGTCGCCATTTTTAAGGCTTACTATTAACTCAGTATTGCCGGTTGAAATCTTCACACTTTTCTGTTGACTGACTAAAGCAACAAAATAAATGTAAATAAGTCTAGTGTGTAGGCACACACAATTATTAAACCGCTTTTAAGAGCCTTTTGAAGCGTTATTTTCTTTTAGGAATAGGGTCAAAGCCGCTAGTACCCCAAGGATGGCACCGGACAATCCTCCTTGCTCCAAGCCAAATCCCTTTGATAACGCCCCATTCTCTAATGGCTTCAATTGTATATTGGGAACATGAAGGTGTATGACGGCAATGTGTCCCTAACAAAGGAGATAATGTTAGCTGATAAAGGCGAATAGGCAGAATGAATATTTTCTTAAGCATCAATTAATTTTCAATAGTGAAGTTTATCTCACCATCTTTTCCATCCATGAGATGAACACCAATTTTCTTGAGATCATCCCGGATTCTATCTGACAATGCAAAGTTTTTATCAAGCCTTGCTTTTTTTCTTAGTTCAATCAACACATGGATGACTCCGGACAAAAGCTCATTACTTTGCGAGACTTCTTCTTTTAAGCCGAGCACATTTTCCATAAAACCGATATAGGTCTTCTTGAATCGATCAAACAAATCTTTATTCATCGCATTCAACTTTTCTTGATTTGCCTTAAAGTCATTGATGCGGTTTGCCATACCAAATAATACCGCTATTGTCTTCGCGGTATTAAAGTCATCACTCATGCAGCTGAAGCATTCTGTTATGAGTTCTTCCAAAGCCTGGTTTAAGTCCTGCACATCAACAACGGGGGCCTTACTGCTCGATTCAACATTAAGCTGTTTGATGTCTTTTAGAGCGTTGCTCAATTTTCTATATCCTTTTTCCGAAGCGTGCAATGCTTCATTGCTAAAATCAAGCGTACTGGAATAATGAGATTGCAACATAAAAAACCTAACACTGCTAGGGGAGTAGCCCTTATCTAATAAAGGATGGGCTCCTGAAAATAATTCTTTTGGAAGAAACGAGTTACCAAGTGACTTGCTCATCTTTTGGCCATTCACAGTAAGCATATTGGAGTGAAGCCAATACTTTACGGGAGCTTTACCATTAGCACCAGTAGCCTGAGCAATTTCACATTCGTGATGCGGAAATTTTAAATCCATACCGCCACCGTGCAAATCAAAAGTTTCACCGAGATATTTTGTACTCATCACAGTACATTCAATATGCCATCCTGGAAAACCATCGCCCCATGGAGAAGGCCATCTCATGATATGTGCAGGAGAAGCTTTTTTCCAAAGTGCAAAGTCTAGCTTTTCTCGTTTTTCGTCCTGGCTATCCAGTTCCCTACCACTCTCTAAAAGATCTTCTATTTTCCTTCCTGATAGAATACCGTAATGATTTGATTGATGATATTTTTTAACATCAAAGTATACAGAGCCGTTAACTTCATAAGCAAGCCCCTTGTCAATCAATTGCTGTGTTATTGAAATTTGTTCGACAATATGACCTGTAGCAGAAGGTTCAATGCTTGGTGGAAGAATGTTAAACTCACGCATCACTTCATGGAAATCTTCTGTGTATTGCTTCACAATTTCCATCGGTTCAAGTTGCTCAAGTCTTGCTTTCTTGGCAATCTTATCTTCCCCCTCATCTGCGTCATTTTCAAGATGTCCAACATCTGTTATGTTTCGAACGTATCTCACTTTATAGCCCAGAAATCTAAAATATCTGGACACGGTATCGAATGTCAGAAAGGTTCTAACATTTCCTAAATGGACATTATTATAAACCGTGGGGCCACAAACATACATACCTACATGCCCAGCATTAATAGGTGTAAATTGCTCCTTGTCTCCAGAAAGTGAGTTTGACAGGTAAACCGGGTATTTCTCGTATAGCGCCATAATCTAAAGGCCGGCAAAATAGACAATAAGAGGAAAGATTAATACATCGATGAGGTGGATAAATAGAATGTTACGGGAACACAAAAAAGTACTCTTAACGAATGTTAGCCAAGAATGTTGCTGGAAACGAGTGTGGAATCGCTGTCACTAACGAAACCACAAACGATTGCGATGACGTTTCCGAAATAATTTTTGTATGTTTATGAATATTTTATTGACAGAATATATACTTTCGAATTATGCATTATCCAAAATACTGTTTTGTTCTTGGTGCATAGAAGGAATATTAATCTTAACCCAAACCAATGTCTTATGATTAGAAAGTTTACAATTGTTCTACCGTTACTCATCTTCGCGCTGTGTTTTCACAGTTGCAAAGAAGATGAGGTTTCAGCACCACCCAAAACCTCGTTTAACGTTAATGCCACCACCGGTGATATAAATGAAACGGAATTCACGTTTACCATAGACGAGGTCAATGCAGATGCAATTTCATTGTTACCTTATGGAAGAGAAAATCTTAAAGAGGGTGGTATCTTGCTTACCAACTTTGTTGATGGAAAGGCGACAGTGAAATTCAAATATGCTATAGCAGGTACGTTTGCAGCTGTAGTAGTTACCAATAATCACGCCGGGGACGGTGAATCTGCTAACACATATTCTGATCAAATTTCTATCACTGTAGGCAGTGATAGAAACTCTTTGAAAGAGTTCTATATTGATAAGAGTACTGATACCACGCAGGTAGGAAATGATATATCTGTGACAATGCCTTTCGGTACTGATCTTACAAAACTTAAACCTCAGTTTAATGCAAGTCCTTTTAGTAAGGTAACTGTTGGAGGAGCGGAAGTAAAAAGCGGGGCGACAGAAGTTAACTTATCTTCGCCTACAGTGTTCACTGTAACTTCCAATAGGGGTGCAGCGGTTACATATAACGTTACCGTTAACGTTACTCCAGTTGAAAAGGATAATACACTCAAAACGATTACAGGTAAAGAAGTAAGCAAAGTGCCTAAAGACAGAGTTGTCCCAGGTGACATTAACAATGTGGATAGAAGAGTCGTGATTTATGATGTACTCGGTACTTCTGTAGCAGACTTTGATTCAGTTCGGCTAAATTATGCAGTGAATGGAAAATTTGCGATTGTAAAATACAATGACAAAAAATTAAAGCAGGATTCGCTTCTTAACCTAACAACTAAAAAAACAATTGTAGTTTTTGGTCAAGATTCTGTTCAAGCAGCATACGATATTTATGCCGTTGCAGCTCCTAAGCTTTCGTTGTCATTTAATTCTTTAATACCTCCAGTGGCAGGAAAAACCGAGAATTTTACGATTAAATTAACTGTTCTTCCGAACACCAGCATAACCGATTTAATTGCCACTACCAGTGTTCAAACTCCGCTAGGAGTGACAGTTACAGGTATAAAGGCAATTGCAGGTGAAGTTGAAACAATTGCTCCTGTGAATGGCGTTACGCCACCTATCAATTTTACTAAGCCGGTGATATTTGAGCTAACTGTACAGGACAATAATCTTGGATTCAGTTACAAGGTAAGATATGAGGCTACAGTCGTAAAAACTCCTTAATTAAAATCTAATTGAAGAATCATGATAAAAAATTTATATAGTAATTGGTTGAGATTTGCATTGATGTTTGGGCTGATCATGCTCACATCACTAGCACACGCTCAGGAAAAGACCGTAAGTGGTACCGTTAAAGATGAAAACGGCAATGCTATGCCTGGTGTAAATATATTAGTTAAAGGCACATCGAAAGGTACCGTTACAGATGTAGAAGGTAAGTTCACGATTAGCGCTACCGATGCTGATGTACTTGCCTTTTCCTTTATTGGTTATGAAGGACAGGAAGTAACTGTTGGAAATCAAACGTCCATTAATGTAAGCTTGGGGTCTGATTTACAATCTCTGGATGAGGTAATTATTACAGGTTATTCTGTAGATAAAAGAAGGGAACTTACCGGTTCTGTTTCTACTGTTAAATCAAAAGATTTAACGTACGCTCCTTCAGGTAACGTTGAGCAGATGCTGCAAGGACGTGTTCCTGGCGTGACAGTAATTACAAATGGTCAGCCTGGTACAACAAGTCAGATACGCGTTCGTGGTTTCGGAGCTTTTGGTGGTAACAGTCCTCTTTATGTTGTTGACGGTGTTCCTACAGGTAACGTTGAATTTCTTAATCCTGATGATATAGAAACAACTACCGTTTTAAAAGACGCTGCTTCAGCTTCTATTTACGGTGCGCGAGCTGCTTCTGGTGTGATCGTTTATACTACCAAGAAAGGTAAGAAAGACCAGAAGTTAAATGTTACATATGACAATATGTTCGGTGTAACTACACCAGGTAAAGGACTTGAGATGTTGAACCCGACAGAATTTGCGGATTGGACATGGAGAGCAATCAGAAATACAGCTACACAGAATGGTGCTGATCCTGAAAAGGCAATTGCTGATTTTAATCATCCTCAATTTGGAAAAGGATCTTCGCCAGTAATCCCTGATTATTTAAGTGTTGGTGGTAAGTCGGGTGTTTCTGGCGCTATCGACCTAGAAGCTGAAAGATTAAAATATAATATTGATCCAAGAAATGGAGCAACCTATCAGGTAATTGAATCAAATCGTGCTGGTACAGATTGGTATGATGAAATCACAAGAAATGCCCCAATTTTTAGACAGACCTTAGGCTTTAGCGGTGCAGGTGAATCACACAGATTCTACCTAGGCTTGAGTACGCAGGACCAAGCTGGTATTCTATTAAATAATAGTTTTAAAAGATATGCCGTTAGAGCAAATACAGAATTTGATGTTTTAAAGAATTTGAGAATAGGAGAAAACATCCAGTTTACCTACAGGCAGGTGCTTGGACAAACAGGTGAAGAAGGTGGAGCAGGGGTTGCAGATGATGAAAATGATATCTTATCAGCTTTCAGAATGCCTTCCATTATACCCGTTTATGATGTGTTTGGTGGCTACGCAGGAACAGTAGCAAAAGGGTTTAATAATCCAAGAAACCCGGTTGCAAACAGAGAGGGTTTAAAAGACAACAAAGGTTTTGGAGCATTCGGTTTTGGTAATGTTTACATTGAATACGATCCGATTCCTGGATTAACACTTCGTTCAAGCTTCGGCGGAAATTACGGCAGTTACTTTACGCGAGGATTAAATCGCTGGCAATACGAAAATTCCGAGAATAATTCAGCTTTTGGTTACAATGAAAACAGTGGGTACAACTACGGCTGGATATTTACCAACACTGCAAATTACAGAAAGACTTTTGGTGATCACTCCGCAGAATTATTGCTTGGTCAAGAGGCCTTGAATACAGGAGCAGGTTATGATGCAAACGCCAGCGGATTAAATCCATTTTCCTGGACGCCTGACTACATAAACATGAATAATGTAGGGTCAAGAGTTGTGGGAAGTGGATACTTTAAAGGCAGTAATTTCTCTTCACTTTTTGCAAATGTGAAATATGCGTTTAAAGAAAAATATATCTTGGGGGCTGTGATACGTAGAGACGGATCTTCTCGTTTTGGTGAAAATGAACGATATGGTGTATTCCCTGCTGTTTCTGCAGCATGGAGAATTTCAGCAGAAAACTTTATGCAGACTTTGACCTGGGTGAGTGACTTAAAACTACGTGCTGGCTACGGTACAATGGGTAATTCGAACCAAGTACATCCAAATAATCAGTTCAGTCTTTACGGTGGCGATTTAGGAAACTCTTCCTATGATATCAATGGTTCAAATAGCAGCGCAGTTACCGGATTTTATCGTACAAGAATTGGTAATGCCGATGCTAAATGGGAAACAAGTGTTACGCAGAATATTGGTATTGACGGACAATTCTTTGATGGAAAAGTTGATTTGATCATTGATTTCTGGCAGAAAGACACAAAGGATCTTTTGCTTCAAGTGCCGGTTACTGCTACAGCAGGGCCAGGAGCGCAAGCACCTTCCGTCAACGTAGGTGAAATGCAAAACAGAGGTATTGATTTCTTGGTTGGTACAAAAGGAAACATCAATCAGAGTATCAGCTATGAAGCAAGTGTGACTGGCGGATTCTTGAAAAATGAGATTACATCTTTAGCACCTGGGTTAACTTATTTGACTACCGTAAATCCTGGTTTCAGAGGTATCACGCCCATTCGTAACCAACTAGGCTATTCAATTTCGGCTTATTATGGATACCAGGTTACAGGTCTTTTCCAAAGTGTTGATGAAGTAAATGCTTCAGCTAAACAAACTGGAGCAGCTCCTGGTCGATTCAGATACAAAGATGTTAATGGCGATGCTGTTATTGATGATAAGGATAGGGTCTATCTAGGAAGTCCTGTTCCTAAATTCACTGGTGGTTTTAACTTTACACTTCGTTCAAAAGGATTTGACTTGGCGGGATATCTTTATACATCTTTAGGAAACAAGATATTTAATGTTTCAAGATGGTTTACTGATTTTTATCCATCATTCCAAGGGGCGGCAATTAGTGCAAGGGTTAAAGATTCATGGACGTTTGAAAATCCAACAGGATCAGTTCCTTTGTTTGAAAGCGCCTCTAATTTCAGTACAAACACACAGTCAAATTCTTACTATGTGGAAAGTGGGAATTATTTAAGACTTCAGAACGTAACGTTAGGATATACATTACCGAATAATTTATTAGACAGAATTAAGATGACGAGACTACGTGTTTACGTTTCAGCTAATAACTTGTTTACAATTACAAACTACAGTGGATTGGACCCGGCTGTTGGGGGAGCTGCAGATACTAACTTTGGTATTGATTTAGGTAATTATCCAACGACAAGAGGTTATACAGCAGGATTAAACATTGGATTCTAATTGAAGGTTACTAAGAAAAATAAATATGAGATATAATAATAAAAATACAGTAAGAAAAGGAGTCATCTGGTCAGTTGTTCTGGCTATGCTCCTGCTATATGCCTGCCAGGATAGCTTTTTGGAAGTTCCTGTAGCAGGCCAGCTTGACAAGAATGTTTTGTCTGGGAGCTTAGGTCTTGATGCATCGCTTATTGCTGTTTACTCTCAAGTAAATGGTCGAGGCAATAGAATGGGAAGTCCATCAAATTGGGTTTGGGGAAGTATCAGAGGTGGAGAAGCAAATAAGGGAACGGATCCAGGAGACTTTTCTGACATCAATCCAATACAACGATTCGAAGCACTTCCAACAGGAGGCGTTATCAATGATAAGTATAACGCTAATTATGAAGGCGTAGCACGGGCTAATTCAACTTTACGGCTTTTAACAACAGCGGCTCCTGAAGTAACAGGTGAGTTTAAAACTGGTATTGAAGCACAGGCTAGGTTTTTGAGAGGGCATTTTTACTTCGAATTGAAAAGGGGTTTTAATAATACTCCATATGTAGATGAAACAATTGATGTTGGTACAGGTATTGAGAAAGTTAAGAACGATGTTGATTTGTGGCCAAAAATTGAAGCAGATTTCCAATTTGCGTATGATAATCTTCCTGAGAAACAAGGTCAGGTAGGCAGGGTCAACAAATGGGCAGCAGCCTCTTATCTTGCCAAGGTTTACATGTATCAGCAAAAGTTCGCCCAAGCTAAAGCACTCTTCGATGAGATCATTGCTAAGGGTAGGACATCCAATGACAAGAGATATGGACTAGTTGCAAAGTATGCAGACGTGTTTAAGGCATCGAATGATAATAATGAAGAATCAGTTTGGGCTTATCAAGCAGCAGCGAACACAGGAAGTGTTAACAATGCTAATCCTGAATTTGATCTTAACTGGCCTTACAATACTGGTGCTGATGGCCCGGGCAACTGCTGTAGCTTCTTTCAGCCAACATTTGAAATGGCTAACTCTTTCCGTACCAACGGTGGGCTTCCGTTGTTGGATGGTTCGTATAACAATCCAGGTACTGAATTGAAAACAGATATGGGTGTTGAATCATCAGAAGCTTTTGTTCCAGATGCTGGACCTGTAGATCCACGTCTCGATCATTCAATCGGTAGAAGAGGGATTCCTTATTTGGATTGGATCGATATGCCAGGCAAGGCATGGATCAGAAATCAACCAAATGCTGGTCCTTATCAAACCAAGAAATATGCTTATTACAAGTCAGACAAGGGATCTTTACAAGATAACAGCTCATGGACACCTGGCTACACAGCGATAAATTATACTATCATTCGTTTCGCAGATGTGTTACTCATGGCTGCAGAAGCTGAGATTGAGGTTGGTGATCCTGCAAAAGCGCTTACATATGTAAATAGAGTTCGTGAACGAGCAGCAAATCCTGAAGGGTTTGTAACGAAGGAGGGCGCACCAGCAGCCAATTATGTAATAAATCTTTATCCCGAAGGTTCGTTTGCTAATAAAGATTTTGCTCGTAGAGCTGTAAGGTTCGAGCGTAAGTTGGAGCTTTCAGGAGAAGGTCATCGCTTCTATGATTTGGTACGTTGGGGTATTGCTGCGCAAACGATCAACGCATATCTGGCATATGAGTCACCGAAACTTCCTTCAGGAGCTTTTAGTGGTGCAACATTTACACCTGGACAAGATGAGTATCTCCCAATCCCACAAGGTCAAATTGACTTGTTGGGTGCAGATATACTTCAGCAAAATCCTGGTTATTAATTATTAATCAGAACTGATTTTACAGAAAGGCCAATGTAAATTGGCCTTTCTTTTTTTATTTAGCCTAATGAAACGAATACTGTTCAGACTAACCTTTCTTCTAAACATTGCATTAGCGAGCTGTAGCAACGATAGTAGTAACACTTTATTTAGAATTTTGCCCTCCGATAAGACAGGTGTCGCCTTCAACAACAACATAGCGGAAACAGATACATTCAACATTCTCACGCACGAGTACATCTACAACGGTGGCGGTGTTGGAATTGCTGACTTCAACAATGATGGCTTAGAAGATATCTTTTTCACTGGCAATCTTGTACCCAACAAGCTTTACCTCAACAAGGGTAATCTTGAATTTGAAGACGTTACTGACGTGGCTGGTATTAACGTTAGCGGAAGGTGGAACTCAGGTGTTGCTATAGCAGACATTAACTCAGATGGGTTAATGGACATTTATGTATGTGCTACAATGAAAACTGATTCGGCTGACAGAAAAAACATGTTGTTCGTTAACCAAGGTTTAAACGATGAGGGAATTCCAACTTTCTCAAACGAAGCTGCGGCGTTTGGTATAGAAGATCAAGGTTTCAGTGTAGCATCTGCTTTTTTTGACTACGATAAGGATGGTGATCTTGATCTGTATCTTTTGATTAATCAGCGTATGGACAATTTCCCAACTAATTTTCGGCCGAAAATTAGCGATGGGTCTGCGCCAAATAATGATAAGTTGTATCGAAATAATAATAACGGAACCTTTACGGATGTAACTAAGGAAGCGGGAATTATCTTGGAGGGCTTTGGCTTAGGTTTGTCTATATGTGATTTTAATCTTGACGGATGGCCGGACATTTACGTTTCAAATGATTATCTCTCTAACGATGTATTATACTTCAATAACCACGACGGAACTTTTACCAATCGCATAGCTGAATTTATTGGACATCAAAGCCAGTTCTCCATGGGGAATGATGCTGCAGATATTAACAATGATGGCTTGCCAGACCTCATCACTGTCGACATGTTGCCCGAAACAAGTGACAGAAAGAAAACCACCATCAGTAACAAGAGTTATCTCACGTACATAAACAACGAAAAATACAATTACGAGTATCAATACGTAAGGAATATGTTGCATCTGAACAACGGTGTCAACAGCGGAATAAAGTTTAGTGAGATAGGTCAGCTTGCCGGTGTGCATCAAACAGAGTGGAGTTGGTCTCCGCTTTTCGCAGATTTTGATAATGATGGTTTTAAAGATCTTATCATTACTAATGGATTTCCGAAAGATATTACGGATAAAGATTTTGCTAATTACCGTGCGGATGTTGGCAACATTGCAAGCATAGGTTTGCTTGAAGATTCCATCCCCGTTGTAAAAATTCCTAATTATGTTTTTAAAAATAACAAAGACCTAACATTTACTGATGTAACCAAGGAATGGGGAATTAATAGGCCCTCATTCTCCAATGGTGCTGCGTTTGCTGATTTTGATAATGATGGTGATCTTGATTATGTCGTTAACAACATCAATGATGAAGCGTTTATATACGAGAATACGTTATACACACCATCCAAGCAGGATGATAAGAAAAAAAATAATTATCTAAGAATCCGATTGAAGGGGACAAAAAATAATACAACCGGTATTGGTGCAACTGTATCTCTATACAGCAATGGTACTATGCAATATTACGAGAATAACGTGTACCGGGGATTTCTTTCTTCAGTGGAAGACATTGTCCATTTTGGGCTTGGTGCTGATCAAAAAGTTGACTCGCTCATTATTGGATGGACTGACGGTAGCATTCAAAAAGAGCAGAATGTGAAAATCAATCAGTTGCTTACGATTGCTTATAAACCCACAAGTAAAAATGGAGCGAAGCATACGATTACTAAAAATACTTTATTGCTTGATGTAACCGGCGCAAGTAAAATCAATTTTAAACATCAGGAAGATGATAAAATTGATTTTAACGTACAAAGAACACTTCCTCATAAATTCACCCAATCTGGTCCTGGTGTCGCATCAGGAGATATCAACAATGACGGCCTCGAAGACATTATAGTAGGCGGTTCAACGTCGTACTTGCATCAAGTCTTTCTTCAAAAGAAGGACGGAACTTTTGAAGTGGAGCAGAAGAAATTTGTACGTGACGACAAAAAACTTCAAGAAGATGAAGCACTGCTTTTGTTTGATGCAGATGCTGATAAAGACTTGGATCTATACATTGTGAGTGGAAGTATAGAACATTATAATTCCTTACAACCATATCAGGACAGACTTTACCTCAATAACGGAAAAGGCAAGTTCGATTTGGATACAGCAAGACTGCCGGATACAAAAGCGAGTGGGTCTTGTGTTCGGGCATCTGATTTTGATGCAGATGGAGATCTTGACCTTTTTGTTGGAGGGAGAGTTGTCCCGGCAAACTATCCATTATCTCCCGAAAGCTATTTGCTTAGAAATGATAACGGAAAATTTGTTGACGTTACAATGGAACTATGTCCGGCATTAAAAAAGCCTGGGATGATTTTAGACGCCATTTGGTCTGATTTCAATAACGATAAAAAAGTTGATCTGATTATAGCAGGAGAATTTACACCCGTGATGTTCTTTGAAAATACTGGCAGTAAATTCAACAAAGTTAAAACTGGCGTTGATGGACAAGTTGGATGGTGGAATAGCATTACTGCAGGTGATTATGACACAGATGGAGATATTGATTACATCGTTGGAAACTTAGGATTGAATAATAACTATCAGGTTACGGAAAAATACCCCCTAAAGGTTTATGCAAAAGATTTTGATGGCAATGGAAGTACTGATCCTATAATGACTTGCTATATGCGCGAGTCGATGGCTTCGGATGCAAAGAAATTGTACCCGATACATTTTTGGGATGAGCTAAATTCGCAGAGTCCAAAGTTTAGAAATAAATACTCCCGTTATAAACAGTACAGCAAGGCATCTATCGAGCAGGTGTTGAATGTTGACGAGATGAAGGACGTAATGGTTCTTGAAGCAAATCAAATGGCCACCAGCTATATTGAGAATCTTGGGCAAGGAAAATTTGCGCTTGTGGCGTTACCAAAAAGCGTACAGGTCGCACCTGTTAATGGAATGATAACGGATGATATCAATGATGATGGAGCTTTAGATGTTGTGATGGTAGGAAATGATTATGGTAACGAGGTGTTTGTTGGGCGCTATGATGCCTTTACGGGATTAGTTTTAATTGGCAATGGTAGGGGTGCTTTTGAAGTGATACCATCTGCTTCCAGCGGTTTCTATGTGCCTAAGGATGCAAAAGGATTGTCTAAGTTGTCCGGTTTTAAAAATGATTTCTTCATTGCCACCCAGAACCGAGATAGCCTTAAAATATTTTCTCAACCTGTTGCAAGAATTGAAGGATCCCTTTTTGCACCGGAACCCTTAGATACACAAGCAGATTTTTTATTTGCGGATGGTACTAAGCGACACGTAGAGTTCTATTACGGGTCGGGCTATTTATCTCAATCTACCAGGAAAGTTAAAATACCAAAGGGAGTAATTGAAATAATTGTTTATGATTCAAAAGGCAAGTCAAGAAAAATAATTTCTAAGTCAATGTAGTCTCAATATTGTTATTGATTTACTCGGCTGCAAATCGAGGAGGTATTGAAGTAATGCCTTCTTTGTTCAGTTCTTCGATCACATCGACATCCAGTGTTCACCTTTGTCCTGCTATAATTTCATCCTTTGTACCCATCATCAACGCGCGTAGGCACTAAGGGTTGATCAATCTTTTTTTAATTCTAATAAGGTAAGAGTTCCGTTTTGTCAGGGGGGAGTTTACAATTTACTTTGTTTAATTCCTCCGGCAATACGCGTCCAACTCCATTCCTCTAAGTTACCGATAAGTTGACCAAAGCTAAAATTAAAGACGTAATCGCAAAACGTTAAATTCTTTTTCTATTTCTATTCAATTTCTTTAAACGCGACTTAATTAAACAGCTTTCACGTTCATAATTCAAAAAAAAGTACTTAATCCGATAAAAGCAATCACACATAGCTAATTATTGATATGAGGGCAAGAATATGAAACCATTGAGTGATATTTCTTTTACAGCCTACAGTAGATTAACCTATGCTCAATAGAAATTGATGATCAATCCGAAGTAAATCACCCGTTGAGAAAACAGTTCTCTTGATTCGTTTGAATAATCCTCATTGTAACGGTAATCTCTTACATTCTTGAAATTAAAAACATTGCCAGTAGATAAAAACGCAACGGCTGTGCGCCTGCCAAGTAAAAATATTTTTGAAAAATTAATATCAACGGTCCTGTAGGATGGTAGTCTTGAAGCTGTGTTTGAATACAAAGGTTCATACGCAAGTACATCAGCATTGTAGAAGCTACTTTCAACAGGCGTGTAATAGCTTCCTTCGCGGAACAGATATACCAGTGTGAACGTCCATGTTCCTTGTATCTTATATTCAATGTTACCTCTTAAAAAATAGCGGATGTTATATTTTGACGGTCTTGTTTCTTCACCCTGGTTTTCCTTCGCATCAAGGCTTGTTAACGATATTTGGAATTTCAAATTCTGATTGATCTTGTATCGCGTAAAAAGTTCAAGGCCTGCGGTTTTGGTTTCGATATTATTTCTTGATACTTCTTTATAAAATAACGCACTGCTCGCTTCCAGGTTATTTCGTTTGAAGCGTCCTTCAAAAGCATATTGACGTGTACTGATTAATGCTTCACTATTTTTTTCGCTGTCGGGTAAAACGTTTTTGTGATAGTTTCCAGCTGAAATGATGAAACTCCATGCATCATTTGGTTTGTAGTTAACATTTCCCTGCCAGCTTGTGTAATTGAGTCTATTGCTCGTGTTCAAATTTTTTCTTACTCCGGCTCCTATTACAAAAGCGCCAACGTAACGTTTTGCATAACCGTACCACTCCGAAGTTCTCAGTCTTGTGAATTGCGTGAATTCAAAAACTGGAAATTGTTCTCCATAAGCAAAAGAATATGCTGGAAAGGTCCCCGCAAAATTGGCGCTTTGATGGAAATAGCTGATTCCTGTTTTCCATTCCATATTTTCATTAATGTGATGAACATTAAAAGATGTGAAGTAATCTTTTAACGAAAGATCAAAATTCATCGTGCTGTAATCATATTGCGCTTTTGAAAAACTTAATCCCTGATTTATGCTCAGCAACATCGGGCCAATTTTCTTTCCCAGGTTTGCCACAGTAAAATTTCTCAGCTTTCGCTGATCGAACATTCCGGAGTAGGTAGGCTGAACATACTGATATTGATATAACTCGGAGATGCTATAGTTGAAAATTTTTACGCTGGTTTGATGCTTCATTTTTTTAAAATAGTGAAGTCCAAGATCGTAAGAAGAGAAACCTTTCAGACTGTTCAATGCCTTTCTATTCAACCGGGTAAACAGGCCTGCTGTCTGAACGTTGGAGAACGCAATGAATGATGATTGTGAGTCAATCTTCACTGCAGCATAAGCGCCAAGGATGCAAGCGTTAATGAAAGTGTTGCTGCATTATGGGTCGGAATTATTTCATCAGTTTGCAAGGCAATAATGCCTGAGGTGCTATTGCCATATTCAAGTGGAGGATTCCCCGGATATACCCGAACATTGTTGATCATCGCTGTATTAAAAATACTGAATGTTCCAATGCCATTTAATTGAGAATAGCGTATCGCATCATTTACAGGCACATCATTTAGAAATATTCCTGTTTCATCCGGACTTCCTCCGCGCAGGCTTTGTTGGCAGATTCATCCGTTGTGGTGGATGAGGGCATTGCATTAACAGCGAGCAAAGGATCAGCTTTCGCACTCGGATTTGTATAGATTTCTATTTTGGAAATCTTTCTTGTGGAAAACTCTTCTGCTATAAGCTTATCGGCACTGATTATTACTTCTGCTATATTTTTTTGAAATGGAACCAGCGCGATATTCAAAACACAATCGGTTATTATTACGGTTTTGTTTTCATATCCCACAAAGGTCACTATTAGACTATCACCAAGAGCTACAGCTGCTAATGAAAAGCGTCCGTCTACATTACTTATTGTGCCAATATTTTTTCCTTTCGCATATATACTTGCACCTTGAAGAGCCCCACCACTGACGTGATCTTTCATTGATCCGGAGACGAAAAGGCATTGTGATTTCACTTCAGAATGAATAATGATAAGTGTAAAAAATAATAGAAGCAGTTTCAGGAAATTCATACTGATTGAAATTTTTATTTTTTATTTCTGGACGTGGGTAACAGTGAGTATTTGATCCATCCGAACTCTGGTTCTATTTGTAGTGCTTTTTCATATACTGTAATAGCCTTGGAAGTGTCACCTTTCATCGAATAGGCTTGACCAAGGAATGCTATGGTATCGAGGTAAAACCAATTATTTTTAGTGGAAGAAGAATCTGCTTCATATAGCTGCAAAGCTTTTTCGTAAGCTTTTATACCTTCTGCAAAGTCGCCGCCAAAACTTTCGGGTGTGAAAAATTTTGAGTTGCCATAATACTTCCATACAAATGGTGATGATGGACTTTGCTTCAATGCTTTTTCTATCATGTTCCCACTCTTGGGGCCGAGATACATCCCTTTCCAGGGACTATAGCCCATCTTTAATCCATACAGCGCTGATAGTAACGCTTTCGGTTCGCCCCATTTACTATTGCGATCGATAAGTTCATAAAGTTGTGCTTCTGTATCTTCAGCATAGTCATTAAACAAATCTTCATCTTTATCGCGCATCGTTGAACTCAAGAGACCAAATCGCGTCAGCAAATAATTGTACTGTATATTTTTATCTTCTGGATTTTTTTTAAAATTCTGCTCCGCCAGAACAACTGCTTTTTTCCAAAGCGCTTTCGTTTGTTTTAAGTCTTTGCTTTCTAGGTAAGCTTTGTATGTTAATTCTGTTACTTCATCAGCCTGTGCAATAGAAAGGTGCGTGCAAATTAACAGCGCACTTGTATAGATAATATAAGTGATCATTTTCATGTTAGTCAACTTTAGTGAGGTTCGTTTCAAAGAAATTTATTTCATGTATTTCCGTCGGACAAGATTCACGTGATTCACACCAGATTTTTTTGGAACGGTGGTGAGTTGTAGCGGGAGAATTATTTTTTTTCATAATTGTAAACTTGTTTATTTTGTAAACCAAATGCGCAAAAAAATTATTTGTTAATGTATTGTTTTAAAGTGTTCACATATTCTTCAAAAGCTTTAATCCCTTTCTTCGTCACCTTACAAGTTGTAAGCGTTTTTTTTCCTTTAAAAGATTTTTCTACCGCAATATATCCTGCCTCTGAAAGTTTATCGATCTGTACACTGAGGTTACCAGCAGTGCTGTTTGTTTTTTCTTTGAGAAATGTAAATTCCGCGAGATCAACACTAATCAGCAATGACATGACTGCCAGTCGTAATTGCGAATGCAGGAGCGGATCAAGTTCTTTAAACATTTGCTAATCTCTTTCCTTTCAATAATAACCTGGGACGATGTATCCGCAAACAACAGCCGCAGCACCGATTAAAGGTTGCATTTGTTTGGGCACAAGAAAACCAATAATGCCAAAGATCCAAAAAGCAACTGCCCCAAACATTAAAGGTTTAAATTTTAATATTGTGCCAGACACAAAAGTAGGAATAGCGATGATTAACAGTATCAATGTATTAATTTGATAGTTAATCTGATATCCAAACCCAACAATCGTAAAAACGACAACACCAAAACTTATCCACAAAGAAATATTAATCTTATCAAGATGCGTTGAAATGCCACTTGATTTTCCCATTTGAAAACCTTTATACATGGTATAAAACCACGTAGGTATGGTTACAATCCATACCATATAAGGGTACGAGTATTCTAATATTGAAAGGATATACATTCCGAGATTTGCAAGGGCAATCACCCAACCCCAAAGCAGGAAATAAAAGTTATTTCGCTGCACATTGCCCTTGGCTTGCGTGATCATATCGGTGATGATATCCAGACTTTGTTGTGCGCTCAAATTCCCAGATTCTGTTTTCATCTTTCGGTTTTTAAGTCCGTAACTATAACGACGTAAATGTAAACTTGTTTATAATGTAAACCAAAGTTTATTAAATTTAATTTTTTAACTTAATTTAGCCCCATGTTTACTGGAATTATCGAAACGGTTGGGGTTATCGCAGGCCTTAAGAACGAAGGATCTAATGTCCATTTTGCAGTTAAAAGTGATATAGGTAACGCGCTAAAAGTCGATCAAAGCATATCCCATAATGGCGTATGTTTAACAGTTACCAATATAAGAGATACAACGCACTGGGTAACGGCAATTGATGAGACTTTGAAAAAATCTAATCTTGGACAGCTTATTACCGGGAGCAAGGTGAATCTTGAGCGTTGTATGATTAGCAATGGTCGTTTTGATGGGCACATTGTACAAGGTCATGTTGATCAACTTGCTGTTGTCACGAGTATTCAAAATGAAAATGGAAGTTGGCTCTATGACTTCGAATACGATTCCTCAACAGGAAACATCACTGTAGAGAAAGGATCTATCGCAGTGAATGGAGTAAGTCTTACTTGTTTCAATAGTTCAATCAATCGATTCACCGTTGCCATAATTCCCTATACTTATGAGCATACTAATTTTCATCAGCTTAAGAAAGGTGACACCGTAAATCTTGAGTTTGATATTATTGGGAAGTATGTTAAACGTTTGCTTGAGCAATCACGGCTTTGACTTACTCTGTGTTTTCATAAAAGTGCCTAAGTATGAAAAGAATTTAAACCCTGCGAATGCAGAGAACACGCCAACGATAATACCAGCAAGTACGTCTCCTAGGTAATGTACGCCAAGATAAATGCGTGTATAGGAAACGATAGCAGCCCAAAAGAAAAGTATTAAGATCCATTGATACTTCGTCCTGAAGAGAAACGAGAAGTAAGTTGCTAATGCAAAAGTATTGGCGGCATGACTTGAAGCAAAACCGTACTTACCACCTTTGTAACCACTTACAATATGGACTAGCCCTTCCAGTGACGGCTCATGAGAAGGTCTTAATCGTTGAAAAATTGGTTTCATTATTCCGCTTGTAATCTGATCAGCTAAAAGAATCGTTAGTAGTATTCCAAGTAAAGGCGCCCAGCTGTCATTTCGGTATTCTTTAAGAATTAAAAACAAAAGTAAAAGATGTAGCGGTACCCATGTTATTGTCTGGGTTGCATACAGCATGATTGGATCAAGCCATGATGTATGCAGATCATTTAAAAAAAGAAAAACATCTTGATCAAGCTGGAGCAACCATTCCATCATTACTCAACGTTTATAGTAAGTCTTTCGTCATCAAAAATTGTCCATGTATTGCTGTAGCGAAAGAACTAAACAATTGTTGATCGACATCTAATTTCAAAAACGACTTATTAATCCCTATGTAATACTCCTTCAGCTTAGGATCATTACTGTCAGTCTTAATAGAGGCTATTCTTTTTAGCCCGTGTGGTGTAGCGATGAAAGGAATCACGCCAGTAATGATACTCCAGCCATACCAAATATAATAGGTTACGAATAGCATTATTCCTAATAGAAAAAGGGCAAGGGTTACGAGATTGGCAAGTTGAACACTGCTCTTTTCAGACGGACTTGTTTCAAAATTAATGCCTGAATTTACCAAGGGATACAAAAAACGCATTCGAGGAGATTAGGTATTTTGCATCAAAGTTAATCATTATAGTGGTTTTTGTGTTTAATCCTGCCTATGAAGAACGTCGTTAATAATCAAACTCCTACCAGCTTAGTAATGGTGCCCCGCATCTTTTCAATTTAACTCAAAAACTGAAACCAGCAACCATTTCAACGCAGTGATGGCTTGGCGGGAAGCGAGCTACATCAATTAGTATTAAAAGAATTTGATGGAATGGTAAGTTTATTATTATCTCATAATATTGATGTAAAGGTTTTCGAAGACACAACTTTCCCTGTTAAACCACATGTGATCTTTCTCAACAATTGGGTATCCTTTCATTCCGATGGAACTATTGTTCTCTATCCAACGATGGCGGTAAACAGGAGGGATGAGAGAAGAAATTAAAATAGTTGAAGCTATTTCTAGTGAGTTTGTAAATAGTTCTGTCGGGAATTATACAAGACAAGAACTGTACGGAAATTATTTGGAAGGAACTGGAAGCATTGTTTTCGATTATGTAAACGAAGTATTATATGCATGTGAGTCGTAACGAACTCATCAAGACCTTATTTATAAATTAGCAAAGCAACTCCGTTACGAGCCGGTAATATTTAAGGCAGTAGATGAAATAAAAAATCCGGTCCATCATACCAATGTAGTGCTTAGCATTGGAAAAAATTCGCTGTTGTATGCCTTGATTTAATTGATGAAAACGAGGAGATTTTGATGGACAACTTTTCGAAGACCTGCCATAAAGTTATCTCGATCAGTTTTAAACAAATGCTATTCTTTGAAGGAAATATTTTAGAGGTAAGAACTCCCAGCAACGATCCTGTTTTATTACTTTCTGAAAGCGCCATGCAGTCTCTATTACCAGGGCAACTAAATGTTTGAGTGGTTTTGCAGCTTTGTTGCCGATAAAGGCTGAAACAATAGAAAAATATGGTGGAGGTAGTGTCCGATGCATGATTGCAGGAAATCGTTTAACGAAAAGGAATTCAATTTAAATTCTTGAATAGCCGCTAAAATAATTGTAAATAGTAATCTGGAATCATTGTCTTTAGGAAAGAATTATGCAAAAGTTTGATCTTGTCGTGATAGGCGCAGGCCCATCTGGTTATGCTGCTGCCATGCGCGCCCTTGACTTTAAAAAGAAAACATTGCTCGTTGAAAAAAGCATTGTTGGAGGAGCCGGAGTTACTAATGGTGCCCTATCTTCAAAAACATGGTGGGAGTTATCACGAGAGACGGCCTCGTTTAGAAAAAATTTAAGAAAATTTAATATAGAGGCACCAAGTGTCAACTATAAAGAAATACAAGCGGAAGTGCAAAAAGCGGTAGGGGAACGTAAAACCTTACTCGAAGATCACATTGTGCAAATGAAGGAAAATGGAGAGGGAAATTTCTTTTTTAAAAATGGAACAGCACAGCTTCTAAGTCAGCATGAAATAGCAATACAGACGGAAACAGGTAGGGAAATTGTTTGGGCAGATTATATCATTTTAGCAACGGGTAGCCGGCCGCGTTACCTGCCAGATTTGCCGATCGATGAAAAGATTGTGATGACCAGCGATGGTGTTGAAAACATGGACGATTTCCCAGAGAGCATGGTGATTGTTGGCGCTGGTGTAATCGGTTGCGAGTTTGCAACGATCTTTTCCGGTTTTGGAAAAACTAAAGTTCATCTTATTGACAAAGGGGATAGAATTTTACCTTTTGAAGATGTAGACGTGGTACGTGTTATCGAGCGAAACATGGAGAATAGTGGAGTACTTATTCATCGCAATTCGCATTTGATTAGAATGGAAATCAAGAATAGCAGAGTGGAGTATGAACTGGAATATACCGATGGGGCGAAAGAAATTTTTAATGTAGAGAAGGCTTTGGTTGCAGTAGGCCGTATTCCGAATTACGAAGAACTATGGGATGAAAAAGTTCCTATCAATATAACAAAACGAGGAATTGAAGATAATGATACTCAAACTAATATCTCCAACATTTACGCGGTGGGTGATATTACCGCAGATATTTCGCTGGTAAATGTTGGTGAGCTTGAGGGTAGGTATGCCGTTGAAAAAATATTTAGCAATCCTTCCCGCAAACTTGTATATGAAAATATCAGCACGATAATGTTTTTGAATCCGGAGGTAGCTGGCGTTGGCCTCAATGAAATTCATGCAAGAGAAAAAGGTTTGGATTACAAGGTTGTAACATTGGATTACAGTTGCATTACCAGAGCAATTGCAAAAAGAAACACTCAGGGCTTTATTAAACTCTTAGTAACGAATGATGAGGAGATGAAGATACTTGGTTTAAAAATTATTGGCAATCATGCATCAAGCGCAATGCAGGCAGTTGCGTTGTTAATATCAATGAATAAAGGAATTGAAGAGTTAGCGGAATGTGTTCATCCGCATCCTTCTATCACGGAAGGAATTCAGGAATGTGTAAGAATGCTGTTGGGGAAATCTCTCTTTAAACCTTATGCCTCAAACGGAAAATTGTCTTGCAGAACAAGTACTAGTGGAGTCTATGAGGATATCCGGTTTTAATACGTCTTATGAAAACAATACTGCTGCTCCTTTCGATTTTATTGATTGCTGGCGACATACAGTCACAACATAAGAAAATATTGAAGTCAAAAAAGTATCAGTATGAGGAAGTAAATTTTGAAGACATGATGCGAAGATACTTTGTAAAAGAATCCAGTCATTCAATTGAAGGTATCTATTCTGTTTCATGTGTTATTACAAAAACAAACAGTCTTTCTTTCTCAAAGAGAAAAATCAAAAGTTGTCGAACGAAAAGATAATTATGCGCGTGTGGCAATCCTCAAGGATTATCCAGGCACTAAGCGCGATTTTATTGAAGTTTCATTAAGCTATCGGGATGCGAAGAAATATCCTATTGTTGGCGAACTTAGTGGATTATCAGAAGGCAAAGGACTTATTTATAATCACATCGAGCCTGATGCTTCCAATATTTCATTCTCAATGATAAATGAATCATCTGAATTATTAGAGGGAGAATATTCTAAAATTGAAAAACGAAAAACGATCACTTACAAGTTATCTTATCTTAAAATCTTTCCCAAAGGATCGCAGCTTGTCATCAACACTCCTTAGTAAAGTAAGTTTGATAGAAAACGTATAACTTCTATCTGAACGAAGATAGGCGGCCATCATGGTAGCCTATTTTTATTATAGTACTTTAATGCTATCCGTGTCTTTTCTGCAGAACAGAAATAATATCTTTAAGTGAATAGCCTTTTACTGTTAACAAAACCAGGTAGTGGTAAAGTAAGTCTGCGCCTTCATTCAAAAACAAATCTTTGTTATCGTCCTTAGCCTCAATAATCAACTCCACTGCTTCTTCTCCAACTTTCTGGGCGACTTTATTGATGCCTGATTCAAACAAGCTTGTTGTGTAAGATCCTTTTTTTGGATTTTGTTTACGGTCTGTAATGATCGACTCTAACCTTGAAAGTGTAAATCCCGAATTGCTTTCATTGAAGCAGGTGTCGGCCCCGGTATGGCACGTTGGCCCTTTTGGTATAGCCTTGATCAATAAAGAATCCAGATCACAATCTATTAGGATATCTTTTACTTCGAGAAAGTTTCCCGAAGTTTCACCTTTCGTCCATAAGCGTTTTTTACTTCTGCTAAAAAAAGTAACACGGCTTTCAGATATAGTTTTTTGCAATGCCTCCTCGTTCATAAAACCCAACATCAGTACTTTGCCTGTGTGCTCATCCTGAATAATACACGGTACTAATCCGTCTAACTTTGTAAAATCAACTTTTGATGTTTGTATCATATTAGTTTTATAACCGAACGCTAATTCCATTTTTACTTAAGAAGCTTTTTAATTCAGGAACTTTCACTTCACCAAAATGAAAAATACTTGCTGCCAAAGCTGCATCTGCATTGCCAGTTGTAAATGCATCAGTGAAATGACTCATCTCACCGGCGCCACCAGAGGCAATTACAGGTATGCTAAGCACCTGATGAAGTGTATTTAAGGGTTCTAAAGCAAATCCACTTTTTGTTCCATCGTGATCCATACTTGTAAAAAGGATCTCTCCAGCACCGCGATCTTCGCCTTCCTTTGACCACGTAAATAATTTTCTATCTGTCAATTGTTTTCCTCCATGCGTATGAACAAACCATTCGTCACTTACACGTCTTGCATCTATCGCAAGCACAATACATTGCGCGCCAAAAGCTTTTGCCAATTCATCAATAAGCTTAGGATTTTTTACAGCAGCGGAATTAACGCTTACCTTATCCGCTCCAGCTTCCAATAATGGAGCAACATCCTGCACGCTGCTAATTCCTCCGCCTACAGTAAATGGTATGTTGATGTGTTTTGCTATGTCTTTTACCAGAGATGAAAACGTTTTTCGTTTTTCGTTCGTGGCAGAAATATCAAGAAAGACTAATTCGTCGGCACCTTGCTGTGCATATAATGATGCCAGTTCCACTGGGTCGCCAGCATCACGAATATTGATAAAATTTATTCCTTTTACGGTGCGTCCGTCTTTTATATCAAGGCAAGCGATAATGCGTTTTGTGAGCATGCTAAAGTGATTTTAGTTGTTCTATGTTTACCTTGCCTTCGTAAATAGCTTTTCCAATGATAACTCCATTAACGCCAATAGTCTTTAATTCTTTAACGTCTTCAATTGAGCCTACTCCACCGCTTGCTACTAACCGAATCGTTGGAAATTTGTGTAAGAGCCTTTGATATAATTCTACATTCGGTCCCTCTAGTGTCCCATCGGTACTGATATCGGTGCATGTAATATAGGTTATCCCATAGTCAGCATATTGAGAAATGAAATTGTCAATTGAAAGACTAGAGTTCTGCTGCCAACCATGAATGGCAATCATCTCGTTTTTTACATCTGCGCTTAAAATGATTTTATCTTGCGTATATTTTTTGATCCATGCAATCACTTTGGTTGGATCTTTTACAGCAATACTGCCAAGGTTTACCTGGGCAACTCCAAGCTCAAACAGTCTTTCAACTTCATCATCAGTCTTAATGCCTCCTCCAAAATCAATTGTCAGACTAGTGCCTTTAGTGATTTCTTCTATGGCTTTCCAGTTTGTTACTTTTCCTGCTTTGGCGCCATCAAGATCAACAAGGTGAAGAAATTGCAATCCTGCATCTTCAAATTCAAGTGCAACATCTATGGGTGATTCGTTATAGACTTTCTTTTGAAGATAATCTCCTTGTGTAAGGCGAACACATTTTCCGTCAATAAGGTCAATGGCTGGAATAATTCTCATATTCTTAAAAAGCTTTTTAAAACCAGTTCACCTGCAGCTGCCGATTTTTCAGGGTGGAATTGTACAGCGTAAAAATTATTTTTTTGCATTGCAGCACTGAAGGGATGTATATAATCCGTAACTGCAGATGTAAATTTATTAACCGGAACATAGAAGCTATGGACGAAATACACGTTTTGATTATCTAACGTGGGATCAAGCCAACTGTCCTTTAGGTTCAATTGATTCCAACCCATGTGAGGTACTTTCATTGACGTTTCTGGAATAAATCGCTGAACCTTCTCTTCAAATATCCCAAGGCAATCAGTATTATTTTCCTCTGAGTACTGACACAATAATTGCATCCCAAGACAAACGCCAAGTACCGGTTGTGTAAGTTCTTTAATCACCTGATCTAATTTCTTCTCTTTCAGAAACTTCATCGTCGTGCTCGCTTCACCAACGCCTGGAAAAATCACTTTATCAGCCTTCTGAATTTCCTCTATATTATCAGTGATCATGAAATTTATTCCTAATCGCTCTAGCGCAAAAGAGACGGATTGTATATTGCCAGCGTTGTATTTTATGAGAACAAGTTTCATCTAAGTGTCAGTTTAATTTCCTTCATGCCTCGAACCTTTACAAAACTCCTTTCGTGCTCGGTAATTCATTTCCTTCTTTTTTTACTGCCATCTTAATTGATTTAGCAAAAGCTTTAAATATCGATTCAATTTTATGGTGTTCATTTGTTCCTTCTGCTTTCACATTCAAATTGCACTTCGCCGTGTCCGAGAAAGATTTGAAGAAGTGATAAAACATTTCTGTCGGCATCTCTCCAATCTTTTCCCTCTTGAATTCTGCCTCCCACACCAGCCATGGTCTTCCACCAAAGTCAAGCGCAACCTGAGCAAGACAGTCATCCATTGGTAGAGTGAAGCTGTATCGTTCAATGCCACGTTTATCGCCGAGTGCTTTTATAAAAGCCTCTCCAAGTGCTAACGCAGTGTCTTCTATTGTATGATGTTCATCAATATGTAGATCACCTTTTACAGCGATAGATAAATCAAGGTTGCCGTGGCGCGAAAGCTGGTCAAGCATGTGGTCAAAAAAAGCAAGGCCAGTAGCTATAGAAGATTTACCGCTACCGTCAAGGTCTATCTCAATGTTTATATCTGTTTCTTTCGTAACGCGATTGACCTTTGCAATTCTTTTGGTCTTAGTTACTAGTTTATAGATATCCTCCCAGCTGGCTGTGATAAGCGCAGTGTAGTCAAGTAATTTCTGTTCCTCCAATTTTACGGAAAGCGCACCATCATTAATTAAAATTCCTTTCGCTCCTAAATTTTTTGCCAGAGCAATATCAGTAACACGGTCACCGATCACATAAGAGTTTGCTAGATCATATTCGCTTGTGAAAAACTCTGTTAACATCCCGGTGCCTGGCTTTCTCGTTAGTTTGTTGTCTGAAGGAAATGAGCGGTCAATAAATGTTTTAGAAAAATATATATTTTCATTTTCGAAGGCTTTTACCATTTTATCATGTGTTGGCCAGAATGTTTTTTCAGGAAACCGTTCTGTTCCTAGTCCATCTTGATTAGTGACCATCACGATTTCGAAATTGGATTCTTTTGCAATCTTGGAGAGCCAGGTGAATACCCCAGGGTAAAACTCCAATTTTTCAAGACTATCAATTTGTTCGTCTGGTGGTTCAAGAATCAACGTTCCATCACGATCAATAAAAAGTACTTTTTTCATATATTCTCTAGTGCTTTTATCAGTTCTTCATTTTCTATCGGAGTGCCTACTGTAATGCGTAAACAATTATAACACAAAGACACCCTTGATCTGTCACGAACGATTATTTTGTTATCCGTTAAATATTGATAGATAGCAGGTGCATCCTGTACCCTAGCAAGGACGAAGTTGGCGTCAGAACGAAAGACTTTTTGAACAACCTTCAATTTCCTAAGGTCTTTGACAAGCTTATCACGTTGGGTAAGAATTTCATCCACCCAGGTGTCTTTTCGATAAGCATTATCTAGTGCTTCTAACGCGATCTCCTGTGTACGGATGTTTACATTATAAGGGTATTTTATTTTATTAAGTACTGAAATGATCTCTTCAGAGGCAAAGCACATGCCCAAACGAAGTCCGGCTAGGCCCCATGCTTTGGAAAATGTTTGTAATACTACAAGATTTGGAAATTTATTCAGTTCGTCTACAAAACTCTTACTCTTTGCAAAGTCAATATATGCTTCGTCAACTACAACTATTCCATAAAACCTATTGAGAACTTCAATGATTTTATCTCTGCTCAATAAATTGCCTGTAGGATTATTGGGACTGCATAGAAATATAATTTTTGTTGCATCGAATGTCTTAGGGAATGAATCCAGGTCAAGATCATAATCGGGCGTTAGCAAGACTTGTTGTATGTTGACAGCATTTACTTCAGCGCAAACTGAATACATACCATAAGTAGGATCAGTTATTAAAACAGAATCACGATTTGGTTCGCAGAAAGCTCTGATCAACAAATCTATTCCCTCGTCACTTCCATTGCCAAGAAATATCTGGGACGGCTTTACACCTCTTAATGCAGCTAATTTTTCCTTAACCTTTCGTTGCAGAGGATCCGGATAGCGGTTATAAGGAGTAGGGTACGGGTTTTCATTTGCATCAAGAAATACTTCAGCTTCTCCCTGGAATTCGTCACGTGCAGAAGCGTAAGGTTTCATTGTTAAAATGTTTTTTCTAACAAGGGAACGAACATCAATGAATGATTTATTTTCCATGGATTTATTTCAGCTTTTCAAGTCTAATCGTAATGGCGTTTTTATGGCCTAATAAATCTTCCGCTGCAGCCATCTGCTCCACTACCGGCCCTATATTTTTAATTCCTTCTTCGGTTATTTTTTGATAGGTGATGTATTTCATAAAACTATCCAATGAAACACCTGCATAAGCTTTAGCAAACCCATTTGTAGGCAGGGTATGATTTGTACCAGAGGCATAATCACCAACTGCTTCCGGAGAATAGTTACCAATAAAGACAGAGCCCGCATTAATAATTTTGCTGATAACAGTTTCTGTACTTTTTATCATCAGGATCAAATGTTCAGGAGCGTACTCGTTAATGAAATCAATTGCTATTGCTTCATTACTTAAAACAACAACCCTACTGCTTTGTAATGCTTTTTCTGCAATACTTCTCCGCGGAAGTTTGTGCAATTGTTTTTGAATCTCTTCCTGAATGGCGGGAAGCATTTTTTCATTTGGGAGTACAAGCATGACCTGACTGTCTTCTCCATGTTCTGCTTGAGATAACAGATCGGCAGCAATGAATGATGGAATGGCAGAATCATCAGCAAAGACTAAAACTTCAGACGGGCCAGCTGGCATATCGATAGCAACTCCTTCTTCCGTTATAATTTGTTTTGCTTTTGTTACATATTGATTGCCCGGGCCAAAAATTTTGTAAACATTCGGAATGCTCTCAGTGCCATAAGCCATTGCAGCAATTGCTTGTGCTCCACCTGCGCGGAAAATTCTTGTCACGCCAACTAACTTTGCAGCAAACAAAATCGCTGCATTAATGTTTCCATTCTTGTCAGGCGGAGTACAAAGTATAATCTCTTCAGACCCTGCAAGCTTAGCTGGAATTCCAAGCATTAATACTGTTGAAAATAGTGGAGCAGAACCTCCGGGAATATAGATGCCAACGCGATTGATTGGAACTGCTTTTCTCCAGCAAGTAACACCAGGCATTGTCTCAACTGTTAAATCTTCACGCTTTTGGCTTGCATGAAATTTTCGAATGTTTGCCGCTGCAACTTCAATAGCTTTTTTTAATTCAGAGGATAATGAAGATATTGCATCTTGTACTTCTTGTTCTGATACTTCTATTGTTTCTATTTTAGCTTTGTCGAATTGAAGGGTAAGTTCGCGCAAGGCACTGTCTCCTGATTTTTTTACACGGTTCAAAATATTCCGGACAGCACTATCCAGAAAATCCAACGCAAGCTGTGGCCTTTGTGTTAGTTCCTCCCAACTTTCTTTACCAGGATTATTATAAATTTTCATCTGATATTTGGTACGGATTAAAGAATCATTTTTTCTATTGGAACCACCAGAATTCCTTCTGCGCCAAAACCTCTTAATTGATCAATCTTTTCCCAGAAATCATTTTCATCTACAACAGAATGCAACGAACTCCAACCTTTTCTCGCTAACGGAATGATTGTTGGGCTTTTCATTCCCGGAATCACACTCGTAATTTTGTCGATTGATTCGTTCGGGCAATTGAGCAATATATATTTGCTGTTTTTAGCTTTTTGAACAGCTTCTAATCGGAATAAAAGCCTGTCAAGTATTTGTTGTTTTGCAGCATCCAGCTCCGGCGTTGCAATGATCACTGCTTCAGATTGCATGACAACCTCAACTTCTTTCAAACCATTGCTTAGCAAAGTGCTTCCAGTACTTACAATATCGCAAATGGCATCAGCAAGCCCGATACCAGGAGCAATTTCCACTGAGCCACTAATCTCATGAATGCCAGCTTCTATGTTATTTTTCTTAAGAAAGTTTTTAACGATGTTAGGGTAGGAGGTGGCAATATTTTTTCCTTGAAGGTATTGCACACCACTATAGCTCTCCGAACGAGGAATAGCAATTGACAATCTGCATTTGGCAAAGTCGAGGCGTTTAACAAGCTGATTTTTCTTTTGCTTTTCAACAAGAATGTTTTCACCCACTATCCCTAAGTCAGCCACTTTATCCTCTACATATTGCGGGATGTCGTCATCGCGAAGAAAAAGAACTTCAACTGGAAAATTTCTTGCCTGTGTTTTAAGTTGATCTCGTCCATTACTGAAAGACAATCCACTTTCTTTAAGGAGTTCAAGTGAGCCTTCCTGAAGGCGTCCTGATTTTTGAATGGCGATTCTAAGTAGTGTTTCCATTGTTAGCGTTAAAAGAAAAAAGGCTTGTCGTTTCGTGACAAGCCTTTGAATATTCTTAGTTATTAATAACTCAAAATAATACGTTGCCACGCATCGTGCTCATTACATGATGATGGTGGTGAAGTGTTATGTTAAGTGCAGTGTTCATTTCTATTACGGGCACAAATAACTAAAATTAGGTTCACATCTGCAAATTATTAATAAAACCGTGTCAAACTCTTTATTAAAACGATTGCGCCTCAACCACCTCTCAGTATTTCTAGGCCGCAACGTCAGGGTCATAAAGCTTTAAAAACTCTATAACTTCATCATGAACCTGGTTAGGTTTTGTTTGATCATAGGCTGCAGTAGCTATCGATTTGAAAAGCTCGCTCACAACATCTGGCTTAAATCCAAGCTGCTGCGCATATACTGTAGCAACTTCGAGCTCAACATCTTCTACTACCTCGTCTAAGTAAATCATATAAACAAGGTGATAAATGGATTCCAGTTTTTCAATCTTCTCCGCAGGATGAGAAAATTTAAGAGAGGAGAGATCTATGTTTGCTTTTTTAAGATCCTCTGGTGTAAGCTGGAGCTGAATACCCCATTTTATAAGACAGCGAAGGTATTTACTTTCAATTTTATCATTACCTAGAAATAAGGCCAGCAAGTTGAGATAACTTTTTTTAACGTAATGTAGTTGCTCTTTAATAAGGTCTGTCATTGGTTGAAGCTAATAAAGCAATTTATGCGACTATAGTATTTTTCAAGGTAACGAAAATACCACTTTTTTGCCTGCTGTACTAATTGGTAGTTGAGGAACAACGGGTTTGAATATTAGCAACCTACTGGAAACAATGTCTGCGCTTTAATCGGTCTATATTCATTATTCCAAATTGCTTTGCTTTTGTTAAATCCTCACACACGTTGCGCATGTCGTTTAAATTAATTGCAGCCATTGCCCTTAAGTAATATGGATCGGCCTGGTCTCTTCTTAAGAAAATAGCCCAATTACAATCGGTGATGGCATCTTTATAATTTTGCAATTTGAAGTTAGCCTGTGCACGCGCGAGAAAAACATGGTAATAAATATCGGGTGCGTCAGAAGGATTCATTACTATCTGAAAAGCAGATCCATAAACATGACTCAGATTTTGTTTAAACAACTTCTTGCCTAAGGTAAAATAATGCAATGCCTCCTCTGCATTACCTATTTTTTCCATGTTGATCATACCAATTTGGTAAATGAGCGCCAAATTATGAGGATCCTGGTTATGTAAATGCTTTAACGCCTGCAATGATTCAGCATAATTGCCGAGATAATACTGACACATGGAAATATTTTGAAGCGTCTCATAGCGGATAGGGTGCTCGTGGTTTTTTAGGATCTGATAATGAGAAATTGCAGCAGAAAAATCATGCATTCTAAATTCCAGGTCTGCCTTTTTACGCAAGGCATCAACAAGACTATCCTTTGCAAAACTGAACCTGTATTCCAGCGGATCTTTTTCTTCGAGAGAATAGATCATTTTAAAGGCGTCATCAAAATGCTCGGATCCAAAAAGCCCGTCTACTTTTTTCAAATATTGATTATTCGCTGTATACTTTTCTAGTTGCTGTTTACGAACATAATAATGGGCTGTATGAATGATAGAAAAACAGAAACCTGCAATAATCAGGAATACAAGAAAGGCGAGTCCTTGAATTCTAAAATAATTCTTGTCGAATTTATACCTTCTTTCCTGCGTTTGTTTCCAACGATAGTAACGGTTCTTTTTAATTTCATCTACCGACAAGTCATTATAGTTGTAGTTATAATTATAGACCTGCATTAAGCCATATAATTTCAGATCGTACTGACCTTTCTTGGCACTGTTACTTAACGTATGGTAGGCTTCATTAATAACTTTGAAAAGCTCTTCAGCTTCTTTGTTGGCTGGGTTACGGTCGGGGTGATATAGTTTCGCCAGTCTTTTGAAAGCTGTTCTTATTTCACCTGCGCCTGCAGTTCGAGCAATACCTAAATCTTCGTAGTAATCCCTCATCCCAATAGCATTAATCACTAAACGAAAAGCTGATTATAAAATGCAGCTATCCTGCTAAATCAGATAAATCTTCATGCCCGTTCAACAAAAAAGCCGCTAAAAAGCGGCTTTTTTGAAAAATAAATTTTATTAACAATTATAACTTCGCCAATTCCTGTACCAAATCAATTAGCTTATTCGAATATCCCCACTCATTGTCATACCAGGCAACTAGTTTTACAAAGCGATCATTTAAAGCTATGCCTGCTTTTGCGTCAAAGATTGAAGTACGAGAATCTCCAAGGAAATCCTGAGAAACAACTTCCTCTTCTGTGTATCCGAGGATGCCTTTAAGTTCACCCTCTGAAGCTGCCTTCATCACCTTCTTAATTTCATCATACGAAGCAGGCTTTTCAAGACGTACTGTTAAATCCACAACCGATACATCGGCAACGGGTACACGGAACGACATGCCGGTAAGTTTTCCTTTCAGTTCAGGGATAACAAGCGCTACTGCTTTTGCGGCACCTGTTGATGAAGGAATAATATTTTGATAAGCGCCACGTCCACCTCTCCAATCTTTGGCTGAAGGGCCATCAACAGTTTTTTGAGTAGCAGTCACTGCGTGAACCGTGCTCATTAATCCTTCGGCTATTCCAAAATTATCCTGAATTACTTTTGCTAAAGGAGCAAGGCAATTGGTAGTGCATGAAGCGTTAGATACGATGGTGTGTTGTGCTGTTAATTTCTTGTGATTTACACCCATAACAAACGTTGGCGTATCGTCTTTAGCAGGCGCTGACATCACTACCTTTTTTGCGCCAGCAGTAATATGCTTCTGGGCATCAGGTTGTGTAAGAAATAATCCTGTAGACTCTATAACAATTTCAGCTCCTACTTCAGACCATTTCAGGTTTGCAGGATCTTTCTCAGCTGTTACACGGATTTTTTTTCCATTAACAAAGAGATTGCCTTCTTTTGCTTCCACAGTACCTTCAAATCTACCGTGTGTTGAATCATACTTGAGCATGTAGGCCATATATTCCGGGTCTACAAGATCGTTGATACCAACTACTTCAATATCTTTACGGGTAAGTGCAGCTCTGAAAGCCAAGCGGCCAATTCTACCGAATCCATTAATACCTACTTTGGTCATCGTTGTCTGGTTTAAATTATGTTGAGGAGTCAAAAATAAAATACACTGAGCCTAAAACAAATGAAATCTTTTAAAGGTTTGAAAAAAAAATAGCGCACTGGTTTGCAAATAGAATTTGCAGGTCTATCTTTGCACACCTTTTAACAATGGTCCGTTCGTCTAGGGGTTAGGACACAAGATTTTCATTCTTGGAACAGGGGTTCGATTCCCCTACGGACTACAGAAACCCTAGAATCTTACTAGATCTCTAGGGTTTTTCTTTTCCAGTTGAACATTCAGTTGAACATTTTTCCCTAGAATGTTTAGAAATTCTTTTCTCAACTCTAGACTCTAAGACTTCGCTTGAAAGCCCTTCTTTTAAAAAACCTAAAATGTACTATACGAAACCACACATGACCAAACGAGACTATGCCTAATATTAATTATTTATAATGCTGTCCGATTCAAATCTTCCAAACATTCCATTATTTGAAGGCCGGAATGAACCAATACCAACATAATGACCGGCATACTTAAATAGCTGCTCAATCGCTGCAGGAGTTATTGACTCCTCATGGACAAGCAACGTAAATTCCGCGCTCCAGGTAATCCATTTCGGCCTGATCACAATGACCCTGGCCTTGTTGTTTCGGTTAACTGCTGAGCGCTTATCAATTGAGTCGTATTGAGGTAAAATAATTTCTTCAGGCTGTGGAATCAGACAGGCTGCAACTATAGAGCGCATAGACTTTGAAGAAGCTCCTTCTTTAGACTTCATATAAGTACCTGCAGCTATTAATGAGCCTCGTATTGATCAGATGGAATATAGCAGTGCCCCTGATCATTTCTATAGCAATGATAGTCCGCACGGGAGGCATCATCTTTAGAGACATCTTCCTGTTCCAAAATCGGCCCACGAAGTTTTTCCCAATCTGCAAGCTTTTTATCATCCATTCTATGCTGCATTTACGGAGATATACCTTTGATTTTAATTTTAAAGGATTTCATAGTTATTCTAATTGACAGTTTTTGTAATGATGGCTAAAGATTATTCACTTGGCTTGCATGCAAACTATTGAACAATCCAAGCAAGATTGCACCTTGTGAAAGTACATGTTGCCTGTGCACTAACTCCTTTAAAGAGAGGGTGTCTTCAATCAAATTCAAGTGCTCAATGTTTACTTCAACAGCTAGTGAAAGGAATTCATGAATGGCGATTGGATCGCATATCTCCGTTGCGGTTTTTAAAATTTCATCAACGTGTTTTGATTTCTTGTTGTCAGCTTCCATATTTATTTGCATTGAGTTACGTTTAGCAACATTCTTTGGCAATTAGCGATTGTATTTAGACGCATTTGTAAGTCGTTTACGTCTTCCGGTTTTAGATCCCACTTTCTTGCATCTTGTGGTCTAGACGTAAGAATATCAAGCGCTTCAATGAGCTTTAAAACTCCTTGATGGTCTTCATCTTCGTATTTCTTTAGATCATAAATTAAATAACTACTCGTTCTATCTTTAATATTTTTAATGGTTTCAGCATCCCTCTCAAAGTCGATCTCATACATGTCATCGATGATATACAATACAATTTGAACTCCCCATTTAAAAGATTTGTCACGTCTAAGGGCATCCATTTTTTCATCAGAAATCAGCGCATTTCTGAAATTCTTCCAAGGTACTATATATGATATATCTTCATCAGGCCACAGGACCGACTTAACTACCGCACCGATTGTTGTTCTTGTGCGGTTAACCATAATTGATTTTGACTCGTCATTCATATTCATATTTGTTTTGCCTATAGTTGTTTCTAGCTGTGTCTCAAGTGATGTTCAAATATATATCATTTTTATTATATAACACAAGTCATATATATATTTAGATACGTAATTACTACTTACATGTAGTATATATTACTACTTTTACTAAACCATCACCGGGTTTATGATCAAATGGCGAAGAAACTCAATAGAATTGCTGAAATACTGAAGGAAAAGGAAATTACCCAGTATCGACTACACAAAGAGTCTGGTGTAGGATATTCGCTTATCAACTCTTATTTTAAAAACACTAGGCAGCCGTCCCTCGAAACGATATTTAAATTAGCAAAGGCTTTAAAGGTGAACCCAAAGGAGTTAATTAATAGTTAGCACTGCATTTAATCTATTCGAAATGGCGTCACACGTTGCAAAGCATATTATTAGTATTTGTTTAATTCTAGCAATCGTTTTGGTATTTACCACCTGGTATTATTTACCTGACTATCTAATAGCTAAATATGGCAAGCCTGACAGCGCGGGCTCGTATGGAGACGTGTATGGATCAATAACTGCATTATTCACGTCATTAGCATTTGCTTTGCTTATATACACAGCGTTAATGCAACGTGAAGAATTAAAGCTGCAGCGTGAAGAATTAAGAATGACTAGGGATGAGCTGAAAAAATCAGCAGAAGCGCAAGAAGAGTTAGTAAGGTTAACGAGAGTAACAAATGACTTTCAAAGGCAAATAAGAAAGAAAGATATTTTCCCAGAAGCTGCACTTGTAAATCAAACTGCACACAATTTAGGTGAATACAGGGCGTTTATTGAATTAATATTACAACCAAAGTTCTATGCTTTAAAAGTTACCAGTGCGGCGATGATGGCTCCTTCAGAGAATATAAAAATGGATTTGGAGGACTTTACAAAGGATTTTCACAATAGAATTATTAATACTAATCAAACTTTCAGTATAAAGATAATCTTCAAAGTAAATGAAGACTTAAATGGAACTGAACTCATGATCGACTTTGAAGACGTAGATTTGCAAAATTCGTATTGCCAAAAAATAATATGTGACAATGGGATTTTTCGAGCGCTCGGTTCCCAGCCAGTCGCTGATGTTCTCTTTACAGCAATACGTTAGGAAAAAGCTAATAGGACTTTGATATTAATTTACCTATTCTATTGACTTTTTTTTCTTAACCAAAGATGTTGAAAACTGATTGGAAAAATATTTCTATTTCTACAGTAATTTCAATTGGATACTCAAATTAAAGTTAAAGATTTTTGAAATTTCGAATTCCACTATTTCGCTTAGTAAAGGCGTTAACCAGGCTAAAACGTATCAATCTTAATCCTTCCTAGAAACTTCTGAAGCTGATCATTTTGAATTGCCTGAATTGATTCAATCTTGTTAGTCTCACTGCTTATATATAATTCGACATAGTAATTATGAAGGCAGTATAGAGTTACGCTTTGATTGTAGTACCCGGCTATTGCTTCAATAAACTTTCCATTCTCCCAGAGATATTCTGCACGTTCATTTATTGGCGTGTTATTAAATTCTCGGAACGTCATAGATGTCTTTACAACACTTTAAAATAAACAAATTATCCATCAAACTACATAAAAGACGGTTACAGTGGTTGCTACTAGAGTTAATGCCGTATACATTGCATCTCACTTAAATAAAAGTCCATTTTATGAAAAAACACCTCTCGTATGCGCTATTTATAGCGGTATTCACTATGTCTTGTAGTGATGAATTTATCCAGCCTAAAAACGATAACAAAAAGCCCAAGCTTGAAACTTTCGAAGACTCTAAATCTAAGAGTAATTCGAGAGTAATGGCGAATGATTGGTCAGGTACTTCAACTCTAGTTGCTAACGGCAGCACTGTTTATGGAGTTCAAGGCAGTACATTTTGGAAAAATGGAATGACATCTACAACACGCGCAACTTTTAGCGATTCACCGTCTAATTGGTCTGGAACTGAAGCAATGGCTACAAGTTTCGAAATAGGAAATATATACGTAGTCCGTAACGGTACGATGTACAAGATCATTATTAGCAATGGTGACATTTCAACATTTAGTGATTCTCCAAATGGTTGGGCGGGCACCGTGGCCATGACTGTTCATGGAAGTTACCTCTATGCCATTAAAGGTGTCACACTCTTACGCGTGAACCTTATCAATGGTGATATCACTCCTTTCAGTGACTACCCTAATGGATGGGCCGGAACCGAGGCGCTTGCATCTGATCCCCAAGTTGGCTTTTTATTCGCCGTTCAGGGGGGAACTCTATGGAAAATAAATATCTCAAACGGGGATGTTACGCCCTTTAGTGATTATCCTAACGGATGGGCGGGAACTGAAGGGATGGTAGTGCATAACGGAAATATTTTTGCTATCCAAGGAGGTACTCTTTGGAAAGTGGTAATTTCGAATGGGGACGTCACGCCATTCAGCGATTATCCAAATGGTTGGGCGGCGACGGAATCAATGGCTGCGAATCCGATGACCGGCTACTTGTTTGCTGTGCAGGCCGGATCTTTATGGAGAGTAACAATTTCGAACGGGGATGTAACCTCTCTTTAATAATTCAGCTAAAATTGAAAATAGCGAACCAATAAAAAAGCAGTTGCACCATCTATGCAACTGCTTCTTAACGTCATTGATTCCTTGACCACACGTTTAGGTGAGATTAAGATGACGTTCCCAGTAAAGGGTATAATAAATCTAGCTAAATATCGATAATAAAAAAAGCAGTACATCCATCTGACGCACTGCCTTAAAAAGTACGGAAAAGACCCTCTCTTAAAACCGTACTAGTATGTAATGCTAATATACAATTTACAAGTTGCAAAAACTACCTCTTATTTTTCGACTCAAACTGCACGCATGATGCAATCTCTGGATAGGCTATAAGGAACTGTACAAACTTATGAACGTTCTCAAATTCTACAAGATGATTCCCTTCTTCGTCTGTCCATTCGAATTGCAGGGCTGCACTAAAGGCCCAATTATGGTAAGGTTGTTTTCTTCCATATCCAACTAATGGACCTGAACCTGGAATTCTTTCAAAGTAGACTTTAAGTTGTTGTATAGTTTTAAAAGTGTCCTGATAAAAGCGCTTGTCTTTTTTATTCGCTGCGGGTGCTAAGTACTTATATATAATATTCCACTCACTTAACTGATGCACATGCTATTTGCTGTTTACCTTTTCATATTCATGCAAATCCAAAACCTCTTTGACATTTGTGTCCGCTCCCTTAGTAGTAATAAGTTTTGAAATAGTGTGAGCTCCCATTCTATCATTCTGAAGTGGTTTGCAGAAAGCCATTACATCATCCTTTGTTAGATTTTGATTCAACCAGTCTTTCTCATACTCTTTTGGAATTATGACTGGCATGCGCTTCTTAGAGTTGTGTATCTCACTCATTAGCTCATTTGCTTGCGTTGTAAGCACTGTATAAGTAAGCGTATACTCATCGGTATCTTTATTCTTCCATCTGCTGTATAAGCCACCAATTGAGAACAAGGATTGATCTTTTAAATAGATGTGATATGGAACTTTACTCTTTCCCTTTTCATCCATCCACCTCCACTCATAAAACCCTGTGCAAGGAATTAAGCAACGTTGATTATTTTTAATCGCATCCTTGAACGAAGCTTTCTCATACATTTCCTCAGATATACAATTAAGTGTTTGGTTTCTTAGTTTTAGACCACTTGCTACATCCTTCACCCAATAAGGAATTAGACCCCAATTAAAGTTTTGAAGGGTATCTGGTTTGCCCGCAGTCACTATTGGTGAAGGCAAGAAATCAAATCCATTTTCATGGAATCTAGGCTTGTACTGTTCTGCTTGCACTTTTGAGTAGCTAACAGAATAATAGTTTGCAACGTCTTCGAATGTTTCTTTTTGCGCTTTATGATAACACATAGAAATAAAATTCATCTACTCCTGAAGCCATTTACAATGCTTGCTCACCTTCAATAGGTATAATGTAAGAATCTTCATTTACCTCACACTTATTCCTCAAGGGAACTAACAAGCGAAATGCTCCAGATTGCAATAAAGTAAGTATCTAAAACCTAAATTAACAAACGACCTTAGGTGATGATGGCTGAACTCTTGCATTGTAGTGCTTGTCTAATAACTTGCTAATTTCTTTATCCATTACAGACAAATTTCCTTCTTCTACATCCACAAAGTTATTGTCGCGGAACGTTTCATATAACCAAGTATAATCCACTGGTTCTTTTTTAAAATGTTCTCTTAACTCTTCTAACAGGTAGATTATTTTAGCCTCATCATTTTCTCTGATCCCATACATCCTATTGATGTGCTTTTTTAAACCATCGATAGTTTGAAGTTCAAATACGAGCTGCTTTCTATTAAAGCGGAGCAAGTCTCGGTGATTGAAAGTTACAGGCTCGGTTGGGTCAAGGTTGAAAAAACTATTATCATTCAACTGACTATTGATAACACTATCAATCTCTATATAAAACAATTCAGAATCTAAATGCACATTTTCGTTGTTCAACACCTTCACAAGTATTTTATTATAGTTATCCAAGTTGATTTTAGAATGGCTTAACCTAAAAAGGTTTTCTTTGATTCTCTCAAGTTGTAATTCGTCTGGCCGCTGCTTAAACTTTGAAGCGATATATGTATTTAAGCCTTTTACTAGCTTACTAATTAATACTGTCCGATGCTCCTCTAGTATCTCTTGTAATTGAACAGGGACTAAGTCCATTGACCAATCATCAATTACTTTAATGCCGTTCATTGTTTTAATCTGTTTCATATTTTTAAGTCTTTACTAATTTAATTAGATAAATACGAAGTAACTAAAACTAACTAACTTAGAGTAAGGAAATTTGTTATTTTTGTTTCCTGCTAGCTATCAGTGAGATACAGCTTGGTTTTTGTTACCATTTATAGGGAAAAGCGCTATCTTTAATAAAGAGATTAAGCCATATGGCTGATATCAGCACGTTAGCATTCATTGATAAGTACAGAATTGCATATGAGTAAATTTGAAGATATAAAAGATTTAATGAACAGTCTTTCGCCTAAGCAAATAGAAGAAGGAAATAGAAAACGAGAGTCTGAAAACAAAGCAAAGTATCTTGAATTTTCTCATGCATATTCTAAAGGGTGTTGTTTCTTATGTGGAATGAAATTGGGCTATTTTAGTCCTTCTGAGACTTGTTTTCATTGGTTTTTAAAACCTTCAAATATTAAGAAAAAGCATTTTAAAGATTACTTGTCAGAAGATATTGGTTTTTTCAAGCTAGAAAGCTATTTCAGGTGGTTGGCACATATAGAAAAACCATTCAGAAATATAAATGACCTAAAATGCGAAACAACCGAATCAAAATTACTTGAAACAACAATTAAGTATAAGAATATTGAGTGGACCTTAACTTATGGAAAGTCTGACCTAGAAGGTCACAAGGATTCACAAAACGCAAAATTTCCTCATTTTCATCTTCAAATGCTAGTTGATGAACTACCGTTTATAAGGTTTAATGACTTTCATATTCCTTTTTCAAGAGAAGATTTAGTTACTATCGAATTATTAAAACAACATAACGTTTTGTTTAGGAATTCACAAGCACCTGGGATGACCGACATATTGGAAGATTCTGAAATGCTAGAAATGATTGATGAGTATTGTACGGTTCCCGAAAATGAAGAAGATGCTTTTTTAAATGTTGGAACAATGATTCTAATGCCAGAAGGAAAGACAATGCCCGAAGAAGAAATTGCTGAAATTTCTGAAGAAAGCAAACGAACTAAAAGACCTGTAAGACATATAATGAAAGAACATTTTCCCGATGCAATTATTATATCTGAGGCGACTCCTGCAGATGGTGTTCCTGAGAAGAAAAAAAGAAAGAAAAGATAACAACGAAATGCCAACAATGTGTAAAAATGATAGCCGAAACAGAGGTAAAATCAAGGGTTATAGCGGCTTTAATATAATTGTAGCTTGACAGGAAAATCCCACGAAATTGGCTACTATTCTTACACTCACCGTGCTTAAAAGATATGGTAGGAATAATTGAAACTAGGACACTAAAAATCTCCAATCGGATAATCACGTCTCAGGACATTCGTAGACTTTTTACAGATCTTGAAAACGAGATCAACCGACTAGACGCAATTACTAATGAACAACTTGACCGAAAACTGTCTGAAGAGAAGTATAATAAGTATAGCGACCAAGAAAAAGAAAGGGAAAAGAGATATTTAAAGAATTGGATCAGCAAAAAACTAAAAGTGAAGGCTACTGATAATTCGATTTATGAAGGTCATTCAAATGAAATACTTGCACCGGGAGGAATACTAGATTCAAAACAGATAAGTTCAATTGATTTTGACTTTACTGACAGGAACCACAATGCAAGCATTGCAATTAACCTTCGTCATACAAACTCAGATTCATGGAATGAGGTTAGAGTACAAGGTACTGATAGCCTATGGGTTAATGGCATCATACAAAAGATCGAAAACTTTCTTGAATCCCTTGAACCTCAACCAACTTGGGCAAGGAAATACAGCTTTGTGCTGACAATCTTTTTTGATATCTGCATTGCTATTGTTGCTTCTGCTATTTTAATGAAAGTAATTTTGTTTTTAGGAAAGCATTTTCCTTTAGACAGTAATTCGCAAAAACTAAGCCTTGGATTTTCTAGAGCTACGATATTCATAATGATGTTAGGAGTCTTCAGCTACCCAGCTTCAGCATTGACTGACAGGATCAAGGGGCTTTGGCCACTAGTAGAGTTGCAAACAGGACGAGATCACAACCAGGCAGAGAAGCAAAAAAGGAAGACCGTTGGGTTAGTATTCACTCTAATTATACTCCCAACAATTTTCACAATCATCACAGAATTAGTTTGAAAGTAATGCGCCACAACAAAAGCTATAACCGATGGTGGGTGAAGTGTAAGTATAAATTTTTGTCTTCGCGACCTAGGGTTGTCAAAGAGACAATTCTGTTAATGCTGGTACATCTCCTTCTTTTGTTACAAGAATATGTCAGAGTCTTTAAGAGTAATTTTTGTTAAGATTTTCTTGTCAAAAACCTGCTCCACAGCCAGGCTCCGAAAAAAGTGCCTACCATTAAAGCAGGGAAACCTAATACTCCAGAGTAAAACCATGCGGATCTTGTAATTTAATTTCTTTCGTAACTATTATCGGAATTTCTTTTTCCACTATTTGTGGCCGACAGTCACAAGTGTATTAATCATCTGCTCGAGCACGTATTCATACTTTACATATCTTTAAGGATAAAACTTTATATGATCCATCCGCCACATGAAAACAGTTCTCCAGATTCTTTGTTTGCTCGTCTTTTTTCAATCGCATGGCCAGGAGCTTTCAGGTAAAGTTGTTTCAATAGCTGATGGCGATACATTCACAATGTTAGTTGAAGGGAATAAGCAGGTAAAGATCCGCTTGCATGGAATAGATTGCCCGGAGAAATCACAAGACTTTGGACAGGTAGCAAAGAAGTATCTTTCTGATCTAGTGTATAACAAAACTGTAAGGGTGCGAGAAATGGATACAGATCGGTATGGCAGGACTATCGGAATGGTAATGATAGATAGTGTCAATGTAAATGAAGCTTTGTTAAAGGCAGGATTAGCATGGCACTATACACGATACGATAAGAATCCTAAGTGGAGTGTAGTAGAAAAAAAAGCCCGGGCAGGGAAGAAAGGTTTATGGTCTAAGCCTGATGCTGTTGCTCCTTGGGAGTTTAGAAAATCAAAAACACTGGTGAAGGCAGGTGCCGGAAATGAATAAGAGGATACGAAAAAGTTCTGGAGGTACTTCTGATCATCGGCGATACTTTATACACAACTCATTTGTTATTGATAATTCTTTATGTCTGAAGTTTATAAAGCAATAGTCATATACTGAAAAAGAACTATTGCATTGGCGTAGTGATAAGCGTAGGTTACAGAAAGTTTAACCTTTTAAACCTATGACAAAAAAACTACTTCTCACAACGCTTTGCCTATCAGTAAAACCCGCTTCTACGAGAATGAAATTAGTCCAACTTGAAAATTTACAAATCAGCTAATCCCTAAACTTATGAACAAAAGACTTTTTTTCACCTTAGTAAGTGTTTTGCTGTCCTTAGAGATGTTTTCTCAAATATCGAAAACCGGCAATAATTCAATTTCTGGCGCAGTTTGCCCAAATGTAAACACAGATTACACTGTTACGCTGCCAACCGGATGCGGTTTGTCATGGTCTGTCACTAACGGAACTATCCAATCACGTAGTGGAAACAGAGCTACTATTACTTGGAATGACACTCCTGGAGCTAAAGGAACGGTAAGTGTAACTTTTAGTAGTTGTTCAGCTTCAGATGATAACAAGACAGTCTCGAGGTCCGAGACAATCCTTTCAATTAAGAATCAGTCATTCGGATCTTATTCCAGTTCTGTTAACCTAGACTATTGTACAAAAGCCACTGTGAATCTTTCAGTACCTCAAATGTTTGTACAAGGCACAGGGGGAATTGCGCAACCACCACGCACAGAGGTTGCTTATGCCTGGACACTTCCGGCCGGATGGAGAGAGGTTGGAACAGGAAGGACTGGAAATGTAGGTACGAGTTTAAATTCAATATCAATTCAACCTATAAACTGTTCGACGCCGGGAAACGTAACAGTTCAGGGAACATTAATTGGGTCAGGGCCATTTTGCAATTCAGCAGCAAATTCCGCTACTGCAACTATTAATTTGAATGGCGCAAACCCAGTTGTAACAGTCGGCCCACAAGTCGGCTATACTGGTGGCTCTACTTGCGACACCACTCCTGTGACTTTCTACGCCACCCCAAGCGTTGCACTAGGTTGTATCAGTAGTTATGGATGGGCTTTTCCTAGCAGCTGGACAGAAGTAAGTAGAAGCAATAACTCAATTACCTTAGGACCAAGCGGTGGTATGGCGGACAAAAACCCAATCAGGGCCACAATCAACTTTACCTGTGGCTCGTCTGTAACGAGCGCTAATTATGTTCCGCCTTTCAATACTCCAGCAATTTCAGGACCGTCCCTCATTTGCTCCTCCTCTACGATGACCCTAAATTACGTTGCTCCTGGTGCGACGGTCAACTGGATTGTTTCTGCTACCTTGAGGATAGTATCAGGTCAGGGCACTACTTCAATTAGTGTAGCACCACTTAATAGCGTGTCAGATGGGACTGGAACGGTGAGGGCGTCTGTTACAAATTGCCCGTCAGCATCAGTGCCTAACAAATCCGTATGGGTAGGAAAACCTGTTTTTTCAGCTTATACTTACGATGGCCAGCCGACTCCTTTTGTTTGTGAGGGGATTTACCAGTCCTTCACTGGAGGGGATCATGTGTTAAATGCCGTTCCTGGAGGCACTTCATCCTATCCAACCTTTCAACTCCAGACAAGTTCGCCTTACGTTCGCGGCACACCCGTCGGCTATAACTACAATTTTAATGTAAACACGAAGAACCAAAATTACGAGTTTATCATCAGGGCGTCTGTAGCCAATGGTTGTGGCACAACAACTTCTTGCACATATTTTACAAATTGGGCTTCGATTATGGAATCTTACCCAAATCCGACTGATGACGAATTCCGAGTCCAATTAGGTAAGGATGGTGAAACAAAAAAGGTATCACTCATCAATTCAAACATTGATGTTGTATTCTCGGTTGAAACAGTCGAAAATGAAGTTGTGGTTGAAACAGCGACATTGCCGGAAGGTATGTACGTATTAAAAATATCTAATGGAGACAAGACGATTTCTCGTCATTTAAAGGTGAAGCACTAGGTAGAAGATTTTACTCTTAGTAATTCCATCGTCGAATACGGCGATGGAATTACAATCTAGCTAAGTTAGCCATAGAAGGAATCAAAGTAAAAAAGCCTTTGCTGATTTTGCGTGTCGGATTTCCATCTCCTATATCCCCTCATACAACAAAGAGTGGTATATGAACCTCCGTTTAATTTCTTTTAGCGGTTTTCATCATTTCATCATAAAGCCTTGCTTTCTCTTCTGCTGTTCTATAATTAATTGGTTTTTGATAAGCTTGAGTATTCATTACAGTCCTCATCAACTCATCATGACGCTTCTTTGTCTCAGCGCTGTTAATTGAAACTATAGCCCAGATTATTGCGGGTATCCAACCGATTACGGTAAGCTGGAGAATCAAACACAGTATCCCTTGTCCAACTAATCCGCGGACCATTAAAGCCAGCCAGGGTAAAATAATTGCTATGAGGTAAATCATTAGATTTTATGCTTTAGGGTTATTTACAAATCCAGCGCTCCACTCCATCATGCCCGGAGCACGCTCCTGATCCTGTAGCTGTAGACGTTGTACCGTCTTTACAAACAGCTCCAGTACGATCAGAAGCTGGACAATCAGATGATTTCTCATCATCACAAGACAAACAAGAGATAAAGAGAACGAAGATTGGAAGTAGGTTTTTCATAGGTTGTGGGTTAATAAAAAGCCCATCCGCCACAGTCTTTTGAACTGTATACGGATGGGCTCCTACAACGAATATAGCTGCTTGCTTGTTAATTTCAAAGCTTTTATTTCATCACGCTGAAAATTAGAAGTCGAATGTTTTTGGGATGGCCCTTTACGTTAGCTAATGTCAGAAACTCATCGAGAATAAGAACTCTTCAGGCCATTCGCCAACTTTTGCATTAAGTCCTTTCACAAGGTTATTTAGGAGCCACAGTTCTTAATATTTCTAGAATAGGCGAAGGGGATTGGATAGGTTCCTTATTCAAAAAACCAGGATTGTAGGGTGAGAAAATTGTTTGAGTTGTGTATTGCAAAACAATTTCCTTAACTCCATCTGAATTTCCATCAGTAAAAGTCCTATAAGAGCTTAAACAATTGGCTTTATGTTGGTTAATTATCTCATTATGTTTCTCCGCAAAGTAGCTCCTAACCGATAAAACAACACAATATGACACTAATGAAACCAATAACAAACTTGATACACTTACTACAATTCTGTCACTAGGAGGTGAGTTTAAAATTAGAAAAAACAATCCTGTCAATAAAAAGACGTTTAGTACAATTAGCCCTATTGATACATTTCGCCACATTACTGCATTTCCATTATGGCGTGTAGCTTGATCAGTAAAAATTACAGCATGCTTCGATGCTCCTTCTTTTGTCAATTCAGTTCTTGCTGTCTCAATCATCTCGATTAATTGATTTTTTAGCAGTATGGAGTCATGCAGATTCTTCTTTATATCCTGAAGAAACTCAGTACTTGAGTCTTTTTGATTTTTTTGATTAAGTAACGTTAAAGCCTCAAGTACAATCGGCCATGCTTGTGATATCCAATGATAAATATTAGTCGGGCTCTCAACAAAGTATAGTTTCATCTCTCTTTGTTGATCCTCAATCGTTCTATTTATTTGGACTTCATAATCGTGCAATCTTCTAACGTTGTAAAAAATATTTGACAATATTTTACTTAAATCCATTAACCTCCATTGTGGAAGGCATTCCAGAGCTTCTGATGATAGTAATTTGAGGATTTCTTTCAGATCATTGAAAGGCTTTCGAGATTCAGGAATGAAGAAAGAATTCGCGCCGTGAACGGTGTTCCTATAGTTCTTTATTAATACGTCAGTGGATTGAGATACAATTTCCTGAGCCTCAGATATGATTGGATTGATTATGCTTAAATTATCAGACATAAAGCGATAAGGGTTTTATCAATATACAAGTAAAACTGAAGATAAAAAAGGCACACAGTGCCTTCTGTATTTTATCAACTTTTTTCAAACCGGGCCAACTCTTCATTCCGGACTTTCAGAAAACTCTTCCATAATCTCTGCCATGAATCTGTCTAGGTCATTGATGGCAGATAAGGTCTTTTCCCTGCATTCTCCTGTAAACTCCTTAATCATTCTCTTCGCGTCAGTCTTACTTACATCTCCTCCATGGCTTGTAATAATTTCAACCTGACGTTTAAGCATTGCTTCATAAACTTCAATGAGGGTTCCGCTGATGATGTTGAAAGCAATTGTTTTTGGATAAAGTACAAACGCATGACCGGCTGACTCAGTTTTTTTCATTATCTCAACGGCAAGAGCTTCGGAGTCAAGATTGTAAGGAGTATTATTAAAGTCCCTTTGGAGTTCATCGAAAAGATCAATTTCAAGATCCGGCAATTCTTGAAGCTTACTCTTTTGGCTTTCAATCCGTTTACTGAGGAAGTGAAAATTCTGATCGCTACTAATATCGATCATGTTGTTATCTGTTACCACTAAGTTTCCCCTTTTGATGTATTGGGTGATATACGCTTGTGAAACATTACATTTTTTAGCAAATTCTGATCTTGTGATTAACATATCATAATTGATTAAACATTGTTAGGTAACACTGATTGAAATACCCCTATTGATATTAAAAGGCGCCGCTTCGCATCCGTTGCGGGCAAGAAAGTAAGCTTCTGGAGTACCTTTTGACTTTAGACATCCTTTGCTTTATATCCTGCTTGAAAGCAAGTCCAGTAGTTCTTTGCATCTTCAATCTTTAATTCTTTAGACCTTGGAAGTTGATCTACTGTGTCTGTGAAGGCTTCTATCTTCGCTGTAGAATCAGCATTGACGATCAAGGCATTTGGATTATGTATTCTAGAATCTATCAACCAAGCCTGCCTGAATGCGTCAAAATGTAATGAAGATGTAGTCATAGTGATGTTATGATTTGTTTGTCTTCAAAACTTGGAATTCAGTTAGATGAATCTCCGTGTGGAATACCTTAGTACCTCCTTTCTCATGTGACCTGGTTCTTAGATGCCCTTGGATAAATACTTCATCACCATGCTGCAGTCCTTTGTATGCACTATCGCCGAGCTCTCGCCATGCAGCACAATGAATCCATTGATTAGCTGTTTTTAATTCACCTGTGTGCTCGTCTCTATAAGGCTTTACAACTTCAATTGAAAATGTTGTTCGAGTCGATCCATTTTTTTCGAGGCGCCGTTTCTCAGGATTTCTCCGAACGCGCCCGATAAACTCACATTTGTTTAAATACTCCATTAAATTGTTATTAACTGGTTAAAGCTTTTATATTCTGTCACTATCAGGTATGGTCTTGTAAAATCTCGTCCTCGCGTCGACACACCTTTCATCTTTAAAAATTTATCCACTCCAAGTGTTACAATGGAAGCGATGTCATCGGGCTTTAGCTTAATGCCAAACTTGGAGAGCTCTGATTGCAGATCATTAATAAGGACCTTATTGGTTTTCATTTGGATAGTTGTTGTTTAGGAAAGAACTGATGGAAGATGTTTTCTAATACCTCGTAGGGGTAAGTATTAACCTTGCCAAAGCGAGGATCTGGAATGGTGCCAGTGATATAACCCAAACTCCTGCACATTGCTTTTGCTTTAGTTCCGATTCTCACTGCTACTGAGACATCAAGCGGAATCTTTTTTAGAGAAGCAAACCCAGCTATTGCGTAATAGTCTTTTGGACTCGTCACTAAGTGGGCTTCCAATTCATTTAATCGGTGTTCAATTGATCCTAACTTCTGAGCATGTCCAATAAGGACCTGAGCATCAACCAGACTTGTGGGCAGCTTTATCATTTCCTTTGCCCTTTGTTCACATTCTATGAAATACTTTCTAACACGCTCACCGCTTTCGGTCCTGGCAAGCATCGCGAGGCGTTTTGCAAAATCGATTGTTAAGACGTAATCTGTAACTTCATTACCGTTCGACATCGTGTCGAACCCTGTCCAATCCTGATTTTCGATTGCAAAGCTGTTTGAAGTAATATTCTTCTTACTCCATCTCGACCATTGGCTTTTATTAAAGCCTAGTGTTTTATACAACTCTCGAGCTGATACGGCTTGCTTGCCGTTATGCTTGATAATTTGAGGTAGTTGATTTTCCATGTATTTAATTAAAAAACTCTTGTATCGTCGTTCCGATCTACATATACCATTTGCTGTTCATAGAAGTACCATACAACCCAGTTTGGAGAGGCATTAAAATCATCCATTGGATCATACTCATCTGGAAATCTTTTTTCCGCGTATTGTTTTAGCTTTGTGCACCAATCCTGTTGGATAATTCTTTCCGCAAGATTTTCTGGATTTGTTACCATGTGTGTGTCTGTTGCACGACAATACTCCACATAGCTCTCAAGCTGATCAATTGAATCCTGTTCAGCATCCGGCTCGCCATCTCTCTCGTGGACATGAACGCTTTTCCAATTCCTCCAGGATGGTATCTGCTTGTTAGCTGACTTGTACGCTTGGTAAATTTCGCGCGCCGCCCCCCGAATTTTTTTTATTATTTTTAAAGTAACTGCATTGTCAATCTTCTGCTCGTCTCTGTCCTCATCTCTTAATTCCAGCGACTCAAATTGAGGATAAATGAATTCAATTATTTTTTTAAAAATGTTTTGAGTTGAAAGAGAAAAGAAATATTCTTCGCTTTCTCTTTTTAATTCCTCAATGTTTAATTCTTCAGTATTTAATGCTTTAGTGTTTAATACTTTGTTACCTAATTTCGAGGTAGGGGTGCTGTCTAATTTTAATGCAGGTGGGGTGTCTAATTTTACTGCATGCCCCATACCTAAATTCGATACAGCCCCCATGTCTAATTTTGAGGTAGGGGTGTAATTTTTAGTTAGGGGTGTTACTACCTTGTATAGGTTTGTCCATTGTCCTGGATTGTTTGATCTCAGTTGTGGCGTAACAGTAATGATACTCTTCTCAACAAGCTTTTGCTTTGTCGTCTGTAACCTAACCATGGACCAGTTCAGTGCCTTACACATACTCTTATTGGAATACCAGCTTACTCTTTCTTCATTCATCTTGGCGGTTAAAAATGATATGAGAAAAAACTCATTTGCATCGAGCTGTGATAAAAGCCTATCGTCTACATTAATCATCGCTAATTCCAGTTGCGTTTAACTTGAATTACTTGATCAATAACAATTTCACAGGTACCTAAAATTATTCTCTCGATTGTGCTCGAGTATTTAACCCAAGATATTATCTTTGCCATTGTCATTTTAGATTTTAAAGATTTTGAAAAAGAGCCCGGCCGTAACCACGCTCTTTTTTTCGTTTATCAGAATCGCATTGATCCAGCAGGTCTTGAAATTTCCGCGATTACAGCTTTCTCAAATTCTTCGACTTTATTATTCACTGAGACAGCTTTTATTCTCTGTGTTAGCGCTGCAGCAATCTGCTCTGCCTTTTCGGCCGTGATTTCATCAGAGTTGTCCTCTTCGATGTCCTCTGTGGACGCTGTAGTTTCTGAGATTGGTGATAAACCTAGTTTACCCCTAACTTCATTTTCAAAAGCTTCTAGTTCTCTTGTTGTGTTTTTCTTCTTGTTCATATTAATTAAAATTTAGTAAGCTGGCTTAGATTGACTTCTTATTGGGATGTTCAATATTTTATCTATCTCCTCTTGAGGAATTAGGATTCTCTTTCCAAATTGTTCTGTCTTGATCTTTCCCTCGGATCGCATTTTGTCAAGCGTTGGAAGACTTACACGAAGCATTTTTGCAGCCTCATCCCTAGTTAGCTTGATTCGCTCTTTACTTATCGATCTTGCTTTTTCGGTAAAAGCTCTGTCGACGGTTTCAAATATGAACGTCTCTAGTTTTTGATAAACACTATGGGGGATTTCAATTTCCAGTTGTAGCTTATCCATGGAATCTTTCTTTAAAAGTTTCCAGGATCTGAATACGATCATAGTACGGTCTGCCTTCTTTTTCTAAAGTGAATTGCTTTATAACGCCTGACCTAACCTTACGCCAGAGTGTAGTGCGTGAGATACCAAATTCGCTAATGACTTGAATAGTTTTGATAGGTTCAGAGACCTTGTGCTCCTTTGTGTTGATTTGCTGCATAACGTTTCATTTTGTTATGCTACAAAAATCGGATGTCACATTCGGCTATTGAGGACTAAAAAGACGGGAATGGTAATCAGTCCTTTTGGTCTTTTTTACTTGATAGAATTGTATTCCGGAATATTCTTAAAAGGCTGAAGATATTTTGGGCCTAGGGTCGAAAGCTCCTCGGCTTTAAAGGGATTTGCACTACCAATTACTACATCAAATGTATTTTGTAAAAGATCTCTTACTTTGGGCGCATCAAAGTCTTTTCTCTTAAAACGGTTCTTTTCTGTACAGGTTCTATAAAATCCCGCGATGAATTTATTTCGCCCCCTCATACGATTCCATGATAGATGACCATTCTTTAAAGTAACAAAGGCACTTAAATGTTTTTTTATAATGTCATAGAATTCACTTTCCTCTCCTCGCCAATTGTCAAGTAAAGTCTTCGGCTCAGTCTTCTTTATACCTATTCGGCTTTTAATACTCTTAATTCCGTGAAGGCTTTCATATTCTTCTTTTCTTTTTATCAATATACTTTTCCAGTGTTCGTTCACCAAATGGATAGAAAGGAAACCCGTATTACTTTTGTTGAACAGACCAGTCCATTTATCAATATTGCCTAATCTTTTACAAATCTGCTTATAATCATCTTCACTAAGGTGTTCTTGAAATTCAGGATTTGATTCATGTCCAATATCTCGGATCTTCTTGTGCATTTTTTTATAAATCCACCAGAAAGCCACGTTTATTTGAGGAGGGTTTTTAGCATTAGAATCAAATCCATATTGATGGATGTTTTTAGGTTCCACAAAGTAGGTAGTTAAAAAGCAGTTTAACCTTCTCAAGAAATCATCTTCACCTTGCACTGATAAGCGACAGTAATGTTCTAAGATGTGTTCAACTGCTGGCACATGGGCTTGTAATACTTTTTCAGTTAGCTGAGCAAATTCGCTTATTGTGAAAAATATTTTAGATTCCATTATGCTACTTTTAACGTCGTCCACTCGCTAAAGAATTTCGATTCTGCCGCCAATAGTCCATGTTCCATGGATCCTAATTTTAAATATTTAAGAAAGCTACTTTCAGATTTATGGCCAGAAATCTTCATTATTGTTTGAGTCGGTATTGATTTACTTAAATAGGCATTGGTACAGAAGGAACGTCTGCATGAGTGGCTCGAAATGTGCTGGTATTTATCCACCTCTTTACTATCAAGCATTGATTTAATTGGGCTGCCTTTCTTGTCAACCAACGCATCCTTCGCGAACTCTTTTATAGCTACGTTCATCTTTTGGTTGGAAATATTCCTCAGGCGTCCGTACTGCTTGAGGTAGGAACGAACAACAGGGTGTAAAGGAATGTAAACAAACTGTCCTGTTTTTAGTGGCTTGATTTTCAACATTTCAACTCCATCAATTGCAATGATGTTTCGTTCGTCATGCTGCCCCCAATCGCTTTGTCGCAAGCCAGTAAAACAAGCAGTTACAACTTGAGCTCTAAGCTCAGCTCGTTTGGAACTCGAAATCTCTAAATCAATGACCTTCTTTATATCTATGATAGATAGGTATAGATCCTCCACATCTTCCCTTATGACTTTGAAGGCTTTCTTCTGAAACGATCTATTTACTTCATGGTCCCGCTCAAGTGCTTCTCTCAGGTAAGCCTTAATCTCTTTGAAATGCTTACCTCTTGTGTTTGCTACAAGTGATCTGCCTTGCATAAAGTCATCAAAGGAGTGATAAAAATTTAAGTCTATGTTTAAAAGTGTTGGCGTGAACTTTCTTTCCACGCAATATGCCTTAACTAATTTCAAAGATTGCCTCTTATGTAGCTTAGTTCTGGCAGTGATAGGCATGCCGCTTTGAGGGTGTTTAGCCGAGTTGATTACATTCTCCCACATCGTAAAAAAATCATTTGCGAGCTCCGTTTGCTTCAACAAGTTCTTTTCTTTTTGTTCGTCCTTTCCAAGTTCGCTAAGGTGTCGTTTTAGATCCTCTCTGTTTAATGTACTTGCTCCAAGCTTACTATCGCTCCATTCTTCGACTGCTCGACTTAGTTTTTTAAGATGCTGAATAAGATCTAACAGCTCTGTTTTCTCTTTGGGCATACCGCCAACCTTCTTCTTTTTCCAATCATTAACATCTATGCTATGGCCAGTAGAGAACATGAACTTTCGGCCGGGAAACCTAGAATCAAACGCTTGAAGTATTATTATCGGATTGCCTTTACCTTGCTTTCTTAGGGAGAAATGGATATTCATAATGCAAAATTGAAAACCGTGAATTTGTTACGCAATCAGTTGAACAATTAGTTGAACAGAAACTTTGTTTTACTTTGTTTCGCTTTGACTGTCGGCTTTTAAAGGAAGGTTGAAAAGTAGGTTTCCAATAGCGTTAGACATGTTTTGATACAAGCAAGCTATATAAGTCCCAGTCCCCTACGGACTACCAGAGGAGACAGGCTGAATTTTGGTTCAGCCTTTTTTATTTCTTGCCCTTCTAGCTCTCTATTAATCAATAAGATATAACTAAGTGCTTCGTTGACTTTTGGGGTTCGATAATTAAATCCGTCAAATATTAATTTTTGTGGAAATATCGAACCCACGATGAATCGCTGATGCTCAATTGATGCTTCCTTAAAAAGTAAATCCAATTTTGATAACGATGCCAGAGCGTTAGGAACAAGTTGCTTTACGTCCTCGCCAATAGTAGATTTCGCAAGATCTGAGATCTTTGTTTCTAAATGGTAAATTTTTGTTTCTGTTTCAGTTTTAATGCTCTTGTAGTCGAAGTTATCAAAGGCTCCGTCGAGCATGAGGTCTCGGGCTTTCGAAAGACGACTACTGAGTTGGTTAATTTCTGCGGCAATAGATTTTCTCTCTGTTTTGTTAGCAGAAGAACTATTTTCTATCACGGCCTCAATGATGATTTCGAGAAGCTTGTTGACTCTTGGATCCAACTTGAATCCAGTCAACAAATCTATAAACTTCTCATTAGCTGTTGAAGCTTTTAGACGAACTCCGCAAATAGCAATGCAATGATAATAGGGATAATATCTCCCAAGTTTTCCTCTTGACAAACTGCCTGTTAGTTGCCTTCCACATTTCGGGCATGTTAGGAAACCGCGCAGCAGAAGTTCGCCAGATGAGTACGCCTTGGTTTTGCTTTCGGCGCCTCTTTTATTGTTACTTAATGTTTTCTGTACTGTATTAAATAAAGACTCTGAAATCAATGGTTCATGCTGCGCCTGTACAAGTTGCGCCTCTTCATCCTTATACTTTGGTATAAGAATTTTTGCACAGTAAACAGGATTTCTTATCAGTTTCCAAAAATTATTGCGTTCACATTTTACACCTTTCTTATTAATCAATTGTCTAATTTGATCTATTGCAAAGATACCCTGTGCTAGTTGGTTAAAGGCCCAAATTATGTGTTCGGCCTCTGGATATTTTGGAGATATATACTTCTTTCCGTCTTCTGTTATTTTATTTATGTACCCTAATGGTCCATCTGCCTTCCTTCTTGGCTCTTCGCATTCCATGAAAAACATTTAGCGCGCGTCTGTCATTTTCAACTTCAGGCGCTGCTAGATAAAAAGCCAGCATAATTTTGTTTTCCGGAATGGAGAGGTCCAATGGCTGTTCAATCGCTTGGGGCTCGCATCCGATTTTACGCAAAATGTTGATCATTTGATAAGCGTCTCCAGCATTACGACTAAAGCGGTCCCATTTTAAAAAAAGGACCAAATCACAATGAATTTTCTTTTTCTTAAGGTCAACAAGAAATTTGGTCCACCCAGGACGCTGAAAGGTCTTGGCAGAATGATCTTCTTTAATGACGTTAGCAATGCTAATAGAGTTTAGATTGCAATACTTAACCAGCATTTCCTCTTGATAACGTTGCGAGTATCCCTTATCAGCCTGTTCATCTGTGCTGACCCTAACATACAAAACAGCCACTTTCATTTTTTAAAAAATTAGAATTCAATTTAATCTAGGCCAAGGGTTATTTCCACTATTCGGTAGAGAAAATCCGTTATTAATTTGCTCTCAGCTGGTGTTAATTCTTTAAGTCCACTTTGTTTCAGTATTTGATGAGCCTTTTCATAAGAAGTATTTTTCATCAACTTGTCATTTGTTCGTAGACAATTGTCATCCTTGTTATTAAATTTTTTTTGTTTTATTTTTTTCAAATCTCATTCCTTTCCTCTAAAGAATAAATATGAAGAAGTCAATGTTCACAAGTTGGTGCCATGTTGTGAACATTATTGCGAAGTTGAACTGTTAAATGTGACTTTTGAAGTTCTGCATTCTACAATCCAGTTTTTTTACTGCGTCCATTTAACATTTAGGCTGCCGATAGATCCAATGGCTCATATTAATTCGGTTGGAATGTCAGCAAGTTGGTTCAAAAGGAGTTACGTGCTCAGTTGGCCAAGGCGTGAGCGAAAGATGAATGGCATGTTAAAAAATTAGAAAGCTAATTGAGGACTTTTCACTTAAGAATTTCTATTATTTAATAATGCTGCTATGTATTAGTAAATAATGCAATGGTTTAAATCCAATTCTGCTCCTATTTATTCAATCAATACACTCAAGCTACTAAAGTTAGTAGGATAACCAATCGTATTTCTCGGGACTTTTGAGCTCAGTGGGAAAACACGAGGTCAAGGCAAGAAATCTAAAAAAGCTCAAAGCCTTTGGAAAGAATCTAAGCCTCATTAGAAAAGAAAAGAATTTAACGCAGGAGCAATTGGCGGATCTAGCTAGTGTTTCTGAAAATACAATAGTTACACTAGAGTCTGGCAAATTGAATACAACGGTTGCTACTTGTTTCGATATTGCAAAGGCACTAGGAGTGGAACCAAAGGATCTTTTCAACTTCTAATTTTCAGTCCTGCCTTCTCACATCTATACCCCACAGTAATCTTCAAAACTATGGACGGGTATGAGTGCATTTCAGTTTTACAAACAACGGGATCAAAAGGATTGCGGGCCGACTTGCCTGAAAATGGTCCTTAGGCATTACAACAAGTATGTTGATTTAGACACTTTAGTAAATCTCAGTGAAACGAAACGAACGGGGACAACACTTCTTGGCTTAAGCAGGGCTGCAGAAAAATTGGGACTTCGATCTACTGGAGCTAGAGTAAACTTCGATACCTTCAAAAAGGCTATAGCATCTGCAAATAACCCTTTTGCTTCTAAAACAAAGGCCAAGTTGTCATAACGAATTTCAAGCGGAGACTAAAACAAAAGAATTAAAAGAAACGAAGGACTTAGTATCAATTTACTATCAGGACGACAACCCAAATGAATCAACATTTGACATTCAAGAAACAAAGCCTGACGACAATTTGCTATACGTGTTAATTCCTACGTTGCTACTTATCGGTGGACTTAGTTATTGGGGACTGAAAATTAGATATGACCATTATTACAAGACAGAAAGCTAAACGGACGCCCAACAAAAGCTATAAAACATATGCTGTATTGTAGGTTCTTAAAGTGTGTGCTGCTAAATTTCGTTAGCAACGTGAGACAAAGACGTAAGTATTTAAACGCATACGTTTCATAGCTAAACGTTGTGGGTCATTTCTGAATACAGATTAAAGAATAGAAAAAGGCAGATGAAAACAATTCAAATAGGAGGTGGAATCATACTAATTATGTTTTCATTGTTCATTAGCTCCGGGATAGTTGTTTCAAGTCTAAAGGAAGGAGATGAAGATATATTTAAGTATTTGACGATTCCAGTGTTGATCATTGCTTTAGGAATTTATTTGATTATCAGAGGAAAGAATTTAAAATCTAATGTGGACTAGAAACGAACCCACAATAAATAAGGCTTCGCGTGGCCGGAACGGCCTAGCGTGAAGCCAGTGTTGCACGGAACCTTGGCAGCGGTATGAGAGATGAGCTTGTATTATGGGGATTGATACCTTAGTTCAGGTGATCAAGTATTGTGTTTCTTTTTGCAAGTCCAGGCGCAACTTTAGGAAGTTGCTTCGAAGTTTGAATAGTATGATAAAGTCTTGCAGTTCAATAAATGGTTTTAGCCCTTTTATTATCCGATAAGCAAAGCAGTAGCTAAGCCTGCTCAGTCTTTTGAACGGCTCTTGCCTTGTACTTTTCTTTTAGGGCATTGATTATGTCTGCATCTGGAGGTCCACGCCTGTCGAAAGTAAGAACGGTAATCATGCTATGACGCTTGCATGCAGGGCAACAATCAGGATCAAACCCAAGCTCTTTTGAGATCTGTTTCCAGTGCTTGTCTTCAAAATCATTTTCCACGTAGGTGCTATTGAGCTGCTCATGAATAAGTGGGAGTGTTTCCTTCTTGCGGCTACTGCTCAAAATACCATAGTGCCTGATGCGCAAACCTTCTCACAAACTCTAGGCTTCCCAAGGTCATGACTTTGCTTTTGCTTTCATCCCGATAGTCTTTATAGCGAAAGGTTACTTCATGTTGGTTAACGTTGATCAAACGATGGTTGGAGATGGCAATCTTATGGGTGTATCTTCCCAGATATTCTATCACCTGTTTAGGTCCACCAAAAGCTTGTTTGGTATACACCACCCAACTGGTTTTAAATAGTTGATTGTAGAAAGCGCGATCCAATCCTGTCACCTTTGCTCTAAGCGCACTAACAAATCTTGCACGAAATACGTCGCTCATTGCTTCAACAGGAAATAGAAACTTGCCATCGCCACGCGCATGCCTCCATCGCTGGTTTTTAATGATTCCTCCGGCAGGCACAATACAATGCAGGTGTGGATGAAGGGAGAGATTTTGTCCCCATGTATGCAGGATGCTGATCATTCCGGTATCGGCTCCCAGATGCTTATGATCTGCAGCAAAACTTTTCATCACACTCCATGCTGTGTCGAAGAGGATCTTATAGAGCAGGCAGGACTTGCCAGACACAATCTGTTAAGTGTATCAGGTAAAGTAAAAACGACATGGAAGTATGTAACTGGTAGCAACTCAGCTTCTCGTGCCTGAATCCAACGTTCGCGCTGGATCTGCTGACACTTCGGGCAATGTCTGTTACGACAGGAGTTGTAGCTGATGCGCGTATGTCCACAGTCAGTACACAAGTCTACGTGCCCACCCAGAGAAGCGGTGCGGCATCTTCGGATGGCATCCATGGTTCGCAGTTGCCATGTATTGAACCGATCAGATGAAAGCAATGTAGGCCAGAGGTCGTTGATGACCCTGGCAACTTCGAAAGCCGGACGCATGACTAAACTTTTTGATAGAGCTTGTCGAGCGGAGAGAAAGGCACTTGCCTACCTGACTTAGCTACATGCAGGTAGATCATGGTAGTCTGTATGTGCGCATGGCCAAGAAGCTCTTTGATGGAGACGATATCAAGTCCGTCTTCGAGCAAGTGGGTAGCGTAGGTATGTCGCAGAGTATGTACAGTGACTTGTTTTTGAATAGCTGTTTTTCGGGCAGCTTCACGTACTACCCATTGTACACCTTTCTGTGAGAACCCTTGACGATCTTTTCCATTGAAGAGCCACTTGTGTGGATGCTCTGCATCGAGATACGTTTTTAATCCACGAGAAAGATTCTCACCAATAGGTACGTACCGGTCTTTACGTCCTTTTCCTTGTCGCACGTGAATCATGTTACGTTGAAAGTCCACGTCCTTGATGAGCAGCGAACGTACTTCATGGCAGCGTAGTCCACAGCCGTAAAGTACTCCGATGAGTACACGGTGCTTGAGCAGGGCGCTAGCCTTGAGTAGTGCTTTCATCTCCTCACGAGAGAGTACGACTGGTAGCTTGTTATCACGTTTGATGGATGGGAGTTTGATAGCTTTGTCATCGCGGCCTTCAACCCGAAAAAGAAATCGCAGGCCATAGACAGTGTGTTTAAAGAAAGATTCGGAGGCGGTGGTGTTTCTTTTCTTAACAATGAGCAGATAATCTTCAATCTGTTCAATGTCAAGTTTAGAAGGCAGGGTATCGTACTGAAGTGCGATGTGCGCAAGGCAGCGCATGTAATTGTTGAGTGTACTTTTGCTTTTACCGCTTACAATGATCTTTTTCTCCAGGCGTTTGTAAAGCGTTTTGAATCCGGCTACCTTAGCACAAGCGCGCTGAACCAAGGTAGTCTCTTGTTGTGTCATGATGTTCATAGATTATATCGTTTTGATGATTGATACAATCTACTACAGGGTACGCAAGAGCTACCGAAGGTTTAGTGCAACAAAATGTTTGCGCAATGGTGGGGTTCAGCGTAGCTCAAGGTGCTATCTTTGTTCAGCGTTTGGTCACGTGGGACAGAGAAGCGTTTCAAAGTCCCACCACTGTGCAAACACAAACGTTGTGGCCAATTGGGTAGGCTCCGTGGATAAAGAAAAACTTGCTAAATAAATTCGAGTAACAACGAATAACCTTAGGACAATCATGGGAGTATCATTTAAAGGAATAGCCACGCGGACAGATGGTGACCTCCTCCCATTAAACCGGACCATTCAAAAATATAAAATCGGGCAAGTTATTAGTACCTTAAACAAGTGATAATTGCCTTATGAAAAAATCGAAATTTACGGAAGCCCAAATTGTGTTTGCATT